>BNJV01000902.1_pt1 | contig 1690460 bp, 1764 predicted proteins | sample 8540591 | NCBI WGS metagenome assembly BNJV01 (sample SAMD00202457, study PRJDB9452) | human saliva metagenome | host: Homo sapiens
TAAATAATCACTTGAGAAGAATAAATAAAGGATTGCCACCTGTCCATTTCTGGAATTGATCGCCCTGGCTAAAATATAATCCTTCGGTTTTCTGGTAAATGCGCCTTCCATAATCGTTGTCGGCAAAAAAACACTTCTCCCTTCTCGTCTCTGTATAATCGAATCATAATTTTTTCTAATGTGATCCAGATTAGAAAATTCCCTGCCGTATGCATATACCTTGTTTGGAAAACAAAGTGCAATCCCATCCACTGCCTGATAGGAATTGGTCATGGACGCAAAAGTTTCTTCCACCTTAGGAGGTACGGCATCGTACGTTCTACTGTCGATGAAGGACTTCACCGACTTATCGTAATATAGTGTCATTGAGAGTTCCTGCATCCGATCCAGATGCAAAGACAGACTCTTATTAATTGCAGTAAGCAGATTTTTGCGTTCCGCAATCGAAGACTGCAGCAGATCCTCTGAATACCTTTTCACCACCACCCAATAAAATAAAACACTGGGCAAAATAATCGTAACGAGAATAATCCCAATGATCTGCCTTCCTATTCTGTTATGTTTCCTCCGGGTATGCTTTTTCATCCTTCCCCCGATTGGCTCCCTACTGCAGGTCTTGCAAAGAGAGCACTGACAACAATATTCCACCTATTTGCGCATTCTGCTGAAGTCAAATATTCCGTAGTATTTCTCTCCAAAAATATGTAAACGAGGCTTCTTTAATTATATTCTATCAAACGGGTCCCTTCAATTTATGCCATCCTACACTCATAAACGAATCCTTTTATAACATTCATCTTTATAAATCTTTGCCACCTGATGACAACAATCTTACTCCCCTATCACGTATTGACCATAAAAACAACGACCATGCAGGGTAATCGTACTCCCTCATGGCCGTTGTTTTCCGTTTGATAAACTGACACCGATTAAAACTCACCCGCTCCTCTCACGCACCCCAGTCCCTCCAGGATACATATTTCACGCCGTCCACCTCACAGGTCAGGTCCCCTAAATAATACACCTGACCGGTAGTCCCATCGGAACGCAGGTTGACATATTTTCGGATGCCAGATGACATCTTTTTCTCCGAATCGCTGCTGCTCTTCACCTCGATTGCATAACTCTTTTTCCAATCCGCTATGGTATCTACCTCAAAACCGTTTTTTTGACCATGACTGACACCGATCCCTTCTCAAATTTAGTATATTCCAAAGTCGAATTCCGGAAATTCCAAAGTCAAACTCCAGATATTCCAAAGTGGAGAACCAGGAAATTCCAAAGTGATACACGGGGACACTCCAAAACTCTCCCATACTCTCCAAAAGTGCACCCTCACCGCACCAGTTCATATGTACGTGTAGGGTCATGAGCACCGCCATTCACCTTGATCAAGCCCTTCATCATGAGCTTATTTAAGCGTTTAATCACTGTTCCCCTTGATTTGTGCGTATATTGTTCCAGCTGTGATCTACACGTACTTCCATTCTTCTTAATAAAAGTCAAAATCCCCATTTCAATGTCATCCAATTGCTCACAGATATGCTCCGGCAAATGATTGTTTAATCCCTCTCTTGGCACATGATCCCGCACTTTATTTCTGTGCGGCATCCTCTCATCAATATTGTTGCGGAGGATCAACCGTACTGTATTCGGACCTTCGATATATTCTGGTTCCGGAAGTCCAGCTTCTGCCATATCTGAATAGATCTTCTTTACTCCCTCATTCAATTCTCGCACCCATTCAAATTCTGTCATCACACGAGAAATCCGCTTATTACGCGAGAATCGTGTATAGGAAATATTGTCTGACGTCACAATATCCGGAAATCTTCCCGGACTCTCAATCTCCAGCCTGTCATCATACATACTGACTTTGATAAACTGTCCGGTGGCTGCCCAGTCCCGATGGGCAACGGCATTGATGATGCCTTCGTACCATGGAAATTCCGGATATTCCGGCGTCTCAATAAATCTTCCACTGACACGATCTTGATGGGTAAACTCCCTTAGTTGATCTGCAATGTACGCTTTCGCAACATCAATCAACCGTAGGATTGGCTCATCAATACTCTTGTCCTTCACGACGTTATAATCAGCACCAACATGCATCTCGCAACCGTCAATACGAATGAATCGTATGCGGCAGTTTAGCGGAAACTGTAGCTCATTCTTTGCAAAAAGAAGCACTGCCGCATTTGTCAGCTGCTCCGCTCTATCGTGATCCAACAAAAAACCTCTGGCCCGAAGCACCTGACGGTCATCCAATCCTGTGGCTCCGATCCGTTCCTTATAACGGTTCAGTAATTCCGGATCCAGATCATCCACCTTCGCATACGGGCAAACTTCGTCCTCAAAATTCCGGGCACCTTTATCGTATTCCAGGTTCCGGAGATTATCCCCGAGCATCTGTCTTGTCCGGTCTCCAATCCGAAGCCACGTTTCATCATTATTCGTCCGAATAATCTGTCGATCGCTACTCATGATGTGAAGTAGAAGCAACCGATCCGGATTTCCCTCGTCATTTGTGATATCAACATATTCTTCCTGATACCTCGGCATCGGCTTGCAAAGGTCCTTCGGAGCATTAATAAAGTCATTGATTCGCTCTTCCCCAATAGAATTGATGCCTTCAAGGGTTCTCTTTTTATCGCTGATACCGAGTACGATCGTTCCTCCGTCCGCATTTGCAAATGCGGAGATCAATGGTGCCAATTCAGCGACACGAATCCGCGCGGACTTTCGATCAAAATATTTGTTTTCATGCTCCCTTTGCATGTACTCCAGCGTCAGAAGCGAGTTGATCTTCGATCCTGCATCCATATCTTAATTTCTCCTCCCTTGCTGTACACGTTAATGACTCCCTTAGGTAGGTCCGTCACCCATTCGTCTCAACGAAATCTATATCCAGTATAATCAAGTATCGGAATACTTTCCAGTTACACCTTGCCTGCGTGTAAGCTTCCTGAAAAATGTGCCCTCCCGATTGACATAACTCCTCTTTTCCCTCATACTGCAAGTCATGCAAAAAACGCTTCGATTCGCCTTTTATAAAACGCTTCCGATTATGATCTCCTACTTTTTCGTTGCAACCGCCTTCGGTCTTTTGATGCGCCAGGCGGGTTGGGGCTTTTCTTGGGCGCTTGCAATGTCCGTCTTTCTCTATACCGGCGCCTTGCAATTTGTCCTCGTTTCCTTTCTAAGCAGCGGTGCACCCATTCTGACCGTTTTCATCACCGCCCTCTTCCTGTCCAGCAGGCAGGTGTTTTACGGGATTTCTTTTCTTAACAGCTTCCGGAAGGCCGGGCGAACAAAGCCTTATCTGATCCACATCATGACCGATGAAACCTATGCCCTTTTCAGTTCGATCCGAGATTATCCCGAAGGGATGGAGCCGGTGAGGGCGCAGCTGATGATGGGAACCCTCGCCCACCTCTCCTGGATTCTCGGAACGATGGCCGGGTGCTTTGCCGGCGACTTCATCCCGTCGTCCATCAAGGGGATTGACTTTGCCCTGACTTCTCTCTTTGTCACCATTGTTCTGGACCAGTGGAAGAACGCAGACAATCGCCTCCCGGCCATGATCGGTGCTTCCCTCTCCCTTTTATTCCTATGCATCCTGGGGCCGGAGCGCTTCCTGCTCCCTTCCCTCCTCGCAAGCTGCATCCTTCTTTTGATCTATGGGAAAAGAACTCCGCCAAAGTCCCCCGCACAAAAGGAGGTTCCGCATGAGTAAATCTTCTGCCCTGATTGCCCTTTCCCTCTGCATTCTGGTTACCTACTTCTGGAGGTCGCTTCCGTTTCTGGCTCTGCGTGGGAAAAAATTGTCTCCCTCCCTATCCAGACTGGGAGAGCTGCTGCCTCCCTCCATCATGGCGATCCTGCTCATCTACTCTACCCGCAGCATCGTGACGGGAGGCGCCTCTCTTCGCCTTTCCCTGGTCGCCGGCTGCCTCTTTACCGCTCTCATTCATCTCTGGAAAAAGAATACCATCCTCTCCGTCCTTGCCGGCACCCTCCTCTACGTCGCCTTGCGGAATCTTCTCTAAAAAAATAGGACGATTGCCTTCTCTGCAATCGTCCCTGTCGTTTTGCTTCATGCGTTGTCGTGCTTCATGCGTTGTCATACTTCTTACTTTGTCATACTTCATGCGTTTTCATACTTCTTGCGCTGCTACGCTTACCGCGCTCCTGCATGCGCCATTTTTTGACCTCGCTGCGTTTTATGACTCGCTGCTCTTATCTCCGGGTTTGTGAATCATCCGGTGTCCGCTGATCATTGCGCCCACAATCCCAATCAGTGCAAGGCAAGCCCAGAAACTATGCCATTTAAATTTATTTTTCATCTCCATTACTCCTTTCCTCTCCATGGTGCCAAACCTCGTCCGATTCGTCAAGAGTAAGATGGATCCTGATCGGTGATTGCATCGATCGCATCATTCCATCCGGCTTTAAAAGAGAATTACCACGATCTCATTTCGAGAAAGATTTTCTAATCTCTTTCATGGGAGAATCACTTGACCAGCTCTCCCGTCCAGGTATTCACACCACCGAAGTTATAAAGCTTTTTGTATCCCAGCTTTGCCAGCTTCTCTGCTGCCAGGCCTGCACGGTGTCCGCTACGGCAATAGATGAGGATAATCTGATCCGTATCCGGCAAAACCTCCGGCTTCTGGTCCTGGATGTCCTCATTTGGCAGGTTGATCGCTCCCGGAATGTGGCCTGCCGCATACTCTTCCTTTGTCCTGACATCTAAGATGATGTGTCCGTCGTCCTTCTCCATCATCTTTTTTGCCGTTTCCTGATCAATGTTCTGCACGCTCGCATCCATCTGCGCATCCGCACTGTCCGCGGTTTCCCCTGCAGAAGACTCTACACCCATTGACGCCATCTCCCCTGCGCCTGCCACCTTCTCCGCACTCATTGTACTCCCACTCATTTCGCTTGCCATTCCCTCTGTCTTATCCGCACTTCCCATACCGGTCTGACCGGTGCCGCAACCGATCAGGACGACCGATCCCAGTGCTGCAAGCAGTCCTGCTGCATAATATCTTTTATTCATTCTTCTTTCTCCTTCATCTATTTTATATTTTGCGCAATTATATCATATGCCCTCATCTCAGTTTGTGACAATCTCACTGTGGAGAAAAAAGGAAGGAACTCTGTTTAAGGACGCCTTTAATAATTATATTTTGTGTGATGTGACTATTCTGACAATACCAATTTCCATTCTTTTGGAAAACCTATAAAGGAAAGGTTAATAACATCTCTGTATTCGTCAAACAGACCCTCAAGATTTTTTTCAAACGACTTCCACAGATCTCTGTCATCTTGCATGCGTTTGATTACAAGCAGAACAGGGAAATCTTGTTCATAGATCCTCTACGATATTTCCGATATTCGGAGTACAGATACGGAGTCTGCTTTAGTGGCATGTTGTATAACCGGCTATAATGAGCACAGATATTTCTTATTTCTACAAGAGCAAGTATCCAGCTTCCGAGGTATTTACGATCTGTGTTGTACAGGTCAGCAACCACCTGCTGATCTTCTTTCTTCATTATGCTGTAGAGAGATGAAAGATTTCCGAAAGTAAACAATTCAACCGCTACCCAAATTGGAAAATGTCCCTCGTACTTATGCATATGATGTTTTACAAATGGGGCATTTTTCTGATGTCCACACTCTTTCCAAAAGTTATTGATGATGATTGAATGTACTGACTCCCCAGATTTCGTTTTTTTATCAAGGAAATTGGTCTGATCCATATATCCTTCTGGGCCAAATTTAAGTGCGAGATGATATGAAATTTTCGTCCGAAGCTGTATTTCCATATGCTCAATTACATGGATGAGCCTGTTTCGGAACATACTGTCAAATTTATAAAGTCTGTGAATGTGCTCTAAGGAAATCCCATCTCTGTATTTTTCAGAATTTTCTTTCTGTGTAAGCCCAATACCATATGCACTTAAACGATAATAATTGACTCTTTGCAGAGTACGAACCGCTTTTTCCGTATCATGAATGGAAAGATTGTGCACTTTAATGAGGTGCTCTACTTGTTCTTCATAAGTAAGAGCAGATTTTAAATGAACCATCGCATTTCTCCAGAAATAAAAAGTCCCACCGTGGTCCGCAGTACGTTTCCGCCTTATGCGTGGTGGGCTCTTTCAATTACAGCATAGCATATTTTCAAAAAATGGCAATAGAATTCTATGTCAACCGCCACTCTAGCAGGAACCCTCTTCCGGGTGTATACTCGCACAGAGAGCATCTTTTTTTTACAGGCTCTTTGAACCAATCACTGATTTACCATCTTGGCGCAGCACCTTACACGGCTTTAGAAAGGCAGGAAGATGAAGAAGATTCTGATTGTAGTCGATATGCAAAAGGACTTTATTGACGGCTCGCTCGGCACACAGGAGGCCAGAGAAATCGTAGAGAAGGTGAGACAAAAGATTCTCTCCTATCCCAAGGAGAACGTCTATGCGACACTGGACACTCATACAGACGATTATCTCTCCAGCCAGGAAGGACAGAATCTTCCTGTCCCTCACTGCATCAAAGGTACCGAGGGCTGGGAGCTGGATGCTTCCCTGCAAGGGCTCATTCCTCCGGATCACTTTTTGAGAAAGGAAGTTTCGGTAGTCTGGATTTAACAAGAGCTTTAAAGAATCTATATGCTGAGCAGAGCACCGAAAACGACTCCCTTTCCATCGAGCTCATCGGGCTCTGTACGGATATCTGTGTGGTATCCAATGCGCTTCTGCTAAAGGCTTTTCTCCCGGAAGTACCCCTTTCCGTAGACAGCAGTTGCTGCGCCGGTGTGACAAAGGAAAAACACGAGGCTGCGCTGGAAACACTGCGCTCTTGTCAGGTAAAGGTGTATTAAAGGATCGGCTGTCGAAAAACATTCTTTTCGCCCAACTCTTTTCAGAACCATCTTTCCCCGGCCAACTGTTCGGGAAAGATGGTTGTCCACACCTTTCAAACACCATTTACAACTAGATTTCCCCTATCCCACCCTCGTCTGTTCGTCGGTATTCGGTAATAAGAATAATGGATACCATTTACCTTTGTATGGTTACTGGGCATACGTTGTAAAAAGAGGGTTCGAACCCCTGTGTATGCGCCCGACATACTGCCATAGCGATTCATTCTCAATCGCGAGAGATCATACCCGCCCGGCCAGACTACCTGCTCTATTGGATGATACAAGCCTCCTTTTAGGAAATTCTTTTTATACTCACATCCTTTATTCCATCAGCTCTGTGGTCCAGTTCAGTTCCTGGATGGTTTCCTCTAACTTCCTGAGCGTCCCGGAATAGGTGTCGATTTCTTTCTGTAAGGCTGCCACGTCCACCGTGCTGTGAATGATGATTTCCGTCTTGGAATAACGATCCACCTTGTCACTGGCAGCACCGAGGAAATCCCGCATGATTTGAATGCGCTGCCTGAGACAGTCCCTCTCTGCAATCCGATCCGCAATGCTGCGCTCATCCCGTATGGTGGCCTGATTGGTGCGGTTGATCCTGACAATCAACGTCTCCAACCGGGTCAGGCAATCATCCAGCTCCTGCAAAAGAGAGGCGGGCTCTTCCGACGATACTTCTCCCTCCTGCACCTTTGCGTTGCGATTCAGCCTGGTATTGATCTCAGAAATTCGTCTCTGCAGATCCGCCCGCTCCGATAATGCAATTGCCAACTTCATCTTCCTCATCCTCCGTTCTCTGTTGTTCTCCCGCATTCTACCGCTTCCTGCTCCAGTTTACAATCGTGTTCGAGCATGTAAGAAATCACCGCATCGAACTCTCCTCCCAGAAGCATCTCCCGTTCCAGGTTCTCCCTCTTTGTATTTTGTCTGAAGAGAGGTGAGGTCCCCGTACTTTCTGATTCTCTGATTTTCCAGGGTCTGGCGTCTGGGCAAATAGTTTTCAAATATCGTTCCCGCCTCTTTCGACTTTAGACGCTCCTCCAACTTCTTTTGCGCAAGATCCTGTGCATAAGGCCTGGTATGTGTGGCCCCTGTCAGAAATTCAAGCGAAAATCTCTACCTTCTCTTCATCCCAAATCACAATCTTTTTTCAATCGAAACAGCGCATACCAGTGGCTTGTTTCCGCATGTTCTTCCTTATCAAGGCAATGGAGATACCCTTCCTCGATAAACTCCACGCCATTCATGCACTCCTCAATAAGACTTTTATATTCTTCCCGTGTTCTATAGATTGCGCTATAATAGGCATTTAAATTGTCGGACCATATATGGTTTAGGGTAATTCTTTCCTTTTTTTCCGACACTCTCTTCAAAAATAAAACAGGGTATCCCAATCCGCCAACTGCTTTTAAGCCCCGATAACATTCCTTCAACTCTTCTTCATTGATATACATGGAAACACCGACATCCAGCACAATATCATATTTCCGAGCTGTGATTTTTCGGATTGGAAACTGCATCGACAACCGACATGGTATAAAAAGTGGCAGTTCTCATTCTTGATATTCTTCTTTGCCACGGCAATCAGTTCCGAAGATAAAATCCACCCCGTAATATTCCTTACATTGATCCACAACCGCCTCTGCCCATCTTCCCATTCCACAGCCGATATCCAGAATCACCTTGTCTTGATTGAGCTTTTAACCTGGGAAGGATCAATTGCTTCTCATACGCATCCCACTTAACGGAAAAAAATCCGGGTCTTGATCGCCCAGTAAAACCGTCGTATATTCTTGCTTTCTGTTATTGATCGTCCTGGCTCTTTGATCATAAAAAGAAACGGTATTTTCTGTGTCGATGCTGACTTTTTCTCCGTAAACACGCTCTTTCATCTATGCCCCCTACTCTGCCCACAGTGCACCCGGTTTATATTTGAATAAATACAGGTATCTTCCCACCCTCACTCGAGAGAATTACCTGCCCTCCTTTGAAAAACTTCTCCTGTAAAAAAATCCTTCCACTTCCCTTCCGGTAGATATACCTCTCTGCGGGTCTGATCTTCCTCCATGAATGGAGCGACCAGGTAATCTTCCCCAAACATGTATTCATCCTCGCAATTCAAACCATTCTCATCCTCCGGGAATTGATAAAAGAGCGGACGCATCATCGGTGTGTTTTCTTTAACGCACTTCTTTGCAGTCGCATAGATGTAAGGCCTAAACTCTTCACGAAGCTTGTGCCAATAGCGCATCTCATCTATAAACTCAGGGCAATTGTATGCCTTTGCGATGTTCCAGGACTTCTCTCATTCTCCCCGCTGCTCCCTCCATTAAATCCTTGAACTGCCCCCCATCCGGTTCGGAATGCCACTGCATGATGGGACAGAAGCATGCAAACTGCGTCGCTCGTCTATACAAATCCATGGAAGGCAATGGCCCTGCAAATCCGGCAATATCAAAACCCCAGAATAGAATTCCGGAAGCTGCTGCCGATAGTCCGGCTTTTTAGAACGCTCTTCATTTCTTCCGGTCTGGACTGCTGATCGCCGGCCCACTGAATGGATATGGTATGCTGACCTGAAAAACCGGCTCTACTGAATACGACTTTGTCTTTTCCTACAAATTTCTTATAGGCGGAAGTATAATCACGAGCAAATTTATTCTTTCCCTCCCGTCCATTACTTCCATCATGGAATTTCACATGTTCACTGTGGATATGCTCGCCGCCATCGGTTTTAAACCCATCCACGCCCATATCCATGAGATCCTGTCTCTTGGCAAACCAGGACTGATATGTCTTTGGATTCGTAAAATCAGGAAGGAGAGAGCCTGCAAACCAATTGCCTTCCGGTATCCTGTAAGGCTCCCCATTTTCTCCATAGAGACACAGGCGATGCTTGAGGGCCTCTTCTTCATCCAATCTGTTTTGCTCGTTATCCGCTTCCTCCCGCCCCATTTTCTTATATACCGGAATCTGCCATAATACCAGCTTCAGTCCTGCATCGTGAATCCTGTCTATCATTTCTTTTGGATGATTCCACTTACCCGGGTTCCACTTATAAAATGTCGCCTCATCGCTCCAGGCTTCGAGCACCATGACGGTTGCCGGGAAATCATACGCCTTCAGCCTCTCAATTTGTGTTAAAGTCAGTTCCTCATTATCCCACCGATTGGCGGAAATCCACACACCGAATGCCCATTCCGGCGGAAGCGCGGCCTCTCCAAAAATCTTCATATAAGAAGATACGATTTCCTTTGGCCTTCCTGTCAATAATACCATCTTGCAATCAATTGGAGTTTCGATGACGATTTCTTCTTCCCGGAAATCAAAAGTGCTTGTATAACAGGTATCCACATAGACGCCCACTCCGGAGTCTGTCCAGAAAAAAGGAACTGGGCAGTAGGTCTTATCTCCTTGAAAGCAGAATTTCTCATTTACTTCATTGATCACCTTTTTCCCTTTTTGATTGACGGCGTCATACTTCTCTCCCATGCCATAGGCGCCCCTGTATTTGATTTTGAGGGTGGCTTTGCCTCTTCCCTGGCGGATGAAAATGCCCTTCCCACCTTCATAATCAAATTCTATTTTTCTCTCAGAGCATTCCAAGTTGCGCATCTTTCCTTTGCTTCCTCCGTTCCGGTTGTTTTTCTATTTCTCTTCTTTTGCATGAAAATCTGCCATGAATCTCTTTAGTAGAAATGCACAGAAGTATGGGAATGTGTAGATACAGTTCTCATGTCCGATATTGTTTTTTGAAAACTTCATTCCATATCTGATATCCGGGTAATGATCGGAAGCAATCAGCGTTTTCATTGATTTTGCACGACCACTTTTTGCCTTTACCTCAACAGGAATCAGGGAAGCTGTTGAACGGATAAAGAAATCCTCTTCTAAGGTTGAATCCTCTTTCTTGTAATAGAACAGTTTGTACCCTTGTTTGATAAGTGCTTCAGCTACCATATTTTCATAAAGCGCACCCTTATAGACTCCCAGATTCTTGTTGGCCCTGAGATCCTTCAAAGGTATTTCGCTCGATATATTCTTTCACAACCGCAGGCATCCCTCCAAGAATAGTATAATCCAGAAAGATAGAATGAAAGACACTCATTTCCAATTCGCTGAAAGGCGTAAATTCCTTCATGTGGGAAAGCAGCATTTCTACAGTATCATTTCCATAACCCTTTGCCCACAAAAACTCCTCAAAATCCATAGAATACATTTCATAGTCTTTTTTATATCCTGCGCTATTGCTTTCCATTCTTTTGTAATTGACTCCCAGCATGGATCCACTGCAAATCACATCAAAACGACCGTCAATGCAGAAAAACTTAAGGAAAGTGGTAATTTCCGGAAACTCTGTAATCTCATCAAAGAAGCTCAGTGTCTTTCCCGGCACAAACTTTTCTCCCTGGTATTGGTCTGCAAAAGCATAAAGGTCAAATTCCGGCTTCAGCAAATGTACCGTTCGATGTGGCACTGCCGGCAGAGAATACTCCTCCCGTTCCTGGAAGCATTCCCTGGGAAAATTCCATTTTAACGGGAACAGGAAATTGAAAATGGGCCCGGTCATCACGACTAGGCCCGGACAGACTCCTGCATTTCACTTTGGGTTACAACAAATGATCCAAGTTATAGGACAAAAGACAAATAAACTGTGCAGGAGTGACAACGATCGGATTCCTTGGAAAATGCTTCATATTGCCCGTCACAAGATAACTATCGTCGTGCTCTTCCTTTGCCCCCATAGCGACTTCAAAGAACACGGCATCATCCTTATCTGGGAAATCTTCATTGACTTCTAGGTTCTGCTGGCTTATCCCGATTCGTTTTATTTCAGAAACAAGTTTATCTACAACCTTCCCGTCAAATTTGAATTTCCTGCGATGAAGGACTTCTCTGTACTCCCTGGAGGATCTCCTCGTTGTAAACTGGAATGACATTTCCTGCAAAAACGAACTCCAGTACCTCCCTAGGAGGCGAAGACTTTCCCTTTTCAGCTGCTAAAACCGCAGAAACAAGCACATTCGTGTCGAGTACTGCGTACAGCATTTATGCCCCCTTCTGTGTCTTATTATGCTGTTCGGCTCTGGACGCAACAATCTCTGCATTGATTTCCTCCAGACTCATATCAGAAAGCCCGTTTGCTTCCGCTTCTCTTTGTAGTTCACGCAAGGCTGCTATGCCTTCCAAACTTTTATAATCCCTGTTCCTCTGAACTTTTAGGCTGAAAGGAATTCCCCCTTCGGCCACACATTTCTTTAAAAACATCTTGATAGCTGTAGACATATCAACGCCGAGTTCATCGAAAATAGTATTAGCACTGTCTCTTAATCCTGTGTCCATACGGACCTGCACCAGACTTGAGCTCATAGTTTTTCTCCTTTTCATTCATCCTCAATATAATTGTATACTGAATGAATGGCTATTGCAAGTCATTTGCGTAAACTCGGACTCTTTTAATCTCAATACAGCTTCGCACCTGCCGGGATGTGGTTGTCCACCATAAGAAGGTGAAGCTCTTCCTGATCCGAATCCTGATAGTTGCTGACTGCACTAATCAGCATTCCTTCGGATTCGATTCCCATCATCTTTCTTGGCGGCAGGTTTACGATCGCAATGGCTGTCTTCCCAACCAGCTCTTCCGGCTCGTAGTAATCGTGAATTCCGCTTAGAATCACGCGATCCTTTCGTACTCCGTCATCCAGTGTGAACTTGAGCAGCTTTTTAGATTTCGGAACAGCCTCACACGCCAGAATCTTGACCGCACGGAAATCGCTCTTCGAGAAGGTATCAAAATCCACCTGCTCTTCAAACAAAGGCTCGATCTTCACATTGCTGAAATCAATCTTCTCGTTCGGGGTAAAAAAGCCGGTTTCCGATTCCGAAGTTTCCTGCCCCTCCTTGCCGGACTTGCCGATGGTCTTCATGGTCGGGAAAAGAATCACATCTCTGATAGCGGCAGAATTGGTAAGCAGCATGACCAGGCGATCGATGCCGTAGCCGATGCCGCCGGTCGGAGGCATTCCGATTTCAAGTGCGTTGAGGAAGTCCTCGTCCGTATGGTTGGCCTCTTCATCCCCTGCTGCAGCCAGAAGATCCTGTGCGGCAAATCGCTCCCTCTGGTCAATCGGGTCATTGAGTTCGGAGTAGGCGTTGCACATCTCGGCACCGTTGATATAAAGCTCAAAACGCTGCACCTTGGACGGGTCATCCGGTTTTTCTTGGTCAGGGGCGAAATCTCAATGGGATGATCCATCACGAAGGTCGGCTGAATCATCTGATGCTCGCAGAATTCATCAAAAAAGAGATTTTCGATATCGCCTTTTTTGTGATGTGGCTCATAGGCAATCTTCTTTTCATCTGCCACCTTTTTTGCCGCCTCTGTGTCCGGAATTTGATCAAAGTCAACGCCACAGGCTTCCTTGATCGCCTCTACCATGGTGACCCGGCGAAACGGTTTGCCAAGATCAATGACGACCGGTTTCTTATCCTCTCCTGCTGTTTCGGATTGGTTCTGGTCTCCTTCTTGCGCCGTATTCCCGTAAACAATGGTGGTTGTCCCGAGCACTTCTTTTGCCACATGGCGGTACATGGCTTCCGTCAGATCCATCATGCCGTGATAATCGGTGTAGGCCTGATAAAGCTCCATCAGTGTAAATTCCGGATTGTGCTTGGTGTCCAGCCCCTCATTCCGGAAGACGCGGCCGATCTCGTAAACCCGCTCCATGCCTCCGACAATCAGTCTCTTCAGATACAGCTCCAGCGAAATGCGCAATTTAATATCTTCATTCAATGCGTTGTAGTGGGTCTCGAACGGTCTGGCTGCCGCACCGCCTGCATTGGGCACCAGCATGGGAGTCTCCACCTCCAGAAAGCCCTGTCCGTCGAGATAACGCCTGATGGAGGAAATGATTTTGGATCGCAAGATAAAGGTCCGCTTGCTTTCCTCATTCATGATCAGATCGACATAACGCTGCCTGTAGCGCAGATCTGTATTGGTAAGACCATGGAACTTTTCCGGGAGAATCTGCAGCGATTTGGAAAGAAGAGTGATTTCTTTGGTATGAACGGAAATTTCTCCCGTCTTTGTTTTAAAGACATGCCCCTTGATCCCGATGATGTCGCCGATGTCAAACTTCTTGAATGCCTGATAGGCTTCCGTTCCAATCTCGTCCCTGGCCACATAGCACTGAATGTTGCCTTCCAGATCCTGTACATTGCAAAAAGACGCCTTGCCCATGACGCGCTTGCTCATCATTCTTCCGGCAATGGACACCTCTTTATCTTCCCACTCGGCAAAATGATCCTGAATCTCTTTGGAATGATGCGTCTGGTCGAATTTTACAATCTGAAACGGATCCGCTCCCGCCTCCTGCAATTCCTTCAGCTTATCTCTTCTGACCTGCCTCAGACGGCCGATTTCCTGCTGTGACTGCTCATCCTGCTGCCTCTCATTTTGATCGACCGGGTTTTGCTGCCTTCCCTGATTCTGTTCTTCCACCTGATTCCTCCGTTTCTGCACATTTCATCAAAAAAACCGGAGCCTTCACAGACCCCGGATTCTTCCCTCAGCTGACCTTCGATCTCTCGATTTAAGTACCTTGTACTTAAATTCACCTGCCTGCGTTTCCACGCTCACCACATCGTTCTTTTTTGCACCCAGGAGCGCCTTGCCTACCGGTGATTCGTTGGAGATCTTGCCCTTCAGGCTGTTTGCCTCCGAGGAGCCGACGATCTTATACTCGATCTCTTCATTATACGCCATATCGAGGATTTTGACCTTGCAACCAATGCCGATCTTCTTCAGATCAACCTCTTCTTCGACGACGACTTCCGCATTCTTCAGGATTCTCTCGAGTTCCTCGATCCTGGCCTCTACATCACGCTGTTCGTCCTTGGCTGCATCATATTCCGCATTTTCCGACAAGTCTCCCTGTGCGCGTGCTTCCTTGATTTTCTGTGCGATCTCCTGTCGTTTATGAACCTTCAATTCCTCCAGTTCATCCTCGTACTTCTTCAGCCCCTCATACGTTAAAATATTTTTTTTCTCGTCCATAGAAATACCTCCCGCTTCTCATAAGTTCATTATTATATAGAGTCTCCCTATCACTGTCAATCATGGAAGCGATTTCTTTTCTGAGCGCCTTCCCCTTCCTATGATTTCTTCCGATGCGAAAAGGCTCTCTCCTGCCACTGTTGCATTTCTTCTATTTTACTTCGATCCCATAAGAGAATGCGCAGTTTCTTCGCACAATCCTTCGCAGCAGGTGTAAAGGTCTGGTTGGTCATGACGGCTCCAACCATGCAGCCGTAGTAATCCCTTCCCGCATAAATCTGTTGTACGGCGAAAACGCCTACCGGTTTATCGTATCGTTTGCACTGCACTGCGTAGCTGATACCGTCTTTGATCGCCAAAATGTCCGTTCCGAAATCCCCGCTTCCCTTCGTGATCCGCACATCCTGAAAATCACTTGCCTGTAACAGGTCAGCGCAGTATGATTCAAATTCATGCCCTTCCAGTTCGTCCATGGGCAGAGACCGCGTATGGAAGTATTTCCACACGAAATGAAAAAGAAGGATGAGAACACCGCATCCAATTGCCAGAAGTGGTACAGTGAAAGACGCTCCCCTCATCGCTTTTCTTTTCCCTCTTCCGTGAGCAGAGCCTGATAAATCTCCCTCTTTCCACAGCCCCGGTCCGCAGCTACCCGTTTCATCGCTTCCTTCCGGCTGATTCCCTGCTGTTCATAGAACTGCAGATGCTCTGACAATGGAACTTCCTTCCATTTTTTCTGCTCTTCTTCCCTCTTTTCTTCCGGACGGAAGCCCTCTACGATCAGTACATACTCTCCTCTGGGATCTTTTTCCTTATATGCTGCGATGGCTTCCGATAGCGTATTCCTGCATACTTCTTCATGAATCTTGGTCAGTTCCCTGCAAAGAGCGATCTTTCGGTCTCCCAACACTTCATACAGATCCCGCAACGTCATTCTGAGGTGATGTGGCGCCTCGTAGAGGATGATGGTACGACTTTCCGTTTTCAGTTCCTGCAGAATTCTTTTTCTTTCTTTTTTCTCTCCGTTTCCGGGCAAAAAACCTTCAAAACAAAACCTTCTGGACGGCATGCCGGAAAGGGACAGAGCCGTGATCACCGCACAGGCTCCGGGCAGGGAGGTGACAGAGATCCCCTCTTCATGACATCTCCTGACCAACACTTCTCCCGGGTCGGAAATCGCCGGTGTTCCCGCATCGGTGATGAGTGCAATGTTCTTTCCCTGTCGAAGCCTGCCGATCAGTTCCTCCGCTTTTTCAAAGCGATTGTACTCGTGGTAACTCACCATCGGCGTATGAATATCAAAATGATTTAAAAGCTTGATGCTTCCTCTGGTGTCTTCCGCTGCAATGAGATCCGCGCTCTGAAGCGCCTGCAGAACACGAGGTGTGATGTCATTTAAATTGCCGATCGGTGTCGCACAGACAAAAAGCGTTCCGCTCATCCGTTTGCTCCTTCATCCCCTTTTCCCAAGCCTTTGTTTCTCTCCGCCGGTCCCTCCTTCTCCCCCGCAACTCTTTTATGTTCCGCTGCTTCCTTCCTCGGGCTTTGTAAGAGCATTGGCGGGAGAATTCTCAGCTCCCTTCCGCCTCCTTTTAGGGCTTCCACCAGAACCATATTCGGCTCCTCCTCCGCAGAGGGATGCACGAACTGAAGTCGTTTGGGCTCCAGCTTCTTTGCCTCCAGAAGGCAGAACAACTCCACCAGTCTCATGGGGCGATGCACGAGAAAAAAACGTCCTCCATCCTTCAGCAGGTAGGCTGCTGCAGATACGACATCCTGCAGGGTGCACAGGATCTCATGCCTTGCAATCGCCCTCTGTGATTCCGGATTCACCAGTCCCTTCCCCGCTGCCATATAGGGAGGATTGCAAGTGATTGCATCAAAAGAGGCGGCAGGAAAGATTCCATCCGCCTTCCTAAGATCTCCCTCTATGATGGTAATTCTGTCTTCCTGATGATTCAGAAGGACGCTCCTGCGCGCCATATCCGCACTTTCCTTCTGAATCTCCAGTCCTGTGAAATGTGTATTTCTTGTCTTTCCTGATAGAAGAAGCGGAATCACTCCTGTCCCTGTCCCCAGGTCCAACATCCTCTCCCCTTCCTTCAAGCGAACGAAATGAGAGAGCAGAACCGCATCCATTCCAAAGCAGAAACCGGCGGGATTCTGTAAGATCTTCAATCCGTCCAACTGAAGATCATCCAATCGTTCGCCCGGATGAATCCAATCTGTTCTATCTGTCATTCCTTGCCCTGTCAGTCGTCCAGCTTCGATCTCTCTTTGCTTCCTTTTCGTTCTTCCTTTTCCAGCTTTGCCAGTTCCTTTCCTCTTCGGCTTCTTCCGCGTTCAGACGCTTTTTGCCATTTTTCTTCCCCTGTGGATCCTTGTTCTGGCTCTGGCGCTTTTTGTGCCTGCGCTGGATTTCTGTAATTTCCTCCAGTGCATATTCATGCACCTCTTTTTCATCATCCACATCCACGAGAATCTTCATGGTTTCTCGAAGGATATTGACCGAAGAAACCTCGCCCTTAAGCCCATCCCTGGCAACAACGAAGTCCCCTGTGGAAGGCATTCTTCGATTGATTTCTTCGTAAACTTCTTCTTCATTCTTGAGGCAGCACATCAGTCTGCCACAGGTGCCGGAGATTTTTGACGGATTCAAAGATAGATTTTGTTCCTTGGCCATCCGAATGGATACCGGGATAAAGTCCGAGAGATAGGACCGGCAGCACAGGACCCGGCCGCAAATCCCGATGCCTCCCAGGATTTTGGTCTCATCCCTCACTCCGATCTGCCGTAATTCGATTCTGGTGCGGAAGACACTGGCCAGATCCTTAACCAGCTCTCTGAAGTCGATTCTTCCGTCTGCCGTAAAATAAAATAAGATCTTGTTGTTATCGAAGGTATAGGCTACATCGATCAGTTTCATGTCCAACTTATGTGCAGCAATCTTCTGAAGCCCGATTTGAAATGCTCTCTTTTCCTTCTCTCTGTTCTCCTCTTCCTGATGCTCATCCGTTTCATTGGCGATTCTAAGAATCTCCTTCACCGGTTTCGGAACCTGCTCATCTAAAAGGTCCGTGGGTGCGCATACCGCCGTCCCGTATTCAATCCCGCGCGTCGTTTCCACGATCAGATGATCGCCTTTTTTCACTTCGAAGGCTCCCGGTGAAAAATAATATACTTTTCCCGCTGTCCGAAACCGGACACCGACTATTCTTGCCATACGCAACCTTTCTGTTATGTCGTTCGCAAAGTCCCTTGAAATGCCTCTGCGATCGTAAAAAGCAGAATTTCCAGGGATAGTTCTTTATTTACATTCGCAGAAATCCGCTGCCTTGCTGTCTGCAACCCATCCTGCAGAATGTACAGATTCTTCCACTCTGCCTTGTGGGCAACACTTTTAATATACGATATTTCATCAATCAAAATCAAGTGCTGTGTCCTGCCGGTCGCCTTATAAAGCGATATGTCTCGAATGAAATACTGCACCATGACCAGAAATTCCTGCAGGGTCTCCTCAGGATCCTCCGCCTCTTCCAGGAGTTCTCTTAAGCCTGTCAGAATCGCATGGGTCCCCTCCGCAGATGCCTTCTCAATCAGGTCCAGCATCCTTTTCTTCTGTGTCTGAGCATTCTCATCTTCCGCCTTACGAATCGCCTGACCCAGATTCCCTCTGGCAAATCTGGCCTCCAACCTGGCTCTGGACGGTGAAATTCCTCTTTGATCCGTTAAATACGACTCAATTTCTCCCTCGGTTAAAGGCGAAAAGGACAGGGTCACACATCTGCTGCGAATGGTCGGTAAAAGTGCATCTGCACGAGTAACCAGGAGCAGGATGACCGCATAGGAGGGGGGCTCCTCCAGTGTTTTCAGAATGGCATTCTGTGCTTCAGTCGTCATTTTCTCGGCTTCCGGCACGATATAAACCTTGAAGGCGGATTGATATGGTTTCACAATAACATCATCGACCAGTTGCTCTCTGACCGCCTGCACCCCCAACGTTTTCCTTAGCCTGTCCTTATTGTTCGGATCTTCTTCCCGTCTGACAAAGATGATATCCGGATGCGTCTCATGCTCCGCCTGTATACAGGAATGGCAACTCCCACAGGCGTCCTCCGCCTGCTTTTCACAAAGCAGAGCCTGAGAAAAGGCCTGTGCCATCAGCATTTTGCCACAGCCCTCTTCTCCCTCAAATATATACGCATGGGATATGGAATTGTTGAGAAGCGCATGGGTAAGATGCGCCTTAATCGACTTTTGGCCGACAATGTCAGAAAATTTTGCCATGAAGCTCAGGTGAAGATATCAAGGAGAAGGCCCTCGATGGTTCCGATTCTCCCCATGATTGCAATGTTGTCCTTTTCCTCTGCGATCAGTTCCTTCGCCAACTCATCCAGGTTCTCATCGATGAGGCGGATGATGCCATAAACGCGATGGCGCCCCTTTTTATCCAGATAATTTTCGCGCCGAAAAGAATGAGATCTGGTAAGGATCTCATTCAGAAAGTCCTTGATCAGAATGCGGTAACGCTGCATCTCCCGGATGTCCTTTTTTTGTGCCAGATGCTTGCCTTCCATGGTGATGCTCTCGTACATGGAAGACAGTCTCGCAGCGAGTCCCTCATCATCCACCTTGCTCTCCAGGATGAATTGAAACGGATTCTCGCTTTGCTTTACCTGCGTTTCCTGCGGTGCCTGCGTAAGCGCCTGCACCTGCTGTACCTTAATTTCCATGATTCTTTTCCATAATGTAGGCCGACACCTGCTTCAGCAGTTCTTCTAAGGTGGCATCGTTTTGGAAGATTCTCGTGATTCCGCCCTTCCTTAATCGATCCTCGGCAAAATCCTCTTCGTCTGCAAGAAATCTCCTGCACATTTCATCATATCTCGGAACTTCCTGCCTGCGCTCTCTTCGGAGCGCCCTCTCCAGCCGAATTCCGTTATCCGTTTGGATGAGGACCGGGAACACACAGCCTTCTCCGAAATACGCCCTGATCGCAAGAAAGGCCTCCGGTGTTGCAATCATTAAGTAAGCTTGTTTTCCCGACAAGTCGATTTGGCCGTCATCAGCGGTAAAATAATGCCACACACCAAGCTTCGTTGCATAGCTTCTTTCTTCGATAATGCGACCACCCTTCCTCATCTCTTCATAGGTTGCGTCGCTGATAAAAAAGTATTGCCTGCCCTCCATTTCCCCCTGTCGTTTCGGACGGGTGGTATAGAGAACCACTTTCTTTAAATCCAGCTGTGGATCCTGCAGCAGATTCCTGTATACCGCATCCTTTCCGGATGCACTTTTCCCCATTAATACAAAGATTTTACCCATGAATCAAACTGCTGTCCCTCTCCCGATTTAACTCTTATGATACTACGAAAGGCACAAGTTGGGCAATGGCTTGTTCTTCACGACCGGTACGTAGACTCTGCCCTCCTGCCACTTGATACCTTGCAGGTTTGCTCCTGCCTGCAGAAGTTGTTTCATCGCCAAAATCGTTTCTGCGTCGATCTCCTCTCCCGCCACCAGGAGAGGAATTCCCGGTGGATAGACATGGAGCATCTCCGCACAGATGCTCCCTTTGCTCTCGTTTAACTCCTTCCACTCTCTTTTACGATCCCAAGCCTCGGATGGCAGGATTCTCCTCTTGGGAAGGTGTTTCGTCATTTCTGTAAAACCGCGAGAACCGTCTCGTCTTTCTTCTCCTTTTTGCTTCTCCCAAACAGCTGTCTCATTGATTCCCTGCACTGCATTCACAAGCCTTTGAATCCCCTCGCTTGTATCATAACCGGTCAGAATCAGCACGACATGATGCTCTCCTTCCATTTCCGGTTCAAGATGATAATCGTGACGAAGTTGATCTGCGATCCACCTACCAGTTTTGCTTGAACTGAATACGACGATCTTGCATGGATCCGCAATCATCTCTCTCGGCAGGATCTGCACTTCCGTCAGATTCCCCGTCTTTTCTTCCAATAGATTTCTTAGTTTTTCCAGATGTAAAAAACGGTATGCTCCCGCCTTCTTCACTTCACAAACGCAGCTATCTATGGATGCCATCAGTGGATAAGAAGGGCTGGTACTTTGAAACACACGAAGATATCGCCTGACTCTTTCCCGATCAATCAGCTCCCCCTGTACATGAAGAAGCGCCGTTTGGGTAAAAGAAGGCAGGGTCTTATGAAGGCTGTGAATCACCAGATCCGCTCCGCAACTCAGTGCGCTCTCAGGAAAGGTCGGATACAGTCCGAAATGAGAACCATGTGCCTCATCTACCATCAGCGGAATTTGTTTTTGATGTAAAAATTCTGCGATTTCCCTCACATCGGATACCATTCCCTCATAGGTGGGCGAGGTGATTAGAACCGCCCCGGTGTCGTCTGTGATTTGTTTCTCGACCTCCTCTACCGTAATCGGTCCCCAAAAACCCGCTTCTACATTCGTCCCCGATCTTCCCTTCTTTGTGTGGAATGCGGTCCTTTTCCTGCTCTCGCAATGGAATGCGGCTCTTGTCCCGCCCCCTCAATGAAATGCGGCTCTTGTCCTGCAACCACAGCGGAATTCCGGCCTCCTTCGGCAGAAGATACCTTGGTTTCAGACGGTGCATGGCTACGGCATGATAGACCGATTTATGTGCATTTCTGGCGATCAGAATCTCCTCGTTTTCGTAAAGTGCCGCACAGATTGATGCAAGATTCCCGCTGCTCGATCCGTTTACCAGAAAGTAAGTCTCGCTTCCGGAATTGCCGAACAAATCATTGGCTCTTGCCTGCGCCTCTTGTAGGATTCCGTCCGCCTCATGCAAGTTATCAAAGCCTTCTATTTCCGTAATATCCACCTTGCATAATTCCTGTAAAAACTTTTCGAAAAAGCCTTCTCATTCCTTTTATGCCCTGGCATGTGAAACGGGTAAAAGTCACTTTTGCAATATTCCTCCAGTGCGCTTCCAAGTTCCTTTTTAAATTGTCCCTCTTCCCCGGCATTTCTTTCGTTGTATCCCATCAAAGATTCCCCAATAGTCCGGAAAAACCGTTCTCTCTAAAGGAAGAGCGAAAACTGCCTGCCTCTTCCTGGATAATACGGTCGATGGTCTTCATCCCCAGAAGCTCGACGGGCGCCCGATCATCTGTCAGGATATGATTCCCGCCATTCACCACCTTAAGATCCTTACTCACTTTTGTCATTCTTACAAGGAATTCTTCCCCGTCTGCCCGGGACATTGCTGCCGGATGACCTCTCTTTGTACGCTCGGCTCCCCGCCAGGACTCGATTCTGCAGGCTTCCATGGGCAGAGGAAGCCTGGGCAAAAAGCTCCCGATTGGTCGACCCGCTCACCTCCACCGTTGCCACTTCCGGAAAGACCGATGCAATCGTATCGGATAAATAGGTAGTGATGTCGTCCTGGCTGTTTCCATGCATGTTCATATTGACCACCATCACTCCTTCCTCCGTCAGATGATTTTTTACCAGCGTAAAAAACTCGCGTGTGCTCATTTGAAAGGGGATGGTGATATCCTGGTAGGCATCTACCATAATGACGTCATATTGATCCTTGCTTGCATTTAGAAACGCCCTCCCGTCATACGTGGTTACCGGAACCTCTTTGGACAGATGAAAATATGTATGAGCAAGATCGGTAATCTTCTGATCAATTTCTACCCCTTCGATCTTTGCATTCGGAAAAAAAGTCTTGCATTCGGTCGTATAGGTTCCGCTTCCCATCCCGAGAACCAGTATCTTCGGGTTTTGCTTTGCAAGTAGAAGTGGGGCTGCCAGCGCATAATCATAATACATCCCGCTCAGATCGCTGTTTTTGAGATAAACGGACTGCACGCCAAATAAGACATTGGTCGACAGAATGGTTTCCTGATCTGTATCCCTAACTTGAAGATAGTTATAGATCGATTCTCCTTCATAAGTTAAATTTTTTTCCCAAAAGGCAAAGTTGGATCGATGCCCGAATAGACAGGCTAATAAATAAATCGGAATACTGAATAGAAAGATTTTTTTACCTGAACGAGTCATATAGAAATAAAGCAGCGACAGGAACAACAGGATCCCCGAAAATAGAAGAAAGGTCATCGCTGTCCCTACCGTAGGAATGGTAACGAAGGTGGGCAGAAAAGTGCCCAGAATGCTGCCGATCGTATTGTAAGCGCCCAGTTTTCCGGAAATACTACCGCTCTCCTCCAGGGAATTGACACTGAAACGTATCAGAGAGGGCGTCACTGTGCCAAGCAAAAACAAGGGAAAGACAAAAAGAAGAAGGCAGGTAATAAAGGCGGCAAAGACAAGTAAATTGGTGCTGATGGTAAGAATCATGGCTCCCGTAACCAGCAGAATGCAATACTTCCCAAAAACAGGGATCAAAGCAATCCATATCGCTGCAATCAGAATCCGTCTGAATAATTTGCCTGGATTATCCTCATGATCCGCCCATCTGCCCCCGAAAACATTGCCTAGTGCCATGGCGATCATGATGGTTCCGATGATAATGGTCCAAACAATCTGCGAGGAGCTGAAATAGGGAGCGATCAATCTACTTGCCCCCAGTTCCACCGCCATGACCGACATGCCGGAAAAAAATTCGGTGCTGTACAAAAACCATTTGTGCTTAAAAAGAATGAAATTGGAATTGGTTGTCATCGTACTCTCACTCATGATAAATTCCTATGCGAATTTCTATGATAAAGGTAACCGTGGTTCTCTATCGGTATCCAAAAACTTTAGTACTAAAAATCCAAGAAAAAAATACAGCGAAATAATTATCCTCCTATCCTCTAAGACAGGACAGGTTTAAAGCCGGATACACGAAAAAAGTTCCCGCTTAGGGAACTTCCTTGTGCCTTGAGACGGAATCGAACCATCGACACGAGGATTTTCAGTCCTCTGCTCTACCAACTGAGCTATCAAGGCAAATCAGTCATTCTATTGAAATAAATTCACGACTGCATTTCTGGTGATCGTTAAATAATATAACGAACCCATTCGTAGCGGGGATAGGATTTGAACCTATGACCTTCGGGTTATGAGCCCGACGAGCTTCCAGACTGCTCCACCCCGCGATATAGTATTGTTTCATTGGGTGGCGGTGGATTCGAACCACCGAAGCAATTTGCAGCAGATTTACAGTCTGTCCCCTTTGGCCACTCGGGAAGCCACCCATATAATACCAAATGTGAATTGGTAAAGCCGATGATCGGACTTGAACCGGTAACCTGCTGATTACAAATCAGCTGCTCTGCCAATTGAGCCACATCGGCATAAGAATGGGACCTATAGGGCTCGAACCTATGACCCCCTGCTTGTAAGGCAGATGCTCTCCCAGCTGAGCTAAGATCCCATAATAAACAATATAAACGACCCGGATGGGGTTCGAACCCACGACCTCCGCCGTGACAGGGCGGCGCTCTAACCAGCTGAGCCACCGGGCCATAATGGAATTGCACCCTCAAAACCGAACACTGATGACAGAAAAGATAAGGACAAGCCTTCGATCTATTAGTACGGATCAGCTGAGTGTGTTACCACACTTACACCTTCCGCCTATCTACCTTGTACTCTTCAAGGGATCTTATGCCCCGTAGGGCGGGATATCTCATCTTGAGGGGGGCTTCACGCTTAGATGCCTTCAGCGTTTATCCCTGCCGGACATGGCTACCCTGCCTCTTGCGTTTGACAACGCAGCAGATACACCAGCGGTCCGTCCATCCCGGTCCTCTCGTACTAAGGACAGCTCCTCTCAGATATCCTACGCCCGCGCCGGATAGGGACCGAACTGTCTCACGACGTTCTGAACCCAGCTCGCGTACCGCTTTAATGGGCGAACAGCCCAACCCTTGGGACCTGCTACAGCCCCAGGATGCGATGAGCCGACATCGAGGTGCCAAACCACTCCGTCGATGTGAACTCTTGGGAGTGATCAGCCTGTTATCCCCAGGGTAGCTTTTATCCGTTGAGCGATGGCAATCCCACTTTCATACCACCGGATCACTAAGTCCTACTTTCGTACCTGTTCCACCCGTCGGTGTCACAGTCAGGCTCCCTTCTGCCTTTGCACTCTTCGGATGGTTTCCGTCCATCCTGAAGGAACCTTTGAGCGCCTCCGATACCCTTTCGGAGGCGACCGCCCCAGTCAAACTCCCCGCCAGACATTGTCCCCCGGCCGGTTTCACGGCCGCAGGTTAGAAATCCAGTAACGCAAGGGTGGTATCCCAACAGCGACTCTGTGACAACTGACGTCATCACTTCTTCGTCTCCCACCTATCCTGTACATACATTACCGAATCCCAGTATCAAGCTGGAGTAAAGCTCCATGGGGTCTTTCCGTCCTGGCGCGGGTAACCAGCATCTTCACTGGTACTTCAATTTCACCGGGTGCATTGCCGAGACAGTGCTCAAATCATTACGCCTTTCGTGCGGGTCGGAACTTACCCGACAAGGAATTTCGCTACCTTAGGACCGTTATAGTTACGGCCGCCGTTTACTGGGGCTTAAATTCAAAGCTTCGCTTGCGCTAACCTCTCCTCTTAACCTTCCAGCACCGGGCAGGCGTCAGCCCATATACCTCACCTTTCGGTTTCGCATAGACCTGTGTTTTTGCTAAACAGTTGCTTGAGCCTCTTCTCTGCGGCCTGCTCTCGCAGGCTCCCCTTCTCCCGAAGTTACGGGGACTTTTTGCCGAGTTCCTTAGCAATGCTTCTCCCGTCGGCCTTAGGATTCTCTCCTCATCCACCTGTGTCGGTTTACGGTACGGGCTGAGTAAACACAATAGCGACTTTTTCTCGACGGTTCCCTTAAGTCCTTCACTACTTTTTATTTCGCTCCGCATCACGCCTCTGCCTTCCGTAGGGATTTACTCCCTACCGGCAGCTTCGCTTGCACCCGGAGCTTCTCTCCCGGCTGACTCTACTTCTCCGTGTCCTCGCTCTTCTGATTTACTCAGGTGCAGGAATCTCAACCTGCTGTCCATCGGCTACGCCTTTCGGCCTCGCCTTAGGGTCCCGACTTCCCTCAGGGCAGATCAGCTTTACCCTGAAATCCTTGGATATTCGGCCTGAAGGATTCTCACCTTCATCTCGCTACTCATTCCGGCATTCTCCCTTCACAGCAGTCCGCCACTCTTTTCAGTATGGTTTCTTCCTCCTGTGAATGCTCCCCTACCGACAAAATATACCCGTAGATATATTCTGTCCCTAAGCTTCGGTGTCGTGTTTCAGCCCCGGTAATTTTCGGCGCGGGACCTCTCGGCTAGTGAGCTATTACGCACTCTTTGAATGTGTGGCTGCTTCTAAGCCAACATCCTAGCTGTCTTTGAAATCCTACATCCTTTTCCACTTAACACGTACTTTGGGACCTTAGCTGTAGATCTGGGCTGTTTCCCTTTTGACTACCCAACTTATCTCGTGCAGTCTGACTCTGATGCTCTTCCTGTATGGCATTCGTGGTTTGATGGTCTTCGGTAAGCGGTGAAGCCCCCTTAGACGTTCAGTGCCCCTACCTCCATCAGGTATGCTATCAGGCTAGCCCTAAAAGCTATTTCTGGGGAGAACCAGCTATCTCCGGGTTCGATTGAATTTCTCCCCTACCCACAACTCATCACCACCCTTTTCAACGGATGTGTGTTCGGACCTCCACAGCCTTTTACGGCCGCTTCATCCTGGTCATGGGTAGGTCACCCGGTTTCGGGCCCATATATACCGACTTGCGCGCTCTTCACACTCGGTCTCCCTTCGGCTCGGTCTCTTAAAAACTTAACCTCGCCGGTATACATGGCTCGCCGGACCGTTCTACAAAAAGTACACGATCAGACTTTATACGCCTTGACGTATCATTGTCCTCTCGCAGCTTGTAGGCATAAGGTTTCAGGTTCTCTTTCACTCCCCTCCCGGGGTTCTTTTCACCGTTCCCTCACGGTACTATCCTCTATCGGTCACTAAGGAGTATTTAGCCTTACGGGGTGGTCCCCGCGCGTTCATACAAGGTTTCTCGTGTCTCGTATTACTCTGGATCCTGCTGTGCTTCCTTACCTTCACTTACGGGACTTTCACCCTCTTTGGTTGGTCTTCCCAGTACCATTCTGTTTGGCTCGTCAGTCACGTCCGCAGTCCGAACCCCGGAATGCAAGCATTCCGGTTTGGGCTCCTCCGCGTTCGCTCGCCGCTACTTGCGGAATCACTTTTGTTTCTCTTCCTCCGGCTACTTAGATGTTTCAGTTCACCGGGTCTCCCTCCGTATACCTATGGATTCAGTATACGGTACATGAGGTTCGCTCATGTGGGTTGCCCCATTCAGATATCTTCGGATCACTGTGTATTTGCCACTCCCCGAAGCTTTTCGCAGCTTATCACGTCTTTCATCGGCTCTTAGTGCCAAGGCATTCACCTTACGCCCTTTTTAGCTTGTCCTTCTCTTATGCTTAGCGATAAGCATAAGATGCTCTAAAAAGTTTTGCTTTCGATGTCTTGTCTTTTCAGATTTTTCTGATTCTCAGTATTCGGTTTTCAAGGTGCAATCCGGATTTTCATCCGTAAGCAATTAAGAAAAATAATTGCTTAGTGGAGATGGTGAGATTCGAACTCATGACCCCCTGCTTGCAAGGCAGGTGCTCTCCCAACTGAGCTACACCCCCAGATGATGGGATTAAGTGGACTCGAACCACCGACCTCACGCTTATCAGGCGTGCGCTCTAACCGGCTGAGCTATAATCCCTTAATGGGTCCGGCAGCCACCTATTCTCCCGTATCGTCTCCAATACAGTACCTTCGGCCGATATGGTCTTCACCGTCGTGTTCGGGATGGGAACGGGTGTTACCCCATACCGTATCGCCACCGGAAATATTTGGTTGTTCTATTGTCCATTCGTTCTTGCAGGTAACGCTTCCCTCACCCCAAGTGACTCGCTACGCTCCTCACTTGGTGCCCGGTCGCGTTCCTTATACCAATCTTTGCCTTCACAATCCTTGCATGCAAGCATGCAGGCTTGTTCATTCAAAAGATTGCTGCAAGAACTTTGACAACTGGACAGTGATGCAAACCTTACTCATTCCTTTAGAAAGGAGGTGATCCAGCCGCAGGTTCTCCTACGGCTACCTTGTTACGACTTCACCCCAGTCATCCGGCCTGCCTTCGACGGCTCCTTCTTTGCAGTTAGGTCACCGGCTTCGGGCATTCCCGACTCCCATGGTGTGACGGGCGGTGTGTACAAGACCCGGGAACGTATTCACCGCGACATGCTGATTCGCGATTACTAGCGATTCCAGCTTCGTGCAGGCGGGTTGCAGCCTGCAGTCCGAACTGGGTCGTTGTTTTTGAGATTCGCTTCAGGTCACCCTTTCGCTTCCCTCTGTTACGACATTGTAGCACGTGTGTAGCCCAGACCATAAGGGGCATGATGATTTGACGTCATCCCCACCTTCCTCCGGGTTATCCCCGGCAGTCCGTATAGAGTTCCCAACTTTACTTGCTGGCTACTATACGCAAGGGTTGCGCTCGTTGCGGGACTTAACCCAACATCTCACGACACGAGCTGACGACAACCATGCACCACCTGTCTCGGACGCCCCGAAGGGCTTAAAGCTTTACCTCTAATCCGTCCGGATTCAAGGTCTGGTAAGGTTCTTCGCGTTGCTTCGAATTAAACCACATGCTCCACCGCTTGTGCGGGTCCCCGTCAATTCCTTTGAGTTTCATTCTTGCGAACGTACTCCCCAGGTGGAATACTTATCACGTTTGCTTCGGCACTGAAAAACTTTGTCTCCCAACACCTAGTATTCATCGTTTACCGCGTGGACTACCAGGGTATCTAATCCTGTTTGCTCCCCACGCCTTCGAGCCTCAACGTCAGTTGCTGTCCAGTAAGCCGCCTTCGCCGCCGATGTTCTTCCTGATATCTACGCATTTCACCGCTACACCAGGAATTCCGCTTACCTCTCCAGTACTCTAGATCTACAGTTTCCAAAGCAAGCCCACGGTTGAGCCGTGGGGTTTCACTTCAGACTTGCATATCCGTCTGCGCTCCCTTTACACCCAGTAAATCCGGATAACGCTTGCTCCATACGTATTACCGCGGCTGCTGGCACGTATTTAGCCGGAGCTTCTTACTCAGGTACCGTCATCTCTCTTGCGAGCCTTTCTTCCCTGCTGATAGAGCTTTACATACCGAAATACTTCTTCACTCACGCGGCGTCGCTGCATCAGAGTTTCCTCCATTGTGCAATATCCCCCACTGCTGCCTCCCGTAGGAGTCTGGGCCGTGTCTCAGTCCCAATGTGGCCGTCCGCCCTCTCAGGCCGGCTACTGATCGTCGCTTTGGTGAGCCGTTACCTCACCAACTGGCTAATCAGACGCGGGCCCATCCCATACCACCGGAGTTTCACACTGTAAGATGCCTTACCGTGCGCTTATGCGGTTTTACCAGTCGTTTCCAACTGCTATCCCCCGGTATGGGGCAGGTTGCCCACGCGTTACTCACCCGTCCGCCACTCAGTCTATTAGTCTTCCACCCGAAGGCTTCCGTCTCATAGCTTCGTTCGACTTGCATGTGTTAGGCACGCCGCCAGCGTTCATCCTGAGCCAGGATCGAACTCTCAGTTTTGTATCTCTCCTTTAATCTTTAGTCTGTTTCCAGACTTTCACTTAAAGGCTCTTCTCGTTCAATCTCAGTCCAAGACTATCGCTAGTCCTGTCCGTAATTTACCTTTTTAAGGTTTTGTTCTTGAATTATTCTTCTTCAGAATTATTCAGGTTTGCATCACTGTTCAGTTGTCAAGGTGCTGCTGTTTTGTTGCGTTTCTTTTGTTCTTGTGTGGCGCAACGGAGACTAATATATCACCGGTCTTTTGTTGTGTCAAGAACTTTTTTATTCTTTTTTGCAATTTCTTTGAAGTCTCATGAATACTGCTTTTCGACTGTGAAAATACAAAAAACGGAGAAAGCGGGATTTGAACCCGCGCACCGCGTGAACGGTCTACACCCTTAGCAGGGGCGCCTCTTCAGCCACTTGAGTATTTCTCCCTGTCTGATGCTTCGTGTCCGCTTCAAAAGCGACGCATGAAATATTATAGCCTTACCAGATATCCGCTGTCAATTTCTTTTTTATGAAGACGCTAAACTTTTTTGCGCCACACTTCCGCTCTACACCATCTTGTAAAATGCAGGCAAACAACGCTAGATTTAGTGACGTTGCCCGCCTGCATTTTACTGATTTCCTGATTCTGATTCATTCCGCTTACGATAAAGTCTTTCGAAATCAGATTCTTTTCATCTGTTCCCTGTCTTAGTTTTTCCCCTTCAAGATGGGAGAAAGCGGCTTGTAAATGATAAAGGTAATTGCGGCTGCGCAAAGGCCTTTAAAAAGAGTAAACGGCAAATTAAAAATCAGCAGGCACTGCCACAGATTTTTTACCACCGGAAGGATGGCGCGGTACGCTGCAAGAATGGTCTCTAACGGCATGAAGTTTTCATAGATCGGATAGATGATGTAATAATTTAACGGCAGGCTGCCTACTGCCATCGCAGTGGCCCCTAATAGAGAGCCAATCATTGCTCCTGATTTTGTGTGATTTTTCTTGTAGATGGCACCCGCTGTCATGACGAAGATGGTACCCAGTGCAAAGTTCACAAGCTCTCCGACTCCCCCCGTCTGTGTGTTCATGAGATGAATGAGATTTTTGATCAGGCAGACGGCAACGCCCGAGATCGGACCATAGGCAAATGCTGCGATCAGAGCCGGAAGCTCTGAAAAATCCATCTTAATAAAGCCTGGGAGAAGCATGGGAATCGGCACTTCAAAAAACATCAGAATGTACGCCAAGGCGGAGAGCATTGCGATTCCTGTAACGGTTTTGGTTTTTGTTTCGTAAATCGTTCCTGTTTGCTGTACTTGATTCATCATTTTTCCTCTTTCCGGAAATTCCCATCAAAAAAACCCGTAAATCAATTACGGGTTGAAAAATACGTCTAGGATCATTAGACTATTCTTCTTTCATCCAGACTTTACTGTCGGCTTCGGAGTTTCACCGAATCATGCACATGCTCGCGGGCTTTACCGCCGGTAGCGAATTTCACGCAACCCTGAAGAATTCCCTTATTGTGTTTTTTACTACTCCTCCAGTTTATATGGTACGTGCTCGAATTGCAAGACCATATAGAGAATTTGACAATCTGGAACATCAATGACCCTGAAAAGCAATGGCCCTCCGAAATCAACGATCCCGAGAATCTATGATCTTCTTTGATTGTTCCCCTCTACGCACAAATCTGATCACGAATCTGCGCAAGTGTCTCAGCGGGAGGGTTCGTCGGCTCCCATAAAATTTTTTGTCCGTCTCCTTGATACCTGGGGATCACATGGATATGAAAGTGCTTGACTGTCTGCCCTGCTGCCGCTCCGTTATTCTGAATCACATTGACGCCATCTGCGCCCAGCCTGTCCTTCAGCAGTCTGGATATTTTTTTTGCTAACTGAAAGGCTTTTGCCGTTTCCTCTTCCGGAAGGGATAACAAATCTTCATAATGCTCTTTCGGCAGAACCAGCGCATGTCCCTTAGTGGCGGGTCCATTGTCCAAGATCACCCGAAAATGATCGTCCTCGTATATCGTGTTAGCCGGAATCTCTCCATTCGCAATTTTACAAAAAATACAATTTTGATCTTTCATTTCTCTCCCCTTTCCGGTGATGCCATTTCCTCTCTCTCCCCGCAAGAAAAAATCAGATGTTGCCAATCCTCTCCTTCTGCAAGAAAAAATCAGGTGCTGCCAATCCTCCCTCTCACTCTATTGGCAGAAATCAGAAGATAGATCCATGTCATAAGCATTCCTGACAGCAGTCCTCCGATATGTGCCACATTGTTAACCTCTTTGCTGGAAGCGCCGATCATGAGTGAAAACAAGATCATCAGTCCCAATCTTCTAAGCAAAATGGCACCTGCCAACTGCTTTCTTCGATCAATGAGTAGGATAAGCATCGCTCCGAGTACACCGAACACAGCCCCACTGGCACCTATACTCGACCAGTTATTTCCTGTCCAAATTTCATATTGAATCGTAATTCCGTTACCGGATATGCCACAGAGCAGATAGAGGATCAAAAAGGGGGAGGTGACCCAATGCCTGCTCCACCATCGCTCCCGCATACAGCAGCAGGATCATGTTTCCGAATAGATGCGAAAGATCGGCATGCAGGAACATCGCACTGATCAATCGCCCATATTCTCCCGCTTTACATACCGAAGAAACATCCAGGTCTCCCGCCGCTTGCAGGGCATCTCCGGAAAACAGGCAGGCAACAAAGACCAGCGTATTCACCGCAACAAGAATCAATGTCGCAGGTGCCTTCCTGAGTCCGCGGATCCAGTTCTGGTCCATCTCAGATTTCCTTGTCCATAAAATTGAATAATTGATCCAAACTGCGCATGAGTTTGAACTCACCCTTCATTCGAATGGTTCCAGTCATAAACGCGCGCTGAAAGGTCATGCGTCCCACCATGATGTCGTCCAGTACTTCTTTTGTCATTTGCATGGCAACTTCACACTCCGTATCTTTCTTGGCCATGCTGCACACTAGCTTTCCTCCGGAAATCGTCAGCAATATGGTTCCGATCTGCGGTTTATCCGTTACCGTAATGGAATAAGACGCTTTTATATCCTCTCTGGGACGAAACTTCTCTCGGAACCGATCCATATACTGATCGGGATCCGATGTGGCAACCGTATCGCTCATGCGGCTACGGAATAGGGAGGTTAGCTCCTGGATATCCTCTTTTTGCTTTTGCACATAATTGTCATCCGAGGCATACTGAGATAGCTGTTCCGACTCCTGTGGTGTTAAATCCGGCGCCTTTGTCATGGAGATCCTTTTCTTGACCGCCTGATTGCTGCTGGGTAACACCGAAAGCTTCTGATTGATGGTACGATACAAATATTCTGCTTTCTTCTCGATCAACGCCTTATATGTTTCGTTCTTCTCGAGTGTTGCTGTATCATCTATAAAGCCGCAAAGTCCCTCACAGGGGCGCCCACTCAAAATCTCCCATGCACTGGAAAGAGTCGTCATCCCGTCGCGCTCGCCGTAGGTCGTTGACATCACAACGGGCATCATGTAGATTTCGCTGATTTTCTCTTTGTCCCCATAAAGCCAGAAGGCATCCAACAGCTGCATCAAAAATCGCCTACCCCGTACCACTCCACGGTAGAAGCAAGAATGATGCCGTCTGCGCCCTTTAGGCTTCCTGCAAGAGCCGTAATATTATTTTTTTGTTCGTAGAGGTTAAACTGCTCAACCGTCACATTCAGTTCGCGAAACACATCCGACATTTTTGTGATTACATAAAGTGTGGGGTCATCAATGACACCCCGTCCGCCGTAATAGATATTAATTTTCATACACAACGACCCATCTTTCCATAACCGTCTCATCATCTATTCACTTGATCAAAGAATAGTCACATCCATCCACAAAAATGATGAGAAATTCCCCCTTCTATCTATGCCATTTTTCGTCTATGACTTTTTACGTCTATGACATCTTTACGTCTATGACATCTTAGCATCTTTGTTATCTGTAATCAAATACCAGATTCCCTAGGCAGATTTCGTCCCCGCGACGGATTTCTCTACTCTCATTCGGCATGAGCCGAAGTCCGTTGCACCAGGTTCCGTTGGTTGAATTTAAATCACAGATGGTGACGGATTTCCGTTCATTTTCAAATATTCGCGCATGGATCCCACTCACCGATTCATCCCTCAGCAGGAAGTCCACTCTGCCGGGCATTCTCCCGATCGTCATTGGCAGCCTCTCCAGCGATATGTGAATATTCTCCGGATTGTCTCTCCCATACAATTTACGAAAGCAGCGCGGTTTATTTTCTGTGTAAAGAGCCGCTTCCTGTTTGAACTGCTTTCGATTGCGCTCTCCTTCCTCGTCGCGGAAAATATCCTCCTCTGCCTCAATCATTTGCCAGCTCTCCGCCATTTGGTCCTCTTCTTCCGCTTGTTTGGATTTACGAGAGCGTCTTTTTCTTCTTATGCACCTTTGTTTCTCCGACATCCATCTTATAGGAAATGATCAGATTGAAGATTGCAAAAAAACACAGAGGGATGTAATTGCAAGCGACACTCCATTCTCTAACGGTGTCAGGACATACTCCATTCGTACATATAGTCCTGCCAGCATCACTAAAATAAATAATACAGAGATATAATATGGCCGAACCGCTCCGGAAAATTTGGTTTCTCTCAGTTTGCTTTTTCTCCGATGGGCTTTCCTTGCTGCCTTGCGTGAGAAAAAGCAGCCTCTTCCATTCTTCCCCCTCTTCTCCTATCCGACCGTTTGGCTTCTCTTCTTCGAATGCAGTCCATTGATTCTGAAATTCTGAATTTTTCCCGCCCGACATCCGCTCTCCAGTGATCTACATCCTTTTTCCTCCTCTAGCTTTCCGCTCCACAAAGAGGTTTCTTTTTAATTCCTTTAAAGTGAAGTTTTTCGTTTTGTGCATCTTCGCAAAGCTGATACATGGCCTGAACGAATGTTTCATCTTCTGTCGCAATTCCTTCCAGCATTTCTTCAAAAAAACCGTCCGAGACTTCTGTCTCCGGTTTTTTTCCGGTACATAAATAAAAACAAAATCTGCGGGCATTCGGCTCAATAAAGACGGTATCTGCGTTCAGCACCAGCCCCTCACTCCCAAGTAGATAGTCTGCCAACCTTTTCTCCCACCTCGCAAAGGGCTCTTACCAGCCTCTGCATGTCTTCCCTATCCAATTTTTTTACTGCAAAATAATTGCTAAGATTCTGTCTGGCATCAATCTCATAGTACAGAAACTTCTTTCCATCAATTCTCCTGATCGAATGTTTCAAAAGACCTTCCGGTGCATTTTGTTCAATCATTTTCCATTGATAGTTTTCCTCTTGCTCTGTTTCAATCACCAGGTAATTATGGTCCAAATCTCTGGTATATTTAATCTCCATCCCTCTTCCTCCGCATTTCTTCAAGCCCAATCCGCATTAGGTCTGTCATCCGATCCAGTTTTCGAATGTGCGCGGCCTGGTTGATCACAAAGGCCTCCGCCCTCGTTTGAATTCTCCATTTCTCTCCTGTAGCCAGGTCGAACCCTTTCCTATGCACCTCTGTGGAAGTCTCGCATTCCACCTTCTTTTTATCTGCTCGTGCAACCATTTGCGGCAGGTCTACACCAAAGTATTTTCTTCCGATTTGATCCCTCTGTCTCCCATCTATATACGCCTCCCGGTCTTCTCCATCCCTCAGAATACTGGCTCTAAACGCCATCAAATAATTATCCTGTGCCGCCAGGCAGCGTGCATACATCATAAAAGACACATGGCAGATGAGAACGAGTAAGAAAAATACCAGTGGAAAAACCAGTGCTGCTTCTACAGTGAAGTATCCGGCATACTCCAGCCTCAAGAGGTCCTTTTTTCCCCCGTCCCCGATTGCAGATATCCTTTGCCTATAATACAAAATTAACCACCCCCAATGCAGAAGCAAGAAACGGAATGAACGGAATCGTCGTCTTTCTATTCACCTTGCGCAATACAATCAGAAGGATAGAAACAATCGCACTGACAAAGAAGGCGAGTAACATTCCTTCTACCATGCGCTCAACCCCGAAGAGCGGTCCTACCATAAACATCATCAGTCCGTCTCCGTATCCGATCGCGTTGGCAGAAATAAACCCGATCCACAAAAGGACGGCCCCCGGTATCATGGCTGAGAGCAATTCCGGAACCGTGGTCATACGATCTGTTATCCCAATGACCGCAGATAGTCCCGAGCAGACTCCCGCCAATAGTACCATCCACAGCGATACCCTTCCGGTTCGGATATCACTCACCGAAGCAATCCCAAGAATCAGCATCCCCATCATCTTTAGCACCATTTTCTTTCTCCTTTTTCATTCTCTTTGTCATCTTTCCCCAAGGCTTATGCGATATTCTCTCTTCCGGATGGTTCCTCTCCCTTTTCATTGAAAGCCTTAGCGACATTATCACTGATTGCCACACTTGCTGCACGGGCAGTATCCTTGTGCCAAAGCCTGCTCTAACGAGATAGCGGTCACGCTACGCTCCAATTGAGTGCAACCCGGGACTACTGTGATAACAAGTCCCGTAATCCGTAAAGTAAATGGGGCCGCTTCCCGCCTGCGCTCTGCATCTTTCGCAGGGGTAATACCTGGCCCCCGACGCATTTCGAAGCGCGTCTAACTCTTCCCTACTTCTGCTATGTACCTCTCTGCTGATATAGGTGCAGGATGGATCTCGATGATAGGCGGTTCCATGTCTTGTGACATAGACTGTTTCCGAACTTTCCTCCGGCTTTTTTTCCTCCGTTCCCGGAATACGATATCCTGTCCAGGCGTGGCCATAATATCGCGCCTCCATTGGAAATACGTCAAATCCATACAGCTTAATCAAAGGCTGGACCTGATAGTCTGCAACAAGATCAATGATGTCCCCGTCTGAAAAGAATCCGGATCTTAAGAATCCAATTCCATCCTTTTGACCGACTACGCAATTCATGTTCTTGCAGTAACGTCCCAGATACTCTTTTACCTTGGAGGAGGCGTAAACCGTTGAAAGGATGGAAGTGCCAAGGTCTCCCGCGCTCGTTTCCATCTCGTCATCCATTCCAATGAGGCTGGCGCCATATTTGACATCAAACATCTGAATGGCCATCTTGTTTCCCGTCTGATGCAGTGCCGCTTCTACCTCACCTTGCACGCGCATAATATCGAACAACGTGTTCATGTTGATAAAAAAATAAAGAAATATGGGGATGATCAGTGCCCCTTCTACCGTAAGGGAAGCGGGAAAAGACATCCTTTTCCGTGCCATTCTTCGGAGAGGCGTCCATCCTCCTTTCTTCCCGTTTTTGATGATCTTCTTCATTTTCTCAGAAAAGGACATCTCTCCCCGCTTCCTCCAATGATTCTTACAATCCATCCTGCCCTTCTAGCCCTGCTATCCGGTTATTTTTGTTTTTCATCTCTCATTTCATAGCCATAGGTTCTGCTTAGTGAGGTACTGTATCCGATTCTGCTCTTTACCTGCATCTCGCCTGTCATGCAGTCAAGACAAGCATCCATTCGAAACGCTTTGTTGCCGGGTGTCTCTCTGATATCCATCTCCATCAGATCCATCAAACGATCCGTTTTTTCAAAAAGAGTCTTCTGAAACACGAGTAAGCGCAGGTATCCCGCATAGTCTAATCCTCCCCCCTTACGGCAGTGTTTATATTCACGATCCGCAAACAAAACATCAATCAAATTGGGAAGGTGCCACTCATTGTGTCCTTTGATTAGATTGACCCGCCCCCCGTTCGTCAGGCATCGCAAATCTGCTACGGTTTCTGCTAAAACCCAATAGATTTGCAGACATGCGTCCAACACCGGAACCAATCCTTCGATAGGTATCACCATGCCGATCAGTGAAGCCAGGCGCAAGGTCTGTGCTTTTTTTCGTCCATCCGTCTCCATACTGAAAAAATTCGACGCTGCTCTCCAGAATAAAATTGTCTCCAGGACCTTGCTTAAATTTTCCTGATCGCTATTTTTTCCCACAATCAGGTATTCAATCTGATATTTCAAGCGTGATTTTTCCAGCACATTCCTATAATTTCCACATTTCTCAAAAAGGTACTGATCAAAGAGTAGCGACTCGGTGAGCGTGATCTCCCTCACATCATCCAAACCGGTTCCATACAAATGTCCCTGTCTATGGGAGTAAAACTCTCTTAAAGGTACCTCAACAGAGGATAACCCCCACCGATTGGTAATACATTTGTCCAAAACTGCCTGATCCCACAAAGAAGAGGCTTTCGATGGTGGAATCATCCATCTTTTCTTCATCCACCTCATTCTCTTCAAACAGATCATCCAGCTCCTGCTTCCTTCTCCTCGCCTCCTGATCCACATCATAGGAATCGAGGTTTTCTGCCTTTAATACTTTGACCTGACCTGCTACTTCTGAAAATTCTTTTTCCAGAGGTTCTGCCTCCATATAAGCAAGAATCTGCCTGCGCAGAACCGACCCGCTTCCATCTCCTGCTAGAGAATAGGCCGGAATCTTCGCTTCAGAGCAACTGGTCCCTGTCAGATTGGAACTACTGGTGGCTCTCCCGATCAAAGTTCTAGCGAAATTTTTGTCGAGGTAGTTCTTAAAATGGGTTTCTACATTTTCGATATTGCCATTTTCGGTCCCGTAAGACATGTCTACCATCAGAAGGTCATACTGGTCGAATAACGCTCTGCTGTATTCCGCCAGAACCGAGTTCATGGAAATATCCATGGCTATCTCGCTCTTCAATCTGACTTCTCCGATTCTGGCGCCGTAAAACAGCGCCAGAATGAGGGATAGCAAAATCCCGCAGATTAAAGAAAAGAATACGGTCAGATAGCCGTCAATTATAGACAGTCTGCGCATCCGACTTGATGTGACTAATGATATCCTTGACCAGTCCGCTGATCTGCTTCTTGAAGACAATCACCAGTCCGACAAGGACGACGATGATCAGGACGACTTCAATCGTTCCCATCCCCGATTCATCCCGCCAAAACGCTCTGGCCTCCGATGCAACTTTTTGCAATTTCTTTTTCATGCTGTTTCCTCCTTTTTTCATGTTCTTCTATCAAGATCTGTTTCGGGACAGTTCCTTTCAAAAGATTCTTTTGCCTTTTACCGCCGCTTTTCGTTTCGGCGATTCATTATCCCCGATTTTCCGCTCCGATGACAGGGTCCGTTCACCAGCTACCGGAACTGCTGTGTTCCTGAGGTTGCATTCTAAAACGATAAGTAGGCAGGCACCATGACCAGAAGCATGACAACAAACAACATTAACATCATCGGGAGCATCAGTTTGGTACTGGCCTGTTCTCCTCTGATCCTTGCCTGATCCATCCTTTCGCTCGCTGCAACACCGCTTTCTCTCTTCAGCTGTAGCAGCAACTCGTTGCTTCCCTTTCTCAGATTTTGAATTAAAAGTGTGATCAGCCTCGTATATTCCTGCCGTCTGCATCTCCTTCCAAAATGTTCATACGCCTCCGCCTCAAATACGCCACCATCCAATTCTCTCTGTACACGACTCACCTCTTCGTATAGCGGGCTTTCCGGCGAACCGTGATTTCTCTTTTTTCTATAATCGAACTCCATTCTATGAAAGGCTCCGCGAATGGTCAGGCCTGCGCTCAGGAACAAGGTCAGCTTTGACACAAACTGCGCATAACCAAGGAGAAGCATCTGGTCTCGCTGTTCTACCTGCTTGTTCAATTCCTTGTCTTTCAGAAAGTAAAACAGACCGGCTAATATCGCACTGATCAGGAAAAAATACGGACTAAAGTCTTCGGGCATTTCTCTAAAGCTTAACTTTTTCCCTTGGACTTCCCCGGGCAGAGTCATCTCGGAATCGAAGGCGCTCCTCTCATTCGCTTTCCGTAATGCCTCTTCCATCTGCTGCCTTTTCGTTTCCTCCGGTGTCCGGTCTTTCGGCATGACACGAACCGTGATCACCTGTTCCCATTTCCAGGTTGCATAGGTATATAAGGCGGTTAGCTTCACCTCCTCTCCGCTCTCTCGCAGATTCTGCTGCCCCGGCGTACCATCGGTATCCATGAGCGAATAATTGCTGCTATCCCAGTGAATGGTAAACGGATATCCTTCCAGCTTCGAGCAGAGGTTTAGCTTGTTTGATGCATTTGATCGATTTGTTTTCACCCCGAATGACCTTTGGCAATTTTTTCTTTGCCTTTTGGAACAGTTCATCTGCTTCGTCCTTTGTATAAAGTCGCTCCCCGATTTGAACCTCATACTTGCCGAGCGCTTCTCCACCTGCTCCTTCTGCCTTCAATGCGGTTTCGAAATTTCCTTCTCCATAGGATTTTCTTGGTATTTTGTTTCCTTCCATAACCCTTTCATTCACGGATGCAACAGACAACGCCAGCGCAAGGATCAGACCTATCAGAACCAGCATCAAGATAAAGGAAAACTTCTGTGTATAATATTCCTCTTCCGCCTCTCCTATTTTCTTTTGGGGGACAACCGCCATCAGATCCGTACGAACCTTCCCCGACGAAATGAGCCAATTTTTTTTCTTCATAAAATGGTAGAGAAACGTCGCCATCAAATGCATTTTTTCCTGCAATCCCTTTGGCCTATCCTGGATGCTTTCCTTCCACTTTGCGACCAGGTAGAAAATCATGAACAGGAGAAGAAGGATGGAATAGCCGATGGCCGGCACGTAATTTAGGATCTCCTTCGATTGCAAGCACATACTCCTTTCGTAAGAAAATTTCTTATCTACACCTCGATTGCAATGATTTTCTCGATCATCATGTATGACAGGAGGTAGACGCCAAGCGCTGCACTCATGATGAAAATTCCGGACAAATTATGGTAAAGCGGATCGAAGAAACCTTGATTGGCCAATCCGATATAGAGGATGATGAAGAAGGGAATGACTTCCATTAACCTTGCTTCCAGCTTTTTCTCCGCGATCATGACGGCAATCTCTTTTTCCGTGTCCAGTTTGGCGCCGATCAGAGAAGCCGTATCCTCCATGATCTTGGTCATATTTCCTCCATTTCGCTTGGCGACGGAAAATACCTCGCAAAATTCAGTAATATCTTCCTGCCCGCACCGATCCGCCATCCGAAGAAACAAGTCTTCTAGCTTGACATTGTTTCGAAGTCCCTTGATAATCCCCAATAATTCCTGATAGATTCTACTATCCTTCCCGTAGAGCAGTGCAATGTCCTTACTGGCCTCCATCACTGCATTTTCCATCGCGTACCCTGCCTTCTGATTCGCCGCCATTGCTGTAATCACATCACGAAATTGTATCCCCAGTTCTCTTAACTGCGCCTTCTTCTTTTCCTCTTTTTCGTGAAAATAATAGAGCATGGAGACCGGAAGCAAGAGTAGGGCGGCAATCCAGGAATCATAGAATAATCTGCCGATCATTCCTGCCAGAAAGAGCGACCGGAGAATCAATGGAATATCTTTTTTATTCGGTCGGCAGCTCCAGACCCGCTGCTTCCAATTTTTCTTTGTGCTCCAATTCATTCCTCTTTTTCCATTCTCCTTTGATTTTTCCTTCGTCATCCGTACCCGTCTCCGTAAATGCATAGAGCGAATTCAGCTCTACTTCTCCTGTATGCACGTCCAGCCTGCCGGTTACTTCGCAGATTTCCAGCAACTTCCTGCTTTTGTCCCGAAGCCGTCCCAAATGCACGATCAGATCAATCCCGCTCGCCAACTGTCTTCGGATTGCAGGAAGAGGCAGCTCCATTCCCCCCATCAATACCATGGTTTCCAGACGGGAAAGCATATCTCTTGCACTATTGGCATGCCCTGTTGATAAAGAGCCGTCATGACCGGTATTAAAAGCACTGATCATATCGATCGCTTCTCCTCCTCTGACCTCTCCGACCACGATTCGGTCGGGACGCATTCGCAGGGAGGATTTAATCAGATCTCGAATGGTAATTTCCTTACACCCCTCCACGTTGGCATTTCTTGCCTCCAACTGAACCAGATTCGGAATATGCCGGATTTGCAGTTCCGCATTGTCTTCAATGGTAATGACGCGCTCATCGCCGGGGATGCTGTCGGACAGGGCGTTTAGGAAGGTTGTTTTGCCCGAGCCCGTTCCCCCTGAGATAAAGATGTTATATTTGCCTTCACCAACGTACTTAAATATTCCTTGAGAAATGCCGGCAGGGAACCGATTCGAATCAGTCTCTCAATGGTCATCGGATGCTCCGGAAACCTGCGGATTGTGATGACTGGTCCGTTTAAGGCCACCGGGTATAGCACAATATTGACACGCGATCCGTTTTCCAGCCTGGCATCTACGATCGGAGACGCCTCATTGACCACACGGTTACATCCTGCTACGATTTGCTGGATGACGTCTTCTAATTTTTCCTTAGATTCAAAGCCGGCTTCATAACGTCGGATTCTCCCCCTCTGTTCTACAAATATATTGTCGGTTCCATTCACCATGATCTCCGTCACACCCGGATCGTCCACCAATTCCTGCAACACATCCAGTTTGCGAATAGAGGCAAAAAGTTCCTTCCTCATGCGAAGGCGTTCTGAGGCTGTCATGGGCAATTCTTTTACCGAATCCAGAAGCCGCCTGTCGATGAGTTCATACATTTCTTCATCCGTCGTTTCTCTGGAAAAATCCAAAGACTGAAAGATTTCATTCCGGATTAATTGTCTGTGCTCTTCAAACTCTTCTCTTTTCAATCGATTTCCTCGCACTCCCCAGGTGACTGCTTTCTCAGGCGTCCCCGGGTTCCTTCCTCTTCTTTTTCTTCTTCCTCCACATCCAAAGGTAGCAACTTCTTCTGTAAAATGTACTTTGCCAAAATGCTATGATGTAGTTCCGACGCTGCGCCACCCATTCCGTCAAAGTAAGGAAGTTCACAAATCGTTGTCTTTTTCACAAGCGATTCCTTCCCGTTTGTGAAAAGCCAATTCTGATAGGATTTCATTTTCACAAAAGCATTGCTTCCTTTTCTGGACACGGTATAGACCCGGTCGCATAAGTCTAATGCCTGTGATAGTTCCGGAAAGGTTTCAGACAAATCCAGGATCAAATATTCGTAATCGCTGTATTTCCCAATGGACAGAAAGAACCGTTTCCAAGAGGGAAAATCCATATCCGACAACTGCATGTACGATTTTGCCGGCGGAATATAGTCAAGATTTCCAAGCTGCTGCCTATAACTTTCCAGATATAAATTGGTTTTATTCTCTGCGCAGTCCCAGTTGTAAATCAGGTCGGTAATGTCTCCCTTCCCTCTCTTTTCTATAAACAGTTGGGACGGAAACGGCTCAAAGTTGAGATACAAGGTCGGTCTCGTCTCTGCAAGCATTTCTCCCATGGTGAGTGCCATCGTTGTCTGTAGCGCCCTTTTCATCGGAGAATAAAACCCGATCACATGAAGTCCGCTCAGGTAGCGAATCCCGCAAATCGTGTCATCCATCTCCATACACAGAGCAATAATTTCTTCCTTCATCCGCGCTGCACTCTGGTATCTGGAAATTCTTCTGATCCTTTGCAGGTTGTCCGGTATATCCCCCTTGTCTCTTGTTTGCTGCAAATAAGGTTCCTCTTCTTCCGCGACTCCTTCTGCTTTCTCCATTAAAATCAATACATTCTCAAATTCGTTCAATTCCGCCTTGGACACACTGCTTTCTGTAATAACCAGAACAGCACACCGCCTGCTTTCCGGGAGCTGATGCAGAAGCTCTGCTCTTGAAACGTTCACAATTTCCAAATCCAGATGCAAATGCGTTCTCAAATATCCATCCAGTCTTCTCATAAATAGGCTGTCCGTTGAACAGATCATCAGAACGTCTTTTTTCAATAGATACCTCCTATGGACAATAAGACTGCCAGCATGACGGGAACGGCAAAATGCAGGGTATGCCGCCCTTTTTGACCTCTGCTTCTCCAGAGAATGACGATCCCGATTCCTGCTGCGATCACAAAAGACACCACCAGAATCCGTAGCATTTGATCAAAGGGGAAAAAAGTAGCCAGCGCCATCCACAATTTGATATCTCCCGCTCCGATCCCGTGGAGCAGGAAGTAGACCGGGAATAGCAGAAGAAACGCCCCCAAGACAGACAAAAGCGCCTGCAACATCCCTGTCCTTCCTCCTTCTAATGCCGAGAAGGTGAGCCCTGTGATCATCGTGATTACTGTCATCTGGTTATAAATTTTGTCGTTGGTCAGATCCGCATAAGCCGTCACCACGGCAAATACGGATAGGCAGATTTCTGGCATGTGCGCCTCCTTCTGAAATTCGGGTCAAAGAAATTTGGAGGATGGATTCATGAAGTCTGAAAATGGAATTCATGAAGTCTGAGAAAGAAATCCATGAAGTCTGAGGATTGGATCAGACAAAGAATGTGAAAAATAGATGTGTAACATTTCATTTGGATACTTGCGATCGGAAAGAGATTTCCGGTCACCGGCTCCTAGACCTGATTCTTGAGAGCCTGGATTTCTGGTAAGAATGAAACGGCCCGATCGGGATGAGAAAAACCATGTGATCGTTCCCTTACCGTTTGGAAGGTGATCATATCACATGGTTTCTCTTTTGTAAAGACTATATTTACATATATTTTTCTTTTTATTTATGCTTGGATTCCCCGATTGTAGGTATCCCCTTCGATGCTCTCCTTCAAGGTTCCTTTCCCGTAGGTCAGCCCGGCATAAACAGTCTGCTTGTTCTTGAATTCCGGCGGGGAGGAATCCTTTGACTCAATCTGCTTCCATGCCCGATGCAGGTTTTCCATGATCTGCCTGGCTTCTTTCAAACTCTCTAAATCCCGTTTTCCGGAGGCGCAGATGAGTTGTTTTTTCACATACAGATAGAGTTCACGCAGATTCTCGGAAAGGTCATACTTCATATCCAGTGCTTTTAACAGATCATCCACACAGGCGTCGGCATGACGAAGACCATCCGCAAACGCTGTCAGATCGGATTTTTTTTTCCGCCTCGATGGCTTCGTCCATATATTCCATTGCAAGTTCATATACGATGGTAATTAACTGCGTACGGTTGGCTTCCGTGATTCTTCTCGTATATACCTGCTTACGTTCCTTGGTCAACCCCGACCTCTTTTCCTCTACCGATTAAATATGACATCCGCTTTTGACAGGTGGATGGATTTCCTTTAGTTCTGCAATAGCTGCAAGGCTTGCGCCGGTCTTTCATTTGCCTGTGAAAGGATGGAGATGCCCGCCTGTGTAAGAACCTGCAAGGTAGAATAATTGGTCATCTCTTCTGCCATGTCGAGATCCATCAGCCTGGAATAGGATGCGGTCATGTTCTCTCCGGTGCTGTTCAGATTACTATCCGTATGCTCCATCCTGTTCTGATACGCTCCCAGCCTGGAACGGATATTGGAAATTTCATGAATGGCATTCTTCACTTCCGCAATCGCCATTTGCGAAGCTTGCTGTGAATTCAGCTGGCCTGCTGCCACTGCCGCAGGATCTCTTTCCTTTGTGACATTTGTATTATAGATGCCAAGGGTTGAGAGGGAAATCCTGGGAATTCGAACATCCAATAACTGTCCCTCATTTGCACCTACTTGAATGCTCATGGCACAAATTCCGGTCAAATCTACTTCTACCAGCTCTCCTGCCGCAATATTTCGGTCGGCTTGACATCAATTTCCTGCCCTTTATCATTTGCAATCTTTATGATGTCTCCGTCATACGATTTCACAATCATGTCCGGAATAACCTGTCCGTCCGCATCGGTGACGGTCACCGGCGCCCCCGCCGTTATATTTTCCAGACGGTTTCCGCTCGCATTATAGTTCGCCTGTGGCATCGCGATCGTGTATTTTCCGCTCCTCATTTCATCGGAATAATAGCTCACCTCCACCTTCGGATCCGTTGCTCCACCTACCGTGGTATACGTGCGATAATCAAAGGTCCCGTCCAAAAGGTTTCGCCCGTTAAATTGTGTCGCATCCGCAATTCTTGTAACCTCACTCTTTAACTGCGTGATCTCTCTCTGAATGGTCTCACGGTCATCTTCGGTATTTGTGCCGTTGGCAGCCTTGATCGATAGTTCATTCATTCTCTGCAGCATGTCCTGCAGCTCTCCCAGCACTCCATCCGCGGTTTTGATGATATTGATTCCGTCATTTGTAGAATCATCAGCCACCTTCATACACTGAATCTGCGCATTCATTCGTTTTGCCATTGCCAACCCGGACGGATTGTCCTTGGCGTGATTGATCTTGTATCCGCTCGTCAGCTTTCCGATCGACTCCGATAACTGTTTGTCATTATGGAATAAGGCATTGCTGGCAATTAACGCTGAAACATTGTAATTAATAATCATCTCATTTCCTCCCGTTTAATCCTGGATTTCTGTTCATGCACCTTCCTGTACATAAAGCGGCAACGCTGCCTTTACGAGGCATTTTGCTCCCATCAGCAGCTCCTTCACTTGACTTGTCTTTCCTTGCTTCTCCTCGCCAAACAGCTCGGAAAACCGTTCTTTCAATTCTTCTATCTTTCTCTTATTTCCGGGCAATCTGCTTCTGATAATTCGACCTCTGTAATCGAGATTCCTTCGTCCGCCCGGAGATTCGCCCGCAGTATATTGCCTTCCTGTACTTCCAAAACAATTTCCGCTTCCGGATTTTTCTGTTTGTCTCCTCCGCGCCTTAGTGTCACACTCATGGAAATCATGCCGTTTTCGCTCTCAAGCGGAATTTCGAAGTGATCTTTATTCGCCATTGCGCTCATGACGGATAACTGTTTATGCAGTAGGGTAATCGCTTTGATATCCAAGAACCCCTTCTTTTCGTTTTCTGTCACCTCGTGCAGTTTTGTTGCAACTTGCTCCATCTTCTCGCGGTAAAATTGAGGATAATCTTCTACCTCCCCCAGTGCGGGAAGGAGCTTTCGCAGCTCGCTTTGCTGCCCGGTGAACGCCTCTTCCTGGACCACCAGATGCCGATTCCCCTTCCTGCTTCGATTCTGCAAAACTTTCTTTGCCCCCAGAAGGTGATCCACACTCACAGAAATGCCGCTTTCTTCTAACAGTTTCCCGGCTTCTTCCGGATGGTCCAGGGTCTTACGAAGCTCAACTCTTTGTGCCTGCTCCAACTCCAGCCCCAGCTCTTCCTCCCCGTCCGTTTCCTGCATAGCCTCGTCCAACTCAACCAGGGTCGCTTCCTCCGGATCCGCCTGGTTTCTGTCCCTCTTCATTGCGTGCAACTTTTCCGGCTCCAATAAGGAAAAATATGTGAAGACTTACTCCCGTAGTAGGAAAATGCACTTGCAATCTGCTCGTCGATAGAGGATTGGTTTTGCAGTAAATCAAGCCCTGCAAAGTTTTGATCTGCTTTGATATTGATCCCCTTCTTACTCGTCTGTAGGGATCTCTGCGCTCCCAACAGATTTTTTACGGTCATTTCTGCACCTGTATTTAACAAATACGCAATGGCAGCATGATCCGTTTTTTCCAGATTGGCAAAAAGACGATAGATCCCAATGTAACTCTCTCTCTCCGCCTCTGTAATCCCTCCCGTCCGGTCCAGCTTGTAGAGAAAATTCGCATATTTTTCTTCTTCAAACTGAGGGTCTTTTTGTTTTTGCCTGAAATACTCCGCCAGTTCTTCTATTGTCATTTTCAACGGGTTTTTATTTTCCCGGATCATCTCCAGTACGGCACCCGGTTTCAAGCAGTGCACAACCTGCCTTAACTTACTGTCCATTGCTCGTACGGCAGAAAGATTTTCGGATGAAATGTCCATTCTGTTCCTGCCAAGTGCTCTAACCGCACGACGATTTTCCTCGTTTATGTCGAACCCGTTTTCCTCCAATAGAGAATCGATTCTTGCAAAAGCCTTTTTGATATCATCGCCAAGATCGGCCCTGACTTCTGTTTGCATCTGTTCATAAAGATCTTGTGCTGTTTTATTTCTCAGCTTCCAGGTTTGCGCCCCTGTAAAAATATCATCGAGAGTATCTTCTTCAAAGGTGTCCTTCATTGCGCCAAGCACGCCCAGAGGGAGTTCTTTAAAGCTTTCCACCTTCGCATTTGTTTCCAGATAAAGACGATATTTTGCAACACAGCCTTCGACTTTTTTGCTTTCTTCTTCCCCCTCTGTCTCTGGTGCAGATCCCCCAAAGAGCGAGACCGCTTTCTCTTCTATGGCCCGGTCCAGTTCCTGAATCAGTTTTTTCATCGGAACCGTATCAATCTGGATTCCCTTCCGCAGCATCACCAGATTGACTTCCGCGCTCATCGCAAGTCTCACTTCCTCTAACTGCCTTCTAGCCGACAACAACTCGATTCCTCCCTGGCCCCGGACTCCTTTCGCCTCGGTCAGGTTTTGAATCGTCAAATCCTTTCCATTTTGCAACACTTCCGACAGTTGATCTTCTGTAATACTTCTGACTTGTTTCTCTATTTCCTGCGCCTTACGATAGAGATTGCCAGGCTTAATAAACGAACAATCCTGCGGTTTCTCTCCGTTTGCAAGAGCTCCTGCTGCCAGTTTGGTCAGTTCTGTAAAGGAAAGCGGGACGGCAATCGACTTCAGATCGACCGCTGCTTTTAAATTGTCCTTTGTCAACGGTGTCCCTTGAAGAAACAGCTCTTTTGCCGTATCTTCCGCTTCTTCCCGTCTGCCGGACAGCCCTGCATCCTGAATCAGATTTCGAATCTGCCCCTGCAGATTGGGATCTTTCAGCAGATTCTGTTTCTCGTCCTCTGCTTTTTGATCTTGAGTGCTCTTCCACCTTCCTTCCGCACAGGCATGCTCGGCCACATATAGATTTTTGAGACTGATTTCGGATTGATTTTCCAGCAAAAAATGAATCGCTTCCGAAGACGGTTCTTCCAGCATTTCATTTAGTTCGACCACTTTTTTTACCGCGTCTAAATTTTCTTCTGTTAAAGGAAGATCGTTTTCTTCAAATGAATTTTTCAATTGGATGGCTCTACTGGCGGAGCCGGTAATTTCTTCCAGCTTTTTGAGGTCAATCCGGTCGGTAAACCCGCTTACCTCTTCCCCTCCTGCGAGAACCGCCGCCTTGATGTGATCCATGATCGTAACGGCTTGATCAAAATCGATTTTCGACCAATCGAAGCCTTCCTGTTTTGCCTTTTGATAATCGGCAGAGGACAAAGTATGAGATAAGACCAGTTCCATCTTTCTCATGGTCTCCTGGCCCTTTTGCGCCTGTCTTTCAATCAGCGCAGAGTTTTTTTCTCTCTCCTGTCCGGGTAAAAACCTGTGCATGGTCTCTGCGAAAGGCAGGGTTCGTCTTCTCCTGTAACTTTCTATGAAGTCCGGACAGCACTTCTGTTTTTCCCTAAATGGGGCTCTGTTCGCTTAGAAAGATCCTGTACACGGATTTCTTCTGCGGAATGATGATCCAGTACGATATTCACTGCGTAAACCTACCACCCTTTACGAAGTCTTTCCGAGTCCTCATCCGTGAAGAAACGAAGAATATTGACAGATAAAAGAAAAGAGTGATCGCCCTCCCTGGCAATCACTCTATATTTCGGTCATTTGAAAATATTTCTTACTCCCTTAGGAAACTTTTTTCCCTTTATTCGCCCTTGCAGCCGTCTTTCTCCCGGATGCGGTGGACGCTTCCTTTTCTTTCTCTTTTACCTCTGTCTCTTTCCGAACGGTCCTTTTTTTGCCCGCCTGCACTTCTTCCTTTGCATCCGGAATCAGAAACACTTCTGCTCCATAGGCCGGCAGGTCAAAGCCGATCGACTGCTCTCTCCAGTCGCAAGCGCCGTCCTTTGACCGAATCGTCCGGGAAATATTGCTGCCCTGACCTCCGAACTTCGTACTTGCGGAATCCAGCAAGAGCTTGTAAGTTCCCGCTTCCGGAACACCCACCCGAAAATCTTTGTATTCGATTGGCGTCATATTCAGGATGAAAAGAATTCGGTTCTTTCCGGTTTCATCTTTCCGGAAGAAGGAATAAATGCTACGCTGCGCATCATCCGCATTGATCCATTCAAAGCCGCTCCAATCGCTGTCTATTTTGTACATGACCGGATAGTTGCGGTATAGCTCCAGCAGCTCCTTGACGTAATCTTTGAGTCCTCTGTTCAGATCCTGGCCCAGCAAAAACCAATCGAGTTCTCTTTCTTCACTCCATTCTCTTTCCTGTCCGAAATCCTGCCCCATGAACAACAACTTTTTACCGGAATGGCCAAACAAGAAGGTATAACCTACGCGCAGGTTTGCATATTTGTCTACCTGATATCCGGGCATTTTTTCTACCATCGAACATTTCAAATGCACGACTTCGTCATGGGATAAGGGCAGGATATAATGCTCCGATGAATTATAACTCATCGCAAACGTCATCATATGATGCGCACCCTTGCGGAAAAAGGGATCCAGTTTCATATAGTCACAGAAATCATGCATCCATCCCATGTTCCATTTATAGGTAAAATAAAGCCCTCCATTTTCAATGGTATCCGTCACTCTGGGCCATGCGGTCGACTCTTCGGCAATCATCATGACCTCCGGATAAGTTCCGCGCACCACACTGTTTAGATGTTTGAAAAATTCAATCGCATCCAGATTTTCATTGCCGCCATTGATATTTGCAACCCATTCTCCATCTTTCTTTCCATAGTCCAGATAGAGCATAGAGGCAACCGCATCCACGCGCAGTCCGTCTACATGAAATTCCCTGATCCAGTACAGTGCGTTTGCAATAAGGAAATTTTTTACTTCGTTTTTTGCCAGATTAAAGATTCTGGTTCCCCAATCGGGATGTTGACCCTTTCTGGGATCCGGATCTTCAAAAATACACTGTCCGTCAAAGCAAGCCAGTCCATGCTCATCCGGACAAAAGTGAGCCGGTACCCAATCCAGAATGACCCCGATCCCGTTTCGATGCATCAGATTGATCAGGTACATGAAGTCTTCCGGTGTTCCATACCTTGCAGTCGGTGCATAATAGCCGGTCACCCTGGTACCCCCAGGATCCATCAAAAGGATGCTCGGCGATCCCCATCAGCTCGATATGCGTATACTTCATTTCCTTGAGATATTCTAACAAGCGGTCTCCGAATTCCCGATAGGTATAAAACCCACCGTCCGGATGACTGGGATGTTTCATCCACGATCCGATATGGCATTCATAGACCGCCATCGGCTCTTCGTAGAGATTCTTCCTGCTCCTATCCTCAAGCCACTTTTGATCTGTCCACCGAAAGGTTGAAAGATCGGTGGTCCTGGATGCTGTTCCCGGTCTGAACTCCGCATAATTTGCAAAGGGATCCGCCTTATAAATTTTCCTACCTTCCGGTGTGAGAATCAAAAACTTATACAGGCTTCCCTCTTGTACGCCGGGAATGAATGCCGTCCAGATTCCGTCGCTTTCTTCCATCCGGACCATCGGGTTGCTTTCTTCCTTCCACTCGTTAAAGTCACCGATGACATAAACCTGTGCTGCATTCGGAGCCCAAACACCGAAAAAATAGCCTTTTTCGCCATTTTTCTGCGATGGATGAGCACCAAGCTTTTTGTATATGTCATAATGTGTACCTTGACCGAAAAGATAGGCGTCTGCCTCGGAAATAAACACCCTGCTGTCTGTCATAAATGCCTCCCTGTCCTGCTATCCTGCATTATGGTAAAAAGTTCTTTTCCCCAAGTATAATCATGTCATCCTCATCATACAATTTATGCGAGAGGGTATCAAACAGTTTGGAAAAATTTCTCCGATCCCTTTTTTCGATCGCTTCATCTACTATATTCATCACTTCTTCTGTCGTCACCTGATGGTCATAAGTCTGCAATTCTTCAATCCTGGAATGCAAAGCTAAGATTCCCATGTGATCAATGGCATATTCTCTTTCCCTTGCGTATTCCCTGCCATAAGCCACCAGGCCCTCCACGTTCAAACGCTCCGCATTGACCTGTACATGAAAGAGATCTCTCAGAGCCGGATTCCGATTTAGCAAATCCACGATGTGCTTCTGTGTATCGATCAGAATCACCAGCACATGCTTCTTCTTTTCACTAAGAACCCGTATCAGTTCTTTCCTCGTATCTCTCGTTAGCCTTGATGCACCCGTGATAATCATCGCGCCGTTTTCCAGCTGTTCCAAAAACTCCTCTGTTTGCACAGCAGGTAAGGTGTCTCCTTTAATTTTCGCAACTCTTCCGGAAAAATTCTCGTTATGAATCGCAATGGAACGAATCAGGCCCTGTGCCAGATTCAGCGTCTCTTCATCGTCTTTCCCGTAACGGCTGCATTGCCCATGGACGGATCCGCACTGAGCGCATCAATTGCCAGAACAATTTGATTGCAAGTATCATGATTATGCAGAAACTTGCCATACAGCTTCTTTTCCTGCTCCGACAGGCCTTTGATTCTTTCCGCTACATTGCCCGCCGATACGGTTGCCCTGCCTTCTTCCTTGTCCTTACGCCTTTTATGTTTGTGTTTTGCCTTCTCGGAACGCGGCACATTCTGCCCCTGTGCTGCCTCTTCTTTTATCTCTTCTGCTGTCTCTTCTTCCGCTTTTTCATCCGGAGTCTCCTCCGAAATACCTTCCGGATTGTCTTCCTGAAGTACCTCTGATTCCCCCTCCGGACTACTTTCTCGAAGCACCTCTGCATTGTCTTCTTGAAGTTCCTCTGATTCGCTCGCCCCCATCTTCTCCGGAAGCCCTTCAGAAACACGCTCGGTGTCTTCCTCTGAAAACTCTTCCGACGGGTTCTCCGAAACCTCGTCCAAAGAGTTCTTCGAAACATCTTCCAAACTCTCTTCTGAAGGGTTCCCCGGAGCCTTTGTAAGAGCATCCCCCTGTACTTCTTCAGAAGCCGGAGCTTGTACCGACTCCCTGGCGGAATCTTGCACCGACTCTTTTGTGGTATCTTGTACCGGCTCTTCTTCCGCTTCCGACTTCTCCTGCCCCAGGACCTCTCCTTCTGTCTTCTCTGCCGGAACTTCCTCTGTCTCCCCCTCGTCTGTTGCTTCCTCTGCGGATTCTTCCTCGCTGTCGTCCTGGGAGGCTTCTTCCTCGCTGTCCTCCCGGGCGGATTCTTCCTCGCTGTCGTCCTGGGAGGCTTCTTGCGAAATCGTATCCTGATCCGGTTCCCGATCCATCAATTGATCTGTGTCTGAATTCTTCTCCTCCAGCAAATGATCCGTATCGGAACTCTGCTTCTCCTCCGGTAATTGATCAATGTCGCCATCTACCGGAAGCTTCTCTGCATGGATGGTGGCGGATTGTTCCGTTTTCTCTTCGTCCCCCTCTCCGGTCATTCTCACTTAAGGCTTCTGCTTCCGAGTTCTGCACAGACAAAGACTCTTCTGTTTCCTGCGAGGACGAATTCTGTATCCTCTCCGATACCGAAGCGGAATGTTCCGCATCCAGCGCCGCCTGCCGTGCAATTGCTTCCAGTGCATTGGCCGCTGCCGTTTCACTGCTTCCGCTATACGCAAACGGGACAATATTCCCATTAGGATGAATGACATTTTTTTCTGTCTTCTCCGGTCTTATGACCCCGCCTGCAAAAAAATCATGCTCCTCTCGTACCGATCTCTCAAAAGAGTGAAACATACCATCCGTTCGTCCATGAACGATCTGGCTGACTCTCTCCTCTACCTTCGTCTCATTTCTTCCCGAAGCTTGGCCATGATATCATCAATGGAAATCTGTCCTGTAACCTGCTCTTCTTCCGGCTCTCCCTCCGGGACAAGGAGACTCATCTGGCCGTCTCCGTCCATTTCCAGCATTTCATCAAAATGCCCGTTTGTTTCCTGTTGCTGAGGCATCGCGGTTCTCTGGGCAAGCAGAGAATCAAGCCACTGCTCTTCGGATATCTGCGGACTCTTTCCGGTGCTTTGATCTATTCCCGGTTGTTGCCCGGAAGAGCGGCTACCGGGAAGCAATTCAGGAAGCTCGTTGTCCGGCAGCTGCACCGGTTCACCCGCTGTTTCTATCGGCTCCGGCTCGTACGGCAGCGTACTCCGCTTCCTCTCAACTTCTTCCTGTCCTATGGTTCCTTGATTTGTGTTCTCTGTCTCTTCTGTCTCAGATCTCTGCCCGTCTGTCTTTTGTTCTACGCCTTCCCATGATGAATCAACGATCTGCTGCCCTGCACCAGTCCAATTCCGATCCTCTGTCTCTTCTATCCCTATATCCCAAGACTGGTCCGGCACCTGCCACCCGGTTCCTGTCCGTGATGAACCTGTCGGCGCCACGAACCCCTGATAATCCCGAAACCTTCCGATTCTACTTTCCTGTGCATTCCGCAGGGGTGGTTGCAGCGTAGACTGGGGCTGCATCCTCTCATCCTTCTCCTGCCTCATTCCGGATTCGAAATCATCTGGTCTTCCAAAATAGGTCCCCGGCTTTTCCCGTGCCAGAATGTCATACTGTTCCTTGCTCAGCGGCGCATGCAGATTTTTTAACTCAAGCGCTTTGACTACATAGCTGCCTCTACAGAACCAGGCCGCCATTTCATCGCATTGTGCGACACAGGCACTTTCCATTCCCATTCGATGATAGAGGTAAGCCAACTCATATCCCCACTTCGGGATATAGTTGTGCTTTTTGAGCTCCTCCAGAACGGATGCCCGCTCCTCCAAACTGACATCCTGCGCTTCATATATTTATATTGTAAGATATATCGTCCCGCATCCTGTGGCGCCAGGCGTACAAATTCCTTGTAGCACTCCATGGCTCCGATGAAATCTCCCAGTTTCAGATCCAGTTCGCAAAGATAGTAAACCAACTTGCTGTCTTCCGGCGCATGCTGATATGCTAACAGCATGATGTCTCTGCTGTCCTTATATCGTCTGATTGCTTTATAAATATCACTGACCAGTCCCAGCATCTTCACACTACGAACCCTGTTCCAGTCAATGGAATCCGCAAGATCAGCTGCGGCCTTGAATTTTTGCTCGTCTGCCAGCGAGCGAATCCTCATGGCACGCTCTTTATATTCCTCTTTTTTCACACTTGTCTCCCCTGATCTTCTTTCTCTTTTCTCCTCAGTTTAGCATAAAACCCCCTTTTTGGACAGAAAAAGAGGGTTTTGGATCAGGCTCCGGATCATGGTTCCTGTTTCCTAACGACAAGGCAGCGGATTGCATTTAAGACGGCTATCACCATCACTCCCACATCGGCAAAAATGGCAAACCACATGTTCGCAATGCCGATTGCTCCCAGGAACAGACAGGCCAGTTTGATTCCGATAGCAAGCAGAATATTTTCTTTACGATACGCAAACATCTTCGGGATAAGCGAATTGCCATTGCGATTCGGTTCGGATCGTCATCCATCAGTACGACATCTGCCGCTTCTACCGCTGCGTCAGAGCCCATTGCTCCCATTGCGATCCCGATGTCTGCCCTGCTGAGGACAGGTGCATCATTGATTCCATCGCCGACAAAAACAAGTTTCCTGTTTCCTCCCTCCGTTTTGTCCATGAGCGCCTCCACCTGCAAAACTTTGTCTGCGGGCAAAAGATCTGCATGAAACTCTTTTATTCCAAGTTCACGTGCGACCTGGCTGGCTACTGCTTCACTGTCGCCCGTGAGCATCACCATTCTATCTATCCCGCAGTTTTTTAGTGATTGAAGTGCTGAGACTGCATGATCTTTCACCACATCGGAAATCACAATATGTCCCGCATATCTTCCTTCGATGGCAACATGCAGGATCGTCCCCGCGTGGTGGCAATTTTTATAACCTGCACCGATTTCTTCCATGAATTTAGCGTTGCCTACACAAATGGTCTTACCGTTTACAAGAGCACGGACGCCGCGCCCGGCGATTTCCTCCACCTCTTCTACCGTACAGTTATCCCTTTCCTCCGGATAGGCAGCCCTTAAGGATTCCGCAATCGGATGTCTGGAATACCGCTCCACATGCGCTGCGAGGTGGAGCAGTTCCCGCTCCTTCATTTCAGCCGGATGGATGGCGGTTACTTTGAAAACACCTCTGGTGAGGGTCCCTGTTTTATCAAATACCATCGTCCTTGCTTTCGATAGGGTTTCCAGATAAACAGAGCCCTTCACCAGAACTCCAATCCTGGAGGCAGCTCCGATTCCGGCAAAAAAGGAGAGCGGTATACTGATGACCAGCGCACAGGGACAGCTGATGACAAGAAAGGTCAGGGCGCGGTATATCCATGTTCCCCAATGAGGTGATTCTCCAAACAGCAATCGGATAAGCCCGGGTAAAATTGCAAGAGCAACTGCACTGACGACAACGATCGGTGTGTATATTCTGGCAAATTTTGCGATAAAATTCTCGGAATGTGACTTCCTGGAGCTTGCTTCTTCCATGAGCTCCAGTATTTTAGATGCCGTAGATTCTTCAAATTTTTTCGTTGTCTCCACCCGCAGAACCCCGTTTAAATTGACGCATCCTGAAATCACCTCATCCCCTGGTGCCACCTCTCTTGGTGCACTCTCTCCGGTGAGGGCTGCGGTGTTCAAAGTGGAGGCCCCGACTTTGACAACGCCGTCAATCGGAATCTTTTCCCCCGGCTGGATGATAATTGTATCACCGACCTCCACTTCGTCCGGATCCACCCGGAACAGCGTGCCGTCCGCCCTCTCTACATTCGCATAATCCGGTCTGATATCCATTAAGGCGGAGATATTTCTTCTACTTTTACCAACTGCATAGCTTTGGAACCACTCACCGATTTGATAAAAAAGCATAACGGCGATGGCTTCGGTATAATTTGCCTCTCCTCCATGCAGCCCGTCATAAACGGCCAGCGCCAGTGCTCCAATCGTAGCCACGGACATCAGTAGTGCCTCGTCAAAAGCCTGGCGATGATAAATCCCCCTCACGGCTTTTTGCAAGATATCATACCCGACGACAAAATAAGGGATTAAATAGAGAAAGAGCCTACTAATTCCCTTTACGGGTAACAGGGAAAATACCACCAGCATTGCAGATGCAAGCAGAATCCGGATTAGATTCCTCTTCTGCTTTTTTGTCATTTCAGTCAAAAGTTCTTTCATTTCTTCCTCACTTTTTCGTATGGATTGCTCTTAGCAGGTCCTGACTCTTTCGCAGGGATTGCTCTTAGCCAAGTCTTGACTCTTTCGCAAGGGACGGATTGCTTTTTGCCATGTCCGGGCTCTGTTACAATGTTCTTACCAATAAATTTCGCAGTCCGACTCCACCTTTTTACAATTCTGTCGGACAGACTCCATGATCTCCTTCCAGTCCGCTTCGTCATCCAACTCTACTTTCATCTTTAATGTCATGAAGTTGACAGAAGCATCTTTGACCCCTTTTGTTTTCTTCGCAGCATCTTCCATCTTCAGGGCGCAAGCAGCGCAATCTACGTCGATCCGAAATGATTTTTTCACTTTTTCTCTCCTTTTTTGCAACCAACTATTCTCAACAATTAAACATCTGTTTAATTGAATTTTACCCTTCCTTCTCCTCTATGTCAATTGTCATGCAGCATCTTCCGCTTTCCATTCTCCATCCCCTCAAGGGGCGTATGTTCTTGACTTTCTCTTTCTCTTTTGCGATGGTATGATGATATAACGATGTTACCGGATTTACACCACATCCCTTATCACAAAGATAATCAGCCGTTTTTCAAAAAAAATCTGCCGGCAACCGAATCCGGCAAATTTTTACAAATACTAAATAGGAATGAACCCAATGAGTCCATTTGAAACAGTAGATCGTCCCGATCTGAATCAGTTGCACGATCACGGAAATCCGGAGATGGAAAAAGCCATCTTGCACCACATGCCGGATCTTACTCGCATTCAAAATGTGGCAAAGGCCATGAAGCAGCTTGGAGACCCTTCCAGGCTTCGCATCTTTTGGCTTCTCTGTCATACGGAGGAATGCGTATCTGACATTTCCCTCCTTGTGGGGATGTCTTCTCCCGCCATTTCTCACCATTTAAGGCTTCTAAAAGATGCCGGCCTGCTGATCACCCGTCGTGTCGGCAAGGAAGTGATCTATCGAGCGGCAGATACCGACCTGGTTCATGAATTGCACAAAACCATTGAGACGGTTGCAAAGATCACCTGCCCTGATTAAGCCCTGCATCTCTTATTTATTCATCATTGCTTCTACAATAGCGGCACTATCCCTGGCGGCCTGCTTTCAAAAGCAACATACTCCATGACATCACTTCCATCCGCCTTATCCGAAATCTTTCGTACAATCACGAAGGGGATATGATTGAGAAAGCAGGTCTGCGCAATAGCACTGCCTTCCATTTCGCAACATAAACCTCCGAATTTTTCCTTGATTTCGTTCTTTCTTGCAGAATCTGCAATGAACTGATCTCCGGAGCACACACGTCCTTCTAATACCTGAAGATTAGAGGCGACCTTCCCGGCAGCAGCTTTTACCTGTGCGATCAATGCAGCATCTGCGGGAAAGGCCAGCTCACTCATTCCCGGAACCTGCCCCTCCTTGTATCCGAATACCGTCGCATTCACATCATGGTAACAGGCATCTGTCGAGACCACTACGTCTCCGATATTCAGGCGATTGTCTAGAGATCCCGCAATTCCCGTATTGATCACATGCGTTACATGAAATTCATCGATCAGAATCTGTGTGCAAAGAGCTGCGTTTACCTTTCCCACACCACTCTGCACTACGACCGCATGCTCGTTGCGCAGCGTTCCTTCACAAAATGTCATCCCCGCTCTCTCCACGGTTTCCTCGATGTTCATCGCTTCCTTCAGCGATTTTACTTCTACATCCATTGCTCCGATGATTCCGTATATCTCGGACATATACGACATGTTTTCTCCTTCCATCCCTACGATCAGGAGACAGGCGATTCTGCGCTGTCATTGACTGTATACGCGGCAAACCTCTTTCATTTCCACATCATTTTCTATGGCTGGTAGACCATGTGCTTTTCATCGATTTCATATAAGGTATGAACCAGATATTTTTTTGCCAGGAAGTTTGCCATGGGAAGGTTTATATCCAGATAATTCCCACAGTCTCTTGGCGATGCGCCCGGGACCTCATCATGAAAGTCTCTGATAAATTCAAACATCCGGATCACCAATGCCAATACCTCTCTGCTTTCCAGGTCTCCCGCTAATACCAGATAAACCTGTCCTGCAGCCCATCGGTCCGAAGTAAATGGTTTTATCGTGGTATTCCGGATCATTCCTTAAATAAGTAGCTCCCAGGTGTTCGATCGTATGGACTTCCGCCGTATTCATCACCGGTTCCTTATTCGGTGTCGTCATGCGAAGGTCAAAGGTCGTAATCACTTCCTTTCCTATATGATCTTTGCGAGATACATAAACGCCTGGTTCCAGAACCAGATGGTTGACAGTAAAACTTTCTATTTTTTTCATTTGAATCACCCCTTTTCACCCGAAATTTCTAATCCGTTTCATCATACAACAATTGGTTCCTTCCCACAATTACGGCATTTCCTAGAAATTTGAAATTTCTACTTGACATCTGATTTGTTATGTGTATACTGATTATAGTAATCATTATCGATATTGATTTTACACACTTATGAAACGGAATTCATTAGAAAAGGATCCAAACGTATGCGAAAGTACAGTAGGCAACGCGAGGTCATCAAAGAGTTTTTAAAGGACAGGACAGATCATCCCACTGCAGATACGATTTACACAGGAGTAAGGCAGGAGATTCCTAATATTTCCCTGGGTACTGTATATCGGAATCTTATGTTGCTTTCCGAAGAGGGAGAGATTGCAAGGCTTACCGTCGGTGACGGAACGGTTCACTTTGATCCGAACACCACGGAACATACTCACTTCGTTTGTACGCATTGCGGTTGTGTACAGGACCTGTCCATCCCCAATACAGAGGGGCTGAATCAGGCGGCCGGAGCTCATTTTTCAGGAAAAATTACCGGTCACCGACTTATATTCACCGGACTGTGTGAAAATTGTCTGGCAGAAAAAATCGATCAAAACTGCAGACGGGCCTAAGCTCTGTGCTGTTTTGCAAATTACAATCCACATTTTATTTTAAAAAGGAGAAAAATTATGAAATTCGTATGTCAGGTTTGTGGCTATGTTTATGAAGGTGATCAGGCGCCGGAGAAGTGTCCTCAGTGCGGTGCACCCGCTTCCAAGTTTACCAAACAGGAAGGAGATCTCTCCTGGGCTGCTGAACATGTAGTCGGCGTTGCACAGGGCGCTCCGCAGGATATCATCGACGATCTTCGTGCGAACTTCAATGGAGAATGTTCTGAGGTTGGAATGTATCTGGCAATGAGTAGAGTCGCTTACAGAGAAGGATATCCGGAGATCGGAGAATACTGGAGAAGAGCGGCGTTTGAAGAGGCGGAGCATGCAGCGAAATTCGCGGAGCTTTTAGGAGAGGTTGTTACCGATTCTACCAAAAAGAACCTGGAAATGAGAGTAGAAGCTGAAAACGGTGCAACAGCAGGAAAGACGGATCTGGCAAAGCGCGCAAAAGCAGCCAATCTGGACGCCATCCACGATACCGTTCATGAAATGGCTCGTGATGAGGCTCGTCATGGCAAGGCATTCCAAGGCCTCTTAAACAGATACTTTCACTAAGCCTTAAGCTCTTGTGCATGAGTGGCTAAATTTACCACTCATGCACTTTTTTTGATTTCATATCTTTGTGTCGCGTGAAAAAATTCCATCCCGGGATACGGGGTTACTGCTGAGGTCGCCTTTTCACAGAGTTCAGATTTCAAACAACTTGCTGAACTCTGCCAGAGCACCCTCCGTTTCATGCGCAAGCACCTTTTTGGCCAGAACCTTCCCTAATTGCACCCCTTCCTGGTCAAAGCTGTTGACATTCCAAAGGAATCCCTGGAACATGACCTTATTTTCAAAGTGAGACAGAAGCGCGCCCAAAGCTCCCGGTGTCAACTTTTTCCCAATGATGATGGAAGAAGGTCTCCCGCCTTCAAAATTTTTATTGCGATTTTCATCCTCTTTGCCGCAGGCAAAAGCGATGATCTGTGCAGCTACATTTGCTGCCAACTTCTTCTGCGAGGTGCTGCCCTGAATCTCTACATCATTTCCGATTTGACTTTCTACAAATCCGATGAATTGCAGGGGGATGATATCCGTTCCCTGATGTAAAAGTTGGTAGAAGGAATGTTGTCCGTTTGTCCCGGGTTCTCCAAAAATCACCGGCCCGGTCACGTAGTGCAACTTTTCACCGAATCGGTTGACACTCTTTCCGTTTGACTCCATGTCCAGCTGCTGCAAGTGAGCAGGAAAACGGGATAGTGCTTGCGAATAAGGAAGAACCGCTGTGGAAGGATATCCGAGGATGTTCCTCTCGTATACCCCGATTAAAGCATCTAACATTGCCGGGTTCTTCAGCGGGTCTTTTTCTTTTGCCAGCGCATCCTCTTTTGCTGCTCCTTCCAGAAACTCCGCAAAAACCTCCGGTCCAAAGGCAAGAGAAAGTACTGCGCCGCCAACTGCGGAAGTAGAAGAATAACGTCCGCCGATATAATCATCCATAAAGAACGCATCCAGATAGTCTTCGCTTTGCTAACGGGGAGGTTTCACTCGTGACGGCAATCATATGGTTGTGCGGCCGCAATCCCTCTTTTTCCAAGGCGTTCTTAACAAAGGCCTCGTTGGTCAGCGTTTCCAGCGTCGTTCCCGACTTGGATACAAGTATAAACAGGGAATGTGCCACATCCACCTGTGCTAAAACGGAACTGGCGTCGTCGGGATCCACATTGCTGATGAACCTGGCATCCATCCACAATTTACCCTCTTTTCTTGCTCCCTGCTCCAGCGCCAGGTACATAGCTCTGGGACCCAGGTCACTTCCGCCTATCCCAATCTGGACAACAGTGGTAAACTTCTCTCCCGCTGCATTCGTAATTTTTCCCTGGTGTACACTCTTTGCAAATTCAGCAATCCGCTTCTGTTGCTCGACATAAAATTCCCGCTTATTGACACCGTCATGAACGACACTTTCCCCCAGCTGCCCTCTTGTCAGCTGATGCAGGACCAGCCTTTTTTCTCCTGTATTGATGACGCCTCCGTTATATAATTCCTCATACTTGTCGGAGAGCTCCGCTTCCTGTGCCAGCTTTTTCAGTGCTTCCAGCGTATTTTCGACTACAGCCTTTGCCGCATAATGATAGGTAAGTCCGCAGGCCATCGGTATCGTCATCTCTTTCACCCGTTTTGCCCCGGATTCTCCCGCCATTTCTGTCTTTAAATCTACCGGTGATCCTTTCTGCAGTTCCTTAAATGATGATAATTCATCTAGGTTCTTCCAATTCGCCATGGTTTCCTCCTTTATGGGAACGATACAAAAATCACTTTTCTAACTCTTCAATTAAATGAATGATGGTATCAATTGCGTTATGCTGTCCGGAGGCTTTCATCTTCTCGATATAGCCTTCCCGATTCTGATAGACTTCATTGATTTCTTTTGTCAATATATCCTCATCCAGCTCCTCATCCCGGATCACAACAGAAAAGCCCTGCCGTTCAAAGGATTCGGCATTTAATAGTTGATCTCCTCTCGAAGACCTGGTAGGGAGTGGAACCAGAATATTCGGTTTATGAAGCGCTAATAATTCGCAGATGGAGTTGGCTCCCGCCCTGGAGACCACGACGTCCGCCATCGCAAACAGGTCCTTCATTTCTTTCTTTACATACTCGAACTGCTTATATCCGGGAACAGACAGCCTCATATTATCCATCTTGTCCTTCCCACAGATATGCACAATATTGTAAGTTGGCAAAAGCATTTCCAGCGCACCGCGCACTGTCTCGTTAATGGATTGTGCGCCAAGACTCCCTCCAAAGACCATGACGACCGGCTTGTCATCAGAAATCCGCATAACTTCTGCCCCTCTTCTTTGCTTCCTCTGCGCAACTCCTCACGAATAGGCGTTCCTGATAAAAGGGTCTTTTCTTTCGGCAGATAATTTAAGGTTTCAGGGAAATTACAACAAATTTTCTTAGCAAAGGGAACACAAATTTTGTTGGCAAGTCCTGGTGTAAGATCAGATTCGTGTAGAATGGAAGGGATTTTCAAGACTGCAGCTGCCTGAATGACCGGAACCGATACGAAACCGCCCTTTGAAAAAATAATATTTGGTTTTTCCTCTTTCAGGATCCGATAAGCCTCTATCAATCCCTTCATCACACGAAACGGATCTGAGAAATTCTTCGGATCAAAATACCTCCTTAGTTTACCGGAGGAAATCCCACAATAACGAACTTGGTAATCTGCAACAAGTTTCCTTTCGATTCCTGTATAGGTCCCGATATAAAGAATATCGTACCCCTTTTCTTTCAGCTGTGGAATCAAGGCTAGATTCGGCGTAACGTGACCCGCTGTGCCACCACCCGTCAGCACTATTTTCTTTGCCAATTTCATTCTCCTTCTATGTTGCTTCAAGCAACACAGAAATTATAGCACACTTTCTTTCGCCACTTGTCAGCGTTTTTTTTTTTTTGACGATAAAATAGAGTACGGTTGTCTTCTTGCTCCGGCAACCGTTTCATACTCTTCTATTTTACCACTATTTTTTGAAAGGAATTTAATGAACACTCCTACCAAAGATATCAATCTTGCTCTTTTAATAGACGTCGACAACATTGCATACCGCTATACCGAAAATATTCTCAGTGAACTTTCCAAATACGGAAAGGTGACGATCCGTCGCATGTATGGCGATTGGTCCCAACTTCGTTTGAAAAGCTGGCTATCCATTGCTTCAAAATACAGCCTCACCCCCATTATGCAGCCGAACAATTCCCCCGGTAAGAACGCTTCTGATATCGGTCTGATTATCGACGCCATGGACATTTTGTATTCCGGTGAGGTGGAAGGATTTTGTATCGTTTCCAGTGACGGCGACTTTAACAAACTGGCAACCAGAATCCGTGAGGCAGGCAAGGTTGTGATTGGCATGGGTGAAAAAAAGACCCCCGAATCCTTCCGTGCTTCCTGTGAACGTTTTGTCTTTCTGGATGTTCTGGAAAGTGCGCTGGATGAGGACAATGAGGATGGCAAGGACACCGATTTTTCTTTTCCGATTGTAAAGAATGATGCGCTTTCTCCTTCCAACCCTCTCTCCAAACCATCCCCCCTCTCCTCCAATACGGAAGCCTTGAATGGTGCGGAGATTACCCCAAGAAGTGCCTTGGAAAACGTGATTATCAACATGATTTCGGATAATACGGCCGAGGGGAGAGATACCAATCTCAGTGAGATCGGAACCAGACTTGCCAAAATTTATCCCGACTTCGATATCCGTAATTATAATTATTCCAAGCTCTCTTCTTTCATCAAGGATTTTGATTCATTAAGTGTCACCTCCAGAAATAAAGCTGTCTGGGTTTCTTTAAAGGGAACTTCTCTTAAGGATATGGAGGCGCAAATTACCGCTATTTTCAAGCAGAACAAGACTAAGAAGATGAACATTGGTCAATTGAAAAACGAACTGCAGAAGACAAATCCAAATTTAACCGCCACCGTCAAGCAGAACGGTTTTACAAAGTTTTCTATTTCTGGAGAAAAAAATTCCGTGTATCCATGTCGTAAATAACACAGAGGCAGTGCTGACGCCTATTAAGGCTCCTTCTGTCTCGCAATAAAGGAATCCACCCGTTTCCAATATCGATTTGGATTCGTCATGACACCTTCCAGATGACCCGCACCAATAAAAGTAGCATATTCTCTGGAACAAACAGCCTCCCGGTACAGTCTCTTACACATTTCCACGGGTACAATCTGATCATTGTCCCCATGAAGGAATAAGGTTGGAACGGTTGCATGTTTCACTGCGTGAATTGGTGAAGCCTTATATAGATCAAAGCCTGCACGAAAAAGAACCACCACACGGAAAAAGAACAAACGTAGAGCCGTCGGTAAGAAATCCGACCTGGTTGCAAGACGAATCAAACGCGCACATTCTTCTTTTAAAGACGTATAGGAAGAATCCGAAATAACAGCAATAACGTTTGAAGGCAGATGCTCTCCCTCCGCAAGAAGGCAGGCGGCTCCCCCTGATGAAAGTCCATGAAGAACAATCCTTGCTTTCGGATCTCTCTTTATGATCCAGTAGATCCAGTCCATCACATCCAAACGATCGTCATAGCCAAAGGCAATGTAATTTCCCTCTGACCTACCGTGCCCACGTAAATCCGGCATTAGAACCTGATATCCCTCTTCCAGATAATGTCTTGCATAAATCCCGGTTTCTTCTGCGCAGGAATGCTCCGCATGGACAACCACTGCAACATCATGACTTTCCTCTTCCGGTGGTGAGAGGAGAAATGCATGCAGCTTCAAATGATCGATCGAATCTGTATAAATATCCTTCCGCTCGGTTTGCGATAATAACCAGGCTCGTCCATCCCGAATCCACTTCTTTTCGGGAAGCTTACGATTATCCTCTCCTTCCTCATCCTGTCTGGGTAAAAACAACTGGCGGTAAATGGAATTTCCTTTTAACCAGCCTATACCTCCCATTGCTGCAACCAATCCTGTGTATAATAACCCGGCCCTTTTTCCCATTTCATCTCCTTAGATCACTTCCAAACATTCCCCTTGATTTTTCTATGATCTCACTCGAATTCTTATGTTCTCTCTCGAATTACTACGATCTCTCTCGAATTACTACGATCTCTCTCGAATTCCTATGATCTCTCTCGAAACGGAATGCCTTCTTCGCATCATTTTATTTCAGTATAGGCGCTCTTCCACATCTTTTCAATCGTTGCTGCATAACAGGCAGGGCGTGTATAATATGTTATATGTGAAAGGACTCCATTCAGAAAGGACAATGCATGATTGTACAGACTTTTTCATTAGATGATTTATTAAATGGGGACAAGGAAGGTGTACCCGATCCCCTCGCCGATTATCGAAAGCTTTCCTACCGTGATCAGTTGGAGGATCTGCAACGCAAACATCATGATAGAGAGAGAGAATTAGTCAGTCAAATCACCGATCTTCTTGAAGATTCTCTACATTTAAAGCCGGATCCTCGAATCCGCCATTTTCTTGATGATTTTACAGATGCAAAGGAGACGCTGCTCACCCATTTTGATAAAGAAGAACAGATTGTCTTCCCTCTCATGTATATCCATCTGACCTACGACAGTGAGACGATCAAAGAAGTGGATGCTCTTACAAGCGAACATCGAGAGCAGGAGAAGAAAATGGATTCTCTGAAGAGCAGGATGCATCTTTTTGAGACACCGGATTGGAATCTGCTACGTGAACTCCTGGAGGAACTTTTCACAGATCTCTCGGTTCATATTTCTAAAGAAGACGATATTACCTTTCCAAATTATATTGATCTTGTTACCAGGAAGTGAGTTGGTTTCTTTTCCTTGACTGCTTCTCTTCCGATTTATTTTCGCCTCGATTTAAAGGAAACGGCTCTATGGCTTCTATTCTCCCTTTCTTATATTATAGTTTTGTCGCCGGCATCACACCGGGCCCAGCCAACATCTGCTCCCTTTCTACTGCTATTCGGAAGGGACGAAAGGCCGCCCTTCTCCAGTGGCGAGGCCTATTTCTTGGATATATGACGATCTCGGTTGCCTCTTCTTTCATCACATGGCTTATTGGCACCGCTTTTCAAAAATATGTCCGGCTTTTTACCTTTGTGGGCGCTGCCTATATTCTTTATCTTGCCTTCCACGTTTTAACCGACCAGGAAGACCCGACCAAAGAATGTGTAAAAACAACGAATCAAAAGAGTCTCCAGGATGGAACGTTTCTGTTTGGTTTTCTTCTTCAACTGACCAATGTAAAGATCATTATCTTCTGCTTGAGTGCCCTAACCGGTTACATTCTCCCTTATCGAAGTGATATGCTCTCTCTCCTGGCGGTAGGCTTTCTTCTTCCATTTACCGGTCCGATCTGCAATTTGGTTTGGCTCTTTTCCGGTGTGAAGCTCTCCCGCTTTTATACCGGCCACCGTAAGATTGTTAATGCGATCATGGCTTTTTCACTTTTTCTCTGTGCCGTCAGTATGCTGCTGGAATAAGCAAAAAAAGAAAGCGACTGATTGCAATCGCTTTCTTTCTCCTGTGTCATGTACGAGAGGGGATTCGAACCCCCGACCCCACGCTTAGGAGGCGTGTGCTCTATCCAGCTGAGCTACCCATACACAATCAATCTATATGCTTTCCCTTTTGGGAAGCAAATCCATTATACCACAGATTCTCATTTTTGCATTTAAATTTTTCATACCACAGAGAATCCTTCCTGCTTCAGTACACCCTGCAGCCAGATATTTCCCTTAAACCGTCTTCCTATCGCCGGCTCTCCCATTAAATCCAACTCATTGATACAGAGGTTGAATCGAAGATCATTGCATAAAATTTTCATCAGATGCAGGATTTCTCCTGTCTTTTCATTGACCACCCTTTTATGTTGTTCGATCTCTCCTAAAACCGTATAGAGATCGCATTCCGCTCCGTTGGGCATAAAGAAAGAATCCACAAGAGAAAGCACATCATTTGTCTTTAATTGGTTCGTGATATTTGCGTAGGTATCCATATCGCTGAGTGTCAGGCTCTCAATGGCAGACTCGTTCCCTTTTTTTGCCTTCATAATCATGTGATATCGATTCAGCGCCCTCTTCCTCAGTTTCTTTTTCTCTTGCGGTGTCTTTTGGATTGGCATCAAAATGCTTCCTTCAATGGATAGCGCAGAAAGCGAAACCTCGGTTTTACTAATGTGAAGAAAATCACCCGGTTTTTTGCTCTCATCTAAATCTGGTTTTCCCTCCCTTTCCGAGGGGAGAAAAAGAGAACGTGAGTATGGTCTCATCATATCTGCTCCCGTTCTCATTTTTAGATAGGGAATGCGATTCTGCAAATAAAAAATCAGGGATACTCCCAGCCTGGAGTCATCGCAGATTCCGGCAAAAGGATCCATCCGCAAGATGTCTCTCCACATGGACCTCATCCACTACACTGACATCCTCAGGCAGTAGAAACGGGAAGCAGAATTCCTCCCGAAATTCTGCATATTCCTCATCCAACTCCTCTTCTCTTTCTCCACAAACACAGAGGCCTATCCCCGGCGCATAGAGCCGTTTATAATCCAGGGCTATGAAGCCTGCTCTCGGCTCCATGCTCCGTTCTTTTTTCCTGATCCCCTTCTCTGTAACAGGAAGATCAAAACCTGTTTTGGAGATGATCCCTTCTCTCGCCGGATCTTTCCACCTCCATAACCCGTCCGAATCCATCACATAGCAATCGTCACTTTCTGTAGGATGATGAATTGTTTCCCGGATCAATTCCTGCACCTGTTTTCTGCTGATTACCTCAGAAAACCCGATTGCCCTCAAATATCGATGTACCATAGATGATTCCTTTGCTTTGCTTTGATTCGAACGTACGTTCTTGTCTGCTCCCGTTCTTGTCTGCTCCTGTTCTTCCCGTTTTCATTCACCGGTAGCGGTTTTATTTCTTTAAAAACTCTTTTCCGCCCATATATGGCTGCAAAACTTTTGGAATTCGGACGCTTCCATCCTCCTGCAGATTATTCTCAAGGAAGGCGATCAGCATCCTGGGCGGTGCCACACAGGTATTGTTTAATGTGTGTGGTAAATAATTTCCTTTTTCACCTTTGATCCTAATCTTCAACCTTCTTGCTTGTGCGTCTCCCAGATTGGAACAGCTTCCTACTTCAAAATACTTCTTCTGACGCGGGGACCAAGCTTCTACGTCACAAGATTTCACTTTGAGGTCAGCCAGATCTCCCGAGCAGCATTCCAGCGTTCTGACCGGAATGTCCAAAGAACGAAACAGATCGACTGTATTCTGCCATAATCTGTCGTACCACATCGGCGACTCTTCCGGCTTACAAACAACGATCATTTCCTGCTTTTCAAACTGGTGGATGCGATAGACGCCTCTTTCTTCTAATCCATGGGAACCCTTTTCTTTTCTAAAGCAGGGGGAGTAGCTGGTTAGTGTCTGAGGCAATTCTTCTTCCTTTAGGATTTCTCCCTTAAATCTTCCGATCATGGAGTGCTCACTCGTTCCGATCAGATATAAATCTTCGCCCTCAATCTTATACATCATGGCATCCATTTCCGGGAAGCTCATGACGCCTTCTACGACATCGCCATGGATCATAAAGGGAGGAATCACATAGGTAAATCCCCGATCAATCATGAAATCTCTCGCATAGGTGAGAACCGCAGAGTGAAGTCTTGCAACATCACCCAGTAAATAGTAGAACCCATTTCCTGCGACCCTTCTGGCAGCATCCAGGTCGATTCCGCTTAAACTCTCCATGATCTCCGTATGATAGGGAATTTCGAAGGGCGGAACGATTGGCTCCCCATATTTGGATCTCCACGTTTTCAGAATCATCTTTTCCAATAGGTACAGACGGGTCAATGATCTGGGGTATGACCATCATTCTTTTGGTGACTTCTTCCTGCGTTTTGATTTCCAGCTCTTCTAATTCTTCCAACCGTTTTGAAAAAGCATTGACTTCATTCTTTTTTTCTTCTGCTTCTTCTTTTTTGCCGGACTTCATCAGGCCGCCGATTTCCTTCGATATTTGATTCCTTTTTGCTCGAAGCTCATCTGCCTCCTGCTGGTAATTTCTGCTCTTCTTATCCAGTTCGATTACCTCATCCACCAGAGGAAGCTTTTCATCCTGGAATTTCTTTCGAATATTTTCCCTTACAACATCCGGATTTTCTCTAATCAGTCTGATATCAATCATGTCTCTTCCTTTCTTTATTCTCTCTTTCTCCACTATGATTAAGAGCTTTGTTCAGTGCTTCTGCTTCCTCTATACCAAGTTCAATGTCACTTTCTTGGTTATGAATGGATTTAATATAAGAATAACAGCCCTCAGCACTATGCACGGAATTAAGGACAAAACCACAATCTTTTTCATTCAGCATCGCCAGTGCATAGGACAGTTGTCCTCCCATTTGGTTGAACGCATCATATTTGACAATGCCGACCTTCTGATATGCACTTTTTAACGTTTTTCTGATTTCGGTAACATCCTGCTTGTTTTGTTCAATTGCCTGGCTGAAGTACTGATTATCTTTGAAAGAGATCCGATATCTCTGATTCTAAGGATGCTGCTCCTTTTCCTTTCATGAATTTCAGCCATGTTTTCTTCATCTTTGCAATCTTAACGCCTTGTACTATTTCAATGATGAATAAGCATAGAACCAGCGCAAATAAAACGATCTCTGGACCCCCTACGATTTTGAGAATCGAGTTCACCCCTGTCATTGTTCTCACCCCCTCATTAACCGGTCCGTTATTTTTTCAAGATCATCTGGTGTATAAAAATTCGATTTCTATTTTTACCTGCTCCATCTTCTTTCGATATAATATCCACCTTTGTTCCTACCGCATTTTTTTACATCTCTCTTCCAGATCTCTGTAGACTGCCTCCAAGCTGTCGTTCTTCTTTTTTTCTACCTTTTTCCTTCACCGGTTTGTCCAGCTGCTTGACTATTTTTTTCCGCTTCCCGGACGCTCAGCTTCTCATCAAAGATTCTTTCAGCCAACGCAATCTGTTTCTCCGGATCCTCAACTGAAATCAGTGCTCTTGCATGTCCTGTCGTCAGCTTTTCATCAATCACCATTTGCTGTACTTCCGGGCTAAGTTTTAAAAGCCTCATGGAATTTGTAATGGCTACTCTGCTTTTAGAGACTTTCTCTGCAACCTCATCCTGTTTCATGTGAAATTCTTTAATCAGTCTCTCATATCCCAGTGCCTCCTCGATCGGATTTAAATCTTCTCTTTGTATATTCTCGATTAACTGGATTTCAAAAATCTGTTCTTCCGTCAGATCGTCCCGGATAATGACCGGAATTTCTTTCAATCCAGCTTTTTTGGATGCACGCCACCTTCGCTCCCCGGCAATGATTTCAAACATATTGCCGTTGTGTCTCACCATCAGCGGGATCAACACGCCTTGCTGTTTGATCGAGTCTGCAAGTTCCTCCAACTTATCTTCGTTGAAGCTTTTTCTGGGCTGCTTTCTGTTTGGTTCCACCAAGCTGAGACTAACCATTACCTTGTCTCCCTCTTGTTGGATATCCTGACTGGTTTGCTCGGGCTCACTCTTTACCGGAATTAAGGAATCGATTCCTTTGCCAAGTCCTCTTTTGGCGCTCATTTACGATCATTATCCTCCATTATCTCTTCTGCTAGAAGGCGATAGGCTTCTGCTCCTGCGCTTCGCGGTTCATACAAATTGATCGGCTTTCCATAACTGGGAGCTTCCGCCAGTCTAATATTTCTGGGAATGATAGTCTTAAACACACGCTCTTGAATATGATCTTTTACATTTTCGACAACCTGTAAGGAAAGATTGGTTCTCCCGTCGTACATGGTGAAAACGATTCCTTCTATTCCAAGTTTTTGATTTAATCTTTCCTTTACAAGTGCAACGGTTCTCATGAGTTGGCTTAATCCCTCCAGCGCATAGTACTCGCACTGAATGGGAACCAAAACAGTATCAGCCGTTGTCATGGCGTTAATGGTTAACATGCTGAGAGAAGGCGGACAGTCAATGATGACATAATCATATTCTTCCTTAACCTTATCCGCTTCCTTTTTTAAAATGTATTCTTTTCCTTTTTCGTCAATTAACTCGATCTCTGCTGCTGCCAAGTTAACATTTGCCGGCAGAAGGTCTACACCGGCTTCAATGTTTTTTTCTGAATACAGTCATGAATCCCCTTTTTCCCCAAGCATAAGTTCATAGACCGTATTGTCTCTTTCATTCTTATCCATTCCGAACCCACTGGTGGTATTTCCCTGTGGATCCATGTCAATGACCAGAACTTTTTTTCTTTGCTCTGCCATTGCTGCTGAAAGGTTTATCGTTGTTGTTGTTTTCCCGACTCCCCCTTTCTGGTTTGCAATTGCGATGATCTTCCCCATATTTCACTCCTCTTTTTTGTTATATTGTAAATGTCATAAGACTCTGACACTCTTTGAAATAGGATTGCTTGCGTTACTTGCAACTATATCATCCTTTGTAGACTTTGATTCTTTCATTTATTTTTCTGCATGTTTTGATATCATTCACTTGCAGATTTCTTTGAGCATTCCTCTGGATTATTATAACCTAGGCCCTCATTTTTTTAAATGTTTCACGTGAAACATTTAAATTCATTTTTCGATAAACACAAGCATTACTCTCATTTATATAAAAAAATCTATATCTTGTAGTATAGAATATGATTTTCAAAAATGTTTCACGTGAAACATTTTTGAAAAGTGCCTACTTTAAAGGTTTCTTTGATGGAAGCCCCGGCTTTCGAGGGTATCCAGTCGGAGTAGACCTCCTTTTTTGTATAAGAATAATACTACGCTGTATTTCTGAATTTGGCAATGTATATGGATAAACCTGTATGATCTCACCGCCAAGAAGAGAGATCGCTTTTACTGCCTGTTGAACTTCATCTTCCACATGACCCGCTTTATAAGAAAGGAAAAATCCATTCCTTTTTTGACAAAAGGAATACAGTACTCAGATAAGGTGGAAAGATTTGCAACAGCTCTCGAAACAACAAAATCAAAAGATTCACGATAAATCGGAACGTCCTGTCTCAGTTTTTTGGCAGGTGCAGAAAGCTCTTCCGCTCTACCATGGAGCGTTTGGATTTCTCCCTTCCGGTTAAGAGAAAGCGAGAGAATCACCTCATCTAAAAAGGTTAATCTTTTTTGGAGCGAATCCATCAGAGTTAAGCGAATATCTGGAAAAAAAATCTTTAGCGGTATTCCGGGAAAACCGGCACCCGTTCCAACATCAATCATTTTTTCACAAGAGAGTCTTGGAAATGGAAAAATATCCTCCGGTAAGACAAAAGGAATAAGACTATCCAAAAAATGAAGCTTACATACTTCCTCAAAATCGGTAATCGTTGTCAGATTAACCTTTTTATTATAGTCAGTCATAAGTTCAAAGAAATCCAGAAGCTGATCCAACTGTTCCATCGTCGGATCAAAATGCAGAAATTTACAATCTTCAATAAATTGAGAAAAAGAATCCATCTTCACTCCATCCGATCCTCATCTTTATGTGCCTGCAAATAAATAATCAACACGGAAATATCTGCCGGATTAACGCCGCCGATTCGACTTGCCTGTCCGATATTCTTCGGTCTAAACTCTTTCAACTTCTGCCTTGCCTCTATTCGCAAGGAAGAAATTTCATCATAATGAATCGAATCCGGAATGAGTCTTCGCTCTAATTTTTTGAACTGAGCAATCTGCCTTTCCTGCCGCTCGATATAGCCTTCGTATTTAATTTGAATCTCAACCTGCTCAATCACCTGTTCAGGAAGTGGAATTCGATTCGGATCCAGCTCCTTGAGATTTCGATAATCCAGCTCTGGTCTGCACATTAGCTCCGCCAAAGAACAAGCCGTTTTTAACAAAGGAGATTGGTGCGCACGCATGAAATTCTGCACACAGTCGGAAGCTCCTACTTTGACCTGCTTCAGTCTATCTATTTCGGATAATATCTGCTGTTGCTTGATTTCAATTTCTTTCATCCTCTTTGATGAAATTAAACCACACTCGAATCCCTTTTTTGTTAATCTAAGATCCGCATTATCCTGCCTTAAAAGAAGTCTGTACTCCGCACGAGAAGTCATCATACGATAAGGTTCCGTATTGTATTTCGTAACAAGATCATCTACAAGAACACCGATGTATCCTTCCGATCGGTCAATATAAAAGGGATCTTTCTTTTGCATTTGCCTACATGCATTGATAGCCGCATACAGACCTTGCGCAGCAGCTTCCTCGTAGCCGCTGCTTCCATTAAATTGACCGGCAGAGAACAGACCTCGAATAGATCGAATTTCAAGTGTTAGCGATAACTGACCCGGGACCAGACAATCGTATTCAATCGCATAAGCATTTTTACGATATGACAATGTTCCAGTCCTGGCACCGTTTTATACATTTCTTGCTGCACATCTTCAGGCAAAGATGAGGACATCCCGTCTACATACATTTCATTGGTATATAAACCCTCCGGTTCAATAAAAACCTGATGCCGTTCTCGATCCGGAAATTTCACGACCTTATCCTCAATTGATGGACAGTACCTGGGACCCACCCCCTCGATCACACCGGAATAGATGGGAGAGCGATGAATGTTATTTCGTATAATTTCATGCGTTTTCTCGTTCGTATAAGTCAGATAGCACTTAACCTGCTCTTTTTGTACAGAAGCAGGATCCGTCGAAAAAGAAAAGGGGGTAACCGGAACATCTCCGCACTGCTCTTCCATCTTAGAAAAATCAATGCTATCTGAAGACATTCTGGCAGGAGTTCCCGTCTTAAATCGTCGAAGACCAATGCCTGCTTCACGAAGAGAGGCAGATAATAGATTCGAAGGCTGCATCCCGTTGGGACCGGTATAAGTAATTGCTTCCCCACATAAACATCTTGATTGAAGATAAGTACCGGTACACAGTATCACTGTCTTAGAACAATAAGTGATTCCGGAATATGAGACGACTCCTTTTATTTTTTTTGAATAACCCTGATTCACCAAATCACTTGCATCAGAAGAATTTAAATCATCCCAAAGAATCTGAACCACTTCTCCTTGCTTGAGGTGAAGATGCGTCTGACTTTCCAATACATGTTTCATGGAAAGAGAGTACGCACTCTTATCGGCTTGCGCACGAAGAGAATGCACGGCAGGACCCTTTGATTGATTCAGCATCTTGGACTGCAAAAATGTTTTATCAATATTCCTGCCCATTTCTCCACCAAGCGCGTCAATTTCTCTAACCAGGTGACCTTTAGAAGAGCCTCCGATATGAGGATTACAGGGCATGAAAGCAATCTGATCTGTGCTTAATGTAAAAAGAAGCGTCTCAAAACCGAGTCTGGCACAACATAAAGCAGCTTCGCATCCAGCATGACCGGATCCGATCACGATACAATCATAGTTTTCTGAGCTAAAATTGTTAGAAACAGAGGATTCTTTTTTCCAGTCTCGTTTTCGATTCTCATCAAGAGTAGAGGAATTTAAATTCATAAGATTTCCTTTAGCAATATCAATTTATCAAAAAGAAATAATTTCTTAAACAATGGATGATTATTTTCCCATGCAGAATTTTGAAAAAATCTCATCCACCAGATCATCACCAACTTCTTCACCGATAATCTCACCAAGGGATGAATAAGCGTTCATCAAATCAACCGTTAAAAACTCTTCCGACACCTTTGACAAGAGACCCTCCTTCACCAAAATCAGGCTCTCTTTCGTTCGTTTTAAAGCATCTCTATGGCGAACACTGGTCAGGTAAAACTCCTGTTTGGGGATCAACTCATTGTGAAGAAAAAGAGAAGCGATCGTTTGTTCCAATTGTTGAACCCCTTTTCCTTGCAAAAAAGAACAGGGAATGATCGGAGGCAGGGATAAGGTCTGTTCCTGTTGATTCTCAGGAAGAGAAGAAAGCTGAGCATCCTCACGTGTATAAGCTTGTGCAATGAAAGATTGATAGCAATCTAAATCCGAAGAGAGATCGGATTTATTCAATAAAATAATCACATGATGGGTTTTAACCAGATGGACTAAACGCACACTTTCGTCATCCGGTTTTTGAGTGAGATCAAATAAAAGCAAAATGAGCTCTGCATCTTCACTCTCTTTCAGAGCTTTTGTTACGCCAATCTTCTCTACTACATTATCCGTTTCACGAATTCCGGCCGTATCCATCAAACGCAATGTTAGATCTCCTACCTTCACCGATTCCTCTACCACATCTCTCGTCGTTCCCGGCAGATCCGTGACAATCGCCTTCTCCTCTTTTGCAAGAAGGTTCAGTAACGTAGATTTTCCCCGTATTCGGTTTTCCGAGAATAACGGTTTTAATTCCTTCTTTGCGGATAAGACCTTCCGAATAACTTTCAATCATCGAATCGATTCTAGTCAGCATGTGATTTAATTCGGCTGACATTTCCATATTATTGTAAGATAAATCCTCATTTTCCGGATCATCTAAAGCAGCTTCAATGTGAGCTGTTTGCAACAAAATCTGATCTCTAAGACGGCGAATTTGGTCTCGAAAAAAATCCGTTCAACTGTTTTTCAGAATTTGCCAGAGAAAACGCATTCTGCGCAGTGATTAAATCCATCACTGCTTCTGCCTGTGTCAGATCCATTTTTCCATTGAGAAAAGCACGTTTACTGAATTCTCCCGGCTGAGCTAACCTTGCCCCCTGATACAAGACTTCCTGTAAAACCCTCTCGAGCACCATTCGTCCGCCATGGCAGTTAATCTCAACCGTATCTTCTCCTGTATAACTGTGAGGAGCCTTCATCACAGAAACAAGGACTTCGTCCAATTTATTCAGATCCTTTGTCAACCGCATAACCAAAGCGAATGCTCCCGCAGGTCTTTCTTTTAAATCACGAGCCATTTTACCGGAAACCAATAATGAATCACAGATCGGGATTGCATCCTTACCCGCTCACACGAATGATTCCTATCCCCGCATCCGACATGGCAGTTGATATGGATGCGATCGTATCATTAGCATAGATCATAAGAAAACCCCACGAAATCAAATCCCCTTCCGAAACAGAAGGGGATTACATCACTTCTTCAGTGTAACGACAACCTTCCGAAAAGGCTCATCTCCCTCAGAGTGTGTTGTTACATAATGATCTGCCTGCAAAAACGGAATGGATAATCCTTCTCTCATAAGGATTCATGGGTTCCAGGGATACAGATCTTTTGGTTCTTTTTTTACCTTGTAGGCGACATTCTTAGCCAGATTTTTCCAAGGTTGCTTTGCGACGCTCTCTATAATTCTCCGTATCCAATTTCACGTGGATATAATTTTTCGGTGTCTTTATTCACAACTAAAAGAAACCAGATATTGCAAAAGAATCTAATGTCTGCCCCCTCTTACCGATCAGAACACCCATATTCTCACCGGAAAGATCAATGCAAAGATTGGAATCCGGAATATCAAAGGTGGCATCAATATCGACCGGCATCTGCATTGCAGAAAAGACCTTTTGCAGAAAGGAAGTTGCCTCATCTGTTACGGAAACCTCTTTAATCCGAGCCCTGATGGTAGCAGGCTTTGCGCCCATACCAAGGAAACCGCCGGAACCTTCAAAGATAATTTCATAATCAAGATCAGAACTGACAACCTCTAATTTTTCGCAGGCTTCCGTAATTGCATCATCTACCGTTCGCGCAGAAAACTCCTGATACTCCATAACGACTCCCCCTATTTATTATTTTTCTCGTCATATTCACGAACCATATTGGCGACACGCAGGAGACTCCCGGGTCTCGCTTTTCCACTTTTGTAGGCCTCTCTCGCTTTGTTGACCAAAGCGTCCTTATCTTCCTGAGACACCTGCGTATGAATATCAGTCACATTTCCCGCCTGCATCAGGCTTCTGGTATTCATTGCTGCGTACTTGGTCATGTTTCTGGTCCGATTTCCCTGTTTTTCCAACTTCTTTTCGTACTTTTCCGTATTTTTAGCGATTTCCTGGTCAAGATCAATTTTATCAATGTGATGGTTGATCACCACCTGCTGGATGGTACGAATGACAGCACCTGCAATCCAGTATAAACCAAGACCGGTGGGAAGTGTAAAACACATGAAAGCCGAAAAAAGAGGCATGATCGTATTCATCGTGCTCATCTGCCGCATCATCTGTGCCTGTTGATCATTCGGATCATTAGAAGTAGGTGCGGCCTGCGGCATCAACTTTACATTCAGCCACTGTGTAAAAGCAGCGAGAAGAGGAATTAAAATTGCCCCGATAATCAATAAATAGGCGCCACTTGATGCAGCTGATTTAATAATATAGGAAGGAGAATCTCCAATATTCAACCCGAGAAAATCATTTAAAGAGGCAACCTTTGCATGAACGGAAGCTACATCCAAATTCTTGTACTGATTGGCAAGTAAAGTCCAATCTGCAGAAGACGACTTATTTAGCGTATCAATGTAGGTATTGACGGCAAAAGAATTTGAAGCATTAAGCGAAAAGGAGGCATCTTCAAACTGTTTTGCAAAACCCTTTGCGCCGGAAAGTGTCTGCATAAATTGATCCGAACCCTTGATTTGCAAAAGGGAAACCGCCAAAGGAGTAAAACACATCTTTTACCTTCACCACATAGGCGGGGAATGGAATAAATGACACGATAGAGGGCAAATAGAAATCGGCATTTGGATCAGCATCTGAACACAACTTCCGACCTGGGATACCCCATACTTACCATAAACAGCCTTGATTTCCTCCTGCTGAGCAAGCATGGATGCCTGATCCTTTTTCCCCTTATATTTATCTTGAATCTTCTTGATCTCAGGAGCCATTTTCTGCTGGAGCTTAGAAAAGCGCTGCTGTTTCGCCGTAAGCGGCATTAAAGCCATGTATATGACTAAAGTGAAAAGAATAATGGCAAGACCAATGTTTTGAATGCCGATTGCACTTAGTCCGTTAAAAATAAAGTTCATCAGCAAACCAAGGACTTTAGCAACCGGTCCGATAAAGGCACCGTTATATTGAGTTAAAAAAGCTCCCGTCAAAATTTCTCCATTCTGCCCTTAGGCACCATCTTTGTTGGAACCGGATCATATCCCCCATTTGAAAAAGGATTACAACGCAAAATGCGATATGCTGTCAGACAGCCTCCCTTCCATGCGCCGTAAGTTTCAATTGCTTCCAGTCCGTATGCAGAACAGGTTGGAATATATGGACATCTGCTTGTTTTTAAACTGGAAAGATGCTTCCGGTAAAATTTAATGATGGCTATGAATATCGTTTTCATTGATAAAAAGATGTGCTTTCTTCACCAAATTTAAAAACGACCTCTCAAGCGTATGAGTTCCGCCTTTTTGCACAAAAACAAGATCGCGCACACTCCCCCTGGCGATGACTGAAAGATCAATCCCACGATTAAGAGACCGTTTCATTCAGTCGGTAGATTTCTCTCATTTGCCTTGCAAAACGGTGCCTGACCACTGAATTTCCGACCTTTTTGCTAATGGAAATACCAAAACGATTCTGGTTCGTATGATTGATGCGCACATATAAAACCAGTTCCTTATTTGCAAATGATTTGCCCTCTTGATAGAGAGTTTGAAAATCCGAATTTTTTTTTTTTTAGGGATGAAGAAAATACCATGTAATAGTGTTAGAATCAAAACGCGAATATGCACTTGCATATCCGCGTCTCACCATGCTAATGAAAAACTCACGCGTAACATAAATTCCTCATCAAGCAGACAGTCTTTTTCTGCCTTTTAATCTTCTGGCAGCTAAAACCTTTCGTCCGCCCGCCGTACTCATTCTCTGTCTGAATCCGTGCACACGCTTTCTTTGAAGCTTGTGCGGCTGAAAAGTCATTTTCATCGTTCACACCTCCTTTATGATCATCTTTGCGGATTTTGATTACCGCAAAGAATTCAGTCTATTCCCTGCGCGTCAATCTGTCTTATTATAATTGAGCACAATAATTCCGTCAAGGCTCTATTTATCGCTATTTTTCAAACTTTTTGAAAGAATTTTTTCGCCATATATGGTGGAAAAACTAGTTTTCCACAACAATATGTTGATAATGTGGATAACATGTTATTTTATACTCGACTCACTTTCAAATGAACAACCCAAATGTGGATGATGTGAATTGAATGGAATGATCGCAGAGAAAGCCAATTTACAGTTCTTAAGGCCTTCTTTGGTTGTGGAAAAAAAGGGAAAACCCAAAAATACGTGTTACCTGGAAAAAATTATACACATTATCCACAAGACCAGTGCTTTATTTGCACTTTATTTTTGTTTTCGATAGAATGAGATGATACAAAAATAAGGCAGTGGAAGGAAAAATTTATGTCGAATGACAAGTCAATATTTCAGAATTTAGAGCAGAAATGGGAAGAAATTAAAAGAACTGTTATGATTGACTCCGGTATCACGGATGTCTCCTTTGAAACCTGGATCGCTCCCCTCATCCTGCACCGTTTAGAAAATAACCAGGTATACATATTGATTCCTTCCGACACCTCCTTCCAACAAAATTACATAGAAAAGCATTACACCGATTTTTTTAAAGCAGCAATTTCCAATGAACTTGGCTATCTGATCAACGTTGTCTTCTTATTAAAAAAGGATGCGGAAAAGGAAGAAGGTCGTTCTGACCATTTGAATGGTCTCGATGATAAAATAGAGAATGATTCCGCCTTTCATCATGAAAATGAGGAAGAAGGCGGCAAAGGATCCAATCTGAATCAGAAATATCGCTTTGAAACCTTTGTCGTCGGCAGCAATAACAAATTTGCATATTCTGCCGCTCTCGCCGTTGCAGAATCTCCCGGTGAAGCATACAATCCACTATTTCTTTATGGAGGACCCGGTCTTGGTAAAACACATCTGATGCATTCCATCGGACATTTTGTTTTGGATCACATGCCTGACAAGAAGGTTTTGTATGTGACATCCGAGCAATTCACCAATGAAGTCATTGATTCCATCCGCAGTGGAAAACAAGATACCAAGATCATGAGTCGTTTCCGAGAGAAGTACCGCACCGTAGATGTTCTCCTTGTAGACGACGTTCAATTTATAATAGGAAAAGAAAGCACACAGGAAGAATTCTTTCACACCTTTAATGAGCTTCACCAGGCCGGTAAACAAATTGTGATATCCTCCGATCGCCCTCCAAAGGAAATGGAAACATTGGACGAGCGGTTCCGCTCTCGTTTTGAAATGGGGTTGATATCGGATATTCAACCACCAGATTATGAAACTAGAATGGCTATTCTCAAAAAATTAGGAGAAAATTACCCCCAAAAAATAGACGACGCTGTTTTTTCCTATATTGCAACCAATATGAAGTCCAATATTCGGGAACTGGAAGGCGCATACAACAAAATTATTGCTTTCTCCCGTTTGAACAATGTGGCGGTCACCGAAGAGATTACGAAAGGAAGCTCTAAAAGATGTCATCTATCCGGACCAGTCAAGAATCATTACCATTCAGACCGTCATGGATGCAGTATGTGAACACTATAATCTTCGGAAGACGGATATATTATCCAAAAAAAGAAACGCAGAAATTGTACGCCCCAGACAGATTGTGATGTATCTCGCCAGAACCTACACCAATACTACTCTGAATGAAATTGCACAGGCACTGGGCGGAAAGGATCACTCTACGGTGATGAACGGCGTAGATCGAATTGAGCAAATGTTGAAAAAGGATGCAGAGTTATCCAGAAATGTGGATATCATTGTCAAAAAATTAAATCCGACTCCTTAATCGATCAAAGGCATTTCAAAATCAACACCAAATTGCACATTCTAACAACAAGGATCTCCACGCAGGGCGATTGCCTAAAATATTGAATTTAGGTATAATGAGAGAAGTTTTTCGCTTATCAACAGCCCTTATGAAAGACTTTTAAATATTGTTAATATCACATGGATCATTTATCTAGGAGAATTTTCTATGAAATTCATCTGTTCAAAATCAGATCTATCGACAGGTTTACAAATTGTATCCAGAGCAGTTCCTTCCAAAACGACAAATTCGATTCAGCAAAGTGTCTTGATTGATACCACACAGGGAACAATTAAGTTTATTTCCAATGACACAGAACTAGGAATCGAAACGTTGATTGAGGGAACCATTGAAGAAAGAGGATTTGTTGCGGTAGAAGCTAAATTGTTTGACAGTATTGTGAGAAAGCTTCCGGACAACAATGTCACGATCACAACAGATGAGAATTTTATTGTATCCATTCAATGTGAAAAAATCCGACTGAATATACCGGGACGCAGTGGAGAGGACTTCACTTATCTTCCCTCTATTGAAAAAATTGACGGTGTAGAAATCTCGCAGATGACACTGAAAAAAATGATCACGAAGACTATTTTTTCCGTGTCGGCCAATGACAGCGATAAAATGATGACGGGCGAACTGATCGAGGTGAAGGGAGATGATATTAAGTGTACGGCACTGGATCGGCATCGGATTGCGATCCGAAAAGAAAAGCTCTCCGCTTCATACGGAAATAAAAAAGTAATTGTTCCAGGAAAGACATTAAATGAAATCGGACGAATTATTTCTGATAGTGCAGATAAATTCGTGAAAATCTATTTCACCGATATGCACATCTTATTTGAATTTGATTCCACACTCGTCGTTTCCAGATTGATTGAGGGAGAATACTTCGACATTGATCGCATCGTATCCAGCGATTATGAAACCAAAATATCTATTCGCAGAAAAGATCTGGTGGAATGTGTAGATCGTGCTACTCTTCTGGTAAAAGAGGGAGACAAGAAACCCATCATTCTCAATATTACCGAAGACGGAGTAGAACTGAAAATCAACTCCACTCTGGGCAGTATGGATGAAGTCATGGATGCGCAGAAGCAGGGAAAGGATATTATGATCGGCTTTAATCCAAGGCTTCTGTTAGACTCTTTAAGGGTAATCGAAGATGAAGTGATCCATATTTATTTTGTGATTCCGAGGGTGCCCTGCTACATTCGTGATGACAAAGAATCGTATCTTTACAGTGTATTCCCTGTGAACTTTAAGACAGTGGAGTAGGTGGTTTATGAGAGAAATCAAGCTAAGAGAAGGAGAAGCTTATATTAAATTAGGCAGGCTTTAAAGAAAGCAGGTATTTCCTCATCCGGTGTCGATGCAAAATTTGAAATTTTAGATGGCCTGGTAAAAGTGAACGGAGAAGTGGAAACAAGGCGTGGAAGAAAACTGGTGGCAGGAGATGTGTTTTCCTGTGAATCGGAAGAATACCGTATTATAGAATGAACGATTTGGTGATTCGTTCGCTTGAACTTGAAAACTTTAGAAATTATGACTCCCTTCAAATGGAGTTCAAAGCGGGTACAAACCTCCTATACGGCAATAATGCACAGGGAAAAACGAATATCCTGGAAGCAATCTTTCTTTCCTGCACGACAAAGTCCCATAAAGGTAGCAGGGATAAGGAGATGATCCGGTTTGGAAAAGAAGAGGCACATATTCGTACCGTTCTTGAAAAAAATGGGGCGCCTTACCGGATTGATATGCATCTGCGAACCAGTAAAAATAAGGGGATAGCGCTGGACGGTTGCAAAATGAAAAGTGCTTCCACTTTTTTAAAGAAGTTGGGTGTGAATCTCATTTTTTTTTCACCGGAAGATTTGGGAATTATCAAAAATGGTCCTTCCGAAAGAAGAAGGTTTCTGGATTTAGAGCTCTGTCAATTAGATCACGGGTATCTGGAGGCATTGAACCGTTATCAAAAAGCGATTGTTCAAAGAGCCAAAGTCTTAAAGAGCTTGCAAAAATCAGGGGTAAATCCTGAAGAAGAGGCTGATCCGCGCTGGATGCAGCTGGACGTATGGGATGATTTATTACTGGAAAATGGTAGTGAAATCGTCAGAGGAAGAGAGCGTTTTGTTAGTGAAATTGCGCCCACCCTCCGCTTTATGCACGAGAAATTGTCCGGTGGAAGAGAAAGTTTAACCATCCGATATGAGCAAAACACGGTACCGGAGAACTATGCAGAGCAGCTGCGAAGGTCAAGAAAAAAAGATTTTTTTACCGGGCAGACGAATGTGGGACCACATCGGGATGATCTTTCCTTCCTTGTCAAAAAAATAGGAACGGAAGAAACGGACATCAGACGATTCGGGTCGCAAGGACAGCAGAGAACCGCTGCTTTATCTCTAAAGCTGGCAGAAATTGAACTGGTAAAGAAGATGACGGATCAAACGCCGATCCTTTTACTGGACGACGTGTTATCAGAGCTGGATGCAAACAGACAGAGGGATCTTCTTTCTGCAATAGGAAATATCCAAACGATTATTACTTGTACCGGATTGGATGAGTTTGTAGAGCATCATTTTGAAATCAATCAGCTCTACCATATCGAAGAAGGGAAAAATTCTTTTGGCAAATAAAAAGGCAATAGGAGTTAACGGACCTAATGAGTGAAGAGACAACCAATTACGGAGCGGATCAAATCCAGATTCTGGAAGGATTAGAAGCAGTCAGAAGAAGACCTGGGATGTATATCGGAACGACGGCTTCAAGAGGGCTTCATCATTTAGTTTACGAAATTGTGGACAATTCCGTTGACGAAGCAATCGCAGGTTATTGCAGCCGGATTGATGTAACGATCAATCCGGATAATACGATTTGTGTGCAGGATAATGGAAGGGGAATCCCGGTCGGAATCAATCATAAGGCGGGTCTGCCTGCAGTGGAAGTCGTATTTACCATTCTGCATGCCGGCGGAAAATTCGGCGGTGGAGGATATAAGGTCTCGGGGGGATTGCACGGGAGTTGGTGCATCTGTCGTGAATGCCCTGTCAGAATGGCTGGAGGTGCAGGTCTTCCATGACGGGAAAGTTTATGAGCAGCGGTATGAGAGAGGAAAAGTTTGTTATCCTCTTCGCATAAAAGAGGAATGTGAACCGGGAAAGACGGGAACCAGAGTTGTCTTTAAACCGGATGCACAGATTTTTAAAGAGACAACGGAATTTGAGTTTTCTGTATTAAGACAAAGACTCAGAGAAATGGCATTTTTAACCAAGGGTCTTACCATTTTCCTGACCGATTTGCGAATAGGGGAAAATCAACCGGAGATCATAGAGGAAAAGTATCATTATGAGGGCGGAATCAAGGAATTTGTGGCTTATTTAAATCGTTCCAAATCGGCCTTGTATAATCCGATCATGTACTTTGAGGGAGACAGAAACAAAGTACATGTAGAAGTCTCCATGCAACATAACGATTCTTTTACCGAATCCACCTATACCTTTGTAAACAACATCAACACACCTGATGGCGGAACTCATTTGGAAGGGTTTAAAACAGCTCTTACCAATGTGTTTAATCGATATGCTCGTGATAGCAAGATGTTAAAGGATGCAGACGAGAATTTAAGCGGAGACGATGTCCGTGAGGGTCTGACTTCTATTATTTCCGTCAAAATTGAAGATCCGCAGTTTGAAGGTCAGACAAAGCAAAGCTGGGAAATTCAGAAGCCAGAGGAGCAGTTCTTTCCGTTGTATCTGAACAGTTAACCTACTTTCTGGAACAAAATCCCACAGTTGCAAAGATCATACTGGATAAGGCAATCACTGCACAGCACGCGAGAGAGGCTGCGAGAAGAGCCAGAGATCTAACAAGAAGAAAATCCGCCATGGATGGAATGGGACTCCCGGGAAAACTGGCGGACTGTTCGGATAAAGATCCCAAAAATTGTGAGATTTTTATTGTAGAGGGAGATTCCGCAGGGGGAAGTGCTAAGAGTGCAAGAAGCAGAGCAACACAGGCAATTTTACCGTTACGGGGAAAAATCCTGAATGTAGAAAAGGCAAGAGATGAGCGCATCTACGGAAATGCGGAAATCAAGGCAATGATTACGGCATTCGGCTGTGGCATTCACGATGATTTTGATATTTCCAAGCTGCGGTACGATAAGATTATCATTATGACGGATGCCGATGTGGACGGTGCTCATATCGCAACACTGATGCTTACCTTTTTATATCGATTTATGCCGGAACTCATTAAACAGGGACATGTTTATTTGGCAATGCCACCGCTTTACAAATTAGAAAAAAATAAAAAAGTATGGTATGCCTACTCGGACGAGGAACTCAATCAAATCATTGCAGAGGTCGGCAGAGATCAGAACAATAAGATTCAAAGGTATAAGGGACTCGGGGAAATGGATCCGGAGCAGCTCTGGGAGACAACCATGAATCCGGAAAGCAGAACCTTAAAAAGAATCGGGTTTGACGAAGAAACCGAATCGGATATTGATGTTACCTTCACCACTCTCATGGGAGATCAGGTGGAGCCAAGAAAAGAATTTATCGAAAAAAATGCAAGGTTTGTTAAGAATCTGGATATTTGAGGCAAAACATGGCGGACGATAGGAATCACGAACTTCCAGACGATGTCTTCGATGAAGTAAAAACGGACAGAATTCAGGAAGTAGAACTGAAGAAAACAATGGAATCTTCTTACATTGATTATGCGATGAGCGTCATCGCACAGAGGGCACTGCCCGATGTAAGAGATGGCTTAAAGCCGGTACAGAGAAGAATCCTGTACTCCATGATCGAGCTGAACAACGGACCGGATAAGCCGCATCGAAAATGTGCGCGTATCGTCGGAGATACCATGGGTAAATTTCATCCCCATGGAGATACGTCTATTTATGGGGCTTTGGTGAACATGGCGCAGCCATGGTCAATGCGTTACTGTCTGGTAGACGGGCACGGAAACTTCGGTTCTGTAGACGGCGATGGTGCAGCCGCCATGCGTTATACAGAAGCAAGAATGTCAAAGATCTCCATGGAAATGACGGCGGATATCGATAAGGATACCGTTGATTTTGTTCCAAACTTTGATGAAACAGAAAAAGAACCTACGGTGATGCCTTCCCGGTTTCCAAACCTTCTGGTCAATGGAACGACAGGAATTGCGGTCGGTATGGCAACCAATATTCCTCCGCATAATCTGAGAGAAGTGGTTGGTGCAGTCGTTAAGATGATTGATAACCGTGTGGAGGAAGATCGGGAAACAGAGATAGATGAAATTCTGGAAATAGTGAAAGCCCCGGATTTTCCGACCGGAGGAATGATACTGGGGGTAAGGGGCGCAGAGGAAGCCTATCGTACCGGAAGAGGAAAGGTGATTGTCCGCGCTATCACCAATGTGGAAACGGACAGTAGAGGCAAGAATACTATTGTAGTAAGTGAACTCCCCTATCTGGTCAATAAAGCAAATCTCATTGCAAAGATTGCAGAACTGGTAAAAGACAAAAGGCTGGAGGGAATTACCGGACTTCGCGATTCTTCTGATCGGGAAGGAATGAGGATTGAAATAGAGTTACGAAAAGACATCAATCCTCAGGTGATGTTGAACAAGTTGTTCAAACATACGCAGATGCAGGACTCCTTTGGAATCAATATGCTGGCTCTTGTGCATAACGAGCCGAAGGTGATGTCTCTGAAGGATGTCCTGATGCACTACATTACCCATCAGGAAAATGTAGTGACGAGGCGTACCAGGTATGATCTCAATAAGGCGGAGGAAAGAGATCATATTTTACAGGGCTTACTGATTGCTCTGGACAATATTGACGAAGTCATTCAGATCGTTCGAGGATCAAAGACGGTTCCCATTGCGAAAGAGCAGTTAAAGATTCGCTTCGGGCTGTCGGATGCGCAGGCGCAGGCAATTGTCGACATGCGTTTGCGTACGTTGACCGGTTTAGAGAGAGATAAGATAGAGCAGGAGCATCAGGAGCTGCTCAAGAAAATTGCGGAATTAAAAGCAATTCTTGCAGACAGAAAAAAACTCCTTGGTGTCATCCGAACGGAAATCCTTACGATTGCGGAAAAATTTGGAGATGAGAGAAGATCCAGAATTGAATATGATTCCGCAGAAATTGATATTGAAGATTTAATTCCCAATACACAGACCGTGATTGCCATGACATCCCTGGGTTATATCAAGCGGATGAGTATGGATAATTTTCATGCGCAGGGAAGAGGGGGAAGAGGGATCAAAGGGATCTCAACCATAGAAAACGATTACGTAGAAGACCTCTTCATTACAAGGGCACATCGGACGCTGTTGTTTTTTACCAATTACGGAAGGGTATACCGTCTGAAGGCTTATCAGATACCAGAAGCATCCAGAACAGCCCGCGGGGTAGCCATTGTCAATCTTCTTCAGCTAAGTGCAGAAGAAAAGATTACAGCAACCATTTCTTTGTCAGGAAATGAGGAAGATAAAAACCTCTTTATGGCGACGAAATATGGAGTTGTAAAGAAAACTCCGGTCAGAGAATTTCAGAATATTCGGAACAACGGACTGAATGCCATTGCATTAAAAGACAATGATGAGCTGATTGAAGTCAAGGAGACAGACGGAGAAAACGATATATTCATGGTGACGAAGTTTGGAATGAGCATTCATTTCAAAGAATCGGATGTCCGTCCACTTAGCAGAGCAGCGATGGGCGTCAGGGGGATGATGCTGACAGATGAAGATGAAGTCATCGGCATGCAGATCAATACGCAGGGAAGTACACTGTTAGTCGTATCTGAGAAAGGGTATGGAAAGAGAACCGAGCTATCCGAGTTTACCTTGCAAAAGAGAGGCGGAAAAGGCCTGAAATGTTATAAAATAACAGAGAAGACCGGCAATGTCATAGGTGTCAAGGCGGTAGAGAATGAACATGATTTGATGATGATCACAAATGCCGGCACGATGATCCAGATCCACATCAATGAAATTTCTGTCTTTTCCAGAATTACTTCCGGTGTGAAGCTGATCAATCTGGATGAAAATGTGCTGGTGGCCAAAATTGCTAAGGTCCGAAACAATCCGGATGAGGAATCCGAAGAAGGAAACGAGCAGACAACAGAAGAAGAGGAAGAATCGGAACCTGAAAAAGAATCATAACTTTCAACCGATTGAGAGTGAAGCAGGGGCTTAAACAAATGAGAATTTCTTTGCTGATATCGGAATTCAAAAATGACAGGGAAAGAAAGATTTGCAGAGGAGCACAGGTAGCGGCAGAAGAAGAGGGGGTCAGTCTGTCCATTTTCCCGGGGATGTTTTTAACGGAGGCGGATCATAGGAAGGCAAAGAAAGATGTTTTTTATCAACAAAATGCCGTTTTTTCCTTTATCAATCCGGAAAATACAGACATTCTGATTATCGACTTAGAGCAGATCGGAAGAAAAGTCGGTGCCATCAAGAAGGAGGAGTTTTTAAAGCATTTTGAACCAATGAAGATCCTGCTCCTTTCTGCAATGAGAGGATATTGGAATGTGGATTCCAGTGAAGGAAGGAAAAGCGAAGAACTCGGCTATCTTGCAGTCAAAAAGGCGATTTCACTTGTAAAAAATCAGGCGGAGGAGGAAGAAATAGATAAGGCGATCCCGCTTTTTGAGGCGCCGACGACAGAGGCCTTAGAAAAGCTGGAAATATTGAGCTCATTTCTGATCCGTTCGGAGTTTAAAAAGGAAAATCCGTACGAGGAGTTGATGAAGGGGTTGTCCCAGGCAGGAACTCTTGAGGCGGCGTTATTTCTATTTCCGGAAGCCAAGAAGAATACGCGCAGGCAGCCGTTAAAATGTCCGGAAGAAATCTATCTGATGGCATATTTAAGTGGGGGCCAGGTCGGTAGTCAAAAAGAGTTTGACTGCGTGAAAACCAGTGATTTTATGAGTATGGTCCCGAATGCATCCGAAAGGATGACACAAATCATAAATGTCCTTTATCTTGGCGAGAAACAAGTGGGACTGTTTGTAAATCGGTTTACTGCAGAATTCATGGTACCCGGCTTCCATTCTCTTTTCATGGATCAGATCTGCAATGCCATCCGAACGATTGCAAATGAAAAGCAGATCGAGCAGATGAAGGAGTTAATCGAAGAAAATACGGAAGCAATGGAGCGAAATGACTCTGTTCTGGACCGCTTTGGGACAGAGGACAAGCTAACCGGATGCCTAAACCGCAGAGGATTCTTTTCCAAGGCCTATGATCTGTTGAAAAGATCTTTTGTGGAAGGCACTTATGCAGTCGTCTCCTACATTGACATGGATTCGATCAAATCCATCAATCATTTCTTCGGAAGAGATGAGGGAGATCTTGCCATGAAAAAAGTAGCTTCCATTCTGCGGGAAGTCTTTGGGCAGGAAAGCATCCTGGGAAGGATTCGCGGAGATGAATTCGCCGTTATTCGGATTTCGGAGGAGGAAGGCTGTTCAGAAAGTCTCAGACAGGAAATGTCCGAACAGAACATGAAGTTGATGACGGAACAGGAGAAACCTTATCTGATCCACTTGCAGTACTCAATTTGTGAATTTTGCTTCGATAAAAGCTTATCTCTCAAGGAAATGCTGGCAGAGACAGATGAGCATCTCAAGAAGATGAAGAAAATAGAGGAAATCCGGTCATAGAGGAATTCCGGTCATAGAAAATTAGTAATAGAGAAAATCGGTCATAGAAAAATCCGGTCATAGAGAAATCAAAAAAGCGAAGTCGTTATTACTTCGCTTTTTTTGATCGAAATAGCGGTAGTTTTTGCAGATCCTCCAGTCTTACTGCTTCAGAATAATAATAACCCTGATAGGAGGTGGTCGGGTAATTCTGTAGAATGTTTCGAATCCGTTCGTTCTCAACGCCTTCCACAGCAACCTGAATATCCATGTGTGCGGCAAAACCGGTAATGGCTTCCAGCATATAACGGTCGGCCCTACTGTTTTCCAGGTGAGCGGTTAATTCCCTTCCGATTTTAACCATATCCACGGGTAGCTGTCTCATTAAATCAAGAGAGGTGAGGGAAGAGCCGTCCAGTGCCGTCTTAATGCCACAGCTTTTGAGAAAGAGAATTTCGTCCTTCAGGAACATCGGATTCAGCTGTTTGCAACGCTCGGAAAGTTCAAAAAACAAATTATTTGCCGGAAAACCGGTGCGGTTCAAAATGTCAAGCAACATGTGTCTAAAACGACTTTGTTGAAACTGTTCATTTGCAATATTTAAGTGGAGCATCAGCTTAGGATAGCGCTTGGTCAGAATTTTACCTTCGGTACAGGCTTTTTCAATGATCCAGTAACCCAATTTTTGAAAGGCTTCATCTTGCACAATTGCAGGAAGAAAAAGCATGGGAGGAATGTTTCCAAACGGGGGTTTATCGTAACGAAGAAGGACCTCTACCCCGGCCAGTTGTCCATTTGAAGAAGTCACCATAGGTTGGTAAGCAAGGTAATACCCGTCGCAGTCATTCAAAATGCTGTCTCGAAGCGTGTGAATGATTTTTTTAGGGTATTTCTTTTTTTCACCGACATTGTCATTCTGGATGACAACAAGCTCGTGCTTGGGGTCCTGCTCACTGCGGCCAAGCGCATAGCGCGCACAGGTATACAGGGTATGTTCATCAACGGAAAAAGTCATCAATGACAACCACTCCCGCACATATTTCAAGGGGGATCCGATAGTTGTGAATCTTTAGATATCTGGCAGCATATTCCCTCAGTTTCTTATAGCAGTTTCTGGCCTCCTGCAAACTCATCGCTTCCGAGAGCGCTGCCATGCTGGCCCCTTGTGTCCGGTAAATTTCGGCACCGTTTCCAAGCATATTTTTTAACTTGCCGGAAAGTTCTTTTAAAATCTGATTCCCGACAGAGTATCCGTAAAGACGGTTTAGACGTGCAAAATTGATGGCACCGATCATAAGAAGAATGGAGCGTCTGCGGTACTCCTGTTTCTGGTGCAGCTCCTCTAAAAGTTCGAAGCGATTCGGAAGATCTGTTACAGTGTCGTTCCGGATGCTGTGGGAACGATTGATCATGGTGATGACGAGATAGGCAGGGCGCTGGGCATAATCTCTCACAACAGAAAATTTGAAATCACAGGTGATGTAGTTCCCGCCCTTGGATTTTAATTGAAAAGGTTCTGTGTAAAAAGAATTGGAACCGGAAATAATATGGTCCAAAAACCGGTTAAAATGATCTTTTTCGGAGGGCTCGACCAAATCTGTGAGCATCTGTCTGGCAGATTTTACATATTCTCCACGAAATTGAAAGGTACGAACACCGGTCTGAGACCATCTGGCCGTATCTTCCTTGATATCATAAATAAAAAAAAGCTTACCCTGTAAAAAATCAGAGAAACAGGAATAGATTTTATCCAGCATACAATGTGCACCCATAGAATCCACTTTCTGTTGGTTGAAAAGCAAAAATAATCCTTATGTATATCGGCGAAATTATGCGATTCTTTCACCTTGTTTTTGATGATTTTACACAAAGATTCAAGAGGTTAACTTGATGTTTTTCTTGTTAAGTGGAGAGTGAGCCTGGTCGTTATTCGATGAAGCAGAAGAGAAAGAGGAATGGACAGGAGAATGCAGAAGAGATAATTGTACCAAAGGTAGGTATGGTATCCCATCTGGATGAGAAGGCTGCGAAGGGAAACATGAATCATATAAAGTTCGAGAGAAAATCCGCCGACAGATTGAAGAGGATGGATTCCTTTCGTAAAGGAGAATAGAGCCTGACTCCCGCGAGGCGCCCCGCTTGTATTGTGGATTCCTTCCGTAAGGGACAATAGACCAACCATCACGAACAGGAAAAAGAGACCATAAAACAAGTTGCCCAGCCGGAAGAAGGGGGAATCATTGGAAAGAGAAATGTAATGCAGAAGGATTCCGCTCATACAGAGGACAAAAAAGGAAAAATGGAAGGCCTTTTTTTCCTGAATCCATTTCCCGCAGTACATTCCTGACAGATAGGCGGGAATGCGTAAAAGAGCGATCTCTGTTCTTTTAAAAAAAACAGGGTGCACATTTTGAAGCCACACACAGAGGGCAATTTCTATTATAAGAAGAAGGAGAAAAAGAACCCTTCCGACGGGAATGGCCAAGTTTTCTTTAAAGGTCAGGATTTGAAATAAAGGGGGAGAAATCAGATACAGCAAAAAAATGAGGAGGATAAACCAGAGCGTTTTTTTTCCTTGTAAAAAGAAAGAAAGGAAGGAGAGATCCATCAGAAACTGTTTCCAACCGGAAGCGGAGATCACAAGATCCTTTAGAAACCAGAGAGGAATCCCGACAAGGAAATAGGGAAGGAGGAGACGATTCACTCTTTTTTGAAGAAAAGAGAGGTATCCCTCATAATGACCCGATAGGGAAAACCAGATTCCCATTCCGGATAAGAATAAAAAAATTTCGACCCCAATAGACCTGACCCAGTCATAATAAAGTCCGAATAAAAGACGAATAGAACCGTGGAGATCTGCCTGCACCACATTTTCTGAAAAATGAAAAATCATGATGCTGATGATGGAAATGCCATATATTTCATTTCGATAGGAGCTGAAGCTGCCCCAGGTTATATCACGTTTTTCCATGCCATCCTTTCATCCGTGGTAAAATAATACTACAAATAAGAAAGGAAAGGAAATCAAAATGTCAACAAAAATTATTTCATGGAACGTGAACGGGCTTCGTGCCTGTGTGGCGAAAAATACATTCTATCCCTTCGTAGAAGAGGAAAAGCCGGATATTCTCTGCCTGCAGGAGACGAAATTGCAGGAGGGACAGATTGAACTTCAATTAAAGGATTACCACGCTTATTGGAATTATGCAGAAAAAAAAGGATATTCCGGAACGGCTCTTTTTTCTAAAACGGAACCGATTTCTGTCACTTACGGGCTGGGGATTCCGGAGCATGACAAGGAAGGAAGGGTCATTACAGCGGAATTTGAGGATTATTATCTAACCTGCGTCTATGTGCCGAATTCCAAGCAGGAGTTGGAGCGGTTGGATTACCGGATGGTTTGGGAAGATGCCTTTTTAGCCTATCAAAAAAAGCTGGAAGAAAAGAAACCGGTCATATACTGTGGAGATTTGAATGTAGCGCATCAGGAGATTGACCTGAAAAATCCGAAATCCAATCATCATAATGCGGGATTCACAGATGAAGAAAGAGACAAATTTACTGCGGTTCTGAACGCGGGTATGATCGATACCTGGAGGTATTTCTATCCGGAGCTGGAGGGCGTATATTCCTGGTGGAGTTACCGCTTCCGCGCCAGAGAAAAAAATGCGGGTTGGAGAATTGACTATGTGATCACTTCAAAGGCGCTGGAAAGTCGCCTGGAAGAGGCAAAAATTTATACGGAGATCATGGGTTCCGACCATTGTCCGGTCGGGTTGATTCTAAAAGATGAGTAAGGGATGTAAAAGAAGGGGAGGATGAGGAAATAGGAAGCAACCATGTATGAGTAGGAAGAAGGAAGCAACCATGCATGAGTAGGAAGAAGGTCATGCGAAATGAGAAGAATCGATGGGAATGAATAGGAGGGTTGAATGACGGAGGTAGAAGAAAGCAAGAAGGACGGAACTGCGTTTGATTTTGATCATGACGGAAAGCTATCCAGGAAGGATTTTTTTCTTGGACTAGTCTATTTGTTTCGTTTGATCTTTGTAGGAGTGGCAGTAGGCCTGGTTGCGGGACTGGTTGGCGTGGCCTTTTCAGAACTGATTCTTTTGGTTACCGCATTCAGAAAGACGCACGATTGGATTCTATTTTTCCTTCCGCTTGCCGGAATCGGCATCGTTTTCTTTTATCATTTGTTGAAGGATAGAGAAGACAGAGGCACGAACCTGATTATTGATTCATTGTCCGGAGAAGAACCGGTGCCGATTCGTAAGGCACCGGAAATCTTTGTGGCAACGGTTATCTCACACCTCTTCGGGGCTTCGGTAGGAAGAGAGGGAGCAGCGCTCCAGCTGGGTGGCAGCATCGGTTATAACATGGGAAAATTATTTCGTTTTCGGGATGAAGACCGCAAAGTAGTCACGATGTGCGGAATGAGTGCCGTGTTCTCCGCACTCTTCGGAACACCGCTAACAGCCGCCTTTTTTGCAATGGAAGTATCCAATGTAGGTGTGATTCAATATTCGGCCCTGATTCCCTGTGTAGTTGCATCGCTGACGGCAAACGGACTTGCTCTCTTTATGGGATATGAGGTGGAGCTGTTTACGGTACACATTGTTCCGACCATGAGCATTGGTAACGCTGTACTGGCTTCTATTCTGGCTATTTTAAGCGGATTTGTGTCCATCCTTCTCTGTGTTTCTCTTCATCGTTCCGGAAAATTGTTTAAGAAAATGATCGCCAATCCATACATCAGGATTGCAGTAGGAGGTGCCATCGTCATTGCACTGACCATGCTGCTGCAAACAAGGGCCTATAATGGAGCGGGAATGGATATCATAGAAGAAGCTTTTAAAGGAGAGGCACCGCATCCCGCTTTTTTGTTAAAAATGTTATTTACCGCGATTTCTCTGGGCGCCGGTTTCAAGGGAGGAGAGATCGTTCCCTCTCTGTACATCGGCGCTACCTTCGGGTCGTTGTATGCAAACCTGTTCGGTTTGAAACCGGATTTATGTGCTGCCATCGGAATGGGAAGCCTGTTCTGCGGCGCAACAAATTGCCCGGTTTCCTCTCTCTCTTTATCTGCTTGGAACTCTTCGGCTACGCAGGAATGCCCTATTATCTGATTGCCATTGCAATGAGTTATGCGTTTTCCGGTTATTATTCGCTCTATTCCAGCCAGAATATCAGGCATTCCAAACTGCGGAACCGTCTCATCAATCGGAAAGGAAAATAACGGGAAAGGAAGAAGAATGCAAAAGGGAAAAAAAGATCCGTTATATAAGAGCTTTGGTTATGCGTTTCACGGCATTTTCACTGTGATCGGGCAGGAAAGAAATATGCAGATTCACTGTGCAGCCACGGTAGCGGTGGTATTTTTAGGGCTTTTCCTGCATATTTCTTATGAAGAATGGCTTATATGTCTCCTTCTGTTTGCGCTGGTCATGAGTCTGGAAATGGTAAATACAGCAGTAGAGGCAGCAGTGGATTTTGCCGCAAAGGGGGAAAGGCATCCGCTGGCGGGAAAGGCAAAGGACGTGGCGGCAGGCGCCGTCCTAATCTCCGCCATTTTTGCCGCGATGATCGGCATGGTTATTTTTTTACCAAAAATCATGGCGTTAATATTCAAATAAAAAGAGTTGGGTGTAAAATAGGGATATTAAAAACGGAGGAGGTACCCAAATGCAAATTACAGACGGAATCAAAAATGTATTGCTTGCAGGCGTAGGTGCAGTTGCTACCACTGCCGAAAAATCGACCGAGGTATTTAAGGAGCTGGTCAAGAAGGGAGAGTTAACGGTTGAGCAGGGAAAGGAACTTAACCAGGAATTAAAGCGCAACCTGAGAAAATCCTCTCAGAGGAACGATTTCGAAAGTCTGGTCAAGGACCTGACACCGGAACAGCTAAAAGCGCTGAAGGACCAGATTGCAAAGGCAGAGGAACAGGAGGACGAATCCGAATCATAAGAACAGGAGCGGTGAAGAAGTAAGAGACAGAACAGAAGAAGTTGAAGAACGGGAGAACTTGAAGAGCAGGAAAGAGAAAGAACAGGAGAAGTTCTTGCAACAGATCAATCAGAAAGAAAGGAACCATAAAGAAAAGGGCAGCTCGCGTTTGAAAGAAATGCGGGCTGTTCTTGCTAAGCACAAAATTACAAGAGGCGTATCACCGGAAAAGCTGAGACTGATTTTAGAGGATCTCGGGCCGACCTATATCAAACTGGGACAGATTATGTCCCTGCATTCGGATATTTTGCCTAAAGCGTATTGTGACGAACTGATGAAGCTCAATTCCGAGGTCACGCCCATGCCGTTTGAGGCTGTTTTGCGGGTGATCGAACAGTCTTATGGCATCAGCTGGCAGGAGGTGTTCCGTTTAATTGACGAAAAGGCACTGGGTTCGGCTTCGATTGCACAGGTGCATCGTGCACAGTTGTTAGACGGAAAAGACGTCATTGTCAAGGTGGAGAGAGAGGGAATCTATGACCGGATGTCCAGAGATATCGCTCTGCTTCACAAGGCGGTTAAATTTCTTCCACCGGTAGGAGATCTCAAGAACCTGGTGGATCTGGATATGATTCTGGATGAGATGTGGTCCGTGGCGCAGGAAGAGATGGATTTCCTGAAGGAAGCCGCAAACATGGAGGAGTTTGCAAAAAATCATACGGATGTCGCCTATGTTTATGTGCCTAAGCTGTATAAAAAATATACCACCTCCCATGTTCTGGTCATGGAATATATCAGAGGGATTCCGATTGATGATGCGGAGACTTTGGAGTCACAGGGTTATGATTTAAACGAAATCGGAAGGAAGTTTGTGAACAGCTTTATCCAGCAGGTGATGGAAGACGGTTTTTTCCATGCAGATCCGCATCCGGGGAATGTAAGGATAAGGGCAGGGAAAATCGTCTGGCTGGATATGGGAATGATGGGAAGGCTCAGCGAGAGGGACCGCAAAATCATGGTGCGCGGGGTGGAGGGAATCGCCCTTCATGACACGCAGTTGGTCACAAATGCGGTCCTGGATCTCTGCGACTTCTGGGGAGAACCGGATAGGGACCGTCTATATGATGATATCAAGCTGTTTTTGGAAAAGTACGGAACGACCGCCATGGGGAAGATCAACATTGCGGACACCATGCAGGCGTTGATGGAAATCATGAAGGCAAACAAACTGGCGATTCCCCATGGGATGACGATGCTTGCAAGAGGATTTGCCCATATCGAAGGGGTTCTTTCGAAAATTGCGCCGGATATCAATATGGTAGACATTGCGGCACTTCGCGTACAGGACAGCTTTCTTGGCAGGATCGATTTTAGAGAGGAAGCAGGTAAAATACTCAGGTCAACCTGGAGAGCCATCCATAAGGGACCGGAAATTCCCTCCATGACAGCAGAGATCATGAGTGAGTATTTAAAGGGAAGAGCCAGGGTGAATCTGAAGCTGGATGCATCCGAAGAACTGAGAGAGCTGGTATTTCAGTCGGTTCGCAATCTGGTGACCGGAATCTGCATTACGGCGCTTCTCGTTTCCTCCAGCATTATTTGCGTGACCGATATGGAGCCGAAGGTGCATGGAATACCGGCGCTTGGCTTTATCGGATATCTGATTGCTTTGGTGCGATGGGATTTTTTCTACTGCGTTTTTTGATCCGAAAAATCAAAAAGTAAATATGGATCCTTCATGCGTCTATTCATGCGCAATGGCATGGGTTTTCAGGAAATCATACCAGTACCCGAAGGAGGATCCGAGCAGATGTGCGTCGTCATAAGAGAGATCCTTCCGTAAGTTGCCGTTTGCATCATCGATCGCCTCATTCATATCAATATAAAAATAGGTTACATTGTCTGCTAGCGCCTTGATCCGCTCATTTCGACGATTGATTCTGGTATTGTTGAAAATAGGATCGGAGGCGTTTTTTCTTCCGGTCACATGCATAATGGCTTCGAGATAGATGATGGCATTCGGCTGCAAGGCATGGATTCTTTCAATCGCAGCCTGATAATGTTTGATGAAATAATCGTCGTTTCCGGTACCCATTTCATTGATGCCGATCATCAGGTAGATTTTACCGAACTGCTTCTCCTGCAGTGCCTGGTCAATGGAAATCTTCCCGTGATCCGTTTTGACGACCTCCCTGGTTAGAAGATTGAATATGGTAAGCGCCTGCTGACAGTAGAAGGTCGCATGTCCGTCTAATTCCTTGCAGTATTGCATCAGACCGACGGTTCTGGAATCACCGATAAAAAGAGCATCGTCAAAGTAAGAAGCATCCACAGTGATAAATTCCGGAGCAGGAGCAGGGGCATTTCATCCGCTGAAGAATCGGTACGACCGGATTCGGAGGAAGAATGGTCCTGACCGGCTAAAAGACCAGAAGAAGAGGCCCCGGACTGCGCCGGGTTCTGTGTGGAAGAGCCGTTCTGACCTTCTGGCTGATCCGCAGACGAGGAATTTGCTTGCGCCTCTGCCGTTTCTGCGGAAGAGGAGGATCCGGAGGATGCGTCTGCATTTTCTTCGGGAAGATTGTCCTGACTTCCCTGAAACGCGTGAACGATCCATTTCAGCCCTGTCACGGAAAGCGGCTCCTTCTCCCATTCTTTCAGGGTAAGAGAATTCGTCTGCTTCAGGCGTGCGGCACCGGTCAAGCTTAAAAGAAGAGAGGATATTAAAATACAGGTGAGGAGAGAAGGGTATTTCTTCATCGATAAACAGTAACCTTTCCGTCAGGAATCTTCAGACGAAGAAACCTGGGCGATTGTACGATCTTGGCCAACCGCAGAGAAATGTAAACGGATGTAACCGTTACTCCGAACAAGTTCACAGCAGAATCAGAATCTTAGAATCACAATCAGAATTTCTGAATCAGAATCTTAGGTACAGAAACGGGTTGGCGGCATTGTTCAGGAGAGAGGTGACGCTGAGCCAAAACAGCGCAAGGAGGAGGAGTTTTGTCGCAAAGCTTCGTTTTCGTTGCTCCAGAAAACGATAAATAAAGGGGATTAACAGGAGAACGGAGCAGAGCAGGTAGGGTGCGTAGGAAGAGAGAATTTCCTGATAATCTCCGGCAAATACGGTTGCGTTTGCCCCCCTTACCGGCAAGGAAGGGGAAGAGGCGTGAAAACAGAATCGGAAGATCGGCGCTTTTTTCCACGGAAAAAAACACCCAGGTGAGAGGAACCAAAACCAGCACATGAAATCTTCCAAAGATTTTGGAAAAGAAAGGAATATAATCCAGAACCATTTTTTCCCAAACAATCAGGAGGCAAAGCGAGAGCCCCCAAAGAATGAAATGAAGGGCAAAGCCGTGCCAGAGTGCAGTGAAAAACCAAACGATGAAAAGATTTCGGATCGTGACCTTGTCTCCACGCTTGCTGCCTCCCAGAGGGATATAGAGATAATCACGAAACCACAGTCCCAGTGTGATATGCCATTTGCGGTAAAAAGAGGTCACAGAGGTGGCGGCATAGGGATGATCGAAGTTCTGAATAAAAGGAAACCCCAGCATAACGGCAATGCCGGAAGCCATTAAGGAGTAGCCCCAAAAGTCAAAATAGATTTGAAGCGAATAGGCATAAGCACAGATCCAGGCAAGGGTGGTTGAAATGGAAGAAAAGCCGATGGCCTGTGCCTGGTGCGGAATCATTGCCAGATGATCGGCAAGGAGTACCTTCAAAGAGAGCCCTGCGACAAAGTAGAAAAGACCGTCCTCGATCATCGAGAGGGGGGACTTCGTCGTGTCTTTTGTGGAAGGGCGGGATAAACGCGACCAGTTCTTATTTCTCATATAGTCCTGGAAGCGCATAATGGGCCCGGAAGTAATCTGCGGAAAAAGACAAAAATAGGAAGCACAGTCGAGGAAGGAAACATTTCTTGGAATCAGCCCCCGATAAAGATCAATCTGGAAGGAGATCATTTTGAACAGGTAGAAGCTGATTCCGGCAGGAAGCAAAAAGGAGGAAGCGCTCCCGTCCATAGAAAAATTGCCACCTCCGGAAAACAGGTTCATCAATTTAAAAAGAAAGAGGGTGGCAAGATCCAGAGCCGTAATGATGAAAAAATAAGAATACTTTCCACGGGAACCTTTCTGGAAAGGTTTTTTTGCTAAAATAAAGTTTAAGACCACAAAGAGGATGAGCAGAGGGAGGGCACGCAGGTCAAGCAGGGCATAAAAAGCCAAGCTTTCTGCAAGAATCAGCAGACGTCTGGCCTTCTCCCCGGCCAGAAAATTGATGAATAAAACAATGGGGAGAAATCGAAAAATAAAATTTAAATCAGTAAAGCCGGACATAAGTTCCTCAATAAGCGAAAATTTTAACAGACAGACTCTAGCAATCATACTATAAATAATGGAAGTGCACAATCGAAATCAGATAAGGGGCAGACGGAGGGAGAGCAAAAGGAACAGACAGCGGAACAGACAAAGGAACAGGCAAAGGAACAGACAAGGGAATAGAAAAAGGAGGATGGAAGGTGGAAACGGAAAACGGGATGGAAATTGAGAGAAAATGGCTGGTTTCAGACTGGCCGGAGAAAGCGGGGGTAAATTTGAATCTGGTCAAAGAGGAAAAAATGCGCCAGGGATATGTTTCTGTGGAACCAACGGTTAGAATCAGGGAAGAAATTTCTGCACGAAATACAGAAGAAGCATCCTATTTGCTGACCTTTAAATCGTCCGGGCTTTTGTCCAGAAAAGAGATAGAATTTCCGATCGAAAAACGATACTTTGCCGAGCTGGAAGGGTTGATTTCTCATCCGCTGGTGCCAAAGGTGAGGAGAACTTATGCGCTGCCGGACGGTTTGTTTTTGGAAGTCAATCATGTGGACGGGGAGTCGGAAACCGCTTTTTGGTATGCGGAAGTGGAGTTCCGTTCGGAAGAGGAGGCACGGTCGTGGAAGGTGAATTCCGAGAGACTTGCAAGATATCTTTCGAATGAAGTAACGGAAAAAGCAGGTTTTTCCATGGGGGCGTATTGGAAAAAGACCAGGATTTCAGGTCTGTAATAAAAAAGTTTGTATAGAAATTTTAAGTTTTGGGGTTGAAATAGACTAAAATATAGTTTATACAATCTTTATAGGCATAATGTAACTACTAACTTTTCATGTGGGAGGTGTAAAATGCTCAGTTTTTTACTCTGTCTTGCGATCTTGATTGCAGGATATTTCACTTACGGGAAATTTGTGACAAAGACCTTCGGTCCGGACGACAGAGAGACCCCCGCCGTTGCCATCAATGACGGAGTCGATTATGTGGTCATGCCGCAATGGAAGCTGTTTCTGGTACAGCTGTTAAATATTGCGGGACTCGGGCCGATCTTCGGCGCTCTGACAGGGGCGGAATGGGGGCCTGTGGTCTATCTCTGGATCACCTTTGGAACGATCTTTGCAGGGGGCGTACACGACTATTTTTCCGGTATGCTTTCCGAGAGAAACAAGGGTGCTTCCATCTCGGAGGTGACAGGAACCTATCTGGGAGACGGAATGAAGAATGTGATGAGGGTCTTCTCCGTTATCCTCTTAATCATGGTCGGAACCGTATTTGCGGTAGGACCTGCCGGCTTGCTGGTAGTCTTGTTTAAAGAAAGCAATATGTCCGGGATCGTGGTCAACACCACCTTCTGGTTGACGCTGATTCTGATTTATTATTTCATCGCTACCTTTATTTCCATCGATCAGGTGATCGGAAGAATTTACCCGATTTTCGGGGTATGTCTGATTGTCATGGCAATTGGCGTTGGAATCGGAACTTTAACCAGCGGAAAACCGATGCCGGAAATTTGGGAGAATTTCCGAAATCTTCATCCTGCCGGAAAACCCATCTGGAGCTTTATGTTCATTACGGTTGCCTGTGGAGCAATTTCCGGCTTCCACTCCACCCAGTCTCCTCTGATGGCACGTTGTATGAAGAGCGAGAAGCAGGGACAGTTCGTGTTCTACGGCGCCATGGTGGCGGAAGGAATCATCGCTCTGGTATGGGCGGCAGCAGGTTGCACCTGTATGGAAGCAAAGGTCTTCTGGATGCCGGTGGCGGCAATTCGACGACGGTCTATGCCATCTGTAAGCAAACCATGGGAGGAGTCGGCGTGGCGCTGGCCATGCTGGGCGTCATTGCCTGCCCTATCACCTCAGGAGATACCGCCTTCCGTTCGGCGAGGTTAACCATCGCGGACTGGTTCAAAATTGATATGAGCAAATGGACGTCAAGACTTGCGCTCTGCATCCCGGTGCTCGGCGTCGGTGCGTTTCTGGGCTTTGGCAATACCTTTGGAATCATCGACTACAGCGTTATTTGGAACTACTTCAGCTGGTCGAATCAGACGCTTGCAATGATCGTACTCTGGGCGGCAAGTATGTATCTGGTTGCCGAGAAAAAGAATTATTGGATTACTGCGGTCCCTGCCACTTTCATGAGTGCCGTTTCTGCAACTTACTTCTGTATGGCGCCTGAATGCCTGGGACATTTTGCAGCACTGAATCAGAATACAACGATTGCTTACCCGGTAGGGATCCTTGTGGCGGCTCTCTTTCTTGGAATCTTTCTGGTTGCAGCACGGAAGCAGAAAAATCAATAACCTTTTGTAGTGCGATTTTGTTTGGGAATGGAGAAAAAGATGATCTTTACAACACCGATTGCAGACAGGAAACTGACTGGCGAAGAGCTGCGCGTAGATAAGAAAAACTGCCTGCACTTCGGCCCTTGCGGTCTGGGAAAGAGGGCAATGTATTTAAACAGCTTTTATATCGAGAGACGCTTCTATATTTGCTATGAAGACGTGGCGAGGGTGTTTAAAAAAGTTGCCATGACGAAGGGTGGATTTACCGGAAAAGGAATTTTCGCCTCCATTCCCTACCTGGTGGTGGAAAAGAAAGACGGAACACAGAAACAGTGTAATTTCAAGGTGGAACAGGAGGTGGATGACCTCCTGTTCACACTAAGAAAGCATCATCCGGAGATTCCGACCCTCTCAAAGCAGGCGGAGGAGCGGCTGGAGAGGGCAAGAATCGAAGAGGAGAAGAAATATCTAAAGGAACTTTCAGAACAGGCGCAAAGCAGTGTAAAGAAATTACAGCGGGACAAGGAAACCCTGGAAAAAAGACCGGAGCTTTACAGGGAATTGACCAGGTGCGCCGTAAGTAAAAGGGTGGCGGATGCCATTTCTCCTACCTTTCGCATCATGGCGCTCCTTATTTTGATCGCTGCCATCCTCTGTTGCGTGTTCGGGGCGGTATCTCTCATCCGAAAAGAGGGTGATTTCTCCATTTATTTCTTAATGTTCGGCTTTTCGATCTTGTTTTCTCTGATGGCGGCAGGCGCCCTGCCAAGCGGGAAACGAAACAAGAAGGAAGCTTTAAAGCAGTGGGACGCAGCCGAAGAGGCAATGCGAAGTTATTTAAAGGGAAAAGATTTCTCCCTTCCACCCGCCTATGCGCATCCTTCCTCTATTGAAAGAATGATCAGGAGCATTCGTATGGGGAGAGCGCAAAGTGTTTCCGAAGCCTTCCTGCTCCTTAAGGAAGACCTGCGGGCACTAAATGCGGATGTGGAAGTGACGAGAAAGGAATATGAAGAAGTCATCGCCATTAAGCCGATGTTTTTGGTAACAGATTATCAGGCTTAGGTGTTTTTAATCCAGTTTTAATTTTTCTTCAAAGTACATTTAAGAAGCCTCCATTATGCTAGGGATCACAAGATGCTTGAAGAAAATAACAAACATCAGACAACCTGAAAAATCGGGTGGGATCAAACCAATGGAGGAAGAAAAAAATGGAAGACTTTGAAAAAGTAGAAAAATTAAGCCAAAAGGCAAAGGTGAGCATGGAGGATGCCAGGGCAGCCCTAGAAGCAAACAACTGGGATTTGTTGGATGCCATGATTGATTTGGAAAGGCAGGGAAAAACGGCTTCCCGCGGGCAGGAAGCATTTTCGACCAGCTACGAGGATCAGAACCAGTACGAAAAAGTAGCGGATAGCGTAGAGAAGGAAGAGGACGAAGGCAAGAAGCGGAACTATGGAAGAAATATGGGGAGAATGTTCCGGAACTTTGTCGAGGCCATTTTGCACAGCAATTTCCAGATGAAGAGAAACGAGAAGAAAATCCTCTCCGTCCCCAGCTTGCTGCTGGTCGTTGCAATGCTGTTTTTCTGGAAGATTCTATTGATTCTGATGGTGGTTTCTCTCTTCTTTAACTGCCGTTATTCGTTCGAAGGCCATGAACATTTGGAAGAAGTCAACGACGCGATGCAAAAGGCCGGAGATATGGCGGATCGGATGAAACAGGAATTCAACCGGGAAGACTGAGGAAGCTTTTGTCATTGTGGACGAGTCATGGGCATCATCATTCATAGAGAAGGAAATTTGAAAATAGAATGGGAGCAAGGATCCTCATTGTAGAGGACGAAGAAAAACTGGCAAGGTTCGTGGAGCTGGAATTACAGCACGAAGGCTATGAAACGGAGAAAGTGATGAACGGACGGGATGCGCTGGATACGGCGCTCTCGTCCCATTTTGATCTGATTCTACTAGATATAATGCTGCCGGGCCTCAACGGTCTGGAGGTTCTAAGGAGACTGAACAGGGAGGAAGGAGAAGAGGCCCCGCCTGTCATTCTTCTTACGGCCAGGGATGCGGTGATGGATAAGGTCTCCGGACTGGACGCAGGCGCATCGGACTACATCACGAAACCCTTTGCCATTGAAGAGCTGCTTGCAAGAATCAGGGTGGCGCTGAAACTGCATACGAAAGCCCTTCATCATGCAGAAAGAAAAGAGGAGGAGGAAGAAGGGGTATTCGTAAGAGGGAAACTGTCCTTAAATACGAAAAAGCATCGCGTGCTCTACGATGGGCATGAAATCACGTTAACCAATCGTGAATTTCTTCTGTTGCAGACCTTGCTGGAAAATATGGATCTTGTGCTGTCGCGGGATACGCTGCTGGAGAAGGTCTGCGGCTATGAATATGCAGGGGAAACCAATGTGATCGACGTCTATGTGCGGTTTTTAAGGTCCAAAATAGACGAGGTGTTTGGAGAAAAAGTCATCGAAACAGTTCGAGGGGTGGGTTATGTCATCAAACGGGTCTGATCTGCAGGCACAGCGTGTGGTATCCATCCGTAGGAAGCTCCACCAGGGAATGCTGCTGAAAAAAATAAGCATTTATCTGGGGGCGGACCTGCTTCTTTTCTTTCTGATTTTCTTCATTTTTCTCCTTGGGCAGATTTATGCGGTTTCGGGCGTGTTTCCGGATCTGCGCAGTACACACGGATTTCGGGAATGGATGGGCTCTCTTCTCAAGATAGGCGGTTTATCGGATTGGAAGGCGCAGGTGAAGGGCGGAGAGTGGGTGTTATCGACCAGGCTCCTCTTAGGAACACGGAGCGGCCTCATAGAAATTCCGCTGCAAAAATGGTTTCTTCTCTCCGGTTGCATCGTTGGAGTGACGGCGCTCATGCAAGCGTTGAAACTTCTTTTATCCTATCCGCAGGAAGACAGAGCCATCAGAAGAACGCTGAGTCCTTTGAGCGACCTTGCCCTGCGTGCGGACGAGTTAACAAGACTATCCTTTGACGAAGATAAGTTCGAGACACTGGAAAATGCGCTGGATCGGATGAGGGCGGAAGATACACAGAAGCTGAATCTGGGAGACAGGGATTTGGCAGGAATTGAGGCTGCAATCAACAATCTTTTAACCAGAATGCGGGAATCTTACCGGCAGCAGGCGAGGTTCGTGAACGACGCTTCCCATGAACTAAAGACACCGATTGCGGTCATTCAGGGTTATGCGAATATGCTGGACCGGTGGGGAAAAGAAGATCCGAAGATACTGGACGAATCCATTCATGCCATCAAAAATGAGTCCGATCACATGAGCCGGTTGGTGGAGCAGCTCCTTTTTCTGGCAAGGGGAGACGCAGGAAGAGCAGTTTTAAAGCTGGAACGAATCGACCTGGTCCCTCTCATGAGGGAAATTTATGAAGAATCCCTGATGATCGACGAGGGACATCGTTATTTGTTGAAAGCGGAGGGCGCCGTCTATGCCTTTGCGGACGCAGCCATGTTAAGCAGGCTGTGCGGATTCTCGTGGAAAATGCCGCCAAATATACGGAAAAAAGGGGAGAGATTGCTCTCTCCGCTTTCTATTTGGAAAATCATAGCCCCTGTTTGCAGGTGGAAGATACGGGCATCGGAATGGAGGAAAAGGATGTCCGGCATATATTTGAGCGGTTCTACCGGTCGGATGAAGTGAGAAACTACCAGGGAACAGGCCTCGGTCTTTCGATTGCAAAGTGGATCGTGGACAGACACCGGGGCCATTTCGAGGTCGTTTCCAGGGAGGAACTGGGCAGCAGGATCCGCATCGTATTGCAGGCGTGCAGGCAGGAGAATGAGCCATAGGATCGGGAACTGCGGCATTCTACAGGATCATAGGGGGCGAAGTCCTGTCTCTGTAAGCTGGTAAGTTTTTGTACAAACTTCCTTTATATATTTCCGATCATGAGAAATGCTGATCACCGCTCCGGGAAAAGAAGCGATCATCTTACGGATCACAGGACCGGAGAGTGGCGAAAAGTTTCTGGTAGGCTCGTCCAAAAGCAGGACATTGGCAGCAGACAGGCTCATCTTTAACAGCAAGATTTTTGCTTTTTGTCCGCCGGATAATGACCCGATCGGATGATCCATTTCCTCTGCTGTATATTTTAGTGCGCCCAGATAGGTTCGGATACGGGTACGAACATCCTTGTCCCCGGAGTCGTCCAAAAATTCCACCGGAGTTGTCTCAAGGTCAAGAAGTTCCTCATAGTTCTGAGGCATGTATTGCACCAGAAGATCTTTTCTGGAAAGCAATTCCTGTGCCATTCGTTTCAGCAGAGTGGTCTTACCGGCACCGTTCGTTCCCACAATGCAGACTTTCTCGGGGCCTTTGACTCGCAGTAAAATATCTTTTGCAAGGACTTTTGTTCCGTCCGGCGTTCGAAGTTCATCCAGTTCATACGCAATTACCGTCTTGCCGGACGGTATTCCGGCACTCGCATTCCCCAGTTGGAAAAAGATTTCTTCCTCTTGCTCAGGCTGAGGAGTCATCTTTGCATCCTCTTTTTCAAAGCGTCTTCCCATGGCCTTTATGGTATGAATCTTATCCTTCAGATTCTTGCCTTCCGAGGGCAGTTGCCTGGAAACATGGGCAAGGTCGTGCGAAACGCTGTTGTAAATCTTCGCAAATTTTTCATCCCGAAGCTTTTTCTCCTTCCTGTCGTTGATCGCCTGTTGCTCCTGCCTTGCAAAATTTGCAGCCCTCCTTTCCACATAGTTCCGGTAGTGGTCCCTGACGATTGTGTATCGGCTCCTGGTTTTTCGCTTGATCTGTTCCAGGTGGATGATCACATTGGCGGTATTTTCAATCAGTGTTTCATCATGGGAGATAAAAAGAAGAATGTGCTCCCATTGAAGAAAAAGTCTCTCCAGAAGTTCCAAAGTGCGGATATCCAGATCATTGGAAGGTTCATCCAAAAGAAGCACAGTCGGCTTGTCGATCAGAATTCGCATGAGTTGCGCCTTGACCTTTTCTCCTCCGGACAGACTCCCCAATTTCTGATCCTGGTAAAAGAAATCAGAGGGGACATGGAATTCCATTGCCATCTGCGCTAAATCCTTGGGATTCTGATCAAAAAACAGATGCGATTCCAAAAAGTATTCGTAAAGCGTTTTGTCCCTGTCCGTTTCGGGCAGCTCCTGAGGAAGATACCCAAGTGTTTCTCCGGCCGTTATCCGCTCACCTTCCCATTCCGTGTATGAGGAGGTAAGTTCCGGATCATAGAGCCATTTCATCAAGGTCGATTTCCCGTTCCCCTCTTCTCCAATGATGACGGCCTTGTCCCCGTCATTGAGAACCAAATGAAATTGCTCTAATAAAACCCGCAGATCTGTCCTGTGTGTGAGTGTCAAATTTCGAATTTGTAGCATAAAAGCCCTCCTGTTTTGTTTCTTAAAAATGAAAGAGTCCATTTTGCGTACACAAAATGGACTCATACAGAAGGAACCAACCATAGCGGTAGCCGGAAATGTATGATAATCCAAATTAAGCGTACACAAACCAACAGTAGAATAGATGGTTGAAATCATTGTGTTCACTAAAAAAACGGCCATCCGTTGGATGACCGTTTTCCCAATATCGAGGTGACAAGATTCGAACTTGCGGCCTCTACGTCCCGAACGTAGCGCTCTACCAAACTGAGCCACACCTCGAAAGCGAAACCCATTTATGCTTTTGCATGATACAATGCAAATACCTATAGGAAACGCGCAAAAAAGATATTACAATATAGCGACGGGACTTGTCAAGTTTTTTTATCAAGGAAAGGATACTGCGGAAAATCCTTTTCCTACAATAATGAGGATGTAACAGAATGAAATGGAATTCCGATTTTCGACACCGGCTCTTTCGCATGGTATCGGTCGGCGTAGTTGATGAACCGGTTAACAGAGCCTATGATATCATCTCCACCCTCTGTTTGTTATGCAATTTAAGCGCCGCCATTCTGGCAACCTATCAGGGATTTCAGGTGAAACATGGTTTCCTGCTGCGTGAGGTGGAACGGTGGACGGTTCTCTTTTTTGCAATCGACTATGTTCTTCGCTTGCTGACGGCGAAGGAACTGTATACGGGGAAGACGGAAAAAGGGGCATTATGTGCTTATATCCTTTCTTTTTCAGGAATCATTGACCTGTTATCTTTCCTGCCGTATTACCTGCCGATTTTCTTTCCCTCCGGTGCGGCCGTGTTCCGGATGTTTCGCGTGATTCGGATCTTTAGGCTCTTTCGAATCAACAACTATTACGATTCGCTGAATGTGATTACGGAGGTCTTGGAATCCAAGAGGCAGCAGCTGCTTTCTTCGGTGTTTATCATCTGTATCCTGATGGTGGCTTCCAGTCTCTGCATGTATTCCGTCGAACACAATGCGCAGCCGCAGGTCTTTACGGACGCGTTTCTGGAATCTGGTGGGCGGCCTCAACGTTGCTCACGGTGGGATACGGAGATATCTATCCGATTACACCGTTAGGGAAATTACTGGGGATCGGGATCACCTTTCTGGGAGTCGGAATGGTGGCGATTCCGACGGGTATTATCAGTGCCGGTTTTGTGGAGCAGTATCAGAGGCTGAAACGAATCGGGGACTATGGCGGTGGCAGTGGCATCCACTTTATCCATTTCTTTTTGGAAAAAAAGGATGCCTGGTGCGAAAAGGCCATCAAGGAGCTGGAGCTGCCCGGAGATTTGCGAATCGTTGTTTTAAAAAGGAAAAACCAGGTCATCGTGCCGAGGGGGGATGTGCGGATGCACGCCGGGGATGAGCTGGTGCTCGGCGCAGAAGCGCTGCGGGACGAATCGCCCCTGGATCTGACGGAAGTGGTTCTTCATGAGGATCATCCCTGGGTGGGAAAGGAGATTCGACAGCTGGATCTCTCGAGGCAAACGAATATTGTTTTGATTCTGCGCCCCATCCCGTCAACCGGAAATCAAGGATCGGTTGCAAATCTGTCGACGAGTGAAAGGAAGGCTTTGGAGGAAAATCAAGCGCAAAACGAACATCCGTCACCGGGGGAAAACGGGAGCGTCGGAAGAGGAAGAAAAGTCAGAAAAATGCTTCCGCGAGGGGATAGCAAGTTGCAATGCGGGGATACCGTGGTGCTGTACCACAATGACAAAAGAAGTTTTCCGGAGGAGCACAGATTCTAGAGTTCCCGATGTATGAATCATGATAGAATACTTGCAATATTACGTGGAAATCCAATCATTTTGAATATGACATCATCGACAAGATAAGGGAGGCAGACATGCTGGAAAATGGAAAGATCTGGGTTGGGGTCAACGAGGAGAAGGAACATATTGTGATGTTTCCTCAAATGGCCAATCGTCACGGGCTGATTGCGGGAGCAACCGGTACAGGAAAGACGGTGACGCTGAAGGTGATGGCGGAAGCCTTCAGCGAATTGGGCGTACCGGTATTTCTGGCGGATGTGAAAGGCGATATTTCCGGTCTGATGCACGCGGGGGAGGATAGCTCGGATTTACAGGAGAGAAAAGAGCGATTCGGTCTCACGGATGCCGGATTTGTGCAGAAGGGCTTTCCTTCTCTCTTTTGGGATCTTTACGGAAAGACGGGGATCCCTCTTAGGACGACCATTTCGGAGATGGGGCCGCTATTGCTTGCAAGGCTTCTCGAGCTCACGACCACGCAGGCGAGCATTCTCCAGATCGCCTTCCAGATTGCGGACGATCAGAGCCTCCTTTTAACAGACACCAAAGACCTGAAGGCGCTTCTGAACTATATGATCGAAGAAAAAGAGACGTTCAGTAAGCAGTACGGAACCTATGCGCCGCAGTCCATCGGGGTGATCATCCGACAGGTGGCGGCCCTGGAAACGGAGGGGGCGGACACTTTTTTTGGCGAACCGGCGCTGGACATCCATGATTTTCTGACAAAAACGGTGGATGGTAGAGAGGGAATGCTGCATATTTTGGACGCCAGAGCGCTGATTGCGAAGCCGAAGATGTACTCGACCTTCCTGCTTTGGTTTATTTCGGAGCTGTTTGAAACGCTGCCGGAAGAAGGAGATCTGGATAAACCCAAGATGGTCTTTTTCTTTGACGAAGCGCACCTGCTGTTTCGTGATATTCCCAAGGTTCTTTTGGAAAAAATTGAACAGGCGGTCAAGCTGATTCGTTCCAAGGGGATCGGGATCTATTTTTGCACACAGAACCCCGCGGATATTCCGCCGCAGGTGCTTGCCCAGTTGAGCAACCGGGTAGAGCATGGCCTAAGAGCTTATACGCCGGCGGAGCAAAAGGCGGTGAAAGCGGCAGCGGAAGCCTTCCGTGAAAATCCGTCTTTTGACACCAGAACAACCATCTTAAATTTAGGAGTGGGGGAAGCGGTCGTGTCCTTCCCTGGGGGAGGACGGAATCCCGCAAATCGCACAGAAAATCAAGGTGCTGCCTCCGCAGTCCTCTTTTACCGCAGCAACAGAGGAGGACAGACTGTCCACGGCAAAAAACAGCCTCCTATATCAGAAATATATTACGCCGGTCGATCCGGATTCCGCCTATGAATTCCTGGAACGGATGGGACTAGAGAAATCCAAACAGCAGGAAGAACTGGAAAGAGAAAAAGCGGCGCAGAAGCAACAGGAAGCAGAAGAAAAAGTGCGGGCTGCCGAAGAGAAGAGGTTAGAAGCACAGAGACAAAAGGCGGAAGAAAAAGCAAGACAGGCGGCGGAGAGGGAGTTACAAAAAGAGAAGACTGCAAAAGACCGGGCAAATGCACGGGCGATCAAGAGCGTCGGAAATTCCGCTGCCGGGACGATCGGTCGTGAGCTGGGAAAGGCGGCAGGCTCTTCTTTCGGGACGTTCGGAAAGCGGTTGGGAGGAAACGTAGGCGCAAGCCTTGCCCGCGGCATCCTCGGCACTCTTTTTAAATAAAGGAAGGCGTGTAAGAAGAGAAAATACATTTGTCTGCGTGGGGGGAGGCGGGCTGGCAGCTGCGATCAGAGCAGCTGGTTGTTGAGCACTCGCTCCTCCCAGCCGCTTTTGCGGAAATAGAGGTACATGATCAGACTGCAGACAACCCAACCGCAAGGGTAGGCGATGCCGACCGGATAAATGGAATCGGTCAGGTGGGTGCAGATGAAGAGATAAACCTGGCGAAAGACCACGAAGGAAAAAATCATGATGATCATGGGTGCCTTGGCATCTCCGACACCGCGCAGGGCACAGGCATGGATTTGATTGAGGGCGGCAACGCCGTCAAATAGACAGTTGAGCCTTACAAAGAGAGTGCCGAAGCGGATCACATCCGGATCCTGGTTAAAGAAGTAAATGATTTGTGGAGCGGCGATGAATTCCAGGATGCAAATGGCATAGGTAACGATCAAGGCAAGCAGAATGCAGGAGGAAATTCCCTTTTTGATCCGTTTGATGTTACCGGCTCCCGCATTTTGACCGACAAAGGTGGTCATGGCAAGCGCTAGGCTTGAAGAGGCAGGATGACAAAGGCATCCACCCTTCCGAAGGCACCCCATCCGGAGGTGGATGCGTTGCCGAAGCGATTGATATACCCTTGGACAAAGATGTTCGAAAAGGAAATAATCGCCATCTGTGCACCGGCGGGAAGACCGATATAGAAAATTTTATGAAGAATCGTCGGATCAATTTTCATTTCCCGAAGGGTAATGCCGTAATCTTCCCTGGAACGGAAGAGAACGACCAGAGAAAGCGCCGCAGAGATAAACTGGGAAAGATTGGTCGCCCAGGCGACGCCTGCGACCCCCATGTGAAAATTGATGACAAAAATAAGATCCAGAACAACATTCAGAAGACTGGTCAGGATCAGGAAATACAAAGGAATTCTTGAATTCCCGATGGCACGGAGAATGGCGGAGGCCATGTTGTAGATCATCAGTCCCTCAATACCGAGAAAATAGATGCGGAGATAGGTGACCGAGAGGGGGGGCAATGGTCTCCGGGGTGTTCATGAAAGCCACAAAGGCGGGAGAAGCGAAGTATCCGATGACCATCAGAATCAGTCCCATGACAAAGGTCGTAACCAGAGAGGTATGCACAGAAGCACGCAGAGCCCGCCTGTTCCTTGCTCCGAAATACTGAGAAACAACGACGCTGGCACCGGTCGAAAAGCCGACGAAGAGACCCACCAGTGTGCTGACGGCAGGGCCGACCGAGGTGACGGCGCCCAGAGCATCCGCATTGACCGCAGGGTCCACGCTGGCATAATTTCCCACCACGACCGAGTCGACCGTACTGTAAAACTGCTGGAAGATATTTCCGAAGAGGAGGGGGAAGGGAGAAAAGGATCAGCTGTTTCATGATAGGACCGGAGGTCATATCCATGGTTTGGGTTTTTATTTTTGTCTTCATGGGCTTCATTATACACCTTATTGACTTTTCTGTTTTGCCGTGATATAAAACAATTGGTATTCAGATCCATTCCGGCAGAAAGCTGCAGAGAGTTGGGTCGTTTTTTTATACAATGATGCGGGAAAAAAATGCCTCATTTGACCATCGTATCAGGATAAAGATAGGAGCATCTCTTGGAAAACGAACCGAAGAAAATCATGTTATCCGGCATTCAGCCGACGGGCATTTTTACACTTGGAAATTATATCGGTGCGGTGCGCAATTGGAGCCGGCTTCAGGATGAGTTCCAGAATTACTATTTTATCGCGGATCTGCATTCTTTGACGGTGCGTGTAGAGCCTGCAAAGCTTAGGAAGCAGTCGATGGATGCGTTTATGCTGTTGCTTGCCTGCGGCATTGATCCGGAGAAGAGCCTGATGTTCTTTCAGTCGCATGTGCCTGCCCATGCAGAGATGGCATGGATTCTGATGTGCTACTCCCAGTTCGGGGAGCTCTCCCGTATGACGCAGTTTAAGGATAAGTCCGCTTCTCATCCGGACAATATCAATGCGGGACTGTTTACCTATCCATCTTTGATGGCGGCGGATATCCTGCTATACGAGCCGGATTTTGTGCCGGTCGGTGTGGATCAGAGACAGCATCTGGAGTTGACCAGAGATGTGGCTGCCCGTTTCAACAACCTGCACGGAGATGTGTTCAAGATTCCGGAGGGGTATTACGGAGAGACCGGATCCAAGGTCATGTCCCTTCAAGATCCGAAGAAAAAGATGTCCAAATCCGATCCCAATCCAAACGGCTATGTCACCATTCTGGATGATCCGAAGGTGATTGTGAACAAATTTAAGCGAGCGGTCACCGATTCGGAGACGGAGGTGGCTTTCAGGGAGGGAAAGGACGGCATCAATAACCTGATGGTCATCTACTCGAATATAACAGGCCTTAGCCTGGAGGAGATTGCACATGATTTTGCCGGGAAGGGCTACGGCGATTTCAAGAAGGCAGTGGGAGAAGCGGTAGTAGAAGAGTTGCGACCGATTCAGGAGAAGTTTGCCGACCTGGAGAAAAATAAGGATTATGTAGAGGCCGTTTACAAAGAAGGCGCAGAGAGGGCGAACAGGATTTCCTCCAAAACGTTGTTCAAGGTCAAGAAAAAATGCGGATTGGTTCCAAAGGCAAGATAAGAGAAGTTTGTTTTTACAAGGAACCTCATGCGGGAAAAGGGGACAGCGCCCTTTTCCTAAGCAGAAGGTGATAGATCAGGGGAACAAAGAAGGTACACACAAAAAGGAGGGAGTTACAGATGAGAGAAATTGCAACACCGAACGCACCGGCAGCGGTAGGGCCGTATTCACAGGCTTATGAACACAACGGCATGTTGTTCGCTTCCGGACAGATTCCGGTCGATCCGAAAACAGGAGCTTTTCCGGAAGGAATCCGTGCGCAGGCAAAGCAGAGTTGTGAAAATGTAAAGGCGATCCTGGAGGCAGCGGGATACGGTTTTGAACACGTCATTAAAGCGACCTGCTTCCTGTCTGAGATCAGTGATTTTGCGGAATTCAACGAGGTGTATGCGCAGTACTTCACCTCAAAGCCGGCGCGCAGCTGCGTAGCGGTGAAGGATATCCCGAAGGGGGCACTCTGCGAAATCGAAGTGATTGCCGTGAAGTAGAACAGAGATCAGGCAGGATGTGAGACAAAACCGTAGCCGGTCGATCACCGGCAGTCAGACGGTGTGACAAACGATAGCAAACGTTGACCTGAGGTGCACAGACGGTTGTGCGCTTCGGGTCTTTTTTTACACGGATCTCATAAAAATGAGGTTGCGCGCAATGAAGTTCGATGCTAAACTATATTCCCAGTACAGCACTAGGAATTAGAACATATCTCTAACTCGAGTTCTAAAACATGGAGGATAAATCATGTCATTATTAAATGTCAATCAGGTATCGGTTTCCATTGATCACGAGCTGCCGATCCTTCACGATATCAACCTGGAGATCCGGGAAGGGGAGACCCACGTCCTGATGGGGCCTAATGGTGCAGGAAAATCGACCCTGGGTTATACGCTAATGGGGAATCCGCACTATCCTGTCACGAAGGGGACGATCCTTTTTGATGGAGAGGATATTACCAATCAGAGCGCAGATAAGCGTGCGCATGCAGGCATATTCCTGTCGTTTCAGAATCCTTTGGAAGTACCGGGGATTTCCCTGTCCGCATTTATTCGCAATGCATATCGTGAAAAGACAGGCAAGGCGGTCAAACTCTTAGCCTTTCAGAAACAGATGAAGGCCTGTATGGAACTGTTAGACATGGACCCCGCCTATGCGGACCGGGATCTGAATGTCGGTTTTTCCGGCGGAGAAAAAAAGAAGGCGGAAATTCTGCAGATGCTGATGTTGCAGCCCAAACTTGCCATTCTGGACGAGACCGATTCCGGGCTGGATGTCGATGCCGTGCGGACGGTTTCAAGGGGCGTGCAGGAGTACCAGAAGAATGAACACGGGGCGCTTCTGATCATCACCCACTCCACCAGAATTTTAGAGGCACTGCAAGTCGATCACACCCATATTCTGGTGAAGGGCCGTCTGGTTCATTCCGGAGACGGCAGCCTTGTAGATGAAATCAACGAACACGGGTTTGAGCGCTTTGAATAAAGGACCGGAGGAAAAAATGCCAGCCACGAAATGTGCGGTTTCCGATGTGGACCGCAGCTTATATGATTTTAAAAATGAAGAGAACAGTTCGGATTATTTCAGAGAAAAAGAGGGACTGACAGAGGAAATTGTCAGAAGAATATCGGCGGAAAAGAACGATCCCGCATGGATGTTGGATTTTCGTTTGAAATCTCTGAGGCTCTATCATGAGCTCCAGATTCCGGACTGGGGACCTTCGATTGAAGGTCTGAATATGGACAACATTGCCACCTATGTCAGACATAAGACCGGGATGAAGGGGAGCTGGGAGGAGGTGCCGGAGGATATTAAGAGCACCTTCGAGAGGCTCGGTATTCCGCAGGCGGAGAGAGAATCTCTGGCAGGAGTCGGGGCACAGTTTGACTCCGAACTCGTCTATCATAATCTGCAGAAAGATGTAGCCGAGAAGGGAGTGGTCTACACCGACCTGGAGAGCGCCCTGCATAATGAATTTGCCGAGATGGTAAAAGAATATTTCATGCATCTGGTGCCTCCTTCCGACCATAAATTTGCAGCCCTGCACGGTGCCGTCTGGTCCGGCGGTTCCTTTGTATATGTGCCAAAGGGCGTAAAGGTGGAGATTCCACTCCAATCCTATTTCCGGTTAAATGCAGCAGGTGCCGGGCAGTTCGAGCATACGCTCATCATCGTAGACGAAGGTGCCGACCTGCACTTCATAGAGGGATGTTCCGCACCCAAATATAATGTAGCCAACCTCCATGCAGGCTGTGTAGAGTTATATGTGAAAAAGGGTGCCAGACTTCGTTATTCGACGATCGAAAACTGGTCCAAGAACATGTACAATCTGAATACGAAAGAGCCCTTGTAGAGGAGGGAGGAACGATGGAATGGGTATCCGGATCCTTCGGCTCTCATGTTTCCTACCTCTATCCGATGACGATTCTAAAGGGAGATCATTCCCACATGGAATTTACCGGAATTACCTTTGCCGGCGCCGGCCAGAATTTGGATACCGGTGCCAAGGTCGTACACAGGGGAAGAGGGACGACTTCTTTGATTACGACGAAGTCGATCAGTAAGGACGGCGGCATCGGCACCTATCGTTCCTCCGTCACGATCCTGCCTTCCGCTAAAAAGGCGAAGGCTTCCGTTTCCTGTGATTCTTTGATGCTGGACTCCATATCCCGTGCGGATACGGTGCCCGGAATGGATATTCGCACGGACGATGCGGATGTGGGTCACGAGGCAAAGATCGGAAGAATTTCGGATGAGGCAATTTTTTATCTGATGTCGAGGGGCATACCGGAAGCGGACGCCAGGGCGATGATTGTATCCGGCTTTGCAAGCCCCGTTTCTAAGGAACTGCCCTTGGAATATGCGGTAGAAATGAACAATCTGATCAAACTGGAGATGAATAGTAATGGCTAAAATAAAGATCGATGTGAACAATCTGCCGGTGCTGACCTACCGTTTTCTGCGTATGAACGAAGAGCAGATGGAAACGGGAGAGATCGAGACGGTGGAAACAAGGATTTCCCTTCCGGAAAAACTGCCGGAGGGAATCCGCAAGGAAGAGGAGCTGGACGAGGAAGGAGTGCAGGCTTTTTTTGCTCAGACGAGGGAAAAAATCAAAGAATCCACGCAGGAAGCCACTCCTCCGAATGGAGATACTTCGGCAAGATATGAGACGCAGGCACTTCCCAGCGGGATGGGAAGAGAAGTCGATCGTCTGCTTGCTTCCTGTGGAGTAAAGGCACAGGTTTTTCGTGTTCCTGCCGGGGAAAAGGTGAAGGAGCCACTCGTCCTCAAGATGCATGGGCAGGAGGCGGAAGAAAGCAAAGCCTGCCTCGCACGCCAGGTGATCTGTGCGGAGGAGGGGGGCTGAAGTAAGTGTGATGATCGATTTGCATACGGACGCAGAGGCAGAGGGCGCGGTCGGTATGCAGACGCTTCTGCTTGCAAAGAAAGATGCGGTCATCCACCTCTATCAGGTGCAGATGGCGGGAGAAAGAGTACAGATCTTTGACGATATCGGTGCTGTGGCGGAAGAGAATGCTAGAATAGACATTGTACGGATGGATCTGGGAGGAGAAAGGTCCTATGTGGGTTGTCATGTCAATCTGTTAGGAAAAAAATCCGACCTGCAGGTCAATACCGCCTATCTTTGCCGGAAAAGTCAGCAATACGATATGGATTATATTGCCACGCACAGGGGGCAGAAGTCGACATCCGATATGCAGTTTCGCGGGATCCTGATGGACGAAGCGAAAAAAACCTTCCGTGGTACGCTGGATTTTTAAAAAGGGCAGTGCAGGCGCTTCGGGAGAGGAGGCGGAGGATAATCTCTTACTCTCCGATCGTGCGGTGAACCGGACAATTCCGCTGATTCTCTGTGAAGAAGAGGATGTAAACGGGCACCATGGCGCAACGATCGGGCAGTTGGGAGAAGATCTGATGTTTTATTGTCAGGCAAGAGGAATTTCGGAGGAAGAGGCACGAAGAATGATGGTGCGTGCCCGAATGAAGAGTGTCGCGCGTATGATACCGGATGACCACATCAGGGGATACGTAGAAGACTATTTGAGGAAAACATTATGAAAAACTACAGAAACGATTTTCCGATTTTTGACAAAAGCCGTTTTGACGGCAAAAACGATTACATCTATTTCGACAATGCCGCGACAACGCAGAGACCGTCCTGTGTGTTGGACGCAGTCACGCAGTTTTATCAGAATGCCAATGCCAATCCTCTGCGGGGGCTGTATGACTGGAGCCTAAATGCAACCGCTAAATACGAAGAAGCCAGACATGCCGTAGCGGAGTTCATTCATGCGGCGCAGGACGAGGAGATTATTTTTACCAGAAACACAACAGAATCTCTGAATCTCGTTGCGCAGAGTTATGGACAGAGCCATTTGCACGAGGGAGACGAGGTGGTGCTCTCTGTGATGGAGCATCATTCCAATATCCTACCGTGGCAGGTCGCTGCAAAGAAGGCAGGAGCACATCTGGTGTGGCTGGAGCCCGATGAAGAAGGCGTCATTTCCAAAGAGGAATACGAGAGCAAGATCACGGACCGTTGTAAAATCCTGGCCATTGCGCAGGTATCCAATGTGTTTGGCGTGACCAATCCGGTGAAAGAGATGATTGCCTGTGCGCACAGCAAGGGGGCAATCGCTGTGGTGGACGGGGCGCAGTCTACCCCGCATATTCCGGTCGATGTGCGGGATCTGAATGCCGATTTCTTTGCATTTTCCGGTCATAAGCTGATGGCGCCGATGGGAATCGGCGTGCTGTACGGCAGGTTCGAGCTGTTAGATAAGATGCCCCCCTTCCTGACCGGTGGAGAGATGATCGAATATGTCACCAGAGATTCTTTTACAACGGCGGAGCTCCCTGCGAAATTTGAGGCAGGGACGGTCAATGCAGGAGACGCGGTAGGACTCCATGCGGCAATCCGGTATTTACAGGAAGTCGGATTCAAGGACGTCATGGAGCAGGAGGAGAAGCTGACAAAGCGCCTGATGGATGGTCTGAAGCAAATGGACTATATTCATGTCTACGGTTCCAAGGATCCGTCCAAGCATTCCGGCATTGTCACCTTCACCATGGAGGGCGTGCATCCGCATGATATTTCGTCTGTCCTGAACGAGGATCATGTATGCATCCGGGCAGGACATCACTGTGCGCAGCCCCTCATGCAGTTCCTTAAGGTGGGCTCCACAGCAAGAGCCAGCTTGTATTTTTATAATACCGAAGAGGAAGTAGACCGCTTCCTTGAGGTGATTTCGGGTGTTAGAAAGGTAATGGGATATGGAGCTTAAACAGTTATACAGAGAAATCGTGAATGAACACAATCTGCATCCTTCACACAGAGGTAAAATGGAGGATGCGGATCTGGTGCTGCAGGGGATCAATCCCAGCTGCGGAGATGACATTACCCTGTATTTCAAATTAGAGGGAGACGTCGTGAAAGACGGTTCCTTTGACGGGACAGGGTGTGCGATTTCCCAGGCTTCGGTGGATATGATGTTGGACCAGGTGATCGGGGAGTCGAAGGAGGTGGCGCTCCGGAAGGCGAAGCTCTTTTTCGGCATGATTCATGGGGAAGAGGAAAACGAGGAGAAGCTGGAAGAAGAACTGGATGAGGCAGCAGCGCTAAAAGACGTTTCACACATGCCTGCCCGAGTGAAGTGTGCTCTCCTCGGATGGCGCACCATGAGGGAAGCCCTGGAGCATCCGGAAAAAGCGAAGCCGGAATCGTGACGATTTCACCATGAGGATGGGCTGCCTCATGGCGGTGCGTGCCACTAAAATAAGCCAGGTAATGTTGTGATTACGGATTGCTTCGAATCCTACCAACATTCGGATATACTTCCATCATGTTGGTGCGTGCCACTAAAATAAACCAGGTAATATTGTGATTACTACGGATTGCTCCGTGCTACGCACTCCCGCAATCCTACCAACATTCGGATATACTTCCATCATGTTGGTGCGTGTAATTGAAATAAGCCCTCACAAGCAAACAAGTTTGCAGTGAGGGCTTATTTCAATTACACTTGTAATCACAAACTAACACCGCTCCCAAAGATTCAAATCTTCAAAAGCGGTGCTGTTGATTGCGTCTCCAGGGTCTCGAACCCTGGACAACCTGATTAAGAGTCAGGTGCTCTACCAACTGAGCTAGAGACGCAGGTGATTTAGTTGTGTTCCGTGACAACAAAAGAGATTCTACTACAATAAGCTTCGAATTGCAAGCCCTATTTTTACAAAAAAAAGAAAATCTCAAAAAAAATGAGGATTTTTTCAAAAAGAATTGCTATACTGGGATTTATGATGATAGATACGCATGCACATTATGATGATACGGCATATGATTGCGACCGGGAGGAGGTGCTCAGGGAACTGCGGGCCTCCGGAGTGACGCAGGTAATCGATGCGGCAAGCGATTTGGCAAGCTTTGAGAAGATCCTGTCACTGGTGCACCGGACGAGCGGAGAGGATGGAGAGAGTACGCAGGGCGAGAGTCCGGTTTTTTATGCGGCGCTGGGAATTCATCCGGAAAATGCGAAAGAGTGGTCGGGTAAAGTCAGAGAGGTTCTTTGCCGAAAAAAGAGGGAGAATCCCAAACGGATCGTTGCCATCGGGGAGATCGGTTTGGATTATCATTACCCGGATCCTCCAAGAGAGGTACAGCAAAGAGCGCTGGAAGAGCAAATTGAGGTGGCGAAGGAGCTTGCGCTTCCTATCGTTATTCACTCCAGGGATGCGGCAAAGGACACCCTTGACTTGTTAAAAAGAACGGACGCCGCAGCAAACGGAGGAGACGTTCACTGTTTCCTATTCCAGGGAGAGTGCAAGAGAGTTTCTGGAGCTGGGATTTCATCTTGGAATCGGTGGGGTACTGACGTTTAAAAATGCACAAAAGATCAAAGAAGTGGTGGAGTATATGCCGCTTTCCCGCATCCTGTTGGAAACGGATGCGCCCTATCTGACGCCGGAGCCATTCCGGGGGAAGAGAAATAGTTCTGCCTATCTATCGTATGTGGTAAAAGCCATAGCAGAAATCAAAGGAATCTCTGCAGAAAAGGTTCTGGAAACCGTAAATGAGAATGCAAGATCGCTTTTCCGCATCGAGGAATAGAAGAATAGGTTGACGAAGAAAGAGGGGGCAGAAGGAACGGTATATGGCGGCAAGTCTTGGGTGTGCAAAGGAAACACGGGAAGTCGTTCGCAGACACCGGCTTCAAATGAAAAAGAAATTCGGTCAGAACTTTCTGATCGATGAGGGAGTTCTCCAGCAAATCGTAGAAGCGTCTGATCTGACCAAAGAGGATTGTGTGCTGGAGATTGGACCCGGGATCGGGACACTGACACAGTATCTGGCAGAGAAAGCGGGAAGCGTGGTCGCAGTTGAGATTGACAGGACGCTGATTCCGGTGCTGGAGGAAACGCTAGCCGATTACGGAAACGTCACCATCCGAAACGAAGATATCTTGAAAACGGATCTGCAAAAGATCATGGAAGAAAAAAACGAGGGAAATCCGTTAAAGGTGGTGGCGAATCTTCCCTACTACATCACGACGCCGATCATCATGAAATTGTTAGAGAAGGAGCCTGCACCCGCTTCGCTTACAGTCATGGTGCAGAAGGAGCTGGCACAGCGCATGTGCGCAGGCCTCGGAGGGAAGGACTACGGGGAGCTGTCGCTTGCGGTGCAATATTATGCGGAGCCGGAATTTGTCTGTAGTGTACCCGCCACCTCTTTTTACCGGCGCCGAAGGTGGAAAGTGCAGTTATTTTACTGCGAAAAAGGCAAAAGGCACCCGTGGTTGTAAAGGACAGGGAGCTACTGTTCCGGATGATCAGAGAAGCTTTCGGACAGAGAAGAAAAACCCTGGTCAACAGTCTTTCAGGCTCTTTTCCCAAGGAGAAGATCAAAAGTGCGATCGCTCTGTTAGGAAAACCGGAAAATATCAGGGGAGAGGCGCTGACTTTGGAAGAATTTGCAGGACTGTCTGAATATTTTCAAAAAAATCAGTGAAATCTGCTATACTGTAAATTAAGGAAACGAGCATGCGACTTCGAACAAAATTGATCACGACGGCGGTGATCATGGTGGTGCTCCCAATCAGTATGATTGCACTGTCTTATTATGTGGCAGACATACTGGTTCGCGGGAATGGGGGCTATCAGATGTCTCCCCAGATGCGGCATTTGATCTTTTACATGGCGATTGCCATTACGCTGATCCTGATTCTCACCTCGATTGCGCTGGTTTTATGGATACGAATGAGTCTTTTCAGACCGATTCGGGAGCTCAACGAGGCCATGAAACATATAGGAGACGGGGAGTTGGATTATCTGATCACCTATGGCAAGGAAGACGAGGAGGTCACGGAGCTTTATCGCAATTACGAGGCAATGCGTCTTCGGCTGAAAGAATCTGCTGATGAAAAATTGGAGCATGAAAAACAGAACAATGAGTTGATCAGCAATATCTCCCACGATCTGAAAACGCCGATTACGGCAATCAAAGGATATGCGGAAGGTCTGTTAGAAGGGGTCGCGGATACGAGCAAAAAGCAGAACCACTATGTCCGCACCATCCTGAATAAAGCGAACGATATGAACAATCTGATCAACGAGTTGACGCTGTATTCCAGGATCGACAATGACCGCATCCCCTATCATTTTCGAAAAATCGACGTATCGGATTATTTTCGTGACTGCATCGAAGAGATCGGCATGGATTTGGAGAGCAGGAGAATCCGACTCAACTATGTGAACCTGACGGCTCCCGGAACGGAGGTGATTGCGGATCCGGAGCAGATGAAGCGGGTCATTAACAATATCGTCAGCAACAGTGTGAAGTATTTGGAACGCGAGGACGGAAGCGGGCAAATTGATTTTCGCATTCTGGATGAGGTGGACTCGATCCGGATTGAGATAGAGGACAACGGAAAAGGAATTGCCCAGAGTGATATTCCTTACATTTTCGATCGTTTTTACAGAACGGACTCCTCCAGGAACTCCAGACAGGGAGGTTCCGGAATCGGACTTTCCATTGTAAAGAAATCGTGGAAGACCATGGAGGATATATATGGGCAACCAGTCATGAAGGAGAAGGCACCTGTATGCACATCGTTTTGCGTAAGTACAGAAGACCGGAAAACGAGGACGAGGTGGTGTAGGTGATTCTATGATAGAAGTGAGAAGGGGATCAGGAGAACAGGAAATTTCTGGTTTTTTGACGCCGGTATCATTTTACGAGAAGCCTGAAAGTTTGAAATGAATCGAAGCAAAGGAATCAAGCAGAGAGGAGAACTCAACATGAGCAGGATCTTAATCATTGAAGATGAGGAAGCGATCGCAGATCTGGAGAAGGATTATCTGGAGCTGAGTGATTTCGATGTCACAATCGAACACGACGGCGAGGAAGGGCTAAAACAGGCATTATCCGGAGATTACGGCCTGATCATCCTGGATCTGATGCTGCCGGGAATGGACGGATTTGAAGTATGCAAGCATATCCGAGAGAAGAAGGATGTGCCGGTGATCATGGTATCCGCCAAGAAGGATGATATCGATAAAATCAGAGGATTGGGATTGGGGGCAGATGATTACCTGACCAAACCTTTTTCTCCTTCCGAGCTGGTGGCAAGAGTGAAGGCGCATTTATCGAGGTATTCCCGACTGGTAGGAAACAATGCCAAAAAGAATGACATCATCGAAATCAGGGAACTGAAAATCGATAAAACAGCGCGCCGTGTCTTTATCGACGGGGTGGAGAAGCCGTTTACCACGAAAGAATTCGATCTGCTTACCTTCCTGGCAGAGAATCCCAATCATGTTTTTCTAAAGAAGAGTTGTTTCGTCAAATCTGGAATATGGAATCGGTCGGAGATATTGCGACTGTCACCGTGCATATCAAAAAGATTCGTGAAAAGATTGAATACGATACCTCCAATCCGCAGTATATCGAAACCATCTGGGGAGTGGGATACCGCTTCAAAATCTGACGATTCAAGCGCAAGAATAGCAGACGGACAAGAGAATATTGAATCGATTGATCCCCCTATCATCCAGGCACCCACGGAAACTTGCAGGGTGGGTTGATCTTTTTTAACATGCAAGTGCGTAATATCCTCCTATTGACTTCAATTTGGCTCTGGATTAGAATACAGGCTTAATTGAAAGATGTAAGAAGAGGAGGAAATTATGAAGAAATTGAATCGGATCGCCGGTGTGATCGCCGCATCAGCGATGGTGATGTCGATGCTTAGTGCATGCGGCGGTAACAGCGCAGAGAATCAATCATCGTCTCAGTCCGCAGGGGATGCCAGTGCTGCAACCTCAGGCGCAGCGGGACAGAGTGCAGATGGAAAAGCGGTTTTCAAGATCGGTTCGATCGGACCGCTTACCGGTAGCGGAGCGGCATACGGGAAGGCTGTGGTTAACGGAACCAAGCTGGCTATTAAAGAGATCAATGCCGCAGGCGGTATTAACGGCTATCAGGTGGAAGAGAAAGACGAAGACGACGAGCTGAATAATGAAAAATCCGTCAATGCCTATAATACGTTGATGGACTGGGGGATGCAGTTCCTTGTAGACCGACCACCAGCGGATGCACGATTGCGGTTGCAGCGGAGGCGGAGAAGGACCACATCTTCTTACTGACCCCTTCCGGCACCGCGCAGGACTGCATCAAGGCAGATAATGCATTTCGTGTCTGCTTCTCGGATCCGGCACAGGGCGCGGAATCCGCAAAGTACATTGCGCAGAACAAACTGGGCAGCAAGATTGGCGTTATCTATGACAGCTCCGACACCTATTCGTCCGGTGTATATAAGGCATTTGCGGACGAAGCCAAGAAGGACGGCTTGAATATTGTCTCTGCGGAAGCATTCACGGCAGATTCCAAGACGGATTTCTCTTCCCAGATCGGAAAAGCCAAGGATGCGGGAGCGGATCTTCTTTTCCTGCCGATCTATTATCAGGAGGCTTCTTTGATCCTGCAGCAGTGCAAAGACGCTTCTTATGCGCCCAAGTTCTTCGGTTGCGACGGGATGGACGGAATCCTGACCGTAGAGAACTTTGATCAGTCTTTAGCGAACGGTTTGATGCTCATGACGCCTTATTCTCCGGATGCCAGCGATGAGGTTTCCCAGAAGTTTACCAAGGCGTATGAAGCGGAATTCGGTGAGACACCGAACCAGTTCGGAGCAGATGCTTATGACGGCGTCTATGCCATTAAGGCAGCCTGTGAAGCGGCGAAGGCCACTCCCGAAATGAGTTATCAGGAGCTTTGTGATTTGATGATGAAGGAATTTCCGCAGATCACGGTATCCGGTGTAACTTCCGAGAAGTTGACCTTGGCAGTCGGACGGCGAGCCGAGTAAGTCTCCCCGTGTCTTCAAGGTAGAGGACGGGAAGTACGTCTCCATGGAGAAGTAAGCGAGACGGAATCCAAGTAATGGAAAGAACATCTGGAGAGGGATGCGGATCTGCACCCCTCTTCGGTTTGTATAACGGAATCCTGAATCAGAAAAATACGCCCTTTTTGAGAGGGCTTCCCATAGAAAAAGAACGAAAAATGATAGAGATGAAAGGATAAGGAAGAAGAATGAATTTCCTGAACTATCTCATCAGCGGCATATCGCTGGGAAGCATCTATGCGATTATTGCGCTGGGCTATACCATGGTTTATGGAATAGCTAAAATGTTGAACTTTGCACATGGCGACATCATTATGGTTGGCAGCTATGTGGTCTATGTGCTGACCACCATGCATGGCGTCAATCCGCTACTCAGCGTTTGATTTCCGTCGTCTGTTGTACCGTGGCAGGAATCGTGATTGAACTGGTTGCCTACAGACCGCTTCGAAATGCAGCCTCTAACCTCGCAGTTCTGATCACGGCCATTGGCGTGTCCTACCTGTTGCAAAACATTGCGCTGTTGATCTTCGGATCCGATCCGAAAGCGTTTACCAATATGATTCCCTGGCAGGGGGTTGCGCTTGCCGGAGGAAGGCTCAAGATTCAGGGTGTGACCATTGTGTCCATTGTGGCAAGCATCGTGATTCTGCTTCTTCTCCAGCTATTTATCAATCACACAAAGAACGGGCAGGCCATGCTGGCGGTGTCGGAGGATAGAGAGGCGGCGACTCTGATGGGGATCAGTGTAAATCGGACGATCTCGCTGACCTTTGCCATCGGTTCAGCCCTGGCGGCCATTGCGGGCGTTTTGATGTGCAGCGCCTATCCTTCGCTCTCTCCTTATACCGGGGCAATGCCCGGCATCAAAGCCTTCGTGGCGGCGGTTCTCGGGGGGGATCGGTTCGATCCCCGGAGCCATGATCGGGGGGCTGGTTCTGGGAGTCGTAGAGATTTTGGCCAGGACGTACATTTCCTCTCAGCTCGCGGATGCCATCGTGTTCGGCATTCTGATTGTGATGTTGTTGCTCAAACCGACCGGAATTCTCGGAAAACAGATTCAGGAAAAAGTGTGATTTATGAAAATGAAAAAGATGAATAAAGCCACAAAAGATCAGATGTTCACCTATGGAATCGTGATTTTTGCCTACATCCTCGTGGAAATTTTGATCCAGACCAGAACACTGTCGAGAAGCATGCAGAATCTTTTGGTTCCGATCGTATATTATGCAATTGTTGCCGTCGGGCTGAATCTCTGCGTGGGAATCCTGGGAGAATTGTCCATCGGACACGCAGGTTTCATGTGTATCGGCGCCTTTTCCTCTGCCGTCTTTTCCATCTGTACGGAAGACAAGATGGCAGGCGGACTTCGTTTCTTTCTTGCGTTTGTGGTCGGAATCAGTGTGTCCGCCCTCTTCGGATTTCTGATCGGCATACCGGTGTTGAGGCTGAAGGGAGATTACCTCGCCATTGTGACGCTGGCTTTCGGTGAGATCATCAAAAATGTCCTCAATGCTTTTTATCTGGGATACGACAGCAAGGGAGTGCACCTCTCAATGAGTATGGAAAGCTTTCAGCTGGATCCGGACGGCAAGGTGCTGATCAACGGCGCAAACGGGGTGTCCGGAACGCCTATGGACTCCAACTTCACCGTTGCCATGATTGTCCTTTTTCTGGTGCTGGTGATTACGCAGAATCTGATTCATTCCAGAGACGGCAGAGCCATTATGGCGATCAGGGACAACCGGATTGCAGCCGAGGCAACCGGAATTTCCGTCACCAAATACAAAATGCTGGCGTTCACCATTTCGGCAGCGATTGCGGGTGCGGGAGGTGTTCTGTATTCACATAACCTCTCCAGTATGATGGCGAATTCCCAGAGTTTCGGATATAACGTATCCATCCTGATTCTGGTCTATGTCGTTTTGGGCGGAATCGGCAATATCCGCGGAAGCGTCATTGCTACCGTGGTACTTTACCTGTTGCCGGAAGTGTTGCGTGGAATGGATAAGCTTCGTATGTTGATTTACGCAATTGTTTGATTGTAATGATGCTTTTAAACTGGGCGCCTGCGGCCATTGCCATGAGAGAGAGCCTGCTTGCAAAATTCAAGAAAAAGAAGGAGGTGGCATAAATGGCATTGTTAGATATGGAGCATTTAAGCATTTCCTTCGGGGGACTCCGTGCGGTCAGTGATTTCGAACTGCATATCGAAAAAGGAATGCTTTACGGTCTGATCGGACCAAACGGAGCGGGGAAGACGACCGTATTCAATCTGCTGACCGGTGTATACAAGCCGGACGAGGGGAGAATCCTCCTGGACGGAAAGGAAATTACCGGCCGTAAAACGGCGGAAATCAACCGGGAGGGGATTGCCAGAACCTTTCAAAACATCCGCCTGTTCACGGGTCTGTCCGTGATCGACAATGTGAAAGCAGGGTTGCACAACCAGTTTCATTATTCCGTACTATCGGATCTGCTGCACCTGCCTCCCTATCATCGTGTGGAAAAAGAAATTGATGAAAGAGCGAAGGACATTTTGAAAGTCTTTCACATGGAAGACAAGGCGGAGATTCTGGCATCCGGACTTCCCTACGGGCAGCAGCGTAAATTGGAGATTGCCCGCGCCATGGCGACAAAGCCGAAACTTCTTCTGCTGGATGAACCGGCGGCCGGCATGAATCCGAATGAAACAAAGGAACTCATGGAAACCATTGCCTTTATCCGCAAGGAGTTTGACCTGACCATTCTTTTGATTGAGCACGACATGAAACTGGTTTCCGGTATCTGTGAACAGCTGACGGTGCTGAATTTTGGAAGGGTTCTGGCACAGGGAGAGACGAAGGCGGTATTAAATAACCCGGAAGTGATTCAGGCCTATCTGGGACACTGAAGCGTGGAGAGAAATATGTCGATATTGGAAGTATCAAATTTAAATGTGTATTATGGGGTCATTCATGCCCTGAAAGATCTGTCTTTCACGTGGAAGAGGGAGAGATCGTGGCGCTGATCGGGGCAAACGGCGCAGGCAAGACGACGGTGCTTCATACGGTTTCAGGGCTGCTTCATCCAAAGAGCGGCAGCATTGTCTTTGGAGGAAGGGATCTCATCAAAAATCATGTCCCGGGTCACGAACTGGTGCGGGCGGGGATGGCGCATGTACCGGAAGGCCGAAGAGTCTTTGCAGAAATGACGGTTTATCAGAATCTGAAGATGGGCGCTTATACCAGAAGCGACAAGGGGGAAATCGAGCAGACCATCCAGATGATCTACGAACGCTTTCCGAGGTTGGCAGAGAGGAAAAAATCAGAGAGCGGGAACCCTCTCGGGAGGCGAACAGCAGATGCTTGCCATGGGAAGGGCACTGATGTCAAAGCCGAAGTTGATCCTGATGGATGAGCCTTCGATGGGACTTTCTCCGATCTTTGTGAATGAAATTTTTGATATGATCGTCAAGCTGCATGAAGAGGGAGTGACCATCCTGTTGGTGGAGCAGAATGCAAACAAGGCGCTTCGCATTGCAAACCGCGCCTATGTACTGGAAACGGGGGAAATCCGTATGGAAGGACAGGCGAAAGACCTTCTGACGGATCCGCGGATCAAGAAAGCATATCTGGGTGAATAGAACTTAGGATAAGATGATCGGATCTTTCGCCGGAAACATAGAAGATCGGCAGGGAGTAAGCTATGAAAAAAAATCTTGTCATTGCAATTGAACGCCAGTACGGCAGCGGAGGAAGGAGCATTGGGATTTTGCTCTCCAAGCAGCTGGGGATTCCGTGGTATGATAAGGAGCTCTCCGGCATGGCGGCGGAGAAGAGCGGCATCAATGAAGGCCTGTTCATCGATGCGGATGAAACGCTGGAAGGAGCTGCACTAAGACTGGGAAAAGGCGGCGTCTATAAAGGAGAGACTGTGGGACCGGAGAGTCCGCACTACGCCTCCAGGGACAATCTGTTCAATTTACAGGCGGATGTCCTAAAAGACCTGGCAAAAACACAGTCCTGTATCATCATCGGGAGATGCGCCAACTTTGTGCTCCGTGATTATGAAAACGTGGTCAGCGTCTTTGTGCATGCGCCGATGGACTTCCTCATGGAACAGGCGGCGCTCAAGCAATATCGCAGGGGAAAAGAACTGGAAAAGTACATCCTGAAAACCAATAAAAACCGGGCTGTTTATTACAAATATTATTCCGGAGAAGAGTGGTCCAATGCCCTATACTACGATCTCTGCCTGGACAGCAGGCGCTTGGGCTTTGAAAAGTGTGCAGAGGAGATCAAATCCTATATCCGCGTCAGATATGGGGAAGATGCGCTGGAAGGGATGGCGTAGGAGAGGAAGACAAAAACTCCGGCAGAAAAGACTAAGCCCGCAGATAAGCAAGCAGGGCGGGAATCTTTTCTTTGGTTTCCTGATAGCCTCGTAAATAAAGATCTCCCAGTTTCTCCATATTGCCCTCAAATCGACTGATGGTGACAGGAGTGTTCGGGGCGAGGACAAAGGTTTCCCCGTAGACCACATCACGGTTCATCCTCTCAATCGTCTGGTTGTATAAATCGTGCGATTTGGCAAGGGTATTCAGGAAAGCAGGGTAGCGATCGTAGAGCAGATGGTCGATTTCACGAAACTTTTTGGGCTTTCTGCGATAGGAAAGATCCTGCGTACGGACCACAACCGTTTTTCCGGGAAAATGGGAACGAGCATAGGCGTAGGGAATTTTCACAGCGCACCCGCCGTCCAGATACGGTTCATGCGCAATCATCACCGGTCTGGAAACGTAGGGAACCGTGGCGGAGGCCTGAATGGCCTTGAAGATCCCGTGATCGTTACGGAGGGCGAAGTCTTTTTGACTGAGCCCTCTTTTTTTATAAAAAGAGGTGTAACGGTTCTTGTAAAAACAGCGGGCTCGTCCGGTGTTCAAATTTGTCGCAAGAACAATGAGTTCTCTGTTTCTTTTGTAAAAGGTCTGTTCGTCAAGCGGATACCGGGACATCAGATGATTCAACAGATAATCGAAGCCGGTTACCCCGTGGTTGTCATGAAGAGCCGCCCTGCCGTAATAATTCGGGTCGTGGCGGTAGGTCAGATTGATTCTTGCCGACCATCCGATTTGACCGGAAAGGTAACCCACCGCACTCAAAGCCCCCGCACTGACGCCAATGGTGGTGCGAAAAGAAAGATCACTTTCCATCAGGGCATCTAAAACACCCTGTGTATACATGCCCCTCCAGGCGCCTCCCTCTAAGAGAAGGCAGCCTTCGATCACCCTGCCGCTCGTATGTCCGTTTGGAATTTGGTCCAGCCCGCTCCAAGGCATTCTTGTTTTACGCATCATTCTCCTCGCCTTTCCCCACGGTTACAAAAAATCAGATGGAAGTAACAGAGCAGGCATCCAGAGGGTAGCGTGCGGTCAGTTGTGCAACGATTTGTGTCGCCTCTGCAATACCGGCTTCTTTGTTCCGAATCACCGCGGCAATGGCTTCCGCGATGCGGTCCATATCGTCTTCCTTCATTCCGCGTGTGGTAACGGCAGGTGTGCCGAGACGGATCCCGCTGGTGACAAAGGGAGATCTGGTCTCGTTCGGAATCGTATTTTTATTCACCGTAATATGTGCTTCATCCAGCCACTTCTCGACTTCCTTGCCGGTCAGGTCAAAGCCGGTCAAATTGATCAGCATCAGATGATTTTCTGTTCCCCCGGAAACAATATCTACCCCGCGACGCAGCAGACCCTCACAGAGAGCACGCGCATTTTTCTTCACCTGTTGGCAGTATGATTTAAAAGCCGGCTGCAACGCCTCCTTGAAACAGACCGCTTTCGCTGCAATCACATGCTCCAGCGGCCCTCCCTGAATGCCCGGAAATACCGCCTTATTAAAATGATAGTGCTCCGCTTTTTCATTCCAGAGAATCAGCCCGCCTCTGGGGCCACGCAGTGTTTTATGCGTGGTCGTCGTCACCACGTCCGCGTACGGAAACGGGCTGGGATGCTCTCCCGTAGCAACCAGTCCGGCAATGTGCGCAATGTCCGCCATTAAAACAGCCCCGCATGCATCCGCCGCCTCGCGAAATTTTTTGAAATCAATGACTCTTCCATAAGCGGAAGCACCACAGATAATCATCTTCGGATGGTGTTCGATCGCCAGACGTTTGACTTCTTCGTAATCCAGGAAGCCGTTTTCATCCACACCATAGGCAAGCACCCGAAAATAAGTCCCGGAAAAATTCACCGGACTTCCATGTGTCAGATGCCCCCCCTGACTTAAATTCATGCCGAGGATGGTGTCTCCCGGCTTGAGGACGGCAAGCTGCACCGCCATGTTGGCCTGTGCCCCGGAATGCGGCTGTACATTTGCGTAATCGCAGTGAAACAGTTCCTTTGCGCGGGAAATCGCCAGATTTTCCACAAGATCGACATCCTCACATCCGCCGTAATACCGTTTTCCCGGCAATCCCTCCGCATACTTGTTCGTTAGCGGGCTTCCCATCGCCGCCATCACTGCCTTGCTGACCCAGTTTTCAGAGGCAATCAGCTCGATATGGTCGTTCTGCCTCCCAATCTCCTTTTCAATCGCTTCTGCAATTTCCGGGTCTGTGTCCCTGATGTTTTCAATCGAATACATGTCTGCGCCCTCCATGTCTACTTTAAAGTGCTTTTCTCCAAAAACATTTTTGTTCAAGCCAGGTCCTTAGTTCTTTTTTTCAGAAGGGGGCTTGTCCACTGCCCACTGTGCCACTTTCGAAGTAGGATGCAATTCGAATCTCGATACTTACATCAGAATATATCATTGAAGCTGCTACCTGTCACTAGGCTTTGTCGCTTTGCGGGAAAGAGGAAGTCCAGACTTCTTTTCTTCTCAACCGGGGCGGGAATCAAGTGTAGATTTCAGGGATCTTCTCTACGGTAATGGAACGGTGATGATCTGGATCGGGAAAGGAGAGAAAGGTACAGCAGAGCCTGACATAGGGGATCGAAAGTCGTTGCGATAGCGACAAGGAGGCGTCTGTGCCATATTTCAGATCTCCCAGGAGGGGGTGATGTGCATTGGCAAACTGCGCACGAATCTGGTGAAAGCGACCGGTAAGCAGCTCCACCTCTACTAGAGAAATCGGCTCATTAAAAGCGACATCTTCGCGGAGGACGGTGTATTTCAGAAGAGCCTCCTTGGCGCCATCCGCTCCTCCGAAACAATATTTGCACGAGAGGCTTGCGGATCCTTCCTTAGAAAATCATGGAGGCTACCGGACGAAGCTGTAAAGGCTCCCCATACCCAGGCGCGATAGCGCTTTGTCATTCTGCCACCTGTTCTCGTACCGGATGTGCGAAGCTTGCGGGCTTCCCCGTCCAGAACCTTTCCGGAGTTACGCATCACGTGATCTTCGCCGCCGGATGCCGCATCGGATGCGCGAACGATGCAGCCTTCTTTATCCGGCACTACTTGAGGGCTGCGCACCAGAGAGGAGTAGAAGGAGGCCGCTTGTTTGTTGGCGGCATAGAGGACCAGTCCCTCCACCGGCTGATCCAGGCGGGTAATGGGGGCAAGATAGGGATTCCTGGTTTGGTTCCTTCTTGCCAAAAAACGCAGCAGATGGGTGGTCAGGTCGGGCCTTGCGGGAGAAGCGGTTTGTGTAGCCAGCCCGGGTGCCTTATGTACAACCAGGACGGAAGCGTCCCGGTATAGAATATCTTTTTCGGAAAAAGCGCGTTGGAGTAGCTCATGAAAGAAGGCTCCTTCCTCATGCGACCGGCAGGTAAAAGACCAAATATTCATCTGCGGGTAAATCAGTTTCAAAAATTCATCTGCAGGTCAACCGGTATCAAAGGTAGATTCTCTTGACACGAATCTTCTACGATTATACTAGGGAAATCCATTCCCGCAAAGGAAGAGTATGGATCTGGTGCGCCGATCGCACCCGTGATAGAATGAGGTATGCTTTTTAACTCCTACTTTTTTATTCTTGTTTTTTTGCCGTTGCTGAATTGCGGCTATTTTCTGCTTCTCAAGAAGGAAAGGGGGAAGGCGGCTCTTGCCTTCCTTATTTTGATGTCCTTCTGGTTTTATGCCGCCTATGCAGTGGTCTATGCCGTCTTTTTGGCCGTGCAGGTGCTGCTGGTATACGGTTGCAGCAGACTGTATGATACGTCTTTTTTTGCGGAGAAAAAAAGACGCCGTTTTCTGCGACTAAGTGCAGATCTCCTTCTTTTAGGGAGTTTGGGAGTTTGTAAATATCTGCCGGAGGTGGGAGAGAAGCTTGCGGGGCGGCAGGATCTGTTTGCAACCATCCTGCTCCCGGCCGGTCTCAGTTATTTCACGCTCAGGCAACTTGCCTTCCTGATCGACCGCTATCAGGAGAAGGAGAATCACCCACCCTTTTTGCCGTATCTTGCTTTCGTGATCTATTTCCCGACGCTGATTCAGGGACCACTCACGCTTTCTAATGAGATGTTGCCGCAGTTCGGGGCACTATACCGGAATGAAGGCGGGCGGGTGAAGCCGGATATCGCCGGAGGATTTGTGCTCTTCACCTTCGGATTTGCCAAAAAAATACTGCTGGCCGATCACTTTGCACCTGCCGTGAATTTCGGATTTTCTTCCGCCCCCTATTTGGATCTGCTGACGACGCTTGCCGTGCTGATCTCCTATGCTTTCCAGTTGTATTTCGATTTCTCCGGATATACGGATATGGCGCTTGGCATCTCGATGATGCTGGGGATTCAGATACCGATCAATTTTTCCAGACCCTTTCAGGCAGAAAATATCCGCGATTTCTGGAAACGCTGGCACATGACGCTCATGCGCTTTTTTACCCGATACGTCTATATACCGCTAGGAGGCAGCAGAAGGGGAGAGTTGCGCACCGCCTTGAATATCCTGGCCGTCTTCCTGATGAGTGCGATCTGGCATGGCTCTTCACTCTGCTTTTTGCTCTGGGGAGGCATCAACGGCGTATTCGTCGTGCTCTCTCACGGGATGGAAAAAAGACGCAGGAATCAAAAGAAAGAAGCGGCAGGAGAGGCACAGGAAACAGTAGAAGGAGGGCGGAAAAGAGCAGGGATCGCAGGTATGGCGGGAAGGATTCAAACCTTCCTCCTCTTTCTCCTGACCCTGATCTTCTTCCGGGCGGAGAATCTGACACAGGTGGGACAGCTGTTTTCCTCTCTTTTCCGAATCACCTTTCCCGGTTTCTTTCTTCGAATGGTGCAGACCCTGGATTTCCCGGAAAATTATCTGTTCAAACAGATTGCAGTCAGACTGCTACCGCAGAGTGGGCAGAATCTCGTCTATTTAGCCACCTTCTTTCTCCTGATGATCGTGGCGTTCTGCCTGATTCTGGCAAAAAAAGACGCCTACGAGACGGTAAGTTCCTTATCGGAAGGCAAATGGAAGTCCCTTCCTTTTGCCCTGGGGGTAGGGACCCTCTTCGTGTACAGCCTCTGCTCCCTGACGGGCGTCAGCACCTTTTTGTACTTCAAATTCTGAAAAAACAGGAAAGAGATTCGGGATTAAAATGGGAATGGAAAAGAACGATCAGGAGTGGATCGAAAAATCAATGAAATGGGAGGGCTTGACAACAAGAAACAGGCAATCGGGAAGGCATATTTTTTTTATGCGCCTTTTCGTCACCCTCTTCCTGCTTTTATTCTTTTGCGGTCTGCTCGTTTATTTGATCGATCCTTTTTTTCACTACCATAAGCCCTGGTTTCATTTAAAAGAAGTGCTGAATGAAAAGGAATACCAGTGTCCCGGGAGCCTGGCGCATTTTGATTATGATGCCGTTCTGGCGGGCTCCAGCGTGGTCGAGAACAACGACAATTCCTGGTTCAATCAGGATTTCCATTGCACCATCATCAAGGCGGTGCGCTCCTACGGTGCTACGGCGGATCTCTGTGATCTGTTAGACCGCGCGTTTCGCCACCGGAAGGTAAAACAGGTTTTTACAATCTGGATCCCTCCGCCCTACATGCAGAGCCGGTGCTTACCTTTGCCAGCAGCGGTGCTCCGATGTATCTCTATGACGACAATCCGTTTAACGACGTTCAGTACCTTTGGAATAAGGATGTCATTCTGAAGCGGATTCCCTATATGATCGCCAATTCTTATCTGGTCCCCTATGACGAGAACCTGTCCTATAATTGGATGGAGGGCAAAACCTTCGGCGAAGCGGCCGTGCTTTCCAGATATTACCGCATTCCGGATGCAGAGGTAAAATTCAGTACGGACAAAAAGCCGGTACAGAAGCCGGAAAACTGCTATCAGGATGAGTTAAGAGGAAATATTGCACTTTTGGAACAGGAGCTGTCTGCCCACCCGGATACCGAGTTCCGCATTTTTATTCCGCCTTATTCCATGCTCTGGTGGGACAATATGAACCGCTCCGGCGAGCTGGACAGCACCTTCTACGAGGAAAGAGAGGCGGTCCATGCACTCTTATCTCATCCGAATGTCAAGCTGTACCTGTTGCAAAACATCCCGGAGATCATCACCAATCTGGACAATTACATGGATACGATTCATTTTTCCATGGAGATCAATCACCGGATTGAGCAGGAACTGTTATCGGATCGCTACCTGGTGACGAAAGAGAAGGAAGAACAGGTGATGGAACACCTGGAAGCGGAGATCCGGAAGATTCTGGACACGGAGGTGAGGGTGCTCGAAGAACAAAATGCCTTTCTCTATGACGTGGGGGGAAAGGACTGAGTTCCGGGTTCGTGTAGAGGAGGTTCATAGATCGCACTCGGGGCCCTTGTGATGCTACGGAGCCCTAGGTCGAGCAGAGACGGTGGATGAGGGGAAGAAGGAAGCGGTTTTTCAAATTCTCAAAAAGTTATAATTCAGATTATAATAATTTGAATTATAATAATTAGATACGGATATTAAATTTGATTGCGTCTGCTAAGGCGAGGGAATCGTTGCAATTCCTTATAAAATCTTTCATGGTTCAATATGGTTCACATCATCACCCGGATGACAACGGTGCACGGAGGTGTCCCAGTTGAGAAAATTCATAGACCGTCAGCAAGAGATGGCTGTTCTGGAAAAAGAATATCGAAGAGAGGGATCTTCTTTTGTTGTCATATATGGACGTAGAAGAGTGGGGAAAACCGCTCTGATCAACCGATTCTGTGAGGGGAAACGGTCCATCTATTTTTTGGCAACGGAAGAGAGCGAAGGGGAAAATCGAAACGCATTTAAGGAGCTGGTTTCGGACTCTTTGCAAAACCGGCTGCTTGGCAGTGCAAGCCTCACACAGTGGGAGCCGATCTTTCAGGTGATCGCAGAAGAGTCGAAGAAGTCCAAGATCGTCCTCGTGATAGATGAGTTTCAATATCTGGGAAAGGCAAACGCCGCCTTCCCTTCCGTTCTCCAGAAGATATGGGATCAATTCCTGGGCAAAGAAAACGTGATGCTGATCCTGTGCGGATCTCTCATTCACATGATGACCAGTCAGATCCTGAATTACGGCTCTCCGCTCTACGGGAGAAGAACGGCGCAGATCAAAATGGGTCAAATTGATTTGCGTATTATCACGAATTCGAAGAAACCCTCACCATGGATGAGTGTGTGCAACACTATGCCGTAACAGGAGGCGTGCCAAAGTACATCGAACTGTTTGAGGGGAAAAAAAACATATACAAGGGGATCGCGGACCACATTCTGAATACGGGGGCTTTTTTGTATGCAGAGCCGGAATTTTTACTGCAAAAGGAAGTGACAGAAATCGGAAGCTACTTTTCTCTTTTGAAAACCATTGCCGCAGGGAATCATAAGCTGGGAAAAATTGCTACCGTGATGGAGGTTACACAGTCGCGGCTGAGTGCCTATTTAAGGAATCTGATCGAGTTGGATTTGCTTGTGCGCGAAGTCCCTGTGACAGAGGAGAACCCTGCAAAGAGCAAACTCGGTCTGTACCGGATCAAGGACAACTTCATTACATTCTGGTTTCGCTTCATTTATCCGAACAAGGGGATGATTGAGTCGGGACATATTGACGATGTGAAAAATAAGATTGAAAATCACTTTATAGAACAGCATGTGGCTTTTGTGTATGAAGACATTTGCAGGCAAGACGCCTGGGGGCTGTTGTCAGAAAAAATTTCTTTCAACCGCCTTGGCCGGTGGTGGGGCAATAAAGACGTAGAGATCGACTTACTCGCCTATGATACAGAGGGAAAGGACATTTTGTTTGGAGAGTGCAAGTATTCCACACAAAAAAAGGGGATGGAGGTTCTCAGGGACTTGCAGCAAAAGGCAAAGAGCGTTCCCTGGAACAGAGACGCAAGAAGAGAGTCCTATCTTCTTTATTCCAGGAGCGGTTTTACAAAAGAATTGGAGGAATATGCGGAACATCAGCCCAATCTTTACTTAAGAAAACTGGTGTGATACCGAATAGAATGTAACAGATTCATCAAACAAAGAATGGAGGATGCGTATGATTACCGTTTATGGAATGCCCAGATGCCCGGACTGTGCAGCAGTCGAGGAGCAGGTAAAGGGAAGAGAAGACTTTCATGTGGTGGACATCGGGGCGCATGTAAAGGAGATGAAGACCTTCCTGCTCATGCGAGACAGCCGCCCGGAGTTCAAGAAAGTGAGAGAAAAAGGACTGATCGGAATTCCCTGCTTCGTCAGAGAGGATGGCAGTATCACACTGAAGCCGGAAGAGGTGGGGCTGAAGGGGGAGTAGGGACTGAGAGCGCATTTCGAATGGTCCGGAGGCAGTGAATAAAAGAAGTTCCCTTGCGTCTTCCGGATGATGTAAACCAGATCCCTTGCATTTCACCCGCCGATTTCTGCATCTTAATACGATTGAAAAGACAAAAACCTCTCCATCCTGTATGATCAGATCATAACAGGAAGGAGAGGTTTTGATGAAGGTGAAGATAGAACTGTCGGAGGAATACCAGCCACCTTATGCCGTCATTTATACAAACTGCGTGACGGATGAAGTCAGGAAAGCCGTCGCTTACCTCGGTGCAGGAGCGGGAGACACTCCCTTGATTGTACAGGAGGAAGAGCGTTTGCTGGTTCTTCGTCCGGAGGAAATTTATATGATTCGTGTAGAGGAGGGGAACTGCATGCTTTATACGAAGCAGAAACAATATCTCTCGCGCAGGCGGCTCTACGAGCTTACGGCGCAGCTTGGCGCCGATTTCATGCAGATCTCCAAACAGACGGTTGTGCGTCTTGCCTGTATACAGAGTGTGGAAGCAGGCTTTAGTGGAACTTTGTTTGTGAAGTTAAAAAACGGTCTCTCCGACTACGTATCCAGAAAGTATTTGCCTGGCTTCAAACAATACCTCGGACTGTAAAGCTGTAAGCAGCAGGCGCCATCGGAATCCACCCGGCGTTTACAAAACGGCATTCTCCACATCTTGTATGCAGCAACACCTTCTCTTTCCCGCAGTCCAAAACCGTTTTTCAAATTCTAAGGAGGCAATATGAATCAAAAAATAAAACGGATCCTTCGCAATACCTTTACCTCACTGGGGATCTCTGCCCTTCTGTTCTGCCTGATGGGCGTGGCTTTCGACTTTGCCTACAAGGGGAGTTTTCACCTGGAGAATTACCGGTTCTCGCGGTTTGTTCTCTGCTCTTTCGTTATCGGATTAGGCTTCGGACTTCCGGCTCTCATCTACGATAATGACCGCCTGCCGCTTGTCATGCGTTCGCTCATCCACATGGGAACCGGATGTACCGTGATGCTGCTTGCTTCCATGATCGCCGGCTGGCTTCCGGTAACGCTTGGCACAGGAGTAGTGATTAGCATGGTGGCAGAGGAACTCACCATCGCCCTGATAATCTGGTCCTGTTTTTATCTCTATCATAAGCGTCTGGTACGCCGCATGAATGAGAAACTTTCTAAGCGGAATAGCTGAATGTGGGGGATTGTTTTGATTGGCAACGGTCGCAAATTCGGTCGTAAATCTTTACGATTGCATTTGCGACCGTTTTCAATTACGATTATTTTATCTACAAGGAGGCAATCAGGATGAAAGAGAATAGACAGCTGGAATTTAAATCGGATATATCCAATACATTTTTAAAAACGGTGAGTGCATTTGCCAACTATGATGGTGGACAGATTTTATTTGGAGTGGGAGATACAGGAGAAATAATAGGGCTCAAGGATCCGGTACAGACCTGCCTTGCAATAGAGAATAAAATGAATGACGCCATCCGTCCACAGCCTCAGTATGAATTATCGGTAAATGACAGGGATAAGACCGTAACACTTACGGTGGAAGAGGGACGGGCTAAGCCCTATACCTATAAATCCAAAGCTTATCGAAGAAATGATACAGCTACGATTGAAGTGGATGAACTGGAGCTTGGCAGATTGATTCTGCAGGGCAGAAATATTCACTATGAAGAGCTTCCTGCGGATTCACAAGAGCTCTCCTTTTCGGAGCTGGAACGTAGAGCCAAACAGGAAATAGGGGTAAAATCCTTAAATAAAGACATTTTGAAGACCCTTAATTTATACCAAGATGGAGAAGGCTATAACCATGCGGCAGAGCTCCTTGCGGACCACAATCATTTTCCCGGAATTGATGTAGCCAGATTTGGGGAAGATATCAGCATTATTCTAAAGCGAGCAGTATTGGAACAGGAATCCATCCTTTCTGAACTGGAGAAAGCGGTTCTAATCTATCGCGATTTTTATCAGTATGAAGAAATTCGGGGAATGGAAAGAGTAAAGGTAGAGAAGATTCCGGAGGAAGCATTCAGAGAAACCATTGCCAATGCTTTGATTCACAGAACCTGGGATGTTAATGCACAGATCCGTGTGCTGATGTTTGAAGATAGAATTGAAGTTAGCTCTCCCGGTGGATTACCGGCAGGACTTTCGGAGGAAGAATATTTAAAGGGAAATATTTCTATGCTCAGAAATCCTATTTTGGGCAATGTGTTTTATCGTTTGCACATTGTGGAAATTCTCGGAACCGGAATCATTCGGATTAAAGAATCCTATAGAGAAAGTCCAAAGAAGCCGATATTTGAAGTATTTGAGAACTCCATTAAAGTTACCTTACCCGTAATCAGCAATATAAATCTTAATGAAGATGAGGCAGTTGTATATAATGTATTAAGGAAGAACCATCCGAAATCCATTAGTGAGATTATGGAAGAAATGCCCTTCGGAAAATCTAAGACAACAGCACTGTTAAGGAAACTGGTGGAAAATCATTACGTTACAATCGTAGGAAGTGGAAGAGGAACAAAGTATCAGAGGTAGAAAGTTCCCACATGCCTGCTCTTATGGACATCGAAACAGGAAGAGAAAGATCTCCTGGACGCTGGTATAGACTCTGATATATATTATAGGTGAAGGGAAGGTGATCATAATGATGACTGCAAAGGTATTTAAAAACGGAAGAAGCCAAGCAATCCGCCTGCCTAAAGAATGTCGATTTGCATCGGATGAGGTGGTGGTGAATAAGATCGGCGATATTGTGATTCTTCTTCCTAAGCAGAATAGGTGGGATTCGTTTCAGAAAGCAATTGACCTGTTTTCGGATGATTTCATGGCTGACGGAAGGGCAATGGATGTGAGACAGAAGCGGGAAGAGTTATGAGATATATGCTTGACACCAACATCTGTATCTATGCGATCAAGCATAAGCCTGAAAAGGTTTTTCAAAGATTGCAGGAGGTTCATTCGGAGGAAGTGTGTGTATCTTCGGTCACCTATGCGGAGCTGATTTATGGCGTAGAGAAAAGTAATGCCGTGGAAAGAAACCGATTTGCCTTATGCATGCTTTTAGCAGATATTGAGATTTTAGACTTTGATATCAGTGCTGCCGATTGCTATGGAAAGATCAGGGCGGCCTTAGAGAAAAAGGGGGCTCCTATAGGACCTCTGGATATGATGATTGCCGGGCATGCGCAGTCTCTTGGCTGTACGCTTGTGACGAACAATGTGAAAGAGTTTTCAAGGATAGAGGACCTCACGATTGAAAATTGGACAGAATGATCTTAATGAGCGATCAGATCTGGTGCGGGAGGAGACCGGGATCGAGGATCTCTTCGTCTCCGATGGTTGTCCCGACAGGATCGAGGAAGTGGAGTTCCGGTATCATCAGAAGACTTCCATTTATCCGAAAGGCGTCGGTGACAAGCCGGTTTTCCTGGAACTCCATGAGAGTCTTATCATCGACCGGAAGACGGAGACGATGAAGCATGTGCATGGACTTTCACCAGAATGCCAAGTGACGAACATCTACCATATCTGTGAAGGGATCTCGAATCTACTGGACGAGCTGGGGGATCTGGACCTGACAGACAGAGAAGGGAATCCACCGGATGCGGTGGACGATCCAGATGATGTGAAAGAATATTCTCTGAAAATGCGCTGGCGGTCCGGGAGGCTGGATCAGATGAATGGAAGCTATGACAGGTTGAGTCTGCCGAAGGATTTTCCGGAACTGGTAGAGAAAGTATGGAAATTCACCTGCTTTTATGGGCTGGGGGATTTCTTCAATGAGGATGCTTATAACCGGAAAAAGCGCCGTGAGTCCGATCTCATCTTCTGTAAGGTGATCTTCTCGGATGTGGGAAGGGAGTACACCTATCTCGCAGATGAGGATATCTATGAGAAGGGAGATTTTGCCTGGGCTCCGGCGGGGAGAGAAAATAAGAAGAAGATCGTGCGGGTGACGGATGTAGCGTATCTGCAACCGGAGGAGGCGCCGTTTCCGTTGGAAAAAACCAAGAAGCTGATTCGGAGGCTGCCTCCAGAGGATTACGAGAAAGTATGTCGAGGGTTGGAAAGATTATTGAGGTGCTTGAAGAGCAGAGCAAAAGCCATGGAAAGCAATTGACGTTTTTACCGGTTTGTAGCGACCTTCTTCCTGGGGATCAGGAAGTATAGCGGGAGGAGATCCAGGACGAACGTCCCTGCAAAGAAGAGGATATCTTTGGCGGAAATGGCCGTCCCGGAGGCGATTGCCTGGATCATGTGAGAATAGTAATAACCCGGGAAAAACTGCTGCACCTTAGTCACGACGTTGATGAAAGAGCCATCAGCGCCGAAGCTTGCGAAGGGCATGATGGTCATGGCTGCCAGGACGATGATCGGAAAGCCGACCGTATCCAGAATCTTGGCGTCCACCCGCACCCCCAGCACAAAACCGATGATACTGAAGTAAATGCCCATGACGCTCAGCAGGAGAAACTGGATCACCAGGCTTCCGTGGAGGGGGAAGTGCGCATACAGTACTGCAAAAATCAGTACCACGGCGAAAATCAGGGCGTTTAGAAAGACCTGTACCAGCGTCTGATCCAACAAGAAGTTTTTTAGCCCGTATCGGGAAAAGCTGGACTCGAAGGAGTAAAAGCCGATGTTGGAGGAAATGCGTTTGCTGAAGGTGGCCAGACTGTTTCCGATAATGCCGATGAATACGGCGATCCCCAGCAGAATATTCGGAACGACATCCTTTTGCACATTGTAAATAAAGAGGTACCAGGCAAGGGGGATCAGAATCGTGAATAAGACGAAGCGTTTATTGCGTAATACCTGTTTTAATTGAATCATTGTAGTCATGGTTAGTCCTCCTGTTCCACTTTTTCGCGGTAGTATTGTTCGATGGTTTTTCCGTCATGGTGAATGTCGGTCACCGTATCTGCGGCGGCGATTCTGCCGTTCTTTAAGATCAATACCTTGGTAAAAAAGTGATCGATCTGGTTGAAATCGTGCGTCACAATGAGGGAAGTGAAGTTTTCTTTTTTTAACAGTGCCCAGAAATCATCTACAGATTCCAGATCCATTCCGGTGGTCGGCTCGTCCAGGAAAATAAGCTTGGGCGAATTCAGAATCGTGAGCAGAAGAGAAACTCTTCTTTTTTGACCGCCGGAAAGCCCTCCCACGTATTGGTTCCGGAACTCCTGCAGCGAAACCTTCTTGAGCGCGGCTTCGAGGTCGATCTTCGGCAGATGATTCATGCAACCTTTCAGCTTTACGATTTCCGAAACGGTCAAATCCTCAATCAAAATATCTCCCTGCGGCATCATACCGATCTCAGTCCGGTAATCCAAAGAGGTTTGGATGTGGCCGGCGTTTGCGGGGATCTGTCCCGCAATGATTTTTCAGGAGCGTGCTTTTTCCAGCACCGTTATTCCCCAGGAAAGCGATTCGATCGCCCTTCTCGATGGAAAAAGAAACTCCTTTCAGGACCTCTTTATTCGGATAAGATTTCTGAATCTCTTTTACTTCAAACATGTGAGCCTCCGTTCGTTTTGCTTGTTGACAGGACTCATGATAACAGACGGAGAGAAAAAGAACCGTTCCTGTCGGAAACGGTTCCCGGATTGTCGTGAACGGTAGATTTTGATCTGTGGAGTTCGGAATAAAAGGAATTAAGTCCGGTCAGAAAAGGGTGTGAAGCCGACGGGAACAGCGGGAACAGAGCCGACCGAAAAAAGGATACAGAGCGATCAGATCAGGGGGGATAGAGCCGATCGGAACGGAAAGAAGAATTCGGCGTCTTAGATGCAAAAACGGATGGTCTGAGAAAAGAGGAAGTTAGCACTGCGCGTGCGGATCTGCGATTTCGGATATTTTTCCAGAATCCGGCGCACGTTGGCAAGGCCGATTCCTCTTCCCTCTCCCTTGCTGGAATAACCGGGTTCAAACAGGGGATCTGTCAGCAACTTTTCCTGTCCGGTGCTGTTTTCGACGATCAAAACCAAAACGTCCTCGTCCTGTATCAGGGCGATTGCGATCCGCGGGCGAAGAGAAGTCAGGCTGCCCTCAATCGCATTGTCTAAGAGGATCGAAAGGATCCGGATAAAATCCAGAAGTTCGATTTTAAAATCATGAATTGCATCCTCGATTTCCACAGAGATGGAAATGCCTTTGTTCTGCGCCTCTAAGAGCTTGGCAGATAAAACGCTTTTGACGGCATTGTCTTCCAGACGACTTAATTTGGCGAGGTCAAACTTATCGTCGTTCAGGTACTTTGCGCTGTCTTTTAGCACCGAATCATAAATCTGCTGAATGGCATCCAGATCTTGTTGCGCAAGACCAAGTCTCAGGCTGGTGAGCACGTTGATGTAATCGTGACGAAAACTGCGGAGTTCGTTATAGAGTGCTTCTACATGGTGGCTGTAGTCGGATAGAGCCTGTAACTGGCTATCCTTCTGCGCCCGGATTTCCCGCTCCATTCTTTCTTTGGAAGCGGAGTTGATATACAAAAGCAGCACAAAAAACAGAATCATGTAGAATCCGTTGAGTCGCATCCGGTAGAGGTCCGCCTGTGGAGTGAAATTCTGTAAAATAACCAGGGCATAAACCAGGATCAGATAGAGGATCATGGAAAAGTTAATGAAGTGCAAAAGATGCCGAAACGGACGGTGACCAAAGCCGTCCTTCAGTTCCTGCAACCGGATGCGAAGGGATTTCACTAACAGGAGGTAGAAGGGGAGAATCAGGAGTTCCGCAAGGAGATCAAAATAGCTGACCTTCGTCTCGTGATCGATGAAAACACCGAAGAGAGGAAAAAAGGACAAGCTGAGAAATCGTCCTAAAAGACTCTCTATCACCATGGGATAGAGACCGTCAAACAGTTTGGAACTGGTAGGCTGTCCGGAATGCAGGCAGAAACTGTAAAGGATGAAAAAGGCAAAGTAGCCGAAGTAGCCGACAGGGGGCAGCAGGAAGAATAACAGGCAAAAGAGGGGCGGAACCAGAAGGAAGGTAAAGAGAGGGAAAGCTTTCCGGTTGATGTGCTTGAAGAGCAACATCGTGACGGCTATTTTGAAATAGATCGTACTCATAGAAATCCACATATAGGTGAAATCCTCCTTTCCGGGTGATTGCTTACGGGTGATTGCTTACGGATGCTGCAGGGCATCCAGGCGATTGAGCAGTCCCCTGTATTTCATGCGGGAAATCAGGCAACTTTCCTGATTCTCGAAAATCGCAATCCGCTCCACCTTGTCCACCTTCGTGATGTTTTCGGGATTGACCACAAAGGAGCGGTGACATTGGTAGAGTCTGGGATCGGCTTTTTCCAGATCGGAGAGTCCGGCATAGAACTCGATCCTTTCATCGGTGGTATGCAGAATCACCTTATGTACGGTAGGCGAGGACTCGAAGTACAGAATTTTATGAAAAGGAACCTGCACCCTCGCCATTGCGCTTTCGAAGAGGAAGGCATCTTCACAGGCACGGGAGCCAAGACTTTCTAAGGTGTATTCGATGGCGGAGGCGATGCGGGCGGAAAATTGCCTGTCGTCCAGTGTCTTATCAATGAAATCAAGGGCTGCCACCTGGTAGCGGAAGGTAATCGGCATGAACTCCGAGTGGGTTGTGACAAAGACAATAACCGCACCGGGATCTTTCTTCCGGATCTCCCTCGCAATGGAAAGTCCGCTCTTTTCCTCTCCTTTGATCTCAATATCCAGAAAGAACAGCTGGTGGGCTCCTCTTTCGGTAATGGCTTGCAGCAGTGAATCCCTGTTGTCGAAGGTTTCCGGAGCCTTGCACGGCAGGGCGCGGGTGGCAATCAGCTCGTTGATTGTTTTTTCAATCCGGAATTGTTGCGTGATTTCATCTTCCAAAATAAACAAGCGCAGCATGGCAGATCACCCTCCGATCAGTTCCAGCAGTTCCTCATGCGACAGTGAAGACAAAGAAGTGCTGTCGCCCTCCAGGATCGATTCGGCGAGGTCTCTTTTGGTATTCTGCAACTCCAGAATCCGCTCTTCAATGGTGTCCTTTATAATCAGGCGGTAAACGGTGACCTGCCTGGTCTGGCCGATCCGGTGTGCACGGTCGGTTGCCTGGTTCTGGGCGGCCACGTTCCACCGAGGGATCGTAATGAATGACCACATCGGCGCCGGTGAGGTTGAGGCCTGTGCCACCTGCTTTTAAGGAGATCAAAAAGATCGGAACCGCTCCTTCGTTAAAAGCATGGACCATCTGAATCCGTTTTTTTCCTTCGGGGTAGAACCGGTCAGGAGGTAGTAAGAGATTCCCTCCTCCTTCAAATCCTGCTCCAGCAGGGCAAGCATGGAGGTAAATTGCGAAAAGAGCAGGATCCGATGTCCGCCGTCCAGTGCCTGGCGGATCAGTCCTTTGAGGGCCTGCCTTTTGGCGCTTTCCCCTAAGTAATTTTCAAATAAAAGAGAGGGATCGCAGCAAATCTGCCGAATCCTTGTCAGTTCCGCAAAAACGCGCATCTTCTGTCCGGGAATCTCCCACTCGCCGAGGGCGTTCTTTAGCCGCAATACCTGTGCATCGTAGAGCTTCTGCTGCTCGCCTTCGATCTGGACATAACGGACTTCCTCCAGTTTTGCGGGCAGATCCTTTAAGACTTCCTCTTTTTTCCGACGCAGAATAAAAGGAGAAGTCATTTTTCGAAGCTGAGTTGAGGCATCTGCATCATGGGACTTTGTAATCGGAACCTCCCATTTTTTTTCAAACTCTTTTCGCCCATAGAGAAAACCAGGCATCAGGAAGTCAAAGATGCTCCACATTTCGCTGAGGCGGTTTTCAATCGGGGTGCCGGTCAGTGCGAAGCGGTGAGCAGCTTTCAGTGTCTTGACAGACCTGGCGGCAGCAGCCCCCGCGTTTTTGATATATTGTGCTTCGTCCAGGATCACATAGAAGAAGGTCTTGTCATTCAGCCTGGCAAGATTTCTTTTTAACAGGTCATAAGAGATGATATAAATCTGGCGATCTGCCCAGTGTGCTTCTAATTTTTGAAAGGCGGAAGCACCCCCTGTGATCGGCGTGACCGAAAGATCCGCTGCAAATTTATGAAACTCTTCCTGCCAGTTATAAACAAGAGAAGCGGGGCAGACAATGAGGGAAGGAGGAAGGGGAGATGCAAGATCAAGGTAGGAGGAGGACAGGACGCTGATCATCTGCAAGGTCTTGCCCAGCCCCATCTCATCGGCCAGGATGCCACCAAAACCGGCGCCCTCCAATGTTTTGATCCATTTGAAGCCGTAAGACTGGTAGGGGCGAAGCGTATTTTCCAACGTCTTCGGCGGTTCTGCCTCCGCTTCGCCGATCGTGTGAAAATTGCGGATGAGAGAGCGGTAGATCCGGTCTCTGGAGGAAGCAAGTGCTTCGTGCTCTTCGAGCAGCTTGTCCAGATACAACGCCCGGTAGAGAGGCACTTTGGCACCATGTGCAATCACGGACTCCCGGGGAGAGATCCAATGCGTTCATGAGAAGGTCTGCTTGCGAGAGGCTGTCCGCATCGGTGAGATCCAGATAATCTCCACTGGAGAGCTTGTAGAAGCGCTTCTTTTTCTGATAGCTTTCCATCACTTCCAGCAGCTCGTCCGGAGAGAGTTCTCCGGAAGTGAGCTCCAGATTGACGATATTGCTGTCTACCGAAACTCCGACTTTTACCGGCGTTACCTTACGGATGTGATGTCTGCGAAACGCCTCCGTGCCGTGGACAGTTCCGTAGTTTTCCAGCAGAGAAAGCCCACCCTGCAAAAAGGAAAACATCTCTTCGTCTGTGAAAAAAGTGGCAAAAGACTGCTTCTCCGGTATCCAGGCAGGAAAATAACGTTGAATCGCCGTTTGGACGCGATCCTCCTGTGTGGTATCGCGGTAAACATCTGTTGCCTCCCCTGTGTGTGAGGCTTGCGGATCCCCCTCTTGTTGCGAAGAGGCTTTGCACAGGGAATAACGAGCATTCTCGTAGCGTACATCCGCCCGGAGAAGAACGCATAGATCCTGCTTTTGTGCGGCGTTCTTCCGTTTCATCCGCTCTTGTTGCTCTATTTTTTGCAGGTGCTTGTCCCTGACCTCATTCAGGTCAAGGCAGTCCAGATAGAAATCGAATACCGGCTCCGGTGGAAGATGCCCCTCCGCCTCTTTTGCACAGCTGTCATGAAAATCAACGCCGGGATTTTGCAGGAAACTGGGAACGACGCGGTAATAAAATTCCTGCAGGTGGGCAAGCCCGACCTGGAAGCGGAAGGAACCGGAAGCATCCGCCACGGAGTGAAAGGGCGCCATGGCAGAAAGCTCCTCTTCCGTGACACGGGAGAGGCCGTCGGCATTCAGAATATAACGATGTGAGCCGCTTCCGGAAAGGAGAACCGGAATCAGACCCTTCACACGGACACCGGCAAAAACGCCTCTGGCATCCTGTACCCGCTCCGTTTCCAGGGACAGTTGAAACGCACGGTGGCCGACCGGAATGCTGCTGTCCTTAATCTGATTGGTCTTATCGCTGTATTCGCAGTTTTTTCCCTCCCACGCATCATAGAAGTTATCTAAAAGGGCACCCTTGAGATCCATACTACTGGTGACGGAGAGGGTGCGTACATAGGAATAATAATTCTTTCGTTCAATCCGTTCGTTCGCATCAATCACCTCGCCTACACGTCGCCCGATGAAGTCATAAAGAAGGGCGGACTCTTCGGTAAAATCGTTGCAGGAAAAATCAATGGAGCTTGTCTTTGAGAGCGCAAGCGGCTGCTTTCTTCGATAGGCATCGGCCAGGTTCTGCAGATTGCGAACAATATAAGCCCTTGCAGCGCCCTCCGCAATCTTGAAGCTCAGCTTCGCCTCGCCTTCTTCGATGATGATTCTGGGGGTGAGCAGAACCGTCTTAGGACGGACTTCCTCGGGCAAAACGGTCTTCTGCGTTTCTATCTGGGAAGCTTTATCCAGCTCTTTAAAAAAGAGATCTGCATTCCGGTCGGTAAAATCGAACATTTCTCTGTGGTCGTCCAGGTAGTCCCAAAGCAGGTGACAGAGAACGAGTCCGTTGATGTTGAGAAAAGTCTCCCGGGCGGAGGCGACTTCTGAAGAGGTGGAAGATTGAACAGCAGGAAGAGAGTGGGGGAACGAATCCTCCAACGCCCCAAAAGATCGGTCATCCTGCAAAGACTGTGGAAGATTCCCGTTCTTAGATACATTTTCATAAGAAAGAGCAAGGAAATGAAGCTCTTCTTCTACCGATTGCAGGGAGGAGCCGGAAGCATTGCGAAAGCCCGCCCTGGCGGTTAGAGTCAGATGGTCGGCTGACAGGACAGCCGATGCGGCGGTAAAGCGGCAGTCATCCACAGGATCGATCAGGTTTAGATTGACCGATAAGGAGCGGCGCCCGTCTCTTTCCTGCTTCTCGTGCGCAGAGAAAACATAACTCTGTTCCGCTTTGAGGATTTCCCTTGCCATTGCGCAGCTATAGGCATCCGTTTGGTAGGCGGAGAGAGCAGAGCGAATATCGTACAGGAGAGGACCGCTCCTTTCCTTTCGCTGTTTGAAGAAATCCAGTGCCGGGAAGAGCTTTGGATCAAAGGCCTTTTGCTTCTCCTCTTCCTGGATCAACCGTTCTCTGGAAGACAGCAGTTTGATGCGGTGGACATAATCATGAAGACTTTCCTCTGCGGTAAAGACACCAGCGGGCAATTTTTTTTCGACCTGCCAAAGAAGGGCTGCCTCGTGCATACAGGGAAGATGTTTTCTTCCTCTTTCGCAGTCGCAGCGAAAGAGATTGGTTCTCCAACGCTCCCCGATCGTTTCCGGTTCTATGGGAACTGCGACCTGGTAACGGATGCGAGGCGTCTCCTGATAGATGGCGGTGTGCGTACGATAATACGAGAAATAGGAAGCACTTGGATTGAGCTTTGCCTGTGTGCTCTTCTTCATGGCTTCTTGTACCATCTCTTCCGGAAAAAGAGGCTGCCATGGCATCGGAATTTGAATTTTATCTTTCGAGTAAATATCAATCATGATGGATTTACCTTTCCAAATCAGGGGATACTCTAAATCGGGGAATGAGAGGTTCCGGTTGCCGTTGAAAAAGGCAGGGCAGAACGGTTCTATTATACATGATAGAGGGGGGGAGGGTTTGCGGTTTTTATGTTTTTTTGCATACGAATCCGAACGATCGCGGGAGCCAAATGAGGTGGTAGCCGGTTGTTGCAGGGTGGCATGGGACGTCTGAAATGTGCTTATAACTTGTGCCATCATATATAAAAAGATAGATTTTTCTGAAATTAAATAGTATGATAAAAAAAGATACTAAAAATTTGAAGGTGGAAAAGAAAACCTGCTGCCTGCCGTGAGATACGGGTGGGGAGGAGGTTCATTTTCGATATTGTTAAAGCTTTTGCATGAGGGCGAAAGGGGAAAAAGTGAATCACAACCGAAGAGCAAGAGGCAGGATGTTGGCTGGAATCGCGGCGGCGGTTCTGATTTTTGCGAATGTAAGCGACGGTTTTCGTTTTGCGCAGGCAAACAACGAAGACAAGACCGAGGGACAAGGAGCGGAAGAAGGGGTCATTACTGCTTTCCCGCAGCTGCAGAGAAACGTTACCTTTGTAGAGGGAAAGACGGCGCCGAAGTCGATCGAGGAATTTTTAGGCGACACGATTTCTGTGACCGTGAAGGAGACGGATCGGAAGAAAGTGGAATCCGCAGCCGGAGAGACAAGCACTTCAAAAGAAACGGAATCCGCAGCCAGCAGGACAAGCACTTCACAAGAGACCGAATCCGCAGACGACAGGGCAAGTACTTCACAAGAGACGGAATCCGTGGGCTCTGCGCAAGAATTGAAATCCGCAGAGAGCCGGATGAGTGCGGCATCGGAGAAAAAGCCGGAGGGCAACCCTGCAGAAACAGAGCAGGAGACCACCCCGTTTGAGACGCGTGAGGGAGATTCCGAAGCAGAGCATGCAGGCGATGGGCGTAGCGACACACAGACGCCGATGACGAAACAGGTGAAGATCACCTGGGCGCCGGCGGAAGGTTCCTTGACCTACTGGTCGGAAATGCCCGGTACCTATCTTTACAAAGGAACGATAGAGGGAAATTACAAGTTGCAAGAGGGATTGGATGCTCCTGAGGTAGAGGTCACGGTTCAGAAAGCCGAAGGCGGGAAGATTTATCTGAAAACCTGGGCTGGGCAGGATGAGATCACACTGGAAGCCGAAGAGGGGGGCTCTTCCGGAGGGGGCAACCCTTTTGGCTTGTGAAGTGAAGCCGGATCTCGCGGGAGAACTGCTTTCTCTTCATAACCGGACGAAAACGCTTACCACTTTTGCCGCCTATGATATGAAGGTGGTACAGGATGGCAAAAAGGTGGAACTGCCTGCAAGGCAGGAAGTGAAAATCACCATCCGTTCCGCAGCGCTTCCGGAACAGATACAGGAGCCGCTCCATTTGTACCATGTGAAGCAGGACCTGATGGACGATGAGGGCAGGCTGGCCTCTGAGGAGGAAGCGGCAAGGGTACTTGCCGCCGTGAAAACCGGGCAGACGCAGGTGGAGGAGATTCTGCCCACGAGGGAGGGGGACACCCTGTCCTTTACGCTGTCTTCTTTCAGCACCGTGATCGTGGCAGAAAGTGTGCCTTCGGCGGCGACCAGACTGGACGAGGTGTACATCGATTACAAGGGCGACCGTTATGATCTCAAAGCTTCTCCTGCGAGGCTCCTGAACTTTGGCTATAAGGATCAGATGACGCTCCATGTGGCAGCGAGCTTCGGGGCGGGAACGGACAAGACGATATCGATCACCCTGCCGGAGGGTCTTTCGTTCAGAGAAGATGTCCAGAGTTCCAGGCAGTATGTGGTGAACGGGACGGATGCGACTCTTGCAGGGAAGACGATATCCGGAGTGGGAGCGGATATTCTTGGAGAGAGACAGTACAACGGAACGCTTACGCTACGCTTCCATGGACAGGGGGAATCGAACGATGCCAAGGCGGTCGCCTTTGACGTACCGATTTATTCGGCGTGGAGAAACAGCAGGAACGGCGGGCTGTGGGAAAGCGGAACGGCCTGGTTCTATGATAAACTGCCCAATTCGAAGGTAACAGAGGCTCCCGTTGTGGTAAAGCAGTCGATTACTTATCCGGATGGCAGCAAAACCACCAATCAGGATCAGCTGGATGAACTTACCATGAAGAACGAGGAGGAGAAAGCGTATGGAAAGAGCTGGAATTCCCCTCTGAATCCGGAGATCAAAGTAGGCGGGCAGATGTCCGGCAACGAAAGTTTCTGGGTGAAGCCCATTCCTAACGGTGGCACCTATACAAATCCAACGGCTTATCAGGAGTACTCCATTACTTATCTGGCACCGGAGAAGGCGGTCTTTAAAGGCTTCAAGAATCCGAACCCGGGATCGGGTGCTTCCGCCACCCCGGACTATAACGGTGCCCCCTACACGATCACAGCGCCCGGAAGTACCACGCCGGGCGGAAAGACGGTACCGACCGGTTTTAGGGCCTATACTTTTACGGTACGGAATGAAATCATCTCTCCGAAGGAGCTCACCGTGTATCCGATGTGGTCCTTCCCGGCAACGGATTTTCCGGCGGGGAAGAAGGTGAAGATCAGCGTCGACGATGTGAAGGTTCGCTATTACGGAAGAGAGTACGGCTCGGGAGATTATGAAAAATACGACCCTTCGAAATATCCTTCTCTCACCTATGAAATTAAAGGTGAATATGAGGAAGTCTATGCGCTAGTGAATTATCAGGATGCCAGGCGCATCACGGATGGCAAGGTATACGATTCTACCCTGTATATGGGTGCTCCGGGGTACGAATTCAATCAGGAACGCAGTGCGGGCTATTTCCTTTTTGGCAACAGAGGGTTAAAAGACAGTGCGCAGAAGCAGGTGACGATCACTTATGATGTCAAGAATAAGGGGATGATCGGTGTGACGCAGCAGAGGCTCCCGCAGAGTGTAGCAGGGGATCACACGATCAGCGACATCTGGGTCAAAACCTGGAATTCCGCAACAGGGGCGATTTCCGGACCGATGCTTTATACCGGAGGAAGCACCCTGAATTTGAAGGACCTGAGGGATCAGCGGGGACTCCGGTATCTATCTCAAGGAAATCACCTTCCAGATGGACACGATTCCTGCCCGCAGCTTGATCAGTGATGCAGCTTCGAGAGACAAAAATTCATACAGCAATAGTGAATCCTATTTATACCGCTTCCACGCCAAGGTCCTGAAGGGGGACCCGGTTGAGGTCACATCGGGACAGATTGAGAACAAAATCGAGATTGCCAATGTCACGCAGCCTGCTGCGCACGCGCCAGGCGATGAAAAGAACAGCGGGGAGGGGAAGAACTCGGAGTACACGACGATTGTGGGCAGGACTTTTAACGGACTGCAGGGCAAGAGTCTGGTATTGGGAAATACCCTCGATTATGACCCGAATAATCAAGTCAAAGCCGGAGAAGAAGGACATGTAAAATCCAAGGTGCACTTCCATGCCTGGACGCCGCAGAATGCGCAGCTGATCGATGCCATCTACCTGATCAGTCCTTTTGGGGAAGACTTTACCAATATTAAAATGCACTATTCGAGGGGAGGCGGCTTCCCGATCCAAAACAAAAAGGATCCGGCAGACGACAAAAAGTATCTGTCAGACGCAAACGCGCCGCAGCCGAACATTACGGAGCAGACCCCCTCACAAGAGCTGCTTAAACACTATCCGAATGCAAAGGTCTATAAACTGGATTTTACACAGATTACCGATGCCAAGGAGAAATACGTTGCCAGAGTGGTGGGAGGCAATGTCCTGTCGCAGGCGTCGCTTCTGAACACGCCTCTTTCGACAGATTCCCAGTACAACGGATCCTGGATCTCCTACGATTACAAGCCGAAGATCTCCGATCCCTATGGGACGTATTCGGATCTGATGTGGGTAGAATACAATGCAGATACCAAATACCCCGTGGAATACCGCGCGAGCGAGAATCATAACGTCCGGCTGTTTAAGGATGATTACCAGCTTCTGGGAAGCAACCCGAAGGGAAAATGGATTGGCAGGATGGATCCGATTACGATCCTGCCAACAGAGGAACTCACCGTTTCTTCTTCCGCCAAGAAAGAGCAGGAAGTGGACAGCATGTATAGAACCTACGACCCGGACAAGCCGGAGACGGTTATGAAGATGCGGAGAGAGGCCAATTACAAACTGAGGGTGCAGAATTTTACCAGCAAACCGGTGACGGGATTCTCTGTCTATTTCCCGATACCGAAAGCGGGTCAGGACTGGGGAAATACCATCAATCCGGAGGGTAAATTTCAATACAACAATGTACTTCGGCGCAGACTGAGAAGGGTGCCGGAAGGATTTCGGGTCTATTATGCCAAAAACGTGGAGCCCACAGCCCATTATGAGAACTGGGACGACGAGAACTGGACCGAGCAGGATGCGACGTCCGGATGGAGCGAGTCTGACTGGAAAGCGGTGAATTTTGTCAAAATGGTCTGGGTGGGGACAGATGACCACAAGGCGATCGTGAATCAGGATGATTACCAGGCGGTCTTCGATCTGGGAGTCGACGAAGAGACCGTAAAGGAAGCACAGATGGGGACGAAAAACGTCTGGAAGCCTTATTTTCTCAGGAAATACGCGAACTCCACCTCCTGGGTTGCCGGAGAACCGGTGGCGGCGATGTTAAGCCCCGGCATCATCAAAGGAACGGTTTGGGTAGATCAAAATGTGAATGGCGCTTTAAACGGCAAAAGGGATGCGGGAGAAGAGGCGGCTGTCGGGGTAAAGGTGCAGCTGTATGATGTGCGAAATCCTGCAAATTCGGTGTTAAAAGAAGAAGTGACAACGGATACAAACGGCGCCTACCGCTTCGAAGGATTGGTGAATGGAAATTATTCTTCCGGGAACCAGTACAAGGTGGTGGTCAGCCGGGATGCGAATACCTATTCCTCTTTCACGGTTTCTGGAGTCAACATGGTCTTTACCCCGGATGCCGATCAAAACAAGGCGAGCCTGGAGGTATCTCCTGCGTCGGAGAAGGAAGAGAAGTCTTATGACGTCGGGTTGGTGAAGCCGGGGATTGTGATGGATGCACCCATCGTGCATAAGAAAGTGAGCGGTGCCAACGCCAGACCGGAAACCTTTGTGTTTGAATGGACGGCAGTTCCGGATCCCAACACTCTTCCGGGCGGCCGGTCTTATTTGCCGATGCCGAATGGATGGAATGCAGAGAGCGTACAGGCCAGTTTGCAGACGGGAACAGAGAAAGAGATGACCTTAGGGTCACTGTCCTTCACCCAGGCGGGCACTTATGCGTACCGGCTAAAAGAAATCAACACGGGGGCAGCCAACTATACCTACGACGAGACGAGTTATACGATTACCTATGAAATCCGCATCGATGAGAACACTCACCAAACGATCGGGACGAGAACCATAGAACGGGGAGGGGAACTCCTCCCTGCAGCGTCTGCCTGCACCTTTCACCAATACCTATGTGGCTCCGGGAGGCGGAACGACACCGGGGACGTCAGGAGAGACACCCGGAACGAATCCGGGAACACCGGGAGTCCGGGGAGGATCCGTGCCCCAGGGAGGAGAGGTACTTGGCGCCAGAAGAGGGTACAGGGGAGGAAGTCGGAGAAACCATCTCTTCTTGACGCTCCGGCGGTACTCGGCATGCGCAGGGCGCTGACCGGAGACGGCTTTGACCTGGCTATGCACACCGGGGCGGCCGTGCTGTGTAGTTGTGCAGCCGTCCTCCTCATCCTTGCCGGAGGGAAACAAAAAAAGAAGGGAAGCAGGTGAAATAAGAACTTCTTTTTGCTAGAATAAGCGCATTGGAACCGAATGCTTGTGATGGCAAGGAGGGAGAACAATGAGAGCAGTTGAGAGAACTTTAACAGGAACCACGGGACAAGAACCCGGGGAATATGAGAAAAGGCACAGAGAAATCGCCAGAGAGGCTGCGGCAGAAGGTTTTGTCCTTTTGCGCAATCGCGAAGGCATTTTACCGCTTTCCTTAAAGAAGCCGATTGCATTGTACGGAGCGGGGGCGGAGAAGACCATTAAGGGAGGCACCGGTTCAGGGGATGTCAATTCCAGACCCACTGTCTCCATCAGAGAAGGGCTTTTAAACGCAGGCTTTCGGATTACCACGAGCGATTGGTTGGACCGCTACCAAAAAAAATATGAAGACGCCAGAATCGCCTGGAGAGACGGGATTTTTGAAAAAGCACAGAAGGATGGGGGCGGCGACTATGCCGTGGCAATGACCTATTTCGCTACACCCTTCCATGTGCCGGAGGGCGATCTTCCGGATACGGCAGTCGATGAAAAGAAAGAGGCGGACGTCGCCCTGTACGTACTTGCCAGAACCGCAGGGGAGGGGGCCGACCGGTTCAACAAGGAAGGCGATTACCAGCTCACAGAAACCGAAGAAAACTCGTTAAAACAGCTGTCGAAAGCACTATCAGCATGTGGTGCTGATCTTGAATACCGGCGGTCTGGTGGATTTACAAATCGCAGACGAAATCGAAAAATCTGGATGCGATTCTCTACATTCACCAGCCCGGAATGGAGGCGGGGAAATGCGGTTGCGGATGTGCTGACGGGAAAGGTCAACCCTTCGGGCAAAACTGACCGACAGCTGGGCGATGAACTATGAGGATTATCCCGAACGCAGAGAGTTTTTTTCCCATAACAACAACGATGTGGACCATGAAAGTATATGCGGAAGACCTCTATGTGGGATATCGTTATTTTTGACACCTACGGCGTCCCGGTGCGTTACGGCTTGGGTTCGGTCTCTCTATACCGGGTTTGAGGTGAGGACACTGGGACTGAAGCATTACCATCTGGGGACGGAAGACCCGGAAATCGGCGTAACGGTCCGTGTACGCAACACGGGAGGCGTAAGCGGTCGTGAAGTGGCACAGGTCTATGCCTCCTGCCCGCAGGGAGAAGAAGGAGGAGAGCTGCGCAGGCTCGTCGGCTATGCCAAGACGAGATTGTTAGCCCCCGGAGATGAACAGGAAATCGAAATTCGTTTCCCGCTGTATGCGCTGGCTTCTTTTTCCGAGGAGAAATCGAGTTATATTCTCAAGGCGGGCGAATATGTGTTGCAGGTAGGGAATGCGCTGGAGAATGTCGAAACGGCGGGAGAGATTCGGGTTACGGACGAACTCTGCTTCTATGAAGTAGAACATATTTGTCAGCCGCAGCAGGAGATCCCGCAATTTACGCCGGAAGGAGAAGTGAAAAAGAAGCTGGAGGAGCGCAGAGACGTTTGGATCCGGGAAGCGATGGAGTGTGGCAGAGAGATCATCCTGCATGACGGAGACATCAAGGCACGAAAGGTTGCGTATGAGACAGACGACCCTGGATTTTCAGAGGAAGTCGATAACTTTGTGGACAAGCTGTCGCAGGAGCAGCTGATCAAGCTGGCAACAGGTTTTGTACCGGAAAAAAGAGAGGCCTCCTGCCTGGGGGATACCGGCAATATCGTTCCCGGAGCCGCTGCGCAGACCAGTTCCTGCGCCAAAGAGGAAGGCTTATCCGAGATTGCTCTCGCAGATGGACCGGCAGGGCTTCGGCTTTGCAGGAAGTATGGGGCACAGAATGGAGTAGCAGTTAGCATGCCGCCTCTCGGGGGCCTGGAAGACGGTTTTTTGGCGAAGGAAGAGCCACAGTATACGGGAGAGATTTACTATCAGTATGCAACTGCCTTCCCCTGCGGAACGCTGCTGGCACAGACCTGGGATCCGGAGGTGCTAAAAAAGGTCGGCAAGGCGGTTGGCTCATGAAGCGGTTCACTTCGGGGTGACGCTCTGGCTGGCTCCGGGCATGAATATCCACAGAAATCCGCTCTGCGGCAGAAACTTCGAATATTATTCCGAAGATCCCCTGATCTCCGGAACCATGGCGGCGGCGATCACGCAGGGCGTGCAGTCGGTTGCGGGCGTCGGAACCACGATCAAACATTTTGCCTGCAACAATCAGGAAGACAACCGCATGGCGAGCGATTCGATCCTCTCCGAGCGTGCGCTTCGGGAAATTTACCTGAAGGGATTTGAGATTGCCGTCCGCACCTCTTCGCCTTTTGCCATCATGACGAGCTACAACAAGATCAACGGAATTCACGCCGCCAACTGCTATGACACCTGTACCAAGGTTGCCAGAAAGGAGTGGGGATTTCTGCGGATTGATCATGACCGACTGGACCACCACCCACAACGGTCCCGGATTGCACGGCAAGCGGATGCATGAGGGCGGGAAACGACCTGGTGATGCCGGGGTGTGAGAACGACCATCAAAACATGAGAGAGGAGCTTGCTTCCGGAAGCCTGAAGATCGAGGACCTCAAGCGCTCCGTCGCAAGGCTGGTGGACTGCGTCATGCAATCCAACTTCTGCGAGAAGACTGAGACCGGGAAGATAGGAGACCGGACTGTCCGGAAGGGAATTTCTGAAACTGAGTTACATCACGCTTCACCGTCTGAATGGATGGTGAAGCGATTTTTTTTGAATGCGATCAGACCGTCTCTCTGCATTTTTCCCAGTTCTTTGGAGAGGGCGCTGCGCTCTAAGTTCAGATAGTCGGCGAGTTGCTGCCGGTCAAAAGGAATGGTGAAGGTATCGCTTCCGGTCTGGAGGCAGAGGGTGTTCAGATAGGACATGACCCGCGCACGAATCGACCGGGGCGCTGTGTGGAAGCTGCGGCGGGAGAGCATCAGATTTTTGTGAAGAGAAATCGAAAGCAGGTTGGAAGAGAGTTTGCGCATCCAGGAAGGTCGCTCCCCGTCTTCTTCTAAGAGTAGAACATCCACCGTGATAAAGAGCAGATGGCAGTCTTCGTTGGCATTCACATCGACGAGCAACGGCTCTTCCGGAAGAAGGGCAAAGGTTTCGGCAAAGACCTGGCCCCTGTCGATGTTTCCAAGAATCGTACGGTTGCCCCAGAAATCATTGCTTTCTACGGTGACGCTACCGGAAAGGACCAGAGCGAAGCGATTGGTCGCTTCCCCTGCACTGAAAATCCGGGCTCCTTTGGCATAAACTTTTTCAGAAGCCTGGAGCCCTGCAAGAGCGGCGGAAAGCTCGGGGGCAGTCAGCCCGTGAAACAGACGGGTTTGCAATAAGAAATCAAAATCCATAACGCCTCCTGGAGAGCGCCGAAAAGACAGAAAAGACTCTATCGGAACAAAGTGGCGGGTTAAATTGTTGTTATAGCAACGGAAAAAACAAGATGATTATAGCATGATATCCGGGTGAAAAGCATTTCCATTCGGTGGGGAGTCCTCAGTCTGGAAGGGGTGCCTGGAAGAACAAGCATTTCTGTTCGGTGAGGGAAGCCTCGCGTCGGATGGATTCACAGAAGCGGGAAGTCAGACAAGGAGGTTCTATGGTTCGAAAAATCATTCACATTGACGAGGAAAAATGCAACGGCTGCGGCATTTGCGCAACGGCCTGTCATGAGGGTGCCATTGACATCGTAAACGGAAAGGCAAAGCTGGTAAGAGAGCACTTTTGTGACGGCCTTGGAGACTGTTTGCCGGAATGTCCGACCGGTGCCATTGCCTTTGAAGAGAGGGAAGCGCCTGCCTATGATCACGCAGCGGTGCTGGCGGCACAGGAACAGAAAAGAAATGTCGGGATGAGAGAAAAGCATGAATTCAAATGCATGAATTCAAACAACAGGAGGAAGAAAAAATGCAATTTACAGGATGTCCGGGAAGTGCCATGATGCAGTTTGGCAATCAGAGAGAGGAAGAGAATCGGGAAGAAAACAGCAGGCAGGAAGAGAATCCGGGGACGCCGGCGTTTGCACAGCCGAGGGTTCCGCAGGCGAGACTGGCCCAGTGGCCCTGCCAGATCAAACTGGTGCCGGAGCAGGCTCCTTTTTTTGCCGGAGCGAAGCTCTTAATTGCAGCGGATTGTACCGCCTATGCCTATGCCAACATGCATGAGGAGTTCATGAGAGGCAAGACGACCATCATCGGTTGTCCGAAGCTGGATGATGTGGATTACAGTGAAAAACTGACGGAGATCCTTCGCAATAATGACATTAAGAGCGTCACCATCGTTCGCATGGAGGTGCCCTGTTGCAGCGGTTTGCAATATGCGGCGGAACAGGCGTTGCAGGCATCCGGAAAGTTTATCCCGTGGCAGGTCGTGACGATTTCCCGCGATGGAAGAATCCTGGATTGAGGGAACGATCCTGTTTTTCGAGAATACAAGGGCAATTCCCTCCCGCCGATTTCCAGAATGTGAAAAATTTGTTATACTTAAATGTGCACCTGCTTGCAGGAAGTGCAACGAAAGGAATTGGCGAACCAGCGCACAGATCACTTGGCATGAATGGAATTGCAAAAATTTTTGAAAATTTCTCCGGGATCGTCTCCATTTCCGATCCCGAAACGGATGAACTCCTTTTTCTGAACCGCCAGGGCAGGAAGATGATGCAGTTGGAAGAGGGCGAAGAGGTACGCAGAAGCAAGTATGCGGAACTGATTCAGCTGCTCGGAGGTCCCACTGCATTTCGCCCTGCAAGACGGTTGGAAGAAGGCGAGTTTTATGAGTGGGACTGCTTTAATGCGGAAGCAGGGCATTATTACGACATCAAGGACACTCTGATTCAAGAAGATGGAAAGAGGCGCCTGCTAGAGATTGCCATCAATATTGACGCGCAGGAATTGCAATCGGAACGACTGCAGAACATGATCTCCAACGAGCGGATGATCAATATGGCGCTTGCAGTCGCCCTCAACGAGAACGATCCGGATGAGGCAATCGAAGTCATGCTCCATTATCTGGGAGAGCAGCTAAAGTGTGATCGGGTTTTTATCTACGAAGAAAATGAAAGGGGAACCTTCAATAACACCTACGAGTGGTGCAAAGAAGGAGTGAAGCCTCAGATCGGAAGACTCAAAAATCTTCCATTTACCAATTTGATTGATTCCTGGTACAGGGAATTCGATGAAGACCATAACATCCTCATTCAGGACGTGGAGGATTATAGAGAAGCCCATCCGTTAATGTATGATCTGCTTCGGATGCAGGACATCCACTCATTGGTGGTCGGACCCATTATCGAAAAGAACAAACGGCTCGGATTCTATGGGGTGGGGAACCCCCCCATAGAACGGATGGAGAATATCTCCATGCTCTATGAGACGCTCGGACATTTTCATCACGGCGCTCCTCCGAAACCGGAACAATATGGCGCAGATCGAAAGACAGAGTCGGATCGACCAGTTGACCGGGCTGAACAATCGCCATGCGCTCTCTCCCTATCTGGACAGTTTTCATCCGGAGAAGAGCATTGGCTACATCTTTTGTGACATCAATGGCTTGAAGCGGGTCAATGACACCTTCGGACATAAGGAAGGAGACATCCTCATTCGTAAGACGGCGGAGATTTTGCAAAAAACCTTCGCACCTCTCCCGGTATTTCGGATGGGCGGGGATGAGTTTCTAACCGTGGGAAACGATCTTTCGGAAGAATGGGTGAAACAAAAGGTCAAGGACCTAAGACGAGACTGCGCCAAACAGGATATCTCCCTGGCAATCGGCTATGTCTGGCATGAGAATGCAGAGGAAATGTTCGATACCCTCTTCAAAGAGGTCGATCAAAAAATGTATATGGATAAGAGAAAATATTATGGGGACAGAAGGCATGCCTTCATCATGGGAAAGTAAACCATGGAAAAGTAAATCACGAAAAAGAACATCATGGAAAAGTACATCATGGAAAAGGACATTATGGGGAAGTAGAAAACAGTAGTGGCAAAAGGATGGATGCTGCAACAAAATGACAAGGGAACGGCAGGATAGGGGGAAAGGGTGATAACAGATCTTCGTTACGTGGTCGCATTGCTCTTCATAGGAACCGCCGGGTTGCTCTTTTATCTGATCCATGTGATTAGAGAAAGAAGAGAGCCGATCAGGGAAGATATCAAATTATTTCTCATCTTTATGTTCATAGAGGGGACAGCGAATTCACTCGATGAAATGAGCTTCTCGCGCATGTCCTGCGCTGTTTTTTTCGGTATCAGTGCCGCCGCTATGGACTTTCTGCTTTTTTATCTCTATCATGCGGTTCGATTCTTTGTGAACCGTCCCCCGATGCAGGATACGCTCCGCAAGGGGTGGTTTCTCATCACGCTTCTGGATTCGCTCTCCATGCTCCTTTCGATCAGTACCGGTCATGCGTTCACGGTAGAAGAAGTGGCAGGCAAGGCCTTCTGGCAGCTGCATTATTATCCCTATATGTTAATTCGACTGGGCTTCTTTTATTTCGTCATTGCGATTATTCTGTTGGAGCTGATCGAAAAGATCTATTCCGTTCCGAAGATCTATTGGAGGCAGTACCTGCCGGTTCTATTCACCATTCTTGTCCTGACGGTCTGGGACGCCTTCTCGATGTTTTCACAGGTTCCGATCAACCTCTCCCTTCTGGGGAATACCATCCTCGGGATGGAAATTTTGTATTTTTCGATGGGCTATATCCCGGGGACGGTCTTTAATAAGATCATCGCCTCCAGCATAGAAACGCAGGCGGACGGGATTCTTTTTACCGATACGGATGATGCCTGCATCTATCTCAATGCATCTGCCAAAGAGATTCTGCATATCGATGGACCGGAAGAAGCGAGGAAGCAGATTGCATCCTGGGAGCAGGAAGGATTGTTGCAGCAGGACAGAAGTGGATCGGCGGATTTTACCAGGGGAGAAAACAAGAACAAACGCTATTTAAGGGTGGAGAGGCAGTTTCTTCAGGACAAAAGAGAGCGGAAAGTCGGCAATCTGTTCCGCATCAAGGACCGGACACTGGAGCGGGAAGAGGAGAGAACAAGAGAATATCAGGTCACCCATGATTCGCTGACAGGAGCCTTGAACAGAGAGGGCTTCTATCTGGAGGCCAGGCAGAGAATGTTTCTGGATACCACAGCGGAATGGGTGATTTTGCGCATCAACTTCCGTGACTTCAAATACATCAACAACTTTTTTGGCTCCAAACGGGGAGATGAAATCCTGAAGAGCACCGCCAATATTCTCCGCATCGACTTGACGCAGCAGGATCTGCTGGCCCGTCTTTACGGAGACGATTTCGTGATTCTGACCACAAGAGGACGGTACCGGGAAGAGAGGTACCAGAAGATCCTCAATCTGCTGTCCAGGGACGTCGTGGAAACCTTTTATACCATCTATATCCACATGGGCGTTTACTACGTAGAAGATCCAAACATGGATATTTCCCTGATGTGTGACAAGGCCGCCCTTGCCATCGAGAAGATCAAGCAGGATTCCAATAACGGAATTGCGGTCTATACCGACCGGATGATGGAAAAGGAGCTGCATGAAAAGGATGTCATCAACCATTTCAAGGCGGCGATGGCGGTAGACGAATTCCGCATTTATCTGCAGCCGCAGGTGACACCGACGGGGAAGCTGGTCAGTTGCGAGGCGCTGGCCAGATGGGTGAAGGCAGATGGAGAAGTGGTGTCGCCGGACGAATTCATCCCTTCTCTGGAAAAAAACGGCCTGATCTACCAGCTGGACCAGTATGTCTGGTCTTGTGCGGCGAGAACGCTTGCATCCTGGAAAAAGGCGGGACACGAAGACATCTCCATCTCGGTCAACGTCTCTCCTCGTGACATTTACTATGTAGACCTTTATCATACGTTTGTGACCCTGGTGGAAAAGAATGGCATTGAGGCGGAGAATCTCAAGATTGAGTTCACGGAAACCACGATCATGCAGAATGTCGATCGGTACATTGAACTGATTCGGAATCTGAGAGCTTACGGCTTTGCCATTGAGATGGACGACTTCGGTAGCGGCTATTCTTCTCTCGGGATCTTAAAGAGCATTTCAGCAGACATTCTGAAAAATCGACCGTTCCTTCATCGAAGAGGCGGAAGCCAGCAAGAAGGGACACGTGATTTTGCAAAGCGTCATTGATATGGCAAGTGCGCTTCGCATGCCGGTAGTCATGGAAGGGGTGGAAACCAGAGAGCAGGTGGAGCTGCTGACTGCGATGGGATGCAGCATGTTCCAAGGCTTTTTACTTTTGCAAAACCGATGTCGGTGCACGATTTTTGAAGAGGAGTATTTTTCGCCCGAAAAACGAAGAGGCAAGGATGGTCCATCCGACATTGGAAGAGTATTATTTCAGAACAAGAAGGGGAAACAGATGAGCGACTTTCAGGGCATCCATGAGGAGTGCGGTGTATTCGGGCTTTTTTCAAACAACCAGACAGATGTGGCCAGGATGGCCTATTACGGTCTTTATGCGTTGCAGCACAGGGGGCAGGAGAGCTGTGGAATCGTCGTCAACCATGACGGACTTTTTTATTCTCATAAGGACTTGGGTCTGGTCAGTGAGGTCTTTGTTCCGGAGACGATGCAAAAGCTTCCACAGGGAAAGATAGCGGTCGCACATTGCAGATATGGAACGACAGGCGGAACGAACAGAGCCAACTGTCAGCCGCTGGAAGTCAACCACATCAAGGGGAAGTTGGCACTGGCGCATAACGGGAACCTCAGCAATGCCTTTGAATTAAGGCAGAGGTTGGAAATGGGGGGAGCGATCTTCCATTCCACCTCCGACACCGAGACCATTGCGTATATCGTGACGCAGAAACGCATCCACAGCGCTTCGATTGAAGAAGCTGTTTTGGAGGCAATGAAGGAATTGGAGGGCGCCTATTCACTGGTGATGATGTCTCCGACCAAGCTGTTGGCGGCGCGGGATCCGCACGGGTTTCGACCGCTTTGCTACGGGAGGACGGAGGACGGAGTATATGTCGTGGCCAGCGAGAGCTGCGCACTGCAGTCGGTGGGAGCGAAACTGGTCAGGGACATTGAGCCGGGCGAGCTGGTCTTGTTTTCCGACCAGGGGGTACAGAGCCTGAAACAGCAGGTGGGGACGAAGGAGAGAACCAACTGCATTTTCGAATATATTTATTTTGCCAGGCCTGATTCGGTGTTAGACGGAATCTCGGTGCATGCTGCGAGAAAGCGCGCAGGAGCGGTTTTGTATGAACGAGATACCTATGATGCGGATGCGGTGATCGGAGTGCCGGATTCGGGACTGGATGCGGCAATGGGATATTCGGAGGCAGCCAGCCGTGCGGGGAAAAAGCAGATCCCATACAGCCTCGGGTTTATTAAGAATAAATACATCGGTAGAACCTTCATTTCACCCGGGCAGGACAATCGCGTTTCACAGGTGCATATCAAGTTGAACCCGATTGAAGAAGAGGTGAGAGGAAAAAGAATCATTCTGGTGGATGATTCGATCGTCAGAGGGACGACCTGTGCACAAATCGTGAAGCTGTTAAGAGATGCGGGAGCAAAAGAAATTCACATGCGGATTTCATCCCCTCCCTTCATGAACCCGTGCTATTATGGAACGGATGTCGATTCCAGAGAAAATCTGATTGCCTGTAAGCACTCGGTAGAGGAAATCGCGGAGATCATCGGAGCGGACTCTTTGATGTATTTACCTCTGGAAGCCTTGCCGGTACTTTGCGGGCACGACCAGATCTGCACGGCATGTTTCCGGGAAGTATCCGACCAGGATTCCGACAGATACCAGAAAGGATCGTTTTGAGACGCCACTTTCGCAGTCGGAGAAGGGCGCCAAAGGGAAAGGACAGCAGGAATAAAAATGGCAAAAGTAAACTTGAACTACGATCACTTGAGTGAGAACTATCTTTTTGCGGAGATTGCGCACCGCGTCAGTGCGTGGCAGGAGGCCCGTCCGGATCAGAAACTGATTCGAATGGGAATCGGAGATGTGACCAGGCCGATTCCGGGTGTAGTAACGGACGCCATGCAAAAGGCGGCGAAGGAGCTGTCTTCTGCGGAAACCTTCCGTGGATACGGACCCGAACAAGGCTACGATTTCCTGCGGAAGGCGGTGCAGACCTATTATAGAAATTTTCAGGTAGAACTGGATGTCTCGGAAATTTTCATCTCGGACGGGGCCAAAAGCGACGTCGGCAATATCGGGGATATTTTTTCCAACGATAACACGGTACTGATCACCGATCCGGTTTATCCGGTCTATGTGGATTCCAACCTCATGAGCGGTAGAAAGGTGAAGTTCTTAACCGCTTCCAGAGAAAATGCGTTTCTCCCGCTGCCGGAGGAGAAGGACGCGGCGGATCTGATTTATATCTGCTCCCCGAACAACCCGACCGGTGCGGCCTATACGAGGGATCAACTCAAACTCTGGGTGGATTTTGCCAGAGAGCACGATAGCGTGATCTTCTATGATGCGGCCTATGAATGCTTTATCGGGGAAGAAGACAAGGAGATTCCGCATAGCATTTATGAGGTCCCGGGGGCAAAAGAGTGTGCCATCGAATTTTGCTCTTTTTCCAAAAAAGCGGGATTTACGGGCGTCAGATGCGGCTATACCGTTGTACCGATCGACCTTGTCTGCGGCGGGAAACAGATGCGCAATCTCTGGCTGCGCAGACAGACGACCAAATTCAACGGAACAAGCTATATCTCCCAGCGCGGTGCCGAAGCCGTCTTTTCGAAGGAAGGCAGTGCAGCCTTACAAAGCAACATTGCGTATTACAAGGAAAATGCGAAGATCATCATGAAGACGATGGACGATCTGGGCATCTATTACACCGGCGGAAAATACTCTCCCTACATCTGGTTTGCCTGCCCGGAGGTGGCGGACAGCTGGGTCTTCTTTGATCTCTTATTAAACGATGCCGCTGTCGTCGGAACGCCCGGCGCAGGATTTGGAGAAAGTGGAAGAAACTTCTTCCGCTTTGACGGCATTTTCGACCAGAGAGAATACGGAAGAAGCCATGGAGAGGATCAGGAAACTGCTTGGGTGAGGGATAAGCGGTTGCGGTTGCAAGGTGCTTGATCTGTAAAATCGGCGGATGGCCCGCATCATAACAGCCGCATCATTATAGCCGTATCATAACAGCCGCGTCATAAATGGATGTGAGCAGTAGAAAAGGACAGATAGGGAACAAAATGAAAACAGATTTTCAGGAAGATCCGCGGTTTGCAGAGATCAGAGAGCTTTCGCCAAGGGCACTTCTGTCGTCGCCAACCATGCACGGAGAAGAACTGCAATATATGAAGTTGGCCTATGATACCAACTGGATGACGACGCTTGGTGAAAACGTCGATGTGCTGGAAGAAGAGGTTTGCAAAAAAATCGGCAGAAAATATGCAGTCGGTCTTTCCTGCGGGACGGCAGCCCTGCATCTGGCAATCAAAATTGCGGCGGAGAAGCTCTACGGAAGAGCCCGCCCCGGACATGGCACCTTAGAAGGGAAAAAAGTTTTTTGCTCTGATATGACCTTTGACGCCAGCATCAATCCGGTAGCCTACGAGTGCGGGGAAGCGGTCTTTATCGATACGGAGGCGGAAACCTGGAATATGTCTCCGGAGGCGCTTGCGAAGGCGTTTGAGATGTATCCGGATGTGAAGTTGGTCGTCTATGCACATCTCTATGGCGTGCCGGGGAAGATCGAGGAACTCATGCAGATCTGCCATGCGCATGGGGCGCTGCTGGTGGAAGATGCGGCAGAGGCCTTCGGTGCATCCTATAGGGGCAGACAAATCGGCAATTTCGGGGATGTCAGTGCCATCAGTTTTAATGGAAACAAGATCATTACCGGCAGTTCCGGAGGGATGTTGCTCACCGATGAGGAGGTCTGTGCGCACAAGGTGAGGAAGTGGTCCACCCAATCCAGAGAGGATGCGCCCTGGTATGAGCACGAGGAGATCGGCTATAATTACCGCATCAGCAATGTGATTGCCGGTGTGGTCAGGGGGCAGCTGCCATATCTGGACGAGCATATTGCACAGAAAAAGGCGATCTATGAGAGGTACCGAGACAACCTGAGAGATCTGCCGTTGACGATGAATCCCTTTGATGCGGAAAAGAGCGTACCGAATTATTGGTTGAGCTGTCTGTTGATTGACCGGGATGCCCTCTGCGCTCAGGTCAGGAGTGAGAGAGAAGCCCTCTACCGGACGGAGAAGGGGAAGAGCTGCCCGACAGAGATTTTGGAAGCCCTCTCTTTTTTCCATGCAGAAGGAAGGCCCATCTGGAAACCGATGCACATGCAGCCGATCTACCAATCCCATCCCTTCATCACGAAGGACGGAGACGGAAGAGCCAGGAGCAATGCCTATATCAGAGAGACGGAAGGCGGCGACGTCGGTGCCGACATTTTCGCAAGAGGACTGTGCCTGCCAAGCGACAACAAGATACCGTTATCCCAGATAGACCAGATCTGTGAAATCATTCATCGGTGTTTTGAATAAGCGGAGTGCTCTCTATTGGGGAAAGTCGCTAAAGGGGAAATCCGCTATAAAGGGAAGGAGGACGTAGATGCAACGAATTGCCTTTATTGGAGCCGGCATCATGGGAAAGTCCATGGTACGGAACCTTAAGAAAGCGGGCTTTACGGTACAGATTTATGCAAGACACCCGGAAAAGGTGGCGGAGCTGGTGCAGGAAGGAATCGAACTCTTTTCTACCATCGGCGATTGTGTGAAGGAGGCGGATGCGGTGATTACCATCGTCGGCTTTCCTTCGGACGTGGAAGAGGTCTACTTTGGCTCCGGCAACATTCTGGATTCCGCAAAGAAAGGCGCCTGCCTGATCGATATGACAACCACCTCTCCGGAACTGGACAAACGGATTTACGAGGAAGGGAAAAAAAGCGTGGTTTGCATGTTCTGGACGCGCCGGTCACCGGTGGAGATACCGGAGCGAAGAACGGCACCCTCTCGATTCTGGTAGGGGGAGACAGGGAAGACTTCGAATCCTGTCAAAAAAATATTTGAAGCAATGGGAAAAAAACATCAAATACTTTCGGTCCTTCCGGCTCCGGCCAGCATGCCAAAGGCGGTCAACCAGATCATGGTTGCGGCGAATCTGGCGGGTGTTTGTGAAGCCTATACCTATGCGAAGGCCTACGGTTTGAATTTAGAGACCATCACGGATGCGCTGGCGGACGGGGCAGCAGGCAGCTGGCAGTTAAAAGGGAACGGACCGAAGATGATACAGGGCGACACCACCCCCGGATTTTTTATCAAGCATTTCGTGAAAGATTTAAAGATCGTGGAAGAAGGTGCAAAGGAGAAAGATCTGGATCTTCCCGTGGCGAAAACCGTTCTAAGGGAAAACGAGGCACTGGAGCAGGCGGGAATGGGAGATCTCGGAACGCAGGCGCTGCTACGGTATTATGAGGGCGGGAAGGAGAAATTGGTCTGAGGAGGTGTATTTTTGTCAGAGAATAAAGAGGTGAGACAATTGAAAAAAACAGCCAATATCAATATCTGGATAGACCCGGAAACCAAGAACAGTGCCGAGGAGCTTTTTGCCGGATTCGGGATTACACTGGCAGATGCCGTTAATATTTTTCTGCATATGTCCGTCATAGAGGGTGGGATGCCTTTTGAAATTAAGCAGCCGCACTTCAGTGCGGAGACGGAATCGGCGATTCGGGAAAGCAGGGAGATTCTGTCTGGAAACACACCCGCAAGGCACTATAGCTCTGCTGGAGAACTGTTCCGAGAACTAGATGCTGAGGAGAAAGTGACCTGATGCTTTCGCTTGTGACAACCGGCGCATTCCGGAAAGACTACAAAAGAATAAAAAAGCGCGGCTATGACATGTCTCTTCTGGAAAATGTCATTGATGTACTCTTAGCTGAAAAGTCATTGGAAGATCGCTTCCGTGACCATGCACTTACGGGCAATTACCTCGGATTCCGGGAGTGCCATGTCTTGCCGGATTGGCTTTTGATTTATGCGATCGATCGGGGGTGTCTTGTCCTTACAGCCTCCCGTACCGGAACTCATGCAGACCTGTTTGAAAAGTAATCCTTATTCTTTTGGAAATCTCCTGCCGGAGAGAAAAGCTTCTTTCCGACATGACACGACATCTTTCGGTTTCGTGTGGTGCTGCTATTTGATAGAGCATATTCCACATGCGAGTTTTTTCGTGTACCTGCCCGCGATAGACCTACATAATCTTTCCAGGGAGGAACGAAACAACATCAGGAAAGTGATTGAAGGATTGAAGAGTCGTCTTGGAGGTGAATCACATGAGTCATAACAGCGCATATGAAAGTATAATGACGGGATTAAATGAAGTATTAGCTGATGTCAAGAGTGATAAGCCACTACTTAAGAGACATAAGGTTACTGTAGAACCGGTTAAAGTCTTTGAAGCTGATGAGATCAAGAAGATTAGAAATTCAACGGGCATGTCACAGAAAATATTTGCAAGTTATATTGGAGTATCAGATAAGACAGTGGAGGCATGGGAGGCGGGTACGAATCATCCATCAGGAGCTGCAAGCAGACTTCTAAGTATGATTGAGATGGACAAGGAGCTTACTAGAAAGTTTCCTTTTGTGACAAACGCTATTGCAAAGTAAAAATGTGATTGATCGGGGGCAGCTCATCTAAGGAAAAGAATCCGGAGAAGCTATATGCATATAAAACTGGCATTTTATATGCATAAAAACTTGACTTTCTGCATATAAAAAGGCAATATTTTATGCAGAAAGGAGATTCGGTGATGCATCTATTTGATTATTCTTTTCTGCAGAATGGGCTTCTTCCCGCTGGAATCTTAAACATCACAACGGATATTTATGCCCTACGGGTCATGGCCTCCGATCGGAAGGAACACTTTGTTGATGTATTCAGCGAGTTGGAAGGGATAGCGAAGGTTCAGTCCGTGAAAGTTCCAATGAGATAGAAGGCATTGTTACTACGGAGGAGCGAATTCATGAAATCGTCAATGGCAACAGTGCGCCATTGAATCATAATGAGCAGGAGATAGCCGGGTATAGAGATGCTCTTGCGGAGGTTCACACGGAATATGGGGCTATGGATTTTTGTCAGTCCGATATTTGTAGACTCCATTCCATTATGATGAACATTGCGGGATATTCAAATGCAGGCAAATATAAAGAATATGACAACGATATCATTGAGGAAGATAAAAATGGAAGAAGACGCGTGAGATTTCATCCTACGTCGGCGGCAGATACGCCATTAGAAATGGAGCAGTTGGAATTGGCATACAGGGAAGCAAGAGATCATCCGGGCATTAACCAGCTGCTTCTCATTCCATGCGTGATCCTGGATTTCCTTTGCATCCATCCTTTTAAGGATGGGAATGGCAGAATTTCCAGATTGCTGTCTTTGTTGCTCCTTTATAAAAATGGTTTCGATGCAGGGAAGTATATTTCTTTTGAAGAGCAGATTAACAGGAGAAAAGGAAATTATTATGAGGCGTTGAAAAAGTCATCGGAAGGGTGGCATGAAAACAATCAGGATTATTCCGCATTTATCATGGAATTTATTACAACGGTATATGCTTGCTACAAAGAACTGGACAAGAGATTTGCAGTGATCGGGAGCAGGAAAGTAACCAAGCAGGCAAGGGTAGAAGCCACTGTGCTGAATAGTCTTACTCCAATAGCAAAAGTAGATATTGGAAAAATACTGCCGGACGTCAGTGCTACAACGATCGAGGCGGTTTTGGGGCAAATGGTCAGGAGCGGCTCCATTCGGAAAATTGGAAGTGGAAGAGGAACAAGGTACATAAAAAACTGAGATAAAAAGTAGCGTTTGATTTGGAGATAAACAGCAGTCCGCCCGGCAATGAGGAATCTACCGGACGGACTGTTGTTATGTGAATTCCTAGGACATAACAGAGGTTTTCCTCTGTTTGTGTAAAGCAGGTGATGGGCGACAGGAAGCTTCCTTTCGCCCGTTTCCTGCTCTGTCTTTTTCAGAAAAGTCCCGTGATATTTCCTTTCTCGTCTACATCAATTCCTTCGGCGGCGGGCACCTTCGGCAGTCCCGGCATGGTGACGATGTCGCCGGTGAGGGCGACGAGGAAACCGGCGCCGGCGGAAACGGAGAGGTTACGGACGGTAATCTCGAAATGCTCCGGTGCGCCTAATTTCTTAGGATCGTCGGTGAAGGAATACTGTGTTTTTGCGATGCAGACGGGGAGGCGGGCGAAGCCGAGTTCCGTCAACTGATCGATCTGTTTTTCGCAGGAGGCGGTAAAGGTGACGCCGTCCGCATGATAAATTTTTCTGGCGATCGCCGAGATCTTTTCCCGGATGCCGTCGCTGCGATCATAACTGAAGGAGAAATTGTTCTGCTCCTTACAAAGCTGCATCACCTTGCGGGCAAGGTCTTCCCCGCCTTCGCCGCCCTTTGCAAAGACGGCGCTTCTTGCGCAGAGGCAGCCTTCTTTGTAGCAGGCTTCCTCGATGAACCGGTATTCGGCTTCCGTATCGCTCGGGAATTCATTGATGGCGACTACGCAAGGCAGATGGTAGACGTTACGGATGTTTTCGATGTGGCGCAGGAGATTGGGAAGACCCTTTGCGAGAGCGGAAAGATTTTCCCTGCTTAATTCAGAAACGGCAGCACCGCCGTTATATTTCGAGTGCACGGACGGTGGCGACGATGACGACGGCGTCGGGGACAAGACCTGCCGTCCGGCACTTGATGTCGAGGAACTTTTCTGCGCCGAGATCGGCACCGAAACCGGCCTCGGTAATTGCATAATCCCCCAGCTTCATGGCACACTCTGTGGCAAGGACAGAATTACAGCCATGGGCGATATTGGCGAAGGGGCCGCCATGTACGAAGGCGGGGGTGTGCTCGATCGTCTGTACCAGATTCGGACGAAGGGCGTCTTTTAATAAGGCACACATGGCACCCTCCGCCTTCAGGTCGTGGGCGGTGACGGGCTTTCTATCTCTGGTATAGGCGACGATGATGCGGGAGAGCCGCTCCTTCAGATCCGTTACATTTTGGGAAAGGCAAAAAATGGCCATGATCTCCGAGGCGACGGTAATCTGAAAGGAATCTTCTCTGGGGATGCCCGTCGATCGGACTCCCCAGGCCGATCACCGTATGTCGGAGCGCCCGGTCATTCATATCCACGGCGCGCTTCCATACAATCCGTCTGGGGTCAATGCCCAGTGCGTTCCCCTGCTGGATGTGGTTGTCCAGCATGGCGGCCAGGAGGTTGTTGGCTGCCCCGATGGCGTGAAAGTCGCCGGTAAAATGCAGATTGATGTCTTCCATCGGCAGAACCTGCGCATAACCGCCGCCGGCGGCGCCGCCCTTTAAGCCGAAGACCGGACCCAGAGAAGGCTCGCGAAGAGCCAGAACCGACTTTTTTCCCAGTCGATGGATGGCATCCGCCAGACCGATTGAAGTGGTGGTCTTGCCTTCTCCCGCCGGCGTCGGATTGATGGCAGTTACCAAAACAAGCTTCGCCTTCCGGTTCAAGTGCTGCAGTTGGTTCAGGTCCACCTTGGCCTTGTATTTCCCATAAGCCTCCAGTGCCTCTTCGCTTAAGCCGATCTGTGCGCCGACCTCCGCAATCGGAAGCATCTGCGCCTCCTGTGCAATCTGAATATCACTCTTCATGTAGTTTCTCCCTTTCTTTCCGGATCAACGATTGATCGATCGTCATTTTTTTCCTCATGGATCTCACTGGCGACACCCTCCATCATAAGGGATGGAAGCAAGGATGCCAATGTAAAAAATCAGGAAATCACCTTGGGGATCTGTTTCTGCAGCGTTTTTTGCAGAGAGTCGGAAAAAGGTGCATCGGCGATCAGGCAGGAGAGAGAATCCAGCCCGGTCGTCTTAAAGAAGCCGATGGCCTGCTCCTTGGTATGATCACAGAGAAGAATCACCCGGTTGGCGTTCTCCATCATGCTTTTTTTGACCAGCCCCTGGGAATCGTCGCCTTCGAAGATGCCGTCTGCACGGATTGCCTTGCAGGAGAGGATGGCAAGCTCGGCATGGAAATTTTTGATGAACTGGGAAGTGAACTCGCCGACGATGGATAGGCTCTTGTGTTTCAATACGCCGGGACAGAGGAAGCAGGTTAAATTGTGCGCATGCGAGAGCTCGCCGGCGATGTTGATTCCGTTGGTGATAATGGTCAGGTCCTTCTTCCCCTTTAAAATCGGCGCCAGCTGACAGACGGTGGAAGAAGAATCTAAGAATAGAACCATACCGTCCCGGATAAAAGGCTCGGTCCTTTTGGCGATTTTTTGTTTTTTATCCAGATTTTCGACCTGCCGCATGCTGATCGGGCTTTCGCTGGCGGAGGTGGTCACCAGAGAAACATAGCCGTGGGAGCGTTTTAGCACGCCCTCTTCTTCCAGAGCAATGAGATCTCTTCGGATCGTGGAACGGGAAGAATATAGTTTCCCGACCAGATAATGAATGCTGGCAACCCCGTTGTGCGCATTTAACTTCTCCAGAATTTCTCTTTTTCTGTCTTCTACTCCCATGCTGTCCTCCGGTTCTGCGTAAGAAGTCAATCGGAAACATTTCCGGTTCGGTTGGAATCTTCGAGGTTTGCGCTTTCAGATGGAATGCAATTTGAACGAAAATGTTCACGTTTGAACAGTATAGCACAGTTTAAGGGAAATTGTTCAATGTAACGTCCATTGATTCAATCCTTTTGTTGAATATGCTATATTTTTTTTAGAGAAGAATGTGGAGAACATCAAAAAAATTTCGAAAGAAAGGATGATCTCGGGGCAGGAAACGATAGGCGAAAACGACTTGGAGAAGGGCAGATGAAGAAGGTACTTGCTTTCGATATGGGGGCCACTTCCATCCGCGGAATTGTTGGTTTTCTGGAAAACGGACAGTTCCGTACGCAGGAAGTGATGCGGATGAACCATAAAATTCAGGGAAAGAACGGCAGGTTGGTCTGGGACTGGGATGGAATCATAGGAAAAATCGAAGAGACGATCCTGGAGAATGCGGATGTCAGCGCCATCGGCATTGACAGTTGGGGAGTGGACTTCGGTCTCATCGATCAGGAAGGAAATTTGCTGCAGGCACCGTTCTCTTACCGGGATGAGAAATTCATCATCGGAAGGAAAGAGGCGGATTCCAGAATCGAGGAGGCGACACTCTTTCAGAACAGCGGAAACCAGATCATGACGATCAATACGGTTTACCAACTGCTTGCCCTGAAAACCCTCCAGCCGGATGTTTATGAGAAGGCGGATAAGCTGCTGATGATCCCCGATCTGATCTATTATTTTTTGACAGGGGAAAAGATCGGCGAAGAGAGCATCTGGTCTACCACGGGGCTCTACGATTTGACCAAAAAGGAAGTGTCCGCAACACTCTTTCAAATACTCGGGACTAAAAAAAGAACTGGTGCCGAAAATCGTCAAGGCCGGCGAGTGGAGAGCCAGCACCAAAAACGCCAAATGCGAGAGGCTGCGGAAGCTGGACATTGATGTCATTCCCGTTTGCGGCCATGATACGGCAAGCGCCCTGCTGATGACGGAGGTGGAGAGAGATCGCGATGCTCTTTTTCTGAGCTGCGGCACCGGTCCTTAATCGGAACGGCGGTCGATCGGGCCTGTACGGAAAGAGAAGCATACGAAAGCAACCTGACCAATGAGCTTGGCTACGGATCGGAGACTTATTTTTTCAAAAACATCACAGGGCTCTACCTTTTTGAAAAATACAAGTCGCAGTTGGAAGAAAAGCTTGGCAGAAAGATTTCTTTTGAAGAAATTTCTTCCTATGTAGGACAGGATTTTGCAAGGAAGGACAAAGAAAACGGAGCCTCCGGGGCTGAAAATGCGGGGCAGGAGAACAAAGAAGCGCTGATTGATATGGACGCCGAGGTTTTCAGCAGAGAGGACGTGCAGGTAAAGAAAGAAATCGACGCCTTTCTGAAAGAGAAGGGAGTGGAGGCGCCTGGGGACGATTTTTCCTACTTCACATTGATCTATGACAGCATGGTGGAGAAGTACAAAGAGGTCAAAGAAGACATCGAGCGTATTTTGGGCAGACAATTTACGAAGCTGCAGATGATCGGCGGGGGAGCAAAGTCGGAAGTGCTGGCTGCCCGGATTGCGCAGAGACTGCAGCTTAACGTGAAGGCGGGACCCTATGAGAGCTCCGCGCTGGGCAATATTTTGTTAACGCTTTTGTATGAGAAGGAAGTGGCAAGTGTGAACGAAGGCAGAGAGAAGATCTGTGAGGCATCGGAAGTCAAGTATTACCGGGGAAACCGGATCTGATCTTTGCAGGGATCGGGGGATCCATTGCGGGTTCGTACAAACGAAAATCCGCTACCAATAGATCATTCGTAGATCATCAGAGAGGAAGAATAAAAGGAGGCATTATGAATCATCCAAGAATCGGCATCAGACCCACCATTGACGGCAGATGGGGAGGTGTAAGAGAGTCCTTAGAAGAGCAGACCATGAACATGGCCAAAAGCGCAGCGAAGCTTATCTCCGGGAATCTGCGCTACCCGGACGGGGAGCCCGTGGAAGTGGTTCTGTCCCCGACGACCATCGGCGGCGGCGCGGAAGCGGCGGTCTGTGAAGAGTTTTTTGCCAAAGAAAATGTCATCGGAACGCTGACCGTCACCCCCTGCTGGTGCTACGGAACGGAAACCATGGATTTAAACCCGAATACGATCAAGGCGGTTTGGGGATTTAACGGGACAGAAAGACCGGGCGCCGTATATCTTGCCGCGGTCATGGCGGCTTATGCGCAGAGAGGGCTGCCGGCCTTCTCGATCTACGGAACGGAAGTACAGGATAAGGACGATACAGGAATCACGGAAGATGTAGCCAAGAAGATCCTGGACTTCGCCAGAGGCGCCGTTTCGGTCGGTATTATGAAGAATCAGTCCTATGTCAACATCGGTGCGGTCTCCATGGGAATTGCCGGAAGCGTCGTAAATGTGGATTTCCTGCAGAAATACCTGGGCATGAGAACCGAATGGGTGGATATGACGGAGGTTCTTAGAAGAATCACCATCGGCATCTACGATCCGGAGGAGTACGAGAAGGCGCTTGCCTGGGTAAAAGAGAACTGTAAAGAGGGCTATGACACCAATGCGGGCAAGAACTTCCCGGAGGTGATCACCAAATCCCGCTTCATTCCGGACGACGAGCAGTGGGAGTTCTGCGTCAAGCATGCGCTGGTGGTAAGAGACATCCTCTTCGGCAACCCGAAGTTAAAGGAACTCGGATGGCATGAGGAAGCGCTTGGAAGAAACGCCATCGCAGGCGGTTTCCAGGGACAGCGGATGTGGACAGACTGGCTGCCGAATGCGGACTTCACCGAGGCAATCATGGCTTCCGGCTTCAACTGGAACGGCAAGAAGATGCCGACGCCTTTGCAACTGAAAATGACACCTTAAACGGAATCGCCATGCTCTTCGGATGGCTCTCCACCGGTAAGGCGCCGATCTTCTCCGATGTGAGAACCTACTGGTCCCCCGATTCGGTCAAGAGAGTGACGGGAAAAGAACTGACTGGGTTTGCGAAGAACGGCATCATCCACCTCATCAATTCCGGCGCAAGCTGCCTGGATGCCAGTGCTGCGGCAAAGGATGAGACGGGGAAGGGCACCATGAAGGAGTGGTGGAACCTGACAGAGGAGGATATCGCCGCCCTATGCGAGGCAACCGACTGGTGCAGAGCCAACTATGAATATTTCAGAGGAGGCGGCTTCTCTTCTCACTTTAAGACGGCGGCGGAGATGCCGGTTACCATGATCCGTGTGAACATGGTAGAGGGTGTAGGACCGACGCTGCAGGTGATCGAAGGAAATACCTGCGTGCTGGATGCGGAGGTGCACAAGACGCTGGATGAGAGAACGGACAGAACCTGGCCGACCACCTTGGTTTGCACCGAAGATCGGCATCGGAGCGGCGGATTCCGTCTACAATGTGATGGCGAAATGGGGCGCCAATCACGGGGCTACCGTAGAGGGACATGTCGGCGACAGGCTCTTAACACTGGCATCCATGCTGCGCATTCCGGTCGCTTTCCACAACGTGGAAGAGAACCGCATCTACAGACCGCATGCCTTTAACGGCTTCGGAACCGCTGATTTAGAGGGACAGGATTACAGAGCCTGCGCTTATTACGGACCTTTGTACAAGTAAGGGAAGTCGGAAGGCTGCTAGAAGCAAGCCTGTATCATAGGGACAGGATTACAGAGCCTGCGCTTATTACGAACCTTTGTACAAGTAAGGGAAGGCAGAAGGCTTGCTTCTGGCAAGCCTGTATCATGGGGTGCCGGGCATCCCCGGCACCCGACTCATGAAAATATATCCGCAGGCGAAACGTCTGGGGGGAAAAGAGGAAAATAATGTTAATGGAAAAGGAAAGACTGCTTCTGATTGAGTACGGGAAGAAGCTCGTCGAAGCAGGGCTGACCAAGGGGACGGGCGGCAACCTGAGCATTTTTGACAGGGCGCACGGACAGGTGGCGATTACGCCGTCCGGAATCGACTTCTTTGAAATACAACCGGAAGATATTGTCATCATTGATCTGGACGGCCAGGTCGTGGAGGGAAAGAGAGTTCCCTCTTCCGAATGGGCGATGCACCTCATGCCGTATAAATATCGCGACGACATCGATGCGGTGATCCATGCCCATACCATGTATGCGACGGTACTGGCCTGTCTCAGGCAGGATCTTCCCGCTACCCATTATATGATCGCAGTGGCAGGAGAAAATGTCAGAGTGGCGGATTATGCGACTTACGGAACCATGGAGCTGGCAAAAAATGCGTTTGAAGCAATGAAGGATCGCAGGGCGGTCATTCTGGCCAACCATGGACTGCTGGCAGGAGCACAGGATCTGTTAAACGCCTTCAACATCATCGAAGAGATTGAGTACTGCGCAGAGGTATATACCAAGGCCAAAGCCATCGGAGAACCGGTGATTCTCCCGAAAGAAGAGATGGATTTAATGGCGGTCAAGTTTAAGAGTTACGGGCAGAGGGTCAGTACCAAGAAGGACTAGGAGGAGTGGCATGGCAGCTTTATTATCGATGAAGAATATCAAGAAGTCTTTCTCCGGAGTTGCTGCACTGAAGAATGCCGAGTTGGAATTGAACAAGGGAGAGGTTTTGGCGCTGATGGGGGAAAACGGTGCCGGAAAATCCACTCTCATGAAGATTTTAACGGGAATCTACGCAAAGGATGAGGGTACCATTCAGTTCGAAGGAAAAGAGGTGGAATACAAAACCGTTTCCGAGTCGGAAGAGGCGGGGATCGCCATCGTTCACCAGGAACTGAATATGATGAATGACCTGACGGTTGCACAGAATCTTTTTATCGGGCAGGAGCGGATGAACGGCTTCTTTATCGATGACAGAAAGATGGAAAAAGATGCGGCGGCACTCTTTGAGAAGCTGAACGTAGACATCGAACCCGGGGCCAAGATCGGAGACCTGACGGTCGGCAAGCAGCAAATGGTGGAAATTGCCAAGGCGATTTCTGCAGACGCCAAGGTGATTGTCTTTGATGAACCTTCGGCAGCTCTGAGTCAGTCCGAAATCGAAGAACTCTTCAAGGTCATTCGGGACCTGCGGGTAAAGGGAACGGGGATCATTTACATCTCTCACCGCATGGATGAGATCAATGTGATTTCCGACCGTGTCACCGTCATGAGGGACGGAGAATATGTCGGCACGCTCATCACAAAGGACTGCACCAAGGACGACATCATCAAGCTCATGGTCGGCAGAACGGTCTTTATGGAGCCGAAAACCGCCTCCTCTGTGAAGCAGGATGCCGAAGTGGTCTTAAAGTGCGAGCATCTCTCCAGAGGAAAGGCAGTGAAGGATGTTTCCTTTGAGCTTCACAAGGGGGGAAATCCTCGGCTTCTCCGGACTCATGGGAGCCGGCAGAACCGAAGTGGCAAGGCTCCTCTTTGGAGCCGACCCCATGGACGAAGGCAAGATCTATATTCATGGGAAGGAAGTGGAGATTCGCTCTACCGAGGACGCGGTCAAAGCAGGAATCGGCTATCTGTCAGAGGACAGGAAGAGATACGGACTGCTGGTGGACAAGTCGGTGGAAGAAAATACCTGCATCGCATCGCTCGATCAATTCAAAAACGGCCTCTTCATTGATGAGGGAAAATGTCGGAAAGAGAGCGAAAAGTATGTGCAGGAATTAAAGACCAAGACGCCAAGCGTTTTTCAGACCATCAAAAAATTATCCGGCGGCAATCAGCAGAAGGTCGTCATTGCCAAGTGGCTTTTAAAGGATTCGGAGATCCTGATCTTCGACGAACCGACGAGGGGAATCGATGTCGGGGCAAAAAGCGAGATTTATGAGCTGATGGAGAAGCTGGTGTCGGAGGGGAAATCCATTATCATGATTTCCTCGGAGCTTCCGGAAATTTTGAGAATGAGCGACAGAATCATTGTGATGTGTGAGGGCAGAGTGACCGGCGACCTGGATATCGGAGAGGTCAATCAGGAAACCATTATGACTTGTGCTACGAACAGACAGGGGGAATCAAGGTGAAGATCAAGAAGATATTTTCAAACCAACAGGCTGTGGTAATTGCGGCACTCATCGTTATATGCGTGGTTTCTCGCTGATGACGGATAAGTTCCTACAACCGACCACCTTTACCAATATTTCAAAATCTGCTTACTATGTGGCCTTCATGGCCATCGGCGTCACCTTCGTCATCGCCACCGGCGGGATTGATCTGTCGATCGGAACGGTGGCCATCTGTTGTGCGCTGATCGGCGGAACCTTAATGGAGAAGGGGCTGGCCATGCCACTGGTGCTCCTCGTCATTCTCCTGTGCGGTTCGCTCTTTGGACTGATCAACGGAATCCTCGTCTCCAGACTGGGGCTACCGGCCTTTATTGCCACCCTGGGCACGATGATGGTATCCAGAGGACTGGGTTCCATCGTTTCCAAGACCAAAACGATTTCATTCCCGCAGGGGAGTGCAAACGGCGCCTGGTTCCGTGAGATTTTCATGATTACGAAGGAGGGAGGCCCGCTTCCCAAGAATTTCCCGACCGGCTTCCTGCTTTTAGCCGTTTGTGCCGTCATCATGGCGGTGGTGCTCAACAAGACGAAGACCGGCAGATACATCCTTTCCATCGGCTCCAACAAGGAGGCGACCAGACTTTCCGGTATCAATGTAAAAAAATATGAGACCCTTGCCTATGTCTTTTCCGGTTTCTTTGCCGCACTGGCAGGAATCGCCTATGTCGCAGTGTTCTCTACGGCGCAGCCGAATACCGGTAACGGCTTTGAGCTGGATGCAATCGCAGGCGTGGTCATCGGTGGCACCTCTCTCTCGGGCGGCGTAGGGTCAATCGTCGGAACGATTATTGGTGTGTTCATTATGACGGTGTTAAAGATCGGCTTCCCTTACATCGGGGTGCAGTCTCATTATCAGCTTTTTATCACGGGTATTATTCTGGTATTTGCAGTTTACATGGATATCCTAAACAGAAAAAGAAAGGGATAAAAAAGGAGGAAAACATGAAAAAGAGAATTGTAACAGCTCTACTGGCGGGGGTGATGGCTCTGTCGCTCGCAGCGTGCGGAGGAAGCTCTTCCGACGCAGGACAGTCCACGTCACAGGCACAGACCGAGGAGTCCGGAAGCGGATCTTCTCAGGCAGCAAGCGGCGAGAAAAAGACGATCAATGTCATCGCCAAAGGCTTCCAGCATCAGTTCTGGAAGGCAGTGGAAAAGGGAGCGATGCAGGCAGGCGAAGACCTGAATGCGGAAGTTTCCTTCCAAGGACCGGATAACGAGTCTGCGATCGCACAGCAGGTGGAATACCTGAATGCAGCCATTGCCCAGAATCCTTCGGCGATCTGTCTTGCAGCTCTGGATACGAAGGCTTGCATCGGTTCCATTCAGACGGCGATGGATCAGGGAATCCCGATCATCGGATTTGACTCCGGCGTTCCGGATGCACCGGAAGGAGCCATCAAGGCAAATGCTTCGACCAACAACTATGAAGCAGGCAAACTGGCGGCATCGGAAACCTACAAACTGATCAAGGACAAGATTGACGGCGCAAGCAAGACCGTCAGAATCGGTGTAGTGGCGCAGGAATCCAACTCTCAGTCGATTGTAGAGAGAACCAAGGGCTTTGTAGACGGAATGACAGAAGCAATCGGCGAGGACAAGGTCTCTGTGGAAGGACATGACAGCCTGAAGAAAGAGAAGAAGGGCGCTCCCGTCATTATCGATGTAGGCATTCCGGCGGAAGTAAAAGATGCGGATGCGGCAGCAGTGGCTTCTGCCATCCTTGAGAAGTCCGATCTGATTGCGATCTATGGCTCCAACGAGTTTGCGGCCAACGCGATTATTACCGCAAACGAAGGTCTGGACAAGATTGGCGAAGGCAAGGTTACCGCAGTAGGATTCGATGCAGGAAGCAAACAGCTGCAGGCGATCCGCGATGGTCTTTTTGCAGGATCGGTGACACAGGATCCGGTGCAGATCGGCTACAAGGCAGTGGAGCTTGCCGTCAAGGCTTCCAACGGCGAGTCGGTTTCCGATGTCGATACCGGCGCACTCTGGTACACAAAGGACAACATGGAAGATCCGAAGATCGCACCCTGCCTCTACGAGTAAGATCGAAGAGAAAAATCGAAGAGAACGGCACGTAAGCACAGCTAAAACGGCGCTTACGTGCAGATGAAAAACGAAGCAAGAAGAGATTCGAAACAAGAAGAGATTCGAAACAAATTGGGGCTTAGCTTACAAAACGGGGTATTGCAAGTAGCAATGCCCCGTTTCAAGAAAGGAAAAACAAATGCTGAAAGGAATACCGGCTATTCTTCCACCCGAGCTTTTGATGCATCTTTGCGAGATGGGACATTCGGACCGCCTCCTCATTGCAGATGGAAATTTTCCTGTGCATACGGTGGGGGAGAACGCCTATGTCATTCGTATGGACGGGCACGGCGTCTGCGAGATTTTAGATGCGGTTTTACAGTTGCTGCCGCTGGACACCTATGTCGAAAAACCGGTGAGCATCATGCAGAAGGTACCGGGAGACACGGTTGCCACGCCGATCTGGGACGAGTTTGAGCAGATCGTGCAGAAGCATGAGGAGAGAAAAAACGTGATCGGCAGTGTGGAGCGGTTTGCGTTTTATAAGGAAGCGAAGAGCTGTTACGTCATCATCGCGACTTCAGAGAAAGCACTTTACGGGAATATCATGCTGCAAAAGGGTGTCGTGTAAGCAGCCGCCGGGAAGGGATGAGAGAAGCGGCAAAAGCGGGTTCACCCTGCAGAGAAATGATAGATAGACAACAGGAAAAGACAACAAAGAAGGAGAGATTCATGGCAAACAAAATTGTACTGAACGAGGTTTCTTATCATGGCAAGGGCGCAGTTTTAAGTGTCCCGGAAGAGGCGAAGCTGCGCGGCTTTCATAAAGCTTTTATCTGTTCCGATCCGGATCTGGTGAAATTCAATGTGACAAAAAAGGTCACCGATCTTCTGGACAAAGAGGGTCTGGCTTATGAGGTGTATTCCAATATTAAGCCGAATCCGACGATTGAAAACGTACAGAGCGGTGTGGCCGCCTTCAAGAAATCCGGTGCGGATTATCTGATTGCAATCGGAGGAGGATCTTCCATGGACACCTCCAAGGCCATCGGTATCATCATTGCCAACCCGGAATTTGAGGACGTGAGAAGCCTGGAAGGACTCTCTGCCACCAAGAAGCCGGCCGTTCCGATTTTTGCGGTTCCGACGACGGCAGGAACGGCCGCAGAAGTGACCATCAACTATGTCATTACAGACGTAGAAAAAAAGAGAAAGTTTGTCTGCGTAGATGCGCATGACATCCCGGTCGTCGCTTTTGTAGATCCCGACATGATGTCCAGCATGCCGAAGGGGCTGACCGCTTCCACCGGCATGGATGCACTGACCCACGCCATTGAAGGATATACGACCAAGGCAGCCAACGTCATTACCGACATGTTTAATTTAAAAGCGATCGAGTTGATCGCACAGTCGCTGCGTGGAGCGGTAGAAAACACCGAAGAAGGCAGAGCGGGGATGGCAATCGGACAGTACCTGACCGGCATGGGCTTTTCCAACTGCGGACTCGGCATTGTTCACTCCATGGCACATGGTCTCGGCGCCCTCTACGATACCCCTCACGGTGTCGCAAACGCCATCATTCTGCCTACGGTGATGGAATATAACAAGGAAGCCGTCGGTGAGAAATTAAGAGAAGTGGCAAAGGCCATGGGCGTTTCCGGTACCGAAAATATGTCCAAGGAAGAGTACCAGAAGGCTGCCATTGACGCGGTGAGGAAGCTGGCGGAAGATGTCGGTATCCCGAAGGATCTGAAGGGAATCCTGAGGGAAGAAGATGTGGACTTCCTTTCCCAGTCCGCCATGGATGACGCCTGCCGCCCGGGAAATCCCAGAGATCCCAAATTTGAGGAGATCAAAGAGTTGTTCCTCTCTCTCATCTGAGAAGAGAAAAAGACGGCGCCCTCCAGGAATAGGGAAGCAGAGGGATGAGGGTCGTCTAATAACCGGAGATGAAACGAAACACCCGCATGTGAAAAGACGTGCGGGTGTTTCTTATGGCGGTGCGGGATTCCCATCGGAACGATTTTCAGGTATCATGGAGTGTCCCATCCTTTTGAACTCATGTCATGAACCTATAAGCGCCTCCCTCCTCCTTGGGGGGCGGTGAAAAAGAAATGAGAGGAAGCTATGGTCAGAAACGGAGAAGCTGATGCTTCGGGTAAGTGAGATCTTACACAGGCTGGACGAAGAGTACGGCGCGGATACGAAATGCTATTTGCATCATGAGAATCCGCTGCAGCTGCTCATCGCCACCATTCTGTCGGCCCAGTGTACCGATGCGCGGGTCAATCTGGTCACGCCGGCTCTGTTTCAGAAATATCCGGATGCACAGGCTTTTGCAGGGGCGGATTTAAAAGAATTGGAGGAGAGCATTCATTCCTGCGGCTTTTATCACAGCAAGGCGAGAAACATCATCGCCTGTTGTGACCGGCTGGTGCGCGATTACGGCGGGAACGTTCCTGGAGACATTCAGGAACTGGTCACGCTTCCCGGCGTCGGGAGAAAAACAGCCAATGTCATTCGGGGAAATATTTTCGAGGAGCCTTCGGTTGTCGTGGACACCCATGTCGGCAGGATCTCGCGGAAGCTGGGATTGACGAAAGAAGAAGATCCGAAGAAGGTCGAATACGACCTCATGAAGATTCTACCGAAGGAACACTGGATTCGCTATAATATGCAGATCATCACGCTTGGCAGAACGATCTGTAAGGCGCAATCTCAGAAGTGTGCAGAGTGTTTCTTACAAGACCTCTGTCCGTCCGCCGGAAGCGCCTCCTGCAGGAAGCGCAGGATTTGATTTTTGTTTAGCGTAGACAACTGTGAGGCAATCTGCTCCAGAGCCGCAATCTTCTGTCTGCTTTCTGTGAGAGAAAGACCGAGTTTGGTCTGGTATAGATCTACCAGGAGCTCATAGGTAGCCCGAATATCGCTTCTGGTGGAAACGGAAAACTCCAGAACGTCAGCAGCCTCTTTGTAAAATCCGGCGTCCAAGAGTCCCTTTCCCCAGGCGTGAAGGGCTTTGACAAGCGTGGTATAATTATCGTCAAACTCGGTGAGTGCGGGAAGATTAGCAGTTCCCCATTCCAGCTTGAGATCGGTATTGGATAACCCGGTGAGGTTGGCGATTTTTGCACCTCGCTCGGCCAGGTTCTGCACGGTATTTGCGGCCTCTTTGGCAGTGGTATCCGGAAGGGGAACGGAGAAGGGCAAACGATCTGCCGGTATATGGACAAGCGAAAGAGAATCAAGACTTTTCTTTCTGGTAAAATTTGCGTCGTGTTCGCGCTTCCAGAAGTCCCGATCGATCTCTTTTTCCTTGATATTCACTTGATGCGTCCTCACCTGGAATAAAATAATCAGAATGAGAGCGATTGTAAAAAAAGGGAAAGCCATATAGAATAGTGTAGTTGAAAGGGGAGTAAATTTCAATATGAAGAGAAAACAGATTCGTAAGAAACGAATCTTTCTTTTGACGGTCGGTTGTCTGGGGCTCGCTCTCTTTTTTTCGGTAAAAAAGGGAAGACCGGTCAGAGCGCAGGAGATGTCTTATGCACTATCCGCCGCACAGGAGAAGGAAGAGTCGAATAAAATCCATAACCATGTGTTCATTGGTACCGTGGACGTATCAGGGATGACGGCAGAGGAGGCCAGGGGGGCGGTTCAGGCGTATGTCAACCAGCTTGGTGGGGACAAGGTCACCCTCGTTAACAAGGATACGGGTGAGAAGTTGACGTTGACAGCGGGTGATTTTGGTCTGTCCTGGAAGGACCCCGATATGGTGGAATATGCGGTCGAATTGGGCAAAAGAGGAAACGCTGTCAGCCGTTATAAGGCGATCAAGGATCTAAACGCATCCGGAGAGCATCTGCCGCTCAGTCTCTCCGTTGATTCGGAAGAGATCGCCGAAACGCTGCAGGAAAGTGCGCCTCCTTTGTCAGTCCGGCAGTTAACTTCGGTTTAAAGAGGGTCGGTTCTTCTTTTGAAATCACGGAAGGACGGGCAGGTTATGAGATTGATGAAAAGAAGGCGGAGGAAGCCATTCGGACGGCGCTTACAAAGAACTGGGCAGGCGGCGACGACACGGAGATTCCGCTGAGTGTCGTGAAGGAAGAGCCGAAGGGAAACCGGGAGTCCCTGGAGCAGGTAAAGGATGTCCTGGGAACCTTCACCACCTCCTATGCCACCAGCGGCGCTGCCCGCTGCAAGAATATCGCGAACGGTTGCAGGCTGATCAACGGGGCAACGATCTATCCCGGAGAAGAATTTTCCACGCTGAAGGCCATTTCGCCTTTTACCGAAGCCAATGGGTATGAACTGGCGGGTTCCTACCTGAACGGAACAGTGGTGGAGAGTTTCGGGGGAGGAATCTGCCAGGTTTCCACCACCCTTTACAATGCCTGCCTGAAATCGGAGCTGGAAATCAAGCAGAGGCAGAACCACTCCATGATTGTCAATTATGTAAAACCGAGCATGGATGCCGCCATTGCGGAGTCCAGCGGGAAAGATTTCAGATTCGTGAATAATACGGATGCGCCGATCTATATAGAGGGGAGCACCGTAGGGAAGAGCATCACCTTTACGATTTACGGCTGTGAAAAGAGAGATCCGAACAGAGAGGTGAGTTATGAATCCGAGACCCTGCAAACCATTGATCCTGTCGGCGTTCAGGTGACGATGGATGCCACGAAACCTGCAGGGTTCGCACGGGTGACGCAGAGTGCGCATACCGGTTACAAGGCACAACTTTGGAAGGTTGTCAAAGAAAATGGACAGCAGGTGAGCAGAGAAGTGATCAACCACTCCTCTTATATGCCGGCGAAGAAGATTCTGACGGTGGGAACGGCAGGCGCAAATCCCGCGTCACTGGAGCAGCTGAAGGCAGCAGTTGCAACGGGGGATGAGGCGACGATCACACAGGCGGCGGGAACTCTGGCATCGGCACCGCAGACGCCGGAGCAGACCCCTCTTGCCGCAGCGCAGGCGGCCGTCGTTGCGGCGAATGCACAGGCGCAGGCCGCGGTGCAAAGTGGCGATCCGAACGCCATTGCGGCAGCACAAGCGGCACAGGCGCAAGCCGCAGCGGCACTTGCGGCAGCTCAGGCGGGGACGCAGTAAGAAGGTGAGAATAGGGAAGGTTACCGAACCGATTTTACAAAGGTCGGTTCTTCGTCCGCTTTCCGCTCTTCTTCCAGAAAGAACGACGGAGAGCGGACGTATCTATGTCTCCGTGTACCCGATCGCGTACCCCGTGCGGGAAGGTGTTCGTTATGCCATCGCCGGCGCCTGCAACGATCTGGCCGCAGCGGGGGCAGTACCTGCGGGCATCACACTGGAGGTGTTTCTGCCAAAGAACGTGCCGGAGCAGCGCCTGAAGGAGATGATGGGGATGGCGGCACGGGTTGCGGAAGTCCCGGTACTCGGGGGGCATACCGAAGTTTGTGCAGGAATTCGCGATCCTCTTGTGAGCGTACAGGCAATCGGGTATATTGATAGAAACGATTTTAGGCAGGTGGATGCGGGAGATGTGATTTTTCTGGCAGGACAGATCGGGATTTCCGGCACGCAAATGCTGCTGGAAGAAAAGAAGGACGAGCTACGGGAGACTTTTCCTGCTCGTTTTCTTCAAAACACGGAAAAGAAGTTGAGAGGAAGAGAGAGAATCAGCCATTTTGCACAGCTTGCGAGGAGAAACGGAGCGGTGCGGATGCGGGATCTCTCCGGCGGAGGCATCCTCTCCTGCCTGTGGGAGTTTTTCGGCGGAAAGTGGCAGAGCGGAGGCGCTTCCGGAATGCACAGCGGAAAGGTTCCCTGCGGAATGGAAATCGACTTTCGGAAAATTCCGATTTTACAGGAGACGATCGAGATCTGTGAATGGTTGCAGGTGAATCCCTATTATCTGCATAGTCAGGGAGGACTTCTCATCGCCGTACCAAAGGAACAGGTAGAGCAATTCACGCAGGCTTTTATCCGCGAGGGATTCCCGCTTACCGAATTGGGAGCGTGCACGGCAGGACGAGCAGGAATTCTAAGAAACGGCGAGGAGGTTCGTTATCTGGACAAACCGCAGCCGGATGAAATCCTTCGTATCCTTATGGATCCGGACGAATCAGGCGAACCGGACGAATCAGGCGAATCAGGCGAACCGGACGAATCAGACGAATCGGATGAATCCGGCGGGATGCAAGCGGGAAGCAGGGGTAGGGCTCTGAACAAATCGTTAGACCTAGGGATTGGAAGGAGAGAAAGATGGATTTACGCAGTGAGATACTTACCGTGATCGAGCGCAACAGCAGAATCAACATCAAAGAGCTGGCGGTACTTTTGGATTCCGAGGAAACCCTGATTGCCAATGAGATTCAGGATATGGAGACGGAGGGCGTGATCTGCGGTTACCACACGCTGATCGACTGGTCCAAAACCAGCGGGGAGCGGGTGAATGCGTTAATCGAGGTGAAGGTTTCGCCGCAGAGAGGGATCGGTTTTGACTCGATTGCGGAGCGAATCTACAAATACCCGGAGGTGAACAGCGTTTATCTGATGAGCGGGGGCTTTGATCTGATGGTCATTATTGAGGGCAGAACCATGCAGGATGTGGCAGGTTTTGTCACCATGAAGCTGTCCACCCTGGATACGGTTCTCTCCACTTCCACGCATTTCATCCTGAAGAAATACAAGGATTACGGAACGGTGCTTGCCAAGAAGAGGGAAGATATCCGGGAGAAGATGACGCCATGAGAAACAGGATTTCCGACAAGGTCATCGGGATAAAGCCGTCAGGCATCCGTAAATATTTTGACATCGTAAGCGAAATGCAGGATGCGATCACCTTGGGAGTAGGAGAACCGGACTTCGATACTCCCTGGCATATCAGAGACGAGGGAATCTATTCGCTGGAAAAGGGCAGAACCTTCTATACCTCCAATGCGGGGCTCCTGGAGCTGAAGCAGGAAGTATGTAAGTACATGGAGCGATCGCAGGGTGTTTCCTATGAGCCTTCTCAGGTTTTCATTACAGTTGGGGGCTCGGAAGCAATTGATCTGGCGCTTCGTGCCATGGTCAATCCGGGAGACGAGGTGCTGATTCCTCAGCCCAGTTATGTTTCCTATGAACCCTGTGCCGTTCTGGCGGATGCCACTCCCGTCATAATCGAGCTGAAGGCGGAGAATGACTTTCGCCTGAAGCCGGAGGAGATCCTGCAGAAAATCACGGAGAAAACCAGAATCCTGGTCTTACCTTATCCGAATAATCCGACCGGCGCGATTATGGAGAGGGAGGACCTGGAGAAGATTGCAAAGGTTGTGATCGAGAGGGATCTGATCGTGATTTCCGATGAAATTTATGCCGAACTGACCTATGAAAAGAAGCATGTCAGCATCGTGCAGATCCCGGGCATGCAAGAGAGAACGATTCTGATTAACGGATTTTCCAAGGCCTATGCGATGACGGGCTGGAGACTCGGCTATTGCATCGGGCCGATCGAAATCATCCGGCAGATGCTCAAGATTCACCAGTTTGCGATCATGTGTGCACCGACAACCAGCCAGTATGCCGGCATTGAAGCACTGAAAAACGGGGATGTGGATGTACAGAAGATGCGCACGGAATACAACCACAGGAGACGTTACCTGATGCATGCCTTTGCGGAAATGGGGCTCCCCTGTTTCGAGCCGTTTGGCGCGTTTTACTGTTTCCCTGAAATCAGGAAGTTCGGTCTCACCAGCGACGATTTCACCATGAAACTGCTGCAGCAGGAAAAGCTTGCCGTCGTTCCGGGAGATGCCTTCGGCAGCTGCGGAGAGGGTTTTATCCGGATTTCCTATGCGTATTCGATGGACACCTTAAAACAGGCGATGCAGAGGCTGAAGCATTTTATCGACAGCCTGCATGCTTGACTTTTTTACGGCGGTGAGTGGTTATGGAGGAGGAGAAATCCTTTTTTCATCAGGAAAAAAAGCGGGAAATCAAGCAGGGAGAACCAGGGGAAGGGATAGAGATGCCCCCCGGGGAGCATCCTCTTGCCAACACGGACTTCATCACGGAGAAGATCAAAGAGCGTCCGGTCAATTACAAAAGCCTGATGCGAAGGACCATCATCACCATGCTGATGGCGGTGATGTTCGGGGGAGTGGCGTGCGCGACCTTCCTTCTGCTGGAGCCTTTTTTTAACAGCAAAATCAATCCGGGACCCGAACCGAGAGCCGTCACCTTTCCGAAGGAAGAGGAGGGGAAGGAAATTGCACCGGAGGATCTTTTTGCGGATGACAAAGAGATCGTGAAGAGCGAGAAAGAAGAGATGATCCGCGCCCTTCGCTCGTATCAGTTTAATGCCGGCGATTTCGAAGAGATGATGCAATCGGTGCGCCTCGTTGCGGAAAAGGCAAAGAGATCCATGGTGACGGTCACGGGAACGGTTTCAGGAACGGACTTTATCAACGAACAGTTTGAGTCGAGCGGCTCGCAGGCAGGGGCCATCATTGCGGACAATGGAACGCAGACGTTGATTCTTTGTGATGAATCGGCGGTGAAAAAGCCAAAGACATTCATGTGACCCTGCCGGGAGGCACGGTGGTGGACGCCAGGATCAAATCCAGGAATCCCGCTACCGGTCTTTGTATTCTGGCGGTGGATAATGAGGAGATCCCGGTTCCCGTCAAGCAGACGATGCCTTCCCTTCGTTTGGGCTCTTCCTACGGGAGTTCCTTAACGGGATCGTTCGTCATTGCGGTGGGCGCCCCGACCGGTGCGGAGGCTTCCGTTGTTTATGGCGAAATCACTTCACAGACCAGGGGAATGAATCTGACCGATCTGGACAGCAATTATTTAACGACCAACATGCCGCCTTCTCCCGCCGGCAGCGGGGTGCTGATTGATTTGAAGGGCGAGATTGTGGGACTGATTACACCCACTTTCTCAGCGAAGGATAGCGACCAGACCTGCCTGAGTGCTGCGGCAATTTCTCCGCTGAAAGACACAATTGAAAAGCTGTCCAACCATTCCCCCCAGGCCTACCTGGGCGTTCACGGCGCCGACGTGCCGGATTATATCAGAGCGCAGGAAGGAATCCCGCAGGGAGCATACATTGCCGGTGTCGAGGTCGGCTCACCCGCCATGAAGGCGGGGCTGCAAAGCGGAGACGTCATTACTTCCTTCGGCAAGGCACAGACGCTGAACTGTAGCGCCCTGGTGCTTGCGCTTTCCCAAGGCAAGGCCGGAGGAGAAGGTGCGGATTACGCTGATGCGGGAGAGCAAGGGAAGCTACATCGAAACCAGCAGGACAATGACGCTTGGCGATGCGTCGCAGATGGACTTACAGGACAGGGACGACTGAAAGGGTAAGAAGAAAAGATGAAATATATCAAAGACATGCAGTCAGGGGATCGTATCTCCGGTATTTATCTCTGCAAGAGCAGGAACGCAGCGGTAACCAAGACGGGAAAGCCGTACGACAACGTGGTCTTGCAGGACAAGACCGGAATGATCGACGCCAAGGTTTGGGAACCGAACAGCGACGGCATCGGTGAATTTGATGCCATGGATTACGTGGATGTCTTCGGAGAAGTGACGGTGTTCAACGGAGCTTTACAGCTTTCCATCAAACGAGCCAGAACCTGCCGGGAAGGAGAATATAATCCCTCCGACTATCTGCCGGTATCCGAGCAGAGCAATGATGAAATGTTTGCCGCCCTCCTGCAGCTGATGGACAGCATCGGCAATTCTCACTTAAGAGCATTGTTAAGCGCCATCTTTGTGGAGGATCAGACCTTTGCCAAAAAATTCCGCCTTTCTTCTGCAGCCAAGACCATGCACCACGCGTTTATCGGGGGACTGCTGGAGCATACGCTAAGCGTTGCAAGGCTCTGTGACCATTTCAGCCGGACGTACCCCTTCTTGAACCGGGATCTCTTAGTCAGCGCAGCCATCCTGCATGACATCGGCAAAACAAGGGAGCTTTCCCCTTTTCCGCAGAACGATTATACGGATGCGGGACAGTTTTTGGGTCACATCGTGATCGGTACGATGATGATTGAGCAGAAGGCACAGGCGCTTCCCTCCTTCCCTCCGTTGCTTTTGCAAGAATTGCAACACTGCATCCTGGCGCACCACGGGGAATATGAGTACGGTTCCCCCAAAAAGCCGGCGATCGCGGAGGCGGTAGCGCTCAACCTTGCGGACAACACGGACGCCAAGATGGAAATGATGAAAGAGTTGCAACAAAAAAGCACCGAACCCGGGTGGCAGGGATTCAATCGAACCTTTGAAAGCAATCTATTTTTAACGAGGGTTGAGGAGAGAAATTGAAACGAAATCATTTTTTTACCAGGAAAATCATTCCTCTGGTTTCCGGTCTGATCCTGCTGATTCCCCTTCTTAGCGGCTGCGGGAATGGGCAAAGGATGATGTTCGGAACCGGCGGAACGGCAGGAACCTATTATGCGTACGGCGGGGTGCTGGCGCAGTATATGAGAGAGTATGCGGGAATTCGTGTGACGGCGGTTTCCACGGGAGGCTCCAAGGTGAATTTGCAGAGCATCCAGGACGGCGACTTCCAGCTGGGCTTTACCCAGTCGGATGTGTTAACCTATGCCTCGAACGGCACGAGAGCCTTTCAGGGAGAAGGGGAGAATCATGATTTCCGCGTGCTGGGTGCGCTCTATGCAGAGACGGTACAGCTGTTTACCATGGATAAAAACATCAGGACGGTGGAGGATCTGAAGGGCAAGAGCGTTTCGATCGGACAGTCCGGAAGCGGGGTTTACTTCAATGCGTTAGATGTGCTGTCGCATGCAGGGCTGTCGCTCAAAGACATCAAACCGCAGTATCAGTCTTTCGAGGATTCCAAAGAGGCCATGAAGGATGGCAAAATCGACGCCGCCTTTATTGTGGCGGGAGCGCCGACCACTGCCATCACGGAACTGGCCACCACCAACGGCGTCAGACTGATTCCGATTGAGGGAAAGACCAGAGAGCAGATTTTAAAGGACGACCCTTATTACAAGGCCTTTACGATTCCGAAGGGAACGTATCCGGGGCAGGAAGAGGACATCGCAACCATAGCGGTAGAAGCCACCGTTGTGGTCAGTGCCGATGCCAATCCCCATCTGGTTTATCAACTGACCGCGGCAATTTTCGATCATGCGAAGGAAATTGCCAAAGAAAACGCAAGGGGGGAGGAGCTCGACGTAGAGAAGGCGGCTTCCGTGAAAACAGTGCCCTATCACGACGGGGCAGCCAAATATTACGAAGAAAAAGGTTATCAGGTAAGGACAAAGGAGTAAGCAGTAGTGGATCAGGAAATACAAAATCGCGAACAGATGCAAAAGGATATCGATGCCCTGATGCGGAAGTACGATCGTGAATCCAACACACGGATCTGGAAAGGAAGGCCCGGACTCGTCGTGAAGGGAATCATGATCCTGTTTTCTCTCTGGTGCATCTATGTCACGCTTTTTGCCACCTTTTTGGAAGAAATCAGGCTGACTTCCTTTCTGGGGGTCATCATCTTAATGGGCTTTTTGTTGTATCCGGCAAAAAAGAGCCTGAAAATGAAGGCAAACACCATGCCGCCCGGAGACATCCTCTTCATGGTGATCGGCAGCGGCGCCTTCTTCTACTATGCCGCGCAGGCGGAGAAAATCGTGAACCAGGGCACGCATTTCACCTGGCTTCAGATTGGCATCGGGATCATCGGTCTTGCCGCCCTCATTGAGGTCACCAGACGTTGTGTGGGGCTTCCGATTCTCATTGTGGCAGGATTTTTTATGATATATGCACTCAGCGTCGGGCTCACCAATCCCTCTTTTCCCGGCAGGGTAAGGTATCTGGTGCGGAACCTCTTCTATACGAAGGAGGGGATTTTCTCCACTCCAGTTAACGTCTGCTCGAAGTTCATTGTGGTCTTTATCATCTTCGGTGCATTTTTAGAGAGAACCGGGATTTCCAATTTCTTTATTTCACTGGCAAACTGTATCGCCGGACGATTTGCAGGAGGACCGGCCAAGGTGGCGGTCATTTCCTCCGCCCTCTGCGGCATGGTATCCGGCTCTTCGGTGGGGAATACGGTCACCACGGGAGCGGTCACCATTCCGATGATGAAAAAAACGGGTTACCGGCCTGAATTTGCCGGAGCCGTAGAAGCGGCAGCCTCGACCGGCGGGCAGATCATGCCGCCGATCATGGGGGCGGCAGCCTTCCTGATGGCGGACTTCATCGGAGTGCCTTATTCGGATATCATCGGAAGAGCGATTCTTCCTGCCATCCTATATTTTGGCGGGATCTTCATCTCTGTGCATTTGGAGGCAAAAAAGCTCGGGCTTTCCGGAATCCCGAAAGAAGAGCTGCCGAAATTTTCGAAGCTGATTCGGAAAGCATACCTGCTCATTCCTCTGGTTGCGCTGGTTGTCTGGGTCTCCGGCAACTATATGACGATGCAGAAGGCGGCGTCTCTGGCCATTCTCCTGTCGATCGGCGTGAGCCTTTTGGATAAAGAAAACCGCATCACGCCCTCGAAGATTCTCGATGCGCTGGAATCTGGAGGAAAGAGCGCCATCACGGTGGGAGCAGCCTGCGGTGTGGCGGGAATCATCTCCGGTTGCATCACGATGACAGGGCTTGCCAACGACCTGATCAATGCCATTGTGGGACTGGCAGGAGAGCGGCTGATCGTGGCGCTGCTTTTGACGATGCTTTGCTGCATTGTACTGGGAATGGGCGTTCCAACCACGGCCAATTACTGCATTATGGCAGCGACGACCGCACCGATTCTCATTCGGATGAACGTGCCAGCGATGGCAGCGCATTTCTTTGTTTTCTATTTTGGAATTGTGGCGGACATCACGCCGCCGGTGGCGCTTGCCGCCTATGCCGGCAGTGCCATCGCCAAGAGCAATCCGATGAAGACAGCCTTCAATGCGTCTAAACTGGCGATTGCCGCCTTCATCGTACCGTTCATTTTCTGCTTCAGTCCTGCGATGCTGTTAATCGGAACGACAGCGCCGGAGGTCATCCAGATTGTAGCGACTTCTTTTATCGGCATTTTTGCAGTCGCAGCGGCACTGGAAGGTTACTGCTTTGCAAAAATCCCGCTTTTGATGCGTCTGCTGCTGGCAGCAGGAGGACTGATGCTGATCTACCCGGGAGCACTGACTGACCTGGGCGGGTTGGGACTGGTTGCGGCGATCTTGCTCATCTTGTTTTTATGGGAAAAAAACAACAACGACAGGGGGAGAAAAATGTCTGATCGGAATGTATCGGTGATCACCATCTCGAGAGAGTACGGCGCCTTTGGAAGAACGATCGCCGAGAAGGTGGCGGATCTGCTGTCCCTGCCCCTGTACGGGCGGGATGAAATCATCAAAAAAGTCGCAAAAGAAAGCGGGTATTCCGAGGATGACATCCGGAAGGAAAGCGAGCAGATGTCAAGGGGAGCCAGATGGATGAACACCTTCTTGAACAATGCTGCGGTTTATTCCAGTTCCTATGACGAGATTTTTAAGGCACAGAGAGAGGTGATTTTAGAACTGGCCCAAACTCCCTGCATCATTCTGGGCAGATGCGGGGGACATATTTTGAGCGAAGAAGGCATTCCGGGCTTTCATGTGTTTCTTTTTGCAGACAGAAAGACCCGCCTTGCCCGTGCCGCACAGCTGCCGGAAAACCAGGGACATACCGGGAGGGATTTGGAGAGGCTGGTCAATAAGCGCGAAGAGGGCAGAGAGAATTATTACCGTCAATACACCGGCTGCCCGATGGGAGATGCGCGGAATTATCACCTGAGTCTGGACACCGGAAGGATTCCGCAGGATGTTTGTGCGCAGATGATTGTGACTGCTGTCCAAAGCGAACAGAGATGACATTACAGCAGCTGATCTATGCCGTAACGGTTTCGGAAAAGAGTTCCATGTCTCAGGCGTCCCAAGCGCTCTTTATCTCGCAGTCTTCCCTGTCTGCGGGGATTCAGAATCTGGAAAAGGAAATCGGGATTTCGCTGTTTCACCGGACCAATCGAGGGATTCTGCCGACGGAGGAGGGAGAGGAATTTCTCATCTATGCCAGGCAGATCGTCAAAGACTACCGCCTCACAGAGGAGAAATTCGTCCTAAAACAGGTCAGCAAAAAGAACTTCAGTGTGTCTACACAGCATTACACCTTTGCGGTGAGTGCCTTTATCGAGGTGGCGAAAGACTGTTCCCCGGACGAGTATGCCTTTGGCATCTATGAGTGTAAGACGGCAGAGATCATCGAGCATGTACGCCATTACAAGAGTGAAATCGGCGTGTTGTATCTGGATGATTTTAACAGGGAAATCATGACCAAGCTGTTGCAGGAAAACGAGCTGGACTTTACGGAGCTCTTTCCCTGCAAGGTCTACGCCTTCATGGCAACATCCAACCCGCTTGCATCCCGCAAGTCGGTGAGTTTAGAGGATCTCCAGCCCTTCCCCTGCCTTTCCTTCGACCAGGGAGAGAACAGGGCTTTTTATCTGGCGGAAGAAGTCTATGCGACCTATAACTACAGACAGCTGATCAAAGCCTCCGACCGGGCGACCATGCTCAACCTGATGGTGGGGCTAAACGGCTATACCCTCTGTTCCGGCATCATCTGCGAAGAGCTGAACGGTCCGGAGTACACGGTGGTGCCTCTTGAGAGCGATAAAATCATGCACATCGGCTATATCAAGAGAAGAGATTCCAGACTCAGTTCTCTCGGGCAAAAATACATCCGTGCCCTGCAAAAATCCAGGCCCCTGTAGATGAAATCATTCTCCGTCAAAGTCATTCTGTCCGTTTCACATAGATTCAACAGAACCATTTCCTCTGTCAGTCTTATGATAAGAGAGCTTCCAGATCTATTTCAAACATTCTCTTCCAGGGAAGGGTAAGACGACGGATCTGAATCCGGTCCGCCAGGGAAGAGAGCTCTGTTTTTATCCTGATCTGCAGTTCTGCAAGAATCAGGTCTCTCACTTCTCCCTCCTCTTCTCCAGTGAAAAAATAGTCAAAACCAAGCGGACGGATTTTCTCTGTCACGTACTGTCGAACATCCGCCTGATAGCAGGCGTCCTCGAGGTAGCGGGAGATCAGGAAATTCCGTCTCTGCGTTTCTGATGCAGGATCCGGAAAGAGCCCCTGTTCTCCATAGAGGAAGGCGCAGACGCCCATGGCGATGGCACAGCCCATGGTATTGGCATTGGTGTTCCAACCGGCATATCCCTGCAAGTCCATCAGAAGGTCATCGGCGTCCAGAATGCGGATCAGATCCAAATCGCCTCCGTTGGCATAGGCGTTGTCTGCCACCGTCACCACCTTTCCGGCGCCTCGCATTCTTTGGATGAAGGAAAGCATTTCCGGGAAATTCCGTTCTGCGAAATAGGAGGGAGAACGGGAAGGCTGTGACCAGGCTTCTTCCATAGGACCGGACGGAGCGGTTTCCAGCAAAACGATATCCGCCTCTGCACAGGTATCCGCCGTGACACAGCCTGCGGCGTGTAGTTGATAAGAAGTGGTGGCGGAAAGAGGAAGCCCCTCGTAAAGCGGGATCAGAGAACGCGCACCGTCGGTCAGATATTTTACATAGACCTTCGGGAGGAGTCCGTGATGGTTCAGGAGAAGGCGGCAAAGCAGGGTGAGTGCAATTTCATCGGAACCCGGATACATCATGGCTCTTTCAGTCAGGCCAAGCGTAAGGATGCGCCTGCGGATTTCCTCCTGGTCCATTGCCGGGAATCCGAACCGCATGGAATCGTCCTGAGGAAAGACAATGGATTCCAAAATCCCTTCTTTCACCAATTCCAGCGCCTGAAGGGAAAGCTGTTTATTGAGCGCCCTGCGCGCCAGATAATCCGCCAGACAGGCTTCAAAGTCGCCGCCCAAGCAGGATTCAGGGCATTGCGAGTCTTCATTGTCCAAGGAAGAAGCGGAGGCAGGTTCGGCAGAGGAGGTGCCAGCCGGGGCAAAGGAAAAAGAAGCACCGATTTCTCCCTTTCCGGAAGCGGCAGGGAGAAGCCCGGCAGGAGAGGGAGGATTGGAAGCGGCAGAGGTAAGTCCGGCAGGAGAGGGGAGATCGGAAGCACTTACCGGCTTTGTTTCCGGAGAGGTGAGACCTGCGAGCGCCCGGTGCATCAAGGCGCCCCTTGCATGAATGGCGCTGCCGAATCTCTCGTAGTAATCCGGCTCTTCATCGTCGCTGCTATAGGCGGGACAACGCATCACCGTGGCAAAGGCGTAGATGGGAAGGGCGGGATATTTTTCTTTCAGTTCCCGGATCAGATGCAGGCGTGAAAAGAGCGTTTCCGTTTTCAGATGATGCAACCGGGAGGGAATCAGCCCCCCATACAAAAGCATGTCAAGGGAGAGCAGGAGCGCATCCGCATCCTTTGCCTTTTCGAATAAAAAGTCGGACAGGACGAAAAAGTCTGCCGGCTCTTTTTTGTGACCGAGTTTCCGGGGTAAAAGAATCTGCACCTTGTCAGCGGGAAACAGCCTTCCCGGAAAGGAGGCATTGCAGGGACGTTCATCCAGAGGGAGGAGAAGGATCTTCATCGTTTAAGCAGTCTTCCTTTCTGCAAGAGTCTTTACCTTCCGATTATCAATCTTGTAAATGGTGAGCAGATCAAAGAGCAGACTGCTGTCTTTCGGATAGGAGAGAAAACGCGGCTCCCAGACGGGAGCAAATTTCTCTTTATAGTTTCGCAGTCCGGAGAAGGAATAGAAGCGGTTGGTGAAGGCGTAGACCAGATAAGCAATTTTTCCTGAAAAAAACTGTGCTCTTCCATACCGACCCTGGAGAGGGGGGCCATTCCCAAATCAAAAGCCTTGACGCCCTTATCCTTCAAATAAAGAAACATCTGCACGAACAGATAGTCCATGATCCCGTTGCTCTCGGTCTCCGGGTTGTACCGCATCAAATCCACACTGGAATCTACCTCCGAATTGCAGACAAGAAAGTTGGAGAAGGCCTGTACCCGTCCTTCCGCATCCAGAACGCAGGCGATGGGGGAGAGACGGAGATAGTCTCTGTCAAAGAAGCCGAGCGAAAATCCCTTCTCCTGCCGGTCTCCCAGCCATGAGGAAGAAATATGTTCCAGGTCGTCCATAAAGGCATCGGAAAAAGGAGGTTCTTTCACGGTAAAGGAGAACCCCTTATTCTCCACCTTATTGACGGCGGCACGGAATTTTCTCCCGGATTTTCCCGTGAGCGTAAAGGTGGAAAGATCCACCTTGGCGCTTTCGCCGAATTTCATGAATTCGTATCCGTAATTGTGCAGCAGCAGCGTCACTTCTTCTCCTGTTTCGTAAAAGAGGGGAATCAGATTCTGCTCCTCCGCCCGGTGCAGGAAGTCGGCAAGGGCAAAGGGCCAAAAATCAGGGTCTCCTATGGGATCTCCCATCACCACCGCCCTGCCGTCCTCCAGCGCAAATTGGAAGGCGGTTCGGTCGATCCCGTCCTCCCGGTAATAGTACAGGAGTTTATCTCCAAGATAAGCAAGCGAAGCATCCGGGTTGGGATTGGTGAAACCCTGCAGGAAATCATCGAAACGCTCTTTTTGAAACGGCTCGCCGAACGAGAGATGTCGCTTCCCAGCCAGAAAAACGGCAGCGGCATAGCAGAGAAAAGGAAGCAGAAGATAAAGAAAGGCATGGACGAAGTTCTCCAGGAAGGAAGCAAAATAGTGTGGTCTTTGCATGCTCTGTGCGGAAACGGTGAAATTCTCGTGAAAGAGCAGAAAGCCAAGGCTCTCCTTCCCGCCTGCTCCTCCGGAAAGATAAAGGAGGAAGAGGGTGAGGAGGAAGCTTCCCACAATATAACCGAAGTCTTTCAGCCGGTCTTCGGGAGAATAAAAGAAGTGGGTTCTGCAAAGGGTCTTGCGCTGCAGATAAAGGAGGAGAAGGAGGAAGAGCAGGTAAAGGCTGCTAAAGAGAGAAATACCGTCCAGGTTGATATAAAAGAGAGTCAGCAGGCAAAGAATCAGGGAAAACGGTTTGGCAAAGGCGGCCTTTCTGCGGATCATTCTGCCCAGTAAAAAGAAAAGACTCCCGAAAAGGAAGCAGGGATATTGGTAGAGCAGCTGTCCCTTAATCGGATCCATCCGCCCCAGGAGGGGGAGAGAGTGGATTTCCGAGGGGAGAATGGAGGTTGCCATCAGGAAGAAGCCAAAAAAATTTGTCATAAAGTGACTGATGCCCTGTCCGAGCAGAGCGGCCATTTTTTGGGGAAGCCCCTGGAATTTATCGTTGATCTGTTTCCCCATGCTCTTAAGGAAGAAGATCAGACCGATGAAGAAGGGGATGATGTAGTAAAAAATACGGAAAAGCAACAGCCAGGAAGCAGCCTCATTCTGGTTGATAGAGAAATGCAGCAGACCGCTGATCATCATCAAATCGAAGCTGCCCAGGCTTCCCGGAATCATGGATACCATGCCGATGCAGATGGAAATCAGGAAGAGAGGTGCAATATTCAGGATAGAAACCGGGTAACCGAGGATTCTGCCGATGGAAAAGAAAAACAGAGTGACACAGCCCCAGTCCAGAAGAGAAGCGCAGATCAGAGCCTGCACCCGATGGGCATGCAGATTGCCGAAGAAGGATATTTTTTTCCTGGAAGAAACAAAGAGCAGTGCCGGCAGAATCAAAGACGCCAGAAGCAGGACAATGAGATAGGGATAAAGCACACGGTTGCCCGGTGCAAAAATCACCAGGAAAAGAGAGAGAAAAGAATAAACGGAAAGTCCTGACATGAAGTAAGGAATGACGCGGGAGATCCCCTTCATGGTTTCCCCCTCTCTGTCCTTCTCTGAAAAGTAGCTGTAGCGAAGGCCTACATCCACCAGACCGGCAAAGCCGATCAGGTTGTTGAGCGAATTGATGGTCCAGCTGTTTTCGATCAGCTTCCCCGGGCGAATCTGTTTTTGAAGTTCTTTGGTTAGAACATAATCATAGAGCATCATAGGGGAAACGGAAAGCAGGCCGCAAAGGAAGAGAGATGCAACTTGCAGGAAAGAGAGTCTGCGCAAGATCTGTCCCACTGCGGCGGGAGAAATGGTCTTGCCCATCCGACTCAGTTCCATCAGAACGAGGACGAGGATGCTGAGAAACAGAAGGCCCTTCAACACATTCTGCCATTTTTTGAAAAAAGGTACGATTCGGTTCATGTCAATGCTCCTTAAAAAATATAGCGTTCATACATGCCGAGATAGCTGTGATCCTCGGCTAAGTTACGGACAAGACTGCGGATCTTAAGCGGGTCATCGGTGATGATCCCGTTTACCGGGCTTTGCAGGTATTTGAGAATCTTGTCTCTCTCGTCAATCGTCCATACGAAGACTTGCTTGTGTTCTTTCTCCGCCTCCTTCATGAGAACAGGGCGGTAGGAGGAATCCTCGATCGCATAGAAATCCACCCCCTTTGTAGGAAAATCACCAAACTGAAGCGGAATCACGACACCGGTGTTCCATTTCGGATCCTCTTTCTCGATTTCTTCCATCAGCGGAATATCGAGCGACATCAGGTCGTTCTCCGGTCCCACCCCGTATTCTCTCAGTTTGCTTAAAAGAATTTTGGGAAAGTTGGAAGGCTCTCTCCCGGTCGGCTTGATCTCGATAAGAAGCGGTATATGCAGTTCCTGTGCCTTTTTGACGAAGGCCTCAAAACTGGGGATAGGAGCGGTGGCACCGTTTTCGTGCAAAGTCATAGAGGTCAGCTCCCGCAAGGTACAGTCCGATACCCGCTTTCTCACGCCGGTCAAACGGTGTAAGTTGAAATCGTGCATGACCACAAAATCGTTGTCTTTTGTCAGCTGAATGTCCAGCTCGACCCGTCTGCCCCCGCTTTTTTGGCAGCTTCCAGCGAGGAAAGGGTATTTTCCACCGCATGTTCGGTGTAACCCCTGTGCGCAATGATCTGCAAATTCGTATTGACGTCACTCCCCAGGAAATCGAAGAGAGAGGAAATACCGTATCCGATCATAAGGAGAAGAGCGGCGAAAACACTCCACTTCCCATATTTCCTTGTGGTAACAAAATGAGACTCCCCCGGAAGATTCTCATCCGGCAGCGTGTTGACGAGGAGAGACAGGACTCCTATTTTGGACAGAACGACAAAAAAGAACCGGATAAAGCGAAAGATCAGATACAGGAGAAAATGTAATATCTTGATCTGACCGGACGGATCAAGGAAGGTAAAGAGAAAGACCATGAGCAGAAGAAGGCCATTGCTTAAAATGCCGAGCAAAAATTCAAATACCGAAATGGTGAACAGCAGTCGCAGGCAGCCTTTTTTTGTATAACAAAAGCTTTCTTTCAGGGAAAGGCGGAATTTCTGGTTTTTCATTCCCATGAGCGGCACGGTGTAAATCATGCGCAGATTGATATAGATGAAAAATAGAGAAATCAAAAAAACCGAAATGCTGCCGATCGCCGTCTTCTCCAGTTCCTCTGTAATAAAATCCGGAACCTGAAAGGAACTCATCAGCGAAGAGTGTAACAGGATGCCGGAAACAGGAACGGTACACAGGATATAAAGAAGAAAGAGGGGGAAATTGGCGAAACTGAGATCCCGCAGTCTGGTAAAGGAATGCAGGAGAATCTGTCGGTATGAAATCTGCTTGCCCTCTCTGGCTGCAAAAATGACCTGCACCAGGGTGAATACTTCTATAAAAAAGAAAAAGGCAAAGATCAGTGCAAAGAGGAGAGCAAGGGCGAGATTCTCCGGATTGGAAAAAAAATAGCGGAAATTGTATTGATCAATACTCGGCAGGTCGGCAAGCACAAGAATGAGTTGAAAGAGGGACCTTAAAACCTCCTTGCCGATCAGTGTCGCCATTTGCAAAAAGATGGCGGTGGACAGGAATAACGCCTTATGCCGGTTGCAAAAGGCAAGGGTTCCGAATATATTCTTCCACAATCCAACTTTTTTTTTGCATAGAAATCTCCGATCAACCTTTCCTGTGTCCAAGCAATCAACCATTTCAACCGGACGAGGTGGTATGAAAGGAGAGACTCTCTTCTGCCACTGCGGTCGCCACTAAGAAACATCCTATCGGAAGAATGTGAAGAAAACAAGAAAGGGGTTTGAAAATTTGTGTTTTCGACGTTGCTGATTTTATTTTTTAGCAATATAAAAAAAATGATGGCTCTTTGAAAATTCAGGGGGAGAGTTTTATGAAGTTTTGGGAATCGCTTGCATCGCTTCTCTTCGATGTGCTAGAACGAAGTCAAAAGATACGATCGGATCAGCAATCGGATAGGGACGAAATGGTTGCGATCGTATCCGTGGCAAAGGGAGTATCCCGGGCAGAAAGAATCGCCACAGGGAGCTCAGACAGAACAGGAGGCTAATGTGAAAGCACATGAAATTCTGAATAATCCTTTTTTAAACAAGGGTACAGCCTTTACGATGGAAGAGAGAAAGAAGTTTGGACTGATCGGGCTTTTACCGCCCCATGTACAGACGATTGAGGAGCAGGCGGCGGAAACCTATGCGCAGATGCAAAAAAAGAACGGAAATCTGGAAAAGCGTCTCTTTCTCATGCAGATCTTTAACACCAATCGCACTCTTTTTTACTATCTGTTTTCGAAACATCTGGCGGAATTCAATCCCATTGTTTACGATCCGACGATCGCGGAGACCATCGAAGGCTATAGCGATCTCTTTGTAGATCCGCAGTACGCCGCTTATCTGGACATCAATCATCCGGAAAATATTGAAGAAACCCTGAAAAATGCAGCCGGAGACAGAGAGATCAGACTCATCGTGGTAACGGATGCGGAGGGAATCTTAGGCATTGGCGACTGGGGAACCAACGGCGTGGATATTTCCGTCGGCAAGCTTATGATCTATACTGGGGCAGCAGGAATCGACCCTTCCTATGTGCTTCCGCTTGTCATTGATGCGGGAACCAACCGGGAAGAATTGAGGAATAACCCGAATTATCTGGGCAATCGCCACGAGCGCGTGCGCGGAGAGAGGTATTACGACTTTATTGATCAATTCGTGCAGACGGCGGAACGTCTTTTCCCGAAACTGTATCTGCACTGGGAAGACTTCGGACGCTCCAATGCAGCAAACATTCTGGAAAAATACCGCAAAAAGATTCCGACCTTCAACGATGACATTCAGGGGACAGGCATCGTCACTCTGGGAGGTGTTTTTGCAGCAATGGCCATCACTGGGCAGAAACTCACCGACCAGGTTTATCTCTGCTTCGGTGGCGGCACGGCAGGAGCAGGAATTGCGGATCGCGTTCTCCGCGAGATGATCAGGGAAGGCCTCTCCGAAGAAGAAGCCTACAAACACTTCTTTATGGTGGACAAGCAGGGGCTTCTCTTTGATGATATGGATGATTTGACACCGCAGCAGAGACCGTTTGCCAAGAAGCGTTCGGATTTCCCTCAGGCGGACAGACTGACCGATCTGGCGGAAGTCGTGAGAACGGTAGGTGCAACGATCTTAGTGGGAACTTCCACGCAGCCGGGCACCTTCACGAAGGAAGTGGTAGAGGCGATGTGTAAAAATACGGAACGCCCTTGCATCTTCCCGCTCTCCAATCCGACCAAGTTGGCAGAAGCGACGGCAAAAGATTTGATTACCTGGTCAGACGGCAAAGCCTTTTGTAGCAACCGGGATTCCTGCCGATACCGTCTCTTATAAAGGGGTGGACTATGTGATCGGACAGGCCAATAATGCACTCATTTATCCTGGACTTGGGCTTGGAATGCTGGCATCGGAGGCAAGTCTTCTGACAGATGAAATGATCGCGGCGGCAGCCGATTCCCTCTCCGGAATTACCGATATCACGAAGCCGGGCGCTCCTGTGCTTCCACCCTTCAAATATGTGGGAGAGGTCTCTATTAAGGTGGCGGAGGCCGTTGCGAAAAAAAGGCACAGGAACAGGGCCTTGCCAGAGCAAAGGAAGACGATATGGGTAAGGCGGTCAGGGAATTCAAGTGGTTCCCGCAGTATCAGTAGGAGGTTATATGTCTGTATTTCTGACATCCATTCAGAGCATCATCCCGATCATTGTGATCATTGTCCTCGGATATATCCTGCAGACTCGTGGCTGGTTTGCGGACAGCTTCGGGGGGAATCTGTCTCGATTGATTATGAATGTAGCGCTGCCCGTCTCGATCTTCGTTTCGGTTTTAAAATATCTGACGGTAGACAAGCTGGTGCAGCTGTCGGGTGGCCTTCTTTATACCTTTGGAGCTTTTATCCTGACTTATCTGTTTGCCTTCCTCGCCGTCCAGCTGTTTCGTGTACGGCCGGGAAGACGGGCGACCATGATCAATACTTTTGTCAATGCCAACACCATTTTCATCGGGCTTCCGCTGAACGTCGCACTGTTTGGGGACGAGGCGCTCCCTTATTTCCTGATCTACTATATCACCAACACGATTTCCACCTGGACCCTGGGCGTCTATCTCATGACCAGTGACAGCAAGAATGGTGAAAAAAAGGCGGCGCAGAAGTTCAACTGGAAAAAGCTCCTTCCGGCGCCGCTGGTGGGATTTCTGGTTGCCCTGGTTTTCCTTTTATTGCGTATACCGGTACCTGCCTTTGCAAGCAGCACACTGACCTATATCGGGAATCTGGTCACGCCGCTGTCTCTTATTTATATCGGCATCATCCTTGCCAAGGCGGGGCTTGGCAGCATCCACTTGGACAAGGACACCGTGGTTACCCTGGTCGGACGTTTTGTCCTTGCTCCGGTGATCATGTATTTGCTCCTTGTGTTTCTGGGTAAAAATTTACCTGCACAGGAATTTAAAACCTTTGTGGTACAAGCGGCCGCCCCGGCACTGGCAGTTTTGCCGATTCTGGCTACACAGGGGAGATGGCGATGTAGAGTTCTCAACGAATATTGTTACCATCAGTACCGTCCTCTTCGTGGCGGTCGTTCCGATCGTGGTGACCCTCTTAGGGTAAGTCGAAGATCGCTACTGGCAAACAAATCAGAGGCCGGGATAAGAAGATCGCCACATACAAACAAGTGAGAGGCCGGGAAAAGAAGATTTCCGGTTTCAGAAAAAGTGGAAAGAAGCAAAAGAGCGCCTGAGCGGAAGGGCGCTCTTTTTGCCGTTGGCAAGACTGCAAATTCGGGCTGCTGAGGGGGGGGAAGAACGGTTTTTTTGACGAGAAAGCTTAAAATACAAGGACATAAAAACGAAAAATCGAAAAAAGTTCAATGAAAAAAAGAAAATAATCACTTGTCATTTATTTTTTTTGTGATAAAATAAATCGATTGCAAACAATTATTTTGTTATATCAGCGCAAGATCATGGGAGGGGATCATGAAAGCGAAGAGAAGAGTATGTGCATTTCTATTTTCTGCACTTATGATTTGGCAGGGTTTTATGATTGTAAATGCAGAAGGCGCATCGGTTGCAAATGGTGCGTCTTCACAGGTTGCAGAGGCAGGGACCGTACCGGGAGCCACCGGAAGTGGAGAATTCGCACAACAAGATAGTGGAACAGTTACACCGGCAGGAGCAGGCAGCCAAACTGCCACCGACAGCGCTGCTTTCAGCGGGGCAGCAACAGCTGCAAGTTCTGAGGAGACGGGTGAGACAACTGCACCAACAAATTCTTCGGCAGCAGGGGAAAGAGCTGCATCCGAAAATTCTTCGGCAGCAGGGGAAAGAGCTGCATCCATAAATTCTTCGGCAACAGGGGAAACAACTGCGTCTGAAAATCCTTCGACAGCGGGACAACCATCTGTAACCGCAAGTTTAGCGGGAGGAGAGACTGCAGCGGTTGCCGGAGCGGTGCGGCCGCAACATCAGCCGACTTTGGTGAATGACGTCATTCAGCATGCAGAAATTTATCTGGATGGAAACGATCCGGAAAAACCGGGAGACCAGTTGATCAACCAAACGACGGTTCTGCAGTTGAAGGCGGATCTGATTATCGCGGGGAAGGAACTGTATGGAGGGGACTATGCAGAGATCGTACTTCCTCCGGAACTGAAATCTTACTCCAAGGAATTTGATATCAAGGGAACAGGGGACGTGGTAGTTGCCAAGGGAAAATATGATGAGGGAACGAGGACCATTCGAATCACGTTCACCGATGCCATTGAAACCATCAATAAGGCAAATGGCGAGTTCTTTTTCAAAATGCAAATGAATAAGGATGTGGCGACGGAAACGAAGCATTATGACCTAGATATCAAAGTCGGGGGAGACACCTTAAAACGGACGGTGAACTACAATGCAAAATTTGTAGAATCGCCCAAGACCTTCTTTAAGGATACGGTGGTAACAGACAGTAAAGTGATTCAACAGATCACGGTAGATGGCAAGGTTCATTATCTGGTCAGATATCAGGTTACCTTCGATGCAGCGCACTTTGGAAATCCCGGCAAGGACTATAAGAATGTGGTATTTACCGATGCGCTTGGAAGTCCGGCCTTAAGCTATTTGATCCGGCCAACCAGCATCCTGCTCTTTCGGTAGCAAACGCAAGGCAGTACCAACCGGAGTTGCAGAAGGGAGTCTGGAGACGCATTAATTATCAAAACGGTCAAACGCTTGTGGCACCGGACGATACGGATGAAAACCGGTACCCGTACTGGTCCCTTAGAAAGAAGGGTGACAATTCCGATAATGCGCCACGAGATAAGATCAAACCGGAGTACTATGAGGAAAACGGGATCAAGAAATTTAAGGTCAACCTGGGCGACATCGGCAAGAATGAAGGAGTGGTACTCATGTACTATGCCGAGATCGTGGGGGAGATTCCGGTCGCGGGTGCCAGTTATAAAAACAATGCCAGTCTGAAGAGCGATGGGGGAGACCTTGACACGGGGAAACAGGAAAAGACCTTCACCATCAATGAGGCGGGAGGGTTCGTCAACGAGAATCCCTTTACCATCAAGGTTCGTAAAACAGGAGAAAATGGAGCTCTCCTGCAAGGTGCGATCTTTAAACTACGCAGTAAGACGGACGGAAGTGATCGAAATTTGATAACGGATGCAAATGGGGAGGCGGTCATCAACAATGCAATCCGGGATAATTATGAGCTCGTTGAGATACAGGCGCCGGAGGGGTATCAGCTGGATCCTACACCGCGCCAGATCACAACGGATGATTTTGATCGAGCAGTCAATCAGAGCGGTGGTGTGATTGAGGTGACGGTAACCAATCGAAAGACCCCGAACCCTCCACCCACTCCGAATAACCCGCCGACGCCGGGGAATCCACCAACCCCGAACAACCCGCCGACACCGGAAATCCGCCCACCCCGAATACCCCGCCGACACCGGGCAATCCCCCGACACCGAATAACCCGCCGACACGGGGACTCCACCAATACGGGGACTCCACCCACAACGCCTCCGACACCGGGACAGGTTCTTGGCGCAAGGCGTTATCCGGAAGGGCAGGGCGGACAGGAACAGGAGAAACCGGCTGTTCTCGGGACAAGAAGAGGAAGGGGAAGTGCAGACACCTCCGATCATAGTGCGTCAGACATTCACTGGTTGCTCTTCGGCTTCGGAACGGCAGGCCTCTTTGCAATCTGTATCAATGAACTGGTCGGTTTAGAGAAGCTGTTACACAGGAGAAAGTCAAGGCGGTAAGACGGAACCCTTTCGGAAGCAATCGGACGGAAGGCTCCAATTACAAACGGACGATGGGAGTCTGTCATTATGAAAAAAATGTATCCCTTCGGGGATACATTTTTTGCCCAAAATCACGGGGTGAACGCAAGGAGAGGTTGAAAAAAATAATAAAAAAAGCATAAGATAAGATGTAAATTAAATAGCATAAATGAACTAAGTAAAAAGAATGAACAAAATAGATAGAAAACCGATCTTTTTCCATATAGAAAACGGAGAGAAAAACCGTTAATCCAATCAGAAGGGAGATCCACCATGGGTACAAGAGGAAGGAAGCAAAACCCGAACTGGTTCCACTGTTTTTGGATGAAGAAAGAAAAGGATGCGCAGAGAAGACATGCCACCGGAGCAAAGGGGCTTACGATGAGATTGTCGCAGTTCCTCCTTGTGCTGTCAGTTTGTCTGCTATTTGCAGGGAGTGACAGTAGTCTTCTTAAGGCGGGGCGGACCGGTGGGAGTTTTTCGTCGGCAGGACAATCCAACACCGACTCGCTATGTCTGGGACAATCGGTTGGAAATGACCTCTTTTCCTGTCATGCAAAGAATGCCGTCCTGCAATATAAGAAGAGAACGTCCGAAGCGGATAGTGAAGACGGAGATAGAGACAAACAGGGGGAAACCGGTAAGGGAGAGAAGGGCGGTTGGACAGCGATGAAGCCTGTGTCCGCGGTGAATGTGGATACAGTGGAAGTAGCCGGTGGCTATGCGCTCTATAATTTTAACAGTTGCTCGGCAGTCGGAATCAGTGATGCGAATCGTGACATCAGGGAAACGGAGACGGACTACGGCTTTGTGCTGAAGGTGATAGATGCCGACAGCGTAAGCATCCATATTTATAACAACACGAACCAGAAGATCCTGCCGGTCATACTGAAAGCGCAACGAAGTGGCGGAAATGAAACGCAGCAAATGAAGGAACCGGATTTGGTCATCCACGGTTATGCTTCCCAGAAGAACGGATATGGGGTCATTTCTGTCAGGTTCGCAAACGGTAGAACCGTGGATATGGGCGTATATAAGAATGGAAATCTTCTGTATGCAGCCAATCGAAGCAGGAATATTCCGGCAGTCACTAAGGTGGTGAAAAACAGACAGACGCTTGAGGGATATATGGCAAGCAAAAATTTGACTCCGGATCAGTTCCTTGCAACCGAGAATCTGTATTATCCGATTTATCCGGAGAAGGCAGGAGAAAATACGGATATAGACTACTGGGTCAAAAAATCTTCTGAGCTGACGGATCCCTCCTGGAGCACGGAACATAAGGCGGCAGCCTTGTACAAGTATTGTCTGGATACGTTTGCTTACGACAGTTTCTCTTGCAACAACAAGACCATGAGCCGCATCTTTTACTACAACGATTTCAGTGGAAAATATAACATCAGTCAAACGGGCGTCGGCATCTGCAGTGATTTCGCGAATGTGTTTGCCATCATGTGCAGAGCGCAGAATATTCCGGCAGTCACACCTCGGAGTGTTGCCGAGAAGCACCAGTGGGCAGCCTTTTATTCCGAGAATTATGCCAGATGGATCTCTGTGGACATCAGCAATGACATCCGGTGGTTTGTCGGAACGGAAGATTTGAGCAAGCGCAGCCCCGCTTCCGGAAACTACGCCTTTGAATCGTTTGACCGCGAGATCGATGCGCGCATCGAAACCATCATGCCCGGTAATATAGAAGATATGCTCCTGCATGGCGTACAGGGCATTTATTAAAATAAAAACCCCTTCCTCATGAGAGTTCTGTCTTTTTTTCGGGAAAGAGCAGTCATGAGGGAGGGGTAATTTCTTTTGGCACCTATTTAATCATTCAGAAGAAAAGCAAAAACAGATAAAATACCACTTAGTAAAACGAAGACAAAACCCACTGCAAGCCGCATAAACAAAGGCTTCGCAGTAGATTCTTGGTTTTCAACTGTCAAAAACGGGATCTTATCAGAGAACGATATGGATGGGTGGCAATAGGTATTTCAACAATATCAGAACAGCTTACCGGCGATCTCTCTCAAAGTGAGGGCGGCCTGCTCATAAGTCACTTCATCAGAGATCAGCGTTTTGGTGATGGTATCGTAGTCGCTCTTATAGAAGTCCTTATCAAGAAACTCATATATGAGCTTCTTGGCGTCCACGCCTTCTTTTGCGGAAGGACAGATGGATAGGTGGGAGCGATGTTCACGAACCTGCTCGGTAAGCTCCTTGAAAGTATCATCAATGGTTATGGTCGGATAGAGCTTATGGATATCATACAGGTGTCTTGAAAAACGCTTTGTTTTGCCTTCAAGGTAATAATCGCAGAGGGCATAGACTTTATCAATGAAGGTTCTGCTGACAGACTGCACTTTCATCGTAAACGGTTCAAGACCGTAATCGGCGATTATGTCAGGAGCGGTATCTTTTAAGGCTTCATAGATAATGGAACTTACCTCTTTTTTTCTCTGTCGGGAAAGAATAGGATACAAGGGCTGTCTCCAGTTTTACATTGAACTGAATGCGGGAACCTCATCCTCGGATACGGTCTGAAAAAGCAAACAGGTAATAGTTGTAATCCTTGTCACTCTCAATACTGTCCCAGTTCTCAATAGGCATTCCAAGCTCATCGCTGATAGGTTTGAGGATATTGTATTTGAGTTTTTTTCTGCGGGATGCCCCTGATATGCTCTGCAAAGGTTATGTCGATATCCTCGGAAAATCTGTCTATCAGATTGAAGCACTTCGATAATGCCGTGCCTCCTTTGAAAACCGTGCTAGGGTTGCTCTTTGCAAGGAGCTTTAAGATTATGGAAACGTAGTAGTCCTTTTCAACAATGGACTGCGCAATACCGGTCTTTGTGTTGACTTCCGTGATGACCTCGCTAAAGAGATCCTTATCATTATGCAAGTACATGGTCTAATCTCATTTCATAATAATACCTGAATGTCGAATCAGGGTATCGTCTAATATACCGGTCAATATCATCCCTGAATATATGGTTCGACAGAGAATAATTCTGTATTTTTTCTCTCGCTTCATCATAATCGCTGTCGAGGTAAGAGTCCAGATTTTTTAATAATTCCAAAAGCTGCAAAACCTTAACATTCTCACTAGAGATCGGCACATTTGTCTTACGGACGATGAATGACTGGCTTCCGATAGATACCTCCCGGACTATGGCAGCTATGTTGTTACTGACGATTTCCTTTTTCATGGGAACTTGCATGGAGATTCCTATGAGATTCGCAAAGGTGCTGCCGGAATAATAGCCGTCAGTCTTACCGCCACGTGAGATATATTTGTATTTTGCCACAGTTTCAGGACTCGGTCCGACAGATGAGCTGAAGCGAGCGTGCTTCGGAATATAATAGATCCCTTTTTCGTATCTGACGATCTTTTCTGCATCCGCAAGAGTCTTAATCTGCTGCCGGAAGTTATCTCTTCTCATTCCTTCTATATGGATGTCATCGAGGAAGATTGGCTCCCCATTTTTGTAGTGTTCTTTCAAATATTCATAAAGCATAGACTGCTCCTTTATAGAATCACTTTAAATAATATAAAATATGATATATAGTGAAATATAAAATAGAAACGTATCCGTGTCAAGAGGACGAGAAAGAAATTCTTGCATCCTCTTAGCTGCCCATAGCACATCGAAAAATCGGTCAATGGACGCAAAGTGCCCCTGAAAGGGTTCCATTGACCGATTGCTGAGTAGAGGAGAAAGAAAATCACGTGATAGATGCGATTGAAAGTGGTGAGGAGCAAGAGGGTGTCCATATAGAATCAAAGATGCGTTAATCGGAGAAGGGTAGGGTTTTAGGCACACAAAACGCAATCATCAATGAAAAGCGTGAGAAGGAACCATTGAATAAAAAGAAACCTTTTAGAGACGATCTCCCTTACGAAAACAGGTCATGTCTGATAAATGCTACTTCTTGTGCCCCCATGGACAGGGCAAGTATGATCAGCTCACTATCTCGTATATCGCAGATAATCCGGTAATCGCCCACTCTATACCGCCATTCTCGCCGTGTGGTAGAGGGACAGGGCGGTGCTCCTGTCCCTTGCGGGTAAGTGTGTCGCTCCACTCCATCAAGGGGTACAGGTTGTATTTCCTCGTTCCGCTTGGAAATCTCCACCCCGAAGCATCCCCCTTGATTTCGCTCTCGCTCATACATAAAAAATCCCATTATTTATCGCCATAATGAGAGCCACATTCCGCTATTTCTAAAACATCATCAGCGATACAAAATACTATTCTGTTTTTCTCATCAATGCGAACTCTCCAATACCCCGAAAGATTACCCTTTAATGGTTCGGGCTTCCCTGTGCATTGATACCCGTTTCGGTCAATATCCGATAATAGCCGATTGATTTTCTTTAGGGTCTTTTTATCCTGCGTTTGCTAATAAACATATTCTTCCCACGCCTCATCGTGCCATATCTTCTTCATCAATCCACCTCGATAAGTTCCCTCTCGTGGGTGTTTCGTCCTGCTTTCATATCTGCTATATGCTTTTCAAGCATAGCGATATATTCCTCACTATAAAACGGGTCAACCGACACTTCAAACGGTATTCTCTTTTCATTTGCAACCATTGTAAAGAGATTTTTTAATGAAACAAATGTGTGCGACTGCCAATTTATTGACCTTTTTCTATAATTGTAATACGATTGTATTATGCAAAGATAAGAAAGGAGTATAGCTATGTCTACTATCAGCTTGAGAGTTCCGGAAGAAGAATTAAATATTTTTAAGTCTTACGCAAAACACAATAACAGTACCTTGTCTGAAATCATTAGAAAGACCATGCTTGAACGAATTGAGGATGAATACGACCTTAAAGTTTTTGCAGACTATGAAGCAGAAAAGAAAGCAGGAACATTGAAAACTCGTCCAATTAGTGAACTTTGGAAAGAGCTTGACTTATGATTTATCAGCTGATTACAACCGACAAATTTGATAAAGCCTTTAAGAAACTGGACAGGCAGACGAAAAAAATAATTAAAGCATGGATTGATAAGAATCTAATGGACTGTGAAGATCCTCGCATTCATGGTAAAGGATTGACTTCCAATCGAAGCGGACAATGGCGATATCGAGTAGGCAATTATCGAATACTGGTAGAAATACAAGATAATCAACTGGTACTGGTGCTTATTGATGTAGGACATAGAAGCAAGATTTATTAGACATGACCTGTTTCAGTAAGGGAGCTTATGGAATAAGCGAGAATGCAGTCAAGGGCTTGAGGGTGGAGATTTTCGACCACAGGGAGAAAATACTACCCGTCCCTTGACGGAACGACAGCGCAACGGATTTTAAGTTTTTAGCAACCTCTACTGCTTGCATTTTTCGCGACCGTTAGGACGAGAAAAGAGGTGAAGAGGATTGAAAAAGTGTGGTATGTCCTTTTCAGAGTTTTTAAGAGACACTGCCTTAAAAGCAATTGATAAAAGCGAAAACTGGAACTTGCTTGAGTAGATCAATGCAAATTGCGCCTATATGAACAGTTCCGAACAGGAAGAAATTGAAGCGTTGAATATCGACTTTGATAACTTGAACGGAAAGGAAGTGACATTAGATGAGCTGTTACAAGGTTAAATATTCTAAGTCTGCTGAAAAGTTCATCAAAAAAGACAAGGCGATAGGCGTTCGATTCTTCAAGGCATTCGCAGAATTGGCTGAGGACAAGGAAAATTTACAGTTCTATGATGTGAAGAAGTTCCGTTCAAAAAACCATGATGATATTTTTAGGTTGCGGATAGGAGATTACAGAGCTGGTTTCCGCATCGTAGACAATGAATTACTTGTCTACGTCTTTGACATAGGGGCATGAGGAGACATCTGCAAGAAACTGAAAGTCTGATCGTTGCCGTGTTTTTGAGCCTTGAACAGCTCATAGATGTGTTTCACCAGATGAAGAATGAAATAATAGTCAACATAATAGTCTAAAATAAATTAACACAACGGATTTTGCTGATATCTGCTTGGCTGATTCCGGTTTTCTCGGATAACTCCGCCTGCGTAAGTCCTGCTTCCTTTCTCGCACGAATCAAGACAACGTGAGGTCTCTCCGGCTGAAGAGCTTCATATTCCCTTCTAAACGCAACATCTTGCATGAGTTCGTTAGTCAATTCTTGTAAATCGCTCATCGTCTGCGCTCCTTCCTTTTCAAGTAAATCGTTCTTTCTATAAAAAAAACGAGTCGACACTTCGACTCGTTCATAAGAGCGATAGACGGGATTCGAACCCGCGGTCTCCACCTTGGCAAGGTGGCGCTTTACCAGCTAAGCTACTATCGCATAGATGAGATTGATTATTTGGAAAGAGCGGAACCCCTTCGCAACAAGGAACAGTCTACAATAACTTAGAAAACTTGTCAACGGGTAAATTTATATTTTTCCTGCTTTCGGGTGACATTTGATTTTGATTCATGTATACTGAGGAAGAAAATCATCTCAAACATGTTTTTGAATCAGTGGAAGGAGGCTGGAAATAAGATGGCAAGTCTTGATTTAACACAATATGGAATTACCGGCACCACGGAGATTGTGCACAACCCTTCATATCAGGTGTTGTTCGAAGCGGAAACGAAGTCGGATCTGACGGGGTATGACAAGGGCTATTTGACAGAACTGGATGCGATCGATGTAATGACAGGCGTTTATACCGGTCGTTCTCCGAAAGACAAATTTATCGTAAAGGATGAGAATTCCAAGGATACCGTTTGGTGGACCTCCGAGGAATACAAGAATGACAACCATCCGGCCAGTCAGGAGGCTTGGGAGGCGGTCAAGGAAATTGCGAAGAAGGAGCTTTCCAATAAGAAGTTGTATGTGGTAGATGCTTTCTGCGGAGCCAATAAAGATACGCGTATGGCAATTCGCTTCATCGTGGAAGTGGCTTGGCAGGCGCATTTCGTTACCAATATGTTTATTAAACCGACTGCGGATGAACTGGCGGATTTCAAGCCGGATTTTGTCGTATATAATGCATCCAAGGCAAAGGTGGAGAATTATAAGGAACTGGGGTTGAATTCGGAAACTGCAGTGGTATTTAATATCACCACCAAGGAACAGGTGATCGTCAATACCTGGTACGGCGGCGAGATGAAGAAGGGAATGTTCTCCATGATGAACTATTTCCTGCCGCTGAAGGGAATCGCCTCGATGCACTGCTCGGCCAACACCGATATGGAAGGAAAGAACACTGCGATTTTCTTTGGGTTGTCCGGCACCGGCAAGACGACGCTTTCCACCGACCCGAAGAGACTGTTAATCGGCGATGATGAGCATGGCTGGGATGACAATGGCGTCTTCAATTTTGAGGGCGGATGCTATGCAAAGGTGATCAATCTGGACAAAGAATCCGAACCGGATATTTATAATGCCATTCGCAGAGATGCACTGCTGGAGAACGTGACAGTGGATTCCAATGGGAAGATTGATTTTGCGGACAAGAGTGTGACCGAGAATACGCGTGTTTCCTATCCGATTGATCACATTGACAAGATCGTGCAGAAGGTGAACGGTGTTTCCCATGGACCGGCAGCAGAGAATGTCATCTTCCTGTCGGCGGATGCATTCGGCGTGTTGCCTCCTGTTTCCATTTTGACACCGGAGCAGACACAGTATTATTTCCTTTCCGGATTTACGGCGAAGCTTGCGGGTACGGAGCGCGGCATTACGGAGCCCACACCGACTTTCTCTGCTTGCTTCGGACAGGCGTTTCTGGAGCTCCATCCGACCAAGTATGCACAGGAGCTGGTCAAAAAGATGAAGAAGTCCGGAGCCAAGGCATATTTGGTGAACACCGGATGGAACGGTAGCGGAAAGCGGATTTCCATTAAAGATACGCGCGGAATTATTGATGCAATCCTGACCGGGGAGGTGTTAAAGGCGCCTACGAAGAAGATTCCTTACTTCGACTTTGAAGTGCCGACTGCGCTTCCGGGCGTGGATCCCGCCATTCTTGACCCGAGAGACACCTATCAGAACGCCTCCGAATGGGATGAAAAGGCGAAGGATCTGGCAGGCAGATTTATCAAGAACTTCGGCAAATACACCGGCAACGACGCCGGAAAGGCGCTGGTAGCAGCGGGACCGAAGCTGTAAATTGCGGAATCATCCGTGAGAGAATAAAAAAGACCAAAGAGCAGAAGAAGCTCTTTGGTCTTTTCTTGCTATAAAGGCGGGAACAAGGAGAGGGGGAGTGGGGATAAGGTTAAGAAGCAAGTGCTCCCCCTCCCGCCTTGACAAATAATCCTCGTCCGCTCTACAATAATGAAACGGGTGCTATTCCCGAATTGAATTGTATAGACAGGCGATGACGAAGAGAGTAACCCTTCTTGCGGGATGTGGTGTGGAAGCGTCAGACGAAAACTTGCAGTGACGATGGACCGTCGGGAAATGGGTGGTGCGTGGGATCCGCGAAGAGATTGGTCTGTACCCTTCTGCGCAGAGATAGAGAGCCGGTGGCTGGTGGAAACCGGACGAAGCAGAAGTGTGCGAAGATCACTTCCGAGCCGCATTGCAGAACCTGTTTGTAAGGGAGTCGACTGGAAACCATTTGTAGCGGAGCAGCTCCGAAGAGGAGCACTTTATGCGCAGCTGGTAGGATGAAGTTTTTACCAAACAGCAGTAAGCGGTGCCGTAGGTTCCGCGTCAGAGAACAACGTATGGAAATGACGGACTGAAGGACGATGAAAGGCAAGACAGGAGATCGTTCAGAAAAGGGATTTTCCGTACGCGTATCAGGTGGTTACGGTCTGGGATCCCGTCCTGTTCACGCAGGATGGGATCCTTTTTCTATAAATGGAAGACAAGAAATCTGCGCATCCGGAACGGGACAGAACCGGAATCGGAACGGCACAGAACCGGGTCGGAGCAGACCGGAAGGAATGGAGAAAAGAGGGAAGAGGGATGTACAACAAGGTGCAGACAGACATGAACTTTACAGGCCGCGAGAAGCAGGTTGAAGAGTTCTGGAAGAACGAGAACATTTTTGACAAGAGTGTGGAAGAAAGGGACGGGAACGAGATCTACATGTTCTACGACGGTCCGCCGACCGCAAACGGGAAGCCGCATATCGGACATGTTTTGACCCGTGCCATCAAAGATATGATTCCCCGTTACCGCACCATGAAGGGATACCAGGTGCCCAGGAAGGCGGGGTGGGACACCCACGGGCTTCCGGTGGAGCTGGAAGTGGAGAAGGCGATCGGGATCAATGGAAAAGACCAGATTGAGGCTTACGGGATCGAACCCTTTATCAAAAAGTGCAGAGAAAGCGTCTGGAAATATAAGGGGATGTGGGAAGATTTCTCCGGCACCGTCGGATTCTGGGCGGATATGGATCACCCTTACATCACCTATGAAGATGATTATATCGAGTCCGAATGGTGGGCGCTGTCGGAAATCTGGAAGAGGAAGCTGCTGTACAAAGGGTTTAAAGTCGTGCCCTACTGCCCTCGCTGCGGGACACCGCTGTCTTCCCATGAGGTGGCACAGGGATATAAGACGTTAAAAGAGCGCACCGCGATCGTCCGCTTTCAGGTGAAGGGAGAGGATGCCTACTTCCTGGCTTGGACAACGACGCCGTGGACGCTGCTTAGCAACGTGGCTCTTTGCGTAAATCCGGAGGAGACCTATGTCAAGGTCAAGGCGGTAGACGGAAACGTGTATTATCTGGCAAAAGCGCTGGCAGATCGGGTCCTGTCCAAGTTAAAGACAAAAGAGAGTGAATCCGCCTATGAAGTTCTGGAAGAGATGGCGGGGAAAGCGCTGGAATTCAAGGAGTATGAGCCCCTTTATCCTTGCACCAGAGAGGCGGCAGACAAACGCAAGAACGAAAAAGCCTTTTTGTCGTCTGTGATACCTATGTCACCATGACGGACGGGACGGGTATTGTGCATATTGCACCGGCCTTTGGTGAGGATGACGCAAGAGTTGGCAGGAAATACAACATCGCCTTTGTGCAGATGGTGGATGAAAAAGGGAGGATGAAGGAGGAAACTCCCTTTGCGGGAATGAGAGCCAAGCCTTCCGAGAAGGAACTGCAGGAAGGGGAAAAAAGTGCCGATCCCGCCGTGTTAAAGGATCTGGAAGAAAAGAATCTTCTTTTTGATGCGCCGAAGGTGGAGCATGATTACCCGCATTGCTGGAGATGCTCGACGCCCCTTCTTTATTATGCACGAGAGTCGTGGTTTGTGAAGGTGACGGCAGTCAAAGACGAGCTGGTCGAGAATAACAAAAAGATCAACTGGGTTCCCAAATCGATCGGAGAAGGGCGGTTCGGCGACTGGCTCGAGAATATCCAGGACTGGGGCATCTCCAGAAACCGTTATTGGGGAACGCCTTTAAACATCTGGGAATGCCAGGGCTGTGGTCATCAGCTTTCTGTGGGAAGCCGGAAGGAACTGGCGGAACTGTCCGGCGACCAGACGGCACTTACGGTGGAACTGCATCGTCCCTACATTGACCGGTTTGTGATTCGGTGTCCGGAGTGCGGCAAGGAAATGCGGAGAGTGCCGGAAGTCATTGACTGTTGGTTTGATTCGGGTGCCATGCCTTTTGCGCAACTCCATTATCCGTTTGAAAATCAGGAGCTCTTCCATAAAGAGTTTCCGGCCAGCTTTATTTCCGAAGCGGTCGATCAAACGAGGGGGTGGTTCTACTCCCTTCATGCGGAGGCAACCCTTCTTTTCCATTCTCCCGCTTTTAAAAATGTCATTGTGATGGGATTGGTGCAGGATGAAAACGGGCAGAAAATGTCGAAGTCGAAGGGAAATGCGGTCGATCCTTTCGATGCCTTGAAAACCTATGGGGCAGATGCAATTCGCTGGTACTTCTATACCAACAGTGCGCCGTGGCTGCCGAGCCGTTTCTCCGGGAAGGCGGTACAGGAAGGGGAGCGAAAGTTCCTGGGCACGCTTTGGAACACCTACGCATTCTATGTTCTGTATGCCAATATTGACGACTTCGATGTGGACAGGCATACCCTAAACAAAGACACGCTGTCGGTGATGGATCGCTGGATCCTGTCCCGCATGAACTCTATGATCCGGATGACGGATGCGGCACTCAACGATTATAAAATCCCGGAGGCGGGGAAACGCTGGCTAAATTTGTAGACGATCTTTCCAACTGGTATGTCCGCAGGTGCAGAGAGCGTTTCTGGGCGAAGGGTATGGAGCAGGACAAGATCAATGCGTATATAACGTTGTACACCTGTCTGCTGAACGTTTGTAAATGCGCAGCGCCGATGGTGCCGTTTATCACGGAAGCGATTTATCAGAATCTTGTCCGGAAGGAAAATGCCTTTTTACCCTTAACGGAGGAGGAGAAACAGAGGAAGGTACGGGAGTCCATTCACCTTTGTGATTATCCGAAAGCGAGTGAGGAGGACGTAGATGCGAAGCTGGAGTCCGACATGGAAGAAGTGTTAGACATCATCGTTCTGGGTAGGGCTTGCAGAAATGCGGCGAACAGAAAGAACAGACAGCCGCTAGCGGCAATGTTTGTGAAAGCCGGGCAATCCGTGGGTTCTTATTATGTAGACATCATCAAGGAAGAGCTGAATGTGAAAGAGGTTCGCTTTACCGATGATGTGAGAGATTTTACCAGTTATACGTTTAAGCCGCAGCTGCGAACCGTTGGGCCGAAGTACGGCAAGAGTCTTGGAGCGATCAAGGAATACCTCCAGGAGCTGGATGGCAATGCGGCAATGGATGAACTGAACGAAAAGGGAGAGCTGCGATTTACCGCAGGTGGAGCGGAAGTCGTTCTGACCAAAGAGGATCTTCTGATTGATGTAACGCAAAAAGAAGGTTTTATGTCGGAAGAAGACTACGGCATTACAGTTGTGATCGACACCAACCTGACGCCGGAGTTGATGGATGAAGGATATGTAGCGGAGATCATTTCCAAGATTCAGACGACCAGAAAAGAAATCGGACTGGAAGTCATGGATCACATCAGGGTCTCCCTGACGGGAAGCGATAAGTTAAAGCAGTGGTGGAAAATCAGGTAGAACCTATTACGACGAAGGTGCTCGCCGATGCCATTCTCTTCGATACGGATGTAAAAAATGCGAAGGAATGGGATATCAACGGAGAAAAACTAAGAATCGGAGTGGAGAAGATTTAAAATGATAGAGACAACGGATACCGGAGTTTATCTCCTAAACGGGACCGAAATCATCCCTGATCATGCGGAAGGCGAGGCGAAACTCGCACAGAAGGGAAATGCAGGGGAAGGCGATTATGCCCTTCCTGCAAGTCAGAGGAAAGAAAAAGCCAAACAGGGAACCATCTCCTACGGAATTCTGACCGGTCACAGTGTGGGGCTTCAGAAGGGGGAGAAGGCGGATGCGCTTCATATTCGATTTGATAAGCTGACCAGTCATGATATTACCTACGTCGGCATTATTCAGACGGCGAGGGCCTCCGGACTGGAGCGGTTTCCCATCCCCTATGTCCTGACGAACTGCCATAATTCGCTTTGTGCGGTTGGCGGCACCATCAACGAAGACGATCACCTGTTTGGTCTTTCTGCCGCCAAAAAGTATGGTGGAATCTATGTGCCGGCGCACCAGGCGGTGATTCATCAGTATGCGAGGGAGATGCTCGCCACAGCAGGTGGGATGATCCTCGGGAGTGATTCGCATACCAGGTACGGAGCCCTGGGGACGATGGCGATCGGGGAAGGCGGACCGGAACTGGTCAAGCAGCTGCTTTCGCAGACTTATGACATTGCCTACCCGGAAGTAATTGCCGTCTACTTAGAAGGAGAGCCAGTGGCAGGAGTCGGGCCGCAGGATGTCGCTCTCGCGATCATCGGTAAGGTCTTTTCATCCGGTTATGTCAAAAACAAGGTGATGGAGTTTGTTGGTCCCGGGGTCAAACCTGAGTGCGGAGTTCCGGATCGGGATCGATGTCATGACGACGGAAACCACCTGCCTGTCCTCTGTTTGGAAGACGGACGAGACCATCAGAGAGTTTTATGCGGTACACGAAAGAGAACAGGACTATCGGGAATTAAAGCCTGCGGAGCTGGCGTATTATGACGGATTGATTCGGGTGAATCTTTCGGAAATCAAGCCGATGATCGCCATGCCCTTCCATCCGAGCAACACCTATGAGATCGAGGAAGTGGTTCGTCACCCGCAGGAGATTTTGCACGAGGTGGAAGAGAGGGCAAAAGTCAGCCTGGGAGAAAAGGTTGACTATTCTTTGCAAAATAAGATGGTAGACGGGAAAGTTATTGTCGATCAGGGGATTATCGCCGGGTGTGCGGGAGGGTTGTTTGAAAATATCTGTGCCGCGGCGGATATCCTAAAAGGGCAATCGATTGGAGACGGGGCTTTTTCCTTAAGCGTTTACCCGTCCTCTACGCCGATTTATATGGAATTGCTAAAAAACGGCGTGGCGGCAGAGCTTTTGGAAACGGGAGCAATCCTCAAGACCGCCTTCTGCGGCCCGTGTTTCGGCGCAGGAGATACGCCTGCAAACGGAACGCTTTCCATTCGGCATACGACCAGGAATTTCCCGAACAGAGAGGGCTCCAAACTGCAGAACGGACAGATTGCTTCCGTTGCGCTGATGGATGCGCGCAGCATCGCAGCGACGGCGGCAAAGAAGGGGGTGCTGACGCCCGCAACGGAATTTCACGGGGAGTACACGAATCCCGTTTACCACTTTGATGCCGAAATTTATAAAAAGCGCATTTTTGACGCGTTTGGAAAGGGAAAGGCGGACGAGGAGCTGCTTCTTGGTCCGAACATCAAAGACTGGCCGAAAATGCCGGCCTTGCCGGAGAATCTGATCCTTCGTGTGGTTTCTGTCATCCATGACCCGGTGACGACCACAGATGAACTGATCCCCTCCGGAGAAACCTCCTCGTATCGCTCCAATCCGGAGGCGCTTTCGGAGTTTACGCTTTCCAGAAAGGATCCTGCCTATGTGTCACGGGCCAAAGAAGTCAGACAGGCACAGAGAGCACTGATGAGGGGAGAAAACCCCTTGGAGGCTTTAGAGGCGCTGCAGGACGTAGTAGATATCATTCACGGACAGTATCCGAACGTCAGCGATGAAAATGTAGGATTCGGCTCCACGATTTTTGCGGAAAAGCCGGGAGACGGCAGTGCGAGAGAGCAGGCGGCGTCCTGCCAGAAGGTACTGGGTGGCTGGGCAAACATTGCCAGAGAATATGCAACGAAAAGGTATCGTAGCAACCTCATGAATTGGGGGATGCTTCCGTTCCTGATCAAAGAGGAAGAGTTGCCCTTCTCGAATCTGGATTTTATCTTCCTTCCGGGGATTCGTCAGGAAATTGAAACAGGATGCGAAGAAGTGAAGGCCTTTGTGGTCAAAGACGGACGGATGGAGGCTTTTTCCCTGCATCTGGGAGAATTGACAAAGAGGGAGAAAGACATTATTTTGGCAGGATGCCTGATCAATTATAATGCGGTATGATAGGGGGAAAGGCAAGACGATGGGGTGGGTGCCGGTTTTTTGGCACCCATGCGATAGGAGAGGGGGACAGGAACCCTGCACAGGGATGGAGAAGGGCAACCTGTAAGGTATAAGGCATGCGTAAAAAGTTCATTTTTCACAGAATCGGGGTAATCTGTATTCTGCTTACTTTTTCGTTTGTTGCCGGATGCGCAAAGAAAGCGGAGGGAGGGACGGACCGCCTGCGTGATGTCGCCTACCGGGTGCCGAGGGATGTGCCCCATATCCTGACGGATCAGATCGGATACCGTACGGGAGAGGAAAAGATGGTCTTTGTAAGCGCTACAGACCCGGATGAAGCCTTTGAGGTAAGATCGCTTACAGACGATTCCGTTCTTTTTACCGGCAAACTGAGACAGAGCCAAAGCGGAGAACTGAGCGCTGCCGTGTTCACGGATTTTCAAACCGACGGAACCTATTATATTTATAATAAAACGGTGGGCAGCTCCTATGCCTTTCGGATCGGTGCGGACATCGGAGAGCACCTGGCACAGGAAACCCTGCAGAATTTTACGAGCAGACGTTGCGGACAGGAATTTTCCGGAGATTCCGAAACGGAAGACGAAGAGGCACCACAGGAAAAAAAGGATCGTTCCCGGGGAAGAAAAGACTGTCATGTAGAGGACGGTAAACTAAGAGAGGACCCGAATCAGACAAGGAATGTCAGTGGCGGATGGCATACCGACAAAAACGGGAATCGAGACGTGGGGAAGGCCTGTCACGCGGTCAGAGATCTTTTGCTGGCGTATGAACTGGATCCGGACAGTTTCGGAGACGACATGGGAATTCCGGAGAGCGGAAATGGCATACCGGATCTGTTAGACGAAGTCAAATTTGAGATCGACTGGCTTTCCAAGATGCAGGTACAGGACGGAAGTGTTTATGCTTCCTGTGAGTCGGGAATGGGAGAACAGGAGAACCTGGTCGCCATTGATGCGGCCACTCCGGAAGCGACGATTGCTTTTTCACAGGCAATGTCCAGGTTTGCGTGGCTGTACCGGGAGTTTGATTCGCCTTTTGCCGCAGAGTGTCAGAAGAAGGCGCAGAGCGCATGGACTTCCTACATAGGGAAAAAACATACCGCACAGGACCGTGCGGCTTTTGCGGCAGCTGCCGATTTGTATCGGATGACAGGAGATAAAAAATATGAAAATGTCTTAAGTGCTTTTTTTCATAACGAGGAACAGATGGGGATGGTCATGACAGACGAGGATCTGTTCTTCGGAGGAGTCACTTATCTGATGACGGCGAAACAACCCATTAACCGTGCCGTCTGTGACCAACTGATGGAGACGTTATTGCAGCGGGGAGAAAAGATTGCGGATATCGCCAATCACTCTCCCTACCGTGTAAGCGGAGAGGGGAGAGAAGCAATCCCGGAGATGTTAAATAATATGCGGACGCTCACGGTATTAAACCATATCATCTACAATCACGAGTATACGTCCATGATTACGGATCATCTGCATTATTTTTGCGGAAGAAATCAGGACAATGTGAACTTTGCTTCCCGTGAGGGGGAATGTTCTTACCTGCAGGCGGGATATCCGGGCATTCCGGATGATCTGGATAACAGCGCGAAGCTTCTGATCATGCAGGGCATGATCGACTAGCGGATGGAAAGCGGAAACAGACGGTTGGAGGAGCAAGACAGGAAACTGGCAGTTGAGGGAGCGAGGCAAGAGGCAGTATGTTGGTGCTAAAAGGCGGAATTTTAGTGGATCCCGTAGCAAAAACGGAAGAGAAAAAAGATCTGTTGATCAAGGACGGCAGGATTATTCAAATGGCAGAGGCGGGAAGACTGCGCATGGATGGTCTGTCCGTTGGAAAAGAAGACCTTCTGATAGAACTGAATGGGAAGTACATTGCACCGGGGCTGGTGGATTGTCATGTGCATTTTAGGGATCCCGGATTTACCGAAAAAGAAGATGTTTTCACCGGGGCAGGAGCTGCCGCAGCCGGCGGTTACACGAGGGTGGTGATGATGGGCAATACGAACCCTCACCCGGATCAGCCGGAAACGATTCGGGAAATGCTGGAAAAGGGGAAACGAACCGGCATCCATGTATATACCTGTGGGAATGTGACGAAGGGAATGAGAGGGGAAGAGCTCTGCGATTTTAGGGTGCTGAAAGAGGCCGGAGCGGTTCTGCTGAGCGATGACGGAAAACCGATCTTACAGAAAGAGATCATGAAGAGGGCCTGCGAAGAGGCAAGGAAGGCGGATCTGATGATCAGCCTGCATGAGGAGGATCCTGCGTATATTACAGATAACGGAATCAATGGGGGAGAAGTCGCTGGGAAGAGGGGACTCGTCGGATCGCCAAGAGAAGCAGAAATTTCCATGGTGGAGCGGGATCTTGCGATTGCAGAAGAGACCGGTGCAGAGTTGACCATTCAGCATATTTCCGCTGCAGAATCCGTAGAACTGGTGAGAAGAGCAAGGAAAACCAATCCCCGAGTCCATGCCGAAGCGACACCGCACCATTTTTCTCTCACAGAAGAGGCGATAGAAGAATACGGGACGCTCGCCAAGGTAAATCCTCCGCTACGGCTGGAAAGGGATCGCCTTGCAATTCTAGAGGGTCTGCGGGACGGAACCATCGAAATGATCGCAACCGACCATGCACCGCATACGGTCGCCGAGAAGGAAAAGCCCTTCCGAGAAGCGCCCAGCGGCATGATTGGTTTGGAAACGGCGCTTTCTCTTGGCATCAAGTACCTGGTGCAAACGGGTGTGCTTACCCTTCCGGAGCTGATTTACAAGATGTGTGTGGCACCGGCAAAGATCACGCGAATCGGCGGGACGGAGGAAGCAGGAGAAAAGTTTTTTTATGAAGGAAGGACGGCAGATCTTTGTGTATTTGATGCACATGCCGAACGGGTGGCAGACCATTTTGTGTCCAAAGCCTGCAATACCCCGTTTCGGGGATGGACGCTTCCGGGAGAGGTGCTCTTAACCGTTTGCGGAGGAAAGCCGGTATACCGGGCAGGGAGCCTGTCATTAGAGGAAAAGAATATATGATTCGTTTGTTATTTATTTTTTTGTATCTGGTCTTTTTTTATTTCATTAGTATCCCGCTGCTGTTTGTGGAGTGGGTGGTATCGCTCCTCAACAAGCATTACAAGAGGTGGCTGCCGCTGCCCCTGGTGACCTGGAGTTTTCGCTGCATCACCGCAATCAGCGGCGCGGAGGTAACCGTGCTGGGGGAAGAAAATGTGCCGAAGGACGAGGCGGTGCTTTATGTAGGGAACCACCAGAGCTATTTTGATATTGTGCTGACGTATGCCAGGGTGCCGCGAAGGACAGGCTATATGTCCAAGAAAGAACTGCGCTATGTGCCGGTGATTGCACAGTGGATGAAATATCTGCACTGCCTGTTTTTAGATCGAAAAGATCCCAGACAGGGACTGCTCATGATGAAGCAGGCGGCGGAAGATGTGAAAAGCGGAATTTCTTTTGCCATTTTTCCGGAGGGCACCAGAAACACGAATCCGGAAACGCTTCTGCCCTTTCACAAGGGGAGTTTCAAGATTGCACAGTGGTCGAATTGTTTGATCGTACCCATTGCCATCAACAACACCAGAAATATCTTTGAGGCGCACCTGCCCGCTGTCAAAAAACAGCATGTCATTCTAGAGTATGGAAAGCCCTTTCGAATCAGTGATATGGACAAAGCGGATCAGAAGACAATCAACACCTATACGGCGGGCATCATTCAGGAGATGGTGACGAAAAATCAGAAACTGGTCTAGGAGAGGTGCGAAAATGGTTAAGAAGAAGGAGAGCGTGGAAATTTTGTCTCAAACCGAGATGGCGCAGGGCATTTGGGATGTGAGGCTGAAGAGTGAACTAGCGAAGGAAGCAAGACCCGGGCAGTTTGTCGGAGTTTACCTGAACAACCCGGCGAGGCTCCTGCCCAGACCGATCAGCATCTGCCTGGCGGATGCTGAAAAAGAAGAGCTGCGCCTGGTTTACCGCATCTCGGGAGAAGGGACAGCGGAGCTTTCCACTTACCCCGCACATGAGTCCCTGGATCTTCTGGGAGTACTGGGAAACGGCTATCCGATGGAGAGTTTAAAGGGGCAAAAGATCCTGCTATTTGGCGGCGGAGTCGGCATTCCGCCGCTGCTCTTTGCAGCACAGCGTCTGCAAGAGGAAGCGCCCGTCATGATGATGGGATACCGAAACGGAGACACCTTCCTGGCGGAAGAATTTCAGAAGTACGGAAAATTATATCTGGCAACAGAAGATGGAAGCGTCGGCACGAAGGGGAATGTCATGGACGTGTACAGGGAGAACCCGGTGGATTTCGATGTCATTCTAGCCTGCGGTCCGCTACCGATGCTGCGGGCGATCAAGCAGTTGGTTCAGGAAGAGAATCAGAGGAAACAGGCGAGGAAAAAGGCCTACCTGTCGTTGGAAGAAAGAATGGCTTGCGGAGTGGGAGCCTGTCTTGGCTGCGTCACAAAGACGACGAAGCAGGATGCGCATTCCCGGGTCAAGAATGCCAGGATCTGTACGGATGGGCCGGTTTTTGAGGCGGAGGAGGTGGAGATATGAATACGGAAGTGAAAATCGCGGGAGTTCCCTTTAGGAATCCGGTGATGACAGCCTCCGGTACCTTCGGCTCCGGAATGGAATACGGAGAGTTTGTGGATTTGAATGCGCTTGGCGGCGTTGTGACCAAAGGCGTTTCCATGGAGCCATGGCAGGGAAATGATACGCCGCGGGTGACGGAAACGCAAAGCGGGATGTTAAATGCCATCGGACTGCAGAATCCCGGGATCGAAGTTTTTTGCCAAAGAGATCTTGCCTATCTGGAGAATTTTGAAACCAGGGTGATCGTCAATGTATGTGGCCATACCATTCCGGAATACGTTGCCGTAGTGGAAAGACTTTCGCAGGAAAAACGGGTGGATCTTCTGGAAATCAACGTCTCCTGCCCGAATGTCAAAGAGGGAGCCATCGCCTTCGGTGTGGACAAAAAAGCACTTTCCGAGATTACATCTGAAATCAAGAAGAAGGCAAAACAGCCGGTGATCATGAAACTCTCTCCCAATGTAACCAGCATTGCTGAAATGGCAAAGGCCGCAGAAGCAGCCGGAGCGGATGCCATCTCCTTAATCAATACGATCACGGGTATGCAGATCGATATTCAAAAAAGAAAATTTGTGCTTGCCAATAAAACCGGGGGGCTCTCGGGACCTGCGATCAAACCGGTTGCGGTGCGAATGGTTTATGAATGTGCACAGGCGGTAAGCATACCGATTATCGGGATGGGGGGAATTGCAAGCGCAGCGGACGCACTGGAATTTCTCTTAGCCGGTGCGTCCGCCGTTGCCATTGGAGCCGCAAATTTCCATGATCCTTACACAACCATCAAGGTCATTCACGGCATCGAAGACTATTTACGGAAGAATGAAGTGGATGATATCCACAGTCTCATTGGTGCGGTACATTAGATGGAATCTTTCCGGGAATCATTCCGGAAGGATTCCCCGAAGGATTTTAGGAAGGATTTCCGGAAGGGGTTCCTTCGCCTTGTGCGCCTTTTGGGGTAGTGTTCTTTGTTGTGACGTTTTTGGCTGCGGCGTCCTCTTTGGGAGTGGTGCACTCCTTTTTCCAGTCGTCAAAGCCCTTCATAACCGCGTCATAGGTCTTTTTACAGATCTCGGGAAGGTGACCGCTCCAAGTTTTTTCCGCCTGTTTGTAGCCCTGTTCGAAGGCGGATCTCATCTTTTCAATTTTCGACGGATCGCCACCGGTCAGTGCCTTTGCAAAATCCAGAATCCGATCGGAGGTCTGTTTGACACCCCAGTATCCGTCTTCTGAAATATCTTTGAGCGCCTGTTCTTTTGTCTTTTCGTCGACGGTGAAATCGCCGGCAGCCAGTGTTTTCCAGAGAGCATCGTCCGTGAGGCTAAGGGTCTTCGCCTGTTTTCCGAACATCTGTCGGATCAGGTTTAGGAACGTTTGCTGGCGAGTCGTCATATCATCCTGCATCTGCTTGATTTTCTCGGTGTCAGGTTTATAGACTTTAGGGGAAGCGGCTGCCGCAGGATCCGTTTTTTCATAAACGGCAGCAGGGGGTGTTTCTTTCCCTGTAGAATCTTTAGGATCATTCGAAGCGCCCGCTTTGCCGGGCTGTGGACTTGCTTTGCTTGTACAGGCTGCGGGAGAAGTAGGACAAGTCGTAGCGGGACTTTGGATCGCATTCATTTCCATGGTGAAAACCTCCTTTTTTTCATCTGCTTGTTGTATCGGACAATTAAACTCAAAAAAGAAGGCTGGAATTTTTAAATTCCTGTATAATTAAAATAATGAAAGTGTCAAAAGATACAGGAAATCAAGAGGATTTTGATTTTTGTTTCAAATGATTTAGGCGGTCAAGGTGGCAAAAGAAGGGGCGTACGATGAGGATTTGTAAAAAGGCCTATGCCAAGATCAATTTGTGTCTGGATGTGAAGGGAAAGAGGGAAGACGGCTATCATCTGGTCCGCATGGTCATGCAGACGGTCAATCTCTATGATAAGCTGGAGTTTTGTTCGAATGAGACAGGAGAGATCCGTCTGCAAACCGGGAAGGCGTCTCTGGCGGGAGATAGAACGAATCTGATCTGGAAGGCGTGTGAGCGGATGCGGGAGCTTTTTTCCATAAGACAGGGATTGGAAATCAAACTGGACAAAAAGATTCCGATGGCGGCAGGGATGGCGGGCGGCAGTGCGGATGCGGCAGCCACCTTTCTGGCGATGAATGAAATGTTTGATCTCCGCCTGTCCATGGAGGAACTGCGCAAGATTGCACTTCCGCTCGGTGCGGACATCCCTTTTTGTATCGAAGGCGGGACCATGCTGTCGGAAGGAATCGGTGAAGTGCTGACACCTCTTTGCGCTCCGCCCGAAGCAGTTCTCCTGGTGGCAAAGCCCGCGGTGAATGTCTCGACCAAAGAAGTGTACGCCGGACTGGATCGGATTCCGGAGGAGAAAAGAAGACATCCCGACGTAGACAGGATGGTGGAGGCGTTAAAGGCGCAGGACCTTACCGCCATCTGCGCCCTGACCGGCAACAGCCTGGAAGAGGTGACAAAGTCGATGCACCCGGTGATCGGTGAAATTGAGGAAGTCATGCGCAGGGGAGGCGCCCTGACGCAGATGATGAGCGGGAGCGGCCCCAGCGTTTTCGGAATCTTTCGGGATGCGCCCGCCGCGCAAAGGACCTTTTATGAACTGAAGCAAACGAACATGGCACCGGAACTCTTTTTAACTTCTTTTATTCGCCCGTGAGAGAGGAGTAGAGATCGATCCATCCGTGAGAGAAGAAGAGAAGCTTTTGCCTTCGCGTCGAAGGTCGTGTGCTTAGATCCATCGTAAAAGAAGAATAGACGCTTTCGCCTTCGCTTCGAAGGTTGTATGCGCTTTGATCCACCATAAAAGAGGAATAGAGAGAAAACCGGAAGGAGAAGGAAGACGAATGGGAGAAAATCTGGAAGTCATCCGAGAGGATCTTTTGGAAAACGAAAAGGGATCGGAGAAAGTGAAAGTCACCATTACGGGGGAACACACAAGACCGGGGAATTCGGGAGAGAAAGAATCCCATACGGAGACGACAAGGAATGAAGTAGCCGGTATTCTGCGCAGAGCAAAGGGAGGCGTCATCCTCCTGGAATACGAAGAGGCACTGGAAGAAGGCGTGGACATCGTGACGTTCAACCGGGTGAAAATCAAACCCTCCTCTTTGGAAATCAGTCGAAAAGGATCTGTGGATACGGAGCTTGTGTGGAAAGAGGGGGAAGACCAGGATACCGAATATAAAACACCGTATGGGCAGATGAAGATGCATATCCATACGGAGCGTTATCAAACCTATCAATTAGAAAGGGGGAAACGAATCATAGCGGAAGCGGAATATCGCGTACGCATGAACGGGATGGAAATGTCAAAGGCGCTCATTCGTCTGGATATCCGCTGCCTGGATGCGCATTGAAAGAAACGTTGCCGGAATTCCCTTTGTCTTCCTATTTCACCGGTTTGGCACCGGCTTTTTCTTGAAGCCTTTCAACCCAGGCCCGCAGCCCGGACTGCTTTTTGGGGGCAACTTCCTGCTTGCCGTGCATGCCGCGGACGGCAGTGACATAGATTCCGCTGACCGTTGCCTTCACTTCTTTGCGCATCGGTACGGAGTCAAAGATCTGCGCATCGCACATCAGGTTCATGATCTGCGGACCAACTTTTACTTTAAGAATCGGCACCTTGGACCCGCGCATCAGCCTCGGCGTTTGTTCAATGACCTGTGCGGGCAGACCGGATTCTTTCATTTTCAGCTTCTTTTTATCAATGACAAACATGGAAATCTGCTGTGCAGCAGCCTGCAGCTGAATTTGCTGCTCTTCCTGACGCTTTTGCATTTCTGCCGAAAAGATAAAGAGCGATCAGAACGGCAGTCAGCACCACAAGAATGACAAGAAATGTAATTGCACCCGTACTCAACTTTTTTCCCTCTCTGGTGATTCCTATTCAAGTATGTGAAAATTGCGGACCATGCAATATTCTAACATCCGATTCCATTGCAGTCAAAAGCATTTTTTGATAAACTGATCTTTATTGGATTCGATCAGAATTCGGAAAAGAGGAGTAAACGATGAAAAAAAATACAGCAGTTTTGCTTGCTGCGCTGTTAACGACAACATCGCTCGTCGGTTGTGCGCAGAACGATACGAAAAATCAGAAAGCAGCGTCCACCGCCGCTTCGGTCAGCGCAGCGGATGCCTCGGGGGCGGCTTCTAACGCTTCGACGGCAGCTTCGTTGGCGGCAAACGCACAGAAGGTGGAGGATCATACTCAAAAAGATGCCTATCTCTCCGGGATCAAGGCGGAAGATTACGTCACGCTGGGAAAATACAAGGGGATCGAGGTTTCCGAGAAGGAAGTCGTGGTCAGCGAAGAGGAAATTCAGGCCCGCATGGAAGTCTATAAACAACAGCAGGGTCTCAAGCAGGTAAAAGACAGGGACACGGTTCAGAGTGGAGACACGGTAAATATCAATTATACCGGCAAACGAGAGGACACGGGAAAGGCCTTTGAGGGCGGCACCGCATCCAACGTGGATCTGAAGATCGGGTCCGGAACTTTTGTACCGGGATTTGAAGACCAGCTGATCGGACATAAGGTAGGGGAGAGTTTTAATATCAATATCACTTTCCCGAAGGATTACAGCAACAGCGAACTGGCAGGGAAAAAGACGGTTTTTGCCATCACGATTAACAGCATTTCCAATTATCCGGAGCTGACGGATGCGTATATCAAGACGCTTGGGATTGATAAGGTCGAGAGCAAGAAGCAGCTGCACGATTATGTGGAAAGACATCCGCACGCAGCAGGAGAAGAGCAATCTCAGCGCACTGAAAAATGACCTGCAGGATCAGTTACGGAAGAGTTGTACCTTCAAAGAGTTGCCGAAGGATATGATATCCCGTTATGTGGCGCTTCTGCATGATAACGTAACCCAGAACCTGCAGATCATGCAGATGTATTACGGGAGTTCCATGACAGAAGAACAATACCTCTCCCAGGCCATGCAGGCGGAGAACTTCAAGGGCAGCACCGAAGATTTTTTGAAAGAAAAAGCGGTCGAAGAGGCGGATGTCGGTGTGATGTTCCAGGCGATTGCAGATAAGGAAGGCATAAAAGTTGAAGATAAGAAAGTGAAGGAAGAGGTAAAGAAGGCACTCTCCTCTTACGGGATGAAAACGGCAGAGGACTACCAGAAAGCAAAGGGACTCAATCTCGAAGAGGAGATCCGGGAGAAACTGATGCGAGAGGCGGTTCTGGATTATCTGGTGAAGGAAGCGAAAATCACCAAAGTTCCGGCAGAGGAAGCAGGAGTGGACTCCGCAGAGGATGCGGCAGCAGCAGATTCCTCAAAGAGCAGCACAGACGAACAGAAATAATCCGGTAAGGCGCGGCAGGGAGAACAGCCACCATCCGGCAAGGAACAATAGGATGGTCAGTCTCAATCCGGCAAGGAAGCAATAGACGAACAAAAAAATCCGGCAGGCAAGGAGCAGAGGAAGGTAGGGAAACGATATGGAAGGTTACAAATTCACAGAGGTAAAAAAGCTATATCAGGACAGTGCCTCTTTTGCGGAAAAAGAGGTGACGGTCGGCGGGTGGATCCGCTCCATCCGGGATTCGAAGAACCTTGGCTTTATTGTCCTGCATGACGGAAGTTGTTTCCAAACCCTGCAGATTGTTTATGACATGGAGCATCTGAATAATTTCGCAGAAATTTCCAAATTAAATGTCGGAAGCGCCATCATTGCAAGAGGAGTGATCGTAGAGACACCGAATGCCAGGCAGCCTTTTGAAATGCAGGCGAGGGAGATTACCGTTGAGGGGTTGTCTACTCCGGATTACCCGCTGCAGAAAAAAAGGCATACCATGGAATATCTGCGCACCATTCCTCATCTGCGTCCGCGCTCGAATACGTTTTCCGCCGTGTTCCGCATCCGGTCTCTGATTGCCTATGCGATCCATCAATTCTTTCAGGAGAATGGGTTTGTCTATGTGCATACGCCGCTCATCACCTCTTCCGATGCGGAAGGGGCCGGCGAAATGTTTGAGGTCACCACGTTAGAGCTGAAGGATGTGGCGAAGAACCCGGACGGAAGCGTTGATTACACCAAGGATTTTTTTAACAAAAGAACCTTTTTGACCGTCAGCGGACAGATCGATGAGGAGGCGTTTACCATGGCCTTCCGCAATACCTATACCTTCGGTCCGGCGTTTCGGGCGGAAAATTCGAATACAGCCAGGCATGCCGCCGAATTCTGGATGGTCGAGCCGGAGATGGCCTTTGCCGATCTGAAAGACTACTGTGATTGTGCAGAAGCCATGCTCAAATACATCATTCGCTATGTACTGGAAAATGCACCGGAAGAGCTGGCGTTCTGCAATCAGTACATCGATCAGGGCCTGCTGGAGCGGCTGCATCATGTAGCAGATTCCGATTTCGGGCGGATCGACTACACGGATGCGGTGAAGGAGCTGGAAAAACACAACGACCAGTTTGAATACAAGGTGTCCTGGGGCTGTGATTTACAGACGGAACACGAACGTTTTTTAACCGAAGAAATCTTTAAGAGACCGGTGTTCGTCATGAATTATCCGAAGGAAATCAAATCCTTCTATATGAAACAGAATCCGGATGGAAAGACGGTGGCGGCGGCAGATTGTCTGGTACCCGGAATCGGTGAGATCATCGGAGGTTCTCAGAGGGAAGACGATCTGGAAAAGCTGACCAGGCGTATGGATGAAATGCACATGAACAAAGACGATTACCGTTTTTATCTGGATTTGCGGAAGTACGGATCGGTCAGACATGCGGGATTCGGACTGGGATTCGAGCGCTGTGTCATGTACCTGACCGGTATGAGCAACATCCGCGATGTGGAGCTGTACCCGCGAACGGTCGGCAACTGCGAATAAGACGAACGATAGGAAATCCCGGGGGATGCTTGTCTTCCGGGGTTTTGTCGTTCCACAAAACAGGGAAGTGCAGATACCTGCTGTGTTATGATAGGAAAAGGGATTGGCATCTGTTCCGTGTTCCGCGAGGCGGATAGCAGTGTGGGAGGCAGTCGGAATGGAAGAGCAATCGTCAAGATTTTTCCATAGATAAAGAGAGAATCATGAAGAGAAAACAGGGCGCAACAGAATGGAGTCGGGTGTCGTTTGCAGGAAAGGCAGCAGGGAGGTATCTTTCTGTCTTCCTCTGTCTGTTTTTGATTGCGGGAATGTTAAAGACAACGTCGTTTTTCTCGCTGGCAACGTCTTCCAGGGAGCTGGAAAACCGACAGAGAAAATTACAGAATCAGATGGAACAAAACCGTGCCGGCATTACGAATGCCAATCAGTCCCAGGAAGATGCAAGACAGGAGCAGGGAGAGCTGAACGAGGCGATCGGGGAAACAGACCGCGAACTCTCGGAAGTGGTCGCCAACGTCGGCCTGATCCAGAAGGAAATCGACAAGAAACAGTCGCAGATCGACGAAATCCAGGTGAAAGTGGACGAAGAAACGCGAAAGGAAGGTCAATTATACGCCGAGATGAAGGAGCGCATCCGTTTTCTCTTCGAGCAGGGAGATATGCGGTATGTACAGATCCTGTTGGAAGCGCAGAATTTCTCGGATATGGTGAATAAGGCGGCCTATATCCAAAAGCTTTACGCTTATGACAAAAAACAGCTGGACGCCTATGAGAAGACCAGAAAAACAGCCGCCGCCTATCAGGCGCAGCTGGAAGATGAAAAGTCGGAACTGGAAACGACGCTCTATGAGCATCAGGAAGAACAGACCCACATGAATCAAATGCTGGCACAGTACCGTTCCCGTTATGCGGATGCGGATGCCAGAATCGCCAGGGCGCAGGCGGATGCGGAGGCCTATGCCGCAAAAGTGGAAGAACAGGCACAACAGGTGGATGCGCTCACGGATAAAATTGCGCAGGCAAAAGAACGAGAGGAAGCGCAGCGCCTAGCGGAGGAAGCGAAGAAGAAGGCAGAAGCGGAGGCAAAAGCCAGGGCGCAGCAGGAAGCGGAAGAGCGAAAGAGACAGGAAGGGAATTCGGGCGAGGAAGGCAATGGGGGAGGCGAAGAAGATCGCCCGCAGAAAGAGGAAAAGACCTATGCGCCTGCGGGCAGTGCAAGCGGAACGAACATCGCCAACTTTGCCACGCAGTTTGTCGGATGCCCCTATGTAGCGGGCGGCACTTCCCTGACCAACGGGGCGGACTGCTCCGGTTTTGTCTGGGCTGTCTATAAGGAATTCGGCATTCGCGTCCCCAGAACCTCCTGGTCGCTTGCCATGATCGGCCAGGAAGTCTCGCTGGATACGGCGCAGCCGGGAGACTTGGTTTGTTACCCGGGGCACGTCGGTATCTACATCGGAAACGGCTGTATCGTGCATGCTTCCAGCGCAAGGACGGGAATTAAAATCAGCAACGCCACTTATCGTGCGATCTCGAGTGTGCGCAGGATTTTGTGATAAAATACAAGCGTTAAAGGTTTCCATTCTATCGGGAGAGTTTTTGATCTTAGACATCCACATCGTTTGATCAATCAGAGATGAAAGGATTTGTATGAAAAGAGAGAACATCATCGTTTTGGACTTCGGAGGACAGTATAAACAGCTGATCGCAAGGCGGGTACGGGAATGCCATGTGTATTGTGAAATCCATCCCCACACCATGCCGGTGGAAGAGCTGAAAAAAAAGAAGCCCAAGGGTATCATTCTGACGGGCGGGCCAAACTCCGTTTACGGAGAGGAAGCCGTACTCTGTGATCAAGAAATTTTTCACCTCGGCATACCGGTGCTGGGAATCTGCTACGGCTCCCAGCTGATGGCACAGCTTCTCGGCGGCGAAGTAAAGACAGCCCCCGTGAGCGAGTATGGAAAAACCGAAGTGCAGTTGGGAGGATCCGCACTGTTTCAGGAAATCCCGGAAAAATGCACAGTATGGATGAGCCATACGGATTATATTGCGAAGGTGCCGGACGGATTTCAAATCACAGGGCATACGAATCACTGCCCCGTTGCCGCAATGGAGAATGCACAGGCAGGGCTGTACGCCGTACAGTTCCATCCGGAGGTGCTGCATACCGTTTACGGGAAGCAGATGCTGCAGCATTTTGTCATGGATATCTGTTCCTGTAAGGGAGATTGGAGGATGGACGATTTTGTCGCCACTTCGATCGAAGAAATCCGGAAAAAGGTGGGAAGCGGGAGAGCGCTTTGTGCACTGTCAGGTGGAGTGGATTCCTCGGTGGCAGCCGTGCTGATGGCAAAGGCAATCGGAAAACAACTGACCTGTGTGTTTGTGGACCATGGTCTTCTACGCAAAAACGAGGGAGATGAGGTAGAAGCGGTCTTCGGTCCGAGCGGCCCTTACGAATTAAACTTTGTCAGAGTCAATGCGCAGGAGCGTTTCTATGAAAAGCTGGCGGGCGTGACGGAACCGGAAAAGAAGCGGAAACTCATTGGCGAGGAATTCATCCGTGTTTTTGAAGAAGAGGCAAAGAAGATCGGCGCGGTGGATTACCTTGTGCAGGGAACAATCTACCCCGACGTCGTAGAATCCGGGATCGGCAATGGCGCAGTCATCAAATCTCACCATAATGTGGGCGGGCTTCCTGACCATGTGCAATTTAAGGAAATCATTGAGCCGCTGCGTTCGCTCTTTAAAGATGAGGTGCGTGCCGCCGGGCTTGCTCTTGGCATCCCGGAGAAACTGGTCTACCGGCAGCCCTTCCCGGGGCCGGGACTCGGGATCCGTATTGTTGGTGAAGTTACCGCAAAAAAAGTGCAAATCGTGCAGGAGGCGGATGCCATTTTCCGGGAAGAAGTTGCAAAGGCAGGCCTTGCCATGACCAGGGAAACGCCCGGAATCGGCCAATACTTCGCCGCCCTGACCAACATGCGCAGCGTGGGCGTGATGGGAGACTTCCGCACCTACGACTATGCCGTCGTGCTGCGAGCAGTCAACACCACCGACTTTATGACGGCAGACTGCTCGGAAATTCCCTTCTCGGTCTTGCAGACCTGTATGAACCGGATCATCAACGAAGTCAAAGGCGTCAACCGCGTCCTCTATGACCTGACCAGCAAACCGCCGGGAACGATTGAGATGGAATAATGAAAGTACAGTGAAGAATGGCTTAAATCCGCCATTTCTGAGCCTTCAAATAGTGATTTGATAACAAATTGATAACAGCCTATATTCTGACTTTATTTCTGTGATGCCCGCGGTTTGCGGGTCATGGGCAGAAAATAAGAAGAGCAGGGTCTTACGGAACGGTATGTTCGGTAGGATGCCTGCTCTTTTGTGCGCCCGGCGGCGCACGTTTCTAACCGGTGAAAGTCCGGAATCCGCCCGGTGGTGGGAAGGATATAGCCGAAGGCAAGGTGTCCATCGTGAGGTGGAATCTGAAGGAAGCCGGATGTGGGAACAGACTAACCACGGGCAAATCTCTGGTCTGACGAACAGAAATCACATAGAAGGTCTCGTGTGAGGGTAAGACTGCAATACAAGCCGAAGCCCAATAACTACACGGAATCATACGGGATAAATGTGGCAGATAGATGGAGAGAAAGAAACGTGTGATACCCGGGGGAGGCCTGCGCGGAACGCTCCGAAAGGAGTAACCATCGCCGAAAGCGTTGCTGAACGCGCAGGAGTCAGCAGAGGTCATAGTAGCGGAAAACCGTGAAGGGCCTAATCAACAGGAGTCCTAAGTACAACCCGGAAAGGAGGAAAGGGCGAATGGGTACAGAAAACATTGGAAACAATGGCTGCTCGCAAAGAGATAGCGCGGAACGCAAAGGGTATGTGAGAGCGCACCGCTCTTTCAACCGGATATGGAAGGAAAGGGACAGTGCAGAGCCGGATATTCTCGGGAAGATACTGGATAAGGATAACCTTAACCGTGCCTATAAGAGAGTGAAGGCAAACAAGGGAGCGCCCGGAGTCGATGGGATGACCACCCGGGACGCGCGTGCGTGGTTAAAGGAGCATCAGAGTGAACTCATAGAGAAGATAAGGAGAGGACATTACACTCCCTCTCCCGTGAGACGCAAAGAGATCCCGAAGCCAGACGGCGGAATACGAAAGCTTGGTATTCCGACGGTAATCGACCGCACTATCCAGCAGGCTATGGCTCAACAGATCATGCCTATCTATGAGCCACTGTTTTCGGACGGAAGCTTCGGCTACCGACTGGGAAGAAGTGCAAAGGATGCCATTCGGAAGATAAAGGAGTATGTGGAGCAAGGATACACGAGAGCCGTGGTTCTCGACCTGTCCAATTATTTCGATACGATAGGCCATGTGAAACTGCTCAACCTCTTACAGCAGAATGTAAAGGACGAGCGGGTCATACAGCTGATCAAAAGGTATCTGAAGAGTGGAGTGATGGAAAACGGTGTTGTGACTCCGACAGAAGAAGGTTCACCGCAGGGCGGAAGTCTCTCTCCGCTGTTGGCGAACATATATCTGAACGAGTTTGATCAGGAGTTCAGTAAACGAGGGGTGCCGTGTATCCGCTATGCAGATGATATCGTCCTGCTGGGGAAAAGTGAGCGGGCATCGCTAAGGCTACTGGAATCCAGTGTGAAGTACCTTGAGGAAACCTTGAAGCTAAAGGTGAATCGGGGGAAAAGCAGAGCGGTCAGCGTGTTTGCAACTCGAAATTTTAAGTACCTTGGCTTCTGCTTTGGGAAGGGGAAGAAAGGCGTATTCATCAGAGTACATCAGAAATCCAAGAAGAAGTTCAAGGACGAGTTGCGCAGGCTCACTTCCCGGAGCAGATGCGGCAGCATAGTCAATACCATGAAGCGTATAGAAAAGAGTGCGCGGGGATGGTTGAACTACTACGGCATTGCAGATATGAAAAGCAACATCGAAGACATCAACGGCTGGCTGTACAGGAGAATTCGCATGTGCATCTGGAAGCAGTGGAAACTGCCAAGGACACGCAAACGGAAGCTTCTGGGGCTGGGCCTGCCTGAATGGGCAGCCTGCGAAGGAGCTTATAGCCGTAAGTCCTACTGGCGCATGTCGAATGTTGGAGTGGTCAAGAGGGCGTTAACAAAAGAAAGACTGATACACTGGGGCTTTTATGATCTTGCCATAGCGTATCAGTCTATGCATGTCAACTGTTGAAACCGCCGTGTACCGAACGGTATGCACGGTGGTGTGAGAGGACGGCGGCTAATCACCGCCTCCTACTCGATCACAATTTTTCTAAAATTTGATTGATGGTAAAATAATGCGATTATTGAATTGCTGACGCATCAACATCCTCTCTGCTAAAAGAATACGTCACCTTATTATTCCTCCAAAAACTAGGTGCAAAGCTAATTTCAAACGTTGAGAAATCCTGCGGAACCTGATAAGAAATAACACCATTCATTTTCTTTCCAGCCGCGACTGAACCGTCCAACTGACTGATCCCATCCACCTCTGGTGCCTGATACCCAATAAGATCTTGATTTAAAGAGAAATCATCACAATAGGCTTCAAAGGAGACCATTGAACTCACAGAAATATCAGATGAGGATTGGTTGTCGATGTAAAAAATCAGCTCAAGAAAATATTTTCCATTATCAGGTCTTACAAATTTTCCATCACCCTTTGACAAAATGGCCGATGACAGTTTTATCTGAACACCATCAAAATCAGCAGTGTCTCCAATTCCAAAATCAGTATCCGTAGGTTCAGTATTCACACTTTCAGATGTCGTTGAGTCATCTGCATTATCTACTGAAGTACTATCTGAATTCGTAGATGTGACTTTTTTGGGTTCCTTGCTACCTCCACCGGCAACCGTACCAATAATCGCAATCAAAACAATCACAATAATAATCCACTTTAATTTCCCACCCTTTTTCTTCTTTTCTTCGATTGACATAATGACCTCCCCTCGCCTAAAACATCAGAATTTTTCGAATCAATTATATATATATATATATTTACGCAAGTATTTTTAGCGGATGATTTGATAGTGAGAGCACCGTGGAATAAATACGATCGGAGTTCTTAACAATCACTGACCAGCTATAACACTGATCGGGAAAACTGTTTACACAAGATACTTGGCACAATCGAAAATGTATTGCTATCTGCCTGATGATTACTTACAATAGAGCCAAAAAGGAGGTGTATCTCTATTAAGGATTCCACTGTGAGCGCTCGTGTTGAAAATGATGTCAAAGTCGAAGCAGAGGACATACTGCAGAGACTTGGCGTTCCCGTTTCTGTTGTTATTAACTCCCTGTACCGCCAGATCATCTATTGCCATGGGATTCCGTTCTCGCTGACGATCCCGGCAGGGCCTAAGACATTGGACATGATGTCTGACGTTGAACTTGATGCAAAACTTCAAAAAAGCTCTGCACAGTCTGTTGCCGGTGAAGGCAGGCCGTTGGCTGACGTTTTTGATGATCTTGAAAGGAGCCCCAAATAAGTGAATTCCTTCAAGATCATTGTTGTGCCAGATGGTGAAGCAGATCTCTGTGAAATCCAAACATTCTAGGAGCAGCGTCTGCTTTTCTTGACTGCTACACACAATTTTAGGTTTGCCTGAAATACCTGCCATAAAAGGATATAAAACAACTTGAAATAACCGCATATTTATGGGATGATCAGCTTGAAATAACTGACTGATTAAATTTCAAAAATGGAGGGAAAGGTTGTTTAAACGCAAGATTTACGATGAACTGGTTGAATGGAAATCTAAATTTGGACCGAAATATGCTACTATGATCGAAGGGCCAAGACGGGTCGGGAAATCGACTGTGGCGGAAGAGTTTGCCAAGAATGAATTCAAATCATACATCAAAATTGATTTTGCAAACATTACAAAGAGAATGGAAGATGTATTTACGGACTTAGCCGATCTGGGTACGTTTTTCAGGAGACTGCAGCTTGAGACGGGGGTAGTTCTGTATAAAGGTGAATCTGTAATTATTTTTGACGAGATACAGAAAGCACCCTTGGTGCGACAGGCAATCAAACATCTAGTCGCTGATGGAAAGTATTATTACATCGAGACAGGATCCCTAATCAGTATAAAGAAAAATGTAAAGGATATTGTCCTGCCGTCAGAGGAACATAAAATCCAAATGTATCCAATGGATTATGAAGAATTTCTATGGGCAACCGGTAATCAGACGTATTCTTTGCTGAGAGATATTTATAAGACCGGTAAGCCGGTGGGTGAGACAAACCGGAAACTGGTTCGTGATTTTCGAAAATATATGGCAGTCGGAGGGATGCCACAGGCAGTGGCCTCGTATGTAAATGGAGACAGCTTTGAGGAAATTGATCGAATAAAGAGAGAGATTATAGAACTTTATAAAGATGATTTTCGGAAGATAGACAGCTCAGGACGGATATCTCAAATGTTCGAGTCGATTCCGGGGCAGTTAAGTGCTGAGAAAAAACGTTATGTTATTTCTAACGCTTTGAATAAGCGTACGACCGATAAGGATAAGGAACGATTAGCAGACCTCTTAGATTCCAAAACAGTTATCGCTTCTTATAATACGACGGATCCAGGTGTTTCACTGAACCTGACCAGAGATGATACAGCCTATAAGTTATTTCTTGCCGATACAGGGCTATTTGTAACGCTTCTGTTCAATGATGAAAGCAAGGTACATGCTGATATTTACAGCAAGCTTCTGAGAGACAGGTTAAATATCAATCTCGGCTATATATATGAGAATGTGGCAGCTCAGATGATAGCCGCTTCTGGCAGAAAAGTCTACTACCATACTTGGAAGAAGGAGGGAACTACCCATAGTTATGAGGTGGATTTTCTCCTGACCTCGGAAACAAAGGTAATTCCACTGGAAATAAAATCCTCTTCTGTCAGATTCTATAATTCGATCTCAGCGTTTGAAAAGAAATATTCATCAAGGGTAGGAAAACAATATATTCTGTCGCAGAAAGATGTTGACCGAAAAGAAAATCTTTATTTTAAGCCAATTTATATGCTTCCATTTATTTTAGAGGACTTGTGAAGGACTTTAGAGGTTACATCCGTATACTGGCGTAGAGTGAAAAAATAATTTGAGTGAGAGATGCATCTTGCCTGCTAGGGCAAAGGCGGGAAAAGCAGAGGTATAAGATAGAAAAGCAGGAGTAGAGGAGAGAAAATGTTAAATAGTAAAGGTTTTGATTTATGGGCGGATGATTATGATAAATCAGTCGGGGTATCGGAAGAAGAGAATCGTTATCCCTTTGCAGGGTACAAAAGGATTCTGGGAGAGATTTACAAAATCATAATGGAAAAGCCTAATGCAGTAGTTTTGGACCTCGGGTTCGGGACAGGTACATTAACGACAAAACTATATGAAAACGGATGCACTATTTACGGACAAGATTTTTCCTCAAGAATGATAGAGCTCGCGTGTGAGAAGATGCCGGGTGCACATCTTTATCAGGGAGATTTTTCAAAGGGATTAGCGGATGAACTGAAGCAAGAGTCCTTTGATTTTATTGTTGCGACTTATTCTATTCATCACTTAACGGATGCGCAAAAGACTGTTTTGCTAAAAGATTTGCTTGCACATCTGAAAGCCGGCGGAAAGATTCTAATTGGAGATGTCGCTTTTTCAAATCGCAAGGAATTGAATCAATGCAAAAAAGAATATACGGATGAGTGGGATGATGATGAAATCTATTGTGTTGCTGATGAATTAAGAACAGAATTTCCGAATCTGATTTTTGAGAAGAAGACATTCTGCTCCGGTATATTGATATTAGCAGGAAAAAATTTTGTCTTATACGAAACCATTGGCCTTGAGGTAAGTTAGAGATGTCTGTGACAAGTTTTATTCATGTAAACAAAGCGGAAAATGATGGTTTTGATTTAGAAAAATTCAATAGGGAAATAAAAAAGAAGTATCCGGGGACAGAGATAGAGCAGAGTAGCAGTGCGTCATTTTCCTATGACCTTTGTTGGGAAAATTATTCGGAGACTTATCAATTTACACTACGAATGGATAAAAAAAGAACCACCTTTGCCATAGAGTATTTTAATTCCGAGAATAGAATGAAGGATTATGCAAGCTTTATTGTATGGCTCGGCCTGTTTTTGGATCGAGAACAGGAATTGATTTTATGTGATGAAAATAATGAGGACACACTGATTCTTTCCACGAATACCTCCGTGGAAGATATTGAGGAGTGGTTAGGAAAATTAGGGCTATAAGGATGGGAGACAGAGATGGATTTTACACAGGATAGGAAAAGTAATATTCTTTTTGGTTTGCATGATAGCAGGATAAAGAAGATTCATTTTCAAAACGGTGTTTTAACCTTAGAACCGCATAAACTCTTTCAATATACGGCAGAGGGGGAAAAAGTATATTCCGGAAAACTTGTGTTTTTTGATACGGATTTAGAGGAATGTAATATTTTGATATTTGATAGGACTGTATATGAGGGGGCATTTTCCGGAAAGGCCATCGGATTAAAAGAATATATGAAAGAATATGCCCATGCAGAATTTGAAATCTTAACAGAAGGATACTTCGGCTATAGTACAACATATACAGGCTGGCTTTGGGAGAAAGGAAAAGAACCTGTATCGGCCATCCTGTATATTTGGAATTCAGGGGATATGGTTTATAGAATTGGTTGCTAAATTGGAACGTGTGAGGATGGGATAATACGGTGAATGAGAAAAATAATGAGATAATTTTATTTGAAACACATGATCAAGAAGTTAAGTTGTCAGTTTCTCTGGAAAATGAGACAGTATGGCTGAGTTCTAATCAAATGGCATTACTCTTTGATAGAGATGAAAAAACGGTTCGTAAACATGTTAATAATGTTTTTAAGGAAAATGAATTAGACAAAGAAAACAACACGCAAAAAGTGCGTGTTGATGGATGTAAGCGGATTGCGGCATCCATTTTTTTGGAATTTCTAGGGAGAAATTACGCATTATTCCGGAATGAAGGAAAGGTAATTAGCGATGTTATGATTGCAGAGTCTAAGCCGGAGGAAAAAGACATAATGATTACTTTGGTTATGAATCTATTGAAGATGTAGATAACTTTGAATTTGAGGGGGTGTTTTTATGTCAACAATTAAAATTGAAAATCTCACTTTCTCATATTATGGCTATGTAAAACCTGTATTTGAAAATGTATCCTTTTCATTTGATACGAACTGGAAAACAGGGCTAATAGGAAGAAACGGAATTGGAAAATCAACACTATTTAAGCTACTTTTAAACCAAGAAGTTTATCAAGGTAAAATCAGCAAAAGTGTTGACTTTATTAAATTCCCACCCAATTTAAGTGATACTTCAAAATTCGGGATTGAGTTATATAAAGAACTCATCTCAGATGAGGAAGAATGGAAATTATTTAGAGAACTTAATATGCTAAATATAGATGAGAGCCTTGTTTACAGAGAGTTTGAAACGCTTTCTAAAGGAGAACAAACAAAAATCCTTTTAGCTATTTTGTTTACAAGAGAAGATGGTTATTTTACTTATAGATGAACCAACAAACCATTTAGATATGGACGGAAGAAAAAAATTGTCAGTGAATATCTGAAAAAGTAAAAAAAGGTTTTTTTGCTTATATCTCATGATAGAGATTTTTTTAGATGGCTGTATCAATCATGTTATTTCTCTTAACAGGAATTCTATTGATGTCCAATCAGGAAATTTTTACATCATGGTATGAAAATAAATTGAGGAAAGACCAATTTGAAATTAGTCAAAATGAGAAATTAAGAAAAGATATTAAACGATTAAAAAGAAGCTGCAAGACAAAGTCATATTTGGTCTAATAAAATTGAAAAATACTAAAAAAACGCTGTGAAAGTATCAGGTGTAAAAACCAGACAAAGGGACATATAGGTCATCAGTCAGCTAAGATGATGAAAAAAATCTAAAGAATTTGGAGCATAGACAAAATAAGGCAATAGAAGAAAAACAGAATTTACTAAAAGATATTGAAACAAAGGAAAGTTTATTATTGCATACGTTAGATTATCATAAAAATCCTCTAATATCCGTTTGCGATTTATCATCATATTATGGAGAAAGACAGATATTAAGGAATATCAGTTTTGATATAAAGCAAGGTGATATAGTGGCTATATACGGGGGGAATGGTAGCGGAAAATCAAGCTTGATTAAAATTTTATTAGGGTTACATCACGAGTATTCAGGTGATGTAAAATTAGCAAGTAATTTGAAAATGTCGTATATTCCTCAAGATACATCAAATTTAGCAGGTAGCTTAAATGAATATATTCATAAGCAAGGTGTTGATGAAACATTGTGCAAAACAATTCTTAGAAAATTAGATTTTGCAAGAGAATTATTTGAAATGGATATGAAGAACTATAGCGATGGACAAAAAAAGAAAGTTTTAATTGCTGTAAGTTTGTCAAAGCCGGCTCATATATTTGTTTGGGACGAACCACTGAATTATATAGATGTAATATCAAGAATACAGATTGAGGAAATTATAAAAGAAGCAAATCCTACACTCCTATTTGTGGAACACGATAAGAGGTTTGTAGAAGATATAGCGAATAAAATAATACGATTATAAACTAAATAATAGCTTCCGGCTTGTAGGGGAGAACAAGATGTTAAATAAGAGATTTGGCATAAAGGGCGAAAGTTCCTAATCCGCAAAGATAGTGGAAAAGGATAGATGAAGATATCTGCGTATAATCATAAAATTTACACAAAGCTATATTGCGCATAATCAAACGCAGATGCTTGTGGCAAAAGGACACAAAGTGTGCTCTTATACGCACTATTTCTATGAAAAACACTGTAACGATATAGAAATGGATTTCATTATATCCAATAACAGTAAGCTGAAATATAAATTGTATCCTATAGAAGTAAAATCAGGGAAAAATATACTACAGCTCGACACCCGCTTCATGCAATCGCTTAGAATTAATTTATCGTTGCACTTGCATACAGTATTGATGTGCTTAAACACATAATATTGCGAAATGGAGGATAATTGTAGCATATGAAGAAAGTAGTATTTATCGTAATGCTTATTCTATTCATGGTAATCGATACATATACCTTGTATCTTGTGTCGCCCGATCTTCTGTTTCCACACAAAAGTATATATGTTACAAATCAAGACGACGATATAGCGGAAAAGGTAAAAGCGTATTTTAGTATTCAATATGAAATTAGTAAGATTGTCTATCGGCAAGGCTTTCCGGATGGCTATTATCTGGATGTCTATGATGTCGGGGGAGAGAAGCACGAAGAATTTGATGATACATTTAATGTTCCTGGAAGTGATACAATACAAGAGTATTTTCGGAATTTAAAGCCGGATACACCCAAATATCTGAGGCTGTTTGAAGCCGAGCTCATAGTTGAGTTTCTTGCCGTTACGGTGATTAGTATTGTGAATCTTAGAAAGAAACGAAAAAAATACCGGTAAAAATACTTTGCGGAAAACATACAATAATGCTTAAGTTAGTCACCGATAATTCTTGCTTTTGAATACTATAATGATAATAGTTTTATATCAATAACTATATTTACTCTGCTGAAATAGAGTGGAGTGGTGTTTTGCTGAAAGGGATATTGTATGAGAAGACATCTTGGTTCATGGAGAAGACAAGTACAAGGTTTCCGTGGAAGATATTGAGGAGTGGTTAGAAAAATTAGGAATATAAGGATGGGGAGAGATGAGGTCATGCAAAATGGGAATGCGCGCGACTTATCGATATTTAAGTGATAAAAATTTAAAAGAGCTTAAGTCTTATTATGGAATAGAAGATAAGATTCCAGAAGAAATTGAAGATTCCCATGAAGAAGTGGAACTTTCGCTGAATATAGATAAAAAGTGGGATGTACTGCATTTTATGCTTACGGGAGGAAGAAGGTTTGAACCAATAAAAAACGAGCCTTTAAGTGAAGCTGTTGTGGGTGAATTTTCTATTGATGATGCATCAGAGTTTATGGCATACACCGAAAAGTCAAAGATTAAAAATATAGTTTTTGCACTCGATTATTTTGATATGAAAAAGGCGTTGGAAAAATTCAGTATGGAAGAATGCAAAACTGCCGATTTGTATCCGAATATTTGGGATGATGAGGAAGAAATCGATGAGATTAAAGAAGAAATTATGGATTGTTTTCAATGCATGAAAGAGTTTTATCATCATATTCTGGAAGCAAATGGAAATATACTGATTACGATTTGCTGAAATAGAATTATTCTGGAAGACATAGTTTGATTATTAGGAGGTCTCCTTAAATGGATATAAAAGCGGAATTTTTAAGAATTATGGCTGAACAAACAGAAATAGCCTTGGCAACATCCGTAAATAATGTTCCCAACGTAAGAATAGTAAATTTTTATTTTGAGCCGACTGAAAATATACTTTACTTTTCGTCTTTCAAAGGAAACGACAAAGTGAAAGAAATAAACGCAAATCCAAACGTGGCATTTACCACTATTCCTCACGGAGGAAATGAGCATGTCAAAGCTAAGGGGATAGTGCAAAAAAGTTCCAAGACGATTTTTGATTTTGCTGAGCAATTTATTGCTAAAATTCCGGGCTACAAAGACACGATAGAATATGCAGGAGAATCGTTGATTTTATTTGAAATCAGATTTGATACGGCTGTAGTTACCAAGGATTTACACAGCATTAAAACGTTAAAGCTATAACTTGCCATCGAATATATTGAAAGCCAATGGAAATATATTGAAAGCCAAAGGGAATGTATGGATTACGATTTGTTGAAACAGTGCAAACAAATTTGAATTTATGGGGGTGTGGCTATTTGAAGAACGGTAGACCTGATTTCAGAGATATAAAGTCATTTGAAGAATTTTCTAGATATTATTGGTACAGAGAGGAACTTTCAAAAATTTGCAAGTCACTTGGATTAGAATATAGAAGTACAAAGCAAGAACTGAATCATATCATAGAACAATATTTTATGGGAAATAGAATAGAGAAATCTCAGAGAAATGGAAACAAAAATCAAACAGAAGTTGTAACATTATGTACACCATTACTTGAATGTGCTTTTTCCTTTAATCAAAAATTTAGGGACTATTTTTCTGCAGTAACGGGTGTTAGTCCATTTAAGTTCAATGCCGATATGGCAACGGCATGGAGAAAAGTGAAAACAGAAAATGACTTAAACTTTACAATTCAAGATATGCTCAAAGTATATTATGGCGAGTCAGACTACGCTAAGTATGATAATTCAGCTTGTCAATGGAATCAATTCCTAAAGGACTTTTGCTCAGATGAATTTAGCGACTATTATTCTAACAAGTTAAAAGTTGCTGCTATTATATGGAAAGAAGTTAGAGACTCAAAAAACGAAAAAATTTATTCGAGACAACTCCTAAACGAATATGGAGATAAAATAGAGGAGTATCATAAATAAATCCCAGTTTGTAGGGGAGAACAAGATGTTAAAAATAAAAGATTTTATATTTCAAGAGGATTGGGGGGACAGAAGAAGCTGCCTCATGTTCTTTAAGGCAGACCAAGAAGAAAGCGCTTCGTGGGCTGTAGACATTGGGTTTAAGCCCGGGGAATTCGAGGGAAATGAGATTTCCCCTTCTATCTGCATCAATCCCATAGATACGGATAAGAGCACTGTAAAGGAATTGGTGGGGACTACATTTTCAGTAAAGACAGTTGGATTCCGGTAATAGAATCCGCGCAGGATTGGGATAAGCTGGCCTTATGACGGAAGAAGCCATTCAGCGCTTAGCTGCTTTAAAATAGAATTCTGGTAAGCATGTTAGAAAATCTGTGGGCAATGCTTTACGAGACATCAGTAAGAAATTTTCGGATTTTTATTCAAAAATGCTTTATTCTCACCTGATAGTTGCATATAATGAGACTATGAGGTGAAAATATGATAAAAACAACAGCAATGCTCCTAGAGGAATTAAGTGAATACGGTTCTCCCAAGTCTAAGCTCTCCCGTATGGCTAAGAGCGGTGAGTACTTCCCCATAACGAAAGGAATATATGAGACGAATCCACACACTCCGGCTTACTTACTTGCCGGCAGTATTTACGGACCTTCCTATATATCTTTTGAATATGCTTTGAGCTTCTATGGGCTGATTCCGGAAGCAGTATATACAGTTACTTCCGCCACATTTGAAAAGAAAAAGAAAAAGAAGTTTGAAACAGCTTTTGGAACTTTCAGTTATCGGGATGTGCCTTCCAAGGCATTTCCTCTTGGTATTCGTTTAGTTCAAGAGGGAGAGTATTTTTATAGGATTGCCGAGCCGGAAAAGGCTTTATGTGATCAACTGTATACCATTTCACCATTAGGAAATACCAAGGAGCTTTTTCGGCTTTTAACAGAAAGTTTACGTATTGAAGAATCAGAACTGAAAAAGCTGGATGCCTCTAAGGTATGTGCGTATAGTGCAGCGTATCATACCACCAATATTAAAAAGCTGTACTCCCTTATGAGGAGGATTTAATATGAACACAGTAATTGAAGAGATGCTGAAAAGCTATCAGGTGGATAATATATATGACAGAAAAAATGCCATGAAAGAAATTATGCAGGAAATTGTACTTTGTGGCTTATCCCGTGCTGGATTTTTTAAGGAAGCTGCATTTTATGGTGGGACTGCTTTAAGAATCTTTTATGGACTTGACCGTTTTTCGGAGGATTTGGATTTTTCTTTGGAGCAAATAAATTTAGATTTTGATTTATGCTCCTATTTTCCGGTGTTGGAAAAAGAAGTGAAGGCCTTTGGCTTGAATGTGGAAATCCAGGAAAAGGAAAAAACGAAAGATAGTAACATTCGATCTGCTTTTTTAAAGGGGAACACAAAAGAACATCTTTTGCTGTTTTATGCAGATGAGAGAGATGTGGGAACCGTGGCTAAAAATGAAGTGGTTAAAATCAAATTTGAGGTTGATACCAATCCACCCGCATTCGCTACCTATGAGCACAAATATCGCTTGTTACCTGTGCCTTATGAAATCCGCTTGTATGACATGCCTTCTCTGTTTGCCGGGAAAATCCACGCAGTAATCTGCCGTGGGTGGCAGAGTCGCATTAAGGGTAGAGATTTGTACGATTATATTTTTTATCTTTCCAAAGCTGTGACCGTCAATCAAAAGCATCTTAGAGCACGATTAATCGACAGCGGATATATTTCTGAAAATCAAGAATGTACATTAGAAGAGATTAAAACGATGCTAAAGAATCGTTTTGACAGTATTGACTTTTTGCAAGCCAGAAAGGATGTTGAGCCATTTATTCGCGATACTTCCGTTTTGGATATTTGGAGTTCGGACTTTTTTAAGCAGATTACGGAAGGATTGAAAGTACTATAAGACCATGCAAATTTCACTTTATAGCTAAGTCTGTTTTTTGATTAAGAAAAGGAATTGATTACTAAATATAAAAAAATGAGGTGAGAAAAGAAATGGAGTTAAATAAAAACAATGTTATTGAAAATGCTTATGATAAACTCTTTTTCACAGAAAAAAAGCAGACAAAGGATATACAAATATATTGCTTGAACAATGATACAGGAACGGGTGAAATGCGCTGCTATAATCTTTTGGAAGGAATTCAACTTTCTTACAATACTTTGAATATGCAAACTACTTATCAAAAAATAGAGCCTAAGGAGGGTATGTTACAGATTGATCATTGTTTAGAAGGTTGTTATGAATTTATTTTAGAAAATAACGAGCATGCCTTTTTTTAGGGAGAGGAGATTTAAGTATTGTTGATCTTGGCAAAGCTTCATTTAAAAAAAGTCGTGTATCCCTATGAAGAAATATGTTGGACTTTCACTTTTTTTATTGATATAAATGTGGCTCAAAAATCAATTGATCAATATTTTTCCGTATGGAAATATTGATTTGCATAGATTACGAGACAGATTGTGTAAAAATGGAGTATCTTTGATTATACGTTCTCGTGATGGAATAAATCATATTATCAACGAATTGTATGGGGTAGATGAAAGAGTAAAACTTCCATACTCTATTATAAAAAAACGATAGAGTTACTTTTTGTTTTTTTAAGCTTGATAGAATCAAAAGATACAGAACAGTTTTTCATCATTTTTCCGAACCGGTATACAGAGCAACGCAAGAGTGTTATAAAATGATTATAGAAAATCCTTTTGAATGGCTGAAGATAAAAGATTTAGCGAAAAAGTTTGCGGTTTCCGAATCAAGTCTTAAAAATTGCTTTCAATGTATTTCAGGGGCAATCGATAGGTGCTTTTTATGAGGACAAACAGAATAAAAAGAAGCAGCAATTCTTTTTGCATAACAAACCATACTTAAGTATAGGGGAACTTGCCAAGATGGCTGGTTATGAAAAATCAAAAGCAAGTTTTCAAAGGCGTTTAAAAGTATTATGGGTAAAACTCCAAGTGAATTTAAGTGAGAGCAATTTGTCTTTTTGGAGTTAAAAAATACCCAATTGGTTATAGAGAACTCCTAACATTGCAGGTACACTTAACATAAATGGTGATGTAAGGCACTGGTACACCAGTGCCTTAATTTTTTTCATCAGGGTTAGTTGAAACTAATAAAGAACTGGAATTTAGGAGGGAAGTTTATTATGAAGTTAAAAGACATTATTCAAATCACTGTATTTACAGTTATTGCTTTTGTTTTAGGTATGGCTGTATCAATGGGAACAGGAATGTTGGGAACCGTTTCTCTTTATGTTGCAAGCGGCTTTTCTGCCCTTGTAATTGCTCCACCGTTTGTTGTAATGGCAAAAAAAGTTAAGAAAAAACCTTCTGCTTTTATCTTTTTTATGTTGTTATCTGTTTTTTGGTCACTAATGGGATATTGGCCGATGCTTATCATAAATTTAGTAGCGGGCATTGTGGCTGAACTTATCATAGGAAATTATGAAAATGATAAACGAATTGCAGTGGCTATTGCAACAGGAATGTTTATCATTTCAATGCATGCTATGACCTTTGTTAAAGTTTTAGGTCCTGAAAAATTAGTGGAAGTATTTACTGTTTTTTCTCCGGAGCAAGCTCAATATATGTACACGTTTTTTACACCTAAAGCAATGTTGATTTCAATTATTGTAAATATTGTTTTGGTCACTTTGGCTGGTTTGTTCGGAATGTATATCAATAATAAATTTTTTGAAAAAAGAAAAGAGAAAGGGATACTTTGATGCAAAAAAACACGGTAAAAGAGACTTGCATAGTTAATAGTATAGTTTTGTTTATCCTCATCGTTTCGTTTTCCATTACACTTTTTATTACTGATAAACTTGGCTATTACATTATGATGTCCGTTTCATTTATTTTGTTACTAACGCATTCAAAAAAAGCATTTCTTAGTGTGTCTGTAAAGTACCTGTTTCTTTTATCGCTTTTGCATTTGTTGGGGAAACTTCCTTATGAACTTGGAGTGGCGTCTTTTATAGGTCTACTCTTAATTGGGATAAAAACTTTTTTTCCTATTTTTGTTTTAGGTAGAATACTGATTTCTTTATCGCCACTTACTATAATGAGTTCCTTAAGGAAAATTGGAATTCCAAATGACTTTAACCTTAGTATTGCTACGGGACTTAGATTTATGAGTGAAATGGAAATAAGGATTAAAGAAATACGAAATGGTATGAAAGTAAGGGCTTAAAAAAATAAGCCTCTTACATCCTGTCCGTTCATTTGAACTTTATCTTATTCCATTGATGTATAAGTGTCTTCATGTAAGCGAAACTTTAACATCTTCCATTATTTCAAAAAGGTGCAGAGTATAAAATAAAAAAACAAGTTACAATCCAACTAAATATAATATTTTTTTGACTTGATTTGTTTGGTTGTTGCTTTTTATTTAGTATGGAGATTGTTTTTAGATGCAGAGGATTATAAATGAACATTTTTAGAAGTCAAAAATCAACAAATTTAAGTATAAAAAAATAGCAAAGAGATTATCTTAAAAAAAATTTAAGTTTAAGTGTTAAGCCGGGTGAATTGATTGTTATAACAGGACTTTCAGGATGTGGAAAAACGACTTTAACAAGAATATTAAATGGCTTAATTCCCAATCACTATGAGGGTGATTTAGACGGAGAAGTAAAATTATTTGATAAAAATTTGCTGGACTACGAAAAAGGTGAGCTTGCAAAATATATCGGCAATGTATTTCAAAATCCATCGGATCAGTTTTTTGCTACCATTGCGGAGGAAGAAGTTGCCTTTGTCGGAGAAAACTTAGGAATGCCCCTTGAGGAATTAAAGCAAAAAACAAAAGAAGCCTTTGAAAAAATGGGGATTTCCAATTTGATGGAAAAAGAAACTTTCAGAACTTTCCGGCGGACAAAAAAACAAAAAAAGTGGCAATCGCTTCTACCTTGCTATATGATACCAAAATTATTTTCTTTGATGAGCCTTCCTCCAATTTGGATTATCAAGGGATTGCTCAGTTTAGAGATATTGTCCGTACTTTAAAAGAAATGGGAAAGGCGATTATTATTGCGGAACATCGATTGTTTTTTTTGCATGATTTATATGACCGCTTAATCTATATGAAAGACGGGACAATCGAGAGGGTGTTTTCTCAAGGAGAACTCACAGAGGATGACTGTAAAAAATATGGATTGCGAGCAATCCGTTATCAGTCCCTGAAAGCACAAAACTCGGATGAAGTGCAAGAAAAGCTTGCCGAGATCGTAGATTTAAATATCCATATCGGGAAACAGGAACTCATAAAGAATCTTTCTTTTAATCTTCATTATGGAGAAATTATGGCAATCATCGGGAAAAATGGAATCGGAAAAACAACGTTAGGAAGAACTTTGGCTGGCTTAATTAAAAATAAAGGGAAAATAAGCTATGGAAAAACGATGAAAGAAAGATTAAAGCAATCATACTATATGATGCAGGATGTAGATTATCAAATTTTCTTTGATACGGTGGAAAATGAACTGATTCCTAAAAATAAAGTGAAAGACAGGGAATACTTAAAAGAAGTCACTACCTACATTCATGCAATTGATTTGTGGGATAAAAAAATGGATCACCCGCAAGAGCTTTCCGGTGGGCAAAAGCAAAGGCTTGCACTTGCCACTGCCTTTTTAAGTGAAAGAAAAATCATTATATTGGACGAGCCGACTTCAGGGCTTGATTATAAGAGAATGAAAGAAATAGGAGCTATGATAAGGAAATATGCCGCCAAGCGACCGGTGGTCATTATTACCCATGATTTAGAACTTCTCTTTGAAGTGTGCAATACGGTGTTGATGCTGGATGACAAATCTTATAAAAAGCTAGCTGTAAAAGGAAATGAAGGTAAAATATCGGATTTCTTATTTGCTCCCATAAGATAAAAATTTTTGGTATAAGAGGAGGATTTGGATTATGAATTTAATCAAACAGTATGTAAAAGAATATAAGAACACTTACATTCAATCCGTTCTATTGGCAGTTTTAGGAGTGGTATCCGGTCTTGCCGCATATATCATATTAGCAAAAATGATTGTAGGACTGATTGGAAAAAACACAGAATTCGGATTTTATTTGCAATACGGTCTTATGGTATTAGCCGCAATGGTCTTGAAAGAAATCTTTGCGGCGGCTTCCACTTCCATATCGCATCAGGCAACGTTTTATTCCTTAAAAAAGATAAGGGAAGAAATTTCTAAAAAACTGTTTCGGATGCCCCTTGGAAAGGTTATGAATATTTCTTCCGGTAAGCTCAAGAATATTATTGTGGATCAGGTGGATTCCATGGAAACAACCTTAGCACATATTATTCCTGAAATGACTGCCAATATCATCGGTCCGATTCTCTTGCTGATTTATATGTTTATTTGGATTGGAGATTGGCACTTGTTTCCTTGATTCCTCTTGTGATTGGAATGTTCTGTATGAAATCGGTGATGGCATCTTATGGGAAAAAATATCAGCAATCGGTGGAAATCAATCAGAAAATGAATAACGCAGTGGTGGAATACATTGGTGGAATTGAGGTCATCAAGATGTTCAATCAAAGCGAAACTTCCTACCAGAAATACAGTGAAGCAGTCCATGAAAATGCGGCATTTTATTATCATTGGATGAAAGAAACGATGATTGGTGTATCTGCATACAGAAAAATTTCACCTATGTCCTTGCTTACAATCCTGCCGTTAGGAGTTTATTTCTATTTAAATGGTTCCTTAACAATAGCGACCTTTATAACCATAATTGTACTTTCTTTTGGAACGGTGGAAAATATATTGACGGCGACCAATTATATGGATGATCTGTCCAGAATAGGAACGATTACAAAGGAAATCGGATTGATTTTGGATGCCCCTGATCTTGAGCATGGTAAAGAGAATGTTTCGTTATCCGGTAGTGATATTGAACTGAAAAATGTGGATTTTTCCTATTCGGAAGATAAGAAAGTATTAGAAGGGGTCAGTTTGACGATTGGGGAAAATCAGGTAACGGCATTTGTCGGTCCGTCAGGAGGCGGAAAGTCAACCATTACGAAGCTGATCGCGGGTTTTTGGAATGCAGATGCCGGAGAAGTAAGTATCGGGGGAAAAAACATCAAAGAGATTCCGCTGGAACAGTTATCCGAAACCATCTCTTATGTATCACAGGACAACTATCTATTTGATATGTCTGTCAGAGAAAATATAAGAATCGGAAAACCGTCGGCAAGTGATAAGGAAGTAGAGGAAATGGCAAAATTATCCGGTTGTGATGAATTTATCCGAGGGTTATCCGCCGGGTATGACACGATTGTGGGAGAAGGCGGAGGACATTTGTCCGGAGGAGAAAAGCAACGAATTTCTATCGCAAGAGCCATGCTGAAAAATGCACCGATTGTTATTTTAGATGAAGCCACCTCCTATATGGATACCGAAAACGAAAGCATTGTGCAGGAAGCCATCAGTAATTTGGTGAAAGGAAAAACATTAATTTTAATTGCACATAGGCTTAGAACCGTTGTCAATGCAGATAAAATATTTGTGGTCGAAAACGGGAAGATTGAAAGTTGTGGAAAGCATGAGGAACTTTTAGAAAAATCGAATGTCTATTCTTCTTTGTGGAAAGCTGCGGTAAAGGAGGAGCGTTATGATTACAGTGTTTAAGAAAATATGGAACTTTGCGGAAAAGGAACAGTCGAATATACAAAAGTCCATTATTGTCGGCTTCCTTTGTGCGGCATTTAATGCAATGCAAATGGGCGGTGTGTATTATGTTCTCGTTAAAATATTTGACGAAACTCTTTCCATGAAGGATATAGCCGTTGTCTTAGGGATTCTTCTTGTTAGCTTAGTCGGAAAGATTATCACACAATATGTTTCTCAACTGGAGCAAACGCACGCCGGCTATTTTATGGCGGCGGATAAAAGAATCCGTATCGGAAACAAGCTTAAAAAAGTACCGATGGGTTTTTTCAGTGAATTCAGCTTAGGAAAGATTACAACAATGAGTACAACCACTCTCAGCCAGATTGAAATGCAGGTACCAATGTTACTTGTGCTTGTTTTAGGCGGATTACTCAATACTTTCGTCTTTGCCTTAGCCTTATTTTATTTGCACATAATGGTGGGAATTACCGCATTTTTGGGTATCTTTGCATTTTTATAGTCACCTATTTTATGGAGAAAAAGTCAAGAGAAAATGCAAGCGAAATCGGTATTGCTCAAACACATTTGACAAAACAGGTACTGGAAACCGTACAAGGAATGCAGGTGATTAAATCATACAATTTAGGCGGCAAGAATAATAAAGAACTTAGCAATGCGTTCGAAGAAAACTGCAATATTACAATGAAACTGGAAAAAACCATGACGCCGTATATCGCTTTGCAGCGAATTGTTCTTGGAATCAGTATTGCCGCTATTATTATTTTATCTGCCAAGTATTACATTGAGGGAGATATGCTTTTGGCAGATGCCATTATGTCTATGATTGCAGGCTTTATTGTTTTTGAAGGAATTAAGGCGGCAGGAAGTTCTATGGCGATACTGAGAATTGCAGAGAACTCCATCGACAGCTTGAAATATATGGAAAAGATTCCGGAAATAAAAGAAGGAGCTGAAACAAGCCCGATCCGTCACCCGGATATTGAATTTAAAGATGTTTCTTTCGCTTATGATGAAAAGACAATTTTAGATCATATTTCCTGTGAGATGAAGAAGAACACCATTACCGCCATTGTCGGTCCGTCCGGAAGCGGAAAAACGACCTTTTGCAATCTGATTGCAAGATTTTGGGATGTAAGCGCAGGAGAAATTTTAATGGACGGCAAGAACATCAAAGAGTATACCCTGCCCCATCTGATGAGTCATATTGCTATGGTATTCCAGAATGTCTATCTCTTTGAGGATACGATTGAAAATAATATCAAGTTCGGTGTGCCAAGTGCCACAAGAGAAGAGGTCATAGAAGCTGCTAAAAAGGCGATGTGTCATGATTTTATAGAAGCCTTGCCAAATGGTTACGATACGTTGATTGGAGAAGGCGGAGCCACTCTTTCCGGAGGAGAAAAACAGAGAATTTCCATTGCCAGAGCTATGTTAAAAGATGCCCCGATTGTCATTTTTGACGAAGCCACAGCAAGTATTGATCCGGAAAATGAAGATAAGCTGAAATCTGCCATTGAGGAGCTGACAAAGAACAAGACCATTATTATGATTGCTCACAGGCTTTCTACCATACGAAACGCCAATCAGATTTTGGTTTTAAATAACGGAAAAATAGAACAACGAGGAAATCATGAAGAACTGATGAAGCAGGGAGGTTTGTATAAAACCTTGATAAGCATGAAAAATAAAGCAACTGTTTGGAAGATTGCCAATTAGTGTGAAGAATTCTATGGATCGATTCTTCTATCTGAGGTTTGCGTAAAAAGGGAAGATGCGCAGGCAATCCATGCCTATGAGATAGCCGGATTCGTTGATTCCGGATACATAGATGATACCGTTCCCGACTGCTTGAATTTTGTATATCGCTTTGTGGCTGACAGCGGTAAAACGGATGCTACCGGCATAAGAATTGTCAGCGTGGAGGAAGCGACAGAGAAGCAGACAATTTCCCGAAGAATACTGGAAGCGCTTCCCGATTGGTTCGGAATTCCCGAATCAAGAGAACAATACATACACTTGGATTCAGAGAGTTTGAGCTGTTTCCGACTTTATGGGATGAACGGAATCCGTGCCAGGTATATGTAATGACTCTTTGAGAACTCTTCCGCGAGAACGATTTGCCAGGAAACCGAATCAAGTCAAATCGTAACAGAGAACTCCGGTAGGAATGTTTGGGGTACAGGATGTGTCGGGAAGAGGAATCCTGTCGACTTTGGTTTGTTGCACGCACAATAAGAAGAGCAGGTTCTGCCAAACGGTAAGTTCGGTAGAAACCTGCTCTATTTTTGCATCGGAGTGTGGTTCCGTCGGATTCATCGAAGGAGTTTACTTGGGATTGCCTTACTCTACATTGTTATATTCGGGCAGTCCTGATTCTCGCTTCGATGCACGGCGTATATGACAGTGGCGTTTCCCTGGAGGTTGGCGGGGGAGTTCATTGAGAGAATTGCCGTCACACATGCGTGCGTGCATCCGACTTTTTTAGGAAGAGGATGCTGCATGTAAGCGCTCCGAGAATATAGAAGCAGCAGGATGCAAGAAGAACGGGAACGTTCAATTCTCCGGTGATCGAGCTGCTCCCCATCCCATAAATCAGCATCGAATACGGAACGGCATAATAAGCACCTTTGACGGTCAACCAAAGACCGGCAATGCTCCCTACAAAAGCAAGTGAGATTGGTACGGCGAAGGAGCGGAAGATCATCGACAACATGCTCTGCACAGCGCTGATGGCGGCGAGGCAGACTGCGGCACTTAGCATCCGAATCCAAAACAGTTCAGGCACCTCTCCGGGAAGTCGCAGGATGATTTTTCCGGTAAAAAGATAAATGAGAGCGATCCACAAAATGCAGACGGATGAGAGAAGAACAGCCGTCATCCACTTATCCTTGACCAACTTTTCGGGGGTGGTGACGGTCAGCATCAGGTTCCAGTTGCTGCCCTGATGCTCCATCCGCCACAGCAGGCTGCACAGAATTCCAACCAGAGGCGCGAGGAAACATTCCCAGAAACAGGGACTGCTGCGTCCAGAGATCTGCCCAAGTGTTCTGTAAAACACCCTGATTTTGCGTGAAATTGAAGGTCCCGATCACAGCCGAAATCAGCGGAATCAGAAGAAAGGGAATCCATATAGGATTGCGCTTCAGTTTGATCAGTTCCACCGGTAGCGCACTGTGAACCGACCGGGATGCCTTGTACCTGCCTGCACCTATGCTGAGTGCCCCGGGTTCTGTTTTGGTAAAAAGATACAGACCCAGCAGGAAGATACCGAAAAGGTAAATAAGCGCAGTCAGAATTTCAAGCGGCGTGATCCGACGGAGAAAAAGTGTCACGGTTCGCGTTGCCCTCTGATAATCCATACCGATGGGACTCAGGGAAAGGAGGACGGACCAGGGCGTCCAGGCCTTTGTACTCACATAGGCGAGGAACAGACCGGTCAGAGTGCCGCCGAAGCCGATCGAGAGCGCTGCAAACTGGCTGGGAAACAGGAGAGACAAAAGGCATTGTACCTGATAGACAATCATTCCGCTGACCAGCTCTGCCAGAAAGGTGATTCCGATCAGAGAGAACGGAATATTGCCCTCATATCCAAGTCTGACACCCATCAGAATCACCATTCCCATTTGCAAGAGGCAGAACAGGGTCAGGTGGATGAATCCATAGAGGAGCTTGCCGAGATAGATGGATGCTCTGCTTTCCAGCGTCGGCAGGAGATTCCACATGGCGCCTTTATGTTCCATGTCCACCGACTGACTGGCAATGACAGCCATCAGGACAGACAGAATCAGTGTATCAATCAGTGGAATGGCATAGAGCACATTGTACCATGCCTGCTGATCAGGAGTATTCCCGTGAAAAAGATAGAAATAATTAAACAGCACAGCGATCGCAAGAAGCAAAAGAGAGTGCTTATGCCGGGACTTTTTGAACTCAACGTCGATTAGCGTTGGAAATGTAGCAATCAGATTCATAAGGACTCCTTTCCGCCGGTCATTTCAAGGAATACATCTTCCAGATTGTCTCCCTGGGTTTCCAGATTAGCAAGAGTACCCTGGTAGAGCATGTGACCATGGTGGATGATGCCGACCTGATCGGCCATCTGTTCAATCTCGCTGAGAAGATGGCTGGAAATAATAACGGTCATGTTCCTTTCTTTTGGCAAAGAGCAGATCAGCTGGCGCATTTCCTGAATCCCGGCAGGATCGAGGCCGTTGGTCGGTTCGTCCAGGATCAGTAGTTTCGGATTTCCCAGGATTGCCATGGCGATACCGAGTCGCTGCTTCATTCCGAGAGAATAGTTGCTGAGTTTTTTATCGCGTTGGTCATAGAGACGAACGGTTTTCAGAGCGGAGGCGATTTCTGCCTCATTGACCCCTTTCAACTTCTGTATGATCTGCATGTTCTCAAGACCGGTCAGGTGTCCGTATCCGCCCGGATTTTCAATCAGGCTCCCTGTCTGGCGAAGAATGGACAGTCTGTTTGCGGAATTCATGACCTTTCCAAAGAGTTTGATGCTGCCCTGACTCGGATGGACCAGCCCGAGAATCATCTTGAGCGTGGTACTTTTGCCTGCTCCGTTTGGCCCGAGAAAGCCGTAGACGCATTTTTTTGGAACAGCCATGGAAAGATCGTGCACGCGGTAGGTTTTACCGCTTTGTTTACTCAAATGGTTCGTTTCCAGGATGTAATTCATCGTGTTTTGTCCTCCCTTGTTGTTTTATAAGGACAGGATATCCGGTGAAGACTATGAAACCTTGCGTCTACCTTATGCTTACATTAAGAAACCCGGGAGGCCTTGGGAGAAATGCCGGGATAGGGTATAGTAAAAGCACTCAATGAGGGAACAAGCGTGTTGGGAGAAGCGTTTGTAAGCATACTTGAGGCGTTCATATCAGGAAGAATGTTTCGGGAGGATCCGCAGATGGATAGGAGCGAATGTAGGATATTAACGATCGATGATGAAAAGGAACTGACAGACATTGTAACGGAGCTGCTCAAAAGAGACCACTATGCGCAGGTCGATATTGCAGGCAGTTGCAGTGAGGCGAAAGAAAAGCTTCAGAAACAGCATTACGATCTGATCCTGTTAGATGTCATGCTGCCGGACGGGAATGGATTTGAATTCTATGCACAGATGAAAGAGACGGGGTGTCTGTATGATGCGCCGGTGATTTTTTTGTCGGCGAGGGATGAGGATACAGCACGTTTGAAAGGGCTGGGGCTCGGTGCGGATGATTATATTACCAAGCCGTTTCTTCCAAAGGAACTGCTGCTGAGAATCGGTGCGGTACTGAGACGAACCTATCATTTGGAGGAGAAGGGGCAGTCGGTGCGTCTCGGGCAAACGCTTGTCTCGATGGATGCCGGAACGGTTATGCGGAATGGGAAGGAGACTGCACTGACGGCAAAGGAACTGGCGCTCTTTCAGATTCTTTTTCGAAACCGTGGAAAAATCGTTACAACAGACGCACTGTGTGACGCCCTTTGGCCGGATGGAAGTTATGGATTGGAGAGCTCACTGATTGTCCACATGCGCCATTTAAGAGAAAAGATAGAAGAAGAGCCGTCAAAACCCCAATACCTGATCACGGTACGGGGGCTTGGTTATAAGTTGGAGAAAGAATCATGAAGCGAAAAAGGGGAAAGAGGCTACAGCTGCTTGCGGGAATTTTGTTGGTGACGATACTGCTTTTTTTTACAGATCTACTGATCCTGGGGCTTTTGGTGATGAAATCGAATTCGGTCGATTATCAGAATCCGCCGGAGATACTGACCAGTCTGTCTGTAAAAAACGGAACGTATGAGCTGGGGGATAAAGAAGCGGAAAGTCTGTTGAAGCACGGGCAGTTTGCCATGCTACTGGACAAAGATGGAAACATTTTGTGGAGTGAAGCGCTCCCTAAAGAGCTTAGAAAAACCTATACACTACAGGATGTCGCCAGGTTTACCAGATATTATCTTGAGGACTATCCGGTTCGTACCTATGTGGTCGGGCAGGGATTGCTTGTGATTGGAGGAAAAAAAGATCAGGTATGGAAATACAACGTTGAGTTTGATGTGAGCCTGATGAAGGACCTGATGAAGATCTTTCCATTGCTTACCCTGTCCAATATCATTGTGCTGGTGGCTGTTCCTATATGGATACAGAAACGACGCGCGAAGCAAAGGAAGAGGAGCGTACAGAGTGGATTGCGGGAGTGTCACATGATGTTCGCACACCGCTTGCCATTGTTCTGGGAAACGCGGAAATGATCGCCGATTCAACTGGGGAGGTAGAGGTCAGGCAAAGGGCGAAAGCCATTGAGGTACAAGGAATCCGGCTTCGTAGGCTCGTGGAGAATCTGAATCTTTCCAGTAAACTGGAGTATGGTGCGGGGAAGTTTGAAAAAAAGAAAGCGAGAATCAGCCGATTCCTCAGAAGGATCCTCACAGAAATCATGAATCAGACGGAGGACGACAGGTATCAGTTTACACTCGATATCGAGGACGGTCTTCAGGATCTGGAACTTTGCTTCAACGAAGATCTGGTGGAGAGAGCGGTCATGAATTTGCTTCATAATGCGATTCGGCATAATCCGGGTGGATGCAGGATCGAAATGAGGCTGTATCAGGATCGGAAAAACCATGTCTTTCTGGAGCTTGGTGATCATGGAAAAGGCGTATCAAAAGAATTTCTGCGCAGACTGAACAGCAGGAACTATGAGTGGGAGCCCAGCACCGGGCAGCATGGCCTGGGACTCAAGATTGTGAAACAGGTAGCGGGGTGGCACCGCTGGAAATTATCCTTTACAAATGGCGAGCAGGGGGGACTAGCTTGTACCATTCTGATGAGATGAAAATATAGGACAAATAGTCTGTTCCAAGTCTTCGTTCGCCTCTCCCTTTTCGAGTCCGTGCACAATGTTCCAATATTGACTGGATGCCACAGGCATTCCTGAGATTGTAAAATACTTATTTAATTCATCGAAGGCAGCAGTCGTACCGCCCCTTCTTGCCACAACCACACTGGCGCCCACCTTCATGGTCTTATCAAAATGCGTGCTGTAGAACAATCTGTCCAGACAGGCAACCAGGGTGGCAATTGCAGAGGCATAATAAACCGGAGACGCCAGTACCAAAGCATCTGTCGCTTCAAACATATTACTTATACCGCTTTGTGCCCTCCTGCGCTGTAATCGCAAACATCCGGCTCTTCATTGCTTCTCAGTTCATAGTTTGGTACACTGAACGTGATTTTTGACTAGGGCTCAGAGTACATGACGTTGAAGGAAGATGAAAATGGTATTTGAAGAAAGATCTCTGAAAGATAAGCTTGGCAGGACCATCGTACTCAGGAATGCAAGGCCGGAAGACGCAGAGGATCTGATTCGGTATTTAAAGACAACGAGCGCCGAGACGCCTTATCTGATCAGAGAGCCGGAAGAAATCACCATGACGGACACGAAAGAAAGGCAGCTTATTCAGGCTAAAATAGATGCGGATCGTGAGCTTATGCTTGTTGCGTTTTTGGATGGAAAGCACATCGGGAACTGTTCTCTGATGAGCATTGCGCCGTACAAGAGATACAAGCACAGATGCGAGGTTGCCATTGCTTTATACAAAGAATACTGTGGCTGCGGGATTGGCAAAGCGATGCTGCAGATTATTCTCGATGTTGCCAAAAAGGTCGGATACGAGCAGGCAGAGCTGGAAGTGGTGGCAGAGAACAAAGATGCCATCCATTTGTATGAGAAACTGGGATTTGAGAAGTATGGTACCCTCCCGGATAGCATGAAGTTTGCGGACGGATCTTATATGGACGCGTACTGGATGATGAAGAAACTATGATGCTCCTCGTGTCCCCTTGAGCTTGCTTATAAGTCAAAGAATCAGAAGATTTTTCTCCGGATAGGAATCCGTATTTTGACAGGGACTATGGAGATCGCTTTAAACATACTGTATCGTTTTGATTTGCTCCAGATCTTCCCTCATAGCATGTTCAATATTCCGCACATCGATGTCATCTTGGAGATTCAGAAAATACCGCGATGATACACCAAAATACTTTCCTAGACGGATGGATGTATCGGCAGAGACTCTGCGTCGATCATGAAGAATGTCCTGAATGCGGGATACGGGAACGTTAATATCCTTTGCCAGCTTATAAGCGGAAATCCCTAGCGGGAGCATGAACTCTTCCGCTAAAATCTCACTCATCTTCGGTGTTTCAGTAATTTCCGCTGCATCCATCATCAACTTACGTAACGCCATGCGTTGAATTGCCTGTGGTAGTTTCTTAGAAAAAATTCGTCGATATACTTTTTCCGTCTCCCTATCAGCGAAATTCTTTATCATAAATAAATCATACCTCTTACACGTGTATCATGCAATGCGAGTTTATGCAGTCCCAGCAGGCCTATGTTGCGTTTTCCGGAATAGAATTTGTTGAAGGGGTTGACCGAATGTGGCTGTCTGTGGCAACATATTGGCAATAGCAAGCTCGGATACGCTATCGAGATAGGATAACTTATATGCGTAGGGTATAGATTGATAGTAACGTACCCTAACACAATTCATGATTGAAATCCCTTAGCTGCGGTAATCCGGCTAAGGGATTTCCGTTGTCTGTGGGAGCTTATGCGACTTCAGTCAAAAAAGCAGAGAAAGAAAATAATCTCCCAAGAAAGCAAAGTTAGCGTAAAATGTTACATTCTAAAAATGATAAGGAGGCTTTCAGAAATGCCTGAGGAGAAGGGAGTTCATATGACGGTAGAACAACGAAAGGAAAGCTGGAAAAGAGAGGAGGAAATCGCCCGTATTCACGGATGGGATTTTTCTCATATTCATGGCAGGTATATGGAAGAAGATGATTTACCGTGGGATTTTGGAAAGATCATTCAGAAATATCGGAATGACAGCATGAAACTGATGGATATGGAAACCGGTGGCGGAGAGTTCTTGCTTACTTTCCGACACCCCTATGAAAATACGGCGGCAATCGAAGGCTATCCGCCGAATGTGGAGCTGTGCAAAAAGGTTTTGCTCCCGTTGGGAATTGAGTTCAAAGCGGCGGGAGGAGGAGATAAGCTTCCGTTTTCCGATCATAGCTTTGATATTGTCACCAACCGGCATGGAGACTATGACGCTGCGGAACTGCAGCGCGTATTAAAACCAGAAGGGCTGTTCCTAACACAGCAGGTAGGCGCCGAAAATGATCGGGAATTGGTTGAGCTGCTGCTTCCTCAGTTCACAGAAGTACCATATCCAAAGCAATATCTGGAGGTTAGAAAAGCGGAACTTCTCGAACATGGTTTTGAGATACTGGAAAGCGGAGAAGTCCGACGGCCGATTCGTTTCTTTGATGTCGGAGCTCTTGTTTGGTTTGCAAGAATTATCGAATGGGAGTTTCCGGGCTTTTCTGTTGAAAGCTGCTTTGAACATTTGCTTGAAGCACAGAAAAGCATTGAAAGAGACGGACTGCTTGAGGGGAGTATTCATAGATTCTACATTGTAGCAAAGAAGAAAATGAGGAAATAGAAATAAGACATGGAGGTAAGGACAATGAATGTCACATTCAGAAATGTAGGATTTGAATATTCCATTGAGAGCATTCTATTGTTCCAAACGGAGGATACAAATTCCTACTGGTCTGATTCTCTGTATTACTTTATCCGGAAATCAATCAGAACATACAAGCATTGCAAGAAAGAGAAAAAGAAGATTATCTTAGAGCTACCTTACAGAAAGTATGGGATAGAGTCCTGCCGGAGATTGAAGCAAAAGAATATCGTTATCATGAGCATTTTCAGAAGTATCGAAATCAAATCGAGGATGCACTTTCAGATGCCTTTGAACTGGATAGCAGAACAATGTTCAACGAGCTGCTTGCCAATATTACTTTAAATCCGATTTGCCCGCGGTTCCTTCGAGAGGAAAAGTTCGACCTGTTTTACATGAATAGTGAACGCGGAGCGCTCGGAATAACACTCCACGAAGTGATTCATTATTTTTGGTTTTTTGTGTGGAATCGGCATTTTCGGGACAGTTATGATGAGTATGAGACGCCATCCTTGCAGTGGATTTTGAGCGAGATGGTTGTAGAGAGCATTATGAGCGACAAGCGTCTGAGCACAATTAACCCATATTATCCGAGAGAAGAGGGCGCTTGTGTCTATAGATACTTCTTAGACATGAAAATCGAAGGTAAGTTGATTTTGGATACACTCATGGAGTTACATGAAAATCACTCTATTACCGCCTATATGGAAGCGGCTTATGATTACTGCAAGCGTCATGAAGCGGAAATTCGGCAACATATTCGACAGAGTGAGAACAGCACAGCTGAGTCCGGTACGTCGTAATGAAATCCGAAAGATACTTCTTTGCAAGATTGATTACGAGAAGATACCGGAAGCCGATATCAATGTTATAATTACGATTAGCGAAGGCATCAGTCGAGTTTAGGTCGGAAGGGAAGAAGTTGCTTCCTGTATGGATTGAGTTGCCTATGGCGAGACTGTTTGGGAAACGGAGGCGATACTCTTTTGAAAACACTGGTTGTGTATTATTCCTATTCCGGTATCACAAGAAAATTGGCGGAAGATATTGCCTTACTGACAGACGGAGAATTGCGAGAGCTGAAGCCTCAAAAGCCGTATTCATATTCTTACAATACAGCTGTGAAAGAAGTAAGAGGAGAGATTGAGAGAGGATATTGTCCGCCGCTTCAAGAAGGAGCAGAGCCTGTTGGAGATGCAGAGTTGATTTTCGTAGGTTCGCCGAACTGGCTTCATACCTTTGCGCCACCGGTATTGTCTTTCCTTCGTGCAGTTAATCTGAGCGGAAAGACCGTAATCCCCTTTTGCACGCACGGAGGCGGTGGTTTCGGGGATATGCCGGAGCGCTATCGAAAAGAGTGTAAGGGTGCTGTGCTAAGGGACGGCATTGCGTTGAAGGGGGATTATAGCTTTGATGTGTTGGAAGCCTGGATTCGAAAGAATATGAGTCGACAGCCAAATGCAGAAACCCTGGCTGCTTTGGCCGAGTATCCGAGTATGCAGAAGAATAGAGGAGCTTATAAGCGGTATCATTCTTTTGACGAAGTTTCTGATGAATGTACCTCAGAGAATTGAATGTATTTCATGGACTACGCCGCGGCAAATGTATTGTTACGTTCGCCGCGTTCTTTTTGTTCTTTGAAGAATTATGGTAGGCGTGGCATCTGGAAATGCAATGGGGTACAATAGGGCTTGATGAAAACAAATCGACAAACCTTGTTATGGGAGGACCATGATTCAATATATCTGTAAACAGTGTGGTGCGCAGTTGGAGCTCAGCAATGCGGGTGGCCTTCGCTGCCCGTATTGCGGGGCAAGGGCCTTTCTGTCGGACGCTGAGTTAAAAGGGAATGCGGAATTCCGGAAGAAACTGCTGTCCTACTATAAGGCGAAGGCAGATGCGAAGGAGCAGGACTATAGCGGAGATACGCTGTGGGAAGAGAACGGAAGAATAAGCTATCGCATGCAGAACGGGAAAACGCTGACGCTTTCCTACATGGACCGCTATTCCTATCCCGAGCTTGTGTGCTACCTCTGCCTGGAAACGGTGGTTTATGTATTTGATCGGGAGGAAGGGGCGAATGCATTTTTGCGCGGGCTTTCTAAGCTCGCTTTCCCGCAGCGGATGTCAAGCTGGTCCGTTGTTTTCCGCAGTTGAAGAGCAAAATCTATCTGGATGAGGGGAAGCTTTGCCTCGTCTATATACGGAAGCCGTATTTCTATCCTGCGGAGGTGTTTGCGCCGTTTGCATCGGAACATTTGGCCTGGGTCATCTCCCGCATGGAAAACATCTGCTGTGCCCTCGAGTACTCCGGGCTGGAGCACGGGAACATGACGGCAGCGAGTCTTTTTATCAACCCGATGACGCATGAAGGAATGCTCTTCGGCGATTGGCGGGCGGTAAAGAAAAAAGAGAGCAAGCGGGATTTGCGGGATCTAAGAGAGACGGCGAAGTCGGTGGCAAAAGATGTGCATCACCCGCGGGAGTTAGAGAAGTTCCTTCAGTCGGAACCCGCAGCGGATGCCTATGCGGATTTTGCGGGATGGGACCGGGTGATCGAAAGCGGCTTTGGCGGCCATCATTTTACAAAAATGGATTAAGGCAGGAGGAAAACAATGGGTCACGGAAGTTATTCGGCGGCGGATTGGCAGAAACTGAAGAACAGCAGAAAGCTTTCCAACGGGCAGAGTGTGGGAGAAGTCTTCAAGAGAACGGAATGCAATCCGAAGATGGATCCGAAGTTTATCGGCACGAGAGAGTGCTTTGATTCGGAGGAGCATCCGAATACCACACCGATTGTGGTCGGTTTGGATGTGACGGCTTCGATGGGCTATCTCGCGGTGGAACTCGCGACCGGTGCCCTGAATGAGCTGATTACCAAGCTCTACTCCACCGGCGCGGTCGAAGACCCGGCGCTCATGTGCGCGGCCTATGGAGATTTTCAGGACAAGTCTCCGCTGCAGGTCACGCAGTTTGAATCGGATATTCGAATCGCAGAGCAGCTGCTGGAGATCTATTTTGAAAACCGTGGAAGCGGAGAAGTGGTGCCGACCTGTCTCTGGGAGTTTCTCGCGAGACACACCAATATTGATGCGATTCGGAAGAGAAATCAAAAGGGCTTTCTCTTTACCATCGGAGACGAGGCGGAAATTCGAAGTGGATCTTTAGGAGCTACGATAGAACGCGTCATTGGAGATGAGATTCCGGGTGAAGTGACGAGAGAGAGTCTGCTAAAAGAAGTAGAGGCTTCCTTCCATGTGTTCCATATCATGATCGGGGGCAGAAATCAGGCGAATGCAGAGCTCCTGCCGGGGCACTGCATGGTGCTGGATGGCGAGAGCATCTCCTGCCTGCCGGAAATCATTATCAGTACGATTCAGTTGCAGAAGGGGGAGACGCAAGAGAGGGTTCTGGTGCACTGGGATGAGCTGAAGAGGCCGGTGATCGGTGCTGCGCTTGCGCAGCTCTCTCTGCAGGCAGACGCTGACATTCAGTTATGAGAAATATTGCAGTCATCGGGAAAAATTTCGGAGATGAGGGGAAGGGGCTTGCGGTTGCAAGCCTCTCTCGCGTTGTGAGGAAACCGCTGATCATCAAACACAACGGCGGCGCACAGGCCGGACACACGGTGGAGGATGCGGAGGCCGCCTGGCGTTTTGTACACCACCAGATCGGCGCCGGAGCAGAGTACGGGACGCCGACTCTGTTTGCAGAGACTTTTATGCCGGATCTCTATCAACTCGGGAAGGAAGTCGCAGACTTTTCGCAGCTTTTCGGCTTTGTGCCATTGCTCTATTCCGAGAAAACAGCGCGCGTCACCACCATAGACGATGTGCTCCTTAACATGGGTGCGGAAGCTGCCCGTGGCGATGCGCGGCACGGTTCCTGCGGCATGGGCATCGATGAATGCGTGCAGCGAAACCGTGCGGGATATGTCCTCAGTGTGGAGGAAGTCGCCTTAAGGAGCGAAACAGAGCTGCAGCGGCAACTGCGCTGGATGCGACAAGCCTATACGAAGAGCGAGCGAAGACGCTTGGGATAGACCGCGGGAACCCGTATTTTGAACTATTGGAAAACGATGACGTGATTCAAAATTATGCCTCGGAAGTGAAGGCAAACATCGGTCTTCTGACTTTGGTGGATGCGAATCGGGCCTGGATTGCGCGATTCGATCATCTCCTTTTTGAGGGCGGACAGGGACTCCTCTTAGATGAGGACTATGAAGCCTACGCACCGCATTTGACCTCCTCAAAGACAGGGATGCACAATTCGGCGCTTTTTCTTGAGAAACGGGGACTCACCCTGGATGAGGCTATTTATGTGACGCGGAGCTATGTGACGCGCCATGGAGCGGGACCGCTGCCCTGTGAGACAGCGTGCGCCGAGCTCCCGGGAGTGGGAGCGGATCTCACCAACCAGCCGAACGAATGGCAGGGCACACTCCGGTATGCACGGCATGAGAGCATGGATGCCTTCTTTGCGCCGGTGGAGCGGGATAAAGACTCGGTGCAAATGTTTTCAAGCGCCCGCGATACCAAGCTCTCGATTCTGATTACGCACTTAAACGAAACGGGAAATCGACTGTATTTTGAAGAAGGAGATGTTTCGTTTGAGCGGGTAAAAAGAGAAGGAGAGAGGAGGGGGGTCGGTGTAAAAGCTCCGTCCGATTCAGTGTGACAAGGAACAGAGTGCTTGCACTGATAGGCGGTGACCACTCGATGCTCATTTTTACAAAACAGTGAAAAAATAGTGTAAATATAGTGAAAAAGGGTCTGCGCTCTCATGATATACTATATGTATCAGGAGGGCAATTTTTATGATAAAAGCCACTTTGTCAAATGAGATCTTAAGATATATTACGGAGATTGATAAAAATAAGTATAAAGTATCAGAAGTATTGCTGCCGGCTACGGTCGCTAACAAGTGGCGTAAAAACTCGAAAAAGAAAAGCTCCTATGCTTCTACGAAAATTGAGGGAAATCCCTTGTCAGAGAAGCAAGTGGATGAGGTTATTGATAGTGATGAACGAAAACATTATCTCAAACCGGAACAGGAGGTGCGAAATTATTTTCTTGCACTGAATTATCTGGAAGAGAAGATGGCGAAAACAGAGCGATTTTCCAAGAAACTGATATTAGATGTGCAGAGGTACGTGGAAAAAGGAGCATCCAAGGAAAAAATAGGGCTTCGAGGACCAATGCCTCCGGGTGTCTTATTTGCTGTATACGATTCTCAAACGGGAAATCCGGATTATATTCCGCCGGAATATAGGGATATACCGGACTTGTTGGATGAATTGATTGAATATGTGAATACAACTGGGGATCATCCCCTCATCGTTGCGGCTATCGTTCATTATCAGCTTGTAACCATTCATCCATTTGAAGATGGAAATGGGCGAACAGCAAGATTGCTGTCGGGGTATATTTTAGATACCAACGGATATAGGTTTAATGGAGTTGGCTCTTTAGAAGAATATTTCGCGTATGATATAGATGAATACTATAGGTCTCTTCAGATGGGATTGCCGGCGCTGTATTATTCAGGAAGAGACAATCCACCACACCCAGAGATTTGGCTCCATTATTTTCTCCGAATGGTCTTGTTGTATTCAAATAGGGTTTGCGAATTATCAACGAGATTAAATGGTGAAGTGCTAGAAGGAAGTCTTCGTATCTCAAGGGCAAAGAGAAAGAATTACTTTTCTTACTAATCAAAAAATATAAAAGAGAGTTTACACCGATCGAAGTAAGCAAAGAGCTTAAGGTTACAAATAGAACTGTGATCAATCGACTGGCAATGCTTGTGAAAAATGGGTTCGTTATTCCCAATATGGGGAAGGAGCGTATCCGTTCCTATGAACTTTCCGACTTTACAAAGCAAAATGCGAGGGAGTTGCTAAGGCGCATCAGAAAATAGGAGGAGACTTTTGTTTTAAAGCAAAGAAAAAGTGGATTTCCATCTATAAGTAAAATCTTAGCTTTTGATAAACAATCATATAATATCATTATAATAAAAATTATTTTACCGATATTATAGACAAAAGCTACTATTTTATATCAGCTCGTCTGAAAGAAGGAGCGGAAGATGAAACCGAAATCCATTCGAACCAATCTGATTATATGTATGTTGCTCCCCACCGTGATCGCTTTTGCCTTGCTGGGTGGGACGTTAACCGTGTACATGAACAATATCAGTATCACGGACGGAAATACCAACATGCGTTCGGCGGCGGAACAGACTGCCGAGTCGGTAGACGGTATTTTGAATCTAATAGAGGCGAGGGTGAATCTACTGGCCTCTACCAGCCAAATAATGGCGGACGAAAACAAAATCGTAGCAAAAGATAAGGAGTACTTCAAGGAATATGAGGACAAGATGAACAAGGTCGTCATTGATTCGACGAAGGATATTCCGGGTCTTGTCGCTTCCTACATCCGCTACGATCCCGCTCTGACTTACGGAACGTCAGGGACTTTTTTCACCGATGCGGATAATGACGGAAAGCCGGAACCGGTCACTCCCACCGATCTCTCCAAATATGATCCGAGTGACATGGAGCATGTCGGCTGGTTTTATACGCCTTTGAAGAATAAAAATCCACCTGGATGGAGCCGTATTTTAATGCCAACATCAATAAAACCATTATATCCTATGTGACGCCCATCTACTTAAGCAGTGGGAAGGGCTTTGGTGTGATCGGGGTGGACTTCGATTTTGCTTACTTAAACCGCCTCCTGGATGCGCATCAAAAATTTAACGAGAAAGAATGCTTCCTGTTAAATGCGAAGGGTAAGATTCTTTTTCATCCGGATTATACGGGAGGGGAGAATTTCGGTGAAATCTTAGATGGAAAATATCAGAAAGTATTGCCGGAACTTCTTAGTAAAAAGGATGGATATGTCAATGGGGGAAGCTCCAGAAAAGCGGTTCTGCTAGGCTATCATGTTTTGGAGAATGGCTGGATCATCGCCATTGCACCCAATCATAAAGCGATTTACGGTAGCATCGAAGTGCTGAAATACACCCTGTTTATCTTTATTGCCGTCTATCTTCTCGGGATGCTGGGGCTTTCCATGGTGCTGGGGAACAGACAGGCACAACCGATTCTTTCTCTGACACAGTCGGTAAAAAAACTGGCGGAAGGTTCTCTGGATGAAGAGATTACGGTCAGGAGCACCAATGAGATCGGCGATCTTGCAAAGGGTCTTCGCCAATTGGTGAGCCGGTTAAAGGAGTACCAGCATTATATTCAGGAAATCACAGATAGCCTCAATGAAATGCAGGAAGGGAATCTGGATATCCAGCTAAAAAAAGAATACAACGGAGAGTTTGCAAAGATTAAAGTGGCGCTTTAGATCTAACAAAAAAGCTGACCGGTCTGATTGGAAATATCCGAATTTCCTCTGATCAAGTCTCCGGATCAGCAGAAAAAGTCGCTGAAGGAGCACAGAATCTGACCAGAGGTTCGATGGAACAGGCCAGCAGCATCGAAGAGCTTTCCGCTACCATTAATGATATCTCCGACAGAATCCGGAAAAATGCGGAAAATGCCGCCAAGGCGAATGAAGCTGCCTCCACCGGACAGGAAGAAATGATCAAGAGTGACGGGCAGATGCAGGAAATGAAGGCCTCGATGAGCAGAATCAATGAGAAGTCTGCAGAAATCAGCGCCATCATCAAGACGATCGACGAAATTGCCTTCCAGACCAACCTGCTTGCGCTGAATGCAGCCATAGAAGCGGCAAGAGCGGGAGAAGCCGGAAAGGGATTTGCCGTCGTAGCGGATGAGGTGCGAGACCTGGCACAAAAAACGGCGGAAGCGGCGAAAGACACAACGGTGCTGATTGACGATACCGTAAAAGCGGTTGAGCAGGGGAGTCAGCTGGCAGACGATACGGCAAATTCCCTGCATGAAGTGGTAAACGGACAGAAGCAGTTGAGCCTTTTGATTAGCGAGATTGCTGCCGCTTCCGATGAGCAGGCCAATGCCGTGTCGCAGGTCACCCTGGGAATCGACCAGATTTCCAACGTCATCCAGACCAACAACGCCACTGCAGAAGAGAGCGCCACTTCCAGCGCGGAACTCAATGACCAGGCGAGGAATCTGCGTGATCAGATCAGTCGCTTCCATCTAAGACAGATGACAGAAGGCGAAGAGGAGCAGGAGGAAGAAGGGTAATCGATCCGGGAACGAAGTTTCATCTCTTCGGAAGAAGTCTAACAGCTCAGAAGAAAGGACCTACGGTGCGGCTTACGCTCCGTGGGTCTTTGAGTGTTTGCGGAAATTTGACATTGAGGTACGTTGGATTCTTGCATCATCCGATTTGGCATCTAAAAACAGAAAGCCGCAAGCACTATATACAGCACTGCCCACTTATAGTATATTACCCATACGGAATAGCGAGGGGGACTGTGATTTTACACTTCCTACCCGGCTTTGAACAGGCGCAGTCTTGTCTACTACCCTGTACACGAAAGACAGGGCATGGGAACAGGAACAAACAGATGAGAGGAGAAAGTGGAACGGGATGAAGAAGATGGTGGTTCGGTTTTTGACGAAAATATTGGTTGTACTGGGGATTTGCGGGATTCTCTTTTTTGGCCTGCAAGTGGCGGGGAGTCGTTTGCCGCAAAAAATTTTAGATCGGATTCCGGGCTATCGCAAGACGGCAAAACTCAGCACGGAGGTCGTTTCGGGACAACTTGTCAATGCCAGCGAGCTGGTGACGCAGAAACTGACGATGGAAGGTTTTAGTACCTATGAGGATGAGGGGATCCCGATTCTGAGTCAGGGGAACTTTGTGATGACCTATAAGAGCCGGGTGACGGCGGGAATCGATGCTTCCGAGATCTCTTTCCGGATCGATCATGAAAAGCGGATCATCCATGTACATTTGCCGCAGGCGGAGATCCTTTCGGCGACCGTAGATCCGGGGACCATCTCTTATCACGGAGAATCCATCGCAATCTTTAATTTTAACAACAAGGAGGATGCCAACAAAGCGCAGAAGCTGGCAGAGAGTGACGCCCGTAAAGCGGCGCGGGCGAGCGGAATTCTGGATAATGCCGATCGTTATGCAAGGTCACTGATTAAGGGGCTGTTGCAGGGCGTAGCGGAGGGATACCAGATCGAATTCGATCCACAGAAATAAGGCAGAAGAAAGAGGAGTCGTAGATCCAACTTATCTTTTTCTCTAATTTACCGATAATAGAGGAAAGCTTGTCTATACAAATTCACGGATGAAGAGGTATGACATGAGAAAAGAGAAGAAAGAGAAGGTAGTACAAGAAAAGATTGCAGAAGGAAAGAGCACGGAAGGGAAGGCCGGAAAAGCAAAGCGAGTGAAAACGGCGCAAGGTCTCTCTCTTCGAGAGAGATGGAAGGGCTTCTGGAAGAAGATGAGTCTGAAGGGCAGGATGTCTTTCGTGCTCGGAGCGGTCTCCTTTATCAGTATTCTGGCGCTGTGCTATATTCTGGTACACTCCTTTGAACTGAACATGGACAGACAGATCAACGATTCCATGACGGAAAAAGGGGTAAACGCAACCACAGAGCTATCAGAAAAGGTGGAACAGCTCAGTGATATCGCTAAGTCCATCAATGCAGGGATTTCCCTTGTTTATGAAGCAAAGGACCATGCAGGGGAGGCACCGGAAAAACTCTGGGAAATGCAGGACGGCACGTCTGGAAAGACGATTTCGGTAGACCCGACCGGAGAACTGATGCTGAGGAGTCGGGTACTGGATCAGGAGATTCCTGCTTCCGCATATGATGCAGAAAGCGCATTGTTAAGTAGCCTCTATGCCAGTCTTAAGAATGAAAAATCCCTCATCGGTGCAGGGACTTTCTTTGAACCGAACGCTTTTTTATCGGATGCGCCGAATTATGCCATTTATCTGACACAAAACGGTGCGAAAGAAAAAAAAGTAGAGCGCTATGACTACGATTTTTACCAGAATAAACCCTATTATCAGCAGGCAAAAAAGGGCAAGACGGTCATCACGGATATGTATGAGGACAACGACGGAAAAGGTCCCTCTATTTTCACGATTGCCAGTCCTCTGATGGTAAACGGAGTATTCAAGGGTGTTACCTTATTAGACGTGGATGCCAAGGTACTGACCGATATCAAAAGAAGTGACGATGAATTCCCGACCATGTTTTCGGAAATCATTGACAATAACGAAGCCATCTACGGGAATGAGGAGGACAGCGGCAAAAAACTTTCAGAAGTGATGTCGGATCAGGGATATCAAAAAGTGAAGTCGCTGATGGAAGAGGGCAATGCTTTCATTCAGGAGGTCAAGGGAAAGGAAGGCCCGGAAGAGAGGGAATTTTTACCCCGGTAGACCTACAGGGAAGAACCTGGTGGTTCCGGATGAGCATGAAGGAAACGGATTATGACCACGATACAGACCGCCTGGTGTGGGTGGCAACTCTGTTGGGTCTGCTGACGGTTGGAATTGTCATTGTGTCGACGGTATTTTATCTGCGCAAGAGCCTGAAGCCGCTGACAATGGTGGCTAACAGCTCGCAGAAGCTGGCTGTCGGGGACTTCGTGATCGAGATGGAGTATGATTACGAAGACGAAATTGCGGTGCTGATGCAGGCAATCGAGGATGTGGTGCACCGTGTGGAAAATATTATTACGGATCTGACCGAAAAGCTCGGAGCGATCGCCGGAGGAGATTTCCGGATGTCCAACGACAAGGCGGAGTTTTATACGGGGGCCTATGCACCCCGATTCTGTCCGCTCTTTCGGAAATCACCACGGATTTGTCCAAAACGATGTCGGAGATTCAGGAAAGTGCCGGAAGTGTCAACCAGAATGCGGGACTTGTCTCCGCCGCCGCGCAGGGGCTGTCAGAAGGTGCGACAGAGCAGGCCTCTTCCGTAGAGGAACTCAGTGCGACCATGAACGATATTTCCACCCAGATCAATGCGACCGCCGGCACCACGAAAGAGGCATCCGAGCTGTCCCTCCATGCGGAGGAGGCGCTCCGTCTTTGCGATGCCAAGATGGGTGAAATGTCGCAGGCGATGACGGTCATTAAAGAAAAATCAGCCGAAATCAATAAGATTATTAAGACCATTGACGATATCGCCTTCCAGACCAAGATTCTGTCCCTGAATGCGGCAATCGAAGCCGGAAGAGCGGGCGCAGCAGGAAAAGGCTTTGCAGTTGTAGCAGGTGAAGTCGGCAACCTGGCACAGGAATCCGCAAAGGCAGCGCAGACGACAGCGAATCTCATAGAGGAAACCTTGGAAGCAGTGGAAAACGGAGCAAGGATCACGGAGGAGACGGCAGAATCGCTCGAAACCCTGTCCGAGCATACGGAAAAGATCAATACACTGATTCAGGATATTTCCTCCAGCTCGCAAGAAGAGTCCAAAGGCGTGAACCAAGGTCACCATCGGCGTCGATCAGATTTCCTCCGTGGTGCAGAACAATTCTGCAACGGCAGAGGAAACGGCGGCATCTTCTGCAGAACTGACCGAGCAGGCCAACAAACTGCAGGGACTGGTGGCGAAGTTCAGTTTGAAGGAATAAGAGGATCTGCGCATACTTCCATTTGGAAATGGATGGGTGGAAGTAAGAACGGGAATGCAGTCGGAAAGAACCATATCGAACAGGAAACGGGAACCATCGGCGGATCATTCGTCCGCCGGTGGTTTTTTTGAAGTGGCAAAACAAAAGGGAATCGAGTACAATGGGAACTTACACAGAGGAAGCAGAGTGTTACGGGAAGGACAGCCGGAAATGCAGGCGGGAGACAAGGCAAACCAAACAGAGAAGATGCAGGCGGGAGACAAGGCAAACAAAATAGAGAAGATGCAGTCAGGAAACATCGGGCAGGAGAAGCGGCCGGATACGCTGGGAACGGTGCTTTGTGCGGGGAAAATCCTGCTCTCCAGCGGGGCGGAAATCTACAGGGCGGAAGAAACCATGTACCGTATGGCAGAGGCGATGCATATCGAAGATATGGATGCCTATGTGATGAACCGCGGAATTTTTGCTACCGCCAAGGTGGGCGGAGAGGGGATCCAGACCAGAATCGTCTCTGTGCCGGACAAGGAGATTGACATCGGGAAAATTGAAGAAGTGAACGAGTTGTCCCGTGATGTTTGCACTCATTCGAAAACACTGGACTATCTTTCTTCCTCCCTGAAAAAAATTGAAAGCAGGAACCACTATGGTGTCATGGGAAGGATGTTGGCGTATTTTCTGGGAGCCGGAGGATTCAGCTTTGCCATCGGAACTTCCATGAGAGATTCTCTGTGTGCGGGGATCGTCGGGAGCATGATCGGGCTGTATCTGCTATTCTCGCAGGGCAGGATCAAGTCTCGGGTTTTGGAAACGATCCTGGGCAGTGTGCTGACGGCCATTTTGGGGAATCTGTTGGTTAGCCTGGGAATTGGCGTCCATCTGTCTTTTATCATCATCGGTGTGATGATGGATCTGGTGCCGGTGTTGCCTTTGTGAATTCGGTTCGGGAATTCAGTCAGAACAATTTTGCAACGGGGGAGACGTTACTCATCAGCGCACTCCTAACCTGTGTTTCCATGGCATCTGGCGTCGTGCTGGTAGAAATGAACGTGCCGGAGATCAAACTGATCTCCACCGCCATCAGCAATATTTCCCGCATTTCCTATTTGGTTCTTGTGATTCGCAGCATCGTAGCGGGACTGGGGACGGTAGGGTTTGCGATCATGTTTCATGTCAAAAGAAGACATTATCTGGTCTGCGGCGTCCTGGGTGCCATCAGTTGGTTTGTTTATGTCTTTGTTTTAAAATGGAGGTACAGCGAGGTGATCGCCGTTTTTATCAGCGGATTCCTGGCGGTGCTGGCTTCCAGAGTACTCGCAGTCTATCGAAGGTGTCCGCAAACGGTTTTTCTTGTGACCAGCCTGATCCCGCTTTTACCGGGAATCAGCCTTTACCGTGCGGTTTACTACCTCTTCCGGGGAAATATGGCAGGCTTCATGCACTTTGGCAAGATCTGTTCGTTTACAGCGTTTACCATTGCCATTTCGATTGCGATGGTGCAGCAGTTGCCAAGGAGTTGGTCGCTGCCGGGCCGGCGGTGGAGGAAGACGGATGTGGAAAATCAACAATTAGATTCAGAAGGGAGATGAAACAAATGGCAATGCCTATGTCAGAGGTAACGGAAAACCTGGTCTTAGCGGGAGAGGGAAAGACGAAACGTCCACAGAGTCAGATGGTTGTGTTGGGGATCATGGTGGGGGCACTGATTGCGGCAGGGGCCATGGCAAGCAGTGTCGCCATGCATGCGATCTCCAATGCCGGTCTGGCAAGACTGACGGCGGGGCTGGTCTTTCCCATCGGCTTTGTTCTGATGGCCCTGTTTGGCGGAGAACTCTTTACGGGTGACTGCCTGATGGTGATCGGGGCGCTGAAGCACAGGTACTGGGCGACCCGTATGATCAGCGTGCTTTGCCTGGTCTTTGTGTCGAATCTCCTGGGTGGCATTCTCTTTGCCGGACTCGTTGCCCTCAGCGGGCAGTTCGGAATCGGAAATGGTGCAGTCGGAGCGTTTACCATTAAACTTGCCCTCTCGAAAGCGAGTCTCCCTTTCATGAGTGCGCTGGTTTCAGGAATTCTCTGTAATTTCTTCGTCTGTATCGGTGTTGTGATGGCGGGGTTGTCGAAGGAAATATCGGGAAAGATTCTGGCCAGTTATCTCCCTATTTTCGCCTTTGTGGTCGGAGGTTTTGAACACTGTGTTGCCAATATGTATTATATTCCGGCAGGGATTTTTGCGGCGAAGAACCCAAGTTTCGTAGAAGTGGCTGTGACAAAATACGGGATCCGCGCAGATCAACTGCAGGCGCTGAACTGGAAAAATTTCTTCTTGACCAATGAGCTGCCTGTCACCATCGGAAACGTCATTGGCGGGATGCTGCTGATCGGCGTTGTCCTGTTTTTTCTGTACGGAAAAGAAGTGCGTCCTGCAGACCAAAGAGGAGCTTCGCAAAATCCAAAAGGATGAGGAAAAGGTGAGGATAAGGAAGAAGGCAGGAGCGATAAAGGACCGGAGTGGGAAATGCGTGGAAGTACCTTCGATACGACATTCTGAAGGGCACTCTCTGGGAGAGGGCGGAAGGGACCTTGCTTAGGGGGACTGGGAAGAAACGCTGTTTCGCACAATGATAGGACCGTCAATGTAACGTGTTCCGTAAACGGTTTCCTCTCCGCGAATCTTGCCTAAGAGACGCTCTACGGAGATTTCTGCCATCCGCTTCATGTCTACATGATAGGTCGTCAGATTCGATGTGACAAAAGAACTGGGAAGATAATCATCGTATCCGACAATGGAAGCGTCTTCCGGAACAGACAGACCCTTCTCTTCTAAAGCCTGATAGACATAGGACGCTGCCAAGTCACAGTTGCAAACAAAGGCGGTAGGCAAAGTTTCCGGAAGAGTAAACTGCATTTTTCCCGTCATTAAATTTCGGTCCTCCAGAATCCAACTGCGGTTTTCCTGTATGCCACTTTCTGTGAGGGCCTTTTTGTAGCCATAATAACGATCCATGATATTTTCATTTGCAAGCGTACTTCCCACAAAGGCGATTTTTCTATGACCATGGTCAATGAGATAACGGGTCATCTTATACATTCCGGTATAATTGCAGCTCATGACGGTATCACAGAGGCTGTTCCGTACATGAAAGTCCAACAGTACCACCGGAATCCGCACCTTGCTGATCAGGTATTGCATATAGGGCTCAAACATCCAGCCAATGACGATCAGTCCATCGACTGCTTTATTTCTTAGGATACGTGGAAGCTCATTGGTCTTTTGCCTGTCTTCTTCAACCGATTCCAGAAGGGTGACACTTTCGTGTGTCGTAGCGGCATTTACAACTTGTTGATAAAGCGCCCAGTAAAAAGAATTTCCCATCTCGAAGTAGGCTTTTCCTGCAGTGAGTACTCCGATTCGGGCCCCCTGCAAGCTTCTGCGGTAGCGGGTAAGATTGTAACCCAGTTCCATGGCTACATTTTCGATATGTTCCCGCAGCTTTGCACTGACCCCCCCTTTGCCGGAAAGGGCGTTGGACACCGTAACCGTGCTAATGCCAATTTGATTTGCAATATCTTTCAGCCTGATTTCAGCCATTTCTCCCTCTCTTTTTTGTATTTCACACTAGTTCCGTGAATCATACTCCCCTCCACCATTCGGATCCGATCCGGTGATGCAATCCCATCCATTCTGTTTGAGAGAACATGAAGACAAAGTTGTGCAATAACCGTCTCATCATTCCGGTATGTGGCAAGTCTGATTTGGTCGCTTCTGCCACGCGGAAAGTGATCAAAGCCTACCACCGAAACATCTTCCGGCACACGGATTCCGCGAGCATGCAGAAGAGAAATGACGGTGAAGGCAGTTCGGTCACAATTGCAAACAAAACCTTGTGGGAGAGAGTCAGGGAGCACGGGAGTGATTAGTTGATTCCCTTCTCGATCCGGAATCATAGGACGGAGATCCGGCTGGATGCCTCTGCGCGCCAAGGCCTTACAGAAGCCAAGATAACGATCGGTGATCGAATTGGTTGCACCAACGGTACCGACAAATTGCAGGTCGGTCAATCCCTGGTCCAGTAAAAGGCGAGTCATCTGTTCCATTCCATGAAAGGAATCGGTAAGGATATAATCGATATTCTCCAGTACATCATAATGATCGACACAAGCAACCGGGATATTGCAGTACTGTTCCGTCAGGTGCTCCAGATAGCGATGGGAAAATTCTCCGATCACTAAAATGCCATCGACCGACATTCCCTGAAAAACCGAGAGAGAGCGTGATTGCATCTCCATTTCGGGGGTGATGATCTCCAAAACAGTCATATAGCTTCTTCTCTCTGCCTCGGCAGCAATGCTCTGGTACAGTGCAAGGTAAAAGGAGGGAGCATCTTGTACAAAACAGCTGGCGACAATGCATCCGATCATATATTCCTTTTGGCTGTGCGCTTGTTCCACATCGGGTTTGTTATATCCTAACTGTTCGGCAAGGGCTAGGATCTTATGCCTGGTTTCATCACTGACCCCCTTTCTGCCGTTTAATGCATTGGAAACGGTCACTACACTGACACCGAGTTCTTCTGCCAGGGATTCCATTCTCACGCGCTTTTTCCGCCCCATAGGGTGACCTCACTCTTCCATAATATTCGTTTCCCATCTGCAGGAGAGCACAACCCCTGCAGTAATCTTTAAAGTTAACAATTAAAGCTGTTAATATTAAATATTTTAATCTTTATACGGAGAGATAACAAGAGGGACAAAGGAAAACAGGTAAAAATCTTTTTTATAGTAAAGCATAAGGTGACGAAAGAGCGCATACAGAGGGAGAATGCATGCGAGGAGAACTTAAATAATATTTAAGTTGAAAGTTAAATTAATCAATATTAAGCTTAATTCATCAACAAAATCGAACGCAAACGCATAGGTCATTATGGCAGAAACACCCATTCTGAAAGGGAGGAAACAATGAAAAGGAAACAACTTCTTGCAGTAGCATTATCGGCAGTGACGGCCATTTCTCTAGCCGCCTGCACTTCGAACACCCCGGATACCAATGATTCCGGCACATCTTCTTCCGAGAGTGCGGAGGCAGCGGTCTCCATCGACCAGATTAATCTGGGGACGGATTATAAGGATATCAAAGCGGATTTGAAATTCGTGACACACAGAACCGATCTGGCGGATAAGGATTTTGTCCAGTATGTGAAGGATTTTCAAAAGATGTATCCGAATGTAACCGTCGAATATGAAGGAATCACGAATTATGTCGATGATTTCACCACCAGACTTTCCACGGGAGACTGGGGAGATATCTGCATGATTCCTACCACGATATCCAAGTCGGACTTAGGGCAATATTTCCTTCCGTTCGGAGACAGCACGACCTTAGAGAAAAAATATACGCTCTTAGATAATTTTACCTATGACAAAAAGGTCTACGGCATGCCATCCATGGCGAATCTCTGCGGGGTGGTTTATAACAAGAAAGTGTTTGAACAAGCGGGAATTACAAAAGGCACCGGCAACACCGGAGGAATTCATTTCAGATCTGCAAAAAGATTAAAGATAAGACAGAAGCGATCCCGATGTATACCAATTTCGCTGCCGGCTGGACGATGACCGCATGGGATGCTTATATCGGAGGGGTTTCGACAGGAGATCCGAATTTTTAACAATGCCGGTTTAGACGAAGGCAAGGATCCTTTTTTTCCGATCGAAAGAACGGCACAGGTCCCTATGCGGTATATAACACCCTTTATGAGGCGGTTTCCAAAAAGTTGACCGAAGAGGATCCTACCACGACGGACTGGGAAGGCAGCAAGGGAATGTTGAATAGCGGGAAGATCGGCTGTATGGCGCTGGGGTCCTGGGCAATTCCGCAGATGCAGGCAGCGGGTAAAAATGCGGGGGATATCGCTTATATGCCCTTCCCGATCAGTGTAGACGGCACACAGTATGCGGTCGAGTCTCCGGATTACTGCTATGGCATCAATAAAAACAGCTCGAAAGACAATCAGATCGCTGCCGCCTGCTATGTAAAATATCTGATGGAAAAGTCCGGATATGCCGCTTCTCAAGGTGGGGTGGACTGCATGGTCGGAGCTAAATTGCCGGATGTACTCAAAGATTTCGAAACGGATACCATCAAGATCATCACGGAAAATGCCTCTCCTGCGGGAAAAGAAACCCTGCACAATGATATTAACAACGATTCCGAACTGGGACTGAATGTTTCCGGAGCTTGTGCCAAGGCGGTTGTGCAGAATGCGGTCAGCGGAGGAGAAAGCATGCAGGAGCTGTCTGATGAATGGAACAAAGCATGGACACAGGCACAGGAGAACAATGGTGTGACGCCTAAGGCCTACACCCCTGTTCCGGCGAAGACGGCTGCAAATTGAGGTTTTTATCAGGGCGGAATGTGGTTCCGCCCTGAATCATACAGGCTCTTTATCCTTGTCAAACAAGAGAAACAAGAAAGGATCCGGCTTCATGGGAAACAAGGAAAGCTCCATCAGGAAAAGCAGTTTTTTTACCACACGGAAGGGCAGCAGGATTCTGGTCATGATCACCTTTATGGCGTTTCCGCTGTTGCTCCTTCTTGTTTTTACCTATCTTCCCTTCTTTCGAATGGTTCAATTCAGCTTTTATGATATGGGCTACATCGGTAAAAGGGTATTTGTAGGACTGAAAAACTACAGAAATGTTTTTGTAAGAGACGATTGCTTCGGAGCACTGAAACTGAGCGGCTATTATTTGGTCGGGGCCTTTGTCCAGCTGGGACTCGCACTGTTTTTTGCCTCCATTCTCAGTCAAAAAATGAGGGGTGGCGGGGTCTTCAAAGGTCTTTTGTTCTTTCCGTTTCTGGTCTGTGGCATTGCAGTCGGCTTTATCTTCAAATTCTTTTATACCAGAGGATTTGTGCTGGATATGGTATTGCAGTGGTGCGGCTTCCGCCTGGAGCAGCTGCCATACTGGTTGCGGGATACCAAGGTCAATAACGTTTCGCTGGCGGCGACGTCTCTATGGAGATACATGGGACAAAACATGGTTCTTTTCATCGGAGCCATTTCTTCTGTGGACAGTGAGCTTTATGAGGCGGCTTCCATTGACGGCGCAAACGGATGGCAGAGCTTCAAGCATATTACCTTTCCGGGAATCAAAACCATTGTGGTGCTGAATATGATTCTTTCGATCTCCGGATCCCTGAGCGTGTTCGAACCGCCTATGTCACTACCGGCGGTGAGTTTGGAACAGCCACCTATTTTGTGGTAATGGATAAATTGGCGCACGTATCTCAAAAGGTAGGACTGGCTTCCGCCATGGCGGTTGTACTGATGCTCTTGATTCTGCTCGTGACCGGCGTACAAAAGTGGATCGAATGGTACTTCCTGGGAACGACGGGTAGAGATGCGCAGATAGAAATGAATCGACGAAAAAAACGTGCCAGAAGCGCAGGTTTCAGCGGAAGAGAAAAAGTAGCAGCAGAAAGCGGAGAAAGGAGGGGCGGAGATGACAAAAAATAAAAAGGCCCTGCTGAAGAAAATCATTTGGACGATCGTGAAATACTTTCTTCTCGTCTTTGCATCCTTCTGTGTTCTGCTTCCGCTGGTGAGCTGTGTGATTACAGCCTTCAAAACACCGGAGGAATATGCCTCTACCACCGTCATGACACCGCCCGGGAGCTGGACTTATTTCAAAAATTTTGCAGATGCCTGGAAGCAGGCGAACATGGCTCTGGCTTTCCGCAATTCGCTGTTGATTCTGTTTTTTGTTCTTTTTGGATCCATCATGAGCGGTTCGATGCTTGCTTATGTACTCAGCAGGTTTAAATTTAGAGGCAATGCAATCATTCGAACGCTGTTCCTCTTTGCGTCTCTCCTTCCGGGGATCGCGATGCAGGTTTCCGTTTATCAGATCATGTACACGCTCGGTTGGATCAATAGTTTGCCCGGATATATCGTACTCATGTGCGGAACAGATGTGATTTCGATTTATATTTTCATCCAATTCTTTGAAAACCTTTCCCCTGCACTGGACGAAGCTGCCATCATGGACGGATGCACCTACTTTGGCGTATTTTTTCGCATCCTGTTTCCATTATTGAAACCGGCCATTATTACGGTAATGATTTTGAAAGGTGTTTCTACCTACAATGAATACTATGCGGCAAACCTATACCTGCAGAATAAAAATCTTTATGTAACCGTTGCAACTTCTCTTTTTAAGTTCACGGGGCCTCTCGGGAATCAATACAATTATATTTGTGCAGGAGTCATTATTACGATGCTTCCGGCGCTGATCATTTTCATTATATGTCAAAAGCAGATTTACAGCGGGCTGGCACAGGGAGCGGTCAAGGGATAATCCGCCCGGAGGAGTTCCGCTGAGCAAGGTATGAAAGAGCACAGTTTGGAAAGGCGAGAAGGAAAGGATATGTAAAATGAGTGTAAAAATCATAGGACAAGAGGTAGCGAATATGCCATGGCAGGATCGTCCTGCCACAGACGAGGGGACGCTGCCACTCTGGAGATACAATGAAAATCCGATCATTGGAAGAAACCCGGTAAAAGGTGTGGCAAGAATCTTTAACAGTGCTGTCGTCCCTTATCAAGGTGGGTTTATTGGTGTCTTTCGCGGAGAACAGACCAATGGGGTGCCTTATATCTATCTGGGCGAAAGTAAGGATGCCATTCATTGGGATTTCAAACCGGATAAAATCCCGTTTGTAAATGCAGACGGTGAGGAATTCATGCCCCGCTATGCCTATGATCCGCGGCTGGTTCAAATCGAAGATACCTACTATATCATCTGGTGCCAGGATTTTTACGGCGCCTCCATCGGGGTTGCTAAAACCAGGGATTTTCAGACTTTCACCAGGCTGGAGAATCCCTTCATTCCATTCAATCGTAATGCGGTTCTTTTTCCCCGGAAAATCAATGGAAAATTCATGATGCTTTCCCGTCCCAGTGACTCCGGGCACACCCCGTTTGGGGATATCTTTCTTTCAGAAAGTCCGGACATGGAATACTGGGGACATCACCGTCATGTGATGAGCAGTGCGACAGGAAACTGGTGGGAGAATGTCAAGGTCGGAGGGGGAGCCGCCCCGATCGAAACTTCGGAAGGCTGGTTGCTTTTCTATCATGGTGTTACGAGCACCTGCAACGGCTTTGTTTACAGTATTGGGGGAGCCATTCTGGATGCGGATCATCCGTCAAAGGTGAAGTATCGTTGCAAAACCTTTTTGCTGACGCCACAGGAATGGTATGAGGAGAGAGGATTTGTGCCGAATGTCACCTTCCCCTGCGCTACCATTCAAGACGCAAAGAGCGGGCGTATTGCAATCTATTACGGCTGTGCAGACACCTATGTCGGTTGTGCATTCACGCACGTCGACGAGGTGGTGGCTTACATCAAGGAAAATAGCGCCACATCAGAGTCGGATACGGAAGAGGGCATCCGTTAAGGGAAGGAGAGTGCCATGTGGGCAGATGAGGTAAGAGACCATCTGGAGAATAAGATTCTTCCCTTCTGGGAGAGCCTGATCGACCGTAAAAATGGTGGATATATTGGGTATGTCGGACGGGATCTGGTGCGGGATCCGAAGGCGGAAAAAGGATGCATCCTAAACAGCAGGATTCTCTGGTTTTTTTCCAGTTGTTATCTGGTGCAAAAGGACGCCTCTCTGCTTCCTTACGCGGAACATGCATGGCAGTTTCTTCGGGAACACTGCTATGACGAAAAAAACGGAGGCGTGTTCTGGTCTGTTACCTTCGAAGGAAAACCAGCGATACGGCAAAGCATACTTATAACCAGGCTTTTGCAATTTATGCCCTGTCTGCTTATTACCGTGCAAGCGGAGATCGGGAGGCACTTGACCTTGCAAAGGAATTATACCGGCTGGTGGAGGGTAGAATGAGAGATTCTCTGGGATATTTGGAAGCCTTTGACCGGGAATTTCGTCCTGCTTCCAATGAGAAGCTTTCAGAAAACGGTGTGATGGCGGAGAAGACTATGAATACGCTGCTGCATGTGCTGGAAGGCTATACCGGATTGTATGAAGCAGCGCAAGAGGAGGATGTAAAGAAAAGCCTGTTTTGGATTCTGGATCTTTTTGCAGCACATGTTTATCAAAAAGAATTGGGAAGACAGGAGGTCTTTTTTGACAAAAACTGGAATTCACTGATTGACTTGTATTCATACGGTCATGATATTGAAACATCCTGGTTATTGGATCACACCGTAGAAGTGTTGGGGGATTGCACTTACCAAACCAAATTTGCGCCGATCACACGGACGCTGGCAGAAAATATTTATACACGGGCTTATGAAGATCATTCCGTGCGAAATGAATGCGAAAGAGGGAAAGTAGATTCTACCCGTGTCTGGTGGGTGCAGGCGGAAAGTGTAGTGGGTCTCCTCAACCTTTGGCAGAAAGATCGCACGCAGCAGAAGTACAGGAAAGCGGCGGAGGATATCTGGTCTTATATTATGCATTACCTTGTGGATCCAAGAGAAGGGAGCGAATGGTTCTGGTCGCTTCATGTAGATCATACTCCCACGGACAAGCCCATCGTAGAGTCGTGGAAATGCCCCTATCATAACGGGAGGATGTGCCTGGAAATTTTAAGGCGGCTACAGGAGGAAAGCTGAGGGGAGAAATGGATGAAGAGGAACATCCCTTTGGCACACGTGAAGAGAAAAGAGAGGATAGGATATGCATCCGGCGTATGAGATAGAAAAAGAAAAAGTAGAGCGGCTTGTTTCCAGAAAAAATCAAAAGACAGATTTTTACAATGGGATCTATAGCCGTTATCAGTACCCGATTTTGACTAGAGAATTTATTCCGGTGGAGTGGCGCTATGATCTGGATGAAAGCGCCAATCCCTATTTTATGGAGCGTCTTGGCGTAAATGCGGTGATGAACAGTGGTGCGATTTTTCTGGATGGCAAATACTGCCTGGTTTGCCGTGTGGAAGGAAATGACCGGAAATCCTTCTTTGCCGTGGCGGAAAGTGAGAGCCCGGTTGACGGATTTCGTTTTCGTGAAGAACCGGTGATTTTACCGGATACTTGTAAGGATGAAACCAATGTGTATGATATGCGTTTAACGCAGCATGAGGACGGATGGATCTACGGCGTATTTTGCTCGGAGAGCAAGGATAAAGAAAACTCGGATCTTTCGGCTGCGGTGGCGGAGGCCGGAATCGTAAGGACGAAGGATTTACGCAACTGGGAGAGACTGGATAATCTCATTACCCTGCAATCACCGCAGCAGAGAAACGTAGTTCTGCATCCGGAGTTCGTGGATCGTAAATATGCTTTTTACACCAGACCGATGGACGGCTTTATAGAGACAGGAAGCGGGGGGGGAATCGGCTTTGGGCTTTGCGAAGATATTACCCATGCGGTGGTCAGGGAAGAGCAGATCATCAGTAGAAGGATCTACCATACGTTGACGGAATCCAAAAACGGCTGCGGTGCCGTGCCGATTCGCGGGAAAAAATGTTGGATTCATCTTGCGCATGGCGTCCGCAATACGGCAGCCGGTCTTAGATATGTCCTGTATGCCTTCGGAACGGATTTAGAGGACCCGACAAAGGTGGTCGCCAGGCCTTCCGGGGTCTTTTTGGTTCCTCTAGGAGGGGAGAGAGTGGGAGATGTTTCCAATGTGGTTTTTACCAACGGAGCGATTGCCAGAGAAAACGGAGAAGTTTATATCTATTATGCGTCTTCGGATACCAGAATGCATGTGGCTTCTACAACAATAGACAGGTTGGAAGATTATCTTTTTCACACACCGGAAGATCCCCTGCGTTCCGCAGATTGTGTGCGTCAGCGTTGCGAACTGATCCGACACAACCGAAGAATCCTGCAGGAAACGAAATCATGATCGGGAGCAGGCGGAACAGATGGTCTGAAAGGAGAAGCTTATCAAAAGAGTAGATGCGGATCATAAAAATCTGGTATATAGTGGTCGGGTGGATTTTCGGCATCCGAAGGAACCAGTTTTTGTTTTTCCCTGCACGAGTGTAAGAATACGATTTCGCGGAAAAAAAATCCGCATCTTGGTCGGGAATCGTCATGAATACTGGAAAAATTATGCAGGAATTTTGTCGGACGGAGAACAGTATGCTTTTGCACTGAACCCTGAAGGGGAGACCGAACTGGAGATTCCACTGAAACCGGAGTGGGAGGAGCATGAGGTGATGCTCTTCAAGAGGCAGGATGGTTGCCATTACATGACCTTTCAAGGCCTGATGTTGGAGGAGGATGCTCTTCTGCTACAGGCGACACCGCCCCCAGCCCGGCGGATCGAAGTATTCGGAGATTCCGTTTCTGCGGGAGAAGTGTCGGAAGCGATTGAATTTACAGGAAAAGAGGATCCTTCGCATGAGGGGGAATTTTCCAATAGCTGGTATTCCTATGCGTGGATAGCGGCAAGGATGCTACGAGCAGAGTTACATGATATTGCGCAAGGGGGCATAGCGCTTCTGGACCAAACGGGGTGGTATCATGAACCGAATGCAGTTGGGATGACATCGATCTATGATAAAATCGAATACAGCCCGATGCTTGGCGAAATGGTTCCTTGGGATTTTCGTCTCTGGACACCGGATGTCGTTGTCGTGGCACTTGGGCAGAATGACAGTCACCCAAAGGACTACATGGCGGAGGATCCCATGGGGGAGCAGGCAAAAAAATGGGTGAAAGGCTATGTCAAGTTTCTGGAAAAAATAAGGAAGGTGTATCCGGAGGCGCAAATTGTTTGTATCACCACTTTGCTGATCCACGATCCTGCGTGGGACCATGCCATCGCAGAGGCGATCCATCGTTTAGGATGACACATCAAGATCCAAAAGTTTCGCATTTGTTATTTTCCCGGAACGGGAGTGCAACGCCGGGACATCCTCGTATTTCGGAGGCAAGGGAAATGGCGGAAGAACTGGTTGGCTATATCAACCGGCTGCCTATCCCTGCATGGAAGTAGTATGGGTAGAGGAGTGATATAAATGGATGAGAATAGATTAGCCGGATGCATGAAACGGGCCTCGGAGGGGAAGGCTCTGACGGTCGGCTTTCTTGGTGGCTCGATCACGCAGGATAGCCTGGCGTCCAAACATGAGTATGGGTATGCTTACCGCACGTACTTATGGTTCAGGGAAAAATTTCCCCGGGCGGAAATCTCATACGTCAACGCCGGAATCGGGGGCACCTCTTCTTTGTATGGCGTTTCCAGAGTGGAGAAGGAGATGCTGATTTACCAGCCGGATCTGGTCTTTGTCGACTTCAGCGTCAATGATGGAGCGACGGACTTTTTCATGGAGACTTATGAGGGACTGATTCGAAGACTCCTGTTTGCGCCCTCAGCCCCGTCGGTGGTACTGTTGTGTAATGCGCGGTATGATAACGGACTCAGTGCAGAAGAGAAGCATGGAATGATCGGGGATTACTATGGACTTCCGAGGGTCAGCATAGGGAGCACCATCTATCAAAGAATTTTATCGAAGGAGCTTGCGGCAAGCGAGCTTTCCCCTGACGGACTTCATCCAAATGACAGAGGACATGCTTTGGTAGCGGGAGAAATCATCCGCCTGCTGGAGGACGTTTGGCAGAGAGCGCAGAAGACTACGCCGGAGCAATCGGAGGGTGTGATTCAAGAGGAAGAGCACAGCAAGGAGAATCGAAATCTGAAATGCGGGACATTCAGACAGGATCCTCTCACAACCAATGCTTATGAAAAGGCACTTCGCCTCACGATTGAGAATACCGTTCCGAAACGAAGCGGTTTCCTCGTAGATCCACGAGAGAAAATGGGACATCTGGATCATTTTAAAAATGGATGGATCGGAAAAAATACAGGAGATTCCATTTCTTTTCGGGTAGAAGCTTCCTGTATTGCGGTACAATATAGAAAGTCCGTGCAGCATCCCGCAAGAAGAGCAGAATTGATTTTGGATGGGGAGAGCGACCATCCCGTTCTTCTGGACGGTAACTTTGAAGAGGATTGGGGGGATTGTCTCTATATGCAGAGCATCCTCCATCACGGAATCAAAAAAGAACATACCGTCACCATTCGAATACTGCCGGAGGACGAAAACGGGAAAAACGCGACCATTCCGTTTTATTTGATGTCGCTGGTGATTGCTTGAGAACAGGTCTTGCAGAAGGTATGAAGAAGGGAAGGGAGGCAGGAGATGACAGCAAGAGAGAATTACGAGAGTTGGTTAAAGAGCACTGCGGTGGACGAAGCGACCAAAGAGGAGCTTCGTGCAATCGAAGGCGATGAGAAGGAAATCGAAGACCGGTTTTATAAAGAGCTGGAGTTTGGAACGGGCGGTCTGCGCGGCGTTATGGGGGCAGGCAGCAACCGGATGAATCGTTATACCATTCGGAAAGCCACGCAGGGGTTAGCCAACTATATAAAAAAACAGGGTACGGAAAATCAGGGCGTTGCCATTGCCTTTGATTCCCGCAATCACTCGCAGGAATTTGCGCAGGATGCCGCCCTCTGCCTGGCGGGAAACGGTATCCCCGCCTATGTGTTTCCCTCCTTAAGACCGACTCCCATGCTCTCTTTTGCGGTCAGACAACTGGGATGCACGGCGGGAATCGTCATTACGGCGAGCCATAATCCGAAGGAATACAACGGGTATAAGGTATACTGGGAAGACGGTGCGCAGATTACGCCTCCCAGAGATGCGGAAATTATTGCGGAAGTGAATGCGGTGACGGATTTTGCACAGGCAAGAACCCTCACGAAGGAGGAAGCACTGACGAAGAACCTCTACCGCGTGATCGGAGAGGAAGTGGATGATGCCTATATCGAAGCGGTCAAATCACTAGCCATTCATCCGGAGATGATAAAAGAGCAGGCAGCGAAATTAAAGATTGTTTATACGCCTCTTCATGGGACGGGAAATATCTGGGTCAGGAGGATCCTGAAGGAACTCGGCTTCAAAAACGTCTATGTGGTGGAGCAGCAGGAGGCGCCGGATGGAAACTTTCCTACCGTCTCCTATCCGAATCCGGAGGATCCGAGGGCATTTGCACTGGCACTGGAACTGGCAGAAGGCGTCGGTGCCGATCTGATTCTAGCGACGGATCCGGATGCGGACAGGCTGGGCGTTTATGTCAGAAACAGCGAGACGGGCATCTATGAAAGCTTTACCGGGAACATGACGGGGACGATTCTGCTTGATTATATCCTTTCCCAGAAAAAGAAGAGGGGACGTTGCCGGAAAACGGAGCGGTGGTAACGACCGTCGTTTCCGGGAAAATGAGTGTCCCTTTGGCGAAGGAATACGGCGTAACCCGGATCGAAACCCTGACGGGATTCAAATATATCGGAGAACAGATCAAGCATTTCGAGGAAAACCACAGCCATCAATTCGTCTTCGGCTATGAAGAAAGCTATGGTTGTCTGGAGGGAACCTTTGCAAGAGATAAGGACGCCGTGACGGCGGTGATGGCGCTTTGTGATGCGGCAGCCTGGAACCTGCACTGCGGAAAAACACTTTTGACCCGCATGAAAGAGCTGTTCGAAAAGTACGGTTATTATAAGGAAAAATTGATTCCCATCACCCTGAAGGGAATGGAAGGAGCGGAGAAAATCCACTCCATGATGGAGGAAGTGCGAACCCTCTTTCCCGGGGAAATTGGAGGAAAGAAGGTTTTGGAATTTCGTGATTACAAGAGTGGTAAAATCCATGACTGCCGGACGGGAGAAGATTCCTTGTCGCAGCTACCAAAGTCCGATGTCCTTTATTTTTCCTTAGAAAAGGAAGCCTGGTGCTGCATCCGTCCATCGGGAACGGAACCCAAAATCAAATTCTATATCGGCGTTTGCGCAGAAAGCGAAAAAGAAGCGGAGAAGGAGCTGGAAACGCTCACAGAGGCGGTGAAGGGACTGGTGAATTAGCAGCGAAGTGAGCGGGCATAGAAAGAGCCTGTGAAATAGCAGCGAAATGGGCTGGCGTAGAAAGAGCCTGTGAATTAGCAGCGAAGTGAGCTGACGTAGACAGAAAAGGGAGGGTACCCGCTTATTGCAGGTAACCCTCTCTTGCTTTGACTCCGAATCGAACTTCCAGTTCTCTCAGTTGAGCATCCGTAATGGTATTGATCCGGGGAAGATGCGCCGTCTTCATATAGATTTCGGCAGCCTTTTCGGCGGTTTCGATGAGGCCGAAGGTTTCATCCAGATCCTTTCCCGCACCGTAGATGCCGTGCATCGCCCAGATGACGAGACGGGCGCTCTCCATTTTCTTAGCGGTGGCGAGTCCGATCTCGTTGGTGCCGCAGAGCATCCAGGGCAGAACATTGACCCCGTCCGGAAAGACAACAACACATTCCGTACTCATCTGCCAGAGGGTACGGGTGAATTCCCGCTCATCCAACGAATGAACGTAGGTCATGGCAAGAAGATTGGCCGGGTGGCAGTGCATGACCACATGGTTTTCCGGATCGATCTGCAAGCGGGCAGCATGGCTCATCATGTGCGCAGGAAATTCTGAAGTAAATTTCCCGCCGTCCGCAAAGCCCCAGAGGAGCTCTGCTGTTTTTCCTTCCTCGGTGAGTCGAACGAGACCGAGATTTACCTCCGGGGCGTACTGTACATTTTTAAAGTATTTGCCGGTGCCTGTGACGAGAAAATATTTCCCTTCCAGATCCGGACAGGAAAAACCGGTCGGAATTTTTCGCAGGACGGGGAGATTCGCATATTCACCATACGAATCCGAATCCAGCAGGAGGCTGACATTTCCGCCATTGCGCTCGTCCCAGCCATGGTTGTACATATTGGTGGTGGTGAGGATCATTTCCACCATCCAGGGTTGCGTCAAAATATCTTTCATCATGAATTCTCCTAAAAATAAGCAATTTCCCGGTCGAAGCCAGTGGATCAGCCTCTCTTTGACAGGACTTCCTGTTCATATCTTTGTATTTCCGCAAGCCAGGTTCCGTCCTCCGGGACTCCACACTGCCTGCAGTACTGCGCCCACACTTCTCCGAAGGGAAGGGTTTTATATTCTTCCTGCTTGACGAGCAGGGCGGTGAAATTCCCGTCATTCTGATCTGCGGTCAGATCCGGGGAAAGGAGCGCATAGAGTAGGGACTTCTGCACATTGCGGAAGCCGGTGACCCAGGCGGCGACGCGGTTGATGGAAGCGTCAAAATAATCCAGCGCCATAAATACACGACCCTCCAGCCCGCCGCAGCGCACGATTTCCTTGCAGATTTCCTTTGTCTCATCGTCAAAGAGGACAACATGGTCGCTGTCCCAGCGCACCGGTCTGGTGATGTGCAAAGCAATTTCAGGGAAAAAAAGGTTAGAAGCGCCGGAATCTTATCGCTGACGACTTCCGTCGGATGATAGTGTCCGTTGTCCATCAGCGGAATGCATTTTCCGGGGTTCATTGCTGCATAGCTTAGGGCAAATTCGGCGCTTCCTGCGGTATAGCTTTCTGCCCCGATGCCGAAGACCTTGCTTTCCACGCAGGGCTTCACCTTGTGAAAATCATAGGGCTCTGAGAGAATTTCATCAATGGATTCCTTATATCGCATCCGGGGGCCCAGACGGTCGGCGGGGATGTCTTTAAAACCGTCTCCCGTCCAGATATTCATGGTGCAGACACAGTCAAGCGCTTCTGCCAGATACTGTGAGATGCGTACACAGGCCTTGCCGTGTCGGATCCAGAAGCTTCTGGTTTCTTCGTTCGGACTGCTGAGGGTTAAGGGATCGCATTTGGGGTGAGAAAAAAAGGTGGGATTGAAGTCGGCGCCGAGGTGGTTTTTTTTGCAAAAGTCAACCCAGGGCGCAAAGTGCTTAGGCTCTAACTGATCACGATCCACCCATTTTCCTTTTTCAAAAATGGCATAGCTGGCGTGCAGGTTCAGCTTTTTTTTGCCGGGAGAAAGGCGCAACACCTCTTCGATATCCGACATCAGTTCCTGCGGGTTCCCGGCTCTTCCCGGATAATTGCCGGTGGTCTGGATGCCCCCGGTTAACGGCGCATCGGGGTCGGTATCAAAACCCCTTACATCGTCTCCCTGCCAGCAGTGCAGCGAAAGGGGAATATTCTGCAACTTCTGCAGCGCGGCATCCGTATCGATGCCGATGGATGCATATTTTTCTTTTGCTTCCTGATAACTCATTTGTCAGCCTCCATTTGCATTTTCAGATTTCCCAGGGCAGTGGCCTCGATGGGAAGTGCGATGACCTGTTTTTTTGTGGCAGTCTCTGTTTCCTCGTTTAAAAAAGCGTTTTTGGCACCACCGCCAACGATATACAGCTTTTCATATTTCGTGCCCGTGTTGGTCTCCAGTTCTGTGAGAGCCTTCGCATAATTCTGCGCAAGCGAGCGGTAAGCACAGCGGAAATAATCACCGATGTTATGAAGCTTTCCGTTTGTCACATTGTCAAAGGCTGCCTTCATGCTTCCGGGTGCCAGGAATTCAGGGTTGTTGGCGTCGACCAGAAGATCACAGCGACTCCTTCTGGCAAGGTCTACCAGATGAGCAAATTCGAGCTCGTCCGCAATTTCCTTTTTGAGACCGTTCACCAGCCACATGCCCATGATGTTCTTTTGGTAACGGTTATAACCGACGCCTCCCTCGTTCGAATAATTTGCTGCCTGACTGGCTTTGTCCGTGAGAGGCCTGGGTGTTTTTACACCAAGGAGAGACCAGGTTCCGGAGGAAATATAGGGATGGTTTCCCTCCATCGGGATTCCCTCCACCGCAGAAGCGGTGTCGTGCGTGGCGCCCAGCATACACCGGATGCCTTTGTATTCTCCAAGGATACGGCCGGGCTGTACGGGAGAAGGGAAAAGCTCTTTGGGAAGGCCGAGGGTTTCATATAAGAAAGGATCAAAGGTGCCGGTTTTTGCGTTGATCATTCCGGTTGTGGTGGCATTCGTATATTCTTTTGTCTTGACGCCACAGAGTTTATAGAGCAGATATTCCGGAATCATGAGGAAGTCGGTCACTCCGTTCAGACGGCCCCCCTCTTTGTCGGCGTAGAGCTGATAAATCGAATTGAATGACTGGAACTGGCAGCCGGTTCTTTCATATAAGGTATCAAAGGGAAGAAGCGCATGCACCTTCGGAATCACGATTTCGGTTCGGCTGTCCCGGGTAAGCATAGACGGGAGAAACCTCCTTGTCTCCACTCATCAGGACATAATCCACACCCCAGGTATCAATCGAAAGACTTGCGATTCGGGAGCTTTCGGAAACTTTATCGACGGCGGAAAGGGCAGTGGAAATTCCTCTTTTGACGTGTTGCAGAAGCGCATCTATGTTCCAAACAAGATGGCCGTCTAAATGCTCCACCCCGTTGTGAAAACGATAGATTTCTCTGGTTTTGACTCTCTCATCTTCACGCCAGCCCAGAATGTGTCGTCCGGAAGATGCGCCGATGTCGATAGCAAGATAATATTTCATATCGTCAACCTCGTATCTTTTTGATGTCCCGCACGGGAAGTGATTGTTACCGATTTTAGTCAAAAGACCTTTTTTTTTCATCCTATACCATTCAAAGAAAACTGTCTAGTTGATTGCAGGCCGGGCAAAATGATGAAAACAGGCTTGTGGATTATAGCTGGACAAAATATCGAAAAATCACTATGCTTGCAGAAGAGCCTGATGGGAGCGGAAAGCTTGCAGAGGAGCCCTATGAGGACAGGAAGTAAGAATTTTATGGGAGTGAGATTCATGCTTTTTAGACAGGAAAGGCAGCAGAATCGTGTCAGAGGAAAGGAATGAGGAATTCGAATGAAAAGACAATTTGCGCAGGGAGAACTGCATTTTGAGGTGCCGAATCAATACCGGTTGTCGGTGAATGGAGAGGGATTGTCCTACCGGACGAAGAACGGAAAGAAGGATGTGGATGTTCAATTTTCGGAGGTGAAGGGCCTTTTCCTGTCCAATTATTGCAACCAGAATCAGCATTATCAGGTCGCTTTTCGGAATGATGAATGGAAAACCTTTGCAGAAATTGATACAGATGTCACGGACAGGAGGGATGCGGCGATTGCAGGGAACAATATCATTGAGACCAAGTCCATTCTGATCGCTTTTGCAGAGAGCAAACTGGGAGAAGAATTCCCGAATAACCTGGATGCATTGAACTTGGATGTCTGCTTTACTTTCAAGGAAAAAGGAGTCCATTTGGAAGGGGGAGTGTTACAGGGAGCCAAGCACCAGATGAATTTAAACGAAATTAAAAGGGTGAAGTGTGTTTCCAACGGGACGCTCAGTTATCTGAGCCTGTATAAATCAGAGAAGGGTGGCTTCTTCGATTTCCCGGACATGTCGCTGGGGCTGAATGAATTGACCCTGCCGATCATAGAGGCGGCCCTTGCCAGAAATGTGGGGCGTGTGGTGGATTTCAGCAGGGGAAACGGTTTTGACCAGAAGACAAGCGAGTACATTTTGGAGCGGTATATGAATTCGACTTTTTTCCAGAATCCGGATGGAAGTGTATCGGAGGACTGGCAGATTGCTTATGACCACATCCATTTCTATGGCTGCGATGTGAGAATGCCGGAGTGAGGAGAGGAATGGTTATGGGGCGTAAATGGAGAGATTCATTGATTATCGGCTTTGCGATGTTTGCGGTTTTTTTTGGAGCGGGCAACCTGGTCTTTCCGCCGGTGATCGGCATTGCAGCGGGAGAAAAATGGGGAATTGCCATTTTGGGACTCACCCTGTCCGGCATTATCCTGCCGATTGCAACCATTCTTGCAACCGACAACATGGGAGGCACCTTTGAGGGGCTTTGCGCACCGGTGGCGCCGTGGTTCCTGAAGGCCTATTCCGTCTTTTTTATTATCTTCATCCTGACCGTCGGACCGCCGAGACAGGCAGGCGTTGGCGTGGAAACAGGGATCTTCGGCATCTTTCCCTCTCTGCAGGGAAACCATGTCGTGCGGATTCTTCTGCTCGCCGCCTACTTCGGGATCGTCCTGTATCTGGCGAACAACCCGTCCAGAATTGTGGACATCGTGGGGAAATATCTCACTCCTTTTTTGCTGGTCATGCTTCTTATCATTGTGGTTCTTGCAGTCGTTCACCCGATCGGCGCCCCCGCCAAACCCGAAGAAACAGGCATTTTTACCTATGCGTTTCTACAGGGCTACCAGACGGGAGACGTGGCGGTCGGCATCGCGCTGGTTTCTACTTTTATCGCTTCGGTAAAAGCAAAGGGATATACGGAGAGGAAGGAACGCAGAAGCATTGTCCTTTTATCTGCCCTTGTGGCGGTTCTTTGCCTGTTAGTGGTCTACGGGGGACTCCTCTATCTCGGAGCCACGGGATCGGGGAAGTTTGCGGATGAAACGGATCAGACCGCTCTGCTCCTTGCCCTTGTGCATGCGGTTTCCGGAAGGTTCGGTACGGTGGCGCTGGGAATCGGGATCTTCCTCGCCTGCTTAACGACCACCATCGGCGTGCTCTCCCTCATCGTCAACCTGACGGTGGATGTTTCGGGAGGGAAGGTGCCGTACAAAGGTTGCCTGTATGTCTATGCGGCCCTTTGTTTTTCTCCTCGCCTGCGTTGGCGTATCCAACATCATTCGCTATACCTTTGCCATCTTTGTCTTCATTTATCCGATGGCCATCGTGCTAACCCTTCTCGGTGTCTTCAGAAGATGGGTGCCCAATCATGGGGCATGGAAGGGAGCGATGTTTGCCGCAACCCTTGTGGGCATCTATGAAGCGGTTGTCACCATGAATACAAGCGGGATTACCAACCTGCTTCTTCCACTTCTGGAGCAGATCTATCAGAAGATCCCCTTCTCCGGGGACGGTTTTGCTTGGCTGGTTCCGGGGGCCATCTGCTTTGTCATCGGGGCTCTGATCGTCAAGCTGCGGGGAGGAAAAAGCCTACGAAGCATAAGAGGGAGGAGAGTCCGGAGGCAAAAAGCGTCGCATCGGAAGTCCTGTGAAGTATAAGGAGGGCAAATGAAGAAAGTCGGAATCGTCGGGGAATCGGGCCGGAGTCGACCATCTCCTATTATCATGATATTGTTTACGGGGTGCAGGAGCGCATAGGACATCCGTTCTATCCGCCCGTTTCCATTGAGAGCATCGACCTCTTTGAGTGGGTGAGGTTATGTGATCAAAAAGAAATGGAGAAACTCATTTCTTTTACGGTGGAAGCAGTCGGGAGACTGGCGGCGTCGGGCTGTGACTTTGCCATTCTGGCTGCCAACACGGCGCATCTGATCTTTGATGAGGTGCAGGAAAAAAGCCCCATTCCGCTGCTTTCCATCGTGGAGGCCTGTGCGGAGGAAGCAAAGAGAAGAGGATATCAGAAGGTTGGTCTTTTAGGCACAAAGTTCACGATGCAGAATGATTTTTTTAAAAAAGCCTTTACCCACAGAGGGATTCAAGTGATCACGCCACAGGAGGCGGATCAGGAATACATCAGTGATAAAATCTACTCGGATCTGGTGAACGAGGTGGTGGAGCCGGAGGTGTCTGTTCGCTTTCATCAGATTGCGCGTCAAATGCAGGAAAGGGACGGAATCGAAGCTCTGGTCCTTGGCTGTACGGAACTGCCGCTGGTATTCAGGGAAGAGGAAGAGTCGTCTCTCCCCTATCTGAATACGTTAAAAATTCATGTGGAGAGCATTGTACAGGAGATCGTACAAGAATAAATTGCAGGCAAGGTTCGCTTCGCACAGACGGGAAGTACCAAGTCTGTCTTACTGAGGTGACGCAGGCATCTTTTCAGGAAGGGAGTATACATCTATGGGAATTTTATTGATGATCTTTTTTATGGCAGCCATGTTTAAAATCACAGGACTCTTTTTTCGCATTCTGGGAGCCATGTTCGGCTGGGTTCTGGGGATCTTTGGCTGGATGATTCTGGCCAGTCTTGCGGTCACCGTCTTCGGGCTGGCGTTCTTTGTGCTACCGGTGATCCTTTTAGTAGGGGTGATTGCGCTGGTCAAGGCGGCGGTTTAAAGGAGGGTGTATGCGAGACTTTAGGTATTACACACCAACCAGAGTGGTTTTCGGGAAGAAAACAGAAGAGAGGGTGGCAGAACTCATTCAGGAGTTCGGAGGAAAAAAAATCCTGATTCATTACGGGGGCGGCAGCATTGTCCGTTCCGGCCTTCTGGAAAGGGTGAGCAAGATTCTGGATGAGGCAGGCATCTCTTATCTTACGCTGGGCGGAGCGGTGCCGAACCCGAGGCTCAGTCTGGTTTATGAAGGAATTGAGCTCTGTAAGAAGGAACAGGTCGATTTTATTCTGGCGATCGGCGGTGGAAGTGCAATCGATTCGGCCAAGGCGATCGGTTACGGCGTGGCAAACGGCGGAGATGTCTGGGACTTTTATGATCGCAAACGAACGGTGGCAGGCTGTCTGAAGGTCGGCGTGATCCTGACCATTGCGGCGACCGGGAGTGAAATGAGTGATTCCTCGGTGATCACCAAGGAAGAAGGGTGGATCAAGAGAGGTTGCAACAGCGATTTCGGCAGGCCGGTGTTTGCCATCCTGAATCCGGAGCTGACCATGACGCTGCCGGATTATCAGACTTCCTGCGGCTGCACCGATATCATGATGCACACGATGGAACGTTATTTTGTGCAGGGCGGCAGCATGGAGATCACCGATGAGATCGCCGAGGGGCTTTTGAGAACGGTAATCCGAAACGCACGGATTCTGGGGCACGATTCACAGAACTACGAGGCGAGAGCCGAAGTCATGTGGGCGGGAAGTCTTTCGCATAACGGACTGACCGGCTGTGGCAGCGGCGGCGGGGACTGGGCCTGTCATAAGCTGGAGCACGAGATCGGAGGAATGTTCGACGTGGCGCACGGAGCGGGCCTTGCCGCGATCTGGGGAAGCTGGGCCCGGTATGTCTACCGTGACTGCCTGCCGCGGTTCTCGCAGTTTGCCCTTCGGGTGTGGAACGTTGCCGATGTCAATGTTTACAGCCGGGCAGAAGGCAACCGGAAGGGTCTGACAGAGGAGGAGATCGCCCTCGAGGGAATTCGGCGGACAGAAGATTTCTTCCGTGAAATCCACATGCCGACCAACCTGCGCGAGCTGGGCATTCATCCGACAGAGGAGCAGCTGACCGAAATGGCGCACAAGTGCGCCCTTGGAGTAGGAGGCTTCATCGGTTCGGCGAAAAAGCTGGGAGAAGAAGATTTCCTGGCGATTTATCGTGCCAGCATGTGAAAAACACGATTGCTGTCTTGTGACGGAAAAAGGGAGCGCAGGAACCGGGATGGTTGGCTAGCCCCTTCTGATTCCATCAGACGGGCAAACCGCTGATTCCGATTCCATCAGAAGGGAGAAGGCATGGCAACAGGGAAAAAGGCGATCGAAGAGGGGAAGGCGGTTCTGGGAATTGAGCTGGGATCGACCAGAATCAAGGCGGTCCTGATCGGACCGGATTATGAAGTGCTAGCTTCCGGCGGGTACGACTGGGAAAATCGCTACGAAAACGGGATATGGACCTATGATCTGGAGGAGGTCTGGCGCGGACTGCAGGGTTGCTATAGGGAACTGGTGCAGAATGTGCAGCAGACGCAGGGGATAGAACTGCAGAAGGTAGCTTCGATTGGGATCTCCGGCATGATGCACGGCTACCTCGCCTTTGACCAGGAGGGTAACCAGCTGGCTCCCTTCCGTACATGGAGAAACACGACCGCCGGAGAAGCCGCAAAGGAATTGACCGGGCTTTTTTCCTATAACATTCCGGAACGCTGGAGCATTGCCCACCTGTATCAGGCGATTTTGAACCGGGAGGAGCATGTCGGAAGAATCGCTTCTCTCACAACCCTGGCAGGATACGTGCATCATAGGCTGACGGGGGAGCACTGCCTCGGGATGGACGATGCTTCCGGCATGTTCCCCATTGATCCGGCGACGGGGGATTACCGAAAGGATCTGATAGAGAAGTTTGACCTCCTGGTGGACGGCAAATATCCATGGAAACTGAGGCAGATTCTTCCGGTGGTAAAAAAGGCAGGTGCGGAGGCGGGCCTTCTTACCGGGGAGGGGGCGCTTCTCCTTGATCCGACCGGAGGATTACAGGCAGGCTGTGTCTTGGCGCCTCCGGAGGGAGATGCCGGAACCGGGATGGTCGCCACGAACTCGGTGGGCGTCAGAACCGGCAACGTCTCTGCAGGGACTTCTATTTCGGCATGTTTGTTTTGGAAAAAGAGCTGAAAAAAGTCTATCCCGAAATCGACCTGGTGGCGACGCCGGACGGCGATGCGGTAGCCATGGTACATGCCAATAACTGCACTTCGGATATCAATGCGTATGTGAATTTATTTGGAGAATTCGCCTCCGCGATCGGGGCAGACCTCACAAAGAACCAACTCTATGAAACGCTCTTTCGTGCGGCACTGGAGGGAGATGCCGACTGTGGCGGCCTTCTGTCCTACGGCTACCTGTCCGGCGAGTTTATCACCGACTGCAGAGAGGGCAGACCTCTTTTTGTGCGGGGGGCGGACAGCAGGATGAACCTGGCGAATTTCATGCGGATGCACCTGTATTCTGCGCTCGCTACGCTCAGAATCGGCATGGACATTCTGGAAAAAGAAGAGGTGAAGATCGATACCATTTACGGGCATGGCGGATACTTCAAGACCGAGGGCGTCGGGCAGCAGTTTCTGGCAGCTGCGCTTCGGGCGCCGGTTTCTGTGATGAAAACCGCAGGGGAGGGAGGCGCCTGGGGCGCAGCCGTCCTTGCCGCCTACCGCCTTAGGAAAAAACCGGATGAAACCTTGCAGTCCTTCCTCACAAACGAAGTCTTTCAACATTGTGAAAGCAGCACACAGACGCCGCAGAAGGAAAACGTGGAAGGTTTCCGAAAATTCATGGAAGCCTATGTGAAGGGACTGCCGATCGAACGGGAGGCAGCCCGCTGTTTGAGAGAAAAAGAAGTGGGGGAGTGAGTGGATTTTGAGGAGTGAGGACTAAGTTTTTCAAAGTGGGATGAGAACAAAATGAAAAGGGAGTCGGACGAATCCGACTCCCTTCAAGTATACATCCGCAAATGTATACCCCAATTACTGATATATAGTATATAGGATATGACTCAAAAAATCAAAATGGCAAAAAAATTAGAATAAAAGCAGATAAGGAAAAGTCCACAGAAAAAATTGATGGTGTGATTGCGACAATCATGGCACTTGATAGGGCAATTAGGTGTGGAAATCAAAATACAGAAAGTGTTTATGATAGTAGAGGTATTTTGTTTAGATAGGTGCGCTTGCATATCAATAAACAGACGGATGGTGTGCCCTGTAATGATATCAGGATAGCTTGATAATTAAATGTATTGTAACACTGATACTTGAAGGTGTGATACACTTTCATTGCTATTTATGCTACCAACTAAAAGGCAGCGGAATGGAGGCTAAAATGCAATATATACCTGCAATTGCTTTTGCTATAATATTAATTATAATTGCTTTTTTTCTTAAAAGAGGTAAAGGACTTTGGTTATTAGCAGGGTTCAACACTATGTCAGTCGAAGAAAGAAATATATATGATATGAAAAAAATAAGTAAATTTGTTAGTAAAATGCTTACAGGGAATGGCTCTTTGTTTATTCGCATTTGATTTTTGGGTTATACATTAATAATATAATCGCTATCGTGTTTCCATGGATTGTTTTTTGGGGGTATTACTGTATTTACTCTTGTGTATTTAAATAGTGATAAATTCAAAAAAACAATAGTATAAATAAAAGTTTATTTTTAAAAAGCCCTATGAATGACAAAAAAATTTTCACAATCTTCTATCTCTCCATCTCTTTCGACATATATTTCTCATAGTTTTTTCTGATTTGATACAGTTCGGTTATCTCAGATTTTGATGAAGAATACTCTTGCATAAGGGTATTCTTTTTTTCATTCAGTTTTTCAATCTCCTCAAAAATCTGCTTGGAATTTGGCATTTTAGAATACGACTTTTTAAGGTCAAATGGTTCTCAGGTGTATCTGCCGCAGAATTGAAAAGAATGGAGATTCAGCGCAAACTGGACTGGCTGGCGAGCACAGATCATCAAAATAGAGTTTACTATGGAGATGATACCGAACGAACTAATGATGATTATATCCTGGATTTGCGGGAGTATGGGGAGAGCTTACAGGAATATTTGAAATCGCAGTTGGTGGATTCCCTTTTTCCCGGGCAGGACAGAGAGATTATCGATTACATTATTGATTCACTAGATAAAAATGGGTACTTTTCGGAACCTCTTTCTGTGACGGCTGCCATCTTTCATACAGATGAGCAAAAAATCATGAAAGCGCTTCAAGTCGTGCAGGATTTAGACCCCGCGGGGGTTGGTTGTCGAGATTTGAAAGAATGTCTGCTGCTTCAGATAAAGCGTCGAAATGTACATACAGGAGAGAGAACGGATGCAAATAAAAGAAAGGTAAGGCTCCTTTCCGAATCCATCATTGCCGAAGATTTGCGGGAATTGGCAAGGAATCGTATTCACTTGATTGCCAGGAAGTACCATATCGATATATATGGGGGATCATTTTAGGGTAATGCAGATGATTTTCCCTGATCTATTTCCCTGCCAATGAAGGATTGCTTTACATGATTTTATTTTCGTAATCTTGCAGTTTGTGAAATATGTTGTCTACGATTGCAGTCTCTCCCTCAATTCTATAAAGAAAAAAATAGTCATGGGATAGGAAGTTCATTCTCCTGTATCCAAGTTCTCTAAGTCTGGGATGCTCACACAGTTTAAACTTCCCGCCACTTTGGAGAGACTGATCATTGTAGCTTCAAAATCATTCAGTATATTTGTGGCAGCCTGATTGCTTCTCTTTTCAAATAAAAGATATCTTAAGAAACAATCCAAATCCGCCTCAGCATCAGATGTGATCACAACTCTATATTCCATATTTCTGTCTCATATCTGATATCACGTCATCTGCATCCCGCACTTTGCCTTCCGCTGCGTGCTGTCTTGATGTTTCAAGCCTTTTAATCACCTCGTCTTCTGCGAATGTCACGTATGGATCTATTGTTATTTTCTTTAATTCAAAGGGAAATCCATTGTTTGCCACGGCTTGTGTAAGAAACATCCTGATAGCGGAAGTCGTATCTGTTCCTAACGCCTTAAAGAGCGCATCAGATTTCTCTTTAAGCTCGTCTTCAACACATATCTGTAGTGTCCTTGACATACGCACCTCCTCGCAAATTACTAATTACATTATATTGCCAGATCATCACAGTTGCAATGATATAAAACACCCCATAATGCTTAATGAGCACGGCGCAGGTTACTAAAATCCCATCGAAAATCCTGCGTATAATCAAAAATTTATGGATATGTATATTTGCGCATAATCAAATAATCATACCAATTATAACTTGCGTATAATCAAATAATCATACCAATTATAACTTGCGTATAATCAAAGAATCATACCAATTATAACTTGCGTATAATCAAAGAATCCACTATGATTGAGGTGTCATCCAGCATGAGACAAATATAAAATTTGCATCGAGTAAAATGGCAAAGAGATACGCGATTGTAACGGATTGGTGAGGAAAACAGGCGTGATTTTAAAGAGAAAAATCTACAGTAAATTACTGAAATGGAAAAAGGAATGTCAGGGAACAAAAGCCATCCTTTTAGAGGGAGCCAGACGTATCGGCAAGTCCACGATCGTAGAGGAGTTTGCCAGGCAGGAATATGAATCCTATATTCTTATCGATTTTGCAAAAAAGGATAAGGTTGTAGAAGAATATTTTACGCAATACCTGAATAAGCTGGATGATTTATTCCTGCTACTGAGCACGTATTATGGCGTGAACCTGGTTGCAAGAAAATCTGTGCTGATTTTTGATGAAGTGCAGATGTTTCCGCAAGCCAGAGCTGCAATCAAGTATCTAGTGGCAGATGGAAGATATGATTATATAGAAACTGGGTCGTTGATCTCCATTAAAGAAAATATAAAGGATATTGTCATCCCGTCAGAAGAGAGAAGTATTACGATGCATCCGCTTGATTTTGAGGAGTTCGCCTGGGCGCTTGGCGAGGAACCACTTGTAAATTATATAAAGAGTTGTTTTGAAAAGAGAGTAGCTTTGGACAGTGGGATTCATCACAGGGCAATGATGCTTTTTAAGCAGTATATGTTGGTGGGAGGCATGCCTAAACCACTTGTTTTTTTCATAGAGAACGAAAAAAACTTCAGTTTAGTGGATGCTGAAAAACGGGATATCTTGAGATTGTACCGTAGCGATATTATGAAGATCAAAACCCGGTATCGCAGTAAAGTTTTGGCAATTTTTGATCAGATTCCCGGTTTGCTGTCACAGCATGAAAAACGTGTCGTGTTCAAAAATATACGGGAGGGGAGTTATGGGGATCAATACAGCGATACCTTCTTTTGGTTGTCCGATTCTATGATTGCAAACGAGTGTTTTCTGTGCAATGATCCCAATGTTGGCCTCTCAATTAAGGAGGATCGAACTTTTATAAAATGCTATCTGGGGGATACCGGACTTCTGCTCAACCATGCATTTGATGAAAACGAATTATTAGAAAATGAGGTGTATTCACAGATCCTGAATGACAAACTCTCTGTGAATGAAGGGATGTTATACGAGAATGCGATCGCACAGATGCTGGTGGCAAATGGGCATAAACTGTATTTTTACATACATTATGCAACCGAAAAACACCGAAATGATATAGAAATAGATTTCATTATATCCAATAACAGTAAGCTGAAATATAAGATGTATCCGATTGAAGTTAAGTCGGGGAAAAGATATACGACAACCTCATTAAAACGTTTTATGGAAAAATACAAATCAAGAATAGGTGAGAGCTACATTATTCATCCGAAAAACCTGATGATAAAAGATCATATCGTGTGCATTCCGGCGTATATGACATTTTGTTTATAACACCAGATTTTGAAAAAATATGTGACGGACAGAGCGATAGTGTCAAGTGCTGTTCGCAAAAACATCCAAACTCATGGAAGAATGATGAAGCAGTATCTTTGGGTAACAAGCCAGACATCGATTCTTCTTTTATGCATGTTCTGGTTGTCATCCAGTCTTCTGCATATTCCATCAGATAAGCGGTTACCAGCAGGACATGGGTACGTTCCCGTGCAATTCTATCGTTCGAAGTAAGTCAGATATACTTCAGCTCGGAGGAAAAGGCTTTCTTTTGCTTCTGCGTGATGTGCACTAGGATATTCCTCATAAAGTGCATTACCGCTGCCAGGATGCTCCGGAAAAGCACTGCTTTACAGAAAGAACAAGCCCCTTGTTTACATCGCTGATGACCAGCTTTGGTGCTTGTGTGCCACGGTCTTTCAGACGATTGAAAACGTTCTTATTATGGGTTCATTATAGAGGATCCTATCCTTCCGGCAGTGGTGTAAAAGTCATTTGTCTTTCGATGGCGTGAGCGTTATCAGAAAAAGAAGCTTGTATTTACGGCTTTCACAGTGTATTATTTCGGGTAGGAAAACCCTACTTTCCTGCCTTTTTTTGTGGAGGTGACAGTAAGATGGCAGAAGCTGTTTTTTTGTGAATGATGCAAGAGTGATGTCAAAAGGGCAGGTGACGATTCCCAAAAAAAGTACGTGTGGCCTTGGGGATTGAAACCGGAGACCGGGTGACGTTTATTGTTGACGGCGGAAATGTCCGTGTAGTCAATTCGGCAATTTATGCCTTACAGCGTTTTTCAGGAACAGATGAAAGGTGAAGCTGCAAAGGCGGGCATCTTGTCCGAAGATGATGTAGCAGAATGGATCACGAACTCCCGGAGAGAGAAAGCCGGCGAATGAAGATAATGATTGATACAAACATCGTCATATCCGCAGTGCTTTTTCCGAACGGTAAGGCGGCGCAGGCTTTTTATAAAGCATTGCTGCCGCCTTATGAACCGCTACTTTGTGATTACGTGATTGACGAGCTACATCGGAAATTCAGGGAGAAGTTTCCTGAACGCCAGATGGAACTGGAAGCGTTCCTGCTTCATGCGTTCCTATCAATCCGGACTGTACAGACTCCCGAAGAGGAACTGGTTCTTGAGAAAGGGATCCGTGATCCAAAGGACCGGCCGATTTTAAGGGCAGCATTGAATGCACATGCGGATTTGTTCCTGACAGGAGACAAAGACTTTTTAGAATCCGCGGTAACAGATCCGAGGGTTATCAGTGTCACATCTTTTCTGGAGATGTAAGAAAGAACCGGGGTTTTCAGCGTAAAGCGGAAAAGTATCCGCCCGGACGTATTTTCCGGCGTGAATGGAAGAAACATCATAATGGCCAAAGCAAAGGCGACCAACCGTAGTCGAAAGATGAAAGAAGGTCATTTTTGTTTTGAACCGCGGCTTCCCGTGCGTGAAGCGGTTGCTCTCTGGAATGACATTCAGCCTGCGGTGGCACACCGGGCAGTACATCAGGCCGGCAAGGAGGACATTCGTCGTTCTGTGGGGACGGTTGTAGCGATCTGCCTCTTCGCCTCCGCCCGATATCTTCCCTTCGGCTCGATCAGATGGAAATTGTACTGTGTGAGGCTGGTATCCACATCCGGGTTACTCACGTATTTCTCTTTGGTTCGTTCGTCAAGGACCTCGATCCCGCTGATCTCCGGTCCTTTATCTTTCGCGAATCGCATGATCGCATATTGTGCTGCCATAGTCATCCTCCTTAAAAAATGCTGTAAACGTTTCTGATCCTTGTGTGCGTATGTATATGCGTACACGGTGAGAACCGGCGCTGCACAGAAATAATACCTAGCAATGTTGAGAACAGGTGTGGTTTTCGGAAGACTCGTTAATCGGCTATTAAACCGTATAATTTTCTTATTTCTTCAAATTTTACCTGTTTAACTGGTGAATAACGAGACAAAAAGATATAATAGAAGCCTGAAGCGCCCAAGGTCTATGGAGGTGTGATTATGAAGCTGTACAGACGTGAAAACTATCTAAAAAAGATTCGTGGATTTTATCATGATACGGGCATTATTAAAGTGATTACAGGTGTCCGTCGGTGCGGTAAGTCATGCCTTATGGAAACGGCAGCAGATGAAATCAGAGAATCCGGTGTGCTAAAAGAGAATATAATCTACCTGAATCTGGATAAGCGGGGGTATCGAAACATAAAAACACCGGATCAACTGGATGCGCTGATCGAATCCAAGTCGACGGCAGAAGGTATAAAATATCTGTTCATAGATGAAATTCAAAATGTAGAGGGATTTGAAGAAGTCATAAATGGTTATCGTGAAGAAGAGGATTATTCTATTTTCATTACCGGCTCTAACTCCTATCTCTTGAGCGGGGAACTGGCCACGAAACTGACCGGTCGCTATCTGGAATTTGAACTATACACATTAAGTTTCGAAGAATACCTGGAAATGAAGGCATTTATGGGAAAAGATGTTCTTCCGGATCTGACTGCGGAATTTGATACATATATCACAGAAGGCGGTTTCCTAAGGCGCTGCAATACGAAGGAGCAGATAAGCAGGCATACATCCAGGGGGCCATTAAGGAGATATTCCAGAAGGATATTAAGAAACAGGCAAAGATACGGAAGGTCTCTGTGTTCGAAACAGTTCAGCACTATGTAATCAATAATTTCGGTGCAACCATGAGTCTAACCAATATATTGGACGACCTAAAAAAGAACGGCTGTCCCATTCGACGGGAGACACTGCATCGTTATCTGACAATACTGGAAGACGCCAAAATCATCTACCCCTGCTATCGCTTTGACCTGAAATCACGCAGATCCGTCTCCGGTGAACAGAAGTATTATCTTGCTGATCTTGGCTTTTATTTTGCCATGAACACTGACAAGCGCATTCACTATGGACCGGCTTTAGAAAATATCGTGTATATTTACGCCAGATCCAAGGGATATGATGTTAGTGTCGGGCGTATCGGTAAACTGGAATGCGATTTTATTATGGAACGGAACCATGTCGACTATGCATATGTCCAGGTATCGATGACAATCATGAACAGTATTGATACTGAAAACCGAGAATATCGTCCACTGGAAAGCATAAAAGATAATTACCCGAAATATCTGCTTACCCGAAATGATCTTATTCAGCACCGAAGCGGCATAAAACACTACAACATTGCGCCATTTATGAAAGAAAACCGGATGTTCTGATAACTCGACATGGAAAGGAACTTGTTATGCCGCAGACCTATCTCCCCGGCAGTTCCTCCCACATGCTTTCAACCAACTTACACAGGAACTCTCGGTTATCCACATCATCTACCAAGATCATCTCTTTCGCCCCATCATACGGAAGCTCCATTGGCGCATCCGACATCAGCTTCATTGCCGTCGGTACAGGCTTAACCAGGAGTCGGTCATCATATATGCCGCCAAACACCCTGCCGCGATAATACAGGATATACTCACCCATCATCGCCCGATAGGATATTTCGTCCATTCCCGATAGCTGTTCTATGACGAAATTCAGATATTCTTTCGTTGATGCCATATCAATCTCCCTTTGCCTTGATCGGATGCCTGATAACAGTCTTCAGCTTCTCCGGTGCAACACGCCTCGCATCAGACAGATAAATCTCGTGGTGCCGCCTGTCATCGGACAGATCATTCTCGTATCCGTTTCATCCAGATACCGATCCATCATGACAACCGTGGTAGGCTCATCATCGTAAGCCCCGATATGCATACACTGCACACAGAGTCCTTCTTCAATCGTAAGGAACTCCACCTTGCTGAAATCCTGCTTTTTCTTATTTGTTGCGTCATTCACCGCCCACTTGAAATCTTCCTCTGTCACAAAGTCAGGAAGCCTTATCACGGAGAGCCACTGAAAATCTTCCTTATGACTGTAATCGACCCCGGACAAGCCGTCCTGCCACCAGAAACCTTCCAGCGGGGGAACCACATAATCAAAATACCCATCGATCTTATGGTTGCCCTTCTTGCTCATCTTAATCGTAAAAGCAATCGTGTATAAAAGCCCGATAGCCGCCTTGTAATCGCCGTCTTCCGCATTCGGGTCTCCGCTTCCGCGGACGGCAATATAGTTCATTTTCGGAACCGTGACAATCTCCGGCTTTGCCTTTGGCATATAAAACTCTTTATATTCTTTCTTATAATCAAATGCCATCTGTTCTTCCCCCGGCTCCCTAATCTCATACTGCATTATCCTCCATGTAGTTTTTTAATGTTTCCTCAGCAGCTTTCCTAATCGCCCTGCGAACCTCCGGCGGTTCCAGAACCTCTGCGTTGCCACCAAAAGTCAATATCCATGTGACAAGGTTCTCCATATCCGTATAATCCGCAGAAAAGAGCAGCCGCCCGTCATCCATCTCGGTAAAGCATTCAGAACCGAACTCTTCCACAAGCCGCCACTTCACATCCGGCGTGAAAAGAGCCTTCACCGGGATGCCGCCCGGGAATATCTTCTCATTGGACAGATCCGGCATTGGAACTTCTCGACATAGAAAGGTCTCTCTCGTGTCTGAGAGTCCGTCCATACGGTTCAGCTTAAACAGACGGAAATCCCTGCGGCTTAAGCACCAGCCCCATACATACCAGCTCGACCACTGAAATACCAGATAGTACGGCTCTATCGTGCGGACACTCTCACCCGAAGGAGCGTAATACTTGAAATCAAGCAGATGCCTGTTATCTATCGCTTCCTGTATGATCTCAATCTTTGGCGCAAGCGTCCCCTTGTACCACGAGGACAGGTCGATAAGCATGGAATCCCTGCCGCTTATAAATTCGGATGAGCCTGTCCGAATCTTCTCCATCAACTGCCCGCAATAGCTGCTTCCGCTCACGCTGTCAAGGCTCCGGAGACCGGCAAGGATCATCTGCATATCCTTTGATGTAAGAATCGTCCTGTCCATGCGGTATCCGTCCATGATGCTGATACCGCCGCCTGTACCTGCATCGTCCTGATCGGGATTCCAGCTTTGCAAAGGTCCTCGATATCTCGGTTAATCGTCCGCCTGGAAACCTCAAACCGCTCCGCCAGTTCGGGCGCCGTTGTCTTCTCTTCCTGCAGTAAAATCGACAATATCCCGATCAGCCTGTCTATCTTCATTGCTTTTCACGCTCCGTTCATAACTTAACAAAGATAACGCGACATAAGTATGTCATGTTTATTATATCGCTACATCTTTTTTCTGAAAACAAAAAAGACGGCCAACAGAGCATCACGCTCTGGCAGCCGTTCGAGTTCTTCCGTGAGCGGCCCTTGAACAATGGGACCGACGGTGTGGATCACATAATCAGCGGGCAGATGATAGGCCGGCGTGATCTTTGCACTTCCGGCCGGTTCAGGATGTCCCTGCGTCTGCATTAGTTCGTTGCACTTCAGGCGAAGCTGAATCCCCGCTGCGAGGTATTCCTGTCGATTGCAAGTAAATGTAGAGTCTCGTCCTGACTCAGTGTAATATTGAGTTGAGCCGTCGTGTCCTTCCTCCTTGGTATGATGTTGATTGTGGCGATTTACATGAGACCTAAAGGTTGCAGCTCAACAAAGAGTTCATTGACTACATGATGGAACACGAGTGGACCGTTCCGAATGGCTTGCATTCGGGGATGCCTCTATAGGCATGATGTGGAGGACGGTCGATACTTTCATTTCTATTTGTGCCGCGCAGAAGGCGCGGAATGGAGATTACTATGATAAAAATCTGTTTTGTCTGCCACGGTAACATCTGCCGCAGCCCTATGGCAGAATTTATTTCGAAAAATGGTGGAGGAGAGCGGAAGAGGTGGTGAATTTGAAATTGCATCCAAGGCCACTTCCAGCGAAGAAATCGCATGCGGGAGGGGGAATCCGGTCTATCCTCCTGTGCGTGAAATTCTGGGAAAAGAGGGGATAGACTGCAGGAAAAAGAGAGCGTCCCTTCTGCAAAGAGAAGACTACGACAAATATGACTATCTGATCGGCATGGATGAGAGGAACCGGCAGAACATGCTTAGAATCTTCGGGGGGAGATCCGGACCACAAGATCCGCCTCCTTCTTTCGTTTACCGACCATCCGGGAGACGTTGCAGACCCGTGGTACACGAGGGACTTTCATAAGTGCCATGAGGATATCCTGGACGGATGCGAGGGGCTTCTTAGAGAGTTTGGCAGATAGTCTTGACATCTTCGTGGTGATTCTTGATAATGAGATACGATTTCATCTACAAGTTGACCAAAAGTCACTAATAAAGGCATCGTGGAGGCTGATCGTTTCGTCAGTGAAAGGGATTATGGCAGAAAAATTCTTAGAAATTTCTAATATCAGCAAGACTTTCCCGGGAGTGAAAGCCTTGAATCAGGTCAAGTTCGATATTTATCCCGGAGAGGTGCATGCCCTTGTGGGAGAAAACGGTGCCGGGAAGTCCACATTGATCAAGATTCTCTCCGGCGTGCAGCCGCCCGATGAGGGAGGGAAGATAGTCATTGAAGGACAGGAAGTAAGCATCAAAGACCCGATGGATGCGATCAAGAGGGGAATCTCTGTCATTTATCAGGATTTCAGCTTGTTCTCCAATCTGACGGTGGCAGAAAACATCGGGATCATAGAACGATTTTCAGGAAGTGCACTGCCGAATGGATACCTTCGATGACAACTCAGACACAGGCTGGGAATCCGGATTCCAGATTGGCGGATGGTGTCCGCAAATTGCTTTCGTTCAGCAGAGTTCCAATCCAGCCGTTCCATCCTCTCGTCTGTCTCATCAATCGAAATTTCCACAAAATCAAAACCCAGATCACGGGCGGTTTTTAACCGCTCTTCCCATGAGAGCGTGGGGGGCATTGCTTTTTCATATAAACCGAGAAAGTGATCTCCTAACATGCGTGTGTCTCCTTACAGGGATGAGAGCATCAAACAACAAAGATAACTATAAAGTTACCACAGGGAGAGAACCGTTTCAAGAAAGGCGACAAAAGCCGCAGGGAATCTCTTCCCTGCGGCTTTTGTCGCTGTGCATCTTTAGACATGAAAGGTGCTGATGGTCTCCTGAAGGGCGGTGATGCTGCTTAGGGCATCCTTTGTTTCGTCGCTGACCTGGCTGCTGGAGTTGGTGATCTCCTGCAGATTATCGCTGACGTTCTGGACTGCTTCATTGAGTTCGTGCTGGGAAGCGTTGATGGTATCCAGAATCTCGTTGATGTTGCTCATGGTTGCATTGAGTTCATCGGCGCTGGAGCCCAGAGTGCCGGAGGTGTCGAGATAGTATCCGGCGTCTTCTTTATAACGGGTGGCGAGGTCTTCCAGGCTGTCATAGTCTTTGAGGACAACCGTATTCAGGAATTCCAGGACGTTGCCGGCTTCTTTTGCCAGCGTGTTGACACTGCTCATCACCTTGTCGGTGAGCTGGTTGACCTTTTCAATCTCTTCGGCGGTGTTGGAAGAAAGGGAATTGATTTCACCCGCAACAACCGCAAAGCCCTTGCCGGCGTCTCCCGCACGGGCGGCCTCGATGGAGGCGTTGAGTGCCAGGAGGTTCGTTTGAGAGGCAATGGCCTTGATGGCCTGCGAAACGTCTACGATCTGGGAGATGATCTTGGTCTCTTCAATGGCAGCTTCCAATTTCTCCCGACTGCTTCCGACCATTTCAACCGCATTCTTTTTATTGGAAAGAACTTGCGGCACCATTTCATCAATGCGAACGACGATTTCATCGGCGCGGGTAGCCATTTCCTGTGTATCCTGGGAGAGCTTTTCCACAGCGACGGAAGCATCCGAGGTGGCGGAGTTGATGCTGCTGATGCTCTGGGTCTGCAGGTCGATGCTGGCGCTCGTTTCCTCCATGGCGGCACTGATTTCCGTGATGTTCTGTCCCATGCTGCTGATATGCTCTGTCGTCTCGTTCATCTTGGCCTGGACGTTGGAAGATTCATCCCGGGTCATGCGAATGGTGGAGATGAAGCGATTTTGCAGTTCTCCGATGAGGTATTCGATCTCTTTTACCTCATTCTGAGCCGGCTTCTCATCAGCGTTGGTGCCGACCACCTTTTCTTTGATGAAGACCTTCATCGTTTCCATCGGTTTTAACATCTTGCTGATGACTTTCAGCATGATCAGGCTGGCGATGGTAAGAACGATGGCGGCAAAAACGATGGAAAGTACAATCATGGAGTTGGCGACGACATCAATATAAGCGGCAGGAAGGGAAATGCCCAGAACACCGCCGATCGTGTCGATACGGGCGGTGGCAAAGTGAACCATGGAGCCGTTGTAATCCTTGGTTTTCAGAGTGGTGCTGCCCGGGTTTTTGAGGAGGTTTTCCAGGACGGGCATGACGTCTGCCACCAGGGTGGAAGACTGCGGCGAAGGAGCCCAGGCATCATTGGGGTGGACGACGTAATGACCGGTGCTGTCGATTAAGAAGCCATAGACGCCTTTGGTATAATTAATGGAGTCGACGAGGGCGACGATGGACTCAAGGCCGATATCGAGTCCGACGACACCGATTAGCTGGTTATTGTGATAGACGGGGGAGGCGATCGTGGTGCACATCTGCTGCCCCTTGAGAACGTCGAAGTAGGGATCGGTTACGATGGTTTTTCCTGCGGCAGCGGCCTGTTTGTACCATCCCCTTGCCGTCGGATCATACCCCTCTGGGGTGGTGGCATCTTTTTCATACTGGTAGAAGGAATGATCGTCAGCTAAGCCGAAGTAAAGATTTAACAGCAATTTCTGACCGGCGGCGAATTCGACCAGGATATTCCGGATGGACGCCTCGTCGGGCTTTGCAGTCTGAAGTGCGCTGATGGCGCTGGCAGCTCCTGAGGCATAACCCTTTTCTTTTTCCATCTCGGTATTGATCATTTCCGCATAACGGTCCGCCTGCAGTTGTAACTCATGCTGCGATAGCATTGTAACCTTGTCATCCGTGACCAAAATGACCACCGTGGCATAGACATACAATACGATAAACATGATTAGAATCACGATCATCGTCAGCCTGCCCTTGATAGTTTTTCTCATGTTTTCTCCTTCCGTCCAACCATTTCTATTTTGAAGACTGCTTATGCCCTGTGTTTGCAACCGCGATAAAGACGGTTTACTATTTAAAAGTATCGGTTGGTTTTAGATTTTTTTTATAGGAAAGGCGAGGATTTATGATATATATGATAAAATCATAAAATATACGGATAAAATCAAACAAAATAAGATTTATGATTTTGCGTCTGTGGCTTCGCCGTGACATTAGGACGGGATCGAAGAATTTTTAGAAAGAAGGGAGACAAACATGCTGGAAGAGTTAAAAAAAGAAGTGTACGAGGCCAATCTGCTCTTGCCGAAATACGGTCTGGTGACTTTCACCTGGGGGAATGTGAGCGGAATGGATAGGGAGAAGGGACTCTTTGTGATCAAGCCGAGCGGGGTGGAGTATGACAAACTGACGCCACAGGACATGGTGGTGATGGATCTGGAGGGAAACCAGGTGGAGGGGGAGTTACGACCTTCCTCGGATACGCCCACGCATGTCGTTCTCTATCGTCGTTTTCCCGAAGTTGGCGGCATCGTACATACCCATTCGGCCTGGGCGACCTCCTGGGCACAGGCGGGGAGGGATATTCCCTGTTACGGGACGACGCACGCCGATTATTTTTACGGAGAAATTCCCTGCGTGAGAGGGCTGACAAAGGAAGAGATCGAAGGAGAATACGAGAAGAACACGGGGATTGTGATTGCCGATGAATTTGCTGTAAGAAAAAAAGATCCGCAGGCAACCCCGGCGACGCTGGTTCGGAATCATGGTGTTTTTGCCTGGGGAAGAGATGCCAAAGAAGCGGTGCGAAGCGCAGTCGTGGTGGAGGAAGTAGCCAAGATGGCGGCCAGAACCGAGCGCCTGAATGCAGATGTCACTCCGGCACCGCAGGAGTTGCAGGATAAGCACTACTTCCGCAAACATGGGGCGGGCGCATATTACGGTCAGAAGATTTGAGGACATCTCCAATAGATCGGAGAATATCTCCAATAGACCGGAGGATATCTCCAATAGACCGGAGGATATCTCCAATAGACCGGAGGATATCTCCAATAGACCGGAGAGCGGATGGATGGTTGGTCGGAATCCGATTTCTTTTGATACCGGGCTTTCAGTCGTATTGATCCAGAAAGTTGTGCCTTTTGCCGTCTCCGGTCTTGTATTCGATGATGGTATTTAAGGAGACATTTTCCACGCTCTTAAAGATATTGGCTTCGACATAGGGGTTCTGCTCGTGGAGGTGGCGGATGAGATTCTTGATCTCCGCCCGCTTGCTGCCCCTATCGGTGCCGCCGCAGGAGGCGCAGCTTTCGGTCAGTCTACAGGCGCAGGCAATGAAACGCAACTGATTCGAGTCGCGGAAGCGCTTGATATCGTCTTCCCGAATCAGGTAGAGCGGTCTGATCAGTTCCATGCCGGGGAAGTTGGTGGAATGCAGCTTCGGCATCATGGTCTGGACCTGACCGCCGTATAGCATCCCCATCAGAATGGTTTCGATCACATCATCGTAGTGATGACCGAGGGCAATTTTATTGCAGCCAAGTTCTTTTGCCTTGTGGTAAAGCGCCCCCCGCCTCATTCTGGCGCAGTGGTAGCAGGGAGAAGCTTCTTTCTCTCCGGCGACGATGTCGAAAATTTCCGAGGTGAAAACGGTAATCGGGACGTTCATGAGTTGTGCGTTATCGAGAATCGCCTGATAGTTTGTCTCGTTATAGCCCGGGTTCATCACCAGATAAACGACTTCGAAATTCTGTTTGCCGTGACGGTGAAGCTCCTGAAAGAGTTTCGCCATCAAGAAGCTATCCTTGCCGCCCGAGATACAGACGGCAATCTTGTCTCCGTCCTGAATCAACTGATAGGTGTTGATCGCACGGGTGAAACGGCTCCAGATTTCCCTTCGGAAACGTTTGATGATGCTGCGCTCGATTTCCTTACACTTTCGGGTGGTCGCCTCTTCTTTTTGCAAAAGATCCCGCATCCGCAGGCGGATATAGCTATAATAACCATCCTGGATGCTATAGATGAGGTAGCCTTCCTTCTGAAGATCCTTTGCCACCTCTTCACTATTCCTGCCGGAGTAGCACAAGAGATAAATGTGCCTGCCGTCTTTCGGAAGCTCTTCCCTGCGGGAGAGAAGTTCCTCTATGAAGATATGGATGGCGCCGGGATAGGTTTCCTCCCGGAAATCTTCAAAACGCCTGACATCGATCACCAGCTTGTCTTCAGGATCGGCGATCATTTCCTCTATGGTTCTGATATAGGGCGGATTTACTTGTTGTTGCATGGGATTGTTGGTGGAAAGGCTCCTTTCGTATGCACTGGGCGTTGCCTGATAGGACGGTAGGTACTTGCTCTTATGGGGCGGAATCAAAGAAGATCCCCGGGGCGGGTTGGCGGTACGGATTCAGGCAGGAGCATGGAAAGATGCGTTTCAAAGTGGATGCCCCCGTTGCGATCCGTCTCCTCCCTTACGGTGTCTGCAACCGAGCGGGACAGAAAGGCGGTTGCCAGGCGGACGGCGTCTTCGATTTTTCTTCCGCGCAGAAGATCGCAGAGGACGATGGCTGCAAAGAGATCACCCGTTCCGGAGTAGGAGGTTCCCTGTTCCGACACCTCGGCGCCGTGACGCCTAGTGCTGCTTCTGCCGATGATGCCCGTCTGATTCAAAATCAGATTGACCATTTCCTTTTCGCCGGTGTTCCTGTTCAGAGAGGGGATACCGGTGACAATCACGGTTTGCGCCTCGTCCGTAGAGCTGCGATCGTCTGTTGCGGAGACGGCCTCGGCGCTTCTTGCATGGCGGTAGATGGAAAGCAGCTCCTGTGCAAGAGCCTCCGTGTCTCCTGCCGTTTGCCGCAGGAGTTCTTCGTAGGAAGCCTGATAGAGCAGACAGAATTCCGTCAGGTTCGGCGTCAGAATATCCGCTCTTGCCGCAAGCTTTCTCATAGCGGCGGTCTGCCTTTCTCCAAGGGTAAAAAAGCAGTTTCCGTTATCTCCCAGAACCGGATCGCAGAGGTAAAGCGTTTCCTTTGAATGGAAGCGTTCCAGAAATTCGCACACCTCATCGGCAGCGTCAGAGGACGCAAGGAAGCCACTCAGGATTCCTTGAAAAGACAGACCCAGGTTGCTCCACTTCTCGGTGTAGGTGGAAATCTGGTAAGTAAAGTCGGTACAGCAGTAGTCGCGGTAACCCGTCTGCGAAGTCAGGATGGCACTCGGCAGAGAGCAGACTTCGATTCCCATGGCTGAGGCAATGCTGATGTCCGCATATAAGGAGCATTTTCCAAGCCCCGATAGATCATTGATGGCAGCGATTTTTTTTTGCATGGGAAATAGTATACACGAAAAAGGAGCCGGACTCAATGCGGGAAAAAGTGCGTTTGATGGGGGGAAGAGAACCAAAGTTATCCTTGACTTTTCGGTGATTCTGACGCAAAGTAAAAGGCGTAAAAATAGATATTACCGGAGCATTCCGGTAAAGAGGAGGCAAATCATGAAAAAGAAGTTGGTATCGGTTTTACTGGCCGCATCCAGTGCCGCTTTCATGCTGGCAGGTTGTGGCGGGGCAGCACCGGGGACGGCGCAGAGCACCTCGGAAGCGCAGAGCGCAGGCTCTACGGCACAGGAGGCGGCAAGCGGAGCAGCAGCCAGTGCTTCTGTTGCAGCAGCACCTCTGGATTATAAGGGGGACATCAAGGTATGGGTCGCAGATAACTGCGTAGACTTTACCAAGAAGGAAATCGAGCAGTTCCAGGCAGCGAACCCGGGCATCAAGGATGCGAAGTTCACGGTGGAAGCAGTCGGCGAAGGAGATGCCGCCAGCAACGTGATCACCGATGTGCAGGCAGGAGCGGACGTATTCGGGTTTGCCCAGGACCAGATCGCAAGATTGGTTTCTGCCGGCGGACTGGAAGAGGTAGCACCGGAGAATGAAGCGAAGGTTAAGAGCGACAATGACGAAGGTTCCGTCAAGGCAGCAACCGTCGGAAATTCTCTCTATGCCTATCCGTTAACCTCTGACAACGGCTATTTCCTTTATTATGATAAGAGCGTCGTGAAGGATCCTTCCGATCTGGACAAGATCATTTCCGACTGCGAGAATGCCAAGAAGAATTTCTACTTTGAAATCAACAACGGCTGGTATCAGACCTCTCTCTTCTTCGGAACCGGCTGCAAGCTTTCTTATGAGACCAACGACAAGGGTAACTTCACTTCCATGGATGCCGACTATGCTTCCGATAAAGGTGTGGTGGCTCTGAAAGAGATGATCAAGATCGCATCTTCCAGCTCCTTCCAGAACGGATCTTCCGCCGGTAAAGCAACCAATGCGGCAGCAATCATCGACGGAACCTGGGATGCAGAATCGGTTAAGAAGCTCTTTGGAGACAACTATGCTTGCGCAAAGCTTCCTTCCTTCACGGGTTCGGACGGCAAGACCTATCAGCTCTCCGGCTTTCCGGTTACAAGCTCCTTGGCGTGAAGCCGCAGCAGGATGAAGCAAAGCTTGCAGTTTGCGATGCACTGGCAGCTTACCTGTCCAGCGAGGAAGCACAGCTTGCAAGATACAAGGCAGTAGGCTGGGGCCCGTCCAACAAGGCTGCACAGCAGTCTTCTGAAGTCAAGGCGGATGAGGCGCTGAGCGCACTGAACGAGCAGATGCAGTACGACGTACCGCAGGGACAGTATCCTGCTGATTTCTGGTCGCTCTCTACCGGTTTGGCAGACAGTGTCATCACCGGCAAGATCACCAGCAAGACCTCGGATGCGGATCTGCTTGCCACGCTGCAGAAGTTCCAGGATACCTGCAAGAGCTATGTAAAATAACTTTCAGAGGATCGTCACATACGAGCCGGCATTTTTTGCCGGCTCGAATTGCAAACAGATATGAGGGCGTGTTATGACAGGCAAAAAAAATGATAAGACAGCAGGTGTCTTTTCTGTGATCGGCGGCGATCTGAAAGACATCGGAACCACCTTCGCTCAGGGTGATTTTAAGACCAGACTATCCTATCTCATTATGGGACTGGGTCCTCTGCTCAGAGGACAGATCGTCAAAGGATTGGCCTTCCTTGCGTCTGAGCTTTTTTTCCTCTGGTACATTACCGGGCTCGGTATGGTATACCTCGGCAAACTGGCCACACTGGGAACGGTGGAGACACAAAAGATCCACCGCAGAACGATCTACGGAGACAACAGCTTTTTGATTCTCCTGTTCGGTATTCTGACCATTGTTATTATTCTGGCGTTCCTTTTCATCTGGAGAATGAATATTCGCGAGAATAGAGAAGAGGAGAGGATTCTTCGCTCCGGAAAGAAGCTTCCTACCAACGGAACCTTTCTGTACTCTTTCTCGATCATAATTTCGATAAAACACTGCTTGCTCTTCCCTGCCTGGGAATTTTTATCTTTACGGTTCTGCCGATCCTCTTCATGGTCTGTGTGGCATTCACCAACTACGATGCCAACCATCAGGCGCCGACCAACCTGTTTACCTGGGTGGGACTGGAGAATTTTAAGAGCCTCTTTTCCTTCGGCACGAGCGGTTTTGCGGAGACTTTTGTCAAGGTGTTAATCTGGACGCTGGTCTGGGCTTTTTTTGCCACCTTTATCGACTATTTCCTGGGACTTGCCGTTGCGATGCTGATCAATAAAAAAGGCATCAAGTTCAAGAAAGTCTGGCGCACCATTCTGGTAATGACGATTGCGGTGCCGCAGTTCGTTTCTCTCCTTTATATTTGCAAGATGTTTGCAAATGACGGCATTGTCAATGCCTGGCTGACAAGGGCGGGAATCATTTCTTCTCCGATTCCTTTCTGGACCAACCCTATGCTGGCAAGGGTGATGATTATTATCGTGAATATTTGGGTCGGTATCCCTTTTATGATGCTGATTGCCACCGGACTTTTGATGAACATTCCGGAGGATCTCTATGAGAGTGCGAGGATTGATGGAGCCAATCCCTTCCAGATGTTCTGGAAGATCACGCTTCCCTACATGCTGTTTGTGACAGGTCCCTTCCTGCTCACCCAGTTTACCGGCAACCTGAATAACTTCAACGTCATCTTCCTGCTCACCCAGGGCAAGCCTCTCTCGACCGACCTGGCGGGGAATGCCGGATACACGGATCTGCTCGTGACCTGGTTGTACAAGATGACGGTCAATGACACGAATTATCGAATGGCTGCGGTCATCGGCATCATGGTCTTTCTGGTAACGGCAGTGATTTCCCTTGTGGTTTACAATATGCTGCCGTCGGTGAAGGATGAGGAGGGCTTCCAGTAATGAATAAGAACGATCAATTTGCTTCCATGAAGGGCCGGAGACTGGCCGGCAACATCCTTAGCTACATCCTGCTGGTCGTCATCAGCATCATCTGGCTCTTTCCCTTCTTCGGTCTGCTCATGCAGAGTTTCCGCTCTTATGACAAAGAATACGGCGGAATGGTGAACTACCTGATTCCGAAGAAGTTTTCGTTAGACAATTACCGCTTCCTGCTCTCGGATGGCACCAATTATACGACCTGGTACCGCAACACGGTGATCATCGCCTTTGTGGTTGCCATCCTGCAGACCATCATCGTCCTGTGCGTCGCCTATGCGCTGTCCAGGATGCGCTTTAAGGGGAGGGATTTTCTGATGCGGTTTTGGCTGATCCTCGGTATGTTCCCCGGCTTCCTTACCATGATCTGCATGTACTTCCTGTTAAAGCAATTCAATTTGACGCAGGACGGCGCAGTGCCGGGACTGATCCTGGTCTATATCGCCAGTAGTGGAATGGGTTACTACGTCTGCAAGGGGTATTTTGACACGATTCCGAAGGCTTTAGACGAGGCGGCCAGAATTGACGGCGCTTCGCGAGCCAAGGTTTTCTTTATCATGACGATCCCGCTCTCCAAACCGATTATCATCTATACGGCTCTCACCGCTTTCATGGCGCCTTGGGTCGATTATATTTTTGCTTCTTATGTGGCATTCGGCAACGACAAGGGATATAACGTGGCAGTCGGTATGACCAGATGGGTGTGGACGAACGACTATCAGGGATACTTCACCAGGTTTTGCGCAGGGGGTATCTTAGTTGCCATTCCCGTGACGATTCTCTTCCTCTTCCTTCAGAAATATTATGTGGAAGGCGTCACCGGCGGTGCCGTGAAGGGCTGAATATCTTTGCAAGAATTGCAAGCGCTTTACATCAGGGGTGTCAAAAGTATTGGCACCCCAAAATCATATAAAAAGACATATAAACATTTTTGATAAAAAATACGATAATATAATTGAAAATCATATCAAGCTTCGGGCAATCGTGCTATAATGAAAACAGAGGCGGCGAAGAAGAACAAGACCGCAATGGGAAACAGAGGCGGCGAAGAAAAATGTGCCCGCCATAAGAAACAGAGGCGGCGAAGAGAAACGTGCCCGCCATGAGAAACAGAGGCGGAAGAAAAGCGTACCCGCACTTGTAATCAGAATAGAACGGCTGTCCGGAACAGGGGGACAGACGGAATGAAAAAATATGCGTTTGGGGTCGATGTAGGTGGAACCACTGTGAAACTTGGATTGTTCAAGACCGACGGAGACCTCGTGGAGAAGTGGGAAATCCCGACCAGAACCGAGGAAAAGGGCAGGTACATTCTGGCGGATATTGCGGAAGAACTGCGGGCAAAGGTAAAGTCAAAGAATCTTTCCCTGTCCGGAGACATTGAAGGAACCGGCATGGGTGTTCCCGGACCGGTTTTGGAAGACGGAGTCGTCAATACCTGCGTGAACCTTGGTTGGGGCGTTTTCAATGTGGCGAAAGAGCTTTCCCAGCTTTTGGGTGATCTGCCGGTTCGGGTAGGCAATGATGCCGATGTCGCTGCACTGGGAGAACAGTGGAGAGGTGCGGGGCAGGGCTACCAGAATCTGGTGATGGTCACTCTGGGAACAGGCGTCGGAGGAGGCATCATCCTGGGCGGCAAGATTTTGCCGGGCAGCAGCGGAGCGGCTGGTGAAATCGGGCACATGCTGGCAAAGAGAGACGAGAAGGAGCCTTGTAACTGCGGGAAGTACGGGTGTCTCGAGCAGTATGCTTCTGCAACCGGAATCGCCCGCCTGGCGAAGAAAAAGAGTCTCACCTGGGAGAAGGCAACCACGCTGAAGATTCAGGATACGAATTCCTGCAAAGAAGTGGTTGACTGTGCAAAGGCAGGAGATGAACTTGCACTTTCCAGTCTTCAGGAGAGCATGCGGTATTTAGGAGAAGCGCTCGCCAGAATCACCTGCGTGGTGGATCCGGAAGCGATTGTCATAGGAGGAGGAGTTTCTAAGGCAGGAGATTTCCTGCTAGAAATGATAGAAAAATATTATACGCCAGTTGCCTTTCATGCGACCAGAAATGTGGTATTTAAACTGGCATCCCTTGGCAATGACGGAGGTATCTTCGGTGCGGCCAGAATGGTTTTACTCTAATCCGAAAGGGGGGGGGTAAATAAAAACTAAAAAGTTGATAAAAAATCAATCTCATACGGTACTCCTTCTCTACATCGCCATTTCGAGCGCCATCTTCATCCTCTGGCTCTGGTTCAGTTTCAAGGGAGGCGTCTCCGAACACTCTTATACCGTTCTGGATAAGATGACGGTCGTCGTGCAGCATGAAGACGGAACGACAGATGTCTTTCACAACAATATGTTTAATTTCAGATCGATTCATGATCGAATTACCATTCACCTGCCTCTGGATAAGAGTCTGGAAAAAGGATATCAATCGATCAATTTCATGTATTACGCCAGCGTGGTGCGGGCATACTACAAGGATGAGTTGATTGTTTCCTACGGAGACCATCTTAAAAGGCACATGATCGGTCACCTCAGGGTCACCATCCCGGTTCCGAAAGAAGCGTACGGAGATGAAATCAGGCTCGAGATCGAACCGCACATGACCCTGTTAGAGGATACCTTTCATGCGCCTATTTTAATGCCGCAAACGGATGACGATTTCTTTGTGGCCATCGGGCAGGAAACCTCCTATGCGATGCTGGTGACGATCCTGGTCTGTTGTGTCTTCGGAATGCTGATCACTTTGTTCTTCTACCGCATTCTGGACTTCGCACCGGAAGGTTATTGGATGTTCTTCCTGATCTTTTCGATGACCCTTTGGTACATGGGAAATTCCGGTCTGATCTACCTTCTTTTGCCTAGTGAAGATTTTAATGCGGTCTGTGAATATGTCGGGATGTATCTGTTAATGGGAACGGCGCCCATCTACTCCAGTTTTGAAGTGGAAAGACCCAGGGTGAAACGATACCTGCAAACGTTTGGAAAGTTTGCACTCACGGTCGGCATTCTCACCGTGATTTTCTATGTGCTTCCCAGCGGTTATACCTTTGTGGATCATCTGCGGTGGATGCAGGCCTTCCAGATTGTGATGGTGATTTCCGCTCTTTCTCCCTTCTGTTTCCCGGGAAGAAGATTAAAACGACCTCCGATTACATCATGCAGTGGGGCCTGATCTTTGTCGCTCTCTTCGGACTGTTGGAACAGACCAGAATCATTGCGGCTGCCAGCATCACGGAAAGAGCGCCCCTCATTCTGCAATGGTTTGCCAAACAGCGTTTTGCCAAGGTCTTGATTCTTCTCATGGTCTTCACCTTCGCCACATCCTATTTCTTCAAGATGGCCTTCATTGTACAGAAGACCCTGGAGGAGAAGCATCTGAAGATGCTTGCTTACACGGATAATCTGACAGCACTCGGCAACAGGCAGTATTTGCAGAGAAAGCTGGATATGCTGGATGATAACAGAAAGAAGATTATGCGGTCATCTTCATTGACGTCAATGACTTGAAAGTGACGAATGATATCTTCGGCCATGATTACGGAGACAAGTTGATTCAGATGGTTGCGATTGCAATCAAAGACGCCATCCGGAATGCGACCGCCTTTGCCGGCAGAAACGGCGGAGACGAATTCATCTGTGTGGTTTCACCCGCATCTCTCGTGGATGATGTTGCCAAGACCATTCGGAACAATCTGATCGAAGCCAAGAGACAGGAAAACGTTCCCTTCCCGGTCAGCATTGCACTGGGAATTGCAACCTACGCGGAAGTTGCACATCGGATGCAGTCCGGCGGAGAAGGCGTGGCTTTAGCCAGTCAGGTCATCCGTTGCGCAGATGAGAGAATGTATGAAGACAAGCGGAATCAGAAAAGGGTAAGGGGCGAGTCGGAAATCAAATGTCCTTAATTCCTTAGGATGGGAGCACCCGTCCTAAGCGTTTTCCATTGGAAACGTGGAACAAAAAGGGTCGCCCGTTCCGCGCTCAGCACTTCGTAGAAGTAACCCGCCCTATAAGCGACTTTCCATGGATGCAAACGATGACCTATCTCATTTCTACACGAGCCTGACGGTGATTTCTCCACCGGTGAGGGCTTCTTCCGCTCCGTTATCTTTAAAGCGGACGAGGAGTTCGAAATTGTCTCCGATGCCGAGCGCTCTGGCCTCTCTTTCCTGTTTCCAATCCGTGACGCGGATCTCCTTCCCTTTTATAACATCCATCGAGCGATAGGCTGCAAGGTAAGACTGGCGGATTTCTTGCGGCAGGGAACCATTCATGCTTTTGGGGTTCTTCTCCTGCGTGGATAAGGGGAGAAAAGAAGATCGATGCTCTTTTCTCCAATCTTCCCGCATACGGTCGAGTTGCAGAATCAGTTCGGCGGCAAGTGCGGCACGGGACACCGGGTGCCCTGTAGCCTGCGCAAGGGAGGTCACGGATTCCCGCAGATCTTCCGGGAAATCTTCTTTTTTTTCTGAAACGTTCACACCGATTCCGGTCACGATTTTCTGTACCCTGTCCGAACCCTGGCAAAGTGTCATTTGAGTCAGGATGCCACAAAATTTCCTGCCATCCAGTTGAAGATCATTGACCCACTTGATGTCCGGTGTTCTGCCGCAGACCCTGGAAACGGCACGGGAGACAGCAACACAGACATAGGCAGTCAGTGTCGAAAAAGAGCTGGCGGGGAAAAGAGCCTCTTCCTCGTCCGGCACAAGAAGATAGGACAGGTAGACGCCCATCCCCTTTGGGGAGAGGAAGCTTCTGCCCTTGCGTCCCTGTCCTGCCGTTTGTTCATCGGCAAGACAGACCATGCCGTCTGCATACGTTTCCTTCTGCAACAGATAGGTATTGGTCGAGGAGATGGTATCAAAAACCTGCAGGCGCTCTACCCTTCCCTGCGGAAGGAGGGGCGCCAGGCTTGCAGCAGATAAGGGAGCATTCAAACAGGTAGAAGAAATTTTCGAAGTCTCCATCCTGTTCCTCACGGTAAGTAGCCTGCCTGCATCAGTCTTGCTCGTAAAGTGCCGCCCAGGAAGTATGCAATCAGGATTTTGAGCAGATCAAAGGGAATAAAGGGAATGACACAGAGCTTGAGAGCGGCAAAAAAGACGTCGATTCTGCATAACGGAAGAGGAACCAGATGGTGCCAAAGACATAGAGGACAAGCAGACCAAGGACCATGCCGCCAATTTGCAGGAGAATAGAGGTCGACTTACGAGTTATTTTTTTGGAAGTTGCAAGATCAATCAACAGGCCGGAAATGAGGGCAAAAGGGATATAGCCGATTAAAAAACCGCCGGTGGGCCCCAGGAGCTTCGCAGGTCCGGCCGTGCCGCCTGCCAGGACGGGAAGACCGGCAAGACCAAGGAGGAGGTAGATGAAGACTGCCGCCGTGCCTCCTGTGGCACCCAGTACATAGACGCAGAGGAGAATGGCGAGGACGGAAAGGGTGATAGGAACCGGGCCGATCGGAATTTGAAGAATGGACAAGACGCAGGTAAGTGCAGCCATCACACCGATGGAAACGAGAGAATAAATGGCGCCGCCCTTCTGTCGGTGTTCCTCCGAAGGATTCTCGTGATGATTGAGGTAAGTCGAGTGCAGCATAATCAAACCGCCTTTCTTAAAAGTATTGATATAAGTGTAGGTAATTTTTGAGCTTCTGTCAAAAAAATCAGGGAAGAAGGTCCATAAGAGGGGGAGGATCGCACATTCCTTTCGAGCGGTTTTGAGGCCGGTATATCATTTTTGAAAAACAGCCCTTATAATGGAGAGATGGAATTATCAATCGATACAGATTTCGGGAGGAAATGGGAAATGGAATCAATGCAAGACTTTCAAGCGGAAATCGATCAGTCCTTTCGCAAAATCAACGAAGGAGATATTCTGACCGGGACCGTGATAGGGATGTCGGATGATGCGGTGATGCTGGATTTGAAATATTATGCGCCCGGGCATTATCCGCAAGGAGGATTACAGCGAAGATCCGAATTTTAATATTCGCAGAGATGTGAAAGTGGGAGAGGAGATTTCCGCTGTAGTGATCGGCACGGATGACGGGAACGGCAATCTTCTTTTGTCGAGAAAAGAAGCCAGAGAAGGGAGTGCCTGGGACTGGTTTCAGGAGGCAATGGATGAGAAGCAGGGGCTGAAAGTGAAGATTGCAGAGGCGGTGAAGGCCGGTGTGATCTGCTATCCGAACGGGATTCGTGCCTTCATCCCCGCTTCCAAGCTGTCTCTTAGCTTTGTGGATGAAAAAGATCTGCCTTCCTACGTCGGGAAAGAGATGGAAGTACGGGTGATTACCTGCGACAAGAAGGCCGGGAAGCTGGTTCTCTCCGCAAGGGAAATCCTGAAGGAACAGGCAGATAGGGAACGGGCAGAAAAGGTTTCCAATGTCAAGGTGGGATTGGTGACCGAAGGAAACGTGGAGAGCTTACAAAACTATGGAGCCTTTGTGGATCTGGGCGAAGGACTTTCCGGTTTGTTGCATATTTCACAGATTTCAAAGACCAGAATCTCCCATCCTTCCGCCGTACTGAAGGTGGGACAGAAGATCAAGGTCAAGGTCATCAAGATTCAGGACGGGAAGATTTCCCTTAGCATGAAGGACATTGACGAGGTTTCTCCGGAGGAAGTATCCGAGGAAAAGGTCAAATATGAGAGTGGCGGAGAGGCGACTACCTCGTTAGCGGATCTGATCAAAAGGGCCGGGTTTTAAGAACGGATGAAGAAGCTGGAAGAATGGATTCAAGAGAGTGACCGCATTGTATTTTTGGCGGTGCGGGCGTTTCCACGGAAAGCGGTATCCCCGACTTTCGTTCACAGGACGGGTTGTATCATCAGAAATATGCCTATCCGCCGGAACAGATCGTGAGCCATACCTTTTATACCAAGAGGCCGGAAGAGTTCTTTGCTTTTTACAGAGAGAAGATGCTCTATCCGAAAGCCAAGCCCAATGCAGCGCACAGAAAGCTTGCCGAATGGGAAAAAGAAGGAAGGTTGAAAGCGGTCATCACCCAGAACATTGACGGGCTGCATCAGGATGCGGGAAGTAAAGAGGTTCTGGAGCTGCATGGAAGCGTCAGGAGAAACTACTGCGAAAAATGCGGAAAGTTTTTTGACCTCGACTATATTCTTCAGACAAAAGGGGTACCTCACTGCGACGCCTGCGGAGGCAGGGTGAAGCCCGATGTCGTTCTGTATGAAGAAGGGCTTGATATGAGCATCGTGAACCGTGCAGTGGAATGGATCAGGCAGGCGGATATGCTCATTGTCGGAGGCACCTCGCTCTCCGTTTATCCGGCGGCCGGCCTGATCGATTACTATACCGGAAACCGGCTGGTCGTGGTTAACAAGTCGGCAACGCCCAGAGACCGGGAAGCAGACCTGCTGGTACAGGGAGCCATCGGAGAAATTTTTTCACAGTTGGGAGAGTAGTATTGGGAGAGCAGCAGAAACAATCATACGACCTGGAGGCAGCTGATTCCGCTGGTCGCCATGATCGCCGTGCCGGTTGCCTTGCAGAACCTGTTAACCACGACGGGCAGCATGGTGGATACCGTCATGCTGGCGTCGCTTGGAGAAAAGACGGTCGGGGCGGTGGGTCTTTGCGCCCAATTTTCCAGCCTGATGTTTTCGGGCTATTGGGGCTTTGTCGGCGGAGGCATGCTGTTTTTTGCCCAATATTATGGCGCGGGCAATCACGGCGGAATCCGGAAGGCTTACGGCATCACCGTCTCCTTTATGATGATTTCGGGTCTGATTTGCGGTTTTCTTGCACTCTTCCGCCCCTCGTGGGTGATGGCGCTTTATACGGGGAGCCCCGAGATTCAAAAAATCGGCATCGAATATTTGAAAATCGTAGGTCTTGCCTATCCGCTGCAGATCATCGCAACGGCGATGAGCGCCCTCCTGCGTTCCATTGAGAAGGTCAAGATTCCATTGTACGGTGCGGCGGGGGGCGTTGTGACCAATTTCCTCTGCAATTATCTCCTCATCTTCGGCAAATTGGGACTCCCTCGCCTGGGAGTGAGAGGAGCTGCGGTCGGAACGGTGCTTGCCGGCGTTATGAACATTGCGGTGATTCTTTTTTTTGTGGTAAAAGAAGAAATCCCCTATCTCAGGGATTATAGAGAGCATTTTAGCTGGAACGGAAAGCTGTTAAGGGAATACCTGACCAAGTGCACACCGATTATTGCCAATGAGATCTTCATCGGCGTCGGCTTTATGATGGTGAACATCGTGCTGGGGCATCAGGAGGATGCGGCGATTGCGGCAACGGCGGTCTTCCGGACGTTAGAAGGGGTGATTATCTCCTTCTTTGCCGGTTTCTCCTCGGCGGCGACGGTTCTGGTGGGAAAAGAGGTGGGAAGCGGCAACCACGAGCTGGCTTTTTCCCGCGGCTTTAAGCTTGTCTACCTGACCTCCGCCATGACCTTCGTGGTCTGTCTCTGCCTGATTGCGTTTCACTCTCCCCTCCTGCATGTCATGGGACTGTCCGGAGCGTCCTATTCCTATGCAAAAGGGATGCTGCTGATCTTCAGTATTGCCGGTGTGATTCGCATGGGCAACTGGTGCATGAATGACACGTTCCGTGCTTCCGGCGATCCCGCCTTCGGTTCCGTCCTAGAAGTCACCTTTATGTTCCTCATGGTGCAGCCGGTGATTCATCTGGCCAACGATGATTTTCATGCACCCTTCCTGCTGGTCTTTGCGCTCTGTTACTGCGACGAGCCGATCCGCTATTTTTTCATGCAGAGACATCTGTATGCAAAAACCTGGATTCGACCCGTCTCAGATGCAGGGAAGCGGACGATCAATGCTTTCCGGGAAAAATATCACATCAGGCTGCGTTACTAAGGGGAAGCGGGTGGCCAAGGCGTTCCGGGAAAATATTACATCAAAGTCCGTTATTGAACCGAAAAGGGAGAGCACCAGGCTCTGCGCCCTTCGCCGTCGCGGATTTCAATTCGCACGTAACGGTCGTTGGGGGTAACGGAATAATGGAAGGAGCCTCCCGTCACCTTCTGATAACGGTCTGGGCACCAGATCCAGTTGGTGTAGATAAAGGCCTCGGTGACATCAGCGGAGCAGCGCACCCGAATCTCCTCCTCTTCCCGCACGATTTCGGTAAACTGCGGCCCCTGCGTGGCATAATAATCGCCCCGTATCAGCGCCTCCATGACCTCTTTTTACAAAGGCTTTTCGCACCCAGCATCAAAAAAGAAATACAGGCATCGTGCGGGTAGTCATGGGCATCGTCGGCAGCCATGGCGGGCACCAGCAGACCGTGGGTAGCCCATTGATCGAAATAGAGAGAAGAATCGTCCCGTTCCGGGTTGGAAGGCGGACCGGAGACGGCATTATGAATTTCACAACCCATGAAGCCGTGCAGGTCATACATTTCATTTGGATCCATCACCGACCAGGCGGGATGGCAGAGGATCGCCTGTCCGCCGGCAGCGTGGATTTCATCAATGATCGTTTGCGGTGTGGGAAGGCCGTTGTCGTAAAGAGGAGCCGTTTCCCTGTCCATGCCGACACCGATGATATGATAGACCGGAGAAGTATGCCCGTTCCCGGTATCCCACTCTACGCCGGGAAGAAGCAGCAGGTGATCCGAGGGCACCGCTTCTGCGTCCTGTGAATTATCCCATTTCGTTCCGGTAGAGGGATTTCTGTGATCAGTCAGAGCAAGGAAGTCATACCCGTGCTCTTGGTAAATCCGGATGGCGGCATCGGGATCCCAATGGCCGTCCGAACGTGTTGTATGCATGTGTAAGTTTCCCTTATACCGTTTCTTATCTGCGAGAATGATATTCTTCATACATCCAATCCCCCTTGTAAAAGAATGTTAGAATAAGGTAGGCGCGAAAAGGATCACACATCCCCTGACCCGGTTTGATGGAACGGATGCGTATCCTGCCAAACAGTTTACCACAAACAAAGAAGAGAAGGAGGACCATTTGTTTTTCAAAAAATACAGTCCCAAAAGGGTCGGCATCCTGCTGGTCATCGTAGATTCTTTCTTTTTCTCTCTCATGACCCTTTTTGTCCGGTTGGCGGGAGATCTTCCCACCATGCAGAAAACCTTCTTCCGAAATGCGGTGGCGGGTGTGATTGCACTTTTTATTCTTGGCAGAACGCCGGAGAAATTCCGGATTCGAAAGGGCAGCCTTCCCCTTCTGGTGGCAAGGTCGCTGTCCGGGGGACTGGGCATGATTGCCAACTTTTGGGCAATCGATCATATTGCGCTGGCGGACGCCAATATTTTGAATAAGATGTCTCCTTTTTTTGCCATCCTCTTTTCTCTCTTCCTGTTAAAAGAGATTCCTACGCTCTCGGACTGGATCGCGCTCGTCATTGCCTTTATAGGAGCGGCGCTGGTGGTAAAACCCGGAGCGGATATTTTGCAGGCACCTGCGCTTGTCGCCCTGCTCGGTGGAATGGGAGCGGGCTTTGCCTATACCTGCGTGCGCAAGCTCGGAGGGAGAAAGGAGAGGGGGGCCGGTGATCGTCGCCTTCTTTTCCGTCTTCACCTCCCTCATGTGCGCGCCCTTTATGGTCAGAGATTATAAGCCGATGAGCTCGTGGCAGTGGTTCTGCCTGCTCGGAGCGGGCTCCTGTGCTGCCATTGCCCAGTTTGCCGTCACGGCAGCTTATAAATTTGCACCCGCAAGAGAAATTTCCGTCTTTGATTATTCGCAGGTCCTCTTTGCCTCTCTTTGGGGGATCCTGCTGTTAGGGGAGTTTCCGGACGGAATTTCCATTGCCGGCTATGCGTTAATCATCGGCTGTGCAGTGGGAAGATGGTATCGCTTACAACATTCGCATAGTGATTAGAAAGGGTGGAACAAGGATCGTAAAAAAAAGATTACAGTGCCGGCGTTGTAAAAACATGCCGAAGGCATAACAGGAGGTGGTGATGATCGTTCAGAAAGAATTATTTGGCGAGGACAAACATATCGAGTTCAAATTGGAGATTCCGAAGAAACATGAGAAGTTTCTGAAGGATATCATCGCTTTTGCTAACACCTCCGGAGGAAAAGATCATACTAGGTGTCGAGGATAAAACGGGAAAGGCCGTTGGTCTGGGGGATCACAATCCGTTCAAGCTTTCGGATGCCATTTCCAATATGATTTCGGATGCCTGTACACCACAGATTTATTCAGAAATCACTGCAAAGACAGTGGAGGGAGAAACGATTCTTGAAGTTGAAGTTTTTCCCGGGACCCAATCGACCTTACTATTTAAAAAAACAATGGGGAAGGAACGATCGGCTTATGTGCGGATGAATGGAACCAGTCGCCCTGCAAGCGAAATAAGATTGAAGGAATTGGAGATGGAAGGAATGCATATGTCCTACGATACATTGTGGGAGATAGGTTGTAATTATGATGCAGAGGCCACCCAGTCCTTAATGGAAAGTATGTATCAAACGGCGTTAAGCAATAGCAAGAGCGCAGAAGAGAAAACCGGCATTTATAAACTGACTGTTGAAAAGTTGGAGGATTTTGGAATCGTACGAAAGGAGGAAGGAAGATTGGTCCCAACAAGAGCCTTTACATTACTTACGCGTCCCAAAGAACGTTACGTGAAGATTCAATGTGCTCTTTTTAAGGGAACGGACAAAGTCGATTTTATTGATCGTAAAGAGTTTGGTGGAGCGATTCAGGGGCAGATTGAAGAAGCGCATCAATTTGTTTTGCGCCATACGAATAAAGGTGCTTTGATAGACGGCCTTTTCCGGAGGGATATTTATGAACTACCAACAACTGCGATTCGTGAAATCATTGTAAATGCAGTGTTGCATCGTAGTTATGTAGACCCGGCAAGCATTCAGGTGTCGATTTTTGATAATCGCATCGAAATAGACTCCCCCGGGATGTTATATGCGGGTTTAACCGTAGCAGAGGCTATGAGTGGTAAGTCTAAGTGTCGAAATAAGGCAATCGCAGAGGCTTTCCAATACATGAAGCTAATCGAAGGCTGGGGCACAGGGTTACCGCGTCTCTTCAAACGTTGTAAAGAGATGGGGCTTCCGGAACCAAAATTCGAAGAATTTGGTGACGGTATTAAGGTCACAATTTATCGCGTCAATCGTGCTGAGTTAAAAGACAGTGAAACAAATATGGATTCATATGTCGGAGAAAGTGTCGGAGAAGGTGTCGGAGATGTTGGAGAAAATGTCGGAAATGTCGGAGAAAAGTCGAAAATAGACATTGATATTAAGAAAATAATTCTTCAATTGATAAGGGACGATAACAAGATATCCGCGGCCGATATTGCCAAAACAATATCTGTAGCACGGCGTACAGTCGAGCGACATATAAAAGATTTACGCGAAGAAGGTGTTTTGATCAGGCGAGGGTCTGCACGGGGGGGAATATGGGAAGTAGTGAAGAAAGAGGAGTAACCTTGATGAATCGCCCGTCGTCTGCTAGAATAAAAAGAATTATAGATTGATGCGAGGCTGTGCAAAAGCGCATGGCCTTTTCCAATGAAGGGGACAGAGGAAGGAAGGTTCTATGTCACAGAACGAGAGTAAGAAGCTGGTCGAAGGGATCACTCCCAGGGATCAGGATTTTGCACAGTGGTATACGGATACGGTTCTGAAGGCGGGCTTGATCGCCTATTCCAATATCAAAGGCTTCATGGTGATCAAACCGGCAGGGTATGCGCTCTGGGAGCAGATTCAGGCGCATCTGGATGCCAGGTTCAAGGAGACGGGAGTCGAGAATGTCTATATGCCGATGCTGATTCCGGAATCTCTTTTGCAAAAAGAAAAGGATCACGTGGAAGGTTTTGCACCGGAGGTAGCATGGGTGACGCACGGGGGCATGGAGGAGTTAAGTGAGCGCCTTTGTGTTAGACCGACCTCCGAAACGCTCTTCTGTGATTTATGCGCAGGATGTGCATTCCTATAAAGATTTGCCCAGACTTTACAACCAGTGGTGCAGCGTGGTCAGGTGGGAGAAGGAAACCCGTCCGTTCCTGCGCTCCCGTGAATTCCTCTGGCAGGAGGGACATACCATACACGAGACAGCCGGAGAAGCGGAAGAGCGTACGAAGCAAATGCTGCAGGTATACGCCGACTTCTGTGAGCAGGATCTGGCGCTGCCGACCATTAAGGGGCAGAAGACAGAAAAAGAAAAATTTGCCGGAGCGGAGCATACCTACACCATCGAGGCGCTCATGCATGACGGAAGAGCGCTGCAATCCGGAACCAGTCACAATTTCGGAGACGGATTTGCGAGAGCGTTTAAAATGCAGTACACGGGAAGGGACAACCAGTTGCACTATGTGCACCAGACATCCTGGGGGCTTTCCACTAGAATCATCGGCGCTCTGATCATGGTGCACGGCGATGATTCGGGACTGGTGCTTCCGCCGAAGGTTGCCAGCACCCAGGTGATGATCGTTCCGATTCAGCAAAAAAAGGAAGGTGTGTTGGAAACGGCACAGCAGATGAAGGAACAGCTGAAAGAGTTCCGTGTGAAGGTGGACGACAGCGACAAAAGTCCGGGCTTCAAGTTTGCCGAGCAGGAGATTCGCGGCATTCCGCTCCGGATCGAGATCGGGCCGAAGGACATGGAAAAGAAAGAATGCGTCATCGTTCGCAGAGATACCAGGGAAAAAATCACGGTTCCTCTCTCCGAACTGTCTGTGCGGGTGGGAGAGGTGTTAACCCGGATGCAGGCGGATATGCTTGCGCGTGCGAAGAAGCATCTGGAGACGCATACCTACCGTGCGGCGAACAAAGAGGAATTTGAGGAAGCTTTTAAAGAGACCAAGGGCTTTGTGAAAGCCATGTGGTGTGGAGACCGTGCCTGCGAGGAGAAAATCAAAGAACTTTACGGAGTCAGCAGCCGCTGCATTCCGTTCGAGCAGGAACAGATTTCAAAGACCTGTGTCTGCTGCGGCCGTCCAGCAAAAAAAATGGTGTACTGGGGCAGGTCCTACTGATGCGGATACCGGAACAGGCGGTCGGCATTATGAAGGTGCTGACGGACGCAGGATATGAGGCTTACGTGGTGGGCGGCTGTGTGAGGGACACTCTTTTGCACAGAGAACCGGAAGACTGGGATATCACAACAGACGCTTCGCCCGCAGAGGTGAAGCGTCTGTTTCGGCGTACGGTGGACACCGGGATCGCCCATGGTACGGTCACCGTGATGGTGGGAGAAAAGGGCTATGAAGTCACAACCTACCGGATTGATGGAGACTATGAGGATGCCAGACACCCGAAGGAAGTCATCTATACGAAAAGCCTGGAAGAAGACTTAAGGAGACGGGACTTTACGATCAATGCGATGGCCTATAATGACCGGGCAGGGCTCGTAGACCTCTTTGGCGGGCTGGATGATCTGAGAGAAAAGAAGATCCGCTGCGTGGGAGATCCTGTAGAGAGATTCGGGGAGGACGCTCTCCGTATTCTGCGGGCGCTGCGTTTCCGCACAGCTGGATGCGGAAATCGAGGAGAAGACGTATCAGGCGCTGCGGGAGGCGGCACCGACACTCAAAAAAATCAGTGCGGAGCGTATTTTCAGCGAACTGACCAAGCTCATCCGCTCGCCTCATCCGGAAAAACTGCTTCTCGCGTATGAAGCGGGGGTGACGGCGGTTATTCTTCCGGAGTTTGACCGCTGTATGAAGACGCCCCAGCACACGCCCTGGCATCTTGCAGGGGTCGGGGAACATACGGTAAAATCAATGCAGGCGATTCGTCCGGATCGTATTCTGCGTCTGACGATGCTGATGCATGATTTCGGCAAGCCTTTTACCAGGACGACGGATGCAAAAGGAGTGGATCATTTTTACGGACATGCCGAAGTCTCTGCGGAGCTGGCAGAGAGTGTACTGATGCGGATGAAGTGCGATCATAAAACCATCCGCAGGGTCTGCAACCTGATCTATTTTCACGATGCCGGCGTGAGGGAAAAGTTAGATCAGAGGGCGGTCAGAAAACTGGCAGCGAAGGTGGGAAGAGAGGACTTCCCGCTGCTTCTGGAAGTCAAGGCGGCGGACAATGCAGCCAAGAGCCCGTATATGAGGGAAGAAAACCAGGAGCAGATCAGAAAATGCGCTGACCTCTTTGAAGAGATCTTGCGGGAACAGGATGCTTTGACGCTACATGAGCTGCGGGTGTCCGGAAAAGACCTGATTGCCGCCGGAATGCGTCCGGGACCGGAGGTTGGCAAAACACTTGAGGCGATGCTTGCAGATGTGATCGAATGCCCGGCACACAATACCAAAAGAATATCTGCTGGAAGAAGGAAGATTTATTTAGAGAAGCGACACCGAATGCTCGAATCCTAATTGCATAAAGAACGCAGTCACCGGATGGATTGTGACTAAGAATCACCGAATGCTCGAATCCTACTGCATAAAGATCGAAATCGTTCACCAGGTAAGGCCGGAAGATACAAAAACAGGTTCTGAACGGGGAGGTTTGATTTATGGGGGAGAAAGGGAAGAGAACGAAGGTTGTGGCGATGATGTTGCTGATGCCGGTGCTTCTGTTTGCCTGTATTTGGGGCAGCAGGACTGAGGTAGCAGGACAGGAGCCTTCCGTGGAGCGGACGGTAGAGGCGACAGGACAGGCTTCTTCCATAGAGAAACGGTCCGCAGAAGCGACAGATCCTGCAAAAGATTCCGGGGAGAAGCAATCGCAAGATTCCGGTGATGCGGCAAAGGAGCAATCCCGTGTCACCATTTCTCTGGTGGGCAAATATGATTCGGCGGATACGGCGGTCATCTATAAGATCCGTCCGTTAGAGGGGACAATCACGTTTCGCAATTATGAGACGGGAAGGAATTACACGCTGAACTATGATCCCGCGAGCCATTTCATCGGTGTGTATGAGCAGGAGATCTCCGTGGAATCATTGAAACAGGGAGATCTGTGCGAAGTCACTTTTTTGAAAAGCAATAAGCATTTGAACTGCCTCAGCCTGAAACTTCCGGAAAACGCATGGAGTCAGGAGCATGTGACGAATTATACTCTGCCGGAGAGGCTGTCCTTCCGTTCAGACGGGAAGGTGATGGCCAGGCTGCCCCGGGCGGAAATTACATTCTCAGTGCCAGAACCCTCATCCTGATTGACGGGAAACCGGGTTTAATTGAAAATATCCTGCAGGACGACGTCCTACATATCAGCGGTGTGGGACATGAAGTCTACTGCATACAGGTGGAGAGAGGACACGGTTATGTGTCGCTGTCCGAGACGGAAGTAAACGGACACACCCTGATCGGCGCCTGGATTCAGTTAGATCGCTCCCTCATTTGCAAGATCACCGACCAGATGCTGTTAACGGCACCGGAAGGAACCTATACCTGCACCATTCTCGGAAACGGTGCCAACTTTGAAACGCCGCTCACCGTCAAACGAAATGCGCAGACCATTCTGGACGTCTCCGGAATCTCTTTTGAAGAAGGAAGAAGCGGAAAGATGCGGTTTGAAGTCTTGCCGGAGGATGCGAAGATCACGGTAGACGGGGAGGAGATCCGAAACCATTCCGATCAGGAGCTTGCCTTCGGCGTACATACGATTTTACTGACCAGAGAGGGCTATCAAGACAGCAAGAGCTACCTGAAAGTAGGAAGTAGAGACGGCGTGGTGCGTCTTTCAATGGAAAAAACGGAACCGGAGGCCGGAAATGCGCGTTCCGGGCGCAGCGATGCTTCTTCCTCCAGTAGCTCCTATCAGACGCAGGGCGACAATTCCACATCCGGAAACTTCTATTCTGCACAGAGCGGCAATTCCGCTTCCGGCAATTTCTATACCGCACAGAGTGGCAATTCCGCTTCCGGTAATTTCTATTCTGCACTAAGCGGCAATGCCGGATCCGGACAGGGGGCCGTGCAGGCTTCCCTTGGCATGAGTGCCATTGTAAGCGGAGAAAATTTTGCGGGGACGGCCTCTTCCGGGAATCAGGTGGGGACGCCCAGGTTCCAGGGAGAAAAGGTGGAAGGCAGCAAGGTCTTTATTGACGCCCCCAGGGAGGCGGTGCTCTATCTGGACGGCTCTTATATAGGCATGACACCGCTTTCCTTTGATAAAATCACCGGAAATCATACAATCACGCTGCACCGTGACGGATATAAGACGGTCAGCTATAATATTCTTTTGGACGGACAAAGACAGGATAAGACCTACCGTTTTCCGGATTTGCTAAAGCAGTAGGACAGAAGGAGAAGGCTAGAGAATGCAATTGCTCAGTGTGATTATTCCCTGCTACAATGAGGAACCGAATATCCGTGATTGTTACCAGGAGATTCTGAAGACAGAGGATTTTTTCAGGCAAAAAGAAATCGCCTTTGAATTCTGGTATATTGACGACGGCTCTGTGGACGGTACGGTGCGGGAGGTAAAGGCGCTCCACGAAGAAGATGACAGGGTGCACCTGCTGACTTTCTCAAGGAATTTGGAAAAGAGGCGGCGATTTATGCAGGCCTGACCAAGGCCAGGGGAGACTTTGTGGTCACCATGGACTGCGATCTGCAGGATCCGCCGTCGCTACTCCCGCAGATGTATCAAACGATTGCGGATGAGGGATATGACTGCGCAGCGACCAGAAGAGTTTCCAGGGTGGGAGAACCGCCGATCCGGTCCTTTTTTGCCAGATCGTTTTATAAGCTGATCAACCGGCTGTCTCATACGGAGATTGTGGACGGAGCGAGGGATTACCGGCTGATGACGAGACAGGTGGTGGATGCGGTGCTATCCCTGGCTGAATACAACCGCTTTTCAAAGGGAATCTTCAGTTGGGTCGGCTTCCGGACAAAGTGGTTGGAATACCAGAATGTGGAGAGGAGAAAGGGAGAAACCAAGTGGTCGTTCTGGAAGTTGTTTCTCTATGCCATTGACGGCATTGTTGCCTTTTCCACGACACCGCTTTCGATTGCCGCCTTTCTTGGCGTGCTTTTCTGCCTGCTGGCGGCAGTATTCATTATTTTTGTCATCGTCCGGGCCTCTCTGTACGGAGACCCCACCTCGGGCTGGCCGTCCCTTGTCTGCATCCTTCTGCTGGTGAGCGGCGTGCAGCTTCTGTGTCTGGGCATCATTGGGCAGTACCTCTCCAAGACTTACATGGAGGTCAAGAAGCGTCCGATTTTTGTGGAAAAAGAAGAATTGTGATCAGTATTATTGTCCCGCTTTACAATAAGAGCAGTGTCGTTGCCAGAACGCTGGCCTCTATTTCGGCGCAAACCTATACGGACTGGGAGGCGCTGATTATGGACGATGCTTCAACGGATGACAGTTTGCAGGCAGCAAGGAAGTGGATTCAGACATCGGCCCATCCGGAGAAGTTTCGTCTGATTGCGCTTGGCAAGAACGGGGGCGTGGCGGGTGCAAGAAACAGGGGAATGGAAGAAGCAAGAGGCAGATACCTTGCTTTTTTGGATGCAGATGACATCTGGCTGCCGCAAAAGCTGGAGAGGACCCTCTCCTTTTTACAGGAAAAAGAAGCTGCCTTTGTCTATACCGGTTATGTCTTTGCAAGAGAGAACAAGATCGAAGAGATCGGCCTTCCCATCCGGGAAGAAGCACTGGAAGGACTTTCCAGAACCCATGCGGTGGCGGAGTTGGATTTCAAGCACGCTCTCTCCCGCACCATCATCTTTACTTCAACGGTGATGCTGGACAGGACGAAAATACCGAAATCCCTCCTGCAGATGCCACAAATGGAGAGCGAAGACACGGCGACCTGGTGGAGGATTTTGAAGTCCGGCATTTCTGCCTACGGCCTGGACGAGGTCCTCGCCCTCTATGCAAGGCCGGAGAGACACGCCTCCTCCCTGTCCTCCAATAAGGGAAAAGCGATCTTGCGGATTTGGAAGCTGTACCGGTCTAAGGAGGTGGCGGGGCTGTCCGTTCCGGCGGCCTGTTGCGCTTTGTGCGGCTGGGCGATTCGGGCGACGCTGCGCAGAATTTAAAAGACGATATTTGTGTTAGAAAATCGGAGTGAATGCAGACTTTGTTAGGAAAATCAGAATCCGTTAAAAGAATCGTGGTCCTGCATCTGGATCTCATCTGTCTCCTTTTGCAGTTGAGCGTCTATGCTTATGTTTGGTTTCATACCTACTATCCTTTTTTAAGTGAACCGACTTATACCGTAGAGGGTTATCCTCTCGGCGTGGGACTGAAGTTGCAATACCGCGGACATCTCCTGGTGCTGATCGTCTATTTAATCCTGCTGACCTTTTTTACCAGAACCTATGGCGGACTCAAAATCGGTTATCTGAAAGCGTTGGAGGTCTTCTTTTCACAGATCTTTGCACTGCTTCTGGTCAATATCATTACGTATTTTCAGCTCTCCCTGATGCACAACTGGCTGGTTCCCCTCCCCCCCGATGCTGCTTGTGACGGCGTTGCAGCTGGTGTTGACCTTCCTCTGGGTCGCGGTAGCAAACCGGATTTATGAGAAGGTTTTTCCGCCCAGGCGCCTTCTGCTGATCAGTGATGCCTATCCGGCAGACAATATCCTGAATAAATTCAACTCCAGAAAAGACCGCTATGTGATTGAGAAATGCATGAACATTGCGGAGGGAATGGAAGCAGTGGAAGCGGAGTGCACAAAAGGGTACGGAGGCGTGGTGCTCTGGGATATTCAGACGCCGCTAAGAAACAGGCTGTTAAAATTCTGTTACTCGCACGCGATCCGCATCTATCTTTCGCCCAAAATCCCGGATGTTCTGCTGCATGGGGCGGATCAGATGCATCTCTTTGATACCCCCCCTCTTTTTGGTCCGGGATTATGCCATGAAGACGGAGCAGATGGTCATCAAGAGGTTGATCGACTTGTTCTGTTCCCTTGTCCTGGTCGTGCTGACCTCTCCTCTCATGCTGCTCACGGCACTGATCATTAAAGGGTACGACGGCGGTCCCGTTCTGTACGCGCAAACGAGATGCACCTTGAACGGAAAGCAATTCAGAATCTTGAAATTTCGCAGTATGAGGGTGGATGCGGAGAAAGACGGCGTGGCCAGACTTGCCAGGAAGAACGATGACAGAATCACACCGTTCGGGCATGTAATCAGAGCCTGCCGGATTGATGAACTGCCGCAGCTTTTCAATATTCTGAAGGGTGAGATGTCCTTCATAGGTCCCAGACCCGAACGACCGGAAATCATTGCACAGTATGTAGAGAGCATGCCGGAATTCGTCTTTCGTATGAAGGTGAAGGCAGGACTTGCCGGCTATGCACAGGTATATGGCAAATACAACACGACGCCTTATGACAAGCTCAAACTGGACCTGACTTATATCGAAATTATTCGGTGTGGCTGGACTTGAAACTGATGCTGTTAACGCTCAAAATCCTCTTTACACCGGATGCCACGGAGGGGGTAGACGGGAGCCAGACGACCGCGTTAAAGGAAGAGGAGAAGGAAGAAAAGAAGGAGAAAGAATCCGGAAGATAGGGCGAGGAGTCGAATTAGAAGGAGAGGGATGAGGGAGAAAGAGACGGAGAGACATCTGAATGAAAGGCTGGCGCTGCGCTTTTTCTATCTGCGTCTGCTGCGGAGAATCTGGCTGATTCCACTCGCATCCGTAGTGGGAGCGCTTCTCCTGACGGCCGTTTATTATTTCTGTGTATTTGCAGGCAGGCAGCAGACGTACCTTGGCAAGCGGAACGGTTTATCTGCATTTTACGCCGAATCAGAAAGAGGAAGCAGAGGATTATTTCAACTCTTATACCTGGCAGCACCAGCTGATGAAATCCGATGAGATTGTTGATGTGGCGATGCAGGCGCTTCAGGGAGAGCACATTGGAAGAGACACGGTGCAGAAGGAGACGAAGTATCCCTACCGTCCGACCTCAGGTTGATGGATGTGACGGTAGAGGATGCGAGTCCGAAAAGGGCGGAGAAGATCCTGCATGCGCAGCTAAAAGCGTTGGTGAAATTTGGAAAGGCAAGGAAGGAATTTACGCGCATTGAGGTTTTGCGGGAGGGCTCTGTACAGCCGGTACTTTTGACCGACCGGACGGGGAGTGCCGCTGTCTCGGGAGCCGTCTTCGGCGCACTCTTCATGTTTTTCCTTCTGTATTTCCGGAATGCGGCAGATGATCGGGTCTATACACCGGAGCAGGCAAGGGAGCGCTACCGCCTGCCGGTTTTGGCAGTTTTCGGAAAAGAAGAAATCGATTGGAACCGGTTGAAAACAGAGGACAGAGAGGTTCTGACCAAAGAGGTTCTGTTGAAAATGGCAGGGGAGGGAGGACAGGCTCCCACCATGCTGGAAGCGGAAAGAAGAGAGAAGGGAAAGCAACTCCTTGCTTCAGGGGAAAGAGTCTGTCTGCTCTTTGCGGAGGAAGTTTTATCCGCGGAAAGAAAAAAAGGGAGCTTTTTGTTTTGCGTGCGGACGGGGCAGACACACGGCGCTCTGATCGAGCACAGGCTTGCAAAGCTGATGGAGGAGGAGATCCCGGTCAAGGGGATTCTTTTATTCGACGCGGATCTGAAATTCCTGAATCGATATTATGGAACGAGGGGGCAATGAGGGGAAAAGAGAGACTGCAGATGTTGGTGTCTGCGGTGGAAGAGAATACATTGACGTTAACGGACCGCATGCATTTGGAGTGCGGTGCGGTCATTGTGAACCAGTGCTTTGAGCAGGCAACGTCTACTTATGAGCACAACGCTTCACAGATCCTCTGCCTGAACCGGAAGGAAAGGGGCGTCGGGCTGTCCAGAAACCTGGCGCTGGAGAAGGCAGAAAGCGAACTCTGCCTCTTTGCCGATGAAGACATTGTATACCGGGAGGGCTATGCGCAGGTCGTGATCGATGCCTTTGACAAAAATGAGAAGGCCGATCTGATTCTTTTCAATGTCCAGCAGTCGGCAGGCAGGCAGACGTACCATATCAGTAAGAAAGGGCGGGTACATTGGTACAATTATGGCCGTTATCCCGCCTATGCGATTGCGGCCAGAACCAAATCATTAAAGGCAACCGGCGTGAAATTCTCCACCCTCTTCGGTGGGGGAGCGCCTTTTTCCAATGGAGAAGACAGCCTTTTTTTACGGGACTGCCTGAAGGCGGGGCTGCGGATTTATCGTGTGCCAAAGGAGATCGGCGAAGAAAGAGCCAGAGAGTCGACCTGGTTCCACGGATACACGGATCGTTTTTTTCATGACAGGGGGGTGCTCTATCATTTTCTGTATGGGGCGGGAGCATTTCCGCTCTCCATCCGGTTTCTTCTCAAAAACCGGAAGAAATTTCCGGCAGACCTCTCCTTTTTCCACTGTCTGCACCAGATGCGGGAAGGCATCCGGAGAGGGAAGCAGATCGAGATAGAGGAAGAAACGAGAGGAAAGGTGTCATGATCGTTTATTTGGGACTGACGGTCCTGATTCTGTTCCTTGCGGCCTTGATGCAGGAATTACAGAGAGCCGGTGCGGATGAAAAGAAGCGGACACCGGGGGAGGAGATCCGTCTGCGGACATCGGATGCGGAGACACACAGCAGGGCGGCGTATCTGTACCGGGGCTGCATCAGCCTGTCCTTTCTCCTGCTTTTTGCACTGTCTTCCCTTCGCAGGAATGTGGGAAATGACTACGAATCTTATCGGGAGTTCATGCACCTGGCCTACAGTCGTGTACCGCATATTGCGACGGAGGTAGGTTTCAATCTGTTAGCGAGAGGGGTTTATACTTTCTTCGGATTTGAAAATGATCTTGCGGTCTTTGCGATCTATGCCTTTTTGACGCTGCTCTTTTTCTTCCTTGCCTTCCGAAAACTTTCTGTCTCCCTTCCGGAAAGTCTGGTGCTGTTCCTGTTGCTTGGCTTCTATTTTCAAACGATGGGAACGGTACGCTATTATTTCGTGCTATCCATTGCCCTCTATTCTCTGTCTTATTTTTTAGAGGGAGACTATCCGCGCTTTGTGCTGCTGGTGCTGCTGGGGGCGCTCTTTCATAAATCGGTGCTGGTGGTATTTGTGTTTTATCCTTTGGCGAAGATCAAATGGAAAAAAAGCCTGCTCCTGGCAGGAAGTGTTTTTTTTCTGTCCTGCCTCTTTTTACAGAAGCCGTATCTGGCACTGCTGTTACGGCTCTACCCGACCTATGAGAATACGGAATATTTAAGCGGGGGAACCTCTTTACCGAACGTGGCAAGGCTCGTGTTTCTTCTGCTGTTGTATTTTTATGTCAGGGGAAAAAAGAACGATTCGGAGGAAGAGGTTTTTTATCTGAAATGCAATGTGTTGGCGCTTCTCCTCTATCTCTTCTGCTCTTTTGTACCGATTCTGTCCAGGATCGCCTATTATCTGGTGGTGACGCAGCTTCTGCTGCTACCCTCCCTTCTGAAAGGGCTTCGGGAAAAGCAGGCTGCCGGGGCGGAGGAAAGAGAAGTTTGCAAAAAGGGGAGATTCCCGCAGCGAAAGGGGAGAAGGATACAGGCTTTTGTTTGGCTTTTCTGCCTGATGACCTTTGCCCACTTCATGGCGCATGCAAAGGATGACGGGATCCGGCTTCTGCCCTATCAGACCTTTCTGTTTCACGACCCGCTGCCCCTGGTGTCCGATGTCGGGTACGGGAGCGAAAGTCGGTAAAAAAAAGAGGCTCTTTGTGGTAAGATGGAGAGAAAATGCGATCAGAATCAGGTGATAAAAAACGCCGGACAGAGAACCACAGACAGAGAAGCGAGACGGGAGCAGGCAGATGCAGAATTTTTTTTACATCATCGTAGTGACTTTTAATGCAGGAAGGAAGCTGATTGAAACGTTAAACAGCATCCGGATGCAGACCTATTCCAACTACCGTGTCATCATCAAGGACGGAGGATCGAACGATTCTTCGATCGAAGAGATGAAGGAGCGCTTTCATTTCGAGAAGGATGTCTCCTGGGATAAGAAGATGCGGCTCGTCCGAACGAGGGACGCAGGCATCTATGATGCGATGAATCAGGCGTTAGCGGAGGTGTGGAAAGAGGAGGAGAAGGCACTCGAGGAAGCCTTTTCCTATTGCTATTTTCTAAACTGTGGGGACACTTTTGCAGGGGAGAATGTGCTCCAGGCCTTAAATGCCTATATGAAGCGTTTCGGGGAGAAGAAGCGGCAGGAAGCTATTTTTTATGGAGATGTGTTCGAAGAGAAGACGGGACAGAGGGTGGCCAGCAATCCGAAGATTGATGATTTTGCCTGTTACAGGAATGTGCCCTGTCACCAGGCCTGCTTCTATGACCTGAGGCTGATGCGGGGAGAGAACTTCGATACGAGGTGGCAGGTACGCTCCGATTACGAACATTTCCTGCGACTTTTCTACAAAAAGGAAGCGAAGACGCATTATATCCCGATGACGATCGCAAATTATGAGGGAGGGGGCTTCTCGGAACAGGAGAGAAACCGCAAAAAGTCGGAGGAAGAGCGCAGAAATATTATCTCTCTCTATCTTCCGGAGAAGAAAATCCATTTCTATGATCTGTTAAGGACACTGACCCTCCAGCCGCTCCGGGCAAAGATGGCAGAAAATCCGAAGACGGCGGGAGCTTATCAGGCAGTAAAACGGGGCGTGTACAGGCTCCGTGGGAAAAAGGAGGAGAAACGATGAAAAAAACAGGGATGAAGCGAATGGGGAAGGCAGGGATGACAGCAACCCTTCTGCTGTGTGCATGGACGCTGGGGGCCTGTGGACAGAGCGGAAAAAAGGCAGAGAACAATGCCTCTTCCGCCGCTTCTGTTTCGGGCGCAAACGCAGCGGGCGCAGAGTCGACAGAGCCGGATTCACTGATGAATGCGCAGGCATCGACAGGCGAACAGGATACCGGCACGACGACGATACGGGGGGTGATCATTGACGCTTCCATGAATACGGTGACCATTCAGACGCAGGACGGTAAAACCCTCTCTTTTCATCAGAGCGAGGATGAAAGCGCCGAAGGCGAATTTGATACCACAGCGCTGAAGAGCGGCATGGAACTGGGAAATGGGGTGGAGCTTTCTTATCAGGGAAAGGTGGAGGGGACGGATACCTCCAAAGCGAGGAAGGTCGTGATGAAGGATGCAACCCCTGCCTGCAAAAACGCACAGGCGCTGGAGAAGGCGGGGGAAATCATTCTGGCGCTGGAAGATCAGGATTATAATACGCTCTCCTCTCTCTCCGCTATCAAACTCTCTAAAAAGGACTTCACCGAAGATTTCGTCCAATCGGTGGTCACCATGAATCTTTTCGACGCTCCCTTAACGAAGGACGGATTTTTTTTGGCGGGAAAAGAAGCAAAACCCAATCTGGAGCTGGGTGAGATTGACGGGGAATGGACCATCACCGGTCTGAATCGGTAAACAGGATGAAGGTGCTGTGGCTCATGAATATCATGCTCCCCGCCTTTGCGCAAAAGCACGGGCTTCCGTATTCCAACCGGGAAGGGTGGCTGACGGGAGTCTATGACCGGATGCAGAAAGACAGACGGGCGCGCACGGGGGAGGACGCTTATCTCCCGGAGGAAAGAGCCGGGCAGCCGACCGCAAAGGATATTACGCTTGCGGTTTGTTTCCCCTCGCCCTTAGGGAATTTACGGGTGCAGGAAGATGGAGTGACCTTCTATTCGTTTCAGGAAAACTTACAGGAACCGGAGACCTACGATGCATCGCTGGAAGAGAGGTTCCGTGACATTTTGCAGGATTTCCTGCCGGATATGGTGCATATTTTCGGAACGGAATTCCCACATACATTAGCGATGGCAAGAGCCTATGCCAAACCGGAGCAGACGCTGATCGGCCTGCAGGGACTTTGTTATATCTATGCGGATTATTATAGCGCAGATCTGTCAGCCAGAGTCTGTAACTGGCCGACCCTTCGGGATCTCATTCGAAGGGATTCCATCAAACGTCAGATCGAGAAATTTCGGAAGAGAGGGGGAGTTTGAAAAGGAAGCCCTGCGTCTGAGCGGGCATGTGACCGGGCGCACCGAGTTTGACTGCAAGGCGGCATTTCAAATCAATCTCTCCCTCTCCTATCATCACATGAACGAGACCATGCGCTCCTGCTTTTATGATGGAGCCTGGGAAAGAGCAAACGCACAGCCGTACCGGATCTTTGTCCCGCAGGGGGACACGCCCGCCAAGGGACTGCATTATGTTCTAAAGGCACTTCCCAAGCTGATTCAGGAGCACCCGGAGACCCATTTGTTCGTGGCAGGCAACAGTGTCATCGATGCCGCTTCCACCAGCAAATATCCCTGGTTTTTGCGGATCAGTGCTTATGGAGCCTATCTGCGGAGGCTGATTTTCTTTCGTCATCTCAAAAAACATGTGACCATGCTGGGATCCCTGACCGCAAAGGAAATGCGGGAACAATACTTGAAGGCCAGCGTTTTTGTCTGTCCTTCTTCTCTGGAAAACTCCCCGAACGCCCTGGCGGAGGCAATGCTGTTAGGGGTTCCCTGTGTGGCGTCCAATACAGGGGGGATTCCCTCCATGCTGCAGGACGGGAAGGAGGGAAGGTTGTTCCCCAGAGGGGATGTCACGGAACTTGCCACAACGATTCTGGAAATCTGGGACAACCCGGAAAAAACGGATGAAATGCGTAAGAATGCCTCTGTGAGGGCCAGGCGAATGCACCATCCGGATGTCAATTTTGCCCGCCTCTTAGAGATCTACCGCTCGATGGTACCCGGGCCGATGAAGATCGTGCATGTTTCCAATTTCATCAATCATCACCAGATCGCTCTCTCCAATGCCCTGCAAAAACACAGCGGCGATTTTACCTTCCTGCAGACGCAGGAGATGACAAAGGAGCGGGTTCAGGCAGGATGGCAGGTGGATGAGAGTACCTTTCCCTCGCTCGTTGATTACAGAAAGGAACCGGAAAGAGGAAGGCAGCTCCTGCAGGAGAGTGATGTCGTCATTTTCGGCTGGAATCAGCTGCCAAGGACGTTAATCGATGAGCGGCTCTCTTCGGGGAAGCTTAGCTTTGTCGCCAGCGAACGACTCTACCGGGAGGGACAGTGGAAGGCGATTTCTCCCAGGGGACTGCTTGCCAAAGGCAGGGAGCATTTCCGCTACCGGAAGATGCCAGTCTATCTGCTTTGCGCAGGCGCCTATGTCGCCTCGGATTTCCATCTGATTCACTGTTATCCGCATAAGATGTTGCGCTGGGGATATTTTCCGGAGGTGTTGCCTTTAGAGACAGAGACGGTTCACGGACAGGAAGGCACCACGGATCGGGAAGACGGCTGTGCGCAAAGAGCGGACGCTGCCGGGGACCGTCCTTCTCCCGTTTCCCTCCTGTTTGCAGGGCGCTTTGTACCGCTCAAGCATCCGGAGTTTGCGCTCTCTGCCGCCTCTCTCTTAAAGGAGAGGGGGATCCCGTATACGCTCACCATGACAGGAGACGGCCCTCTGCGATCCTTTCTGGAAGCAGAGAGCAAAAAAAGGGAACTCGCCCCGGCGGTCCGTTTTACGGGGACACTGAAACCGGAAGAGGTCAGAAGAGAAATGGGCGGGGCAGATCTGTTTCTTTTTCCCAGCAATTATCTGGAAGGCTGGGGGGCGGTTGTCAACGAGGCAATGGGAAACGGTTGCACCGTGATTGCATCCTCCGAAGCGGGGGCGGTGCCCTATTTAATCCGGGATCATGAAAACGGCCTGGTATTTGGAAAAGGGAAGAAGAGGGCGTTTTGTGAACGGGTTCTGGAGGCGGCAAACGACAGGTCTCTGCGGGAAAAATTGTCGCTTGCGGCAAGGACGGAGATCGCAACGAAATGGAATGCGGAAGAAGCGGCGAAGCGTTTCGTCCTCTTTTGCAAAAAGAGTGGATGGGAGACGGGAAGAGAAGTGGAGGATTTTTTTCATGACGGGGGTCCGATGACGCCGGCGCCTCTTCTGAGACCGCCTGCGTTCCTGCGGACCTTGCAGGAAGTCAACCATCTGCAGTGGTGAGAAAAGACGGAAGAGCGCATGTCGAAACAAGAAATCGAATTTCCTAAAATTACCGTAATCATTCCGGTCTATAATACGGAGGATCTGGTAGAGCGTTGCGTACGCAGCGTCTTACACCAGACGTATCCGAAGGAGGCGCTGGAAGTCATTGCGGTGGACGACGGCTCTACGGACGCTACGCCGCAGATTCTGAGGAAGCTGGCAGAAACCGATCCGAATCTTCATGTCATCCGGCAGGAAAATGCAGGCACCTCCGCGGCCAGGAATACCGGAATTAAGGCGGCGACCGGAGATTTTATCGGCTTTGTCGATGCGGATGACTACCTGGAAGAGGATATGTATGAAGAGCTGATGGGTGCGATCAGGCGCAGCGGTGCCAGGATGGCACAGGCGGGGAGAGATGAAAGGGCGCAGGACGGAAGCGCACTGCCTCCCGTGACGCAGGTGCCGGAGAAGGAAGAAATCGTCAGCAGCAAAGAATTTCTCTCTTCCCTCCTCCTGCATGAGGGGGATGCTTCCTTTTGCACGAAGTTGACAAGAAGAAGTTTGTTTGATGACGGGCATCTTTTTCCGGAAGGAGAGCTGAACGAAGATTTTTCTCTCATGGTGCGCATGCTGGATGAGCTGCCTTTTCTTGTGAGGATCCCGAAGCGGTGTTATCATGTTTGTTACAGAAGCGGAAGCAATTCCAGGACGGATGGCAGAGATCCGCTTCAGTTTCCGTCCGTTTTTGAAGACATTGTACGGAATGCGCTCTGGGTGCAAAAAAAGGTTAGAAGGAAAAGACAGGGAACTGGAACAGAAGGCAAAACGGTTTGCCCTTGTCCAGCATCTGGATTATATGATGCATATTCCGGTTCCGCTTATGACAGGAGAAAATCTTTTTTACCGCCAGACGGCGGCTTATCTCAGAAGCCACCTGGGGCAGATTTTGACCAATCCCTATTTGAGTACGAAACAACGCCTTTATCTGGGAATTTTGTCCCTTTGTCCGAGGACAGCAAGAGCCGTTCACGCATGGTCCATGGCGCTGCGAGGAAAGAACAGGAAGAGCCCGCGGTGAGAAAATCACAGATCGTTCAGGAACCTCCCGCAGTGGTAAAAGAGCGAGGCGTTCAAAGATCAACCGCAGTGATCAAATTCATACACGGAAAAAAAGAGCAAGGAGATATCATGTCAGCCATAGCGATTATGACCGCCAGGGGCGGAAGCAAGAGAATACCGAAGAAAAATATGCGATCTTTCTGCGGGAAGCCGATTTTAACATACGGCATCACGGCAGCGCTTACAAGCGGCCTCTTTGATGAGGTGATGGTCTCGACGGACAGCGAGGAGATTGCAGAAATTGCAAGGCAGACGGGCGCAAAGGTGCCTTTTATGAGGAGTGCTCGTACCGCGGACGATTATGCCACGACGGAGGACGTGCTCTTAGAAGTGTTGGACGAATACAAAGAAGCGGGCAGAACCTTCGACATGGTTTGCTGCATCTATCCGACGGCGCCGTTTCTCACGGCAGCCAAAATCAAGGAGGCCTTTGCAATGCTTGCGGAGCATCCGGAGGCGGACTCGGTGGTGCCGGTCGTGGCCTTTTCTTTCCCGCCTCAGAGAGCGCTCATTACGGGAGACAATGGCTATCTTTGCTACCAGTATCCGGAGAATGCGTTGGTCCGGAGTCAGGATCTGATGACGATCTACCATGACTGCGGCCAGTTCTATGTTTGCAGAGAAAAGGCACTGCAAAAGTACCATGACCTGATCACGCCAAGGTCTCTGCCTTTTATCCTGCCGGAGACGGAGGTGCAGGACATTGATCACCTTTCCGATTGGGACATTGCGGAGATGAAATACCGCCTGATGAAAGAAGAGGGGAGTACGCATGTTGAGTCTGTTTGATACCATCAACCAGGGCAGGATCTATACCATTGCGGAGATGAGTGCCAATCATGCGGGGAAGCTGGAGAATGCGCTGAAAATCGTGCATGCCGCAAAAGAGGCGGGGGCGAGCTGTCTGAAAATCCAGACTTATACCGCCGATACGTTAACCATCGACTGCAAAGCGACTGCTTCATGGTGCACGGCGGGCTCTGGGACGGGAAGAGCCTCTATGAGCTTTACAAGGAAGCCTATACGCCGTGGGAGTGGCAGCCCAGGATCAAGGCGGAGTGCGAGAAGGTGGGGTTGGATTTTCTTTCGACGCCCTTTGACAGAACCGCAGTCGATTTTCTGGAAGAAATGGACTGTGAGGCCTATAAGATCGCCAGTTTTGAGATTGTGGATCTGCCGCTCATCGAATATACCGCTTCCAAGGGCAAACCCATGATTCTTTCCTGCGGGATGGCCAGCGAAGAAGAGATTGCGGACGCTGTGGAAGCCTGCAGAAGGAAGGGCAACCATGACATTGTGCTCTTAAAGTGCTGCAGCGAGTATCCGGCAGACCCCGTCTATATGAATCTTTCGACGATCCGCGATATGGAAAAACGGTTCCATGTGGTGATTGGTCTTTCCGATCACAGCATGGGGTATCTGGCGGATGTGACGGCGGTGGCGCAGGGCGCCAGAGTGATCGAGAAACATTTCTGTTTGAGTCGAGACATCGAAGATGCCGATTCCGCTTTTTCCATGGAACCGAAGGAATTTGGAGAGATGGTCAAATCCGTGAATGAGGCGGCGCTGATGTTGGGGAGCATCAGCTATGGTCCCACCGAGGGAGAGCAGGAAGAATACAAATCCAGACGGTCGCTTTTCGTCGTGAAGGCGATGAAGAAGGATGAAATCTTCACTGGAGAAAATGTCCGCAGCATCCGGCCAGGTGGAGGGTTACCACCGAAGGAACTGCCAAGAGTGCTCGGCAAGAGGGCAGCCTGCGACATCCCCTTCGGAACACCGCTCAGCAGAGATATGATCCTGAACCCCGGCAGAATCATGCGGACCTGAACGTGCAGATGGAAAGGGAAGGATATAAACGACCAGACGGAAGCGATCAGACGGAAGCGATCAGGCGGAAGCGGGAGGAGAACAGGTGGACAAGCAACTTAGCATCATCGTTCCGGTTTACAATATGGAGGAGGGCAATAAGCTCTCCTTTTGCATCAATTCCCTCCTTCATCAAACGATACCGGAAGATTCCTATGAGATCATCGCGGTGGATGACCATTCGGATGACCGCTCCTTTCTCATCTTGCAGGAGTATGAAAAAAAAATACCCGGGACGCGTGAGAGCCTTTCGCATGAAGGAAAATCACCATCAGGGGGGAGCGAAGAATCAGGGGTTATCGCAGGCAGTCGGTGCGTGGATCGGTTTTCTGGATGCGGACGACTGGGTGAGTCCGGATTTCTGCGAGAAATTACTCAAAAAGGGCGAGGAAACAGGCGCCGATATCGTAGGCTGTGACTACTGTCTGGTGGACCGGCACACCTTTGAAACGGGGAAAAGAGTGCCGAATAACCGCCCGGATCAGTGCGGGCTGTTAGATCATGACAAATATGCCAGCCTGATTCTGGATGCCGGAAGTCTGGTCGTCAAGATCTATCGCAGGAAGATTCTTTTTCCGGAAGGAGAGAGCGGAAGTTCCGTTTTTCCGGAGGATATTTTTTATGAGGACAATGCGGTATCCAATACCTTGGATGCTTCGGGCAAGGCGTTTTGCCTACCTCCCCGAGCCTCTTTATTACTATTACCAGCATGACGCTTCGACGGTGCATACGATTTCTTTAAAGCGGATGGAAGACCGGATGGCAGCCGCCAGACTCCTCCTCGCAGAGGCAAAGAAAGAGGGGTACTTGGAGGAATACAGGGAAGAGATTGAGTATCAGTTTACGACGCTCTTCTATATCAACACCCTGTTTTCGGTGATGCCGGCGCACTTCCATGTAAAGGGCGCCTACCGTTTTGCAAGGAAGCTCTGCTTAGAAATGAAAAAAACCTTTCCCGCCTTTCAGAAGAATCGATATTACCAGGAGCGGACGCCGGTGGAGGAAAAAAAACTGATTGCGCTGCAGGTTAAATCCCACCTTCTGTTTTTTCTCTATTATCGAGCGCTGTGGGGATATCGGGATTTAAGAAAAAAATGGGCAAAAGCGGGATGAGATCGAAGAGAATCACGCTGTAGCGCAGCAGGTAGGTGGGGCCTAACAGCAGGGTCAACCAGTAGAAAAAGACCGGCAGCAGAATGAGCGTACGCAGGACAAGCGTACGTTTTTTTTGCGCACAGAGATAGAGAAAGATAAAAAACCAGAACTGAAAGTAGAAGGCGGGTGTAAAAAACAGCGATACTACAGGGATGTTCTGGATCGATTTTTCAATGGAAAGCAGACGGTAAAAGCGGTCGATCACCGGGATTTTGCTTTGCCTGCTGCCGGGCGCCTCCGTTTCATAACCGAAATAGGAGCTGTCCCGGTAGGTAAAGGTGAAGGTCGTATTGCCTTTGTAGACATTATTGACGGCAAAGGGGTACCAGTTCCCATAGGAAGTAAGGAGGAGGGCATTCAGGCAGGTGAGCGGATATTTCCGCAGCGTATGCAGCCAGAGGTGGAGAAAAGAAGCCCGATCCTTGTCATAGGCGTCATTTTGGAAGCCCAGCTTGACGCGGTCGGAGAGGCGGGGGGTGTACTGCTTCAAATTTTCCTCGGGAAGATACCGGTACAGGATCTTTTTTTCTTCCGGAGAAAAATGGGAGGGGGAAGCCTGATACACCCGTGTCAGCTGCATGATCGGCACGGACAAGACCTCCTGATGTTCGCCGCCCTTCGCATGCAGAGCCTTGACGAGGAGGTGGTTTGTGCCGGAACAAAGGAGGAGCGGAAGACAGAGGAGAAGGGCAAGGACAGGAGGCGCGGGCGCCTTACGGGCGTTAAGAAAACGCCTGTTTCGGAAGAGCAGGAAGAGGCAGATCAGCACAAAGAGCAGATAAGCATAGAGCGCATTTTTGCGGTAAAGAAGAAAGAGGGTCGCCGTTCCCACAAACAGGAGGGGCTTCTTTTTGCGGCAAAAAGAAGAGGGGAAGAAGAGGAAGTCTGCAATCTGTGTCAGAAAAAGCAGGAAAAAGGCGTTGAAAAGCCCGTCCTTGCTGGCGCAGAGCACAAACATCACGACAGGGGGGAAGAGGCTGAGGTAGAGGAGAGAGAAGAGACGAAAGCACCGCTTGACCCCGCATTTCTTCAACCATAGCAGGATTTCCGTGAAGATCAGGTCGATCACGATCATCTGCAGGAAGGTATAGACAAAGATACCGGTGTTCCAACTGCCGCTCAGTTTTTCCACCGCCTTGATCGTGCCACCCATAAGGAGGGTGTGAATCAGGGGGTGGTGATCCTCGAAAGACCGGGTGATCACCTGTTGCAGCATCTCCGATGTATCATAGACAAAGAAACCCGGATAGACGCCGAGAAGCACGGTGAAATGCGACAGAAACAGGCAAAGAAAGGAGAGGACGCCGGAAGAGAGGGGGATCCTGTCAGACGGTTTGAACAAAGGAGAAGCGGTTTGCGCCCCTACGGACGAAGGGTTTTTTGGCGCGGCAATGGAGGACAAGGTGCTGTTTGGCGCGGGAGAAAGCGCCGACCGCTCTGCCACAAAGTCCAGAAAACGCATGAGAAGCAGGCTGCACGGGAAAAAAAGTCCGGTCAGGAGCAAACACAGCAGAAAACTCTTTTCATCGCTCAGATCCAGATGATTCAGCGTCTCCAGCTGGTGGCCGTATGTGATTGCCAGAGATAAAAGAAGGCCGTAGAGCAGGCAAAGCAGAACTCTGCGGAAAGGGAGCCTTGTTTTCATGGAAAAAATTATAACATAGAGAGGAAGTCCTATGATATCATGTTTCAAAGGTCATAGAGGGAGCGAATGAAAGACGGAAGAGTCTATGTGTGCCATACTTTTTATCATGTATATGTGGCATGTCTGAAAGAATTGCATATCCGGAGGAAGCAAGAAGCGCAGACGGCAGGAGCTGCCACCCTCGTCCTTTCTACGATGTCGAATCATTTCGGAGATCTGTTTTCCCGTGCAAGGGCAAGCGGGCTGTTTCAGGAGGTTGTTCGTTTCGAGGAAAAGGAGGCGGGCTTTTTTCCGGAACTGGCGCCGCTGAAGAGAGACACCGGGAGCCTCCTGCATAATCTGTGGAACCGCATTCGCTTCTGCAGGAAACTGGCTGCGCTTGAAGCCCCCTATGTGCCGGTGGACTTTAAGCGCTATCAGGAGATTTATGTATTCTGTGATTCGGATCCGATCGGCTATTTCCTGAATGCGAACAAATCCGCTACCACGCGCTGGAGGACGGGCTGAACTGTATCGCGGCAAACGATACGGCGCACTATGACAACCGCGGGCATTTTGTCCTCAAGGCCTTCCTTGCGAAGGTGGGACTCATCTTTATCCAGAACGGCTATGCCAAATACTGCATCGATATGGAGGTCAATGACCTTTCCCTGTTAAAATATTCTTTTCACAAATATGTGGAAGTGCCGAGAAAGGATCTGACGGATGCGCTGACACAGGAGGATAAAAAGCTTCTCCTGCGCATCTTTATAGCGAACGATACCGACTTGAAGAAGCTGCTCATGCCACAGGAGACAGGACCGCGCGTGTTAATTCTGACGGAGCCGCTCTGTGATCCGGAAACCAGGAAGAGGTTGTTTCTGGATGTGGTCAATCGGTATGGAAGGATTCGCGGGGAAAAGGCGCAGATCATGATCAAGCAGCATCCCAGAGATCTCGTGGACTACCGGGAGGTATTCCCGGATGCGCTGCTCTTCGGGGCGGATTTTCCGATGGAGATGCTGAATTTGATCCCGGGGCTGCAATTTGATCGAATCGTTTCGGTGTACACGATGCTGGATGCGCTCACCTGCGGGAAGGAAAAAGTCTTTCTCGGCGATGATTTTATGGACAGGTACGAGGCGCCGGAGATCCACAGAACAAACGAGGCAATCTGAAATGCGAAAAATTTTTCAAAAAATGATGGTGCTTCTGGATGCGAGGCAGAAGCGGCAGATGGTCGGTATTGTCATTTTGATGCTGATCGGCGGGGTGCTGGAGTCGGTTGGCATCTCTCTGATTGCACCGGTGATGGAGATCGTGCTGCAGCCGGAAGCGGTGGATCAAAAACCGTATCTTCATTTTCTGTACACTTTTTTTCATCTGCGCAGCACGGAGCAGTTGGCGGGGCTGATTATGGTCGCGCTGGTGCTCGTCTTCGTCATCAAATATCTTTCTCTATTTCATGAATGTGGTACAGCTTCGCTTTGTGTATACCAATCAGTTTGCCACCAGCAGGCGCATGATGATCAACTTCATGAAGAGACCTTATGAATATTATCTGAATGCGGACACCTCGGTGATCCAGCGCAATATTACTTCCGATGTCAATAATATGTATGGCCTGATCCTGAGTGTCCTGCAGCTGACGTCGGAGGTGATTGTCTTTGTCTGCCTGGTGGTGATTCTCCTGTCCCAGGATGCACAGATGACGATTTTCATTGCCGGTCTTCTCATCGTGGTTCTGATGATCATCAAATATGTGATCAAGCCCGTGATGCAGAGGGCGGGAAGAGAAAATCAGGACTATTACAGCGGCCTGTATAAGTGGATCGAAGAGTCGGTAACCGGGATCAAAGAGATTAAGATCGCAGGAAGGGAAAATTATTTTATCAACGGCTACGCGGACTGCGGCGCGGGTTATGTGAATGCGGTACAGAAATATAACCTCTATAACTCCACGCCAAGACTCCTGATTGAAACGGTGGCGATTGCCGGCATGATCGGCTATATGCTCTTTTTGATGCAGACGGGCGTCAGCATCAGACAGGTAGCCCCCTCTTTGTCTGTGCTTGCATTAGCGGCCGCCAGGCTTCTGCCGAGCGCCAACCGGATCAATACCTATACCACTTCCATCGCCTATTTCGAGCCCTTCTTTATGAATGTCTCCGACCATCTGCAAGCGGAGATTCATGACGAAGACATGACCTACGACGAGCATGTCTACCGCAGGAGGGAAACGGTAGAGAAGCTGCCGCTGCACCGGGAGATTTCCATGGAAAACATTTCCTACAAATATCCGAATACGGATGTCTATATTTTGAAAGAGGCGAACCTGAAGATTCCGGTCGGGAAGTCGGTCGGCATCGTCGGCACCTCCGGTGCGGGCAAGACGACGATTGTGGATGTCATGCTGGGGCTGCTTGCACCTGCGGAGGGCAGAATTCTGGCGGACGGGGTGGAAGTCAGAGCACATTATAAGGAATGGCTGAAAAACATCGGATATATTCCCCAGACGATTTTTATGCTGGACTCTACCATCCGCAAGAATGTCGCCTTCGGGGTGCCGGACGACGAAATCGAGGAAGAGAGAGTCTGGGCAGCCTTAAAGGAGGCGCAGCTGGACACCTATATCAGGAGCCTGCCCGATGGGCTGGATACTTCGATCGGCGAGAGAGGCATTCGCCTTTCCGGAGGCCAGAGACAGAGGATCGGGATTGCCCGCGCCCTCTATGAGGATCCGGAAGTCATGGTGCTTGACGAAGCGACCAGCGCACTGGACGGGGAGACGGAGGCTGCCATCATGGAGTCGATCAACCGCCTGCATGGCAAAAAAACGCTGGTCATTATTGCACACCGCTTAACGACCATTGAGAAATGTGACCTGGTTTACCGGGTCGGAGAACAGAAGGCGGTTCGGGAGAGGTGACGGACGAAGTGACGGTAGAAAGGAAGAGGTAGGACGAAGCAGATGGGTGGAATCAAAAAGAAGAGAGATGCTAATTTTGAGCTCCTGCGTGTGATTGCCATGGGCATGGTCATTGCACTGCACTACCTTTATCAGTCGGATTCGCTGATTGTCTTAAAGGAACCGCTAAGCGCCGTGAAGATCACAGGGTCACTCTTAGAAGCCTTCTCGATCGTCAGCGTGAATGTTTGGGTGCTGATTTCCGGTTTCTACCTGTCAAAGTCGGGCTTTCGGTTAAACAGAATTCTGCAGCTATTGCTGGAAGTGTATTTCTACACGCTGATGGTGAGTCTGGTGATGCAGATGGTAGGGATTTATGCGGTGAAGGCGGATGATTCCATCTTCCGGAGCGTTCAATATCTGTTCCCTATCTCGTCGGAACATTACTGGTTCGCAACGGCCTATATGATGTTGTATGTGCTGTCTCCCGTGCTGAATTGCGGGATCAGGAAACTGACAAAGATCCAGCTGCAGGCAACCATCTTCGGCCTGCTTCTCTTCACCTGCCTGGTCAAAAGCTTCGTGCCGGTCAATTTCGTGACGGACGACAGGGGGTATGGGGTGAGGTGGTTTCTTACCCTCTATCTGATCGGGGGGTATCTGCGCAAATATGAAGTAAAGTTTCTTTCAGGCAAAAAAAGGAGCCTTCTGCTCTATGTTTTTTCCTGTCTGCTCAGCTTTTGCCTCCTCCTGGTTTTTTATGAATGGAATTGGAGGGCCGATCGCTTCAACTACTATTTTGAGGCGCTTACCCATTACAATTTCATCCTGACGCTGTTAGGCGCTTTGGGACTTTTTTCCTTCATGAGGGGGGTAAAGCTGAACGAGAAAGGGCTGGTCGCCCGGGCGAGTATCCGCCTCTCCCCCTATCTGTTCGGCGTATATTTGCTGCAGCAGCATCTGGAGATCAAGGACCGGTGGATCTACTGGCTGGAGGGAATTCTGGGGAAAAGACCGGAGCAGGTTCTGCCGTTTTTGGGAACCTTTGTGCTTGCCATTTTCCTGGTCTTTGTCTGCGGGATTGCGGTGGACTGGGTGAGAAAGGAAATCTTTGACTTCCTGACAAGGATCCTGGGAAATACGGCCGTATTTCGTCTGATTGACAGGTGGAGCGACCGACTGTCGGAAGAGGGAGCGAACGATTGAACGACCGGGTCTCTGATCAAAAAAGCGGGTTTGAGAAGTGCAAAAGGACTGCGGAGCGTTTTCTGCCTCCGCTTCTTCTCGTTTTATGGTCCTTTGTCGGCGTCAGAAGGGGACTGGATATCACCGACACCACCTACAGCCTGGGCAATTATGTGTATTTGAACCGGCTGGATCCCATGTGGAAATTTGCCACCTGGATTCCCAATCTGCTGGGAGCCTTTTTCACAAAGCTGCCCGGCGGAGGGACCATGGCGGGGATGAATGCCTCGTGCACGCTGCCGGTGATCCTGACCGTGCTTGCTTCCTATGCATATCTTGCCAAACGGATGCCGAAGGGACTCCTCTTTGCGGGAGAGTGGATGGCGATTGGTCTCTGCTGGTGCCCGAGGGTGATTCTGTATAATTATCTGACCTATTTCTTTTTTACACTGGGAACCCTCTTCCTTTTGAAGGCGCTTACGGGACAGGAAGGAGAAGAAGCCTCTCTTCCAAAGGACGTGATCTCTTTTCCGCAAGAAGCGCGCTCTCTTCCTGATCCGGAGGGGGAGAAAAAGGAACTTTTTCTGTTGCCTGCAGGTTTTTTTCTGGGACTGAACGGCATGGTGCGTCTCCCCAATGTCCTGGAGGCGGCACTTATTCTGGTCGTCTTTTTCGCGGGCTTTGTCTACCGAAAGAAGGCGGGAGTGATTTTGCGCGAAACGGTGGTGGTCGTTCTGGGATATGCGGCGGGATTTCTCCTTCCTCTTCTTGGTATAGAATTTCTTTACGGTTGTGGGACCTATGGGCAGATGGTCATGAGACTGATGCAAATGAATCAGGGGGCGCCGGATTATACCCTTTTGGGCATGCTCTCTTCCATTCTCCTCGCCTACGGTGACAGCCTGAAAAAGATGGTTCCTCTCCTGTTTCTGCTCCTTGCCGGCAGTCTGCTTTCATCTCCCGGGAAAAAAATATCGGCGGGCCAAGGGCCTGCTTTTTTCCCTTGCCTTCTTGTTTGTACTGCGTCTCTATTTGGCAAACGGCACGATCACGAGAAATTATTGGTACTACGACTGCCTGTTCCAGCCGGCGATGATGCTGCTCCTGATGGGGATGGTACTGCTGCTTCTGGATGTGGGAGGCATCCTGAAGGGGACGAGGGAAGATCGGATCCTCTCTGCCACTGCCCTCGTTCTGATCCTGATCACCCCTCTAGGAAGCAACAATTATACGATGCCTGTCATCAACAATCTCTTTCTGGTGGCACCCATCCTGCTTCGGCTGTTCGCCCGAGAGTGGAAGCGGGTGATGGACGGACAACGACCGGAATGGCATCTTTCCCCCCTCCTTGCAGCAGCAGGACTGATCCTGGTTCTACTCCTGCAGAGCAGCCTTTTCCACACGGTCTATGCGTTTCAGGACGGAGAGGGAGGAGAGGCGCTGTGTGCAGAGGTCTCTCATGCAAAAAGAGCCTCAGGCATGCGCACGACGAAGGAACGAGCGGAACAACTGGACAATCTCTTCTCCTATTTGCAGAAAGAAGGGCTGTCCGGCAAGAGGCAGGTGCTGCTCTTCGGGAAAATTCCCGGTCTTTCCTATCTCTGTGAGATGGAACCCGCCATCGACACTACCTGGCCGGATCTGGACAGCTACAGTGAGCAGGCGTTTGAAGAGGCGCTTCACCGGCTTGCCGGGAAGAAAGAAAAACCGGTAGCGATCCTCCATGACGAGGGGGAGGAAGGCGTACATACAGAGGCAAAAAGAAAGAGGCTGCAGCAATTTCTCCGGGAAGAAGGTTATCTGGAAGAGTACCGGGGCAGCGGTTTTCACGTTTATCTGCCGCGGAGATAGGAAGCAGGGAGGATTCCTGTCCCGGGGGTGTGCCGGTGGTACTTCCCTATGGGAACGGCAGGCGGCTCTTGCATCGTATGTTAAAATGGAAGCAATGCAAAAAAAGGAAATGGAGCGTGATGGAATGAAGAAGGGACTGTTAGGGCAGATTACGAAATTCGGTCTGGTCGGGGTGCTGTGTTTTTTTGTGGATTACTTTACCTACCGGCTGGGCAATTACTTCTTTGAAGCAACGGGAATCGCCGCTTCTTTTCCCGCCTACGTTTATGTATCACAGGCACTGGGCTTTACCGATTCGGTGATTGTCAACTATTTGCTGAGCATGAAATATGTGTTTGCCAGAAAAGACAATCTCAGCAGGAAGGAAGAATTCTCGATTTTCCTCATTCTCTCCATCATCGGGCTGGTGGTCAATGAAATCTGTCTCTATGTCGGGCTGGATCTGATTTATGCGCACTGGGGATTCATCCGGAATCTGATGAGCTATGACTTTGCCAAGGATGTCTTTTTCAAATGCGGAGCGACCGGCGTCGTGATGGTCTATAATTTTGTCACAAGAAAGATCTTTTTGGAGAAAAAAGAGAAGGCAGCATGACGGAAGGATTTGCAAGGGATCAGACCGGATTCACAAAGAAGCAGATGACTGAGCTTGTCGGAGAGAAGGTGGTTCTTTTCCCGCTTCGGGAGGAGGATGCGCCCCTCATTATCCGGTGGCGCAATACGAAGCGGGTGAGAGATCATTTTATCTACCGGAAGCCCTTTACCCTGCAATCGCAGGAAGCCTGGTTCAAAGATGAAATCGGCAGCGGAAGGGTGTTGCAATTCCTCATGGTCGAGAAGGCTTCGAAGAAGCCGATCGGCAGCGTGTATTTCCGCGATATCGATCCGGAAAACCGTACGGCAGAGTATGGAATATTCATCGGGGAAGAAGAGGCGCTGGGGAAGGGATACGGCTCGGAGACAGCGGATTTGGCTCTCCGGTTTGCCTTTGAGCAGAAGAAGTTGCGCCGTGTGTTCCTTCGTGTTTATTGTGACAATGCGGCTGCCATCGGTTCCTATCTCCATGCGGGGTTTGCGGTGTGCGGGACGAACAGGCAGGTACAGAGTACGGACGGGACGTGTGCGGATATGTACCTGATGGAGCTGACGGCAGACAGGTATTTTGGTTTGCACCCTTTCACGGACAGGGAAATTTTGCAAGATGAGAAACACGATTCATAAAAGCGAAGCCATTCGAATCATACTGGGGATCCTCTTTCTGCTGGGGATCCTTGCCTTCTACCCGTTTCGCCTGCTGACCGGGAAAATCGCCTTCTCTCCTAAGGAGAGCGGGCGGGCCTCCGTCATGAGGGTAAACGGCAGCAGAGACCTCAGACAGCGCTTTCACGCGCAGTACGAAGGACTTTCCGAGATTGAAGTGGAGATTCCGCAGGTGAATGCCGGAAAGTATTTGTATGCGGCGCTGTTAGATGAAAACGGTGAAACGCTGTTAGACCGCTACCTTCTCATCGGCAGTCAGGGCGGGCGGGTGAGCATCCCGATCGGAGAAAAGGTCGAGGTCGGCAAGGTCTATACCCTCCTGCTGAAAGACTGTTTTTCCGAATACGAGGTGCGTACGCTGCCGATCGATCCCTCCGTGCCCACAGACGGGCTTCTGCAAAACGGGGAAGTGCAGGAGGGACGGGAACTGGCAGGCGCCTTTGTATACTCGGTGCCTTTATCGAAGAAAACGACGCTTCTTGGAATGGCGATCCTTGCGCTGTTGTTCCTTGTTCTGCAAGCGGGAGTCAGCTGTTATTACAAACGCTTTCCTGAAAAGGACGCTCTGTACTCGGTCAAAAAGGTACTTCGCACGGTACTGTGTCCGCTTCTTGCGGTCTTCTTTTGCACGCTTTTCCTCTTGAATTTTCCGGGCAAAGCATTTGATGACAGATGGGGGGATCTCCTCTTTTACGGGATCGGGATTCTGATCACCGCTCTTCTTTCCTTCTACGCCGTGGGACATGAGACCTTCGGGACGCTGCAGAAGAAGCCTACGCTTAAGCAGGTGGCGGGCGCCATCCTGATCGCTCTTTCCCTGCAGTTTGCCTGCGAATATGTCAACGGTCTTTATGACATCAATCACAGCATTGCGGAGAGAAAGCTGATGATCAGCCTTCTGCTGCTGAGTCTCCTCACCTGCAAGGCGGATGAAATCTGTAACCGTTTTCAGGCGATTGTCATCCCGTTTCTTAGTCTCGGGGCTCTGCTGTACTGCAGACAGCATTGGATGCAGGCCTCGCAGAAAGAATATGAACTGCACAATACCGCTACCATGCTCACGGCAGTCTGTGCCGTGCTTATCGGTATCCTTATCGTCAGTTTCTTCAAAAATCTGGTTTACCGGCACCAGCTGCCGAAGGCGGATTCGAGGTTGAACCTCTTCGGCATTCTCTGCCTTCTCCTGTCGGCGCTTCTCATCCTGTTTCGTAACACCAGATGGTGGGGCATTGCCCTTGTCTTCGCTTACGGCGTCTATGCCGGGAGACTGCGGGATTCGGAAAGAAGAGAGGAAGCTCTTCCCGTTCTGGCGGGAGGATTGCAGTTGCATTTCTATGCCTCGGTGCTTTATTGCATGCTGTTTCGCCTGTTCACCGGCTTTGTGTTTGCCAGGTTTTCCTTTACCTTCCATACGGTGACGATTACCGCACAGTATCTGACGATGATGGAAGCGGCGGCGGCCTGTTTCCTGATCGACAAAATCAGGAGAACGGAATTTTTGGAGCCGCAGACCGATTTGAGAAGAAAAAGAGACGGATCCTTTGTCTCTCTCTCCCGCTGGAAGAGACGCTGGAAATCTCTGTGGAAAGAGTTCGTTTTCTTCGGCTGTGTGGGTGCCTACGGGATTTTCACCATGTCGAGGACGGCTTATTTTTCGGTGGCGATGGTCCTGCTGGTGCTTTTACTTTTGAGCGGCAGAAAGAGGATTTTGCTGTCGGTATCGATCATGGCGTCCAGCATCCTTGTGCTGTTTCCCGCTGTCTTTGCGATGCAGCGGATGATGCCCGCACTGGTGGGAAGACCCTACATTTTTACCATCGAGCAGGTGGACCCGCAGCTAAGAGGAAGGACCAATACGGACAACCGCTCTTATATGTGTCTGGAACGATTCTATCAGGTTTTTTGCGAAAAAATCCTGGGCATGAGCGGAGGCGGATATAATTTTCCGGAAGACAGAGAGAACTATGATTCCTCCGGAAAGCCGGTCTATCCACAGATTTTCGGAAAGGCGAAGCGCGCGCTCTATGTGACGAGTGCCTCTACTGCGGACCTGCGCTTCGCACTTGGAGGGGCGCACGTAGAGCCCTCTTTCCTGCAAAAGGAAGCAAGTGCATCCGGCAAGACAAGGAAGGCTACCGCTTTTTGTCAGACGCCGAGACCGAGGATGAAGAGAGCGGGACGGAAAGAAGAGGAGACGGGACTGGATCAATATACCAACGGTCGTCTTTCCATCTACAAAACCTATCTCACACACTTAAACTGGAAGGGGCATGACCGGATGGGGGCAGAGGCTCCAAACGGAGAGATCCTTGTGCATGCGCATAATACGTACCTGCAGGTGGCCTATGACCACGGCATCCTGACAGGGGGGATCTTCCTTTTGTGGGTGATCTTCGGGATCGTGAGCAGCGCACTGTATGAGAAACGATTTCAGGGAAATGCGTGTTGCGGGTCTGCCGCTTGCACTCTTCCTTGCTTTTGCGTTTGTGGGGGTATCGGAGTGGGTCTTTCAGTTTGGCAGCCCGATGACGGTGGCTCTGATGCTGGGTCTTCCGTCTCTGATGTGGAAAAGGGAGCAGTGAAGTTGGATAAGAATAAGAAAACGCCGTTTAACCGGATTAAATTCAAGAGAAGGATCGGGCTGGTGATTTATGATATCGCCAGTGTGATTGCGGCCTCCTACCTGGCGATTTTGATGCGGTATGAATTTCATATTGGGGAGGTGCCGCCTCACTTCCTTGCGCCGGTCGAGCAGTTCCTGCCGGTCAACGTACTGCTTACCGTTCTGCTCTTTTTTGCCTTTCGCCTCTATCACAGTCTCTGGGCCTATGCGGGGGAAAACGAGCTGCAAAATCTGGTGGTCGCCTGTGTCCTTTCCGGTGTCGTCAACGGGGTGGGCTTACAGTTTTTTAAGATCCATACCATTGCGGTTCCGCAGAGTTATTATTTTCTCTATACCTTTTTGCTCATCACCTTTATCTTCATCAGCCGCTTTTCCTACCGCTATTTCAGGAGCATGAAACACCGGCAGGAGAATAAGGACAATGCCATCTCGGTGATGATCATCGGTGCGGGAGAAGCGGGCAACACCATCATCAAAGAACTGACCAACAGCAATTATTCCACGATGAGCATCCGCTGCATCATCGATGACGATCCCAATAAATGGGGGAGGTATATTCAGGGCATCCGTGTGGTCGGAGGCAGGGATAAAATTGCGGAGAGCGTCGATTTATATGGCATTGACGAGATTATAATCGCGATTCCGTCCGCTTCCAGGGAACAGATATCCAGCCTTTTAGAAATCTGCAAGGAAACGAATTGTAAATTAAAGCAGCTGCCCGGGGTTTACCAGTTGGTAAACGGAGAGGTCAACGTCTCCAAGCTGCGGGAGGTGGAAATCGAAGACCTGTTAGGCAGAGAGCCGATTCAGGTGGACATCAATTCCATCCTCGGCTACGTCAGCGGGAAGGTGGTTCTGGTAACCGGCGGCGGAGGTTCGATCGGAAGCGAGCTGTGCAGACAGATTGCTTCCCATAACCCGAAGCAGCTGATCGTCCTAGATATCTACGAAAACAATGCCTATGATATCCAGCAGGAGTTAAAAGTCTCCCATCCTGAGCTGGATCTGGAGGTGCTGATCGGATCGGTGCGGAACACCCGCAGGATCAACTGGATCTTTGAGAAGTACCGTCCCGAGATTGTTTACCATGCGGCGGCGCACAAGCATGTGCCACTGATGGAGGAGTCGCCGAACGAAGCGATCAAGAACAATGTCTTCGGCACCTGGAAGACGGGACTGGCGGCGGCGACCAGCGGCGCCAGAAGGTTTGTCCTGATCTCTACGGACAAGGCGGTGAATCCGACCAATGTCATGGGAGCCAGCAAGAGGATCTGCGAGATGATCATTCAGACGCTGAATCGTCACTACGACACGGAGTTTGTAGCCGTACGGTTCGGCAATGTCCTGGGCTCCAATGGAAGCGTCATTCCTCTATTCAAAAAGCAGATTGCCGAGGGAGGTCCCGTGACGGTGACCGACCCGCGCATCATCCGCTACTTCATGACCATACAGGAAGCGGTCTCCCTGGTGTTGCAGGCGGGGGCTTACGCCAAGGGAGGGGAGATCTTTGTACTGGACATGGGGAAACCGGTGAAGATTCTGGATCTGGCAGAGAACCTGATCAAGCTTTCCGGTTACAAGGTCGGCGAGGATATTCAAATCGAGTTCACGGGGCTGCGTCCCGGCGAAAAGTTGTATGAGGAAATGCTGATGGACGAGGAAGGTTTGCAGGAGACCGCGAACCGGTTGATTCACATCGGCAAGCCGATTGAATTTGACGAGATGGTTTTCTTCCGGGAGCTGGAGGAATTAAACGAAGCATCCAAGGCGGAGTCGTCCGGTATTCGGGATCTGGTGCAAAAAATCGTCAAGACCTATCATCCCGCCAAACAGGGAAGGACGGATCTCTCCGGTGCGGTTCCTGACGAAGAGGGCGTGCGCCCTGCCGGTCAGCTTGACAGAGAGCGTTTGGCAGGCTCCTTCATCAACAGAGACTAAACGGGTGAGATGAGGCAGGTGACTGCAAAAAGTCTCCTGCAGGGGGAAGCGGACGGTTGCAAATAACAAGCCACCACCGGAAGATGCAAAGAGGAGCGGTTATGTACAAAAAACACATCAAGCGATTTCTGGATATCCTGCTTTCGCTGTCGGTTCTGATCCTGTTTTCTCCCCTTCTTCTGTTGACAGCGATTCTGGTGCGGATCAAGCTGGGGGCGCCGGTTCTTTTTTTCCAGGAGAGGCCGGGATACCGGGGGAAAATCTTCCGGATCTATAAATTCCGGTCCATGTCCGACAAAAGAAATGCGGAAGGAGAGCTGTTGCCGGATGAAGAGAGGCTCACCTCCTTCGGAAAGCTCTTGCGTGCGAGCAGTCTGGATGAACTGCCGGAGATGTTCAATATCCTGCGCGGAGAGATGAGTCTGATCGGTCCCAGACCCCTCCTCCCCAAATATCTGCCCTGGTACACGAAGGAGGAGATGCGCAGGCATGAGGTACTGCCGGGACTCACCGGACTGGCACAGATCAACGGGAGAAACGCCCTAAACTGGGAGGAGAGGTTTCGACTGGACGTTTCCTATGTCGATCATCTGTCTTTTTTGCTGGACTGTAAGATCCTGCTTTTAACCGTGAAGAAAGTGTTTACCAGGGAAGGCGTCCTGTCGGGAGACGACCAGACCACGATTGATTTCGACGAATACAGAAAGGAACAGTTGCATGAATGTTCTCATTCTCAGTGCGGGTACGAGAAATAAGGTAGTGCGCTATTTTAAAAAGGAGCTGGAAGGAAGAGGGAGGGTGATTGCGACCGACTGCTCAAATCTGGCACCTGCGCTCTATGAGGCGGACAAAGCCTACCTGGTGCCCCGCATCGATGCGCCGGATTACATCGACCGGATCCTGGAAATCTGTGAAAAAGAAGAGATTACAGGCTGCTTTTCGCTCATTGACCCGGAGCTCTCTCTTTTAGCAAAAAACAGGGAGCGCTTCCTGGAAAAGGGCTGTACACCGGTCGTGTCTTCTTATGAACTCTGTGAGACGAGCCTGGACAAATGGCAGATGTATCACTATCTGCAGGAGAGGAAGATTCCGACCGCCACCTGCTATCTGAACTGGGAAGATTTCAGAAAGGCGAGGGAAGGAGGGGGAGTTTCCTATCCCGTCTTTATGAAGCCGCGAAGAGGCAGCGCTTCGATCCGGATCAACCGGGTGAACAATGACGAGGAGGCAAGGATACTTTTCCAATACGATGAGGAGATCATGGCGCAGGAATTTATGTCGGGACAGGAGTACGGTGCCGACTGCTATGTGGATCTGATTTCGGGGAAATGCGTTTCCGTCTTTCTGAAAAAAAAGATCAAGATGCGGGCGGGAGAAACGGATAAGTCCGTTTCGATCAACAAGAAAGCGGTTCTCTCCATGGTGGCTTCCTTTGCGGAAGAAGCAGGCTACCGTGGAATGATCGACCTGGATTTATTTGAGGAGGGAGGTGTGTTTTATCTCTCCGAAGTCAACCCGCGCTTTGGCGGCGGTTACCCGCATGCGTACGAATGCGGCGTCAATTTCCCGCGGCTCCTCCTCCGAAATCTGAAGGGAAAAGAAAATGCCTGTGAAATCGGGAATTACTCGCCTGGTATTACCATGATGAAATACAATGAGGTCAAGATCCTGCCACAGGAGGAACTCATCGGATGAAGGGGAGGATCCTGATTCTGGCCAATTCTTCCAGCGGCCTGATGGATTTTCGCGGGGAACTTCTGCTGCGACTGAAGAAGGAAGGATTTACCGTCTATGTCTCCGTGCCCGATCAGAGAAAGGTGGAGGAGCTGGAGGGTGCGGGCGTGATCGTCAGACCGGTAGAAATGAACCGTAGAGGGATCAATCCGCTTCAAGATCTGAAACTATATGCAAATTACCGGAAGCTGCTGAAAGAAGTGAAACCGAATGTGGTTCTCACTTACACGATCAAGCCGAACGTATACGGGGGCTTTGCCTGCAGGAGAAAGGGGATTCCCTATCTGTCCACCGTGACGGGACTGGGTTCCGCCTTTGAAAGAAAAGGGCTGTTAAAGTCCCTCGTCTGCTTCCTCTACCGGGGCGGACTGTCCGGAGCGGAGGCTGTTTTTTTCCAAAACGAAGAGAACCTGCATATTTTTGAGAAGCTTGGTATTCGGGGGAAAAGACAGGTGCTGGTATCAGGCTCCGGTGTGGATCTGAAACGGCATGCACCCGCCCCCTATCCCGGTCACAGAGACAAAGTCACGAGGTTCCTCTATGTCGGTCGTCTGATGCAGGAAAAGGGAAGCGGAGAATTCCTTGAAACGGCGAAGCGGATGCATGCGGAATTTGGAGACAGGGTTTCCTTTGCAGCGGTCGGTTATGCGGAAGGAGAGTATGAGGAAAAGGCGCAAGAGGCGAAACGAGAGGGCATTCTGAAATGCATTCCCTACCAAAATGACATCCGGCCTTATTACAGGGAGGCGGATGCGGTGGTGATGCCCTCTTACCACGAGGGCATGAGCAACGTCTTAATGGAGGCGTCCGCGACGGCAAGGCCGGTACTGGCAAGCAATATTTCGGGCTGCAGGGAAATCGTAGAAGAGGGAAAAAGCGGCTTTCTTTTTGAGAAGGAAAGCGCGCAGGCGTTGTATGAGGCCTGCCTCCGATTCTTCCGGCTGGACGAAGAGACCCGCAGGCAGATGGGACTTGCAGCAAGGAAAAAGATGGAGAGAGAATTTGACAGAGATCGTATAATTGATGTGTATATGGACGAGATTTCTTGCGCCATTCACAGGAAAGCAGACAGGAGATAAGTATGGGATTATATGAAAAGCTCTTAAATGGAGAAGAACAGTTATCCTTGGTCGGACTGGGGTACGTAGGCATGCCGATCGCAGTCGCTTATGCGAAGAAATCAAGGTCGTCGGTTTTGATTCCAACGAAGCCAAGATTGATCTGTATCGCAGAGGCATCGATCCGACGAAGGAAGTGGAGGACGAAGCCATTCGAGATACGAAGGTGCAGTTTACTGCCAACCCCGAGGAGCTTTCCAAATGTAAATTCCATATCGTGGCGGTGCCGACACCGGTCCATCCCGATCATACCCCGGATCTTTCGCCGGTGGAGGGAGCCAGCCATACGCTGGGTAAATATTTAACCAAGGGGAGCATTGTGGTCTATGAATCCACGGTGTATCCCGGTGTGACAGAGGACATCTGCAAGCCGATTCTGGAGAAAGAGTCGGGCCTGAAGTGTGGGGTGGACTTTAAGATCGGATACTCCCCCGAGCGAATCAATCCCGGAGACAAGGTGCACCGCCTGGAAACCATCACCAAGATCGTTTCCGGTATGGATGAAGAAACACTGGATGAGGTGGCAAAGGTGTATTCTCTGGTTGCGCTTGCCCGGGGTCTACCGCGCCCAGTCCATTAAGGTGGCGGAAGCCGCCAAGGTCATTGAGAATTCGCAGAGAGACATCAACATTGCCTTTATGAACGAATTGTCCATGATCTTCCACAAGATGGGAATCGATACGAAATCCGTTCTGGAAGCCGCAGGTACCAAGTGGAATTTCCTGAAATTCTTTCCGGGGCTGGTCGGCGGCCACTGCATCGGGGTGGATCCCTATTATTTGACCTATCAGGCGGAGCGGATGGGCTACCATAGCCAGATCATTCTCTCCGGCAGGAGAATCAACGACGACATGGGGGCCTATATCGCCAACTGCCTGGTCAAGAACCTGATTGCGGCGGATATTCCCGTAAAGGAAGCGAAGGTGGCGATCCTCGGTTTTACCTTCAAGGAAAACTGCCCCGACACCAGAAACACCAAGGTGATCGACATTTACCACGAGTTGCAGGAATATGGGATCACGCCGCTGGTGGTGGATCCCCAGGCGGATGCGGAGGAAGCAAACCGCCTTTATGGAATCACCTTTAGACAGCTGTCGGATCTCAAGGAGATGGACGCCGTGATCGTGGCGGTTTCGCACCAGGAATTCCTCTCCTGGAAGAAAGAGGATCTGGACGCCTTCTTTGCAAAGAACGGGAAGACCAAGGTTCTCATGGATCTGAAGGGAATGTATCAGATGCAGGACTACCCGGCGCCGGAGTACAGCTACTGGCGGTTATAAGACGGTGAGCGCACTGGAAAGCTTTTTGCGCTTTGTGGTGCACTTAGGATCGTGTAAGACGGTTGCGTCTCTGTAAGGAAATCAAACGGTAAGAATATGAAAATCGGAATCCGGATGGATGACATCGTTCCCGGCATGGATCAGGAAAAGTTTCTCCGCTTTTACTCCCTTCTTACGGAATACGGAGTAAGACCTCTCCTCGGTATCGTGCCGGAGAATAGAGACGGGAAACTGGTCAGGGGGAACAAACAGGAGACAGAAACTTTTTTTGCACAGGTGAGGAAGTGGCAGGAAGACGGTGCCACACTTGCCATGCACGGCTTATACCACCTCTACACGACGGAGGAGGGCGGGTTGTTTCCCTTAAACCGCAAGTCGGAATTTGCCGGTCTTTCCTACGAAAAGCAGAAGGAAATGATTGCGAAGGGGAGGCGGATTCTGCAGGAACACGGGATTGAGACGGATTTCTTCATGGCGCCTTCTCATTCCTATGATCGCTCCACGCTGCAAGCGCTCAAAGAAAACGGTTTTCACAGGGTCACGGACGGATTCGGGACGAAGCCTTACGAGAGGGAAGGACTGATCTTTTACCCGCTTGCGATGCGGAAGGCAGCTGCACTCAAGAAGGAGGGGGGCGGAGAGGTCACCTTTGTCGTCCATGCAAACTCCCTGGAGGAGGCGGATTTTGCTTTCTATGAAAGGGCGCTGCGGTCCGGAAAGATCGTCTCCTATTCGGAACTGTTAAAGACGGCACCGGTACGCAGAGGCTTTCTTGGAAACGCAGGAGAATCTCTCCTGGCAAGGTTGAAATATACGGCGGTTCATTATTTGCGATAATACAGTGAAGATCCATATTTACGATCCGTCTTTAAGATTCATCTTTAAGAACCACATGAGAAGAACACGGGAACAGGAAGAAGTGGCGGCACAGGGAACAACAGGATGAGAGAAGAAGGAGCAGTGCGGGAAAAAGGACCGGTACGGATCCTGCAGGTCTTTGGCAGTCTGGGACTGGGCGGTGCGGAGAGCCGGGTCGTGGATTTGTACAGGCATTTGGACAGAAGCCGTGTGCAGTTCGATTTTCTGGTGCATACGAAGGTAGAGAAGGGAAGAGAGGAGAGGCTGTCTTCGAAAACTCTGATGGCGCTGCGAAAGCCCGAATATTTTGACCCTTATATCACGAAACTCGGCGGCAGGATCTTCGCCGTCCCGCGGTTTACGGGAAGGAATTACTTCGCCTACAAGAGAGCGTTGCAACGTTTTTTTGCCGAACATGAGGGAGAGTGGAAGATGGTGCAGGGACACATGACCAGCACCGCAGCCATTTACCTTCCGATTGCGAAAAAATATGGAGCCGGTCAAATCATTCCGCATGTCAGAAGCGCCGGAACCGACCCGGGGCTAAAGGGAATCGTCACCGGCTTGCTGCGCAGACCGTTGCGAAAGCTCCTTTGCCGATTATCGATTTGCCTGCACGAAGCAGGCGGCGCGTGCCGTGTATGGAGAAGACTGCCTGAAGGACGAAAGGGTTTGCGTGATCCCGAATGCGGTGGACGTACAGAATTTTGTCTATCAGGAGGAGGTCAGAGAAGATCTGCGCACCGAACTGGGTCTTACCTCCGCGGTGGTGATCGGTCATGTCGGTCGTTTCCACTATGCCAAAAATCATGAATTTCTGCTGCAGGTCTTTGCACAGATGAAGAAGCTGCTGCAAGAGGATGCAAGGAATGAGTATGCGCTTCTGCACGGGCTTTCCCTCCGCCTGCTTCTGTTAGGAGAGGGCGAGAGGATGGACGGGATGCGGGATCTTGCAAAAGAACTGGGCATAGGAGAAGAGGTTCTTTTTCTGGGAAATCGTTCGAATGCAAGCGCCTACTATCAGGCGATGGATTACTTCCTGTTTCCCTCCAGATACGAGGGATTGCCGGGAACCGTGGTGGAGGCGCAGGCAAGCGGACTGCAGTGCCTGATCTCGGATGGGATTACCGATGAAGTGGACCTGACGGAACTGGTGAGTCGAAAAAGTCTGCAGGATCAACCGGAAACCTGGGCAAAAAAGGTCCTGGATGACCTGATCTTGAAGGAGAATTCGAAGGAGAAGGAGGGCGTGATGCCGCTGGGAGACCGGTTTTCCTGCTCACAAATGGCGGCGGAGCTGGTCACGGATGCAGGGTTCGACGTCTTAGTCCAGGCAAGGCGGATGCAGGAATTCTACGAAACGGGAAGGATGATGCAGAGAGGAAACAGTGAAACATGGAGCACAAAAAAAATCTCTTGCTGATGGTGCCGATGCTGCATCAGGGCGGGTTTGAGCGGGTCTGCGTACAGACGGCAAGACTCCTTGCAGAAGACTTTCCGTGACGGTTTTGATCTTTACCGACAAAGACATCCACTATGATGTAAGCGGGATCGAGATCGTCAACATCGACGTTCCGAGTGTAAAATCCCGGGCAGGCAAGATTCTGAATCTGATCAAAAGAATCTGCAGGGTAAGACGGGTCAAGAAGGAGAGGAAAATCGATCTCTCCTACAGCTTCGGCTCCTCCGCCAACTACGTGAATGTACTGAGTAGGGGCAGAGAAAAAGTGCTAACCGGGATCCGCTGCCAGACGGATGTGGAAAATCGGAAAGAGGTGAGCCTTTTTGTAAAAAAGTCCGACCTGGTGCTTTCCTGTTCCAGAGAGATTCTGAGAGAGCTTCGAAGGGATTTTGCCTGTGAAAAGAGTGCCTATCTATACAATCCGTTAGATGTGCCTGCCATTCAGGAAAAAAGCAGGGAGGAGAGTTTTTGCCTTCCCTTTCCGGATCTGAAACAGGCAAGGGAAGCGGGAGAAGAGACTGCCCTCCTCGTATCCATGGGGAGAGACGATACCATCAAAGGGTTCTGGCATCTGATCAAGGCCTTTTATCTGGTGAGGAGGAGGATTTCCCATGCCGCACTCCTGATTCTCGGGGCCGGCTCTTTTGACCGGGCCAGGGAACTGACCAGACAGCTGGGCATCGAGGAGCAGGTATTTTTTGCAGGAGCCATGAAAAATCCCTTTCCCGCCATTGCGCAGGCAGACCTCTACGTGCTCTCCTCCAATCACGAGGGCTTCCCCAACGCGCTCTTAGAGGCGATGGCGCTCGGGAAACCGATTGTGGCGAGCGACTGCAAGACGGGTCCCAGAGAAATCCTGCTCTCGGAAGAAGAGTATGAGGAGCTGATCGGGAAGCAGCCGGATGGTTCCACGGTGCGGGAAATCAAGGAAGGCAGCTACGGGATCCTGGTTCCGGATATGAGTGCGCAGGATGATTACGACGGGACGAGGATCACCGGAGAGGATGAGGAACTGGCGGAGGCGATCTGCAGGATGTTCCTTGACAGAGAAAAAATGGCCTTCTACGCAGACAAAGCCGGGGAACGCGCACAGAGTTATCTGCCATGCAAATATCGAAGGGATCTGGTCCGGATTCTGAACGGAATCGTTTCCTGAGGACGGACAGGAAGAGTGACAGAAAAGTAGAAAGAGGCAGGAATGAGCTATCAGCAACTGAAATTCAAGGAAGGAAGTGTTTTTTTAGTCACCGGAGGCGCGGGTTTTATCGGCTCCAATCTCTGTGAGGCACTGCTGCAGATGGGACATACCGTCCGGTGTCTGGACGATCTGTCCAACGGGCACATCGAGAATATCGAGCCGTTCCGGCAGAACCCGAATTTTACTTTTTTGAAACAGGACATACGGGATCTGGATGCCTGTATGGAAGCAACCAGGGGCGTGGATTATGTGCTCAACCAGGCGGCCTGGGGATCGGTGCCCAGAAGCATTGAGATGCCTCTTTTGTATGAGGAAATCAACATTCGGGGGACGTTAAACATGATGGAGGCGGCCCGTCAGAACGGGGTCAAAAAATTCGTCTATGCTTCCAGTTCCTCGGTTTACGGCGATTCTACCGTTCTTCCGAAAAAGGAAGGAGGAGAGGGAGAACTGCTCTCACCTTATGCGCTGACCAAACGCACCGATGAAGAATATGGAAAGCTGTACCATAAACTGTACGGTCTGGACACCTATGGTCTGCGTTATTTCAACGTGTTTGGCAGAAGGCAGGATCCGAACGGCGCCTATGCGGCCGTGATTCCGAAATTCCTGAAGCTCCTGATGAAGGGGGAGCGCCCGGTGATTCATGGAGACGGGAAACAGAGCAGGGATTTCACCTATATTGACAATGTGATTGAGGGAAATTTAAGAGCCTGTCTGGCAGGTTCGGAAGCTGCGGGAGAGGCGTTCAACATCGGCGCGGGAGGCAGGGAATACCTGATCGACGTTTACCATGCCCTCTGCAAGTCGTTGGGAGTAGAGATCGAGCCCGTCTTTGGACCGCCCAGAAAGGGAGACATTAGGGACTCCAATGCGGATATTTCCAAGGCGAGGAAGCTTCTAGGCTATGATCCTTCCTATGACTTCGCTTCCGGCATTGCGCTTGCCATTGACTGGTACAAGGAGAATCTCTAAGCTGTGGAGATCATGAATCAACCCGGAGGAAACCCAAATTCAGATATGGAAAGAAGCCGGAAGCTGTGAAAAATCCGGATCTGTTCCGGAAGCCGGAACCCGTGAAGAAGCCGGAAGAGATCAAAATCGCCTTCCACCTGAATACGCTGACACATGGGGGAGCGGAACGGGTGGTAACCAATCTCGCCAACCGGTTTGCCGCAGAAGGCTATCAGGTCTTTGTGGCGACCGAGTGGACGGATGAAGACGAATTTGTGCTGGATGAAAGGGTGCACCGGATTCATGTGGGGCTACGTGAGGGGGACGAGAAGAGAAACAGGCCCTCCCGCTATCTGCGCAGAATCCGCTATCTGGAAGAATTTATGGAGGAGTACCGGCCGGATGTGGTCGTGGCTTTTGCAAGGCTCGCACTTTTTAGGGCACTGATGGCAAAGAAGAAAACCGGAATCCCCGTGGTCGTCTGCGTACGGATCGATCCAAGGTCGGAGTACAGGGGAGCGCGCAATTTTTTCCAGATCAAAAAATACATGAAGACCGCAGACGGGGCGGTCTTTCAGACGAAGGATGCAGAAGATTACTTCCGGAAGGATCTCACCTGTTCCTCCACCATCATCCTGAATCCGATTACACCGAAATATCTGGGGCTGCCGCCGGTGAAGGAGAGAAACAAGACGATCGTGAATGCCGCGAGGCTGGTCGCCTTTAAGAACCAGGTGCTTCTTGTCAGAGCCTTTTCCATCGTCCATGAGAAGCATCCGGATTATGACCTGAAAATTTACGGGCCGGATTCGGGAGACGGCACCAGAGAGAAGATTTTGCAAACGATTGCGGAATGCCATCTGGAAGGCGTCGTCCATCTCATGGGAAACAGCGATGCGCTGGAAAAGGAACTTCCGCAGGCGGCTCTCTTTGCCTACTCTTCCGATTACGAAGGGCTTCCGAATTCCCTGTTAGAGGCAATGGCGATGGGGCTTCCCTGTGTATCTACGGACTGCCCCTGCGGGGGACCGGGGACGCTGATTCAAAACGGAGAAAACGGGATTCTGGTTCCGGTTGGAGACGCGGACGCACTGGCGGGAGGGATGCTTGCGCTCATCGAGAATCCGGAGCGGGCAGCAGAGCTTGGACGGAAGGCAGCAAAAATCGCGGAGATTGCAAGTACAGACCGGGTGTTTGAGGCCTGGCAGGATTATCTGCTGCGTGTGATGGCAGGACAGAGGAACGAACGGAGATGAGTAAGGGACATATCGCCTTTTATATCGGCTCCTTCCAAAGGGGCGGTGCAGAGCGGGTGATGGCGAATCTTGCGGAATATTTCTACACGCAGGACTACCAGGTGACGCTGGTGACCACCTATCTTGCAGAAGAGGAATATCCCTTTGCACATGCGGCATGGAAAAGGATATCACTCTCAGAGAGAGGGGCACACCCGCAGGCGGAGGAGGTCATGCTCTTAGATGAAAGCCCTGCGCTGGTCGATCCGTTTGGAGGAGCCGGAAGGGACGGCATCCGCCGTGTGTTTTCAGGCCTTTTATCCGACGAGCAAACGTCCAACCGGGCAGCCAACATCGCCCGCAGATCTGCGAAGCTGCGCCGGGTCTTTGAAAAGATCAGACCCGATGTGATCGTATCTTTTTTGGGAAAAAATAATGTGATGGCGATTCTCACCACCATCGGCCTGGGAATTCCGGTATTGGTCTCCGTCAGATCCGATCCGGCAAGAGAATATGCAAGCTCACAGCTTCGGTTCTCCATGCGGTCCGCTTATCCGCGGGCGGCGGGCGTCATTCTGCAGACACAGGATGCGATGAATTATTTCCCGAACAATATCAGAGAAAAGTGTGTGATTCTTCCGAATCCGCTAAATCCGGAGTTTATACGTCCGCCTTATGAAGGGGAGAGAGAAAAGACGATTGTGGCGGTCGGGAGCCTGGATCGGAACAAGAACCATGCCATGTTGATCAAGGCTTTTGCCTCCCTTAGACTTCGACATCCGGAGTACAAACTGATCCTCTACGGGGAGGGAGCGGAGCACCGGCATTTAGATATGCTGGTGGCTTCTCTGAAGTTAAAGGACAGCGTGCAGATTGCAGGCAAGATCGACGGCATTGCGGATGCGATCTATCAGGCGGGCTGTTTTGTTCTGCCCTCGGATGTGGAGGGCATGCCAAATGCGCTCATCGAAGCGATGGCGGAGGGACTACCCTGTGTGTCCACGGACTGCCCCTGCGGGGGGCCGAGGGAACTGATTCGGGAAGGAGAAACGGGGCTGCTCTTTCCGGTGGGAGATACCGCTATGCTGGAGACGAGCCTGGCGCGGATTCTGGATAATCCGAAGATGGCAAAAAGACTGGGAGAGCAGGCTTCTCTTGAGATTCAGGCAAAGTTTGCGCCGGAGGTGGCGAATACACAGTGGGAGGCGTATATTAGCGGAGTGATGAAACACCATGCTGTTTAACTCATACATCTTTATTCTGCTTTTTTTACCCGTGACCCTCATCGGGTATTACCGGATCGGCCGATGGAGCAGGGAAGGCGCAGAGTTCTGGCTTCTTGCCATGTCTCTGTGGTTTTACGCCTATCATAATCCTGGTATCTGATCCTGATTGGAAGCAGCATCCTGGTGAATTTCTTCTGTTCCAGGCGCCTGAACCACGCCTGTGCAAGGGGAAAAAAAGACAGGCGGCTGCTCTTTTTTGCCGTCTTCTTTAATCTCGCACTGATTTTTTATTTTAAGTATTTCAATTTTTTTCTGGAAAATGTCAATACGGTCTTTCGAGCGGATTTTGTAACAAGAAAGATTTTACTGCCGCTCGGCATCAGTTTCTTTACCTTCCAGCAGATCTCCTATGTAGTGGATTCCTATGAGGGAAAAACGGCGGGATACAGTCTGAGAGAGTATGCTCTTTTCGTCACCTTTTTTCCGCAGCTGGTGGCAGGGCCGATTGTGCTGCCGCAGGAGCTGATCCCGCAGATGAGAGAAGCCGTAAGGAAAAAATGGGATGCGGAATATGTCAGCCGCGGCATCATGATGTTCACCCTGGGTTTGTCCAAGAAGGTGCTGCTTGCGGATCGATTCGGCGTGGCGGTGGACTTTATTTTTCCCCGTGCATCGGATACAACCTCCCTTAATCTGATGGCGGGGGTGCTCGCTTATACCTTCCAGATCTATTTTGACTTTTCCGGTTATTCCGATATGGCGGTAGGGCTGGGACAGCTGTTCCACTTCGACTTGCCGATCAATTTCAACTCCCCTTATCAGGCGCTTTCCCCGGCGGACTTCTGGAAGAGGTGGCATATCACCCTGACCCGTTTCCTGCGCACCTATATCTATTTTCCCCTGGGTGGAAACAGAAGGGGGAAGCTGCGAACCTACCTGAATACCATGATCGTTTTTTTCGTCAGCGGACTCTGGCATGGGGCGAACAATACCTTCGTCCTTTGGGGACTGCTGCACGGACTGGGCATCTGTCTTTACCGGATGATCCGGAAACCCTATGATTTGCTTCCGAAGTGGATTCGCTGGGGGATTACCTTCCTCTACTATTGTCTCCTTTGGATTCCTTTTCGGGCAGGCAGCGTAGAGGAGGCAAAGGTCTATGTGCACCGCCTTTTCCTGCACTACGGCATGTATGTTTCACCGGATTTTGCAGCCTGCTTCCGTCTGACGGGAATCCGCAGCGCCCTTTCGGCTCTGCATCTTCCGCTCGATGATACCCGGGCATCCCTTTTGTCCATGGCAATTCTGTTCCTGCTTGCCTTTGCCCTTATTCTTCTTCCAAAGAATAATTATGACAGATCCTACCGGACGACGAAATGGACAATGGCAGGGACGCTGCTTCTGCTGATGGTGTGTATCCTGTCCCTATCCAGAGTATCGGTCTTTTTGTATTTTAACTTCTAAGAACAGCAGCAATCGCTCGCAGAAAGAAATGATCCTAAGCGGCGAAACGGAGACTCTTATTCATGACAGCAGCCAAATGGACCAGAAATTTCATCCTTCTTCTTGCACTACTCCTCGTCTCATGTATGATGATGACTGCCGTGATCGACCCTTTTTTTCACTATCACGCACCGCTTGCAGGATTTTATTACAAGCTGGATAATGAGCGCTCACAGAACAACGGGATCATTCGGCACTTTGATTACGATGCCGTGATCACAGGAACCAGTGTAACGGAAAATTTCAAGACGTCGGAATTTGACCGCCTCTTTCATGCAAAAGCGATTAAGGTCAGCTTTTCGGGCGCCACTTATAAGGAAATCGGAGAAAATCTGCGCCTTGCCTGCTCTACCCGTAAGGTCCGTTATACGGTCAGGAGTTTGGACGATTCCTACCTGATTGCGGACAAGGATGCGGAACGATTTGACCTGGGGGAATATCCGACCTATCTCTACGACAAAAACCCCTTCAATGACACCAAATACCTGTTAAATCTGGATGTTCTGGGACAGTATATCGCCCCCATGCTCCTTCGAAGAATCAGGGGAGGAAGAGGAGGCGTAGAGAGCTTTGATGTCTATGCCAACTGGAGTGCCGGCGTTAGGTATGGGAGAGAGGCGGTGATCGGAGCAAGGAAGCCCTATCCCTCGCACGTCCTTCAGGAAGAACTGAGTTCTGCAGAGAAAGAAGAAGAGATCCGCAATTTGCAGCAGAATGTCCTTTCTCTGGCAAAAGAGTTTCCGGATACGGAATTCTATGTCTTTTTTCCGCCGTACAGCGTAGTATGGTGGGGAGACCGGTATGCGGAAGGAAGCCTGAAAAAGATGGTAACGGCGCAGGAAGTGGCAATTTCAAAGCTGCTCTCCTGTAAAAACATTCAGATTTACGGATTTACGACGGACCCGAAGTGATGACGGATTTGCAGAATTACCGGGACGCCGGACACTACGGGGAGTGGATCAATTCCAGTGATCCTGCAGGAGATGGCAAAGAAGGATTCGCACTTTCATGTAACGAAGGAAAATGCGAAGGAATACGGGGCATCCCTGCAAAAGCTCCTATTGTCCTACCCATACGACCAACTCATCACGCAGTGAGACTCCCCGCACACGGGAATCTCCACAAGAAAACCATTGGCGAGGGAAATTCACTGCGAAGGGAAATCATTACGCACGGAAATGAGGCAAAAACATGTGTGGCATTTGCGGATATATTTCAAAGAGAAGGATTACGAAGGAAGAACTGAGCGTCATGAACGACACCCTGACGCACCGTGGACCCAACGATGCGGGGGTGGAGCTTTATCCGGAGCAGGACGGATACGTCGTTGGCTTTGCGCAGAGGAGACTTTCCATTCTGGATCTAAGCCCATCCGGACATCAGCCGATGCATAGTCAGGGAGGGCGGCTGTCTGTCGTTTTTAACGGAGAAATCTATAATTATCAGGAATTGAAAAAGGAACTGACCGGTTATCCGTTTCAGTCCTCCTGCGACACGGAGGTGATTCTGGCGGCGTACCTGAAATGGGGGAAGGAGTTTGTGAATCATATTCACGGAATGTTTGCCATCGCCCTCTATGACAGGGAAACGAGCGAAGTGATGCTCGTGCGGGACAGGATCGGGAAAAAGCCGCTCTACTACTGGAAGGACGGTGAGAATCTGGTCTTTTCTTCGGAACTCAAGCCGATCCTCTATTGCCCGGGCTTTCCCAAGGAGGTGAGGAGAGAGATTCTGCCCCGCTTTCTTTTTCAGCAGTACATCCAGGCGCCGGAAACGATCTTTCGTGACGTCTATCAGTTGGAGCCGGGAACCTTTCTCGTCTTTCATTTGGGAACAATTACGGGGAAGCGTAAATACTGGGATATCAGGGAAACTTACCTGCGCAGGAGCAGGGAGCCGGTGCAGGACTTTGCGGAGGCCAAAGAGGGACTGAAGCAAAGATTGCAGGAGGCGGTGAAAAAGCGCCTGGTGGCGGACGTGCCGGTGGGCTGTTTTCCTCTCTGGCGGGTATGATTCTTCTCTGGTAGCGGCACTTGCAAGCAGGCAGTTGCAATCGCAAAAACTGCCGCCTTTAAAAACCTTCACGATCGGCTTTCAGGATCCCGCTTTCAATGAGGCGAGGTACGCGAAGGAAGTCGCGGAGTACCTGGGATGCGACCACACGGAACTCTATATTGATGAAAAAGAGATGTTGAATCAGATAGAGGCGCTTCCCTATTATTTTGACGAACCGTTTGCGGATAATTCGGAGATTGCAACGATGCTGGTGGCAAAACTGGCCAAGAGCAGGGTGGACGTCGCCCTCTCCGGAGATGCGGGAGATGAGTTTTTCTGCGGATATAATATCTATCCCAATGTCGCGCAGGCTCAGAAGTTAAATGCGCTGGGGGCGGTGACCGATTTGCGGGCAGACTTCCCCTTCCGCAGGGAAAGCATCTGATCGACCTCCTCCCCTTTCGGGTGAGGGTGGTGGCAGCCAACAGAGATCCTGAGACCAAATTGCAAATCTGCTCTCCCTCCTATTTAAGGGTGGCGCATGCTTTCTTAAGCGGAGAGGAAGAAACGGACAGAAGGATCTCGGCCATTGCCTACCTGGCACAGGATCTGAATGAAAGAGGGGCAGTCATTCCCTGCCGCTACCCGGTAGAGAGCACCTATCCGCAGGGCGACTGGGTCGTTTCCAGAATGCTGCTCGATATGGACACCTATCTTCCGGGCGACATTTTAACCAAGGTGGACCGTGCCTCCATGAGGTATTCGTTAGAGAGTCGCTGTCCGCTGATGGATACGGATGTGATGGAGTATTCCTTCCGGATCCCGCAGAAGTTTAAATACCATCACGGGTGTAAAAAATATATTTTAAAGGAAATTGCCTACGATTATCTGCCCAAGGAGATGTTGGACCGCCCCAAGACGGGCTTTGGCGTTCCCATTGACGCATGGCTGAGGGGCCCCTTAGCAGGGAAGTTAAGAGAATATGCGGACAGCGCCCATTTGAAGGAACAGGGGATTTTTGACGCATCCTATGTGTCTTCTTTCATCGACCGTTATCTGAAAAACGGAGATGCCGGAGCGGCAACGGGAGCCAATTATTCCAAGATCGTATGGTCGTTCTTTGTCTTTGAACAGTGGTGGGAGAAGTGGATGTCCTAAGGCGGAAACAGCGGAAACGGGAGAACAGACCGGAAGCGTAGGGAACAGACGGGAAGTATAGAGGAAAAGGCAGAAAAAAAGGGGACGAGATCCATGTGCGGAATTGCAGGAGCGGCAGGCTTTAGGAGCAGGGGAAGAGGTTGGCTGGAGCAGAATGTAGAGAGGATGTGCAAAGAGCAGGCACACAGAGGGCCGGACGGCAGCGGGCTTTTTCTTTGAGAACGGCGTCTGCCTCGGACACAGGAGGCTGTCGATTCTGGACTTAACGGATTCCGGCGCACAGCCGATGGTTTCAAAGACCGGCAGATTTGTCATCTCCTATAATGGGGAAATCTATAACTACAAGGCGCTTGCCAAAAAGCTGCAAAAGAAGGACCCGCACATGACCTTTCGCGGAGATTGCGATACGGAAGTTTTGCTGGAGGCCTGCGAAAAGCTGGGCGTCTATCAGACCCTTCGCTATGCAAAGGGAATGTTCGGTTTTGCGCTCTACGACCGGATGGAACAGCGGTTGATTCTCGCAAGAGATCGCATCGGAGAGAAACCGCTCTATTACGGCTTTTCCGCAGGCGGCTTCGTCTTCGCCTCTGAAATCGGGGCGCTCAGACAGGTGGAAGGGTTTCATAATCCGATCAAGAGGGAGATCCTTCCTCTCTATCTGACCTATGGTTACATTCCGGCTCCCTTTACCATTTATGAAGGGATCTACAAGCTGGAGGCGGGCACCTTTCTGACACTGGAAAAAGAGGTGATTTTTGGAGAGCGCACCTTTGATCCCGTAAAGGACGGTGCCTGCGGGGTGAAAAAAGAAACCGCTTCCGAGCAGCCATTTTTTGACGGCGGCGGTTACCAAATGCACTGCTACTGGTCGCTCGTGGAGGCGGCTCTTTGCGGGGAGAAAGATCCGTTTGAGGGGAGCATGGAAGAGGCGACAAACGAGCTGGAAAAGCGTTTGAAAAAGTCCGTTTCCGGTCAGATGGTGGCGGATGTACCATTGGGCGCCTTTTTGTCCGGAGGCATCGATTCCGCCACGGTCGTATCTCTGATGCAGTCGCTTTCCGAAACACCCGTGCAGACTTTCACCATCGGCTTCGAGGAAGAGGGGTATGACGAATCGAAGGCGGCGCAGGCGATTGCGGCACATCTGGGCACCAGACATACTTCTCTTGCCGTCTCCGAAAAAGAGGCAAAGGAGGTCATTCCGCAGCTTCCCTCCCTGTTTGGAGAACCTTTTGCGGACAGCTCGCAGATCCCGACCTATCTGGTCTCCAGGATGACGAGAGAACAGGTGACGGTTTCCCTGTCCGGAGACGGGGGAGATGAACTTTTCGACGGTTATCGCTCCTATGTTTCCGAAGAGAGAATCTGGAACAAGATGAGGAGGATCCCCTACGGACTGCGTCTTCTGGCGGGAGGGGCGGGATATGGCCTTCTGGGAGGAGAAAGGAAGAGACGTACGCTCACGGATCAGCTCCTGCTCCTGCAGGCAGCGACTCCTCTGGATCTGCCCTACATCGAGCAGACAAGAGAGGATCTGTTAGCGGGTTCGCTTGCCCTCTCGCAGAAGATGCCGGTCAGGAGGAAGGCGCTGTCTTCTCTTCCAGTGGGATATCTCTCCGGGAAGGAGCTGTCCGGCGCTGCCAGAGAAAACAGGCTCTTAGACCTCCTGATGTATCATCCGGACGACATCCTGGTGAAGGTGGATCGCTGTGCGATGGCGGTCTCTCTGGAGAGCAGGGTACCGTTTCTCGACAGAGATGTCGTCGAATTTGCGCTCCGACTTCCGGATCGTTATTTAAGAGAGGGGGAAACGGGGAAGAAGGTGCTTCGCCAAGTCCTTACCCGCCATGTGCCAAAGGAACTCATGGATCGTCCCAAAAAGGGCTTCTCGGTTCCGATCGAAAAATGGCTCCGGAAGGGCAGGTTAAAAAAACTGGGCACAGGAGCTGCTTCTTAGCGGCAGAATCGGGATAGAGGGCTATCTGGATGAGAGGCAGGTTGGCCGGATGTGGGAAGAATTTACGAAAGATCGTATCTGGCGCCCGCAGATCTGGTATGTGCTGATGCTGGAAGCCTGGCTTCAGGAATGCGGCAAAGGAGGAGCATGAAAAGAGAAAGCATACAGAAAACCGGCGGCAGAGCGGACGGAGAAGGGAAAGAATTGATTACGGTTGCCGTCACCTGTTATAATATTGAAAAATATGTGGAAAAAGCCATGCTCTGTGTGTTACACCAAACCTACCCGAGACTGGAGATCATCGCCGTGGATGACGGCTCCACCGACAGGACGGGACAGATTCTGGACGAAATCGCGAGGAAGAATCCGGAGCGAGACATCCGCATTTTCCACACGCAGAACCAGGGGCCCGGAAGGGCCAGGAACCTGGCGATCGAAGAGGCAAGGGGTGCGTACCTGGGGTTTGTAGACGGGGATGATACGATCGAACCGCAGATGTTTGAGTGGATGTATACCGCTCTGATCCACACCGCTTCCGATCTCTGTATCTGCGGTTATAAGGAGTGCCATGTGGAAGAGCAGGCACAGCCTGTGCCGGAGCGGGAGAGTGTTTCCACTCATGTTTATGACAGGGCGGATATCTATACCTTAAGCGAAGAAGAGCTGCTTACTCTCTATATCGAGGAGAATGAACAGGTGAAGATTCGCAATGCCGTCTGGAACAAGCTGTACAAAAGAGAATTGATTGCCTCTCTTCGGATGCCGGCACAGATGCAGTATGAAGACATTCTGTTCACGATGAAGCTAATCGGACAGACAAAGGAGCCTGCTATATTGATCTGCCGTTGTATCATTATGTGGTAGACCGGAAGGACAGCATTATGAACCGCGGCGCTTCCAGAGGAATCCTGACCGATCAGATTCCCGCCTACCGCAAAAAGGATGCCTACCTGAAATCCATCGGGAGGGAAGATCTGGTTTGCGTGCATGACTATCTGGTGTACAAAAAGCTCCTGCTGCTCTACACGGAGGCCAGGAGGTCGAAGGATCCGGAAAAAAGAGCCTGTTTAAAGGAACTGCGGCAGGCCATCCTGCCGGTTAGACAGCGGATGAAGGAAATCTATGCCTGCTCCATTGCAAACCCGCACGAGAAGCTGCGGATGCAGCTTTTTCTTCTGCATCCAGTTTTCTATAATTTGTTTATGGACGTGAACGAAGGCCTGATCCTTCCCATGAGACAGGGAAGGGATCCTCAAGGAGTACACAAACCATGATGATCATGAAACTGAAAGGCGGATTAGGGAACCAAATGTTTCAGTATGCGCTCTTCCTGCAACTGATGGAAAACGGCAGGAAGGTGAAGATGGACGAGGTCAACGGCTTCAGGAATGACCCGCAGCGAACGCCCCTGCTGAGACAGACCTTCGGCGTGGAGTATGAAACGGCGTCGCAGAAGGAGATCATACAGATGACGGATTCCTACATGGATCTCTTTTCCCGCGTGCGCAGGAAACTCTTTGGCAGGAAGACACTGGAGTATCAGCAGCCGGAGGACGGCAATTTCGATCCGCGGGTTTTCGAAATGGAAGACGCCTATTTGGAAGGATTTTTTCAAAGTGAAAAATTTTTTCCTAGTACCACGGTCAGGGAGCGTCTGCGGAGAGAATTTGCGCTGGATCCCCAGAAAGTGCTGTTGAGCGATCTCTGCTGGGAGAGATACCAGCAGATTCGGGAAACGAATTCGGTGAGCATCCACATCCGCAGAGGAGACTATCTGGAGCCCGGCACCAGAGAGACCTTCGGCGGGATTTGCACCGAGGAATATTATGTCACTGCCGTGGAATACATTTTGGAAAAGTATCCGGATGCAGTCTTCTATATCTTTTCCAACGATAAGGACTGGACGGCGAAGCATTTGACCGGGGAGCGGTTTATCACCTGTGAACTCGATGAAACGTTGCCGGAAACGGCGGATATGTTTTTAATGAGCCAGTGCAGACATCACATTCTCGCCAACTCCAGTTTTTCCTGGTGGTCCGCATGGCTGTCCGATACCCCGAGAAAAACGGTGGTTGCACCCAAAAAGTGGTTGAATACTGCAGATATGCATGATATTTACACAGAGCGCATGGTGCGTCTGTAGAAAAGCAGGTAGACTTCATTGACAAAGAAAACTTCTCTGTTTCAAAAACTGAATTACATCTTCGACAAAAAACAAAAGGGAAGTTTTGTGGTGCTGGCCGTCATGATCCTGATCGGCGGCGTCTTCGAAACCCTCGGCGTTTCCATGCTGATCCCGGCGGTGAACGCCATCATGCAACCGGATCTGGTCAGAGAAAAAATAGAGAAATTCCCTGCGCTCTCGCATTTCCTCACGCAGGATCTGCAGCTGAATACGGATGCGAAACTGCTCTGTGCGCTCTTCGGTTTTTTGATCGGTCTGTATGTCGTCAAAAACCTCTATCTTCTGTTGCTTGCCTATAAACAGAACCGTTTCATCGCCAGAGCCCGCAACGACATGATCAGCCGGGTGATGCGCGAATTCTTAAACCGCCCTTACGAGGAATACCTGGGGGCGGATATTCCCACGGTGTTTCGGATTACGGACGGAGACATTCCCCATACGTTTTCCCTCGTTCTGGCGCTGCTGCAATTGATGACGGAGTGTGTGGTTTCCCTCTTTCTGGTGATTTACCTGATTCGGGTCAACTGGCAGATGACGCTTCTCCTCATGCTGGTTCTTGCCCTTTTGACCTTGTGGAACGCCAGGGTTCTCAAGAAAAAATTGAATGCGATCGGCAAGCGCAACCAGGACATCCAGTCCAGAATTGCCAAGTGGAGAATCCAATCCATTTACGGACTGAAGGATGTCAAGGTGTTGAACAGACAGGATTTTTTTATCCGCAACTATTATGAAAGCGGTAAGGTGGGGGCGGAACTGGCAACGAAGTATGCGGTTTTGAACAACCTGCCGCATCTGGTGATTGAGACCATTTTCATGGCGACGATCCTGGGGTTCATGATGGCTCTTTTAACCTCCGGACAGAACCTGAGTGCTTTTCTTCCGCAACTCATGGCCTTCGGGGTGGCAGCCATCCGGGTGATGCCCAGTGCCAACCGGATCAATACCTATATGACCGAAATCGCCTATGAACAGCCGAGTCTCGATTTTGTGTACGAGAATCTCACCGATGCGATGAAGACCAACAAAAAAATGGCGGCGGAGCGGGCAAAGGTAGCCGGAGGGGCGCTGCATTTGGAAAAAGAGATCCGCTTAGAGGGGATCACCTTCCGCTATCCGGACGGTGACCGCAACATCTTTACCGATGCGTCCATGGTGATTCCAAAGGGGAAATCCGTCGGCATCAAGGGAGCTTCCGGAGCGGGTAAGTCTACGATTGTGGACATCCTGTTAGGACTGCTTCATGTGCAGAAGGGGGAAATCACCTGCGACGGGGCCAATATTTTTTCCAACTATGAATCGTGGCTGAGTCAAATCGGCTATATTCCCCAGTCCATCTATTTGATCGATGAGTCCATCCGCGACAACATCGCCTTCGGCATTGACGAGCGTGAGATTGACGATACAAGGATCCGGGAAGTCGCTGCGGAGGCGCAGTTGTTGGAATTTATCGACTCTCTGCCGGAGGGTCTGGATACGAAAATCGGAGATAGGGGTGTGCGTCTATCCGGCGGGCAGAGGCAGAGAATCGGCATTGCCAGAGCGCTCTATCACAATCCGGAGATTCTGGTCTTTGACGAGGCGACCAGTGCGCTGGACAACGAGACGGAGGCGGCCCTGATGGGGGCAATCAATTCCTTCCATGGCAGAAAGACCATGATCATCATTGCCCACCGTTTGAATACCATCGAAAACTGTGATCTCATATATGAAGTCAAGGGAGAAAAATCACGAGGAGCTCTTTAAACGGCGAGACGGTCTATCATGACAGAACCTAACGAAAAGCTGATTGGAACCGAATTTATCAAGGGGCAGGGGCTGGGGAATCAGCTCCTGTGTTATGTCTCCGCCAGATGTATTGCGCAAGACAACGGGTGTGCGTTTGGCTGCATCAACCCCGCTCAGGTCGGAAATGTCTTTCATTCGCAAAAGGGAATGTATTTCATGGATCTGGATCTCGGCAAAGAGATTGCGGAAGCGGACAGGGGACGTTACAGGAAACTCATTGAGCGGGACGACCGCCTGTATATGGGGAATTCGATCCATGACATGACGCACGGCTGCTATATCTCGGGTGCGGATGAGCGCTTTTTCCACCCCGGAGAGAATACGATTCTGTATGGCAATATGCAGGCGGAGGCTTATTTCGGCAAGCACCGGGAAGAGGTGCGGGAATGGCTAAAGGTGCATGAAGATGCGGATTCTCACGAATATACGCAGGAGGATCTCTGCATCATCAACGTCAGGGGAAGGGAATATACCAACCACCCGGAACTGTATCTGGATCGGACCTATTTCCTGCATGCCGTACAGAACATGAAGAAGATCCGGAAGGACCTGCGCTTTATGGTCGTGACCGAGGATATGGAGGCGGCAAGGAAGATTCTGCCGGAATTTGAAATCCATCACTTCGATATGGGAAAAGATTATGTGACCATCAAGAATGCAAGGTATGTGATTTTGTCCAATTCTTCTTTCGCAATTCTCCCCGTCTTTACCAGTCGCACGATCAGGGTGGCGATTGCCCCCAAATACTGGGCAAGACATAATATTTCCGACGGATTCTGGTCCTCCGAGCAGAACATTTACAGTTTCCTGCAATACCAGGACAGAAGCGGCAGGCTTTTTACCGCGGAGGAATGCAAAAGAGAGCTGGAAGCCTATAAAAAGACCTCCTCCCTCTACGCACGGAGAAATCAGAGGCCTGGCAAAGGCAGAACCCTGTTTCAGATTCTTCGCAGAAAGGGCTTGTACGGAATTTTTTACGGCAAAAAAATCCTGCGCTCACTGGAACGAAGAACCGGTCTTCTGCCTCGCGCACTGGGACAAAAGGGAAGCCAATAAGAGAAAAGCGATCAGAGAAAAGCGATTAGAGAAAAGCGGTCAGAGAAAAGCAATCAGAGAAAAGCAATCAGAGAAAAGACAAGAAAAGGCAAGTAAGGAAGAAAGAAGGATGGGATGACGGGAGAAAAACGAAAGCTGCCGCAGGTGACGCTGGTGGCCATGTCGAGTGTGCACATGCAGGCGACCGTGAAAGCCATGCGTTACAGCATGAGGGGAATCGAGTTTGGCGATGCGGTGCTGATCTCGGATCAAAAACCTTTATTCTTGCCGCGAGACATCCGTTTCAGTCAGACGAGCAAACTGCAAAACATCGATGACTTCAATTACAAGATGGTCTACGAGCTGGGCAGTCATATCCATACGGATTATGCGATGATCGTGCATGCGGACGGCTTTGTGGTTCATCCGGAGATGTGGAGAGACGAGTTTCTGGATTATGATTACATCGGAGCGCCCTGGCCGCTGCCAAAAGAGGGGGATTTGACGACTTACAGGGACAGAGAGGGAAGGATCTGCCGGGTGGGAAACAGCGTCGGCATCCGTTCCAAGAGGCTGATGGATTTCCCGAAAAAGGCGCAGGTGCCGTGGAAGGGAGAATTTGCCTTCGGCAAGATGTGGTTCCACGAAGACGGCTTTCTGTGCTGTAAGATCAGGCACCTTCTGGAAGCGGAGGGGATGAAAATCGCTCCCATGGAAGTCGCCAAATATTTTTCCCATGAGCACATGATCCCGGAAGTGCAGGGCATTACGCCCTTTGCCTTCCATAAGTGGGAGGGCACAAACGCTTCTTATCCGAATTACTACAGGGAAGAAGCGGGGTACCGCCTGAAGCGGGCGGCAAGGAAACTTCATCTGCACAGCCTGCGCTATTACCAAAAGAAGCTCCGCTCAGGCAGAGAGGGCTCTGATTCGGAGACTTGACGGCAGGCAGAGAGTCGGATCGGAAAACCGGTCGACTCAAAAAGGCGCGGACCGGGAAATTTGACGACTACGACGAAAACGGAATGAGAGATGGTATACGATTGTTTTCAATTTTTTAATGAACTGGATATGCTCTATATTCGGATGAAGGTGCTGAATGACGTGGTGGACCGCTTTGTCGTCTCCGAAGCGACGGAGACGTTCTCCGGATTAAAGAAGCCGCTTCTCTTTGAAGAAAACAGAGAGATGTTCCGGGAGTTTGAACACAAGATCATCCACCAGGTGGTAGAGGATACGGTGGGAGACACCACGCATGCAAGGGACACCTTTCAAAAAAATGCGGTGACCCGTGCGCTCGTAAACTGCAGCGGGGAAGATGTGATTCTCTACAGCGATCTGGATGAGATCCCCAACCCGGAGAAAATAAAAGAGATTCTGGCAGATTTTGACCGGTCGAAGATCTATCATTTTGCCCAGAGGATGTTCTATGTCTATTTGAATATGGAGGAGGTTTCGGGCAACCTTCTTTCCTATGCGGGGGAGTTTCCCGGCGTGGAAAAGAAAAAGTGGATCGGATCCAAGCTGTGCAGTTACGGACTGATGAAGGAGCAGAATCTGAAGTGCGGAGAATTGCGCTTTCCGGAGCGGAAGGAAATCGGCATCCGGGTGGATAACGGCGGCTGGCACTTCGGTTATATGGGCGGGCATCACGAGACCAATCCGACCAAGAGAATCTCTCAGAAGGTGATTTCCGCTGCGCATCAGGAATACAACCGCAAATATATCATTGCCCATGCGGATGATCTGTTGCGGGACGGCAAGGATCTTTTCGGGCGCAATGCACATTTCGTCCGGACGGAAATTGATGAAACCTACCCCCTTTATCTGCAGCAGCATCAGGCGGAGTGGGATTACCTGATCCTGAAGCCGGAGACAAAGGAGGAGGAAGAGAGGCGCCACCTCCGGATGGCAAGAGCAAAGAAGGCGCATGAGAGAGAGGTCGCCGTGAAACGCAGGATCAAGAAGATTCTTCATATCGGCGGATAGCGAATGGGTGCACGGGGAGAGAGGCTGATTTGAGAGGGAAGACAAAGGTTTCGATCTGCATTCCCTGTTATCAACAGGCAATGGACGTAAGACGCCTGCTGGATTCGATTTTGCAGCAGGATTATACCGACTTTGAAGTCATTCTGACGGACGACTCCGGGGACGACGAAGTGGAGCGGGTAGCAGCGGATTATCGCGACCGGATTGTGGCAAAGACAGGAGAGGAAACGTCCTTTTTTTATCAAAGAAATCCGGTTCGTCTGGGGCATGTCAGGAACTGGAATGCCGCTCTGCAAAAGGCAGGGGGAGAGTATATAAAAATCATGTTCAGCGATGATTGGTTTACCTTTCCAACCTCTCTTTCCACCTTTGTCCGGATGCTGAAGGAGCACCCGGATGCGGTTCTTTCTTTCTCCGGGAGCCGTCAAAGCATCCTCGCAGGGGAAGACAGTCAGAAAAACCTGAAGCATCTGAATCGAAAAAGCGAAGGGAAAAGCTGGGACCGGGCAGCGGACGAGGCGTTTCTCACGGCGCTTCGGAAAGACTTTCGCATTCTTTTTCAGAGCGACCAGATCGGAGCACCTTCGGCTGTGCTCTATCGTAGAGGGGATGCGGTGCAGCTTTTTGATGAAGAAAGCGGTTTTGCATCGGATGTTTTCCTCTATATGGAGCTTCTCTCGAAGGCAGAAAAAGAGCGGGAGAGGGGGAGGAGAGCCCCCTCGGGCAAAACCACTCCGGAGGCAGCCTCGGAAACTGCCCCGGAGGCAGCTCCGGAAACCACTCCGGAGGCAGCTCCGGAAACCGTCCTCCGGACTTCTATGACAAAAGCGGGAGACAGAGCAACCGGGGCGGATGAGGCACAGATCCGCGATTTGGGTCTCTGCGTCTGTACCGGGGAGCCCCTGACCACGATCGGGATTCACGAGCACCAATACACCGAGAGTTTTGGGGCAAAAGATGAGAGAATTTACAAAGATTATCGTCTTCTGTTTCAAAAATACGAGCTGCAAAAAAGCAGGGAATACGTCAGGTATTTTGCAGACGAATATTTGGCAAAGTACCATAAGCCTTATGCGGAGGCAAAGGAGTTGGGAATTCCGTTTTCCGTTTTTGTAACTGCGCATCTACGAGAGATTCTGGCTACGGTACAAAGTTTTATCAAAGCCAGATTCATGGTACAATGAGGCAAGTGTCAAATCCTTTTGACAGTCACACGATACAAGAAGCATATATATGAATCAGCGCAATAAAATCCTGGAGGTCTACGGCCTTTGGCTGGTGGACCTTCTTTCGATTCTCATCAGTTTCATATTGGCAACCCTGATCCGTTTCGGAAATCTGAGAGACATGGGCGTGAAGGATATCCATTTCATGACCTGTGCTTTTCTGATGCTTGCCGCCACCGCCTATAATTTCTTTTTTGACTGGAACAGGGATTTTCTGAAGAGGGGAATTCTAAAGGAAATCTATGCGGAAGCAAGCTTCAATGCCTTTATCGTGGTGGCAACCCTCCTTCTTCTCTATGCAATCAGCTGGGCACAGGATGTTTCCCGCTTGACCATGGGATATTTCATGCTGTTAAACCCGCTCTGTTCGCTGTTTTTCCACCTTCTGGTCAAAAGAATCTTTCGCTTTTATTACAAGTCGTCTCTGACCAGCGAGAGGGTTCTGGTGGTGACGCAGAAGGAACTGCTTGCAGATACGGTGGCAAGGTTAAGACACCAGCTGGATATTTCCGTGGTGATTGCCGGCATCTGCGTGATCGATGAAAATTTAAAGGGAAGTGTTCAGGACGGCGTGCCTGTGATTGCGGGAAGGGAAGATCTGTTAAGCAGGGCAATTTCCCTGCCGATAGACGCCGTCTTTTTTCATACGCCGGATTATTCCCAGAAGGCATGTAGAGATCTGATCGAAGGGTTTGAAGAAATGGGACTGCCCTGCAGTTATTCTCTGGAAATGACGGGACTCACCAACACCAGCTCTCACACCGGGAAGTTCGGCGATTACAGCGTCATTGTCTATTCCAGATTCCACTCCAGTTATAAACGGTTGCTGATCAAACGTCTGTTGGATCTGATCGGGGGAATCCTGGGGCTGCTTCTTACCGCCCTTCTTTTTCTTCCGATTGCTCTTGCCATCAAACTGGATTCCAAGGGGCCGATTCTCTTTTCCCAGACCAGAGTCGGCAGAAACGGCAGACGGTTCCGCATTTATAAATTCCGCACCATGTATCTGGATGCGGAGGAGAGAAAGAAGGAGCTGGAGGCTTCCAATCAGATGAGCGGGTTGATGTTCAAGATGGAGCATGACCCCCGCATTACAAAGGTCGGCGCCTTTCTGCGCAAAACCTCACTGGATGAACTGCCGCAGTTCTTCAACATCGTAAAAGGGAGATGAGCCTGGTCGGAACCAGACCGCCGACAGAGGACGAATTTATTCAGTACAACCAATATTACAGGAGGCGGATTTCCATGACACCCGGACTGACCGGCCTTTGGCAGGTGAGCGGCCGAAGCGACATACGGAATTTTGACGAGGTCGTCCAGTTGGATTTAAAATATATAGACGAATGGTCGCTTTCTCTGGATCTGAAGATTCTGGTAAAGACCATCGGCGTGGTCTTTTCCCGCAGGGGGGCGGAGTAGGAAAAGAAGGCAAAAATTCTCCAACCGGGAAACCGGGAGCAGGGCAGTGCATCCGCAAATCGGGGAAACAAAGAGCAGAAAAAAATAGAACGGGCAGCAGAAATGAGATGAAGAGAACGCATCAGACGAAACAAGCAAATAAAGCGATAGAACACAGCAGACGACTGTTCCTCTGCCTGATTTTACTGTGTTTTCTCACGATTCTGATTTACGAGAGTTTCACCCCAATGCTCTCCGATGACCTGAATTATAAGACGGCGGTCAGGGAAGCTTCCGGAATCGGCGATCTTTTTTTACAGGAATATGTACAGTACAGGAACTGGACGGGACGAAGCGTGGCGCATCTGCTTCTGCGTTTCTTTCTGTACGGTGGCAGCAAGACTGTTTTCAACCTTGCTTCTTCCGCCGTCTTTACGCTCCTGATTTTTTTGTTATACCGCTTTTCTCTGGATCGGATCGATTTGCATGAGGACGAGGATCTGTCTTCGGAAAAGGAGATCGGGGAGCGACCGCTTCTCTTCCTGTTTTTGCTGCTGCTTGTCTGGATGTTCGGGGAGTCCTTTGCACAGACCATCCTGTGGGAGACGGGCGCCTTCAACTATCTCTTTACCACAACGATCATCTTTGGAAACCTGGCCCTGTTCGATCATTTTTTGATGCGGGAGGAAAAGAGAAGCTGGACTTCCTGCGCAAGTGGGTTTCTGTGTGGCCTTTTTTCCGGCTGGTGTTCGGAAAATACCTCGGGCGGCATGATGTTTCTCATGGCGCTGTGGGTGATCGAGAGGGGGAGACAAAGAAAAGAAAACCCGTTCGTTCTGCTTAGGAGAAAACCGGAACTGTCCGCGGATGTTCTGGGAAGCCTGACGGGGTTTTGCCTGATGATCTTTGCGCCCGGAAACGCAGTCAGAAGCAGTTATAAAATGGAGGCGCATACGGGACTTTTGCGGTTTTTTGCCCGTTTTTTGAAGATCACGAACGATCTGAAAACGGATTATTTGTGGCCGCTGCTCCTGTTCACGGCGCTTCTTTCCTTCCTGCTGGTACTAAGGGCGGACGGGAAGAGGATGAGAGCGTGTTTCTTCTGGTTCCTGACTTTTCTGGCGACTGCTTATGCCCTGCTGATGGCGCCCGAACCGCAGAAGAGAGCCCTCTTCGGTGCAGGGATTTCTCTTCGTTGCCATCGGAAAGGCGGTGGAAGTGCTGAGGCAAACCTGTGAAGAGAGGGAGGAGGGAGTTTTTTCCCTTCTGTTTCGAGCCGCTTCCTGCGCCTTCGTGGCGATGATGACGTTATCGATGAGTTTTGTCTATCTGCAGGACGGCGCCAACCTGGCCAGAATCCGGAGAGACCTGACGGAGCGGTATGCAATTTTGGAAGAGGCGGCGAAGGAAGGCAAACAGGAGGTTGTCCTCCCGCTTTTACACCCGCAGTTTAAAAATAAATACAGCATGGCTTATGTGACGGAGATCAGCGCAGAGGACAGCGGGTATTATGTGAACCAGGCGTTGGCCGGCTATTACGGCATCCCGGTGGTGAGAGGAATCAGGAGAGACGATTTGTCGGAGCAGACAGAGACCGGGGCAAACGAAGAAAGGGCCAATGCGGATGAAAGAAAGGCAGAACCGGAGGAATCCAAACCCGAAGCGGACGGGAAGGGAGAAGAGCCTTGAAGGAGAAGCGTCCTGCCGTCAGTGTCATTATTCCGGTTTACGGGGCGGAAGCTTATCTGGACCAGTGCATCACCTCCGTTCTCTCGCAGAGTCTGCGGGATCTGGAGATCATTCTGGTGGACGACGGCTCGAAAGACCGCAGTGGAGACATCTGTGACGCCTACGAGAAAAAAGACGACCGAATCCGGGTACATCACCAGGAAAACGAAGGTCTGATGCGGGCGTGGCAGAAGGGTGTTTTGCTTAGTAGGGGAGCCTATCTGTATTTTCTGGACGCCGACGACTGGTTGGAAGAGGGGGCGCTGGCCGCCCTGTACCGGGCGCTTTCTTTTTCCGGAAAAAAAGAGATTATTTGCAGCAACGGTCTGATCGATCCGGGAGACGGAAGAGGGAAGGAGCGCCTGAAGAAGCAGACCCATGCCCTGCCGCCCGGTGTTTATGAAAAAGAGGCGCTGCAAACGCAGGTCAAAGAGAAGATTTTGGGCAACGAGAGGCGCACCGTGGATGTCTCCCGCTGCATGAAGCTTTTCACGAGACAACTGATCACGGAAAACGTGAAATACTGTGAGGATCGGATTCGTTTCGGAGAGGATCTCAACATCACCCTGCCCGCCATTCTTTCCTGTGAGCGGCTGGTGGTTCTTTCCGGACACCATGATTACCATTACCGGTTTCGCAGACAGTCCATGGTACATGCTTACGACAGGGGGCTGTATGAGAATGTAAGGCTTCTGGATGCGGTGATTCGAAACGTCCTGCAGGAGAAATTCCGTGAGGAGGGGATCGCGGAGGTAGATCCGTCGAAAATGGCGGACAAAGAAAGGTCTGGTTGATGACCTATGTTCTGAAGAATGAAATTCGAAGCATGGAAGCAGGGACGCTTACCCGTGCAGTGAGAATTTGTCAAAAGGAACAGTTGAGAGAAATGCTGGAAAAGTACCGGTTGCAAGCCAAGGCGCCGGTAAACCGGATGCTTCTTTTTTTCATGAGGCACCCGGGGAAAATGCTTGCATGGTTGGATAGAAAGGTGTTTGAATTCTATGACCAAAGACAAAACGCCTGATGGTAACGTACTCAGTGTGATCGTTCCGGTCTACAATGCGAAGGACACCATAAAAGAGTGCGTAGACTCGATTCTTGCACAAAAGTGCGGGAAAAACCTGGAGATTCTCCTCATGGATGACGGCTCCACGGACGGAAGCGCAGAGATTCTGGATTCTTATTGGAAGACCTATGAGGGAAACCCCGGAGAGAAGGATTTGGAGGAGAATCGCGAGAGAGGAAACTCCGGAGAGAAGAATTTGGAGGAGAATCGAGGGAGAGGAAACTCCGGAGAGGAGGACCCCGGGGAGAGTTCCGAGAGGGAAGACCCCGCTACGAGGATTCGCGTGGTGGTGCGGCACGAACAAAACCACGGAGTTTCTCATGCCAGAAACCGGGGGATGGACCTGGCAGAAGGAGAATGGATCACATTTGTAGACGCCGATGATCACCTTGGAAGAGGGTTTTTTTGAAGAACTGCTACAGGCGCAGGAGAGGTTGGATGTGGCGCTGGTCTCCTGTACGGAACGGATTTTGTCGAACCACTCGTTAACGGGCTATGAATATCTGGAATACGGGATCTTCAATGAGGACTCTCATGTTTGGGGAAAACTCTTCCGGCGAGGGGAGATCGAAGGACTTCGCTTTGACGAGGATCTGCGCATCGGAGAAGATATGCTTTTTCTTCTGGATTTGGCGCTGCGCATCGGCTTAAAGCACGAAGTCGCCTGTATCCAATCGGACAAATACGTGTATCGCGACAATCCGGAGGGGGCGATGAAGCAGCGTTTCTGCGCTTCCTACAGGGATCAGATCGTTTGCTGGCAGAGGGCACAGGAGAGGATCGATCCCTTGCAGACGGCGCTCTCGCATTATCTTTACACCAGACTGGCGATCATCCGGATGATGGCGGCCATGTTGGTGGCATCCAAGATCGCTCTTTTACCGAAAAAGGAATGGGAAATGCCGGAGGTGAAGCGTGTACTTGCCGATTGTAAAAGCGAGATCAAAGTCTGCAAGAGAGTCAATGGTGCTTTGATCGGGCTGGAGAAGGGGTATCAGATCAAGGTGTTCTTTTTTCTCCTGCATCCGCGAAAATATCTGGAATGCTATAAAAAGACACAAGAAGGTACGGGAAGAGGAATGAAGATCTTATATGAACATGCCGGAAGCGCCAACCATGGCTGTGAAGCGATTGTGAGCAGCATGCTGGAGAAGTGGAAGGAGAAAGATCCACAGGGAAATTTTCCGGTGATGCTCGCTACCCACGATCGGCAGCAGGATCTGCGCTATTCGCTATCTTCCTTCGCGGGGGAAGGGAGACTATCTCTGATCCAGGAGAGGATTCTGGAGCAAAACAGAATGGCGCATCTCTATTACGGTGCGTTGAAGAAGCTGGCCGGAAGGAAAAGTGCCTATGCGCGGTATCGTTTTCGGGATGCTTTACGGGAGGTAGACGCCCGCACGATGGCCATTGCCATCGGAGGAGACAATTACTGTTACCCGGAGATGGTGCAGGAGTTAATCCGGGCGCATGCACTCTTCTCGCAAAAGGCAGGATCCACAGTACTCTTCGGCGCCTCTGTTGAGGAAGAGATGGTGAGGAATTCCAAAGAACTGCGGTCGGATCTGGCATCCTATGACCGCATCTATGCAAGGGAGTCCCTCTCTTATCAGACGCTCCTAGAAGCAGGTATCCCGGAAGAGAAAGTCTTTCTTTCTCCTGATCCCGCCTTCACACTGCCTACGGAAAAGCCCCGATCTGCGGAGGCAGGAGAGGGGAGGTCCCATCTGCCGGAAGCGGCCTTCTCTTCCGGTATCCGTGGGTTGAAAGGCAGGGAGGTAATCGGACTGAACCTTTCTCCGATGGCACAGGCGCTGGAAAAAAAGGCGGGGCTTACCATGGAAGCGTACCGCCATTTGATTCGCTTTCTCCTGCGCCAGACGGAAGCCGGGATTGCGCTGATTCCGCATGTCATCTGGAAGAACAATGACGACCGGCTTCCGCTGTCTTTGCTGGAAGAAGAATTTCGTGAGAGCGGCAGAGTCTTTTTGGTTCCGGATACGGACTGCAGAAGGCTGAAAGGAATCATCGCCGGCTGCTCTTTCTTTGTAGGGGCGAGAACGCATGCGACGATCGCCGCTTATTCCTCCTGTGTACCGACGCTGGTGCTCGGCTACTCGGTTAAATCGCGCGGGATCGCCAGGGATTTACTGGGAACGGAAGAAGGAACCGTTTGCCCGGTTCAGAAGCTGGGGGCAAAGGAGGAATTAACGGCAGCCTTCCGCAACCTGTATGACAAAAAAGAGGAGTTGGCACTGCGCTTAAAAAGCAGAGATGCCGGATTATAGCAGGCGGGCAGGAGAAGGGATTTTATCGCTTTCCTGACCGGGCAAGGGCAATCGAAGGGATTCTGTTGCTTGTCTGATGAGGAGAATAAGACGAAACGGAAGCTTTCGCCTCCTTGTACCGGAAGTACGAAGGCGGAACGGGACAGATGGGGGAAGATGTGATCGTCATCAAAGTGTCGGGCGGGCTCGGCAACCAAATGCAGCAATATGCGCTGTACCGTAAATTCAAGGAGATGGGGAGGGAAGCCTATCTGGATCTGACCTGGTTTTCGCCGGAAAACCAGAAAAAAGCGGGAGCCAGGAGGGGACTGGAACTTTCCTTTTACCCGCAGGTGCATTTTGAGGAGGAACCGCAGGAGGTTCTACGTTTTTTTGCTCAAAAAAGAGGAAATAGGGCGAAGAGAATCCTGCGAAGATGGTTTGCTCCGCTGAAGGGGAGACTGCCTCTGACTGCCCGGCCGAAAGAGGACTATTTTTTTACGGAAAAAGAGATGTACCATCCGGAAATCTTCTCCTTTCAGACGAGGGAGCTGGACGGTTTTTTCCACTGTCAAAAATACACGGAAGACATCAGAGAACGCCTGCTTTCTGACTTTGCCTTTCCCCCGCATTCGGACGCGGAGAGGGAAAAACAGGTGCGGGAGCGGGAAGCGCGGATGGGAGCAGAAAACAGCATTGCCCTTCATATCCGAGGCGGAGACTATCTGCAGGACGAAGCCAACCTTGCGCTCTTTGGAGGGATTGCAACAAAAAGCTATTATCAGGGAGCCCTTCGTTATCTGAAGGAGCGGATGCCGGAGGCAAAGATCTATCTCTTTACGAACGACGAAACCTATGCAGGGCAGATGCTGGAGGGGGAAACCTATACGGTGGTCAGGGGAAATGCCGGAAGGGATGCGCTTCAGGACATCCGTCTGATGCGGGCCTGCCGGGCGGATCTCTGTGCCAATTCCACCTTTTCGATCTGGGGAGGAAGGCTGAATGATCGATCGGATCGGATTCTGGTTCGGCCTCCGCGCATGAAAAACACGCAGAGGGTGCCCGCTTCTCTCATGCATGAATACTGGAAGGGCTGGGTGCTGGTGAGCGAAGAGGGGATCGAGGTTTAATGGCGCAGGGACGCATCACTTATGCAAAAAAGAATATTGCCTTCGGGTATATGGGAACCCTCTTAACGGCGCTGCTCGGCTTCGCCGCCAGAAAGATGTTTATCCTGCGGCTGGACGGGGCACTTCTTGGGGTAAACGACCTGTATACCGGGATCTTGTCGGTGCTCTCGCTGGCGGAACTTGGCATCGGAACGGCACTGAACTTTTCCCTTTACAAACCGATTGCGGAAGGAGATCGTGAAAAGATCAAATCCTGCATGGCTTTGTACAAGAAGTCTTACCGTGTCATTGCCTGTGTCGTCGGGACAATCGGCGTGCTCCTGATTCCTTTTTTGAAATATATCATCAAGGATCCGGGGAAGATCGGCACGAGGGATTTGACCTTATATTATTGCATCTTTCTCTTCAACAGCGTGACTTCCTATCTGGTGGCCTATAAATACTCGCTGGTGAACGCCGAGCAGAGGGGCTATATCCAGACCAATATCACGACGGTGACCAAACTGATTTCCGTCAGTGCACAGATCGCCGTCCTCTTTGCCACTTCGAACTTCTATGCCTACCTGTTGACAGATGCGGCCATCCAGCTGGTGCAGAAAATCTTTGTTTCCTGGTATTTAAACCGCCTTTATCCGTTCCTGCTGGAGGAGGCTATGCCACTCACGAAGGAGGAAACCTCCGTCATCGTCGAGAAGACAAAGGCGCTGATGTGGTTAAAAATAGGGGATATCGCCAGATTGCAGACGGATTCCATCATTATATCCGCTTTTATTTCCATCACGATCACCGGCGTGGTGGGAAATTTCAACATGGTCATCAGCACCGTGGCGAACTTCGTGAATGTGATTTAATTCCGTTCTCTCCAGCTTCGGCAACGCCATTGCCACCGAGAGCAGAAAAAGACAGGAGCTTTTGTTCCGCGTTTACCGTTTCTTTGCAGAGTGGCTCTACGGACTGCTTACGGTCGGCTTTTTTGTCCTGCTGACACCGCTCATTGTCCTGCTTTACGGAGAAAAAATGGCGCTGCCGCAAACGGTGATTGTCTGGATCGTCGCGGAGTTTTATTTTAAGGGAGACCGGATCGTGCTCTCCAACTTTAAGACGGCGGCAGGAGTGTTCGAGCAGGACAAATTCCTGGCGCTGGTGCAGGGGGCTGTGAATCTGGTCATTTCCATTGTGCTTGCGAAGAGGATCGGACTGGCAGGTGTCTACATCGGAACCGTGGTCTCCGGTCTTCTGGCCAATTTCATTAGGCCGCCCATTATTTATCATGTGTGTTTTGGAAAATCCTCCGGCAGTTACTTTCTGGATTCCTGTAAATACCGCGCGGTCATGGGAGTAGCTCTTTTCTCCTGTCATCTCCTGTCGGAATGGACCCTGCCGGAAATTTCAATTCCCGCCTTCCTCCTCACTGCAGGGATGATCACGGCGGTCTTTCATGTATTCTTCCTGGGAGTCTTTTACAGGAGCGAGGAAATGAATTATTTGAAACAAGCACTTTTCAGGCGAAAACCGTCTTGAGAAAAGCAGAGTCTCCCGTGGAAGAAAGAAATGCGGAAACAGAGAAAACTTCAGTAGAAAGAAGAGCAGAAACGGAGAAAACAGCATGGCGGAAATTTTGAACATCACCAGACAGACGGACAATCCCTATATCAATCTCTATATGCTGGAAGCAAGGAACCGAAAGAAAGACGGCATTCACTACAGCGTGGCAAGCCGGAGCAGAAGTGTAGAAGGACTGAAGCTGAAGACCGGAAAAAACACGGCGGACGGCGTTTCGATCTATGCCGTTGTAAGAGGAGAAAAGGAAGAGAAGGTCGTTCTGGTCAAGCAGTACCGCTACAGCATTGATGCGGAAATCTATGAGTTTCCCGCCGGTCTGTGCGAAAAGGGAGAGAATATTCACGAAGCGGCCATCCGGGAGATGTACGAGGAAACCGGACTGAAGCTGGAGATCCTGCCGGTCGATGCGATGTATGAGGAGCCGCGGTTTACGACCATTGGCATGACAGACGAGTCTGTGGCAATGGTTTACGGTTATGCCGAAGGTAAGGTGTCCACCGATTTTCTGGAGGACACGGAAGAGCTGAAGGTCGTTCTGGCAAACCGGAGGGAGGTTAGAAGGATCCTGCGCGAGGAGAGGGTGGCGGTACAGTGCGCCTATCAGCTGATGCACTTTTTGCAGGAAAAAGAAGCCTTTGCCTTTCTCAGAAGTGAAGCTTCCGTGTCTCCTTCTTCAGACGTTTGAAGTGCCTCCTGTTCTTTTTGTTTTGCAGGGTATCGCCCTCCTGGTTTGCAAACAGAGGACGCAGCGCAAAGGAAATCAGGACGGATAGCAAGAAGAGAACAAGGAAAAGCAGATAAAGGTTCACATAGATGCGATGGTTCCGCTTCGCAGGGGTCGAGGAATTGTTGCGCAGGGGGACTAAGAGAATTTCTGCAGAACCCACCTGCCGTTCGTGCCAGAAAAACCGCAGGCTGGCGATTTTCTTTTCACCGGTCTTGCCGGTTGTCTTTTTGTCCTCCCCGGTCGGATCCGTTTTGGCAGACACATCGGAGAAGGACGCTCCGTTTGGCAGGATCACACAGGAGTTGTCGCTTACAGACAGGGTGCCAGAGCTGCGGGGGAAAACCGAATAATCGGAGGAAAGAAAGGGTGCTGAATCCGGCAGAATAGAGGACGGATTTTCTTTCAGATCCGTTTTGGTAAAGTTGCGGAAGCCATATTCAAATAATTTAGCGCTGTCCAAAAACTGGTCCGGAGAGCCGTCCTTCATGACGACGCAGATCAGTTTCATCCCGTTTCTTTCTGCACAGGAAACAAGGGTCTCTCCGGCCTGTGAAGTGTAACCGGTTTTTCCGCCCACAATGCCTTCACATTTTACCTGCCCGGTGACCAGCTGATTTTTGTTGTTCAGATAGAAGTCGTCCGGCTGATGGGCACTGGGGGTGAAGTGGTAGCGGGGAATGTTTGCAGCGCGGCAGAGGAAATCATTGGCAAAGAAGGCGCGTCCGATCGTGGCAAGATCATAGCAGCTGGTGTAATGATCGGGATTGTGCAGACCGTTGGGGTTCATGAAGTGCGAATCTCTGCAGCCGAGTTCCTTCGCTTTTTCATTCATTTTTTGCACAAAAGCGGGAATACTCCCGGCTACATGCTCTGCGACCGCGTTGGCCGCTTCATTGGCGCTGCCGACCAGGATGCCGTAAATGCACTGTTCCATCGGGAGGGACTCACCGGCATCCATGCCGATGGAGGATCCGTCTGCCGGAACGGAATGGACCGCCTGATAAGAAAAAGAAACGGTTTCGTTCAGGGCGGAATTCTCCACCGCCAGCAAACAGGTCAGGATCTTGGTGGTGCTGGCCGGATACATTCGCTGATGCATGTTTTTATCGTACAGGATGGTGCCGCTGCCGGCTTCCATGAGCACGGCGCACTCGGCGTTAATGTCCGGTGCAAGCGGCCAGTCCGTATCGGTGAGGAAATCTGTCGCTGCGGGTGTCCCGGAAGTGGTGGAGGACTCTTTTGTTGCGGAAACGGTAGAAGAAACATCGGATGCATCTGCGGAGGAGGAATTTGCAACAGAGGCAGATTCTTCTGTGGAAGACGACAAGGAAGCGGCCGCCTGTACTTTGGTTGGAGACTCCGCACGGACGCACTGCGGGGAGAGAAGAAAGCAGAGCGAGAAAAGCAGAAGGGTTTTGCCTATGAATTTCAGGAAGGTTCGGTTGGACTTCATTTCAGTATTATTCCGGAATAGAGCGCTTAGGATGAAACGCTCCTTCATCATCAAACAGAAGTGTCAGGTGCTCATTTACAGGCTTTATGGTACACCATAGAGGCAAGAAAGTCGATGGGAGCGTAGACCGGGTGCAGAAGTTTTGGGTATAATAAAAAAACATAAAAGAACGCAAAGGATGCAACGAAGGAAGGGAGGAAGTGTAGAATGAAACGTTTGGTTGCGATGTTGGCGATGATATCCGTCACAGGTGCCATGTTGCTTGGAGGCTGTGGTAAGGCGCAAAGCGCAGCAACGGGCAAGCAGGACGATGGGAAGAGCAAAGCAGAGGAAACAAGGCTGAATCTTTGGCTCCCGCCGTTTGCCGATAAGGACGGGGATCTGACGGATGCAGAGTTCTGGTCACAGGCAGTTGCGCCTTTTGAGAAGGAAAATCATTGTAAGATCTCCATTGAAATCATTCCCTGGGACAGTTATGAGGAAAAGTACCTGACCGGCATGTCCTCACCGGACGGTCCGGATGTAGGTTACATGTATATGGAAATGTTTTATGACTACATTCATAACGACCAACTCGTGGATATGGACTCTTTTTTTTTACAGAGAAGGAGAAGGAAAACTACGTCTATTATAATCTGGGCCATATTCAAGGCGGACAGTTTGCCCTTCCCTTTGTGGTCGGGAATCCCCGCGTGCTGATTGCCAATATGGATCTCTTAAAAAAAGCGGGCGTCGATCAGGTGCCCTCCACCTGGGAGGAGTTAGAAGAAACGGGATTAAAGATCAAAAAGAGCGAACCGGAGGTCGCCCCACTGATGCAGGACTGGGGAAATCCGCATTACGGCTCTCTCAATGAAATCTTCTGGCCCTTCTTCTGGAGCGCCGGCGGAGAAATTACCGATGACAAAGGAAATCTGACCATTGATTCCGAGGCGGGGAAAAAGGCGGTTGCTTACCTGACAAAGCTCAGGGAGGAAGGGGTGATCCCGGAATCGGCGACCTCTAACGATGACACCGTGAACGCATTTAAAACCGGAGAAGCGGCAATGATCATCATCGGTACCGCCAATGCGCTCGCCACCAAGAATATTCATTGGGATTTCACGCCCCTGCTCAAGGGCCTTTGGGCGACAAGTCGAAGACCTTTGTAGCCTGTGATTGCCTGGTGCTTCCGAAGAGGAGCAAGAACGTCGACCTGTCTATGAAGCTGATCAAATATCTGACCAGCGCCAAGGTCATGTCGGATTTCCATGAGCGCCTTTATCATCAGCCTCCCATCACGATGGATGATCCTTACAAGAGCGAGGATGTCTTTGCTTCCCTGTATACGGATTATGCCGACAACATGCAGGCGCTTCCCGTTTTCAGCAATGCGACCGGCATGTATGACGCACTGTACAAAAACCTGCAGTCCGTCATGCTGGGAGAAATGAAGGGAGACGAGGCACTCAGCGAAACCACGAGGTATTACAATGAGAATCTCAAATAAGGAAAGACGTGTATGAAGAGAAGTACAAGAGAAGCGTGGCAGGGGATTCTTTATATCCTGCCCGGCTTCCTGTTGATTTTTACTTTTTCCATTGTGCCGATTTTTATGACAGGCTATTTCAGTCTTACCGACTACAATTTGATGAGGCCGGCGCAGTTGATCGGTCTGAAGAATTACAGCCGCCTTTTCCATGATTCCTATTTTTCGGCGGCACTTAAGAACACGCTGCTCTATACGCTGGTGACGGTTCCGCTGCAGACGGCGGGCGCACTGACGGTCGCAGCTTTTTTTGCACAGAAGTTGCAGTCTGCAGCGGGAGGTTTTCTTCGCAGCATTCTCTTTATTCCCGTGATCGCTTCCAGTGTCACGGCGGCGACCATCTGGAAGATTATTTTTGCAACGGATAGCGGCGTGTGCAACACCATACTGGGCGTTTTTGGAATCGGGAAGGTGAACTGGCTGGGAAATCCTTCCACCGCCTTACTTTCGATTTGCGTCGTAGCCATCTGGAAAAACGTGGGTTACTTCATGGTCATTTACTATGCCGGTATGATGGCAATTTCCAGAGACCTCTATGAGGCGGCAAGGATAGACGGTGCGACACAGGCGCAGGTATTTTTCCGGGTGACCCTGCCACTTTTAAAACCGATCACGTATCTGGTGGTGACGCTCGGCATCATCTGGTCCTTCCAGGTCTTTGATCTCTCGTATCAGATGACGGGAGGAGGCCCCGGTACATCGACCGTCACTCTGGTGATGCAGATTTACAATTCCGCCTTCAAGCAGTACAGGGTGGGGTATGCCTGTGCGCTGGCTATGTTGCTGCTGGCTTTGGTTCTTGTCATCAATCTGGTCGAGAATCTGTTTTTCCGGGAAAGGGAGGGAAGGCGTGATGTCTAAGATAAAAAAATGGCACTTTCTCTCCGTCCTGGGGTTGCTTTTCGTCCTGCTCCTTGCCCTGATCAGCATAGCGCCGTTTGTCTATATGCTGCTTGCATCCTTCACCGATTCGAGAACGCCGGTATTTCTGCCAAACGAGCTGCATCTCGGCGATTTTTCCAATTACACCTATGTGTTTCGCAACAATGACTTCCTGCATTCCCTGATCAACAGTGTCATCGTGGTAGGGCTCTCCTGCGCGTTTAACTGCCTGCTGGCTTCCATGGCAGCCTACGGATTTGAGAAAAAAAATTTCCCGTTCAAGGAGGGACTTTACCTGATCTACCTTGCCACGATGATGATTCCGGGGCAGGTGACCATGATTCCGGTCTTTGTCATGATGAAAAAGGCCAACCTGTTAAACACTTACTTTTCGCTGACGGTCTTAATCCTGAATGCCTTCGGTGTGATCCTGATCAGACAGTTTATGAAGGGGATTCCGGACGATCTGTTGGAGGCTGCCAAGGTGGATGGTTGTCCGGAGGTCCGGCTCTTTTTTCAGATTGTGGTTCCGCTGATTCGGTCGGTCCTGGTTTCTCTCGTGATCTTCACCTTTGTGACCAGTTGGAATGATTTTTTATGGCCCCTTGTTTCGACCTCCACCTCGCGCATGTATACGTTGACGGTGGCGCTGTCCCTTTTAAAAACACAGTATACAACCAACTACGGGCTGTTGATGGCGGGAGCGACGGTGTCTTTTGTCTTTCCGTTTGCGGTCTATGTTTTCCTGCAAAAACAGTTCGTGGAAGGAATTGCGCTCTCCGGAATTAAGGGCTAGGGGAGAAAAAGAGCAAAGGACAGGGACTTTCGGGATAGAGCCGGTTGGAGAATGAGGCAAGTGGTTTGAGGAGGAAGCGTATGCAGCAAACGAGAGGGCGACAGATGGAAGCGGTCTTTTCCTGTATGTGGGTATCATCGCTGGTCAAGGTTTATCCGGATCAAATGCCACAGGAGATGGCGGAAAAAGGTTTGGTGGCGCTCAAAAAAGAATCGGTTTCCGTTCAGATCGCCTATCACTACGCTGGAGAAAGGGAAGAGTTCGGAGAGGTGAAAATGCATCTTCTGCGGGAAGGAAAGGAGATTTCTTCTCCCGGGAAAGAAGAGGAGACCGCCTTCCACCGTACAGAAGAAGAGACCATCCGTTGCAAGAAAAAAGAGGAGACTGCCCCCCGCCTTCGCATCCGACAGGTGAATCTGGTGCCCTGTGCCTATCCCTGCCATCCGAAAAGGGATGAGGACTATGACCGGACAAAGCCCGGTCTGTATCCGGATCTTCTCAGGAAAATACCGGAAGAGGGTTTTCCCCTGATCCCGGGGCAGTACAGGGCGCTCTGGCTGGATGTGGATGTGCCGGAAGGGGCGCCTGCAGGCCGTTATGAAATCAGGGTGCAACTGTACAGGAAGCCGTCCCTCCGCCTTTTGACGCCGGAAATGCTGGCAGAACGCAACCTTCCGGAAGGGGAACTCAGACTTCCGTCTCCGGAACGCAGACTTCCGGAAACGGAACTCAACCTTCCGGAAACGGAACCGATCACGGAGATGAAAATCCGGCTGGAGGTTCTCCCGGGGGTTCTGCCGGAACTTCCGATTCGCCATACGGAGTGGTTTCACGTAGATGCGCTCGCCCAATATTATCAGGTACCCGTGTTTTCCGAAGAACACTGGAACCTGATCCGCTCTTTTATCCGTACGGCAGTCAGGAATCACTGCAACATGATCCTGACGCCTGTATTTACCCCGCCCCTTGATACGGCGGTCGGAGGAGAGAGAACCACCGTGCAGCTGGTGGATGTGGCGGTGATGGGAAGGAACCGCTACCGTTTCGGTTTTGAAAAGTTGCTTCGCTGGATCCGGCTCTGCAGAGAAGAAGGGATGGTCTACTTCGAAATTTCCCATCTGTTCAGCCAGTGGGGCGCGGTGGCGGCTCCCAAAATCATGGGAGAAAAAGAGGGGCGTTTGCAGCGGTTGTTCGGCTGGGAAACGGAGGCATCCGGAGAGGAATACCGTCTCTTTTTGCAGGCATTTCTGAGGGAGCTGAAGGAGGTGCTTCGAAAAGAGGGCGTTCTGGAGCAGACCTATTTCCATATCTCGGATGAACCGAATTTAGAGCAGCTCTCCTCCTATCGGGCGGCCTTAGACGGCGTAAAAGAAGTGCTGAAAGACTGCAAGAGGATGGACGCCCTGTCCGATTATCATTTTTTTGAAGAAGGCCTGGTGCCGATTCCCGTCTGTGCGACCAATCGGCTCGATCCCTTTTTACAGAAAAGACCCAAAGAACTTTGGTGCTATTATTGTACGTCGCAGGGGGAAAAGGTCTCCAACCGCTTTATAGCGATGCCCGGCTACCGGACCCGTGTCCTGGGGGCGCAATTGTACAAGGAGAGACTGGACGGTTTTTTGCACTGGGGGTATAACTTTTACAACTCTCAGTATTCGCTGCATCCGGTGAATCCCTATCTTTGTACGGATGCAGGAGGGGCCTTCCCCTCCGGAGACCCGTTTATCGTCTATCCGGGTGCGGAGAAAGAGCCGGAAGAGTCGATTCGCATCCGACTCCTGGACGAAGCCTTCAGTGATTTTTGTGCCATGAAACTCTTGGAGCGGTTGACCGATCGGGAAACGGTGCTTGCCTGTATGGATCCGGAGGGGGAGCTCGGGATTGCGGACTATCCAAAGTCTGCGGCGGCAGTGGAGAATGATCGAATCAGAGTGAACGATGCGCTCAGAAAACTCCTTCCGCTGACACAATAAGGAAGCCTGTGCGGCGGTCTCCGAACACAGCGGCAGAGAAATACTGCCGAGGCAGGCAGAAGAAACGCTGCCGCGACAATCGATCTTGTTACAGACGTCTACTTGTGGAAAGGAATCCCTGCGCTATACTGTTACAGATTTTAAGGCTGACAGAAATGGACTTGAGAAGATGAATACAAAAAATTTGGTAAAAAGAATGGCGGGGGCTGTGGTCGGAACGCTTCTGTTTGCGGTAGTCACGCAGATTGAGATCTCCAGCCCTGTGGCAAATACCTATTTGCAGCCGCGAATGGGGATTTTGGCAGTGGTTTCTGCAGTCGGTGGGCCTCTCATCGGGGCGATCTGCGGCTTTGTCGGACATCTCCTGGGCGATTACTGGTTTCAGCAGAGAGAGGTCTGGTTGAGTTGGGCGCTGGCAGAGGCGCTGGTCGGTGTCGGGATCGGTTTCTTTCGTCAAAAATTTGATGTGCTTGGCAAGGGATTTCACACGAGACAGGGCCTCTTGTTTGAAGCGGTGCAGGTAGGCGCCAATGCACTGGCGTGGTTGGCGGTAGCGCCACTTCTGGATATGGTGCTTTACGGGCAGAGGGCGGAAAAAGTTTTTTTACAGGGGGCGGAGGCCTTTTTGCTCAATGCAGTCATAACCGGAGTGCTCGGACTGCTCCTCCTTGCCGCGTTTTCCCAGTGTTATCTGAGACTGCGCAGGTTCCGCGGCTAAAAGCGAAAGCGACCCGGTGATATCGCCTCGGCGATTCCGTCACGGCGCTTTCGGGGTGACGCTTCTGCTGGAGAAGCAACCATAGAGGGGGCATAGTGAAAGAAAAAATCAGTTTTGTGATTCCGTGTTATTGCTCGGAAAAGACGCTTCCTTCTGTCGTCAACGAGATCGATGACACGATGAATCAGGGCGAATTGCAGGAAAAATACCGGTATGAAATCATATTGGTCAATGATGCTTCCCCCGATCAAACGCTTTCTGTCATAGAATCGCTGGTAAAGCAGAAGGAAAATGTAACGGGAGTTCACTTTTCCAGGAATTTTGGTCAGCATGCCGCTCTGATGGCAGGGTTTCGTTATATTGCGGCGGATTCCGATCTCGTGGTTTGTTTGGACGACGACGGACAGACGCCGGCTGCGGAAGTGGGGAAACTCCTTCAAAAGCTGGAAGAAGGGTATGATGCCGTGTATGCCAGCTATGCGCATAAGCGCCAGAGTTTCTTCCGAAATTTGGCAGTGCGGTGAATGAGAAAATGACCAGAATCATGCTTGGCAAGCCGAAGGAGTTGCAGGTCAGCAGTTATTTTGCAGTGAAGCGCTTTCTGGTGAATGAGATGGTTCGCTACGAGGCCGCCTATCCTTATGTCATCGGTCTTCTTCTGCGTTCCACAAAGAATATTGCAAATGTGCCGGTCAACCACCGGGCCAGGGAGGTGGGCAGCTCCGGCTATACGATGAAAAAGCTGCTCTCGCTCTGGTTTAACGGGTTTACCAATTTTTCCATCAAACCGCTTCGCATTGCAACGGTGATGGGGGCGGTGCTGGCACTGGTCGGCTTTCTCTATGGAACCTTCACGATCATCAAAGTACTGTTCCATCTGTATCCCGGACAAATCCCGACCGGATGGGCCTCTACCATCTCCATCCTGGTCTTTATCGGCGGGATGTTAATGCTGATGATCGGTATGGTGGGAGAATACATCGGGCGCATCTATATGACCATGAATGCGCAGCCGCAGTATGTGGTCAAAGAAGTGATCCGGAAGGATACAAAGGCAGAAGCAGCTGAGGATATCCCAAACGGCGGGCACTGAAGCCCTGAGAGAAGAAGGGAAAATATGTCACTGAAGAAGGAAAACGTCAGAATAACGGTTGCAGGCACCGGCTATGTAGGGCTCAGCATGGCGACACTTTTTATCGCAGCACCATGAGGTGCAGGCGGTGGATCTGGTCAAAGAGAAGGTGGAGATGATCAATGCGCGGAAATCTCCGATTCAGGACGCGGAGATCGAGCGCTTTTTTGCAGAAAAAGAGCTGAAGCTGCAGGCGACGACGGATGGAGAAGCCGCCTACCGGAATGCAGATCTCGTGATTATCGCCACGCCGACCAACTACGATGCCAAACGAAATTTCTTCGACACCTCGGCGGTAGAGGCCGTGATCGATCTGGTCCTGAAAGTGAATCCCAAGGCTTTCATGGTGATCAAATCCACCATTCCGGTAGGTTATACGGAACATATCCGCAAGGAAAAGAATTGTAAGAGGATCTTCTTTGCGCCGGAATTCTTAAGGGAAAGCAAGGCGCTCTATGACAATCTTTACCCCTCCCGCATCATTGTCGGAACAGACCCTGACGATCCGGACCTGGATGCAGCGGCCCGTTTTTTTGCCGAACTCCTGCAGGAAGGAGCCCTCAAGGAAGAAATCGATACCCTCTTCATGGGCTTTACGGAAGCGGAGGCGGTCAAACTTTTTGCCAACACCTATCTGGCGCTGCGGGTCAGTTTTTTTAACGAACTGGATACCTATGCGGAAATGAAGGGGCTGCAAACGGAGAAGATTATTGACGGCGTCTGCCTGGATCCCAGAATCGGCCAGCAGTATAACAATCCCTCCTTCGGTTATGGCGGCTATTGTCTGCCCAAGGATACCAAACAGCTGTTGGCAAACTATAAAGACGTGCCGGAGAACCTGATTGAGGCGATCGTGGAATCCAACCGGACGAGGAAGGATTTTATTGCGGATCGCGTGTTGCAGATGGCGGGCTACTATTCCGCCAGCGGCCAGTATGATGCCTCCAGAGAAAAAGAGGTCACCATCGGCGTCTATCGTCTCACCATGAAAACGAATTCCGACAACTTCAGGCAGTCTTCGATTCAGGGCATTATGAAGAGAATCAAGGCGAAGGGAGCAAAGGTGATCGTATTCGAACCGACGCTTGCAGACGGGAGTACCTTTCGGCAGCAGGGTGGTCAATGATCTGACGGCATTTAAGCAGGCGAGTGACGCCATCATTGCCAATCGGTACGATCCGGTGCTGGATGATGTAAAAGAAAAAGTCTACACCAGAGATATCTTCCGCAGAGATTAACGAGGGCGACTTCTTTTGCAGAGAATAGAATCACCCATCCCGTTATCGGAAAGCCGTAAGAGGCACAACCTTCCGCAACCGCATTGAAAGACGCGAAAGGATGGCACAGAGTAGCAGCGTAAGACCAAAGAGAAGGAAGGGCTTGCAAAAGGCAAAGGCGGTGCTGTTTTCCCCTATGCGAAGGAAATGATTCCAGACGGAGAGAAGGAGCACATGCCAGCAATAGATGCCTGCAGAGTACTTTCTTCCGATGGTTGACAGAAGGCGGAAGGGAAGGCGCTCGGAAGAAGCGGATCTTCCGGTCTTCTCAAAGGAGGCCGTGAGCCTGGTGAGAGCAAGAACCATCAAAAGAGTGCCGACCATGACGGTATGATTGCCAAAGAGGGCAGATTCCAGGAGTGTCAGGCAGCAGCCAGGGACAAGCAGAAGGACAGAAAGCTTTTTGCTTTCGCCAAGGGAGAGCCTTTTCTTCCCCGTTTGTGTGAACGGGATGGAGAAAGCAGGGGGAGTCGGCAGCGCTCTATGGGTTTGTTCTGCAAAGGCCATTCCGATTGCCGAGAACGGAAGACCGACAAAAAACCAGTTCCGCAGCATATACCAGGTGCGGATGGAAAGGTCAAAAGGGCGGATAGGGTAATAAATCTGCAGCAGTTCGCCGAAAAACAGACCGGAGAGTGGAAGGACGATGAGAAGGGGAAGGAGCTTCCGGATGAAAGCTTCCCCGCTTTTACCTGATCTCCCGGCAACGAGAGACAGGAGAAGGAAGAGCAGCGTGACATAGGTGGCGGCGAACAGATACCACTGGTGGTCGTAATCATAGGAAAAGTCATAGATCACCTTGGAGGAATTGAAGGCAAAAAAGCGAATCCATTCGCCGGGGTTAAACTTTTCCAGGCGCCAGTCATAGAAGGTTTTTCCCGCCTGGAGATAAAAGAAAAGGGAATAAAGGCTGTAAACGGTGAAAACCTTCAGGGTCAGCAGGAGAAGGCGCCGAAGCTTCTTGCACAGAAAAGGAACAAGCTCCTGCCCGGAATCCGTTTCGTTTCGGGGAAGCAGATATCTTCCATGGACGACAAAAAAGAAGGGAACGGCGAAGGTGCCAAGGTTCTGAAGGGCGGTGCCGAGACGGCCGGGAAAGGGGCAGTGGATCAGCACCACAAAGAAACAGGCGACTGCCTTGCAGGCATCCGTAAAGTCGTTGCGCAGGGGTAAATTGATATTCTCATAGGGGCATTCATTTGTTTTTTTCATGGAAAGATTATAAGTTTTTTTAACTCCGGTGTCGAATCGGGAAACGGAAAGAAGGAGCGTATGACGAAGCCGGGCAAAACCTGTGCCATCGTCCTGGCAGGCGGGAGCGGCAGCAGGATGCAGGCAAGAACCAAGAAGCAGTTCATGGAGGTGGACGGTGTGCCGCTGTTGTGGTACAGCCTGCAGGTGTTTCAAAGCTGCTCGGCGGTGGATGAGGTGATCCTGGTCACTTCCGGGGAAGACCTCGACCACTGTCGTCTGGATATCGTTGTGCACTACGGGTTTTCCAAGGTGAAACAGGTGGTGGAAGGAGGGAAGGAGCGCTATCATTCCGTTTTTGCAGGACTTTCAGCCGTCACCCCGGATACCTCCTATGTGTTGATTCATGACAGCGCCAGACCCTTTGTAACGGAGGAAATCATCAGACGTTCTCTGGAAGATGTACAGCAATACGGCGCCAGCATTGTAGCGATGCCGGTCAAGGATACGATTAAGCTCTGCGATGAGGAGCAGATGGTCACGCAGACACCGGACCGCGCTCATACCTGGCTGATGCAGACGCCACAGGTTTTTTCTTATTCTCTGGTGAAAAAAGCCTATGAGAAACTGATGGAAAGTGAAAAAGCGTTGATTCAAAAAGGCATCCATATCACGGATGACGCAATGGTAGTGGAAACTTTTTTTCCGGCGCAAAAGATTCATCTTGTAGAAGGCAGTTATGAAAACTTCAAGGTGACGACACCGGAGGATTTATTGTTTGCACAAGTATATGGAAAAAGGAGGCAGTAAATGGCGAATCCTAACGCAGGAGAGAAAAACCCGGTCCTGAAGCTCATCATCCTGATGGTCTTTGCCGCAATGCTGGCACTGGGTGTCTTCATGGCTTTAAACCGTAGCAAGGGAGCGTCCCAGTCGGATGAAGAGGACATGGTGCTGACACCGGTGCAGATGGTCACATCCATGGATCTGCAAAAAAACTACCCAAAGAATGAGCGGGCGGTCGTTTCCGCTTACCTGCAAATCACAAAGGCTTTATATAATGAGCAGTACAGCGAGAAAGAATTTGACGAAATGGAAAAGCAGCTGGTGCAGCTGTATGACGAAGAGTTTCTGAAGCAGCAGTCGGACTATCCGGCACAGCTGAAAAAAGAAGTCGATCAAAAGAAAAAAGACGGTTATACGATCTCCAACTTTGTGGTGGCAGAAAAGGACGATGTGAAATTTTCCGAAGTGGACGGCAAGGAAATGGCAGGTTTGCAAACCATGGTTTCCATGCGCTACAAGGAGCGGATCCAAACCATGTATTACAATTTCGTGCTGAGAAAAGCAGAGAACGGACAATGGAAGATCGTCGGTTGGGAAAAGACGGATCAGTCGGATATGGGGTTTAATGCAAAATGAAAAAGCGTGAAGGGGAGATTGCCGTCCTTGGCATTGAGAGTTCGTGTGATGAGACGGCGGCAGCCGTGACGGTAAACGGGACCGATGTGAGAAGCAATATCATCTCTTCCCAGATTGAAATTCACACACAATACGGAGGCGTGGTTCCGGAAATCGCCTCCAGAAAACATGTCGAAAAGATAGACAGCGTGGTTCGTGAAGCGCTTGCGCAGGCGGATGCAAAACTGTCGGAGATGGATGCCATTGCCGTCACGAGCGGACCGGGACTGGTCGGTGCGCTCCTGGTCGGAGTTTCCTTTGCAAAGGCGCTTGCCTTTGCAAAAGGGCTGCCGCTGGTCGGGGTGCATCATATTGAGGGGCATATCTCCGCCAACTTTATTGAGCACCCGGAGCTGCGCCCTCCCTTTCTCTGCCTGGTGGCTTCCGGCGGACATTCTCATCTGGTGATGATGAAGGATCACGGAGAATATGACATCCTTGGACAGACGAGGGACGATGCGGCAGGAGAAGCCTTGACAAGGTGGCAAGAGCTATCGGGCTGGGGTATCCCGGGGGACCTAAAATCGACCGGGCGGCACAGGAAGGGAATGCAGATGCCATCCGTTTTCCGCAGGCGAAAATCGCAGACGCCGCCTATGATTTCAGCTTCAGCGGACTGAAGAGCGCCGTTCTCAATTATCTGAACCATTGCGAATGTAAACACATCCCGGTGGTGGTGCCGGATCTGGCCGCCTCTTTTCAAAAGGCGGTTGTTGAGACCCTGGTTTCTCATACGATGCGGGCAGCGCAGGAATTTCACTGCGGTCAGGTTGCAATTGCCGGCGGAGTGGCTTCCAACTCTCTCCTGCGGAGAGAGATGCAAAGGCAGTGTGAAGAAAGAGGGGTTCACTTCTATCGCCCCTCCCCCATCCTCTGTACGGACAATGCGGCGATGATATCCTGTGCCGGATATTATATGCTGCAAAAGGGGATTCGCAGCGGAATGGATCTGAACGCAGAACCCAACCTTCCTTTGGGGGACCGCTCCAGAAGATTTCATGCCGGACAGAGATGAGGGAAGCTTCGAAAAAAGAATTGACAACAAAAGTGCATTCTGCTATTGTATGAAAACAGAACGAGCGGAATTAGGCTCTTATTTTTTTGTTTGATCATAACCGTATGACTGCTTTTTCTATGCAATGATGGATCGGAGGAACGCGAGATGCGTACAAGAATCACACTTGCTTGCACGGAGTGCAAGAACAGGAATTATGACACCACAAAGGACAAGAAGACACATCCGGATCGTATGGAGATCAAGAAGTACTGCCCTTTCTGCAGAAAGCATACCCTTCATAAGGAGACCAAGTAAGACCATAGCGTCTTTTCATGGCGCAGCTGCGCAGACGGATGCGGGGGAATGAAGATGGGTGAAGTGACAAAGACAAAAACGGAAGACAGGAGTAAGACTGCTTCATTTATCCGGGGAATTCAAAAGGAATACAGCAAGATTTCCTTGGACTTCCGGTGAGGATGTGGTGAAGCAGACAAGTGCAGTGATCATCGTGTCCTGTATCACGGGGCTGATCATAGCCGGACTGGATGCTTGCTTTTCCACAGTGCTGAACGGACTGATGGGACTGGTGAAGTGATTTTGGCCCACCAAGGGAAGAGGTAATTTGGAATATGGCAGATGAAGATAAGGTACTGTTAGACGAAGAAACGGCCGGACAGGAACCCGATTCGGAGAATGCATCCCGGATGACAGAAGATCATACAGACGAAGGATCTGCTTCTTCTAAGGAGAGGGCAGAATTCGCACAGCCCGAAGCGGGGGCAGAATCCGCACAGGTGGAAGACTCCGCACCATCAGAAGGAACGGAAGAAGAGTCTGTACAGTCGGAAGAGGAAGAGGCTTCCCCCCTGACAGAAGGGGAGAAGAGCAGATACCACTGGTATGTCGTACACACTTACTCCGGATATGAGAACAAGGTGAAGGCAAACCTGCAGAAAGCAATCGAGAACAGACATCTCGAGGAGCAGATTCTGGAGATCCGAATCCCGATGCAGGATGTGGTGGAAGTGAAGAACGGACGCCGCAGGCCGGTACAGCGCAAAATGTTTCCCGGCTATGTGCTGGTGAACATGGACATGAATGACGACACCTTGGTATGTCGTGCGCAATACGCGCGGCGTGACGGGATTTGTAGGACCGGGCAGCAAACCGGTACCGCTGTCCGATGCGGAAATCAAGCCCCTCGGGATCAAGACGGAGACCATCAGCGTTGATTTCGGCGTTGGGGATGAGATCGCCGTGATTGCGGGTGTCTGGAAGGATACTACGGGTTATGTTCAGCGTATGGACTATGGCAAGCAGTCTGCCACCATCAATGTCGAGCTGTTTGGCAGAGAGACGCCGGTGGAAATTTCTTTTGCTGAAGTCATGAAGCTGGATCGGTAAAGGGGAGTTCGTTGGGGGCAACCCGTTTGAATCCCTACATCGGAACCCAGGAATTGTAAATTCAAAATTGGAATCTCCAAATTGCAATCGCATGACAGGGGATTGTGAGGATATCGAAACGCATTTGCGTTTGATATAGATAGAGGAACAGGACGTGGGAGGAAGTAGCTTCTATACTTCTGCCGACCACGGTCTCAGCGCCAGAGAAGGCACAGACGATGCCTTCGGAATGGAGGACACAATGGCAAAAAAAGTTCAAGGCTACATTAAGCTGCAGATTCCTGCAGGCAAGGCAACACCGGCTCCCCCGGTAGGACCGGCGCTCGGTCAGCACGGGGTGAACATCGTTGAATTTACGAAGGCGTTCAATGCACAGACCGCCGATAAGGGCGATGTGCTGATCCCGGTGGTGATCACGGTTTATACCGATAGAAGCTTCACCTTTATCACCAAGACCCCTCCGGCAGCCGTCCTTTTAAAGAAGGCCTGCAATCTGCAGAAGGCTTCCGGTGTACCGAACAAGCAGAAGGTTGCGACCATTTCCATGGACAAGGTCAGGGAGATCGCAGAAACCAAAATGCCCGATCTGAATGCAAATGATGTGGATGCCGCTGCCAGCATGATTGCGGGCACCGCCAGAAGCATGGGCATCAAGGTAGAAGGATAAGGGGGAGGAGAACACCATGAAGCACGGAAAGAAATATACCGAAGCTGCCAAATTGATTGACAGAACACAGTTCTACGAACCCGCACAGGCTTGTGAGCTGGTGAAAAAGAGCGCAACCGCGAAATTTGACGAGACGGTTGAGGTTCATATCAGAACTTCCTGTGACTCCCGTCATGCGGATCAGCAGATCCGTGGTGCAGTCGTTCTCCCGCACGGAACCGGAAAGAAGGTTCGTGTACTGGTATTTGCAAAGGGAACCAAGCTGGACGAGGCGCAGGCTGCAGGAGCAGATTTGTCGGCGGCGAGGAGCTGATCCCCAAGATCCAGAAAGAGGGATGGCTGGATTTCGATGTGGTCGTCGCCACTCCCGATATGATGGGCGTCGTCGGACGTCTCGGTAAGGTACTCGGTCCCAAGGGACTCATGCCGAACCCGAAGGCCGGAACGGTCACAATGGATGTCACCAAGGCAATCAACGACATCAAAGCCGGTAAGATCGAGTACCGTCTGGACAAGGCAAATATCATCCACTGCCCGATCGGCAAGGCCTCTTTCAGCGAAGAGCAGTTAAGTGACAATTTCAATGCGCTGCTTGAAGCAATCGCAAAAGCGAAACCTTCTACCGTCAAGGGACAGTACCTGAAGAGCATCACGCTGGCAACCACCATGGGCCCTGGCGTCAGAGTCATTGCGAACCGTTACTAATTCCTTTGGCAGTATGCATTCGAGTATGCAAAGAAGTCTCTCATTCCGGAGAGACTTCTTTTTTTCAAGAAGGAGAGGCTTCTTTTTTTCAATCAGGAGAGACTTCCTTTTTTCAATAAGGAGAGAGTTTTCAATCTCATGGGACTGCTGTTTCAAGCGGGGGAGGCTACTGTCTCATTCCGGGAGACTTGGATGGAGATCAAACACCGAATCGAAGAGTTGTTGGGAAGCGATAAAGACAGGATTTTGATTGGCATAGACGGCCGGGCAGGAAGCGGGAAAACCACTCTTGCAAGAAAGCTTGCGGAAGTGTTTGACTGCAATGTGTTTCAAATGGATGACTTCTTTTTGCAGGGATATCAACGGACGGAGGAACGAGCAAAGGAAGTAGGCGGCAATGTAGATTATGAACGCTTTCAGAAAGAAGTTCTTCTTCCCCTAAGGAAAAAGGAAACCGTTTGGTACCGGCCCTTTCGCTGTCAAACCATGGAATTACAGGAGAAGGTGGAGATGCCTTTTCGGAGGCTGAACATAATTGAGGGAAGCTATGCACAGCATCCATATTTTGGCGACCCCTATGATTTGAAAATCTTTGTGGATATTGATCCGGACTTGCAGCTTGAGCGGATCGAAAAGCGGAATGGGGCGCAGAAACTGGAGCAGTTTAAGACGCTCTGGATTCCGAAAGAAGAAGCCTATTTTGCAAAGTTCTGGATCGCCGCGCATGCGGACCGAATCATTTCAGGAAAGGATTTTTAAGACGTCGCTCCTTTCTGAACCCGGGTTTTTCTGTGTGACGTCATTTCGTATAGGAGTTATTTCATGAACATAAAAAAATTGACCTATGGCGCCATGTTTTTGGCACTGGGGATTGTTCTCCCCAGCATCACCTCCGGCATTCCGGAAATCGGAAGAGCGCTTCTTCCGATGCATTTTCCGGTGTTCTTTGCGGGACTGGTTTTGGGCCCCCTGTATGGTCTTCTCCTCGGGATCCTGACGCCTCTCCTTCGCTCTTTCCTCTTTGGAATGCCACCCATGCTTCCAACAGCACTTGCGATGGCATTTGAACTTGGAACATACGGGTTTGTGATCGGTTGTCTTTACAGCCGTTTTTCGGAAAAAAATTGGAAGACGACCCTGTATTCGCTTCTCGTCTCCATGCTTTCAGGACGCATCGTCTGGGGCATCGTGGACTTTTTCCTCTTAGGGCTTCTCGGAAAGAGCCTGACTTTTTCGATGTTTTTATCAGCGGTCTTCCTCACGTCCTTTCCGGGAATTCTCTTGCAGCTGATTCTGATTCCCCTTCTCATGGAACGACTGGAAAAGAGAAATGCGTTACAGAAGGGATAGAATTTCCAGGGGATTCAAGGTATGATGGAGTTGAATCTAATTCTCGTTTCGGTTGTAGAATATTTTTTGACACGCATTCCACTCTAGGAACGGGATCTGATATTTCTAAGGCAAAAGAAAAAATCGTATCACTTTTTGGAGATATGAAAATATCATGAAAAAAACCGAGAAGAAGGATCAGAGCGAACAAAAGAAAAAAATAAATTATACGGTAGTTTGCATCAATGAGTTTGCCTATAAATACCATATTGCTGCGAAGGAAGCCTTCACCTATCTTTATGACCATAAAGGAATAGAATTCATCAAGGAGCATTATGATATAGAACATACGCTGAGCCTTGATGATGCAGTGGAGGATCTGACCTTGGTTTGTAGAAGAAACGGGGGAAATTACTGATGCTTTTGTATCATGGTAGCAATACGGATATAAAAGCAATCAATCCTGCGATGTGTCGCCCATATAAGGATTTTGGACAGGGATTTTATCTTACTGCCATGGAAGAGCAAGCCAAGAAGATGGCAGACAGAGTGGCAAGGATTTATGGTGGGGCGCCTGTTCTTAATGTGTACGAGATTGATGATGATATGGCGCTTCTGTTTCGCCAGTATGAAAACGGGGTAATAACCTTTGAAAGCATGTTGAGCGGAATGCTATACAAGAAAACGACCAATCAATACTCCTTCCATACGGTGAGGGCGATCCGTCTCTTGAGAAAGGTAGATATCTGATATGGAAAAAAGGGAACAGATGATCGAGTATATGGTTCAGGATCTGGTCGAAATGCTTTCAGAAGTTCAGGGCATCGAATATGATATAGCAATGCGCATGATATATGATTCGGAAGTCTATGAAAAATTGATAGATGAAAAAACCGGACTTTATAGAGAGAGTCCGTCCTACGTATTTGATTTATTACAGGATGAGATGAATTTCGGACATATTGTTCAGGCAGAACTGTAGAGATCATCCACATGATCTCTACAATCGTAGGGCAGGGGGCGCAGAGAGCGCTCTGACTGCGGAACGGACAGGAAGTGAGTTATCCCTAAAACCTTTCGCCCAAAGCGGGGACAAAGATACAGAATTTTTGCATCTCTTAGAATCTGAATGTAATGGGATAAGGTTGCCCTCGAAATGCGAAGTCCGTTGCCTTCCAGTGACTTTTGTAATCGATTGATGCTGGTAGTCGCACCAAAATTGTTTATCACATAGTTACGCACGGTTGTGAATGCACCCACATCCCTGATCTTCGTTCTGACAGCGATATCTTTCTCAAAAATTTCGTCAATCAGGCCTCGTACATAAATTCTCTTTTCTTCGAGTCTGTCAAATAGAACCGTTCTTGGAAAACCACCTTCTAAGAGATAGGAATTCAGTTCGATTTCAGAACCCGGATGAATCTCCTTGTGATAGAACTTTTTCATTCCTTCATATTCATCAAAGGTCAGCGGGTATAGTTCAAATTCCAAATTCCATCATCCATCTCCCGAGTGTAGTGGTGAATATTGATGTTATTGTAGCAAAAATTTGATTTTTTTCAAAAGTTGCAACGTTAAAAGTAGATCTGTCTGGTCACGTAGGCGCTTATACATCCGATTTGCCTCCGAGCCCGCTCCATTTTCTGAGAAAGCCTGTCATCCGGAGTTAGCCTGAGATCTAGGAAGCGAAGGCAGTCGCTGGTGCGGAGGATGTCTCTATTCTGCGGTCGAAAACGCTATTTCATTGGGAGGACCAGCAGAGGCAGGCAATATGGAAAATATTTTTGATGCAATGCAGGCAAGCATCAACGGCGCAACATCAAAAGAAGCGTGGTTTAAGGCTCAGATCTGGGGACTTTGATTGTGATATCTTGACTACCCTCCTCGGACAGGAGTACAGTGACGGTGAAAGTGGCAAACCTTATTTCGCGTTACGGGCACCTCTGCCCATTGATTCCTACAGTAAACTTAAGCTATCCATTTGATCAACAAAGCTTGTGTATTAGCATTTAATAGACGATTACATAAACTATCTAAACATCGATATCGGAAAGGAAAAATAAAATGACGAAATTTTTTTCAAACGATGTGTATGTATTTTTGTTCTCCACGATGATTTCTTTAATTTTTTTATGTTCCAGTATCCGTTAACCTGTAATGCTTTCAATAAAGATGTCGAGCATGGGACTGTAGTTGTAGCCCTGTATGCAAATAATTTACGATACATTTATTATAATATGGATACCGGTGATTGGGCCAGAGACGAGAATGGGCGTCTTATTCAATCCGCCCTACAGGGAAGTAGGGTTTTGTTATATGGTTCCGGTTTCTTTGTGGGTAGGACAGATGAAAAAGCTAAATATATTGTTACTAATAACCATTGTATTGAGAATTTTCTAGAATCGAAAGAAGGTGGACCATCACATATAGATACAGAAGAAGAAGTTAAATCTGATGGGTATACATATAAAAAAGCTTTGTACTTTGATAGTTGCGAGTTACGTGTTTACTATGATAAGAATGATTATGAAGAAGCCTTCGTAGAAGCTCATGGAGATACGGATAAACAAGATCTTGCAATATTGAAATTACGAGAAGGCACATCAAAGAGAAGTCCCTTGACTCTTCAAATTCCGAATGAAGATATGGTCGGTGATACAGTATATGCCGTAGGCTTTCCCGGGAATGCTGACAATGGTCTCACAGGTGCCAGTCGATGGGGTGAATCTGATGTTACTGTTACAAAAGGTTCAGTCAGCCGTTTTGTAGCTGCATCAGGGACTGGCGTAGAACGAATACAAATGGACGCAGTGATCCAGCACGGCAATTCGGGCGGGCCTCTCGTTACAGAAGCAGGAGCTGTAATTGGAGTGAATACCAACGGTGTGGGCAAAGATGGAGAGGAAAGCTATTATGCGATCAGCACTACGGAAGTAGTAAACTTACTTGATAAGGCGAATGTGCCTTATGAGATGGAGGGAAATGGTGGTATCGGTAGGAACAGCAAGCTGCTGTTTAGATTGCCGATGATCGCATTGGTGTTCATCGTTTTCATCGTTGTAGTAATCATTATTATACGCGCAAGAAAGAAAAGGCCAATCAAGAATGCAGCTAGTATAAACACGCCGATGCAGCCTTATGATAACCACAGTTTTAGCAACCAGAATGGTTCGTTGGGGGGAGGAGGCGTGAATCAAAATACCCAGGCACAGCCGTACAATTCTCAAGCATGCTGCACTAAATGTGGAGCTGCATTATCAGGAAATTCTAAGTTTTGTCCAGAATGTGGCAACAAAGTAGGATGAGAAGGCAATCATTTAGCATCGAAAGAGAAGCCAGGAACGTATGGAATCCATGGCTTCTCTTTTGTCAGTGAAAAGGCCATGGTACGCTTTGAATGGAGAAGAGCAAATGGATCATCAGGAATGGACATTGCAATGTGAAGATTTATCAAAAGAGTATCAAGTGCTCCGTGCCGGGCAGTCCGGGGAGGTCAATTTAACTCTTCATAAGGGCGAGTTCCTGATGATTATGGGGAAGTCGGGGGCGGGAAAAAGCACCCTGATTCGAATGATGGACGGGCTGCTTTCGCCGACAAAGGGAAGGGTATTATTTGACGGAGAAAATATTTTTGATTTTAGTGAAAAAAAGCGTTCTGATTTTCACGGGAAGAAAACAGGAATGGTATTCCAGGACAGCAGGCTCTTAGAGGATTTCACTCTGGTTGAAAATGTGGCGCTGCCGGGATGTTTGTATCAAAAGAGGGCAGTGGCATTGGAGAGAGCTGCAAAGCTGATAGAAGCCATGGGGCTCGCGGAGCAGAAGGACCGCCTTCCCTTAGAGGTTTCTGCAGGACAGAGACAAAGGGTGGCGCTTGCAAGAGCAATGATGAATCATCCGGAGCTTCTGTTTCTGGATGAACCGACAGGAAACCTGGACAAACAAACGGCAGAAGACGTGATGCAAATCCTTTTGGCTCTGCACCGCAAAGGGCAGACAATCGTGATGGTGACGCATGAAGAATCTTTGCAGCCAAGGCGGACAGGTTGATTACGATGCAAGACGGTTGTGTGAGGAAAGGAGATGATCGAACTTGAGTGCAAGTAGTCTTCTTTTCGAAAACAAGTATTTTCGCAGTAAAAAAAGCCGATTCCCCTTCTTTGTCACAGGTGCGCTCAGTGCCTTTCTTCTGACAGGGGTGTTGGTTCTGAACCTTCGTTTAACGTCCATTTTTCAAAATACGTATCGAGGAGCGTCTCTTCCTAATGGTGCCCTCTCGGTCTCTGAAAGAGAGGGATCCGTGGAGGAGTTGCAGAAATTTTTGTCGGAAGAGAAATTTGTTCGGAAGGCGGAGTGCTATGAAAGGGTGCTGGTGCATCACGTAGAGGGAAGCAGCGGGAATGTTCTTCCTTTCGCCTATTTTGCGGTACCCGTCAGGGAGGGGGAACAGCCCCCAAAGGGGGAGATCCATCGAAATTTTGCCTGCGGATCTTTCGCGAGCGGAGAAGAGGTATCGTTTCAGGCAGGAGGGGGGAAAGAGCAAGGGGCGAATCGCCGAAATGATTCCGGATCCGATCAATGGGGCGCCGGAATTGATGACAGCCTACCTGTATGGAAACAAAGAGGAACTACAGGAACTGAAAGGAGAGGGAGAAGGGGAGTTTTATCTGACTCTTTGGCTGGATCATCCGGAGGCGGATGAGTCACAGATTCTGAAGGATTATCACCGCTATTTTGGAAAAGACTTTGCCGGATCCGTCACCTCTTTTCAGACTATCATGCATAACTATTTGTACAGCTATCGGCTAATGGGAAATTACATGGTCTATCTGCTGTGTTTCCTTCTGGCTTTTGTCTGTCTCCTGATTTTGCTTCTGATGAACATGGAACTTCGAACGGATCAGGAGACCATTCGAACCTTAAAGATCCTGGGATTCACCGGCGCACAGATTCGATTGAATTATCTTAGAATGTATGGGAAGATCACGGCGGCGGGAGCGCTTCTCGGAGGAGGCGGGATGGCAATCCTGCTGCGAAAGTGGCTGAACCGGATGTTTGATGGTGCAGGGGGGATTCGCATCTCCTGGATTTCTATGCTTCTTCCGGCGCTGTTTGCCCTCGGGATTGTCCTCCTGCTTCATACCTTGTTGCTTTTGATTGCCTTGCACAGGATCTCCTCCCTTCCGCTGACGGAAGCGGAACATGAAAAGACACGGTTTCGTGTGAATCATCTGTGTTTTAGAAAGTGCGGAGCTTCCCCGAAGCTTCTCCCGTTCTCTCTGGGAATGCGGGATATGGCAGGCAGGAGATCGGAAACGGTTTTCATTCTGGTCGTTGCTGTGTTGTGCACGGTGGTTTTGTTATTGGGGATCTTTGTTCTGAATGGCGTTTTTAAGCGCGAGGATCATTTGGCCGAGTGGGGCTTCGTGCATGCAGACATTTATGTAGCGAGAAAGAAGGCGGTCACGGAAGAACAAGCGGGTCTCCTGACTTACTTGAACCGGGATACGGATGTGGATTACGTATATTCCGGCTTAACTGACATGGTTTCTTATCAGCTGGAGGGAGAGGATGCAATCCGTCAGGTGAGTGCGGATGTCTATTACCGCGGTTTCCGGAAAAAGAGACGTACGCCTTCTTTGAGGGCGGAAACCCAACCTCCACCGATGAAATTGCCGTAGGAATCAATTTCGCAAAAAGAAATCACCTGCGTATCGGCAGTGTGCTTCATCTTTTGCAAAAGGGTGAGAAAAAAAGTTACACCGTTACAGGGATTTACCCTTCTTACCGCAATCAGGCAAATTCGGTGCGTTTTTTCGTGGAAGACATCTTTTCCTATTTTGACAGTCGCATGACGGGGTATTATACCATTGTCCTCAAGGATCCGCATAGCCAGGGACGTGTCATACAGGATTTATCAAAGAAATATCCGGAATTTGATTTTTATCCTATGACAAGGAGTACCTCTCGTACGGTGAACAAGATGATTCCGCCTGTGATCCTTAGCGTGTGCATGGTACTGCTCCTCTATCGCATGGTCTTGCATTTCCTCGTACGGCGAATGGATCAGGACCTGGAACAAAACAGGGACATTCAATCCGTTCTGGGATTTACGAAAAGACAGATCCGGAGACAGAGAAAGGTCCGCTTTCATTTGCCGGAGCTGATGGGAACTCTGTTGGCGCTCGCTTTATCCGGTGTGCTGGTTGCGTGGGTTTTGCGGCCTCTGGCGAACGAACTGGGTCTCATGCAAATACCCTATCAACCCTCTCTGATCGGGATCCTGGCGACAGCTGCAGGGATCCTTCTGGCCGGAACGCCGGGTAGAATCAGGAGAAGGCGGTTGGACAGGTGATAGTCCGATTTTTACCGGGTAACAACCAAAACTTCCCCTACTAAAAGTGTGATTAGCCCCTGTTGGTCAAACCATAGTCATGTGATTCGGGAATCCAGGTTATCTCCGCTGATTTAGCGATGCTTCAATGTTCCGTCGCCCTGCAGGGTGGCGGAACCGGACATCCGGTTCAGGTAAGAAAAGATACGGGAAGCTTCGCCTTCGTCAGCCCTGGACGTGAAGAGGTTTGACTGGATGGCAGGAATGAACTGCACACTTTGCAGGGCATTGTGGTCGATGACGGCTTTGACCATGCCGGTATCCGCTTTCTTAGAGTTGAAATAAAAGTTCCCCAGACTGTAAAAAACAGGTGTCTCGCCGACAAACTCTATCTTTTGCAGAACATGGGGGTGCGCCCCCAGAATCAGACCGGCGCCCGCAGCTGCGATTTCCGGTGCCTGCTTCTCCTGCATCCAGTTCAGCTGGCTGGTCGATTCAGTTCCCCAGTGCATGATGACGATGACAAAAAAACCTTTTTCTTTTTCTTCCCGGACCCTCTGTAGCAGATAAGAATCCTCTACAGTGCGGAACACACCGGACAGGGTGTCAGTGGCGCCTCTTGTGTCCGGATGATCACCGGCTTCCACATCTGTGGCGGAAAGAATCGAAATCTTACACGCATTACTGAAAAAATGATAGGCAGTCGCTGCTTCGGACAGATTGTTTCCTGCGCCGATATGGGAAATGCCGGCATTGTTGAGCGCTTCCAGGGTGCACTTTAGCCCCGCCTCCCCATAATCAAAGATATGATTGTTGGCAAGGGTGACCAGATTGACACCGATCTGCCGGTAGTTCTCTGCGCTCTCAGACGAAGCGTGAAAGGTGAATCGCTTTCCCGGGGTGGGGGAACCGCCCTCCGCATAGGGGAATTCATTGTTGAGGATCGCCACATCCGCGGCCTGCATTTCCTGAATCAGAGAAGGGTCAATGACATTTGGATGCCAGCAGACGCAATCCGTTCTCCCGCCGCATAGTGTGTATCAAACAGGATGTCGCCGGCGAAGGTAAGGGTAATCGGGCCTTCTTTTTTTCCGGGAACGATATTCCCCTCTGCATCCTTGATCATGTCCTCGCTCTTGTCCGAATACAGATACTGCCACGGAAGGGGGGAAGTCGTAGAGGAATTCTCCAGTGAAAAAAAGATGATCAGGAGAATGACAGCCAAAAGGCCCACCGTAAGGAAGATACCGATGAGGGAACCTGCCAGTTCGATCTGATAAGTAAAAAAAATATTCTTTTTCCGGGAGTTCCGACGGATTTGCTTTTTCTCTGACATGTCCATACCAGTATAACAAAAAGAAGCTTGACAGAACAGGTGGAACATGGTATTTTACTAGAGCCGAAGACAGCAGGTCCCAGTAGGGGTAAATGAGGAATCATACCAGCCGAGGATGTATCAAGTGAAGAAAGATACTGATAAGTCCGATTGTCTTCGTATGGAACAGGCAACGGATTTTTTTTTCGGCATAAATTCGTACAGGAGGTAGAACAATGGCAAAGGTTGAACTGAAACAGCCGGTTGTAGAAGAGATTTCTTCTAAGATCAAGGATGCACAGTCGGCAGTACTGGTAGACGCCAGAGGTTTGACGGTTGCGCAGGATACGGAGCTTCGTCGTGCACTCCGCAAGGAGAATGTAACGTATAAGGTTTACAAGAACACGATGATGAAGCGTGCTTTCGACGGTACCGATTTTGCACAGCTGGATGAGCTTTTGAACGGCCCCAGTGCACTTGCTGTATCTGTAGAGGATCCGGCGGCACCGGCGCGTGTACTTTGCAAATTCGCAAAGACAGCGAAGGCGCTTGAAGTAAAGGGCGGCGTGGTAGAAGGTAAATTCTACGATCAGAATGCGATTCAGGAAATTGCAGAGATTCCGTCCAGAGACGAGCTGCTCTCCAAATTGCTGGGAAGCATCCAGTCTCCGATTACCAACTTCGCTCGCGTCGTAAAGCAGATTGCAGAGAAGAAGGCGGAATCCGGAAGTGCCGAAGAGCCTGCAGCAGAAGCACCTGCAGCAGCAGAAGTACCTGCAACAGCAGAAGTACCTGCAACAGCAGAAGCATAAGAGTCATCCACTACGAAAATCGTATAAGAGCGGGCAGGGCGGAGAATTGGTGAAATCCGTACACGGCCCGAATCGAAGGAAAGAAAATCAGGAGGAAATCATCATGGCAAAGTTGTCCACACAGGAAATCATTGATGCGATCAAAGAACTGAGCGTTCTGGAACTGAATGAACTCGTAAAGGGTTGTGAAGAAGAGTTCGGCGTATCTGCTGCGGCAGGTGTTGTCGTTGCGGCTGCAGGTGCCGGCGCAGGTGCTGCGGAAGAGAAGACCGAATTTGACGTAGAGCTGACGGAAGTTGGCCCGAACAAGGTCAAGGTCATCAAGGTGGTTCGTGAGATCACCGGTCTTGGTCTGAAAGAATCCAAGGATCTGGTTGACGGCGCACCGAAGATGATCAAGGAAGCCGTTTCCCAAGGAAGAGGCTGAGGAGATCAAGACCAAGGTAGAAGCGGAAGGCGCTAAGGTTACCTTGAAATAAATCGGTTCTTCGTAGTGTCATGGAGCTGTCGTGCGGAAGGAATTCTGTGCGGCAGCTCTTCTGGCACCTGAAATTCTTTCTTGCATTCATGATGCACTTGTGCTACGATGTACGGTGCATTATTATCGTGTGGAAGTTTACCTTCTGCAAGTCTGTAATCCGGTTCATCATTTATTTATTTCACATCAGCAGGGAGATTGCAAATGGAAAAATACAGAATCCATCCGACGAAAGCGGGTAACGGTTTAAGAATGAGTTACCAGCGTCAGAAGGAAGTGCTTGAGATGCCCAATCTGATTGAAGTTCAAAAGAACTCCTATCAATGGTTTCTGCAAGACGGTTTAAAGGAAGCCTTCGATGACATCTCTCCCATTGAAGACTATGGCGGGAAGCTGAGTCTGGAATTTGTGGATTTCAAGCTCTGCGAGGATGAAGTCAAATACAGCATCGAGAAATGCAAGGAAAGGGATGCCACCTATGCAGCGCCTCTTAAGGTGAAGGTGCGTCTTCATAATAAAGAGAAGGATGAGATTACCGAGCATGAGATTTTCATGGGTGATCTTCCCCTGATGACGGCTACAGGAACCTTTGTGATTAACGGCGCAGAACGTGTCATCGTTTCTCAGCTGGTTCGTTCTCCAGGCATTTATTATGATATTACCCATGATAAGCTGGGTAAGGAACTGATTGCCTGCACCGTGATTCCCAACCGTGGAGCCTGGTTGGAATACGAGACGGATTCCAACGATGTGTTCTACGTTCGTGTCGACCGTACCAGAAAAGTACCTGTCACGGTTTGATTCGTACGCTGGGACTGGGAACCAATGAAGAAATCATCGACTTCTTTGGCGATGAGCCGAAATTGATGGCTTCTCTGGAAAAGGATGTTTCAACCAGCTATGAGACAGGACTGCTCGAGCTTTACCGAAAGATTCGCCCCGGCGAACCGCTCTCGGTGGACAGTGCGCAGAGCTTGATCATGTCCATGTTTTTTGACCCCAGAAGGTATGACCTTGCCAAGGTGGGGCGATATAAATTCAATAAGAAACTGCACCTCAAGAACCGCATTACCGGTCATGTCCTGGCAGAAGATGCTGTAGACCCTTCCACGGGAGAGATCATTGCTTCTGCAGGGGCTAGGCTTACCATGGAAGAGGCTACCCAGATCCAGAACGCGGGAATCCAGAGTGTCCTGATTCAGACGGAGGAGAGAAATGTGAAGGTAATTTCCAACCTGATGGTGGATATTACTTCTTTTGTCGACTGCGATCCCAGGGAACTTGGGATCACCGATCTGGTTTATTACCCCAAGTTGCAGGGAATCCTGGCAAGCTTTGCAGAGGGAGGTTCACCCGAAGAGCTGGCGCAAATCATCCGTGAGAATGCCCATGATCTGGTTCCCAAACATATTACAAAAGAGGACATCCTGACCTCGATTAATTACAATATGTGTGTGGAATACGGAATCGGTCATGATGACGATATTGATCATCTGGGCAACCGTCGTATTCGTTGCGTGGGAGAACTTTTACAGAACCAGTACAGGATCGGCCTCTCCAGATTGGAGCGTGTGGTCAGGGAACGAATGACCACACACGACGCGGAAGAGGTTTCCGCACAGACCCTGATCAATATCAAACCGGTGCAGGCTGCGGTGAAGGAATTCTTCGGTTCCTCCCAGCTGTCCCAGTTTATGGACCAGAACAATCCGCTGTCGGAGTTGACCCATAAGAGACGTCTCTCCGCTCTGGGACCCGGAGGTTTGTCCAGAGACCGTGCCGGATTCGAAGTACGAGATGTTCATTATACGCATTACGGCAGAATGTGCCCGATTGAGACGCCGGAAGGTCCGAACATCGGTCTGATTAATTCACTGGCCAGCTATGCAAGGATCAATGAATACGGATTCATTGAGGCGCCGTACCGTCGTGTGGATATGAGCGACCCGGCAAATCCGCAGGTCACGAATGAGATCGCCTATATGACGGCGGACGAAGAGGACAATTACCACGTGGCGCAGGCAAATACCCCCCTGGATGCGGAGGGGCATTTCAAGCGCAACAATGTAGCGGGCCGTTATCTGGATGAAACTTCCGAATATCCGAAGACGGTCATCGAATATATGGACGTATCTCCTCGAATGGTCTTCTCGGTAGCGACGGCGCTGATTCCCTTCCTGGAAAATGACGATGCCAACCGTGCGCTGATGGGCTCCAATATGCAGAGGCAGGCAGTTCCGCTTCTGACCACGGAGGCACCGGTGGTTGGTACGGGAATGGAAGCCAAGGCGGCCGTGGACTCCGGCGTCTGTGTGGTTGCAAGGAACGCGGGAACCGTCCGTTTCGTTGATTCCAAGCGTATTGTGATCCAGAATGCCGATGGAGAGAAGGACGAATACCACCTCCTTAAATTCCAGCGAAGCAACCAGTCCAACTGCTACAACCAGAAACCGATTGTCTTTACGGGCGAACAGGTGGAAAAGGGACAGGTGATTGCGGACGGTGCTTCTACCGCGGGCGGAGAGCTCGGTCTGGGCAAGAATCCGCTGATCGGATTCATGACATGGGAAGGCTATAACTATGAGGATGCCGTCCTGCTTTCCGAACGACTGGTCAGAGATGATGTATTCACCTCGGTCCATATCGAGGAATATGAGGCGGAGGCCAGAGAAACAAAGCTGGGGCCGGAAGAAATCACGAGAGACGTTCCCGGTGTCGGTGATGATGCACTGAAGGATCTGGACGAAAACGGCGTCATTCGCATCGGAGCGGAAGTACGTGCAGGAGATATTTTGGTCGGTAAGGTGACACCGAAGGGAGAAACCGAACTGACGGCAGAAGAAAGACTTTTGCGTGCAATCTTCGGAGAAAAAGCGAGAGAAGTCAGAGATACTTCTCTAAAGGTGCCCCACGGGGAATACGGCATCATCGTAGATGCCAAGATCTTTACCAGAGAAAACGGAGATGAACTTTCCCCCGGCGTCAATAAAGCGGTCAGGATCTACATTGCGCAGAAGCGTAAGATTTCTGTTGGAGATAAGATGGCGGGTCGTCATGGAAACAAGGGTGTCGTTTCCCGCATACTGCCGATCGAGGATATGCCTTATCTGCCGAACGGAAGACCGTTAGACATCGTACTAAATCCTCTGGGCGTGCCTTCCCGTATGAACATCGGACAGGTGCTGGAGATTCACCTGTCTTTAGCAGCAAAGGCGCTTGGATACAATGTATCCACACCGATTTTTGACGGTGCGGATGAGGTGGATATTCAGGACACCCTTGAAATGGCAAATGATTATGTCAATTCCGAGTGGGAAGATTTCGAAAGAAATACAAAGATCTGGTCATGCCTGAAATCATGCAGTATCTGTATGAGCACAGAGATCATAGAGAACTGTGGAAGGGCGTGCCGATTCATTCCGACGGCAAAGTACAGCTGAGGGATGGACGGACCGGAGAGCCGTTTGACGGGCCGACGACCATCGGACACATGCACTATTTGAAGCTGCACCACCTGGTTGACGATAAGATTCACGCCCGCTCCACCGGACCTTATTCTCTGGTCACCCAGCAGCCCCTCGGCGGTAAGGCACAATTCGGCGGACAGCGTTTCGGAGAAATGGAAGTCTGGGCGCTGGAAGCTTACGGCGCTGCTTATACCCTGCAAGAGATCCTGACAGTTAAGTCGGACGATGTGGTTGGCCGTGTCAAGACCTATGAAGCAATCATCAAGGGAGACAACATTCCGGAACCCGGCGTGCCGGAATCCTTCAAGGTGTTGCTCAAGGAGCTGCAGTCTCTCGGTCTGGATGTCAGCGTTCTTCGTGAGGACGGAAGCGAGGTCGAGATCAAGGAAACGGTGGATTATAATGAATCCGACTATCGATATGAGATAGAGGGAGATCATCAAAGACGGGATTATTCCGGCGAATCTTTTGCCGAAAACGGATATCAGGAACAGCGCTTCGATGAAGAAAGCGGTGAGTTGGTGGACGATTCGGAAGAGACAATGGACAATGATGAAGATGACAGCGCTGAGGTTGACGAAGAATAACGGGAGATAATCAATGTCAGATTCTACAATGAACAAAGCGATTAATGAAGCAACCAGCGGTCGCAGAACAACGGGACCGATCTATCAGCCGATGACATTTGATGCCATCCGCATCGGGCTTGCTTCCCCGGAGAAGGTCAGAGAATGGTCCAGAGGTGAAGTATTAAAGCCGGAAACGATCAATTACAGAACCCTGCGTCCGGAGCGGGACGGTCTTTTCTGTGAGAGAATTTTCGGACCGACCAAGGACTGGGAATGCCACTGCGGCAAATACAAGAAGATTCGCTATAAAGGGGTTGTTTGTGACCGTTGTGGCGTTGAAGTCACCAAATCCAGCGTGCGTAGAGAACGGATGGGGCACATCGAGTTGGCGGCTCCCGTTTCTCACATCTGGTATTTTAAGGGGATTCCCAGCCGAATGGGGCTGATTTTGGATCTTTCACCCCGTATCTTGGAAAAGATTCTCTATTTTGCTTCCTATATTGTCCTGGATCCCGGCTCGACCACACTGGAATACAAGCAGGTGTTGTCGGAGAAGGAATATCAGGATGCCCGAGAGCAGTGGGGGCTCAAGTTCCGCGCAGGCATGGGCGCGGAGTCGATCAAAGAGCTGCTAAAGGCGATTGATCTGGAAAAAGAATATCAGGAGTTGCGGGAAGGGCTGGAAAATTCCAGCGGACAGAAACGGGCCCGCATCATTAAAAGGCTCGAGGTAGTGGAGAGTTTTCGTGAGTCCGGAAACGAACCGTCCTGGATGATTATGGATTGCGTGCCGGTCATCTCTCCGGATTTAAGGCCGATGGTACAGCTGGACGGCGGACGTTTTGCCACTTCCGATCTGAATGATTTGTACCGTAGAATCATTAACCGCAACAATCGTTTGAAGAGACTTTTGGAACTGGGAGCACCGGAAATCATCGTCCGCAATGAGAAGCGTATGCTGCAGGAAGCGGTGGATGCGCTGATTGACAACGGCAGGAGAGGTCGCCCGGTCACCGGTCCTGGCAATCGTGCACTGAAGTCGCTCTCCGATATGTTAAAGGGTAAAAACGGACGTTTCCGTCAGAACCTGCTCGGAAAACGTGTCGACTATTCCGGCCGTTCGGTTATCGTGGTCGGTCCGGAAATGAAAATTTATCAATGCGGTCTGCCGAAGGAGATGGCAATCGAGCTCTTCAAGCCCTTTGTGATGAAGGAGCTTGTCTCACGCGGCATTTCGCAGAACATCAAGAGTGCGAAGAAACTGGTGGAGAGGCTGGATACTCAGGTCTGGGATGTACTGGAAGACGTGATCAAGGAACATCCGGTCATGTTAAACCGTGCTCCCACTCTGCACCGACTGGGAATTCAGGCCTTTGAGCCGATTCTGGTAGAAGGAAAAGCCATTAAACTGCACCCTCTTGCCTGTACGCCCTTTAATGCCGACTTTGACGGCGACCAGATGGCGGTTCACCTTCCGCTTTCTGTGGAAGCGCAGGCAGAGTGCCGATTCTTAATGCTGTCTCCCAATAACCTTTTGAAGCCTTCCGATGGAGGCCCGGTTACCGTTCCAACACAGGATATGGTTCTGGGGATTTACTACCTGACGCAGCTGCGCGAAGGGCTGAAGGGAGAAGGACGTTACTTCAAAGGTGTCGATGAAGCGATTCTGGCGTATGAAAACGGGGAAATCACCCTGCAGACGAAAATCCATGTCCGCGTCTCTAAGAAGAGGGCGGATGGTGAAGTTGTAACCGGTGTCATCGAATCCACACTGGGACGTCTCCTCTTTAATGAAATTCTGCCGCAGGATCTGGGCTATGTCGACCGCAGCGATCCGGAGAATTTCCTGAAGCTGGAAGTGGACTTCATGGTCAGCAAGAAACAATTAAAGCAGATCATTGAGCGCCTGATCAACGTACATGGAACCTTTGGCACGGCAGAAGTGCTGGATGATATCAAAGCGACCGGCTACCATTATTCCACAAGAGCCGCGATGACCGTTTCCATTTCCGATATGACGGTGCCGCCACAGAAGCCTGCGATGCTGGATGCGGCGCAGGAAACGGTAGACAAGATTTCCTTAAACTACAGACGTGGTCTGATTACAGACGAAGAGCGTTATCGTGCCGTCATCGACACGTGGATGGAAACCGATAAGCAGCTGACCGAAGTGCTGCTAAAAGGTCTGGACAAGTACAATAACATCTTCATGATGGCGGACTCCGGAGCGCGAGGAAGTAATCAGCAGATCAAACAGTTGGCGGGAATGCGTGGTTTGATGGCGGATACAACCGGTCGTACCATTGAGTTGCCGATTAAGTCCAATTTCCGTGAAGGCCTTGACGTTTTGGAATATTTCATGTCGGCACACGGCGCCAGAAAAGGTCTGTCCGATACCGCCCTCCGAACAGCGGACTCCGGATATCTGACCAGACGAATGGTCGACGTATCACAGGAGTTGATCATCCGGGAGCAGGACTGCTCAGAGGGAAAAGAAGAAATCCCCGGCATGACGGTTCGTGCTTTCATGGACGGAAGAGAAACCATCGAACCGCTTCGGGACCGCATTGTAGGCAGATACACCTGTGAAGACATCAAGGATAAAGACGGTCATGTGATTGTGAAAAGAAATCACATGATTACGCCGGGAAGAGCCGACCGGGTACTGGCCGAAGGCGTGGACGCCAAGGGCAATCCGGTGCAGGCGGTCAAGATCCGCACGATTCTTACCTGCAGGTCGCATCTGGGTATCTGCGCCAAGTGCTACGGAGCCAATATGGCGACCGGCGAGGCGGTGCAGGTAGGAGAAGCAGTCGGTATTATTGCAGCGCAGTCCATCGGAGAACCCGGAACACAGCTGACCATGAGAACCTTCCATACCGGCGGTGTGGCGGGTGGCGATATCACCCAGGGTCTACCTCGTGTCGAGGAGCTGTTTGAAGCCAGAAAGCCTAAGGGACTTGCGATTATCTCGGAACTGGACGGAGAAGTCACGTTATCCGATACCAAGAAAAAACGTGAAGTCATCGTGACCAATAATGAGACGGGAGAGTCCAAGGCTTATCTGATCCCTTACGGTTCCAGAATCAAAGTACAGGACAAGAGTATAGTGGAAGCGGGAGACGAGCTGACGGAAGGATCGGTCAACCCGCATGATCTGCTCAAAATCAAAGGCATCCGTGCCGTGCAGGATTATCTGCTCAGAGAGGTACAGAGGGTTTACCGTTTACAGGGTGTGGATATTTGCGATAAGCACATCGAAGTCATTGTGCGCCAGATGTTAAAGAAGATCAGAATTGATGAAGGCGGAGACTCAGGCTTCCTGCCGGGCACACTGGTAGACATCCTTGATTATGAAGATCGAAATGCCGAGCTGGAAGCAGAAGACAAAAAACCGGCAGACGGCAAGCAGGTGATCCTTGGAATCACAAAAGCAGCGCTGGCAACCAATTCCTTCCTTTCGGCGGCAAGCTTCCAGGAAACCACCAAGGTGCTGACCGAAGCGGCTATTAAGGGAAAAGTCGATCCGCTCATCGGACTGAAGGAAAATGTCATCATCGGTAAATTGATTCCGGCAGGAACCGGCATGAAGCGCTATCGTACCACGGAACTTTCTACGGATGACAATTTCAAGGATCCAATCCGCCTGATCCTGAAAAACGAAGGAAAAGAGTTGCAGGATGAGGAGGAAGAAGAGTTGTCCGAAGGAGATGAACTGATGGATGATGAGGATATGATCCATGAGGATGACCAAGGAAACAGCGGAAGAGATTGATGATAGCTCTTTAAAGGAAGACGAGAGTGAAGAAGAGGATGATGAGGGAGACGGCCGGGAAGGAAACGACGCGGAATAAGTCTTGACAAGTGAAATTGCGCTCAGTATACTCTTAATGTTGCTGTCAAAACAACGGAAAACGCAAGTTTTCCGTTGTTTTAGGCATAGAAATCAAAACAGGAGGTAAAAGGAATGCCTACATTCAACCAGCTGGTGAGAAAGGAACGGAAGAGTTCTGTCAAGAAGTCTACGGCTCCGGCTCTGCAGAGAGGATTCAATTCTCTTCACAAAAAGGCAACCGCAACTTCTTCTCCGCAGAAGAGAGGCGTTTGCACGGCAGTGAAGACTGCAACACCGAAGAAGCCGAATTCCGCTCTCCGTAAAATTGCCAGGGTTCGTCTGTCCAACGGCATCGAGGTGACAAGCTATATTCCGGGCGAAGGCCACAACCTTCAGGAACACAGCGTTGTCATGATTCGTGGCGGCAGGGTCAAGGATCTTCCCGGTACCAGATACCACATCATCCGCGGAACCCTTGATACGGCAGGCGTAGCCAATCGGAAGCAGGCCCGTTCCAAGTATGGAGCGAAGAGACCGAAAGCTTCGAAGTAAAACACATTGTGAAGTGTAGGGAATCTTTTTAACAAATAAATTAGAAAGACCACTTGCACGATCAACATCCAAACGGATGTCGAGTACCGATGAATTATGTTTTTTTCGTAAGGAGGGAAGAAACGTGCCACGTAAAGGACATATTGCCAAGCGTGAAGTATTGGATGATCCGGTATACAACAACAAGGTTGTGACCAAGCTCATCAACAACGTCATGCTGGATGGCAAAAAGGGAATTGCGCAGAAGATCGTTTATGGCGCATTCGAAAAGTCTGAAGAAAAGATCGGCAAGCCGGCGCTTGAGATCTTCGAGCAGGCGCTCAATAATATCATGCCTGCACTTGAGGTCAAGGCAAGGCGTATCGGCGGTGCAACCTATCAGGTCCCGATCGAAGTCAGACCGGAAAGAAGACAGACACTGGCGCTTCGCTGGCTTGTGGGATTTTCTCGCAAACGCAGTGAGAAGACCATGGTAGACCGTCTGTCCGCAGAAATCATGGACGCTTATAACAACACGGGCGCTTCCGTGAAGAGAAAAGAGGAAATGCACAAGATGGCAGACGCCAACAAGGCATTTTCGCATTACAGATTCTGATAGGAGGAATTACCATTGGCTGCTCAAAGAGAATATCCTTTGGATAGAACCAGAAATATTGGTATTATCGCTCATATTGACGCCGGTAAGACGACTCTTACGGAACGTATTCTGTATTATACAGGCGTCAATTATAAGATCGGTGATACGCATGACGGTACTGCAACCATGGACTGGATGGCGCAGGAGCAGGAGCGTGGTATCACGATCACTTCCGCTGCGACGACCTGTCACTGGACGGTGCATGAACAAAACAAACCGAAGCCGGGGGCGCTGGAGCACAGGATTAACATCATTGACACTCCCGGACACGTCGACTTTACCGTAGAGGTAGAACGTTCTCTACGTGTGCTGGACGGCGCAGTCGGTGTATTTGATGCGAAAAATGGTGTAGAGCCACAGTCCGAGAACGTATGGCGTCAGGCGGATGTTTACAACGTACCGAGAATGGCTTTCATCAACAAGATGGACATTGTAGGTGCGGATTTACAAGGATCTGGACATGATTCGCGATCGTCTGCGCAAGAATCCGATCGCCATTCAGATTCCGGTCGGTAAGGAAGAAAACTATGAAGGTCTGGTAGACTTATTCGAAATGAAGGCCTATCTCTTCCACGGCGATAAGGGAGACGATGTCCTGATCGAGGATGTGCCGGAGGATCTGAAGGATCTGGCACAGGAATACCATGACAAAATGGTAGAGCAGATCTGCGAACTGGATGATGAACTGACCGAGAAGTTTTTGGACGGACAGGAAGTCTCCGTGGAAGATCTGAAAAAGGCCCTGCGCAAGGGAACCTGTGAATGCACGGCGGTACCGGTTTGCTGCGGCACGGCTTACAGGAACAAGGGTGTGCAGAAGCTGCTTGATGCGGTAGTGGAATTTCTTCCTTCTCCGCTTGACATTCCGCCAATCGACGGTGTGGATTTGGACGGAAAAGAAGTTGTGAGACACTCTTCGGATGAAGAACCGTTCTCCGCTCTTGCCTTTAAGATTATGGCAGATCCCTTTGTCGGGAAGCTGGCCTTCTTCCGTGTCTATTCCGGCACCATGAAGGCGGGTTCCTATGTACTGAATGCGACGAAGGACAAGAAGGAGCGTGTCGGCCGTATCCTGCAGATGCACGCCAACAAGCGGGCAGAGTTGGACGAGGTTTTCTCCGGAGACATTGCTGCAGCGGTCGGCTTAAGGTGACGACGACGGGTGATACCATCTGCGATGAGCAGCATCCCGTTATCCTGGAATCCATGGAGTTTCCGGAACCTGTGATCGAACTTGCCATTGAGCCCAAAACCAAGGCCGGTCAGCAGAAGCTGGGAGAAGCGCTCGGAAAGCTGGCAGAAGAAGATCCGACCTTCCGTGCACACACCGATGAAGAAACCGGACAGACGATTATCGCCGGAATGGGCGAGTTGCATCTGGATATCATCGTAGACAGACTGTTGCGCGAATTTAAGGTGGAGGCCAATGTCGGCGCACCGCAGGTGGCATACAAGGAAGCGTTCACCAAATCCGTGGATGTCGAAAGCAAGTACGCAAGGCAGTCCGGCGGACGTGGACAGTACGGACATTGTAAAGTTCGCTTTGAGCCGATGGATGCCAACGGTGAAGAACTGTACAAGTTCGACAGCGAAGTGGTTGGCGGTGCGATTCCGAAAGAATACATCCAGCCGATCAGCGAAGGTATTGAAGAGGCTATGAAGGCAGGCTCACTGGGTGGCTTCCCGGGTGGTCGGCATTCACGCGACGGTTTACGACGGTTCCTACCATGAAGTCGACTCTTCGGAAATGGCCTTCCATATCGCAGGTTCCATGGCATTCAAAGATGCGATGAGCAAAGCTTCTCCGGTCCTTCTGGAGCCAATCATGAAGGTGGAAGTCACCATGCCGGAAGAATACATGGGCGATGTCATCGGAGATATCAACTCCCGTCGAGGCCGGGTAGAAGGCATGGACGACATGGGAAGCGGCAAGATCGTAAGAGCCTTTGTCCCGCTTTCCGAAATGTTCGGATATGCGACAGACCTTCGTTCCAAGACACAGGGACGCGGAAACTACTCGATGTTCTTTGAGAAATACGAGCCGGTACCGAAGAACGTGCAGGAGAAGATCCTGAACAACAAGTAAGCATTGTTTTGCTTGAATTATCAGGAGTTTCTAATATAATCGAAGTTGTCGATTGTGAAATTGTAAAAAAATGTTTAACATTTTCTTTTAAGGAGGATTTACAGAATGGCTAAGGCAAAATTTGACAGAAACAAGCCGCATTGCAACATTGGTACCATCGGACACGTCGATCACGGTAAAACCACGCTGACCGCTGCGATCACCGCAGTTCTTGCAGATCGTCTCGGTGTAGATCCTGCCGTACCGTTCGATCAGATCGATAAGGCACCCGAGGAAAGAGAACGTGGAATCACCATTTCTACGGCTCACATCGAATATGAGACGGCGAAGAGACACTATGCGCACGTGGACTGCCCCGGACACGCTGACTATGTCAAGAACATGATCACCGGTGCAGCACAGATGGATGGTGCCATCCTGGTAGTAGCAGCTACTGACGGTGTAATGGCGCAGACCAAGGAGCACGTGCTTCTGGCTCGTCAGGTAGGTGTTCCTTACATCGTTGTTTTCCTGAACAAATGTGATATGGTTGACGATCCGGAACTGCTTGACCTGGTAGAGATGGAAGTTCGTGATCTGCTGAACGAATATGATTTCCCGGGTGATGATACACCGATCGTTCGCGGATCTGCTCTGAAGGCTCTGGAAGATCCCAAGTCCGAATGGGGCGACAAGATCATGGAGCTGATGGATACCGTTGATTCTTACATTCCGGATCCGAAGAGAGATATTGATAAGCCGTTCCTGATGCCCGTTGAGGACGTATTCACCATTACCGGTCGTGGTACCGTTGCTACCGGTCGTGTGGAGAGAGGTCAGCTTCACATGTCCGATGAAGTGGAAATCGTCGGTATCAAGGAAGAGACAACCAAGTCCGTTGTAACCGGTATCGAAATGTTCCGTAAGACGCTGGATTATGCAGAGGCCGGTGATAACGTAGGTATTCTGCTTCGTGGTGTAGACCGTGACGGCATTGAGAGAGGACAGGTTGTTGCTGCTCCCGGAACCGTTACCTGCCACAAGAAGTTTACGGCTCAGGTTTACGTTCTGACCAAGGATGAAGGTGGACGTCACACTCCTTTCTTCAACAATTACAGACCTCAGTTCTACTTCAGAACCACGGATGTAACCGGTGTTTGCGATCTTCCGCAGGGAACCGAAATGTGCATGCCTGGTGACCACGTAGAAATGACGATCGAACTGATTCACCCGATCGCAATGGAGCAGGGTCTTACCTTCGCTATCCGTGAAGGCGGACGTACGGTTGGATCCGGCCGTGTGGCTACCATTATCGAGTAATCTTATTCTCAGATATGGAAATTCCTTCTCTCTTTAGGAGAGGATCTGAAAAAGGCTTCCGAGCATATACTCGGAAGCCTTTTTCCATGCAGACATCGCATAGATGGAAGTCGTCAGATCTTTGACGTGGAGCAGTAAACGACCGGAAGATTGGTAGCTTCTATGCGAGCCGTCCGGTGATGTTCCGCGCCTTGTTTCTTGTAAAAGAATCTTACTGACCGACCAGAGCGGAAAGAGCCGGAAGGTTGGTTTGAACCATCTGAAAAGCTTCTTCTGAGGTAAATCCTGCTTTCAGAAGAGCGGCATAACTGCTCTGTGCAATCTGTGCTGCGGTTAAAGAGGTTTGGAGATGATCTCTCTGATTTACAAATTTGAGATCCTGACCGACAATCTGAGAGACGGCAGAGGGATTGGCCTTGAATTCCGCCATCTTGGTTTGCACTCTTTTTAGGGCGGCAATCGAATCCAGACCGGCAGCTTCATAGAGGCTCCTTGCAAGTTTTACGGTGTCATCCATGGAGAAATTCGTTTTGACACCGGTCTGCGCAGCGAATCCGCTCTGCATGGACAAAAGATCCTTTTGCACGATGGCAGCATAATTGTTCGGATCTGCAATGAGAGAATTGAGAATGGCGCAAACCCGATTGTAGGCATCCTGTGCGCCGAGCCCGCCTTGCTGGTATAACTGGTAAGCAGCCTGAACCGCCTGCTCAGGAGTGATCGATAGGGAATAAGAGCTGACGGGGACGGTCTGCCGGGTGAGAGTTTTAGGGGTTCTCGCCTGCCTGCTGTTTTTTGCTGCGTAAACATTCAAATTCATGGTTCCGCTGATGATCAGAGCGGAGAGGAGAAGCAGGACTGTTTTTTTCTTCATTGTTTTCTACCTCCGAACGTGTGTTATAATGATAGAACTTTTGAGTGATTCATTCTAATCAGCCGATTGACAACTCTATTATTCTACCATGATACAAGGAGCAAAAGTATCGAAGTCAGAAGAATTTTGGTGCTTTTTGCACAGGGATCTCTTGATCTGAGGAATGTCATTCATAGGATAGGAAGGAAAGAAACAAACAAATGTCTGAACTACGAGAAAACAAGATGGGAACGATGCCGGTGAAGCCGCTCATTGTCTCCATGTCGCTACCGATGATGGCTTCCATGCTTGTACAGGCACTCTACAATGTCGTGGATTCCATTTGTTGCGCAGGTATCGGAGGAAGCGCTGACAGCGGTGACCCTGTCTTTTCCGCTGCAAAATCTGATGATTGCGGTGGCGACCGGTACCGGCGTAGGAATGAATGCCTTGCTGTCCAGAGCCTTGGGAAAAAGGGATCAGAAGCAGGTGGATCATGCGGCAAATGCCGGACTTTTCCTTGCATTCTTGAGTTTTGTGGCTTTTGCCGGGATCGGACTGTTTTTCGGGCCTTTTTTTATTGCATCACAAACGAATCAGCCCGAAATATTGCAATATGGCGTGGATTATACCCGAATCGTAGCGGTCTTGTCCATCGGCTGTTTCTTGCAAATCACTTGTGAGCGTTTATTGCAGTCAACCGGAAAGACGCTGCTCAGTATGTTTTCGCAGATGGCTGGCGCCATCATCAATCTGATTCTGGATCCGATCATGATCTTCGGATGGTTTGGCTGCCCGAGGATGGAAGTGGCGGGTGCGGCTACAGCGACCGTCATCGGACAGATTGCGGCGGCCTGCATCGGCATTTTTCTCAATCGGCATTGGAACCATGAAATTCATTTAAGTCTGCGGGACATTCTTCATCCTGAGAAAGAAACGATCGGCAAAATCTATTATGTCGGCGTGCCGTCCATTTTGATGGTCAGCATCGGCTCCGTGATGACCTACCTGATGAATCTGATTTTGATGGGGTTTTCCAGCACGGCAACCGCGGTATTCGGGGCCTACTTTAAGCTGCAGAGCTTCTTTTTCATGCCTGTTTTCGGATTGAACAACGGCATGATCCCGGTGCTTGCCTACAATTACGGAGCGGGCAAGGGTCAGAGGATCAAGGAGGCGTTGGTATTTGCCGTCAAAGTGGCACTCTTCGTCATGGTCATCGGAACATTGGTCATGCAGTTGGCGCCGCGCCCCCTTTTGCAGCTTTTTCATGCTTCCGCTCACATGATGAGCCTGGGAATTCCGGCGCTACGGATCATCTCTCTCCACTTTCCGATTGCTGCAGCGTCGATTGTGCTTGCCGCGGCCTTTCAGGCATTTTCACGCAGCTTCTATGCCCTGGTGGTTTCCGTTGCGCGTCAGCTGGGCGTGCTGATTCCGGTCGCCTATCTTCTGTCGCTGACGGGGGACGTCAATAAAATCTGGTTTTCTTTTGTGATTGCGGAATCCCTCTCGTTGCTGCTGTCTCTCTTTTTCTTCCAAAAAGTCTATCATTCGGTAAAAAAAGAAATAGAAGCGCAGGGGAACCGGACGGAATCACCGGATTTTGAAGGGGGTAGCAGGACGGCGCGGAATGCGATAAAATGATGGGTGGTATTTATAGGGAACATATATAGGAGGTGGAAATGATAGCAAAGCAGCACGAGCAGCTGGATAAAGAAATGTTTAAGAGAAGTGTGGAGTATAATATCAAGACGCTTTTTCGGATTACGATGAAGGAAGCGAGTGAACTGCAGCTCTACACTGCAGCTGCCTATGCGCTGAAGGATGCGGTGATTGACCATTGGATGAAGACACAGCGTGCTTCCATGGAGCAGGATCCGAAGACGGTCTATTACATGTCGATGGAGTTTCTGATGGGGCGCTTCTTCGGAAACGACCTGATCAATATGCAGGCCTATCAGGCGGTGAAGAAGGCTTTAAAGGAAATCGGCATTGACATCAATCTCATAGAGGATCAGGAACCGGATCCGGCACTGGGAAACGGAGGACTGGGAAGACTGGCCGCCTGTTTTCTGGATTCTCTTGCCACGCTGAATTATTATGCCTACGGCTGCGGCATTCGTTATCGCTATGGCATGTTCAAACAAAAAATCGAGGACGGCTACCAGGTAGAGAAGCCGGATAATTGGCTGGAGCATGGCAATCCGCTAGAACTTCGCAGGCCGGAATATGCCAAAGAAGTGAAATTCGGTGGCTATGTCACCACTTATACAGACGAAAACGGAGAGATGCAGTTCAGGCAGGAAAATGCCCAGGTTGTGCGTGCGGTTCCTTATGATCTGCCGATTGTAGGTTACGGAAACGGTGTGGTAGACACACTTCGCATTTGGGACGCCGAACCGATCGAGTGCTTTCAATTGGATTCTTTTGACAAGGGGGACTATCAGAGAGCCATCGAACAGGAGAATCTGGCCAGCCAGCTTTGCGAGGTGCTGTACCCGAATGACGAACATGTCGCAGGCAAGGAACTGAGACTGAAACAGCAGTACTTTCATCTCCGCCTCGGTACAGACCGCCATTCAGCGGTATTTGAGGAAGCATGATGATGTGCGTAAATTTCACGAAAAAAATGTCTTTCAGCTGAATGACACGCATCCGACGGTAGCGGTGGCGGAATTGATGCGGATTCTGATCGACGAGTACGGTCTGGGGTGGGAGGAAGCCTGGCATGTAACGACCAATACCTGCTGTTATACCAACCATACGATTATGGCGGAGGCGCTGGAGAAATGGCCGCAGGATCTGTTCCAAAGGCTGCTTCCGCGCGTTTATCAGATCGTGGAAGAGATCAACCGCAGGTTTGTAGAGCAGATCATGCATACTTATGCGGATCTTCCCAAAAACGCGGTGCAGGACAAGGTGCGCAGCATGGCCATCATGTACGACAACCAGATCAAGATGGCACATCTGGCGATTGTCGGCAGCTATTCCGTGAACGGTGTGGCGAAACTTCATACGGAGATCCTGAAAAAGAGAGAACTCAAGGACTTCTATGAGATGATGCCGGAGAAGTTTAATAATAAGACGAACGGGATTACGCAGAGAAGATTTCTCTTGCATGCCAATCCCCTGCTGACAGAATGGATCACGAAGAAGCTGGGATCGGATGCCTTTGTCACCGATCTGCCGCAGTTAGCCAAGCTGAAACGGTTTGCCGTGCAGGAGAAGGCGCAGCGGGAATTCATGGAGATCAAGAGAAAGAACAAAGTGCGTCTTGCGTCTTATATCCTGGAACACAACGGAATCGTCGTAGATCCGGATTCCATCTTTGATGTGCAGGTGAAGAGGCTCCACGAATATAAGAGGCAGCTGCTCAACATCCTGCATGTCATCTACCTCTACGAGACCTTGAAGGCGCATCCGAAAATGAATTTCCACCCGGAAACTTTTATCTTCGGTGCCAAGGCCGCAGCCGGTTATGCCAATGCCAAGCTTACGATTAAGTTGATCAATTCCGTTGCGAATGTCATCAATCAGGATGAGTCGATCGGCGGAAAGATCAAGGTGGTGTTTATCGAAGACTACCGGGTTTCCAATGGGGAGATCATCTTTGCAGCGGCGGATGTGTCGGAGCAGATTTCCACCGCATCGAAAGAAGCATCCGGAACGGGCAATATGAAGATGATGTTAAACGGTGCGCTGACCATCGGCACAATGGACGGCGCAAACGTGGAGATTGTAGACGAAGTGGGGAAGGAAAACGCCTTTATTTCGGCCTGACTTCCGACCAGGTCATTGCCTATGAAAGAGACGGAGGGTATGATCCGGTACGCATCTATCAGACGGATCCGAATGTAAAAATGGTGGTGGATCGCCTGATTGACGGAACATTTGCAAAAGATAAGGAGCTCTTCCGTCCGCTTTACGATTCTCTCATGACCACCAAGAATTCTTCCAGGGCGGATCGGTACTTCATCCTGGCAGATTTTGAATCCTATGCGGATGCCCAGCAGAGGGTGAGGGAAGCCTATCAGGATCAAAAGCGTTGGGCACAGATGGCAATGCTGAATACCTTCTCTTCAGGCAAATTTTCTTCCGATCGTACGATTGAACAATATGTCGATGAAATCTGGCATCTGGATCGGATCAGGGTAGAAATATAAAGGAGAAATCATGGAAAACGAAAGGGACCAATCTTTACCGGAACTGTTCGGTAGCATGGTATTTAATGAAGAGACAATGAAGGAAAGGCTTTCCGGAGCCACCTTCAAGGCATGGAAAACCTGTGTGGAAAACGGGGAGCAGCTGGATCTGCAGGTAGCCAATGAGATTGCGGAAGCCATGAAACAGTGGGCGCTGGAAAAGGGGGCCACCCATTTCACCCACTGGTTCCAGCCCATGACCGGCGTGACAGCGGAAAAGCATGATAGCTTTATCGAACCAAAAGGCGACGGAACGGTGGTAATGGAGTTCTCCGGTAAAGAATTGGTAAAGGGAGAGCCGGATGCTTCTTCTTTTCCTTCGGGAGGACTCAGAGCCACCTTTGAGGCCAGAGGGTATACCGCCTGGGATCCGACTTCCTATGCCTTTGTCAAAGACCGTTCCCTTTATATCCCGACCGTTTTCTGCTCTTATGGCGGCCAGGCACTGGATAAGAAAACGCCGCTGTTGAGATCCATGGAAGCCCTGTCCAGGGAGGCTGTCCGAATCCTGAGGCTTTTCGGCGACAAAACAACCAAGAAGGTCATTGCGCAGTGCGGGCCGGAGCAGGAATATTTTTTACTGGACAAGGATCTGTACAATCAGAGAGAAGATCTGCGTCTGACCGGTCGTACCCTCTTTGGGAACCAGCCGCCTAAGGGGCAGGAACTGGAAGACCATTATTTCGGACAGCTCAAGCCGCGTGTGTCCGCCTTTATGCAGGAGTTGGACACGGAACTCTGGAAGGTTGGCGTTCTGTCCAAAACCAAGCATAATGAGGTGGCACCGTCCCAGCACGAACTGGCACCCATCTATTCCGACGCCAATCAGGCAGCGGATCAAAACCAGATTACGATGGAAATGATGAAGAGGGTGGCGGGAAAACATCATTTCGCCTGCCTGATTCATGAAAAACCCTATGCGGGGGTCAACGGCAGCGGCAAGCACGACAACTGGTCACTGGCGACGGACGCCGGCAAGAACCTGCTTCGTCCCGGTTCCACTCCGAGCCAGAACGCACAGTTCCTTCTCTTCCTGGCGGCCTTTATCAAGGGAATCGATGAATACCAGGAGGCCATCCGCGCAACCGTTGCCTTTGCGGGCAACGACCATAGACTGGGGGCTCAGGAAGCACCGCCCGCCATCATTTCCATCTTTCTGGGGGATGAGCTGGAGGGAGTGGTTGAATCCATTATTCAGGGCAAAAACTTTCATGACCAGGGAAAACGGCAGTTGCTCATCGGGATTGATACCCTGCCGCCGATTCCGATGGATAACACAGACCGCAATCGAACTTCACCGATGGCTTTCACCGGCAATAAATTCGAGTTCCGTATGCTGGGAAGTTCGCAGTCGATCTCCGGCCCGAATATCGCACTCAATACCATTATGGCGCAGGAACTGAGAGGCTTTGCGGAGGTTCTGGAAAAGAGTAAGGATTTCCAGAAAGACCTGCAGGCGCTCATCAAGAAGACGCTCACGGAGCACCAGAGAATTGTTTTCAACGGCAACGGCTATGACGTTTCCTGGGTGGAGGAGGCAAAGAGGCGCGGCCTGTCCAACCTGACTTCCACGGCGGAAGCACTTCCCAAGTATGTCGATCCCAGGAACGTAGAGTTGTTTGTAAAAAATGGGATTTACACAGAGGAAGAGCTGTATGCGCGTTACAACATCCATGTCAACACCTATAATGCGCAGATTGCGATCGAAGCCAGAACCATGGACGATATGATCCGCAGGCAGATTCTGCCGGCTGTTTCCGCCTATACTGCAGAACTGTGCAGACGGATGGGAGATCTGAAGAATGCGCAGATGCCGATGGCCTATGAGACGGAGATTTGTACGAAAAGTGCCAAGTTAACGGACGAATTACTGTCTTCGACTCAGAAACTGGAAGCGGATATGGAAAAAGTGCCGGAGAACAACGAAGACGCCATGCGCTATTATCACCGGATCATTGTGAAGGACATGGAAGCCTGCCGTCTTGCAGCAGATCAGTTGGAGGCAATTACAGACGAAAAATATTGGCCGTTCCCGGTCTATTCGAAGCTTCTTTTTTCCGAAAAATAAAGAAGCAAATCTGCTACGAATCCGGTAAGAAACCGGTTAAAACATTGCAGAGTGCGCAATCGCCTGTATTCAGGAAATCATTTATGATATCATAATAGTAGTATCAAAAAGCCGTCAGTCCGTAGGATAAGAGTGCTTGCGTCTATTTTGGTACAGGGATCCTTCTATCATCTAGGCCGTTAGAAGGAAGCGGTAGTGACAATCACTTGCACATGTTCAGGCATCAGGGAGAGGACCGGGAGACGATGGAATTCGCAAAGAATACGGCGTATGGACTGCATAACCGTTTTCATGGAATGAAAGTAATCTCCGACCTGGAAATCGCACAGACGCTGCATTTACCCAATGAATGCGAAGAATTGCAGCTGCTGATGATGAAGTATGAGTGTGCGATGACGGAGATGATCACCAAGCTGGAGGTCTTGAGCAGCGAAATGTCGCTCAAGTTCCAGCGAAATCCGTTTGAGTCCATTCGGTGCAGATTGAAATCGCCGCAGAGCATTTATGACAAACTATGTTCGCACGGATATGAGGTGTCTTATCAGAGCATCCGGGACAACCTGAATGATATTGCAGGGGTAAGGGTGGTATGCTCTTTTATAGATGATATTTATCTGTTGGCCAGCACGCTGAAGATGCAGGATGATCTTCTGGTTATTCAGGAAAAGGACTATATCATTCAGCCCAAGAATAACGGATACCGTTCTCTCCATCTCATTGTCATGGTGCCGATTTTCCTGATGAAGGAGAAGGAGTATATGAAGGTTGAGGTACAGTTCCGCACCATCGCCATGGATTTCTGGGCCAGCCTCGACCATCAGCTCAAATACAAAAGAGCGGACATTGCGGATGCGGACGCTATCTCCGAAGAAATGAAGATCAGTGCCGAGCTGGTCAGCCAGCTGGACAATCACATGCTGCAGATCAGGGAGAGAATTGACGCGGGAGAAAGTGAGGACAGGCAGGTTCCTTTTTTAGAACGCACATCTTCCGCTGGCACCACAGGGCAGGATGAGGGAAGAGGCACGTACGGGCAGACCGATTTCACCGGCTTCGATCTGTCCTTTTTTGACCGGATCCAGCAGGGAATGCAGCAGATAGCCAAGCACAGCGGGCTGCAGTCCCGTTGTATAAGAATTGATCAGGAAAAAAAGAGGGTCATCACTGAGGAGCTGCACGGTTCTGGCAAGAAATGGATAGATGCTATCCTCGATTTTCCAGACCTCACCGCCCGGACCCCTGCCGTAAGAAGGCGGATCCATGATGATTCCGTCGTAGGTATTCCCCCGTCTGATCTCCCGTTCCACAAACTTCATGCAATCGTCAACCAGCCACCTGACCGGACAATGGGCAAGACCGGATGAGGTGGCATTTTCTTTTGCCCAATTCACCATCCCCTTGGAAGCATCGACATGCGTAACGGCTGCACCCGCAGACAGGGCGGCAAGGGTGGCTCCGCCGGTGTAGGCAAACAGGTTCAGTACACGAACCTCCCGCCCAGGCTCCTCTTGCTTCCGCTTCCGGATCAAAGAAGAACACCACTCCCAGTTCACCGCCTGCTCCGGAAAAATCCCGGTATGCTTGAATTTAAAAGGCTTCAGATGGAAGGTCAAAGAGGAATAGGGGATGGTCCATTCCTGCGGAAGATGGTGAAACTCCCACTCCCCTCCGCCGCGGCTGGAACGGTGATAGATTCCGTTCGGATGCTTCCACTCCGCCGCGGCTCTTTTCGTGTGCCAGATCACCTGCGGATCCGGTCTTTGCAGGATAAAATCTCCCCACCGCTCCAGCTTTTCTCCGCCGGAGCAGTCGATCACTTCATAGCTCTTCCAGTTGTCCGCTACCCACATAGGCGCTCTCCTTCATGTATAGATATCAATTCAATGCATACGATAAGGGTGGTGGAAGCGCTTATACCCGTATCGCAGGCGCCTCCATCGGATGCACAAGATTTTCCGGCTGTTCCTCAACCATTTCTATCGGCGCGTTTTAGACTCATGCAGAACGAGAATCCGACTCAGTTCATAGTAGCAAATATCCAGGGCGGTGAAAAGAGAAGGTTCTGCGTCAATACCGATTCTTCGGGATGCATGGGAAGTACTCCATTATGGAAGAGGCGGTTTCGTCCGATATTCTAATTACCTGAAGAAGTTTCCTCTTAGCAGTCGGTAGAGGAAAACGGAGGGTGCGGATCGTGTACAATTCATGGAAAAGGAGCTGGCAATGAGAATCAGCCATAATTATTATAGTAGAGTTATTGCATACGAACAGTCGCTGTTAAACGGACCGAGTGACCCCGCGAGAGAGGTTAAGAATGTTAAGAACAGTTCCGCGAGAAAGGACAGTGTCGTAATTACCTGTAGATATACATGGGAGGACCTGAGAAAGTGGGCGGAAGAACATAAAAGTTTAGGGGGGGACCACACGAAAGAATTAAGTGAGATCCTTGCGGAGTTTCCGCAGATAGAGAAAGGAGAACAATGTGAGAAAGGAGAACAACGTAGAGCCTCCTTATTGGATGAGGTGATGAAACGAAGAGGCGATAAGTCTCAATTGGATTCCTGTGTAAAGGATGAAATGCTGGAGTACTTAAAAGCGTACGCAAACCGATACGATGAAATCATGCAGGGAAAAGCGGAAGGCGAATCGGTGGTGGAAGAAATGGAATTGGAGAAATTCCAAAAAGAAAGAGAAGAGCAACTGAAGCAGCTGGATTTGGAATTTGCAAAAATCGCAAAGTTATATGAGAAAGAAGTCCACGATACCGTGGATTATGCAAAACAAATGATAGAATATCAAAAAGAAATTCGCTCGATAACTTCCAGAAGGTCTGCAGGTCCGACTACATTGGATGAAGTCGCAGAGCGAGCCAAGAAATTTCTTCAGCAAGATATTCCGAATCATATTGCCAACCGGTTGATCCGCATGAAGGATTATATTGTAAAACAGTACGCCAGGGAGGGAAAGGACCAGTTTCAGCATAGGATATTCTTCTAAACTCCAATGCAGGAGAAGAGTTTTATAAAAGGGACCGCCTGATCACCATGGACGCAGAGTGCATGAGGATTAGGCGGTTCTTTTTACAGAAGAGAACAAATAAAATCCAGATTGATTGATTTAAATTACCTAGTTTCGATCAAAAGCCGTTTTAATAAAAAAAAATCTTGCGAGAATCGTTGATTCCGAGTAAAATAACCATTGCTGTGCATCTGATAGCTGTGAAGCGTGAGGTTGCGCTCTGTCCAGTGGAGCGGTCATTCCGTGGAGCGAAAGTCAGGAGGGAACCCGGGGGATAAGCCATTATCACCCAGATTGCAGCGACAGGGGAACCCTCAAGAATCATGACGACAGGTCACTGTACTTGCAACGGTCCATAATCTATGGAAACGACGTGTGATCCGCAGGATACTGAAAGCGGAAGACAGAATCCGCTTTTGTTTTTAAGTCAGGAAACACACGGGAGAGTGTACAGTCACCGCTTGTCGTACTAGCTGTTAAAACAGTGCGAATAAGGAGGCGACTTTTTTTATGGCAAATCAAATCATGAGAATCACCCTGAAGGCGTATGATCACAATCTGGTGGATGCGTCCGCAAAGAAAATCATCGAGACCGTGAAGAAGAACGGATCGAGGGTTTCCGGACCGGTTCCGCTTCCTACCAAGAAAGAAGTTGTGACCATCCTTCGTGCGGTTCATAAGTACAAGGATTCGAGGGAGCAGTTCGAGCAGAGAACGCACAAGAGACTGATCGACATCATCTCCCCCACCCCTAAGACGGTAGATGCGCTGCAAAGGCTGGAAATGCCTGCGGGCGTATATATCAATATCAAGATGAAATAAGCAACTATCCATCACCTCCTGCTAGTATGATTCGAAATACCGAAAAGCCGAACGATTGGTAAAAGGCAACCACGAAGAATCTATCGTTTGGAAAAGCCGTAAACACTGGACATGCGAAGCATGTAAACGGCTGGTATTGGTCCGGATCCGCTGTAGGAAGAAATGCCCGCAAGAGACATGGGAGAACAGAGCTTTTCGCATGGAAAGACAGGCGGGATTAGGAGGCAAACAAGAATGAAGAAAGCGATTTTGGCAACGAAGATCGGCATGACACAGATCTTCAATGAAGACGGAAGCTTGATTCCGGTAACCGTTCTGGAAGCAGGACCCTGCGTGGTTACACAGATCAAGACAGTGGAAAATGACGGCTATTCTGCAGTGCAGGTAGGCTTCATTGACAAGCTGGGCAGGAAGGTCAACCGCAACAAGGCGGGCAAGAAGCAGGTGAAGTTCATTCACGGAATCAACAAGCCACAGGAAGGCCACTTCAAAAAGGCTGGCGTGGAAGGCAAGAAATTCGTGAGAGAATTCCGTTTTGAAAATGCGGAGGAGTATCAGACCGGAGCTGAGATTAAGGCGGATATTTTTGCGGCGGGAGATCACGTAGACACAACTGCGATCAGCAAGGGAAAAGGATTCCAGGGCGCCGTGAAGAAGAACGGACAGCACAGAGGTCCTATGGCTCACGGTTCCAAATTCCATCGTCATCAGGGATCCAACGGTTCTTCTTCCGATCCGAGCCGCGTGTTTAAGGGAAAGGGCATGCCCGGACACATGGGAAGTGAGAAAATCACGGTGCAGAATCTGGAGGTTGTCCGTGTAGATGCAGATAAACCTGATTCTGGTAAAGGGCGCCGTACCCGGTCCGAGAAAGGGCCTTGTTACCATCAAGGAAACCACGAGAGCGGACATTTGATAAAGAAGGAGGAACAGACAGATGGCAAAAGTATCTGTTTACAATATGAAGGGCGACGAAGTCGGAAATATCGAATTGAATGATGAGATTTTCGGCGCGGATGTCAATGAGCACCTGATCTATATGGCGGTAAAGCAGCAGCTTGCCAACAGACGCCAGGGAACACAGAAGGCCAAGACCCGTTCGGAAGTTTCCGGAGGCGGCAGAAAGCCCTGGAGGCAGAAGGGAACCGGTCATGCCAGACAGGGTTCGACCAGATCTCCTCAGTGGACGGGCGGCGGCGTAGTCTTCGCTCCGGTTCCGAGAGATTATTCTTTTAAAATGAACAAGAAGGAAAAGAGAGCGGCTCTGAAGGGGGCTCTGACGGATAAAGTTCAGAAGGGCAGCATCATCGTTCTGGACGAGCTGAAAATGGAAGAGAAGAAAACCAAGGTTTTTGCCGAAGTGATGAAGAACATCAAAGCAGAAGGCAAATCCTACGTGGTAATCGGGGATAACGATCAGAACGTCATCCTCTCCGCGAGAAACCTTCCGGGCGTGAAACCTCTGTCAGTGATCTGATCAATGTATACGACATCATGAACGCAAAGACACTCGTGGTCACGAAGGAAGCGGTTGCGAAGATTGAGGAGGTATTTATCTAATGGCTGCACTGGGAATTTACGATATCATCCTGAAACCGGTCCTGACGGAAAAGAGTATGGGCATGATGGAGAACAAGGAATATACCTTCCTCGTCCATCCGCAGGCCAATAAGACACAGATCAAGGAAGCGGTGGAAAAGACATTTGAAGGAACCAAGGTTCTGCGCGTGAATACGATGAATATTGACGGCAAGAAAAAGCGCCGCGGCATGGCTGTCGGGTTTACCGCAAAGACCAAGAAGGCAATTGTTAAGCTGACGGATGACAGCAAGGAGATCGAGGTTTATCAGGGGCTGTAAGACAGAGAACTACCTGATGAAACAAAATTATTGCAGCCCGGGATGCTGCAGATAACGAAAGAGGTATAACAATGGGAATTAAGAAGTACGGACCGTATACACCGTCCAGAAGACATATGACCGGTTCCGATTTCTCCGAAATCACCAAGAAGACCCCGGAAAAATCGTTGCTGGTATCACTCAACAAAACCGCAGGCAGAAACAACCAGGGGAAAATCACGGTAAGACACAGGGGTTGCGGAAACCGCAGGAAGTACAGACTGATCGATTTTAAGAGAACAAAGGACGGCATTTCCGCCAAGGTCATCGGCGTGGAATATGATCCGAACAGAACCGCCAATATTGCCCTCATCTGCTATGAGGATGGCGAAAAGAGCTATATTCTGGCTCCTGCCGGCCTGACCGACGGCATGAAGGTGATGAACGGGCCGACGGCGGAAGTTCGTGTCGGCAACTGCCTCCCGCTGGAGAATATTCCGGTTGGTACGGATATTCATAACATCGAGCTTTATCCCGGCAGAGGCGGACAGCTGGTCAGAAGCGCGGGTAACGCAGCGCAGCTGATGGCGAAGGAAGGCAAGTATGCAACGCTCAGGCTCCCTTCCGGAGAAATGAGAATGGTTCCGATCTCCTGCAGAGCAACCATTGGGACGGTTGGAAACATTGACCACAGTCTGATCAATTATGGAAAAGCAGGAAGGATCCGCCACATGGGCATCCGTCCGACTGTCAGAGGTTCGGTCATGAACCCGAACGATCACCCGCACGGCGGTGGTGAAGGAAAGGCTCCGGTAGGACGTCCGGGACCGTGCACACCGTGGGGCAAGCCGGCACTGGGATACAAGACCAGAAAGTCGAAGAAGGCTTCGAATAAGCTGATTGTCAGAAGAAGAGACGGCAGACAGGTAAAGTAAGAGGAGGATGACAATGTCAAGATCATTGAAAAAGGGCCCTTTCGCCGATGAAAGCCTTTTAAAGAAAGTGGAAGCCATGAATGCGGCCAATCAAAAGCAGGTGATTAAGACCTGGTCACGCCGCTCGACGATTTTTCCGTCTTTTGTCGGACATACGATTGCAGTTCATGACGGCAGAAAACACATCCCGGTATATATCACAGAAGACATGGTAGGACATAAGCTGGGAGAATTCGTTCCCACCAGAACGTATCGAGGACACGCCGGAGCCGAGAAGAAGACGGCAGCCAAATAAGACGGCGTAAGACGAAGGAGGTTTTTTCATGGCGAAACAACATAGAAGCCAGTACAAACATGATAGAAATCAGGAAAACAGAGAGAATCGTCCTCATGCAAAGCTGTCCTATGCCAGAATTCCGGTTCAGAAGGCATGCTTTGTGATGGACGCGATCCGCGGCAAAGATGTAAATACCGCGCTTGCCATCCTGCAATACAATCCCAGATATGCATCCAGTGTGATTTTCAAGCTCCTTTCTTCCGCAGCAGCGAATGCGGAGTTTAAGGGAATCAACCGGAACAGCCTTTATATTGCGGAATGCTTCGCAAACAATGGTCCGATCATGAAGAGGATTCAGCCCAGAGCACAGGGAAGAGCTTACAGGATCGAGAAGAGAATGAGTCATTTAATCATTGTGCTGGATGAGAAAGGAGAATAATTTAATGGGACAGAAAGTTAATCCTCATGGACTGAGAGTAGGTGTTATTTCTGACTGGGATTCCAGATGGTATGCAGAAGGTGATTTCGCGGATAACCTGGTGGAAGACTATAACATCCGTAAGTTCCTTAAGAAAAAGTTATATTCCGCAGGCGTTTCCAGGATCGACATCGAGCGCGCAAGCGACCGCGTCAAGGTCATTGTTTACACGGCAAAGCCGGGTGTTGTGATCGGTAAGGGCGGAGCGGAAATTGAGAATACCAAGAAACAGCTGACCAAGCTGACCGGCAAGAAGATGATGATCGACATCAAGGAGGTCAAGAAGCCGGATAAGGATGCGCAGCTGGTGGCGGAGAATATTGCAGGACAGCTGGAGAATCGTGTCTCTTTCAGAAGAGCGATGAAGTCCTGCATGTCCAGAACGATGAAGACCGATGCACTCGGTATCAAGGCTTCCTGCGGAGGCAGGCTTGGCGGTGCGGATATCGCCCGTACCGAATTCTACAGCGAGGGAACCATTCCGCTGCAGACACTGAGAGCTGACATTGATTACGGTTTTGCGGAAGCAAATACCACATACGGCAAAGTCGGCGTAAAGGTATGGATTTACAAGGGGGGAAGTCCTGAAGAAGGAGAGCCCGGCGCTTGATACAACGGAGGAGAAATAATCATGTTAATGCCAAAGAGAGTAAAGCACCGCAAGACGTTCCGCGGCACGATGGCACATAAGACCAGCCGTGGTACAACGATTTCTCACGGTGAATATGGAATTGTTGCTTTGGAACCCTGCTGGATTCGTTCCAATCAGATCGAGGCTGCCCGTGTGGCAATGACACGTTTTATCAAGAGAGGCGGACAGGTTTGGATCAAAATTTTCCCGGATAAGCCTGTGACAGCGAAGCCGGCGGAGACTCGTATGGGTTCCGGAAAGGCACCGTGGAATACTGGGTATCGGTGGTAAAACCGGGACGTGTTATGTTTGAGATCGGCGGCGTTTCGGAGACAGATGCAAAGGAAGCTCTGCGTCTGGCAACTCATAAGCTTCCCTGCAAATGCAAGATTGTTTCAAAAGCGGATCTGGAAGGCGGTGTGTCGAAATGAAGAGACAGGATTATATAAAGGAGCTGAACGCGAAAGACGAGGCGGCTCTGAGAGAAGAACTGTTGCTGGCAAAGAAGGAGCTTTTCAATCTGAGATTTCAGCATGCGACCAATCAGCTGGACAACACGGCGAGAATCACTGAAGTCAGAAAGAATATCGCGCGGATCAATACGGCCATTACCATGAAGGCTAACGCGCAGAAAGCCTAACGGAGAAAGGGGAATACCGTGGAAAGAAATCTAAGAAAAGTCCGTGTCGGTAAGGTTACCAGCGACAAAATGGATAAGACCATCGTCGTTTCCATTGAACATCATGAAAAGCATCCGCTCTACAAGAAGATTGTAAAGAGAACCTATAAATTAAAGGCGCATGACGAAAACAATGAGTGCCATGTCGGAGATACCGTCAGAGTCATGGAAACGAAGCCGATTTCCAAAGATAAGAGATGGAGACTGGTATCGATCGTGGAACGTGCGAAGTAATTGATAAGAAGGAGATTAACATGGTACAGCAGGAAAGCAGACTGAAGGTCGCTGATAATACCGGCGCCAGAGAACTTCTGTGCATCCGGGTCATGGGCGGCTCGACGAGAAGATATGCAAGAATCGGTGACAGGATTACTGCTTCGGTCAAAGAAGCAACACCGGGCGGCGTTGTCAAAAAGGCGATGTGGTCAAGGCAGTGGTGGTTCGTACTGTGAAGGAGACCCGTCGTAAGGACGGTTCCTATATCCGCTTTGATGAGAATGCTGCAGTCATCATCAACGAGGACGGAACACCGAAGGGAACCCGTATTTTTGGACCCGTAGCAAGAGAGCTTCGTGAGAAAAAGTACATGAAGATTTTGTCTCTGGCTCCGGAAGTGCTGTAAGGAGGTCACGATGGCTGCAATGAAGATTAAAAAGGGCGATATGGTGCGCGTGATCGCCGGTAAGGAAGCTGCGCAGGTTGTTCAGGACAAGGACAAGAAGCCGGCGGAAGGCAAGGTCCTGTCTGTGGATGCGAAACGTGGAAGAGTGGTTGTGGAAGGCCTTCACAAGGTAACCAAACACGAGAAGCCCTCGATGACCAACCAGAATGGCGGACGTGTGGAAGTGGAAGCATCAATTGATATTTCGAACGTGATGCTGCTGCACAACGGAAAGCCTACTCGTGTCGGATTCAAGATCGAGGACGGCAAAAAATACCGCTACGCCAAGGCAACGGGTGAAAAGATCGACGAAGTAACCTCGGCGAAAAGAAAGGAAGGCAAGAAGTCGTGAGCAGATACAGAGACTTATACCAGAACGAAATCGTGGCTGCAATGACGAAGAAGTTCGGATACAAGAACGCGATGCAGGTACCGAAGCTTGACAAGATCGTCGTGAATATGGCGGTTGGAGAGGCGAAGGAGAATGCGAAGGTTCTGGAGAACGCAGCAAACGATATGACCATCATCACCGGGCAGAAGCCGGTGTATACCAAGGCTAAGAAATCCATCGCAAACTTTAAAATCAGAGAAGGAATGCCGATCGGATGCAAGGTAACCCTCCGTGGTGAAAAAATGTACGAGTTTTTAGATCGCCTCGTCAACCTGGCGCTTCCCCGTGTCCGTGACTTCCGTGGAGTGAGTGCCAACTCTTTTGACGGCAGAGGCAATTATGCGCTTGGGATCAAGGAACAGCTGATCTTCCCGGAAATTGAGTACGACAAGATCGACAAGACCAGAGGAATGGACATCATCTTTACCACAACGGCAAAAACAGATGAAGAGGCTCGCGAACTGCTCAGACTGTTCAATATGCCTTTTGCAAACTGATTAGGAGGGAAGAAAGAGCATGGCAAAGTTATCCATGAAGCGCAAACAGCAGATGAAGCCGAAGTTCTCCACAAGGGCTTATACCCGCTGCAGAATCTGCGGTCGTCCGCATTCGGTTCTCAGAAAATTTGGAATCTGCAGAATCTGCTTCCGTGAACTTGCATACAAGGGACAGATTCCGGGCGTGAAGAAGGCTAGTTGGTAAAGAGAGGAATCAGGAGGTTAACATGGCAATGAATGATCCTATTGCGGATATGCTCACGAGAATTCGGAATGCAAATTCTGCAAAGCATGATACGGTAGATGTCCCTTCTTCAAGAGTGAAGCTTGCAATTGCAAATATTCTTTTAGAGGAAGGTTATATCAAAAAAACTGGACGTGGTCGATGATGAGAAGGGCTTTAAGAACCTTCACATCGCACTGAAGTACGGTGCAGACAGAAACGATAAAGTCATTTCCGGTTTAAAGCGGATTTCCAAACCGGGACTTCGCGTTTATGCATCCAAAGACCAGCTCCCGAGGGTGCTCGGCGGACTGGGGATTGCAATCATTTCTACAAACCAGGGAATTGTGACGGATAAAAAGGCAAGATCGCTGAATGTCGGCGGAGAAGTGCTTGCATTTGTTTGGTAATTATTGAAAGGAAGGTACGGGCATGTCACGAATCGGAAAAATGCCAATCGCGATCCCGGACGGCGTAACCGTTCAGGTAGCAGAAAATAATAAGGTGACTGTGAAGGGGCCGAAAGGCACATTGGAGAGAGAATTTGCTCACGAATTGGTCATCAAGCAGGAAAATGGAGAAATCGAAATCACAAGACCGGATGACCAGAAGAGGACGAAGGCACTGCACGGGCTGACCAGAAGTCTTTTGCATAACATGGTTGTCGGCGTACATACCGGTTTCGAGAAGAAGCTGGAAGTGCAGGGCGTCGGTTACAGAGCAGCCAAAAAGGGAAAAACGCTCACACTGACACTCGGATATTCGCATCCGGTTGAGCTGGAAGATCCCGAAGGTCTGGAAACGGTTGTAGACGGACAGGCCATCATCGTGAAGGGGATCGATAAGGAAGCGGTTGGTCAGTTCGCAGCCATCATCAGAGATCAGAGAAGACCGGAACCTTATAAGGGCAAGGGCATCAAGTATGCGGATGAGACGATCAGACGTAAAGTCGGCAAGACCGGTAAGAAGTAAAGGAGAGCGTGATGATAAAGAAAGAATCCAAGAAAAAGGTGCGTGAAAAGAAGCACTTGAGAATCAGGAACAGATTCAGCGGCACCGCAGAAAGACCGCGTCTTGCCGTGTTCAGAAGTGACGCTCATGTATATGCGCAGATTATTGACGATGAAGCAGGGAAGACCCTGGTAGCCGCTTCTACCGTAGAAAAGGATGTAAAGGGTGCGCTGAAACACACCAACGATATGGAAGCAGCCGCTTATATCGGAGATCTGGTCGCAAAAAGAGCGATTGACAAGGGAATTAAAACCGTTGTTTTTGACAGAGGCGGATTTATTTACCACGGTAAGGTAGAAGCACTGGCGGATGCTGCGAGAAAAGCAGGCCTGGAATTCTAAGGAGGAAGAAATCATAATGAGACGTAATATCATAGATGCAAGCCAGCTTGAGCTCACCGACAAAGTGGTTTCTATCAAACGCGTTACCAAGGTCGTCAAGGGTGGCCGCAACATGAAATTTACCGCCCTCGTTCTGGTAGGCGACAACAACGGGCATGTGGGCGTCGGCCTTGGAAAGGCGACTGAAATCCCGGATGCCATTCGCAAGGGCAAAGAGGATGCGACGAAGAACCTGATTGAGGTGCCGCTTGATGAAAATCACTCTATTACCCATGATTTCATCGGCAAATTCGGCTCCGCCGAGGTTCTGTTAAAGAAGAGCCCGGAAGGTACCGGTATTATTGCGGGAGGCCCTGCACGAAGCGTCTGCGAACTGGCAGGCATTCAGAACATTCGTACCAAGTCACTCGGCTCCAACAATAAACAGAATGTCGTCATCGCAACGATCAACGGTCTGGCAGCACTGAAGACTCCGGAAGGAGTGGCCAAGATGCGTGGCAAGTCTGTAGAAGAAGTAATGGCTTAATACGGACGATCAGGAAAGAGAGGAAAGTCATGAGTGATAAGAAGTTAAATCACCCTGGTAAAATCCACGATCGGTGCGATTCCCAAGCACAGAGCGACCGTGAAATCCATGGGATTCAAGAAACTGAACAGCAGTGTGGTTCTGCCGGATAACGATTCCACCAGAGGACAGATTCAGCAGATCAAGCACATGGTGAAGGTGGAAGAGGTTGAGGCGTAAGTTCCCGAAGGGTAACGAAGGGGAAGAAGCTTTAACGCCAGGAACCACGATGGAGGTTAAACATGGAATTATCAAATTTGAGACCTGCTGAGGGCTCTGTGAGAGATTGCTATAGAAAAGGCCGCGGACATGCATCGGGAAACGGCAAAACCGCAGGCAAGGGTCATAAGGGACAGAAGGCTCGTTCCGGCGCACCCAGACCGGGATTTGAAGGCGGTCAGATGCCTTTGTTCAGAAGACTTCCCAAGAGGGGCTTCCAGAACAGAAATCACAAGAATATTGTTGCCATCAATCTGAGTGCGTTAGAAGGTTTTGGAAACGGGGCTACCGTGGAAGTAGAAACGCTTCTGGAAAAAGGCATTATCAAGCACACCTACGACGGCGTGAAGGTGCTTGGAAACGGTGAATTCACGAAGAAATTAAACGTCAAGGTGAATGCATTCAGTGAATCAGCCAAAAAGAAGATTGAGGAACTTGGCGGAACAGCAGAGGTGATCTGATGTTTGCCACTGTGAAGAACGCATTCAAAACGAAAGAGATTCGGAGGAAGATCTTCTTCACATTTCTCATGCTGATCGTGATTCGCTGGGATCGACCATTCCGGTTCCGGGCATCAATACAGCAGTCTTTCGGGAATGGTTTATGAAAGCCTCCAACTCCGGGACGAATGCACTGGGTTTTGTAAACGTATTTACCGGCGGTTCCTTTGAGAACATGTCGATTCTGGCGCTGAACATCACACCCTATATCACATCATCCATCATCATCCAGCTTTTAACCATTGCCTTCCCTTCTCTGGAAGAAATGCAAAAAGACGGGGAAGAAGGACGGAAAAAGCTGACGCAGGCAACCAGACTGATTACCATCGGGTTGGCAGTGATGCAGTCGACGGTGATGGGAATTAACTTTTACAGGCAGAGCGGATTTCTGACGATAAGGAATCCGCTTGTGGTAGTTCAGATTGTAGCTTCTCTGACTGCCGGCAGTGCGCTGATGATGTGGCTGGGAGAACGCATCACCGACAAAGGGGTGGGAAACGGAATTTCGATCGTTCTGGTGATTAACATTATCTCCAGAATGCCGGGAGATGTCGCAGGACTCTTTCATCAATTCGTCCTCACCTCGGATAAACGGTGATTCAGGCGGCTCTTGCAGCGATTGTGATCGTCGCCATCATCATTGCCATGGTGGTGATCGTCGTTATCTTAAACGGGGCAGAGCGCAGAATTCCGGTGCAATATGCCAAGAAGTTACAGGGCAGAAGAATGCTTGGCGGAAATTCCGCAGAGATTCCTCTTAAGGTTAATACCGCCGGGGTTATGCCGATTATCTTTGCCATTTCTCTTTTCCAGACGCCGCTGATGCTGGGGCAGTTTTTTAACTGGGACGGGAAAATTTGGTCGGAACTTTCCCTCTATCTGAATCAGGGAATGTGGTTTAATCCGGCGGCATGGAAGTATTCGCTGGGACTGATCGGCTATGTGCTGCTTCTGATTTTCTTTGCTTATTTTTACACGTCCATCACCTTTAATCCGCTAGAAATCGCGGATAATATGAAGAAACAGGGCGGCTTTATTCCGGGGGTTCGTCCGGGAAAACCGACCAGTGATTACCTGACAAAAATTCTGAACTATATCATTTTCATCGGCGCCATCGGGCTGACCATTGTCGGAGTACTCCCGATCATGTTCAACGGGCTGTTTAAAGCAGATGTATCATTCGGCGGAACCAGCCTGATCATTATTGTCAGCGTCATTCTGGAAACACTGAAAGCAATCGAGTCGCAGATGCTGGTTCGGAACTACAAGGGATTTTTAGACAGCTGAGCGTAGGGAAGCAGAGAGGGGATACGGATGAAGATTATCATGTTAGGCGCACCGGGCGCAGGGAAGGGAACCCAGGCGGATCGCATTGCGGAAAAAGAGCATATCCCGCACATATCCACCGGTGATATTTCGTGAAAACATCAAGAACGGTACAGAGCTTGGGAAACAGGCCAAAACCTATATGGATGCTGGTTCCTTGGTGCCGGATGAACTTACGGTGGCCATGCTGTTAGACCGGGTAGCGCAGAAGGATTGCGAAAACGGTTATGTGCTAGACGGCTTCCCGCGTACGATTCCGCAGGCCGGTGTCCTGGAAGAAGAGCTGGAAAAGCGGAATGACCGGGTGGACTTTGCCATTAACATTGAAGTGCCGGACGAGAATATCATTCACCGCATGAGCGGAAGACGCAGTTGCCCGAAGTGCGGATCCATCTATCATACGGAATTTATCAAACCGAAGAAGGAAGGCGTTTGCGACAAGTGCGGATCCTCTCTTACACAGCGGGATGATGATAAAGCGGAAACGGTCAAACACAGGTTGGAAGTCTATCATGAACAGACACAGCCGCTCATTCATTATTATGAGGACAAAAAGATTTTAAAGACCGTCGACGGAACCAAGGATATGGATGATGTCTTTACGGACATTTGTCAAATTTTGTCTTAAATGATGCAGGAGAACAGATTTTATGTCAAAAGCGGATGTAATTGAGATTGAAGGCAAGGTCGTTGAGAAGCTGCCGAATACGATGTTCCGTGTGGAACTGGAGAACGGACACATCGTTCTCGCACATATCAGCGGGAAACTCCGGCAGAACTTCATCCGGATCCTGCCGGGTGACAAGGTAACGATGGAACTTTCTCCCTATGACCTGTCTAAAGGAAGAATCATCTGGAGAGATAAGTAACACTTGCTTTCAAATTTCAAATATGCTATAATAACTCCCGCTCTTGTGCAGGTATTTTTTGCATGATTGTGATGTAACTCTGTTTTTTTCAAACAGAAAGGAGAATGCGATGAAGGTCAGATCTTCTGTGAAACCGATGTGCGAGAAGTGCAAGGTTGTCAAAAGAAAAGGCGTGGTTCGGATCATCTGTGAGAATCCGAAACACAAACAAAGACAGGGCTAAGGACGAGCCGCTCATTACTTTTTGATACCAATGCGTATTGGAAAGGACGGACAAGATTGTCCCTGTCTGGAATGAGACTGCGGTGTTTGGAAGAAGGCGCAGGCAGAATCATTCCCAATCAAACAAGTAACCCATAGGAAGACAAAGAAAGGAAACTGGAATGGCTCGTATTGCAGGCGTAGATTTACCTAGAGATAAGCGTGTGGAAATCGGACTGACTTACATTTTGGAATCGGGAGAACTTCCTCCAATAAGATTCTGGAGGCAGCCGGAGTGAATCCCGATACGCGTGTACGTGATTTGACCGATAATGAGGTGAGAAAGTTAGCCGATATCATCGGAGATCAATATATGGTGGAAGGTGACCTCAGAAGAGAAGTCGCCATGAACATCAAGAGACTGACGGAAATCGGTTCCTACAGGGGCAGCCGCCACCGCAAGGGACTGCCTTGCAGAGGTCAGAGGACGAAGACCAATGCAAGAACCAAAAAGGGACCGAAGAGAACCATCGCAAACAAGAAGAAATAAAGTTTGACCCAAACATGACAGAAAGGAAAGTAGGTTAGTTTTATGGCTGGAAAACAACAGAAGAGCGCTGCTGCTGCAAAGACGGGCAAAAAGCGCGTAAAGAAAAACGTTGAACGCGGACAGGCACATATCCAGGCTTCTTTTAACAACACGATTGTCACCCTGACGGATGCAGCTGGAAATGCGCTGAGCTGGGCAAGTGCCGGCGGTCTGGGATTTAAAGGTTCAAGGAAATCTACTCCTTATGCTGCACAAATGGCTTCCGAAACAGCAACGAGAGCTGCACAGATCCACGGTCTCAAATATGTGGATGTTTTTGTGAAAGGTCCCGGAACGGGAAGAGAAGCTGCAATCCGCGCACTGGCTGCAAACGGATTGACTGTCACCAGCATTACGGATGTGACTCCGGTCCCGCATAATGGATGCCGTCCGCCTAAGAGACGTCGTGTATAAGCTGTAGCATGGTAGCAGGAGAAGCCGGAAGAAGGCGACGCGCTGTAAACGGCATGCGATTGAAAGGAGCCGAAGAATGGCAGTTAATAGAACACCGGTACTGAAAAGATGCAGATCTCTGGAACTGGATCCGACTTTTCTCGGATACGACAAGAAGTCCAAGAGAGCACCGCACAGAACCAACCGTAAGATGAGTGAATACGGTTTGCAGCTGAGAGAGAAGCAGAAGGCCAAGTTCATCTATGGCGTGCTTGAAAAGCCGTTCCGCAATTATTATAAGAGAGCGGACCGCATGAAGGGGCTGCCGGGTGAGAACCTGATGGTTCTTCTGGAGCGCAGACTGGATAATGTGGTTTTCCGCCTCGGTTTTGCAAGAACCAGAAGAGAAGCCAGACAGGTCGTGCTTCATAAATTTGTCATGGTCAACGGGAAGACCATTAACATTCCGTCTTACCAGATCCGTGTGGGCGATGTGGTCGAGGTAAAAGAAGAAGCGAAGAGCATGCAGCGCTTCAAAGACATTGTAGAAACGACCGGCACAAGAATCGTACCGGAGTGGCTGGATCTGGACAAAGAGGCAATGAAGGCAACCATCAAAGAGTTCCCTTCCAGAGAAGCGATTGATGTTCCTGTAAACGAAATGCTGATCGTCGAGTTGTATTCCAAGTAATCATTCTGACATTCAGAGCAGGTCTTGGTGCCATCAGCAAAGGAGGAAATATCATTGTTCGATTTCGAGAGACCCAATATTGAAGTTGCTGAAATCTCTGAGGATCACCAATATGGAAAGTTCGTTGTGGAACCGCTCGAAAGAGGCTACGGCACAACGCTCGGCAACTCCCTCCGCAGGATCATGTTATCTCCCTGCCGGGAACAGCCGTCAGTCAAATTAAAATTGAAGGAGTTCTTCACGAGTTCTCATCCATCCCCGGTGTAAAAGAGGATGTGACGGAAATTGTGATGAACATCAAGAGTCTTGCCATTCGCAACAATTCGATGAATGACGAGCCGAAGACGGCTTATATTGAATTTAACGGAGAGGGCGTGGTACATGCCTCGGATATTCAGGTGGATCAGGATCTGGAGATCATGAATCCCGATCTGGTGATTGCAACACTCTCCGGCAGAGATGCAAAGCTTTATATGGAGCTCATTATTACAAACGGCAGAGGCTATGTGGGTGCGGATCGGAATAAAACCGATGATCTTCCCATCGGAGTCATTGCAGTGGATTCCATTTATACCCCGGGTAGAGAGGGTAAATATCTCTGTAGAGAACACGCGTGTCGGTCAGGTGACTGATTTTGATAAGTTGACCATGGATGTGTTTACCAATGGAACGCTGGCTCCGGATGAAGCAGTATCCCTTGCTGCAAAGGTGTTGAGCGAGCATCTGAGCCTCTTTATCAACCTTTCCGAGAATGCAAAGACGGCAGAGGTCATGGTAGAGAAGGAAAATGACGAGAGGGAAAAGGTGCTCGAAATGAGCATTGACGAGCTTGAGCTCTCCGTTCGTTCTTTCAACTGCCTGAAGAGAGCCGGAATCAATACCGTAGAGGAACTGACCAGTAAGACGCCCGATGATATGATGAAGGTTCGTAATCTGGGAAGAAAGTCGCTGGAAGAGGTTCTGGAGAAGTTAAAGGAATTGGGACTGTCCCTCAGGACAGGAGAGAGCAACGCCTAATACTCTGTTCCATTCCTTGGTTTATTACTGCGGATAAGGCCGAAGAGCACCGCAGGACAGCAGGCACCTAACCTGTTGTTTCATCGCGGGTCGCTGCCCGCATACGGACTGTCGTCCGTAATGAAAGGAGTAATCATGGCAATGTATAGAAAGCTGGGCAAGGCAGGAAAGCCGAGAAAGGCACTGCTTCGCAATCAGGTCACTCATTTGATTCATCATGGTAAGATTGTGACAACGGAGGCCAGGGCAAAGGAAGTTCGTAAAATCGCAGAGCATCTGATCGCCATCGGTGTCCGTGAAAAGGATCACACCGAAACTCACACCGTAAAGGTGAAGGTTGCCAAGAAGGATGCAAACGGACATCGGATTCGTCATATCGTAGACAAGAACGATCCGACCAAGGTGCTCTCCGAGACGACGAGGGATAAGGACGGTAAACTCATTAAGCGTGAGGGCGAGTTTGCAAACGGAATTACCATGAGTGTTTTTGAAACACAGGAAAAGGAAGTCACGAAGGATCTGCCTTCCAGACTTCATGTAAGACGTCAGATGCAGCGCGTGCTCTATCCGGTGGTAGAAGTTGCCAGAGATGAGGACGGTAAGGCGATTCTGGCCGGCAGAAAGAAAGCCAGAAAGACCGTTGATCTTTCCGACAAGATCTTTGAGGAACTGGCTCCCAAGTATGCGAACAGGAACGGCGGATATACCAGAATGATTAAGATCGGCCCCCGTAAGGGCGATGCTGCTATGATGGTCGTTCTGGAGCTGGTCTGATCTGACAGGGCATGAAATTAGATAGATAGGAATTTGACTTCGGGTGGGTACCAATGAATTGGATACCCACCCAATTTTTCGCTTGAAGTGTCGAACGAGATTGACATTCTATAAGATCGATTGTTTGTATTCTAGTATAAAATCATTTGCAGTGTATTTATTTTTTTTCAAAATGCTGGTAATCTTTGAGGCTTTTCCAGTCTCCGCCCCAGGTGAACCCGTGGGAGGTAAATAGCTGGTATGCCAAATCCTCATGGTCGATCCGGTAAGGGTTGGCGTGTTTACGGTTCGCATAGGGCTTCGCGCTTTGCGGAAGGATCTTACCCTTCTTCACATAGGGATTGTAGAGGGGATTGAGGTCCACTGCCAGACCATAGGCATGGAGAGAAAGCTTATGGCTTCCTCCGCCGGAAGCGGTGACCTCTCTGAAATTAAAGCAGGACGTATTATCTGCCTCCATGGACGCCAGATCATCGCCACCGAAATCATCCACCAGCCTGACCGATGCAAGGGGATATTGGCGGTCATACAGCTCGGAGAAAATTTCTACCAGATCCTGTGCGATCTTCTGATTACAAATCAGTTCCCCGTTCTGTGCCTTTCCATCAAAGTCGATATACCGAATCTTCACATAACGAAGATCCTGAAGCGGAATGACGTCTTTGGCAGGATTCGTAATGCTATCCCGCGGATAGGACAGCCCGGCGATTCTCAGAATAATCTCCTCCGAAAGCGGTTCATAAGAGAAGCCGTCCTTGTAGAGAACCTGACCAGGAGAAGCCTTCTCCCCGGAAACGGGCGCACCTGCCTGTGAGGAAGCAGAGGCGATAGGCTTACCTTGAGAGAAGGTGGAGGCGCCGGGGTTGCCTTGAGAGGTGGCGGAGGAACCGGGGTTGTCTTGAGCGGTAGCGGAGGAGTCGAGCTTGCCTTGTGCGGAATTTGCGGTTTTCTGTGTGCCTTTCCTTCTTATGATGGGCATAAGCAAGATCCGGATGTTTTTTGGCATAATCCGCTAATGTCTCCGAATGACTGTAGGATCTTGCCATCATGGCGGAAGCGGTGATGACGACCAAAAGAATCAGAATTTCTCTCCAATATTTTTTTATCATAAGGGCAAATTCTCCTTATTTCCGGTGAAAAAGTTCATGACTTCCTTTCAAAGTCTATCACGAAGTGCATTTAGGCTCAATCCGGAATGTGGGATGTGTCGTCCGATCTACTTTTTTGAACTTTATAGTCACAACTCTTATTGATTTTTTATGTGCTTGCGGTATCATGGGCCATGGAGATGGTTCCTATGATAAACAGACCGCTCTACGTCGATAAGATGATGGCATACGCCGACACACCTTTTGTAAAAGTGTTGACGGGGGTTCGTCGTTGCGGAAAATCCACAGTTTTTAAAATGATCATGGAGAAGCTGCAACGGGGGCATGGCATTCCGTCTGAGCGGATTGTCGGTATGCGATTCGATTCCATGGATTATGAGGATATGACAGCGAAGGGTATGTTCAAAGCTGTCAAAGAAAAGCTCAATCCAACTGGGAGAACGTATCTCTTTCTGGATGAGATTCAGGAAATTGAGGGCTGGGAGAAAGTAGTAAACTCCCTGGTAACGGATTATGATGTTGACCTTTATGTGACAGGTTCCAATTCCAGAATGATGTCTTCGGAAATAGCGACTTACCTGACCGGACGATATGTTTCCTTCCGCATCTATACGCTTTCGTTTCGGGAATATCTGGAATTCAAAAAGCAGTATACACAGGTAAAGGATATCCATGCTGAACTGGCAGATTATATCCGCCTGGGTGGTTTCCCCTGCAACACACCTGCGAGAGTATTCACAGGATGAGGTTTATACGATTGTCCGGGATATCTATAATTCCACGATTTTTTCGGATATCGTAAAGAGAAACCAGATTCGTAAGATCGACCAGCTGGAACGTGTGGTTCGGTACACGTTTGCGAATGTGGGAAATTCGTTCTCGGCAAAATCAATTTCTGATTATCTGAAATCGGAGCATCGTTCAATCGACAATGAAACGGTGTACAGTTATCTGGAAAAGCTGGAGAAAGCATATCTTCTTCATCGTTGTTCTCGATACGACCTGCGCGGAAAAGAGATTCTGAAAACGCAGGAGAAGTTTTATCTTGCTGATACCGCTTTACGTTACAGCGTGCTGGGATATACACCGGACAGCGTCGCTTCCAGTCTGGAAAATGTGGTGTATCTGGAACTTTGCCGACGAGGATATACCGTGACGATTGGGAAAACACCGGATGGGGAAATCAATTTTGTGGCGCAGAAGCAGAATGACCGGTTGTATGTGCAGGTCACGCAGGAGATCAAATCCGAAAAAACAGAAAAGCGCGAATACGAACGACTGCTGGAAATTCGAGATAACTATCCAAAGTATGTTGTGAGAACCGATGAATTTGCCGGAGGAAATTACCAAGGCATTAAGAGTATGCACATTGCAGATTTTCTATTGAGCACAGAATATTAACGATGAGGGCGGCAGTGAGCCACCTTTTTATCCTGCATTCTCAGATTAACATGCCAAGGTTGGCAGCGCTACTCCGAGTGCCTCATATATATCAGCCTGCTTGGTCGTAAGCTCTCCAATCCTGAGCCTATGACTCTCGTTCTCAAAACACTCGAGTATATCGAGTCTGTCAAGCAGTTGCTGCATGCTGTAAGTTTTATACAGATTTACTTCCCTCATCTTGTTCCAAGGAATCGTTTGTCACGTTTGCGAATCTGGTATAAAATGATGTAGGTGTAAAACAACGGACACCGGCAGAACACGGGATTGCTGTAGCTTCTTTTCCGGCAATCCTTATAAAAGCACGCCAGAAAGCGACAGAGGGATGAAGCAAAGCTGTATGCCGGACATGATCAAAACGAGTCATGTCACTTTGAATATATCCGCAGAGACGAGGAAGGCAATCCGGAGGGCGTCACGAGGGCGCTTGATGATGTCTCGATCGAGGTGCAGCCCGGAGAATTTGTTGCCATTTTGGGGCATAACGGAAGTGGAAAGTCTACCTTTGCCAAGCATTTGAATGCCCTCCTTTATCCGGGAGAGGGAGAGGTGATCGTGGACGGGATGAATACCAAAGACGGCGAACACCTGTTGGACATTCGACGCACCGCCGGGATGGTTTTTCAAAATCCGGATAACCAGATCGTGGGACAGGTGGTGGAGGAAGATGTGGGCTTTGGCCCGGAGAATATGGGCGTTCCCACGGAAGAGATCTGGCAGAGAGTGGAAGAGAGCCTGAAAGCGCTGGGAATGTGGAAGTTTCGCAAGGACTCGCCGAATCATCTTTCGGGAGGACAGAAGCAGAGAGTTTCCATTGCGGGGGTGATTGCCATGCACCCCAAATGTATCATCATGGATGAATCAACGGCCATGCTGGATCCCCGCGGAAGGAAAGAAGTGGTAAATGCGGCGCATGGTCTGAATGAAATAGAGAAAATTACCATCCTTTTCATCACCCACCATATGGATGAGGCCATTGAGGCGGATCGGGTGATCGTGATGGATGACGGCAGGGTCGCATTGCAGGGGACGCCGAAGGAGGTTTTTTCTCAGGTGGAAAGACTCAGAGAGCTTCGGCTGGACGTGCCCCATGTGACGCAGCTTGCCCATGCCCTGCAAAAAGAGGGAGTCCCTCTTCCAAACGGAATTTTAACGATCGATGAATTTGTGATGGCTTTGAAGGAAGCACTGGCAAGGTAAAAATGGCGATTATTCTGGATCATGTCAGCTACATTTATGATAGCGATACGAAAGTTTCACATGCGGCGCTGAAGGATGTGTCCGTACAAATCCCCGATGGGCAGTTCATCGGACTGATCGGGCATACGGGGAGTGGAAAAAGCACCTTGATTCAGCATTTGAACGGATTGTTGCAGCCGACCTCCGGCAGTGTTTTTTACAACGGGAAGGATATTTCCGATCCCGACTTTGACCGGAGGAAACTGCGTTCGAAGGTGGGGCTGGTTTTCCAGTATCCGGAGCATCAGCTTTTTGAAGAGACCGTGTTTAAAGATGTTTGCTTCGGCCCAAAGAATCTCGGGGTCTCCAGGAAGGAGATGGAGCTGCGGGCGTATCAGGCGCTCAAAGCTGTCCGCCTGGAGGATGAATATTTTTATCAATCCCCCTTTGATTTGTCGGGAGGACAGAAGCGAAGGGTGGCGATCGCCGGCGTGCTTGCCATGAAGCCGGAGATGCTGATTTGGATGAGCCGGCTGCCGGGCTGGATCCGCAGGGCAGAGATGAAATTCTGGAACTACTCACCACGCTGCATAGAGAAGAGGGGATCACGGTGCTCCTCGTTTCCCACAGCATGGAAGATGTGGCAAATTACGTGGAGCGGATCCTGGTGATGAATGATGGACAGATTGTTCTGGATGATGTGCCAAGGAGAGTCTTTTTGCACATGAAGGAGCTGGAGCAGATCGGACTTGCCGCGCCGGAAGTCACCTATGTGATGCACCGGTTGCAGAAGGATGGGTTCAACGTGGATGTGAGCGCCACTACCATTCCCGAGGCGGCAGGAGAAATCCTGCGTGCACTCCGGATGTAACGCGCAGGCAAAAGGCGGCTTCTGCAGATGGATGCAGGAAAGAAAGGGAAGAAAGGCAGCTTCTGCAGATGGATGCAGGAAAGAAAAGGCAGAAAGGCAGCTTTGCAGATGAATGCAGGGCAGATCGGCGTTTATGGCATTAAAAGACATTACAATCGGACAATATTATCAGGCGGATTCTCTCTTGCACCGCTTAGATCCGAGAACCAAAATCATCGGCACTCTCATTTTCATCCTCTCGCTCTTCCTTGCGGACAGTCCCCTGGCTTATTTGCTGGCGGCGGTCTTTTTAACGATTTCCGTCCTGTTGTCACAGGTGCCGGTCAAATTTGTGCTACGGGGAATGAAGGCGATCTTCATCCTCTTGCTGATTACGGTTGTTTAATCTTTTTTTAACTCCCGGAAAAACGGTGGTGTCTTTCTGGATTTTTACGATCACGGATCAGGGCATTCGTACCGCTGCGATGATGGGGATCCGCTTGATTTTTCTGATTATCGGATCCTCGGTGATGACGCTGACGACGACGCCATCCAGACTGACCGACGGGCTGGAATCCCTGCTGGGACCGATGAAGAAGATCGGTGTGCCCGTGCATGAGATTGCCATGATGATGGCGATTGCTCTGCGTTTTATCCCGATCCTGATGGAGGAAACCGATAAGATCATGAAGGCGCAGATGGCGAGAGGAGCCAGCTTCGATCAGGGGAAAATCATAGAGAGGGCAAAAAGCATGGTGCCTCTCCTTGTGCCCCTTTTTATTTCTGCCTTTCGCCGGGCAAACGACCTTGCCATGGCGATGGAAGCCAGATGCTATCACGGAGGAGAAGGCAGAACCAAGATGAAACCCTTAATGTATCGTCGCAGGGATTTCTTGACCTACCTCTTTTTCGCCTGCTATCTGGGAATCATGATCGCCGTGATGGTGTATCCGCTCTGACTGCGGGCATACGATTTCTGTTGATGGGGAACCCGGATCGCCGTAATGGTACCACATTCATTCTGACTACGGATGCACGGCTCATAGGCGCCTCCTCTCTACAAACTTCTGTCATATCCCATTAAGAAAAGTCCCTGTGGCGGCAGGGTGGCTCCTGCAAGCCTTCGGTCACGGGAGGCAATGATATCCGGAACCGCAGCCGCCTGTAGCTTTCCCCTTCCGACATCTAGTAGAGTTCCTGCAAGAATGCGCACCATGTGATACAGGAAGCCCTCTCCTCTGACACGAATGGTCACAAGAGAAGGGTAGGAGGGTGCCTGTGTGAGAACCTCCACGAAGTCGATGTGGCGGATGGTGGTCTTTGCTTGAGAGCCGGAGGCGCAGAAACTGGCAAAATCATGGGTTCCGGCAAAAGAAAGGGCGGCTTCGCGCATGGCTTTGATCTGAAGCGGGGCACGATAAGGATAGGTGTAAAGTCTGGAGATCGGGTCTGCCAAAGGCGTATTCAGAATGCGATATTCATAAGTTTTATGCCAGCCGGTCTTACGCGGGTGAAAGTCTGTCTCTACGGGCTCCGAGAGAAGAACGCGGATATCCTGCGGTAACTTCGTGTTGAGTGCAGGGGCAAAGCTTTGCGCAGGAATGGAAGAAGTCGTATCAAAGGCGGCAAGGTTGCCATAAGCATGTACCCCGGCATCGGTACGGCTGGCGCCAATGACAGACGTCTTTTCCCCGGTCAGTTTCTCAATGGACAGATTGAGCTGCCCCTCGATGGTGAGACTCGTCAGATCGGAATTCTTGAGAGCCGCAAATCCATGGTAGGCGGTGCCGTCATAGGAAACCGTCAGCAGAATGCGCCTCTTTTCTTGTTGTTTCAGTGCCATGCAAACCATAAGAAGAGATATCCTCCGATGACGGCGGCCAGTGTAAAAGGCACGCCGATGCGCATGAAGGAGGAAAAGGTGACTTCGTAACCCTCCTTGCGCAGAAGACCGGTGCCGGCGATATTCGCGGAAGCGCCAATGGGAGTGATATTGCCTCCCAGGGTGGCGCCGATTAACAGACCATAGTAGAGAAGATAGGGCTCAATCTGCATCACCTGCGAGACGGAGGCAATGACCGGCAGCATGGTCGCCACATAGGGAATGTTGTCGACGAGAGCCGAGATCAGCACGGAAATCCAGACAATCACCGTATAGAGCAGGAAATAGTTGTTGCCGCCGATTTTGACAATGAAATCTGCGATATGCGCAATGATTCCCTGTCTGGTAATGCCGCTGATGACGGCGAACAGACCGGCCAACAGGAAGATCGTCGCATAATCGGCGTTTCAGGTTCTTCATCATGGTCTGATGGTCTTTTGTTTTCAGATATTCGACCGCAACACAGGCCAGTCCCCAGACCATGCAGATGATGCCGTTGGTGGTTTCCGGTTTGTTCGGGAAAAAAGAAGCGCCAATCAGGAAGACAATATGTCCCGCCATCGCAATGGTCGGCACATAATCTTCTACGGTCGTGGTTTCCTTGGAAGAGACCGGTTCTTTGTCTTTGTGAAAAAGGAGCATCATGATCGGAATGGTGAGCAGGGCGCCGATTTCCACGGCGAAGAAAACACCAGGGCGACCATGAAACCAGAAGAAGTCCATGAAATCCATGCGTGCGGCGCCGGCTAACATAATCGAGGTGGTGTCACCGACCAGAGTCGCAGCCCCCTGCAGATTGGAGGATACCGCGATGGAAATAATCATCGGTACGGGGGAGATGCGGATTTTTTTACAAATGGCAAGAGCCACAGGCGCAATCATATAGACGGTTGCCACATTATCAATGAAGGCAGAGACAATGCCTGCAAAAAGGGACATGAAAATGGTCACCCACATTACATTGGGCGCCAGATCCAGGATTTGGTCCGCAATCAGATTCGGCATACGGGACTGAATAAAATAATCCACAATCAACACCGTTCCGAAAATCATCATCAGGATATTCCAGTCGATGGCAGAAGGCAGTTCGGAAAGTGGCAGAATGCCCAGAAACAGGAAGAGGATGGCACACCCGCAGGCAAGAAAAGGCCTCCACTTCGCCTTCAGAACAATCATTAGCGCATACATGATGAGAAATAAAACAATGGCAGCGGTCTTCAATGGTTTTCTCCTTCTTTGGAAGTTGAGGGGGCAGTCTGGAGCGCGTGCAGGAAGGGCTTCAGATGCAAGAGCAACCACCTAGAAAAGGCGGTATAAACGGTTCGCAGCAGGATGGCACAGAGGAGGGAAAGAAACAGCAGGGTGAGGTAAATTCCGACTGCTGTATGGCTTGCCATGACGAGATTGCGGAAGAAGCCGTCCAGGAACATCAGGTGCAGAAGCCAGATATAGACCGAATGTTTTCCGATAAAAAAGAAGATCTGCGCAGGAATTTTTTGATCTCCCAGGAACAAAAGAAAGCCCAGGCAGAAAACAGGGGTAAGCAGAAAATCCAGACTCGTCTGCATGGCATCTACCGTGATCGCATAGCGGATCAGAAAGGGAAGGAACATCAGGAGGAGTCCTGCAAGAGACAGAAGAGCAGAAAGGCGACGGGATCGGCAGGACAGCGCCTCCTGCACGGAACCTTGATCACGGGCCTGGCGGAATGTCTCCTCCTGCACAGGTCCCTGGACACGGAGAAGCAGGGAAATGCAGAGCTTTCCAAGTGACGGGATCAGGGAAAAGCGTGCGATCAGAAAGCCGCCGGCGGCACATAACAGATAGGAGGGCATCAGCCTGTTGACAAAGAGGCGAAAGTGATATTCCCATGAGGGAAAAATGTTCAGAGCAAGAACCAGGAAAAGGGCAAGCAGCCCGAATAGAGTCAGAAAAAACCATTTTTTCTTCAGTCTCTCTTCATGGTCATTCTCAAAAACAAACAGGAGGTGGAGCAGCGGAAGGAAGAGAAGGATTTTTACATATTCCAAAGCATACCACCAGGAGCCGTTAAAGGAATCCGATAAGGCGAGGAGGTTGGGCAGCAGCTCGGAAAGCGGCTTTTCTTTTCCAAGGAAAAGATTCTCACAGGCAAAATAAAGGAGAACACAGAACCAGTAAATGGAAAGAAGCGAAGCAGCTTTTGCAAAACAAGGGTATAATCTTGGCGAAGAAGAGTAAAAAAGCGCATTTCCCCCTTTCCTTCAGAAGCGGCACGGAGAAAGACGCTGCACATGCCGTACCCACTGACAAAGGCGTAAATGGCAACGCAGAGCTTGCAGAAAAGAGCCAGCCGGATTTCTCTGGTTTCCCCTAAGAGGGTAGAATACTCTACGAAAAGCATGTCCGGGCGGATAAAGAGATGGTGATAGAGCATCATAGCCGCCGCAAGTCCCTGTAGCATAACCGATTGTTTGGATGTGATTCCTTTGCTCAATGGAAGGTCTCCTGAAAAATGCGCAATTCCGATCGCCATTTTTATCAAAGTATAGCAATCGAATATTTGATGCATTTATTCTTGACATTTCCATCAAAGTATAGCAGTGGAAGGGAATCTTGACAAGAAGAGGAATGCGTCATATAATATTACGGCGTGCCTGAGATCGAAACATCATCCCGGTAAATGACGATTTGATCTCGTCCGAAATCAGGTGAAGGATTCGGAACGAAGAGGGGCAATTTTCTACAGACAATCAGTAACATTTTGGAGGAACTGTTATATGAAAACATATATGCCCGGCGCTTCCGCTCTGGAAAAGAAATGGTATGTGGTCGATGCAACAGATATGACCCTCGGACGTCTTGCCAGTGAGGTTGCCAAGGTTCTGACCGGTAAGAACAAGCCGATCTATACCCCGAACATCGATACGGGAGATTATGTCATCGTCGTCAATGCCGAGAAGGTGAAGGTCACCGGTAAGAAGCTCGATCAGAAGGTTTACTGGCACCACACAGGCTTTATCGGTGGTCAGAAGGAGACGTCGCTTCGTGAGATGTTGAGAATACACCCGGAGAGAGTCATTGAGCATGCGGTGAAGGGAATGCTTCCGAAGGGATCCCTCGGCGCCGACCAGTATAAGAAACTGCACGTATACGTAGGACCGGATCACGAGCAGACCGCTCAGAAGCCGGAGACATTGACATTCTAACGGAGGATTTTGAGATATGGCAAAAGCAACAAGCTATTATGGCACGGGAAGAAGAAAGAAATCCATCGCCAGAGTCTACCTGACCTCCGGCAAAGGGGAGATCACGGTCAATAAGAGATCCATCGATGATTACTTTGGTCTGGAGACCCTGAAAACCATCGTTCGCCAGCCCCTGACGGCAACCGATACGCTTGGCAAATTTGATGTCAAGGTCACCGTTCACGGTGGCGGTTTCTCCGGTCAGGCAGGAGCCATTCGCCATGGCATCTCCAGAGCACTTCTGGAAGTGGACTCCGACGAATACAGACCCATCCTGAAGAAGGCCGGATTCCTCACCAGAGATCCTCGTATGAAGGAACGTAAGAAGTACGGTCTCAAAGCTGCTCGTAGAGCGCCGCAGTTCTCAAAACGATAATACAAGAGCAATGGAAACACTCAGAAAACCCCGTTTTTACGGGGCTTTCTTTTTTCTCGATTATTTGCGGGAATTTAACCATGCAAGTGACAAAAAAGTGACAAGCTAGCGACAAAGTGAAATATGCGCTGGAAGGTGTCTTATATAAGACATCAAAAAGGCCCTGAAGGCCTTGAAACTAATTTGGTGGTCACCAATACCCTTGATGTTCTGAACAGGATAAAAAGACGTTGAAAAAGATAAACGCACTTATAAAGGGAATAGACCGCAACGGCTATAAAAGTGAGGGCAAACCGGAGCCGCTAACCGGCAATTTGTCCGGGTTTTGGAGCGTGCGCATTGACAAGAAAAACAGGATCGTTTTTAGAATCAACGGCGATGAATTGGAAATAGCACAATGCGGTTCACATTATAAGGATAAATAAAAGGGGCAACAGCAAGAAAACTGCAGCCCCTTTTATTTTGCCTTTGTGCGCCCCGTAGAGGCACCTGACATTCTTTCCCGCCTAGTACATGCTGGACGGGATTTTTCTTATGATATGGCGGTATCATTCATCACAGATGCAGAAAACTGCATACAGGGGCACTGACTTGATATTGTTCTCAAAGCCGAAATTTCTCTCAGAGATCCGGATGGAATAAGCAGGCTGATAGAGGCGGACATACTCGTTGAGACTGACTGCCGTGACATGTTCACCGCTTTTTACTTCTACAGGTATGAGCTTGCCATTCAGAGATATCACAAAGTCCACTTCTTTGGTTCCTTTGTTATTTCTCCAGAAATACGGCTTAAAACCAGCCCTGACAAACTGTGTATTCACATAGTTTTCTGTCATACCTCCCTTGAAGTCAGCAAGCTCTTCCTCCATGAAGAAGATGTCCTCCGCACGGATATCCTTTTGTGCAGCAAGGAGCCCCATATCAGAAAGGTAAATCTTGAAGTCATCGATGTCCTTGTAATTCTCTAGCGGCTTTTTGATCTGCTCTGCACGGTAGATTCTAGAAAGCAGCCCTGCAGAAACCAGCCATTCGATGGCATTCTCATATTCAGCTGCCCTGGCACCGCTCTTGATGATCTTGTACTGGAATCGGGTATTCTTTTTGGAAAGCTGAACGGCAATCGTTCCGTAAGTCAGGCGCGTCTTTTTGATCTCGTTCGTGCTTTCCTGATACTTGCTCATGTCATCCAGGTAATCCATCTGGATTGTTTCCAGTACATGCTGCACTTGAGTGTAATCTTGTGTATCTATAAAACGGGCTACGACTTCCGGCATACCGCCAATGGCAAGATATTGGCGGTAAAGCTGATGCCCGGCTTCATGAAGAGCTAAAGGCATCGGGCTGTTGTGGTCGAAGCAGGTATGGATTCTTTCGACGAGATCCTTTTCTCCCAGGGCCAGAAGGAATTCTTCTATGTCCATGGGATACATCGTGTAACGGTCTACCCTTCCGACAGGAAAGGCAAATTTCTCCCGGTTCACAGCAACGCCGAGCAGACTTCCGGCGGCAACCACGTGATATTCCGGGGCTTCCTCACAGAAATACTTCAGAGAAGCAACTGCTCGCTCACAAAGCTGGATCTCATCAAAGACAATGAGTGTATTGCCTCTGGTAATGGTCTGACCACTGATATGGGATAAGATTGGAAGCAGGTACGACGGGCTGATGTTCTCATCAAAAGTAGCCGCAATGGTTTCGCTGGTTTGGAAATTGAAGTAAGCCACGTTGTCGTAATAGATGTGCCCGAACTCCAGGATGGCATAGGTCTTCCCAACCTGACGAGCGCCCTGGATCATCAACGGCTTTCGGTATTTGCTGTCTTTCCACTTCTTCAGATATTCAGAGACCTTTCGGTACATGTACATTGTGATTCCTCCCACTCTGGAAATCTATGCGGATATATCATATTATAGCAGGGAAAATGATGCAATATAAAGTGTAAAAATAACACTAAATACAATAATATTCATAACTTCCGGAAAGCCTTGCTTTTTTCGAGGAATTTTCATGCTCGATTTTCTGACATCGTCAACCCAATGGATGTTTCGGGAAGATCGATGATCCAGTTGAAAATAAAGGAACTCCACCTTAGCAATCTTTATCCAATCTTTAGAAATACCTTGTATTCTATCCCTGCAATACGCAGAAAGGAGTTCGTCGTTATGGACTGCATTTTAAAAACAAATGCCCTCTGCAAACAATTCAAGGGACAGATGGCAGTAAACAAAGTATCTCTGAATATCCCGCGCAATTCGGTGTATGGTTTATTAGGGCCAAACGGTGCCGGCAAATCGACTACATTGAAAATGCTTACCGGAATTTTGAAACCGACTTCCGGCATGGTGACATTGAATGGCCGGCCGTGGAACCGGAAGGCACTGAACGAGATTGGTGCACTGATTGAGATGCCTCCGCTTTATGAAAATCTGACTGCTAGAGAGAATCTGAAGGTTCGTACCACGCTCTTAGGACTGCCGGACAATCGAATGGATGAGGTGCTGGAAGTCGTCCGGCTCACGGATACGGGAAAGAAACGAGCCGGACAATTTTCTTGGGAATGAAACAGCGGCTTGGTATTGCCAGTGCCTTACTGAACCACCCGAAGCTGCTGATTTTGGATGAACCGACCAACGGGCTGGATCCCATCGGCATGGAAGAATTGCGGGAATTGATCCGTTCTTTCTCTGGAAAAGGAATGACGGTCATTTTGTCCAGCCATATTCTTTCGGAAGTACAGCAAGTCGCTGACCATATTGGGATCATTGCACAGGGTGTTCTCGGGTATGAGGGGCAGCTCCGGAATGGGCAAGATTTGGAGCAGCTCTTTATGCAGGTGATCCGGCAGGTCGGAAAGGACGGTGAGTAAAAATGGGTCGCATGATAGAAGTCGAGCACTTAAAGTGCAGGCGTACCTTTGGTAAAATTCTACCTGTGGTTGCACCGCTCGTAACGCTGCTGCTGGTACTGGTTTTAACAGGAGGTCTGGCAGACGCTTTTCCTGCCGGAGCATGGAATTGGTGGTATGCGACCTTATTACCGGGTACATTGGCTGTGATGTGCTATTTGAGCATTACCAAGGATAGAAAAAATCGTTATTATAACTTGAGAGGTCTGTCCATATCGGGACGGCAGCTGATTTTTGGAAAGATGCTCTACCTTGTATTAGGGCTTTTGGCGGCAAACGGAATTCTTTTTCTGGGCGCAACCATCGGTGGATTTCTCTTCGGTTCGACCATTCCTGCCTGCGGTGCGGCACTGGCCACAATCCTGCTGACGCTTTCTTATCTGTGGGAAATACCGGTCTACCTGTTTGAGTGCGCGATTCGGTATGTTTGCAGACGTTTTTGTCTGTATGGTGCTTTCGATTGGCGGTGTGGCAACCTTGTCGGACAAGAGCTCCTGGTGGCTTTGCCCTTCCTCTATTCCGGTACGGCTGATGTGTCCTACTTTGGGACTGCTCCCCAATGGCTTACCCATTCCTGCTAAAAGCGAGCTGTGGAGTGAATCTGTCATCTTACCGGGCATCATGCTCTCCCTGGGGTGGTTTGTTGTGTGTGCTGTTCTCTTTGCATGGTGGTTTGAAGAGATGGAGGTGAAATAAAGACATGTTTTTCTCTTATCTCAAGGCAGATTTTCTTAAGACAAAACATCTTTCTGTGCGTACGGCTCATCTGCTTATATCGATCGTGACACCGTTGATTTTTATTGCGTACGATTCTTATGCGCCGTGGGATGATTATGTAAAAATTGATCTTTATTATCAAGTTATTGGAATGGCACTTCCGTTTTTGATCGGGCTGTTCTGTGCAATCTTATCAGAACAGGAGCAATCGGCCGGTTGTTTCCAAATGATGCTGATGTCACCGAAAAAAGTAGTTCCGTTTTTGTCCAAGCTCCTGTTGCTCCTGATGTTTTGTGCCGGGGCGCTTCTCGTGGCATCTCTGCTCTTTGGTGTCGCATTCCGGTTTGGACTGCACGGCAAAGTAGTTGATTTGGCGTTCTATCCGATGGCGGCGCTGGTTATGTTTGTGAGCAGCATACCGCTTTATCTCCTGCACTTGTATTTATCATTTGACTCGAATAAGGGCGTGTCCATCGCTTTGGGAATTGTAGAAAGCGTGTTATCGGCACTGTTCCTGACCGGTCTGGGAGAATCTGTTTGGAAATATGTCCCCCTTGTCTGGCCGGCAAGAGCGGTAGCCACATTCTTTGCCGCATATAATGGTGAGATGACAGCATGTGTAGAATTAAAGCAAGTGGCTTGTATTGGATTTTTCGTGATCACGATTGGAACGATCGTCTATCTGTTTTGGGCCTGCCGCTGGGAAGGTTCCCGAATAGCCGATTAGGATTTTCGCTGCCTGGAAAGTAACGATGGTGATCAAGGAGGTGACAAATATGGCATCCATCCTGGCGGTTGATGATGAAGCAGGTATTCTGGACATGATACAAAGCATTTTAAGGAAAGATGGACATTCCGTAACCGGGATTACCCGGGCGGAAGAGATTGACTATACAAAAGTCGGTTCTTTTGATTTGATTTTGCTGGATATTATGATGCCGGGAATAGACGGATTTACCCTTTGCAAAAAATTGAGAAATCAAGTGGATTGCCCGATTCTTTTTCTAACTGCAAAATCAGAAGAAAACAGCCTGGTAAACGGCTTATCGCTCGGCGCAGACGATTATATCTGCAAGCCTTTTGGCGTTATGGAGTTGCGGGCAAGAATTTCCGCCCATTTGCGACGGGAGCATCGGGAGCATTCTGTCCGTATTTCGTTTGCAGAGTCCAGTTTTCATCTTTCTGAAAAGAAATTTTTAGTCCGGGATGTCGCTGTTCCTTTGACAAAAGGGGAATATGAAATCTGCGAGTTTTTAGCCAGAAATCCGGGACAAGTATTTACCAAAGAACAGATTCTGGAACAGGTCTTTGGGTTTGACAGTGAGAGCAACGATAGCACCATCGTTACGCATATTAAAAACATCCGAAGTAAATTGCAGGAAGTTGATTATGCACCAATTAAGACGGTGTGGGGGATCGGATATAAATGGAAAGAATAAAAAGAAAAGCGAAGATTCCATTAAGTCTATTCTATCTCAAATACTTCGCATATATTTTTGCCTTTCTGTGCCTGCTGGCAATTTCGTTGCTGATTCTGTTTAATGCCCTTATGAATCATAAGGTTGTCTACCCGGCGGATTATGCACAGAAAAAAGCGCATGGTGCGTATCATGAAATTCAAATGGCAGAAAAGGTCACGGCGGATCGGATCCCGGAATTGTGCGATTATGCCATCTTTGATTCAGAAGGGAATGTAAAAAGTGGAAATTTGAGGGGGAATGCTGCACAGAAGGCATGGGATGCGGTCCGGGGAAAAAAGGCAACAATCAGGAAATACAGTTATACAGTCATTCCGAGACAAGCGGAATATTGCGTTTTACGATATACGCTTTCTCCACAGTATAGATCCCCTTTTTTACGGAAAATCCTTGTACCGCCTCAAATGCTTATTTTGTTGTCTGCAATTCTTGGGATGTTTTTTATCATCATCCTGATTGCGGTCCGTTTCGGAAAAGCATTGAATAAAAGACTGGCCACGCTCACTTTTGTCATCAACAAAGTCGAACAGCAGGAATTGGATTTTGAGATTTCTGTAAGCGGGATTAAAGAAGTCGATGCAGTGCTTCATTCCATGGACCATATGCGGAGAGCACTAAAGGATTCTCTGGAGCGACAGTGGGAGGTCGAACAGGGAAAAAACCGTCAAATGTCCGCCTTGGCACATGACTTGAAAACGCCGCTTACGCTTGTCCGTGGAAATGCGGAACTTCTTCTGGAATCCGAGCTTTCGGAAACGCAAAAGAAGTATACGGAATACATTGAAAAGAGCGCTCTGCAAATGCAAAATTATGTGCAGACGCTCATTGAAGTTACGAAATCATGGCAAGGCGATCCATTTCGCCCCCAAAAAAATGCCTGTGCAAGTCTTTTTCAAGAAATGGAGCTGCAGCTAAGAGGCTTATGTGCCGTACGTCATTTGACGCCGGTCTGGGAATGCCATTATACAACCAATGAAATTTTAGTGGATCACGATCTCTTCATCAGGGCGATCGTCAATATTCTCTCCAATGCTACGGAACGTACCCCGCCCGGGGGACGGGTTTTCCTTTCGGTGTCCGAAGAGAACCACGTTTTTAGGGTTACGATCACGGATACGGGAAGTGGATTTTCACCGGAAGCATTAAAGCACGGGAAGGAACCGTTCTACATGGACGATGCCGGCAGGACCTCCGGGACACACTACGGAATTGGCTTAAATGCCGCAGATTCCATGATTCGGAAACACGGTGGGCAACTGATTTTGGATAATGCAAAAGAAACAGGTGGAGCAAAAGTTACCATTCTAATTCCGTTATAGGAGAACACGAGCCTATTCCCTACTTAGCATCCAGTCTGATATTTTCTTGACCTGGATGCCATTATAATTACCGGGCGTGAAAGGATCTCCGGTTAAAACGATTTTTTCATAGTTGTCACGTATTTTTGTTAGTGGTTTCAACTCACGATCGAAGGTTTCTTTCGCGGTCATCTCTGCGGTAACCTGGAAATAGGTATAGGCGCCGTGCTTTTCTGCAACGAAGTCCACCTCGGTATGGTCAAACTTTCCAATCATGACGCGGTATCCCCGACGAAGAAGCTCAAAATAGACGATGTTTTCCAGAGAAAAACCCAGATCATATTGACTGCGAGGTAGGATGTGGTTTCGCAAACCGAGATCCACAATGTACAGTTTCCGATTGGCTTTCAGAAGCTGTTTTCCGATGATGTCGAAACGATCTGCCGGGTAGAAAATAAAGGATTCCGTAAGGGCTTCGACATAATCGCTCACGGTATTTGGTGAGATTTTTTTCCCATTAGAGGTCAGATAATCAGTGATGCTCCGTATGGAGACCGGGTTTCCGACTACACTGGACAGATATTTGGCAATGGTCTTCAATAGAAGTATATCTGTAATTTCCTCTTATCCGGATCCATTTCCTTTCTGGCTTGTCGGTCTTCGATGTCCTTTACAATAACGGTGTTATAGATACCCTCTAAGTAGGTTTCAATCTTTTCTTGCGTGCGATCCATCGTAGCGATAGCGGGAAGACCCCCAATCTTCATATACGTAGCAAGACCATGATCGCGATCCATTCCGGTCATTTCCAGAAATTCCGCGAGGGAAAGGGGTAGCATCTTGATTTCGACGTAACGTCCGGTCAATAGCGTAGCAAGATCCCCGGAGAGCAGATAGGCATTGGATCCGGTCATGTAGATATCCACATCCGGTTTGACATACAGGCTGTCCACAACTTTTTCGAAGGACGGAACCTTCAGAATTTCATCTAGGAAGATATACGTTTTTTTTCCTGTACATAAGCGGCTTTTGAGATAGTCGTAGAGCCTGTGGTAGTCCTGTAACTCTTCATATTCCAGCTCTTCAAAATTGATGGATACAATCTGCTGATCAGAAACACCATTCGCTTTTAACCACGCCTGATATTGCATCAGCAAAGTAGATTTTCCACAACGACGGATGCCGGTGACAACCTTGATGACCGGTTCATCCTTCCATTGAATCATGCGGTGCAAATATTCTCTTCTTTCAACCAACAGAACCACCTCCATAAAACCACACTTCCATATTAGAGCATAATCTGTACCGAGTCAACAAAAATTCCGGTTTCGGATCATAATACAAATAAAAATGAAATATATTCCGAAATCGGAATCTCAGTTACATAATATCACCTCTCCACGCAGGAAAAAGAGGAATGAGGGGAATATGATGCCCGGTGTTGTGTATAATAAGGATAGAGTCATGGGAAAAGAGTGCGATTGTGGAAAAGAGTTGCTCCACTTACCACGCAATCAAGCCGGGTGGTCAGGATACCGGATTTTATACCAGGTGAAGAGAACCGGCTGTAGGATACAACGAATGGGAAAAGAGGAATATTTAATCACCGAGGCGCCCCTGAAGGCACTGACTGTTTTTGCACTGCCGATGATTATCGGTAGCTTTTTTCAGCAAGTCTATAACATGGCGGATTCCATCATCGTCGGTCAGTTTGTCGGTTCCTCCGCACTTGCGGCGGTCGGGGCCTGTGCGGCGCTTTCGAATGTGTTTATTTGTGTGGCAATCGGTGCCGGCGTCGGTGCGGGAGTGCTGGTGAGTCGTTATTTTGGCGCTCAGAAATATGACAGAATGAAAACCATTGTGTCCACCTCCTTGATCAGTTTCCTGGTACTTGGCATCCTCCTTGGCATCTTTGGGTTTGTCTGTTCTCATTGGATGATGCGCATCTTACAAACGCCGGCCGATATCCTGGATGTCGCCGTCTTGTATTTGCGTGTCTACTTTGTGGGATTTCCGTTTCTTTTTATGTACAATATTCTCTCCACCATGTTTGCCGCCATCGGGGAATCCAGGATTCCGCTGGGACTTTTAATCTTCTCCTCCGTCCTGAATATCGGGATGGATCTTTGGATGGTCAAAGACCTTGGCCTTGGCGTATTCGGCGCAGCACTTGCCACTCTTCTTTCGCAGGGGATTTCCGCCGTCTTGTCGCTGATCATTTTCTTTTGCCGAATGCGGAGGTATGCAGGAGCCTTTCGCAGGTTTGACGGACAGGAGCTGCGGGACATGTTGCAAATCGCCGTTCCATCGGTTCTCCAACAGTCCACGGTATCCGTCGGGATGATGATCGTGCAGGCAGTGGTAAACCCGTTTGGGACTCAGGCGCTTGCAGGTTATGCGGCGACCATGCGGGTAGAGAACGTTTTTTCTCTGATCTTCGTATCCATCGGAAATGCCGTGTCCCCCTTTGTATCCCAGAACCTTGGAGCAAAAAAGGAGAAACGGATTCAGGAAGGATACCATGCCGCATTGCTCCTGGATTTTTGTTTTGCTGCCCTTGCCTTCTTTGTGATTGAAACCTGGCACACGCCCATTTCCTCCCTTTTTCTGGGAAAAGACGGAACTGCCCTCGCCTATCAGGTGTCAGGGGATTACATGAAATGGCTCGGCTATTTTTTCCTCTTCATGGGCATCAAGATGGCGACAGATGGAGTCCTTCGCGGTCTGGGAATCATGCGCCCGTTTCTCATTGCCAATCTGGTGAATCTGGCAATCCGATTGAGTGTGGCGATCCTGTTTGCACCGCGCTTCGGCATTGCTTTTGTCTGGCTTGCCGTTCCGGCCGGTTGGTTTGCATACTTCCTGATCTCCTACACAGCGCTGCGATCGACTCAAAAATGGTGAGAGGGACTTTCCTCTGTGGGCACCTGTCTTGATTATTTCTGTGGGTGCCGGTTCAGATATCAAAGGATAGCAGAATGAAAGAAAAACTGAACTGGAGGCGTTTGCAATGATTTTGTATCATGGAAGCAATCTTATCGTAGAAAAGCCGAAACTGGTCCGACAGAATCGCTATCTGGATTTTGGCTTTGGGTTTTATACCACTACCAACCGTAATCAGGCGGTGAACTTCGCTCAAAAGGTCACTGCCCTCCGCAAAACAGGAGATGCTACGCTGAATATTTATTGCGTAGAGGAAGCAGTGGCTTTCAAGGAGTGCAGTTTGTTGCGCTTTGACAGCCCGAATGAAGCATGGTTGGAATTTGTAGCTGAAAACCGTCAGGGAATCTATCAGGGACAGCAGCATGACCTGATTTATGGTGCTGTGGCAAACGATGATGTGTATCGCACCATTACCCTGTATATGACCGGGGTGCTGGATAAGGAACAAACATTGGCGGCACTCAAGATTCGTAAATTATTCAACCAGCTGGTATTTGCAACTGAGAAGTCCTTGCAATACCTGCATTTTGAAGGGAGAGAGCTTGTATGAACGAAGATCAATTCAACGCAATGCTTGCAATCATTGTGCCGCCTATCATTGAAAAGATTACAACAAACAGCAATGTGGATGATGAAAAAGCGATTTCCCGATTTTATCAGTCCAGGCTCTATCAGGAGCTTTCGGATGAGAAATCAAAATTGTGGCACTATAGCCCGATGACGCTGTATACCCTATATCAGGATGAACTTCTGACAGGCTCCTATGATTACCCGGAGGAGGCGTGAGAGATGAGCAAGGAATCCGTTTTTTTGATTTATTGCATGGAGCGGTACCGCTATTACAAAGGACTTTCAGGTGCTGAGGTGGCAAAGATCTTTGACGAGTACGGTATTTATGGCTATATCAAAAAATATTTTGAATCATTACACACAATGGGGGATGATTGCATTGTGAAGGATATTGACGATTATAGGAGCAGCATGACAGGGAATCATCGAACTAAGGTTTAACCGCCTGTAATCCAATGGGAGGTCATTCGGTATCGTCTATGAGAATCATTGATTATTATAATATTGTCGTTTCCATTCTTACGGTGGGGATTGCCTTGTTCTTTCTGGGAAAAAAGGTGGTCCGTCAGAAGGGCGGGTATCCGGAACAGGCAGCAGCGGACTGCCGACCGGTACGTCTTTTCGTGCAGAAGGAGAAGGACCGCTTGTCTGCCCTGGGGCTCGTCTGTTTCTTTCTGGTGTTTGCCCTTGGTTGTTTCCTTCGCTTCTATCACCTGACCAGGCTTCCGGACGGTCTCAATCAGGATGAAGCTTCCATCGGATATGAGGCCTTTTCCCTCGCCTTCTACGGTGTGGACCGGTATGGCAATCCTTTTCCGGTCTATCCGATTACCTCGGGGTCCGGCGGCGGAAGTCCGTTGCTGATTTATCTCACAGCGCTATCCTTTAAGCTTTTTGGCGTTTCCATCTTTGTACTGAGAGGGACCGTCGCCTTTTTCGGCTGTCTGACGCTGCCTCTTTTTTATCTGCTGGTAAAAGAAGCGAAAAGCAGTCTTTCTGGACTACAAAGCAGTCCCACGGGACTACCAAGCAGTCCCACAGGACTACAAAGCAGTCCAACAGGACTACAAGCAGTCCCGTTGGACTGCTTGGGATGCTGCTTCTGGCAATTGCTCCCTGGCACATTCTTCTCACCAGGTGGACGCTGGATTATGGCCTCATTCCCTTTACCTTCGGGCTGGCGATACTTGTTTTAATGAAGGCCGCCAGGAGGCAAAGTACCGGACTGTACGTGCTTGCGTCTGCTATGGCTGCGCTGAACATGTATAGCTACGGCTCCGCCAATATCGTGATCCCCGCGTTCCTGCTTCTTAGTGTCTTTTTCCTGATGAGGGGGAAAATCCTTTCCGTCCGTCAGCTCTTTCTTTGTATGCTGATGTTTCTGCTTGTCTGTGCGCCGCTCTTTCTGTTTTATTTCATTAACGTCTGCAAGTTGCCGGAAATCATTACGCCGTTTTTCTCCGTGGAACGGTTTCGCTCCGACCATACGGCTTCGGTCTTTCTCTCCTTTTCCGATTTATTTCTCCGGGGGGAGGGGATCAAAAACAGCAAAGAGCTTCTCCTGTACCTGAGCGTCGGCGTGGAGAATGGCGAATATTATACCTATATGCCCGGATATTGGACCTTCTATGTTTTTACCTTTCCGATCACGTTGATCGGCTTTGTTGTGAGCTTGAAACGCATGAGGAAGGGGAGGAGAGAGGCGACCCGGAAGGAGCAGGATGCGGCTACCGATCTGCGCTCCGGTTCCCATTCTCTTTCGGGGGCGGTTGCAGCGGAGGAGATTGTATTTTCTGCCTTCCTGGCGTCCTTCCTCTTCGGTTTGACGGTTCGGATCTCCATCAATCATATCATCATGGTTTACCTCCCCCTCCTGTATTACACGGTATGCGGCTATGATGCGTTCATGCGGGTAGCAGCGTACTCCGCATCCGGAAAGGCAGGCGGACGCCGGGAGAAGTTCGGTCGGCAAATCTTCCTGTTTCCGGCATTGACGTTGTGGGTGGGTTTTCTCTTTTTTGCCAGAGACTACTACGGAGGAAGATACAATGCGCTCTGTGCGGATTCCATCTTTTTCAGAGGATACGGGGAAGCCTGCGTCTATGCGGAAGAGGCGGTAAAAAAGGAGGCAGGCAGTCCTTCTGCCCTTATCTATTCGACCAGTACGAACATGATCTCGCCCTTCATGATTGCCGTGTTCTATACCCGGATGCCCCCTGCGACCTATGTGAAAACGGTCCACTATAAGAATCTACACAGCGAATTTCTGGTCGCCGATGCCGTGGGAAAATTCCGATTCGGCCTTCCGGAGGATCTCAAAGAAAGATTAAAGAGTGGAGCCGATCCGAATGTCTATCTCCTGAACAGGCAGGAAGAACAGGAATTTTTGGAAGAGCAGGGAATTGCGGGCCGCTATGAGATTCATTGGTGCAGGGACCGGTATGCGGTGGTGGTCAGAAAGGGAGGAGAATTCTGATCGGAACGGAAGAGGAGCGGGTGCCGGTTACAGGCATGGGAGGATATTGGAAATGCCCTCAGTGGAAGGATTCTGTACGGGAGAGCCATGACGCAGAAAACCTATATCGCCATTGATTTAAAATCTTTTTTTGCTTCCGTGGAATGCAGGGAAAGAGATCTGGATCCGTTGAATACCCATCTGGTGGTGGCGGATGAGAGCAGAACGGACAAGACGATCTGTCTGGCGGTGACGTCTGCGCTGAAATCCTTTGGGATTCCCGGCCGTGCCCGCCTCTTTGAGGTGAAGCAGAAGGTGCAGCAGGTCAATGCCGCGAGGAAGGATCAGCTTAGAGGAAGAGCGTTTTCCGGCTCCACACATTTTTTTTTCAGAGTGGCAAAAAAATCCTTCTCTTTCCCTGGACTTCCTGATTGCGCCGCCCCGTATGGCAACCTATATGGCGTACAGCACACGCATCTATGGCATCTATATGAAGTACGTGGCGCCGGAAGATGTGATTGTCTATTCGATTGATGAGGTCTTCATCGATGCGACCTCGTATCTGAAAACGTATGACCTGTCACCCCGTGACCTTGCCATGAAGATGATTCTGGACGTACTGAACCAGACCGGAATCACGGCAACGGCGGGAATCGGGACGAATCTTTATCTCTGCAAGGTGGCGATGGATGTGCGGGCAAAGCATATCCCTGCAGATCGGAATGGAGTTCGGATCGCGGAGCTGGATGAAATGTCTTACCGCAGAGAATTCTGGTCGCATCGTCCGATCACGGATTTCTGGAGGGTCGGGAGGGGGTATGCCAAACGGCTGTCCTCTCTTGGCCTGTATACGATGGGAGACGTGGCGAGATGCTCGATCGAGAACGAGGAACTGCTCTACCGCCTCATTGGAAAAAATGCGGAGCTCCTCATTGACCATGCCTGGGGGTGGGAACCCTGTACCATAGAGGCAGTGAAGGCCTACCGGCCGGAGACGAACAGCCTGAGTTCCGGTCAGGTTCTGCAACATCCCTATGAGGCGGCGCAGGCGAAGCTGGTTTTGAGGGAGATGGCGGATGCGCTGTCTCTGGAACTGGTGGAGAAGGGGCTGGCCACGGATCAAATCGCGATTCATGTGGGCTATGATATTGAGAATCTGTCAGATCCGGAGCGCAATAGAAAATATCACGGGGAGAGGGTCGTGGATCATTATGGAAGATCGGTGCCGAAGCCGGCGCACGGCTCGGAGAATCTGTCCGGTTTTACCGCGTCCACGCAGAAGATCCTGCAGGCAGTGGAGAGGCTTTTTGATCGGATCGTAGATCCCGGACTGTTGGTGCGAAGAATGAATGTCATCGCAACGCATGTGGTGGAGGAGGGTCGTGCAGCGCAAAAAGAGGAAGAATATGAGCAGCTGGATTTCTTTTCCTTCCAAAAGGAGAAAACAAAAAGCAGGGAGGAAATAGAGAGCCGCAAGAAGGAGAGACGCCTGCAGGAGGCGGAGATTGCCATTCGCAACAAGTATGGAAAAATGCGATTCTGAAAGGTATGAACTTCCTGGAAGGCGCGACTGCCAGAGAGAGGAACAAGCAGATCGGAGGACACAAAGCGTGAAGGAAGATGAGGGAAAATCCATGAACGTATCGCAGCGAAGAGGCATGGACGAATCGTAGGGAAGAGACATGAACGAATCGTAGGGAAGAGACATGAGCGAATCGGAGGGAAGAGACATGAGCGAATCGGAGGGAAAAATCCATGAACGAATATGAGGACATTCTCCACCTGCCGCATCCGGTCTCCGGAACTCACCCGCAGATGTCCATGCATGACCGGGCGGCGCAGTTTTCCCCCTTTGCCGCGCTTTCCGGTTATGAGGAGGCAGTGGCGGAAGAGGCGAGACTGACAGAGGAAAAAATCCTCTTAGATGAGTATGAGAAGCAGAGGATCGATGACAAGCTGCAAAAGATCAGAGACGATTTGCAGGAAAGAGGGAAGGAAGAGAAGCCCCGGATCAGCGTCACCTACTTTTTGCCGGATCAAAGGAAAGCAGGCGGCGCCTATGTCACCGTGACCGGACAGGTAAAAAAAATGGATACGTACAAACAGCAGCTTCTGCTTACAGACGGTAGCGCAATCCCTTTTCAGGAAATCTTGGAACTGGAAGGCGACCTCTTCCTACCAAAAAACAAATCATGATTGGCTGCCGATGCGCAAATGCTGCAGCTTGATGGCTCCCAAGGAGAGCAGAGCGTTTCCGCCTAAGATCACGACGATCCAGAAAAAGGTGGAGGAGAGGCTCTGCTCTCTCACCTTTAAGAAGCTGTAAGGACCGGAAAGGAGTCCGAGCGCATTCAATGTGATCATCGGAATTGCATAGACAACGGTGATGAGAACCGCGTAGGCACTCCAGCGATAGGAAACCTTCTCTTCTCCGAAGACAAAGAGGGCAAGGGAGAGGAAGGGGCAGAGGAGATGGCTGAAGAGACGCATACCGCCGAGGAACTGATCGGCATACCCTTTCTGCGGACCAAGCACCGTTAATACCACCGTAAAGGTGACCAGGAGACAGGTGGTAGAGAGGAAGCGCAGGAGGGTTACCGCCTTCGGATTCTTTTTTCGGAAAAAAAGATAGCCAATCGAGGCCAGGAAACACAGCACGTTGGAATCAGTCGTATAAAAGCGTGTGGTGATGATCCCCTCCTCTCCGAAGGCGCCTGCGATGACCAGTATTTCCATTGCGATGAGCCAGAGATGGCCGAAGTTGAGGACGAGTTGTTTTTGTCTTTCACGGGGACTCCTTTGCTGTCGGTATGACGGGTGCGGGTTGGTTTCTTCTGACGAAGGAATCAGTCAATGGGGTAGAAAAGGAACATCAGAAATGCAGCACGGTCGAATCGAAGCTTTGCAGGTTCTTGACGCCTGTGTACATCATCATTTCGCGCAGTTCTTCGTTCATCCTGGTTATTTTCAGGACCACGCCCTCTTTGCCTTCCGAAAGAAGAGGATTTAAAATGCCTCTTCCCACAGAAACGGCGTCGGCGCCCAGCGCCAGAGCTTTATAGGCGTCGTATCCGGTGTCCATGCCGCAGTCTACAAAAATCTTCATGGAAGAGCTGACGAGCGCCTCCTTGATGAGAGGCAAAATCTGCAGCGGAGCGACGGCGAACGGGAGTCTGCCGTGGTGGTGTGAAACGACAATGGCAGCGCAGCCGGCGTCCCTTGCCTTTACCGCATCCTGCACGGAAAGAACGCCTTTGGCCACAAAAGGAAGAGGAGAGGAGGCGACCAGTTTCCTCAGGTCGGTAAAAGAGAGCGGTCCCATCGGATGACCGTCTACCACATCATACCTTCCATTTGTGCCGGGGACATGATCGATATCAACGCCTACGGCAGTGCTTCCCATTTCTTTTGCAAAAGAAATCTCGGAGAGAATTTTGTCCTGATCGGCAAAGGGTTTGATGATCCGGACGGTATCGGGATTCTTCTCTGCGATCTTGCGGTAATGTTCATTGTCCTCCATGCCGACAAAGTTCAGCGTCCGCACCTCCTTTGCTGCCAGCGCATATTCTTCCATCGGCGTGTTGCCATTTTTTAACACCTGCTCCAGATGAGAAAAGGCGGGGGTCATGATGGGAGTGTCATACTTCCTGCCAAACAGTTCGATGGACGTATCGACTTCGGTGCTGTCGATGATGCGCATTTCTACATGGATGCTGTCCAGAAAGGTGCGGTTATAGACATTGGCATCTGCAGCATTCCCCTCTGTGAGGGGAATGACACCTGACTGCGGGTTTTCGGAATTCACTTGTTTTGTCATATCATCTCCCTTTTCCATTCGATGATGGATGAGAAAAGCCTCTGGGAGGCTACGAATGTTACGGATTCAAAGATGCAGGTGTTAAAAAACTTTAGACACCCACGCCTTTCAAAGAACCTTCCTAACGATAGCACAAGGCCACTCATTAATAAATAAAAAATGGGAAAGTTCTGTGCGAAAAATCGGAAGGATATAGAACGACGAGAGAAGAGGAAGCGGGTGCCCAAACGCTTTGGCACCCACTTCCTCTTGCATCCGGTTGCGCACGGACCGATCGCGTTCTCCACTCCCTCGTGTATCCGGTGGCGCGCATTTCCGGTCTTGCAATCTCTGAGGTTGTGATTACAGAATATTTCAGCACGATGGTTTTGGTATGCGTCATTTCGTCAAAGGTGCTCATGACGCCTTCCGTGCCGATGCCGGAGAATTTGTAACCGCCAAAAGGCATCTCGAAGCTGCGGAAGAAGCTGGCGCCGTTGATGACTGCACCGCCGCATTCCAGGGCATTCGCGACACGTGCAGCGGTTTTCATGTTCTGGGAAAAGACGCAGCCGCAGAGCCCGAATTTGGAGGCGTTGGCGATGGCAATGGCCTCCTCTTCCGTATCAAACGGGATGATTGGCACCACCGGTCCGAAGATTTCCATGTCCTTTGCCACATCAGCAGTTTTGGGTACGTCCACGAGGACGGTCGGCTCATAGAAGGCACCGTTTCGTTTGCCGCCGAGGACGATTTTACCGCCCTGCTTCACGGTGAGCGCCACCTGCTCTTCTACCTTGATGGCAGCCTTTTCACTGATCAGGCAGCCCATACGGCTTTTTTCATCGGAAGGGTCGCCCGTGGGGATAGCCTTGATTTCTTCGATTGCCGCCTTGGTAAATGCCTCCACCAGATTCCGGTGTACCAGAAAACGCTTAGAAGCACAGCAGACCTGACCGGTGTTGTACATTCTGCCCCAGATGAGTTCTTTGGCAGCAAGGGCGACATCCGCATCTTCCAGTACGATAAAGGCATCGTTACCGCCCAGCTCCAGAGCTACATGAGTGAGGTTCTCTGCACAAACCTTCGCCGTTTCGATTCCGACCTCGGTCGAGCCGGTCAGGGTGACCAGATTGACATCCGGATCGGCGGTGAGCGCATTTCCCAACGGTCGAGCCGGGGCCGGTCACGATCTCGATCGCGCCTGCCGTCACGCCGGCTTCGTTTAAGAGATGTGACAGCTTGCAGAGGGTGAGTGGATTGTCCGTAGAAGGCTTCACGATGCAGGCATTGCCGGCAAGCAGTGCAGGCGCCACCTTCTGGTCAAAGAGGTCGCAGGGAAAGTTGAAGGGAATGATGGCGGCGACAACACCCAGAGGCTCTTTTTTTACCAGAAGAACGTTTTTTTCCTGGCCCGCCTCCTGCTCGCCGGAAATCATTTCTCCGTAGAGATGCTTTGCTTTTTCGGAAAAAGCGCGAAACGCGATGGGAATGTTCCCGATTTCCGCCCTGGCTTCCGTAATCGGTTTGCCGGTTTCCTGAGACAGGGTCTGCGCCAGATCCTCCTTGTCTCTTTCCACCAGCTCCAAAAAATGAGAGAGAAGTTCGACACGCTTGTAAACGGGGATTTTGACCCATTCTTTCTGCGCTTCTTTCGCAAGAGCAATGGCGCGCTTCACATCACTGCCATCTGCCTTCGGAACGGTGTCAATGACTGCTCCGGTTGCGGGATTGGTCACTTCAATGACTTCTTTCGAAGCGGCATCTGCGGCAAGGCCGCCGATTAACATTTTCATATAGAACCTCCTTTTAGTACGCTGGATTGGTGTGACGGGGCGGAGAAATGGTTACCGCCCGGATTGTCTGTTAGATCCTGTTTGTCTGCAAAAAAGCGTTTTCCAACAAGACCAGGTTGATGGATTGCGGACGGTCATTCCTCGTAAAAAGCGGTAAAAGAGAGCATCAGGCCGCCGCAGGTGTTCGTATCGTCGCGCTCGAAGCCGTATTCTCCGAAGGTGAACTCGGTGAGGAAGGGGATCCCCTTGGCTACGGCGATCAGCCCTTTCGCCACCTCATCCATGCGACCGGCAATGGCCGCTCTTCTGCCACCGCAGTGAACGAGGTGAAAGGCACGGATCTTGCCCGGTGTTTTTTCCATCAGTTCCATCAGGGTTTCTGCGGGGGAATGAACCAGTTCGTCGATGCTTGCTTCCATACGGATCACCACGGTTTTTTCCGCCAGGTTGTTGCCGACGCTGATCGTGCCGTCCGCATTTCCGCTCATGGGATGGCGGATTGCCACCAGTTTACCGAGACGGTCTTTTACGCCGAGAGGGGAGACAACGGTATTGGCAAGCAGATTTGCGCCGCTAAGCGCTTCGTCGGAAAGTCCGCTCCACTCCTGATACTTCTTGAGTGCAGGTACGCCGTCGATTTCCGCAATCGTGCGGTTACCCTGTATTTTCGTGATGACGCCGCAATCCTTTGTTTCATGATATTTCCCGGTGAAAAGATTGCGAATCTTCGGCCCTCCGTAGAAGAAAGCGACAACGCATCCGTCTGCAAACACCTCGTCATTTGCATACAGCAGCCATTTGCCTTCGATCGTGTTGTCGGCAGCGGAGCCGCCAAAGAAGGGAACGCGGCCGATCTCATCTGCAATTCCTTCTGCATAGAATTCTTCTTCTGCGGGAGAGGCCGCCATATAGAAGTAATCGGGAGCGGTGGTTTTTCCGGCGGCTTTTTTGGCGCTGGCAGCAAGGAGACGACCTGCTTCCACGGCATCTCCTGTCTTGGAAATGGAAGCGACGCCTACGGTGAGATCCGGATCCGAAAGCCCCATGGCTCCCGCAAAGGGCTTGTCTCCTCCGATGTAGCCTTCCGGTGTGATAATGCCGGTGAAACTGGTATTCCCGAATACGGGAACCTGCAGTTCGTTCCCCAGTTCTTTGACCAGAGTTTTCACATCCAGTTCACAGCTGCAATAAACAAAGGCTGCCTTCAGGTTCTTCTCCTTCAAGGTCTTTGCCATTTCTCTTGCGGCCAGTGTTGCATCCGCCTGTGTGCTGGAAGCTACGGTTGCTTGTAACATGTTTCATCCCTCCTGTCTGTATTTGGTTTGTGATTTGGTGGATCCTTGTTGTAGTGATGTAACGATGTGGATTTGCTGTCCTTTGGTGTCGCCCTTTCTCTCACATCGATCAGGGACGCTTCGATCATTTCTATAGAAAAGCTTAGAGGAACCGGAAAATTCCACAAGTTTTCCATCCCATTTGATGAAACGATTGTTTCACCTGATGAAATTATGCTATAATCTGCGCAAATCAAATCATGGAGTCGAGCTTATTTTTGGCAGAATATATAATAGGGATACAAGGTTCCATCGGATGATTTGACAAGCACATCAGAAATAGGAAATGCGGGACGGAGGATTGCTCTATGGCGGAAAATGTCAGAAGTGTGTCGAGAATATTCGATATTTTGGAAATCCTTGCCAGACAAAAGGAGCCGGTCAGCCTGACGGAGATCGCCAGGGGCTGCGGTCTGAGCAAGGCGACGGCCTTTCGGCTGATTCAGACGATGTGCAACAGAGGTTATGCGGAGAAGGATGCGGAAGCGGGATATATGCTTGGCCCCAAAATCATGGAAATCACCGCCTATCATGTGAACGCACTGGAGTTGCAGACGGTGGCGCAGCCTTTCCTTAGTGATCTCTATGCGGACCTCCATCTGACTGTGCATCTGGGAAAACTGGTGGGGGACAAGGTTGTTTACCTGGATCTCCTGAACCAAAATCGATTTCTCAAGAACGGGAGAGACGGCCTGAAGGTGGATGCTTATACGTCTTCCATCGGCAAATGCCTCCTCTCCTGCGAATCGGGGGATGTCATTGATTATCTGCTCTCTACCCACAAGTTGAAGCGGTATACGGCGCATACCATCACCGACAGCCAGTTATATAAGGAACATTTGGGAACGATCAGGAAACAGGGATGGGCGATGGATGATTGTGAATTCCTGGATGATCGCAGATGCGTCGGTGCTCCCGTGTTTGATTATACCGGAAGCCCCATTGCCTGCGTCAGCGTCAGCGGAAGCATTCATGAGATCACGGATGCCAAGCTGATGGCGATCGTTGCGGAGGTAAAGGAGACGGCGGGGCAGATCTCCCAGCGGATGGGATATGTGGCCTGATTCCCTGAGACGGAGGCACCTAGAGTCTGAGGAGGAAGTGCCTGGCTCTGAAGGGGAAAGGAAGTTTCTTGCGGTCTGCTCGCTGGAAGGACAAGAGGAAGCCGATTTGAGCGAACGGGATTTAAAAAAAGAAGAAAAAAAGGAAGCAGCATACACCGAGTCTACGTATGCGCTGATTTTATCCGATGCGGTGGAAATCGGAGCACTGCTCCTGATGAACGGAGCGGAAGCGGGAAGGGTGGAGGATACCATGGGTAGAATCTTACGCGCCTATGGGTTTGTGCGCTCGGATGTGTTCACCATCACCTCCAGCATTGTGGCAACAGGGACGCTTCCGGAAGGAAGGAAACTGACGGAGACGAGGAGAATTACCAAAAGAGACACGAATCTAGGGAAGATTGAGAAAATCAATTTGCTCTCCAGAAAGGTCTGTGCCCATCCGCTACCACACGAGGAACTGGAAGAGGAGATTGCAAAGATTCGGGCGCAGGGCCAGGCGAAAACGGTGCAGACGCTCTTCCTGTATCTTCTGATCTCTGCCTCCTTGACCTGTTTTTTTAAAGGAAACGGAGAAGATGCGGTCGCCTCGATGCTCTCCGGTGCGGTGCTTTTCTTCTCTCTTCATGTGACCGGACGATTTCGACTCAACAGCATTCTGCAGCTGCTTTTATGCAGCGCCTTGACGGCGGCTTCCGTGGAAGCCCTAGTACGTCTGGGGATCGGTTCGCATACCGATCTCATCAAAATCGGCAATATTATGCTGGTGATCCCCGGAATCCAGCTGACTTCTTCACTGAGGGATATGATTAACGACGATATTATCAGCGGGCTGCTCAACCTTAGTGAAGCGCTTTTGAAGGCCGCTTTTGTGGCGCTTGGCTTTGCCATGGTCGCCCTGGTAGGGAGGGTTTTATGAGTCAGACTCTGATGGGAATGGTGGCGTCCTGTTGCTTTGCGCTCCTCTTTGGAATCCGGGACAGGAAGCTCCTTTTTATCACCCTTGGCAGCGGGGCGGGCTGGGCCGTTTATCTGCTTCTTAAGCCAAGACTGCCGGGCATTTACGGCGCCATCTTTTTTTGCCAGTCTCTTCGTGGCACTGCTGGCGGAAATCTACGCGCGTCTCTTAAAGACACCGGTTCTGGTCACCCTGGTTCCCATGCTGGTGCCGGAAATTCCGGGTGGCGACCTCTATTACACGATGTATTATTTTGTGATGCAGGAGGAAAAGCTGCTTTCGGAATATTCCAAGAAGGTGATCTTTGAAGCGGCTTGCATTGCGCTGGGCATCATACTGGCAGCCTGGTTGGCGAAGTTTGCCTCTTCGGTCTGGCGCTTTTTTCTCACGGTGGAAGGAAGCGGCGAGGCACGGGAGGGTAGGAGGCGCACTTGAGGTTGGTTTTTCGTGTGAAAAAAGGATGCATGGCGGATGTCCGATCGTTTCCGGGTATGATTTTCAGGAAACAAAAAGACCCGGCGTAAACCGGGTCGCTCTTTGGTATCCCTCTCTTCAAATGAGAAAGAGATTCCCCTGATTACGGAGACGGTGGGATTCGAACCCACGTGCCCTTGCGGACAACTCGATTTCGAGTCGAGCTCGTTATGACCACTTCGATACATCTCCATTTGATGAATTTGCAACCTTCCCGAGCCGGAGATCGTCCGTGCGAAAGGTTTAAGATTTTCTTGCCCATAGAGACAAGAACAAGTAAAATTATATCTGTTTAGCATCTTTGCGTCAACAATAATTTGGGAGAGACATCTTATGGGATTCTTTGATTTTTTCAGGAAAAAAGACATCAACGAAGGACTGCGTGCTTACCGCGCAGAGGCAAGAGCGATTCTGATCGACGTTCGGGAACAGAAGGAGTATGCAGAGGGGCATCTTCCCCAAAGCCGCAACATTCCGCTTGGCAGGATTGATCTGGTAGAGAGTATGATTCCGGACAAGGGGGTTCCGCTCTTCTTGTATTGCGAAAAGGGGTCACGGGCAGAAAAGGCGGCGAAGAAACTGGCGGATTTGGGTTATCAGAAGGTGACGGCGATCGGAGGCGTGGAGACCTACGGCGGGAAGCTGGAGAAGGGGATCAAGACAAAGAGCTTGCAGTCGCAGGTCTCCGCGTCCCAGATGCGGAAGAACATGCCGTGGCTGAACCAGAAAAAGATCCCGCGCATCTAGGGTCGGTGCAGGGGAGAGAAACCGAACACCTGTTTGCAAACAAATTGATTCCATGGTAAAATAAAGTAGTTTCATTTCCTTGACACTTGTATCACTGAAAGGGTTCACAATAAAGCGCAAAGAAACAGAAGGAGGTTTGTGATGAAACGAGTCGGTATGCTGACCAGCGGGGGCGACTGCCAGGCGTTAAATGCAGCCATGCGCGGTGTCGTCAAGTGCCTCTCCAACAGCAAGGAGCAGTTCGAGTTCTACGGGTTTTTAAACGGATACAAGGGACTCATCAGCAGCAATTTCCGGATGCTGACGTCCAGAGACTTCTCCGGGATTCTTACAAGAGGCGGCACCATTCTCGGTTCTTCCCGTGTGCCGTTTAAAACGATTCGGGTGATTGAGGAAGACGGAATCGACAAGGTTGCGGCTATGAAGCAAACTTATTACAAACTGCAACTGGACTGCCTTGTGGTTCTGGGTGGCAACGGATCCCAGAAGACGGCAAATCTCTTGCGGGAAGAGGGGCTCAATATTGTTTCTCTTCCGAAGACGATTGACAACGATCTCTGGGGGACGGAGATGACTTTCGGGTTTCAGTCTGCGGTAGACGTGGCGACCAATGTCATCGACTGCATTCACACCACAGCGGACTCCCACGGGCGTGTTTCATTATCGAGGTCATGGGACATAAGGTGGGATGGTTAACCTTAAACGCCGGCATGGCGGGTGGCGCGGATATTATTCTTTTGCCCGAGATCCCTTATGATATCGATAAGGTCATTCAGGCGATTGAGAAAAGAGATGCCGAGGGAGCCAGATTTACCATTATTGCCGTGGCGGAGGGCGCACTTTCCAAGGAAGATGCGAAGCTGTCCAAGAAGGAGCTGGCAAAGAAACGGGAAAAGAGTGTTCATGCCTCCGTTTCATTTGAAATTGCACACCAGATCGGAGAGGTGACCGGAAAAGAAGTGCGTGTGACGGTGCCGGGGCACATGCAGCGCGGCGGCGCACCGGATCCCTACGACAGAGTGTTTGCCAGCCGTCTGGGAGCAGAGGCGGGACAGTTGATTTTAAAAGAAAAGTATGGCTATATGGTTGCCTATAAGGACAGAGAAATCGTGAGGGTTCCTCTACAGGAAGTAGCCGGAAAGCTCAAGATGATTCCGAAGGATGCAACGATTATCAAAGAAGCCAAGATGTTAGGCGTCTCCTTTGGAGACTGATGGCGTTCAAAGAAACGAGGAGGTTAGGCGCCTCCTTCGGGGATGGACAACAGAGAGGCGCTTTGGAGTTTTTCCATGTCTTATGTAGCACTGTATCGTAAATTCAGGCCCGCTACCTTCGATGAGGTGAGGGGGCAGGATCACATCGTCACGACACTCAAGAATCAAATCAATAACGGTCGGATCGGTCATGCTTACCTGTTCTGCGGAACGCGCGGAACAGGTAAGACGTCTATTGCCAAAATTTTTGCAAAGGCAGTGAACTGTGCGCATCCAAGGGACGGTTCGCCCTGCGGAGAGTGTGAGAGCTGCAAGGCCATTGCAGATGGCGGAAATATGAATGTGATCGAAATCGATGCCGCTTCCAATAACGGCGTCGATCACATCAGGGAGATTATCGAAGAAGTTTCCTATCCGCCGGTCGCCGGAAAAAAGAAGGTATATATCATTGATGAGGTACACATGCTCTCTGGCGGAGCCTTTAATGCACTTCTGAAAACGCTGGAGGAGCCGCCGGAATATGTCATTTTCATCCTGGCTACGACAGAGGTGCAGAAGATTCCGGTGACCATCCTTTCCCGCTGTCAGAGATATGATTTTCACCGGATCACGACAAAGGTGGTTCTGGGGCGCTTGCAGGAAGTGGTGGAAGCGGAGCGGATTGAGACGGACGAAGAGGCTCTATATCTGATCGCCCGCGCAGCGGACGGTTCCATGAGAGACGGGCTTAGTCTGCTGGATCAGTGTGTCGCCTTTTTGTGCGGTGAAAACTGACCGGTGAGCGCGTTCGAAAGATCATTGGTGCAGTGGATACGGAGATCTATGGCAGATTTTTTTTCCATCTTTTAAAGGGAGAGGTGACAGAAGCCATTGACCTGATCACCGATATTGTCTATCAGGGTGGAGAGCTTTTGCAGTTTGTGAGAGACTTTGTCTGGTACCTTCGCAATTTAATGTTGGCTAAAACCGCAGAAGAACTGGAGGATGTGATCGATGTGTCTCCGGATCATTTGGAGGAACTGAGGAAACAGGCCGCAGAAGCGCAGATGGAAACGCTGCTTCTCTACATCCGGCTTTTCTCCGAACTCTCTTCCGAAATGCGGTATTCTGCGCAGAAAAGGGTTCTACTGGAAATGACGGTGATCAAGGTCTGTCATCCGGAATCGGAAATGGCGGGGGAAGCCCTGGCAGAACGGTTGCGTGTGTTGGAGAGGGAGACACAAGAGCTTAGAAAACGCCTGGATGAGGGTGGTGCTGCTTCTGTAGCCTATGCGATGCAGGAGAATCCTCCTTCCAAATCGACCCTTGTGGAGAAAGCAGTCGAGGTAGAAGAAGCGACGGAGGAGGATCTGCAGGAGATGGCAGCTTCCTGGGGGCAGTATCTGGGCGAGATGTCTCCCGCCTTGCGGGCACTTTTTTCACCCAAAAATTTTGATCGGGTTGAAGTCAAAAATCGCCGCCTGTGTTTTCTTTTTACCAATCGAAATGTGGCGAGGATGCTGGAAGGAGAGTGCGGCAGGTCACTACAGGAATTTTTGACAGAAAGAACCGGGAAAAAGCCCGCACTGGAAGGAAAGACGAGAGGGGGAGCCCCGGACGGTGCGTCTCCGGAAGGGGAGAAAGAAGGAACGGCCGTGCAAGAGGGGCGGGATCCGGACACCGACGGACCGCTTGCAGCCGGATTGACATCCATCGGGATGGATGTGCAGATGACGGAATCGTAGAGGAAGAAAAGAGAAAGGATAGGATGATGAGCAAAAGAGGCGGATTCCCGGGTGGAGGCATGCCCGGGCAACATGAGCAACTTGATGAAGCAGGCACAGCGCATGCAACGCCAGATGGAGGAACAGCAGAAGGAACTGGAGACGAAGGAATTTACAGCCACCTCGGGCGGAGGAGCCGTGCAGGCGACCGTCAGCGGAAACGGAGATTTGAAGGCACTGAAGATTTCACCGGAGGCGGTAGATCCGGAGGATGTGGAGATGCTGCAGGATATGATCGTTGCCGCTGTGAATGAGGCGGCAAAACAGGCGCAGGAAGCGGGCGCATCGATCATGAATCACATGACCGGCGGACTCGGAGGGATGTTCTGAGTATGGATCTGTATTCGGGACCGATGAACCGCCTGATTGACGAGCTGGCTTCTCTGCCGGGAATCGGAGAGAAGTCTGCGCAAAGGCTGGCTTTTCACATCATTCATCTACCGAAGGAGCGCGTCGGAAGATTGGCGGGCGCACTGACGGAGGCAAGGGAGCAGGTACGCTATTGTAAAGTATGCTGTAACTTGACCGATGGAGAGCTGTGCCCCATCTGTGCAAGCGGAAAGAGAGATCACGGCACCATTATGGTTGTGGAGACGACACGGGATCTGGCCGCCTACGAAAAGACGGGCAGATATGAAGGTGTCTATCATGTACTGCATGGTGCCATTTCTCCCATGCTCGGGATCGGGCCGGGGGATATTCGGATTCAAGAATTGATGAAAAGACTTGCGGGCGAGGAAATAAAAGAAGTGATCCTTGCCACCAATTCTTCTCTGGAAGGGGAAACGACGGCAATGTACCTCAGCAAATTGATTAAACCGCTCGGCATTCGTACGACAAGGATCGCCAGCGGGGTGCCGGTCGGAGGAGACCTGGAATACATTGACGAAGTGACGCTGTTGCGTGCACTGGAAGGTCGCACGGAACTTTGAGTCGCTTTCCCGCGGGGAGAAAAGATGCACAGGAATAGACAGAGAGTGTTTGTTCTGTAAGGAGGAAAGATGCAGGTTAAGAGAGAATTTCTTGGAGAGGCGCCGAACCATGCGCCGATTTACGCATACCGTTTAATCAACGGAAACGGGATGGAAGTGAAGGTGACGAATTTTGGAGCGATTATTCTCAATATCCTTGTGCCCGACCGGGATGGAAAGCCGGTTGATGTTTGCCTGGGGCAGAAGGATCTCTCCGCTTACCTGACCAACCCCGGTTGCCTCGGGGCGACGGTCGGCCCCTGTGCCAACAGAACGGCGGATGCTTCTTTTTCGATCAATGGGAAAAAATATTTCCTGGAAGCGAATGCGGGAGTGAACAATCTGCACTCTTCGCGTATGGTGGGCTTCCAGAGAACGGTGTGGGAGGAAGTGTCCGAGACGGAAGGAGAAGTGGTTTTTCATCTGAAATCCGCAGATGGGGAATACGGCTTCCCCGGAAACAAAGATATCCATCTCAGCTTTTCCTTGAGTGAAGAGAATGCACTACGTCTGCATTATTTGGTGAAAAGCGATGCCCCGACCTGGATCAATATGACCAACCACTGCTATTTTAATTTGGGAGGGCATGCCTCCGGCAGCGTAGAAGGACACGAAATGCAGCTTTTTGCCGGCTCTTTTACACCGGTGCGGGCAGGATCGATCCCGACAGGAGAGATCCGTTCGGTACAGGGAACGCCTTTTGATTTTCTGCATAAAAGAACCATTGGAGAAAAGATGCACGAAGAAGACGACCAGTTGAAAGAGGCGGGTGGCGGTTATGATCACAATTTCTGCATCGATCATGCGGACGGAACGCTGAAACAGTTTGCCGACGTCTATAGCGGCGAGACGGGGATTCGCATGCGCGCATGGACGACCCTGCCGGGTTTTCAGTTCTATGCGGGCGTACAGCTGGACATCCAACAGGGGAAGCAGGGCGCAACCTATCGTCCTTTTGACGGCTTTGTCTGGAAACGCAGTATTATCCGAATGCGATCAATATAGAGAACTTTGAGAGCCCGATCACAGAACCTGCACATCCTTACGACGCGACGACCATTTACGATTTTAGCTGAAGGAGAGGGCGGATTGGCAGAAATCAGGAGGTTTCCTTCGGGGAAGCAAACCAAGGAGGAAGAAGCGGCCTCCAGGACACAAGATGAAAAATCGCATGATGTTTTGGAAGGAAAAGGACATATCGCCAGAGTGATCGCGGCCTGTGTGGTGGCGGGAGCCTTACTTTTCATTGCCTATTTCTCCTGGAGAGACAAAAGCTATACAGAAGTCTCCGTTTCGGACTCGGTTCCGCTTGCACAGGCGGAGAGTATAGGGGCTATTTCTCTGAATGGGGTTATAGTGGAATACAGCAAGGACGGCGTCTACGGAGTCGACAAAGACGGAGAAAAGCTGTGGAACCAGACGTATGAAATCCAGAATCCGGAGGTGCAAACCTGCGGCGATGTCGCGGCAATCGGCGGGAAGAATGAGAGCACCATTTATGTAGTGCAGGCCAAAAACGGACCTCTGGGGAAGATCAATACGAATCTGCCGGTGCGCAATTTCTGCGTAGCCAGGCAGGGAGTGGTCTGCGCCGTTTTGGACGACGAGGACGTGACCTGGGTCAATTTGTACAGCGCAGAAGGGAAAAATCTGGCCAGCATCCGTACTTCCATGGGCAACAGTGGCTACCCGCTTGCAGTTTCCATTTCTCCGAGCGGAGAACTGGTTTGCGTGTCATACCTTCGGGAAGATGCGGGAACAGTGAAAACCAGCATTGCCTTTTACAACTTTGGCAGTGTGGGAAAAAACAAAGTGGACAATTATGCCAGCGGTTATGATTATAAAGACGAGGTCATACCGACGGTACACTTTCTAAACGATCAGACTGCCTTTGCGGTTTCGACAGACCGGATCATGTATTACAACGGAGATGAAATCCCGAAGCTGGGCGCCCAGAATCTTTTTTCCGGAGAACAGATCGAGGCCGTTTATCATGACGACGCCCATGTGGGAATTCTATTCGTAAACGGGACCAAAGACGGACTTTACCGGTTGGAGGTCTACGGAACGGCAGGAAACCTGCTGTTTAAGAAGTTCCTGAAAAAAAAGTACGATAAAATCCTCTTTGTCGCAGGCAGAACCGTCCTTTATGACAGCGATGAATGGCTGATTCTGGGAGCGGGAGGAGAGGTAAGGTATCAGGGAAATTTCTCTTCCCCCGTGAAAACTGTGGTACCGACTTCCATTCGCAGCCGCTTTCTGCTGGTGACGGCTGACCGCATAGAGACCGTGGAATTAAGGTAATGATATGTTGAGAATGAACGCATCGGATTTTTCTATTCTGGGAATCGCGGGGGCCAACCTGGTAGCACTGCTTGCCTTGATGCTTGTGATCTGGAGGATTGCAAGAGGCTTAAGAACGGTTTGGTGGCGGAGGGAAGCGGTTTATTTGCACTGGCAGGCACCTATTATCTCCTGAAGTGGGCGGGGGAGTTGCTTGCAGAGAAAATTTCCTCTCTGCCCGTATCCGGGAAATATGCGCAGTTGCTGGTGTATCTGGTTGCTTTCTACCTGGTCTACAAGCTTCTTTCCGGTATTTTCAAGCGGGTGGGAGCGAACCTGCGAAGAATCCCCTTTCTCGGATGGGTAGACGGTGCGCTTGGAGCAGTGCTCGGTTGCCTGAGTGCGGCTTTTGTCCTTTATCTGGTCGAGAAGATGACAGGACTTGACGTGAAGCGGTGCGTGGAAGAATTTTTGACCAGGCTGCCGGTTTCGTTGCCTCTGCGGTGAAATGCTCTGCCGTTCTGTTTTTCGGAAAAAGAAACATCCCGATCGGGAGACGACAAGATTTTTCGTAGATCGGATGGAAAAGCGAGAAACCGCTTCCGGAGCGGGCTTCCGGTTTCGCAAAAAAGAAATTTGCATAATTTTGAATTTTTTTCAAAAAAGTGCTTGACGAAGATATAGGCAAATGATATATTAGTCTCCGCTGCGGCACACAAGAACAAACAAAAATGCAGCAGCAAAGAAAGAAAACAGCAGCACCTTGACAACTGAACAGTGATGCAAACCTGAATAATTCTGAAGAAGAATAATTCAAGAACAAAACCTTAAAAAGGTAAATTACGGACAGGACTAGCGATAGTCTTGGACTGAGATTGAACGAGAAGAGCCTTTAAGCGTCGTGGTAGAGATACTCATGAAGTTTAAAGGAGAGATACAAAACTGAGAGTTCGATCCCCGGCTCAGGATGAACGCTGGCGGCGTGCCTAACACATGCAAGTCGAACGAAGCTATGAGACGGAAGCCTTCGGGTGGAAGACTGATAGACTGAGTGGCGGACGGGTGAGTAACGCGTGGGCAACCTGCCCCATACCGGGGGATAGCAGTTGGAAACGACTGGTAAAACCGCATAAGCGCACGGTAAGGCATCTTACAGTGTGAAAAACTCCGGTGGTATGGGATGGGCCCGCGTCTGATTAGCCAGTTGGTGAGGTAACGGCTCACCAAAGCGACGATCAGTAGCCGGCCTGAGAGGGCGGACGGCCACATTGGGACTGAGACACGGCCCAGACTCCTACGGGAGGCAGCAGTGGGGGATATTGCACAATGGAGGAAACTCTGATGCAGCGACGCCGCGTGAGTGAAGAAGTATTTCGGTATGTAAAGCTCTATCAGCAGGGAAGAAAGGCTCGCAAGAGAGATGACGGTACCTGAGTAAGAAGCTCCGGCTAAATACGTGCCAGCAGCCGCGGTAATACGTATGGAGCAAGCGTTATCCGGATTTACTGGGTGTAAAGGGAGCGCAGACGGATATGCAAGTCTGAGTGAAACCCCACGGCTCAACCGTGGGCTTGCTTTTGGAAACTGTAGATCTAGAGTACTGGAGAGGTAAGCGGAATTCCTGGTGTAGCGGTGAAATGCGTAGATATCAGGAAGAACATCGGCGGCGAAGGCGGCTTACTGGACAGCAACTGACGTTGAGGCTCGAAGGCGTGGGGAGCAAACAGGATTAGATACCCTGGTAGTCCACGCGGTAAACGATGAATACTAGGTGTTGGGAGACAAAGTTTTTCAGTGCCGAAGCAAACGTGATAAGTATTCCACCTGGGGAGTACGTTCGCAAGAATGAAACTCAAAGGAATTGACGGGGACCCGCACAAGCGGTGGAGCATGTGGTTTAATTCGAAGCAACGCGAAGAACCTTACCAGACCTTGAATCCGGACGGATTAGAGGTAAAGCTTTAAGCCCTTCGGGGCGTCCGAGACAGGTGGTGCATGGTTGTCGTCAGCTCGTGTCGTGAGATGTTGGGTTAAGTCCCGCAACGAGCGCAACCCTTGCGTATAGTAGCCAGCAAGTAAAGTTGGGAACTCTATACGGACTGCCGGGGATAACCCGGAGGAAGGTGGGGATGACGTCAAATCATCATGCCCCTTATGGTCTGGGCTACACACGTGCTACAATGTCGTAACAGAGGGAAGCGAAAGGGTGACCTGAAGCGAATCTCAAAAACAACGACCCAGTTCGGACTGCAGGCTGCAACCCGCCTGCACGAAGCTGGAATCGCTAGTAATCGCGAATCAGCATGTCGCGGTGAATACGTTCCCGGGTCTTGTACACACCGCCCGTCACACCATGGGAGTCGGGAATGCCCGAAGCCGGTGACCTAACTGCAAAGAAGGAGCCGTCGAAGGCAGGCCGGATGACTGGGGTGAAGTCGTAACAAGGTAGCCGTAGGAGAACCTGCGGCTGGATCACCTCCTTTCTAAAGGAATGAGTAAGGTTTGCATCACTGTCCAGTTGTCAAAGTTCTTGCAGCAATCTTTTGAATGAACAAGCCTGCATGCTTGCATGCAAGGATTGTGAAGGCAAAAGATTGGTATAAGGAACGCGACCGGGCACCAAGTGAGGAGCGTAGCGAGTCACTTGGGGTGAGGGAAGCGTTACCTGCAAGAACGAATGGACAACCAAACAACCAAATATTTCCGGTGGCGATACGGTATGGGGTAACACCCGTTCCCATCCCGAACACGACGGTGAAGACCATATCGGCCGAAGGTACTGTATTGGAGACGATACGGGAGAATAGGTGGTTGCCGGACCCACTTCGAAGAGGAAATCTTCGAGACGGATGAAAATCTGGATTGCACCTTGAAAACCGAATACTGAGAATCAGAAAAATCTGAAAAGACAAGACATCGAAAACAAAATTGCATGCAATGCAAACTTTTTAGAGCATCTTATGTTTATCGCTAAGCATAAGAGAAGGACAAGCTAAAAAGGGCGTAAGGTGAATGCCTTGGCACTAAGAGCCGATGAAAGACGTGATAAGCTGCGAAAAGCTTCGGGGAGTGGCAAATACACAATGATCCGAAGATATCTGAATGGGGCAACCCACATGAGCGAACCTCATGTACCGTATACTGAATCCATAGGGTATACGGAGGGAGACCCGGTGAACTGAAACATCTAAGTAGCCGGAGGAAGAGAAAACAAAAGTGATTCCGCAAGTAGCGGCGAGCGAACGCGGAGGAGCCCAAACCGGAATGCTTGCATTCCGGGGTTCGGACTGCGGACGTGACTAACGAGCCAAACAGAATGGTACTGGGAAGACCAACCAAAGAGGGTGAAAGTCCCGTAAGTGAAGGTAAGGAAGCACAGCAGGATCCAGAGTAATACGAGACACGAGAAACCTTGTATGAACGCGCGGGGACCACCCCGTAAGGCTAAATACTCCTTAGTGACCGATAGAGGATAGTACCGTGAGGGAACGGTGAAAAGAACCCCGGGAGGGGAGTGAAAGAGAACCTGAAACCTTATGCCTACAAGCTGCGAGAGGACAATGATACGTCAAGGCGTATAAAGTCTGATCGTGTACTTTTTGTAGAACGGTCCGGCGAGCCATGTATACCGGCGAGGTTAAGTTTTTAAGAGACCGAGCCGAAGGGAGACCGAGTGTGAAGAGCGCGCAAGTCGGTATATATGGGCCCGAAACCGGGTGACCTACCCATGACCAGGATGAAGCGGCCGTAAAAGGCTGTGGAGGTCCGAACACACATCCGTTGAAAAGGGTGGTGATGAGTTGTGGGTAGGGGAGAAATTCCAATCGAACCCGGAGATAGCTGGTTCTCCCCGAAATAGCTTTAGGGCTAGCCTGATAGCATACCTGATGGAGGTAGGGCACTGAACGTCTAAGGGGGCTTCACCGCTTACCGAAGACCATCAAACCACGAATGCCATACAGGAAGAGCATCAGAGTCAGACTGCACGAGATAAGTTGGGTAGTCAAAAGGGAAACAGCCCAGATCTACAGCTAAGGTCCCAAAGTACGTGTTAAGTGGAAAAGGATGTAGGATTTCAAAGACAGCTAGGATGTTGGCTTAGAAGCAGCCACACATTCAAAGAGTGCGTAATAGCTCACTAGCCGAGAGGTCCCGCGCCGAAAATTACCGGGGCTGAAACACGACACCGAAGCTTAGGGACAGAATATATCTACGGGTATATTTTTGTCGGTAGGGGAGCATTCACAGGAGGAAGAAACCATACTGAAAAAGAGTGGCGGACTGCTGTGAAGGGAGAATGCCGGAATGAGTAGCGAGATGAAGGTGAGAATCCTTCAGGCCGAATATCCAAGGATTTCAGGGTAAAAGCTGATCTGCCCTGAGGAAGTCGGGACCCTAAGGCGAGGCCGAAAGGCGTAGCCGATGGACAGCAGGTTGAGATTCCTGCACCTGAGTAAATCAGAAGAGCGAGGACACGGAGAAGTAGAGTCAGCCGGGAGAGAAGCTCGGGTGCAAGCGAAGCTGCCGGTAGGGGAGTAAATCCCTACGGAAGGCAGAGGCGTGATGCGGAGCGAAATAAAAAGTAGTGAAGGACTTAAGGGAACCGTCGAGAAAAAGTCGCTATTGTGTTTACTCAGCCCGTACCGTAAACCGACACAGGTGGATGAGGAGAGAATCCTAAGGCCGACGGGAGAAGCATTGCTAAGGAACTCGGCAAAAAGTCCCCGTAACTTCGGGAGAAGGGGAGCCTGCGAGAGCAGGCCGCAGAGAAGAGGCTCAAGCAACTGTTTAGCAAAAAAACACAGGTCTATGCGAAACCGAAAGGTGAGGTATATGGGCTGACGCCTGCTCGGTGCTGGAAGGTTAAGAGGAGAGGTTAGCGCAAGCGAAGCTTTGAATTTAAGCCCCAGTAAACGGCGGCCGTAACTATAACGGTCCTAAGGTAGCGAAATTCCTTGTCGGGTAAGTTCCGACCCGCACGAAAAGGCGTAATGATTTGAGCACTGTCTCGGCAATGCACCCGTGAAATTGAAGTACCAGTGAAGATGCTGGTTACCCGCGCCGGGACGGAAAGACCCCATGGAGCTTTACTCCAGCTTGATACTGGGATTCGGTAATGTATGTACAGGATAGGTGGGAGACGAAGAAGTGATGACGTCAGTTGTCACAGAGTCGCTGTTGGGATACCACCCTTGCGTTACTGGATTTCTAACCTGCGGCCGTGAAACCGGCGGGGGACAATGTCTGGCGGGGAGTTTGACTGGGGCGGTCGCCTCCGAAAGGGTATCGGAGGCGCTCAAAGGTTCCTTCAGGATGGACGGAAACCATCCGAAGAGTGCAAAGGCAGAAGGGAGCCTGACTGTGACACCGACGGGTGGAACAGGTACGAAAGTAGGACTTAGTGATCCGGTGGTATGAAAGTGGGATTGCCATCGCTCAACGGATAAAAGCTACCCTGGGGATAACAGGCTGATCACTCCCAAGAGTTCACATCGACGGAGTGGTTTGGCACCTCGATGTCGGCTCATCGCATCCTGGGGCTGTAGCAGGTCCCAAGGGTTGGGCTGTTCGCCCATTAAAGCGGTACGCGAGCTGGGTTCAGAACGTCGTGAGACAGTTCGGTCCCTATCCGGCGCGGGCGTAGGATATCTGAGAGGAGCTGTCCTTAGTACGAGAGGACCGGGATGGACGGACCGCTGGTGTATCTGCTGCGTTGTCAAACGCAAGAGGCAGGGTAGCCATGTCCGGCAGGGATAAACGCTGAAGGCATCTAAGCGTGAAGCCCCCCTCAAGATGAGATATCCCGCCCTACGGGGCATAAGATCCCTTGAAGAGTACAAGGTAGATAGGCGGAAGGTGTAAGTGTGGTAACACACTCAGCTGATCCGTACTAATAGATCGAAGGCTTGTCCTTATCTTTTCTGTCATCAGTGTTCGGTTTTGAGGGTGCAATCGAAGCAGGAATACGTTTTCTTACTCCTATTCCTCAATAGCTCAATGGTAGAGCGCACGGCTGTTAACCGTGATGTTGTAGGTTCGAGCCCTACTTGGGGAGCTCGTATTTTATTTTATTCGGCTTTATTTATATCTGGCTCCGTGGTCAAGAGGTTAAGACATCGCCCTTTCACGGCGGTAACACGGGTTCAATTCCCGTCGGAGTCATATTTGTTTTGGTGACATAGCCAAGCGGTAAGGCGTGGGACTGCAACTCCCTGATCGGCGGTTCAAATCCGCCTGTCACCTTTTGTTAGCGGAGGTCGAGAGACTTCCGTTATTTTTTTAGCGGAAAGAAAATGCAACAAGTGTCAAGAGGATTCCAAAAAGATCCCAATGGATCCTTAGATCCTTATGAAACCTGAGGGCACGAAGAGGCCTGAGGTCATGGAGAAACCTGAGATCACGGAGAAAACCGAGGGCACGAAGAGGCCCGAGGTCATGGAGAAACCTATGAGTTTGGAAATTTATCTGGACAATTCGGCAACCACTCGCTGCGACAAGGAGGTTGCTAATCTTGTGACGGAATGTATGCTGGAGGATTATGCGAATCCTTCCAGCGCACATCGCAAAGGGTTTGAAGCTGAGAAACGGGTAAAACAGGCTGCGGAACGGATTGCAGAAACCTTGAAGGTGTTACCCAGGGAGATTCTTTTTACCTCCGGAGCAACAGAGTCCGATAACATGGCGCTGATCGGCTGTGCGCACGCCCTGGAGAAAGAGGGAAGACACCTGATCACAACGAAAATCGAGCATCCCGCGATTGGGAAGGCGATGCTGCATTTGGAAAAGGAAGGTTTTGAAGTCACCTATCTTCCGGTTGATTCTTTGGGCAGAATCAGCATTACAGATCTGAAGGCGGCACTACGTCCGGATACCATTCTGGTTTCTATTATGATGGTAAACAATGAAATGGGTGCTGTGGAGCCGTTATCTCAGGCAGGATCTGTGATTGCAGAATTTAATAGGGCCAACCATGCTTCTGTCCTCTTTCATACCGATGCCGTTCAAGGATATGGCAAACTTCCGATTGATGTCAAAGGGTGGAAGATTGACCTTCTGAGTGTGAGTGCACATAAATGCAATGGTCCCAAGGGAGTCGGTTTTTTTGTACATCAAAGAGGGACGAGAATCAAGTCGCTCCTTTATGGAGGCGGACAGCAGGGAGGGCTGCGATCAGGGGACGCTCAATGTACCCGGAATTGCCGGAATGGGGCTTGCTGCAGAGAAGGCCCATGCATCTCTTGACCGGAACGTGACTTTCCTGTATGATCTGAAATCATATTTTTTTGTAAAAAAATAAAAGAAAACCTAGACGATATCCGGGTGAACGGCTCTTGCTTCTGGGACGGGGATACAGCCTCTTTTGAAAAAAAGAGAAAAATGGAAGGAGGCACCTCATATTCTTTCTTTATCCGTGAGAGGAGTCAGGGCGGAGGTGCTCTTGCATGCACTGGAAGATAAGGGGATTTATGTATCTGCCGGAAGTGCCTGTTCTACCAACCATCCGGGGCTATCCGGCACCTTGAAAGCCATCGGACTGCCGGAGGACTTATTAGAGTCAACGATACGCCTCAGCATGTCGCATGAAACCACCAAACAGGAGTTGGATATGGCGGTGGCTGCTCTATCGGAGATCGTTCCGGTATTGCGAAGATTCACCCGGAGGTAAGAGGTTGTTGTATGGACTATCATGCTTTTATCATTAAATATGCAGAAATCGGTTTAAAGGGAAAAAACAGGAATTATTTTGAAGAGGCCCTTGTTGCCAGAATGAAAAAGGTGCTCTCGGCTTGTGAGGGTAACTTCCATATCTCGCGGGTTGCGGGACGCATTTACGTGGAAGCGGGAGGTTTTGATTTTGAAGAGGTCATCTCGGCACTGAAGCGGGTATTCGGCATCACGGGAATCTGTCCGGCGGTTACTTATGAGCGGGATGGTGATGCAAAATTGCCGGAACTCGGCGCTCTTGGAAAATTGGCAGCACAATATATGAAGCAGGTATATCCGGATGGAGGTGCGTCCTTTAAAGTCAAATGTAGAAGGGTGGATAAAACCTATCCACAGGATTCGATGGAAGTGGATGCCGCTTTGGGAGAAGCCATTCTGGTCGCTTTTAACGGAAGTGCCGAGAATCCGCAGAAGGGGACAGAGCTGGCGCCGGGGCAGATGCGTGTGGACGTGCATCAGCCGGAGATCGTTCTTCATGTAGAGTTGCGGGAAAAGGTGAACTTTTTTTCACAGGAAATCAAAGGACCGGGCGGGATGCCGACAGGAAGCAGTGGAAGGGCGATGCTTCTTTTGTCGGGGGGGATTGACTCGCCCGTTGCAGGTTACCTGATCGCCAAGAGAGGGGCGGAGGTCGATGCGGTATATTTTCATGCGCCTCCCTATACTTCGGACCGTGCCAAGCAGAAGGTGGTGGATCTGGCAGGGATTCTTGCCGGATATACCGGAGGTGTAAGGTTACATGTGGTGAACTTCACGGAGATCCAACTCTATATCTATGAAAAATGTCCCCACGAGGAACTCACGATTATCATGCGCAGATATATGATGCGGATTGCCGACAGGATCGCAGGAGAAGAGAAAATGCTTGGCCTGATTACCGGCGAGAGCATTGCGCAGGTGGCATCGCAGACGATGCAATCTCTCATGGCAACCGACGAGGTGGTGCGGGATATGCCCGTCTACCGCCCCTTAATCGGCTTTGATAAACAGGACATCGTAGATATCAGTTTGAAAATAGGTGCCTATGAGACCTCCATCCAACCTTATGAAGACTGCTGCACCATCTTCGTGGCCAAACACCCTGCTACCAAACCGAAGTGTGAGGTCATTCGGAAGCATGAAGAGAATCTTGGGGAGAAAATCGATGAAATGGTAGACAGAGTCATTCGAGAGAGAGAAATCATCGAAGTGTAAAAGGAAAGACATTGCTCTTACGAGAAAAAAGAGTTCCTCATACGAAGAAAAAAATTCCTCATACGAGGCTTGCGAGAAAAGAAATCCTCATAAGAAGAAAAGAGTTCCTCTTATGAGGAACTCGATGTCTGATTCATTTGGATGATTTGGTGCTTAGGAATGCAACAGATCAAACGATATAAGGCTTTAAGACTTCCATCACCTTTTCCTGATCTGCATTCTCTTCCGCATGAATATGCAGATTGATCGGTTTGGAAAGATCAAGGGAAAAGATACCCATGATGGACTTGGCGTCAATCACATATCTGCCGGAAACAAGATCGAAGTCATAATCAAACTTCGTAATGTCATTCACGAAGGACTTCACCTTATCAATTGAATTCAGAGAAATCATAACGGTTTTCATTCTCATACCTCCTTTTTATGGTCTTTATACTAAAGGCTACATAGGAAAAAAAGTCAATGTTGAAAAGCACAAAAAAACACGGGAAATCCCATGAAAACAATCGCCATTCATAATCTAGGATGCAAGGTGAACAGCTATGAGCTGGATGTACTAACAGAAAACTTACGGAAAAGCGGGCATATCATTGTGCCTTTTGACGAAAAAGGCAGATATCTACATTGTCAATACCTGTACCGTGACCAATATTGCGGATCGCAAAATCCAGACAGATGCTTCATAAGGCAAAAAAAGAGAAAATCCCGAGGCTCTGATTGTCGCACTGGGGTGTTATGTAGAGAGTGCGAACCTGCAGACAAAAAAAGATGACTGCATTGATATTGCGTTGGGGAATAAGGATAAGGAAAAGCTGTTAACCATCATTGCTGATTGCGAAAAGGCGGAGCGGAGCAGGACCGCCGCACCGGATTCCTACAAAGAAAGTTTACAAGGAAAGAGTGTTCCGGTCGCGGAAGAGGAAAAACCTTTCCACCTGGGGCTTCATGAACTGCCTACCCGTACCAGATCGTATATCAAGATTCAGGATGGCTGTAATATGTTCTGTACCTACTGCATCATCCCTTATGTGAGGGGAAGGATCAACAGCAGGCCGGAAGAAGACATTTTAAGAGAGATTGCGACACTTGCGTCTAAGGGTTGCAGAGAAGTGGTTTTGACCGGAATTCATATTGCTTCTTATGGACTGGATCGGGGAGAATCGGAGCTGATACGGCTCCTTGGTCGGATTCAGGAGATTCCGGAGATTAAACGCATCCGTATCTCTTCCATGGAGCCGAAAATCATCACGAAGGAATGTGCAAGAGCCTTTGCATCGATCCCGAAACTCTGCCCGCACTTCCACCTGTCCCTCCAAAGCGGTTGTGATGCAACCTTGAAACGGATGAATCGACATTATGATATCAACTGTTTTGAAAAGAGCGTAGATCTTCTCCGCACTGTTTACGAGAATCCTGCAATAACAACGGATGTTATTGTTGGCTTTCCCGGAGAAACAGAGGAAGAATTCGAAATCAGCCGACGAGAGATTGAAAAGATCCACTTTTACGAAACACATGTTTTTAAATACTCTAAGAGAAGAGGCACGTTGGCTGCCACCTATGAAGACCAGATTCCGGAGAAAATCAAACATGAGAGGAGCAGCATACTGATTCAGCTTTCTAGGAAAAATGCCGAAGAATATAGAAGGTTGTTTCTTGACCGTACGGTGGAAGTTCTTTTGGAAGAGGAAGAAAAGGTGGATGGGAAACGGATTTTGAGCGGGTTGACGGATCGCTATGTGCGGGTCGGTGTCGAAACGGTTACATTGTCACAGGAAGAAGGAGAAAGGCTGAGACCCGGAGAATTGGTAAAGATGAAGACGGAAGGATTTCTGGTGGGGGAGATCATTGCAGGCAAACCGCTTTTGTTGTAAACTGAAAGCAGTACGGTGCAAAAAGGAAGGGTTTTCTATGAAGAAACAGGAACAGGATCTCGGAAGCACCCAGTTTTTCAAGGTCGAAACAGACACGGAAACCGGAGTTAAAAAGGTGCTGGAAGTGGTTTATGAAGCCCTGGTAGAGCGAGGATATAATCCGGTGAATCAGATTGTGGGCTATATTATGTCAGGGGATCCCACCTATATTACCAGTCATAAAGGAGCGAGAAGCCTGATTATGAAGGTGGAGCGGGATGAACTGGTAGAAGAGATGTTACAGGAGTATATCAAAAGTAACCGCTGGATCGACTGACCATGCGGGTGATGGGGTTGGATTTCGGTGCGAAGACAGTAGGGGTTGCGATTACCGACGCCTCTGGTACTCTTGCGCAGCGCAAGGAAATTATACGCAGGCAGAGAGAGAATGCCCTGCGCAAAACCTATGCGAGGATTCAAGAGTTGATTCAGGAGTATGAGATCTCCTGCATTGTACTCGGGCTTCCACTTCATTTGGATGGAAGCGTTTCGGAGCGGGCACATAAAACCCTATTGTTTCAAGTGGAATTGGAACGGAGGACGGGACTTCAGGTCATCATGCAGGATGAGCGTCTGACCAGTGTAGAAGCGGAAGATCTCATGCGGGAAGCGGGAATTCCGAAAAGCGACTGGAAGGCACAGATCGATATGATTGCCGCAGAGCTGATTTTGCAGGATTATCTGAATCACCGTGATCGATATCAATGAGTCAAGTAATGAAATGAAGGAGGCTTTTTTGAATAACCAAAAAAAACAGAATAACCATTCCAAGCTGCAGATCATACCGCTTGGCGGACTCGAGCAGATTGGAATGAACATTACTGCCTTTCGCTATGAAGACAGTATTATTGTTGTGGACTGCGGTCTGGCTTTTCCGGAGGATGATATGCTGGGGATCGACCTCGTGATCCCGGATATTACTTACCTTACGGACAATATTGACAAGGTGAAGGGCTTTGTCATCACCCACGGTCATGAGGACCATATCGGCGCATTGCCTTATGTCTTGCAGCAGGTGAATGTGCCTGTCTATGCAACCAGGCTGACCATGGGGATTATCAATCACAAGCTGGAGGAAAAGAATCTTCTCAACTGCACCAAGCGGAAGGTGGTGAAATTCGGTTCGACCATTAACCTCGGTTGTTTTCGGGTAGAATTCATCCGGACGAACCATTCGATTGTGGATGCGGCGGCGCTGGCGATTTATTCCCCTGCCGGCATTGTGGTGCATACCGGCGATTTCAAGGTGGATTACACACCTGTCTTTGGAGATCCGATTGATTTGGGACGCTTTGCCGAGATCGGTAAAAAAGGCGTGCTGGCTCTTATGTGCGATTCCACCAACGCGGAGCGTCCGGGGTTTACGCTTTCCGAGAAAACGGTAGGTCATACCTTCGATGTTCTGTTCCAGGAACATCATGATACAAGGATTATTATTGCAACCTTTGCTTCCAATGTGGACCGGGTGCAGCAAATCATCAATACGGCGCATAAATACGGCAGAAAGGCTGTGATTGAAGGGCGCAGCATGGTGACCATCATGGAGATTGCACAGCAGCTGGGATGCATTAAGGTGCCGGACAATACGTTAATTGACATCGATGAACTAAAGAATTATCCGGAGAATAAGACCGTTTTGATTACCACCGGTTCGCAAGGGGAAAGCATGGCGGCTCTTTCCAGAATGGCGAACGGCATGCACCGCAAGGTGAGCATCGGGCCGACCGATACCGTCATCATGTCCTCCCATCCCATTCCGGGCAATGAAAAGGCAGTCACCAATATCATCAACGAGCTGTTGATGAAAGGAGCGGATGTTATTTTTCAGGATGTACACGTATCCGGACATGCCTGCCAGGAAGATATTAAATTGATCTATACGCTGGTCAAGCCCAAATTCGCCATTCCCGTTCATGGGGAATACAGACACATGCTTGCACAGCGTAGAATCGCCAAAAATCTCGGCATCCCGAAGAATCATATCATCATTATGCAGACCGGCGAGGTGCTGGAGATCGATCAGAATGGCGCGAAAATAAACGGCACGGTGAAGACGGGTGCGATTCTGGTGGACGGGCTGGGCGTCGGCGATGTCGGCAATGTCGTTCTGCGGGACAGACAGCATCTGGCGGAAGACGGCATTGTTGTGGTGGTATTTGGTATCGACACGGTAAACGGTGTCCTGCAGTCGGAACCCGCCATCGTCTCGAGAGGCTTTGTCTATGTAAAGGAATCCGATGAACTGATCGAGGAAGCGTCGCAGATTGTAGGAGATGAGTTGCAGGAAGCTCTGGATCGTGGCACAAGAGACTGGGGAAAATTAAAGGGGATTGTCAAGGATGCGCTCAGCGGCTATCTTTGGAAAAAAACCAACCGCAGACCGATGATCCTTCCGATCATTATGGATACCAATGACTAAGGAAAGATAGCAATGAAGCAGATGAATCATGACAACAGAAAGATTAAAAAAACAGGCGCTTTGCACTGGGAACAACGGCAAGGCTTGTGATTCTGACCCTCATTATTTTTGCAACCATCCGTTATGCGACGCTGGGATATAGCTATGGCTACCAGATTTTTGCGCAGAAAGCACAGAGTGAGGGGCAGAATGCCAAAACGGTGACAGTAACGGTGGAAGAAGGACAGAGCGTGAAGCAGATTGCCAAAATGCTTCAGGAAAAAGGACTGATCCATGATGCCAGGTTGTTTCGGCTACAGGAATATTTTTCCGATTACCATAAGAAGTTGAAGCCGGGAGTATACGAACTCAATACCGCCATGAAGCCGGAAGAAATGATGGCAAAAATGTCCGAGACGGAGAACAAGGACGCAGCGGGCTCTTCCTCCGGTCTTGGCACGACAGATCAAAACACGGAAACTGCGGGGCAGGACGAAGAATGGCAGGGAGACGAGGGAGATCATTCCGACGATGCCTCCAAAGGAATGCAGGACAATGGAGATTGACGAAGAGAGACTCCTGACGTTTATAGAAACCATGAATTTTGAGCAGGATCCGGAAATGGAAGCATTGGAAGAAAGGGCACTTGCGGGCCAAATCCCGATCATTCGGAGGGACACGCAGTGCCTTCTTCGTTTTCTGCTTTCCCTGCAACAACCGCAGAGGATACTGGAAATCGGAACGGCAATCGGTTTTTCCGCACTGTTTATGGCAAGGGTCTGCGGTAGAAAGACAAAGATACTTACCATCGAGCAGGATGAGAAGAGATGTGAAGCGGCGAGAGAAAATTTCGCCAGAATGGACGGCGCGGGGCAGATTTGCTGAAAGAAGGAGATGCACGTGATATTTTGCCGCAATGCAGAAGGGAAGGACAGAAATTTGATTTGGTCTTCATGGATGCGGCAAAGGGACAGTATCCGGTCTTCCTGCGGGAAGCCGGGATGCTTTTGTCTGAAGGCGGCGTGCTGGTGACCGATAATGTGCTGCAGAACGGAACCGTTTTAGAGTCCCGCTATGCGGTGGAGAGGAGAGATCGTACCATTCATGCCCGCATGCGTGCGTATTTAAGAGAGCTTCTGCTCGATCGAACACTCATCACAACCGTTCTTTCCGTCGGAGATGGGATGGCGCTCAGCTATAAGAAGAGGATGCAATGAAAAAACCAGAATTACTGATACCGGCGAGCAGTTTGGAAGTATTAAAAACAGCTGTTATTTACGGAGCGGATGCTGTCTACATCGGAGGCGAGGCTTTCAGCCTGCGTGCGAAGGCCAAGAACTTCAGTGCGGAAGAGATGAAGGAAGGAATTCGTTTTGCACATGCACACGGGGTCAGGGTGCATGTGACGGCGAATATTCTTGCGCACAATTCGGATCTGGAAGGAGCGGAGGCGTATTTTCAGGAGCTTCGCGAGTTGCGACCCGATGCGATTCTGGTGGCGGATCCGGGCATGTTTATGCTGGCGAAGGATATCTGTCCGGAAATTGATATTCATATTTCCACACAGGCAAATAACACGAATTATGAAACCTTTCGTTTTTGGCATGATCTGGGCGCCAAGCGTGTGGTGGCGGCCAGAGAATTAAGTCTCCGGGAACTGAAGGAAATTCGTGAAAAAATACCATCCGATCTCGAACTCGAATGCTTTGTCCATGGCGCCATGTGCATCTCCTATTCAGGGCGTTGTCTTCTTTCCGCTTACATGACCGGCAGAAATGCCAACCTCGGGGCCTGTACCCACCCGTGTAGATGGCGGTATCGTCTCTATGAGGAGGAAGAGAAAACACCCCTCTCGAACGGGGGGGAAGACTTTTCTTCCCGTGACGAAGAAGGGGGAATTTCCTATGCGGTGGAAGAGGAGAGCAGGCCGGGGGAATACATGCCGGTCTTTGAAAATGAACGCGGGACTTATATTTTCAATTCCAAGGATCTGTGCATGATTGAGCATATCCCGGAACTGATCCAGGCCGGGGTGGACAGCTTGAAGATCGAAGGCCGGATGAAAACGGCTCTCTATGTGGCGACGGTCGCCAGAACATACCGCAAGGCAATCGATGACTTTTTGGAATCGGAGGAGAAATACAGGCAAAATCTTCCCTGGTATAGAGATCAGATTGCGAGATGCACTTATCGCAGCTTTACCACAGGGTTCTATTTTGATTCCTGTGCGGAGGAGGCGCAAATATACGACTCCAATACCTATGTGAACGATTATATTTATCTGGGCACCGTGGGCGGTGCAGCGGCCTGTGCGGAATCCGGGATGCCGCTGCAGGGTGAGAGAATCGGAAGCATTGTCTCCGTTGAACAGAGAAACAAATTCTGCAAGGGGGACCAAATCGAAATCATGAAACCGGACGGAAGCGATGTCATTGCACAGGTCTTGCACATCTACACCGAGGAGGGGGACGAACAGGAAAGTGCACCGCATCCGAAGCAGAAGCTTCGAATTGCTTTAACTAAAAAGGCGGAAGTCGGAGATATTTTACGCATGAAAGGCCCTTTGAAAAATGGAACCTGAAGGAAATTTTCCGGAAATTTTTTTATTTCAAAAAAGTACTTGCATTTTATTCGGATACCCTGTAAACTAATTATTCGTTACAGCCTTATAGTTAATGGGCTATCGCCAAGCGGTAAGGCAACGGACTCTGACTCCGTCATTTCGAAGGTTCGAATCCTTCTAGCCCAGAACGAATTAACCACAGAGCTCCGGCCCTGTGGTTTTTTATTTGGACGTATTCTTCAATCAGGTTCGTAGTCTCTTGACGGGGAGCTTCTTGCATTCCGAAAACCTCGTACACGATAGAGCCACGAACACAGAGACAGAAAAGGAGAGGCAGCATGAACCATTTGGACGAACAATCAATCAATGCACTGCGCGTACTTTCTGCAGACGCGATCGAGAAGGCAAAATCCGGGCATCCGGGCCTGCCACTGGGCTGTGCACCGATGGCCTACGAGCTTTTTGCACATCAGATGAAGCATAATCCGGCGAGTCCCGACTGGTTCAACCGGGATCGGTTTATCCTCTCTGCGGGGCACGGTTCCATGCTGCTGTATTCCCTTTTATATCTTTTTGGTTATGGAAAAGAGGGGAAAGCCGGAACTAACGCTATCCGACCTTCAAAACTTCAGACAGCTTCACTCCAAGTGCGCGGGGCATCCGGAATACGGACATATCGCAGGCATTGAAGCCACCACAGGACCTCTGGGCGCAGGAATGGGGATGGCGGTCGGTATGGCCATTGCAGAGAAACATCTGGCAGCGGAATTTAACAAAGAAGGGTTTCCGGTCGTAGATCATTACACCTTCGCCATCGGCGGAGACGGTTGTATGATGGAGGGCATCTCCTCGGAAGCTTTTTCGTTAGCGGGAACACTCAAGCTGTCCAAGCTGATTATCCTGTATGATTCCAATCGCATTTCGATTGAGGGAACCACGGATTTGGCCTTTACGGAAAATGTACAGCTGCGGATGCAGGCCTTCGGATTTCAAACGCTTGAAGTGGAAGACGGCAATGATATTGATGCAATCGGGAAGGCAATCGAGGCTGCGAAGGCGGACAAGAATCGTCCCTCTTTTATCACCATCCATACGCAGATCGGTTACGGCTGCCCGGCGAAACAGGGAAAGGCAAGTGCTCATGGCGAACCGCTTGGGGCAGAAAATGTGGCGGCAATGAAGGAATTTCTGCATTGGGAGAATCAGGAACCTTTTGCAGTGCCGGAAGAAGTTTATGCGCACTACAGAGAGCTTTCGATGCAGCATAAGGCGGAGGAAGACGCCTGGAAGCGCCTGTTAGAGGAATACGGAAAAAAATATCCGGAAGAAGCCGGAAGATTGCAGGAGTTTTTAGACAGGGACAATCAGGCGAAATTGGATGCCATTCCCGATTTTTGGAAAAAAGGAGAAAAGCCGGAAGCGACCAGATCGATTTCCGGACAGGTGATCCAGACCATAAAAGAGGCGATTCCGACTCTGATCGGAGGCAGCGCTGATCTGGCGCCCTCCAATAAAACACACATGGACGGAGTGACCGATTTCTCGGCGGAACATCCGGAGGGCAGGAACCTGCACTTCGGGGTGAGGGAGATGGCGATGAGCGCCATTGCAAACGGGATGCTGCTGCATGGCGGCTGTACCACGTATTGTGCGACCTTTTTTGTCTTTAGCGATTATACAAAGCCGATGGCAAGACTGGCTTCTATCATGGGGATTCCGCAGATCTTTGTTTTTACGCATGACTCGATCGGCGTAGGAGAGGACGGGCCCACCCACGAACCGGTGGAACAGCTCGCCATGTTCCGCGCCATGCCCAATTTCCATGCCTATCGCCCCTGCGATGCAACTGAGGTGCAGGCAGCCTGGTACAGTGCGCTTACCTCGCCTCACACACCGACGGCGATTATTTTGACAAGACAGAACTTGACGCCCATGGAAGGCTCATCCAAAGAGGCCCTGCGAGGCGGTTATATTCTGGAAGACTGTGAAGGACTTCCGCAGCTCATTCTGATTGCTTCGGGGTCGGAAGTGGAGCTTGCCCATCATGCGGCGCAGGTTTTACAAAAAGAAGGCATCAAGGTGCGAGTGGTATCCATGCCCTGTATGGATCTTTTCGAGGAACAGGAAGAGGCCTATCAGGAAAAAGTCCTTCCAAGGGAGGTCAAAAAAAGAGTCGCCATCGAGGCGCTCTCTCCCCTCGGACTGGACCGTTACACAGGAATCGACGGGGCCACGATCGGCATGACCAGCTTTGGAGCCAGTGCACCCTACAAGGAACTCTTCCCCTATTTCGGTTTCACTGCCGAACATATCGTGGAAGTGGCAAAAGGGATTTTATAAGTGGTAATTTTTTACCAAACAGAAGTGGACAAGGCAGTTTGATCAATATGTATTTTTTTACATCCAGAATCAGATACAGCGAAATCGATCGAAACGGACATTTGAAGGTGGAGGCTCTCCTGAATTATTTTCAGGATTGCTCCACCTTTCAGTCGGAGGATTCGGGCTGCGGGATGCGATATCTTTCGAAGAAGCATCAGGCCTGGGTTCTCAACTCCTGGCAGATTGAGATCCGCCGCCTTCCGGCACTGGGGGAGAGAGTCAGAATCGGGACGATCCCCTATGACCTGCGGGGATATTTCGGCTACCGAAACTTTTTTATGGATACGGAAGAGGGCGAGCAGCTTGCGGTTGCCAATTCCCTCTGGACACTGATCGACATGAAAGAGACGAAACCGGTTCGTGTCGGAGAGGAACAAAAAAAGGCCTATCCTCTGGGAGAAAAAATGCAGATGGAATATCTGCCACGGAAAATCAGGTTGCCGGAGGATGCGTCCGGTTTGCAGAGGAGGGAGGCTGCTCCGATCGTCGTTCGGGAATATCATCTGGACACCAACGGGCATGTGAACAATGCGCAGTACGTGCACATGGCGCTCACCCGGCGAACAGAAGAGGAGGGGCACATACAGAGGCTGCGGGTAGAATACAAGGAGCAGGCGCATTTGGGCGATGTGATCTACCCGGAGATTTACGAGTGGAAGCAGGCGGATACACAGGCCACGGCACAGACGACCTTTCTGCGCGCAGAGGACGGAAGATGCTACTGCATTTGTGAAATGATAGATGGAGAAAAAAATGCTTGAGGCAGGCACAGTCAGAAAACTAAAGATCATCAAGATCGTGGAGTTCGGAGTTTACCTCGCAGAGGAAGAGAAGGAGAAAGAGAAGGAGAAGGTTCTTTTACCGAAGAAACAGGTGCCGGAAGAGGCGAAGGTGGGAGATTTTCTGGAAGTTTTTCTCTACAAGGATTCAGAGGACAGGCTGATTGCAACCACAGCAAGACCGAAGTTGCTTCTGCATGAGGTGGCGCTTCTGAGGGTCAAAGACACCTCCAGAATCGGCGCATTCATGGACTGGGGGCTGGAAAAAGATGTCCTTTTGCCCTTCCACGAACAGACCAAAAAGGTCAAGGCGGGGGATGAGGTGCTATGTGCACTTTATCTGGATAAATCCGGGCGGCTGGCCGTGACGATGAACGTGTATCCCTATCTGCGAAAGGACAGCCCTTATCATAAGGACGATCGGGTAAGCGGCATCGTTTATGAGGACAGCGATAACTTCGGGCTGTTTGTGGCAGTGGACGACCTCTATTCTGCCCTGATTCCCAAAAATGAATTATACGGAGAGGTCCGGATTGGAGACAGGGTCTCCTGCCGTGTGACCCGGGTAAGGGAAGACGGAAAACTTTCCCTGAGTCTTCGTGAAAAAGCCTATCTCCAGATGAGCATTGATGCGGATCATCTGATGCGGTATCTGGAAGCCAACCGGGGAGAAATCCCCTTCACCGATAAGGCGGATCCGGCACTGATTCGGGAAAAGATGCAGATGAGCAAAAATGAGTTTAAAAAGGCGGTGGGCAATCTGCTAAAGGCAGGGAAGATACAGATCGAAAAAGACAAGATTCTTCAGGTAAAGAATGGAAAATAGGAGGATGCTCCTGCCTGTTCGACAGGAGCATTTTTCCCTGTCCGGAGGTCAGATGCGGATATCAATGTTGCTTCCGATGTTCGGATTGACCATGTTTTCAGAGACGCCCTCCAGCATTTCAGAGAGAGCATTGCCGTTTTCCTGCTGCATGTCAAGGCTGTTCTTCAACATGGCGACGCCCCATTTGTCCTGTACCTGAGATTTTGCAATGGACATGGATAAAGCTGCAATATTCATAGGTCTTCACCTCCTGCCGGTAATATCGGCAGAGAACGGCCGGGGATGAATCTTTTTCTGTAAAGCATAGAGTAAATAACTAAAAAATATACAAAAAATATGCGGAAAATTGTAGTAATTTTTAACAAAATAAATTAAACTAATAGTAGTGTCTAAAGGATATGGAAAGAAGAAAGGGAAGGAGAGCTTCTGTTGGCGCAGAGAAAGTGTGAGGTATGATTTCAAATCAGATTTTACAAAACACCATTGATACGCTGAAAGAAATTTCAAACCTGGAATTCAGTGTTCTGGATGAAGACGGCAAAGAGGTTGTTTCCACCGGGACGATGCCGGATGAGGTGACAAAGATTGCAGCGGATTTCCTTCTGTCTCCGGCACAGGCACAGGAGATGAGGGGATTCCATTTCTTTAAAATATATGATGATCAGTTGCCCGAATACGTCCTCATTACCAGTGCAGGGTCGGAAAACAATTACCTCATCGGAAAGCTGGCAGCAGCCCAGATCCAGTCTCTCGTCGTTGCTTACAAAGAGCATTATGACAGAGACAATTTCATGAAGAATCTCCTTCTGGACAATCTCCTCCTCGTCGATATTTTCAACCGGGCCAAAAAGTTGCACATCAAGTCGGACGAGAACCGTGTCGTCATGATGATTGTTTGTGACAACGAGCGCAGTTTCAACGTCCAGGAGACGGTGAAGAGTTGTGCGGGTTCCAGATCAGGCGACTTCGTGACGGAAGTGGACGCAGACAACATGATCCTCGTGAAGGAAGTCGGGGGAATGGACATGCCCGAAATCGTCGCCGATGCGGAACAGCTGGTGAAAAAGCTGGAAGCGGAAGGCATGAAGAATGTCCGACTGGCGATCGGTACGATTGTGCGGGATCTGAAGGATGTCAGCCGTTCCTACAAAGAAGCAAGGATGTCATTGGATGTCGGTAGAATCTTCTTCGAGGACAAGCAGGTCATCAGCTATGCAGAGCTGGGCATTGGAAGGCTGATTTATCAGTTGCCGATCCCTCTTTGCCTGATGTTTATCAAAGAGATCTTCGGCGGTAAAAAGCCGGATGAGTTCGATCAGGAGACTCTGGTCACCATCGAGAAATTTTTTGAAAATAATCTGAATGTGTCTGAGACATCCAGACAACTGTTCATTCATCGGAATACGCTGGTCTATCGTCTGGACAAGCTGCAAAAAAGCACAGGTCTGGATTTGCGTGTGTTTGAAGATGCCATAACCTTCAAGATCGCCATGATGGTGGTGAAATACATGCAGAATGTGGAGAAAACGGACTATTAAAAATGGAAGAAGCAAAAGAAGTTTTTGAAACAGAGAAGATCACCCCTCTCAGAGCAAGGAGAAGGAAGCACCGGGTAAGAAATGCGCAGGATGAGATCATCACGTTAACCCATGTGACCAAGCGTTACCCGATTGGCGCACCGGCTCTGAAGGATGTCACTCTTCATGTTAAAAAAGGAGAATTTGTTTTTATCGTCGGAGACAGCGGATCGGGGAAATCGACCTTGATCAAGCTGCTCCTGCACGAACTTACGCCGTCGGAAGGGAATATCAGTGTTCTGGGATATGATCTGAATGCCATTAAGCGCAGAAACATTCCCAAATTTCGCAGGAAGTTGGGAATCGTCTTTCAGGACTTCCGTCTGTTGAAAGACAGGAACGTCTATGAGAACGTGGCATTTGCCCAGAGGGTGGTGGATACCCCGCAGAGAGAAATCAGAAGCAATGTGACCAACATGCTGGCGATGGTGGGGTTGGCCTCCAAATACAAAAATCGTGTGACCCAGCTCTCCGGAGGAGAACAGCAACGGGTGGCACTGGCAAGGGCTCTGGTCAACCGCCCGAATATTTTGCTTGCCGATGAGCCGACAGGAAACCTGGATCCCGGGAATTCCTGGGAAATCATGAAGTTAATGGAACAGATCAATGACAACGGGACGACCGTCCTGGTGGTTACCCACAACAGAGAAATCGTCAATGCCATGAAGAAGCGTGTTATTACGATGCGACAGGGGGTTGTGGTGGAAGATCAGGAAGAAGGACGGTATCGGAATGAGGATTAGAACTTTTTTCTATACGATCGGACAAGGAATCAAAAGCCTTTTCAGAAACGGGTGGTATTCGATCGCATCGGTGGCGACGATTACCGCCTGCCTTTTTCTGTTCGGGATGTTTTATACCATCATCGTTAATTTCCAGCACATGGTGCGCTCCGCAGAGGAAGGAGTTTCTGTCACGGTATTCTTTAAAGAGGGAACGAGTGAGGACGAGATTCAGGTCCTTAAGGCGGAGGTGGAGAAAAGGCCGGAGGTAAGCAAGGTGGATTTCCAGACTGCGGATGAGGCCTGGGACAGCTTTAAGAAGCAGTATTTGGGGGATTATGCGGGCGGCTTTCCCGACAACCCGCTGGAAGGCGATGACAACCTCCAGATTTATATGAAAAATGTGTCGCAACAGGCGAACCTTGTGACCTATTTGGAATCGGTGAACATCGTCAGAGAGGTGAAGAGATCCGAAGTGACGGCGATGACGCTCAGTGCGGTGAATCGTTTGATTACCCTGATTTCCGCCGGAGTGATTCTGGTTCTGCTTGGTGTTTCCATCTTCTTAATCAGCAATACCGTCACCATCGGCATTGAGATCAGAAGGAACGAAATCGAAATCATGAAGTACGTCGGTGCCGGCGATTTTATTGTGAGAGGGCCGTTTGTGATTGAGGGAATGCTGATCGGCCTGATCGGTTCGCTGATTCCGCTTGCCCTGATTTATGTCCTGTACGGTGAGGCGGTCGAATATTTTTCCAGCAAATTCTCGATTCTAAGCATGTTCCTGCAATTTTACAGTCCGGCAGTCATCTTTCAGAAGCTGATGCCCATCACACTGGGCGTCGGAGTTGGAATCGGAATTTTGGGCAGTCTGTCCTCTGTCAGGAGACATCTGAATGTCTGATGGCGACCTCAAGGTGTGAGAAAGCTATCAGGTCTTAAGTCTTGCATACCGGATGGGGATCGCATGTGCAATGGAGTCTGCACATCTAATGGAGAATGAATGGTTCATTGAGAATGAAGGAAACGATGACACATAAGAGAAAGATGCGGATAGGCGGAGTGCTGGCTTTGGTGCTCTGCCTCTTGTGTTTGATGAACTTCACAAAGATCTTTTTTCCTCCGGTGCTGGTTGCACAGGCGAAGGCGTCCAAAGAATCGATTGCACAAAAGGAGAAGCAGATCCAGGATGCCAAAAGCCAGCGGCAGGCGCTACAGGGAAGCCTCACAGATCTGCAGAATCTCAAGAAGAGTCTGGAAGTTTCCAAAAACAATCTGAACGCCTATATCGCCAAACTGGATTCCAGTCTGGACTCCATTCAGGCCAAGATCGACTCTTTGAACCAACAGATCGAAAAGAAAAAAGAGCGGATTGAAGAGACCAGAATGGAATTAGAAGAGGCGGAGAGGGAAAGGGATGAACAGTACGCCGCCATGAAGCAGCGCATCCGATTTATGTTCGAGAAGGGGGATACCATGCCGATCGAAGCCCTGATGAAGGCGGGGAACTTCTCCGATTTCCTAAACAAAGTGGAGTTCATTCGACTGCTTTCTTCCTATGACCGGCACAAACTCGAGGAATTCAAGCAGGAAGCCAGGCTTGCGGAGGTGACCAAGGAGGCGCTGGAAGAAGAAAAGAAGACGTTAGATGATACGATTGCGGCGCAGACGAAGGAAGAGAACAATCTGCAGGCGCTGATCTCTGCCAAGAATCAGGAGGTCTTCGGGATCTCTGCAGACATTCATGACAAGGAAGCGGCGATCAAGGCCTATGAAGCGGATATCGCCCAACAGAACGCAGAGATTGCAGCCCTGGAGAAAATGGTGGCGGCAGAGAGGGCACAGTTGGCAGCGGAAAACCGAAAGACCTATGATGGAGGCATGTTTGCCTGGCCCTGCCCCAGTTACACCAGAGTATCCAGCGATTATGGGACGAGGATTCATCCGATTTTGCATATTGAACGGTTTCATAACGGAATCGACCTCGCAGCACCGGGGGGATCTCCGATTCTGGCTGCTTATAGCGGAAGAGTAGTGGCTGCCGCCTATTCCAGTAGCATGGGAAATTATGTTATGATTGATCACGGCAGCGGGCTCTATACGATTTATATGCACGCCAGTGCGCTCAGTGTCTCTGCCGGCCAGGAAGTACAAAAGGGGCAACAGATCGGAGCGGTGGGTTCCACCGGCAGATCGACGGGCAATCATCTTCATTTTTCTGTTCGTTTAAACGGCTCCTATGTAAGTCCCTGGAATTATTTGCGTTAGCACTGGAACGGCACCGGTAGAGAGAGTGGCAGGCTCTTGAAAATGAGCGAAAGGAGCAGGATGACATCCACAGAGGAACATTCCACAGAGGAACAATATACGTATCAGAATGGAGATAGAAGGGAAGAGGAACCGTCTCCGGGTTCGGAGATGGAAATACATCAGAGGAAGAGGGGGAGAGGACACGGGTTTCTCCTCTTTCTTTGCGGTCTGCTGATCGGGACTCTTCTGAGTGGCTTGATTTTTGTTTCTCCCATGAGAAAGGCGCTTTTCTTTAAGGACGGGGGGAGCGGCGGCAAAGAAGCATCGCAGGAGCTTCTGAACGAAGCGACACGTCAGAAGATTCAACTGATCGCAAACACGATTCACAACCATTATTACAAACCGAAGGAGATTTCCCTGGGGGATGAGAGAAGCGGACTCTACAAGGGGTTAGTGGAGTCGCTGGGAGATCCGTACTCCGTCTACTATACCGGAGAAGAGTTGAAGCAGATGATGAGCGAGACGGAGGGTACCTATGGCGGAATCGGCGCCATGCTCTCCCTGGACAAGGAAAGTGGATATACTTATATTTCCGGCGTGATGGAGAAGACGCCCGCAGAAGAAGCGGGGATCCAGACGGGAGACATCATCTTTAAAATTAACGGCAAGAGCGCCCATGGAATGCAGACTGACGAAGTGGCGTCTCAAATCAGAGGGAAAGAGGGCACCAAGGTGCATCTCACGCTGGTGAGAGAAGGGGGTCAAGGCAATATCGAAGTGGATCTTGTTCGCAAAAAGATCTCGTCCCCCACTGTAAGCGGGAAGATGCTTGAGAATCACATCGGTTACCTGAAGATCACGGAATTTGATGAAGTGACTTACGACCAGTACCTGAATACCTTTGCAGAGTTAAAAGGCAAGGGCATGAAGGGCATGATTCTGGATCTTAGAAATAACCCCGGCGGCAATCTGGATACCGTCTGCCAGATCGCAAGGAGAATTTTGCCAAAAGGGATCATCGTTTATACCAAGGACAACCGCGGCAAACGGGTAGACTATGATTCGGACGGCAAGCATGAGATTCAAATTCCCCTGGTCGTACTGGTGAACGGCAATTCCGCCAGTGCATCGGAGATCCTGGCGGGCGCCATCAAGGACTATCACCTGGGCAAACTGGTCGGCACGACCACCTTCGGCAAGGGCATCGTGCAGCAAATCATTGATCTGAACGACGGCACTGCGCTGAAACTGACCGTGAGCGATTATTATACGCCTTCCGGTAAAAACATCCACGGCATCGGCATCGATCCGGATGAGAAGGTGGAGCTGGACGTCGATGCCCTGAAAAAAGACGGCAGCGATAACCAGTTAAACAAGGCGGTGGAACTGCTCGAAAAAGAAATGAAGAATCAAAAATAGGGTAGCTCCTACTCTTTTTGCGAAAGAGGACGGACTTTCTTTATCTTTTGCCGGAAAAAGCCGATAAAGAGAATGTAGTAACGATCGCAAAAGGAGAATAGGATATGTTCGCAACATTGATTCCTTTATTTGATGACAAGATGCAGGTAAGCGCCTATTCCGTTGTGGCGCAGAAGAAAAATCTTTTTGTCAATACGGAGCTTGCTACGACGGGGCGTCTGGACGGCGCTGCGGAGATTCTCGGATTCGATATCGTAGACAGCGTGGGAGTGGATGTGCTGGATCCGGAATCCAAGATTTTCATCGAGGTTAATCCGATTTCGATCTTTACGGATATCGATTCTCTCTGCCATGTCCCCCATGAGCGCATCGTTTTGATGATGAGCCATCAGGTCAAGCCGACAAAGCAGTATATTGACCGGGTGCAGGAACTGAAAGACAAGGATTATCGCATTGCGATGCGAAAGCTGCAGGTGCAGGAGTTTGAGGCTTATAAGGAGATGCTCCCGCTGGTGGACTGCATTCTTTTGGATCACAAGAGAATCAATGTGGAGAAGGCAAAGGTTTATTTCAGAAGCCTGTATCCCAGAATGAAGCTGTGTGCAGTCAATGTAAACAGCAAAGAAGATTTTGACCGCCTGGTCACAGAAGAAGGCGGCTATGATTTCTATGAGGGAACCTTCTTCCGGATGCCGATCACCAGCGGGCAGAAGGAACTGGCGCCCTTAAAAACCAACTATTTAAGGCTCCTGCATGTGGTCAACGATCCGGATTTCAATCTGAATGAGGCGGCGGATATTATCGGGCAGGATGCAGCTCTTGTTTTTTCTCTCCTGAAAATGGTGAACCGCATGACGGTAAATGCGCAAATCACCTCCGTGCGCCATGCGGCTGCGATGTTGGGACAGAAAGAACTGAAGGTCTGGATCAATACCGCAGTCACGAAGGAACTCTGTGCGGATAAACCGAGTGAAATCGTCAGGATGACGATGACAAGGGCGAAATTTGCGGAGCATCTCGGCGCAGCCTTCGGCATGCGCGAAAAGCATTCCGAGCTCTTCCTGATGGGCATGTTCTCGCTCCTGGATGTGATGTTAGACCGAACCATGGAGGCGGCGCTTTCACAGGTGAACGTATCCAGGGAGATTTACGATGCACTGATGCAAAACACGGGAAAACTGGCAGAGGTGCTGCACTTTATCAAGGAGTATGAAAACGCATCCTGGCAGGAAGTGTCCCGCATGATGGTATTGCGCGGGATCGAGGTTAAAACCGTATACGAGGCCTATCTGAGCGCACTCCGCTGGTCCAGCAGCCTGATGGAGGGCTGAAACGGACCGAGATCGAAGCAGACTAAGACCGAAGCAGACCAGGATAGAAGTAGATCAAGATAGAAGTAGGTCAAGATAGAAGCAGACCAAGACAGAAGCAGATCCAGATAAAAGCAGATAGAATCAAATAGAGTGGTGATTTTCACAGCCCCCTGCGTGCAGGGGGCTGTTTGCGGGTGGAGCCACTGCTTCGAACTTGATCTTTCCCCCCTCCAATAGTAGGATGAACGGAGGAAAGAAAGGGAAAGGTTTTGACCAATGGATTTTAAACTGACTTCAAAATACAAACCGACAGGGGATCAGCCGGAAGCGATCCGTGCACTGGTAGACGGCTTCCGGGCAGGCAATCAATTTGAAACCCTGCTTGGCGTCACCGGCTCCGGCAAGACGTTTACCATGGCGAATGTGATTGAGCAGCTCAATCGTCCGACTCTCATTATGTCCCATAATAAGACCCTGGCAGGTCAGCTCTACGGGGAGATGAAGGAGTTTTTTCCGGAAAATGCGGTGGAATATTTTGTCTCCTACTATGATTACTATCAGCCGGAGGCCTATGTGCCATCGACCGATACCTATATTGCCAAAGATTCCGCCATCAATGATGAAATTGAACGGTTGCGGCTCTCCGCGACGGCTTCTCTTTCCGAAAGAAGGGATGTCATTGTGGTGGCAAGTGTTTCCTGTATTTACGGCCTGGGCTCTCCGGAAGAATTCCGCGGTATGTCGATCTCTCTTCGTCCCGGGATGCAAAAAGACAGGGATGAGATCATCAAGGAGTTGGTCGCCATCCAGTATTCCAGAAATGATATGGAGTTGCAGCGCACCAACTTCCGTGTGAGAGGAGATACACTGGAGATCTTCCCCGCGCAGAGAAATGAATTTTTGCTGCGGATTGAGTTTTTTGGAGACGAGATTGACCGGATCAGTGAGGTGGAGCCCTTAACCGGCAAGGTGCATGCGGAATTGTCCCATGTGATGATTTACCCCGCCAGCCATTATGTGGTGGCGCAGGACAAGGTGAACCTGGCCTGTGATCAGATTGAGAAAGAACTCGAAGAGCGGGTGCGTTTTTTTAAAAGCGAGGATAAGCTGATCGAAGCGCAGAGGATCGCAGAGAGAACGAACTTCGATGTGGAGATGATGCGCGAGGTCGGATTCTGCTCCGGAATCGAGAATTATTCAAGGCATCTGGAATTCCGTAAGGAGGGAGATCCGCCGCTCACCCTTCTCGACTTCTTTCCGGAGGACAGCCTGATCATTGTAGATGAGTCCCATATGACCATCCCCCAGATCGGCGGGATGTACAACGGCGACCGGGCACGCAAGATGATGCTGGTGGATTACGGTTTCCGCCTCCCCTCCGCTCTGGATAACCGGCCACTTAATTTTGAAGAATTTGAGACCCATATCAATCAGATGCTCTTCTGTTCGGCGACGCCCGGACCCTATGAAGCTTCGCATGAACTGCTTCGCACAGAGCAGGTGATTCGTCCGACGGGACTGTTGGATCCCGAAGTCTCGGTTCGTCCTGTGGATGGCCAGATAGACGATCTTTTAGCGGAGATCAAAGCAGTTACAAGCGCCTATGCGAAGGAAGAATCCGCTTCGGTGATAGAGGAGAAGGAAGCACAGGACAGTTCCCCGTCCAGACAGAAGGGAGATGCTCCCGCAGAACAGACCGGAGAAGACAGGATTGGCGGGAAGGTTCTGATTACCACGCTGACCAAGAAGATGGCGGAGGATCTGACGGAGTACCTGCATGAGGCGGGGATCCGTGTCCGCTATTTACACTCCGATATCGACACGCTGGAGCGTGCGGAGATCATCCGGGATATGCGGATGGACGTCTTTGACGTTTTGATCGGCATCAACCTCCTGCGGGAGGGCCTGGATATACCGGAGATTTCCCTGGTGGCGATTCTGGACGCAGACAAGGAAGGCTTCCTGCGCTCGGAAACCTCCCTCATTCAGACCATCGGGCGTGCCGCCAGAAATGCGGACGGAAGAGTCATCATGTACGCGGATCACATGACGGATTCTATGAAAAGGGCAATCGAGGAAACGCAGCGAAGGCGAGAGATTCAGCAAAAATATAACAAGGAGCACGGGATTACCCCGACCACGATTCGGAAGGCGGTGCGGGATCTGATCAGCATCTCCAAGAAAGCGACGAAGGAGCAGATGCGCTTTGAAAAAGATCCGGAGTCGATGAGTCAGGAGGAGTTGGAGAAGCTGATTGCGGAAGTGCAGCGCAAGATGCAGAGGGCAGCTGCGGATCTGGACTTTGAGAGTGCAGCCATGCTGCGAGACCAGATGCTGGAGCTGAAAAAGGAGTGGAACACATTAACCAAGGGGGCGGTGCGAGGATAGAAATGGCGCAGGAGAAGCAGCTGTCGATCTTTGATCTGCCGGGGATGGAGACAGAAAGACAGAAGGCGAAGGTAGGGAATCCAAACGGCATGCAGGGTGATTCTAACGGGAGGAAGTCCGCCGGTGGAGAGCCAGTAGAAATCATCAGAGGGATTCCGCTGGCAGAGCGTCTGCGGCCGCAGAGTTTAGAGGAGTTTGCGGGACAAATGCATTTGATCGGGGAGGGCGGCATGCTCAGGCGCCTGATCGAGTCGGATCATCTTTCCTCCATGATTTTCTGGGGCCCTCCCGGCGTGGGAAAAAAACGACGTTAGCTCAGATCATTGCTAAGAAAACCAGGGCGCAGTTCATCAACTTTTTCGGCGGTGACCAGCGGCATCAAAGAGATCCGAACCGTGATGCAGCAGGCGGAGGAAAACCGCAGATACGGCGAGAGAACGATTCTTTTTGTAGATGAAATTCACCGTTTCAATAAGGCGCAGCAGGACGCTTTTTACCCTTTTTGGAAAAAAAGGATCCATTATTCTGATCGGCGCCACCACGGAGAATCCGTCCTTTGAAATCAACTCCGCTCTGCTGTCCAGGTGTAAGGTTTTTGTGTTGAAAGCACTGGAGACGGAAGACCTGATCCGGCTGCTGCAGCGGGCGATCCATGACGAGAGAGGCTTTGGCGCAGTGAAAGTCCTGTGGCGGATGGAGAGCCCCGGGGCTGCGACCCGTGCCGATGTGACGGGGGCGCAAACCGCAAGCACCGGCGCAGAATTAGCAGCAAGTACCGGTGCGAACCCGGCAGCAAGCACCGGTGCGGATCCGGATGCCGAAGCGGCACAGGAGGAGATTGCCCTTCGTACCATTGCCACTTTTGCCAACGGAGATGCCAGGAGTGCGCTTACCACTCTGGAAATGGTCCTCTTAAACGGAGAGATCCGGATGGAGAAAACGACCGAGATTCTCACGATTTCACGGCAGATATTGGAACAGTGTCTGGGAAAAAAAGCCCTGCTTTATGATAAGGACGGGGAAGAGCATTATAATCTGATCTCAGCCTTGCATAAATCCATGCGGAATTCGGATGCGGATGCCGCAATCTACTGGCTTTGCCGGATGCTGGAGGCGGGGGAGGATCCGCTCTATATTGCCAGGCGCATCGTTCGCTTTGCCTCGGAGGATGTCGGACTTGCCGATACCAATGCGCTGACGGTAGCGGTGAACGCCTATCAGTCCTGCCATTTGATCGGGATGCCGGAGTGCTGTGTCCATTTGACCGAGGCGGCTGTCTATATGTCGCTCGCCCCCAAGTCCAATGCCATGGAAGTGGCTTATAATGAAGCAAAAGAGGATGTGGCAAGGCAGCCGGATGCACCGGTTCCGCTGCATATCCGCAATGGCGTTACCTCCTTGATGAGGGAGATCGGATATGGCAGAGGCTATCAGTATGCCCATGATTACGAGGAAAAAGTCACTGCCATGACCTGCCTCCCGGACGAGCTTGCGGACAGAGAATATTATCATCCGACGACGCAGGGGATGGAAAAAAAGTGGATGGAGCGCAAAAACGCATTGGACACCTGGAAGAGGGAGCATCGCGGGAAATGAATTATATTATTTTTGATCTGGAATGGAACCAGTCTTCCAGAAAGGAGAGGGAAGAACCGCATCTGCCCTTTGAGATAGTCGAAATCGGTGCGGTGAAGCTGAACGAAAGGCGGGAAGTCGTAAGCACCTTTGAAAGACGGGTAAGACCGCAGGTCTACTTGAGTATGCACCGCATCACGGGGGAGTTGATCGGCCTGAAGATGGAAGAGTTGCAGAAGGAGGCTCTCTTTCCGGAGGTGGCAAAAGATTTCCTTGGCTGGTGCGGCAAAGATGTCCTGTTTGGCTCCTGGGGGCCGCATGACCTGCCGGAGTTGCAGAGAAACATGGACTACTTTGGAATGGAGCCGATCGCGAAGGGGCCACTTGCCTATCTGGACGTGCAAAAGCTCTACGCGCTTTTACCGGCAGCAGTACCAAGCAGCGTAAGTCGCTCTCCCATGCCATTCTGGAGATGCATTTTGATCAGGAGCGTCCCTTCCACCATGCGCTCTCCGATGCCGCCTATACGGCGGAGATTTTCCGCCTGATCCCGGAAGAACTCCTGCAAAATTTTTCCTTTGATAATCATGTGACACCCAGAGGGAAGCAACAGGAAATCCATATCGTTTTCGATACCTATGCAAAATATATTTCAAGGTCTTTTGCCACCAAAGAGGCCATGATGAAGGATCCCGAGGTGATCAGCACGAAATGTTATATCTGTCACCGGAATCTCAGACGCAGAATCCGCTGGTTTACCCCCAACGGCAAGCACTACTACGCCCTCTCCGAGTGCGGGATCCACGGCTTTATGAAATCAAAAATCAGGGTTAAGAAAGCAACCGACGGCTACTTTGCGGAGAAGACCTCAAAGTTCATCACCGGAGAAGAAGCGGAACAGCTAAGAGAAAAACAGAAGCACGGAAAGCGAAAATAAGACCGTTTTCAAAAAAGCTGCAGGGAGGAGATGACAAGAGCGCATCAATGATCAAATCCATTGCGGTGATCACAAAAGTCGCAGGGAAGAGATTCTCTGCGGCTTTTTTCGATGGATGGTCAGGATACCATGTTTTGCCGTCCTGCACAGACGGAGGGAAGCGTCGCCTGCATGCGGCAAGTGACCTGCATATAGCGGTTCAGCTCCACCTTGAGCAAGGAAACAAAGCGTTCGCCCACCGTTCCGATGGCGGAATTTTGGGGGTGAATCCAACCGATCCGGATGGTTTGGCTGCTTTCCAGAGGAAGGGTGACAATCCCCTCGTCCAGAGCAGGATCTAACAGCCCGCTTCCCGTGGAAAAGGCGAGGGTTTCCGACAGAATGCGGATGGCGGAAGATCGATCGCTCACCAGGATCCGCTGCGGAATGCTGCTGTAGGCGGGCACCTGAAATTCTTCGGAAAAATCCATGGCGACTCCGTCGTTTTGCTTATAGCTGAGGAAGGGATAGCGACAGAGGTCTTCCATGGTGATAGACGATTCCCGCAGAAGCGGGTGTTTTTTGCTGAGATAAATCCCCGGCGTAATTTCGGCGAGGGTTTCAAACTGGAGCTCATTTTTCTTCAGGATGCTTTCCAGGACGCGTCTGGTCGTGCTGTTGATGAAGATGACGCCGAGGTTCGAACGAGAGTCTCTCACCTCGTCAATGATCGTATCCATCGGACACTCGTTGATGGTGTATTTGTAAAAAGAAGCTTCCGATTCCTGCAAGAGTTTCAGAAACGCCGATTCCACAAAGGGATAACGCTGGGAGGAAACGCTGAAGGAGGTGGAAATTGTGGAAGGAGAAGAGGCGCAGAGGGACTGCAGGATGTTTTTTTGCTCAAGAATCGAGGCGGCATACTGCACCAACTCCTTACCCTCTGCCGTCAGCTCCACGCCGCGGCTGTTCCTGGTCAGAAGTTTCACATTCAGTTCGTTCTCCAGCTGCTGAAGGGAAGAGGAGATGCAGGACTGCGAAACGAACAGTTGACGAGAGGTTTTGTTGATCGAGCCGGTTTTGGCGACTTCCACGAGGTAACTTAGCTGCTGAAAGGTCATGCATTCACTCCTGATATATATAAAACTGATAGCCTTTTATCTTTCTTTTATATTACCATAGAAAAAATTCAGATGCTACAATAGACCTGTACAATACTAACAAATCAAAAATAAAATCCTGGGGATATATTGTGCGAATCTATGGAATTTGCACAAGATAGATAAAAATAATAAGTATTTTTGTTTGAGGAAAGGAGAGGATAGGAAAATGGAATTAAGGGATGCTGGTTTTGCAACCAAGCAGGTGCATGCTGGGCACCACAAAAATGCGGCGGGAGCGCTCTGTTCACCGATTTATCAGACTTCCACCTTCGTGTTTGACTCGGTACAGCAGGGGGGGAGCCCGCTTTGCCGGAAAGGAAGACGGATATATCTATACTAGGTTGGGGAATCCGTCTCTGACGCAGATTGAGGAGAAGCTGGCGGTGTTGGAAAACGGGGAAGCGGCACTGGCAACGGCTTCCGGGATGGGAGCGATTTCCTCTGCACTTTGGACCCTGCTTCACGCAGGTGATCAGGTGGTCGCCAATACCGCTCTCTATGGTTGCACCTATGCCCTGCTCACACACGGAATGACCAGATTTGGTGTGGATGTGGCTCTGACCGATCTCAGCAATCCGGAGAATCTGAAGGCCCACCTTTCGGAGAAGACCAAGGTGGTTTATTTCGAGACGCCTTGCAACCCCACGCTGACCATCATTGACATTCAGAAGATCGCGGAGATGGCGCATGCCTATAATCCGGAAATCAAGGTGGTGGTAGATAACACCTTTGCGACCCCTTATCTGCAAAGACCCTTGGATCTGGGCGCCGATATCGTGGTACACAGCGCTACCAAATATCTGAACGGACACGGGGATGTCATCGCCGGATTTGTCGTTGGAAAGCGGACTTTATCACGGAGTGCCGTTTCTTCGGACTCAAGGATATGACCGGTGCCGTCATGAGCCCCTTCAACGCCTTCCTGTTAGACAGAGGTCTGAAGACCCTGAGCGTTCGGATGGAGAGACACTGCCAGAATGCCCAGAAGGTGGCGGAGTTCATGGCTTCTCATCCCGCAGTGACCAAGCTCTATTATCCGGGCTATGAGAAATTTGAAGGCTACGAAGTGGCGAAGAAACAGATGAAGCTTCCGGGCGCAATGTTCTCTGCGGAATTAAAGGGCGACAGAGATGCCGTTGCGAATGCACTGAACAAGGTGAAGATTTGCACGATTGCCGTTTCTCTTGGCGATACGGAGACCTTGATTGAGCATCCGGCTTCCATGACACACTCCACCTATACGGCGGAAGAGCTTAAAGAGGCCGGCATTTCCGAAGGACTGGTTCGTTTCAGCATCGGGCTTGAGGAGCCGGAAGACATCATTCAGGATCTGAAAGCCATTCTGGATACGCTGGTTTAGAGACATTACAATCAAAGGAGAAGAAAACGATGGAAAACAACAATAGAAAATCCAGCGGACTTGCGCTACTGCCGTTCCTCGTATTTATCGTCGTTTATCTGGGAGCAGGACTTATTTTCCGGGCGCAGGGAGTGGAGCTTGCCTTCTACCAGTTCCCTTCCGTATCCGCCATGTTCCTGGCCGTTCTTACAGCATTTATGCTGGGAAAAGAAAAAATAGATTTCAAATTTGAGATTTTCTCAAAGGGAGCTGCCAATATTGATATTCTCACCATGCTGATGATCTACCTTTTGGCAGGCGCCTTCGCTTCCACCGCTGCAGCGATGGGTGGCAGAGATGCAACGGTGAACCTGGGACTGTCCCTTGTTCCGGTCAAGTTCCTGGCAGCCGGTATCTTCATCATCTCGGCCTTCATGGGAACGGCGACGGGAACCTCCATGGGTACGGTTTCTGCAGTTATGCCGGTAGCAGTTGCCGCTGCCATCAAGGGCAACATCAGCCTGCCGATCGTCATCGGTGCCTGTGTGGGCGGAGCCATGTTTGGAGACAACCTTTCCATGATCTCCGATACCACCATTGCAGCAACCAGAAGCCAGGGCTGCGAGATGAGAGATAAGTTTAAGGTCAACCTGTTAATTGCACTACCGGCCGCCATTTTAACCATCATTGTCCTGCTCGTCGTGGGACGCCCGGAAGTGGCGCCGACCCTGGATGATCTGTCCTTCAATGCGGTGAAGGTGGTGCCTTATGTATTGGTTCTGGTTCTGGCACTCATTGGCATGAATGTATTTTTGGTGCTGACCCTCGGCATCTTTGTAGCAGGAATGATCGGTCTCGCCTTCGGCGATCTGACGGTCGCTACCTTTGCGCAATCCATCTACAGTGGCTTTACGGGAATGAATGAAGTCTTCTTCTTAACCCTGTTCTGCGGCGGTATGTCGGAGCTGATCAAGTATTACGGCGGAATCAACTGGATTATCGATCGTTTCCGCGGCGTTATGAAAGGCAACAAATCGGCGCAGGTCGGTATTGCAGCCATGGTTTCCATGTGTGACGTGGCGACGGCAAACAATACGGTTGCCATCATTGTGGCCAGTGAAATGTCGAAGAGCGTCAGCCATGAATACAAGGTAGACCCGAGAAGAACCGCCTCTCTCTTAGACGTCTTCTCCTGCGTGCTGCAGGGCATCATCCCTTACGGCGCACAGCTCCTGGTGGCGGCTTCTCTTGCCAATGCGACGATCGGAGATGCGGGAGCAAAGATTCCGGCGATGATTCCCGCCCACATCGTGCCTTACCTCTGGTACTGCTGGTTCCTCGCCATCTTCGGCATCCTGTCCATCTTCGTGCCTTTTGCGGACGGCGTGACCAAAAAAGACCCCTGGAACTGGGAATATGATTGCGCAGAGAGCCAGGTAGAAGATAAGAAGCTCATCATGGAAGCAGCGGCAACGGAAGAATAAAAGAATTTTATCTCGTGCCGGGCAGGACAGTTCTTACTGCCCGGCATTTTTTTAGGAAAATCCCCGAAAACGGAAGGGGGGCGGACGCCATTTCTAGTTAGGAAAATAACCGGGAAACGGCAATGGCGACAGAAATCGTTTATAGAAGAAAACAATTTCTTCCCCGGATGAAATTCTGATAGAATTTTTCAAATATGCAACTATTTTTTCCCATAAGAAAAAAGAAAGGAGAAGGGAATACATGAAGGATATCGTGGAAATTCGCTGGCACGGCCGCGGAGGGCAGGGGGCGAAGACCGCTTCTCTCCTATTGGCGGATGCAGCATTCAATACCGGGAAGTATGTACAGGGCTTTCCGGAGTACGGCCCGGAGAGGATGGGAGCACCGATTACCGCCTATAACCGGATCAGCGGAAAAAGAAGCACCGTACATTCCAATATCTATGAGCCGGATTATGTGGTGGTGGTAGATGAGACCCTGTTAACGGCAGTGGATGTGACGGCGGGACTGAAGGAAGAGGGAGCAATCGTCATCAACTCATCCAAGGATCCGCAGGAACTGAGAGGGGTGCTGAAAGGATATAAGGGAAAGGTCTGCACGATCGATGCCAGGAAGATTTCCGAAGAAGAACTGGGAAAAAATTTCCCCAATACGCCGATGCTTGCCGCCATCGTCAAGGTGTCCGGCGTCGTGCCGCAGGAGGAATTCATCAAGGACATGCAGGCGTCTTTTGAACATAAATTTGCCAGAAAGCCGGCGGTCATCGAGGGCAATATGAAGGCGTTAAAGAGATCGATGGAGGAGGTGAAATTCGGATGAAGGAAAAAGCAAGTGAAATGACGGCGGACGTGAAGTGGCAGGACATCACCGTTGGCTGTTCGATTTATGAAGGCGGCACTTCCCATACGGTAAAAACCGGAGACTGGAGAACGGAGAAGCCCGTTTTTGACAAAGAAAAGTGCAAACAGTGTCTGCTCTGCGTACCGGCCTGCCCGGATATGTCGATTCCGATGAACGCGGATGGTACGAGAGGGGGATTTTGACTATTTCTTTTGCAAGGGCTGCGGGATCTGTGCTTCGGTATGTCCGTTTGATGCAATTCATATGGTTTTGGATGAAAAGTAAAAGGAGGATGGAATCACATGGGAATTAGAGAAAGACTTTCGGGCAATGAGGCGGTCGCCTTTGCCATGAAACAGATCAATCCCGATGTCATGGGGGCCTACCCGATCACACCCTCCACGGAAATTCCGCAGTATTTTTCCGCTTATGTGGACAATGGAGAAGTGGATACGGAATTCATTCCGGTTGAGAGTGAGCACTCTGCTATGTCTACCTGCATCGGCGCACAGGCGGCGGGAGCCAGAGCGATCAGTGCCACCTCGTCTTGCGGATTGGCACTCATGACGGAGATGATGTATGTGGCGGCTTCCGACAGACTGCCGATCACGCTGGCGGTCTGCTGCAGAGCACTTTCGGGACCGATCAATATCAATAACGACCACTCCGATGCCATGGCGGTCAAAGATGCGGGCTGGCTCATGCTCTTTGCGGAAACCAATCAGGAAGCCTATGACAATTATCTGCAGGCAATGCGGATCGCAGAGGCAGTTTCCCTGCCGATTATGATCTGCCAGGACGGCTTCATCACCTCGCACGCGATTGAGAACATCGAGCTGGTGGAGGATGACAAAGTCAAGTCTTTTGTGGGCGAATATCATCCCAGTCACCCGATGGTGGGCGGCAAGAGTCCGGTCGCCGTCGGCCCTTATGCAACACCGGTTTATTATATGGAATCCAAGAGACTGCAGGCGCAGGCCATGATGGATGCCCATGACGTCATCTTGCAGGTGGGAAAAGAGTTTGGCGAAATGACCGGACGCACCTACTCCCTGATCGAGGAATACAAGATGGAGGACGCCGAATGCGCCATTGTCATCATCGGTTCTTCTGCGGGCACGGCCAAAGAGGCGGTGAAATGAGCTGCGCGAAGCAGGCAAAAAAAGGTAGGTCTGATCAAAAATCCGTTCCTTCCGTCCCTTCCCCGGCAAAAGAAATCGCAAAGGCGCTTTCGAAGGTCAAGGCCTTTGCGGTGATGGATAAAGCGGAGTCCTTCAACGCACACTGTGGTCCGGTCTTTGCGGAAACCAGTGCGGCTCTGTATGCAAACAGGTGCCTTAATCCGATCGGCATCAGCTATATCTACGGTCTGGGCGGTCGTGACGTGCGCGTAGAGAGCATCCAGCACGTGTTTGCAGAACTGGAGGAGATCGCAAGGACAAAGGAAGCAGGCGAAACTTACCGTTATCTTGATTTGCGTCAGTAAGGCGGAGAAAGGAATAAGAAAGATATGGCATACAATCTGAAAGAAAATCTGCTCAGAAAAGAGCGTCTTTCCGGCGGACACCGGATGTGCGCCGGCTGCGGATCCCCTGTGGCCGTAAGGACGGTGCTGCGGCAGCTGGAGCCGGAAGATAAGGCGGTCGTTTGCTCCGCCACTTCCCTGTCTGGAAGTTTCCACCTTTATGTATCCTTACACGGCATGGCAGGACAGCTTCATCCATAACGCATTTGAAAAATGCGGCTGCCACTCTGTCGGGGGCGGAAACGGCATATCGTGCGTTAAAGAAGCGGGGCAAGATTGACGACACCTATAAATTCATTGCCTTCGGCGGAGACGGCGGCACCTACGACATCGGCTTCCAGTCTCTCTCCGGCGCCATGGAAAGAGGGCATGACATGGTTTATGTCTGCTATGACAACGAAGCCTATATGAATACAGGCATTCAGCGCTCCTCTTCTACGCCCCATTTTGCAGATACCACCACGTCCCCCGTCGGTAAGGTCGTACCCGGTAAATTGCAGAACAAAAAGGATTTGACAGCGATCATTGCAGCACATAACATTCCCTATGTGGCGCAAACGACCTTTATCGGAAATTTTAAGGACCTGAGTGAGAAGGCAAAAAAAGCGATCTACACGCCGGGAGCCGCCTTCCTCAATGTCATGGCACCCTGTCCCAGAGGTTGGAGATATCCCGGCAACGAGCTGATGAACATCTGCAAGGCGGCGGTGGAAACCTGTGTCTGGCCCCTCTTTGAAGTGGAAGAAGGCGTTTACAAGCTGAACTATCAGCCCAAGAACAAACGGCCGGTCGAGGAATACCTGAAGCTGCAAGGAAGATTTTCACATGTCTTCAAGCCGGGGAATGAATGGATGATTGAAGAAATTCAAAAAGGCGTCGATCAGAGGTGGGAACACCTGCTGGAACTCTGCCATGCGTAAGTAAAGTGCATCAATTGCAAACCGGTTCGTCCTCCCCCAAAGAGAACGAGCCGGTTTTCTGACTGGGAGAAGAAGATGAACAGACTGATCAAACAGTATATGGATGGAACATTGAAAATCAAGCAGGATGAACTGACGGCCGTGGAGAGATACCGACTGCTTGCACAGGGAAAAAAGGTGGATCGCCTGCCCTGCGCGGTGGACTCCGGGGAGACGCTTGCGCCTTTAATCGGGATCTCCGTCGACCATTTTTATCATTCATCGGAAAAAATGGTGGAAGTGGAAGAGTACGTCTACCGCACCTTCCATTCGGACGGGATGGGACTTTCCACCACCCTGCGCGGAATGGCGGAGGCCATGGGAAGCGAAATCCGCTATTTTGACAACAATATTTCCCAGTTAAAAAAGCCGGCGCTCTCCTCTCTGGACGAGGCGGAGAAGGCAAAAAAAATTGATGTGGATACCGACGGCAGACTCCACATCATCCTGGACGGTTTAAAGATTTTAAAAGAAAAATATGGGGAAGAGGTACCGGTCGGTGCTACCGTGACGGGACCCTTCACCGTGGCGGCCATGGTGGTCGGCACGGAAAAACTGCTGATGGGAATGGTGCAGAAACCCGAGAAAGTCAAGGCCCTGATGGAGATCATCGCAGAGAATAACAATCGCTATATTGCACGCCTGATCGACATGAAGATCGGCATCGGCTTTGCCGATCCGGTCAGCTCCACCTCCCTCCTCAGAGAAAAACAGTACCGTGAATTTTCTTTTCCCTATATCAAAAAAAATGTGGACTTCATCCACTCACAGGGAGCAAGCGCGGGGCTTCACATCTGCGGAAAGAGCAGAAAAATCTGGGAGGACGTCCTGGAGACCGGAATCTCTGCATTCAGCCTAGATAACATTGAAGACCTGGCGGAGGCCAAGGAGGTAATGGGAGACAAGGTTTCCCTCTCCGGTAACATCCCGCCCGTAGAGGTGTTGCGCTACGGAACGCCGGAGATGGTCTTAGAGTCCGGCAGGCAGTGCATTCGCAAGGCCTGGGATTCTCCTAAGGGCTTCACCCTGACTTCCGGCTGCCAGACCCCGATGGGAACGCCGATTGCAAACTTAACGGCCCTGATGGACTGCGCCAGAATTTTTGGCCGCTATCCGATCGACGAAGAGCTGCTTGCAGAGGAGTAAAAAGGTAGATTCACAAGGAGGGGGTGAGGGAGGATACACAGTGACAGAAAAAAAGAATCCTTTATGCGAAGGCGGTCATACTGCGAAAGTGTTATTTTTGATTTTTTACTTAAGCGGTCTGTTTTTATATTTGTTTGTTTTAGCGACTCATTCTTCTTGGCACATATGTGAGCTACCTTGTCTGCACTTATATCAAACGGGGAAAGTTGTTCAAGCCTGCATAAGTGTTTTTTGTAAAATAAAAATGTAGAAAGTTGCAAACCTAAAATGCAGGTGATTGCAACTACATTTTGACTTCATCGGTGTTCTGATCTGCATTACTGATTATACTCCGTGGATTTACTATCTGAAGCATAGGGACTGGTTGAGTCTGTCGTAGGATACCCATGCTTCAGGATTTGCAAAGGACTTTCACCTAGTTGTTACATAGGTGGCTGAGAACCTTAGCTAGAGTGCGTTACTGATTATTTACAGATCGAATGGAAGAAAGTCATATGGTGTATCACTGGAGTTCGTCAGTACATAGCGATCGTTCTGAATCATGTTAGATACATCATGCGTGAGCAACAAGTACGGAAGAAATATTCTCTATGGAAGTATAAACCGTTTTTTAAAAGCTACTAACAGGTTCACCAAAGAATTTAAGGAGCTTAGGTATAAGATCCGGAGGTATGTAGATCTGCATAAAAATGAACAATATCAGGATTGAGTTAGCCAATAACAAAATCAAGCTCAGCATTCGAAACTCCATGAGTTTTAGGAATACAGAAAGCATGCTCAATATGAGCATACTGATATTCTGATATTTATTCTTAACTTCCAGCATTTTTGACATGTAATAGAATATCAGCCAGTAACACCCCGGACCCTAGTGATTCAACCTATGAGCCTCAAGTTGTAAAGAAGCGCCAGAAGGATATCTTCGGTATCAATCAAAAGATTATCTCCATGTATGCGAAGGGCATGATTACTCGCAAGATTTCAGATACTTTGATGGATATTTACGGCTTCGAAGCTTCTGAAGGATTTATCTCAGATGTAACGGATAATCTCTTGCCTCAGATTGAAGAGTGGCAAAACCGGCTTTTAGACGAGGTCTATCCTGTGCTTTACATCGATGCGATACACCACTCTGGCAGGGACAACGGCGCTAAAAAAAGTGGCTACGTACGTCATTCTCGGAATAAACTTAGAGAGCCCTTCCTGTGCGTGAGGACATTTTCATTTGGCTTAAATTGAAAATATATATTATGTAATGGCTTGACAAAATCTAGAAAAAAAGACATATATTAGAAATAAATCAATATTAAAATGGTTATTAAAAAGTTCAATAGTATTTATTTTTTTAATATTGAGTTAGATAGTACTAACCAGAAAAAGAAGGAGAGGATTATGAGCAACAAATATCAATTAAAGGATATCATGAATGTAGGAATTTTTGTGGTTCTTTACTATGTAACGTTTTTTGCAGCAATGTGTCTGGGGTATATTCCGTTTTTTATGAGTATACTATCGCTGGTTTCGGGAATCATGTGCGGCATCCCCTTTATGCTGTTTCTGACAAAGGTCAAGAAGTTTGGGCTGGTACTGCTGTTTGGAACCATATGCGGACTGATCTCACTTCTGATGGGAAGTGGAGTACTGCCGTTGATCACTGCTGTGATCGCATCCCTATTTTCGGAATTGATTCTATTTGTGAGTAAGTACCGTTTGAGAATTACATCCATCTTTGCTTATGCAGTCTTTACGCTTTGGAATCTGGGATATGGTCTCAGATTGTATTTATCTACTGCATCCACTTTCACGGAAGGTCTGAAAGAATCCTACGGATCGGAATATGTATCGGAGATGTTAAATTACGCACTCACACCAGGCCTTTGGATTAGTATATTGACCTGCTTTGTTGGAGGTATATTAGGAGGTATATTAGGCTATTTCATTTTCCAAAAGCATTTTCGCAAGGCGGGCCTTGGAGGCTGATATGGAAACAAAGAGTCAAAGTGTATCTTTCGACCCAAGAACAAAGTTGCTGTTGTTGATTACGGTGAGCGGCATTCTTGTTCAGGGAAAGATGGAGGGTATGCTTATTGGGGTCAATCTGTGCATGTTGGCCGTTCCGCTGCTCTTCTTTTGGATGGATAAAAGATACAAAAAGACGATTAAATATGGGTTGATTTTTCTAACAGGGGTCATCCTTGAGCTGGGGATCCTTCCAAGGCTTACTGGACAGAGTGCTGTCCTTGCGGCAGCGGTGATCTCACTAATGATTAAGATCATGCCGGGACTAGCACTCGGTATGCATATCGTAATGGCGACAGAACCAGCGGAGCTGCTCTGCGCATTGCAGAAAATGCATATGCCAAACGTGATCATATGGACGCTGTGTCTCGTGTTTCGATTTTTCCCTACTGTCAAGGAGGAATTGGGTTACACGCTGGATGCAATCTATATTCGGATGGGCGGGATAAAGCAGCTGATTCTAAGACCGGTAACGGCATTGGAATTTGTTTTTGTGCCACTGATCATGTCAGTGGTAAGTATCGGAAATGAGCTTTTGATGGCTGTCTTGACCAAGGGATTTTCGATGAATGGGGAGCGTACCAATGTGCGCGTGCAAAAGCTGAGGGTACAGGATTATGTAGCATTTTCACTTGCAGGTGTTGCGTGGGTCATAAAGTTTTTGACATAAGCTAGCGCAATCACTCCAGAAGATAGAGGGGGAGATATGGATAAAAAGACGATGGCATTCATTGGCAAGTATGCGAGTGTATGCAAAGGAAAAATGGTAGGATCGATCCTGTTTTCGGTAGCGAGTATCTTTGTTGGATTTGTTCCGTATGTAGCAGTATTTAAATTGCTGACGGGATTTATCAATCATACAATCACCATTGGGTTGATCACCAAGTGGGGAGGAAGCTGCATTGGTGGATATTTATTGAAACTGTTGCTATTTGAGATTTCAACAACGCTTTCTCATATTTCAGCTTACACGATTCTTGAGAAGATTCGGACGGATATTACAGGAAAAATGTTACAGCTTCCGCTGGGCTATGTCATCGACAGGCCGATCGGGAAACTGAAAAACCTCATCATTGATCAGACCGAGACGATCGAACTTCCACTGGCACATCTGATCCCAGAGGGAACGGCGTACATTTTGGCGCCATTAGCAGTGTTCCTCTTTTTGCTTCGGATACATTGGCTGATGGCGATTGCATCGTTGTTGTCCTTCGCCCTTGGTATGTTTGTTTCGGTGCCGATGATGCGGAGCATGAATGAGAAGTATGACGAGTACATGGCTGCAAATAATTACATGAACAGCGTGATTGTCGAGTACATCGAAGGCATCGAAGTGATTAAGACCTTCAACCAGACAGATAAATCTTATGCCAAATTTACATCGGCAATTGAGGACTTTAGAAGGCTGACCTTAGACTGGTTTCGGAGTACATGGGCGGGTGGCAATCTGATGATGGCGATTATGCCAACCACGCTGCTTGGCGTTTACCAATTGGTATGGGTCTTTATATGAGAGGTTCTCTCAGTATAGAAAGTCTTGTGCTGTGCATAATCCTTTCCATGGCGGTGGTCGGTCCGCTGATGGGGCTAACTACGTATCTGAATTCCTTGAAGATGATTAAGTATGCGGCGCAGTCCCTGGATGAGATTTTAGGGGCACGCGAGCTACCAGACGAGCAGACGGAGGTGCCTTTGGATAATTATGAGATCAAGTTTGAGCATGTAGATTTTTCTTACAAAGAGGGCGAAGGGGATAAGGTGATCGATGATCTGTCGCTGACCATCCAGGAAGGCGCATTTACAGCCTTGATCGGTCCGTCCGGCGGTGGAAAATCGACGGTGGCAAGATTGATCTCACGATTCTGGGATGTTGGGAAAGGAAGGGTGACGATCGGTGGTGTAGATATACGAAAAATACCGATTTCGCAGCTATCTCATATCATCAGTTATGTGTCTCAGGATAATTATCTGTTTAATTGTTCATTGCTGGAGAATATCCGGCTTGGACGTGCAGACGCAACGGACGAGGAGGTATATGCGGCTGCAAAGGCAGCAATGTGTCACGAGTTTATCAAGGAAATGGTGCATGGTTATAACACGATGGCTGGCGAGGCAGGCGATAGGCTCTCAGGGGGAGAGAAACAAAGAATTGCTATTGCTCGTATGATTTTAAGAAATGCACCGATCGTGATTCTGGATGAGGCGACGGCATATACAGATCCAGAAAACGAGGATAAGATCCAGAGGTCGATTGCAAATTTGACCAGGGGAAAAACGTTGTTAGTGATCGCACATAGATTGTCAACGATTAAAAATGCGGACAGCATTTTGATCCTAGAACATGGAAAGATCCGTGCAGAGGGCAGTCATGAGTGGCTATTGGAACATTCCCCACTCTATGCCGGTATGTGGCAGGCGCATATCGGTGCAAAGAAGTGGGCTGCGCAGGAGGGGTAAGTCATGTTCAGAATTGTGCGAAGGATTGTTAGATGGTCAGGAGAATATAAAAAGAGAATCTATATTGGCTTTGTATTTGCGTTCTTGGCAGGCGTTTTCATGTCAATGCCGATTATTTTCGCGGGCTTTGGTGTTAAAGTGGCGTTAAATGACAGGGAGGGGAACTACGAGCTAGCTGGCAAGGATATCTGGCTGCTTGTGGCATTGCTGGCAGGCTCGATTCTTGGGAGATTTGTTTTCTCCTATCTGAAGGCAAAGGTACAGGATACCGTGGCGTATGAGCGATTGGCAGATCAGCGGATACAGCTTGGAAATATTTTAAAACGCGTAAATCTTGGCTTCTTTACCGAAAATCAGACCGGTGAGCTAGTATCTGCAGTGACAACGGATCTGTCCTTTATGGAAATGCATGCGATGAGTATGCTGGATTCGGTTGTCAATGGTTATATCACAACGACGGTCATGGTGCTATATTGTGCATTTATTGATTGGAAACTGGCGGTGATCGCACTCATGGGTCTTCTTTTGTCAGAGATTTTCTTGCACAGGATGGGCAAGTGCAGCGAAAAAAATGCAGTGACGCTTCACGATGCCAACGAGGACATGACGAGCACTACGATCGAATATCTAAGAGGAATCACATTGGTAAAGACTTTCCACCAGGAGGGAGTTACGGCAAAGGGAATCCGCAGAGCCTATGAGAAGAGTAGAAACATCAATATAAAGATCGAGAAGGAATATGCTGTCTGCAATTTCTTCCACATGGCGAGCTTGAAGCTGGCATCCTCAGCAATTATTGTTGTCAGTGCATGGATGGCTTATAACGATCAGATTCCACTAGAACATATGATATTCATTGACATCTTATCGTTTGTGGTATTTGCCAGTGCGGAGAATTTAAACAGTGCATTCCATGTACTCCATGTGATCGATCATACACTGGATAAACTGGATCGGTTAATGGAAACTGTGTTTATCGACGAGACTGGCAAGGAGTTGGCACCAGAGCATTTCAATATCCGCTTTGAGGATGTGTCCTTTGGATATGCGGAGAAACTGGTGCTGAAAGGAATAAGCTGTGAGTTCCCAGAGCAGTCGTTTACTGCGATCGTAGGGCCGTCTGGAAGCGGTAAGACGACGATCTGCAATCTGATTGCAAGATTTATGACGTGAACGAGGGAAGTATTAGGCTGGATGGAAAAGATATCCGGGATTTTACCTGTGCCAGCTTGTTGGATAAGATCAGTATTGTATTCCAGAAGGTCTATCTGTTTCAGGATACCATCGCAAATAATATCAAATTTGGTAAGCCGGATGCAACGATGGAGGAGGTTGTTGAGGTTTCAAAGCGCGCACAGTGCCATGAGTTCATCTCACAGTTGCCGGAAGGGTATAATACGGTTGTAGGAGAAGGCGGTGCATCGCTGTCTGGCGGTGAGCGCCAGAGAGTGTCGATTGCCAGAGCAATGCTAAAGGACGCACCGATCATTATTCTGGATGAGGCGACATCGAGCGTTGATCCGGAGAACGAGCACATAATTCAGAGAGCACTTTCCGAATTAATCAATGGAAAGACAGTTATCGCGATTGCACATCGCCTTCCGACGATTGAAAACGCAGATCAGATCTTGGTGGTTGAGAATGGACATATCGTTCAGAGAGGAACGCACAGAGAACTGATCAGGGAAGAGGGAATCTATCAACAGTTCATTAAGACCCGTGAATACGCGGAGGGTTGGATGATTCGCGAGGTGGCGGAGTGAAACGGATTGTAGCAGTTGCGATCGGATCCTACGGAGATGTGGAACCCTTTCTCGTACTGGGAAGAGAACTGCAGCGACGAGGGTATCACTTTGGCATCATGACATTTACAGATCACAAAGAACGGATACAGGCATGTGGTCTGGAGTATTTGCCTATACAGGGAGATCTTACTGAAATGACGCACAGATTGTTGTCGGAGAGCAAGGGTGCAAAGCACAGTATGGATCAGCTAAAGGAAATGCTGGAGCGTACGCTGGTTTGTATGAGAACTTTTACGAGGCACTGAGCCAGGCAAATCTTGTGATCTATATGCAGTTTGGCGCACTGGCGTATCATTTTGCTGAAGCATTCAGAATTCCGTGTGTGCGGACATTTGTCTACCCGTTTGATGTGACAAGAAAGTATTCATCGATGTTCCCAAAGCTGAAGGATGGGACGTTATCCTGCGCCATGAGCTATGTGGCTTCTGATATTATGATGAATTATATTTCCTGCAAGACCGTCAATCTGTTCCGAAAACGTCTTGGATTGAATCGTTGGCATTATTTGAGATCTTATAAAAAGATGAAGGGGAAGGCTATTTTGACACTGTATCAGTACAGTGAGGTGCTTGCCCCAAAGGACGAGCGCTGGGGAAGCGCGTGGAATTGACAGGGCCATGGCTTGACGATCAGAGCATAGAGTATGAACCTACTAATGAACTGTTGGGCTTCTTGAGTGCGGCGAAAAGCCAGTATATGTAGGCTTTGGAAGTATGGTGTATCGCAATATGGAAAGACTGCAGGAGATGCTGATAGCGGCGCTAAAGAAGCAGGGAATGCGGGCAATATTTGGATCTTCGGGGACAAAAATTTTAAACCGACAGAGGATCAAACGATCTATTATGCGGATTACATACCATTTACATGGCTATTTCCGAGGGTGAAAGCAGTGATCCATCATGGAGGCTGTGGAACGACACACCTCGGCTTGCGATATGGAAAACCAACGTTTGTTATAGCGTTTGGTGGGGATCAGGAGTTCTGGGGAGATCGTGTTTGGAAGCTAAATGTGGGACCAAAGCCGTTGTGTGTAAATCATAACGAGGTGACTGTTGAAGCACTTGCGTGTGGATTGGAACAGTTGAAAAAGGGAGTGTTTGAGGACAAAGCTCGTATGATTGGGGAGACACTTAAGAGGGATAAAGGTGTGATTGCGGCAGCAGATAGCATAGAACGAATATGGAAAGGGAGGTGGAATGAGTATTAATTTTGCAGAAATGATAAAAAAGTACCGGGAGAATGAAATTTATATTGAGGTGAAAGAGGGAAATCTTTTGATTCGGAAAAGAGCAGGCACCTTAACTGAAGAGCAGAAGGAATTTTTAAAGTTACACAAAGAAGAGATTGTTGCAGCACTGGAAGCGGGGGGCGCGGAGAAACGTTTTCCCCTGACGGATATCCAGGCTGCTTATTTTTTGGGCAGAATGGGGGGATTTTCGTACGGGGGAATTAGCTGCCAGGTAAGCTTTGAAATCCTATACGACGGCCTTGAGCTGGCTCGTGCAAACGAAGTTTTCCGAGAGATCATTCAGAAGCACGAGATGCTTCGGGCGGTGATCCATGCAGATGGAAGGCAGGAGATTTTGGATGCGGTTCCGGAATTTTCGTTGAAATTTCAAGATTGCTCCGAGGAAAATTATGAGACATCGAACCGGATTGAAGACATTCGAAAGGAATACGCAGACTGGCAAAGCGAGATTGGACAATGGCCGTTTTTTAACTTTGGGATTACAAAGTTTGCGGATCAGACGGTCTTGCATTTGACAATGGATTTCATGATTGCAGACTGGACAAGTATCTGGATTCTTGTCGCAGAATTTGAACAGGGATATTTTGATGGGAAGCTGGCAAAAACAGCGGAAGTGCCGTCTTTTCGAGATTACTTGAAGCTGGAGGAGGCATTCCTTCAAACAAAAAAATATAAGATGGATAAAAAATATTGGCAGGAGCATATACATACGATGAGCGCGGCACCACAGCTACCAATTTGTGAAGAGCGCATCAAGGGAGGTTTTCACAGACGAGTCTTTCATATGGATACAGCGTCATGGGAGACATTTCAGAACACAGCAAAACAGAATCAGTGCACGGCAACGGTGGCGGTTCTTACAGCCTATGGGATGACATTGGCAATGTGGGGGCGGAGTCAGAGATTTGGTTTGAATCTGACCATGCTAAATCGGATGCCGCTGACGGAGGGAATCGAGGAAATTGTTGGAGATTTTACAACAGTAAGCATTTTAGATGCAGAACTGTCCCTGACCGAGAACTTTCAGAGCAACATGAGAAGGATGCAGCAGCAGATGAGCGAAGTTCTGGATCATGCCTCCTACTCTGGAGTAAAGGTGATGCACGATATAACAAGGGAACAAGGCAGTAAGCAAGCACTTTATCCTTATGTGTTTACGGGTTCAATCGGTTTGATTAAAAATCAGGAGATGCAGGGGCGGATCAGCGGATATGGGATAAGTCAAACGCCGCAGGTCTTCATCGATTGTCAAGCGATGGACAGCGCGGAGGGGTTGCGCGTCAATTGGGATATTCGCGATGGTATTTTTGCACCTGAGGTTGAGGCGGCAATGTTTCACTATTTCTGTGAGATGCTGACTGCTTTATCGAAGACGCCGGAAGCATGGTTGGTGGCAGAGTGGTATCGCATCCCAAAAGCACAGGAAGAGGTAAGACAACGGGTAAATCATACGGAATGTGAATTGCCGTTTTGCCCATTGCATAAGAGAGTAGCTCAGATGGCAAGTGCATTTCCGCAGCATTTGGCAGTGGCAGATGGCGACGGAGAACTGTCATACGAGCAGATGTGGAAGCTGGTGACATTCGTTGCAGTCCGCTTGCAGGAACACGGGATTCAAAAGGGAGACAGAGTGGGAATTCTGCTCCCAAAAGGGCGGTATCAGGTGATCGCGGTGCTGGCAGTATTAAGCGTTGGAGGAATCTATGTGCCGCTTGATGAGAAACAGCCGATCAATCGTATCCGGTTAATCCTTAAGAAGGCAGAAGTAAGAGAAATTATCTCCGATAAGAAATTAGGGCAGGGTGAGTTTTTTGTTCCTGTTTTTGACATTTCGGGCGTAATAGCGTCAGATCAGACGTTTTCTGAGGTGGATGTGACAGCGCAAGATCTAGCCTACATTATTTTTACATCAGGATCTACAGGAGTTCCAAAGGGTGTGGAAGTGACACACGGTGCTGCAGACAATACCATTCAAGATATCAATGCAAAGTTTCAGATACAGGAGAGGGACCGGATTCTGGGCTTATCCAGATTAAATTTTGATCTGTCTGTCTATGATATGTTTGGACTGCTAAGTATGGGGGGTGCAGTAATCTATCCGACAGAAACAGGATATCTTGATGCTCTGCATTGGATCGAGCTTATGGAGCGCTATCAGATTACCATATGGAATACAGTACCGGCATTGTTTCAGATGCTTTTGGATGGAATGGGAGAAACGATGGGAGCACAGCTGAGAGTGATCTTGCTCAGCGGAGACTGGATACCGGTCGCACTTGGGAAGCGCGTGAGAATGTCATTTCCATATGCAAAGCTGATCGGTCTAGGCGGTGCGACAGAAGGAGCAATTTGGTCGAACTATCATATTGTGACAGAATACGATGATGCGAGAAGCTCAATTCCGTATGGAAAGCCATTAGCGAATCAGAGTTACCGGGTTGTGGATGAGCAGTTGTTGGATTGTCCGGATTATGTAATCGGTGAGCTTTGTATTCTCGGAAGAGGTGTAGCACATGGCTACTGCGGCGAACCGGAAATGACAAGAGCACAGTTTGTGTGCAATGAGGCTGGTGCACGTATGTATCGCACTGGTGATTATGGGTATTATGAGAGAGATGGAACAATAGTATTTTGCGGCAGAAGGGACAGCCAGATCAAGATTCACGGACACCGTATCGAAATTGGAGAGATTGAAGCAGTATTATCCGCACATGCGAGTGTAGATCAATGTAAGGTGATGCGAAGTCCGCTTGAGTCCAATACATTAGTAGCAGTGGTTCTCTCGAAAGAAGAATTTGATGAGGCGGCTTTAAACATCACATAGAGGAGCATCTTCCAGAATACATGGTGCCGGCTTACATTATGTCGAGGGAGAGATTCCCATTGTCACAGAATGGAAAAATAGATCAAAACGCGCTGCAGGAAATTGTGAAAGAGCGACTTGGAGAAGCAAAGGTGGAAGAGATTGTTAGTGAAAGCGAGTTGGAAACAGCGTTGCTGCAGATCTTTGAACAACATCTTGCTGTCAGCGGGCTGCCGCTTGGAGGAAATGTTTACGATTATGGCGCAGATTCTCTCGTGTTAGCACGGATCATCAGTGATGTGCGTGGACTGTTAAAGAAAGAGAAACCAGACTGGGAGCTTTCTTTTGATGGACTACTGCGACAGATTCTAAACCGTCCTACCGTACATCAGCTCTATACGTTTATCCATGAGACATGGGAGGAGCAGGCACTTGTGACGGATCAGAAGGAATCGGGGAACAAGCGCATGGGACTGTTTACTCTTTATGGAGATCAGAGTGAGGGAATCGCAAGAGTTATTTTCCATGCGGGTCTTGGAACGATGAATTGCTTCCGGTATTTTATCCCAGAATTGGTAAAACAACAGAGAGGATCCGTGTACGGTGTGACGATACAGAACATGGAAACTTATTGCAGGCAGTCATCGGAAACACTGGTGGAAGAGCTGGGAAGGGAATATGCCCAAACCATAGTCGAATTAGGGATTCGGGAAGTACAGTTGATTGGATACTGCATGGGAGGCCTGATTGCGTTGGAGACAGCAAGAGAACTGGCGCGTACAGAGGTTGAAATCAAAGACTTTTTGCTAGTAGACAGTGCACCAGTGTTTTATGACATTGGAGAATCCATTGCCTTGGAGCTGATGTTTATTACCAATTATTTTATTACAGTTGAGGATGTTTATCCAGAGATTACAAATGAAGAGTTAATGGGAGCAATCATGTATGTATTTGCCAATTCTGGGAATCGGCTGCACGAGGAAGATTTCGAAATTCTTGCAGAGGCAAGCACGCACGAGGCTGCTTATCAGTTTGGAAAAGTTAAAAAAGATACCAGAAGAACAACGGTTTGGTGATTATGCGGATACCATAGCGAGGAAAGCAAATAGAGAAGTGCCGGCAGAGATGCTTCTTGCAAATTTTCGTCTTTATATTCACAGCTTTCAGGCATCTCGGGTGGATGCAGAACCATATTTTGGGGACATTCATTTCTTACAAGCTGCAGAACCGCTAGATTTCATTTTTACAAAGCCGGAAGATATGAAAGCATATTGGACGGAACGCGTGGTCGGAGATATCTGCTGGACACCGGTTCCGGGAAATCATATCACCTGCATTGAGGATGAAAGGAATGCAAAGATCATCGCAGAATACGCCGGAAAGAATCTGGAGGAATAAATGGGAAAGAGCATTGGGATCTTAGGTGCGAGCGGACATGTCGGCTGTGGGGCAATGGACGTGCTGCTTGGAAAGAGAAAGGTGCTGGCAGGGTGCAGAAGACCGGAGCAGGTTTGTCATACTGGGATAAGGACGCGAAAGGTGGATCTTAGGGATCCGTTGCAATTAGAGCAGTTTGTAGAGGACTGTGAACTGGTTATTAATTGTGCAGGACCGGCAGCAGAGGTTTTGGATAAGGTAGGCAAGGCATGTGTAAAAAAAGGCGTAAGCTACATTGATGTGGCGGGAAATCAAGCCATGGCAGATGCTTTGCAGGAGATATATAAGGCAGAGGGGAGCGCAATCCTAAGCGCTGGTGTGTATCCGGGACTTTGCGAAATCTTTCTTCTGTGGGTGCTTGGACGGCAGGGGAAGAAACCATCACAGGTAGAGGAGATCTTCTGTGGAAACGCTGTATTGTCGACAACGGCATTAAAGGATATCTGTGAGGCGATCAAGGATGGTGAAGGAGAAGCCTTTGCTATATGAAGAATGGAAAACGTCAGACGTTTGACGCTCCTGCACGAGATGGTATGCGGATTCCGGGAAAAAATGAGGAAGTCTATCTGCTTCCGATGCTTTACCAGGAGTTTGCACAGATATGCCAGAAACGAGCACTGGATAAAGCGATATTTTATCAAGGGATGGAGGGTGCAGATGGGGTAGAGCGCCTGATTCGTTTAAAGGAACAAATCAGCCAGGGAGCGGAACGAGACTACTTGGAGGAAGCACAGAGCGTCTTTGGTGGAGAAGATGGCGATGCGTGGTTTGACATCATCGTGGATCTGAGCTTTGAAGAGACAGCAGTGCGCTATGTGTTACAGAGTAAAAAGGATTGGAATTATATGAGTGGCGCAGTGGCAGCTGTACTGGCATTAACGCTGGGAGAAAGGCGGGAAAGGGGGCTCTTTCGCGCATGGGAGCTTGCAGATGCACAGCAGGTGCTTCTGTCTCTGAAGGAATGTGGACTATGCTCAATCAAAAAGTATAAAAGGCACTGAGTGGAGGAAAAATGTTAGAGGAATATATACAAAAGGGAATTGTTGAAGAAAAGACGTTGCTGGATCTTTTGCGAGAAGGAAATGAGCAGGTTCCACAAAAGACGGCACTGATCGATCCCTATAGAAGAGTTCGTTATGCCGAACTCATGCACGAAGCACTTCAGTGTGCGGCTGTGTTTCAGGAGAATGGGCTTGTTGAAGGGGATCATATGCTTTTGTTAATGAATAACCGGATCGAGTTCTTTTCGTGCCTGTTCGGCATGATGTTTCTTGGGGTAAGACCAGTGCTTATGCTTCCTTCCCACCGCAGGAAAGAGATTGAAACAATCTTTGAGTTTAGTGATGCGAAGGGAATCGTGACATATGGAAATGAACTCGGTTTCGATTATGTGCAGACAGCACTTGAGGTGACTGCGGAGCACGGAAGGGTTTTTGCCTATGAGAAACGAGAGGGGGTAAATTACCTGCCGGAATTACTTGGACATGCGTCAGAGCCAATTCTGGCGGAAGTGAAAGGACAGGATATAGCATTGTTTCTTTTATCTGGAGGAACAACTGGTATTCCGAAGATGATTCCGAAGCGTCACAGTGCCTATGTATATAATGCAATCTATTCTGCAAAACGTTGTGGAACAGACGAAACGAGCGTTTATCTGGCAGCACTTTCGGTCGCGCATGATTATCCGTTGTCATGCCCGGGAGTGCTTGGAACGATGGCAAGAAAAGGAACTTCGGTACTGTCGATGACAGCAAGTTTTGATGAAGTGGCAATGCACATAGCACAGGAACACGTCACATTTACACAGATTGCTCCTTCGTTGGCAGCGATGTGGTTGGAATGCATGGAATGGGAAGAAGATGTGGATGTCTCGACCTTGCAGTACATTGAGATTGGTGCTGCAAAGCTGGAGTGGGATCTGGCAGAGCGCTTAGAGAATGCATTCGGCGCAAAGATTATTCAGGGATATGGATTGGGTGAAGGAATTACTTGCTTTACAAGCATTGATGATACGAGAGAAGTCGCGTGGACCTGTCAGGGCAAGCCGATTTCAGAATACGATGAAATAAAGATTGTGGATGAAATAGGAAAGGAAGTGCCGCAGGGAGAGGCAGGAGAGCTGATCGAGAAAGGACCTTATACATTTGAAGGTTACTATCATGCAGAAGAACTCAATCGTCAGCTGTTTTCAGAGGATGGCTTTTTTCATACAGGTGATAAAGCGATCCTTACAGATGAGGGGAATATCCGCGTGATTGGACGTGTGCGAGAACAGATCAATCGGGCAGGAGAAAATGTGATTCCATCGGAGGTAGAGGCTTATCTGAAGGGATGCGAAGAGATTTCGGATGCAGCTGTGTTTGGAATTGCAGATGCTGAGCTCGGAGAAAAGGTGTGTGCGGTTCTGATTGCAAAAGGAGAGGAACTGACACTTTTGCAGGTATGTGAAAAGCTTTCCGAAGCAGGTATGGCAGCCTACAAGCTGCCGGATGTCATTTATTATGTAGATCATTTCCCACTGATCAATGTTGGAAAGGTGGATAAGAAGAAATTAAAACAGGACTTAAATATAATTGGCGAGAGATAGAAAGGTGTTATAAATGGATAGAGGAGTGCTAACGGAGAATCTAACAGAAATCCTTTTGTCGTCAGGTATTGATCCAGATATCAAGGATGAACAGGATCTTGTAGCTGTGGGGGTTTCATCAATCCAGTTGATGAAGGTAGCTGCAAAATTAAGAAAAGCCGGGTATAAGGTGACATTTGCAGATCTGATCAGCCAGCCAACGTTCGGAGCCTGGAAAACATTTCTAAAAGGCCGTAGGGAACAGGAGAGAACGGCAACGTATATCACACATGATATGCACGAACCGTTTCCGATGACAGACGTTCAGAATGCCTACTGGATCGGACGTATGGGAGGACAAAATATCGGAAATGTAGGGTGCCACGGTTACATGGAAGTGGATGTGCAGGATATTGATCCTGATCGACTGGATCAAGCCTTCTATGAGCTTCAGTTGCATCATCCGATGCTTCGAGTGGTCATTACAGAAGAGGGAATGCAGTATATTTCAGATAAGCCATATCGAGAGCATATCGAGCGATACGATTATCGACAGAAAGATTCTACGCAACATTTGCAGAATATGCGAGACAATCTTTCTCACCGGCTTTTGGATATTTATCATGGACAGGTAATTTGCCTACAGCTGACATTGCTTCCGGGAAACAAGGCAAGACTCCACTATGATATAGATCTATTGATCGCTGATGTGACAAGTTTTCAGATTATTCTGCGAGATTTAGTGTGGCTGTACAATGGAAAGAAGCTGCCGAAGGAGTCTGCTGAATTTAACTTTGGTGAGTATATTTTAAATAATGCAAAGATAAATCAGGAGCAGAAAAAGTCCGATAAGGCATACTGGGGGAAACGATTGCCAACGCTTGCAGGAAAGCCAGAGCTTCCGGTGACAGCCAAGGAGATTCAGAATCCGAGCTTTGAACGAAGAGAGGCGTTTCTAGAACCAGAGCTGTGGAGTCGACTAAAAGAAATATGTGCAGCATATAGAGTAACCCCGGCAATTGTACTGCTTACCCTGTATGCAAAGGTCATTGCAAGGTTTGCAACAAATACACGGTTTCTGATCAATCTTCCCTTATTCAATCGAGAGGGAAATAGCAGGGGTGCAGAGGATGCAGTTGCTGATTTTACGACGCTGACTCTGATCGAATATGAAGCAGTGGCAGGTAAAAGTTTTATTGAGGAAGTAGAAGCGGTGGCAGCAGCGTTTCGGGAGGGAATGAACCACGTTCATTATTCTGGTGTAGCTGTGGAGCGCGAGTATTTAAAATTGCATCCGGAAGAGACAATCGTGGCACCGATCGTCTATTCTTGCAACATTGGAGTGCCACTGGTCGATGTCGAATTTCGGGAAACATTTGGAGATATTTCCTACATGATCTCACAGACACCACAGGTATGGCTTGATTTTCAGCTTTTTGACAATCGGGATGGGCTTTTGATGATCTGGGACAGTGTAAAGGGCATCTTTGAGGGAACGGTTTTGGACGAAATGTTCAAGATATATCAAACGGAGCTTACAGCACTTGTGAAGGATGGGGACTGGACAAAAGGAAAGACAATCGATATCCAGCATCAAATACATAAGAGAGAGCAGTATATTTGTGAGGAAGAATATAGCAGTTACCGTAATCTTCAGGAAGGATTTTTTGAAAATGTGACGAAGGCACCTGATGCGATTGCGTTGATCGATGTCGATGGAAGCGTTGTAAGTTATCAGGAACTGGCGGAGATTGCACATGGATATAAAGGGGCACTTCTACAGGTAGGAGTTCAGAAAGGGGAGTGCGTTGGGATTTGCTTTCCGAGAGGAAAGGAACAGATTGGTGCGGTGCTGGGAACGTTAGCGGCAGGAGCCGCTTACGTCACGATCGGAGTAAAGCAGCCAGAGCAAAGGCGAAGATCAATCGTTTCACAGGCAAAGATCCAGTGGGTACTTGCGGATGTGGAAGAAAAAAGAAGTCTGAGCGATTTTTGTAAGGTTCTGACGCGCGAGGAAGCAGGCGCAGTGGTGAAGGATGCACACGTCGAAATCGTAGATGAGCGGCAGCTTGCCTATATTATCTTTACCTCTGGTTCTACTGGTGAGCCAAAGGGAGTAATGATTTCCCATAAGGCTGCGCAAAATACAATCGCAGACATCAATTCCAAATTTAATGTCTCACAATCGGATTGCGCACTACAGGTGTCACAGTTAGATTTCGATCTCTCCGTTTACGATATATTCGGAGTGTTGGGTGCAGGAGGACGTCTGGTACTGGTGCCGCAGGGAAAGGAAACGGATGCGTCGGTTCTGTTGCAACTTATATGCGAGCAAAAAGTAACGATTTATAATTCTGTTCCGGCTCTGTTAGAACTTATGCTGATTGAGGCAGAGGCAGTTGGTGCGACAAGTGGAGTACTTCGCTTGGCGTTGATCAGTGGGGACTGGATCCCGCTGGATCTCCCGGAGCGTTTTGCGGTATTTTCCAGTGGGGGACAGTTTATCTCTCTCGGAGGCGCAACAGAAGGGGCAATTTGGTCTAATTATTATCCGGTGACGTTACCCCTACCGTCCCACTTTAAGTCCATTCCATATGGGTATCCGTTGAAGAATCAGCGATACCGAGTGGTGAATGATCAGATGGAGGATTGTCCGGACTATGTAGCAGGAGAATTGCTGATCGGTGGAGCAGGTGTCGCAGAAGGATATGTTAGAAACGAGCAGGAAACACAGGCACATTTTGTGATGGATCAAGGAATACGCTGGTACAAAACAGGCGATTATGGACGTTTTATCGAAGATGGGATGATAGAATTTCTGGGAAGACGGGATCATCAGATTAAAATTCGCGGGCATCGCATTGAGACTGAGGAGATTGAAGCGGGACTGTTGAAATTTGACGGAGTATCACAGGCGGTGGTCATCCCGGTAGGGGAGAAAAAGAAGGAATATCTTGTCGGATTTGTCGTTCCGGAAAAAACTGCCAGGCAGTGTGAGGACAGCATGGTACTTGGACAGCTTCGCCAGCAGGAACAGGAAAAAGAACTGAAATTGCCGGATGAAGCAGCGTTAAAGGTGCTGACGGCACGCTACATGCTCCAGACATTAAAAGGGCTTGGTGTGGTGATCGAAAAGGGGCAGCTTGTTGATTGGTCTGGGGTGCAGCCGATTTTACAGTATCAGGGAATGATTGAGTTGTGGGGTAGGTATTTGCAGTCGATGGGCTACATAGAAGCCGATGCAACAGGAACTCTGATTGGTAGTTTTGATACGGAGGAAGTGCAGGTAGCACAGTCGGAAGCACTTGTCGCGTATGAAGCGTTTGCAGATCGTTTTCTTGAGCACAGCAAGGAACTGATTCGAGGAGACAAGAGCTATGTAGAACTGTTTTTGGAAAACAGCAACTTTAATCTGCAGGATTTTATAGGTGCACAGGCTGGAGCCAGTGAGAAGATAGACTTTTTAGTTAAGGCTGCGCAACTGCTTGCCGAGGAGGTGTCGCGGCAAGGGGAGGAAGCCGAAGTTCTCATTCTTGGAGCGCGAGCGACGGTAGCGGATAGGGCGCTGTTTGCTGCGCTGGCCTCTCAAAATAACCAGATCACGATAGCAGATACATCGCTTGCATTTTTGAATGATGTAAAAGAAATGATCAAGCGAGGAGGAGTGTCGGATACGGTAACGGTGGTACAGATGACGGAAGACGGACAATTGAGTGGAGCAGCAGATCGAAAATACGATCTGATCATCTCGGCAGATTTCCTCCATCAGTTGAATCATGTTCCAAAGCTGCTTACACAGATCCGGAAGCAGCTGCATCAGGGGGGTATCCTGTTGTTCTCGGAAGTTACTGAAAATTCAGCGATCCAGCTTGTGACGACCGCTTATCTGGAAGAAGGATTTGGACATTTTACGGATGGCAGACAGGAGACGGGTAAGCCACTTTATGAGGAGAAGGCATGGGCACGGATGCTTAAGGAAGCGGGCTTTGTACACATGGAAGCATATGCGCCAGTCAAAAACATTGAGAGACAAGCTGTTTTTGTCGCAAAGACGATGCAGACAGAGCTCTCGGAGGAGGCACTGATAGACCATATCCGCGGGCTTGTACCGAGTTATATGGTGCCGAAGCAGATGATTGTATTGCCGGAAATACCGTATACGGGAAATGGGAAGGTGGACCGCAAAGCACTTTGTGGCTATCTTAGTAGAAAACAAAAGGAAGAGGAGAAGAATCTTCCAATCAGTGAGATGGGACAGAAACTAGCTAAGATTTGGCAGAAGTTGTTGCTAAAGGAACAGATTTATCTGGAAGACGATTTCTATATGCTCGGAGGAGATTCTCTTCTCGCCACGAAACTGAAGACACAGTGTAGGAAGGAACTGGGAGTAGAAATTCGCTTGGAAGATATTTTCCAAAATCCCGTATTTGGCGAGTTTGTGAAGGCAATGGAAGAGAGGAAAACGGCGATTGAGGGAGCGGAGGACTTTGGGAGAATGATTGCGGATCCCAAGAATCGGTTTGAGCCGTTTCCACTGACGGAGGTTCAGAAAGCCTATTGGATTGGACGAAATGGAGGCTATGATCTCGGAGAGGTTTCCTCACACTGCTATTTCGAGATGGAAGGCAGACGTTTGGAAGTGGGGGAGCTGGAACGGTCATGGAATACACTGGTGAAAGTGCATGATATGATGCGGGCGGTTATTCTCGCAGATGGAAGCGGACAGCGGATCAAGAAGACTGTGCCGTATTATAAATCAAGACGACGGAAGTAGAGACAGAAGAACAGATGGAAGCTGCAATCCTCTCAAGTAGGGAGGAAATGGCAGGAAAGGTCTATGATTCGTCCAAATGGCCGCTGTTTGATGTGCGCATGACCTACAGTGGAGACAGGATGTGCGTGCATACAAGTTTCGATAATATCGTATATGATGGATTTAGTATTTTTCATTTGCTAGAACAGTGGAAAAGTCTGACAGATGGAAAGAAAATTGATATCTGTAAGGAAATTTCTTTCCGGGACTATGTACAGAAGGAACTGTCCTTAAAAGAGACGGCAAAATACCAAGCGGATCTACATTACTGGGAAGAGAAAGCAAAACAGATGGCACCTGCGCCACAGCTTCCGAAGGCACGCGTGCAGATAGAACAAGCGTTTCAAAGATTTCAGATGATTTTAGGGTCGGAGGCATGGGAGAAAATCGAGGGGGTTGCAAAGAAGCATCAGCTTACCTTGCCAGTGATCTTTATAGGAGCGTATGCAGAGATTTTGGGAAGATACTCCAACAGCAGACGTTTCACCATAAATCTGACCCGGTTTCAGAAATATCCGTTTCATGAGGAGGTTGAGAAGCTGATCGGTGATTTCACGACCTTGTCGCTTCTGGAGGTGGATCTGTCGAAGGGTGATAGCTTTGTAGAGCGCTGCCAGGCGATTGGACGCCAGCTTCATGAGGATATGGAACATTCTTATGTGAGCGGTGTGGAAGTGGAGCGTATGCTGTCGAGAAGATCAGGATCGAGCGGCATCACGATGCCAATCGTGTTTACAAGTGGATTTGGCGTTAACAGACAGGCGGCATATTTGGAGAGATTGTATATGGACAGTCACAGACACCTCAAGTATGGCTGGATCAGCAGATCTCAATTCAAAACGGGAAACTGCATTTGTCTTGGGATGCCATTCCGGGAATTTTTGCACCAGGGCTGATCGAGAATATGTTTGAGGAATATCAAAGATTGTTTGAAGAGATTGGAGAGATGGAGCAGGCAGAGAAAGCGATTTCAAATCTTGTGAGACCGCGAAGGATCGCAGAGATCGAACAGATGAATAATCAGCAGGGTACATATCGGAAACAGGGATTGTTGGAGGAATTCTATCGGATTTGTAAAGTGTACCCGGATCAGGTGGCAGTGTGGTCAATGGGACAGACCTATACATATTGTGAATTGGATGCGCTCACAGATCAAGTGGCGGCAGGATTGCTTGCAAGCGGCTTGTCGCATGGAGAACCCGTAGCGGTGATGATGGAGAAGAGCCCATCGCAGATCGTGGCGGTTGTCGCTATTTTGCGTGCAGGAGGCTATTACGTTCCGATCGACAAACAAAATCCGAAGGAGAGGATCGCAGCGATTCTTGCGCATGCTAGGGTGACATGGGTTCTTACCGATGAGGAGGAAACGTCACAGAATCCGTTGGGAAATGCATATCGGTGGGTGTCATGGAAAACATTGGCAAAAGCAGGAAAACAGTCAGCCCGGGAGGGTGTGAGAGAAGATCGAGCAGAGGAGATTGGATATATCATCTTCACGTCAGGTTCCACCGGCGATCCGAAGGGCGTTGTCATCACGCAGGAAGCGGCTATGAATACGATTCTGGATGTAAACGCCCGCTATGGGTGACGAAGCAGGACGGAACGATCATGCTGTCAAATCTGAATTTTGACCTGTCTGTCTATGATATTTTTGGAATGCTCAATGTGGGAGGAAGGATCGTCATTCCAGATTACGATAAGATAAAAAATCCAGATCATTGGGAGCGGCTTATTGTAGAAGGTGGCGTGACGATCTGGAACTCTGTGCCGACATTTATGCAGATGTTATTGGAAAATGACCGACATACAATGTCAGATACGATCAGGCTGGTACTGTTATCCGGTGATTGGATTCCGACAGAACTGCCGGAGCAAATTTACAAGAAATTTGGTACTGTTCGCCTGATCGCACTTGGTGGTGCACCGAGGCTTCTATCTGGTCGAATTTCTTTGAGGTGCCAAAGTGTGTACCGGCGGACTGGGAGTCGATTCCATATGGTCGTCCGCTGTCAAATCAGGGATTTTTGATTCTGGGCGAGGATGGCTGCCGGGTTCCGGTAGGAGTGGCAGGCGAATTGCACATCACAGGAAAGAGTGTGGCAAACGGATATATCAACGATGAAGTGCGCACAAAGAGTGCGTTTATAAGAGTGCCGGGGATTGAGGGAGCTGTTTATAAAACTGGTGACTATGGAAAATATACCGAAGATGGAACCATCATTTTTATGGGAAGAAAGGATACACAGATCAAACGTGGTGGACACCGGATCGAGCTTGGGGAGATCGAGAGGAAGCTGGGTGAGATCGATGGAATCAGACAGTCAGTAGTAACGTTTGAAAAAGGGAACGATCGCTCTCTGGCAGCACACGTTCTCCTTGATACGGATCAAAATCCAAGGATTTCCCGGGTACTGTCGGGAGAGAGGCTTGCGGTATCGGATCTATGGATGCCGCTTTCTACTTTCTGAGTTACAGGGATGGGAGACCTATCACAAGAGGATCCATGAAGTAGCAGTGGAGGCAATCTTCCATGATTTGAAGACGTGGGGAATATTTGACGCACTAAATACGCCGAAAAGTGCAAAGGATCTGTTGCAGCTGATCGGTGGTGAAACCGATGTATTTGAGGTTTTGATGGAGCATCTCCTGCAAATAATGGCAGAAGAGGGTGTTTTGGAAAAACAGGCGAATGTGTATCGAAGGTCCGAATTGTTTGAGCAAAGGGCAAAGGAGCACATGACAGACTATGTTGGAGAAGTAGGCGCGTTGAAACAACGGCTCTGGATAGCACAGAAATTGCGCCTTAAACTGTTAAAGGGACAGATCGACACGAAGGCATTATATGAGGTAAGGCAGAAGGAATTTCTATATCCAGATGAGCTGACAGAATATCAGAAAGAAACAGAGTTATTCACAGATATAATTAAAAAACTTTTGACGAGAGTGCTCGATAAGAAACAGATGGGTACGGTTTATGAACTGGCCTCACGAACAGACAATCATACCTCAAGTTATATGGAGGTGGTAAAGGGTCAACTTCCGTATGTATATCTGGATGAGTCACTTGTCATGTTGGAGAGAAAGAAAGCACAGTTGCCAGAACTTCAAGTTTGTGTATTCCGTCCGGATCGAGAGGGCGAGCAGGATCCACAGGAGGGCACAGGGACCATCATTCTTGCAGAAAATACCTTGCATCGTTGCGCGGATCTTGACGCTGCCATGAGACGATTGAAGCGGCTGCTCATGCCCGGAGGAATTCTCGTTCTTGTGGAGAACACCAGAAATCAGCCATTGATGTATGAGACGGTTGCGTACCTTGAGGAGGGATATCGCGGCTATGTAGATTTCCCGAAAGGAAACGAACCAACCGCTACTCTCTGGAAGTGAATGGGTGGCACTCGGAAAAAAACATGGATTCGCAGAGATATTCCGATATCTGTCCGAGGAAGAGGAACGTTGTACCGGAAAAAATGTGATCGTATTCTCCCAGGCAATACAGATCCATCAGCTCGATGAGGCGTATTTGCGTACGGAATTAAAGAAAAAGGTGCCAGAGTATATGATGCCGAATTGTTTTCTGGTTTACGAGAGCTTTCCTATATCTGCAAACGGAAAGATTGACCGGAAAATGCTGACTCACAATGTGGGGGAGATCCGAAATCAGGAGGACTATGAAGAGCCGGTGACAAAGACAGAGATCGCAATTGCAGCGATCTGGAAGAAGATTTTAGGGTGTGAACGGATTGGCAGAAATATGACTTTTTTTGAACTGGGGGGGGAGATTCGTTGTCAGCAATTCGATTCATCAATATGTACACTGATTCTAAAATATCGTTGCAGATGCTTACGGCTTATCCGTTGCTCAAGGATTTGGCAGCAGCAGTGGATATGACCGAAGGCGCGGAGGAAGAAAATGAGGAAGTGTGGGAAGAAGAGGAAGAGATCATTTAAATAGAAGAGATCATTTAAATAATGGAGGCTAAGAGCGATGAGACGAAAGCTGAGAAGTGCTTTATTATGTTGCATGGTGCTTACAATGCTTACGGGCTGCGCAACAGAGGGGAAAAACCAGAAGACGACAGAGTTAAAGATCGGCACGCTTGCGGTTGCTGACAGCTTTGCCTTGTATGTGGCACAGCAGGAGGGCTTGTTCAAGGAACATGGCGTTGAAGTAGAGCTGATTGAGTTTGGAAGTGCGTCAAACCAGTCGACAGCTTATGAGGCGGATGAGATCGATGGCATGATGACAGATATGGTGGTTCAAACATTGATCAATAAGAACGACGACGAGGCGCATTTGAAAGTTGTTGCACATGCGCTGGGGAGCAATGCCACTGAAGGGCGTTTCCTTGTGGTGGCAGGACCGGATTCCGATATTTATGAACCTCAGGATCTGGAAGGAAGAACCATTGGGATTTCCGAAAATACGATGATGCAGTATCTTGTGGAGTGTTATCTTAAGGAACTGAATGTGGATCGATCGACAGTGACGTTTGTCAATGTTCCTAACCTTTCACTGAGACTGGATTCCGTGATCGAGGGAAGCGACATTGATGCTGCGATTTTGCCAGATCCTTTGGCGATGGAGGCAGAAGCCCGAGGTTGCCATGTTGTTATTGATGATACTCAGTTGACGGGGAATTATTCGCAGAGTGTGATTGCATTAAAGGATCGCCTGATGGAAGAAGATCCGGAGGCGGTAGCTAATTTCTTGGCGGCATATAACGAGGCGATTGAGAAGTTAAACAGTCATCCAGAGGATTACGAAGCTTTATTCCGAGAGAAGGTGGCGGTATCAGAAGCACTTTTGGAACAATATCAGATTCCGTCCTTTACACCGGACAGTGTGCCAGAACCGGCAGAAGTAGAAGGTGTACTCTCGTGGATGCGCAAGAATGAACTGATCATAGAGGATTACGATTACGAAGAGGTAGTATATGTGGGAAAGTAGAGGAGGCAGAAGGTGATCAGGCTTGATAAGCTATCGTTTAGTTATAAGAACGGGGAGCAGAAAGTGATCAAAAATATGGATCTGACCATCAGTGAGGGGGAGTGCCTGACGGTGCTCGGCCCCTCCGGATGTGGAAAATCCACATTGCTTCATCTGATCTCAGGTTTAATCAAACCGGATCAGGGGTGTGTGCGCTATGAGGATCGGGTCGTCAGACAGCCGATCAGAGAGATTGCATTTTTGACACAGGACTGTGGATTGCTGCCGTGGAAGACCGTAAAAGAAAATTTAAGACTGCCTCTAAATCCATCATCAGAAAATCACTAGACAGGAATGGCTGAAGTTGGTTTCCTGTCTGGGGCTGGAGCAGGAGCTGGACAAATATCCGGCGCAGCTTTCGGGTGGACAGGCACAGCGCGCAGCGCTGGGGAGAACCATTCTTGCAAAGTCTAAAGTGATCCTTATGGATGAGCCGTTTTCAGCACTCGATATCGGAAATAAAGAAAGTCTGCAAGGCTTCCTGAAGGGAATAATAAAGGAGAGGAACATGACTGCGGTGATTGTGACACACAACATTGAGGAGGCAATCTATATGGGTGACCGGATCGCTGTCTTTGACAGTAAAATGGGACAGATTGGAAAAATACTGGATAACCATGATCCGAAAAATGGAGCGCTTGTCGAGAAAATAGAAAAATGTATGAGGGATGTTTTGAAAAATGAAAAAATGGCTGAATACAACAGTTAGTATCGGCGTCATTTTGCTGATCTGGAAACTCGCCAGTGCGATGTTGGATCGATTTTTTTTGCCCGATCCGGTGAGTACACTTAAGAAAATGGTTGAATTGCTTGGAAATGGAACCTTGAGGAGGCATTTGCTTAAGAGCAGTTATCGACTATTGGCGGGTACAGGTTTGGGACTTATGGCAGCAGTTCCCATGGGGATATGTATGGGAAGGAAGCGTATCATAGACGAGATTTTTGGCGGAATTTTCCGTTTCCTCTATCCAATCCCCAAGGTAGTATTTATGCCGATCATCATTGTGATGATGGGAATTGGAGACGCATCCAAGATTTTTCTGATTACAGTGGCACTTTTCTTCCAAATTACAATCATAATTAGAGATAGCGCGGCAGCGATCCAAAAGACTGAGATCAATACCTTGCGCCTTCTAAATGCCACTTGGCTACAGACGCTGTATCATGTGATCCTTCCGGGATGTTTGCCGGGGATTTTGACTGCATTAAAAACGTCCATTGGCACATCGGTGGCACTACTGCTGATTACAGAAGTATTTGCTTCGGTTTCCGGAATTGGGTATTACATCATGAACAGTATGGACGCAAGGAATTATAAAGAAATGTATGTTGGGATCATTGCGCTTGCGCTTGTCAGTGCAATATTTTATGGCTGCATTGAGTTTTTAGAAAAAAAATTCTGTAAATGGAACTATTGGGAGGCTCAGGTATGAAGGTGATCGTTTGCGGCGTTCGCTTTGGTCAATTTTATATAGAGGCGATCAGACGTTGTAAAGGATTGGAGTTAGCTGGAATCATGTCTGCTGGAAGCAAGGCATCCCAAGCGTGTGCTGCCAGATATGGTGTAGAGTTGTACACGGATGTGAAGGAACTCCCGGAGGATATTGAGATTGCGTGCGTTGTGGTACGAACCGAAACGCAGGGGGGAGCAGGAACAGAACTGGCGAAGCAGCTTATGGAGTGCGGGATTCCTGTTATGTTGGAACAGCCGGCACATAAAAAAGAGCTTTTTGGAGTTATATAAGACAGCCGTGAAGAATAAGACGGTATTTACAGTGGGAAATCACTATATGCAGTTAAAGTCGGTGGAAGCGTTTATTCGTTATGCAAAAAGTCTGATGGAAAAGCAGAAGCCTATCTATATAAATATCGATCTGTCAACGCAGGTTGCCTATCCATGCGCACAGGTACTCGCAGAACTCTTTGAGGGAAAGCTTACAATAAAGGAAGTGGGAAGATTGGTGCCGGATGTTCCGTTTTTCATCTGCGTTGATGCTGGTAAATGAGATACCAGTCAATGTGCGTGCACAGAATCAGATGGCAGCGGATGTTTCGGATAACTATACGCATCTATTTTTTCAGATTTCAATCGGATTCGCGGGGGGTATGTTGACGCTGCAGGATGTACATGGAGCGGTCACCTATCGGGAGCGGATGACCGTGCCAGAGTTGGAATTTATGCCGGGAGACTTGAAAACAGTTTGTGTTGGGCAGTTGTGTGAGGAGAGTATACGCAACCTGTATACAGGGGAGCAGCAGAATTATAAGGAGATATTGGACAGTGTATGGCCTGAGGCAATAAAAGAGCAGCTACAGCAGATGGTCGAAATGATTTCGGGAGTGATATCGACAAAGGAGTGGAATCGAAGGAGCACTGTGAGCTTGACGGCGGCAGGTGCTTGGAGTGATATCATGGGAATTCTTGGATTTCCATACGTGTGTGATGCTCTACAGCGAGAATGGATCGATATGGATGAAATCCTCTCGAACGAATACCAGAGTCTGTCGATGCAACAGCGATATGACAGAATTACAAAGCGTGAGGTAGAGTACGGTACTGCGATGCTCAACCGCGCTTGCATGATCGGGATGCTGAAGATATTCCAGGCGCATGGAATGTTTCAGACGGTGGGGCAATGGCATCAAGTTGGAGAAGTCTTAGAAAAGGTGCCACATCAAAGTGCATTTACTTATATTTTGCGCAGGTGGCTCTTGGTTATGGAGCAGTCTGGAATATTGCTTAGAGAGCAGGAGCGGTTCGCACTGAGTGAGCATTTGGATGCAGATCAGGTATTTGAGCCAGTTTGGAAAAAGGCAGGAAATCTTTGGAATCATCGCATGGGTCCGCAAAGTGTCTATGAGTATTTCTATGAGAATGCAAGGCAATTGCCAAAGCTTCTCAACGGTAGAAGAACGGCACAGGAAATGCTGTTTTTAGAGGGACAGACGGATATCGCGAGCGATCTTTACCGAAGAACGCTTATTGCATGGGCAATGAATCAAAAAATTGCATCTGTGACTGCGCAATATGCAGCAGAAAGAGAAAAAATTACCATCTTGGAGGTTGGAGCGGGAACCGGTGCAACAACGGAGGTTGTGCTCGGAAAGATCAAGGACGAGGGCTTGTGTAAAGCGATTGAACGTTATAATTTTACGGATTTATCCCGATTTTTCCTAGAAGATGCAAAGAAAGCCTATGGTAATTACGCTTTCTTTTCTACAGCACAGCTGGATATTGAAGCGGAGTCTGTGGGAGAAGAGCGGTATGATATTTTGATCGGAGCGGGCGTGTTAAACAATGTGGATGATACAACTGCGGTATTGGAAAAGCTTCGGAGGCGTTTGAAAAAGGGAGGGATTCTGGTTATTTCAGAGGCGGTAGGGGAATCGATCCCCATGCTGATCTCCCAGATTTTTATGATGCATGAGGCAAGTGATGCCAGAGCGAAGACGAGTACAACGTTTCTGTCGCAGGAACAGTGGAAAGAGACTTGGGAGAACGCCAGACTGCGGTGTGTAGAAGAATTTCCAGCCAAGAATCATAAATTGGAAGCGCTTGGTCAGCGCGTATTTGTATTGAAGGTGGAGGAAGGATGGAATGAGAAATAGTTGGTTTCCATTTCAAAAAGAGGAAAGCATGTGTAAAAAAGTGCTGTTCTGTTTTCATCATGCAGGCGGTGCGGCATCTTGCTATCATCCGTGGGCGAAATGGAGTGAAGAGCTTGAAGTAGTACCATGTGAGCTTCCGGGGAATGGATGCAGGATGAGTGAAAAATTCTGCTTTGATATGAAATGGCTGGTGCAGGAAGTGAGTAGGGAAATTTATAAGTATTCCATGGGAAGGAAGGTCTATCTATATGGACACAGCCTTGGTGCTCTTATGGCATTTCTTGTTTGTCATGAGCTGGAACATCAATATCGATTTGCACCAGAACTTTTGATAGTGGCAGGAAGACATGCTCCGCAGGAGATCCACAGCAAGACATATCACTCGGATATGGGTTGGATGCACTCGAGAGGGAGTTGAGGCGGCTTGGTGGAACTCCGGAAGAGGTTTTTGAGGATCCGGAGGTGAGAGCATTTCTGTTAAAAAAAGTGAGAAAATCTTACCAGATCAACGAATCCTTTGTATATCAGGAGGAGATTATAAATACTGATATTATTGCACATTGTGGAACAAAGGACGAGGATGCCACTTGGGACATGATTGACAGATGGCGTGAAGTTACCAATGGTGATTTCTATGCAAAGTCATATGAGGGCGGGCATTTCTTTGGACTGGATCAGGGAAGAGATTATTTCTCAGATCTTACAAATCAAATAAAAGGGAGGAAGAGATGATGAAGATTATGGAACAGATTGAACGGGGAGAGGAATTTAATGTGTTGAGTGACGAGAGTTTTTTTGTAGATAAGCAGCGATGTGAAGACATCTGCTTTCAGTACAATATGATTCCGCCATCAAAGATTACGGAGAGAAATGAACTGCTAAGGACACTCTTAGGGAAGGCGACGGATTCGTTTTGGATCTTGTCGCCGTTTCATTGTGAGTATGGATACAATATCGAAATTGGAAATGACTTTGCGTCAAATCATAATCTTGTGATCATTGATGCTGCAAAAGTGAAGATCGGAGACAATGTGTTGATCGGACCAAATACTGGAATTTACACATCCGGGCATTCCTTGGATCCGGTGAAGAGAAAGCAATTGGTTTCTTACGCGAAGCCGATCACGATCGGGGACAATGTTTGGATCGGTGGAAACTGTGTGATTCTGGCAGGTGTGACGATTGGAGAAAATACAGTTGTAGCTGCTGGAAGTGTAGTGACGAAAAGTCTTCCGGCAAATGTGTTGGCAGCAGGGAACCCATGCAGGATAGTTCGTCCACTGACAGCAGAAGCCAAGGAAGAGTGTGAGGTAAGGAGCGAGCAGAAGGAGCGTGAAAATAATGCGTATTGCACAGATCGTGTATAAAGTAGATCATTTGACGCAGGCAGTCAAGGCTGCCGAGAAAAAAGGCTACATGGTTGAGTATGGGCAAAAAAAGAATCCATATAATGCATTTATTTATTTTCCGGAAGGACCTTACATTGAATTGATGGAAAACACAGGAGTTCCTAACTTTATCAAATTTTTTATGAAGGTCTTTCGACAAAGAAGATTGGCAAATAGGTTTGAAATATGGGATCGGGAGAGAGAAGGTCCACTGGGCATTGGAATTGAGGTCGAGCGTGAGAAAATAGATCTCATAGGAGAATTCTTAAAAGAAAAGAAAATTAATTCTTTTAAAATTCCTATTCGACGCGTAGATGTCAATGGAAAGAGTAATGTGTGTTATTCTCTGTTTCCGGAAAATACAAGAATGCCATTTTATGTAACCAAATATTTTAATGAAAAGAGCAGAGAACATTATATTCATGAAAATGGAGCAACAATGGTTGCAAAGGTAAGGATTGTGCTCGAGGAAGCAGAATATAAGATTGTTTCAGAGCTGTTTACAAGGTTTGATTTATGGAATGATTTAGGAGGCGAACTTCAGTGTGGTGAACGGGGATTTGAACTGGAACTGAAAGGGAAGAAACATGATAGAATTTAAGGACGTATCCTTTTGTTATGAAGGGGAAGAAAATCAGGAAAAGAAAGCGGTGGTGGACATTACGCTCTCAATAAAAAAGGGAGAGTTTGTTGTGTTAGCAGGTGGTTCGGGAAGTGGAAAAACAACTCTGACTCGCATGATCAATGGGCTGATCCCAGACTGTTTTGCAGGAAAATTTCAGGGAATGTTACGTGTGGCGGGACAGGATCCGAGCCAGTTACTTACTGTTCGGATGGCAGAGCTGGTTGGAAGTGTATTTCAAAATCCGAAGAGCCAGTTCTTTCAGGTCAACAGCTTGAGTGAATTGGCATTCCCGCTGGAAAATCGGGCGGTTCCGCCGGAAAAGATTCTTGCAAGGATGGATCGGGTGGTCGATCAGTTGCATATGCGGGCACTGGTTGATCGGAATATGTTTGAATTGAGTGGTGGTGAGAAACAAAAGATTGCGATTGCCAGCGTCTGCATGTCCGACCAGGACATCATCGTTTTGGATGAACCGTCCTCAAACCTTGATATGGCAGCGATCCGGGAACTGCGCAAGGCATTGATGCTTTGGAAAGAAGAAGGTAAAACGATTGTGATCGCAGAGCATCGCCTGTTTTTCTTGTGGGATCTGATCGATAAGCTGGTAATTATGGAGCGCGGCAAGATCCACAAAATTTATGAGCAGGATGCGATTAGTCTGATAACGGAAGAAATCCTCAACGAGGCGGGTATCCGTTCTTATGATTTGGGATGCGTTGTAGCTGCGGAAAGGGAGGAGAAGGGAAAAGAGCCGTCCCTTCGAATCGAGCAGCTGAAGTTTCGCTTTGGACATTCACAGCGGGGAATCCAGGTGGAGGATCTGATCTTTTTCAAAGGGCACATTGCGGCGATTGTTGGAAACAACGGTGCGGGAAAATCGACATTGATACGCTGTTTGTGTGGATTAGAAAAGAAGTGCGAGAGCAGTCTTTGGCTGGACAATATACCGGTAAAACAGAGCAAGATGCACACGCACTGTGCAATGGTGATGCAGGATGTCAATCATCAGTTGTTTATGGAGAGCGTGCAAAAGGAGCTGCTATTTGAATTGAAACGGAGTGGAAAATCTCAGGAGGAATGCGAGAAAATCAGTGTCGAATGGTTGGAACGAATGAATCTTTTGGAGGAGAAAGAAAGTCATCCGATGGCAATCTCCGGTGGGCAGAAGCAGCGGGTTGCGATCACAAGTGCTATGCTCTCAGGCAAAGAGGTGGTGTTGTTTGATGAGCCAACCAGTGGGCTGGATTATGCGCATATGCAGCGTGTGGCATCTTACATCAAAGAGTTGGCAGCGCAGGGGAAAACGCTCATACTGATCACACATGACCTTGAACTGATTTTGCAAACCTGTGATGATATCATACATATCGAAGGGGGTGCGGTCAAAGAAGCGTATCCGCTGGACAGTCAGGGAGAAGCAAAGGTTAGAAAGTGGTTTTTGGATGCACTGCGTGAGTAAACCGGAGAAATTAGAGATCTATCTGTTGGATATCGAGCAGATAAATGAACACAGTATGGCGGTATTGGAGGAGTATCGAAAGCGAAGGCAGATTCCGTGGCAGCAGTATCTGCATGAGGAAGATTGGCAACGATATCTGTTGTCACATACGATAGTGGAATTGATCGGTAGGTACAAAGGATACTGGGGTGCGAATATTGAAATTAGAAAAAATAGCTTTGGTAAGCCCTATGTTTACGGAGCGAGCACATATTACAATATTTCCCATTCGGGCAGGTATATTGTATTTGCATATGATAAAAACCAGATAGGGATTGATCTCGAGAAAATATCATCATGGGCACCGGAGGTGATGCAGTCTTGCTATACCCAGGGAGAAATTGCGTATGTATCTAGTGCGGATGGGGAAGTGCGGGATCGCAGGTTTATTGAGGTGTGGACACGCAAGGAAAGCTATCTGAAATGTCTGGGAACTGGAATCTGCGAGGAAATGAATGAGATCGACACGCTTGCGAAGAAGGCCCGACTTCCCGATGGGAAAGCATGTTACATTCAGACGATGCACCGAGAGGAATATGTGATATCAATTTGTGGAAATGGCGGCGAATATAGATTGAGATTGGTTGAACTACAAGAATGTGTAAAGCAAGCAAGTATATTTCTAAATTTCCTTGAAAATTAACTCTCACTGCATGCACCCAGTGGAGACAAAAATCTCGAGTTTAGAAGCAAAATCGGCGTAACCCTTGAAAATACTGGGCTGTGCCGATTTCTCTGTATAGAGTAACAGATCCTGTTTTAAGCTTTTTGAAGAAAGTGCTCGCGCACTCTCGTAACTTTAGTCATGAGTTAGTGAACTACAGTCAATAAATTAGTGTCTGCTGAACAAGCATAAGAAGTGCAGTTTTCCTTGAAAACACGACATCTCCGGGCCCTACGGTGGTAAAATAGATGCAAGGATTCGAATCAAATTCCTCGTCTTTTTTGCAGTTTCTTACATCTATACCACTTCCGGAGCCAGAAAACCATGTACAAAGAAAGCAAAAGATAATTCAGACCCGTCGTTCCTTGATTTTAACCAGCCGCTTGGCCTCCATATGAATCCCGACAACCGCTGGGTCCGGCTTGCACAGCTGATCCCTTGGGATGAGTATGAAGCCTGTTACGCATCGCGCTTCACAAGTACGCTTGGAAATGTGGCGAAGCCCTGCCGCATGGCCCTCGGTGCTCTGATTATCCAGAAGAAACTCGGCTTCTCCGACCAGGAACTCGTAGAAGAGATCACGGAAAATCCGTATCTTCAGTACTTCATCGGCCTGCCGGGATATCAGGAGGTTCCCCCGTTTGATGCGACTACTCTGGTCTCCTTCCGGAAGCGGTTCAATGTCGACATGTCCATCTTCATGAACGAGAAGCTTCTGGAACAGCGCAAAGCCAAAGCGGAAGAAAGAAAGAAAGGCGGAGAACGAAAAGAAGGACTCCGACAACAAGAACCATCCTTCCGGCGGCTCCGGTACTTCCGAAGCGGGTCAATCCGATCTTTCTTCCGACTCCCCGGACGGGAAAGCGGACAGCGCCGAAGCAGAAGAAAAGCCAGACAATGAGGGAACCCTGATCTTCGATGCGACCTGTGCTCCTTCCAATATCCGTTTCCCGCAGGACTTTTCCCTGCTGAATGAGGCAAGGGAAGATCTTGAGGAGATCATCGCACGGATCTGCAGAGAGTATGGCGAACATCGCCCCAGAACTTACTGCAGGATTGCAAGAAAGAACTACCTGAATCTTGCGAAGAGCAAAAAGCGCGGTTCGAAGAAAATCCGGCGGGTTATCCGCAGGCAGCTCGGCTTTGTAAAACGGGATCTCGGATATATCGACGGGTACCTTGCAAAAGGATACAGGCTGCAGAAGAAAGAAGAAAAGCAGCTGGGTACCATCCGGCAGGTCTACGAACAGCAGAAATATATGTTCGATAAGAAGACCCACCGTGTGAAGGACCGCATCGTGAGCATCTCGCAACCATACATCCGGCCGATTGTCCGCGGAAAAGTCAAAACACCAGTGGAATTCGGGATCAAGTTTGATCTCAGCCTGGACGAATACGGCATGGGGAGAATTGAGAAGATTACCTTCGATCCTTACAACGAATCCGAGGTCCTTCAGGGCGCTGTGGAATCCTACAGAGCGAGAAATGGTCATTATCCGGAGCGTGTTCTTGCAGACCAGATCTATCGGAGTCGTGCAAACAGGCAGTACTGCAAGGCACATGGGATCCGGGTATCGGGTCCCAGGCTTGGCCGGCCAAAGGAAAAGCTTACGGCTGCCGAAAAACATCTTGAGTACGTTGACAACACAGACCGGATCGAGGTTGAACGTAGCTTCAGCTTAAGCAAGCGATGCTATGGCCCTAGCCTGATCAAAACGAAGCTGGAAGACACTTCCTATGGGGCAGTGGGCCTTTCCATCTTTGTGACGAACCTGTTCAGGATCCTGGACAGGGAGGTCCGATTATTTTTGCTATTTTCAAGGTACGCATTACAGGTGCAGGTATGCACCTTGGTTATTTCATGGCAAGCTGAAGAACTGCTCAGCTCACCGTAGAAATCGAAAATATCGATTTAATCAGCAGACACTATTTAATGATGCCGTTCAGGAGTTTATTAAAAAGCGCACGGAACTTGCAAACTATTTCGAGACGGATCATAAGGGGGACATCTTCGATTATATTCCGCCGTAGAGAACGAACCAGATTTTCACCCCTAAACGTGTCGTAAAAGATATGGTGGACCAGCTTGAACAGAAAAATCCGGGATGCTTTGATGACCCGGACGCAACGTTCGCAGATCTTTACATGAAGTCTGGTCTGCACATTACGGAAATCGTGACACGGATTTATCAGAGCAAACGGATGCAAGTCTTATTTCCGGACAGCGGGAAGAGACTGAACCATATCTTTGACAAACAGGTGTACAGCTGCGCACCGACAGAAATTATCTATCGCATCTGCTTACGTTACGTTCTTGGATTTAGCGACACGATTTCGATCAGCAAGCACAACATCAAGCTCTGCGACACGCTACAATATGCAAAAGATGGAACGCTGAAAGTGAAACTTGAGGAACTTTTTGATCTGAGATGATTTCATAAGACGAAGCCTTGCGATGCGGTTTTCCATGATTTGACTTTCGTAGCCTCCACAGGAGAAAGTGATAGCAGTTTTGAAATGCGTTATGAGGATGAGAACATCTGGCTGACGCAGAAGATGATGGCGGAACTGTATGATGTGGATGTTCGTACAATCAATGAGCACATCAAAAAGATATACAGTGATGGAGAGTTGACAGAATCGGCAACGATCCGGAAATTCCGGATAGTTCAGGCGGAAGGTACACGGCAGGTCAGCCGAGACGTTTTTATATGGACATTGAGAATGAAAAACTTGAAATACTTCAAGAAAAATCTACGAAAAACTTGAAATCATTCAAGTTTTTCGTAGACTACTTGCAGGTTCTATGGTACGCTGAAACCAATCAGGAGTCAAAGTGCGAAGCGTATCCGCACACAGATGCCTTTCAGGGTGCGAATCAGTGGCTGTGGCAGCCTTTTCATGAAGCCGGGAGACGGAATTATGTTCAGAAAACTTTACAAGACATTAAAGAATTGGGAGAGTAGCCAGACTCCGGAACCACTGATGGTGGTAGGCGCAAGGCAGGTAGGAAAAACATGGATCATAAAAAAATTTCTGGAAGAAGAATATCCGGAATATCTTTATTTGAATCTGGAGGAACAAAGGGATATTGCTTCTGTCTTTGAGGGGAATCTTAGCCCGGAAACTCTGCTTTTGCAGATTGGCCAGCTGCTGGGAAAAAGAATTACGGAAGAAATTCCGATCTTTTTTGACGAGATACAAGTCAGTGAAAGGGCCATTACTTCTCTGAAATATTTCTGTGAGTCGAATAAAAATTACCGGATTCTGTGTGCGGGGAGTTTGCTGGGGGTGAAGCTGAATCGGTTTCAAAGCTCTTTTCCTGTAGGCAAGGTGAGAATCCTGTATATGTATCCAATGGATTTTGAGGAATTTCTCATCGCAGGCGGGGAGGAGCTGCTCCGTGACGGGATTCAAGAGGCTTTCTACCAAAAAAAACCGGTGGCAGAGGGGATTCACAGGAAGGCGCTTCAACTGTATCAGGACTATCTTTTTGTAGGAGGGATGCCGCAGGCGGTTCTATCTTACCTGAATCATGGTCGCAATGCCGCAGAACCGGACGAAGTGATTTATGAGAGCCTGAGGCTGTCTTATCTGGCAGATATGACGAAATATGTGAGCAGTCCGGCAGAGGGAGTGAAGATCAGCGAGGTGTATCGGTCTGTTCCGCGGCAGCTGGCCAAGGAGAATCCCAAATTCAAATATGCGGACGTCAGACCCTATGCGAACAAAAGAGATTTTAGAGCGCCCCTGGACTGGCTTTCTGCATCCGGAATGGTTTACCTCGTTCACCGGGTAGATGCCCCCCTCATGCCGCTTGGCGGATATGAAAACAAGGATCATTTTAAAGTATATCTGTCGGATACGGGGCTTCTTTCTAACCTGTGCGGTTTACGGTACGCTGATTTGCTGCCGGATTGTCATAATATTTATAAGGGTGCGGTAACGGAAAACTATGTGGTACAGCAGCTGGCATCCGCAGGGAAGGGGCTTTTTTATTTCAAACCGTCGGACAGTATGGAAGTGGACTTGCTTCTTGGAAAGGACGGCAAAGCTGTGCCGGTGGAAATCAAGTCCGGGAGACATAAAAGGTCCACCAGCTTGAGAAACTATAGAGAAAAATACAGTCCCGAAGAGGCCATTCGTCTGTCCGAGCGGAATTTCGGCAATCAGGACGGTCTATTCTTAGTGCCCCTGTATGCGGCCTGGCTGTTGGGAAGGAAAAAATAAAAATCATGCCAAGAAATACTTTATAAAATCTTAAATATTGACAAAATAATATTTTTATAGTATAACTATCCTATAAATATTGACGGATTGTTACCGAAAGGGCAAAACCAGATTCTACGGGCAGGGAAGGACTTGTCTGTAAGATTTGGTTTTTTTATTTTTCTCCCGAAAAATTAGATCGTCTTTCTCATTGATGAAGGAGAAAAACATGATCATAGAGGGAATTATCAACAATAATGTCGTCAGCTCGAAGGATGATAACGGCAGAGAAGTTGTCGTCATGGGCAGAGGCATCGGCTTCGGCAGGAAAAAAGGGGACGCGCTTCCGCAGGAGGGCATTGACAAAATATTCACCGTCGGAGACGAGGAGTCCTTAAGGAAATTCAAGGATCTGCTCGCCGGTATTCCGCCGGAATATTTGCAGGTTTCCAACGAAATCATTTCCTATGCGAAGGAAAAGCTGGACGTCGAACTGCATCCCAATATCTACCTGACGCTAACCGACCATATCAGCTTTGCCATTAGACGGAAGGAAGAGGGGCAGGTGTTCCCCATTCCGATGGAAGCTGAAATCAGACGCTTCTATCCGCTTGAATATCAGATCGGCATTCATGCCGTCACTCTGATTGAAGAAAAGCTGGGGTACCTGCTTCCTGTGGATGAAGCGGCGGCGGTGGCGATTCACCTTGTCAATGCCGAGCTGAACATCAAGGTGCGCGACACCTGGAGAATCACTCAGATGGTGGGGGACATTCTCAACCTTGTTTCCGCCACGTTTGAGGGTTTTCATAAAGAATGTATGGAAAAAGACGGTTTTGTAACGGAGATCAAGCTCCTCAGTTACAGACTCCTGATGGCACCGCCCATGAAGGAGAAGGGGGACGAAAGGCTGCAGCTTTTTGTGAAAGAAAATTATACGGAAGAATGGGAAACGGCTGTGCGAATCGGTGATTTTGTGGCTGCGGAGTATCAATGCCATTTGTCCGAAGAAGAAATGCTTTATTTTGCACTTCGAATCAAAGAATGCGGGATTTACTGGAATAGAACGTCCGAGGAAACGGAGCGGGCGGGATTTTTGAAAGGAGTTCACCATGTTTTTTAAGAAAAAAGAGTTTGAAATCGTCTCTCCTATGAAGGGGCGTCTCATCAGTATCAAGGATGTGCCGGATGACACCTTCCGAGAGGAAATGATTGGGAAAGGGGTTGCCATCCTCCCGGATGGAAACGAGATTTATGCGCCCGCATCGGGGACGATTACCACCGTATTTCCCACCGCACATGCCATCGGTCTGACCACGAAGGACGGGATCGATTTACTGATCCACATCGGTCTGGATACGGTCAACCTCAAGGGGGAGGGCTTTGCGGTCAAGGTGCAAACGGGAGAGGAGGTTCAGGCAGGCGATCTGCTTCTTGTGGCTGACTTTGAAAAAATCAGACAGGCCGGCTACCGGCTGGAGTCTCCGCTCATCATTTGCAATCCGGAAGCGTGCAAAAAAATTGTCTATTCGGACCCGGCTTTCGTCCATCCGGGAGATGTCGTCATGAAATTCCTTAAATAATCGGGGGAAAGAATGGAAACGTTTAGTGGAAGCGGGGTATCCGGAGGCGCGGTGATAGGGAAAATCTTCGCCTTCGGAAAGGAAGAAGGCGCACCGGAAAAAAAGGTTGTCGCCGATGCGGACAGCGAATTCAAAAGACTGCAGGCGGCCCTTGCGCTGGCAAAGGAGGAGCTGGAGCAGCTTTATCAGGATGCCGTCGTACAGGTCGGTGAAGAAAACGCCCGGATTTTCGAGATCCATCAAATGATGCTGGAGGATTTGGACTACCTCGAAAGCATCGAGCGTTTGATCAAAAAAGAAAAACTGACGGCGGAATATTCCGTTTTTGTAACGGCGGAGTTTTTTTCCGGTACCTTTGCCGAGATGGATGACGAATACATGAAGGCGAGGTCGATTGATGTGTTAGATGTCTCCAAAAGAGTCATCCGAAAACTCACCGGAACGTCTGAAAAGTGCCTGGAAAGCGCCGACGCCGTCATCATTCTGGCAGATGACCTGACCCCCAGCGAAACCATCCATCTGGATCCTTCAAAGGTTCTGGCCTTTGTGACGCGAAAGGGTTCTTCCAATTCGCATACCGCCATCCTTGCCAGAAGCCTCAATATCCCGGCAATCGTCAATGTGAATTTTTCCCCGGAAAGCCTGGATGTTTTTGACGGGAGAGAGGCAGCGGTAGACGCCGTAAGCGGCAGGTTTTATGTCGATCCGGATGAACAAACGATGCAGAGCATTGCGGCATTCATCAAGCAGCGGAACCTCGACCGTCAGGCGCTGGATGCACTGAAGGGCAAGGAAAATATCACGACGGACGGCAGAACAATCAGGATTTTTGCCAATATCGGCGGTAGGGAGGATGTCGAGAGCGTCCTGGAAAATGATGCCGGCGGTATCGGGCTCTTCCGGAGTGAATTCTTTTATCTGGGAAGGCAGGAAGCGCCTTCGGAGGAAGAACAGTTTGCCCACTTCAAAGAGGTCATCGAGCGGATGGCGGGCAGACAGGTGATTATCCGAACCCTTGATATCGGCGCGGACAAAAAGGTGGACTATCTGGGACTGCAGGAAGAAGAAAATCCGGCGCTTGGCTTTAGGGCCATCCGCATCTGTCTGCATCAGCCGGAAATCTTTCGGACACAGCTTCGTGCCATTTACCGGGCGTCCGTTTTCGGCAATGTGGGAATCATGTTTCCGATGATTACCTCCGTCGAAGAAGTCCGGTGCATCAAAGAGATTGTCAGAGAAGTCAGAGAAGAACTGATTTCTGAAAGAATCCCCGTCGGGAATCCGGAATTGGGGATTATGATTGAGACGCCTGCTGCGGCACTGATCAGTGATGAACTTGCAAAAGAGGTCGATTTTTTCAGCGTGGGAACCAACGATCTGACACAGTACACCCTTGCCATCGATAGACAGAATGAGAAACTCTCCGAATTTTACGACCCGCATCACAGAGGAGTGCTGATGCTGATTCAAATGGCTTGCGAAAATGCGCATAAAAACGGGATCTGGATCGGCATTTGCGGGGAACTGGCAGGTGATTTGGAACTTACAAAGACCTTTGTAGACATGGGAATCGATGAACTCTCGGTTTCTCCTGCCAAGGTGCTTTTGCTTAGAAAGCGGTAAGGACGCTATAAGAAAGGGGGATGTTTTTATCTGGAAGGGCAGGAAGGAGTATCTAAGAAAGGAGGCGTGTATGAAGAAAATCAATTATACCGTGACGGCGGAAGCCGGTATTCACGCAAGACCGGCAGGTCTTCTGGTCAAAAAAGCGGCATCTTTTAAGAGCAATATTAAAATCCTGCATGAACAACGCGGAAGCGAAGCCGATCTGAAAAGACTGATGGCGGTGATGGCTCTTGGTGTCAAGCAGGGAGATAGCATTGTGCTTTCCGTTGACGGCGAGGATGAAGAAGAAGCCGCGGATGCGCTGGAAGCTTTCCTGAAAGAAAATTTTTAGGACCAATATTCAGACTTGAACCAAAACAACCTGGTATTTACAAGAAAGGGGAAACACGATCATGATGAAGTATTTGCAAAAGCTCGGCCGCTCCTTGATGCTGCCCGTTGCCTGCCTTCCCGTTGCCGGTATACTGATGGGAATCGGCTATGCCCTGTCACCGAACGTCATGCAGGGTGGCGACATTACCGGCACCCTCGGCATTATCGGTTTCTTTTTAATCAAAGCCGGCGCCGCTTTAATTGACAACATGTCCTGGCTCTTTGCCATCGGCGTTGCCGTCGGTATGGCGGACGATAAAGACGGCACTGCAGGCCTTGCCGGCCTTGTCTCCTGGCTGATGATTACCACCCTCCTGGCTCCCGGCACGATTTCGGTGATGACGCAGGCCGATGCCAATCCCGCCTTCAATAAAATCAGCAACCAGTTCATCGGCATTCTGGCCGGCCTCATCGGCTCGACCTGCTACAATAAGTTTAAGAACACCAAACTTCCCGATGCACTTGCCTTCTTCTCCGGCAAGCGCTCCGTCGCCATTGTGACTTCTGTGGTTTCCGTGGTGGTAGCGGGAATCCTCTTCTTCATCTGGCCCTTCATCTATGGAGGACTGGTCATGTTCGGTGTATCTGTGGTCAAACTCGGTGCTGTGGGTGCGGGCATCTATGCGTTCTTCAACCGCCTGCTGATTCCGTTCGGTCTGCACCATGCGCTGAATTCCGTTTCTGGTTTGATGCGGCAAATATCAATGACCTCGGAAATTTCTGGGGCAATACCGGAACCCCCGGCGTAACGGGAATGTATATGTCCGGCTTCTTCCCCTGCATGATGTTCGGTCTTCCGGCCGCTGCCTTTGCTATGATTCGCTCCGCAAAGCCTGAAAAGAGAAAATATGCGGCATCCCTTCTGGGAGCGGCTGCCATCTGTGCCTTTATCTGCGGTGTGACCGAGCCCTTTGAATTTGCCTTTATGTTCCTTGCTCCGGGACTTTACCTTGTCTATGCTTTACTCTATGGCATTTTTACTATCCTCACCGTTGCATCGGGCTTCCGTGCAGGCTTCGCCTTCTCCGCAGGACTGACCGACCTGATTTTCAGCTCACACCTTCCTCTGGCGCAAAAAACCATTCTCATCATTCCGCTGGGCATCCTGGCAGCTGTCGTCTTCTATGCCGTCTTCCGCTTTGCCATTGTGAAGTTTGACCTCAAGACCCCCGGCAGAGAGGATGATGCCGATAATGCCGAGGAAATGAAGGCGGTGCTTACCAATGGCGATTTCACCGAGGTTGCAAAAATCATTCTGGAAGGCCTTGGCGGAAAAGAGAATGTTTCCTCTGTGGACAATTGCATCACCCGACTGAGAGTGGAAGTCAAGGATTACACGGCTGTCGACGAGAAGAAAATCAAATCCGCCGGGGTAGCCGGTATCATCCGACCCAGCAAGACTTCCGTACAGGTTGTCATCGGTCCCAAGGTACAATTCGTGGCGGATGAAGTTAACAGACTCATGTAATCAGATCGTGGAGGATGAAGTTAACAGACTCATGTAATCAGGCTTTGATTTTCTCTCTGCTCTTACAGGACAGGACAACCTCCCTGTAAAAGGGATGATATCACCTGAATAACGGATTTTCATGGTTGCATTTCCCATCATGCGGAAACATCGCATGGCGGGAAATGCAACTTTTTGGTGTCATTTTTCATTTGCGGCTTAATTTAAGGAGATATCTTTTTTCTCCATCAGGAAATCAACGATATTGATATGGCCGATTCCATCCCGGGAATAGTCGAACCGGTCCAGTGACAGTACATATTTTGGAGCCGCATCACTGATAGGGGTGAATGCGCCGAATTCCCTTTGAATGGTTTCCGGGCTATGTAAATAATAGGCTACCTGAATAAAGCACTTCTTCTGCCGTCGATTACCACGAAATCAACTTCTCCCTTATATGTCTTCCCGGTAAATACTTCATATCCTCTGGATATCAATTCATTGAATAGGATGTTTTCAAGAAAAAACGTGTCTTCAAAGTTCACAAGGTTTGTGTTTATCATACGAAAACCTGTATCGACAGCGTACTGCTTTTCTATATATGACATCGCATGTTTTCCAACGATATGAAACCGCTTCACTCTGTTGATTAAACAGGCCTTTTCCATCTTATCGAGATACCTGTATATGGCTTTTTTCTCAAAATACTCATCGTTTTCTGCATCAAAATAGGTCTCGATGTTTTTGCTGGAAAATTCTTTGCCTGCATTTGCCATTACATAATCGGAAAACTTCGTGAATTTCTGCCGGCTGACCTTTGATTTCTCTGTTATGATGTCCCTGTCAATAATACCATGATAAGTCTGTTCGATATACGCTTTGATATCAGCTTCCCGTTCAAACGAAAAACGAAGAGGAAGGCCTCCCCAGTTGATATAATCGTATATCAGCTCGTCTGGATCCACTTGTTTTCCGGTAAGTTGCAGGTATTTTGCTGCTTCCATGAAGGCAAATGGCATGACCCTGAACTCGATGCATCTTCCTACAAGCAATGATGCCATTTTGCCTGAAAGCATTTTGGAATTACTTCCAGTTACAAAAAGAGAACAATTCAGCAATGCCCTGAATGAAGTCAGCACCTTTTCGAAACTCCTTACATGTTGAACTTCATCCAGAAAAATATAGTACTTATCACTATCCTGAATTTTCTTTTTTATATATGCGTCCAGCTTAGTGGTAGTACGGATCTTCTCGAAACGGATGTCTTCAAAATTTACTTCTATGATGTGAGCCGCATCGATTCCTTTGCCGATCAGTTCGTCTTTGATCTGCGTAAGCAATACTGACTTCCCGCAGCGGCGGACGCCGGTAAGTACTTTTATGAGGTCAACATTATAAAACGGACGGATTTTCGACAAATAACGCTCTCTTGTAATGTACATCATTCACTGCTCCTCATGAGTTATCTTCTGTATTATGCCACAAATCAAAAAAAATTCAAGATTTGTGGCGATATAATGCGACTTAGATTTGAATTTTCTATTCGTCACAGAACCCTGAACCTGTTTACATCTACATTTGCCGGCGCAGTAACACCAGTCTCCTGTTTTTGTTCTTCAAGCAGATTACATTGGTGGACTGGATTCCCTTTTCTGTGACTCTACCGAAAGCAGCAGGATGGAGGCGAAAGTCATTCACGAAAAGCACCAAAGGATTGGAATGCGAAGCCCTTATCAGGTTTGGCATCTTTTTTTGTGTGTCATTCAGAGCGTCATCTAAATCATAGCTGAAGGTGCAGCCTCGGTCTGACAAGGATGAAAAAAAGAGACGTAATCTAAGAATCCCCCACCTTTTCAAAGATTTGTCACATTGTGGGAAGGACGGGCTTTCTTTACGATAGAAACAGGTCTTGGGTAGGTAGGTCGGAAGATCGATCATGAGGAGGAGAGGTATCGTGAGAATTGTAATCGGCTGCGATCCCAATGCGGAGGCAGAAAAGTGCGAACTGTGTCAATACATCATCGAAAAAGGTTATGGGGAGGTCACGGACTGCGGGAGTGAAGACCCCATTTATGCCAATGTCGCGATCAAGGTGGGAGAATTGGTGGCGGATGGCAGCTTCGATTGCGGGATCCTAATGTGCGGCACAGGACTCGGCGTTTCGATTGCGGCAAATAAGGTGAGAGGAGTATATGCAGCTCTTTGCGCTGATGTGTATTCCGCTCAGCGGGCGAGATTGAGTAATGATGCCAATATCCTGTGCATGGGAGCCTTTACGACGGGGAGCGCAGTTCGGAAATTGATTGTGGATGCCTTCCTGACCAACTGCTTTGTTCCCGGATGTTCCTCGCAGGAGAAGGTGAACAGGTTCAAGGAATATGACAGGAAACGCATTTAGGGAAGGTGGGAAGTAAATTGAGCTTGATCGAAATGAAGAAAATTCATAAAGACTTCTACGGGAACGAAGTTTTGCATGGGGTTGATTTTTCGCTCAAAGCAGGAACCGTCCATGCCTTAATGGGAGAAAACGGGGCTGGTAAATCCACCTTGATGAAGATCCTGGCAGGGGTGTATCAGGCATCCTCCGGAAGCGTGTCAATGAATGGGAGCGAAGTGCGGGTAGAGAACCCGACGGTGGCCCGCCATTTAGGGATTTCTATGATTCATCAGGAACTTTCCACAGAGCTGGAAATGTCGGTAGCTGAAAATATCTTTCTTGGCAGAGAGCCCGGTAAATATGGTCTCGTAGATTTTAGGCAGTTGTATGGTCGGACAAAAGAATTATTAGAAAGCATCGGCGTCTCTCTTGATCCGAGACAAAGGATGAAAAAGTTGCGGGTGGCGGATCAGCAGATGGTGGAGATTGCAAAGGCAGTATCGCAGGACGCCAAGGTGGTGATCATGGATGAACCCACCTCATCGATTACCAATCAGGAGGCAGAGCGTCTCTTTCAACTGATTGGTAAATTAAAAAGCCAAAATGTCGGAATCATCTATATTTCTCATAAGATGGACGAGATCTTTCAGATCGCGGATGAAATTTCTGTGCTGCGTGACGGATGTATGATCGGAACCTATGAAAGCGAAAAGATTACGGAAGAGGATCTGATTCGAAAAATGGTTGGTAGGGATCTGGGAGAGCAGTTCCCCAAGATGAATATAAAGATCGGAGAGGAGATTCTCACAGTAAAAAATCTTACCTTAAAAGGGCAGTATGAGGACGTAAGCTTTCATCTCCATCGGGGTGAAATCCTCGGGATGGTCGGCCTCGTGGGAGCTGGCAGGACGGAGATCATGAGATCTTTGTTCGGAATTACGCAGCCGGATTCCGGCGATATTTTACTCAAAGGAAAGAAAGTGGTTTTTCGGAATCCCAGAGAGGCGATGAATCATGGCCTTGCTTATGTAACAGAAGACAGAAAAGGCGAGGGTCTGATTCTGCCCATGAGTGTGGAAAAGAATATCACGATTGCCGCACTCGCACAATTCGCAGAAAAAGGGTTTCTTTTACGAGATAGAGAAAGCAAGGTAGTGGAAGAGCAGATCGCAAATCTGAATATTAAAGTCGCCAGAAAAGCACAGTCGGTCAAGTCGCTTTCGGGGGGGGGAATCAGCAGAAGGTGGTCATAGCAAAATGGATGATCGCCAGGCCGATGATTTTGATTTTCGATGAACCCACAAGAGGGATTGATGTAGGAGCCAAGGCGGAAATCTATAAAATCATGTGCGACTTTGTAAGTAAAGGCAATGCAATCATCATGATCTCTTCTGAGATGCCGGAGGCGATGGGAATGTCGGATCGGATTCTTGTTCTCAGCAATCATCGCGTCAGTGGAGAGATTCGCAAAGAGGAGTTCAGTGAGGAAAGGTTGGCAACGCTGCAGTTCAAATACATGCAGAAGGGGAGCGGAGAGGGAATAGCATGAAACAGAATAAACGATTTCAGAATGAAAAAGTGACAAAAAAACAGTTCGTGTCCATGTATGGTTCATTGATTGGGCTTCTGTTGCTGGTTGTTGTAATCTCCGTGCTGAGACCGCGTTTTATCAGTGCTGCCAACTTGAGGAATGTCATCCGAATTGCATCCATTAACGGACTGTTGGCGATCGGAATGACCTTTGTGATATTAACGGGAGGAATTGATTTGTCAGTCGGTGCTGTCATGGGATGTGCAGGGATGTATTCGGCTTATTTTGCACAGGCAGCAAAGGGATATCCTCCGATTGTTGCCGTTCTGATTGGTTTACTGATCGGACTGGGATTCGGGCTTTTCAATGGCTGGATCATTGCCTACCTGAAGGTACCTGCTTTTGTAGGAACATTGGGTTCTATGAGCATCGCCTCCGGTCTTACCTTCCTGCTCACAGACGCCAAACCCATTCCCAACCTGTCGGAAGGATTCAAGAAGATGGGCGGAGGAAATTTGGGCATGATTCCGATCCCGATCATGATGATGAGTGTCGTGCTTCTGGTCTGTTTCGCACTGCTCTACAAACGAGATACGGACGATATATCTTTGCGGTGGGAGGAAATCTGAATGCCGCACACGTTTCGGGAATCGACACCAAAAAAATTATTGGTTCTGTCTATGTCATTGCAGGCGTACTCTCGGCTTTTGCGGGAATTATTACGACTGCTCGCGTAACTTCCGGGGTGACTTCCACAGGGAAGGGATATGAAACGGATGCAATTGCAGCAGTGGTGATTGGAGGCACCTCTCTGACAGGTGGAAAGGGAAGACTTTGGGGGACCATCGTAGGTATTCTGATCATGCAATTTCTTTCGAACGGATTGGATATGCTGGGGGTGAATGCCTATTATCAACTGCTGGTGAAAGGCTTTGTGGTAATCGGAGCAGTGATGCTGGATGGTCTTAGCCAGGACTAAGAACCAGATGATGGGAAAGGTGCAAGGATGCATCAACCGATCGAATCATATGCTGCGCAAAGAGCATTGAGGAAACTATATCAATTTCATTCAAGAAGGAGGTTTACATGAAACTGGGGAGCTTGAAAAAGTGTATGGCTGTTGGGCTGGTGATTGCCATGTCCCTCGGCGTCGGAGCTTGTGGAAATACGCAACAAGCGGGAGATAGTGCAGAAACGAAATCGTCGGCGATAGCAAGTACACAGGCTGTTGCATCGAGTGCGTCCTCGGAGGATGGCGAAAACAAAGCCGGGAAAGGAGAGGACACAGCAAGTAGCACAGGGAAAGTGGCTTCGCCCGACGATGTAGTACCGGAGGCCAAGGGGATGAAATCGGTGCAACCTATTATACCCTTCAGACGGAATTCTGTATGAGGATGGACAATGCTGCCAAAAAGTGGGCAAAAAACAATGGAGTGAATTACAAGTCGTATGACGGAAATAATGATGCAGCTACACAGCTGGATCAGGTAGAAACCATGATTGCAGACGGCGTGGATGCAATTATCCTCAACCCGCAGGATGCGGATGCCTGCTCTGCATGCGTGAATGCGGCGGTGAAAGCAGGGATTCCGATTGTCGGAGTAAATACCATGGTAAACAATGATAAGCTGACGGGTTACTGTGGATCCCAGGACGTGTCTGCCGGCGAAGAAATCATGAAATATATGATTCAGTATATGAATAAAGATGCATTTAACATTGTAGTCATTGAAGGACCCATGGGGCAGTCGGCACAGCTTCAGCGTATCGAAGGAATCAATAATGTGCTTAGAGATTATCCGAAGATTCAAATTCTTGCACAGAATACGGCGAACTGGTCGCGTTCCGAGGCAATGACCTTAATGGAGACATGGATCACGACACACGGAGATAAGATTGATGCGGTGGTTGCGGAGAATGACGAAATGGCACTTGGTGCTCGTGAAGCCATTGAGGCGGCCGGAATGGACATTCCGTGTATTGGCATAGATGGGATTACGGATGCGGTAAGTGCAGTTGGAAATGGAAATGATTGCCTCGGATTTTCAGAATGCGGAAGGACAAATTTCGGGAGCTTTGGAAACGGCGGTGAAAGCAGTGAAAGGTGAGAAGTTTGAAAAAGAGGAGTGGATTCCGTTCGAAATGATTACGCCTAAGAATTACAAAGATTATCAAAACAGATATTGATCCATTATTTTCATCGCAGCGTGTCAATGGAGGGGAAGAGAAGGAATTGGCATTGCTTCCCCTCTTTTCTTATAAAAGGAGAGACTAGGATGTTACCTTATGCGGGAGTGGATTTTGATTTCTCATTAGAAGGAAAAACGGCAGTGATTACCGGAGGCGCAGCCGGAATCGGATATGAAACAGCAAAATTCTTTCACGAAAAGAAGGTCAATGTGGTTCTGGCGGATCTGAATCCAAACCTCGAAACGATAGCCGGATCCATCGGTGACCATACGGAATATGTGATTGGAAATGTCTGTGACCATGATTATCCGAAAAAGGTAATCGAAAAAGCCTGTGAGACCTTTGGGCGCATGGATATTCTCGTGAATTGCGCGGGAATTGTAGCACTGGACAATGCAGAAAGCCTTAGTGAAACGGATTGGAATCGGACGATGGATATCAATTTGTCTGCTTGCTTTTTTATGGCACAGGCGATCGGGAAATACTGGATAGAAAATAAAATAGGCGGGGGTTGTATCGTGAATATGGCCTCTCAAGCCGGAGTGATTGCACTAGATAAGCATGTGGCATATTGTGCAGCCAAGGGAGGCATTATTGCCATGACCAAGGTTCTGGCAAAGGAGTGGGGAAAATACGGAATACGTGTCAATGCGGTTTCTCCCACAGTGGTTCTTACAGAACTGGGGCATAAGGCGTGGGATGGACCGGTGGGAGAAGCCTTAAGAAAACCATTCCGGGAGAACGTTTTGCAGAGCCGGATGAAATTGCAGCTGTCATTGCTTTCCTCTGCAGCAAGGCGGCCGGGATGATTACCGGGCATAATCTTCTGGTAGATGGTGGTTTTACAATACAGTAAACCGATTGACCATTGACGGTAACGGTTGACGAATAGGAGAAGAACAATGCAAAGAATTTTAAATAATGCAGATGATATCGTAGACGAATGCACACAAGGGTTCGTGAAGGCACATAGCGATATCGTTTCCTTCACGGAAAATCCTCGTGTCGTGAAGGCAAAGGAGATTGCAAGTCATAAAGTAGGAGTGATTACAGGGGGAGGTTCGGGACATAAGCCTGCCTTTGTCGGATATGTAGGAGAAGGACTTTGCGATGCGGTTGCCATCGGGGAAATCTTTTCCTCACCGACAGCAAATGCTTTCTTAGATGCTGCAGTGGCCGCGGATCAGGGAAAAGGTGTCGCCTGCCTGTATGGTAATTATTCCGGTGACAATATGAATGTGAAGATGGCCATTAAGATGGCACAAAAAGAGGGATCACGATCAAAACAGTGGTTGCCAATGACGATGTTGCCTCTGCTCCCAGGGAAACGCCGGAGAAACGCAGAGGGGTGGCGGGAGAGATCTTTATGTGGAAGTGTGGTGGAGCCATGGCAGCAGAGGGGGCCGATCTGGACGAGGTGATCCGCGTAGCACAAAAAGCGATTGATCATACCCGCTCTGTTGGAATCGGGTTGAAACCATGCACGCTTCCGGCAGTAGGGCATCCGAATTTTGAGATTGCAGAGGGAACAATGGAATTAGGAATCGGGCACCACGGGGAACCGGGAATCAAGGTGGTCCCTCTGGCATCCGCAGCGCAAATGGCGGAGGAGATGCTGAATATTATCCTTCCGGATTACCCTTTTGAGAGAGGGGATGAGGTAGATGTATTGGTTTCGGGACTGGGAGCCACTCCGGTTCAGGAACTGTATGTCTATTACAACGAGGTGGACAAGCTTCTTAGGGAAAAGGGGATCAACGTTCATAGATCCTATGTGGGAAATTATTTTACATCCTTAGAGATGATGGGAGTCACCCTTACCATGATGAAACTGGATGAGGAGTTGAAAAAGCTGATGGATGCACCTGCTTACAGTATGGGGTTCAAGCAAAGATAAAAAGGCGGAGAAGGGATGAAGAGTTTCAAAAATGCGGACGGCAAACCGATCTTAATCAAAATGGTACAAGCCATTCAAGAGAATAAGGCCTATCTCGGAGAGGTAGATGGATTAATCGGGGATGGGGATCATGGCATGAATATGAATAAAGGCTTTACGGTTTTCAAAGACCGGTACGCAGATCAAAACTATAGTTTCACGGAGGGTCTGGAGGAGCTGGGGAAAATCCTGTTAAACGAAATAGGAGGCTCGATGGGGCCGATCTATGGAACGATTTTTATGGAAATGTCGGAGGTGGGAAAGGATCAGGTGGAAATTACCTTAACCGATTTCAGCAATATGCTACAGGCGGGACTGGCAGGTTTAATGGATATTGTAGATGCGAAGGTGGGGGATAAAACGCTTGTAGACACCCTGTCTCCCGCTGCGGAAACGATCAAGCAGGCAGCGGATCAAGGAGAAAGCTATGAGACTGCGCTACCCAAAATGAAAGAGGCAGCGATCAAGGGAAGAGATTCCACGAAGGATATGATCGCAAAGTTCGGACGATCCGCACGACTGGGAGAGCGTTCTCGCGGTGTGCTGGATGCGGGGGCTACCTCCTGTTGCATCCTGCTCTGTGCAATGGCAGATGGTATGATGGAACTGTTGTAAATAGAACGGCGAGGCCTCATGGTGGAAAGAATCATGGGGCCTTTCGCACACTTGATGCGCAAGGACTGCAAGAGGAAGAAAGAGCTCTTCGTGATGCACAAGTCGAGGAGCAGTTTGAAAAGCTTTTTGCAAATCGGTCGTGAGCTTATTTTTGATTTGAGAGTCGGATAGACGATAAAAACCAAATACACCTCTGGAATAATGATCATCTTTAAAGCTAAGCTGAGAGAAGAGCCGAATGCTATTCTCATATTCCAGTAGAAAAAATTCCTTGTCTAAATCCGATGCAAGATGATATTGAGGTAACGCCAATTTTTCTTCGGCAATCTGTATTTCTTTTAGAGCCTTCCCGGACCGATGGGCAGGCACAAAGGAGTCTGCAAGATAGAGTAACTGTAAAATAGCATGAATAAAGCGATCTTCGAAAGGCTTATGCTGCTGATATCGAAGCTTTCTTAGATGGGAAACCGTCTCGTAGCCAGGGGCGGAGGTTTGCAGTTTGACGAAGATTTTTTCTCTTTGTTTCCGATCCGTGACAGAAAAGTATTCGTGGAAAACAGGATCCATTTTTGCCTCGCAGGTGTGATTAGATCTTGGGTGAATTTTACCAATACTAAGTCGAATTTGAAATAAAAATTCAGGTGATTCTTACAATATGATATCATAAATGGCATTGGGGAGGTAGGGGAATGGGTAGGAGAATTCATAAGGTTCTCATTGTAGAAGATGAGAGAAATATCGGTATTCTGATTCAAAAATTAATCCATTGGCAGGAGCTGCATATAGAACTGGTGGGCGTATTGGAGAATGGGGAGGCCGCACTGCAGGTCATTGGCGAGAAAGAACCGGATATCGTCCTGACCGATATTAAAATGCCGAAATTAGATGGGCTGGGATTGATTGCAGCCTGTAAAGAGCGTGGGTATGATATTCGCTTCATTATCATTAGCGGGTATAAAGAATTTGATTATGCGCATAGGGCAATCGGCTATGGGGTGGACAGTTATTTGCTGAAGCCCATTCAGGAAATGGAGTTGAATGCAACCATTCAGGCTGCGATTGAGAAGACAGACCAGCAGAACACATTGGACAAGAAGGAAGATCTGCTGTTGCAGGTGGAGGAAAGAGAGAAACAAATCAAACGCAATTATATGAAATGTGCTTATACATAGAGGGGAGGAGATAGAGAGCTATCCTTTTGTTGTTAAAGACCATCTTTATCGGGCGATCAGCATAAAGCTGGATTATCTGAATTTTTTACAGACAGATGCCAGGCAGGATGAACTCGTAATGAACCGGGTGATTCAATTGACGGAAAGTAATTTCATGCAACTAAGTGGCGCGGATCTGACTTATGTGAAAAGTAAGCTGCGATTATGCTGTCTCTTGGGGTATCACACAAGGGAGAAAGGGAGGGTGAATTCTTTACTGAATTCGCTTCTCACGATGCTTCAGGAGCTGATGATATCGGTAGGACAATACGTCGTTACCATTGGCATGGGAGTAGAAACCAACCATGGAGATGAGATCAGCCGTTCCATTGCGGAGTCCTGCGATGCACTGTATTACCGATTGACCTATGGAACATCCAGGCTGATCTTTTATGATTGCGTGGAACAAAGTGAGATTGACCAGGAGGAACAGGCGCAGCTGGATCGTGTTCTCACGGTCATTCGACGAGATACGCCGACGAATCAGCATCATACGATTGAGAGCATGGTGCGTGACTACTTTTCACCTGTGCGTCCCGTGAGGCAGGATGCTGTTCGGATTTATCATGCAGCAAAGAAGATGGTGGATGTCTTTTTTGATTCGATTGAAATTGCAGAACGAGAAGAAAAAAAGCAGAATGTTTTAGATTCTTTGGAGCATTGCAATCGGTTCTCGCAATTATCCCATTTATTAACCGGAACCTTTCGGGATTGCATGAAGGAATCCAGTGAAATGGCACAAAGAAGATCCAGCAAGCCCGTTCGATTTATCGAAAATTATTGTGAGACACACTTTGCAGATAAAATTACGCTGGATGATATGTCAGCGATGCTGGAGATGAATCCCGATTATTTAAGCGATCTATTTAAGAAGGAAACGAACAAGAATTTCAGTACATATATTACAGAGATTCGGATGCATCATGCGAAGAAATTGCTTGTGGAATCGAATGAAACAATTGCATCGATTGCGGAAAGGGTCGGTTATGCAGACCCGAAATATTTTAGTCAGCTGTTCAAAAAAACAATTGGAGTCAAGCCAATCGTATATCGACAATTGCGTGCATAGATGCGCAGGAATAAGCGGGGGAAAAATGATCGTGATAAACCTTATCTTCTTGCTATTGTGGATCAATTTGGGAATGGATGCCGCATTCCTGATCGGGCAAAATGATCCCCCGGTTTCGTTTCTGCTTCTTTTGTTTCCGGGAGGGATTCTCTTTCTCTATTGGAAATCCATTATGGAACCCTTCTTAAGCATTCGAAAGACATGGACGGGGGAGGAAGCGGAGTTTGATCATCAAATCCATAAGCTCTCAAGAGAAGTATTTGGAAAAAATCTGGCTGTTTTCATCCATGAGTGTTTAGAGTTGAAAACCAGAAAAAATAACGCTGAAATCTTTGATAAACAATCTCAGCTGACGGCGCTGCAGACACAAATCAATCCTCATTTCCTGTATAACACGCTGGATACGATTCGAGGAATGGCCATGCAGCACGATATCCGAGATGTTTCGGACGTGATCGGGACACTTTCCTCTTTCTTTCGATACAGCATCAGCGGGAAGGGGAGCCTGGTACATATACGAGATGAATTAAAGAATATCAATGATTATATGAAGATTCAGCGTTATCGTTTCCATGATCGATTTCAGTTAAATATTGTCGTGGATGAAGAGGATAAGCGAATCTTTGATTTTTATATACCGAGATTGATTCTTCAACCGGTGGTGGAGAATGCAATTGTTCATGGACTGGATGATGTTCTCGAAAATGCGAATGTCACAATTGATATTACGGTGGCTGATGTTTTGCTCATCACCGTTTCGGATAACGGCATCGGGATGAGTCTTGAGGAACTGGATGCGCTGAATGCAAAAATTCATTCAGATGATTTGAGCATGCTGCGGAGAAAGGATTCGCCAGGAATGCGACATGGTACCGGAATTGCCTTACCCAATATCAATAAACGTATTATTCTGTTATATGGAAGAAAATATGGATTGAATGTATATAGTTCCGAAGGGCATGGAACAGATGTGGAAATCGTTTTGCCCATCGATAATCACGGAGAGAGAAATGAACAGGATCTTACTAAGGATTAACAATTTAAACATAGAAGACAGTGTTTATGGAAAATTGAATTATTTCTCTTTGTCATTATGCAGCCAACAAATTTTGGGGCTGGAAGGGCTGAACCGTAGTGGAAAAATGGCAATTATCCAGGCTTTGAAGGGGAATTTAGAAGCTAAATGGGCGTGTGCTGCCGTGTATTTCAAAAATCTGAGGATCGATAATCCGGTGGAATTGGAGAAGAAAATCAGCTTTCTGGATTTCGATCTTCCCCTTGATTTGGACTGGTCGGTATATGAGTTTTTACAGCTGGGAAATACAAGCTTCTTTTTGAACAAGAAGTGTAGAAACGAAATGATCAACAAGGCAAGGGAGGACTGCCTTGCTTTCTCTTTTTCCATTGACGTACGTAAGAAAATGAGAGATTTAACCGCTATGGAAGATCGAGCGGTAAGATTCATGAAAGCGGCTAGAGACCCGAAGGAAATCATTGTGATTGAGGATGCGGGCTATGGGCTTACCGGTTCGGATTTGGAAACCTATAGAGGGTTATTGAATAAAACAGCGCAGGCAGGAAAGGGAATCTTGCTATCGTTTCACAAAAATGACGTCATTCGACATGTTTGTAATGAATATCTGATTTTACGAAGAGGAAGAGTGGTGAAAAAATGCACCAAAATCTCCTTAAATCAGGAAAGCGAACAGGATTTTGTCTTAGGAAATACGCTTCGTCAGAAGATGGATTCTATGGAAAAAGATGAAGATTACCGCCTAAACAGGTGCGCTTCGTCCAATAATCTCTATGATGTCAAATTATGGGCGAATTCCGGCAGGGAAAAGGTTTTTTCCTTTACCGGGGGACAAATTCACGCCTATATCATTGAAGGTACGCAATCATCGGATGATTTTTTTGAGGTCCTGTGTGGCCGAAGAGTACGCAAGGATGTTGCTTACCAATTAAACGGTGTTCCATTTCACGGAAGAAATATGAGGGATTTTATTCAAAAGAAGATCGTTTCGATCAAAATATCGGAACTGGATCATGAGATTTTTGGCAAGATGACGGTTCGTGATAACTTGATGATACCCTTAGACGGCGGGATTTCGGCTCTTACTTATTTTAGATTTGGAAAATCAATGGGGGATGTATTATGTAGCGAGATACCATACGGAAGCTTTGTTGCCAGTCGGTGCATCGGAAGAGAAGATGTGAACAGGCAAATGATCATCCTGATGAATCGGTGGCTGGTATTTAGGCCGAAGGTTTTGGTCGTGGATCATCCTTTCAAAAATTGTGACACCTACGGTGTTTACTTGATGAAAGCCTTTCTAAAGCGTTTTACAGAGATCGGTACAGCGGTCATCCTTGTCTCATCCGACCCGGAGTACTGTGAGAGTGTCGCCGACTGGATTGATTTATCGACGATTTTGATAAAAGAGGTTTCATGAGTGCTTTCGGAGGAAAAGACTTCTCCTGCTAACGTGCGGGGGCTCTGCCCCCTGATTACGTATCCGTGCTTACTTCCACGATATTTCAAGATTGCGATTATTTGCTACGCAATCCTTTAGATACAGATTGATTAAGGTCTGATACGGAATACCCGTATTCTCTGCTTTGCTCTTAAAATAAATAATTACCTTTTCAGTTCCTTGGAGGAGGTCGGGGGGCAGGGGCAGAGCCCTACAAAGCATCGAATTATCAATAAGTGGAGAGGTGGAATTGCGTATAATCGGTGAGGATGAGGGGTTCTTGACAGTCTCTGCCAGGATTTTGGGATGAATACGACAACTGCAATTAATGTTTTTGCGCGGGCCGTCGTGCTTGCACCCATGACTACGTTTCTGCATATACTTCCGTTGAAAAACGCACCTGATTGGTTCGATATATTGTTTTTAAGAACCAATACGCATATAGTATAAAAAGGAGTGGTGAAAAGGAGATAAAAAGGAGGTGGATCGAATGGCACAAGCAACATTCAGCGTTCGAATGGATGAAGCACTCAAGCGGGAGTTTGACAGTCTCTGCCAGGATTTTGGTATGAATACGACAACGGCAATTAATGTCTTTGCACGGGCCGTCGTGCGGGAGCGGAGAATTCCTTTTGAAATTTTCTCTCCCCAGGCTGTAGTCACAAGGGAAGGGGCTATGCAGGCGTTTTCTGCCCTACGTGCCCAGGCCAGGGAAAATGGCATATCGAATATGACTATGGACGAGATTAATGAAGAAATCCGGCAGTACCGTGAGGAGGCGGAGAAATGATCTGCTATGCGGTAATCGATACAAACGTACTGGTATCGGCAATGCTTTCTAGCCGTGACGATGCCGCTACCGTACAGGTGGTAGGGAAGATGCTCCAAGGTGCAATCATCCCTATTTACAGCAACGCCATCACAAAGGAATATCGAGAGGTTCTGAGAAGACGGAAGTTTGGCTTCTCAGTGGAATTAGTAGATTACCTTCTCTCCGCCTTGGAAATGTACGGTATTCTGGTTGATCCATCCCCTTCGGGAGTAGTGCTACCGGATATAAAGGATGTTCCATTCTATGAAGTGGTTCTGGCAAAGCGAGACGATGCCGCCTATCTGGTTACGGGAAACATTAAGCACTTTCCTCGTGAGCCATTTATCGTAACGCCTCGTGAACTGCTTAATATTCTAGAGGAAAGTAGTGGAAAGAATCAATGAATCGGAAATAGATCCGACCAAAGAGAATATTATAGCTATGAAGCATCTACAGGAAAAATCATAAACCTTGAATCATGGCTTCTACCGCTTCCATGATTTTGCACGACCACTTTTTGCCTTTACCTCAACAGGAATCAGGGAAGCTGTTGAACGGATAAAGAAATCCTCTTCCAAGGTGGAATCCTCTTTCTTGAAATAGAACACTTTATGCCAAGTTTGATGGAACAATAAAAACGAAAGGAAAAGCATAATCCAGATAGCAGGTAGAAGCTAGGTAGAATAGTACCTATTTATGCTAATTTCATACAGTAATTACCGTGAGAACGGACTTTAAAAAAGCGTTAATGGAGATTGATTCATTGACGTTTTTTTATTTTGCATTGTCACAGCAGATACCGAGGCATGGTTTTCCTTCTCTTCTCCTCCCTTCTCTTTTCTTCCTTCTTCCCCTAGAAAGAAGAGAAAAAGAAAGAACCAAAGAAAAAGAGAATAAAGATATACCCTATTAACTGATGTGTACAGATGCATCAAGGAAACTGATATCGACAAGACCTATTCCATGCCAAAACAGTACGTTAGTTATCGCAAGCCCAGAAGAATAACACAGGCAAGAAGGGATCAGATCAGATCACAAATGGCTGATATGAATAACAGCCGTAACAAACAGTAATAGGAGGTTTCACATGAGCGAAAACGAAAAGATTTATGGGTATGCAAGGGTTTCAACAAGGGAGCAGAACGAGGACAGACAGATCCTTGCATTGATGGAGATGGGAGTTCCCCAGAGCAACATCTATTTGGACAAGCTGTCAGGGAAGGACTTTGAGCGTCCACAGTACAAGAAGCTCCTCAAAAAGCTGGATGTCAATTCTGTTTTATTTATCAAGTCCATCGACAGGCTGGGACGTAACTATCATGATCTCAGTGATCAGTGGCGTATCATCACCAAGGAAAAAGGTGCTGACATTGTAGTTATTGACATGCCTCTCCTTGATACAAGGCGTGAAAAGAGCCTGCTGGGAACATTTATCAGTGATTTGATACTTGCACTACTCTCATATGTGGCAGAAACAGAGTACCAGACAATTCATCAGAGACAGGCTGAAGGAATTGCTGCTGCGAAGGCAAGAGGGGTAAAGCTGGGGAGACCGCCAAAACCGTTGCCTGAGAATTTCCATGAAGTCTACCAGAAATGGAAGGCTGACAAGATATCAACTGAAGAGGCTGCAAGACTAGTAAACATGCCTACTTCAACATATCGTTATAGGGCAAGCATTTACAAGAATACCACATTGTTGTAAGCACACTTTTCCGCAAGAAGGTGTACTTTTTTGTTTTTCTCAACATTCTATATAATATCATTTCCGTGTATTCATTTCTATAAGAAACAGGATTATTGCTGAGTTTTTGAAAGATTCTTTCATGGAGAGAAAACACACCGCCAAAAAGTACACTATATTGCGTATGAAAAGGACGATGAGTACACGGATATGAAGGTTGTATCAAGAAAAAGTGTTTGTCGTTTTATGATTTGCAGCTTTATTGCATTTATAAATGCAGTCTGTACACAAGCGGTAATCAATCACGCCTGTTTGGATGGGATTACTTACAGAGAAGGAGCTGGATACTTATGTTTTTGTCGGGCTTTGCTGTATCGCTAATCTTTACAGGTTTATTAGATTGCTTATCTGTAAAACAGGATTTCCTTCTTAAATCACCCAAATTGTTTTATATATTGCCAGTTATGTTTTTTTTATGCTGGTTGCCGTATTTGATGACCTATAATCCAGGACTTGTAAATTATGATACTGTAAATCAGGTTTTGGACTTCATGGATGGAGTATCGGCAGTCCCTTTTGGATATGTAGGAGGGCAAGAAGAGGTGGTGGTGCAGTATAATGCGCATCATCCTGTCTTTGTAACACTGATTTTTGGTACATTTATTAAGATAGGTGTCATATTGGGGAACCCATCAGTTGGACTTTTTATGTACATAATTGTGCAGATGATATTAGCAGCTATTATCTTTAGCTTTGCAATTAAGTATTCTTCTGAATTGGTTGGAAATTCTGAATCAGTCAGCATTGCATTAGTGGCTTTTTTTGCGCTGTGTCCTGTAATCCCATATTATGTTTGCATAATGCTAAAGAATTCATTGCATTCTTTGTTGTCTGTGTTGTTTGTATTGGTTTATCTGAGAATGACGTTAAAACCAGAGGCATTGTCTGTTAAAGAAAAATTATTGTGGTGTATAACATCAATTCTTTTGCCACTTACTCAGAATACTGGAATTTACCTTGTGATACTCACAAGCATCCCACTGGTTATCAAAAACGTAGCTAATAGCAGAAAATTCCTGAGTTGTACACTTGCAGCAGTTGTATTGATGATGCTATTTATTACAAAAGTGCTTTATCCGGTATGCAATATATTTCCGGGTGGAAAGCAAGAAATGTTGGGTACATTGTTTCAACAGACTGGTAGGTATGTCCGTGACTATGGTGATGAAGTAACACAGTCAGACATAGAAGCTATATCAGCAGTAGTAGATTATGATGTTCTCAAGAATAATTTTACATTTGACACCACAGATACTATCAAAGCAACATATAATCTTCATGCCTCAAAACAAGAGCTAATTAACTATTTAATGGTGTGGTTTAAGCAGGGTTTAAAGCATCCAGATGCATATTTTAGAGGTATTCTTCCAATTTGTGGACAGTTTTTTGCGATGGGATATGATGTGGGAATATTTGATCATATACCGACAGCTGAAGGAATTTGGACACAAATCAAACATGTAAAACCTGATGAGGAACGTTCCGTTGTTACGGATTGGTACTATTGGATACGATCATTCCCGCTCATTAGTTTGCTGTTTCAGCATGCGCTATATGTCCTGTGGATTCCGATGTATGCAATATATAGGAAACTGATTTCTGGGGGGAAGAGTTTGTTATTTATTGTACCATTCGTTGTGAATATCTTGTTTGTGGTTGTGAGCCCAATGGGATATTCTAGATATGCGCTATCGTTGATATTCACATCACCTATTTTGCTGTATATAGTTCTAAAGATGAAATTATTTACGATTAGCGATTAATAAAAGCAAACATGATAACAGAGCAAAGCAAAGAGGATTATTCACAAACGGAATAGTCCTTTTTTCTTTGCCCTGCGCAGGACAATAATAACATTTTTTTACAAGGAGGATCGTGTATGATCAATAACGAAGTAACTGTCAACAAGGGCATTGTCCATGCCGAGCATGTCCAAAAGGGGAAGCTACACTTCCCCTTCGGCGCAGAAATAAGCGCCTACTCTATTGTCCGCTCACAGCCCATGATAACGACGAGCTTCGCCGTTATCGTGCCCTGAGAGCTCTACGTGCTGCCGAGAGGAGGTGGGGCGATGCCAAAGTTCTTGAGCACGCGAATATCCGTCGTCAGCCGAGGAGGCGGAAGTAAAGGCGGGGGAGGCGGATCTGCTGTAGATGCTTCGGGCTATATGGATCGTGAGGAGCGTGAAAGCGAATATGACGGTCACAAGTATTACCCTGATGCAAAAGAGGATCTGGTCCACAAGGAAGTAGATCTGCCAGACAATGCCCCAAGGGAATATCAGGATCCTAACGTGCTCTGGAACGCTGTTGAAATGGTGGAAAAAATAAGAACGCCCAGCTTTGCAGGATGATGAAAGCATCATGCCAAATAGCTGGTCTTATGAAGTCGCCAAGGAGACTGTAAGGCAGTACGTCAAGGGTATGTGTTGTGAATGGGCAATCCATGACTCCGTAAACAAGCATTGTTGAGCTTATCGACAAAGTTGTTAAGCGTCATAATTTCCTGAAACTGCCACTTGTGAGCGGCGTTTTTCTTGCCAAGGTTTCCAACAGGCAGATGCTCCAGGATCCGAACAATATGATCAGCTTCTTGGAGAAAAATGACATCAAGAGCTTTGATGAACTGCACAGCTTTAGTGACGGGCATTTGGCAGAGTACAACAAGCTTGCTGCCAAGTATTCTGGGTATGGCAACCAGATCAAAAGCCTGCTGGCTAAGATTGAAGCCTATGACCGTATCAAGCCGTTCCTCGATGTTGTTAGAAAGAGCGAGAGCCTGAAAGGTCTTGCCAAGTGGAGGTTTGACAGGGAAAACAGATCAATGCTGGATGAATATCCTGCTCGGCTTAAGGAGTTTCGAAAGGTAGTTCCAAAGGGCGAGAAGATAGATCCTCAGAAGTGGCAGAAGGACATGGAAGCCCTCATTGACAAGAGAGAGGACATGGAAGGTCTGCTCCAGAAAGAGGTGGGAGATCTTGCCTGCGTTGAAGTCATCGATTTTAACAAGAAGAATGAAGAGCGTGAGCACAGTAATGAGGTTCATGCCAAGGAGAGATCCATGGAACGTGAACGGAATCCATCACGGAAAAGCCATCAGGCAGAAAGGTAAGTGGGAGGACTTTAGGTCGCAAATTGCGACCTCAAGATACCCCTTCTATCACCTATAAAGTTTGCATTAAATCGCCTCTTTGCTAATTGTAAGGCTTTTGGTAGAGTGTATTATTAGTTTGAAGGAGTAGGTATGGAAGCAGAAAAAAATATTGTAAATAGTGAAGGTCAGCCCGAGCAGCAAACTGAAGCTCAAGTAAACAAAATTGTCGATGACCTTACACTGTTTGATGATGACCTAATGTCATTGGTTTTTGACGAGAATATTCCTGCTACACAGCTTATACTTAGGATTATACTTAATCGCCATATTATAGTTAAGAGCGTTGAGGGACAGGATGAATTAAAGAATCCGCTTGTGAGAGGCAGAGATATCAGGCTCGATGTCCATGCTATTGATGAGGATGGAGAAGAAATTGATATCGAGGTGCAGGGCGATTCAGATGGGGCACATGTAAGAAGAGCAAGATTTCACAGTGCTATGGTCGATTCAAGAATGCTTGAGGCAACGGATGATTTCAAAATGCTGAAAGATTCTTACGTGATATTTATTTATAAACATGATAAATTCCGTAAAGGATTACCGATATATAGAGCAGACAGAACAGTTTAGAGACGGGAAAACCTTTAAATGATGGTTCACATATTATTTATGTGAACGGAATGTACAAAGGGAATGATGAAATAGGTAAGCTGATTCAGGATTTTCATGCGAAGACGTCAGAAAACATGAATTATAAAGAATTAGCCGACGGTGTTCATCATTTCAAGGAGACAGAGGAAGGACGTGATATTGTGTGTGAATCAGTAAGAAAATATGCGGAGCAAGAATCGAAGAAGAGTGCTGAAGCTAGCAGAATAGATACTTTGGTTAAGAGCGTAAAGAACCTGATGGAAACCACATCGGTTACGTTAGATCAGGCCTTTAGTAATTTGTGCATCTCGGATACTGATAAGCTAATCATTTCCAGTAAGCTTCAGAAGTAACAAGTTAATATTGTAATATGCACATGAAGCAGTAGATCAGAAACATGGTCTGCTGCTTTATTTTTGTGCCGATATAAACGTATTTCCGATAAAAACCGTAGAACATATTGTTTTTTATTTTATGCAAAGGAGGTATCTCATGTATAAAACAAACTATTCAGTAACTTTCGTCTATGACGGAGTAAAGTCCGCCAAAGAAGTCCTGACCGAAGCTATCATTGCGCAGGTCAGAAGAAAACTTGATTCAGATATAGAGATTATCGATGGAAAGGAATATAATATCCCCCTTTCGACACCCTCTTGACTTCAATCCCCATGTGGTCTAAGATAACGCCGGTATGTAAATGGTGCTGCAAAGACTACGAAACACAGTGAGCGTCGGGCTCTTCTAAAAGAGGGGAGTGCCTTTCGGATCTCTTGCAGCACGGATCAGTTCACTTCTTTAGGGGGACCAAATGAATCAGAGCCAAATTATCACGATCATCGTCACACTTGTTTGCCTTGCCATGGTGATACAGCCGATCCTGTCAATCAAATGGGCAAGGGAGAGTCAGACCACCACGACCATCCGTCCTTTTCGTATGATCATTTGTGCGATTGTGGCAGTCATGGGAATTTACTCCCTGATTACCGGCAATTATATGTGGTAAGATCGTGATTGGACCGGGATATGGTCAAAGAGCCTGCGGGCTCTTTTTTTTACCCTAAAAATTGCTTGAAATAGGCCAACAAACAGGTTAAGATGATACATGAACTATCCAAACAACCAAAAATATACTCAATATATAATCAAAAAGACGGGAGGATTCACCAATGGGGGCAGAAATCAAGGTTGGCATCGTGGGATGTGGCGCAATCGGGAGAGATCATTGCAGGCGGATCATGGAAACCGTGCCCGGAGCGAGGGTGGTGGCGGTCAGTGACTATGTCAAGGAAGCGGCAGATGAGACAGCAAAGGCTTATGGCATCCGTTCTTATGGAAACGACTGCGACGCGATGATTGCCGATAAGGAAGTGGAGGCGGTTTTGATCGCATCCGTCGATGCCACCCATCATGATTATGTCATGAAGACGCTCGCACAGGAGAAATGGTGCTTTTGCGAAAAGCCACTCTCCCAGACGGCAAAAGACTGCGAAGAGATCATGAAAAGGGAGCAGGAGATCGGGAAACGCCTGGTACAGGTCGGTTTTATGCGCCGCTATGACAGAGGATATGCGGAGATGAAGCGCATCATTTCCTCCGGCGAAATCGGCAAGCCCCTCATCATCAAGGCCTGCCACCGGAATGTGTCCCAGGGACCCGGCTTCAAGACAGAAAACGGAATCACCAATGTAGCCATTCACGAGCTGGATATCTGCAGATGGCTGCTGGATGACGAATACGAAGATGCGCAGGCAGTCAGGGTCAGACAGTCTTCCAATTCCAACAAAGGGTATGACAACCCGCAGGTGGTGCTGCTGCGCACCAAGAATAACTGTTTCATCGATGTAGAGGTACAGGTGGCGGACGGTTACGGCTATGACATTCAGTGCGAGGTGGTTTGCGAGAACGGAACGGTAAAGCTTCCGGATCCCTATGCGGTGGTTCGTCGCTCCAGACCGAATCCGGAGAAGTTGCCGGGTGCGACCATGCCGATCATGGTAGATTGGAAGGAGCGCTTTATCGAAGCCTATGACATTGAACTCTGCGCCTGGGCAAAGAGTTTGCAGGAAGGAAAACTGACGGGGCCTTCTTCCTGGGACGGATATGTGGCCTGCGTGGCGGGAGACGCGCTAAATGCATCCAGAGGAAACGGCGTCTTTTTGCCGGTGAAAACGATTGAAAAACCGGAAATGTATAAGGACTGAAACAAGGAGGGAAATTCAGAATGGATAAGACAAAGGTCAAACTCGGCATTGCGCCGATTGCGTGGACGAATGACGACCTGCCGGATCTGGGCGGAGAAAATACCTTCGAGCAGTGCGTCTCGGAGATGGCATTGGCGGGATTCACAGGATCCGAAGTGGGCAACAAGTACCCGAAGGATCCGGCGGTGTTAAAAAAGGCGCTGGATCTGCGCGGGATTGAAATCTGCAACCAGTGGTTCTCCTCTTTTTTGCTGACAAAGCCTTTTGAAGAGGTGGAGAAGGACTGCCGCGCACAGCTTTCTTTTTTACAAAAAATGGGATCGAAGATCATCGGCTTCTCCGAGCAGAGCTACAGCGTGCAGGGGCAGCAGGACACGCCGATTTCGGGCACAAAAGGGTGATGAACGACGCGGAGTGGAAGACACTTGGCGAGGGATTAAACCGTTTGGGGAAGATGGCCCTTGAGGAATACGGCATCCACTTAACCTACCATCATCACATGGGGACGGTGGTGCAGACGATGGAGGAGACGGAGAGGTTTCTGGCTGAAACCGATCCGGCTTATGTCTCGCTTCTGTATGATTCCGGACATTTCTGCTATTCGGGGGAGGATCCGATTGCTTGTGTAAAAAAATTCATCGGAAGAATTAAGCATGTGCACCTCAAAGACATCAGAGAGGACGTATTGCAGAAGGTACGTGAGGAAAAAATGAGCTTTCTGGACGGCGTGAGAGCCGGCGCTTTCACCATCCCGGGAGACGGCTGCATTGATTTTGACCAGATCTTCCGCGTACTTGAGGAAAACGGCTATGCAGGGTATATGGTGGTAGAAGCGGAGCAGGATCCGGCAAAAGCCAATCCCCTGGAGTATGCGATCCGCGCAAGGAAATACATCAGCGAAAAAACCGGGTTATAATCAAGGAGTGACCCGCGTAATCGAAACGAAGTGACGAAGAGGAGAATGAGGCTATGGAACAAAAGACCATCAGACTGACGGTCGCACAGGCGATTGTGAAGTTTCTGGATCAGCAGTATGTCAGCATGGACGGGGAAGAGACCAAGTTTGTAGAAGCTTTTTTTACCATCTTCGGGCATGGAATCGCGCTCGGACTGGGAGAGGCGCTGGACTCGGATCCGGGCAGTATCAAGGTGATGCAGGGCAGGAATGAGCAGGGAATGTGCCACTGTGCCATCGCCTATGCCAAACAGAGCAACCGGAGAAAAATCATCCCCTGCTCCTCTTCGATCGGACCCGGGCGCTGCCAATATGGTGGTTGCGGCGGCGACGGCGACCGTGAACCAGATCCCCCTCCTTCTTTTTCCCTCGGACACCTACGCGTCCAGACAGCCGGATCCGGTGCTGCAGCAGCTGGAGCAGAGCTCGTCTCTTGCGACCACCACCAATGATGCCTTTAAGCCGGTGGTGAAATACTGGGACAGGATCGAGAGGCCGGAGCAGTTGATGAGTGCGATGATCAATGCCATGCGCGTCCTGACCGATCCCTCGGACTGCGGAGCGGTCAGCATTTGTCTCCCGCAGGACGTAGAGGGAGAAGCGTATGACTATCCGACTTCCTTTTTTGCAAAAAGAGTGCATCGCATCACCAGGCCGGTGGCGGTAGAGGAAGAAATCCATGACATTGCGGAAGTGATTGTTGCTTCTAAGAAGCCGATCGTGATTGTCGGCGGCGGAGTACGCTACTCGGAAGCGGGAAAGACGGTGGAAGATTTCTGTGAGGCCTTCGGCATTCCTTTTGGGAGAGACTCAGGGAGGGAAGAGCGCCTGCCAGTCTTCTCACCCCTACTGTTTGGGCGGCATCGGCGTGACGGGCACGCTTGCCAGCAATCAGATTGCACAGGAAGCGGACTGCGTGATTGCCATCGGCACCAGATTAACCGACTTTACAACGGCCTCCAAATGGCTCTTCCGAAATCTGCCGTTCGCTTTGTGACCATCAACAATAACCGCTATCATGCTTACAAGGCGGACGCGGTAAAGGCAGTGGGAGATGCGAGGGCAACGGTTGCAAGGCTCGCGGAAGTCCTGCGGCAGAAGGGATACCATTCCGCCTATAGTAATGAGATTATCCAGGCAAAAAACGCCTGGGAACAGGAACTGCTTCGGCTGGGAGCGCTAGTTTGCACAGGAGAAAATTTCGAGCCGAATATCCGCCAGAGAGATGCACGCACGATACCGGAATATGTGAAACTGTATGGCAGCAGTTTGACGCAGACGTCTGCTCTTGCCATCCTCCGGGATACCATTGGAAAAGATGACAATATCGTGACCGCGGGCGGATCCCTCCCCAGTTGCCTCCAGAGGGTTTGGCAGACGGATAAGAGAGGCGGCTATCATGTGGAGTACGGCTATTCCTGCATGGGGTATGAAATCGGTGCTTCCCTCGGTGTAAAAATGGCAGATCCCGCAAATGAAGAATACACTGTGGTTGGCGATGGCGGCTTCCAGATGTTAAACTCGGAACTGGGAACCATTATGCAGGAGAGGGTAAAGACCAATATCCTTGTTTTTGATAACTGCGGCTTCGGCTGCATCAACAATCTGGAGATGACGCACGGTGTGGGAAGCCTTGCCACTGAATTTCGCTATACGGACGGCAGGAAGCCGGCGGGAGATTTGATCGCCGTGGATTATACGAAGATCGGCGAAGCTTACGGCATGAAGACCTATCTCTGCAAGTCGGCGGAAGAGTTGAGAGAAGCTCTCCTTGACAGCAGAAAACAGGAGGTTGCCTGCCTCTTTGATCTGAAGGTCGTTCCCAAAACCATGACGGACGGGTATGAGGCCTGGTGGAACGTCGGCATTGCCATGGAATCGGTCAATGAAGAGGTCAGAGCAGCGGCCAAAGAGGTGGAAGCGCACAGAGAGGCCGCGCGGAAATATTAAAAGGAAAAGAGAATCTGGAAGCGAGCATCTGGAAGTCTCCGGGAGAAAGCAGTCTGCGACCGGAGACTTCTTGCGACAGAGGATGAGGGAAAAAGAGGAGAGTAGCATGGAACAGAAAGTTTTCGGATATCCGGAATTTGATCAAAATGGCGAACAGATCCTGACCACCTATGAGAATGAATACCGTGCCATGAATATGGACATTCGCGTCTACCGCATGAAGGCGGGAGAGGAGAAGGATTTTTTGCGCGAACAGGAAGAGACGGCCATCCTTCTTTTATCCGGAAAGATCACTTTTATCTGGGAAAAAGAAGAGGAGACGGTGGCCAGAAAGGATGTGTTTACGGAAGGGCCGTTCGCCCTTCATGTTTGTAAAAACGTAAAGGTGAGGGTGAAGGCAGAGGAGGATTCGGAAATCCTCGTGCAGTGTACGAAGAATACGCGCTCTTTTGCCGGCAGACTGTATCATCCGGAGGATGCGCCGTGGAAATATTCCAGTAAGGGGAAGTTCGGCAACGTGGCCAATCGCCGCGTGAATACCATCGTGGATCACGAGATCAATCCGGACTCCAACATGGTATTGGGCGAGGTGTTAAACGATCCGGGAAACTGGTCGGGCTATTTGCCACACAGACACCCGCAGCCGGAATGTTATTATTTCAAATTTGACCATCCGGAGGGGTTTGGAGCCAGTTTTGTCGGAGATCAGGTTTTCAAGAGTGTGGACGGCAGCTTTTCCGCGATTCCGGGTGGCGAACTGCATCCGCAGGCGGTGGCGCCCGGGTTTCAAATGTACACCTGCTGGATGATTCGCCACATCGACGGCAATCCCTGGCTGCAAACGGATCGATGTGAGGATGAGAGATACCTCTGGTTGCATGAAGCGCAGTTTTAAGGAGCGTAGGCGTTGGCAAGAACAATTCGACTGAATCTCACACAGGAACAGGAACTGGCGGCGATCGGGAAGGCGCTGTCCTCTGATTGGAGAATCCGGATTCTGCGCCTTTGCTCCCGCCAGAAGATGAGCATTGCGGACATGGCAAAAGAACTGTGCATTCCCCCCTTCCAGTTGCGCCATGCATGTAAAGATCCTGGTAGATGCGGGACTTTTGGACCGGGATACCCTGCAGGGGAGCCGTGGAAATGCCCAGCTGTGTTACCGCAATGCGGACCGGATTGATATTCGCCTGATGGAGATGGTGGAAAGGGCGGATAACATCGTGAGCGTCGAGATGCCAATCGGGGCCTATACGGACTGCGAAGTGCATGCCACCTGCGGGATTGCCAATGAGGCGGGAATCATCGGGATGGACGACAAGGAGGAAAATTTTTTTCTGCCCGAACACCTGACGGCACAGATCGCCTGGACATCTTCCGGCTATTTGGAATATACTTTTCCCAATAGGCTCTTGTCTCTCCCTTTTAAGTGCAGACCCAAACAGGTGATGGTCAGCATGGAGATTTGCTCGGAGACGGCGGGGTACAAGGAAGACTGGAAGTCTGACTTGACCCTCTTTTTAAACGGCAGAGACTGCGGAACGTATCGAAGCATGGGAGATTACGGAGCGAGGAGAGGCAAAAACAATCCGATTTCATGGGTCTCCGGCAGAACCCAGTACGGAAAGCTTGCCATCTTCGAGGTGAATGAGAGAGGCAGCTTTGTGGGAGGGGTAAGAGTCGGTGACACGACCATCGAGGAACTGCATTTGATGGATGCACACCGGATTCTTCTCCGGATCGGCAATAAACCGGATGCCAAATACGTCGGGGGTCTCAACCTGTTCGGCAGGCAGTTTGGGGACTATTCGCAGGACATCATCATGAATCTGGTTTATGAGGAAACCATGCATCGGTCATGATCTGCAGGGAGAAGAAACCGATTCTTAGAGCACCGCAGAGGGCAATCGTAGAGGATTTATGGATGAGTGAAAGTTATCAGCCGCCCTTCCATATGACGGAAGAAATCACAAACTTAATCGTCGAAATCGGGTTGTATGTTGGGTCAATTACAACCTATGAAACGATGCATCAGAATCCTGTGCTGCGCAGAAACAATCGGATTAAATCAATCTATTCTTCTTTAGCAATCGAACAGAATACGCTTTCGCTGGATCAAGTCAGTGATGTGATTAACGGGAAGCGAGTGTTGGCGCCTCCGCAGGATATCAGAGAAGTAAAGAATGCCTATGAAGCATATGAGCGGGCAGCGGAACTCAAGCCATACAGCGTAAAAAATCTGCTTTATGCGCATAAGTTACTGATGGATGGTCTAATGAAAGAAGCCGGACGATTTCGCAGTGAAAATGTTGGCGTTTACGCCGGAGACCAGTTGATCCATGCAGGAACGCCTGCAAAATACGTGCCGGAGTTGATGGCACAATTGATGAATTGGTTAAAAAGCTCCAATGTTCATCCGCTGGTGAAGAGTTGCATCTTTCATTATGAGTTTGAATTTATTCATCCGTTTGCGGATGGGAATGGACGTACCGGACGACTTTGGCAGTCCTTGATCCTTCAGAAGTGGAATAACCTCTTTGCATGGTTGCCGGTAGAGACACTGGTGCACGAGCATCAGGAAGAATATTACCGGGTGTTACAGCGGTCAGATCAGAAGGGAGACTCTACGGAATTTGTAGAGTTCATGCTGGGTATGATTCGTGATGCGTTGAAAGAATTGAGTGAAAACCAGAACCGGGGGAAGATAGCGACGGATGTCGTAGTAAATATCGCAAGAAATGTCGTAGTAAATGTCGTAAGAAATGATGCGGTTAATGTCGCAGTAAATGAGGATAAGGTGCTGGCGCTTCTGGCGCAAGACGGAAGGCTGACAGCGAAGGTGTTGGCATCGACGCTTAGAGTCACACAGAGGCAGATACAACGAATTTTGGCAAAGCTGAAGCAAGAGCAAAGATCATCCGGCACGGTGCAAGCAAAAATGGCTACTGGGAAGTGAACAGGTCTCGGGAAGCGAAGGGGATGGACTGAATACAAGGTGGCTGTTCCCAAGATGGGAAAACCAGACTGCATAAAGAGGATTCTTTGCCTAATATTCGAACAACGAAGTAGCTGGTGGAGGAAACTGTTGAAAGAAAACAGTTTCCTCTTTTTTAAACAACAATATTGTTGAAATATCGGATTATTACCATCAAATTACCTAAAAATAACAGTATAAACTTGCGGAATTTGTTAGCTTCCTCTAAATTCTTAGATAGAAATAAACGTAAGTAATGGAAAAAGGAGGAAAGCATGAAAAAGAGATGGTGGAGTGTCCTGTTAGCCGCATCACTGATTTCAGGAGCCCTGGCCGGCTGTGGAGGGAGTGCAGGAGAGGGCGTAAAGACTTCTGATCCCGCAAGTGCCTCGGATGTGGCAGCTTCTGCAGAGGGAACAGCATCCGGTACAGGCGGCGCAAGCGTAGATACAAATGAAGACGGAACGGTGAACAATCCGGAAGCCGTCAAGGTACCGGAGGGGGGGATCTGACCTTCTGGTCGCTCTTTACGGGAGGAGACGGCGAGTGGTGGAACAGCATTGTCGATCAGTATAACAAGTCACAAAATCCTTCCCATCCGGTTACTTCGATTACGCTGGTTTGGGCGGATTATTACACCAAGCTACAGACCGCCATTGCAACAGGAAATGGACCGGATCTTGGTGTTTCCCATGTATCCAAGCTCTATGAACTGGCGGAAACAGGAGCAATCGAACCGTTAGACGATTATTTGAAGGAGCTGAAGATCAATCTGGCGGATTCCTACGAAAAAGCATCCATTGATGCGGTAACCGTAGATGGTCATGTCTATGCAATTCCGTTAGACACCCACGCAGAAGTGATGTATTACAACCTGGATCTGCTCAAGAAGGCCGGCATTTCCGAAGAAGATGTAAAGGCAGTTAAGAGCTCGAAGGACTTCGATGCACTGCTGAAAAAGTGCAAGGATTCTTTGCCGGAGGATGTTTCTCCTCTTGCACTGACCAATGACTCGGATGATCCCTTCCGTGTTTGGTATGCAGGATATTTCCAGGCGGGTGGAAAAGATTTTGTCAATGAAGACGGAACGAAATGCACCATTGATGAAAAGACGGCAAAGGATGTCATGAAATGGGTAAAGAGTCTCTATGACAACGGTTATGTGCTGTCGGGGATTGATGACCATGCGGCACTCTTCCAGTCGGGGAAGGCGGCCTTCATCTTCGGTGGAACCTGGCTGACAGGAAATTTTGAAAAAACCGAGGGACTGAACTTCAATAATGCGATCTTCCCCAGACTCTTTGATGGTGGCAATCAGGCCTGCTGGGCAGATTCTCATACCTTAATCCTTCCGGTGAATAAGAACCGGAGTGAGGAAGAGACCAAGGAGTGCGTAAAATTCCTCTATTATGCATCCGATGAAGGTGGACTGACCTGGGCGGGTTCCGGACAGATTCCTTCCGCACTCAAGGCAAATCAAAGTGCAGAATACAAGAAGATGAAAGGTTACAACGTGGTCGATGAACTCAAGGAAGCCAAATATGCGCCCAGGACAAAGACATACTACGGTGGGATGAAGGCGGAAATCATCGATGCACTGAACGGGTACTGGACGGGAGTCAGTGATCTGGATACCGCCTATCAGGGCGTAAAGGATGCGATTGAAAACAACCTGAATGAGGGGTGAAAACCGGAGACTTCGAATGGGATCTAGCCGGATCGGTAGGACAGGATCCCTCGAAATGCCCCTCGAAGGGGGGAGAATCGTTTTACCTAGGAACCCGGGGGCAGTGTTCCCCGGGTTTTTCAAAGGAGTCAGATCATCATGAGTAAGAAAAAAACGAAGGCGAAGCAAACAATATGGGCACTCCTTTTCATCGCTCCGTTCTTTGTACTGTTTACGGTTTTTACCATCTATCCGATTGTGCAGGGCGTCTTTGTCAGTCTGAATCGGTGGACTCTGATGGGAAGAATGAAATTTGTCGGACTACAGAATTACCAAAGATTGTTTAGAGACCATTTCTTTGTAGATGCGCTGTGGCACACCTCCTTTTTTGTCTTGCTTGTCGTGCCGCTTGTGGTACTGCTGTCGCTGATCTGCGCCCTTTTTGCCAATCGTCCAACTTGTGTAAAAAAATTTCTCCGTGTCGCTTATTACTTGCCGGGAATTTTATCTGTCTCGGTGGCGAGCTTTATTGCAAAATATTCCTTTGCGCCTTACAGAGGATTGGTGAACGGTGTTTTGAAGTCCTTCGGGTTGATTTCAACCAAAACGGAACCGTTGTGGCTGCAGGATCCAAGGCTGGTTTGGTGGATGATCGTTCTGATGACGACCTGGTGGACGCTGGGATTTCCAATGCTGCTCTTTCTTTCAGCGCTCCAGGATTTGTCGCCGGAAATGATGGAGGCGGCGCAGGTAGACGGAGCCGCAGACTGGCAGATTCTTTTTCTGATCCAGCTGCCGCTGATCAAAAATACAATCTTTCTGGTCGTGATGTTGCAGATCATTGCTTCTTTTAAGGTTTTCGGGCAGATTTATATGATGACGGGCGGAGGACCATCGAATCAGACCAGACCGCTGATACAGTATATTTACCAGCAGGCATTTAACAAGAATGATCTGGGTTATGCCTCTGCGATGAGCTATGTGCTCTTTGCCATTCTGGTGGTTTGCACCCTGATTCAGCTGCAGATACAAAGGAAGGGGGGAGAGGAATGAGCGCAGGACAAAATCCGGTAAAGGGTGTTGTTATAAGAAATAGAGGCAGGAAAGAACAAGGAGGTGTCTCTTCCGCTGTCCTGACCATGTTCTCCCTTCTGCTGGCACTGATCATGCTGATGCCGCTTTTTTGGGCCTTTTTCTGTTCGCTGCAATCGGAGACCAAACAGTTTTCTACGATATGGGCTTGGTTTAAGCCGCCCTATACCCTGCAGAATTATCCCATGCTTCTTCGTGGCAGCAGTGTCTTTCGATGGTTTACAAATAGCTTTATTACCTCCGTGATCGGGACGGTTGCAACGGTGGTGCTTTCCACGATGGCAGCTTATGCACTTGCCAAGATTCCGTTTAAGGGAAAGAGGGCTCTGTATCTCTACTTTCTCTTTGGCATCCTGGTACCGGGAGAGGCGACGATTGTGCCGCTCTTTATTGAAGTCAATCAAATGAATCTTATGAATACCTATGCCGGGCTCATTTTGCCCGGTATTGCTGGGGCAATGAATCTGGTAATTGCGGTCTCCTTTTTTAAAGGGCTGCCGAATGAACTCATGGAGGCGGTACGGATCGACGGCGGAAGTGAGATGACGATCTATGCAAGAATTGCGCTTCCGCTCTCCAAACCCATCCTGGTTACCATCGCCATGATGACTTTTATTGGAAACTGGAACAATTATCTCTGGCCGCTGCTCTGTGTCTTTGATGACAAGATGTTCACGCTGCCGATTGGAATACCGACCTTAATGTCGATTGAGCGTCCCAACTATGTCGTCCCGATGACCGCCAATATGATCGCTTCGATCCCTGCGGTGATTTTGTATCTGTTTTTTGAAAAACAGATCGTGCAGGGCGTTTCCATGGAAGGCATCAAGGGGTGAGTAAAGGAGAGGAGAATACAATGATGCAGGATCGAAAGGATTATCCGCGCCCGCAGCTGATGAGGAGCGCTTGGCAAAACCTGAACGGGGAGTGGGATTTTGCCTTCGATGAGGAAAACAGAGGAGTGAGGGAGAACTGGCAAAACGGGATCCCGAAACAGAAGAAGATTCAAGTGCCTTTTTCCTATGAAACAAAGGCAAGCGGCATCGGAGACCCTGCGCAGCACGAAGTGGTCTGGTATCAGAGGAACTTTTCTTTTGCCAAAAAAGAGGGAAAAAGAAGTCTCCTGCACTTTGAGGGCGCCGATTTTCTGACCGAAGTCTGGGTGAACGGGAAGGCTGCAGGAAAGCATACGGGAGCATACAGCAGATGTTCCTTTGATGTGACTGCGCTTTTGCAGGAAGGGGAAAACAGCCTCGTCGTTCGGTGTCAGGACTCTATGTCGGTAGAGATTCCCAGAGGGAAGCAGCGGTGGATGCGGGAAAATTATGCCTGCTGGTATGTGCAGACGACCGGCATCTGGAAGACGGTCTGGATGGAAGAAGTGCCTGAAATTTATATCGGGGAAGTGAAGCTGACGCCGGAGATTGCAAGTGGAGAACTGCAGATTGAGGCGAAAATTGTGGATGAGGGAAGTGACGAGCGGGAGGAGAAGCCGCGGGAACTACTGCTTTTATCCGAAGCTTTTTTTGATGGGAAAAAAATAGGGAGTGTGGAGACCGCGATCCATTTGGGAAGGGCTTCGCAGCGCCTGTCCGTCTTGAGAGAGGATCTGTTTGAATGGGGGCTGCATCTGTGGACACCGGAAAGTCCTGCGCTCTATGATTTGAAGCTGACGCTGATGGAACAAACGTCTGATGAAAAAGCGCCCTGGACGAAGTGCTGTCCTACTTCGGGATGCGGGAAATCCGCATCGATCACGGAAACATCCTGCTCAACAACGTGCCCCTCTACCAAAGGCTGATCCTGGATCAGGGATATTTTGAGGAGTCGGGCTTAACGCCTCCCTCGGTGGATGCGCTTGTTCTGGATATCGACCGGGTAAAAGAAATGGGCTTCAACGGCGTCAGGAAGCATATGAAGGTGGAAGACGAGAGATTTTTGTACCTTGGCGGATGTAAAAGGGCTGTTGGTCTGGAGTGAGATGGCGGCGCACTACCGTTTCAGTGATGCTGCCGTGCAGGAATATACGAAGGAGTGGATGGAGGTGCTGCGGCAGAATTACAACCACCCTTCCATCATTACCTGGACGCCGTTTAACGAGTCTTGGGGAATTCCGCAGGTGGAAACGGAAAGGAGACAGCAGCATTATACGGAGGCGATTTATCACTTAACCAAGGCCTTCGATCCGATGCGCCCCGTGATTTCCAATGACGGATGGGAGCATACGGTCTCTGACATCATCACCCTGCATGATTATGAGGAGGACGGAGAGCGATTTCTGAACCGCTATTTGACGCACAAAGAGGAGATCCTGCGCACGCAGCTCTACCACTGCGGTCATAAGTCGGCGATGGCAAACGGCTATACCTACGAGGGGCAGCCGGTAATCCTCAGCGAATACGGTGGCATCGCCTTTGCGGATAAACAGCAGGGAGAGTGGGGATACGGCAATGCGGTGAAGAGTGAGGAGGAATTCCTTCTCCGTTTGCAAAAATCACGTCTGCCATCTATCAGGTTCCTTATATCGTTGGATTCTGCTATACGCAGGTGAGCGATGTGGAGCAGGAAGTGAACGGTCTGATGCGCGAAAACAGAACTTACAAGGTGGATCCGCAGAAAATCAGACCGATCATTGATCCGGGCGCATCCGCAGAAAATCAGACCGATCATTGATCCGGGCGCATCCTGAAGGATGCGCTTCTCTAAGCTCTTGCAACCATCTCCCCGTATTCTTCTTTTTCTGCCTTGATAAAGGCCTTCACCGCTTCGGTATCCGGAAGATCATCCGAGCAGTTATTGCTTCTGACCATCATGGAAGCCTCTGCCGATCCGAACTCTAAGCAATCGATGATATCCCAGCCCTGAAAGAGACCATAGAGGAAGCCGGAGCCGTAACCGTCCCCTCCGCCGAAGCCTTTTCGTGCGCTGACGGGAAAGGGTTTGATGGAAAAGCTTTGGTGGTCGATCGTATAGGCGGTGGAGCCCTTCATGCCGTGTTTGATGACGACAAGAGAAGCGTGTTCTCCCATCCAGTAATCGGCGCTCTCCTGATCGGACATGGCAGGGCGAATCAGTCGCTCGGTGAGGTCGAACTCTTCGCGGGATCCCATGATGATATCGGCCTCTTTTGCAATAATGGAATAATAGATGGAAATATCGTCCTGCGTCTTCCAGTTGTATTCCCGATAATCGATATCAAAGATGAGGGGAACGTTGTTTTTCCGGGCAAGCATGGCGGCCTTGATGGCGGCTTCTCTGGAAGGACTTTCGGCAAGAGAGGTGCCCGAAATGAGAAGAGCCTTCGCACTTGCAATATAATCCTCGTCAATATCTTCTACGCTTAATTGCAGATCCGCTGCCATGTTGCGGTACATCAGGATATAGGATTCTTTCGGGGAAAGCATTTCCGTAAAAGTAAGCCCCAGCTTCTCTCCGTTTTTGCATCTGGTAATATGAGAAGTATCAATTCCTTTCCGGTTAAAATATTCCGTGACATAGTCTCCGAACTGGTCATCGGACACCTTTCCGATAAACCCTGCCTTCATCCCGTGCCTGGTGACGCCGCAGGCAATGTTGGCAGGAGAGCCGCCGACGAACTTCTCGAAGTAGTGGACGTCTTTTAACGGCCCGAACTCCTCTTTGACTGTTTCCGAGTAGGCAGGGTTAAAATCAATCGCCACCCGCCCGAGCAGGATCAGATCGAGCTTCTTGCTTGCGTCAAATTTCAGGTATTGCATTTGTTACCTCCCTTGTCTGGTGTGCTTGTCACGCCTCTTCCCATCCGAGCAAGGCAGAGAGCTGCCCGGAGAGTTTCTTCATCGCAGGTAAAACCTGCTCTTTGATTCTGGTATCGGTGAGCGCATCCGTGTCGTCAAAGGCACTGATGGCGGCGACGATTTTTCCCGAATAATCGTAAAGCGGGACGGAAATGCAGCGGTGGCCGATTTCACACTCTTCATTATCAAGCGCATAACCGCAGTTTCCGACCTTCATGATTTCGGAAATCAATTTTTTTTCATCTGTAATCGTATGATCGGTCAGGCGGGGCAGTCCTTTTTCCTGAATCATGGCATGAATTTCCGCCTCCGAATGCTTGGATAGCAAAACCTTTCCGGAGGCAGTGGAGTGGATGGGGGCGTCTTTGCCGATGCGGATCAGGGCTTGCATCGAAGAGGTCGCGCTCATGAGCATATCCAGATAAACCACATCTCCGTTCATTTCTACGGCAAGCAGGACGCCTAGGTGTAGCAGCTCCGAAAGCTGTTTCAAAAACGGCTCCGCCAGACTGCGCAGGCTGACCCCCGCTGGAGGTTGTTGCTGATGGCGCAGACCTTGCGGCTTAGCATATAGCCGCCTCCTCCGGGCTCCTGAAAGGCATAGCCGGTTAAAATCAGAGCGCTTAAATAACGCAAAAGAGTCGGCTGCGTCATCTTCAGTTCTGCGGAGAGATCGGTCAGTCTTACGTAGTCATGTTGCCTGGAGAGGCACTCCATGATGGAAAGGAGCCTGACCGATGAAAGACTCTGGTAGCGTGCTTGTGCGTCTGGTGTTTGCGTCTGCGCGGTTTGCTTGCGTGCAATCTGCGGTTGCTTCCTTTTTGTGCCTGTTTCCGGTGCACTGATCTTCTGCGTTTTCTTCTGTGTTTCTTTATCCCTAAGGGGCATCTGCTTCCTCCGTTTGGTCATAGGAGATTGGTGTCAAATGTCTTTTGACGCCTCGATCTCCGGAGATCCTGACAACAGTATAAAACGGAATTTCAAACGGGTCAATAAAAAACAAAATATTGTTATGATAATCAGAATAATATTTTCATTGACATAACATTCTGCCAGGGATATACTGTATATACAAAATTTGATTTTGATAATCAAAATAATAATCGACTATTTAAAACGAAATGAATGAAAGGAAAGGAGAGGATTATGGCAGAAGTGAAACGCTACGGTTATTGTGTGGACGGAGAGTGGAAAACATCGTCTTCCGGGAAATACATGGAGGTGACGGATTCTTCTACCGGAGAGGTCATTGCGGAGGTACCGCAGTGCACACAGGCGGAGTGCGAAGAGGCGATTGCTTCCGCACAGGCGGCTTTTCCTGCGTGGTCGGGTCTGTCCGTTTCCAAACGGGTGCAGTATCTCTTCAAGTGGAGAGAGGTTCTGTATGCGCATAAGGAGGAACTTTCCATTCTCTGCGCCAAGGAACTCGGGAAAACATTGAATGAAGCCAGAGGAGATGTACAGAAGGCAATCGAGCCGACCGAAGAGGCTTGTGCGCTTCCTGCCATGATTCAGGGCGATGCCGCCATGAATGTAACGGGAGGTTATGATACCGCCAGTTACCGTTTCCCTCTGGGCGTGGTAGCGGGGATTGTCCCGATGAACTTCCCGGCGATGATTCCGTGGGGCTGGATGGTTCCGCTTGCACTTGCCTGCGGTAATACCGTGGTGTTAAAGGCAAACAGCCAGACGCCTCTCACCTCCATCCGGATGCTGGAACTGTTTTACGAGGAAGGGAAATTCCCGAAGGGAGTCGTGAACCTGGTGACCTCCAACCGTGCGGAAGCGGAGATCTTTATGACCGATTCCAGAATCAAGGCGGTGACCTTCGTCGGCACGACGGATGTGGGCAAGCATATCTATTCCGTTGCAGCTGCACACGGCAAGCGGGTGCAATCGCAGTGCGAGGCAAAGAATCATGCGCTTCTCCTGGCAGACGCCAATTTGGAGGCGGCAACCAATGCGATCATCAATTCCACCTACGGCTGCGCAGGCATGAGATGCATGGCACTTCCGGTCGTCGTGGTGGAGGAGAGCATTGCGGATCAATTCGTGGCACTGCTTAAGAAGAAGGCGCAGGCAATGGTCGTCGGCTGTGCCTATAAAGAAGAAACGCAGCTAGGACCGGTGGTATCGGAGAAACACAAAAAGAAGGTCTGCGAGTGGATTCAGAAGGGAATCGACGAAGGCGCAGAGCTGGTGCTTGACGGAAGAGATCTCGTGGTTCCGGGCTATGAAAAAGGCTTCTTTGTAGGACCGACGATTCTGGATCATGTGAAGCCCGGGATGAGCGTGGGAGATCAGGAAATCTTTGGACCCGTGACCTGCATCAAGAGGGTCAAGAACTACGAAGAGGGAATCCGTGTGATGAATGCGAATCCCTTCGCCAACGGTTCCTGCATCTTCACTTCCAGCGGCTACTATTCCAGAAAGTTTGCCATGGAGACGGACGGCGGCATGGTGGGCATTAACGTCGGCATTCCGGTACCGACGGCTTACTTCCCCTTCTCCGGCAACAAGGATTCCTTCTTTGGAGACCTGCATGTGCTGGGAAGAGACGGCTACCAGTTCTTTACCAGAGCAAAGACCGTTACAACGCACTGGTTTGATGAGGAAGCGGCAAACAGAACGGTTGGCACCTGGGAAGGTTCGACCGACCTGTAAGGCAGTTGGAGCCACAGACGACGCAGTTACAAATCCAGCTATCGTTACAAAGGCAGTATACAGTGATAAAGTCAGCTGCATATAGACCTACAAATGTAGCTGCAGGGCACTGTGAATCAGCGTGCTGATGCCGCCTGCGATAAAGAGCAGAATGATGATCTTTTGGGAAGCTTTGTTGCTGATTTTGCGGTCCAGAAGAGAACCGATCTGCATCCCGATCAGGGAAGCAGGCAGCATCACCGCAGAAAGCAGAAGAGTCTTTTCGGTAAAAAAATCCCCTGCCGCATAGAGGAGAAGGCGAAAGAGATTCTCAAAGAGAAAGACAAAGCAGGTGCAGAAGCGAAAGGTGTCCCGGTCTTTCACGACCCGTTCCAGATAGGCAAGAAATAAAAGATTGATACCGAACAGTCCGGCACAGATGCCGGAGGTAAAAGAAAGAAGAGCGCAGAGCAGTCGGTTCTGCGTCTTCTTTTTTGGGGACTGATTTGTGTTTTCATAGATGGATTCTTTTGCAGAATCGCTTCCGGCTTCCTTTCCGGCACCATTTCCCACTCCATTTCCCGCTCCATGTCCATCCCCCTCTCCCGCATTTCTGCTGAGCATTTCGATTCCAAGACCGGTGATAAGCAGCCCGAGAAGAAGTTTTAAAACCGTAGGACTGCCGTATTTGAGTAGGAGAGTGCCCGGTATGGTTCCCGTCAGCACGAAGAAGGTAATCGGCAAAACGATGTGCTTGTCGAAGCGGTCCCTGTTCCGGACCACGATGCGCAGGTTCAGGAAGAAAGAAACGGGCAGAAGAGAAGGGGAAATCGTACGGTTCGGAAGAAGAACGGAGAGCAAAGGGTTCGAGACAAGTGGATCTCCGAAACCGGCAATCCCCTTCAAAATAAATGCAATCAGACAGCAGAAAAAAGCATAGAGGAGAAGAAAAGGCTGCATGATGTTCCTCCTTCGGTCGTAAAGGCGGTCTCTTGGTTTTTCAAGGGTTAGCCTTGTTTTTCAAGGGTTGCATTGTCAATAGTCCGTTTTGACAAAGAATATCAAAAAATGTGTCGCATCTGCCAAACTTGATCAAGACCGAATCAAATTGATTGACATGTGGTATGAAATCGTCTAAACTTAACTAAATGTTAACCAGAATCTAACTTTAAATTGAGCAACCAGAACCGATTCACTCAAATTCTGATAATCATTATATCATAATCGGTTCGGCTTGCGAGGGAGGTTTGGATTCGAACGGAAAGGGGAATGGTTATGAAAAAGAAAGTGGTTTCTGTACTTCTGGCAGGATTGCTGGGAATGAGCCTGATGGCTTGTGGAGGCGATTCTTCCGCCAAACAGGACAGCAGCACACAGGCAGCCGATCAGGGCGCAAGCTCCGCACAGACAGCTGCGTCGCAGGCACAGGCATCCGGTGAGGCGGGCGAAGTCAGTGTCGATGTGATCTTAAAGACAACGGCTTCGGAATACTGGAGCTATGTGCAGGCGGGTGCAAATGCGTATGGCAAGGATCACCCGGAAGTGAAGGTGGATGTCAAGGGCGCAACCAGTGAAACGGCTTATGACGAACAGCAGAACATGATTGAAACCGATTTGAATTCGGGCGCATATTCCGCCTATGTCATTGCGCCGTTGCAGGCGGATCTGGTTGCCAATCTGATCAAGGGACAGACCAAGCCGATCGTGGCGGTGGATACCAATATTGAAGCGCCGGAAATCCTGTCCTTTGTGGGAACGGGCAAATGAAGATGCCGCCAAGATGGGCGGTGAGAAGGCAGTGGAAGCAGCCAAGGCTGCCGGCTGGAAAGAGATCAAGGCCGTCTGTATTTCCGGCGTGCAGGGAGACGGAACGGCGACTGCCAGACTGAATGGCTATGAAAAGGGAATCAACGGTGCCGGCGGCGAATTCTTAAAGGATGAGATTCAGTATGCGGATGCCGTTGCCGACAAAGCGGTGACTTGCATGGAAGCAGTGATGCAGAACCATCCGGAAGGCCTTGCCATTGTTTGTGCCAACAACGACGATATGGCGATGGCGGCGGCTCGTGCGGCAAAGGGAAATGCGGCCTATAAGAATACCGTTTTCATCGGTTTTGACGGCATTCAGTCCGCCTGCAACGCAATTCTGGCCGGCGAAGAGACCATGTCTGTCGCACAGGAAGCTTATGATATGGGATACAAGGCGGTTGAGGCGGCTGTGAAGGCAACCAAGGGCGAGAAACTCGAGAAGTTCATCGATTCCGGTTGCTCGGTCATCAACAAGGACAATGCCCAGAAGAGACTGGACACCTTAAAAGGCTACATTAAGTAAATCAAACGGAAAGTCATTGCAGGAACCGTTCGCCTGTGGGGCGGGTGGTTCCTGTTTTTTCAAATCACCGTACCAAAAACGGAATCGGCAGTGGCGGTGACGGAGTAAGCGGATGACCGCAATTTGCAGATGAAACAGGAAGGACATCGAATGGGCAGTGAATATGTGGTAGAGATGAATCACGTGACCAAGCGTTTTCCCGGTGTGGTCGCACTTCACGATATGCATATCGACGTAAAAGCAGGGGAGATCCTGGGGTTAATCGGAGAAAACGGCGCAGGAAAATCCACCCTGATCAAGGTGTTAACCGGTGTACATGAGGCGGATGAGGGAGAGATTCTGGTTGAGGGAAAACCCTGCAAATTCAAGAATCCCAATGATTCCAGCAGCGTGGGCATCGCCTGCGTGTATCAGGAATTAAACACGGAACCGCTGTTGAGTGTGACCGACAATATTTTTATCAATAAGTGGCTGAAAAAGAAAAATGGCCTTCTGGACTATCCGACCATGCACCGGAAAACAAAAGAAGTCATGAGATCCCTCGGGCAGGAGATCGATCCGACGCTTCCGGCGGGGAGTTTCGGCATGGGAATTCAGCAGATGATGGAGATCGCCAAGGCGGTTCTCATTGACGCGAAGATGATCATAATGGATGAGCCGACCTCCTCTCTTGGAGAAAAAGAGGTGGCGCAGTTGATGGAAACCTGCAGAGACCTGAAGAAAAAAGGGATCGGCATCATCTTTGTCTCTCATAAACTGGAAGAGTTGTTTGAGCTCTGTGACCGTGTGACCGTCATTCGGGACGGCGAATTCATTGAAACCAGAGATACGAACCGATGGGATAATGATTCCCTGATTCGAGCCATGGTCGGCAGGTCGTTAGACAATCAGTTTCCGAAGGAGTACGGGGTAAGAAGCAAGGAACCGATGCTGAAAGTGGAGCATTTGAACGAAGAGGGTGTGTTGCAGGATATTTCCTTTGAAGCCTACGGCGGAGAGATCCTTTGGCTTCTCCGGACTGGTTGGTGCGGGCAGGACGGAAACCATGCGCGCCATCTTCGGAGCGGACAAAATCACGAGCGGCAAGATTTACATCAAGGGCAAGGAAGTAGAGATCAAATCGCCCCGCGACGCGATCCGGAACGGCATCGCTTTTTTGACAGAAGACAGAAAGGGACAGGGACTGGTCCTCTCGGAATCCATTGCCAATAACATGATACTGGCAAGTTTTTCCAAGTTTGCCAGGGGACTTTTTCTGGATGAGAAAAAAATCAGCGAAAGCGGAGAACAGAATGTCAAGGATTTAAGCATCAAGGCGACCTCTCTGGATGAGGCGGTGGTACAACTCTCCGGCGGCAACCAGCAGAAGGTCGTGATCGGGAAATGGGTGAACACCGATGCGGATATTTATATTTTTGACGAATCCACCAGAGGCATCGATGTCGGCGCCAAGGTAGAGGTGTACAAGGTCATGAATAAGTTAGTGAAAGAGGGGAAGTTGTGTCATCATGATCTCTTCCGAGATGCCGGAGATTCTCGGCATGAGCGACCGGGTCATCGTCATGAGGGGCGGTCATATCACCGGAAGCATGAACCGTGATGAAGATGCATTCAATCAGGAAACCATTATGAAAGCAGCGTGGGAGGTTTAAGATGAAAAAGAAAAAAGGAAATATCATGTCCTATGCGGGGACGTTCGGCGCACTACTCATTCTCTTTGTGATTCTTGCCCTGGCATCGCCGAATTTCCTGAAATTTGACAATATGATGTCGATTTTAAAGCAGACCACCTTTAACGCCCTCCTGTCCACCGGAATGCTGCTCTGCCTGATTACGGCGGGAATTGATCTTTCGGTAGGAGCCAATGCCACTTTTGCCGCCTGTATGTGCGGATTCCTGGTGACCAGAGGAGTGACCAATTCCTTTGTCCTGATCGTCGTGGCGCTTCTAACCGGCACCCTGGTCGGCATGGTGAACGGGCTGCTGTTAACCAGACTGCATCTGCCACATCCCTTTGTATCGACCCTGGGTATGAAAAATGTGCTCTGGGGCGCAGCGCTGCTAGTGACCGCTTCCAAGATGATCTCCTTTTCCGGAATCAACGGACTGCTCTGGCTCGGCTCGTCTACCATGAAGGGATTTCCGGTCAGCTTTGTCATCGTGATTCTGATCTATATCCTGATGCATATCCTTTTAACCAAAACGGCGCTAGGCAGAAGCATCTACTGCGCGGGAGGAAACCCGGAGGCGACCAGACTCTCCGGCATCAATTCCGCCAATGTCTTAACCTTCTGCTACACCCTCTCCGGCTTCATGGCTGCCCTCGCCGGTATCGTATCCATCGGTAGAAGCGGGATCTGCAACGGCGCCAATGCCATTCAGGCCTATGACACCGATGCGATTGCCGCCTGTATCATCGGAGGCGCTTCCTTCATGGGCGGCAAGGGCACCATGTTCGGCACCATGCTGGGGGCGCTCATCATTTCGGTCCTTCGTAACGGATTCACGCTTCTTGCCGTGCCCTCCTCGATTCAGAATCTGGTGCTCGGTCTGGTTATCATCGGAGCCGTTCTGCTGGATGTGACCCGTGAACACATGGAAAAAGCGTCCAGACTGAAGGCAAAAGCTTGATCCTTCAGAGGGACGAGGCAGACGAATGCTGAAAATGGATTCGGCAAAATGAAATCGATCATGCCGGATTCGCAAAGCGGAATCGGTAAAGGAGGAAACCAGTGAAAGAATTGAAAGTGGGAATTGCCGGATTGGGGAGACTGGGAAGGGTACATGCGCAGAATCTTGCCTATCAGATTCCGGGCGTGAAGCTGAGTGCAGCCTGCTCCATCGTGGAGGAAGAGCTTACTTTTGCAAAAAAAGAACTCGGGGTATCGGAGGTCTATACCGACTTTGATCAGATGATTGCAAGCGACCTGGATGCGGTTGCCATCGTGACCACCAGCGGGATGCATGCAAGCAGATCGAGAGCGCCCTTGCACATGGCAAGCATGTGTTCTGTGAAAAGCCTCTGGGCGTGACGCTGGAGGAATGCAGAGAGGCGGAGAAGGCGGTGGAGGCGCATCCGGATTTGGTCTTTTTCCTAGGCTTCATGCGCCGTTATGATCCTTCCTATGCGTATGCAAAGAAAAAGATTGCCGAAGGCGCCATCGGAAAACCGTATCTGGTGAAGGCGACCGGCATTGATCCGGAATCTGCAGTCGAGGGGGCGATCAGATTTGCACCGACTTCCGGCGGGCTGTTTATCGACATGGCCTCTCACGATGCGGATCTGATGCGGTGGTTTCTGGGTGCAGAGGCGAAGGAGGTGTATGCCCTTGGCTCTACCTTCAAGCATCCGGAGTTTGCCGCCTGCGGAGACAGTGAGAGCGGGATTGCGATGTTTTCTTTTGACAACGGCGCCATGGGGATGCTCCATGTCGGACGCACCGCACCCTACGGATATCATATCGAAACCGAGATCGTGGGCACCGAAGGAACCATTCGCGTTTCGCCCGTTCCTGAAAAAAATCTGGCGATGTTGTATAATAAGGACGGTGTCGTGCAGGAATGTGTGAGCGGCTTCCCGGAGCGCTTTGATGAGGCATACCGACTGGAAATGCAGGAATTCATCGACTGTGTGAGGGAAGGCAGGAAGCCGGAAGTCACCGTGTATGACGGAACAAGAGCGACCGAAATGACCTTTGCGACAACCAGTGCATTCAAAAATCACAGAATCGAGAAGATCGGAAAGGACGAAACATGAAGGTACAGAACATTTCGGACATCAACAAGTTTTTCCAGGTGGTAGACTCCTGTAAGGGAAGAGTGGAGCTCGTGACCGGAGAGGGGGATCGCCTGAACTTAAAGAGCAAGATTTCCCAGTATGTCTCCCTCGCCAATGTCTTTTCAGACGGCACGATCAAGGAGATGGAAATTCTGGCATCCGAACCGGAAGACATCCAGAAGCTGATGGAATTCATGATGAACCAATAAATAAGGGAAGAGGGCAAAGATTTTGCCTCCCTATTTCAAAATTTTTACATTCATACCTCACTTTCATACGCGCCCGGGAATGCATTCGCTGCAGATACCGGGTGCGTATTTGTTTGAATGAGTCTTTTGCTCAGAGCACAAATCGACAGGCATCGATTGACCAATGCATCAGGATAAGAAAAACAATAAAAAATTTATCGAAACACTTCATAAAATACATGATAAAGCCGAAACAGTAACAGAGAAAGACATAAACATTCTTCTCCGCTAAGGTGAAATTGAACGATAGAAACAGGAGGTTATTCATGATTGACCCGGTACATGGCAACATGTTTTCTTATCAAAATCCGGCATACAAAAAGACCGGAGATAAAAAAACGGATGCCTTTTTTGGAAAGATCTCGTCGGCGGCAGAAGTCTCTACATCAAAACCTGTAGGAAAGGTCTTGGGCCTGGCAACGATGCCCTACAGTGGCACAATGCATTATTGTATGAATGCGACTTATGCAGATTGTTCAACGGAAGAAGATCCGGTGATTCGAGTCGGGGTCACGAATGGAAATGCGTCCGAAGCCTACGATGTGCATGTAAAGCGTGTGAATCCTGCGAATGCGTCACAACTGGAAATGTTTGCTCTCTGCAGTTATACCGATGATCAGGGGCTGACCGAAAGGGGAACCTTTGGCAGTTATCATCGAATGAAGGTATACGCAAGAAATGCAAGAGATAACGGATATGGTGGCGTAGATTTTGAGGATCCGGAACAAGTACTGCAGAAGATGGATTGGACGGATTTGTTGAAAAAAATAGCCAAGGACTACTGTGCAAATGCGGTGACGTTTGCACAGGGGCTGGATGTAAAATCATTAACCGGATTTTTGGAGGAATGGAAGAAACGGACGAATGATTTGGCCTGATTCCGACAGGAGGATATCTATGATTTATGTTAGTAATGGAAAATTCTATGCCAGCCTTTAATACAGAAAAGAGGTATGGTCAAAGCCCTACCTCTTTCTTATTTTTTATCAATAACAATATCGCATATAAGCTGTTGATGGATCACAAAGATGCACTTTTAGCGAAGTATTCTGGATCAACCATCCAGAACATCATCGGATTCATTCTCAGCAAACAGTTATGTGACCGCAAATAAAATAATCCCCATCTGGCTCAAATGAGCCGGTGGAGAATTTTTGCTTATTGTGCCCTGCGGGCTTTCATATTACATTTGTTTAAGTACATTGCGTCATCTGCAAGTTTGAAAGTCTTATGTGGGTTCTCCACAAGTTCAGACATTCCAAACGCAAAGTTGCAACCGTTCTTTTGAGCATCAAACAGTCTACTGGTCATCTGTCCGATCTGCATACGACCAAGGCCAATGCATAGGATAACAAACTCATCGCCGCCTGTTCGATACAGATAACAATGTGGTAACAATGCTTTCTGCATCAATGTAGTCGTATTCTTCAAAAGCGCATCGCCTGCCTGATGTCCCTGCGTATCATTGGCTTGTTTTAGGCCATTTAAGTCAATACTGTAAATGGCTGTAATTTTTGCTGCATATTGCTGCATGTCTGCATAAAAGCTTGCACGGTTAAGTGCCCCTGTAAGGGGGTCCGTATAGAACTTACAGATATGCAAGTACAGATAATAAAATGTAATGTTGAGTGCAATTACACCAATCAGGATTCCCCTGACGTTGTAATTTAACTCTGCCAGTGTACCAAACACACAGAGAATCTCTTCAATGGCAATGATGTAGCACTCATTTTTCTGGCCTTTTCGGGATGCCGCACGTGCCAGAAAAATGCCATATATAAGATATGCTGCCATTGCTATATGAGACGAATATCCAAGCGGACCTCTCTGGTATACTCCACTCTCGTCATACCAGAATACCAAATGAGTCTTAAATGATAGCATCAAGATACAAAAATTCAGAACCATGGGTAGCACAGCTACCTTTCTGATTCTGCCGGTAATATTGTGATCCATTATCGTTACAAGTCGTAGCAATATGAGTATCCTCACATTGAAACCTAAGACTGCAATCGCCTGGTGCAATATATACGTTGAACCTGCGTCATACATGTAATAATCCGTGTTATCGGTTATTATCAGTACAATCAATAAGAAGAACATAGCCTTGAATAAAGCCGTAAGCGTTGGCTCGTACTTCTTATTGATCACTAAAAAGAACCCCATGAACAATGTGGCTACGACGGGCAAAAAATTCAGTTGTATCAAGTCTGCCATCGTCTGGATGTACATACGGGTGTGTCCTTTCCGTTAAAGTTCATCAATCGGCATCGGCTTCGCCCACTGGAATCCATGAATGTAATCAAATCCGACATTAACGCTGTATTTGTGTTGGTCCATATTCTCAACACCCTCTAAAGCGCTACGAAACCGTCGTCTTTGAGCAAAGGTACTAAACCGCTTACCAGTCTATCCGTCTTCTCGTTATTAATAGCACTGTACAACTGTGATTTATCAACTTTACTACGGAGAATGGAAGCTCTGTGATACGCTCCAAAGAAGAGTATCCTGTTCCAAAATCGTCCAGATAGAACTTAATGCCGGCATTCGACAACTAAATCATGTTCTACTTCAGACAGTCGTTGTCGTTCGCCAAAGCCGACTCTGTAAGCTCGATACGGATTTGTATTGAATATATTTGTCATCAAATTACTCATTTTTCGACCTCTTGCTCAGACCTTATGCCTGAGACGTTATCCTTCTTGCTTTCATTTTGCTCTTTTGGATAACTATCGATGAGATATTCCACCATATTACTGTCCGACCGGTTGTTTGCAAGGGCAATATCGCGGAGTTTGTCCCTGGTTGATATCTTCATCATACAGTTAAATCGTATTTTCCTTCCCATAATTACCTCCATCTAGTCATATTGATTCAATATAGCATAAATATTATGTATAATCAACATATATTTTTGACATGGTTTATGCAAAATCTTGACAACCTATCTATATATAATGATGCTGGGGTCGAAAGGTTCCAGTCCGGCCTGAGTTCCTTCCAGTGTGAGTCTGGATTAATAGACTCATTCAAACGAAACACGAACCTTGAAAATTGTACACAAAGCGCACATCAGCGCCATTTAAAGAACTTCTGCGGTATAATAGAGACATCAAATTGCTAAGGAGATAGTTTTATGGATTATATACGAGCGATTCTGGACGGGATTGCGATAGCCGCAATCTTTAACGGTGCAGTGGCAGCTTTGGCGCTTATTAACCCGAGATACTTTTTTGATTCTTATCCAAAGGCAATTCAGAAAGTTGCACCTGAACAGATGACAAAAAAGGAGAAAAATATAAATTTCATCATAACAATTGTAATTTGCGGGATTTGTTTCATATATTCAATAGCAAGTCTTATACATACAGGCATTTCGGGTTTTTGGAATCTTTTTTGGATGGGTTATATTCAGTGGAGCATATTGAACTTAGGAGATTTCTTTTTGCTGGATTGTCTGTTGTTCCAAGGTAAACATAAGAGTAAGATTGTCATCCCCGGAACAGAGGGGCATCCTGATTATGAGTTTGGCAACTGGATGAAGCATTTGGCAATCAAGGAACATTTTGTAGTCACTCCGTTTTTGATCATACCGTTTGTAGCGGCGATTCAGGCTTTGATTGTTGGAAGATTATGAATTGGTATACTGTCAATCAGTATGAAGAAAGAAGGATTCCGAAGGGGAGTCGCCCCAGCAAGTGACCATCCCAACGGAATCCGTGGTATAAAACCATGATTTTAGTATCAAAATACGAGAAAGTATTCAATGAGGAACTTGGAGTTCTTCATTGTAAGGAAAGAAGAATGCATCTGCCCTGAGTGTAAGAGCCTGCACTACTTTGCTGAAACCATAACGGAAGAAGATCCATTTGGCCTGATTCAGGAATCCTCTACAAGAATCCGGATGCCATGATCTTCGAAATAACGAAGATACCTGTCATCCGGATTTTTGTCGGTAATAATGTGCTGAAAAGCATCGGGCTTTGCATAGGTAAGGAGAGAGGAGCGGTCAAATTTGCTGCTGTCTACCAGCAGGATATGCTCGCTGCTGTTCTGTAGCACCGCCTGCTTGACGGCATATTCCTCCGGAGAGGCGTTGCTGGCTCCCGCTTCCAGAGAAAAGGAAGTGCAGGCAAAGAAAGCCTTGTTGATATGATAGATTTGAATCGCCGACAGGCATTGTTCACCCACGAGGGAAGCGGCCTTGGGCTTGACAACACCCGGCAGCGCAATCGTGGTGAACTGCGGATAATTGATGCTGCTCTGCAGTACATAGATGCTGTTTGTAATGACGGTGATATGATTCAGATGAGATAAAAAACCCAGTACGGGAACGGTAGAGGTTCCGGTATCCAGGAAGATCGTATCGTTCTCATGAACCAGCTTCGATGCCGCTCTGGCAATGCGGGTCTTCTCTTCGGAGTGTTGCGTAAACCGTTCCGGATAGGGAAGCAGCGCACCGGTACTTTCTGTGACTTCTGCGCTTCTGGCGCCTCCGTAAATCTTCGTGATGATGCCCTTATCGCTCAGCTGATTCAAATCTCTTCGAATCGTGTTCACAGAAACCTGAAAAGTATCACAAAGTTCCTCAATTGTGACCACTTCATTCTTGCGGATATATTCTTCTAATTGGGAAATTCTTTTCTCTTTCATGGCTTTTATTCTACCGAAAGTCTCTCCAAAAATCAAGCCGATCTCGACGAATTCCGCATAAACATAACCAAAATACAATAATAAATTGCTCAAAATATTGACGAAATACGCAAGCACCCGATGGTATAAAAATGCTTTTAGAACTATACTCGGATAAATCAATAGATACGTGGGATCGAATATCTGATTCTTGGATTTAGAGCGATCCAAACGCTTAAACTAGGTTGAATTCAACCTAGAAATTATCTATAATTATTGGATAACGGTGTCGAAGGCATCTGAATGCAATTCATGTCAGCTTGCATTGATGGAGGTCGTTTTTGATGGTTATGTCCTATTATCCATGCACAGGAGGGTATTTAGCAATGACAGTGAATACGGAGAACTTGGTTTCTATTACGGAAGCGAATCAGAATTTTTCTAAGGTTGCTCGCATGGTCGATGAGAAGGGTGCTGTTGTGATTCTTAAAAACAATTCTCCCCGGTATCTTTTGGTTGAGTTTCATCAGGCAGAGAGAGAGCAGCTTGCGTCAGACCAGGATATTCTTGCCTTGTCAAAGAGGCTCATTGATCAGAATCGTGAAGCCTATGAGGAGCTTGCCAAATGATCGTTCTCTCCAAGGAGCAGATTCTTCTTTTACACGCGCAGCTAATCGCAGAAACGGGAGGTTCCGCAGGGGTGAGAGATGAGAGATTGTTGGAGTCGGCTCTTTGCGCACCTTTTCAGTCTTTCGAGGATATGGATGTATACCCTTCAATTCAACAAAAGGCTGCACGTCTTGGCATGGGACTGACAAAGAATCATGCCTTCCTAGATGGAAATAAGCGTATCGGAGCACACGCGATGATTGTTTTCCTGGCGCTGAATCGGATTGAACTTAGATATACACAAAAAGAATTGTCGGATACATTTTTGCAAGTCGCCGCAGGAAACCTTTCGTTTAACCAACTGCTGAATTGGATACTGGACCATCAGATTTAATTTGGTTTCAAGCGCTCTAGTCACAAATCAAGCCGATCTCGACGAGTCCCACATAAATATCACCAAAATACAATAATAAATTACCCAAAATATTGACGGAATAAGATAAAAACCCTATACTATGATAGAAGTATCACAAAGATGACATCATAAAGATGGCATTAGGAGTGGAAAGTCGCAGATGGGGGGAAGAAGATGCTGACCACGCTGAGGGAATTATTAGAGCAGGCGCAGAAAGAGGAGAGGGGCGTAGGTTCTTTTACCTGTGCCAATATGGAGATGGTGATGGGGACCATCCGTGCGGCGCAGGAAGAGAAGACGCCGGTGATTCTCCAGATTGCGGAAGGAAGGCTAAGGAACACGCCGTTAGACTACATCGGTCCTCTCATGGTGCAGGCGGCGAAAGATGCAGCGGTACCGATCTGTGTGCATTTGGACCATGGACTGACGCTGGAAAAAATCGAAGAGGCGCTGTCTTACGGCTTCACCTCTATTATGATGGACGGATCGAGACTGCCGCTTTCGGAGAATATCAGGGTGACCAATGCGGCAGCGGAAATGGCCAGGCGTTACGGGGCGTCGGTAGAAGCGGAGTTGGGGAGTGTCGGCGGCGCGGAGGCGACCGATGAAGTGGAGCAAATTGCTTACACGGAGGTGAAAGAAGCGGTGCGCTTTGCCAAGGAAGCCGATATCGATGCGTTGGCGGTGGCGATTGGCAATGCACACGGACATTATACAGGTACACCGAAACTCAATTTTGAAAGATTGAAAGAGTTGCAAGTAGCAGTTCCCAAACCTCTTGTCCTGCATGGTGGCTCCGGGATTACGGACGAAGATTTTAGACACTGCATTGTAAACGGCATCCGTAAGGTGAATATTGCAACCGCCTCTTTAGACGCCCTGACAGCGTATGCCAGGGAGTACCTGTTAACCGGGGAGAGTCACAATTTACCGCCTGAATGATAGCATGGTGGAGGGAGTTTATCAGAACGTGAAGCACTGCATCCGCGTGTTTAACATGGGGGGAGAGCACTAAGGGTCGCCTCTTGCAAGATGCCGGGGATCAGGCAGCTTTCCGGTGCGTGATCATCCCGCTTTTCGATCTGCTCGATCAGAAGACGAATGGCGGCCTTGGCGATGACGGGCTCATTTTGGCGGATGTGTGTGAAGCGGGTTCCTCCGGGGGAGAGGTAGTCTTCGTCCACGCAGCAGATCGTCAGATTGAGCCGTGCCCACTCTTCTCTGGGGGCTTTTAGATAACGGGCTAGACCGTACTCGGTAATGATGACCGCGTCGAGGTTCGGGTGGCGATGCAGGTAGTCTTCAATTGCCTTTTCACATTCTTCATCGGCCTGATAAGAAAAGATGGAACTTTCGACCTTCTTGCGTACCGTTAAGATGGGCATGACGGGAAGCTTTCGGCGTGCAATCGCTTCCTGAAAGCCTCTGTTTCGGTCGGAAACGGAAGAGGTATAAGGATCGTCCACGGTAATCAGACCGATGTGGCGTTTCTTATGGGAAACCAGATAGCGAACAAGGGCAGCGGTGGCAGCCTTGTTGTCGGTTCCGACAGAGGGGGATGGGAATTCCCTTCAGCTGTTTATCAATCAGGACGGCAGGGAAGTGATCGGCAGCCAGACGGAGCATACCGGTATTAAAATATTTTCCGTGAACCGGCATGCAGATGATGCCGCATACGCCCAGATTTCTCAAAAATACAATTTCTTCGTTTTCTCTCTCCCGGTTGCCGTAGGAGAATCTCGTGATCAGGCGGTAGCCTTTCTTTTGTGCAAACTGATCTGCGGCGTACAGGAGATCCAGCCCGAAGCAGGAAGAGATGTGTTCTAAAATGATCCCGATCAGGGGCAGACCTTCCGGGGAGGGAGAATCCTGCATTTCTTTGCTGTCGGGAAGCGCTGTGACACAGCTTCCTTTGCTTTTGATCCTGCGAATAAAGCCCTCTTCTTTTAACAGATCCAGGGCGGAGTTGATTGTGATGGAACTGACCTTGTACTCCTTCGCAAGAAAGTCCACCGGGGGGAGGAAGGCTCCGCTCACATATTTGCCCGAGAAAATCTCCTGTTTGAGTGCAAGATAAATCTGTCTGTACCGTGCAATCTTTTTTTTCATCCGAAATGCTCCCCTCCCTGATGCAGGGTAGTCCGAATCCGACCCGGGTGCTGAGCCTGTCCGGTCTCTCCCCTTCCTGGTGCGGGAAAGTCCGAATGCAACCCGGGCGCAAAGCCTGACCGGTCTCTCCCTGCCCTTGCGGGATAGTCCTCCCAACCGAATCGCGTAAAATATATTTTATCAACTCCATCCGAATAAATCTCAACAAGAATCTTCAAAATAATTTGGGAGATTTCACGATTTTCCGGCAGGGGGACAGATCTGCGAATAAAACATATTTTATATCGTTTACACGTCGTGAAACAGATACTAGTCTGATAGAGACAGTATCCAATTGACAATCATGGGAGGGTAATGAAATGAGGAAAAGTAGGTGGATCAGTGTTCTGATGGCTTCCTTCCTGTTAGCCGGCTGCGGAAGCGGACAGGCGCAGACACAGACGTCTGCGGGAGCAAAGACAGGGGATCAGGAGGCGGCTGCGGAGAAATCCGGAGAGACGGCAGGGAGCGGGCAGAAAGATGACTTCCTTCCGGCACAGGGGAGTGTGCGGATTCTCGCGTCGGTCACCGGAGGAAAGACGAAGAGGAGATGAAACTCTTCGAGAAGGCACTCTCGGATGCCACGGGGCTAACGGTGACCATAGAGAAGCCTGCTTCCGATTATGACAAGATTCTGATGCAGAAGCTTTCCGGCGGGGAAAAATATGATTTGATTTACCTCAATGCACCGCAGTATTTGAATTTGATCCAGCAGGATGCCCTGATGGATCTGACCAAATACAAAGAGCAGTCCAAGATCTTGACTGACAACATCGATCCGCAGGAATGGAAGGACATCACGGTAGACGGAAAGGTCTATGCCGGCTTTAACAAAAAAGAAGTACACCGGGTGGTGGCGTTAAACAATACACTTTTAAAGGAGGCGGGCATTGACTACAAGACGATAGAGCCCACCATGGACGGGTATTATCAGGTGTTAAAGACTCTCAAAGATAAGAGTAAAAAAACCGACTTCTATCCGTTTGAAGCGGTGATGTCGCAGGCCTGGGATCTTCAGCCCTACATGGCGGCAGCGGGTGCCAAGGAAGGGGTTCTGACCGACGAAAACGGCAAGCGTTATGCCCCCTATGCACAGGACGACGCGGCAGTGGTCTGGGAATGGTTTAAAAAATTATACGACAATGGTCTGATGGATCCGGCATCCTTTGTGGATGAAACCAAAAATCAGAGAGAAAAGATGGGAGCCTCTTCGCAGAACATCGCCATGTGTGCGGACTGGGCGGCATGGGTCGGTCTGCATAATGCCGGTGCAAAAGCGGCCGGTGTAGCGGAAGATCAATATGAAATCGTCTCCCTTCCGGGATTAAAGACACCGGACGGCTCTTATATGTTGGGTAAGGGCGGAGCAAGCCTTTTTGCGGTGCCGGCGAACGCGGAGAATCCGGACGGCGCCATTCGTGTCCTGGAATATTTTGCAACACAGGAGGGCGGAAATCTCCTCTCCTCCGGCATCGAGGGTCATGACTATACGGTTTCCGGCAACGAGTACAAATTGACGGAAGAAGGAGCGGCACACGGAAACGATCACGGCGCACCGTTCCCGATCTTCAAGGATTATAAGCCTTTGTTTGACCACAATCCGGGCGTGGACGAGGCAATGAGTTACGCCAAATATGCTTCCATCGACACGATTATCCCGAATGAGGGGGATTACAAGGAAATCGTGGGAAAATGGGGCATTCAGATCATCAAGGGGGATGTGGATGCGAAGACAGGACTGAAGAATATGAGAGAAGAGCTGGTGGAGCGCGGCGTGACGGATCGCTAAGGAAGTGATTTTTTCCAAATGCGGAGGGACGATCGCTAAGGAAGTACGTTTTTTTCAAATGCGGGAAAAGGAATGCCGGAGTGCAGGCATCCGGCAAGAGGAAGTGATTTTCACCGTGGAATGGGGAGGAAGGCGGCGAGAGGTGACGGCACCGATGGAGAAGGAAAAAAGTGGGTTGTGGAGGAAGGTGAGAAGATACCGGGGCATCTATCTGCTGATGCTCCCCGTGCTGATTTACTTTTTGGTGTTTTCTTATTACCCCCTGTTCCTCGGGATTTGGAAGAGTTTTTTCAAGATTAAGATTCTGGGCGGTTCCGGCTTCGTGGGAATGGAGAATTATGTTTCGATCCTAAAGGATCGCCAGTACCTGCGCGCGCTGGGGAACAGTCTGGTGGTAGGAGGAGGAACGTTTCTTCTGCAGTTTGTATGGGGGCTGCTGGCGGCGATCCTGATGAACGAGATTAGAAATCGCTTTTGCCGCTCGGCCTTTCAGACCGTCACCTTCATTCCCTACCTGCTGTCGTGGTCGGTGGTGGGTGGAATCTGGATTACCATCCTTTCTCCGACCGGGATGTGGAACGGCGTGCTAAAAGCGGTGTTGGGAGAAAATTTTGTGCCTGTTGCTTTTATGGCGGAGCCTGCGTTTGCCAGAGGAAATATGATCTTTACGGGAGCCTGGAAGGGTGCCGGTTATTTTGCGGCGCTCTTCATGGCCTCCATTGTTTCGGTGGATGAAACGCTCTATGAATCGGCCAGGATGGACGGCGCAACGCGGCTGCAGCAAATCCGCTATGTCATGATTCCTGCCATTGTTCCGACCATCAAGGTGGTAACGGTCCTCTCGGTGATGGGGATTTTGAGAAATTTTGATCAGATCTTTGTGATGATGCGCTCCTCCGTCAGTGATCAGGTGAAGAACCTGCTGGTCTTGATCTACGAGCAAGGCATTCTGCAATTTAATGTCGGAACGGCGACTGCGGCAGCCACCATGGTTCTGCTTGCCACCGGTCTGATTACGACGATTGTAAAAAAATTACTGAAATACGATGAGATTTATACATGATCGGGGGAGCCATGCGTAAGGACGGTTTGCGAGGAGCGGTAAAGGGAATAGCGGTAATCCTCACCATTGTAATGTTTCTTCTGATGTTTCTCCCGATGTGGAACGTGCTGGTGGTTTCCACCCAGAAGGCGCTTGACGCCGGCAGGAGCGGGATGAAACTATGGTGGCACTCCTTCAGCTTAGAGGGATATGCTTACGTGTTTCGGGTTACGAAGATGGGGAGACCGCTATGCAATTCCCTGTTTGTGACGCTGACCGGGACGGTGATCCAGGTGATTCTGGCCGGGTTTTCGGGCTATGTGCTGGTGCAGAGGGGGCTTCCTTTTCGGAAGCAGATTTCCGGCTTTATCATGGTCACCATGATGATCCCCGGGGATTTGACACTGATTTCCATCTACCAGTTAAACAAGCAGATGCACCTGTTGAATTCTTATCAGGGACTGATTCTGAACGGTCTGATTTCCGGATTCAGCATTCTGATGATGCGGAATTATTTTGAAACTGTGCCGTATACGCTTGGAGAATCTGCAAGGATAGATGGAGCGGGAGAAGTTGCCATCTTCGCCAAAATCTATATTCCCATTGCACTTCCGGGACTGGCTACGGTCTTTTTCCTGGAATTCGTGGCCAGATGGAATTCGATTATGCTGCCCGCAACCCTCATCACCGATGAGGGAAAATATACGCTGCCGTTGAAATTGAAGCAGATGATTCTAAATGTCAATTCCGTCTCGGGAACGGAGATGATTCCGGACAATGCGATCATGGCGGCGGTTCTGATTTCGGCTTTGCCGCTGTTAGTCATTTATCTGTTTGCACAGAGATTTTTGTTGGAAGGGATCAGCATGGGGGCGGTGAAGGAATAGAGGAAAGAATGGAGACGAGATCATGATCGAGCAGACGCAGATTGTAGAAAGATTTGTGGCACCCGAGGAGGAAGGATTTTACCTGAGGGTGCCTTTTCAGGTTCCGGAGGGGGTGGAGCGGATTCGGATCAGTTACACCTACCGGAAGAACGAGAATATCATCGATATCGGGCTTTGCAGTCCGGAGGGGAAGGTGATCGGGTGGGCTGGCAGCAATCGGGACGAGCTGGCGGTTTCCGAAGCAGTCGCTTCGCCCGGGTTTACCCCCTCTCCTCCCGCTGCCGGGCAGTGGCAGATCCTGCTAGGGGCTTATCATGTAGCAGAAAAAGGCTGTACCGTTCAATACAAGATTGTTTTTGAAAAAAAAGAACTGCGGATCTGGAAGGGAGACACCCATACGCACACAAGCGGCTCCGATGGTGTGTTCACGCCGAAGGAGTTGACGCAGATCGCAGACAGGATGTGCCTGGATTATCTTTTTTTGACGGATCATAATAATGAGGCGCAGAATGAGACTCCCTATTCTACCGATACGCTCACCGTGCTTCCCGGCACGGAATGGACCCATTACAGAGGGCATGCGGGGATGCTCGGGATAAGGCATCCGCTTAGAGACATCATCGCCAACTCCGGGGAAGAAGTGCGGGAGATCTTGCAGATTGCACAGGAAAGAGGGGCACTGGTCTGCCTGAACCATCCCTTCTGCCCGTTCTGCGGCTGGAAATTCGGCTTCGATCTGCCCTATGATCTGGTGGAGGTTTGGAACGGGGGAATCGGCGCAGAGGCGAATCTGAAATGCCTGCACTGGTGGGACGAGGAACTGAGGAAGGGAAAGAGAATCCCCGTGATTGGCGGAAGCGATTTTCACCGACTGGAACCGGGAAGAATTCCCGCCTTTCCCTGCACGAATGTAATCGCGCCGTCCAAAGCTCCCTCCGATCTGATACAGGCGATCAGGAAGGGACATTCCTTTATCACCGCAGAGGTGGAAGGACCGGAAATGGTAATTGACGGGCATCAGGTTCTGCCGGGAATGGAGGTGGCGCCTTTCCGGAAGATACAGGTGGAATTTTCCGGGACGACTCCCGGGATGGAAGCGCTTCTCATTGGAAGCGGCGTGCGGGAATCGGTCCCTTGTGCCGCGGGAGTGACGAGGATGGAAACCGAAATGCCGAATCACGGGTATCTGCGTTTTGAACTGCGAGAAAAAGGAGGGGAGCAAAAAGACAGAATGCCGCTTCTGATCTCCAACCCGTTGTATGTGGAAGAGAGTCCCTCTTGATGCGTCCGGCATCGGTCGCCGATCCGCATCCTGGCGTCAGCACAATTTTACAAGCAAGGTTTAATAACGAATATTTCGGTAAAATACTTCTTGCCCCTTTTCTGTTTCATGCTACAATAGACCAATTACAGAGAGGGGCTATTTATGAAGATCAGTCAATTACTAAAGGAAAAGCAGTTGACCCTTTCCTTTGAAGTTTTCCCGCCGAAAACATCGGAAAAGTTTGAGGCGACGGCGGCAAACGCAAGGAAGATTGCCGCACTCCATCCGGACTTCACGTCGGTGACTTACGGAGCGGGCGGCGGTACCGGCCTTTTTACGGCGGAAATCGCTTCGGAAATTCAGGAGGGATTCGGGGTGCCTACGCTCGCACATCTGACCTGTGTCTCTTCCACGAGGGAGCATGTATCAAAGATGCTTTCCCTCTATAAGGAAAAACACATCGAGAACATCCTGGCGCTTCGCGGCGATCTGCCGCAAGACGGGTTGTGCTCTGCAGATTACCGGTATGCGGTCCAGCTGATTCGAGACATCAAAGAGAGAGAAAAAGATTTCTTTTGCCTGGGGGGTGCCTGCTATCCGGAGGGGCATGTGGAGTGTGCGCACAGAGAGGAAGATTTACAGCATCTGAAGGAGAAGGTGGATGCGGGACTGGATTTCCTGACGACGCAGCTTTTTTTTGACAACAGTATTTTCTATAACTTCCTATACCGCGCCAGAGAGAAGGGGATCACCGTGCCGATTCTGGCGGGCATTATGCCGATTACAAGGGCGGAGCAGTTAAAGCGTTCGGTGGCGATGTCGGGGACGGAGGTGCCGCAGCGCTTTCGTGCGATCGTGGACCGCTTTGGTGGTAAAAAAAGAGGCGATGGAGCAGGCAGGCGTGATCTACGCAGCTGAGCAGATCGTGGATCTGATTGCCAACGGGGTGACGCATATTCATGTTTACACCATGAACCGCCCCCTGATTGCGAAGGCGATTCTGACACAGCTTTCCGCTATCCTGTAAGGTGGGGCTTGAAGCGACGAAGGAGCTCAGAAGACGAGCTCCAGGAGAGAAACCCGGAGGAGACTCTAAGAGGGGGACTCCCTTGGGGGAAACCAGAGAGGGAGGAACCCCGGATGAGGGCGTGTGATTTAGAACTGAATTTCCGAGAGGTTTATCGTTATCTCGGGTGCAAGGGGGAACTTCCGCAGGGGGCAGTCGTGGAGGAAGTAAAAAGCTGCGTGGAAGAGCTGGTGCGTCAGTCGGAACTGAGGGAGGTGCACCGGCGCTTTCCTCTGCAATTCTTAGGAGAAGATCGCTTCCTAGTGGGAGACATGGAGCTGAAGAGCCGGGCGCTTTCCAGAAATCTGCGCGGCTGTGAGGAAGTCTATCTGATGGCAGCCACCATCGGGTTTGCCATGGATCATCTGGTGGCCAGAGCATCTGCAATCGGCAAAATGAGCCGGGCGGTCATGATGCAGGCATCAGGCGCCATGCTGATCGAGAGCTACTGTGATGCGTTAAACAAGCAGTTAAAGGAAGAGGCGGCAGCGGAAGGGAAGTTTCTGCGCCCGCGATTTTCTCCCGGCTATGGAGATCTGCCACTTTCCGCGCAACCCGATTTTTTCCGGATTCTGGAAGTGCAGAAACATACCGGCATTACTCTGTCGGAAAGTCTGATCATGATGCCGAGCAAGTCGGTGACGGCGCTGATCGGCGTTTCCACAGAGGATGCGCACTGCGTTCTGGAGGGGTGTGAGAGCTGCGCCAAGACGAATTGCAGTTTTCGCAGATAAAGCACTTTGACCCACACCGATCCGTCGGGATGGTTCATGCTTGAATAGAAGATATAAACGATATTTCGTTTCTTTTTGTTTGGAGAACAGATCATGCAGCTGAGAAGTTTACGGGAACGTCTGGGAAAAGAGAGGCTTTATTGTGACGGAGGCACCGGCTCTCTTTTGCAGGAAAAGGGGTTGAGGGGCGGAGAACTGCCGGAGCGATGGAATCTTACGCATCCGGAGGAGATGGTTTCGATTGCGGAAGCTTATTTCCTAGCGGGTTCTGACATTGTCAATTCGAATACCTTTGGTGCCAACCGCCTGCATTATCCGGATCGGAACGAACTGGAGCAGTTGGTGCGCCTGGGCGTGCGACATGTGAAAAGCGGGCGGGAGAGAAGCGGCAGGCAAGATGCCTATGTTGCCCTTGACCTCGGTCCTACCGGAAGGTTACTAAAGCCCATGGGCGATCTGGACTTTGAAGACTGTGTCTCCATCTTTGCGGAGCTCGTCCGCTGGGGAAGGGAAGAAGGGGCGGATCTGGTGCTGATCGAAACCATGTCGGATGCCATGGAAGCCAAGGCTGCCGTTCTGGCCGCCAAAGAGAATTCCGATCTTCCGGTTCTGGTCACCGTCGTTTTTGATGAAAAAGGCAAGCTCCTCACCGGGGGCACGGTCTCCACGGTGACGGCGATGCTGGAAGGGCTGCGGGTGGATGCGCTTGGCGTCAACTGCGGTCTGGGACCGGAGCAGCTGTATCCGATTGTAAAAGAGCTCACTTCCGTTTGTTCGGTTCCTATCATTGTCAATCCCAATGCGGGTCTTCCTCATGTGCAGAATGGAAAAACCGCCTATGACCTCTCGGCAAGAGATTTTGCACTGCAGATGAAAAAAATAGCGGAACTCGGCGTTCAGGTGCTGGGCGGCTGCTGTGGGACTACCCCGGAATATATCCGGCAGGAGATTCTGGAGACGAGAGATCTTCCCTTTGTTTCTCCTGGTGGAAAACACCGCTCGGTCATCTCTTCTTTTTCCAGGACCATTCTTTTGGGAGAACGCCCGGTGATCATCGGCGAGCGAATCAATCCGACGGGGAAAAAGCGCTTTAAGGAGGCGCTTCGAAACGGGGAAATCGAATATATTTTAGGTCAGGGAATCGAGCAGGAAGAGGCCGGCGCCGATCTGCTGGATGTGAATGTGGGGTTGCCGGAGTTAAACGAGGCGGACATGATGGAGAGCGTCATGACGAGACTCCAGACGGTGACGGCGCTCCCCCTTCAGATTGATACGACGAATCGGGAGGCGTTAGAGAGGGCGCTTCGCCTCTACCACGGCAAGGCGATGATCAATTCGGTAAACGGCACGGAAGAGAGCATGGAAACGGTCTTTCCCTTGGTGGCCAAGTACGGAGGCGTGGTGGTCGGCCTTTGCCTGGACGAAGACGGGATTCCGGAAGATGCGGAGGGACGAATTCGTGTGGCAAAAAAAATCCTGAAAAGAGCCGCCGATTACGGCATTCCTCCGGAAGATGTGGTGCTTGATGCGCTGGCAATGACCATTTCGACCGATGGTGGCTCTGCAAACGTGACTTTAGAAGCGCTGCGACGCATTCGGGACGAGTTGCACGGCCATTCCATTTTAGGGGTTAGCAATATCTCCTTCGGCCTTCCGCAGAGGGAGGTGATCAACAGCTTCTTTTTTGCTCTCGCCTTGCAGAGCGGGCTTTCCTGCGCCATTATCAATCCGAATAACCGGGCGATGATGGCGGCTTACCGCTCCTATCTGGCGCTTTCTGGCATCGATGCACAGTGCATGGACTATATTTCCGCCTATGCGGGAGGAAAAAAGGTCTTTGCTTCTAAGACAGGTCTATCGGCAGAATTATCCTCCGGTCAACAACCATCTGTTTCGTGGGGAGAGACGAATGCGAGACAGGAAGAGACGAATGCGGGGCGGGAAGGGCAGTCGAAGGTGCCCGTCGGCGGGCAGTCAGGGGCAGAACTTTCCGGGAATACCGGGAGAGAGTCGGAGCTGGTTTCCGCCATCCGCTTCGGGATGGCAGAAAAGGCGGCGCAGGAGACGAAGAAGGCTCTGGCAGGAGGAAAGGCACCGCTTGCGATTGTCAATCAGGAGCTGGTTCCGGCACTGAACATCGTCGGGAAGGGCTTTGAAGCGGGAACCCTGTTTTTACCGCAACTTTTGATGGCGGCGGAGGCGGCAAAGGCAGCCTTCGAAGTGATTAAGCAGGCGATGAGCGGCAGTGCCAGAAAGGAACGCGGCAGCGTGATTCTGGCAACGGTCAAGGGAGATATTCACGACATCGGTAAGAACATCGTGAAGGTTCTGATGGAAAATTACGGTTATAAGGTTTATGATCTGGGGAGGGACGTTCCTGCGGAGAAGATCGTAGAGACCGCCTTGGAACACGATGTGAAACTGATCGGACTCAGTGCCCTGATGACGACCACTGTTGTCAATATGGAAGAGGCGATTCGACTGATCCGGATCAAGAAGCCGGATGCCAAGGTGGTGGTAGGCGGAGCCGTCATGACACAGGAATATGCGGATGCGATCGGCGCGGATTTTTACGGCAAAGAGGCAATGGACACCGTCCGGTATGCGGACACTCTTTTCCCGGAGGAAACGTAGTACGGATGTGAATTGCGATAGGAAACGGAATTCGGGTGTGAATTGTGAGAGGAAACGGAATCCGGATGCTGGCTTTCGGCACGCCGGGTGAAGCGGGAATTTTTTTGGAAAAGAGCAAAAAAACAAAGTCATTTATCAAGGAGGGGTTGAAGGCAAATGTTAATATGCAGCGCAGAAGAGAAAGATCTGGATTCGATCATGGCCATTTACGAGGAGAAATTCAGGGCGAGCGGGATGTGCCCGGAGAAGGAGCTGGTTGAGCAGGAAATCCGGTCTCACACCTGCTATGTGGTCAAGGAAGAGGACAGGATCGTAGCAGCTTTTCTATTTAAATTTGGAAAAGATGTCGAAGAAAGCTACCATACCATTTATGACGGGGAATGGCTGAACGATAAGCCTTATGGTGCCATCCGCCATGTGGCGGCTTCCGGAGACATTGATGAGATCGAAGAGCAGTGTATCAACTGGGCATTCTGGAAGTGCGGACACCTGCGCATGGACACTAACCTGGATAATTTCCGGATGCATGCCGTTCTGAAGGCAAACGGCTTCAAACAGTGCGGCATCATCCGTACGGTGGAAAAAAACAAAGAACGTCTGGCGTTTGAGAAGTAAGACTTGAGAAGTAAGCACCGAGCAGTAGGGCTCGCGGAGTGAAGTAAGGCTCGAGAAGTATGGCTCGCGGAGTGAAGTAAGGACACAAACGGGTGTTAATTCCTTCCCACCCGACATCACACTAAAGGAGATTGAAATGAAACAGAATAAGGTTGCCTTTTTGGTACAGGGGGCCATGATTGCCGCCCTCTATGTGGTTTTGACGCTCATGGCTGCGCAGTTCAATTTGGCTAGCGGAGCGGTGCAGGTCAGGTTCTCGGAAGTGCTGACCGTTCTTCCCTTCTTAACGGGAGCTGCCCTCTTCGGCGTGACGGGAGGCTGTTTCCTTGCTAACATCCTGCTGGGAAGCCCCGCGCCCGATATTATCTTCGGTACGCTTGCCACCTTTCTGGGAGCATGGCTTACCTGGAAGATTGGACAGTGGTACAGAAGAAAACTGCGCACTTCGCAAGAGGGGAAGAGAGAAGAAGTAGACTTGAATCAGACAGAAATTTCAGTCCGCCAAAAAACGGGAATCCAGATCTTGGCGACGCTTCCGCCGGTATTTAGTAATGCGTTCATCATCCCCTTTGTTCTATCTTATGCGTATCATATTCCCGGCAGCATCCTCTTCTTCATGCTTACGGTAGGAGCGGGAGAATTCCTTTCCTGTACCGTTTTGGGAATGATCCTGTTGAAGGCACTTTCGCCTCTGAAAGGCAGGTTTTTAACAGAAGAATAAACGGATGCAAGGATTGCATTTCGTAAGAGAACGCACGGGTTGTCCTGCAACCCGTGTTTTTCACTTTCATCACAAAACCATTGGTGCAAAGAATGATTCTCCCTTTACGACGTACGTTTCTAACAGGTGAAAGACCCAAATCCGCCCGGTAGCGGGAAGGTTCTACTTCATTTATGCCAAAACAACGAAATCAATTTCACTGAAATAAATTTCACCGAAATCAATTTCACTGAAATCAATTTCGCCGAACTCAATTTCGGTGGATTTTATTATAGCCTGAAAAGAAGATGCAAAATCCTTTTCTTGCATCTTTTTCCGAACGTTCTATATGCCTTACAAAAATAAACTACGAGGCTAAGGAAGGCTGACACCTGCAATTTGCTCAGCTCTCTGTATTCTCTTCCGGCTTCTTTTGGAAGTATCTCCGAATCTCCGGCTGTTTGATCAGGTAATAGGTGGTGATCAGAGAGGCGCTGACCAGCCAGGAGAAGGGATAGCAGCGGGCAATTTCGTTCAGCGACCCGTTCAGATGGAAGACGGTCAGCCAGACGATACGGAAGAGACAGATGCCGCCGACTGAGATCAGGGTAGGAATCAGAACATAGCCTTCTGCACGGAGCGCAGCGGAAAAAAGACCTCGATGAAGGAAAAGAGGAAAAAGCCCGCAGACATGATGTCGATGATGATCGTTCCGAGCCGGATCACTTCCGGATTGGAAGTAAAGACGGAAAACAACGGAGCGGAGAGGTTGAAAAAGAGGAGAAAGAACAAGACGCCTGCCATCATATCCATGAGGAGGGCGTGGATGACACTCTTTTGAAGACGGCCGATCTTACCGGCACCGAAATTCTGCCCGGCGAAGGTGGTGACCGTCACACCGATCGAGGCGGTGAACATCCAGAAGAGAGAGCAACTTTGTCTACGACCGACCACGCCGTCACGGAGGCAACGCCCAGACGGTTGACAGAAGACTGCACCGTGATGTTGGCAATGCTGTACATGCTGGATTGAATGCCGGACGGCAGGCCGATGCGAAACATCCTCCAGAACATTTCGCGGTGAATTTTTAATTTTTTCAAATCCAGATGGATGCCGGGAATCTGGTACATCAGGGCTCTGGTCACCAGAATGCTGGAACAGGCCTGGGCCAGCAGGGTGGCGATGGCAACGCCTGCCACGTCCAGATGAAAGACGGCGACGAACAGAACATCCAGGAAGATATTGACCAGCGTACAGAAGATCAGATAATACAGCGGCCTCTTGGAATCCCCAAGCGCACGCAGAATCGATCCCCCCATATTATAAATAAAGACAAAAATAAGACCCGCGAAGTAAATGCGCATATAGAGGGAGGAGCCGCGCATCAGTTTGTCCGGTGTACTCATGAAGTGCAAGATTTTCGGGGTAAACAGGATGCAGACCAGCCCCAGCACCACGCCTCCGACGACAGAAAAGGCATAGGCGGTATGGAGGGCAAGTTCCACATGCTTGTTGTCTTTTGCACCGAAAAACTGCGCAATAATGACGGAAAAACCTCCGGTCAGTCCCACAAAGAAGCCGACAACCAGGTTGACGATCTGGGCGGAAGAGCCGCCGACACAGGCAATCGCCGTTTCCCCATCTGCACAAAATCTTCCGACGACCAGAGTGTCTACGGTATTGTACATCTGCTGGAAAAAGGTTCCGATCAGGATGGGGAAAAAGAATTTCAAAAATTCCTTCCAGATCACGCCTTCGGTAATGGGATTTTTGGAAATGGAGAGGGTATTTTTTTCGGTCATAGGAATACAAAGCCTTTCGTGTAAAATGAACGAACCTGTTCAATGAACGAACCTATTAAATGAGTTTACCTGTTAAATGAGCGAACCTGCGTTTTGATTGACGAGTCGAAGAGCGATGGTTATACTTAATACCGATACAGACAGGCAAGCTGAATGTTTTCGAGCAGACGCAAGATGGTCAGGAGAACGGGGATTACCGGTTTTCTGATTCATGAAGGTGAGCGGAAGGATTCAGGTTGTCTAATATTTGATTCAATGATGCCGGTATCAAAAGCAAAATAGGGATGTAGTCATGGACTTTTGAGCACTCCATCATTTTATCACAGAGAAGGGTGAAATCATAGGCGGGAAACTGGGGGAATATGCAAGATCAATATCAAGAAGACGATAAGACAGGACGGGGGGAGACTAGAGAGCAGATCACAGACAAGAGATGGGAACGAAAGAGGCTTTTAAAGAAAAGGGCTCTGCGATTAAAATTGTATAAGGCTGGTGTTTTGACGGTCGTCATACTGGTGTCGGGCGCCTTTGTGGCTTTTCGTTATCATGAAGGCGAAAGCGGGAAGAAATCGGAAGCAAGCGCTCTAAGGCAGGATGCGGCTTCGGAAGCATCGGGTAGCATGAGGCAAGGCCGGGCGGAGGAGGCCATAGAAAAGGTCGAAGAAAAATCCGAAAAAGAGAAGTCTGCGGATGCGGCTTTGTTCTTTCAGGGTTATCAGCCTAAGGTAACGGAACAGACGCAGACCATGCCGGAAGAAGACGAGAATATGACCAGCGAATACGCCATTCTCGTCAACCTGGACAACGGAGAAGTGGTCGCGCAGAAGAATGCACAGACGAGAATGTATCCGGCATCCATGACCAAGATTTTGACACTGTTAACTGCTGCAGAACAGATTCGGAATCCGAACGGCTCGTTTACCATCGATCAGTCGATTACCGATTATGTTTTTTCCCATGGATGCAGTGCAGTGAACTGGGGACTCAACGAAACGGTATCCGTGTCCGATCTGATGCACGGAACGATTATGCCGTCCGGAGCCGATGCGGCACTGGCGCTGTCGCTCTATGCGGTGCAGTCACGTCAGCATCCGGAGAGCATCCAAGATTTCACCGCTTATGCAGGGGGGAGCCAGGCGGAAGCGGGGAGTGTGAGGTCTGGTGGAAGCGAAGCAAGTGGCGAGATCACGGCTTCCGGCGAGAATGCGGCTTCCGGCAAAAATACGACTTCCGGTGAGAATACGGCTTCCGGCGAGAACATGACTTCCAGTGAGAATGCATCGTCCCGGGTTCCGTTCCAAAAGGTCACCGACACGGATGAAATGAAGACCTTCGTTTCTTTGATGAATGAGAAAGTGAAGGAATTGGGGCTTTCGAATGACACGCACTTCACCAACGTGATCGGTGTTTATGACGACGAGAATTATTGTACGGCACAGAGTATGGCGATGATTATGAAGGCGGCGATGGAGAATAAAATCTGCCGTGACGTGATGAGTGCCCATCGCTACCAGACACAGCCCACGCCTGAACATCCGGACGGGTTGAATCTGTCCAATCTCTTCTTGCGGAGGATTGAGGATAAAGAAATGCCGGGCGAGGTCGTCTGTGCCAAGACGGGATTTGTGAATGAATCCGGGAGTTGCGCGGCCAGCTATTTTATCTCCAATACGGGCAGGCATTATATCTGCGTGACCGGAAACGCCCATTCGTCCTGGAGATGTATCTACGACCATGTGACGATTTATAACCGTTATGCGAAATGACAGGATACAGGTGTGAAAAGTGCCTGGAAGCACAAGCGGATTTTTAATCTTTTGACAAATATCATCAAAAAAAGGAATGACAAGATGGCAGAACTTGAAAAACCGGCGATTCTTGGCGGAAAACCGGTCAGGCAGGAAAAAATTTATTACGGCAGGCAGTGGGTGGAAGAAGACGATGTAGAGGCTGTGACACAGGCACTGTATGCAGATTTGATTACGAGCGGTCCCAGAGTGAGTGCGTTAGAGAAGAATCTCTGTGAACTGACGGGGGCAAAATACGCGACGGTGGTCAGCAACGGAACGGCGGCGCTTCACGTAGCGGCTCTGGCAGCGGGAATCGGGCCGGGAGACGAGGTTATTACGACACCCCTTACCTTTGCCGCCAGCGCCAACTGTGCGATTTACTGCGGAGCCAGACCGGTCTTTGCAGATGTGGATGCGCAAACCTACCAAATCGATCCGGAAGAGATCGAGCGCAAAATCACGGATCGAACCAGGGCGGTTGTGGCGGTGGATTACACAGGAGCGCCGGTGGATCACCGGAGAATTCGTGAAATCTGCGATCGTCACCATCTGACCTTTATCGAAGACGCTGCCCATGCGATCGGAACGAAGGACAATGGAGAAATGATCGGTAATATCGCCGATCTGACCTGCTTTCCTTTCATCCGGTGAAAACCGTCACTGCGGGAGAGGGAGGAGCCGTTACCACAAACGACGCGGAGCTTGCCCGCATGGTGAACCTCCTGCATTCGCACGGCATTGAACATGAGGAAGCAGGCATGGTCGGGGCGCCGCATGAGGGCATGTGGTATTACGAGCAGCAATATCTGGGCTTTAATTATCGCATGACGGATTTCCAGGCGGCTCTGCTTTCTTCTCAGCTAAAGAAGCTTCCGAAATTTCAGAAACGCAGAAAGGAAATCACGGAAAGGTACAATGAAGCCTTTGCGGACGTTCCGCAACTTTTTTTACAAAAAGAAATCCCGACGGCGGATACGACCAGACACCTCTATATGATTCGCCTGAATCCGGAGAGAATTTCCTGTTCCAGAGCGGAGTTTTTTAACGCCATGAGCGTCGAGAATGTGCAGTGCCAGGTGCATTATGTGCCGGTTTACTGGTTCCCGTACTATCAGGCGAGGGGATATGAGAAGGGGCTGTGTCCGCGGGCGGAGGAGATTTATTCCGGCATTATGAGTATTCCGCTTTACCCGATGATGAGCGATGAAGATGTGGCGGATACCATTCATGCAGTCAAGAAATTGTGTGCCTATTATGCAAAAGAATGAATTTTTAGCGGGCAATGAGAAAGAAGAAGGAAGTCGGTCTCGTTGCCTGGTTCAGAGGAGAAACCTTCTCTATCTGTTCTATACGATGTTGTTCTGTCTTTGCCTCTTTGGCGTCTTGATTTACTTCAGGATGGCAGACCGTTCCCGGATTTACCGCGGGGATGGCTGGCGGCAGCACGTGAAGGCAATGACCTATCTCTCCAAATGGTTGCGCGGGTATGGGTACCAGATGGTACACTCCCATTCGTTTCGGCCACCGCTCTTTGCCTTTGGCATCGGGTACGGACAGGATGTGCTGACCACCCTGCATTATTACGGCTTCGGCGATCCTCTCGTCCTTTTGTCGGCTCTTGTTCCCTCTTCTCGAATGGATTTGTGGTATGCGTCTGTCATGGGAATCAGGGCCTATCTGGCAGGGCTTTTTTTTCTTTTCTTTCTGCAAAAAGTGACAGATCGAAAACTGCATTCTCTTCCCGCCCTGACCGGGGCACTGATCTATGTGTTTTCTTCCCAGTGCTTTTACATTGCGATGCTGCATCCCTTCTTTATGATCCCTTCCGTGTTGCTTCCGCTGCTCCTTCTGGGGATTCACAGACAGATGCGGGAAGGAAGAGGAGGTCTGCTCTGCGCAACCGTTTTTCTGGCGCTTGTCAGTAACTTCTATTTTGCCTTTATGCTGGCAATTTGCGCCGCTCTCTATCTGCTTCTGATCTGGAAAAAAGAATCTCTCAAAAATTTACCGGGACTTTTTTTGGCGGGAGGAAAAGGGATTGCACTTTCATCCTTTATTCTGCTTCCTGTTCTGCTGCAATTTTTCAGACAGCCGCGGGTCATGCAGGGCATGATGTTTGATGCGCTGTACCCGCTGTCCAGCTATGTCGAATATTTATCCGATTTCATCACCTGGAAGAATCATCCGGTGGAAGATACCATGCTCGGCTACGCCGCCGTCTGCGCGGGACTTCTCCCCTTTGTCTTTGGAAGGGAAAGCAGAGTCCTTCGTGTAGCTAAAAGAGCCCTTCTTCTGTGCCTGCTCTTCCTGCTCTTTCCCTTCTTCGGGACGGCCTTCAATGCCTTTGCCTATACAACCAACCGCTGGACTTTTGCCGCGGGGATGGTGGTTGCCGCATCCTGTGCTCTTGTCATGAATGAGCGTTTATACGGAGACCGACCGCAGTCCGAAGAGCTGACAGGAGGGGAAGCCCTGGAGAGGAACTCCTTGCAAGAAGCCTTAGAAAGAAACCTTCGTTCGGTGTTTCTTTGGCGAAAAGACCTTTGGTCGGGAAGATCCTGCCTGCAATGATCTTTGTCCTCTATCTGGCTGCCTGCTTTTTCACCGGACAGTTTCAAAATCAGGCCTTTGTTTTTTCTGCCTTCCTGGCACTGCTTAGCTTTGTCGTCTTTCAGCTGTCTCCGGTTTTCTTACGTAGATCATCCGTCGCCGCTGCGCTTCTTCTGCTGTGTACCGTGGTTTCGATTTTGGGAAATTCTTATTTCGCCAACGCACCTGCAAAGGGAAACTTCCCTTCGGAATTCATGGAAAGGGTACCTGCCGGTCATTTTGAAGAGGTTTTAAAGGATACGGAGTTGAGTGCCTTCCGCGATCTGGAAGGGGAGGGGGCATTTTACCGGTATTCCGGGCGGAACCTGTTGTGGAACGCAGCCATACTGGACGGAATCTCCTCCACGCAGTCGATGTTTTCGCTGTCGGATGCGGAAGTGGGAAATTATCTCCAGTCGGTCGGCATCCCGGAGCAGGCGGCTTATGCTTATTTCGGTGTAGATGACCGGATGATCGCTTCCGCGTTAGCGGGGGTAAAATATTTTACCCTTGCTTATGACAATGATTTTGAAAAACAGTATGTGCCTTACGGATTTGAGGATATGGGGCTGCGCGGTTCGACTACCAGGCAGGGGCAGGAGACGGCGATGAAAAACCCGTATCACCTCTATGCAAACCCCTATGCCCTTCCTTTTGGATATACGTATGGCAGCTGGATTCCGGAGCAGACTTTTCGCAAACTCTCGCTAACGATGAGGCAGGAGGCGATGTTATACGGGGCGGTGGTGGATCCGGACGGACAGAAGATTCTGCAAAAGAGCGGGATCAGGGAGCAGTCCGCTTTGGAAACGGCGGGCGAGAACGTTTCCCTGCATCAGAAGGAAATTCCGTTTCAGATGACCACTTCTGACGGCATTCAGGTAGAGAAGGAGAACGGGCAGCAGGTGTTTCGGGTACAGCAGGCGGGAGAGTCGCTCACTTTTACCTTTGACGGACTGGCGCAGACGGAGACCTATCTGGTTGTGGACGCTCTGTCTGTGGACGGCGTGGGCAAAACCTTCTGGCCGACGATTACCTCTTATGGCATGATTCCGGCTGCAGAGAAGGATGCCAAAGAGGAGGGCGTGCGCCTGATGCTGCTGCAAAGGAGACGGCTGCGTCACGGGTGACGGATGCCAACAAGAAGCTGGATAAGCAATTGGTCTACATTCAACCAAGGGGACAGAATTTCAGTGACTGGCACAATTTTGCCGTCAATATGGGCTATGACGAGGCGCCGCGGGGCGCCATCACCTTCACCTTCGACCAGGCAGGCACCTGGAGGGTAAAAGATTTTGCGGTCGTCTGTATGACGCCGCAGAGTCTGAGGGAGCAGGTGCCCCGGCTGTTGCAAACGCAGCTCACACAGGTGGATCTGCATAAGAATCCGATTTCTTTTGCCACCGGAAAGATCACCGGAGAAATCACTTCTTCCGGAGAGCAGATTCTTACCTTTAACCTGCCGTATGCAGAGGGGTGGAAGTTAAAGATCGATGGAAAAAAGACGGATCTGTTCCATGTAAACGTCATGTTTATGGGGGCGCTTCTGCAAGAGGGGGCACACCAAATCGAATTAACTTATATGACACCGGGCTTGTATCCGGGGATGCTCATCTCCATTTTTGCACTGGTTTTGATGATTTTATGCAGGTGCCTTCGCATGAGGACGGGGGCAAAAGATCAAAGATGTTTTAGGAATTCCGGAACCTTTTGATGCTTGCGCCTGCACGTGCGCAAAGATGTGAATCACTGTCACACCAGTACATATAAAAGGGTTCATGCGCCTGCACATGCGCAAGGATGTGGAATGTGATACGATAGAACAGATAGGAGAAAGGAAAGATTTCAATGGAAAAAGAGGCAAAAATTTATGTGGCCGGACATAGAGGGATGGTGGGAAGCGCCATTTGCAGAGAACTGGGCAGGCAGGGATATACCAATCTGATTACCAGAACGCATAAAGAGCTGGATCTGACCAGACAAAAGGATGTGGAAGATTTTTTTCGGGAAGAAAAACCGGACTATGTGTTCCTTGCTTCCGCCAAGGTCGGAGGCATCGTCGCCAATGAAGAGGCGCTGGCGGACTTTTTGTATATCAACATGGTGATGGAGATGAATGTCATTCACGAGGCTTATGTGAATGGCTGCAAGAAGTTGGAATTCTTAGGTTCCTCCTGCATCTATCCCCGGATGGCGCCGCAGCCGATGAAGGAGAGCTGTCTCTTAACATCGGAGCTGGAAAAAACAAATGAGGCTTATGCGCTTGCCAAGATTTCCGGGCTGAAATACTGTGAGTTTTTGAACAGACAATACCACACGGATTATATCAGCGTGATGCCGACCAATCTTTACGGCCCCAATGACAACTATCATCCGACGCACTCTCATGTGCTGCCGGCGCTGATCAGGAGGTTTCATGAGGCAAAAGAGCAGAATCTTCCCTTCGTGGTCTGTTGGGGAGACGGGTCGCCTCTTCGCGAATTTCTGTATGTAGACGATCTGGCAAACCTCTGTGTCTTTTTGATGAATCATTATTCCGGCAATGAAACCGTCAATGCGGGAACAGGCAAGGAGATCACAATCAGGGAGCTGACCAGACTGGTGGCGAAGGTGGTCGGTTATACCGGCGAGATCCGTTTTGATCCCACCAAACCGAACGGTACGCCCAGAAAGCTGCTGGATGTATCCAAGGCCACTGCGCTGGGGTGGACGTATCATACGGAACTGGAAGACGGCATCCGTCTTGCCTATGATGATTTTAGAAACAATCCGGTACGGGCAGAGAGATGAGGAAGATCAGGACCGGCCCGCCCGGACAGGGAGGAGGGCAGGACCGGCCGGCGTCTACATAAGAGGCAGAGCAGATGCGACACAGGTAGGTAAGGGTGTCACATCGCAAACAGAAAGGATGAATCTATGTGCGGAATCGTAGGCTATATCGGAAGGGAACAGGCGGCGCCTCTTCTTTTAAGAGGGCTGAAAAAACTGGAATACAGAGGATATGATTCTGCCGGAATTGCAGTCAGAAATGACGAAACCGGCAAGATCGCCATTGTGAAGGCCAAGGGCAGACTTCGTGAGTTAGGCGAGAAGACGGACAACGGAGAAGCGGTGAAGGGAACCAGCGGGATCGGACATACCAGGTGGGCAACCCACGGAGAGCCGTCCGTCACCAACGCACATCCCCATGAGTCGGAAGGGGAAAACGTGGTTCTGGTTCATAACGGGATTATTGAGAATTACCAGAAGCTAAAGGAAAAGCTCCTGCGAAACGGTTATACCTTCTATTCGCAGACGGATACCGAAGTGGCGGTGAAGCTGATCGATTATTACTATAAAAAGACAGGGACCCCGTTAGAGGCCATTACCAGAGCGATGCTCCGCATCGAAGGTTCCTATGCCTTCGGTATCATGTTCAAGGATTATCCGGACCGGATTTTTGCCGCAAGAAAAGACGCTCCCCTGATCACGGGCAAAGATGAGTCAGGAACTTTTCTGGCTTCGGATGTCACGGCGATTCTGGACAGAACAAGGTCGGTGTATTACATCGACAACATGGAACTGGCGGAACTTTCACAGGACGCCATCCATTTCTACAATATCGACCGGGAAGAAATCAGCAAGGAGCCGGTAGAGATCAAGTGGGATGCCGAAGCGGCGGAAAAGGGCGGCTATGAGCATTACATGCTCAAGGAAATCCACGAGCAGCCGCAGGCGGTCAAGGATACACTGGCGGCCTATGTGAAAGAAGGGGGAAGATTGACTTCTCCGAAGGCGGACTGGACTGGAAGGAGCTGAAAGAGGTCACCAGATTCTATTTTGTCGCCTGCGGTTCCGCCTATCATGTGAGTCTGGTCGCCAAAAATGTGATTGAAGACTTGACTGACATTCCGGTGGAATGCGATGTGGCAAGCGAATTCCGCTACCGGAATCCCAAGCTGCAGGAAGGCGGTATGGTGGTCGTGATTTCCCAGTCCGGGGAGACCGCAGACTCGATTGCCGCCCTCAGACTGGCAAAGGAAAAGGGTCTGCCTGTTCTGTCCATCGTGAATGTCCTGGGATCCACCATTGCCAGAGAATCCGACCATGTGCTCTATACCTGTGCGGGACCGGAAATTTCCGTAGCCACCACCAAGGCGTACAGCGCCCAGCTCATTATCTGCTACTTGCTCGCCCTTGAGATCGCGAGAGGACAGGCGAGATTGAACGCCGAAGAGTATGAGAAAAAAATACAGGCGCTTCAGGAGCTGCCGGAGAAGATTCAAAAGATTCTGGACGACAAGGAACGGGTACAGTGGTTTGCAGCCAAATATGCGAATGCAAAGGATATCTTTTTATCGGAAGAGGGCTGGACTACGCCATTGCCATGGAGGGATCGTTAAAGCTCAAGGAGATCAGTTATATTCATTCAGAGGCTTATGCCGCCGGAGAGCTCAAGCACGGGACGATCTCACTGATTGAAGACGGCACGTTGGTGGTCGGTATTTTGACGCAGAAAAAGCTCTTTGATAAGACGGTGTCCAACCTCTTGGAAACCAGAAGTCGCGGCGCATATTTAATGGGACTCACCATGTACGGCAACTATGCAACGGAGGATACGGTAGACTTTTGTGTCTACGTGCCGAAGACGGACGATGATTTTGCCGCTTCTCTTGCCATCATCCCGCTACAGCTGTTTGCCTATTATGTCAGTGTGTCCAAGGGACTCAATGTAGATAAACCGAGAAACCTGGCAAAATCGGTGACGGTAGAATAAACGGTTTCTGCAAAGAGGAGACAGAATGATACCCTTTAATGTACCTCCCTGTGTGGGAGATGAATATGAATATGTCAAAGAAGCGATCGACTCCCATAAGATCTGCGGGGACGGGGCTTTCACAAAGAAGTGCAATGCCTGGATGGAAGAGCGTTTTCACGCGCAGAAGGTGCTGCTGACCACCAGCGGTTCCACGGCGCTGGATATGGCACTTCTCTTATGTGACCTGAAGACGGGGGATGAGGTGATTCTGCCGAGTTTCACCTTCTCCTCGACGGCAAATGCCGTTCTGCTGGCAGGAGCGACGCCGGTTTTTGTCGATGTCAGACCGGATACGATGAATCTGGATGAGAATAAGATCGAGACGGCAATCACACCGAAAACAAGGGCGATCATAGTCGTTCATTATGCCGGTGTGTCCTGTGAGATGGACAGGATCATGGAGATTGCAGAAAAATATCATCTTCTGGTGGTGGAGGATGCGGCGCAGGGCGTGATGAGTACCTATCACGGGCAGGCGCTTGGCACCTTTGGCGACTTTGGCTGTTTTTCTTTTCATGAGACCAAGAATTATTCCATGGGGGAGGGAGGCGCCCTTCTCATTCGGGATGCAAAAAATAACGAGAGAGCCGAGATCCTGAGAGAAAAGGGAACCAACCGGTCCAAATTTAACAGGGGACAGGTGGACAAATATACCTGGGTGGATTTCGGAGACTCCTATCTTCCCAGTGAACTCAATGCCGCCTACCTCTGGGCGCAGTTGCAAAGGGCGGATGAAATCAACGAAAACCGTCTTCGCACCTGGAAGAAATATGACGATTTTTTTGCCTCCTACAAAGAAGTGGGCAGGCTGGACACCCCTACGATTCCGGAAGGCTGTGCACATAATGCCCACATGTATTATATCAAGCTGAAGGATATCGAGGACCGCACCGCCTTTATTGCGCACATGAAGGAAAAGGGGATTCTCTGTGTCTTTCACTATGTGCCCCTGCATTCTGCACCTGCCGGACGTACCCACGGGAGATTTTGTGGCGAAGACGTTTATACGACAAGAGAAAGCGAGAGGCTGGTGCGTCTGCCAATGTATTTCGGACTTGAAATCGCGGACCAGAAGAGAATCCTGGCGGAGGCAACGGAATATCTGGACCGGAACGGATAAAGATCAGACCGGTGCTTGACAAGTTCATTTCCGGGTTATACAATTAGATTGTACAAAATCAAACAGAAGATTTGCGGCGGAAAGTAGAGGAAAAGAAAATGAAGACAGTTTATGATTTCACGGTAAAAGACAGGCAGGGCAATGATGTGAGCCTTGGAGATTATAAGGGAAAGGTACTTCTGATCGTCAATACGGCAACCGGATGCGGCTTTACCCCTCACTATAAGCCGTTAGAAGCGATGTATAAGGAGATGAAGGATAAGGGACTGGAGATCTTGGACTTCCCTTGCAATCAGTTTGCCGACCAGGCGCCGGGGAGCGATGAGGAAATCCACGAATTCTGCACCATGAAATTCGGAACGGAATTCCCGCAGTTCAAGAAGATCGACGTCAACGGAGACAATGCCGATCCGCTCTATGTGTATCTGGCGGGCGAAAAACCGTTTGAAGGTTTCGGCAAGGGACTGAAGGTCGCCGCCCTTTCTAAATTTGCCCAGATGAACAATAAGAAGTTTGGGGACAAGGCCTATATCCAGTGGAATTTCACCAAATTCCTGATCGATCGTGAAGGTAAGGTGATCGCCCGTTTTGAGCCTACGACGGATATGGATAAGGTAAAAGAGGCGGTTCTGGCGGCACTGTAAGAATAACCCGTTTTTGACAGGGACGGTCTTTCCATCTTTAGCGTTTTGGAATCGAATAGACCCGAATCGACTGCCCCGCATCTCGCCTGATTTTTGCATAGAAAAGGGAAAGCATCTGCTCTTGTGAGCAGATGCTTTCTTTTACAGTTTCTTTTTATCCCTTAGAGCATACTATATTTTAAGGGATAACCCAATGACTAAGGGAAAGTCAAGCTCTACATAAACAAAATCCCCTACCGTCACAATATCATTCTTTATAAAATCATCATACATTTGAAAGAAAATGTGGAATTTCTTTCTGATTCAATGTAATATGGAGTTGAGAAGTATATTCATCCTCCTCGGCGTTCTGTTGATTTTGGTCGATTTACATGATATCGAAAGGTTGGGCCGAGGTTCACTTTCATTTTTCAATTACACCATGATACGGACGTAACCTTTCATAGGAGAATCGTTTTGGAATCCTTATTTTATGCTTCGGTGTCCAAGCAATATAACGCTTTTGAACTAAAACCATTCGATTTAAAGTTGAATGAAGGAGACGTTGTTGGGTTAATTGGAGCGAACGGTGCAGGCAAAACCACGTTACTGAACATTTTAGAAGGAAGATGTTGTCCGTCAAGCGCCGAGGTGTCTTACAGAAATCAGGCAATGAATCCGATTTCCTGGAAGAAAAACCCGGTTGTTGCGCTTTATGATGGAGTATGTCCATTTTGCGAAAAGTTTAAGCCGAAAGATATTTGCAAAATAGTTTCGGATTGGTATCCGAAATGGAATTCGAAGCAATATTATGAATATTTAGAGATTTTAGGTGTGCAACCGATTCGCATTCATCAAATGTCTTTGGGGACAAAAAACAAGTTGATGTTGGCAGTCATGCTTGCCCAGAATGCAGAAATATTGTTTTGTGATGAGCTAACAACAGGACTTGACTTGGTTGCACGAGAAAAGGTTTTGGATCTTTTAAAGGAATATATTGGTAAATCGCATGCGGCAATGATCTTCTCCACACATATCATAAGTGATTTGCAAAATTTTTGCTTCAAGAATCATTCTGATCGATAAAGGAGAGGTGATATTAAATACGGAAGTTTCTCGAATCTTAGAAAAAGAGCAGCTTCCTCTGGAAGAAATCATATATAAATATATAAAAGAAAATATGCAGGAGGTTAAAAACAATATAATTGAAATTTCCCGTTGATAAGCATTATCATTCAGAAAGGACAAAGATAATCGGATCGCGATGATTATCTTTTGGGAAAGACATGAAAGGTTTGCTTTATAAAGATTTCAAATTTGTCTTACAGTCAATTTCACCTGCATACTTGATGTGTTTGGTTCCAATCATGGTTTATCTTGGGAAAGATACGTTTCTCTACATGTTTGCGGTCATTATCGGGCTAATGTCCGGAATGCAGATATTGTTCACAATTTCTAATGATGAAGAGTAAAGTTTACTCATTATTATCGAATATTACCTCTCTCGTATCATGTGATTGCGTTAGAGAAATACATTTTCATGTTCTTTCTTTCCTTGCTTGCAGGCATCATGATCTTCTTTGTCACATTCTGTTATACGAGAGAATTCAGTTTTATGTATCCATTGATTGGTGCGTATATCGCAATCATATATGGCATGATCATGATTCCTTCTTCCCTTTATTTTGGGGTGGAAAAAGGGCGGTACGTACTGATGCTCCTTGCAGTTCTGCCCATGTTTATGGCAAAATTCAAAGAGGTTCTTTTGAAAATCTTGCCCATTATTTCAAAGAATTTTATAGCGATAGCAATATTTTTTCATATAATCCTCCTTGCCTTCTCCTATATGATTTCGGTAAAAAGTGTTAAAAGATATCCATTCTAATGATAGGAGTGGGGATATGTTTGCCTGGTTGCGCGCGCAACGGGGGAAGAAGAATATCGGATTTTGTTCCAGATAACGGATCAATAGGCTACTCCAACAGTTAAATAGACTTTGTGGTGAAATGGCATTCGTCATGCAATGCATACAAAAACTTTAAAACGTGCATTCTCGGAAACATGGCGATGAAATCTTGTCATGTTTTTTTTATTAGGTACAAATTTGAATAACGAGGTGATATGGAGTGAACAAGGATCCATTTGAAGAGTATATCAAAGAATCGGAACCGGCAAAGCGAGATAAGGGCTATGCGTGGCATACGGCAATTGGGTTGCAGGCGGTCGATGGACTCAAAACCTCTGAATATCTGGTGCGTACTGCTGTTCGGAATATTGAAGGTGAGATTTCCTTTGAGGAAGCGAATGAACTTTTGCAGAGTTACTACGAGGAAAATCCCAACCGTGATGCATTCGACCGCACCGAGGAAGCCGACAAGGTTTCCGCTCGGATCGCAGCACTGCTTTCCGAGCGTGCCTTTAGTTTTACGCCGAATGAATATCTCTCTATCCACAGAAAGTTATTTACAGGCATCTATCCCCATGCAGGACGGATTCGGGATTACAACATTACAAAGAAAGAATGGGTGCTGAATGGAGCAACTGTGCTTTATGGAAGCGCCACGGAACTGAGGGCGACGCTGGACTATGATTTCTCGGAAGAGAAGAAATTTTCCTATAAAAATCTTGCGATGGACGAGATCATCCATCACCTTGCGGTGTTTGTGGCTAGGCTTTGGCAGATCCATGTGTTTGGCGAGGGCAACACAAGAACGACGGCGGTATTTTTTATCAAGTATTTACGCACGCTGGGCTTTGATGTGACGAATGATATTTTTGCTGAAAATGCATGGTATTTTCGGAACTCACTGGTCAGGGCGAATTACAATGACTTGAAAAATGGCATTCACAAAACGATGGAGTTCCTCGAGATGTTTCTCCGCAATCTTCTGTTGAACGAGCATCATCCGCTTTATAATCGGGCATTGCATATAAGCGGCACTTTCAAAGATCTGGAAAAAGCGAACATTGAGGAAGAAAAAGCGAACATTGAGGAAGAAAAAGTGAACATTGAAGGGATCTTCACATCCAAGACCGCTTCGAATGTTCGCAAATTAAAGGAGGCTTTTGGCATAGAATTTACATTCGGAAGATCAGATGTGGAGCGGGTACTCAGTTTGAAACCGACACGAAGTTCTGCTTTGCTGCGTGAAATGGCTGAGCAAGGGGTTATTGAACCGGTGATAGGACACGGAAAAGGTAAATATCGTTTTCGGTAGCATCAGAGAAGAGACACTGGATTTTGGGCTTGCTTCCTCAGAGTGAGGGCTTGAGACGGTCGGAAAATCTGAGAGTTTGCACATTATAAGTAGCAATTCGATGCAAGGGCGTCCTTGCATCGAATTTGATGTTTTGACACAGGTAACATGATATACTAGTAGGGTCGCAGATCAAAACAAGAAGTCGGAGGTAGGAAGATGCAGACATTTTCACCGGTGAAGGAAGGCAAGGTTCGAGCAATCTATGATGTCGGAAACGGAACCATCATGGTGGCAACCGACCGCATTTCGGCGTTTGATGTTGTTTTACCCACGAGGATAGAGGGAAAAGGGCAGGTGTTGACACAGATGTCCCGCTTCTGGTTCGATTTTACGAAGGAACTGGTCGGGAATCACATGATCAGCTGCGACACGAAGGATATGCCGGAATTTTTCCGGACCCCTGAGTTTGAAAAAAGATCCATGCTTTGTAAAAAACTGAACATGCTCCCTCTGGAATGTATTGTGCGAGGATATATTACCGGCAGCGGTTGGGCGAGCTATCAGAAAACGGGAGAAGTCTGCGGCGTGAAACTGCCGGAGGGGTTAAAAGAAAGCGAAAAGCTGCCGGAGCCCATTTATACGCCCAGTACAAAGGAAGAAACCGGCGTGCACGATGAGAACATTGATTTTGAAACGAGCGTCCGTGTCGTAGAGAAGGCGTTTCCGGGACACGGGGAAGAATATGCGGCAAAGGTGCGGGATCTGACCATTGCGCTTTATAAGAAATGTGCGGATTATGCACTTTCCAGAGGCATCATCATTGCCGACACGAAATTCGAATATGGTCTGGACGAAGAGGGGAAATATCGTTTTGGGCGATGAAATGCTGACACCGGATTCCTCCAGATTCTGGCCTCTAAGCCAATATGAAGTCGGGCATGCACAACCCTCTTTTGATAAGCAGTATGTAAGGGATTTCCTGAAAGCACATCCGGAAAGCGATTATGTACTGCCGCAGGAAGTGGTCGACAAGACGATAGACAAATACCTGGAAGCCTACAAGCTTTTAACAGGCAGAGGGTTATAAAGAATCGATGAGACTCAGAAACATCCCGGGGGCGGAGGAAGCAGTGAAAACTTCGCCCTTTGTGATACAGGAACCGGAAACATATAAGGGTAGATGGCAGGAGGCGTTTGGTTCCAAACAACCGATCCGGATTGAAATTGGCTGTGGAAAGGGAAACTTTATCACGACAATGGCAAGAGAACATCCGGAGCGGAACTATATTGCCATTGAGCTCTTTTCCAGTGTGCTTTACCGCGCACTACAGAAGCAGGAAGAGGAAAAGCTGCCAAACCTCCTGTTGATCCGGATGGATGCGATGCTTCTGCCGGAGGTTTTTGCACAGGGGGAAGTGGAGGGGATTTACCTGAATTTTTCGGATCCCTGGCCAAAGGAAAGACACGCAAGGAGAAGGCTCACCTCCACTTTTTTTTTACGGCAATATGAACAGATCCTGACGCCGCAGGGCAGGGTGGAATTCAAGACGGACAACCGGGAGTTGTTCGACTTTTCCTTGGAACAGCTGGAACTGGCGGGATGGAAGACTCTTTCCTGCACCACGGATCTTCATGCGGACGCTTCCATGAATGCAGGTAATATCCTGACAGAATACGAGAAGCGGTTTTCGGAGAGGGGAAACCCGATCTGTAAATTCATCGCATGCAGGGGAGAAGCTTCGGGAGAGTAACCGGTATCTCACACAACAGGAAAAATCACCGCAGGCAGGATGGGGTCTGAAAACAGCAGGGGAATGCATCGCCTGCAGGAGAGAATCCGAAACAGGTGCATTTGCAGGAAGCAGAGCGAGCCGGAGGAAAGGTTTGACAGATCAAAAGGGCAGGGGAATCGAAATTGAAGACCCGATGAATTTTATCAGCGAGGAAGACAGGCGCAGAATGCAGGGACAAAGCCGGGATGCGCGTGTAAGACGCGGGTTTGACCTCGACCGTGAGGAGTATATGGACGAGGACGAGAAAGAAGAGCCGTATGAGCATCCGGATGAAGATCTTTTGGCGGATCTGGAAGATCTGAAAGAAGACGCAGAAGAGCGTGGAGAGAAATTTTCCGTCAAGAACTTGCAAAGAAGAGGTCGCAGCAGGGAGGATAACCGAGGCCGGAAGAATATGCGGGACAGACGTTACGACCGGGATAGACAGGATGTTTCGGACAGGCGTTACGACCGGGATAGACAGGATGTTTCGGACAGGCGTTACGACCGGGATAGACAGGATGTTTCGGACAGGCGTTACGACCGGGATAGGCAGAATATTTCGGATAGGCGTTATGATCGGAACAGGGAAAACGACTGGGATGTGGACGACGACTGGGACAGAGAAGACGAGGGGAGAAACGGGAGAGTTTCGTCTCCTACGCTCGCCCACCGCATCGACCGCATGGTTGTAAAAGCCACATGGGTTTTGGCGGTTCTGATTTGTATCACGCTGATTTTTATTTTTGTAAAAGAAGGTTTTTTGAACCGTCTTCATCTGAATCTGCCGATGGGAAACGCGCAGCAGGAAACGACAGAGGATGGCGGGGAGCAGGAAGCGCAGGCGGGAGGACAACAGAACGGTGTCTCTGTTGTCACTACGCATGGTCTGAATCTGAGAGATGCGCCTTCCTCGCAGTCCAATGTGGTTTTAACCGTGACGGAAGGAACGCAGATGATGCGCACGGCGGACGACGGCACTTGGTCCACCGTCACCTACAACGGCAAGCAGTATTATTGCGCCAGTAAGTTCCTGAGGGTCGGATAAGGGAAGGACCTGGAAGCAAGAGGAAACGAAAGACCAGACGACTTTGGCGATAAGAGGAAACGAAAGACCAGACGACTTTGACGGTAAGAAGAAACGAAAGACCAGATGACCTTGACGATAAGATGAAACATAAGACCATTGGGATTTTTGACTCCGGAATCGGCGGTCTCACCGTTCTGTATGAAGCGATGCGTCGCCTGCCGGGGGAGCGATTTTTGTTCGATGCGGATACGGAACATGCGCCTTACGGAACGAAGGAGGAGGCGCAGGTGAGTCACTATGCCGATGCGCAGGTACGCTTCCTGCTCGAAGAAGGGGCGGAAGGGATCGTCGTCGCCTGTAATACGGCGACAGCGGTGGCGATTGAGGAACTGCGTGCAAAATACCGCGTTCCCCTTGTCGGGATGGAACCTGCCGTGAAGCCTGCCCTGCAGATGGCGGTCGGACAGAGGGTGTTGGTGTTGGCAACCCCGATTACCGTTCGTGAAAAAAAACTGCATCATCTGCTCGAAAAATATGATGAAGATCACCGTGCGGACTCTCTTGCCATGCCCGGGCTGGTCGATTTTGCAGAAAGAGAAGAGTTCGATTCGGTGGCGGTAAAAGAGTATCTGAAAGATCGATTCGCCAAGCTACGTCCGGCAGAATATGGCGTGGTTGTACTCGGCTGCACCCATTTCGGCTATTTCAGACCGGCGCTTCGCTCTTTTTTTGCCAAAGAGACGCAGATCATCGATGGCAATGCGGGAACCATTAGACAGCTGGCCAGAGTCATGGGACTTTCGATGACGGAAGAACCGGTTTCTTCTCGGAATCCCGGCGTCCATGTCGCTTCCGCAGGGGTCGCTTCCGCAGGGGCCGCTTCCGCAGAGGTCGCTTCTTTGGCGGTTCCTTCTCTGAAGATGACATTCCCACAGGTCACTTATTTTCGCTCCGGCAAAAAGGTGCAGGAGCAGGGGACACTGGATTTCTATGCCCGCCTGTACCGTCGGCTGGATCAGATCAGTTGATCCGCCATTTCACATGGCTTCCATGTTCGTCCTTGGTGATGAGCAGCTGGTTGCCGATTTCCTGTTTGAGCTCTGTGACATGGGAGATGATCCCGATCAGTCTGTGACTATCCGCCATCTCTTTTAAGACGCGGATGGATTTGCTACGCGCAAGGTCGTCCAGAGAGCCGAATCCCTCATCAATAAACATCATATCCAGATGCACGGCAGAAGAGGCGTTCTGAATCTGATCCGCCATGCCAAGTGCCAGAGAAAGAGCCGCCATAAAGGACTCGCCTCCGGAGAGAGTGCGGATCTCCCTCTCTTTTCCGGTGACAGAAGAATAAACCATCAGATCCAGACCTTTGTTCCTGCCTTCTCCCGCACTTGCGATCCGAATCATTCGAAACGTATACTGTCCACCGGACATTTCCTGAAACGCTTGTTGGCAGACGAAAGAATTTTGGACAGATAGAGTCGCTGCACGTAGGTTTCCAGATCCATGCGACTGCCGGAGATATTGCCGCTCATCTGTTTATACAGCCGGTCCAATCGTTCATATTCGGAAAAAGTATGACGTCTTGCTTCGGAGCTGGAAGAAAGTTCCTGCAAGGCATATCGGTTTTCCTGCAGCTCGTGGCTTTGTTTTTGCAGACATTCCGTGAGAATCGTAAGTTTTTCCTCGGCAGCGCAAAGAGCCTGCTGTAAGGCTTCTGTCTGCGGTCTTTTTCTGTCTCCGATTTCTTTCAGAAGAGTTTGTTCCTTGGTTTTTGTTGCCAATAGAGCGTCTGCATGGCGCTTCGCTCCTGCCTGCGCATTTTCAAAACGGCTGCGTGCGGCCTGCTCTTTTTCTCCTGCCTGCTGCAAATAGGCTTCTGCAGCGGACCTGGATTCAAAATCGGAGGAAGCGTGCAACAGCAAGCGCTCACTGTTGGCTGCACTGAGTGCTTTCCATTTCTGCCGCCTTGCTTCTCGCCTCTTCTAACAGGAGATCCTTTTGCTTCCCTTCTTCACGGAGTAAATGCAGTAAGGAAGTGAGCTCTTCCGCCCGCTTTGCCCGCTCCTTGAGCTGTTCGTTGCGCTCGTGGACCGTCTTTGCGGAAGCAGATAAGAGCATTCCGATCGCATTCTCCATTTCCGACATTTGAGCCAAATCTGTCGGACCGGGCGCAGTCACAAATGAGACCCCGAGTTCCCGGCAGAACGTGTTCGCTTTTAAGAAAAGTTGTTGGACAGAGGAAAAAAACGTCTTCTGCCGTTCGTTTTTTGTGGCAGCCGCCGCTTCTGCGGCTGCAGAGGCTTCTTCCTGTTTGCTGCGAAGATCTTCCGTCTTTTTTTCTGCGCTTTTTAACTCCGACTCTGTGGGCAGGGGAGTCTGTGCAGAAAGGGTGAAGGGGTGCGGATGTGTTTTCGAACCGCAGACCGGACAGGGGCTGCCGTCCCGCAGGGAGGCGGCAAGCAGTCCTGCCTGGGCATCCAAGAAGAGGGAGCGAAGCTGCTCACTGGTCTGTCTTGCCTGCTGATAAGAGAGGGTGATCCGGCGGTAGGTTTCCTGCGCTTCTTTGAGTGCAGATTCCGCCTGGAGAAGGTTCTTCTTTTCCAGCTGGAGATTTTGTTCCTGCAAAGAAAGCTCACGGGAGCGCTGAAGCTGTTTTTGGAATTCCGCCAGATCGATACTCGCTCTTTCCAGAAGCTGAAGTTCGGAAGAAGTCTTCTCTTCCCGTCCCTGGAGAGAATTTTTTTCCTCCTGTATGTTGGAAAGGGTCAGACAGGCGGCTTTTTGCTTCTGTTCCAGAAGAGAGCACTTCTTCTGTGCGTCTTCCTTCTGCTGAAAGAGAGCCAGCGCTTTTTCCACCCGTTCCCGCAGTCGGTGGTAATTTTCAGCCTCTTGTTCCCACTGTACATTTGCCTGCCTTTCTTCTTCCTCAAAGGGCGGAAGACCGGCTTCCAACCTCTGTTCTTCCTCCTGCTTCAGAAGCGCCCGTTCTTTCTCGTTCTCCTCCAGATGGGAAAAAAGATCCGACAGCCGGGCGGCTGCTGGACGGCGTCCCCGGCACAAATCTCTGTCCTGTTGCGCCTTCGCTTGATTTTTGCGTTAGCGTCTGAACTTCCTGTTCCAGAGAAAGGTTCCATGCCTGAAGTGCGCTCAGGAATTCTTCACTGTGGAGGAACAGTCCGTCTTCGATCTCCTGCTTCCATTCCTGCAGATCCCTCGGTTTCTTCCCTATCGGGCGGCAGACAGAGGCGGGAAATCACCGTCTGGAATTGCGTTTTCATATCGGCGATGTTCTGATTGCAATCCGCCCTTCTTCTATCCACCTCGCGTACAATTTCATCGTAAAGCTCGGTGTGAAAAAGCTTGCGAAAAATCTTCTTTTTATCATCGGATTTGGCACGCAGCAGTTCCATGAATTCGCCCTGTGCAATCATGGCGATCTGCATGAACTGCTCTTTGGTCAGACCGATCAGCTCCCTCAGTTTCGCATCCGTTTCCTTAAGCGGGTAGATGCTTCCGTCCGGTAAGGTTAACGTTACGGAAGCGTTGATCAGCGTGACGCCCTTGCCGCGCTTTTTTGCCCGCTCCTGACGGGGGACACGGCGCACGGTATAGTGCTGTCTGTTTTCTTCAAAAGTAAGCGAAACGAAGGTCTCTTTGAGATCTTTGCCGTCCGGGGGACGAAACTGGCTCTGCAGGATGAGGCCTTCCTTGTGGTTCTGGCAGGAGCTGGCTTCTCCGTAAAGAGCGAAAACCAGTGCATCGAAAATCGTGGTTTTGCCGGCTCCGGTATTTCCGGAAATCAGAAAGAGATTTTCTGTTGTTTTCGTAAAATCAATGACGGTCAGATCGGCATAAGAGCCAAAGGCCTGAAGCGTAATTTGTAATGGTCTCATCGGTTCGTGGTCACCTTGGTTGATGATAGCGGTAAGAAGTTTCCGGGTTTCAGAATCGGTGTCCGGATCCGTCTCTGGATTGTTCAAATGAAGAAAGCTCTCGCAAAGAGAAAGCGGATCTTCTAACGGCGATTCTTCTTCCAGATCGGACAGCAGTTTTGCGTCTGTGGAAGGAAAGTTGATCTCCAGTAGATGGGGAAAGGCTTCCCGTAGCGCCTGCCGGCAGTCGTAATAACCGGAAACGGAAGCTTCTGTTTCCATGGCACCCGCTTCAGTAGTGCTCGATTTGGAAGCCGGGGATGCGGAAGCTTCGGCAGGCGTAGCAAAGGTTTCGGAAGGGCGCAGCGCAAAGGAGTCGGTGAGCAGGACGGAAACATAGTCATCACAGCGCTGCTTTAAAACGTCCTGTAGACCTCCTTGAAGCTTTCGGATTTCACGAAGAGGAGTGAGAGGCAGAATCGTAATCCGGGAAGAGGTGCCTTTGATCGAATTCTTTTCCCCAGTTCCACCATGACAACGCCCTTCTTTTGTCCCGCCTCCGAGAGAGAAGTAGGAAGGGGCGTTCCGCTGTAGCGGATATGGGGACTGCCAAGGAGAGTCGGTTTGTGAATGTGTCCCAGTGCCGCATAGTCAAAGGCGGACAGGACTTCCGCATCCACCTCGTCAATGTTGCCGACTGTCCGGATCTCGGATTCGGAACGCTCGATTTCTTCCACAGAAGCGCCGTGAGGCAGATAGAACTGGTGAGAAAGAAGAACGTTTCTCTCCTCTAAATTGAGATCCAGAGAGGAGAGGAGGAGATGGATCGCGCGGTCGTAAGAAAGAGGCTCTTTCTCCGAAACACCTCGCAGCATGCAAGGGCTGGTAAAGGGAAGAAGGTAGAAGTTGACGACGCCCCACTGATCTTCCAGCACCACCTTCGGGATTTGCGGCAGCGTGGGGCGGGCGGAGGCGTCAGGGGATGAGGAATCGGCTCCCCTCAAGTCACCAGGGGACTGGGAATCGGTGCCCCGCAAGAGGAAGGAATCGCCCGCCTCCTGCCTTTTTGGCGGATCGCTGTCATCTTCTTCTCTACCCGCAAGAGAACCGACGGCGTATATTTTCTGCCTTTTCAGGATTTTGCTGTAGAGCCCGATGCGCTGGGGAGAATCGTGATTACCCGCAATCATCAGGATGGAAACATCCGGAACGGCCTCCTTCAGGGAGGAGATGAAATGGTCGAAGATTGCAATCGCCTCGCCGGAGGGCTGTGCCCGGTCAAAAAGATCGCCAGAAAGAAGAACCGCATCCGGGTTCTCTTTTCTGGCGTAAGAAACGATCTGATGCAGGACGTGGAGTTGATCTTCCCGCATATCGTAGTTCATGAGTTTGAGTCCGATATGGAGATCGGATAAGTGAAAAAATTTCATAAATTCAGTCTATCATTTCCACCCATCCTTGAATAGCCTGCAAAGTTATTTCGTTATGACCTTAATCGATTTTGAATTTTTCCAGCGCTTCACTGATCTGCGTGGCGGATTCAGAAAGAGAAGAAGCGACATCCTCCACGTCCTTGCTCGTTTTTGCAATTCCCTCTGCACTGGAAGCCAGGTTCTCTGCGGTCGTGGTCACCTCTGCCGTGCTTGCGGACTGCTCCTCTGAAATGGAGGCCACATTGACCGCAATTTCATTGACCTCCCGCATCCGGACGATCATGTCGTCAAGGGTTGCGGCTGCGGTGTTCAGTTCCTCCACAATGCTGTGGAAACTCTGCCCGGTTTTCTTGACCGCATCTCCGCTCTGTTCGATCGCCGCCATGTTGCTCTTCGATTGTTCAGAGAGACTGCCGATCTCGCCGGTAATCTGTGCCACGATTTCGGTGATCTTCTTGGCTGCATTGCGGCTGTTGGCGGCAAGGGAGCCGATTTCTCCGGCGACGACGGCAAAGCCCTTCCCGGCTTCTCCTGCTCTTGCCGCCTCAATCGAAGCATTTAAGGACAGGAGGTTGGTCTGTTCGGAGATCGAATCGATCATGCTGACCATTTCATTGATTTTGTCTGCGGAGGTGCGGACGATGCCGACGACCTCATTCATCGAATTCATGGAATCGGTGATATGATTCATTTCCTCTTCCACCTTGGAGCATGTCTTTTTGTCCGAGATTGGCTTGATCGACCAGTTTCACCATGATTTCATTGGTGCCGTGCCCCATGTTGGTTAACTCGTCCATGGAGTGGGCAAGACCTTGTGCACTGTCGGCCAGTACGGTGACCGCTTTCGCAATTTCATCCACCGCCTTATGGATCTGCTCCATTGAGGTAGATTGCTCTTCCGCCCGGGAAGCCATGAAGGTGGCAGACTCCATAGAAGTCGTTGAATTATTTTTCAGCCTGTCCACACGGTCCCTGATCGTTTTAAGCGTCCCTCTCATCTGATCCACATAAGAGGTGATCTCGGAACTGATCAGACCGATTTCGTCTGCTCTGTCGATGGAAAGCGTGGTGGTAAAATCTCCTTCCGAGACGCGGACAATTCCGTCCGAGAGTCTGCGGATCGGCCTGGAGATGATTCTGCGGATGGTGATGGTGATCGCGCCCAGAATGACCGCCAGGATGATGAGCATATAGAGAAGGGCGGCATTGCGGAATCGGATGGCATCTGCCTGCACGTCTTTTTGGGGAACAGAGGAAAAAATCACCCAGTCGGTCTCGGGGATCTTTGTTTTGGCCACATAAACCACGCGCCCCTTTTCATCTTTCAGCTCGATCACCTCATTCTTTTCAGACTGACCAAATTCGCTGAGTGCGGAGAGAAAAGAGTTGTTTGCTTCGGAGATCTTTTTGCCGTTCAAGGAATCGTCCGGACAGGCGATAATCTGGTCGTTCGAGAGAATTGCCGAGGTACCGCTTTTCATAGGACGAAGGGAGGAAACCTCTTTTTGCAGATCCTTCATAAAAACGTCTGTGCCGAGGACGCCCTTCGATTGATCGGTGAAGGTCAGACGTCTGGCGAAGGTGACGCAGGAGCCTCTACCCAGGCTATCCTTGTAGACCTCAGTCGTGATAAAAGATTTATCGTTTTTGCCCTCCGCCGCCTGATACCAGCTTTTGGTAGAAGCGTCAAAGTCATCTGGCAGGATGGTGCCGTCCGCAAAGATGGCCCCGCCTTTTTCAAAACAGAGATAGATGCCGGAATTTTTAACCGGCTGCCCCTTCAGAGAATAGGCAATGTATTTCTGCATCTGATCATGGGAGGCGAAGTCCACGACCTCCATCGTGTCCGCATAAGTGTTATAACAGGATTTCAACATCTGAAGCGGGGTGGCGATGCTCTGCGCATTCGCATTTGTCTCCGCCTGCAGATCCATCATGGCGGTCGCGGAGATGGTCTTCGTCGCCTTATGATTCAGAAACAGGATGATCGATGCCATTCCCCATGCCACGAGAGGCAGGAGGATCAGTAGGAGCGTTTTTCCAACGCTTTTTTTCAGCTTTTTCTTAGGGGCTTCCTGAATTTCCTTTTTTTCTTTTTTATTTCGCATGGATGACAACCTCCTTGTTGTAACCGGACAAGAAACCCTTTTAAGGGCATCGTTCATATTGGTTATCGGACAGGGAGGCGGAAAAAAAGAGAGGACAGCCCCTAAATGGATCAGGCAAAGGCCTGACGAAGGTCGGCAAGGATGTCGTCAATATTCTCCAAACCGATGGAGAGGCGAATGGTATTGGGGTAGATGCCCTGATCGCGCTGCTCCTGCTCAGAAAGCTCGGCGTGAGTCGTGCTGGCGGGATGGATGACGAGGCTCTTGGCATCAGCAACATTGGCTAAAAGAGAGAAGAGTTGCAGGCGGTCAATGAAATCCTGCGCCTTCCTGGCGCCGCCATCCGCATCGCCTTCCGGATCAATTTCAAAAGTGAAGATGGAGCCGGCGCCGTTCGGGAAATATTTCCGGTACAACTCCTGCTGTGCGGGATCCGACGAAAGGGCGGGGTGGTTGACTTTTTTGACCTGAGGAACGGTCTTTAAATAGGCAATTACCTGCAGCGCATTCTGCACATGTCGCTCGACGCGAAGAGACAGGGTTTCCAGTCCTTGTAAAAAGATGAAACAGCTGACGGGAGAGAGGGTGGCTCCGGTATCGCGCAGGAGGATGGCGCGGATGCGTGTGATGAACGCCGCCTTACCTGCCGCCTGTACGAAGCTGATCCCGTGGTAGGACGGATTGGGAGAGGTCAGCTGCGGATATTTCTCGGCCTGCGCCTGCCAGTCAAGCTACCGCTGTCCACAATAATGCCGCCGATGGTGGTGCCGTGCCCACCGATGAATTTGGTGGCGGATTCCACGACAATGTCTGCCCCATGTGCAATCGGGCGGATCAGATAAGGGGTGCCGAAGGTGTTGTCGATGATCAGAGGAACCCCGTGTTTATGCGCAATCTCGGCAAGTGCATCGATATCGGTGACTTCACTGTTCGGATTGCCTAAGGTCTCCGCATACAGCGCCTTCGTGTTGTCTTGAAATGCGGCCTCCACCTCCTGAAGATTTGAAGGATCGACAAAAGTGGTCGAAATGCCGTAGTCGATCAGGGTGTGCTTTAAGAGGTTGTAGGTGCCGCCGTAGATATTCCCAGCGGCAACGATATGATCGCCGGATCGTGCGACATTCTGAATCGCATAAGTCACGGCAGCTGCCCCGCTGGCAACGGCCAGGGCTGCGATACCGCCTTCCAGCGCTGCAATTCTCTGCTCCAGAATATCCTCGGTCGGGTTGGTGAGACGCCCGTAGATGTTACCGGCGTCTTTTAACGCAAAACGATCCGCTGCGTGCTGCGCATTGCGAAAGACGAAAGAAGAGGTCTGGTAAATCGGCACCGCTCTCGCATCCGTTGTGTGGTCGTAATCCTCCTGCCCGATGTGCAGCTGCTGTGTCTCAAATTTCCATGATTTTTTGAATTCATCCGTAATCTTAGCCATTGTGTAATTCCTTTCCAAATGCCGTTTCTGGTTGGAAAAAATCATACTACAATCCCGATTGCATGCGTTAATACCGAAATTCAATTGCTGGCGTTCGAAAACAACGATGGCAAAGAAGGATCGTGGCGTTTCTCATAGGGGAAGCGGTGGTTTTCTTAGGGAAGCACGGGAATGGCAACGAATCGCCATCCTTCTTGTTAAAATCCCGTTTGAATCGCCACGATCAGCGCACCTGCTGCCAGTACAAAGAAAATCAACATCAGCGGTACAAAGAACTTCCACCACTTCTGGATGGAAACCTTTCCATAGCCGAGGAAAATCATCAGTGTGCCGTAGCTGAACCAGAACATATTGGTGATGCCGTCACCGAACTGATAAGCCAGAACGCTGGTCTGAGTAGTCAGTCCCAGTTCCATGGCAATCGGGATGATAATCGGGCTGAGGAGAGCTCCCTTGCCCGAACCGGACGGAATCAGACCGTTGAGAAGGGAAACCAAAAGGACGATGCCGATGGCGGCACCGATCGGATTCATGCCCTTCAGAACCTGTGTGGCATTGTAGACGATGGTCGCATTGATGCCGGCGGTATTCATAATCCAGTACACCGCGCGTGCAAAACCGACAATCATCGCTCCGCCGATCGCCCCCTTGGCACCCGCAAGAAAGGCGTCTGCGATTTCGGAAGGTTTCATCTTGCCGACAAAACCGGAAAACAGGGCGGAGGCAAGGAAGATGGCGGAAACATCGTCGATCGTCCATTTTACGCCGTCATAGCCCTTCTGCATACCGAAAATGGTCATAACCATTGCAACCAGAATGGACAAAGCACGAGGATGTGGCGCCCGGTGAATGTGACATTGTCGTTGTGCTCCAGAATCAGGTCGGAGACATCCACTTCCTTCATCAAAGACCGGGAGGGATCTTTCTTGACCCGTTCTGCATAAAAAAGAATGTAGGCGATGGAGATTACCGTGAGGATGATCCACAGAATCAGGCGGAAAGGAAGACCGACGAAAACGCTGGTACCTTCTTCCAGAATCCCCATCTTCTGGAGAATACCGTTGCAGACGCCGACCGTGTAGAGATTGGTGGGGCCCGCCATAAAGCCTGCCATGGAGCCGATAATCACAACGGAAACCGCAACAATGGAATCATAACCCAGTGCCAGAACAACCGCCACGACCAGCGGGCAGAACGGAATCAGAACCTCGATCCATCCCAGGAAGCCACCCATTGCGGAAAATACCAGAATCATAACCACCAGAAGCAGGGTCGCCGAGGTCTTCCCGAACTTCTGCACCATGACATGGATGCCGGAGTCGATGGCTCCGGTACGACGATAAATCTCTAAGGCCGCACCGATGACCAGAATCAGGATGACCAGATTCGAAGTATCTTTTAATCCCATCGGGATGGCGCGGAACAGGTTGAAAATGTTATTAAAACTGAACGTGTTGCGCGGCAGCGGGGGTGTATACCCCCTCTTCCAGCGTTCCCGGCGTGATGATGAAGGTGAACAGCCAGGCGATGACAACCACACAGAAAATCAGTACGAATGGATTGATATTCTTCTTATTTTTCATTCCTTATTTCCCCATCCTTTCCTCTATCCTCAAGGCTTCGGCGTATCTGCTAACTCTGTGACGGCCGCCAGATAGCCTGCAATACCCTCTTCCATCATGGCGATATCGATGCTGTCCTCCTTGGTATGGCACAGCCGGATCTCCGCGGGAGAGTAGCCCAGACACTTGACGCCCTGTGCGGTAAAATGTCCCGTGTCCGTCGCAAATGCCCATTCCTTGGTTTCCAGCTGATGCCCGACGGCTTCCTCAACCGCTTTTTTGACACGAACGATATAATCCGCATCCGGTGACACCGAGAAGGGGTTCTCCCCCTTGATAGCCCCGTCCTTCGCGTCCGGTGTAGGTTCTGACCGGAATGTATACGATTTCTGCCTGCGCTGTGATGCCGTCCATGGGAAGGCTCTCCACGAGCTTGTCAAAAGCTGCCTGCACGGTGTGCTCGGATTCCTCGCCGACCATACGATAATCCACATACAGAATGATCTTCTCCGGAATGATATTGGTTCCTTTCTCGGAGGACTCGATGCGGGTGCAGCTCATTGTGGAATCGCCGAAAATATCATCATGTGCCATTTTGATTTCACGAAGCTTCGGAAGGAACTTTGCCAGATAGTTAAACGGATTCCTGCCGTCCCCCGGTCTGGAGGCGTGGCAGGATCTGCCGGTAATGGTGACCTTGACCGCACAGCGGCCGCGGCTGCCGATGGCGATATCGTTCTCGGTGGCTTCGCCGACAATGGCATAATCGGTCAGCATTCTCTTTTCCCGTGCCTGCATCATGGCGCCGAATCCTGCCGCTTCTTCTGCCACCACGCCTGCGGTGACCACATCCCCCTTCGGCAGCAGTCCTTCTTTTTCAAAATGTGCGGAATATACAGCTGGATGGCAATGGTGCCCTTGGTGTCGGAAGCGCCTCTTCCCCAGACCCTGCCTTCCGCCACCTCACCGCTGAAGGGAGGGTACTTCCACGACGCGGGATCCCCCTCATCCACGGTGTCCATGTGACAGTTGAGTGTGACGCTAGAGCCGCCTCCACTGCCCCTCATCCTGCCGAAGACGCTTCCGTAGTCGTCCGTGACGACCTCGTCGTACTCCAGCTCCCGCATTTTCCCCGCAATATACTCCGCCACCTCCTTTTCCTCAAAGGACATGGAAGGAATCCGAATCAGCTCCTGCGCCGTACGCACGACCTCATCCAGATAACGGGCTGCGATTTCTTTGTAATCTGTAGCCATGATTCCTCCTTTGTGATATGAATGCACATCATGAGATCTCTTGCTCTTTCCACTGCCTTTGTACCCTTAGTTTTTTACTGATTTCTCTGCCTTTTTCCCGCTAAGAAAGCGCCCATTAGATGCGCAATAGCGCCTCGTCCAGCTCCTCGATAATATCCTCCGGATGTTCCAGTCCAATCGAGAAACGCAGCGTTCCCATTGTGATGCCCGCATCCGTCATTGCTTCTTCGGAATAGGCTCTGTGAGAAGTCTTGGCGGGATAGGAAATCGTGGTGGAATAGCTTGCCAGACTAGGAACGAACTTGATGGTTTTGCAGTTGCGAATCAGATCTTGTGCTCCTCTTTCTCCACCTGCAATATCCGCACTCAGCATCCCGCCGCAGCGGGCGTCGATAAACAGCTTCATTGCCATCTCATGCGAGGGCGAGGATTTTAATCCAGGAAAATGCACCTTCTCGACCTTCGGATGCTGCTCAAGGAATTCCGCGACCTTCTGTGCGTTCTCGGAATGCGTTTTCATGCGCATCTCCAGCGTCCGGAGGCTTCTGGCCAACAGCCATGCCTCCATGGGCCCCATGCAGGCGCCGTACAGCGTAAAATAACGTGAAATGCGCTGAATATCCTCCGTCTTGGCAATGACGGCACCGCCGATGATGTCACTGTGACCGCCCAGGTACTTGGTTGCGGAATAGACGACGATGTCGGCGCCCATGTCCATGGGGCGTGCCACCGCCGCCGTCGCAAAGGTATTGTCGACAATCAGCCTCGCACCGTGTGCATGCGCAATTTTCGCCACAGCAGGCAGGTTCACAACCTCCATGACGGGATTGCTGATGGTCTCGGTATAGATAAGTTTGGTGTTCGGCTTGATCGCCGCCTCGACATCTGCCGGATTTGCAAAATCGGTAAAGGTCACCTCAATGCCGAATCTGGGCAGCTCATTTTTGAAAAAATCCCAGACACCGCCGTATAGAACAGGCGAAGATACAATATGGTCGCCTGCCTGCACGTATGCGATCACGGTATTGATAATGGCCGCCATGCCGGAGGAAAAGACCAGCGCACCGTCAGCCCCCTCCGCTGCGGCAAGCATCTCCTCCACATTATCTGTTGTGGGATTTGCCATTCTGGAATACACATAGCCCCTCTGCTCGCCGGCATATACCGCGTCCAGAGACTCCACATCGTCAAAGGAATAAACAGAGGTCATGTGAATCGGAAGAACCTTCGGCACCGAAACGGATGCCGCAGCATTTTTCGCCATCGCATTGTCTCCGGTATGAATCAGAGTGGTTTGCAAATTCTTTTTTTTCATAACTATCCTCCTGTTATATCTAAAAAAATTCGACTTTTTATTTTTGTAAAAAAAATAAATTATTTCCATTTTTTTATAATATAAATGATATAATTCTATTTTATCCGAGGCTTATTGTTTTCGGAAATGGAAATAAATCATTTCAAGATATGAATAAAATTCATATCTTAAATCGGATCGGATCCGTGCCCTATTTTTTCATCCGACTCGTTGAGAAAGCACAGGAGAAGCGACTGATGACCATGCAACAATTGCAGTATCTCATTTGTACCGCGCAACTCGGCTCCATCTCGCAGGCAGCAGAATCCATGTTTGTCTCTCAGTCCAGCATCAGTAAATCCATCCGCCTTCTGGAAAAAGAGCTGGGTTTCGCCATTCTGAACCGCAGTTACAGCGGCGTTTCTTTTACCGTACAGGGACTGAATTTCCTGAGGGACGCCTACCGGCTGGTAGGGGAATTCGAGACGGTGCGCACCTCTTATACACGGGCGGAGCAGGGGATTTCGAAAACCGTTTCCTTTGCGATTTCTTCCCAGCACTATCTCTTCGTGCTGCATGCCATTTTCCAGAGTGTCGGAACTGTTCCGTGACCTCCGGTACAGCCTAACGCTTCGGGAGGGAAAAAAACCACGGATATCATTCAGGACGTTTTTTTCCCGCAGAAGTGACTTGGGCTTCCTCTACTATTACGAACTGAACAAGGCGATGATTCAACGGGAGCTGGAGCGTCGTAACCTGAAGTTCCATCCGCTCTGTCAGGCAACGCCGCATGCCTACCTTGGAAAAAAACACCCTCTGGCACAGCTAGAATCCGTCTCCTTGGATCAATTACAGGAATCTCCCTTTGTTCACTACGATTTCGGCACGGATCATTCCGATTTTGCCGAGGAGGTGCTGACACCGGCACACCCCATACGATCCATTACCGTCAGCGACCGGTACTCTCTCTTTCGCATGATTGCAGCTTCGGGTGGCTATGGTCTGGGTTCGGGAGAGTTGTACGAGGATTGGACACCGGCAGACATTCGCAGCGTTCCGGTTCGCCGCACACAGAATCCGGACGGTAGTACCATGACCATCGGTTGGATTTACCTGTCCGGTCAGGAAATCAGTCCGGATGCGGAAACCTTCCTTCGGCTCTGCAAAGAGTCAATCCGCAGGCATCCGGGTACTCTGAAAATCATTCCGGAAAGGGAAGGCAGAAAAAGATAGAATAGAAAGAGGGGGCGAAGAGAGTTATGATGAATAAAAGAAAGGCAAATACACGGGGCTTGAAAAGGATGTTGTTAGCAGAGAAGTGCCGGCATTTAAGCGGATATGTAAACGGTGGTTTTGATAAAACAGAACGGAATGGGAGAGAGGGCTGAAGAGATTTGAAATAAGAACTGCGGGGATATGAGCGGTTTCAAATCCAAAGCAAAAACACAGTTTCGGAGTTCGAGCCGTTCCGAGGTATGGTGCGATAAATCTCAAGTAAGCATTTCCTTCCAATTCTCTGGGAAACCCATTGTATCTTGCTTTACATGGGGATATTTCTCAAACAGCTTCTCTAGGGAATTTACAAATGACTTCCAGCTTTTATCTTTGCCGAGGATGTGTTTCATGCACATGAGGACACCGAAAATTCGGTTGTTGCCAATGCCGACATCCCTGTCTTGAGCGTATAGCTTGGGTGTCTTTGTCGGTTTAGCATTATAGAGTCTTCCATAGTGTGCACAGAGATTTCTGACATAGGCGAGGCTTTCAATCCAGCTTTCAAAATATGTATATCCGGTGCCAAAGCACCTAGCTACGGCCTTTTTGTCTGTATTCTTCATGATTTTGAAGAATTTTGACAAAGTGCCAAAGGAGAGTATCTCTACCAGCGCATAGAAAGGTATCTGACCGTCCACATAGTTCTCTTGGAAGTTTCGAATGAACGGAGCACGTTTGTTTCGGCTTATTTCCGCATTGATATCCGCCATGAGAGTCATATGATAATCAGGGCTTGAAAAGTGACTATGGTCGGAATATGCCAGCACTCCGTAGGTGGAAGAGAAGTAGTTAGCCATGCGGCATCTCAGGTTGACCTCAATATGCTCGATTTGTCCAAAGAGAAGTTGGCGGAAGTTGGCGTTGAACAGGTAAAGTTCCATGAGTTGATTGAAGGTAACCCCATCATTGTATCTGCCATTCTTAGGCTTCAATCCAAGACTGTAAGCCTTGATCAAGCGAAAATAGGACACATCATTAAGGAAGGAGGCAGCCATAGTCTCGTCTTCTATGATGAGTCCTATTTCTTTTAAGTTATTTATCTGATCCGATACGGAGAGTGGTTCTTGTTGGTTCTTAAGTTCCATGGGAAAATCCCCCATAAAATTAAATGACCCGACTTGGTACGCATCGTTGAGAGGCGTGTCGGGTACTGTTATGGATACTATAAAAAATTTACGGACAGATTACAAGAGGGAAAATTGTGAAATCTTACCGATCATAGCGTATTTTGACAGAAATGCGAAATAAGCCGTGGAATGATATGGGAGTACATGAGGCTGCGAAACAGTTTTCCCAATCAATGGTAAGGTTATGGAAAGTGCATCCGTTCCGTGAGGGGAATACCCGAACCATCGTAACATTTTGTTGCCAGTATGCAGATGAAGTGGGGCTTTGCCCTGACAGGAAATTGTTTGAAATACACGGGGCTTGAAAAGAATGTTGTTGGCAGAGAAGTGCCGGCATTTAAGAAGACAAAGAAAGGACTGCCATCATGATGACTAGGCGAAGGATTGATAGCGAAATCACCCTGATTCCTTACTACAGAAACGATGAAGCATCGCTTTCCTGGTATCAGGATCCGGATGTCTGCAAGCAGGTGGATAACAGGGACGAGCCCTATGATTCGGAGCTTCTGCATCGCATGTATGATTATTTATGTTCGCGTGGAGCTTGTTATTACATAGAATACAAAGGGAAGCTGGTTGGAGATGTTTCACTGAGAGAAAATACAGAGGTGGCAATCGTAGTTTGTAAGGAATATCAGAACAGACAGATTGGCAGACGCTGTATTTGGGATATGCTGAAACTTGCCAAGGAAAAAGGAATGGACACGGTGAAAGCCAATATTTATTCTTTTAATACGCAGAGTCAGCGCATGTTTCAGGCGGTAGGATTTCAGAAAACAGGGGAAGAATGGTATGAATATAAGGTGGAGGGATGCAACCAAGGTTACGAGAGAACATAGGATCCCATTTGAAGTTACGGCAGATCCTTTCTATAGTGATGAAAATATGGATCGGTTAAGAAAGAATATGGCTGAAATGGAGAAGATTGGCGGTACTGTGCATGAGGTGAATCTGGGTGATTCAATCGTGGACGGATGATGCTTGGGAGGAATTTGAATATTGGACGGAGCAGGACAAGAAAGCTCAGACAAATAAAGAAACTCCTTTAGGATATAGACAGAATAAAGACCAGTAAATCATAAGTCTGCCGGGCGAAATACCTGACAGGCTTTTATTTTTCCGCACATTCCATCCGTGAACAAAAACTTGCATTATACCCTCGTAGGGTATATAATCAAAATCCGAAATACCCCAGTGGGGTATATGTGTATTCTTTATCATAAAGCTGGCGCTCCCATTGCGCTTGTGCAATTGTACTTGTGCAGAACCGAGTGCTCGCCGGGATGCGCTTGCGCAAAACCGGCATTGCAATGGCAGTATTGAAGCCAGCATAAACACGCCGGATTGGATATCCATGGCACCGAATCGCAGAAGATCTAAGGTGAGGGAAGGGGAAGAAGATGAAGGAAGGTTATAGCAAGTCAAAACCTGCGTTAAATACAGACTTTACCCCGTCGTCCGCCGAGGTGGACACCGGCACGGATCCGCATCCGGGCTGCGCCTGTCATGCAGGCAGGAAAAAGCACCGATCGACGGCGGAAGAGAGGGATCTCATCACCCGTCTCAACCGCATCGAGGGGCAGATCCGCGGGATTAAGAAGATGCTGGAAGCGGATGCCTACTGTCCGGATGTCCTGACGCAGGTAGCAGCGGCGAGATGTGCGATGAACAGCTTTGCCAAGGTTCTTTTGGCATCCCATATCAGAAGCTGCGTGGTAGAAGATCTGGAAGCGGGTAGGGAGGAGACCATAGAGGAACTGGTTGATACCGTGCAGAAGCTTTTAAAAGCATAGACAGATTAGAGTAGAAAGGAAGGGAAATACTTTGAAACATACATTTCAAGTGACAGGCATGAGTTGTGCGGCTTGTCAGACCCGCGTGGAAAGGCGGTGTCAAAGGTGGATGGCGTAAAGAGCTGCGCCGTGTCTCTTTTGACCAATTCCATGGGAGTAGAGGGAGATGCCGATCCTGCCGCTGTCATTGCCGCGGTAAAAAAAGCGGGTTACGGAGCCAAAGAAGTGGGGGCCGGAAAGGCAGATGTCGGGAAAAATGCCGCAGAGAAACAGGACGCAGGGACACAGGACGCATCAGGGGGTGCCCTTGGCTCCGGAACCTTGAGTTTCTCCGGAACCTCGCGTGCGTCAGAGAAGGCAGATTCCCTGGATACGGCGGAGATGGAGGAGATGTTAAAAGATCATGAGACGCCTGCCCTCAAAAAGCGTCTTCTTTCCTCACTTGTTTTTCTATTTGTGCTCCTCTATTTTTCCATGGGGCATCACATGCTCGGTTTTCCGCTTCCATCGTTCTTTGATGGAAATATGGTGGCGAATGGTCTGATTCAAATGGCGCTTGCCATCGTGGTGATGGGGATCAATCGCAAATTTTTTGTAAACGGACTGTCCTCCTTTTTACACGGGGCACCGAATATGGATACGCTGGTCGCAATGGGAAGCGGGGTGTCGTTCGCTTACAGCTTCGTGGTTCTGCTCCTTATGACCAGGGCACAGGCGGATATGGATGCCGGGCAGATGACGGCGCTCATGAACGATCTTTATTTTGAGTCGGCTGCGATGATCGTGACGCTGATTACGGTAGGTAAGATGCTGGAAGCGATTTCGAAGGGCAGAACTACGAGTGCGCTGAAGGGGCTGATGAAGCTCGCACCGAAAACGGCGAACCTTTTGGTGGATGGAAAAGAGGTGACTGTTCCGGTCAGTAAGGTCGAAGTCGGCAATCTGTTGGCGATACGCCCGGGAGAGAGTATCCCGGTAGATGCCTATGTCGTAGAAGGAACCAGTTCGGTCAACGAAGCCGCAATGACAGGCGAAAGCATCCCGGTGGATAAAAAGGAGGGCGATTTCGTTTATTCCGGCACATTAAACACCTTCGGTTATCTCGTCTGCAAAGCAGAGAAGGTGGGCGGCGATACCGCACTTTCGCAGATCATCCGTCTGGTTTCCGAGGCGGCAGCGACCAAGGCGCCGATTGCAAAAGCAGCGGACAAGGTTTCCGCCATTTTCGTACCGGTGGTTCTTGCCATTGCGGCGTTGACCTTTGGAATCTGGATGGTTGTAGGAGCAGACGTGGGCTTTGCGATTGCCAGGGCGGTGTCTGTTCTGGTGATCAGCTGCCCCTGTGCGCTGGGACTGGCCACGCCGGTTGCCATCATGGTGGGAAATGGGGTCGGAGCTAAGAAGGGGATTCTCTTTAAGACCTCGTCCGCACTGGAAGAAAGCGGGCGTGTGAAGGTAGTGGCTCTGGATAAAACCGGCACCATCACGGAGGGAAGTCCTGTGGTGACCGACGTCATCCCGGCGGAAGGCGTGACGAAAGAGGCGCTTTTATCGGTTGCCTGCTCTCTGGAACAAAAGAGTGAGCATCCGCTTGCAAAGGCGATTGTGACCTACGGAGAGCAAAATAAGGTTCCGCTGACGGAAGTGTCGGATTTTGAAGCCGTTGTGGGAGGCGGGTTGACCGGAAGAGAAACGGCGAAGGACGGAAGGAAACAGGCTCTTTTTCTGGGAGGCAGTCAAACCTATCTCAGCGGGAAGGCGGAGTTGGAGACCGGACTTTTGGAGGCGTCGGAGAGACTTTCTGCCAGTGGCAAGACCCCTCTCTTTTTTGCCAAGGAGGAAGATGGAAATGCGGTACAGGTGTTGGGACTGATTGCGGTTGCCGACACGATCCGAAGCGATTCCGCCGCTGCGGTGCGCCTGCTGAAGGAAATGGGCATCCGAACCGTGATGGTGACCGGAGACAATGAACGTACGGCGCAGGCGATCGGGGCGCAGGCGGGAGTGAACCGTGTCATTGCATCCGTTCTTCCGGAAGGAAAGGCGGATGTGATAAAATCACTGGGTGCAGAAGGGAAGACCATGATGGTCGGAGACGGCATCAATGACGCGCCAGCGCTCACCTCGGCGGATGTGGGGGTCGCCATCGGCGCAGGAAGCGATATCGCCATCGATGCGGCGGATGTGGTGGTGATGAAGAGCAGGTTGATGGATGTGGCGGAGGCGATCCGCCTCTCACGGGCCGTGATCCGAAACATCCATGAAAATCTGTTTTGGGCTTTCATCTATAACATTATCGGCATTCCGTTGGCAGCCGGCGCTTATATTCATGCCTTCGGCTGGAGCATGAATCCGATGTTCGGCGCAGCAGCCATGAGCCTGTCCAGCTTCTTCGTGGTAACCAATGCCCTGCGGTTGAATTTTTTTCGCATGCAGGGAGAGGATGGCCGCCCTTTGCAGGAGAAGCAGGAGACAGACCGGGAAGCGGCGCCGGCGCAAGGGAGCGTTCCGGATCAGGGGGTGGCGCAGGTGCAAGCAATTTCACCGAAGCAAGATGCGGCGCCGGAGCAAACGACAGAGCCGGACGCAGGAACAGCTCCGAAGCAGACAATCTTTTATCATCAGGAGGAAAAAACAATGACAACCAAGACAATGAAAATCGAAGGAATGATGTGTGGCCACTGTGAGGCACGCGTAAAGAAGGCACTGGAAGCGCTGCGGGTGTAGAGAGCGCAGAGGTTTCCCATGAGAAGGGAGAAGCGCTGGTTCATCTGAGTGGACAGGAAAGCGATGAAGCTTTGAAAAAAAGCCGTAGAAGAACAGGACTATACCGTAAAAGAGATCAGATAGGGAGAAAGTTTTTTTCGCCAGTGGAATTCCCAAGGAAAGCGCATACCAAAGAGCATTTCCGATTGGAACGAAAGGAGCCCGCAGGTTTAACCTGCGGGCTATTTCTGGTCGTTACAGTTCCTTATATAGGGAGACTTTCCTACGAATGCGCTCTGGGAAAATGCTTGCTATAGGACAGACTGCCGTCCGTGTGGATGAACATCACCTCGGTATCCGGAAGAGTGTTGATGAGTTGCAGTCCTTTTTTTCCCCGAGAATAAAAACAGGTCGTAGAGAGGGCGTCCCCGTCTACGGAACGGTCCGAGACAATCGTAACGCCGCTGAGGCCGTTTTGTACCGGATAACCGGTTTTTGGGATCTAACAGATGGTGGTACAGCTTGCCGTTACTCTTGAAATAGCGCTCATAAGTGCCGGAGGAAACGATGCTTTTATCCTGCGCTTCCACCACTGCCGTGAAGTCGCCGGTTGCCCCGAATGGTTCCTGGATCCCGACGGCAAAGTCAGAAAAGGCAGCAGAGGAGGCTCCGGCAGAGACGCTGGCGGACGGGCGGTTGGGGAAAGAGGAACCTGCAGCAGAGGAAGCGGTAGCAGAAGAGGATGCCGAGGTTGTTTTGCCGCCAACCAACAGGACATTGCCTCCCAGATTGATGATCGCGCTGTGCACTCCCTGTGCCAGCAGGTAGGATTTTAATTCATCGGCAATAAATCCCTTGGCGATGCCGCCAAGGTCGAGTGCAGCCTCCTTGTCGGTCAGTGCGATCGTGGAGGCATCTTCATCTATTTTTAATTTCTCAAACCCCACGTGGGAAGCCAGTTCTTTGAGTTGCTTCGGACCGGGAACGGGCCCCGGAGGATCTCCTGTAAAGTTCCAAAGATCGGAGAGCCTGCCGATGGTGGGGTCGAAGGCGCCCTCCGAGAGCTTCGCATAATGAAGGGCGGTCTTTGCAAGCGTCAGGGTTTCCGGGCTCACTTTGACCGCCTGCGGAGCGGAATGGTTGATATTCCAGACATCGGAATTTTTCTTCTGCGCAGAGAGCAGGTCTTCGTAATGCGCGCATTTTTGCATACACGCATCCAGAATGGCAGGATCTTTCCGGTCGTATAGACTGATCGCAATCACCGTATCAAAATAAAATCCGGTACGCAGGAGGGCGGAAGCGTCTGAGGAAGTGGAAGCGGCAGTTTGACCGGGAGAAGAGAAAGATCCGGAAGCGCAGCCGCCCAGTAAGAGCAGGCAGCAGGAGAAGATCGGCAGAAAAGCGATCCGGTGCCCAGGGTTGAACCGGCGTCCAGGGCCGAATCGGCGACTGCACCTGCGTAAAAAAACGCGCAGTTTCTTAAAATAAAGTTGGAATTTTAAAGTTTGACGAATCATGGGCTATATTTTGCCACATTGCTCCATGATTCTCAAGAAAAAATCTGTGAAGGAAAACATCGGATCCTGCCCGTTTATGATAGAAGTGTCAAAAGCTTTTGACAACCTCATCATTTTTATTAAAAAAGTAGTCCCTTTTACGGCAGATATTGTGATTTTTGCTTGAAATTCTAATAAAGAAGCGGGATAATACCGATATAAGTGTGGGTAGGGGACTTTATATGTGAAAATGCCTACTTGTGAGAGACTCACAGCGTCGGGGGAGATGATCTTTGAGGGCGGCTGATTGGCTTACACATTAGGGAAGTACACTTTTTCGGAACAAAAAGAATACCAGGCGGCCCGCAGAGATTTACAAAGAATATCTGCCCTGAAGAAACAGGGGCGGACGGCGGTGGAGGTTGCAAAGAACTCCAAGAAGCAGATTCAGGAGCAGCAGATTCGCTTCGAGTCGGTGATCGGCGACGATTATGTGAAACAGCTGGACCAGACGCTTTTTGTCAAACATGCAAACGGCAAGGGCGCATGGGATACCGTCTCTTCTTCCGGCGGTAAGAATAGGGGAATCTCGGGGGGGGCTTCTGAACGATCCCTTTCATCTGACCAGAAACGGCAGGCGTTTCGCCTTAAAGATGGGCACGATGATCGCTTTCATGATCATGTTTGCCTTTGTCGGATATGTGATTTATCTGCAGGCGCAGATGGATTATAAAAGTGCGGAAGATTTGGAGGCGCTTGCAAAGAGCGTGGAAGCTTCAGAGAACAAGAAGCCTGCAGCCTCTGATACGGGGGCAGGCAAGCCGGTACAGAAGCTGAAACGGGTGATCCTCCCGCAATACGAAGGGCTGTATGAGCAGAATCCGGATCTGGCAGGATGGCTCAGGATCCCGGATACCGTGATTGATTATCCGGTGATGTATCTGAAAGATGACAACGATTTTTACCTAAAACACAATTTCAGAAAAGAGGAAGACAACAACGGGTTACTGGTTCTGGACAAACGCTGCGACAGAAATGGCGACGGCATCAGTGTTCTGATTCACGGACACCACATGAAGTCAGGCAAAATGTTCGGATCCCTCAAAAAATACGAATCAAAGGCTTACGAAGAAGAACATTCGAAAATCTACTATGACACCCTGTATGAACAACGGGTTTACGGCATCATCGGTGTATTTATATCTTCGGTTTACAATAGCAATCGGGGAGATTTTCAGTATTACGACTACATTGATATCCGCAACAAGGAAGAGTTCGACACTTACGTTCAGAATGTAAAAGAACAGTCTCTGTATGATACGGGGTTGGATGCGAAGTTTGGAGATGAGTTGATCACCTTATCCACCTGTGAATATTCGCGTTCAAACGGCAGGCTAGTCGTGGTTGGAAGGAGAATTTACGAATGAAATCAAGATCAGGGATGGAGCGGAAAAGTGCAGGCCTAGTGCGCAAGGTCAGGATCCGAAAGAGAATCTTAGGGGTCTCCGCCATGATCATGTCGGTGCTGATCGTAAGCATTCCGAAGCTTGCGCAGGCGGACGGCGGCGCCTATCAGTTTAATTTATTCCAACGTAGGAGCAGAAGACCCGAATAAAGAACTCTGGACCATGCCTGCCGGGGATTGCAATACAGAGGGGCTGTCCTCGGATGCCTATATCTGGATGGAACAGGAAGATGCGATCACGCTGATGAAGGACGACGTGGGATATACGAAATTTCCAGGAGACGGAGGCGGAAATTTTGATTCCAATCGTGTGAAGAAAGAGGATTTGCCGGCACCGCCATCCCCCCTGACTCCTCCCCCCTCCCTACTTTAAGACTCCGCCGGTTACCAACGAAGAAGTCCTTGCGGAGATCCGCGGGCCGGTTACCGAAACAGATTATAAGAAATTCAATAAGATTCGTCTCTATGATTTCATCGTGCAGAGCAACCCGATGGATTCGACCAATAGTATGAGGGATACCACTCGACGCATCCGCACGGATTCCTCTACCTTTGATGCGAATAATGACCGGGCAAAAATTGTTCTGACCCTACAAAATCTCAATCATCTGATTAAAGAACCGGATATCTGGGGAGATAATTTCAGAGAATATGCCTCCCGTCCGACGCTTTATACGACGGAAAATCAGGAAGGCACCAACTGGAATGCGGTCTCTACCGCCTCCGGAGGATTATCCAGAAATACCGTAGATGGAAGTTACCTGCCTTTCAAGCTAACGGCAAACTATAAATGGAGAAAGATCGCCCTCGTTTATCGTACGCAGATGCCGATCAATTACAACGGGGCCACGACATATCCGAAGCGGACCGTGCAGGCGGCGGCAGATGATCCCAGAGCGGATGAGACCCATCATATCGAAATATCCAATGCAGCGGACGAACATGCGATCAGTGACCGTCTGACTTCCCGGGGGCAGATCCTTAATGGGTGCCTCTTATCTGCCGTTTCGTATGAGCTTGGTGAACACAACGGGAAACACGGTGACGCCGGGAGATCCCGGGGAACCGAAGAAGGTGGCTGTATCGCTTCCGCTTCCCAATGATTTCAGAAGAGAGTCTACCCACCTCTATTATATTGACAGCGTGACCCATGATTTGCAGGAAGCGACAAGTGGCGGCGTGGTCGGTCCCTCCAATAACCCGATGTTTCAGTTTGAAGCAACCCGGTTTGGAGAATACGCCTTTGTCGACTTTAAGGGGGGCGATCCGTCCGGAGTCGTCCGCAGATCCTGTAAGGACAGGAGAGATCCCGGTGCACTCTGCATGGATCCGGCGAAGGAAAATTTCAGTATCAATCCGACGACCACTTCGCAGTCTGCAGAAGGAGAGACCTTATCCCTGGAGGAGTTGCAGACGGGAAGCGTAGCGATGAACCGGGTGACCTCCGCACTTGGCGCCCTTTCTGCAGAATATAGCTATAATAGCGCCCAGCCCTTTGAAATCAAGGTGACGGGAGATCATACACATCATACGTATGCGCTGAACAACCAAGGAAGTCAACTTATTAAACGTAGCGGTTCCGAAGGGATATCAGGACAAGCAAAAAGGAGAGTGCAGTCTCTGGCGCTATGACGATGGCACGGGCAAGATGGTAAAGCTGGATGAGAATCAGTTCCAGCTGCAGGGCTCCGGCCTCTCCAGGATTACGATTACAAGGACCGGTATCTATGCCTTCGTATTCAAATATGGAGCTTCCTATAAGGCAGGTGTTTATGCGGATCCGAGTACGATTGACCGGCTCCCGCAGGCGGCTGCTGCAGAACCGGAAAATCTCAACATTCAGAAGGATCGGATGGTGCATGCGGATGACATCACCAGCGGTTTTTCTTCTAAATTAAACACCATTCCGGATTACAACGGACGTGCGGTCATTTATGATCTTTCGTTAAAAGAAGAATTTACCAACAGGGATGTCACACCCGAGCAAATTCCCGTAGAGATTACGCTGGCGTGGAATTCGATTGGGGGACTTGAGGCAGGAGCGGAATATTCCGCCAAGCTTTATCACTGGGACGGAAGTAAGTTTGAGAGAGTTTCGAATTACAGAGAAACTTTTGATGCACAGGGAAAGTCGGCTACAGTCACCTTCAGGCAGAGAACTTACGGCAAGTATGCACTGGTGTTGAGTAAGAATGCCTCCTGGAAGGTGGAAGATACCAGGAAGAAGGTGACAACCAAATCGACCGCCGTGTCCACACCCAGACATCTCTCGGAAGACGCAACGCTCACGATTTCCGATCATAGCGGAAGCAGTGAGTTAGAGAGAGCGATTGGGCAAGACGAGACGTACAAAGCTTACAAGGTGAGAACCTTCGATGTTGCTCTGGTGAACCCGAGCAACAACAATCAGCCGCTGTCTTCGCCGCCTGCCTCGGTGAATATCAATCTGACACTTCCGTCAGACATGCAGAACCAGGATGATGTTCGCATCCTCACCTTGGCGAATGACGGAAGTTTGGAAGCCAGAGGCAATCGCATCGGAACCAGTTGCAATTTTAACATGATGGAATTTACAAGTCCGGTCAAGGAGTTCGCCATCGTCTATATCGACAACGGCTCCGGTGGAAGCGACCCGAAGAATGCGGCGGGAAAAGCTTCTACCATCAACCCGAATGAGATTCCGGTCGATGATAACCGGCTGGATCAGTCCTCTCCGGTCAAGGCGGAGAAGAAGCCGACCGACCGTCTGGAGCATGTCCGTCTGGTGGTCAAGGAAATCGAGAGAGGAAGGAGCCGTGCAATCGAAGGCTTGGTAAAAGCAAACAGCAAATTTAGCGGCTATACCGTGATCCCCTATGATTTATATCTGGAATATTTTGATCCGTCTTCCAGGCGTGCACTCTCCAAGGTGGAGAACGATGCGTTCGAATATATCAGGATTACGCTTCCGCTTCCCGCAGAGACGACAGGCAAGAGGGATGTCCGGATCGTAACGGTCAGTGAGGACGAAAGACAGTTGGAAGAACTCGCCTCCCTTGATGTCACAGGAGGAAAGGCAGCCAAGCAGTTTCAGGCGAAACACTTCTCGGAATATGCGATCATCTACACCGAACCCCTTGCCGGCGCTTCCAACAGTTCAAGTGCCAGGAGCGGGGCATCGAATGCGACAAGCAATCGGTCAGGCAGTGCAAATTCGGGTAGCAGTGCTTCCTCCTCTTCTTCCGCGTCCAGGTCCGGATCGGGAAGCACGGCAGGTTCTTCCTCCGGCAGCGTGATTGCGGGTGGAAACGGCATCGGCATAAACGGAAACGGTGGCGCAGGCGGAAACGGAATCTATGGAAGAAAGGGCAGAACCAATGCCATTGATATGCCAAGAACCGGAGAAAAGGATACCTACCGGACGCTCGGTGCTCTTCTCCTCTTCCTATTCGGTGCCATCGAACTGATCTCTTCCGTGAATACAAAGGGGCGAGGGAAAAAGACGGTATTGGAATAATCCTTATATAGATAGCAATGCAACTTGGGACAGACAGAAGAAAAGAAGCAGAGTTGGTCATGATTCAAACAGTGGGGGACAAGCAGAATGATGAGTAACGGTAGAATGGTGAAGAGTCTCAAGTTGAAACTTCGGATTTTCGGGGCGCTGGCGGGGATGACATCCCTTCTGATCACGCTCCTTCCGACCTATGTGCAGGCGGCTCCGGCGTTAGATACGGATGCAACGCATTACGAGTTGGATGAGACGACCGATCCGGCTAAGTATATTGTAACGAAGTATACGGGGGACAAGACGGAGCTGGTGATTCCGGATACGTTGGAAAAAGGCGGAGTGACAAGACCTCTGGTTTTGCAGAACGAGTTTCAGGCAGCGAATGTGGAAGTACTGGACGTTTCCAAAGCGAAGGTGAAGGATCCTACGAGTATCAGCAAGTTGTTTGCAGGCTGCCCCAAGGTAACGAAAATCATTTTTCAAGAGGGAAGCATCACCTTTGATACCTCTGCGGTTACCGACATGTCAGGACTGTTTGAGGGGTGTGCGGCTTTATCCGTAGTGGATCTCAGTCATCTAAACACGCAGGCAGTCACGAATATGTCCGGCATGTTTAAGGGGTGCAAAGAACTTCAGACTCTAAGCCTTGGGGGAACATTCGATACCGCACATGTCACCAATATGACTGAAATGTTTCGGGACTGTGAACGCCTCGGCGTCCTGGATCTCAGCAATTTTGACCTTACCCGGGATTACGGCGGAAGCCAACATTGCGGATTTCCTGACCGGAACCAAGCCTTCCACCATCAAGTCTCCGAAAACGAATCCCTTGGAAGACAAGATTGCGCTTCCGGTTTCTGCCCCGGACTATTATAAGGATGTGACGGATTCGAACAAAAAATTGACCAGGCTTCCCAAAACAACAGGAACGCCTCACGAATTGAACCGGGAAGTGGAAGTCACCAACCTTACCTTGGATACCACGCAGGTCGAATTGCAGATGGGAGATACGAGGGGGCTGCAGGCAACCATTTCGCCGAATGAAGCAACCGATAAGGGACTGAAGTGGGAAGTGTTGAATTCCGGCACCACCACGGTTTCTGAGGATATTTGTGAAAAGACGGTCGACACGACAGACGCAACCAAGTGCACAATCAAGGCGAAGAAAGCCGGGAAGGCCACAGTAAAGGTATCTTCTCTCAGCAACCCGGACAAGTTTGCCATCTGCGAGGTGACGGTGAAACCCGGCTATCATGCGGGTGTGACGGATGGTCGTAGCGATACGCCGGGGGGGAACGTTTCTGCCACGGCAGAAGGAGAAGGGTTTGCGGTGTCTGTGGGCAGCGGTGCGACAGAGATGCAAAAGGCGGTGGAATCGGGCCAGAACTATAAAAACCCGTATATGGTCAGCTATTTCAACCTGAAAGTCACCAAGAACGGCAATCCGGTCAGTGAAAGCGACTTCCAGCCGGTCACCGTGACCATACCGCTTCCGCAGTCGATGAATGCGCTCGTCGCAAAGGCTAAGCCGACTCTTCTGCGGCTGGGAAAAGATAAGAAGACCCCCTATGAAGAAGCGGCAGAGATTAGGCAGGAAGCCGGCAATCGTTATTCGATTACTTTTACCTTGAAAAAAGGAGATCAGACCGATCCGGAAACGCAGTACGCCCTGATCTACAAGACCAATCCGGACGGCAGCGCAAATGGAAGCAGCGGCAGTTCAAACAGTGCAAGCGGCACCAGTGGAGCGATCATCGTGAATGTCTCTCCCACCCCGATTACCGTGAATGTGCAGGCGGGGAGTTCCAGCTCGGCGAACAGCAGCAACAGCTCCTCGAATGGTAGCTCGAATGGGAGCGTGATCATCTACCAGAACCCGAACGGCATCAACGGAGGAAACGTCATCCGTACCCTTGGAGGCGGCGGGATCAACGGCATGGATATGCCGAAAACGGCCGATTCGATGTCGATTCGTTATCGGACGTTGGGAGCCATGATTATGGCGTTGCTCGGCGCTCTCCTCTTCCTTTCCAGCTTCCTGGTCGGAGGCATGGTTGGCAATCAGCCGGCACTGGCAGTCTCTGCAGAGAGTAGAAAGAAGAGACGCTTCGAGGCGGATGAAGACAGCAGATGGTTGGAATAAAGATTGCACCTGTGGCAACCATTGCATATTAGGCAAGCGGCGGGATTTCCCCGCCGCTTTTAGATTTGCGGATCTTATTTACGGATCTTATTTACAGATCCTATTCAGCCATTGCCTTGTCGAGAGCGGACTTCACGTGTTCCTTGCATTCCTCATATCCCTCGCCGCGGTGCGCTTCATAGAGCTTCTCCTCGCCTAAAAAGATCGAGGGAACGCTGTAATAATCATATTCGTCCGCAGTCTCCGGCTCGGCATTCTCGTCGATTTGGTGGATCGGAACCGCCTCATAAGAAGGATTCTCCTTCTTCAATTCTTCCAGAGCTCTTCCCGCTTGTGCACAATAAGGACAGCCCTTCATATAAAACCAAGTAAGTTCTTTCATTCTATTATTCTCCTTTCTTTCGGAAGAAATCCAAATACAATCATGGATGTTTGCCGTCTGATTAGCGTACCTCAGAAAGAGGAAAACGTCAAATTTCACCTCCCCGCTCCCATGTAGGTGGTTTGTTTTCCGGTAATCAGTGCGCGCAGAGAAGGAGAAACCCTGTTTGCAAAATCCGGCTCTTGAATGTCCAGCAAGTGAATGCGGGGATCCTTGGCAGAGGCGGTCATGAGGAGATCCAGAAGACGGTTCTGACTCTCCATCTCACTGTCGTAGAGAGCCAACACAATAACAGGAGAAAACCTTCTGCCGGATAAGGAAGAAGAGAGCAACCATAAATCGTAATTGGAAACGATTGCGGTAAAATCAAGTAAAAAAAGATCCACACCGAAGCGGGAAGAGCGCATGAGGTAGGTGGGAAAGTCGGGAAGCGAATTGATATCTTCCATTTTAATATAGGAGCGCCCGCCGAAAAGGACTGCATTAAATAATTCAGCGAATAAAGAGGGGAGTTGTTCGCGGCGGATCGCATCATGGATGGTTCTGGCTCGGGTAGGAATTTGAGCTTGTTTGCGCCTTTGTGCATCGGCAGCAACCTGTGCATACTCCTGTTCGGACGCAGGATCTTGTCCCGGCTCATGATCCTGTTCTAAGGCAGGATCCGGTTGGGAAGTATGCTTCTGTTTTTTCATGTGAAAGAATTGCAGGAACCTTCTGTGCCTGGTAGCAGTAAAGGGTAATCCAGGATCGGATTGAAAGGAAGCGGAGCCTGTCTGCGGGGAGTCGGTATCGGCCTGGAACGAGCGGGAGCCCGCCTGCAGAGAAGTGGAGCCTGCCTGCAGAGAGCCGGCACTGGTCTGTTCGGAAAAGCCAAGCGGTTGCACGGACGGACGAAGATAAATTCCCTTCAGCAAGGTAGAAGTAGACGACATAATGGAATCCTCCCTTCCATAGAGTAAAAAAATGGTTAAAAAATATATCTAAATTCAGCGACTGAAAATAGAGCCCAAATTAGCCATTTCCTGTAAATGGATTCCGATTCATTCATTGAGGCAGAGCGATGATGTCGCGTGGAATGGAATTCTTCTCTATAAGGCGAAGCATACAAGGATGCCTGGAATTCTTTCGAAGGACAGCTGCCCCCGCTGGCAAGGTAGAAGAAAAGATTGACAGAGAAGTCAGAATGAAGATCAGAAGGATGAGAAATCCAGAGAAGAGAATGGGTCGTCAAGTAATAGAAGATGCCTGATCGATGGGGACACATCGTGCAGGAGCAACTGTCTGGTGAAAGATACTGTAGCATAGGTGGCAAGATTTTGTCAATAATAAATTCATATATGCTTTATAGATGGTTAGTGAAAACTTTCACATGCAACCTTTCAAATCTTCGACAATTCGATGCGAAACTGAGACAATTCTATGCTAAAATAGGCGGGGATTTATGTCCAATGGGGATTGACCTTTTGGGCACCCATAGGATACAGGACGGAAAGGGGTGAGAGCATGTACGAATGCAAGAATTGCGGTGCAGAGTTGAGATTTGACCCGGAAAGTCAAAAAATGAAATGCGACCATTGCGGTAGTTATTATGATCCTTATGACTGCCATGAGGGACATGAAACGGAGGAGAACACGGAATTCGGAGTGAAGGTGTTTCGCTGTCCGCAGTGTGGAGGTGAGATCTATACGACGAATACAACGGCAGCTTCTTTCTGCATGTACTGTGGCTCTCCGGCGATTTTGGAGTCTCGCGTACAGAAGGAGAAGAAACCGGAGAAGATGGTCCCTTTTATCAAGACCAAAGAGGACTGCAAGGAGATTTATCGCAAGCAGATCGGACGCTTTCCTTTTGCACCGTCGGAATTAAAAAACGCAGATTATTTAAATCGCTTTGTCGGCGTCTATGTGCCCTACTGGCTCTATGATACGAAACCGCCACAGTCAATCGCACTTGCTGGCGAACAGACCAGCCGGGTAGGAGACTATATTTACCACGACCACTATAGGATAACAGGTGAAATTGATGCGTCGTATGAGGGACTTTCCTTTGATGCCTCCTCGTCTTTTGACGATCATATTTCAGAGGGAATTGCCCCCTTTCCGGTAGAGAAGATGAAGCCTTTTACCCCTGCCATGCTCTGTGGTTTCTATGCGGATACCGCCGATGTGTCTGCGCAGCTTTATGAAGGGGACGTGAGGAGCATGGCGGGAGAGGACGTGCTGGGAAAGATCCGCAAAGACCAGACGGCACATCATTACTATTATTCTGGAACGGAAAGTGACTTTCAAACAAAGGTGGAGCCGCAATTTGAGATTCCATCTGTGAAGAGGGCACTTTTTCCCGTCTGGTTTTTAACCTACCGCAAGAAGGACCGGGTTGCCTATGCGGTGGTGAATGGGGTAACCGGAAAATTAGCGGCGGATCTGCCCATTGACGAAAAGAAGTACATGATCAGCTCCTTGCTGATGGCGATTCCGATTTTCATTCTGCTCAATTTTTTCCTGGTGCTGACACCGCAGACGCTACTTTCGCTGACGCCGGTGCTTGCACTGATCGCCGTTTGGCTCTATGCGTGGGAAATCAGGGAGATTGTAAAGAGAGAGGCGAGGACAGAAGATGCAGGATATCAGTCGTTATCTCATGACTTGAATGAGACGATTCAGATGCATGAGAAGAGCAGAAGAAGCGGTCTTTCCGGGGTTACAAAGGCGGTGAAGAGAAGAAGGACAGGTAGGTCGATGCTGCTCAATATCCTCGGTGTTGTCGTTTTTTCGCAGATTGTTCTGGGGGGGATTCTCCCGGCGCTGGTGTTTGGTTACACGAGCGATGATAAAATGCTGTGGAATATTTTCAACGTCGCTGCTCTGCTTGGCTGTGCCTTCTTTTTTGTGGGGGCATGGATCAGCGAGAAGAAAACCAGACATGGCAGTAAGTTCCATCTTTTTCGACTTCCACCCGCTTCGATTGCGATGCTGAGTGCCATTCTGGCACTGGCGGTTCGGATTTGGAATCCGGTCAGTGATGTGGTGTATTACCTGGCAGCACTGGTTACGCTTGCGGGAATTGTCCTTACCATGGCGGGCATCATTGAGAGATACAACGAATTGTCCACCAGACCGCTGCCCGAATTTCACAACCGCGAGGTGGGAGCGTAAGGAAGGCAGGCTGCTGATATCTGCTTCTATTTCAAATAAAGGGGGGAAATGAGGTTCCAATGAATCGATTGGGTCAAAAGAGAAAACTTTTTTTTGCAGCAGTGGCGCTTGTGCTCTCCATCATCCTCTGTTTGTCAGGAAGGGGAAGAGTTTCCCTTGCTGCCTCCGAAACTTCGGAAATCTCAAATGCCTCTACAGACGGGCTGTATCTGGATGACGGCGCCGGCCTTCTGACGGAGGAAGAGGAAGGAAATCTGAAGAAGACCATGCAGCAGATCCTTCCCTACGGAGGCTGTGCCTTTGTAACGACGTCGGACAACTACGAGACGGCATCGGATTATGCAAGATCCCGTTACCGGGAATATTTCGGAACTGCGAGCGGTGTCCTGTTTCTGATTGATATGAACAACCGCAGAATCGAGATTTTTTCTGACGGGGCGATCTACCGCGTGATCACGAAGAATTATGCGAATACAATCACGGACAATGTGTACACTTATGCAAAGAGTGGAGATTATTACACCTGTGCGAACGAAGCTTTTCTGCAGATCGGAACGCTGCTTGCAGGCGGTAGAATCACGCAGCCGATGAAGTATATTTGCAATGCGCTCATCGCCTTAATTGCGGCCTTTCTCCTGCAGTTTGCTTTTGTCCGTTCTTTTTCCAAAACAAGAAAGGCGTCCCGCTCCGAAATACTGGGAGCCGCCAAAGTGCGTTTTCAGCTGCGCAATGTGAACGCCACCTACCTGGGGCGGACCAAAGAATATTCTCCCGTTTCATCCTCTTCCGGCGGTCATTCCGGCGGAGGTGGTGGCGGAGGACATTCTTCCGGTGGCGGTGGCGGACACAGCTTTTGATATAGGCACTTCTCCGGAAGAGAGCGTCAAAAGAAACGGATCCGTTTCTCTTCTCTGGAAGGGAGCTTCAAGACAATGCCTGCCCATCCGGGTGGTCTTTACTTGAGGACACCCGGCGATCTTTACCGGAGGACATGCCCGGCGATCGCAATAGAGACATTGAAGGTAAAGGGAGAACCTTCCATTGCACTTACCTTGCGACGGATCCTCTCTGTATAATCCTGATACCAAGTGGGTTCCGGATCCATTTCCTCTGCAGGATCCTCGTATGACGGGCGTAGATTCTCCTGATACCCGTCTTCCTGATACGGATCCTCCTGATACCGGGAGGGAGCCGAAGATCCTGCCGCCTTTTGGTGTAATGTCACGATGGCGGGGGCAGCGTCGGCGGACATGTTGTAGAGGAGATAATAGGTGTCGATTTCACCGCTCACTCCCGGATGGGTCAGGTTGTATGCTGCAATAAAATATTCGGAATGGGAAAAGGCAAAAAGGCAGTAGAGGATGCCGATCGCAGCAACGCCAAAACGCAGGAGGTCGAAGCGCTCGTGCAGGATCTTGATGATGACTCCGACAAACAGGACGGTAAGCGTGAACAGCGCGACCAGAACAAAGACCCGCAGGAAGGTCAGCTGGTAGGCACGGATGTATAGGTACATTCGCAGTGCACTGGAAGCGATCATCACAAAAGTGCAACAGGAAATCGTGAGAAGCAGGATGTCAAGCGTCCTGCTTTTTTTGAATCTTTTTTTCACCAAAAAGAACAAAGAGCAGATTCAGGATGCAGACCAGGAGAAGTTGGAAAAAAACCCCTTTCTGGCATAATCCGCATAGGTAATCCCGCTTGGAAGCTGTAACCCTCCTGCAAAGAGGTAGAGGAACTGAACCAGAGAAAACAATAGATACAGAAGGGAGACGGACACGGACAGGATGATGACGGGAAGGGGCTCGCGCAGAGGATGTCCGGGTTTTTCAAAAATCATTGTCCTTATCTGCCACATACCGGATGCCACAGTAGGCGGAGTACAATCCGAAGAAAAAGAGGAGCAGAAAAAGAAATACATCGGCAGCATTGAAATGAAAGATTTTGGACAGGAGTCTCGCAAAAACCAGATCCGCACTGCTGAGGAGGGCTGCCAGAATCACGACAAGGGGAACAGAGAGCAGAATTCCCAGAATGACATAGCGGGTCTTGCTTTTTCCATTGTTTTTTTCCCGCTCCAAATATGCCTTCATATCAGAGGTGGGCTTCCCGATATAGCCGACTGAGAGCAGGGCGGTGAGAAAGACCTCCTTCAGGTAGTCCCCGAAATCCCAGCCCGTCGTGTTCGCAAAGCTTAGAAGGAGGATGCTTACAATAAGAAGAAACAGTGCAATAAAGTTGAGGATGATGATGGCGGTATTGTCGGTGAGAAAGGTGGAAAGGCCAACCGCAAGACTCAGGCAGTAGAGTAAGAAGACGGATTTGGAAGCGGCCTTTTGGTAAACCTTTCTTGTTTTTTGCAAAAGAAGAACGGAAGAGACAGCAAAGAAAAAGACGCCGATTCCACGCGCATTTTTGAAGAGGAAAATGGCAAAAGCAAGGGCATAGAGGAGGATGGGGAGCGCCAGGTTTCCAAAAAAGAAAACCGCTTCCTCCTGGGACAAAGGGGCTGTATTTACCGGATCGGATTTTTTTTGTTCTGTCATCGTGTCTCCTTTTCGTTTTATAAAAGATGGTTCTATTTTAGCATAAATTTTTTTCCGGACAAATAAGGGATACAGAAAGGGCGGGGAAATGGTATGATAAGGAAACAGCACCAAAATGTAATTTGCCCCTAATGTTTTTAAAAATCGGTGCCGATATATTGATTGTCAGAGAGGAAATCAGGGATAGAGGATCTGATTCTGGCGATCCAACGACATCATTGTTTTAACTGAGGGAAAAGGAGGGAGTAATAGAATGCGTATAGAGGCCTACAATAATATTCAGCAGGTCTACAGCTCAAGGAAAAAAGCACAGGTTGCTGAGGCTGTAAAGACGCAGGTAGCGGCTGACAATCTGGAGATCAGCCCGATCGGAAAAGACTATGTCTTTGCGAAGAATGCCGTAAATGCGGCACCGGATGTCCGGAAGGACGTGGTGGAACCGATCAAAGAGAAGATGCAGGCGGGCACCTATGATGTATCCGCTGCAGATCTTGCAAGCAAGCTTTTAGGTGAATAAGAAATTCATACGGAGAGGATGATCCCATGGCAAGTCTGATGGAGGATTTTATCGGCATTCTGGAAGAAGAGGCCGACCTTTACAAGCAACTTCTGGGATTGTCAAGCAAGAAGACTCCTGTCATCATCGCAGGAGATCTGAACCAGTTATCAACTATCACGGATGAAGAGCAAGGTGTGGTTGCGAGTCTTGCAAAGCTGGACAGGAAACGGCTGACCGGTATGCAGGACATCGCAATCGTACTTAACAAGGATGTTAAAACGCTCAAGCTGACCGACCTGGTGCAGGTTCTGGAGAACAGACCGAAGGAACAGGAACGCCTTGCGGCCGCGAGAGACCGCCTGAAGATGGAGGCGGATCGTGCGAAAGGGTCAACGACCAGAACCAGATGCTTTTGCAAAGTTCGCTGGAGATGGTGCAATTCGAGATGAACATCCTTCATGGCTATTATATGGCACCGGAAACGGCGAACTATACAAAGGCGGCAGATACATCGGGCGATTCGATCGGAATGACGAGGGGCAGCTTCGACGCGAAGCAGTAAACAAAGCAGGAGACTTGACAATCCGAACGAAAACAGGAAGAGACTTCCTGTAACCGGGCACGACTGTACCTGCTTTTTTTGCGCCCAAAAACAGGGAAGGAAAGGTGAGGACGAGGTAAAATGTCACTGTTTGCAAATCTTTATGTGGGGAATTCGGGGCTGACAACATCACAGAATGCGCTGAATACCACCGCACATAACATGGCAAATGTCGGTACGCCGGGCTACACCAGGCAACAGGTCACGCAGGCGACCAGAGAATATACCACGCAGTCAAAAGATTACCGCGACTCCCAATGGGCGCAGACAGGACTGGGGGTCTTTTATAATAACTGCAAACAGGTGAGAAGCGTCTTTCTGGATCAGTCTTTTCGGTTGGAGAGCGGCAGAAGTTCGTTTTATGAAATATCCTACCATTCCCTGACGCAGGTCGAAGATATTTTGCAAGAGTTAAACGGGACAGAATTTAAGACGTCAATCGACAATCTCTGGACCGCGGCACAGGAACTATCGAAGGATCCTTCCTCGGCGACGAATCAGGCTGCTTTTGTGAACAGAAGCGGTGAATTTATCGAGCGTTCGAGGACGGTCTATGATAGTTTCAAGAATTACCAGACGGAGCTTAACGATAGTGTCTATGATATTGTACAGCAGATCAACCGTTATGGAGATGAACTGTTAAAGCTGAACAAAGAAATCTGTCAGATCGAGGTCGGTGGCAGAGAGCATGCGAATGATCTGCGCGATCGCAGGAATCAGATTCTGGATGAACTGGGGAAGTTAGGGGAAATCGATTATAAAGAGGATACCTTCCATGTGGTGCAGGTGAGTTTCGCAGGCACTCCCTTTGTCATGAGCGATCACGTCAATCATATGGCCTGTGATACGGAGGACTCTCCGGCGGGCTTCAACACGCCCTACTGGGAATTTGCGGCCGTAGAGAGAACCAATCCGGTCACCAATTTGCGCTATCTGGATATTTCCAATGCCAAGGTTTTGAACCTGGATCTTCCCGTTTCTTCCAAAATGAATACCGATGTCGGAAAGTTACGCTCGACGCTTCTTGCCAGAGGCGATCACCATGCGACCTATCACGACATCGCGGATGACAATCATAATAATTATACGACAAGGATTGCGCCTTCGGTCATGATGAATCTGGAGGCGGAATTTGACCAGCTGTTCCACCATGTGTGCAGTGCGATCAATGAGGTGATGCAGAACGCGCTCAGCAATCCGGCAACGGTTTCGGGAAAGGGACATACGAAGGACTTCGTTATGTTTCAGGAAAAAGAGCCGACCGAGAAAGTCAAATACAAATCGGTCTGGATTATGCGGCAGGGGATCTGCTGCTTGGCATCTCGGTAGAAAATACCAAGGTGAATCCGGTTCTTGTCCATGACCCGACCACCTTTGATTTTGTAACAAAAACAGATGATATTGATAATGAAGCGATGGAGGCTTTGAAAAAAGCTTTCACGGAAGTCAAATATACGTTAAATCCCAATGTCACGACGAGGAACAGTCTGAATGATTATTATAGTGCCCTGGTTTCACAGGTGGCGACTTCGGGAAGCGTGGGAAAAAGCGTTCTGGATGCGCAGAAGGTGACGGTATCCGGGATTCGGGATGCCAGAGAGCAGATCTTAGGCGTTTCGCAGGATGAGGAATTGCAATTTATGATTCAGTTCCAGAACGCTTTCAACGCCAACTCCAGATACATTAACGTTGTGAGTGAAATGCTGGATCACCTGCTGCGCACGCTGGGGGGCTGATGTCCCCTTTTTCTGGAAGCGTGGAGGATGGCAAGATCCGCTTCACGAAATAGCAGTGAATTCGTTTTGGTCCAGGAGGCAGTCACGAGAAAGGAGATACAATGAGTTCCACCTTTTTTGGTTTGAATATTTCATCCAGTGGTCTAAGAGCGGCGAATGCTTCTCTGCTCACTACCGCGCATAATATTTCCAATGTGGATACCCCCGGGTTTTCGAGACAGGAAGCGCAGCAGAGGGCTTCCGAAGCGCTTCGCATGCACACGACCTACGGCTGTGCAGGGGCCGGGGCGGATACGCTTTCCATTGAACGGCTTCGAAATTTCTATTATGACTACAGATACCGGGAAAACGAAACCAGTTATGGGAAGGTAAACAAGAGAGAATATTACAATGACCTGATCGAGCGCTATTATCATGACGATAACGGGACGGGCTTCTCTTCTCTCTTTTCCAGAACCCAGGTCAGCTTGCAAACCATGATGACCAATGCCTCCTCCGCATCCAAAACCACCTACATCGGTGCAATGAAGAATCTGACGGAGTATTTCAACAATACGGCGGGGAGTCTGGAGGAGATGCAAAAGAGCATCAATGACGAGGTGAAACTCACCTGTGACAGCATTTCCGCGATTGCAGAAACTCGTCACCATCAATGAGCAAATCAATACCATTGAAATGACCGGCGCCAAGGCAAATGATCTCCGTGACCGCAGAGATTTACTGATCGACGAATTGTCCTCCTATGTTTCGGTGGAGACCAAAGAAGTGAAGGTCATGGACAAAAACGATCCGAAGCGGGAGACGGGGGTAACGATTTATCGCGTCTATATTGCGGGCGGGCAGATGCTGGTCGAAGGCAACAGCTACAATAAATTGCATGTGGTTGCAAGAGAACCGCAGGAAAGAATCAACCAGAGCGATATCGACGGACTCTATGATATCAAGTGGGTTGCCAGTACCTACAAAGAGGGAAACACAGACTACCTCGGAACCTTCCCGATTTATAACCAGCTGATGGGAGGCACTCTGCAGGGGTTATTGGAGATTCGAGATGGAAATAACAATCATTATTTCCACGGCAAGACGGATGGGACGTGGCAGACACCGGTTTTGAATCCAGATAATAACAAGAGATATACAAAGTGACCGTGCCGGCGGATACCATTGCCGATTATTTAAAGGACATGGCCAAGTGCGGTATTTACGACACCTCGACCATCAAAATCGGCGCCAGAGTCTACCATTACAATTCCTGGACTTACAATGATGACAGCAGTTATACATTTAATGTGGAAGTTCCGAAGGAAGCGGCAGACGAGACAATCATGCAACATGACATTCTGGCAGGGGAAGACGTTAAGATCGGAAGCGGGGTCAATTACCAGGGCATCCCTTATTATCAAAGCCAGATGAATGAGTGGATTCGCAATTATTCGGAAAAGGTGAATGAGGTGTTGGTGCACGGCTACACAGCCAAGTCGGAAGCTGGGTGTCTGATGTTGACCGGTGCGGTTCATACCGATTCCACCTATCAGTATTCTTTTGATCAGCTGAATAATACCAATAAAAAATATTCGCTTCTGACCGGCAGGAATTTCCGGGTCAATGATGCGTTGTTAGAGGATGCTTCCAGACTGGCGACCAAGAAGGATGCAACGGAAGGACCGTCAGAGCTGAAAAATGCCAAGGCACTGTATGATCTGTCAGCAACAACCACCATTTACCGGAATGCAACCAGTGGCGAATTCCTCAAAAAGGTACAGTCGGATATCGCGATGAACCGGAACAATTCGAGCACGATGAACAAGGTTTATACGGGTCTGCGCAAAACCATCGGAGATCAGAGGTTATCCGAGATGGGGGTTGATAATGATGAAGAAGCGATGAATCTGTCCAAGTTTAACCGCGCCTATGTGCTTTCATCCAAAATGCTGCAAACCTTCACGGAAATTTATGACCGTTTGATTTTACAGACGGGAGTGTAAGTCGCCTGAGAACAGGCAACCGTTAGTCACTGGACGGAGCGGGATAAGGAGGCGAAGAAAGATGCGCATCACCAACCGGATCATGACGAATAACGCCATGTACAATATCAATAATAACAAGATAAATGAGGACCGGATTTTCACCCAGATCACCACCGGGAAAAAAATTGACAGGCCCTCCGCGGATCCCGTCATTGCGATCAGGGCGCTGTCTCTTCGGGCAACGATGACAGAACTGGCCCAGTACTATGAAAAGAATTCCAAGGATGCCCAAAGCTGGCTGGAGGTGACGGAAACTTCCCTGTCTACCGGATCCCATATTTTGACCGACATCAGAAGACTGGCGGTCTCCGGTCCCGATACCTATAAGACTTTGCAGGACTGGACAACGGTCGTCAACCAGATGGACACACTGGCAGATGAATACTATTCCACGGGGAATGTGGATTATGCAGGACGCTACATTTACACGGGCTACCGCACCAATTCCACCCTGACCTATCCTCAGGACACAACCGAAGAGTACAGCAATATTCATGACGAATTCAATGCGGATCATATCGATACTTCCACCCGTGTCACGAATATGCAGAAGCTGGCGGATGGAGACGAGATTACGGCTGCCGCACAGAAAGAGTCGGATATGAAGCGGTATGAGGTCGGACGGTTGCGACTTTCCTACGACAACATCAAAACCTCCGTTCCTCCCAGTGTGAACGATATTTCCGTCAAATACCGGGAACCGATGCTGGTGTCCGCTGTCAGTGAACTGCAGTCGGATACCAGAAACATCAAGACTGTGAATCTTTCTTTACCGATGCAGGTGGACAAAGCCATACCGTGCATGTGCCCGTGAGCAACGGGGCGGCCGCAGGCGGGGCAAGCCCTGCGGTGGTTGTAGAGGGAGAAACTTATTCGGCGGCAAAAAACCCAGGAGTCCCCACGACTTATACACTGAATACGGCAAGTTACGGAACCTTCACCATCAATGAGAAGGGCGTGATCACGGCACCTCCGGCCTTTCCGACAGGAAATGTGCTCCGTGCAACGACGGAGATCACGGAGTCGAGAGTAGCGACCGTAACGTTTACCGCAGACACCTCCTCCCCGCTGGAAACGGTGAATGTGCCGTTGACGACCGAATGCAGGCAGCCGTATACCGTCGCCTGTGAAAACGGTTATACAGCACAGGTGAATACCGATGGAACGGTTACCTTAAGCAAGTCGGTCGGAGGAGCAAATCCGATGACCAAGACGGTCAGAATGACGGCAAACGGCAGCGTGTCGACTTCTTACAACGAGGTGGAGAAACATCCGGACGCCGTTATCACCGGAGCGACCAGTCAGGATGATATTGATACGCTGTATAGCGACCTGGCGGCGGGCACGAAGGACATGGTATTCAATGCCGTGACCGGAGAGCTGCTGTTCAGCAAAAATATGCAAACGAAGCTTTCCGGCTTAAAGGACATGCAGAATGCCAAGACCATTGATGTGGTTTATGACAAATCCAATTTCAAAAAGGGAGAGACCAGGCCGGAGCATCTTTTTACCTGTACCAAAGGCGGCATCATCTATAACAGCGGAAGCGGCGGGCACACCATGCATTACGACGTCGGATACAACCAGACGATCGACGTCAACACGACGGCAGACGACATTTTTACCAACGAACTGAAGAGGGGCTGTCAGGATCTGAAGAGGGTTCTGGCGCAGATGAGCGACGTGGATGCTAAGCTGAACACCCTGAAGGAGCACCTGCGGACGGAGACTCTTGCGGCGAATAAAGCGAACATCGAGGCGGAGATCAAGGCGGCGAAGAAGGCCTATGACTATCTGACCGACACGATGAAGAGGCAGTTCTCGACCAAAATCACGGAAGTGAAGGACGCCCTGGACAGAGAAAGCGACGCTATTACCGTAAATGGAACCCGGTCGATGCGCCTGGACCTCATTCAGACCAGGCTCCAGTCACAAAGCACCACCTTCAAGGAACTGCAGGAGAACAACGAGGGCATCAATATGGAAGAAGCTGCCACCAATCTGACCACGGCGAAAAACACCTATAGCGCCAGCCTGATGGCGACCGGCAAGATCTTACAGCACTCGCTTATGGATTATATTTAAGGAGGATGCCAGACTTACATGAAGATAACATCCAGAGTGTTCGGTAAAGTAGAAATTTCGGATGACCGGATCCTCACTTTTAAAAAAGGAATCATCGGCTATCCGCAGTTAAAAAAATTTGTCCTTCTCTATGACGAGGAGAAAGGCAGGGAGACCATCCAATGGTTGCAGTCCTGTGACGAGGAAAGCTTCGCCATGCCGGTGCTTGACCCTCTCTTTGTGAAAGAGGATTATTGCCCGGTGGTAGATACCGCCATCCTGGAAGACCTGCAACTGCGGGAAATGGATGACGCCCTCGTCCTCGTGACGGTGACCGTTCCCAAAAACCTCGAGGAGATGACCGTGAACCTCAAAGGCCCGCTGATCATCAATGTGGAAAAAAGAAAAGGCTGCCAGGTGATCTTAGAGGAAGAGTCCTACCCCGTGAAGTATAAGATTTATGATATTTTGAAAAAAAACAGACAAAAAGAGAAGGTATAAACCCGACTTTTTGAAAAAAATTGAACAAGTCCCTTGGATATGCTATGATAGAAAGGTCAAAAATCAATGCCGTAGAGAATCCGTTTTCTGCAGGGTTGCGATGGAAAAACAGGGCATTCGCTTTCTGCAAAGGGATGATGAAGGATCAGAGAATTCCCTTCCTACCAGGCGGTGATTGATGATGCAGATATCATAAGAATACGAGGGTATAGTAATGTTGGCATTATCCAGAAAAAAGAACGAAGCAATTATGATCAACAACGACATCGAGATTACCGTTCTGGATATCCGGAATGAACAGGTGAAGATCGGGATTGCTGCGCCGAAGCAGATTCCTGTATATCGCAAGGAAGTCTACCTTCAGATACAGGAAGAGAACAAGAAAGCACTGGAAGGTGGCAATCTGGAAGGATTGGACAAACTTCTATCGGACTGAACATTCCTATCACCCGGAGGCCTGCCTCCGGGCTTTCTTTTTGTTCGGAGCTGTTTGGATGATATCAGGGACTTGTGCGGAGAAGAGGGGATCCATGAGATGAATGTTCTTTTTTTCGACTGGAAGGATTATGCAAAAGAGGATGCAGTAGAAATCTTCAAAGAGCTTGGGCATGAAGTACAAGTTTTTACGTGGGAATGGCAAGATGTGGGGAACGCCCCCGAAATAGAAGTGCAGCTCCAGAAGATCGGCCTCTCATTTGACTGTGTATTCAGTTTTAATTATATTCCATTCATTACAAAGATCTGTGAGAAACTTGCAATACCCTATGTCTGTTTGGTTTATGATTCTCCGCATTTAACTCTTTTTTCAAAAGAAGTCAATTGCAAGGTGAATCATATCTATGCCTTTGATCGCAAGATGGTCAATGACTTACAGAAAGAAGGAGTGAATACCATTCGATATTCGACTTTGGGAGTCAATGTAAAGAGGATCGAGAGATTGTTAGCTCCTTTAAAAGGGAGACCGCCAGAACATGAGATTAGCTTTCTGGGTCAGCTATATAATGGGGACGCCTATAATTTTATGATCAGATTTCTTACCTTCCTAGCCATTTAAAGGGGAGGCTGGATGCTGTGATCGCAGCACAGAAACAGATATTCGGGATGGATCTAATCGGGGATAAAGATGTAATTTCAGACGAAATCCAGAAGGAACTTCATCAGTTTGTAAAATTCGATTTAACAGGTCGCTTCAAACTCGATGAAGATAGGATACTCCTGGATATGTTGCGAAGAAAGGTTTCAGGTGTCGAAAGGGCAGAGGTTTTGGAACAGTTGGCAGCTTACTTTTCGGTTGACCTCTATACCAGACCGGGGACGAAAACGCCGAAAGGAGTTCGGAATTTAGGCTATGCGGATTATGTCAGTGAAATGCCGAAGATCTTTGCTCTTAGTAAAATCAATTTGAATTTGACACTTCGAACTATACGATCAGGTATTCCTCTCAGAGCCCTCGACATCATGGGGGCAGGAGGCTTTCTTCTCTCCAATTATCAGAAAGAGCTTGCGGAATATTTTGTGGAAGGAGAAGAGGTCGTTCTTGCATATACCAGGGATGATCTTTTGCAGAAGTGTGCTTATTATCTGGAGCACGAAGAGGAACGAGTGGAAATTGCAAGGAGAGGGCAGGCCAAGGTTTGGCAAGACTTCGATTATCGCAAAGTGCTGAATCGGATTTTGATGGAGAGTGTAGGCGGTAAAGCCAAGTGAATATTTTATATTATGACTGGAACGAATTCACCAGGGAAGATGCACAAAACGCTTTCGTTTCCATGGGGCATACGTTGACAATTGTCCAGTATGAGTGGAAACATATTGGATATGACGAAGGCTTTCTTCGAGCACTTTTTAAGGAAACTGTTGAAAAAAGCCGAATGGAAGTCCGATGATTGATTTTGCTTTTTTTCCTTCAATTTCTTTCCTGTGATCTCAATTGCATGTGAGATGGTGAACATTCCCTACCTCTGTCTGGTCTTTGACTCTCCCTATCTTCCATTAAATTCCATTCAAATTAATAACAGCGTGAATCATGTCTTTGTCTTTGATCAGGAACTGATTGCCGAGGCTTCGTAGGCAGGGGGTAAAAAAACCTTGCATCATTCTCCTCTGGCAGTCAGCGGGGGAGCGGTTAAAAAAATATCAAAAGATCTTAAAGATAAACCCTACTACTATGACATTTCCTTCGTCGGTACGCTATATGATGACGAGTTTAAGCTGTATGACTCTCTGCATGATTTGCAGCCTCATGTTAAAAGACGTGTAGATGAGGTGATTCGTGCGCAGGAACGAATATACGGCTATGACCTTATTGGTCAAAAGAAATTAATTACAGACGATATGATTTTGGAGATGCAAAAACTGGTTGATTTTGAAGATACCGGCCATTTCTTCATGGATGAGAAACAAATTCTCAGGGATATGATCCGCAGGAAGGTAAGTCAACTGGAGCGGGTGGAAATATTGCAAATGCTTGCGGAAGTTGCGCCTGTTTCACTCTTTACGAGAGAAGATCAAATTGCGCCGGAGGGAGTGAATGATCATGGATATGCGGAATACAGGCACAAAATGCCTGAAATTTTTCGGTTAAGTAAAGTAAACTTAAATATCACACTAAGAACGATTCTGTCAGGGATACCATTGCGTGCGTTGGATGTGATGGCGGCGGGAGGGTTCCTCATTTCCACCTATCAAAGAGAGCTGGCGGAGGCTTTTGAAGACGGGAAAGAACTGGTTCTTGTACATACACCGAAAGAGTTGAAAGAGTGTTGTTCTTATTATCTTGCGCATGAAGCGGAGCGGGATAGGATCAGAAGACGAGGTCAGGACAAGGTTCTTGCGATCTATGACTACAAAAATATCTTTGGAAAAATGATCCATGAATCCTTAGCCGAAAACAGGGAAAGAATGTAGAACCTTTTTTAGAAGAGAGGAAGCCATGGGAACGGGGGATAACGTTTGATCTGATCAGGGAATCCTTTTGTTTCGGAAGGATGGTTATTAAGGGAATGGGGGTAGTATCCGATATATTCCGTAGATAGCAAAGGGATTGGTGTGGGAATGCAAATTTACACATCAAAGAAATTGCGGTTGCGATATGGAAGGCACCTTTGGGTCTGCCCAGTAGGAGGAAGAGAAATGGCGCTGGATGCAGTACAAAAATACGGAAATGGAATCGGGAGTACCGAAAGTAGCTGTGCTACCGATGTCGGAGCCGGACGAAATAAAAAGGGAAGAGATATCATTGCCCGAGGCGAGGAACGCAAAAGTGAGTGTCGAGCAGATGGATGCCGCCACTAGGATTAAGAGCACCTATGCCGAGCAGGTCGCACAGAATGAGGGAAGGGCAAAGAAGACAGAGGAAGAGATTCTCGCAACAAACGAGAAAATCCGCAAGGCAGTGGAAGACCTGAATAAAAAGATGGTTTCCAATACGGAGGCGGTCTTCGGCATTCATGACGGTACCAATCGCGTAACGATCAAAATGGTCGATAAAACTTCCAAGAAAGTGATCAGGGAATACCCGCCTGAGGAGACGCTTGACATGCTAGCCAAATCTGGGAGCTGGCGGGAATGATGATAGACGAAAAGGGTTGATAGAGACACGGAATCGGATGAGACAGGAGGAAACGTCATGCCGAACAGAATAACGGGACTGCAGTCCGGATTGGATACGGAATCACTCATTACCTCAATGGTATCCAGATACCAGCAAAAGGTAGACAAGCTGACCGAGATGCAAAAAAAACATACCTGGAAGCAGAATGTATGGAAAGAGATCAACAAGCAGGTCCTATCCTTCTATAATGATACGCTTGGAAAGATGAAGTACACAGGCGCCTATCGAATCAAAAAGACGTTCGTATCCAATGCGAATGCAGCCAGTGTCGTGACTGGAGAAAATGCCATGAATGGCGTTCATAAGATGAAGATTACTTCGATTGCCTCTAATTCCTATATGACAGGAGGTGGCATTACAGACGCATCCGGAACCTCTTTTGCAGCAAAAAAAGATACGAAACTTTCAGATCTGGGTTTCAGCGGAATCCAAAATCTCAAGATTCGTATTGGCGGTGCACCGGAAGAGGAGATCCTCTTGGATGAGGAGGATACCTTGGAGATGGTTGCGTCTAAATTGAGAGGAGTAAAAACTGCGGATGGCAGATCTGTCAGTGCAAACTTCGATGGAAATAACGGGCGTTTTTATATTGCCAGTGACAAAACGGGAGCTAGTTCGGACTTTACTCTTTCCTCTAACAATATGCAGTTCTTAGATTCACTGGGGATTTCGCCTGCGAAACGCACGAAATATGATGCAGGAGAGGATGCATCGATCATCCTGGACGGGGTGACTTATACCTCTAGTCAGAATACATTTGAAATCAATGATCTCGTGATTACCACCAACGAAGTAACTTCAGGTGAGATTACGCTGAACACGCAGTCAGATACCACTGGTATGTACAACAATATAAAGGAGTTATTCAAAAAATACAACGAAGTAGTAAACAAACTGGATCAGATGTATGCGGCAGAGGATGGATCGAAGTATAAAATGCTGACTGAGGATGATAAAAAGGCAATGTCAGAGAACGAGGTAAAGGAGTGGGAAGATAAAATCAAGGATTCCATGCTTCGCAGGGATATAACGTTGCAGCTTACCCTGTCGGAACTTACAGGGATTATGATGCAGAGGATCAAGGTGCAGACAAAGGAAGGAGAGAAAGAACTCCACCTTTCTCAATTCGGCATCAACACAATGGATTCTCGTTTGGTCAAAAAGAACGAATGGCATGCGTATCATATTGACGGAGACGAAGAAGAAGATATTGTGAAAACCAATGAAATTTGTTAAAGAAAATGATTGCTTCGGATCCTGACGCAACAGCAGAGTTTTTCCGGAATTTATCCATCAATCTTGCGGATGGGCTTTATAAGCTGATGGGGTCGACGGATTATTCCAGCTCGTATACGCTCTATGAAGATAAATTGATGGCATCTCAGTATTCCAGCTACTCAAGCAAAATCTATGAGGCGACGAAATTGCTCAATGCCAAGCAGGACAACTATTATAAAAAATTTGCCAGAATGGAAAAGGCAATGGCTCAGCTCAACTCCACGCAAAATCAATTGGCGGGATACTTCAATACGAAGTGATAGCAGTATGCAAAGATCCTATAGGAATAATAACAAATGATACAGTATGGATTCAGCCTGTGAATAAGGCTGATTAAATCTAGGGTCAATTCGTGGACAAAAGGAGAACTGATGAAGAATCATGCAAATGCATATGAGACTTATGCAAACCAGAAGGTGATGGGTGCAACCCCTGCAGAACTGACATTGATGCTCTATGACGGGGCAATCAAATACTGCAATATTGCCGAAGCTGCAATAGAAAAAAAAGACATCGAAAGGTCGCATCAGAATCTGGTTCGAGTAGAGAAGATTATTGAATACCTCCGGGCAACGCTGGATATGAAATATCCGGTTGCGCAAGATTTTGATCACATGTATGCTTATCTTTATAAACGATTGGTGGAAGTCAATATTTCTAAGGATGTGGAAATTCTGCAAGAGATCAACGAACATCTCCATGCGATTCGAGAGACTTGGGTACAGGTCATGGAGAAGAATCATGTGAAGCTTTCGGAGGCGGTCGGCTATTGAAGTAGGGTTATCGTTTCAGAAAGCGAAAGTATATTTTGAAAGGGGAAACGTGGCATGACAGAATCCTATTTGGACATGTTGTCACGCTCTCTTGACAGGAAGCTGGAAATTTTGAAACAAATCGAGCAGGAGAACCGGAAACAAACGGATCTGCTCGATTTCCTGTGCAGGGAGCGGAGTTTTCGGGTAAGTGGGAGGAAGCGTTCGATCAGACGGTAGAAGCGAAGGGAAGGATGATCGAAGAGCTGACCAGGTTAAATGATGGCTTTGATTTATTGTTTTCCAAAGTTCAGGTAGAGCTGACTTTGCAAAAAGAAAAATACCGCACGCAGCTTGCACGGTTGCAGGATCAAATTCGGGAAGTAACGGAAATGTCCAATCGAATACAGGTGCAGGAACAGAGGAATAAAGCGCTGGTGGACCAATATTTTAGTGAGGAACGGACCAGGATTAAGGTGGGAAAGCGTTCCACAGCAACGGCAATGAAATACTATCAAACGATGAATCGCACACAATTTGTGCCATCACAGGCCGTTGATGAAAATCGGTGAGCTATATTCCTGCACAGGATATCGTTTAAAATCATACGAATAAACGATTTTTCAAAAAAAACTGAAAATAGCATAATATTATCTCGCCAGGCACCGATATATAGATTGTCATTCAGATAACTGCGGCAAGGATGCCACAGACAACCCTATCAAGGAGGATATATCATGGTAGTACAACACAATCTTAGAGCAATGAACAGCAACAGGATGCTTGGTATCACTTCTTCCAGCCAGGCAAAGTCCACAGAGAAACTGTCATCCGGTTACAAAGTAAACCGTGCAGCCGATGATGCGGCGGGACTCTCCATCAGTGAGAAGATGAGACGTCAGGTCAGAGGTCTTACCCAGGCTTCCCTGAATGCACAGGACGGCATTTCCTGCGTACAGACGGCAGAAGGTGCTCTGCAGGAAGTACAGGATATGTTGCAGCGTATGAACGAACTCTGTGTGAAGGCTTCGAATGGAACCCTGCAGACGGTCGACCGCAACTACATCCAGCAGGAAGTGGATGCGCTGACGAGTGAAATCAATCGTGTAGCTGGAACCACCACTTTCAATGAAACGGCACTGTTAGATGGAACATTCACTGCCAAAACGTTGCACGTGGGCGCAGAAGGAAATAAGGACTGGAACGGCGGTGGCGGCCTGACGGAAAAGCAAACGATCGGTGTAAATATCATGTCGTTAAGCTTTAAGGGTGTTACCAGTTCGACTACAACTGTCAAAACTTTTCTGGATGCCGCTGGAGGTGGTGCCTTTGGTGCTGATGGAACTGAAGCACTGAAGGTAACCAGTCAGGAACTGGCACAGTCTTCGATTGCGGTTGTAAAGACGGGACTCCAGAATATTTCGACCATGCGTTCCGCACTTGGTGCCGTTCAGAACAGACTGGAGCACACGATTAAGAATCTGGACAACGTCGTAGAGAACACGACAGCTGCAGAAAGCCAGATCCGCGATACCGATATGGCGACCGAGATGGTGAAGTATTCGAACAACAACATTCTGGCACAGGCAGGGCAGGCAATGCTCGCACAGTCCAATCAGGCAAACCAGGGTGTGCTGTCACTCCTCAGCTAAATCCCGTTGCTGTTTCAGAAAAGTCAGAGGTGAACTACCAAAAAAGAGGCGCTGTTTCAGACAGCGTCTCTTTTTTGCAAAAAAACAACTTTTTTTTCTTTCGTGCTAAATATAATACAAAAACAACCGATATATCGTTTGTAACGGTAAGGACACCGTGAATGTGAGAAATCGTCGTATTGGGATGAGCGGAGATCCTGTATGGAGACGGGAGAAACCGCATTCAAGGAGGAAAAGAAATGGTAGTTCAACACAATCTGACAGCAATGAACAGTAACAGGATGCTCGGCATCACCACATCGTCACAAGCAAAGTCCACAGAGAAACTGTCATCCGGTTACAAAGTAAACCGTGCAGCCGATGATGCGGCGGGACTCTCCATCAGTGAGAAGATGAGACGTCAGGTCAGAGGACTTACACAGGCTTCGCTGAATGCACAGGACGGTATTTCCTGCGTACAGACGGCGGAGGGCGCACTAGCAGAGGTGCAGGATATGCTGCAACGCATGAATGAGCTCTGTGTGAAAGCTTCGAATGGAACCCTGCAGACGGTCGACCGCAACTATATTCAGCAAGAAATTGATGCGCTGACGAGTGAAATTGACCGTGTAGCGGGAACTACTACTTTCAATGAAACGGCACTGTTAGATGGAACATTTACTGCCAAAACGTTGCACGTGGGCGCAGAAGGAAATAAGGACTGGAACGGCGGTGGCGGCCTGACGGAAAAGCAAACGATCGGTGTAAATATCATGTCGTTAAGCTTTAAGGGTGTTACCAGTTCGACTACAACTGTCAAAACTTTCCTGGATGCGGCTGGAGGTGGTGCCTTTGCTGCTGATGGAACTGCAGCACTGAATGTAACCAGTCAGGCACAGGCACAGTCTTCGATTGCGGTAGTAAAGACGGGACTCCAGAATGTCTCCTCCATGCGTTCTGCGCTTGGTGCCATTCAGAATAGACTGGAGCACACGATTAAGAATCTGGACAACGTCGTAGAGAATACAACGGCAGCGGAAAGCCAGATCCGTGATACCGATATGGCTACCGAGATGGTGAAGTACTCGAATAACAATGTCTTGGCACAGGCGGGACAGGCGATGTTGGCGCAGGCCAATCAGGCAAACCAGGGCGTGCTGTCACTACTCGGAAGATAAGGCAGGAATTTGAATTCTGAGGATAGGAACCTGGCAGTCCATGATCTCTGAAATTTAGAAAGACAAAGAGGAATGCGGAATCGTATTCCTCTTTGTTACATCAGCGGGTAATAACCGTTTGGATTTAGAGCCATTGGGTGATTGAGAAGGGGGGGGGTGCGTATCATTCGTACACGAAATTTCCAGGAGAATACCAGGATATCTGTCATTGTTCCGGTATATAACGCAGAAGAATTTCTTTATGATAGCCTTGGAAACCTGGTGAACCAGACTTTCCGGACGCTCTTTCCCCATCATGGAATGGAAGTGATCTGCGTGGATGATGCATCCACAGATCGAAGCTTGCAGATTCTCCACCAATGCCAAAGTCAGTTTCCGGATATCGTGAAGGTCCTTCATCAGGACCAGAATAAGGGACCGGGGGCCGCTCGTAACAGAGGCCTGGAAATGGCAAGCGGGCAGTATATCGGTTTTATGGATGCGGATGATCTGATCGATGTGACGATGTATGAAAAGCTATATGTTGCCGCAGGATGGGGGAAAATCAACCGAAATATAGAGGAAATGGCGGATGTTGCGGACTGCGCTATTGAAATGCAGAGGGGGCGATTGGAAAGGGTGTGTTCTATACACTTCTCCCGATTATTTCGGGATGTTAGATGATGATGGCAGATCACAGTTGATCGTCACTCCGGGGTCGATTGCAACGAGAATCTTTAAACGGACTTTAATTGAAGAGGACGAGGTTCGGTTTCGTGAGTGCGAAATGATGGAAGATTTGGACTTCCTCAGGCTTCTTCTTGCCAAGGCATCTTCGTGTGCGGGAGTGAAGGAAGTTCTGTACCTTTATTTAGACCATAAAAGTTCCGTGTCCTATCGACCTTATGATTGTATCTTTAGCGATTATGAGAACGTGATTCAGGCGACCTACAATCGATTGTCGCCTTTGCCGAACTATGAAGGACTGCGAGCAGGAGCCGAATTTGCGATGCTCGAGTTAGCAGATCGGTGTCTTTATGATTTGGATCAAATGTATAAAGGCAGACATCTCTCAACAGCAACAAAAGAGCAGTATGAAGCGCGATTACATGATTTATTAGATCGGGTAATTCAAATACCACCAAGAAAAAATCCGTTCATTCTCGAAAAGTTGGGAGACGAAATGAAAACATGGTTGTTTCGATTCTATGAAGATGTTTAAAGAAGGATACGGATGATAAACCGGATATATAAAGTCCGAGGCTCTGGAAATAGAAAAGTGTCGGTAGAAAAAGAGTCAATTCAGAACCATTAGGAAGGAAAAGTAAAATGAAGGTGTCCATGATCGTCCCGGTTTATAATGCAGAACATGTTCTTTTTGACACTTTAGGGAATTTGGTGCATCAGACCTTCTTTGATCAATATCCGGGAGAGGGGGAGATTCTCTTTGTAAATGACTGTTCCAGGGACCGAAGTGGGGCGATTCTTGAAGTTCTGCACAGCCAGTTTCCGGATCGGACTAGGATCATCCATCTTACAGAAAATCGTGGACCGGGCGGCGCGAGAAATGTCGGAGTTGAAAATTCAACCGGTGAATTTTATATGTTTATGGATTGTGATGACATTGCAGCCCACTCTTTGATGGAGGATTTATATCTTGCGGTCACAGAGCATAACCCCATTGGTTCTCAGGCGGAAGTATCCCGGTTTGATTCTGACCAGGAGTATGATATTGCCATTGCGGGGCTCAATTGCAGATACCTAAATTGGGAGGGTTTTGCCCTGACAAGAGAGTTCAGCGGGGTCATGGATGAGAAGAAAAAGAGCTACCTGATTGCCAGTGAGGCGGATTTTCGTAGCAAAATTTATAGAAGATCCTTTATGGAGAAGTACCAGATTCGTTTTGCAGAGCGGGTGATGGCAGAAGACGAGGACTTTAGCGCAATCGTGCATGCCAATGTAAGAAAGGTGAACGTGATCAATAAAATACTAGTAGAGATTAGAGATGTGGAACATTCTGCATCTAAAAGTTTGGATATCGCATCCACATACGAAGATATTCTGAATTGCGCCATTCGGGCTTACCAAGGGATGCGAAAATGCCGTGATTATGATTCTTTTGCCAAGGCGGCGGAAACCCTCTATCTTCGTAGATTCGCATTTTGTCTAAAGACCTTAGATGGATTATATCAGGACAGTATTTTAACGGAGAAAGCATATTTTGAGATGATGCAGACCTTACGCAAACTGAGTGATACCATGATCACGCATTCGGTGGAGGGAAATGAATGGTCAAATGCTTGCCTGGAACCGTGGGAAAAGGAGAAAATGATTCTTTTTTTACAGGACGATGTTAGGGCGCAGATGAAGCATGAACAAGCCGGTGGATGAAATTGGTCTGTGGGATAGAAGGAAGGTCTGGTTGCGAAGGGAGGAATAAGAACGTGAAAGTATCCTTGATTGTCCCCGTTTATAACGCAGAGCATGTGCTATTTGAGACACTGGGGAATCTGGTTCATCAGACTTTCTTTGATCAATATCCCGGAGAGGGGGAGATTGTCTTCGTAAATGACTGCTCCAACGACCGAAGCGGCACCATATTAGAGATGTTGCACAGACAGTTTCCTGACCGGACTAGGATTATTCATCTTTCCGAGAATCTTGGACCGGGTGGGGCGAGAAACGTGGGGGTAGATCATTCGTCCGGAGAATATTATATGTTCATGGATTGTGATGACCTTGTAGAAATCACCTTCATGGAAAAACTATATGGGGCAGTAACAGAAGAGCCTATGGCTGCGGTGGAAGCTAAAAAGGGGGAAGCGTTTAAAGCACCCATCTCTTATGATTTTGCAGATGCCGGAGTCTATTGCGATTCTCAAAAGATGGGAAAGGTCTGTGTAAATAAAGAACATCGTGGCAGGCTGGACGGAGAGAAGAGAAGTTTTATTATGTCTGGAAATATTGGATGCCTATAGAGAAGAGCAGGTGATTGCTGCTGAAGAGTATCAGGGCATGGTCAATCTTCTCAGAAATCTGTGTCACAAGATTAGCAAACCGTTTATCGGCTACAAATTCACAAAGGAGCTCCTATGACGCATCCAAAACAATCGTACCCCCTTCTTTCCATCATTGTTCCCGTCTACAATGCGGAGACGGTCCTGCCGCAGACCATCGGCAATATTATCTTGCAGACCGTGTTTGACCGCTTCGGGGAGGAGGCCGCGGAGATCATCCTGGTGGACGATGCTTCCACCGATCAGACCCCTGCGCTTTTGCAAGACGTGCACAGGCAGTATCCGAATCGGACGAAGATCCTCACACTGCCGGAAAATAGAGGAGCGGGCGGAGCCAGAAACGCAGGCATGGAGAAGGCTGCGGGCGCGTACATCGGCTTTACCGACTGCGACGATCTGGTCGATCCCTCCTTTTATGAGACGCTCTTAGAAGAAGCCGGGAAGGAAGATCTGGATCTGGTGGATTCCCCGATCTTCCAGGAATCTACAGGGGAAGCTTTTTTAACGACTCCCTATGAATTTCATGGAAGGGTCACCGGCGAAATGCGCAGTAAGCTTCTCTCCAACGTGGGCTTTCCGGTGACGAAACTATATAGAGCAAGCCTGTTAAAGGAAAATTCCATTCGGTTCCGCGAACGCACCGTGACGGAAGATGAAGATTTCTTGCCGAAGTATACGGCAGGATTCGGTCGATCGGGGTTTTGACGACCTTGATGTACAAATACCAAGATAATGAGGGTTCTTCGACGAAGAAGGATACGGGACTGATTAACTTTGATATTCTGGCGGACTGCGTGCTGGCAGCCTACAGGAAACTCACGAAGATTCCGGATTACGCTTCTTTTCAGGAGGGAGCGGAGAGTTTTTACTGCAACCGTATCGCTCTTGCCCTGATTTTGTATCAGGCAATGGAAGAGGCGGAAGAACATAATTCGCTCTGCGCTTCTGCTATCTGGGATCAGTTGCAGCAGAAAAAAGCGCTGTTAAAAGAAGTCTACAGGCAAACCGTCAGGGAAAATCCCGCGCTGAATCCCTATCTGAGCGTAGAGCAGAAGCAGATCATCCGGAAATATTTGATGTGAAGGGGAGAAATGCCTCATCGGCAATTTTTCTCTGAAAGCCATGGGGCTGCCACGTTTCTGTGGGAAGCCTGATCCACCTTGGCTTTTCGCTGTTATCCTTTCATGTCGGCAGTTCTGCCGGCATCTCATAGACGGTCTTGTCTTCCTTGCTGATCGATGCGCCGGTCTGGACCTCGATCAGTTGCAATTCCGTTTTCGCAAAAACGGTATGCTTCTGTCCGGCGCACATTCTGACAAAGCTGCCGGGAGACAGTTCCGTACGTACCCCGTCTACCATGGCAATACCGCTCCCTGCAATCACCGTCCAGGTTTCGTCCCGGTGCGCATGGGAGTGGTAGTGCATTTTGTGTCCGGGGATTCAAGGTGACTTTAATGGTCAAGCTTTCGTCTCCGATGTCAATGACGCGGAAGGAGCCCCAGCTCTTTTCTGCATAGCGCACCTCGTCCGTCATTTGATCGACATAGGGCTTGATGTAGCTGGATTCGCTCTTGTCGGAAACCAGAATCCCGTCGGGAGAGGCGGCGACCACAAGGTCCGTGAGACCCATGCAGAGAATCGGAAGATCCAGATCGCTGACTACATGTGTATTTTTGCAGGTGGTATTCAAGGTCACACGTCCGATGGCCTGTTCCGGCATCGCTTCGGTCAGGGTGTTCCAGGTGCCCAGATCCTTCCAGATTCCGTTAAAGCGGAGCACCTGAATGTGAGCTTCTTTCTCCCCTACCGCATAATCAAAACTGATCGGGTCAATTTCAGAGTACCGATCATAAAGGGTGGTGTAATCGGAAAAACCAATCATATCACTTGCTTTTTTTAACAGCCAGCCCAGTCGAAAGGCGAAGATGCCGCCATTCCAGAGCGCTCCTTCTGCGATATATTTCTGTGCGGTTTCCAAATCCGGTTTTTCCTTGAATGTCAGGACGGGGCTGACGGGGGAGCGATCCTTCGGAATCAGATAGCCATACTTCTCGCTCGGATAAGTGGGCTCAATTCCCAGGCAGGTTAGATTGGCTTGGTCGCTCTGAATGAGCTTGTCCAGATGAGTCAATGCCTCAAAGTAGGTATCATCTACGAACGGATCTACGGGGCAGACGATGACGGGAGCGTCTTTTGCGATGTTCCTTTTATCATGCAGGTAGGCACAGGCGAGCGCAATGGCAGGGAAGGTGTCTCTGCGGCAGGCTCATAGGAGATATCGATCTGTTCCCCCAACTGGTTGGTGAGAGGCGCATGCTGCTCTCTTGAGGTTGCAATCGTAATGGTTGCCTGCGGGTCCGCCTTTAGGATGCCGTGGTACATCCTTTGTACCATTGATTCATAGGTACCGTCTTTCTTTTTAAAAATCCTTAAAAACTGTTTGGAGCGGATGCCGTTGCTAAGTGGCCAAAGACGTTTGCCGGAACCGCCGCTGAGTAAGATGATATTCATGTTGCCTTCCTAACAAAATGATGGAGCGACGAGCTCCATGCCGCGCCGCCTCTTGCGAACAGGAAAAAGGGATCGTTCAAGCGATTTCGACCTTGCTCAGGATAAGTTCTGCGCCGCTTTTTCGGCCCTTGCGAGTTGTCTGTCGTGTGCGGCCATGAGACGCACCAGTTCCTCGTAAGAAGTCTTTTGCGGATTCCAGTGCAGCACCTCTTTTGCCTTGGTCGGATCGCCCCAGAGATTGTCCACATCCGTCGGACGAAGCCATTCCGCATTGACGGTGACGAGAACCTTTCCGGAAGCGGAATCGATGCCTCTTTCATTTGCACCTTCTCCTTCCCATCGCAGTGTGATGCCGTTTTCCTTGAAGGCCCGTTCCGTAAAATCGCGGACGGTGTGCTGTTCACCGGTTGCAATCACGAAGTCGTCCGGACGCTCCTGTTGTAGAATCAGCCACATGCACTCGACATAATCCTTCGCATAGCCCCAGTCTCTTTTGGAATCCAGGTTTCCCAGTTCCAGATGATCCTGCAAGCCCTCTGCAATGCGCGCCGCCGCGAGGGTGATTTTTCTTGTGACAAAATTCTCGCCTCTTCTTTCGGATTCGTGGTTGAACAGGATACCGTTGACGGCAAACATGTGGTAGGCATTGCGATACTCCTTAACGATCCAGTAACCGTACTGTTTGGCAACCGCATAAGGGCTGTAGGGATAAAAAGGCGTTTTTTCATTCTGCGGGACTTCCACCACCTTGCCGTACAACTCTGAGGTAGAAGCCTGGTAGATTTTGACCTTGTCGGTCATCCCAAGAATGCGAACGGCTTCCAGAATCCGCAGGACACCGATGGCGTCCACTTCACCGGTATATTCCGCAGAATCGAAGGAAACCTGTACGTGGGACTGCGCCGCGAGATTGTAGATTTCATTGGGCTTTGTGAGGGAAATAATACGAACCAGAGAGGAAGAATCGGTCAGATCCCCGTCGTGGAGCGTAATCCGGTTTTGCTTTAGCAAATGGTCAATGCGCGATGTATTGGGAAGAGAGGAGCGGCGGACGATCCCGTGCACCTCATATCCTTTTTCCAGTAGAAATTCAGCAAGATAAGAACCGTCCTGCCCGGTAATACCTGTAATCAGTGCTGTTTGATGCATTATGCAACCTCCATGCGTGATGTACTTGTTAATTTAATTCTCTTCCTGCCGTTGAAAACTGATGATTTCCACACGGGTGATTTTCTTATCGTGAATCGAATCGACGCGCAGCGCACAGTCCTCAAATTCTGCGAGAGCACCGATGGAGATCGTGTGACCGCTCTTTACAACGGCATCCGCCACGACTTCTCCGAGGGTCGCATCCGCACTAGCGGGGATGTGGACATCCGCCAAGCGATTCGCCGAAGCCACCGTGGACGAGGCACGCATCACAATGCGTTCTGTTTCATCCGATTTAAAGAACAGAAACTTTCTCGTGGCAAAAAGAGCGGCGATACAGGCGATACCGGCCAGATTTTCCAGCTGTGTCGTCTGCTTAATGATTAGCTCCTTGGAAATCGCAAACAGGAGAACTTCGATCACGGTTTCTGGCGTCTGCTGTGCCAGCATCTTTATAAACTCCAGCGCCACGGCGATCTCAAGGAAAAAGCCCAGAATCGACGTCAGGTCCAGATTGCCCTCCAGGATGTAGGGGAGATGAACGGCAAAATAGCGGAGCACCAGGAGAACGACGATGATCGCTAAGATAAAGCCCAGAACCAGCTCCAGCCACCTTGTGATGGAGCCGATCTTTTTTTGAAAAAAATGCCTCATGGCACCTCCTTTTCTACATCCGGATCAGTGTATACTGCCTGCTTCCCAGCCCGATCTTTTCCCCGTGAAGGAGCGTTTCTTTCCAGCGGGAAGCAGGCGTGGTATCAAGGAATACATCATTATACCGTCTCCAGTCGGGGCGGGCAAGGTTGTCTCCTAACTGGGAGTTGCGGATCGGCTTCGCAGCAAGACAGAGATCGGCGCAGGCCTGGTCGAGGGCAACCGGGTCAAAGGAAGCCAGCATGCCGATGTCCGCAATGATCGGCGCATCGTTTTCCCCGTGACAATCGCAGTTGGGGGAAACGTCGTTGATCAGGGCTACGTGAAAATGCGGGTGCCCGCTACAGGCGGCAGCGGTATATTCCGCCATTTTGCAACAGAGGGTCTCGTTCGCATCCGGATTGTTATTTTCAATCGCATCAAAGGAACAGGCCCCGACGCAGCGCCCGCAGCCTTTGCAGAGATCCTGATCAATATGCGCCTTCACGCCGGAACCTGTCTCCAGGTATGAGATCGCATCGGAGCCGCATTCCCTTGCGCATCTTCTGCAGGAGCGACAGAGCTCTTCATTTACGGAAGGCTTTCCTGCGCTGTGCTGCTGCATTTTTCCGGCTCTGGAAGCAGCGCCCATGCCGATGTTTTTGATGGCGCCGCCAAATCCCGTCATCTCGTGTCCTTTAAAATGGGTCAGCGAAATCAAAACATCGGCGTCCATGACGGCTCGCCCGATGAGAGCGGTTTTGCAGTACACTCCGCCCGGCACCGGCACCTCCACATCATCCGTTCCTCTTAGCCCATCCGCAATCAAGATCTGACATCCCGTTGTTGTCGGGTTGAAGCCGTTCAGATTGGCACAGTCCAGATGCTCTAAAGCATGTTTGCGGCTGCCGGGGTACAGCGTGTTGGCATCGGTTAAAAAAGGCAGTCCCCCCTCTTCTTTCACCAGATCCGCCACCGCCTTTGCCCAGTTGGGACGCAGGTAGGCAAGATTGCCCAATTCGCCGAAGTGCATCTTGATGGCAACAAATTTCTGATCCATATCGATCTTCTGAATTCCCGCCCGCCTCATCAGCTTTGCAGTTTGACGGTGATTGGTACATCAAGCCCCGTGCGAAAGTCTGTAAAAAAAACCTGTGATTCTGTCATGGATATCTGCCTCCGTGTAAAAAACAGCGCATCGTTCCCATCATTTTACCAAAAAATCGCTGAATTACAATGAAGGAAGAGTGCGCCAGGGTTCCCAAATCACGGAATCACAAGGAAGGAAGAGAATGCACGGATCCTAAAACGATGACAGTACCTCCCGGAAAGCCAGGGTTCAGAAAAACGACCGAATGACAAGTACAGCGCTTTGTGTTAGAGTATTACAAGAATTTTAAAAGCAAAACGGCGAAGTGACGGTAGGGAATGGCAGAGCAGAGAGATCCTCATAGCAATAGGATAGATGACGGGATAAGCAGGACAACACAGATCGAATCCAAGTATGTATATCGCTGGGGCTGTGCGTCGATCCTGGTTTTTCTTGCAACACTTCTTTTTTTCCTGTACTGGTATCCCTTTGTGGCGGGACATAATAATACCGGTTCTCTCCTTGGAAAGGGAAACCTCACCATGGCGGCGGGTATTTATGCCGTCCTCTATCTGGTCATCGGAAGAGGAACGGGTGCCTTCCAGATCGGAGTCGATCGTATCTCCAATGTGATGGCGGCACAGGCGATGACGCTCTTCACCGTTGATTTTCTGGAGATTTCATCTCCATGGCAATCACCGGACAGTTCCGTTATTTTCCTGCCTTTCTCCGCCTTTACCTGCTCATGTTTCTCGCGCAGACGGTTCTGATCTGTGTCCTGGTTTACCCCATGATCGTCCTCTACCGGAAGTGGTTTCCTCCGCTCAGAGTGCTGGAAATTTATGGAGATAACCGCAATTTTCTGGCAAAAAAAGTCGGTGGCAGACAGGACAAGTATCAGGTCTGCGGGCATATTTACTGCGGAGACGGGATCGAGAAGCTCACCAGGGAAGCGCAAAAATACGAGGCGGTCCTGATCAACGACTTGCCCAGCCCGATCAAAAACAAGATTTTAAAAGTCTGCTTCGACTTGGATAAAAGAGTCTATTTTACGCCAAAGATTTCGGATATTGTGGTCAAAAGTGCACAGCCGTTAAACCTGTTTGACACCCCCCTCTTTTTATGCAGAAATCGGGGGATCTCTCTGAAGCAGTCCGCTGCCAAGCGGCTATTTGATGTCGTGTGTTCCTCTTTGGCGCTGGTTCTGCTCTTGCCCGTCTTCGTCCTGGTGGCGTTAGCGATCAAAGGGGAAGACCACGGGCCTGTTTTTTTTTAAACAGGAGAGATGCACCGAGGGAGGAAAGGTGTTTCGCATCCTGAAATTCCGCTCGATGATTGTCGATGCGGAAAAAGACGGGAGACCGCACCCGGCGGGCGGCCACGACGACAGAATCACAAAGGTCGGCGCCTTCATCCGCAGGACGAGGATCGATGAACTTCCACAGCTCATCAATATCCTGAAGGGAGAGATGTCCATCGTGGGACCGCGCCCGGAGCGGGTCGAGCATGTGCAGCTGTACACGGAGGAAATTCCGGAATTTCACATGCGACTCAAGATGAAGGGAGGACTGACCGGCTATGCACAGGTTTACGGCAAATATAACACGGATGCGCTGGATAAGCTGAAGCTGGATCTTTATTATATTTTTGAATTATTCTTTTTATTGGACTTGCAAATCATCTTTGAAACGGTGAAGATCCTCTGTCACAGAGAGAGCACCGAAGGATTCAGTGAAGAACAGGTCAGAGCCATGCAGGATGGAAATACAAAGGAGAAACTATGACGGTATTCAAGGACAAAACATTACTCATCACAGGCGGAACGGGATCTTTTGGTAATACGGTGCTCAAGCATTTCTTGAAGACCGACATCGGGCAGATTCGTATTTTTTCCAGAGATGAAAAAAAACAGGACGATATGCGCCATGAGTTGCAGGCAAAGGATCCGGAATATGCGGAAAAAGTGCGGTTTCATATCGGTAATGTGCGCGATATCCAATCGTTAAAAGACGCCATGCCCGGGGTCGATTATATCTTCCATGCGGCGGCACTGAAGCAGGTGCCCAGCTGCGAGTTTTTCCCGATGGAAGCGGTGCGCACCAATGTCGAGGGAACGGACAACCTCCTGCATGCGGCCATCGAAGAAGGGGTCAAAAAAATCGTCTGCCTTTCCACCGACAAGGCGGCGTATCCGATCAATGCGATGGGCATTTCAAAAGCGATGATGGAGCATGTTGTCGCAGCGAATGCACGGGTGGCGGCTGAGAGAGGCGACACCGTCATCTGCTGCACCAGATACGGCAACGTGATGTGCTCCAGAGGCTCTGTCATTCCTCTTTTTATCGAGCAGATCAGAGCGGGGAAACCCGTTACCATCACCAATCCGGAAATGACGCGTTTCCTGATGAATCTGGATGAGGCAGTGGACCTGGTGCTCTTTGCTTTTGAAAACGGCAATCCGGGCGACCTCTTTATTCAGAAATCCGATGCCTCCACGATCGGGGTGCTGGCGAAGGCGGTGCAGAAGCTCTTCGGCGACACGGGGACGAATGTCATCGGCACCCGTCACGGCGAAAAGCTCTACGAAACCCTGATGACCAGAGAGGAAAGACTGCGCAGCACCGATATGGGACATTACTTCCGTGTCAGTGCCGATAACCGCGACCTGAACTATGACAAATTTTTTGTCAAAGGAGAGGTTCACACGATGGCGGATGAGGCTTATACCAGTGACAACACCAACCGTCTGGATGTCGATGGCACCGTGCAGAAGATCCTTGGCACCGACTATGTGCAGGAGGCGCTGAAAGAGGCGGGGAAGTAGGAATGAGACGGAGTTTATGGAGGCAGAGGGCAACAGATCACAAAAATGGATTCGATGAATAGATCGATGGAAGAGGGACATCAAGAGGGTGTAGACCGCAGAAATCCTCTCCGCATCCTCGTCGTCACCCAGTGCTTTTACCCGGATATCTATGCGGTCAATGATATCGTGGAAGAGATGGTAAAGCGCGGACACAAGGTGACGGTGCTGACGGGACTGCCGGATTATACGACATCGAAGATTCCGCCGGAGTACCGGCACGGAAAGGCGGCATGAGCATTACAAAGGCGCCGATGTCTACCGCGTGCAGACGATTGCCAGGCACCATGGTCCCATCTGGCGGAGCCTGAATTATCTCTCCTTTGTGGTTAGCGGCAGTTTCCGTGCATGGACACAGGATTTCACCAAAACGGACGCGGGCTTCGATGTCATCTATGTATGGGAGGTTTCACCCGTCACAATGGCGGTACCTGCCATCCGACTGGCGAAACGATACCGCAAGCCCCTCTTTCTGTATTGCATGGATATCTGGCCGGAGTGCGTCAAGGCGATGGGAATCACCGAGAGCAATCCCGCGTTCCCGCTGATTCACGCATGGAGCCGTCTAATTTATAACGCCTGCGACCACATTGCAGTTTCTTCGAAGCCCTTTTTTGCCTATCTGGAAAAAACCAACCGCGTCCCTCTCTCCCGAATGTCCTACCTGCCACAGTATGCGGACGATACGCTGCTCTTAAGCGACTTCACCAAGCAGCCGGACGGACATGCGGACTTTCTTTTCATCGGAAACATCGGCAAGGCGCAGAAGCTTGACTGTCTGATCCGGGCGATGTCGGTTTTTAAGAAAAGAGAGAGGACGATTCTTCCGTGGCGCACAAAGTCACCCTCCATATCGTCGGCGGCGGTTCCGATGAGGAGAGAATCAGAGAGTTAACACAACGACTCGGGCTAACGGACCGGATTCGGTTTTACGGACCGAAGCCCGCAGCGGAAGCGGCACAGTATTATAAAAAGGCGGATGTCTGTGTCCTGACGCTTGACGGGAGTACGCATATCGGAGACACCCTGCCCGGAAAATTGCAAACCTATATGGCGGCAGGTAAACCCGTCATTGCCGCAGCAAACGGTGCCACCAAGGAAATCATCGAGGAGAGTCGCTGCGGCATCTGCACGCCTGCAGGCGACGACAGGGCACTGGGGGAGGCGCTCCTTTATACAGCGGAAGCCATTTTGAAAACAGAGATGACCCGATCTGCGCAGGGAGGACCAAGCCGGGATGATTTTTCCGGAAAAACAAAGGAAGGGCAGAGGGGAGACGATTTGTCCGGAACAATAGGAGACAGGCGCGGGGCGGCGGATTTTGCCGCATACGGGCAGAATGCCCGCACCTATTTCCGTGCGCATTTTACGAAGGAGAAGCATTTTTCGGAGCTGGAGCGCCTGCTGTACCGGATGGCCGGTGAGGCGCCCGTAAAAAGGCATTGTCAAAGGGATTTCACATGAATATACTGGTCACAGGAAGCCGCGGCTTTGTCGGGCGCAACCTGGTGGAAAATCTGAAAAATATCCGGGACGGGAAGGATCAGACGCGCAATGTCCTGATCGAAGACATCTACGAGTACAACCGCGACACGGATCCGTCTCTGTTAGCGAAGTACTGCGCACAGGCAGATTTCATCTTCCATCTGGCAGGAGTGAACCGCCCGAAAGAGTCTGCGGAATTTATGGAGGGAAATGTCGGCTTTTCTGAAAAACTTCTGCAAACGCTTGCGCACGTGAGCGCAGGAGAGCAGATAAGAAAATGCGGCGGTATTCTGCTTGCTTCATCGGTGCAGGCCGGATTGCAAGGACGTTTTCGGGATTCCGCATACGGCAGAAGCAAGCTGGAAGCGGAGAGACTGTTTTCGAATTTTGCGAAAAAAACAGGAGTACGGGTGCTCATTTACCGTCTGCCCAACCTCTTTGGCAAGTGGTGCAGACCCAACTACAACAGTGCCGTCGCCACTTTTTGCCACAATATCGCAAACGGCCTGCCCATCCAGGTGAACGATCGGAATACGGAACTGGAACTTCTTTACATCGACGACCTGGTGAACGAAATGATTGCCGCACTGGAGGGAAGAGAGCACCGCTGTGCAGATGAGGCTGGCGGCGAAGAGAAGAAGGACGCTTTAGAGAAATCCGGCGAAGATCAAGCGCCGGAGGAGGTGGCGACGGGTCGCCTTAACGGCGGAGAAGAGAAGGTTTCTGTATCTGCAAACCTCTCCTACTGCTTCGTCCCCGTGACGCATCGGGCGACACTGGGCGAAATTGTGGACCTGCTCACCGGCTTCCAGAGCCTTGGCAGAAACGGCATGGTTCCGGAGATCCCATCCGGATCTCTGGCAAAAAAATTGTATGCCACCTATCTGTCCTATCTGCCGAAGGAGAGCATCGCCCGCCATCTGGACATGCATGTCGATAACCGCGGCGTTTTCACGGAACTGCTGAAGACACAGAGCGTAGGGCAGGTCTCCATCAACATCGCCCGTCCCGGTATCGTTCGCGGCGAGCACTGGCACAACTCCAAGTCCGAAATTTTCATCGTCGTTTCCGGTCACGGTCTGATTCAGGAGCGCAGAATCGGCAGCAGCGAAATCATCGAATTTGAAGTGTCCGGCGAGAAAATCACCGCCGTTCAGATGCTCCCCGGCTACACGCACAACATCATCAACCTCTCCGAGACCGAAAATCTCGTCACCGTCATGTGGGCAAATGAACCGTTTGATCCAAAGCATCCGGATACCTTTTATGAGAAGGTGGAAGGGTGAGGGGGGATGAAGTTGTTCGTAGAAACACGAAAATTGTATTTTTTGCGGAGCAAATTATTTTCATCTAATTCGTCTTAGGTTGGACAAAATCCCAGAGCATTACAATAGTAAGCAAAATCACAATGAATAGAGTGGTGGGTGTAAATGAATATTGCCATAATAGATGTTGCAGCAAGTGAGGGTGGAGCACTATCTGTCTTAAACGATTTCTGTGAATACCTAAGACTACATTTGCCGGAAAATGTACAATGTTTTGTGATTACAAGTACGATTAAAATCAAGGAAACCAATAACCTTCATAATATAATTTATCCATATGTGAAGAAATCTTGGTTGCATAGATTGTTTTGGGAGAAAATAGAATTACCTAAACTGATGAAGAAATTAAGGATCAATATTGTTTTTTCTTTACAAAACAATGCATTCCCTGCAGGAAACTATGCGCAAATCGTATACTTACACAACGCCTTATTAGTGGAAAAAGCGAGGTGTTGTTGTGATTTTAAGTTGGCCTTACGTTTTTTTTTATTACGCAGGATTATCCCCAAAAGCTGGAAAAATGCAGATAAACTAATTGTCCAATGTAATTTCATGAAGGAGAGAGTGGGACAATATTACAGTCAAAATAAGGTTGAGGTTATTCCTTCGCAGGTAAACATACCAGTCTCCTATAGGAATACAGGTGGAATCATTAAAGGTTATATTTATCCCTGTAGCGCATATCCATATAAGAATATTGAGTCTATTATCCGCGCAGAAAAAAAATTGAATAGAGAAAATAAAGTTATTGATATTTTACTTACTATTAGTGGATGCGAAAACCGTTATGCAAAAAAAATGCTTCGAATGGCTAATGGAGTACGTGGAATTCATTTTATTGGAAGACAAGATAGAGATAGTTTATTTCGGTTATATCAAGAATATGGCTTAGTTATGGCATCTAAAATAGAAAGTTACGGAATACCTGTTGCCGAAGCGATGCAGGTGGGTACCGTAGTAACGGGAATTGTAGAACCATACTTGGAGGAACGAGTCTATGGTTATCCAAGAGCGCATATTGCACAAGAAGATAGTCAATTAGCGGAAATGTTAAAAAAAGGATTAAAGATAAATGTAGACCTAGCGCATCATTTGGATACAAAAACACATGGGAGAGTGTTTTGAATATCTTGATTGAATCGTATAGTAATTCCCATACCTAATTGGAAGAATAATGGGCGAAATAGAAATCGTTAGAAAGTATAAATAATGTGCGAGGAAAGATAAAAAGGTGAATTAGATGATTTTAACAATATTATATTGTTTGAGTTGGATAGTTGTTATAGTGCTATTTGTTTCTCAGAACCTTAACAAGTTAAACTGTATTCTAGATTTTAGGTTTTTTTTTACAGCAGGCTTTATCTATTATTTACTTATTCCGTTTGGCTTGACTTGTGTTTGGCGGGGGGGCTGATAAATAATTATTTTGGTATGGTGGGATTGTTTTTATATGGAGTAACTGATGCGCAAAAAATTATTGCATTGATATCAATTGATTTGTTGTACATGAGTATGATTGGATTCAGTGGAATACATATGAATACTGTACCGAAAAGATCTTGGATAAAGCAAATTAATGATTTTTCTCTTTGGGTTACGCTTGTGTTTTCAGGAATTCTTTTTCTATTCGCTCTATATTTGGGAAGATTGCTTATTGGGCATGGCTATAGTGGAGAATATCAAAGTTCGATACGGGGACCATTTACATTTGCAGCACATATTGCGTCTCTTTCTTTACTGATATACATGGAAAGAAAGGAAGGTTATTCTAAAGTAGCATTGTGTATGCTTTGCATTATCCAGGCCTTAGTAATTAGTACAGGTACAAGGATGGAATGTATTACAATGATGATTACTGTTTTCTTGGCAATATTAAATTTGAAAAGAAAGAAGAATGTAGCGATATTCAAAATGATACTAGTTGTCATTTTAGCTGCATCTTTTATGACATATGTTGGAATAGTAAGATCAGGTTATGCAATAACGAAAGGTATAGCTGTTTCAGTACTCATGGGAGAAGCGATTGCAACTGATTATTCATTTTTTTCCTCATTAGGCATGAATGTCAAAATGCCATTATTGTCTAATCCATTAAAGCTATCTGTGTTACTGGTTAATTTAATTCCAACTATGCTTTATCCGAATAAATGGGAAGTGTATCACAACTTAATTTATAATGGTTCAGTAAAATTTGCGAATCCGGCAGGCGCTATGTCACTGCATACAAGTTTAATGATATTCTTTGGCATCTTAGGGATACCTGTATTTTGTTTGCTATTATCAATTATGCTGAAATTTATCAGAAACATGAGTGAGTTTGTGTATTATGATGCCATTGGAGCATGTACGTTCTTATTGTTTAGAAATGGCTTTGAAACAACGCTAATAAAAAACTTGTTCGAGTGTTGTGTGCTTTTCCCTTTTTTTGTAATATGCTTCAATTTGCTGGTTGTGAAGGCAAAAACAAGGCTTTTCTTCGATGCTCATTAGATGGAAAAAGGTAACCATGAAAAAAATTTTTTATTTAGGTAGTTATTGCGACGGGGAATTTAAAGATGAGAAACGGATTTGTTCTTTAGCTGGTATGAATAAAATGAAAGGAATCATAGCCGCACTCTCAAAAGATTATAAGGTTGAGATTATTTCTTCTTCATTGACGCATGGAAAAAAATATTGTCCAAAACATGAGGTGATCTTGGGTGATTCGTTGAAACTCTTCTTATTTTCATCCTTGGGCAGAAAAGGAATAATCACAAAGGTTCTTGATATTTTATGGTTTAAGCTACACCTCATATTTTTCTTTCTAAGAAATATTCATAAAAATGATAGAGTTATCGTATACCATTCCTTGATATATGTAGAAACCGTATTATTCTTGCATAGAATCATAAACTTTGATTTGATTTTGGAGTTTGAGGAACTGTATGCCGATGTATGGAGGAGTGGATTGAGTAGGAATATAGAGTTAAAACTTTTAAAAAAAGCGGATAAATTTATCTTTCCGACACAATTAATACCAAATAAATACAATATACCATCAGATAAATATGTTATTATTCATGGAAATTATTGCTGTGGTCTCGAGAAGAAAAGGCAGTATGACCCTGGTAGAAATATTGAGGTGGTTTATGCCGGAACCCTTGATCCGCGAAAAGGCTGTATAGATGCGATATATTCCGCACAATATCTCCCCGGTAACTACCATATTAGTATCCTTGGTTTAGGGAGTAAGGAAGAAATAGATAGAGTAGAGGAGGCAATTGAGGAAGTTAATAAAAAAGATGGAGCAAGGGCGTCTTTTAAGGGGGCCTTGTATGGAAGTGATTATGAAGCCTTTTTGCAACAGTGTGATATTGGTCTTTGTACACAGGATCCTCAGGCTAAATTTACAAATACTTCTTTTCCTAGCAAAATTATTTCGTATTTATCTGGTGGACTAAGAGTCCTGTCAATAGATATACCAGCTGTTCGGAACTCGGAGATAGCTTCAAACTTATATTTTTATGGTGAGCAGACAACTTTTGAAATCGCCAATGGCATTAAACAAATTGATATGCAAAAAGAATATGATAGTTCAAAGATGTTACATGATTTATTTGAAAAATCAAGGTTGGAGTTGATTACTTTGATAGAGAAAGAAAGGGTATGAAAAAAATATTGCTCAGGTTTATTCTTTATAAAATTCCGTTTCAATTTTACAGGTTATATAGGAAACTACAGCTCTTAAGCATCCAATCAAGGTTGGGGTATGTAGGGAAACACGCTTTTATGGGAGTCCCGGATGTTGCGGTTGGGATAGAAAATATTTTTTTATATGAAAATAGTTTTATATATGAGCGTGCGAGAATTATTATTCATAAAGGAAAATTTATTATGAAGCAAAATAGCGGAGCATCTCAAGGATTGACTATAATAACAGGGGAACATAAAAGTTCCGTTGGCGTTTTTTGGTTTGAAGGTGGTCGTGATCTATTTGAAGATAGGGACATAGTAGTTGAAGAAGACGTACTTATTGGTGCAAATGTGACTTTAACAGCAGGAGTTAACATTGGAAGAGGTGCTAATATTGGAGCAAGTGCGGTGGTACGTAAGTCCATTCCTCCATATGCAATAGTTATTGGTAATCCCGCGAAGATTGTTGGATTCAGATTTTCTCCAAAGGAAATGTGTGAGCATGAGAAGCTTAGATACGAAGAAGGGAATAGAATTGATCCTCAAAGGTATGAAAAAAACTATAGAAAGTATTATTACGAACGGCTGGATCAACTGAAAGAGTATTTATGTTGAAGCATGCTGAAGGTAAGAAATGAAATCAATCAATAAGATTACGGTTTTAAATATCTTTAGTATTGTTATTGTGCAAGGAGCCACATTTGTTTCTGCACCTATTTTTTCCAGATTAATGGGAGCATCAAATTATGGAATATACTCTGTTGTCAATGCATGGGGAGCTTTTGTTGCTTCCTTTTTTGGCTTACAAGTAGCTTCAACGATAGGAGTGGCAAAAACACATTATCCAATAGAAAAGCAAATCAAGTATCAATCAAGTATTTTGACTCTTCAACTACTGTCCTTCACTTTTATATCATCTTTATGTTTGCTTTTTAGCGATAGTATTTCTGGGGTAACAGGGTTAAGTAATGTTCTAATTTGGCTCATTGTCATTCAGGGATTTTCGTCATCTGTAATAGAATTTGCAAATGCTAAATTTATTGTTGAGTTCGATGCGTGGAAGAATTTAATTTTGTCATCTTTAAGTACAATTGGTGGAATTGTGCTTTCTTATATTTTGTTTAGCTATTTTCCACAGGCTAATAATTATTATGCAAGAATATTGGGTATAGTCATTGTAAACACAATACTTGCAATGATATTTGTTATATTCCTATATGCGAAGTCCAAACTTGTATTCAATAAAGAATATTGGTGTTTTTTTGTTTATCATTATCTCTACCAATGATTTTTCCACTCATTATCTGGTGTAATCTTAAATCAAGGTGATAGGGTCATTATTCAAAAAAATATGGATAATGCAAATACAGGAATATATAGTCTTTCGTTTTCCTTTGCTAGCATAACTAGTGTTATTTATTTGGCATTAAGTAATAGTTTTTTTGCCATTTTATTTGGACTTTTTAAAGAGAGAGAAAAGAGGAGATATCTTACATCATGCAAAAAATCTAATTGAATTGTATACCGTTCTTTCAACGGGGTTTGTAATGTTAACGCCGGAGGTATTCAAGCTTTTTGCGGATAAATCTTATTGGGAAGGTATACAATATATTCCATTCTTCTGTATTGGAAATTTTTTCATTTTTTTATATGGATTTTCAATTAATTATGAAAGTTTTATGAAAAAAACCGGTATGATTGCTATGGCTACGATTACTGCTGGAATCACTAATACTTTTCTGAATCTTTTGCTGGTGAAAAAGTTCGGGGTGATAGGAGTTGTATTTGCAACTCTTATATCAGATATTCTTCAGTTTATTATGCATTATTATTTTTCCGCACGAATTATTTCACAAGGAAATCATCCGGTTCCGTTTAAAACACAAGCTCCATATGCATTGGCTTTCTGTACATTTGGTATTATCGCATTTTTCTGTTCAGACAGGTATGTTTGTGTTAGAATATGCCTATCGTTTCTACTTGGTTTATTTGAGTTGGTTAAAGTATATGGACGAAAAAGCATTTTTTAGGGTGAATTATAATGAAGGAATTGGAATATCCGTTTGATGCTAGCTGGATTCTTTCAAATAGGAGAAAAATTCGGAATCAGCTTTTAGCATCAGAGATGAATTGGATCGAAAAAAAAATAGCAATATTAGGAGGATCAACAACTTCTAATATTACTCAAGTGCTGGATTTATTTCTCTTGAATCAAGGTATTAAAGCAGTATTTTATCAGTCGGAATATGGGAAATATTATGAAGATATCATGTTTAAAAATGAAGAACTTGAAGTCTTTAAGCCGGATATTATTTATATTCATACTTCGAACCGTAATATAATGAAGTATCCGGAACTATGTGAATCTGCCGATGAAATTGAAAAAATGATTGATGAGCAAGTGGGAAAATTTATTACACTTTGGGACAAAATTAGAGACACTTATGCTTGTCCGATAGTTCAAAATAATTTTGAAATGCCAAGATATAGATTGCTTGGCAACAAAGATATTTCAGATGTTCATGGTTCAGTTAATTTTTTATCTCGCATTAATATGGCTTTTAATAAGTATGCTCAAGAGCATACGGATTTTTTTCTTTGTGATATCAATTATATTTCTGCGGACTATGGATTAAAAGAATGGAGCGATTCTTTTTACTGGCACATGTATAAGTGTGCGCTGAATGTGAATGCTATCCCGCTCTTGGCATTTAATGTTGCTAACATTATGAAATCCATTTTTGGTAAAAATAAAAAGGGATTCGTGTTAGATCTAGATAATACATTGTGGGGTGGAGTTATTGGAGACGAAGGCGTTGATAACATAAAAATAGGACCTGAGACAGCGGAAGGACAGGTGTATTTAGAGTTTCAATCCTATATAAAGGCTCATAAGCAGATGGGAATTGTTTTATCCATTGATTCGAAAAATGATGAAAAAAATGCATTATTAGGATTAAACCATCCAGATAGTATATTAAAACCTGAAGATTTTATTGAAATAAGAGCGAATTGGGAATCTAAAGATAGAAATTTTCTTGAAATTGCAAATGATTTAAATTTACTTCCCGATAGCTTGGTTTTTGTGGATGATAACCCTGCTGAAAGACATATTGTTTCTGGACAAATCAGGGGGGTAAGTACACCACAAATAGGAGACCCGCATCAATATATTGTCAATATTGATAGGAATGGATTTTTTGAAATGACATACCTATCGGAAGATGATTTAAAAAGGAATCACATGTATCAGGAAAATATAAAACGTGCAAAAGCTCAACTCACCTTTTCTGATTATGGAGAATATCTGGATTCATTGGAGATGAAAGCGGTGATTAAGCCCTTTGAGGATATATATATATCTCGTATAGCTCAGTTAACGAATAAGAGTAACCAGTTTAATCTTACAACAAAACGATATACGCAAGGTGAACTGGAAACAATAACTAATGATACTCATTATCTAACTCTTTACGGAAAGCTTGAAGATAAGTTTGGCGACAACGGTGTTGTGGCTTTATGTATAGGACATTTGGTGGGTAAAATGTGCTATATTGATTTATTTCTTATGAGTTGCCGGGTGCTTAAACGAGATATGGAATATGCCATGATGGATGAGTTGATTAGAAGATGTAAAAGTAAAGGTATCTCTGAATTAAGAGGATACTACTATCCGACCTCAAAGAATAAGATGGTTAAGGAGTTTTATGGAGAATTGGGATTTAAGAAAATATCTGAAAACAGCGAAGGAAGTGAATGGAGCTTATTAATAGAAACTCCTTATACGGATAAAAATAAGCATATCAAAGTGGAGGTAGAAGAATGACTAAGGAAGCGATTTTTGAGAAGTTAAATGAAATTTTTCGTGACAATTTTGATGATGATTCCATTATGCTTAGAGAAGATACCTCATCAAAAGATATTGATGATTGGGATAGTCTTGAGCAAATCAATCTTATAGTCGCAATTCAGAGTGCATTTGGAATAAAATTCAATATTGATGAAGTAAGTACAATGAAGAATGTTGGAGAGATGGTAGACTGTATTAAAGAGAAGATAGGTAAATAAAGAATGAATGATTATACAATATCAGATATTTCTATAGGTATGAAAGAGTCATTCTTTGTTAGCATTACGGATTCGATGATGCACAAATTTAGATATCACATCTGATGAAAATCCTCTTCACTTGAACGAAGATTTTGCAAGACAACGAGGCTTTAATAATAAGGTTGTTTATGGCATGCTGACAGCTTCAATGATTTCAACCTTGGGGGGGTGCTACCTCCCGGGGCGCAATTGCCTGATACAAGGGATAGAGATAAAGTTTGTAAAGCCCGTATACGTTGGGGATGTTTTGGAGGTTATTGGAGAAGTTAGTAAAGTGGATTATGATTTAAGATATCTGGAAATCAAGGTGACTATAAAGAATCAAAATGATCAAAAAGTGTTACGAGGATTGTTGAGGACGGGAGTTATTGATGCATGAGACAAAAATATTACTTGTTACTGGCGCATCTTCCGATGTGGGGGCAAAGCTTATAAGGAAAGTTGGAAAAAACTATAGTAAAGTGTGGGCACATTACAGGAGCTCGATAGATATTATCAATGAACTAAAAGAAGATTTGGGAGATATCATTACTCCTATACAAGCCGATTTTTCGAATCTTGAGAGTACTGTAGAGTTTATTCGAATTATTACAGAAAATGGTAATTATCCGGATCATATAGTTCATTTATCTGCCCCAAAACTTCATGCTTTACAGTTTCATAAATATTCTTGGGAATACTATCAACATGAAATTGATATATCTTTACGTTCGATCATCATGTTGCTTAAGGTATTCCTACCGAAGATGGCAAAGAAAAAACATGGCAAAGTAATATTTATGCTTTCTGCATATTTAACGGGGGTGGCTCCAAAGTTTCAAAGTCCATATATTACTGTAAAATATGCTTTGCTTGGCTTGATGCATAATCTTGCGGCGGAGTACACGGGAAAAGGCGTTATGGTTAATGCGATATCTCCCAATATGATGGAAACAAAGTTATTGTCTGAGCTACCTGATTTTATAAAAGAGCAAAGTGCTCAAAATAATTCTCTAGGAAGAAATTTGTATGTAGAAGAGGTTATTCCTACGATGGAATATTTGTTGTCACCGGGAAGCGATGCTGTTAGCGGTCAGAATATTACTGTCATGGGGGGGTAAAGTAGAGTCATTTTGTTCGGCTTTGAGGGGGAAAATGAGAGCAATAATAGATGAAATAATAGATTTTTTTAGTTGGTTAAGATTATTTTTGAAGAATAAAAAGTGTAAAATCCCTAAGCCATGTCAAGAAAATGTTGTGATAGTCGGTAATGGACCAAGTGCAGCTTCTTTTCCATATAAGCTGTATGAGGAGAAGAATTATAAATTTTGTTGTGTGAATTATGCGGCGGAAGATCAAAGTTTTTTTCTTTTTCTTTAAGGCCTAAATATTATTGCTTAATTGACCCGCTTATGTACAACAGTGATGAACGGCAGAAAGAGAAAAATATAAAGTTATTTAAAAATACTCGAATCTGTTGATTGGGAAATGAACATAATTTGTTATAAAAAAATACAATGCCCCAATTTAATAATGAAAAGATTAATTTTTTTGCTATATAAATAATAATACATTTAGAGGAAAGATAACTTCTTTTTAAAAAAATAGATTATATTTAAACAATCAGGCCAATTCCAGGGTTTCAAAAATGTGATTATAGCTGCGATTTATTTTTTTATTATCTCTAAGGTTGATCAGATTATATTAACCGGAATTGATATGGATTTTTTTAAAGATTGTTATGTAGATGAGAATAACAATCTTTATGAAACTACACGACATTTTTTTACGGAGAGTATAAACTTGATTTTTTTCAAAACTGCGACTTGTTAATAGAGGTGAAATTTATTTTTTTATTTCTACAGCTTGTATAAAACATTTCTTGATTTTTTTCGAGAATTGCAGAACTTGGGGGAAAAAAATGGCGTCAGAATAGTCAATACATGTTTACAATCTTTTGTAGACAGTTTTGAAAAAAAGACTCGAAAAAAACTTGATAAAAAGATATGAAAAAAAGAAACGAAAAAGTATTGATTGAAAGTCATTTATATAGAGTGATTTTGTGTTTTTTCACTTGTGTATTGTGTGAATTTAGGAGGATATAAAATGAATCTATGTATTATAACTGCACGCGGAGGGAGCAAGAGAATACCTCATAAAAATATAAAAAATTTCTGCGGAAAACCTATTATCGCTTATTCAATAGAAGCTGCTAAGGAGAGTCGTTTATTTGACGATATCATTGTTTCGACTGACGATAATGAAATCATGGATATATCAAGAAGCTTGGGGGCAAATGTTCCATTTAAGAGATCGGAAAAAAATAGTGATGATTATGCGACCATTGACCAAGTATTAAATGAAGTACTCCATGAATATGAAAAGAGAAACAATGTATCCATTGATATGTTTTGCTGTATATATCCAACAGCTCCTTTTTTAACGGGAGAGAAATTAACTGCTGCTTATAATTGTATGAAAGCAGAGGATGCAGATGCTATAGTTTCAGTCGTGAAATATTCCTACCCCCCACAAAGAGGACTTATTGTAGAGAACTCTTTCCTCAGATTTCAGTTCCCTCAGTATTACAAAACAAGGAGCCAAGATTTGGAGAGTATCTATCATGACTGTGGCCAGTTTTATTTTTATAAAACGCAAGCGTTTAGAAATGGAGACGGTCAAATTATTGAAAAAACCTTTCCGTTTGTAGTTGACGAAACGGAAGTACAGGACATTGATAATGAAACGGATTGGGAAATGGCGGAGTTGAAATATAGATTGATGAGAGAAAAATCAACTAAAAAATTCTGATAGATGCCAAGCTATACGAAACTTGGTGTTTTTCTGCTGAACGAGAGAGGAGAAAAAGTGGAACGGAAAGTTTTGGTGCTTGGTGCAAGAGGAATGCTTGGTCAAGAACTTGTTAAACAACTCAAACAAAGTGGTAAATATACTGTATATGGTGTGGGGCGAACTGATACGGATATATGTATAGATTTGAGAGAAGATGAGAAAATAAAAGCGGTTTTTGAACAAAATAGACCCGATATTGTCATTAATGCAGCGGCAAATATAATGATTGATAGTTGTGAGGAGAACAGAGGCGAAGCCTACCTTATTAATTCCAGATTGCCATATATTGCTTCTCGAATGAGTGAAGAATTCAATGCGTATTATATACAGATTTCCACAGATCACTATTATTGTAATGATGGAGTAAAAAAACATAAGGAAGAAGATGGAGTAGTTCTCCTAAATGAGTATGCAAAAACGAAGTATCTGGGAGAATGTATGTCTTTAGTAAATAAGAACTCTCTTGTAGTTCGGACGAATATAGTTGGATTTCGTAAAAAAATAGGGCAAAGAACTTTTATAGAATGGGTAGTGGATACCTTGAAGAATAAGGAGAAAATTGATGTTTACGATGATTTTTTTACATCATCTATGCACACGGTCGATTTTTCCAAGGTACTGATTGGTTTGTTTGATTATATGCCAACAGGTGTTGTTAATATTGCGTCCTCAGATGTGACAAGTAAGAAAGACTTTATTCTTGGAGTATCGCAAAAATTCTTCGGGAGAATCCCTGAATACAGAACAATTTCTATAAAAGAGCATGCGGGAGTTAAACGTGCAGATTCTTTGGGATTGGATGTCCGAAAAATTGAAGATATACTCGGAATAAAAATGCCTACTTTAGAAGAAACGATAGATAGTCTTTATAGAGAATATTTGAATAGGAGCTAAAATGAAGTATAGTCATTGTATTAAAATCAATAATCGAGAAATAGATATAAATTCTCCCACTTATTTTGTGGCAGATATAGCTGCAAATCACAATGGCGATTTTGACATGGCAAAAAAATTAATCTATTTAGCAAAAGAGTCCGGTGCCGATGCTGTTAAATTTCAGCATTTTCTCGCTGATAAAATTGTTAGCGATTTTGGATTTAAAAAGCTTGGTTCGCAGGCAAGTCATCAGTCAAAATGGAAAAAAACTGTCTATGAAACGTATAAAGAGGCTGAATTTAATCGGGATTGGAATATTTTGCTGGCAGAAGAGGCAAAAAAAATTGATATAGATTATTTTACATCTCCATATGACTTGGAGGCGTTAGAGGAAATGGATGAAATTGTTCCTGCATATAAAATTGGGTCTGGAGATATCACATGGCTGGATTTTATCTCATGCATTGCTAAACGAGGAAAACCGGTGATGCTTGCTACTGGTGCATCAGAACTGTGGGAAGTTGAAAAGGCGGTAGATACGATAACGAAATACAACAAAGACATTATTCTTATGCAATGTAATACAAATTATACTGCGGACATGAAAAATTTTGCTTTTATTAATCTTAATGTTCTCAAAACATATTCTACCATGTATCCAGGAATGGTATTGGGCTTATCGGATCATACTTTTGGGCATGCGACAGTACTGGGAGCAGTGACGTTAGGAGCTCGCGTAATAGAAAAACATTTTACTGCGGATAATAACCAGATTGGACCGGATCATGCTTTTTCGATGAATCCAAAAACGTGGAAGGAAATGGTGGATACAACTAGAGAGCTTGAACTTGCATTGGGAAATGGTATAAAAAGAGTTGAAGAAAATGAGCAGGAAACCGTAGTTTTGCAAAGACGATGTATAAGAGCTAAAGCCGAATTGAACTCCGGTACAGTTTTAACGGAAGAAGAATTGGATATTCTAAGGCCGGCACCGATTAATGCCATCTTTCCATATCAAAAGGATAAAATCATTGGAAAAAAACTGAACTGCCCTAAGCAAAAGGGTGAAGAAATATACTTAAGTGATTTGGAGTAAAAGATGTTAAAGGGAAAAATAGTTGGTTTAAGGGCAATAGAAGAAGATGATTTAGAAGTGTTATTAAACTGGCGTAATCAACCGGAATATAGACGCTTTTTTCGTGAATATCGAGAACTCAATAGGGAAAATCAAAAAAGATGGTTTGAAACAAAGGTCATGGCGGATGAACACACTAGAATGTTTTCAATTATTGAGCTTGATTCAGGTAACTTAATAGGGGCATGTGGTTTATGCTATATTGATTGGCCTAATCGCTGCGCTGATTTTTCCATATACATTGGAAAAGACAATCTGTATATTGATGAGATATACGCGGTTGATGCATCAAATGTTCTCATTAACTATGGCTTTGATGAACTAAATCTACATCGTCTTTGGACTGAAATCTATGATATAGATCAAAAGAAGAAGTGGCTATTTGCTTCTTTGGGGTTTGTGCATGAAGCAACCCATTTTTCCACTCATTGGACTGGAGGGCAATGGGTAGACAGTTGGTATTATAGATTACTAAAGGAGGAAAGGTCCAAGTGAAAAATGTGGGAAAGGATATTTATAATCTTGCAGCAGAGTTATATCCCATATGTAGAAGTATAACAGGTAAAGGGGTCAGAGAAACCTTAAAGATAATCAATGATAAAATAAAAATAGCAACGAATAGAAATTTAAATATTGTGGAAATCCCTACCGGAACAAAGGTTTTTGATTGGACAGTTCCTAAAGAATGGGAGATTAATGAAGCCTATATAGAAAATGAGCGTGGAGAAAAGCTGATAGACTTCAAAGAGAATAACCTTCATGTTTTAGGATATTCCTTACCGGTAGATGAGTGGATGCCATTAAAACAGCTGCTTGAATATGTATATACTCAAAAAGACCAAGCTGATTGGATACCATATGTGACATCTTACTATAAGGAACGATTCGGTTTTTGCATGAGTGAAACACAGAAGAAGAGTCTGCCGGAGGGAAACTATCATGCTTATATCGATAGTAAATTATTTGATGGGAGTCTCACATATGGCGAGATAATACTCGAAGGAAAAAGCAAGAAAGAAATATTTCTCAACCTATATATGTCATCCCTCTATGGCAAATAATGAATGTAGCGGACCTGCCTTAGTGACGGAACTAATAAAATATGTATACCAACTTGACAATAGAAAATACACATATAGATTTATCTTTATACCGGAAACGATTGGTTCTATTACTTATTTAAGTAGGAATCTGGATGTACTGAAAGAGAATATGATTGCCGGTTTTAATATATCATGTGTGGGAGATGATAGGGCATATTCGATGGTCGAGACAAGAAAAGGATGTAGTTTGGCTGATCGAGTATTGAAAAATATTTTAAAAGACAGAAATGGTAAAATATACAGCTACTTAAAACGAGCGTCAGATGAGAAACAATATAATGCTCCGGGAGTGGATCTTCCTGTAGTTTGCTTTTCGAGGACAAAATTTCATGAGTACCCTGAATATCATACATCAGCGGACAACATGGAACTCATTAACCCATCCGGTTTCCAAGGAGCATATGAAGCAATGACTGAAGTGATTGATGCTTTGGAGTTTAATGATTTCTATGCTATTAATGTATTATGTGAGCCTCAACTGGGGAGAAGAGGCTTATATCCAACATTAAGCCAAAAGGGGAGCTATGAAGATATCCGAGCAATGCGGGATTTTATTGCATATGCCGATGGAGAAACGGATTTAATTGAAATTAGCGATATTATTCAGGTTCCAATAAAGGAATTAATTCCAATAATAAAATCACTCAGAACGAATAATCTGATTCAAGTAAAGGATGATTGAAAAAATGAAGTTTGAAGTAAGACAAGTGAATGAATGTCCTTTGTGTAACAGCACTGATTACAATTTTTTGTATTTTAATAATGGCGGGGGGAGAGACGATCCACAAGGAATATTAGATTTTCAAGTTGAGGTTGTTAAGTGCTCTCATTGTGGTCTCGTTTATTCGAAAAGTGTTCTTACGGAAAAGTCCATAGTAGAGTTTTTTTCAAATTATGCATCGAGTGTTCATAATCAGAATTCTCTAATGATGGATAATAGAAAGAAAATGTATGAGTTAGAGCACAATTTTGTTGCTCAATTTTTACCTTCTCGAAATAGTACAGAGGAAAAAATAAAAGTTCTAGATGTAGGCTGTGGAGAAGGCGGTTTTCTAGAGTTTTTCTCGAGTGATTGTATCTGTGAAGGGGTAGAAATCGGAGAGGAATCAAGTGAGGTTGCTGCCCGAAAATTTAAAATTCACAGGGGGAGATTGCCAGATATTTCGTTTGATAAAAAATATGATTTAATTATTTTTCGAGGTGTAATACAGTACTTGGACAATGTTAGAGTATATTTTGATTTTTTAAATAAAATATTGAGTGAGGGAGGTTATATTTACTTTACCTCGACTCCCAATGTTGATTCTATTTGTCATCAACTCTATAAGGAAAAGTTCTCTTTATCCGTCAACGCATTGGCAAGAAATGGTTTTTCGCCGGATATTGTTTCGAAATGGTTTAAAAACCAGTATCGTGTTGTTGGCCTAGGGTCATTTTATGAAGAGACCCCATATGCTAATCCTCGTAAGGACATCAAGCGAGTAAATCAAGCCATTACTGAATTGGACGAGGGAAAAGTAATATCAGACTTCTCGCCACCTTTTTGGGGAAATATGTTTAGCTTGATTTTACAAAAAATCTAGAGTTATGTGAACTTCTTTTGATGTGAACTTCCTGAAAAAAATCCCCTAAAGTATATCCAGAGAGTGAGGCCCCCCTCAGTCTTCACACCCTTTGGCATCTTCAATCGTCGTATTGATGAAGGATAAAATTTCATCCAGCGAACGCGAACTCGCCTCCAGCGCCTTCATGATCAGATCCTTCTGATAGCCTTTTCTGACATCATATAGCTTTTTGAGATCATCATGAGTATTCCGGGCTGTTTTACACCGCCTGTCCGGTCATGGAAACCATTGATTCCGGTATAATCCTGCATTCTCGGAAACATGACGATGAGATCTTGTCAACCTAAGCTCCCAAGGATAACGTATAATAAGTTTCGCAAATTCAATTTCATATAAATAGACATAGTCTATTGCCGCCGGTAAAATTAAGTTACCACACAAAATCCACCTAGGAGACAATATCTATGTCTGACAACATCATACAGCTTAACGAGGATCTCATAAAGAATAATCTCAAAGATCTGGTACGTAACAGTGTCGAAGAAACGCTCAATGCTCTGCTTGATCACGAGGCTGATGAGCTTGTGAACGCTGACAAATACGAGCGTTCTGGCGCCCGCAAGGGCTACTGTTCCGGTCATTATGAGAGAAATTTTTCAACCACTTCGGGTGATGTGACTCTCAAAGTACCTAAGCTTAAGCGCATTCAGTTTGAGACCGCCATCATTGAGCGCTATAAGCGCCGTGAGTGTTCTGTCGAAGAAGCCCTGATTGAGATTATCTGGCCGGGGTCTCGGTACGCCGTATTGAGGACATCACTGAAGCACTCTGGGGAAGTAAGGTGTCCCCGGGGACCATCAGCAACCTCAATAAGAAAGCCTATGAACACATCGAAGAATGGCGTTCCCGCCCGCTTACAGAAGATTACCCTTACGTCTATGTCGATGGCATTTACCTTAAGCGCAGCTGGGGTGGAGAAATCCAGAATGTCGCTGTTCTCGTAGCCATTGGTGTAAACGATGAAGGCTATCGGGAGATCCTCGGTGCTGCGGAAGGTATGAAGGAAGATCATGAAAGCTGGAAAAACTTCTTTGTCTGGTTGAAGGGGCGCGGACTCAAAGGCGTCCGTCTCATCATTGGAGACAAGTGCCTGGGAATGCTCGAGAGCATCCCTGAAGTCTTCCCGGGAAGCCCGCTACCAGCGCTGTACAGTGCACTTCTACCGAAACGTGTTCACCGTCACACCGAGAACTAAGATGCGAACTGTCGCAATGATGCTGAAAGCCATCCACGCTCAGGAAAGCAGAAAGTCAGCTAGAGAAAAGGCTGCTTCTGTAGCCAGGCAGCTGCGCGAAATGAAGCTGTCTGCGGCTGCCCAGAAAGTAGAGGAAAGCATCGAAGAGACGCTCACATATATGGACTATCCGACCGAACACTGGAACCGAATCAGGACCAACAATACCACAGAACGGGTCAACAGAGAGATTAAGCGCCGGACCAAAGCGATAGGAGCTTTCCCTGATGGTCAAAGTGCGTTGATGCTGGTCTGTGCCCGGCTGCGCCATGTAGCAGCATCAGAGTGGGGATCCAAGCGGTATCTCAACATGAATCACCTGTTTGATCTGGAACTCCAGCGTAAAGTTGAAGATCAGTCTGCAGTCAGTTAACGATGGTACGCCGGCGGCTGGAAATAAATTTGCGAAAGATTATTGACACTATCCTCCCAAGTTTTTATATCTAGGTCAACGATATAAGCCATACGGACGTTGGAAATAAAGCATTTTTCCTTGTGCAAAACACTTGAGTTGAGCCAAACATAGTTATAAAATATACCTATGGAGGCGAGCTATGGAATACAAGACTCAAGTGATTAACGGCACGACTTATGCGTACATTGATACTGCCTTTTGGAATTCATCAAAAAAACGTGGTGAGCACAAACGCAAGTACATCGGCAAGATCCTTGATGGCGTATTTATCCCTAATAAAAGGTTCCAGCTTGAGCAGCAAGTTGAATCATCTGCACCAAAGCGTGGTCCTGTTCCTGTAGAAACCTGCACTAGGAAGTTCTATGGTGCAACGTTTCTGTTTGATCAGATCGCAGAAGAACTCGGCATTGCAGCGGATTTGAAATCATGCTTTGGTCCACTTGCTTCGAAGATCTTGTCCGTTGCTTATTACCTGATATCAGAAGAAGGACAGCCTATGTACCGCTTTCAGAAATGGGGCGTCACACATAAGCATCCGTTCAACGAAGATATCCCATCGCAGCGCATGAGCGAGCTGTTTAGCAAAATCTCTGAAGATAAGAAGCTGGAGTATTTCCGTAAGCAGGCAAAACGGCGCTCCGAGAAAGAATATCTTGCCTTTGATACTACATCTATCTCATCGTACTCTGAACTGCTTAAGCAGGTGAAGTACGGCAAGAACAAAGAGGATGAAGATCTTCCGCAGATCAATCTTGCAATGCTCTGTGGAGAAAGATCCATGCTTCCTGTGTACTACCGGAAGTTGCCGGGAAATATCCCGGATGTGAAGACCATTGAAAACCTGTTGAAGGATATCGATTTTCTTGACCTCGAAAAGCTGAAACTGGTCATGGACCGCGGCTTTTACAGCGAGAAGAACATCAATGACCTGATGAAGCATCATCACAAGTTTCTAATCGGTGTAAAAACCTCGCTGAAGATCGTTGGACGTCATCTTAATCAGCTTCGAGATGACCTGGTTACAAGGATCAACTACAATTCAGAGCTTCATCTTTATGTGAAGACATTCGCTGACGAGTGGGACTACACCGAAGAAAAACCCAGACTCGGTGAAACAGTTACCAATAAACGACGGGTATACATCCACATTTATTTCAATGATCAACACTGCACAGATGACCGAGACAGGTTCAATCACATGTTAGACCAATATGAGGAAGAACTTCGCAGCGGTCATCGTAATCCGGAACATGAGAAGGCATACGCTAGGTATTTCGAACTTCATGAAACGCCGGCTCGCGGGTTGAAGATTTCCTATAAAGAGGATGCGATTCGACAAGCAGAACGGGATTACGGCTATTTCGTTCTCATAACAAACAGAATCAAAGATCCTGTTGAAGCCTTGAGAACTTATCGGTTAAGAGACCTCATAGAGAAGTCTTTTGGAAATCTGAAGGAACGGCTTGATATGCGAAGAATGTCCGTTTCCTCAGAGGAAAATTTTGAGGGTAAACTTTTTGTGCAGTTCATAGCATTGGAATTGATGTCTTATATCAAGAAAAAGATGGATGATAATCATCTGTATAAGAATTACACGATGCAACAGTTGATAGATACGCTTGATATCATCGAACTCTATCAGCAACCCGGAAAAGCACGCCATCTGTCAGAAATCACTGAAAAGCAGTTGAAGCTGTACGCTGCTCTAGGGGGCAAAGCTCCGAGCTAGATATAAATTTTCGGGAGTTCAGGATATTAAGAAAATCGCAAAGGTGTAGATATGTTTAAATACAAAAAGGTGTCAAAAAGAGAGTTGAGCTTCTTGAAAGTCGTTTAGTTTAAGCAGAAATTCTATCCGAGAAAATGGGCAAAGTACGAAGAAGCCACAACCGAAACCATCAGACTTATGCCTGATGAGTATCGCCTAAAGGAGGAAAATGATGCAGGAAGAAGAAATATGGGAATTGACATTACCGGAATATTTGAAGAGCGATATAGATGTGTTTGTGCAGGGGGAAAAAGAGAAATCCTCTTTGATGGATTGCTATTGGGGGGAATTATATGGCTCCATTAATATGGCACTGTACGATTGCGAAATATCGGATGAAGAGGCAAAATATTTGAGAAAAAAATATTTGGGATTGGAAGTATAATAGGATGCAAATGGATTTTACCGCATGTCAAGAGAATAAGCTCTATATGTATGGAGGGGGAAATGGAAAGAAGATTGGCATTACTTATGACGGAGCAGTGTATATGCTCAAATTCCCCCCTGCAGCGAGGAATAAGACCGAATTGTCATATACAAATAGCTGTATCAGCGAGTATATATCATGCCACATCTTCTCGAGTGTGGGGATAGACACACAACAAACCTTACTGGGAACGTATAGAGGTAAAGTGGTGGTGGCTTGCAAAGATTTTACAGAAGGAGGCTATGAATTAAGGGATTTTGCTTCCCTAAAAAATACAGTGATTAGTAGTTCAGAGGAGGGTTATGGAACTGAACTGGTGGACATTCTGGAAACGATCCACCAGCAGAGCTTACTACCACCGGAAGAATTAGAAAACGCTTTTTGGGAGATGTTTCTCATGGATGCTTTTTTAGGAAACTTTGACCGTCATAATGGAAATTGGGGATTTTTGGTAAACAAGGAACTGGGAACGGTAAGAATCGCCCCGATCTATGACTGTGGTTCATGTTTGTATCCACAACTTAGTGAAGCCGGTATGAAACAGGTTCTTTCCTCGGAGAAGGAGCTGGAAAACAGAATGTATGTGTTTCCAAATGCGGCGATCAAAGAGGGGAATAAAAAAATTAATTATTTTGAATTTTTATCTTTGACAAAGAATCGTGTTTGTATTGCCGCATTAAAGAGAATAATTGATAGAATTGATATGGGAAAGATAGGTTCGATCATTGAGCATACACCATATATTTCCGAGCTGCAAAAGAGGTTTTATTTTACGGTCCTAAGCCTGAGGAAATATTTGATTTTAGAGCAAGCAATGGAAGGAAGGGGAGAGAAGGGTCAGAATATAGCGAAAAGAAATTTACGAACAGAACTGGACCGGATTGATGGCGAGAGACGAGAAAAATGGAAATTCTGAAATTTAAAAATTCACTCCCCCTCTCCACTCTCGCTGTCCCAAGCCTTTGGAAGTAGACCTGCCCTTGCCCGCTCTTTAAAAGACCTGTCTGTCCTGCCAAAACTTTCTGAAATTCAGAATCTTTTTTTGACATAGAAAAAAACCTTCTTTTTCTTGTGGATATTGCCATTATAAGGCTGTTAGAATGGTATAACTATAGGAAAAATTGCCCAAAATAGGCTGGATCTTTAAGCGATTTCACTTAAAGATGGTGCGAACTGGCTATGATAAAAAATGCTTGACAGGATTGCCGCTTCCCTGTAGAATGCGTTTCAACAACTGCAGATTGTGAAACCGTTGAAGCGGAGATAACGGTCTTGATGCCTTTACAGAGAGTCTGCGATGCTGAGAAGCAGGCAAGAAACACAGGATCAAATGGACCGCGGAGGGTGCAGGGAAACGGAGACTCCGGAGTATTCTGCAACGCGTTGGGATGCGTCAGTTCCCGGGGATATGTTGGTATCCTGCAAAGCGGCATCGCGCATGGCTTATACAAAGCTTCGCCTGCGATGAAACAAGGTGGCACCGCGGATAATGCATTTATTCGTCCTTGGCAAAGAACATTTTCTTTGCTGAGGACTTTTTTGCGTGAGTGGACTCGTGGCAGAGAGGAGAGATTTTTTACATCCCTCTTTACTGGAAAGCCGCAGGAAACGGCAGGGGAGGTGGCAGAGAAAGGCACAGGCACATCCCGTGAAACGGCGGGAGAAATCGCATCCTGCAACAGGGCGGGAGTAACGAAGGAGGAACAACAATGGAACAGTACAAAGTGGATTTTACGACTTATTTCAAGAACTACCCGGATGAAAACGGTTATTTCGGAAAATATGGCGGCGCCTATATTCCGGAGGAATTAAAGAAGGCGATGGAGGAAATCAATCAGGCGTATCAGACGATTTCAAAGTCCAGGAGGTTTATTGCGGAACTCCGGAGGATCAGGAAAGAGTTTCAGGGCAGGCCGACGCCGATTTCCCATTTGGAGAGGCTCTCCAATCAGATCGGGACGGGTGCGCAGCTCTACGTGAAGCGGGAGGATTTGAATCATACCGGCGCCCATAAATTAAACCATTGCATGGGAGAGGCGCTGTTAGCAAAGTACATGGGGAAAAAGAAGGTGATTGCGGAGACGGGCGCAGGACAGCATGGGGTGGCACTGGCTACGGCAGCAGCTTATTTCGGGCTGGAATGTGACATCTATATGGGAGCCGTGGATATTCAGAAGCAGGCGCCCAACGTCGCCAGAATGAAGATTTAGGGGCGAGGGTGATCGAGGTGAAGGAAGGGCTTGCCACCCTGAAGGAAGCGGTGGATGCCGCCTTTGCTGCGTATTTGAAGGAGTACAGGGATGCCATTTACTGCATCGGTTCTGTGGTCGGGCCGCATCCCTTCCCGATGATGGTGCGCGATTTTCAGAGTGTGGTCGGGATCGAAGCCAGAGAGCAGTTTCTGGAAATGACGGGGGAGTTACCGGATGCAGTCGTTGCCTGTGTGGGCGGAGGGTCGAATGCCATGGGACTGTTTTCCGGCTTCCTGCAGGATCCGGTGACGCTGTACGGCATAGAGCCGCTTGGAAGAGGAAGGAAGCTCGGAGATCATGCGGCAAGTCTCACCTACGGAGAAGAGGGCATTATGCACGGTTTTAACAGCCTGATGTTAAAAGATGAAAATGGAGATCCGGCGCCGGTGTATTCTGTTGCGAGCGGTCTGGATTATCCTTCCTCCGGTCCGGAGCACGCTTTTTTGCACGACATCGGAAGGGTGCAGTACGATACGGTAAACGACGAAGAAACCATTGATGCGTTTTTTACCCTTTCCCGCATGGAGGGAATCATACCGGCGATTGAGAGCTCTCATGCGATCGCTTACGGAATGAAGCTTGCAGGAACCATGCATCGGGGCGCGATCCTGATGAATCTTTCCGGAAGGGGAGATAAGGATATGGATTATATTTTGGAAAGTTTGGGGTTCGAGAGTAAAGAATCCAATTCCTATTCCGTTCGCCTTTGTTTCGATCTTTCTTTTTACAGCTTCTGTTTTTACGGCTTCCTCGAAATGTGCTATGATAGTGCATACTGACGAAGTGTAATATGGACAGAAAGACGAGGAAAGAGATGCCGATTAAGGTCAATAATTTTATGGGGAGTTTCGGCTGGTATATGCGCAAACACTTCCCGCTATTGGCAAGCAATGCCTATTTGAAGTTGCAGTTTATGAAGAGGGGCAAGACCCAGAGAGCCTATACGGAGTGGTTTTTAAATCGGAGTGAAGTTCCGATGCCGAATGTGGTCAACATCGAAACCGTGAACCGGTGCAATTCCACCTGTGCTTTTTGTACGGCGAACAAGAATGCGGAGAAGCGCCCTTTTTTAAAAATGGAAGAGGATCTGTATTATTCCATTATCGACCAGCTGGCGGACTGGGGCTACAAGGGGCATCTGACCTTATATGGAAACAACGAGCCGTGGCTGGATCCGAGGATCGTGGAATTTCACGAATATGCGAGGAAGAAGCTGCCAGAAAGTTTCATCTTCATGTCGACGAACGGGTTAACGCTAACGGTAGACAAGGTGAAGCAGATTCAGCCTTACATCAACCAGCTTATTATCAACAATTATAGTCTGGAGATGAAGCTGCACAAGAATCTGCAGGAAATCCATGACTATGTAAAGGCGCATGAGGAAGAATTCAAGGATCTGGAAATCCTGGTGCAGATGCGGTACCTGCAGGAGGTCTTAACCAACCGTGCAGGTTCCGCGCCGAATAAGCAGGCGACGGAAAAGGTCGTGAAGGAGACCTGCCTCCTGCCGTTTACCGATATGTGGATCATGCCGAACGGTAAAATGGGACTCTGTTGTTGTGATAACTTTGAGGTGACGGATTTCGGCGATTTGCATGAGATGTCGTTAAAAGAAGCCTGGGAGAGTGAGAAATTCATGGAAGCCAGGCGTCTCATCGCTTCCGGAAGACAGAATTATCCTTTCTGCAAGCACTGTGATTTTATTGATGCCGGTTTTCGGATGAAGATTGTGGAGGCAGTGCTTGCCGGGAATGAAGAAGCGGCACACAGGGCAGGCGGAGAAGAGCGGGGCCTATGAGCGAAGAGACATCTTATCCAACGAGGGTGGAGTCCGGATCTGTCGGTGCCACTCAGAAAGAGCCTGACGCAGTTGATGCTGCAAAGAAAGTGCCTGACGCGGTTGATGGGGCAAAGAAAGTGTCGGGACCGGTCGGCCCCGCAAAGAAACCGCCCTTTCCGGTCTGCCCGGTGCTGGGGGTTCCGGTGGCGATCACCAGCATTCGGGAAGTGATTACGGAGCTCACGAGTCACCTGGAGGAATACCGCGGGGGCTATGTCTGCGTCTCCAATGTGCATACCACCGTCATGGCCTATGACGACCCGGCCTATCTGCGTGCCCACAGAGAGGCGATGATGGCGCTTCCGGACGGAAAGCCCCTTGTTTTTGTGTGTAGAAAAAAAGGCTTTTCAGGTGCCAGGCGCGTTGCAGGGCCGGATCTTCTTCCGGCGCTTTTGCGCTATTCGGAGGGAAAAGGGTTTCGCCATTTCTTTTACGGGAGTACGGAGGAAACCCTGCATCAGTTGGAAAAGAATCTGCGGCGCAAATATCCGAAGCTGCAGATTGCAGGGATGTACTCTCCGCCCTTTCGTCCCATGACGGAGGAAGAGGACGAAGAAGCCGTCCGTATGATCAATGCGTCCAGACCGGATTTTATCTGGGTGGGTCTCGGGGCGCCGAAGCAGGAGCGGTGGATGTATGAGCACGCAGGGAGGGTATCCGGCATCATGTTCGGGGTCGGTGCCGCCTTTGATTTTCAGGCGGGGACATCCAGACGGGCGCCGAAGTGGATGCAGGAATGCTACCTGGAGTGGCTCTTTCGACTGTTGCAGGATCCGAAGCGCCTGATGCACCGCTATTTTACGACGAATGTGCGTTTTGTGCTGTTGAATTTGAAACACGGACTGCGATGATGCGGCAGGAAGAGGCAAGTCGGGGCAGGGTTTCGTATGTGTTTGGCGTGTGCTGCGTCCTTCTTTTTTTGTGTGCGACGGCTCTTTTTTATGCCATCGAAGGAGAGAAGGCGCAGATCGCCGTTCATGACAATCTGGACCTTTTTGTTCCGCAGTACAAAATCCTGAAGGAGAGCGGCACTTTTTTTGCCGGTCATGCGACCGTTCCCTTCCTGGGCGGGATCGATCGCGATTACCTGCCTTCCGAATACCAGATGCCGGCGCCGCTGTATCTGCTTTTTCCGGCTTTTACCGCTTATGTGCTTTCCTATCTTCTGAAGGTTTTGATCGCCGTTCTGTCGGGATATTTTTTGGCAAAAGAATGCTTTGGCAGTGAGAAGTTTTTGCGGATCAGGGGGCGGGTTCTTCTCTGCGCTCTGGGATACGGCGTTTTGAATCTCTTCCCCAATTTTGGCATTGCCTTTGCCTCCCTGCCGTTTCTGCTCTATCTGCTTTTGCGGATCTATCGCAGGCCGTCTGTAAGGGATTATATCCTTCTGTTTTGCTATCCGACGGTCTCTTATTTTTCTTATTTCGGGTTCTTTCTCCTTACATATTTGTTTGTAGCTATCCTGGTTCTCTGGGTGCGCAGTGCTCTGCGAGGGGAACGACCGGCGTCTCTCTTAGACCGGAGAAGAGGCTCTGAGCAAAAGAAGAAGGGAATCTTTGCTTCTCTTTCTCTGCCGCTGCTCCTTGCCCTTCCCGTTCTTGTCTGCGGCTATGTCTGCGTGGAGTACCGCCTGTTTCGACTGATGCTGTTTTCCCATACGGTTTCCATCAGGAGCACCATGCAGGAAGCAGCGCTGACATTACCTGCCTGTTGGAGGGAGGCGGTGGATGTGTTTCGAAACGGCATGATGCATGTGGACGACAGGCATCTATTCTTTGTAATGCCTCTTTGCCTCTGCTATCTCCTCTATGTCAATCTGGTCAATCTCCGCTCTCTGAGAAAGAGAAGAAAGCAAAAAGAGGGAACCATGGGGCGGGCGGTGTCAGTCTCCCTTTCGTGAACCTCTGCTTTTTTTTGCTGATTCTGAATTCGCTCATTTACGGCCTGTACGACAATGCCCCGGTGCGGGACGGCTTTTTTGCCCTGCTTACGCCGTTACAGGGATTTCAGTTTAACCGGACGATTTTCCTGAATCCGTTCCTCTGGTATCTGCTGTTTGGCTGCATCGTTTGTGACGACCATCTGTGGGAAAAAAAGAGGTGGATCCTGCACCTGCTTCCGTTTCTTGCCATGGCATCGGTGCTTCTGGGGAATACGGGATATAATGATCTCTATCATTCCGCCTATAGCGCCTACTACCGGCTGCGGCATGAAGGGCGCAGTCCGGATGAGATGAGCTTTGGCGAATTCTATTCTGCGCCGGTATTTGACAAGATCAAAAAGGAACTTTCCTATCAACCGGGTGAATATGCGGTTGCCTACGGGATGTATCCGGCGGTATTGGAATATAACGGCATTGCAACGGTGGACGGCTATCTGGGGTATTACCCCCAGGCCTATAAGGAAAAATTTCGGCGTGTCATTGCACCGGCGCTTGACCGGGTGGAGTCGTCCAGGCAGTATTTTGACGGGTGGGGCGCCCGCTGTTATCTGGTGTCCGGCACGGATTCGGTGCTACAGATGAACCGGAAATCCCTGCCCGGGACTTACTGATCGGAATTTGTATATCGATCCGAAGGCGCTTCGTGCCCTGCATTGCAAATATCTTTTTTCCCGCATTCCGCTTGCCAATGCGCAGGAGTTAGGACTTACATTATTGATCGCACAGGAGGGGAGAGAGCAGGCCTACCCGGTCTATGTGTACGGATGGAAGCTTTGAAAGGCATTTCAAAAATGCCACAGATGGAATAAGGGCTTTGGAGGCATTTCAAAAATGCCGCAGATGGGATAAGATAGAAGGAATTGCAAACGGAACTCTTATCACGGGGCGGATTCGTGAAGTGCAAATGAGGCAGGACAGTAGAGAGCAATACAGGAAGCAGGAGTGAAAATGACATGAACCAGAACGGGATTGATCCAAAGAAAACATATTTGGTCACAGGGGCCGCGGGCTTTATCGGATTTTACCTGACCAAACGGCTGTTGGAAGCAGGTGCTGAGGTCTGTGGCATCGATGAGATGAATGATTATTACGATGTCTCTCTCAAGGAGGAGAGGCTGCGGATCCTGCAAGAAACCGGTGGAGGGGAGAACTGTGGAACCTTCGATTTTGTGAGGGGCGATATTGCGGATCGGGAAACGCTTCTCAAACTGTTTGAAGAGAAGAAACCGCAGATCGTAGTGAACCTGGCGGCGCAGGCGGGGGTACGTTATTCGATCGATCACCCGGATTCCTATATTCACTCGAACCTGATCGGATTTTACGAGATTTTGGAAGCTTGCAGGCATCATCCGGTGGAGCACCTGCTTTTTGCCTCCTCTTCCTCTGTATACGGGGGAAATACCAAGGTGCCTTTTTCTACGGAAGATCAGGTGGATGAGCCGGTTTCGCTTTATGCGGCGACCAAGAAGTCGGATGAGCTGCTGGCACATGCCTATAGCAAGCTTTATGGGATTCCGGTGACGGGGCTGCGTTTCTTCACGGTCTACGGCCCGATGGGCAGACCTGATATGGCTTATTTTTCTTTTACGGAAAAAATCAAAAAGGGAGAGACGATCCGGATTTTCAATCACGGGGATATGAGAAGAGACTTTACTTATATCGATGACATCGTGACCGGCATCTGTGCGATGTTAACACATCCGCCGCTTCCAAGCGCCAAGGGCGTTTGCTACAAGATTTACAATATTGGAAACAACCATCCCGAGAAACTGATGGATTTCGTGAAGGACCTGGAGGAGGCGCTGGGAAGAGAAGCCAAAAAGGAATTTCTTCCGATGCAGCCGGGGGATGTCTATCAAACCTACGCCGATACGAGCGAACTGGAAAAAGACTTCGGGTTTAAGCCGGACACTTCCCTGAAAGAAGGGCTTTCGCGTTTTGTAAGCTGGTATAAGTCATATTACGGCTGGGAGGAATAGGAGGAAGGGAACGCCCATGGATAAGGTCGCTGTCTTAATTCCTTGTTATAACGAGGAAAAAACGATTGAAAAGGTGGTACGGGATGCGAAGGCTGCGCTTCCCGAAGCAACCGTCTATGTATACAACAACAATTCGACGGATCGTACGCAACTCTTAGCGACGGGCGCAGGGGCGATCGTGCGAAATGAATATATGCAGGGAAAGGGAAATGTCATCCGCAGGATGTTTCGTGAGATCGATGCGCAGTGCTATGTAATGGTGGACGGGGATGATACCTATCCGATGGAGTCCGCCAGGAAGATGGTGGATCTGGTTCTGCATCACAATGCGGATATGGTGGTGGGAGACCGGCTGTCTTCGACCTATTTCACGGAGAACAAAGACCCTTTCATAATTTTGGAAACAGCCTGGTGCGCGGCGCAATCAACCGCCTCTTCCAGTGCAATATCCGGGATATCATGACCGGTTACAGAGCCTTTTCCTATGAATTTGTCAAAACATTTCCGGTCTTGTCCAAGGGGTTTGAGATTGAGACGGAGATGACGATTCATGCGGTCTCCAATAATATGGCAATCGACAATGTCATTATCGAATACAGGGATCGTCCGGAGGGGTCCTCCTCTAAATTGAATACGTACCGGGACGGATTCCGTGTGATTCGCACGATGATCAAGCTGTATCGGGATTACCGACCGATGGGATTCTTTACGCTCCTTGGCGGGGCGCTTGCAGCGGCGTCAATCTTTTTCATGGTGCCGGTTTTAATGGAGTATTGGCGCACCGGGAAGGTGCTGCGCTTCCCGACACTGATCGTCTGCTGTTTTACCATGGTGGCGGCCGTTCAGTCCTTTTTTGCCGGAATGATGCTCACCAATATGGCGTTGACGGCAAGAAGGAATTTTGAATTCCGCTTGAATGACCTGCATGCAGAGAAGGTGTTTCAGATCAGTAAAGGACAGAAGGAAGAAAGGTAAGGCCAGAGGAAAAAGAGGTATGGGCTGGCGATAGGAGAAATCAAAGACCGGCGGGAACGAGACGAAGTTCCTGCCGGTCTGCTTATGGGGGGGATCAGTGGAAATTGCCGATATCCAGTACGCCGTCAGGATCTTGCGGGGTGACGCCCCTGTCCTTATTAATCAGTCTGGCGAGGGCGTGAGAGACGGTGATGCGTCCGCGGTTGGTAAAGTGTACGCCGTCCTTCATCAGATAATCGTCGGTTGTATATTGATTCAGATTGAATTCATGTCCGAAATAGCAGTCCAGGAACAGCGCATCCTTGTCCCGAGCGGCGTTTTGTGCCATCTGCGCATATTGCGAAAGGGTTCCCACGCCCTTGGAAACAATATTGCCGTCGCCGATGTAAGCGCCCTTGGCATTGAAGAAGAGCGCATAGCCGGGGCCGCAGACCACGAATTTTGCCTTGGGAGAGGCGTCTGTTAACGTGGAGATACCGCTGGTTAAGGCTCCGAAGTAGGTGGCGGGGTTCTGTGTCCATTTCTGGTCGGAGAGATCTCTTCCCAGCTGATAATCGTTGTATCCGTATTCAATAATATAATAGTCGACTTTAGACGGTACGACCTGGGAAAAGGAGTCGTAGGCGGTGTAGCCCTTTAACACATCGGAGGAAGCGCGTCCGGCGATGGCATTGGCAACCGAGACAAAGTTATTATTGGTCATCTGGGAGGGCAGCTGTCTGTTGGAAGTCCTGCCGGTCGTGGCGGGGGTACCAGGGCTTCCGAGGTTGACAAAGCTGTCCGCATTCAGTAGGCCGGAGGTGAGGTCGGGAATCGACGTATGGTCGTCTCTTCCGTTGTTGAACTGCGAGTCTCCGATGAAGACGAGGTCAAAGGTGGTATCCGGTTCGGAGGAAGCATGGTTGGCGCTTCCTGTATTTTCAGCATTGGCAGAGGGGGACGCCGAAGCATTCGCCTGTGCGTCCTGTGCGGTGGAGGAACTGCCGGTACCTCCGGAGACCTGCGCCTGCGAAGAGGCGGAACTGCCTGTGCTTACAGAAGACTGTGCCTGTGAGGACGCATCCGCACTTCCGTCCGCCTGCTTGTGGAGGGAGCAGCCGCCAAGGAAGGAACTCAGCGTCAAGCTAAACGCCAGACAGGCAAGGGTGGATAAATATTTCTTTTGTAACATCTAAAACCTCCTATGGTGTAAAACAGTTTTTTGCGTAGTGTGACCATTATAACATGCCTTGCAAGCGGCAACCGTTTTCGCACGGGCTTTCAACCGCCCGCTTTCACGGCATAGGCGCCGAAACGTGGCGATTGTCTTTACGGCGGGCATTCGCTCTTCCGGATCTTTTCAGTACGGGCAAAATACGCTACAATAGGGTAACTGTTTCGAGAAGTGGGGATTCCTTTCTTCCGGGCTCCTGTCCGGATCAGGGGGATCGATTTCAATAAACACAGCAGGAGATTTTTTTTATGAAAAAAAGAGCACTCATCATCGGCGCGGGTCCCGCAGGACTGACAGCAGCCTATGAACTACTGACAAAGAGCGATGCCTATGAGGTGGTCGTTTTTGAAGAGAGTACCCAGTTTGGCGGTATTTCCAAAACGGTGAATTACAAGGGGAACCGGATGGATATGGGCGGACACCGTTTCTTTTCCAAGATGCCGGAAGTCAATGCCTGGTGGCAGAAGATGTTACCGACGCAGGGAGCGCCTGCCGCAGACGATCTGGTTTTAAACCGGAAGGTGAATCTGAAAGAGGGAGGACCGGACCCGCAGAAGGAAGACCGGGTCATGCTCAACAGAGAGCGCGTTTCCCGCATCTTTTTTAACCGCAAATTTTATGATTATCCGATCTCGCTGAAACCGGAAACGTTTCGGAATTTCGGCGTATGGACCACGCTGGAGGTAGGATGCAGCTACCTCGCCTCATTGGTTCACAAGAGAGAAGAGAAGTCTCTGGAAGACTTTTATATCAACCGCTTCGGGCGGAAATTGTATTCCATGTTCTTTGAGTATTATACTGAGAATCTCTGGGGGAGGCATCCGTCCGAAATTGACCCGTCCTGGGGAGCGCAGCGCACGAAGGGGGTTTCCATCGGCGCAGTGTTAAAGGATGCGCTGGAGAAAATCTTCCACGTCAAGAACCGGAAGGTGGAAACCTCTCTGATAGAGGAATTTTCGTATCCGAAACTGGGGCCGGGCGAGCTCTGGGAAGTGACGGCCAAAGAGGTGGAGAAGTTAGGCGGCAGAATTCTGACCTCGGCACGTGTGGTGAAGATTCACAAAGACGGGCAGAATCATATAAACGGACTCACTATTTGCAGGACGGGAAGGAAGTGCAGATGGAGGGAGACCTGGTGATTTCCTCCATGCCGCTAAAGGATCTGGTGGGCGGGATGAATGAGGTGCCGCAGGAAGTCGCACAGATTGCCGCCGGCCTTCCTTACCGTGATTATATGACGCTTGGCGTGCTGATTCCGCACCTGAATCTGGAGAACAAGACGGGACGCAAAACCATTGGAAACATTGTGCCGGATAATTGGGTGTATGTGCAGGATCGCACGGTCAAAATGGGACGTTTTCAGATTTACAACAACTGGTCCCCTTATCTGGTCAAGGATCTGTCCCACACAGTGTGGATGGGACTGGAATATTTCTGCAACGAAGGAGATCGGATGTGGACGATGGAGGATGCCGATTTCGCAAGGCGTGCCATCAGAGAGATGGTGACTCTGAAGCTGATTGACGATCCTTCTCAGGTCCTGGACTACCATGTGGAGCGCGTCAAGAAGGCTTATCCGGCTTACTTCGACACCTATGAGCAGATTGACACCTTGGTGAAGTACCTGAATACCATTGATAATCTTTACTGTGTCGGCAGAAACGGGCAGCATCGTTATAACAATATCGACCATTCAATGGGAACTTCCTTTGAAGCGGTCAAAAACATCCTATCCGGCCGGACGGACAAGTCCAATATCTGGAATGTCAATACGGAACAGGAATACCACGAGAGTACGAACCAGGAAAATGAGGTGGAAGTCGATTGATCTTTTTGCGGGTGCTGATCCTTCTCCTCTTGCTGGTGTTATGTCCGTTTTTGATCGGCATGCTGTCCTTCCGTTTTTTACCGAGGAACAGGCAGTCGGTGGCGCTCACCTTTGTAACAGGGCAGTTGCTCTCTTTTGCACTGTTTGAGGTGATTGCCGTTCCCTGCATGCTCTTGAACCGGTATGATTCCTTTGTCTTCACCTACCGGATCTACCTGGTGGGGATGGTGGTTTGCACGGCCTTCGGAGCAAGGGATCTGATCCTGCGCCTGCGCAGGGTGGGGGTATTGCAGCTGTTCCCGGGAGATCATTTTCCGGAACCGGAAGCCCTGATGGATCCCTACCGGGATATTACCGACTATAAACAGCGTTATACAAAAGAGGCCATCCTGTACTGGGTGCTGTTTTTGTTCTGCTGTTTTTTCAGCTGTATATGCTCTTTACGCAGGCCTCTTTTGACGGAGACGACGCCTATTATGTGACGGAGTCGGTGCTGGCGCAGCAAACGGGGACGATGAACCGGATCCTGCCCTACACGGGAATCTCTACGACTCTGGACATCCGGCATGCCCTGTCGGTCATCACGATGTGGACCGCCTTTCTCGGAAAAGCTTCCGGGATCCATGCGGCGATTGTGGCGCATACGGTGCTGCCGCTGTTTTTCCTGATTTTTACCGATCTGGTGCTGATGGAGAGCGGCAGAATCCTTGTGAGGGGAAGACAGAATGATCTGCCAGTTTTCATGGTCTTTCTGGCGCTGCTGCAAATGTTCGGCAACAACTCCATCTACACGCCGGAAACCTTTCTGATGACCAGAACCTGGCAGGGGAAGAGCGTCATGGCAAATGCTGTGGTGGCGCTGACGGTATATGTTTTTCTGATGCTTTTGGAAAACACGATTCGACTTCAGAGGCTGACGGAAAGGCGAAGGAAGGATAAGAATAGCAAGAGAGAGCGGTATGCGCCCTTTATCCTGTTAACCCTAGTGAATCTGCTGGCGCAGATCTCCACCTCCATGGGAGTGGTGCTGTTGACGGGGCTCATCATGCTGCTCTCCTTTTTCTTTCTGCTTTATACCAAAAAGATCCGCTCGGTGATTCCGGCTTTTCTTTGCTGTCTGCCGAATGTGTTTTACATCCTGCTTTATTTGTTTTACCGGGGAGCATAGGATATGTACGGAATTTTCAGAGAGTGCGTCGTCATCTTACAACAATACGGAGGGGGAGGCTTCTACCTCCTTCTTTATCTGACTGCCCTGGGATTTTTGTTTGTGCGCGAGCGCAGAAGGCACATCCGGATCGTGCTGGTGGTTGTTCCCCTGATTCTGCTTGCGTGTTTTCTGATTCCGGTGACGAGAATCGTCTTTGTCGCCGCTTTTGACGAGGGGGACACCTATTATAGGATTCTCTGGCTGATCCCGATGGGCATGACCATCGCCTACGCAGGGGTACGGGCACTTTCCTATTGTAAAAAAAGACTGTTTTGCTTTTTGCTTATGGTGTCCGCCATCCTGCTGTGTGGAAAATATGTCTATCGTAAGGACAATCCCTATATCAGCAGGGCGCAGAATGCGTATCACCTGCCGCAGGTTGTGATTGAGCTGGCGGATGCGATCCGGAAGGATCAGGCAGCCGATCTCGCGCCGTCTGCGGACAGGCAGCAGGGTTCTGTTCCGGGGCAAACGGAAGGGAAAAAAGAAGAGGGAAACACGCAGGAGATGCCTGCCAGGGTGAGGGCGGCCTTCCCTTCGGAGCTGGTTTATTTTGTCAGGCAGTACGATACGAATATCCTTCTTCCGTTTGGGAGGGATATGGTAGAGGCCAGGTGGGGGTACTATGATCCGGTGCATGAGGAAATGGAGAGACAAGATGGCATTGTCATGCGGAAGTTAAACCAGGTGCTTAGAAAGGAAGACTGTACCTATCTGGTTTTAAATAATACAAAGAAAATCGACGCATCACCGGAGGACTACGGATATCTCAAAATCGGCACCTTCGGAGATTATACGCTCTACCGGGATACAGGGGCGCTAAAACAACTGCACCCTGCACCGTAGGAAGATTTCCGGAAGCAGCCGGAATGGTGTGCAAAAGGACTGAACCCGGGCGCCGGAAAGACCTTTGGTTGCGTTTGTGCAAGTGGAAGATCAACGGGAGTACAGGTCTCTATGAAGAGAATAGAAAAAGATTCGTATGCAAGAGAACGGGGAAGCGGAAGTAGAGGAGGAGATCGGAATCACAGAAAACGGAAGAGAACGAGACGGAGAGGGGGGAATCTTTTTGTGATTCACCTTGTGCTCCTAAGCCTGATCGGCGTGATCGTTTTGTTTATTCTGGTGAGGACTTATCTGTGGAATCAAAAGCAGTCCGTGGAAGTGACAGAAGATACCAAGGGCGATTATGAGGTAGAGGTCGAAGATCTTCTTTTCCTCGGGCAGAGAGATCTGAAGAAGAACCCGTATCGAACGATTCTTTGTCTGGGAAACGATCCCTTCTCGGATGAAAGGGGAGAGGGAGGACTGGCGGATCGCATTGCGAAAAAGACTGGCGCAAAGGTTTACAATGCGGCCTTTCCGGGAAGCCGTGTGGCAGCCAAGAGTGCGGGATACAGCGGGAACGATCCGATTGACCTCTTCGGTTTTTTGTATGTCACCAGTTATTTGAAGGCGGGAAATCTGGGAGTCCTTGCCGATAACCTCTCCTCTTTTCAGGATGAGAGATATGCACAGGCACTGCAGGTATTGCAGGACGGAGCGTTCGGCGAGCCGGACCTCATTGCGATTATGTATGACGGAACCGACTATCTGACCGGTGCGCCGCCCTTTGCCAATCAGAACGATTCCGATCCGGTGACTTTTGCCGGCGCTTTGAACCTGGGTCTCTCGGCGCTAAAGGAAAAATGGCCGAAGGCGACGATTGTCGTCCTTTCGATGCCGTACTGTCTGAGCAGGAATGCAGATGGAACCTACGGAGACGGGGATACGGAGAATCTCGGAAACGGGAAGCTTCCGGTATACTGGACCAAGGAACATGATGTTTGCGAGATGCAAGGCGTTAGTTTTATCGACAATTATTACGGCCTGATTTCCTATGACAATTACAAGGAATACCTCACTGATCATATTCATCTGAAGGATGAGGCGCGAGAAAAAATCGCTTCCCACTTCGCATCTGCCATCCTGGGAGAAAAGGAGACGGCACAATGAAGGATAGGAAAGGAATATTCGAAAAAGCTTCATGGATCAAGATCCTTTTGCTGCAGCTGGTGGTCGGCATTTACAGCGTGAATACGGTGATCGCCAAACTGGTATCGGGGCAGAAGGTTTTCTCCCCTGCCTTTATCGGACTCCTGTTTTTAGAAGTCTGTGTGCTGGGTGTCTATGCGCTGCTCTGGCAGCAGCTCATTAAACACTTTGAGCTCTCCGTTGCTTATGCCAATAAGGCAATGGGGCTGATCTGGTCCCTCATTTGGAGCATCGTTCTCTTTCATGAGGGTGTGAGGTGGAACCAGCTTCTTGGGATCGTGCTCGTGATGATCGGTATTATCTGTATGAATGGAGACGAGAAAACAACAGAGAAGGAGAGTGTAAGCGCATGAATCCTTATTTTCTAGTGATGCTTGTTTCCGAGCTCTTAGCCTCTACTTCGCAAATTCTTCTGAAAAAGAGCGCCATGAAGGCGCATAAAGATTTTTTTTCGGAATATCTGAACCGCTTCGTGATCAGCGGGTATCTGATGCTGGGAATTTCCATGCTGATTACGATCTTTGCTTATAAGGTGCTGAACTATATGCAGGTCATTGTCCTGGAACCGATCAGTTATATTCTGGTTATGTTCCTGTCCAGACTAACCTTTCAGGAAAAGATTACCGGTAGAAAGTGTCTGGGGATGCTCTGCATCATTGCCGGTATCGTAGTCTTTAATGTTTGATGGTTTGACTGTCACAGTATTGTAACAACTTGCAATAACCGGGTAAAAATGTTAGAGTTGATACGAGTGTCAGAAATAGAAAATACAGAACCCGTATCGGTTTTTCAACGATAGAGAAGGGATGCAGGGGGATAGCGAAGGAATGAAGAATCGTAAGAATGGAACCGGAAAAGTCAATTTTGATGACTTCCTATTAGATGACAGCTTTGAGGATGTCGCTCGCGCAGCAAAGAAGAGAGCGGGAGCGGATGTCCGGAGCAGACGGGCAGAAAGTCTGCGTATGGCGAACGAGGCTCGTACGAGGGCGGCGGGGTTACACGAGGCAAACGAAACCCGCACGAGGGAGGAAGGTCTGCGTGCGGCAAACGAAACCCGTACGAGGGCGGAAAGAGGAAGGACGAGAAGACGCGCGGTCAGAAAAAGAGGCATGGGGGCGCTTGGCAAAATCATCATCGCTACAGGCTTGGTGGTAGTGACAGCGGGGGCTTCCGTGTTTGCAGTTTATGCTTCTGCGAAGTCCAAAGAAAGGGCGGTTTCCGCTTTTTCCGGCATCGGATCGCAGTTAGATGATGTGAGGGTAATCGGCGAGAGCGGCCTTGTGGCGATTGGAGACGCACAGACCGCGAAACGTGCAGCGGCAGAAGAAGCGCAAAGGGCAAGTCAGGAAGCTTCGGCAGCGGCATCCGCTTCGGCGGCGGCATCTGCTTCGGCAGCAAATGCAGAGACGGCGTCAGATGCCGCGTCTTCTGCTTCTTCTTCGCAGGCAGACAACAAAAATAGAAGCATCAATATCACCTGTGTGGTGATGACGATCAAGTCGGATCTGAAGATCAAGTTTGTAAATGGAAGAAGACTGGTGACGGGAGTCCCTTTCCGCGTCTCCGTGCTGGGACCGGATGGCAGCACCAAAGAGTATACAGACGACGATCAGGACGGGATCATCTACCTGGCCAAGGCGCCTGCGGGATCCTATGTGGTCACACAGCTTCCGATTGAGGGAGACAAGTACGCGAATTATCACATCGATACGGTAGCCAGAAAAGTGACTGTATCGAATCAGATCGCTTACAAAGTCGTCGATGTCAGCGATGAAATCAAGAAGGAATCCCAGGTCAACGCAGCCAAGGAGGATACCCAGAAAAAGGATATCCCGGTGGAGTCCGCGCTGAAGGATACGGTGGAGTTTGTAGAGAGCAATCATCCGGGCGGAGACGGATCCGGGTTTCAGAAAATCGACAAGTCGCAGATCAAGGATCCGATGAGCGCCCGTCTTGACATCGTTTCCGGGAAAGTTTATTATTTTTCCGGCAATGTGGGGATGTCCGCTTCCTCTTCCGATACAGGGACCAACACAGGGGCTTCGAACAGCGCATCGAGCGCATCCACGGCGTCAAGCTCTGCTTCCGGAACGGGTACTTCTTCCGGCGGAACGTCGTCTTCGGCGGCAAGCAGTTCTTCTGCGCAGCAGAAATTAAGCGAAACGAATAAGATCTCCATCGGAGCGTCCACTCTGTCTGTCGGGGTGTCCACCACACTGTCCCCGCGAACGGATCAAAACGGCAAGGAAGTGACCTGGAGCATTGATGCAGGAAAGCCCGATACGGGAGTGGTTTCCCTGTACGGAACCACGGTCACCGGTAAAAAGGCGGGAGAAGCAACCTTAAAGGCGACCTTTGCCGATGGCTCCACCAGTACCCTGCAGGTAAATGTGCAGGACGGAGAAAACGGTTCGATCACCCTGACTCCTTCTTCTCTTACGCTGTTAGTAGGTGGAAGCTCTCAAGTAAAGGCGCAGGTGAGCGGCCTCAGTTCTTCCGATGTCACTTGGACTTCTTCCGATTCCAGGGTCTGCACGGTGGATGCAAACGGGAATGTGAAGGGAGTTGGCGCAGGAAGTGCGAAGGTAACGGCAACCTCTAAGTTAAGGAGCGACAAGAGCGCTTCTGTCTCCGTGACGGTGAAGAACGGCGGAGATGTGTTAAAGGATGTGAACGGGAACATCGTCTATGTCAAAGACGGTAACAATTTCAGAGAGGCGAAGGCGGAAGATTATTCCCGCTTTACGGAGTTTTATATTAAAAATGCAAATCCCACCTCTCAAATCTATACCGGCTGGCAGACATTGGATGGTAAGACGTACTATTTTGACAAGAATGGAAACAAGGTGACCGGTTCCCAGGTGATTTTGGGTGTGAAGTATCAATTCGGTGCCGATGGCGTGTTGCAGCTCTCTTCCGGAAGCATGGGGATTGATGTTTCCAAGTGGAACCGGAATATCGACTGGAACGCAGTCAAGAATTCCGGCGTCAATTTCGCTATCATCCGCTGCGGTTACCGCGGCTCTTCCACCGGAGCGCTGATTGAGGATCCTTATTTCAGAAGAAACATTCAAGGGGCGCAAAATGCGGGCATCAAGGTGGGCGTTTATTTCTTTACACAGGCGGTCAATGATGTAGAGGCGGTCGAAGAGGCTTCCTTCGTGTACAGTCTGATTCAGGGATACAACCTTTCCTTCCCGGCCTATCTGGACGTGGAAGCCAGTGGCGGAAGAGCGGACGGCATTGATGTAGACACCAGAACGACTGTCTGCCGTACCTTCTGCCAGACGCTGGCCAGCAGGGGAGTGCGTGCCGGTATTTATGCCAATAAGACCTGGCTCACGAGCCGGATCAATACCCCTACTCTTACGGCACACAGCATCTGGCTGGCGCAATATGCGGCAGCGCCCACCTATACAAGAACCAGACATAATATGTGGCAGTATACTTCCCAAGGGCAGAATCCCCGGCATCAGCACCAGGGTAGACATGAACATTCTTCGCTAGACGGTTGCAGAGGAAGATTTTAAGAGGGAAAATTTATGAGAACTTATCTGGTTACCGGAGGCGCCGGATTTATCGGCTCCAACTACATCCTCTATATGTTTCGCAAATACGGGAAGGAGATCCGCATCATTAACGTGGATGCCCTGACCTATGCGGGGAATCCGGAAAACCTGCGGGAGGTGGAGAAGCAGGACAATTATACCTTTATCAAGGCGAATGTCTGTGACAGAGCGGCCATCGAGAAGATTTTTGCAGAGAATGAGATTGACCGTGTCGTGCATTTTGCAGCGGAATCCCATGTGGATCGGAGTATTCTCCACCCGGAGGTATTTGTCGAAACCAATGTGCTTGGAACGGCAACCATGCTGAATGCGGCAAAGAAGGCATGGGAGAGGGAGGACGGCAGTTTTCAGGAAGATAAGAAGTTTCTCCATGTGTCCACGGACGAGGTCTACGGTTCTCTTCCGGAGGACGGTGGTTATTTCTACGAAACGACGCCCTATGCACCGCACAGTCCCTACAGTGCCTCCAAGGCGGGGAGCGATCTGCTCGTAAAGGCCTATATGGATACCTATCATTTCCCGGCCAATATCACGAACTGTTCGAATAACTACGGACCTTATCAGTTTCCTGAAAAGCTGATTCCGCTGATGATCCACAATGCGCTGGAAGGAAAAAAGCTTCCGGTATACGGAGACGGCAAAAATGTAAGAGACTGGCTCTACGTGGAAGACCATGCGAAGGCCATCGACATGGTGCAGGAGAAGGGAAGGCTCTTCGAGACCTATAACATCGGCGGGCATAATGAGAAGCAGAATATCGAGATTGTGAAGACCATCATCGAGCAGTTAAAAGAGGTTCTGCCCGAAAACGATCCCCGCAGGAATCATTTAAATGAAGACCTGATCACTTATGTGGAGGACAGAAAGGGGCATGACCGCCGGTATGCCATCGCACCGGATAAGATCAAGGCGGAGATCGGTTGGGAGCCGGATACCATGTTCGCCGATGGGATCAGGAAGACAATTCGTTGGTATTTTGCCCACCCGGAGTGGATGGAGCATGTGACAAGCGGCGCCTATCAGAGTTATTATGACAGCATGTACCATCTGTAACCGTTAGGATCGTATGTACCACTTATCGCCATCAGGATTGTATGTGCCACCGATCATCATCTGGAATCAGTTCCATCGAAACGAAGGGGAAAGCGCATGAAAGGAATTATTCTTGCCGGAGGTTCCGGTACGAGACTTTATCCGTTAACCAGAGCGGTGTCCAAACAGATCATGCCGGTTTACGACAAACCGATGATCTACTATCCGCTCTCCACCTTGATGCTTGCAGGCATTCGGGAAATTCTGATCATCTCAACCCCCAGAGATTTACCGGTGTTTCGCGAGCTGTTCGGAGATGGAAGCCAGCTGGGACTTTCTTTTTCCTATGCGGTACAGGAAGAGCCCAGAGGTCTTGCAGACGCTTTTCTGATTGGAGAAGATTTTATCGGACAGGATCATGTGGCTCTGGTTCTGGGCGATAATATTTTTTACGGACAAAGCTTCTCCCGTGTGCTGGAACAGGCAGCGCAAAGAGAAGAGGGAGCGACGGTCTTCGGTTATTACGTCAGAGATCCGCGCGCTTACGGAGTGGTGGAGTTCGGAGAGGACGGGATTGCACTTTCCATCGAGGAAAAGCCACAGAACCCGAAGAGCAATTATGCGGTACCGGGTCTTTACTTCTATGATAACCGGGTCGTGGAAATTGCAAAGCAGGTCAAACCTTCCGCAAGGGGGAGAAATCGAAATTACCGCCGTCAACAATGCCTATCTGGCGGAGGGGAAACTCCGGGTAGAGAGGCTGGGAAGAGGCTTTGCCTGGCTGGATACCGGCACGCATGACGACCTTCTGGATGCAGCCGACTTCGTTTCCGCCTTTCAAAAAAGGCAGGGACTTTATATTTCCTGTATTGAAGAGATCGCCTTTAAAAAGGGCTTTATTGATCAGAAGCAGCTGTTGAAACTGGCAGAACCTCTGATGAAGACCGAGTACGGGAAATATCTATGTGAGGTTGCAGACGGACTCTGATTGGGGATCCTTGTAGTGGTATGTAAACGGAGGATTCCCGTACCCCTGAACATGCATGGAGGTACGGGACTCCGGGATGGACGAGGTGACAGGTGGATGCTCATTTGATTCGAAAGGGAATCTTTGCCGCTCTTGTTTCGGTGGCGCTCGTGTTTTTCATCGTTTTTGCTTCCAATACGGACTTTTTGCGCAGGGCAAACGCGCAGGTGAAGTCGAAGGAAATTCCGGAGGCGAAGGGAGAAGTCATTGGGCAAAAAACGCCTTATGGAGAGCAGATCGGAAATGATTTGAGAGGATTTGTCTCTGACGAATCCTTTTTTGACGAACCGGAGACGGAAGAAGAGACGGAGACAGAAGGGGACGGGAAGTCCGTGACCATGGATGCCACGGTGAACGGGCACCAGATTACGGTTCGTGTCGTGGATAACGATCATGTGCTGTTAAAGGGAACGGCTTTCTCGGTCTATTCCACCAGACTTCTGGCCCGTAAAGCGGATATGCGGGCAGAGGAACATACGGATTCGGATAAGGACGGCATCATCTCTTTCACCCTTCCGGATGACGGAACCTATTTTCTGTCTCTGAAAGAAATGAAAGGCTTCCACATGCCTGCCGATGTCTGGAAGGCGGAAATCGGGGATCCGAATGCCGGGCAGGAAGAACCGGAAGAGGAAACGGAAGAACAGGCTTCTTCGGAGAATCCTTCCGGAACAGGAGAAGGCACCGGCAGCATTGTGGCGGAAGGAGACGGGCACTAGGACAGAAAGGAAGCGTTATGGGACAGATTCAGATCGAAACGTGTGAAATTGAGGGACTTCGCGTTATCACACCGCAGGTGTTCGGGGATGCAAGAGGCTATTTTATGGAAACCTATCAGAAGGAACAGTTTGTCGCTGCCGGAATCGACATGGAATTCGTGCAGGACAACCAATCCTCATCCACAAGGGGCGTGTTGCGCGGTCTGCATTTTCAAAAACATCATCCGCAGGACAAGATCGTGCGTGTGGTGAGCGGAAAAGTCTTTGATGTGGCGGTGGACCTGCGAAAGGATTCGGAGACCTTCGGCAAATGGTTCGGCGTTCTGTTGACGGCGGAAAATAAGAAGCAGTTCTACATTCCGAAGAATTTCGCACATGGTTTTCTGGTGCTGTCGGATACGGCGGAATTTGCCTATAAATGTTCCGACTTTTATCATCCGGATGACGAGGGAGGACTGGCGTACAACGATCCGGAGATCGGGATTGACTGGCCTCTGGAAGAGGGGGTGGCATTAAACCTGTCGGAAAAAGATACCAGGTGGGGGAGTTTTGCAGAGTACAGGAGGATGAATGCTTGAGTGCAAATACAGCAGACAAGAGGCAGTGGCGCAGGAAAAAGGAAGTCAATATCTTTCTCTTTACGCTTGTCTGCGCAGTCTTTGCTCTTTTCATTGTTCTTCATCATAATGCACTTGCCGATCCGCAGACCGAGCGCCTCAAGAAGGCCTGTGCCTGTGCTCTCCTGACACTGGGGGCGGTGAGCTTTGCGCTTTCTTATGACAAGCTGATGGTGCTGCCGATCGAGTTATTCCATTCGAGGAAACTCATCTGGCGGCTGGCGGTCAATGATTTTAAAAAGAGATATGCGGGATCTTACATGGGAGTCGTGTGGGCACTGGTGCAGCCGGTGGTCACTGTTTTCATGTATTGGATGGTCTTTGATGTCATCTTCAATACAAGGGCACAGATGGTGGCGCAGGGACTGGACGTGCCTTATGTGCTCTTTCTGACCGCGGGACTGGTGCCCTGGTTTTTCTTTTCGGAAGCGCTTTCCTCGGGGACCGGGTCTTTACTGGAATACAATTATCTGGTAAAAAAAGTGGTATTTAAGATCAGCATTCTGCCTTTAATCAAGGTGATTGCCGCCCTCTTCATCCATCTGTTTTTCACCGCGATTCTATTTGGCGTTGCCATTGCCTACGGTTTTTCTCCCACTCTTTACAGTTTGCAGATTTTTTATTATATGCTCTGTGAATTCATCCTTGTTCTGGGCATTTGTTACACGACCTGTGCGGTGCAGGTATTTTTCAGAGACCTGTCTCAGATTATTTCGATTGCCCTCCAGCTTGGGCAGTGGGCGACCCCGATCCTCTGGGATATCAACCGCGTTCCGGACCGCTATAAATGGCTGATCAAACTGAATCCCATGGTCTATATCGTGAACGGCTTCCGCAGCAGCGTGTACGACAAAGAACTTTTCTTTTCCCACTTCTACTCGTCCACCTACTTTTGGATCTTTACCGTCGCTTTGTTCGGCATCGGCTCACTCATCTTCAAACGCAGCAAGGTCCACTTTGCAGACGTGCTTTAACGGGAAGGATCGATTACTTATGGAAAAAGAAATTGCAATTCGCGTCAGGAATCTTTCCAAGATGTACAAGTTGTACAGGAAGCAGTCGGACCGGTTGAAGGATGCCCTCGGGCTCTTAAAAAAAGATCGTTATACGGAAAGTATGGCGCTTTCTCATGTGGATTTGGAGATTCGGAGAGGGGAAACCGTCGGGATTATCGGCACGAACGGTAGCGGAAAATCGACCATTTTGAAGATCATCACAGGCGTCCTGACGCCCAGCGAAGGAGAAGTGGAGGTGGACGGACACATTTCCGCCCTTCTGGAGCTGGGGGCGGGCTTCAACATGGAATATAACGGGATTGACAATATTTTTTTAAACGGCATGATGATCGGCTTCTCCGAGGAGGAGATAAGGGCCAGAATGGACGATATCCTCGCTTTTGCCGATATCGGCGATTATGTGTATCAGCCGGTCAAAACCTATTCCAGCGGAATGTTTGTTCGCCTGGCGTTTGCAGTTGCCATCAGCATCGATCCGGAAATTCTGATTGTGGATGAGGCACTTTCCGTCGGAGACGTTTTTTTTTTTCAGGCCAAATGCTATCACAAATTTGAAGAATTTAAAAATGCGGGGAAAACCATTCTCTTTGTATCTCACGATCTCTCCAGTATCAGCAAATACTGTGACCGGGCCGTCCTTCTGAACAAGGGGGTGAAGCTGGGAGAGGGGGCTCCCAAGGAAATGATCGACATCTACAAACAGGTGCTGGTCGGTCTCTACCCCATCCCGGAGATGGTGAAGGAAGCGGGAAAAACAAAGACGCTTCTGGACGATGAGGAACTGAAGGAGGCGGCGAAGAAGGCGGCGGATCGGTCGCCGGAGACAGAAACGAAGGACGAGAACGTACGGAATCCCGCCATGTTGACATACGGGGATAGCAATGCACAGATCGTTGACTATTATGTCATGGATGCCTACCACAGGCGGGTGGCTTCCGTTACCAAGGGGCAACCGTTCCGGATCGGCATGAAGGTGGAATTCAAGAAGAATCTGCCGGCTCCCATTTTTGCTTTTACCATCAAAAACGTGATGGGAATCGAAATCACGGGAACCAATACCATGCTGGAAAAAGCCTTTACCGAGCCGGTCAAAAAAGGAGACAAAATCGAGGTTACTTTTGACCAGGAGATGACATTGCAGGGAGGGGAGTATCTGATCTCCTTCGGGGTAACCGGATTTGAACAAAATGATTTTGCAGTTTATCATAGACTATATGACGCATTGAATTTGAGTGTGGTTTCCGACAAGAATACGGTCGGTTACTATGATATGGAATCGAAGGTGGCTGTGAAGAGCCTTGGATGATTTCGGGAGAATGGGGAGTCTCATGCAGGAGAACGAAAGAATCGGAAGAGTTTTGCTGGATTATTCGCATTATCAGGGCAAGGATCTATACAGCGACGGCGAAGTGGAAGATGAGCTGTTGGACATTGTGCAGAATCACAGCCAATCGGAATATGGACGCATCATCGAGGAAAGAGCGACCTGGCCGATCCTGTATCATCTCTCGGAGCAGAGGGGCAATATCGTCGAGTGGATTCCGATGGATCCCAATGCCAAGGTGTTAGAAGTCGGCAGCGGTTGCGGCGCCATCACCGGCACCCTGTCCGCCAAGGCCAGAGAGGTGGACTGTGTAGATCTGTCCAAAAAGCGCAGTCTGGTCAATGCTTACCGAAACAAAAACTGTGAAAATGTGACGATTCACGTGGGAAATTTCCGGGACATCGAGCCTTCGCTTCCCAGAGACTACCAGTATATCTTCCTCATCGGGGTCTTTGAATATGGGCAGGCCTATATCGGGACGGACCATCCCTATGAGAATTTTTTGCACATGCTGCAAAAGCATCTGGCTCCCGGCGGGCGGATCGTCATTGCCATTGAGAACAGACTGGGACTCAAATATTTTGCCGGTTGCAAAGAAGATCATCTGGGCAGCTGGTTTTCCGGTATTGAAGGCTATGAGGGGACGGATGTCGCCAGAACCTTCTCCAGGGATGCGCTCATAAAAATCATGAAAAACTGTGGGGTGGATGAATACCACTTCTATTATCCCTATCCGGATTACAAATTCATGAGCGTGATGCATTCGGATCTTTATTATCCAAGACCCGGTGAATTTCGGGATAATGTCTTCAATTTTGACCGGGACAGGCTGGTGCTTTTTAATGAAAAACACGCCTATGATTCCCTGATTGAGGATCGGAATTATCCGGATTTTGCCAACTCCTTTGAGGTGATCATCGGACCCGGGTTTCCGGTGATTTATACGAAATTTTCGAATGACCGGGCGCCGGAATTTCAGATCCGCACGGACATTGCCGCAGATCCCCTGGGCAGGCTGCAGGTGCATAAATATCCGCTTACCCTGCATGCCAGAGAACACATCCGCAGCATTCGGGATGCATATCTGACGCTGGTGGACCGGTACAGGGGAGGAGATTTGTCGATCAATGACTGTACGGTGGACGATCGAACCGGCAGTGCCACCTTTTCCTTTGTCAACGGGGTGCCGTTGTCCACTTTGATGGATCGGTGCATTTCATCGGGAGAGATCGAGAAGTTTGCCCAGCTCTTTAAGGAATACATCCGCAGGATCAGTTATCGGGAGGATTATCCGGCGGCGGATTATGACCTTGTTTTTCCAATATCATTGTAAACGGACCGATTTGGACGGTGATTGATTACGAATGGACTTACGGAAAGAAGATTCCGACAAGGGAAATTGCCTTCCGTGCGCTCTACAGCTATCTGGAAGAGGATGCCAAGAGACGGGCGATCCACATTGAGAAGTTCTATGATTATTTGGGTCTGACGAAGGAAAATATCGCGACACTTTTAAAAGAAGAGCAGGATTTTCAAAAATATGTGACCGGAGCCAGAAAGTCTCTGGTGGAAATCCATCAGTTGATCGGCAAAGACCGGGCGGTACCGAAGGAGATTACGGACGGGACCACCTTCGGCACCCAAAAGGGCAGGATTCAGATCTATCAGGACTTCGGGGAAGGCTTTTCGGAAGAAAATTCGTATTTTCCCAAAGAGCAGTATAACGGAAGGGGGCAGGTCAAGCTAAACCTTTCGCTCAAAGAGGGCACAAAAGCCATTCGTCTGGATCCTGCCTTCTCCTCCTGTATTGTGACGCTCTCCCGCATTGTCTGGAACGGGGAAAAGACGGAGGAGGACGGCGCACCCTTTACGATCAAGCCCAATGGAGCCTGGCTTTCGGATGAGAGCATCGTCTTTGACACCGAGGATCCGAACATTGAGATTCGGCTGAACACGGAAAAGATCGGACCGCTCAGCGGGAACGTCATCAGCATCCTGATGATGATGAGCCTGCTGCCGCAGGAAATCGCCGCCAATCTGGTGCGTTACCAGATGGAAGGGGCAGACGAAGGGGCAGGAGGAAAGGAGCAGGAAGAAGGGGCTTTGGAGAAAGACGATTCGGCTCCTGTCGCCGTGTCCGATAAAAAAGCGGGCAAGAAGGGAAAGAAGGGCAGCGTGAAGGAGTTGCTCTTAGACGATGCCCTGCAGGAATTAAGCAGCTTCAGCGCTTCGATTCAGGAGGAAAAGAAATCTCTTGCAGGTGGTGCTTCCGAAGGAACATCCGCATCGGAATCCGACAAGGAAGGAAAAAGGAGCGAAAGCGCAGGAGAACGTAGCCCCTCCTACGTAGGAACCGAGTCTTCCGGCAGCGAAGCGGACGAGGACGAGGAAGACTATGATTATGACGAAGAGGATTTCGACGAAGAAGAGTTCCATGTAAAAAAATGGCCTTGGCCATTTCACAGAAACGGTAAACAGGATGTCTTTGAAACAAGCTTTGCTGTCTGTCATGGAAGACAGGCTCGATCAGGAATACAAAAGAAAATGTGCGAACCTTCAGACCAGCTACAACGAGTGGATCCGTGATAAGGAAGAGGCGCAGGTAGAAGAGGCGCAAAAACAGAAAGCAGGAAGGAAACAGAAGGAGGAGAAGGAGCCTCTTCACGTTTTTTATGACGAACTGGAAACGGAGGGTCTTTTCAGAGAGAAACTGGCAGGGCTGCTTGCACGGGCACAGAGGAAACAGGCGACTTTTCTGATTTTTGAGCGCAGACAGGGAGAAGAAGGAAAAAGCGCAGTCTTTCTGATTCGGGATTTCTTCGACAAACATCCGGAGATTTCCCTGCTTTACGGAGACGAAGATGAGATTTCGGAGGAGGGTAAATACCGGAATCCTTATTTCAAACCGGACTGGTCGCCCGACACTTACCTCTCCTGTTTCTATCCGGGCAGTCTGTTTGCCATCAGAACGAAAACGTTGCAAAAGCTGGTTGCGTCAAAGGAGGGGGAAGAATTTTCTCCCTGGCAGGAGAAGGGGCTTCCACCCAAAATGACGGCGTCCGATCTGCTTTTTTGTCTGCTTGCAAGGCAGGAGCAGGGCTTCGCCAGACGGCGAAGGGCAGGGGAAGACTCCGGAAAGATCTCCCCGATGGAAGATGCGCAGCGCTATTTTCATTTCCCGATCGGACATTTGCCGGAGGTTCTGTTTCACAAGAACGAGGGAGAAGATCTCTATCTGGGAAGAAACCAGAAGCAGGAGCTGCTGTCGCAATTTCATAGGGAAGAGTCGGGGGAAAAGCCCTCTTATTCGGTCAGTATCATCATCCCTTCCAAGGACAATCCGCAGCTGTTGAAGCAGTGTTTGCATGCGGTCATGAAGACGGTGTGTGCGCATGGAGAAGACGCAGGGATTTCCTATGAATTTATTTTGGTGGACAATGGAAGCTCCACCGAGAACCGAAGGAAGATTGAAACGCTCATTTCCTCTCTGCCAAAAACACCCGGATTTCTCGGCGCAAACTATGTGTACCAGCCGGAGCCTTTTAATTTTTCACACATGTGCAATCACGGAGCGGAAGAAGCCAGGACGGATTACCTGCTCTTTTTGAATGACGATGTGGAAGCCCTGTCGGAAGGGTGGCTTTCCGAGATGCTGTATTTTGCGGAGAAACCCTGGACGGGCGCGGTCGGGGTGAAGCTTTTGTATCCGAATTGCGATCTGATTCAGCACTGCGGGATTGCCAATATCCGCATCGGACCGGTGCATAAGCTGCAGCATTTTTCGGACAGCAAGGAATACTACTTCGGTTATAACCGCGGCGTCCATGACATGATTGGGGTAACGGGCGCCTGTCTGCTTATCCGGGCCGGCGTTTTTCGTGAAATGGGAGGATTTCCGGAGGATATGGCTGTCGCCTTCAATGATGTGGAACTCAATTACCACCTCTTTGAGAGCGGCTATTACAATGTCTGCTGCAACAATGTCTTTCTTTATCATCATGAATCCTTGAGCAGGGGCGATGATTTAAAGGATCTTACGAAGATGGCGCGGATGGAGAGAGAGCTTACAAGACTCATGGAAATCCATGAGGATCTGGACGGCGTGGATCCCTTCCTGCACCGTTATATCAGCGATAACGAAAACATGAAGGTGCAGGTAACCCTGAATGAAATTGCACCTCCGAACGAACTTCCCTTTACCAGCCCGAAATGCTTTCAGGCGCGCGGCAAGATCAGAAGGGATGCAGTGGTGCGGGCAGGCGTGGAATATACGGGGCTCGTCAGCCGTTATTTGCGCATCGGCAGGGACTCTCGAAAATCTCTGAAGGACGGTTATCTGATTCAGGGATATACCTTTGTCATCGGAGACGACAATGCTCTCTATGAAAAAAAGTTGATTTTGGAGCGTTTGCGGGCGCAGAAGGCGGAGGATCCGATCGGGAAGGAGGCTTACGAGCTACCCGTAGAAGAGGTATACCGGCCGGAGATTGCCGAGCAGATTCCGGATCAGAAGAACGTGAACTTCTGCGGCTTCCGGGTTCGTATGAGGGCGGATGCCCTGCCGGAGGGAGATTACCGGGTCGGTATTCTGATGCGGAACCGGGTGCACAGACAGAAGCTCTATGATTTCGGGGTGATGCTCTTTCACGCAGGTCCCGGAAAAGCGGCACAGACAGAAGCTTGATGACTGCGGGGAATGCTTTTTTTACAAGTACACAGGAAATGGTACGGCAGGCAGAGAAAGGTTAAGCGGATGGCAGAAGAGGAAAACAGGAAGCAGGACGGATGCGAGCAGGAGGATGCGTATCTTCGGGAAAAGAGGAAGAATGCGGATCTGGCGGAGCGGCTGGCTTTCCTGGAAGAAAAAAATGAAGAGCTGCAATATAAGCTGGATCGCATCAAGAAGAATCCGATGTGGAAGGCTTCCGCTCCCCTTCGCTCCCTTCTGCATTTTGGGATCAGACAGAGGGATCGCCTGAAAAATCAGGGATCCATTCGCGGGGTGCTGCGAAAACTTTCCTCAAAGGCAAAAGAAAAGCAGGCCATGAAGCGGTACGGGAGCGCCTCTTTCCCGGGGGCGGAAGAAAGAGAAGCGCAGAGGAGAGAGGTTTTTGCAAATCCGGTGACGATCAGCATTTTGACTCCGCTTTACAATACGCCGGAGCGTTTTTTGCGCGACATGATCGAGTCGGTGGTGCAGCAAACCTATCCCAACTGGCAGCTCTGTCTGGCGGACGGATCCGACAGGGAACACGCCTATGTGGAGAAGGTGGTAAAGGAATATGCAAACGCCGATTCCCGCATCGTGTATCAGAGGCTGGAACAGAATCTGGGAATTTCCGGAAATACCAATGCCTGCCTGTCGCTTGCGGAGGGAACTTACATCGGCCTGCTGGATCATGACGATATCCTGCATCCGGAGGTCCTCTATGATTATGTAAAGGTGATAAACGTCGAGGGGGCGGATTATCTTTACTGTGACGAGACGACTTTTTCCGGTGACAGCATCGACCACATGCTGACCATGCATTTCAAGCCGGATTATGCGATCGATAACCTGCGGGCCAACAATTATATCTGTCATTTCAGTGTGTTTCACCGGGATCTTTTACAGGGAGAGGAACTGTTCCGTTCCAAATTCGACGGGTCGCAGGATCACGACATGATTTTGAGACTTACGGACCGGGCAAAAAAAATTGTGCATGTGCCGAAACTTTTGTACTACTGGCGCTCCCACGCCGGATCGACGGCACAGGACATCGGCGCCAAGTCCTATGCCATTGAAGCGGCAAGGGGGGCGGTGGCGGATCATTTAAGGAGGCACGGGTTCCGGCACTTCAAAATCACCAGCACCAGAGCTTTTGAGACCATCTTCAAGATCAGTTATGAGATTCTGGGGGACCCGAAGATTTCCATCGTGATCCCGAACAAGGATCATACGCAGGATCTTCGGCGCTGCGTCGATTCGATTTTTGCAAAAACCACCTATGAAAATGTGGAAGTCGTGGTCGTGGAAAACGGGAGTCTCACGCCGGAAATTTTCCGGTACTATGAGGAGTTAAAACAGAAGCCCTACGCCGATTGTGTGAAAGTCGCCTCCTATCAAAGGGCGGAAGGCGAAGCGTTTAATTTCTCCAGGGTGGTGAATTTCGGGGTGTCACAAACGTCGGGAGACTTCCTCGTCCTGTTAAACAATGACGTGGAAATCATTACCGTCAACTGGCTGGAAGAACTTCTGATGTATGCGCAGAGGCAGGATGTGGGCGCAGTCGGCGGAAAACTCTATTTTCCGGACAGAACCATTCAGCATGCAGGGGTGATTCTGGGGCTTGGCGCGCACCGGACGGCGGGACATGCGCATTACGGGATGAGCAGGCAAAATCTCGGCTATATGGGCAGGCTCTGCTATGCGCAGGACATGTCGGCGGTAACCGGCGCCTGCCTGATGGTGGCAAAAGCCAAATTTGAGGAAGTGGGTGGGTTTGACCCTTCCTTTGCCGTCTCCTTAAACGACGTGGATTTCTGTCTGAAACTGCGGGCAAAAAAACTATCTCAATGTGTTCACACCTTTTTGCGAGGCTTATCACTACGAATCCGCCTCCGGGGAGACGACTTAACGGGAGAAAAATGCCAGACGCTACAACGAAGAGTCGGCACATTTCAGGAAGAGGTACAAGGAGGTGTTGCAGAAGGAGATCCTTACTATAATCCCAACTTCACCTTGGACAAGAGTGATTTTTTTCTTTAAGAATGGAGTAAGCATTACGATTCAGGGATGGACGAAACGGAGCATGAGCGCAGATCGGAAACAGGATAGAGAAAGGAGACTATTTCTCTTTCTTTTTGTTCTGCAGTGCAACCTTTTATCTCTTTTTTTATATTTTTCTGGACGGGCCGATCTGGTGCAGGGATTCGCAGGGCTATGTGGATTTATCCCCCAGAAGACCCTATCTTTATCCCCTTTTTTTATCCGGAATAAGGCGTCTTACTTCAGAGCAAAGTTTAAGGAACGGGCTTCCGGCCTATCTCTTCTATGCAGGTGTGGTGCAGGCACTGGTGAATGCTTATGCGGCTTTTTTTACCGCCAAAACCGTCTACCGGATTGCGGGGGAGGCAGAAGAGAAAAAAAGAGCCAATACCATGGCGTTGTTTGCGCTCCTGTTCCAGTTTGCCGTTTCTCTCCTCAATCGCTTTGGTGCGGCAAGGGGATCCATGTATGCGGAGACGGTCATGTCGGAGTCGCTTGCCATGCCGATCTTTCTGCTCCTGATCTGCCATCTGGTTCTGGCACTGCGTACGGAGTTTGCTCCGGAGGCAGGCGGCAGAAGGGGCGCTATGAGAGGGATGGTACTTCCCCTTCTGTTTGTGGCGGGGGACCTCTTCCTGCTGCTTGGTCTGCGCTCCCAGCTTGTTTTTTTGCCTTCCCTTGTCGCTTTTTTTCTTTTTTTGTACAGGATGTTTGGCCTAAAAACAGACGCAGACCGCTCCGGTTCGGGATCCTGCTTCTCCTGCTTTTTGCTTGTCTTTGTGGGGAACGGGAGGGCGGAATGTCTGTATAACGAAAAAAATACACGGTTTTTTTCACGGAACACACGGGGAAACATGAGGCCGTTCTCTGTACCCCTGCTCTATACCTGCTCCGAACAGGACGCGGAAGAGATAACCGTTTTGAGAGCTCCTGTCAGCGAGAAGGATATTTCCGGCGAAAAGGACTCTTCCGGCGAAGGAGAAGGCTCTGACGGGACGGGAACATCCGATGTGGGGCAGGAGAAGGATTCCCTGCTCCGGGCACTGCTTGTTGCGTGTAAAGAAAGAGGGGTGCGCATGGCGGATGTCCCTGCGGGGGCGGATTGGGTGGAAACGGCCTCTCATTATGCGGACAGCTATGACATCATCGGCTATGACATCCTGATTCCGACGGTAGAGACCTTTGTGAAAGAGCACCCGCAGGACTTTCGCTGGGATGACCAAACGCACAGGATGATTTGGGAGAAAGAGAAAAAGACAGACGCTAACGCCGGTGCGAGCGAAGCAAAGCAGGATGAGCAGATGCGGGTGGAGCTTGCCTATGATACCGTCAGCGGCGAACTGGTCAAGCTGCTACTGCACCAGAATCCCCGCCCTTTCTTGAGACTCTATGCGTATAATATTGTAAAAGGTCTGGTCTGCACGAACGGTCGGATGATGCCTGCGCTCATTCCTTTTTGCCTCTTTTTGTACGGTCTGTATTTCCTTTTCTATCTATGGATCCGAAAGAAGAAAGAAAGGGAGATTGCCCTTTTTGCGGAAGTCGTTTTTTTGGCCATCGCCTTTAATGTGGGGATGGTCGGTGCTGTGATTTTTCCCCAACCCAGGTATATGATTTACAGCATGGGCCTGTTCTATACGGCAGGCATGCTGATGGTGGTAAATATTCTTGAAAAAGGAAGTGGAGTTGCAGGAGGAGAAAGCCGGAAGGCAAGAGGTGCAGGAAGAGGCATCCTGAGGGGGAGTAGAGCAGGAGGAAGCTGGAAGGCAAGAGGTGCAGGAAGGAGAAGGTAGAATGGATACGCTTGTGGCGGTTCGAAAATTTTTTTCCTATGCAAAAAGAAACGGTCTGGAAAGTGCGCTCTGTGCGGCAAGGGAGCGGAGAGAAGACCTGCGCCTTCCCTATCAATACGAGCCTCCTTCGGAAAAGACGCTCTCCTCGCAGAGGATGCGGTACCGGGAGATTGCCTCTTCCGGGGAAATGCTGACCTTCAGCATCCTGGTTCCGCTATATGAAACGCCACCGCGTGATCTGAAAGAGATGATTGCAAGCGTGAGGAACCAGACCTATGAGAATTTTGAACTGATTCTGGCGGATGCTTCGAAGGAACCCCTGCAGCACCTGGTGGAAGAAGCGGCGGAAGGCGACAAAAGAGTACACTATCTGAGGCTGAGCAGAAACAACGGCATTGCGGAGAATACGAATGCGGCGCTGCTGATGGCTTCAGGCGACTATGCCTGCCTTCTGGATCATGACGATCTCCTCACGCCGGACGCCCTGTATGAGATGGCAAGGGAAATCGGCGCCCATGCAGGAGAAGAGGTGGTTCTCCTCTATTCGGATGAAGATAAGTGTGAGGAGGAGGGGAAGCGCTTTTTTGAGCCGAACCGGAAGCCGGATTTCAATCTGGACTATCTGCTGTCGAACAATTATATCTGTCATTTTACCGTCATCCGCATGGAAGAATTGAAAGAAGCCGGATTCCGAAGGGAATATGACGGATCTCAGGATTATGATGTGATCCTGCGGACAGGAGCGCAGGCGGAGATGAGCGGGAAGGGCAGGGTGCTTCATGTGCCGAAGGTGCTTTATCACTGGCGCACCTCCAAGACATCTACTGCGGCCAATCCTGCCAGCAAGCACTATGCCTATGACGCCGGCAGGCGTGTGGTCATGGATTTTCTATCTCGCAGGAATATCGATGCGAAGGTGGAGAATCTGGCGCATTTGGGATTTTACCGGGTTTTGTATCTCCCGGATGTGTTTGCTGCAAGAAGGGACATCGGCGTGATCGGTGCGAAGATCACGGATAGCAGGGGCAGGCTTCTTGCCGGCATGTATAATGAAGCAGGAGAGACCTTGTTTTTTGGCCTGAAAAAAGGATATTCCGGAGGCTTTCAACACAGGGCGGCGGTGCAGCAGGATGCTTTTGCGGTGAGCCTTTTAGGAATTCGATACCGTGCGGAGTTGCATGCGCTGTACCGGAGGGTCTGTGCAGGAAAGAAGATCGAAGAAATGTCGGAAGAAGAATTGAGAGAAAAGAGTCTCTCATTTTGCAAGTCGGTGAGGAAACGGGGCTACCGCATCTATTGGGATCCGCAGGAGGTTTATGTGAGGGCAAAAGACAGTGGCGCTCTTGTCAAAGAGAGCAGGCGGGAATGAAAATCTACCTGACCAGACATGGGCAAACCGATTGGAACAAGCAACATCTCATGCAGGGCAGGAGTGATCTGCCGTTAAATGAAACAGGCAGGCTGCAGGCGGGAGAGATCAGGAGAAAGCTGGAGGGCATTTCGTTTGACGCGGTCTATGCCTCCTGTCTTAAACGTGCGGTCACCACCGCTTCCCTGATTAGCGGGTATCCGGAGGAGGAGGTGAGAAGGGATGCACGGATCAACGAAGTGGACTTCGGCGCCTGTGAGGGAAAACGCTACGGACAAATGGGGCTTTTTGCAACGCTTTACTGGATGTTTCCGGAACTCTTTCCGGCGCCTTCCGGGATGGAGGATGTGGCTTCCATGAGAAAAAGAAGCGCCTCCTTCTTGCAGGATCTCATGAAGGGGAAAGAAGAAAGCGTCCTTGTGGTTTGTCACGGCGGCATTATTCGCCCTCTCCGCGGCTATCTGGAAGGGAAGAAGTCGGGGCTGGTGTGGAGACCCCGCCCCAAAAACTGCGAAGTCTTTGTCTATGAAACGGAGAAAGAAGCAGCCAGACTGGTGGCGGATCTGCGCTAGAGGAAGCGAGATCACACAGAAGACGTCTCCTGTGTCGGATCCGCGCCAGAGGAAACCGGTGCGCATGGCAGACATTCTCCTGTGCCGAACGGATCTTTGCAATTTGCCCTTTAGGGAACCCGATTTATCCTGTGATGCGGCGAAGGGTATTTACAGCCAGCTCGAATTCCAGCTGCAAATCATTTCGAAAGTTTGTCTTGTATTCCTTCACCCGGGGAGCGGTGGGAGACAGGGCTTTTTTTACGCCTAGAAGCAGGCCTTTCAGATAAGGAAGGACGAGTCCTCTTTTTGCAAAGAAGATCCCTTTGATCAGGATTCCAAGGAGAAAGAAGGGAAGGTTTAAGGCAATCATCCAGGCCGGAAAATTCTTCCAGATCAAATAGAAATTGTTGGCAGCGCTGAGTGTTTCCTTGAACGCATTGTAACGGCTGCCGCTGGTGGCACTTCCCTTGTGGAAGAGCACGGCGCGGGGTTCATAGACATTCCGGTAGCCGTATCTTCTGGCACGCAGTCCCAGATCCACGTCTTCCAGATAACAGTAATGCGCCGGATCAAAGAGACCGGTTTCTTCTAAAAGATCTCTGCGGTAGAGAGTCGCTCCCGCACAGGAAGTGGTGATGAAAGCCCGCTTCTGATAGCTTTTAAAGGGTTTGTCTCTGGCGGGCGAAAAGGCCCAGCCCAGGATGCAGTAGAGGTCGCCGCCGTCATCCATTTTATCCGGATGGTCCATCTGCAACATGGCTGCCTGCACGCTGAAGGTGGGATGCTTTTTTTTCTCGCCGGAGCGGATCGCGGCAAGCAGGTTTTCCGCAAGATCCCTCTCCGCCCTCGTATCGTTATTGATTAAGAGGATGTAAGGCGAAGAAGAAGCTAAGATCCCTGCATTGACGGCGCTTGCAAAACCGCTGTTACGGGGCAGCTTTTTCTGACGGATCGAAGAGGGATGGGAGGGGTTAGCCGCGGTAAAATCGGCGATAAATTCATCGACGATCCTGCCCGATCCGTCCCGGGAGCCGTCGTCCACCACCAGGATGTCCAGGGAAAGGGTCTGTTTTAAAAGAGATTCCAGACAGGGCAGGATATAGTCTTTGCCGTTGTAATTCGGCACGATGCAGGTGATGGCAGAACCGGCATCACGGGTTTGCTTCTTCGATTCCTTATGGTCTCCAGTTCCAATACTGTTCATCGTTATTTCCCTATCTGAATATAGTCTTCCACAGGCTGCTATGTTAGAATCATAGGCGCCCTATCGTTCGGTTACCAATCTGAGAAACAGTATATCATACCCATGAAAAAGAAAATTTATCTTTACAACCTTCTGGCAATTTTCACAGCGGCAGCAGCCTTTGTCATTTTCTGTATGGCGATCCACCTGTCTCCCTTTGGAGACAAGACGTTTCTGTATGATGATATGAAGAGACAGTATGTGGACTTCTACGCCTTTTACAGAAGCATCTTAGGGGGGAAAAACGACCTCGTTTATTCTTTCCAGAAGGGGATCGGAGAACCGGTCACCGGTCTTTTTTTCTATTATCTGACCAGTCCCCTCCTTTTCCTGCTTCCGCTGGTTGGCAATACGGAGCTGCCGGTGGCGGTCACGGCGCTCATCGGGATCAAGATCTGCCTTGTAGCCGGTTCCACCAATCATTTTTTGCAAAAAAGAATTTCCGGAAGCATTCTGACCGTGCCTTTTGCGGTCTCTTTCGCTTTTTCTTCCTGGATTGCGCAGAACATGACCAATGTCATGTGGCTGGATGTCGTGATCATGCTGCCGCTTCTTTCGCTTGCCGCACTCGAATATGAGGAGAGCGGGAGGGGGGCGCTTCGCTGTATTTTGTTGACCGCCCTGACCTTTTATCTGAATTATTATCAGGCCTGGATTGTCCTGCTTTTTGTTCTGATCTGGTTTGTGCTGCACTGGGCGATGGATTCGGAGAGGGAGTGGAAGGTTTTGCTGCGCTTCTTTCTCTGTGCGATGACCGGGATTCTGCTAACGGCTGTCCTCTTCCTTCCTTCGATTCTCCTGCTTTTGCGAAGTGAGAAAAGCGGGGTGCCGATTACGGAAGTCATTTTGCAGGAAGGCTTCTTTCACAATCCCTTTGCAATGCTTCCCGCCCTGTTTGCCTGTTCCTTTGACTACACGCAGATCATGCACGGGACGCCGAGAATCGGTGCGGGCGTTCTCGTCCTTCTCCTGTCCTTCCTCGTGCTGTTTGGAAAAACAACTTCGCCAAAGGAGAAGAAGGAGAGGAGAGAGAGCGGGATTCTGCTGGTTATTTTGTTTCTTTCCTATGTCTTTACGCCGTTTACGATGCTGTTTCAATGGATGCAGATTCCTTCCGGTTATCAGTACCGTCATGCCTATCTGTTTTCTTTTGTGCTGTGTACCCTGGCCTGTCGCTTTTTTGAGAATAAAAAGACCACCTCTTTTCTGAAGATGACGGGAACCTGGATCTTTCTCCTTCTTTTGCTCGGCTTCTGTGCCCTGCTGAAAAGATCCTGGTTCGGCACGAGTGATGCGGTTTTGAATGTGATTCTGGTCACGATTCTGACGATTGCCCTGCAGTTGTTTGTCCGCCACAAAGGTGGACGGAAGATCCTGCCGCTTTTCCTTCTTCTCGTGCTGTTTACGGTACAGGCGGGAGAAGAGGCGATCAACATGGGGCAGATCTATCATTTCATGTCTGCCGCAAAGACGAAGCAGAAGGCTTTTTTGTCCAAGGTGGAGATGCAGGAGCAGGCAGCGGACGCCCTGCGGAAAGAGGACGACTCTTTTTACCGGGCGGAAAGCTTAACGCCCAGGGAGCAGAACGACTCTTTGATGTACGGATACCGGGGAGTCACCACCTACAGTTCGGGGGAGATGGTGGCAAATTCCGCCTATCTGCGGAAGCTTGGCTATCAGGATAATGAACTGTACACCGCCTTCTCTCCTGATAATACGCAGAGTGCGCAGGCCATTCTGGGGATCCGCTATTTATTCCGAAAAGATACCTACACAAAGACGGAAGCGTCCCTTCCGATGGGAATGGCGCTGTCCTATCTGCCGAAGGATGTCACCTTCCAAAAAGAAGCGAAGGAGAATCCCTTCCTCTTTCAGCAGGAGATTTTGGACAGTCTTTTGGAGGAAGAGCGGCCTTATTCGACTAAGAACCTCTTTACGGAGGCGGAGCAGGGGGAGGTGACAACACGCAGAGAAAACGGGAATCTCCATCTGTCCTGCCGGGTTAAGGCGGGGCGTACGGGGAAGCTCTATCTCTATATGACCGGTCTTGAAGGCCTGACACAGAATATGGAACTGTTTTTAAACGGAGAGCCTTTGGGCGGATATGGCAACTCTTATCGGAAGTGCGTCATGCCGCTCGGGAACTTTGCGGAAGGAGAGACCCTGCTGTTTGAGCAGGTCATTTATAAGAACGGAAAGGCAAAGGAAGTCCCCGGCACCTGGCATTTCGTGACGGAAAACGAGAAGGTGTTGCAGGAGCTGTGCGGGATGATTTCTAAGCGGAGTGCGGCGGAAGTGAAACCGCTCACCTCCTCTTCGCTTAGGGTGATCCCACAGAGGAAGGACGCAGTTTCCGTTTTACTCCTGATTCCATTCGACAAATGCTGGAAGGCGGAAACGGATCGAAAAGAGCAGATTCCACTGCGGAAGATCGATGATAATTTAATGTTGGCAGATCTGCGAGGAATGGCAGAAGGAAGTGCTTTCACCTTGACCTATCAGGTCGAGGGACTCTCCGGAGGGCTTCTTCTGACGCTCTTTGGCATCGTGCTCGCGGTTGCGCTTGCAAGGGAAAAGTGATAGAATGACTAGATATTTTGGCGCGAAAACAGACACTTTTTCTATCAATACAAAAGCAAAGGCGAAGAGCGATGAGCATCATTGATAAAATCATAGGAACCCACTCGGAGAGAGAATTAAGGAGAATTAACCCTCAGGTCGATGCCGTCATGGCACTGCAGGAGGAAATGAGGCAAAAAACGGACGCCGAGCTGAGAGAGCGAACCGATCATTTTAAGAGGCAGCTGGCGGAAGGAAGTTCCCTGGACGATATTCTGGTGGACGCTTATGCGACGGTCAGAGAGGCAGCCAGAAGGGTGCTCCACATGGAGCACTTCCGTGTGCAGGTAATCGGCGGCATTATCCTGCATCAGGGGCGAATCGCAGAAATGAAAACCGGTGAAGGAAAGACGCTGGTATCGACTCTGCCCGCCTATCTGAATGCGCTCGAAGGCAAGGGCGTGCATATTGTGACGGTGAATGACTATCTGGCCAGCCGTGACGCGGACTGGATGGGGAAGGTGCATGAATTTTTGGGCCTTTCTGTCGGCTGCATTTTAAACAGCATGAATTCTGATGAAAGACGCGCCGCCTATGCCTGCGACATCACCTATGTAACGAACAACGAGCTGGGGTTTGACTATCTGCGCGACAACATGGCCATCTACAAGAACCAGCTGGTACAGCGCGGTCTGCATTATGCCATCATCGATGAGATCGACTCCATCCTGATTGATGAGGCGAGAACGCCTCTGATCATTTCCGGACAAAGCGACAAATCCACCAAGCTGTATGAAGCCTGTGACCTTCTTGCAAAGCGCATGGAAAGGGGAGAGGGCAACGGCGAATTTTCCAAGATGGATGCGCTCATGGGCGTGGAACAGGAGGAGAGTGGCGATTTCATTGTCAATGAGAAGGATAAGTTAATCAATCTGACTACCCAGGGCGTGGAGAAGGTGGAGAGTTATTTCCATCTGAAGAATCTGGCGGATCCGGAGAATTTGGAGATTCAGCATAATATTATTCTGGCACTTCGCGCCAACAACCTCATGCACAGAGATCATGACTATATTGTCAGGGACGACGAGGTGCTGATTGTGGATGAGTTCACCGGCCGTGTCATGCCGGGGCGCCGTTATTCCGACGGTCTGCATCAGGCAATCGAAGCCAAGGAACATGTGAAGGTCAAGAGAGAGAGCAAGACGTTAGCGACCATTACCTTCCAGAACTTTTTTAACAAATTTGAGAAAAAGTGCGGCATGACCGGTACGGCGCTCACGGAAGAACAGGAGTTCCGTGATATTTATGGCATGGATGTCATTGAGATCCCGACCAATGTGCCTGTGATTCGTAAGGACGAACAGGATGCGGTATACAAGACCAGGAAGGAGAAGTTCAAGGCGGTTGTGCAGGCGGTGAAGGAAGCGCACGAGAAAGGACAGCCGGTGCTGGTCGGTACCATTACGATCGAGACTTCGGAACTGCTTTCTTCCTTGTTAAAAAAGGAAGGAATCGAGCACAACGTCCTGAATGCCAAATTCCACGAACTGGAAGCGGAGATCATTGAGCAGGCGGGTCAGCATGGAGCGGTCACCATTGCCACCAATATGGCGGGTCGTGGTACCGATATCAAGTTGGACGACGAGGCAAGAGCTGCCGGCGGACTGCGGATTATCGGCACGGAGCGTCATGAATCCAGACGAATCGACAACCAGTTGCGCGGTCGTTCCGGCCGTCAGGGAGATCCGGGTGTTTCCAAGTTTTATATTTCTCTGGAAGACGACCTCATGCGGCTGTTCGGAAGTGAGCGTCTGATCGGTATGTTCAATGCGCTCGGAATCCCGGAAGGACAGGAAATTGAGCATCGGATGCTCACCAGATCCATTGAGCAGGCACAGAAGAAGATCGAGGAAAACAACTTCGGGATTCGTAAGAACCTGCTGGAGTATGACCGTGTGAATAATGAGCAGCGTGAGATCATCTATGCGGAGCGCAGGCGTGTTCTGGATGGAGAGAGCATGCGCGATTCGGTTTACAAGATGATCACGGATTTCATCGAGGAAAGGTGGACACCGTGGCGGGAGAGTCTTCCGATGCGGATGACTGGGATTTAAGTGAGCTGAATGAATTGATCCTGCCGACCATTCCTCTTCGTCCGATTACCAGAGGACGGATGAGCGAGCGTACCAGAGAGGGACTGAAGCAGCAGCTGAAGGCAGAGGCCGTCAAGCTGTATGAAGACAAGGAAGCGGAATTCCCGACGCCGGAAACCATCCGGGAAATCGAGCGTGTGATTCTGTTAAAGGTGATCGACCGCAAGTGGATGGATCACATCGACGATATGGATCAGCTGCGGCAGGGCATCGGTCTGCAGGCTTACGGACAGAGAGATCCGCTCGTGGAATACCGTGCCGCCGGATATGATATGTTTGATGAAATGACCAAGAGCATCAAGGAAGATACGATTCGGCTGCTCTTCCATGTGCACCTGGAGGAACGGGTGGAAAGGGAACAGGTGGCGCAGGTCACCGGCACCAACCGCGATGAGAGCGCTAAGAAAAAGCCCACGGTAAAGAAAGAGGCAGGGAAGATCAGACCCAATGATCCATGCCCCCTGCGGCAGCGGAAAGAAATACAAGGCCTGCCATGGAAGGCCGGGGATGTCTCTCTCACAGAGCGATTTGGAAAACGGCGAAGGAAAATAAACGGATCGAGGTCATGCGTCCGGTGGGATCCTTTGCTCAGAGGAACATCCCGACAAAGGAAGATTTCCGTATGGAAACAGGATAATGAAGGTAAGAAAAGGAATGAGGAGAGGCAGATGTTAGCACTGGATCAGATGAAGGCGGAACTTGTGGCGCAGCAGGATACGCTGACGGAAGTCACCGCCTCCATGGATATTGAGAACAGGAAGAAAAAAATCGAAGAGCTCTCCCGTGAAATGGAGGAGCCGGATTTCTGGGAGAATGCAGAGAAGGCGAATCAGAAGACCATTGAAATGAAGGGCTTACAGGATGTCGTATCCAAGGTGGAGCAGCTCAATGCATCCTACCGCGACATTCTGGAGCTGATCGACATGGGAAATGAAGAAGGGACAGAGGACCCGGAGCTGGCGGCGGAGATCAGAACCGATCTGGATACCTTTACGAATACCCTGGAAGACGTCAGGATCAGCAATCTCCTGAACGGGGAATATGACCGCTGCAATGCCATTTTGAAACTGTCGGCGGGCGCCGGAGGAACGGAGAGTTGTGATTTTGCCCAGATGCTCTACCGCATGTATACGAGGTGGGCGGAGCGAAGACATTTTTCTCTCGAAGTATTGGACGAACTGGAGGGAGAAGAGGCGGGGATTAAATCCGTCACCTTTCAGGTCAACGGGATCAACGCTTACGGTTATCTGAAATCGGAAAAGGGGGTGCACCGTCTGGTGCGTATCAGCCCGTTTAATGCGCAGGGAAAAAGACAAACCTCCTTTGTGTCGTTAGATGTCATGCCGGATATTGAAGAAGACCTGGACGTGCAGGTGAATCCGGACGAGATTCGAGTGGACACCTATCGCTCCAGCGGTGCAGGCGGACAGCACATCAACAAGACTTCTTCCGCCATTCGCATTACACATATCCCGACCGGAATCGTCGTCACCTGCCAGAATGAACGAAGCCAGTTCCAGAATAAAGACAAGGCGATGCAGATGTTAAAAGCCAAGCTCTTCATGCTCAAGCAGGAGGAAAATGCGGCAAAGCTGGCGGGAATTCGCGGTGAGGTCAAGGACATTGCCTGGGGCAGCCAGATCCGTTCTTATGTGCTGCAGCCCTACACCATGGTGGCCGATTATAGAAGCGGAGAAAAGTCGTCCAATGCACAGGGTGTTCTGGACGGCGATCTGGATCCCTTTATCAACGCCTATCTGAAGTGGCTGGCTACCGGCGGGAAACCGCGCGGCGGTGCAGAGGAGGAATAAGGCAAGACCCCGTGGAAGGAGGGAATCCATGATCAAAATCAGTCTGTGTATGATTGTGAAGAACGAGCAAAAAAACATGGCGGAGATTCTGAACAACCTGAAGCCGATTGCGGATGAGATGATCGTGGTGGATACCGGCTCTGCGGACGATACGGCGGAGATTGCAAGAAGTCTCGGTGCACAGGTTTTTACTTTCTCCTGGACGGGCAGCTTTGCCGATGCAAGAAATTTCGCCTTTTCCAAAGCAAGCGGAGATTATATCTATTCTGCGGACGCAGATGAACGGCTGGACGAAGAGAACTTACAGCGTTTTCTGTGTTTAAAAGAGTGCATGGATCCACAGATCGACATCGTGCAGATGTATTATCGCAATCAGCTGCAGGGCAATACCGTCTACAATTTCGATCGGGAATTAAGGCCGAAGCTGTTTAAAAGATTGCGCACCTTTACCTGGCTGGAGCCGGTGCACGAGCAGGTGAGGTTGGATCCGTTGGTCTTTGACAGTGACATTGAAATCGATCACTTTCCGGAGGGAGATCACGCATCCAGGGATCTGGCGGCCTTTCTGCGAGCTTCGAGAGAGCAGGCTCTTTCTCCCAGGCTTTTTTCCCTCTATGCCAGAGAATTGATGATTGCGGGAAGGGAGGGTGACTTTCGGGAAGCTCTTCCTTTTTTTGAAAAAGAGGCGAACGCGGACGACAGGAGCGTGGATGAGGCGAAGCAGGCCTGCGTGATCGTTTGCCATGCCGCAAGGTTGCTTCGCAAGGAGAGAACCTTCTTTCAATATGCGCTCAAAAATGTCGCTGCCGGCGGCTGCAGCGAAATGTGCTGTGAGTTAGGAGAGTTCTATCTGGAAGAGGGGCAGCCGAAGGAGGCTGCACTCTGGTTCTACAACGCAGCCTATGAAACGGAACCCCTCCTGGATGTCCATAGGGGCGGCGATCTCCCTTTAAGGAGACTTTCCGATTGTTATGCCCTCATGGGAGAGGAAGAACAGGCTCATGCCTATGCGGATGCCGCAGGTGCTCTGGAAAATGCCACAGCAGTGAAGAAAATGGAGAATTTTTTTAGATGAAGAAAAATCATTCTGGTCTTTTTTTGATTTCGATGGTTCCGGTGGTGGAACTGCGAGGCGCCCTGCCTTACGCACTGGGTCCCTCGGATGGGGCAGCCGCTTCCACTGTTACAGGCTTATCTGATTTGTATCATTGGAAATATGCTTCCGGTGCCTCTGATTTATCTTTTTGCAAGAAAGTTATTGGAGTGGGGAAAAAAATAAGCCCCTCATCGGCAAACCCTTCACCGGTGCCTGGAAAAAAAGGCAAAAAGGGCGGGAGGCGCTGCAGAAGAAGGCGGGACAGGGCTTGTTCCTTGCACTGATGCTCTTTGTAGGCATTCCCCTGCCCGGAACCGGCGCCTGGACGGGCACACTTGCCGCCAGCATTCTGGATATGGAATTTAAGGAAAGCGTGCTTGCGGTTATGTTTGGCGTTCTGCTTGCAGGAATCATCATGCTCCTGCTTTCAACGGCCGGATACGGAATCGTCAGGATGGCTGCCTGAGGGTGAACCCGTACAATACCGTGAAAAACTGATGCGGAATACAGAGAAATAGAAGAGATAAATGCCGGAGAGAAGGAGAAGCTTGGATGAAGGACGGGTTTTTGAAAGTTGCATGTGCCACACCAAGGGTGCGCGTGGCGGATGTGGATTTTAATACAGAGCAGATTTGTGCTCAGATCGAAGAGGCTGTGGGAAAGGGGGCAAAGATTATTGTCTTTCCGGAACTCTGCATCACCGGCTACACCTGCGGAGATCTTTTTTATCAGGAAGAGCTGTTGTCTGCATCCAGAAGCGCCTTACGGAGGCTGGCTTCTTTTACGGAGAAACAGGGAGCAGATGCCCTTGTTTTTGTCGGCCTTCCCCTGGAAGTGGAGGGGAAGCTATACAACTGTGCGGCAGCGTTGCAATCCGGTCGCATATTGGCTTTTATTCCGAAGCAGCACCTCCCCAACTATGCGGAGTTCAATGAGGTTCGCTATTTTGCCAGAGGAGAAGAAGAGGTGATTCCCCTTCTATTTGAAGGAGAGGAAATTCCTTTCGGCGCGGGATTGCTCTTGTGTGCGCAGGCTGAACCAGGAGGCAGTGTACCTCCTGCGGTGGTTGGCTGCGAAATCTGTGAGGATGTGTGGGTGGCAGAAGCACCGAATATTGCCCTTGCCGCATCCGGAGCAAACATCATGGTCAACCTTTCCGCTTCGAATGAAGTGATTGGGAAGGAAACTTACCGGAGAGAATTGATTACCAATACCTCTGCCCGCCTGATCGCCGGATACCTCTATGCGACGGCGGGAGAGGGAGAATCAACCCAGGATGCGGTTTTTTCCGGTCACAATATGATCGTAGACAACGGACACTTGCTTGCGGAAAGCAGGCTGTTTCAAAACGGGATCATTTATGGGGAAATCGATGTCAACAGTCTGAATTTGAGTAGGCGCAGAAATACCACCTGTGTCACTTCGCCGCTCAGTCCGTATATGAGAATTCCTTTTTTCCTGAAAGAGGAGGAGACCGCTCTCACGAGGGAGTACGGCAAACATCCCTTTGTTCCAGAGAAAGAGGGAGATCTGGAAAAGAGATGTGAAGAGATTCTGCTCATGCAGTCGCAGGGCCTAAAGTCAAGGATTGCGCACATTCACACGCAAAGGGCGGTACTGGGACTCTCCGGAGGATTGGATTCCACGCTGGCGCTTTTGGTTGCCGTCAGGGCCTTTGATCTTCTTGGACTTAGCCGTGACGGGATTCTTGCCGTAACCATGCCCTGTTTCGGCACCACGGACAGAACCTATCAGAATGCCTGCAAGATGGCGAAGGCACTCGGAGTGACGTTAAAAGAAGTGAATATCAAAGAAGCGGTTTCACTTCACTTCCGCGATATCGGCCAGGATCCGGAAAAACAGGACGTCACCTTTGAAAATGCACAGGCCAGAGAGCGGACGCAGGTGCTAATGGATCTGGCAAACCAGTGCGGCGGACTGGTCGTCGGTACGGGAGACCTTTCGGAACTGGCACTGGGATGGGCAACGTACAACGGCGATCACATGTCGATGTACGGTGTGAATGCCGGCATTCCCAAGACGCTGGTCAGACATCTGGTCTCTTATTATGCGAACACCTGTGGCGATACGGAACTTTCGGCCGTACTCCAGGATGTGCTGCACACACCGGTTTCTCCGGAACTGGTAGCGCCGAAGAATGGCGAAATCGTCCAGAAGACGGAGGATTTGGTCGGCCCTTATGAGCTGCATGACTTCTTCCTGTATTATATGCTGCGCTGCGGCTTTCCTCCGCGCAAGCTCTATCGGATCGCCTGCAGATCCTTTGCAGGGGCCTATGAAAAAGAAACGATATTGAAATGGATGAAGGTTTTCTATCGGAGATTTTTTTGCCCAGCAGTTTAAACGCAGCTGCCTGCCGGACGGGCCGAAAATCGGAAGCGTTTCGCTCTCTCCCAGAACGGATCTGCGGATGCCCTCCGATGCCAGCGCCGCTCTCTGGTTAAAAGAGGTAGAGTCGTTAGAGGGGTAAAAAGAGTGCGGTAAGGGGGGCTTGCTTAACATTACATTTTTCCAATCTTGAAGTCACATTTTGTGACTTCAAGATTACATCATCAGTTGTAGCAGTGAGTGCTTCAAATCTCAAACAAAGGAAGCTGCGGCTTCCACCTCAAATGCAAGATCCCCTTCAAACACCGTCTTCGCGGGTCCGCTTAAGAAGATGGTGTTTTTGGTTTCATCAAAGGTGCAGGTGAGACGGCCTCCCCGGACTTCGATGGTCAGCTGACGGTTCGTCAGTCCGTTCAAAACGCAGGCGGCAGTGACGGCACAGCAGCCGGTTCCGCAGGCAAGCGTCTCTCCGCTCCCGCGCTCATAGACGCGCATTCTGGCAAGAGAAGGACTAAGCACCTGCACGAATTCTGTATTCACCCGCTCGGGGAAATACGGATGGGACTCAAAAGAAGGACCGATTACATCCAGGGGAAACTGCGCAAGGTCAATGCTGTTGTCCAGGAAAACAACCGCATGCGGATTCCCCATGGAGACCGCGTTGAAAAAATATTCTTTGCCATCTACATGAATGGGGCAGGAGAGGACGGCATCCGGAAAAAGGGAGCGCAGCTTAGGATCCCCTGCGACAGGAGAAGTCTTTCTGCCCGCATAGACATCTTCTTCCGCGCGCAGGTGCGATTCCGGAAGTTTTAAAGGGATTTGTTCCGGTGTAAAAATGGGCGTTCCCATATCCACAGTGGCGGTGTCCACCTGCCCGTCTGCACCGATGTGCAGGGTGAGGAGATGGGGGACGCCGCAGCTTGTGATCACAACTCCGGTTTTGGTGGTCAGACCGTGGTCATACACGTATTTCCCTACGCAGCGGATGCCGTTGCCGCACATTTTTCCCCGCGAGCCATCGGCATTGTACATTTCCATTTCGAAATCGCCTTCTTCTTTCGGCAACCTTCGAATCAGGATGACACCGTCTCCTCCGATGCCGAAGTGACGGTCAGAAAGGAATCGGATGAGCTGTTCTTTTGTCTCTTTGTCTTCCGGGATGGATTCAGTGTCTGCATTGATATAGATATAGTCGTTTCCACAGCCGTGCATTTTGGTAAAGCGCATAAAGCCTCCTTTGGATATAACAATGTACCGTATTTCTAAACCTGTCAGACTGATACAACTAAGATTTCAGTCTGGCTAAGACTCACTTGTATTCTGCTTTATCAAATCATATAACGAGACTTCTCCCTTTTTCTGTTTATGAACACGATGGTATTCTTTAATACTGCCATTTACGTCTCCAGGCTTTTGATGATACTCTTTTGCAAGTTCATCAATGACTTATATTTCGGTGCGGTTCCTCCGAGAGAATCACTCTGATATACTTCACTTTTCCTTATATCATTCCTTTTCAGAAATGCGTTTAGATTATCTACCGTTAAACCATGATCACTTCTTGTGATAAATACCGCATCATTCCGCTCAAGCTCATCTAGAAGTTCCGGATAATGCGTGGAGAATAGAATCACAGCTCCTTTGGGATTGGTTCTTTTATTCATAAACAATCGAAGCAAGGCAGAAACCAATTCTCGATTAAAATGATTTTCTACTTCATCGACGATGAAATAGCCGCCTTTTTTCAGAACCCGCAAAGCATCTGAGAACACTCTTACTCCCTTCACCGTGCCAGAGGAAAGAAATACATTCAGTTCTGACGGGTTCAAAAGAACCATCTCTTTCTGATGATAGAATTTTAATCTGGTAATAACTTTATCGTTGACGTTTTCTATGTTGATGTATTCTATTGTGGGATCCAGCAGTGAAATGATTTCAGTAGGAACAGAGCCTCCCTCGGGAAGAAATAAGTTGAAATTGGTAAAAAAAGCGAGGTCAACAAACATATGCCCATCTTTCATCTGCTTGTTAACCGCAATCATTATACTGACATCATCCGGAAGATATTCATCCGTTTGATCACGAACTCTAACGGGAGTGATACCATCAAATGCAAAAAGATTTGTCTTATTGATCTTGCTGGTTACTGGTTTCCTCCATAATTTTTCTGCCAAAATTTTTACGCTGTTGCTGCCGTCTTCTTTCTTGGTCCTGCAAATCTCACTTGTAAGATGAAAGATTTTTTTATCGGCAAAAAAATCAATGTCAATGATCGCATGACCATTTTCATCTAAATTTGAGGAACAAAATCTGCAGAGAGCGGAGCGGCCCCCAGTAAGAAATTGGTAAAAGTGACCACCTTCAATGCAGTCGTCTTTCCGGAAGCGTTGATTCCTGCAAAAGCCTCTACTGTATTCACGTAGATATTTCCAAATAAATGGAAGACGGAATCCATATGTGTGGTCTGCACTCTTTGAATAGCAATAAAGGAAATATCAAATGAATTTTTGTATAGTGGCAGCCCATTGATCTTTATTCTTAAAATCTTCATCAATATCACCAATATAAAAACAAATAAGACGTTAATAGGATCCTTATCATCTACGATAACATAGTAAAATCATAGCTGCAACAAATATTTCGTTTTTACTCGCCCCTCCCCAAAACCCTTTGACCATCCTCCGAAAATATGCCAAAATACCGTACATAGGGCTTCTGAGAGCAAAAACGGGAGGCAGATGCGTGACTGCCGTACGGCAAACCGTACGGGATCTCAGTCTGTCCTTCGGTGGTCGGGGCGGAAAGGAAATTTATGGCGGAAGAAAAACAGGTGTGGTGGAAAGAGGCGGTGATTTACCAGATTTATCCCCGCTCTTTTCAGGATTCGGATGGGGACGGAATCGGCGATTTGAACGGGATTACAAGGAGGCTGCCCTATCTGGAAAATCTGGGGGTGGATGTGCTGTGGCTCTCCCCCCATTTATCGGTCGCCCAATGACGACAACGGATATGACATCTCCGATTATCGTGACATTATGACGGAGTTCGGAACCATGGAGGACTTTGATCACCTGCTGGCAGAAGCACATGCCCATCATTTGAAGATCGTGATGGATCTGGTGGTCAATCATACTTCAGATGAGCATGCGTGGTTTGTGGAGAGCAGGAAGGCAAAGGAGAGCCCTTATCGCGATTATTATATCTGGAAGGATGGAAAGGACGGGAAGGAGCCAAATAACTGGGGATCCTGGTTTGGCGGCAGTGCCTGGCAGAAGGACGAAAAAAGCGGACAATATTACCTCCACTGTTTTTCTAAGAAGCAACCGGATCTGAACTGGGAGAATCCAAAAGTCAGAGAAGAAGTCTTCGATATGATGAACTGGTGGTGTGAGAAGGGAATTGACGGCTTTCGGATGGATGTCATTTCCATGATCAGCAAGGATCCTGCCTATCCGGACGGCAAGGTGAGTGACGGTGTTTACGGAGATCTGTCTCCCTATGTCTGCAACGGTCCGCGGGTACATGAATATTTACAGGAGATGAACCGGAAGGTTTTGTCGAAATACGACCTGCTCACCGTCGGAGAGACGCCGTCGGTCACCGTTTCAGAAGCCAAAAAGTATGCAAACAAGGAGGGAACAGAGCTGAACATGGTCTTTCAGTTCGAGCATACGGACGGAGCGGCGAATTCCAAGGCGGTGATCGGGAAGTGGACGAAGACGCCTCCGGAACTGCCTTATATTCGGGGGATTCTCAATAAATGGCAGACAGGGCTGGAGGGAAGCGCCTCGGGAAGTCTCTACTGGGACAATCACGATCAGCCGCGCGCGGTCTCCCGCTTCGGAAATGACGATCCGAAGTGGCGGGTGCTTTCTGCCAAGATGCTGGCGAGCGTCCTGCATCTGATGAAGGGGACGCCCTATATTTATCAGGGAGAAGAGATCGGCATGACCAATCTGCCCTTTCATTCACTGGAAGATTGTGCGGATATTGAGGAAATCAATGCCTATCATCAGTATGTAGAGGAACATCATCTCGTGGACAGTAAGACGCTGCTTGCCTGTTTTTCTACCGTGGCAAGGGACAACGCACGCTCGCCCATGCAGTGGGATGAAACGGAAAATGCGGGCTCACCGACGGCAAGCCGTGGTATCGCGTCAATCCGAATTACAAAGAAATTAACGTGGAAGCAGCACTGCAGGATCCGGATTCCATTTTTTATTACTACCAGAAACTGATCCGGTTAAGGCACCGGGAAAAGATCGTTGTCTACGGACGCTTCGTGCCGCTTTTGGAAGAAAGCGAAGAAATCTATGCTTATCGCAGAGAGTACGAGGGACAGACGCTCCTTGTCGCAGCGAATTGGACGGAAAGAGAAGTTGCTTGTACGCTTTTTGATCAGGAAGAGGGAAAAGAACTGATTTCCAATTACAAAGATCATCAGAAGGGGATTCTGCAGCCGTATGAAGCCAGAGCGGTATTGGAACCCTGACGAGGGAACGTTACGCAGGAAGGGAGCGGGATGTAAAAGGCAGAAATCGATTTCTTTCCTTGAAGAGCGGGAAGGAATCCAATCAGAATAGGAATCGATATAGGATATCAAAAAAGAGGAGAATATCATGAAAAAACAGTGGTGGCATAACGGTACCGCCTATCAGATTTATCCGAAGAGTTTCTGTGATTCCAACGGAGACGGCATCGGGGATCTGCAGGGCATTATCAGCAAACTCGATTATTTAAAGGATCTGGGAGTCGATATCATCTGGCTCTCGCCGATCTATGTCTCTCCTCTGGCGGACGAGGGCTATGACATTGCCGACTATTATGACATTGACCCGCGTTTCGGAACGCTGGAGGATATGGACGAGCTTTTGAAACAGGCGCATGCAAGGAAGATGCATATCCTGATGGATCTGGTTGTGAATCACTGTTCCGATGAAAATGAGTGGTTTAAGAAGGCGTGCGAGGACCCGGAAGGGCAGTACGGAAAATATTTTTATCTGGAGCATACGAAGGATAAAAAGAGCCTCAGCAATATGAGATCCTACTTCGGCGGGTCGGTCTGGGAAGAGCTTCCGGGACAGAAGGACTGGTATTATCTGCATCTTTTTCACAAGAAACAGCCGGATCTGAACTGGGAGAATCCCGTCCTTCGGGAGGAAGTGTACAAGATGGTCAACTGGTGGCTGGAAAGGGGCGTGGACGGCTTCCGGCTGGACGCCATCATCAACATCAAGAAGGCGCTTCCGTTTAAGAATTATCCGGCAGATAGGGAGGATGGTCTGGCCACCTGTACTGCAATGATCAAGGAAGCGGAAGGCGTCGGCGACTTTTTGACCGAGTTAAAAGAGAGGTGCTTTACACCGCATCATGCCTTTACGGTCGGAGAGGTGTTTGAAGAAAAGCCGGATGCGATCCGGGATTTCATCGGCGATGACGGCTATTTTAATTCCATGTATGACTTCGGCCCGGTCGGGTTTGGCTGGAGCGATAAGGGTTGGTGGGATTACAAGGACATTACACCGGATGATTACAAGGCCTGTGTTTTTTCCACGCAGAAAAAAGTGGCGGACATCGGGATGATCTCTAATATCATCGAAAATCATGATGAGCCCAGGGGGGTCTCCCATTATATTCCGGAGGGAGATCAGTCTCCGGAGAGCAAAAAAATGCTGGCAACCCTCTATTTTCTCTTAAAGGGTCTTCCCTGGATTTATCAGGGACAGGAAATCGGGATGGAGAATGTGAAAGTTTCCTCCATTGACGAGGTGGACGACATCAGTTCGATCGGGGAATACAAGGTGGCGCTGGAGGCGGGACTCACGAAGGAAGAAGCCTGCGTGCGGTGGAAAAATACGGCAGAGACAATGCCAGAACGCCTTTCCAGTGGGACGACGGGGAAGAAGCCGGCTTTACCACCGGCAAACCCTGGCTTCGCGTCAATCCCAATAAGGACCGCATCAATTTAAAGAGCCAGAGGAACGATCCGCAGTCGGTCTATCAGTATTACCGGAAGCTGACGAGGCTCAAAAAGGATCCTGCCTATACGGAGGTGCTCACTTACGGGGAGCTGGTGCCCTATCTGGAAGAGCGGCCTCATGTGATGGCTTATTTGAGAAAAAATGAGGAACAGAAGCTGCTTGTGATTGCCAATTTCCAAAAGGAACCGCAAACACTGCCGCTACCCGCTGAAGTGAAGAAGGTGGTGCTGTCTTCCGGCGGAGAAGCGAAGATTCAGGGGAGAGAGGCGGTCATGGAAGGCTACCAGGCGCTGGTGTTGGAGCTGGCCTAAGGGCGAGAGCAAACCGGCGTGAAACCGGCGAGAGCAAACCGGTGTGAGTCGCAGGATGCGTGACAGTCTAGCGGACCTAAGGGCGTGGGTTGGCCTCTATGTGCCGGGGAATGCAAGGATATCGGTTGATCGAAGGGAGATGAAAAAATATGCACAAAAATAAGGGAATATTTTTGTGCATATCGTGTGATTGACGGTCAATTTTACCAAAGGTAAACTGGATAACATAATGCAATTGTACGGTTTCCTTAAAAGGAGGGAGTATGAAAAAGAAGCTTTCATTGTTTCTGGTTGGTGCCATGACGCTGAGCATGCTGACAGCATGTGGCCAGTCGGCATCTTCCGATCAGGCGGCACCTGCTGCATCCAATAGCGAGGCGGCAAGCAGCGGAGCAAGCAAGGCGGCAGACGGCTCTAAGTTCAGCGGCAAGATCACCTTTACCTACCGTGATGACGGTTCGGATAAGTCGAAAAATGCGCTGTACAGATGGGTGACCGCAGCCTATGATTCCTGGCAGTACAAGGATCAGGTCGAACTGGATGTGGCGCCGATTACTGCTTCGGAAGGCGATTATTTCACCAAGATTGCGCTGCAGTTAGCGGATCCGGGTACCTGCCCGGACCTTGTAACAGAGGATACCTTCCAGCTGCCCAACGATGCGGCGGCAGGCTATCTGACCGACCTAACCAGTGACCTCAAGGGGTATGATGAATGGAATCAGTATTATGAATCCATGCAGAATATCTGCTCCGTGGACGGCAAAACCTACGGTGTTCCTTACTGCACCGATACCCGTGGCCTTTTCTACAACCGCCAGATCCTGCAGAAGGCGGGCGTGATCAAAGAGGGAGAAGACTGGGCACCCAAGAACTGGGATGACATCCTTGCAGCCTGCAAGAAGATCAAAGAGACCCAGCCGGATGTCGTACCGTTCTGGTGCAACTCCGGTAAGGCGACCGGCGAAGCGACCTCCATGCAGACCTATGAGATGCTTCTGTACGGAACCGGCGAGCGCCTGCAGGATGATTCCGGCAAGTGGATCGTGGATTCCAAGGGCATTCGTGATTCGCTCAAGTTCCTGCAGGACATTTACAAAAACGGATACGGTCCGTCTCTGGATCTGGTGCTGAACGGCCAGGCAAGCAATACCTCCGCAAGAGATTATATGCCGAAAGGGAAGCTGGGAATCACCCTGGACGGCATCTGGATCACAGGCAACTGGAAGAAAGACGGCGCTTCTCCGTGGCCGAATTATGAGAAAGAGTGCGGACTTGCTGCAATGCCGACCAACGAAGGACAGGATCCGAAGACTGTGACACTTGCAGGCGGCTGGGGACTCTCCATTCCGGAAAACGCCGACAACAAGGAAGCAACCTTCGATTTCCTGAAACACATGATGTCCAAGGAAGTCTACCTTCCGTTCATCACCTACTCCGGCAATATCTGCACCAGAAAAGACATCGGTGAGATGGACGAATATACCAAGCAGCCGTTCTTCGGTTTCGCAACGGAGCTTCTGGAGACCGCAGGCTATCGTCCGCAGAACGACAAGTACTCTTCCGTTTCCACCGGCATTCAGTCCATGGTGGAGAGCGTGGTCAGCGGCACTAGCATCGACGATGCGGTGAAGCAGTACGCTTCGGATACGGCAGCGGTAGTCGGAGAAGAAAACACGGTGAAAGAAAAGTAAATCTTCATCCATTCGATGGTCGTATGATGCAAAACAGACGAGGTGCAGTGCAGATGACTGCACCTCGCTTTGTAAAAACCGGATTCGTGCCTGGCATCAAGTATTGCTAGAGAAGAAAGGTTCGTAAAAAGGGGGAAGCCCATGAGTAAATCCCGTCACAAAAGTTATTTTGCGGATCAGTTTAAAAAATCCGTTCTGCTGCTTCCTGCAGTAGCAATTCTGTTAATCTTTTTTGTTTATCCCGTGATTCTGACGATTTATTATTCTTTTACCAACATGGCATTGACAGGTTCAGCCGCTAAGAACTTTCAATTTGTCGGTATCTTGAACTATAAGCGGCTGTTTACGGACAGTACGGCGAGAACCGCTATACTGAATACACTGGTTTTCTTAATCGGATCGTTAATCGGTCAGCAGCTGGTCGGTTTTTTAATTGCTTATTTTATGAAAGACGCACCGAAGGGGCTGCGCAGATGGGTGGGCCCTTGCGTGCTGGCGGGCTGGGTAATGCCGGAGGTGGTAGTTTCCCTCTGCATGCTTGCCTACTATGACATGACAGGGACAGCCAATACACTGCTTTCTCTTTTGCATCTGCCTGCGGTTTCCTGGATGTTTGCCTATCCGATGCTCACGATTGTGCTTGCAAATGTCTGGCACGGAACCGCCTTTCCATGATGAATTTCCAATCGGCGCTGGATGCCGTCTCCGGCGATATGGAAGAAGCGGCTCGTGTAGACGGCGCTTCCAGAGTGCAGACGCTCATTCATATCATCATTCCCTGTATCAAGGACACCATTGCTACCAATACCATGCTCAACACCCTCTCTACTCTGGGTGTCTTCGGCATGATCTGGGCCATGACGGGAGGAGGCCCCGGGAATAAAACGACAACGCTTCCCATCTTCATGTACAATGCAGGAATGAAGAACTTTCAGCTGGGACAGGGGACGGCGGTCGGCATGCTGATCCTTTTGGTGGGAGCCATCTGCAGCATCCTTTATACCGGCATTTTCCGCACGAAGAATTAAGGAGGGAACGACATGGGAATCAATGCAAAAACAAAGGCCTTCCATTGCGTACTTTTGGTGATTATTGCACTCGCATTTGTGCTTCCGCTGATCTGGCTGGTGGTGGCTTCTCTGGACACCAATGCTTCCCAGGCACTCAAGTGGCCGACCCAGTGGACTTTGGGAAATTATGCGGATGTCATTTCGAATGAAGGAAACCGGAGAGGGTTCGGCATCGGCCTGGAAATTTCACTGATCGAAAGCGCCATCGTCACCCTGGTTTCGCTGCTTGCAGCTTATCCGCTGTCCAGATACAACCTCTGCTACAAAAAGCAGTTCATGTATGTGATTTTGTTTATGACTTCCCTGCCCATGATCGCCGTGATCGTGCCGGTGTATAAGGTTTTTTTAAGCTTCGGCTTCCTTAACAGCATTCCGGGGAGTCATTCTTTATCTATCCGCCTCGGGCATTCCTTACGGAATCTGGCTGATGAAGAATTTCATGGATACGATTCCGATCAGCCTGGAAGAGGCAGCCTGGGTGGACGGAGCGACCACATTACAGTCCATTCGCAAGGTGGTGGCACCTCTGATGTTTTCCGGTATCTGCGTGGTCTTTATTTACACCTTTTCCGGCTCCTGGGGGAATTTCTTCATCCCCTACATCCTGCTCTCATCGCCGGATAAGATGCCTGCGTCCGTGATTCTCTACCAGTATTTTGGTCAGCACGGGGCGATTGCTTACGGACCGCTTGCCGCCTATTCGGTGCTTTATTCACTGCCCTCGATCCTGCTCTATATTTTTTCACAGAACTTCATGTCCAAGGGCTTCTCGATGTCGGGAGCGGACAAGGGTTGATAAAGGAGTCACAAGAAATCCCGGTACATGTTTGATCGGGGAGTCACAGGAAATCCAGGTACATGTTTGATCAGGGAGTCACAAGAAATCCAGGTACATGTTTGATCAGGGAGTCACAAGAAATCCCGGTACATGGTTGATGTTACAGTTAGAAGGAAAGAAGAAGGCAAGCCGCCTTTGACTAGGAAAGTCCGGCACCCGTTTCGTGCCGGTGCTCAGGAAGGATTAGAAATCAGAAAGGATTAGAAAATGGAAATGCGGTTTTTAAAGGAAAGAATCGGTAAGATGCTGGAGTATCTGCGTGCGCAGATTTACCCCCTCAGTGTGCCGGTGACGTCTTTTCGTATGTTGCAGTCGGAGGAGCGCTTTCGGGATATTGCAAACCTGGACACTTCTTCTTGGAAGGAATTGAAGAGGGATGAGATCTGGGGAGGACACCGTGAATATTACTGGTTTGAAACGGTGATCACCCTTCCCGATGCCTTTGAGGGAAAGTGTGCGGCTTTTGAAGTGAAGACCGGCAGAGAGGATGCATGGGATGCCACCAATCCGCAGTTTTCCATTTTCGTGAATGGAAAGCGGGTTCAGGGGTTGGACGTCAATCACAGAGAAATCATCCTGTCCGAGTGCGCAAAGAAGGGGGAAACCTTCCGCATTGTCATGAGCGCCTTTACGGGCGACCAGAATTTCCACCTCTTCCTGGATGCCAACTTGAAGGTGTTAGACCGCAAAACGGAGAAATATTATTATGACCTTGCGGTGCCTTATGATACGGCAAGGCTCTTAGATCCGGAGAGCGACGCTTATATCAAGACGATTCAGGCGCTGAACGATTCCCTGAATCTCTTAGACGACAGGAGAGAGGGATCGGAAGACTATTACCGCTCATTGGAAAAAGCGCAGGAGTTTATCACCAAAAACTTCTATGAAAAATACGGCGATCCCGACAAGGAGCCGGTCATCTGCTGCATCGGGCACACGCATATCGACTGTGCCTGGCTTTGGACCTTGCGCGTGACGGAAGACAAGGCGGTTCGTTCTTTTTCCACCGTCTTAGAGCTGATGAAGCGCTACCCGGAGTACCGTTTCATGTCCTCACAGCCACAGCTGTACGTCTATGTCAAAAAAAATGCGCCTGAGGTTTATGAGGAAATCAAAAAGCGTGTGCAGGAAGGTCGCTGGGAAGTGGAAGGGGGCATGTGGGTGGAAGCCGACTGCAACCTCGCTTCCGGTGAAGGTCTGACCAGACAGTTCCTGTACGGTAAACGCTTTTTCAGAGAGGAATTCGGCAAGGACAATGAAATCCTCTGGCTCCCGGATGTATTCGGCTATTCTGCCGCCCTGCCGCAGATCATGAAGCTGTGCGGGATCCGTTATTTCATGACGACCAAGATCAGCTGGAACGAAACGAACAAGATGCCCTGTGATACCTTCCTCTGGGAAGGACTGGACGGCACCAGAACGCTGACCCACTTCGTTCCGACCAGGGAATATCACAAGGCGGCGGAAGAAAACGGGACGCAGACAGAGCATTATACGACTTACAATGCCGATTTGATTCCGACACAGATGAAGGGAGCCTGGGAGAGATATTCCAATAAGGACCTGAATCAGGAAGTGCTTTGCAGCTTCGGTTACGGAGACGGCGGCGGCGGCGCGACTGCACAAATGCTGGAGAATGAGAGAAGGATGAGTCAGGGAATTCCCGGTCTGCCGCGCACGAAGATTGCCTTTGCACATGACTTTTTTGCCCGTTTGGAAAAAGAAGTCACAGGCAGCAGATACCTGCCCACCTGGAAGGGAGAACTGTATCTGGAATACCACCGCGGCACCTATACGACGATGGCCAGAAATAAAAAATACAATCGGCAGTCGGAGCTGGGATTCCAGACGCTTGAAACCTGGAGTCTGGCAAACTCTCTATTAGCGGGGGGGGATTACCCGGCAAAAGAGATTCATGAGGCCTGGATTGTGATTTTGCGGAATCAGTTCCATGACATTCTGCCCGGTTCCGGTATCGAGGAGATTTACGAGGATTCCAAAGAAGAATACGACAAAATCACGGAAGTGCGAAGGGAACTGGAAGAACAGGCCCTGTCGCAGATGGCAAAATCGGTGGATGCTCCTGCGGGAAGCGTAGTGGTTTTCAATCCGAATTCCACAAAGGCCCCCGGTACCTGCGAGGTTTTCCTTGCGGAGGCGGGGGAACATGCCGCTCTCATTTCGGAAAACGGCAGGAAATTCCCCCTGCAAAGGCTGGAAGATGGAAGGAGTCTTTTTGTCGCAGAAGCAATTCCTTCGAAGGGCTATGCTACCTTCTCAGTAGGGACGAGGGAGGAGACACAAGAGCAGATGGAGGTGAGTACCTCCCTCATGAAGAACCGTTTCTTTGAAATTCATTTCAATGAAAAGGGACAGTTTGCTTCGATTAAGGACCTGCGTGCAAACCGGGAGCTTTTCCCGGAAGGCAGGGCAGGCAACGTGATCATGAGTTATGAAGACAGACCGCATAATTTCGATGCCTGGGATATCAACAATTATTATCAGGAAAAATCCTGGGAAGTGGACGACGTCTCCGATTTCCGCGTGGTGGAAGAAGGCCCGGTGCGTGCTACAGTCAGGATTGAGAGAAAGTACCTGGAATCCGTGATCGTGCAGTATATCAGCATTTACAATGACCTTCCCCGGATTGATATCCGGAATGAAATCGACTGGAAGGAGCACCTGATTCTCTTAAAGGATCATTTCCCGGTGGATGTGCATACGAATGAGGCGACATTTGACATTCAGTTCGGCAATGTGAAGCGTACCACCTGCGACAATACGTCCTGGGATTATTCCAAATTTGAAGTCTGCCATCACAAATGGTTGGATGTGGCGGAGGACAATTTCGGCGTCAGCTTCCTAAACGACTGCAAATTCGGCGTGAGCGTGCGCGGAACGGATGTCGGGCTCACCATGCTCAAGTCCGCTCTCTATCCGAATCCGGAGGCGGACAAGGAACACCACAGCTTCACCTATTCGATCTTTCCCGCATGAGGATGACTTTAGAGGGGCGGATACGGTCGGTTACGCATATTCTTTGAACAACCCGATGGAGGCAGTGGTGAAGGAACAGGCAGGCGGAACTCTTCCGAAGGAGTTCTCCCTCGTTTCGGTCGATGTGCCGAATGTGATCATCGACAGTGTAAAGAAGGCAGAAGATTCCGAAGATATGATTGTGCGTCTCTATGAATGCTTTAACCGCAGAAGCGCCGTCACCTTAACGTGCGGACTAATGATTGCGGAAGCTTCTTTCTGCAATCTGATGGAAGAAGAGGATGTGAAAGCAAATCATACAGAGAATACCGTGGCGTTCGAGATGAAGCCTTATGAAATCAGAAACCGTTCGGATCCGTTGTAAGAAATAAGCACCTGTAAGAGCTCGGAAGGAAAAGTGATGCGGGAATTTTGCTATGATATCGTAAAGAACCCTGAAATATTTAAAGAAAATGTGTTACCGGCACACTCGGATCACCGGTTTTATGCAACGGAAGAGGAAGGAAAAGAGGGGAAGAGCAGATTTTGCTCTTCCCTGAATGGGCTTTGGGAGTTTCATTATGCGAGGAATTACGCCACCGCGCCCAAAGACTTCTGGCGGGAGGAATTCGATTGCAGAAACTGGGAGGAGATCCGGGTTCCGGCACATATCCAGCTGGAAGGCTATGATCAGCCTGCTTATACCAATATCCAGTATCCCTGGGACGGGATCGAGGCGATCGAACCCGGACAGATTCCGCAGGACTTCAATCCGGTGGCAAGCTATGTGAAATATTTTTATCTGCCGGAGGAAAAAAAAGACGAGACTCTTTTCATCTCCTTTCAGGGGGTGGAGAGCGGCTTCGCACTCTGGCTCAACGGCAGTTATGTCGGCTACAGTGAAGATACCTTTACGCCTTCCGACTTTGATTTAACTCCCTTTGTACGGCAGGGAGAAAACAAGATAGCCGTGCAGGTCTTTAAGTGGACAGCCGGCAGCTGGTGTGAGGACCAGGATTTTTACCGGTTTTCCGGGATTTTCCGTGATGTGTTCCTCTACACGGTGCCGAAGGTACATGTCTATGACTTGAAGATTCGTCCTCTTTTGCAGGAAAATCTGTCGCAGGCTTTGCTGGAAGTGAAGATGCAGGTGAGAGGAGAAGGGGGGAGTGCCCTTTGTACGCTCTCTTTTTGCGGAAAAGAAGTCCTGCGGGCGGAAGGGTTTTCTTTTTCTGAGAAGGTCGAGAGGCCGCTTCTTTGGAGTGCAGAACAGCCGAACCTTTACGATCTGGACATCCGGGTCGTCGACAAGGAAGGAGCGCTGCAGGAAGTCATTCGGGAGAAAGTGGGATTTCGGAGAATCGAAATCAAGGACGGCCTGATTCGTCTGAATGGAAAGAGGCTGGTTTTTCACGGAGTCAACCGGCATGAGTTTTCCTGTGGTCATGGCAGAACGCCTTCCGAAGAAGAGGTGTTGCAGGACGTCCTGACCATGAAGAGGAACAACATCAATGCCGTCCGCACCTCGCACTATCCGAATGCCTCGTATCTGTACCGACTTTGTGACGAATATGGCATCTATATGATTGCGGAGAACAATCTGGAGTCTCATGGAGTCTGGGATCAGGTGGCAAGAGGCCTACAGCCGGAGTCTTTTGCGGTTCCGGGAGACAGGCAGGAATACAGGGAAATGATGCTCGACCGCGTGAATTCCTGCTATCAGAGAGACAAGAATCATCCCTCCATCCTTTTCTGGTCGGATGGCAACGAATCTTACAGCGGGTCGGTGGTGCAGGCCATGACCGATCGTTTTAAGGAGCTGGACCCGGATCGCCTTGTGCATTATGAAGGGATTGCGCATGACGCAAGGTATCCGGAAGTCAGTGATGTGTATTCGCAGATGTATACACCGGTCAAGCAGGTGAGGGAATTTCTGAAAACCCATACCGGGAAGCCTTTCCTTCTCTGTGAATTTACACACTCCATGGGCAATTCCAACGGGGGGATGTACCAATATATCGATCTGGAGGAAAAAGGAGCCCCGTTATCAGGGCGGATTCATCTGGGATTTTGTCGATCAGGCGCTGCTTGCAAAAAATCGTTACGGAGAGGAATATCTCGCCTATGGAGGCGATTTTTCCGAGCGTCCGACGGACTATGATTTTTCCTGTAACGGCATTGTGGATGCCAGGAGAAGGCCTTATGCAGGAAAGATGCAGGAGATCAAATATCTCTACCAGAATCTTCGCGTGCACGTCACGGAAGATGACGTCCGGATTACGAATAAGAATCTTTTTACAGGGACGGGGGAATATGACTGCTTCTGCACCCTGGAGCAGGAGGGAAGGGTTCTCAAAAAAGAGAAAGCTGTCTACCGATGTGGCGCCGCTGCAGGAGAAGCGTTTACCCCGCTGCCGTTTTCCGGAAAGGAACTTAAGGGAGAATACAGCATCACGGTTTCTTTTCATCTGAAAGAAGACCTTTCCTGGGAAAAGAAGGGCTATGAAGTCGCTTACGGACAGGGCGTGTTCGGGACGTTTGCAGGGAAGCTCCCTTCACCGACGGAGGCGGATGAAGAAATGCCGTTCTTTGCACGGACTTCCGTGGAGAAAGCGGGTTCCGGAGCCGGGTGGGCAGGAGAAAAGAAACTTACCGTGATTCGCGGGATCTCTGAATCTGGGTGTGAGAGGGGCGCACTTTTCTGCTCTATTCTCCTATCTGAAAGGAGGACTCGTTTCCTACCGTTATGGTGGGAGGGAGCTCATTCCGGTGATGCCCAGACCGAATTTCTGGCGTGCGCCCACGCAGAACGATGACGGGAACAAGATGGCGTATCGCTATGGAGTCTGGAAGCTTGCCAGTCTTTACGGAAGCAACCTGCCCGTAGAAGACGGTGCAGGGATTCCCGGAGAGGGGATGGGCGTAGAAACTCTCAAAAGAGAACACAGATGCCCCTGAAGAGGGAACACGGGGTGTTCGAAAGAGAAAGGACGCAGAGCAGACGGAAGCTGCGGCGGGTGCGGAAGATGTCGGATTCGGTGCAAGGGTCAAAGAGACGGAGGCGTTTGTAGAAATCCGTTTTCCGCGTTATCTTCCGACCGTGCCGCGGACGCTTCTGTGGGTCAGCTACCGGGTTTATCCGGATGGCACGATCGAGACGGTACTGGATTACACGCCGGATCCCCACCTTCCGCCGATGCCGGAATTCGGGATGCTGTTTCAGCTGCCTGCGGAATTGGAGCAGGTGACCTGGTATGGGCTGGGGCCGGAGGAAAATTACTGCGACCGGAACAGCGGCGCAAGGCTGGGCCTTTACGAGCGCAAGGTGGAAGACATGATGACGCCTTATGTCGTGCCACAGGAGTGCGGGAACCGGAGCGGCGTACGCTATGCAAAAGATAACGGATGCGTCTGGACGAGGGATTCTTTTTTCCGGAGACCACATGGATTTCAGTGCACTTCCCTACACGCCGGAGCAGATGGAGGAAGCGAGGCACCCGTACGAACTGCCGCGCCCTTTTGATACGGTGGTTCGTTGCTCCCTCAGGCAGATGGGAGTAGGCGGCGATGACTCCTCGGGTGCCAGAACGCACGAAGAATTTCTGATTGACATCTCCAGACCGCTGCATTTTTTTCTGTGAAAATGAGGGGAATCTGAGGTACGGGAGAGCTTTTGAATGGAAAAGGCCCGCCTATCCTGCAACCAATCTTCCGGAGCAGGAGAACTTTTTTGGCAAAAACAGGGGGATGCACCGGTTGAGAGAGCGGAAGGAACAGGAGGAAGACAGTGCTCACAAAGGCTGATCAATACTTGATCGAAGACATCAGGAATATTTTGCAGAACGGCTATCCGGACGAGAATCCGAGACCCAGGTATGCAGACGGCACACCGGCGCATACGATCAGTGTCAACCATGTAAGCAGGAAGTATGACCTGTCCGGGGGGGAGTTTCCGATCTCTACCCTTCGTCCCCAGGCATGGAAGACAGGGATTCGTGAAATCTTTACCATTTACCAGAGCCCGACCAATGTCATTGCGGAAATGGAAGAGATGGGCGTGACCTGGTGGGGGCCCTGGGATATCGGAGACGGGACGATCGGACAGAGGTATGGAGCGACCGTTGCGCGTTACGATTTGATGCACGACCTGATCCGGGACATCGAAGAGGATCCTTACGGCAGAAGAAAGGTGGTTTCTCTCTGGCAGGAAAAGGATCTTCGTGAAACGAAGGGGCTGGCGCCCTGTGCCTTTTTGACGATCTGGAACGTGAGGGGGGAGTTTCTGGATATGTGCCTGATTCAGCGAAGCGGAGATATGTTAACCGCCTCCGGCGGGGGAGGAATCAACGAGATTCAGTATGCCGCTCTGCTGATGATGATTGCAAATACGACAAGGAAACGTCCCGGGGTCTTCACCCACTTTGTGGCAAACGAACAGATTTATGACCGTCACCGCGAGCAGGCGCAGCAGCTGCTTGCCCGTGCGCAGGAAAAAAAGGACAAGAATACAGGAGAGCAGCTACCGATGCTGTTGTTACACAAAGAGGCGGGCAGTAAGCTGGAAGACTACCGGATCGAAGATTTTGAGCTGGTAGGTTATGAGCCGGTCAGGCCGCAGCTTTCCTTTGAACTTGGGGATTTGAGTGATCGTGCAAGGATGGATACGATTGAAAAAAAGGATCATTTTTCTATTTGTCATCTGCTGTATGCTGGCGGCGGGTCTTTTTTTCCTTCTAAAAAAAAGACACCTTTCTCTGGTGGAGGGGATGGCTCTGTGCTACCGGTGGCAGGGAATGGATGTCTCCCATTATCAAGGGGAGATTGACTGGAAGCACCTGAAGGCAAAGGGGATTTCTTTTGCTTATATCAAGGCGACAGAAGGAAGCGGGACTGTCGGACGCTTATTTTGCACAGAACTTTGAAAACGCGGAGAAAAACGGAGTGGTGACCGGCGCCTACCATTTTTTCAGCTTTGATTCGGATGCCAAAACGCAGGCGCAGAATTACATCAGGGCGGTGGGCAACCTTTCGGGACACCTGATCCCCGCCATCGATGTGGAATATTACGGCTCCTATATTGCGCATCCCAAGGAGACGGAAGAAGTCAGGGCGCACTTGAAGGAGCTGCTTACGGAGCTGGAGACGTTTTACCATGTAAAGCCGATGATCTATACCACGCCGTCGGCCTACAGACGTTATATCAAGGGGGCTTTTGAGGAATACCCGCTCTGGATTCGCAATGTGTATTATCATCCTTCCCTCCTCTTGCTCGGCAGGCAGTGGGATTTGTGGCAGTACACGGACCGCGCGCAGTTAGGCGGTTATACCGGCGGCACGAAATATGTGGATCTCAACGTGTTTCGCAAGAGAAAAATCGACGAATATATCTGTCCCGTAGGAGGTCTTTTTTTCATCTAGAAGGTGCCGGAGGGCAGGAGTGTATGAAGGTCAAATTAGACGAAACGAATACCTCGGTGATTGCCTGCGAGATGATTGAGGATGAAGTGAAGGAAGCGATGAAGAGGAATGGAGTGCGTTATCCGGTGCAATGGGTCGAGAGAGGATATCACAACGTTCCGGAAAAGCTTCATGCCAAATTGCAGGAGAGGATCGCACAGGCGGAAGCGGCATTTTTGGAAAAAGCGCAGAAGGGTGCAGGGGCGGGTCAGTCGTCTGCTGCAAAGGACAGGTCTTACATCCTTCTGGCTTTCGGGCTCTGCGGGAAGAGCGTTGCCGGGCTTTCGTCTTCTGGAGCTTATCTGGTGATCCCCAGGTTTGACGACTGCATCAATCTCATGCTCTGCCCGAAGATCAGAGAAAAAAGAGCTTATATGAAGGCGGGGGTCAGCTACCTGACGGGAGGTTGGATTAGAGACAGCGGATCCGCCCTGCATCTATATGAGGAGTGCATTGCCAAATACGGGGAGAGACGGGGAAAGAGAGCGTTTCAGCTCCTGTTTGATGCCTATACCACGGCGGCACTGATTGACAACGGTTGCTATGACAAAGAGCCGGTAGAGCGGTACGCAAGAGAAATGGCAACGCTTCTGGGGCTTGAGGTAAGAGAGGTGCCCGGAGGTATTCATGTACTGACCAAACTCTTTTCCGGCGACTTTGATGAGGATATTTTAGTCTATCCGCCCGGAGTACCCATCCGGGAAGAGGACTTTGCGTTTCGTGGAGAAAAAGAAGGAACTTTTATCAGCTAAGGGGTGGGAACCCTAAAAACAACCGGATGACAGGAGGAGGTAACAGGATGGCACGAACCAAAGAAGAATTACTGGAGAAGCTGGCAGAAGATGTCGTGGAGATGGAAGACGAGGACGTGGTGGTAACGGCAAAAGAATATTTGGACGCCGGGTATCCCGCAATGGAAGGTCTGATGAACGGTCTGGTAAAGGGAATGAGCAAGGCCGGCGAGCTTTTCGATGCGGAGGAATATTTCGTCACCGATGTATTGCTCTGCTCCGATGCCATGTATGCGGGAGTGGATGTGTTCAAACCGTATCTGCCCAAGGAGGGTTCCGGGAGGAAGGTGCCGAAGGCGGTGATCGGGGTAGTCGAGGGAGACACGCACGACATCGGAAAGAATCTGGTCAAAATCCTGATGGACACCAACGGATTTGAAATGTTCGATCTGGGACGCGACGTTCCTCTGGAGCAGTTTGTGGACAAGGCGGAAGAGGTCGGTGCAGACATCATTGCCATGTCTACCCTGATGACCACCACCATGGGCGGCATGAGGCGGGTGATCGAGATTTTGAAAGAAAGAGGAATCAGAGACAAGTATACGGTGATGGTGGGCGGGAGTCCGATCTCCCAGAAGTTTGCCGATGAAATCGGCGCTGACATCTATACGGCAAATGCGGTGGAAGCGGCGGAGGCGGCGAAGCGTGCCGTATGCCTGGGAGAAGAAAGAGAATGAGCGGGATGAGGGAAGAAAACGCTTTTCAATGAAAGCGCTTTCAATGAAAGGCAGAGACTTTTGCGTGCCTTGAAAAAAGAACAGGTGGATCGTCCACCCGTCGTCTGCCCGGGCGGGATGATGAATATGATCACCACGGATCTGATGGAAATTTCAGGAGTCCGCTGGCCGCAGGCGCATACCGATGCGCAGATGATGGCGGAACTGGCCTATGCCAACTATCAGAACGGGTGCTTTGAAAATGTCGGCCTCCCCTTTGATATGGTGGCGGAGGCGGAACAGATGGGGGCGCAGATCACGCTGGGGTCGGAGTGTATTGAGCCGCATGTGACAGGCTATGCCATGTCGGAGCTTGCGGACTTCCGGAAGCTGAACCCGTTAGATATGACCAGGGGGAGGATCGCGGTCGCATTGCAAGCCATTCGGATTCTGAAAGAAAGAGATCCGAACATCCCGATTATCGGGAATATCACGGGACCGATCAGCACGGCAAGTTCGCTCATGGAACCGGTGAAATTCTATAAGGCGCTTAAGAAAAATCCGGAGGAAGCGGACGCCTTTCTGACCTTTGTGACGACCCAGCTGATCCGTTTTGCCAGAGCACAGATTGAGGCGGGGGCGGATGTCATTTCGGTGGCGGATCCGAGCGGAACCGGAGAGATTTTGGGGCCGAAGCTGTTTGAGAGATATACGGGAAAATACCTGAACCTGTTCTATGATGCCATCAGAGACACGCAGGTGGGCACAATCTGCCATATCTGCGGACAGATGAAGTCGGTATACAAGGAGATGGACAAGGTAAAGAGCGATGCGTTAAGTTTTGACTCCATTGTTCCGATGCGCCAGGCGAGGATGAATCTGAAAGACCGGGTTCTGATGGGAAACGTCAGTACCTATGCGCTGGAGTTTGGAGATCCGGCGCGGGTGGCGGTGTTAACCAGGGAGATCGGCAAGAGCAGTACGGATATCATTGCGCCTGCCTGCGGACTGGGAACGAAGTCGCCGATTGTAAACATTCAGGCGATTTTAAAAACCGTCAGAGAGGATGCGAAACTTCATGCCTGAGATTCGGATGAGCGGCACGGGAAAAACGTATTTTTGCAAACCGGGAGAAAACCTCTTAAAGGTGTTGGTCGAAGGCGGCGAGTGGATTGACAATGCCTGCAACGGGAAGGGCAGCTGCGGAAAATGCAGGGTCCGGATTCTGTCCGGTCTCCAGCAGGAAGAGAGTGATAGCGAGAAGAGGCTGCTCTCTGAGCAGGAGAGGGCAGACGGCATCCGTCTGGCCTGTATGGTGGAAGTCTGTGCGGATATGGAAGTCCTTCTTTTGCAAAAGGAGGAAAGGCACCACGTCCTGACGGAAGGCTATCTCCCGGAGAATTTCACGCCGGAACACAGAAAAGAAGGTCTGGGCGCAGCGGTAGACATCGGCACAACGACCGTGGTGGTCTCTCTGGTGAATCTGAAAAACGGCGAAAGAGATCGCAAACGCCTCGATGATCAATGCGCAAAAAAAATATGGTCTGGATGTGCTGACCAGGATCACCTATGAATATGAAAACGGGGAAGCGGGAATCAAGCAGCTGCAAGAGACCATCGTTTCGTCTCTGAATGACCTTCTGGAGGAAGCCTGCATGGCAGCGGGGGGCTTGCAAAACGAGATCAGGGAGATCGCCGTTTCCGCCAACTGCACAATGATGCACATGCTCCTTGGGGTAGATGCCAGATCCATTGGAAAATCTCCTTTTCGCCCCGTATTTATGGAAGCAAAAACCGTTCTCTGCTCGGAAATCGGATTAAAGGCGGGGGAGGGGGCAAGGCTTTACTGCCTGCCTCAGGTATCCGGCTATATCGGTGCGGATATTGTCGCCGGTGCTTACGTTTGCGAGCTGGACAAAACCGATCAAAACGTGCTCTTTATTGACATCGGCACCAACGGCGAGATCGTACTCAGCAAGAAGGGGAACTTTTATGCTGTTCCTGCGCGGCGGGACCTGCCCTGGAAGGAATGAACATCCGATCCGGCATGCGGGCTTCCGAGGGCGCCGTGGAGGAGGTCATTCTTTCCGAAAAGGGAATCTGCCTGAAAACCATCGGAGACCTGTCTCCCCAGAGGGATTTGCGGCAGCGGCATCTTAGCCGTGATCCGGGAACTTTTAAAGACCGGTATCGTGACGAAGAGGGGTGCATTCAAGAAGTACGAAGAATTTACGGATGACGATTGGAGAAAAAAACAGATCAGACAGAACGGAACGAAGCGGGAGTTCGTTCTGCAAAGAGAGCCGGAAATCCTTGTGACACAGGGAGATATCAGGCAGGTGCAGTTGGCCAAGGGAGCGATCCTATCCGGCTTTCTGGCACTTCTGAAAAAAGCGGGACTGGAGGAAAAGGATCTGGATCTGGTCATGATCGCCGGGCAGTTCGGAGCGCACCTGCCGGAGGACTCCTTAATCTCGGTGGGAATCCTGCCGGAAGAAGTCAGAGGGAAGACCAGGTATGTCGGCAATTCTTCCAAAACGGGTGCCTATATGGCTCTTTTATCGGAGTCTTCCAGAAGAGAAATCGAAGCACTCGCAAAGAAGATGCGCTATTTTGAGCTGGCGGAGACGGAAGATTATGAAAGACTCCTGATGAAGGCGTCGATTTTCCCGTAAGGTGAAAAGACGGTTGTCTAATCTGTCTTATTTTGTGTATATTAGAGGATATGGTTCGTAACCAGACAGAAAGTTCGGAATCTCATGGGATTTCAGAAGAGCAAACGGAGGAAAGGTCTATGGATTTCAGCTGGACAAACAGCACGAAATGGCAAGGGATTTATTCAGGGAGTTCGCCGAGAAAGAAGCGAAGCCGCTTGCCATTACAACAGACGAAGAGCATCGTTTTCCGAAGGAAACGGTTGCCAAGATGCAGCACTACGGGTTTATGGGGATTCCGATCCCGAAGCAGTACGGCGGACAGGGCTGTGATCCGCTGACCTATGTCATGTGTGTGGAAGAGCTTTCGAAGTGCTGTGCGACGACAGGAGTCATTGTCTCCGCCCATACTTCCCTCTGTTGCGATCCGATCCTGACTTTTGGGACGGAGGAGCAGAAGCAGAAATATCTCCTGCCGCTGGCAAAGGGAGAAAAGCTGGGCGCCTTCGGGCTGACCGAGCCGGGAGCCGGCACAGACGCGCAGGGCGTCCAAACCAGAGCGCACCTGGAAGGGGATTCCTATGTGTTAAACGGCTCCAAATGTTTTATCACCAACGGAAAAGAAGCCGATGTTTATATTATTATCGCCTATACCGATGTCAAGGTGGATGCGAAGGGCAGGAAGAAAAAGATTTTTTCCTCCTTTATTGTAGAAAAGGGAACGCCGGGATTCAGCTTCGGAACGAAGGAAAATAAGATGGGAATCTGCGGTTCTTCCACCTATGAATTGATTTTCCAGGACTGCCATATTCCTAAGGAAAACCTGCTGGGAGCAGAGGGGCAGGGCTTTAAAATTGCCATGCATACGTTAGACGGAGGCAGAATCGGGATTGCGGCGCAGGCGCTGGGCATTGCCGAAGGCGCTCTGGATCGCACGGTTTCCTATGTAAAAGAAAGAAAGCAGTTCGGCAGACCGCTTGCGCTGTTTCCAGAATACGCAGTTTCGAACTGGCAAGTTTAAGGACGAAGATCGATGCGGCAAAGCTTCTTGTTTATGCGGCGGCGGAAGCCAAGAAAAACAAACCGGTTTATTCTGTCGAAGCGGCGGAGGCCAAATTGTTTGCAGCGGAAGTGGCAATGGAAGTCACCACGAAGTGCGTGCAGCTCTTTGGCGGCTATGGTTACATCAAGGAATACGAAGTGGAGCGAATGATGAGGGATGCGAAGATCACTGAAATCTACGAGGGAACGAGCGAGGTGCAGCGCATGGTGATTGCGGGTGCGATGCTGAAATAAGTAGATTCGAATCAGTGGATCTGGGTATGACAAGATTTCATCAATGAATAAAAGGAGAAGCATTCATGAATATCGTGGTTTGTATTAAACAGGTGCCTGACACCAAGGGGGGCGTGAAGTTCAAGCCGGACGGGACGCTGGACCGTGGCGCAATGCTTGCCATCATGAACCCGGATGACAAGGCGGCTCTGGAAGCAGCCCTTCGCATCAAGGATGAAAACGGCGCCAAGGTGAGCGTCATCACCATGGGACTGCCCAAGGCCGATGCGGTCCTGCGGGAGGCTCTTGCCATGGGAGCGGATGAAGCGTTTTTGGTCACGGACCGTGTGCTGGGAGGAGCGGATACCTGGGCGACTTCCTCCACCCTCGTCGGTGCGATTCGGAAACTTCCTTATGACCTGGTTCTGACCGGCAGACAGGCAATCGACGGGGACACGGCACAGGTCGGCCCGCAGATTTCCGAAAAACTCGGCATTCCGGTGATTTCCTATGCGGAAGAGATCCATGTGGATGGAGGGGAAATCGAAGTCAAGAGACAGTTTGAGGACAGGTATCATCTGGTTCGCGCCAAACTCCCCTGTCTGGTGACGGCACTTTCCGAATTGAATGAGCCCAGATATATGACGCCCGGCGGGATTTTTGACGCCTTCGAGAAGGAAGTGACGGTCCTTAGCAGACAGGATCTGCAGGATGTGAACGATTCGGATATCGGACTGGCAGGCTCTCCGACCATGATTGCCAGAGCTTCCGATAAGGTCAAAAAGGGAGCGGGGCAGAAGGTCGTTCCGGATTCCCCGGATGAGGGCGCAGAGTTCATCCTGGAAAAGTTGAAGGAAAAACATATTCTGTAAGTTTCCATCCCGGAAAAGCGGAAAGAAATGCATCCTTCCTTGTATTTTTATCTCGAAAAAGGAAAAGAGAAGGTGCATCAGGTCCATTTTCGAAGGAAGAAAACAATCCTGTATAGACCTTTTAGGCGGAGGTAAGACATGTCTTTAGAACAATACAAAGGAATCTTTATTTTTGCACAGCAGGTGGACGGAGAGCTCTCCGGCATCGCGCTGGAGCTTTCTAGGCAAGGCCAAAGAGCTGGCAGAGCAGTTAGAGGAGAAAACGGTCACCGCAGTGCTTTTAGGAAGCGGGATTAGCGGACTGAAAGAAACGCTGGCACATTACGGAGCAGACCGGGTGATTGTGGTCGATGATCCAGAACTGAAGGACTATCGCACGGAGCCTTATACCCATGCGCTGGCCTGTGTCATTCAAAAATACCAACCGGAAATCCTATTGATTGGTGCAACTGCAATCGGCAGAGATCTGGGACCGAGGGTGGCGGCAAGGGTTCATACCGGACTGACGGCCGACTGTACTTCACTGGAGATCGGCGACTTTCCGATCAATGCGGTGCCCGGGCAGGAGCAGAAACATCAGCAGCTCTTAATGACCAGACCTGCTTTTGGAGGAAATACGATTGCAACGATTGCCTGCCCGAACTTTCCGTCCCCAGATGGCGACGGTCAGGCCGGGGGTGATGCAGAAGCTTGCTCCGGATCAGGAGAGAAAAGCGGAGATTGAAAATTACAATCCCGGATTCACGGAGAATGATTGCTATACGAAAATCCTTCAGATTGTCAAGCAGACTTCGCAGACGGAAGACATTCAGGCAGCAAAGATTCTGGTTTCGGGCGGCAGAGGCGTCGGAAGCCCGGAAAACTTCAAACTGTTAGAAGAACTGGCGGAGGCTGTAAAGGGTACGGTATCCTGCTCCAGAGCGGTGGTGGACGCCGGTTGGAAACCCAAGGATCTACAGGTAGGGCAGACCGGAAAGACGGTCAGACCGAAGGTGTATTTTGCCATCGGAATTTCGGGAGCCATTCAGCATGTGGCGGGGATGGAAGAATCTGACCTGATCATCGCGATCAACAAGGATGAAATGCGCCGATTTTTGATGTGGCGGACTATGGAATTGTCGGGGATCTCAATCAGATCCTGCCCGTGCTGACCAGGAAAATCAAGGCGGCGGAAGCATAAAAAAGAATCGAAGCATTTTCAGGAAGGCTTCTGTGCCGGATTCCCGTATCATCGGAATCCGGCCTTTGATTTTTAGGATAAATTCACGATGAAAGCGGAGTTTTTTCAATTCTTATTGGCATTTTTTTGGGACAATGTTATAATATTTTTTGGGTTGTGTTAAGAGATATTGACGACACATTTTTTTGTTCCCGAATTCGTTATTTTTTTAACAATAACAAGAGAACGAAAGACTACAGGAGGTGACAGATGGGTTTCGTAAACTATGAAGTGGACGGAATGGTCGGTCTGATTACGATCAATCGTCCGGAGGCGTTAAATGCGCTGAATTCCCAGGTTCTGACGGATCTGGAGGCGGTGTTTGACGGAGTCGACCAGAAGGCAGTGCGCTGTCTGATCCTCACCGGTGCAGGGGAGAAGTCCTTTGTGGCCGGCGCAGACATTGCCGAAATGCACAATCTGGATGAGGCAGGAGGGGTTGCCTTCGGGAAAAAGGGAAATGACCTGTTTCGTAAGATCGAAACCTTCCCTCTGCCGGTGATTGCAGCCATCAACGGTTACGCGCTGGGAGGCGGAAATGAGCTTGCCATGAGTTGCGACATTCGCATCTGCTCGGACAATGCGGTATTCGGTCAGCCGGAGACAGGGCTTGGTGTTACACCCGGTTTCGGCGGTACACAGAGGCTTTCCAGACTGATCAACCCGGGGATGGCAAAACAGATTCTCTATACATCCAGAAACATCAAGGCCGATGAGGCCTACCGTCTGGGCTGGTCAATGCCATTTATACGCAGGAAGAGCTGATGCCTGCGGCCAAGAAGATGGCTGCCCAGATTGCGGCAAACGGACCGATTGCGGTAAGAGCTTGCAAGAAGCTGGTGAATGACGGACTGCAGGTAGACATCGATCAGGCCATTGTCCTGGAAGAAAAGGCATTCGGCAGCATGTTTGCCACCAACGACCAGAAGGAAGGAATGGGCGCCTTCGTGGAGAAGCGCAAAGAAAAGCACTTCACCAACACCTGATCGTTTTTCTTACGGTATTACTCAATTCTTTTTTTCCATGAAAGGAGATAGAAATAATATGAGCAAGGATCCTAAAGACGTTGTAATCGTAGGCGCGGCAAGAACCCCGTTCGGCAAGCTGGGCGGTTCCTTAAAACCGTTTCAGGCTCCGGAGTTGGGCGGAATGGCCATCAAGGAAGCGCTGAAGAGATCCGGTATTGCGGGAAGCGAAGTTTCCGAAACCATTTACGGTTGTGTCATTCCGGCAGGTCTCGGACAGATTCCGGGTCGTCAGGCGATGTGGAAGGCGGGCATTCCGCTGGATCGTCCGGCGTTAACCATCAACAAGGTTTGCGGTTCGGCTCTGAAGGCAGTCACACTGGGCGTACAGACCATCAAGGCAGGAGACAATACGGTTGTCGTTGCCGGCGGTATGGAATCCATGTCCAATGCGCCTTACCTTTCTCAGGATATTCGCTGGGGTCACAGAATGTTCGACTTCAAGATGGTCGATGCCATGGTACATGACGGACTCTGGTGCCCGCAGTATAACGTGCACATGGCCTGCCACGGCGGTGAGGTTGCTCTGGAGCACGGCATTTCCCGTGAAATGCAGGATGAATGGGCACAGCGCTCCCAGGAGAAATGGCAGCAGGCAGAAGAGAAGCATGCGTTTGACGACGAGCGTTTTGCCGTTGAAATCAAGGACAGAAAGGGTCGCGTAACCGTATTTGACAAGGACGAACAGCCTCGTCCCGAGAGCACCCTGGAAGGACTGAAGAAGCTTCCGGCTCTGTTTACCGATGTGGCACCGAAGAGCACGGTGACGGCAGGAAATGCACCCGCACCAACGACGGCGCTTCCGCAGTTGTCATCTGCACCAGAGAATATGCGGATGCACACGGCTTAAAGCCTCTTGCTGTGATCAGAGGATATGCACAGGCGGCAACAGACTCCAAGCAGATTGCGACCATTCCGGGCGTAGCCATCCAGAAGCTGATGGAGAAGTACAACGTCGGTCTGGATACCTTCGACGTGATGGAAATCAACGAAGCCTTCGCAGCCGTAACCCTGGTTTCCGGTATCAGCATTCTGGGCATGAGCTGGGATGAGCTGGACAAGAAGTGCAATGTCAACGGCGGTGCAGTCGCAGTCGGACACCCGATCGGCGCAACCGGTGCCCGTATCCTGATGACCATGATCTGGGAACTCAAGAGAAGAGGACAGAAGAACGGCGTAGCAGCACTTTGCTCCGGTATGGCGCAGGGAGATGCTTGCTGGATTGAAGTAGAAGACTGATTTTTACCATAAGGAGGATAGAATTATGGCAATTAATACGGTTATGGTCATCGGTGCAGGACAGATGGGCGGCGGCATCGCTCAGGTTTTTGCATCCATCGGTAAAAAGACCTATCTGAATGATATCAAGCAGGAATTTATCGACGGCGGTATTGCCAAGATCACCAAGAATCTGGACAGGAGCGTTTCCAAGGGAAAAATCACGGAAGAGCAGAAGAACGAGACCCTGAAGAACATCATCCCTGCGCTGGATATCGATCAGGTGGCAGGAGAGTGCGACGTCATCGTCGAGGCTGCCATCGAAAACATGGAAATCAAGGCGAAACTGTTCGAGAAGCTGGATCAGCTTTGCAAGCCGGAATGCATTCTGGCAACCAATACCTCTTCTCTTCCGATCACGGAGATTGCTGCGCATACGAAGAGAGCGGACAAGGTCATCGGCATGCACTTCATGAACCCGGTTCCGGTAATGAAGCTGGTCGAGTTGATCAGAGGGCTTGCCACTTCCGATGAGACCTTTAAGACCATCAAGGCTCTGGGAGAGGAAATGGGCAAGACGCCGGTGGAAGTACGCGATGTACCCGGCTTTGTCAGCAATCGTGTCCTGCAGATGATGATCAACGAAGCCATCTACTGTGTGTATGAAGGCGTTGCGACTCCGCAGGATATCGATACCGTCATGAAGCTCGGTATGAACCATCCGATGGGACCGATTGAACTGGCAGACTTTATCGGACTGGACACCGTGCTTGCAATCATGAATGTCCTGTATGAAGGCTATGCGGACAGCAAATATCGTCCCTGCCCGCTGCTTCGTCAGTACGTAAAAGCAGGCTGGGTCGGCAGAAAGTGCGGCAGAGGCTTCTACACCTACGATAAATAAGCAAATGGTCTGAGGTTGCCCGGTCCGGTTCCGCATGGGCGCGGTATCCGGCCCGGGCTTATGCGGTTTCCGGGAAGGGAAATTTTTTTAGAAGGGGTATCGTAAAATGGATCTGAAAGAGCTTTATCTAAAGAAGCGGATGTCAGCGGGGGATATCGCTTCTCAAATTGGTTCGGGAGAATGCGTGCACACCGATCTGGCAGCGGCGATTCCCCCGGGAATCATTCAGGCTCTGGCAAAACGTGCAAAGAGCGGGGAAGTGAAGGATGTGAAGCTTTATACGTCTTTAGACATCGGACAATACGAGTGTCTGGATGAGGAGGCGCTGAAGAATATCACGCCGATCAGTTGGTTTTCCAGCGGAAGGCTTGCCAAAATGATCAATGCCGCGCGGGCGGACATCATTCCCTGCAACTATTCGAGTATGCCTGCTTTACATGCGCTAACGCCGGTGGATGTGATGGTCGCCGTCGTATCCCCGATGGATCGGCATGGCTATTTTTCAACCGGTGGATCGGCTTCTTTTTCTCAATCGGTCATTGATCGGGCAAAAAAAATCTATTTGGAAGTGTGTCCCTGGATGCCGAGAGCGTTAACGGGGCCCATCATCCATATATCGCAGGTAGATGGGGTGTTTGAATCGGAGGCTCCTTTGGTAGAGTTGCCAAAGCCCCCCATTGATGAAATCAGTAAGAAAATCGGAGAGCTGATGGCAGAGGAAGTGCCGAACGGAGCAACCATTCAGATGGGAATCGGCGCAGTGCCGGAGGCTTTCGGCATGGCTCTTCTCGACAAGAAGGATATGGGCATTCATACCGAGCTCTTAACAGAAAGCATGATCGACATGATCGAGGCGGGAGCCGTCACGAATCTGCAGAAACCGATTCACAGAGGAAGGACGGTTGCAACGCTGGCTTTCGGCAGCAAAAAGGTGCTCGACTATATCAATGACAATCCTGCCTGTGAGATGCTGACGGTGGATTATGTAAACAATCCCGCCGTGATTGCCATGCATCCGAATTTTATCTCTGTAAATGCCGCTCTGGAAGTTGATTTCTATGGGCAGGTTTGTGCAGAGTCGGTCGGAACAAGGCATGTTTCCGGGTCGGGCGGACAGTTGGATTACGTGAGAGGTGCGGTTGCATCGAAGGGAGGATGCAGCTATATTGCTTTTTCGTCTACGGCAAAAAATGATACCATCACGAAAATCAAGCCGACCCTGACGCCGGGCGCCTGTGTGACGACCGGAAAGAATGAGGTCGATTGCATTGTCACCGAGTACGGGATTGCAAGGCTTAGGGGGAAGCCGTTGTCGGAACGTACGAAGGCGCTGATTTCCATTGCACATCCGAAATTTCGTGAAGAACTGACGTATGAAGCAAAGAAACAGAATATTATTATCTGAATCTGAAAGGATGCCGTGCATCGAAAAGGACGACTCAGATCGAAAAAGGGGAACGGAGTCTCAAAAGGATGTTTTGAATCCCGGAAAAAAGAGGATGTAAACCGGAAAGAGCGATGTGAGTCGGATGGGATGATCGGAATCTGACAGGAAAGGAAGATTATGTTTGAACTGACGAAAGAACAGGCAATGCTCCAGAAGATGGTCAGAGAATTCGCCACGAATGAAGTGGAGCCGATTGCCGAACAGATGGAGAAGGATGGACATATTCCTGCCGATCTGTACAAAAAGTTCGGAGAGACCGGACTGCTTTCGCTGAACATTCCGAAGGAATACGGCGGAGCGGGAATGGATGATATCTGCAAGGTACTGGCAGTGATGGAAGTGGCTAGGGCGGATGCCTCCGCTGCGGAGTTTTTCGCGGTGCAGCTGCTGGTGAACTACATCCTCGCCACCCATGCCAATGAGGAGCAGAAGAAAAAATATTTTGCACTCCCCAAGCAGGGAAAGATCGGTGCCTTTGCGCTGACTGAGCCGGAAGCGGGATCGGATGCGGGCGGACTGCAGATGACGGCGGAAGAGGACGGAGACAGCTATATTTTAAACGGTTCCAAAGTCTTTATTTCCAATATGGGAGAAAATGAGGGAGAATTTGCCCTTGTCTTTGCGCTGACCGATAAGGCGAAGAAGAACCGCGGCGGCGTCACCGCCTTTATCGTGGACAGAGACACGCCCGGCTTCAAGCTTGGTAAGTTTGAAGATAAGATGGGACTGCGCGCCTGTGCGGTTTCGGAACTGATTTTCGAAGACTGCCGCGTACCCAAGAGCCAGATCCTTGGTGTGGTAGGAAAAGGCTTCAATGTTGCCATGTCCGGTCTGGATTCCGGACGTATCGGTATCGCATCCCAGGCCTGCGGAGAAGCACAGGCGGCTCTGGATGAGGCGGTGACCTATGCCAAGCAGCGTCAGCAGTTCGGCAAACCGATCGCAACCAAGCAGGGCTTACAGTGGTATCTGGCGGAGATGGCGACCAAGTTGGAGGCGGCCAAGCTCTTAACGCTGAAGGCGGCTGCCCTCATGACTGCGGGAAAGAGAGCGGTAGAAAACTGCTCCATGGCGAAGTTCTATGCAGCAGAGACCGCAAATGAAATCTGCGCGAAAGCCATTCAGATTCATGGCGGCTATGGCTATATGAAGGACTATAAGGTGGAGCGCATCTACCGTGATGCGAGAATCCTGACCATCTACGAAGGCACCAGTGAAGTGCAGAAGATCGTGATCAGCAGAGGACTTTTGAAATAATTGCATGATCCGGATAGGGATGGCATCATTATTTTTAAAGGAGAGAATCAATGAAAGCAATTGTTTGTGTAAAGCAGGTTCCGGATACGTCCGGGGTCGTAGCAGTCAAGGAAGACGGCACGATGGATCGCGCCGCCATGGCGACGATTACGAACCACGACGATCTGGCTGCCGTTGAGGCGGCTCTGCAGTTAAAGGATGAGACAGGCTGTGAAGTAATCGTAGTGTCCATGGGACCTCCGCCTGCAGAAGGCATGTTGAGAGAGCTTCTGGCGATGGGAGCGGACAAGGCGGTTCTGGTATCCGCCCGCGAATTTGGCGGTTCCGACACCTATGCAACCTCACAGATTCTGGCTGCTGCGGTTCACAAGATTGGCGTGGATAAAGACGATGTGGTCTTCTGCGGCAGACAGGCGATCGACGGCGATACGGCGCAAGTAGGACCGCAGATCGCAGAGAAGCTGAATCTGCCTCAGGTGACCTATGCGGCAGAAATCAAAAAACAGGGGAACGAGCTGCAGGTGAAGCGCCTGTTGGAAGACGGCTATATGATGCTTCGTGTGGAGACTCCCTGCCTGATTACCTGTGTGAAGGAGCTGAATAAGCCGCGTTATATGACGCTTTGGGGCATTCAGGAGTGCTTTTCCAAACCGTTGGAAATCTTTGATTACAATGCGTTAAAAGACGAGCCTCTGATTGATCCCGATACCATCGGTCTGAAAGGTTCACCGACGAATGTTTATAAATCCTTCTCCCCGCCGATGAAGGGTGATGCACAGATTCTGGACGGAAACGGCAAGGAGACCTGCCAGAAGCTTGCGGAGATTTTAAATACCAAACATCTCATTTAATGATCGCAGGATCAAATTCGTTTGATACCCGCATCAGAAAAGGAAAGAAGGAAAGGAGATTCTTTCGTTATGGCTTACGATAGTAAAGATACGGCCGCGTTTAAGGGCGTATGGGTGTTCTGCGAGCAGCGTGGCGGCGAAATCGGATCCATCAGCTACCAGCTTCTAAGTGAGGGAAGAAAGTTGGCAAACGACCTCGGTGCAGAACTCTGTGGCGTTCTGCTGGGAAGCGGCATTCCAGAAGAAGAGATCAAGAAATTGGGCGGTTACGGTGCCGACAAGGTGCTGTATCTGGACAATGAGCTGTTAAAGGATTATACAACGGACGGTTATGCAAAGGTTCTTTGCGAGCTGGTGGAAGAAAAGAAGCCCGAAATCTTCTTAATCGGCGCCACCAATATCGGCCGTGACCTTGCGCCCCGCTGTGCAGCCAGGCTTCATACCGGTCTGACGGCAGATTGTACACATCTGGATGTGGATGTCGAAAAATACAAGAAATTCCTGAAGACGACTTCTACCATTGATGTCGACAATACCAAGTTTGAAGAGAATACTAACCTGAAAATGACCCGTCCGGCTTTCGGAGGACATTTGATGGCAACCATCATCTGCCCCAGATTCCGTCCGCAGATGTCGACCGTCCGCCCCGGCGTCATGGAAACGCAGGCCTTTGACCAGGCAGGAGCGTCCAAGGTTGTGATCGAGAAGTGCCCGGTTCAGCTCTCTCCCTCCGATATTCATGTGAAAATTGAAAGCATTGAGAAAACGGCGCAGAAGCTTGTAGATCTGATCGGCGCGGATGTCATTGTTTCGGTAGGGCGTGGCATCAGCAAAGATCCGGATAAGGGGATTCAGATTGCGCAGGAGTTAGCGGATACCTTAGGAGGCGTCGTAGGTGCTTCCCGTGCTGCCGTGGACAGCGGATATATCAGCCAGGATCACCAGGTAGGACAGACCGGTAAGACGGTGCACCCGAGAATTTATATTGCACTCGGTATCTCCGGTGCGATTCAGCACAAGGCGGGTATGCAGGATTCACAGTGCATTATTGCAGTGAATAAGAATAAGGATGCCCCGATCTTTTGAAGTGGCAACCTACGGCATTGTGGGAGATCTTTTCCAGACGGCACCTCTCTTAAATGAGAGCATCAAGGCCATTCTGGCATCCAAATAAGGCAACACCGTTCCGCATGATTTGCACGGAGAACCCCCGAAGCCCGGTTCAGACTGGGTTTTCGGGGGTTTTTCTGTGCCTTGCGGATCTAAGTAGATGATGCGGGCAACTCGAACTTACGTAGGCGCCAAAACATACGAAGAAAAACGATTTTGAGGGTTCTTGTTCCGAAAATGGATTCAGGCGATTTCTGTCTTTTTACCGGGAAAAGAGGCCAGAATCTCAATACTGCCTCCAAGGCTTAGGAGGAGAATCACGAGGATGCGATAAGTATCTGCGTCTGCGGTTTTCGGCATATCGGTCTGTTTTCCGGAGACAGTGCCGCCTGTTCTTCCGCCTGATGTGCCACCGCCCTGCGTGATATTGCCGCCGGAAGGAAGGAGATTGGTCTGACGACTGAAAAAGTTGCTTGCATTGTCATTAGGAGCCGGGTTAATGCGCTGTGCCGTAAAGATACTGGAGCCGGCGGATGAAGAAGCAGAAGCGCCGGACGAAGCGGACGAGGCCGAAGAAGCACCGGAGGAAGCAGACGAGGACGAAGAGGAGGAAGCTCCGGATGAACTGCGTGAAGACTGGGCGGAAGAAGAGGCGGATCCGGAGGCAGACGATGCGGAAGAGGCGCTCTTAGAAGCGGAGGCGCTTGCACTCGCGGACGAAGCGGAAGAAGAGGAAGCGCCGGAGGAAGCGGACGAGGACGAAGAAGAACCGCCCGCCGGCATTCGATTTCTGCCGTCGGTCGAAGAGATGATCACGCCAAATTCCGAAAAGTGAGGAGGAGTAAAAACGACATAATTTTTTCCCTCCTTGGCTTGGATTCGTGTGCCCGGAATTTCTTCTAACGTTTTTCCATCCTTTTCGCTGATCGAGAGAACCTTCACGGTTTCCTTGCCTTCTTGTGGCAAATCACTAAGAGGCAGCCAGATTTCGAAATTCTTCCACCTGGTCAGGTCGTGCGTCTCACCGGTACCGAACCCTCCTTCGTTTTGCATCGAGATATTGTAGGTGTCCTGCAAACGAAAATTCCGGTAATGAGAAGACTGCTCCATTTGAGCTGCAATCATGGAATCTGCTTCCGCCATGTCCCGGACGTTCAGGCAGGTGTTGTTCTTCAAGTTTTCAGAGGGGTTGGATGCCAACACTTGCAAGGAGCGTTCTCCCTGTCCGTTTACGGAAAATCTGCCCGCAGGAACGGATGTAGAGTCGCCTGCCAGAAGATACTTGCTGCCATTGTCGACGATGAAATGAAGGCGTGAAGTACCGTTTTGCCCCGCCTCCAGAGAATGGGAGTCGATTTGCAGGGATTTAACTGTACCATTTTCTTCCTGAAACAGATGAAGCCTGGAAGGATCGGCGCTCATCGTTCTGGGCAAGGAAAGAGAAATTTCAAAATTGGAAAAACCATCCACCTGCTTCCCATTTGCCTCTTTGCTGTCGGTTAAGGAAATGGTAAAACAACTTTTTTCAGAAGCTTGGCTCCAGGCTTCCGGAAGCGAAGAAGAGCTGTTTGGAAGGGGAGCGGAGGCAAGATGGAGGTAGAGATTCTGGGGCAGCTTCTTGTCCACGGGCAGAGGAGAGGCAGAGGTGAGGAAGCGCTCGTTGTCTGCAAGATCCGCTCTCTTGTCGTCTATGAAAATTTGCGGGTTTCCGCCTTCTCTGACGGCACTTGGGTAGCAGGGATATCCCCGGAAAACGGGGGAGCTGAAATTGGTGGAAGCTGTGTCTGTAGCGGATTCCTTGTTTGCACCAGCCCCTTCATTCGTACCGGAATCCGTATGGATAGCGGACTGCCTGTCTGCAGTGGGCTCCTCATAATAAATCGTGGTTTGTTCCTGCGGGAAGGGAGACTCACCCCAGGCTTCCGGAAGAGGAGCCTTTCCCTGGAAGAGGACGCTCCTAACGGGAGTATGATCAAATGCGTGATGACCGATGGAACGGACCTGATTCGGAATGGTCAGATCGGCATCCAGTTCCTTGCAGTCATAGAAAGCGTAATTCCCGATGGTATTTACCTTGTTCAGCAGAATCTTCCGGATGCCGGTGCCTGCAAAGGTGAGGGCACCGATTTCTGTGATCCCGGAAGGAATCTGTATTTCGCCGCCGATGAATTTGCAACCGTAAAAAGCACCGGGAGAGAGAGGGTTTTTAGATGATCCGGTAGAATGAGATGCCCTTCCAGAGCCGTACAGTCACGAAAGGCGAATCTGCCGATTTCCGTCAGAGATGCGGGAAAGGCAATTTCGCTTAAAGAAGAGCAGGAGTCGAAGCAGGAAGCCTGCAGAGAGGTCAGCGTTTCGGGAAGTCTGACTCTTTTGAGAGCACGCATTTGGTAGAAGGCGCGTTCGCCGACAGTCGTGATTCCTGTGGTTTCACCGTCGTTTTCAAAAATAACAGAAGTGATATTTTCGGCTTCCGTCTTCCAGGGAGCCTCTTCACCGTATGCAGCGGAATGATAATCATACATCTTGCCGCTGCCGGAGATTTTGAGCGTTTTCTCCGTACCGCCTCCCTCTAACTTCCAGGTGAGATTCGCACCGCACCGATTCACATCGCCCGCCGCCTTGACATATTTGGGATACAGAGCAATGCAAAGCGCCAGAATCAGCATGGAAACACCAATCAGGCGTCTTCGGAAGCGCCTCTTTTGCGCAAGTTTGCGCCTGCGGAGAAGCTTCCTTTCCTCATCGACACGTTGGTGTTCCCTCTGATAACCCTTTCTTTCGCCCATGGTCCTTACACTCTCCCTTTGAATGCAGACAAATGACTGTCTTTGGTTGATGGTACACTTGGAATATGGTTGTCCCTCAGGCATGTCGGACATTGTTGTAGAATGGGAACCTATTCTGGATTGGTAAATAGGATAAAGATAATTATTATTTTATCATATTACAGAGATAAAATATAGAAAATTCCGTTTTATTTATACGATTCCAAGGGTCAGGAAAGTAGCTTGAAAGATTGATTTTTATGATCGCTGCTCAAAAATTTCGCCGTGGAGAGATCTGGCTCCACGGCGAAAAATCGTCATTCATTACGAGTAGAAAATTCCGAGTTCTGCTCCATGACCGTGCAGAAGCACGAACTGGAAATTTCATGGTGTTCTAACGGAATGCTTGAGGTGCCGATGCTGGAAGCCATATCGTTTACTGGCCGGGCACCTGCGCAGCGCCGGCGCCCTGTTCGGCACCCTGTGTCGGGGCGGTCTGTGCATTCGGATCGGCTGCGGCAGCTCCGGCAGCGGCTGCGGGTGTCGCAGTCGTATCGGCAGTATTCGGGTCCGTGACCTGCGCATTCGGATCGGTCGCGTCACCTGCGCTCTGATCGCTGGTGGCGGCAGCGGGGCGGAAATCATGGAGAAGGAGGCAAGTGTACCATTATAATAGGCCTGCAAGGCCGCTTGTGCGTTCTGGGCAGCCAGAGCAACGGTTGCATCATTTTGTGGATAGCCGTTTCGTAACAGTACCTGTAAAAATTCCTGTGCAAGCTTGCTTTCCACGTTGGGTTGTGACCAGAAAGCCAGATCATGCTCACAGCGTTTGCGTACGACGCGCTGTCTGCCCTCTGCGTCCGTTTCATATTCGGAGTTGGCGCTCTTTCTGCCGGAGCCCTGTGCCAGAGACGGGGCTTCTACGGGATCCAGTGTAAAGACACCCTGTACATGGAAGGGACAGTAGTCATTGGCAACGGCGCCGGAATAAGCACAGATGGAGCCGGAATAATGAACGTCGCAGGGATCGGTCGGCACCGTATCCTTTGCAAAGATTTCTTTTTTCAAAGTGGCATCGCAAAGCCCCGCAATCGGGAGCTTTCCGGATTTGGAGCAGACCGTCATCTCCACGATTCCATCCGGTTTTTCAAAATTCGAGGAAGGGAGGTCTTCATGAATCTTGGACATGATTCCCTTCCAGAGAACCTTGGCAAGGGAGGTCTGTCCCTTCCCGAGTTTGGTATTGTCGTCATACCCCACCCAGGTGGTGGCGGTGTAATAATTGGAATAGCCGGCAAACCAGACGTCGTTGTTTTTGGAAGTGGTTCCCGTTTTACCGGCAATCGGCGTTTTGCCGAAATTGACCGACTTACCGGTTCCCTTGGTCACCACATCTTCCATGGCGCTGGTTAACAGATAAGCTGTGGTGGGCTTTAGGATCTGTGTGCCCTTCGGATCGGTGTTGTCAAGCAGCACATTTCCGTCGTGATCCACGATCTTGGTGTATAACTTTGGCTTGATATAGACACCGCCATCGGCAATCGAGGCGAAGGCAGCATTCAATTCGATATTCTTGACTCCCTTCGTCAGACCGCCCAGGGCCATCGTCTGCTGAATATCGGAGTAGACTCTGCCGCCGATTTCTTCATGATCGACCAAAGTGGTGAAGCCGAATTTTTTCAAATAATCAAAACCGAGCTGAGGGGTAATCCAAGGTGAGTGTCTTCACTGCGATGACGTTCATCGACTGTTCAATCGCAGTCCGCAGGGGAGTTAACCCTCGATAGGATTCGCCATACCAGTTACGCACCTGTCTTCCGTTGGTATAGTAAAAAGGGGCGTCCTTGATCACGGTGGCAAGGGTCAGCCCTGCGGCGTCCAGAGCGGGAGCGTAGGTAGATACGATCTTGAAGGTGGATCCCGGCTGTCTGACCGTATCGGTTGCCCGATTTAAAGTTCTGGAAGCCTCCTTATTCCCGCGCCCGCCGACAACAGCGACTACATACCCGGTATGCTGATCCTCGATGGTCACGGATACCTGCGGTTGCGGCACCAGATGGATGTTCTCGGCAAGAACTTCCCCGCCGGTTTCCGAAAGCATGGCGGATTTAAATTGATCAATGGCAGCGTTCGCACTGTCCTGAGAACGGTAGAGAAGGTTTCTGCCATTCCCCGTTTCTTTAACCAGCTCTCCATCATTTCACTGGAATAATTGTGTGTCTTACCGTCGCTTCCCTTGATGCTCAGTTGATAATTCAGTAAAAAGACGGTGCCTCCGGGATAGTTGTCGGGATTGGCAATGACTTCATCTGCAATGCTCTGGATTTTCGGATCCTGGGTGGAATAGATTTTTAAGCCGCCGGAATAGAGCAGCGCATAAGCCTGTGTCTCATTGTAGCCGATGTCGACTAAGTCACTGACCACCTCATTGGTAAGCGAGTCGACAAAGTAGGAGTTCACGGAGGTGTCCTGCGTCTTGGCGTCAATCACCTGGATGCGGGAATAGACATCATCGGCAAGGGCGGAATCGTGTTCCTCCTGTGTGATATACCCCTGCTTCAACATGTCGTTTAATACTTTCTCCCTACGCTTGGCATTCTCCTCCGGATGTGAAATCGGATTGTATTTGCTGGGATTCTGGGTGATCGCAGCGATGCAGGCGCATTCGGACAGATTCAATTCGCTGACGGATTTTCCGAAATAGCGAAGAGAAGCGGCCTGTACGCCCAGGGTATTCTGTCCCAGATTGATGGTATTCAGGTAGTTCACCAGAATATCGTCTTTATAATCTTTGATCGAAGGGTCATGTTTCAGCTTTTTTTCCAGCTGAACGGCAAGGTACTGCTCCTGGATCTTACGCTTGATCTTGGTAAATTTACTCTCGTTGGTCCAGTTGGAAAAAACATTGTTTTTTAACAGCTGCTGTGTGATGGTGGAGGCTCCTTCCGAGAGATTGCCGTTTTTCAGCGCAACGCCTGCGGCACGGAAGATGCCCTGAATATCTACCCCGTTATGCTTATAGAAGCGGGAATCCTCAATGGCCACGAAGGCGTGCTTCAGATTGGCGGGGATCATATCGGAGGTCACGGGGATCCGGTTGGAGTCGCTGGAAACCAGTTTGGCGGTTTGATTGCCGTCCACATCATAGACGAAGGTAGAAAATCCCTTGGGAGTCACACTGATATCCCCGATTTCGGGGGCAGAGGAAATAATGCCGCGGAAAATACCGATCCCGAAGCTTAACAGTGTGATGCACAGCGCAAGGATGGTGATCAGGATCAAATTGAAAAGGGAAAGATGAACTTTGTTCGCTACACGTTTGGAAGTATTTTGAAGCGCACGTCTTTGCTGTTGTACGCCTCTTTTGCCATAATCTGCCACTGGAATGCACCTCATATTGTCTCTACTATTAAAACACCTCATTATAACACGAGGATGCAAATTTGAAAAAACGGGATTCTTTAAGGTAAAATAGGAAAAATTGCAAGTAACCCTGTATCAAGGGGGCGAATCCTTTTACCAACCGGATCCCGGAAGGAAAGGAGCGTCAGGGAGAACGGGGAATCAGACGAGACAGGAGAATCCGTCATGGAGCAGGAAAAACGGGAACAAGACGCTTATTCGATCTTAAGTGACCATGTAAATGCAGAACTGACCGAAAAAAAATCGGTGTTTCTGACGGATGCTTATCCTGTCCACAGCGAAGAGGAGGCGGCAGAGAAGATTCAGGAAGTCTCCAGGAAATATTACGATGCGAGGCATCACTGTTTTGCTTATGTGTTGGGGGACCATAAGGAAATTGTGCGCCAAAGTGACAATAAGGAGCCTGCAGGTACGGCAGGCAGACCGATTTTGTCGGTGATACAGGGAGAGAATCTGACCTATGTGCTGATTGTCGTGACCAGGTATTTTGGTGGGATTCTGCTGGGAACGGGAGGCCTGGTGAGGGCTTATACAGGAAGCGCCAAAGCGGTTCTGCATCTGGCAAAAGAAGAAGGGAAAATCCTCACCCTTCGTCATGCGCAGAAACTGCGCATTCACCTGCCTTATGCGCAGGCGGAAAGCCTTCAATACGACCTTGCGCAAAAAAAGATTCGCGTTTTAGAAACGGCCTATGAAGCGGAGGTGACCATTCATATCTGCGTCCCTGCAGAAGAGGCAAAAGGGGTGATCCTGGAGATCACGCAGAAGACGTCCGGTGCGGCGCAGGTGGTACGGGAAGAGGAAGGTTTTTTTGCCGTCTGAATTTCGCTCCGCTTCCGTATTCCAATCGAGAATGGGTCCACGGATTCTTGATCTTTCCGTTCCTATCAAGATTAAAATTTTTTGCTTGCTTTTCCGGAAGGCTGCCATTATAATAACTATTGCTGTTCCGAACAGAGGGGAACACATCGGGGTGTGGCTCAGGTGGTAGAGCACCACGTTAGGGACGTGGGGGCCGCAAGTTCGAATCTTGTCACTCCGATTTGAGAAAAGAGTCGTCGTGTGGCGACTCTTTTCCGTATATAATGGTACAAGTGTCAAATGCATCAAAAATCGTTGCAAACAGTCCTGTATCATAAAGGTTGCACGCGGTGACAGAGCGAGGCGTTGGGGTAAGTAACCCTTACCCTTTATTGATCATATTTTCAGGAGGTTAATGTATTTATGACTAGAATCGATATTGTATCCGGCTTTTTGGGCGCCGGTAAGACGACTCTCATCAAGAAGCTGTTGAAAGAGGCGTTAGCGCATACCAAGGTGGTCTTGATTGAAAACGAATTTGGTGAGATCGGAATCGACGGCGGTTTTTTGAAGGAATCCGGCATCGAAATCCGTGAAATGAACGCAGGCTGTATCTGCTGTTCCCTCGTGGGAGATTTCGGTGCATCGCTTGAAGAGGTGATGAACAAGTATGCGCCGGAGAGGATTCTGATCGAGCCGTCCGGCGTCGGCAAGCTTTCTGACGTAATGAATGCGGTACAAAATGTGGCGGACAATAATCCTGAGATGGAACTTTCCTCTGCCGTGACGGTGATTGACTGCACAAAGGCCAAACTCTATATTAAAAATTTCGGAGAATTTTTTACCAATCAGATTGCAAATGCCGGAACGATTATTTTAACAAGAACGGACAGAGCTGATGAGCAGACGGTGCAGGAAACGGTCGATCTGGTGAGAGAATACAATAAGAAGGCGACCGTGATTACGACACCGCTGGAGCAGCTGGATGGAAAGGATATCCTGAACACCTTTGAAGGCAATAGAGATCTGGCTGCGCAGCTGATGAAGCAGGTATTGGAAGAACATCATCATGAGGAGGAGAGCCACCATCATGAGGACGAGTGCCACCACCACGAGGAGGGTGAGTGCCACCACCATCACGAGGAGGGCGAGTGCCACCACGAGGAGGAAGAGTGCGACCACCATCATGAGGAGGAATGCTGCCACCATCATCATGAGGAGGAAGATGGAAGCCACCATCATCACGAGGGCGAAGAAGATCACCATGAGGAGGGGCATGAACACCACCATCATGGAGAGGCGCCTGCGCTTGTTGCGGATGAAGAGGGAGTAGTGGTGCACCGTTCCGAGGACGCCCATTTAAGAGACGGTCATCATCATCATCACCACCATGGCGCAGGAGAGCATGATGCGGATGAGGTCTTTCAGAGCTGGGGGATGGAAACACCCAAGCGTTATGGGAAAGAGAACATCAAGCAGATGCTGGATCAGCTGAATGCGCAGGATCGGTACGGTTTTGTTTTGCGTGCAAAGGGGATTCTGCCTTCGGAAGATGGCGGATGGATGGAATTTGATTATGTGCCGGGAGAACAGGAAATCAGACCGACGTCCAGAGCAGATGTCACGGGCAAGATTGTGGTGATCGGTTCCGGACTGAAGGAAGATGCGCTGGAAGGACTGTTTCGAGAGAATCAGTAATAGGGGCGAGAAAGCGGCAGAGAGGATCTCCTGGCAGAAACGGAGGGAGAATGAGAACAGGAAAGAATCCGGTCATAGACTTAAAGCCGGTTTATGTGATCAATGGTTTTTTGGATAGCGGGAAAACGGAATTTTTCCGATACACGATTGAACAACCCTATTTTCGGATGAAGGGGCGCACGCTCCTTCTTCTCTGCGAAGAAGGGGAGAACAGTTATAGCGACAAACTCCTGAAAAAGACGAATACAGTATTGGTAAAAATTGAGAAGGAAGAGGATCTGGTACCCGAAAAAATGTTGGCGCTGGATGAACAGTATCACCCGGATCGGGTTTTGATTGAATACAATGGAATGTGGAATTTCAAGAACTTTGCCCTTCCGCAGATCTGGACCCTGGAGCAGCAGATTACCACCATTGATGCCTCCAGTTTTCAGATGTATTTTACCAATATGAAGAGTTTGCTGGCGGAACAGATCCGGAATTCGGAGTTGATTTTATTCAATCGCTGCGACAAGAGAGAGGATCTTGCCTCCTTCAAACGAAATGTGAAGGCAATCAATCAGAAAGCGGAGATTGTCTTTGAGGGCGCCGAGGGAGAAATCGATGTCACCTGGATGAGGATCTGCCTTTTGACCTTCACGCCGATCCAATCGACCTGAGTGGCTATGGGTTCGGGATGTTTTACCTGGATGCACTAGAACATCTGGATCGTTATGCAGGGCAAACGGATTCGTTTTCACCGCAATGGTATTAAAGCCGAAGGACTTTTCCAAAGAATCACTTTGTTCCTGGTAGAATGGCGATGACTTGCTGTGCACAGGACATGCAGTTTTTGGGGTTCGTGACGGAATACGAGAAGGCGGATGAGCTTGTGAATAAAGAATGGGTGCTGCTCACGGCAAGAGTCGGCAGAGGGCATTCGGAAGCTTATGGGGGAGAAGGACCGATGCTGTTTGCAGAGAGTGTGAAAAAGGTGCAGCAACCGAAGAATCCGGTGATTGATTTTTCACAGCCGGTCTGAACCCGAGATCAAAAAGAAGAGGCATCCGTCATGATGTGACGGATGCCTCTTCTAGGGCATGCCCGGAGGCACAGATTGTTTGCTCAGAGCAGAGGTTGCAGAAACGAAAGGTTAAGCCATTTTGGCAACGGCAACTGCCAATCTGGAAACCTTTCTGGATGCAGTGTTCTTTTTCAGAACTCCCTTGGATTCCGCCTTGTCAATGACGGCAGTTGTTTCACGCAGAACCTTCTCTGCAGCAGCCTTGTCACCGGCCTCGATGGCAACTCTTACCTTCTTGACAGCAGTCTTTACACCGGATCTAACCGCCTGATTGCGTTCCGCCTTCTTCGCATTGGTCAGTACTCTCTTCTTGGCAGATTTGATATTAGCCATTCTGTTCCTCCAAAATCATGATTGGTCTTTGTAAAGTCATTCGATTCTGTTCATGGATGATGCTGATGAATCATGTATGTACCTGCGTTGACACGGCTTCAGGTCACACTTTTCAATACTAATAGATGAAGCCTTTGATGTCAAGTCATATCTGCGCAAGGAGTGGATTTTTGCTCCGGTCATGGATGGCGGATTCCGGATTTGTTCTCAAAGCCGGACACTTTTTTTTTCAATGATAAGAGAAGTTCCTTCTTTAATTATAATAAATTGTTTGCCTCCTAACTTTGTGATAAAATAATAATATACAGGTGTCAAAATCATAAAAAATGAGTGCAGTCCTGAAATTTTTGCAAAGAATCACAGAGCAGGAAGAAAGCCTGGAAAGGATGAAAAGACACAGAAACGATCAGAACGGATGAAAAAGATTCAGAAATGATAAAAATGATTGGAACTGATCGGAATAGGCAGATTGGAAATGAGCAGATAGGATTCAAATGGGTTGACAGGTTAATCAATGGGAGAAATCAAACAGGATCACATTCGGAATTTTTGTATTGTAGCGCACATTGATCATGGCAAGAGTACACTGGCCGATCGAATTATAGAAAAAACAGGGGCACTGTCCGATAGAGAAATGCAGGAGCAGGTGCTGGACAATATGGACATCGAGAGGGAACGCGGCATTACCATCAAGTCCCAGTGTGTCCGTATGATTTATCATGCCAGAAACGGCGAAGACTATAGCTTTAATATGATTGATACCCCCGGACATGTGGATTTTGGATATGAGGTCAGCAGGTCGCTTGCTGCCTGTGACGGGGCCATCCTGGTGGTGGATGCCACACAGGGGGTAGAAGCGCAGACCCTTGCCAATGTGTATATGGCCCTGGACCATGATCTGGAGGTCTTCCCGGTCATCAACAAGATTGATCTTCCAAGCGCACAGCCGCAGGAGGTCAAGGATGAGATTGAGGACATCATCGGGATTGAGGCGCAGGATGCCCCCCTTGTCTCTGCCAAGATGGGAACGGGAATCGAGGAGGTATTGGAGGCAGTCGTGCACAAGATCCCGGCGCCGGACGGAGACGCAGAGGCGCCGCTTAAGGCTCTGATCTTTGATTCGATCTATGACTCTTATAGGGGGGTCATTGTTTTTGTTCGCCTCAGAGATGGAGTGATGAAGCCCGGGATGAAGGTGAAGTTCATGCAGTCCGGTGCAGAAGAAGAGGTGGTGGAAGTCGGAATCTTCGGGCCCGGCAGATTTATTCCCTGTGAGAGTCTGACCGCAGGCATGGTCGGTTATTTCACGGCTTCGATCAAGAACATTCGAGCTGCCCGCGTAGGCGATACCGTAACAGAGGCGGAGAGACCCTGCACGGAGGCGCTTCCCGGATACAAGAAGGTCCTGCCGATGGTATATTGCGGCTTCTACCCTGCCGATACGGCAAGGTATCCGGAGTTAAGGGATGCGCTGGAAAAGTTGCAGCTAAACGATGCCTCCTTGGTCTATGAACCGGAAACGTCGCAGGCACTGGGCTTTGGCTTTCGTTGCGGCTTTAGGGCTGCTTCATTTGGAGGTGGTCGAAGAAAGACTCGAGCGAGAATACAATCTGGATCTGGTAACGACCGCCCCCGGAGTGGTCTATAAGGTTTATTTGACAAACGGCTCCATGATGGAACTGACCAATCCGTCCAATTTGCCGGATCCTTCCGAAATTGATTATATGGAAGAGCCGATGATTGAGGGAGAAATCATGGTGACGACCGAGTATGTCGGGGCGATCATGCAGCTTTGTCAGGAGAGAAGAGGGCAGTATTTGGGGACGGAATACATCGAGCAGACAAGGGCCATTCTCAAGTACGATCTACCCCTAAACGAGGTGATCTATGATTTCTTTGATGCGCTGAAGTCCCGCTCGAGGGGGTATGCTTCCTTTGATTATGAACTCAAGGGATATCAGAAGAGCGATCTGGTGAAGATGGATATCCTGATCAATAAAGAAACGGTGGATGCTCTTTCCTTCATCGTTCATAGGGATGGCGCCTATGAGAGGGGGGGAGGAAGATGTGCGAGAAATTAAAGGAAGAGATCCCGAGGCATCTGTTCGAAATTCCGGTGCAGGCCGCCGTAGGAGGCAGAATCATTGCCAGAGAAACCATTAAAGCGCTTCGTAAGGACGTGCTGGCCAAGTGTTACGGAGGTGATATTTCCAGAAAACGCAAGCTGCTGGAGAAACAGAAAGAGGGCAAAAAGAAGATGAGGCAGATTGGAAGTGTGGAGATTCCGCAATCCGCTTTTCTTTCCGTGCTGAAGTTGGACGATCAGAAGTAATCGAAGCAATAGAAGTAACAGAGAAGGCGATGAAACCGTTAGCAATCTATCTACATATTCCTTTTTGTGTAAAAAAATGCAGTTATTGCGACTTCCTCTCTTTTTCTGCCGGAGACGAAACGAGAGTACGTTATGTGGAGGTGTTGCAAAGGGAAATCAAGGAGGCGGCAGCCGCTTTGCCCAAACAGACCGATACCGATTATCAGGTGCAAACCATTTATTTCGGAGGCGGAACTCCCTCCCTGCTGGAAGAGAAGGAGATCAGGAAGCTGATCCACACGGTGAAAGACTATCTGTGTGTGGACGAAGAGGCGGAGACAACGCTGGAAGTGAATCCGGGAACCGTTTCCTCCGACAAGCTGACGGGCTATTTTGACTGCGGTGTCAATCGACTAAGCATCGGCGCCCAGTCTTTGCAGAATCAGGAATTGCAACTCCTGGGACGGATCCACACGGCAGATGATTTTTATCAAACGTTTCGTGATGCCAGAACAGCCGGATTTCGAAATATCAGTGTGGATATTATGGAAGCGCTCCCCGGTCAGACGCTGCAGGTCTATCTGGATACCCTGAGGCAAATCACCCTGATGAGGCCGGAGCATATTTCTTCCTACAGTCTGATCATTGAGGAAGGGACGCCTTTTTATGAGATCTTCGGTGCGCATCCGGTAAAAAATCCGGTCAATGAACAGGTAAGAAGGCGGTATCCTATCCCCTCGGACGAGGAGGAGAGACGGATGTATCACGAAACTTACCATTTTCTGAAGAGCAATGGATATCACCGGTATGAGATTTCCAACTTTGCCAGAGAAGAGGGAGGGGATCCGCACCGCTTTGAGAGCAGGCATAATACGGTTTATTGGAAGAGGGGAGACTATCTGGGACTGGGTCTGGGGGCGTCTTCGATGATTCGAAACGTACGGTTCTCCAATACAAGAAATTTCAAAGCTTATCTGGAAGGAGAGGGCAACCCGGAGAAGATCAGGGAAAATCAACAGAAGCTATCTCTACAGGCGCAGGTGGAGGAGTTCATGTTTCTGGGACTCAGGATGTGCGACGGGATCAGAATCGCCGAGTTTGAAAAAGAATTCGGTATTCCGATGGAAAGTGTTTACGGAAAAGTCATAAGGGATTTAGAGGACCAAGGGTTGTTGCAGCAGGAAGAGGGTTACTTGTTTTTAACATCCTTGGGGATCGATGTGAGCAATCGCGTAATGGCGTGTTTTTTGTTGGATGAGTAAACCAAATCACAGGAGAGTGGACCATGCAATTTATCAAAGTGGACAGTCTGAAACCCGGGATGAGACTTGCGAGGCCGATTTTTGATAAGAAGGGTGTTCTGCTGTATGACAGGGGGAAGGCAATTAAGGATGAACAGGCGATTCAAAACATCCAAAGTTTTGGACTGATCGGGTTGTTCATTCTGGAAGCGGCGGAGCCGGTACCGCCGATGACGGACAAGGACCGTGAATTTGAACGGTTTCAGACCGTGATGAGTGCGCAGATCAAAGAGGAACTCGATACGATCAGGCGAACCAAAAAATCCAAACTCTGTGATCAGATCAGTGCGCAGATTATTTCGAGGTACGGCAATACGTCGGAGAAGATCAATTTTTTCCAAAGTCTCAGGAGCAAAGAAGATTATATTTACAAGCATAGTCTGAATACGGCGATTCTCTGTGCGGCAATCGCACATCGTATGAACCTGCCGCTGGGAATGCAAAGATATGCGGTGATGGCGGCGCTTGTACATGATATCGGAAACTCTCGGTTCCACCGGAGCTCATGTATAAGAGTGCGCATACGCCGGAAGAGGAAGAGCAGATTCACTCGTTGGAGAGACAGGGCTATGCGCTGTTAAATGAGACTTTTATTTCGGATCCGCAGATTGCCAGAATCTGTAAGAATGCGGAGCGGAATCTTAGGTTGATGGAAAAGAAAGAGCCTCCGATTACCGAACGGATGCAGGCTTCGACCAAGGTGCTGATGGTTGCTGGCGTTTTTGACAGTTGTACTGCGGTTCGTTTCACGGAGTCCCCGATGTCCGAGATCTCCGTGATTCGTAAAATGATGGAAAAACCGGCCTATTATGATCCGGCGGTGGTCAGGGGGCTGATGAATTCGATTACGCTGCTGACGCCGGGGGAGAGCGTAGAGCTGACAAATGGAATGAAGGCACTCGTCATCTCGCAAAACGAGGATCTTCTAAGACCAACGGTTCTGACCTTCGATTCGAACCGGATTGTGAATCTTTCCAATCTTGCCGACAGTGGCGGTCTGGAAGTGAAGGACATCATGAAGACGATGGACAATCGGCATATGATGGATCATGAAACGTTGGATAAGATGGGGATTCAGGTGGAAGAGGAATAGGGATGTCCCAAGCTTCAATCAATGACATTCTGATTTCCGCCCTTCGATTTGGTGCTTCGGATGTGCATATCACCGTGGGTATTCCGCCGAAGATGCGGGTGAACGGTAAACTGATGACGCTGGAGGGATTTGAGCGCCTGCTCCCGGAAGACACGCAGCGGATGGGGCTGGAGATCATGAATGAGCGGCAGAAAGAGATTCTTTCTCGCCGCGGTCAGTTTGATATGGCTTATGCGATCCCGGGGACGGGCAGATTCCGCGTGAACCTGTTCCGGCAGCGAGGATCGATTGCCATTGTCCTCCGCGTGGTGGCGGGACAGGTGCCGTCTGCGAAGAGCCTGGGAATTCCGGATTCCGTCATTGACCTTTACCAGCATCCCAGGGGCCTGGTGCTGGTGACCGGACCGACCGGAAGCGGTAAATCCACGACGCTTGCTTCGATCATCGATCTGATCAACAACAATCTGGAGCAGCATATCCTGACGTTAGAGGATCCGATCGAATTTACCTACAGGCATCATCTCTCGATTGTCAACCAGAGAGAGATCGGGATTGACTCCGATTCTTATGCGGATGCGCTACGCTCTGCACTTAGAGAAGATCCGGACGTGATTCTGGTTGGAGAGATGCGGGATCTGGAGACCATCAGTACGGCGATCACGGCTGCGGAGACAGGGCATCTTGTTTTTCCACGCTGCACACCATCGGGGCAGCCAGCACAGTGGATCGGATCATTGATGTTTTCCCGCCTCATCAGCAGCAACAGATCCGCTTCCAGCTGGCAAACGTTCTGGATGCGGTGATTTCGCAGCAGCTTTTGCCTTCGACAAACGGACGGGAAAGGGTGGCTGCCTTCGAGGTGCTACACGTCAACGGCGCAGTCCGCAACATGATCAGGGAGTCCAAGACCCACCAGTTGATCACGGTGATGCAGACGGGAAGAAGGATGGGAATGATTACCATGGACGAGGCGATCATTCAGCTTTATCAAAAGAAGAAAATCACGAAAGAGACAGCCATTCAGTATGCCCAGGAACCGGAAACCATGCTGATGAAACTGGGAGGGCTTTGAGACGGCATGAAACCGGGAGAACTTTGAGGCAGTATGAACCCGGGAGAGCATTGAGGCAGTATGAAGCCGGGGAGCGTTGAGACAGCATGAAACAGATCAAAATTTTACAGGTAAAAAAATTCATGGAGGCGCTCCTGTTGCAGGAGGCCTTCGATTTATTTGATTTACAATCGGCCAAGGTCACGACCTATAACACCTTTACCATCGACGGCAGGGTGCATCCTGATTTTTATGGGGAGGAGAAGGAAGAGCATCCCGAACTGCTGTCCCCCTGGAAGCAGATGAGAGGCGTGGTCAAAGATCTGATTCGTGGAAAACACACGCCGCTGTCCTTTTTGTTGGTGCTTCGGTTAAAAGAAGAGGAAGAACAGAAGGTATTGTCCCTGACAGAAGAAGAGAAGGAACGCATGAAAAACACGTACGGCTTCGTGCTTTCCATCAAATATCAGGACGGGAGCATTACCCTTACGACAGGAGTGGAATATAAGGTATTCACGATGGATAAGGATGCGGAGGGAAGGTGGGATGCCGCACTGCCTCCTCTGCTTAGTCATGCGGAGATCTCCTTCGAAGAAATATAGGGGATCGCTGCAGGAGGATACCTACAGGAGATGTCTGTAGGAGAGGAGATATCTGCAGGAGATGTCTGTCGGAAATATCTGTGCGGTTCTTATTCCCCCTGCTCCGCATGCAGGAGCTTGGCTGCCTGATCCGCCGCCGTTAGCATATCGATCAGTTCATCCAGGTCCCCGTCCAGGATCTGTGCGATCCGGTACAAGGTCACCTTGATTCTGTGATCGGTCACCCTTCCCTGGGGAAAATTATAGGTTCTGATTTTCTCTGAACGATCTCCGCTGCCAATCTGGCTTTTGCGCAGTGCCGCCTCTGCGTCGTGCTGCTTTTCCTGCTCCAGTTCATACAATTTGGCTCGCAGTACCTTCAGCGCCTTGGCGCGGTTTTTGAGCTGACTTTTTTCGTCCTGGCAGGAGATGACGATACCGGTAGGCAGGTGCGTCAGCCTGACGGCAGAGTCTGTCGTATTCACACACTGGCCGCCGTTGCCGGAAGCGCGGAACACGTCAAAGCGGCAGTCGTTCATGTCGATCTCGACGGCAACATCCTCTACTTCCGGCATGATGGCAACCGTGGCGGTCGAGGTATGGATCCTGCCGCCGGATTCGGTCTCCGGTACGCGCTGTACCCGGTGAACGCCGCTCTCATATTTCAGTTTGGACCAGGCACCCTGTCCGTTGATTAAGAAGCTCACGCTCTTCATGCCGCCGATGCCGATGTCTTCCACGCTCATGGTTTCGATGCTCCAGTGTCTTCTTTCGGCATAGCGGGTATACATGCGGTACAAGTTGGAAGCAAAAAGCGCTGCCTCGTCCCCTCCGACGCCGGCTCTGATTTCCACAATGACATTTTTATCGTCATTCGGATCCTTGGGAAGCAGAAGCAGCTTTAAATGCTGCTCGATTTCCGGAAGCGCTGCCTTGGCTTCCTGCAATTCGGTCTTTAAAAGTTCCCGCATCTCGGGATCGTTTTCACCTGTTAACATCGACTCGCTCTCTTCGATGGTCTGAAGGCAGGCGCGGTATTTTCCGTATTCCGTCACCAGTTCCTGCAGATCGCTCTGGGTTTTCATTAAAGTCCGAAAGCGGGTCTGGTCGGCAGCGACATCCGGTTCGCTCAACTCCCTTGTAATGTCTTCGTATTTTCGAACAAGATCTTCCAGCTGTTGGAACATTCTGTTTATCCTCGATTCTTTCTGAAACATGACCGGTAACGATGAGATTTTTCCGGTGTGAAAGTGCCCGTGATTCTGACATAGGAGAACGACCTATCCGCAGAGGCGGATGGCGGAAACCTTCTAAGGGAACGCCTTCCTGTAGATTCCGACTGACTAAAGAGGAAGAGGCGGGAGGGTGCCGCAAATGACACGGTCCCTTCCGGCAAGATCTTGGATCGATTTTACCGACACAAGGCCCGCCTGATGCATCAGACTGACCACTGCCGCATTCTGATCATAACCGATTTCGAGCAAGAGATGCCCGCCTCTTTCTAAGAGTAAGGGGAGTAGGGAAAGGATTCTGCGGTAAAAGAGGAGACCGTCTCCTCCTCCGTCTAACGCCTGCATCGGCTCGTGATCTTTTACCTCCGCTTCCAGCGTGGGAATGACCTCCGTACGAATATAGGGAGGATTGGATACGATCAGAGGAAACCGCTCTTCTCTGTGCGCCGGAAACAAATCGCAACAGAGGAAGGAAATGCGGGATTGTAAGCCCAGGTTTTCCGCGTTTGCCCGGGCGACCTGCAGTGCATCCGGAGACAGATCGGTGGCAACGGCGCTCGTTCCTTTACAAAAATGCAGGAGAGAGAGTGCAATGCAACCGGAGCCGGTACAAAGATCGAGGAACCGAGTGCCTGTTGTGAGGAGCGGGATCGCTTCTTCTACCAGAATCTCCGTGTCGGCTCTGGGAATCAGGACGGAGGAATTTACCTGAAAAGGTAGTCCCATAAATTCCGCAGTCCCCGTCAAATAGGAAAGAGGAATCCTGTTTGCGCGTTTGAAGGAGTAAGCGGTAGTGAGCCTCTTCCTCTGAGGAAAGAATTCGGTCGCCGTGCGCCAGCAGGTCGTGATGCGTGGTATGGCACACATGCTCAAGCAGCAGACGCGCCTCCAGGGGAGCGTCTGGAACATGGGCTGTGATTAACTGTTCTTTTCCAAAAGAGTAAGATGCTGCGTAATTCATCTGCTTTGATCCGAAGCCTCTTCCTCTCCCCGGATGATGCCGAAGGCATCCTGCAGGTAGGATCTCCAGTCAAAGATCGCTTCCACGGAGCGAATACCGACCTCAATCATGGAATCATCCGGTTCCCTGGTGGTCAGACGCTGGAGCATCAGACCGGGTTTGGCCAGAAGCCGCCATAAGATGAAATCGCTGTTGGCCGCTAACAGGATCAGCTCATAGGAGATACCGGAGATGAGCGGGATGAGCAGAATGCGGATCAGGATGCGGTAGGGAACGCTGCGAACACGGATAAAAAAGAAGAGCACGATGCTGACCAGCATCACGAACAGGAGAAAGCTGGATCCGCAACGCCTGTGCAGACGGCTGGCCCTCCTGACATTTTCCACATTCAGCGCATGCCCCGATTCCAGGCAGTTAATGCATTTGTGTTCCGCGCCGTGGTAGGCAAACAACCGCTTGGTGTCTTCCATCTGTGCAATCAGGCGGATATAAACAATAAAAAGGAAGATGCGAAGAGCGCCTTCCAGAAGAGAAAGCAGAATGTCGGAGCGGATGAATTTGGAAAAGAGAGAGGCAATCAAAAAGGGCAGAGCCGTAAAGAGGATCAGAGCAATGGCAAGCGACAGGACAAAGGTGGCAACGCCAAACAGGGTTTCGTGCGCTTTTGACTTTGTGTTTTTTTCTGTCTCCGTCTTTCCTGCGGAAGTCTTATGAGGAGATGGTTTAGGAGAAGGCTGCGCATGCGTCTCTTCATCGGTAAAAATAGAAGAGGCGTAGTTTAGGGAGCGGTACCCGAGAGAGAGCGAGTCCAGAAACACAAAAATACCACGGAGAAAGGGAATTTGTCTAAAAACGGATCCGTACAGAAGGCCGTGAAATTCGCCCACGTCCGTTGCGATTTCTCCATTTTCCCTGCGGACGGAGACGGCATATTGATCCTTGTTGCGCATCATGACTCCCTCGAGGACGGCCTGCCCGCCGATCCCGGAGTAATGCCTCAGTGCTTGTATTTTCATATCAAATCCTCAAAAAGAGGGCTGAGCTCTTTGCTCAACCCTCTTCGATGATACTGCTGTTAGCCTCAAACGAAAATGCAGAGCATTTTCTCTTTGGTTCTTACATTCCGTATTTCTTATTGAACTTATCAATACGGCCACGTGCCGCTGTCGCTTTCTGCTGTCCTGTATAGAAGGGATGGCACTTGGAACAGATTTCCACGTGAATCTCCGGCTTGGTGCTTCCGACAACGAAGGTATTGCCGCAGTTGCAGGTCACAGTAGCCTGGTGGTATTCCGGTTGAATCTCTTTTCTCATGGTCTGGGTACTCCTTTCCGGCGAAGTTTCCGACTCCGCATATTCAGTCGAACAATTTAAGAATTTTAGCATAGAAGCAGAGAGAACGCAAGAGCTATTTTGTCACCATCATCTCTCATAGAAAAAATCCATAAATTAAGGAAGGAAAATTGATCAAACCAATGCAATCTGATAAGATTATGAGTGATAGATATCAGAAGTATAAAAAATGATGTAATTTTTTTGGAAGGGAGAAAACCGATGTCATGTACAACGATTTTGGTCGGGAAAAAAGCGAGCTATGACGGCTCCACCATGATCGCCCGGAACATGGATTCCGGTTCGGGAGAATACACCCCGAAGAAGATGTGCTATGTTGCCGGAGAGGAGGTACCAAAAATCTACCGCTCCGTGCTCTCCCATGTGGAGATCCCCCTGCCCGAGAAGGCGATGGATTTTATCTGTTTCCCGGATGCGTTAGGGGACAAGGGGATCTGGGCAGGCGCAGGAACCAACCGTGCCAATGTGTCCGTCTCCGCAACGGAAACCATTACCAGCAACGAACTGGTGATGGCGGCGGATCCTTTGGTCGAGCTTCACTTGGAGGGAGATCGGGAGGTTCCCGGCGGCATCGGCGAGGAGGATATGACCAGTCTGCTGCTGCCTTATATTCATTCCGCGAGAGAGGGCGTGATTCGCCTGGGAGAACTACTCAAAAAATACGGCACCTATGAGATGAACGGAGTGGCCTTTTCCGACGAAAATGAAATCTGGTGGCTGGAGACGATCGGCGGACATCATTTCATCGCAAAAAGGGTGCCGGACGATGTCTATGTCATGATGGCGAACCAGCAGGGCATGGATTCCTTTGATCTGGCAGATGCGTTCTCCAAACAGAAGGAACATATCTGCTCGGAAGATCTGCGTGAATTTATGGAAGAGAATCACCTGAATCTCTCCATGGATCAGGAAATGAATCCGAGAGATGTTTTCGGATCCCATTCGGATGCGGATCATGTCTATAATACCCCGAGAACCTGGTACATCATGAAGAGATGGAATCCGTCCGTTTTCACTTATGAAGGCGAGGATGCAGATTACCGTCCCGGATTCCGACGACATCCCCTGGTGCATGGTTCCGGAAAAAAAGATTACGCCTTTTGAGGTGAAATATATTCTGTCCTCCCATTTTCAGGGAACGAAATACGATTGCTACGGGAAATTCGGCGACACCTCCGAAATCGGGAAACTGCGCCCGATCGGCATCGAAAGGACAGCTTTTTTATCGCTTCACCAGAACAGACAAAGAGAAGGAGAAGGAACTTTCGTGCATTACTGGGTGGCCTTCGGCAGCAATGTGTTTAACGCAATGATTCCGCTGTTTTCCGCAGTGGAGAAGATTCCGTCCTATTTCGAAACCACCGGAAAGGAAGTCAGCACGGACAGCTTTTACTGGAACAACCGCCTCATCGGTGCGCTCGCCGATGCTTCCTATGCAAAGAGCCGTATTCATGTCGAGCGTTATCAGGCCAGAGTCCAGGCGAAATGCTATCAGCTGTTAACGGATTGCAAAAAAGAGGTGTTGAAGAAGAAGAGAAGCGGGAAGGAAATCCGAAACATGCTGGAAGAGTGCAACGAAAAGATTGCACTTTGCACGAAAAAAGAGACGGAAGACCTGTTGGATAAGGTTTTGTATGAGGCGAGCAGCTCCATGAAAAATTGCTTTGCCAGGAGTGACGCCTGAGCGAAGCGTTCATAAGCGGCATAGAGCGAAATATCTACAAGGCACACATCGTAAAGTGCCCATAGGCACGCATGGCGAAAGATCCATATCAGACGCCGGGGCGCAGGTTCTTGCGGGAACGAAAAGCGGATTCGGCGGATGCACACATAATAACAAAGGAGGATTTTATGGGAGTAGCAACATTGATTTCACCGGAGGATACCTGGGCTCTATGGACGATTCTGGCACTGAGTGCAGCTCTGTCCATCTATCTGGAACAAAAATATGCCTGGGCAAGCAAGATTACAGGCTGCATCTTAGCCACCGTTTTCACGCTGATTCTGGCGAACCTGAACGTGATTCCGACGGACGCACCGGTTTATGATGCGGTTTGGGGCTATGTGGTACCGCTGGCCGTACCGCTTCTGTTATTTCATGCCAATGTCAAAAAAATCTGGAAAGAATCCGGCAGAATTCTGATCATCTACCTTCTCAGCAGTGTGGGAACCCTGCTGGGCGGCTTTGTCTCCTATTTTGCACTAAGGAATGCCATTCCGCAGTTAAACGATATTATTCCGATGTTTGTCGGCACCTACACGGGAGGCTCGGTCAATTTCATTGCGATGTCCGAGCAGTACAGCGTCCCCGGCAAGACGGTGTCTGCAGCACTGGTGGCGGACAATCTGTTGATGGCACTGTATGTTTTTTTGTTTCTGATCTCACTTCCTTCCATGGCGATCATCAAGAAACTCTACAAGCATCCTTATGAAGACGCTCTGCTGGCAGCGCAGGCGGGAGATCAGGATCAAAATAAGACGATGGCTGCAAAGTACTGGGGAGCAAAAGAAATCTCTCTGAAAGACATCGCTTTTGCGGTCGCCATCGCCTTTACCATTGTGACGGTGTCAACGAAAGCTGGCAGGACTGATCAGCGGATTCTTCTCCGGAGGGGATGTGTTTAGCAAATTCATGGGCGGTTTCTTCGGAAACAAATATCTGTTGATTACCACCATCACGATGCTCATCGCTTCTTTCTTCCCGAAACAGATGTCTTCGGTCAAGGGAGCGCAGGAGATCGGAACCTTTCTGATTTATCTGTTCTTTGCGGTCATCGGAGCGCCGGCTTCCATCCCCATGATTATCAAGGAATCTCCGCTCCTTCTGGTTCTGGCGCTGATTGTGGTTGCGATCAATATGGTCGTTTCCCTCCTCTTCGGAAAACTGTTCCACTTCTCCATTGAAGAAATCATCATTGCCTCCAATGCCAATGTGGGAGGCCCTACAACGGCGGCGGCGCTCGCCGTTTCAAAAGGCTGGGGAGAGTTGATCATTCCCGGACTGTTAACCGGAACGCTGGGATATGTGCTGGGCAATTATCTGGGGATCTTTGTCGGCATGCTGCTGCACTAAGCTTCTACACGGATGTCAAAAAAATGACAGTAAGCCACGGGGGATTCCGTTCTCCCGTGGTTTGTTTTTTTACACTCTTCTTTTCCGGGATCCCGTTTTTTTACCGATATAAAGAGAGAACCCCTAAAGTGCCGGTAGCCGGAGAAAAAGGCAGTTGGGAGGGGCTGAATCTATGGAAAACGCTATACTTACAGAGTGCATACGGGTGAGACGTTACGAGACTGAGAAAGAAAGGGAAGGTGGGTGCGTGCATGAATCATTCGTTAGGGGATATGATCCGGGAACTGCGAAAGGAAAGAAAGCTGACGCAGGAAGAACTGGCGGACGGGATCTGCTCTGCCGTCTCGATTTCGAGAATCGAAAACGGCAATCAAATGCCCTCGAATGCCATTCTGGAGAGATTGTTGGAGCGGCTTGGCACCAGTACCTATGAGATTTGCAATGTCTATTTTCAAAACGAAAGGCAGCAGGAATTTGAGAGGCTGGCGGAGCAGGCGGGAGGAGCACTGACAGAAGGAAAAATCAGAGAAGCAGAGGACTTTTTGAATCGGTTGAAATCCTACGAAGAAAAAGATCCTCACTTTCTTCAAACGGTTCTGTTGGTAGAGGGAACCATACAGTTCTTTCAGTCGGATCCGAACTGCATCCGGACACTGGAGATGGCGATTCGACAGACAAAACCGGAAATTCAGCTGGAAGACCTGAGGAATATCCTGTTCGATGTAACGGAGGTGAATACGATCTGCGTGCTGAGTGCCGCTTATGATCAGTGGGGAGAAGTGCTGCGGGCGATTCGGATCGGGGAAGAGCTCTACCGGGCAATGGAAAAGCATCATAGCCACTTGAAATCTTTTGGCGTCCTGCGGATCAATGTGGCGATGAATCTGTCCCAGTTTTTGTGTAAGGAAGGGCGTTATGAAGAGGCACTTGCTTATATTACGAGGGCGGAAGCCATCAGCGAGGAAATTTCGGAGATGAGTCTGCTTCCGGAAGTGGAGTTCCTGAAGGCAAAAATTCTTTTTTTCACCCACAAAACAGAGGAGTGTAAACGGATCATTCAGGCAATTGTCCCCTATATGGAGCTGATCCATAAAGATCATTTCGCGGAGATGGCAAAAGAATTTGCAACTTCGCAGCTGGGACTTTTCCTTAACAAATGAGGTAAGAAAATCTTTAACATGTGACGTTATGGTTTTAGGGACCTCCCTCCGGTATATTGGTTTTACAAGGACAAGAGAGAATATAAGGAAGGAGGGAACGAGCATGATCAAATATTTTACTTATAAAAACAAGGGTCCTTTTGGTGGTTATCTGATCCTACAGGTGTTGCAGATTGCGGCAACGATTGGAGTAGCTCTCCTGCTGAACTGGATCATTGACCGCCTTTTATGGAGAATCGAAGGAAAACAGTTGGCGGGATTATGGGCGGACTTTGCCGTCTGTGCCGGATATGCGGCACTTCTTGGAATTCTCATCCTGCTGAGCGGCCTTATGAAGGCAATCTGTATGCGGAATGTCATGACGCACCTTCGGGAAGACCTGTCGGCAGGTTTTTTATCCATGAAAATGGAAGATTTCCGGAAAAAGAGTTCGGCCCAGTACCTCTCTCTGATGAATCAGAACGTGGCGCTGGTAGAGGAGAATTATTTTAAGAATGGGTGCTCCATTTTTGAAGGCTTTGTCAGCATGGCGATTGCTGCGATTCTATTGGCCTATTTGAATCCGATTCTGGCGCTTGTTTCGATCGCGCTGATGTCCATCCCCAGCCTGATTCCGCAGCTGTTTGGAAGGAAGCTAAAGGCAGGGCAGACCGCTATTGTAGAAGCGACGGGGGCTTACAACGTTTCCATCAAAGACTTGTTCCAGGGATTTGAGGTGATCAAAGGGTATCACGTCGAAAAGGAAATGCAGGCGGATCACAAATCCTTCCTGGGCGGGATGGAGAAGAAAAAGGCAGGCTTTCAGAAAATCATGTCAGTGGTCTACTGCTTTGCCAATGCATCCGGCGTGGCGGTCCAGTTTCTGGTGATTACAATCGCAGGGATGTTGGCAGTAAGGGGATACCTGACGCTTGGCAGCATCATTGCCCTGACACAATTAACCGGGCAGGTGATTACGCCTGTTTTTCAGATGTCCGCGAAATTCAGTCTGTTGCGTTCGACAAAACCGTTGCGGGAAGAAATGGAGCAGATTGTAAGAATCAGCCAAAAGACAGAGGACAGCAAGGAAGTACAGCTGGAAAAGGAGCTTCAACTGCAAGGGATTTCCTATTCCTATGAGGAGGGAGAACCTGTACTTTCGGGGATCGATCTTTTATTCGAAGCGGGAAAACATTATGCCCTCGTGGGGAAAAGTGGAAGCGGCAAGAGTACGCTTTTACAGATCATCGGCGGTTACCTGGAAAAGCAGGGAGGAGAACTTTGGGTAGACGGGAGAGAGGGAGAGATTCCGTCGTCAATCATGATGCAGCAGAATGTCTTTTTGTTCGATAAAACGCTCAAAGAGAATTTGTGCCTCTACCGGCAGTTTGACGAAGCACAGATACAGAGGGCACTGGATCAGGCAGGTCTGACGGATACGGTGGCAGCTTTGCCGGAGGGAATGGATACCTGTGTGAAAGAAAACGGTTCTCGATTTTCCGGAGGAGAAAAACAGCGGATTGCGCTGGCAAGAGCCATTCTTCACGGAGAAGAATTGCTTCTGATGGACGAAGCGACATCGGCGCTGGACAAGCGCACCGCAGGGCAGATCGAACAGCAGTTGTCTGAGTGTAAAGAGCTGACGCTGATCTCGGTCACCCACCGCCTGGATCCTGCCATCCTTGAGAAGTATGACGAAGTGATCGTTCTGGATCATGGACAGGTCGTGGAGAAGGGAGCCTATCAGGAGTTGTTGGCAAGAAAGGGCGCCTTGCAGGAACTGGTGCAGGAAGAGGAGGCTGCGCCACTTCCCCAATAGAAAACGGAACGGATTGATTTAGACCGGTAGGATGCGATAAAATCTTACAAAAGAAAAAGATTGGGGGAACAGAATGAGGAGAATCAAACCGTTTCTAGGAGCTCTATTATTGGGGGTCTGCATGTTTCTGACGGCATGCGGTGATCAGAAAGAAGGGAAAGAGGCGAAGCAGAAAACAGCTTCTTTTGCAGAGAGCAGTCAGGGGGAGGAACAGAAGGAAACCTCCGCGGTCATACCGATTACGTATTCGAATCTGGTAGACGAGGAAACCAGAAATCGTGTTTCTGTCGCATTAAAAAACGCGGGACTGAAAGACGAGAAGATCACGGCCTTCTTTTTGGCAGTGGATGAGTATAACAATGCGGTGGGCAAGGAGAATCTGGTGCAAAAAATGACGACGACAGACGGCCCTTTTCCGTCCATGGATTCGGACCGTCTGATCGACCTCTGGCTGCAGAACGGAGGCTTTGTGGGGAGAAATTGTCGCATCACTTCCTTTTCGTTGATGGGAGATTTCATTGCGGTGAAAAATCCGGCGGCAGGGGATACCACGATGCTGTTCTCGGACTTCGAGGCGATTGAAAAAAAACACCTTTTTCAAGGAGAGGAGAAGAAAAAGTTCGATACGATTTTCTCCTACATTGATGTAACGAACACGCATGATACCAAAGAACTGGCAGAGGAGATCAAGGCTTCCTGGAAGAAAAAAGGCATTTCTTTTCATAATGATAAGATGCACATGCTGTCCGTCTTTATGACCATGGACGACGGAAAAAACCAGGTGCAGGAATTCATCGGGCATACAGGTATTTTACTGGAGGACGGCGACCACTTTCTTTTTGTGGAAAAACTGGCTTTTGAACTGCCGTACCAAGGTAGAGGAATTTCGTAGCAGGCAGGAGGTGAATGACTATCTGATGGCATGCTATGACAAGGATGCGGACGGCCTAACCGCAAAGCCGATCATCTTTGAAGACGATCAGGTGATGAAAGAATATCGGGTTCTGGAATAAGGGCGGAGCCGATACAGGAGACGTTTGTTTGTCAAATCCGATAGAAACGAAGAAAGAGCAAAGGCTTAGGCCTTTGCTCTGATCAGATTCATGATGGAGATTACGGCTCCATAGCCCACTCCTGCAATGGGCCAGATGACCCAACTGAGGTTCCATCCGAGCAGATAGCTGATGATGAAATACAGGAGGAGAGTGACGGACCAGTAAACGCTTGCAATTTTCTTGTTGCTTACGGCAGAGTTCTTGTTTTCTCTGCTGAATTCTCCCTCCTCCGATAAAATCTGGAGTGCGTTCCAGGGAATGCTGGCACGCACCAGCAGAAACAAGCCGACTCCCACAAGCAGGAGCAAAAAAGGAACAGCAATCGTCATCGCCATCTCCTGGTCGGGGAAGAAAATCATACTGAAGAAGAGAGGGGTTGCGGACAGGATGCAAACCAGAACCCCCAGAATGGTCTGGATCGTATAGGAACTTTGCAAATTTGCCTTTCTTTCTGCAATCATCCCGCTTACACCGTAGGCGGTATTCAGAGGCTCTTTTTTCAAATATTCGAAACGCTCTCCGTCCATACTGTTCTTCAGGAAGAGGGCAGTCCCGATACCGATGATGAATAGCAGGAGAATGACGCCGATGCCGATCGCCTGGACTTCGGAAAGAGGAAGCCTCCCGCCCTCTTGCAGGGCCTGTAAAGCGATGAGAGGGGAGGCGGACACAATAAAGAGCAGGACGGAGAAAGCCATAGACGTTGCAATCCGGCTTTTATATGCGAGAAAGGCGTTGGCTTCTTCCATGGAAACGGAGGTTTCACTTTCGGAAGAATCGTGATCCTCGATGGGGACCTGTGTCTCCATCTCTTCGATTTCATCTTTTAACAGATAGTCGGTGCTGACCGAGAAGAGGTCGGATAATTTCAGGATCTTATTCATGTCCGGGATGGATTGCGCCCCCTCCCATTTGGAGATGGACTGCCTGCTGACATTCAGCTTTTCCGCCAGTTCTTCCTGTGATAAACCGTTTTTCTTTCTCAGTTCTATGATTTTGTCTGCCAGTATCATGGATACTCCTTTCGTTTCTCTGATATGGGATGGTCTTTCCATTGAGGGGCCCCTTTGAGATCCATCGTTTGTGATCACTCTGATCCTAACAAAAAAAGCGGTTGCGGAAAAGCAAGGAGGCTTTACAATTTCCGGTATTTTAGTTGCATTCTCGCCCGAAATCTGGAATCCACCTCTTTTTGACCGGAATCCCAATATATAAATATGATCGATAACAAACCACTTTAATCGGAAATATTAATTAGCAAAAAACAGTTGGGCTTTATATAATTGCATGGTTGTGCAAATGCTTTTTGCTCGTTTTTTTCGATTATTTATATATTCGAAGAGACGGGAGAGGAGGAGTTATGCTGGAATCAATTGTTACTTACCATGCAACAGAAGTCAGCCCGCACGAAGTGCAGAAGAAGGCGGAAGAGCTGTATGCAGGAGGCTTTTTCTGCTGTGAGGCCGTCATGTCCTCAATTCGCGATGCTTTTCAGGCGGATGTGCCGGAGTCGGTGATTGCCATGTCTTCGGGGATGTCCATCGGAGCAGGAAGGTCCGGATGTATGTGCGGTGCGCTCAACGGAGGCATTCTTGCCCTGGGGATGTTTTTTGGAAGAACGACACCGGACGGACCGAAGGATCCGAAGGTGAATGCGCTGATGGCGCTATCGAAAGAACTCCATGACTGGTTCAGAGATGCCAATGCCAAGCATGCTGCCTGTTGCCGTGTCCTCACCAGAGGGTTTGATATGGCAGGCGGAGAGCACAAGAAGCAGTGCATCGCTTTTACCGGGCTTTGTGCAGGGAAGGTGGCGGAGATCCTCTGTCGTGAGCTGGGAGTTGCCAACACGGACGCAAAACCGATTGAGGGACTGAAGGAACCTTATCTCCCGCCGGTGCAGGAAGCGGTATAAGGAGGCAGTATGGAAAAAATCAAGAAAATTCCGGTCGCCTTTTCCGGTGTGATGTTGGGCATGGCTGCGCTTGGCAATTTGTTGCAGAGCTATAGTGAAGGGATCCGGTTTCTGTTTGGCGGGATTGCGGTCCTCATCCTGGTTCTGCTGGTCGCAAAAGGAATCTTTTTCCCGGATGCGGTCAAACAGGAGCTGGCGACTCCGGTAGGTCTGGGGGTCTTTGCCACCTTTCCGATGGCGCTGATGCTGCTTGCCGTCTATGCGAAGCCGTTTCTGCCTGCCCTGTCTCTTCCGCTCTGGGTCTTTGCAATCCTCTTGCACATCGGTATCATTCTTTTCTTTACCGGGAAATACGTTCTTTCCTTTGAAGAAAAAAATGTGCATTCGGTGTGGTATATCGTTTATGTAGGTATTGTAGTGGCGTCTCTGACTTCACCTGCCTTTCAGGCAGCTGCCTTCGGGCAGGCCGCATTTTATTTTGGATTTGTGGCGCTGCTTGTCCTGCTGTTTGTGGTGACCAGGCGGTATCTTCGCCTTCCCGTGCCGGAGCCGGCAAAGCCGCTGATGATGATCTATGCGGCGCCGATGGCGCTGTGTACCGCAGGCTATATTCAGGCGTTTCCGGAGAAAGCAAGGGCTTCCTGTTGTTTTTACTCCTTGCGACTACACTGCTGTACCTGTTTGCACTGGTGAAGAGTGTGCAGATGTTGCGCCTCCCCTTTTATCCGAGCTATGCAGCCTTCACCTTCCCCTTTGTCATCTCTGCGATTGCCACGAAACAAAGTGCCGTGGTTCTTGCGGGAATGGGGGCGGGGCTTCCGTTCCTGCTTGCCATCGTCCTGGTGGAAACGGGGATTGCCGCTCTTTTTACCATCTATGCGTTCCTGCGCTTCGTTCATTTTATTTTTATCAAAAAGTAAGTGGAAAAAGTCGGCGCCCTATCAGAAGTAAGCGGATAAGCTTCGATCTTTCGTGCACAGTATTGCAATTATCGTGCAAAAAGCAGATAATAGTGAGTGTAGAAAGGAGAGGATTTCATGGCTGGAACGACTACCAATATCAGCATCCGCATGGACAGCGATCTGAAAGCACAAGCCGACGTTCTATTTGGTGAGCTTGGCATGAATCTTACAACGGCTTTCAATATTTTCGTGCGTCAGTCGATCCGGGAGGGTGGGATTCCGTTTGAAATATCCATTCGTCAGCCCAAAAAGGAAACGATTGCCGCCATGTTGGAAGCGGAAAGGATTGCAAAAGACCCGTCTGTAAAGGGCTATGATGACCTTGATGAGCTTTTTGCCGATCTTAAGAAGTGAGAAAAACAAAGCTGACGGTTAAACCCACTACAGCGTTTCGGAAAGATTACAAGCTGGCATTGAAGAGGGGACTTAAAATAGAACTTCTGGAAACCGTGATCGAAACGCTTGCCATGGGAAATACGCTACCACCTGAGAACAGAGATCATGAATTGACCGGAAACTGGAGGGGGCACCGCGAATGTCATATTCAATCCGACTGGCTTTTGATCTATCGCATAGAGGGACGATGTTCTGGTGCTGACACTCTCCCGAACAGGGACGCACAGTGATCTGTTCGGGAAATGAACCGAATGCCGTATGGGGATACCTGTACGGCATTTTTCTTAGCGCTCTTCGCAATGGCTTTGGCGCCCGGTCTGCTGTAGAGGAAACGACGCTCTCTATGGGAGGTTGGACAACTCGTCTTAGTCGAGATCGTTTATTGTTGACGCTGTATTCCGTATCGCCCGGAAGGGAATCTTTACGGACCGGGGGAGTAAGTGATATGATGGAATGTAGTATTAAAAACGACGAGAGGGAGAGACGAGAATATGAAGAACTACAAGATTGTGGTTGACAGTTGCTGTGATCTGCCAAAGGAGTACCATCACGATCCGAGAATAGAAATCGTTCCACTCGTATTGGAAGTGGGCGGTTATCATACAATGGACGACGACAATTTTGATCAGGCGGATTTTTTTAAAACGCGTGGAGGAATACGAAGGTGTTGCCAGGTCAGCCTGCCCTTCCCCGATCGGTATCTTCGCGCCTATGAAACGGACGCCGAGGATGTGTATGTCGTCACTCTGTCGGCAAAGCTTTCCGGGTCTTACAACAGTGCGGTTTTGGGGAAAAATCTATATGAAGAAGAGCATCCGCACAAGAATATTTTCGTCATAGATTCCAAGTCGGCAAGCTGTGGAGAAACGCAGGTGGCTTTCCGCCTGTTGGAACTGGCGGAACAGGGACTTCCTTTTTCGGAGGTAGTCACGCAGATCTGCCGGTTTCGAGATGAAATGAATACCTATTTTGTACTGGATAATCTGAATTCTTTGAGGAAAAACGGGAGGCTGACCGGGGTGAAGTCACTGGTGGCTTCCTCCTTGTCCATCAAACCGGTGATGGGATCACATGACGGTGCCATCGTACAGAAGGGACAGGGGATCGGCACCAGAAAAGCCATGATGAAGTTGGTCGATCTGGTGACGAAAGAAGTAAAGAATCCGGAAGAGAAAACGCTCATGATTGCACACATCAACTGCTATGAGCGTGCAATGGTCGTGAAGGACATGGTTCTTGCCAGAAATCATTTTAAGGATGTGCTGGTCGTAGACGGCGCCGGAGTTTCGACTCTGTATGCCAATGATGGGGGCATTATTCTAACCTGCTAAGGCTTCTCCCCGGTTCAGAGAAACAGAACGGGGACGGGGAGGCGCCAGAGAAGGACCACAAACGCAAGCTGGACCAGGAGGATGAGAGGCATTCCGATGACAAAGGCGGGATGCCTTGTTTTATGCCTAAAGATCTGCATACCCAGAATGGAGCCGATGCTGCCGCCGATCAGAGCGGCAGTAAAAAGGGTGGATTCCGAAATGCGCCAGGCATGATGCCTGGCTTTTTGTTTATCTACCCCCATCAGCAGAAAGGCAGCCAGATTCACGATGATCAGATAGACGGTGATTAAGGTTAGAGCCCTCATTCTTTTTTTCTTTCCTTTCCAGAAGATTCCATTGTACTATACAACAGGCAGAAATCCGTTACAATATAAAAAGAGACCGGGGTCAAGGGTCAAAGAGTTTCCGGGAGCATTTAGGATCTTTTGACCTGCTGTGAAAGAAAAAGCCATTGGTAGACAGGAGAAATGATGCATTCAAGAAAAAAAGACTTTGCTCTGTGCTCGTATTGCTGTGCCTATGTGTCAGTCTGTTGATTGTCGCGCTAGACGGCACAGCTGCCTGGAATATGATTGCGCAGAGGAACCGCACCACACTGAAGCTTTGGTATACCGACGAAGACCTGACGGACTATCTGAATAAAGAGTCGGTTCTCTTCAATGAGAGGCAGGGGAGGACAAGACTGGAAATTCGTTTGGTGGGAGCGGCGGAGTTTTTAGAAAAAATCAGCAAAGCATCATTGGAAGGGAAGGATTTTCCGGATCTCTATATTCTCACAAACGATCTCATTGAAAAAGCGGTATTGTCGGGGCTAAGCAGTGATTTCTGTGCAACAGATCCGGCCATCAACCAGACTCTTTTCCCCGAAACGGCACTTCGGGCAGTCAGATATCAGAAAAAAGCGGCCGCTTATCCGTACTATTATGATACCAGTGCGCTGCTCTATAACAAGACTTATCTGGATCAGATGATTCGGGAGGAGATTGAGGACGAAAAACTGCAGGAGCATCCGGAGGCACAGCCCGGGGATCCCGTTTTAGAGGTGACGAAGGAAGAACTGGAAGCCCGGGAAAAAAAGATTCTGCCGCACCAGATTGCCGATATCGTATCTTTTGCAAGGAATTATAATGCACCGGATGAAGTAGAAGCTGTTTTTGAATGGGACATCAATGATATCTTCTATAATTATTTTTTTGTCGGGAAATATCTGAACGCCTGCGGGAAGGACGGAGATCGGACGAAAAAACTGGACCTCTATAATGATCAGGTCATCAGCTGCATGAAGATTTATCAGGAATTGTCCCAGTTTTTTGCCATTGACCCTTCTCTGGTCAATTATGAAAAGGTATCTAAGGATTTTCTTTCAGGGAAAATTGTATTTACCATTGCGACTCCGGATATGTTAACGAAGATTAGAAAGGCAAAGGAAGAGGGTGATTGTGCCTATGAATTCGGGGTGGCAGGGATCCCGGCGCTGAACAAAGAGCTCGGAACCAGGAACATGTCGGTAACCAGTTGCCTTGTGATTAACGGATATTCGAAGAGCCCGGAGGAAGCGGGGAGGTGTGCGGATTTTCTGGTCAAACAGGAATCGGAGGAGATGTTTGACAGTGCGGGGAAGCTGCCGGTGAAGAGGGGGCTTAGCTACCCGGGATCCGAATTTAAAAGAATTCCTGCGTGTGTATGAAGATTCTGTTCCGCTGCCCAAGAGCATGGAGAGCAGTGATTTATGGATTCGCCTGGAAAGAGCTTTTACACAAATATGGAAGGGGGCGGAGGTGAACGAGACCCTGCGTCTGCTCTCAGAAGAGATGATGCAGCAAGTGACAGGAAAAGAGGTTCATGAGAAGAAGATTCCGGATCCGCCCACGGTTTCTATTCTGAGTGATTTGGAAGAAGAGTAAGGTTTCTCCTTCTCCCTGTAAACGAGGTTGCAGCTGCGGAGAGGTTTGAGACAGGGGTTAAACATGTTACAAAAATGTTACATATTCCTTGCAATTCTGCGATCAATCGGATAGAATAACAGATACATGGCGGGAGTCTCCCTTGCAGAAAGGGAGGAGACATGTTTTGGCAATGGAATAAGGTTCGTTTGGCGTTTCTGTTCCCTGTTCTTCTGGGGCTCACGGGGCTTCTGATTGGTTGTACCGGCAAGAATGAGATCGAGATCCGGGATTTGTCTGCAGGAGGGGAAACTTCTGTGACAGGGGGTTCTTCTTCAGACAGGGAAGACTCTTCGATCCTGGGAAAGGGAGAAGGTTTTTTACCGGGTTACGGCAGCAGGGAGGACGGAGGGCAGAGCGTTGGTTCCGCTTCTTCGCAAGAGGCGGGCGGAAGTGCGCAGCAGGAGAAGTCCGGAGAGGGTTCACCCGCTACGTCGCAGGTTAGAATCAAAGTTTTTGTCTGCGGAGCGGTTTCTCAGGAAGGGGTTTATGAGTTGGAAAGCGCTTCCAGAGTGATCGATGCGGTGCAGGCAGCCGGAGGGTTTTCCGGAAATGCGGACAGCAGGTATGTCAATCAGGCGGCGCCTCTGACAGATGGGATGAAGCTTTGCATTCCGACGAAGGCGGAGACGGCGAAGATGCGTGCAGGGAAAGAGAGTGCTGCGCCGGCGGAAGATCAGACGATAAGCCCTGCCCGACAGGAGAGCGGAATTGCAGATTCACAGACAGCCGGAACGGACGAAACTCATCCGCAGCCATTTGCAGAGGGAAGCGGCAAGGTGAATCTGAATACGGCAAGCAGGCAGGAACTTTGTACGTTGCCGGGAATTGGAGAGACAAAGGCAGACGCCATACTTGCTTACCGATCTGCACATGGATCTTTTTCCCGCATTGAAGAGATTAAGAAGATCCCCGGGATCAAGGATAAACTTTTTTTAAAAATCAAATCAAAGATCAGCGTTTGATTTAGGAGAGAAATGGCAAAGAAGGCATTGGTTGTCGATGATGAAAAGGTCATAGTGAAGGGCATTCGCTACTCACTGGAACAGGATGGGATGGAAGTGGACTGTGCTTATGACGGAGAAGAGGCGCTGGCGCAGGCAAAGGAATCCCATTATGATATCATCCTATTAGATGTGATGCTGCCTAAGCTGACCGGCTTCGAGGTTTGTCAGCAAATCAGAGAATTTTCAACGGTTCCGATTATCATGTTAACGGCCAAGGGTGATGATATGGACAAGATTCTCGGCCTGGAATACGGAGCCGATGATTATATTACCAAGCCGTTCAATATTTTGGAGGTAAAGGCCAGAATCAAGGCGATCATGCGTCGGATGCAGAAGAGAGAGAGGCGGCTCCCAGCGTGATGGTCTTTGAAGACCTGAAGATCAACGAGGAGTATCGCAGAGTTTTGGTAAAGGATCGCGAGATTAACCTCACCAGCAGGGAGTTTGAGGTGCTGGAGCTTTTGGCTTCCGCCCCCGGGAAAGTTTATTCCAGAGAAGAACTTTTAAAGACCATCTGGGGAGAGGACTATCCGGGTGATGTCCGTACGGTAGATGTGCATGTCAGAAGGTTGCGCGAGAAGCTGGAACGCAATCCGAGTGAGCCCAGGTATGTGCGGACAAAGTGGGGAACCGGTTATTATTTTCAGGCATAGTATGTAAAATGAAACGTTTCTGGTCTTTTTTGGTCAAAAGTCTTCGTGTGCGTTTTTTTCTGATCCTTTTCATAACGGGTCTTTTTTCCTGCATGATCATGCAAAGCGCCATCCTCACCAATTATAAGGATCGTGCGATCGAAGTGAAAAAAAATGAAGTACAGACCCAGTTGCGTATTCTCGCAAACCACCTGATCACGTACAACTATATGCAGGATCCGTCTTCTGCCATCGTACAGGCGGAGTTGACGCTGCTTGCCAATCTTTATGACGGAAGAGTTTTGATTATCGGTGACGATCTGCAGGTCATCACAGATACCTACGGAAAAAGAGAAGGAAAGACCATTATTTCCGAAGAGGTGGTGAATTGTCTGCGGAAGGGATCCGATGGAGTCGCGACCGTCTACGACAACAAAAACGGCTATTTGGAGATTACGACTCCGATCATCGAAACGGCGGGCCTTGGTGACGGGGATTATCTGAGCAGCGAGGCACAGTCGAAGGAAGTGGTGAAGGGGGTCATGCTTACCAGCGTCTCCACGGCAAATATTGAGAAAACGATGGAGATTTTGAATAACAAGGCCCTGGTGATCGAAGTCATTGTGATTATGTTGATTCTCGTTTTTTCCCTGGTGGCTTCCCAAGGCGTTGTTAAAGCCGTTCGACAGAATTACCAGTAAATTGAACGAGATGAAGGCAGGGTTTACGGATGAGCCGCTTTCCGTACCGGATTATATTGAGACGGAACACATCGTGGATGCATTTAACCAACTGCAGGGGCGGATGAAAGTGCTGGATGATTCCAGACAGGAGTTTGTTTCGAATGTGTCCCATGAACTGAAGACACCGATCACCTCCATGAAGGTGTTAGCGGACACGCTACTCTCGCAGGAGGACGCGCCGGGGGAGGTGTAGCGGGACTTTCTTTCGGACATTAGTGCGGAAATCGATAGAGAAGATAAGATTATCAATGATCTGCTGTCCCTTGTGAAAATGGACAAGAAGGCGACGCAGCCGAATATTGCATCCGTGAACGTAAACCAGATGACGGAAATTGTATTAAAGCGTCTGCGCCCGATTGCCAATAAGCGAAATATTGAGCTGATCCTGGAATCTCATCGGGAGATTGTAGCGGAAATTGACGAAGTGAAAATTTCTCTTGTGATCATGAATCTGGTGGAAAATGCGGTGAAATATAATAAGGATGGCGGATGGGTCAGAGTCACATTGGATGCGGATCATCAATATTTTACGATTCGGGTCGCAGACTCTGGAATTGGGATGCCTAAGGAGGATTTGGATAAATCTATGAGAGGTTTTACCGGGTGGACCAGTCGAGATCCAGGGAAGTCGGGGGGACAGGACTAGGACTTGCAGTAGCGAAGAGTGCGGTTCTGCTTCACCGGGGAGAGATTTCTGCGGATAGCACGGAGGGGAGCGGTACGACTTTTGTGGTGAAGATTCCTTTGAACTATATTTCAACAGATACGGCTGGCAGAGCCGGGGCAAGATGAAAGAGCGGATGCATTTGAGAAGAAAAACCGGACTCTGTTTCCTGAGGGGGTTGCAGCTTGCTCTCTTATGCCTGTTTCTGGCGGGGATGCTGGCTTCTTGCAAGGGAGGCAATGTGGCTGATCCCGACCAGCAGGATGGTTTTCAGATTTATTACGTCAACCATGATGAAACAGGACTGGTTTCGGAGCCTTATACGCCGAAATCCAATCAGGATAAAGTCAACGAGATGCTGCAGGAGATGTTGGCAAAGTTGGAAATTCATCCGGAACGGCTGGCTTATGAAGCACCGATTTCGGGGGCTGTGGTTCTGCGACATTATTTTTATGAAAATGGTCTCGTGACCCTGAATTTTGATGCAAGTTATGCTTCACTGGACCGGATAACCGAGATTCTGGACCGTGCGGCGATTGTAAGAACGCTGATGCAGATTCCGGGGGTAGATGCCGTTTCCTTCCTGGTGGACGGAAAGCCGTTAAAAGATGCGGCCGGTGCGGTAGTGGGAAATATGAATGCGGATACCTTTATTTACAATGCCGGCAAAGAGATCAATAACTACGACAAGGGACGGATCCTGCTGTATTTCACCAACCAGGAAGGCAACAAGCTGGTTCCGATTTACAGAACCGTTATTTACAGCAGCAACGTCTCTATGGAACAGGTCATTGCAGAGGAATTGGTAAAGGGACCGGCTTCGGATATTTCCAGACCGACCATCAATCCGGACACCAAGGTTTTAAATGTGACGCTGCAAGACGGCATCTGTTATGTGGATTTCAATGAAAAGTTTCTGAGCGAACCGTATCAGGTGAAGCCGGATATTGTGATCTATTCGATCGTGACTCGCTCGCAGAACTCACAGAGGTCAATAAGGTACAGATTTCGGTCAATGGGAGTACAGCGGATAAATTCATGGACTCGATCCCGCTGTCCACCTTATTTGAACGAAAGTTGGATATGGAGTAAATTCTTTTATGAAACGACCGCTTCTGGTACTGCTTCTTGCAGTACTGGCGGTTGTGTGGATTCGGATTCTCTTTTTTCCAGGAACTCTCTTTTTTTCCTACACAAAAGAACAGATGCATGGCGTTGCGGAAGGGGATTTCTTAACCGTCGTTGGAGAGTTGCAGGGGGCAGAACGGAAACGTACCTTTGACGATACGGTCGTGGATGTATGGTATGTCAGACCTCTTGCTTCTTCCCGCAGACACCAAAGGGGAACGGCCCTTGTGCAGTGTATCATGGAAGACGGCAAAACGTGCCAGGAGGGTGGCATGCAGACGGAGGAAACATGTCAGGAAGGTGGCATGCAGAGGGGAGAAATGTGTCCGGAAGAGGACAGGGAGAAGGAGTCTTGTCCCATCGGGATGATCGTGAAAGTGAGAGGGAAGCTGAGACTTTTTTCGGGACCAACCAATCCGGGTGAATTCGACAACCGCCTTTATTATTCCACCATGAAAATTGCGTATGCGCTGAAGGATTGCAGAATCCTTGGGGCATCGGGAAGAAGCGCCGTCATCCGGAAATTCCTCTATGACTTAAGAAGGCGGATGGATGAGGTGCTGACGCTTTGTTTTTCGCCGGAGGATGGCGGCATCATGAAGGCCGTCCTTCTGGGAGAAAAAAGCATGATGGATTCCGAAATCAAAGATTTGTACCGGAGGAACGGGATCATTCATGTGCTTGCCATTTCCGGCCTGCATATTTCTTGATCGGGTATCTGATTTACCGGCTGCTTTGTAAAACGACTCTTCCCCTCCCGCTTTGTTCTGCCTGCGCCATTCTGGTGATGGTGCTATACGGGCTCATGTGCGGAATGAATGCTTCTGCGGTGCGTGCCATTATCATGTTTCTCTGCCGGTGTGCGGCACCGCGTCTGCACCGATCGTATGATCTTCTCAGTGCTCTTTCTCTGTCGGCCATTCTCCTGCTTTTAGACCAACCGCTTTGGCTGAAAAATGGAGGTTTTCTCTTCTCTTTCTTCGCAGTCGGCGGAATTTATTTTGTGATGCCGGCGTTATCTTTTCAGAAAAAAAGCGGGCAGCAGGAAGGAAGAGTGATCGGCGGTATCCGCAAGTCCTTTCGTTCATCCCTGGCAGTAAGCCTTTCTACGCTGCCGGTTCTTTTGTCTTTTTTCTACACGGTTCCCGTTTATTCCGTTTTTTTGAATCTGATGGTAATCCCCCTCATGACCCTGTTGCTGATTGGAGGCTTGATCGTCATTTTCCTGGGAAACTTCAGTCTCCTTCTTGGAAGCAGGGTGGCACTTCTGGATCATGGGATTCTACAGGTGTACGAGAAACTCTGCCTGGCAGCCCAACGTCTGCCGTGGAGCAGGTGGAGCGCAGGGCATGCGGAACTCTGGCAAAATCTTCTCTACCTGCTTTGTCTGTCCCTCTTTGTATTTCTGTATCAAAAAATACCGGGAGACATCCTCAAAAAAAGGCAATCGAGCTCCTTCGATTTGTTCTTCTCGGAGTGGGGCTTTTCCTCTTATTCCTGCGACCAAGGCCCGTGCTGAAAATGACTTTTGTGGATGTGGGACAGGGAGACGGAATCGTATTGGAATGCGAGGGAAATGCGTATCTGATTGATGGGGGAAGCACGAGCAAGAAGCAGGTCGGGAAATTTCAGCTTCTTCCTTTTTTGGCTTATGAGGGGATCGGAGAGATTAAGGCGGCGATTGTCACCCATGAGGATCTGGATCACTTTTCCGGACTTCTGACCCTGATGGAAGAAGGAAAGGAGGAGGGCGTCCGGATTCACGGGCTCTATCTGCCGGATACAGCGCCTCGTTCACGGACCGGAAATTATCTTTTGCTGGAGGAAAAGGCAAAGGAGGCGGGGATTCCCGTGTTTTTCCTACACCGGGGGCAGGAGTGGAAGGAAAGAGAAGTAGATCTGCGCATCCTGGGGCCGCCCGCAGGAATGGAAACGGAAGGAGCAAATGCGCATTCCACGATTTTGCAGGTCAGGTGGGGATCCTTTTCGGCTTTGTTTACCGGTGATGTGGAAAAAGAGGGGCTGGAGGCCTTGAAGGAGACGTTGCGTCTGCTGCCTGAAAAAAGCAGAAAAGTCACGCTCTTAAAGGTGCCTCACCACGGGTCACGGTATACCAGCGATGAAGCATTTTTGTCTCTGTGCAGGCCGGACTACAGCGTGATCTCCTGCGGAGCACACAATCCATACGGGCATCCGCACAAGGAGACGCTACAACGTCTTGCCCGCATTTCGAAATACACCTGGATCACCAAGGAGGACGGAGCGATTACGGTGACTCTGTCTGAGGGGGGAGCAAGGATGAGGGTTTGCACCTTCCTTCCCTAGAAACCGGTTCGGTGCTACAATAGTAAAGTGATTTTTGTAGGTCATGGTGCGATAAGGAGAGATGAATTGCCTGCCAAAAAGAACGACAATGCCATTCCTATGATGAAGCAGCTATCCGCGGACCTGGCGTCCGGAAAGATCTATCCGTGCTATCTGATTTACGGAAAGGAAGCTTTTTTGGTTAGGCAGGTACTAAGTCTTTTGAAGAAGGGGCTGCATGCAGAGGACCAGATGAACACCTTAGTGATTCGGGAGGAGAACCCGAATCCCGCAGCAGCCATTGAATTTGCGGATACGTTGCCGCTTTTTGCAGACCGGAAGGTGATTTTTTTTGAAGGGAGCGGCTTCTTAAAGAAGGGAAACGAGGCGCTGGAGGAATATTTGAGAGATATTCCGGAGGAGGTCTGCTTTGTCTTCTCGGACGCAGAGGTGGACTAAAAGGAAGACGCTTTATAAGATGTTAGCCAAAAAGGCGTTTCTCCTTCCCTGCGATGAACAGTCCCCTGCAGTGATTCGCCAGTGGATTGCTTCGCGGATGAAAAAAAACGGGCTTCGTATTTCAGAGGCTGCCCTTTCCTTTTTGATGAACAGAGTGGGACTCAATATGTCCGCACTGGACCAGGAGATGGAGAAGCTGATCAGTTATACGGAGGAGCGCAAGGAGATCGAAGAGAAGGATGTTGCGGAAATCTGCGCCGGATGGTTAAATGGACGCATCTTTGATCTGATGGATGCGGTGGCGGACGGGAACAGCAGGAAGGCGTTTGCTTTGTATTTGGATTTGTTAGCCTTAAAGGAGGCACCGCAAAAGATTCTGGCTCTTCTCATCAGACAGCTTCAGTTGATCTTGCAGGCAAAGGAGCTTGGAGGAGGTTCCAAACTGGCCTCCCTTCTGGGCATCCCCCCTTTTGCCGTGGACAAATACAGGCGGTGGGGAAACCGTTATTCGGTGAAACAGCTGCGAAGCCTTCTGAATGCTTGCGCAGACGACGATGCGGCAGTCAAAGCGGGAGACTGGATCAGACCATCGCAATTGAAATGTTGCTGCTGCGCTGCGCAATACCGAAGGAGGTATGAGATGCGTACACCAAGGCCACAGGAAATATACAGGCATTTTAAGGGAAGGCTTTATCAGGTATTGACGCTTGCCAGACATTCCGAAACGGGAGAAGTGCTGGTGGTTTATCAGGCCCTTTATGGAGATTATGCCGTTTTTGCCAGACCTTTATCGATGTTTTGTTCGGAGGTGGATGCGGTAAAGTATCCAGGAGCGATGCAAAAAGAACGGTTTCAGTTGTGGAAAGGTTCAGAAGAAGCCCACGCTCTTTTTGCAGGGGAATCGCCTGTGACAGGAAACCGGGAGACGAGAGCAATGCAGCCGGATGGGATATTTTCACAGAAGGAGAAGCCTGCGGAGCCTTCCGTTCAGGTGGCGGAGGAAGAAGTACAGCTGGATCCCAGGCTGCTTCGTTTCCTGGATGCGAAGAGGATGGAAGAGAAAATGGAAATTCTGGATTCCATGCAGGGTGATGTGACGGATGAAATGATTGATATTATGGCGATTTCTCTCGACACGGAAATTGTCTCCGGAGAGGCAAGCGAAAGGATCGCGGCACTGCGGGAAACCATACAAATGAGGCTGCGCTTTGAAAGCAGCAGGTTACGAGAATGAAATGCGAGGTATGAAAAGATGAAACTGCTGACCATTGCGATTCCCTGTTATAATTCACAGGAATACATGAGAAAGTGCGTGGACTCCCTTTTGATCGGGGGAGATGACGTTGAGATTTTAATTATCAACGACGGCTCACAGGACCGTACGGCGGAGATCGCAAATGAATATGAGAAGAATTATCCCGGCATCATTCGAGCGATCCATAAGGAGAATGGCGGACACGGTTCTGCGGTGAATGCGGGGATGAGGGAAGCAAGAGGACTGTATTTCAAGGTGGTAGACAGTGATGACTGGGTGAATGAAATGGCCTACCGGAAAGTCCTCTCCACCCTGGATGAGTTTGCGGGGAGCGAAACCAGACTGGACATGCTGGTGAGCAATTTCATCTATAATAAAGTGGGAGAAAAGCGGCACAAGGTGATGCAATACCGCAAATACCTTCCGGTTGAGCAGGTTTTTACCTGGAAGGAGATGAAGAATTTTCCGGTTGGCAAATATATCTTGATGCACTCCGTGATCTTCCGGACCAAGTTGTTAAGAGAATGCGGATTGCAGCTTCCGGAGCACACCTTTTATGTGGACAATCTTTATGTGTTTGAGCCCCTGCTGTTTGTAAAAAACATGTATTACCTGGATGTGAATTTTTATTCCTATTACATCGGCAGAGACGATCAGTCCGTTCATGAGAGCGTGATGATGAAACGAATCGATCAGCAGCTCAAGGTGAACAAGATCATGGTGGATTTTTATAGTGAAAATTATGAAATGATCCGTTCCGTGGTGCAGAGAAGACATTATATGTATAATTATCTCGAAATTATCACGATGATTTCTTCGGTTCTCTTAATCAATTCCGGAAAAGAAAGCGGATCTGGAAAAAAAGAAAGAGCTTTGGTCTTATATTCGAGACAGAAGTACCAAGCTCTATCTGCGGCTCCGCTTCGGACTGGGGAATTTCGTCTATCTGCCGGGGCGAGGGGGCAGGAATGTCACCATTGGGATCTATAAGATCTTGCAGAGGATCTATCATTTCAACTGATCTCTCAACTGATCTTTCAACGGATCATGGACCCGGGAAAGAGTGGGGAATCAAGAAAAAAGTCCGAATCGCTTCTTGACCCAAGAAGCGATTCGGACTTTTTGCCGGTGGCGGGACTTGAACCCGCACGATGTTGCCATCAACAGATTTTGAGTCTGCCTCGTCTGCCGATTCCGACACACCGGCCTTCTTGCACCGGATCAGCCATCCGCCCATCGGTGCAACGAAAACGATTTTATCACAAATCCCCATGGCTGTCAAAGCAGGGAAGACGGATTTTTACTCAATTTCTGCTGTATTTTACAAAATCAGGAAAGACCCGATTGATCCAGCCTGGTCGCAAAGGAGAGAAGACCTTTGGCCATCTTCGTGATCTGCAAAAGATCATCCTCCGTCTCTCCTTCCATATTCAAGACCATGACCGGATCGTGAAGGGAAGCGCGCAACAGCATCCAGCCTCTTTTGAAGTGAGCGGAGAGGCTGCCTTTCGGAAAACGAATCCTCACACCCTCATAGGAGGTGGGGAGATCGAAATTTTTGCTGCGGGCCTGCAATTTGAAATCGGCCAGGACCCGGTCTCCGTAGGCGTGAAAATCTTCTTCTTCGATTCGGAAACGGACTTCTTTTGCTGCATAGGTTTGAGAGAGACCGGCGATCAGATGTTCCGGCTTCTGATGAGAGGCTTTTTGTTTTGCCAGTGCAATCAGAATCGTAACGGCAAGGAAGGCACCGTCATCTAAATAGTAATTGTCACGAAGGCATCCGTGACCCGAAGTTTCCATGGCAAGAGGGCAGGGGATACCGGACGTGTTCAGACTGCGGCACTTGTTGATGACGTTTTTATATCCTCTTTTAAAGCGAAGATGCTTGAGATGCAGATTTTTTCCAGAAAGTCGGTTAAGCGATCGCTGGTGACGGAGTCGGTCACGATGGTGCTTCCCGGAAAATCCGGTGCAAGGATGGCTGCCATAAACGCAATGATGGAGTCACGGTTAATCGGTGTTCCGTCTGCGAAGACGGCGCTCATCCGATCCACATCGGTATCAAAAATAAAACCGAAATCCGCATGGTTTTCCGTGACGGCCCTGCAGATGGACTTCATGGCTTCCGCATTTTCCGGATTGGGTACATGGTTGGGAAAATGGCCATCCGGTTCTAAAAAGCAACTGCCGGAGGTGTCAGCGCCCAGTTCTTCCAGAATTTTGGTGGCAAAAAAACCGCCGCTGCCGTTGCCGGCATCGATCACGAAGTGAGAGCCCTGAAGCGGTTTGTCGTAAGAGGCTGCCTGCACCTTTTCTTTGATCAAGGTGCAGAGCTTTGCAGCGTAGAGAGAGAGGAGGTCAAAAGAGGACACTTTATCGTCCGGAAGAGACCGGTCCGTGATATCTACCTGAGAGGCACGAAGCAGGAGATTGTAAATATCCTCCTTTTCGAAGCCTCCTTCGGCAGTGAAAAATTTCAGTCCGTTCCGATGAAAGGGCAGATGGGAGGCGGTTACCATGACAGAGGCATCGCAGGCGGTTTCCGGATAGACAATGGACATAAACATGGCGGGAGTGGAGGAAAGTGCGCAGTCAAGCACAGATGCGCCTGCCTGTGTGATTCCATGGATGAGCGCCTTTGCAAGCATTTCTCCGGACAGGCGGGAATCACGGCCAACTGCAATTTTCAGGAGGGAAGGTTCGGTCCTTTTCTTTTCGGCGATGCTATTTGCAAAGCGTATCCAATGTTCTTGACGATTTCCGGCGTCAAATCCACCGGCTCATCTGCAACCCCCGGAAGCGCTACTCCACGCACATCAGAGCCGTTTTGCAGTTTCAGATAAGCAGCTGTGTCCATAACCATCCTCCTGTGAGATGAAGAAAATCTTCTAAATGTTCTTTCTTATTTTAAGGCAGAGACCGCTTCGAAAGCAAGGAATCTTTGCCGTCACACCTGTTTTTGCATACGGACTGAGAGGGGAAAGTCGCTTGAACCGGGCGCTGATTTTGGATTGTATTCTCTTTTTGATTTGTTATAATGATACAAGTATTTAAGGAATTCACATTCTAGATTGGATTGATCAATATGAAAAAATTTTTATCGTTCAAAATTCTCTTGATTCCCGGGGCGGTGATCATTGGATATCTCCTGGGAGCTTATTTTTTTGACAGCCATTTCCTGCCTCGCACTTCGATTGACGGTGCAGATGTTTCGTTCAAGAGTGCAGAAGAAGCGAAGCAGATCATGGACAAGGCAGCCGAGAGTTATGTGCTGACCCTGTCGGAAAGAGGCGGAAAATCTTTTTCTCTGACGGCGCAGGAGATCGGGCTGAAGCCGTTGTCGGAAAAAAACGGCATACAAACTGTTAAGGCAACAGAAAGAGCTTTACTGGGGGGCAGCTTTTTTTACTCAGACCGATTTCCATGCGGATGAGGCGGAGGAGGCGCCGGAGCAGAGGGTGAAGAGCGCTCTGGAACAGAGAGGCGTCTTTCAGGAAGGCACGGACCCGCAAGATGCAACGCTGGTCTTTCAAAACGGTTCTTTTCAGATCGTTCCGGAGCAGGAAGGCGACAAACTGGATGAAGGAAAAAAACCTGCAAGGCGGTGGCGCAGGCCATCCGTTTGATGAAGCCGACCCTGTCACTCGAAGAAGCTGGCTGCTATAAAGAACCGAAGTTTCGTGCCGATTCCAGGGAAATCGCAGAAGCAAAGAGCCGCCTGGAAGCCATTGCCGCCGAAACCTTGACCTTCCGTTTCGGAGAAAATACCGAAAGTTTAAGCGGGCAGGAGATCGCATCCTGGTTGCAAGTGGGGAAAGATCTCGAGATCCAGGTGAACCGGGACCAGGCTGCCGCCTTTGTGAAAACGCTTGCCAGAAAGTACGATACCTTTGGCGGAAACCGCAACTTTAAAACATCCAAAGGGGCGGAAATCGTGGTCAGGGGAGGCAATTATGGCTGGTGGATGAACAGAGACAAGACCACGGATGCGCTTGTCGATGCCATTAAGAAAGGGCAGGATGCAGAGGTAAAGCCTGTCTATAAATTGACCGGTGCCCAGTTTGGGGCTAATGACTACGGAAACAGCTATGTGGAAGTGGATCTGGACGCACAGCATGTGTACCTGCATAAAAACGGATCCCTGGTGGCGGAGACGGACTGTGTTTCCGGCAAGCCGATCAATGGGAACGCTACACCGGACGGCACCTATTTCCTGAATTATAAGGAAAAAGATGCGACGCTGAAGGGAGAAGATTATTCGACCCCGGTGAGTTTCTGGATGCCGTTCAATGGAAACATCGGCATGCATGATGCCTACTGGAGAAAAGAATTCGGCGGTAAGTTGTATCTTGCCCGCGGTTCGCACGGCTGCATCAATCTGCCTCCGGCGCAGGCCAAAATCTTTTTTGCCAATTTGGAAAAGGGAGAGGCTGTGATCGTCTACGGAGGAATGAATCAGGCGCAGGCGCAGGCTTATCTGGCAGACGAAAAGAAAAAGCAGGAAGACGAACAAAAGAAGGCAGAGCAGAAGCAACAGGAAGAAGAGGCTGCGGCAGCGGCAGCGGCAGCAGCTGCTGCACAGACTCCGCCTTCTGCACAGAATCCGAATTGAAACAGACCGAAACAGATCATGTGATTGCAATCTTTTTTTGCGCAGTCAGTGTAAAAGCGGATGAGTTTCTGTCGCCGGATCCGGTGGTAGAAAAGAGGAGTGGCTGCCGGATGGGGGACATCCAGGCAGCCATGTATGAAAAAAGTTTGATTGGGAGGATCCAGATGTTTCTCACATCTGATACTCTTATCCTAAAAGGAAGATGTGTCAGAACTATGTCCAATCAGTGAAACGGTACTTAAGGTTCGCTGAAAAAGGACCATCCCCTTTTAAACGAAATCTGAATCAGATTCGGTATACTGTTCATCACAGTATTTGCAGCGGTAGGTTTCATTCTCCTCGTCTGCCAGATAAAAGATGTGCGGCAGTCCCTGCTCGATGGAAGTGATGCAGCGGGGATTATGGCAACGCATCACATTTCGGATTTCCTTCGGAAGTGTGAGTGCTCTTTTCTCTACAATTTCGCCGTCCCGAATGACATTGACCGTAATGTTGTGATCAATGTAGGCAAGGACATCCAGATTCAAGGAGTCAATATCACATTCGACCTTGAGAATATCCTTTTTTTCCATTTTATCGGAACGGGCGTTCTTAATGATGGCAACGGTACAGTCCAGCTTGTCCAGGTTCAGATGATGATAGATCATCATGCTTTTTCCGGCCTGAATGTGATCCAGAACGATTCCTTCTTCGATTTTTCCGACATTTAACATGCTAAACCTCCACGGATGAGTGAGCGATGAATTTAAAAGGTACGGAGTAGTCCCTCGTTGATATGAGCATCGGTCATATTGAGGAGGGTCAGGATCAGTGCCATGCGGACATAGAGACCGTATTGCACCTGCTCGAAATAGGCTGCGCGCGGATCGTCATCCACTTCTACGGCGATCTCGTTGACCCTGGGGAGCGGGATGAAGGACATACATGTTCGGCTTGGCTGCTTTCATTTTGGCTGCATCCAGGATGTAATAATCCTTCAAGCGGATATAATCCTCTTCATTAAAGAAACGTTCCCGCTGTACCCTTGTCATATACAGGAAATCCAGTTCCGGCATGACTTCGTCGATTTTCTTGGTGGTTTGGTAGGGAATGTGCATCTGGTCAAGTTTGTCCGTGATATAATCGGGGACTTGCAGCTCTTGAGGAGAGATAAAGATGAAGCGGATGCCGCTGTATCTGGTGAGTGCATGAATGAGAGAATGGACGGTCCTGCCAAATTTCAAATCGCCGCAGAGACCGATGGTGAAGTTGTTCAGACTGCCGTGAAGGGAACGAATGGTTAACAGATCGGTCAGGGTCTGTGTCGGATGGTGATGTCCGCCGTCGCCGCCGTTGATCACAGGGATCAGAGATTTGGAGGCTGCGACCATTGGCGCGCCCTCTTTCGGGTGACGCATGGCACAGATGTCTGCGAAACAGGAGATGGTACGGACGGTATCTGCAACGCTTTCCCCTTTGGAAGCGGATGAGGAAGAGGCATCGGAGAAGCCGATACACTTGCCGCCAAGCCGAATCATCGCTGTTTCAAAGCTGAGGCGCGTGCGGGTGCTGGGCTCATAAAAGCAGGTAGCAAGGACTTTGCCGTCGCAGAGATGGGAATAAGCTGACATGTTCTTTTTGATGTCCACCGCGACGTCAAAAAGATCTTCCAGTTCATCCACAGTGAAATCCGTGGGGCTCATAAGGTGCCGTAACGTTTTCATAGAACTCCTTTCTTTGAGAAAAATCAGTTCTTTCCCTGATCCATCTCAGGCAGGAAGGGAGTAAGCGCCTGTCCGCCACTTAGCGCATAATGATAGACGGTATCACTCCCGAAAGCCTTGCAGTAAAGGTACTGAGAGGTCAGGTTCAGTGCATGATATGCACCGGGGGCGATCAACACGGGGGATTGATTAGAGAGGGACATGCGATATAATCCGGGCTGGTCCGTTCCTTGAGAATCAAAAAACACCGTGTTGCCGTTCAGATTATAGATGTCGACCGGCATGGATGTCAATGTTTGTTTTTGTCCGGAACGAAGATCATAACTGCACAAATAATAATGGTTGGACAGATCCAGATAATAGAGGCAGTTTCCCATGATCTGAGGCTGATAAGCATTCAGATTCGCTACGGTTTCCACCTGATTTTGTGCATTTGTTTTGAGGACTTTTAAGGAATGATCTCCCTTGATTTCTGCAAAATAAAGGGAGCCGTCTGCCATGCAGCTGGGATTGATTTTCTCATGCAGGACGGTGCTCCTGTCCTGCTTGTCAATGCGCAGTCTTTCCAGAGTGCCCTTATGCTCATCGCCCTGTCCGAAATAAAGGTAACTGCCGCAAAGCTGAAACTGATCCGTATTTTCTCTGGCGACGCAGATTTCGTATTTGCCGTTGTTCTTGCATCGGTAAATTCCCGTATTCGCGGACGGCACTGCCAAGCCCCGAGGCCTTTTGATCATTGGGATTGATGTCCATATAATAATAGAGGAAGTCTCCCCCGCAAAGGATGTTCTTGACGGAGAGAGAAGAGAGTTTCCTAAGGTCACTTTCATCCGGTTGCATGGAATAGAGCGTATTGAGATCGGAGGGGTTGGAAAAATAGACCACGCCGTCCGATTCACAAAAAAGTCCATCATTGTTGATGTTTCCGGCAGTATTTCCGATGACGGAATCGTCGTTCATCGTGACCTTGCTTCCCAGATAGGTATGGACGGCAAAAGCAATAAAAGCAGCAAGAACAAGCATAAGCGGAATGATCAGAAGCTTCCCATGATTTTTCATCGGCTGGCACCTCCCACTGTGCACTGAACTTTGTTAAAATTGCATCATATTCTTATGTTAGCATTGAAGCTTCTTGTAAACAAGGCAGATTTATTCTAAGATGATTACATTATTTAGGGCGATTTTGTCTGATACGAGTGTCGATAGGGTCCAAAATTTCAAGAGAATTTCGGATCCTATGATATCCAGGGTTTGGCAGAAGTTCGAAGGGGATAGGACAGATGAAATTAGAAGAATTAAGGGGAGAGATTGATCGGATTGATAAGGAACTCGTTCTGCTCCTGGAAAAGCGGTTTGAAATGACCGAGCAGGTAGCGGATTATAAGATCAGGAATCATAGAGCGGTACAGGATCAGGAAAGAGAAAGATGCAAACTGAAGCAGGTGGCGCAGATGGCGGGACCGGCGCTGGATGCGGAAGCGCTGGAACAGTTGTTTCGTCTCATCCTGGCCCTGAGCAGGAAGCAGCAGTACCAGAAAGTCCTGAAGGCGGGAGGAGGAAGCAATCTTCCCTTCGAGAAGGTTCGTACTTTGAGAAAGAAGGTGCCGGCATCCTGTTAACGGACCGAACGGCAGGTGTTTCGGACGCAGTTCTGAACAAACTGCTGGGAGAAGGTTTCAGAAGACTGAGGGCAGAAACGGTACATGAGGCGATGAGAAGGCTGCAGGAGAAGGAAGCGGATTTTGCGATCGTTTCCGGCGGGCAGTCTTTCTTCTGTGAGAGAGGTGCGCAGGATCTGCCGGAAGGCATCTCTTTGGTAGGAGAAGTTTTTTTAAAAAAAGAGGAAAATACTTCTGCCAGGTGCTGTGATAATGGAATGTGGATTTTTGCCTCCCGCCGGATTTACACAAAGGAGGCGGATCACATCCGGCTGCTTTTGGATGCGCCCAAGGAGGCAGTTTCCCTATATCCGCTCTATGCGCAGTTGATGGAGAATGATCTTGTTCTAACGCGTGCGGTTGCATGCGGGAAGGAAGGTCATTTCCTGGTGGAATTCAGAGGGAATCTGGAATCTCCATCGGTGATCAATGCGCTGCAGGGGGTGTTGGCCAAGACGGGGAGGATGCGGATCCTCGGGAATTATGAGATTTTCAGGACGGAATAAAGGGATGGCAATGCTATTTTTTACAAAGAAAAGCGGAGGTTGCAATGAGTAAGACGGAACTGTTTGCCGCCATTGATGTCGGTTCCTATGAACTGGGCATGAAAATTTTTGAGCTATCAGGGAAGGGCAGTGTAAAAGAGCTGGAGCATATCGTTCACCGGATTGATCTGGGGAGTGAAACGTATAAAACAGGCAGAATTTCACCCAGTCACATCCGGGAAATTTGTACGATCCTGAAAGAATACCATCGCATGATGAAAACATACGGGATCAAGGCCTATCGTGCCTGCGGGACCAGCGCCATGAGGGAGACGAGAGACATTCAGCTGGTGCAGGACCTGATTTACAACCAGACGGGGATCGAGGTGGCGGTCCTGAGCAACTCGGAGCAGAGGTTTATTGATTACAAGTCGGTTGCGCTACAGACGAAGCACTTCAGACGGGTCATGGAAAAAACGGCTGCCATCCTGGATATCGGAGGAGGAAGTGTACAGATTTCTATTTTTCATCACGATAAATTGGCGGCAACGCAGAATCTGCGGCTTGGCGTTTTGCGTCTAAACACGATCATGAATGAGATCGGCGCTCCGGTAGAACGTTATGACAGCCTGATTTCGGAGATTGTGCTACCACAGGTCGATCATTTCCGTAAGATGTATTTGCAGGAGAACCGGATTCGGAATTTGATTGTGGTGGACGATTATTTATCGCCGATTTTGCACCGCATGAGAAAACAACACCGGGCAGGGGATTTTATCCCGGGGAAGGAACTGGAACTTTATGTAAGTCAGTATGCGCAAAAGCCGGTCATGACGGTTGCGCAGGAGTTACAGGTTCCGCTTGAGAATATTCCGCTCCTTCGCATCGCAGCCGCTCTTGTGACGAGCGTGGCGAACCGGATCGGTGTAGAGAGCATCTGGGCACCCGGGGTCACGCTCTGTGACGGACTGGTCTATGAGTATGCGGAACAGAAGAAGTGGATGGACGAGAAACACGATTTTGAGCAGGATATTGTGGCATGTGCGGTCGGGATATCGAAGCGGTATATGGGAAATCATAAGAGGAGCGAAACCCTGCAGGCGCTGGCACTGGCGATTTTTGACACGACCAAAAAATTGCACGGCCTCTCCGCAAGGCACAGATTGCTCCTGCAGATTTGTGCGATTTTGCATGATTGCGGCAAGTACATCAGCCTGAGCAATATGGGGGAGTGTTCCTATCATATTATTATGTCCACGGAGATGATCGGGTTGTCCCACAGGGAGAGAGAGATGGTTGCCAATATCGTACGTTTCAACCACACCCCGTTCGAAACGATTCTGGATGCGCCGGAAAGGTATACCGATCTGTCTGAAGAGGAATACCTGGTGATTGCCAAGCTGAGTGCCATTTTGCGCGTGGCCAACGGATTGGACCGGACGCATAAGCAGAAATTTAAGGAAGTTCATTTTCGTATCCAGCAGGAGAAACTGGTCATTGCCATTGATTCCGCCGCCGATATTACCGTGGAAAAGGGGATGTTCGAGAGACGGGCGTTGTTTTTTGAAGAAGTATTCGGCATTTTGCCGGTGATTAGACAGAAAAAGGAGAGAGGGGTCGCCGAATGAAGGAAGAAAGGGATATGACCAGTCCAAAATGGTATACAACCGGGAACTGTCCTGGTTGCAGTTCAATGAGCGGGTGCTGGAGGAAGCAAGGAGTATGGACAACCCGCTGTTTGAACGATTGAAATTTTTGAGCATTACCGCAAGTAACCTGGATGAATTTTTTATGGTTCGTGTTGCCTCGCTCAAAGACATGTTACAGGCGGATGTCAAAAAAAAGGACATTGCGGGAATGACAGCAAAGGAGCAGCTCCAAATGCTCTATCCGGCGCTGCATCAATTTGTGAAAGCACAGTACGACACCTTGAACCATCTCCTGCTTCCGGAACTGAAGAAAAGGGGCATTGTTCTTTTGCGCAGCCATGAGGAACTCACGAAAAAAGAAGCGGACTTTGCCGACCGTTATTTTGAGGAGGAGGTGTATCCGGTACTGACGCCAATGGCGGTTGATTCATCCAGACCGTTCCCTCTTGTTCGCAATAAAACGTTGAATATCTGCGCTCTGTTGAAAAAGAAAGAAGAGAAGGCGGGAGAGGAGAAGACGAGACAGGGGGAGAAGGCAGGAGAGGAGAAAGAAGCAGGCGCCAGAAAAAAGAGCCGGGAACTGACGGATCTGGCAGTGGTTCAGGTGCCGGATGTTCTGCCCAGAATTTTGGAACTGCCCGGGCAGGAAGGGGATGTCAGACGTTTTATTCTTCTGGAGCAGGTGATGCTTCGGAATATGCACTGCCTGTTTCTGAATTATGATATTCTGTGCAACAGCCTCTTTCGTATCGGCAGAGATGCGGATTTAACGATCGATGAAGATGAGGCGGAGGACCTTCTGATCGAAATCGAAAAGAATCTGAAGAAACGCCAGTGGGGACAGTCGCTCAGGTTGGAGATGGACGATCAGGCGAGTGAAGATCTGCTGTCACGCATAGCGGGAGAGCTTGGGGTGGAGGAGCATGAAATTTACAGGATCTCCGGGCCGCTGGATCTGACGTTTCTGATGAAGGTATATAGTCGGGAGGGGTTTGAAGAATGGAAGGAGCATCGCTATCCGTCCCCGCAGCAGGTGCCGGAACTGCCGGAAGATTGTGACCTGTTCGAAGAGATCAGGAAGAGGGACATCCTCATGCATCATCCGTATGAAACCTTTTCTCCGGTGGTAAGGTTTGTGGAAAAAGCAGCTGCAGACCCGTCTGTTTCTGGCAATTAAGCAGACCCTTTACCGTGTCAGTGGAAATTCTCCGATCATTGCAGCGCTGGCCAGAGCAGCGGATAATGGAAAACAGGTTTCCGTCCTGGTGGAATTAAAAGCCAGGTTTGACGAAGAAAACAACATCGGATGGGCGAGAATGCTGGAAAAAGCCGGTTGTCATGTCATCTACGGTTTGGTCGGCTTAAAGACGCACTGTAAAATCACATTGGTGGTTCGCAGGGAGGAGGACGGCATTAAGAGGTATGTCCATCTCGCAACGGGAAATTACAATGACTCTACTGCCAAACTGTATACGGATGTGGGTCTGTTCACTGCCAGGGAAGAAATAGGACAGGACGCCACCGCTGTCTTCAATATGCTGTCCGGTTATTCGGAGCCTCTTGTTTGGAATCAGCTGGTTTTAGCGCCCCTGTGGCTCAAGGACCGTCTCCTCTATTTGATTCAAAGAGAAGCGGAGAGGGCAAAGGCGGGAGAACCAGCGCATATCATTGCCAAGATGAATTCGATCTGCCATCCGGAAATCATTGCCGCGCTCTACAAGGCTTCCGGTGCCGGTGTAAAAATTGATCTGATTGTGAGAGGGATCTGCTCGCTAAAGCCGGGCATTCCGGGAGTGAGCGAAAACATCACGGTGCGTTCCATCATCGGAAACTTTTTGGAGCATAGCCGGATCTTTTACTTTGCAAACGGGTACAATCCGGAGGTTTATTGCAGCTCTGCAGACTGGATGCCGAGAAACTTAGAGCGGCGTGTAGAAATCATGTTCCCGGTGGAAGAGGAAAAACTGAGAGGAGAGCTTCTGCATATTTTAGAAACAGAATTGAAAGATACGGAAAAAGCGCATATACTGAATGCAAATGGAGTGTACGAGAAGGTGGATCGAAGGGGAAAAGAGCGGGTGAACTCCCAGCTTTTGTTCGGAGAGGAAGCAAAACGTGCCGCCAAGGGCACTTCGCGGATGATAAGCAGGGTTTTTGTACCGGAAACACCAACTTCGTTTCCGGAGGCGTAGATCAGAAGGAGGTAGATGGCGCATGCATGACTTTGATGATGAAATTCTTGATTGCTTTTTAAGAAACCAGCGCCAGTTGTTTCCGGAGAAGGTTGCTTCCACAAGAGAGGAGGCGGAAGCCTTTAGAGGACTGTCTGGCTGTGGTCGCCCATTCTGCAGATGAGGTACGGGAATACTTCGAAGAGGAAGGGGTGGACACGGAAGGCGGAGATGTCCTGTTGGCTTCGGAGGTCTTTGATGTGGGAGACGGACGTTACCTGATTGTAGAAGGCTAGAGAGGCTGTCTGCCGTTGTGCAAAGCGGCAGGGGACATCCCGAATGCGTGTCCGAAAAGGGGAAGCCAATAGCATGAAAACGTAAAAAACAAAAAGCCAAACCAAAACCCATTCAAAAAGCCAAATAAAAAGCCAAACAAAAAGCCCGTCGTTGGAAGGATGGGCTTTTTGTTTTGGCTGTTATTTAGGCGGACCGGATGAAAATTGTGATGGATGGGTTCCTTCAGCCGTTTAGGATCTCCATGAATTCTTCACCGGTGATGGTTTCTTTGTTGTAAATAAATTTGGCAAGCTCATCCAGCTTGGTCCTGTTCTCCATCAGGATCTGGGCAGCCTTTTCATGCTGTCTGCGTACGAGAGCGACGACCTGTTCATCAATCTGCGCCTGTGTCTGAGCGGAGCAGGCAAGGGAGGTATCTCCGCCAAGATACTGATTCTGTACGGTTTCCATGGCAACCATATCGAAATCCTTGCTCATCCCGTAGCGGGTAATCATGCTTCTGGCGATTTTAGTGGCCTGTTCGATATCGTTGGAAGCGCCCGTGGAAGAGGTGTTGAAGACAATTTCCTCTGCCGCACGTCCGCCGGTGAGGGTGGCAATCTTATTTTCCAACTCTTCCCGGGTCATGAGATAGTGATTGCCTTCTTCCACCTGCATCGTATATCCCAGTGCACCGGAGGTTCTCGGAATAATGGTAATCTTCTGCACGGGAGCGGAATTGGTCTGTTTGGCAGCGACTAAGGCATGGCCGATCTCATGGTAGGCAACGGTCCATTTTTCTTTATCGGTCAGGATTGCATTCTTTTTCTGGTAACCGGCAATGACGACTTCGATGGATTCTTCCAGGTCATTTTCCGTTGCATAGGCTCTCTTATCCCGGACGGCACGAAGGGCGGCCTCATTGATGATATTGGCGAGTTCCGCACCGGAAGCGCCGCTGGCCATGCGGGCGATTTTTTCATAATCGATGTCATCTGCGTGTTTGATTTTCTTAGCATGTACGCGAAGGATATCCTCCCGTCCTTTGAGGTCGGGAAGTTCCACCGGCACGCGCCTGTCAAAGCGCCCGGGTCTGGTGAGAGCCGGGTCCAGCGACTCCGGTCGGTTGGTGGCAGCCAGGATGATGACACCGTTATTGCCTTCAAAGCCGTCCATCTCGGTCAGCAACTGGTTCAGCGTCTGCTCTCTTTCATCATTGCCGCCAATCTGCCCGTCTCTCTTCTTGCCGATGGCATCGATTTCATCAATGAAGACGATGCAGGGCGCCTTTCCTTGGCCTGGCGAAACAGATCGCGGACCTTGTAAGCACCCATGCCGACGAACATTTCCACAAATTCCGAGCCGGAGATCGAGAAGAAGGGGACGCTTGCTTCACCGGCTACCGCCTTGGCAAGCATTGTTTTACCGGTACCGGGAGGGCCGACGAGAAGCACGCCCTTCGGCATCTGTGCGCCGATTGATTTGAACCTGGAAGGATCATGCAGGTAGTCGACAATCTCCGTCAGGTTTTCTTTGGCTTCATCTTCTCCCGCCACATCCTTGAAACGGATGCCGTCCGAGGACTGGACGTAAATTTTGGCATTGGACTTGCCAAACCCGAAAGACATGGCGCCTGCCCCGCCTCCCATTCTGTCCATAAGCTTTTTGCTAAGAAGCTGTCCCAGAACGATGAAAACCACGATGGGCAGAATCCAATACAGGAGAAACTGCATCAGAGGAGACATTTGTTTGACAATCACGGTGCCGTACCGGGCACCCGATTTTTGCAGACGGTCTACCAGGCCGGGATCATTCATTTTTCCCGTTTTGTAATAGGTATATTTATGCTCATTCTGCGGCTCGTTCTTGTCCCGTACACTGAACACGATTTCGGTATCGTTGATCTCCACGTTTGGCAATCCGCTTTTCATCTGCCATTTGGACGAAACGGGAATAATCCGTCTCCTTGACTGCAGGGTGCATCAGAAGGGGAAAGATAAACCAGTTTAAGAGGAGCATGACCACCAGCACGGTAAAATAATAAAAGCTGAGCGGTTTTCTAGGTGGCTTTACTTCATTCATTCAGAAATCCTTTCTAAAAATCAACAGTTTGTAATCAACAACTTTAGCTTCATTTTTGTAAATTAAAATCCCGCATAGGGGAAGCGCCTTCACGCCCGTGATGATCTCCGCAATTTTTGCAAATCAAAACCCCGCATAGGGGAAGCGCCATGCGAACCAATCGCAAGAATGTGACTATTATACATGTTATAGAACAAATTGCAATCCCCCAAAACAGATTCCCAATCCTTTGCAGGCAGGGAGGCGTCGGGTTTTGGACATTCTTGAGGCGGAAACCATAATATAGATCAATAATTTCAGTTAAAATTAGCACTGTACAAAGAAACGAACGATGATATGATGATAAGACGAAATAAGGCAATGAAAATGATGTTTTTTTACAAAGGGAAGGACAGATGAAGAATCTACAAAAGTATCATCAGCAGTTTTTTATGCCGCCACAGGTGAATCTGGACTGGTTGAGAAAAGACCATGTGGATCATGCGCCGATCTGGTGCAGCGTGGACTTGCGAGACGGGAATCAGGCGCTGATCGAGCCGATGGGATTACAGGAAAAGTTGGAGTTTTTTGATCTGCTGGTGAAGCTGGGCTTCAAAGAGATTGAGATCGGTTTTCCGGCAGCTTCGGAGACGGAGTTTGCCTTTGCCAGGCAGCTGATTGAGCAAAATAAGATCCCGGAGGATGTGACGATTCAGGTCCTTACGCAGGCGAGGGAACATATTATACGAAGAACGTTTGAAGCCATTCAGGGGGCAGGGCATGCCATTGTCCACCTTTATAATTCGACGTCGGTCGCCCAGAGAGAGCAGGTCTTTCATAAAAATAAGAAGGAAATCAAGGAGCTGGCGGTAGAAGGAGCCAGGCTGCTACAGGAACTGGCAAAGGAGACAGAGGGGGATTTTTCGTTTGAGTATTCGCCGGAGAGTTTTTCCGGTACCGAGGTGGACTATGCCTTAGAGGTATGCAACGCCGTTCTGAACGTCTGGAAGCCGGAGAAAGACAAAAAGGTGATCATAAATATCCCTACGACCGTGGAGGTATCGATGCCGCATGTGTTCGGCGCACAGATTGCCTATCTCAGTGAGCACATGGATTTTCGTAAGCAGGTGACGCTTTCCGTTCACCCGCACAATGATAGAGGCTGCGGGGTGGCTACGACGGAGATGGCGATTCTGGCGGGCTGCGACCGCGTGGAGGGAACCCTGTTCGGGAACGGGGAACGAACGGGAAATGTAGACATTGTAACGCTGGCACTCAATATGTACAGCCAGGGAGTGGATCCGAAGCTGGATTTCTCCGATCTGATGTCGGTGGCGCAGACCCTATGAGCGGCTGACCGGTATGAAGGTGTATGAGAGAAGCCCCTATGCCGGTGCACTCGTATTCACCGCTTTTTTTCCGGCTCTCATCAGGATGCGATTTCAAGGGCTTCTCGTTTTCACGAGAGCGGAAAGGATAACGGGATCTGGAGCGTCCCTTATCTGCCGATTGATCCCAGAGACATCGGAAGGCAGTATGACGGAGATGTGATACGCATCAATTCCCCAGTCGGGCAAAGGCGGGAGTGAGTTATATTCTCAAGACCGGCTTTGGCATCTCCGTTCCGAAGAAGATGCAGGAAGACCTGGGATATACGATGAAGCATATCTCGGACAGGGAGCATGCGGAGCTTGCGCCGGATCGGGTCTATCAGATTTTTTTGATGATCTGTATATTCATCCGGACATGAATTTCCAGATCACCGACTGTCATTTCAAACAGACGACAGGGGGAATTCTGGTGCAGATGAGCTTGCAGCACGGGGGGAGCGATCATGTGGTGGAAGCCAACGGAAACGGTCGTATTGATGCGGTTTCCAATGCGCTGAAACAGTATTTCGGGATCCGTTACCAGCTGAGTGCTTATGAGGAACATGCGCTCACCTCCGGTTCCTCTTCCAAGGCCTGTGCCTTTGTCTGTATCACGGCGGGAGACAAGGAATACTGGGGAGTCGGCATTCATGAGGACATCATCAAGGCTTCCGTCGATGCACTCGCCGTTTCCGTGAACCATCTGGATGGGGTGAAGGAGGCGCAGGCGCCCACCGATGAGAGAATCGGCGAGATTCTGAATTATATGCAGAAGCAGTATTTGGAAATCACGTTAGAGGATCTGGCAAAAAAATTTTATCTCTCAAAACCGTACCTTTCGAAATATATCAAGGAGAAGTCCGGACAGACGTTTGGGGAGCATTTGAAGAAAATTCGACTGAAAAAGGCTGGTTCCCTTCTGAAAAATGGTAATATGAGAGTAGAGCGTGTGGCGGAGATGGTCGGATACCACAATGTGGAGCATTTTAACCGCCTGTTTAAAAAGAAATATGGAATGACGCCGGTGCAGTATCGTTCCGGCAGCGTTTCCTAAGAGGCAGCCCTGCTTGAGAAGGAAGGAGAATCCATGCAAAAAAATTATGATGTCATCATTATCGGAGCGGGACCCGGGGGGGCTTTCTGCGCCTATGAGCTGAAGAAAAAATGTCCCGATCTTCAGATTTTAATCCTGGAGAAGGGAAGGTCGATCGAGAAAAGAATCTGTCCCAAAAGAAAGACGGGAGTCTGCGTGCACTGCAAACCCTGTTCCATCACGACCGGTTTTGCCGGCGCCGGTGCTTATTCGGACGGCAAACTCTCCCTCTCTCCAGATGTAGGAGGCAATCTCCCCTCTATTTTAGGGTATGACGAAACCCGGAAATTGATTCATGAATCGGATGAAATTTATCTGGATTTTGGGGCGGATCAAAATGTTTACGGCATCGACAGACAAAATGAAATCAGAGAGATTCGGAAGGCGGCGATCAATGCCAATCTGAAGTTGGTAGAGTGCCCCATTCGCCATCTGGGAACCGAAGAAGGATACCGGATCTACGGCAGACTCCAAAGGCATCTGGAAGACTGTGGGGTGGACCTTCTCTTTGAAACGATGGTGGAGGATATCCTGACGAAGGACGGAAGGGCAGTGGGTATTACCACGGTGAAGGGAGATTCCTTTTATTCAGATACCATCGTCTCCGCCGTCGGAAGAGAAGGCGCCGACTGGTTTTGTGAGAAGTGTGGTGAGATCGGCGTAGAGACGACACCGGGGACGGTGGATGTAGGAGTGCGTGTGGAAGTTCGGGATGAAATCATGCAGTTCCTGAACGAAAATCTCTACGAAGCCAAGCTGATCTTCCATACGCCGACGTTCGATGATAAGGTGCGCACCTTCTGCACCAATCCTTCCGGAGAAGTGGCAGCGGAGTACTACGAAGGCGGGCTGGCGGTCGTCAACGGTCATGCCTATAAGGCAAAGGAATACAAAACGGACAATACCAATTTTGCCATCCTGGTTTCCAAGAATTTCACCAAACCGTTTAAGACGCCGATTGAATATGGCAAAAAGATCGCAGAACTTTCCAACATGCTCTGTGGGGGTATGATTCTGGTCCAGACCTATGGGGATTTCAAGAGAGGAAGGAGAACCACGGAGGAGCGTCTTTGTCGCAACAATCTGATTCCCACCTTGAAAGATGCAGTACCCGGAGATCTGTCTCTGGTCTTCCCGCATCGAATCATGGTGGATATTGACGAGATGTTGCAGGCGTTAGACAAGGTAACGCCGGGAATCGCCGCCGATGAGACCCTGCTTTACGGCGTGGAGGTGAAATTCTACTCCAACCAGGTCGTGGTTGGCAAAGATTTTCAAACCAATGTGGCGGGACTTTATGCGATCGGCGACGGGGCCGGCGTCACGAGAGGATTGCAACAGGCCAGTGCGAACGGGCTGAGTGTGGCAAGAAGCATTTTAAAGGCAAGGGGCCAGGCAAATTGAGAACGGGAACAAAGGACGGACTAAGAATTTTTTCTCGCATGCTGGTCGGTCTGGCACTTCTTTTTTCACTGACGGCCTGCACGGGAGAAAGGAAGTCGGAGATTATCTTCACGACCGGATTTTTCCGAAATGAGATTTTTCGCATCGGGAGCATGAGCTGCACCACGAAGGAACTCAATGTTTATTTGTTAAATGCAGAAAACAAATATCGTAAGACCCTGGGGGAAAGCGTATTCAATGAGGATGTCGTTGCGGTCATCAAGGATGATTGTCTCTCAGAGCTGTCGCAGTTGATGGCGATGGATCTCTTCGCACAGTCAAAGGGCATCGTTCTCGAGGCTTCCGATCAAGCCAAGGTGGGACAGGCGGCAAAAGAATATTTTCATTCTCTGAGCGATGCCGATCAGGAAGCGCTGAACCACATCACGGAGGAGGAGATCGCTTCGCTTTATCAGGAACGGGCGCTTGCACAGAAGGTATACCTGTATACGATTCGAAACATCAATCCGGAAATCAGCGATGATGAAGCAAGGACCGTGACGCTTCGCCAGATCTGCATTTACAAGAAAACGGCAGATGCCTTTGATAAGATCAGCAAGGCAAAAGAGGAACTGGAAGAGGGGGGAGATTTTGCCACCGTCTCCAGCCATTACAATGAGGCGGATTCTGACCGGATTTCCGTCAGCAGAGGGGACAAGAACAAGGCGCTGGAGGAGGCGGCTTTTTCGCTGGATACGGGAAAGGTCAGCGAGGTCATAGAGACAGAGAAGGCTTATTATCTTTTACAATGCATATCCACCTTCGATCGGGAACAGACACAGAAGAACAAGGCGGCGATTGTGGAGAGAAGAAGAAGAGAAGCATTTGGCAGGCAGTATGATTCCTTTGTCCAAAAGCTGCCGGTACAGAGGAATGAAAGACTCTGGAAATCCCTCGTCCTGCCGGAGAGAGGAAAAAGCACGACATCTTCCTTTACAGAAGTGTTTGATACGTATTTTCCCATGGATGTTCAGACAAAGGAAGAAGCAGGGCAAACAATCTTTGAAGGTATGAATAGCGGAGGAGAGGCATGAAGGCACTGGTCATCGGTGCGAGCACAGAAGCGGTGCATGCGATACAAATCGCAAAAAGGCAGGGATACGAGGTCATTGCACTGGACGGCGACCCGGAGGCAGGAGGGTTACAGGCAGCAGACCGGGCCTTTTGTGTGGACATTCGTTCTCCTCAGGCGGTATATCTTCTTCTGGAAAAGGAGGGAATCCGTCCGGATGTCATTCTTCCGGTGCCGATTGGAAGGTTCTTAACGACAACAGGGGAAGCCAATGACCATTACGGGCTTTACGGTGTTTCGGAAGAAGGCGCAAGAAACAGCACGGATAAATGGCAGTTTCATCAGAAGATGAGAAAGGAGGGACTGCGCAGTATTTCTGTATGGCTGTTTCTTAAGGGAATGCAAATAGAGGAGACAAACCTGCCTGCAATCTCTTCCTATCCGGTGGTGGTAAAACCCAGGTATGGTTCGGGGAGTCGCGGCGTGCGGGTATGCGAGAATGCCCATACCCTGCTTCGGGATTTGAGCGAAGAGGGAGCGCTTAGGGAAGACCGGATCGTGGAGCAGATGGTGGAAGGCGTAGAGTACGGAGTGGACGGTGCGTTTGAAAATGGTCGCTTCCATCTGATCCTGCTGCGCAAGAAGATGCAGACGCCGCTTCCTTATCGGCAGTGTGTCGGTTATCTATCGGTGCCTCCGGAGAGTGATCTCAAATTTTATCGCAGGGTGGAAGCGTTTCTGCAGCAGACGGGGAAGGCGCTCGGGTTTGTGAACTGTCTGATGCATGCCGACCTCATCAGACAGCAGGACGATACGCCTTTCTCATTGAAACCTCCGCCAGACCTTCGGGGCATCACCTGCACGATCTCTTTACACCGATGGTGACAGGCTTAGATCCCGTTGCTTCCTTCTTGGAGCTTGCTTTTTCCACAAAAACGGAGGAACCGTATTGCGTTCACAGGACCAAAAGAATGATGATCCGGTATTTTGATCTTCCGGAAGGAAGGCTGGAGAAGGTGCCGCAGGAAGAGGAACTGGAGAGAGATTTTCCGCTAAGAGATGTTGTCTGCCATCTGAAAAAGGGGGATGAGATCCGTGAAGTGACCGATGGAGCTTCCCTCATGGGAAGAGGATATTATATTCTGGAAGCAGACAGCGAAGAAGAATTGCACCGCCTGAGTGCGGAAATCAGGAGCCGGTTTTCCTCATCCGTATAGAATAGCGATCGTCTCGTTCGGAGTAGTCGCTTCCGTAGAACGGTTTTCCTCATCCGTATAGAATGGCGGATGCGATGCGCATGGCACCCTTTCCGTCGATTGCTGCCTGCATGTTCTTGGACCTTGCTTCCCGTATGCTTGCGGGGAGCAGTTTTTTTGTTTCGGAAAGGATGTTTTGCAGGGTCTTCTCTTCCGGAACTTCGCTTTCGTCTTCAAAAGAACCGGCACAGGAAACAAGACCCGCATGAAGGAAGGCAGAAACGGCAGAGCGTTGATTTTTTGCCATCAGAAAGCAGACAGAGGGAAGGCCGCTGGCGCAGAGTTCATACAGGGTGGTTCCTCCGGCGCAAATCGCCAGGTCACAGGAAAGCATCAGAGAGGCCATGTCTTTCACTCCCTGCAGGAGAGCGAAGCGGGGACAGGTTTCTTGCAGTGCGTAAAGCGCATCCAGGTCCGGGTGGAGGACGCCGGCCAGAGCCTGAATCCGGATCCGCTCCTGCTTCAGTGTCGCATCCGAAAGGAGGGCAGAAGAGATTTCAGGAGGAGATGTTTTTCGTCTCCTCCTCCGCAGCAGAGAAGAAGATTTCGGACCTCATTTCGAATCTGCGGTTTCCTGTTCTCAAACTGAGGGCGCAGAGGAGCATAAGCCCCTCCTGCCAGCACCTGTTCGGAATCGGTATAGAGACTTTTATCCGCATCCAGATCATAATTGATCATCAGATGGACCGGCAGGTGATAGGACTGCAGATCATCGATATAGCCTATTTTGACAGAAGAAGGAAGCAGAGCGTGCAGTTTTTCAAAATAAGAGCGGGAAACAAAATAGGAATCCACCAGCAGAAAATCCGCCTCTTGCAAGAGGGTGACAAGGGTGACCAGCTCCTGCTCCGGCTGGTGGTAATTGCTCTCCAGCAGGAGATAGGAATAGGGCTCCTCTTTCAGGGCATGAAAAACATCTGCGCTTTCTTGATTCGAGAATAGGAAGGTGACGTCCGCCTTCCTTTCCCGCAGCGCATGGGCGATGGAGAGGCACCGCATGATATGACCGGTTGCAATTTCGCGGGAAGCATCGGTGCGGATGAAAATCTTTTTCCGGATTTTTTTCTCCTCCCGAAAGGGAAGGGATGCCGTTTTGCACATGGGTTCACCAGACATTCTTTTGCAGAAACTCTTCATTGGTCCAGGGGGCTCTTGCCTGAACAAGCAAGCCGTCTTTCTTTTCGACATACACAGCCGGAAAATAATGGATAAACAGAGGAGTTAAGCAAAGCGTATATCCTCCTGCCAGGTCATAAACGATATAGTCGCCTGTCTGCAAGGGAGGCTCATTTTCGATGGTAAAAAGGCGGTCATATTCCATACAGCTGGCACCGCAGACGATCTGGTATGGGAAGGCTCCTGCCGAGACGGAAGTGTCATCCCCCTTGGATGAGAGGGAGGCTGTCCGCACCAGATGGTGGGGATACCAATGTCTGGTGATCTGCGGATTGAGATTCAACCGGCTTCCGTTTGTGACAAGGTAGGTATGTTCACGGATTTGTTTCACGTCCAGTACCTGTGTGACAAAGGAAAAAGAAGAGGAAATCAGGGAAACGCCGGGTTCTGCAATCAGAACCAGTTCCTCTCTGGAATAAAAGGGAGCAAGCGCTTCTCCAATCGCCTTCATATAATCGTTGTAATTCGGCTTGTCCGGGATTCCCCCCGTAGTAACCACCTCCCATATCCATATACTTGAGGGGAAGATCAAACTCCGCTGCCACCTTACAGGCAGAAGAAGCGAGGGCACGGTAGACCTTGACCGACCTGGAACGGGTGGAGGAATGGAGGTGGAGCCCGGTGATTCTGGCATTGGGGATTTGTTTCAGGCGGCGGATCACCTCCTCCAGCTCTCCGCTTTCATAGGCATAGCCGAAGCGGCTGCCTTCTTCCTCCGCCAGAATCTCGTCCGGACAGAGCAGAGAAAGATCAAAGTTGACCCGCAGTCCGACTTCCAGGATTTGGTCCGGATGCCTTGCACAAAGATCAGCCAGCCATTCCGGCTCCCTGGAGGAATCCAGATTGACGAAACCGCCTGAAAGGAGGATTGCCTCAAACACAGGACGGCTTTTGATGGGACCGTTGTAGATCATGTGTGCTTCGCAAAATCCGATTCTTTGACCAGATCGTATTCCTCTTCCGAAACAATCTCCGCATACAGCCCCCTTTCTTTCACATGGTTGAGCAACCAAGGAAGGGAGTTGGTTTTTACCGAATAAGAGGGAATAAAGTGCCCCCAGTGCGTGGACATCGCATGTTTGAGAAGAGCAATTTCCCGGTCCAGCGCCTCTTCTGAGATCTGATAATAGGGGGTCGGCAGATTGGTATGCAGCATGGCGTTCATCCTTTCGTTATGAAAGTATTTTAGCACAGGGAAGTTTTTTTTCCCAGAAGGGCGCTGTTAGCACTCAATAAGAATGAGTGCTAATTTTTCATTGACTTTTCTTTTTTCTCCGACTAAACTGGTTTCTTAGAGATGTGACGAAACATCCGGTTTATTTTGGAAGACAACAGAAAGGGAGTAGAGATATGGCAGAGAAAAAAGGAAATTTATCAATCAATTCGGAGAACATGTTTCCGATTATAAAAAAATGGCTATACAGCGATCACGATATTTTTTACAGAGAGGTGATCTCGAATGCCTGTGATGCCATCACAAAGGTGAAGAAACTGGATTCGATGGGAGATTTTGCCCTTCCTGAGGGCTATCGCCCTCGCGTGGATGTGATCCTGAACGACAAGGATAAAACCGTAAAGATTTCGGATAACGGAATCGGCATGACGGCAGAAGAGGTGGAGCAGTATATCAATCAGGTGGCCTTCTCCGGTGCGACGGACTTCCTTGAAAAATACAAGGACAAGGATGCAACGGACCAGATCATCGGCCACTTCGGTCTGGGCTTCTATTCGACTTTTATGGTGGCGGACCGGGTGGATATCGATACGCTGTCCTATCAAGAGGGGGCGCATCCCGTACACTGGACCTGTGACGGGTCTTCCGAATATGAAATGGAAGAAGGACAGGGAAGGACGAGTTTCGGTACGACCATCACCCTGCATTTAAGCGACGACTGCCTAGAATTCTGCAACGAATATAAGGCCAGGGAAGTGATTCAGAAATACTGCTCTTTCATGCCTTATGAGATCTATCTGTCCAAGGCGCAGGAAGACCGTACCGAAACGGTGAAAGAGAGCGAGAAGAGAGACGACGATATCGTCCTTGAGGAAATCAAGCCGGAGAAAAAAGAAGCGGACAAGAAGCCTGCCGGAGAAGAAGCATCTTCGGATACGAAGGACGGGGAAGCTTCGAAGAAGGAAGAAGAGCAGAAGGAAGAAGAGAAGAAATACAAGATTAAGAGAAGACCGGAGCTGCTGAACGAGATTCATCCGCTTTGGATGAAGACGCCACAGGAATGCACGGACGAGGAATACAAGGAGTTTTACCGTAAAGTCTTTCATGATTATAAGGAGCCTTTGTTCTGGATCCACCTCAACATGGATTATCCGTTCCGGCTGAAGGGAATCCTTTATTTCCCGAAACTCAATATCGAATTTGAGTCTGCGGAAGGGGTGATTAAGTTATATAACAACCAGGTCTTTATTGCAGACAATATCAAGGAGGTCATCCCGGAGTACCTGATGCTGTTAAAAGGTGTCATCGATTGCCCGGATCTTCCCTTAAATGTGTCCAGAAGTGCCCTGCAAAATGACGGTTTTGTGACAAAAATTTCAGATTATATCAGCAAAAAGGTGGCAGATAAGCTTGCGGGCTTGTGCAAAACGGACAGAGAGAATTATAATAAATATTGGGAAGACATTTCTCCTTTCATCAAGTACGGCTGTCTGAAGGATGATAAATTCTGTGAGAAGATGAACGACTATATTCTCTTCCGCAATCTGGAAGGAGACTATATCACGCTTCCGGATGCGTTAAAGATAAGCGACGAAGAGAAAAAAGCGGAAACAGCAGAAGGAGAGAATGGCGAAAAAGTCGAAGCGGAAGTGGTAGACGAAGGCACAGAAAAGCCGGATGATGCGGAAAATACGGAACAGCAGGAAGACCGGAAGGAATCCGAAGAGAAGATTCTGTATTATGTGACGGACGAAAAACAGCAGAGTCAGTATATTAACCTGTTTAAAGAGCAGCACATGGAAGCCTACGTCCTGAAGCATAACATCGATGTGCCGTTTATGCAGCAGCTGGAGAGTAAGAATGAAGGCGTGAAATTCCGCAGGATCGATGCCGACTTGACCGCCGCCTTTACGTCTGAAACTTCGAAAGAAAAGGAAAAGGAGTTTGAAGAGAGTGCCACAAAGATTGCGGAGATGATGAAGAAGGCACTGGGGAAGGATATTACAGTTAAGGTCCAGAAGCTGAAAGATCCGAAAGTTTCCTCTATTCTGACGGTATCGGAGGAAAGTCGCCGGATGCAGGACATGATGAAGCTGTATCAGCTGAATGGAATGAACATGGGGGATTTTTGGAGCAGAGGGTCAGACGCTTTACTTAAATGCAGACCATCCGCTGGTACAGTATGTGATGGGGCATCTGCAGGAGGAAGTGTCCGGGAAGCTTTGTCAGCAGCTATATGATCTGGCAAAGTTGCAGAATGCACCGCTTAGCGCTGAAGAAATGACAGCCTTTTTGGCAAGAAGCAATGAGCTGATGATGCTCACACTCCCCAAGACGGAATAAGAGACATCGACAATAGGAAGCGGATGCCCTGAAAACAGCAGGCGGGGCATCCGGCTCTTGGAGGTTGTGGTGAGTAAGACGATTGAGCGTCTTTTGCATGGGCAGTTTTCATACGAAACGGGATTCTTGCGTTTTTCGGAAGAAAGGCTGCAGTTAGATCTTTTACCCGGCGAAGTATCAGAGGGAGAGTTTCATATTGAGGGGCCACAGAGGGGGCTGGTAGAGGGGAGAGTGACCTCTTCTGAGGTGAGAATGCAGGTGATTACGCCTGATTTTTCGGGAGTGGAGGACTCCGTCAGCTACCGTTTTGACGCTTCCGGACTCGTGAACGGGGATGTCCTGAAGGGGAATTTCCGTATCCTGTCCAACCAGGGCGAGTATATGCTCCCCTTTGTGATTAGCATCAGGGAAGCCCCGATGATGAGCAGCCTCGGTGAAATCAGGAATCTGTTCCACTTCGCCAATCTCGCCAAGACGGCCTGGAAAGAAGCGGTTGCGCTTTTCTATTCGGAACATTTTGCACGCCTGTTTCAGGGACCGGATGCACAGTATGAAAGCATTTACAGAGGCTTGCAGAATCACCCGGGGGAAGAGCGCCATGTAGAAGAGTTCCTGTTAGCAATTCATAAGAAGCTCCCGGTAGAATTCATTCCGGATCGCAAGGAGATTATATATCGCAGACAGGACCTCATCGAGGACGGGCAGGATTCGATCCTGATCGGCCGCGGGGGGTTCGGTTACTGCGAACTTTTTGTGTCTACGGATACTTCTTTTCTGGTTCCTGAAAAAGATCATCTGACGGAAGAAGATTTTATAGGGAACTCCTGCAGGCTCCCGTTTCGAATTGATGTTTCCAGGCTGCATGAGGGGCTGAATCTGGGGGCGATTACTTTTTCCAATCCTTACGTCAAAATGGTGATTCGCATCCGCATAGAACCTCCGGAGAAGGGAACTCTTATAGGAGTGCGTCTCAGAAAGAGACAGCTGACCATCCGGTTAATGAAGCTTTATGAGTCGTTCCGGTTAAAGAAGAGAACATCGCACAGCTGGATGAAAGAGGCGGAGAAGCTGTTAGAAGAAATGCTGGCGCTGGACGAAGAGGATCTCTCCTTTTTGCTATACCAGGCGCACTTCCTCATTACCGTAGACAAGGTAGAAGAGGGAAAAGAGATTCTGAACCGTCTCAAGGGACGGCTGACGCAAGGAGAAATCGAGGAAGAAGTCTACTGCTATTATCTGTATTTAACGACCCTGGCCGGGAGAGACGATGACCAGATTCGGGAAATTGCAGAACAGATTGAAGAAATCTTTCATGAGAATCCGGACAACTGGCGAATTGCCTGGCTCTTGCAGTTTGTCTCTGAGGAATTTGCCTTCAGCAATGCCAGGAAGTGGGAGTTGTTAAAAGACCAGTTTGCCAGAGGGTGTCGCAGTCCGATTCTGTATGTCGAGGCACTGCAGATCATGATGCAGCATCCCTCCATGCTTGTCCGTTTGGATCCCTTTACGATTTATATGTTCCGCTTCTGCGCCAGAAATGATTTCCTCACGGTGGAGATGGCAGATCAGGCGGTCTTTTTGGCGTCCAGAGCCAAAACCTATGATGCGGATCTCCGTGCCATTTTAGAAGCCTGCTATGCGCTCAGACCGCAGACGGATACCCTGGAGGCATTGTGCAGGGTACTGATTGCGGGAGAGAAGACGGATTCGCGTGCGCATGAATATTATGTACAGGGCGTTGCCAAAAATCTTCATCTGAACGGCATCTTCGAACTCTATATGATGTCGCTGGCACGGAATGAAAATGGGGAGATTACGGAAGAGATCCCGAAGTCCGTCCTCATTTTCTTTTCCTATCAGAATGCGTTAGACGACAGTAGAAGCGCCATCCTCTATCGTTACCTCTATGATCACAGGGAACAGTTGCCGGAGCTTTATGAACAGTACCTTCCCAGAATTCGTGCCTTTGTCGTCAGTGCCATTTCCAAGCGAAGAACCGGAGCCAATCTGGGCGTGTTGTACAAGGCTTTTCTGGATGAATCCATGGTCAACGCACAGAATGCCGATGCAGTGCTGGAAGTCTTGTATACGGCACAGGTGCGCGTGCAGAATCCCAACATCAGTGAAGTGGTCGTTCTATACGAGGAAACGGCGAAAGAAATGCATTACCCCGTGAGAGAAGGGCGTGCGCGGGTGCCGCTTTACGGAGGGAGTTATGCGATTCTGTTAGCAAGTCCCGGAGGCGAGAGGTTTGCCTCGGGGGTACCTTATGCGATCTGCAAGTGGATGATTCCGGGGAGGTTGTCTCAACTGGTTGGTCCCTTCATCCGCAGTGGAGAGGGAAATCTGAGCCTCTACTTGTGCAATCATAGCAAACTGTGATGAGATTACGATGGAGAATGTCTCCAGGTTCAAGGAACTCTTAGAGGGGAAGGAACTGCGCCCCTCTTATAAAAACAAACTCTATCACAGGCTCTTACGCTTTTACTACGAAAACGGTTTTCATAAGCAACTGAGCGATTGCCTGTTGCAGTTAAAGCCCCAGAATCTGAGCGGAAGAGAGAGGGGCGAGTACCTGGAGATGTGGATGGCAGCGGGAAACTGGGAGAAGGCCCTTTCCTGGCTGGTTAGCTTTGGCACCTATGGCATTGATCCCAAGACGGTCCTCAAACTCTGTACCCAGATGGATGATTTGGGAGAAGAGGGAAGAAAAAAGAGGAAGGACCCTCGTCTCATCGAAACGTTCTTCTATGCCTTTCAGAAGGGGAAATACAATAGTACGCTCTTGCAAACCCTGTGTGCCCATTTTTGCGGGACGACGAGGGAGATGCGGGACGTTTATAATGTTGCCCTGTCCATGGAGGTGGATGTAGAGGAACTGTCCGAGAGGCTGCTATTGCAAATGCTTTATACGGGCGCCTTTGTCGGCGAGCAGACCGATATCTTTCGATCCTATGTGCAAAAAAAGCAGGGCAGCGATTTGGAACTGGCCTTTCTGGCACAGGCCTCCTATGACCATTTCGTCAAGGAGAAGCTGCCCAATGCCTTCCTGTATCAGCAGATGGAGCAGGTGGCAAGAGGGGGGCAGAAGCTCCCGGTGATCTGTCTGATTGACTATTTGAAGTACGCTTCGGAGCATAAAGGAGAGATGGGAGCAGAAGACCTCATTCCTGTTTTTTTAAAAAAACTGATGGCCGCGGGGCTCTTCTTTCCGTTTTTTATGGAATTCCAGGATCTGCTTCCGAAACTTGCCCGTTTTTCTGATCGAGTGATGCTGGTTTACCGCAGTGCGCCCGGGAAGAATTGTACGGTGCATTATCTGTTAAACAAAGATACGGAGCCGCAGGAAGAGTATGAATCCAGACCGATGAAGGAAATGTATGATAGCGTCTATATCGCCTCCTTTATCCTGTTTTTCGGAGAGCAGGTCCAGTATTATATTACAGAGGACCGGATCGGAGAGGCGGGAGAGAGGGTGGAGCAGCTGACCCAGAGCGGGATGTTGCAGCGCAGCGATATCAGAACTTCCGGAAAGGGGAGTCGCTTTTCCATGATCAATGATCTGATGGTGGCAGGAACGTTGAGCGACTATGATACCTTTGACCATCTGGCAGAAGAATATTTCAGGACGGGCTTCATTTCCAATTATATTTTTCAACTCAGCATGTCCAAAAAGGGGATGAGAGAGAACGAAAGCCGTGAGGCGGAAGAGGAAAGATGATTTTCAAAGACGGTTCGAAAGTGAAATATATACTGGGCTATGATCTGGGGGAACAGGTTTCTCAGATCAGCTATCTTGCAGACCATGAAGAGGAGCCCAGAACCTTTTCCCTGCTGGCGGGGGCGGAGGCCTTTGATATTCCCACCTTTTTGGCGAAGCAAAGAGGAGTAAACCAGTGGTTTTTCGGGGCAGAAGCACAGAAACAGGTACAGGAGGGAAGGGCAATCCCTTTGTACGGACTTTTAACGGCGGCACGGAGAGGGGAAGAAATTCTACTCGACGAAGCTTCTTTTGACCCGGTTGCGCTTCTTCCCTTTTTATCAAACGGAGCCTTGCGATGCTTTCCATGGAACTGGATCCGGGCACCATTGAAGCGATCATGTTCACGACCAGACAGATGGATGAGACCATGGTTCATGTCTTGCAGCAGGTACAGAAGGCGCTGACGCTTCCCATCAAAAAATGTTATTTTGAAAATTATGAGGAAAGCCTGTTTTATTATATTTTGAACGAGAAGGATGCCTACCGCGGTCATGATGTGATTGCTTGTGACTTAAAGGCGGATCAGGCGCTTTTCCTGTATGATCTTTCTTTTGACCAGAAAACCACGCCGATTGTTGCCACGGTAACGATGCGGACGTATGAGGAGATGGCCTATCATAGGGAAGGACTCCCGGAGGAAGCGGTAGCGCGGGAAAAAGCCCGGGATATGCTGGATGAGGAATTTTTGTCGATTGCAGAAGGCTTTTGCAGAGGACGGGTGATTTCTTCCATCTATTTGCTCGGGGACGGCTTTAAGGACAAGTGGATGAAACGCTCCCTCTCCTATTTGTGTCGCACCAGAAAAGTGTTTCAAGGGACCAACCTCTTCAGCAAGGGAGCTTGTTTTGCACTGAGGCAGAAACTGCTCAGGCAGGGAGATTCTCCCAAATTTCTTCTTCTGGGAGAAGACAAACTTCGCTCCAATCTGGGCATTCAGGTGCTCTCCAAAGGAGAGGAGATCTATTATCCGCTCTTAGAAGCCGGCATTAACTGGTACGATGCCACAGCCAGTGTGGATTTGATTCTTCTTCAGGGAAGCACTCTTTATATCCAGTCCACCCCTCTTGCGGGCGGAATTGCACATCCGCTTTGTTTGCAGCTCCAGATTCCCCAGGATAGGGAGGAGAGAACCACCAGGATTCGTCTTGCCCTGCAGATGAGTGCGGCAAACAGGTTGCTTGTCACCGCCATTGATATGGGGTTTGGCGACTACGTGCAAACCGAGATGCGCAGCTTCCATGCAGAATTTCAGGTCTGATTCGGGGACGGTGTAGACCAAAGAACAGAGGCGGAAGGAGTTTCCATGACCAATGTCATGCTTTGTACCGGAACTTATGCACAGACACCTTATTTTTGGAAGAAGCCGGATCTGCAGCTTCATTCCATGGAGGAGATGTGTTTTTATATTGTGAGGAATCGTTACCTGATTGATCAGGATTATTTTGATCACTCGCTGGTAAACTGGATTCGGGAAGAATGTTCCATGGGGGAACTGGCAGACCGGTTGGATGATCTGCTCTATCGGAGCGGCAGCGTGGTCGATCTGTGCATGGAGATTCTGCAGGCAGTCGGATACAATACACCCGAGGAGATCGAGAAAACAAGAGAAACGCTGACAAACAACACGGATATGGATATCTACGAGAAACATCTCGCACAGGCGGATTTCCTTGTGGAAAATCAGAAATATTCCCAGGCTTATGCCGCTTACGAGGAGTTAAAGCAGAGCGCACCGAAGGGAGATCTGGCGCTGCAGGCGCAAATTCTTTATAATGAAGGTATTATGAATACGCGATTGTACGACTTTGAGGAGGCGGCGACCTGCTTTCAGAGCGCCTATGAAATGGATCATTCTCCCCGGTCGTATTTGAGCTATCTCTCTGCGCTGCGTTTGGCGATGCCGGAGAAGGAATATGTAGATCGCGTTTCCGGGGATCGGCGGGCATACCAGTTTTCTCTGACGCTGGAATCCATGATTCGGGAAGCGGAAGAGGCGTATGCAAAAAGCACGGAATATCAGATGATCAAGCAACTTTTCCGCTATCGCAGGGACGGATTGACCAAACAGTATTATGCGCTGGTAGAGAAAATCACAAGAGATCAAAGAGAGGCTTACAGGCAGGCAGTACAGGAAGATGTGAGAAACACGGGGGCGGACGGAATTGTTTAAACGAATTTTTTTGAGAAAAAAAGGAAAGACAGACCGTTTCGAAGGAGATGACAGAGGGGATGCAGAGGGATATCTGACAGACGCCTCGGAAGAAGACGATCGGTGGGAAGAAGACGATCGGTGGGAAGAGGACGATCGGTGGGAAGAGGATGACCGGTGGGAAGCAGACGGCCGGTGGGAGAAGGATTCGGAAGAGGAAGATGGAGAGGCTGTTTCTTTCTACCGGAAGGATCTCGTCGGTGCCGGTCAGGAAGGGAAGAGAGATGCGACCGGCAGAGGAGGCTCCTCCCTTCGCCAGGTGAAACCGGAGAGGGAACCGGAAGCAGAAAAGAGGAAGAAGCTGGAAGGTCTCAATGGGGAAGATCCGGCAGACCGTGCTGCCTATGTGGAAGATTGCCTGGCGAGAATGCTGGAGGGAGCCAGAGAAATCGAATCGCTGCGCTATGAATACAATCGCGTCAGCATCTCCATCCGGGATATGGAGAAGATTTCGGAGTTAAGGAGTGAGGAACGCAGAAAGATCTTTTCTTTTGCGGAAAAGATTGCAGAAAAGGAGGAGGAGCTTCGGACGCTTTCCGGTCGGGAAGGACAGATGACCGACCTACAGTATGGGAGGCTTGAGCAGCTCAGCGAGGATCCGGACAGTTCCCTCTCCAAATATGAAGAAGCGGAGGAGATGCACCGCAAAATCCGCAGCGACTTAAAGCGACTGGAGGATGAGAAGGAAGCCTCCATGATGAGGGAGGAGGATCTGGAAAAAGTCCTCACGGGAACGCGTACACTGGGGGTCACCTGTTTTATTACCTTCCTTGCGCTCACGGGCGTCCTGCTGGCGCTACATACCATGCTCGGCTTTGAGGTGGTCTATGGTTACATGGCAGCCGCCCTGCTTTCCGCTCTTTCCATTGTTTCCCTCTATATGCGCAATACGGCGGCGCATCGGGATTTGAAGCAGGCACAAAAAAAGACATCGAAGTTGATTCTTTTACAGAATACCGTTAAGATACGCTATGTCAATAATCGGAATCTGCTGGATTACTATGCCTTGAAATTCGGGGTGAAAAAGGCGGAGGAGCTCAAGCATCTCATTGCCTGCTATGAGACGGAGAAGGACTATCGATGCAAGCATCAGGAAAGCATGAATCAGATGGAGGAGATGAAAAACCGTCTGGAAGAGTTGCTTACGAAAAATGATGTCCAAATGCCCAGATATCTGTTGAAGGAAGTGTCTTATCTCACAAACAGGGAGGAAAGTTCCTATCTGAGGCATAAACTGCTGTCACAAAGGAAGTCTTTGCGGAAAAGAATGGATTATAACCAGCAGGAGGTCATCGGCGGAGCAAAAAATGATATCAGAGAACTGGGCAGACGCTATCCGAGGCACGCAAAGGAGATTGCGGCGCAGGTAGACCGCTTCACGGAGAAGATGGAGCGGATGGAAATGCCCGTGACCATGAGCAGGGGGGAGGCTTCCGCATGAATCAGACAACCAATAGTTATCAATCACCACTATGCGAGAGATATGCCAGTCCGGAAATGCAATATCTCTTTTCGCCCGATATGAAATTCACGACCTTGGCGCAAGCTGTGGATCGCTCTTGCTGAAGCCGAAAAGGAGCTGGGACTTCCTATTACGGAAGAGCAGATCGAGGAGTTGAAGCGTCATGTGAGCGACATCAATTATGAGGTGGCAAAGGCCAGAGAAAAAGAAGTCAGACATGACGTGATGAGCCATGTTTATGCTTATGGATGCCAGTGCCCGAAGGCAAAGGGAATCATTCACCTCGGAGCGACCAGCTGTTATGTGGGAGATAATACGGACATTATTATCATGCAGGGGGCACTTCGCCTGATTCGGGCCAAACTCATCAATGTGATCGAGAGGCTGGCGCACTTTCCAAGGAATATAAGGATCTTCCGACGCTTGCTTTTACGCATTTTCAGCCGGCGCAGCCGACGACGGTCGGGAAGAGAGCATCTCTCTGGCTGCAGGACTTTGTTTCCGACTTAAGCGATCTGGATTATGTGCTTCGCGGCATGAAGCTTCTGGGAAGCAAAGGGACGACAGGAACACAGGCAGCCTTTTTGGAACTGTTCGAGGGGGATATCGATAAGGTCGATCGGCTGGAGGAGTTGATTGCCAGAAAGATGGGCTTCAGCAGCTGTGTATCGGTTTCGGGACAAACCTATTCCAGAAAAACAGATATGAAGGTGCTGAATGTCCTTGCGGGAATTGGCGCCAGTGCAACCAAGATGGCAACCGATTTACGGCTTTTGCAACACATGAAAGAAATCGAGGAGCCGTTTGAAAAGAACCAGGTAGGCTCCAGTGCCATGGCTTATAAGCGCAATCCGATGCGCTGCGAGCGGATCTGTTCGCTTTCCCGTTATGCCATCACCAATGTGATGAATGCGGCGCAGACAGAGACGGGGCAGTGGTTGGAGAGAACACTGGATGATTCCGCCAATAAGAGGTTGTCGGTGCCGGAGGGCTTTCTCACCATTGACGGGGTTTTGGACCTGGTCATGAATGTCAGCGACGGACTCGTGGTTTATCCCAAGGTCATTGAGAAACATCTGATGCAGGAGCTTCCCTTTATGGCAACCGAAACATTCTCATGGATGCGGTCAAAGCAGGCGGAGACAGGCAGGAGTTGCACGAAAAGATCAGAGAGCTGTCGATGCAGGCGGCAAAGAGGGTCAAGGAAGAAGGGCTGGACAACAACCTCTTAGATTTAATTGCCGGGGATGCGGCTTTTCCGCTCAACAGGCAACAGCTGCAGGAGAGAATGGATCCGAAACTTTATACCGGCTGCAGCGCACACCAGACGGAGCGTTTCTTGAAGGAAGTGGTGGAACCGATTCTGGTGGAAAATCGTGAAATTTTAGGCAGAAAGTGTGAAATTAAGGTATAATGCGTAAGGATTGCAAGAAGTTCTGTATCCAAAATCAAAATGCATCTTCGTTGTAGGATCAATCAGAAGAGCCAAGAAGGAGAGGTAAGATGGTTAGAGCAGTGGTAGGTGCCAACTGGGGAGATGAAGGGAAAGGCAAGATCACAGATATGTTAGCGGATTCTGCAGATGTTGTCGTCAGATTTCAGGGAGGTGCGAATGCCGGTCATACCATCGTGAATGCCTATGGCAAATTTGCCTTGCATACCCTTCCTTCCGGCGTGTTTCATTCCAATATCACCAACGTGATCGGCAACGGCGTGGCGCTGAATATTCCCGTTTTAATGAAGGAACTGGAGTCTATTGTTTCACAGGGAGTGCCCAGGCCGAAACTTTTGATTTCTGACCGTTGCCAGTTTATCATGCCTTACCATGTCCTGTTTGATCAATACGAGGAGGAAAGACTGGCAGGAAAATCGTTCGGTTCGACCAAATCCGGAATCGCGCCGTTCTACTCCGATAAATATGCGAAGATCGGCTTTCAGGTGGCAGATCTCTTTGATGAGGGTCGCCTGAGAGAGCGATTGGATCGTATTCTGGTGCAAAAAAATATTCTCCTGGAGCATCTGTATCACAAGCCGAAGATGGAGACAGACGATTTGATGCAGGAACTTGCCGGATATCGCAAACAGGTAGAGCCCTACATCGCAGATACCGCTTCTTTCCTGGAAAACGCAATTGCAGAAGGAAAGACCATCCTCCTGGAAGGACAGCTGGGAACCATGAAAGATCCGGATCACGGGATCTATCCGATGGTCACTTCTTCTTCCACGCTGGCAGCTTACGGCGCCATCGGAGCGGGAATTGCCCCTTATGCCATTCGGGATGTGATTGCAGTGACCAAGGCGTATTCCTCCGCCGTCGGTGCAGGGGCCTTCGTTTCGGAGATTTTCGGAGAAGAGGCAGATGAGCTGAGACACCGCGGAGGAGACGGAGGGGAGTACGGCGCTACGACGGGAAGACCCAGAAGGGTCGGCTGGTATGACTGTGTGGCTTCCAGGTATGGATGCCGACTGCAGGGGGCAACGGAGGTTGCCTTTACGGTGGTGGATCCGTTAGGCTATCTGGATGAGATTCCGGTTTGCGTTGCCTATGAAGTGGACGGAAAGCAGATCACGGACTTTCCGGTGACTGCTAAGTTGGAAAAGGCAAAGCCTGTTTTTGAGAAGCTTCCCGGTTGGAAGTGCGACATTCGCGGAATCCGCACCTATGAAGAATTGCCGGAAGCCTGCAGGAATTATATCGAATTCATCGAGCAGAAAATCGGCTATCCAATCACCATGGTTTCCAATGGCCCCGGTAACGAGGACATTATTTACAGAAAGAGTCCTCTGCAATGAATAAGAGCAACAACCATCAAGGGTCCGTAGCACAGAAGTCTGAAAGGGGCAGACGTCTGTGGGCAGTCTGCGGTCTGTTCCTTCTCTTGGGATTGTATTTGTATTTCATTTTACGGATGCTTTCCGGCGGGGATGCGAGTGGAGAAGCGCTCGCTTCCCTGCTCGGCGCCATGATCGGTCTGCCGATTCTCCTGTTTCTGATGGCGTTTGCCCTTCAGAGCATGAGGAAGAGGCAAGGCGAATCACAAACCGAAAAAGGAGGGAGAGGGTTCCAACGAAAAAAAAATTCACAAAATAGACATAGACAGAAGTTAGAATCTATGCTAAGATATTGAGAGTTGCTTAACAAGTTCGTAATGATTTTTGCAACATCTGCGCCCGTAGTCTAATGGATAGAACGAAGGCCTCCGACGCCTTTAATGCAGGTTCGATTCCTGTCGGGCGCATTATTTTTTTGTTTTTTTACAGGGGGAAGCTTATGAGTAATGAGAATCATGCGAAGAAATCATCCCGTGTTCACGACGAGAAAGAAGCAAGACAGGCAGTCAGAAAAGCGCAGACGCCGATTAAACAGAATCAGCAGCGTTTCATGAATTATATTGTATATCACAAGAAAAGGGTGATGCTTGCAGTCCTCGGCATTTGCCTGGTAGGGGTAGTGGTACTGGCTTTTCATGCCACCCGCCCCTCCGGTAAGACGAAGGGGTCCAGTGCGGCACAGACGATGACCTCCGATGTGTATGCCATACCGGATGTACCTCTGGAGAAAAATGCCTATGAAAAGGTGAATAATGTCATCCATCAATATTATGATGCTTATGCAGCCGGAGACATTGATACCATCGCCTCGATCTCGGAAGGCATGTCTGAGACGACCAAGACCAGGTTGAAGGAAGTTTCCAAATACATCGAACCCTTCCCTAAGGTGGAAGTATATACCAAGCCGGGGCCCGTCGATGGCAGTTATATCGCCTACGTGGACGAAGAATACAAATTCAAGGATTATGAGACGCCGGTTCCGGGCATGGAGACCTATTATATCTGCACCAGGAAGGATGGCAGCTGCTATATCAACCTGGCGGAGAACGACGAGGCGACGTCGGAGTACATCAAGAAGATTTCATTAGAAGACGACGTGATTGACCTGAACAACAAGATCACGGCTGATTATAATGAAATGGTCGATAAGGACAAGAAGTTAAAGATTTCTCAGCAAGTTTTACGACAATATCAATAAGGCGGCAGCAGCTGCGCTTGCAGAAAACGGCGGTTCTTCAGGCAGTGCCGCTGCATCAGAAAGCAGCGCTTCAGCGAGTGCGGCAGCTTCGGGTGCTTCCACACAAAGCGCCGATGCGGGGAGCAATACTACAGCCGGTGCAAATGGCAGCACCGTTAGCACAGAAGGGGCACAAACCGGAGATACCGGAAAGGAACAGGCAGCAGCAGCGGATACAGCAACGACCCAGCAGACGGCCGCTTCTTCGGGAGCCGGGGAAACCAAGGCTGCCGAGCAGAAGCAGACAGCGTCCGGAAGCGACAAGATCAAGGCAAATGATGTGGTCAATGTCCGGAAGTCCGCTTCTACCAATGCAGAGTCCCTTGGAAAAACGACGGTCGGCTCGGTCTATACTAGAATCAAGGTAGAAGACAACGGCTGGAGTAAGATTAAGTTCGAAGGCGGAGAAGGATATGTCAAGACCGAATACTTCGAAAAGGTGAAGGCGGGAGAATCGTCCTCCACCACCAGCAAAGAACAGGCAAAGACGGAAACAACGAAATCGAAGTCGAGTTCCATCAGCAAGGGGACGCACACGCTGAAGGATACTGTAAACATTCGGGAGAAGGCTTCGACCAGCGCATCCCGTGTGGCAGTAGCTTACGCCCAGGAAACGGTCAATGTTCTTGAGGTTCGCTCGGACGGATGGGCAAAGGTTTCCTACAATAAGAAGACAGGCTATATTAAGACGGAATATTTAAAGTAAAGGACAGGAAAGCAGAGCAGGCAGAAATGCCTGCTCTACGTAAAAGGAGCATTTTATGTTTGGAAGAATTCGTGTAGGAATCATGGGGACCGGTGCGATCGCAAGGAAGATGGCGGCCACGATCAAACATACGAGAGGTCTAAGCCTCTATGCCGTCGGTTCCAGAGAACAGGAAACGGCAGAGAGTTTTGCCTCCGAGTTTAAGTGCAAAAAGGCTTACGGTTCCTATGAAGCGCTGGTGCAGGATAGCAAGGTAGATCTGGTCTATGTAGCTACGCCAAACAGCGCACATTATGACTGTGCCAAACTGGCATTAAACAATGGGAAGCCGGTTCTGGTGGAAAAACCGTTCATGCTGAACGAGAAACAGGCGCAGGAGATTCTGGATTTGGGAAAAGAAAAGGGGCTCTTCGTACAGGAGGCGATGTGGACACGCTTTCTGCCTCTTGCTGCGGAGATGCAGGAAGTGATTGCGAGTGGCCTGATCGGGGATGTACGAAGTCTGACAGCCCACATCTGTGCACCGATTGCGGACAAACAGAGGATCGCGGATCCGGCGCTCGGAGGGGGGAGCACTCCTGGATATGGGCGTCTATGTCCTCACCTTTGCCTCTCTGTTTTTTGGCGATGAAGTTTCCGACATTGCCTCTCTTGCAAGTAAAAATTCCCTGGGAGCAGACGAACAGACGGGGATTTTGCTCCGCTATGCAGACGGGAAAGTGGCCTCTCTCACCTGTACGGCGTTAACTCCCGGCAAACATGAGGGAGTGATTTATGGTAGCGGGGGCTATCTGGTGACGGACGGCATCACAAGTTTCAAATCCTTTTCGGTTTATGACAATCACGGGAAGAGGATTCTTCGTAAGAGGGCAAAAAAACATAAGGACGGTTATTCCTATGAGCTCCTGGCTTCCGCTTCTGCACTGCGGGAGCAGAAGGCGGAGTGCGAGCAGATGTCTCATGAAAGCACCTTGAAGATCATGAATATGATGGACTTCATTAGAAAACAGATCAGGGTGAGCTATCCCGGAGAGGAATAAAAATCCGCTTTGAAATCCCTGAATTTTGGATAATTTTTTTCTTGTTTGCGAAAAATGCAGCGCTTATAATAGGATACCGATGTCAAAAGATTTCCTAAATATAGAAGAAGAAATTTTTTGGCACGCAGAGGTTCCATTTTTATAAACCCTCCAAAGGGAGAAAGGATCATCAAATGTCATACGTAGATGAAGCTTATCAGTATTTGCAAGAGAAGAATCCGGACCAGCCTGAATTTGCAGGCGGCGAGAGAAATTCTGGAATCGATCCGCGTTGTGGTAGAAGCGGATGAAGAAACCTATAAAAAAGAAGCGCTTTTGGAGCGTTTTTTAACACCGGAGAGAATCATCCAGTTCCGCGTACCGTGGGTAGATGATCACGGACAGGTCCATGTGAACAACGGATACCGTGTGCAATACAGTTCTTCGATCGGACCCTATAAGGGAGGACTTCGCTTTCATCCCTCGGTCAATCTCAGCATCATCAAATTCCTGGGTCTGGAGCAGATCCTCAAGAATTCTCTGACCGGGCTTCCGATCGGCGGCGGCAAGGGCGGTTCCGATTTCGATCCTCACGGAAAGAGCAATCAGGAAGTCATGCGTTTTTGCCAAAGCTTTATGACGGAACTGGTTCGCCATATCGGCCCCAATACGGATGTGCCGGCGGGAGACATCGGTGTCGGCGGCAGAGAAATCGGCTATCTCTACGGACAGTACAAGAGGATCCGGGATTCCTATGACAGCGTGCTGACCGGAAAGGGCCTTACCTATGGAGGGTCTCTGGTCAGGACGGAAGCCACCGGTTATGGTCTTCTCTATCTGACACAGGAACTGATGAAGTGCCACGGCATGGACCTTTCCGGAAAGACGGTTGTGGTTTCCGGTGCCGGAAATGTAGCGATCTATGCGATTGAAAAAGCGAAACAGCTGGGGGCTCATGTCGTGACCTGCTCCGATTCCACCGGTTGGATCTATGATCCGGAGGGCATTGACGTTTCTCTGTTAAAAGAGGTGAAGGAAGTCAAACGCGCAAGGCTCACCGAATATGCAAGCAAGCGTTCCTCTGCAGAATATCATGAAGGGAAGGGCGTCTGGAGCGTGAAGGCGGATGTGGCACTTCCCTGTGCAACGCAGAACGAGCTGCAGTTAGATGATGCGAAGACCTTGGTGGCAAACGGAGTCAAGGTGGTTTGCGAAGGGGCAAATATGCCGACCACCATCGAGGCAACGGAATATTTCCAGAAGAACGGGGTTCTCTTTGTCTGCGGCAAGGCATCCAATGCGGGCGGTGTGGCAACCAGTGCGCTGGAGATGAGCCAGAATGCGGAGAGGCTTTCCTGGACCTTTGAAGAGGTCGATGAAAAGCTCCAACAGATCATGGTACATATTTACCATAACATCGATGAGGCAGCCAAACAGTACGGAATGGAAGGAAACTACGTGGCAGGAGCCAATATCGCCGGATTCCGCAAGGTACTGGAAGCGATGCAGGCGCAGGGAATCGTTTGATGCGGCAAGTCTAAGGGGAAACAATCCTAAGGAGAAGCGGACGAGCAACGTTTCATACGGCAAGTCTAAGGAAAAGTGGTCGAACGAAAACAGCTGAATGCAAGATGAGAAACATCCGGTGATACGGGCGCAAAGTCCGAAGCCGGATGTTTCGTTCCATAAAAAGGGGGGTTATGAATAAGGCAGGGGTACTGGAGATTCGCAAACAATTCACGCAGGAGAGATGTACGATCGACCGGATCTGTTCCTGCTATGTCAACCATGAGAAGGAAAAAGCTTTTCGTTTCGCATCGATCCTTCGGTTCTCTTCCGGAAGAGGAGACTTTTAAATACTTGGAACTCTTCAAGCATACGCTTGGGGAACCTTTGGCAAGAATCTGCTCTCGATTTCTTTTCCGCTAGAGGAGGAGATGACCGGCGGAAAGCAGGAATTTCTGCTGAAGCTGCGGGACGGGGGTCTGAAAGACGAGGCGCTCGTGGATGAGTTTTTCGACCTGGTGATTGCCAATTATGCAAACGGAGAGAATTATTATATCATTCTGGTGCATGCTTCCTATGACGTTCCCGGCGTTACAAAAGACGGCATAGAAATGGAGGATGCCTCCGAGAATGTCTATGAATATCTGCTTTGCTCCATTTGTCCGGTAACGCTTTCCAAGGCGGGACTGGGTTATAATGAAGAGAAAAATGTCATCGAAGAACGCAATCGGGACTGGCAGGTGGAGCAGCCGGGAAAGGGCTTTTTGTTTCCTGCCTTCATCGACCGCGCTTCGGATATTCATGAGCTTTTGTATTTTACCAAAAAACCGGATGAGTTACATCCGGAGATGATCGAAGCGCTGTTCGGTACGGTGCCGCCGCTGTCCTCAAAGGATCAGAGAGAAGGCTTCCAGGAGATCGTGCAGGAAACCATTGGGGAAGACGGCGATTATGCCATTATGCAGAATATCCATGAGAATTTGAACCAGATGATGGAAGATCACGAGGAAGAAAAGGAGAATCTTTCTCTTTCCAAAAAGGAGGTCAAACAGCTGCTGCAGGATTCCGGAGTGGAGCAGGAGAAGCTGGAGCAATTTGATAAAACGTTTGAAGCCTCCTTCAGCAGGGAAGATTATCCGCTTCTGGCAGGAAATATTGCCAATACAAGGAAGTTTGAGTTGGAAACGCCCGATGTCATCATCAAGGTGAATCCGGAACGGGCGGATCTGGTGGAAACCAGATGGATTGACGGCAGGCAGTGTCTGGTCATCAAGGTGGATGATCACATTGAGGTGAACGGAGTGCAGGTAAGGACCCTGCGCACACCGGGGCAGCCAAATCCGGTCTTGCAGTGATAGAAGAAACAAGAGAGATGGATACGGGAAAAAGGGGAAACAATGTTAAACATTAATGGCGCAAATCAAGGAATTCAAATGGGTGTCCATCCTGACCCCTGTCTGGATGATTGGAGAAGTGATTTGCGAAATGATCATCCCGAAATTGATGGGGAGTTTGGTGGACAGGGGAATTGAAGGTGGAGATCTGACTTATATTTTTCGCACGGGCCTGGTGATGTTGGTCGTTGCACTGATCGGTCTTCTCTTCGGAATCCTGGGGGCCTTTTTCGGAGCCAAGGCTTCCGCAGGGTTTGCCAGGAATTTGAGAAAGACGATGTTCGACCATATCCAGACGTTCTCTTTTGCCAGCATCGATCGCTTTTCCACTTCGGGACTCGTCACCCGATTGACGACGGATGTGACCAACATTCAGAACGCCTATCAGATGATTCTGCGGATGGCCATGCGGGCGCCGGCCTCTCTGGTGATTGCTCTTGCCATGAGCTTTTTAATCAGCGTGAAGCTTTCGCTTATTTATCTGGTGGCGGTCTTCTTTCTGAGTCTCGTGATGGTTTATATGATGCGCACGGTGGGACCCATGTTCCAGAAGGTATTCAAACGATACGATGAACTGAACGAAAGCGTCCAGGAAAATGTTTCGGCGATTCGTGTGGTAAAAGCCTATGTGAGAGAGGATCACGAAATCAGCCGCTTTGAGAAGGCGGTGGCAGGGATTTATCAGATGTTTGTGCAGACGGAAGGCAAGATGGTTACCATCTTCCCGATCATGCAGGGAACGGTTTATGTCTGTATCCTGCTGATCTCTTATTTCGGGGCAAAAATGGTAGTCGGTGGCCAGGCGGCTTCCTCGTTCGGTCAGGTGTTAACCACCGGGGATCTCATGAGCCTGCTTGCCTACTGTATGAATATCCTGATGAATCTGATGATGCTTTCCATGGTCTTTGTCATGATTACCATGTCTGCGGCAAGTGCGAGGAGAATTGCGGAAGTCATTGAAGAACAGAGCACGATGCAGAACCCGGAAATCCGCTGTTTGTGGTGGCGGACGGGAGCGTGACCTTTGACCGGGTCTGCTTTTCTTATAACAAAGAAGCGGAAGAGCCGGTTTTGCAGGACATTAGCTTCCATGTGAATGCCGGCGAGATGATCGGCATCATCGGAGGAACCGGCTCCTCCAAATCCACCCTGGTGAGTCTGATCAGCCGTCTGTACGATACGGATAGCGGAAGCGTGCAGGTGGGAGGAAGAGATGTGCGGGAATATGACCTGGAGGCACTGAGAAATCAGGTCTCCGTGGTGCTTCAGAAAAATGTCCTTTTTTCCGGAACGATTCTGGAAAATCTGCGCTGGGGAAACAAAGATGCCGGAGAAGAAGAATGCAAAAGGGCGGCCCGCCTTGCCTGCGCCGATGAATTTATTGAACGGATGCCGGAAGGATATCACACCTATATCGAGCAGGGAGGCAGCAATGTGTCCGGCGGTCAGAGGCAGCGGCTGTGCATCGCCAGAGCGCTCCTCAAGAAACCGAAGATTCTGATTCTGGATGATTCCACCTCGGCGGTGGATACGGCAACGGATGCCAGGATTCGTGCGGCACTGCGTGAGGAAATTGCAGATACGACCAAGTTCATCATTGCCCAGCGGATTTCCAGCGTGAAGGACTGTGACAAAATTATCGTCATGGATCAGGGCAGGATCGACGGCTTTGACACACACGAGAATCTGATGGAGAAGAACCGGATTTACCGCGAGGTCTATGCGTCCCAGACGGGTAATACCGATCTGGACAATCTGTAAGGAGAAATCATGGCAGAGCAGAAAGCAAAAACGGGAAGAGGATGGGGGAGAGGAGCAAGGAACGGTCCAATGCCGAAACTGGAGCATCCGTGGAAACTGTTATCCAGGCTTCTGAAATATGTTTTTGGTCGTTATGGGATGCAGTTGATCGTCATTCTGGTAAGCATTCTGATCAGCGTCCTCGCCAGTGCACAGGGAACAATGTTCATGAAGACCCTGATCAATCAGTATATCGAACCGATGATGTCGCAGAAGAATCCGGATTTTTCCGGACTGAGGGTGGCCGTCGGCAGAGTAGCTCTTTTTTATCTGATCGGGATCATCGCTACCTACATCCAGAATCGACTGATGGTGACCGTTTCGCAGGGAACGCTCAAACGGCTGCGGAACGAGCTCTTTTCTTCGATGGAAAGGTTGCCGATCGGGTACTTTGACACCCACGCGCATGGAGATATCATGTCGGTTTACACGAACGATGTGGATACCCTGAGGCAGATGATCTCCCAAAGCATGATGCAGATGGTGCAGTCCTTTGTGACGGTGGTCACCATTGTGGTGATGATGGCGGTGCTCAGCATACCGTTAACCCTGATCAGCCTTTTTATGGTGGTGGTGACGATTCTGGTATCCGGGATGGCGAGTGGAATTTCCGGTAGAAATTTTGTGTCGCAGCAAAAGAATCTCGGTACGCTGAACGGTTTCATCGAAGAAACCATGGCGGGACAGAAGGTGGTCAAGGTCTTCTGCCATGAGGGGGAAAGCATCCAAAAATTCGATGAATTAAATGAAGAACTTTACCAAAGCGCATACAAGGCCAATGCCTATTCCAATATTCTGGGGCCGCTCAGTTCGCAGCTTGGAAATACCTCCTTTGTGCTCTGCGCCTTTGTCGGAAGTGCGCTTGCGCTGAATTCCACCTTCGGATTCACGGTGGGTGCGCTGGCTTCTTTTCTGACCTTTAACAAGAATTTCAGCATGCCGATCAATCAGCTGACGATGCAGCTGAATGCCGTTATGATGGCGCTTGCCGGTGCGCAGCGTATTTTCGAACTGATGGACGAGAAGCCGGAAGAGGATGCGGGTTATGTGACCTTAGTCAATGCAAGGAAAGAGGAGGACGGGCAGCTCCGCGAGGCAGGAGAGCACACCGGACACTGGGCCTGGAAGCATTATCATCAGGACAGTGGAGAGACCACCTTTACGGAGTTAAGGGGGGACGTGGTTTTCGATGACGTGGACTTTGGTTATCAGGAGGACAAGCCCGTGTTGCACCATATCGCCCTGCATGCGACTCCGGGACAGAAGGTGGCGCTCGTCGGTTCCACTGGTGCAGGCAAAACGACCATTACCAATTTGATTAACCGTTTTTATCAGATTCAGGACGGTAAGATTCGATACGATCACATCAACATCAATAAGATCTGCCTGCCGGATCTGCGCAGATCCCTGGGAATGGTCTTACAGGACACCCATCTTTTCACCGGAACGGTGAAGGAAAATATTCGATTCGGCAAGTTAAATGCGACGGATGAAGAAGTGGTGGCGGCGGCAAAGCTTGCGGGAGCCGATTCTTTTATCAGGCAGCTCCCGAATGGATATGACAGCGTGCTGCAGGGAGACGGAGGCAACCTCTCGCAGGGACAGAGACAGCTTCTTGCGATCGCCAGAGCGGCGATTGCCGATCCTCCGGTGCTGATCCTGGATGAGGCAACCAGCTCCATCGATACCCGGACAGAAAATCGTACAGGACGGAATGGATGCGCTGATGAAGGGCAGGACTACTTTCGTGATTGCGCATCGCCTTTCCACGGTACGCAATGCAGACTGCATTCTGGTCATGGAGCAGGGCAGGATCATCGAAAGAGGCACCCATGAGGAACTGATGCGGATGCAGGGCAGGTATTATCAGCTTTATACAGGGGGGCAGAAGCAGAGCGCATAAAAGAACCGGATTCTTTTCTTAAACGCATCGAGACGTTTACCGGATTCAGATTTCACAAAGGATACCCGATATACTACAAAAGGGGTCCGGAACCATGACGATGCAAAGGGAAATCAAAAAGAGGATACACAGAAAAAGGAGGATGATTTTATCCGCCTGCCTGCTGTGTATGCTCTTTTTTTTCATCTCTTGTGCAAAAGAGGACTCTGCGAAGAAGAAGTGGTCGCTTCCTGGGGGAAAGGGAAAGCGGGACAACACGCCCTTCTGTATCGAACCGAAAGAGGAAGGAAAAAGGGGTTTTTCCAATCAGGAGGCCAGGATCGATGACTCGAATGCGGAGGAGGGGTATGTAATCGCAGCTTATACGGGACAGAACAAAAAGGTCAAGCTGCAAATTACAGGAAGAGACGAGGTCACCTACACCTATGATCTTTTGGGAAACGGAAAAAAAGAGGTCTTTCCGCTTTCTGCAGGAGATGGCAATTACCTCTTTGGGATTTATGAAAACATCGACAAAAACCAATATGCCATGGTTCTCTCCGGAGAAGAGCAGGTGAAGCTGAAGGACGCTTTTCTTCCCTTTTTGGTCCCGAATCAGTATGTGCATTTTGATCAGAAGAGCCTCTGCGTGGAGCAGGCAAAGAGGTTGGCAAGACCTGCCAATACGGATTTGGATGTGGTATCCAATGTCTACAATTACATCATCCAAACGGTCTCTTACGATGAAAAGAAGGCGGAAGAAGTACAGGCAGGATACTTACCCGATCCCGATGAGACCTTGAAGAGCAGGACGGGCATCTGTCTGGATTATTCCTCTTTGATGACAGCCATGCTGCGGTCACAGAAAATTCCCACCAGAATGGAGGTGGGATTTGCCGGAGAAGCCTATCATGCCTGGATCAGTTCTTATGTCGACAACATCGGATGGGTCAACGGCGTCATCCGCTTTGACGGAGTAAACTGGGAACTGATGGATCCCACCTTTGCCGCTTCTTCCGGTGAAGCGGAGCTCAAACGCTTTATCGGAGACGGTGACAACTATAAGCTGAAATACATTTATTAGAGGATGAGCAAGCACAATGAGAAGAAGAAAAGGCAGGGGAAGGATCCTTTCGGATCATGAGCTGGCCATGTTCAGCATGCAGATGGCGATGCTTCTAAAAAGCGGCATCTCTCCTTACGAAGGGGTGAACATTCTGTTTGAGGACACGCAGAGCGGTGAGGGGAAAAAGCTCCTTCTGCGGATGAAGGAGTTCCTCTCCCGCGGGGAAAGGCTGCACACCGCCCTGGAGGCCAGCCAAGTGTTTCCGGATTATTACTGTCACATGGTGGAGGTGGGAGAAGAAGCCGGCAGTCTGGATACGGTTCTGGATGAGTTGACCCCGGTATTATACGAGGCAGGATGACTTCAGAGAAACCATTTCCGAGGCTCTGAGTTACCCTCTTCTCATGATCTTTTTGATGTTTGTGGTCATTGTGGTATTAATCACCAGGGTGCTGCCCATCTTTGGAGAAGTCTTTGCTTCTCTTGGCACTGAGATGAATGCGTTTTCCGCTTCCCTGATGCATTTCGGGTCCCGTTCCGGAAGATTTTTTTCTCTTTTTGTATTCTGGGGCTGGGAGCCGCCAATCTCTTTCTGCTTTTTTTGGTAAAAACGCAGTCGGGTCACCATTTTTTTGCTTCGGCATGCGGAAAAAAATTCATACCGACAAGGAACCCGCCATGCAAATTGCAACAGGAAGATTTGCAGAGGGCATGGCGCTCATGCTCTCCAGCGGGATGGATACCTTTCGTGCGCTGGAAATGGTGAATACCTTAGTGGAAAACAAAAAGATGCAGGAGAAAATCGCAGGATGTAAACGTTACCTGCAAGAAGGCGACAATTTCCCGGATGCCTTGAAGAAGACAGAGGTTTTTTTCCCTCCTTTATACCCGCCTTCTTTTGGCAGGATTTCAGTCCGGCTCCATGGACGCCGCCCTGTCGCAGATCGCTCTGCAATACGACAAGGAGACGGGACGAAAGATTTATCACTGGATATCGTTTTTTTAGAACCGACGCTGATCATCCTGCTCTCCCTGATTGTAGGGATGATTCTGCTGTCTGTTCTTTTGCCTTTAATGGGAATCATATCGGCAATCGGATAGGAAAGAAATGGATCGAATTTCGTTTGGAAAAAAGAATGAGAACCGTGCAGGAGAAGTTTTTTGCCGTCTTTTAGACCTGGCACTCTGGCTGATTCTGCTGCTTGCTTTTTGGATGGCGCTATATCAGTTTCAAACGTATACCAGACAGGAGCAGAAAAAGAGTCTGATCCGCGCACTGCAGAAGGACATTGCACAGTGCTATGCGTTAGAAGGCATGTACCCGCCCAGTCTCGACTACTTAAAAAAGAGATATGGACTGACGTATGACGAATCTTTTTTTTATGTGGATTATCAGCCTCTGGCATCCAATCTCTACCCGGATGTAACGGTTTTGGAAAAATCAAGGAAGCAAAAATAAGGAAGAAAACCAATGAAGCAATCGGGGATCGAACAACGAAAGAAGATGTCTCATATCGATACGATCTTTGCTTATACGTTGCTGCTGGTTTTTGGAACCTGCACCCTCCTTCTGATCGCTTTGAGTGCCTCGGTGTATCAAAAGAATACAAAGAGGATGAATCAGAATGATGAAAGGCGAACGATCAGCGCCTATCTGACGGAGAAGCTTCAGGCTGCCGATGAGCAGGGCTGTATTCGAAGCGGAAGAATCGACAAACGGGAGGCGCTCCTTCTTTTACAGACCAATCAGGGAACGGGTTATACCACCTATCTCTATACCAAGGACGGGTTTTTGATGGAACTTTTTGCGAGGACGGGGGAGAAGATGAGCGCAGATGCGGGAAAGAAGATTCTGGAATTAAAGGAATTACAGATCAGGGAAATACGGGAAGGCTATGTCAACCTGTGCGTATGGACACGGGACGGGGAAGAGATTTCTCTCATCATCTCAAGGCATGCGAGGTAGAAGCGAAATGAGGGAGGGACATTCGAAAACTTCACTGATCCTGATGGAGCTGATTTTGGTGATCCTCTTTTTTGCTCTGTCTGCAACGATTTATGTGCGTGTTTTTGCAGGAGCATACCGGATTTCGCAGGGAACGTCCGACCGGACACAGGCACTTATGCTGGCACAGAAAGCAGCGGAGAGCTTTTACGCTTCGGAGGGGAATCCGGAGCTTCTGAACAGGTGCATGACAGGAGGTGAGGACCTGCCTTTTCACCCGTACACGGCAGCTTTTGATCCGCGCATGGCAGGAGCAGGGCGTCCGCCTTCCGCAAAGCAAGGTTGGATTTATTATTATGATGAAAAGGGGCGGTTATCTCCTCAAAAAGAAGCGCTTTTCTGCGTCACTCTGGTGGTGAGAAGAAGGGGAGAGTTTCTGATCGGAGAGATCAAAGTTCAGAAGAATCGCCCTGATCAGGCGCATCGTAGGATTCTGGAGAAGCTGGTTCTCAGGAAATATCTTCCTTGACAAGGGAAGGGGTGGAACTTATGCTGTACATACATGTAAACTTTGGAATATTGAAATGAATCAATCTTCTTACGGGTACCATCTGCATATCGGGACGGCATCGATTATGCTGGTGATTCTGACGCTGTGTTTAACCTGCTTTTCTGTTCTTTGTGTGGTAGGAGCCAGGGCGGATGACAAGAGGAGCAGGATTTTGCAGCTTCGCATGGATTCGTATTACCGTGCAGTGAACGAAGGAGAGGCGTTTCTGGAAAAGACGAACCACGACCTTAAAAGATGCAGACAGGAAGGGACGGATCGGGACTCCTATTTCAAAGCAGTGCAAAGGAAGTTTGGGGCACGTCGGATTACCAGGAAGATCCCGATTTCAGAGGTGCAATACCTCTATATTGTTCTGGAAGTGCTTGATCCGGAGCCTGCCTCTTCCGCGGAACAGGAAAAGTTGTTTTCCGTCCGTGCATACAAGGTTGTGACGGATGATTCCCATGTTCGATATGAAAAAGGCCTGCACCTTCTGCGGCCGGACGAGAACGAATGAAGAATGGAGGACACGACATGAAGAAGTTTGTGACAGATGAAGAATTTGGAAGATTTTTCCGGAGGCGAGCATCGCAGTCCTGAGCGTGAAGGAAGTACAGGAAGCTGCCGTCCTGGATGCGGCAAGAAGCAAGGAAATTGAATCCATTTTAAAAGAGGCCAATGAAGGTGCCAAACGATTTGTTCCGAAGGAGCCGATTTCCGAAAATGAGGTGGTAAAGGCCTGGAGAGAAGCATATTCCAAATTTCCGACCAAGAAGGGCGCAAGGTGTTCACTGGAGGCGCTTCTGAAGCGGGTGCTGAAGGAAACGCCGGTCGGTACGATTGCGCCGACGGTGGACATCACCAATGCCATCTCACTCAAGTATGCGTTTCCGATCGGCGCGGAAAATTTGGATGCCATTGAGGGAGATCTTCATCTGGGCGTGATGAAGGGAGGAGAGGGAATTCTTCCCTATTGGGTCCGATAAAATGGAACCGCCGCTTCCCGGAGAAATTGCCTATTATGATCAGACCGGCGTGATCTGCAGATGCTGGAACTGGAGAGATGGAAAGCGCACCGAGGTTACGGACGAAACGACCAGAGAATTTATTGCGATGGAGTGCATCGAAAAGGATCGTGTAAACGAACTGCAGGCGGCAGTGGATGAGCTGGCAGAGCTGCTTTCCCGTTATGTCGGTGCGAAGGTCATGCAGAAGCAAATCATTGACATCAACCATAGAGAAGCGGATCTGGAAGAATAAGGGATCTTGCAGGAGTCGTGGTCGGGCAAAGGGGAAGAACAGGGGGAAACATGAAGATTATTGTCGATAAGAGCATCGCGGATTTGGGAAAGAAAAGCATCGTTCTGGCACTGGCCAAAAATGTAGATCCCGCAGCGAAGCTGACGGATGCTTTTCTGGATGAAAGAAAGAAGATGGAAGAATGGGCCCTCGGTTGTGACGTTGAGGAAGCAGCCAAACATCCGGTGAACCAGGGATATCGGGATTCCATTACAGCAGTCGGACGCAGTGCCAAGAAAAACCCGCCGACCGCCATTGCGCTGATTCAAAATGTGAAGCGCCGTGGTTCTTTGCCAAACATCAACAGCATTGTAGATATTTATAATGTGGAAACGCTCCGCTCCTTCCTGGCGATTGGCGGACACGACTTCGATAAAATAGACGAGGAAATCTGTTTCACCGTCAGTAAGAAGGAGGATGTGTTTTATCCGATCCTGGCTCCGGAAAAATTCGTAGCAGAGACGGACTATGTCTATAAGGATAAAAAGGCATCATGGCTTGGATTGATGTGCGTGATGGAGAGAATTACAAATTTGACGACCACACGAAGAACGCCATCTTCATTATTCAGGGAAATGCAAACACCTCGGTAGAAATGAGGCTGGATGCACTCGAGAGGATCCGTAAGGATATGGCCGCCTGCATGCCGGGGCTGGAATTCACCACACATGTGATCACTTACGGAGAGGAAAACAACGAAATCTAAACAAAGAGATTTGCTTGAACCAAAGAGATTTCAATCCGGGCAAGAACTGCCCAGGTGTCGGCGAAGAGGGGAGAAGAGAGATGGGAAGCAGTGAAGCTGGTGATAGAATTAAGGAATTTGTAGAAGACGTTTCCAATAAGGCGACTCCTTATATGAAAACGGCGGTCCATACGGTCAGGGGAAGCAGCCACTCCGGCGCTTCAGGCAGCAAAGGAAGCAGCCGCTCCCGCCCTTCAGGCGGCAAAAGATGCGGCGACTCCTGCCTTTCAGGCAGCCAAAGACACGGCAACTCCCGCTCTTCAGGCAGCGAAGGACAAGGCCTTGCATGTGGCTTCTCCCTATCTGGAGGGAGTAAAAAAGGCTGCGGCTCCTGCGGCCAAGGCAGTCAGGAAACAGTCTCGCATAGCAGCCAAAACCGCACAGAACGTCGGAAGAAACCTGGCAGGACAGGCGATGCGTGCGGCGGCGAAGAAAGAATTTTTCCTGCAATACGGAGACTGTGAAGTCAGAATGAGCGACATTGAAACGAGGGTATATGAAGACCTGCAGAAGAAAGGTTATGCCCAGACGGAGATTCGTTCCTTACAGGTTTATTTAAAGCCGGAGGAAAAGGTGGCTTACTATGTCGTGAATCAGAAAGAAACGGGGAAAGTGGGCTTTTAAGGAACGGCATGGCAATTGAAAAGGCAGAGTTTTTTAATCTGACGCATTATGAATACGGAGAGGCTTATTTTGGCAGCTGTGAGGGAATGAGATACCGCCTCGCCAGGGAGCCTCTGGAAAATGTTTTTTTTACACCGCCGGAGAAGAGAAGCCCGGCGGTGCTTTTGGCTACCGTCTGGAAAGAACCCTATGCCTACGCCAGGACACCGGAGGAAGAGAAAACGAGCGCCACCTTTGAAATTTCCGAGGAGGGGTTTGACCAGGCAATCCAGTGGATTCAGGAGCAGTTCGAGCAAAAGAACTGGAAATAGCGGTTACAAAAAAAGGAATGGACACTTCGGTACCGAATAATACAGTATGAAGATTCGAGAAGAACTGGAAAAAAGAGAGAAGCAGACGCTCTCCGTCTTTGCATCCAAATCCTCAGAGTCAAAGGGAAGAGAGCGGAAGGAACCACAGTGCGATATCCGACCTGTTTATCAAAGGGATCGGGATCGGATTCTGTATTCCAAATCCTTTCGCAGATTGAAGGATAAGACCCAGGTTTTTTTAACGCCCAACGGAGACCATTACCGCACAAGGATGACGCATTCTCTGGAAGTGGCGCAGAATGCGCGAACCATTGCCAGAGCACTCAAACTCAATGAGGACCTCGTAGAGGCCATAGCCCTTGGGCACGACCTTGGCCATACCCCCTTTGGACATGCGGGAGAAAGGGCACTGAACGAAATCTGCCCCTTCGGTTTCAGACACAACGAACAAAGCCTTCGAATCGTGGAAAAGCTGGAAAAAGAGGGAAAGGGACTGAATCTCACCGTCGAGGTAAAAGACGGGATTTTAAATCATGAACTGGAACTGATGCCTGCCACTCTGGAGGGGAGAATCGTCCGACTCTCCGACAAAATCGCTTATATCCATCATGACTTCGATGATGCCATCCGGGGAGGAATTCTGACCATGGAGGATCTCCCTTCGGAAATCGTAAAGGTACTTGGCAGAACGAAAGAGGACTGGCTGGACACCATCATCCATTCCATTGTAGAAAAAAGCACCGGTAAAAACGACATCACAATGGAAAGCACGGTCTGGGACAGCTTCATGGAACTGCGGAAGTATATGTTTCGTGCAGTATATACCAACGCCGTCGCCAAATCGGAAGAAGGAAAGGCCCAGGACATGGTAAAGACCCTCTATGAATACTTCCTCGGCCACATCGACCTCGTCCCCGAACACATGAAACAAATGATTGCAAACGGCGAACCAAAAGAACGAATCACCTGCGACTACATCTCCGGCATGACCGACCACTTCGCCATCATGACCTACGAAAAACTCTTCATCCCCAAAAGCTGGAACGTGTACTGATAACGAGCCAGGCACCTCCGCACATCCCACCGCCGCCCGCGTGCTTGCACAGCGGGCAGCGGTGGGATGTGCGGAGGTATGTGGCGACAAGCCACAGCCCGGGATTTCTTCGGTGGGTGGCTCCCCGAGCCGCCCACGAAGAAATCCCGGGCCTGGCTCGTGAGGGTAGCTTCGGGTCTGGCTCTTTATCTCGTGTCGTCGCACTTCTGGTAGGCTCTCTGAGCCGTACCACTGCAATCCCGGGCCTGGCTCTTTGAGATGCCCCGCCCCACTTCAATCCCGGGCCTGGCTCAAGTCGTCGCACTCTGGCCTGGCTCGGGAGGGCATGACAAGTAACACTGGAAGGATTTCCTATCTCATGTATTATGACGAAAATCTGATCGAGGACATACGTGCTCGAAATGACATCGTAGATGTTATTTCGCAATATGTTCACTTAGAAAAGAGGGGAGCGAATTACTTCGGCCTCTGTCCCTTCCATAACGAAAAAACACCTTCCTTCTCCGTCTCTGCCAACAAACAGATCTTTTACTGCTTCGGCTGTGGCGCAGGGGGAGACGCCTTCACCTTCCTAATGAAATATGATAACCTGTCTTATCCGGAGGCCATTCAGATGTTGGCACAACGGGCAGGGATTGCGCTTCCGGAGGAAGAGGTTTCCGAGACAGCCCAAAAAGCCAGAGATCATCGCAGAATTTTGTTGGATATCAATAAGGAGGCGGCTGTCTATTATTATAAGATGCTGCATTCGCCGGCGGGGAAAGCAGGTCTTGCCTATTTTCAGAAAAGGGCGCTCAAGGAAGAAACCATCCGACGCTTCGGACTGGGCTACGCACCCATTGGTTGGGACCTGTTGACCAAATATCTGAGAAAAAAAGGGTATACGGACCAGGAAATCATCGATGCGGGACTGGCCGTTCATGATGAGAAGGGCGGCACCCATGACAAATTTAGAAATCGTGTGATGTTCCCGATTCAGGACGTCAACCGGAAAGTCATCGGCTTTGGCGGCAGAGTGCTGGGAGACGGGGAGCCGAAATACCTGAACTCTCCGGAAACCATGATTTTTGACAAAGGTCGAAATTTGTATGGGCTGGTTTATGCGAAGAATGCCAGAAAGGGAAGGTTCATCCTGTGTGAAGGCTACATGGATGTGATTGCCATGCATCAGGGCGGTTTTTCTGAGGCGGTGGCATCCCTCGGGACGTCGTTCACTGCGGGGCAGGCTGTTCTTTTAAAAAGATATACCGATCAGATTCTCCTGTCCTACGACAGCGATACGGCGGGCACAAAGGCTTCTCTCAGAGCAATCTCCATTTTGAGAGAAAACGGGATGATTGGCAAGATTCTGCATTTGGAGCCTCATAAAGATCCGGACGAATTTCTTCGTGAGGAGGGTGCAGAAGCCTTTGAGAAACGGCTGCGGGAGGCGGAAAATCCTTTTTTCTTTGAAATCAAACAGTTAGAGAAGCAGTACCACCTGCAGGATCCGGATGAAAAGACGCGTTTCTACCGCGAGATCGCCAAAAAACTCTGCACTTCTTTTGAAGATCCCATGGAAAGAGAAAATTACCTTCAGGCACTGGCGGCGCAGTACGGCATCACACAGGAACTGTTAAGAGAGCAGGTGTTGCATTTTGCTTCGCAGGGGCTGATGAAGGAAGCTGCGAGGGATCCGGAAAGGAAGACGGCAACAAAAGTCAAAGACGACGGGAGAGAAGACCCTAAGTTAAAATCGCAGCGCATCCTTCTTACATGGCTTGCGGATGAACCGTCTTTTTTTTCGGAGGCAAGCAAATATCTTTCGCCCTCCGATTTTACGGACCCGCTCTATGAAAGGGTGGCGGAGGTCATGTTTCAGGATCTGGCAGGAGGAACTTTTTTACCGGCCCACGTGCTTTCTCTGTACCGGGACGAAGAGAGCCAAAGAAGGATTTCCGAATTGCTTACCTCCACGCTTGCGGAGGTGAAAACCGATGAAGAGAAGAAACGTGCCTTTGCGGATCTGGTCTACGACATTAAAAAGGCCTCCTATGAAAAAAAGATGGAGGCAGTTACGCCGGAGGATCCGGATTATTTGCGCAGGATGATTGAGGGCAAGAAGGAGCTGGAAGTGCTTTCCAGGAATTTAAGAGAACCCCGGATGTGAGTGCATGGCAGGGACTGGAAAAAGAAGATGGTCACAGGAAGGAAGGCGGGCTGTGAAAGAAATACAGAAGGGAAGCAGAATGTCGGAGAGGGCGCAAGAGGCAAAAGAACAAGAAAAAGAAAAAAGAAGCGGGATGCAAAAGAGCGCCGATCAAAAGACGGTAGCAAAGAGAGAAACGACGAAGAAGGGAACCGTGAAGAAAGACGTGGCTCAGAAAGAAACGGAGAAGAAAGAGGCCTTGAAAAAAGAATCTGTGAAGAAAGCAACCGTGAAGGGCACATCTGTTAAGAAATCATCGATGAAGAAAGCATCTGTTGCACAGGAAAAAGAGGAAAAGGAACCGGTGAAAAAAGAAGCTGCGAAGAAAGAAGCTGCGAAGAAAGAAGCTGCGAAGAAAGAGGCTGCGAAGAAAGAGACTCCTAAGAAAGAAGATCCCGGGAAAGAGACGGCAAAGAAAGAGCCCTCTAAGAAGGAGACTCCTAAGAAGTCGCCTGTGAAGAAGGCAACTTTGAAAAAGGAGGGCATAAAGAAAGAGAAGACGAAAAAGGAAGAAGAGAAGGAACCCACTGACTCTATGGAGGAAGGGGAGATCGATGCGGATCAGGAGAGTATGCTGGATGACGCTCCTTATGAGGACGAAGAAACGCAGGAGGATGAATTGTCTGAGAAGGTGCAAACCAGACTGAATGCACTTCTTGCCTATGCGAAGAAAAAAAATGTCTTGGAATACGATGATATCAGTGCGTATTTGAGGATCTGAATCTGGACGATGAGGAAATGGATCATGTTCTGGATGAGCTTGAGCGGGCAGGAGTGGATGTCCTGAGAATCTCGGAAGAGGTGGATGAAGATCTGCCGGATGATGAGGAGTTGCGCAGCACCGAAGAGGAAGAAGAGCCCGATATGGAAAATATCGATCTCTCCGTCCCAGAGGGGATCAGCATCGAGGATCCGGTAAGGATGTACCTGAAGGAAATTGGCAAGGTACCTCTTTTAACCGCAGACCAGGAAATCGATCTGGCACAGAAGATTGAGGCGGGCGAGCTGGCGACTAGGGTGCTGGCAGCAGGGAAGCAGAAAAAGCAGCCACATCTGGACAAGGAGCAGGAAAAGATTCTGGAAGGGAAGTCCGAAGAGGATCTGCAGGAAATGGTGGCTTACGGAGAGGACGCCAAGAAAAAGCTGGCGGAGGCAAATCTTCGTCTGGTCGTTTCCATTGCCAAGCGTTATGTGGGGAGAGGAATGCTCTTCCTCGATCTGATTCAGGAAGGGAATTTGGGACTGATCAAGGCAGTCGAGAAGTTTGATTTCCGGAAGGGCTTTAAATTTTCCACCTATGCGACCTGGTGGATTAGACAGGCCATCACGAGAGCCATCGCAGATCAGGCGCGCACCATTCGGATTCCGGTGCACATGGTGGAAACCATTAACAAACTGATTCGTATCTCCAGGCAGCTTTTGCAGGAACTGGGGAGAGAACCCACGCCGGAAGAGATTGCGGAGCAGATGAACATACCGGTCGGCCGTGTGCGTGAGATTTTAAAAATTTCCCAGGAACCGGTCTCTCTGGAAACGCCGATCGGGGAAGAGGAAGACAGCCATCTGGGGGACTTTATTCAGGACGATAACGTGCCGGTACCGGCGGACGCTGCGGCATTTATGCTGTTAAAAGAACAGCTGGTGGAGGTGCTTAGTACCTTAACAGACAGGGAACAGAAGGTTCTTCGACTGCGTTTCGGTTTGGATGACGGCAGAGCCAGAACCCTGGAAGAAGTGGGGAAGGAATTCAATGTCACCAGGGAACGAATCCGCCAGATTGAAGCCAAGGCACTTCGTAAACTGCGTCATCCTTCCCGCAGCAGGAAACTCAAAGACTATCTGGACTGAAGAAATGAAATTATCCAGAAGACTTTTGGCAGTGGCACAAATGGTTCCGACAGGAAGCATCCTTTGCGATGTGGGGTGCGACCACGCCTATTTGCCGATCTATCTGATTCGGGAAAAGATTTGCCCGCAGGTGATTGCCATGGATGTGAAAGAAGAGCCTTGCAGGAGAGCGGCTGCCAATGTAGAGCAAGCCGGTTTGTCCGATCGGATTCTTCTTCGCAGATCCGACGGCCTTTCCGCACTGAAAGAGGGAGAGGCGGATACGGTCGTTCTGGCAGGTATGGGCGGCGCACTGATGCGGAAGATTTTAGAAGAAGGCTTTGCTTATGACAAAGGAATCCGGCACCTGATTTTGGAACCGCAGTCCGAAGTGGCGGCGCTGCGAAAATTCCTCAGAATGCCAGGAAGAGGGAGAAGACCCGGGTTCTTTTCGATCACCGATGAGAAAATGGTAGAAGAGAATGGACATTTTTATCCGGTGATTGCATTGGAAGCAAAAGGCAGAGGAGACACCCTCGCAGATGGAGGATAGCCGCCTGCTTGCCGTCATGGATGCCTTTGGTCCGGTCCTCTTGAGGAAGAAGGATCCGGTCCTGAAAAAATTCCTGCAAAGGGAGGAGCGGAAGGCGCATTCTCTGCTAGAAGACCTGAGAAAGAGAGCGGTCCGGGAAAATCGGATGAGGGAGCTTACAGAAGAGCTTGCGCAGATTCAACTGGCGCTGTCGATTGTACGCGATTCGTAAATGTGGTAAAATTTGAAATTGCTGGGATGAGCGTATCCCCTGTATGAAAAGAGGAGGTGGCGTCAAAATGGTTGACGCTTTGACTCTTTTTACACCGGTATCAGAAGAGTTGGGGGCAAGATGCCTGCAGGAACGAGGGTCCGGAAAAGCCGGAAAAATACAAACAATCAAATCCATCATGCAGATCCGCCCGAGAGTTTGCCCGGTAAGATTGATGTCGCTTCCGTAAGAAGAACGGTGAGACCGGAAATGACAACAAAACGGCCTGCTGAAGGGGACATCGTAAAGGCGCGGAAGGCACTCTCTTCCACGGGACGAAGCGCCTCCATAGAAAGAGAAGCATCCGTTACAAGAAGCGCCCCTATAGACAGAGAGACTTCTGCAGAGAGAAGCACTTCTGCAAAGAGAAACACTTCTGCAGAGAGAAGCAATCCCGTAGAGAGAACCGCTTCTGTTGAGAGAAAAGCCCCAGAAGAGAAACCTTCGTTTCATGCAGTGAACCCGGAGTGGGAGAGCGGAGAGAGCTTTCATGCAGATGAAGGAAAGAGGGGGAAGGCGGACGAGAAATCCTCTTCCTGGTTCTTAACCAAAGTACTGCTTACTTTGACTGCCTTTGTTCTGGTGTGCGCCAGTGTCGTTCTTGCCATTCGCTACGACCGGATGCGGGAGACGCTGAACCATTTGGAGAAGGAAAGGGCGCTACAGGCGAAGGAAATCGGAGAAGGCGGGCAGGGAAGCGGGAAGAGTGCGATCAGCAAGAACAAACAAAACCGCCCGGTGGTCATGGAGCCTTCCGATGCGGCTTCTCTGACAGGGACCGTTCCCAAAGACGGCAAGCATCATGTGTATCTGACTTTTGATGACGGTCCAAGTGTACAGACGGGAAGGTGCTCGACATTTTGAAGCAGTACAAGGTGAAGGCGACCTTTTTCGTGGTAGGAAGAGAGGATGCGAAATCGATTGCGCTCTACCAAAGGATTGTAGACGAGGGACACACGCTCGCCATGCATTCCTACAGCCATGATTATGCAAAGCTGTATGTTTCTCTGGATTCGTTTCAAGAAGACCTCCACCGACTGCAGAATCTGCTCTTTGACAAGACGGGTGTCTGGTGTAAATATTATCGCTTTCCGGGGGGCAGTTCCAACACGGCTTCCAAGGTTAGCATGAAGGATCTGGAAGCTTATCTGGACAGAGAGGGGATTGCCTACTTTGACTGGAATGTGTACGGGGGAGACGGCATCAGCGCGGAGGTGATCGTCAAAAATGTAACAGCCAATGTAGACAAATACAAGGAATCGGTGATTCTTTTGCATGATGCGGCAGACAAGCGGGCAACAGTGAGTGCGCTACCCGGTATTATTGAATATTTGCAAAGCCAGAAGGATACGGAGATTCTTCCTATCACGGAAAAATCGTGTCCGTTGATTCATACATCATAAAATATACAAGACGGAGGGTGAAAAATGGGTTTTTTTTCGGATTTGAAGGGGGATCTGTCGTTGTCGGAAAAAAAAGGCCAGGCAGGCAAAGATGGGACGGCTGAAGGCGATGTGGATCTGGACAGGATGCTGAATCACTTGGATGAGGTGGATTTGCAAAAGGAGGCCGGTGCAGACCAGACCGGTACGGAGGAGGATCTTCCGCAGCCCGTATTCGAAAGCCAGGCGGAAGAGGAGGATCGCAGGAGAGAAGTTTCCGCCGATCAGGAAACAGAGGGAGATGATTTTCTCTCCAGGCTGTCTCAGGCACTGAATTCCAATCCGTCCTTTGAGGAAGAGCAGGACAGTGCGAGAAAGGGAGAGGAGACTGCTTCCGTGACGGTACAGGAGACGGTTCTCACACCGGAAACAGGAGCATTACAGCAGACACAGAATACTTACAGGCAGAAAGAGGGGGGGATTTATGATGGAAGAACAGAACGGAGCAGCAGTAACAACAGATGAAGATGCAGTCATTACCGCGGGGATGGTGGTGAACGGCGACATTTCCACCACGGGCAACATGGAACTTCTGGGCAAGGTAACCGGAAATGTGACGGTGAACGGGAAGCTCACCATCAGCGGAGAGATTACAGGAGATTCCACCGCCGCAGAAATCTATGCGGAATCTGCCAGAATCAACGGAGAGATTCATTCCAAGGGCAGTGTGAAGATCGGACAGAGCACCGTCATCATCGGTAATATTTCTGCAAACGGCGCAGTGGTTGCCGGTGCCGTAAAGGGAGACATCGACGTACACGGACCGGTGATTTTAGACACGACAGCAATCGTCATGGGAAACATTCGCTCCCAGTCTGTGCAGGTGAATAACGGCGCAGTCATTGAGGGAATGTGCTCACAGGTATATGCGGAAGTCAATCCGTCCGCTTTCTTTGACGGCTTAAAGGAACAATAAGATGAGAATCATGTTGAAACTTTCCGGCGAAGCGCTTGCCGGACCGAATAAGACCGGCTTTGATGAGGAAACGGTGCGCCGTGTGGCTCTTCAGGTAAAGAAGTTGACGGAAGAGGGCATGGAAGTGGGCATCGTCATCGGTGGAGGAAATTTCTGGAGAGGAAGGACCAGCGAGAGCATTGACCGGGTCAAGGCGGATCAGATCGGTATGCTGGCCACGGTGATGAACTGCATTTATGTTTCGGAGATTTTCAGAGCCGAGAACATGAGAACCTCGGTTTTGACCCCTTTCGAAGTGGGCTCCTTTACAAAACTTTTTTCTAAAGACAGGGCAAATAAATATTTTGCACATCACATGGTTGTTTTCTTTGCGGGGGGCACAGGACATCCGTATTTTTCTACCGATACCGGAGTAATGTTGCGGGCAATCGAAGTGGAAGCGGATATGCTCCTGCTGGCCAAGTCCATTGACGGTGTTTACAATGCGGATCCGGCAACAGACAAAAATGCCAAACGTTACGACACGCTCTCCATTGAGGATGTGATTGCAAAGAATTTACAGGTAGTGGATATGACCGCCTCTATCCTTGCCAGGGATAATCGGATGCCGATGCGCGTCTTCGCCCTGCAGGAGGAAAACAGCATTATCAAAGCAGCGAGTGGCAATTTTAACGGGACTACAGTGACGGTCTGAGCAGGGGGGAATCATGAACGAACGTTTGACTTCTTACGATGAAAAAATGAATAAGAGCGTGAAGTTTCTGGGCGAGGAACTTCAAAGCATTCGTGCAGGCAGAGCCAATCCGCACGTTCTGGATAAACTTAGGGTGGACTATTACGGAACCCCCACGCCCATTCAGCAGCTGGCAAATGTGTCGGTTCCGGAAGCGCGCATGATTCAGATTGCACCCTGGGATAAGAAGCTGATCAAGGATATCGAGAAAGCGATTTTAGCTTCCGATATCGGTATCACACCGTCGAATGACGGGACCAACATCCGCCTGATTTTCCCGGAGCTGACAGAGGAGCGCAGAAAACAGCTCTCCAAGGAAGTACGCAAGAAGGGAGAAGATGCCAAGATTGCGCTGCGCAATATCCGCAGAGACGGTACGGATGCCTTCAAGAAACTGAAGGGAAGCGATGTCTCGGAGGATGAAATCAAAGATCTCGAAGAAGAGTTACAAAAACTGACGGACCGCTATGTCAAAGAAGTGGACAAGTCGGTGGAAGAGAAATCGAAAGAAATCATGACGATTTGAGAAATAGAGGCTGGATGGAACAGGCCGGCGAGGGAGAAGAATGATAGAGGAAGTGAACCGTGTTCCGGCACATGTGGCAATCATACTGGATGGCAACGGCAGGTGGGCGAAGGCCAAGGGGCTTCCTCGCACTGCAGGCCATTTTCAGGGAGCCAAGGCGGTGGAGGAAATCCTGGTGGATGCCAGAGATCTCGGCATCCGGTATCTGACCGTCTATGCCTTCTCGACCGAGAATTGGAACAGACCGCAGGATGAGGTGAGTGCGCTGATGAAGCTGCTCAAAACCTATCTGACCACCAGCATTAAGAAATCCATGAAAAACAAGGTCAAGTGCCGTGTGATCGGGGAGAGATCCAGGCTCGCACCGGATATTCTGGAGGCGATCGAGAAGCTGGAGGAAGCGACGAAGGACAATACCGGGCTTCAGTTTACCATTGCCATCAATTACGGCAGCAGAGATGAGATCACTCGTGCCGTAAAGAAGATCGCGACGGAGGTAAAGCAGCAGGAACTGCAAGTGGAAGAAATCACGGAGGAAATGATCGGCAGGCATTTGGATACCTATCCTTTGCCGGATCCGGATCTGCTCATCAGAACCTGTGGAGAGCAGCGCATTTCCAACTTTCTCCTCTGGCAGTGTGCTTATACGGAATTCTACTATACGCCTGTGGCCTGGCCGGACTTTAACAAGGAAGAACTCGAAAAAGCCATCGCTTCTTATGGAAAAAGAGATCGGAAGTACGGAGGACTCCATTGAAAACCAGAACCATCAGCAGTGTCGTACTGGGAATGATTTTACTTGTGCTTCTGATCAGCGGCGGCTATCTTTTAGCCGCTGTTTTGTGTGCGGTTTCTCTCATCGGTTTTCATGAAATGATGATGGCAATGGAGATCGAGGAGGAGAGAAGGTTTTCGCCTCTTTGTATCGGAGGATATCTGGGAACCGTCTTTCACTATGTGGGCCTTGCTTTTTGCGGCAAGGAGGGGGGAACTGTCCTGGGGGATCTGGTCTTTTCTCCTGGTCTTTTTCGTGACCGCCATCCTCTATGTGCTTTCTTTTCCCAGGTATGACAGCAGGCAGGTCTTTTGTGTCATCTTCTCTTTTTTCTATGTGCCATTTCTCCTCTCCTTCATCTTTCTGATCCGGGAGAGCAAGCTGGGAATTTATCTGGCATGGGTGCCTTTTGTGGCGTGGGTCTGTGATATCTTCGCATATTTGTGCGGAAGAGCCCTGGGGAAGCGAAAGCTGGTCCCTCTCCTCTCGCCCAAGAAAACCGTGGAGGGGGCGCTTGGCGGGATTCTTGGTGCAGCACTGGTCGGAATGCTCTTTGGTTTTTTTGTGATGAAGACAGAGTCCTTTGATTCCGCCATTCTTTGGAAGTTTGCCTGTATGACTTTGCTGGGTTCGATCCTTTCTCAATTCGGAGACCTTTTTGCTTCCGGAATCAAGAGGAACCATAACCTGAAAGATTACGGGCATCTGATCCCGGGGCACGGGGGAATTATGGACCGGTTTGATTCCGTGATCTTTGTCACACCGTTTATTTATCTGATGCTTACACTTTTTCACTTGATTTGAAGAAAAGAGGAATCCTATGGCGGAAAAAATCATCCTGCTGGGTTCAACCGGTTCGATCGGGACACAGACGCTGGAAGTCGTGAGACAGCACAGAGACAGGCTCTCTGTTTCCGCCCTGATTGCCAACCGTTCGGTAGAAGCGGTAGAGGCGCAGGCCAGAGAATTTTGTGTTCCCTGCTGTGCCATGTTTCAGGAGGAAGCGGCAGGGGAACTGCGCTCCCGTCTAAAGACACGAAGACAAAGGTTCTCTCCGGCATGGAGGGGATTCTGGAAATCATGGAACAATCAGATGCCGATACCGTGCTCAGTGCAGTGGTCGGCATGATCGGAATTCTGCCGACCATTCGGGCGATCGAGTGTGGAAAAGATATTGCACTTGCCAACAAGGAGACGCTCGTTTGTGCAGGGCATCTGATTATGCCCCTGGCGCAGCAAAAGAAGGTGCGCATCCTGCCGGTGGATTCCGAGCACAGCGCCATCTTCCAGTCTTTAAACGGGGAGAAGAAGGGCAGAATCGAGAAGATTTTGTTAACGGCTTCGGGAGGCCCTTTTCGCGGAAAAACGAAAAAAGAACTGGAGCAGGTGACGGTAAAAGAGGCTCTGCAGCATCCGAACTGGTCCATGGGAGCGAAGATCACGGTGGACTCCGCCTCTTTGATCAATAAAGGGTTGGAGGTGATTGAAGCGGTGCATCTCTTTGGCGTCAATCCGGATCAAATCCAGGTGGTTGTACAGCCACAGAGCGTGTTGCACTCGGCGGTTCAATTTGTGGACGGAAGCATCATCGGTCAATTCGGCGTGCCGGATATGAAGCTGCCGATCCAGTATGCCCTCTTTTATCCGGATCGTCTGCCTCTGCAGGAAAAAAGGCTGGATCTCTTTTCCCTGAAGGAAATGACCTTTGAAGAGCCCGACACAGATACATTCAGAGGACTGCCGCTTGCTGTTTCCGCCATTCGAGAGGGCGGGAGCATGCCGACGGTGATGAATGCAGCCAACGAGATGGCAAACCGTATGTTTCTGGAAGGCAGAATCCGTTTTTTGACGATTTATGATTGGATCGAGAAGGCCATGCAGCACCACCAAACGATTGCAAATCCGACGCTTTCGCAGATTCTGGAAATCGAACAGGAAACCGACGCCTTCCTGAAGGAGCTTGTTCCGTGAATATGTTCATCAGCATCTTCATTTTTCTTTGTATATTCAGTATCCTCGTCATTTCTCATGAGGGGGGACATTTCCTGATTGCAAAGGCCAACGGGATCCGCGTGAAGGAATTTACGATCGGCGTCGGCCCCGCCCTTTGGCAGAAGAAGGTGGGAGAGACCAATTATGCCCTCCGTGTCCTTCCTTTTGGAGGCGCCTGTATCTTTGACGGCATGGATGTGTATGACAGGGAAGACGAGGGGGATGGAAGCGGCAAATTCAAGTTTGAAGTGGACAGGGAAGATGAACACGCCTTTCCGAATGCCAAGGTCTGGTCCAGAATCGCGACGGTCATCGCAGGCCCTCTCTTTAATTTTCTCTTAGCCTATCTGATTGCGGTGATCACGACCATCTTTGGCGTCTGGAACTACCCGGTGGTAAGTGGGTTTGCAAAGGTTTCCGCTGCCAAAGATGCCGGGATTTTACAAGGCGACCGGATCCTTGCCATGGACGGGAAAAGCGTGCACATGGCCTATGATGTGACGCAGATTTCCTTTTTTAACGAAGGAGAGCCGATTCGAATTCGAATTGAGCGGGACGGCGTCAGGAAGGAAATCACCGTCAAACCGCTCTATAGCAAGGAAGACAACAGATATTACCTCGGCATGGGAATCGGGAAACAGGGCAGGGTAGAAGCGAAAAACGTACTGCCTTACGCCTGGTATACGGTGAAAGGGTATGCGGAGATGACCTTCCGCAGCCTCTCTCTCTTCTGGTGAGGGGGAAGGTGGGTCTGAAATCTCTCTCCGGGCCGGTCGGCATGGTGCAGATGGTGGATGAAACCTATCAGGAGGCAAGACCCCTGGGAATTCCCTCCGTCCTCTTAACCATGCTTGATCTGACACTCCTTCTGTCGGTGAACCTGGGAATCATGAATTTACTCCCTGTCCCCGGACTGGACGGAGGCAGGCTCCTTTTCCTGATTCTGGAGGTTTTGCGTGGCAAGCCGATTTCTCCGGAGAAGGAGGGCTATGTCACAGTCGCCGGAATGGTGGCGCTGATAGCACTGATGGTTGTGGTCCTTTTCAATGACGTGGGAAGGTTTTTCCACTGAAAAATTCTGTTGAAAGAGGTGAGAGATGTCGATTCGGAATCATACAAAAGTCATTCAAATCGGAGACCGGAAAATTGGAGGAGGCAATCCGATCCTCATCCAGTCGATGACCAATACCAGGACGGAGGATGTGGAAGCGACGGTTGCCCAGATCCTGGAACTGGAGAAGGCAGGCTGTGAGATTATCCGCTGTACGGTTCCGACAAAGGAAGCGGCAGAAGCCATTTCGCAGATCAAGAAACGAATCCATATTCCGCTGGTAGCAGACATTCATTTTGATTATCGTATGGCGCTGCTTGCCATCGAAAACGGGGCGGATAAAATTCGAATCAATCCGGGCAATATCGGGGGATTGGATCGCATCCGTGCGGTGGTGGATGCCTGTAAGGAAAGAGGACTCCCCATCCGCGTCGGGGTCAATTCAGGCTCTCTGGAAAAGGATCTGGTGGAGAAATACGGAGGTGTGACGGCAAAGGGGCTGGTAGAAAGCGCCCTGGATAAAACGCATCTGATCGAGGAGCTGGGCTATGACAAACTCGTGATCAGCATTAAATCCTCTCAGGTTCCGCTGTGCATCGAAGCGCATCAGCTTCTGGCAAAAGAAACCGATTATCCGCTTCATGTCGGAATCACGGAGGCAGGAACCGTTTATTCCGGCACCATCAAATCCGCAGTCGGTCTGGGAGCGATTTTGAGTCAGGGCATCGGAGACACCATCCGCGTTTCTCTCTCCGGAGACCCGTTAGAGGAAATCAAAGCCGCAAAAAAAATCCTGCAGGCACTGGGACTTCGTAAGAATGGCATCGATGTGGTTTCCTGTCCGACCTGTGGCAGGACAAAGATTGATCTGATCGGGCTTGCCAACCGGGTGGAGGAAATGGTGGAAGATTACGATCTGAATCTGCGCGTAGCGGTCATGGGGTGCGCCGTGAACGGACCGGGAGAAGCAAGAGAAGCGGATCTTGGCATTGCGGGCGGAGACGGAGAGGGGCTTTTGATGAAGCACGGGGAAATCATCCGCAAATTCCCGGAAGATCAGCTCTTACAGGTGCTAAAAGAGGAATTGGATCACTGGTCCTAAGGGATCCGTGAAAGTGAAATTGGGGAAATAAGCATGTCCAAAGGTTTTGCAGAGGTTTTCCCGACCTTAAAGCTGACAGAGCCGATACGGGAACTGATGAATCAAACAGTCGTGGATCAGGTCACTGCAACGAAGAAGCAGGATCTGATCCGCATTTATCTGCACAGCCCGAATCTGATTGCCAAGTCGGATCTCTATCGTGTAGAAGATGCCATCCGGAAGCAGCTGTTTCCGGGTGTTTCTCTATCGGTCAGAATTCGGGAACGTTTTGTGCTTTCTTCTCAGTATACGCCTGAGAATCTGCTTGATTCCTATAAGGACAGTATCCTGTTGGAACTCAAAAGTCACAACCCTGTCCTTTATACGGTCTTTAAAAATGCGGAGATCTCTTTTTCTAATGAGAAAGTGGTGGTGTCCCTGGAGGAAGGAATCCTGGGACACAGCTACAGCAAAGAACTCTGTCTCATCCTGGACCGGATCCTGAACGAGAGGTGCGGGCTATCCTGCGCCATTGAAGCCAATTATGTCCAAAGAGAAAAGGCGGAGCCGGTGGCGGAAGATTCCTGGGAAAAGAAAAGGAAGGAAGTGCGGGACAGACAGGAGAGGGTGGCCAAGGAAGCACAGGAGAGTGCTGAGGGAGGAAGTACGGAGGCAAAAAGAAAGGACGATCCGGCTTCTTCCACTTCCGGCAGGCAGACAGGGACGGGCACACAAACGTCTTTCAGAAACAGGAGAGGCAGAAAAGGGGGACAGACGCCAAAGAGCACAAATCCTGCGCTCCTGTATGGCAAAGAATTCGATGGAGAGATCATCCCGCTGCGTGAACTGGATGCGGAGCCGAGGGTGGATGTCTGTATCCACGGACAGATTTTTTCCCTGGACGTACGCGTCACCAAGACCGGAAAACATCTCTACATTCTGGACCTGACCGATTTTACCGACTCTATTACGGTCAAGGTCTTTGTGAATGAGGAACAGAATGAGGAATTTCAAGCGAAGGTGAAAAAGGGAACCTTCGTGAAGCTGAAAGGGGTTTCCCGTTTTGACTCCTTTGACAAGGAAGTGACGATCTCCTCCGTTTCCGGCATCCTGCAAATCCCGGATTTCACCGTGAAGAGAATGGACACGGCGCCTAATAAGCGGGTGGAGCTGCACTGCCATACCAAGATGAGCAACATGGACGGGGTCTCGGAGGTGAAGGACATCATCAAGAGGGCGTATGCCTGGGGGATGCCCGGGATCGCCATTACCGACCATGGAGTGGTACAGGCGCTGACCGATGCCAATCATGTGTATGAAGATCTCTATAAAGAGGCAAAGAAAGCAGCAAAAGAGGCAGGACTGGAGGCACCGGACAGGCAGAATTTCTTCAAGATCGTACCGGGGGTGGAATGCTACCTGGTGGACGATAAGAAAGAGATCGTCACAAACGAGAAGGGGCAGAGGGTAGAGGATCCCGAGTATGTCGTTTGACCTGGAGACGACCGGTTTTTCCCCTCTCAAGAATCGGATCATTGAAATCGGAGCCGTCAAAATCAGACAGGGAAAAATCGTGGATCGCTTCTCGGAATTTGTGAATCCAAAAGTTCCGATCCCTTTTCGAATCAGACAGCTGACTTCCATTACCGATGAGATGGTGATGGATGCGGGAACCAGACAGGAGATTCTTCCGAGATTTGCGGAATTCATCCGGGGAAGCGTGCTCGTGGGACACAACGTCTCTTTTGACGTCAGTTTCATCAAGCAGAATTTTAAGGATCTGGGGATTGCCTTTGACTATACCAGCGTGGATACGGTCGGTCTCTCGCGGGTGTTTTTCCCGACTCAGGCGAGACATACCTTAAATGTGGTCTATAAAACGATCACGGGTCATGAGATGGAAGGTCATCACCGGGCAGTCAACGATGCAGAATGTACAGCAGAAATTTTCCTCGCTTTTTTACCGATGCTGGCAGAGAAGAAGATCGAAAAGCTGGGACAGATCAATGGCCTGAACGATGCGCCCGAGAAGGCGGTCAAACATTTAAGACCCCACCACTGTATCCTGCTTGCCAAGAACACGAAGGGGGAGGGTGAACCTCTATACGCTGGTATCGAAGTCACATCTGGATTATTTCCACAGATATCCGCTCGTACCCAAAAGCGTGCTGGAAAAGTACAGAGAGGGACTGATCGTCGGTAGCGCCTGTTGCGCAGGAGAACTCTTTGAGGCGGTCGAAGAGGAACGTTCGGAAGAAGAAATTGCCAAACTGGTTTCTTTCTATGATTACCTGGAAGTGCAGCCGATTGGGAACAACGCCTTTATGATTGACGCTCCGAAGCATGAAAATGTCCGCTCGGAAGAGGACTTGCGAGAACTGAACCGGAAGATCGTCAAACTGGGAGAGCAGTTTAATAAGCGGGTGGTGGCGACCTGCGACGTGCATTTTCTGGATCCGCAGGACGAAATCTACCGCACGATCATTCAGGCGGGGAGGGGGATGGAAGAGGAGTCCTCTGCACCGCTTTATCTGCATACCACGGAGGAGATGTTAAACGAATTCGCCTATTTGGGCGAGAAGAAGGCAAAAGAAATCGTCATTGATCATCCGCGTGAGATCCTGGATATGTGTGATTCCATTTCTCCCGTGAGGCCGGATAAATGTGCGCCCGTGATCGAAAACAGCGATGGCATTTTAAAGCATATCTGTTATACGAAGGCACATGAGATTTATGGGGATCCTCTGCCGGAAATCGTGGAAGAGAGGTTACAAAGGGAATTGCATTCCATCATTTCCAACGGTTTTGCGGTGATGTATATCATCGCACAGAAGTTGGTGTGGAAGAGCGTGGAAGACGGCTATCTGGTCGGCAGCCGCGGTTCGGTCGGCTCCTCCTTTGTGGCATTTACGGCGGGCATTACGGAGGTCAATTCGCTTCCGCCCCATTATGTTTGTCCCTCGTGCAAATATTCCGACTTTGATTCGGAAGAGGTGAGGGCCTACGCAGGAAATTCAGGCTGTGATATGCCGGATAAAATCTGTCCACACTGCGGGGCAAAGCTGAAGAAGGACGGCTTTGATATTCCTTTTGAAACCTTCCTCGGATTCAAGGGAGACAAGGAACCGGATATTGACCTGAACTTTTCGGGAGAATACCAGTCGAAGGCGCATAAATACACGGAGGTGATCTTCGGCGCGGGACAGACTTTCAGAGCCGGCACCATTGCAGCCTTAGCGGATAAGACTGCCTACGGGTATGTAAAAAAATATTTTGACTCGGTGCACGAGGAGAAGAGAAGAAGCGAGATCAATCGCCTGGTACTCAAGTGCACCGGGATTCGAACGGGAACCGGTCAGCACCCGGGAGGAATCATTGTGCTGCCGGTCGGACAGGACATCAATTCTTTTACACCGGTCCAGCATCCCGCCAACAAGGATATTGCGACGGTAACGACCCATTATGATTACCACTCGATCGACCACAATCTGCTGAAGCTGGATATTCTGGGGCATGATGATCCGACAATGATTCGTTTTTTACAGGATGTTACGGACATCGATCCGACAGAAGTGCCCCTAGATGACCGGAAGGTGATGACGCTCTGGCAGAGCACGGAGGCGCTCGGGCTTACACCCAAGCAGATTAGCGGCACGAAACTGGGTTGCCTGGGACTGCCGGAGTTTGGCACCGATTTTGCGATGCAAATGGTGATCGATGCGAAGCCGACTTCTTTTTCTCACCTGATCCGCATCTCCGGTCTCTCCCACGGAACGGACGTGTGGTTGGGAAACGCCAAGGATCTGATCATGTCGGGGCAGGCGACGATCGACACGGCGATCTGCTGTAGAGACGACATCATGATCTATCTGATTCAAAAGGGGATGGATAAATCGTTGTCCTTTAAGACGATGGAATCGGTGAGAAAAGGAAAAGGGCTGCAACCGGAAATGAAGGAAGCAATGAAAGAAGCGCAGGTGCCCGACTGGTACATTGATTCCTGCCTGAAAATCAAATACATGTTTCCGAAGGCACATGCGGCGGCTTATGTGATGATGGCATGGAGGATTGCATGGTTTAAGGTGTATTATCCTGCGGCCTTTTACGCTGCCTGGTTCTCGATCCGTGCCAAGGCTTTTTCCTATGAGGATATGTGTCAGGGAGAGGCGCATCTGCATCAGGTGATGGAGGATTTCAGGAACCGCAAGGACGAGCTGACCAACACGGAGGCACTGGAATTGCAGGACATGCGCCTGGTGGAAGAAATGTATGAGAGAGGAATCGAGTTTATGCCACTGGATCTGTTTCGTGCGAAGGCCAGGAGCTTTCAGGTGATTGACGGTAAAATCATGCCCTCTCTCCAGTCCATCGACGGCATGGGTCCGATTGCCGCAATTGCCATTGAAGAAGCGGTCAAGGGCGGTTCCTTTCTTTCCCGCGACGAATTCAGGGAAAAGACCAAGTGCCCGCAGGCGGTCATGGACAAACTGACGGAAATCGGGCTGTTAAGTGAACTGCCGCAGAGCAATCAAATCAGTATTTGATTTATAGGGATTGCAGGATTCTGGAACTTCCTTTTTTATGATAAAATGACAAGAGTCAAAGGGGCGGGAATTCCAAACGAATTTTAGAACTTTTGACACTCGCATCCTGAAAGGGTGTGAGGTGAGGGGGAATGAGATGAATTTAAATGAGCTTCAAAATGCCGGGGACCGGATTACGGATGCCGTGAATCAGGCGGTGAAAAGCGGCAATTACGGGGACTTATCCAATGAAATTATGACAGGGGTCACCGAGATCACCAACGGTCTGTCGATGGGATTATCCGATTCGATCAAATCCGCCATTTTGGGAGGAAACGATCGGAAGAATACGCCCCCTGCAGTGCGGGAACCATTTGGGACGCCTTATGTGTCGCCGGCGCAGGAAAAACGCAGGCAGGAGAAGCTGGCTTTGCTGGCAAAGGATGTCACCCCGCAAAAAGACGGACAACCTTACTGGATGACGAGACAGCAGATGGGACAGAAGGACTGCCCGGATTGGCTGCGAAAGGAAGAACTGACTCTGCCGATCCAGGCAGAAAAGAATCGAAGAAATTATTTTTTTAGACAGGGATGGAAGATCCTCTCTCCTTATTACGGGATGGGACAGCTGATTGCAGGCGTGATGATGGCGCTGGGGTCCGGGATCTTTGCGCTTGCGCTCTTTTGGGTCGGGCTCATGTTGCGATATATATTTAGCAAGGGAGTGTCTGCCGGGTCGGGAGTCGGTCTTCTGGTTGCCGCAGCGCTGTTTGAACTGATCTTTATCGGCAGCGTGGTTCTGGGCGTGAAGGGCGGCAGAATGCGCAGACTCTATAAGAAATATCAAAAGCTTGGGAGAATCTGCGAGACGGGAGATTATATGAGACTCTCAGATCTCTCCAGAGACGGTGGGGGCCCCGTTCCACAGATGGCGGAAGACTTGAAGAAGATGATGAAGAGCGGTTTTTTTGCCGGATTCCCACTTCGATGCGCAGGAGGAGACCCTGATCCTGACCAGAGAGACCTATCTGCACTATCTTCTGACGGAGAAGTTCAGGCAGGAAGAAGCATCTTTGGGTGAAGCCATGAGGAGAAACCTCGATCAAGCAAAGAATGCGCCCGAAGCCAGGATGGTTCTGGAAGAGGGGGAAAAATATCTGGAAGCGGTACATGTGTGCAAGGAGCGCATTTCGGATCCCGAGATGAGACAGAAGATCGAGAAGCTGGAGAATATTACGGGAAAGATCTTCGATGAAGTCAAAAAACGTCCGGAATCCGCATCAGGGCTTCGAAAGTTCATGAGTTATTATCTTCCGACGACGCTGAAGCTCTTAAACGCTTATGCGGATCTTTCGGAGCGGGAGGAAATCGGAGATAATATCAGGGAAGCCAAGAAAGAAATTTCGGAATCACTTACCCGGGATCAATCAGGCTTTTGAAAAGCTGTTTGATAGTTTGTTTGAAGACGTCTCATGGGACATCTCATCCGATATTTCCGTGATGAAGACCATGATGGCGCACGACGGGTTGTCCGAGGACGACCTGATCGTACAGGAAAAGACAGTAGAATAGAAACTGGTTAGAGTGGGAGGACAACAGATGGCAGAGATGGAAGAACGGACAGAACAACAGATACCCTCACCGGTATTGTCATTTGAAGAACAGGAACCGGCAGCGCAACAGGCACCCGTCCCGCAGGCACCTGTCCTGCAGATGGAGAGCGCACCGCAGGCTCCTGTCCTGCAGATGGAGAGCGCACCGCAGGCACCCGTCCTGCAGATGGAGAACGTACAGGCACCGGTGTTACAGACACAAACCCTGTCTCCGGAAGAAAAGCTGGCACAGGAGGCCAATCTGACACCGCAGGAGCAGAAGCAGGTGGATGATTTTTCCAGACAGATTGATATCACGAATACGACGGCAGTCCTGAATTACGGGACGGGCACGCAGAAAAAGCTGGCGGATTTTTCGGAAAAGACCCTGGAGTCGGTAAGAACCAAGGATCTGGGGGAAACCGGTGAAATGGTGTCCAACCTGATCCTTCAACTCAAAAACTTTGAAGTGGACGACAACGAAAAGGGAATTCTGGGCTTTTTTCACAAGGCGCAGAATAAGGCGGCGGCGCTGCAGACCAGATATGCCAAGGTGGAGACCAATGTGACGACCATCACGAATGAGCTGGAGAAGCACCAGATCACGCTCATGAAGGACGCCACCATGCTCGATAAGATGTACGACATGAATCTGACCTATTTCAAAGAGCTGACGATGTACATCCTGGCAGGGAAGAAGAGACTGGCGGAAATTCGCGCGACCGATCTCAAAGAAGCACAGCAGAAGGCGCAGCTCTCCGGGCTTCCGCAGGATGCGCAGGCGGCCAAGGATCTGGATGATAAGTGTACCAGGTTTGAGAAGAAGCTCTATGATCTGGAACTGACCAGAAATATTGCGTTGCAGACCGGCCCGCAGATTCGTCTCATGCAGTCTTCCGATACGGAGATGGCACAGAAGATTCAGTCGACGATTGTCAACACGATTCCTCTCTGGAAATCCCAGATGGTCATTGCCCTCGGCATTGAGCATTCGGCGCAGGCGGCCAAGGCACAGAGAGAAGTGTCCGATATGACCAATGAGCTTTTGAAGAAGAATGCCCAGAAGCTGAAAACGGCAACGATCGAGAATGCGAAGGAACTGGAAAGAGGCGTCGTAGATATCGAGACCTTGAAGCAGACGAACGCGGAACTGATCTCTACACTGGATGAAGTGGTGAAGATTCAGTCGGAGGGAAGAGAAAAGCGCAGAATCGCAGAGGCGGAACTGGGACAGATCGAGGACCAGCTGAAGAATAAGCTATTGGAAACGGCTTCGCATTCGCAGGGCAGCAGGCAGTCATAGGACATAGGTGTCCAAAACAGGGATAGAGATCCGTTTTTGTAAAAAAGGAACGTCTTACAAATGTTTTTGTAAGGGAATGCAGGAAGTCCTGTATCCCGGAGATGTTGATCAGACAACAGAAATTTACAACAGCATAGGGAAGGAACCGGAGGAACGGTCATGATGTACGGAGCACTGGAAGCAGGCGGAACCAAGATGATTTGCGCACTTGGAAATGAGAACGGAAGGATCTTTGAACAGGTATCCATTCCGACAACGACACCGGAAGAAACGATGCCGAGAATCTTAGATTTTTTTAAAGAGAGAGAGATTCGGGCAATCGGCATTGCCTGCTTCGGGCCGATTGATCTGAACAGGAATTCAAGCACCTACGGCTATATCACGACCACTCCCAAAATTCCCTGGCAGAATTATAACATTGTGGGAGCGGTGAAGGAGGCTCTGCAGCTTCCGGTCGGCTTCGATACGGATGTCAACGGTTCTCTTCTGGGGGAAGTGACCTCGGGGCGTGCCAAGGGACTGACGGATGCCGTCTATTTCACCGTCGGCACCGGAATCGGTGCCGGGATCATGACCAATGGAAGGCTCTTACATGGCATGCTGCATCCGGAGGCGGGACATATTCAGATGGTACCGGCGCAGGGGGACACCTATAAAGGACATTGTCCGTTCCACGGAACCTGTTTAGAAGGAATGGCAAGCGGACCGGCGATTCAGGACCGCTGGAAGGAAGAGGCGAAGAGTCTTGCAAAGCGCCCGGAAGTCTGGGAATTTGAGGCGGAATACCTCGCGCAGGCGGTGCAGTCCTGTGTCATGCTTCTGAGTCCGCAGGTGATTATCTTCGGTGGAGGCGTGATGCATCAGGAGCATCTCTTCCCGTTGATACGAAGCAAGGTCAAAAAGAATATGAACGGTTACATCCGTACAAAGGAGATGGAGGATCTGGAGAATTATATTGTTCCCGCAAGTCTGAATGACAATCAGGGCATTATGGGTTGCCTGAAGCTTGCCATGGATGCGGAGAAAGAGCCCGCTGCATGACGAGAATCTCTCTCTCTCCGGATTTCCAACCGTACTGGAGACAAAGCGTCTGATTTTGCGCCCGTGGAAAGACGATGAAGCGGATGCACAGGCGCTTTTTCGTTATGCTTCTGATCCTGGCATCGGGCCGAATGCGGGGTGGCTTCCGCATGAGTCTGTGATTTATTCCGGAAATATGATCCGAACCATTTTAAAAAAAGATGGCATTTTTGCCATCACAAGGAAGGGAGGAGACAATGAAGCCATCGGCTCCATCGGCTTAACCATGAGCCCGAGTGGGGCAAGAGGAAGAAAAGAGACGGAAGCGGAGCTTGGATACTGGATTGCAAGACCCTATCAGAATCAGGGACTGACGACGGAGGCGGTGCGGGAAATGCTGCGGTACGCCTTCTGTGACAGACAAAGGGAAGGCGTCTGGTGCTGCTATTATGATGGGAACCTGCGATCCCGCCATGTCATGGATAAGACGGGATTTACCTATGACCACACAGACTTTCACAGTTTTAATCCCATGATGGACAAATATTTTGTGGAACATTTCATGTATCTTCCGGCGCAGAGGTATTTTAATTATATCGGGAAAATGCTATGATTTCTTTAGTGTTGAAAGCCAAATTTTTTGCGCTTCACATAAAAAATTTGACTTTTTTTGTTCCAGACAGGAGGTACAAATGCTGAAGAAGGGAGAAGTCGTAGTTTATGGAAGCCGTGGTCTTTGCATGCTGAAGGACATTGCCATCCCGCCGTTTCTTTCCGCCGGTAAAGAGAAGCTCTATTATCAGTTATCCTCTGCATCCGATAAGAGTGCCGTGCTCTATGTTCCGGTCGATGGCGGCGAAGACAAGATGCGCGATGTGATCAGTGAAGAAGACGCGAAGGAACTGTTAGATCATCTGGAAGAAATGGACAGCCTGTCTGTTTCGACCGGCAAGAAGGCAGAGGCGGAGATTGCGGAAGTAGTGAAGAGAAATGATGCACCGGAAATGCTTGCGCTGGTGAAGGGACTATACAAGCTCCGCATCGAGCGCACCCAAAACGGCAAGAAGCTGGCTTCCATGAATGAACGTTATCTCTCTCTTTCAGAGAAGTTATTATATCCCGAACTTGCTTTGCACTGAAGACAGAAGTGGACAAGGTGAAGAAGATGGTGACCGGTACATTAAATCGGGTACTGCAGGAAGCGTCCTAAGCACCGCATAAGTTCCATTCCGGGATGGCGTTTCAAAGCACAGTGTTCCTTCCATTCCGGGATCACCGAACTAAGATTTCCTAGCTTTGTCGTTTGTTACCATCTTTGACAGTTGAAAACCAATAAACCCTCTGTGAAGCCTTTGTCTATACGGCTTGCGGAGGGTTTTTCTTTCGTTTTCCTTTGTGGTATTTGATCTGTTTTTGACAGGAATCCAGAAAATCGCTTGTTCCGGTGATTAGGGTTATCATTCTAGGAATGGAAAACTGGTATGATACTAAGGATAGGGTGGGGAGAAGATTATATGTCAAACTACAAAACGGTAGTGACGTGAATAAAATATATGCTCAAACATGTGAAATAAACTTCAGTTCAAGAAAACTGCTAGAGTATTGTGGATTTAGCATTGATGCAAAACTGCGCGACCACCACTTATATAAGAATCATTTCTATGATGATTATATTTACAGTATTCTGAGGGTGGATAGAATCAAACTGGAGGAAAAGTGTAGATAGTGTCAAGTACTCTTCGCAATAACCATCCTACTGTCAGGAAGCCTTGGGTTCAAAGGAATCCTTGCTAAATTCCCTGCGCTGCTAAAAAAATGAATGGTTGGAAATCTATCTCCTCTTTGTTGACAATAAAAAAATGAATGGTTGGAAATCTATCTCCTCTTTGTTGACAACAGCGTTGGTTGGTGCTCTTCCACCACTGTAATCTCGTGCGTTCCGTGGTAGAATGGATTATAATTGCTAAGGAAATGGAGACGCGGAACGTGAAGGAAGAAACGATACCGACGAAGAAGCTTTATGATGAGGACGCCTATTGCCGGGAGTTCAGGGCAAGAGTGCTTTCCTGCAAGCGTCTTCCGGATGGAAGCAGGAACCTGATTATGGATCAGTCTGCCTTTTTTCCGGAAGCAGGGGGACAGTCCTGTGATACGGGATGGGTCTGGCAGGAGGGGGCGTCCCCACTTCGGGTGTCTCAGGTGCGTCTGCAGGACGGCATCCTCATCCATACCGTTGTAGAGCAGGCTGATCCTAGGTATGAGGGAGAGGTTGCACCCGGGCGTGAGGAGCAGGTTGCACCTAGGCACGAGAAGCAGGCTGCACCCGGGCACGAAGGACAGGTGTTCCAGGCGGGTGCGGAAGTCTTTGCCAAACTGGACTTTGAGGATCGCTATGACAAGATGCAGCAGCATACGGGTGAACATATTTTTCCGGTCTGGTAAATCGCCGCTATGGTTATCATAACGTCGGTTTTCATTTGGGAGACGACGAGGTTACCATGGACTTTGACGGGAGGCTGGAAGAGGAACAGATTAGAGAGCTGGAGGAAGTTGCCAATCGGATCATCAGGCAGAATCTGCCCGTGACCGCCTCTTTTCCGTCTGCGGAAGAACAGGAGCGGCTCACCTGGCGCAGCAAAAAGGAAATTGATTCCGAAAGCCTCAGGCTCGTCACGATCCCCGGCGTCGATGTCTGCGCCTGTTGTGCACCTCACGTCAAAAGGACGGGGGAGGTGAATCTGCTCAAGGTAGAAAGTTTTCAGAATTACAAGAAGGGAACCAGGATCTTCCTCTGTTGCGGAGAAAGAGCCTATCACCTTTTTCAAAAAGAGCATAGGATGGTACGTGCGCTTGCGCAGGAATGCACCACTTCTTATGAGAACCTGCCGGACCGCTTTCATCAGATGCAGCAGGAGATCCTGCAGTGGAAGCTGCGTGCGTCCGGGCAAATGGAGGAACTGCTGTCCTACCGGATTCAGGAACTTCCGGAACGAGGAGAGAGCCTCTTACTCTTCCTAAAGGAGGGAGAGGAAGAGGGAAGTCTTCTTAGAAAGGCGGCGAATCAGCTCATGCAGAGGGGAGCTGTTCTTTGTGCGGTTTTCTCCAGAAAGGCGGAGGGAGGTTTTTCTTTTGTCATCGGCTCTCCGCAGAATAGGGCAAACGAATGTCTGCAAAAGATGAAGGAGGCTTTTGCCGTTCGCGGCGGGGGCTCCCCTGAAATGGTGCAGGGAAGCGTGCAAGAGACGACGGAACAGGAGCTGGAAGCTTTTTTTTCCGGATTCAGAGGATAAGAGCAGGGAACCCGCCAGACATTTTTTCCGACTTCAGAGGATAAGAGCAGGGGGGTTCATCAGAACCCTGCGCGAAGAGGCAAAAAGCAGCATAGGTAAGGAGAGCGAAATCGGCGCAGATAAGGAGGCGCCAGCATTCATGAGAATAGGAACAGGTTATGATGTACACAGACTGGTAGAAGGCAGAAAATGTATCATCGGCGGGGTGGAGATTCCGTATGAAAAGGGGCTGCTTGGACATTCGGATGCGGATGTGCTGGCACATGCCGTGTCGGACGCCCTGCTGGGAGCTGCCGCACTGGGTGACATTGGAGCACATTTTCCGGACCAGGACCCAAAGTGGGAGGGAGCGGATTCCTGCAAACTCCTTGCTCAGGTCGGAAAAATGTTGTTGGAGAGAGGGCTTTTGATCGATAATATTGATGCGACGATTATCGCGCAGGCGCCGAAGATGCGCCCTTTTATCGAGCAGATGCGCAAAAATCTTGCAAAGGCGCTGGACCTTGAGGTAGATCAGATCAATGTGAAGGCGACCACGGAAGAAGGGCTCGGTTTTACTGGAAAAGGCGAAGGCATTGCCGCGCAGGCGGTCTGCCTCCTCACTTCCGCACAGGATGCTTTTTCGAGAAATGTCACCTATCAAACGGAGAAGACACCGGCTGCGGAAGGAGACGGGGGAGGATGCGGTTGCAACTGTAAGGGAATGCAGGGGTGACGCTACGCCTTCTGCCCGGGCGGGAGAGTCCGTTTCGCGCCGGGGAGGAAGAGCCCGGAAGACTGCACCGGAGAGGAAGAGCCCGGAAGACTGCACCGGAGGGGAAGAGTCTATAAGACCGCACCGGAGGGCAGTACACGGGAAGCAAAACAGATTGCATGAAGGAGAGGGAGGAAGAGAAAACCGATGATTCAGATTTTTAATACCATGTCGGGGAAGATCGAGGATTTTGTGCCGATTGAGGAAAAAAAGGTGCGCATGTATGTCTGCGGACCGACCGTATACAACCTGATTCATATTGGAAACGCCAGACCGATGATTTTTTTTGACACGGTACGCCGCTATTTTATGTATAGCGGGTATGAGGTCAACTATGTTTCCAATTTCACGGATGTCGATGACAAAATCATCAAGGCTGCCAACGAGGAAAATGTGGACGCTTCGGTGATTTCGCAGAGATATATTGAAGAATGCAAAAAAGATATGAAGGCGATGAATATCCTGCCTGCCACCAAATATCCGTTGGCGACAGAAGAAATCGGCGGCATGATTGCCATGATTGAAGAACTGATTGCAGGCGGACACGCCTATGTGGCAAAAGACGGTACGGTTTATTTCAGAACCAGAAGTTTCGAGGGCTACGGCAAGCTGTCGCACAAGAATCTGGACGATCTTAGAAGCGGAGAACGCGCCCTGAAGGTTTCCGGAGAAGAGCAGAAGGAGGATCCGCTGGATTTGTTCTCTGGAAGCCCAAGAAGGAGGGGGAACCCTTCTGGAAGTCTCCCTGGTGTGACGGTCGTCCGGGCTGGCATATCGAATGCTCCGTCATGAGCAAGCGGTATCTGGGAGAGGAGATTGACATTCATGGCGGCGGAGAGGATCTGGTCTTTCCGCATCATGAGAATGAGATTGCGCAGTCCGAGAGCTGCAGCCACCATATCTTTGCCAGATACTGGATGCACAATGCCTTCTTAAACATCGATAATCGGAAAATGTCCAAGTCTTTAGGTAACTTTTTTACCGTCAGAGACATTCTGCAAAAATATGACCCGCAGGTGCTGCGTCTCTTCATGTTGTCGGCACATTACAGAAGTCCCCTCAATTTCTCGGACAAGTTGATGGAGAGTGCAAAGGCGTCCTATGCACGAGTGGTGAACTGCGTCTCCAATCTAAATTTTGCGCTGGAAAAAGAGGACAGACAGGAAGAGATCTTTGAGGAAGAGGGGCTTGGCAAGGCAAAGGCAGGGGAGTATGAACAAGCTTATCGCAGAGTGATGGATGACGACTTCAATACAGCAGATGCGATTTCTGTTGTATTCGAGTTGGTGAGGCTTGCCAATACGACGGTAAACGAGAATTCCTCCAAGGCGTATATCCGTCTGCTGAAGGAGGAGATCGTGAAGCTTTGCGATGTTCTGGGGCTGATTGCGGAAAGAAAGACGGAAAAAGCGCAGCTGGAAATCAGTGAAGAGGAAATTGAAGAAAAGATTGCAGAGAGGACAAAAGCCAAGAAGGAAAAGAACTTTGCTCTGGCAGACGCCATTCGGGAAGAACTGCTGTCTAAGGGAATTGTGCTGGAAGATACGAGAGAGGGCGTCAAGTGGACCGTGAAGAGTTGACGCTTCCAAAGGAAGCGTTGATGCCTCAGGAAGGGCTGGCTGGCCGGATTCGGGAGACCTTTCGGCTTCCGGAAAAGAATTATGATGCGTATTCGCCACTCACCTTTGCCTTTGTCGGCGATGTGGTCTTTGAGCTGATTGTCCGCACCAAGGTGGCAGAAGAAGCCAATCGCTCGGTAAAACAACTGAACAAAGAAAAGGTGGGCGTGGTGAATGCAGCTGCCCAGGCGAGGCTGATCGAAGAGATTTTTCCCTTTCTGAATGAGAAGGAGAAAGAAATTTATAAAAGGGGAAGAAATGCCAGAACAGCAAGCCCGGCAAAGAACCAGAGCCTGTCGGACTATCATAAGGCGACGGGGTTCGAAGCACTCTGCGGTTATCTGTATCTGACGGGAGCGATGGAAAGACTGCTCTTCCTGCTTGCAGGAAGGATTTAGAGGAAGCTTCTTACCTGTAGAGGGGAAGGAGGGATCCTCCGGTTTCCCGCTACAGGGGGCTGGCAGGAAGTGCCCGGGCACGCAGAGAGATCCGCGCGTAAGAGGAGAATAGAAAGAAGGATCATTGAGGATGTCATATATCCGTTTTCACGAAGTAGGTAGAGAATACCGGACCGGCGAGGTGGTGGTAGAGGCGCTAAAGAAGGTTTCTTTTGAGATCGAAAGGGGAAAGTTTACGCTGATTGTCGGGCCTTCCGGCGCCGGAAAGACGACCCTCCTAAATCTCCTCGGCGGGATGGACATCGCCACCTGCGGGGAGATTTTTGTGGACGGCAGAGAGATCAGCGCATTTAATGAGAGGCAGCTGACAGATTACAGGCGTTTTGACATCGGCTTCGTCTTTCAGTTCTATAACCTGATTCCGAACCTGACGGCAAAGGAAAACGTGGAACTGGCGGCACAGATCTGCAAAGAGCACATGGAGGCGGAAGAGGCGCTTGCCGGCGTTGGATTACAGGAGAGAATGGATCACTTTCCGGCGCAGCTGTCCGGAGGTGAGCAGCAGAGAGTGGCGATTGCCAGGGCGCTGGCGAAGAAACCGAAACTCCTGCTCTGCGACGAGCCGACCGGCGCACTGGACGATCAAACCGGACGCCAGGTGCTGACCTTACTACAACGTACCGTGAAGGAGAGCGGGATGAGTGTGGTGGTCATTACCCATAATGCGGCTCTGATTCCGATGGCGGATCGTGTGATTCGTGTAAAGGACGGAAGAGTGGCAAGTGTGAGCGATAACGAAACTCCGAAGGCGGTAGAAGAGATCCAATGGTAGAAAAAGGTAATCCGAAGGCGGCAAAAGAGATTCAATGGTAGAAAAAAAGAAATCTTTAAGTATACAGAAAGTGGAACTTCATCGAGAGATTCTGCACAGCAGGAAGCGGTTTTTCTCCCTTTTCCTGCTGGTGATGATCGCTGTGGGTTTTCTGTCTGGGCTTAGAGTCACCGCACCGGACATGAAGCATACGGCGGCGCTTTACTTTCAGGACAAAAACCTGATGGATGTACAGCTGCTTTCCACCATCGGCTGGAAAAAGGATACGCCACAGAAGCTTTTGCAATCGAAAAAGGTTCTGGATGCAGAAGGGGGATACCGCTGTGATTTGAAGTGGCAGGGCAAGACGGTATCCCTCTATTCTTTGCCGGATCAAATCGACCGTCTGTGGCTGAAGGAGGGGAGGCTTCCGAATCCGAAGAGCAAAGAGGCGGAATGTGTGGTGGAGCAGAGAATCCTTACGGACGGGAAATACAAGATCGGGGATTCCATCCCCTTTACCGGAGACAAAAAAAGGAAGGATCTGCCAAGGCACCTGACCTACCGGATCTGCGGGGTGGTGGCAAGCCCGGTCTTTCTGACAGACAATCACGGCACCAGCAGCGTCGGAAGCGGCACGGTGGAGGCCTGTGTCTATCTGCCGAAGAAGGAATTTTCGCAGGATGCCTATTCCTTTGTGGTGGCGACCTTTCAGGGGACAAAGCAGCTCGACGCTTACACGAGGGCCTATGACAAGGAAGCAAAAAAAAGCATTGACTCCCTGAAGGAGGAGACGAAGGAACTGCTTGCACAGCGTAAGGAGCAGCTTACCAAAGAGATCGACAAGAAGGTTGCGGAAAAGGTGCAGAGCGCCGTTTCTTCGAAAATGCCGCAGGTGGAGAAGCAGATTTCCATGCAGCTGGAGCAGGAGATGCAAAAAGCAGTCGCTCCGGAGAGGAAGAGGATTGAGGAAGCAGGGGCTTATCTGCTTGGAAGAGATAAGAACGCAGGATACATGCTCTTTTCTTCGGATGCCGATCGGATGGCTGCGCTGGGGGATGTCTTTCCGATCATTTTCTATCTGGTAGCGACCCTCTCCTGTTTAACCAGCTTAACACGCATGGTGGAAGAGGAAAGAACGGAAATCGGCGTCTGGAAGGCCATGGGATATTCGCCTCTTTCCATTGGGAAAAAATACCTGTCCTATGCCTTTTATGCCTCCTTTTTAGGAGGACTGACGGGACTTATTTGGGGATCGACGCTGGTTCCGATGATCTGTATGTCAGCCTGGACTTCTATCTACGATCTGCCTTCACTGAAACTGGTGCCGACCCCTTTCATCTGGTTCTATTCTCTCGGCACGGCAATCTTTCTCCTGGTGGGCACGGCTTCCCTCATCTGTGGAAGCGGGTTAAAGGAAACGCCGGCAGAGCTCATGAGACCAAGGGCACCGAAGGCGGGGAAGCGCATTCTTCTGGAGAGGATGCCTTTCTGGAAAAGGCTTCGTTTCCTGACCAAGGTCATGTTCCGCAATCTGTTTCGCTATAAGATCCGCTTTCTGATGACGACACTCGGCGTGCTGGGGTGTACGGCGCTTCTGGTGACGGGGCTGGGGCTCTACGATGCGATTTATTCCGTGATGTCGAAGCAGTTTGATGAGATCATTCGTTATCAGGCGGTGTTAAAGATGGACGAAGGCCTAAGCGGGAAGCAGTACGACAGCCTGCTTGCAAAAATCCGCAAAAACCCCCTGGTGGCAGAACACTTTGAACTTCATACGGACAGCTGCAAAGTCGCTGCAGAAGGTGTCGACGCTGATCCCGTTAAGGATGTGTCCCTCTATGTGGTGGGAGACCCGGGCCGGTTTGCGCATGATTTTTTTACCCTGCAAACGGGGGAGGGAAAGAATGGACAGAATGAACTGAAAGAAAACAAAGGGGTACTGATTACCAGAAAGATGGCGGATCTTCTGCATGTAAAAAAGGGAGACGAGATCCGTCTTCAGATACAGGAGAGCGAAGAGGACATAGGGGAAGAGAGGGAAAACAAGAAAGAAGAGAAGGAAACCATCCGGGTTCGTGTGGCGGGCATTGTAGAAAATTATTTTAACCATTATGTCTTTATGAGCCAGGAAGAGTACCGGTCCCTGACGGGAAGGAAACAAGAAAGCAGCGAAATCAATACCGTTTTGCTCAAATACCGGAGGGGGATTTCGCAGGCGGAACAGTTGAAGGATTCGGGGAAATTGGCGACCGCTTCGGAGGTTTCTTCCTATGAACGGATTGGAATCTACCGGCAGCAGATTGAAATTCCTTAATGGGGGTAAACGCCGCAGTCATGATCATCATTGTGGCAGCGGGGGCACTGGCGTGTGTGGTGCTGTTTAATCTGACGAACATGAACATCTCCGAGCGTAACAGAGAGCTTGCCACCCTTCGCGTGCTGGGCTTTCACATTGGAGAAACCTCGTCTTATGTGACCAGAGAAGGGATCTTCATGACGGTGACGGGCATCCTTGGCGGGCTTGCTGCAGGCAGGTGGATGCTGATCTGGCTCATGAAAACGGTGGAAGCGGACAATGTCATGTTCGGCAGGAATGCCTCCCTGAGAAGCTATCTCATTGCTACTGCTTTAACCTTTTTTGTTTCTCTCCTTGTGAACCGGATGGTGACGAAAACGATTCGAAAAATGGATATGGTGACCTCTTTAAAGGCGGTGGAATGAGTCAGAACAGAAACTCTTATAAGAAGTTCACTTACGCGATCGGAAAAGAAGAGGACGGGAAGTGTGTTAAGGAGATCCTGAGGAAGAATCTGCATCTCTCCTCCCGGGGAGAGATTTCGCATGCAAAGGGCGAGGAGGACGGGATTCTGCTCAATGCAAAGCGGGTCACGGTGGCGCATCCGGTGCAGGAGGGCGATGTGGTGGAAGTCCATCTGCATGAAAGGAAGGAAGAAGAGGGAAAGATTCTGCCTGCAAAGGGAGAACTTTCTCTTGTGTATGAAGATGAAGATTTTGTCTGTCTGAACAAGCCCGCCGGGATGGTGTCTCATCCGTCTCACGGGCATTTTCTGGATTCTCTTGCCAATTATCTGGCGGGACATTTCGAAGAGGAGGGCGAACACCATAAAATCCGGGTGGTTGGCAGGTTGGACAAGGAGACCTCCGGTTTGATTCTGTTTGCCAAATCCCAAATTTGTGCAAGACGCCTCTTTGAGCAGGCGCAGGACGGGAGCAGAAAGAAGGAATATCTTGCCCTCTGTGCCGGTGTTTGCGGAAAAAGAAGGGATCGTGACGGCAAAAATCCGCAAGGTTCCGGAAGAGAAACTGCTTCGGGAGGTGCATCCGGAGGGAAGGAGCGCCTGCACTCATTACTCTGTGGAAGAGCAGAAAGAGGGCTACGCCCTCGTGCGTCTTATTTTAGAAACAGGAAGAACCCACCAGATCCGCATCCACATGGCGCAGATCGGTCACCCCTTGCTGGGAGACACCCTCTACTACCCGTCTTATCAGGGGCAGATGAAACGGGCGGCCCTGCATGCGGCTCTCATCACCATGCCGCATCCTTTTTCAGGGAAGCCGCTGCGCTTTGAAGCGCCGCTTCCGGAAGACATGAAAGAACTTTTGTAAAAACATTCGCCCGGCTGCCGCAGGAGAATCCGTTTCGCTCTTGAAGGAGAAATGTCCGACTCAAGCGGGGAGCGACAGAGGCTGATTTACTTCGGTTTGCGGTAGTAGAGGCTTTATGATACGATATAAACCGCTTTTTGAAGGTTGATAGGAGGAACGTATGAGGGCAATTGATCTGCATTCTCATTCACTGAAGTCCGATGGAACCTTTTCCCCGTCAGAACTGATGGCCTATGCGGCGAAGAAGAATTTAAAGGCCATTGCACTGACGGATCACGACACGACGGCAGGCCTGAACGAGGCAGCGGACTGGGTAAGGCGTTATGCGCCACAGATGGAGCTGGTCCCCGGCATCGAATTTTCCACCATCTTCCGGATTCATGAAGAAGATCATGATATTCATGTGGTTGGTCTGTTCATCAATTATCATCTGGAGCGCTTTCAGCAGAATCTCAGGCATTTTATTGAATCCCGTATCACCAGAAATCACAAGATGTGTGAAAAGCTGACAGAGGCGGGGATGCCGGTCACTTATGAACAGCTGATGAGAGAATTTCAGGACGGCGTGATTACGCGCGCCCATTACGGGAGATATCTCTTCAACCACGGATATGTGAAGAGCATCAAAGAGGCTTTTGAGAAATATATCGGAGAAGGCTGTCCCTGCTATGTGCCAAGAGAAAAGGTCACTCCCGTGGATGCGGTTCGGATGATTAGAGAGGCGGAAGGCGTTCCGGTTCTGGCGCATCCCATGCTGTACCGTCTGCCGGATGCGGATTTAAGAGTGCTCCTGAGAACGATGAAGGAGGCAGGCCTCGTCGGCATCGAGGCGATTTATCCGACGCATACCGAGGCGGATGAGCGTTACATCAGGAAGCTGGCGCAGGAATTTGATTTGAGAATCAGCGGCGGCAGCGATTTCCATGGCGAGAACAAGCCCGGGACTAGATCTGGCGACCGGCTACGGTCACCTCTTTGTGCCGGAAGATCTGTTGGAGAAGTTACGGGAGAAGAGAATCATCCCGGGCGTATCAAAATAAAGGAGTTTTTGCATGATTCAGGCAAACAATGTCACACTGCGCGTCGGTAAAAAAGCGCTTTTTGAAGACGTCAACATCAAATTTACAGCAGGCAACTGCTACGGCATCATCGGCGCCAACGGCGCAGGAAAGTCCACCTTTTTGAAAATCCTCTCCGGTCGTCTGGAGACAACGAGTGGAGATGTATTCATCACACCGGGCGAGAGGCTCTCTTTTTTGGAGCAGGATCATTTTAAATACGACGATCAGGTGGTGCTCAGTACGGTCATTCAGGGAAATGCCCGTCTTTTTCAGATTATGCAGGAAAAAGACGCCATCTATGCCAAGGAAGATTTCAGCGACGAGGACGGGATCAGAGCCAGTGAGTTAGAGGGAGAATTTGCCGAGATGAACGGCTGGGAAGCCGAAGCGGATGCGGAGAGTCTCTTAAACGGTCTGGGGATTCCGACCGAGTTCCATCATCAATTGATGAAAGACCTAAGAGGCGCACAGAAGGTGAAGGTGTTGCTGGCCAGGGCGCTTTTCGGAAATCCGGACATTCTGCTCTTAGATGAGCCGACCAACCACCTGGATATGGATGCGATCGACTGGTTGGAAGAGTTTCTGATCAATTTTGAAAATACTGTGATCGTGGTTTCGCACGACCGTTATTTCCTCAATAAGGTTTGCACTTATATTGCGGATATTGACTATGGCAAAATCACGCTGTTCGCCGGAAATTATGATTTCTGGTACGAGTCATCCCAGCTCATGGTGCGCCAGATGAAGGAGGCAAACAAGAAGAAAGAGGAGCAGATTAAGGAATTAAAGGAGTTTATCGCCAGGTTCTCCGCCAATGCTTCCAAGTCCAAACAGGCGACGTCCAGAAAGAAGGCCCTGGAGAAAATCGAACTGGACGACATCCGTCCTTCCAGCAGAAAATATCCCTATATCGATTTCCGTCCGGATCGTGAGATTGGAAATGAAGTATTGGAAGTGGAGGGAATCAGCAAGACGTTAAACGGCGTCAAGATCCTTGACAACATTTCCTTCACTGTGCAGAGGGAGGATAAGATCGCCTTTGTGGGAGGAAATGAACTGGCCAAGACCACTCTTTTCCGCATTCTGACGGGAGAGTTGGAAGCGGATGAGGGGCAGTACAAGTGGGGGATTACCACTTCTCTGTCCTATTTTCCCAAGGATTCCACGAAGGAGTTTGATTCGGATGCAACCATCGCCGAATGGCTGACGGGATATTCCGAAAACAAAGATGCCACCTATGTGCGCGGCTTTCTGGGCAGAATGCTTTTTGCGGGAGAAGACGGTGTGAAACGTCTGAAGGTTCTTTCCGGAGGAGAAAAGGTGCGCTGTCTTTTGTCCAAGATGATGATTTCCGGTGCAAATGTGCTGATCTTTGACGAGCCAACGAATCACCTGGATATGGAATCGATTACCGCCCTCAACAACGGGATGATCAAATTCCCGGGGGTGGAGCTGTTCGCCTGTAGAGATCATCAGGTGGTAGAGACCACGGCCAATCGCATCATGGAGATTCTGCCGGACGGCAGCCTGATCGATAAACGGACCACCTATGACGAGTATCTGGCCTCGGATGAGGAGGCCAGAAAACGTACGGTCTACCAGATGGATGAATCCGAAGAGGACAACTGACACTTTCAGGATCACTGAAACAATCCTGCGGATATTTTGCCGCAAAGGCTTGACAATCATAATCAATTATGTAAAACTACATAAAGTTATAAAATATGATAATTACAATGATTATGAAAGTCAGGGTGGACAGGTGTTGACAATGCAAAGTGGGATCAGAGACACAATCAAAGACAATCAAGCAAATAGAGCAAATAGAAACGAAGAATTGAGATCGGTCATTCATGGACGCTTCGCAGAGAAGAGAAGCTTGCGTGCGGGAGGGGAGGCCAACCGTTCTGCAGGGCGGAAGGAATGGGTAAAAGGAGGCGTCGCTTCTTTGATGCTCCTCGGAGGCGCCGGTATTTTTCACGGGGTTGCTTACGCAAGTGGAAATGCCGAAGTGACGGTGGAGCAGGAAACAACAGGTCTGTTGCACCAGGATGAGGTGCCGTTAGAGGATCAGGCACTTTCAACACAGAATCAGCAGGACGCAGAGGCGGTGCACCAGGCGGATGCGCATGTGGATGTGCAGACGAAAGAGGAAGAGGTGACACCTCTGGCGAATGACCATGCAGATGTGCAAACAAAGGATGATGAGGCAGCACATCCGGCGAAGGCCCAGGGGCAAGAGCAGGCAGGGGAGGAAGAGAAGCCGATGATCAGTGCGGCAAGAAGGGCGTATGTTCCCGAAGACTAAAGCAGGAAGAAAACCCGAGGATTCACTGATCGTACATCAAGGGAATTTTCCAACGGAAAAGCGGTAAAAAATCTTCCGTAGAATCGCATTTCCTCTACATTTTTTCTGTATTTCTCCGATATAAATAGAAGTCTTAGACATTTTGTTTCAATGAAAGGATTTGTTGAGACGAAATGTCTTTTTTTAAAAGTCCAGGTTACGTTGCACTGGCAGGGAGTCAATCAGGAGGATGGAGGATATGAAGGACAGGAAGTTCAGACTGAACATGATGGCGCGGCTTTTGCTGATGACGGTGAATCCGCTTTTGATCATGATGATCGTCATCACCTTCGTTTCGGCGGGCGTGATCAGGCAGAAGATCATCGAGGAGGCTTTGAAGAGTGTTTCGGCAGGTTTTAGCGGCGCCCTTGCATATTCCGCGGATGGAGATTATCACCAGGATAAAAAGGGAGATGTGTATAAGGGAGACTGGAAACTGACCGGAGATTTTGATCTGGTCGACAATTTGAAGGAAGCGACCGGTTATGAGCTCACCTTTTTTTACGGAGATACGAGACTCTTAACGACGGTGGAAGATGCTTCCAGCGGAAAGAGGCTCGTCGGAACCAAGGCCTCTGCGGCGGTGGTGGATCAGGTATTAAAAAAGGGTCAGACCTATATGTCCACCAAGGGAGAGGTGAACGGAGAGAAGTACTTCGTCTGTTATATGCCGGTCAGAAATGCCGATCAATCGATTATCGGAATGACCTTTGCAGGGGTCCCGGGCAGCCAAAATGAATCAGTCGATTCAGAAAAGTGTTTTCCAATTGATCCTGGCGGGACTGGTGGTTCTCTTGCTGGGAGTGATTGCCAGCGTGTTGGAATCCAGACGCATGTCAAAGGCGATTGAAAAGGTATCGGATTACATCGTGGTTCTCTCCTCGGGAGACCTGGACAGCCGGATGGACCGCAAGGTCATGGAGCGTTCGGATGAAATCGGGGATATGGCAAGGCACATTCGGGAGCTTCGCCTCAAGCTGAGAGAGGCGGTGAAGGGAATTCGCACTTCCATGGCAACGCTTCTGGAAGCCAGTGAGAATCTCTCCACCGTGGCCAACCAGTCCGATGAGGCGGCGGGCAACATCAGCAAGGCGGTAGAGCACATCTCACAGGGAGCCGTCGAACAGTCCGGCATCGCCGATACGGTCACCCACGATATGGGAGATATGGGCGGCGTGATCGAGCGCATTTTGACGAATGTAGAAGATCTCAACGCCATGTCGGGAGATATGAAAAAAGCCTCCGACGAATCGAGCGCCATTATCCGGGAACTTTCCAATTCGAATGACCAGTCGATTGAGGCAATTGAGAGCATTGCGGAACAGGTGGCAAGGACCAATGAGTCTGCGGAGAAGATCAAAGAGGCCATCAACATCATCACGGACATCGCCAGCAGAACCAATCTCCTCTCGCTCAATGCTTCGATTGAGGCGGCCAGAGCCGGAGAAAACGGCAAGGGATTTGCGGTGGTTGCGGATGAAATTCGAAAGCTGGCCAACCAGTCGAGCGAATCTGCGACCAGCATCGAGGAGGTCATCAGAGAGCTGTCGGAGCAGTCGGTGAAGTCGGTTAGTATCATGGATACCGTCCGCAATGCAGTTTCCGAGCAGCAGGAAAAATTAAAGCAGACCATGGATAAGTTCGGCCTCGTCATCAAGGGCGTGGAAAAATACCAAGCAGAGACAGGAGAGATCAGCAACAATACCGATGCGGCTGGAACCTCCAAAAATAACGTGGAGAGCGTGATTTCCAACTTGTCCGGAATTATTCAGGACAATGCAGCTGCTACGCAGGAAACATACGCCTCTATGGAAGAACTGAATGCAAACATCACCACCATGGCGCATGCCGCCAAGAGACTGAAGGAAGTTTCCGATCATCTGGAAGGAGATATCAGCTACTTCAAGATGGTGGAAGCGCAGGATGCGCAGGGAAATACGATAGAGGGTGTGAACGTAGTTCAAACCGCACCTGCCGTATAAGAAGTTTTTTAAGAGAAGGCAAGGGATTTGTCCCTACGGTAAAAAATCATTTTCCGCTGGAAGAAAGATATATTTCAGCGGAGAATGATTTTTTCTTGCGGTTTCTTGCACCCTGTATTAGAATTTCTGTGGTGATTCAGATAGCAAGGAGATGGATGTAGGATGATCGCTTATTTGCTCCCGATGCTTGGAGTGTGGTTGCTTCTTACGGTACTGTATCTTTGGATGGTGATGCCGCGGATGTGGAACAGACCCGGAAAAGAACCGTTTATGGGAGTTCTCTATGCGCACCGCGGCTTGTTTGACCATTCCGCCGGGATACCGGAGAATTCGCTTGCGGCGTTTCGCCGTGCGGTTGATGCGGGATACGGAATTGAGCTGGACGTACAGCTGACGGCGGACGGCGTTCCGGTGGTGTTCCACGACGGGACATTGGCACGCATGGCAAGGGGAGAGAGCACAAAGGAAAAGGGGAGTGCTGCAGAGCGTCCAAAAGAGGGTGCTTCCTCTTCGGATGTTCCGGAAACACCGGAGGTATCCGGAAGGGTCCTGGATTATACCCTGAAGGAGCTTCAACAGTTTCACCTTCAGGACTCGGAGGAAAAGATTCCGACGTTTGAAGAGGTTTTGAATCTGGTGGACGGCAGGGTGCCGCTCATTGTGGAACTCAAGGCGGAGACACTGGACTTTTCTCTTTGTGAAAAAGTCGATGCGCTTTTGCGGGAATATGGCAAAAAAGGGATTTATTGCATCGAGTCTTTTCAACCCCTTTTTGTATGCTGGTTCCGCTTCAGACACCCGGAGGTGTTCCGCGGACAGTTGTCTACCTCTTTTCAGGATCCTGCGTCCGAGGTTGGTGCCAGAATCTTTCATTTTTTTGTCAAATATCTGCTCTGCAATTTTTTGACAAGACCGGACTTTATAGCTTATAATTACCGCTGCAGAAATAATCTTTCCAGGCGTCTGTGCCGCGCGTGGTTTCATGCCACCTCCGTTGCGTGGACGATTCGTTCCGAGAAGGATTTGGAAGACAACCGTGCTTTCTTCGACCTCTTTATTTTTGACAGCTTTCTTCCAAAGGGTGGACCGCATGGCTGAATTTCACTGTGTAAGGTTGGCTCTTTTTTCTATGTTCCAAAGGGTGAATAGGTATCTGCCCAAGCAGAACTTATCATAAAGAAGTGATTCGGGGAAACTCGACCGCGGATTCCGTGTCGGCGCTGCATGCGGAGCATTCGTGGATGACAAATGCGGCGCAGAAAAACGAGGAATGGCAAATGGCAAAATGGGTTTATATGTTCAACGAGGGAAATGCCAATATGCGCGAGCTTCTCGGCGGTAAAGGCGCAAACCTTGCGGAAATGACCAACATCGGTCTCCCGGTGCCTCAGGGCTTCACCATCACGACGGAAGCCTGCACACAGTATTACGAAGATGGCCGCCATATCAATGATGAGATCATGGGACAGGCGATGGACGGCGTGAAGAAGATGGAAGAGGAGAACGGCAAGAAGTTCGGCGATCTCAAGAATCCGCTTCTGGTTTCCGTTCGTTCCGGTGCACGCGCTTCCATGCCCGGTATGATGGATACCATTCTGAATCTGGGCTTGAACGACGAAGTGGTTGCAGCGATGATTCAGGGAAATCCGGATCCGAAATTCGAGCGTTTTGTGTATGACTCCTACCGCAGATTCATCCAGATGTTCTCGGATGTCGTCATGGAAGTCGGCAAGAAATATTTTGAACAGCTGATTGACAAGATGAAGGCGGAGAAGGGCGTTCACTACGACATCGACCTGGATGCCAAGGATCTGAAGAAGCTTGCGGAACAGTTCAAGGCGGAATATAAGAAACAGCTGGGACAGGACTTCCCTTCGGATCCGGTCGAGCAGCTGAAGTTAGCCATTGAAGCCGTTTTCCGTTCCTGGGACAACCCGAGAGCAAATGTCTATCGTAGAGACAATGACATCCCTTATTCATGGGGAACAGCCGTCAATGTCATGCCGATGGTCTTCGGTAACCTGAATGAGAATTCCGGAACCGGTGTGGCATTCACCAGAGATCCCGCAACCGGCGAGAAGAAGCTGATGGGCGAATTCCTGACCAATGCGCAGGGCGAAGACGTGGTGTCCGGTGTCAGAACCCCGATGCCGATTGTAGAGATGGAGCAGAAGTTCCCTCAGGCTTATAAGGACTTCCTGAATGTCTGCAAGACGCTGGAAGATCATTATCATGACATGCAGGATATGGAATTTACCGTCGAGAACGGCAAGTTGTATATGCTGCAGTGCCGTAACGGCAAGAGAACTGCTCCTGCGGCTCTGAAGATCGCTTGCGATCTCGTGGACGAGGGAATGAAGACGGAGCAGGAAGCGGTTGCGATGATCGATCCCAGAAACCTGGATACCCTTCTGCATCCGCAGTTCGATCCGGCAGCTTTAAAGGCGGCTACACCGATCGGCAAGGGACTGGGTGCTTCTCCCGGCGCTGCTTGCGGCAAGGTGGTATTCACGGCAGAAGATGCGGTGGAATGGGCTGCCAAGGGAGAGAAGGTCGTTCTGGTTCGTCTGGAGACCTCTCCGGAAGACATCACCGGCATGAAGAGCGCACAGGGAATCCTGACCGTCAGAGGCGGTATGACCAGCCATGCGGCTGTGGTTGCCCGCGGAATGGGTGAGTGCTGTGTGTCCGGCTGCGGCGACATCGTGATGGACGAAGAGCATAAGAAGTTTACTCTGGGCGGCAAGGAGTTCCATGAAGGAGACTTCATCTCCATCGACGGAACGACCGGTAATATCTATGACGGACAGATTAAGACCGTAGAAGCCAAGATTGCAGGAGAATTCTCTCGTATCATGGGCTGGGCAGACAAGTATCGTCAGATGAAGGTTCGTACCAATGCGGATACCCCGACGGATGCCAAGAAGGCAAGAGAGCTCGGCGCAGAGGGAATCGGCCTTTGCCGTACGGAGCACATGTTCTTTAACGAGGACAGAATTGCTGCCTTCCGTGAAATGATCTGCTCCGATACTCTGGAACAGAGAGAGGCGGCTCTTGCAAAGATCCAGCCTTATCAGCAGGCAGACTTCAAGGAACTGTTAGAAGCGATGGAAGGAGATCCGGTGACCATCCGTTTCCTGGATCCGCCGCTTCATGAATTCGTACCCAAGACCGAGGATGAGATCGAGAAGGTTGCCAAGGCGCAGGGCAAGACCGTACAGCAGATCAAGGACATCATCGCAGGACTGGTAGAATTCAATCCTATGATGGGTCACCGCGGCTGCCGTCTGGCGGTTACCTTCCCGGAAATCGCCGTGATGCAGACCAGAGCCGTCATCGGTGCTGCGATCGAAGTTAAGAAGGATCATCCGGACTGGAATGTGGACCCGGAGATTGAAGTACCGCTTACCGGTTCCGAGAAGGAATTCGAATTTGTGAAAAAGGTCATCGTGAAGACTGCGGACGAGGAAATTGCAAAGGCAAAGGCGGACATTTCCTATAAGGTCGGAACGATGATTGAGATTCCGAGAGCCTGCCTGATTGCAGATAAGTTGGCGAAGGAAGCGGAGTTCTACTGCTTCGGCACCAACGATCTGACCCAGATGACCTTCGGTTTCTCCCGTGACGATGCAGGCAAGTTCTTAACTTCCTACTATGACGAGAAGATCCTGGAATCCGATCCGTTTGCCAAGCTGGATACCGAAGGGGTCGGTGCGCTGATGAAGATGGCGGTCGAGAAGGGACGTCAGACCCGTCCCGGTATGCTGATCGGTATCTGTGGCGAGCATGGTGGCGATCCGTCTTCTGTGGAATTTGCACACAAGATCGGTCTGGACTATGTTTCCTGCAGTCCTTACCGTGTGCCGGTGGCAAGACTGGCGGCAGCACAGGCAGCGATCGCAAACAAAGGTAAAGCATTTTAGAACGCACTTGTCTAATAGAATTCACTTGTATTTTGGATTCTACGAACAAGAGAGAAGAGAACCGGATTTTCTGTCCGGTTCTCTTTTTGATTGGCGAGAAAAAGGAGCCGTCACCCTATAGATAACGGCTCCCTGATCTATTTGAAATCAAATGACCGGAAAGTGAAATTGAAAGCTTACTTTTTTTCCGGCCTTAGGCCTTCCGAAGTTTGAACATGTCGACAAGCCCGTTTAAGGTTTCGGACTGGGCGGAGAGCTCCTGGGAGATGGCGGAACTCTCTTCTGCAGAGGCGGCGTTGGTCTGGACAACCTGGGAAATCTGATCAATGCCTTTGCCGATTTCTTCCATGGCGTCGCTCTGTTGCCTGGCGACCGTGTTGTTGGTGTTCATCACTTCCTGAATGCGATCGATGCCTTCCGTGATCTTGGTCAGAGCGGCACTGGTCTCCTCGACGACGGCATTGCCTCTATTCACACTCTCCAGAGAGGAGTTAATGAGGATCTTGGCGCGATTGGCGGCTTCTGCCGAATCGCTGGCAAGCGCCCTGATTTCATCGGCTACCACAGCAAATCCCTTGCCGCTTTGCCCGGCTCTGGCTGCTTCGATGGAGGCGTTGAGGGATAGGAGGTTGGTCTGGGAAGCAATATCTTCAATGGTTCTGGCGATGCCGGAGATTTCATTGGAAACTTCGGTGATCTTCGCCATGGCGTCCACCACCTCATGCATCTTATCGGCTCCTTCTGCAGAGGTGTTCTTGACTTCGTCTGCAATCTGCTTTCCTTCGGAGATCGAGTTCGTCAGCGACTTGGTCTGCTCTAAGACGGTAGTGACGGAAGCGGTCAGCTCCTGGACGGAAGCGGACTGATCGGTTGCTCCCTCTGCCAGATCCTGAGATCCCTGTGCCATGTTGCTTGCACCGCTGGCGACCTGTGCGGTAGAATCCTTGATATTGCTCATGATTTCATTCATCTTGTTCATCAGGGCGTTGACGTTGTCTTCCAGAGGCTTGAGGTCTCCACGGAAGAGTTCATGCTGGGTGGTGCCCTGTGTCAGGTCGCCGTTGGAAAGGCGGCTTAGTGTAGCGATAATATCCTGAATGGTGCCGTTTAGGACCCTTGCGGTTTCTCTCATGCTCTTTGTCATACCGCCCAGTTCGTCCTCTGCCTCATAGTTGAGGGTAAGATCCAGATGACCGTTGGCAATTTCTTTTGCCGCTCCGGATACTTCTTCCACGGGCTCCACGATGGCATTGGTCAGCTGTCTGCGGGCATTGCGGATAAAGACGACGAAGAGTACGATGATCAGAAGCGCCAGGATCATAATGATCGTACTTGCAATGAGGGAACTCTGATAAGCGGCTTTGGAATCGGACATGACAGTACTCTCCAATACTTCTGTATTTTTGATGATTTCCCGCATGGAGGGCGCCATGTTTTTGTTGAAGTAGTTGTAAGCTTCTTCCTTCGAGCCGCCTTTGTTGATCAGTTCCAAATAGCCCTGCGCCCCCTGTGTGATCTGATCCAGGTTTGTCTGAATGGAGGTCAGGGTCGTGTTGTTCGGGTAAAATTTCATCAGTTTCTGGATGTCTTCTGTCATGGACTGGGCATCCGTGCTGGCGCCCTGTGCTCTGGTATCGGCCTCCTCCTTGTTGGTGGTCCAGCTGACCCAGATCGAGTTCTTGGCCATGGAGTGGGTATGGGTCGTGACATCACCGGCGAGGATGGCACTTTGATAATAGGTGGTGTACATCTGATTGAACTGAAACCATGCGAAGATCATGCCGATGAAGAGTGCAGCAACTACAATCAACATTCGAATGAGGATGATGTTGAATGTATAGTTGAATTTTCGCTCTACCGATACGCTGCGCAGATAGTCTTCATTGAGTTTCATCGTTAAGACGACAGGACCGCGTCTCCCCTTTTCCTGTTTGCTCATCGCATCATTCTTACCCATTTTCTCTCCTTTACTGAAATAAAAAAATCCCTTTTTCTATTTTAGACACCAAAAAGCCTCATCTTTTCTATCGGTCAAACAAGGGCAATGTTTAACGCCCTTTTCTTCTAATTTTAGAATTACGAGAGAGAGTATGTCCTTTGCAAAGAAAGATAGAAAATTTTACATAAGAGGTCTATGAATTTTGAAAATTTTTGTTAATGTTGAATGGCTTTTGACCGAAATAGAGAGGGTATCGCCTCAAATTGATAAGGCAGAGGCCGGATTAGAGAAGGCAGAAGGAGGATGAAATGTCGATTAAGCAGGTGGTAAGGGCTTTACTTGCCGGGGCAGTCTTGTTATTGGCACTTTGTGCACTTTCCTTTATGGCACTGCACGGCAGCATTAAGAAGCTGATTGCAGCACAGGAGAATTATACGGATTCTTTGAAACTGGCGGAGGAGTTAAGGCAGAGTTCCAATGATTTGACCAATTTTGCCAGACTCTATGTGCAGACAGGGAATGAAAAGTATAAAGAGATTTATATGGATATTGTCAATATCCGGGCAGGCAAACAGGCAAGACCGGTGGGCTACAATGCGGATTTCTGGAGCACGGTGCCGGAAGATGTCAAGGCGGCGGTTGCCAATACGGAGGGAGAGCCGATCAAGCTGACGGACCTGATGAGGAAGCAGGGATTTACCGATGATGAGATGGATCTCCTGCAGCAGGCCTCCGATCTCTCGACCAAATTGGCAGAAACCGAAACCATCGCTTTTAACGCCATTGCGCATAATCTTTCGGCAGAGGAAGCCAGGAAAAACAACCGGAGGAAAGCGAGGAAGCCTTCGCCAATCGGATCATGAATGATTCTACGTATATGAGTCAGAAGAATGCCATCATGACACCGCTCAACCAGTTTGAGACCCTGTTGGAAAATCGTTTGGACAGCTCGATTGCACACATGCTTAGCCAGGTCAGAACGTATTCGGTTGTCATGATTCTTTCACTGATTCTGGTTGCCCTCAGTTTTGCCATCATTTTCACCTATGTGATTCGCAAGATCGTCTATCCGATTGAAAAGATGACGAGGGCGATCGGCAAGGGAGAAGACGGGAAGGTCTTTATCAATGAAATTCATCTGGTGGTCAAAAATGATCTGCGCAGGCTGGCGGATAACATTAACGATGCAATGAGCCAGATGAGGAGCTTCTTAAATGCGACGAACCAGGCGATTACGACACAGGCGTCCTCGTCGGAAGAACTGTCCTGTGCTTCGGATACACTGGCGGAAGTCTCTCACCAGATGGCAATTCGCATTACAGAGAGTGCCAAACAGGCGGATTCCCAGATGCAGGCAACCTCCGGCTCCGCAGAGTCCATGACGCGGATGATTGCGTCCATGGAGCGGGTCAAAGAGGATTTCAATCAAATCTCCGAAACGGTGGCAACCATTACACAGGAAGCGGTATCGGGATCCGAAGTCGCCCAGAATGCGGTGAAACAGATTCATGCCTGCAAGGAGTCTATGAACAATATCGTTGCAGTGATGGAAACACTGGAACAAAGGGCACAGGAAATCGGAGAATTCTCTTCTGTCATCAACGGGATCGCTTCCCAGACCAACCTCCTGTCCCTGAATGCCTCGATTGAGGCGGCAAGAGCCGGAGAACACGGCAAAGGCTTTGCGGTTGTAGCGGAGGAAGTCAGGAAGTTGGCGGCGGAATCCAATGAGGCGGCGACCAGCATCGCCGAAGTCATTCAATCGATTCAGTCCGAAATGCTGCAGGCCATCGAGACGGCCAAAACCGGCAGCGACACGGTCGATCAGAGCTCCGATGTGATCAATGAGGCGGGAGAAAAGTTTAACGGGATCCGCGACAGTGTTTCCGGAATCGCCGGTCAGATGAGCGGAACCATGCAGGAAGTGGAAGAATTGGCGCGCATCTCGGATGAAGTGAAGACGGATTCGGAGATGGTCGGCAAGGATGCCGCCTCCATTGCGGACAGCATGCGCGATCTGGCAGCTTCTTCCGAAGAACAGAGTGCTTCCCTCCAGGAGATGAAGGAATCTTCCAACGGTCTCTCCCACATGGTGGCGGGGCTGAAGCAGGAAGTGTCGATGTTCTCGGTATAAAAAATCATTCGTCCCGCGGAACCGGGCACAGGGTCTTCCATCGGAGAAAGCTTGCGGATTTTCTCCTCCAATGTTAGAATTGATGCGTTTCAATGAGTTCTAGAGACCGTAAAGTTCTAGAGAGGAGAAAAATTATGTTTTGTGTTCACTGTGGGAAAGAGATTGCAGATCAATCCGAATTTTGTCCTTACTGCGGACAGAAAATCGCATCCGATTCGGGAAATGAGCAAAATGCGGGTAGCGGTTCATCACAGACAACAGGTACAACCACTTTTACACAGGATGCGCAGGGGATGTTTGACAATGTGCAGGGGAAGATGGAAGAAAAGCTGGGCGTTTCGGATTCACGTCCGATTACCCATCCTTTTCAGAAGCTGGGAGGATTTCTGGCGGTTCTTACCTATTTATATCTGCTCATCGGCATCTATGATGCTTACCGTGTCCTTCGACTGCTGCTTGGTGGGATGAAGGGGGGCTTTATACCGCTCATCAGCAATGCCGTCGGGGTATTCATCTGCATCAAGATGTTCGTCATGATCCAGAAGAAGGACACGGAGTTCGTCCATTTTTATGAAATGGTGAAAGTGATCCTGTTCGGAATTCAGATTGTAGGCTCCGTTTTGACTACGATCTTCTTTGCGATCACCCTCGGGTCTTATGCCGGTCTTTCGATTGGGATTTTCTGGGGCGTTATGCTGCCGACCCTGCTCTTTGGCGTCCTCGGCTTCTTCTTAATCATGCTGTATTTCGATAAGTCCGTGCGGGTGAGAACCTACTTCGGTACGGATGAATATCTGAAAAAGAGTATGTTTTTGAAGAATACGGCTTATCCTCAGCCGGCGGTGGAAGATCGCTAAGCAGATTCTTCAATGACTGGTAGCAAAAAAGGTTCCTGTTTTACGGCAGGAACCTTTTTTTTGATTAAGGAATTTGATTGGCGATCGATCAAAAGAATTGGTTTATGACAGAGGAAATCAGGATGCCAATTTTTTAATTACGAAGGCAAGTGATCGGAATGACAAAAATGCCGTCTTCTCTTTGGTAGGCGGCATGGGAAAGACCACATTGTATCGCAACCGGAGGTACTCGTCAAAGCCAACTCGAGAGATTTCACATTTTCAACTCGAGAGATTTCATATTTTCAACTCGATTGATTTCACATTTTCAACTCGAGAGATTTCAGGTTTTATGCAAAATTCGTTCCATGTTACAATAAAGCAGTATGGTCAGATCAGCAGAATGGTCATACGAAAAGAGCAACAAAGATGAACAATACAGGAGGAAGATTCAATGTCTTGTACAACGATTCTTGCAGGAAAAAAAGCAACTTATGACGGTTCCACGATGATTGCCAGGAACGACGATTCTCCTTCCGGCCTCTTTGCACCCAAGAAGTTTGTGGTGGTGGAGCCGGAAGAGCAGGCAAAAGAATATCAATCCAAAATGACCGGCCAGAAGGTGGAGCTGCCGAAGGAAGCATTTCGCTATACCTGCTGCCCGAATGCGACCGGTTCTGTCGGGATCTGGGCAGCCAGCGGCGTCAATGAATATAATGTCGGAATGACCGCAACGGAAACGATCACCTCGAACCCGCGGGTGCAGGGAGCGGATCCGGTTTTGGAATTTGTTTCAAAGAGCGAGGCGGATCAAAAGGAGAAGCCTGCCTCCGGAGGAATCGGGGAGGAAGATTTCGTTGTTCTGGTGCTTCCCTATATCAAAACGGCCAGAGAGGGTGTTCTGCGGCTGGGAGAGCTTCTGGAGAAATATGGCACGTATGAGAGCAACGGGATTGCCTTTTCCGATTCGAAGGAAGTCTGGTATATGGAAACGATCGGCGGTCATCACTGGATGGCCAAGAGGGTGCCGGATGACAGAGTGGTGATTATGCCGAATCAGCTTGGTATCGATTCCTTTGATCTCAAGGATGCGTTTGGAGAAAAAGAGGATCATCTCTGCTCCGCAGACATGGAGCAGTTTATCGCAAAATTTCACCTGGACCTAATGCCGGGGAAACCTTTTGACCCGCGCGCTACGTTCGGTTCCCATGACGATGCGGACCATGTCTATAACACGCCACGTGCCTGGTATATGGGCAGGTACCTGAATCCGCATACCTACCGTTGGGACGGAGCGGGGGCGGATTTTAGACCTGAATCGGATGACATTCCATGGAGCCTGATCCCTGAGAAGAAACTGACGGTAGAGGATGTGAAATATCTTCTTTCCTCCCACTATCAGGGAACGCCCTTCGATCCCTATGCCACTTACGGAGAGACTTCCATGAGAGGGGCTTACCGTTCCATCGGCATCAATCGAAATGACTTTATGGCACTGATTCAAATCAGAGGCGATGTTCCGGAGGCGTTCCGCTCTGTGGAGTGGCTGGCCTTTGCTTCCAATGCCTTTAATGCGATGGCGCCTTTTTACACCAATATTCATCGGACGCCGGCTTATCTCTCCGGTACGACCCAGGATGCTTCCACGGAACAGTTTTACTGGGTCAGCCGTCTGATCGCAGCCTTGTCGGATGCGGCCTACAGCAAGAATCTCAACCACATCGAGTATTATGAGAATGCGGTGCTGTCGAAGGGACACGAGATTTTGAACCGTTACGATGAGAAGATGTCCACACTGGCAACCCAGGATCAGAAAATCATTGCGGGATTCTGCGAGAGCGCCAATGAGGAAGTCGCCGCCATGTTAAAAAAACAGGCGCAGAAAACCTTGAACAGTGTGCTCTATGAAGCCAGCAATACCATGAAGAACTGCTACGCCCGTTCGGATACGTAAAAAGTACGAAAGGCGGGAAAGAGGGACGGCGAAAAGACCTTGCTGCGCAAGCAGACGGAGGCGAAAGGAAGATCGATGGAGAAAAAGGAACAACAGGAAAGGGCGGGAGGCGGTCAGGGACTGCAGGTCGGCCTTACCGGAAAGCTTAAAATAAAGGTGACGCAGGAAGATACGGCCAGGGCACTGGGAAGTGGAACGCTCCCAGTGCTGGGGACGCCCAGATTACTGGCACTGGTTGAAGAAACGGCATGGAAGAGCGTAGCCTCCTTCCTTTCCCAAGGGGAAGGAACCGTTGGGACGGCAGTCAAGCTGTCCCATCTGGCTCCCACACCGGTGGGAATGGAAGTCACCTGTGAAACGAAACTAACGGAGATCAATCGGAGGAAGTTGGTCTTTTCTTTTGCTGTCTTCGATGAGAGAGAGAAGATAGCGGAGGGAACACACGAACGTTTTCTCATTGCAGAAGACAAATTTCTGACGAAGGCGGAGGGGAAATTGTAGATGGAGCGGTTTGCCCTGCGGGGAGACTTTGTTTTTGCAGATGAAAAAAGAAAGCTGGAGGTAAGAGAAGACTCCTATCTGGTCGTAGATGAGGAAGGGAGGATCTCCTCTCTTGCGAAGACGCTTCCGGAAGCGGACAGGCATATAGAGGTTTTGAATCGCAGGGGGAAGCTGATTCTGCCCGGTATGACCGATCTCCATCTGCATGCGCCGCAATATACCTATCGCGGCATGGGAATGGATCTGGAGCTCTTAGACTGGCTAAATACCTATACATTTCCGGAAGAGAGCAGGTACAAGGACCTATCCTATGCGGATACTGCCTATGATATTTTTGTAGAGGATCTCTTCCGGTCTTATACCACCCGTGCGGTGATTTTTGCAACGATTTTCCCGGAAAGCACCCTTCTTTTAATGGACAAACTGGAAGAATCCGGTCTCATCACCTATGTCGGGAAGTTGAATATGGACCGGAATGCGCCTGCGTTCTATGTGGAGGATACCGGGGATTCACTGAAAGCAACGAGACAGTGGATAAGGGAGAGCAGGCGCAGGTATCTGCGTACCTTTCCGATATTGACACCGCGCTTTATTCCCAGCTGTTCGGATGCGCTGATGAGGGGGCTGGGAGAGATCGCAAAAGAAGAGAAAGTCCCGCTTCAATCGCATTTGTCCGAGAACCGCAAAGAGATTCAACTGGTACAGAAACTGGTGCCGGAGGCTTCCTTTTATGGGGATGCTTATGACAGGTTTGGCACCCTGGGAAGCGCCTCCCCCACCATCATGGCACACTGCATTTCTTCTTCCGAAGAGGAGCTGCAGAGGCTTCTGCAAAGAGGTGTTTATGTGGCGCACTGTCCCGGATCGAATCTGAACGTCTCTTCCGGGATTGCTCCTGTTCGGAAGATGCTGGAGCTTGGCATTCCGGTCGGGATCGGAACCGATGTGGCAGGCGGACACAGTCTGATGATGCCGGATGAGATGGTGCGTGCCGTGGAAGTTTCCAAGATGTACTGGAGATATCTGGAGGAGCTTCCTCCTCTTGATATGAAGGATGCCTTTGCAATGGCAACACGCATCGGTGGAAGTTTTTTTGGAAAAGTCGGCGCTTTCGAGGAGGGGTATGACTTTGACGCCGTCGTTGTGGACGACACCGCGGCAAAAACACCTCTTTCACTTGATCTGTCCGAGCGTCTTTGCAGAAGCATGTATCTGAATCGTTATTGCAGAATGACCGATAAATTTGTAAAGGGAAAAAAGGTCCTATAAATTGTAAAGGGAAAAAGGATCCTATCAATTGTAAAGGGAAAAGATCCTATCAATTGTAAAGGGAAAAAAGATCCTATCAATTGTGAAGGAAAAAATCAGATCAATGGAGGGAAGGAGAAGATGACGCCGCTGGACAGATACAAAGATTGGCTTGCGAAGTTGCCGCAGGAAGAGGAGATGAGGCAGGAACTGCTGGAAATCGAAGGAAAAGAAGAGGAGATCGCAGACCGGTTTTATCAGGACCTGGATTTTGGCACAGCAGGACTGCGGGGCATTTGTGCAGCAGGAAGCAATCGGATGAACCGGTATACCGTATCCAGAGCGGTGCAGGGGATCGCAGATTACCTTTTGGAGACGGGAGAGAATCCCCTGCGCGGAGCGGTGATTGCCTATGATTGTCGTTATCATTCAAAAGAGTTCTCTTTTTTGGCGGCTAGGATTTTACTGGCAAGCGGCTTTCGGGTCTATCTCTTTCCGGACATGAGACCCACACCGGAACTTTCCTTTGCCATTCGAAAGCTGCGGGCAGTCTGCGGCATCAATATGACCGCAAGCCATAATCCAAAGGAGTATAACGGTCTGAAAGTTTATTACCAGGACGGGGCGCAGATTTTCGGAGAAGTTGCGGAAGGAATGGCGAGGAAAATCAAGGAGAGAGATCTTTTTTCTCCTATCCGGGAAATGGACTTCAAGGAAGCGCAGGAGAAGCGGCTGCTGATTTTTCCGACAGACGCAATTGACGAAGAATACCTTGCTTATGTCAAAAAACAGTCGGTAAGAGACGGAGAGGAAATCGATCCTTCGGTGTCCGTCGTGTATACGCCGCTCAACGGGGCAGGCAGCACCTTTGTGAAGAGGGTACTATGTAGGAGAGGGTTTTCTTCCCTTCATATCGTGAAAGAGCAGGAGGAGCCGGATCCGGAATTCACAACGGTCGGTTATCCGAATCCGGAGGATCCGAAGGCGTTTCTGCTTGCGGAAAAGCTGGGGAGGGAAACGGGGGCGGAACTTCTGATTGCGACAGATCCGGACTCTGACCGGATGGCAGTGGAGATTCAGGAGGAGGACGGTTCTTACCGCTTCCTAAACGGCAACCAGACGGGAGCGATGCTGATTGCCTACATGGCGCAGGGGAGGAAGGAGAAGGGGCTGTTCCCGGAGAAGGGAGCAATGGTGCAGTCCATTGTAACGGGCGGCATGGGCAGTGCCATCGGGCAGGCTTATGGGTTACACGTCTATTATGCGCTAACTGGATTCAAGAATATCTGCAGCAGGATTCCGCAGATGGAAGCCAGGGGTGAGACCTTCTTCTTCGGATACGAAGAGTCGATCGGCTGTGCGCCGGCAGCAGAGGTCAGGGACAAAGACGGCGTCTGTTCCGCCATGCTGATGGCGGAGATGGCTGCCTGGTGCAAGAAACGGCAGGCATCTGCGGGATTATCTGGAAGAACTGTATCGGGAGTACGGTTATTTTGCCGAGAGTCAGTACTCCATGATCCTGAAGGGAATTCCCGGAAAGGAGCGGATTTCCAGAATCATGCAGGCGTTTCGGGAGCAAAAGCAGGTGGCGTTCGGCGATTTTGCAGTAGAAAAAAAGACCGATTATGCGGAACAGGTAGAGGATCTGCCAAGGTCCGATGTGCTGCGTTTTGATCTGAAGGATGGTAGTTGGTTTGCCCTCAGGCCGTCCGGAACGGAGCCGAAGTTGAAATTTTATTTCTATGCAAAAAAAGATAGCAGGCAGGAGTCAGAGAGGACCGTTCATTCTCTTAGGGAGCAGGTGCTGAAATTGGCAGAAAACATTGTATAGCGGCTGTTTCTGTATATTTTTCACAGAAAAACTTGTGCATAAAATAGATATTTAGTAAAATGATCTGGTACAGGCGAGATGATTCGTTTGACACCGGATCATTTTGCATATCGTAACAAAAGGGATGGAGGATCATTGCATGAACGTTTATACGACTGACAAAATCCGCAACGTGGTTCTGCTGGGACATGGGAGTTGCGGAAAAACGACACTTGCAGAGGCGATGGCCTATCTGGCTGGTCTGACTTCCAGAATGGGACGGGTGGAAGATAAGAATACCATCAGCGATTTCGATAAGGAAGAGCAGAAGCGTGGAATTTCCATCAGCACAACGACGATTCCGATGGAGTGGGAAGGCTGCAAGATCAATCTGCTGGATACGCCCGGCTTCTTCGATTTTGTCGGAGAGGTAGAAGAGGCGATGAGTGTGGCGGATGCGGCCATCATCGTCATCTCCGGTAAGGCAGGCATGGAAGTGGGGACGGAAAAGGCCTGGGAGCTGTGTGAAAAATACAAGATTCCGCGGATGGTCTTTGTTTCCGATATGGATATTGACGATGCCTCCTATCGTCAGGTTGTGCAGGATCTGACCGATCGTTACGGCAAGAAGATTGCGCCCTTTAATATGCCGATTCGGGAAGAGGGCAAATTTGTCGGTTATGTGAACGTCATTCAGGAAAAAGGCTTCCGCTGGGAAGGCAAAGAAGTGAAGGAGATCCCGGTACCGGATTATAACAAGGAAAATCTTTCTCTTTATCATGATACCCTCATGGAGGCGGTTGCGGAAACCAGCGAAGAATTCATGGATCGTTATTTTAGCGGAGAAACCTTCTCGGAAGCGGAAATTCGTGCCGCCCTTCGCGTCAGTGTCTGTGACGGATCGGTCGTGCCGGTGGAGATGGGGTCTTCGACCCTCTGCCAGGGAATGTATACGCTTATGGACGACATTGTAAAATACATGCCGTCTCCGGATAATCGCAAGATGGCAGGTATCAATACGAAAACCAACGAGATTTTCCAAGCGGATTTCGATTTTGCAAAGCCGAAGACAGCCTTTGTCTATAAGACGATGGTCGATCCTTTTATTGGTAAATATTCGTTTATTAAGGTGAGATCCGGCGTTCTGAAAACGGATGACACCATGTATGACGCCAACGAGCAGAAGGAGATGAGGATCGGCAAGCTCTATCTGCTGCAGGGCAATAAATCTTCGGAAGTTGCGGAGTTGCATGCAGGAGATCTCGGTGCGCTGCAAAAGCTGGATGCCGACACCTGTGATACTCTTTCCACCAAGTCCTGCCCCGTGACCTATGCGCCAAGCGATATTTCCAAACCCTACACCGCCATGCGCTATCACGCACAGAACAAGGCGGATATTGACAAGATTTCCCAGTCGCTCTCCAAGCTGGCGGCGGAGGATCCGACTCTGAAAGTGGTCAATGATTCCGAGAACCATCAGTCGCTCCTGTACGGAATCGGCGATCTACACCTGGAAGTGGTCGCTTCCAAATTAGAGGATCAGTATAAGGTAAAAATTGATTTAACCAAACCCAAGGTAGCCTTCCGCGAGACGATTCGGAAGACTTCGGATGTGGAATACAAGTATAAGAAACAGACAGGCGGACACGGGCAGTACGGTCATGTCAAGATGCGGTTCTCCGCTTCCGGTGACCTGTCCAAGCCTTATATCTTCGAACAGGAAGTGGTAGGCGGTGCAGTTCCCAAGAATTACTTCCCGGCAGTAGAAAAGGGAGTCGCGGAATCCTGTCAAAGGGGGCCTCTTGCGGCCTATCCGGTTGTCGGCGTGAAGGCAGTCCTTTATGACGGTTCCTATCATCCGGTGGATTCTTCGGAAATGGCATTCAAGGTAGCCGCTTCCCAGGCGTTCAAAAAAGGCTTTATGGATGCGGGACCGGTGCTGTTAGAGCCGATTGTGACCTTAAAGGTCACGGTGCCCGACAGCTTCACTGGAGACGTCATGGGAGATCTCAATAAGCGCAGAGGGCGTGTGCTGGGGATGAACCCGGAAGACGGCAAGCAGGTGGTGGAAGCGGAAGTACCGCAGATGGAGCTGTACGGCTACTGCACCCAGCTTCGTTCCATGACCGGCGGAAGCGGCACCTTCTCCTATGAATTTGCCCGCTATGAACAGTGCCCGTCAGAAGTGCAGGATAGAGAAGTGGCGGCAAGAGCGGCGAAGGTGGCTGCCGGAGAAACAGAAGAGTAAGAAGGGGAGAGCAACAGACCCCTGATGTAGCCGGAGGCTTCAAAAGCCTCCGGCGATTTTGATTTAGGAATAATCACGTTTTTGTCAGACAACTCCAAAGACAAAGGGGTTTTCATTCGGAATTGCTTTTAGATTGCTTTAAGCAATCATTTATGATATACTGTCCTCAGAAACATTGAGGAGGTGCTTTTCATGGCAAGAACCATATCTAAAACAGCGAACGTATACACACGTGTTGATCCCGCGACAAAGGAGCAGGCTGAGATAATCCTTGGCCAGTTGGGAATCCCAATGTCTAATGCAATTGGTATGTTCTTAAAGCAGGTTGTCATTCAGCGGGGCATGCCGTTTGAAATGAGACTGCCCGCCACAAAGCCAGTCTCCATCGGTGAACTGACGAAGGAACAGTTCGATGCGGAAATGCAGCTGGGTATGGATGATATTGCAGCGGGCCGCGTCATTTCCGCAGACGATGTGGAAACCGAAATGAGGAGACTGTACAGCAAATGAAGATTGTCTATACGTTTCGGGCGCGGCAGGACCTTCGGGATATTTATGAGTACATCGCATTTACCCTGCTTGTCCCTGAGACAGCAAGCAAAATAACAGATAAGATCATGGAAATGATCCGGGCGCTTGATTCCATGCCAGATCGAAATCCCTTGTATAAAGAGGAGCCCTGGCACAGCAAAGGTGTCCGCTTTCTGCCCGTCAATAACGATCTGGTTTTTATACCGTGGATCACCCTGCTGATATGGTTTCTATTGCACGCATTATGTACGGCGGCAGAGACATCCGGCATCAGCAAAACGAGACCAACGAGTGGTAACATGAAAGCCCCTGTCTGCAAAGGCAGGGGCTTATGCGTTCAGAACCGGTCCATCATTTCCTGTGTGGCGACCTCCGGATAGTCATAGTCGTCGTTACTCATTTCGGCGTACATGTCGTTGACCGTGCCGATGGTCAACAGTTCAAGCTCGCTGATCGAAAGGCCGATCTGTACGCACCGCAAAAGGAAGATTAGAGATAGGACTAGCGACACCGAATTTTGGAGAGCTTAGCTGATATGCGAATCATTCTTTCCCCTGCAAAAAAGATGCAACATGATGAAAATGGGCTTGCTTACCAGGACTTGCCTGTTTTCCTTTCCGATGCCGAGAAAATCAAGTCTAGGTTGAAAGAGAAGTCCTTTTCGGAACTTAAGGCACTTTGGGCCTGCAATGACAAGATTACCGGGCAAAATATAGAGCGTCTTTCGTCGATGGATTTAAGAGGAAGGCTCACACCGGCGATTCTTTCCTATGACGGAATCGCCTATCAGTATATGGCTCCGACCGTTTTTGAGACGGAGATGCTCCACTATGTGCAGGAACACCTTCGGATTCTTTCCGGTTTCTACGGGATTCTGAAGCCGATGGACGGGGTGACACCTTACCGCCTGGAGATGCAGGCGAAGCTCGAACTGAATGGAGCGAAGAATCTCTATGCCTACTGGGGAGACAGACTGTACAAGGAACTAAGGGACAGCAGCGGAATCATTGTGAATCTCGCCTCGAAGGAGTATTCGAAATGTATCGAGAAGTATTTGCAGGCGGAGGATTCCTATATCACCTGCAATTTCTTTGAAGAGGTTCAGGGAAAGCTAGTGCAAAAGGGCGTGTATTGTAAGATGGCTCGCGGAGAAATGGTCCGTTTTATGGCGGAAAATCGGATCGAGAAGCCGGAAGGAATCAAGCAGTTTTCCGTCATGAGATACCGCTTCTCCGAGGCACTATCCTCCGAAAAGGAATATATCTTTGTGAGGAAAAAGGAGTAAGGATATCGTTTTATAGGATAGCTCTGTGGCGAGTGGTAAAGCTACCGCGCAGCTTTATGATCTGCCTCTTCATCTGCTGTTTACAATCACCAATTAAATAATGTATACTAATATTTACATTATTCGGCATATTGTTCATATTAACAAATCTTAATTGGAGAACATGAGATGAAGAAAGCGGCATATAACATCCTTCCGGGAACGGAAGAAATACTAAAAAACATGGGTGAGCAGATTAAGCTTGCAAGACTCAGACGAAGCCTGTCTTCGGAGCTGACCGCAGAACGTGCAGGAATCAGCCGGGCATCTTTGTGGAAAGTGGAAAAAGGCGACCCATCCGTAGCGATGGGAATCTATGCGGCAGTTTTGCATGCTCTAAACAATCTTGATCAAGACCTTCTACTGCTTGCAAAGGATGATGCACTTGGCAGGCAACTGCAGGACTTGAATCTGATTACAAGAAAGCGTGCGCCCAGGAGGAATCAATAGTGGTATCTAAAGAAAAGACAATTTTCGTCTACGATGATTTTAGTATGCAGAATCCGACATGGATGGGTACACTCTATGTCAATAGCTTGAAGGGCGAAGAATCCTATTCTTTTGAATACGATAGAGAGTGGCTCAAAAAGACCTCGCTAAAAATCACATTGGATCCTGAACTTATGTCATATTCCGGAAGACAATATCCTTTCGGCAAAACAATCTTTGGACTGTTTTCAGATTCTTCTCCCGACCGTTGGGGACGGGTTCTAATGAATAAACGCGAAAGAATTTTGGCAGGGAAGGAAGGCCGAAAACCGGCTAAACTCTACGACAGTGATTATCTGCTGGGGGTATATGATGAGACGAGGCTGGGAGGAATTCGATTTAAAACAGAGCCCAATGGGGCCTTCCTTTCAGCGGATAAAAAAACTGCTGCACCGCCTTGGGCAAGTCTTCGGACTTTAGAGGAAGCTGCCAGAAATTTTGAAAATGAGGATATTGCATTATCTGAAAAATGGTTAAATCAATTAATAAGACCCGGCTCATCTCTTGGCGGTGCCAGACCAAAAGCTACTGTGATAGATCCGAAAGAACAGCTTTGGATTGCAAAATTCCCTTCCAGGAATGATGAAAATGATAGCGGAGCATGGGAAATGGTAACACATGATTTGGCAGAGATCTGCGGCCTACACGTTCCGGAGGCAAAACTTGAAAAATTTTCCAAACTCGGAAGCACCTATCTGGTGAAACGTTTTGATCGTATTTTAAACAAGCGGGTACACTTTGCTTCTGCCATGACGTTACTTGGAAAAACAGATGGAGCTTCTGCGGCAGAAGGGACAAGTTATCTGGATATAGCGGCTTTTATAAAATCCTATGGAGCACAACCCAAGCGGGATTTGATTGAGCTTTGGAAACGTATTGTTTTTAACATGGCAGTTAGCAACACGGATGACCATTTGCGAAACCATGCTTTCATTTTCACGGAAAATGGCTGGAGACTTTCACCTCTTTACGATGTAAATCCCGTGCCTTATGGGAATGAACTATCTTTAAATGTGGACGAAGCAGATAATAGTATCAACATTGATCTTGCCATAGAGACTGCTGTACGATTCGGGATCTCCAGGACTGACGCCACGAATGATGCAAAAGATATTTTGGTGATTGTTAGAGAAAACTGGGAGAAACTGGCTACAGCTTATGGATTATCCCGTCGACTGATAGAAGAAATGCGTCCTGCCTTTCGTGCTTGCTATGGATAAATGAATGCCGATCGGTACGGTACATGGCTCCTACCGTTTTCGAGACGGAGATGTTCCACTATGTGCAGGAACACCTTCGGATTCTTTCCGGTTTCTACGGGATTCTGAAGCCGATGGACGGGGTGACACCTTACCGCCTGGAGATGCAGGCGAAGCTCGAACTTGTGGCACGAACAATCTCTATGACTATTGGGGAGACAGACTTTACAAGGAACTAAGGGACAGTAGCGGAGTCATTGTGAATCTCGCCTCAAAGGAATATTCGAAATGCATTGAGAAGTATTTGCAGGCGGAGGATTCCTATATCACCTGCAATTTCTTTGAAGAGGTTCAGGGAAAGCTAGTACAAAAGGGGGTGTATTGTAAGATGGCTCGCGGAGAAATGGTCCGTTTTATGGCGGAAAATCGGATCGAGAAGCCAGAGGAAATCAAGCAATTCGCCGTTATGGGGTACCGCTTTTCTGAGGAGCTATCCTCAAAAAAGGAATATGTTTTTTTGAGGAAAAATGACTAAGGACATCGTTTTATAAGATGGTTCTGTGGCGAGTGGTCAGCTTGAGGGCATATCAATCTTGTAAAGATCGCCACACATTTAACAAGAGTTAAAACCATTCTTAGTGTATGGCCTAGGAGAGCCACTTATTTGTTTTTGGAAGGTGGAACTGACACTGATTACTATGCTGCCTAAAACGAGAGAGTTTTTACGACTCACCTCACCGTGCTTTGTAGTGTAGCTTCTCGCTTCTATTGTAGGCACTACGTGGAGGACGGTGATTCCTTCATTACTATTTGTGCCGCGCAGAAGGCGCAGAACGGAGATTACTATGAAGTATTTTGAATATGATACAGCGTCTCAAAAAGCGGAGTACTACGAAATACTCCAGATGCTGATGGAGCGATGGGAATATGAAATCGTAGAGTTTAAGGAAGCCAAAGGCGGTTACAACGAAGATAAAATCGGACAGTATTTTTCAGCGATCAGCAATGAAGCCAATCTAAAACAACAACAGTATGGCTGGTTTGTTCTTGGTGTCAGTGAATCGGTAGACAAACATATTGTTGGTACTTCATTCAAATCCGGAAAATCAGAATTACTGGAAAAATTCAAATATGGAATTTCAAAAGATTTAACGGATGGAATTTCATTTCTGGATGTGATTGAGCTGTACCCTGATGTAGATGGCAAAAAGCATCGTGTGCTGATGTTTAAAATCCCAGCGTCAGCAGTCGGAATACCAACGGAATGGAAAACAAAGTATTATGCGCGTAGCGGCGATAGTCTTGTTCCCTTGCAACAATCCAAGATTGACATTATTCGTCGGCAAAATAGACAAGACTGGTCGAGACAAATCATTTCTGGCACATCAATAGATTTTCTTGATAATGATGCGATTGCATTTGCTCGCCAGAAGTACAAAGAAAAGATGAACCGCAGCCATATTTCAGAAGAGATAGAAGTTATGTCGGACGAGGAATTTTTGACCAAGCTGAAGTTAATGAAGAATGGTCAGGTGACGAATGCAGCTATGGTTCTATTGGGCAGTTCAGAACATGATGATATTTTCGAAAAGGCACCAAGCCTGATGTGGAGACTCTACGGTTCAGATGGCGAGTTGAAGGATTATGAAATTTTCGGTGTTCCATTCATCACAGTCACAGAAAAGATTTTTTCTAAAATCCGTAATCTGACGTATCGCTATATGCCCAATCAGCTCTCGTTGTTTCCGAAGGAAACGCAGCAGTATGACACGTGGCTGCTTCGTGAGCTTTTGAACAACGGTATCGCGCACTCTAATTATCAACTTGGAGGCAGAATCTACGTCAATGAAGAAGAGGGCTGTATTAGCATCGTAAATCCTGGAGATTTTCTTCCGCGTACGATTGAGAAGGTTTTACAAAAAACATATAATCCGCCGTTTTACCGAAATCAGCTGCTTGCAGATGCAATGGTGAAGTTCCACATGATTGACACTGCAACCAGTGGAATAAAAAAGGTATATCGGATCCAAAAGGATAAATTCTTCCCTATGCCGGATTACGATCTTTCTTCTGAGACTCAGGTATCGGTTAGGGTCTATGGGAAAATATTGAACGAGCAATATACATATATTTTGTTCAACCATCCTGAATTGGATTTGGAAACTGTGTATTTACTGGATCAAGTGCAGAAGGGAAAGGGGAATACTCTAAATAAAGATGCAGTTGCATTTTTGAGGAAGCATAAGCTGATTGAAGGACGGATTAACAGCTTGTATCTGTCGGCAGAAGTTTCCAAAGCCATTGACGATGAGGCTGGTTATATAAAGAATAAGGCTTTTGACGACCAATATTACAAGGACCTGATTATTAAGTATCTTAAACAATACGGGAAAGCCAAGAAGAAGAATATTAGAAATCTTCTATGGGACAAGCTGCCGGATGTATTATCTGAGACACAGAAGAATACAAGATTGGAAACCTATTAGCTTCTTTGAAAAATGCAGGGATTATTTGCGCAGATTCAAATAATCAACAACGTGCTTCCTGGATATTAAAGTAATCGGCTCCGTAGATAAATAGGATGCTGTATAGCGGGGCAGTTTCAGAGAAGAGTAACCTGCATGAGCGCTTGAGTAAGTTCGAAAATTCACGCAAGGTCTCACTCAAGCTTTTATAATTTTAACTTGCCGGAAACTTTCTGAAGCATCGAATTTGCAGAAGCAAAAATAAAATGAAGCGCAATATATTGCGTACTTACATGGGTTACTTTCTAAATATAGTTTTTGCTTAACTTGCCGGCAACTTGCCGCGAGGAATGATTTCACTCAAGGTTACGCAAGAATTCACTCAAGTTTTATTTTGATACAGGAGGGATATGAGTATGTTACCATCCATACTTGCCAAACAATTAGAGAAAGCATTGGGGACTATATAGAAATAACATTCCTCATGACCAATGAGCCATTCAAGGGATCCATTCGGAAGATGCTGGAGGCGAAGGACTCGGTTTATCGTGAACCCTATGTTTCCCTGCGCCTTCTGTTTCGTGTGGCAGATAAGATGCCTAGCTGTTTTGAGGCGATTCATCCCGTGTACCCCCCCCTGATGTTTGCAAAACACTGTATCTAATAATCATCTTCAAATAACCATTGGAATCACCTGCCTTTCCCATTCTATGTTAAAAAAGTCGTTGCATGCTCCTATATGGCCTATTGCGGTTTGGTTGTGCCTCACTTGCAAAAGTCATAAATACCGTCTGCGTCATTCACCAGGCACGAATGATTCTTGCTGATTGATTACAGCTTGCAGGCAGATCGACAAGAGATAGTGTCAATAATCTTTCGCAAATTTATTTCCAGCCGCCGGCGTACCATCGTTAACTGACTGCAGACTGATCTTCAACTTTACGCTGGAGTTCCAGATCGAACAGGTGATTCATGTTGAGATACCGCTTGGATCCCCACTCTGATGCTGCTACATGGCGCAGCCGGGCACAGACCAGCATCAAGGCACTTTGACCATCAGGGAAAGCTCCTATCGCTTTGGTCCGGCGCTTAATCTCTCTGTTGACCCGTTCTGTGGTATTGTTGGTCCTGATTCGGTTCCAGTGTTCGGTCGGATAGTCCATATATGTGAGCGTCTCTTCGATGCTTTCCTCTACTTTCTGGGCAGCCGCAGACAACTTCATTTCGCGCAGCTGCCTGGCTACAGAAGCAGCCTTTTCTCTAGCTGACTTTCTGCTTTCCTGAGCGTGGATGGCTTTCAGCATCATTGCGACGGTTCGCATCTTAGTTCGCGGTGTGACGGTGAACACGTTTCGGTAGAAGTGCACCGTACAGCGCTGGTAGCGGGCTTCCGGGAAGACTTCAGGGATGCTCTCGAGCATTCCCAGGCACTTGTCTCCAATGATGAGACGGACGCCTTTGAGTCCGCACCCCTTCAACCAGACAAAGAAGTTTTTCCAGCTTTCATGATCTTCCTTCATACCTTCCGCAGCACCGAGGATCTCCCGATAGCCTTCATCGTTTACACCAATGGCTACGAGAACAGCGACATTCTGGATTTCTCCACCCCAGCTGCGCTTAAGGTAAATGCCATCGACATAGACGTAAGGGTAATCTTCTGTAAGCGGGCGGGAACGCCATTCTTCGATGTGTTCATAGGCTTTCTTATTGAGGTTGCTGATGGTCCCCGGGGACACCTTACTTCCCCAGAGTGCTTCAGTGATGTCCTCAATACGGCGTACCGAGACCCCGGCCAGATACATCTCAATCAGGGCTTCTTCGACAGAACACTCACGGCGCTTATAGCGCTCAATGATGGCGGTCTCAAACTGAATGCGCTTAAGCTTAGGTACTTTGAGAGTCACATCACCTGAAGTGGTTGAAAAATTTCTCTCATAATGACCGGAACGGTAGCCCTTGCGGTCGCCAGAACGCTCGTATTTGTCAGCGTTCACAAGCTCATCAGCCTCGTGATCAAGCAGAGCATTGAGCGTTTCTTCGACACTGTTACGTACCAGATTTTTGAGATTATTCTTTATGAGATCCTCGTTAAGCTGTATAATGTTGTCAGACATAGATATTGCCTCCTAGGTGGATTTTGTGTGGTAACTTAATTTTACCGGAGGCAATAGACTATGTCTATTTTTATATGAAATTGAATTTGCGAAACTTATTATACGTTATCCCAACACGTTATTGTATTATTCAGCAGACACCACTTACCTATGAAGAGACGCCATAGCAGGATTTAATTTTCAAAGTACAACACTTAGGGGTGTCCGCTTCGGCGGGTGGCTCCCATTGCCGGAGCACTGGCTCCAACCAATGAAACATGTGGCTCTATTTCAGCGGAATGGGTGGCTCCGCCACTCCGGAATATTCAACAGGCATTTTTCTAATAGAATATATATAAGAAAAAATCAGCAGCATATCTGCAAATAACCATGCAAAAATCTCACCAAAAAAAATACCCCTGGACCCTATAAAAATTGTTAATACATAGGCACACAACAACCTCATGACCAATTGAAGAAAACTTGAAATTAATGGGGTCGAAGCAACTTTCATTCCCTGCAGCGAAGCTCTGAGTATATAAAGTACAAACAATAAATAAAAATAATAAGATAGGATTCGCATAAAATTATATGCATAGGTCGTTATTTCCGCAGTAATCCTCGTATCATCAATAAATAATCTAATTATCTGCTCCCCACCAAAATACATGAGAAGTGAGCACATCATAGATACAAAAAACCCAATGATTAGACCTGCCCTCACCCCTTCGCGCACCCTGCTTTTCTTATTTCCGCCATAGTTTTGAGAAACATAGGTCGATACAGCAATACCCAAAGAAGAAGCTCCTATCTCCAGCAATGAATACACTTTTATGGCCACGGTATAAGCTGTAAGAAATGATATATCGAAACTATTAATTTTGCTCAATACCATCAATCCACCTATGGACGTTACAGCACTTTGCATTGCAGTTGGAAAACCCATGCACAAAAGCTTGGCGAATATCCCATGTTTATCATCATTCGCGGTATGAATTTCAATTTTATATCCAGTTAAAAAAAAGTACCCACAAAGTACCATAGATAAAAATTGTGATAACACAGTTCCCAATGCAGCACCTAATATTCCTATATTTAATACATATAAAAACAATATGTCCAAGATTATATTTGAGATAGAAGATACTGCCATAATGAGAACAGGAATATTTGCATTCCCTCTACTTCTCAATGCAGACGAAAATAACTGATAAAATATAAGCAACGGTACACCCATGAATATGGTAAAAACATAAGTATATGCATAATCAAATACCTCTTGCTTGGTGCCTATAAGTCTCAATAAATATTTTGTGAAAAAGAATAATATAATCACCAGTATTAAGGACAACCAAATGCACAGTGTTCTTGCCTTTTTATAATAAGTGGCAAACTTTCTCTCGTTTTTTTCACCAAAAGCATTTCCTAATAGTATGGAAAATCCCTGGATCAACCCAATTACAAATCCCTGCACCAGGAAAATTAACCAGTCCGTACCTCCAATAGCCGACAATCCAAGAGGTCCGATTTTTCGTCCAACAATTATGCTATCAACAAACAAATATAGTTGTTGAAATAAATTGCCCAAAAATAAACTGGAGGCAAATCCACCTATTAATTTATAGGGACTCCCTTGAGTCATATTTCTATCATTCTTCATAAACTATCAATCTTTTTTATATCAGTAAAATAAACTACACCATCAACTCTACCCCAAGTTCTTGCAAACAATCCAATACTTTCAACTCCAGAATCTATTCTTATTTCATGGGAAAATAATTGTGCTTTATTAGCAACTTTAAATGAAACCATATCATTCTTTAGTACATTGACTTCTAATCCAACAGCATCATCATTTGCAATATCATACGATTTATCTCATAATTGGATAGTGTCAATAATCTTTCGCAAATTTATTTCCAGCCGCCGGCGTACCATCGTTAACTGACTGCAGACTGATCTTCAACTTTACGCTGGAGTTCCAGATCAAACAGGTGATTCATGTTGAGATACCGCTTGGATCCCCACTCTGATGCTGCTACATGGCGTAGCCGGGCACAGACCAGCATCAACGCACTTTGACCATCAGGGAAAGCTCCTATCGCTTTGGTCCGGCGCTTAATCTCTCTGTTGACCCGTTCTGTGGTATTGTTGGTCCTGATTCGGTTCCAGTGTTCGGTCGGATAGTCCATATATGTGAGCGTCTCTTCGATGCTTTCCTCTACTTTCTGGGCAGCCGCAGACAACTTCATTTCGCGCAGCTGCCTGGCTACAGAAGCAGCCTTTTCTCTAGCTGACTTTCTGCTTTCCTGAGCGTGGATGGCTTTCAGCATCATTGCGACAGTTCGCATCTTAGTTCTCGGTGTGACGGTGAACACGTTTCGGTAGAAGTGCACTGTACAGCGCTGGTAGCGGGCTTCCGGGAAGACTTCAGGGATGCTCTCGAGCATTCCCAGGCACTTGTCTCCAATGATGAGACGGACGCCTTTGAGTCCGCGCCCCTTCAACCAGACAAAGAATTTTTTCCAGCTTTCATGATCTTCCTTCATACCTTCCGCAGCACCGAGGATCTCCCGATAGCCTTCATTGTTTACACCAATGGCTACGAGAACAGCGACATTCTGGATTTCTCCACCCCAGCTGCGCTTAAGGTAAATGCCATCGACATAGACGTAAGGGTAATCTTCTGTAAGCGGGCGGGAACGCCATTCTTCGATGTGTTCATAGGCTTTCTTATTGAGGTTGCTGATGGTCCCCGGGGACACCTTACTTCCCCAGAGTGCTTCAGTGATGTCCTCAATACGGCGTACCGAGACCCCGGCCAGATACATCTCAATCAGGGCTTCTTCGACAGAACACTCACGGCGCTTATAGCGCTCAATGATGGCGGTCTCAAACTGAATGCCCTTAAGCTTAGGTACTTTGAGAGTCACATCACCTGAAGTGGTTGAAAAATTTCTCTCATAATGACCGGAACGGTAGCCCTTGCGGTCGCCAGAACGCTCGTATTTGTCAGCGTTCACAAGCTCATCAGCCTCGTGATCAAGCAGAGCATTGAGCGTTTCTTCGACACTGTTACGTACCAGATCTTTGAGATTATTCTTTATGAGATCCTCGTTAAGCTGTATAATGTTGTCAGACATAGATATTGCCTCCTAGGTGGATTTTGTGTGGTAACTTAATTTTACCGGAGGCAATAGACTATGTCTATTTTTATATGAAATTGAATTTGCGAAACTTATTATACGTTATCCGACAAGAGGATCATACAAGAAACTGCATAACTTGCAGCCGTCATTCCAACCGCACCGAATAGGAATAGCGGAACAATCGAAAACAGCAGTGAGACGATGCTGCAAACAAATATAACTTTTCTAATGCAGGTAGCTTTATCAAATTTAAACAAGGCAATTACACCAAGCAAGACAATCAAAATCGTCAGGATTCCTGTCAACAGCGGTGTGAAATTCGCATACCCTACGGGGAGCATACTAAAGTATGAATACACTTCAATCGTTCGTTCAGTTGGGCTTGTTGCAAAAACCATAACCGCACCAACCGGCAGTATCTCTAAAATCAACGCGATCCCTTGTAACACAAGAGCTACCAAATAATACATTTTATCCATTGCTTTCATCGAACAGCCCTGCTTTCGCATGTAGATATAAAAGTTGTCCCATTCTAGGTTCTTCAGATTCATTTCCGTTCTTCCGATTCACAAGTAAAAAAGGCTGAACCACGAGGTTCAGCCGTGGGCCCGACAAAAATTACCTCGGGCAACTCTATTGAATGAATAGTAACAGAAAGGTGAATAGAATGCAAGGATAAGACGGAGTGAGTTTACCGTAGGAATATAGATGAAATATTTTTTGAAAGAGAAGAAAGTCCTTGACAGGCTTAATTTAGTATAGTAAAGTGATAACACTTTACTATACTAAATTAAATCAAATGGACAGGAGATGTTTCAGCGTTTGACGGGGAAGGAAGCTCTTGCGAGACTTTCGTCTTTGTCAGGGAAGGGAGGACAGAATGAAAAAGGGAAAAGAATGGAGAAAAGGCTGCAGATATTTCTTGCTATTTTCTTTGCTGGGGTCGCTGTTGGTCGCTTGCTCGGGGGCGTCTTCTGCGAAAACAGATGCCGCCAATCAGGCGCGGAGTGAAGGGGAAGGAGAAGAGGCGAAGACGGGGAAAACTTTTACCGTCGGCTTTGATCAGGAATTCCCGCCCATGGGCTTTGTGGATAAGGACGGGTCCTATACGGGCTACGACCTTGCGCTTGCCAAAGAGGTGGCGAAGCGCTTGAATTTTACCTTCGTTCCGAAGCCGATCAACTGGGATGCGAAGGATCTGGAATTAAATTCCGGTAATATTGACTGTATTTGGAACGGCTTTACGATGGAAGATAGGGAAGACAAATATACCTTTGTCGGTCCCTATATGGCCAATCGACAGGTTTGTGGTTGGAGAGAGTTCGAAGATCAAAAATCTTTCCGACCTAAAAGGCAAGACAGTGGAAGTGCAGAAAGATTCGTCCGGTTTAAATGCGCTAAACAGAGAGGAAAACAAAGCCATGAAAGACGGTTTTGCTTCTCTGGTCGAAGTCGGAGATTATCAGACGGCGATGATGGATCTGGAGAGTGGTGCCTGTGATGCCATTTGTATGGATTCCGTGGTGGCGGAGTATCAGATCAAAAGTTCTAAAAAGCCCTTTGCGATCCTGAAAGACAGCCTTTCCGAAGAAAAATATGGAATCGGATTTAAAAAGGGAAACACCGAGCTGGCGGATCAGGTCTACAAGACCCTGATGGAAATGAAAGAGGACGGAACCGTGGATCGGATTACAGAGAAATGGTTCGGATCAAAAGACGGTTTTGTTCTGGAGTAGAGAAAATCACGGATCGCAAGTGGTTGAGGGAAGAAGAGAAGATCAGTTCTTAGGAGGCACGAAAGACAGATGGAATGGATGACGATTTTGGTACGGTTATTAGGGGGACTTGGCGTCAGCCTTAGCATTTTCCTGATCACGCTTCTTTTCTCCCTGCCACTTGGCTTATTGGTATCTTTTGGCAGAATGAGTTCGAATGTGATGGTTTCGGGAATCACAAAGGTGTATATTTCCGTGATGCGCGGAACGCCGCTGATGTTGCAGCTCTTTGTCGTCTATTACGGCCCTTATTACCTTCTTCATATCAGCCTCCATCCTTCCTACCGTATTTTTGCGGTATACATCGGCTTTGTCGTGAATTATGCGGCCTATTTTGCGGAGATTTACCGTTCCGGGATCAAGAGCATGGATGGCGGTCAGGTGGAAGCGGCAAGAATCCTGGGCTATGGGAAGTGGTCCTGCTTTTTTCGCATCCTCTTTCCGCAGGTATGGAAAAACATTCTTCCCTCTATTACCAACGAGGTGATCACCCTGGTCAAGGATACCTCCCTTGCCTTTTCCATTTCCGTGATGGAAATGTTTACGACCGCAAAGGCGATTTCTTCTTCGGAGAGTTCCCTTGCGCCTCTTGTAATGGCGGGCATCCTGTATTATCTCTTTAACTTCGTGGTGGCTTTTGTGATGGAACAGTGTGAAAAGAAGCTGAACTATTATCGTTAGAGGGGCATGATTGCAAAGCATTCTTTGTTAGGGGGCTCCGGAAGAGAAAAGATTCTCCATGGAGACAGTCTTTTGAGACACCGGCATCCTTAATCGGATTAGGAAAGACAGCCCTGAAGGGACATGGCGGAAGAGAGTGAGAATGAAAGTTTTGGAAATGAAAGGAATTCGAAAATGTTTTTTTCAGGAAAGGAGATCCTGCGCGGAGTGGACCTGTCCTGCGAAGAAGGTGAGGTTTTTAGCATCATCGGCCCATCCGGTTCGGGAAAATCGACCCCTGCTGCGGATTGCCTGTTTTCTGGAAAAGGCGGACGCCGGAAGCATGAGCTACTTTGGGAAGCGGGTATTTCTGGCAGGTCTGGGAGCGGGGGATAAAGAGCAGGAAGAAGCGGGACGGGCAGAGCTTGCGCAGAATATGCAAAAAGGCGAAGGAGAGTCTTAGCCTTGTTTTTTTCAGAACTTCAACCTTTTTTTCCGCACTGGACGGTGTTAGAGAATATCGTCAATCCGATGATTCATGTGCAAAAAGAAAGACCGGATGATTGCACGGGAAAAAGGGAAGGGAGCTCCTTGGTCGAATGGGATTAGCGGATAAGGAGAAGGAATACCCCTTTGCCCTCTCCGGCGGACAGAAGCAGAGGGTTGCGATTGCCAGAGCCCTCGGCGCTGGAACCGAAGATCCTGTTTTTTTGATGAACCGACCTCGGCACTGGATCCGAGACTGACCGGAGAAATCCTTGCGCTGATTCGCTCCTTGAAGGATTCGCGCATGGCGATGGTGATCGTCACCCATGAGATGCAATTTGCAAGAGAGATTTCTGACCGGATCCTCTTTTTATCAGAGGGAGAAGTCTTATGTGTCGGAAGTCCTGAGGAGGTTTTCTCCTCAGGAAATGAACGACTGCAAAATTTCCTGGGTGGTTACGCGCAGGAAAGGATCTAATTCCCCGTTTCCTATCTTGTGCATCAGAGGGGAAGGAGCACCGTGTTAAAAATCATCCGACAGTCTTTCGGTGAGATTGATGGTGGCGGCATTTCTACGTTTTTCATCTAAAATCTGCCCCCACTGGTAAGGAGTTGCCTGATAAACGTAATAATTGATCCAGTTGGTATAGAGGGTATTGCAGTGTGCCCTCCAGGAAAGGCGAGGCTCTCTCGTGGGATCATCCTCCGGATAGTAGTTCACCGGGAGCTTCGGATGCAGTCCCTTCTCCAAATCTCTTTTATATTCGTGATCCAGCGTTAAGCGGTCATATTCCGCATGTGCCATGGAAAAAATGCGTCTCCCGTCTTTTGAGACAACGAGCATGATGCCGGCTTCTTCCGATTCTGCAAGGGGAACTAAATCCTTGCAGCTATGAATGAGAGTGGCCGGTGTTTCTGTATAGCGGGAGTGGGGCATCAGGAATTCATCATCAAAGCCCCGGATGAGGGGAAGCTTCCGGTTTAAGACCCGGTTCTGGTAGACGCCGGAAAGCTTTTCCTTTAGCATCACCTTATCCAGTCCGTAGTAATAATACAGCCCGGCCTGGGCGCCCCAGCAGATAAAAAAGGTGGAGGTCACGTTGGTATTCGCCCAGTCGAAGATCCGGGTGAGTTCTTTCCAGTAGTCCACTTCTTCAAAGGGCATCTTCTCAACCGGAGCACCCGTGACGATCAGTCCGTCATAGGTGTTTTCTTTTAACTCCGCAAAGGTGCGGTAGAAGCGGTTGAGATGATTGGGGGAGGTGTTGGAGACATGGTGGGTGGACATGTACATAAAGGTCACATCCAGCTGCAGGGGGGTATTGGACAGAGAACGAAGCAGTTGCAATTCCGTATCTTCCTTAAGAGGCATCAGGTTGAGGATGCAGATGGCAAGCGGCCGGATGTCCTGCGAAAGAGCACGGTCTTCCTCCACGACAAAAATATTTTCCTCTTCCAGTTGTTCCCTTGCAGGGAGCGCATTCTGCACTTTGATGGGCATGTCAGTCTCCTGATTTTACTTTCTTCCAAAGTTTGTTATAGAGAGCATCCGTCTTTTTCCCAAGGTAAGAATAGGAATCACAGCGGGAAAGGGTCTTTGCGTCCGGGAAGGCAACGGTCGAATTCCGGATGAGCGGATCCTTGATGAGTTTCTGCGCCTTCAGGTTGGGGGTGGTATAGGTGACGAGGTCAAAGTTCTGTACGGCAATGTCCGCACGGTTCATGAAGTCAATCCATTTCATGGCATTCTTGTAATGGCGGCTTTCTTTGGTTACCACCCAGCCGTCAATCCATACGTTGGATCCTTCCTTCGGGACGACGTATTCGAGGTCGTGATTTTCTCTGAAGGTATAGAGGGCTTCGCCGGAATAGATGACGCCAAGCGCCGCCTCGCCTCCGATCATTTTGTCCCTCACCTGGTCGATGACATAGGCTTGTACGAGAGGCTTTTGACGGATCAGATCGTCTGCCGCAATTTGCAGTTCTTTCGGATTCTTGGAATTCATGGAGAATCCGTTTTTGCGAAGAGCGACCATGAAGGAGTCCCGCACGCTGTCCTGCATCAGGATCTGGTCTTTGTATTTGGGATCCCAGAGAATATCCCAGCTGTCCACCTTGTCGTGTACCAGCTTCTTATTGTAAAGGATACCGACAGTACCGCAGAAATCCGGAACGCAGTACTGATTTCCTGGGTCAAAAGCGGTAGCGGTCTTCATATAGGCAGGATCGAGATTGGCTTTGGAATTGGGCAACAGGTCCCAATCAAGCGGGCGCAGCAGACCTTCCTGAATCATTTTGGCGATCATATAGTCGGAAGGGCAGAGCACGTCATAAGAGGAATTGTCGGCAGCGATCTTGGAATACATGATTTCGTTGGATTCGAACTCATCATAGACGACCTTGATGCCGGTTTCCTTTTCAAATTGCGCAATGGTGGCAGGATCGATATATTCTCCCCAGCTGTACACATAAACCTGGTTGTCTTCGTTCCGGAATACGCCGCCAAAAAGCATGGCAAGCAGGACGATGACAAGGCCGGAGCAGGCAATCAGAGCCGCCTGTCTTTCCTAGTCTTTTCTTGGAAGCATAGGAGACTTCTTTTTTGGATGCGGCAAGCGTGTTTTTGGCGCGCAGACGCCCGGAAGCAAATAAAAGCAGGAGGACGACCAGGAAAATAATCGCGGAAAGCGCATAGATTTCCGGTTGAATCCCTCTTTTTACCTCATTGTAGATCTTGGTCGCTAAGGTGTCGAAGCCGGATCCCTTGGTAAAATAGGTGATGATGAAATCATCGATGGACATGGTGAAGGCCATCATGGCACCAGACAGAATGGCAGGCATCAGGTCCGGAAGGATCGTCTTTCGAAAGGCAAAAAGAGGTTCCGCACCGAGATCCAGAGCGGCTTCATAGGTATAGGGATTGATGGTCTTCATGCGCGGCATGACACTGAGCATCACATAGGGAATATTAAATGTAATGTGTGTGCGATCAGTACCGTTAAAAATCCTGCGCCGAAGTGCAGGGCGCGGAAGAGGAGCATCAGAGAAATACCCGTCACGATGTCCGCATTGATCATGGGAATGTTGGCGATTCCCATGAGAAAGGTGCGACTCTTTTTCCCAAGACCCATGAGCGCGACACAGGTAATGGTGCCGATGAGGGTCGCCACAATCGTGGAGATCAGGGCAATGATTAAGGTATTGGAGAGCGCATTGATGATGGCGGAATCCGACGCCAGATTCAGGTACCATTTCAAGGTGAAGCCGCCCCAGCGGGCACGGGATTTGCTTGCATTAAAAGAAAGGATGATCATGGTCGCAATCGGGAGATACATGAAAGCGATGATGAGACCCATGTAAATTTTTTCGATTTTTCTTGCGCATCAGTCCTCCTCCGCTTTCTGGTCGGAAACAAAAGAAACGACCATGTTGATAATGATGAAGATCATCAGGACGATGGAGAGTCCGCTGCCCAGATGCCAGTTATAGGTCAAAGTGAATTCCTGCTCGATGACATTTCCGATGAGGAGGATTTTTGGATCCGCCCAGCATGGTGCTGATGGCGAAGGTGGTAAGCGCAGGAATAAAGACCATGGTGATCCCTGAAATGATGCCGGGGACGGAGAGGGAAGGGTGATTCGGAAAAAGGTCTGGACCGAGTTGGCACCGAGGTCTCTCGCAGCGTTGATGACGTTGTCATCGATTCTGGACAAAGAGGTATAGATGGGCAGGATCATAAAGGGCAAAAAAATTATAGACCATGCCGATCACGATGGCGGAGGGCGTGTTGATGATATTGACATTCGGCAGATGAAGCAGTGTCAGAATGCTGTTCAGAACGCCTTTGTTCTCCAAAAGGGTCATCCAGGCCAGGGTGCGCAACAGAAAATTCATCCACATCGGAAGAATAAACAGGGTGGTAATTAACCCCTGCTTGCCGACCTTGTGGCTGCACAGAATCATGCCCAGCGGATAGGCGAGCAGGAAGCAGATGATGGTCGAAATAATCGCCAGAGTAAAGGCAAGGACCAGTGCTTTGAAATTTGCTTTGTCCGCAATCGCAAGGATGTTCCTGAGGGTAAAGGCGCTGCTTTCATTCGTGAATCCATAGAATAAAATCATGCCAAGTGGTACGATGATAAAGACCAGCGACCAAGTCATATAGGGAGAAGCCATGAGGGTGGAGGCTTTTTTATTTTTAAACATCGATCTCAATTGCCTCCTCGTCTTCGGATGCGGGACGATTCATGACCTGAATGTTGAACGGATCGACCCGGATATCCACTTCGCTTCCGACATCGTGCATGATCGTAGAGTGCACCAGCCATTCAAAGCCGCCTGCTTCTACCTCCATCTCATAATGGACCCCCTTGAAGATGACATGGGTCACCTTTCCGGATAGGGTGCCCTTTCCCCTTGGAACCAGCTCCACATCTTCCGGACGAATGACGACATCCACCGGGTGATTGATGCCGAAGCCCTTATCCACGCAGGCGAATTTGGTTCCCAAAATTTCGACCAGCTCATCCCGGACCATGGTCGCCTTGATGATATTGGAATCTCCGATGAAGTCCGCCACGAAGGCGTTCTCCGGCTCGTTATAAATGGTTTCCGGAGAGCCTTCCTGTTGGATATAGCCCTGATTCATGACGACGATATGGTCAGACATGGTCAGAGCCTCTTCCTGGTCATGCGTGACATAGATGAAGGTGATACCAAGCTCATTTTTCAGTCGAATCAGTTCATATTGCATGTCCTGCCTGAGTTTCAGATCGAGTGCGCCAAGCGGCTCGTCTAACAGTAGAACCTTGGGTTCATTGACAATGGCTCTGGCGATCGCAACCCGCTGCTGCTGACCTCCCGAAAGGTTGTCGGGCATGCGGTGCTCGTACCCGTCCAGATTGACCAGTTTCAGGGCATAGCGAATCTTATCCTTAATATAGGCATCGGACTGGTTCTTAATCTTTAAACCGAAGGCAATGTTCTCGGCGACATCCATGTGGGTAAAAAGAGCATACTTTTGGAAAACCGTATTCAGCTGTCTTTTTGTTGGGAGCAAGAGAGGTGATATCCTTTCCGTCAAAAATCACCTTCCCTTGTCGGGACTCTCGAAACCTCCGATAATCCGCAACATGGTGGTTTTGCCACAGCCCGACGGCCCCAGCAGAGTCACAAATGAGTTTTCATGAATGTTTAGACAAAAAGTCGTCCAGGATGAGTTGCTCACCGAATGATTTCGAGATGTGCTGCAGTTGAATCAGGTCTTTTGCCAATTTTAACTACCCCCTTCGTGTCTTTTTCATTTTCATAGTAAATGAGTATAGCATGATGTGGTTGTCAAAGATATAAAAAAATTCTCTTGCAGGAGAATTGGCAAGAGAATTCTTATTTTGACGTTTAAACCGCCTGGTCTCTGCCCGCTTCCGGCTTGGTGGATGCTTCCCTTGCCATCTGCTTCATGAGAGAGGGCGCTCCTTTTGTTTCCTGTGCTTTTTTCTGTGCGGTGGACAGCATCAGTTTAATCCGGTTTAACTGGTTTACCTCGCTGGCGCCGGGGTCATAGTCGATCGCCACAATGTTGCAGTCGGGATAGTGGTGGCGCAGCTTCTTGATGACGCCCTTGCCGACGACATGGTTCGGCAGGCAGCCAAAGGGCTGTGTGCAGACGATATTCGGAGCCCCTTCTTTGATCAGCTCCACCATTTCTCCGGTAAGGAACCATCCTTCTCCGGTCTGGTTGCCGATCGAGACGATGGGTTCTGCATAATTCACCAGCTGGTAGATCGAGGTCGGGGGCTCAAAGTGTTTGCTCTTTTCAAAAGCACGGATGGCACCGCCGCGCAGGTGGTCAATGGCCCAGATGCCGAAGCGACAGATGGCCTTTGCCTTTTTGCTGCTTCCAAAATGGTCCGCCTTATAGATCTGGTTGTAAAAGCAGTACTGCATGAAGTCAACCAGATCGGGGACAACCGCCTCCGCACCTTCTTTTTCCAGCAGATCGACCAGATGGTTATTGGCTGCCGGTGCAAATTTAACCAGGATTTCTCCCACCACACCGACGCGGGGTTTCACTTCGTCCGTAATGGCAATGCAGTCGAAATCCTCGATGATGGCACGGCAGAGTTTCTGGAATTTGAAATAGCCCGGGTGCTTTAAGGAAACGAAGTCCTGACATTTCTTCTTCCATTTCTCGTGGCAGGCTTCTACGCTGCCTTTCTCTTTTTCATAAGGCCGCATGCGGTAGACGCAGCGCATAAAGATATCCCCTAAGATCGCCGCATAGGATGCCTTGATCAGAAGAGAGGCGTTGATGTGAAAGCCAGGATTTGCCTCAATCTTTCCCAGATTGAGAGAAACGACCGGCACCTGTTCCATTCCGGCCTTCTTCAGGGCACGGCGGATAAAGCCGACATAGTTGGTGGCGCGGCATCCGCCTCCGGTCTGTGTCATCAGGATGGCGGTATGGTTTAAGTCATACTTGCCGGATAACAGGCTGTCCATGATTTGTCCGACCACCCAGAGGGAGGGATAGCAGGCGTCGTTGTTGACATATTTCAGTCCCATGTCGATCGCACCCTTGTTGTCGTTTTGCATCACTTCGAAGCGGTAGCCGCAGGAACGGAAAGCGGGCTCTAGGAGATCAAAGTGAATCGGGGACATCTGCGGGCAGAGGATGGTATAGGTTTCCGCATCTCCTCGGTAAAGATTACGCGTTGATGATCGGTCGGTTTGATTTCCCTTTCTTTTTTTTCATGTTCCCGGACACGAATGGCAGCCAGCAGAGAGCGTACGCGGATCCGTGCGCTGCCTAAGTTGTTCACTTCATCAATTTTCAGACAGGTATAGATTTTGTCCGATCCCGCGAGGATATCGTTCACCTGATCGGTTGTGACGGCATCCAGTCCACAGCCGAAGGAATTGAGCTGGATCAGGTCGAGGTCATCCCGCTGTCTGACATAGGTGGCGGCGGCATAGAGCCTGGAATGGTACATCCACTGGTCGGAAACGATGAGGGGGCGCTCCGGATGCCCTAAATGGGAGATGGAATCTTCCGTTAAAACCGCCACCCCGTAGGAGGCGACCATCTCCGGAATGCCGTGGTTGATCTCTGGATCCAGATGATAAGGGCGGCCGGCAATGACGATGCCGTGCTTGTGATTGGCTTCCATCCACTGCAAGGTTTCTTCGCCCTTTTTAGAGACGTCGGCGCGGGCACTTTCCATCTCCTCCCAACCGGCCTTTGCCGCATCGATGATTTCCTCTGCGGGCAGTTCCTTGAATTCCGCAATGAGCGCATCGGTGGCTGCCTGCAAGTCTCCAAAGGACATAAAGGGGTTGCGGAAGGAGACCTTTCCCTCCGTGATTTCCTCGACATTATTCTTGATGTTTTCCGAGTAAGAGGTGACGATCGGGCAGTTATAATGATTGGTGGCTCCCTCGACTTCCCTGCGCTCGTAGAACAAAGCAGGATAGAAGATAAAGTCTACCTTTTGTTTGATCAGCCACTCCACATGTCCGTGCGAAATCTTGGCGGGATAGCATTCCGACTCACTGGGAATGGATTCAATGCCGAGTTCGTAGATCTGTCTGGTGGACTTGGGAGACAGGACGACACGGTATCCCAGTTTGGTAAAAAAAGTGAACCAGAACGGATAGTTTTCGTAAAAATTCAGGACCCGTGGAATGCCGACCGTTCCCCTCTTCGCCACTTCCACGCCCAGAGGCTCATAGCCGAAGATGCGGTCGTACTTGTACCGGAAGAGATTGGGCGTATCGGAATCGACCTTCGCCCTTCCCAGCCCCCTTTCACAACGGTTTCCGGAAATATACTGTCTGCCGCCGGTAAAGCGATTGACCGTCAGCCTGCAGCTGTTGGTGCAACCTTTGCAGGTCGCCATACTGGTGGAATATTGCAACGTATTGATCTGATCAATCGACAGCATCGTGGTCGGAAGAGCTTCCTTTTCACGAAAGCGCTCGCGGGCAATGAGGGCGGCACCGAAGGCACCCATAATGCCGGCAATGTCCGGTCTGACCGCCTGACAGTTGGCGATTTTTCAAAGGCGCGAAGCACCGCATCGTTGTAAAATGTACCGCCCTGTACCACGATGTTTTTGCCAAGCTGGGAAGCGTCGGAAACCTTGATGACCTTAAACAGTGCGTTTTTGATGACGGAGTATGCAAGGCCTGCGGAAATATCTGCGACCGATGCGCCCTCCTTCTGCGCCTGCTTGACGTTGGAATTCATAAACACGGTACACCTGGTGCCGAGATCAATCGGGGCCTTCGCATATAAGGCTTCCTTCGCAAAATCCTGCACCGAAAAGTTCAGGCTTTTGGCAAAAGTTTCAATAAAGGACCCACAGCCGGAAGAGCAGGCCTCGTTGAGCTGTACGCTGTCCACTGCATGATTTTTGATGCGGATACATTTCATATCCTGACCGCCGATATCCAGGATACAGTCCACCTGAGGGTCAAAAAAGGCGGCGGCTGTGTAGTGGGCGATGGTTTCCACTTCTCCGTCGTCCAGCAAAAGGGCGGACTTTAACAGCGCCTCCCCATATCCGGTGGAACAGGCGCGCTGAATGGTCACATCCTTTGGCATCAGACGGTAAATCTCCTGAATTGAGGAAATGGCGGTTTTCAGGGGATTCCCGTTGTTACTGGAATAAAAGGAATAGAGCAGATCGCCGTTTTCGGCAACAAGGGCGCATTTCGTGGTTGTGGAGCCCGCATCGATTCCAAGGTAGGCATTTCCGTGATAAGTCGACAGGTCAGCGGTTTTCACCCGGTACTTCGCCTGCCGATTGCGGAACGCCTGATAATCCTCTTCTGAAGAGAAGAGCGGTTCCATGCGGCTGATTTCACTTTCTACCTCGATTTTGTGAGAGAGCCTTGCAAGCAGCTCACTCAACATGACGGATTTCTTTTCCTTGGCGTTGAGCGCCGAGCCGATCGCCGCAAAGAGGTGGGAATTTTCCAGATCGATGGTATGCGCCGTATCCAGTTTCAAGGTGCGGATAAAAGCCGCCTTCAGTTCCGAAAGGAAATGAAGAGGCCCTCCTAAAAAGGCGACATGTCCGCGGATCGGTTTGCCGCAGGCAAGACCGGAAATCGTCTGATTGACCACTGCCTGAAAGATGGAGGCGGCCAGATCCTCTCTGGTTGCACCCTCGTTGATTAAGGGCTGAATATCGGACTTGGCAAAGACACCGCAGCGTGCCGCGATGTTGTAGAGAGATTGGTAATGTTTGGCATATTCGTTTAAGCCTGCCGCATCGGTTTGGAGAAGAGAGGCCATCTGATCAATAAAGGATCCGGTCCCTCCAGCGCAGATTCCGTTCATGCGCTGCTCCACATTCCCCCCTTCAAAATAAATGATTTTGGCATCCTCACCGCCAAGCTCGATGGCGACATCCGTTTTGGACGCCAGTTTTTTTAGAGAAGTGGCAACGGCAATGACTTCCTGTGTAAAAGGAATATCCAGAGCGCCTGCCAGTGCCAGACCGCCGGAACCGGTGATCACGGGGTGCACCCGCACGTCCTGCACCTGGTCATAGGCTTCCTGAACGAGGTCCTGCATGGTTTCCCGAATATTGGCGAAATGTCTTTTATAGTCTGAAAAAATCAGATTCTTGTTGGCATCCAGAAGAGCCACCTTGACCGTGGTGGAACCGATGTCAACACCGAGTGTGTAATCTTTTGTCAGCATATCCCCTCACATTCTTGTTGCATTTTGTGAACCCGAAATGAAAATCCTTTCGGAAGTATGTTGCAAATCTAAAAAATAGATTGCGCAAAACCTTTTTGCACCTGACTATTTTAGTACATTTTGAAAATAATGCAAGTCCGTGGTGGAAGAAGCACGCTTGCCACCTTGCACAAATTTAGAAGAGGTTTTTCGGTAAGGCGTCTCATAGATAGGAAATCGGAGAAAGGATTATAATTATATAAATAAAGAAAACTTTTTTTCTAAAACAAAGAGCGAGAGAAAGGACACGAGATGAGCAGGTTGAGTATTTTTACCAAAGATGGTGCGGAAAAAACGGTAGAGTCTCTGTACAAAGATCTCGAGCGTAGAATTACTGCATCACAGCCGGGGCTCTGTCCGGTAGACCTGGCGTCGGCCTTCCTGGGACTCTGCCATTCCCAGTCTTGCGGGAAGTGTACTCCGTGCAGGGTGGGACTGGGACAGTTGCAGGCCTTGATTCATCAGGTTTTAGCGGGGGGAGCGACAGAAAAAACACTGCAAACGATTGAATTGACGGCGGAGAGTATTTATTACTCTGCCGATTGTGCGATCGGCTCGGAAGCGGGAAGGATGGTTCTGGAAGGAATCAGGGGCTTTCGGGATGATTATGTGGCACATATTACGCACGGGAGGTGCCTGGGATCTCATAAGCAGCCGGTGCCCTGCGTCGCACAATGTCTGCTCATGTGGATATTCCGGGATATCTGGCGCTCATTCATGAAAAGCGCTATGCCGATGCGGTTGCCCTCATCCGAAAGGACAATCCGCTGCCTGCCGCCTGCGGGATGATCTGCGAACATCCCTGTGAGGTCAGATGCAGGCGGACCATGGTGGACGGTGCCATCAACATCCGTGGGCTAAAGCGTTTTGCCGTGGAAAACGAGGGAGAGATTCAGGCGCCTTTGCGGATGCCCGCAACAGGGAAAAAGGTAGCGGTCATCGGAGGCGGTCCCTGCGGCCTGAGCTGCGCATACTACCTCAGCATCATGGGGCATGAGGTGACGGTTTTCGAACAGAGAAAGCGGCTGGGAGGAATGCTCAGGTACGGCATCCCCGCTTATCGTCTGCCGAGAGAGGTACTGGACCATGAGATTGAGGGAATGAAGCTTTCGGGCTTTCGCGTCAAGACGAATGTGTCCATCGGAAATGATATTTCCATTGAGGAGATCCGTTCCCAGTACGATGCGATGTTCGTGGCAATCGGTGCGCATACGGATCGGAAGATCGGCATCGAAGGGGAGGATGCGGAAGGCGTCCTCTCTGCCGTGGAGATGCTTCGCTCGATCGGAGACGATGAGTATCCGAATTATTCGGGAGAAAATATTGTGGTGGTCGGAGGTGGCAATGTGGCGATGGATGTCGCCAGGTCCGCCATCCGCTGGGCGCAAAATCGGTAAAGATCGCCTATCGAAGAAGGCAGAAGGACATGACGGCCCTTCCGGAGGAGGTGGAAGGAGCCATTGCCGACGGCTGCGAGATCGTGGAACTAAACGCACCCGTTCGGATTGAGAAGGATGCATCGGGACATTGCAAGGGACTTGTGGTACAGCCGCAGATTCCGGGAGCCATCAAGGGAGGAAGACCCTCACCGAAAGCCAGCGACAAACCGGAGATTGAGCTTCCGGCTGACCGGATTCTGGTTGCGATCGGGCAGGGGATTGATTCCCGGAAATTTGGAGAATACGGCCTGCCGGTCGAGCGCGGTTGCATTTCCGCCTTTGAAACGGCGGATGTGGAGAATGCGGATGGAATCTTTGCAGGGGGAGACTGCGTGACCGGTCCCGCTACGGTCATCCGGGCGATTGCAGGAGGAAAGGTGGCAGCCGCCAATATTGACGAGTACCTCGGCTTCTCCCATGAAATCACCTCACAGGTGGTGCTGCCGCCGGTTCGTTTCGATGATCATAAGCCTTGCGGTCGCGTCAACATGGTGGAGCGCCCTGCTTCTGAGAGAAGAGGGGATTTTGAACTGATGGAGTGTCCGATGAGTGTGCAGGAGGCGATGCAGGAGTCCGGCAGATGTCTTCACTGTGACCATTTCGGCTATGGGATCTTCAGAGGAGGCAGAGAGACAAAATGGTAAATCTGATCATCGACAACCGACCCGTTTCCGTTCCGGAGCGTACCACAATTTTAAATGCCGCAGCTTCCGTGGGCATCCATATTCCGACTCTCTGCTTTTTAAAAGACATCAATGAAATTGCCGCCTGCCGTGTCTGCGTGGTAGAGGTCGAAGGCTATGAAAGACTGCTGACCGCCTGCAACAATCCGGTGGCGGAGGGCATGGTGATTCATACGGACAGCCATAAGGCAAGGATTGCCAGGAAGGCAAATGTGGAGCTGATTTTAAGCCAGCACAAAATGAACTGTCCGGTCTGCGTTCGCTCCGGAAACTGCAAGTTGCAGAAGGTGGCCAATGACTTGAATGTACACGATATCCCCTTTGAAACGCAGTTAACAGGAAGGAGATCGGATATCCATTTCCCTTTAATCAGGGAATATGATAAGTGTATTAAATGTATGCGCTGTGTGCAGGTCTGTGATAAGATCCAGGACTCTCATATCTGGGACGTGATCAATATGGGAGCGCAGACGACGGTGGCGGTCGGAGAAGGAGAGGTCCGTCATCTGAAGGATAGCAGCTGCACGCTTTGCGGACAGTGTATCACGCACTGTCCGACGGGGGCTCTACGGGAGAGGGACGACACAGACAAGATTTTTGCCGCCCTGGAGGATCCGGATAAGATCGTGGTCGCGCAGATCGCACCTGCGGTCAGAACGTCCTCGGGAGAAGCTTTTCACATGAAGGCGGAAGAGGCCACGATGAAGCGTCTGGCCTGCGCTCTGAAAACCATCGGCTTCGATTATGTGTTTGATACGGATTTTTCAGCGGATCTGACCATCATGGAAGAGGCAAGTGAATTTCTGGAAAAAGTGAAGCGAGGAGATCAAGAGAAATTTCCGATGTTCACTTCCTGCTGTCCCGGGTGGCTTAGGTATTGCAAGGCGCAGTTTCCTGAATTTGTGGATCAGCTTTCGACTTCCAAGTCACCGCAGCAGATGTTTGGGGCAGTGATTAAAACCTATTTTGCGGAAAAAATAGACGTCGATCCGGCCCGTATCTATTCCGTGTCGATCATGCCCTGCCTTGCCAAAAAGGCGGAGTGCAGTTATGAAACCATGAAAAACGAAGACGGAGAGCCGGATGTAGACGTGGTACTGACCACGAGAGAAGTGGACAGGTTGCTTCGGATGATGAATCTGGAGCCTGCGGAACTGCCGGAGGTGGAATTGGACCACCCCTTCCCCCTGGGTTCCGGTGCCGGAAATATCTTCGGCGCAACGGGGGGAGTGATGGAGGCTGCGCTTCGAACGGCTTACCAGGCAGTCACAGGGCACAATCCTGATCCGGATGCATTCTCCGCAGTGCGTGGAATGGAGGGGTGGAAGGAAGAAACCTTCGATCTAGCGGGGACGCCGCTCAAGGTGGCCGTCGTCCACGGTCTTGCCAATGCAGGGAGACTTCTACATGCATTAAAAGAAGGAAAGGTTCATTATGACTTCGTGGAAGTGATGGCGTGCCCCGGAGGGTGCGTTGGGGGCGGCGGGCAGCCGATTTACGATGGGTGCGAGATGGCGGCGCTGCGGGCGCCTACCCTTTATACACAGGACAGAGCCGGTTCTCTTCGCTTCTGCCATGAAATCCGGAGATTCAGAACTGTTATCGGGATTTTCTGGAAAAACCGCTCAGCGAAAAGGCAGAGAAACTCCTGCATACCGACCAGCACGGATGGAAGATGCCACTGGAAATCTGATCCCGATCGGAGATCCTTTGCGCCGATCTCTTTGAGGAGACGTCCGTATTCCCTGATGCAAGGAATACGGACGTGTTTTCGTTTTGTGCATTTTTGTACCGGAAGTTTTGATTTTTTAGAAATGATTTTCGTGGTATCATGTGAAGATGTCAGTGGCAAAAGAAATAAGACGGAGATTTGACATAGAAAAAAGCGAAAGGATATGGTTTAGGAATGGATCAATTGGAGAAAAGGTTCGGTCGGTTTGCGATTCCGGATCTGACGGTGAAGTTTTTGTTTTTACAGGCCATCGGATATGTTTTGTTTGAAATGCTGAAGCTGGATGGAATGCGCACCTATTGTGAGATGAATCCGTATATGATTCTGCATCATTTTCAGATTTGGCGCCTGGTGACCTGGCTGATGATTCCGACAGACGGCGGTTTATTTCTTTTTATCATTACTGCGGTGTTTTTCTATCTGCCGATCGGCAGACAGCTGGAACAGACCTGGGGAGAGTTCCGGTATACGTTTTACCTCTTCCTTGGCTTTTTCTTTACGGTTCTTGGGGGTTTCATCGTTTATGGAATCACAGGAGGAATGGCAATCACGATGGACCAGGGGGTGCTCGTGAAAGCAACGGGAGAAGTGGCGAGACGGGCCATGGAGAACGGAACGGCTTACGACCAGATCGGTGCCATGATTACGCCTTTTTATGTCATGATGTCGATTTTCTTTGCGTTTGCCGCCACCTATCCCGAGGAAATGGTGTTGTTTATGTTCTTGATTCCGGTCAAAATGAAGTGGCTGGCTCTTCTTGACGGAGCCTTCATGGTTTATCGCATCTTCATTGGGGCAGGAAACGGAGATTATGCCGAGGTGATTACGATTGTCATGTCGCTCCTCAACTTCGTGATCTACTGGTTTTTGTCCAGGAAGGATTCTTTCAAGAGATATCGTCCCAAAGAAGTAAAGCGCAGAAGAGAATTCCAGAACATGGTCAAAATGACGCCACCCGGTATTGCGCTTCATAAGTGTGCGATTTGCGGAAAGACCAGCCTGGAATATCCGGATATGGACTTTCGTTTCTGCTCGAAGTGCAACGGCAACTATGAATATTGCCCGGAACATCTTTTTACACATACGCATGTCAAGTAACCTGCGGATTTCTGTTTGCGGAGGCGCTGGAGCAATCGTATGGGTTGGCTTACCATCCGGCAGGAACAGATCGGAATAAGGAGAGGATGATGTCGGTCCTGGAAGAAAAAGAATTTGGAAAAATCCTGACAAGTGTCGTTAGAAGTGCAAGAGAACAGGGGAATACGATCGCAGGGAAAGAGGTGGAAGAAGCGTTTGCTTCGCTGCATCTGAATGAGACACAGATGAAAGAAATTTTCTCTTACCTGAAGAGCCATCGCATCGGTGTGGATGAGACGCCGGATTTAACTGCGGATTTGAGCGGCGAGGACAAAAACGCCCTCCAGATTTACCTCGAGTCTCTTACCTTTCTTCCGGAGAGAAGCGAGGGAGAGAAGCAGGTGTACATCCGGCGCGCCATGAATGGAGATAAAGAAGCACAGCGGATTGTGGCGGAGATTTTTTTGCCTCTGGTACCGGATATCGCCAAACTGTATGCGGAGCAGGGCGTTTTTTTGGAAGACTTGATCGGCGAGGGAAATGAGGCGCTCATGAGGGGCGTGACCCTGCTTTCTGCGCTCGAAGAAGAGGATGAGGTGGAGAGTGCCCTGTCCCAGATGATTATGAATGCCATGGAGGAACGGATTCAGGAAGATCTGGAAGCCGGCGCAAAGGGGAAGAAGGCAGCAGACCTTGTCAATGAAGTGGCGGACCGGGCAAGGGAGCTGGCAGACGAACTCAGACACAAAGTCAGTGTGGAAGAGCTGATGGAGGAAAGCGGCTGGACAGAAGAGAAGATTCGCGAGGCAATTCGCCTGAGCGGAGACAGGATTGAGGATTTGGACTCCGGAGAAGAGCAGCGAAATGAAGGATGACCAGTACTTTATCAAGATTTGAACCGCTATTATTTTGGTGCGGGAACGACACTCAAACAACTGATGGAAAGCGATCTGGTACCGATCAAACTGCAAGTGATTTACAACAGATATCTGCAGGAAGACACCTCTCTTGAGATGTCGATGGCAGATTTTTTGTCGGGGCTACAGGCAGGTTCTATCAAGGAACGCGTCCTTTTCGCCCTCAAGATGCGTGTGCATGTGATGCTGCCACAGGAGAAGCAAAGAGGTCTCTTTCGGGAAAAAATCATGACAGTGAAGGAATGGAATCGCCTAAGAGCGGATCTGGCGGGGGAATGGGTTCTCCGGGAGATTGAGCTCTCCAAGCGCGCACTCTTATTTTTTGAAGTTTGATGCAATGATAGCGAACAGCCGGGCGCATCGGTGATCTGTTGCACAAAATAAGAAAATATGATAAATTATTTATAGTAAAAGTCTAAATTCTTGCATGGAGTCTTGCACTTCCCACTATTTTTTCTTTGAAACGGTTTCCGGGTCGTTCATCGGTCAGGGCGAAATCCTTGACAAAGAGGGAAGGAACCGTTATGATATCAAACAGATGTTCGCAAACATACGTTTTGAAAGAATCGCCATGTGTGGGAGGCAGGAGTCGGAAAGGACAGGTATCACAGATGTTGGAGAGAGATGAGAAGCAGAAGGCACTGGACGCGGCACTGGGGCAGATCGAAAAGCAGTTCGGCAAGGGGACGGTCATGCGCCTGGGAGATCCTGCGAACCAGATGAATGTGGAGACCATCCCGACCGGCTCGCTGAGTCTGGATATTGCGTTAGGACTGGGCGGTATCCCGAAGGGGAGAATTGTAGAAATCTACGGCCCGGAATCCTCCGGTAAGACGACGGTGACCCTGCACATGATTGCAGAGGTGCAGAAGAGAGGAGGGGGGATTGCCGGATTTATTGATGCGGAACATGCCCTCGATCCGGTTTATGCCAAGAATATCGGAGTGGACATTGACAATCTATACATTTCCCAGCCGGACAGCGGAGAGCAGGCGCTGGAAATCACTGAGACCATGGTGCGTTCGGGGGCAATCGACATCGTGGTCGTGGACTCGGTAGCAGCACTGGTTCCCAGAGCGGAAATAGATGGCGATATGGGAGATTCCCATGTGGGATTGCAGGCGAGACTCATGTCACAGGCACTGCGTAAATTGACCGCCGTTATCAGCAAGTCCAATTGCACAGTGGTATTTATCAATCAGCTGCGGGAGAAGGTCGGTGTCGTGTTCGGAAATCCGGAGACAACGACCGGTGGTCGTGCCCTGAAATTTTTATTCCTCTGTTCGACTGGACGTGCGTAGGATCGAAGCCATCAAGCAAGGCGGAGAGAATATCGGCAATCGTACCAGAGTCAAGGTGGTGAAGAATAAGATTGCACCGCCTTTTAAGGAAGCGGAGTTCGATATCATGTTTGGCAAGGGAATTTCGGTGACAGGAGACGTCCTGGACCTGGCGTCCGGCGTGGATATTGTGAACAAGAGCGGCGCATGGTATCAGTATGGAGGACAGAAAATCGGGCAGGGAAGAGAGAATGCCAAGGCCTATCTGCAGGAGCATGCGGAAATCATGGACGAGATCATGAGAAAGGTAAGAGAACATTACGGGCTGGAGAAGGAAACAGAGACGGCGGATCCGGATCCGGCAGGGTTGAAGGAAAACAAGAAGAATGCAGAGGAAGATCTGGCATCCCCTAAAACGACCAGAAAATCTAAGACAGAATCATAAGCGCCTTTTCTTTGAGAATGGCTTCCGAAGGAGGATAGCGGTTACATGGAAATCACAAGCATAGAACCGGTGGCAGGAAGCAAGAAGCGATACGAAGTCTGCCTGGACGGCGCTTCCTCCTTCCTCTTATACGCAGGAGAACTGAGGAAATATCGTTTAAAGGCGGGGGAAGAGATACCGGCTGAAGTCTATCACGAGATCATGCAGGTGCTTCTTCCCAAACGGGCGAAGCTTCGCGCGATGCACCTTCTGCAAAAGAAAGATTATACCGAGTACCAACTCAGGGAGAAATTAAAAAGCGGTTCCTATCCGGAAAACCTCATTGATGACGCCTTGGATTACGTGAAGAGTTACCACTATGTGGATGATGAACGGTATGCAAGGGCATATCTTGCGGACTGCCTGGGAAGGCGCAGCAAAAAGCGGATCTGTCAGGATCTGCTTTCCAGAGGGATCGACAAAGAGGTGGTCTCTTCCGTGATGGAGGAGCTGTTCCAGGAGATGGACGGGGAAGCGGCAGAAATAGAACTTGCAAAGACCCTTTTGCACAAGCGACATTTTGATCCAAAAAGTGCGGATTTTAAAGACAGCCAAAAGCAAATGGCGTATCTGATGCGAAAGGGGTTTTCTTCCGATGTGATTCGGGAGGTCATGCGTGCCTTCTTAGAGGAATAGATGGTCGGGTGCCGCTCTTTTCGCATGGATTGTCAGATCGTAAAATTTCTCATGAGAGCATGAAAAACAGCAGGATATCTGTTTTTTCGATCACAATCGAATCACAATTTGGAGAAGTTCCTTGACAGCCTTCCTTATTTACACTAGAATTGAGATGATGTTATACACGGAAGAAGTGGGTTCTGCGGGTGTATGATCACACCTTTGGCAGAACGTTTTTTTCGTAACAAACAGTCGCATACAGCACAATGAAAATTAAATAAGGAGGTGCTCCTGTAATGAACTTGTTAGTTGCAGTAGTAGCAACTCTTGTCGTTTCTGTAGTGGTATCGGTTTTGGCAACCAATTCTATCATAAGAAAGTTGCAGAACAGAAGGTCGGTAGTGCAGAGGAAAAGGCAAGAAAGATTATCGATGACGCACTGAAGAATGCAGAGGAGACCAAGCGTGAGAAACTCCTGGAGGTTAAGGAGGAGTCGCTCAAGACAAGGAACGAACTGGAAAAGGAAGTAAGAGACAGACGTTCTGAAGTGCAGAGGTCGGAACGCAGGGTTCAGCAGAAGGAAGAGTCATTAGACAAACGCACGGAAGCCATCGAGAGGAAAGAACAGAGCCTCAACAGTCGGGAAATCAACCTGACGAAGAAGAGCGAAGAGGTTGCGAAACTCAATGAACAGCGGTTACAGGAACTGGAACGAATCTCAGGTTTAACAAAGGATCAGGCCAAGGATCAGCTGCTTAAAATTGTCGAAGACGATATTCGGCATGACACGGCAGTGATGATCAAGAATTTAGAAGCAGAGGCCAAAGAGACTGCGGATAAGAAAGCCAAGGAAATCGTGGTCAATGCCATCCAGCGCTGTGCCGCCGACCATGTTTCGGAATCCACCATTTCGGTCGTACAGCTTCCGAATGATGAGATGAAGGGCAGAATCATCGGTAGAGAAGGAAGAAATATCCGTACGCTGGAGACACTGACCGGCGTAGATTTGATTATTGACGATACCCCGGAGGCAGTTGTGATTTCCGGTTTTGACCCGATTCGCAGAGAGGTTGCGAGGATTGCTCTTGAGAAGTTGATTGTGGATGGTCGTATTCATCCGGCAAGAATCGAAGAGGCGGTTGAGAAGGCACAGAAGGAAGTGAACAATAAGATGAAGGAGGAAGGCGAAAATGCCGCTCTGGAAGCAGGTGTTCACGGTCTTCATCCGGAAATTGTAAGACTTCTGGGTAAAATGAAATTCAGAACCAGCTACGGTCAGAATGCACTGAAACATTCTGTGGAAGTGGCACAGTTGACCGGCTTGATGGCATCAGAGTTAGGGCTGGACGTCAGAATGGCCAAACGTGCCGGACTTTTGCATGATATCGGCAAGGCGGTCGATCATGAAATGGAAGGTTCGCACATTCAGCTGGGTGCAGACATCTGTCGGAAGTACAAAGAGAATTCGATTGTAATCAATGCGGTAGAGTCCCATCATGGAGATGTGGAGCCGACTTCTTTGATTTCGGTACTGGTGGCAGCGGCAGATACGATTTCTGCGGCGAGACCCGGCGCAAGACGTGAGACGCTGGAGACGTATACAACCAGGCTCAAACAGTTAGAAGAAATCACAGACAGCTTTAAGGGGGTTGATCATTCCTACGCCATTCAGGCGGGGCGTGAGGTTCGTGTTATGGTAGTTCCTGAGCAAGTCAGCGATGCCGATATGGTGATCATGGCCAATGAAATATCCAAGCGGATTGAGGGCGAAATGGAATATCCGGGACAGATCAAGGTCAGTGTGATCCGTGAAAGCAGAGCAACCAGTTTAGCAAAATAACATCAACAATAGACGGCGGTCGATTCTTTTCGACCGCCGCTTTCCATTTCCGCCTTCCGTGAAGGAAGGCGGAAATGGAAAGCATACAATAGAGCGTTATCCGCTTTGCCTAAGAGTGGGGCTGGAGAAGGGAAGGAACAATGGAAATTCATTTGCAGGAAGACTTTTTAAACCGGATGCGGAGCGAGAGGGGATTTCTCCTTACTCGTTATCTGGATCAGCTGCAGCTTCCTCCTGAAAGGGCGCTTTTGGTCAATCGCGGCCGGCTTCCCCTGTGTGACCAGGGACCTGACCTTTCGCTTCTTGCGCTTCCTTTCCACTTGGAGAGGGTACCTTATGAAGAGGATGGCTATTATTATCCTCCTCAGGAGAAACCGGGCAGGCATCCGCTTCATGAGGCGGGGCTGTATTATATTCAGGAGCCAAGCGCCATGCTTCCGGTCTCGCTTCTGGATCCGCAGCCGGGAGACTGCGTGCTGGACCTTTGTGCTGCACCGGGCGGAAAGACGGTGCAGATTTCTTGCAGAATGAGCAAAAGAGGAGGGGGAGGCATCTTAATCAGCAACGAATTTGTGCCGGAGAGGGCCAGGATTCTTGCAAGGAATGTGGAACGAATGGGGCTTCGACAGACCGTGGTTTTAAATGAAGATAGCGGGAGGCTGGCCGCAAGATTGGAAGCTTCCTTTGACAAGATTCTGGTGGACGCACCCTGTTCCGGAGAGGGAATGTTCCGTAAAAATCCGGATGCGGCTAAAGAGTGGAGCTTAGAAAATGTCATACGCTGTGTGAGCAGGCAAAAAGAGATCCTGGAAAATGCGGCAAAGATGCTCAAACCGGGCGGCATTCTGGTTTATTCCACCTGCACCTTTGAAGAGGTGGAAAACGAAGGGCAGGTCAGCGATTTTTTGCGAACACATCCGGACTTTTTTCTGGAAAAAGAAGAACGCTTCCTGCCATACGAAGGAAGAGGAGAGGGGCATTTTGCAGCGAGGCTGAAGAAAGCGGGATCTCTGATTCCTTCTACAAACTGGCCCTGCGGAAAGCAGAAAGCCGGAGGCAAAGAGGAGATACAGAAGGTAATCGGACTGGCGGATGCGCTGTTGTGCAAGGAGGCAAAGAAGCGTCTTTTTTCCGGATTTGTATGCTCTGCGGAATCCCATACCCCGGCCGGATGCCGCCTTCCTGGTGAATGGGGGATGGAGAAGAGCGGCACCATCTCAACGGTACGGTTTGGGGACCAGATCTATCTGGCTCCGCCGGATAGTCCCGACCTGTCGGGACTGCGTGTTCTGCAGCTGGAGTCGCCTTTTTACAGGTGAAAAAAAACAGAGAAGAGCCTTCCCATGCGCTTTCCCATTTGCTGTTGGAAAACGATGTGTACCTGTCAGTGGAATTGTCTGCGGATTCTTCTTTACCGTTACAATATCTGCAGGGAATGACGATCCAGACCAGTGACGCCGGCTGTCATGTGCTACAATGGAAGGCGGACAAATCGGAGAAAACTTCAGGGACAAAGGTGGCATGGTGCCTCGTTCTTTGTGAGGGCGTTTCTCTTGGGTTTGGCAAATTGGTAGGGGGTGTCCTGAAAAATCATTATCCGAAGGGATTGCGGATTCAGTGCTAGAGGAGAGCTTTTTTGAAAAAATTATTAAAGTATCTGGACAAGTATAAATGGATTACCCTGCTTGCGCCGTTGTTCAAGTTGCTGGAGGTGCTCCTGGAACTGCTTGTGCCAAGGGTGGTAGAGAGCCTGATTGATGTGGGAATCGCCAAACAGGATCAGGCGTTTTTGGCGAGTCGTTTTGGGCTCATGATTTTTCTCGGTGTAGTGGGACTGACCTGTTCCGTGGTTGCACAGTATTTTGCGGCAAAAAGCGCCGCTTATTTCGTCCGAGATATCCGGGTGGATTTGATGAAAAAAATTCTGACCTTCTCCTATGCGGATCTGGACAGGCTCGGCGGCTCCACCATGATCACCAGAATGACCAGCGATATGAACCAGATTCAACAGGGGATGAACCTTTTTCTGCGTCTGGCGCTGCGCTCTCCCTTTGTCGTGCTGGGCGCGGTGATCATGGCCTTTACCATCAATGCTAAACTGGCGCTGATCTTTGTCATTGTAGTTCCGGCGCTGTTAGCGGTCATCCTCGGTATTATGGTCTGGAGTATTCCGAGGTACAGGCAGGTGCAGGGGAGACTGGATACCGTTCTCAGGCTGACCAGAGAAAACCTGACCGGTGTGCGTGTGATTCGCACTTTCGGAATTGAAGAAGATGAAACGAGGCGGTTTCAGAAGGACAATCATCTTTTAACGACTCTGCAGGAGCAGGTCGGAAGGGTAACGGCGCTGATGAATCCGCTGACTATGTCATTTTGAATGTGGCTGTGATCCTGCTGATTGGAAGAGGCGCTGTTTCTGTGCAGACAGGGGCAATTACGCAGGGAGCCTTAGTGGCGTTGTATAATTACATGGCCCAGATTCTGGTCGAACTGGTCAAGCTTGCCAACCTGATTCTGAATCTCACCCGTTCTTTTGCATGCGGAGACCGGGTTTCCGCCATTCTGGAAACGGAAGCCACGCAGCATTTTCTACAGGGAGATCAGGCTGTGCGTCAAACCGGACGGACGGAGATTTCCGTGTCTTTTGAGGACGTTTCGCTGAGGTACCTGCCGGATGCGGATGAAGCGCTTTCCCACCTCACCTTCCAGGCAAAAAGAGGAAGTTTCATCGGTATTATCGGCGGAACGGGCAGCGGCAAAACTTCACTGGTGAACCTGATTCCGAGGTTTTATGATGCAACGGGAGGAACGGTATTTGTCAACGGAGTTGATGTCAAGAAGTATGATCCGGATGCGCTTCGGAAGCTGATAGGAGTGGTGCCGCAAAAGGCGGCATTGATCTCGGGAAGTATTCGTGACAATATGAAGTGGGGAAAAGCGGATGCAACCGATGAAGAAATTGAGGAAGCGCTGCGGATTGCACAGGCGATGGAAGTCGTAGATCACAAGGAGGGGGGGACTCTCTTATCAGGTGTCACAGGGAGGAAAGAACTTTTCCGGAGGGCAGAAGCAGAGACTGACGATTGCTAGGGCGCTCGTCAAGAAGCCGGAGATCCTGATTCTGGACGACTCTTCTTCGGCGCTGGACTACCTGACCGATCGCAATTTAAGAGAAGCCATTCGCGGACTGGCTCATCCGCCGACCACCTTCATTGTGTCACAGCGGACGGCCTCGATTGAACACTGCGATCAAATTCTGGTGTTAGACAACGGAGAGCTGGTAGGCAGGGGAACGCATGAAGCTTTGTTGCAGGAATGCGAAGTTTATCGTGAAATCTATGCGTCTCAGGGAAGAAAACAGAGTGCTTCTCAAGAAGGACAAGGGGACCGTCTCCTGAAAGAGGGGAATCATGAATAAGATGGAGAAGGAGGGATTGGTCGTGCAGCCGGAGGAAGAGAAGAGATCACAAATGGAAATATTGAAGAAGGTTCTGCGTTATCTGATGCGGTACCGCTTCTTTATTTTGCTATCGGTTTTTTTGGCTGCCTTCTCCGCAATCCTCATGTTGTACCTCCCGATTCTGGCAGGCCGTGCGATTGATCTGGCAAGTGGAAAGGGCAGGGTAGACTTCAGGGGCATCACGAAGATTCTGGAGCAGATCGCAGGGATTGTGATAGTGGCCTCTGTTTCCCAGTGGTTGATGAACGCCATCAACAACCGGATCACCTTTCGTGTGGTCAGGGATGTGCGCAATGATGCTTTCGCATCTGCAGATCCTGCCCTTCGAATATATAGACGGACATCCGCACGGAGAGGTTGTCAGTCGTGTGATTGCAGATGTGGATCAGTTTTCAGATGGAATGCTCATGGGGTTCACGCAGCTGTTTACCGGCATTGTGACCATTATCGGAACACTCTGCTTCATGTTTTATTTGAATGTGCGGGTGGCGCTGTTGGTCGTCATTCTGACGCCGCTTTCGCTGGTGGTTGCCAGAGTGATTGCAGGAAGGTCTTTTTCCCTGTTCAGACAGCAGTCCGAAGCCAGGGCAGCGCAGACAGGGCTTGTCGATGAGGTGATCGGGAATCTGACCGTTGTGAAAGCGTTTGAGCAGGAAACGCAGATGGAAGAGCGCTTCGCAGTGCTCAATGACGATCTCACAAGGATCAGTGTGAAGGCGACCTTTTTTTCCTCTTTAACCAATCCGGCTACCAGGTTTATCAATGCGATTGTCTATGCGGCGGTGACTTTCTTCGGGGCGCTCACGGTTCTTTCCGGGCAGCTCAGTGTGGGGACTTTGAGTGCATTTCTCGCCTACTGCACACAGTATACAAAGCCTTTTAACGAAGTGGCGGGCGTGGTGGCGGAGTTACAGAATGCGATCGCCTGTGCCGGCAGAGTCTTTTCTTTGATCGAAGAGGAGCCGCAGAAAAAGGAGGCGGAGGATGCAGTTGTTCTCCCCGAACAGGTAGAAGGTCATGTGGAAGTCAAAGACGTTTCTTTTTCCTATGTCAAGGATCGGGAGCTGATTCAGCATTTTAACCTTGTGGTGAAGCCGGGACAGCGGATTGCAATTGTGGGACCCACCGGCTGTGGCAAGTCAACGATGATCAATCTTCTGATGCGATTCTATGATGTCGATCAGGGAAGCATTCTGGTAGACGGTAGCGATATCCGGGAGGTGACCAGAAAGAGCCTGCGCGGAAGTTACGGCATGGTGCTGCAGGAAACATGGTTGCGGGAAGGGTCGATTCGTGAGAATCTGACGCTTGGAAGGAGCGGGATCACCGAGGAAATGATTGTGGAAGCCGCCAAAAAGACTCGCGCGCACGACTTTATCCGCAGGATGGAGAAGGGGTATGATACGGTCATCGAAGAGGACGGAGGCAACCTCTCCCAGGGACAGAAGCAGTTGCTTTGTATTACGCGCGTCATGATTCATGTACCGTCCATGCTGATTCTGGACGAGGCGACCAGTTCGATTGATACAAGGACGGAATTACAGGTGCAGGATGCGTTTCTAAAGATGATGGAAGGCAGGACCAGCTTTATTGTGGCGCACCGCCTTTCCACGATTCAGGGGGCGGACCTCATTCTGGTGATGAAAGATGGTAGGATCCTTGAGCAGGGCAACCATGAGACGCTTCTTGCAAAAAATGGGTTTTATGCCCGGTTATGTCAAGCAATTTAACGGAAAATCCGGAAGATTCAACTGAAAGTTCCGTTACGGGAATGAAATAAAGATTCAGAACGTCGTTCTATGGCAGGAAATAAAGAAAAGATTCAAAACGAAGTTCCATGACAGGGAGGAAACAGGATGCCTGAAAAAAGAAAAAAGAATCTGCTGAAAAAGGTAGAGAAGGACCCAAAAGACCTGGTGCCAAAGAAGGAAGATACGACACCGGTCTACGTCATTGGACATAAACAGCCGGACACCGATTCTATTTGTGCGGCGATTGCCTATGCCAATTTAAAGCAGAAAATCACCGGAAAAAAATATATTCCGGCACGAGCGGGAAGGTTGAATGAAGAAACGCGATACGTTCTGAAGAAAACGGGAGTTCCGGAACCGATGCTTTTAGACGATGTCAGGACGCAGGTCAAAGATATCGAAATCAGAAGGATTGCGGAGGCTTCCAGTGATACTTCTATGAAGAAGGCCTGGGAAAGAATGAAAGAGGCGGATGTCGTCACTCTTTGTATCTTAAAGGGAAAGAGTCTGGAAGGTCTGATTACCACGGGAGACATCGTCAGGTCCTATATGGACATTTACGATTCAGACTTTGTTTCCAAGGCCGGGACAAGCTATCAAAATATTCTGGAGACGCTGGATGGCAAGATGATTGTGGGTTCCAAAGAAGGTTGCATCGAGAAAGGAAAGGTTCTGATTGCGGCAGGCAGCCCGGAAATGCTGGAGAATTTTTTTGAATCCGGAGACATTGTTCTGGTAGGAAATCGCTATGAGACGCAGCTTTGTGCAATCGAACTGGATGCTTCCCTCCTCGTGGTCTGCGGGAATGCGGAGGTGGCAAATACCATTCAAAAAATGGCAAAGGAGCACGGCACCAGAATTATTCGGACGCCTTATGACACCTATTCGGTCGCAAGGCTGATCAATCAGTCGGTACCCATTCATTACTTTATGAAGGGAGATGGGCTGGTTTACTTCCGTATGAATGATTACATTGAGGACATTCAGGATGTCATGGCGCAGATGCGTTATCGCTATTTTCCCATTCTGGATGAAAATGGGGATTATGCAGGCATGATTTCCAGACGAAATTTCCTCGGTGCGAAGAGGAAAAAGCTGATTCTGGTAGATCATAATGAAAAGGGGCAGGCGGTACACGGGGTGGAATCCGCCGATATTCAGGAAATCATCGACCACCACCGGGCAGCCAGTGTCCAAACGCTTGGTCCGATTTATTACAGGGGGGAACCGCTTGGGTCTACCTGTACCATTGTATATGAGATGTATAGGGAACATGGGATCGAAATCGAGCCGAAGATAGCGGCACTCATGCTGTCGGCCATCCTTTCCGATACGCTGATGTATCGCTCCCCCACCTGTACGGCAGTGGACAAAGCAGCAGGAGAGGCACTTGCCAGAATTGCAGAGATCGATGTACCGTCTTTTGCCAAGGCAATGTTTCGTGCGGGCAGCAATTTGAAGAACAAGACACCGGAAGAGATTTTGCATCAGGATTTCAAAAAATTCTCCATCGAAGGAACCAACTTCGGCATCGGTCAAATCAGTTCGATGAATGAAGATGAACTATCCGAGATTCGAACCAAAATCGCCTCCTGCCTTGAGGAGGAAAGGAATCAGATGGGGCTGGACCTGATGTACTTCCTGCTTACCAATATCATTAACGAGTCTTCGACTGTGATCTGGGCAGGGAGCGCCGCACCGAAGCTCTTAAAGACCGCCTTCGGACAGGAGATGGAGAAGGATTGTGTGATTCTGCCCGGCGTGGTTTCCAGGAAAAAACAGTTTTTGCCGGCCATTACGGAGGTATTACAGCAGATCTAGGAAATTAGGGAAGACCGGGAAATCCGGGGAATTCAGGAAATCCGGGAGGAGAGAGAGCAGCTGACAAGCGAAGAGGGGGAAGGGAAGGAAAATCGTGTAACAGAAAGCTGCCGGAAACGAGAAGGGAACCGGTGATATCAACAGTTAAAAATGGGGGACGGGTGATGGACTGGAAGGAAGAAGATTCTTCTACCGGACGTGTAGATTATCCGGAAATGGCAAGATTGAGAAGGAAAAAAAGGAGGAGACGTGCGACTTTCCTTGCCTGGAGCCTCGTAGCGGCACTTCTTCTTTTGGTTGGAGGGAGCAGCGCTTTTCTGATTGCAGGCAACAGGCAAAAGAAACCGGAGAATTCTGTACAAAACAGACAAGAAGCGAGAGAAGCGCTTCGTACGCAGGTGCTCGGAGAAAAAAGAGAGAAACAGAAAGAAACGAAGTCTCCTGTTCTTAGTCCAACCGATCTGAGAAACGAGCAGGTCAGAGAAACCATTGCAGGCATGACACTGGAAGAAAAGGTGGCAGGCCTGTTTGTGGTATCCGTCGATCAGCTGGAGAAGACAGGAGGAAGAAGAAAAGAGGAGAGAGATGCAGGCGCCCTTACCAGGATGCCGGTGGGAGGACTTGTTTTTACCAAAGAAAAATTTGTCTCGGTAGAGGAGCTTCATTCTTTCCTTCAGCAGATCAAAAAGCAGAGCAGCTATCCTCTTTTTCTCTTGCCGGAGGGAGACGGCTCCTGGCTCAGGAAGGTAGCGCCGGCAAATGCGTCTGTTTCAGAATCCGTACAGGAGGGGGAGCAGGGGAACGATAGAGCAGCCCTTCTCGAACCGGAGAGGGAGGATTCGTCAAACTTCGAACCGGAGACGGAGGATGGGTCAAACGGTGTGGAGGAAGAAGCAAAAGAAACCGGCCAGTTCCTGAAAAATCTGGGCTTCAATCTTTGTCTTCAGCCCTGTGCCAATCTGACAGACGCAGGAGAAGAAAGCACGAGAGATTCCTTGGAAACAGATGCGGATCCGGATCTGCAGTTGCTGTCGCAGCGCTCGGTCGCTACCGTTCGAGGACTCCAGGCGGGAGGCATTTGGCCGGCGGCGGGGAATTTTCCGGTGGCAGGAGCAGAGGATGCAGCAGGAAAAGAAGGGGTGACGGAGTGCCAGAAGGACATGGGGAGATTGCAGACAGAGGATTTTGTGCCGTTTCGAAATTGTATGTCGCAGGATGTCCCGCTGATTCAGATGAGCAATGTGGTCTTAACCCGCGCAGATGTTGAGAATCTTCCCTGTTCTCTATCTTCCGGAATGATCGAAGGACAATTAAGACGGATGTTGGGATATGATGGGATTGTAATGACAGATGCGCTCAACCAAAGGGCGGTCACTGACCGCTTTACTTCGGGGACGGCAGCGGTGGATGCTCTTTTAGCGGGTGCGGACCTGCTTTACCTTCCAGAGAATTTTACAGATGCTTATCAAGGCGTGCTGGACGCAGTGCATGCCGGCACGCTGACCGAAGAGAGGATTGATACCTCTCTATCACGAATATACAAAATCAAGCTTTCACAATCGGAGTGAAAGCCTAAGAAGTGTCTGCACTTGTACGGCCCGGGACCGCATCTTCTCCTTAAACCGAGGAGTCAACCGAGGATCCGGCAGGGGGCTCTGTCTGGCTGGCGCTTCCATCAGAGCGGTAAGAGGTCTTTTTTTCCGCATAGGAGATCTGACGGTCTAACCAAACGGATTTTTTCTTCATAGGAGTGGTAGATGCAGAGGAAGACGTTTCCTTTTTTGCCGGGGAAGACGTCTTTCTCTCTTTTTGTATGGTCTTGGGATCTGGCAGGGCGCCACGTCCATCTACCGTACCTCCCGTTTCACGGAAGGCTTTGAGGGCGGCCTGGTTGCCAACCTTGCCGACATAGGCCTTCATGAGGTGACCATAGCTTCCCTGTTTGATTTGTCGATAGTTGTTATAAAGGTTTGCAAAAGAATCCTGGATATTGTACTGACCGGACAGGCTGGAAAAAAGCGCGGAATATCCGTTTATATTCATGTGGAACCTCCTTGTGGCGATGCGGATAGAGTTTTGGATGATTTGTTTTTCCTGTATCTCAGCCCATATATCGGCTATGGAGCAGGAAAGGGCAAGGACACAATGTTAGATTTAATTAAATTTTTTATTTAATTAGCAATTATCTGATTATTTCACTTGATTATCCGCTTGTTTTCACCGAAAATAATAAGGTATGAAGAAAAAAAAGAACAGGAGCGGCGCAGTTTGGCTATCGTTTGTGGTAGGGCTGTTGGTTTCTACCGCCTCGGCAGCGCTGTTTCTGACACGGACGATGAATAGCCGGAAGGAACGGGCAAGGTATGTCGTGCAGTCGGTCGCCTCTGATGTAGAGGGGAGCCTCAACGCACGTTTTTCTGCTACGCTGATTTGGGAAATGTTAATTCAGTCACAATCCGGTAGAATTACCGATCAGATGTTTCGGGATGATTCGGCAATGATGTGTGAGCATCAAAGCGGGATTTACGGAATATGGTTGGCACCAAGCGGCAAGGTGCAGGGAATTTATCCTGCGGAAATGTAGGAGGGGTACCGGGGAATCTGTTTGCAGACACCGCGACGCAGCAGGCCGCCAAGGCGGCAAGAGACACGAAGAAACCGATGTTCATTGCTCCCGTGACGTTAGGAAATCAACAGAAGGTCATGATGATGATAAGACCCGTCTATGTCAACGGAAACGACTTTTGGGGGTTTGCCTGTGTGGTGCTTAAGCTCCCGGAGGTGCTGCTAACGGAAAACGTCAACAGTCTGAAACAGGCGGGATATCAGTTCTGCTTTTATGCAGGATCCTACCCGGCTCTCCCGGAAAATATCCTGGCTTCTTCCGATTACCAACCTTTAAAGGATCCGGTCAGCTATCCCTTGAAATTATCCGGCGGATACGAAATTATGTTGGGCATTGCCATGAGCAACAGCTGGATTGATATGCAGGAACTGATCCTGGTGGCAGGCATTGCCTTTGTCTTAACGATCTTAACCACGATTGCCGGATGGGGGATTGAAGGTGCACGCAGAAGAGGGAAGGAGCTGGAGGATCTTTCTTACCGGGATCATCTGACGGGGCTTTTGAACAAGCGCAGTTATACGGAATATCTGGAAGAGTTGGCCAAAAAAAAATCGCCCTATGGCATTATCTATATGGATGTGAATGATTTTAAAACCGTAAACGATGTGTATGGGCATGAGACAGGGGATATCCTGCTTAGTGTGGTAGGAAAGAGGCTGGCGAACAGCGTTAAGGATAAGGACAGAAGCTTCCGGATCGGAGGGGATGAATTTACCGTCATTATAGCAGGAGACCAGCAGAAGAGCTTCTATAACGATATGATTAAGAGGATTCGCCTGAATGTAGCCAGACCGATTGGGATCGGGAAGATTCAGCTGAACATTTATCTTTCCGTCGGCTTTGCCAGATACCCGGAAGACGGCAAAACCTCGGAAGAGATCATTAAGAAGGCGGACGATGCCATGTACTACGACAAGAGGCTGACCAAGGCAAGGCGACTGCAAAACGGATAGGAGAGTCTTTTGTTTACGGAACCACCACAATTTCTTTCTGAAATTCGTTGACAGCCATGCGGGGCTCTGCATGGGAAGAGAAGCAGATATCATAGATGGCACTGGCTCTGACATCCTCTTCGAGAAGACGGTAGGCAAGAGCCCTGCCGGTCATAGAATTTCCGGTCAGGGAAGTTTCAGACACGGAAGTTCCATCTCCGGAATTTCCTTCCCCGGAAGGCTTTTCCTGTGGTTGCTTTTTTAATAAAGAAGCAGCCTGTGAGAGCTTGGTAATCAGAGGAAGTTCCGACTCTTTTTTCATCCTGGATAAAAGTGCAGAGGCACTTTCACGAAAACCCAAGACACGGGCATAGGTGGTACCGGAAGCAATATATTCCTCCATGTGGCTCTTTTTTTGTTGTAAAAGAATATGGAGAAGAGCGCGATTGACTCTGGTATAAGTCAGATTCTTCGTTTTCAGCTTCAGCGCAAATTCATCGAAGGTGGTGAAGGTGGGTAGCAGCTTATAGATTCTTGCAGCAAGTTCTTCGCCAACATCCTGTATTTTCGCAATCGAAGCAGGGGTAGACATGGTCAGATGATATTCCAGCATGGGAGAGAATGCGTTGTTTTCGGCAAAGGAAAAGCCACTGCGAAGGGGATATTCTTTGAGAAGGAGGGCACATTGCTCCGGCATGTAAGAGCGTCTGATTCGACCATGCGACTGCAGAAGAGAGGTGCGAATCTGTTCGGCGCAAACGCCCGGAATGCGCTTCATCGTCCTTGCCTCATAGGAAGCATGGGTCCGTTTCATCATCTTCAAGTATTCAATGCCAAGAGAATTGTTCGGTGTATCCAGCAAGAGAATGTCTTCTTTGTGGGCGGTGGGAAGACAGTTCTCCAGTGCCATTCTTCTGGCAACGGGAAAGGGTTCTCCCTTCTTGAGGGCACTTTGCAGATACATTTGATAGGAAGGTACTTCTGTGGCAAGAAGGTCGGCAATGCGAAGGAGACCGTCCATCTCCCCGCTCTCGCTTCCAAATAAAAGGGTATCGACGACATGTAATTTGTTCAGGGTGGAAATGGCGCCGGAAGCAAAATATTCCGCACTTCCCAGGCTGTAGTAGACGGGGAGCTCCAGCACGAGATCGGCACCGGAAGCCAGCGCCATCCGGGTTCTGGTATATTTTTCCATAATGGCGGCGCTTCCCCTTTGCACAAAATCACCGCTCATGAGTGCAATACAGAAATCAGCTCCTGTTTTTGCCTTAGCATAGCGAAAGAGAGAGCTGTGCCCATTATGAAACGGATTGAGTTCGGCGATGATGGCGGTGGTTTTCATGGATGAATTCCCTTGAAAAAGTTGTGTTTGAGGGTATACTGAAACTATTGGTTTCAGTATAGACAGGTTGGGTAAGCTTGTCAAAAAAATGAGACAAAGGAGAAGGTAATATGAAAATTCTGGTAATCAACTGCGGCTCTTCCTCGCTGAAGTTCCAGCTGATCGATTCCGATACCGAGCAGGTGATCGGGAAGGGGATTTGCGAGCGAATTGGCATTGAGGGAAGCGCAATCAGCTTTACACCTGCGGGGGGCGAGAAAATCACACAGGAAATCCCGATGCCGGATCACAAGAAGGCGATCGCACTCGTGATTGAAGCTCTGACGAATCCGGAGACCGGCGTGGTGAAAGATTTAAAAGAAATCGGCGCCGTCGGCCATCGGATCGTGCATGGGGGAGAGAAATTTACCAAATCGGTGCGGATCACAGAAGAAGTCAAGCGTGCGATTGAAGAGGTATCCGACCTGGCGCCACTTCACAACCCTGCCAATTTGACGGGGATTTATGCCTGCGAGGAACTGATGCCCGGGATCCCGATGGTTGCTGTTTTCGATACCGCCTTTCATCAGACGATGCCGGAAGAGGCATATCTTTACGGGATTCCTTACAGCTTGTATGAGAAGCATCGCATTCGCAGATACGGCTTCCACGGTACCAGCCATGCCTATGTTTCTGGTCGTATGGCAGAGATTCTGGGCAAAAAACCGGAAGATTTAAAGGTGATTGTCTGCCATCTGGGAAACGGCGCCTCGGTATCGGCAGTGAAATATGGCAAGTGCATTGATACGTCCATGGGTCTTACCCCTCTGGAGGGTCTCATCATGGGGACCAGGAGCGGGGATCTTGACCCTTCTATTCTGGAATTTTTGGAGAAAAAAGAGAATCTGTCAACCGCGGAGGTGATGAATCTTTTGAATAAAAAATCCGGCGTATTCGGATTGTCAGGAGATTTGAGCAGCGATTTCCGTGACCTGGAAGCGGGGATGAACGAGAATAACGCCGGGGCAACGCGGGCAGTCAAGGCTTTCGCCTACCGTGTGGTGAAATACATCGGCGCTTATGCGGCTGCGCTTGGTGGGGTGGACGCCATCTGCTTTACGGCGGGTGTCGGCGAAAACTCCGGCTTTGTTCGTAAGATGATCGTGGACAGACTGACACTTCTGGGAATTCATCTGGATGAGGAAGCCAACAAAAAGCGTGGAGAGGAAGTGAAGATTTCCACGGATGACAGTAAGGTACTTGTCTATGCCATTCCTACCAATGAGGAGTTGGCAATTGCACGGGACACCTACGCACTCTGCAAATGACGCTTGACAGATCGTTCTTTTTTGCGGTATAATTTCACACGTTGTTTATCAGATTACTGTTATTCGGGATCGGTACAGGACTTCCGGAACCGGACGGTAGCATACGAATAGAATACGGCAAGGAGGTGTAAGAGATGTCGATCTGCCCGAAGAATAAATCATCCAAGGGTCATAGAGATCAGAGGAGAGCAAACTGGAAGATGAGTGCTCCGACACTGGTGAAATGTGATCATTGCGGCGCACTGATGGAGCCGCACAAGGTCTGCAAGAGCTGTGGATATTACAACAAGAAGAGCGTCATCGCAGCAGCGGACTGAATCTGATTTGTGAGTAGCTTCAGGACAGAGCTTTCCGGTTTTCCGGAGAGCTCTGTTTGTTGATACGCATTTATGATATGATGATACACGTGTCAAAAGCATCCAAATCTGGTGCAGGTTTGCATAGAAGTGAAAGGTTATTCTTTTTGGAACTCATAGGAAACCGAGATAGAAAAGAGGAGAATGCATGGAAAAGCTGACAAGGGTCGCTCTGGATGCCATGGGCGGTGATCATGCACCCGGAGAAGTGATAAAGGGCGCGGTAGATGCGGTCAATGCGTGTCAACGGGTGAAGGTCTATCTGGTAGGTCAGGAAAAAAGAGTCACGGAAGAACTGGCGAAATACCAGTACGATAAAGACAGGATCGAAGTCGTTCATGCGGAGGAAGTGATTGAAACCGCAGAGCCTCCGGTGCTCGCCATTAGGAACAAGAAGGATTCCTCTTTGGTAAAAGCCCTCCTTATGGTAAAAAACAATGAGGCAGATGCCTTTGTGTCAGCCGGGTCCACCGGGGCAACCCTGGTCGGAGGGCAGGTGCTGATCGGAAGGATACAGGGAATCGCGAGAGCACCGCTTGCGCCGGTTCTTCCTACGGAAAGGGGGCCGGTTCTCCTCATCGATTGTGGAGCCAATGTGGATGCCAGGGCATCACAACTGGTGCAGTTTGCCAAAATCGGATCCATCTATATGGAAAATGTCATGCATCGCAAAGACCCTAAGGTGGCGCTGGTGAACATCGGTGCGGAGGAAGAGAAGGGCAATGCCCTGGTCAAGGAAGCTTACCCTCTTCTCAAAAACTGCCCGGATATTCACTTTGTCGGCAACATTGAAGCCCGTGACATTCCCGCCGGCGGTCTGGGCAAAGAAGGAGTAGACGTGATCGTCTGCGAGGCTTTTGTCGGAAACGTGATTCTCAAGATGTATGAGGGTACCGCCAGGAGTTTGATGCATGTGATTAAAGACGCGCTCATGGGCTCGGTGAGAGGCAAAATCGGGGGCTTTCTGATTAAACCGATTCTGAAGGGCGTGTTGTCTAAATATGACGCAGAGCAATACGGCGGCGCACCAATGCTGGGGTTAAAGGGACTGGTTGTCAAGGCACACGGATCTTCTCATGCGGGGGAAATCAAACAGGCCATTTTGCAATGTGTAGATTTTCACGAACAGAACGTGAACGAACAGATTCGTTCTAAGATCGTAGAAGACCCGATTCAACCGAAGATCGTAGAAGAAACCATGCAAGGAAAGACGGAACAGGGAGAAGTATGATGGATGAGATGGAGAAACTGAAACAGATTATAGCCAGGGTACTGAATGTGGATCCGAATGAGATCACACCGGACTCGACCTTCATTGAAGATCTCGGAGCGGATTCCTTAGATGTCTTTCAGATCGTAACGGAACTGGAGGAAGAATTCCAAATCACCATTCCGCAGGAAAAAGTGGAAAAAATCAAAACGGCGGGAGAAGCCGCTGCGCTGATCAGAAATGCGGTTTCCCATGATTGAACAGCCATCTTTCCCGGCCTTTGAAGAGCGGATCGGTTATCACTTTCAGGATGCCTCTCTGTTGCAGGAGGCGCTTACCCATTCTTCGTATGCCAATGAGCATCAGGGAAAGGATTATGAAAGACTGGAATTTCTCGGGGATGCCGTTTTAGAGATGGTGAGCAGTGCTTATCTGTTTGAGCGCTACCCGTCCCTGCGGGAAGGAGAACTGTCGAAAGAAAGAGCGGCTCTGGTTTGTGAGAACGCACTTGCTTTTTGTGCGAAGGAACTCCGGATTTCAGAAGAAATGTTCCTTGGCAGGGGGGAAGAAGCGGGAGGCGGAAGGAAGCGTGCTTCCATTATCGCGGACATGATGGAAGCCGTAATCGGCGCCATCTATCTGGATGGCGGGATTGAGGCAGCCAGGAACCACATTGAACGCTTTATTCTGACGAAGCCTAAAAGCGATGATCAGTTTCATGATTATAAGTCTGCATTGCAGGAGCTGGTGCAGGAGAAACAGGGAGTCTCTCTGCACTACGAATTATGTAAAGAGGAAGGACCCGAACACGAGAAGGTCTTTACGACTGCAGTTTGCTTAAACGGAAGAAAGATAGGAGAAGGAGAGGGGGAGGAGCAAGAAGGAGTCGGAGCAGCGGGCGGCATATCAGGCGGTGACGGCCATTCAAAACGGAACGGTATGTATTTAAAAAATATTGAGATTCATGGTTTCAAATCTTTTGCCAACCGGATTCATCTGACCTTCCATAACGGAATCACCGCCATAGTGGGTCCAAACGGAAGCGGCAAGAGCAATGTGGCAGATGCCATTCGCTGGGTACTTGGGGAGCAGAGCAGCAAGCAGCTGCGCGGCAGCAGTATGCAGGACGTTATTTTCTCTGGAACCGAACTCCGGAAGCCTCTCGGCTATGCCTTTGTTGCCATTACGCTGGACAATTCGGATCACAGTCTGCCCATTGAATATGAGGAGGTGACGGTCTCCAGAAGACTGTATCGTTCCGGGGAGTCGGAATATATGATCAACGGATCCGGCTGCAGGCTCAGAGATATCAATGAGCTTTTTTATGATACCGGAATCGGCAAAGAGGGATATTCCATCATCGGTCAGGGCCAGATCGACCAGATCCTTTCATCTAAGCCGGAGGACCGCAGGGCCCTCTTTGACGAGGCGGCGGGAATTGTCAAATATAAGCTTCGCAAAGAGGCTTCCATTAAGAAGTTAGAGGAAGAGCAGCAGAACCTCCTGCGCTTAAATGATATTCTTTCCGAGCTTGAAAAACAGGTGGAACCCCTTAGCAAGCAGGCGGAAACGGCCAAAGTCTATTTAAAAAACAGGGACCGGCTGAAGACGCTGGATGTCAACCTTTTTCTTCTGGATTCTTCCGAACAACGAAAGAACCTGGTGGAGACCGGACAAAAACTGGACACGGCAAAGAACGACCTTTCGGAAACGAAGAGCAGATACGAGAAGGCGCGCACGGATTACGATGAAATGAATGCCGCTCTGGAAATTCTGGAAGGCGAGATCGAGGAAGCTAGGAACAATATGACGCGATCCAGCGTGATGAAAGAAAAGCTGGAAGGACAGATCGGTATCTTGCAGGAGCAGATTCGTTCCGCCCGTAGCAATGACAAGCATTTTCATGAACGACAGAACAGCCTGATGGAAGAAATTTCCTCCATCCAGAGAGAACTGGAGAAACAGGAGGAAGAAAAGAGCCGGATTGATGAGGAATTGCAGGCATTTTCCGCTGCGCATCAAGAGGCGAGAGATGGGAGCGAGGCGCTGTCCGGGAAGGTTCTTGCTCTAACGGAACAGATCGAAGAAAAAAAGAGCGCTCTTTTGACCCTTTGAGTGAACGGGCGCAGATCCAGTCCAGGCAGAGTTCTCTGGAGACGGAAACGCAGCAGGCTAAGATCAGAAAGGCGGAACTGACGAGCCGGTTGGTGCAGGCGCAGTCTGTGGAGCAGGAACAGTCGGAGGCTATTCTGAAATACCGGGAAGCCTTTGAAGCGGTGACGGCGGAGATTGCCACGCTCAATCAGAAGCAGAAGGAGTATGAATCTGAAATTGCAGGGATGAAGGAGAAATTGACTGCGTATGATACACAGCTTCGGTCGGCGCAGGCAGGCTATCATTCCGAAAAATCCAGACTGGACGCTTTAACCAATCTGACAGAGCGATACGAAGGGTATGGCGGAATCGTCAAGCGTGTGATGGAGCAGAAGGCATCTGTGCCCGGTATCATCGGCGTGGTGGCGGATATCATCAAGACGGAAGAACAGTATGAAACCGCCATTGAAACGGCCCTGGGCGGCAGCATTCAAAATGTCGTTACACAGGACGAAGAAACTGCCAAGCGTCTGATTTCTTTTTTGAAAAGAGAGCATGCGGGACGGGCTACCTTCCTGCCTTTAACTTCCATTCGGGATCATAGAGAGTTTCGGGAGAGCAGTGTCTTAAAGGAACCCGGGGTGATTGCACTGGCAAGCTCACTTGTGCAGATGGAAGACCGATACCGGGATGTAGCAGAATCACTTCTGGGCAGGATTGTCGTCACCAGAGATATTGACAGCGCTCTGAAGCTGGCATCCAAATACAGGCACAGCCTGCGAATTGTGACGATCGGTGGAGAACAACTGTCTCCGGGGGGAGCAATCTCCGGTGGAGCATTTCGCAATTCCTCCAACCTCTTAGGCAGAAGGAGAGAATTGGAAGCGCTGAAGGACAAGGTGAAGAACTTCGAACAGTCGGCCAGGGAAGCGCAGGACGCGATTGCAAAGACGAAGGAGCGCAGGAATGAACTTCGTACCGAAATGGAAACGATCCGCATGACCTTGCAGCAGAAATTCATCGAGCAGAATACCGCTCGTTTGAATGTCGTCAAGGAAGAGGAAAGACAGAAAGAGGCAGAGGGTAGTTTTTCCTCTCTGAAGAAGGAGACGGAAGAGCTGGGAAACCGCTTGCAGGATATTGCAACCAGAAAAGAGGAAATTGCGGGTCTTCTACGGGACAGCGAAACGCGGGAAACAAAATATCAGGACGAAATCAGACAGGCTCAGGAGGCACTGATCACTCTACGGGAGGAAGAGCAAAAAGCCAGAGAAGAGGTAGCTAAAAGCGAGATAGAAGCAGAAAAATTCAGGCAGCGGATCGGCTTTTGTAAAGAAAATATAGACCGGGTTTTGGAAACGCTTCGCTCTAAGAAGAGAGATCTGGCGGAGGTCGAAGCTTCTCTACATGAGAACGAGGAGACGTTGGCCGGACGAGAGGAAAACGTCGGCAAAATCACGGAGACGATTGCCGCCTCTAAAAAGGCCCAGTCCGGTGCGCAGGAGATTTTTCAAAAGAAACAGCAGGAAAAGGAAGAATTAAGCGCCAGACAAAAAACTTTTTTTGCCACCAGAGAATCGTTGTCCGAACAGATGAATTCGCTGGACAAAGAGGTGACGAGGCTTGCGGCGCAGAAGGATAAACTGCAGGAAGCCATTGAAAACCGCATCAATTATATGTGGGATGAGTATGAGATCACCCTTTCGGATGCGGAGCAGATGAAGGATCCGGAATTAACGGATCTTGCTGCACTGAAAAAGGAAATCTCCACCATCAAGGATGCCATCAAGAAGTTGGGGGATGTCAACGTCAATGCCATTGAGGATTACCGTGCTTTAATGGAGCGCTTTACGTTTATGAAAGGGCAGTATGACGATTTGGTCTCTGCCAAGGAACGCCTCTTAGGAATCATTGAAGAGTTGGATACCTCTATGAGAGAGCGCTTTAGAGATCAGTTTGATCGCATCAACCGCTCCTTCCACGAGGTGTTTAAAATTATGTTCGGCGGCGGGAAGGGGGACCTGGAGCTGGTGGAAGAGGAGGATATCTTAAGTGCCGGCATTCGGATCAACGCACAACCACCGGGGAAGAAACTGCAGAACATGATGCAGTTGTCGGGAGGAGAAAAGGCGTTAACCGCGATCGCTCTTCTTTTTTGCCATCCAGAAGTTAAAGCCTTCTCCCTTTTGCCTGTTAGACGAGATAGAGGCGGCGCTGGATGAAAATAATGTAGTTCGTTTTGCAGAATATCTGCATCATTTGAAAGAGACGCAGTTTATTGTGATTACACACAGAAGAGGCACGATGGAGAATGCGGATCGTCTCTACGGCATTACCATGCAGGAGAAGGGGGTCTCCATCCTGGTGTCTGTGAATCTGATCGATAAGGAGTTGACAAACTGATGGCCGGTTTTTTTCAAAAACTCAAAGGCGGTCTGCAAAAGACAAGGGACCAGATGGTTCGTGGTCTGGACAACGTCTTTCACGGGTATTCGGATATTGATGAAGATTTTTATGAGGAACTCGAAGAGAATCTCATCATGGGAGATATCGGGGTCAATGCGACCAGCCGTATCATGGACAGATTGCGGGAACAGGTTTCTCAGGAACACCTGAGGGATGCGAATGCCTGCAGAGAGTTGCTGGTGCAGGATATTCGGGAGCAGATGGAAACATCGCAGGACGCCTATGAATTTGAAAATCACAAGACGGTGATCTTTGTGATCGGGGTCAACGGGGTGGGAAAAACCACCTCGGTAGGGAAACTTGCAGCCCTCTTTAAAAGGCACGGGAAAAACGTTCTGGTAGCAGCGGCGGATACTTACCGTGCGGCAGCCACGGCGCAGCTGGAAGAATGGACGAAACGGGCGGGAGTGCAGATTGTGACAGGGAAGGAAGGCGCGGACCCTTCCAGTGTGGTTTATGATGCGCTAAACGCGGCGAAATCAAGGGACATGGATCTTTTGATTGTCGATACGGCAGGAAGATTGCACAATAAAAAAAATCTCATGGAAGAGTTAAAAAAGATGAATCGGATTCTGGACAGAGAACTTCCCGACTGGGGGAGGGAGAATCTGATTGTTCTGGACGGAACGACGGGGCAGAACGCATTGCAGCAGGCGAAAGAATTCGGAGAAACGGCTGCTCTGACCGGTATTGTACTGACCAAGTTAGACGGTACTGCCAGAGGCGGAATCGCCGTTGCCATTGTCTCGGAGTTGAATATCCCCGTGAAATATATCGGTGTCGGAGAGGGAATTGACGATTTGGAACAGTTCAACCCGGATGAATTTGTCAGAGCCTTGTTTCAGCAACAGGAGGAACTTTCATAGGATGGAAGAAATCAGGAAACCGCCCAGGAAGAGAAAAACGATGCGTTATATGCAGAACGTCATCGCTACCATTATTCTCAGCATGGTTGCGCTCTTGTCCATTCTGTTCTGTATTTTTCTGCTTCTGCGCAGTGTGACGCTGGAGAGACAGAGAGACGAGGCGAGAAAAAAACTGGAGGCAATGTCCGCTTCCAGTGTTTACACACAGGATCAGGTCGATCAGATGGTCAAGGACAATGTGGAGTCTGCAAAGCGGGATGCACAATCGGGACTGCGTGCACAGATACAGAAGTCGCTTCAGGACGGGACGTCCCTGTTATCGACCGTGAGAGCCGTCTTTCCCCATTCAATCATCGTTCCGGAAGAGAATCACTATGCCTTTTTGATATCGATGAGGAAATCGAAAAGAATCCCTTCTCGGCGGAGGATTTTGTAAAAGAGGAGGGGAAAAGGCTGCAGTATGTAGGAGAGGATGCGCAGGTGCAGCCCTTGACCGGTGTGGATGTATCTCAGTATCAGGGGGACATCGATTGGGAAAAGGTGAAGAACGATAGCATTGATTTTGCGATGGTTCGTGCGGGGCTGAGAAAGATGCGCACGGGTGAACTGACGGAGGACGAAAAATTCAGGGTCAATATGGATGGGGCGCTGAATGCGGGTCTGAAAGTAGGGGTTTACTTTTATTCCTCTGCAGTGAACGATGCGGAAGCACAGGAAGAGGCGGATTATCTGGTAGGGCTCCTTAGTCCCTACCACAGCAAGATTTCGTACCCGGTCGCAATCGATATGGAACTTCCAGAGAGCGATAATGCAAGGCAGGTGGCGGTTTCCAGGGAACAGTTCACCAAAAATGCGCAGATTTTTTGTGAAACGGTCAAAAAAGCGGGTTATGAACCGATGATCTATGGAAATCTGAAGACCTTTACCATGATGTTAGATGTGTCACAGGTGAACCATTATCTGACCTGGATCGCCTATTATAGCGTGCCCCAGTACTATCCGTACCGGTTTTCCATCTGGCAGTACAGTGCAAAGGGAACGGTGGACGGCATCCCGTCCGAGGTGGATCTGAATTTTCATGCGGCGAAGAACTGAATTTCCCTGTAGCGGCGCATCGGACTTTTCTGTGGAAAAAACGGAGTTTCCCTACGGAGCAGAGAGCAAGTTCTATGAGACATAGAATGGGATTTCCCTACGGAGCAGAGAGCAAATTCTATGAGGCATAGAATGGGATTTCCCTACGGAGCAGAGAGCAAGTTCTATGAGACATAGAACGGAATGAGAAGAGGGTGGAATGGCATTTGAGAGCTTAACGGAAAAATTACAAAATGTATTTAAAAATCTGAGAGGGAAGGGACGGCTTTCGGAAGAGGATGTCAAGGCTTCCATGAAGGAAGTCCGGATGGCTCTTTTAGAGGCGGATGTGAATTTTCGTGTCGTCAAACAGTTTGTCCGTTCCGTAGAGGAAAAAGCCATCGGCCAGGATGTGATGAACGGCTTAAATCCAGGACAGATGGTGGTCAAGATTGTAAACGAGGAGTTGGTCAGTCTCATGGGAGGGGAGCAGGCGGAGCTTACCCTGAACCCGGCGGGTTCTCTGACTGTTCTTATGATGTGCGGGTTGCAAGGTTCCGGTAAAACCACGAGTGCAGCCAAGATTGCGGCACAGATTCGGAAAAAAGGCAGAAAACCTCTCCTCGTAGCCTGCGACGTATACAGGCCGGCGGCGATTGAGCAGTTGCAGGTAAACGCAAAGAAGGTGGAAACAGACTGCTTTTCTCTGGGAACGGAAGTCTCTCCGGTGGAAATTGCCAGGCAGTCCTTGGACTATGCGAAGAAAAACGGCTGCAATGTCGTGATTCTGGATACGGCCGGAAGGTTGCAGATCGACGATGCCTTGATGCAGGAGCTTGAAGACATCAAGCAGGCGGTCAAGGTGGACTGGACCCTTCTTGTGGTGGACGCCATGACGGGACAGGATGCAGTCAATATCGCCGAGGAATTCAACAATAGAATCGGTGTGGACGGACTCATCCTTTCCAAGCTGGATGGAGATTCCAGAGGCGGTGCCGCTTTATCGGCAAAGGCGGTGACGGGAAGACCGATTTTGTTTGCGGGAATGGGAGAGAAGCTGAACGATTTCGGAACCCTTTCTATCCCGGAACGGATGGCAAGCAGAATCCTTGGGAATGGGAGACGTCCTCACCCTGATCGATAAGGTTGCCGAAGCCAATCTCGAAATGGACGCGCAAAAGGAGAAGGAAATGGCCCTTCGCCTGCGCAAGGGCAAGTTTGACTTCGAAATGTATTTAGAGAGCATGCAGCAGATGCGCAAAATGGGGGGCTTTGGCGGCCTGCTCAAATTCTTGCCGGGAATGGGGAAAGATCGGGGAAGAGCAGATGCCGGATGAAAAGGAGATGGCGCACACCGAGGCCATCGTCCTCTCGATGACCCTGCAGGAGCGGAGAAATCCCCAAGCTGCTCAATCCCATGCGAAAGGCCAGAATCGCGAAGGGATCCGGCAGAGACATTTCCGAGGTGAATCGCCTGGTCAAAAATTTCGAGCAGATGCAGAAATTTTACAAACAAGCCGGCGGTATGAAGGGAATGGGTAAGATGCTTTCCGGCATGGGCGGTTTTGGCAAGGGGTTTAGGAGATAAAGCGAAGATGCTTGAAGGGGTAAAGATAAAATACTTGACACGGTTAGAAGATCCGGTTATACTTCTTTTGCCAGAGAGAAGAGGTGGTGATGGACGGGAATTATCGGTTTGGGGAGGCTCTATGACTTCTATGGGGAACTGTTAACGGTTCACCAGAGGCAGATTTATGAGGCTGCCGTTTATGAAGACCTTTCTTTAAACGAGATTGCGAAGGAAAACGGCATCACCAAGCAGGGAGTGCATGATCTGATCAGACGCTGTACCAGAACAATGGAATCATACGAAGAGAAGCTTCACATGATCGAGCGTTTTCAGAGACTACAGGCTCTCTGTGAAGAGACGAGCACCTTGTGTCAGGATGCTTCGTTAAGCCGCGAGGAACTGGCCGCAGGAACAGAGGAAAAGCTTCAGCTGATGCTGCAGGCGATTTCACAGGACTAAGGAGAAGAAGCAATGGTAAAAATCAGACTCAAGAGAATCGGCAAGAAGAAGACCCCTTTTTACAAGATTATCGTATCGGATTCCAAATTCCCGGTAGACGGAAGATTCATCGAGCAGATCGGAACCTATGATCCGAATACCAATCCGGGAACCGTGAAGGTGGATGAGGAGCTGGCGAAGAAGTGGCTTTCTAACGGTGCGCAGCCGACGGATACGGTGAGCAAGCTGTTTCGCATCGCAGGTGTGAAATAAGGCGCACCGGGAGGCAAACTGTGAAGGAATTGGTCGAAGTAATCGCGAAAGCGCTGGTAGACCATCCGGAAGAGGTTCAGGTTGAGGAGGAGAGGAAGGACGATGTCGTGGTTTTTGCCCTGCATGTCGCGCCATCCGATATGGGCAAGGTGATCGGGAAACAGGGGAGAATCGCCAAAGCGATCCGTGCTGTGGTCAAGGCAGCATCAACCAGAGAAAATCTCAAGGTGGATGTGGATATCAGATAGGGAAGCGAACATTCGAAAGTAGACAACGGTGCTTTCGGATGTTTCTTTTTAAGAAAGTAAAAAAATGAATTTTCATGTAATGACACTTTTTCCGGATATGGTGAGGCAGGGGGTGACGCAGGGGATTCTGTACCGTGCCATGGAGGCAGGATATCTGCATCTTTTCACCTACCAGATTCGGGATTACTCTGCGGACAAAAAGCACCACAGCGTCGATGATTATACTTATGGAGGAGGCGCGGGCATGCTGATGCAGGCGCAGCCGATCTATGACTGTTTCCTGGAGGTGAGGAGACAGGTGGAAGAGGGAAAAGGACAAGGAAAACCTCGCGTGATTTATGTGACGCCGCAGGGACAGCTTTTCACACAGCAGGCTGCAAGAGAGTTGGCGAAAGAAGACAATCTGATTTTTCTATGCGGCCATTACGAAGGGGTGGATGAGCGTGTCATTGAAGAGATCGGGGCGGAACCCTATTCCATCGGGGATTATGTACTGACCGGTGGAGAGCTGGCATCCATGGTGATGATCAATGCCATTGCGAGACTCGTGCCGGGGGGTCTTACATAATGAGGATTCTGCAGTGGATGAGTCCTTTACGGACGGGTTGCTGGAATATCCCCAGTATTCGAGACCGGAGGTCTGGAGGAAGAGGCGGGTGCCGGAGATTCTCCTTTCCGGCGACCATGGGCGTGTGGATGCCTGGCGTCTTTCGGAATCGGTACAGAGAACGAAGGAGAGACGACCGGAGCTTTATGCGCAGTGGATGCAGGCACATCCGGACTATGGCAAACCGAAGAAGAAAAGGAAGAGCAGGAGGAGGGAAGGAGGAGAAGATGCCACAGACTGAAAAGTTTCAAATCGGAGTCGTGGTCTCTCCGCACGGCCTAAAAGGAGAATGCAAGGTTTTTCCAACAACGGACGATCGAAAGAGATTTCGTACACTGAAGAAGGTTTTTTTGGAAAATGACAAAGGAGAGGCGCGGGAGCTTCATGTGGCTTCCACAAAGGATGCCGGTAAATTTGTGATTCTGAAGTGCGACGAATTTCAAGATATTTCCCAGGTAGAGAGGCTGCACGGCTGTTCACTCTGGGTGGCAAGAGAGGATGCGATCCCTTTAGAAGAGGGAGAGTATTATGCCGCAGACCTCATTGGTCTTTCCGTCTACGATGAGGAAGGGGTTCTGGTCGGAACCCTGAAGGCCGTACTGGAAACCTATGCCAACGATGTGTACGAAGTAAGTCTGCCCGGCGGGGAGAAGGAAGTGCTTTTACCGGCGATCAAAGACTGTATTAAGGAGATTGATCTGGATGCTTCCCGTATGACCATCCACAGGATGGAAGGATTATTTGACGATTAGGGTCAGATGCGAATTGAAGCTAAAATTTGGAGGAGTTCGAATGAGGATAAAGAAAATCAGCTGTTTATTGCTTGCAGTGGCGACCCTTTGCAGCTTGAGCGCCTGCGCCGCAAAGGTGTCTGGACAAGATGCGAAGCATACAGGAAGCCAGAGTGCGGCACAGGCAGAAAGCCAGGATGCACAGAATGAGAGCGGAAGGGAGCAGTCCATGCAGACGGTTTCCGGGTATCCCTCTCCGGTTCCCGACTTTAAGGTGAAGGATTTGGAAGGCAACGAGGTGACCAATGACTTTCGCAAAGGCGGACCTGACGGTCGTGAATTTCTGGGGAACCTTTTGCGGCCCCTGTATCGGAGAAATGCCGGAACTGGAGAAATGGTCGGAGGAACTGCCGGATAACGTACAACTGCTTGGCGTGATGATGGATGTGACCAGTGAAGAGGACAGCACCTATCAGGATGCGAAGAAAATCGTTGCGGCGACCAAGGTGAAATACACCAACATCATTGGAAGAATTGCCTTTCAGGAGTATCTGAAGTATATGGTAGGAGTTCCTACCACCATCTTTGTAGACAAGGACGGAAAGCTGGTCGGGGAACCGATTATCGGCGCCAATGTCCCTGCTTACAAGAAGTTTGTGGAGGATTATCTGAATGAGAAATAAAGGCAGGAGGGCACTGCAGATCCTACTGCTGTCCCTGTCGGTCTGCTTCCTCGTCTACGGATATTTCCGCGGGGAAGCGCCGATTGTCCTGAATAAGGCCGTCAATATCTGTCTGGAATGCATCGGACTGGGATGAGAGGAAAATGAAAGAGGAAATCAAGAGAAAACTGATACAGATTGCAGCCTTTGGCTTTTCCAATTCCGATGTTTCCAACTTTGCGGGCGGCAGGATTTATCAGGGCAAATGGAAACAGTTCTGTAACCCAGGAATGAACTGTTATTCCTGCCCTGCGGCGAAACTTGCCTGTCCCATCGGTGCGATGCAGGCGGTGTCGGGTTCCAGTAATTTTCAGTTTTCATTTTACGTCGTAGGCTTTATTCTTGCGCTTGGCGTTTTGTGCGGCAGATGGATCTGCGGCTTTGTCTGCCCCTTTGGTCTGTTGCAGGAGCTGCTTTATAAATCCCCTTTCCGATTCGGAAGAGAATCTGGAAACCGCTTACTTATCTGAAATATTTCTTGTTGGTTGTATTTGTCTTGTGGATGCCGGTCTTTGTCACAGGGGCGCTGGGAATCGGTGCTCCTGCTTACTGTGAATACATCTGTCCGGTCGGGATGCTGGAAGGCGGAATCCCTCTACTGAGTACGCATGAAGAGCTTTTTCAGACGATGGGAGGGATTACCCTGTTGAAGTCAGTGATTCTCGCCCTCACGATCGTCGGTTGTCTGGTGACGGAGCGATTCTTCTGCAAGGTGCTTTGTCCGCTGGGGGCGATTTACGGACTGTGCAATAAAATCAGTTTTTACCGCCTGTCCTTGCAGAAGTCTTCCTGTATCCACTGTAAAAAGTGCAGTGTCTGCTGTCCGATGGATATTGATCCGGTGAAAGAGCAAAACTCTGCGGAGTGCATTCGCTGTAAGAAGTGTTGCAGCGTCTGTCCGACTTCTGCGCTACGTTTCGGTTACCGAAGGGGGACACAGGAGGCTGCATCCGTCGCAACAAATCTTGTTCAGAAACAGAGGAGAGACGGTAGAAAAGTCAGTCTTTCCAAAACACGTCATTCCGTTTATAATTGTCTCGTAAGCACCTGAGATGTGCGATACCTTCTGTGTATTTGAACCTACATTTACTTTAAACGGGAATCCTATAGTAGAATCTTCAATGTCACGCCTTCGGTCCTGCGCATGCGCAGATCGGCTATGGGAGAGGAAGGCAGCGATGGTTTTTGCGGTAACCCACCTGGCAGACAGCTAGGAGTCAAAGAACAGAAGCCGGCATTTTGGGTGTTTTTTTATGAAAGGTCTGTGATGGTTGGTTTTCTTCTTCCTGTGATTTATCTTTCTTTTATTTCCCTCGGTTTACCGGATATGCTGCTTGGCAGTGCCTGGCCTGTGATGCATGTTTCCTTACATGCAACGGTGGAGTCCGCCGGCAATATTTCCATGGTCATTTCGTTCTGTACGATTGTTTCAAGCCTGCTTGCGGATCGCTTGATTCACCGCTTCGGAACCGGAAGGGTGACGACCTTTTCCGTTGCGCTGACGGCAACGGCTCTGTTTGGCTTTTCCCTTTCCACCTCCTATCTGCAGTTGATTTTCCTTGCCATTCCCTACGGGCTGGGGGCAGGAGCGGTGGATTCGGCTCTGAATAATTATGTTGCCCTGCATTATAAGGCAAGGCACATGTCCTGGCTTCATTGTATGTGGGGGATCGGGGCGACGCTTGGACCCTACATTATGGGAATCTGTCTTTTACAGGGAGATCATTGGCAGGCAGGCTATCGTACCGTGGGCTACCTGCAAATCTTCTTGACCATCCTGCTGGTAGTTTCTACTCCTTTATGGAAAAAAGAGAATGACCGCAAGGAGACGGAGAAGAGACGGGTGCTTTCGTTATCGCAGGCGCTTGCACTTCCGGGCGCCAAGGCAATCTTCCTGTCCTTCTTATGCTATTGTTCCATCGAGGCTGCTACCGGCTTGTGGATTTCTTCCTACTTTCATCTGGTGAGAGGGGTGGCGGAGGCGGATGCGGCGAAATTCACCTCCATGGCTTTTCTGGGAGTCACACTGGGAAGAGGAATTTCCGGTTTTATTTCAGAGAAACTGGGAGATGTGGCGATGATCCGCTTGGGAGAAGGGCTGATCCTTGGAGGAATTCTCGTGGTTCTGCTGCCTTTGCCAGTGAAACTGACTTTATTCGGGTTTCTTTTTGTCGGGTTAGGCTGTGCCCCTATCTATCCCAGCATCATTCACTCGACCCCTCTGCGGTTCGGTGCACAAAACTCCCAGTCGTTGGTAGGAATGGAAATGGCATTTGCCTATGTGGGCAGCACCTTTGCCCCCAAAATCTTCGGTCTGATCAGCGATGGGACAGGAATGCAGATTTTCCCGTTCTACCTGCTTTTTTTCCTGGTTTTGATGGTGGTGATGACGGAGAGATGCAACAGGGCGACGGGGATGAACCACTAAGCGCATGAAGCGAAAGGAGAAGAAATGTCTGATAAAATTACGTTTGCAAAACCGGGAAACTTCCTTTACCCGGTGCCCGCCGTTCTTGTCAGCTGCGGGGATTACGAGGGAGAGAGCAATTTAATTACGCTTGCGTGGGCGGGAACGATCTGCTCCGAACCGCCGATGGTGTCCATTTCGGTCAGACCGCAGAGGCATTCCTATGCCATGATCAAGGAAAGCGGTGAATTTGTAATCAATCTGACCACAAAAGAGCTGGCCTATGCGACAGATCGCGCCGGGTGCACGACAGGACAGAAGATCAACAAGTGGGAAGACCTTCATTTGACGAAGGAAAAGGCGACGATCCTCCGCGCCCCTCTGGTCAAAGAATCCCCCGTCAATCTGGAGTGCAAGGTTCGCCAGATTCTTCCTTTGGGAACACATGACCTCTTCCTTGCAGAGGTGGTTTCGGTACAGGTAGATGCTGCCTACCTGGATGACAAAGGTGTTTTTCACATGGAACAGATTCCGCTCATCGCCTATTCTCACGGCAAATACCATGCGCTGGGGGAAATCCTGGGCTCCTTCGGCTATTCGGTGCGTAAAAAGGCATGAAATTCAATCTCTCTTCTCCATTTTTTTCATCGATTTCTTGAATTGGCTGGGGGCGATGCCGAATTCCTTCCGAAAAGCGCGGTAGAAGGTAGAATAATCATGGAAACCGCAATTTTCAGGTAGGGTTTGCATTTCGGAACCGGAGATCAGAAAGGCCTTGGAGAGGGATAGCCTCTTCTTCAACAAATATTGGTGGAGGGAAAGACCCATCTGCTCCTTGAACAAGTGAGAGATATAATATTTGCTGACAAAAAGGTCTTTGCCAGTTGGGTTAAAGAAACATTCTCGGTTACATGGGTCTCAATGTAACCGAGAATGTTTTGATAGAGGGATTGCTCTCTACCCCCTCTCTCCGGATGCTCTTTTTCATAGACCATGCGGGAGAGTGTCATGATGAGCTGATTTACATAGGACGAAACCATGATTTCATGTCCAAAGCGATCCGTGTGCATCTCTTCTAAGAGGGAAATGATTCTGGTTTGAATGCTGTTGAAACTGAGCACGTCCAGATGGAACACACTTTGTTGACCGTTTTCTCCCTTTTGAAAAAGATAGCAAAAATCTCCCGATCGGCGCATTAGATCCTTGTAGAAAGACGCGCTGATCCAGAAAATAAATCGTTGATAAGGCATCTCCTGATCCAGAACAGTCAGGCGATGCCTTGTTTTTGGTGGAATGAGAACAAGGTCTCTTGGCAGGAGCCGGAAGGATCCGTCATTGATTTCCAAAAGAACATTTCCCCGAATAAAAAAATACAGTTCGTAATAATTGTGGAAGTGGTTTTCCACGGTCTTCATTTTTGTATCCGAGTAGTAATACAATTCAAAATCTTCTTTTACCATATACTGTCTGGTATCAAACTCGGTTCGTAGTTCTTTGTACATCTGCCGGATTTCCTCCTTTTTCTTCTCATGCTAGCAGGGGACAGCAACTTTTGCAATATATAGAGCAAACCGTTCTATGGTTCTCCTGTATGGGAAAATCTATACTTTAGCATAGTAAGCAGAAAAAAGAGAACCATCAGGAGGGATGATTGAATGGAAATGACATTGCGCTGGTATGGCTCGCAGTTTGATACAGTGACTTTAAAGCAGATCAGACAGATTCCGGGAGTAAAGGGGGTGATTACAACCCTCTACGATACGACACCGGGGGAAGTCTGGAGCAGGGAGAAGATCCATGCGCTAAAAGAGGAAGTGGAAGCCTCCGGATTGCATATTTCCGGGATTGAGAGTGTGAATGTGCATGAGGCGATTAAGGCAGGAACAGCGGACAGGGATCTGTATATTGACCATTATATAGAAAGTCTGCGGAATCTTGGCAAGGAAGATATTCATCTGGTTTGTTATAACTTCATGCCCGTATTTGACTGGACGAGGACGGAACTTGCAAGAAAGAGGGCCGACGGCTCGACCGTACTTGCCTACACACAGGAGGCAGTAGATCAACTGGATCCAGAAAAAATGTTCTCTTCGATTGCGGGAGATATGAACGGCAGTATCATGCCGGGGTGGGAACCGGAGAGGATGGAAAGGGTGAAGGACCTCTTTGCTCTTTACAAAGAGGTCGATGAAGAGAAGCTGTTCGGAAATCTGAAGTATTTTCTGGAAAAAATCATGCCTGTATGCGATGAATATGATATTCGTATGGCAATTCATCCGGATGATCCTGCATGGAGCGTGTTCGGATTGCCTCGCATCATCATCAACAAGGAGAATATCCTGCGGATGGTGAAAATGGTGGATAATCCGCATAATGGAGTGACTTTTTGCTCCGGTTCTTATGGTACGAATTTGAAAAACGATCTGCCGGATATGATCCACTCCTTGAAGGGGAGAATCTTTTTTGCCCATGTCAGAAATCTGAAATTCAACAGCCCTACCGATTTTGAAGAAGCGGCACATCTTTCCTCCGATGGAAGTTTTGATATGTACGAGATCATGAAGGCTCTTTATGAGATCGGTTTCGACGGTCCGATCCGCCCGGATCACGGACGGATGATCTGGGATGAGGTTGCCATGCCGGGCTATGGCCTGTATGACAGGGCACTGGGGGCAACCTACCTGAACGGACTTTGGGAAGCCATCGAAAAGAGCCATGAGAGGAGAGATGCATGAGACTAAATGAAGAAGGGTTGAAGAATCGAAGAGAGTGGGAGGAAAAGGGATATCAGCTTCCGACCTACGATCGTGAGGAGATGGTGAAAAAAACCAGGGAGGCCCCTCTCTGGGTGCATTTCGGTGCCGGAAATATTTTTAGAGCGTTCCATGCGGACATCGCTGAGGATCTGCTTCAGAAGGGCGTTCTAAAGCGCGGCATCACGGTGGTTGAGGGCTACGATTATGAAATCATAGAAAAAAAATACCGTCCCAATGACAATTATTCGATCTCGGTTGTTTTGAAAGCGGACGGCAGTGTGGAAAAAAAGGTGATCGGTTCCATTGCGGAATCGCTTCTTTTGGATTCGGAGAATGAACCGGAATTTAACAGACTGAAGGAAATTTTCAGACAGGATTCTCTGCGTCTTGCGACCTTTACCATCACGGAGAAGGGCTATGCCGTCACAGATGCTTCGGGAGGGACGCTTCTAGGAATACAACAGGATCTCACTGCAGGACCGGGCGGGGCTAAGAGCTACCTCGGCAAGGTGGCAGCTCTCATCTATGAAAGATACCTGGCAGAAAAGAAACCGATTGCCCTCGTATCCACAGACAACTGCTCCCATAACGGAGACAAGCTCTATGCCGCTCTTCATTGCTTTGCCCAGGGCTGGGAGGAGAGAGGACTCGTGGACGGCGGTTTTTGTGCTTATGTAGAGGACAAGGGAAAAGGTGTCTTTTCCCTGGACGATGATTGATAAGATCACGCCGAGACCGGATACCTCGGTGGAGAATCTGCTCAGGAAAGATCGTCTGGAGGATGTAGAGCCCGTCGTGACCGGTAAAAACACCTATGTTTCCTCCTTCGTCAATTCCGAAGAGACGGGATATCTTGTAGTGGAAGATGCCTTCCCGAATGGAAGAGTGGAGCTGGAAAGCGAGGGGTGATCTTTACCGACAGAGAAACAGTCGACAAGGTGGAGCGCATGAAGGTTTGCACCTGCCTCAATCCCTTGCATACAGCTCTTGCCATATTCGGCTGTCTTCTTGGCTATCAGAAAATTTCAGATGAAATGAAGGATGAGGATCTGGTGAAACTCATTCAGGGAATCGGCTATATCGAAGGGTTGCCGGTGGTGACAGACCCCGTTGTCATTCATCCAAAGGAATTCATTGACACGGTGGTAAAGGTTCGCCTGCCCAATCCCTTTATGCCGGATACACCGCAGCGGATCGCTACGGATACTTCACAGAAGCTGGCAATTCGTTTTGGGGAAACCATCAAAAACCTGCAAAGAGAGGGAAAGGATCCGGCGAAGCTGACGTTTATCCCTTTTGTATTTGCCGGATGGATTCGTTATCTGTGCGGAGTAACGGATGAGGGAGTGGCCTTTGCCTGTAGTCCGGACCCTTTGATGGAGGAACTGGCACCCTATGGAAGGGAGCTGGAAGAAGGGAAGGAAGCAGTGGAGGAGAAGCTGCATCCGCTTCTTTCCAATGAAAAAATCTTCGGTGTGAACCTATATGAAGTGGGACTTGCAGAACGTGTACTGGCTGACTTGAATGAGATGTTACATGGAAGAGGCTCGGTCCGAAAGGCGCTTAAAAAAGTGACTTCTCAGATTTAAGACCGTGTAAAGAAAAACAGGATAGAGGAGTGGAAAATGAACGAAATCTTTGAAAAATTTTATCAAATCGGGATCATCCCGGTTGTTGTTTTGGAGGATGAGAAGGATGCAAAGCCGCTTGGTGAAGCACTGATTGCGGGTGGACTGCCGTGCGCGGAGGTGACCTTCCGCACAGGGGCGGCACAAAAGACGATTGAGACCTTGAGAACAACTTATCCGGAGATGCTGACCGGAGCCGGAACCGTACTGACAGTAGAGCAGGCGGACAGAGCGCTGGCTGCCGGCGCACAGTTCATCGTAAGTCCCGGTTTGAATCCGGAGGTCGTTTCTTATTGCATCGACAAAAAGGGTTCCGGTGACTCCCGGTACCTGCACTCCGTCGGATATTGAGAGGGCTCTTTCCTTCGGACTGGATATCGTGAAATTCTTTTCCGGCGGAACCCTCCGGCGGTCTTTCTTTCATCAAGGCAGTGGCGGCGCCCTATGTCGGTCTTCGTTTTATGCCAACAGGCGGAATCAATGCAGACAACGTAAAAGAGTATCTGAAATACGACCGCATCCTTGCCTGCGGCGGCAGCTGGATGGTCAAAAAAGATCTGATTCAGGCGGGGAATTTTGACAGAATCAAAGATCTAACCAGGCAGGCGGCAGGGATCGTAGCGGAGGTGAGAGGATAATGAAAACAGAATTAAACTTAAAGCCGGAGAAGGACTGCAAGTATGATGAAGTTTCCATGGGAGAAGTGATGCTTCGTCTCGATCCCGGAGAAGGAAGGATCCGCACGGCAAGAAGATTCCAGGCCTGGGAAGGTGGCGGAGAATACAATGTGGCAAGGGGGCTGCGCAAATGCTTTTTACTGCACACCGGTATCATTACCGCCTTCGCAGAGAATGAAGTGGGCAGGTTGATGGAGGATCTCATCCTTCAGGGGGGAGTCGATTCCTCTCTGATCAAGTGGATGAAGACGGACGGGATTGGAAGAACCTGTAGAAACGGGATCAATTTTACGGAGAGAGGTTTCGGCATCAGGGGAGCACTCGGCTGCTCCGACCGCGCCAATACCGCAATCTCCAAGGCTACGCCGGAAGATTTTGATTTTGATTATATCTTTGGAGAACTCGGGGTCAGATGGCTGCATACGGGAGGGATCTATGCGGCGCTTTCGGAGCAGTCCTGTAGAACGGTGACCAAAGCAATTAAGACGGCAAAGAAATATGGCACAGTCGTTTCTTATGATCTGAATTACAGACCCTCTATGTGGAATGCCATCGGCGGCATCGAAAAAGCCAGAGAGGTGAATCGCGAGATCGCTCCCTATATTGATGTCATGATCGGCAATGAAGAAGATTTCACCGCCTGCCTGGGGTTCGAGATCGAAGGCAATGACAAGAACCTGAAAGAGCTGAATATTGACGGCTATAAGAAAATGATTGAGAAGGCGGTCAAGGTTTATCCGAACTTCAAGGCGGTGGCGACTACACTTCGCACCGTAAAGACGGCAACGGTCAACGATTGGACGGCACTCTGCTATGGAAACGGTGGAGAAATCTATCTGGCAAAAAAGTACGACGGCCTGGAAATCATGGATCGGGTAGGAGGAGGAGATTCCTTTGCTTCCGGTCTGATTTATGGTCTGATGACGACGGGGGATGCCGAAATTGCAGTCAACTATGGTGCTGCCCACGGAGCTCTTGCGATGACCACGCCCGGGGATACCAGCATGGCAAGCAAAGATGAGGTGGAAGCGCTGATGAAGGATGGAGGAGCAAGGGTAAAGCGCTGATGAAGGTGCCGTTTCAAGCGGTGGGGCAGGTGTCGGGCATCCATGCAACGGGAGCCGCCGGTGAAGGGGAGCGCTTTTTACTCCTTTCAAAGAAGGGAAATAAACATGAAAAAATTCATGGATGAGGATTTTTTACTGACATCGAAAACGGCAGAGCATCTCTACCACGATTATGCGAAGAAGATGCCGATTCTGGATTATCATTGTCACTTAAGTCCAAGGGAAATCTATGAAGATCAAAAGTATGAGAATTTGACACAGCTTTGGCTTTCAGGCGATCATTATAAGTGGAGAGCGATGCGCTCCAACGGAGTAGCGGAAAAATACATTACGGGAGAGGCGCCGGATCAGGAAAAGTTTCGGGAATACGCCGGGATGCTTGAAGCGGCGATTGGAAACCCGCTCTATCATTGGAGCCATTTGGAGCTCAAAAGGTATTTCGGCTACGAAGGCGTTCTCTCCCTGGGAACAGCAGATGAGGTATGGAATCTTAGCAAGCGCCTCTTGCAGGACGGATCGGTGTCTGCAAGGAAGCTGATTGCTCAATCCGGGGTAGAGGTCATTTGTACCACGGACGATCCCACCGATTCTTTGGAGTGGCATAGAAAGCTCAGGGAAGAGAACTTTGCAACAAAGGTTCTGCCTTCTTTTCGGCCGGATCATGCGCTGCAAATCGAAAAGCCTGATTTTACAGAATATATGGAAAAGCTCTCAAGGGTCAGTGCCGAGAAGATTTCCGACTTTTCTTCCCTGATTCGTGCGCTGAAAAAGCGTCTGGATTTCTTTGTGGAGAATGGGTGCAGGGTTTCGGACCATGGACTTCCCTTCATTCTGTACGAGCCTTATACACAGGAAGAGGTAGATGCCATCGTACGGGAGAAGCTGGCGGGAAAAACCCTTTCGGAGCGAGAGATTCGAAAATATAAAACCGCTTTCATGGTTGTGATGGGGGAGGCCTATGCGGAGAGAGATCTTGTCATGCAGCTGCACTATGGAGTAATCAGGGATCTCAACGGGAAAATTTTTGCAGAACTGGGGCCGGATGCCGGCATTGATGCCATTTATAATTACAGTTCTTCGGCAGAGATGGCAGCCTATCTGAATGCACTGGCAGAAAAAGAAAGGCTGCCCAAAACCATTATTTATACCTTGAATCCTGCCGATTTGACATGGTCGGCACGGTGATAGGCTGTTTTCAGGACGATACCGCAAGGGGCAAGATCCAGCATGGCTGTGCATGGTGGTTCAACGACCACAAGATGGGAATGCGCAGGCAGATGAGGACGTTAGCAAATCTTGGCCTGCTTGGAAATTTTGTCGGAATGCTGACCGACTCCAGAAGTTTTCTCTCTTATACCCGACATGAATATTTCAGAAGGATTCTCTGTCAGCTGATCGGAGAATGGGTAGAGCAGGGAGAATATCCCTGTGAGGAAGACAGCCTGAAGAAAATAATTGAGGGCATCTGCTATTCTAACGCCAAGGGATATTTTGGTTTTTAGTTTCCTCACTCTGTACACCAGAGGGCAGAAGGCATCATTTGTAGAGAACGGATCTCTAGCCTTGCCGGTATTTCGTGGGTGTACAGCCATACTGCTTTCGAAAAACTTTAATGAAATAATTATTATCCGGGTAACCGATATAGGAGGAGATCTCCTGAATCTGCAGGGAGGTCTCCTTTAACATCTGCGCCGCTTTCTCACATCTTCTTTTGGACAGATAGGCGCCGAAGGTTTCTCCGGTTTCTTTTTTAAAACGCTTGGACAGGTAAGACTCGGACACATGGTTTTCTTCGGCAATGGTGGAGAGAGAAATGGGTTCGCTAAAATTCATATTCACAAGTTCCACCATTTTGGAAATGATCGGGGTATAATTTCCGGCTTCGTGAAGATGATCATGCACGGCTTGTGTTAATTCTAAGATCATCTCCTTGGTATGTCCGATGAGCTCTGCGGTATTGCGGCAGGTAATCGAGATCTGTGCATGTCTTTCCGTGATTTCGTCAATGATGATCGGAGAGAGACCTGATTTTTCCGCCGCCTTTCGGATGAGGGTGCGGAGGATAGAGGTGGAAACCTGAGGATTGTTCATGTAAATCATGCCCTTGTCTTCGCTTCTTCCTCCCTTTTCCATTTCTAAAAAGGCCTCCAACACCTGCTTGACATTGCCGCTGGACACCATGTTGAGGAAATGATTTTCATAATCGTATCTTCTCATGATGGTTCTGTAATCCACGGACTCCTCTTTGTACTGCACCACCGGCTTTTTATCTTCACTGATGCCGTAGAGTTTGCGGAAGGAGTAGAGTGGAGAAGCGGGAGCAAAGGAGAGAATGCAGGCCTCAATTTCCTTTTGGGCATGGTAGGCGGAAAGGAGGGGAAGGGAAGTATAGTACAGTTTGAGGGAGAGGGAGTACGAAGCGGATAAGCCTCTCTCTGCAAGGATGGATTGCATCTTCCCATCATTGTATTCGTTCCTCACATAGGGTCCGACCAGAAAAGGTCTCCCCTTGAATTGGAAAAAAAGAAGGCTGACATCCATTTTGTCTGTAATTTCATAGAGGGTGCCCGCATCCGAGGATTCCAAAAGAAATTGCAGAACTTGCGCACTGAACATCGGTTGCAGATTTCCCGTTGAAACAGAATTTATTCTCAAATTCAGCCAGGTCTTTGTCCGGTTCCGTCACGGAAGTAACATGAATGCTGAGTAAGTTTGAGATCAGCGTTGCAAAAAGATGGAAATCGATTGTATTCTCATCGTTCATAGGCATGACTGACCGTTTCCCTTCCTGGAAATGTTGCCATCGTGCCTGAGATTTGATCCCAAAGCGGCGATAGTAAATTTTTTCCTATATTTAGAAGAATTATTCTACTAAAATAATTTTTAAACGAAATTCATTGCATTATGCAAGAGAAAAATAGAAAAAAACAACTACTTTCAATACGGTATTATTCTATCAGAAAATGATGATTTGAATTAACATCATTCTATAAAGAATTGATTCACTTACAAGATGGAGGGTATCATGGCAAACAAACTTACACAAAGTGAAATTGACGGAGTCGCTTACCGTCGTGCAAAATTATGGCAGATTGTCTTATTTGCTGCGAATGCATTCTGCGGTTCCAGCGTTTTTATGCTGATGAATCAGTCGAGTTATGCAGCCAGTGTCGGGTTCGGAGTCAGCACGGCCCTGATCGGAGTGATCCTGACTGCCACCAGAATTCTGGATGCACTCACGGATACGATGTTTGCATTTGTCTATGACAGAGTGAATACAAAGTACGGCAAACTCAGAATTCTGATTATGAGCGGCTTTTTCATTGAAGCGGTTTCCCTGTTCCTGATGTTTGACCTTTTGGTTGGTAAGGGACTCGGGACTCCTGCTTTCATCGTCCTTTATATCTTCTATATCCTTGGTTACACAATCATCAACATGACGATTCAGACGATTCCTCCCATGCTTAGTAATGATCCCAGGCAGAGACCTACCATCGGCGTCTGGATGACCGCATTCAATTATGTGATTCCTACAGTGCTCGGTCTGGTGTTTAATATTGTGATTCTTCGCCTGGCAGGCGGTACCTTCAATGCACTTTACCTCAAAATGACGGTTCGTTTTGTTTTAATTCTGGCTTTCTTTGGGAATGTTCTCTGTTGCGTCGGCATTAGTGATATTGATAAGGTGGAGAACTTTAGGGGAACGAAGAGGGTAGAGCCTCTTAAAATAAAGGATATGATTGAGGTGGTTCGCCATAACAAACCGTTGCAGAGTTACATCGCAGCCGCTTCTTCGGACAAACTGGCACAGGTGACCGCAACCCAGAGCATCATCACAACCATGCTCTACGGCATTGTGATCGGCAACATGGCGATGAGTACCATTCTCGGTATGGTTGCCATGATCCCGGCGATTCTGTTTGCTGCCGGCGGCGCCAAATATGCGGGGCGTTATGGCAGTAAGAAGGCCATTGTAGACTGGACGATTATCTGCATGGTTTTATCCGGCGCTCTTTCCGTATTTCCTGGTGATTGATCCGAAGACGGTTGCAAGACCCGGACTTACGATGATCATTTACGTTGTACTGAATTTTGCCCTGAACGGATGCAAGATGTGTGTCACTACAGCAAATGCTTCCTTTATGGCGGATACCATCGATTATGAATTGGATCGAAGCGGAAGATATGCTCCTGCAGTGGTATCGGGAGTTTATAGTCTGATCGATAAGATCATCTCCTCCCTTTGGCGCTGTGATCGCAACGGCGGCTGTAGCGACCATCGGATACACGAAGACTGTCCCTCAGCCCGGAGATCCCACGACAACCGGAGTGCTTACGATCACTCTGTGCGCAATGTACGGACTTCCGATCGTCGGTTGGTTTATCACACTGGTTGCCATGAAGGACTGCAAACTTACGAAGGAAGAAATGGTGAAGGTGCAGAAGAGAATTGCGGACAAGAAAGAAGAGGCAAAGAACGAATTCCTGGAGGCGGAACTTCACCGCGCGGATATTTAATCGAGGGTTCCTCGTAAGGAGGCAGAGATGCGAAGAGTCAGTCATTTCAACGAGGATTGGACATTTATAAAGGAGGGAGTGCCGGAGGCGGTAGGTCTTCCTCATACATGGAACGCCGTAGACGGTTCTACGGGTCCTTCCCTCTACTATAGGGGAGAGTGCTTATACAAGAAGGAATTTGCAGCACCTCCGATCGCTGCAGGGGAACAGGTTTATATCGAATTCAGGGGCGTGAATTCCTCCGCCAGAGTCTTGCTCAACGGGGAGGAGCTGGGGCATCATGATGGCGGATATTCGACTTTCCGCTTCCGCCTCACGGATGCGCTGAAAGAAAATAACCTGTTGGAAGTTTATGTAGACAATGCACCCAATGATTATGTTTACCCGCAGAAGGCTGATTTCACCTTTTACGGCGGGATTTACCGGGATGTTTATCTGATTGTGACAGATGAGACACATTTTGATCTGGAAGACCATGGCGGAGAGGGCTTTTATGTGACGCCCCATCTTTGCGGAGAAGGAGCCTCTATCACGCTGGAAGCGTATCTGGTAGGAGATGCGGAAAAGGTCGTGGTCAGTGTAGACGGGGTCGGTGAAACAAGGCTTTCCCCTGACGGAGCTGAAGGAAGGAAGTCGCCCCACAAAGTTTCTGGCGCAGGGGAGTCTGAAGATTCCAAAGGTGCATCGCTGGGATGGCTTGGAGGATCCCTATCTGTACCATGCGACGGCGACTGTTTACCGAAACGGTAAGGCTTGCGATCAGGTGCAGACACACTTTGGCTGCAGGGAATACCATTTTGATCCGCAAAAAGGCTTTTTCCTGAACGGAAGGAGCTATCCGCTCCACGGTGTGAGCCGTCATCAGGACAGGGCAGGCGTGGGAAATGCGCTCACGAAGCAGATGCACGAAGAAGATATGGAGCTCATCCTGTCCATGGGAGCAAATTCCATTCGTCTTGCACATTATCAGCATGATCAAACCTTCTATGACCTTTGTGATGAGAAGGGCATTGTTGTCTGGGCGGAGATTCCGTATATTACGGTTCATATTCCAAAGGGCAGAGCCAACACAATAGAGCAGATGAAGGATTTGATCGTACAGAATTATAATCATGCGTCCATCATTTGTTGGGCGATTTCCAATGAGATCAGCTTGCAGGGGGTAACGGAGGATCTGCTGGAAAATCACCGCATCCTGAATGATCTCATTCATCAGATGGATCCCGGCAGAGTTTCCGCTATGGCCAATCTGTTTCTTTTGGAAACGGACAGCCCTCTTGTTTCTCTTCCGGATATCCGTGGGTATAATCTCTACTACGGGTGGTATGTAGGGGAAATGGAAGATAACGATGCCTGGTTTGATGATTTCATGCCAAATATCCGGATACCGTGATCGGACTGACGGAATATGGCGCGGATGCCGTGATTACGCTTCAGTCGCCGAAGCCGGAGAAGGGAGATTATACCGAAAGCTATCAGGCGCTTTACCATGAACATATGCTGGAAATGTTTGCAAAGAGGCCTTATCTTTGGGGAACCTATTGCTGGAATATGTTTGAATTTGCTGCGGCGGGAAGAGAAGATGCGGGGGATCCCGGCAAAAATCATAAAGGCTTGATTACCTTTGACCGCAAGCAAAAGAAGGATGCGTTTTATATTTATAAAGCCTGGTGGTCGAAGGAGGCCTTTGTTCATCTTTGCGGAAAGAGATATCACGACCGCATAGAAGAGGTAACGCAGGTGAAGGCTTACTCCAACCAGAAGGAGGTGACGTTCTTGGTCGATGGCAAAGAGGTTGCTACTCAGAAGGGAGAGCATGTCTTTACCATTGATGTTCCGATTTGTGGAATACACAAGATTGAGGCTCTTGTTCCGGGGACGAATCTAAGAGATGAAATGGAAATTTCAAAGGTTTCCAGTCCCAATCCTTCTTATTTTGCATCGGCAGACAAGGTGCGAAATTGGTTTGATGAAAAGGAAGAGGAGCCGGTAGAGGATAACGGCTATCTTTCTCTGAACAGTACCATGGGGGAAATTCAGGCGCAGCCTGCAGGAGCGATCATCATCGAAAAGATGATGAAACAGATGCAAAAGAAAACCGCCGGCGGGATGGGAGAAAATGTAACCATTTCTCCTGCAATGCAGGCGATGATCGCCAGACAGCCTCTCAGGAAACTTTTACAGCAGGGCGGAATGGATCTGGAAGGAGAAGAGATCAAAGCACTGAGCAAGGCTCTTTCAAAGATCCGGAAAGGTTGAGAAGATGGGTCGTTTTTTTATAGGTGCTGCCACTGCAGCACATCAGGTCGAAGGAGATAACATTCATAGCGATTACTGGCTGATGGAGCATCTGCCTCACACCAGTTTTGCAGAACCCTCAGGCAGGGCGGTGGATCACTACCACCGCTATCAGGAGGACATTGATCTACTGGCGGATGCGGGGACTCAATGCCTACCGTTTTTCCATTGAATGGGCAAGAATTGAACCTGAGGAAGGCAAGTTTGACGAAGCGGAAATCGAGCATTACCGTAGCGTGATTCGATATTGTAAACAAAGAGGGGTGGAACCGATCGTAACCCTCATGCATTTTACTTCTCCTGCCTGGTTGATTCGCAAAGGGGGCTGGGAGAATCCGGGAGTGGTAGAGGATTTTGCAAAATACTGCTCCTATGTGGTGAAGGAGCTGGGAAACGAGCTTTCTTATGTTTGCACCATCAATGAAGCCAATATGAGGCTGCAGGTTTCCGCCATTGCTGCCATGTTTCAGAAACAGATGATGGCAAAGGCGGCGCTGATGCAGCAGGCAGCTTCCGGGGAAAGAGTTGGCGGCGAACAGACGGAGCAAAAGAGCCGTGAAGAAGAGAACGGAAATGGCGAAGGAATGGCTCAGGTCGGGATGAACTTCCGCTCCATGATGGAAAACAGGAGACTGCAGGAGGCGGAGAATCTGGAAGCCTTCGGAACGAAGGACCCCGCCTGCTTTTGTTTCCGCCTGCACCAAAGAGGGAGATGAGCTTGTCATGCAGGCGCACCGTGCGGCAAGGGAGACTATCAAGAAGATCCATCCGACTTTGAAAGTCGGACTCACCCTATCCCTGCACGATTTGCAGGTAGTAGAGGGCGGCGAAGATAGGGCAAAAAAAGAGTGGGAGGATGAGTTTTCTCACTACCTGAAGGCGATCAGGGACGATGACTTTTTTGGACTCCAGAATTACAGCTGCATGAAGATCGGACCGGAGGGTTCGATCCCAGTAGAGGAGGGGGTGCCGGTGACGCAGATGGGGTATGCCAACTACCCGCAGGCACTGGAACATGTGATCAGGAAGGTGCATGTGGAATTTGCAAAAACCGGTATTCAAATGCCGATTCTGGTGACGGAAAACGGCATCGCAACGGCAAAAGATGAGGAGCGGCAGGCTTTTATTAAGGAAGCGCTTGCCGGCGTTCACCGGTGCATGGAAGACGGGATTGTCGTCAAGGGATATTTTTACTGGTCCCTTTTAGACAATTTTGAATGGCAAAGGGGATTCTCCATGACCTTCGGCTTAGTGAGTGTGGACCGGAACAGCATGGAGAGACAGCCGAAGGAAAGCTTACAGTTACTTGGAAAACTTGCCGGAAGCAACTGGTAAGAATGGCATCAGATCCATTTTTGACTGAACCCAAATAAAACAGGCTGGAGAATTTTGATGAAATACTTTTGCAATCCGATCAATATCAATTACCGGTACCAGTTCAATGCAGATCAGAGAAAAAACAGAATTGTGATTTGCAGAGAAGCGGCGGATCCGTCGATGATTTTTTTTCAGGGAAAGTACTATCTCTTCCCTTCCATGAATTTGAGTGTATGGGTCTCGGAGAATCTGGCGGAGTGGAAGAGCTACCGGCTTCCGGATGCGCTGCCCCTTTACGATTACGCTCCGGATGCGAGAGTGGTGGGGGATTATGTTTATTTTTGCGCTTCCAAAAGAGGAGAGAACTGTAATTTCTACCGGACGAAGGATGTCATCCACGGACCGTATGAAGAAATCAAGGGAACCTTCGACTTCTGGGATCCCAACCTCTTTGTCGACGAAGATGGAAGAATGTATTTTTACTGGGGATGTTCGAATCAGACCCCCATTTACGGTGCGGAGCTGGATCCGAAAACCATGCAGATCATCGGGGAAAAGAAGGAATTGATTTTTTCTCATCCGGAGCAAAACGGTTTTGAACGTGTGGGAGAGGATAACAGCAGATCTCCGAAGAGCAAAGAAGAGGTGGATGCCGCCTTTGAAGCCTTTTTGAAGGCAAATCACCAGAAAATCGAGGATCTTCCGCCGAACTATGTGCCGCTAATCCGAGGGATGTTCACGGATGAGCCCTTCGTTGAGGGGGCTTGGATGGACAAATGGAACGGGAAGTACTACCTGCAATATGCCTTTGCAGGCACGCAGTATAATACCTACGGCGACGGGGTGTATGTGGGAGAGTCTCCGCTGGGTCCCTTTGTTCCGGCAAAGAATAATCCCTATTCTTATAAGCCGGGAGGGTTTCTTCCGGGAGCAGGGCACGGATCCACGATGAAGGATAAGAGCGGGAAGCTCTTTCATGCTGCAACCATGAGGATCAGTGTGAATCACGATTTCGAGCGGCGCGTCGGTATTTTTCCTGCCGGGATTGATGCGGAGGGAGAATTGTTCTGCAATCAGCGATATGCGGACTGGCCGGTAAATGTGGAGGAAGAGGATCCGTGGGCGGAACCTTCCTTCTATCTCCTCTCTTTTGGCAAAAAAGTGACGGCGTCCAGCAGTGAGGACGGGAAAAGTGCGGAAAACGTTGCAGACGAAAATATCAGAACCTGGTGGAGACCGCTACAGGAAGATGCGTCCTCTTGGCTGCTCATGGATTTGGGCAAGGTTTATGATGTGAGGGCGGTGCAGGTGAATTTTGCGGATGATGCACCGGAAATTCCCGTTCCCGGCCAAATCAGGGGTACAACCCAGGCAAGATACATCGATGAGCAGGTGTATCAGACGCGTTGGCTGTTAGAGGGGTCGGTGGATGGAAGGCAATATTTCGTCATCGAGGACAAGAGACAGGAGGAGACGGATCTGCCTCATGATCTGATTGTGCGAGAAGAGGGGATTTCCATCCGCTATTTGCGTTTATCTCATTTGTCTGTTCCCTATGGGCAGACACCTGCCGTTTCCGGTTTGAGAATATTTGGAAGGGGCGACGGGAGTAAACCGAAGGCGCCTGCCTTTTACGCACGAAGAACAAGTCCGCTGGACATGGAAGTGGAGATCACTGGAGAAGAAGCAACCGGTTACAATATTCTCTGGGGCCTCTCCCCGGATCGACTGTATCATAGTGTTATGACCTTTGAAAATCACAGAAGAGTCGGGGCGCTTGTCGCGGGTAGTCGATACTATGTCAGGGTCGATGCTTTTAATGAAAACGGCATTACAACCGGACAGGTGCAGGAACTTTCCTGAAGAGTCAAAAACCGGAATGAAAATTCCGGTTTTGGTCGACCGCCAAAAGGAAAAATACAGGTCTGCGAAAAATAGAGGCATTCCATACGGATCAGACGTGCATGGGAAGGAAGGAAAAGAAGTGGCAGTAAAGTCCATACAGCAAATCATGCTGGGAACGGTAACAGGAACTGAGCAGGAGGCACGCACAACGCTAAGGAGTGTGAAGCGTGCCGGTTATGACGGAATCGAATTAAACCGTTTCATGATCCATCCCTCTCCCTTTATTGTCAGATTTTTGACCAAAATGGCAGGGATGCCGGTGGGAAAGGGAGGAAAGTTGCCCTGGAAAGATCTGATTTCTGAGGCAAAGCTTCAGGTGACAGGGCTCCATACGGATTTGGGAAGTTTGGAACGGGAACAAGACGCGGTAATTGCGGATGCGGAGGCCTTTCAGACGGATCAGCTGATCATCACAGGAATGTACCGTTTCAATTATTTAGATTGCAAAGAGGTGGTGAATTTGGCACACCGGCTGAGCAAGACAGGTGAGGAGCTGAAAAAGGCAGGCATTACACTCAGTTATCATAATCACAATGTAGAGTTTCAGAAGGTGGACGGATCGAGGAGAGTGCTGGATCTCTTGCTCGAGGAGTCGGATGCTTCCTCCCTCTTTTTTTGAGCCGGATACATACTGGGCTGTGGAAGCGGGGGCTGACCCCTTTGCCTTTCTGGAAAAATTAAAGGGAAGGATGAAACTCTATCATATCAATGATCGGGGTACGAAATTAAAGAAAGCGCCTATGACTCCTCTCCTTACCTCCGACAGCATGGAACTGGGGGACGGAAATCTGCCTTTGCCAAAGCTGGTTTCTTTGGCGTTGCAGGAAGGGGTGCGAGCGATTGTACTCGAGAGTCACAGGAATTGGCCGCAAAATTCGCCGCTCAAATCGATGGAGAGATCGGCTGCCTTTATGAATGAATATGTCAGGTAGGAACAGAAGAGGCGGGACCAGAAGGTGAGATAAGAGATGAGAACGATTGATTGCAAAACAGAATATAGAGTGAACCCGATCGGGCTGGACAGTAAGACGCAGCGTCTGTCATGGGTGGTGACAGAAGGCAGGTTCCAGACCGCCTTTCAAATTCAGATCAAACGAAACGGACACCCCTTGTTAGATACCGGCAAGGTGGTCTCTGATCGGGAATTCTATCTCCTTGATGAGAAGCTGTCTTCCAGAGATCGCATTTCTGGAGGGTGCGTTTATATGATGAAGAAGAGGTCTGCGGAGAGTGGAGTGAGGAGCAGACCTTTGAGATGGGTCTTTTGTGTGAGGAGGACTGGCAGGGAGCGCTCTGGATTGGCAGGGAGGAAAAGAGCACTGCGGATCCTTCTGTCCCAGCGGAAGCAGAGAGCGGCGATGCGATGAACCGCCTTGCAAAGAAAGCCTTTCTTGAAAGAAGAAAGGAGGAAACGGAGGTCTTTCACCCCCATCTTCCTGCAGCTTATCTGAGAAAAAGATTTGCCTGTTCCAAAAGAGGGGAGGCTCGTCTCTACATCAGCGCCAGAGGTGTTTATGAAGCAAGCCTCAATGGCAAAAGGGTCGGAAGGGATGTTCTGACTCCCGGACCTGCCAACTATCATTTTGAAATTCCTTACCAGACGTACGATGTCGGCGATTTATTGGAGGAAGGCGAGAATACGCTGGAAATCCTATTGGGAGACGGTTGGTACCGCAGCACCTCCGGAGTTGACGGGGACAGGAATCTTTACGGCGACAGAGTAAGCGCCCTTGCCAAACTGGAGGTGGAAAAGACGCCGGTTGTTGTTACGGACGCTTCCTGGGAGGCTTCTCTTGGCGCTCTTGCACAGAATGATCTGCAGCAGGGCGAGGTTTATGATGCACAAAAAGAAGAGGTGCCTTCTGACGATAAGCGCTGGCAGCCGGTAGAGGTACTGGGAGAAGATCATGCACTTTTAAAGGCAGGAAACGCAGTGCCGGTGAGAGCAAAGGAAAGCTTTCCGGGGAAACTCATCCTTACGCCGGCAGGAGAACGGGTGATTGATTTTTCTCAGAATATGGCAGGAATCGTGGAATTTCGTGTAATAGCGCATGCAGGTCAGACCATTACGCTTTTGCATGGCGAGACACTGGATGAAAACGGGAATTTCACGCAAGAAAATTTTGAAGATAGAAAGAGGCATAAGGAAGGCGGCACTTATCAGATGATTCATTACACCTGTAAAGAGGGAGAGAATCATTATCAGCCGCATTTTACCGTAATGGGCTTCCGTTATGTGAAGGTCATCACCGATCTTTCCTTGGAGGATGCGGTCTTTACGGCGCATGCGGTATATTCGGATATGGAGCAAAAAGCCTTTTTCACCAGTGAGAATCCCCCTCCTCAACCGGCTTTTCGAGAACGCACTCTGGAGTCTGAAGGGGAACTTTCTGGGGATTCCGACCGACTGCCCGACAAGGGAGAGGGCAGGTTGGACAGGGGATGCCGGTATCTTTGTGAAGACGGGACTTGGTCTGATGAACTGTGAGACCGTTTTTTCCCACTGGTTAAATCAGTGTCGTTATGGTCAGTTTGAGGATGGAAGGGTTGCCAATATTGCACCGCCCAACAATCGCCCGGGGATGTTTAGTCAGATGTTGGCAGGTTCTGTAGGGTGGGGAGATGCCTGCATTTTGGTGCCTTATGCCATCTACCGGTGGACGGGAGATATACGGATTCTGAAAGACCACTACGAGATGATGAAAAAGTGGTACGCCTTTTTGGAAAATCTCGCAAAGGCGAAGGGAGAGGGAGAGTTTCACGGAGATCCCGAGTACCGTGACTACACCATGGAGACGGGAATCAATTATGGGGAGTGGTGTGAAATGGGAACAACGCCCGAGCAGAGCATGAGGAACGGGAATTATGACGTTGCCACCGCCTATTTCAGCTATTCCGGAAATTACTGGCGGAAATTGCCGGGATTTTGCAGAAGGAAGAAGAGGCGAAGCATTATAGAGAGGTATCCGAAAATGCGCGATCGGCCTTTCTGTCCTCCTTTACGGACGGAGGAGTGATTCATTCGAAGAGGCAGTGCCAATATGTCAGACCGATCTCGTTTGGACTTCTTTCGGAGGAGCAGACAAAGCAAGCCGCAGCGGATCTGAATGTGCTTGTAGAAGAAATGAATGATCATCTGAACACCGGCTTTCTTACGACACCCGATCTATGCGGGGTGCTGGCGGAAAACGGATTCGTTGCTACGGCATACCGGCTTCTTTTGCAGGAAGAGATGCCGGGCTGGCTTTATTCTGTTAGGAAAGGAGCCACAACGATCTGGGAAACCTGGGACGGCATCAGTAAGGATGGGGTTCCGAAGGATTCGTTGAATCATTATGCTTACGGGGCCATCGTCTCTTTTTTACTGGACGGAGTGTGCGGCATTCATTATTCTGATCGCAGCACCGTCATCAAACCTTTTGTCAGCAAGGCACTGGGAAGTGCAAGCGCCCGGGTGATGACACCAAAGGGAGAAGTGAAGAGCGGATGGTATTTCGAGGGGGATCGGTGCATCTTTTCCATAGAGCTTCCCTGTAACATGCGGGCAAGTGTGTGGCTTCCGAATGGGCAGAGGGAAACAATCGGACCCGGAAAGACCAGGCTGGAGATAACAGGAGGGAACCTAACGTTATGAATTAGAATCCCTTTACAGTCGGTAGATATGAGTCTATGATGTTTCCTGTAAGGAATGTACGATCAAGAGACAGACATCAGATTATACCTGCTGTCGGAAAGGACGGTTATCATGAAAACAGTAGATAACAGAAAGGTTGCCATCATCGGATGCGGTTTTGTCGGATCCTCTTCGGCGTTTGCACTGATGCAGAGCGGACTTTTTTCAGAAATTGCTTTGGTGGATGTAGACAAAAACAGGGCAGAGGGAGAAGCGCTGGATATCTCTCATGGCGTGCCTTTTGTGGGGCAGGTCAAGGTTTATGCCTCGGATTATGACGGAATCATGGATGCAGGAATCATTGTGATTACCGCCGGGGCAGCCCAGAAGCCGGGCGAAACCAGGCTGGATCTGGTCAACAAGAATGTCGGTATTTATAAAAGCATTATTCCGGAAATTGCCAAACGCCATTATAAGGGAATCCTTCTCATTGTCTCAAACCCGGTGGATATTCTGACGTATGCTGCGATTAAGATCTCCGGTTTTCCGGAGAAGCGGGTGCTTGGTTCCGGCACGGTATTAGACACCGCAAGACTGAAGAGTGAACTGGGAGAACATTTGAGTGTGGATGGCCGTTCGGTACACAGCTTTATCATCGGGGAGCATGGAGACAGTGAGATCGTTGCCTGGAGCTGCGCAAACGTCTCCGGTGTGCCGCTGAACGATTTTTGCGAAATGCGCGGACATTACAACCATGCAGAGGCCATGAAGAACATCGCAGAGAATGTCAAGAACAGTGCCTATGAAATCATTGAGAAAAAGAAGGCAACCTATTACGGCATCGCCATGAGCGTGGTTCGAATCTGCCGTGCCATCGTCATGAACGAGCGTTCCATCCTGCCGGTATCCTCCATCCTGCACGGAGAGTACGGAATCCATGATATTGCACTCTCGATGCCGGCGGTGATCGGAGAAGAAGGAGTAGAGACACAGGTGCCGATTGTGCTGAGCGAGGAAGAGCAGACGAAACTGCAGGAATCTGCGGAGGCACTGAAACAGGTGGCAGAGCAGATTACGTTCTAAGTACTGTTTCAGAAAGGAATTGCAGGTAGTTTTTCAGGAGGGGCAGCTTCTTTTCCATCAGGAGTCGCCCCTCTTCATAAACACCGAGAATTCGCTTTGGATTATGCTCCGTTCGCCTGATATCCAGCCTTTTCTCCGGACGGATGACAAAAATATCGTTTTTTTCTTCGAGACTGCGGATGTAAGCCGTGGTCTCATTGTATTTTTGCGGGCGTTTTACGAGCGCCCGGTAGGTGAGCGGATACTCTCGCAACAGGGGTTTGAATGCCCGCAGATCCATTTTCTTTTTTTGATAGGATAAGGGTCTTGTCAAAACCACGACGATGCGGTCATATCCCAGATTTCTCACATATTCCACCGGAATGGAGTCGGAGATTCCTCCGTCTAAGAGGGTATAGGGACCGGCCTTTACGGGTCTTGAAAAAAGTGGCATGGAGGCGGAGCCACGGATCCAATGCAGGGCTTCCTCATTCAGAATGGGCAGCTCTTTGTAAAGAGGCTTGCCGGTAAAAACATCGGTTGCAACCACCATAAACTTCATCGGGTTTTCATTGTAGGTCGTAGCGTCCATGGCATCTAATACCTGTGGAAGGAGCTGGTAACAGAACTGCGCACCGTAATAGTCGCCGGTCAGAAGGAGAGAGCGTAAACTACCGTACTTCCATTCCTTTACATAGCGCAAATTATAGCGAAGGGCTCTTCCGATTTGTTTCGATTTGTAATTGCATCCGAAGGCGGCCCCGGCGGACACACCGATGAGAAGGTCATATAAAATTCCTTCTTCCATCATCACATCGATGACACCGGCGGAGAAGATCCCCCGCATGGCACCGCCCTCCAGTACAAGTGCTGTTTTCAATTTCGTCTCCTTCCTATGCTGCTGTGTCGGTTCGCATATCGTTTCGATCAGCACAGCGTTTGGGTCAGCACATTCTACCACGAAATTCTTCGGGTAAAAAGGTGGAAAAGAGAATAGAGCCGGTGGCGTGGAAAAGGAATTGACACCAAAGTGCTCTGCTTTTATAATCTTCGGGCAATGCAAACGGACTCTGAAGCAGAAAAAGAAGAAAGGAAAAGAAATGCTGGAAATTGACAATTCGTATTTTGATGGAGGACTGCTGCAACTGATCGGTTATCATATCCTGGGCTCCGTGATCACCACACTGACTCTGGGAATTTGTCTTCCCTGGGCCTATTGTCTGATTTATGAGTGGGAGGCGAAGCATACCGTCATCGAAGGCAGAAGGCTCTGCTTTGACGGCAGCGCGGTTCAGCTTTTTGGCAACTGGATCAAGTGGTTCTTTCTTACCATCATCACGCTGGGCATTTACGGTTTCTGGGTACAGATCAAACTGAAGCAGTGGCGGACGGCGCATACGCATTTTGCATAATGAAATCAGAAAGACCGGTCTGCTGCGACCGGTCTTTTCCTCGGGTGGAAGCTTTCCGTGGATGTTGTCCAAAAAGGTTCATTCCGTGACAGAAAGCTTCCGGTTGAGAAAACGGCAGTACCGTTTACAGCCGGAAGAACAGGCCGTTTTTCTTCAGCGGCGCACGAAGTGCCAGATAGAGAGCAACCACAATGATGGCGGAGACGATGGAGTTTAACAGAGTGACGCCGAAGTTGATAGCAAAAGTCACTTCGGCAGCAGGTTTGCCAAGAATCCACATTTTGTAAAAATAGCGCAAAAGAGGGTCAAAGATCGTATTGAAGAGGAGACCGCAGATGGTAGAAATGAGCACCCAGGTGGTTGCCTTTTTGTTGTCGTTTGTGGTGGAAATGTGTCCGAGTTTGTGCGCCAGGATTCCGACCAGAACGCCCATCAAAAATTTAATGACAAAGGTGATCGGAGCCTCCGTGATGTAAACCGGATCAATCAGGTCGGCGATGGTGAGTCCGAGGGCGCCGCCGAGCGAGCCGTAAATGGGGCCCAGAAGAAGAACGCCCAGCACCAAAAAGGCGTTTCCAAGGTGAATCTGCACCTTCCCTCCCGGAGTGGGAACGGGAATAGACAAAAACGCAAAGACCACATAGGTCAGTGCAGCAAAAATAGCGGTAAAGACGAGCTTGCGAACCCATTCGTCTCCCCGTCCCGCCTGCTTCTCCTTTTCTAACATTTTTTCATCTTTCATTTTTTCATCATTCATGTAGGAAAGAACCTCCTCCCGATCTCTTTCTTTATTTTCTGCTTTTGAAAACGATTCATAGATATCATAGTAGGATCTGGTATGATGAAAAGTACCAGTTAATATACAAAGTAGAGGGCCAGATAAGATTGTGGGAGAGAAGCTCTGATGATATACTGTTGTCGCCGTTATAGAATACAGTTTTAAAGGAGAAACAGATGCCCGTTTTAACTTTGCTTGCAGTGATTCCGTCCGTCTTCTTGCTGATCAAGGTCTATCAGGCAGATAAAGTCGAGAAAGAGCCGGCTCCTCTTCTGTTCAAGCTTTTTATCAAGGGACTGGAAAGCGCCTTCTTCGCAGCGGTGGTAGAGGCGCTACTCATCAACTTCGGTCTGAATACGCTCGTCCACTTGGGTCTGATCGAGGGAGAAGGATCTTTCCTATATCATGCCATCGAGGCCTTCCTGATCGTGGCGGTTGCGGAAGAAGGATTCAAATATTATTTCCTCAAAAAAACAACATGGAACCATCCCGCCTTCGATTACCGTTTTGATGCGGTTGTGTATGCCGTTTTTGTTTCCCTGGGCTTTGCGACGATTGAGAATATTCTTTACGTTTGGGGTTCTCAGATTGAGAGCGGGACAGGTTTACAGCTCAGTGTGTACCGGGGCGTGCTTTCGGTACCTGCGCACTGTGTCTTTGCCGTTGCCATGGGAATTCATTATGGAGCGGCCAAGTATGCACAGGGGCATGAGCAATTTGATTTGGAGGAGGCGGGTCTCAGAAAAGCCTTTCTTGTTCCTGTACTGATGCATGGTTTTTTCGACTTTGCGCTCATGATGAATCAGCCGCTTTATACCGGACTCTTTTTCGTCTTCGTGATTCTGGCGGATTACAGGGCTCTGAAAGCAGTGGGAAGAGCCTCACAAACGGATACCAGAGTTTATAAGACGCCATCTTTAACGCCTCCGGTGCAGGCGGTATCCTATGTGCAGACTACGGCGCCCTCTCAGAGACCGCAAGCACCGATCAATCGCACACAGACAAACAACGCGTGGTCAGATTCTGCACAGGCAGATCGCGTACCGTCAAACCCTGCACAGGCAGATCGCGTACCGTCAACCCAAGCACAGGCAGATCGCGTACCGTCAAACCCTGCGCAGGCAGATCACACACCGACAAACCCTGCACAGGCAAACAGTGCACAAATGCTGCGTGCACAGGCAAATGACGCACAAACATGGAACGAGCGGACAGGAGGATTTCCCGTCGCAGCCGCTCTCCCCTTTGCAGCCGCTCTGCCTTCTGCTGCATCCACGCCAGTTCCTGCCGGTACTCCAAAGGCGGCAGGGGTTCCAGGGGCGGCCAATCCTCCGTCTGTTTCCTCCCTGCAGTAAAAGGGGACCGTACTCTGGAAAGGACCTGCAGGGATGATCTGGAGTGCTGTTTGTGTATTTTTCTGTTCTTTGCTACAATAGATAGGATGTCCGTTTTGTGTGTGACGGATGAGCGTATCTGGAACAAAAACGGAGAAGAAAAAGAGGGTGAGGATCAGAAATGAAGAATTTAAAGGATTATGTAACGACCATTCCGGATTTTCCGGAGCCGGGAATTATGTTTCGTGATATTACAACAGTGGCCCAGGATGCGGATGGTTTGCATCTTGCGATCGATACCATGCAGGGGCTGGTAAAGGATCTGGATTTTGACGTAGTTGTTGGAGCGGAGAGTCGGGGGTTTATCTTCGGTACACCGATTGCCTATAATCTGCACAAACCCTTCGTCCTGATCCGCAAGAAGGGAAAGCTGCCGCGGGCTACGGTTTCCGTGGAGTACGACTTGGAATATGGAAAAAGCGGTCTTGGAGATGCATAAGGATGCGATTTTACCCGGGCAGAAGGTGCTCATTGTAGATGATCTAATTGCGACGGGAGGTACCACCGAGGCGATGATCTCACTGGTGAAACAGCTGGGCGGTGAGGTCGCGGGCGTGGTGGTTCTCATGGAACTGGCAGGACTGAAAGGGCGGGAGCGCATTGCGCCGGTACGTCTGGAGTCTGCGATTGTATATGAGGGAAAATAGGTCACCGGGAAATAGCATTGAACGAATTAGAGCGCGAATTTGATGATGGCAAAATAGAAGAAATCGGGGAATATCAGGCACCGGAAAAGCTATACCGGGATTTGATTGAACGCGTGCATAAATACCATCCTTCCGATGATATCAGTCTGATCGACAAGGCTTATCTGACTGCGTCCAAAGCGCATAGGGAACAGCTTAGAAAGTCGGGAGAGCCTTATATCATTCATCCGCTCTGCGTGTCCATCATCCTGGCGGACCTCGAGATGGACAAGGAAACCATCACGGCGGGGCTCCTTCATGATGTCGTCGAGGATACGACCCTTTCACTGGAAGACGTAAGCAAACAATTCGGTGCGGACGTGGCCCTCCTGGTAGACGGCGTCACCAAATTGCAGAACCTGCAGCTTCCAAAGGATTATGCCTTCAAGGATAAGACGCCACTGCAGCTGGAAATGCAGGCGCAGAATTTGCGGCACATGTTTCTTGCAATGGCGAAGGACATCCGGGTCATCATCATTAAGCTGGCGGACCGACTGCATAATATGCGTACGCTTTCCTATATGCAGGAAGAGAAGCAGAAGCGGATTGCGCAGGAAACCATTGATATCTATGCGCCGATTGCCGGGAGACTCGGCATCAGCAAAATCAAGGTGGAACTGGATGACCTTTCGCTGAAATATTTAGAGCCTGAGGTTTATCAGACGCTCACGCGGGAAGTTGCGCAGAAGAAGGAACAACGCGAGAAATTCGTAGACGAAGTGGTCAAGCAGGTGCGCATTCACATCGCCGCTTCCGGCATTCGAGGAGAAGTCGGAGGTAGAGTCAAGCACCTTTTTTCCATTTACAAAAAAATGAGAAACCAGGGGAAAACCCTGGATCAGATCTATGATCTGTTTGCCATCCGTATCATTGTGGACTCGGTGAAGGACTGTTACGCGGCACTTGGGATCATTCATGAGATCTACAGACCGATTCCGGGGCGGTTCAAGGATTATATCGCCATGCCGAAGGCGAACATGTATCAGTCCCTGCATACCACTCTTTTCGGTCCGGACGGGATTCCTTTTGAGGTGCAGATTCGCACCCGCGAAATGCATAAAGCGGCGGAATACGGGATCGCCGCTCACTGGAAGTATAAGGTAGAGTCGGACGGTCAGAAGCCGGAAACCTCTGAAGAGGAGAAGCTAACCTGGCTTCGCCAGATTTTAGAGTGGCAGCGGGATATGTCCGATAATACGGAATTCATGCGACTACTCAAAAGCGATTTGAATCTTTTTGCAGAAGATGTTTACTGCTTTACGCCGGATGGGGAAGTGAAGCATCTGACAGCAGGTTCCACACCGGTGGATTTCGCCTACAGCATTCATACCGCAGTTGGGAATCAAAATGGTCGGCGCCCGGGTGAATGGCAGAATTGTTCCGATCAATTATAAGATTCAAAACGGCGATCAGATTGAAATTATTACCAGCCAGAGTTCCAAAGGACCTTCCAGAGACTGGCTGAGTTTTGCAAAATCGACTTCTACTAAGAATAAAATCAATCAGTGGTTCCGGCATGAACTGAAGGCGGAGAATATCGCCAGAGGAAGAGAACTTCTCAGTGCTTTTTGCAAGACGAAAAGCATTGAGCTGTCCGAGATCAACAAGGCGGAATATCAGGATATTATTATCCGCAAGTATGGCTTTCATGACTGGGATGCGGTGCTTGCGGCCGTCGGACATGGCGGGCTGAAGGAAGCGCAGATTGTCAATAAGCTTTCCGAACTGCATGACAAAGATCAGAAAAAACACTTAACCGATGAAAAAGGTTCTGGCAGAGCTTACCTCGGAGGCTGAGGCGGTAGCACCGCGCATTTCGGGAGCGGGAGGCGCCATTATTGTGAAGGGGGATTCATGATGTGGCGGTCCGGTTTTCCAAATGCTGCAATCCGCTGCCGGGAGATCCGATTGTCGGTTTCGTGACGAGGGGAAGAGGCGTTTCCATCCACAGGAGAGACTGCATCAACATACAGAAAATGCCGCAGGAAGAAAGAGGCAGGATGATTGATGCGCAGTGGGAAGCAGGAAGCGGTACCGGATGGGAGAGTTACACGGCGGATGTCAAGGTCTTTGCCAGCGACAGAAGAGGACTTCTGACCGATGTTTCGAGGGTGTTCGCCGATGCGGATATCACGATCCGGTCGCTGAACACAAAGGTCTCCAAACAAGGGATGGCGACGCTGGAGATGATGTTTGAAGTCAGCGGGAGAAGACAGTTAAAACAGCTGATCGAAAAGATCAGACAGATTGAGAGCGTCATCGATGTAGAAAGGTCGACAGGCTGAACATGAACCAGGAAGATTTGATCATCAAGTCCAGTACCTTGGGCTTTGTCGGAACGAATTGTTATTTTGTGGCAAAAAAGAGTGCCGCTGTTCCTGTGCATGGAATTGTGATTGATCCGGCTTATGACGGGAAAAAGATTTACGAGGATTTGAAGGCAGAGGGTTGCGTGGTGGATTTGGTTTTGCTTACGCATGCGCATTTTGACCACATCGGGGGTGCGTGTGAGCTGTGTGAGCTTTCCGGTGCGCCTCTGTATTGTCATGCGCTTGAAAAAAGACTGTGCGAAGACACTGAGGCAAACCTTTCTGCTGACTATGGCTTGCCCTGTCAGGTGCAACCGGATCGGTTTCTGGAAGACGGGGAGGTGATCAGGCAGGATGGTTTGGAAATTCAGGTCCTCTCCACGCCCGGTCATACAGAAGGCAGCTGCTGTTATTACCTGCCAAAAGAGCAGGTTCTGTTTTCCGGAGATACCCTTTTTGCGCAATCGGTGGGTCGAACCGATCTTCCGACCGGTTCGACGGAGAAGCTGATGCAATCCATCAGAGAGAAGCTGCTCGTCTTACCGGAGGAGACAAGAGTATACCCGGGGCACATGGATACCACTACCATAGGCTATGAAAAGAGAGTGAATCCGTTCTTTTAAAGAGCGTGTCAGCAGGAAAGTTGAGGAAACAATGATACAGATTCAAATCACTCCGGAAAAATATCGCTATGATATTCATTCCCTGGTGCAGGCTTTTTTCCGGGGAGAAGAAATTCGGATCGTAACGAATCCAATCGAAGATCGGGAGTACCGGCTTGGAATCAACCTCCGTTTTGACGAAGATCTCGGCAAAGTGGAGGCTTCTTTTTTTGACATCGGAAGGGATGTGATCCTAAAAGGAGAGGCCGTTTATAGCCAAAGCGAAGGGAAGCAGGGGGAGAGGAAAGACAGTGCAGACCTTTCCACGAACGGGAGCAGTGCGTCTTTGACCACAGAAAAAAATGCAGTGAAACAGATGCTCTACCGCATGCTTTCTGAACTGATCGGAAGGAAATTGCCCTGGGGAGCGCTTACCGGGATCAGGCCTACCAAAATTGCGATGAACTTGCTAGAAAAGGGGGAAAGAGATGACAGAGTTTTGGACTATCTGACATCTGTTTTTTTTGTCAGCAGGAAAAAGGCGTCTTTGGCACTCGAGATTGCGCATAGAGAGCAGGAGATGCTAAGGGGCATTCAGGCGCAGGACGGGTATAGCCTTTACATTGGCATTCCCTTCTGCCCCACGACCTGTTTGTACTGTTCCTTCCCCTCCTACCCGATTGCCCGGTATGCGGGATTGGTGGAGAATTATCTGTCCTGCCTCTATCAAGAAATGGATGAGGTTGCGCAGATCATGAGAGGAAAGCAGCTCAATACCATCTATGTGGGAGGGGGGACACCTACCACGCTGTCCCCTGCGCAGTCTGCGGATATGCTTGCGCATCTGCGGAAACCTTTGATTTTACCCACCTGAGGGAATTTACGGTAGAGAGCGGAAGACCGGATTCCATGACGATGGAAAAGCTTAGAACCCTGCGGGAATTCGGCGTGGACAGGATCTCCGTCAATCCGCAGAGCATGCGGGAAGAGACGTTACACCGAATCGGAAGAGCGCATACGGTGAGGCAGACGGTGGATGCTTTTTATCTGGCCAGAGAGGCGGGCTTTGATCAAATCAATATGGATCTGATTTTGGGCCTTCCCGGGGAGACGGAAGAAGATGTGGCTTATACGCTGCGGGAAATCGAAAAGCTTTCTCCGGATGATCTGACCGTGCATTCTCTTGCGGTCAAAAGGGGCTCCAAACTTCATGAAATATTGCTGGAGGAAAGGCGTGCCGGAAGGAAGACGGACCTTGGAGAAGAAACAAAAGAAGAGGGGGAGATTTCCGAGAGAATGATGCAGATTGCGGAGACGGGTGCGAGAGGAATGGGACTTTCTCCTTACTACCTTTATAGGCAGAAAAACATGGCAGGCAATCTGGAGAACATCGGGTTTGCTCGGGAAGGAAAAGAAGGACTATACAATGTCCTCATTATGGAAGAAGTGCAGTCCATTGTAGCACTGGGAGCGGGCAGCGTCTCCAAAAGGGTATTTTCCGGGGGAAGGGAAGGCAGGATAGAGAGGTGTGATAACGTCAAGGAGGTGACACAGTATATCAGCCGTATCGAGGAGATGATAGACAGAAAAAGGAAGCTCTTTCTGTGAGTCTTTTTCGATACTTACTCTTGATCTTCATTCTTTTTCAGCGTATATTTATAAATTGGTTATTAATTTCCGAGATAACGGTGTCAAAAAGTCGAAAATCGATGTAGGCTTGCTTGCAAGACTTCGATCATAAGGGAATGGAATAGATGGCAAAGAAGAATCTGGTGATCGTAGAGTCGCCAACCAAAGTGAAGGCAATCAAAAAGTTTCTGGGGAGCAATTATGAGGTGGCTGCTTCCAACGGGCATGTGCGGATCTGCCCAAGAGTCGAATGGGGAGTAGACGTGGAGCATGATTATGATCCGCAGTATATTACGATTCGTGGAAAGGGGGAGTTGCTTGCCGGCCTGAGGAAGATGGTGAAGAAGGCAGATCACGTCTATCTTGCAACGGACCCGGACCGCGAGGGGAGGCCATAGCCCTGGCATTTAATTGCCGCACTGAAGCTGGAAGAAAATAAGAGCAAAGTATCCAGGATCACCTTTAATGAAATCACAAAGAACGCGGTGCGGGAGTCTTTGAAGCATGCAAGACAGATCGATATGGATCTGGTGGATGCGCAGCAGGCCAGACGGGTACTGGACCGTGTGGTCGGCTATGAAATTTCCCCTCTTTTGTGGGAAAAAATCAAGAGAGGTCTTTCCGCCGGCAGAGTGCAGAGCGTGGCGCTTCGCATTATCTGTGACAGAGAGGAGGAGATCGACTCCTTTTTGCCACAGGAATACTGGACGCTAGATGCTATTTTACATGCGGAAGGGGAGAAGAAGCCGCTGGTTGCGCACTATTGGGGAGATAAGAGCGGAAAAAAGGATATACCGGACAAGGACACGCTGGATCAGATTCTGGCGTCTCTGAAAGGCGCCTCTTATCAGGTGGCGGAGGTGAAGACGACAACAAGAACCAAGAAACCGCCGCTTCCTTTTACGACATCCACCTTGCAGCAACAGGCGTCCCGGGCGCTCAATTTTTCTACGCAAAAGACCATGCGAATTGCGCAGCAGCTGTATGAAGGAATTGACATGAAAGGGCAGGGAACGGTCGGCTTGATCACCTATCTGCGTACCGATTCCACCAGGATTGCGGAAGAAGCCAAGGCGGCGGCTGCAGATTATATTGCAAAAGAGTATGGAAAGGAATACCTCGGGCAGCAGGAGGTGCGCACCAAGAACGAAGAAAGGATTCAAGATGCGCATGAAGCCATAAGGCCGACGGACATTACCAGAAATCCGACCGTGGTAAAAGATTCTCTTTCCAGAGATCAATTCCGCCTCTATCAACTGATTTGGAAACGGTTTACGGCAAGCAGAATGGCGGCGGCGCAGTATGAGACCACGAACATCAAAATTGATGCGAACGAAGCGAGATTTGCGCTGGGAGCAACGAAAACCATTTTTGACGGCTTTATGAATGTTTACACGGATGAGGAGAATGAGCCGGAAAAAAATCATCTGATTCGCGGAATCTCCCAGGACACGAAGCTGGCACTGGAAGACTTTGACGCACAACAGCATTTCACGCAACCCAAACCTCATTATACAGAGGCTTCCCTCGTGCATGATCTGGAGGCGCTGGGCATTGGAAGACCTTCTACCTATGCTCCGACCATCACGACGATTATGGCGCGCCACTATATCATCAAAGAGGACAAAAACCTCTACGTGACGGAACTGGGAGAAGCAGTGAATGAGATGATGAAAAAGAACTTCCCGGAGATCGTCGATGTGAATTTTACAGCCGGCATGGAAAGAAGCTGGATGGGGTGGCGGACGGCACCGTGCAATGGAAGTCGATTATTGAAGCCCTGTATCCGGATTTGGACAAAGCGGTCGCAAAGGCAAAAAAAGAGCTGGAAAAGGTGGAAATCGCCGAGGAAGAGACGGATGTCATCTGCGAAAACTGTGGCAGACACATGGTGATCAAGTATGGTCCTCATGGTAAATTTTTGGCCTGCCCCGGATTCCCGGAGTGTCGCAACACCAAACCTTATTTTGAAAAGATCGGAGTTGCCTGTCCCAAGTGCGGAGGCGATCTTGTTGTCAGAAAGACGAAAAAAGGACGCAGATACTACGGCTGCATCAATATACCCAACTGTGACTTCATGGTATGGCAGAAGCCGTCGACGAAAAAATGTCCTAACTGCGGAGGACTGATGCTCGAGAAGGGAAATAAATTGGCATGTAATAATCCGGAATGCGGTTATGTTTGTGATAAAGAGTCCAAAAAGGAAGAGGATAGAGAATGAGCAGTGTACAATTATTGGACAAGACCAGACTGATTGGGAGATTGTTACATGAAAACAGTGCAAATAAGGTTGTCTTTAATGACCTTTGCGGGGTGCTGGGGCAGACCCTGCTCTCCAATTCCATTGTCATCAGCGGGAAGGGAAAGGTACTGGGGCTTGGAAGGTGTCAGGGCATACCGGTGATCGAAGAGCTGGTAGGGGGCGAAGTAGGCACCTTTATTGATCCCATGTTAAATGAGCGCTTCCTGGCGATTCTATCCACGAAGGAAAATGTGAATTTGACCACACTCGGGTTTGAGGACGAGGTGGCGATCCGTATGCAGGCATTGGTAACACCGATTGCAATTGCGGGGGAACGTCTGGGGACTCTCTTTTTATATAAAAAAGAAGGAACCTATGAGATTGATGATATTATCCTGTCGGAGTATGGAACAACGGTGGTGGGCCTGGAAATGCTCCGTGCAGTTACAGAGGAAACAGCGGAGGAAAATCGCAGGAAACAGGTGGTAAAGAGCGCAATGGGAACACTCTCCTATTCGGAGACCGAAGCGATGGTACATGTATTTGATGAATTAAATGGGCTGGAGGGGGTTTTGGTTGCGAGCAAAATAGCCGATAAAGTAGGTATCACGAGAAGCGTCATTGTGAACGCTCTTCGGAAATTCGAATCGGCGGGAGTGATTGAATCCAGATCTTCAGGCATGAAGGGGACATATATTAAAGTGCTGAATGATTATATCTATCAAGAAATCCAGGATGCAAAGAAAGAATGTAAGCTAGAAAATTTCGAAAGTTGCGGCACAAGGTCTTGTGTTTCATTTAACTTTGGGATACAATAATTAGGATACGAAACATATATCGTGGGAGGAGGAAAGTGAATGATCCGATCAGGTGCATTTGATTACATTGATGTGTTGAAAGTCAGTGCAGATGCGGCGGCTCTCAGAAACCGTGCGATTTCCAACAATCTGGCCAACGCCGATACGCCCGGTTATAAACGAAAAGACATTCACTTCGAGAATGAGCTAAAGCAAGCTCTTGGCTCCTCTAAATTCGTCCCGATGGACACCAAAGTTCGCAAACTTCGCAGTATGCATCTGATGCCTCAGGTGTATACAGATTATGCGGGAGTTTCTTATCGCCTAGACGGGAATAATGTCGATCCCGATACGGAAAATGTCATGCTTGCATCCAACCAGGTCAAATACAACGGACTTGCAGTTTCTTTACACGCGGAATTCCAGAACCTTACCAATGCAATGAGGAGTAACGTCTAATAGAAAGCAGGTGCATCTATGAGTATATTTGATACCTTTCGTATCAATGCCTCCGGCATGACGGCAGAGCGGTTTCGAATGGACACGATTTCACAAAACATGGCCAATGCAAACACCACGAGAACGGCAAATGGAAAGCCGTACCGTCGGAAGGTGGTCACTTTTACGGAGAAGGTGAATCAGGGGAACGGTTCTTTTGCGGAAGCACTTACCAGTGCAAGGGACGGGTTCCTTGGCAGCGGCGTTAAAGTAGATCGCTTACATGAGGATACCGGACGAAGATGAACGTGGTTTACGATCCTTCTCATCCGGATGCAGACAGGAACGGTTATGTGACCCTATCCGAATGTCAATACAGTCACAGAAATGACGAATCTGATCGATGCCAGTAATGCATATCAGTCAAACGCCACCGCCTTTGAAGCAAGCAAGGCGATTGCAAACCGCGGACTGGAACTTTTTAGTTAACGGTGAATTGGATTGGGGGGGAGGAGAGATCATGGCGGGTATAGGTGAACTTCGTAACATTTCTTCTGAAATGGTTGCCAAAGCGGCTTCACTGAACGGACTTTCCGGAAACAGGGAAACGGCAGTCGGTACCGGCAGCACAGACAAGGATTCTTTTTCCAGCATTTTTCAACAGGCATTGCAGAACATCCATACGACGAATGCGTACTTATCGGACGCCGAAGATGAAGAAATTAAATGGGCTCTCGGAGAAACACAGAACACGCATGATCTTACGGTTGCTTTGCAAAAGGCTTCTCTGGCTTTACAATACACCATTGCGGTGAGGGACCGCGCAATGACTGCTTATAATCAAATCATGCAGATGCAGATTTAATGCTGCCTTTGTTGTTTGAATCAAGTTCTATTTGTTGTGGGTGATGTTTTAAAAATTCATTTGTCTTTTATGAGAGGGAAAACAGTCCATGCCTGAACGATTACGTGCACTTCTGGACCGTCTGGTGGCCTGGTGGGGGAAGTTCTCAAGCAAACAGAAGACTCTGATTGTAATTGGCGCATCCAGTGTGCTTTTTACCATCGTTATTTTGGTCTCCGTCTTAACGAGACCTGTCTATGTCACCATCTATCAGGCATCGGATTATGAGGATGCCAAGACAGCCAAACAATTACTGGATGATAATAACATCAATTATAAGATGACGGATGACGGGATGACCTTTTCCGTGTTAAAGGAGAAGGAATCGCAGGCCAATATTCTGCTTGGTGCAAACCAAATGCAGTCTCTGGATTATTCCATTGACAACGTCACAAACGGTAGTTTTTCCACTACGGAATCGGATAAGCAAAAGAAGTTCGTCAGTTATTTGGAAAAGAAGCTGGCAACGGATTTCACGAACAGTTTTGATGCCATTGATTCCGCCAGTGTGGAACTTTCGATTCCTGAGAATGACGGCACGTTAATTTCAGAGCAAAAAGAGGCGTCGGCGACTCTGATTCTGAAGCTGAATGAGGAGCCGAAGTTCACGGATGAAAATGCCGCTTATTTGGCCAAGGCGGTTTCGGCCGCTCTGGGAAATAAAACGACGGATAGCATTGTCATCATGGACTCTGCGGGAAACATGCTGTTTTCCGGCGGAGAAGAAGGCTCCACCGGGCTGGTGAGCAGCCAGCTGAATTATAAGTCTAAGGCGGAACAGGCTCTAAAAACCCAGGTTAGAAATGTTCTGTTGGGAACCAAGCTGTATGACAATGTCGAAGTGGGTGCCAATCTGGCGGTTGACTTTTCAAATAAGGAAACGGTAGACCATCAGTATTCCGCTCCGGACGGCGCAACACAGGGACTGATGAGTCAGCAGGACACATACGAATCGACCAATCAATCGGGGGTTTCCGGAGTGCCGGGGACGGACTCGAATGATGAGACCTCTTATGTGACGCAGGACAATGGAAATTCCACCTCGTCTGTAGAACAGAATTCCACCAAATATCTTCCAAACGAGAAAATCACGACGGAGAAACAGGGCTGGGGAGGCATTGATTACGCCACCTCTACCGTATCGGTGTCAGCGATCAATTATGTTGTCAATAACGAGGCGGATTATAAGGCAAGCGAGCATAATGGCCTTTCCTGGAGAGAATTCAAGGCGCAGAATGCAGCGCCGATCGCACAGAGCGATCAGACGACCATTGATCAGATGGTGCAGATGGTGAACGGTGCAACCGGTATTCCTACGCAGAATGTGACAGTGGCGCTTTATGATCAGAATGTTTTCTTTGATAAGACGGGCGCGGGCGTGGGAGTCAGCGATGTCTTGCAGATCCTGTTGATTATCGCGATTCTTGGCCTTCTGGGCTTTGTAATCTTCCGCAGTATGAGAACGGCAAAAGAAGAGGGAAATGGCGAAGACCAACCGGAAGAACTGTCCGTAGAACAACTTTTGGAGTCACAGCCATCCAGCCAGTTTGGCAATATTGAGCTGGAAGAGGCTTCGGATACAATGAAGTCGATTGCCAAATTTGTCAATGACAATCCGGAAGCGGCAGCTTCGCTTCTACGTAACTGGCTGAATGAAGGAAACTCATACGCATAAGAGAATCGGGTTCGACGAGACAGACGATGGTACTAGGCCTTAGGGCTAACGTCTAACAGGAGTAACGGGGGGAGCAGTTTCGGATATGCCTGCTGCAGCAAACAAAAAAAAGGGACCGGAGGATGTGCTAAGAGGACTGAGCGGAATGCAAAAAGCCGCCATTCTTCTGATTGCACTTGGGCCGGAGAAAAGTTCACTGATTTTCAAATACCTGAAGGAAGAGGAAATCGAAGAGCTAACGCTTGAAATCGCCAATACGAGAAGCGTCACGCCACAGGTGAAAGATGCCATTATAGATGAGTTTTACGGCGTTTGCCTCGCGCAACAGTATATCGCTGAGGGCGGCATAAACTATGCGAAGGAACTGCTGGAAAAGGCACTCGGAGAAGACAAGGCCATTGATGTGATTTCCCGCTTGACCTCTTCGCTGCAGGTCCGTCCGTTTGAATTTATTCGCAGAACTGAACCGCAGCAGCTATTGACTTTTATTCAGGATGAGCATCCGCAGACGATTGCACTCATCCTGTCTTATATTCCAACCCAACAGGCGGCACTTATTTTGTCGGCGTTGCCGCCGGACAGACAGTCTGATGTGGCAAAGCGCATTGCAACCATGGATCGGACGAGCCCGGACACCATCAAGGACGTGGAGAACATTTGGAAACGAAATTATCTTCTCTGGTCAATCAGGATTATACCATCGTCGGGGGTGTCGACTCTGTGGTCGATATTCTCAATACGGTGGATCGCGCAACCGAAAAACATATTGTCGAAACACTCGAGGTCGAGGATCCGGAGCTGGCAGACGAAATCCGGAAGAAGATGTTTGTCTTCGAGGATATTCTCCTGCTGGACGATCGTTCTATTCAGCGTGTGCTTCGTGAAGTGGAAAATAATGATCTTGCCATGGCTTGTAAAACTGCGAATGAACAGGTACAAGATGCCATCTTCCGCAACCTCTCCAGCCGCTTGTCCACCATGATCAAAGAAGATATGGAATTCATGGGTCCGGTGCGAATGAAGGATGTGGAGGAAGCACAGCAGAAGATTGTGAATACGATTCGCAGACTGGAAGACGCCGGCGATATCGTGATTTCCAGAGGTGGAGGTGACGAAATCGTTGTCTAAATCGAATCTGGTTAAATCCAATTGGGTCATTCTACATGAGAATGATACTCTCATGATTGATAACAATTCCCTGTCTGACGAAAGAATCCATGAGTTTCAAGAGGAAGAGGAACGAAAGAAAAAAGTGTCGGAAACGATGAGCCAGGAGGAAATGGCAGACGCTTTTGACGAGGGTCTTCCGGCGAGACAGGTGGAGATTCTTCATCCGGATGAGAACAATGAGGGAGAGGAGTCCTCGGAGGGCACGGAAGAGGACACTTCGAATTTGTTGTTGGACGAGAAGACCATAGACAGCGCCGAATCGAAACGGATAGAAGAAACAAGTCAGAGGTTTTTTTCAACAGAAACATCTCCGGAAGATCAGGTGCAGGCCAAGATGATCCTTCAGGATGCACAAACGCAGGCAGATCAGATTGTAGCGGACGCGAAGGAACAGGCGAAACAGATCATTGAGGAAGCCGAGCGGGAAGGGTTTGCGCATGGAAAGGCGGAAGGCCTGAAACAGGGGGAAGATGAGGTCAGGGCAAAGATCGAGGAAGAGATTGAGAAGCGAAAGAAAGAGCTGACGGCAAACTATGAGAAACAAATCAGCTCGATTGAGCCGGAAATGGTCGATACGCTAACCAGAATCTATGAGCATGTCTTCCATGTGAACTTCGGTAAAGATAAAGCAATCGTACTTCATCTGCTGCAGAGCGCTCTTTCCAGACTGGATTCCAACCAGGGTTTTATTGTTCATGTTTCTTCAGATGATTATGATGAGATCATGGACGAAAAAGAGACGCTTCGTCAATGTATCACAAACCCGAATGCCACCATGGATCTGATTGAGGATACCATGTTGAAAGCAGGGGAGTGTATGATCGAAACAGAGGGGGGGATTTTTGACTGTTCTCTCGGCACGGAGCTTTCCGAGTTGTCAAGGAAGCTGAGGCTCCTGTCCTTTGACAGGCGATAGCGATGAACACGGGTTCAAGGATTGATTATTCCAGATATCGAAAAATGGCAAATGACACCTATTATCGTGTCCGCGGCAGAGTGGTCAATGTGGTTGGTTTAACGATTGAATCGGCCGGGCCGGACGCGAAAATGGGTGATATTTGTATGATCTACCCGAAAAGCAAGGGCGGTTCTGTGGTGGTGGATGTGCAGGGAAGACCGGCAATGGCGGAGGTAGTAGGGTTTCACGATGGAAGAGTGCAGCTGATGCCCTATGAAAATGTGGCAGGGATTGGCGATGGAAGCATTGTGGAAAATACCGATTCTCCCCTTCGAATCAACGTTGGAGAAGGTCTGATTGGACACACGTTGGACGGCTTGGGACGCATCGACGGAACCCATTACGGCAAGGGCGTTCCGCTGGAAAACGGAATTTCCTATTCGGTGGAAAATATGCCCCCGGATCCGCTTACCAGAGATCTTGTTTCCGATGTACTTCCTCTCGGAGTGAAGGCGGTAGACGGTCTTTTGACGGTAGGAAAGGGACAGCGAATCGGTATTTTTGCAGGTTCCGGTGTAGGAAAATCAACGCTCCTCGGAATGTTCGCCCGCAATACCAAAGCGGATATTAACGTGATCGCTCTGATCGGAGAACGAGGCAGAGAGGTACGCGAATTCATTGAACGGGACCTTGGAGAGGAGGGAATGAAACGTTCCATCGTGGTCTGTGCCACCTCCGATAAACCGGCACTAGAGCGAACCAAGGCTGCAAAGACGGCAACTTCGATTGCAGAATATTTCAGAGATAAAGGAAAAGATGTCCTTTTAATGATGGATTCCCTGACCAGATTCTCAATGGCACAGAGGGAGATCGGCCTGGCTAGCGGAGAACCCCCTGTTTCCAGAGGGTATCCCCCCAGTGTTTACGCTGAAATGCCCAGGCTCTTGGAGAGGGCGGGTAGAGCCAGAACAGGGTCTATTACCGGGCTGTATACCGTACTCGTGGATGGGGATGATTTCAATGAACCGATCACAGATGCGGCACGCGGCATCCTGGACGGTCACATCGTACTTAATAGAAAATTAGCGCAAAAAAATCATTATCCTGCGATTGATGTGCTGGCAAGCATATCCAGGTGTATGAGTACCATTGTGACACCGGAGCAGAGAAGGGCTGCCGGTCAACTGAAGAATGTCTTGGCAACTTATCAGGATGCCGAAGATTTGATCAATATCGGAGCCTACCGCGCAGGAGCCAATCCTCATATCGATTATGCGATCTCGAAGTATGAGCAGGTCAATACCTTCCTCAAACAAGAGACAGATGAAAAAGTGGAATTCGAGAACATTGTAGAAGAATTGGAGGGAATTTTTAATCCGGATACGACTCTAGAATGACTGACCCCATGATGGCCGGAATAAAGGGTGATGGGACGCTTTGTTTACAGATTACAAAGTATTCTGAATCTGAAGGGCAAGGAGGAGTCGCTTGCCAAGATGGAGTTTGCTTCCTGCCAGCAAGTTTTGCAAAGAGAGCTTACTCTCTTGCGCGGCATGGAAGAACAGAAGACGGGATATCTGGAAGAAGGCAGAAGAATGCGGGAAAAGAGCGGATCGGTCATGGACATTCTTCATAATGATGCCGATGTTTCCTGTATGAATGGAAGGATTGAAGAGCAGACGGTGGCAGTAAAGCGGGCGGAGGAAGCAGTAGAAGAGGCTAGGAAGAAGCTGACGCTGAAAATGCAGGAGAGAAAAATGCAGGAAAAGCTCAGAGAAAGAGCTTTTGAAGCATTTCTGATAGAAGAAAAGCACAAGGAAGCGATCGAGTCAGATGAGAGATCCAGTTTTACTTATGGACGTCGGATCGTTTCCGGGAAAACATGAGAAAATTCAGGAGTTAACAGAATGTCGGATTCGGAGAAGAATCAACAGGTACAGGTTCCTCCTGCCATGCAGGTCTATGAGGATCCCAAAGAAGTAAGAAAACAGATCAGAGCGGAGAAAAAGCAGCTCAGGAAAGAACAAAAGCAGCGCGCGAAGGAAATGAAGGAGCGCGAACGCGATTTGGCCGATCGGGAATCGGATTTGGACGTGAGCGGGGGGAGGAGTTGCCTCCTTTTTGCTGACCATTCTGATTATCGCCATGTGGCTGGTGATTATGGGGTTGTTAATCAGACTGGATGTGGGTGGTTTCGGCTCGACCGTCCTGGCACCCATCTTAAAAGATGTCCCTTATCTGAATATGATTTTACCGGAGTCTGCGCAGGTAGCCTCACAAAAAGAAGCCGGTAAAAAAGGCAGCAAGGGCAACCAGAGCGCTTATATACAAAGCCTGGAAGAGCAGCTGAAAGAGGCCCAGCAGCAGAACAAGCAGGATCAGGATAAATTGTCCAAACTGCAGGGAGAAGTTGACAGGCTGAAAGTTTTTGAGGATAATCAAACGCAGTTCGAGCAGGATCGCAATCAGTTCTATCAAGATATTATTTATAATAATAATGCACCGGATCCGTCTGCTTATGAAAAGTATTATAAGATGATCGCTCCCGATGCCGCCGCCAAGATTTATGAAGAGGTGACAAAAAAGGAGGCGGAAGATGCGGACGTGTTGAGTTATGCAAAGGTTTATTCCGGAATGAAGCCAAAGGCGGCTGCGGCGATCTTTGACGAAATGGTACAGCGCGGGACGGAATACGATGTACAGTTGGTGGCCAGAATTTGTTAAAGATGTCATCGGAGGATCGTGGCAACATTCTTGCCAAAATGAGCGCCTCCAATGCGGCAGTGATTACCGATATTATGGAGCCGAATGAACTGGGATATCCGGATACGGCTTTGGATGGTTCTGTCGGCGGAAATTAAAAGCAATGCTGACATAGAGGAGGGAAATGATGTCTATTTTAGTTACAGGGGGCGCCGGTTTTATCGGGAGCCATACCTGCATTGAACTGATGAATGCAGGTTATGATGTGGTCATCGCGGATAATTTATATAATTCCAAAGCACTTGTCATCGATCGTATGGAGCAAATTACAGGAAAACGTCCTGCTTTTTACGAAATAGATATCCTGGACGAGGATGCGCTTGAAGCTCTTTTTGAAAAAGAAGAGATCGATGCGGTGATTCATTTTGCCGGCTATAAGGCGGTGGGAGAGTCTGTTCAAAAACCGTTAGAATATTATCAGAATAACCTAGGGACAACGCTTGCCCTTTGTGAGGTGATGCGAAGGCACGGCTGTTTTCAGCTGGTCTTTTCTTCGTCCGCTACGGTTTATGGAGATCCGGCGCAGATTCCGATTACAGAGGAGTGCCCGCTAGGAATCACCACCAATCCCTATGGTGCGACAAAGTCGATGCAGGAGAGGATCCTGACAGATCTTCATACGGGCGATCCTAGGTGGAAGGTGATGCTTCTTCGCTATTTTAATCCGATCGGTGCGCATGAGAGCGGACGGATCGGAGAAGATCCCAAGGGCATTCCTAATAATCTTCTCCCTTATGTGGCGCAGGTTGCCTGTGGCAAATTGGAAAGGTGCATGTGTTCGGAAATGATTATCCGACGCCGGATGGGACCGGTGTGAGAGATTACATTCACGTCGTGGATCTGGCAAAGGGGCATGTAGCCGCGATTCGAGGATTTGAAACCCTACAGGGAGTCAATGTTTTCAATCTTGGAACGGGCGTAGGATATAGCGTACTGGACATCATCCACGCTTTTGAGAAAGCTTGCGGAAAAGAGCTGCCCTATGTGATTGACCCGAGAAGGCCGGGGGATGTTGCTATTTGTTATTCGGATCCGACAAAAGCCAGAAACGTTTTGAACTGGAAGGCGGAGAAGAATTTAGACGATATGTGTAGAGACGGATGGAGGTGGCAGTCTTCCAATCCGAACGGGTACGAAGAAGGAGAAAAATGAATCGGATCAAATGGATGCAGTCGCTGATTGTTCTTACTGCGATGGTCGCAGGAGGCTTTCTGGCCAGACTGGTTTTATCAATGCTGAAGTGAGGGTGTCGAAGTCCTTTTTCATGGAGAGCAGTCCGTCTGTGAAAGAGGACTTTCTTTTTATAGACTTTTAGATCATGACAGGGCAAAAAAAGGAAACGGGTGGACGAAGATGATTTGGAATTTGATCAGGCATGGACAGACAGATTGGAATTTGCAGCGCAGATTCCAGGGACAGACCGACATTCCCTTAAACGATACAGGCAGAAATCAGGCACTGGAAGCGGCTGCGAAATGTAAAAAGGAAGGACTTCACTTCTGTAGAGTGTATTCCAGCCCGTTAGAGAGGGCGGTGGAAACAGCGGAGATTGTCAGCGGAATTAAGAGAGAAGATCCTCGGTTCTTTATCGACCAGAGACTAATTGAAATGGACTTTGGCCCCTTGGACGGAACTGCCTTTGATCATGAACACAATGAAAAAATCGGCTGCCTCTTCACCCATCCTTCTCAGTTTCAATTTCCTGAGGGAATGGAAACGTATGAAGAACTGCGGACTCGTACGGCGGATTTTATTTCTTCTCTCCTGGAAAAAGAAGGAGCATCCGGGGATGAGAACATACTGATTCAGTCACATGGAGCCTGTCTGCGGGGGCTTCTTGCCCGCCTGAGCCAGCTGGAAACAGATGACTTCTGGAGAATGACGATTGACAATTGCGAATTGTTCCGTTACCGCGTCGAAGAGGGAAGGATTACAAAACTGGATCGTCCGCTGCAATTGAACCGGATCCCCCGTTGATTTTATAGACTTCCTCAAAAGGTCCATAAAATAATCTCAAAGAAACTTCCTTCGCAAACCTTTTATCATAATCATTCTCAAACAAAGATGATCCAAAAAGCTCTGAAAAAAGTCATAAAAAGAGAGGAGACCAGCGCCGAATGGGGAGTTCAGCGCTGGCCGTATGAAAAAAGTTTTGTTGGGGGAGTGAGATTTTTTTGATCTCACCTTTATAATCGGCACAAAATCCGCAATACTTTAGGGAAGAATCAAAGTTTTTCATAAAAGATGCAGGGAGCAATCGCAAGCCACTCCTTAAGTGGAAAACAGCTCTAACTTGCCAGATGAGTCAAACGTCGATAACCTGCCGGATGAGCCGAACGCTTCTAACTTGCCAGATGAATCATGTGGGTTGCAATTGTGAAATAGACCAGAAGGGAAAGTGCATCCACGATGGTGGTAATCATGGGGGAGGCCATGACGGCGGGGTCGAAGCCGATTTTATCTGCCAGAAGAGGCAGACAGCAGCCCACCAGTTTGGCAAAAACAACGACAAGCACGAGGGTGAAGCAGACGGCAAGCGCAATCGTCATATTGATGCGATCGAAGAGCATCAGTTTGATAAAGTTGGCGGACGCGAGTGTGATGCCACAGAAGGCCGCCACTCGCATTTCCTTCCAGATGGTTTTGAAAATATCGGAGAAGACGATTTCGTTAAGGGAAAGACCACGAATGACAGATACACTGGACTGAGAACCTGCATTTCCGCCGGTGTCCATCAGCATCGGTATATAGGCGGTCAGAACGACATTGGCTGCCAGTGCAGCCTCGAATTTGGTGATAATGGCGCCGGTAAAGGTGGCGCTGATCATTAACAGAAGGAGCCAAGGCATTCTCTTTTTGTAGGTTTCGAACACACCCTCCTTAAAATAAGGCTTGTCGGTCGGCAGGATGGCAGCCATCTTTTCGATATCCTCGGTCGCTTCTTCTTCCATAATATCAACGACATCGTCAATGGTAATAATGCCGACCATGCGGTTTTCATTATCCACCACAGGCATGGCGATAAAGTCATACTTTTGGAACATTCTTGCCGCCTCTTCCTGATCGGTCAAGGTATTGATGCTGATGATGTTTTCATTCATGAAGTCGCCGATAATATCCTCCGGTTTCCGCAGCAGTAGATAGCGTAAGGCAACGGTACCCACCAGAATTCGATTGGCGCTCAGAACATAACAGATATTGGTTGTTTCCGAATCCACGCCGATCTTACGAATGCGCTCAATGGCGTCAGATACGGTCATATTTTCCTTTAAATCGACATACTCGACCGTCATGATCGAACCGGCCGAATCTTCCGGGTAACGCAGCAGATAGTTGATATCCGCCCTGGTGTCAGGCTTGGCATGGGAGAGGATTTTACGAACCACATTGGCAGGCATTTCTTCCAGTAGATCCGTGGCATCGTCTGCCATCAGGTTATCAATGATATTGGACGCTTCTTTATCCGAAAGCGAGGTAATGATATACTGCTGATCATCCATCTGGAGATCGGCAAAAACATCCGCTGCCATATCTTTTGGCAGAATGCGGAACATTTTCAGGGAGTCCTCATTCTCCATTTCGTCCATAATGGCGGCGAGATCAGCGGTATTCATGTCGGACATGGTGCTTCGCAGCTTGCTGTATTGTTTGGCTTCCAGGAGTTCCATCAGCAGATCCGGAGTTGCTTTCATTTCTTCCATTTTGTCTGTTTCCTTTCCGGGTAGCTTTTATCGAAATGCTTATATCATATCATATCATTGCTCTGTCCCGCTATGCGTCCGTGTGGGGCAGAAGATTGACAATTTCCCTTGTTTATAGTACTTTTAATAACGGAATTGGCGAAAGCGTATTCGGCTACTTCTTATGCAATATTTCCCCATTCATAGAAAATTATAAATCGAAAATCATATATAGAATCTTATATATAAAAAATCGTATATAGAAATAGAACATTATATAGATAGAGCATCATATATAGATCATCAAAGATAGAACATCATATATAAGATCATCATAGATGGAACATCATATATAGGAAATCATATACGGATATCTGCCATAGGTCACAGGAGAGTTTTATATGGAAAACATGAGAGAGAAGCTGGAATCTCTAAATCTTGTCACGCTGAAAGATTTGGCAAAACATCGCGGGATCAAGGGATCCTCTGTGATGAAGAAAGCGGATTTGATTGAGAGATTACTGGTTTCGGAACGTGAGCAGGCCACGCTTGCTACGGATTTTCGTAGGGAAGAGGCGCCGATCAAAAGAGAGGTGCCGGAGAAAGGCCTTCTCGATTCCGAAAAGAGAGGAGGCCGGTAAAAAGAGAAGAGGCGAAGGACGAGAGGACGGAAGTAAGAAGCGAGAGGACGGAAGCCAGAAGCGAGAGGACGGAAGCCAGAAGCGAGAGACAAGAGGTCAAAAGCGAAAGAGTAGAATATAAGGGAGAGAGAAGCAGGATTTCCAACGCCACTCAGGGAGAAGAGAGCGTAGAGGTTCCTTCCGGGGAAGCTCCGATCTCAGAGGCTTCCGGGATCCTGGAGGTCATGCAGGACGGTTTTGGATTTATCCGCTGTGAAAACTATCTTCCCGGAGAGAATGATGTCTATGTGGCTCCGAATATTATTCGGAGATTCAATCTGAAAACAGGAGACATTCTAAGAGGCGTTACCAAGGGAAAATCTCAGAATGAGAAGTTCGCCGCACTCACGCACCTGGAGGGAGTCAACGGATACAGTCCGGAGGTTGCGGCATCACGCGGTAATTTTGAGAACATGACCCCCATCTTTCCGAATAAAAAGCTTACGCTGGAAAGTCCGGGTGCATCGATTGCCATGCGGATCATGGATCTGATCTGTCCGATTGGGAAGGGACAGAGAGGGGATGATTGTATCTCCGCCAAAGGCCGGTAAGACGACGCTCCTAAAGGAGGTGGCACAATCCATTCGCAGAAACTATCCGGACATTCATCTGATCGTTCTTTTGATTGACGAGCGCCCGGAAGAGGTCACCGATATCAAGGAGTTTATCGAAGGTCCGAATGCAGAAGTGATCTATTCCACCTTCGATGAGTTGCCGGAGCATCATAAACGGGTTTCCGAGATGGTGATTGAGAGAGCGCGAAGGCTGGTAGAACACAAGCAGGATGTCATGATCTTGTTAGATTCTATTACCAGACTGGCGAGGGCTTATAATCAGGTCATTCCTCCGTCCGGGAGAACGCTCTCCGGAGGGTTGGATCCGGCAGCGTTACACATGCCGAAGCGTTTTTTTGGTGCAGCCAGAAATATGAGGGAGGGAGGCAGCCTCACGATCCTTGCGACTGCACTGATTGAAACGGGGTCCAAGATGGATGACGTTGTCTATGAGGAGTTTAAAGGAACCGGTAACATGGAATTGATTCTGGATCGGAAGTTACAAGAAAAGAGGATTTCCTGCGATTAACATTCAAAAATCCAGTACCAGGCGGGAAGATTTGCTTCTTTCCAGGGAAGAATTGGATGTGGTCAATCGGATGCGCCGATCCTTCAACAGCATGAAGGCAGACGAGATGGTGGATCAGGTCATCAATCTTTTCTCAAGAACCAGAACCAATGCCGACTTTGTGAGATTGTTTGAAAAACAGATGCTTTAACAAAGAGAGGTAATCCGATGCATAACATTCTATTCGTGGCTTCAGAAGGAGTACCATTTATCAAAACAGGAGGACTGGCGGACGTTGTCGGCTCTCTACCCAAGGAGATTGACAGCAGGTATTTGATGTACGCGTGATTCTGCCCCGCTATATGTGTATGAAGCAGGAGTGGAAGGATCGTATGGAATATGTCACCAATTTCTATATGGATTTCCACTGGAAGAGCGAATATGTGGGAATCTTTCATGCAGTCTATGAGAATGTTCACTTCTACTTCATCGATTCAGAATATTATTTTTGCGGAGATCATCCTTATTGCGACAGCCAGAAGTGGGAGATCGAAAAATTTGCCTATTTTTCAAAGGCGGCGCTTTCTGCACTTCCGGTGATCGGCTTTCGGCCGGACGTGATTCACTGCCATGACTGGCAGACGGGTCTGGTGCCGGTTTATCTGAAAGAACGATTCCTGGGCAATGATTTTTATCATGGCATCAAGGCGGTCATGACCATTCATAACCTCAAGTTTCAGGGGAAATGGGACATTCCGACGGTACAGGACATTACCGGCCTGCCGTCCTACTTTTTTACACCGGATAAATTGGAATTGAATAAGGACGCCGATCTGTTAAAGGGCGGCATTGTATATGCCGATGCGGTCACGACGGTATCGGAGACTTATGCGGAAGAAATCAAAACACCGTTTTTTGGTGAGGATTTAGATGGCCTTCTCAGAGCCAGACAAAATGATCTGAGAGGGATCGTCAATGGTATTGACAGGGAGGCGTTTAATCCGGCAACGGATCCCTGCCCTGGAATTTCATTATGATGCCATCAACTTTCGGAAAGAAAAGATCAAGAATAAGATTGCGCTTCAAAAACAGTTGGGTCTGAATGAAGATCCCAAATGTTTTACCATCGGAATTGTATCCAGGTTGACGGATCAGAAGGGCTTCGATTTGGTCTCCTGCGTGATGGACGAGCTGTGTCAGGATGCGGTGCAGATTGTGGTACTGGGAACAGGTGAAGAACAGTATGAGAACATGTTCCGTCATTTTGCCTGGAAATATGGCGGAAGGGTATCTGCCAATATCTATTATTCGGAGGAACTGTCTCATCGGGTATATGCGGCCAGCGATGCCTTTTTGATGCCTTCCCTCTTTGAACCATGCGGCCTTTCCCAGCTCATCGCACTGGGGTACGGAACGATACCGATCGTCAGGCAGACGGGAGGGCTCAAGGATACGGTAGAACCTTATAACCGGTTTACGTCCAGCGGAACGGGCTTTGGCTTTATGAATTATAATGCACATGAGATGCTGCATGCGATACGAGATGCGGAGGCTTTGTATTATGATAATAAACGGGAATGGAATAAAATGATCGACAGAGCCATGGCAGTGGATTATTCTTGGAATGTGTCGGCAAAGAAATATCAGGGAATGTACGATTGGCTTCTAGGGAATTAATGGACAGAAATAAAAATAGTGTTTTGAAACAAGGCGGAATTCTGGCGGCAGCGGGGGTGGGCGTCAGAATCATCGGGATGCTGTATCGGAGCCCCTTGACCGCCATCATCGGTGATCTGGGCAATGGGTATTATCAATATGCTTATTCTTTATATACCATTGCCCTTTTGGTTTCTTCTTACAGCATCCCATCCGCTTTCTCCAAGATTTTGGCGCAGAGGTTGGCAAGGAAAGATTATGTCAATGCGCAAAAGACCCTTCACTATACACTGGGTTTTGTACTTGTAACGGGGCTTTTGGCCACCCTTCTTCTGTTTTTCTTCGGGCCCGTTTTAATTGCGGATCCGGCTGCACTTCCGGTTCTTTATCTCTTTTTTCCGACCATCATCCTGAGCGCCATTCTGGGGGTCATTCGAGGCTATTTCCAGGCACATCGGACGATGGTTCAGACCTCTATTTCCCAACTTCTGGAACAGATTTTCAACGCCGTTTTTTCGGTTCTGATGGCATGGGTCTTCATCCATCTCTTTTCAGATGGAAGCAAACAGTCATCCGCACAGTACGGTGCCATGGGAAGCGCCTTCGGTACGGGAGTCGGCGTCTGTGCAGGGCTACTCTTCATGCTGGTGGCTTACCGGATGAACCTTCCTTACTTACGAAAGAGGTTGCGTCAGGATCACCACAAAGAAGAAAACAACTCTCTTTTGATCCTGCACTCCATTGCCGTTGTGGTGCTTCCGTTTATTGCCAGCACGGTCATCTCTTATCTGGCGCCCTTTGTCAATCAAAAGATTTTTAATTCCGTTATGGTCGGTTGGAGAGGAATGACGAATGAGAGGGCAACGGAACTGTACGGGATCCTCTCTGGTAAGGCGATCGTCATTTCCAACATTCCGATTGCAATGGCAAATGCCATGAGTGCCGCCATGATTCCGAGTATTTCTTCTTTTTTTGCGTGTGGAAAAAAGGAAGAGGCTTCGAAACTGGCTTCTCAGGTGACGAGGGTTACCATGACGATTGGGATTCCCTGTGCGGCCTTTTTGGCCATATTGGCAAAGCCCATCACCATGATCCTCTATCCGCAAAGAAGTTCACTGGATCAGGCTTCCATTCTGTTAGCAGCCCTGTCGGTCACAGTGGTCTTTTATTCATTATCCGCCGTCTCTTCCGGCATTCTGCAAAGCATTGGGAGAACCAACACGCCCTGGATGAATTCTGCGGTTGGTCTGATGTTGCAGACCCTGTTTCTTTTGGTCGTTTTATATCAGACGAAGCTTACGACCATGGCAGTGGTATTTGCCATGATTCTATATTCGTTCCTGATGTGTTTGTTAAATCATTTTTTTGTAAAGAAGTTTGAAGATGAAGCGGGATATGAAAAGGACCTATCTCTTTCCCCTTCTGTCTTCTGTTTTGATGAGCCTTGCGGGATATGGTGCCTATCTGGCCTCTTGTAAAGGGTTGCAAATGTTCCTTCCATCGTTCTACTTTGTGAATCTGCTGGCGACTGCACTTGCAGTGTTTATTTGTCTCCTTGTCTATGCGTTTTTTATGGTGCGTTTTAAGGCATTAACGGAGGAAGAGATGTATCATCTTCCGAAGGGGAGAAAGATCGTTTCGCTCTTAAAGAAAGTTCGAATCCTGTAAAGGACGGAAGACAGATCATGCAGGGGGGGAACATGCAAACGGAACCTCACCGCGAAGGTTTATGTTACGGAAAGGAAAGGTGAATGGGAATCAGAATTCTCAAAGATCTTCAGGAAAAGGAGCAGACCCGAGCGCTCTATGAGCAAAATTTCGAGGATCCGAAGATCTTTATTGATTATTATTACCATGAAAAGTGCAAAGACAACCTGATTTTAGTAAAGGAAGAAGAAGGACAGATTCTCTCCATGCTGCACTTGAATCCTTACCTTGTTTCTGTTTGTGGCAACAGAGTGAAGTCCTTTTACATCTTTGCAGTGGCAACGGACAAGAATCATAGACACGAAGGGCACATGACAGAGCTGCTCCGAGCCGCTTTTTCCTATATGAAAGATCAGAAAATACCGTTCTGCTTTCTGCTCCCGGTAGAGGTTGCTATTTATGAGTGGATCGGTTTTTTTGTCCTCTGTGATCTGGTGCGGGAGAGAGACGATTCCGGACTTCCCACCGGCAGGGAGCGTACGGAGGAAATCGAGGACAGCTATGATATCTACTGCGTGAGAGATGAGAGGTATCGGGAACTTCTGGAAATAGAGGATGCGCTGGCAAGACAGGGAGTGAAAGAGGACCTTCCGGAGCATCCGCTCATCATGGTAAAGATCATCGATCCGGTCCTGTTTGCGGAAATGGCGGGTCTCAAAGAAACGACCACCGAAGAAGAGGAAGAGCAGTGGATGCGTTCGAAGAGATGCTACTTTTTCGGAAGAAGTCTAAGAAGACGCATCCTTCCAAAAATCACAAATTGAACTTTTTTTCGATCATAAAAATCTTCACATCTTCTCTTTATACTCCTGTTTATCAAATAAAAAAACAAATTCTGCAAAAAGGGGAAGCCCTTTATGGATCAGGAGGGATAAAACAATGGGAAATTCAGAAGAAAATCGTTATCATTTTGAGAATCATTCGGAAGCAGCACCCAGGCAGGAGAGGGTAGAATGGCACCATACCGGAGATGGAAATGATTTTACGCCCAGGGACCGGAAGCCTGCAAAAGAAAAGAAGCATATCGGCAGAAAGATTTTAACGGTTGCTGCTGTTGCAGCTCTGTGCTGCGGAAGCGGTGCAGGTGGCGCCTTCTATGCTTCCAGATATCTGGTCAGCAAATACCCGGCTGTCAACACCTCGGTTTCCAGCAGCGGGGATGCGGTTGTGGAAAAGCTTTCTACGACAAAGGCGCAGGAGGGCGGTCGGATTTCTACGGATGTGACGAGTGTTGCCTCCAACGTGATGCCTGCGATTGTCGCCATCAATGCGGATGTGACCGAAAAGGTGCAGACCTTTATGGGTACCATGGAGCAGAAGGGAACAGGCTCCGGTTCCGGAATCATCGTCGGGAAGAATGAGAAGGAACTTTTAATCGCCACAAACAATCATGTGGTAGACAATGCGGACAAACTGCAGGTGGTCTTTAATGACGGGACGAAGGCTGCTGCAAATCTGAAGGGCACGGATGCCAAGATGGATCTGGCGGTGATTGCAGTCTCTATAGCAGATCTCAAACAGGGAGAGTTGAGCAACCTGAAGGTGGCAACCCTGGGAGATTCGGACAAACTCAGTGTCGGGGAACCCACCATTGCCATCGGGAATGCGCTCGGTTACGGTCAATCCGTGACGACAGGAGTGGTCAGTGCTCTGAATCGTGAGATCAAAAGCGATGAGGTGAAAGGTACCTTCATTCAGACAGATGCGGCAATTAACCCGGGGAACTCGGGCGGTGCTCTTCTAAACAGCAAAGGAGAGGTCATCGGCATCAATTCGTCCAAAATTGGCGGAGAAGCGGTTGACGGTGTAGGCTTTGCCATCCCGATTGATGCAGCACGTCCGATCCTGGACAAGCTGATGAACCAAGAGACGAAGATCAAGGTCGCAGATGCGGATAAAGGTTATTTGGGAATCACCGTGATGACGCCGCAGGGAGTCGAGGGGGCCTACGTCGAGTCTGTGGAACAGAACGGAGCCGCACAGAAAGCAGGCATCCAGGCAGGGGACATCATCACGGCACTGAACGGACAGAGCGTCTCGAAGAGAGAAGATTTAACCAACCAGCTATCCTATTATAAAGCAGGGACGGAGGTCACGGTAACCGTACTGCGGAGAGAGAGTACGACCTATGGACAAAAGGATTTGAAGGTCACTCTGGAAAAAAAGCCGCAGGGTCTGCAAGATCAGACACAGCAGAGTAGTGATAATGATCAGAACGGCAATCAAGATCAAAATAGTCAGGGGGAATCAGAAGAGAATGGAAACCAAAACGGATGGAATATGTTCCCCTTTGGAGGGTTTTGAGAAGCGGAGAACGACGGGATCTGTCCCTTTCATTTAGACAGGAGAACGGGATCTTAGATTAGCAGGAAGAGATTAGAAATGAATCAAAAGAACGGGAGCAATTCGGATCTGGAGAATCGCTCCCGTTTTTTTCTCAATTCAATGGATAGAAAATGTTCTTTATGATTCGGATTTTTTGCTCAGTACCTTCGAAATAACACTGTAGAGACGCTCCGGATTCACCGGCTTTAATAGATGAGCATTCATTCCGGCACGGAAACTTTCGTCATAGTTTTCACTTAAACCGTTCACGGTCATTGCAATGATCGGGATGGTCTGTGCATTCGGTATTTCCTGCGTGCTCCGGATTTGCCTGGTCGCTTCCAGCCCGTCCATGACCGGCATCAAAACATCCATGAGAATGACGTCGAATTGACCCTTTTCTGCGACAAAACGATGTACGGCTTCCTGACCGTTCGTGGCGGAAACCACGTCGATGCCTTTTGAGAGAAGCAGTTTCTCGCTGATTTCCAGATTGATCTCATTATCATCCACGATCAGGACTCGCTTGCCTCGCAGGTCAATCGAAGCTTCCGCTGAAGAAGTCTCCTCCCCCTTCCTGTTTGCGAGACAGAGCCAGTCTTAGTGTTAATGAAATGGCGGTTCCGTGGTTTGGATCGGAGGTGACGCTGAGTTGTTCCGTGTTCATGGCTTTGACATAGCTCTTAAGGATCACCAGAGCAATATCAAGGGGTGAGAGATCTCCCGTGATTCGATCGATGAAGTATTCACTTGGCTGTGTCAGAAGTTTCAGGCGCTCCGGTTCCATCACAATGCCCTGACTCTCCACGGAAAGTTCGATCTGTGCGAAGTCGGATTCCTGATATAGATTCTTGGCTCGAAGTAAAATACGACCACCCTTCATGGTGTAGGTCGAAGCGCAGAAGAGCAGTTTGTTGCAAATTCTCTCCATGCAATGCACATCCATGGAAACCAACAAATCATTGACGGTATCGGTCTCTGTGGAAAACAGAAAGCCCCTTTCGTCCATTCCGGGCAACTGATACTGCCCGATTCGATCGAAGAAGTCACGGAGTTTGATCTGTTCCGGACGCAGCTTGATATCGTGTTTGGCAATCCGGCGCAGATCCAAGATATCATCGATGGTTTCCGACATATAAGCACCCGACATGGAGACCTTGTGCAGATAGGATTCAATGGCGGTATGATCAGGCTGCTCCTGTTGTGCAATCTTGGTCAGACCCATGATAGAATACAGAGGACCTCGGATATTCCTGTTCATGAGACTTAGAAAGGCACTGCGCTTGTCGAGTTCCACCTTGGATTCGTGCAGCGCATTTTGTAAAGAGTCCACCCGTTTGGACATTTGCCTTAATAGACTGTTGGCATCACGAACTACAAGGAGAATCTCATCTCTGCTGTGCCGGATAAAAATAGCCTGCATGAAATGAACCTTGCCGGAATCGTCGGAAACGGAGTAGTAAACCCGGTAAGTATTCAGTCGTTCCAGCGCTTTCATGACGCTTTTTAGGCGCATCTTTTCAATTACATCAGACGGCGTGGAGTCCGTGGAGCGCTTTAAGATGGTTTGCTCCATGTAATAATCGTAATCCCCCTCGCCTTCCTGATGGAAGGAAAAGGAAGCCGCATTCTGCGATTTTAATACTTGAATCGAACCGTCTTCCGGGTGGATGAAATAGAAATCATCCCCCACTGCATTTACAAGTGTATCAAATAGTGCGGCTTTGTGATCATCTGAAGACATATGGCATTACCTCTAGGTAGACATCAGATCGCAGACACGCGGGATGATTGGTAGCATACGTGAAACGTTCTCTGATCAAGACAGATTGTTAGGAACACTTCTATTATAAACGGGAAAATGTAATTCGATCAACCGTTTTTTAAAGATTCCACTTTTCAATTCATAAATTTTTTACTACAATAAAAGTAGTTTTATAACGTTGGAGGGGGAGAGAGATGTATTCGCAAAAAAAATTACAGATGTCCGTGCAGCCCACCTGTGTGGTGGGAATCGGGGCTTCTGCCGGCGGACTGGAAGCACTGCAGCAGTTTCTGACTTTTTTACCTTCGAATACAGGGATGGCTTTCGTCATCATTCAACATTTGGCGCCGGATCACAAGAGTTTGCTCGCCGAGATTCTTGGCAAATATTCTGTGATGCCTGTGACGGAAATCACAGACGGCATGCGGGTGGAACGCAATCATATTTATATGATCCCCCCGAAGTACAATGTTGAAATTGTTTCGGATGTACTCCGTCTTCATGAATATGAAGCCGAGAAGATCAACCATCCGATTGATGTTTTTTTTTTCGTTCTCTGGCTAAAGAATATGAGAATCGCTCGGTAGCGGTCATTCTGTCCGGAACCGGGTCGGACGGAACCAACGGCATCCGCTCCATCAAAGAGCAGAACGGTGTCATTATCGTTCAATCACCGGAATCCGCCAAGTTTGACGGAATGCCACGCAATGCGATTGCAACCGGCTTCGTAGATCTGGTCCAGAAACCGGATTCCATTGCCAAAGAGATGGGGCATATCGCCAGATCCATGGTGGATGCGACATCGAAGCTTCAGTTATCGGACGAAGATTTGATGTCTCAGATTTTTTCGATTCTGAAAAATGTCACCAATATCAATTATACCTATTACAAGCAGACGACGATTCTACGCAGAATCGAGCGCAGGCTGGTGATTACCCATAACCGGAATCTCAGAGAGTATGTGACCTTCCTCAACAATAATCCGGAAGAGGCCAAGCTTCTGGCAAAAGAGGTTCTGATCGGGGTCACCAGCTTTTTCAGAGACCCGGAATATTTTGATGTGCTCAAAGAAACCTGTATCAGACAGCTGGTCAAGGATGTACCGAAGGACCGTCAGATCCGTGTCTGGGTAGCAGGTTGTTCGACGGGAGAAGAAGCTTATTCGATCGCCATTCTGTTTTCGGAGGTGATGGAAGAGTTGAACATCCGGCGGAATGTGAAGATTTTCGCGACCGATCTGGATGCCGATTCCATCTCTACGGCGGTGCGCGGGGTTTACGGGGATAACATCATTGAGGATGTTTCAGTGGCGCGTCTTTCTCGCTTTTTTTCCAGAAAGGGGAACAAGTACGTCATCCACCACGATATCCGTAAGATGATTATTTTTGCCCAGCACAACGTCTTTCAGGACCCGCCCTTTGGCAAACTGGATCTGATTTGTTGCCGGAACGTGCTGATTTATTTCCAGTCTGTTTTGCAGAGAAACCTGTTTACGATCTTCCACATGGCATTAAATGATCACGGCTATCTGTTTCTCGGCAGAAGCGAGTCTGTTATTGACTATGATGATATCTTCCGTGTGCTTTGTGCCAATGAGAAGATTTCATTCATAACATTGCAGGGAAGGTGCCTGCGCATGAAAACATCAGCTATTCCCTTCAGAACGTAGAGAATTCTCTGGATTTGGCGCAGGTACAGAGTGCAGAGGAAGAACCGGACACACAGCACCGTACCAATGATATTGACACTTCTGTGATGGAAGAGTTGATGCCTGCCAGCGTCATTGTCAATGAGAACAATGAAATGGTTCGGAGCTATGGAGATTGTTCGAAGTTCTTATCCATTCCTGTAGGAGCGGCGACTCTGGATATTTTCATGCTGATCCGGGATGATCTCAAGATTGCATCCTCTATTGTGTTGCGAGATGCCAGAAAGACCAATCAGCGGGTGGTTTATGAATCCGTTCCTGTGCAGTTGGAACGGGAATCGGAGTTTATCTCCATCGTGGCGCAGCCTATTTCCGATCATTCCGGCTCAGAAACCGGTTTGATGGCAATTTCTTTTGTCAGAGAAAAAGAGAAATTAGCGGAGATATTCGTGAGTATCAAGTGGATACTGCTGCAACGAAACGTATTTCCAATCTGGAACACGAACTGAAGGTGACCAAGGAGAACCTGCGCCAGACGGTAACGGAGTTGGAGAGTGTCAATGCGGAATTGCAGGCTGCAAATGAAGAATTGCTGACAGCAAATGAAGAATTACAGTCTTCGAATGAAGAGTTACAGTCCGTTAACGAGGAATTATACACGGTAAATGCAGAATATCAGTCCAAGGTGACGGAGCTTGCAGGTTTAAATGACGACATGGCAAACTTCTTATCCTCTACGCTGGTCGGTATTCTGATGGTCGACAGGGATTTGAATATCCGGAAGTTTACCGAATATATCTCCTCAGAATTCAATGTGGTGGATCAGGATGTAGGCAGAAGTGTCCGGTATATTACTTATAACTTTGCCACCATTGATCTGATTCAGCAGTGCAGAGAAGTATTAAAAACCATGGTTCCCATGGAAGAGCACTGCGCTTCGGTTGCGGGTAAGACCTATATGATCCGCATTGCACCTTATCGTGTGGTGGGACAGAGCCAGACACAGAATGCGATGGATGCGGCGGAGGGAACTCCGTCCAGCATCAATGTGCTAAGAAACTGCAGGGGTTGGTCCTGACCTTTGTGGACACCACCAAACAGGTGGACGATCAGGAACAGATCGAAGAGATGGCAAAGGCGCTGCGGGAAGCGGTCAAGGCAGGCAAGGAAAAGGAAACCTTCCTCAGCCATGTCTCGCATGACATGCGTACACCGATGACGGCAATCTTTGGATTAACGCAGCTCTCTCTGGCAGTCAAAAACGTGCCGGATGAAGTCAGAGACAATCTGGAAAAGATTATGACTTCCAGTTCCTACCTGTTAAATCTGATTGAAGAGATTCTGGAAACCAGCAGGATCAATGCAGGAAAGGTAGTAACGGTAGATGCGGCAGTGAAGGAGGAGCAGGTACTGAATTCCGTTGCCACAATGGCAGGGGAACAGTGCAGGAACAAGGGCCTCCACTTCACAATGAATATACAAGGATCCCAGGATCGTTATGTCATGATGGATGCGCAGCATGTCGAGCGTGTGCTCATGAATGTAATGTCCAACAGCATCAAGTTTACGCCCGCCGGAGGCAATGTGACTTTCAGTACATCCGTTCAGTACGAGGACGGAAGGGCGATTCACACCTATGTCATCAAGGATACCGGAATCGGAATTTCGGAGTCCATGCAAAAGAGAATGTTCCTGCCCTTCGAACAGGGAGATACCGAACGTGAGATGAACGAGGGAACCGGACTGGGTCTCTTCATCTGCAGAAATCTCGTCGACCTGATGAGGGGGAAGATTACCTGTGAGTCGAAACCGGGCGAAGGCTCTGCGTTCACGATTGTTCTTTCCTACAACTTGGCGACAGACGAACAGATTTCTCTTCGGACGCACCAGGTCAATACCTATGAGGATCAGGTTCTTTACGGAAAAACGGTGCTGTTAGCGGAGGACAATCATATCAATGCGGAAGTGGTGATTAAAATCCTGAACACCAAGAAAATTCATTCCGAACTGGCAAGAGACGGGCAGGAAGCGGTGGATTTGTTTGAGGCAAGAGGTGCTTATCACTACCAGGCGATTCTCATGGATCTGATGATGCCGCTGAAAGACGGTTTAAAGGCAGCGAAGGAAATCAGAGCGCTCGATATGGCGGATGCGAAGTCGATACCGATCATTGCATTAACAGCAGATGCCACAGCGGAGGTGCAAGACCGTTGCAGAGAGGCCGGTATTGATTACTGCATCACGAAGCCGATTGATCCGGAGAAATTGTTCTATCGTTTGGCAGAACTTTTTGAGCATTAAATGGTGGGGTCAAACCACCGGAAATTCTATTGTAAGGATGGGTGACTTTGACACCCACAACCTGACATACGAATCAAAATCCAAAGCCGGAGGCAGTTATGGAAGAGACCTTGATAGAAAATTCTAAAGTAGGCATCGAAATGACGGCAATGGAAAACCGTCATTTCGATGGCCTCTTGCGAAGTTTGGATCACTGGGGCGCCAATACCAGAGAAGCGATGCACAACATGCTCGGCGATAAAAGCTTCTACTTAGACCTCCTTTATGCATTTTTGGAGGATAACAACCTTTGTGAACTGGGAAAGAGGATCGAAAATCAACAATATCAGGAAGCTTTTTATGATGGCACACACCCTGAAAGGAGTTTCTGCGAATCTAAGTCTGACGCCGATGTACGACGTGCTGAGCCGTATCGTGGAACAGCTTCGAGACGGTACGGGAGACAAACTGGATTCGGAAGATGTAGAATTGTTTTTTTCAGGAGAGAGATCATTTTCGCATGATTATGGAATTGTGGATGATTGCGAACCGAAGGGAAGAGGAAGAGAACGAAGCGAGATAATCGCTTGTTTGGAGGCTTTTTGTGTCATCAATTTTTAATGAACAATCAAATTTTTTTAATAATGAAGTACCCTTTTGCAAGATTACAACGCTGGAAGCCAAGACGGAATTGGAAAAAAACGATTTCTGGCTTCCAGTATCTCCTATTTCGCAGACTGGCAGGAACTTCCCTTTCTGCAAAGGCTTTTTCACAGAAATAAAGGCAAAATTTCCTGCGTGATTCGAATTAACAGCGCTGATTTTTTTACGTGCGAAGGAAGCGCTGATCGGAATGGATGGTAAGGACATTAAATTGCAGAATCCACAGGGAGAGAGGGAAGAGGATACCGTCCGGATTCTGGCGCAGAGAAAGGCTGCGGAACATCATGAGAGAAAGAAATTACAACCGGTCATCCGAGAGGTTTACGAAAGAACGGAAGCCGCCGCAGAAGAAGACAGAGACCGGGGGCAGTATGCTTCTTTCGAAGAAGATCAAGACGAAAGATCATATACAGCCTTTAAAGAAGACCGGAACTAGAACGAAAGACAGTACAAAGCCTTCGAAGGAGAGGTTAAACCATATTCGGACACAGGTATCGAAGGGCACGCAGGACCAGGCTTCAAGCATTACGCAGGAACAGTCTTCAAATGCCACGTGGAACAAAGACGTACCGCCATGCAAGGGAAAGTCCAGATGTCCGTACTCTCGGGATTGCGGCGCCTGTCAGATGATTGATATACCGTATCAGGAACAGCTTCAGATCAAGCAGCGAAGGTTATCTGCTCTTCTGAAGCCGTTTTGTTCTGTGCAGCCGATCATTGGAATGGAAAATCCTCTGCATTACCGCGCCAAGGTGCACGTGGTGATGACGCATGGAAGGGGAGGAGTGCCGTTTGCCGGAACCTATAAAGAAGGCACGCACGAAGTCGTACCGATCGAAAACTGTCTGATCGAAGAGGAGCGTGCGGGAAAAATCATTCGGACGATCTTGCAACTGATGAAGGATTTTAAGTATCGTGCCTACGATGAAGACAATGGTTATGGGTTATTTCGGCACATTCTCATCCGCGTCGGAAAGGAAAGTGGTGAAATTCTGGTGGTACTGGTTCTTACGTCGCCCATTCTTCCCTCTAAGAATCATTTCGTGAGGGCGCTTCGGGCGGCGCATCCGGAAATCACTTCCCTTGTCCTAAACATCAATGATAAGCGAACCAGTATGGTACTGGGAGAGAGGGAGAAGATTCTTTTTGGAAAAGGAGCTATTACAGATGATTTGATGGGGATGCAATTTAAGATCTCGCCCGCCTCTTTTTATCAGGTCAATCCTACACAGACCGTCCAATTATATGAAACTGTTCTGAGCCTTGGCGCCTTTCGGGGAACGGAGAAGGTGCTGGATTGTTACTGTGGCGTCGGGACCATCGGCATGATAGTAAGCCCCCATGTGAAGCAGGTATGGGGCGTAGAGTTAAATGCAGCAGCCGTGCGGGACGCTACGCTGAATGCCAGGGAAAACCGGATTTCAAATATCCGTTTTGTCAAAGAAGATGCCGGTGTCTTCATGCAGCGTCTGGCCGTGGAAAACCGGGCAGGCGCAATCGATGTGGTCATCATGGATCCGCCCAGAAGCGGTGCAACGATGACCTTTCTTCGTGCACTCCTTGCCCTGTCGCCGTCCAGGATCCTTTACGTCTCCTGCAATCCGGACACGCTAGCAAGGGACTTGAAAGTCCTGACCACACATGGCTACCGGGCGCTTTGCGCAGTCCCTGTCGACATGTTCCCGCAGACGGTGCATGTGGAGACGGTGATGGAATTACAAAAATGGGAAAGGTAGATTTGATTTGGATTTTTCGTTAGAAGACCATTGTAGCATCGCACGTGCAGCATTGAAGAGAGGATGTTCTGCGATGAGATTTTGACGAAGGGAGATCGAATGTTTGGCCTTGGAAAAAAGAAGAAAATCGATAAAGGTGCGTGGGCAGAAGCTATTTATGGTAAGAAATTAAAGAATCCGGAGAAAGAATCCGAAGCCCGGCTTTCTGTACTGACCACTGGGTTACTCATGCAGAGTCACAGGATCATAATGGATAGCATTAGGATATGTCGTACAACGAAGAATCCCGACACCTATCAGGGGCGTATAGAGCTTTGCCAAAAACATTATAACGATATGCTCAAGTTGAAGCCTTTCTGTAATGATAAGCAGCTTGCCATCATCCGGAACGCGGAAAAAATTCAGGAAGGAAATAAAAAAATGAAGACTTTTATGAATCATGTATACAGAATCATGTGTGCGATAGTCGGGATTGGTGGCGTTGCAATTGCGTTTGAGGAGGGCTTTTCACGGGACACAGTCGTATCAATTTTCCTGCTACTCATTGTAATTGTTGATCTCATCTTTAAGACCAATATAAGTAAGTTCTTCGCGATATTTTTGATGTTGCCGCTCATCTTTGTAGGGTGGATCTTCAAAGGAATACTTGGTTTTTTCAATCGAGGAAAAGGTAAAAGCAAGCCATACACCTTGGAAGAAATGCTCTTCTATGACGAGTTGTTTGATGACAAATTTTGAGATGTGAGAGGGTCTTTGAAAAAAATCATAGCATTCCATTTGCGCTAGCGGTTCCGGCAAAATCAAAAAGATAGAGCACGATATCATGTTGATAATTATGATAAAGATGCTCAGCGACTTGCCAGTCTTGAAAATGATTGGATTGACATAAAACAAGAACAGAATGAGTTTCTTGAACAAATTCCCGAGGGGAAAAGGCCAGACTTAGAGTAGTGGAAGGAACAAAAATTTTGATGGAAAATAACGAGTGTTTATTAAAAAACTATGAGGATGTATGGGGATTATGAACTGTAGAGGAACTGCAACAAGACAGCGAATAGTAAAAGAATATCATGTCAAACCGGTTGCTCATATTCAATTGCTTGCAGACCAAACTAAGCATAGTGATGCCGAAGCCATTATTCTGGAAGAGTATTATATATTTAACGCAGAAAGTAAAAGTGACGGGAAAAAAGAAATAATACAATGTGGACTAGGTGCTGCACGTGACTTTTTGCGTATCTTGGACATTCCCGGACTACCTATATTTAATCCATTAAAAAAAGAAAGCAATAATGAAACTGTATTAAAAAGAAAAAGAAAAGGGGAGCAAAGGTAACCATTCCGATAAGTGGAATGCCACTGCCAGACAATTGTACAATGGGATTATGTGGTTAATAATTGCTTGGGATGCTAGGCCAAATACTCCACTGTTCGAGTTCAAAGAAGATATTTTGAAATATAAGAATTATGATCCTTTCGATTGGAAGATCAAGAGAGTGAATACTGTTATTAAAAATGGAGGAAAGGGAAAAACGCTAACGGAAATCGTGGGAGATTTTCAAAAAAGAAATCAAATTAAAGACAATATGTGTGATTTCACGCTTCTTAAAGATAGAATGACAAAAATTCTTGACGAAAAAGGGAATAGAATAAATTCTTACTTTTGAAATAGCATCATCAATCGTCTAAGCTTTGTGAATTAATGAAATCTTTGAGCTTTTATTCGGACTGTGGAAACATATTAAGGGTGTAGTTCAGGAAGAACGTCCGGCTCCCAAGAAAAAGAAAGGATAGAAATGATTTTAGAAACAGAGAGGCTTATCCTCCGTCCATGGGAAGAAACGGATGCAGAGGAATGCTATAAATACGCGAAAGATCCGCGAGTAGGCCCGATTGCAGGGTGGCCAGTACATACAAGTGAAGAGGACAGCAGACAGGTTATTAGGGATGTGCTGATGGTACCGGAGACCTACGCTATTGTGCTAAAGGAAACAGGACTTCCCATTGGCAGCATCGGTCTTCACCACAATGACCTTGCAGAAAAGGAGGATGAGGCGGAGCTTGGTTATTGGCTGGGAGTTGATTATTGGGGACAGGGTCTTGTGCCGGAGGCGGCAAGAGAGCTGTTGCGTCATGCCTTTGAGGATCTAAAGCTTGTTCGCATCTGGTGTGGTTATTATGATGGCAACGAGAAATCAAAGCGTGTTCAGGAAAAGCTGGGGTTCAAGTATCAATGGACTACCGGGGATGCACCTGTGCCGCAGATGGGCGAAACAAGAAAGGGACACGTAAGCTTACTAACGAAAGACGAATGGGAAAACCTCATCACGCTATATACACCGTCTTTGGAAGATCTTTGGTTTCGGCAGAAGATGATGGCAGATACGGAAACCATGTCGTATAACCAAGCATGGGGAGGTACAATTCCTTTTCCTAAAGAGGAGTGGCGTGGCTGGTATGATTACTGGATTATAAAGCACGAAGGCAAACGTTATTACAGATATTTAAGGGACAACGCCGGTCATTTTATTGGAGAGATTGCCTATCATTACGATAGTGATCGAAAGCTTTATCTCGCAGATGTCATAGTCTATGCTCCATATAGAAAAAAAGGCTATGGTGAAATTGGATTGGATTTGCTGTGCAATGCCGCTAAACAGAATGGCTTAAAACTGCTCTATGACGATCTCGCCATAGATAATCCGGCAATCATAATGTTTCTAAAGAATGGATTTATGGAAGAATACAGAACACACGAAATTATCATGCTAAAAAAAGAACTGTGAAGATAGATTTTTCGCTTTTCTTGGGAATCTGTGCAATTAAAACAGCAGATATAGCTGCAATAGTGGCTGTTAGGACGGTGAGTAAAGATGAAAAAAGAATATAAAGAAGCAATCTTTGTACTTGTGGTTTGTGCTGTAGGAGCTATAGTGATCTATTATATACCTTCCTTTTTCAGATGATACATTTAATGATTTTAGGGGGACTTACTCATTTCCATTGGTAAAATAATCATTACACTAGGTAGTTATTTCCGATCTAATGATCACTTTGAATTTCTTTCACAAATAGCCGGTCCCATTACGAATAATATCTTGGATATAGCTTTAATCATTTCTTGCTTTGTAGTCGATTTTGTGATGATTGCCGGAGCCGGTTCAAACCTTAATCAGCAGTTCGGCCTCCCCTTTTGGGCAGGAGGATTGTTGTGTGCGGTACTAGTAATCGTTGTCAGTTTTCTTGATTTTGAAAACCTTTAATTATCCGATTTCGTTTATCAGATACACGCTTCAGGTTATTTTTGCTTGTTATACAGAACTTGAGAAGCGCGTCGGATTAATGAATGAAAATGGAAATGGCAGCACTATATGACGTTAATGTTCGTACAATCAACTAGCGTATTAAGAAAGTTTATTCTGATTGTGCGGTACTTGACCATACCGCAGTAGTATAGGAACTACTATTAAAATTATGAAAATTCTTATAATCCCCATGGCAGTCATGGCAGAAACTTCGGGGCCCTCTTTAAGATGCAGGATTCTTACTGAGGAATTCCATAGAGCAGGACACGACGTAGCAACTTGCATGGCAGAAGATGTTAATTTTAAATGCATTGAGGGCATTCAGAATTATGCCCTTGCTGTTCCCATGCCCTTTGGACTCTCGACGCCAATTGCAAAAAGGATATTCCCGCTTGCGCAGAAGCTAGGTATAACATCCCGTGTAATGGTAGATAGTTTTGATCAGGTTCTCTGCATGACCGGGAACTTGGATTACCGATATCTTAAAAAGAGCGTTTCCTCCATTCGAAAAGCAATACAGGACTTTCACCCGGATGCCATTTATTCCGAGTTTAATATTTCCGCAATGATAACGGCACAAATCGAAGCAATACCGCTGTATTGTACTGTCAGTTATCCTACGCAATATGAGTATGCCCATGACACAAGATGGTCAAAAGATTTGAATCGCTTTCTTAGGGAGATATCTTTGCCTACGGTGAACAGCGCCCTTCAACTGTTTGACCGGGCAGAACAGTTATTTTGCCCCAGTATTCGGGAACTGGAACCATTTTCTAAGGAAAAGGTGCAGTACTGCGGAGCGCTGCAGGCGGCTGCTTACGAGAGTGTAAGAGTCAGTCCTAAAAATAAGATTCTTGTCTATATGGGTAATGGTACGATACCGGCGAAAAAGATGCAAAGAGTTATATGTAAAGCCTTTGAGCATAGTGATTATGAGATTTATATCGCATCATCTTATCTTAAAAAAGAGAATAGGGAAAATGTACACATCGCTCCGCGATGGGATTTTCATGCTTTACTGGATGAGGCGGTTTTATTTATCCATCACGGAGGGCAAAACAGCATGGTGGAGGGGCTTCTGCACGGAGTGCCGCAACTTGTTGTACCGGGAAAGGTGTTTGAAAGAAAATATAATGCAAAAAGTATAGCCGAGCATCACGCAGGCTTGATGATTGAGGAGCATGAATTTACTGCCGAAACCATACGGAACAAAGCGAAGAAAATCATGGAAGAGGATACCATGATTGCATCTGCACAAGAGCTTGGAAGGAAGCTTGCAAAGGCAGGCGGAGCCGGTAAAATTATTCGAGGAATTGAGTCATTTAAAAAAATGAAATGAGTTGGCTACAATCTGTAGTCAACTGAAATTTAGGCTAGAGGAAAAGGAAAATCCATATTGAGAAATAAAGAGCTGATATTGGAATGCTTATGGGATGATAAAACACTATTATCCCCACTGCGATTAAAGTGATATTTTTTGTCCAATAGATTGATTTTTTCGTCCAAATAATAGCATAATTGGACGAGAATGAGAGATGTTGGATGAAAGGAGTTCTAATGAGATCGTTTGATTACAGCAGACTTTATGATAAAGCTTGGGACACAGATATTCTGAATCTTGTTTCAAAAATTCATGAGTGTAAAGGACGACAGGATTTATTCATCCGTCAGAAGCCTGTGGAGTTGGATCGTCTGGTTGAAATCGCAAAGATACAGAGTACGGAGGCGTCCAATAAAATTGAAGGCATTGTCACAACAGGCACTCGTATGAAGCAGCTTTTTCAGGAAAAAACTACGCCAAGGAACCGGGATGAAGATGAGATTATGGGTTATCGGGATGTCCTGAATACGATTCATGAGAGTAATGAATACATTCCGATTCGGCCATCATATATCCTTCAGCTTCACCGGGATCTTGTGAAGAGGGCAGGATTTTCTTATGGCGGACGTTTTAAGAGTGTTCAAAACTATATTAATGAGACAAAGTCGGATGGAACTGTAGTCACAAGGTTTACACCAATTGCACCCTGCGACACACCGGATGCGGTGGAAAATCTGTGCAATGCCTATGAGCAGGCCATTGCAAACGAGAAGATAGATGCCCTGATACTTATTCCGACATTTATCTGCGACTTCCTTTGCATCCATCCGTTTAATGATGGAAACGGCAGGATGAGCAGACTGCTCACACTGCTTCTTCTGTACAAGAACGGGTATAACGTTGGAAAATACATCAGTATTGAAAAGCAGATAGAGAAAACAAAAGATCGTTATTACGATACTCTCGAAGAATCCGATGCCGGATGGCATGAAGAAGCAAATGATCCGATGCCTTTTATCAGATATATGCTTCAGGTTCTTTGGCGTGTTATATAGAATTTGAAGATCGTGTCGGATTAATGAATGAAAGTAGAAACGGCAGTACAGCATACGACATGGTGAAGAAGTATGCTGAAGAAAAACTTGGCAAGTTCACCGGTGCAGATGTTGTAGCTCATTGCCCGAGTATAGGAAGGTCTTCTGTGCTGGCGGCATTGAAGAAACTTAGTGAGGAAGGCATTATAATTCGGGAAGGATCAGGCAGAAATACATTTTACTACCGCGCAGACAGTAAATAATTTTCGTCCAAAATCATGATTATTTGGACGAAAATATATGGTTGACACAGAAGATGATGGCAACACTATATGACGTAGGTACGAATACAATTAATTATCATATCAAAAAGGTATTCGAAGATAGTGAACTACAGGAGGATTCAGTTATTCGAAAATTTCGAATAAATGCGCCTGATGGGAAAAGCTACAGTACAAATCATTATTCTTTGGAGATGATTATTGCCGTAGGCTTTAAAATCAATTCTGACCGAGCGGTACAATTCCGGAAATGGGTGAACCAAATTGCAAAGGAATATACCATTAAAGGCTGGACCGCTAAGCCAATCCGACTTCGTTATGTCGAAAATGGCTTCAGATACTGCGCACGGCGGTAATATGCTGCGGAGAGTTGTAGACTATTTCTGTCATCTTGCTGTAAAGCCGGATTTCTATCCTCAAATGGTAAAGGACAGGGATTTTGAAAACACCGAGTTTGCAGCAAAGATTCGTTGGCTGGCAAAGGACAATGAGGATATCTATGATCCGGATTATGGTGATATGCTTCGGGTTGCTTTTATGTACAGCTTTGATCGAGGCAGACTCTCTGATCTTGTAAGTCTGCTGTCGGGAAGAGACTTCCTGACGCGAGAATATAAGGATGAAATCGTAGAGGATTCATATAACAAACTGAAAAGTGGCATCCTGAATTAGTTTGTGCTATCAACACTGACCGGAAGGTATGTTGGATCCCCGGAATCTATAATGAGCAGAGATATACGGAATATTTCTGAGAAGGGATTTCTTCAGTTTGCGCAAGAGGCAGAGGCCTCAGCTTTGTCGGATACATTCTGGAGAGTAACACTTCCGCAGAATCTTGAGACAACATCTGTAAATAGCCCGGCCTTTAATACGTTCCTGGCGGCGCAGGATTATCTGAAGAGTAGCTCCATGCTGATGAAAGGAACGATGATTTCAGACCTTATTACCATCTCCGGAGATGTTCATCACATTTTCCCGAAGGCATATCTTAAGAAGAATGGAGTAGATGCCAAGGGAAGAAAAACGATTATGACAGATTCCTTTCAGAAAGAAGGAAGATGATGGCGGCGATGATTGAGCAGTATTACAAATCGCTTTGAACCCATGACAATGCAAAACATCTTGAGGTATAACAGGCGATATGATAATCTTTTAATAAGAACCAAAAGCAACAGGATGATTTGGAAATGACCTGCAGAGCAGGAAAAAGAATAGAGGGTGGAACTAAAAATTGCCGGAATACGGCAATTTTTTAAGGACGATTAGTTAGAAAGTCTTTACTTTGAGAAGGGATACCAAATGGAAAATAAGATCGATTTTCATCTGGGATTTACCTACAACGAGAGGCGAAGGCCTTCCCTGGTTGGGGTGGAAGGTCATATTGGGGCAGGCAAGTTTGTGGTTTTATGTGGTTGCAGCGGTTGTGGGAAATCCACGCTGCTGCGCTGTATCAATCATCTCATCCCGGAATTCTATGAGGGGGAGCTCACCGGCTTTTGTAGGATCAATGGCAATGATCTCTCGGATTGCAGCATCGGGGCTGTGGGAAAACAGGTTGCATCGGTCTTTCAGGACCCAAGATCACAGTTTTTTACCGTAAACAGTTCATCTGAGGTTGCATTCGGCTTGGAAAATTTTGGGTTATCCCATGATGAAATGGTAGACCGTGTGAACGAGGGCTTTCAAAAGTTTGGACTGGATTATCTGAAGGACCGACCGGTCTTTGAATTATCAAGCGGGGAGAGACAGCTTGTTGCGATTCTGTCTGCCTGGGCACTGGACACCGATGTCATTCTTATGGACGAGCCGACCGCCAACCTGGATCAAGGAGCGATCAGCAGACTTCGAGGCATGCTGTCGGAACTCAAATCAGAAGGCAAGACGATCGTAGTCAGTGAGCACAGGCTGTATTATTTAGCGGGGCTTGCGGATGAATATTGGTATATGGATGCAGGCAGGATGGTGAAATGCTATTCCTCGCAGGAAATGCTCCGGCTGACAGAGGGGGGAATTAAGGGACCGGGGACTTCGCATGCCTGAGGAGAGGGATATCAAGTTAACAGGCATTCATTTTGACGAAGACCCGGTGGAAGATGAGAGGAAAGAAGCTAAGGCGCACCATCTAACGTGTGAGAATGTGGGATACCGGTATAGAGGGGCAAAGAAGCCTACGCTAAAATCTGTGAATCTTGCACTGAAAACGGGGGAGGTGGTTGCGCTTGCCGGACCCAACGGCAACGGAAAAACCACGTTTGGCAAAGTCCTTTGCGGGATCTACCGGGCTTCCTCCGGAAAGATTGCCTTGGACGGAGTCGTTGAGAGGCGGGGAGGCTTGCAGGAGAAGAGCCTTTTTGTCATGCAGGAGGCCGAATTTCAGTTTTTTACCAACTCGGTATGGAATGAGTTGAAGTACGGGAAAAGAAGCAGCCCGGATCTGGAAACCGAGATGGAGCGGCTGCTGAAACAGTCTGGTTTATGGGAACTGCGGAAAAGGCATCCCTTCACCTTATCCGGAGGGCAGATGCAGAAGCTTGTGTTGCTGCTGGCTTATTTTTCGGAGAAACCGGTGGTTGTGTTGGATGAACCAACAGCGGGACTCGATGGGAAGTCTCTTAAAACCTGCACCCAGATGATGATTGCGTTATTTTGCTGTACGACAAGCACATTTGCAGATCCTTCTCTCGTGAACGGAATGTTTTTGTCAGGGATGCTCTTAAACCTGTATGAACGGAAATATAAATCTTCTATCGGATATGGTGTGGTGTACGCAGCGCTGCTATTCGCATATCTGGCATTTCCAAATGTCGTAACAGGGCTTCTGATCAATGTGATTCCCAGATTTTTGGTCATAGGGGAGTTCGTATCGGCCCTCATCAGCAATGACGGAGGGAGTCGTACCATTGCGGCACTTCGGTATATGAGCTTGCCGGAGAGAGCAATCATGATTTTTCCGTGATCTTTCGCTTTGTTCCGGTGATGGAAAAAGATCTATCGCTGATGAAGCAGTCTATCCATACGAGAGGTTCTTTTTAAGACGGTGAGAGAAAAAATAGAAGGCTTCCCGGAGTATATGGAGATCCTCCTGGCGCCTCTGATCCTCAGGGTGATTCGAATTGCGGAATCTCTTTCTGCATCGGCGGAAACGAGAGGAATTGCATTACCCGGCCGCAGGCAGTCCTTTACGTCTCTCAAGGTCAATCGATCGGATGGGGCACTCACCGTACTGATTGCCGCATTGATCGGTTTGGTTTTTTTACACGAGAATCGTCGCTCTATTCTAAGTCTTATTACAGTCGTAACCGTAGATTATCCATTTTCACTTTGGGGAGGAGACATCCATGGAATCAAGCAGGCTCAAAACAAAAGATATCATCACGGTCGTTCTTTTGTCGTTAATCAACATCGTCATTTTTGCTTCAGGAACTTTTCTGTACGCAACACCGGTTACCCTGTTGCTGATGCCACTCTATTATGCCTTGTTAGAAGGGATGGTCGTATTCTCAATCGGTTTTAAAGTGCGCAAGAGAGGGGCAATGCCAATGGAAATGATGAGCGTGAAGGAATCTGAAAATCTCAAATATGTGATGACGCATGCAGGGAAGTTCATCATGAGTTGGGGATGGATGGTGCTTTTGGTTGCGACGGCTCTTGTGGCATATATCGGTTCGCTTCTGGGAAAAAGAGTGGTTAGGAACCATATACGGAAGGCGGAAGGGGGGGTATGAGGATGAAGACTGAACAAGATTCCGGGAAGGTGTCTTCCGGGCAGAAATCCGCCTCGTTCTTTAGAGAACTGGGAGACTTCCTGCATCCCTACCGTGGGAGATACGCATCCTCTGTCCTGATCAGTACGCTTTCTGTGTTGCTGAACGTGGGTACGTACGTATTTGCAGGAAGAATCGTCGTAGAACTCTTCGCCTCGCCGGTTGATTGGAGACTGGTGATAAGAAGGGGGATTTTCTTAGCAATATGTAAAGTGGGAAGCGGGATCGCAATGAACCTGTCTACCTGGTTGTCTCATCAGGCGGCGTATCAAACACTTGCAGATATTCGAGAGGCACTTGCCGAGAAGATGTTGAGACTTCCGCTGGGATATTTGAAGAGAATGGAAGCGGAAGACTTAAGACCATGTTTGTGGATCACATCGAAGGAATTGAAAAGACGCTTGCCCACATGCTGCCGGAGATGACGGGGAATCTTGCGGGGCCAATCTGCCTGATGATAGGGATGTTCTTCATTAACTGGAGAGTCGCTCTGGCCATGACGATATGGATTCTACTGGGTTTTTCCGTCACCATGGGGATGATGCGAGGTTATGAACAAAAGTTTCAAGGGCAGCTAAAGGCGATGAAAGGAATGAATCAGGCCATTGTGGAGTTCGTGAACGGGATTGAAGTGATCAAGAACTTCGGGCGGACGGAAGAAAGCTACCGGAAATATCGAGAAGAGGTTCAGGGGCACGCCGATTACAATGTGGATTGGATGAGAGAAACACAGATTTATTCTTCTTTGGGGATGGCAATTGCGCCCTTCTCGATCTTTCCGGTACTGATCGCAGGGCTGGTATGCTGGAGTGAGGGTGGTCTAACGGCACCGATGTTCTTTCTGATGATGATCTTATCATTTGGGATTTTTTCACCGCTATTGACCGCGCTCACCTATATCGATCAGGTTGCGCAGATGGGAACCTATGCGAAAGAAATTCGGGATGTACTCGATTACCCCGAACTGAAGAGAGGAAACCAAACCGCATTCGGGAACCATGATATCGAATTTAGAGACGTCAGCTTTTCCTATGGGAAGTCTGGCTGCGACGGTTTGGGGTGCAGCATAAGGAAATCCGGTAGAAAAGCTGTGGGTCACGTCTCTTTTAAAATGAAAGAAGGAAGTATGACGGCTCTTGTCGGTCCTTCCGGAGGCGGTAAATCCACTTTGGGAAAACTTCTTGCGGGATACTGGGATCCGGATGAAGGAAGCATTATGGTCGGAGGACATGACATAAGGGATTATTCGCAGGACGCTCTAAATGCGGAAATCGCCTTCGTAGACCAGGATACTTTTTTATTTCATCAGACCATCCGGGACAATATTCGTCTGGGGAACCCGAATGCGACCGATGAGGAAGTGGAAGAAACCGCAAAGAGAGCCGGCTGCCATGAATTTATTGCGGCGCTTCCAAACGGGTATGAGACCATGGCAGGAGCTGCGGGGGGCAGTTTGTCGGGAGGAGAGAGACAGAGAATTACCATTGCAAGAGCGATGATGAAGCAGGCGCCTGTGATGATCCTGGACGAAGCAACCTCCAGTTCGGATCCGGAAAATGAAGCTTCCATTCAGGAAGCCTTATCTGCTGCGGCAAGAGGCAAGACCCTTCTGGTGATTGCGCACAGACTGATCACAGTGAGGCATGCAAATCAGATTGCTTACATTGAGGACGGTCATTTGAAGCAGATGGGTACACACGAAGAACTGATGCAGACGTGCGAGGAATACAGAAGGATGTGGGCGCTTTCAGAGGAAGATCAGGAGTCCGTTCCGGGAGGTGTGCTATGATGCAAATCATGAAAATGCTCTGGAAATTCAGCGAGCATCAGCATAAAACGTTGGCGATCACTTTGCTTATGTCGCTCGCACGAGCGATGATCGGTATTACCCAGCTGATGGCGCTTCTCCTTGCGTTAGATGTGGTCACAAACGGTTCTCCTGTAGAATCTGCCATCAGAAATATTGTGATCCTTACCGTCATCTGTGCACTTGGCAGCTTTGCCACCTCATTTCGAGCATACGGGTGGTGTAGCGGTCGGGTTTTATATGACAGCGGATAAGCGCATTGGACTCGGCCATTTTTTGAAGAGGCTGCCACTGGGATTCTTTAGCGATCATCATTCGGGAAATATTGTAGCGGTTCTTACCACTACGCTGAGCGGTATTGAGACGGGTGCGGCGATGGCAATGGTTACGACAGTATCCGGTATTTTCGGTGCGTTTTCAATGTTAATCGCGGTCTTTTTCTATGAGTGGAGAATCGGTTTGATCACCGGAATCGGGATGGGGTTGTATCTTCTGGTGGTAGATGTTCAGATGAGGGTTTCAGAGAAGAACGCCCCACTCTTGCAAAAGGCGCAGAATGCACTGGCTGCAGCCACCCTTACCTTTCTCCAGGGCATCAAAGTGACCAAAGCATTTCGTGTCAAAGAAGGAAATGAGGAACTGAATGCTGCCATTCAGGACAGCAGGAAGGCGAATATCAACCTGACCAATCAGGTGATGCCGTCGCAGTTTTTGGGAAGAGTTGTCCTCGCCCTCTTTGAAATCGGTATCATTGCCTGTACGCTTTGGCTGAGGGAGGAAGAAAATATTTCTTTGGCAAAAACCATTCTACTCCTGGTATTCAGCTTCATGGTATATGTTTCGCTAGGTCAGGCAGGGTCCGTACTCTCTATGATGGGTCTTTTTAGATAGCGGGCTAAAGGCGATGGGAGAGGTGGAAGCTTCAAAAACCGATGAAGTGGGGTGAGCCTCCCAGACCGATGGGAAGTAATGAGATAGAACTGAAGGAGGTGAGCTTCTCTTATGGAGACCATGAAGTATTACACCATGTTTCTGCAACGATCAAGGAAAAAAATCGTTGACTGCAATCATCGGCCCGTCCGGTTCGGGCAAAACAACTTTGTGTGAGCTCATTCCCAGATTTCGCGATGTAAGCAGCGGAAGCATCAAAATCGGTGGCGTAGATATCAAAGAGGTTGATGCAGAGGAGCTGATGAAGCGAATCAGTATGGTATTTCAGAAAGTATATTTGTTTGAGGACAGCATTTATCATAATATCGCCTTCGGTAAGCCGGGCGCAAGCATGGAGGAGGTTCGAGCGGCAGCAAAGGCGGCCAGATGCGACGATTTTATCCGGGCGCTGCCGGATGGTTATCAAACGGTATTAGAGGAAGGCGGCAGCAGCCTTTCGGGCGGGGAAAAGCAGAGAATCTCCATCGCCCGCGCCATTCTCAAGGATTCTCCCATTATTATCATGGATGAAGCAACCGCAGCTCTGGATGCGGAAAACGAACATGAAATTCTTGCGGCCATAGAAGCCCTTACGAGGAACAAGACGGTTATCATGATTGCCCATCGCATGAAATCAATCAGAAATGCGGATCATATCATTGCGATCCGGGATGGGAGAGTCGTGCAAGAGGGGAGTCCAAAGGAGCTTGCAGAAAGAGACGGTCTATATCGGGAGTTCCTGCGCACAAGAGAGGAGAGCTCCGGATGGACGCTGGATCCATCCTGACTGCCGGCTTTTATGTCCGACAGGAAAACATCTAACCGCCTGCCAGGTCCTTCTTTCCTTTTTCTCCGGTTGCAATATAATAATATCAGTGTCCAGCCGATTTGACCTTTATGCCGGTCACCGGAGGCTGCATTTTAAGGAAAGAATCGCAAGAACCGAGGGGGAGGGGAAGATGAAGAAACTAACGAAGGGGAAGATGTGGGCGTTTGCCATCGGACAGTTTGGCTGGAGCCTTCTTTCTGCCCTGATTACGAACTGGCTGGTCTATTTCTATGAGCCGACGGAGGAGGCGGTAAGAGAGGGACAGACCCTCTTTCTGCCACAGGGAAGGGTGATCTTTGGCGTCGTGACCATCATCGGAGGGATCAGTGCTCTGGGCAGGATCTTTGATGCGGTGACCGATCCGCTCATTGCCAATCTCTCGGATCGGTCCGCGAATCCGAGAGGCAGGCGGATTCCCTTCATGCAAAAAATTGCGCTACCCTTTGCGGCATCGACGGTGCTTGTTTTCTTTACGCCCATTGGAAGAATTTCCTCTCTCAACGGGGTATGGCTGTTGGTGGCGCTGCTTGTCTTTTATCTGTGCATGACCACTTACTGTACGCCGTATAATGCGCTGATTTCGGAGCTGGGGACCACGCAGGATACACGCATCAGTATTTCGACTATATCAGCGTGACCTTTCTTTTGGGTTCTGCTATCGGTTATGCGGCACCGTATATTTGGGGCGCTCTTACTCCGGTGCTTGGGCGAGTGGAGTCCATTCGCATGACCTTTCTGTTGCTTGCGCTGCTTGCGCTTATGGCGCTGCTTTTTCCGACTTTCACCATCCGCGAGAAGGATTACATTCAGGCGGAGCCGTCGAAGGACAATGTGTTTCGTTCCCTGATCAAGACTTTTCAAAATGGAGATTTCCGCCTATTTGTCGGCAGTGATATTCTCTATTTTATTGCGCTCACCATTTTCCAGACGGGACTGCCCTTCTTTGTAACGGTGTTAATGAAGCTGCCGGAAACCATGACGACGCTTCTGTATGTCGGTATGACGCTGCTTTCCTTTGCCGCGTATGCACCTGTGAATTATCTGGCGCATCGGGTTCATAAGAAAAAACTGGTGCTGATCGGCTTCTGCGGGCTCTCGCTTGTCTACCTGGTCACGGCGCTCTCGGGGCTGTTTGGAAGAACCGGACTGTTCTGGGGAGTGATTGTGGTGCTTCTGGCTGCCTTCCCGATGGCAATCCTGGGGATTCTGCCGCAGGCCATCGTGGCGGACATTGCAGAAGCGGACGCACGGATCACGGGAGAGAAGAGAGAGGGGATGTTTTTTGCCGCCAGAACCTTTGCCTTCAAAATGGGCCAGAGCATTTCCATGCTTCTTTTTACGGCGCTGGCATCCATTCATCCGGAGACGGGATGGGGGTACCGGATCGCAGCCTTGCTTGCCACTCTCATCTGTCTCTCTGGCGCGTGGGTGCTTTCCTTTTACCGGGAAAAGAAAATACTTGAAATCCTCGCATCACGCTCGTGTGCGGATCCGGAGAAAAAAAGATGATTGCTCTGCCGCTCTTTGTGATGCCCTATCAGACGGTAATCCGGTAAAAGAGGCAGACCGCTCCATCCACTCGTTTCGAAGGGATGGGGCAATCTGCCCCTTTCGAGAGAAAGCCCCGAGGCATCATTCCTTTACGTCGTCAGTTTGAACATATCGACCAGTCCGTTCAGGGTTTCCGACTGAGCGGAGAGTTCCTCCGAGATCGCGGAGCTTTCTTCCGCGGAGGCTGCATTGGTCTGAACCACCTGGGAAATCTGGTCGATGCCCTTGCTGATTTCTTCCATTGCATGGCTCTGTTGCTGGGCGACCGTGTTATTGTTGTTCATGACTTCCTGAATATGGTCGATTCCTTCCGCAATCTTTGCTAGGGCGGCACTGGTTTCTTCCACGACTGCATTCCCCTGATTCACACTTTCCAAAGACGAGTTAATGAGAACCTTGGCGCGGTTGGCGGCTTCTGCGGAGTCGCTGGCGAGCGCTCTAATTTCATCGGCAACAACCGCAAAGCCTTTTCCGCTCTGCCCGGCTCTTGCTGCTTCGATGGAGGCGTTCAGAGATAGGAGATTGGTCTGCGAAGCAATATCTTCGATGGTCCTGGCAATGCCGGAAATTTCGTTGGAAATTTCGGTAATCTTTGCCATTGCATCCACGACTTCGTGCATTTTGGTGGAGCCATCTGCAGAGACGGCTTTTACCTCGTCCGCCACCTGCTTGCCTTCCGCAACGGAGTTACTCAAACTCTTGGTTTGTTCTACCACGGTGGCAACGGAGGCAGTCAGTTCCTGAACGGAAGCGGATTGATCGGTCGCGCCCTCTGCCAGATCCTGGGCGCCCTGTGCCATATTGTTGGCACCGCTGGAAACCTGAGAGGTGGAATCCTTGATATCGGTCATCATGCTGCGCAGTTTTTCCATCAGCCCGTTTACATGTTCTTCGAGAGGCGCCAGATCACCGCGGAATAGTTCATGTCTTTTAGTACTGGTTGTTAAGTCGCCGTTTGCCAGCCTGCCGAGCGTTTCCACAATATCCTCAATGGCGCCGTGCAGGACTCTCGTGGTTTCCTTCATGTACTTGGTCATATCTCCGAGTTCATCGGCAGCTTCATAGTTTAAATCCAGATCCAGATGCCCATCGGACATTTCTTTTGCTGCATTCGAAACCTCATCGACCGGCTTTACGATAGCGGCCGTCAGCTGTCTGCGTGCGTTTCTGACGAAGATAGTGCAGAAGATGGTGGCGGCAAAAGACAGAACCATCAAAATGATGCAGATGATGAAGGAGGTTCGATAAGCACTTTTCGCGTCTGCAATCACGCTCCCATCCAGATCTTCCGTATTGTCGATCAGCTCTCGGAGAATCGGCGCCATTTTTTCCGTGAAGTAAGTATATTCCGCATCTTCTTCGGCATCATCCTTAATCATTTTTGCATAAGGCTGCGTAGCTTCTGTCAGCTTAGAAAGATTGGACCGGAGAGAGAGCAAGGCGGAACTATCGGGATACAGTTTTTCCAGTGACTCGAGAGATTCCATGATGGATTCCGCATCGTCTTCGGCCTGCTCGCTCCTGCTCAGTGCCTCTTTTTGATCCGGAGACCAGCTGGCGTAAATGGAATTTTTTGCCATGGACTGTACCCGCATCAAAATATCCCCGGATCGCAGGGAAGTTGCATAATAGACCTGGTACATACGTCTGAATTGTATCATGGAGAATAACATGCCGATCAGTAGGACGATCACGACAATAATCATGCGAACAGAGATAATATTGAATGCATAGTCGAATTTTCGCTCTACCTTTACGTTACGCAGATAGTTTTCATTGAGTTTTATGGTGAGGGCAACGGGACCACGCTTCACCTTTTCCTTCTGATCCGGGGTTTCTATCTTCTTAGTCATTGTTTCTCCTTTGCTGAAAAAAATTTGTTGGGAATGAGGAATGGGAACTTGTCTTATGATCAAGAGAACAGTCATTTAATTATTAATTGTATCGGTTAAAAAATATTTTTCTTAATAAAAGTAGGCAAAATGAGAAGAGATCTCTGCGAAGAGTTCAAATTGACTCGCATTGTGCAAAGGTCTAAGATATCCCTGTATAAGTAAAAGGAGGGTGAAAGATATGATTTTAAACAACGAGAAGAAATTGAACCCTACGACAAAGACCGCCGGTGTGGAGCAAGAGTTTCAGAAAATTGCCGGAAAAGAAGCTTCTTCGGTCTTACAGGAATTAGGCTGCACGACAAATGGAATCAGCGACGAGGAACGGGAAGAAAGACTCGCGAAATACGGCTATAACGACCTTTCCGCCATGCAGAAGCATGGCGTATTCTATTTTTTATTTCACAGCTTTACCGATGCTTTTATTATTGTTCTGCTTGTTTTGGCTATTGTTACCTTTGTTGTGGAAAGGGACATACTGTCCGGAGTCATTATCCTGGCACTGGCCTGTATGAGTGCGGTGATTCGATTTACCCAGGACTACGGCTCCTATCTGGATATGCAGAAGCTAAAGGATATGGAGCACGATACGGTAAGAATCCGGATTCCGGGAAAGGACGGCACGGAAATAAGAGAAGTGCCGGTGGAAGAGGTGGTACCCGGGGATATACAGCTTATCGGCTCAGGAGATATCGTATGCGGAGACCTCTATCTTCTGGAGAGCAGAGACTTGTTCCTTTCGGTTTCCGCCTTTACGGGAGAGTCTATTCCGGTGGAGAAATATACCGGTGTGGATCAGAGAGTGGTCAATGCAGCGGAACTGAACAACCTCTGCTTAGGCGGCTCCACGGTGAATTCCGGCACCGGAGTCGGCATCGTGGTACGGACCGGAAAGAATTCCTACCTGGGGAAGATTTCCTCCACCATCCATACACAGAAGAAAGAAACCGATTTTTGATAAGAGCCTATCGAAGATAACCAAAATCCTGATTAGCTACATGATTGTGGTGGTTCTTTTTGTATTGCTTATTAACGGCCTTGTGAAGAAAAAAATTGGTTGGAAGCCTTTTTATTTTTCCATCTCCGTTGCGGTGGGCATTACCCCGGGAATGTTACCGATGATTGTGAACGGAACCCTTGCCAAAGGGGCGAAGTTCCTGGCAAAGAAGAAGACCATTGTGAAGAACATGTCCGCCATTCAAAATTTAGGGGCCATCGATGTGCTGTGCACCGATAAGACCGGAACCCTTACCATGGACAATGTTGTTTTGCAGAAATATATCAATGTCAATGGAGAGGATTCCTATGTGGTTTTGAACTATGCATGGATGAATGCATACTATTCTACAGGGGTAAAGAACCTCATTGACCGGGCTATCCTATCCTACGGTGCGGAAAGCGATGTGCAAAAATACGCCGGAGGCTATGTGAAGTCCGATGAGATTCCCTACGATTTTGAACGTCGTAGAATGAGTGTGGTGATTTCCAATCCGGGGGGAGAACATTTGGGAGAAGAGACGGAAGAAATTCTTCCCAAACCCCAGGATGAGGTATTGATTACCAAAGGCGCTTTGGAATCCGTACTGGCCTGTTGCAGCCGTATTCGGGTGAAGAAGGAATACACGGACATTCACGAAGAAGACCTTCAGAAGATCAATGCCCTTTCCGAGAAGTTAAATCATGAGGGAATGCACGTCATTGGAGTTGCCGCAAAGAGGAAAAATGCAGGAGACACCGCTGTTTTCCATGCGGAGGACGAAACGGATATGACCTTCCTGGGCATTATCGCCTTCCTGGATCCGCCCAAGCCGGATGCCAAGGAAGCCATTCACGGACTGTATGATGCAGGCGTACAGGTAAAGGTCATTTCCGGCGATGCCCCCGTTGTGGTGGAGCACGTATGTAAGCTGGTAGGCATGAAGGTAGGAGAACAAAATGCGGTAACCGGCTCCGACTTGGAAAAGATGAGTGAGGAAGAGCTTTCGAGTGTTGTAGAGAAAAAAGACATTTTCGCCCGTCTCTCTCCTATGCAGAAGCAACGAGTGGTGGATGCCCTTCGGAAAAACGGACATGTGGTGGGCTATATGGGAGACGGCGTAAATGATGCGCCCAGTCTTCATGATGCGGATGTAGGCATTTCCGTGGACAATGCCACAGACGTTGCCAAGGCCAGTGCGGACATTATCCTCTTGGAGAAGAGCTTGACCGTCATTTTAAACGGTATCTATGAAGGAAGACGAATCTACGGAAATATCCTGAAATACATGAAAATGGCATTATCCGGCAACTTCGGAAATGTGTTCTCCGTATTGATTGCCTCGATATTCTTGCCCTTTTTACCCATGCTGCCCCTGCAGATTTTGATTCAGAATCTCATCTATGACTTTACGCAGATTGCGATTCCCTGGGACAATGTGGACGAAGAATTCCTGCAAAAACCCCATAAGTGGAACAGTGCATCTCTTGTGTCCTTTATGAATGTGATGGGTGGCGTGTCCTCCGTATTCGATGTGATGACCTTCCTGGTACTTTTGGTTCCTCTTGGGCTATAACAGCCTTTCCATGCAGAACTACTTCCAGACAGGATGGTTTGTAGAAGGTTTGATTTCCCAAATCCTGATTGTGCAGTTCATTCGTACATCGAAGCGACCGATTCTGGATTCCAAGTGCGACTCCAGACTGGCACTGGCTTCAGCACTGGGCATTTTTGCGGCCATTTCCATTCCCCATCTTGTTCATAATCTGGACAATACGGTATTTACGGAAATGCCCATGGATTACTTTTGGTATTTGCTTGTGATTCTGGCACTCTACGGACTTACGATTGAGACCGTGAAGAAGCTCTATATCAAGAAATATGGAGCCTGGTTGTAAGCTGACATTTTGAAGATTGTTTTGGAAACCGTATTGTTCGTGTCCTTCGTAGTGCGACATTTTCCGAAGGAAATCAGGAAGGAAATGATTTGAGCGTAAGAGAGATGGGCACAAGAGAGGCTATTAGGATAAGTTTAGTATTGTGATTACCATGGTTCTGGCTTTTTCACTTCTTCATGAAACGAGTAGTATAAAAACGATTTTGGCATGTTTTTTAATAGCCGGAGGAACAATTCTTATGGCACTGTAAAGGTGGTGACAGAGTGAAGGTGGATATTCAAAAAGTAAATTCTTATGAAGAAGAGCAAGCGGTGATTCGTGTTGTTAAAGTAACGGAGAACATTCAAACTGCCATCAATGCTCTTGAAAACAGTGCCCCTGTTATCACTGCCCGTTGTAATGGAGAAGCTGTTTTCTGTCCCATTGATAAAATCTATTATATAGAATCCGTGGATAAACGAACCTTTGTCTATACAAAGGATAATTGTTTGGAAGTCCAATATAGGTTATATGAACTGGAAATACGCTAAGCCGGAATTTCTTCAGAGCGGCAAAGGCAATGATTATCAATATGAGGAAAATCAAGTCAGTGCGAGCAGAACTTAACGGAAGAATGACGGCAGAACTTTTGAATGGAGAGCGTGTCATCATTGCAAGAACGTATGTGAAAGAACTGAAAGAAAGGCTGGGACTATGATATGCAAAAAGTAAAAACTATTTTTAGTCAGACTTTAATGATTTCAACAGCCATTCTTTTTGGAATAGGAATTCTGATGCTAATACAGCATTTTTCTTTAGGAGTGCAGACATTCAGTTTTCAATGGAGTGACCCTCTTTCTATTTGTCTTACGGGATTTTTATCCTCCTTACCGACATATTTTCTTTTGGATATGGATAGTTTGAAGAAAAGCGAAGTTCGGATCAGAATCGGAATCCACTTTGTCTCGGTTCTCGGAATCGTGGTTTTGTGTGCAAGCCTTTTTCATTGGTTCGGACAAATCATCAACTTACGCATCATTTGTCTTATGTACAGCCTCATTTATCTCTTTGTCTGGTGTGCAACAGCATGGATGGCAAAGATAGATGAGATTAAAATCAATGGAGCTATTAAAGATCTGCAAGATTCGGAATAAGAAATAAAGCGTTTCATGAAAATAAAGCCTTTCATGAAAATAAAGCCTTTCATGGAAAAAGTGCAACTCAGTAAGCTGTAAATGCAGCTTGGTAGGGTGGCACTTTTTTTAATGCTTATAAGTTGATAAGCTGATTTTTGTCAAAATCGATGAGGCAGAACAACAAGTTAAGACAACAGGGCAGAATTGCGGGAAGAATTACAGGACAGAACCACAAGATGGAATCACAGGAACCATAGGAAAAATTGGAACCACAGGACAAATTGGAACCGCGAGGGGCTCTATAGGACTGAATGATAAGACGAACTACAGGATAGACTTACAGAAAGAACTATAGTGGCGCCAAGAAGGAGCGAATCGGATGAATGCAATCACAGTAAAGAACTTAAGTAAAAACTATGGTAAAACGACTGCGGTGGATCATATTTCCTTTTCCGTGAAAGAGGGGGAGTTTTTTGCATTTCTCGGGGAGAATGGTGCGGGGAAATCCACGACCATCAATATCCTCTGTACCATTTTTGAAAAGACAGAGGGAGAGGTAGAAGTCTTTTCCCACAAGCTTGGAGAAGAAGATGATAAGATTCGAGAGAAAATAGGCATTGTTTTTCAGAACTCAGTTCTGGACGGCGTATTGACTGTAAAAGAAAATCTTCTAACGAGAGCTTCCTATTACGGAATGCACAAAGAAGAAATTTTGGAGCGCTTACATCCTTTAATGCAGGCCTTCGAATTGGAAAGCATCTGGAATAGAAAATATGAGAAATTATCAGGAGGACAGCGAAGAAGAGTGGATATTATCAGAGCGCTTTTACATAATCCGAAGATTCTCTTTTTGGATGAGCCCACAACCGGGCTGGACCCCATGTCCAGAAAGCTGGTGTGGGAGTATATCGATTATCTTCGGAAAGAAAAACAAATGACGATATTTCTTACAACACATTATATGGAAGAAGTAAGAGATGCAGATCGGGTTGTGATCCTAGATAAAGGACGAATTGTAGCGGAGGACACACCGGCGGCTTTAAAAAGGAAATACACGAATACAAAACTGATTTGGTATGTAGAGAAATGTAGTGACAATGAAGCTGTGCTGAAAGGCATAGAGCATTCTTATGAAGCGGATCACTACATTGTGCCATTGGAATCAAAAGAGGGGTTCCATCTCAGTGAGTTCCTCTATACAAATCGAAATAAAATCAGAGATTATGAAATTGTAAAAGGCAGTATGGATGACGTATTCCTACATTTAACAGGAAGAAAGCTGGAGGTATAAGATGAGGGGGATTTTGGGATTTATCAAGAGAAACGTATTGCTGTTTTTCAAGGATTGGCAGAGCATTCTATTCTCTCTACTGACATCAATTATTGTGCTTGTACTGTATTTATTATTCCTGAAAGGCACCTTTGTTAGTGCGATACAAAGAGCAATGGAGCAGTATCCGGGACTGGCTTCTATGGTTCTCCAAAAGGATATCGATATGTTTGCAAATCTTTTTTTACTGAGTGGTATTTTAGGCTCCGCAATGATTTCAGTTCCTTTTAGTTGTATTACTGTACTCGTAAAAGATAGAGCGAATAAAGTGGATTATGATATCTTATCAACTCCTTTAAAAAGGGAACAGATTATCTTTGCTTATTTTGTATCGGCCGTGCTTACTTCAACACTTTTGACCGATATAATCCTAGCTGTCGGCCTTATTGGAATTCGTATGCAAGGAAATATGTATTTGAATATAAGTCAAGTTGTAAAAGCCTTTTCTGTCGTTGCGCTTGGCTCTATCTCGGCAAGCGCAATATTTATGATTGTAGTTTTATTTTTCAAAACCGTCAGTGCTTGCGAAGCTTTCTTTGGAATACTATCAGCAGCTTCGGGATTTGTGATTGGAGCCTATATTCCTATTTCTCAATTTTCAAATGAAGTACAAACCGTGTGCAACCTATTTCCTGCGAGTCAAATAACGATTATGCTGAGAAATATACTGCTTAACGGACTCTTGGAGCATATCAATACAAGCCTTCAAGGAGTGGATCAGGGAATGTTTGTTCTTAGCCTGAAAGAATACTTTTCTTTTCAAGCAAAACTGTTTAACGGATATCTGGATATGAATAAAATGCTGGGATATATTTTGGGAGTAATACTACTCTGTATTGTAGCGCAAATTATGATTTATTCCGTAAGCTATAAGAAAAATTAGGACAGAAGATGGACACTTAATTAGGAATAGTTTTCTTGACATGCAACTCCATAAGATATACACTATCAATTGATAGTAAAACCTTTAAGGGAGGTGATCTTTATTTTTCTCAGTATAATATCGAAAAGACAGGAAGTGGTTGCTTTCCTTGAGGAACTGAAAGCATTTTTAAAGGGTAATGATTTTGATATAGACCATGACTTAATACTAATAAAGAAAAAGAAGCTAGATGACGAAGAGCATTCAACACCTTACACATTGCTTGATTTAGATTACAATTCCGAGGATGTTGTGAATCGACTTAAAGAGTTGACCGTGGCAGAATATTCAGAAACTAAGATTGATAAGGATGATTTCAATCCTCCGTTGCTCTTCGTCTTTGGGAAAGATATTAACAGAAGGCTTGTATATGTGAAGTTAAAGATAAAAAGAAAGAGAATCTGAGGACATACATTTTATGCGTGTCATTCCACTATGCAAAAGAGAAGATGAAATTTCCTTATGCATAGTGGATGGGAAAGCGGAGGTGAATGATGGAGGCAAGTAAAGTTATTAGAAAAGTGCATATGGATTGTCCTCTATGCGATAAAAAGCATGATGTAGAGGAAAGAAAGCGACTGGCAAGCATTACGATAAAAGGGGATAGGGTATCTTATGAAGAGCATTTTTTTTACTGCATAAACGCTGATGAAGAAGAGAGGGAATTTGAGACCGGAGCGATGGCAAATGAGAACCTGCTTAATGCAAGGAATGCTTATCGAGTTTTACACGGCTTATTGACTTCTGAAGAAATTGTGGGAATTCGTGAAAGCTATGGTCTTTCACAGGTGGATTTAGCTCGCCTACTTGGATGGGGGGAAGCAACGATTTCACGATATGAAAGTAAGGCTATTCAAGATGAGGCTTATGACACAATGTTGCGTATGATAAAAGATAATCCTCTGGTTGCGCTGGAACTTTTGAAGAAAAATGCAGATAAGTTTTCTGAGACCAAAAGAAGACTTGTGCATTCTAAAATTGTGGGGAAACTCGATTCCTATGGAAAGGAATATATAACAAGGCAGGCGTTAGAAGCAGAGTATGCGAAATTTGATACAGCATCGGATTTTAATGGTTTCACCTTGCTGAATATTGATAAAATTGAGGTGATGATTTCGTATATTGCTGAAAGCGTATCCCATCTATTCAAAGTGAAACTAATGAAAATGCTTTGGTATGGGGATGCACTGTCCTTTAAACGACGCGGTATTGCCATGACAGGTATGGTATACAGACATGAACCAATGGGGGCATTGCCTGTTGGCCATTATAGTTTGATGGATTTGGAGAATTTAAACATACGAGAGGAAGAAAGTAATAATTATGATCTGATGCTTCATATATATCCGAGTATAGGAATGGACTATTCCATTCTTACAGATGAGGATAGGAGAATCTTAGATGATGTGATAAAGAAGTTCAAAGATTTTAAGGCCAAAGATATTATAGAGTATATGCACAAGGAAATGGCATATACGAAAACGAAGGCGGGAGAAATTATTCCATTTAGCCTCGCTAAGGGCATTAGAGAATTTTAAGTTTACATTTCTACCGGCATGCCTTAACAGCTCTACGGGGCATCTTTAATAAACGGATTGACATTCAGCATAGTAAATTTATAATGGATTTTAGACTTTTTAAATTCAAATTCCGTTTTTTTAATGGTGACTTTTGCCTTTGAAAAGAGGGGAAATTTTAGGAGGAATAGACATGTCAACACAAACCATCATTATCATTGCTGTAGTAGCAGTAGTATGGGCGGTAGCCTTTGTCGTAATGCTTTCCATGGGCAAGAAGAGAGCAAATTCGGTGGACAAGTTTATGGAAGACAACAGGGATAAGGGAGTTCTTCACATTTACGGGAAGCAGATTAAGGTCGACGGAAGAGATCTTTCCAGTGTGCCCTCTACTACGGGAAATGATATGGAAACCGTCGTGGCGTTAACCCCCGGTCAGCATACCATCGAGGGAATCTATCAGTCCACGGAAACGGTAGGCGCTAAGACAAGGAACGTCAAAACGGAGAAGGTGAGCTTTGATCTTGACGTAGAGGCCGGACACCGTTATTCCGCCGGAATGTATTTTTACTCTGCTGAGGAAAAAGAGCAATATTCGAATGGACAGACAGGGAAAGTCATTCTGGAAATGCCGCTCACTCTTGTGGAAGGCAGTGATTATATAAAAGCATATATCGTTGTCTATAAGGAAGACTAAGAAAGAGACTTCGCAAGAATAGATTCAGAGGATTCTATTGTGGAAGTGTTTAGCGGAAGGGGAAAAGCATTTCTTTGAGCCTCGAGAAACAAAGGAGTGCTTTAAGAGGAATAGGCTGATAAGAAAAGCGAGAAGGGACGTCGGAGTGTAGGCTTGTCCCCTCTCGTTTTTTGCTTTCTTGTATCTTTTTTTCCATATTTCTCGTATTCTATTTATATCGGGAGTTTGTACACAAACAAAATTCGTATGATAAATGGGGGTATATTCTTATGTCGAAAAAAGACTCTTCGTTTCAGAAAGTTTTTATGTCTTTTATGTATCGTGGAAAAGAGATTTTCAAACCGTTAAATACCGGATGGATAGATGAGAGGGTCTGTGTGGTGAGAGAGTGGGTTGCCAACGTTTTTTTCTACAGGAAAAATGGGACAACCATTATGATTGATGCAGGCTACAATTATGAGCGCTTGGCAGAGAAAATGGCGTGGTTGGATATCAAAGCTTCGGATATTCGAAACATTTTCCTTACCCATCTGGATACGGACCATATCGGAGCTCTGGAAGCGGATAGTGAGGGCCTTTTTAGAGAAGCGGAGATTTATCTTGGAGAAGAGGAAAATAAATATCTAACGGGAGAACTTCGCCGTAGAGTCCTCTACAAGCTTTGCAAACTTCCTATCGTAAAGCTGGACAATCCGAAGAGGCTACTTCATGACAGGGAAGTCATTTATATCCAAGATATCAAGGTTGAAGCCATTCTTGTTCCCGGGCATACTTACGGGCACCTTGTTTATCTTGTTGACGATGCCTATTTGTTTACGGGAGATACGATTTGGTTCGGCGCGGATGGGGGATACAGTTTTTTGAATTCTCTTGCCGAAGACAATGCATTGGCAAAGCGTTCTCTCGTGAAGCTGGAAGAACTTCTGCTGGAAAGAAAATGCAATCCGCTTATTGTGAGCGGACACACGGGGTGGACGGATGACCGGGAATTTGCATTTCGACACAAGGATAAGCTCTGTATCTCCGGGAAAAAACAAAAACCGCATGATCCGACTGCCCCTTATGACGGCTATGATGAACGGGAGGATACGGAAGAAAAGGCAAGAAATATGCGGCTTCCGAAGGCTTGGGACTGCATGCACAAGAATACAGAACAATAGGAAACGAGAGGGAAGCAAATAGCGTGAGAATCAGGGTTTAGAGATGTGCATATGGATTGTCCACTGTGAAATAGACAGGCACTTGCATTTTTGCAGGTGCTTTTTTTGATTTTCAAATTTCCAAAGAATTAAGTTTTAAAAAAATGCGTTTCGAACAAATTACCGACTAATAGTCGAAAAAGCTTGACAGCCACCGATGGCTGCTTTATCATAAAAAAACCGACCAATGGTCGAAAAACATCAATAGGAGTAAAAAGCTCAAATATGGAGCTCGGAGCAGATAGGAAAACCGGGTCAGATATAAAAAATGGAGGCGGATATGAAAAAAGGGGAACAAAGAAAACAGGAACTTCTAAAGCTTGCCTATCGCATGTTTATAGAAAAAGGCTATGAGAATACCAGCATTGACGAGATTGTGGCTAAGGCCGGTATCGCAAAGGGCACTTACTATTATTATTTTGCAAGCAAAGAGGCAACGCTGGAGGCGGTCATTGAAATGATGATAGAGAAGGAGAGCGCTGTAGCCAAAGAGCTTCTTCAGGCATCACTTACCATACCCGAAAAACTGGTTTCGGTTGTGAATGCCTTTCGTCCGGAGAAAGAGGAAGTGGTAATCACGGATGTTCTGGAAAGAAAGGAAAATATCGTCATGCACGATAAAATCTGCAAGAAAATTGTAGAGGTGGCGGTACCGATTCTGGCAGAGATTGTTAAAGAAGGAATAGCACAGGGAGTTTTTGCGTGCACTCTTATTGAAGAGCGAGTGAAGATGCTCCTAGTTACGAGTCAACATATGTTCGATTATGGAGATTTTGGGGAAAAAGATGTAGCGGTGTATATCGACATGCTGGAGAAGTCACTGGGGGCAAAACCCGGAACCATGCATTTTATCAGCAAGGTCTTAGTAGAGGGGGCAAAGGAATGAGCAAGGGAATGAGCGAGATTATGAGCAAGGGGATAATCAAAGCGCAGAATAAAGCGCAGAATAAAGCGCAGAATAAAGCGCAGAATAAAGCGCAGAATAAAGCGCAGAATAAAGCACAGAACAAAGAACAGTTCATGCTGGATAAAGATGAATATCGATATAGACCGTGGTTATTCTTTCTCTGTGCGTATTTTTTCACATGGATCTTCTGGATACCGGCAATCTTTGTTTCCGAAGATAAGGGGGCGGTATTGATGTTGCTGGGCCTCCTTGCACCGGCAGTGGTCTCCACTGTATTTGTCCTTGTATCCGGCTGTGAAGAGTTGAAGAGAGATCTTAAGGAAAAGATTATAGGCTTTTATAAAGTAAAGTGGATGAATGTAGTTTGGGCCGTGATTATTTATGCACTAATCATTGTTTTCTCTATTCTTTTCTCCCTTTTATTCGGACAATCCTTAAAGCAGTTTTCCTTTACGGAAGATTTTTCCTTTACCGGAGTGGGAATAGGATCTGCTTTTGTGACCATTACACTGGCTTCGATTATTGAAGAAGTAGGCTGGAAGGGATATTGCGAAGACTCCATAGGGCAATATATGGATTGGTTTATTGAATCTCTGATTTTTGGAATCTTGTGGTCATTCTGGCATTTTCCCCTGCTCTTTATTAAGGGGACATATCAGGCAGGACTTATGGTTAATCCCTTGTTTGCCATTAATTTCTTCGTGGGTGCCATTCTCATGGGATATATCATCACATGGGTGTATCTGGTCAGCGACCGCTCCATTCTGGCCTGCATGGTGTTCCATTTGTTTGTAAACTTTATGCAGGAAAAAATTGCGATGACAGCGGAGACAAAGTGTGTGGAAACCATTGTGATTTTCATTGTAACGGTGATTATTGTACTGCTGAATAAAAAAATGTTTTTTGGAACGGAGCATGTTGGAAGACTCTTGAAAACACGATTTGGGGAGGGAAATTAAGATGAGTTCCGGAATGAAAAAGTTTCTCCTTCTTTGGATTGGGGAGCTCATATCGTCTATAGGTGGCGGACTCACTTCTTTTGGACTTGGGGTTTATGTCTTTCAAAAAACAGGCAGTGCGGCAGGAATGGCCTTGGTGACTTTACTTGGATTTCTGCCTACCCTTCTTTTCACTGTTCCGGCAGGAGTGTTGGCTGACCGTTACGATAGAAGAGTTTTGATGATGATTGGAGACGGTTGTTCAGGACTTGGCATCCTTTACATTTTCCTCTGCATGCTACATGGAGAAGCAAACCTCGTTCAGATATGTATAGGTGTGTTCGTCAGTGCCATATTTCCTCCCTTTTAGATCCTTCTTACAGAGCAACGATCACAGATTTATTATCCAAGGAGGAGTTTTCCAAAGCCTCAGGATTAGTGTCTTTGGCAGGAAGTGCCAGATATCTGTTCTCGCCCGTTATAGCAGGCCTATTGCTGGCATATCATGACATTTCCCTGTTGCTGCTCATTGATGTATCTACCTTCTTTGTTACGATTACAACGACCTTTATTGTAAGGCAAGGGATAAAAGCAAAACAGCCTACAGATAAGCAGTCATTTTTGGAAAGCATGAAAGAAGGCTGGAGAGCAATCCACATAGAGAAAGGCGTTTTTGTGCTTGTCCTGTGTTCCTCTCTGATTACCCTGTTTCTTGGGACTTTGCAAATTCTTGTTGAGCCGATGATTCTTTCTTTTTCAGACTCCAAGGTGCTGGGCATTGTAGAAACCCTATGTGCAAGTGGAATGCTTGTATCGGGAATACTTCTCGGAGGTTTCGGCATTAAGAAAGAATATGGAAAAGTTCTTCAAATCTCATTTTTTATGGCGGGAATCTTTATGATCGGTATGTCAATATTTGAAAATCTGGTCAGCATCAGTATATTTGGTTTCTTTTTCTTTGCTACTTTGCCTCTTTGCAACAACTGCATGGATTATCTTTGCAGGACAAATATACCGGATGCTTTGCAGGGCAGAGCTTGGGGATTTATAGGCTTTCTCTCGCAGCTGGGCTATGTTATTGCCTATGCAGTTTCCGGCTTAGCTGCGGATGGTCTTGGGAGTCTGAGTGGAATGGGTGTCGGACGTGGAGCCGCTTTTATGATAGGGATTTCGGGTGTCTTTCTTTCCCTTGTGGCAGTTACTTTACTTCGTTTTCCGGCTATCGGAGAATTGGAAAAGAAAACGTAATAGGGGAATTGTAATGTGTGATTTACAGATGGCAAACGGAATCTGTGAGTTTAAGGAGGTCTAGTCAATGCATCAGAAAAAAATGAATCTTTTCTTGCGTGTGCTGTTTATCATTCTCATCATAGCGATATCCGGTGCGGCGATCCTACAGATTTTCGCACCGGAATATATGGGAAGAAACTCTGCGTATGGCATTTCTACAGGATGGCAGAGAGAAATCGGCTTTTGGAATATTGCCGTTTTAGTCATATTGATTACGGCGTATAGGCACTACAATTGGACCTATCTAAAATCCATTTTGCTGGCTCTCATTCTTGGTGGAATCGGTATCGGAAGCAATCATTTTATCCATTATCTTAAGATGCATCAAATGGTAAATTTGATTGGCGCTGTGGAAAATTATCTTCTGGTTCTTGCCTGGATAATCGGATGGAAAATAGAAGAAAGGAGCCAGAATTTATGAGAATATGCGTAGTAGGCCTTGGCGTTATAGGCACAACGTATGGGTATGTGTTCCAAAAAGCCGGGCATCAAGTCGAACATTTGCTGAGAGAAGAGAAAAAATCGAAGGCACCGGAAAGTCTAAATATCAGTTTATTAGATGGACGCTATAACAAAAAAGGAGAAGAAAAAGCGGATCAATACAAGGTGAATCTTGCCGAGTCGAATGCAGAGTATGATTTTATTATTTTTGAGCGTGGCAAGCGGAAAAATAAAGGATGCGATAACGACGCTTTCACAAAACCATATTACAGGAAGCTTGATTTTGTTTTGTAACTTTTGGAACAGTCGGGAAGAGATTGATGAAATAGTGGGTGCTTATCCTTATATTATCGGCTTCCCTACTGCCGGCGGAAAGCTTGTGGGGAATGAGCTTGATTGTGTTCTCTTTGACCACATCATGCTGGAAAGTGAGGAAAAAGCAGGAATTTCCAATTACAAAGCTTTAACAGCTCTTCTCGCTTCCGCGAATTTGAAAACGGAGATTCCTCACGATATGGTGGAATGGATATGGCTTCATATGGCCATCAATGCAGGTGTCACCTCTTCTGCTGCCCGGGAAGGGGAAATTGATCATCCGATGCAGCTTGCTCTTAATTTGATGAAGGATGCCCATGCCCTTTCTATTACAGTAAAGGCAATAAGAGAAACCATTCAGGTGGTCAAGGCAAGAGGCGTAGACTTAGGCTTCTATAAAAATGAACTTCTCCCGTATAGGATTCCGGCTACCTTTGCAGGAATTCTCATGAAACGAATGTTCAAAACGAATGAACTTACCCGAAGAATTATGACTTTACATAGCGATGTAGGGGATATGTTGTATGGATGCAAATGTGTTTATGAGACCGGGGAGTTAAAGCATCTCGAACTGCCGATATTTTATTCCAATATAGAAGTTTTAGGTTCCATCTGGGAATCAAGCCCTTTGTAAAGAAAAAAGGCACGTTATATCAAGGGGTTAGGGAAAGATGGAGTAAGTTGGGAATTACCTGAATAAAGGAGATTTTTGCATTGGATGCAGAGAATCTATAAAAAATATTTGACAAAAAGCAAAAATTCCTTATAATTGGTACGGCGTCAGTTACAAAAGGAACTAATTGACATTTTTTAGTAACTTTACGACAAGTACAATTGAAAGGAGTCAGCAGATGTCTAAGAAAAAAATCAATCTTTTTGTAGGTTCTATTGGAGCGTTTCTTGGAATTTTTGTTTTTATTGCCTATATCCCGCAAATTTACGCCAATTTACAAGGAAGCAAAGCACAACCGTTTCAACCGTTATTTGCTGCAATTTCTTGCCTGATTTGGGTTATTTATGGGTGGACCAAAGAACCGAAAAAGGACTGGATTCTCATTATTCCTAATTCAGCGGGAGTGATTTTAGGGGGATTAACCTTTCTTACTGCTTTGTAACCCCATGTAATGAGTATGAGAGCCGGCAACTTCTTTAAGAAGCTTGCCGGATTTTTATTTCATGGACTTTAGCCAGTATCAGAGCTGACATTTGAAAAATGTTAGCTCTGATACTAAAAACCACCCGCTATGCGGGTGGGGAACGCTAGTTATACAAAAATCACCTTTCCTTATACAATAAAGTTGTTCAAGCTATATTGCAGAAAAGGAAGGTGATTTATGGCGAAGAAAGAATATGCATTAGCACATACGAAATGGATGTGTAAATATCATATTGTCTTCACACCGAAGTATAGGCGAAAAATAATATATTATCAATACAAGACAGATATACGGGACATAATAGCCCAGCTGTGCAGATACAAAGGAGTGGAGATAATAGAAGGACATTTAATGCCTGATCATGTACATATTTTAGTTAGTATTCCTCCAAAGATAAGTGTCTCTTCATTTATGGGATATTTAAAAGGAAAGAGCGCGTTAATGATATTTGATAAACACGCAAATTTAAAATATAAATTCGGGAATAGACACTTTTGGGCCGAAGGCTATTATGTCAGTACGGTTGGACTAAATGAAGCCACAATAAAAAAGTATATTCAAGAGCAAGAGAAACATGATATCGCTCTGGATAAATTTAGTGTTAAGGAGTATGAAGACCCTTTCAAGGGTTGACGTGAAGTAGTACCACTACCCCTTTATGGGGTAGTGACGAGTCAAAAGCAATATGGCTTGAATGGAGCTGTGGGAAGTCAAACTTCCCATAGCCTAAAATAAAAGCCAGCGCCTTTAGACGCTGGCCTAGTAACAGGGGCTTATAGCCCCCGAGCAAACCACCCGTTTGACGGGTGGTTATGATTTCCCTGCAATTCCGGCGGTATTAGATCCAATAAGGTATGTGGCTAAAGATAAAAAAGAATTCAGACTCAAGCGGTGGTAGAATCAATAGAACTCAACTGCCGGTTCCTGTCATTTTCGGCGGTTTCCTGTAAGCTTATGCCGTGAAAGGAGGTGTCCGATATGGATCAAATCAAAATCGGAAAATTTATAGCATCTTGCAGAAAGGAAGAGGGTATGACCCAGGCGGAGCTTGCGGAAAAGCTTGGAATCAGTGACCGGGCGGTATCCAAATGGGAAAACGGAAAGTCTATGCCGGATTCCGGAATCATGCTGGAGCTTTGTGGATTTCTGAAAATCAACGTAAACGAACTCCTGTCGGGCGAAAGAATCATGGCAGAATTATATAGTAAACAAGTAGAAGAGAACCTTCTGGCAATGAGACGAGAAGTGGAGGAAAGGGACAGGAGAGCTCTTAAGCTGGAATACTGGATGGGATTCTCGGCAGTGCTCTCCGGCTCAGTCTTAATCCTTTTGGCATCTTTCCTAGAGATGCCCTTCTGGCTGAGAATGGTACTCTCCGCCTTTGCCCTTATGATGATTTTACTGGTAAGCTTTATCGCGGTTGGCATTGAACAGAAAGCAGGATTCTATGAATGCGAGTGCTGTCATCATCGCTATGTGCCTTCCTATAGTAAGGTCATTCTATCCATGCATAGGGGACGGGCAAGATATATGAAATGTCCGGCCTGCGGAAAACGAAGCTGGCAGAAAAAGGTATTGGGAGGAGAATAAAATCATGTGTGGTTTATAGAAATGCTGTTAACAGCGCAGTAATTCTTCTACCAAAAGTTATTATCTCATTTTGATTTTCTGTCTATGCCATAAAAATGCCGTTTACGGCAAAAATAGGAAATGAATCTCTTGCGAATTCTCCAAATAATGAGTACACTATTTTGTAAAAGTGCCGTTTGCGGCAAAAATATGAAATGGAGATCAAGATGGAAATCAATAGAGAAATCAATAGAGATGTGTACCTTAATCGACTTATTGTCAGGAAACACAATGGTTTCATTAAAGTGATTACCGGAATCAGACGCTGCGGGAAGTCGTATTTGCTGAATACTTTATTCTATAAGCATTTACTTTCAGAAGGTGTAGGAGAGAGCCACATTATCCGATTCGCCTTTGATACAGCGGAGGATTTATTAAAGATTGGAGAAGATCCCATCGTACTGGATAATGAAAAAGAAGAACGTAAGGTAGATCCCTCCCGATTTCTTACCTGGCTGATGCCACAAATTCGTGGTGAAGGGATGTACTACCTTTTGCTGGACGAGGTGCAGAAGCTGGGAGCCTTTGAGTCAGTGCTGAATGGGTTCCTTCGGAAGCAAAATGTTGATGTTTACGTAACAGGCAGTAATTCCAAGTTTCTGTCAAAAGATATTTTAACTGAATTTGAGGGAAGAGGGGATGAAGTGCATGTGCTGCCTTTATCTTTTTCCGAATACTATGCATTCAAAGAGGGAGATAAAAGCGAAGCCTATGATGATTACTCCGTTTACGGAGGGTTCCCGGCGGTTGCCCTGATGAGTACGGAAGAGCAGAAAAGCAATTATTTGATATCCCAAATGAAGAACGTGTATCTTCGGGATATCGTGGCCAGATATTCGGTACAGGATGAAAGCGCTTTAGGGGAAGTAATCGATGTCATTGCCTCCGGCGTTTCCACCCTTACCAATCCAAGGAAAATTGCCGCAACGATGAATTCTGTTCACGGGACAAATATCAGTGATGCAACAGTGGATAAATACATCACCTATGCTGAAGAAGCATTTATGCTTTCTCGTATAAAAAGATATAATGTAAAAAGGACGAAAGTATATCGGAACTCCTTATAAAATTTATTTTTGAAGACTTTGGGTCTTCGAAATGCCCGACTGTCATTTCGGCAGATAGAAGAAACCCATATCATGGAGAACATCATTTACAATGAATTGCGATACAGGGGCTATCAGGTAGATGTGGGAACCGTGGAGTCCAGGAGAAGGATGCAAATGGGAAAGAAATTCGTGTGCAGAGGGAAATCGATTTCATCGCTACTTTAGGAAGCAAGAAGTATTATATTCAGTCTGCCTATGCCATTCCCGATCAGGAAAAAAATATGAACAGGAATGCAAATCCTTTGAGCGCACCATGGATTCTTTCAAGAAAAATCATTATTGTAGAAAAAAAGTATGAAGCCTCGCTATGACGAGAACGGATATCTGATGATGGGAGTTAAGGAATTCTTATTGGATGGGAATAGTTTGCTGATTTAATTCATGAGGAGTATCGTGTGGAAAGCCCACTTGCTACAAGTGTAGATTGACTAGTAGCTATATGCTCGATTAAAATAATGCGCAATAGCAGGATGATTAAAGGTTAAATACTCGAATTAGAAAACGTCAAATACTAGAATTAAAAAACGTCAAATACTCGGCATGAAAGATTGAATTATGTTAGACAATATGGAGGAGAGTATCCTATGAGAGAATATATTGAAAGAATATCGGACAAAGTTTTAGCAGAACATTTGGAATCAAAGGGGGCTGTATTAATAGAAGGGCCAAAGTGGTGTGGAAAAACAACATCAGGAAAACATCTTGCAAAAAGCTTTATAGAAATGGATCGTCCGGATATGACAGAGCAATATCAACAAATGGCAAGTCTTAAACCGACTGCACTTCTTGAAGGAGAAGTTCCTCGTCTTATAGACGAATGGCAGATTGCACCTGGAATTTGGAACGCCGTCAGATATGAAGTGGATCAAAGGGGGGAGTTTGGACAATTTATTCTTACGGGTTCCTCGGTTCCGCCTATTCTAGATGAAAGCATGCATACTGGAACTGGGCGTATAGTAAGGATGAAAATGCGTCCGATGTCACTTTATGAATCTAAAGATTCGACCGGTACAGTCTCGTTGGAAGATATGTTTTTAGGAAAAGATATTTATGCCAGCGACAATCGCAGTATAGATGATATTGCATACTTTATTTGTAGAGGAGGATGGCCTTTAGCTTTAAATGTATCCAAGAAAATTGCGTTAAAGCAAGCTTTTGATTATTATGACTCGATTGTAAATGATGATATATCTAGAGTGGATGGAGTCAAAAGAGATTCTGAAAGAACGAAGAGGTTAATGAAATCATATGCACGTAATGTGGCAACACAGGCTTCACTGGAAACAATTAGGGAAGATTGCATTGTGAATGATACAGATACCTTTGATAAAGAAACATTATACTCTTATATAAATGCATTGAAAAAAACATTTGTAATAGAAGACTCTCCGGCGTGGAATCCTAATTTAAGATCTAAAACTGCGATAAGAACTGCAGATACAAGATATTTTGTAGATCCATCAATAGCAACGGCAGCACTTGGATTAGGGCCGGAAGATTTAATTAATGATTTAAACATGATGGGTTTGATTTTTGAAAATCTATGTGTACGTGATTTGCGTATCTATGCAGACGCATTAGATGGTGATGTATATCACTATAGGGATAAAACAGGATTAGAATGTGATGCTGTAGTACACTTGCGTAATGGTAGATATGGTCTTGTTGAGGTTAAATTAGGTGGAGACAAGTTAATAAATGAAGGGGCAGAAACCCTACTAAAATTAGCAAATAAGATAGATTCGGATAAGATGAAAGAACCCGCATTTATGATGGTTTTGTGCGGGGTGGCTCCCTTTGCTTATAGAAGAGAAGATGGAGTATATGTGGTTCCGATATCATGCCTAAAGAATTGATGAGGGAACAAAGCATAATACAAGATATTAATCTAAGCCTGTCCTTTCGTGTGGAGATCGTTTGCCTTTGAAGTAGGAGAAAAAAAGTCCCTTGGAAAAGTTGAAGAAATATGGAAAAAGTCCCTTGAAAAAGTTGGTTCTTATTCGATCTCTGTTTTCAAGAGGCACGAAATATCCCTTGAAAAGAAGGAACTTTCATCGCAAACGATTCTATATTCTTGCTAATGCAGTTTTCAATCGTTATGATATAAGGCGATGGAAGAAATTTCATCAATTATGTACACAGCAAAGATAAAAACGCAACGCATACAAAGAGCTATGCCAGAGCCGGTAGGTAGCCCGGCCGTCACAGAATCTTGTGGTAAGTAACCTTCCCCTCCGGGTTGTCCATTCTTTGTTCAAAAAGTAATTTTGGAGGGACAAATATGGACAAGATGACTTGTCAAATGACAGTGCTTTTTGAAGGCGCTTTTTGGGTGGGCGTTTTTGAGAAAACAGAGGGGAATTGCCTATCTGTTGCGAAGGTGACTTTCGGTGCAGAGCCCAAGGACTTTGAGGTACGTGATTTTATCTTAAAGCATTTTTATGAGCTGAAATTCAGTCCGGAAGTCAAAACGCAAGTCAAGGAAAGAAAACAGAATCCGAAAAGAGCACAAAGAGAGGTCAAAAAACAATTGCAGCGTGCTGGCATCGGGACGAAGTCGCAACAGGCGTTAAGTTTACAGCATGAAGAGAACAAACAAAAGCGTAAAGAAAAAAACAGAGAACAAAAACGCATCGAGGAAGAACGGCAATTTATGCTGAAGCAAGCGAAGAAAAAAGAAAAACACAGAGGCAGATAACGAAAATAGTAAGGAATAGCAGGGCAGCTTTAAAACTAAGCCTTATACAAAAATACAAGTTGGAAAAAGCATATACCTATGTGTACAGCACAGGCTTTCTTTCGGAAGGAAGCGCTCTAACGCAGGGTGCCGAAACGATAGAGGAGAAAAATACCTTTATTTCTCATGCCTGTCCGGAGCAAGGTGCGAGGGCTCTCCTCTTAACAAGGAAGGAAGAAGTTCCTAGAGCCTACTCTGTTCTTGTCCTGTCCGAAACCGGCATACAGGAAATAGAGCTTGGAGAGGACTTTCTGGACCGGGAAAATGATCCGATGCTTTTTTCCTTCGGGAACAGCTTCGGGCTAATCAAAGCCAAGAAAGAAATTGTTTATTTTACCGGAGATTTTTCTTCACCGGAAATCATCCAGATTAAGAATGGATTTTTGCCCTTTAGCAAAACGCTGCCGGAAAATGCAAGGCAAAGGTATTTTCAGACGGTTTCGGACGGCAGATTGATTCCTGTCTGCTTTGAAAGGGAAGTGTATTACGGTCTGTCCCGATGTTTTGCTCTTTTAGACTTTGATTCTGTAAAAAAAGAAGCCAAGTGGAAATGCTTTTCGGAAATGGAGAAAAGTGACTTTATCCACCATGATGACAGGACGAAGGATGCGCCGAAAATCGACAGTTTAAAAATAGCAAATGACGAATTCTACGCCTTTACTTCGGGAGAAAGCACAGGCTCAGTGAACAAATGGGGAATGGACTATTATGCGTTGGCAAAAATTTCCCCTGAGGGCAAAGTGAAAGAAAAGCTCTTGGAGTCGGAACAGCTGAAAGCAGGCGGAAAAAAGTCCGGGGTGAGCGGAATTTTCACCCATTCGGATTATCTCATTCTCACACCGCTTTTTAACAATGACGATTGGAAGGGAAAGCAGAAGCTCTTTTCTCTTAGTAAACGGGAATATACGGATGTTATTATGCCAAGAGGAATGACAAAGCATAGCTTACACAATATTTGCGGAGAGCTTTGTCTCACCGCTCTGTATGATAGAGGACTGAAAGAAATCCTTTCTTTACCATATCCTTAAGTTTCCTTGAATTAGTTTTTCTTTTTTCACTAATATAATCTGCAAGTGGTTGGCTTTTTTCATCGGCATCTTCTATAATCTTTTTCATAGCTTTTAAAATAGCCTTTGCTGAATACTGAGCCACTTTTATCTCAATATTTATAGCCTTATTATTAACTTCATCATTTACCATATAGGTGACCTCCTTTCCGGGAAAAATAAAAAAGCGGCCCAGACTTTTACATCTGAACCGTTAAAATATTAATTCTATAGTTTTTTTATTATTTTTTTAATTTTTATTGCTGTTGTGACGTACTTTATAAATTATGTTTCACAAACTTTTGTTTGCTTTTTTTAATGCCTTATTGATGGTTTCTTGAATAAAAGGACTACAGCATTTTTCCCAAAGGATTGTTAATTTCGCACTTTCCATTTTTTTCATTGCCCCTGTAAGTCTAATAATATCTTTAATATTCTTTGCACCATCATCTAAAAACAGCATTTATAATTTGTTGCTCTGTAACTTGGTTGCAATAGCATATATATTTGGGATTTGCATCCTTTTTAAACCATATAGGAACTTTTACATCTTCCTTATAAAAAACTCTTTCATTGTTTGAGTTATAATACACGACATCACAATCTTCATTCATACATAAATAGTAAGTTTCTTCATCTACAACCTTTCCCATAAGGTTTTCTGATACCATATGCTTTTACAGTTATATTCTTAACCTTTTCTCCTATTTTTGTGACATTTGGGGCAATTTGCTTTTTTTCTTCCACTGTACCAGTGGTTTTTTTGTATTGAACCTCAGCAAGATTGATTTATCTTATTTTTCTTGACTCACTTTATTTCCTCCTTTCTAAATAAATATTATTTCTATAGTTAATCAGGATATCTAATACCTCTTTCAATGGATCTACAGGTTGCAGCTCTTTTTAAGTCTTCTTTATTCATTTCTCTTTCTACCAATAAGTGCCATAATGGTTTATAAGAAATTGCCATATTATTACCCCTTATCCGTTTTATTGTTAAGATATATTATATCATAAATAGGCTGATAAGTCACTTTAGCCTATTTTATACTTGTGCTTGCGTTAGTATTTATTGAGATAGTCCTTGTTTTTTTTCCTTGTCCCACTTGGAACTGCTCCAAATCCCTTGCTGGAAGGGGCGAATACCCCTTACCTTATAAAGTATCTTGTGGCTGTTTCTTTTTTAGAAGGAGGTAGGAGCAATGTTTTTAGAGGACTTAAGAAAAGAAGAGAATCTTACATATACGGAGAATGGCGCTCTTACCAACAGGAGTACGAACTCTTACTGTCTGGATCTTTTTGCTACCATTGGTGCTTTGCGAAATGCTGAGGACAATGAAATCATTTCCCGATTTATCAAGGCCTATACGGAAGACAACAATATGGCAATGAAGATTCTTTTCTTCGCAAGAGACATTCGAGGTGGCCTTGGGGAGAGAAGAGTGTTTCGGTCTATATGGAAGTGGCTTTCTGTCCATGAATCGGACTCTGCTCGGAAGAACATTACCAATGTTCCCGAGTACGGGAGATTCGATGATCTCCTTTCCCTTCTGGACGGGCCTTGCGAAAAGGATATGCTTAGCTTCATAAAAGAGCAGTTGGATAAAGATCTTGCTGCCCTAAAAATCGGAGAGAGCGTTTCTTTACTCGCCAAATGGCTTCCTTCCGTGAATACCAGCAATAAAGATACCGTTAAAAGAGCCAAGAAACTTGCAAAAGCTTTAGGCTTTAGCGATGCGGAGTATCGTAAAGTCCTTGCTTCACTGCGGGCGGAAATAAAGTTGATGGAGAATTATCTTCGGGAGAAGGATTACTCCTTTTCCTATGAGAAGCAGCCCTCTAAAGCTTTGTATAAGTACAGACTGGCTTTTCTTAGAAATGACAGGGAAAGATACTCTGCATTTTTAGAGAAGGCGGAAAAGAATCCATCTGTAATGCATACAGGAACCTTAACTCCTTATGATGTCGCAGCGTCAATTATTCATAAAGATATGGTGGAAGAGGAAATCACGGAAGAGGAACGCCGTTCGATGGACGTCACCTGGAAGGCTCTTCCCGACTATACAGGGGCGGAAAATGCTCTTGCGGTAGTGGACGGTTCCGGTTCTATGTATTGTGGCTGGGGCTCCGGTTATATGCCGGCAGCAGTGGCACAGTCTTTGGGGATTTATTTTGCGGAGCACAACAAGGGATGCTTCCATAATCATTTTATTACCTTTTCTGAAAATCCCAGACTTGTGGAAGTCGAGGGGCGAGACATTACAGAAAAAATAAGATACTGTATGAGCTTGAATGAATATGCCAATACGGATTTGCAGAAAGTTTTTGATTTGCTTTTGAAGACAGCACTGAAGAATCATGCGAAGCAGGAAGAAATCCCGGAAAAACTCTATATTATTTCGGATATGGAATTCGATGGCTGTGTGGAAAATGCGGAAATGTCGAATTTCGAGTACGCAAAAAAAGAAGTTTGCAAAGCATGGCTACAGGCTTCCGCAAATTGTTTTTTGGAATGTGAACAGCAGAAATCAGCAGCAGCCTGTCACGAAAAATGAGCAGGGAGTAGCCCTGGTGTCCGGTGCTTCTCCGCAAATCTTTTCTATGCTGTCCGAGGGGATTCTGGATCCCTATTCCTTTATGCTGGAAACACTATCTTCCGAGCGCTACGAAAGGATTTGTGCGTAGAAAGAGGGAAGTAAAAAAGCGGAAAATGCTGAGACAGTACAGTATTTCCGCTTTTGATGCATAATGAGTATCGCTCGTAGAGCATAGAGTATATCTTTTTTGGTTAGAACATCTCCGAAAGTTCTCTGGCGGAAGCCACTACAGTTTTTATCTGCCGGGCGGTTTTCTCCATATTCCATTTTTTCCATGCCTTCTTATTCTTAGGGGGAGTGAATAAGGGCAAGTCGCTTTTCACTATCAAGTAAATTCGGTCGTCGTTTAAGGAAAAGCCTAACCCGGAAGAAATTTGTCTGTCAAACCAGGAAATCATAGTCGGTGTCAGAAATTTTCGCGCAGCCTGTTCATCGGTGCAGAAGATATTGTAATGTTCATTATGGGTAATATCTTCCACATCGATTTTCTTTTCTCCGTCACAGGCAGGAAAATGTCCTCCATTTGTTTCTTTCCCCCACACTTTCTCCGTGGGAACGATTCTGAGCTGCCCTTCAAAATGGGAGTGATACTGCAAAGTATAAACTTGTCCCTTGAATTCGTATAATCCCTTCCTGTCTTTTCCCTTTTTTAGAGAGTAAGCATATAAGCCGGTGATTTTCAGCCCATTTTGCTCCTGTAAATCCAGTAAGCCGTAGGGGAAATAATAAGAAAAAATCGGCACAGCTTTCTGAAAGGCATGAAGGGGAAGTGATTCATTTCCGGCAAATTCTGCATCGGGAAAAAGAATATTGATCATCGGAGGAAGGATCCGATTCAGATAAGTTTCCTCCGTATCCGGCAGTTTTATGATTTTAAAGATAAGGCTATAGATTACGGCCAAAATGAATGCGCCGATGATACCCAGGAATGAAGCAATCACTATCCCGAAAACAATTTTTTGATAAAGTAGAAATGTGCTGAGGGGGAGGACAGACTGCTCCTTAAGAGTTACAAGAATCGGCAAAACAAAAACACATAAGAACAAAAGCCCGGAGAACAATACAAAAAAGGCACCATAGGGCTTTCTTCGAAGTAAAAACTTCTATTCATTGATTTTCGAGTCTTTTTGTATTTCGGAGACTTCCATAGTTCTTTAAGCTGTTGCTGTTCTTCCTTTGTTAATTACATTTGCTGCATCCTTATCCCTCTCTTATATTTGAATTCATTTTTGACTTTTTTAAGTATAGCATAAAGAAGAGGCTTTTTGACGTAGGTGATGTAAGAATTTACTTTATTATTTAGCAAGGAAATAGGGGGGATTTAGTAAAGATACAGTAAAACTTAGTAAAGACAAAGCAGGACTTAGTATAAATTTATATAAGGCTGAACAGCTTTAGCATGTCTTTTGTGCTATGATATTTCACAAAACTTTATAGGAGTGTGACTTATGCAAGTGACCATCAAAGATGATTTTGACTTAGAGAAAATTATTGAAAGCGGACAGTGCTTCCGGGGAAAATCTTTAGAAGACGGAAGCTATCGTTTTATCTCCGGAGATTCCGTCATTTACCTTCGTCCAAAAGAGGGAGAGCCCGGAGTGTATACGGTGTCCTGTGATCAGAAAAGCTGGGAAACAATCTGGTTTCCCTTTTTTGATTTGGAAAGATGCTATAGCGAAATCGCCGTTTCGGAAAGCGGAAAGCATGAATTCGTGGATCAGGCCATTGCCCATGGTCGCGGAGTGCGGCTCCTGCGACAAGACCCTTGGGAAATGCTTCTCACCTTTATTATTTCCCAACGGAAAAGTATTCCCGCCATCATCAAATCCGTGGAAGCCCTGTCGGAGAAATACGGCCATGATATTGTTACTGAACAAGAGAGGCTAAAGGCATTTCCCTCTCCGGAAGAAATGAAAGATGCTACAGCGGAAGAGCTGGCAGCCTGCGGTCTTGGCTATAGGGTGAAGTATATCTTGGACGCAATACAAAAGGTCAATAGTGGAGAGCTGAATTTACAAGCCATTGCAGAACTTCCCGACAATATATTGCTGGAAAAGCTGCAGGCCGTCATGGGCGTAGGCATAAAGGTTGCAAACTGCATTGCCTTATTTGCCTATGGAAGAACCGCCTGCGTTCCGGTGGATGTCTGGATTTTCCGCGCCATAGAGAAAGAATGTGGAGGCGTATCTCCATTTTCCTTGTACGGAGAAAATGCAGGGATTATTCAGCAATATATTTTTTATTATGAGAGAGGGGTTATCGGGCGCAAGGATGGATGAAAATGAATGAGTGCTTAACAAAAATCCACTTTATACCATTGCAATTGCTTTAGTCTTTATTGAAATATTTCCGTAAGTTGCATTGCTGTTTGGGTCATAGCTTTTATTCGCCATGCAATTTCTTCAATATTCCATTTCTTCCAAGCTGCTATATTCTTCGGTGGATCAAAGATAATTAAGTTGCTTTGAATAGCCAAATAAATATGATTACCTGTTAAGAAGAAAGTTAATCCTCTAGGAACTTGTTTGTCAAACCAGGCAAGCATTGCCGGTGTTAGGAAATTTCGTGCTGCTTCTATGTTAGAACAGTAGATGTCATAATTTTCGTTATGAGGAATATCTTTCACATCAATTTTTATCTCTCCTTCGCAGGGGGCAAAATACCCTCTATTTCTTCCGTTCTCCAACAGTTTATCTGGAGGAATAACTCGCAGTTGTCCGTCAAAATGGGAAGAATAGTTAAAGGAAAAAATCTGTCCTATAAATTCGTATGCGTGAGTGCCAACTGTCTGCTTTTTTGGACTGTAGGCATATAAGTTTGTGATTTGTAGATTATTTTGATGCTTCAATTTAAGTAAACCGGACTGGAGATAATATGATAAATTTGGCAGAGCCTTTTTTAAGCTTTTAGTGGGAAGTTTTTCTTCATTAAATTCCGAGTAGGGAAGAAGGATATTTATCGTTGGGGAAGTGAACGTTTTAAATATATTTCTCTTGGACTAAACTTCTTTAGTTGTTTTTCAATAAGTTTGGTGATAAGCAGTATGATAGCTCCCCAAGCGGCTATAGCAAGAACGAAAATAGGTATTATGAGGAGCCATACTAAGCCCTCAAAAGGACTAATCAATTCACATAAGACATATGCAGATAAGGCACTGAAACAATATAAAATATATGAAAAAAATAAGTAAATAAAATATAAAAAAATAGATAGAAGAGGATGTGATTTATAAATGCATATCTTCAAGATATTTCAGTCCTTTTTAAATTGTGGGTCCTCCCGAAGTTCCTTGAGTTTTTTTGTCGTTCTTCTTTACTCAAGTCAATTTGGTTCATATGCTTCCTTTCTGAAGTCTTATCGAAAGATAAGTTTTTTTCAATTGTCGGATAGTCCTTTATCGGAGTTGTTTAACATGATTTCCGCTAAGTATATTTTTGACGATTTTATGTTTTTTTAAGTATAGCATGGGATGCGTTGTACATTGAAGAAAAGAACAAAAAATTTATTAATATTGTATATCTTGGGGAAAGCTATATACAGAATAAAGGACGAATTAAACATAGACATGGTAGAATAATAAATAGTTTTCTGATAGGACTGAACAGTAAAAAAATAAATCAAAGGAGTGAAGACATGGCAAATTACAACATCAACACCATTTGCGTACAGGGCGGGTATGAGCCAAAAAAATGGTGAACCCAGAGTGGTTCCTATTGTGCAGTCTACGACTTTTAAATACGAGACTTCCGGGCAAATGGGAGATCTCTTTGATTTAAAGGATTCCGGATATTTTTATACCAGACTGTCGAATCCCACAAACGACGCGGTGGCCAATAAGATTTGTCAGTTGGAGGGCGGTGTAGCGGCTATCCTGACTTCCTCCGGGCAGGCGGCGAACTTCTATGCCATCTTCAATATTGCCTCTGCAGGGGATCACGTGATTGCCTCTTCCGCAATCTACGGCGGAACCTATAATTTAATTGCAAAGACCATGAAGACGATGGGCATTGACGCCACCTTTGTAGACCCGGATATTTCCCCGGAGGAACTGGATTCCAAGTTCCTTCCCAATACCAAGGCAGTTTTTGGAGAAATCTTAGCGAATCCCTCTTTGAAGATTTTGGACATTGAAAAGTTTGCGAAGGCAGCACATAAGCATGGGGTACCTTTAATCGTAGATAATACCTTCCCAACGCCGATTTTCTGTAGACCCTTCGAGTGGGGAGCGGATATTGTGACGCATTCCACTACAAAATATATGAACGGTTCTGCCAACTCCGTCGGCGGTGCAGTAGTCGATTCTGGAAATTTTGATTGGACGAAGTACAGCGAAAAATTTCCGGGGCTTACCACTCCAGATGAAACCTATCATGGAATCGTCTATACGGAGAGCTTCGGTAAGGCTGCTTATATTGTGAAAATGACTACGAACCTCATGCGCGACTTAGGTTCCATTCCTTCTCCGCAGAATTCCTTTTATCTCGGCGTGGGTTTGGAAACTTTGCATTTAAGAATGGAAAGGCATTATGAAAATGCTCTTGCTCTGGCAAAGCATTTGGAAAGCACCCGAAGGTGGCATGGGTTTCTTTCTCTGGTTTGGAAAAGGACAGCCAGCATGAATTGGCTAAAAAGTACCTGCCAAATGGCTCCTGTGGTGTGATTTCCTTCGGCGTGGTTGGCGGAAGGGAAGCGGCTGTGAAGTTTATGGATTCTCTGAAGCTTGCGGCTATCGTTACCCACGTTGCGGATTCCAGAACCTGTGTCCTGCACCCGGCATCCACCACTCACAGACAGATGAACGATGAAGAGCTTCTTGCGGCAGGCGTATCGCCGGATCTCATCAGAATGTCGGTGGGAATCGAAGATATTCAGGATCTCATTCAGGATGTGGATCAGGCGTTGGGAAAGTAAAATAGGACGCTGCGTTTCATACAATAAAAATCAAAGCGGATGTCATGGACTTTGCTTAAGTTATCCGGTTAAGAATGAGAAAGACCGATGAAGCGGGAAGATTCCGGCTTATCGGTCTTTTACCGTGAAAACAAGAGGGTATTTGCTTTTGACAGCAACAATGAACCTGTCGCGGAGGTGATGGACGGAGAAATCGTTATTTTCCGCACGCACGATTGCTTTGATAACCAGCTTAGTGAAGAGGGAACCTGCATCGGAGCTTTGAACTGGGAACGCATCATTCCTGCCACCGGTCCGGTCTATGTGCAGAACGCAATGGCAGGAGATGTCCTTAAGGTGGAAATCCTGGAGATTACTCTGGATCAGCAGGGCGTAATGTGCGCCCTTCCGGATAACGGCGTACTTGGCTCCTTGGTGAAAGAGGAGTCCGTAAACAAGAAGAAACGAAATCCGATTTGCAAAAGCAATTGAAGAGGAAAAGGATTTGCGGGCTTGCGGTATCATGATAGAAGCGGCACAAACTTTATTTTCTAAAAAATGGCTCAGTGCGTCTGCATTGGAGGATGAAGAAGTGGTACAGATTAAAAAGCAAGACGTTCTGCGGCGCGTTTTTTGACGAAGTAGAGGGAGTGCTGTGATAGGAAATACGGCAACGGCTACAGCAATGGAGATATCTTCTCGATGTGCTCCAGAAAAGAGTGCATTACGAATTCTCGCTTAGAATCGATGCATCACCTTTTGGAATTCCTCTTTCACTGATTCTCTCCTTCACCAGTCTCTGCAAAAGGGGGATGTTTTTCTCCATAAACCATGGATTTTTCTTGATCCAGCCGTAATTTAAGGGGCTGGGATGTACCAGCGGAAAATCAATGGGGGAGGAGACCCTTTTCGAGGAGACTGCTTCGTCGCCTATCGCATGGGAGTAAAGCAGTTCCTTTAAGGGAAGCTTTGCACCTTTTTGATCGTAGTGGGAAATGGCATACTTTCCGATTAAGATTCGAAGCTCAATATGGGGAAGTAGCGCTACGATTTTGTCGTGATAGTTACGCATGAAGCGCCGGGGAGGGAGGTCACCGCCCTTTCCTTTTCCAGGATAATAAAGGTCCATGGGGACAATGGCAATGGCTTTTCCATAAAAAATTGCTTCGGAAATCCCCATCCATTCCATCAGTCTTTTTCCCGAAAGATCATGAAAGGGAATGCCTGATTCCTCTACCTTTTTTCCCGGCGCCTGCCCGACCAAAAGAATCTTCGCTTCTTGATGAAATTGAAAAATGGGAGAAATTCCCCGTTCGGTATAACTTTTGTTTTCCGGTAACTGTTCGATTTCTTTTATAATAGCCTGCACGGCAGAATCGTTCTCAGTCATCCTTGATTCCGTCCTTTCGTAGAACGCCCTGAGGTATTAGAATAACATTTCTCAGAGCGGAAGGAAAGTGATCGGAAAGAGCTGGATAGTCGTTCAGAAGGGGGATTCTTTATGAATTCAGAGCAGATCGAAAAGAAGAGACAGGGTGAAATCCGTTTGATTTCGGAGATGATTTCTCTATACTGCAAGAAGAAGCACGGTAGCTCCGGGGCACTTTGCGGAGAATGTAAGGCGCTTTCGGACTATGCCATATCGAGGATTGCCCGTTGCCCCTTTATGGAAAAAAAGAGTTTCTGCAGTTATTGCCCGGTACACTGCTATTCGCCGGAAATGCGGGAGAAGATTCGGACGGTCATGCGGATAAGCGGACCGAGTATGCTGCTCCATCATCCGCTCTTATCGATTTCTCATGCGGTAGAGGGAATGAAATAAGAAAGCGGGAAAAAAGCCGGATGCTTAGGGGATAAAACTGAAATGATGGAAAAGGAAAGTGTAAATAGATAAAAGAAAAGGGAGAATTAATGATTAAAATGCGACTGATCCGGCTTTTAAAGGGAGCCGGAAAGTATATTGTTTACCAGATTTTATGGCAATGGATTTCTCTCCTTGCCGAGGTTGTGATTGTCTATCATATTGCAAAGCTTTTTGAGGATGCTTGGCGCGAGAATCTCAGTGCGGAGGGGATAGCACTTACTCTGGGAATTGTCTTACTCGGACTGGGCTTTCGCTTTTTTTGTGACCGTTTATACATAAAAGCAAGTTTCCATGCCAGTGCGGATGTAAAGAGAATTCTTCGGAATAAGATTTATGAGAAAATGCTCTCTCTCGGGCCGTCATACCGAGAAAGCGTAAACAGCGCGGAAATCGTGCAAATGGCAGGAGAAGGCGTGGAACAGCTGGAAACCTATTTCGGAAGGTATCTAAGCCAGTTTTTCTACTCTCTTTTGGCTCCGATTACCCTCTTCTTTATCCTCTCGCGCATCAGCGTTCAAACGGCACTGCTCCTCCTACTTGCTGTGCCTCTTATTCCTATTGTCATTATGCTTGTTATGATTGTAGCTAAAAAATTGCTCAGCAACTATTTTGCAATCTATTATGGACTGGGCGACAGCTTTTTGGAAAAGCTGCAGGGCATGACCACCTTAAAGATTTATCAGGCGGATCAGGCTGCAGCGGAGGACATGGACAGGGAAGCGGAGCTTTTCCGGAAAATCACGATGAAGGTGCTTTCCATGCAGTTAAACAGTACTTCGGTGATGGATATTATCGCTTACGGAGGGGCGGCGGTCGGGATCATCTCGGCACTTGGTCAATTTTCCAAGGGAGCAATTTCCCTTTCCGGCGTTTTAATGATCACCCTCCTCGCGGCGGAATTCTTTCTCCCCATGCGACTGCTCGGAAGCTTCTTTCATATCGGCATGAACGGCATGAAGGCAAGTGATCGAATATTTGCTTTTCTGGATCTTCCGGAAGCGGAAGACGGGAAAGCTGTACCGGAAGAGGAAGCAATACAGATTTCCATGGAGAAGCTTAGCTTTTCCTATGAGGAGAGTCGGGAAATCCTTCGTGATATCGAATTGGAAATTCCTGCCTGTTCCTTTGTGTCCCTCGTGGGTCTTTCCGGATCCGGAAAATCCACTATAGCCGGGATTCTTATGGGGAAAAATAAGGGCTACAAAGGCTCTGTAAAGCTAAACGGAAGAGAGCTTACGGAATTTTCGTCTCGGTCTATCCTCGATAAAATGACGATGATCGGGCATGACAGTTGGATCTTTAAGGGGACTGTACGGGAGAATCTTCTCCTAGGAAAGCCTTCCGTAACCGAGAAGGAGATGAAGGAAGCCTTAAAAAAGGTAAACCTCCTCTCCTTTATAGAAGCACAGGGCGGACTTGCTATGCCACTCCTTTCGAACGGTACCAATATTTCCGGAGGGCAGAAGCAGAGGCTTTCTCTTGCAAGAGCACTTCTCCACGATACTCCGGTCTATATTTTTGATGAAGCAACCTCGAATATTGATGCGGAAAGTGAAGAAATGATTATGGAGGTCATTCATGAGCTTGCAAAGAGCAGAACGATTCTCTTGATTTCCCATAGACTGGCTAATGTTGTAGGGAGTGATTGTATTTATGTTGGAAGACGGCAGAGTGACGGAAGCCGGAAAGCATGAGGAGCTCCTTAAAAAGGGAGGCAGCTACAGCCGTTTGTTTAAGGAACAGAGAGAGCTGGAACGCTATTCGGAAAAACACAAAGAGAGTTCTGCAGGAAGACATAAAGAAAGTTTTGTAGAAACACAAAGAGATACTGGTATGGAAGAACCGGGGCATATGGAAGACTTGCAGGATCAAAGAGGAGAAAGGGAAGATATAAAGGAAGGAGGAGAAAAGCATGAATAAAAGAAGATCGGACTTGGCGATTATGCGGAAGCTTATCGTGCTTATAAAGCCCCTTACGGGAGTGATGCTGACCGGCATTATCTTAGGTGTTTTGGGATTTTTATGTGCAATCTTCCTTACCATTCTCGGGGGATATGGAATCCTAAAGGGGATTTTGGAGCTTCCTGCTTTGCATGGCCTTTCCGGGGCTAGCTTTTCTATGCCGGGGGGCTTCTTCTCTTTTGCTACAGGCTCATGGCAGAAGCTCTTTACCGTGATTCTCCTCTTTGCCGCAGCGCGTGGAATCCTGCACTACGGTGAACAGTATTGCAACCACTACATTGCCTTTCGAATCTTAGCGATTATCCGTCACAAGGTATTTGCCATATTAAGAAAACTCTGCCCGGCAAAGCTGGAGGGAAAGGAAAAGGGGAATCTCATCTCCGTCATTACTTCGGACATCGAACTCTTAGAGGTCTTTTTTGCGCATACCGTTTCCCCGATTGCGATTGCCTTTTTAACTTCGCTGATTATGCTGATTTTTATCGGAAAGCAAGATATCCTGGCAGGGGGGATTGCTTTAGCGGCCTATCTTACTGTCGGCGTGCTTCTTCCCATATGGAATGGAAAGCGCAGTGCAGAAGCCGGAATGGCGCTTAGAAGCGAGATGGGAGAACTGAACAACTTTGTTTTGGACAGTCTCTACGGTCTGGATGAAATCCAGCAATACCATGTGGGAGAAAAACAAGCTATGGAAATGGACGAAAGGTCGAAAAGACTCTCCGCTTTCCAGAGAAACTTAAGCTCCTTTGAGGGCTCACAGCGTGCGGTGACGAATCTTGCGATTCAGCTGTTTTCCTGGGGAATGTTTTTTACCATGCTTTTCCTTTATCAGAGAAATGCAGTCAGCTTTTCCGCTCTGCTCCTTTCCACCCTTGCCATGATGAGTTCCTTTGGACCGGTTGTAGCACTTTCTTCCCTTTCCAATACCTTAAACCAGACCCTAGCCTCCGGAGAGAGGGTGCTTTCCCTTTTAGAGGAAGAGCCGGCGGTAGAAGAGGTATCGAACGGAGAAAATATTGTATTTAATGGTGCAAACGTCGAAAAACTTACATTTTCTTATCAGGATGAAATCATTCTAAAGCAGGTTTCGATTGACATTCCGAAGGGAAAGGTTCTCGGGATTCACGGTGTCAGCGGCTCCGGAAAATCCACTCTTTTAAAGCTGCTTATGCGTTTCTGGGATACGAAAGAGGGAGAGATTTTATTTTCCGGAAAAAATGTGAAGGAAATCAATACGGACTGCCTTCGCAAAATGACGAGCTATGTGACACAGGATACCATTCTCTTCCATGACAGCATCGGGAAAAATATTGCAGTCGCAAAGCTCTCCGCTACGCAGGAAGAGATTGAAAATGCAGCGAAGAAAGCAAGCATTCATGACTTTATCATGAGCCTTCCAAAAGGATATGAAACGAAGGTGGGCGAGCTTGGGGATTCTCTTTCTGATGGAGAAAAGCAACGAATCGGCCTTGCAAGAGCCTTCCTCCACGATGCGGAGCTTCTGCTTCTCGACGAGCCTACCAGTAATCTGGATGTTTTAAATGAGGGCATTATTTTGCAGTCCTTAGAGAAAGAAAAAGAAGGAAAGACCGTAGTGCTGGTTTCGCACAGACAGTCCACCATGTCCCTTGCCGACCGGATTTATGAGATGGAGAAGGGGCGAGTTTCTTAAAATAAGCAATAGGGTAAAGTGGCAAATCACTGCCGGTTATGCGATATACCTGAGATCCATAACCGGCGGAAAAGCGCTTTCATCCGTGATGGATAGATGTCTTCACAACTTGCGGGGAAAATCGGAAATAATAGTTGACAAGAATAGAGGAAACGATGTATATTATCTTAGTCGTCGCAAAGGCGATGAGGTGTTTCTATGGCGAGATAGCTCAGCTGGCTAGAGCACGCGGTTCATACCCGCGGTGTCGAGGGTTCAAGTCCCCCTCTCGCTACAATACAAAGATGCGGGAGTCCAGTTATTATTTGGACTTCCGTTTTTTTGAAAGCGTGTTTTCGGTTGCATTTTTGCTCCTTTGAAGATGCTTCGGTTACTTTTTAGGCAGCAACATTTTTGAGATTTACATTCCTCGGGTACCCGGATATTTCGTTCGATCTTCGTTAACGGAAGTAGTACAGTCTTTGGGGTATATGAATACAAAAAATAAGGATACAAAAAAATGGAAACCGTTAGACTACTTGAAAAAGATGGACTGTCTATTGAGACCTTGACAGCACTTTCATATAAGACAACTCTTGATAAGAGCCTAAAGAGAAATCTTCATCAATTTGACAAAGATTCTCTACTAAAGGATGTAGATGAAGTGATCTCCTTTTTGGATAATCAGGGAGACATTCTTGAAAATATTGCCATCGACTATAGGATTAAATCAGAGCAGTCAGCACACCATAAGTACGACCGCTATTATCCTGACACATTGACAGAAAAGGTCTTTAATGATTTACTGGGGTTCAGGTCTTTATGTGATTCGTATTCTGATATACTTGCGTTATCAGAAGAGATGAACTTCAGAGTTGCGGATATGACAAAAGGCAAATCGAATGATGACGGATATAGAGGTGTCCACTTATACTTTCAGGTTGATCACTATCACTATCCAATAGAGTTACAGTACAATACATATTACGATAGACAATTTAACAACTGGCTCCATTCTTTCCTGTATAAAAAGGGATATGATAATAGCATCGGAAAAAGAATGCGTCAGGAGTATGAACTTGGAAACATAAAAACCGATATAGATTTTGAAGAGGTACTAAAAAATGTGCTATCTGGTTGCTAAAGATATCAACAAGCGCGGCTGTGTTGCTCTTAAAACCAAGCACGGTCTAGCACTTGTATCACTAAAAAAAGAACTAATTGCTCAGGTGGGTCTTGATAGAATACAGCTTGTAACAATCAGCAGACCTTCTGCTTATGGTGAATACGAGCCATACAGCTTTGTCAAAACGGAAGAAGAATTGAAAGAAGCGGTACTTCATATGTAAGAAAAAGCAGGTATAATAGGCCCTGCTTTGTTATTTCGATTACTTTTTATTTTTCTTTGATTATTTTGATAAGCGACAGTCTTGAACCCCGCCTTTCATCGGGGATGTGAGACTTACTATATGGGGAAGTAGTCCCCCTCTCGCTACTATTCCTAAAAATGTGCCATAATGTGAGAAATCTTTGGACAGAGAAGAGGAGATAGTCATCTATCTTCTTTTTTTGTTATTATTCTATTGAAGTCAAAAGTAAAATATTCGTGCGTAGAGGTGAAAACGATGAAACATCAGATGATTTGTCAAAGGATTTATGAGAAAGAGCAAGCACAGGGTCTGCGTGTTTTGGTGGATCGGTTGTGGCCCAGAGGGATCAAAAAAGAGGATGCGAAGGTGGATCTCTGGGAGAAAGAGGTCGCACCATCGAATGAATTGCGGAAATTTTTTTCCCATATTCCGGAGCGCTTTCCGGAATTTAAGGAGCGCTACCTGAGAGAACTGGAGGAAGCGCCCGGGAAGGAGAAATGGATTCAAACCTGCAGGGACGCATTGAAAGAGCAGGACCTTGTGTTGCTTTATGCGGCAAAAGATGAGGAGCGCAATAACGCGGTGGTGATGCGCGACTGGCTTATGGAGAAACTTGCAGGCAAAGCATGACCAGCTTTTGAGTGGCACGAGACACTGTCGTATAGAGACGGTGCCTGACGAGAAGATCCATTTTGTCCACTTCTTCAAATCTGGTTTGATCGGCAGAGAATTTCAAAGGCAGTGTGAGATCGGGCAGGATTACGTGATCGAACTCCAGCCCTTTGACATAAGAAAGTTCAATTAAAAAGATGCCGTGGTCGGGAAGTTTGCCGCTCCCTTCAATCATGGGGATGGCAGGCAGTACCTCGTTCATGTGCTGCAGGCTTCTGTGATTTTTGCAGATGATGGCGGTGAGTCCGTGTTCGCGGTCGACACGGGAAATGGCAGCCAGAAGTGCTTGATTCTGTTCTTCATAGGAAGAGCAGGAAATGATTTCACAGGGGGTGCCTTCTCTTTGTACAGAAGCAGCATGCACACGAAGTTCTTTTGGTAGCAGAGAGGTAAACAGTGTCGTGATTTCCGGAGTCGATCGGTAGCAGGTAAATAGGTTGAGTTCCGTGACCTTCTTGTTTGCCTCTAAAAAAAGGTCTCTGATCTGAGCAAAGGTGGCGGTATCCTCGCGAATTGCCTGAAACTCATCCCCCAGTAGCATGAATTTTGCCTTGGGGAAAAAACGCAGGAGAAGACGAAGCTGGGCAGCGGTATAGTCCTGTACCTCATCTATCATGACGTATTTTGTATTTTTGTCCGACTCTCCGGTGAGTAGCATGCGCAGATAAAGGAGCTCCAGGGCAGTCACATTGCTCCTGCCTAGCAGCTTTTCTGCTATATGACGGAAATCTAGAAAGGCATAGGTACGAAGGGTTTTCAGAGCACCTCCGTTGTCGTTTTGCAGGCGGTTCTCGTTTGCATGATCCAGGGGGATCTGGAAGGGATCTGCAGCTTCTTCGTCGTTATCTTCTGCCTCGTTCTCTTCATCTGCAGAGGCGTCTGCCTTTGTATTTCCGCCTCGGATCGTTCTCTTGATCTCATTTTCCAGTTCCAGGGAAAGGATATTGATGAGCCGAACGCCGGTTCTAAAATGCCGGAAGCTTTCCGCCGTCTCGGCAATTCTTTGCACAGATAAAAGAAGCCTTTCTTTTTGGTATACCGGAAGGAAATCCTCCGGACCAAGCGTATAAGAAGGAAGAGCTTCTTCCAACCTTGTGAGATCAGAGAGACTGGTTTTAGGATGTGCACCGTCGTGGAAGGGGAGATGCCTCTCGTCCATGAATTCCGCCCAGGTCAGGGTATTGGGGTTGCATTCACCCAGGTCCGGCAGCACGGTATCAATGTATTCGCGGAAAACCGGATTGAGCGTGAGAAGGCAGACCTGTTCCGGACGCAGAGTTTCGCGCTGCCTGTAAAATAAGTAGGCGATCCGCTGCAGCAGAATGGACGTTTTGCCGCTTCCGGCAATGCCGTTTACAAGAAGAGCGGGGACGTCCGGATGCCGGATGACCGCATTCTGCTCCCTCTGAATCTGGGCGGTGATATCCTTCATTTTGCCGGTTTGATGTCTGGAAAGGGACTGTAACAGGAGTTTATCTTCAATGGCGATCTGGGTATCGAAGTAGGCAGTAAGCTGATCCTGTTTGAGGTCAAACTGTCTGCGAAGCAGCAGGTCGGCTTCGATTCGCCTTCCGTTTACCTCATAGGAAGTTTTACCGTTTCCTGATTGTAATAGGTTTCCGCAATCGGGCTTCGCCAATCAATGATCAGCGGATCCACGCTGTTTTTTGACACGGCAGCAGAGCCGATATAATAGTCTTCCGCCTCTTCTTCCGGTGAAAACCGTAGGGTGACCCGCGCAAAGTAGGGTGCCTTTAACAGCACGTCCAGATTTTTTAGCCGGTGTGTCAGCAGATCACTGGTGACATTCATGCTATCCACATACCGGTTCCAGGTCCCCATTTCTGCATAGGACTCCATTAAAACCTCATCATCTGCCGTATCCAGCCGCAGATTGTCCCGGATGTCATTTTTTTCTTCTGCCGCCTGCTGTTCGAGTTTCTGCAGCTTGTCTTCCAGGTCTGTCTTCATCTCACACAGCGTGCGGTAGGTGGTATGCAGGTGTGCCTGCTCTTCTTCAAATCGGGTCTTTCATCTCTTGTTCCATCTCTGTATTCCCAGTCATTGCAACCATCCCATCATAGCACATTCCGTAAATATATCGGTAAAAGAAGCCGAAAACTAAATCAGGTCTTCCCAGGGTGAGAGGCATAGAGGAGTTTGGAAGGAGATTGTTGAAAATGTGTAATATTTATGGATAAATTCAATAAAATATGCTAAATTAGAACAAAGAATTAAAAATATATTGATCCCTCATACAAGAATAAGATCAAAAGTACACAGTATTTGAATGTATTGAACCACGATATTAAAAAGAAAGGAAAGTGGTGTTTTTGCTTCTGAAAACATCATACAAGAAGAGCATGAGCAATAAAAAAGCAGAAAACTTAATTATCGGATTTGGTAAGGCGGGGAAGACCCTTGCGAATTATCTTGGAAATAAGGGGGAGAAGACCGTTTTAGTGGAAAAATCCCCTCTGATGTACGGTGGAACCTGTATCAATGTAGGATGTATTCCTTCTAAGTTTCTGGCAACTGCTGCAGATAGAAGAGGGTTTAGTGGGCAGAGTGACGCGGAATACTATAAAAATGCTGTTTTGCAGAAGAAAGCACTGATTGCCAAGCTGAATAAGGCAAATTACGACAAGGTGGCAAGCAATGAAAATGTGGAGGTCCTTGACGGACTGGCTTCTTTTAAGGATGAGCATACCGTGCAGGTTACGAATGGCAGCGAGGTATCTGAAGTTTATGCGGAGCGCATCTTTGTTAATACCGGTGCTCGACCGTTTATCCCAAGTGTTCCCGGCTTGGAAGTCGGAAGACGCATTCATACCAGCGAAACGCTGATGGATCTGGAAGAATTCCCAAAGAGCCTGGCGATTCTCGGCAGTGGCTTTATCGGGCTGGAATTTGCGGCGAGCTATGCGAAGTTCGGTACAAAAGTTACGATAATTGATCAGGGAGATCGGATATTACCGAGAGAAGATGAGGATGTAGCGAAGGAAGTATTTTCCTCCTATCAGGCGATGGGAGTGGACTTCCTGTTTCATGCCGCACTGAATCAGGTATCGCAGGATGAAAAGGCGGTTCATCTTTCCTACACGGTAAATGGCGAAAAGAAAGAGCTTTCCGTAGAGGCTTTTCTTGTTGCAACCGGACGACAGGCGAACACGGAAGAGCTGCACTTGGAAAATGCGGGTGTGGAAGTTTCTGAAAGGGGCTTTATCAAGGTAAATGAGCACCTGCAGAGCAATCAGGCGCACATTTTTGCTATGGGAGATGTGAACGGAGGCCCGCAGTTTACCTATGTTTCCTTAGATGATTTCCGAATTGTGAAGAGCTTTTTGGATAATCAGGGAAGCTACGAAAGAAATAATCGCCAGCCGCTTGCTTTCTCCGCCTTTCTGCATCCGACATTTCCAGAGTGGGACTCAGTGAAAAGGAAGCGAGAGAAAAAGGCTTCAAAATTAAAGTGGCGAGCTTACCGGTTACTGCGATTCCCAAGGCGAAAATCCTCGGAAATCAAACCGGACTGTACAAGGCAGTTATAGATGCTGAAAACAATCAGATTTTGGGCGTGACCTTGTTCGGTGAAGAGTCCCACGAAGTAATCAATATCATAGTTTTAGCGATGATGACGAAGCAGCCTTACACGGTGCTTGCGAACCAGATTTTCACCCACCCGACTATGGCGGAAGCGCTGAACGATTTGTTTGGGGCGGTAAAATAAAGTTCGACGAGACTAGTGCGAGGTTTATGTTGTAAAAATTGGAAAAAAGAAAACTTATGTCGAATAGGGAACAGCATCTTTGTAGGACTTCATTGAAAGGGGATGTGAAAAAACTCAATCGAGTTTTTTCACATCCTCTTTTTTATGGGTAATCTTGAATTTTAGCTAAAAAGGTATATATTGATATTAGCTAATATAAATGAGAGGTGGTACTATGATAGGAAATACAGCAACTGCTACAGCAACGGAGATGCAGAACAACTTTGGCAGGTATCTCGCTATGGTTCAGGAGGGCAGTGAGATTATCGTCACAAAAAATGGTAAAGAGGTAGGTCGGCTTATTCCGCGAGAAAAGGCGGTATCTTATTTAACGGATTCTCTTACAGGGATACTGAAAGGCGATACGGATATAGACAAGGTAAGAGAACAACGTTTGAAGGAGAAGTATGAAGCTACTAATTGACGGAAATATTCTTTGGATGTGCTTCAGAGAAGAATACCCTACTTTGAAGATTCTGTTAGACTCTGGAAGATCTGTGAGACGAAGCAGGCGGAGGGGTATATTTCAGCTTTAACTTTTGCTAATCTGGTTTATGTGATGCGAAAAGAATTGGATGCAGAGAAAGTAAACGAAGTTCTAAAGAAACTGTCGCTCATTTTTACATTTGAGAATCTTAATGTTAGCGATATGAGTTCGGCCGCAGAAATGCAGTGGGATGATTTTGAAGATGCCATTCAGTCGGCTACAGCGAAGAGGATTCATGCTGATTATATTATTACAAGAAATAAGAAGGACTTCAGGGAAAGTGATGTTACAGCACTGACCGCGACAGAGTTTTTGGCGAAGCTATGATGGGTGTGAATTCCATTGGGGAAAAGCTTAAATCCCTGTATTGTGTCAGTTCGCTTATCACAAGGCAGATGACAAACTGTGCTTTTCCGCAGTTTAATAGTGCAAAAGAAATATCATGGCTTTTGGCATGGAAGAAAAGATAGGTAAAGAAGCTTAAAAGAAGCATTCCCCGGAGAAAAAAACGACTCTGCTTTAGGCAGCGTCCCATAAGGAAGTAAAAAGTGTTTTGTTTGGAACCGGCGTGTCAGGTCACGCCGGTTCCGATTCGTTGTGCGCCCAGCGGCGCACGTTTCTAACCGGTGCAAGTCCGGAGTCCGCTCGGTAGTGGGAAGGACATAGCCGAAGGCAAGGGTGTCCATCGTGAGGTGGAATCTAAAGGAAGCTGGATTCGGGGAACCAACTAACCCGAGGGCAAACCTCTGGCCTGACGAACAGAAATCATTTACAGGCTGCAAACGAGGGTAAGGCTGCAAGACAAGACGAAGCCCGATAACTACACGGAATCGTTTGTAGTAGAAATGGCAGGTAGATGGAGGGAAAGAAACGTGTGGTACCCGGGAGGTCTGCGTGGAATGCTCCGAAAGGAGTAACCGTCATCGTGAGGTGGCAATGAACATGCAGAAGTCAGCAGAGGTCATAGTACCCGAGAGGGAAAGGACCGAATCAGTAGGAGTCCATAGTACGACTGAGAAAGGAGGGTGAGCACATGGATGCAGAAAACATCGGATACGATGGCTGCTCACAAAGAGATAGTGCGGAACACAAAGGGTATGTGAGAGCGCATCGCTCATTCAACCGGATATGGAAGGAAAGGGACAGTGCACAGCCCGATCTCTTGGGGAAGATACTGGAAAAGGACAACCTGAACAGAGCTTTTAAGAGAGTGAAGGCAAACAAAGGAGCGCCGGGAGTCGATGGAATGAACGTTGACGAGACGCTTGTATGGCTTAAGGAGAACAACCACGAGTTGGTAGACAGGATACGGCGAGGGAAGTATACGCCGAAGCCGGTCAGACGAGTAGAGATCCCAAAGCCAGACGGGGGAATACGGAAGCTTGGTATTCCCACCGTCACCGACCGAACCATCCAACAGGCCATGGCACAACAGATGATGCCGATTTATGAGCCGCTGTTTGCAGATGGAAGCTACGGCTATCGTCCCGGACGGAGCGCAAAAGATGCCATACGGAAGGTAAAGGAGTATGCGGAGCAAGGATATACCCAAGCGGTAAGTCTAGACTTGTCCAAATACTTTGACACACTGAACCATATCATTCTGGTGAACCTGCTACGCAGAGAGATCAAGGATGAGCGTGTCATCCAGATGGTAAAGCGATATCTGAAAAGCGGAGTCATGGAAAATGGAGTGGTCATCGATACAGAGGAAGGTTCGCCACAGGGAGGGAATCTGTCTCCGCTGTTGGCAAACATCTACCTCAATGAATTTGATCAGGAGTATCTGAGACGTGGAGTTCCGTGCATACGCTATGCGGACGACATTGTCCTATTGGCAAAGAGCGAACGAGCGGCAAAGAGGTTACTGGAGACGAGCACGAAGTATCTGGAAGAAACCTTGAAATTGAAGGTGAATCAGGAGAAAAGCCGTGTGGTCAGTGCATTTGCAATCCGAAATTTTAAGTACCTCGGCTTTGCACTGGGAAGGAACGGAAGCGGAATATTTATCCGAGTTCATGCAAAGTCGATGGAAAAGTTCAAAGCCCGATTGAGAGAGCTTTCTTCCCGAAAACGCTGTCAAAGCATCAGACCGGCACTTGAAAAGATAAAGGTCTATGTAAGAGGGTGGATGAACTACTACGGAACCGCAAGCATGAAGAATCAAGTCGATGCTCTGAATGGATGGCTGCGTCACCGCATTCGTATGTGCATTTGGAAACAATGGAAGAAGTTCAAGACAAAGAAGCGTAAGCTGATTGGACTGGGCGTTCCGGAATATTTGCACATCAAGCGGCAGGATGCCGTCGCGGATACTGGTGGACGACCAATACAGGAGCGGTCAAAAGAGCTCTAACAAAAGAAAGACTGGTACGGTGGGGCTTTTATGATCTCACTCTTGCGTACCAGTCAGTGCACGTAAACTATTGAAACCGCCGTGTACCGAACGGTACGCACGGTGGTGTGAGAGGACGGGGGTTAATCACCCCCTCCTACTCGATTAAGGACTCCCGTCCAATCTTCAAAGGGATGCGGATTTGCCCCACATCTCCCAAAAATCAATAGTAAAGGACAAGGCAGTGCACGCAAAAAGGGCGCTGCCTTGTCCTTTAACCAATAACATATGACAGATAATCTTATTAGCTTCCCGCCTGCAGCCTTACCATATTGCTGAAAATACCACCATGCTTCATCAACTCTTCCGGTCTGCCCTGTTCTGCAACCTTGCCATCTTCCAGCACCACGATTTTGTCTGCCCCTGCCACAGTACGCATACGGTGGGCAATCACGAGTACAGTTTTGTCGCGCAGAAGTTCAGATAACGCCTCCTGCACCATGCTTTCATTTTCTACATCCATAGATGCGGTAGCTTCATCCAGAATAATGACCGGCGCATCCTTCAAAATCGCACGGGCGATGGAAATTCGCTGGCGTTCGCCACCGGAAAGGGTACAGCCGTTTTCTCCGATTCTGCTTTGATACCCCTCCGGCAAGCGGGAGACAAATTCCTCACACCTTGCTGCTTTGGCAGCTTTTATCACTTCCTCATCCGTGGCGTTTTGCCGACCAAGCCGGATATTTTCCATTATGGTATTGTCAAACAGGGTAACATCTTGAAAAACAATGGAGTAGTTTCGATACAACACCTCCGGCTCTATGGTCGTTACATCCACGCCGCCGAGCAGAACCTTTCCCTTATCTGCATCCCAAAAGCGGGCTGCCAATCGGGATACGGTTGATTTTCCACTGCCGGAATGTCCTACAAGCGCAGTAATTTCCCCCTGCTTTGCTACAAAGGAAACGCCTTTCAACACAGGGGTATCCTTATAGGAAAATTCCACATTGGAAAATTCAATATCAAAGCCTTGATTATTGCAGACATTCGCACCGGTCTGTTCCGAAGTAGCCTCCATTTCTTTTGTCCGGCGGATACTGACCAGTGCGGAGAACATTTCAGCCATCAGCATGAAGCAGGAGCCAAACGGCTCATAAATCCTGCCTGCTATCAGCAGATAAAGCAGGAACATATTAACAGAGAGGCTTCCCTGTGTCATTAAAACCCCGCCTACAAGCAACACCGTCACCAGGCCGAAGCGAAGGACAAACTGTGCAAGCGTAACTACTGTACCGGGAACAAGCTCATTGCGAAATGCACACGCAATTACATTATCCAGTTTTTTTCTTACTCCGGCTAAATATTCCTGCTCCGTTCCAGAAGAACGAAGTTCAGAAACTACATCAAGATACTCCTGCACACCGTCATAAGCGGCACGATAGGCATCGTAATTCTTTTCCTCCGCATTCTGCTGCATCCTTCTTCCGGCAAATACAATCACACCGGCAACAGGAACGGGAAGAACAATGCAAAGTCCCATACGCCAATCGACACAGAGCAGGCAGGCGGAAATCACAAGGAACATCACGATTGTTCCAAACAGCCCCGGAACTGCATTTGAGAATATCCGTTCCAGTTTTGAGCAGTCACCCATCATCGTGGACGTCAGGTCGGAAAGGTCACGCTGCCCAAAGAAAGAGAGCGGAAGCCGCCGCAGCTTTTCTGCCAGAGTAATTCGCCGGTTTGCGCTTTCCCGATAGGCAACCGTATAGGTAAGATGGTACTGCACCCATTGTGTTAAAAAGATAATTCCACAAAGCCCTATTGCCATCAGCAAAATGACATCTGACCGGAGGGTAAAACCTTCGCCGCCACATATTTTATCTAAAAGCGCCATCGTTACCATCATTAAAAGCGAAACGGGAGCCATAATCGCTAAATTGGAAATCGCCGTGGCAGCGATACCCCTTTTCAGTTCACGCACTCCGTCATCGCTCAATCCGAGTAAATTCTTCAGCATGATACAGCCTCCTGTTCCTGCCCGCTTTTCAGGGCATCATGGTGCACCCCTGCGGTGTTTCCTGCGTTATCCATCTGCCAGCGAATTGACTTCTGATATTCTGTCCACATACGGGCATATTCGCCCTGTCTTGCAGCTAATTCCTCATGTCTGCCGTACTCCGCTATCTGTCCGCCCTTCATCACGATGATTTGGTCTGCATCGGTAATAGTAGAGAGACGGTGCGCAATCATAATTACCGTTTTGTTTTTGTCAGTTCATTCAATGCCTGTTGAATCTGTGCTTCATTTTCCGGGTCTGCAAAAGCGGTGGCCTCGTCCAAAACGATGATAGGGGCATCCTTCAATATTGCTCTCGCAATAGCGAGCCGCTGTATTTCGCCACCGGAAAGATATACACCTTTTCCTCCAATCATCGTATGGATTCCATCGGGGAGTTTTTCGAGAATATCATCACATCCAGCTAAATGCAGAGCGTTCAAAATATCCTCTGCGGCTGCGTTCTTTTTCCCGCCCCGGACATTTTCTTCAATGCTTGCTTTCAGCAGCTTTGGATTTTGAAATACAAAGGCAACTCTTTCCATCAACGCCTTCCTGTTCATGGAAGAAAGTGCTACGCCTCCGATGGAAATGCACCCCTCCTGAATATCATAAAATCGTGGAATTAAAGAGCCTATGGTACTTTTGCCTGAGCCGGAATGTCCCACCAAAGCAGTCACGGTTCCGCCTTTCGCAAGGAAGCTGACATCGGAAATGGCAGGGCCCTCGCCTGTAGGATAAGTAAAAGTCACATGGTCGAATCTTACATCATTACCCTGCGGCAGTTTGAACTCTCTTGGCTCTGCCTGCTCCCTTGTCAGCAGGATTTCATCAATGCGCCGCATGGATTCCACAGCCTGCATCTTGTAGTTGGTCATATACATCAATTTGTTCAGCATAGCTGCACAGGCAGGTGCAAATCAAATAGAATAAAAAGTTTTGTGCAAATGTTTCCAAATCTGCCGCGGCTGCCATACCAATCAAGGCTGCCGGGATCAAGGCAAGAAACGAGGAGTTTACCACAGTATTAAACGCCACATACCCCGGCTTGCAGGCCATCGTATAGGCTAAGGCGTCATCCCGGTAGGCATGGATGGCTTCTTTGAAACGGCGCAGCGAATGAACGGACTGACCAAAGATTTTAATGACGGAAATTCCTCTGACGTACTCCACCGCTTCATGGCTCATGTCCTCTTGCGCATCCTGATAGCGTTTCATAAAATTCATGGTTTCTTCACCCATCATAGACATTTGAAACGCAAAACCGATCATCATAAGCACCAGCACAGGAAGTCCAATCCGCCAGTCAACCGCAAGCATGAGAAGCGCCGCAGCAACCATAGACACCTGTGCCCCTACGAGGTCAGGAAGCTGATGTGCCAGATAGCTTTCTGTCTGTTTACTGTTTTCATCTATGATTTTCCGCAGTTTTCCACTGTTGTTTTCTTCAAAATATCCCAGAGGCAGCCTTGACAGATGTTCCAATACTGCCATTTTCAAATTCTGTTCCGTATGAAAAGCAGCTTTGTGAGACAAAAGCAGGGCAATAAAATTGACAATCAAGCCTGCCAGTTCAAACCCAAGCGCCCAAAGCCCCCAATACGCCAACGCAGACGCATCTATGCTGCCGCCAAGCAGGAAATCCAAAAGCTCCCTTGCGGCAAAATAAACACAAAGAAACGGCGCTAACAGCAATAGTGCACTCGCTCCGGCAAGAAGCTGGGAGAGAAAGAGCATGGGACCAAATGGAGCCGTAAATTCCAACAATCTTGGAATACCGGTTTTTTGCGGTTTTCTTATCTGTGCATCTTCTCTAAATACTTTCCACATATAAATGTTCCCCCTTTCATCTAATGGCAGGAGCTTTTTTACTTCTCCTGCATGAATATGTAAAATATGTGTGGCACAGCGGGCAATCAGCTCCGGGTCATGGGATACGATAAGAGAGCATACGGCATTCTCGTTCGCTTTTCGTATGATTTCTACAGTGCGAAGCAGATTGTCCCCATCCTGTCCGCTGGTTGGCTCATCATACAGCATGACCGGACGTCGGTTACAGATCGCTGTTGCAAGAGCAAGCCGCTGCTGCTGTCCGCCGGAAAGAGAACCGGGGTGTCTGTTTTCCAATCCCGCCAACCCTAACTCACGGAGTACCGCCTGTGCCTGTTCCTCTGTTAAAGAAGGATTGTTTAGCGTAAGCTCACCCATTACACTGTCGCTAAAAAGCTGGTGTCCTGCCTCCTGCATGACAAGGAAAGCTGTTTCCGGCAGTCTTTTGTTCGGAACTGTTTCCTTCTATCATAATCGTTCCGTTATGCCTGAGAAGCCCCGCAAGGCATAAACTCAGCGTGGACTTACCTGCACCGTTCTCGCCAATGACCGCAACAATCGCTCCTTTTGGAATTGCCAGGTGGCGAATATCCAATACCTGGCGTTGCCCACGGTTAAAGGTCAGACCGTGGATTTCGATTGCCGGTTCCTGATTCAAATTTCGATTCGCGGTTTCGGGCATGATATGAAGCTGCTGCGGATTGACTGCACGAAGCCCCAAAGCAGCCCTTTCCTGCTGTGTCAGTGCGTTTATTTCTTTCGGCTTGTATTCCCTGATAATCCGTCCGTTATCCATTAAGATATATCGGTCAGTCATTCCGCTAAGATACCATAGGCGATGTTCGGACATTAAAATTGTCTTTCCGTCCTCTTTCATGGTGCGAATCAGCTTTTGCAGCTTTTGTATGCTTTCCATGTCCAGATTGGACGAAGGCTCATCCAATACCACCACCTCTGGCAAGGACGCATAGACAGAGCCACAGGCAATCTGCTGTTTTTCCCCGCCGGACAGTTCAAAAATGTCCCGTTCCAGCAGTTCCTCCAAATGCAGATGATAAGCGACTTCCTCAAGCCGCTTTTTCATTTTCTCCCTTGGCATATTTTGATTTTCCAGATTAAATGCCATTTCCCCTGTGGTATCCATGTGAAAAAACTGAGTCCGTGGATTTTGAAAAACACTTCCCACAAATCTTGAGATTTTCGGCAGATCAGACGAGGGGATGTCCATGCCATGTACCCTTACAGATCCCTGTAGGTTTCCAGCGTAAAAATGTGGTGCAAGCCCATTGACAAGACGCAGCATTGTGGTTTTTCCACAGCCGCTTTTTCCGCACAGGACAATACATTCGCCTTTTTTGATGTGCAGATTCACATCTTTTAATACTACAGCGGAAGCAGGCGTTTCCATGCCCGTTTGATAGGAAAATGATACATTTTCAAATGTTACCATAAAAATCCTCCCCTCTCACCAAAGCAGATTCCATACAAGGACAATGACGGAAACTGCAACAAATATCCAATCCAGCGCCTTCATCTTCACTTCAAGGAAACTGCTGCGGGGATGGTCTTTATCAAATCCACGAGCCATAACTGCTGCGGACATTTCATCCACAATCGCCGAACTTTGCAAAAGAAACGGCACTAACATATTTTCCAGCATATACAGAGGGCGGCGCAGTACATTTTTTATGGACAGAGCCATTCCACGCAGACGCATTGCCTGTGTGATGACCTGCCATTCCTCTGTCAGCGTGGGCACAAAACGAAACATGACCGCTATGGGAATAATAACCACATTTGGCAGGTGCATCGCCATAAACGCGCTGATATATTGTCCCACGGTTGAGGTTTTCGTGACAATATAAAAGGCGCCAAACAGAGGAAGCAAAAACCGAAGCACATGGCACAACAACAGGGCTAGATATTGGGGCGGGCCGGACAATCTTCCCACCACAAACAAGTCACATAAGAACATAACTGCAAATGTAATGGAAACATTCAACGCCCACCGCCACTTTTTACAAATCAGCATTGTAATACCGCAAAACAGAAGCAGGGCAATCTCCTGAATATACGTCATACCTGAAAAAGTCGAGAAGCAAGCAGCGACAAATACCGCCAGCTTGCTTCTCGGATCTAACACAGTTCTTGAATTTTTCTGCGTCATTACGCAACAATACCGGCTTTCACAAAATGCTTGCTCAGAATACGCTTACCGAACAGACCGCCCAGAAGTCCGCCCAACAGAGCCAGTGCAATGAATACTACAATAATCCAATTCGGAGTCAGAGAATCGAGTGTAGCAGCATACTCAGCCCCATAATATGTAGTGCAGATGGAAAGAAACGCATCTTTCGCAATCAAAATTGCAAAGAACGGGCCCATCGAGGTCAGGTTAAACACACAGTAGCTTGCGATAAGAGCTTTGGTAGAATTGCGGCGTTTTCCGGCTACGATAAGTTCTGCAATCACGCCCCATACGATAGCGGCAATCAGCGGATAAAATGTAGCCATAGAGGTAATCAGTCCTACAAGCACAGCGAGAATAAAAAAATAGAGCCGGTGCGGGGGACTTTCAATGAATACAGCATATACACCGAGCCTAATATAATGCCGGCAATCAGCGGTGTTGCCAGATAGAGTATTGGAACGATAGGCAGTATCATTGACGATAATACAGTGAGCAGGACAAGGTAGATTGCTCCGAATGCACCTGCGGAAATTAAGTCTTTTGTAGTAAGTTTTGTTTTCATAACGACACCTTCGCTTTCTTGAAAATGGCAGGAGATTCCAAGCCATTTCATTTTTTTATGTAGTATGCAGTTAGCATCTGCTAACCACAACTCATTTTAAACGAGAAACGACTGCTTCATCTACCCCGAAAAGTCGCAGCAATACAAAAATAATCCAAAAGGTCAAAGAAAATGGAGTGCCATACATGACACTCCAATCTATTGTTCTTCATTCTGTTTTCGATATTCCAAAGGTCTCTTTCCCATGACGGAGAAAAACGCCTCTGTAAACTTACTTGGATTCTGATACCCCATTGCCGCCGCAATTTCGATTACACGCTGCTTTGTTTCCAACAGCAGTTTTGCAGCTATGTGCATCTTATATCTTTTCAAATAGACATAAGGGGTTTCGCCATAAACCTGTTTGAAGCTGGTTTTCAGTTGCGTCAGGCTGATTTCATGCTCTGCCGCCAGCTCCTTGAGGCTGACAGAATGTTCCAAATCTTCAATCAGATGGTTCCTGACATGTTTAATTTTTTCAGTCAATGGTTTCGCCATATATTCGTGATTTTCTTCCAGAACAGTCTGCCTGGCCTGGAAATGATACAGCAGCTCCAATATTTTCAGGCGCAAATATGGCAACTCCGGTTGAGTAAGGCTGCGATATAATTCTCTGTATATATGTTCCACATTCTCATTACGTCGAAACACCATACAACGAGTATCCAGGGAATATTTCCTGGTCAAAATATCTGTATCTATGCCGAAGCTGTTCAATTCCGGTACTGTTTTGCATAGCTGTGGATAAAGAATTATGGTGGAACCGGAGTAATAATTCAAAGGGAAGGATGAGGCAATGGGAGAATGTAAAACATTATTGATTGCAATATCGCCTTCACCCATATACGCACAGTTTCTGTTGTCAAAAACACATTCAAACCGCCCTTTGAAGCAATGGTTTATGCTGATGACATCCTGCTCCATACCATCCTGATAACAGGTTTCACTTTCAAAAGTTGTTATCATCAGTTGAACACCGGGAAACACATCATACAAATGAATATCCGCCCTTCCGTTCTTCATAGTATAAATGATGTCCGTAATGAAGTCTTCCTCTCGCCTTATTATTTCCTTATCTATCAAATATTTTAATTCCTGCATTGTGCTCTCCTTGTTTTGAGAGATTGTGTTCTTAATTCTTGGGTTAGATATAACTAATCTCCTGACAATTATTATAGTGCCTTTTGCGGGCAAATTTATTCTTTTGCTGGCCAGCGATATCAGTGGTCTTTTTGTGATACCTCCATTTCTGTCTACTAATTTTTCAAATTTCCGCTTGACTTTTTATTAGTAGACTTTTTTGTTTTTATTCCTCTAATTGAGAGAAAAATGCTTGAAGTTTTTCAGTACCAACACTGTCTAATAGATATTGTTCCTGTACCTGTCCATTTTCAACATGAATCACGCTATCGCAGACAGAAGCAATCAATTCGTAATCATGAGTAATAATGAAAAGAAAAACATCTTCTTTCTGGAGTTGTTTTAATAGCTGGCAAGTCTGTATCATGTGGCTAAAATCGAGGCCGGATGTAGGTTCATCGAAATACAAAATTTTTTTCCCGCAGAACATGGCAGAAGCAATGATAACCCGCTGCTTTTGTCCGCCTGATAAAGTCATAGGATGGCGCTCTGAAAGAGCAGAAATATCCAGTGCAGTCATAATCTCTTGCAGACTATTTTCTGAAGATTCGCCGCTTCCCAGCACAATTTCTTCTCTAACACTATCAGAGAAAAGCTGGTGATTCACCTCCTGCATGACAAGGTAGCTATCCCGTACCCGCTCTTTTGCACTTTGTTTTTTTCCATCCAGCAGGAATGTTCCTTTTGTCTTTTTCATAAGCCCGCACATGCAGGAAACAAAAGTGGATTTTCCTGCCCCATTGGTGCCGATGATTGCAGTAATCCGGCCCGATGGGATAGATAGCTTAGGGATAGACAAAGCCTCCGTTTGCCCATAAAAACAATGAATATCTTTTAGTTCTATGGTATGGCTGGATGAACGCGCATGGTGAGCTGTAATCGGATAAGACAGTAAATCTACCGTCCGAATCCCGCTGTTTACCCGTTCTTCATAGGTCAAACGAGCTAATTCTGCCATTGTATATTCTCGGACAACTTTGCCATCCTCCATATATATGGCACGGTCTATCAGATCTTTCAGGTAATAGGTGCGGTGTTCCGCAATGATGACGGTTTTGCCCTGCTGTTTGAGCAGGCTTAAAATTTTCCTCACCTTTTCAATCGCCTGAATATCCAGATTCGAGGATGGCTCGTCCAGAACATAGTTTTGCGGGGACGTCGCATAAATGCTTGCAAAAGCGATGATTTGTTTTTCCCCTCCGGACAAATTAAAAATATTCCGATTCAGCAGATACTCAATTTGTAAATCTTTTGCTGTCTGTTTCACACGTTCAGCGATTTCCTGCGGTTCCATTCCGAGGTTTTCACAGCCAAAAGCAATCTCGCTGGTGGTATTGACAGTGTAAAACTGCGTCCGAGGATTTTGAAAAACGCTGCCAACTCGCTTAGAGATTTCATACATGGGAAGATCAAAAAGATTTTTCCCATCCACCATGACAGTTCCTTGTAATTTTCCTTCGTAAAAATTGGGAATCATACCATTGAGCAGACGGGTTATAGTCGTTTTTCCGCAGCCGCTTTTCCCGCAAAGTAAAATACATTCCCCATCCTTCACCTCCAGATTGATGGAATCCAGACTTTTGGGTTCCCCGCTTTCCTGATAGGAGTAGGTGACATTTTGAAACGAAATCATAAAAGACCCACCCCTTTCAAGATAATCGCAGCAATCGCCAAAGCTCCTGTAATACACCAAACAAGGACATCAGAGAAGCGGAATCTTACCTGTACCAAACTGGTATGCGGTTCTGGACTGTCTAATCCGCGGCACAATGCCGCTGCCGATAATTCCTCGCTGACATTCACCGCGGACATCAAAAGCGGAACCATAATATGTTCCAGCGAGACATGGATTCCCCGCATTTTCATCGCAGCCCGGATAGAAGCCCATTCCTCTTTGATCGTAGGGAAATAACGGAACACTACAGATAGCGGAATGATTGCGGTCTGTGGAAGCCGCAGCTTCCACATAACCGCAACAAACTCACTGACTTCCGTTTTCGTCAAAATCCATTTCCCTAGAATAAAACAAGGCAAAAACTTTCTCAATGCTACTGTGATAAAGGATACCAAAGTAAAGAAAAAGCCGTTTATATAGGGCGTCAAAAGCTGGTCGATACCGAGCATAATCAAAAAGACAATCAAAAAGTGAAAGGCGCTCTTTGCCTGCCCGTCTATGGTAATGAGCAGCAGACAGCCGAATATCAAAACCAATTCAAAAATCACGGAATGACTGAGAAGTAAAAAGAGATTCACAACCAATATGAGCATGAACTTTGTCCGCAGATCAAATTTTACTTCCCGTTTCTCCATCATACCATTCCAGCCTTTTCAAAGTGTTTCTTGAACATCCTCTTGCCAATCATGCAGCCAATCAAAGCAAAAATAACGGTTCCTGCAATCATCAGGAACAAAACCCAGGTAGGCGTCATAGCTTCCAGTGTGTTGCAGAAATCTGCGCTCATACCACGTTCCAGTGTGTCAGCAAAGAAGTAATCTCGCATAATCCAGATAGGAAGGAAACCGCCCAGCAAATTCTGAGAGAAGAATAGATAGCTTAGAATGTTCAGCTTATTGTTGCGGAACTTTCCAATACCTGCGATGACCTCTGCCAGAATCCCCGCTACAGCGCCGGTAACAGCTACCACCCATATATTTCCCTGGAGTAAAAGGAACAGGCAGGGCAGAATAGCCGCAATAAAGATGGGGCCGTGCATAGGCGCTTTTGCCAACAACATCAGATAAACCGGAGCGGCTACCAAAGCAATCAAGCTGGACATACAAAGATAAAGGGGCGGCACCGGCATACAGCACACTCCAATAATCAAAAATACGACAAAGTACAAGGCAATAAATACGCCTGCAGACACCAGCCGCTTCGATTTTTTTGTATTTGTTTTTTCGTTCATTTTTTATGTACCTCCTAAAAAAGATGAATTAGATTTCACACCGGCTTTGACGCCGGTACTCCAATGGGGTTTCTCCCAGAAAACTTTTGAACGCCGCAGAAAATTTACTTGCGTTTTCGTATCCTACTTTAGCCGCGATTTCTGCTACGGGCTGATTACTCTCCCGCAGCGCCATAGACGCTGCCGACATTCTTGCCTCACGCAGCCATGTGGAAATATTTTTTCCATACACTCCCTGAAAATAGTTTTTCAAAGAGGATGGACTAATTCCAAATGGAGCCGCCAGATTTTCAATCGAATAATGTTTGCTCAAATCTGCGCTTATAATTTCCATGACTTGCTTGGTGATCTGAACCTGCCCCATAGTCATAAAAGAGCTTTCATCGCTTTTTTTCCGGCATATCCGATTTACAAAGCAGAAGCAACAATTCTGTTACTTTTTATCTGTAAATATGGTGTGCGGCACTCGGGGAGCATTTCCCATATCTTCAAACAGCTTGCGCAGCCGATCATCCGCCCGGACAACATAACTTTGTGCGTCCTTGCAAAAATCGGAGCTGGGCTTGTTTTTCCATCCACTTCGACGGTTTTTAACAATTCAGGCGCGTCCCTATTTAGTGTAGAAGAATGAAACAAAAGCTCTACTCCATGGTAGTGGCCGCAGGGAAACTGAAAGCTGTCCTGCGCCTTTCGCACATCAACGCTTAAATTTCCTGGTTCCATAAACAAAAACAGGTTATCGGACATCCGCACTTCCATGCGTCCCTCTGTGCAGTAGTTGATTTTCAGGCTATTCCCAACCTCTTTACTTTCCGACAAATGAAATGATTTACAATGAAAGCTATGGAATTGCAGGACTACACCGGGAAAAAGTGTGATTACCTCTACTGTTCCAGTACCATCTACACAATCGATTTGATAGACAATGCGTTGCTCACTATGAGTCAACACCCGGATATTTCCTTGCGTTTTTAATTCGTCCATATAGGCGGGGAGAATTGCTGTAGGCTCCAAAGGCTCACCTCCTTATGATATGCAGGTTAGATATAGCTAACACTGTTTAGTATATCATAATATATTTTCGCTTTCTGCTCTGCCGGTCAAAAATGCTCCGTCTGACAATAACTTTCAGACCGCCCACTTCTGGCTCTTTGTCTGAATCTGATACAGATGTTGGTACAAGCCGTTCTTTGACATCAACTGTTCATGGGCTCCGGCTTCCTCTATTTTTCCATTATTCAATACCAGAATCTGATCTGCGTCTGCAATGGTGCGAAGTCTGTGAGCGATAACCAGGACAGTTTTCCCTTTTATCAGCCGAGAAATAGCGTTCTGGATTAACACTTCATTTTCCGGGTCGAGGGAAGCGGTCGCTTCATCAAGCAAAATAATCGGAGCGTCTTTTAAGAGTGCGCGGGCAATGGAAATCCGCTGGCGTTCACCGCCGGAAAGCGTAGAGCCGTTTTCTCCCAGCAGAGTGCTATATCCATCCGGCAACCTTTTTACAAATTCATCACAGCAGGCTACTTTTGCCGCAGCTAAAACCTGTTCATCCGTTGCCTCCAGATTTCCGATTTTGATGTTGTTCCAGACAGTATCGTTGAACAGGGTCACATCCTGAAATACAAAGGACATATATCCCATGAGGTATTCAGGATCGAGGGTTTTCACATCTACACCGCCGATTGCAACTGTGCCGCTGTTCACATCCCAAAAGCGAGCAATCAGGCGAGACATGGTACTTTTTCCGCTACCGGAAGGCCCAACCAGCGCAGTAATTTTTCCTTCTGGAATAGTAACGCTGACATCTTTCAAAACAGGTTCCTTGTTATAGGAAAAGCTGACATGGTCAAAAACAATATTATTGTTTTTAATAGGTACATCTGTACGGCCTTCCATTACGGGAATACCAGCCAGTTCTCTCATTCGCTGGGTGGATATTAGGGTATGGAACAGCATAGGAAGCAGGGTAAGAATCGTCAGGATCGGCCCGTACATCCGGCATACAATTACCAGCGAAAGCAGCAGCGGCAAAATGGTGATACTGCCGCCTGTCAAAAGATGGACGCCCACAAAAACTGTAATTCCAATTCCGGCCTGAAGAACGAACTGCGCGATGGAGATAAACACACTTGTGCCCAATTCCATGTGAATGGATTGCTTCTTTAAGTCTATCAGCGCGTCATTCAGTTGGAAAACTTCTCACCATCCAGATGGCAGGATTTTATAATACGGATACCTTCCAAATATTCCTGTTCTTCTTCAGAGGCTTTCAGTTTTGCCTCTACCTGTTTCTTGCTGCCACGCTCTTGGAGTTTTCTGCTTCCTAAAATAATGAGGAACGACAGGGGCAGCGTACAGAAAATGGACAATCCCATGCGCCAGTCAAAGATCATCACACAAACGCAAATCAGCGTACAGGAAATTGCATTGGCCATCAACGGCGGCACAATGTGGCTCATGGAGTGTTCAATGCTGGCACAGTCCCCCATCATATTCGTGGTCAGCTCTGTCAAGTCTTTGTTGTTGAACACGCTCATGGGGAACTTGCGTACCAATTCCGCAATACGGATACGGGAATCCTCCGCAGCGGTATAGCATGACACATACGTTTTCCGATAATCGTTTTTGCAACAGAGAAAATGAATGATGGCCGATAAGACACCAGCCCCGAACAGAATCCACATCTTGCTCCAGGAAACTTCTTTGCCAGTCAGCGGTTTTAACACTTCCAGAAAAATCTGGATTGTGACAACCACCGATAGCATAAGAGAAAGATTTGTGAGGGTGCAGGCAAAAATACCTTTTTTCAAATCCTTTGCTCCGCGGTCTGAGAGCTGAAACATTTCTTTCAAATTCATCATGACCTATGCCTCCTTCCCTACGCTGAACTTCCAGGTCAACGCCGCAGTATAATTATTCCACAAATCCTGATAGCGGCCAGCCTGTGCCATCAATTCATCGTGTGTGCCGGACTGGACAATTTTTCCATGGTCTACTACAAGGATTTGGTCAGCCTTACGGATTGTCGAAAGACGGTGTGCAATCATAATGACCGTTTTGCCTTTCATCAACTCGGAAAGAGCCTGCTGAATAAGATGTTCATTTTCCGGGTCGCTAAAAGAGGTTGCCTCATCCAATACCAGGATAGGAGCATTTTTCACAATGGCTCTCGCTATGGCAATGCGCTGAATCTGTCCACCGGAAAGTTTGACTCCGTCTTTACCAAACACAGTTTGATAGCTCTGCGGCAGCTCGGAAATAAATTCATGGCACTGAGCGGCTTTGGCGGCAGCTATAACTTCTTCTTCAGTCGCATTTGGATTTCCCATGCGGATATTATCCAGAATACTCTGCTTAAATAAGAAATTGTCCTGGAATACAAAGCTGACGGTATCCATCAGATCGCCGGTACTCATATTACGGATGTCTACTCCACCGATACGGATAGCCCCTTGTTCCACATCATAGAAACGTGGAAGCAGGCTGGCAATGGTACTTTTACCGCCGCCGGACGGGCCGACAATCGCAGTAACCTTTCCCTGTGGTGCAGTAAAGGACACGGATTGTAATGCCGCATTTGTCTCATCTTCTGTATAGGAAAAGGTTACATTATCGTAAACAACATTGTATGTAGACGGTTTTTGAGAAGTGCGCTTTTCCGGAATCTCCGGTTCTGCCAAAACCTGATCCATGTGTTCCACAGCATTACCTACCTGCATGGCATTGACAGAAGCATACAACACTTTCATGAGAATTGAGGCAATCACCGGCACGAAAATCAGATAAAAGATAAAGGAAGCTACAAATGCCTGATAATCATTTGTGGAGCTGCCAATCCAAATGCCCACCGGGATGATAAATAGATAGATTCCGTTAAGGGCGGCTGTAAAGGCTGCCGTCATCAATTCCTGGCTCAAAGAGTATGGGATAACGGTTTTCGTGTAATTCTTGATAGAATCATGCAGACGTTTGAAAGAGAATGCCGTCTGCTTAAACGCTTTGACTACTGCAATTCCCCGGATGTACTCCACAGAGGCATTGCTCATGTCCTCCAAAGAAGTTTGATAGTCCTCCATCAATTTTTTTGTTTTATTTCCGCCAGTGGTCACACCGTACACAAGGAAAGAAACAATAATTCCCACGAAGGTTGCTAAACCAAAGCGCCAGTCTACCGCAAATACCAACACCAGCATAACGATTGGCGCGACAAAAGCGGAAATCATATTGGGAAGATCATGGGCGATAAATCCCTCCAAACTTTCAATGTTATCGTCCATAATTTTCCGCAGCTTACCGCTTCCCATTTTTAAGTGATACCCCAGAGGGAGCTTGGTGATATGGGATACATAATTGATTTTACATTGATACAACGTGCCATAGGCCGCGATATGGGAAAGAGCCACGGACGCAGTGTAAAGCAGCACATTCAAAAGAACCCCGCCGAGAGCCAATCCGCCGTATCCCAATACCTTTGGAACGTCCAGTGTACTGAAATCCGGGTAGGTTCCCACAATTTCCTGAATGATAAAATAAATAGCGAGATAGGGCAGAAACGACGCAATCGTAGCCAGGGCAGAAAGAATCATTCCTCCTACCATAGGCGCTTTCTGCGTCATCGCCAGCTCTATGAGGCGGGGCAACCCTTTTTTTGGTTTACCTTCTTGGCTTTCTTTTTTTGCCATAGTGATTTCCCTCACTTTCTGATCAATTGGTTAGCAAACACTAACCGTGTGTTATTATATAGTGAGGTGTTCTTTTTCTCCAACTCTCAAAAAAGAAAAATACTCCATCTGACAATGAGATATTATTTAAGATTTCTCAAATCGGCAAGCAATGCAAACATGTACATGTTTGCGATTTTGGTGGGTTTCCTACCCGCCAAAACGCTTGTTGAGGGATAATCCCCCAAGCCCCCAAGATCGCCACCTGCGGTGACGGCGGCGCGTCCTACGGACGCTGAAAATTTTTCCATGACAAAAGAAAAACTCTATGCAAATGGTTCATCCATTCACATAGAGTTTTCTTATTTTCCTTTCACTTGGCATAGGTCAGTATTTTTACAATACTTCTTGATGCTCCTCTGCCTTTAGTGCGGCATAGTTTGTCCTAAAAAAAGAAACCGTAAGCAAGACAAATGATAAAGCAATAGAGCAAGAAGAATAAATAGTAGCCCATATAATCTTATCCCTTCTTAGCTTGGATTCTTTGTTTGATTCCCTACGAACCAGTAATCACAGATTGCGCCTCCTGTTGCCAGCGTTTGCTCTCTATGCAATATTCCTTTGTTTCGTTCAACCGCGATGTGGTCAATGTCACAGCACAAAGGTAATAAATCAAGATAGCCATTTTCTCTCGCAAATTTTTCCAAAGGACATCTTGTGAAGTGATAATAAAAGCCGTCCTTATGCCGCTTTTCATCAAAATGAAAATCCCAGGTTTTATCCTGATATTCCGGATGTGCCTCCGCCCATTCTTCCGCCTTATGCATTCTTTCGGCAAATTTCTTCATGTCCGTCTCTCTATTGAAATCTATGGAACTCATGACTTTTCTGATGAAGGGATTGTCCATAAATGCAGCGATTATATTCCTAAAATCCTCTACTGAAAAGTCACCGGCTCTGCATACTGCCAGAAAAACATAGGCGGAATAAATATTGTGAGCCATGGGGTTTTTCTCTCCGATATCTTCCGTTTTTTCCAGCATTTTCCGATATAAAATGCGTCCTTTTTGCAAGCTTTCTTTCGTCTTATCCTTCCCAAACTTTTTTATCATTGGCTTTTTCAAGAATAAACTGAATAAGTTAAAATAGATTCCTTTGTATTTCATTACACTCACCTCGCTAAAATTTTTATCAAGGTAGCTCTGGTTCTGCTACTGAGTACATACCGTATGAGCTACAGAACTATAGGAATAAAACATAATGGGATAAGATAATGATATAATAAGTAACACAGTATTAGCCTCATTTAACTAATAAAAGCTTAACACTTTCAGCCATTTTGTCTAGGCTGAATTATCTTTCCTTCATCCTGATTTTCTAAGACAGGATATTTATACTTTCATAAATCCTATGTTGGGTCTGATTTCGTTATAGACCATAGGTCATACTGGTTGCCGGAAGAGGAAGCGTAGCGAACCGGCTCAAAGCGAATCTTCAGGCCTACTGAAAAATGATTCCGATCAGAGGAGCGATCTCCAAAAGCGGAGAGGAAATACTGGAGGCATATTATGACGCAGAACGAGGGAAACTCATGATCGAAATAGACGTAAACGATGATCAAAAAGGTGATAGATGAGAATCTCTTGATGGCCGGAAAGGTTCTTGACAGATGCCTTTTCAGTCCTTAAAATGATGGGAGTGTCAAAAGCTTTTGACACTCCCATCATTGGGTTGCGTAGAGGACGTAGGAGCTTGCTCCTAAGAGAGTCTGAGCATGGTTCATCCAGAGAGGATTGCCCCGCTTCGCGGCGGTGGGTGAGAGCAATCTGAACCACAGATTTGAAATTTCGCGTCGGAGCAGGAAGTGAATCAGACAAGTGCCCGGATGTTTCGGGAAACAGGGTGGTACCGCGGAATTTTTCGTCCCTGCATCTTTTTAGATGCAGGGTTATTTTTTTAGAGCAAAAGCGGTTGGTGCGAAGGGCAGGAGGTCGCTTGTAGCAGGAGGTTCTTTCCGGAGACTAGGGAAGTGACCGGAGATTTCGGAGGTAGAGATGATCAAAGAAAAATTGGAGCAGATCAACAAACAGGTTCTGGAGCAGTTAGAAGCAAGCAAAGACCTGAACGATTTGAACCGGATTCGGGTAGAGGTGCTCGGAAAGAAGGGGCAACTGACGGATCTCTTAAAATCCATGAAGGATGTCGCACCGCAGGACAGACCCAAGGTCGGGCAGATGGTAAATGAGGCGCGTGCATCGATTGAGGCTGCCATGGAAGCGCGGAAGAGGAGGATGGAAGAGGCACTGTTAGATCTGAAATTAAAGAGTGAGGTCATTGACGTGACGCTTCCTGCAAAGAAAAGCAGACTGGGGCACAGGCACCCCAACATGATTGCCCTGAAAGAGGCAGAACGCATCTTTGTGGGGATGGGATATCAGGTGGTGGAAGGTCCGGAAGTCGAACGGGATTATTATAATTTTGAGGCGCTCAATATCCCGGCGGATCATCCGGCCAAGGATGAACAGGATACCTTCTATATTTCTGGAGATTTCCTTCTTCGGACGCAGACTTCTTCAGTTCAGGTCAGGGAAATGGAAAAGGGGCATCTCCCTATTAAAATGATTTCGCCCGGACGGGTGTTTCGTGCGGATGAGGTGGATGCGACGCATTCCCCTTCCTTCCATCAGATCGAGGGACTGGTCATTGACCAGGACATCACCATGTCGGATCTGAAGGGGACGCTGGCGGAATTTGCCAGAGAGATCTTTGGAGAAGACACGAAGGTGAAATTTCGTCCCCATCATTTCCCGTTTACAGAGCCTTCGGCGGAGATGGATGTTTCCTGTTTCAAGTGTGGCGGCAAAGGTTGTCGTTTCTGCAAGGGAGAGGGCTGGATTGAAATCCTCGGATGCGGTATGGTGCATCCGCACGTGCTGGAGATGAGTGGAATTGATCCGGAGAAATACACCGGTTTTGCCTTCGGAGTCGGTCTGGAAAGAATCGCACTGTTAAAAATACGAAATTGATGACATGCGCCTCTTGTATGAAAAATGACATCAGGTTCCTGAATCAGTTTTTAAATTCGGTTGGAAAAGGAGAGCAGAAAAGAATGGACGCTTCATTATCATGGATTAAAAGCATACGTACCGGATTTGGATTGCACGGATCGTGATTTCTTCAACCGTATGACGCTGTTTGGAACGAAGACGGAGACTTATACACGGTTTGATCAGAATCTGGAGAAGATTGTCGTCGGCAGGATTCAGGAGATCAAACCCCATCCGGGCGCGGATAAACTGGTCATCTGTCAGGTGGATGTGGGAAAAAACAGCGTGGGAAACACCGGGGTGTCGGAAGATGGAAGGGTGCAGATCGTAACCGGAGCGAAGAACATGAAGGAGGGGGATCTGGTCCCTGTGGTTCTGGACGGAGGAAGGGTCGCCGCCTCGCATGGACATGAGCATAACGAGACAGGAGCGGATTTAAAGCAGGAGGGGATCCCCATTCAGGCCGGGAAGCTGAGAGGGGTGGAATCCTACGGTATGATGTGCTCCATCGAAGAATTGGGGAGCAGTCGTGATTTTTACCCGGAAGCACCGGAAAACGGTCTGTATATCTTTGAGGAAAATAGCGGGGTACAGCCGGGAGACGATGCGGTTGCGGCGCTCGGACTGCACGATACGCTCTTCGAATTTGAAATCACCTCCAACCGCGTGGACTGTTATGCGATCCTTGGAATTGCAAGAGAGGCGGCGGCAGCCTACGATCTTCCCTTCTACAAACCGGATCATCAGGTAAAAAGTGAGGTGGATCAGGCACAGGATTACATCAAGGTGGAGGTACAGGATTCGGATCTCTGCACACATTACTGCGCACGGATCTGTAAGGATGTTCATATTGCACCCTCGCCGAAGTGGATGCAGAGGAGACTGGCTTCCTGCGGAATCCGCCCCATTAACAATCTGGTGGACATCACCAACTATGTGATGCTGGAATACGGACAGCCGATGCATGCCTATGATCTTTCGGCGGTTGCAGGGAATCAGATCCTCGTTCGCCGTGCAAGGGACGGAGAGAGCTTTGTTACGCTGGACGGAGTCAAAAGACAGTTGGACAGGGATGTTCTAATGATTTGTGATGCGGAGAAGGAAATCGGCATCGCAGGCATCATGGGCGGTGAGAATTCCATGATTACAGACAAGGTTCAGACGGTTCTCTTCGAAGCGGCAACCTTTCAGGGAGCCAATATCCGGAAAGTGCCAAGAGGATCGGGCTGCGAACGGATGCCTCCGGTTTCTTTGAAAAAGGACTGGATCCTGCCAATGCGATCGAGGCAATCAACAGAGCCTGTGCGCTGATGGAAGAACTGCACGCCGGAACAGTGGTCGCAGGCATGGTGGAAGCGGGAAAACCGATCGAACCCCTGAGGCGGATTCCGTTAGAGGAGGGACGCATCAATGCGCTCCTGGGCACCAAGCTTTCCAAAGAGGAGATGATCGATTATTTTAAAAGAGAAGAAATCGGGTATGACCAGAAAACGGGAGAAGTCGTCATTCCCAGTTTTCGTCAGGACCTGCATGCCACCTGCGATCTGGCAGAGGAAGTGGCTCGCTTTTACGGTTACGATAAGATCCCGGTCACGCTTCCGAAAAACAGTGCAACCACCGGAGGGAAACCGTTCCGGCTGTACGTCAGGGATAAGGCGGAGGAGGTGGCACAGTTTTCCGGCTTCTCACAGGCCTATTGCTATTCCTTTGAAAGCCCGAAAGTTTTTGATAAACTTCTTTTACCAAAGGAAGCAAAGGAGAGAGCAGCGATTACCATTTCCAATCCGCTTGGGGAAGATTTCTCCATTATGAGGACGTTGCCGCTTGGGGGAATTCTCACCAGTCTTTCCACCAATTACAGTCGCAGAAACAAGGATGTGCGTCTGTATGAAATCGCCAATATCTATCTGCCCAAGGAACTTCCGCTAAAAGACCTTCCGGATGAGAGGGAACAGTTTACACTCGGCTTTTATGGAGAAGGCGATTTTTACACCATGAAGGGGGTAGTGGAAGAGTTTCTGGAGAGTCTGAACATGCTGGAGCACATGCAGCTGAATCCAAGGGAAACGCTCTATGAAGGCATCCAGGGTCGGCCCTATCTGCATCCGGGAAGGCAGGCGGAAATCCAGTATCAGGATCCGAAAACAGAGGAACTGGTGAAAATCGGTTATCTGGGAGAGCTGCATCCGCTGGTGGCGGCGAACTATGGAATCAAAGACCGTGTGTATCTGGCTGTCATTGATCTTCCCTCCGTTCTTCCTTATGCTACCTTTGAGAGGCGCTATCATGGCATTGCCAAATTCCCGGCTCTTTCCAGGGATCTTTCGATGGTGGTGCCGAGGGAAATTCTGGCGGGAGAAATCGAGCAGACCATTCGGAACTGCGCCGGAGAATATCTTGAGAAATTAGAACTGTTTGATTTATATGAAGGCGCACAGATCCAAAAAGGATACAAGTCCATGGCGTATTCGCTGTCCTTCCGCAGCGCGAAACGGACGCTGTCGGATGAAGAAGTCAACAGCTGCATGGAGCGCATCTTAAATGGATTAAAGGGAATGAAAATCGAACTGAGAAGTTAATGCCAGTGATTTTTTCATAAGGGAAAATGGCAGTGAGGGGGATTTTGACAACCTGGAAGAACATGAAAACAGGAAGGGGGATTTTGACACCCCCGGAAGAAAATGGAAACGAGAAGGGGATGTTTGATACCCCATAGGAGAATCAAGGAGGGTAAGATGATTCGTAAAAATACGTGGACAACCTATAATCAGAAGCAGGAGAAGGAGGCATTTGCCTTTGCAGAAGGATACAAGAAGTTTCTGGATCAGGGAAAGACAGAGCGCGAGTGCGTAGACCAACTGGTGAATATGGCGGAGGAGGAAGGATTTGTAGAACTGACCTCTTTGTTGGAAAAAAAGAAAAAGGTGAAGAAAGGAGACAAAATTTACAGCGTATGGATGAATAAGTCCATTGTCCTCTTTCATATTGGAGAGGAACCGATGGAAAACGGGATGAACATCCTCGGCGCACATATCGACTCTCCCCGTTTGGATGTGAAGCAGAATCCGCTCTATGAGGAGGGAGGGTTCGCTTATCTGGACACGCATTATTATGGCGGCATCAAGAAATATCAATATGTTGCCATGCCGCTTGCGTTGCATGGAGTAGTCGTCAAAAAGGATGGCTCAACGGTGCAGTTAACGGTGGGAGAGGATGAGGAGGATCCGGTCTTCTTCTTTTCCGACCTCCTGATTCACCTGGCACAGGAGCAGATGACCAAGAAAGCCACCGAAGTCATTGAGGGAGAAATGCTGGATTTGATTATCGGCAACAAACCTCTGGTGATTGAAAGGATGAAAAGGAAGAGAAGGAAGAGAAGGAAGACGACAAGCTGACGAAGGGGCAGCGCTATGCTTTCCGGGAGGAAAAAGAGGAAAAAGCGTGCCAGACAAAAATAAGCGGTGCTGTGAAGCGAGGCATCCTTGCGATTCTGAAAGACCAGTACGGTTTTGAAGAAGAGGACTTTATCTCTGCCGAGCTGGAAATCGTGCCGGCAGGTCCTGCGAGGGATGCGGGCTTTGATCGTTCCCTGATTTTAGCTTACGGGCAGGACGACCGCGTCTGCGCCTATCCTTCCGCCAAGGCTATTTTTGATACCAAAGACATTAAAAGAACCGCTTGCAGCATTTTGGTGGATAAAGAAGAAATCGGTTCTGTCGGTGCAACCGGCATGCGTTCTCATTTCTTTGAGAATGCCGTGGCGGAGGTGATGGAGTTAATGGGAGATTACAGTGAGCTGAAGCTGCGCAGATGTCTGGCCAATTCCTGCATGCTTTCTTCCGATGTTTCCAGTTCCTATGATCCGCAGTTTGCTTCTGCTTTCGAAAAAAAGAATGTGGCCTATGTCGGTAGCGGTATGGTGTTTAACAAATTCACCGGTACGCATGGGAAAGCAGGCAGCAATGATGCCAATGCGGAGTATCTGGCACATCTGCGCGCCATTTTTGAAAGAAAAGGTGAACTTCCAAACGGCGGAGCTGGGCAGAGTCGATCTGGGCGGCGGTGGCACGATTGCCTATATTCTTGCACTTTACGGAATGAATGTCATTGATTCCGGCGTGCCGGTACTCAGCATGCATGCACCCTACGAGGCAACGTCCAAGGCGGATCTTTATGAAGCGTATCGCGGATATATTGCCTTTTTAAAGCACGCCTCTCTTAGAAACGAGTGATCGTCATGGGGGAAAGGAAGGAAGGGTTTTCCACCTCTGATTATGATTTTGACCTGCCGAAAGAATTGATTGCACAGGATCCCTTGCAGGATCGCGCCTCTTCCAGGCTCCTGGTCCTTCATAAGAAAACGGGAGAGATGTCTCATCATGTGTTTCATGAAATTCTGGACTACTTGCAAGAGGGAGACTGCCTGGTGCTCAACAATACGCGCGTCATTCCGGCTCGCCTTCTCGGGCAAAAGGAAGACGGCGGGGCGGCCGTTGAGATCTTGCTCTTAAAGCGGAGAGAAAACGACATCTGGGAGACTTTGGTTCGTCCGGGGAAAAAGTTGCGCGAAGGAGCCAGGGTGGTATTTGGAGGCGGTGCACTTCATGCGGAGATCAGGGAGGTTTTACCGGATGGAAATCGCCTGGTTCATTTCGAGTACGAGGGGATTTTTGAAGAAGTTCTGGACAGGCTGGGCGAAATGCCGCTTCCCCCTTATATCAAACATGAGCTAAAGGATCGAAACCGGTACAATACGGTCTATGCAAAATATGACGGCAGTGCGGCTGCGCCGACGGCGGGGCTGCATTTTACGAAGGAATTGTTAGAAAGAGTGGAAGAAAAGGGAGTGAAGCTTGCCTATGTCACCCTGCACGTGGGACTGGGAACCTTCAGACCCGTGAAAGTGGAGGATGTCAGAGAACACCGGATGCATACGGAATGGTTTCAGGTGACGAAGGAGGCGGCGGACGCCATCAATTCCGCCAAGGTCTCCGGTCACCGTGTGATCTGTGTGGGAACGACCAGTTGCAGAACGGTGGAGAGCGCCGCACAACTGTTCCTGGAGAAGAGGCAAAACGGGGAGGAGAGGGGTGCTGATTTGCAGTGGGTGGCGCCCTGCTCCGGAGATACCTCCATCTTTATTTACCCGGGCTTCTCTTTCCGGGTGATGGATGCGCTCATCACCAATTTTCATCTGCCGGAGTCGACTCTTCTGATGCTGGTTTCCGCCCTTGCTGGTAGAGAGAATATTCTGCGGGCTTACGAGGAGGCGGTCAGGCAGAAATACCGCTTTCAGTTTTGGGGATGCGATGTTGATCCTTTAACACCGTTTTCTTCCATTCGTAAACAAAGCGGAAGCTGTGAAGATTTTATAAGGAAAAGAGGGATAGATAGAATGCAGGACCATCAGGAGATGGAAGCCATTCTCTACGGCATCGAATCCGATGAAAACGTGCAGCAAATGAAAAGATATAAGCAGCATGGAAGCGTTTCTACGTATGAACACTGCAAAAACGTCGCCAGAATGAGTTACCGAATCAATCGATATTTGGCACTGCACTCCGATCTGGAAGTCTTGCTTACCGGTGCGATGCTGCATGATTTATTTCTCTATGACTGGCACCGGAAGGGAGACGGGAGCCATCGCTTCCATGGGTTTCGCCATGCAAATGTGGCGTGCAAGAACGCACAGATGCTATTTCATATTGATGATAAAACAAGCCATGTTATCTATTGTCACATGTGGCCCCTAAATCCGGGGAGAGTACCGATGTCTAGAGAGGCGTGGATTGTTTGCATTGCAGATAAGCTCGTCTCGCTGCAGGAGACTTTATTTCAGAGGCATTAGGCGCACGGAGATTTTTTTTTTTCTTTCACAGATGATTCTGCTTGAGAGATTGACCCGGCTTGAGAGGATGATTTGGTTTGATAGGAGAACTTGCCTGGAGCAGATGATTTCGTTTGGTAAGCTGATTCTATTAGAGAGGATGAATCGGTTGTAGTGGACGGCTTTTCTTGAAAAGAGGGAAGATTCCAGTGAAAATGGATCGCCAGAAAGCGGATGAGAATAGTGAAGCAGACGCCAACCAACAGGGAACCCTTGTCATTTGCTCCCTGTTGTCTGAGAAAAGAATAGGATAGAGATCCAAGGATGGCGGCTACTCCGTAGACTCTTTTTCGCATAATGAGGGGAAGCTCTGCAGAGAGCATGTCGCGCAAAAGGCCGCCGCCAATGCCGGTGATCGCACCGACAAAGGTGCATAGAAAGAGATTATGACCATAGCCTGCGTGAAAGGCAGACTGGCTTCCCACTACAACAAAGATGCCGAGGCCGATGCTGTCTGCCATGTAGAGGAGAATGGTCAGCTCTTCTCCTGTGGTATGGAGATGTCTTTTCTCTATCAGAAAGCCTAGAATACAAGTGATAAATGAGAACTCTGTATAAATAGGGTCGGTAAAAAGGACAGGCGGGAATTTCCCAGAACGATATCCCGCATCATGCCGCCTCCCACGGCGGTGGCACAGCCCAGAACGATGGCGCCAAAGAGATCCATTTGCTTCTCCTTGGCGGCTAATACGCCGGAGATCGCAAAGGCAATCGTTCCTATGATTTCCAATAAAAAAATTGCATGATTCATACGACCGGCTTTCGAGATTTTTACGGTATCATGGTATATTTTAGATGAATGGATTTATGAACACAAGAAAAAAGGAGTAGAACATGGCGGAAAAAGAAGCAAGTGCCAGAAAGTTTACCAAAAAACTCATGGATTTTCTGGACAAAAGCGTCAATGCTTTTTTTGCAGTAGAGAATATGAAGGAGATTCTGCAGGCAGAGGGCTTTTCTCCTTTATATGAGGGAGACGACTGGAAGTTGGAGAGGGGAGGCAAATATTTTGTTACGCGCAACGGCTCTGCGCTCATTGCCTTTCATCTTCCGGAAAAGCCGTTTCAGGGCTTTCAGATCATCGCCAGTCACAGTGATTCCCCGGTGTTTAAAATCAAAACCGATCCGGAGATGGAGGTGGAGCAGGCTTATATTCAGCTGAATGTGGAAAAATATGGCGGGATGATTTGCGCACCATGGCTGGACAGACCGCTGTCAGTGGCGGGAAGGGTGCTGATCCGGACAAAGAAAGGCGTGGCATCTAAGCTGGTCAATCTGGATAGAGACCTGCTTCTCATCCCCAACCTTGCGATTCACATGAACCGTGAAGTCAACGATGGATATTCTTTCAATGCGCAGAAGGATATGCTGCCTCTTTTTCGACCATGGAAGGAAAGGGCAAATTTAAGGAAATCATTGCCGAAGCGATTTCCGTCAAAGAGGAAGATATCCTCGATTGGGATTTGTTTTTGTATAACCGGCAGAAGGCCTGTGTGTTCGGTGCTTGTGAGGAGTTCATCGGAAGCGGGAGGCTGGATGATTTGCAATGCGCTTTTTCCTCTCTTCAGGGACTGCTTGCTGCAAAGCCGAAGGAAAGCGTTGCCATGCACTGTGTGTTCGATAACGAAGAGGTCGGCAGCGGCACGAAACAGGGGGCGGATTCCCCCTTCATTAGAGAGGTGTTGCACCGGATCCTTTACGCCTTTCGTCTGGAAGAAGTGGACTACTATAAGGCACTGCAGAACAGTTTTTTGATTTCGGCGGACAATGCCCATGCGGTACATCCCTCACATCCGGATAAAGCAGACCCGGTGAATCGACCTTATATGAATCAGGGAATTGTATTAAAGTACAGCGCCAATCAGAAATACACGACGGACGCCGTTTCCGGCGCCGTCTTCAAGAGTTATTGTGAAAAAGCGCAGGTGCCGTACCAGACGTTTACCAATCGTTCGGATATGCTGGGGGGATCGACGCTGGGGAATATCTCCAACAGCCAGGTGGCGATGAATACCGTCGATATTGGTCTGGCGCAGCTTTCCATGCACTCGCCCTATGAGACGGCAGGGGTGATGGATGGTTATGATCTGGCAGAAGTGGCCAGGCTCTTTTATTCCTCTTCCGTACGGGGAAAGGGAGACGGGAATTTGGAGATTTGTTTTTGAACAAGGGAGACGCGTGATGCAGATTTTAGTGGTGGAAGATGAAATCATGCTGGCGGAGTCTCTGAAAGAAATTCTGGAAAAAAACAAGCATACAGTGTATTTGGCTTATGACGGAGAAGAGGGGCTGGAAATCGCCAGGTCGCTTGCTCTGGATCTGATCATTCTGGATGTGATGCTTCCAAAATTAAACGGATATCAGGTGGCAAGAGGTTTGAGAAAAGACAAGAAGGGGACGCTGATTCTCATGCTGACCGCCAGGTCGGATCTCTTAGACCGGGTGGAGGGGCTGGAATCCGGTGCGGATTATTATCTCACGAAGCCCTTTGATGAACGGGAACTGCTTGCCTGTATCAATGCTCTGTTTCGAAGGCAGGGTAAAGAGGTGAATCAGATCAGCTTTGGCAATACGGTCCTGGATTTGGATTCCTCGGAATTGATTGTAGACAGGGGGAATATTCGTCTATCGTCCAAGGAGTTCCAGATGATGAAGCTCCTCTTACAGGAAAAGAATAAGATTGTATCCAAAAATATCCTGCTGGAGAAAATCTGGGGATACGATAGTGAGGCAACGGAAAATAACGTAGAAGTTTACATCGGTTTTTTAAGGAAGAAATTGAGGGCGCTGGATTCCAATTTGACGATTAAGACCAGTCGAGGACTCGGATATCTCTTGGTTGAGGGAGAAGAATGATTGGGCAGTTGCAAAAAAAATTGAGTTTCCTGCTTTCTGCGGTGAGCATTTGCTTTCTTCTCCTGATTCTGCTCTTTCTATTTTTCTATAACAGAAACAGCCTCTATATGGGAATGAAAAATGCCCTCACCAATGCGATGGCGCAACCTATGAATGTACCGACATCAGGATCTTACCCGATCTTCCAGCTGGTGATTCGTGAAGATGGAGAAATAGAAGATTGTACCGGTCAGGATTATTTTCTGGATCAGGACACCAAGAAAAAGCTGATTCAAAGAGTGTTAAAACAGGTAAAGAGCGAGAAGGGAAGCTTTTTTTCTTCCATGGAGGGGGGAGGTCTTCCCTATTATTGTAAGCGTAACACCGAGCCGCAGGAAGAGAGGGAAGAGCCTCAAAAAGAATCTGTGGAAGGAGAAAACCGTGACTTCTCTCAAGAGGAGGTGGGGAAGGAAGCAAGGTATCGTCTGGTGGTCACGGACTTTCGAAAAGAAAGTACGAACATCCGCAGACTTTTGGTTGTGCTTGGTATTTTGTTTGTGGTTCTATCTGCAGGTATTGCCCTGTTTTCCCGTTTTTTTGTGGGGAAAACGTTGATTCCCGTGAAAGAAAGTTTGGAAGCCCAAAGACAATTTGTCGCAGATGCTTCGCACGAACTGAAAAACGCCGCTGACCGTCATCCTGAATGAGGTAGAAAATTTAGATTACCATTTAAAACGGTTCCGGGAAGAGGGAAGGGAGAAAACAGCTTCCCCCGATTCGACCGAATGGCGAAAAATGGAAGGAGCCGTCAGGGGCATTCAGGAAATGAGCAGAAGAATGAAGTATCTGACCGAGTCTCTCCTGGATTTAAGCCGATTGGAGCGCTGGCAGGACCGGAAAAATCAATTTGCGATCCTGTCTTTTTCTCACCTTGTGGAAATGGAGTGTCTGCTGTTTGAACCCCTTTTTTTTGATCAGAAAAGGACGTTGACCTATCATTTGGAAGAGAACCTGAAACTAAGGGGAGAGGAGAATAAACTCAAGCAGCTGGTTAGCATTTTATTGGAGAATGCCCTGAAATATTCCCCTCCACAAACCGAAACGGAGGTATCCATGGAAAAAAGAGGGAAGGATATCCGGCTGCAAATATCCAATGCTACGGAGAACGAGTTTCGCAAAGAGGAATTGGAGAAGCTTTGGAGACGTTTTTTCCGAATGGATGAATCCAGAACGGACAGAGGGTACGGACTGGGACTCTCCATAGCAAAGGAGATTGTAAAAATGCATCAAGGGGAGATCAGCGTGGAGGGCAGTGGAAAAAGGATAAGCTTTACGGTTCTGCTTTCCTCTGTGAGGTAGAAATGTTCTCTTCCCTTTTTACGCCTGTGAAGAACAGGATGCAGCCAAGGAGGCAGAACCCGCATCCGACGATCAGGTAGGATAGTTCCAGATGGCTGCTCGTTCCATAGATTTCAAGGATGCCCTTGTAGAGAGAACCGACGGTCAGGGTGGCAATCCCCCATTTCCAGAAAGAGAAGTTTTTCTCCCCGGTCAAGGAACCGGAGGATCGTTCCATTGACCCGGTGCATCCTTCCGACTTCGCTACGTCTTTTTTCGGTAAAAGACGCAGGAGAAGGTTAGGGAGGAACAGCCCCAGGAGAGGAAAAAGAAAGGCAAAAAGCATATAGTTGGAGTAAACGCCGTGGGAAAAGTGTTCATAAATTTGTCCGAAGAGAAGCACAAAGAGGGATAAGAAGAGATAAAGATAAAGTCTTTTTCATGTATTTTTTCCTCCGATATAGAGAATATCACTCACCGCCCGTTCCTCGAAAGAACGTCCGTTGGTGGTGGGATTGTTGATGACATTTCCTTGGAAAACCATGGTAGAAGAACCACCGCCGTCTAAATTATAAGCATCTGTTACACCCAGTTCTTTCATGAAGCTTGCCAGTTCATAAAGGCTGAGCCCGGCGCTTTCTTCGGTTCTTCCGTCGGAGACCACAAAGACATAGTGATTTTTGCCGACACGACCGATCGCCGTTCTGGGATTGCTTGCCATCGCCATCCCCACCTCTTCATTTTCCGTAACGGACACCGCGCCGTTTTTTAAAAGGACCGGACCGAAGGAAAATACCTGCCAGGCACCATTTTGCAGAAGGGTATCCGCAGAAGTTTCTCCCTCCGTGATAAATTGAAAATCGCCATTTGTAAGGATGGCTGCCGCCTCTTTGCCGCTGGAACTGTCTCGATACAACTGGCCGTTTCGAATCACATACCCGCTCTGTCTGGCTCCGTAATAGTCTCCGTTGATCGCGAGAACGGCCTGGTTATCTGAGGCTATGGACGAGGTTTGTTCGGTGATGTTTCGCCCATAGGTATTTTATGCAAGGGCGGTTTTTAAATCGGAAACGTCGGACACGGTTACGTCGGCTACGTAGATGCTGCTGTCGTACGCGCGATATTTTGTCAGCGTGATTTTGGTTTTGCTATCCGAATAATTGCCGATGGTTGATCCTTCCAAAGAAGAGTTACTTGCGTTCGTTTGTGTTTCTGTTTGGGCTAGCTCCTTCGGATCGGAATCTGTCATAGAGGACTCCTCTGCCTCTGCCGCATTTAGCTTCTGATTGATCTGCGCTTCTACGCTTTCAGCAAGCGTGCTTTGACTACTTTCTTGTTGGGAGGATGCCACCACGGTTTGCATGGGATGCGGAATCACAAAGCTGTCCAAGAGTGCATAGCCGGTATAGGACAGTAAGAGGATTCCATAAAGAAAACCGGATAGCTTCGGGTTCCATTTTTTCATGAAAAACTTCCTTTCTTCTAAGCAGGGACTCTCTTAGTAGAGACTTTCTTAACAAGGACTTTTTTAACAGATATTTTTTTAACAGATCATTTTTTAACAGGGACTTCCCAGCAGATATTCTCTTAACAGGTGCTTCCTTAGCAGGGACTCTCCGTAACGCGATTTCTTCCCTCATTCTCTCTATGGTTAAAAATCAGATTCTTCTGCATATAGTAGGATAAGAGAAACAAATGCCAGTTCCGTCAGGATTTTTGCAAAATAGGCGTTGACATTCAGGCTGTTTACAATGCCGCTTAGCAGCAGGCTGTTGATGAGGAAGAGAAAGAGCGCCAGCCCCAGGTAGGAAATATAATTTCTGAATGGAGCGTGGGTCTTGCCGTGTGTACCTCCGAAATCTTCTGTGTGAACGACCTGCCTTTTTGCAAAGACAAAATTTTTGTTTAAGAAAAAGTTGGCGTGCAAAGAAAGAATACGAGCGATGGCATTGGAGAGAAAGATCTGTCCGGTATATGCGAAACAAAGGCTGTAGAGCAAAAAGTCCAGCAGGAAGGAGAGGAGGGAAGTGGAGATAAACTTCAGTATCTGCCCGTAAATTCGAAAAGAATCTTTCACGGCATCGAAGTGACTTCCTGCATTATCGTTGAGATAAATGGTTTCAATCGGATATTCCAGTATGGGAATGCCGGCTCTGGCAAATTCCAGGAGTACATTCATTTCGTATTCATATCGATTGCCGGGGATTGCCAGAAGTTCCGGAATCAGCTCTTTTCCAAAGCAGCGCAAACCGGTTTGGGTATCTCGGATTGGAACGCCGGTGGTGAGAGAAAAGACCTTCCTGGTAATGGCATTTCCCAATCGGGAACGCAGAGGAGAGCTCCCGGACTGTGTTCTGGATCCCAGGAGTAAACAGTTCTCGTTTCCTCTCCTTCCTCCAGAGGAACAACGTATCATGCAGGGAGTGCTGTCCGTCCGCATCCACAGTAATGACTTGGAATCCCCGTCCAATGTCTGGAGATAGGAGAGCCCTGCTTTTAGCGCAGCACCCTTGCCCCGGTTTTGTTTCAGTTGAATGATTTGGCACCGGTATTGTCCTTGATTTTTTGGAAGAGGGGAAGGTATTCTTCCCCTGATCCGTCGTCTACAACGATGACCTTTAAATTCCTCTCTTCCAAAGCCGGTATGAAGGAGAGTAAAGTTTCCCCGGGTTTATAGGCAGGAATGAGTACGTAGCGCTTTTTCATAGCGGGTCTCCTTTCTAAAGACTGGTTACTTCTTCGTCTTTCCGCTGTCTTTCATTTGAGATTGTTTGGAAGACTTGTTTGTCTGGTTCTGATTCTTGTTTTTATTTTGGTTTTTGTCCTGCTTCCGGTCCTGTTTCTGGTTGCGGTTTTGATTTTGTTCCATAGGGGGCATACCCTGCTGCGGCATATCCTGCGGTCCGCCTTGCCCCATAGGGGGCATACCCTGAGGCTGCCCGTTTCGCCATATCCTAGCGCTGTCCGTTCTGCTACCCATAGGCGGCTGTCCCATTGCGGGGCTGTCCGTATTGCTACCCGTTCATAGGCGGCTGTCCGTTCCCGCCACTCATGGGCGGCTGTCCCATTCCCTCGCTGCGAGTGCCGATGGTATTGGTCTTTTTACTGACCGTTACAGACTTGCTGGTGGATCCGACCTTTACGGTATACTTCTTGCCCTCCTTCAAATCTGAACTGCTATACAGGAAGGTGTTAAAGCTCTGTGTGGTATCAGAGGAAGAGAAGACTTTCTTTGCCGTTTGAGTCTGTAATCGTGATGCTTTCTCCTGCTTTTGCATTCTGATCCAGATAATCAATGATGCTGGACTGGGTAGAGCTGTTTTCATCGAATCCCTGGAACATGCCGGAGTTTCCGCTGGCAAAGACGGTTCCTCCTGTGATCGTGGCAGTGCCGTCATAATCAATGGGAGCGTTTCCGCCATCCGAAGGACCGTCTACGACAATCGTTCCGCCGGATACGTTCAGGTTTCCATTGGAGTCGATTCCGTCTCCGCCCGGGACAATCTTGACTTTTCCTCCGGAGATATTGACCGAGATGTCTACCGCGGAGCCGTCTTCCGATTCTCCGGCACCGTTAATGCCGTCATCAGAAGATTGAATGGAAATATCGCCCCCTTCTACGTTCACCGTGATCCCCTCCAGGCCTTCATTGGATTTTTGGATATCGATGGTTCCGTTTTTTACCGTAAGCGTCTGATCTGCATGAAGCGCATCGTCTCCTGCCAGGATGGTCATCTTACCGTTTTCCACCGATACATCTCCCTTGGAATGGAGCGCATCCTCTACGGTCGTGATCCCATAGGTGCCGTCCTTCACCGTCAGCGTTTTCTTCCCGTTTAAGCCGTGATGAGAAGCAGTGATCTCGTAGGTGCCGCTTTCCATGGTTAATGCCGTTTTGCTGTGGATACCATCTTCATATCCGCCCTCTACGGTAAGACTTCCCTGACCGCCAAGAAGAAGGTCTCCCTCGCTGTAGATGGCTGCATCGAAGTCGGTGCTGGCGTTTGTATCGTCGGTTTTAGAGCCTGACTTTTCTGCGCCGGAGTCCGTGTCCTCTTTGGCGGAGCGACGATCCGCTACCTTGTTTTCTGTATTTTCTTTGAGTAGGATCTGTACCGTTCCCTTTTCATTCACGATGGGCGCATCCTTGGAATTTGTGATGCTGAATTGATCAAGAATGAGCTTTACCTCTCCATCGGTGTTGATTTTGATTTGTCCTTCCTCCAGACTGCCGCTTAATTGATAGGAACCCGCTTCGGAAATCGTGATGGTCTTTCCGGTGCTGGTAGCTCCATTCCCTTTGATGGAAATGTTGTCTCCGGAAACGGTGATGCTGGTTTTTCCCGTTTCTGTTGCAGTTGCTCTGTCTGTTGTCGTACTGCCACTTGCCAAACTGTCTGCAACCTTGCTCGCTGTGATTGCACTGCCTGTCGTTGTGTTTCCAAGCATTTGACCTGAAGCATCACAGGCACTGAGGGCAAGCATCATTCCGATGCCGATGCAGGGAAGAACAACTTTTTTCCGAATCCTGTTCTTTTTCATATTGACCTCTTTTCTTTTCCATAAGGAAATCGTTGTTGAAAGCTGTGAAAACCGTAGAGACGGTATTTCAATAGGGGAAGAAGTGGATGTTTGTTCACATCGTTATCCTCTTCTTGGGATCAAGAATACAAGGGGAAGCTGAAATGGAGCTGAAAAAAACGAAGAGAAATGTGAAGAATTTGTGAAAGCGCGTCGAGAGCGTTTAGAGAGTTCCCGGTGTTGACAGACAGGAAGGAGAAGGTTTGATATCCACACAGAAATCCGTTTGTACGGATCCAAAAGAGAATAAAAAAAGACCTCCCTCGTCACGGTGGTGAGGGGAGGTTGGAAGGTTCTTTCAGTCAGTCGCTGATATCGTAGTCTCCGGTGACATGAAAGTGATAAGGTTGAAATTCTTTTTCCAGATCCTTTTGAATGTCGATCACTTCCTTATTGCGATCCGTTACGCAGAAATCAAGGACCACATCCAGCACAATGGATTTATTTTCTTCCCGTAAAAAGAAGCCGTGTACCTGTCTGATATTTCTTCTTGTCATCAGATAGGAGGAAATTTCATCTCGCAGTTCAGCTGTCTTCGGATCGGTATTTCTGGCATAGATGCCGACTCCGGTCATAACGATGCCGAATTTCTCATAGATCAGTGTATCGATTGTTCTGGTCAGCGCGTCGATTTCTTTTGCGGTCATATCGTCTCTGACCTCGATGTGCACAGAGGCAAGATACTTATCCGGCCCGTAATTATGGAGAACCAGGTCGTACACCCCGTAAACACCGGGGAGTTTCTGAATGGCATGACGGATATCCCTGCTGAAGTCCGAGTCGATTCTTTCTCCCAGAATACGGGAAATGGTTTCGCACAGGATCTCATACCCGGCTTTTACGATAAAGATAGAAATTACGGTGCCAAGGTAAGCCTCCAGAGAGATATGAAAGAAAATAAAAATAAGAGCAGCCAGGATGGTAGAGGCGGAGATCACCGCGTCTTGTAGAGCATCCTGCCCCTGTGCCTTCAGGGAGTCGGAGTGCACGAGGATACCGGTTTTTCGCACATATAAGCCAAGGAGAATTTTTACACTCACGGCAACAACCAAGATCACAATGGCGCTAACATGATATTCGGGTGTTTCGGGATGGAAGATCTTTTTGACCGACTCCACAAGCGAAGTGACACCGGCATAGAGTACAATTAAACTGATGACGGAAGCGGTGAGGTATTCGGTCCTTCCGTGCCCCATGGGATGATCCCGATCCGCCGGCTTTTCAGAAAGCTTCGTCCCTACAATGGTAATCACGGAGGAGAACGCATCCGATAAGTTATTGATGCCGTCGAGCATCACGGAGATAGAGTTCGAGAAAAAACCGATTGTTACCTTAAAGGCGGCCAAAAGAAGATTGGCAAGGATACCAATCATGCCGGTCTGTACAATGATTTTCCCTCGATTTTCTTCTTTTGCGGTTGTTTTCTTTGCTTCCATTTTACTGAAGATCCTTTCTTACAGTTCCTCTCGTGTACTTCCTTATAAGATGGTTCCACCACAAACCACAATGTCGCCATCATAAAAAACAGCAGCCTGCCCTCTGGTTACGGCGCGAACCGGACGGTCGAAAATGACCCTGGCGCGTGTGGCACTTAAAGGCGTTAAGGTGCATTCGGTTTCTTTTTGGTGATAGCGGGTGCGGCCGGTCACTCGAAGGCTGGTTTCCGGAAGTTCCGTGATCCAATTCACATCGGTCAGCTCGATTTCGGTGGAAAAAAGAGAGGACTCGTCTCCTAAGGTGACCGTATTCCGGTCCATATCTTTGTCAATAACGAAGATCCTCTTCCCGGCGGAAAAATTTCAGCCCCCGGCGCTGTCCTTTGGTATACCGAACAGCCCCCTCGTGCCTGCCGATCGTATGGCCGGTTTCATCCAGAAAGTCTCCACCCGGATATTTTTTTCGGGTATACCGTTCCATGAATGCGACATAATCGCCGTCCGGGACAAAGCAAATGTCTTCGGAGTCATGCTTCCTGGCGTTGACAAAACCTGCCTCTTCTGCGATCCGGCGGGTGATTTCTTTGGTGAAGTTGCCCAGGGGGAATCGGATGCGGGACAGCTGCTCCTGTGTCAGCATGTACAGGACATAACTTTGATCCTTCTTTTCATCAACGGCTTTTTTTAATAAATAACGTCCTGAGGCTTCGTCATAATCCACGCGGGCATAATGACCGGTGACAATCTTGTCGAATCCTATTTCGTCCGCAAAATCCGCCAAGTGCTTGAATTTCATATAGCGGTTGCAGTCGATGCAGGGGTTCGGTGTTCCGCCCGTCTCATAGGTTTTTACAAATTTGTCCATGACCTCTTTTTTGAACTGCGCCGTATAATCCAGCATGCGAAAAGGAAGATTCAGCCGATAACAGACTTCTGCAGCATCGTCCGCGTCCTGCAGGGAGCAGCAGCTCCCGATCAGCTTCTGTCCGATGTCCCGGTTATGGTATAAGCGCATGTTGACGCCCATGCAACGGAATCCCTCTTTTTTCATCAGATAAGCGGCGACAGAGGAATCTACACCGCCGCTCATTGCAATCAATGCACTCTTTTCGATTCGTTCCTTCATTTTTGTTTCCATCTCCTGATAGTAAGGAGTATCATAGCAAAAAAATAACTTCCGGTACAAGAATTACCTTGAATTTTCATACAGGATTCGGTAAGATGAAAACGTTGATAATTCATCAACGTTTACAATTGTAATGGCAATTGCAAAACTTCCAAATACTATCATTTAGGAGGAATCTATCTATGGCAGATGTAAGAGTAGCAATCAATGGTTTCGGACGTATTGGACGTTTGGCTTTCAGACAGATGTTTCAGGCGGACGGATATGAAGTGGTAGCAATTAACGATCTTACCAGCCCGGAGATGCTTGCTTATCTTCTCAAGTATGATACAACACATGGCCGTTATAACGGCAAGGTGGAAGCCGGTGAGAATAGCATTATTGTAAATGGAAAGAAGATTACCATTTACGCAGAGAAAGACGCTGCAAACCTTCCTTGGAAGGATCTGGACATTGATGTTGTTCTGGAGTGCACCGGTTTCTATACTTCCAAAGCAAAGTCCATGGCGCACATCAATGCAGGAGCAAAGCATGTAGTAATTTCCGCTCCGGCAGGCAATGACCTCAAGACCATCGTTTACAATGTCAATCACAACACCCTGACGGCGGAGGATCAGATCATTTCCGCTGCTTCCTGCACAACCAACTGCCTGGCACCGATGGCAAAAGCTCTGAATGATCTTTGCCCGGTTGAGTCCGGCTTTATGACCACTGTACATGCGTATACCGGCGATCAGATGATCCTGGACGGACCGCAGAGAAAGGGAGATCTTCGTCGCTCCAGAGCTGGCGCAATGAACATTACTCCTTCTTCTTCCGGCGCTGCCAAGGCAATCGGCCTTGTTCTTCCGGAACTGGATGGCAAATTGAACGGAGCGGCACAGCGTGTTCCTACCGCAACCGGATCTACCACGATTCTGGATGCAGTAGTAAATGGCAAGGTGACCGCAGACCAGGTGAATGAACAAATGAAGAAAGAAGAGACCGAGTCCTTCGAATACAACACCGATGAGATCGTTTCTTCCGATATCATTAACAGCACTGCGGGTTCCATCTTTGATGCAACCCAGACCAAGGTTCTGCCGATGGGAGATAAGACACTGGTACAGGTGGTTTCTTGGTATGATAATGAGAACAGCTACACCAGCCAGATGGTACGCACCATCAAGCACTTTGGCTCTCTGATTAACAAATAATCAGACGGACGACCACAACCAACGTGATCTAACAGGAGGTCCGGTCCACTTGGACCGGACTTCTTTCATGAACGAAGGAGGTTTATCTATGGCTCTGAATAAAAAATCAATCGACGATGTGGCATATAAAGGCAAAAGAGTCCTGTGCCGCTGTGACTTTAATGTGCCGTTAAAGGACGGAAAAATCACCGACGAAACCCGTATTGTAGCAGCGCTGCCTACAATTGAGAAGCTGATGAAAGACGGCGGGAAGGTCATTCTCTGCTCCCATCTGGGAAAGGTGAAGAATGGCCCTAATGAGGGAGAATCTCTTCGCCCTGTCGCGGAGCGTCTTTCGGAAAAGCTGGGAAAAGAAGTGAAATTTGTGGCGTTAGATACCGTCACCGGGCCGGAGGTAACGAAGGCGGTAGCGGAGATGAAAGACGGCGACGTCATTTTGCTACAGAATACCAGATTCCGTCCGGAAGAGACAAAGAACGGCGAAGCGTTCAGCAAAGAGCTTGCGGATCTCTGTGATGATTATGTGTGTGATGCCTTCGGCTCTTCACACAGAGCGCATTGTTCGGTAGAAGGGGTCACGAAGTTTGTACGTGAAAAAGGCGGTTCCTGTGCAGTTGGTTATCTGATGCAGAAAGAGATTGATTTCCTGGGCAATGCGGTCGAGAACCCGGTCAGACCTTTTGTGGCGATTCTGGGTGGAGCGAAGGTCGCTGATAAATTAAATGTCATCAACAACCTTCTGGAGAAGTGCGATACGCTCATCATTGGAGGCGGAATGGCCTTCACCTTCTTAAAGGCAAAAGGCTATGAGGTCGGCAAATCTCTGGTAGATGATACGAAGGTGGATTATTGTAAGGAAATGATGGAAAAGGCGCAGAAGCTTGGTAAAACCCTTCTCCTGCCCGTAGATACGGTGGTTGCGGACGCTTTCCCGAATCCGATTGACGACGCCAATATCAAAGTAGAGACATGTGCGTCTAGTGCGATTCCGGCGGATAAAGAAGGGCTGGATATTGGAGAAAAGACGCGTGAACTGTATGCGGAAGCGGTGAAGAATGCAAAGACGGTTGTCTGGAACGGACCGATGGGCGTGTTTGAAAATCCGGTTCTGGCAGAGGGAACCAAGGCAGTTGCAAAAGCGCTTGCGCAGACAGATGCCACAACGATCATTGGTGGTGGAGACTCTGCGGCGGCGGTAAACCAGCTGGGATACGCATCCAAAATGTCTCATATTTCCACAGGCGGCGGCGCTTCTCTGGAGTTTCTGGAAGGTAAGGCACTGCCGGGCGTTGTAGCTGCAGACGATAAATAATAGAGGAGAATTTCCTATGGGAAGAAGAATGATTATTGCCGGTAACTGGAAGATGAACATGACACCGAAGCAGGCGGTTGACCTCATTCAGCGCTTAAAGCCACTGGTAAAGTCGGAGAATGCGGATGTAGTCTTTTGTGTTCCCGCGATTGATATCATTCCCGCGGTGCAGGCGGCAGAGGGAAGCAACATTGCAATCGGTGCCGAGAATATGTACTTTGAAGAGAAGGGCGCTTTCACCGGAGAAATCGCACCGGACATGTTGACGGAAGCAGGCGTGAAATATGTCATCATCGGGCACTCCGAGAGAAGACAATATTTTGCGGAGACCAATGAAACCGTCAATAAAAAGGTATTGAAAGCGTTTGAACATGGACTTACCCCGATTATCTGCTGCGGAGAAACGCTGGAGCAGAGAGAGCAGGGAATCACCATTGATTTTATCCGCCAGCAGATTAAGATCGCTTTCCAGGGAGTATCGGCAGACCAGGCTAAGACAGCGGTCATCGCCTACGAGCCAATCTGGGCGATCGGTACGGGAAACGGCGACCAGCGATCAGGCGGAAGAGGTTTGTGCTGCGATTAGGGAATGCATCCGTGAAATTTACGGAGAAGCGACGGGAGAAGCCATTCGTATCCAGTACGGCGGATCTGTCAATGCGAAGACCGCTGCAGACTTATTTGCAAAACCGAATATCGACGGAGGACTGGTAGGCGGTGCCTCTCTAAAGGAAGAATTCGGTCAGATTGTCAATTACTAATCATTCGGCGATCGTAGAGGACGGGAAAACATAAAAGAAGAAGGGTGCAGGTAGGCAGTGATTCACCTGCACCCTACTTTTTGGAGTAAATCATGAAAGTAGTGATCGTGAGCGATACACACGGAAGTTTTTACGAGTTGAAAAAAATCATTGCTGCCGAGAGGCCCTTTGATGTGCTGGTTCATTGCGGGGATGTATGCGGAGAGTTTCAGTATGCGCTGGGAGAAAGGCGGGACTATCATCTGAGGGCAGTTGGGGGAAACTGCGATTATGAGGGAAATCTGCCTAAGGAACTGGTCTTTTTACTGGGAGATTATCACCGGGTCTATCTTTCTCATGGAGATCTGCTGAACGTCAGGAGAGATAATCGAAACCTTGTACGAATGGCAAAACAAAACGGCTGCGATATCGCAATGTACGGGCATACGCATGTTCCCGAGGTGACGGAGGAAGAAGGTGTGACGGTGATTAACCCGGGGAAGCCCGGTCAGACCAAGAGGCGGGAGTCACCCTTCCTACGCAGTGATGGAAATCGAGGATGGTACAGGGAAGTTGGCCGTTTTGCAGAAGGAGCTTCCTTGAATTCTTCCAATATCCGGGGAGAAAAAAAGCGTCAAATTCCTTCGGAAGCGCTCATACGTTGGTATTTACAAGTGGAGCGTCCCCTTCCCTGGCGCCTTAGCCCGACCCCTTATCACGTTTGGATTTCCGAAATCATGTTGCAGCAAACCAGGATTGAGGCAGTGAAAGAATACTACGCCAGGTTCCTCAAGCGTCTTCCGGATATTTTTGCATTGGCGGAAGTGGAGGAAGATGAGCTCATGAAACTATGGGAGGGGCTTGGGTATTATTCCAGGGCAAAAAATTTGAAAAAAGCGGCTAAAATCGTGGTCAGGGAGTATGGGGGGAATCTGTCTGCCCACTATGAGGAACTGATTCGCCTGCCGGGGATCGGACCTTATACGGCAGGCGCCATTGCGTCCATTGCCTTTCAGGAAAGGGTTCCCGTTGTGGATGGCAATGTGCTCCGGGTTTTCACACGTTTTTTTGCGGACGCGGGCGATATTGCGAGACAGGACACAAAAGATAGAATCCGAAAGGAGTTAGAAGACCAGCTGCCGCCTGCAAAAGACTGCGGGAAGTTTAACCAGGCGCTGATGGAACTGGGCGAAACGATCTGTCTTCCAAGCGGTCTCCCCAGGTGCGCCCTGTGCCCGATCCGGAAAGACTGTCGGTCCCATGCCGGACGGAAAGAAATGTATTTTCCCATCAAATCTTCGCGAAGGGAGAGAAAGATAGAGCAGCGCACGATTCTTCTGGTAACGGACGGGGCAAGATTTTTGATTCGGAAGCGCCCTGCAACGGGACTGTTAGCCGGAATGTATGAGTTTCCCAATGAAGAGGGTTATTTGTCACCGGTGGATCTCGAAATATGGGCTACTTCTCATGGTCTTCTGCTGTCGTCAAAGAAAGAATTGGTGAAAAGCAAACATATTTTTACCCATAAAGAATGGGAAATGCAGGGAGCCTTACTCCTCGTAGAGGAGAGAGGGGAGGCTGCTGTGGCAGATTTTGTCTGGGCCAAAAGAGAAGAGTTGAATGAGAAATATGCGGTGCCGAGTGCATTTTCCGTCTACCTGAGAATTGCAATGCAGATAGAAAACAATGGTGAGACGCTTGACACTGCAGGGGGAAATCGACTATGATAACGTTTGCTATTAAACATACCAATACAGTTTTATGAATGCTTGAAAAGGATACGGGCAAAAGAAATGGCCAGAAAAGCTACGATCACGAAAGAAGAGATTGTCGACGCCGCCTTTCGTATTACCAGAAAAGAAGGCTTTCAGCAGATTACGTCCAGAAGCTTGCATCAGAAGCGGGATGTTCCACCCAACCGATCTTCCGACTTTATGCAAACATGGAAGCGCTTAAGAAAGATGTTTATGACAAGGCTGCTTCCTACTACGGAGAATTCTACACTGCATTCGAAAAAAGAAACGAGATTCCATTTGTGGATCTTGGCATGGCCTATATCTCCTTTGCAAGGAAGGAGCCAAAACTGTTTGAGTTGCTTTTTCTGATGCCGCATGAGGAGAATGCCAAAAGCACCTACGAATTGGTGAATGGTGCAGACGATGTAGTGACGGAACAGATCCGGAAGGCGGGAGAGGGAGGTACGAAGAGTCCGGATCAGCTTTTTATGAAGATTTGGATCTTTATTCATGGAGCAGCCTGCATGGCCGTCAGTGGCGATTATGACCTGGACGAAGAGCAGAGTCTGGCGATCTTGAAATCATGCTATAAGGACTTTGCAGGATGAAGAGGGTGGCAGTGATCGGCTGCGGCGCCGCGGGAATGATGGCTGCTTATGCCGCAGCAAGAGGTGGGGCGGAAACCTTTATTTTCGAAAAGAATGAAAAGCCGGGGAAAAAACTCTATATTACCGGAAAAGGTAGATGCAATTTGACCAACGACTGTGAGACGGAAGATTTTTTTTCTCATGTTGTACATGGGAAAAAATTCCTCTACAGTAGCATCTACGGTTTTTCTAAAGATGCAGTCAAGGAATTTTTCACAGAAAATGGCTGCCCTGTGAAGGTGGAGAGAGGAAGGCGGGTGTTTCCCTGTTCGGATCATTCTTCCGATGTGATTCAGGCCCTGGTTCGCGGCATGGAGCGGGTCGGTGTTCGAATGAGATTCCACACACAGGTGCAGAAACTGCTTTTTTCTGAAGACGGACAGAAGATTCTGGGCATTCGGCTTGCCGGTGGAGAAGAACTTGCTTTTGATGCAGTCATTGTGGCTACAGGGGGGCTCTCCTATGCTTCCACCGGTTCGACCGGGGATGGGTATAAATTTGCCAGAAGTGCGGGGCATGAGGTTACCGCTTGCGCCCCTTCTCTCACACCGCTCATCGTAAGAGAAGAGTGGTGCAAAGACTTGCAGGGGCTTTCTTTGAAAAATGTTTCCTTGAAGGCAGTCGACTCAGATGAAAAGATTCTTTTTGAAGATCTGGGCGAAATGCTTTTTACACATTACGGTGTCAGCGGACCTTTGATCCTCTCCGCCAGTGTCTACTGGGATCCGTCTAAAAAGATGCAGTTGCTACTGGATTTAAAGCCGGGACTGACGGATGAACAGCTGGATGCGAGGATTCTGCGTGAATTTGAATCTGCGAAAAATAAGCAGTTCATGAATGTGAATCAGCATCTTTTTCCCTCTAAACTGATTCCTGTCATGGTGAAACGATCCGGGATTGCGCCGGAAAAGAGGGTGCATGAAATTACAAGGGAAGAACGCAAGCATTTTGTCTATCTGATGAAGAATCTAAAGTTAACGGTAACCGGATGCAGAGGGTTTTCCGAGGCGGTCGTTACAAGAGGAGGAGTTTCCCTTAGGGAAATCAATCCGTCTACCATGGAGTCGAAACGAGTCGGGGGACTTTATTTTGCGGGCGAAGTCGTGGATCTGGATGCACTAACGGGTGGTTATAATCTGCAAATTGCCTGGTCGACCGGGCATCTGGCGGGGGAAAGCGCCGCTGATTGAAATTGCAGGGAAGCGGTTTGTAAAGAGATTGCGAGAAGGTTCAGGAAGAAAAACAAAGGGATCAGATGGGAGAAGAGCATGGGATTTAAAATTGCCATCGACGGACCGGCAGGGGCAGGGAAATCTACAATAGCGAAGCAGGTGGCTCGACGCGAAACTTGATTTATATTGACACCGGTGCGATGTACCGCGCCATGTCTCTGTTGATGTTACAAAACGGAATTCCTTTAAACGATGCAGAAAAAATCGGCCAAGAATGCAGCCGGGCACAGATTGATATTTCTTATGAAAACGGAGAACAGGCGGTCTTTTTGAACGGTGAAAACGTAGATGCTTTTCTCCGGGAAGAAAGAGTGGGAAATGCCGCCAGTGCAGTCAGCGCCGTTCCGAGAGTCAGAGAACGCCTTGTACAGTTGCAGAGGGAATTGGCAGAGTCTGCCGACGTCGTGATGGATGGTAGAGATATCGGAACAGTGGTTTTGCCGGATGCGGATTTAAAGATCTTTCTGACTGCATCTTCCAGGGTTCGAGCAGAAAGAAGATATCGTGAGTTGCAGGAGAAGGGAATCGAAGCAGATTTAAAGACCATTCAGCGAGATATCGAAGAGCGGGATCATCGAGATATGACAAGAGAGACTTCACCGCTCAGACAGGCGGAGGATGCGGTGGTCATCGATTCGTCCATGATGACGGTCGATGAGGTGATTCAGAACATTCTGGATTTGATTCAAAGCCGGAGAAAATAGACGGTTTTTTTTGGATTTTTTTCTAGGAATTTATTTTCGTCGGTTCATTCAGAAAACACCCGGGAAAAGGAAACTTGCATCCTGTGTTTTACAGCATCGAATTGACCGGAAAGGACGGAAAATGGAGCGAGAAATAATCACAGCTTCTCATGCAGGTTTTTGCTTTGGAGTGGAGAAGGCGGTCAATGTGGTATACGATCAGCTCTCACGGGTCGGAGAGAGCGCAAACGGGAAAATCTATACGTTTGGTCCCATTATCCATAATGAGAGTGTGGTAGCGGATCTGGAAAAAAGAGGCGTGGAGATTATCCCGGATGAAGAAACACTGAAACATCTTTCCGGCGGAACGGTGATTATCCGCTCTCATGGCGTGAGCAAAAAAATTTATGAAATGATAGAAGCACAGGGACTGACTCTGGTGGACGCCACCTGCCCTTTTGTGAAACGCATTCATAAAATTGTGGAGGAAGCTTCTGCACAGGGCAGGACCATTCTGATTACAGGGAATCCGAAGCATCCGGAGGTGGAAGGGATTGTCGGATGGGCAAGCGGGGAAGTGGTTGTGCTGGAAACACTGGAGGATGTAGAGAATTTTAGAGCATCGAAGAATACCGCTTATACACTTGTATCGCAAACAACCTATAACTTCAATAAATTTAAAAAAGCAGTTGAAATTTTTTCTCAGAACGGTTACAATATTGACATTATGAATACGATATGTAGCGCGACTGAGGAGCGACAGAAGGAGGCGGAGAAAATCGCCTCCCATGTTGATGCAATGATCGTGATTGGTGGTGCACATAGTTCGAACACGCGGAAACTCTTTGAGATCTGCAGTAGGCGGTGTGATCATACATATTTATTCAGACAAAACGGGATTTAGATCTGCATCGGCTCAAGAGCGCGGCACGGATCGGGATTACCGCCGGGGCTTCCACCCCAAAGAAAATTATCGAGGAGGTTCAGACATATGTCAGAACAGGAGCAGACATTTGAAGAGATGCTGGAGGCATCCTTCAAACCCATTCATGTCGGGAGAGTAGTAGAAGGAAGTGTTATTGACGTTAAGCCGGATGAGATCATCCTGAATATTGGCGGAAAGTCCGACGGTATTCTTACAAGAAACGAATATAGCAACGACAATTCACTCGATCTGACAACAGTTGCAAAAATCGGCGACACAATGGAAACAAAGGTCATTAAGACCAACGACGCTGATGGTCAGGTCCTTTTATCTTATAAGAGACTGGCAGTTGAGAAGGGGAACAAGAGGATTGAGGAAGCTTTCAATAATAAGGAAGTCCTCACGGCCAAGGTGGTACAGGTTCTGAACGGTGGCTTGGTTGTTGTGGTAGATGAAGTCAGAATCTTTATTCCTGCCAGCCTTGTTTCCGATACCTATGAAAAGGATTTAACCAAATACGATGGTCAGGATATTCAGTTCATTGTAACGGAATACAATCCCAAGAGACGTCGGTATATCGGTAACCGGAAGGTGTTGATTGCCGAAGAAAGAGCGGAGAAAGCCAAAGAGTTATTCGAACGCATTCATATCGGCGATGTGGTAGAAGGCGTCGTAAAGAATATTACGGATTTGGTGCCTTTATTGATCTGGGAGGCGCAGACGGACTTCTGCATATTTCCGAAATGTCCTGGGGGCGTGTAGAAAATCCGAAGAAGACCTTTAAGGTGGGAGATACGGTCAAGGTTCTGATTAAGAACATTGATGGCAACAAGATCGCTCTTTCCCGTAAATTTGAGGATGAGAATCCTTGGAAGGATGCCTCCGAGAAATACAGAATCGGAGAGATTATTACAGGAAAGGTCGCAAGAATGACAGATTTCGGTGCTTTCATCGAGCTGGAGCCCGGAATTGATGCACTTCTTCATGTTTCTCAAATTGCCAGAGAGCATATCGAAAAACCTTCCGACGTATTGAAGGTTGGTGAGGAAGTCACTGCAAAGATTGTCGACTTCAATGAGAATGATCGTAAGATCAGCTTGAGCATGAAGGCACTTCTTTCTCCGGAAAAGTCAGAGACAGATCAGGAACAGGAAGACAATACTGAAAACTGATAGAGAGGTCCTGGCCTTCATTCTTACAACCGTAACAGCGTATCATACCTCTCGTTTTAGGAGGGCATGAGGAACGGAATCCTATGGTATATGATTACGAATGGTTCAAGGAGCAGATTTTCAATATTACAAGTATCAATTTGAATGCTTACAAAGAGAAACAGATGAAGCGTCGAATTGATACTTTAATTGGCAAGTACAAAGTGACTGGCTATGATAAATTTGTGGATCTGCTCAAAAAAGATAAGGAAGTTTTTGATGCATTCGTAAATTATCTGACCATAAATGTCTCGGAGTTTTTTCGAAACAAAGATCAGTGGGAATTGATGGATAAACAAATGATTCCCACTTTGATTCAACGTTTCGGAAATCGGCTGGATGTATGGAGCGCAGCCTGCTCGACCGGCGATGAGCCTTACACACTGGCAATGCTCCTTTCCAGGCATGTACCTTTATCTCAAATTCATGTGCTTGCTACGGATATTGATACGCTGGCAATCGAGAAGGCAAAGAACGGTTTGTACGGTGCAAAAGACATTGCAGGCGTTCCTGCCGATTTGAAGTCTAAGTACTTTGCGCAGGAAGGCAGCCAGTTTCGCATTTCGAATGAAATCAAGAAATGTGTACAGTTCAAGAAGGCAGATTTGCTTCGAGATCCCTATCCGGTGAATTATCATCTCATTGTTTGCAGAAATGTGATGATTTATTTTACAGAAGAAGCGAAGGATGATATCTATAAAAATTCTTCAAATCTCTTGCGCCGGAAGGATTTCTGTTTATTGGAAGTACGGAGCAGATTATCAATTATAAGGATATCGGGTTTCAGAGAGCAAATTCCTTCTACTACGAAAAGCCGAAATCTTAGAGTCGTGCGTCAGGTTTGTATCATAGAAAGTCTCATAGAAAAAATGAAGCCACAGGGAACATCGCCCTGTGGCTTTTCTGATGCTTTCCTTAGGATAGAAGAGTCAAGTGCCTTTGATAACCCCGTCACCGCATCTGTTGCAAGACCATCTTTGCGTAGGAAGAGAGCGCTTTTCTGTCTTTTCGGATCTCCGGAGTTACTTCAAAGAAACGTTCCTTATCTTTGTAATCTCTTCGGAAAACGGGAACAAAGGTATCCGACCATTCTTTTAAAAAGAGTGATTTTTTCTTTGTGTAGCAGGTGGAAGGAGTGGCCGGTACCCGGTATGCCTTGTTCACAAAGTTTGCGATGCTTTTGTGTAAAGCAGTGTCTTCTTCGGGGAGATAATAATAATCTTGATGGCCGGCATAGAAGTATTTCATTTCCTCCTCATACAGAGGAATTCGCAGGATGAGAATATTGCCGTTTGCTTTGACGTAGCAGTCGCCTGATCTGGCATGCAGGGGGAACGGGAGAGGGGGAGGGCATCTTTAGATGGAGAAAGAGCTCTTTTCTGATACTCCCGTTAAGGGCACGGTAGGTATTGGCTTGGGCCTTTACCGCCTCTAAATCAATGCGGCCCGAAAATAATTTTTCAAGGAGAAGGGTTTGCATGCAGAAAGGCATGCCCTTCACGTCATCCGCATTGTGAAGAAGGAGAAGGCGCGCCTTCGAATCAGAGGGAGAAGAGAGATATTCCTTGTAAATGCCAACCATTTCGGAGCCGCTCAGTTCATCGGCCCTGGGAAATCCCACAAGCTCTTCTATTTCTTTTTGTTTCAGGGATTGCATCTGGAGGAGGCTCCGGTACGGCCGTAGCCTCTGGTACAGATCACAGTCCTCTTTTCCGGACAGTCGATCTGCAATTCCCAGAATTTCACATCTCTTTCGAATAAAAGGCAGATCGAATCGTCTGCCGTTGAAATGAATGAGAAGATCGTAAGATTCGGCAAAAGAGAAAAAAGCTTCCAGAATTTCTTTTTCTTCGGATTGGGTTTCTGCAAAGAATTGATGAAGCTCTGCGCCGTTCTCCGAAAGACGGAGGGCGCCGATCAAGAAAACTTCCGCATGTTCAGGAGATAGACCGGTGGTCTCAATGTCGAAAAACAGAAGATTTTTCTCTCTCATGTCATCCGGAAGATAGGAAATGGAAGAAGCTTTTGATGTGGATTGTTCTGCAATAATTTTCATCATACCCTTTTTCTCAATTTAATGTTCTCATTCTACCATACCTGCGAGCGGAATTCATGGGAATAATTTTCGGTATTTTCTTCATTTTGGTAGATTTTATAAAAAACTGATAGTATATTATATGTATGTGTGAAAAATCCACAAAGATCACATAATTTATTCTAGGGAAAGAAGGGAAAGACATGGCAAAACCTACATTTGTCGGCGGTGTCCATCCTTACGGTGGCAAGGAACTGACGATGGATAAGCCCATCAAACCTGTCCTGCCTAAGGGCGATTTGGTTTATCCGTTGTCCCAGCATATAGGGGCTCCTGCGAAACCTGTAGTAGCTGTCGGTGATTCTGTCCTAACGGGGCAGATGATCGCAGAAGCGGGTGGCTTTGTATCAGCGCCTATCTATGCAACGGTCTCCGGAAAGGTGAAAGCGATTGAGCCCAGACGGCTTGCTACGGGTGGCATGTGCCAAAGCATCATCATTGAAAACGATGGAAAGTATGATGCAGTGGAAATGAAGCCGAGTAAGCCTTATGAAGAGATGTCGGCTCAGGACAAGATTGAAGCGGTCCGAAATGCCGGTATCGTCGGGATGGGCGGCGCAGGCTTTCCAACGGCAGTCAAATTTGCGCCGAAGGAACCGGAAAAAATTGAATATGTCATTGCCAACTGTGCGGAGTGTGAACCGTATCTGACTTCCGATTACAGGAGAATGATAGAAGATCCGGAACAGCTGATTGGCGGGTTGAAAATCGCGGTGAGTATTTTTCCAAATGCAAGAGGTATTCTTGCGGTGGAGGATAACAAGCCGGAGGCAATTGCAAGCTGGAGGAGCTGACAAAGGATGAAGATAAAATCACGGTGAAAGCCCTGCAGACCAAATACCCGCAGGGGGGCGAGCGTATGATTATTCACGCCTGTACCGGAAGAGACATCAATTCCCGTATGCTTCCTGCAGATGTCGGCTGCATCGTGGACAATGTGGATACGCTTTGTGCGGTGTACCGGGCAGTGATGAGGGGCGAACCTCTCATGGAGAGAATCGTTACCATTACGGGAGATGCCATTACCGATCCTTGCAATTACAGGGTGCGCATCGGAACGAATTATAAAGAACTGATTGATGCGGCCGGTGGATTTGTCAAAGAACCTGCCAAAATCATATCCGGCGGTCCTATGATGGGATTTGCGGTGTTTGATTTGGATGTCCCGACCACAAAGACGGCCTCGGCCATGACCTGCCTGACAGAAGATGTGGTTGCGGAACTGGCTCCCAGTGCCTGTATCAACTGTTCCAGGTGTGTGGACGTCTGTCCAGAGCACCTCATTCCGAAGAATCTTGCGGATGCGGTGGAACACAATGAGGAAGAGAAGTTTTTGCATCAGTACGGAATGGAGTGCATTGAATGCGGCAGTTGCAGCTATATCTGTCCTGCAAGAAGACAGCTTGCTCAGCTGATCAAAGGAATGCGTAAAATTCAGATGGGCAAAATGAAGAAGAAATAAGGAGGATGTCCCTAGATGAGTGAAATGAGGAATGTGTCATCCAATCCGCATGTGAGAGACAACTGGACAACCAGAAAAATCATGATGGTCGTTGCCGCATCTCTTTTAATCCCGGCCGGTTACGGGGTTTACAGCTTCGGATTGAATGCACTGATCATGTTAATTCTTTCCGTCGCAAGTTGTGTCGCAACGGAATATATTTATGAAAAAGCCATGCACAAGGTGGTGACGATCGGAGATTTCTCGGCTGTTGTTACCGGACTGCTTCTGGGTATGAATCTTCCGGCCCAGACCATTATCGGCACCGTTGCCGGTAATGACGGAAAGAAAGTACTGTACATGGGCGGATTTTGGTTGCCGATCATCGGAGGTATCTTCGCCATCCTGGTGGTGAAGATGGTGTTTGGAGGGCTGGGGCAGAATTTCATGAACCCCGCGCTGGGTGCAAGGTGTTTTCTTCTCATCTCCTTCCCGGTTTGGATGAATCACTTTATGCCGATGGCAAATGATACGATGGTAGATGCGACCACGACTGCAACACCGCTTACGGCACTGAAAGCCGGCCAGACGGCAGGCAATTTGATGGAGATGCTTGGGAAAACGCATATCTCCGAAATGGTAACAGGAAAGGGAATCGGTGGCGTCATTGGAGAAACTTCTATGATTGCCATTGTGATCGGTGCCTGTATCCTGATTTTGGCGGGCATCATTGATTTGCGTATCCCGGGCAGTTACATTGTAACCTTTGTCATTTTTCTACTCCTTTTTGGCCCCGATAAGAGCACACAGTATATTACGGCACAGCTGGCAGGAGGCGGGTTGATGCTGGGCGCTTTTTATATGGCAACCGATTACACGACCAGTCCGATCACCAACAAGGGGAAATATATTTATGGAATGATTCTGGGGATTTTGACGGGTGTATTCCGTGTGGCGGGAGCCTCCGGTGAGGGAGTTTCTTATGCCATTATTATCGGGAATTTGACCGTGCCTCTGATTGAACGCTTCACGATCCCGAGAGCATTTGGTATTCGGAAGGAGGCGAAAAAGGCATGAGTGAAACGAAGACGAATGCGCAGAACAATGAGATTTCTTTGATGATCAAAAATGCGATGATTCTTTTTCTCATTACTTTGATCGCGGGAGTTTTGTTGGGCTTTGTATACGACAATACGAAGGCATCCATCGCCGAGCAGACCAGGGCGGCGGAGGAAAATGCAACGAAGGAGGTCTTCCCTTTGGCGGACAGCTTTGGAGATATCAAGACCGATACGGCGAAGGCGGCAGAAATTCTTTCTTCCAATAAGGGATACAGCAAGGTGGAGTTGGAGTCCGTGAAGGAAGCAAAGGATAAAAGCGGCAGCGTGATTGGTTATGCGTTCAAGGTGAAATCTAAGGGATACAGTTCCGATGCCCTTGAGTTCATGGTAGGCCTTACAAAGGACGGAACGTTAAACGGAATTTCACTGATCAGCAACAGTGAGTCCCCCGGACTGGGAATGAATGCAAACGACATTCTGGTTCCGCAGTTCAAGGATGTCAAAAATGCGGATTCCGAGCATCTTTTCTCCGTAAAAAAACAAAATGCCAATAAGGAAAACCATGAAATTCAGGCGATTACCGCTGCGACAATTACCTCCAAGGCGATAACCAACGGAGTGGACGTCTGTATTGAATATATGGATCAAGTATTATTGCAGGGAGGTGCAAAATGAGCGATGACAGCAAGAAAGGTGCTCTGGGGCTACGGATTAACACCCCGCTTGAGCGCTTCCTGAACGGCATCATAGTAGAAAACCCGACCTTGGTTTGATGATCGGTATGTGTCCCACACTGGCAATTACCAACTGCGCCATGAACGGGATTTACATGGGGCTTGCAACGACCTTCGTGCTTGCTCTTTCGAATGCGGTCATTGCCGCTATCCGCAAGATTGTTCCGGATACGGTTCGTATTCCGGCATTTATTGTGGTCATTGCCTCTTTCGTGACCATTGTAGATTTGTTTATGCATGCCAATATGCCGGCAATGTATAAGACGCTGGGAGTCTATATCCCGCTTATCGTTGTCAACTGCATCATTTTTGGAAGAGCTGAGGCTTATGCATCCAAAAATGGCGTCATTCCTTCTCTGTTTGATGGAATCGGCATGGGGCTTGGTTTTACCATTGCGATCACCTGTATCGGACTGATTCGTGAAATCATCGGAACCGGCACCTTTTTCAGCATGAAGTTTATGGGAGAAGGAACGGCAATATCGGGCTTCACACCTGTTTTGATTTTTGTACAGCAGCCCGGAGCCTTCATGGTCCTTGCCTGCCTGATCGCCATTATGAATAAGGTCAAGCGCGATATGGAGAAAAAAGGCAAAGACACCTCCAAATTTGGTCAGCCGGCATCCTGTTGCACGATTGATGAGAAAGGAGAATAAGAAGTGGGAAAAACTATCTATGAATTGGTCGTCATTGCCGTCACTTCTTCCCTGATCAGCAATGTCGTTTTGAGTCAGTTTTTGGGATTGTGTCCGTTCCTTGGAGTTTCCAGAAAGGTGGATACGGCATTTGGTATGGGAATGGCGCTTACCTTCGTCTTAACGATTGCGTCTTTGGTCTGCGCCTGCCTATACCAGTTTGTGATTTTGCCGCTGGATCTTGAGTACTTAAATACGATTATCTTTATCCTGGTCATCGCCATGTTGGTGCAGTTTGTAGAGATGGTGTTAAAGAAGTTTATGCCGGCTCTTTATCAGGCGCTTGGGAATTTACCTTCCGCTGATCACGACCAACTGTGCTGTCCTTGGTGTTGCAATCAACAATGTGAGTGCCGGATTTAAAGATCATTCGTTCTCAAGAGTACGGTAACCGGTCTGTTTACTGCAATTGGATTTACCATTGCGATTGTGCTGATGGCGGGAATCCGGGAGAAAATGGAATATAATGATTTTCCGGAATCGTTTAAGGGCATGCCGATGGTGCTTCTGTCTTCCGCACTCATGGCCATTGCGTTTGTCGGATTCTCCGGCATCTCATTTTAACGAAAGGAGAGAGGACTATGAATCCGATTTTACTGGCAACTTTGGTGGTTGCAATTGTCGGTATCGTGATCGGCTTTGTGTTAGGATTCGCCAACATCAAGCTCCATGTGGATGTGGATGAAAAAGAAGCGCAGATTTTGGAAGCACTACCCGGAAACAACTGTGGAGGCTGCGGTTATGCAGGTTGCTCCGGCCTTGCGGCGGCGATTGCAAAGGGAGAGGCTCCGGTGAATCAATGTCCGGTTGGCGGAGCACCCGTTGGGAATGCGATTGCAGCCATTATGGGAGTGGAAGCAGGCAGCACGGTCAGGCAGGTCGCTTATGTACATTGCAACGGAGACTGCGAGAAAGCCAGCAGCAAGTACGAGTATTTTGGAACCAATGATTGCCGACTCATCGAACAGACGCCGGGAGGAGGTGCAAAAACCTGCTCGTTCGGCTGCCTCGGTGGCGGGAGCTGTGAGAGAGTTTGTCCGTTTGATGCCATTCATGTGGTAAACGGGGTTGCGGTCGTTGACAGAGAGGCCTGTAAGGCTTGTAAGAAGTGCATTGAAATCTGTCCTCGTCATCTGATTGATCTGGTGCCCTATACTTACACGGAAGTGGTTTCCTGTATGTCAAAGGACATGGGGGCAAAAGTGAACAAATACTGCAAGGTGGGTTGCATTGCTTGTCATATTTGTGAAAGAATTGTCCATCGGGGGCGATTGTGGTAGAAGAGAATCTGGCCAGAATCGACCAGTCGAAATGCACCCATTGCGGGACCTGTGCACAAAAGTGTCCGAAAAAAGCGATTTTCACCACGCATGCATCTGCTGCGGATGGAACGAAGACCGCTTAAGGATGGGTGGAGAAGGGACGCTCTTTCTCGAAAAGTCCTGCTTATTCTAACATGTGAAGTCATTCTTCCCCAAGGAAGCATTTCCTTTGGAGAAGAGTGACTTTTTTGGTAGAACGAAGTATATGAAGGTAGAAGGGAGTATATGAAAGCGCATTTGCCGGGGGTATATCCGCGCCTGCGTGTAGACGGAGGCACAATCGACTACAGGGCTTCTCTTACCTGGAAGAGGAAGCATATTGCACTCGGCTCGTTTAAAACGGGCAAGAGGGCGCATGAGGCTTATCTGGAGGGAATGGATGCGCTTACCCACCCGGAAGTCACAATGGATTCGATTCCGAAAAAAACAGCACTTCCATTTGAAAAGTATGTGATTTTGATCAACTACAGAGATAAGGGAATCTATATTCCCACGCCGATTTACATGCAAAAGAGGTACTTTCTTTATTATCTTTCTCGTAAGCTTGTCTATAAATTCGATATTGACGATCTCTTTTATTATTCTTCCCATAAAATCATGAAGAGGGGGAAAGCATCTTTTTGTCGCCGATTACGGATCTCAAATCAATATTCTGAATCGTTATGGCATCCGTTCTCATGCAGTTCTGAACCGGGATTATCGTTTTATCAACGGCGATCAGACGGATCTTCGCTACCTTAACATTGAGATTATCAATCGGTACCAGGGCGTGCACAGATACATTTCGCGCGGCATGCAAAAATTTAAAACCGTGATTCATGTGCAAAGCAATTATGTCGTTGGACATTATGAGACAGAGGAAGAGGCTGCGATTGCCTATAATAAAGCAGCGGATCTTCTTGCGAAAAGTGGAATTTCCACCAAATTTCGACAAAATTATCTGGAGGATCTCTCCGCTTCCGATTATGCGGAAATCTATCGAAGGATTCCTATTTCTCCCCGTGTTCTGCATCTTCATGGATCATTTGCATCCGGGCGAGGATGAGAAGTCCCGTCTTTCTGCCCGGAATTGCGCATGTGCCCTGTGCATGGTAAGATGATGTGGATTTAAACGATCCAAAACTCTGTTGCAGGTAAGCTTGCCTAAGTTTACGATGCGATGGACCGTGCGTCGTAGGTTGTATGAGATTTTCAGGGCGTTGTAAATTCGTATACGATTCATAGGATAGGTCTTCGTTTGTCTGATCTTGATCGCACTCGGTTCAAAAGAGAAATCAATGAGATTGTATTCCTGCTCCTGCTCTACCAGTTGGTGCAGTTCGCCACCGTGTTCGGGTTATCTTCCTTGCGCACGCTGTGGAAGGTACTGACGCAGAGGGCGGGTGTCTCGATCGGAGATTCGGGTACCTTCGTGCAAGGCGAGTCTTCTTTTGGTGCACTCAGTTCCATGATCGGTTTTACGCTTGGGTTTCTCATACTTGCATACTGGATGAGAGATCGTGTCCCTATCAGGCAGATTTTCAAGAGGGGGCGCAGGATGGATCTGCCCACCTTTCTGCAACTTTTTGTGCTCTTCATGTGCGGACAGACGGTTTTTGCCTTAAGCGCTGCCATGCTGGACAGATTCTTCCACTTCTTTGGATATAGTCTGGCAGATAGTGTGGAAAGGGCGACCAGCGTAGATCCTTCGATACCGATGTGGGTTTATGTAGGTTTTTTTTTGCTCCTCTCATGGAGGAAATGGTTTACAGAGGCTTTCTGTTACAGAGTGTAAGGCCGTATGGGAAGAGGTTTGCCGTCCTTTTTTCGGCAATGATGTTTGGGGGAATGCATGCGAATTTACCGCAGAGTATCTTTGCTCTTTACATCGGCATGGTACTGGGATACATTGCAATAGAATATGGCATTGGTTATACGATTTTATTTCATTTTTTGAATAATTTTGTATTCGGGAGTCTCCTTGGTTTCCTGGTACCGGAGAAGGGGGCTCTTGATCTCACTGAAGTTTGGTATCGATTGGATCTTGTTTTTGTGATTTTGGGACTGGGTATTTTGTTCTGCAAAAGAAGGGTCGTATGGAATGGCCTTTGCAAGCATCATCCTTCAAAAGGACTTTGGAGGACCGTTTTCCGTTCTCCTGCCTTCCTTTTATTTCTCTTACTGGAAGGGATGCTTGCTTTGTCGCTGATTCACAAAATATAAGATGAGATATAGGATGGAAATGACTGCAAGGAAACTGGTTTACACCAATGGAAGGAGCAACCATGAGGGATGAGATCACCTATCAATCAACGAGAGGAAGGGGAGAAGGGGTGCCTGCCTCCGTTGCTATTTTGCAGGGACTTGCGAACGATGGAGGGCTCTTTGTACCGGATCACCTGCCGATGCTGGATCGTTCCATGAAGGAAATTTCCGCAATGGATTATCAACAGACCGCTTACGAAGTCATGAAGCTGCTGTTAACAGACTTTACGGAGAGTGAGCTGAGGGACTGTATCTGCAGGGCTTATGACGATAAGTTTGATTCGGAAGCGATCGCTCCTATCGTAGAGGCGGAAGGCGCTTATTATCTGGAGCTTTATCATGGAAGAACGCTTGCCTTTAAAGACATGGCACTTTCCATTCTGCCGCATTTCATGACGGAAGCGGTGAAGAAGCAGAAGGAAAAGCATGAAATTGTGATTTTAACCGCTACCAGCGGAGATACGGGGAAAGCGGCGCTGGAAGGTTTTGCGGATGTCCCGGGGACACGCATCTGTGTCTTTTTATCCGAAGCACGGAGTGAGTCCCATTCAGGAGAAACAGATGGTGACCCAGAAGGGGGAAAATACCTGTGTCATCGGGATTGAAGGAAATTTTGATGATGCCCAGACCGGTGTCAAAAAGATGTTTACGGACAAAGAGCTGGAGAGGAAGATGGACGGTGCAGGTCTTCGGTTTTCCTCCGCCAATTCCATCAATATCGGAAGACTGATTCCCCAGATTGTATACTATGTCTATGCTTATGCCAGACTCCTGGGAGAAGGGAGAATCGCAGAGGGGGATCCGGTCAATTTTGTAGTCCCTACGGGCAATTTTGGAAATATTCTGGCGGCTTATTATGCAAAAAAAAATGGGACTCCCGGTGGGAAAGCTCATTTGTGCTTCCAATTCCAACAAAGTGCTCTTTGATTTTTTTAAGACCGGTGTCTACGACCGGAATCGGGACTTTATCCTGACTGCTTCTCCTTCGATGGATATTTTGATTTCCTCCAATTTAGAAAGATTGCTGTTCGATTTGGCAAACAGGGATACCGAAGAGGATTCTGCCCTGATGGATGCTCTTATACAGAAGGGTAGATATGAAATCAGTAAGGAGATGCGGGAAGGACTGAAGGATTTTTATGGGAACTATGCAACGGAAGAGGAGTGTGCGGATGCCATTAGGGAGTTGTTCGAAAAGACGGGTTATCTAATCGATACGCATACGGCAGTTGCACGAGCGGTTTATAATAAATACCGGAGTGAAACAAACGATCAGACACCATCGGTCATTGTCTCTACCGCCAGTCCTTTTAAGTTTTCCAGAGCGGTTTTGAATGCGATTCAGAACAAGCCGTTGGGAGAAGCACACAAAGGACAAGATGATTTTGCACTGGCAAATCAGCTGGCGCAGCTTTCTGCCTGTTCCGTGCCCGATGCGGTTTCCTCTCTGCAGGGTGCAGAAATTCGTCATACCACTGTTTGTGCCATTTCGGATATGCAAAAGGGTCTGATGGATTTTTCTGAGATTGGGATAAGGGACGAACAAGCGAAAGATTCCGGGCGGAGGGGACCGAAGGAACACAACGTACGGTTTCATTCAGACGATCTGATTGAGTCAAATGAAGGAAAGAAGGAGTGGAGATATGAATCAGATGATCATGGACAGATTAAAAGAACTGCGGAGCAAGATGGCGGAGAACGGCATTGATTATTATATGATGCCTACTTCGGACTATCATAATTCGGAGTATTCGGCGGATTTCTTTAAGGTTAGAGAGTTTTTTTCCAATTTTTTTCCGGCTCCAACGGGACACTGGTCGTTTCTGCCAACTGGGCAGGACTGTGGACAGACGGCAGGTATTTTATTCAGGCGGAAAGAGAGATAGATGGGACAGGAGTTACGCTTTACCGCATGTTGGATAAGGGAGTCCCCACGATCAAGGAATATCTGAGCGAGCAAATGCAGAAGGGGCAATGCCTGGGATTTGATGGCCTGGTCAATGCGGCCGACATTCTGGTAGATTTTGAAGAGACGCTGAAAGAAAAGCAGATCACCTTTCGCTATGATTTGGATCTGGCTGCGGATATCTGGAAAGATCGTCCTGCTCTGCCCTGCACGAAAGTCTACCTGCTTTCGGATGAGTTGTGTGGCAGGAGCTTTCGGGAGAAACTCCAGGAGGTTCGTCAACAGATGAAAGAGGCAGGTGCGAAAACCCATTTCCTCAGTAAACTGGATGATATCATGTGGTTAACCAACTTAAGGGCGGATGATGTGGAGTGCAATCCGGTTGCCCTTTCCTACTGCCTGGTAACCGAGGATTGTTTTTATCTGTTTCTCCAGAAGAAAGCGCTGACGCCGGAGGTAGAGGCTTATGCAGGGAAGAACGGGATCCTTTTAGAAGACTATCATTCGGTCGTCGACTTTTTGCGCACCTTTCATCCCGATTCCGACATTCTCTATGACCAGAAAAATATCAGTTATACGCTGTATCGTTTGTTACAGGATGCGGCAAAGAGGGCGGGGGTTTCCCTGATCGATCAGATGAATCCGACCACGCTTCTTAAGGCGGTAAAAAATGAAACGGAGCTAAAGAATATCAGGGAAGTTTATCGCAGAGACAGTGCGGTTTTGACCCGGTTTATTTACTGGTTGAAGCAGAATGTGGGCAAACAGGAAATCACAGAATATTCTGCAGCAACGAAGTTGGATCACATGCGTAGTGAAATTCCGGGATATGTGGAATTATCCTTTCCTACGATCAGTGCCTACGGAGCCAATGCAGCCATGATGCATTATGAAGCAACCAAGGACAAAACAGCCACTTTGAAACCGGAGGGAATGCTCCTGGTGGATTCCGGTGCAACCTACATGGGGGGGACGACAGACGTCACCAGAACGATTGTTCTCGGACCGATCAGTGAGGAGATCAAAAAGCACTATACGCTAAGCGTGATGAGCATGTTACGCCTGGCGAATCTCATTTTTTTACAGGGGAGCAACGGAGTGACCTTGGATCTGGCTGCAAGAGAGCCGATGTGGAAGAATCACATGGACTATAAGTGCGGAACCGGGCATGGAATTGGTTATATGTTAAATGTGCATGAAGGGCCGCAAAGAATCGCCTGGCGCAGTGCACAGGGATCGGTTGCAGCGGAAATCATGGATGGAATGATCGTTTCGGACGAACCGGGGGTGTATAAAGAAGGCAGTCACGGGATCCGGATTGAGAATATTTTGGAAGTGCAGAAGGATTTGGAGAACAGCGACGGACAGTTTTTGAAATTCGGGATGTTAACGTATGCTCCCATTGATCTGGAAGCAATTGATCCGCAGTATATGCAGCAGGAAGACATCGATCATCTCAATGCTTATCATCAGGCGGTCTATGACAAGGTAGAGCCGCTTATTGAGGAGCCGGAGATCAAGGAGTGGCTGAAGCAGGCAACCAGAGCAGTGGGCTGATGTTGTCTTTTCCGGAGAAGGATTCTTTCGTTAAAGGAACTTTCTGTGAAAAAGAGCCTTCTGTTACAGGATATCCCTCACGCAAACAGGGATACAGGAGATGTCTTCTGCAAGCGGGATGTGCGTGCAGAGAAAGCAAGCATATCCTGCCTGTCCAAACGGCTCTGTCAGATATCCGGAGACAGAGGAAGCTCTTCGGTGATCGTACACATGCAGAAGTGCTTGATCCATATAAAAATCCTTCATTCCCTGAGAGAGACCGTCGCCAATCAGTTTTGTATAACTTTCTGTGGCGCAAAAGAGGCGGAAGAAGAGAGGCGGCCGTTCTTCTTTCGCTGCCTGTTGTAGAAGCCGGAGGTTCTCAGAGGAGAAAAAAAGCGCTCTGCCGAGGGACAGGATCCTTTGATTTTTTTCTAAAATCAAGGATGTCTGCGCCTATGTTTTTGATCACTGAGGGCACAAACCACATAAGCACCGGCATGAGAAATGGAAAAATGCAGATTTGGCTCGTTCGTTAGAAACGGTTTTCCATGGATGCCGTAGGAAAGGGAAAACCGATTCCCCGGGACACCCAAATCGCTTAAACCTTTTTCCAGAAGGCAAAGTCCGATATGGTGATACAGCGGATGAGGCAGGGGAGACGAAGGTGTATATTCATTTAAGTGGGCATAGTAGAATCGAATCATCGCTTTTATCCTATCATAGGAATGCCAAAGGGGAACAGATTTCATGACGGAAATCATCATTCAATTTGTGATTCTCATTACACTGCTTTCTTTGTCGGCTTTTTTTTCATCGGCGGAGACGGCAATGAGTACGGTGAATAAGGTAAGGATTCAGACGCTGGCTTCGGAAGGAAATACCAGAGCGGCAAGAGTTCTGAAAATAGATGCCAACTATCCCAAGATGCTGACAGCGATTCTCATTGGGAATAATGTGGTCAACCTTTCGGCCTCATCCCTTGCTACGGTTATTGTCACCAAAGTTTTTGGCTCTTTTGCGATCGGCCTCGGCACCGGAATCCTTACCATTCTTGTGCTTATTTTTGGAGAGATTACACCGAAAACGGCGGCGAAGGCGACAGCGGAAAAGATGGCTCTTCGATATGCTTCTGCCATTTGGTTTTTAATGCAGACGCTGACACCGCTCATTTTTGTGATCAATGTGCTCTCCGGCCTTGTATTAAAAGTGCTCGGGATCCGGGACGCAGGGCATCAGACCATTACGGAAAAAGAGCTGCGAACCTACGTGAACGTGTCCCACGAAGATGGCGTGATTAAGAGCGAAGAAAAAGACATGATCAACAATGTGTTTGACTTCGGAGATGCACTGGCGAAGGATATCATGATTCCGAGGATCGATATGACCTGCGTTTCTACAGACGCCACGTTGGAAGAAGTGATGCGGATTTTTAGAGAGGAGATGTATACCCGCCTTCCTGTTTATGAGGATCATCCGGACAATATGATCGGGATGTTGAACATCAAGGACATGCTTTTTGTAGAAGCGAATCAGCCTTTTCACGTTAAAGACTATCTTCGTGATGCTTATTACACCTATGAGTTTAAGAAAACAGCCAACCTAATGATGGAAATGAGGGAAAAGACGGTCAATGTGGCATTTGTCCTTAGCGAGTATGGAGCCTGTGCCGGCATGATTACCATGGAGGATTTGCTGGAGGAGATTGTGGGAGAAATCCGTGATGAATACGATTCGGATGAAGAGGGATTGATCAATCAGGTGGGAGAAGGCAAATATCTGATTGAAGGTACGATGAAGCTGGATGATGTCAATGATGCCTTACACACTTCCCTCTCTTCGGAAGATTACGATACGATTGGGGGGCTCATGATCGGTCATCTGGATCGTCTTCCGCAGAACAGGGAGAGCATTACGCTGGCAGATGGAACGATTCTGACCTGCCGGGGTCTCAGACAACATCGCATTATAAAGGTGTTGCTGGAACTTCCTGCGACACCGAATGAAAATCCATCAGGCACTTTCACAAGTAAATGAATCATGCTATACTGAGTTGTGTTTTTTGCGGGTGTTTGTTGATTATAGCAAAGGAGAACAGAGAGAATGAAGAGAATCAGAACTCTGGCGACCAGAAATTTGAAGGAAAGTATGAAGAAGGGTGGTTGCGGTGAGTGCCAGACTTCCTGCCAGTCGGCTTGCAAGACCTCTTGCACCGTTGGCAACCAGAAATGCGAACAGCTCAAGAAATAAGTGTTCGCTCGGTGGGTTGTTTTGCAGGCAGCGGGCGGGAAATGCCGCTGCCTGTTTCATGTGGTAAGTGGATGAATTTGTTTGGAAAAAGGTTTGATTCATGGTTCATTGTTATAAAAATGGCGGTTATCATATCGTCCTGGATGTAAACAGCGGTTCCGTGCATGTGGTAGATCGTGCGGTTTACGATATGATTCCCGTTTGTGAAAAGGCCTATGAGAAGAAGTGCCGCATGCATTCTTCCGGGTGTGAGAAAGAAAGCTGTAAAGCAGGTGACAAGGAAGGCGGGCGCTGTGATGGAGATTTTTCTGCCATGCGCGAGGCAGTTTTTTCAGATGCCACTTTACAGGAGAAATACGATAGAAAGACGCTGGAAGAAGCTTTGTCTGAGATTGAGGAGCTGGTTGCGCAGGAGCTTCTTTTTTCAGAAGACATTTATGAGGAATACGTGGACGGGTTTCAGGACAGAGAAACCGTTGTAAAGGCGCTCTGCCTGAATATAGCGCATGATTGTAATCTCAGGTGCAGTTATTGCTTTGCGGATGAAGGGCAATACCACGGGGGAAAGAGAGGACTGATGTCACTGGAAGTCGGCAAGGCAGCCCTCGATTTCCTGATGGATCATTCCGGAAACCGTAGAAATCTGGAAGTGGATTTCTTTGGCGGAGAACCCCTGATGAACTGGGAAGTGGTTAAGAATATCGTGGCTTATGGCAGGGAACTGGAAAAGAAAAATGATAAAAGGTTCCGCTTTACGTTGACCACAAACGGGGTTCTTCTGAATGATGAGATTCTGGAATTCGCCAATCGGGAGATGGCAAACCTCGTGCTCAGCATAGACGGCAGAAGAGAAGTGCATGACCGGATGCGTCCTTTTCCGGGAAGACGAGGATCCAGTTATGACACCATTGTTCCCAAATTCTTAAAGGCGGCAAACAGCAGAAATCAACAGAATTATTTTGTCAGGGGAACCTTTACCAGATATAATCTGGACTTTTCCAAGGATGTGGAAGAGCTGGCAAACCTTGGCTTTCAGCAGATTTCGGTGGAACCGGTGGTGGCGAAGCCGGAGGACGATTATGCCCTTCGTGAAGAGGATTTGCCCGCTCTGTTTGAGGAGTACGATCAATTGGCGCAGTTTTTGCTGAAACGCCACAGAGAAGGCAGAGATTTCCATTTCTTCCACTTCGACATTGATTTGACCGGAGGTCCCTGTGTGGCTAAAAGGCTTTCCGGCTGTGGAAGCGGTTGCGAGTACCTGGGTGTAACGCCGTGGGGGGAGCTCTATCCCTGCCATCAGTTTGTCGGCAATGAGAAGTTCATTTTGGGAGATGTGTTTCATGGCGTGAACCGGACGGATCTGGTTGGTGAATTCAAGGCTTGCAACGTATACACGAAGAAGGAATGCAGGAACTGTTTTGCACGATATTATTGCAGTGGGGGATGTGCAGCCAATGCTTATAACTTTACCGGAGATATTAACGGAACCTATTCGATTGGCTGTGAGCTGCAGCGCAAGCGGGTGGAATGCGCCATTATGATTCAGGCGGCGCTTGCAGAGGAAGATTCTTCTCCAAATGAAAAGGCGGATGAATCGGAATAAGGTGAGAAAAGGAAGGGAAGAGACAAGATGAAACGCACAAAATCATGGGTTGCATTGATTTTGCTCCTGGCAGCTCTTTTGGGTCTGGGGTACATTGCCTGGTTCGGAATCGGTAAAACGAAGGATGGATCGGTTCATTCGATCAATCTCGGGTTGGATCTGGCCGGCGGGGTCAGTATCACTTATCAGGTCGTCGGAGATAAAAATCCGTCTGCCGAGGATATGAGCGATACCGTATACAAGCTTCAGCAGAGAGTCAGTCAGTACAGTACGGAGGCGCAGGTTTACAAAGAGGGATCCAACCGGATCAGCATTGAGATTCCCGGAGTGAATGATGCGGATAAGATTCTTACAGAACTGGGGCAGCCGGGAAATCTGTATTTCATCGCACAGACGAATTCCAAGGGAGAAGAAAATTATACTTCTCAGGGCGGCGAGTATAAGCTCACCAAATATTGCTGCGCTGGACATGGAAGGTTCCGTGGTGATGAAAGGAACCGATGTCAAAACGGCGCAGGCAGGCGCCCAGACCGATTCCTCTACCGGTGCGAAAGAGTACATGGTTGACTTACAGCTGACGGACGCCGGCAGGAAGAAGTTTGCGAAGGCCACGAAGAGAGCTTTTGAAAAAGGAGAGACGATCGCCATCTATTATGATGGGAAGTTTGTCTCGGTTCCGAAGGTGAACAGTGAAATCAAAAACGGAAGAGCGCAGATCACCGGTGCCTTTACCGTGGAAGAGGCGCAGAATCTGGCAAGCACCATCCGAATCGGCGGCCTCAGTCTTCAGTTAAAAGAGCTTCGCTCCAATGTGGTGGGTGCGCAGCTGGGGGTAGAGGCGATTCACTCCAGCCTGATTGCGGCGCTGGTCGGTTTTGCCATGGTGGTGCTCTTCATGCTATTGGTTTACCGGATCCTGGGCCTTGCCGCAGACATTGCGCTGGCTTTCTATTGCTGCCTGGTCGTCATCCTGCTGGACGGGCTGGAGATCACTCTGACTCTGCCCGGCATTGCAGGTATTATCCTTTCGATCGGCATGGCGGTGGATGCCAACGTCCTGGTTTTTGCAAGAATCAGAGAAGAGATGCAGGCAGGCAAGAGTGTAAAGGAAGCCATGAAATCCGGATATCATGCGGCACTCTCGGCCATTTTGGATGGAAATATTACCACCCTGATTGCAGCAGTTGTCTTAATGATCTTCGGAACAGGTACCATCCGCGGGTTTGCTTATACCTTGACCTTAGGCACGGTGGTTTCCCTGTTCTCGGCGCTTCTCATTACAAGAGCGGTTTCTGCATGCCTGTACGGAATCGGACTGCAGGGAGAGAAGTTGTACGGGAAACCGGAACAAATCAAATATCTTTCAATTATTAAGAACCGCAAGATTTATTATGCGGTTTCCCTCGGAATCATGGCAATCGGCGTGATCGTGATGCTTTTCAATACAGCATCCGGAAAAGGGCCGATGAACTTCTCTCTGGATTTTGTGGGTGGAACATCAACGACAGTAACTTTTAACGAAAATCATACGTTGCAGGATCTGGATGCCAACGTAGTTCCCGCAATCAGAAAGGCGACAGGTGTTTCCTCTGTACAGACCCAGACGGTTTCGGGAACCAAGGAAGTCATTTTCAAGACCATACCGCTCTCGGTAGAGCAGCGAAAGGCGATGAGTACTGCTCTACAGGATCAGTTCAAGGTACCGGAGGATAAAATTGCTGCAGAGACCATTTCGGCAACGATCTCTGATGAAATGTCAAGAGATGCCATCTTATCGGTTCTGATTGCTCTGGTTTGTATCCTGTTCTACGTGAGAATCCGCTTTAGCGATATGCAGTTTGGTATTGCTGCCATTATTGCACTGGCTCATGATGCCGTCATCGTGACCCTTTGCTATGTCGTCACCAGGATTGAAGTGGGAAATACGTTCATTGCAAGTGTATTGACGATTGTCGGTTACTCGATTAACGATACCATCGTGACCTTTGACCGTATTCGTGAAAATAAAGCGCGCGGGAAGCTGAACAGGGAGGAGCTCATCAACACGAGTGTGACACAGACGATGTCCAGAAGTTTGTTCACTTCCTTAACCACCTTCCTGATGGTACTATCCCTCTTTATTTTTGGCGTGACGGATATTCGCAATTTTGCTCTTCCCCTCATGGTAGGCATCATCTGTGGAACTTATTCATCTATTTTCATCGCCTCTCCGCTTTGGTATGACATGACAAAGAAGGACAAAAAACTTCATGTCTAAGTGGATGATCTCCGCAAAGAAGGCAGATTTTAACAGGATCGCACAGACGTTCCATCTCTCACCGATTACCGCCAGGCTACTGCGAAACAGAGGACTGGTGGAGGAAAGTGAGATCGCAGCTTATTTGAACTGCGAGGAAGGGGGTCTGCGGGATCCTTTTCTGCTCCCGGATGTGGAGCGTGCAGTCTCCATTCTGCAGGATAAGTTGCGGGAGAAAAAAAAGATTCGCATCATCGGAGATTATGATGTGGACGGCATTTGCTCTTCCTATATTTTATGGAAAGTTCTGAACGGTCTGCAGGCAGAGGTGGATGTGGTACTCCCGCATCGTATACGGGACGGATATGGGATCAGTACGCTGTTGGTGGATCAGGCAAAAAAAGACGGCGTGGACACCATTTTGACCTGTGACAACGGTATCGCCGCACGGGATCAGGTAAAACACGCCAAAGAAGTTGGGATGACGGTCATTGTGAGCGATCATCATGATGTGCCAAAGGAGGGTTCCGGAGAGGATCTGCTTCCGGAGGCGGATGCGGTGGTAAATCCCAAACGGGCGGACAGCAGCTATCCTTTTCATGATATTTGCGGAGCGGTGGTTGCCTTTAAGTGGATGCAGGTGCTTCTACACCAAGAGGGAAGGGAAGAGGAAGCGAAAATGGATAAGCTCTATCCCTTCGCCGCTTTGGCAACGGTCTGTGATGTCATGCCGCTTTTAGATGAAAATCGAATCATCGTTAAGAGGGGACTGCGCTGCTTCGCAAATAAGACCGCAGGTTTTGGACTGGAAGCGCTGATTCGCGTGAACGGTCTTTCAGAAAGCAAGATTAGCACCTATCACCTTGGATTTGTTCTTGGTCCCTGTTTGAATGCTACAGGGAGATTGGATTTTGCACAACGGGGGCTGCACCTGCTTCGTGCAAATAATAAGGAAGTAGCCCTGCAGCTTGCCAATGAACTAAAAGCTTTAAACGACAGCCGCAAGGAGTTGACCAGAGAAGGCGTTGCGCAGGCCAAAGAAGTGCTTGAGGAGATGAAGAAAGAGAAAAAGGGAAGCCTGCCGGATATCCTGGTGATTTACCTCCCCCATCTGCATGAATCCATTGCAGGGATCGTAGCGGGTAGGATCAGGGAATTTAGCCATCGTCCAACGCTTGTGATTACGGCGTCGGAAGATGGGGTGAAGGGAAGTGGAAGATCCATTCCTTCTTATAATATGTTCGAAGCCTTATCCGCAGTAAAAGACCTGTTTACCAAATTTGGCGGACATCCGATGGCGGCTGGTTTCGATGAAGGAAGACCGGATTGCAGATCTAAGAAAAAGATTAAATGATGCGTCTCTCCTGACGAAGGACGATCTGGAGGAAGTCCTGCATTTGGATATGGAACTTCCGCCTTCTGTCTTATCCATCCCGCTGATTCGTGAGTGGGAGGCGCTGGCTCCCTATGGGAATGGAAATAAACAACCCCTGTTTGCCGCCAGAAAGATTCGCCTTCTTCATGGCATGCGGCTGGGGAAACAGGGAAATGTCGGTAAATATCAGGTGACGGATGAGACGGAAAGAAGGTATGATCTGCTCTGTTTCAAGGAGGTGGATTGCTTTGATGACTTTTTACAGAAGCATTTTGGAGAGTCGGCTCTTTGTGCTCTATACGAGAGAAGAGGCGCTTCGTCCCCCCTTTGCAAAACAAAAGAGCAGGAGGAGGTTCTTGAGATTGCGATCGCCTATTATCCACAGGTGAACGAATGGGGGAATCAGCAGAGTCTTCAACTGGTGATGGAAGACTACAAGGTAATTGGATAAGAGAGGAGTACGAATGAAACTGGAAGAGCTGTTCAAAGAAATTTCCTATGAGATCGTAAATGGCGGAGATGACAAAGGTGTATCTGCTATGCAGACAGAAGTGAAGGAACTGGTCAACGATTCCAGAAAGTTGCAGGAGGGTTGCCTGTTCCTCTGCATTCGGGGATCCAATTTCGATGGCCACACGAAGGCTTTCGAGGCTTTTTCTAAGAAGGCGGCTGCCATCGTGGTAGAAGAGGAGGTGGAGATTCCAAAGAACACGCAGACGGTCGTGATTCGTGTGAAGGATACCCGCTATGCAATGGCCTTTATTGCAGCGGCCTTCTATTCTCATCCGGCCAAGGAACTGATGACGATCGGGATTACCGGAACCAAGGGAAAGACAACCACCACCTATCTTGTCAAAAACATGCTGGAGAATGCCGGAATCAAAACGGGCCTGATTGGAACCATTGAGATGATCATTGGGGAGGAGCATTTCCCTGCCAGCAATACCACTCCGGAATCCCTTAGCTTGCAGAGGGATTTTAGAAGGATGGCGGATGCGGGAATGAAGGCAGTGGTGATGGAAGTGTCTTCTCAGGCGCTGATGATGCACAGAACACAGGGTTTCCTGTTTGACATGGGGATTTTTACAAACATTGAGCCGGATCATATCGGTCCGAATGAGCACAAAGATTTTGCTGAGTATATGCATTGTAAGGGACTTTTGTTTCAGCAGTGTAAGCATGGCATTGTAAACGCAGACGACGAGCATCTGCCTCAGATTCTGAAAGGACATACCTGTGACTTGACGACCTTCGGACTGGGGGACGGGGCGGATTTAAAGGCGGAGGCTCTTGCATATATGCACAAGCCCGGCGAACTTGGCGTCTACTTCGATACGAAAGGCATCGTGAACATGCATGCGGAGATTGCCATGCCGGGAAGGTTCAGCGTCTACAATGCGTTATGTGCCATTGCGGTGGCGCACCGGATGGGTTGCCGGGTAGAGGAGATGGAGGAGGCGCTCAAAAAGGTTCGGGTACGTGGCAGAATTGAGATGGTTAAAGTCTCGGATGATTATACCCTGATGATTGATTATGCGCACAATGCCATGGCGCTGCATAGCCTCTTGACGACGCTTCGGTATTACAGACCCAATCGTCTGATTTGTTTATTTGGTTGTGGCGGCAATCGTTCCAGAGAAAGACGGTTCGAGATGGGAGAAGTGAGCGGAAAGCTGGCGGATTTAACCATTATTACATCGGACAATCCCAGGTTCGAGGACCCCATGGAGATCATCCGTGATATTGAGACGGGTATTCAGAAAACAGACGGACACTATGTGGAAATTCCGGACCGCAAGGAAGCCATTCGTTATGCGATGGCGCAGGGGGGAGAGAGGCGATATTATTATTTTGGCGGGTAAAGGACACGAGGACTATCAGGAGATACGAGGGGTTAAGTACCCGATGGATGAGAGGGTCCTGATTCATGAGATTCTACAAGAAAACCAACAAGCGCAGCAAAAGCAGTAATTGAGATATGAAAGAATATGCGAATATCATCATTGATATTGCACACAGCAAGGTAGACCATCCCTTCAGTTATGCGGTTCCAAAAGAGCTGAGAGATGTGCTGGAGATAGGAAGTTGCGTAGAGGTGCCCTTCGGGAAGGGAGATGCGGTTCGTAACGGCTATATCATTTCTTTTTCCGAGGAAACAGAGTATGACGCCTCCAGGATAAAGGAAATCAGGGGAAGAGCCGAGGGGGAACTGCCTGTCGAAGCAACCTATGTCAGGCTGGCCGCCTGGATGAGGAGAGAATACGGTTCCACGATGATACAGGCGCTTCGTTGCGTGCTGCCACTTCACCAGAGAAAGAAGGGACTGAAGCATAAATACCTTTCTCTGAGGTTTACAGAAGAAGAAGCCAGATCATTTGCAAATAAGAGCATTGAAAAGGGACATTTTGCCAGAGCGCGTATCCTGAATGCATTATTAGACCACAGGGAAGTACGTCTGCCATATACGTTTGTCACGCAGAAACTGAATGTCAGCGCTTCAGTGATACGGGGGTTGGTCAACCTGGGCGTCATCCTACTGGAGGAGGAAGGTGTTTATCGGGATCCGGTGGCAGATGCCGTACAAAGGGTCGGTGGAGAGGTCTTTTGCAAGCCATCTCAGGAGGAATTACCGCTTAGTTCCGAACAATCTTTGATCATAAAAAGGTATTGCAGGACTATGATGAAAAGGTACGAAAGACCTATTTGATTCATGGAATTACCGGCAGCGGAAAGACAGAGGTCTATTTTCGCTTGACAAAGGAAATGGTAAAAAGAGGGAAAGCGGTGATTTTGCTGATTCCGGAAATTGCGCTCACCTTTCAAACTCTGATGAGGTTTTACCAATTTTTCGGCAACCGTGTTTCCGTGATGAATTCTTCTCTTTCCCCGGGCGAGAAGTACGACCAGTTTGAACGTGCCAGGAGGGGAGAGGTGGATGTGATGATCGGCCCGCGGTCCGCCCTTTTTACCCCCTTTCCCAATCTGGGGCTGATCATCATGGACGAGGAACATGAACCGACTTATAAGAGCGAAGGCATGCCCAAATATCATACGAGAGAGGTGGCAGTAGCTCTGGCTGGTTTGGTAGAGGGGGGGGCAAGTGTGGTGCTGGGGAGTGCCACGCCTTCCTTAGAGGCCTACGACCGTGCCGTGAGGGGAGAATACCATTTGTTCAAGATGACCAGGCGACTGACAGGGGGGGGACACTTCCCGGAGTGGTGATTTCAGATATGCGCAGGGAATTAAAAAAGGGAAACCGTACGCCCTTTTCTTCCTATCTATCCGAGCAGATTCTGGATCGTCTTTCCAAAAAAGAGCAGATCATGCTGTTTATGAACCGCAGGGGATTGGCGGGATTTGTTTCCTGTCGCCAGTGCGGTTATGTGTTTAAATGTCCGCATTGTGACGTATCGTTGTCGGAGCATATCGGGGGGAGGTTGGTCTGTCATTACTGCGGATATGAACAGAGAACTCCTTCTGTCTGCCCCTCCTGCGGCTCCCGTTATCTTTCAGCCTTTCGTGCAGGAACACAGCAGATTGAGCGTGCCTGTCAGAAAATGTTTCCACAGGCAAGGGTTCTGCGGATGGACGCAGATACGACAAGGACCAAAAACAGTTACGAAAAGATTCTTTGTGCCTTCGCGAACTTCGAGGCAGATATTCTGGTAGGCACACAGATGATTGTCAAGGGACATGATTTTCCGAGGGTGACGCTGGTTTCTGCGCTTGCGGCAGATCTTTCATTGAATGTAGGGGATTTCCATGCTGCCGAGAGAACCTTTCAGCTTCTCACCCAGGCCAGCGGGAGGGCGGGAAGAGGATCACAGCTGGGGACGATGGTGATTCAAACCTACCAACCGGATCATTATGCGATTCTGGCCAGTCAAAAACAGGACTACGAAGCTTTTTTTACAGAAGAGATGGAATACCGCAGGATTATGATGTATCCGCCTGTGGCGCACCTTTTACAGATTCGGATTTTTACACATCAGGAAGAGGTGGGAGTTTCCTTTGCAGCGAAGGTACGCACGACAATTGAACAGAGGCTTCAAATATTATATAATCACTCAAATGATCGACCGGTGGTGATTGGACCCGCTTATGCGTCAGTTTCCCAGGGTGAATGACATTTATCGTATGGTTGTTTATGTGAAGCATACGCAGAAGGAGCTTTTGTTTGCGCTACGGGATTCGCTAGAAGAGAAGTATAAAATGCAATTGGAGCAGACCGGTGAGAATCAGGTCATGATGCAATTTGATTTGGATCCGGTCCATTTGTTTTAGAAGTTTTTGGAGGTAAGGGAGTTGGCCATTCGAACAATTCGTGAATATGGAGACGAGATTCTCACGAAGAGGTGTAAGGAAATTAAAGAGATCACGCCCAGAATCAAGGAGTTGGCAAGTGATATGATCGAGACCATGCATGAGGCAGGTGGCGTTGGTCTTGCCGCTCCACAGGTTGGGATTCTCAAGAGAATGTTCGTGATTGATGTAACGGGAGAAGATGCATTTGTCATCATCAATCCCGAAATCGAGGAGACGGATGGGAAACAGACGGGCTACGAAGGGTGTCTGAGTCTTCCCGGAAAAAGCGGCATTGTGACCAGAGCGAATCATGTAGTGATGAAGGGCTATGACCTGAATATGGAACCGATTCGCGTGGAGGGAGAGGAACTTCTGGCCAGAGCGCTCCTGCATGAATATGATCATTTGAACGGTCTTATGTATGTGGAGAAGGTGGAGGGCGAGCTGGTGAACAACGAAGATTTGGAAGAGGAAAAGCCGGAGGAAGAATAAATTGCGCATTGTGTTTATGGGGACACCCGATTTTTCGGTAGGTGCACTGGAAGCGTTGATTGAAGCAGGACATGAGGTGGTTCTTGCAGTGACGCAGCCGGACCGGAGGAGGGGCAGAGGGAAAGAGGTCTCTTTTTCTCCGGTAAAGGAAGCCGCGCTCTCTCATGAGATTCCTGTCTATCAGCCGGAGAGGTTGCGGGGGCAGGAGGCGGTCTCCCTGTTAAAAGAACAGGAGGCGGATGTGTTCGTGGTTGCTGCCTTCGGTCAGATTCTGCGCAAAGAGATTTTATCGATTCCACCTTACGGATGTATCAATATTCATGCTTCCCTTCTTCCCAAATACCGTGGGGCGGCACCGATTCAACAGGCTATTTTAGACGGGGAAAAAGAAACGGGAATTACCATCATGCAGATGGACGTCGGTATGGATACCGGAGACATTCTCTATCAGGAAGCAATCCGGATTGCGCCGAAAGAGACGGGGGGAACTCTTTTTCAAAAATTAGCGGAGCTCGGCGCCACCTGCATTGTAAAGACACTGGCCTTTTTGGAAAAAGGGCAGATCACACCTCGCAAACAGAAGGAAGAGTTTTCGAGCAAGGTACCGAAGCTGACCAAAGAGATGGGAAGAATTGACTGGACAAGGAAGGCGGAGGAAATTGAAAGGCAGATCAGAGGATTAAATCCGTGGCCAGGAGCCTTTACGAATATACCCGTTTCCGGAGGAGACGGGAGAGGGGAAAAGAGACAGCTGCTCAAGATTTGGGAGGCGGATCTTACCCATGTGGATTCAGATAAACTTCCGGGCACGGTCATTTCCGGAAAAGAAGGAGAACTGTTGGTACAGACAGGAACTGAGGCGCTGAAAATCACAAAGTTGCAGCAAGAAGGTAGGAAGCGGATGGATGCGGTTGATTTTCTCAACGGGTTTTCCATTCGAACAGACTGTGTGTTAGGAGAAGAGGGAGAGAACTAATGGGATATTATTATGGTTTTGATCCGACTTATCTTTTGGTTTTGATCGGGGCAGGGCTCTGCATGTTGGCTAGCTTCGGCGTGCAAAGTACTTATCGAAAGTATGCGAAGATACGCAGCATGTGCGGGATGACGGGGCACAGGTGGCAAAGCGGATCCTTGATCAAAATCATGTCACAGATGTGCAAATCAGACATGTTCCGGGAAATCTGACCGATCACTTCGATCCGGGAAGCAAAACAGTGAATTTATCGGATGCCGTTTACGATCAAACGTCGGTAGCCGCCCTCGGTGTTGCGGCACATGAGTGCGGTCATGTCATGCAGCATGAGACGGGGTATATTCCATTGAAAATTCGTGCGGCCCTGGTGCCTGCGGCTAATTTTGGTTCCAACCTCGGTCTTCCGATGGTTTTTATCGGACTGCTTCTAGGAAGCGGGGTATTGGGGCAAACCTTGACTTCTTTAGGAATTTGGATCTTCGTTTTTGCGGTTCTGTTTCAGGTCGTCACCTTGCCGGTGGAGCTGGATGCCTCTCACCGTGCCCTTCGAATGCTGGGGGATTATGGCATACTGGGGAGCGATGAGAAACAGATGGCGAGAAGTGTTTTGTTTGCTGCAGCAATGACCTATGTGGCGGCGGCGGTTTCCTCAGTATTACAGCTATTGAGACTTCTTGCCCTGGCAAACCGGAGAAGGAACTAATTTGAATACGGAACGAGAACTGGTTTTGCAGCTTCTGTTGGAGGAGGAAAAAAGTACAGTTCCTTTTTCTGACCTTTTAAAAGAACTGTTGCAAAAATATGATTTTTTACGATCGGAGCAAAAAGCTTTTATCAAGCGTGTAGCTGTCGGTTGCATCGACCGCAGAATCACGCTTGATTTTGTTCTGGATTCCTATGCCAGCAGAAAAGTGAGCAAGATGAAGCCGCTCATCAGGGAACTCCTCCGGATGGGGGCTTATCAGCTGCTGTTTATGGATCGAGTCCCGGATTCCGCTGCAGTCAATGAGACGGTGAAGTTGGCGGCGCAGCATGGGTTCTCCTCTTTGAGAGGTTTTGTCAACGGTGTACTCCGGACGATTGCCAGACAGAAGGAGGTGCTTTCTTTTCCAAATCCTTCCATTCGATACTCCATGCCGGGTTGGATCGTAGATCTTTGGGAAGAGGAATACGGACAGGCAAGAACGGCACAAATCTGTGAGGCGCTTCTGTGTCCCCGACCGGTGACGATTCGGCTGGATGAACGGTTAAGCAGCAAAGAACGGGAAATAGAAATTGCCCTTTTGCAAAAAGAGGCGGAAGTAAAAAAGACGTTTCTTCCTTATGCCCTCTCCTTATCCCATACGGATAATCTCTCCTTTCTCCCGGGGTATCAAGAGGGACTTTTTGCGATCCAGGACGTGAGTTCGATGCTGGTAACGGAGCTGGCCGGTTTAACCAGAAATGCCACAGTAGTAGATGTGTGTGCGGCACCGGGTGGAAAGAGCCTGCATGCTGCGACAAAACTGGCGGTACTTGCAGGAGAACATAAGGAAGAGAGCGGGCAGGTGTTTGCCTATGATCTGACCGAAAAGAAATGTGAAAAGATCCGGGAAGGTGCAGTGCGTCTTCGCTTGCATGAGGTTGCAATTGCCCCGCGCGATGCCACACAATTTTATCCGGATTTGGTCAATCAGGCGGATTTCCTATATTGCGATCTGCCTTGTTCCGGTCTGGGGGTAATCGGCAGGAAACCGGAAATCAAGTATCATCTTTCTCCGGAAGATATCGATTCTCTTGTCTTGCTGCAACGAAAAATTCTACGCAATGCGATTGAATATCTGAAGCCGGGCGGCGTCCTTATGTATAGTACCTGCACGATTTCCCGCAAAGAAAATGAAGAGAATGCGGATTGGATTCTGAAGAATCTACCCCTTGAGGGGGACCTGTTTTCTTCTGACCGGTTGGGATCCGGTCTGTACCGGAAACAATTATTGCCGGGAGAAATGGACACAGACGGGTTTTTTATTGCCAAATTCAGAAAGAAGTGAGAGCGAATGACGGATGTAAAGTCCATGACCATAGAAGAACTGACGGCATATATGAAGGAAAGAGGAGAGGGAGCCTATCGGGCGAGGCAACTTTTTTCCTGGATGCACGAAAAAACAGCTTCTTCTTATGATCAAATGACCAATCTTCCTAAGAAATTGAGAGAGAGTCTTCCCCCTTTGGTGCAATTACAAATCGCTCAGGTGCAGAAATCAAAAAAGGATGCAACCAGAAAATATCTGTTTTCGCTCGACGACGGGAATTTGATCGAAAGTGTTTATATGAAGTACCGCTTCGGAAGCAGCGTTTGTATATCCTCCCAGGTCGGCTGTCGTATGGGCTGTGCCTTCTGTGCCTCCACCCTGGAAGGCGTCGTGCGGAATTTGAGTGCATCGGAAATGCTGGAGCAAGTGTACCTTGTGCAAAGAGAGGTGGGAGAGAAGATTTCTCATGTGGTCATCATGGGGAGTGGAGAGCCAATGGAGAACCAGGATCAGGTGCTGCGCTTTCTTTCTTTGATCTGCGACCCCCATGGACAAAATCTTTCGGCCGGGCACCTCACGGTCTCAACCTGCGGGATTGTCCCCGGAATTCTTCGTTTTGCAGAAGAAAAACGGCAGATTAATCTTGCGATTTCCCTGCATGCACCGACCCAGGAAAAACGGCAGATGCTGATGCCGGTCGCCAGGAAGTACGATCTTCCTTCCCTGATGCAGGCCTGTAAAATATATTTTCAAAAAACAGGGCGTCAAATCACATTTGAATATGCCTTGATTGCAGGACAAAACGATGCGGATTCCGATGCAAAGCAGCTGGCGGATCTGTTAAAAGATTTCAATTGCCTGGTCAATTTGATTCCGGTGAATCCCGTGAGAGAAAGAAGTTTTCAAGCAAGTTCCAGGCGGGCAGCGCTCTTGTTTCAGAAAAATCTTGAAAAAAACGGAATAAATGTTACTATTAGGAGAGAAATGGGGCAGGATATTGACGGCGCGTGTGGACAGCTTCGTCGAAGGGTCATGACGCAGCAGATCTGATGCGCTGCTTTTTTGTCTTATTCTTTTTGGGGGAGCATTCTTCTTTTGGTAAAGACTTTTTCCATCACGGATATTGGTAAAAAAAGAAAACTGAATCAGGACTATGTCTATTCCTGTGAAACGCGCATTGGAAATTTGCCCAATGTGTTTATTGTTGCGGATGGAATGGGCGGTCAGAACGCAGGGGAATATGCCTCAAAAGTTGCAGTGGATACCATGGTGGAAGAGATTGCACACTGTGCCCTGCAAAGCCCGGTGCGCATTTTGAGACATGCAATCTCCCGTGCGAACACCAGGTTAAGAGAGTTGGCGGCAAAGGATGTGCATTTATTCGGCATGGGGACTACGGTCGTAGCTTCCACGGTCGTGGGAAGACACCTTTTGGTCGCCAATGTGGGAGATTCCAGACTTTATATTATCAGTGATCGCATTCGTCAGATCACCAAAGACCACTCTCTGGTAGAGGAAATGGTCCGCATGGGCGGTATTGATGAAAAGACGGCCAGACACCATGCGGAGAAAAATATCATTACCCGTGCGGTGGGTGCGGATGATGAGGTGAATGTCGATTTTTTTGATGTAGAGTTGGAGCAGCAGGATAAGATCCTGATGTGTTCGGACGGACTGACCAATATGCTGGAAGACGAAGAGATCCGCATGATTGTAAACGGACAGAGGGATGTGGTGGAGATGGCGCAGAAGCTGGTAGATGCAGCCAATGATCAGGGAGGCAGAGACAATATTGCAGTCATTCTGATTGAGCCGTTTGCTTCCGATCATATCGCAACGAAGAGGCATCAAGAGGGCAAACTATGATCAAGATGGGAACCGTTATGGGGGACCGGTACGAGATTCTGGAGAAAATCGGAACCGGCGGGATGTCCGATGTTTACCGGGCAAAGGATCATAAACTGAATCGCATGGTCGCAATGAAGATTCTCCGCCAGGAGTTTGCGGAGAACGAGAACTTTGTGTCCAAATTTCGAACGGAGGCACAGGCAGCTGCCGGGTTAATGCATCCGAACATTGTGAATGTTTATGATGTCGGGGACGAAAACGGTGTCTACTATATTGTGATGGAACTGGTAGATGGCATCACTCTGAAAAAGTATATTGAAGAAAAAAACAGGCTGACGGTGAGAGAGGCAGTCAGCATAACGATTCAGGTAGCAATGGGGCTGGAGGCGGCACATCGGAATAACGTCATTCATCGGGATATTAAACCGCAGAATATCATGATCTCGAGGGAAGGCAAAGTGAAGGTGACCGATTTGGCATTGCAAAGGCTGCAACCAGCAATACCATTACGTCGAATGTAATGGGATCGGTGCACTACACTTCGCCCGAACAGGCAAGAGGCGGCTATTCCGATGCCAAGAGCGATATTTATTCTCTGGGCGTTACACTCTTTGAAATGTTAACCGGAAGGGTTCCCTTTAACGGAGATACGACGGTTGCCATTGCCATCAAACACATTCAGGAGCCCATTCCATCGGTACGCAAATATGTACCGGATATTCCGCTTAGTGTCGAGAAAATCGTACTGAAGTGTTGTCAAAAATCTCCCGACAGACGATATCAGTCTGCATCCGAATTGATTCGTGATTTGAAACAGTCTCTCATTACTCCGGACGAGGATTTTGTACATCTCGTGGATCCGGATGAAGAGAATGCCACACGAATCGCCACAGAGAAAGAAGACAGAGAACTGCGCAGAGAGCTCCAAAGGTATCCGGATGAGGACGAACCGCCGGTCAGGCGTGTGAAAAAGAAATCGGAAACTTCCGGAAATGGAAGCAGAAAGAAGCGTAGAATAGACGATTTGGAGGAGGATCCCGTTAGGAGAAGGTATCATGACGAGGACGATCTGGAGGAGGAAGAGGGACCGGAAATTGAAAAGGTCACTTTGATTCTTGGTGTGATCGTCGGCATTCTGGTGCTGGTGATTCTTCTCTTTGTATTCGGCACCAAGGCGGGATTTTTTGGTGATAAAACGAATGGATCCGGACAGGATTCCTCTGTGGGGGCAAGCGGAATTGAGATTCCGGATGTCAGCGGAACCTCTTTCGCAGAGGCAAAGTCCATCTTGCAAGGCAGGGATTTACGGTGGTGAAGGAGGATGACACAGAGAGCGGCAAAAGCAGGAATACAGTCACCGGACAGGAACCGGCGGCAGGCACGTTTGCACCATCCGGTTCGGAAGTGAAGATCAGGGTTGCCACGGGGAATGGCGCCGGATCGTCTTCGGCGACGGTACCTTCCGGTTCCAGTGCATCTGCATCTGCGTCCGCATCGGTACAGAAAGTCAAAGTACCGAATGTCGTCAATATGCCGGAAGATACGGCGGTTGCGACCTTGATTGAGGCAGGTCTGCGCGTAGGTACCATTACGCCGGTCAGTAGTGCGGAGGTGAAAGCAGATACCATTTCCAGACAGGCACCCGCTGCGGGAGAAGAGGCTGATCCGAACTCTCTGGTAAACCTGGAGATTAGCACCGGTCCGGAAAAGGTTTCTTATTATTTTGACGGGACCATTGCAGCGCCCACCTCACAGGAGGCCTCTGATTATACGGCAGGAGTACCGGTACAGATCATCTTTATCGCCTCGGATGGAACGGTCATTCTGAATACGACAGCGACGGAATTCCCTTATGGCCCGGTGACGGCGCACGGGCTGAAGGTGCCTACCGGTGCCATCAAGATGGTTTATACCGTAACGACGCCGGATACGGTGGACGCAAACGGAAATGTGACGCCGGGCAAAAGCGAGCAGCGCACGGTCACGAGGGCTGTGTCTTTCACAAAGGAATGAACAAAAAGGTGATGTGATCAGAACATCTGAAAGGAATCCTTGAAGGGAAAAATAAGAAAGGGAGTATCCGGCTTCTATTATCTGGACGCGGGAGATGGAAGAGTATACATTTGCCGTGCCAAGGGGATCTTTCGAAAACAGGGAATCAAGCCGCTCGTGGGAGATGATGCGGAATTCGAGGTAGTGCACGAGCAAGACGCCGAAGGAAGTCTCACTCGTATTTTACCAAGAAAAAATGCAATTCTACGCCCGCCGGTGGCAAATGTAGATCAGGCGCTGGTGGTTTTCGCCATCAAGAGGCCCAACCCGAGCTTTTATCTCCTGGATCGCTTTCTGATCATGATGAAGCAGCAAAACCTTCCGGTGCTCATCTGTTTCAATAAGGGAGACATTTCTTCTGTAGAAGATCGGCAGTCCCTTGCGCAGGCTTACACCGGTTGCGGCTATCCGGTTCTGTTCCTGTCCGTTGCCAAGGAGGAAGGGATAGATGAACTGAAATCCTTACTGGCGGGGAAAACAACGGTGATTGCCGGACCCTCCGGTGTGGGGAAATCCTCTCTGATCAATCTCCTTCACCCACAAGCGGGGATGGAAGTCGGCGCTCTGTCTAAAAAAATAGAGCGCGGAAAGAATACGACAAGGCATGCGGAGATCTTTCCCATTCTGCGTGATGAGAGGGAAGCGGACAGCTGGATCATGGATACACCAGGTTTCAGCTCCCTTTTTTTAAAAGATGTGGAGAGTACTTCTCTAAAAAACTATTATCCGGAATTTGAACCCTACTTGGAGCAGTGTAAATTTGCCGGTTGTATGCATTTATCGGAACCGGTTTGCGGCGTTAAGAGAGCTGTGGAAGCGGGGGAGATTTCCAGGATTCGTTATGAAAATTACAGGATGTTTTATGAAGAATTGAAGGGGAATCGACCGGTATACAAGAAGGTCTGATCGCTTTGAAGAGAGAGATCTTATTGAAGGTTTGATCGCCATGGAACGGGGGAAGCGTCATGCGATCGGTTTGATATTCAGGAGGATCTGATCGTTTAGGAAAAGGGATATCTCCTTGAAAGAGACGTAATATTCGTACAGAAAGGCTGCTGTGATGAAAAAAGAAAAGATGAAATGGTATTCCAGAATGCACTTATGGTGTGGTCTGCCTTGGACCTTTACCAAATACGGGATGTCCGAGGATCGGTTGTTTGTTGAAAAAGGGCTCCTGAATACTTCGGAACAGGAGGTTCGCCTTTACCGTATTATGAATGTCAGTTTGAAACGGACGCTGATCCAAAAAATTTTTGGGATGGGGACGATTCATATTGATTCCTCCGATAAAGATCTGAGCTGCTTTGATATCATCAATGTCAAGAACAGCGAGGAGGTCAAGGAGATGATCTCCGATCAGGTGGAAAGAGAGCGTGTGCGAAACCGGGTGTCCGCCCGTGAATTCATGTCCGATCATGAGGGACAGGGGGAGGACGATGCTCTTTTTGATCCGGACGATGACAGAGAGGATCGTTAAGGGAAAAGTGGCGTGATGGAAGAACCATCACGCTTTTTGTTTGCTCTTTTGATGCAGATAGAACAGAATAACGAGGGCAGGAAGTACACAAAGATAGGAGAGCCATGTAATCAGCGTGTTATTCGCATCGGTATCCAGGGAAGGGGGGAGTGTTCCGCTTAAATTGTTTACGGCATGGGCGAATATAACAAACAGGAAGGATCTTGTTTTCTTGATAAAATATCCGAGGATGATCCCCATGATCGCGGTATAAACGCCCTGAATAAAACTACCGTGCCAGATGCCGAATAAAACACCCGACAAGACAAAGGCAAACCAGGGAAGAGACGTTACTTCTTCAAAAGAGCGGAAGATCAGCCCGCGGAAGAGGATTTCTTCTACCATTGGTCCAAAAGCGACGATGGCAAGGAAGGTGAACAAGTAGGGCCCCTGCTCCAGATCGTCATACATTCCGGAGAAAGCAGAGGATTCTTCTTGCAAAACATGAAAATGGAGGGTGAGATAGTCGATGAAATCAAGCCAAATCGTTGCGATTCCTCCGGCGCCGAAACCGATGACAGTGGCAAACAGCAGGCCCTTCGGAAGAGAAAGGGAGACTTCTGCCTTTTTTTTCCGGAACATGATCCGATAAACAATCACGAGCAGGATTGTCAGCAGGACCGAAAGGGTGGCATCCATAAAGCTGGCGCTGGTGCTTATAAAGGAAGCGGAAACATGGAACCACGAAAAGCCCTTCTGAACGAGTACAATCAACAATTCTGCCACCCTGTCATACAGGTATAAGAGAATTGCCGGAAACAGTAAGAAAAAAATTCTTTTGGGTTCTTTTTATCAAACGATTCAATTTTTACCTCCGATCTGATTTTTGTAGTTACATTTCTCTGCTTCTTATTTTACTGCATTTTACGATATATGTGTCAAAGACCGAGCTAAAATAAAGAAATGCAACACAAAAAGAGCTTAGATATGGTATTGTATAAAAATACTGTATTTAGGCTTCTTTTTATCTTTTAACATTTTAAATCTGGATAATAATGAATGTGTACATTACAACTGTAGAGGATGAAACATTAAAGGAGATATAAGAACAGATGAAACTAGGAATTGTTGGCTTTACCCAATGTCGGTAAGAGCACCTTGTTTAATTCGATGACGAAGGCGGGGGCAGAGGCGGCAAATTATCCGTTTTGTACCATTGACCCGAATGTCGGTGTGGTTGCCGTTCCGGATGAGCGGTTAAAGGAGCTGGCGGATCTCTATCATTCCAAGAAAGTAACACCGGCGACCATTGAATTTGTAGATATTGCAGGGCTGGTAAAAGGTGCTTCCAAGGGAGAAGGACTGGGCAACCAGTTCCTGGCGAATATCAGAGAGGTCGATGCGATTGTCCATGTGGTGCGCTGCTTTGACGATCCCAATGTGGTGCATGTGGACGGGAGTGTGGATCCGGTCAGAGATATTGAAACAATCAATTTGGAGCTGATTTTCTCGGACCTGGAAGTGCTGGAGCGTCGTCTGGCCAAGGTGGGGAAGACGGCAAGGATGGATAAGGAAGCGGGAAGAGAATTTGAGTTTTTGAAGCGAATCAAGGAACGCTTGGAGGCTGATCAAGCCGTCAGAGGGATGGAAATCCAAAACGAAGATGAGCAGAAATGGATTGCAAGTTACAATCTGCTTACATGGAAGCCTGTGATTTATGCGGCCAATGTCAAGGATGATGATCTGGCGGATGACGGTGCATCCAATCCCTACGTGCAGGCACTGCGGGACTGGGCAAAAAAAGATGGCTCTGAGGTGTTTGTCATTAGTGCGCAGATCGAAGAAGAGATCTCGGAGCTTGATGAAGAGGAAAAGGCAGAATTTCTAGCGGATCTGGGATTGCATCAATCGGGACTGGAGAAATTGATCGGAGCGAGCTACCGGACACTCGGGTTGATGAGCTTTTTGACATCGGGAGAAGATGAGACAAGAGCCTGGACGATTCCGGTCGGGACGAAAGCGCCTCAGGCTGCGGGAAAAATCCACTCTGACTTCGAAAGAGGATTCATCAAGGCGGAGACGATTCATTATAAGGATCTGCTAAGGGAAGGCTCTTTGTCCGCTGCCAGAGAAAAGGGACTGGTTCGGATGGAAGGAAAAGAGTATGTGGTTCAGGACGGGGATGTGATCCTGTTCCGGTTCAATGTTTGATGGACTGCTCTAAGGTTCAATGCTTGATGGACTGGTCTATGGTTCTTCCGATACCGGTGTCTGGAGGATCCAAACAATCGTTTGGGATTCTTCTTGTTCTTATGGAGAATAGTTATGCCTGAAATGATGCAATCGATGGATATTGCATTTCCTCATCTGGGAATTTATCTTCATCATGTACCAAAAACTTTTTCTATCTTTGGATTTCCTATTGCCTTCTACGGCGTGATTATCGGATGCGGGATGTTGCTTGGTGTTTTTCTGGCTGCTCGTATGGCAAAGGTCATGGGGGTTCAGGAAGATCATGTCTGGGATGCTGCCTTATGGTTGATCGTGTGTTCTGTGATCGGCGCACGTCTTTACTATGTTGCCTTTTCCTGGGATTTATACAGGGAGGATCCGATCAGCATTCTTTACATTCGAAATGGCGGTCTTGCCATTTATGGCGGCGTTATTGCGGGTTTTACGACATTGGCCGTCTATGTCAAAATGAAAAAAGAAAACTATTTCCGTTTTGCAGACACGTTGGTTTTTGGTCTTGTTTGCGGTCAGATTATTGGAAGGTGGGGGAATTTTACCAATCGGGAAGCGTTTGGAGATTATACCAACAGCTTGTTTGCCATGCGTCTTCCGATGGATATGGTTCGTCAAAATGAGATTACTGCCAAATCGCTGCTCATATTGCAGCGGGGAGTAACTATATTCAGGTACATCCGACTTTTTTATATGAGAGTCTTTGGAATCTGATGCTTCTTTGTCTGATGCTGCTTTATGTTCGCCATCGGAAATTTGACGGCGAGATGATGCTGTTCTATCTGGGCGGCTATGGAATCGGACGTTTTTTCATTGAGCAGCTTCGCACAGATCAGCTTCGCCTGCCGGGAACCCGGATTGCGGTATCTCAGTTTTTGGGTCTTTTTGTTTTTGTCTGTTCCGTACTGGCGGATCTCTATTTACGAAGGAAAAAGAAGTCTGAATATTCTGTGAAAAGTTGAACAGAGAAGAGAAAACGGAATATCTAGTGGTTCAGAATAGAAAGAATCACAACCTATGGATTTTGGCTCTGCAGATCTCCTGCGGGGCCTCTTTTTTTGCGGGAATTCCCTTAATCCGTCATTGTTTTTTACCGAAGAATAGAATAAGATGGTAACAAGTGGTAAAAAGTGGTGGAAAGTGGAAGTGAATGTGTGCATCGTTTAAGGGTGAGTTCAGCCATGCGATTGACGCAAAGGGCAGATTGATTATTCCTGCAAAATTCAGGGAAGGACTTGGAGATCACTTTGTGGTCACCAAGGGTTTTGACGGCTGCCTTTATGTGTTTGATCAGGAAGGATGGAACGCTCTGGAGCAGAAACTTGCAGCGCTTCCCTTAAACAACAAGGATGCTCGTCTGATCAAACGGTTTTTTCTGGCAGGCGCAACAGATCCGGAGCTGGACAAACAAGGGAGAATCCTGATCCCTTCCCCCTCTCCTGCAACATGCAGGTATTACGAAGGATGTTACGGTGGTCGGTGTGGGAGATAAATTGGAGATTTGGAGCAGCGATCGCTGGAGCAGCAATGAGGAGTCGATGGAGAAGATTGATGATCTTGCTTCCGACTTGGGATTCGAATTCTGATGGGAGAAAAGATGGAATTTTCACATACTCCTGTCCTGCTGAAAGAAGTCCTAAACGGTTTATGCATCAAACCGGACGGCATTTATGTGGACGGCACGCTTGGCGGGGCGGGACATGCTTTCGAAATAGTGAAACGTTTGTCCCCCGTCGGGAAACTGATTGGCATCGATCAGGACGGGGATGCCATAGAAGCCGCCACCCAAAAACTCCGGCCTTATGAAAGACAGGTCACTCTGGTTCGGGATAATTATGAGAATATAGCCCTCGTATTAAAGGAAGAGGGGATCCGTCTGGTCGATGGAATTTTGCTAGACCTCGGTGTTTCCTCTCATCAGCTGGATGATCCAGAGAGGGGGTTTTCTTACCGCTTTAACGCTCCTTTGGACATGCGAATGGACTGCAGGCAGTCACTTACGGCAAAAGAAATCATAAACACCTGGACAGAAAAAGAACTTGCGCTCATTTTAAGGGAATATGGAGAGGAACGTTTTGCCATCCGAATTGCCGGTAAAATTGTAAAAGTACGGACGCAGAAGCCGATCGAGACCACATTTGAACTGAATGAAATTATTGAGTCCTCTATTCCAATGAAAATGAGAATCAAGGGAGGACATCCCTCGAAGAGGACTTTTCAGGCAATTCGCATCGCTTGTAATCGAGAACTGGAGGTTTTATCCGGGGCGCTGGACGCTATGATCGAGAGGCTTGACGACGGTGGTAGAATTTGTGTGATTACGTTCCATTCTCTGGAAGACAGGATTGTGAAATCGGCGTTTCGAAAAAATGAGAATCCCTGTACCTGTCCTCCGGAATTTCCGGTCTGTGTTTGTGGGAAAAATCAGCAAGGGAGAGTCGTTACAACAAAACCGATTTTACCATCGGAGGGGAGAGAAAGCAACTCGCGTGCGAAAAGCGCAAAACTACGTATTTTTCGAAAGACAGATGAGGAAGAAATAATGGAAAGAACTCAAAAGTACATTTATGGAAATACGGTGAGAACTGCGATTCCTAAAGGAACTCCCCGTAAGAAGGTCTCTTGTTGGTGAAGAACCGGAACACAGGATCAGAGAAGAAAGAGAGGCCCTGCGAAGGGAGCTTCATAGGCTACATTTCTTTCACCTGATGCTCATGTTGGCAGGAATCACCATTTGCTGTGTCGTTTTAACCGGTTATTTATCCCTGCGCATGCAGATGAACAGCAGTGTCAGGCAGATTTCACAGTTGAAGAGCAGGTTGAATACGCTGAAGCAGGAGAATGACGAGGCCTATAATCAGGTGACGACGAAAATAGACCTGGAAGAAATCAAGAGAATCGCGATTCAAAAATATGGGATGCGTTATGCATCCGATGGGCAGGTCATTCGATATTCGGATGCGGAAGGCAGTGATTATGTCAGACAAAATGCGGATATTCCGGATGCGGGCAGGTAAGATGGGCGACCATGGGAAATACTAACAGAAGAAAACCGGTTTTCACGATCTGGATGAAGAAAAAATTACTGGTTCTGTTCTTTATCGTATTGATTGTGTTTTCCAGTCTGGGTTATCGTCTTTACAGAATTGTAAAAAAAGACGGGGAAAAATATAAGAAGCAGGTTCTTTCGCAACAGGCTTATGATTCCAAGCCGATTCCGGCTCGCAGAGGAAAGATCCTGGATACCAACGGAACCGTTCTGGCTGCCAGCGAAAAGGTGTATAATGTCATTCTGGATGCCGTGCAGATGACAGATCAAAAAGAGTATATAGAACCAACCATCCGTGCATTGTCGGAAAAATTGGGACTGAACGCAGATGAGATCAGGCAGTATGTGAAAGAGCACCCGGATTCCAGGTATTATGTTCTGAAGAAACAGCTTTCATTTGCAGACATATCGGCCTTCAAGGATCTGACCAATCCGGAAAGCAAACATTATAACAAAAATATCCAAGGCGTATGGTTCGAGGATGGCTATCGGAGAACCTACCCGAACAAGACGCTTGCCAGTGATGTCATCGGTTTTACCACGAGTGACGGAAACGGTCTGTATGGGCTGGAAGAGTATTATAATGATACGCTGATCGGGACAAATGGCAGGGAGTACGGTTATCTGGACGATGACTCCAATCTGGAGAGGACGGTCATTCCTGCTGACGATGGCAAAACGGTCGTGTCTACCATTGACAGCAATTTGCAATCGATTGCAGAAAAATATCTGAACGAATTTAATGCGCAAAATGAGAATGCAGTCAGAGAGGGAGACGGAGCCAATAATACCGGCTGTATCATCATGGATGTGAATACCGGGGCGATTCTCGCCATGGCATCTTATCCGCAGTTTGATCTGAACGATACCAAGAATACGGAACCATTGATCGGAAGGCCGCTTGTCGACGAGAAGGGCAATCCAGTTCGGGATGAGCATTATAATTATGAATATATTACGCAGGAAAATCTGGGGACGCTGGAGGGGGATCTTCTTTTACAACAATATAATTCCCTTTGGAGAAACTATTGTATCAGCGACACCTATGAGCCGGGTTCGGTGGCAAAGCCTTTTACCGTAGCAGGCGCACTGGAAGCCGGCAAGATCACCGGTAACGAGGTATATACCTGTCAAGGGTTTCTGGAAGTAGGAGGACACCGGATCGCTTGTCACGGCGTTCATAACGAAGTGAGCGTGGAACGTGCCATTGAGGTTTCCTGCAATGTCACCATGATGCACATTGCCGAAGCAACCGGCGCGGATACCTTTGCCAAATTTCAGAATATTTTCAACTTTGGACTGAAAACGGGAATTGATTCAGCTGGGGAAGCCAGGACGCAGGGACTTACCTATTCGGCGGACCAGCTTGGCAGTGCGGAGCTGGCGACCAATTCCTTCGGACAGGGCTTTAATGTGACGATGATTGAAATGATCAGTGCCTTTTCGTCACTGGTTAACGGCGGCTATTATTATGAACCGCATCTGGCAAAACAAATCATTTCTCCCGGCGGTGCCGTGATGAAAAACATTTCGCCCCGAATCCTGAAGCAGACGATCTCCGCATCGGTAAGTGATAAAATCAAGGAATATTGCAAACAGGTCGTGGCAGGGCCGGAGGGTACCGGCAAAACGGCGCGACCGGCGGGATATATGATCGGAGGCAAGACCGGAACGGCGGAAACGCTTCCCAGGAGCACGAAAAAGTGGTATGTCGTTTCCTTTATGGGTTTTGCCCCTGTAGATCATCCGCAAATTGCGATTTATGTGGTGGTGGATCGTCCGAACGCAGCCAGACAGGATGACGCCAAATTTGCGACACGTATTGTGCGCCAGATTTTAACAGAGGCGCTGCCTTATTTGAATATTCCTATGACAGAGCCATTAAGTGACGAAGAAAAGGCGGAGCTGGAGGAGCTGAAGCAGCAGTCGCTGATTACGGAAACCGATTCCAATGCGGATACGGAAGATGCTAAGGATACAGAAGGCACCACAGAGGAAGGAACGAACCAATCAGAGGATGCGTCCCCGTCAACCGGGAATACAGTTCAGACCGGAGACAACGGAGAGGCAAAGACACAGGCAGGTAAAAGCGCCACTTCGTCAGATAATACGGCCTCTCAGAAGGGTAATACCACTTCTGCAAGTGGAAGTACCACTTCCGTGCAGGGAGAAAATGCAGGGAATGGAGAGAACACGGAGCTCGGTGATGCAGGAGCGCTTCCGGATGACATCGGAGTTGCAGGCGCGAACGAAACGCACTAAGGAGGATGGATTCAGGTGAAACTGGTAATCATGGTGGCATTCGGATCATGGCTGATCTCGACCTTGCTGGGACCATGGGTCATTCGTTTGTTAACGATAGAGAAGGTAGATCAGACGGAGAGAGAAGAGGGGCCGCAGTCGCATAAAAAAAAAGGCGGGCACTCCTACCATGGGCGGATGGATTTTTCTTTTACCGGTCCTTCTCCTGTCTCTGATTTATGCGAAGGTCAAACAGAATGCGACGATCCCTGCGGTGTTAAGTATTACGTTCGGATTTGGACTGATCGGTTTTATCGATGATTATATTAAGGTGGTGAAACATCGCAATCTGGGGCTGCGTGCCTGGCAGAAACTGTTGGGAGAGTTTCTGGCCTCTTTTCTTTTTATTTTTATTCTGGGACAGTTTGCCGGAATCAATTATGCGGATATGATGTTGCCGTTTTTTTCGGATCACGCGATCAATTTCGGGAGGCTTTCCATCCCTGTTTTGATGTTCATTGCTCTAGCTACCAGCAACGGAACCAATTTCACCGATGGAGTAGACGGACTTTGTGCGTCGGTGACTGCCGTTATTGCAGCCTTTTTTGTTTTGGTGGCATGGAGGGAGGGAAGAATGGACGCAGCCTTTTTGTCGGCGGCTTTCTTCGGATCCCTTCTGGGATATCTTTTTTTCAATGTGTATCCGGGAAAGGTGATGATGGGCGATACAGGCTCTTTGGCGATTGGCGGCTTTGTAACCGGCATGGCCTATGCCTTGCAAATCCCGTTGCTTATCCCTTTTTTTGGAATCATCTATGCACTTGAGGTGATATCGGTGATCATGCAGGTCACATATTTTAAAGCAACGCATGGAAAACGAATTTTTAAAATGGCCCCGATTCACCATCATTTTGAGCTGTCCGGATGGAGTGAGACGAGGGTGGTGAATGCCTTTACCACCGTAACCATTTTAGGCTGTATGTTCGCGTATTGGGCGCTGCTTTAGGAAGGAAGAAGGCTTTAAAGGACGAACCGATGAATATGGATAGAGAAGAATGGATCAAAAAATATGCGGGTAAGAAGATCCTTGTGATTGGCGCCGGACTCTCGGGAGTCGGAAGCGTGCATCTTGCCTGTGAAATCGGAGCGAAACCGATTCTCCTGGAGCAGAATGAACAGAAGAAGGAGAGTGAAATCAGAAGCAGTCTGCATGAAAGCGACCGTCAGCGGTGCGACATCGTGATCGGGAAACTCTCAGACGAGCAGATGGAACAACTGACACTTTGCGTGCCTTCGCCGGTGGTTGCCCTTGATACTCCTTTTATGGACGATTTACGAAACAGAGGCGTTGAAATCATCTCGGAAGTGGAATTTGCCTTCCGGTTTGCGAAGGGAAAGCTGCTGGCGATTACAGGAACCAACGGCAAGACAACGACTACCTCTTTGGTTTATGCAATCATGAAGAGCGTTTGTAAAAAGGTGTTTCTGGTCGGAAATATCGGCTTTTTCCTATGCGGAGAGGGCGATGGAGACCGATGACGAATCGGTGACGGTGGCGGAAATCAGCTCCTTTCAGCTGGAAGCAGTACAGGCGTTTCATGCAGATGTCTCCGCCATTCTGAATATCACGCCGGATCATCTCAACCGACACCATACGATGGAAAACTATATTGGGTGCAAAGAGCAGATCACGAGGAATGAGAGCAAAGAAGACACCTGTGTGCTCAACCGGGATAATGTTTACACATGGAAGTTTGCAAAGGAATGTCCTGCGCATACGGTGCTGTTTTCATCACAAGAAAAGTTGGAAAACGGACTTTTTCTGGACGGGGATCAGATCATTCTGGCAAAAGACGGAAAGAGTGAATGCTTTATGCGTTTTTCTGAAAGTACGCTGGTGGGGATTTGCAATGCGGAAAACATCATGGCTGCGATTGCCATCTGCCTGGCTGCAGGAGTTAAAAAGGAGCAAATGCTGCCGGTGATCAGACAATTTCGCGCCGTGCCGCATCGAATCGAGTATGTAGCCACAAAGGGTGGTGTTTCTTATTATAATGATTCGAAGGCAACCAATCCGGATGCGGCGATTCAAGGAATCCGCGCCATGGATGCACCGACGATTCTGATTGCCGGAGGGTATGATAAGGGAAATTCATACGATGACTGGATTAAAGAGGCTAAGCCGAAGGTGAAGGAGCTGGTTCTGATCGGGCAGACGGCGCCGCAAATTGCTGCCTGTGCACAGAAATACGGAATCAAGTCCCTGTATTTTGCGGAAACTTTTGACGAAGCACTGAAGCATTGTACCGAAATCGCCAAGGAGGGGGATGCGGTGCTTCTGTCTCCGGCCTGTGCAAGTTGGGGCATGTTTGAGAACTACGAACAACGCGGCGACCTGTTTAAGGAATATGTGAATCAGCTGTAGCCGGATCTGTTTAAGGAATATATGAATCAGCTGTAGCCAGTTCTGTTTAAGGTATATTAGTATCAATGACAAGAGATATCAACCGGACAGGGAGGATTCCGTTTGAGACTGATCATGGACGATGCGAGGAGAACATGCAGACATCAACAATTCGGAAATTTCATGGAGAGCCTACGAATCGTGAGGAAAATGTGACCCACGCACGTCGGAACCATTCTCAAAACGGAAGAATCAGACCGATTACCGTTTCCCGGAGGTATCAAGATCTTCGAGGTCTAGACAGAGCGAATCGGGAGCGCAGAAGAGTAACCTTTCACGGAGTCAATGACTCCGGTCTTGTCCTGCTCACCTTCACCCTCTGCATATTTGGGTTGATGATGCTGTTTTCTACCAGCTCTTATAATGCGGCGTTGCAATATGGGGATTCCGCATACTTCTTAAAGCATCAGGCAGGATCGGTCGTGGCGGGGCTGCTCCTGATGGTGGTTCTTTCACGTTTTCCGGATTATCATTTGCTTGCTCATTTTGCGATACCCGCTTATCTTGGAAGTCTCGCACTGATCTTGATGGTGATCCCTTTTGGATACTCTTCTCATGGAGCAAAAAGATGGATTCGCATTGCAGGCATGAGTGTGCAGCCGGCAGAGGTGGCAAAGGTGGCAATGATCCTTTTCCTGGCTGCTTTGATTTGCAAAATGCGTCAGAGAATCTGCAAAGGAAGGGGATTCTGGTTTTTTCTTGCAACCCCTCTTTTGCCCTGTGCTCTGATCTATAAAGTGACACAGAATCTGTCATCCGCAGCGATTGTTTTCGGAATCACAATCGTGATGCTTTTTGTCGCCACACCGGATTATGGAAGGTTTCTTCTTTTTACGGTCGTCGCAGCAGGTCTGGGTTTTGCCGCTATCTACTATATCACGAAGGTTGCAGACCCTTCTTCTTCGTTCCGCTTTGCGAGAGTTCTGGCCTGGCTGCATCCGGAGGACTATGCGAGGGAAAAACATGGATCGTATCAGACCTTACAAAGTCTCTATGCCATTGGTTCCGGCGGGATTTTCGGGAAGGGACCGGGAGAGAGTATGCAAAAGACCCTCCTTCCCGAGGCACAAAATGATATGATTTTTTCTATCATTTGTGAAGAGATGGGGATCTTTGGTGGGATTGCACTGGTACTGCTGTTTTTGATGCTCCTTTGGCGGATGATGGTGATTGCCAATAATGCGCCGGATCTGTTTGGGAGCCTGCTCGTGGTCGGTGTCATGGCTCATATAGCCATCCAGGTGATTTTAAATATCGCCGTTGTCACCAATACGATTCCCAATACCGGCATCACGCTACCCTTTATTTCCTTCGGTGGCAGCGCCGTGTTAATCCAACTGGCGGAAGTCGGCATTGTGATGAATGTCGCACGCAGGATTGAATATCAAAGATGAGCATATCGATTTCATGAGCAAAAAAAAGAAAAAGGCCGGAAGCACTCTGCACAAAAAGAAGAAGGAAAAAATCAGATCGATTCGGCAAGGAAAGAAAACGGGAACCAGACAAAATACAGATAAGAGACACTCGCATTATTGGGTCATTGTTTTTCCGCTGATCTTTTTGGCATTGCTGGCAGGGCTCACCTATTTTATTTATAAAAACTATCGTGTGACAGAAGTTTATGTGGAAGGGAATACGCATTACTCGGACCGGGAGATCATCCACATGGTGATGAGCGGCCCCTTTTGTCATAATTCTCTCCTTTTATCCTTGCGGTACCGAAATAGAAGCATCGATCACGTTCCTTTCATCGAAAAGACGGATGTGGATATTTTGTCCCCTCATACAGTGAAAATAAAAGTTTATGAAAAAGGCGCTGGCAGGGTATATCGATTATCTGGGAAAGTACATTTATTTTTGATCGGGAAGGCATCGTCGTAGAAGCTTCTTCGAAAAAAAGACGAAGGGAATTCCACAGGTGATCGGGCTTGGCGTAGACTGTGTGGTCATGCACGAGAAACTGCCGGTGAAGGATCCGAAGGTCTTTTCGGAGATTCTGGATATGACGCATTTGCTTTCCAAGTATCAACTTTCAGCGGACCGGATGCTTTTTGATAAAAACTACCAGGTTTACCTGTATTTTGACGGGGTGAATGTGGAGTTGGGAGATTCTTCCTACCTGAATGAAAAAGTTTCACAGCTATCCCATATTCTGCCGGAACTCAAGGGGAAATCCGGAATACTGCACATGAAAGACTATACACCTGGCAAAAAAAATATTACTTTTGACGAAAAAACGTCTTAAAAATCACACAAAAACACATCAAAAACGGGTTGCGTATTTTGTAAAATGATTATATGATAGCTATTATGGATTGCAGAATTGCGAAGGAGGAGCTGTTTTGCTGGAGATAAAGTCAAATGAAGCGGAAGCCGGGGCCAAAATCATAGTTGTCGGGGTGGGTGGCGCCGGAAATAACGCAGTGAACCGCATGGTGGATGAGGACATCACCGGGGTCGAATTTATCGGAGTCAATACGGATCAGATGGACTTGAAGCGCTGCAAGGCTCCTACTCTTCTGCAAATAGGGGAGAAGTTGACCAAGGGTCTTGGTGCGGGCGCAAAACCGGAAGTAGGGCAGAAAGCTGCGGAAGAGAGTGCAGAGGATATCAAATCGGCACTCGAAAATGCGGACATGGTCTTTGTGACCTGCGGTATGGGTGGCGGTACCGGTACGGGAGCAGCCCCTATTATTGCGGGTATTGCGAAAGACATGGGGATTCTTACGGTCGGAATTGTGACGAAGCCTTTTAGTTTTGAAGCGCATACGAGAATGCAGAATGCTCTGATCGGTATTGAGAATTTGCGTGGAAATGTAGACACCATGATTGTCATTCCGAACGATAAGTTATTGGAGATCGTAGATAGACGGACTTCTATGCCGGACGCACTGAAGAAAGCGGATGAGGTCTTGCAGCAGTCGGTACAGGGGATCACGGATCTGATCAATGTACCCGGTATGATTAACCTTGACTTTGCAGATATTCAAACGGCAATGAAGGGGAAGGGGCTCGCACACATCGGCATTGGTAGTGGAAGTGGAGACCATAAGGCCAGTGATGCGGTGAAGTTGGCGGTCGAGTCCCCTCTGTTAGAGACAACCATTACAGGCGCAACGGATGTGATCGTCAATGTTTCCCGGGGATATTACGTTGGCAGATGTTTCCGATGCAACCGGTTATATTTTACAACTCACCGGAGATAAGGCGAATATTATTTTTGGATCTGTATATGATGAGAATCGTACGGATGCCTGCACGATTACGGTCATTGCTACCGGAATTGACGATAAGAGCATTGGCAGACGTGCCCCGATCGGGCACATGCAGACCGCTCAGTCAAGAGTGTCTAATGCAGGGATGACCAACTACTCTGCCACTTACGGGGCACCGCAGATGGCGATGGGACAGCGTCCGGCTCCCTCACCTTTGGTGTCGCCCGGTGTTTCCTATGCGTCTTCGGAGCAGATGATGCCGCAGCAGCCCATAGCTACCCCTGTGGCACAGCCGATGCCTCAGCCGAGCATGCAGCAGATGCAGGCGACTCATGTGTCCCCTCTGCCTCAGACACAGAATGTGGCAAGACCAAACCCTGGTGTTCTTGGCAGACCGGAAGAAGTGAAGAGCAATGTGCAGACCAAGAACTTGAAAATACCGGATTTTCTCCAAAAAAGGTAACAGCCTGGAAACCATTCTAAAAGGGGAAGCATTATGAAGTGTCCCTATTGCGGGCAAGATGATACAAGGGTCATTGATTCCAGACCGGCGGATGAGAATACATCCATTCGCAGACGGCGGATTTGTGATTCTTGCAGAAAACGGTTTACAACCTATGAAACGGTGGAGTCGCTTCCTCTTATTGTAATCAAAAAGGACAGCAACAGAGAACCTTATGCCCGCTCCAAGATCGAATCGGGGATTCTTCGGGCCTGTCATAAAAGACCGGTTAGTGCGGAACAGATTTCCAACGTGGTAGATGCGGTAGAGACAGAAATTTTCAATAAGGGTGAGCGAGAGATTCCCAGTCGCGATATCGGCGAAATTGTGATGAACCACATGCATGATTTGGATCCTGTCGCCTATGTCCGTTTTGCTTCCGTGTACCGCGAATTTAAAGATATTAACACGTTCATGGATGAACTAAAGGCAGTCATTAACAAAGAAAAATCTGATGTCCGGGGTGCCGTTTGTGATTGCACCCTCATTGTAAATGATGATTACTTGAAAACTTCATATCACACACATAAGGAGGATCGTAACATGAGGAAACCAGCGTATCAAATGCTTCTGCTGACCATGTTCACGACACTGGCTATTGCACTGAATGGATGCGGCTCGTCTTCGGAGCAGGAGACGATTTCATCAAAACATCAGGATTCGGGCGATAAGGCAGATGCTTCTTCCATCACCGTAGGTATTCTTCAGGATTTGGACAGTCTTGACCCCCATCTTTCGCAGGCGGCAGGAACAAGAGAAGTGCTTTTCAATGTTTTTGAAGGGCTCGTGAAACCAGATGAAAACGGTGATTTGAAACCTGCTGTTGCCAGTGCGTGGACGGTCTCGAAAGATGCAAAAACCATTTTGTTTACCTTACGGGACGGAGTGAAATTCCATGATGGGAGTAATGTAACGGCAGAGGATGTGAAATATTCTTTAGAAAGATGTGCCGGTACGAAAACGGGGAAACCGTTGGTATCGGCTTTTTCTAATGTAAAAGAAGTGAAGATGCCAGACAATCGGCATATTGAGCTTGTTTTAAAGCAACCGGATGCGGATTTCATTACCAACTGCACGGCAGCCATTGTACCGAAGAAGGATCAGGAACTGGATAAGCAACCGATTGGAACGGGGCCTTATCAATTTATTTCCCGATCCCCTCAGGAAAAATCGTGATGAAAAAGTTTGACGATTATTGGGATCCGACACATGCAGCCTCGATTCGAAATTTGACCTGGAAGATTGAGTCGGATGCGGACTCCCTTGTCATGGACATGGAAGCGGGCAGCGTCGATCTCTTTGCCAGACTGACACCGGAGCAGGTTGGTCAGTTATCGGATCAATTTCAGATCTATGAGGGAACCATGAATCTGGTTCAGGCCCTCTATCTAAACAATGCGGTCAAGCCTTTTCAAGACAAGAAGGTGAGGCAGGCGCTGTGCTATGCGGCGGATGTGAAACAGATCATGGATTTTGTTTCCAACGGGAAGGGAAGTCCCATTGGCTCCAGTATGTATCCGTCTTTTCGCAAATATTTTATTCCGGAACTGGCAAACAAATATCCGCATGATCCGGAGAAGGCGAAGAGCCTGCTGGCGCAGGCGGGGTATCCGAACGGTTTTTCTTTTACCATTACCGTTGCTTCCAACTATGACCAGCATATCGAAACAGCACAGGTGATTGCACAGGAGCTGAAAGAGGTGGGCATCAAGGCTGATATCCAGGAAGTGGAATGGAACAGTTGGCTGGAGGACGTCTATAATCATCGGAAGTATGAAGCAACTGTCATAGGAGTGGATGCTTCCACTTTATCGGCTTCCTCCCTGTTGTCGCGTTTTGTTTCAAGTGCACCGAATAATTTTATCAATTTTCATTCTGATTCCTATGATGAAACCTATCAAAAGGCGGAATCGGCGGTACAAGAGCAGGAGCGCACATCCTACTTTAAAAAGTGCGAGACCATCCTCTCTGATGAGGCGGCAAATGTATATTTACAGGATCTGCCGTCCTATGTAGCGCTGAATAAAAAATTTACAGGATACACTTTTTTCCCCCTCTACGCACAGGACATCGCTAGGATTAAACCGGCATCATGATTGCATTTTTTTTCAAAAAATTTCTTGTCATGCTGATGACACTGCTTTTGGTTTCTGCCTGTATTTTCCTGGTGTTTGCACTGATCCCCGGAGACCCAGCTTTGAGAAAGTTGGGGACGGAGGGAACGCCGCAACAGTTGTATAGGCTGAGGCAGGAAATGGGTCTTTTGAAGCCACTTTCGCAAAGGTACGCAGAGTGGCTTTTTTCTCTTGTACACGGGGATATGGGAATGAGCTATTTTTACGACGAACCGGTGGGGGGGCTCATTGCGGAAAAGCTCCCGCTCACAGGGTTTCTTTCCCTCCTTGCCTTCGGAATGACGGTGCTGTTTTCCCTTCCGATCGGGATTCTTTGTGCCAGATTCGAAAATGGATGGTTGGATCAATCCATGATGGTGCTTTCACAACTGTTTATGGCGATTCCTCCCTTTTTCTCCGGGATGCTGTTTTCGGCACTTTTTGGACTCGTTTTGCACTGGTTTGTTCCCGGCGCTTATGTCTCCTATCAGGAGAATGTCATCGGTTTTCTGGGATATTTGATTTTGCCTGCCTTTACCTTGGCCCTTCCCAGGGCGGCAATGACTACAAGGCTGCTTCGTTCTTCTTTGCTCTCAGAAGAAAAAAAAGATTATACGAGAACGGCTTATTCCAGGGGGAATACGGTGAGCGGCGTCTTGTATCATCATGTGCTTCGCAATGCAATTCTACCGGTCATCAATTTTTATGGAATGACGCTCAGTGATTTGGTTGCCGGTTCCATTGTGATAGAAAAGATCTTTAAACTGCCCGGAATCAGCACGATTCTGATCACGTCCATCCAAAATAGGGATTATCCTGTGGTCGAGGGAATTCTAATGGGATTGACGCTGTACATCCTTCTGGTCAATTTCATGGTGGACATGATCGGTAGAGCCGTGGATCCGCGGGTAGATGTTTGAGGGATATTTTGAAAGTGAAAATGTTTCGTAAGAATCAAAAGATCAATCCCTATCTATGGATAGGAGCCCTGATTACGGGAATATTGGCACTGTTTGTGCTGGTCAGTTTTTTTTATATGCCGTATGACCCGACCGCAATGAATATCATGGAGAAGCATCAGGGGATATCGTTGCGTCACTGGATGGGAACGGATAAGTTTGGCAGAGATATCTTCTGCCGTGTTCTCTATGGAAGCCGGATCACCTTCCTGATCGCCATCCTGACCGTAACGATTGGTGCAGGAGTAGGCACACTCATTGGTGCTTTTTGCGGATATCTGGGTGGTTGGCTGGATGAGACGCTGATGCGTCTGATGGATGCGCTTTTTGCTTTTCCCTCTCTTTTGCTGGCGCTGGTCTTTGTTTCTTTGTTTGGAACGGGGACGTTTCAGGTGGCGTTTGCACTGGGAATCGCCTTTATACCGAGCTTTTCGCGGATTGTGAGAAGCGAGTTTAAGAAAATTGCGAAAGAAGATTATATCGCATTCGCCAGGTTGGAGAGGGTACCGACCCTTCGGATTCTCTTTGTGCACATGTTGCCGAATGCCTCTGCGACTCTGATGTCCTCTCTGATGATCGGCTTTAATAATGCGGTTTAGCGGAGGCGGGACTGAGTTTTTTGGGGATCGGTGCACAGCCGCCGAGGGCGTCGCTTGGGCAGATGCTCTCGGATGCACAGCCGTATTTGCTGTCGATCCCTCTTTACGTCATCGCCCCTGGCGTTGTGCTGATTTTGATGGTCCTTGGGTTTTCTTTTCTCGGGGAAGGTATTTCCGCATCCACCAGGGAAGGAATGTGGAGCAAATGACGAAGCAACCTCTTTTAGAAGTAAAAAATTTACATATTGAATTTTTTGATCATGCAAGACCGGAGACGGCGGTGGAAGATTTTCATCTCCTTCTGTATCCGGGGGAGGTGGTCGGCATCGTGGGGGAGTCAGGCTCCGGCAAGAGCATGAGTGCGCTTGCCATTGCGGGACTGTTAAACAGACGAGGTTTGATGAAACGGGAGGGAGAAATCCTGTTCGCAGGAGAGAACCTTTTAACCTGTAGCAGAAAGAAGCTGCGGACGTTTCAGGGAAACGAAATTTCCATGATCTTTCAAGAACCGATGACCTCTCTTAACCCGTTGCTTAAAATCGGAGTACAGGTGGAGGAGAGTCTGCGGATTCATCATAAGGAACTTTCCAGAGGAGAGCGTAAAAAAAGGGCAATTTCTTTGCTGGAGAAAACGGGTTTACAGGATGCGGAAAGAATTTACCGGATGTATCCCCATGAGCTTTCGGGCGGAATGCGCCAGCGAGTGATGATTGCTGCGGCGATGATCGGTGAGCCTCAAATTTTAATTGCGGATGAACCTACAACGGCACTGGATGTTACCATCCAGGCACAGATTCTTCTTCTGTTGCAAAGGATCCATCAAAAGAGAGGAACGGCAATCCTGTTCATTTCGCATGACCTGAGCCTCGTAGCACAGCTTTGCGAGCGTGTGATCGTCATGCAGAGGGGAAGGATTGTGGAAGAGGGGAGAACTGCGGACATCTTTCGGTCTCCAAAGGAAACGTATACGAAAAATTTAATGGAAGCGATTCCGGTGGTGAATCTGGATGACTGAACAAAGGACCATGCGGACGGAACCTAAGAAGATGTTAACGGTAGAGCATCTGAATGTCTATTACAAGGAAGGCGGCACGCTTCCTTTTTTCTCCTCCAAAAAGAAGCAGGTGCTCTATGATGTCTCTTTTTCAGTGAAGGAGGGAAGCGTACTGGGAATTGCGGGAGAAAGTGGAAGTGGGAAATCTTCTCTGGCGAAAGCAATTGTAGGGTTAAACCGCGAGACGGAGGGGAGAATTTCCTGTGCAGACCCTTATCCGCAAATGGTATTTCAGGACCCTTACAGCAGTTTGAATCCTGCAAAAAAAATCGGCTGGTTAATGGAAGAAATTCTCCGGACGGACCCGAGACGGAAATGGAAGAGGGAAGAAGTACGCCAAAGGGTGATGGAGGTGCTTCCTCTTGTGGAATTGCCCAAGGACATTCTGACCCGTTTTCCACAGGCACTATCAGGGGGACAGCGACAGAGGGTGGCGATCGGAATGGCACTGATGCGTTCCCCCCGTCTCCTGATTGCCGACGAAGCGCTTTCCGCACTGGATGTCACCATTCAGGCACAGCTTTTAAAAACGTTTACCAGATTGCAAAAAGAGCTCCATTTGACGATGCTTTTTATCTCCCATGATTTACGGGTCCTTTATCAGCTCTGCGATGACATTCTGATTCTGAAAGAAGGAAGGGTGGTGGAAGGAGGACAGACAAAAACGCTTTATCGAACGCCGCAGGAGCCCTATACCATTCAACTGCTGGAATCGGCGGGAATACGGGGAGCAAACAGAAACGATAAACCGTAAAGATCGCTAAATATTATCAAATAATTGCCGATATATAGAATGGTTACAGCGTTTAGTGATTTTTAATCATTTTGAAGGAGAATCCATCCCCCTTTAGGGAAAACTTCAGGGAAAGGAGAGGGAGCAATGGCTATCGAGAAAGTAGTAAATTTTGCGAGCTTTTCGCCAAGATACGGCTCCTATGATATTCCGCTCACAGAAGATAACGCTGTATCCCTTCGTTTGAATCCACCGGTTGCCCAGAAAAATGCCAGGGAATCCGCAGGCGAGCAGGAGGATCTCACAGTTTCTTCTCTGCCGCAAAAAGAGGAAGCGGAAGTCACGGGAGATGTGCAGATTTCTTTAGTGAACAGGGAAGTATCCTGAGTGGTAAGCATGGAATGGGCTATGCGAGTGGCGCAATGAAAAAAGCGATCTCCGGGATGGAACAGGATACGATGTTACACGAATACCAGTATTTCGTTGGCAATAAAAATGGTCAGATCATGGTGAATGATGAAGATGGCATTGTCATTCGGAGATCCACACAGCGATCAGGTTGATCGAAAAGGTTTGCGACTCATGGATCTGTGATTGGATAGAAAAGGTTTGCGACTCAGGGATCTGTGATTGATAGAAAGGGTTCGTGACTCAGGGTTCTATGATTTACAGAAAAGGTCATGAAAAACGGTTGAAAAAACGGCGGATATCGTTTAAACTATCCTAGTTAAAGAAGGCACAAAAAGAAAAGGTACCGATATTTCAGGAGGGTTTATATGATTTCCGCAAGTGATTTCAGAAACGGCATTACGATTGAACTGGACGGGAATGTCTGTCAGATTATCGAATTCCAGCATGTGAAGCCGGGCAAGGGTGCGGCTTTTGTCAGAACCAAATTAAAGGACATTATTAATGGTGGTGTGACGGAGCGTACATTCCGTCCTACCGAGAAGTTTCCGCAGGCACGCGTGGACCGGAAGGACATGCAGTATCTTTATGCCGACGGTGACTTGTTTAACTTCATGGACACGGAAACCTATGAGCAAATTGCCTTAAACAGCGATGTGGTAGGGGATGCTCTTAAATTTGTGAAAGAAAATGAAATGGTCAAGGTCAATTCCTATAATGGGAATGTCTTTGCGATTGAGCCTCCTCTTTTTGTAGAATTGGAAATCACGGAGACCGAACCCGGATTCAAGGGGGATACGGCAACGGGCGCAACCAAACCTGCGACAGTAGAGACAGGTGCGCAAGTGAATGTACCTTTGTTTGTGTCCACCGGGGATAAGATTAAGATTGATACGCGTACGGGAGAATATCTCAGCCGAGTATAATCTCCGTATCAATACCGGATGGGAGAAATTTGCGGAAGAGATAGATAAGAGGATGATAGCCGGCAGACTGCTTGTCTGCCGGCTATTTTGATTTTTCAGGAGAACATACATGGCACTGGACGGACTTACCATTGCTGCCTTGAGGAAGGAACTGGCAGATTTTTTAACCGAAGGCAGAATTCAGAAAATTGTACAAACGGAAAAGGACGAACTTTTTTTTACGATCAAAACAGCGGAGGATTTGGGACGAGGCAGACAGGTAAAGCTTTATCTTTCCGCACAGGCATCTTTACCGCTTGCCTATCTTTGCGAGGAGACGAAGGCGGCACCTCCCGCCGCTCCTTCTTTCTGTATGCTGCTTCGCAAGCATTTGCAAAACGGACGCATCGTATCGGTCTCACAGCCTGGACTGGAGCGTGTCCTTCGCTTTGAAGTGGAACATCGAAATGAGATGGGAGACCTATGCAGGAAGACGCTTTTAATCGAGTTGATGGGAAAATACTCCAATATTATTTTCTTAGATGAGAACAATCGCATTCTGGATGCGATTCGAAGGGTGCCTGCCTCGGTATCTTCCGTCAGAGAGGTCTTGCCGGGGAAAGATTATTTTATCCCCTCGACACAGGATAAAAAAAATCCGCTGGAGGCGGACGCCGCCACCTTTTCGGAATGCCTGCGGTTCAAAGCCCAACCGGTGTTTCAGGCTTTGTATAACAGCTACACGGGACTCTCGCCGATTCTGGCACAGGAGATCTGTTTTAGGAGTCAAATAGATCCGGATCTTCCTGTAAGTGAGCTTGGAAACGAGCAGATCCTCTCCCTGTTTCGTGCGATGGAGAAAGGAATTCTGGAGGTCGTTCGTTCCGGAGATTTTCATCCGGAAATCTTATATGAAAATGGGTCACCAAAAGAGTTTTCCGCTGTTCCGCTCACTCTTTTTGGCAACATGGAAAAGGAAAGGATGTGCAGTATTTCGGCTGTCCTTCTTACGTTTTACGCAAAGAAAAATGCGGCCATTCGAATCAGGCAAAAATCTTCCGAGCTGCGCCATGTCATCCAAGTGCATTTAGAGAGAGCAACCAAGAAATATGATTTGCAGATGCAGCAGTGGAAGGATACCGAAAAAAGAGAAAAATTCCGGCTGCAGGGAGAGTTGTTAACCGCCTATGCGTATCAGATTACGGATGGTCTGAAAGAGGTAGAATTACTGGATTATCATACGGATCAGATGGTGAAGGTACGGCTGGACCCTGCCAGGAGCGTTTCGGAAAATGCCCAGCGTTTATACGAAAAATATAATAAGATGAAGCGGACGGCAGAGAAACTTTCCATTCTGACAGAGGAAACAAAAGAGGAGGTGGAGCATCTGAAATCCATTCAGGCCTCCTTGAATTTGGCAGAAAATGAAGCAGATCTCATGCAGATTCGCAGAGAGATGATTGCCTCTTCGTATTTGAGGGGGAGCACCAGGGAACGGGAGGAGATGAGCCGTTCGCAAGGAGTGTTTATCCCGGCAAGGGGAAATATTTCGAATAAGAAAAAAGCAAGTGCGAAGGCCAGGAAGGGGAGTGGAAAAGGAGGGACCCCCTCCGGCAGGAATCGGAGGAAAGAAGGAGCACCGGGAGGGGAAAGCCAGCCTCTCCACTTTGTTTCCGAAGACGGATTTGATCTTTATGTAGGCAAAAACAATTATCAAAACGATCAGGTCACCTTTCATATTGCAGACCGGGAAGACTGGTGGTTTCATGCCAAAAAGATACCCGGTTCCCATGTGATTTTAAAGAGCGGGGGAAGAAAGGTGACGGACCGGGCTTTCGAAGAAGCGGCATCTCTGGCTGCTTATTATTCGTCCGGCAGAGACCAGAAGAAGGTGGAGGTCGATTATCTGCAGCAAAAGAATGTGAAGAAACCATCCGGTGCAAAGCCGGGATTCGTTGTTTATTATACAAATTATTCTATGGTGGCGGAAACGGATCTGACAGGATTGAAACAGGTATAAGTTTTATGTAAAAATTTTCTCCTTCTTTTTTTCCTTCGGAATTTTTGTGGTAATATAGACAGGATGCATCGACATAGTGGTGAAAGAGGACGACGGTTCGGAGACTTGGAAAGAGTGTCGCACCGGACGGTAAGGAAAGAGAGGAAAAAATGGGCGAGAAAAAGCAAGCTGTTTATGATGCCAGAACGCTGGGTGTGCCAAAAATGTTGGTATTGGGACTGCAGCACATGTTTGCGATGTTTGGGGCAACGATTCTTGTTCCGATCTTGGTGGATAGTTACTTTCACGGAGAGGGTCTTTCTGTACAGAATACCCTCTTTTTTGCGGGCGTAGGAACATTGATTTTTCATCTCCTGTCCAGGTTTAAGGTCCCGGCCTTTCTGGGGAGTTCCTTTGCTTTCCTGGGAGGGTTTGAGACGATTGCCAATCTAAAGAGCGGTATCTTTGCCAATATGAGTTATGGGGAGAAGCTTCCCTATGCTTGCGGGGGCATTGTTGTAGCCGGAGCGCTCTACCTGGTGCTAGCACTTTTGGTAAGGCAGATTGGCGTGCGTACCGTCATGAAGTATCTTCCGCCGGTGGTAACGGGACCGATGATCATTTGTATCGGGCTTTCTCTTGCGCCCTCCGCCATTGGAAACGCTTCTACTTGCTGGCCACTTGCGCTGATTGCGCTCGTGACTGTGGTTGTGTTTAACATCTGGGGAAAGGGAATGCTCAAAATCGTACCCATTCTGATGGGAGTGATCATTTCTTACTGCTTTGCCCTTCTGTTTCAGAGCATGGGGGTGACGGCAGCTGACGGTTCTCCACTCATAGTATATTCGAAGATTGCTTCTGCAAATTGGGTCGGGATTCCCCCTTTCTTCCTTGCTAAATTTGATATTTCCGCCATTTTAGTGATGGCACCGATTGCGCTGGCAACGATGATGGAGCATATCGGAGATATCTCTGCCATCTCTGCTACGACAGGAAAGAATTTTATTGAGGATCCGGGTCTTCACCGTACCTTGGCGGGAGACGGCATTGCGACTTCCGTTGCGGCACTTTTTGGCGGACCTGCGAATACCACTTACGGAGAAAATACAGGCGTGCTGGAGCTTTCAAGAGTTTTTGATCCGCGTGTGATCCGTTTGGCGGCACTGTATGCGATTGTTCTCGGTTTTGTTCCAAAGGTTTCTCAGGTCATCGGGTCGATGCCGTCCGCAATCATTGGTGGCATCAGTTTCATTCTCTACGGAATGATTTCAGCGATCGGTGTTCGAAATGTAGTCGAAACCGTGTGGATTTGACAAAGTCCAGGAATTTGATTATTGCGGCGGTGATTCTGGTCTCCGGGCTTGGATTTAAAGATGGGATCACCTTTTATGCCTTTGGAACGCCGATTACATTAACATCTCTCGCCATTGCTGCGATTGCAGGAATTCTCCTGAATGCCATTCTTCCCGGCAAGGACTATGAATTTGGAGACAGGCCGGAGGGGGATATTCACCGCGGCGTCAGCTTCAATAAGATGCCGGAAGACGAGCAGGAAGGCAAGGCCGGGAAAGCTTGACAGCTTTTTTTGCAGAACCTATGATGATAAAAATTCATTCTTAAAGGAGTACAATTTTCATGTCTGTTTCCGATCAGAAAATCGAACCGTATCAGGCCGCCGAGATTGAAGCAAAATGGCGAAAAAATTGGGAAGAGAAACCGATTAACATCAATGACGGTAAGAAGAACAAGTATTACTGTTTAGATATGTTTCCCTATCCGTCGGGGTCCGGTCTCCATGTCGGGCATTGGAGAGGATATGTGATCTCCGATGTGTGGTGCCGCTATATGATGATGAATGGCAATCATTATGTCATTCACCCGATGGGGTGGGATGCCTTTGGATTGCCTGCGGAAAATTATGCGATTAAAATGGGGATCCATCCTTCCATATCCACTGCAGAGAATATTCGGAATATCAAACGTCAGATCAAGCAGATTGGTGCGATTTATGACTGGGATATGGAATTAAATACCACAGATCCGAAATTCTTTAAATGGACGCAATGGATCTTTGTACAAATGTTTAAGAAAGGTCTCGCTTATCAGAAGGAAATGCCGATCAACTGGTGTCCTTCCTGCAAAACGGGACTTGCAAACGAAGAAGTGGTAGATGGCAAGTGTGAGCGCTGCGGCTCGGAAGTGACCAAGAAGAATCTGAAGCAGTGGATGCTGAAAATCACTGCTTATGCAGATCGACTTCTGGACGATCTGGACAAGCTGGACTGGCCCGAAAAGGTCAAGAAGATGCAGACGGACTGGATCGGCAGAAGCTATGGCGCGGAAGTGGATTTTGCGGTAGACGGTACGGATGAGAAGGTAACTGTCTTTACCACCCGTCCGGATACGCTTTACGGGGCTACTTTCCTCGTGCTTGCGCCGGAGCATCCCAGTGTAGAAAAGCTGACCAAACCGGAACAGGCAGAGGCGGTCAACGGCTATGTGGCCGCTGCAAAGAACAAATCCAATGTGGACCGGATGCAGGATAAGAAAAGCACGGGGCGTTTACAGGCTCTTATGCGATCAATCCCCTCAATGGGAAAAAGCTCCCCATTTGGATCTCGGACTATGTACTGGCGGATCATGGGACAGGAGCGATCATGTGTGTTCCGGCTCATGACAGCAGAGACTTCGATTTTGCAAAGAAGTTCGGACTCCCGATCATTCAGGTCATTGCCAAAGATGGCAAGGAAGTTTCTGATTTGCAGGAGGCTTATACCGAAACGGAAGGCGTCATGATCCATTCCGGAGAATGGGACGGGATGGATGCTAAGAAGTGCAAGGAAGAGGCACCTGCTGTGATCGAGCAGAGGGGGCTTGGTAGAAAGAAAGTAAATTATAAGCTGCGGGACTGGGTGTTTTCCCGCCAGCGGTATTGGGGAGAACCGATTCCCATCGTGCACTGCAAGGTGTGCGGGGCGGTAGCGGTACCGGAAGAGGAGCTGCCGCTGCTGCTTCCGGATGTAGAGAAATACGAACCGACCGGAACGGGAGAGTCTCCTCTTGCCGCAATCGAATCCTTTGTGAACTGCAAATGCCCGAAATGCGGAAGAGACGCGAGGCGTGAAACCAATACGATGCCGCAGTGGGCAGGATCCAGCTGGTATTTCCTGCGGTATGTAGATGTCCATAATGACAGGGAACTGGTTTCCAGAGAGAAAGGCAGACCGCTACCTGCCGGTCGATATGTATATCGGCGGCGTCGAGCATGCGGTTTTACATCTGCTATATTCCAGGTTTTGGACCAAGTTCCTGTATGACATCGGCGTCATCGGTTTTGATGAGCCCTTCCTGAAGTTGTTCAACCAGGGCATGATTACCGGCAAAAATGGAATCAAAATGAGCAAGAGCAAGGGTAATGTGGTCTCGCCGGATGATCTGATCAGAGACTATGGCTGTGATGCGCTGCGCCTGTACGAGATGTTTGTAGGTCCGCCGGAACTGGATTCGGAGTGGGATGAGAGAGGAATTGACGGGGTCTATCGTTTTCTGACCCGTTTCTGGCGGCTTGTGTGCGAGAATTGCGCAAAGGATGTGCCGGAAACAAGACAACTACTTCGTATTCGCCACCAGATGGTCTATACATTGACGGAGAGACTGAAGAGCTTTTCACTGAACACCGTGGTTTCCGGATTTATGGAATACACCAATAAATTACTCGATTTGAGTACCAAGGGAGGGGTCGATCATGAAACCCTGAAGGTATTCGTGCAGCTCTTAGCGCCCTTTGCCCCTCATATTTCAGAAGAGCTTTGGCAGAGGCTGGGGGAAAAGGAATCCGTGTTTCACAGTGAGTGGCCGGTTGCAAGTGAAGAGGCGATGAAGGAGGAAGAGGTTGAAGTCGTCGTTCAGGTCAATGGCAAGAGGAAGGCAACCATTCTGATCAGTGTAGAAGACACAAAGGATTTGGTGTTAGCGAAGGCAAGAGAAGCGCTTGGAGAGCGGCTTACGGGGAATCTTGTCAAAGAAATTTATGTGCCCGGAAAGATTGTGAATTTGTGGTAAAGCCTTGAAAAGAAGTTTTGCAGGAAGCAGGGAGCAGGCAGGAGGAAGAGCGGATGAAGTACGAGACCGCCATTTTTGATATGGATGGCACGGTTCTGGATACCGTAGACGATCTGACGCTGGCGTTAAATTACGCCTTACAGCAAAGTGGTCATTCGCATAACTGGAATAGGGAAGATACAAAAAAGTTTTTTGGCAGCGGTGTGATCGTGGCTCTGACCAGAGCCCTTGCAGTAGAGGGCGGAATCGATGAAAAGGATTTGGAGCAGGTGGGTACGGATCAGGATGCCATTTCTCCTAAGGTGAACCATACGGAGGTGTTGCGCATAGCAGAGATCTTTAAACCGTACTATGCCGATCATTGTCATATCAAAACAGGTCCCTACCCGGGAATCCCTCTGCTCCTTCGCAGATTGAAGGAAGCCGGCGTAAAAACTGCCGTTGTTTCTAACAAACCGGACCCGGCGGTAAGGACGTTGTCGGCAGAACTTTTTCCGGGTTTATTTGATCTTGCGGTGGGGGAACAGGAAGGAATCAAAAGAAAGCCAGCTCCGGATATGACGCTGAAAGTGATGGAGCAGTTGCGAGCTAAGGCGGAAAGACGGTTTATATCGGCGATTCTGAGATTGATTTACAGACGGCTCGCAACAGCGGAATTGATTGCATCAGCGTGGATTGGGGGTTCAGGAGTACGAAATTCTTGGAGGCGCATCATGCATCCTGCATCGTTTCCAGTGCGGATGCAGTTTATGAGGCAATTTGCGTCTAGGAGAGGGAGATAAAATGGTCACCAGTATGACGGGGTATGGCAGGGCGGAACGGTCAGACGGGAAATGTCGGATTACGGTTGAGATCAAATCCGTGAATAACCGTTATTTGGATCTGAACCTCCGGATGCCTAAATTGTGTAATCCCTATGAAGCGGAGATTCGAGCCTTGTTAAAGAGGTATATGCAGAGGGGAAAGGTAGACGTATCCATCACCTATGAGAGAATCTCCTCTGCAGATCTCTCCATTCTTTTTCATAAAGAGGTTGCAGAGGAATACCGAAAGGCCATTCTGGTAATGGCAAGGGAAATGAATCTGCCGGGAGAGGTCAGTGCCTATCAATTGATTCAGCTTCCGGAGGTGGTAGAGCAAACGGAGAAACAGTTGGATGGGCAGGAAGTCCTTTCACTTCTGAAAAGCACTCTGGATGAGGCAGGAGACGCCTTCCAAAAGACCAGGATGCAGGAAGGCGCCTTTCTGAAGCGGGATCTGCTGGATAAGTTAAACGAGATGGAGGAAAATCTTTCTTTTATCGCAGCACATTCTCCACAAGTGGTCTCCGAATATGAAAATCGATTAAAAGAGCGAATCCATGCCCTGATGGAAGACAAGCAGATTGATGAGAACCGTCTCTTAATGGAAGTGGCGATCTTCGCAGATAAAAGCTGTGTAGATGAGGAGCTGGTAAGGCTGAAAAGTCACATGCAGACACTTCGCAAAACGCTGGAAAAGACGGAGAGCGGTAACGGTATTGGCAAAAAAATGGACTTTATTGTACAAGAGATGAACCGTGAGGCTAACACGATTTTATCGAAAACTTCCGATATTGCAATATCGGGACGTACCGTAGAGCTGAAGTCGGAGATTGAGAAGGTGCGGGAGCAGATCCAAAATCTGGAATAAACCAATCGAGAAGGAAGGCGGCGGGATGAATGCATTTATTCATATCGGATTCGGCAATGTAATCAATACGGATAAGATTGTGAGTATTGTTTCTCCGGATGCGGCACCGATTAAGCGACTGGTGCAGCAGGCAAAAGACGGCGGATGCTGCATTGATGCGACACAGGGAAGAAAAACCAAGGCGGTGATTATCATGGAAAACGGTATGGTGGTTCTCTCCGCCCTTCTTTCCGATACGATTGTGATGAGAGTGAAGACAGGAAGTACAGAGGAATGATACAGACGTTTAAGGATAGGGGAATCATAGCAGTGATCTCCGGTTTTTCAGGAGCCGGGAAGGGCACGATCATGAAACAACTCGTTTCCCGGTATGATTGTTATATGTTGTCTGTTTCCATGACGACCAGAGAGCCCAGACCCGGAGAAGTAGACGGGAAGGAATATTTTTTTGTCGAGGAAGAAGCCTTTTGAAGCTGGTCGAAGAGGACGGACTGATTGAACATGCGAATTATGTCGGTCATTTTTATGGCACTCCCAAAAAATTCGTAGAAGAACAGCTCGAGGCAGGCAAGGATGTGCTTCTGGAAATCGAGATACAGGGGGCGTTGCAGATCAAAAAGAAATTCCCTGAATCGCTTTTGCTCTTCGTCACCCCTCCCAGTGTAGAAGAACTGGAGAGGCGTTTAAGAGGAAGAGGGACAGAAACGGAAGAGGTCATTCAAAGCAGAATCCATCGCGCACAGGAAGAAGCGAAGGGAATGCTGTCCTATGATTACATCCTGGTGAATGATCAGGTAGATGCCTGTGTGGTGCAGATGCATGAAGTCATTCAGGCAGCAAAATGTGAAGGATGGCGCCGTAAGGATCTGGCAGATCAGATTTTGCGTGAACTGGAAGAAAAATAAAATTACCTCTTTCCAAAAAATGGAAATCGTGATAAAGTATTTTGGTACCCGTTCGACGGGAAATTGTTGGGAGTATAGCTCAGCTGGGAGAGCGTCTGCTTGACGTGCAGGAGGTCAGGGGTTCGAGCCCCCCTTGCGCCCACAACTTTGCTGCAAAGGAGCCGGATGAGATCTTAGGCTCTTTTTTTGCGCAGGGATGTTTGTTTGACCTCCCCGTTTCGGAAGAATATAATGGATGAGGGTGTTAAAAGTAGGATGCACCTGATTCTGATATAGGAATAGGAGAATAAGAGGCTGCTATATGGATATCAAGAGCACACTGAATGAGATCTTCAAATCGAATAAGGTGGCCATTCATCTTGACCTTCCATTCGGTCCTCCCGGCTTTTTTGACATTAACAAATCGGTGGTTCTCACCTGGATCATCATGGGCGTATTTCTTGTCTTTTGCCTGATGCTCACCCACAACTTGAAGGTTCACGGATGCAGTAGGAGACAGCTGCTTGCGGAGACGATTGTAGTCAAGCTGCGCGCACTGGTCGCAGGGCTGATCGGGAAAAACGGAACGCCTTATATCGACTGGCTGATCTGTGTCATGCTCTATATCGGACTTGCCAATTTAATGGGAGTCTTCGGTTTTACGCCGTCGACCATGGATTTAAATGTGACCATTGCGCTTGCCGGCATGAGCATTGTATTGGTGGAGGCAGCCGGAATCAGACATCGTGGTGTTGGCGGTTGGGTGAAGTCCTTTACCAAGCCGATCTGGATTATCACCCCGATGAACATTCTTGAAGTTGGAATCAAACCGCTTTCCCTATGTATGCGACTATTCGGAAACGTACTTGGGGCGACCGTCATCATGGAACTGATCAAACTTGTCGTCCCCGTTTTTGTACCTGCCCTGCTTAGTTTGTATTTTGATTTCTTCGACGGTTTGATCCAAGCCTATGTTTTTGTGTTCCTTACTTCCCTTTATATCGCAGAAGCAACGGAATAGATGAAAGCTAGTTTCGCACATTCGGTGCAGTATCTATATTGGTTGTAAAACATACAAGGAGGTTTTACCATGAACTTAATTCCTATCGGAGCTGGAATTGCAGCAATCACAGGCATTGGCGCAGGAATCGGAATCGGTGTCGCCACTGCAAAGGCAACGGATGCCGTTGCAAGGCAGCCGGAGGCATCCGGTAAAATCATGACCATGCTGATTTTAGGCGGAGCCCTTGCAGAAGCAACAGCTATCTATGGTCTGGTTGTAGCTCTTGCGATCATTTTTGCATCATAATTATCTGAAAAAGAGGGAAGCAAATGTTAAGTCTCAGTGCCGCCAATATTTTTTATATGGTGATCAATCTGCTGGTTTTGTATTTGATTTTTCACTTTTTCCTTTTTAAGCGTGTAGATCGTGTTCTGGATGCCAGAAGGGAGGAAGTGGAGAATTGTACAAAGGATTCTCTTGCTGCAAAGAAAGAAGCAGAGGAGATGAAGGCAAAATATGAAGGTGATAGGAAGGCACTTGATGCGCAAAAGTCGCAGGTCATTCAAGATGCCAGGGATAAGGGCTATCACGAGTATGAGAATATTATTGCCAATGCAAACAAAAAGGCAAGTGAGATTCTGGAGGATGCAAGGCGGGATGCCAAGCTGGAGAACCAGAAACAGCGTGCCCAGTTCGAGGCAGAAATTACCGATATGGTACTGAGTGCTGCTTCCAAGATTTCTGCAACGGCTCATACGGTGCAGACAGACAGAGAACTGTATGATCGTTTCATTGAGGAGGCCTCAAATAAGAATGAGTGATTTATCGAATAGACGCGGCGCCGGACTCGATCGATACGATGTTGCCGAACTGCGTTATGCAATGACGAAGCCTACGCAGGAACAGCTTTCTCATATTCAAGCACTTCTGGAAAAGAAGACGGGTTGGAAGAACATTCAGATTCAGGCCGTGCATGATGAATCCATCGAAGGAGGATTCATTGTGAAGTGTGGCAACTTCGAGTTTGATTGGAGTGATTCCGGAAGAGCTGCACAATTGAAAAAGGCTCTGAAAGGTGAATTGCAGGGGGAAGCCACTTCTCCCGCTTTGAAATCCATTCTGACCAAGTTGGATCAATTCAACCTGGAAGCAGAAAATAAGGAAGTCGGCAACGTCTGTTGGGTTGGTGACGGTATTGCCAACGTGAAAGGCATCTCCCATGCTTTTTACGGGGAAGTCGTTGAGTTTGAAGATGGTACCAAGGGAATGGTACAGGATATTCGGGATGATCATATTGGCTGTATTCTCTTTGGAAATGACGAGGGAATCCGACAGTCCTCCCGTGTGAGACGTACCTATAAGCCTACGGGAATTCCGGTAGGAGATTCTTTTATCGGAAGAGTCATTGATGCATTAGGAAATCCGGTAGACGGCAAGGGACCGATCGTAGAGTCTGACTATAGACCGGTCGAGGCACCGGCTCCCGGCATCATAGACAGAGCTCCGGTAAACGAACCGCTGGAAACGGGAATTGTTTCCATAGACACCATGTTCCCTATTGGCAGAGGGCAGAGAGAGTTAATTATCGGAGATCGCCAAACCGGTAAAACTTCTATTGCCATGGATACGATACAGAATCAAAAAGGAAAGGGTGTGATCTGTATCTATGTGGCGATCGGACAGAAGTCGTCAACGATTGCCAATCTGATTGCAACGCTGGAAAAGACGGGGGCGATGGCTTATTCCATTGTTTTATCCTCTACAGCTGCTGATCCGGCACCGTTGCAGTACCTTGCGCCCTACGCCGGTACGGCAATGGCGGAACACTTTATGCATCAGGGGAAAGATGTACTGATCGTTTATGATGATCTCTCCAAGCATGCCGTAGCCTACCGGACCATTTCTTTGTTGCTTGAGAGACCGCCGGGCAGAGAGGCTTATCCGGGTGATGTGTTCTACCTGCATTCCAGGCTTCTGGAGCGTTCCAGTAAATTGTCAGAACGACTGGGTGGCGGGTCCATCACAGCTCTTCCTATTATAGAGACCCAGGCAGGAGATGTTTCTGCTTATATTCCGACGAATGTGATTTCTATTACAGACGGTCAGATTTTCCTTGAGAGTGATTTGTTCTTTGAGGGAATGCGCCCTGCCGTTAACGTTGGTTTGTCGGTTTCTCGTGTCGGTTCTGCTGCACAGACAAAGGCAATGAAGAAGGCTTCAGGGCCCCTTCGAATCGACCTTGCACAGTACCGGGAAATGGCAGTATTTACACAGTTTGCTTCCGATCTGGATGATGCGACGAAGAAACAGTTAAACCACGGAGCGGCGCTTATGGAGCTACTCAAACAGCCCCTAGGCCGACCCTTTGCCATGTATGAACAGGTTCTCACGATGGTCGGGGCAAATGCAGGCAAGTTTGATGATATACCGGTGAAAAAGATCAAAGCGTTTCAGGCCTCTATGTTGGATTATTTTGTTCATTATGAGCAAGATATCATTAAGGAATTGGAAGATTCCAGGGATCTGACAGAAGAATTAAAAAATCGGATTGTCGAAGTTTTTGATCAGTTCATTCCAAAGTGGAAGGCAGAGGAAGCAAGATCAGAGAGCGCCGATGCGGACGAAGATGAGGAATAATGTCTAATCTAAAAGAAATCCATGACAGAATCAAATCTGTCGGGGATACCATGAAAATCACCAATGCCATGTACATGATTTCATCCAATAAGATGATGAAGGCAAAGAGAGAGCATGAGAAAACGCAAGATTATTTCTATGCGCTTCAGGCGATGATCGCCAGAATTGGCAGACATGTTCCGCCGGAAACGAATAATGTCTATTTGGAAAGTTACGATCATATTCCAAAAGAAGATCGGGTCCGGGGCTATTTGATCATTACGGATGATAAGGGCATGGCAGGCGCTTATAATCATAATGTGCTGAAGCTTGCACAGGAAAACATCGATTCCATTTCTGCCCCCTATAAACTGTATGTGGTAGGGGAAGTCGGCAGGCATTATTATCACTCCAGACAGGAGGAAATTGAGGAATCTTTCTCTATACGGCTCAAAATCCGACCCTGTCCAGGGCAAGACACATTGCGGATACCATTATGGAGGCATACGAAAGCAGGAAGCTGAATGAGGTGTATGCGGTATATACCGCGGTGGGTTCCGGAATGAGTTGTGCTCCTGCAATTTCACGTGTTTTACCGCTGGATTTGCTTCTGTCCAGCAGGAAAAATTATAATGGAACTCTTGGCGTCAGGTTGGAGGAGTTCCACATGGAGCCTTCTCCGGAAGCTTTGATCAACAACATTGTTCCGAATTATATTGTCGGGTTTATTTATGGATGCCTGGTGGAGTCCTACTGTTCTGCGCAGATGTCGCGAATGAGCGCAATGGATAATGCAAATAAGAATGCACAGGAAATGATCAAGGATCTTCAACAAAAATATAACCGGGAACGTCAGGCGCTGATCACGCAGGAAATCACGGAGGTTGCCAGCGGTGCCATGGCACTGAAAAGAGCAAAGGAAATCCGTACATTAGGCTAACTTTTCATGGAGGATCATTGTGACAGACGGAAGTATTGTCGAAGTGAGAGGACCGGTAGTCGATGTCATGTTTGAGGAAAATAAAGACCTTCCTCATTTGATGGATGCGATGACGGTGGAAGTCAATAACGAACGCAGAGTAATGGAAGTAGAACAGCAGATTGGGAACAATATTGTCCGCTGTATTATGTTGTCTCCCAGCGAGGGACTCTGCAGAGAAATGCGTGTGCATCCGACCGGTGCGCCTATTCAGACCCCGGTGGGAGAAAAGACGCTGGGCAGACTCTTCAATGTGTTCGGTGACACCATTGATGGAGGAGAACAGCTGAGTGAAGAAGAACACTGGAGCATTCACCGCAAGCCCCCGGAACTGGTCGATCAAAGCCCGGTGGTGGAGGTTCTGGAGACCGGAATCAAGGTGATTGACCTGCTTGCACCCTATGCCAAAGGTGGTAAAATCGGTCTCTTTGGTGGTGCGGGCGTAGGAAAGACGGTTCTCATTCAAGAGTTGATCCAGAATATTGCAACCGAACATGGTGGATATTCGATTTTTACCGGCGTGGGCGAGCGTTCCAGAGAAGGAAACGATCTTTTCACCGAAATGAAAGGTTCCGGTGTGATCAATAAGACGGCGCTGGTATTTGGGCAGATGAATGAGCCGCCCGGTTCACGTATGAGGGTCGCCGAAACCGGTCTGACCATGGCGGAGTATTTCCGGGATGTGAAGCATCAGGATGTTCTGCTCTTCATTGATAATATTTTCCGGTTTATACAGGCAGGTTCAGAGGTTTCTTCTTTGCTTGGACGGATGCCCTCTGCAGTCGGCTATCAGCCTACCCTGGCGACAGATCTCGGACAGCTTCAGGAAAGAATTGCTTCGACCAGAAACGGGTCTGTCACTTCGGTTCAGGCGGTGTATGTTCCTGCAGACGATTTGACGGATCCAGCGCCTGCCACTACTTTTGCACACCTGGATGCAACTACTGTCCTGTCTCGTAAGATTGTGGAAATGGGCATTTATCCGGCAGTGGATCCTCTGGAGTCATCATCCAGAATACTGGAAAGAGAAATTGTTGGAGATGAGCATTATGAGATTGCAGTCAAGGTGCAGGAAATGCTGCAAAAATATAAGGAACTGCAAGATATCATTGCCATCCTTGGCATGGAAGAGCTCAGTGAAGACGATAAAATGACGGTGCAGAGAGCCAGAAAGATTCAGCGTTTCCTGTCACAGCCCTTCCATGTGGCAGAGCAGTTTACCAATGTTCCCGGTAAATTTGTCACGATCAAGGAAACGTTAAAAGGCTTCGAGGCAATCGTGGAAGGGGATCTGGATGCTTATCCCGAATCCGCTTTCTTCAATGTCGGAACGGTGGAAGATGTGATTGCAAAAGCGAAGCAGTCAGGAATGAATTAAATGGCACAGACAGGAAAAGAAACCTTCGGGTTAAAAGTGATGAGTGCGAATGGTGTTTTCTTTGATGGAAGGGCAGAATCTGTGACGATTCCCTGTAAGGATGGAAGTATGCAGATTCTGGCTCACCATGAGGAAATGATCGTTGCCATCTATCAGGGCGATATGAAGATCGTCAGTGCAGATGGTGGGGAACTGGAAGTGATTATCGGAAACGGTTCCTGCCAGATCGCCAATAACCGTTGTACCATCCTGGCGATGACTTGTGAAAGACCGGAGGATATTGACAGAAACCGTGCAAGGGAAGCTTTGGAGCAGGCACAGGAGCACATGAGACAAAATCAGTCCAAGCGCGAATATCATTTGTCGCAGGCGGCGATGGCCAGGGCGCTGACCAGATTGAAGTTGTCCTCCAGATATGAGAATTAGAAAAATTTTTACGGTGGCAACAGCCACCGTATTTTATTCTCCGTTTGTTACAGTGACATCATCGCCTTCGGGTTTTTTGCCGCGAAGCACCTGGATCATGACCTGAACCGCACGGTTGGCTCTTTCATAATATTGCCTTGCTTCCTCCGCCTTTCCCTGGTTGTATTCTCCGTCATAGGCTTCATGGTAGAGAGAGACGGCCTTTGCCATGGAATCGGAAGCATCTTTGGGGAGTTTAGAAATGGACTGGAATTCTTCCGGAATGGGGAAGGTCGCCATATTGGAAAATTCTGCATTCATACTGTCTAAATAACCAAGCAGTTCCTTCTCGGCCTGGTCCGACATGGGATCAATTGCGTTAATCGAAGCGTTATAGGAGGCTACCGAGTCAAAAAAAGTATCCATATTCTTCTTATAGGTTTCCAGTTGTTCCGTATCCTGGGCGCAGCCCCCCAGAGTGGACAGGATCATCAGGGCAAGGACGATCAGCGCAAGGATGCGGATCCATTTTCTTCTGTTTTGAAAGTTCATAGGGTTTCATTCCTTAAATTTTGTTTTTGCCATACTTTTTTTATTCTAGCACAGCACGAAATCAGCGTCTATTCTTTCCGTTTCCTTTTTTTTTCATCAATAGTATAATGTGAGGCATATCATAAGATCAAAGGTTCTTTGGGTTCTATTGACTTGACTCGGATACCATGATGTGATCTAACTCTGAAGAGAAAAAAGCAGGAGGCGGAATGAACGGCGCGGACTCACTTGTGAAATGTATGGAAATGGAAGGGACAGAGGTACTATTCGGGTATCCGGGTGTTGCAATCTGCCCCTTTTTTGATTCATTGCGGAAATCCAGCATCAAACCAATTCTGGTCAGGCAGGAACAAAATGCGGCTCATGCGGCCAGCGGATATGCAAGAATGACGGGAAAAGCAGGGGTTTGTGTGGTGACAAGCGGTCCCGGAGCGACCAACCTGATTACCGGAATCGCAACTGCTTATGCGGATTCTATTCCGCTTATTTGTATTACCGGACAGGTGCAATCGGAACTGATCGGCTCGGATGTATTCCAGGAGGCGGATATCACTGGCGCAGTCGAGTCCTTTGTCAAATATTCCTATTTGGTTCGAGACGTCAATGATTTGCCGAGAATCATGAAAGAGGCGTATTTTATAGCAACTTCCGGTCGAAAGGGGCCGGTTCTGATTGACATCCCCTCAGATATTCAGACGGCCACCCTTCCTTCTTTGTGTATCCTGATTCGATTCACATGCGTACCTATAAGCCGACGGTGGAAGGAAATGTGGTACAGGTCAAGAAGGTAATAAAGGAGCTGTTGCGGGCAGAAAAGCCCCTGATTTGTGCGGGTGGAGGTGTTTTTTTATCGGATGCAGTTTCCGAAATTCGCGAATTTGCATCTCTTCACCAGATACCGGTTGTTTCGACCATGATGGGAATCGGTGTGTTGCCCACGAATGACCCATTGTATTTTGGAATGGTCGGCAACAACGGTCGTCCCTATGCAAACAGGGCCATCAATGAATGTGATTTGCTGCTCATGATCGGTGCGCGTGTCGCAGACCGCGCCGTGAATCGCCCGGAGTTGATTCGAACCGGAAAGGTTCTGGTTCATATCGATGTGGACCCTGCAGAAATCGGTAAGAATGTTGGCCCTACCATTCCGCTTGTCGGAGATATTGCGCATATTTTTCGAGAAATGCTGAAACGTGCGCCGGAGGAGGAAAAGCATGATCCCTGGCTTTCTTCGCTCAACAAGTGGAAAGAGGAGATGAGAGAAAAATGCGTTGTGGTCAAAGAGGAGTTTGTTCCTTCTAAGGAACTGATGAAGGCTTTGTCCAGAGAAGTGGATACGGGTGCGATCCTATGTGTGGATGTAGGTCAAAACCAGATCTGGGCGACGCATTACTATGAGGTGGCACCGGAAGGCAGGCTGCTCACTTCCGGAGGAATGGGGACGATGGGATATGCGCTGCCGGCTGCGATTGGGGCAAAACTTGCCTGTCCGGATAGGCAGGTACTTGCCCTTTGCGGGGAAGGCGGCTTTCAAATGACGATGAATGAACTGGGATGTGCGAAACAGTATGATATTCCGGTAAAAATCGTTTTTGCTCAGAAATAATGTGCTGGGAATGGTTCATGAATATCAGTATCGTGCCTATAAGGGTCACTACACGATGGTGGATTTGGGAGAGGGACCGGATTTTTTTCACAAAAATTGCGGAGGCTTACGGAATGAGCTTTTTCCCATCTGGACGGTCATTCTTCTCTGTCCGATGGGATCAGGGCTTTTTCTGAATGAAGAAAGATCCGGAATTTTGGAAGTGTGGATGGATCCGGATGATCGGGTGCTTGCATAAGGAAGGTGGATTATGAAACGGATTTATTCACTGTTAGTAGAAAACAGAGCCGGCGTACTCATGAAGGTAGCAGGTCTTTTTTTACCAGACGGAATTTTAATATCAATTCGCTGGTGGTGGGAGAAACAAAGGACAGAGATATTTCCTGCATGACCATTGTATCGAATGGAGATGAGCATACCATAGAGCAGATTGAGAAGCAGCTCAATAAAAAAACTGGACATAATCAAGGTCAAGACCTTTTCGTCCGGCAGTGCCATCAACAGAGAACTGATGCTTCTGAAAGTCAAGTATAACCGGTCTAATCGCAGGGACATCATGGAAAACTGTGACATTATGCAGGCAAGGATTGTCGATATGTCGAAGAGCATGATGTTAATTCAAATCTGTGACACTTCGGAGAGGGTAGAGTTGTTTTTGGAGATGTTCCGCAGTGTTTCCATCGTGGAAGTGGCAAGAACCGGGGTAGTGGCGCTTCAAAAATGCAAGGAAAGCGAAGGAAAGCCGGTGTAAGGTGAAAATCGCTCCGGAGGATTCGTGAATTTTGTAACCTTGACGGAACCATATCGCATGGTATACTGAACAGGTCTTTTATGAGAAGAGGGAATATGAAAGAAAAAGCGTTTCAAATTCTTGTAGACAATACTGCAGGTGTGCTCAGTCGTATTTCAGGCCTCTTTGCCAGACGCGGATACAATATTGAGAGCATCACAGCCGGTGTAACGGCGGATCCCAGATTTACCCGTATTACCATTGTTGCCTCGGGTGAGGACAATATTCTGGAACAGATTGAGAAGCAGGTTTCGAAACTGGTGGATGTCAGAGACATCAAAGAGTTGAAACCGGATCGCAGTGTGTTTCGGGAATTGGCGATGATTAAGGTGAAGGCCGGGGCAGCGGACCGGGTGAACCTGATTTCTCTGACCAATGTATTTCGCGGCACCATTGTCGATGTGGGGACGGGATCCCTGATCATTGAAATTACCGGAAATACATCTAAGATTGACGCTTTTCTCGGTCTTCTTGAAGGATATGAAATCTTGGAGCTTGCCAGGACTGGCGTAGCCGGACTCTTCCGCGGAATGGACGAAGTGGTATATTTCTGACGCTGCGATCAGAAGGGTGTTTCCCGGCAATCCCTAAAGAATTCAAAATTATTTTATTTTTGCATGGAGGTAAAACAGATGTCATCAGAGGCTAAAATTTTTTATCAGGAGGATTGCAATTTATCCTTGTTGGAAGGGAAAAAAAAATTGCGGTGATCGGTTACGGTTCCCAGGGACATGCGCATGGGCTGAATCTGAAGGATTCCGGCTGTGAGGTTTGTATCGGCTTATATGAGGGATCGAAGTCGGCAGAAAAGGCCAGAGCGCAGGGACTGACCGTAAAAACCAATGCAGAGGCTGCCAAGTGGGCGGATATCATCATGATTTTGATCAATGACGAGAAGCAGGCGGCCATGTATCACCGGGATATTGAGCCCAATTTGAAAGCAGGTGACATGCTGATGTTCGCCCATGGCTTCAATGTGCATTTTGGTTTGATCAAGGCACCTGCAGATGTGGATGTGACCATGATTGCACCGAAGGCACCCGGACACACGGTTCGGAGCGAATTTGAAGCAGGTAGGGGGGTGCCGATGCTGGTTGCAGTGGAACAGGATGCAACCGGAAAGGCACTGGATCTGGCTCTTGCTTACGGCGCAGGCATCGGAGGCGCTCGTGCGGGTATTCTGGAAACCACCTTCCGTACGGAAACGGAGACCGATCTCTTCGGCGAGCAGGCCGTACTTTGTGGCGGTGTTTGCGCTCTGATGCAGGCCGGCTTGAAACACTCTGCGAGGCAGGCTATGATCCCAGAAATGCCTATTTCGAATGCATTCACGAGATGAAGCTGATTGTGGACCTGATTTACCAATCCGGTTTTGCCGGAATGCGTTATTCTATCTCCAATACAGCAGAGTACGGAGATTATGTATCCGGCCCGAAGCTGATTACTGCGGAAACCAAGAAAACAATGAAAAAGATCCTGTCCGATATTCAGGATGGAACTTTTGCGAAGGAATTCCTGTTAGATATGTCTCAGGCAGGTGGACAGGTGCACTTTAAGGCGATGCGTAAGCTGGCTTCCGAGCATCCGTCGGAAAAAGTTGGCGAAGAGATTCGTAAAATGTACAGCTGGAGTGAGGATGATAAACTTATCAACAACTAAGTTGGAGGAAACATCCATACCGGGAGGAAGGTGGCGCAGGTTTCCTGCGCCACTGATGATGTTCCTGACCGGGTTCCTGATTTATGTGATTGCCGTGTTGCCTATTCTGGTGATTAACCACGGCCTTTTTTTCCTGTATGGCGACTATAACGTACAGCAGGTCCCCTTTTATGTACTGGCACATCGTGCAGTCAGAAGCGGAGAGGTTTTTTGGAACTGGAACCTGGACCTGGGGGGAACGCTGATCGGCGACCTTTCTTTTTACCTGATGGGCAGCCCCTTTTTCTGGCTGACGATTCCTTTTCCGGAATCTGCAGTTCCCTATCTGATGCCTTTTCTGATGGCGCTGAAGTACGCAACTTGTGCGACCACGGCGTATTTGTATTTTCGAACGTACAAGATCAAAGATCTCTCTGCGCGGATCGGCGGTTTTCTTTATGCTTTCTCCGGATTCAACGGTTGTAATATTGTCTTCAATCATTTTACGGATGCCGTTGCTTTTTTTCCACTCCTCCTTCTTACCTTCGATTCTTTGATGGAACTGGACACCGGAGAAGAAGCTTCTCCCATTTCACATGGATATACGAGGTGGCTGCGGTTCACTCTTTGCGTTAGTCTTTTGGCGATCATCAATTATTACTTTTTCTTCGGCATGGTGGTATTTCTTTTGCTCTATGCTGTGATTCGCTATGCAAGGGGAAGACATTGGCGCACCCTTCTCTCGATGATGGTAAGAGCCCTTTCCGGAGGGATCATCGGGGTGCTGATTGCCGCACTTTTCCTGATGCTTGCGCTCTCCGGCATTGCAGGAAATACAAGACTGGAAAAACGTGGTGCTGGGCTATGATATGATCGTTTATCCCAGCGCCCTGATGTACCGGATATTCTGAAGAGTATGGTGATGGTGTCGGATATCATCGGGAAGGGCACGATTCTATATGATGCGACGGTAAAAAAATGCTTCCTTAGCGGTCTTTCTTCCTTTCTTCGGGCTGTCGGGCGTTCTTTCCTTCTTCCGCGCCTATCAAGGAAGGAAGAGCTGGATCAAAACATTGCTTTGGACCTGCTTCCTCATTGCATTGGTGCCTGTGCTAAATTCCGTTTTTTCGCTTTTTAATTCCTGGTACTATGCCAGGTGGTACTTTATGCCGATTCTCTTTATGGCGCTTGTTACGGTCAGGGAATTTGAAAAGGAGGATTTGACGAACTTCCGGACAGGAACGTTGATATCGACTCTTTTGTTCACCCTGATGCTCGTCATCTACTGTCTTCCGACTAGGGATGAAAGCGGTAAGATCGTATTCTTCCAGATTTCCGAAAATAAGGATTATTTTATCCGGAACGCAATTGCCACGGCCTGCATGTACGTAGGTCTGATTCTCCTCTGCCTTTTGGTAAGAAGCAGAAAAAGGAGACTGCGCATAGGCCTTCTCTTAACCTGCCTTTCTTCTTTGGCGGCAACGATGATCATGCTGATCAACGGCATGTCTTTGGTGAACCATTACGGGATGCAAATGTGGAAACAACAGATGTTGGATTCCAAGCCGGACACACTTGATTCGAATGTTTTTTACCGGGTGGAAACGGAAGGTTCTGCCACCAATTATGAGATGGTATGGGAAATGCCCACCATTCACTGTTTTCTTTCCACCGTTCCCGCTGAGATTTTTAACTTCTATAGCGGAACCATCGGATTTACAAGGACCGTGGAATCCAATCCACCTCTTCGAGGGGAGGGGCTTCGGGCAATTCTGTCTGAGAAGTACTATCTCTGGAATCACATCATCAGTTCCGATGGGGAATACGGGAAGGGAATGGGCACCTACGGCTTTACCGAAATCCAGAGGGATACGGGAGAAACAGAAGAACTGGTGAACCAGGCAAGAGATCGGAAACACGGATTCCGCTATTTTGAAAATAAGAATTTTATTCCAATGGGATTTGTATTCCGTCAGTATATTTATGAGTCGGAATTTGACAAGTTGGATAAAAATCAGACCGATCGGGCACTGGTCAAGGCCCTGATCCTGCCGGACGACACGCCGAAAAAATATACGGAGAAGATGATTCATGCCGGTGCCTCCGATATGACGGCGATTACCTCTGATGATGAATTTGATGAGGAATGTCGCAACCGGGCAGCGACTTCCTGTACCTCCTTTCGAACCATTCATGAGAAACGAATTTCGATCAAAACCGGTTCCGGTAAAGAGAAAATGTTTTCCTCCTATGGAGGAGGTTTTCAGGCAACCACTTCTAATTTGGAAAATCGAAGTCTAGTCTATTTTTCTGTTCCGAACCTGGCAGGCTGGAAGGTCTACGTGGATGGCAGGGAGGGAACTGTTTTGACGGCAGACTATGGGATGATGGCGGTGGATGTGCCAAAAGGCATCCATGAAATCACCGCTTTGTACCAGCCGCCTTACTTGCGAGCAGGGCTGGTCGCCTCTTTGTCCGGCATCCTGTTTGCGATCCTGTACGGTGTTTTTTGTAAGGTAGAAAAGAAAAGAGAAAGAGGAACAAGATGAGCGGAATGACGATGAGCCAGAAAATTCTGGCCAAACATGCAGGTCTTTCTCAGGTACATGCGGGAGAGTTGATCGAAGCCCAACTGGATTTTGTACTGGGGAATGACATTACCTCACCGGTTGCAATCAAAGTGATGGAGAAGCTTCAGGATAAAAGTGTGTTTGACAAGGATAAGATTGCCATCGTACTCGATCACTTTGTTCCGGCGAAAGACATCGCTTCGGCGGAAAACTGTAAATGCTGTAGAAATTTTGCAAAACAACAGGAGCTTACGCATTTCTTTGATGTAGGAACCATGGGAATTGAGCATGCGCTGCTTCCGGAACAGGGACTGGTTCTGCCCGGAGACTGCATCATCGGTGCAGATTCTCATACCTGTACCTATGGGGCATTAGGAGCATTTTCGACGGGCATCGGATCTACAGACATGGCGGCAGGGATGGTGACCGGAAGAGCATGGTTCAAGGTGCCGTCTGCGATTCGTATTGAACTGAGAGGAAAACCGAATCCGTGGGTCAGTGGAAAAGACGTGATTCTGCATATCATTGGTGAAATTGGTGTAGACGGAGCTTTATATCAATCCATGGAGTTTTGTGGTGACGGCATACGGTATCTGTCAATGGATGACCGCTTGACCATTGCCAATATGGCCATTGAGGCCGGGGCTAAAAATGGGATCTTTCCGGTAGACGACCTGACGAAAGCCTATGTAGAGGAACATGCGCCCGGAAGAGCGTATGAAGTCTTCTTGCCGGATGCGGATGCACTTTATGAAAGGAGATTGAAATTGACCTGGGGACATTAAAGCCGACGGTTTCCTTTCCCCATCTTCCGGAAAACACGAGGGTGTTTGATGAGATCGGAGATATCCCGATCGATCAGGTGGTGATCGGCTCCTGCACCAATGGCAGAATTTCAGATTTACGGATAGCCGCAAAGATTCTCTCAGGAAGAAAGGTCAAAAAGGGGTTGCGTTGTATCGTGATTCCTGCGACCCAGCAGATCTATCTTCAGGCCATGAAGGAAGGGTTGCTTTCCACCTTCATCGAGGCGGGAGCTGTGGTCTCTACACCGACCTGCGGTCCCTGTCTTGGCGGTTATATGGGGATTCTGGCGCATGGGGAGAGGTGCGTTTCCACCACCAACCGGAATTTTATCGGCAGGATGGGAGAAACGGATTCGGAAATCTACCTGGCGTCCCCGGCTGTTGCAGCGGCCAGTGCCGTAACCGGGAAGCTATCGGAACCTTCAGAGTTGGAATGATAAAGGAGACGGGATGAAAGAGGCAAGCGGGCACGTTTTTAAATACGGAGATAATATTGATACGGATGTGATTATCCCTGCGCGATATCTGGCAGACAGCGATCCACAGCATCTGGCAAGGCACTGTTTGGAAGACCTGGATCCGACCTTTGTAAAAAGAGTAAAAGCAGGAGATATCATCGTTGCGAACAAGAACTTCGGCTGCGGTTCTTCCAGAGAGCATGCGCCGATTGCGATTAAGGCTGCGGGTGTATCCTGTATTATTGCAGAAACCTTTGCCAGAATTTTTTACCGTAATGCCATCAATATCGGCCTGCCGATTATCGAATGTCCTGAAGCCTCCAGACAGATTCAGGAAGGAGACAGGATTCGCATTCACTTTGACACGGGACTGATTATCGATGAAACAACCGGGAAGTCCTATCAGGGGGCAGGCTTTCCCTCCCTTTATGCAGAGAATCATAGATGCGGAAGGCTTGATTCCTTATATCAATGCAAAGCAAAATCAATCCACAACAAACAGTCTTTAGGAGGATGAAGTGATGGCAAAAGAATCTGGATCAGCAAGCATTTCTTTGAAAGAAGGAACCGATATCGCAAAGGTAGTCCTGATGCCGGGAGATCCGTTGCGCGCCAAATATGTAGCGGAGAGTTTCCTTGAACAACCGGTTCTCTTCAACGATGTACGCAATATGCTCGGATACACAGGAATTTATAAGGGAAAAAGAATTTCCGTGATGGGGCATGGGATGGGGATTCCGTCCATGGGCATTTATTCACACGAATTATACACGCAGTTCGGCGTGGAGTCGATTATTCGCATCGGCAGTGCGGGGGCCCTTTCTTCGGAACTCCATACAAAGGATGTGGTGATCGCAATGGGAGCCAGCACGAATTCAGCCTATGTGGACGCCTATGGATTTTATGGACACATTGCCCCGCTGGCAGATTATGGCATGTTGGCGAATGCGGTGAAGTCCGCTGGCGAGTTAAAAATTCCGGTCAAGGTGGGAAGCGTTTATTCCTCCGACTTCTTTTATTATCCGGACCCGAAGATCAATGAAAAATTACGTGATATGAATCAATTGGCAGTGGAGATGGAAACAGCCGGTTTATATGTGACTGCGATTGCGGATCACAAAAAAGCACTTGCCATCCTGTCTATCTCCGATCATATCTTTTCTCACGAGGCGCTGCCGGCAATCGAGCGGGAACAGGGTTTTACGGATATGATGAAAATTGCCCTCGAAACGGCTTGGCAGGAAGCTTGAGTCTCTTAGGAAGGAGAGCAATCACGATTTGATTCTTGAGGTCTGCTATCGGAAGAAGCGATAGCAGACCTTAGTTTTTTTGGAATTGACTAAATAAGGGCAGATGTTTATGATAGGAAAATCAAGTTGAGCGCAACTGTTATGGTTGTTTTTCAATAGAGAGGATTTCAATAGAGAGAATTTTTCAATAGAGAGGATTTTTCGATAGAGAGGATTTTTCGATAGAGAGGAGAATCGGTAGACGGTATCGATTCGCAGAAAAAAATGGTATGGCAATGATTGAAGTAAAAAATTTATACAAAACTTTTTCAACCAAAGAGGCCGAGGTGGAAGCACTGAAGAATATCAACTTTCGTGTGGAAGCGGGGGATGTTTACGGAATCATCGGAATGTCCGGTGCGGGGAAGAGTACGCTGGTCAGGTGTTTGAACCTTTTAGAAACACCGACTTCCGGATCGGTGGAAGTGGATGGAATATCTCTCACACAGTTAGATGACCGGAAGCTGAGGCAGTTAAGGGCGCAGATAGGGATGATTTTTCAGAATTTTAATCTGATGATGCAGTCCACGGTACTTGCCAATGTCTGTTTTCCCCTAAAAATTCATGGGACAGGAGGGCAGGCAGCCAAAAAGAAAGCCAGGGAACTGTTAAAAACAGTGGGATTGGAAGAGAAGGCGTCGGCTTATCCGGCACAGCTTTCCGGTGGACAGAGACAGAGAGTGGCAATCGCAAGAGCCCTTGCCTGTGATCCCAGGATTCTACTTTGTGATGAGGCAACCAGTGCGCTGGATCCCCAGACAACGCAGCAGATCCTTGCACTACTCAGAGAGATCAATCAAAAGACAGGGATCACCATCGTCATCATTACTCATTCCATGAGCGTGGTAAGAGAGATCTGTAACCACGTGGCCATCGTGGAGAACGGGGAGCTGGTGGAGAATGGAAGCGTAGAGGAGGTCTTTGCCCATCCTAAATCAGATGCCGCCAAGAGACTGATTATTGAAGGAAGAGATCCGGAAGAATGGAAAGAGAACCGAGCCTCCTTGGTTTCCAAAACGGAAGAGAAACATACGGGGCGAAAGGTTAGAATTGTGTTTTCCAGGAATTCATCCTATGAGCCGGTCGTAGCCAATATGGTTCTGCAATTTGGGGAACCGGTGAATATTCTTAAGGCAAATACAAAGGACGTGCAGGGGGTTGCCAGAGGGGACATGATTCTCGCCCTGTCTAAGGAGGGTGAGATCGCAGATAGACAGATACAGTATTTGAAAGATCATGAACTGTCGGTGGAGGTACTGGACTAAAGATGGAAGCTTTATGGAACTTTTTGCAAATTTCTCCCAGAGAAGGAAGCATGATTCTTACAGGAATTTGGGAGACGGTTTATATGACGCTGGTTTCCACCCTGTTCGGTTATGTGCTGGGACTTCCCTGGGGAGTCGTTCTAGCGGTGAGTGGTCAGGAAGGAATCAGACCCAATCGGAAGCTTTATCATGTTCTGGGACTGATTACCAATATTATGCGATCGGTGCCTTTTCTGATCATGCTGATCATTGTGATGCCGCTTACCATGCTGATTGTGCACAAGACTTATGGTTCCACTGCGACGATTGTGCCGTTGGTGATTTCCGCTTCTCCGTTGATTGCCAGAATGGTGGAGTCTTCGCTAAACGAGGTTGACCATGGAGTGATCGAAGCGGCGCAGGCGGCGGGAGCCAGTCATTTTCAAGTCATTACGCGTGTGATGCTGACAGAGGCGAGAATTTCGCTGATTGCCGGCGCCACGATTACCATTGCAACGATTCTCGGTTATTCGGCCATGGCCGGGGTGATCGGAGGGGGCGGTCTGGGAGATATTGCAATCCGTTATGGTTATAACCGCTATCGTCCCAATATTCTATGGCCGAGCGTGATTCTCCTGGTACTTCTCGTGCAGTTGTTTCAGGGAATCGGTACTTTGATTTCAACGAGGCTCGACAGGCGACGTGCCTAGGAGACCCGTTGATGATAGACAATACAAGGAGGAATATATTATGAAAAAGAAAATTGTATCAGCCATTTTGTTATCATCTCTGCTGACCCTGGGTCTTGCAGGATGCGGGTCGAAGGAAGCTTCCAGTGATACTTCTACTGCCTCATCCCAAGGAGCAGCTGCTACAGAGGCTTCTTCGGCGGTCGCTTCCACGGACGCTTCGAAGGAAGCTGCAGCACCTGCAGACGGAGATAATGTCATCAAGATTGCCGCAAGTGAAACCCCTCATGCAGAAATTTTGGATCAGGCAGCGAAAATGCTGGAAAAGAAAGGGTATAAACTGGAAGTCAAGGTTTTTGATGATTATATTCAGCCAAACAACGTGGTGGAGTCCGGCGACTTCGATGCGAACTATTTCCAGCATGTCAATTACCTGAATTCTTTTAACAAAGAGAAGGGAACCCATATTGCGATCGCCAAAAACGGAAAGATTCACTACGAGCCGATCGGCATTTATGCGGGAACCAAAAAAGACCTGAAGGACATTGCGGATGGAGATGCCATTGCGATTCCCAACGATACGACCAACGAAGCAAGAGCCCTGCTTCTACTCCAGCAGGAAGGTTTGATTAAACTGGCTGACGGTGCGGGAATCACCGCGACCGTCAATGATGTAAAGGAAAATCCTCATAAATTAAAGCTGGTGGAGGTAGCGGCGGAGCAGGTTACCAAACAGCTTCCCAGTGTGGCTTACGGTGTGGTCAACTGCAATTATGCTTTGGAAGCAGGTTTAAATGTCAAGAAGGATGCGCTGGCTTCCGAGTCTGCAGACGGAGATGCCATTCAGCAGTATGTGAATGTGATTGCGGTGAAGGAAGGCAATGAATCAGAGCCGAAAATCCAGGCTCTTTGTGAAGTTCTGCACTCCCCTGAAATTGTAAAATATATCAATGACACCTTCCAGGGCGCCGTCGTTCCGTATGAAGGAGAGCGGTAAAATCTGCAAAAACCCTTGACGATAGGGGCTTTGCGTGTTAAATTGGGAAAGTACTGATGAAAGTGGGCTTGCAGGAGCCCACTTTCCTTGTGTAACGGAAGAAAAACAGGAGTTTCCGCATGGGACGAAAACAGATCGAAGAGCAGACAGAAGCGCTACTCATTCCGATTGCAGAGGCGAACGGGGTCAACATTTATGATGTGGAATATGTGAAGGAAGCGGGAGAAGCCTACCTTCGCTGTTACATTGATAAAGAGGGGGGCGTAACCATTGACGACTGTGTAGCGGTCAACCGTGCTCTTTCCAAGGCCCTGGATGAAGTGGATTTTGTCGGAGAACCTTATACGCTGGAGGTCGGCTCGCCCGGTCTTGGCAGGAGACTGACCAGGGACAGACATCTTTCACAGAGCATCGGCAAACAGGTGGAGGGAAAGTTGTTTCTGCCGGTTAACCAGCAGAAAGAGTTTAGTGGAATTTTAACTTCTTTTGATCGTGACTGTTACTTGATTCAGACAGATGCGGGAGAGATACGTTTAGAAAGAAAAAATGTGGCTCTTCTGAAGTTGGCACTCGATTTTTGATCAATAATCTGGAGGATACAGAAAATGAGTAGAGAACTGATGGAAGCACTGGATATTCTCGAAAAAGAAAAGAATATCAGCAAGGAATCTCTTTTCGGAGCAATTGAGAACTCGCTTCTGACCGCTTGCAGGAACAGCTTCGGAAAGGCTGACAATGTGTCGGTGGAGATGGACAGAGAGACCTGCGATTTCCATGTCTATGCCAATAAAACGGTTGTGGCCACCAAGGAAGAAGTGCTGGATCCGATGACGGAAATTTGGATCGACGACGCCAGAGAATTCCAGTTGGATGTGGCGCCCGGAGATACCGTGAGGGCGGAGCTGGATTCCAAAAACTTCGGCAGGATTGCAACGCAAAATGCCAAGAATGTGATTTTGCAAAAGATCAGAGAAGAAGAGCGTTCTGCTGTATGCAAAGAATATTTTGATAAAGAGCATGACATTGCAACCGGCGTGGTGCAGCGCTATCTCGGACGCAATGTCAGCATCAACCTCGGCAGAGCGGATGCCCTTCTTAATGAAAACGAACAAATCAAGGGGGAGGCATACCGCCCGAATGACCGTATTAAAGTGTATATTCTGGAGGTGCGTAACGGCAATAAGGGGCCTCGCATCCTGGTGTCACGGACCCATCCGGATTTGGTAAAACGTCTCTTTGAACAGGAAGTGACAGAGATCAAGGATGGTACGGTGGAGATCAAAGCATTGCCAGGGAGGCCGGCAGTCGAACCAAAATCGCCGTTTCCAGCAATAACGAGAATGTAGACCCTGTGGGTGCCTGTGTCGGTGTGAATGGTAGCCGTGTCAATTTGATCGTCGATGAATTGCATGGAGAAAAGATAGACATTATCGCTTGGGATGAGAATCCGGGGAACCTGATTCAAAATGCCCTCTCTCCTGCCAAGATTGTAGCCGTGTTTGCCGATCCGGATGAAAAGACAGCCAAGGTAGTCGTACCCGATTATCAGCTTTCTCTTGCCATCGGCAAGGAGGGACAGAATGCGCGTTTAGCTGCCAGACTGACCGGCTATAAGATTGATATTAAGTCGGAAACGCAGGCGAAGGATGCGCTCGGCTTCCGTTATGAAGATTATATGGATGAAGACCTGGATGACGGGGAATACCTGGAGGATTTGCCGGAGTCTCCGGATGAGATGGAGGAGTCTGGAAGTGAGGAAGGCGAAGCGGAAGATACGGAGTCATAAATTTTGATGCCAGACAAACAGGATGGGTTTCCCAATAAAAAAATTCCGCTTCGGACCTGTATCGGATGCAGAACCAAGAAGCCAAAGAAGGAGATGCTCAGGATTGTGCATACTCCGGAGGGTACGCTGGAAATGGATGTGACCGGCAAGAAAAATGGCAGAGGTGCTTATCTTTGTCATAAGGAAGAGTGCCTGAGAAAAGCAGCCAAGAACAGGGGGCTGGAGCGGTCGTTTCGCATGAAGGTGGACGAGGAAACGTTGCATTCACTTTTGGAGCAGATACGGAATGAATAATCGATTTTATTCACTTTTGGGTATCTGCCAGAAATCCGGAAATCTCGTTTCCGGGGAAACGGGAGTGTTAGACAGTCTCAGGCATCAAAAAGCACATTTGGTGCTGGTCAGCAGGGATGCAAGCGATCGAACGAAGAGGCTGTTTCAAAAATAAATGTAATTTTTTTCAGGCGCGTCTGATTTTGTATGGAGAAAAAGATGCGGTGGGAAAAGCGATCGGTCACACGCCACGATCGTCAGTCGCAGTCACGGACAAGGGGTTGGCGGATGCATTGTACAAGATCGCAAATGAGCAGGAAAACGGCAGAGCAGACCGATAAGGAGGAACAATGGCCAAAATAAAAGTATCAGAACTTGCAGCGGAACTCGGTTGCGAATCCAAGGAGCTGATTGCTTTTTTACAGGAAAGCGGGATCGAAGCAAAACGTTCCAATAGTTCCATTGAAGAAGTGGATGCTGAGAGAGCAAGAAAAAGATTTGTTACCTCCCCATCAAGGCGTGAGAAAGAAGGTTCCGTGAAGACAAAAGCAGGATCATAAAGAAGAACTGATGGAGCAAAAAAAGGAAAAAGAGGTTCAGCCGGAGAAGGTGGCTACTCCTTCCGAGGGCCAAGGAGAACGCTACGGCTCCCCAGAAAAAGAAAAAGAAGATTATTTTTGTTTCCAATCCAAATAATTCCAAGTTCGGAGGAGCACATCCTACGCAACAGACGGAGAATGGAAAGAAAAGGGGGACGGCTGGCAAAAGCGGCTTTGCCGTATCGCAGAATGCCTATCGTCCGATCAAACCCTTAACAAAGCCAAAACAACTGGAAGAGTACGGGAATTCTCTGCGGAAACCGCTCTCTCCGGCTCCCAAGTCAACCATCAAGAACTCGGAACAGAATCAGAACGAAATGCCGCTTTCTCCCACACAGAACAATGTGGAAGTAGTGGAAAAAGTAAAAAACGGAGCATCACCGGAGGGCCGCGAGCAGAGTCAGCCAAAGAAGAACAACAAACCGTTTTCCGAAAGAAATGGAAAGGGTGGTGCAGCGCCGGGGGCAAAAGATTCTCAGGGAAGAGGCCAGAAAGATACTCAGGGAAGGAACCAGAAAGAGGGATCCCGCTCGGGCGCCGGTAAAAATCCGCGTTTGGATGCACCAAGAGATAATGCTCCTGCAAAACAGGCAAACGGGAAAAACGCGAAGGGAGATCACCACGCAAAATCGGAGCGCAGTTTTGAAAACAGGCGTGGAGAAAATGAAAAGCGCAGGCCAACCCAGGAAAAGGAGCGCAAAGGAACGAAGAACCTGGTAAATCTGTATCAGGGTGAAGAACAGATGTCCAGAAGTAAGAAAGCCGGACGTTTCATTAAACCGGAGGTGGAGAAGACAGAAGAGCCGAAGGAACAGATTAAAGTAATTTCCGTTCCGGATAAGCTCACAATCAAGGAATTTGCAGATAAGATGCATATCCAGCCTTCCGCAATTATCAAAAAGCTGTTTTTGGCGGGGCAGATCATGACGGTGAATTCCGAGCTCTCTTATGAGGAAGCAGAAAATATTGCCATTGACTACGATATTATCTGCGAGAAGGAAGAGCCGGTGGATGTGATTGAGGAGCTGTTGAAAGAGGATGAGGATGAGGAATCCACGTTGGAAAAGCGCCCTCCGGTTGTGGTTGTGATGGGACATGTCGACCACGGCAAAACATCCCTCTTAGATGCGATCCGCAAGACAGACGTCATCGGAAAAGAGGCAGGCGGAATCACACAGAAGATTGGCGCCTATTCTGTCAATATCAAAGACAGATGCATTACCTTCCTGGATACGCCGGGACATGAAGCATTTACTGCCATGAGAATGCGCGGAGCCAATTCTACGGATATCGCGGTACTGGTGGTGGCGGCAGATGATGGAGTCATGCCACAGACCATCGAGGCTATCAATCACGCCAAGGCTGCGGGGGTAGAGATCATTGTAGCCGTGAATAAAATTGATAAACCGAGTGCCAATGTGGATCGGGTCAAACAGGAGCTAACCGAACAGGGCTTGATTGCCACCGACTGGGGCGGATCAACAGAATTTGTGCCGGTTTCTGCCAAGACAGGAGAGGGACTGGAAACCCTTCTGGAAACCATTCTTCTGACAGCGGATATTATGGAGCTGAAAGCGAATCCGCACAGGCAGGCCAGAGGGCTTGTGCTGGAGGCGGAGCTGGACAAGGGGGAAGGGACCGGTTGCCAATGTCCTGATTCAGAAAGGGACCCTGCATGTAGGGGATTTCATTTCCGCAGGTGCCAACTATGGCCGTGTACGAGCCATGGTGAATGACAAGGGAAAACGCGTAAAGGAAGCGACTCCTTCCATGCCGGTCGAAATCCTGGGTCTATCCGACGTGCCCTTTGCCGGCGAGATTCTGGTCGGGCATGAGAGCGATCGGGAAGCCAAACAATATGCGCAGACCTATTCGAATCAGCATAAGAGCGACCTGATCGAAGAGACCAAGGCCCGCATGTCGTTAGATGATCTCTATTCCAAGATTGAAGAAGGCAAGCTGAAGGAACTGAATATCATCCTGAAAGCGGACGTGCAGGGAAGCGTAGAGGCACTTCGCAGCAGTCTCCTGAAGCTGTCGGGAGAAGAAGTGGTGGTGAAGGTGATTCATTCCGGTGTCGGTGCCATCAATGAATCTGACGTATCCCTTGCTGCTACCTCTAATGCGATTATTATCGGTTTTGATGTAAAACCGGATGCAATGGCCAAATCCATTGCAGAGCACGAAGGCGTGGAAATTAAAATTTACCGTGTGATTTATCAGGCCATTGATGATGTGGAAGCGGCCATGAAAGGAATGCTTGCGCCGATCTACGAAGAAAAGGTGATTGGTCATGCGGAAGTGAGACAGATTTTCAAGGCCAGCGCCATCGGCAATATTGCCGGCTCCTTTGTTCTGGATGGCAAGCTCGAACGTGGCTGCAAGGTGCGTATCAGGCGTGCAGAAGAACTGATCTTCGAGGGAGAATTAAAGTCTTTGAAACGGTTTAAGGACGATGCAAAAGAAGTGAAAGAAGGTTTTGAATGCGGTCTTGTATTTGATGGCTTTGATCAGATGCAGGTCGGCGATGTAGTAGAAGCCTATGTGATGGTGGAAGTGCCACGAAAATAGGGATCTCAGGGCAGAATCAGAATGAAAAAAAACAGATATAAAAATATTCGAATCAATTCCGAGGTGAAAAAAGTCATTTCGGAAGCCATTCGATTCAGTAAAGATCCGCGAATTTCCCCGATGACCTCCGTTATGGAGGTCGTTGTGGCGCCGGATCTGAAAACCTGTAAGGTTTGGGTTTCGGTACTGGGCGAAGAAGAGGATCGAAAAAGTACAATGGAAGGCTTAAAAAGCGCAAGCGGGTACATCCGATCCACCCTGGCACGGGAGTTAAATCTGCGGAACACTCCGGAACTGCGCTTTATCATGGATGCATCCGTCGAATATGCCATTCGCATGTCGAAACGGATTGATGAAGTCATGGAAAAAGATGAAGAGGCAAGAAGGATGCGGGGCGAAGACCAGGACGAGGACCGGGAAGATGACAAGATGGAAAACCGGGACGAAATCCCTGAAGAGGATAGGCGAGAAGAGGGCCTAAAGGAAACTCAGGAGGAAAACGGCTGGGATGAAGATTGAGGAATGGCTTTCGGGTGTTAAAACAATCGGGATTAGCGGGCACATTCGGCCGGATGGAGACTGCGTGGGATCCTGTATGGGACTTTATCTTTATCTGAAAAAAAATTATCCGGAGATCCATGCCACCGTTTTTCTGGAAGAGATTCCGGAAGAATATAAAATCATACCGTATACGGAGGAGATCCGATCGGGTTTTCCTGCAGAGGAGGAACCGCTCGATTTGTTCTTTGCACTGGACTGCGGAGAGGAACGATTGGGAGAAGCCAGAGAACTTTTTCAAAATGCGAGGAAAACGGTCAATATTGACCATCATATTTCCAATCCCGGTACAGGAAATCAATTATATCGTGCCGGACGCCAGTTCAACATCGGAACTGATTTTTGATCTGACGGATTCTCAAAAATATGATACAGGAATTGCAATGGCACTCTATATGGGGATTGTCACGGATACGGGTGTATTTAAATATTCCAATACTTCCCCGGAGACAATGAGAAAAGCGGGTGAACTTTTACGCTTTGATTTCGATCATAATGAGCTGATCGATCATGTTTTTTATGAAAAGACCTGGTTGCAGAACCTTCTCCTGGGCAGAGCGCTGATCGAAAGCATCTTATTCATGGACGATCGTTGCATCGCGTCCTGTCTGACGAAGCGAATCATGGATTTTTATCATGCAAAACCGTCGGATACGGATGGAATTGTATCTCAGCTTCATTTGACAGCGGGAGTGGAGTGTACGATCTTCACGTATGAGATTAAAACGCAGGTCTTTCGTGTATCATTAAGGTCCAGGGGAGCAGTGGATGTGGCCAAAATCGCCGCTGTTTTCGGTGGAGGAGGGCATGCACGCGCTGCAGGCTGTACCCTTGGCGGCACGCGCTATGATGTCATAAATAATCTGTCCCGTTATGTGGAAGAACAGTTGAATGCAAAAAAAGACATCGATGTGAGGAAAGAAATGCCGATCGATCGGTATAATGGTCTTCTGAATGTATATAAAGAGGCGGGTTTTACCTCTAATGATGTGGTAGCCAAACTCCGCGGGATTTGCAAACAGCGACGCATTGGACATACCGGAACGTTGGACCCGGATGCCGTAGGGGTGTTGGTGGTTTGCCTTGGCAGCGGAACCAGGGCGGTAGAACTGCTGACGGAGCACACCAAAGAATATATAGCTGTTTGCAGGTTGGGAATCACCACGGATACGCAAGATTTAAGCGGCAGAGTGATCGCCAGAGATGAAAGAGCGGTTTCGGAAGAGGAACTGAAGAAAGCGATCTTTACGTTTCAGGGGGAGTATGACCAGATTCCTCCCATGTATTCCGCTCTGAAAGTGGGAGGAAAAAAACTGTATGAACTGGCGCGTGCCGGTATGGAAGTGGAGCGAAGGAGCAGGAAAGTAACGATTTTTTCGATTTCTCTACTGGATGCCTCTCATTTGGCGGATCGCCATGAGTTTACGATGGAGGTGAAATGCTCCAAGGGAACCTATATCCGAACGCTTTGTCATGATATTGGCCTTTCTCTGGGATGTGGAGGCGCAATGGCTCATCTGACCAGAACCGCAGTGGGGAGCTTTCATCTGGAAGACGCACTGACACTTTCGCAGTTGGAAACACTCAGAGATGAAGGGACGCTGGAGAAAAAGATCGTTCCGGTGGATCAGATGTTCAGAGACAGGGATTATCTGATCATCGACCCATCTTTTTTGGCACAGGCGCGAAACGGAAATCCGATTCCGGTTGAGAACATTATTTCAGAAGAAGCGGAATCTTCCTCGGGAGAGATGCAAGAGCCTGTAGGAGAGATGCAAGCTCCGATAAGGGAGATACAAGAGCCTATAGGAGAGATGCATGATCCGATCAGGGAGACACAAGAGCCGATAGAAGAGATGCGATATCAGGAGGGGGAGCAGTTCCGACTCTACGACCCGGATGGGTGTTTTTTTGGGCTTTATCGCTTTCACCAAAGGACCAAATGCTTCCGTGTAGAGAAGTTTTTTTACAGACAGCAGGAAGAATAGAATGAAAATTATAACGGACGCCACACACTTTGCATCGGAGGGCAGAAGTGCGGTTGCGATAGGAAAGTTTGACGGTGTACACAGAGGGCACCGCAAGTTGCTAAGTGATTTGATGCGCTCCCGGGACGACTTGGTGAAAACGGTTTTTACCTTTGAGCCTTCCTTTGCATCCTACTTTGCCGGATATCCGGTGCCGGAGCTTTCGACGAAGGAAGAAAAGAGAAGACTCTTTGAGGAAATGGGAATTGATTTGTTAATTGAATTCCCTGTCAATGAAAAAACGGTATCTATTTTACCAAAAGATTTTATCACCGATATCCTGGTGAAACGGCTTAGAGCAGCGGATATCTATGCGGGGAGTGATCTCTCCTTTGGCTTTAAGGGAGAGGGAGGACTGGCTCTAATGGAGTCGTTTGCTGTTTCCGGCGATTTTCAAGTGCACATGGTTCCAAAGTTACGTTTTGAAGGAAGAGAGATCAGTTCCACCTATGTGAGAGAAGCAGTGAAAGAAGGACGGATGGAACTGGCATCTGATCTGCTTGGCAGACCATATTCTGTTCGGGGAACGGTGCAACATGGCGCCCACCTTGGACATGACCTTGGTTTTCCCACCTTGAATTTGCAGCCGACGCCTTCCAAACTCCTGCCTCCAAGAGGAGTATATTTTTCAGAGGTGATCTGGCAGGGGCAACTCTTTTACGGGATGACAAACGTGGGGACGAATCCCACGGTGAATGAGGGCGCACAGTACAGCATTGAGACCCATGTGTTTGATTTTGACAGAGAAATTTATGGAGACCCCATTGAAGTTCGGTTTCTGACATTCAGACGGGAGGAACAACAGTTTTCTTCCCTGCAAGAATTAACGGGTGCGTTAGAGCGGGATGCTTCTGCCGCAAGAGCCTTTTTTCAGGAGAGAGGGGACAGGAGGTTTTAAAGAAGAGAAGAACCCTTGACGACCCTACTGAAGAGAAGAACGAAGGGTTCCGCAGAAGAGAAGAATCACGTACTTTATAGAAGAGAGAATCACGTGCTTTTATAGAAGAGAGAATCCGGGGACTTTTATAGAAGAGAGAATCCGGGGACTTTACAGAAGAAGAAAAACGTGTTACTATTCACTAGTTGTGTGAATACCGCTGCTTCGCTTGAGGAAGTCTCATCCCTTGCGCGGTGGACGGCAGATGTGGTTAAAGGAGAAGTTATGATTACCAAAGAAAAAAAGAATGAAGTGATCACCAAATTTGCAAGAAAAGAAGGCGATACCGGTTCTCCGGAGGTGCAGATTGCCATTTTGACAGAAAGAATTCAGGAATTGAACGGTCATCTGCAACAGAATCCGAAAGACAATCATTCCAGAAGAGGATTGCTGAAGATGGTAGGACGCAGAAGAGGTCTTTTGAAATATCTGCGTGAGAATGATATCGAGACCTATCGTAAATTGATTGCAGATCTTGGATTAAGAAAATAATTTTTTTTGAAGAAGTTAGGAAGGACGGATCAGCCGTTTGTGGCTTATTCCGTCCTTCTTTACGGTAAGAAACAGATATAAGAAGGTGCAGCATCTAAGGTCACAGATGCATGATGAGAGGAATGTCTCATCAGGAAGGATGGGTGAGAGAATTGATGAATACTTATACGATGGATCTCGCGGGGAGAACCCTGCGGGTGGAAATTGGAAAGGTTGGCAAACAGGCAAACGGCTGTGCTTTTATGCAGTATGGGGACACAACTGTTCTGTGCACGGCGACTGCATCCAAGAAGCCGAGAGATGGAATTGATTTTTTCCCGCTTAGTGTAGAATATGTGGAAAAATTTTATGCGATTGGCAGATTTCCGGGCGGTTTTAACAAGAGGGAAGGAAAGCCTTCTGAGAATGCGATTCTTACCAGCCGAGTGATTGACAGGCCGATGAGACCGCTGTTTCCAAAGGATTACAGAAATGATGTTACCATTGAGGACATGGTGATGTCGGTAGATCCGGAATGCAGACCGGAGCTTGTGGCGATGATCGGTTCCAGCATTGCGGCTTCGATCTCGGATATTCCCTTTGACGGACCCTGTGCCATGACACAGATCGGGATGCAGGACGGAAAATTCCTTGTCAACCCCGGACAGGAGGCATGGGATAAGGGAGATCTGCGCCTGACCGTTGCTTCTGTGGGCCAAAAGGTGATTATGATCGAAGCAGCTGCCAATGAAATTCCGGAAGACCGCATGTTGGAGGCCATTTATATGGCTCACGAGGTGAATCTTCAGGTCATTGATTTCATTAAGAAAATTGTAGCGGAAGTTGGAAAGCCGAAGCATGAATATATTCATTGCACGGTTCCGCAGGAACTTGTAGAGCGTCTGTATGAGCTGGTTCCTCAGGAGGAAATGGAGAAGGCGGTTTTTGCGGATGAAAAAGCCGTTCGAGATCAGAACATCAGCGACATTACAGATCGGGTGAATGAGGCGCTCGCGGATCAGGAAGAATGGTTGCCTCTCGTACCGGAAGCCATCTATCAGTATGAAAAGAAAACGGTGAGAAAGATGATCCTGAAGGATCATAAGAGACCGGATGGAAGACAGATTAGACAGATCAGGCCTCTTTCTGCAGAAATTGATTTGATTCCGCGGGTACACGGATCGGGAATGTTTACCAGAGGACAGACGCAGATCTGCGATATTTGTACGCTGTCTCCCTTATCGGAGATGCAGAAAGTAGACGGACTGGATGTTTATGCTTCCAATAAGCGCTATGTGCATCACTATAATTTCCCCTCCTATTCGGTAGGAGAGACGAAGGTTTCCAGAGGACCCGGTCGTCGAGAGATCGGTCATGGTTCTTTGGCGGAAAGAGCGCTTTTGCCGGTTCTGCCTTCGGAAGAGGAATTCCCGTACTCGATTCGTTGTGTTTCGGAAACCTTTGAATCGAACGGCTCCACTTCGCAAGCATCCGTCTGCGCATCCACTTTGTCACTAATGGCAGCGGGAGTCCCGATCAAGAAGCATGTGGCGGGAATCAGCTGCGGACTCGTGACCGGAGAGAGCGACGAGGACTTCCTTGTTCTGACCGATATTCAGGGGCTGGAGGATTTCTTTGGCGATATGGATTTCAAGGTTGCCGGTACCCATGACGGAATTACCGCCATCCAGATGGATATTAAAATTCACGGTCTGACGAGAGCCATCGTAGAACAGGCGATTGCACAGTGCAAAGAAGCAAGGGAAACCATCATCAACGATGTTCTGGTTCCCTGCATTGCCGAGCCCCGTGAAGAAGTCAGCAAATATGCGCCGAAAATCGAATTTCTGCAGATTGATCCTGAAAAGATCGGAGATGTGGTCGGGCAGAGAGGCAAGACGATCAATGAGATTATTGCGCGTACGGGCGTGCAGATCGATATTGAGGATGATGGTCGTGTCTCCATCTGCGGCGATGATAAGGAAAAGATCAATCAGGCGCTGGAAATGATCAAAATCATTACGACCGATTTCGAAAAGGGCCAGATTTTTAAAGGAAAAGTCATCAGCATCAAAGAATTCGGTGCCTTTGTTCAGTTTGCCCCCGGGAAAGAAGGGATGGTGCATATTTCCAAAATTTCTCAAGGAAGGATTGCCCATGTGGAGGACGTGCTCACGCTGGGCGATGAGGTGACGGTTGTCTGCTCGGAAAGGACCGCATGGGGAGAATCAGTTTTTCCATGAAGGACGTTGCGCAAAACTGAAGAGGACATCGGGTGCCCGACCGGAGACTGACAGGTCTTCCGGTTTGCGGTGCGGATAGGAAGGAAGGCCGGTACGGTAGATGTACCGACCTTCTGTTTTTGAATAAAGGCGAGATCAGAAAAGAGGATTGGATTCCATGGCAAACAGTATAGAAACCAAAAATGAGATCAAAAAACGCAGAACCTTCGCAATTATTTCGCATCCCGATGCGGGGAAAACCACGCTGACGGAAAAGTTTCTATTATATGGCGGCGCCATTAACACGGCAGGAAGTGTGAAAGGGAAGGCAACGGCGAAGCATGCGGTTTCGGATTGGATGGAGATTGAAAAACAGAGGGGAATTTCCGTCACTTCATCGGCACTTCAATTCCATTATGACGACTGCTGCATCAACATTCTGGATACACCGGGACATCAGGATTTCTCGGAGGACACCTACCGCACTTTGATGGCTGCGGACTCTGCGGTCATGGTGATTGACGCTTCCAAGGGAGTGGAGGCGCAAACGAAGAAGTTATTCAAGGTTTGTCGTATGCGCCATGTCCCGATTTTTACGTTTATCAATAAATTGGACCGTGATGCAAGAGATACCTTTGAACTTTTGGAAGATATTGAACAAAATTTAGGAATTGAAACCTGTCCGATGAATTGGCCGATCGGTTCCGGAAAAAATTTTAAGGGAATTTATGACCGGCAGGAAAAAAAGATTGTGACTTATTCGGGAACCGAAAAGGGGACCAGACAGGGGGAGGAGACTTTTATTGATCTTCATGACAAGGCTTTAACAACGAAATTCATCGGCGAAGAAGCCATGGACCAATTAAAAGGGGAGATTGAACTGCTGGACGGCGCAGGAGCGGAGTTTGATCTTCCAACCGTGAGAGCCGGAGAATTGACACCCGTCTTTTTTGGCTCCGCCCTGCAGAATTTTGGTGTGGAAATTTTTTTGCAGCACTTTTTAAAGATGGCAACCCCGCCGGTGGGAAGAATTTCCGGGGGGGTTACCATCGATCCTGAAGAAAGTCCCTTTACCGCCTTTGTGTTTAAAATACAGGCGAATATGAATAAAGCACACAGAGACCGTATTGCCTTTATGAGGATCTGCTCGGGCAAATATGAAGCGTCGGAAGAGGTGAAGCATGTCCAGAGCGGCAAGGTACTACGGCTCTCCCAGCCGCAGCAGCTGATGGCGGATGAGAGAAAGGTCCTGACACAGGCTTATGCCGGCGATATCATGGGGGTTTTTGATCCCGGGATTTTTGCCATTGGAGATACGCTTTGCATGCCGAAGGAGGAGGTAAGGTATGAGGGTATCCCGACGTTTGCTCCCGAACACTTTGCCCGGATCCGTCAGGTAGATACCATGAAAAGAAAACAGTTTGTGAAAGGAATCACGCAGATTGCACAGGAAGGAGCCATCCAGATTTTTCAGGAATTCAATTCCGGGCTGGAGGAAATCATTGTCGGTGTGGTCGGCGTTTTGCAGTTTGATGTTTTGAAATTCCGTTTGGAAACAGAATATAAGGTGGATATTATCCTGGAGCCGCTTCCCTATGAATATATTCGTTGGGTGGACTCGGACACCGATCTGTCCAAGTTAATCGGTACCTCGGATATGAAAAAAATCAAAGATATGAACGGCAGACCGCTTTTGTTATTTGTCAACGAGTGGAGTGCAGGTATGACACTGGAGAGGAATAAAGGTCTTCAGCTTTCGGAGTTCAAAAGGAACTGAGGAAGTGGTGCAGTACTGTTTTTTTCAAAGGAAACCATGTATAATATCCTCAATATAAGACAAAGGAGTTGACACGATGAGTGAAAATGGAAATACAAAACTAAAAGACAATGCGGATATCGGAACTGTGAAGATTGCGGATGATGTTGTAGCGCGGATCGCAGGACTTGCCGCGATGGAAGTAGAAGGGGTCAGTGCTGCCGCCGGCGATATCACAGCGGAACAGATCAGCAGAGCAGGAAAAAGCGCCCTTTCCAAAGGAGTGAAGGTGCAGTTAAATGGAGGAAGTGTGACAGCAGACCTGAACCTAATCATGGGATATGGATATAATATTCCTTCTACCTGCAGACAGGTACAAACGAGGGTCAAAGCAGCAATAGGCAATATGACAGGTCTTGTGGTGCAGGATGTCAATGTGCATGTTGCGGGAATTAAAATGCCGGTATGAAGAGATCACAACTGAGAGAACAGGTTTTTCAATTGCTTTTCCGTGTGGAATTTCATCCGGAAGAGGATATGAATGAGCAGGAGGTTCTTTTTTCCGAATGGAGTGATATGCCCCTTTCTGAAAAAGATGCCTCTTATGTGCGTCAAAAATATGAGAATGTGATGCAGCATCTATCCGAGATTGACGCTCGGATCAATGAGAAAACGATCGGTTGGAATACCGGAAGAATGGGGAAGGTAGATGTGACGGTGATGCGGTTGGCACTTTATGAAATGTTATACGATGAGACAGTGCCACAGGGGGTTGCAATCAGCGAAGCGGTAGAGTTGGCGAAGAAATATGGTCAGGACGACTCTCCTTCCTTTGTGAATGGAGTGTTGGCTAAATTTGCAAGACCGAGCGAAGAGTGAAATCTATTCTGTTTCACAAGTAAATCGTTATATTAACTATATGTTTACACAGGACTTTCTTCTGCGTTTTTTGACAGTGCGTGGAGAAGTCAGTAATTGTACGGATCATCCATCCGGACATCTTTATTTTACTCTGAAGGATGCCACCGGTATCCTTTCCTGCGTGATGTTCGCTTCGAAGCGCTCCGGTCTTTCGTTTCGCATGCAGTCCGGAATGCAGGTTCTGGTAAGCGGAGCAGTCGGTGTTTACCAGAGGGGTGGCAAGTATCAGCTCCTTGCAGAGGAGATCAGACAGGACGGAAGCGGCTCTATCTATGAGCGCTTTGAGAAGCTAAAAAAAGAGCTGGAAGAAAGAGGGATGTTTGATCCCTCTTACAAGCAGCCGATTCCTAAATACATTCGAAAACTTGGTGTAGTAACCGCACCGGGAGGCGCTGCCCTTCGGGATATCATCCAAATTACTCTCAGAAGAAATCCCTATATACAAATCATTCTCTATCCGGCTCTCGTTCAAGGAGAAAAGGCAGCACAGAGTATTGCAGAGGGCATTGTTTGCCTTTCCCAGACAGATGTAGACGTGATGATTGTGGGCAGAGGCGGAGGATCCATTGAGGAGCTTTCTGCGTTTAATGAAGAGGTGGTTGCACAGGCCATCTTCGATTGTGAAACGCCGGTCATTTCAGCGGTTGGGCACGAAACGGATTTTACGATTGCCGATTTTGTGGCGGATTTAAGAGCTCCGACTCCTTCTGCTGCGGCGGAGCTGGCTGTCTTTGAATACGATCATTTTGTAGAAACGTTGATTTCTTACAGGGATAGCCTCACCGCCGGTATATGGAACAAGATCAGGCAGGACAAAAATCATTTGCTTCTTTTGCAGAAACATTTGCAGATGTTGCATCCCGCAATGAAAATCAGAGAGCAAAGAATGCGCGCAGCCGAACTGGAGCGGATCCTGGCAGAGCACATGAACCGGACGCTTCAAGAGCGAAGGGGGAGGCTACTCGGGCTTGAGGAAGTGCTGAGCGCCCATTCGCCGGCGAAGAGGTTACGAGGCAGTTTCGGTTTTATAACCGATGAAACAGGGAGACCGGTTGCAGATCCTCATCATCTTCGCCTGGGCGAGATGGTACAGATTCGCATGGAGAGGGGTAAGATCTGCGCCAAGATAGAAGAAATAGGGGAGTGAGGAAGTGGAAGCACTGGAACTAGAAGAGAATCCCTCGTTGAATTCATCCTCTTCCGAAGAAGAGAATCTTTCAGCAGGGTTATCGTTTTCGGAAGATAAAAAGAATCCTTCGGTGGATGCACTCTTTTCCGAAGTCGAAAAACGGATTGAAGAGATGGATGCGGAGGATATTTCCCTGGAAGAAATATTTCGTCTATATGAAGAAGGGGCGAAGCTTCTGAAAGAAGCGGGATCCTATATTGATGAAATTGAGAAAAAGGTTCAGGTCATTGCTGCAGACGGCAGCACGAGAGATTTCGAATAAGATGTGTCAAGGAAAATGGATAGAAGAGACAGGAGGTCATGCAAGATGAAAGAGTTCGACAGACAGCTGCATGAGCGTGTGCGAAGGGCGGAGAAGGTTTTAACCACTTATCTTCCAAAGGAGGAAGAAGCCTCTTTCTGTTTAAATGTGGTACAGGCGATGAATTATAGCGTCTTATCCGGCGGAAAAAGATTGCGCCCGGTTTTGATGGAGTCTTCCTTTGAATTGTTTCATGGAGAAAATAGGGATCTCCTGCATCCATTCATGGCTGCCATTGAGATGATCCATACCTATTCCCTGGTCCACGATGATCTCCCTGCGATGGATAATGATCTGTACCGAAGGGGAAGAAAGACCACACATGCGGTGTACGGAGCGGGAATGGCGACTCTTGCAGGAGACGGACTGCTCAATTTTGCTTTTGAAACGGCTCTGCTTTCTTTTGCTGCAGCGGGGAATAGTGCCGAAACGGAGCGTGTCATTTCTGCACTTCGGATTCTGGCCGATAAAGCGGGTATTTACGGAATGGTTGGAGGACAAGGGGCAGATTTGTATGCGGAGCATGATCAAGCGCTGCTGGCGGATGAAAGCAGGCAGAGGAAACCCTGCTTTACATCCACGAGCACAAGACGGCGGCAATGATTGAATCCTCTTTGATGATCGGCGCCCTTCTTGCAGGAGCAACCAAAGAGCAGGTGGACAGCATGGAGCAGGTTGGTTCGAAGGTGGGACTGGCTTTCCAAATGCAGGATGATATTTTGGACGTTACCGGAAATGAAAAGACACTCGGAAAACCTATTGGCTCGGATGAAAAGAACGAAAAGTTGACCTGTGTCAGCCTTTACGGCCTTTCCGCATCCGAAAAAAAGGTCAAGAAACTTTCCGATGATGCGGCTGCCCTTCTGATGGAACAGGGTGCTGAAAAAGATTCTTTCTTGATTGATCTCATCCATTTTTTGATCGCAAGGCAAAAGTAAATTTCAGACAGCAAATAGGAGATTGGGATGATACTGGATTCGATCAAACAGACCAACGATGTTAAAAAAATTCCTGAAAATGAATTGGATTCATTAGCAGCCGAAATCCGTTCTTTTCTGATTGAGAAAATCAGTGTCACAGGTGGGCATTTGGCCTCCAATCTGGGGACAGTGGAACTTACCATCGCTTTGCACCGGGTCCTCAATCTGCCGGATGACAAGATTATCTGGGATGTGGGGCATCAGAGCTATACGCATAAGATTTTGACAGGAAGAAAAGAGGGTTTTGAACACCTGAGGCAGTACGGCGGGCTAAGCGGCTTCCCCAAAAAGAAGGAAAGCGAGACGGATGTTTTTGAAACCGGACACGCCTCGGATTCCATTTCAGCAGGACTGGGTCTGGTCTGCGCAAGGGATCTGGCACAGAAGAGCAACACCATTGTTTCCGTGATCGGTGACGGAGCACTGACGGGGGGAATGGCTTATGAAGCTTTGAATAATGCAGCCAAGTTGAACACCAATTTCATCATTATCCTGAATGACAATGACATGTCCATTTCGGAAAATACGGGAGGAATGAAGCACTACCTGGACGATGTCAGAACGATGCAGGGGTACCTGAATTTAAAGAGAGATGTGTATAAGAGCCTGGATACCAGGCATCGGAATCGAATGATCAGCGGGATCCAGCGAATCAAAAATAGCTTTAAACAACTCTTTGTTCCTGGAATGTTCTTTGAAAATTTGGGGATCACTTATCTTGGACCGGTGGACGGGCATGATATCCGGACGCTTTCCCATGTGTTTTCAGAAGCCCGAAAGGTGCCGAAGGCGGTGATCATTCATGTGATCACCAAGAAGGGAAAAGGCTTTGCTCCTGCAGAGAATCATCCTGCGCGTTTTCATGGAACGGAACCGTATCGAATTGATAACGGGGTGCCTACAAACCATCGCAGTACCGCTGCCTATCAGGACATTTTTTCGACCGTGATGTTTAAACTGGGGATGAGGAATCCGAAGGTGGTTGCCGTGACAGCGGCCATGTCGGAGGGAACCGGGTTGAAACGTTTCTGCAATAAATTTCCGGATCGTTTTTTTGATGTGGGTATTGCAGAGCAACATGCGGTCGCCTTTTGTGCGGGCCTTGCCTTAGGGGGCTTTCGACCTGTGTTTGCGGTCTATTCCAGCTTCCTGCAAAGAGCCTACGACCAGCTGATCGAAGACGTGTGCCTGCAAAAACTGCCGGTGGTCTTTGCCATTGACCGTGCGGGGCTGGTAGGGGCGGATGGAGAAACCCATCAGGGTATTTTTGATCTTTCTTATCTAACCTCGATGCCGAATATGACGGTGATGGCGCCTAAGAACAAGTGGGAGCTTTCCGACATGATGAAGTTTGCCGTAAAATTTGACGGACCCATTGCCATTCGTTATGCCAGGGGAGAGGCGTATAGTGGGTTGGAAGCGTTCCGGGCACCGATTGAGTTGGGGCGTGCGGAGCCAATTGTGCAGGAAAAGGACATACTCCTTTTTGCGCTGGGAAGCATGGTGAAACGGCGGAGGAGGTCCGTAGGAGCTTGAAAGAGAGGGGGCTATCCTGTTCCTTGGCCAATGCCCGTTTTGCGAAACCACTGGATTTTGCTTTTTTATCGGAGGCCGTGAAGCAGCATACCCTGATTGTGACAATGGAAGAAAATGTGGTTACCGGCGGTTTCGGGTCTCAGGTTAGAGAATATGTAGACGGTCTGCATGTATCCTGTGAGGTGCTTCAGATTGCGATTCCCGATACCTTTGTGACACATGGCAGCCCGGAGCTATTAAAACAGAAACTGAAAATGGATGGACCCTCCATCACAGAGAGGATTCTTTTTGCTCTGAAGGAAAAATGGAGATGAAACAGCGTCTGGATATTCTTTTAACAGGTCAGATTCCCGGTCTGTCCAGAGAAAAGGCGAAGGCTCTCATCATGGAGGGAAAGGTCTTTGTGGATGGTGAAAGGGAGGATAAGCCCGGCTGCCAGGTTTCGGAAGAACAGGCAAATAAAATCGAAATCCATGGAGAGATGCAGCGTTACGTAAGCAGGGGGGGATATAAACTGGAGAAAGCATTGCCGGTCTTCTCCATTGATCTTATTGGAAAAACCTGTATGGATATCGGCGCTTCTACCGGAGGGTTCACGGACTGTATGCTGCAAAACGGAGCAGCCAAAGTATATGCGATCGATGTCGGCTACGGGCAGTTTGCCTGGAAACTTCGTCAGGATCCCCGGGTGGTTTGTATGGAAAAGACCAATTTTCGCTATCTCTCCCCGGAGGATATTCCGGATCCCATTGATTTTGCTTCCTGTGACGTGTCTTTTATTTCACTGACCAGGATCTTACCGCCTGCATGGGAAATCCTAAAATCAGGCGGAGAGATGGTCTGTCTCATTAAACCTCAGTTTGAGGCGGGGAAAGACAAGGTAGGAAAGAAAGGCGTCGTCAGAGACAAAACCGTTCATGAAGAAGTGATTGCAAAAGTGGTCGCTTTCGCCTGTGAAGTGGGCTTTTCTGTTCTTGGACTGGATTTTTCACCGATCAGGGGACCGGAGGGCAACATTGAATATCTTTTAGATCTGAAAAAAGGCGGAATCGGGGAAACACAGATCAGAGACGGACAAATCAGGGAAATCGTGGAAACGGCACACGGCTCTCTTTAGACACAGGAAGAGAAGACCATCACTCCGCCTGGTGAAGGCGAATCCAAATGATAATATGAGTGCTCAATTAGATGAATTTGCATCATCACAAATAATTACAAAGACCCGGAGCATGAGGTCACGGAGCAGGTCCGCCAGTTCCTGATGCAGGCAGGGAGAACTTGTCATGTTGCCAATTTCCGTAATGTAGGTGGTCGTTTTATTTATGAAGTTCCCCAGGAGACAAAATGCTGCATTGTCATTGGGGGAGACGGAACCATGTTAGAGGCGGCAGGAGATGTGTACGGGCGGGATATTCCCCTGCTGGGAATCAATCTTGGAACCATCGGATATCTGGCGGAAATCGAAAGAAGCCGGATTGAAGAGGCACTTCAGAGACTTTTATCCGGTGCTTATGAGGTGGAAGAGCGGATGCAACTTTGCGGAAAAATCATGTCCGCCTCAGGAGCATGCGAAGAAGTGGAGTCAGCCAATGCGCTGAATGACATTGTGATTGCGCGATACGGTTCTATTACAGCCAACTCCTATCGCATCAAAATCAACGGAAAGTTTTTAAAAGATTATCAGGCGGATGGCATCATTGTCTCTACGCCGACCGGCTCCACCGGCTATAATATGTCTGCCGGAGGACCCATTGTAGAACCACAGGCGAGAATGCTCCTCATTACGCCAATCTGTCCGCATACCCTGACCAATCGCAGCATCGTTCTATCCGCAGATCGTAGGGTGGAAATCGAACAGCTTCCTTCTTCTACCGGTCAGGAGCAGATTTCGGAAGTGAGCTTTGATGGGACGGAGGGAAGAAAAATCACCACCGGTGCCCGGATTCTGATCTCCGGTTCTCTGCAGATGACGAAATTGATCCGATTGCGCGAAATCAGTTTTTTGGAAATTTTACAAAAAAAAAAATGGCATAAGGGATCGCATACGGGGATTGTATCAGGAGATCGCAGCATGAGGGAAAAGGGAAGCTACAACAGATCGACATATTGGGGAGTCCCAAACTTTTGACAAAGGAAAGGGAGTGGGTGAGAAGATGCTACTGAGCATACACGTCAAAAACCTTGCCCTGATTCAGGAACAGGAGATTGAATTTGGGAGGGGGCTTAACATCCTGACCGGAGAAACCGGTGCCGGCAAGAGTGTGATTATTGGAAGTGTCAATCTTGCACTCGGAGGAAAGGCAGATAAAAGCTTGATCCGTGAGGGAGAAGATTCCGCATTGGTTGAGCTTGTTTTTTCTGCAGAAGAGGAAGCGCTTGCCTGTTTGAGAAAGATGGAACTTCCGATTGAAGAAAACGGAGAGATCCTGATCCAGAGAAAAATGACGACTTCTCGCAGCATATCACGCATCAACGGGGAAACGGTTACCATGAAACAGCTGCAGGAATTGTCACAGCACCTCATCAGTATTCACGGGCAGCATGACAACCAGATTCTTTTACACAAACAGAAGCATCTGGAGATTCTGGACGATTATGCCGGCGATCACATGATCGCACTGAAAGAAAAACTTTCTGTTTGCTACCGGGATTATCTGGAAGGGAAGAGAGAACTGGAGAGTAGCCATTTAGAGGAACAGGACAGGAAAAGAGAGGCGGATCTGGCAGCCTATGAAGTAGAGGAAATTGAAAATGCGGCGCCCGAAGAGGGGGAAGACGAGCGTTTAGAGGCCAGATACCATAAGATGTTGCATGCCAGAAAAATCGCACAGGCGGCAGGAGAAGCCTTTTCTCTTGTGGAAGAAGACGGAGAGGGAAATGTGCCTGCCAATATCTCTTCCGCCATTCGTCTGCTTTCCTCGGTTTCCGCTTATGATGATCAGGTGAATGCCTTCACGGAACAACTCACGGATATCGAGGATCTTCTCAATGATTTCACCCGCGGTCTCTCCGGTTATCTATCCGATCTGGAATTTGATGAAACGGATTTTTCGGAGACGGAGGATCGATTAAATCTCCTAAATCATTTGAAGGACAAATACGGCTCTTCTTTGGAGGAAGTGGCTGCGTATTTGGAAGAGCGGAAGAAGTCGCTCTACAAATTACAGAACCTGGAAGCCTTTTTAAAGGAAATGGAAGAGCGAACGGAGAAGAAGAAAAAAGAAGCGCTTTTGCTTGCACAGGAGATTTCCAACTGCCGGAAGAAAGCGGCTAAAGAACTGGCTTCTAAAATGAAGAAGGCGCTTCTGGAACTGAATTTTACCGATGTGGCATTTGAGGTTCTAGTCCAAGGTGATCCCGATAAACTCTCGGGAAATGGATTCGATGAAGCGGAGTTTATGATTTCTCTCAATCCGGGAGAGGAGATAAGGCCTCTGCAGAAAATTGCCAGCGGAGGAGAATTATCCCGGATTATGCTTGCGCTGAAGACGGTGTTTGCAGGGAAAGAAGAGATTGATACGATGATTTTTGATGAAATCGACGCAGGGATCAGCGGCAGAACGGCGTGGAAGATTTCGCAAAAGTTGGGACTCCTTGCCAAGGGAAGGCAGGTGATTTGTATTACCCATCTTCCACAGATCGCTTCTATGGCAGACGAACATTTTTATATAGAAAAGAAAATGCAAAACGGTCGAAGTGTGACGACCATCGGTGAATTGGATGAGGAGGGGAGCACAAGAGAACTTGCCAGACTTCTCGGCGCAGACAAGATTTCAGAGTCTGCACTGGAGAACGCAAGGGAGATGCGCATCCAGGCACTGTCTTCTAAGGCTTAAATGGAAACAGGCTTAAATGGAAACGGGGAATCGAGAAGAAGGCAACAGCTGTGGGATGGATGACAGGAAGGATCGCTACCGGCAGAGGCTAAGACAATGAATACGGATGAATTATTCGAGCAGATTTTATCAGAAATTCAAAGTTCGAAGGGGATTCGGACGGGGGATATTCCCAATCTCGATCTGTACATGGATCAGTTAACCACCTTCATGGATGAGGGACTGCGAGAGGTATGCAGGCATCCGGAGACCGATAAGGTTTTAACCAAGACCATGATTAACAATTATGCCAAGAATGACTTGCTTCCGCCTCCGGTGAGAAAACGGTATTCGAAAGATCACATTATTCTACTAATCCTGATTTTTTACATGAAAAATCTGATTTCCATTCATGATATCGGAACGCTCCTTAAACCGTTAAAAGAACAATTTCATATCAGTGATACAGAGCCGTTCACCTTAAGCAATATTTATAAGAGCGTCAGGCAGATGGCAGGAAGCGAAGCGGATTCCACCTTTGCGGACATTCGAAGAGCTTATGGAAAGGCAAGGGCTTCTTTTCTCGATGTCGAGGAAGAGAAAAAAGACCGGATGCAGATGTTTGCCTTTATTTGTATGCTGGCCTATGACAGCTATTGCAAACAATATATGATTCAGAAGATGTTGGATGCTTTTGCAATGGAGGATGAGCGGAAAAGAGCGGAAGAGAAGGAAGCGGAAAAAGAAAGACGACACGATAAGCATAGGAATAAATAGATAAGCATAGGAATAAATAGACAATGAAAGCACAGTTACAAAAGGAGCAGAAAAAGATGGGGGTTGATTCGAAACGGGAATGGGCATGAATATCTACGATGGTCTCAATCAAGAGCAGGAAGAAGGGGTACGGCAAACGGAAGGTCCTTTGCTCATTTTAGCCGGAGCGGGGAGCGGAAAAACAAGAGTATTAACGGTGAGAACGGCGAATCTGGTAGATCGCTGCGGGGTGAATCCCTGGAACATCCTTGCCATTACGTTCACCAATAAGGCCGCAAAGGAAATGAGGGAGCGGATTTTGAACACGGTGCAATCGGAGGCGAGCAGTATTTGGGTTGCAACCTTTCATGCCACCTGTGTCCGTATTTTGCGCAGATTTGCGGATCGGATCGGCTATGACAGTCGTTTTTCGATTTATGACAGCGACGATGCAAGGGCTGTGATGAAGCAAATTGTAAAAGAAAGACAGCTGGAAACACGTTTTTTGAAATTGAGACAGTTCTGCTCTGCTGTTTCAAACGCCAAGAACTGTTTGATTTCCTGCGATGATTATGCGCAAATGATTTCGACGAACCCGGATCATCCCAAACTGGCGGATGCCTACCGGACGTATCAGGAGATTCTGAAACGCGATAATGCCATGGATTTGATGACCTGATCTGCAATACCGTTCAGCTCTTCAGGCAGGACGAGGAGGTCTTATCCTATTACCAGGACCGTTTTCGCTACATCATGGTGGATGAGTATCAGGACACGAACAATGCGCAGTTTGCCTTTGTCAACCTTTTAGCAAAAAAATACCGAAATCTCTGTGTGGTCGGTGATGACGATCAATCCATCTATCGCTTTCGAGGTGCCAATATTCGAAACATACTGGATTTTGAAAAAAGTTATCCGGATGCAAAGACCATCCGCCTGGAGCAAAACTACCGCTCGACACAGAATATTCTGAAGGCGGCAAACCATGTGATTGCGCATAATACCGGAAGGAAGGTCAAATCCCTCTGGACACAAAATGAGGAAGGAAATCAGCTTCGTTTTGATCAGGAAGGGACAGCCTACGAGGAGGCTTCCTTTATTGTCAGGGATCTGGTCAGGCAGAGAGGGAGAGGACTTTCTTATAAGGACTTTGCGGTTCTTTACCGAACCAATGCACAGTCCAGACTTTTGGAAGAAGCTTTTGTCAGAGAGGGGATCCCTTATCGCTTGATTGGGGGGAGTCAATTTCTATGCCAGACGGGAAATCAAGGATATTCTGGCCTATTTGAAAACCGTAGATAACGGGAGAGATGAGCTTGCAATCACCAGAATCATCAATGTACCCAAGAGGGGGATCGGTGCTACTACAGTGGCAAAGGTGAGGGAGTATGCGCAAGAGAAGGGGATTTCTTTCTTTGAATCCTTATCTGCTGCAGACGAGTATCTGACAGGAGGCACGCTCAAAAAGGTGCAGAATTTTCTTTCTTTGATCCGTGTGCTTCGCACCATGGAGGGGGAATATTCCGTTTCTGAATTTCTTAAAAAGTTGATTGACCAAACGGAGATGGTTGCCTACTTAAGATCGTTAGATGACGAGGAAGCTTCCGGGGAAGAAGAGGCCGACCGACTGTCGAATGTGGATGAATTGATCTCGAAGGCGGTGGCTTATGAAGAGAATGCAGAAGAAGCGACTCTGGCGGGATTTCTAGAGGAAGTAGCCCTAGTCGCAGATCTGGATGAGGCGGATGAAAAGGACGACAGGGTGCTTCTGATGACGCTTCACAGCGCAAAGGGCCTGGAATTTCCCGTCGTCTATCTGGCAGGAATGGAGGAAGAACTCTTCCCCAGTTACCTGTCAGCAAACGCGGATGAGGAAGATCCGGATGCGCTGGAAGAAGAGCGAAGACTGATGTATGTCGGTATTACCAGAGCAAAGAAAGAGTTGATTCTGACCTGCGCGAGAAGCAGGATGGTGAGAGGGGAAACCAGGTATCATCAGGTCAGCCGTTTTGTGAAAGAGATTCCCGGTGACCTCCTTGACCGTATGCCTTTGTCCTCCCCCGGTATGTCGCAGAGCTTTTCACAGAATTTCTCACAGAGTGCTCCGTACCGGGTGCAAAGACCGGCGGCAGGTTCTTATACGGGACCGGTGGAATCCAAGATGTCGCCTTCTTTACATCCCCTGAAAAAGAAGCCTTTTTCCGCTCTTTCCAAGGGAGTTCCGCAGGTAACAACGCCGTCCTACCATGTGGGAGACCGCGTAAGGCATATAAAATTTGGGGAAGGGACAGTGAAAGCACTGGACAGGGAAGCCAGAGACTATAAGGTGACCGTACAGTTTGATCAGGCAGGGGTGAAGATCATGTATGCCGCCTTTGCAAAGCTTCAGAAAATTTGAATGTTTTTTGGCTTGTTTCATGTTAAAATAAATAATATCTCAACTTACAGGGTTTCATCCCGGATTGGAGCAGGATATGAAAGAAAAATTGGAAGATGTAATGGAGCTGACCAAAATTCATGAGCTTTTAAACAAAAAGAGTGCGGAGGACAAGAAGCCTTCCACCGTCATCCTGTGGGTACTGGCGATTCTTGGTGCGGTATTTGCCGTTGGAATTGTTTCCTTCCTGGTTTACCGCTTCGTAACGCCTGTATATTCAGATGATTACGATGACGACGATTTCTTCGACGACTTTGATGATGATTATGAAGATGATTATCATGATGCCGTGCCGCATACGGTGAAAGAGTAACGATGTAAGAGAGTTCTTTTAATGGCAAACAGGAATCACAATCAGAGGCGCTCTGTAGATACAGGGCGTTTCTTCTTGTTGTTTGGTTTTTCAACCAAAAGTTTCCAACGGATCAATTACTACGAAATCGGACTTCAAAAAGCAGAGGATAGCTGGAAGGCAGGAGAAAGGATCAATGAAAAAAGGAGAAATGGCGGAAGGTGTGATTTCCTATGTGGACTTTCCGGGGAAAGGGGTCATTCTTTTAAAGGATGAGGAGAAAAGAGTGATCTTAAATGAAGGTGTGGAAGGTCAGAAGGTCAGATACCGGGTAAAGAAAAAGAGGCAAAACCGTTACGAAGCCACCTTAGAAGAAGTGATTGCTTCTTCTCCCAAAGAGACAAGGCTGCCTGCCTGCAAGAATTTTGGTGCCTGCGGGGGCTGCACTTACCAGCGTCTGTTCTATGAGGAACAGCTCCTTCTAAAGAAAAACCAGGTGAAGAAGATGCTGGACGGGGTGATTTCCTCTGATTACGAATTTGAGGGCATCCTGGGTAGTCCCATGGAATGGGAAACCAGAAATAAAATGGAATTCTCTTTCGGGAATGCGTATAAAGATGGTCCGCTGACATTAGGACTGCATAAGCGCGGACACTTTCACGATATTTTGAATATCAATGATTGTAAAATCGTACATCCCGATTACAATTTAATCCTGGACTCTATCCGGAAGCTTTTTCAGCAGGAGAAGATTTCCTTCTATCATAAATCCGTTCACAGGGGATATTTGCGGCACCTGTTAATCAGAAGGGCATCTAAGACGGGAGAGATCCTCATTGCACTGGAAACATCCAGCGATTTCGGAAGGGAAACGGATTTGGAAGCGGCAGTAGAAGTAGGGTGTAAAGATCCGGATCCCATTCTCCTGGCATCTGATGACGGCCCCCTTGCATCTGGTCTTGAAAATAAAAGAGAAGGCGGGGAGGAGCGTGTCCTGCTTGCCAAAATGGTAGAAGAATTGCAGAAGCTTCCGCTAGAGGGAGAGCTGGCGGGCATTCTCCATTTGATCAATGATGAGGTCGCAGATGATGTAAGAGCGCAGAGACAGGAGATTCTTTTCGGAAGAGACTATATCGTAGAAGAATTGCTTGGCCTCAGCTTCCAGATTTCACCCTTTTCTTTTTTCCAAACCAATACATTGGGCGCAGAAGTTTTGTATCAAAAGATCAGGGAGTATGTGGGAGAAAAAGAGGGGAAGACCGTGTACGATCTCTACAGTGGGACCGGCACCATCGGCCAAATTTTAGCGCCTGCAGCCGGAAAGGTCATAGGAATTGAGATTGTGGAAGAAGCGGTTCAGGCAGCTCGTAAAAATGCAGAAAGGAACGGCCTTCATAATACCATCTTTCTGGCGGGGGATGTTTTCCAGGTGTTGGATGATGTGAGAGAGAAGCCCGATTTTATCGTCTTGGATCCTCCAAGGGACGGGGTATCTCCAAAGGCACTGAAAAAGATTTTGGATTATCAGGTTGAGAATGTGGTTTATGTTGCTTGTAAGCCCACCAGTCTGGTGAGAGATATTCCCACCTTTGAGAACGCAGGATATCAGGTCAAAAAAAGTCTGTCTCTGCGACATGTTCCCGCAGACGGTGCATGTGGAGACGGTGGTATTGCTCACAAGAGTGAACTAATAGAAATCCTTGAATTTACGCATTTTTTCGAGCATTTCACGTTTGATAAGACTGATTATTCTGAGTGTGGAAAGCACATGAAAAAGTATATTCGGGTAGTTGTAGCTGTCGAACTCGTGACAGTAGTGCACTACTTGAATATGTCTGATATAAACAAAATAAGAATCGTCGGAAGACACTTAACTTACAGCATTTCCTGTGGGTTAGGCGTCTTTTTTGTTTTATTCCAAATCTAAGAAAGGAGGAACGCCAGTGGATTTTGATTATTTTTATGGCAGAGGGGCAGATCAATTTGCTATTTATCAGATTCCTAAGATTTTGATTACGGATGAAAAATTTGCAGGAATAACGATGGAATCTAAAATTCTCTACTCCTTAATGCTGGACAGAGCATCTCTTTCAGCAAAAAATGGATGGCTTGATGAAGATGGCAAAGTGTTTATTTATTACAAATTGGATCGGATTATGGCAGATATGCACTGTGCTAATCAGAAAGCAACGAAGATGCTAAAAGAGCTGGAAGATAAAGCCGGTTTAATAGAAAGACAAAAGCAAGGTCAGGGTAAGCCAACAAAAATCTATGTAAAGGATTTTGCTACCGGATTGCATGACTATGGGCCTGACAGAAGAATAATTCAGACTTATGAAAATCATGAGTCTGAGACTAATGAAAATCATGAATCTAGAAATGTGATAATCACAGGTCCGGACTCATGGAAATCATGCACTAATAATACTAATGATCCCGAGGGTACAGACCCAGAGGATGGCAATACAGTAGAGCTTCTGGGCGTCAGCCTGGCAGTAAACTTTCTGGAGTTCAGGCAACATTCTGCAGAAAACATTGTCACAGAGAATGATGTCCGACCAGTCTTTCATGTCGATTCTGGCTGGCTGACGGGAGCGGTGGTCTCCTTTATGATCGGAACATACCGGCCGTCGATGATGTGGCCGATGGTCGGTCCACTGACCGGAAGATGTCTTCCATCGATGTTCCTGCAGCCGACCCGCTGACGGACTGCAAACCGGACCTTGTTCTTGCCATATGCGATAACGACTGTGTTCTTAGGGCGTTCTACGGCGAGGATTTCTTTCGGAATTGGCACTTTCAGGCCTCCTTTTATATAGTCTTATTATACATCTAATAAGACTATATATCAAGGAAACGGGGCGGAAAATGTCGACAGATTTTCAAGATACGGATGCTCAGAAAGGCTATTTTTCAGGGCTTTACGAGCGAACAGGTAAACCAAGTAATAACGACGGCAACTACAGAAACGAAAGTATAGGCTTTCCTATAGTCCAACCGTTGGGAAAGTTGTATTTAATTCTACTAGTCTTGACTGTACCCATAAGTTCAGGGATTTCTTTTTTGTTGGATTGGCTTTGCAGAGATTATCAGATATCATCTGCCTGGAGCATGGCCTGTCTGTCATAGAAAAGAAAAAACCAAGTGAGCGTGTTAAGCGAACGACTTATCCTGATAAGAAATCCTTTCGCGATGATATCAGAGATGCGATTGATTGGATTCTTAAAGAAGGTAGCGCAAAAGATTTTGATGAGCTGCTTTATAAACTGGAAGATGCCGGATACGAGATTAAGCGTGGAAAGCATATTTCTCTAAATGGAAAAGATCAGAAACGCTTCATCCGGCTTCGTTCTCTGGGTGATGGCTATTCAGAAGATGATCTTAAGAAGATTCTTGCTGGTGAGATGGAGCATGCTTTCTTCGATAATGAAAAAGTTGAAAAGCAGCCTAAGGCTTACCAGAGGAAAAAGGAAGATCATGAGTTTGACCTTCTTATCGATATTCAAAAGAAGCTGGCTCAGGGCAAAGGAAAATATTATGTTCGCTTTGCCAAGAACTTTAATACCAAGCAGGTGGCCAAGGCAGTTTTATATCTGAAGCAGCATGACATTCGAAGCTATGATGACCTAGAGAAAAATGTGGAAACAGCAACAGAGCGATTTACAGAATTATCAGCATTCATCAAAGAAAAAGAGAAGCGACTGGCTGAGATTCAGGTCTTGAAGAAACATATCTTTGATTACTTTATGACAAAAGACGTATATGCGGATTATCGTAAATGCGGATATAGCAAGAAGTTCTTAGAAGAGCATAGACAGGAAATCCTGTTTCATAAGGCTGCCAAGAATGCCTTTGATGAGCTTCATCTGAAGAAGCTTCCAAAGGTAAAAGATTTAAGTGCTGAGTATGCTGAAATCCTTGCAGAAAAGAAAAAGCTGTACGGTGAATATCGTCAGGTTAAGAAAGATATGCAGGAGATCCAAAGAGCAAAATACGATATCGACCAGTTCCTTAAAAGCGATGAAGAGCAGAAGAAGGAACGTATCAGAAAACACAATATCACTCGATAATTCTTTTTGGGGAATCTGTAGGTTTAAGACTTATGGGTTCCCCTCTTTTTCATTTCTGAAGAAAATTCCAACGGAAGAAAATAGCGATTCGTAAGAATTGCGTAGCCAAGCGATTAGCTTGTTCAAGGGGATTTGGGATGTGTCACCAACGAGCGGATAGTAGCTTTTTGTACAAGAAAGCACTGCTCGCCACTTTGCGAAGACGCGTCCTAACACCATCGAAGATTGTGTCGCGCGAAGCGGGAAAATAGATTAGAAAAGCATGAAAAAAGGTCCGGGAGTCCAGATAATGGAACAGTATTTCTGATAATTTAGACATGTAACAAGACCGTAGGGAATTAAAAAATCAATCTCAACATTATATGGAAAAATAATAAAGCAATACTCTTTCCGTGAAAATAAAAACTTTGCAAACATAAAGATTTCTATAGCGAATATGGAGAGATGATGGTATAATAGTGAAAGATTGGTTTAATGTTGTTCTCTGAGGAGAAGAAAAGGTGTACTTAGTGAAAAATATCATATAACGGTCTATGGAAATTATTAATTGATAATGGAATGCAAAAAAAGATCTGATAGATAAGATCGGAGTCAGCTCTACTACCATTGCAAAAAAATGGGGAAGGGCGAAAAAGTGTCTTTAGATGTATTGGAGAGAATTTGCAATTATTTCAATTGTGATATTGGTGATGTTATGAGTTTTTGAAAAAAATGAATATATTTCCAAATGCGACAAAATTAAAGATTGAGAGGTTATACAAATCTTAAATGAAGAAGACAATTTACAACAACGCTTTTTACTAGATTCACAGACAAGGAATTTGATGAAAAGTATGCATTAATCAGTCATGCGATTCAGCTTGGCGATACGATTAACGCAAAGAAGTATCGTGACATTTTAAAAGAAAATGGAATTGACGCTTCTGACTTACCTTCAGCAGAATTGTTCAATAAAGATAATAAAATTGAATTAGTGCCTGAGAGAAACAAGTTTACATTTATAGATTTATTTGCAGGAATTGGCGGATTCAGAATTGCTATGCAGAAGCTGGGCGGCCAGTGCGTTTTTTCTAGTGAGTTGGATGAGCCTGCCAAGGAAACTTATTTTAGAAATTATGGTGAAGTGCCATTTGGTGATATTACGATACCTGCAACTAAAGCATTAATCCCTGATAAATTTGATGTTTTATGTGCGGGCTTTCCTTGTCAGCCATTTAGCAATGCTGGCTTAAAAAAGGGAATTGAAGATACGCGAGGAACATTGTTTTATCATATTGCGGAAATACTCCGTGATCATCAACCCAAGGCAGTATTGCTTGAAAAATGTTAGAGGACTTATCAGTAATGATAAAGGAAAAACCATTCAAACTGTTCTGCGAACAATTACTGGGATGGGGTATACGTGTAATGTTCCACAGGAACTTATTGATAATGGTCCGGTATCAAAACTAAAAGAGGAATGTGCAAAGATTGTTCTGTGCGCAAAAGATTATGGGGTACCACAGAATCGTCCTAGAATATATATAGTACTTTGGAAAGAAAATTTGGATATTAAAGAATTTTTATATCCAGAGACTGAAAACACGAAAACAAAAGTTTCATCTATTCTTGAAAAAAATGTTCCTGATACATTTACAATTTCGGATAAATTGTGGGCGGGACATCAAAGAAGAAAGCTGGAACATGAAGAAAAAGGAAATGGATTTGGATATTGTTTATTCAATGGGGATTCCGAATATACAAGCACAATATCGAGAAGGTATTACAAGGACGGGAGTGAAATACTGATTGAGCAACCGGGTAAGAATCCGAGAAGATTAACACCAAGAGAGGCAGCTAACCTGCAGGGATTTCCAAAAGAGTTTAAGCTTCCGGATTCGAATACAAAGGCCTATCAGCAGTTTGGAAATAGTGTAGCAGTTCCGGTAGTTGAAAAGGTATCAGAACAAATAGTGAAACAAATATTGGAGGTGTAAATAGATGTTTGCAGATTTAAATGATCCTGCGCTTCAACCTGAAAGTATCAAGGCAGGACTTATTCCAGAAATTACAATAAGTGAAGGCTTAAGAATAAAGTTGGATGAGATGTTTTCACAGGAGGAGAAAGCATATAGCAAATTTGGGGAGCAACATCAGTTGTTCAAACTGATAAAAGCTATGTTTTCTTTTCAAATCAATGGTTGTATCTGGCTGTAATGTGCAAAAAATATGCGCAGGCTTTATATCAGTATTGCGATTTTTTTGATAATCATATGAGAACTGATACTGATGTAATGAATTGTGTTAAAGCACAGGATTATAGCGGATCTGCATATGTTAATCTTTTTGACTCTGAAAATGATAGAGAGTATATGAAAAAATTCATTAACGGAGATCAGGAATTTAGACCAGGTAAAAATCTGGTTAATGCCGGCGATAAAATCAGATCATGCAAGGATATCTTTGGGTCTTGTGTTTTAGGAAAGATGGATGTTCCAAATGCCTCATCTGCATATCTAGGTAATCTGGTCTATTATCTTGCAAAAAGACCTGCACTTTATGATGAGCTTGAAAATGAAATTTCTGGCCAGACTGAAGTGCTTGATTCAGCAATCAAGCTGCCAGTTGTAGTGAAGGATTGTGCAAAAGCAATTGTTGATTACATATATAAGTTAGATGAGTTCGAGAGTATTATTGAACGAATCGAAATTATGGATCAGAGTATAAAGATAAATACAGGAAATACAGATGGGCTTTTACCAGAAGGAAACTGGTTACGGTATGTGTTCGCACGTCCATCGTCAGGAATGTTCGATCCAGAATCATCAAGTGATAAGACTAGAGTGTTTGATACTGAATATCTTATAAAAGCAAACGGTGAAGAGTACAGATGTAAACTGACTACTGAATGGGTTGGAACAGATATAACTGAGGGTTCACAGGGTAATAATTATCTACAGGCGCTTATAAAGCTGGTTAATAAATATTATTCTGATGTTCTCGAAATAAAGGACGAGGGTGGTACCTATTATCTTCATGTATTGAAGAAAGAATTTCTTATATCAGATTTACCAGACGTATTTGATTCTGTTTTTGCTGAGCGATATATCACATCACTTCTGACTAAACCGTTTGTAATTTTGACTGGTAATAGTGGTACGGGAAAAACCAGAATAGCGAAACAGTTTTCACAGTACCTTGAAAGAACAATAGATGGTAAAAGAAATTGGTTAATTGTTCCTGTAGGTGCAGACTGGACAGATAATACTAAAATGCTTGGATTTTATAATCCGCTTGAAGAGAAATATGTCTCAACTCCAACACTGGATTTTATTCTCCAAGCAATAAAAAATCCGACAGTGCCATATTTCCTTATACTTGATGAAATGAATCTTTCACATGTGGAAAGATATTTTTCAGATTTTTTGAGTGCAATGGAGTCGGATGAAGAAATCCCACTTTACAAGGTATCTGGCAAAAAAGCGAAAGATAGAGAAGAGATAACGATTCCTGAAAAGATACGACTTCCTAAAAATCTTTTTGTAACAGGAACAGTTAATATTGATGAAACAACATATATGTTTAGTCCAAAGGTGTTAGATCGCTCTAATGTTGTAGAATTTAAGCCTGAAAAGGAAGCTATATTGAACTTGATGACAGGTTCAGTAGATGTGAACAATGTTTCTCGTGCAGGAAATGGAGTGGCTGAAGGATTTATAGATCTTGCGTCTGTTATAAGAAATGGAGTTTGCAATGTTGAACAGATAAAACTTGAGCAGGTTCGAGAATTTCTTGATAGCATTTACGAGGAACTTCAGGAAAGTGGTTTTGAATTTGCTTATCGTACAGTTAAAGAGATTCGTCAGTATTATGCAGCGGCATATGAGTTACAGAAAGGTAACTTTAATCTTACAAGAACAATGGACGAACAGATTGTTCAGAAGATTCTTCCTAAATTATATGGTGATAGAAAACAGATAGGAGAGTTACTGGATACTCTTGAAGAAATGCAAAAACGGAATTGGGGATTCATCAGAAGAGATGACTTTATCATTGAAGAAGATAGAGCAGATGAAGAAAAGACTTGATAAATATCAGTACGCAAGCTTTATGTAAGAAGGCGTTTTAATGGGCATAGCAGCAGTTTCATTTAAAGATAAAAATGGAATAGAGATAGTGATTTATCCGCAGGGCGAGTGGGATACTATTGATTTTAACGTAGCTACTGAAGCAGAAGAAGGCACAGATATGATTGCCTATGAAGAAAAAGAAGCTGCGTCTAAAGCTGCGCTCTCAAAGCTTGATATTGCAACTTCAGTGGATGGACAGAAAATATTAAGACTACGTGAAACAGCTACTTATACATGCAGATTAAAGGATGACATTCAAACTGGTTCGGATCAGATTTGTAAGAATCTCGGTTTCCCAAATGAGAAGAATAATAAGTTCCTCAAAGTAACCAGAGATAGAGATGCATTATCCTTTAGATTTATTAACTACCTTGGAAGAACACATTTAAAAAATTCTTCAGATGAAACTGTAGTCGATTTTGAAATAGTACCTCAGAAGATGAATTATGAAGAGGACTATATTGAGTTAACTAAAAAGCTGGCTGAAGAGTGCGCAGAAATCTTGCTGGAGTATTCAGGTGTTACATCGAACAGATTTGAAACATCTGATACCAATAGTGCCAAGACGCTTTTGGAGCAGTTTATTTTCTTGAGGGAATTCTGTTACTCACATAACCTACAGGCTCTTTTCGGACATATAAAGCGTAATCCGGATAGAATGCTTATGAAGGATGAAGTCCTTAAGCCAATTGGACAGGGTTCTCCAAGTGCAAGCTTTTATTCCAGCCCTTTTTCTCATAGTAGAGGCTGGCAGATGGTAAATGGAAAGCCTATGCCTCAGGAAGTTGCTGTGACGAGAAAGTATGACAGTCTTGATACAGTTGCAAACCGTTTTGTGAAGTTTGCTTTGAAAAATTTAACTTGATATGTAGAGAACTCTGTTCAAGTCTTGATGCTGCAAAAGGGAAAAACGCGGGACAGAATATGTATACGGAGTGCTATCGGGAGGCTTTAGAGATTCAAAGAATTACTGATGACATTTTGAGAGATCATTTCTTTGATGATGTAAGAGAACTTACGATTATGCCACAGAATAATCAGGTACTTGAAAAGAGAGAAGGATATAGACAAATCTTTTATGCAGCAGCTATGGTTGATCTTGCTCTTCAGTTGAATTGGGAGGGTGAGCAGGAGGCCTATAGCGGTGAATCTAAAAATACGGCATTACTGTATGAGTATTGGTTGTTTTTTGAACTTAGAAAAATTATCAGTTCAATCGATAATTGCCAATGTGTACAGGCTTCTGAAAAGCCGTTCATCAATACTGACAATGGTCTAACTATTTCATTAAGCGAAGGTCAGACTTCTTGTCAGGCATTTCTTCTTCCTGATTTGGGTACAAGGGGGAATCTGTATTATAACAGGACCTTTTCAAGGGAAGAGTTTTCCAATACAAAGTATGCAGGAGCATATTCAAGACCGTTTAGACCGGATTACACGCTGGAAGTGTATTCTTCGGATTATCTTAAACCTGAAGATGCCATCAGAGAAGGTGCGGTAAGCTACATTCATTTTGATGCGAAGTACAGGATAACGGATTTAAGATCTTTTATCGGACCTGATGAAAATGAAATGACAGAGGAGCAGATAAAGGAAGAAGTTGAAAATGATAAACAGGATAGCGTAACGAATACATATAAGCGAGGAGATCTTCTGAAAATGCATACATACAATGATGCAATTAGAAGAACTGTAGGAAGTTACGTCCTGTATCCTGGAGATTTTGATTCAAAGACAAAGAATTACAGACTCTTTGAGGAGGTTCTTCCAGGAGTAGGTGCTTTTGCAATCAAACCAAGTATTCAGACGGACAGTGAAAATGCATTGAAGGATTTTATATATGAAATCATTGAAGCACGAAGTAGAAAATACAGCAGACTTAACCGTATGTTGTCTTATAGCAACCTTGTACTTAGTGAACCTGCAATTAGTACGTTAGATAAAAGAACTACAGGTAAGGAAAAGGACAATAAGAATATCCATAATGATTTGTGTGTTATCGGTTATTTGAGACCTGATTATTATGAGTTGCTGAGCAGAGAAGACCTCTTATCTGAAGGCAGGACTTTTGTTTTTTATTACTATGCTATTAAGGGCGAATCAGTGTATTCACATCATGAAGATATTGGAAAAGCAAAGTATATTCGCTTTTATCAGAATGATATTAATTCTACGGGTACATATGAAATAGAGCCGCTTAAAGGAATCATAAAATCAAGAGAATTGGTTTCAGAAAAGCAGCTTGATGATTTACTGACAGAGAGTGGTTCTAACGATGGCAAAGAAAGATCCGCAGATTTTTATTATGTTCTTAAGGTGGAGTTAGTAAGCTGCACTGAGCCAAAGATTAGCTGTAATAATAGTGATTTGAATGGCGTGAATGGAAATGATACATTCAGCCCGCATTCACCTAAGGTTGTAATTGAAGATTGGTTATTAGTGAAATCTTGAAAGCTGGTGAAGTAATATGAGCGATAAGCTTACACCTGAAAAAAGAAGCTGGAATATGAGCCGGATCAAAGGCAAGGATACAAAAATTGAGGTGGAAGTCGGAAAATATCTGTTTTCAAAAGGATATCGCTTCAGAAAGAATGATAAAAGATATCCCGGTAAGCCGGATATTGTCCTACCAAAGTATCATGTGGCTATATTTGTTCATGGCTGCTTTTGGCATCGGCATGAAGGATGTAAAGATGCGACAACACCAAAAACGAGAACGGAATTTTGGCTTGAGAAGTTTGATAAAAATGTCAAAAACGACCGGATAAAACAGGAAAAGCTTAGGGAGCTTGGGTGGAAGGTAATTGTTATCTGGGAGTGTGAGATAAAGAAGGATTTGATTAAGACTATGGAATGGTTGGAGCAAGAAATAAAATATCATGATATGGAAGGGAGATTGAGATAGATGGGCTTGATAGCACCGATTAGCGCAATAAATTCATGGGAAGGATATAAATATCAGGGTAATATAGCGCTGTATATCACACTTTCTTATATAAAGGATATTTTGTCTAAACAGGAGTCGTTAGATGACTATAATATTCAGATTGAGGGAGAGGAAGATTTTGCTTTACTAAAGAATGGTCAATACAAGTCGTTGCATCAGGTTAAGCTAGGGGCAGTCAACCTTGATGATAATGATAAATTTGCTTTTTATTGCTGAAATTATTCAAAATGGCGCAGAGCTTGGTTATTTTTCATGTTAATTCAAATAATCATATTCCAAGCGACTTTTTAGAAAAAGCGTGTTTAGTTATTTCAAATTTGAATATAGAATTTCAAAAACAGATTGTTTCAAAAGACGATTTAAATCCGTCAGATAATCCTGACGATTATATTGTATTGGAATCTGTTACAGCTAATAATACGAAGGCTTCAAAATATAGCATTATTAAATATAATACAAAAGGAAGAAAGGATTTTAATTCTGTTAAGAATGCTATTAAGAGTATAAGAAACGAACTCCAGCAACATGAAAATGAAATAAAAAAATAGAAAAACAGAACTATTTAGCTACTAATCCGAGTGTCAACAGTGAAGACCAGTGTTTTGTTAAGGAATGGCCAATAAAGTTTGATGATATAAAAGAGGTAAAAAAGCAGGGGGTTCAGCTAATTAAAGATATAGTTAAGAAAGAGCAACCAAAATGGACATTTGCAGATGATAAATATTGTGGTTTCTTGTATGAACTGGGGATAGGCCTTATAGGACAGTACGTGACAGATTTTTTTGTTCAAAAGAACAAGAATGATAAATGCATTATTCCATTTAATAAATTTTATGGACTAATGGTTAAAGATTATTATAGTAATGTTGATGCTAGCAAAGAGTATAAGTATTTTCGGGTGCTGGAATCAATAGATAAAGTATTTAAAAAGTTTATCGAGAAAAAATGTAATCAACATAATTGTGAACAGTGTAAGAATGCTGGATCCTGTAATCTATTGAAACAGCTTACAAAATTATCGGGTAGAGAGATTGAAGAAAAGCATAGTTTGGTCTTTAATCTTCTTTTGCAAGAACCAACAGAAAGCATTAATAATCTTCCCAGTGATGATACAATAGAATTTCAATTGATCGAACTCTTAAAGGATTTGTCTACTTTGACTTTGAATGAGAATAATATAATTACGGCTTCATTGAAGAAAGAGTTTTATTGGTTATCACTTGATGATAGTCACAAAAAGGAAAGACTTAGAGAAAAAATACAAAAAGGAATGAGAGAAAATCCAGATAAATCGTTTCTTTACGAGTGCGACACTCTTATTACTGGTCGTCTTAATGATGAAACATTTAAGATAGATGGTTCCAATGTGAATATACTCGAAAGAGAGCAGTTAGAAGAAATCAGGAATATTGTTTCCAATAAGATAGAAGATGAAAAGGCTGATTGTAACAAACCTAAAATTTTACGTTTGGTTGATACTGAGAAGGCAAAAGAGGAATTACTATAATGAGAGAACTGATACAACAGATTTTTTTAAAGTATATGGATTTAATGAAAAGTGGCAAGAAGACAGTATTGAATTTTATGCCACTGAATCAGAAGAAAAGATAAGCTTTTTTTCTGATTGATTATATAGAAGCAACTAGTGGAGATATAACAGAAATAACAATGCTGAAAAATGTTAAAGAAGCTTGAAAAAAACTATATTAATGATGAGAATACAAATAAAGAAGGAATAAAAAAAGAAAAAAATTCAGATGTTGATTGCGAATGCTAATACAAATATAGCTGCACAAATTGATAAAAAAATACATCTGCAATATATCCTATCAAACTAGATTCTTTAAATAATCTAGACAAGTATAGAAATTTAATATATTCGGTTGAAGAGTCACCTTATTATTTTAGAAGGTTTGTTTTGCCATATACTGAAAAGCAGGTGGTTGAATTAAAAAAAATCATTTCGGATTATCCGGAGAAGAATATAGTAAATGTATTGAGTGAGATTGCTAACCAGGAAGATGCATATTATGAACTTGCTGGACACAGAAACTTGGATAATGCGTACGAATTGGTTATAAGATTATTTTCTAAAATACCTTTTCTCCAATATAATTTTGTCGCGCAACAAAAGCCAATGGCAGTTGAGAAGCAGATTAAGTTAGAAATGGACGCTGAATCGCTTAAATATCACACTTTGATTTGTAATAACTGCGTGGATATAGATGAGTATATAAAATACTCAAATTTACCTGAAGATAATGCAGCAATTGAGGCTGAAATAAAGAAGAGATTAGAAAAGAAGGTATAATATGCAGTATAAAATAAAGTCTGTCAGACTTAAAAATTTTAAATGCTTTGATGGTTCAAAGTATTATGAATTTAGTTTAGATGATACAAAGAATCCTATAATTCTCACAGGACCAAATGGATTTGGAAAAACAACTTTTTTTGATGCAATTGAATTAATTTTTGCAAATAAAATAACTAGATTCAATGAGGCCATTGAAAAATGGAAAGACTGATTTGTTGAAAAATATTTTGCTGAATGAAGCAGATTCTGATGGTTTTATCGTTTGCACATTAATAAATGAGAATCGTGAGTGTTTGTCTTTGATTGCTAGAATAAATCATGGTATGCACAAGGTCAATTATTCGGATTCTATAACGTATGGAGTAATAAATGAGAGTATTGCCACTGAAAAATTGGATGGATGTATTAGTGAATATTTAGATTGGAGAAAAAGTATATCAGAGTTTGATGTACTAAAGTATTCTAAAGAGAATTTTTGCTGTTTATTATTATATATCTCAAGCTGAATCTGTACATTTTTTTGAAATACTCTATAAGTCAACGAAAGGATGCAATGAATGCTTTACTTGACCTGGGAGATGTGGATAGTTGGATGAAATTTCTTCAGGATAAATTAATTGGAAAAACTGCATCTTCCGCTAATGTTGTAATAAATGAAGAAATTAAATCATTAGATGTCAAGATAAATGAAGATATCGATCAGCTTAGGGTGGTTGGTGCTATTGATGAATCTGGTTGCGAATTTGAATTTTTAACATTATAAATCTTGGAGATATGGATAGTGCTCCACTTTGGGATTCCGAAAAACTTGAAGAGGTCGATATATCAGAACTTGAACGTGGAGTAAGGGACCTTGATAGAATTTCACATTTGGTCAAAGACTATGAGGACTATAAGAATCATTTGTGGAACAAGAAGCTTGAAGCTGCAATGGTTAACGGGGTAGAAGATTGTTTATTAAGCCGTGACTATGTGAAGGATAAAAAAATAGATATTGATGGTATTAAGCATATTATAGAGTCGAAGAATCGAGTAATAACGATTTTTAATAATAGCGCTTTCTTAAGAAGTAAAGAGATTGTTCCAAGTGATTATAGTGCGGATGGAATGAGGAAACTAAAGCAGTTATTTCCAGAAAGCGTTCGCTTCGATATTGAAGATGTACAAAGTATGTGCACAAATCTGATTGAAATGAGTAAAACTCTTTCTTCTAAACAGGCAGTAATAAAGAAGATGGAAAGTGCCAGAATTGCATTGCACGAAGCAAATGAGGAATTCGATGAAAATACAGATAAATGTCCGTACTGTGGTCAGCAGTATGGGGAATCAATAAAATTGAAGGAGGCATATGAAGCAGCTCATGCTCTTTTAGAAAAAGAAAATGGAGAGGAATTAAAGAAATATAATGAACTGGTAAAACAGTTGGAGGAAGCTGTTAAGGAATCCAAAAATGCTTTGAATAAAGAAATTGGGGCTCTTAATGATTCTGATGTAAGTGTTATATTAGATGAAGTAAGGCGATTATCTTCCTTTGTTTCTGACAAGAAGAGGGTAGAAAATGTTGAAATGCTTATTCCATTGATCAGAGGGGATAAAGCTTTTGACGACATGGGAAAACAGGAACAAAAAAATGAATTACAAAGGGTGTTTATAGAAGCAAAGAGAGTTTTCTCGAATGAAGATTTCACAAATAATCTTTCTTTGTACGCCTATGATTCTTTATTAGAAGAATATCCTGATATAGAGTGGACGAAGCAAAAGCTATTGCAGGATGAAAAAATGATTGATAACAAGAAAGGCTATATTAAAGCTGCAATAAATTCAAAGAAGAATGAAAAAGCCAATGAAATTAAAGCTCGCATTAAGAAAAACATTAGAAGATGGAAAGCTTTAAAGGCGATAAGAGAAGATTTGAAGAATATACAGAAGTTATATTCTGATGCAATCGAATCTTATAAGAATCAGATTTTGAAGAGACTGAGAGTGCCATTATTAATCTATACTGGAAAGATTTTGCAGGATTATCAGAATGGTTTAGGCGTATTTATCAGTAAAGATGAGATGCGATTTGTGACAAATGGGGATGTGAAGCACGATATCCTTAATACGTTCAGTTCGGGACAATTATCGGGATTTGTTTTGGCGTTCCTTTTTTCTATGAATAAGCAATATGTAAAAGAATCAGAAGATGATCTTGGATTTATTCTTATAGATGATCCGGTTCAAACAATGGATGATATTAATATTTCGTCAATGATAGAAGTGCTTCGTAATGATTTTAAGGATAGACAGATTATCTTATCAACTCATGAAACAGATAAGGAAAATTACATTTTGTATAAGTTCTTTAAATACAATAGAATTGGACAATCTTTTAATGTTAAAGATCAATTGTATGGTGTATAAGCCTTATAGGCATTGCGAGTTGGTTGATTTATGCATTGATATAGCAAGAAAATAAAGCGAGTTATTTATAATGTGTAAAGTGAAGGTGATGATTTGGAGGGGAAAAAGAATTTACAAAACAATTTCAGAATTATGCTTTTGGGATTGAAGAACGCAATTAAAGAATATTTAGAACATGGTTGCTATACTGGAAAAATAGATGAAGTAGAAGCTTATTTGGTTGCATCTATTCATGCGTTAATGGATTATGCAGATAGATTCTTAGAGAATGATGAGAGTATTTTAGCGTGCCGCTATGTAAACAATACAATCAAACATGCAGGAGGATTTGTAACTCATAAGGAAATAACTGGAGGTTTGACTTTTCCTATGTTCTTTCCTTCAGAATTCAAGGAAATAAAATTCATATGGAAAAATAATGCAGATTTAGAATGCCGTTATATCAATCAGAAAGAGGCTTACATACATTATTTTGCTGGTAAAGAATTACTTGAGACGTTGAATCCCTTAGCGGATATGATTGAGAACGGGATTGAAAATAAATTGTGTAAGTGATTTTTTATGGTGATTGTATTATGACGGTGTATATGAGGACTTTATTATGAGAACCAGTTGGAAAGAAAAGAGGATAGTGTCAAGGAATGTTCGCAAGGCTCATGCCAGAATGGTTAAGCGGCTTCCTCTGGTAACGGTCGTGAAATTGATTCCTCTTTGATATATGCCCTGGATGTTGACCAGTCTTCCGAGTATTCCATCAAATACGCTGTCACCAGCCGGACATAGGAGGATTCATTCGGAAAGATTCCAACAACACCGGTGCGCCGCCGAATCTCGCGATTCAGCCGTTCAATCATGTTACTGGATGAGATTTCTCCAATGGCTGGCACCGGCATTGTAAATAAAGCCATGGCGGAGGCAGAACGCGAGGATCTGCTGCTTGATCTTCTTGAGTGCCAGTTTATGGTCATCCCTCATGCGGATGAATTCCTTGATCTGTTCCTCTTCGGAGGTAGGGACATGTACCTTGTGATACGAATGATGGGCGAGGATAGTGTCAATAATCTTTCGCAAATTTATTTCCAGCCGCCGGCGTATCATCGTTAACTGACTGCAGACTGATCTTCAACTTTACGCTGGAGTTCCAGATCAAACAGGTGATTCATGTTGAGATACCGCTTGGATCCCCACTCTGATGCTGCTACATGGCGTAGCCCGGGCACAGACCAGCATCAACGCACTTTGACCATCAGGGAAAGCTCCTATCGCTTTGGTCCGGCGCTTAATCTCTCTGTTGACCCGTTCTGTGGTATTGTTGGTCCTGATTCGGTTCCAGTGTTCGGTCGGATAGTCCATATATGTGAGCGTCTCTTCGATGCTTTCCTCTACTTTCTGGGCAGCCGCAGACAACTTCATTTCGCGCAGCTGCCTGGCTACAGAAGCAGCCTTTTCTCTGGCTGACTTTCTGCTTTCCTGAGCGTGGATGGCTTTCAGCATCATTGCGACAGTTCGCATCTTAGTTCTCGGTGTGACGGTGAACACGGATAACTTATTATACGTTATCTAAGCTTAGGTACTTTGAGAGTCACATCACCTGAAGTGGTTGAAAAATTTCTCTCATAATGACCGGAACGGTAGCCCTTGCGGTCGCCAGAACGCTCGTATTTGTCAGCGTTCACAAGCTCATCAGCCTCGTGATCAAGCAGAGCATTGAGCGTTTCTTCGACACTGTTACGTACCAGATCTTTGAGATTATTCTTTATGAGATCCTCGTTAAGCTGTATAATGTTGTCAGACATAGATATTGCCTCCTAGGTGGATTTGTGTGGTAACTTAATTTTACCGGCGGCAATAGACTATGTCTATTTTTATATGAAATTGAATTTGCGAAACTTATTTTACGTTATCTTTGATTTTGTTGCATGTCGCTGGATTGCTCTATACTGTCATAGATTTATTCTGGATAGAGGTTATTTCAGCAGGAAGAACCTGTCATACATGGATCGGATGGGATATGGCTTTCTTATCATGGTCAAGGGAATGAAGAACTTTATCCGGGAAATCATTCTGGAAAATATGGGATCGTTTGAGAACAAACGGAGCCGATACAATGATCGTTTTGATGTGTATGGCACAACGATAGAAAGACGACTGTTTGATGGAGAAGAACAGAAACGGTTTATTCACATCTTCTACAGTGATGGGCGTGCTTATGGAGAAAAGCAGGAAATCAAACAGAGAGGAAAGCGCCTGAAGGCGTATCTGAACCAGTGCGTCGGAAGGGAATGTGAGTCGTTTGGACCTGAAATTCAGAAGTACTTCTACCTTCATTACGAGAATGATGGGCGGACGCCCAAACTGGCAGAAAAGAACACGAAAGCCATTGAAGAGGAGCTCTCTCTGGCAGGGTACTTTGCCATCGTATCATCGGACAGGATGACAGCAAAGGAAGCGATAGAGCGCAATAAGAGCCGCGATGCGTCAGAGAAGCTGTTCCGGGTAGATAAATCCTATCTTGGCAACAGGAGCATGCGAGTCGGATCCGATGCAGCACTTTCCACCAAGATTTTCATTCAGTTCCTGGCACTGATCCTGCGCTGCAGGATTTACACAGATCTGAAGGACGAGTGCGAGGCAATGGGCAAGAAGCCGAATGATATGACTGTCCCTGCGACTTTGAAAGAGCTGGAAAAAATCGTGATGATCCGCCATCTGGACGGAATATATCGACTGGACCATGCCATCACAAAGCCACAAAATACAATTTTGGATTCTTTCGGGTTAACTGAAGCAAATGTCCGCTATCAGGCACAGGAAAACGGGAAAATCCTGCAGGAAACAGAAGAAGCAAGGTAAAATGGAAGGAGCAGTGACATGGCAAGGATTCGCAGAACAGCAGTGCAGACGCTGGAGTTTAAGATTGAAAAAGCGGAAGAAAGGGTCTCAAAAACAAGGGCTGCCCATGAGAAGGCAATTGATGTGAGTATTCCGGGCGGTTTTACATCACCTGTCCGGCCATGGAAACCGTCGATTCCGGCATGATGGAAACCGGCATTACGTCTTGTGAACCCCCTACCCTATAATGAATTCATGCGCTTTTACAGCGTAAATTCATTATAAGGAGGTCACTATCATGACCAAGTACCGTGAGATTATCCGGCTAGCGCAACCTGAGCTGAAACTGAGCCAGCAGAAGATTGCGTTTAGCTGTGGTGTCTCAAAGAAACTGTTAACAAAGTCCTTAAGGCCGCCAGCGAGAAAAATATCTCATGGCCTCTTCCGGCGTCATATACAGACGCTTTCCTTGAAGGACTCTTGTTCCCCGGAAAGAGGGAACAGGCCGATGCCTCTAAGAGGTGTATGCCGAACTATGAGTATGTCCGTAAGGAATTACTCAAAAACGGCGTAAACAAGAAGCTGCTTTGGACTGAGTATCTGGAGAAATGTCGCCTTTCCGGTGAAAATCCTCTCATGTACTCTCAGTTCTGCTATTACATCCAGCAGGATGAACAGAAACGTCGCGCTACCATGCATATAAACCGCAATCCCGGAGAGCAGACAGCGGTCGACTGGGCCGGGGATCCGGCAGCAATCATTGATCCGGATACCGGCGAAATCACACCAGCGTTCATCTTTGTCGGCGTACTTACGTACAGCCAGTATCCTTACGTTGAAGCATTTCTTGACGAGAAACAGGGTTCGTGGATAACCGCGCATATACATATGTACGACTATTTCGGCGGTGTCACGCGAATCCTAGTACCCGACAACTGCAAGACCGCCGTTATCCACAACAAAAACTGGAATGATCAGCGGATTAATGCTGTGTACCAAGAGATGGCCGAGCATTATAATACGGCAATCATCCCGGGCAAGGGTTCGCTCACCCAAGGATAAGCCCAATGCTGAGGGAACTGTGGGCAACATATCCACATGGATAACCGCAGCCCTCAGAAACGAGCAATTCTTTTCCCTACCGGAATTAAATGCTGCTATCAAGAAGAAACTGGAAGAATTCAGCCATAAACCTTTTCAAAAGAAAGAAGGCAGCCGGTATGAAATCTTCCGCGACGAAGAACTGCCATTACTGGCCAAACTTCCGGATGCCCCTTATGAACTAGCGGAGTGGAAACTGCCACCGTCCAGTTCAATTATCACATATCCGTCGATGGAATGCTATATTCCGTTCCTTACGAATACATAAGACGCAAAGTGGATGTGCGGGTAACCGAAACAACTATTGAAATTTTTTACAACAAAAACCGCATCGCCTCCCACCGCCGCCTCCGCGGTCGCAAGGGGCAGTACAGTACCGTCACGGAGCATATGCCGGAAGACCACCAGAAGTATCTGGAGTGGAATGGCGACCGTTTCCGCAGCTGGGCTGCACGGATCGGTTATCATACAAACACGGTTATAAATGCACTCCTTACCTCCAAACGCGCGGAACAGCAGTCCTATCGAAGCTGTATGGGATTATTGAAGCTGGCGGATAAATATTCCGTCGACAGGCTCGAAGCAGCCTGTGAAAAGGCTCTCACCTATACAGCATCGCCCAGTTACAAGAGCATTAAAAACATCTTGGTCGCCGGGCAGGACAGGCATGTATCAACAGATGACGCCGGTATTCGGACAATAACCACACAAAACAGCCATGCCATTACGAGAGGCGCTGACTACTACAGGAGGTAAGGAACCATGACGAACCAAAGCACAATCGATAAACTTATTGAAATGCGCCTGACTTCCATGTCAGATGCCTTTATCGTCCAGAAAGATGACCCTAAGATGAAAGATGTCTCCTTTGAAGATCGTTTCGGGATGCTTGTTGACATCGAGTACAGTAATCGCAAGAGCAACGGCATTAAACGCCTTATTACGAATGCCGGTTTTGACCAGACAGACGCCGCCGTCGTTGACATCAACTACACATCCGGCAGGAAACTCAACCGGGAGCTTATAAACAGGCTTGCGACCTGCGAATACATCACGGAACACAGGAACCTGTTCATTACCGGTGCGACGGGAAGCGGAAAGACATATATGGCGTGTGCCTTCGGCCTGGAAGCTTGCAAGCAACACTTCAAGACCAAATATGTTCGTCTGCCTGACCTCCTCCTCGAACTGGAGGTTGCTCGGAACGAAGGAACATATAAAAAGGTTCAAGCTCGTTATGCTAATCCGGTTCTCCTCATCATTGATGAATGGCTCCTCCTTAAGCCTACGGAGACTGAGCAGCATGATATCCTGGAACTCCTTCACAGAAGGAGAAAGAAATCTTCCACTATCTTTTGTTCACAGTATGATCCATCCGGATGGTATGACCAGCTCGGCGGTGATGATAGTCCGCTTGCTGAGGCCATCCTCGACAGAATCAAACATGATGCCTACAAGATCAGTATCATACCGACTGACCCAACAAACTATAAGTCTATGAGGGAGGTATACGGCCTTGATCCGACATTAAGCGAGTAAACTCGCACCAGTAACTAGGCAACACGACGGTTTCCTATTCCGGACAGGCGGTTTCCACTTTTCCGGAATAGCGGCTCCGCCGCACCGGAATATTCATGATGATCTCAAAAAGCTATATGATGTCAGAAAAGGCTATCAGAAGGATCTGATCATGAAGGCGCTGGAGACGAGTTCGCGTTCGCTGGATGAAATTTTATCCTTCATCAATACGACGATTGAAGATGCCAAAGGGTGTGAAGACTGAGGGGGGTCTCACCCTCTGGATATACTTTATGGGATTTTTTCAGGAAGTTCACAGTCTTCTGTCAAGAAACAGAAAGAAATTCTACTTCCCAAAAACAAAATTTAATTAAAATCGGGAAATAGAAATGCTATAATAATGGCGGGGTGAAGAAAAATGAAGCTTATAGAACGGAATGAATATCTTGAAAAACTCGTCAGTATAAAAGGCACACCGGATATAAAGGTCATAACGGGCGTAAGGCGATGCGGAAAATCCAAGCTGCTTGAAGCCTTTATTTCATATGTGCAGAAGAACGAACCGGAAGCGAACATCATCTATGTGAACTTCAATCTCCCGGAGTATGATTATTTGCTCACTTATCGCAATCTTTATGATTACGTTTCAGGCAAGTATCAAGAGGGCACGTCGAACTATGTGATGATTGATGAAGTGCAAATGTGCAAGGATTTTGAAAAAGCGGTTAATGGGATGCATTCATCGGAACGCTACGATATTTATATTACTGGGTCGAACGCGTTTCTGCTGAGTTCGGATCTTGCCACTTTATTCACCGGGCGTACCTTTGAGGTAAAACTCTTTCCGTTTTCGTTCGCTGAATTTGTAAAATACTATGAGATTGATAATACTTACGACGCATTTGACAGATACATAATTGAAGGCGGAATGTCAGGTTCCTATCTCTATCGCAAGCAGGAAGCGAAGTATGATTATATAGCAGATATCTACAATACGCTGATCGTCAGGGATATCAGACAAAAATATAAAATCCGGAATGTTTCCCTCATGGATCGGATATCAGAATATATGATGGATAACATTTCAAATCTCTCATCGGCAAGAAGTATTGCGGATACGTTGTCCGGAAATAAGGATAAAATCAATCATAAGACCGTTAGCGCTTATATGCAATATCTCTGCAATGCGTTTGCCTTCTATAAAGTACGCCGATACGATATCCGCGGAAAGAAATATCTTGCATCCAATGATAAATACTATCTCAGCGATCATACGTTCCGCTACGCCAAGCTTGGAACAAGGAGTATGGATTATGGCAGGGTGATAGAGAATATTGTGGCAATCGAACTCATGCACCGAGGATATGAAGTTTATGTCGGCATGCTTTATCAGAAGGAGATTGATTTTGTTGCAATCAGACGCAGTGAAAAAATTTACATCCAGGTTTCAGAAAATATAACGGATGAAAAGACCTTTGAAAGAGAAGTGAATCCACTGCTGCAGATAAAGGATGCCTATCCAAAATTGCTTCTTGCCAGAACCCGTCATGGAATAACAGATCATGAAGGAATACAGATTGTAGATGTGGCAGACTGGCTGTTATCATAAAATAGCCCAATCGAGGTAAAAATGATAAGATGAGTAGTGATTGTGCCAGTATTTTGTGTAAATCGTTTTCCTGATCAGTGTTATAGCTGGCCAATGATTATTAAGAACTCCGGTCGTATGTATTCCACGGTGTTCCCGGCAAGAGTCTCCATCGCACATGATATTCAGGTCAAGAGATTTATGATTCAATAGCGCTGCTGTCAGTTCTGTGTTAAGCTGTGACATAGAAGGAGCCCCTTTCGCTATGCGTGTTTTGTGTGGTGCTTAACACTTTATAGGAAATCGGTTCCTTTTTCTATATCCGAGGAACTAACGTTTACACAACATAATTTACACTATCTTAACAAGGTTGGAAGTATTTAGATAACCACTAGTTTGTCGAGGTAATACCTTTTAACGATAACCTTATGCTATCGTTAACAGGTTTATAGGCACGTTTCCACATACAGACAGGTTCACTTGATTGTTTTATTTCAAATTTAAGAGGGCAAGATGATATTTCGGATTTCAAACAGGATTGCAAAGAAATAGGCAGGAGCATTTTTACTCTAGTCATTGCCGTCGGGGTCTGTGTGCTTGGCGGTCTATATGCTTGGGCCAATATTTATTCCAACTGGGATCCCTATGGTAGAACGAAGGGGTTGAAGATGGCAGTGGTTTCTTTAGACAAGGGAACGGAGATCTCTTCGGAGAACGGCTCTTTGCAAAATCAAAATCTCGGAGAGCAAATTGAAGAGAAGCTTCATAGGAATGATAAGATCGACTGGGTTTTTCTGTCTTCAGAAAAAGAAGCGAAGGAAGGGGTGAGATCCGGAGAATATTACGGCGCAATCCTGATAGAGGAAGACTTCAGTAAAGATATGATGCATGTATTTACGGAGGGAGGGAAGCAGCCCAGGCTGGTTTTCTATCAGAATCAAAAAAAGAATGCGATTGCCAATAAAATCACCGATACCGTCGTCACCACGATTCAGTCTCAGTTAAATGAACAGTTTGTAGAACTGATGGCACAGAGAATCATGGAAGAGGCGGGTCTGGTTTCACGAGAAATCAATAGCGGTCGGCAACCAGATCATTTGGAATCGCGTTTGGAGCAGTTGCGCAGAACGGTCAGTGGAGACAGAAAAAAACTGGATCAGCTGATTGCGGGAAGTCAGACTGTGAACCAGGCGCTCCGACAGGGAGAGGGAGCTGCGAACAAGGCGAGGGAAGCCATCGGCAAAATGAATGAGGGACTGACCCTGGCACAGGAGGATGCGGGACGGGCGAATCTTACAGTGGATGAATACAGTACAAAAATCCGCCAGCTTTTGGATCAGGCCGTTTCCGGTGCGGTGAATTTTCAAGAAGGCATGGCTGCTATTAACGACAGCAGTGATACCGAAACCATTCAAAAGGCAATCCAAACCCATCGGGATGTGCTGGAAAAGCTGGAGCATCAATTACGCGCACTGGGAAGGGCGATCCCTGCCAGTCAGGCTCCGCATTTACATCAGGCAATCGGGCAAGTGGACCGAATGAAGGAAAACCTCGAGGCGTTAAGCAAAATGAATCCTGCTTCCTGGGTGGGAAAGACACAGGAGCAACTAACGGAAAAGGAGAAGGAGGACAAGGAAAAGTTTTATCAGCAGATGGATCAGGTGAAACAGGAGAGCAGGCAGCTTGTGGTCCAGCTGACCGGCGTTGTGCCGTCGGAGATAGAGTCTGCGATCATTGGCGCCGCGCAGACCATAGAGGATGCCAGAGGAAGCCTGGATCAGACTGCAGATCTCCTTGGTGGAACACAGAATATTTTTTCTGCCCTGTCGGGGACGATAGGCAGGAGTGATGTCAGTCTTTTGCAGCTTAGAAATACGCTCCTAGACGTGGAAAAAAGACTGTCGCAGGTATCGTATTCCGCAAAAAAATTGGATGAAAAGAGTAAGTACCGGCTTCTGCGACAAACCTTTACTGCAGATCCGAAATCCTATGGACAGTTTTTCGCCAATCCGGTGCAAATCCAATCGGAGGTGATTGATCCGGTGGAGAACTATGGTTCGGCAGTCGCCCCCTTTTATTCTGTTCTTTCCATCTGGGTGACGGGACTTTTGCTCGGTGCGGTGATGAAGACGCATCCGGAGGCGAGAAGGTATCCGGGGGCAAGGCCCTATCAGCTTTATCTTGGTCGATTTTTGATTTTTGCGATGTTGGAACAATTTTTTGTGCTGCTCCTCGTTCTCGGGGATCTTTTTGTCCTTCACATCCAATGTTTGCATCCCGTTGCTTTTTGGGAGGTTTGTGCGGTAACCGGTATCGTCTTTTCTTTGCTGATTTTTTCCCTGATCTATACGTTTGGCAGTGTGGGAAAGGCGGCAGCGGTCGTCATTGTGGTCTTGCAGATTGCAGGATCTTCCGGAACCTATCCGATCGAGATTCTGCCGGATTTCTTCCGACAGGTTTATCTCTTTTTTCCTTTTCCCTATGCCATTAACGCCTTGCGGGAATGCGTGGCAGGATTCTACAAGCAGGATCTCTTTGTCTATCTCGGAAAACTCCTGCTCTTTATTCCGGTGGCGCTTGCCATTGGAATCTGGGTGAGGAAACCGACTGCTAAACTCTTGTCCTTTATGGAAAAAAGAATGGAGGATACACAGCTGATGTAGTGCTCGGGGGCAGAGGGGACGAGAGTGAAAAAATGCGGAAGAGAAAGAGGATGTGAGAGCGGGGACAGAACAAATGGTAGACTATCAGGCATTTTATCAATCTTATATCAAAGAGCTGAAAGAAAGGCATGAAGCAAATATCCACCGCATTCGAATCGGTATTCGTATGAATGTGTTTTTGCCTCTCGTCTTCTTATTCATCAGTTTTGTGATCGGAGGATCCCGTTTTCTTTTTCTTGTGCTATGGATTGTCAGTCTCTTTGGAATTGCTGGCTATTTGATTTTTGTAGAATATTCCGATTTTGTGCTTCAGGAAAAGTTAATGGAATTAGAGGGAAAAGAAGCGGGAGAACCGGAGCCCTTAATTCGAGTGGAGGACCGGGAGGCGCAGATAGAATCACTTCAGGGGAAAATCAGTGGCGTGAAGAAGGCAACTAGGAAAACCTTAAGGCAGATTGCGGGTGCCAAAAGCTGTATAAAGAAAAGCCATAAACAGAAAAGCCACACGCAGAAAAGTCCTACGCAGAAAATTCCTACGCCGGAAAGTCCTACGCAGAAAAGTTATAAACAGAAAAGCCACATACAGAAAAGCCACATAGAAAAGCCACATACAGAAGAGTCATAATCATCAAAGGAATCAACAGAAATCAGAAAGGAGTTTCCCATGCGCAATGTATTCAAGATTTTTCGCAGGGATGCAGGGAGGATATGGAGCAATGTGGTTGCCGTCGTTGTTGTGATGGGACTATGCGTTCTCCCGTCTCTGTATGCATGGTTTAATATCCTCTCCAATTGGGATCCCTACGGTCCGGAGTCTACGTCACACCTAAAGGTTGCCGTGGTCAACGAGGACGAGGGGGCAGACTTGGGAGGAGGCAGACTCAATATCGGAAATATCGTCATAGACAAACTGAAGGGGAACGCATCCATCGGCTGGCAATTTGTAGAAAGCAGAGAGAAAGCTAAGGAAGGCGTTACGAGCGGGGCGTATTATGCCGCATTGGTCATTGACCCACATTTCTGCGGATATGCTTTCTTTTCTGGGAGTGGGATTGAAACATCCTAAAATTGATTATTATGAGAATGAGAAAAAGAATGCGATTGCACCTAAGATCACGGGGAAGGTAAAAAACACGGTGCAACAGGAGGTGAACAGGGCGTTTGTCAGCTCCATCGCCAAGGGAGTTCTTGTTGCGGGAAAATATTTGGAGGACACCGAAGGAGAAACTCCTCTCACAGATTCTGCCATTCGGCAGATGGGAGAGGTGAATGCCGATCTGACGAGCATCATCCGCCTCCTGCAGACATTCATCGACCTAACCGCCTCTGCAGAAGAGGCACGGGAGGCCGGTAAAACCCTGCAAAAAGAGTTACAGCAGGTGAAGCAGGATATGAAAAAACATGCCGCAGAAGCGGAGGCGCGTGCAAAAGTCCTTTCTCTGCAGGCAGGGGAAGAGAAGGGAGGGGAAGAAGGAGCAGACACAGATGAGGCCCTATCGCTGTTAGAAGAGACGACGGAGTATTTGGAAACTCTAAGAGACCAGTTGGAGCAGGGAAGGGCCGTCGAAGAACCTGAAATCGACCGGATAGAGGAGAAGTTGAAGCAACTGGACGAACGGGTAAGCGCCGCTTTTTCAGGTGTCAGCCTGCCGCTTCCCGGACTTCAGGCAAGACTGAATGCCAGACTGGCTGCCTTTCATCATCAAATAAGTGTTCTTATTACACGCCTTGATGGAATCAAGGCTCTTTCGCGGAGCGGGCAATCGGTCGTAGCCCTGTCTAAACAGGCTTCCGCCGGTTGTGCGGATTTGCTGTCTGCCACGAGAGATCTTGCAGAAGAATATCGTACGGATCTTCGCCCGGAGATGGAAGATTCCGCAGAAGCAATCAAGTCTTCGATCACGGAATCGGCGAAACTTCTTGCAAGTGCAGACAGCAATCTCGAAGAAATGAATCGCATTCTGGGATCAGCGCCGGATCTGGCAGGAGGAGCCAGAAAAGATCTGATCCGGATAAAAGCGAATCTGGTTGCGATACAGAACAAACTGCAAGCACAGATGACGATGCTTACGAAAATTCGTTCGTCGAATCAGTACCATGTAGTTTTGAAATTGCTTGCATCGGATCCGGACCGGATCGCAGAGCTGGTTTCCTCTCCGGTTGGGCTTGAAACGGAAGCACTTTATCCGATTGAAAACAATGGATCCGCCATGTCAGCCTTTTATGTCATCCTGTCGATCTGGGTAGGCGCACTGATTCAGGTGGCAATTATTCATGCCAGACAAAAGCATCCCGGAGAAATTCCGGGCGTGACATACGATCATGAATACTTCGGACGGTATCTCTTGTTTTTTGGAATCGGACAGGTGCAGACGTTGATCGTTGTTTTAGGAACTCTTTACTATGTAAGGATTCAGGTGGTTTCCGCCTTTCGTTTTTATCTTGCTTCCGCAGTTGCAAGCTTTGTGTTTACCTTTGTCCTGTATTCGCTTGCATACGCCTTCGGTGAAGTGGGGGAAGCCCTCGGGGTGATTGTCATGGTCGTGCAGGTTGCAGGCAGTGGCGGAACCTTCCCTGTGGAAGTTTTACCAAAGTTTTACCGTGTGCTATATCCGTTCATGCCTTTTCGGTATGGAATGAATGCACTTAGGGAATGTATTGCAGGCTTTTATCCCCATGCGTATGCAAAAAACATGGTGGCCTTGCTGCTTTTTGTCCTGCCGGCACTGGTGATCGGACTGATTTGCAGCAGGCTGATGCAGGGACTGGGTGAAAAAATAGAAGCGTCTAAGGCGGGTTCGGATCTCTGGGTATAACAGGAGGCAGGCGGCTGGCGATTGAACGATCTGTGATCGACCAGAGGGACGATTTCGATTTGATTTCACTCAAGGGAGTGACGGGAGAAGAGGAGGGAAGTACAGATGATGTCCATGCGGAGAAAAGATAGACAGGTAACAGAGAAAGAGGAAATCTTACAAATCATGCAAAACTGCGATGTGGTGCGGTTGGGAATCAAGGATGAGGATTCTTATCCCTATATTGTTCCGCTGAATTTCGGAATGGAAGATGTGGAGGGACAGGTGGTGCTCTATCTGCATTCTGCACTGGAAGGACATAAACTGGATTTGTTACGAAAGGATTCTTATGTCAGTTTCGAAATGGATCGGAATCATGTGCTTTATTCGGATCAGGAGAGGGGGGTACTGCACCATGAATTTTCAGTCTGTCATGGGCAGGGGGAGCATCCTGTTTGTTTCCGATTTAGAGAGAAAAACGCACGCATTAACCGTCCTGACGGATCATTACCATCAAGAACATTTTGCCTTTAATCCAGCGGCGATTCCCAGAACGGAGGTCATGGAATTGCATATTGATTTTGCAACCGTGAGCGCCAAGCACAAACAAACGAAGATACCCGTCGGTAAGCCGGGGGTGACGACGCATCCGATGTAATTTTTAGAAAGCCTTTGAAAAGAGAGTTTTATCATGAAAAAATGGATGGACAGGAGGTTGTTGCAGGAGTGAATCAGGGAAAGATCATTGGTGTAGGGGTGGGTCCGGGAGATCCGGAACTCATGACATTGAAGGCAGTTCGCATCATCAAAGAGGCGGATCGAATTGTTCTGCCAATGGAGGAGAAGACGAAGGCACGAGCCTATCAAATAGCGGTCCGTGCTGTGCCGGAACTCGAAGAAAAGAGGATCATTGGGCTCTCTTTTCCCATGATCAAGGAGAGCGGTTTGCGTAGCAAAAAAATTCAACAAAGCTATGAAAAGATCCGTCCCTATTTACAGGAGGGGGGAACAACTGGCGTTCCTGACGATCGGTGATCCGTGTATTTATTCCACCTTTTGCTATTTAAAAAAATTTGCAGAAGAGGACGGATTTCAAACAGCACTGGTGAATGGAGTCTCGTCCTTTACGGCAGCCGCAGCCCGTTTCAATCGATCCCTTTGCCAGGAGGAGGAAGAGTTACATGTGCTTCAAGGAACCAGCAATCTGGAAGAAGCAATCCGATTGCCGGGAACCAAGGTAGTAATGAAAGCGGGAAGGTATTTGGATGACCTGGAAAGAGTCCTGTCCCGGGTATCCGGATGCCGAAATTTATGCAGTCAAAGACTGCGGTCTTCCGGAAGAGAAAGTGTATTGGAATATCGGTGAAATTCCAAGAGAATATATGGTGACGGTACTGATAAAATGATGGGACTCTATTCTTTCTATCCGCCATGTATGTTATAATGCACATTCGGATTAGGTGCTTCTACCTAAGAAAGATCGGAATCAAGAGGTTGCAACAACCATGATCCATCGGAAGAGCACCAATCTGTTTGATGACGAGAACGTAGTTTGGAAGGAGAAGAGGAGTTCTGTTGATGAAAAAAAAGATGTTTAAAACCGGAATGTTGGGGACCGTCATTGCCACCATTGTGTTAGCAGTGTTAACAATCGCTGCCGTGCTGCTCATTTATATCATAGTGGATTCGGCTCTTGGCCATACGAATCTGGTGGAAGCAGATCGTTATGATGATTTTGGATATCTGGATGCAAAATATATGAGCGATTCTTTTGCGTCGGATGAGGATGGGAATAAATTTGTCTTTGTACAGACGCCTGAGCAAAAGGATGGGAAGGTTTACTATTTCATCGTCGGACTTCCGGAATCTGTTTATAACAGTCAAGAAATCCAGCACAAAATTCATGAGACACAGAAAGAAGATGGAGATGAGACCCCTCTCCGTTTTAAGGGAACCTTAGAGCAGACCTCCGCTGAGTTGGATACGGCTGCCCAGGAATCTTTCTCTCAGATGCTGGATATCAAAAAGGATGAGGCAGAGAGCTACTTGGGGCATGCCTGTGTCTTCTACTCGAAAGCGGACACCAATCTTGCCAATATGGATAAGGGGATGTGGGCCGCTCTGATCTTCCTTGTCGTAGCAATCGGGCTCTGGGTAGCGGAGATGGTTCGCGGGATTTCCCGTCAAATCAAAAAGAATAAAAAGATTGCAAACGCAAAGACATTATATGAAACGAATTCGGATTACCAGAATGGTGTGAGACAGGCAGAAGAGCCGAATGCACAACACTTTAAAGCCGCTCGTGTTTATATCACAAGAGATTATGTTGTGAGTTATCAGGAAGGATTGGAAGTATTCCGCATCGATCAGATTCGAGAGCTGTATGGATATGATCAGCGCAGATCCAGCGCACTGATGGGCTTCTTCTTTGGTGTTTTTGCCAGTTCTCGCATGGATCACTATCTGGTGGCTCTTACCTCTGACGGAGAAGTGCATCAGTTTGCAAGACTGGGCATGGCACTTAAATTACATAACCAGATGGTTACGCTCCTCATGCAAAAAAATCAGGAGATGCGCCTTGGCAGAATGAATACGCCGGTCAGTGAAGTGCTGCAGTCACAGCCAATGGAGAAACTGAATCTGGCTAAGGTCAAGGGCTTCTATGGCAGTGATGATATCTGGAGCGGAAGAAGTTTGAACAATTTTAAGGTAGAGTAAGGAAGAGCGGAATCCAGATGATCCGTCAGGTGTTTCAGGTTTGAAGGATGGTTTACAAAAAAAGAAGTGCCATATACGAAAAACTGCATGAGGCCATTTCTTCGGTTTTACCGATTGTCATCATCGTACTGCTTCTCAGCTTTACGGTGGTGCCGGTAGAACCGGATTTGATGTTGTCTTTTTTGACCGGGGCACTTCTGCTTGTGATCGGCTCCGGGCTGTTTAATTTTGGTTGTGACACGGCTCTTTCCAAGATTGGTTCTATGATTGGAGCTAAAATTACACAATCCAGAAGTTTGGACAAAATTCTCGGGTGCAGTTTCCTGCTCGGATGTGCGGTGACCATCGCTGAGCCCGATTTAAGCGTGTTAGCAGCCAATGTTCCACACATCCGGACCATTCCACTCATGATGACGGTTTCCATAGGGGTCGGTCTCTTTCTGCCGATGGCGATGTTGCGCATTCTCTTAGGAGTGAAGATCCGATATCTTCTGATCGGCTCATATTTGCTGGTTTTTGTGTTGGCTTTTTTTTCGGATCCGAAGTATTTAAGCGTCGCTTTTGACGCAGGAGGTGTGACCACGGGGCCGATGACGGCACCCTTCATTATTTCCTTAGGGGTCGGTGTCTCTTCTATCCGCAGTGATAAGAACGCCGAGGCGGATTCCTTTGGTTTAGTTGGGCTCTGCTCGATCGGACCGATTCTTGCGGTGCTTTTGTTAGGGTTTATTTATCCGGGAAAAGAGGGAAAAATTGCCGCCAGCACCGTTGCCTCCTATGCCAACACGGTAGAGATGTCGAAGAGCTATCTGCGCTCCCTTCCCAGTCAGATGGAGGAGGTGGCACTTGCGCTTCTTCCGGTGATGCTGATTTTTTTGGTTTCAATTCTTCTCCCTGAAGATCCGCTTTCTGCGATTCATACGGATTTTGGTGGGAATGTGTTTTACCTATGTCGGGCTGGTTGTTTTTCTTGTCGGGGTAAATGTCGGTTTTTCACCAATCGGGATGATGTTGGGGAGAAAAATAGCGGAGGGAGAGGTTTCCTTCTGGCTGATCCCGATTGTGGCGCTGATGGGATGGTTTCTCGTGGCGGCAGAACCGGCGGTACACACTCTTACGGAGCAGGTAGAAGAAATCAGCGCAGGAGCAGTTTCTACTAAAACGATGAAACTGGCACTGTCTGTGGCAGTTTCTCTTTCCATGGTTTTATCCATGGTCCGTATTCAAACGGGAATTCCAATTTTATATTTTGTGTTTCCCGGATATCTGTTCGCCCTGGTTTTAACATTTTTTGTACCGCCTGTTTTTACGGCGATTGCTTTTGATGCAGGTGGAGTGGCTTCCGGGCCCATGGCCGCCACCTTCATGTTGCCCTTTGCGATGGGAGTCTGTATGGCGAAGGGGGCAAATCTGCTGACGGAAGCCTTTGGTCTGGTATCCCTTGTGGCAATGCTTCCCCTCATCACGGTACAATTGGTGGGATTGTTCTCACAGATCAAGAAGAAAAGAGGTCAGGCAGCACCGGAAAAAGTATATAAAGATACCGATATTATCGAGCTGTTTTAGCAAACGGAACTGTTCACAAGGGGGATGGATGGATTGGACTTAAATTTTGTCATTACCATACTGGATCGTAAAAGGGCAAGAGAGATGGCGGCGATTCAGAACACCATGCAGATCTCTCTATCTCTGACTTTGTTTGGGCGAGGGACAGCTTCCAGAGAGGTATTAGAATTTTACGATTTGGAGCCGACCTCCAAGGCGCTGGTTGCATGTGTCGTAGATGGGGAAAGAACCGGCTTGCTCGTTCATGAAGCCAAGAAAAGACTGCTGTTAGATGTGCGAGCAATGGCATTTTTGTTAGTCATACCCGTAAAAAGTGTATGCGGAGGACGCACTCTTGCTTATTTTTACAGAAGGGGCAAGGACAAATGGACAGGAGGCAGGAGAATTGACCTTTTCTCATGAGTTGATTTTTGTCATTCTGAATCAGGGATATACAGATGATGTGATGGAGGCAGCCAGAACGGCAGGAGCGAGGGGCGGAACGGTTCTTCATGCCAAAGGAACGGGGGCCGGGCTTGCCAAAAAGTTCTTTGGGGTATCCCTTGCAGAGGAAAAAGAAATCTTATTGATTGTTTCCGATATGAAAGAAAAAATGGGAATCATGAAGGCAATAGCGACACAGTCAGGACCGGATTCACCGGCTGGAGCAATTTCTTTTACGCTTCCGGTGAGCGAAGTCGTTGGCGTGAGAGAGCGGATCGATCTGAAATGAGGAAAGAGCGATATTGCATTTTTTCCCCAAAATTATATATGAGCCCGCATCTACGGATGCCAGGGCGCATCCGGTGGAGGCTAAGACACGGAAAGGGAGCCCCCAGTGTCTGGCTGTTAGCTTCCTTTGAGGGTGAGGAGACACAGCTGGAACTGATTAACGGTCTCTTTTTGAAATGGAAATATTATGAGGACCACCCGCTTCGAATCCATGCGATGGTCACCACGTTCGAGGAGGCGGAAGATTATTTGGTGGAGATCTCTAATCAGGCCTGCCAGGTGGGAATGGAAGGTCGATTGCGAGAGTATCTGGTGCGCATATGATGTGGCAAATCGTAGGAATTCTAAAAATAATCGGATGCTGTCTGGCTTTCCTTGTTTGCGTTTTATTGTTGTTCCTGTTTCTCTTCCTCTTTGTTCCCTTGCGATACCGTCTGGAAGGCCATGTTGATCCGGAGGATCCGGAGCCACAGGAGAACAGGTATTTCCTGCATGTCTCTTTCAGCTGGCTTTTCCATCTGATCCGAGGAGGAATCTCCCTCCCGGGCGAGGGCTCGTTTACAATCCGTGTGGCATTTTGGACGCTTTTACCAAGGAAAGACAGGCAGCTGCGCACAGGACGCAGGAGAGGAAGGAAGGAGGAGAAGCAAACCGCAGGTAAAAAAGATGCAGAACGGATGATGGCTGCCGAGGATTCTGATCCCAAAGAAGCAGATGCAGAGGCTTTCGCCAGCGATCATTTAGATCGAAAAGAAACGAATGCAGAGGCTTCTGCCAGCGATCATGCTGAGAGAGAAGAGGCGGAACAAAGGGAGGGGAAAGAAGAAAGACGAACGGATGCCATGGAGGAATCTCTCGAAGAAGAGAATTCGGATGATTCTTTGAAACATAACCTGTATGAGCGGATTCGATTTTTCTCTGTGTTCGGTGCAAGGGTATGGGAATTCTTAAAGAAACCATATCAGGTGCTTAAACGCATTCAATATACAATATACAGTATGTATGTTAGAATATCTATGGTAAAAGCTTTGCTTGAGAGTGATGCTTTTGCTTCCGCCTTCCGTCTCGCACTCAGGAAAATGGGGGGTGTGATCCGGTCGCTTCTTCCCAAAAGCGGAAAGGCAGAGTTGACCATTGGCCTGGACAATCCGGCAGATACAGCAAGTGTTCTGGCTCTTTATGGAATTCTATCTCCGTTTCTTCCACGAGGAGTGAAGGTTTTTGCCAATTTTGAGGAGCCGATTTTAACCGGTGATTTTCGGCTTCACGGTAGGATCACCTGCTTTTGTATCTTGAGGTGTGGGCTTGCATTATGGATGGATGGAAACGTGCGCAGGGTAGTTCGCAGGTTTCAGAAGATCATCAATCGTTAGAGGAGATGAGAGGAAATGGATCAAAATAATTTCGGTGAGGTAATATCCTCACTTTTCAAGGGGATGGATGCGATGTTGGCTTCCAAAACGGTGGTCGGTCAGCCAACCAAGGTAGGGGATACCGTTCTGGTTCCTCTTGTGGATGTAACGCTTGGAGTGGGCGCAGGAGCAAGCAGTGCAGATAAAAAGAATTCCGGAACCGGTGGATTTGGAGCGAAGATGACTCCGAATGCAATTCTAATCATTCGAAATGGGCAAACGAAACTGGTTCATGTCAGGAATCAGGACGTGCTTACCAAGGTATTGGATTTGATTCCGGATATGGTAGATCGTTTTGCACCCGATCAACGGGGGATGATGAGTGATGATGATGCAAAAGAGGTAGCTTTTAGAGAAGAAATGGACGGAGAAAAAAATAAGGCATGGAAGAGAAGGCACTCAAACAAGTGGAGGAAATGCTTCCGAATTTGAGTGAAAACAGCCTGAAAGAGCTTCGTACTTGGCTCTTCAAAGAGAGTTGCAGGCTGGTGAATCAGGAAAGCGCACTGCAGGATGAATCCAAACATCTTCAAAAGGAAAAGAAGCAGTTTCTTCTGGAACAGGAGCGCTATCAAAGACGGTTGGAACGAGATCGTAAGTTGTTAGATCAAAGAGAAGCCCTAGTAGAGCAAAAACTGCAAATGTTGCGCGAAGCTTATGACCATTTAGATGAAGACAGGTCTTTGTTAGAGAGGGAAAGGTATCACCTGGAGAAAGAGAAGTCTTATCTGGAAGGAGCCTTTGATCAGGCAGATCAGGAGCTTTTGTTCTGCGGAGTACATTCCGAATCGGCGCTAAAGAAACGGTATCGTGATTTGATGAAGATTTTTCATCCGGATAATGTGTCTGGTGATCAGAGGGTGGTACAGATTATCAATCAGCAGTTTGAGTCCATTCATGGCACGTTCCAGAGGTAGACCCAGGCATTCAGGTATCCATCAGGAGGCAGGATGAATAAGAAGCGCATCGTTGTGAAGGTTGGCACATCGACGCTGACAAATACAGAAGGAGAGATCGATATTCGGACCATCGATCTGATCTGTCGCACCTTGGCGGCGATTGAGGCCAGGGGATATGAGATGGTTTTGGTTTCTTCCGGTGCAATCGCTGTGGGAGTCAATAAGATGAGACTCTTGCAAAAGCCTACCGAGTTAAGAATGAAGCAGGCGGCAGCCGCCGTTGGTCAGTGTGAGTTAATGCACCTTTATGACAAACTTTTTCGAGAGTACGGAAGGCTAACCGGACAGATTTTACTGGATAATACAGATATCGATCATCCGGTCAGGAGAAAAAATCTAAAAAATACGTTGAATGCGCTATTGGAAAGCAGGGTGATTCCCATTATCAATGAAAATGATTCGGTTTCCCATGAAGAAATTTTCTCCAGTAGGCGCCTTTTCTCGGATAATGATATGCTTTCCGCCATTGTAGCGGTCTTCTGTGAAGCCTCGAAACTGATCTTGCTTACAGATCAGGAAGGATTGTTCGATAAAAACCCGGAGAAATACCATGATGCTCACTTAATCAGCAGAGTAGACCATATAGATGAAGCCATATACGGTCTGGCAGAAGGAACTGCGAGCAATCGTGGAACGGGTGGAATGGTTACGAAATTAGAAGCGGCAGAATATGCCACAAAACATGGAGTGGATGTGCTGATTGCGTATGGAAGGGATCCCGAAAATCTCTATCGAATCATTGATAAGCAGATTGTCGGAACCCTTTTTGCCGCACAAACAAATGATCAATGTGAATTCAGAATCAAGAGGGAATGCGATCGTAGGCAGGGGTCGTATCTTCCTCATGGTATTTGTCGTAAATCTCTGCCAGATAAGTTTTTACCATTTGAATATCTGACATTTGTCGAAGTTCTTGATTTCCCATGGCGCGTGCAATTTCATCCGCAAGCAAAAGCATATTGTAGATTTTCAGTTTAAAGGCGTCGCGCGACAGATCAGTCAGATTGATGCGAACAAGCGGGGCTCCCAATTTCATCGTCACACTGTCATCTGAAATGCCTGTTTCCATGATTTTCGTCGTTGGGTCGAAATTGACATAAAGAATCAGGAGTTCCTTCTCGTGTTTCTTGAGCGACTCGGGAGTCTGATGACTTTCCTCCATCCAGTCATAAAAATCTGCGATATCCGGATTCATAAGGTACTTGGTTAATTCTTCGCGGTGATTATCTACATATTGAATATAGGCAGATGCGCCACTTCCGGTATAGGTACATTCCACTTTCAATCCACTATCTGTCTTTAATAACTTGCAATGGTCTGCAACTTCTCTGATTCTTAAAGAGGACTGTTGCTGTTTGCCGATTTGTTTCAATGTGCCTGTCTCAGCGACCTGTTTAAATTCCATAGGTGGTTCTCCTGTTTCTGTTCATTGGTACCCTTGTTTACAGCGCGTTAAGTATAGCATAAGAAAATCAAAAATGATATACTGAAATGACTTTCGGATTTAAGGGGAAATATGTCTAATCAGAGAAAAAGAAGAAGGAAGCCGGGGGAGAGCTTCTAACAGGTCTCAACAATCCTATCGTTCAGAAAATTATGCACTCAGAGACGAGATCATTTGCATTGTACTGCTTTTTGTGATGATCCTTCTTTTGTTGTGCAATTTTGGTTTTTGTGGAAAAGTTGGAGATCTTCTTTCCCATGTGATGTTCGGCTTGTTCGGTATTTTAGCTTACATTGTCCCTGTTTTGTTGGCGTTTGCCACCTTCTTTTATATCTCCAATGCCGGTTCCAGGAATACGGATCTTGTGGTGATGAAAATTGTGGCCGGTGTGGTGCTGTGTTTGCAGTTTGGCATCTTTACCGATTTGCTGATGGGGCGGTTGAACGATGCGTCCCTTGCCACTCTTGCAGAGAGATATGAATCTTCCGCTGCCATTCGAGGTGGAGGTGGAGCGATTGCGGGAGGTATCGGGGCCTTCCTCTATCGCTATCTGTCGGATACGGGGACCATTCTTTTGGTGATCGTGCTGGGCATTATTTGTATTGTGATTTTGACAGAAAGATCTTTTATCGAAGGCCTGCGCAGGGGAACGATGGCGGTTTATTCGAAGGCAGAGGCTGATACGGCAGAATACCTCTCACATCGTAAGGAACGTAGGGAACAACGACAAAAACGGGAAGAGGGGGCGTCCAGAAAGAGGACGTCTCTGCCCCGTGCGCGCAAATATGCCGTTGGCATGACGTCTGATACCGATCTGAAACAGGCTGCAGAAGAGGAGACGGAACAACCGGACCGCTTGACAGAGCCTGTTCTTCCGGTTCTAAGACAGCAGGCGGATGAAATCAATGACATTCATGAAATCACCATCCATGGAAGATTTTCTACGGATGAGAAGGAACAAGCACCAACGTTTATTTCTTTTGAGAAAGACCGGGAAAATAACAGACTCGCAACAGGCAATGCGTCTGTTGTTTCCCCACAGACTGAAAAAAAAAGCAAGGGAAGAAGATATAAAAGAGGAGGAGACAAAGGAAGAAAAGGAGGCCGTAGAGAACGATCGTAGCTTTACGGAGGAAGGTTCGAGCTTACATGAAAGTTTGTCGCCTCGGGTTGAGCACAGAAAACCACTCGCAAAACCAAAAGCAGCACTGGAGCCGACGGATCAAAACAGGGGAGAATATATTTTCCCACCTATCACATTGTTAAAAGCACCGAATCGGAACAGAGGAGGAGACTCCAGGATCCACTTAAAAGAAACGGCACAGCGGCTGGAAAAGATCCTTCATACATTCGGCGTGAATGCGAAGGTGACCGATGTCTCACAGGGACCGACGGTCACCAGGTATGAGTTACAGCCGGAAATCGGGGTGAAAGTATCCAAAATCCTGAATCTCTCCGATGATATTAAGTTGAATCTGGCTGCAACGGATATTCGGATCGAAGCGCCGATTCCCGGTAAGGTGGCAGTAGGGATCGAGGTGCCCAACAAAGAAAACATTACCGTCACACTGCGGGAACTTTTGGAGTCACAAGCTTATCAGACTTCCACTGCGGCACTGACTTTTGCCGTAGGGAAGGATATTGCAGGTGAAACCATCGTGACCGATCTTGCCAAGATGCCCCATTTGCTGATTGCAGGCTCTACGGGGAGCGGCAAGTCCGTCTGCATTAATACGATGATTCTCAGTCTCCTCTATAAGTCGAGACCCGAGGATGTAAAATTGATTATGATTGATCCAAAGGTAGTGGAATTGAACGTCTATAATTCGATTCCACACCTATTGATTCCAGTTGTGACCGATCCTAAAAAGGCAGCTGCTGCGTTGGGCTGGGCGGTTGCGGAAATGACCAGAAGGTACAAAAAATTTGCAGATGCAGAGGTCAGGGATTTAAGTGGTTATAACAAGTTTGTCGAATTGCACCAAGGGGAAGAGGGATATGAAAAACTACCGCAGATTGTACTGATTGTGGATGAGTTAGCAGATTTGATGATGGTTTCAAAAAATGAGGTGGAAACCGCGATTTGTCGCCTGGCACAACTGGCAAGAGCGGCAGGGATTCATTTGATTATTGCGACACAACGTCCTTCTGTGGATGTGATTACAGGGCTGATCAAGGCGAATATGCCGAGCCGCATTGCCTTTGCCGTTTCTTCCGGTACGGATTCCCGAACCATTCTGGATATGAATGGGGCGGAGAAGTTATTGGGAAAGGGCGATATGCTCTTCTTTCCACAGAGCTATTCCAAACCCATTCGCGTACAGGGGGCCTTTGTTTCGGATAAAGAGATACAGGATATCACCGATTTTCTGAAGAAACAGGAGACAAACTCTTATCAGGAGGATGTGCAGGAGGCCATTGCCACCATGGAAGGCATTGCGGGAATCGGGACAGCAGGCATGGAAACAAATGAAGAAGCACCTGACCGCGATGAATATTTTTGAAGATGCAGGACGTTTTATTATCGGAAAGGAAAAAGCGTCCATCGGAAACTTACAGCGTATTTTTAAAATCGGCTTTAATCGAGCCGCTAGAATCATGGATCAACTTTGTGAAGCGGGTGTGGTCGGGGAAGAAGAGGGAACCAAACCAAGGAAAATTCTGATGACAATGGACCAGTTTGAAGATTATCTGTTAAATGGTCCGGCGAAGGAGTCGGCTTCCTAAATGGAGATCGAAGCAGGAGGACAGGATGGAAACACGAAAGATAGACGGCAGAGAAATCGCCGGGCAGATCAAGGAAGAGTGGAAGAAAAAAATCCAGGATTTGGGGGAGATTTACGGACGCGGACCCGCACTGGCGGTCGTTTTAGTAGGAGAAGATCCCGCCTCGCAGATCTATGTGAGAAATAAGAAAAAAGCATGTGAGACAGTCGGTATGATATCCAGGATTTTCTCTTTTCCGGCAACCGCATCGCAAGAAGAGGTGTTAACCTTGATTGAGCGCTTGAATAAGGATCCGGAGATTGACGGGATTTTGCTCCAGCTTCCCCTGCCGCCCCATATGGACGCGCAGAGAATGACGAGGGCGATTGCGCCGGAAAAGGATGTGGATGGTTTTCATCCTTTGAATGCAGGTCGGCTTTTGACAGGAGAAGAAGGATTTATCCCTTGTACACCAGCCGGTATTCTGGAGCTTTAAGGCGATCGAAGGTTACAATTGATGGGCAGCATTGTGTGATCGTGGGGCGCAGCCATATTGTTGGCAAACCGATGGCTGTCTTAATGCTGAGAGAAAATGCGACCGTGACGATTGCCCACTCACATACAAAAAATCTGGAGGATCTATGCAAGCAGGCAGATATTTTGATTGTGGCGATGGGAAAGCCTAAGAAAATCACAGCGGATTATATTAAAAAGGGTGCCACTGTGATTGATGTCGGCATGCATCGGATGGCAGATGGAAAACTCTGTGGGGATGTCGATTTTGCGTCTGTGGATGGGATGGCCTCCGCAATTACTCCTGTGCCGGGAGGGGTGGGGCCGATGACCATTGCCATGCTGGTGAATAATTGCGGGATCAGTTGGATGAGGAAACGGGCTTGAAATGTACAAACTGCGGGGCTGATATTCCGGAAGGACACATGTATTGTGATGCCTGCGGTAGAGAGGTTCACATGGTTCCGGAGTTTGAACCGGAAATCGAGAATGAGATCCATCGTTCTCTTCGTGGAGTCGGCAAACATATCAGCGGGAAGGAAGAAGAGCGTATCCGGAAAAAGGGTTCCCTACGCTTGCAAATAAAAGAGCACCCGCTTCGTCTGCTGATGAGCGCTGTCGTCTTGGTATTGATCGTATTTACCGTCTGGTTTGAGAAAACCTCTTCAGAAAGGGACTTGAAAAGAGCGGAAACACTTCGCACGGAGGGCAGGTTGAAGGAATCCATTGCGCTCCTTAAGAAAACGATGGAGAAAGAACCGACCAATGCCACGGTGATTTTTAACTCTTGCAAGCGATCAGAGGGAGGCATCTGATGATACGGGTGCCCTTGTAACGCTTGACAAGATCATCAATTCGGCGAGATTTTTCTGAAGCAGAAACCGCAGAAGCCTATCGAATGACAGCAGATATTTACCGGAAGAGAGAAGATTTCGATTCTCTTCAGAACCTTCTGGATCGTTGTCCGGATACCGAAGTGGTGAAAAGAGTACAGCAACGATTTGGTTCAGAAGCCCGTTATTGTTCCTGCGGGTGGGACTTTTTCCGAGGCACAGAAGGTGACCATACACGCAGGACCCGGAGAAGTCATTTATTACACACTGGACGGCAGTAAACCAAGCGCACACAGCAACCAATACCAGGAGCCGATCTCACTTAGCAAAAGCGGAGATATTTTGTTGCGTGCGATTGCAATTTCTGCGAAGGGCGCAAAGAGTAAAGTATCTGAAGCCGGTTTCCAGTTGCATTTGCAAGATGTGCCGCCACCCCAGATTCTGGAAGAATCCGGCATTTATTCTGAACCCACAAAGATTGTAGCAATTGCGCAGGCGGGTTGTATCATTTATTATACGTCAGACGGAACGAGACCTTCCGTGAAATCGAAAATATATACAACACCGGTGGAAATGCCTTATGGCGATTCTGTTTTTCGTTTTTTTGCCGTAGATGACAAGGGCAAGCAGAGCGAGGTCATTACGAAACGGTATAAACTTGTTTTGAAACCGCAGGTAAGCAAAGAGCAGGCCGTATCTGCCCTAGTCAATGCGTTGATCCGCAACGAGGTCCTTTTAGATGCAGGAGGAAAGAAGGCAGATGAGGAAGGTTTCTTCACCTATGAAGTGGATGGGAATTTTACTGTACAGGATTCAGATGAGTATTATAGAATAGTAGAGTACCATGTGTATGATGATGGACATACTGAGAAAAGCGGTTTGGAATTTTCTGTCAATGTAAATGATGGAACCTGCTATCGTTTGGGTTATGATTCCACAGGAAAAATCGTACTGGTGCAATTAAAATAGCATGAGAGGAATGAGGAGGTTGATGAAACGATGTTTCAAATTCTGAAAGACAGGGAACTGGCACCGAATATTTTTGAAATGATTGTCCGTGCTCCGCGTGTAGCACAGGCATGTCTTCCCGGTCAGTTTGTGATTGTACGTTGTGAAGAAGATGGAGAGAGGATTCCTTTGACGATCTGTGACTATGATCGTAAAGAAGGGACGATCCAGATCGTTTTCCAGATTGTTGGTGCGGAATCCTATAAGATGGCGCAGAAAAAAACGGGAGATGCGTTTGCCGATGTGGTAGGCCCTCTTGGAAAGCCTTCGGACTTAACGGAAATGTCGCCGGAAGAACTGCAAAAGAAAAAGATTGTTTTTATCGCAGGAGGTGTGGGGACAGCGCCTGTTTATCCACAGTTGAAATGGCTGAAGGAGCATGGAATCACAGCGGATTGCATTCTGGGCGCCAAAAACAAAGATTTTGTGATTTTGGAGAAGGAAATCGGCTCTGTTTCCAATCTTTATGTAACGACCGATGATGGTTCGTATGGAAGAAGCGGAATGGTGACCAAATGTCTGGAAGACCTTGTGAAACAGGAGGGGCATGAATATAACCACTGCGTGGCAATCGGACCGATGATTATGATGAAATTCGTCTGTAAATTGACGCAGGATCTCGGCATCCATACCATTGTAAGTATGAATCCGATCATGGTGGATGGTACCGGTATGTGTGGCGCCTGTCGTTTGAGTGTCGGGGATGAAGTGAAGTTTGCCTGTGTGGACGGACCGGAATTTGACGGTCATTTGGTGGATTTTAATCAGGCAATGGAGCGAATGAAGCTTTATAAGACCGAAGAGGGAAGACTTTTCCTAAAAGCGAAAGAGAAAGAGACGCACCACGGTGGTTGCGGACAGTGCAGCTAATCCGGATGGAGTTTGCATGATCATTTAAAATGCAGTTCAGATTGAGGAGATCAAAGTCATGGAAAATACAAATAGAGTACCGGTCCGTGAACAGGATGCGAAGGTACGCGCAACAAATTTCGAAGAAGTATGTCTTGGTTATAATAAAGAGGAAGCGGAGGCAGAGGCAGCCAGATGTCTGAACTGCCGGAATCCGCTTTGTGTACAAGGTTGTCCGGTAAGCATCAATATCCCCAAATTTATTCAGGAAATAAAAGCGGGAGATGCCGTGGCTGCTTATCAGACACTCTCTGAATCTTCTGCTCTTCCTGCGGTTTGCGGCAGGGTTTGTCCGCAAGAGACACAATGTGAAGGAAAATGTATTCGGGGATTCAAGTCGGAGCCGGTTGCGATTGGAAAACTCGAGAGATATGCGGCGGATACGGCCATTCGTGCAGGAGTAAAACCGCAGGGATCGGAAGAAAAAAAGCCTCAAAAGGTTGCTGTGATCGGTTCCGGCCCTGCAGGTCTCACCTGTGCAGGAGATCTGGCGAAAATGGGATATCAGGTTCATATTTTTGAAGCGCTGCATAAAGCGGGAGGGGTGTTGGTTTATGGAATCCCGGAGTTTCGTCTTCCGAAAGAGGATGTGGTTGCAAGGGATATTGAGAACCTGAAGTCTCTTGGGGTCACTATTGAGACGGACGTCATTGCCGGTAAGTCAGTGACGGTAGAGAGCTTGATGAAGGAGGAAGGTTATGACGCCGTTTCATCGGTTCCGGAGCAGGCCTTCCCATGTTCATGCATATTCCGGGCGAGCAGTCACTCGGCGTCTTCTCAGCAAATGAGTTTTTGACCAGAAGCAATCTCATGGGGGCTTTTTCGAGCGATTCCAGCACCCCCATCATGCACCCGAAGAAGACGGTTGTGATCGGCGGAGGAAACGTGGCAATGGACGCCGCCAGAACGGCACTCCGATTGGGAAGTGAGGTTCATATCGTTTATCGCAGGTCGGATGCCGAGCTTCCTGCCAGAAGAGAAGAAATCGAACATGCCAAGAATGAAGGCATTATTTTTGATCTGCTCACCAATCCGGTAGAAATTTTTGCGGATGAGAATGGTTGGGTTAAGAGTTGCAAATGCATCAAAATGAGTCTTGGGGAGCCGGATGAATCCGGAAGACGCAGACCGGTTCCGGTAGAGGGATCCGAATTCGAAATTGCCTGCGACGCAGTGATTTTAGCTCTTGGCACTTCCCCCAATCCCCTGATTGCTTCTACGACCCCGGGGCTTGAAACCAATAAAAAGGGATGTATCGTGGCAGATGAAGAGACTGGTGCCACTTCCATGGAAGGGGTGTTTGCCGGTGGAGACGCGGTGATCGGCGCTGCTACAGTTATATTGGCGATGGGAGCCGGAAGAAAGGCTGCCAGCGGAATTGACCGGTATCTGAAAAGCAAAAGAAAGTAAACAGAACGGATCATTGGAAAAGATCAAACTGATTAGTGTAGGAAAGTTGAAAGAGAAATATCTGCAGGAGGCGGCTTCCGAATATGCGAAGCGTCTCCTTCCGTACTGTCATTTGCAAATGATGGAAACGGAAGATGAGAGGACACCGGAAAAAGCGTCGGATAAGGAAACATTGCAGATCTTGGACAAAGAAGGAGGCAGAATTCTCAAAAAGATGGGAGCGGAAGATTATGTCATTGCGCTTGCCATTCAGGGAAAACAGATGGATTCCCTTTCCTTTGCCAGACATCTGGAAGATCTTTCGGTCAGAGGAAAAAGCACGATTGCTTTTGTGATAGGAGGGTCTTTGGGATTGTCGGATTCGGTTTTAAACAGAGCGGATGAACTGTTAAGTTTTTCCGCCTTTACCTTTCCGCACCAACTTATGCGCATTATTTTACTGGAGCAAATTTATAGGAGCTATCGGATCAGGAGTGGAGCACCGTATCATAAATGAAGAATTCATCTGAACAGCTCATCGCGCTTTCCATGAATGAGATGCAGACCGCCTTTGGGCAAAATGATGCTTTCCTCAAGAAAATTGAAAGACAGTTCCGGGTCTCTGTGGTGGACCGCAACGGTGTCCTCCATGTGACAGGAAGGGAAGAGAATGTGCAGCATGCTTCCGCGGTCATCTTGGAACTGGTCGGATTGCAAAGAAACGGGCAAAGCGTAGAAGAGCAAAGCGTGGATTATGCGATTGCGCTGCGTAAGGAGGAAGTTGTGCAGGAAGAGGGGGATGGCGTCTTAGTGGAATTGTCCGGAGATCTGATCTGTCATACAGTGGCAGGCAAGCCGGTCAGTCCGAAAACCATCGGTCAAAGAAATATGTCGATTCTATTCGGAATAATATGATCACCTTTGGCATCGGTCCGGCGGGTACCGGAAAGACGTATTTAGCTATGGCAATGGCAATTACCGCCTTTTTGCATGAGGAGGTGTCCAGGATTATTTTGACTCGGCCGGCGATTGAAGCGGGTGAAAAGCTTGGCTTTCTTCCGGGAGATTTGCAGAGCAAGGTTGATCCCTATTTGAGACCACTTTATGACGCACTCTATCAGATCATGGGGGCGGAGAAGTTTGCGGCGAATATGGAAAAGGGCTTGATAGAAGTCGCCCCTCTTGCTTACATGCGCGGAAGAACTCTGGATCAAGCGTATATCATATTGGATGAGGCACAGAATACCACTCCTGCACAGATGAAAATGTTTCTGACCAGAATCGGGTTTGGTTCAAAGGTGATTGTAACAGGGGATGAAACACAAAAGGATCTGGCACCCGGAACATTGAGCGGTCTGGATGTCGCACAAAGAGTTCTTCATAAAATTGATGGAATTTCTTTTTGCACGCTAAGCAGCAGGGATGTGGTCAGGCACCCGCTGGTACAGAAAATCGTCAAAGCATACGAGAATTATGAGATCCAATCACAATCCCGGAGAGGTAGAAAAGAAGAAAGGAAGCGCCGATAAAAGCAGGGAAGGTTTTGTGCGGCAAGTGAGTGATGGGGCAAAACAAAGATTCAACTAGAAGAGGTAATACAGAAGCCGGTAGAAAGATTCCACCCTTACTGATGATTCTTGTCATCCTGGTCATGGGAGGAATGATCTATGGGATTTCGTTTTTGGCTAAAAGAGGGGAAGAGGAGACGATTCGCAATGTGGTGCTGGCTCTTTCGTTCGGGATTCTGCTTGATTATCTGATCGCGGATGCGAACTATGCGGGGGACTTTTCTTATAATAACGAAAAGCATTTGTGGCGCTTTGTGCTCGTCTTCTTTTTCTGCCTCTTGGTGGCATGTTTGCTTCCCCGTCTCACTTTTCTTGCCTGGCCTTATGTGGTCATTTATGTTTTGTTGACTCTTTTTTCCAATCATGAGATCGGATTTTATGCGGCAACGGTTCTTTTATTGTTTTCTGTCTTGCTGGAAAAGAACCCGCAGCCAACAGAATTTTTCCTCTATGTGAGCATAGGACTGGTCGCTGTTTCTTTGTTCCGCCATTTGGATGAAGAGTTACGAGTGGCGTTTCCAATTGCGATCACACTTTCTCTTCAAATGGTATTCTTGTGTGCTTATCAGTTTCTGTTTATTCATTCCGGCTTGCATCTTTCTCTTTTTGTCATCCCGCTCGTCAACCTGTTGATCTCGCTTTTGCTTCTGCTCCTGATTTCACAGTCTTTTGCGATTTCGGTCATTCGCGGGGAAACGGATCGATATATGGATATTAACGATCCGGAATTTGCATTGCTGGTAGCCATCCGGAGCAAGAGTAAAGAGGAATATTTTCGCGCCATTCATACCGCCTATCTTTCGGAACGGATGGCGCAGGAACTTCATTTAAGAGGAAAGCCGATGAAAAGTTTGGCTTATTACCATCGTATTTGGATTTTAAATCATCATCGACAGGGTTGGGAGGAGATCCAGCCGTATTTTGTTGAATTTGATTTTCCCAGGGAGGCGCTGGATCTGCTTCATGAGTATTTAACAGGGGGAGAGAATGCTCCTGTCTCCAAAGAAGCGACGGTGGTGATGTTCTGCGATCTTCTCGTTTCATCTCTCATGCAAGCCTTTGCACAGGATCGGGAACGCCAGGTGGAGATGGATTCCTTTATTGAAGATCTTGTAAATGAAAAGCTTTATCACGGAGCACTGAATCAATCGGAGTTGTCCATGAAAGAACTGAATGAGATGAAAAAACTTTTCAAACGGGAGAAACTCTATTATGATTTTTTACGTTGAAATCGAAGAGGAGGAGCCTGGAAAAGAGACTTCCGTTCCCGGGGATCTTTGCAGGGAATTCGGGTTTGACCCGGAAAAGGTAGCCTATGCCGTTGGAGAAAAAACACTCCTTCTGCTAAACAAGCCTACGAACGTGGAAGTGAATCTGAAAATCACAGGGGATGAGGGAATTCGTCAATGCAATCTGCTCTACCGGCAGATCGATTCACCGACCGATGTGCTTTCTTTTCCCGGTTTTGAGTTGCAATCACCCGAGGAATTTGATGATGCCTGGGAGAGGTATGCAGAGGAATGTACCAATCCGGAGAGTGGGAACATTCTTTTGGGAGATATCATGATCAATGCAAGACGGGTGAAATCACAGGCGGAGGAATACGGCCATAGTGAGAAGCGGGAGTTTGCTTTTCTTGTGGCGCATTCCATGCTACATTTGCTTGGATATGATCATGGTACAGAAGAAGAAGGGGAGCGGATGGAAAAGTTGCAGGAGTCGGTTTTACGCGCTCTGGGAATCACGAGAGATTCTTAGAACGATTGCAATCACCAGATAAGGGAGAAGTATGCAAGCCAAAAAAAGGAGCGAGGGAATTCTACGGAGGGCGTTCTTTGAAGAACAGCAGTTGGGGTATCTTTTTGCCTCCTGTGCGGTGTTTGTTCTGATCCGCGTCCTGATCGCCATGTTGCTTGACGTTTCGGCTTTAGCCTATCTGTTTCCTGCCTTTGAGCTTTTTTTCTTTGCGTTTCTCCTTTTTCATTTTTTACTTAGGCGGATCCTAGCGCGTAATATTCGTTACTATATCGAAAGAAAACAACTGAGAAACGCAAAAGAGGAATGTAAGAGAGCATACAGGCTCTTTCTTTTCCCGACGTTTCTCTTGTCTCTTCTTCTGGGAATGGGGGGACTGAAATTCTCCGTTTATTTGAATGGAGCGCCCAAATCGGGATATGCATTTTCTCTGGCTGCTTTTCTGCCTCTTCTCCTGTTTCTGCAAGGAATGATACAGGCGCAATGGGAGGGGGATTTCAAAAAAAGTTTCTCTACTTTTGCGGACCTCTTAAGAATGTTGCTCAGCCTGTTATTTGCCGTTTTTTTTGCATTGTTCGGTGATCAGTACGGGAAACGGGTTGACCTTTTATTGTATACAAATGACTCTGCTTACTGCTATGTGGCAATCTTTTCTGTCATAGGACTTTTACTGGCGAATCTCATCACTCTTTTGTTTTTGTTGACCGCCCACATCAAATTTCGCACGGATATGGCGAGGCAATTAAAGAAAGCAAAACCGGCCTTCCTCAGCAAAGACCTTCCTTTGATAACTTTGATGTTTCAGGGGTTCTTTCACCTGTTTCTTCCTGAACTTCTGCTTTTATCTGGCATTTTTCTTACTGTTTTCTTCCACCATCTTCGCCGTCCGGATCGAGATCTTCCTTCTCTGGTCGGGATGTACTATGCTTACTTTCATTCTTTTTCCCTGCTGATCAGCCTCGTAGTGGTCATTCCGTTTTTAAAGAGCGGGACAAGGCTCATTCGTGCATGGAAACGCAAAAGAAGAGAGTTATCTCTTTCCCTCTATCGTCAGTTTATCCATGGACAGTGCGTGATTCTTTTTCCTCTTTCTGCCTTTTTCCTTGCTTTATCGGAACAAATAGGGACGTCTCTCTTTGGCATTTCGACTCCGATGATGAACCGACTGTTGGGCTGCGGAGCCTTTCTGATGATTTTTGTTTCGCTCTCCATCAGCGGGGGGGTGGTTCTTTCTGCTGTTCACCTCCGCAGACTTTGTCTGTTCAACTCGTTCGCCAGCAGTATGATCGGCGGTATTTTGCTCGTTGGCGGGATCTTTCTTTTTAAAAAAGGGCTTTCTGTGGTGATTCTTTCAGAAATCGCTTATTTCTTCATTTACGATCTTTTGTTATTATACGAGCTGGATGCCATGATGCAGGTGCACGGCAGGGATTTGGTGAAAACATTTTTGCTTCCGTTTGGAATCGCATCGGTCTGCGCTTTTGTGATTTATGTCATTGGAAGACCGCTGAAATTATTGGTAGGAGACATCGTCACAATGATGGGGTGCATTGTTGTGGGAACGCTCTTGTACCTCTACCTGATACGAAGGCTGCACGGATTGACAGATCATGAGATCGCCGTTTTGGATCGCAATCTGAACTTCAGGAAAAAGAGAGAATGAAATCGAAGGTCATCATTGTTGGAGCAGGTGCTGCCGGAATGTGTGCGGCCATCATTGCAGCGCGAAATGGGACGGATGTTCTCATTTTAGAAAGAATCAAACGGTAGGAAAAAAACTCTCCATGACGGGAAATGGCAGGTGCAATCTGTCGCATGCGGGCATTGTTCCGGAAGATTATAATCAAAGCGCCAGAACCTATCTGCCTTCTTTGTTTCGTCAGATTTCCGAGAAAGACGTAAGAGATTTTTTAAAATCGATAGGAGTGCTGATTCGGGAAGAGGAGGGCGGACTTTACCCCTACTCCGGTCAGGCAAGCAGTGTGGTGGAGGCTTTCCAATCAGAAATTCGTCATCTGGGGATCCGGGTGATCGATCAGGTTCAGGTAAAACAGGTGATACCTAAGAATCAGATTTTTTCGATCCGAACCTCTTCTACCTTGTATGAAGCGGATGCAGTGATCTTATCCTGTGGGGGGATGGCAGGTCCCAAATCCACGATGTCCAGCGGAGATGGATATTATATGGCTTCCAGGCTGGGAATGAAGACAATCCCTCCCCTACCGGCGCTTGTTCGATTGAAGTCCACGGATGCAGATCTTCCGAAGCAGTCAGGGCTTCGTATCGAAGCAAGGGTGTCTTTTTTTGTGCGAGAAGAGGGGAAGAGGGATCGTTTGATTGCGACAGAGGAGGGAGAAATTCAAATCACGGAAGGAGGGATTTCAGGAATCCCGGTTTTACAAGCATCTGCCATGGTTGCGTCTGCGCTTTCATCTTTTTTCTTGACCGGAAAGCAAAGGATGATTGCGAAACTAAATTTATTTCCTGATTATTCGGATCAGGAATATCACAATATTTGCGAAGAGAGGAAAACGCGGAGGAGAAACCGTCAGCTCGGAGAACTGTTCAACGGCTTTTCTCATTCTCTTTTAACGGAAATGATCTTGAAAAGGAATGGAGTAAAGCCGGAGATGGCTGCAGAGTCGGTGTCTTCTGTTTCTCTGGAAAAAATCTTTCAGATGTACCGGAATTTGGAAATTTCGATTTCTGCAACAGATTCTTTTTCCAGTGCACAAGTAACGGCTGGAGGCGTAGACTTATCGGAGGTGAACGAACATTTGGAGTCGAAAAAGGTCCCGGGCGTTTTCCTGGCAGGGGAATTACTGAATGTCAATGGACGCTGTGGAGGCTATAATCTTCATTTTGCATGGGTGAGTGGGATAATTGCCGGAAGGGAAGCGTCTAACTTTGCAGCGGAAAGATAGAAGGGGAGAGTGAGAAGAGGAAGTCTATGTTGCGCATCACGATTACACTGAAAAACGATGGGATGAAAAAGGGGTTTGCCGGAGGGGAACCGGAATATTCCGAGCTGATCAGGGAATTAAAGCAAAGAGCAGCAAAGAACCTGCATGTGGACGAGGGACAAATACGCTCTCTTCAGATTGTCAAACATTCGATTGACGCTCGAAAGAAACCGATGATCTATGATCTCTACGCCTGCGACCTTACTTTGGAAAAACGGGTGGAAGAGCGCTTGTACCGCAAGAGGAAGGAGACAAAAGGATCTCTTTCGATTCAGCAGGTGCAACCGGACGTCTATGACTTTTCCGCCATGGTAAAAGAAAAGAAAGAGGCCGATCTTATGACCGGGACATCCGAAGGCCCCGGTATTCGAATTGGAGGAAAAAAACCACCCATTATCATAGGTAGCGGACCTGCCGGATTGTTTGCCGCCTATGAACTGGCCAGGCATGGAGACTGCCCTGTGGTACTGGAGCGTGGATGCAAGATAGAAGAAAGAACGAGACAGGTAGCGTCCTTTTGGCAGACAGGAAAACTGAACGGAGAGTCCAACGTGCAGTTTGGAGAAGGAGGAGCCGGAACTTTTTCAGACGGAAAATTAAATACATTGACGAAGGATCGTTTCGGAAGACAAAAAGAGGTACTCCGCATCTTGCATGAGGCAGGAGCACCTCGAGACATTTTATATGAGGCTAAACCGCATATAGGCACCGATCTGCTTAGAAATGTGGTTGTTCATCTGCGGGAAGAGATGATCCGGATGGGAGCGGAATTTCATTTTCAAACCAGAGTAGAGCGCTTCATTCTGAACGGTCGTCAGGTAAGGGGCGTGGAAACGAACCGAGGAAGGTTTTATGCCGATCAGGTCGTTTTAGCCATTGGACATAGCGCAAGAGACACTTTTTTTTCTCTGCACGAACAGGGAATTCCCATGGAGCAAAAGGCGTTTGCCGTCGGTCTGCGCATCATCCATCCCCAGCCTCTCATCAATGCGTCGCAATATGGCATCAGTGATCCTGTGAGTCTTCCCGCCGCCTCATATAGCTTGTCACCCATGCAAAAGACGGGAGGGGCGTTTATTCCTTCTGTATGTGCCCGGGCGGGTTTGTGGTCAATGCATCTTCAGAAGAGGGAAGGCTTACGGTGAATGGAATGAGTGAACATCTACGTGCATCTGGATATGCAAACAGTGCCATTGTCCTGACAGTAGGGAAGGAAGATTTTCCGGAAGAGGGCGTGCTGTCCGGCGTTTCTTTTCAACGGGAATTGGAGGAAAGAGCCTTCCGGATCGGGGGAGGGAAGATCCCGGTAGAAAGCTATGGCGTTTTTTTGAGGAACGTCTTATCTTCAGAAAAGTGCAACGAGGAAGAGTTACGGGAGCAAAGTGCCGGGATACCGGAAAGTGCATTTCGGGGAGAGGCTGTTTTTGGAAAGGTCCATCAAATTCTTCCGCCGGCATTGAATGTGGCACTTTGCGAAGGGGTCCAACAATTTGGAAAGAAAATCCGGGGGTTTGACAGTTCGGAAGCTCTGCTTGCCGGGGTAGAGGGAAGGACGTCTTCTCCCGTGCGGATTACAAGAGATGAGAGCCTGCAGTCTGTTTTTGCAAAAGGTTTATATCCGTGCGGAGAGGGTGCCGGGTATGCAGGCGGAATCATGTCTGCTGCGGTAGACGGGATCAAGGTCGCAGAAGCGGTGGCATTGTACAAATAAAAAAAGCACGTGATGGGAGTCGAACCCACCTCTCCAGCTTGGGAAGCTGGCGTTCTACCGATGAACTACACATGCATAAGAGGGAATCATTCGGTTGTCAAGTTGATATCGCATTCGAATTGGAGCCAAGGGGGATCGAACCCCCGACCTCAGCGTTGCGAACGCTGCGCTCTCCCAGCTGAGCTATAGCCCCTCAAAACGACTTTTTTATTCTATCACAGGGCATTTCTTGTTTCAAGAATAAAATTGAAAAAAATGACAGCTATCCGCAAGAATGAGTTCTATGATATAATTTTCTGCTAAGAGAAGAAATATAGATTCAGGAAAGGAATGGAATTCATGCAGATTTATGATGAATTGAAGGCCAGAGGACTGTTGGCGCAATTGACAGATGAAGAGGACATAAAAGAACGGATCAATGCCGGAAAGGCAGTTTTTTATATTGGTTTTGACCCGACAGCGGACTCCTTGCATGTGGGACATTTCATGGCAATGCTTTTAATGAAACGACTGCAAATGGCAGGCAATCGACCAATCGCGCTGATGGGTGGCGGAACCGGCATGATCGGAGATCCTTCCGGGCGTACGGATATGCGAAAGGTCGTTTCGGTCGAAACGATTGATCATAATATTGAGTGTTTCAAAAACAGCTCAGCAACTTTATTCACTTTGATGACGGACAGGCGATCCTTGCCAATAATGCAGATTGGCTGCGCAACTTGAACTTCTTAGAGTTTATGCGTGACATTGGTCCCTGTTTTTCAGTAAATGAAATGCTGCGGGCAAGGTGCTATGTAAACCGCCTTGAACAGGGGCTTTCTTTTTTGGAATTCTCTTATATGTTAATGCAAAGCTATGATTTTTATATGCTTTTTCAGAAATACGGGTGCGATATGCAGATGGGGGGAGACGACCAATGGAGCAATATGCTGGGAGGGACGGAACTCATCCGTAAAAAACTCGGCAAAGATGCTTATGCCATGACCTTCCCGCTGTTATTAAAACACGATGGAACCAAGATGGGAAAGAGCGCTTCCGGTGCAGTATGGCTGGATCCGAATAAGACCAGTCCCTTTGACTTCTATCAATACTGGAGAAATGTAGATGATGCGGATGTGCTCTTGTTTTTACGCAAAATGACCTTTCTTCCGCTGGAACAAATAGACGAAATGGATAAGTGGGAGGGATCCAGGCTGAATGAAGCCAAGGAAATCCTTGCGACGGAGCTGACCACTTTAGTGCACGGAGAAGAGGAAGCCAAGAAGGCCAGGGCAGGTGCCAAGGCGCTTTTTGCAGGTGGGAGTTTCAATGGTGCAGAAATACCGACGGTAGAACTGTCGGAGGCTGATTTTAAAGATGGAAGGATTGACATCATGCAGGTTCTTGTCGCCGCAGGACTCACCAAGACTAGGAGTGAGGCCAGACGTGCAGTGGAGCAGGGCGGTGTGACCGTTGCAGAAGAAAAAGTGAGTGAGGTCAAGACTTCCTATGATGCAGCTTTCTTCAAGGATGGAGTTATGGTCAGACGCGGGAAAAAGGCATTTAAGAAGGTGATCTTTTGACGGTACTGTTTTGGGTCTGTACGATAGGGATCCTGTCCCTTTTTCTCATCTGGCGAAATCATTCCGACCAAAAAAAGGCAAAAGAACGTTTTCGGGATCTCAAAAAAACACAGTATGGGGCTTCTCCTAATCGGAATTCTGGGGAAGAAGCCCTTTCTCATGTTTCGCACTTTTTTGAGGATCATAGACAGGAGAATGCCATCGATGACATTACCTGGAATGACTTGGAAATGGACTCTGTTTTTGCGCGTCTGAATTATTGCGAATCGGCAGCGGGGGAGGAGGTCTTGTATGATTTCCTGCGCAACCCTTGTCGTCTGAATGCGTCCGAGAGAGCAAGGCTGGAGAGACAAATCGAACTTCTCCAAACAGATGGTGACGTACGACTGCAATTACAATATCAGTTTTATATGCTGCGACAACGGGGCAAGTTTTCGATTTATGATTATCTGCACTTACTGGATCAGGAGAAAAAACGCAGAAACGGCAAACATTTTCTGCTGCTTTTCCTTCTGATCCTCTCCTTGGTCTGCTGCATTTTTTCTGTTTCGGGGGCGCCTCTTTTTCTGGTGGGAATGATCTGTGTAAACATGATCACTTATTTTCAGGAGAAGGGACGCAGTGATGCTTATCTTTCTGTGTTTTATTATGTTCTTCGCTTGTTAGGAGAGGCGGAGAAATTGGAACGAATTCATCATGAAAGGTTGCAGGAAACCTTTGACCTGGAACTGCAAGAGCTTCATCAGGCAATCCAATCTCTTTCTGCTTTTCGTAGAGGTTCCTCTATTCTCATGTCATCTGCCAGAATGTCCGGAAGCGGGAATCCGCTGGACCTTCTGGTGGATTATTTGCGCATTCTTACGCATATTGATTTGATTAAGTGCAATCAGATGTTCTCGGAACTCAAGGAGCACCGAGAGGATGTGGACTGTTTGCACGAGAAAATTGGCAGGATGGAAGTTCCGCTCTCGATTGCCTGCTTCCGTGCCTCCTTGAAGGAGGGCTGGAGCATTCCCAGGTGGGAGGATGGAGGGGAACTTACCATTACGGGGGCATATCATCCTCTTTTACAGCATCCGGTCAAGAACTCCATCCGGTGTCAAAAAAATATTTTGATCACGGGATCCAATGCATCCGGGAAATCGACCTTCTTAAAAACAATAGCGCTTTGTTCTCTTCTGGCGCAAACGATCCAGACGGTACCGGCAGAAAGTTATTGTGCGCCCATTTTCCGCATCTTTTCTTCCATGACACTCCGGGATGATCTGGAGGGAGGGGACAGCTATTATATGGTGGAGATTAAGGCGTTAAAGAGGGTGATTGACGAATCGAAAAAGGGTGGAAATAAGGTCCTTTGTTTCGTAGATGAGGTTCTTCGCGGCACCAATACAGTAGAGAGAATTGCGGCTTCTACAGAGATTCTTCGTTATTTCAGTCAGGAGAATGTGCTCTGTTTTGCAGCGACTCACGATATAGAATTAACAGGAATGTTAAACGATGTCTACGATTATTATTATTTTGAAGGGGACATCACAGAAAATGACATTCATTTTCATTATCACCTGCAGGCCGGGGTGGCAAAAGACAAGAAATGCCATTCAACTGCTAAAATTGATGGGATATGAGACGGAGATTGTGGAACGGGCAGAAACAATGGCACAACGTTTTTCTGAAGGAAGGTGTTTGGAGAGAGTAGAACAATGAGGGTGGAAATCTATACGGACGGGGCTGCAAGGGGAAATCCGGAGGGACCGGGCGGCTACGGAGCAGTTTTTGGTATATGTAGATCCTTCAGGTACCAGGCATGAAAGGGAATTGTCGGCAGGTTATCAAAAGACAACCAATAATCGGATGGAACTGATGGGCGTCATTGCGGCGCTGGAGGCGTTAAAAAAAGACCGTGTGAGGTTGATCTGTATTCCGATTCCCAGTATGTAGTGAAGGCATTTAACGAACATTGGATTGAAGGATGGCTGGCCAGGGAACTGGAGGACCTCCCAAAAAGAACCGGTCAAAAAAATAAAGCGTTATGGGAGAGACTGCTCCAGGCAAAGAAGGCGCATTCGGTCTCTTGGCATTGGGTTAAGGGACATGCGGGACATCCCTATAATGAAAGGTGCGATCAGCTGGCAACAGCAGCGGCGGATGCAGCTCCAGAACAACTGAAAAAAGATGACGGTGGCGATTTGCGTTGTAGTTAGAGGGAACCGGTCAAGGAAATTGGTTTTAAATCTGTAAGGAAAAGGAGATTGGTTATGTGGGCATACGAAAGTGCGTTTTATCAAATTTATCCTCTGGGTTTCTGTGGAGCTCCTTTTGAAAATGACGGTCAGCAGGAACATCGCCTTTTAAAAGTGATTGATTGGATTCCACATCTAAAAAAATTAGGGATGGACTGCGTGCTTTTCAATCCAGTATTTGAGTCTGACACGCATGGATACAATACCAGGGATTTCAGAAAAATAGATGTACGTCTTGGCACCAATGAGGATTTCAAACGCATCTGCGACACCTTGCATCAGGAAAAGATTCGTGTGGTGCTGGATGGTGTTTTTAATCATGTCGGAAGAGGCTTTTGGGCTTTTCAGGATGTGCTTAAGAATCGTGAGGGGTCTCCCTATAAGGATTGGTTTCATCTTCAATTTGGAGGAAATAACGGCTTCAACGATGGGCTTTGGTACGAAGGCTGGGAAGGCAATTATGATCTGGTGAAGTTAAACCTCCAAAACCCGCAGGTAACTGATTATTTGATGGAGACCATCAAGGGATGGATCGATGAGTTCGATATTGACGGTCTTCGATTGGATGTTGCCTACCTTGTGGATCAAAATTTCATTCGAAGAATTCGTTCGGAAACTGCCAATTGGAAACAGGATTTCTTTTTGGTGGGAGAGATGATCGGAGGAGATTATCATAGAATCATGGGACCGGATCTTTGCCATTCCGCCACCAATTATGAATGCTATAAGGGACTCTATTCTGCTTTTAATTCCGATAATCTTTTTGAAATCGTCCATTCTTTGAAAAGACAGTTCGGACCGGAACCATGGACCCTGTATAAGGGAGAACATCTTCTGTCCTTTGTAGATAATCATGATGTCAGCCGCATCGCCAGTTTATTGAATGTACCTCAGCTTCTACCGGCACTTTATCTGCTGATGTTTGCAATGCCTGGAATTCCAACGGTCTATTATGGTTCAGAATGGGGCGTGAAGGGGGATAAAAAGGAGGGGGATCCGACTCTTCGTCCCTGCTTTGACCAACCGGAGTGGAATGCACTGACAGATGCGATTGCCGGTTGTGCAAGAGCCGTTCATGAAAGTAAGGCAGTATGTTATGGAGATTTTCATGAACTGGTGCTAAAAAACAAGCAATGCGTGCTGGAGAGGTGCTTTGAAGACGACCGCATTATGATAGCCATCAATTTGGAAAACACGGAATGCCGTTTGGATTTTAATGCCAATGCAGGCAGGGCGCATGACCTTGTGACGGGAGAGACGATTGATTTTGGCGGAGGCTTAAAGATTCCCCCTTATACCGGATATCTCTTACAGCCTTATTGATCCCTAGGTAGCGCTACCCATGTCATCGCTATGCGGGAAGGACAGAAGTAAAAACGATAAAATTTTTTATGACGGAGGAGTAAGAAATTGGATACAGAACAGGTCACGATCAAAATTAAATACTTGAACAAAGAGATCACTCCGCTCACTTATATTGAGGGGAAATCGGATTGGATCGATCTGCGCTCCGCCAAAGAAATGGATTTAAAAAAAGGTGATTTTGTTCTGGTTCCGCTTGGGATCGCCATGGAGCTGCCAAAGGGCTATGAAGCGCATGTCGTGCCTCGAAGTTCGACTTTCAAGAATTACGGTTTGATTCAAACCAATCACATGGGAGTCATTGACGAATCTTACTGTGGGGACGAGGATCAGTGGTATACACCGGTTTTGGCAACAAGAGATACGCACATTGCTTTTAACGATCGTCTCTTTCAGTTTCGAATCGTAAAACATCAGCCTCCGGTTGCATTTCTGGAAGTAGAACATCTGGAAGCAACCAATCGAGGGGGGTTCGGAAGTACCGGAAAACAATAGAACAAAGGCATTTGCAACGGACAGGCAAAGGGCATCTGTAAAGGATGTCCTTTATCTTTGGGTTCAAGAGACACATTTTTTTCACAAAGATCACTATAATGGAGTTGTTGGTTTCTAAGTGGGAAAAGTGTGAAGGAGGAAGGCTGTGATTGAAGGTAAGGAGATTGTGAAGACGTTTGGAGCACACACAGCGGTGGATCATCTTTCTTTTCGATTGGAAAGGGAAGATTTATGGGTTCCTTGGACCCAACGGGGCAGGAAAATCCACTACCATGAATATGATGACCGGATACCTGGCTCCGACGAGTGGAGAAATAACGGTCAATGGTTATGATATGTTAAAGGATCCGGAAAAGGCGAAAGCTTATATCGGGTACCTGCCGGAGATTCCGCCTTTATATAACGATATGACGGTAGAGGAGTATTTGGAATTTGTAGCAGAATTAAAAAAAATCCCTTCTAAGAAGAGAAGAGACGAAGTTGCTTTGGCGGAAAAAAAGACGTTAATCGGAACCTATGCCGATCGTTTGATCCGTCATCTTTCCAAAGGATATCGACAAAGAGTGGGGCTGGCGCAGGCACTTCTGGGAGATCCGGAGATCATTATACTGGATGAACCAACCGTAGGATTGGATCCGCAACAAATCATTGAAATTCGAAACTTAATCCGCTCTCTGAAGGAGCAGCACTTGGTCATTCTCTCTTCCCATATTCTTTCGGAGGTCAATGAGGTTTGCGATGAGGTGATGATTATTTCTCACGGAAAAATGGAGGAGATCGGCACGCCTGCGGAACTAGAAGCCAAATATGCGGGTCATGCCACTTATCAAATTGCGATCATCGGAGAGGAGCCACAGGTAAAGGGAGCTCTTTCCGGACTTTCCGGCATTCAAAAAGTGGACATTTCTAATCAAAAGAAGGAGGATGGCTCCCTGCTCGTTACGGTATATACGAAAAGTAGTGAGGACATTCGGGCAGAAATAGCAAGAGCGCTTGCATCTGTTTCGCTTCCTGTCCTGTCGATGGCCAAGGAAGAACAGTCGTTAGAAGATGTATTTTTAAAGGTGACTGCAAGAGAGAATAAGGGAGGAAATCAGAACAAATGAAGGCAATATGGAAAAGAGATTTTAAATCCTATATGGAGAATTTAATTGGACCGGTCATGATTTCCGCGATCCTGTTGATCCTTTTTCTGTTCTTTTTTCTGAACAATTTGGCCGGACGGAATACAGATTTAGCGGCTCCGGTGTATGTAACCTCTGCCATCGCATTTACTTTTGCGATACCGCTCCTGTCGATGCGTTCCTTTGCGGAAGAGACGAGGAACAAAACCGATCAGCTTTATATGACAGCCCCCATTACCATCGGACAGGTGGTGCTCGGTAAATTTCTCGCCATTGCGACGCTGCTTGCCATTCCCACCGGGATCGCCTGCTTACTACCGGTTTTGATGGGACTTTTTAGCAGGGATGTACAATTGTTAAACTGTTATACTTCCCTGCTTGCTTTCTATTTATATGCATTGATGTTGACTTCTATTTGTTTGTTTTTCTCTGCTTTGACAGACAACATTCTACTTTCGGCTGTCTTTTCGGCGCTGTTTATTGTGATTGGCATCTTCATGGGAAGCGCTTTTTCCAGGATAAAAATTGCCTGGCTTGCGAAAATCCTATCCGGTGCTCTGGATTTCAATTCTCGTATGGAAACGATGACATACAACGGCACCTTTGACTTTACAACAGTGATCTATTTTATTTCTGTAACGGCTCTCTTTCTATTTCTTTGCGTACAGGTGATTCAGAAGCGTAGATACACGGTCAGTAGAAAGAATTTAACAGTTGGCGCATACAGTTTATCCATGATTGTGGTCATGATTGCGGTGGTGATTGTAGCAAATGTATTTGCGACACAGATTCCGGAACGCTATCGTACGGTGGATGTGACAAGGACCAGAATCCGTTCGATTACCGCGGAATCCAGGAAGGTGATTGACAAAATAGAAGATCCCATTACCATCTACTATCTTTCCGAGAAGGACCAGTCCAATGTATATGGCAGCATTGATTTGGACTCGCGTAATATCGAAAATATTCTGAAAGATTTTGCAGCTCGCAGTTCCAGGATTACGCTGAAATACATTGATCCCATCACGAATCCCCAGTTTTATGCCCAGTACTCTGATAAGGCGCTCAATTATTTTAGTGTGATCGTAGTGGATCAGAAAACGAAAAGATACAAGGCCATTGATGTCAACGACATGCTGCAAACACAGATGAATGAACAGACTTATTCGCAGGAGGTCACAGGATATGATGTGGAAGGAAAGGTGATCAATGCGATTCAAACCGTCAGTGCGCCGGAAAAAAAGATCTACAGAAGGTCTATCTCTTATCGGGACAGGATGAGGCAACTCTGGAAACCAACTTTCAAGATCGGTTTGCACAATTTAATATGAAAACGGACTCTCTGGATCTGACCTCGGTAAAAGAAGTTCCTTCCGATTGTGCGTTGTTAATGATCAACGCTCCTGTAAGTGACCTCTCAAAAGATGATGCCAATAAGGTGATTACTTATCTTAAAAAAAGGGAGGAAATTTATTCTTAGTCCTGTCCTTTAACAGCCAGAAGGAAACGCCAAATCTCGCCTCAGTGCTGCAGCTGTATGGCGTGAAAGCAGAGGCCGGTCTGGCAGTTGAAAAGGACGCATCCCATTTGTATAATTCGGCGCAGGGTTCCGTCAATTATTATTTGTATCCGGAAATCGGAGAGGACGATATTACCGCCTCGTTAAAAGAGGGAGATGGAAAAAAATCTTTGTACCGGCCAGCATGGCGCTTTCCTATGATAAGAATACCAAAGACATCTCTTATGCGGAGTTGCTCACCACTTCCAAGGATTCTTTTTTTAAGTACAGATCCGAAAGAAGCACAGGATCCGCAGACAGGTTCGATCAAGGAACAGAGGGGCGATGTCAAGGGACCGCTGGTACTTGGATTAAAGGCTGTTTCTAAAAAATCTACCGCAGTTATTTTTACATCGGATCAATTGTTTACCAATGCTGCAGACCAGCAGGTGTCCGGTGGGAAAAACCTGAAATTATTCGGACAGGTGATTCGTACGTTTTCGAATGGAAAGACAGATTTTGTGACAGTTCCGGTAAAGCAAACCACCTCATACCTTACGGTTACACTGAAGCAGGCAATGATGACCGGATTTTTCATGATGGCTATCGTCATCCTGATCCTTGTTTATGGCATCGTGGTTTTTGTATCCAGAAGAAGGAAGTAAGTTGAGATGAAAAGACAAAAAATGCAGCTGATGACCATTTTGGGGTTGTTTCTCGTCTTGGTGCTTGCGACCTTTTGGATGAAACAGCTTCAAAAAAAGGAAGAAAGTGCAGGTCAGAAATCCGTCTTATCACTGGATAAGGGAAAGGTGGTTTCCTTCACGCTTTCCAATCAAGGCGGGACCTTAGATTTGAAAAAATCCGGAAAAATTTGGGTGTTGGAGAAAAAGAAAGACAATAAAACAAACCAGATCAGAGTGGATCAGGCGAAGGTGCAGAAGATTCTGGAACAGTGTTCCGATTTGAAGTCCAAAAAGGTGATTCAAGATGTGAAGAACCTGGAGCAATACGGACTGTCCAAACCGGAGATGACGATCCGCCTGAAGATGCAGGATCAAGGGATCCAAACAGTGGAAATCGGCAGCTATTCCAGTGATGCCTCCGCATACTACGCCACTGTAGACGAGGGAAAGACGGTTTTTTTGATGGACGCTTCGATAGAGGAAGCCTGCAACGTAACCGAGAAGGATCTGCAGGAGGGGAACGGATGAAGATTGGCAGGAGCTGAATGGATGAAGATTGGCCGGAGGTGAATGAAGCACGATCCTCGGCTAAGAAATAGAGAGAGGAAAACCCACCGTTTCATTTGACAACGGTGGGTTTTAAATTCTGTGTAAGGCTTTTTCTTTACTGTTTCATTTTACGGTAGAAGAGGACGGTGACACTTACACGCGGTCCGATTTTTTGATGTAGCCGGGACAGGAGGGATCTGAGACGACCTGTTTGATTTTATCGATGACCACATGTTTGTCGACAATCTGGTTTTCCACATGTACATCTTTGCCTATATAGGTATCTGACATGATAATGGAATTCCGGATGATGGCACCTGGTTCCACGGTGACTTCACGACCGATGATGGAGTTCTCGACGCTTCCTTTGATAATGCCACCGTTTGCAATCACAGATCTCTTGACATCTGCATTCTCGAGGTATTTGGTGGGCGGTGCATCCGTTGTCTGGGTATAGATGGTCCAGTCGTCACGGAAGAGATCATTGGTGGTTGCGGTATCAATGACGCCGAGATTTGCCTTGTAATAGGAGTTGAAATCGTTGATAGAAACGAAATATCCACGGTGGGGAACACCAACCACATTCAGCTTGCTCAAGTTATCGTCAATGATATTATAGAGCGAGTATAGCGAAGACGTCTTAATCGCACTTTCCACCAGGGAGATAAACAGGCTCTTTTTCATGATGCAGGTATCCATCATAATGTTTCGGTTTTTAGCGGTACCCGGATTCATTTGGATGTCCGTGACCCGTTTGTTTGTCCATTTCAATGGTCAGATTGTAAAGAAAATCCTCCTTGGCAGTATCGACCGATTGATAAAGGAAGGTAATATCTGCACCACTTTCAATGTGCTGATCCAGAAGCGATTGATAATCCTGAATGTAAATCATATAAGCCGGTGCAACCAGGACATATTCCTGTGGCATATTTGCAATATAAGGAAGGTTGTCTATAAAACAGGAAATGGCCGTATTGTACAAATTATAAGAGGTGGCATGTTTGGAAAAGAAGGTATGAATACGACCTCTCTTGGAATTGATATTGTACTGTCTTCCGGTACCGATATGATCGGTTAAAGAAAGAGGATTGCTTCCGGTAAAAATCTGAATTTGATTGATGCCGGAATTGCTCATATTGGAGATAATAAAGTCAATGACACGATATCTTCCGCCAAAGGTGAAGGCACCGATCGGTCTGTATTCTTCCAGACCGTTAATGCGGGAAGAACGGTCGCAGGAATTGATAATGCCAAAAATCGATTTGCTCATTTATCTGCTTCCTCCCCTTTTACATTTTTAGCCACCAACAGGATGTTGGGAGAATCTGCGGATCCTATCTTGACACCAGGACCGATATGCACGCCATCCGCCACAATGGCTCTGGTCACTACAGCGCCGGAATCGACCTGGGAACCCGGCATCAGAACGGAGTCAATCACCTTCGCACCTGTTTTGACCTGAGCAGCGGTGAACAGAACGGAGCCTGAAACCTCTCCGTCGACCAGACATCCCTGCGTAATCATGGCATGGCGGATCTTGGCGTTAGGGCCGATAAAATGCGGAAGCGTATTGGTGTCCTCGGTATAGATCTTCCAACTTTTATCATTCAAATCCAGTTCAGCATTCTCCTTGATCAAGTCCATATTGGCTTCCCAAAGAGAGTCGATGGTGCCGACATCCTTCCAATAGCCCTTAAACTGATAGGCGTGCAGAATTCGATTTTCCTGTAGCATCGTTGGAATGATGTCTTTGCCGAAGTCGTGAGAGGAATCGTTGTTCTTTCTGTCTGCAATCAGCATCTTGCGCAGCAATTTCCAGTTAAAAATATAAATACCCATGGATGCCAACTGGCTTTTGGGTTGTTCCGGCTTTTCCTCAAACTCCAGGATCCTTCCGGTGGAATCCACATCCATGATACCGAAGCGACTGGCTTCTTTTTTGGGGACTTCAATGACTGCAATCGAAGCATCCGCATAAGAGGCCCGATGTTCTTCCAGCATCTTTTGATAATTCATCTTGTAAATATGATCACCGGAAAGGATGAGGACCACGTCAGGGCTGTATTGGTCGATGAAATCAATGTTCTGAGAAATGGCATCCGCCGTACCGCGGTAGATATTTAAATTCTCTTCTGCCTTTTCTCTGGGAGGCAATACAAAGATACCACTGTTTTTGGCATCCAGTCCCCAGCGACTGTCTGCAGTTACATAACTGTTTAGGAAAATGGATTCATACTGTGTGAGAACGCCAATGATATTGATGTCGGAATTCGCACAATTACTGAGAGGGAAATCGATAATCCGGTACTTTCCCCCGTAGGAAACAGCCGGTTTAGCCAGCTTGTTCGTCAGTTCATTCAGTCTGGATCCACGTCCACCGGCAAGAATCATTGCCAGCATCGTGCATTGCTTCATAAATGTTCCCCTTTCCGGTAAAATGATTAAGATTGTGATGCATTAAAGGAAACCTAACTACAGATTACCTACATATTATATAAAGTATTTTGTAAAGATACCATAGAAATCATCATCTTTTACAATTTTTTTTACCTTGTTGCGATCGGTTTAAGAGGATATAATGAAGGGTACCACTTAAATCAGAGGGTATTTCAGAGAGGAGTTGTTATGAAAATCAGAACAAGATATGCGCCTTCTCCGACGGGACGTATGCATGTGGGGAATTTACGGACAGCGCTTTATGCTTTTTTAATAGCCAGACATGGTGGTGGTGATTTTATTCTGCGGATCGAAGATACAGACCAGGAGCGTTTTGTTGAGGGAGCCACAGAAATTATATATCAGACAATGAAGGATGCCGGTCTTTCTCATGATGAAGGGCCGGATGTGGGAGGTCCTGTAGGACCGTATGTGCAAAGCGAACGACAAAAAAAAGGGATTTATCTCCAATATGCGAAGGAGTTGATCGACAAGAAAGAGGCTTATTACTGCTTCTGTTCACAGGAGAGGCTTGCCGCTTTAAAGACAACGCTGCAGGACGGAAAGGAGATCCATGTTTACGATAAGCATTGTCTTTCCTTGACGCAGGAGGAGATTGAAGACAATTTAAAAGCCGGAAAACCTTATGTGATTCGACAAAATAACCCTCGCACGGGACAGACGACCTTTCATGATGAACTCTACGGGGATGTGACGGTAGACAACAGTGAATTAGACGACATGATTCTCATAAAATCAGACGGTTATCCAACCTATAATTTTGCAAATGTGGTGGATGATCACCTGATGGGAATTACGCATGTCGTGCGCGGGAATGAGTATATTTCGTCTTCTCCGAAGTATAACCGGTTGTATGAAGCCTTTGGCTGGGAGATTCCGAAGTACATTCATTGTCCGTTGATTACGGATGAGGAACATCACAAACTGTCGAAACGAAGCGGGCACTCTTCTTTTGAAGACTTGGTGGAGCAGGGCTTTCTTCCGGAGTGTATCGTGAATTTTGTTGCGTTGCTCGGATGGTCTCCCGACAACAATGAGGAGGTGCTTTCTCTTTCGGATCTGATTCGTGAATTCGATTATCATCGAATCAGCAAATCTCCGGCGGTCTTTGACTATACGAAGCTGCGGTGGATGAACGGGGAATATCTAAAGAGACTGTATGATGAAGTTTTTAATCGAAAAGCAATCCCGATTTTGCAGGACACCATCCATAAAGAGATGGATTTTGAGAAAATTGCGGCAATGGTGAAAACCAGGATAGAACTTTTTTCCGATATTCCTGCGATGGTGGATTTTTTGGAAAAGATGCCGGAATATGAGACAAGTTTGTATTGTCATAAGAAAATGAAAACGGACGAGGCTTCTTCCTTAAAAGTACTTACTGAGTTGGAACCTATCCTAAGAGAGCAAAATGACTATCGTAACGATGCTCTTTATGAGAGGCTTCAGGAATATACGAAAGAGAAGGGGTATAAAAACGGCTATGTGCTCTGGCCGATTCGCATTGCCGTTTCAGGAAAGGCGATGACACCCTGTGGAGCAACAGAAATCATGGAGCTTTTAGGAAAAGAAGAAACATTAGCCAGAGTACAAAAAGCCATCTCTTTGCTACAAAGCGCATGCTCCTAAAAGACCACCTTCTGATCCCTTATATTTTTTTGAAGGGAGGAAAAATTGAAAAGAATGCAATCCGCACCCCAGGCATTCCACACGGAGACAAATATGCCACAGCTCCTTGCAATTCGACATAGAGACGGTCCTGCGATGGTTCTCGCAGGACCTGGCAGCGGAAAGACCTATGTCATTACACAAAGACTTCGTTACATGATTGAAGAATACGGAGTTCCTCCGCAGCAAATTTTGGTGGTAACCTTCTCTAAGAGTGCCGCTATAGAAATGCAAAGCAGGTTTTATCGGTTAACGAAGAGCAGATACCCGGAAGTCACCTTCGGCACCTTTCATTCCATTTTCTTTCAAATTCTACGGAATTCTATCCATACATACCCCAACGAACTGATGACCAACGAACAGAAGATAGGGATTCTTCGGCAGTCGCTGCAGAATCTGGGTTTGGCTACCGATCCGGATACGGAGTGGGTTCTGCTGATGGAAATAGCCAGATACAAGAACGACAAAAGAGCGGATTTTAAGCCGGATCCAAGTCTTGTGTATGCAGAACACTTTGCTGTCATTTTACAAGAATATCAAAAGCTTGCAAGGGAATTGCATCGCATCGATTTTGATGATATGACCCCGGACTGTCTTCATTTGCTAGAGACGAGTCCTGGCATTTTGGAAAAATACAGAGAAAGGTTCCGGTATTTTCTGGTAGACGAATATCAGGATATTAACAGGCTACAGTTTCTCTGCCTCCAGAAGCTAACCCAGCCGGGGAACCACCTGTTTGTGGTGGGGGATGATGATCAGTCTATCTACGGGTTTCGTGGATCAAAGCCTGAATTTATGCTGCGTTTTAAGGAGTTCTATCCACAGGCAAAGGAATTTCTTCTGAACTTTAATTATCGTTCTCATGACCGGATTCTACAAATCGCCAATCAAATCATCATGGAAAATCAAACTCGATTTTCAAAACACCCGGAGGCAGTCAATTCCTATCCGGGAGAAGTTTGTGAAGTACAGGCCAGGATGTTTGAAAAAGAAGAAGGGGAAAGGAGGCTGCTTTGCAAATATCTGATCGCCCATCCCAAAAGCTTAACAGAGAGCGCCATTCTTTTCCGAACCAATACCGAGTGCTCCCGTATGGCTGAATCTCTGGCAGAGGCAGGAATTCCTTTTTGCTGCAGAGAAAAATTGCGCAATTTTTATGAAGAAGCGGTGTGTATGGATCTGTTCGCGTATTTAAGATTGGCATCCGGCCGTATGGAGCGTGCTGATTTTCTGCGTGTGATGAATAAACCTCTACGGTACATCAGTCGGGAGGCGCTGGCGGGAGGAGGGCCGTTTTCTTCGCAAATGGTACTGCACTATTACCAACAGAACGCACAGATGTACAGAAGGGTCGAACTCCTGTTAAGGCAGTGCCGGATGGCAGGAAAAATGAGGAGCCACCTGGCTATTGGATATGTGGTAAATGGCATGGGATATGATAGGTATCTTCGAACCACCGGTCAAAAAGCGGATTATTTACTCGCAAAGGAGAGTGTGAACCGTCTGGTGGAAGAGGCAAAAGAAACACCTGAAATTCAAGAATTCCTGGATGGCATTGTAGAAAAGAAGAAGAAAATCAAGCAGGCACTGGAAAATAGCCGCTCTCTAAACGTAGAGAGGAAGGGAGTCCGACTGATGACGATGCATGCCGCAAAGGGTTTGGAGTTTGACACGGTCTTTCTTCCGTCTCTCAATGAAGGCGTCCTTCCTTCCAGGCATGCGGTAAGTATACCGGAAATAGAAGAAGAGAGACGTCTTTTGTATGTGGCTGTGACGAGAGCCAGAAAAAGACTATATCTGTCTTTTGTTTCAGGTGAAAAGGATGCAGGAGGCGGTACCAGTAGACTGCCGTCCAGATTTTTGCGGCCGGTGCTTTCTCTTTTTCAAGAAGAGGAAATGTGATAGAATACACTTACTTTTAGCCCCAAAAGGCTTTTGTTTGCAATGGAAGATTTCCTTGGCAGAACACGAAGAAGGACAGCATGATGGCAGACAATCAGATTATCGTTATTCCAGGCAGGGCATATCCGCTGGGGGTTTATAAGAGCAGCGAAGGCATTCATGTCAGTGCGGTGTTTCATGAAAGAGGGCGTTGTGGCATCTGTTTTTATGCAGGAGGCGGAAAGGGAAGTCCAAAGCGAATTTCCTTTGATGCCGCATGCCGGACCGGAAATCTTTATAGCGCATTGGTGAAGGGGCTGGATGAAAGCTATGACAGCTATCTCTTTTTTGAAAATGAAACGTATTTCCCCGACCCGCATGCGCGCGAAATTCGCGGTTTAGAGAAGTGGGGAAAACCGATCACGGAACGCACATTACGATGCGTCATTCCTAAGGAATATGATTGGAGCGGAGATATCCGGCCTGAAATTCCCTATGAGCAAAGTTTTATTTACGCCCTGCATGTCAGAGGGTTTACCAAAAAGGATTCTGTTGGAGTTCCGGATACGCAGGAGAGAGGTACCTTTCAGGGACTTGTCAGAAAAATCCCTTATTTAAAATCGCTTGGGGTGACTGCGGTGGAGTTGCTGCCTATTTATGAATGTTTGGCAGTGGATACGGAGAAGACGAGCGGAGATCCGAATTATGGAGAAGTAAGCGGAGAAGTGAAGGCGCCCACTCTCTATTCTCATAACGGGATGTTGTTAGACAAGAAGGAGCCCTCGTTAAAAATCAATTATTGGGGATATAAGGATGGCTTTTATTTTGCGCCCAGAAGCACCTATTCCTCAGATCCGCATCACCCTGTGGCAGAGCTGAAAAGCATGATCCGTCAGTTCCATCTCCACCAAATGGAGGTGATCTTACAGTTCTATTTTGCCCCGGGAACGGATCAGAATTTGATGGTGGATTGCATTCGTTACTGGGTTTCGGAATTTCACATTGACGGCATTCATGTGAAAAGTGACAATATCCCCGTTGAAATGTTGATTTCCGATCCTATGCTTTCGGATCTTAAGATTATGTACCGGGATGCTTCCAGAATGGGAGGCAGACTTTCAGACGGGCAGTGTGCCCTTTATGATGAAGTTTTCCCTTTTGCCGCAAGAAGATTTCTTCGGGGAGAGGACTATAGTATTCAAGATTTTGTGAATGCGTTTACAAACAATGGCCTGATGTTTCCTCGGATCCATTATCTCTGCAATTACGATGGCTTTACGCTGCGGGATCTCTTTTCTTATGAGCACAAACACAACGAGGCCAATGGAGAGCATAATGCAGATGGGAGAGATCTGAATTTCAGCTTTAACTGCGGTCAGGAAGGGCTAAGCAGAAGTAAAACGGTTCTATCTCTTCGCAAGAGACAGATGTTGAATGGCCTCACCATGTTGATGCTTTCACATGGCACTCCTCTACTGTATGCGGGAGATGAGTGTGGGAATACCCAGAAGGGGAACAATAACCCGTATTGTCAGGACAACGCTCTTTCTTGGACCGACTGGGATCCGAAGGGGAAGTTTACATTTCTGACGGATTACATAAAGGCGTTGGTAGCGTTCCGAAACCGGTACCCTTTCTTATCAAACATTGATGTTTCGAATACAAGAGGGAGGTGGGAGGCAAATTACCCCAAAATATCTTTTCACGGGCGGGAGGCCTGGCAGCCGGATTTATCGGCCTATTCACACGCAGTGGGTGTGATGATTTGCAATGGGAAGGGAACTTCCGATTATATTTATATTGCTTTTAATTTACTTTGGAAGAAGACATCTTTCGCCCTTCCCAAACTGCCGGGAGAAAGAAAGTGGTGCCTTTTTGCAGATACCGCTTCGGATTCGATCATTTGCAAGCTCCAAACGGAGTTCAGGGAGGAAGCTCTGACTCTGGAGCCGCGTAGCATAAGTATTTTGATTGGGAGACAGGTACATGATCAAACAAATGACGGAAGAAAGGATCCCTGATCCTCATTCCGGTAAGATTACCCTTCACAAGTTGGTCGCGCATTTTTCTACGATTCAGCATCATCGCCACCTGGTACGAAAATTCTGCTTTCGGATGGGGTTATACTATCAGGGAATGATGCACGACCTTTCCAAATTTGCACCGATTGAATTCTGGAACGGTGTAAGATACTATCAGGGGACTCGTTCCCCCAATATTAAAGAAAGAGAGGTGCATGGGTACAGCGCAGCCTGGTTGCATCATAAGGGGAGAAATAAACATCATTTTGAGTACTGGGTGGATTTCAGTATGAAAAGCAAGTTGCCCGGTTGTCTGATGCCGATTCGCATGCCGGATCGGTATATTGCGGAAATGGTCGCTGATCGTGTCGCAGCTTCCAGAACGTACAGGGGATCTCAGTATCAGCAGACGGATGCCTTTGAATATTACCGATTGGGACAGGGCAGACTTCCACTTCATCCTTATACGCAGGAGAAGTTGGAATTTTTTTTTGCAAATGATCGCCGAGAAGGGGGAGAATGCCACGTTTGACTATATTCGAACCGTTTTTTTGAAAGAAGCTAGAATCAATGGAACGTTTTGAGGAAAGCGTTCTTCGTTACGCTACAAGAGAATATGAACGGACCTCCATTGGTGTATTAAGGGAAAAAACCGTGCATGCGGTCCTCAAGGACTTTTATGCGGGACAGGAGGAAGACTGCAAGGAAATACGGATTGGAAACTATATTGCGGATGTGTTTCGAGAGGGAGAAATCTTTGAAATCCAAAGTGCACATTTCGGTCAATTAAGACGCAAGTTGGATTCTTTTCTGCCGGATTATCCGGTGCATGTGATTTACCCGTTTGCGCATTGCAAGATGGTTCACTGGGTGGATCCTCAGACCGGAGAAATCAGCGCCAGCAATAAATCACCGATCAAGGGGAGCGTTTATGAAGCCTTCCCGGAATTTTACCGGATCTGTTCGTATTTGGGACACCCGAATCTGATCCTGGAAGTGATGCTGATTGATATGGATGAGTTTCGACTAAAGGACGGATATGCCCGGCAGGGGAAAAAGGGATCTCACCGCTATGATGTTTATCCCCGAGCGTTATACCAGCGGGTGGTTTTAGCTTCCAGAGAGGATTTCCTGAACCTGATTCCGGATGAAGTCCTTACGATGCACCGGGTGCGTCACAGGAGGACGGCGGAAGGGGAACAGGCGGAAGCTTCGGAGGTAGAAGGTTTTACAACAAAGGAACTGGCGGCTTATCTCCATGTGCGGAGAACCAAAATCTCTTTTTTTATCACAGTAATGAAAAAAGCGGGTTATATCAAGGAACTGGGAAAAAGTGGAAGAGCCGGTGTATATGGAAAAGTACAAGAAAGGGAACAGCATGAATGATTTGGTAGAACGGTTTTTAAGGTATGTAAAAATAGATACGCAGTCGGATGAAAACACAAATACGCATCCTTCTTCAGAAAAGCAGCACAATCTGGCAAAGGTTCTGGTTGAAGATCTCAAAAGCCTTGGTGTTGCTAATATCACCTATGACAAAGAACACTGTTATGTGTATGCGAAAATTCCCTCAAGTGAGGGGGTTCTTGCGCCGGCACTTGGTTTTATCGCACACATGGATACTTCATCTGCTGCATCCGGGGCGGGAGTGAATCCAAGGATCGTGCATCATTACGACGGGAAGAAGATTGTTTTACATGAGGCGGAAGGAGAGGAAAAAGAGATCCTGTTAGAGCCGGAAACTTTCCCGGATTTGATGCGGCATGTCGGTGAAGATCTGATTGTGACAGACGGTCTTACCTTGTTGGGAGCAGATGACAAGGCAGGGGTCGCAGAGATCCTGGAGATGGTTAAAATCCTGCTCTTACATCCGGAGAAGAAGCACGGTGAAATCTGTATCGCCTTTACGCCGGATGAGGAGATTGGAGATGGGACGGCATTTTTTGATCTAAAAACATTCGGAGCAAAATATGCTTATACGGTGGATGGCGGAAAGATAGGCGAACTGGAGTATGAGAATTTTAATGCAACGGAAGCACAGGTGATCTTTCACGGCTTAAGCGTGCACCCGGGCAGCGCCAAAAACAGGATGAAGAATGCCACTTTACTTGCTTACGAATTTCATTCCATGCTTCCGGTGCAGGAGAATCCGATGTACACGGAGGGCAGAGAAGGCTTTTATCATCTGGAACAGATGCGCGGAACCGTGGATCGGGCGGTGGTTCACTATATCCTCCGGGATCATGACAAACAGAAACTTCAAAAGAAAGGAGACGATGCGCAGAGTAGCGGACTTCCTGAATTTTAAATATGGAGAGGGCTGCGTAGAACTGCTGATGGAAGATGTGTATTCCAATATGATCGAGCAGATTCGACCTCATTTCCATCTGATCGAGAATGCCAGAAAGGCAATGGAACAAGAAAACATTACGCCCATTGAGGAACCGATTAGAGGCGGTACGGACGGAGCGATGCTTTCCTTTAAAGGACTTCCCTGCCCGAATTTATTTACGGGAGGGTACAACTATCATGGAAGGTTTGAATATGCGTCCATACAGGAAATGGAAGCTGCTGTGTCGGTGCTGGTGAATCTGGTCACCTTATACGCAGATAGAGAGGAACATGACGGAAACCATGTGGGATGAGGATAGAAGCGGAAGGGATGTTTTGGAGCGGGAGGTGCCCCGGGAAGAACCGCAGCGTCAGTATTATTTTATCGAACGGGCGAAGAGAATCCTTCAGCAGAAGGAAAGACTCCTCGGACGTCCTCTGACCGCATGTACGATGACATTCGGTTGCCAGATGAACGTGCGCGATTCGGAGAAGCTGTCCGGTATTCTACAGGAGGTCGGATACCGGATGACCGATCGGGAAGATGCGGATTTCATTATCTATAATACCTGTACCGTAAGAGAAAATGCAGATAACCGACTGTACGGCAGACTCGGCTATTCCGGAGCGCTGAAAAAAGAGAATCCCGAAATGAAGATTGCCATCTGCGGATGTATGATGCAAGAACAGGTGGCAATCGAAAAAATCAGGGAAAGCTACCGCTTCGTGGATCTGATTTTTGGGACGTATAATATTTTTAAATTTGCGGAGCTTCTGGTGACGATGCTGGAATCGGACCGTATGGTTATCGATATTTGGAAAGAGTCCGATAAGATGATAGAGGATCTTCCCACCGCACGAAAGTACCGGTTTAAATCGGGGGTAAATATTACCTATGGCTGCGATAATTTTTGCAGCTACTGTATTGTGCCCTATGTGAGAGGAAGGGAGAAAAGTAGAAGACCGCAGGATATCCTCAGGGAAATCGAAATTAGCACAGGACGGGGTAAAAGAAGTCATGTTACTAGGGCAGAACGTCAATTCCTATGGCAAGGGATTGGAGACTGCCGTATCTTTTCCGGAACTGTTAGAAGAAGTGTGCAGGATCGACGGTATTGAGCGTGTACGCTTTATGACTTCTCATCCCAAAGACCTTTCCGATGATTTGATTCGCGTGATAGCAGAAAATGAAAAGGTGGCAAGACATCTGCATTTGCCGCTGCAATCCGGATCCAACAAGGTTTTGGCCAGAATGAACCGCCATTATACGAAGGAGTATTATCTGACCCTTGTAAAAAAGATCAGGACGGCCGTGCCGGATCTTGCACTGACGACAGACTTGATCGTTGGTTTTCCCGGAGAAACGGAGGAGGATGTACAGGAAACCATTGACGTAGTGGAACAGGCAAAATATGACAACGCATTTACGTTCATTTATTCCAGACGAACGGGAACGCCAGCAGCCGGCTTTGCGGATCAATGCGATGAAAAAGCGGTAAAACGCAATTTTGACCGTCTTTTAAAAGTCGTACAGGAAACAGCAAGAACGCAATCAATGGGGAAAGAGGGACAGGTCCACCAGGTTCTGATCGAAGAGGTGAACGATCACGATGCCTCGATGGTAACAGGTAGGATGTCGAATAATGCTCTGGTTCATGTCAAAGGGGGAAAAGATCGGATCGGTACTTTTCAGGATGTCAGGTTGACAGAGTGTCGCGGATTTTATTATCTGGGCGAAATCATGGAGGATGCCAATGAAACACCGAGAAAAGAAGTACGGAGGGGCTTTAGATAGGCTCTGTGTCCAAAGGGTTTTTCTTGTCGTAAGAGCAGCCTTTTTGACAGGAAGAACAGCGGTTGTTTTTCTTTTATTTTTTCTCTTTGCTTCTATGAGTGCGTATGCGGCAGAAGACACGGGCTGGCTGGATCGTCAGAATCTTTTTTTGACGGAGCAGTTGAATGCGCTTTCCGATTTTAGAGTGACTTATCAATGGGGAGACAATGTTGCGGCCATTGATGGAAATTTTTTGCCCTACTGGCTGGTAACCGATCAGAATCTTTCATCCATGAGACAGCAGAGGATCAATCCGGCAACCGGTAGCGGTTTGTTTCTGATTCAGGGACGGGAAAGCACGCTTCCGGAAAATCTCTACTCGGTGCAGGGGGTCATCTGCAACGAAGAGGGGGTTCCTCTGATTAGCGAAGCAGCTCTCTTTCAATCGATGAACCATCTATTTTCTACCTTTTTAGGGGAGGGCACAGAAGAAATCATACAATTTGTTGCCACCGATGGAAGAACGATTTCTTTTCCTACAGAAAATAAGGTTCCCGGGAAGGATACCTATGACGCTGCCACGGAGTTTCAAGTTTTAAAAAATGCAATCATCGGGCATCAAACGACAGAATGGAGAATATTTACAGATTCCGGAGAAACTCCTAAAATTCAATCGGTAGGAACCACCTATATTGAAATCAATTTAAGCGAACAAAGCTCTATTACTATGAGAATGGAGAGCAAAAGCTGGTTACAGATATTGTAACCGGAAACGAGAAATTAAAACGAGAGACACCGCAAGGTTTTTTCCGGGTTTATGGGAAACAAACCAACCGTACCCTGAGAGGAGATGGATATAAAGCCTTTGTGCAATACTGGATGCCCATCTACCGTAATATCGGGATTCATGACGCTTCCTGGAGAAAGAGTTTTGGAGGAGCCATCTATACAAATGCGGGTTCTCATGGGTGTATTAACCTGCCGCCTCAAGCAGCAAGACAGCTGTATGGTATGATTGCGGTTCATACTCCGGTTTTGGTTTTTAAATGATTGGTTTTAAATGATTGGTTTGAGACCCTGCACGATACGGGAGCGCTTTTCATGATTTTCCTCCATACCTTGCAAAAATGCATTGCAAAACTGTTCTATATGTACTATAACATATATAGTATATAAAAAGCGGATATGATGCGAAGCGAGGTGTATATGAAACAGGATTATTATGAGGTGCTCGGTGTATCAAGGAGCGCAACAGATAAAGAGTTAAAAAAGCAATATCGGACCCTGGTCAAAAAATATCATCCGGATACCAACCCCGGAGATCAACAGGCAGAGCAGAAGTTTCGCGAAGTGCAGGAAGCCTATGGTGTTTTAGGAGATCCGAAGAAGCGCAAGTTGTACGATCAGTATGGATTTGCCGCCTTTGATGAGAGCGGTGCTGCGAAGCAGAACCGAACAGAGAGCGAAGGCAATCCTTTCCATTTTGGAGGGGATGGAAGGTATTACCGGAATATGCATTTTGAAGGTGGAAATCCTTTCGGGCAAAACATCCATTTTGAAGGGGATCCGAATGATCTCTTCGGAGATCTGTTTGGGAACGTATTTGGCGACAGGAAGGGAAAGACGGTTCATTTTCAGAGCGGCGACGGATCCGGCCCTTTTGAAGGCTTTCGTGAACACACAGGGTTTGATGGGAGCGACGCTTTTTCTGGCAGTGGGGATGTAACATCGGAAATTCAGGTGGACCTCCAAGATGCCGTTTTGGGAGCGGATAAGAAAGTGTCTTTTCAGTTGGGAGATGGCAGGATGCATTCTCTGATCGTCCATATTCCGGCAGGCATTGAGGAAGGACAGAGCATTCGTTTAAAGGGGCAGGGGCAGACGGATCGTCTACGGAAGGGAGACTTATACCTTCAAGTACATATCCTTCCCCGCAAGGGAGTCGAGCGCAAGGGATCTGACCTGTATATGAAGACGATGGTTCCCTTTACCACCGCCGTTTTGGGAGGAGAGGTGAAGATTCAGACGCTGGACCATAAAACGTTGATGGTGAAGATTCCGCAAGGGACGCAAAGCGGTAGTAAAATCCGAATGAAAGGAAAAGGGATGCCTTCTTTGAAAAATAAGGGAGCACGGGGGGATTTGTATGCGGTGGTAGAAATTATTGTCCCAAGGAATTTAACGGAAGAAGAGAAAGAGTGTGTAAAAAAACTGGATGAGTTGATGAATGCAAAGAAAGCGGCAAATGCCGCATAAAGAGGACAGCTTTAGAATGATGACGGGAAGTGGAAGCGGTTTCATAAAAAAATGCCCGGAGAATGCCTATCAAAGAACCATCCGTTTATTCGGGAAGGAAGCGGTAGAGGCACTTTTCTCAAAAAGAGTGGCGGTTTTTTTGGACTGGGAGGAGTCGGAGGCAGTGCGGTGGAGGCACTGGCAAGGAGCAATATAGGAACCATTGATGTCATTGACAACGATTTTTATAATGAAACCAATTTAAACCGTCAATGCATGGCACTGATCCCGAATCTTGGAAGGAGAAAGACGGATGTGTGTGAAGAAAGGATTCATGACATCAATCCTGAAATCCGTGTGATGAAACATCCCATTTTTTATCTACCGGGCAGCGAAGAGGCAAACGGTCTGGAGTTTCAGAACTATGATTATATCCTGGACGCGATTGATACGGTCAGTGCCAAAATCGGACTGATTTTGGAAGCGCAGAAAGCACAGGTACCCATTATCTCCTGTATGGGAGCGGGGAATAAAATGGATCCCTCGAAGTTGCAGACCTGTGATCTGTTTGAAACCAGCATGGACCCACTTGCCAGAATCATGAGGCGGGAGTTGAGAAAACGAGGGGTTCAGCATCTAAAGGTGGTTTATTCTACAGAACCTTCTATGAAGCCTCTTCCCGAGAAGAGGGAAGAGGTGAATCAGAGAAGCGCGGAGAAAGAAGAGTCGGAGAAGAGGGATTTACCGCTAAGGAGACAAAAAGATACGCCTGCATCTTGCGCCTTTGTGCCTCCTGCAGCCGGGCTTCTGGCCGCATCGATTGTAGTGAGAGAACTGATGAAGTCAAGTGAAGTGCAATGGGGATGAAGACAAAACAAAACAGAGGAGCGACGGTGTGTTCTTTTTAGAACACACTTTTTTTAGTATGACGGGGTGGATCCGTGCAGTGGATAGGAAAAAACAGGTGTAAAAAGTATAAATAGATGCTACAATAATTGGCGTTGCTTCTACAGAGGAGAAAGAAACATCTAAAGAGGAAGAGAGTCAGCTTGAAAGAAATTTATCCGCTTCGAAAACGATTCAAGAGTCTTCTGCCGTATTATGCGATTCCGGCTCTTTTGTTGAATCTTTCGTTCAATTTTGTTGGGTATATAGGGCTCCAGTCTTTAAAAGGTTATTTCACCTTCCATGATTTATCTCTTCCGCTGGACAGGGAGATTCCGTTTGTTCCGGGCTTTATTTTTATTTACCTAGGTGCTTATTTACAGTGGATCATTGGTTTCCTCATCTGTGGCAGAGAGAGCAAATCATTTTGTTATCGATATCTGAGTGCAGAGTTGTTTGCGAAGATTTTGACTTTTGGCTGTTTCATTTTGATTCCTTCCACCATTCTGCGGCCCCGGGTGATTGGGACCGGAGTGGCAGAGTGGGTGACCAGATGGGTTGATCAAATGGATGCACCGGTCAACTTATTCCCTTCGATTCACGTTTTGGAAAGCTGGTTCTGTACAAGAACGGCCTTTGCGCAGAAAAAGATCGGAAAATGGTATGCGTGGCTAACCACGATCATGACGTTTCTGGTCTGTCTTTCGGTCGTTTTAGTCAAACAGCATGTTCTAATGGATATTTTAGGCGGAATTGCTTTTTTTGAGATCGGTATTCTTGTCACACGCAGACGAGGCTTTGAACAAATATATCAGCGCATGGAGCATTGGGATCAATGGACAAGAAGAAAATAATCTGGTTTTTTATCGCAATTCTACTTGCAGTACTCAGCATCTCTGCCGTTTTGTCACAGGCAGACAGCCTTTCACTCCATGATCTGAAAGAAATTGTGCTTTCTGCCGACAAAAAATGGGTGGTCATGTCCATTTTTGCGATGCTCGGCTTTATCTGTTGTGAAGGTGGCGCCCTTCTTTGCCTCCTGCATAGTGTCGGTTATAAAAGAAATGCGATACAGGGTTTTTTGTTCTCGGCAGGAGATGTGTTCTTTTCTGCCATCACTCCATCCGCCTCGGGGGGGCAACCTGCAAGCGCCTATTTCATGAAAAAAAGTGGAATCCCTCTTTCCGTAACGACAGCGGTGCTTGTGATGAATCTTGTCATGTATACGCTTGGAATTTTGACAGTGGGTCTTCTTTGCCTGGTGACCGCACCGGAAATTTTTTTCCATTTCAACCTCCTCTCCAGAGGACTTATTTTGCTCGGGTCCTTTGTGCTGGTTCTTTTTGCCATTTTCTTTTTATTGCTGCTATTTCACCGGCAGATCCTGAACATTCTGGTGCACAAAACGGCTTACCTGCTTTCTAAGCTGCGCCTGCTTAGAAAGCCGAAGGCTTGGATTGCAAAGTACGAAAAGAGAATTGAAGCTTATCATGAGAGTGTTGGACAGATGGCCGGTTCCAAAATGGCACTGGTCGGAGCGTATCTCTGGAATCTGGCACAGCGCGTCTCTCAAATATCTGTTACGGCCTTTGTTTTTCTGGCAACGGGGGGCGATCCAAAGGACGTTTTTTCCATCTGGACGATACAGAGCATGGTTGCCATCGGCTCCAACACAGTTCCTGTTCCGGGAGGAATGGGGGTAGCAGATTATTTGATGCTGGATGGATTTCGTGATATGATGTCAAAATCCAGTGCAGTTCGTCTGGAACTTCTAAGCAGGAGTTTATCTTTTTATATATGTGTTTTGCTTAGTGGATTCACGGTTGCGATCGGTTATGCGGCTTATTATTTTATATTAAGCAGAAAGAGATCATAAAATGTTAGGGTTTTACGATTATACGGTTTGGCTTACATATCTCTCCCTCCTGTCCGCAGTAGCGGGAATCTGTATTTCGCTGCATGCAGCAGGGCATCCCTATTTGGGCGTTTTTCTTTCTCATGCTAAGCGGTCTTTGCGATGCTTTTGATGGACGAGTCGCAAGGACCAAAAAAGATCGTTCCCCGGCAGAAAAGGCTTTTGGAATTCAAATTGATTCTTTGGCGGATTTGGTGGCTTTTGGAGTCTTGCCCGCGTGCATTGGAGAAGCGATTTCTACGGTGGGACCGCAGATTTACGGCATTTCCCGTTTCTCGTTTTTTGGACTGGGGGGGGACCGGGCAGTTTCCATTCTGATTCTTTTTATTTTGATGTTTTATGTGCTTGCCGCTTTGATTCGGCTTGCATATTTTAATGTAATGGAAGAAGAAAGGCAGAAAACGGAGGGCGGCTGTCGAAAAACGTATATCGGTTTGCCGGTAACCTCTGCTGCTCTTATTTTTTCCCTCCATCATGCTCTTACAGTATATTCTGCCCTTTGATATTACACCGATTTATTATCTTGCGCTCCTCGTTACCGGTTTCCTTTTTGTGTCCAAGATTCAGGTCAAAAAGCCCGGCGTATGCGGTGTTTGGATTATGGTGGGAATTGGTGCCGTAGAGGCACTGATTCTGCTTCTTGCACTGCTGCTGGTAAGGCATATTCATTGATTTTCTGAAGGAAAAAGACAGCAAAAAGCGGGGGATTGTATATGGGAAGAGAGCTGCTGTTTTTATATAAAACCGCGCCGGGACGTTTGCTGTTGCAATTTCTGACTTGGAGGCCCTTCTCTGTTTTCGTTGGTAAATTCTTGGATTCTCCTCTGTCCGTTCCTTTGATTCATCCGTTCGTGAAAAAAAATCATATTGAGCTGAAGGAATGCGAACAGACAGATTTTCGTTCCTTCAATGATTGTTTTACCCGTAAACTCAAGCCGGAGAAAAGGCCGGTGGACCGGAGGGCATCATCACTGGTTGCGCCTTGTGACGGACTGCTCAGTGTCTGGGAGATTCGGCAAACCACGGTTCTTCCCATTAAACAAAGTCGGTATACGGTGGAAGCTTTGTTACAGAACACGGCGCTGGCGAAGGAGTTTGAAGGGGGAACCTGTCTGGTTTACCGGTTGTGTGTGCAGCATTACCACAGATATTTCTATCTGGACGACGGGTGGAAAGAAGACAATATCTTTATCCCCGGTGTTTTGCATACCGTACGCCCCATCGCCTTGCGGGAGATCCCTGTTTTTACGGAAAACTGTCGCGAGTATACTCTCATGCATACGGCACATTTTGGAAAAGTTGTTCAGGTGGAAGTGGGGGCGATGCTGGTTGGAAAAATTCGTAATTATCATCGGAGGTATTCTTTTTCCAGAGGAGAGGAAAAAGGATGCTTCCTTTATGGTGGCTCGACCATTATTGTTCTTCTGCAAAAAAATAGGGTAAATATTTTTCCGGATATCCGGAAGGCGTCTTTGGAAGGAAGAGAGGTGCCCGTTCGTCTTGGTCAGGCCGTGGGAGAAAAATTGGAAATTGGATGTAAGAAACCGGAGTGAATCTTATGACAATGGAAGCAATCGAAGCCATGCATAAGGGAGAAAAATTAAGCGATCTTTTGTCGTCCGAGGTTCCGGAAGAAGAAGTTTCTCCCATGATGCAACATTACCTTCTGATGAAGAAACTATCCCGATTGCATTCTTTTTTACCGTCTGGGTGATTTTTATGAAATGTTCTTTGAAGATGCGGTGACAGTTTCCAGAGAATTGGAATTAACACTGACAGGAAAATCTTGCGGGCTGGAACAGAGGGCGCCTATGTGTGGAGTTCCCTTTCATGCGGCGGAGAGCTACCTGACAAGGCTCGTGCAAAGGGGTTATAAAGTTGCTATTTGTGAGCAGCTGGAAGATCCGAAGCAGGCAAAGGGAATTGTGAAGCGGGATGTGATTCGGGTGGTCACACCGGGCACAACGCTGAATATGCAATCGCTCGAAGAGAAAAAAAACAACTATATTATGTGCGTTTTTTTTCATTCCCCTGCCAGTGGAATTGCCGTCTGTGATGTAACCACCGGTGATTTCCATTTGACTGAAGTCCGTTCCGTGCAGGAAATTCGGGACGAGATTGCAAAATTCCAACCTTCAGAACTGATTTGCAATGTTTCCTTTCTCAGTGACGGAATATCGGAGACAGAACTGAAAGAGAAATATGAAACGACGGTCTACCCTCTGGATCCTCTCGATTTTGGAGCAGAATCGTGCAGGAGGTCCTTGACGGACCATTTTCATACCTCTTCAACCATTGGCCTTGGGATCGAAGATTTTCCAAATGGCACACTTGCCGCTGGCGCCCTTCTTGGCTATTTGAAACGGGTACAGAAGACGGAACTGGCCAATCTGACGCAGCTGCACCCTTATGTGGCAAGTCACTATATGCTTTTTGGATTCGGCGACCAGAAGAAATCTGGAACTAACGGAAACCTTACGGGATAAAAAGAAAAGAGGAACGCTTCTCTGGGTGTTAGATAAAACAAAAACGGCAATGGGAGCGAGACTTTTGCGCTCCTTCGTGGAACAACCTCTGATTGATACGGCTCAGATGGAAGAGAGGCTATCGGCAGTTTCTTTTTTTAAGGAACAGGCCTTGTGCAGAGAGGAGATTCGTGAATATCTGACTGGAGTCTATGACTTAGAGAGACTTTTAGCCAGGATCAGCTATCGTACCGCGGGGCCAAGAGATATGGTCGCTTTTGGAAATTCGCTTCGACTTCTTCCGGGAATTAAAATGGCGCTGAAGGATGCGGAATCCTGCCCGGCAATGGAACGCTTAAGTAAGGCGCTAGACGTGCTAGAGGATATTGAAGAGCTGATTGCCTCTGCTCTGGTAGAAGAGCCCCCGCTTTCTCCGAGAGAGGGAGGGATGATTCGAAAAGGCTATCACCAGGAGGTGGACCACTTCCGTGAGGTAGCGACGAACGGCAAGCAGTGGCTGGCGGATCTTGAAGAAGAAACGAGGACCCGTACAGGGATCAAAAATCTTCGGATCAGGTTCAGCAACAATTTCGGCTATTCCTTTGAGGTGACGAATTCTCAAAAAGAACTGGTTCCTGATGATTTTATCAGACGTCAAACACTGACCAACTGTGAGCGTTTTACCACGCCGAAATTAAAAGAGCTGGAAGATGAAATTTTAAATGCACAGGAAAAGTTGCATGCGATGGAATACGAGATTTTCTGTAATCTCAGGGAGCGGGTCGGCAGAGAAACAGAGAGGATTCAGAAAACGGCCAAGGCTGTGGCGCATTTAGATGTGTATGCTTCTCTGGCCTATGTGGCGGAGCATAATCGATATATCAAGCCTGAAATTGCTACGGACGGCCTTTTGGACATTCGGGAAGGGCGGCATCCGGTTGTAGAGAGGATGATGGAGACGTGTGAGAGTTTTATTGATAACGACACTCTGCTGGATCAAAACAAGAATGCCGTTTCTATCATCACAGGGCCCAATATGGCGGGTAAGTCCACCTATATGAGGCAGACGGCGCTCATTGTCTTAATGGCACAGATCGGAAGTTTTGTACCGGCAAAAAGTGCCCACATAGGGATTACAGACCGCATTTCACCAGAGTCGGAGCCTCCGATGATCTGGGAAGCGGGCAGTCGACCTTCATGGTGGAGATGAACGAGGTGGCCAATATTCTTAGAAACGCTACACCGAATTCGCTGCTCATTTTGGATGAAATTGGACGTGGTACTTCCACCTACGACGGTCTGTCCATTGCCTGGGCGGTCGTAGAGCATATCGCAAACCGTAACTATCTGGGAGCCAGAACTCTATTTGCCACGCATTATCATGAGCTCACCGAGCTGGAGGGAAAGATTGATAATGTCAATAATTATTGTATTGCGGTAAAAGAAAGAGGCGATCAGATTGTTTTCCTTCGAAAAATCATAAGAGGAGGAGCGGATAAAAGTTATGGAATTCAGGTAGCAAAACTGGCCGGCGTTCCGGATTTGGTAATTGATAGGGCCAAAGAAATTGCAAAGAAACTAGCCGAAAACGATATAGCACAGACGATCAAAAAGATCAAAGTCAAAACGCAGTCTTCTTCTAAAAAAGTCAGGCATTATGATGAGGTGGATTTGAATCAAATGTCTTTTTCTGATACGGTAAAAGACGCAGAGGTGATTCGAGAATTACAGGAAATGGATGTGACTGCGATGACACCGATCGAGGCTTTAAATACGCTGTATAAATTACAGAACGATCTTCGCAATCGAATTTGAGAGGATGGAGACAGGACAAAAAAATTGTAGAGTCACATGGATCCTTCCGGGAGAGGGAAATGGCAGAAATCATTCAACTGGACAAATACCATCGATCAGATTGCCGCAGGAGAGGTGATTGAAAATCCGGCCAGTGTGGTGAAAGAGTTGGTGGAGAATGCAATTGATGCCGGGTCCACCCTCATTACAGTGGAAATAAGAGAAGGAGGAACCTCCCTGATTCGGGTGACAGATAATGGATCGGGGATCGAAAAGACGCAGGTGAGAAAAGCCTTTTTTTCACATGCAACCAGTAAGATCAGAAGCGCGGCGGATCTGTTTGCCATCTCTTCTCTGGGTTTTCGAGGAGAGGCGCTTTCTTCGATTGCCGCCGTGGCAGAAGTGGAAATGATCACAAAACCAAAAGACGCCCTGATAGGGGTGCGTTATTTGATGGACGGCTCGAAGGAAGAGGGGATGGAGGAAGTGGGAGCCCCTTCCGGAACCAGTGTCATGGTACGCCGTCTATTTTACAATACGCCTGCAAGAAAAAAATTTCTGAGGAAACCACGAAGTGAAGGGGCCCTGGTGGGCGATCTGATGGAAAAGCTTGCACTGGATAATCCCCACATTGCCTTCCACCTGGTGAGCGATAAAAAAGAGGTTTTTTCTTCTTCCGGTAGCGGTAATTTAAAAGAGTTGATTTATCGTATTTATGGAAGAGAGATTGCCAATTCCTTAATCCCCGTCCATGTGAAGGGGGATGGAGTGATGCTGCACGGTTTCCTGGGAGAACCGGTAGTCAACCGGGCCAATCGAAACCAGGAGCTGTTTTTTGTAAACGGAAGGTATGTAAGGAACAAACTGCTTTCGCGTGCATTAGAGGAAGGATATCAACAATATCTGATGCAACACCGCTTTCCCTTTGCGGTTCTGTTTATAGAGCTTTCCACCGATCTGGTGGATGTGAATGCACATCCTTCTAAAATGGAGGTTCGCTTTCACGAGCCGGACGCATTATATGAATTTATTCGTCGCTCGGTGGCAGAAGTTTCCCGCATCCATGAGATGATGCCCAATGTGGCGCTGGAGGAAGAGAAAAAAGATAAAATCAATCCCCTGTTGCATCCGGTTCCTTATCCGCAACCCTTTGAAGTGAATCGGCTGGAAGAGACCCCGTCCCTGTTCGAAGGTTTTTCGCAAAAAGAGCTGCTTCCGGAAGACGAGACAGGAAAAGAGGCCCGTCAGAAGGAGGGGGCAGGAAAAGAGTTACTTCAAAAGGAGGAGACAGAAAAAGAGATTCTCCAAAGGGAGGAGGCAAAAGGAGAGGACTCGCAGGGACAACCAGCGGAAAAGGAAGGAATTGAGGACTGGTTTCAGGAGAAGGAGACGAAAGAAGGCGGCAAAATTCCGGAAGGACGTGTACTGCCCGGCATCCATTCTACGGGAGAAAATTCTTCGAAATCCGGCATCATTCATCGGGATCGTCAGGTGATTATTGAAAAGAATGTTCAGTTGGAGATTTTTGACGATAAAATGCTCTCCGTTAAAAATCGTTCCGCGTACAAAATCATCGGACAGGTTTTTGATACTTATTGGATCGTGACGTTTGAGGATAAAATGTTTCTGATCGATCAGCATGCGGCCCATGAAAAAGTCAATTATGAACGGATGATGAAAAGATATGCGAATCACGAACCGGATGCACAGATTTTGTCACAGCCGATTCTGGTTACCCTTACCGCGGCGGAAGAAGCTCTTCTTTTAGAATATCAGGAGCATTTCAATTCCCTCGGTTTCGAACTGGAGCCTTTCGGTGCGCATACCTACGCCATTCGAGCCGTTCCGGTGGATTTATATGGACATGGGGAAAAAGAACTCTTTTTATCCATCATTGATGATCTTGCGGAGGAACATGTGAGGGGGGATTTTTCTCTGATTGTAGAAAAAATTGCTTCCATGGCATGCAAGGCTTCGGTCAAGGGAAATACGGCCATGAACCATGCAGAAATAGAGGCACTGATTGACGAATTGCTGACTCTGGAGAATCCCTACAATTGTCCGCACGGAAGGCCGACGATTATTTCCATGAGTAAATATGAACTGGATAAAAAATTCAAACGAATTGTGTCATGACAAATAAAAAACCATTGATTGTTCTCACCGGCCCTACCGCTGTCGGAAAAACGAAATGTTCCATCGAACTTGCCAAAAAGATCGGAGGAGAAATCATCTCTGCCGACTCGATGCAGGTGTATCGATATATGAATATCGGAACGGATAAGATTACGAAACAGGAAATGGACGGCGTGCCCCATCATCTGATTGATATTTTAGATCCCACGGAATCCTTCAATGTGACCATGTTCCAAAGCTTGCAAAAGAAGCGGTGGAAGCAATCCTGCATCGGGGAAGAATACCGATTATCGTAGGGGGAACCGGCTTCTATATTCAGGCGCTGCTCTACGATATTGATTTTAGTGAAGGGAAGGAAGATCTGTCCCTAAGGAATCATTATTCCAAAATTTGCGAGGAAAGAGGGAAAGAAGCCTTGCACGAGATGTTACGCAAAGTCGATGCAGAGGCGGCAGAGGCGATTCCCTCCGGCAATGTTAAACGAGTGATCCGTGCGCTGGAATATTATGGTCTGACCGGAGAAAAAATTTCGGAACACAATCGGAGACAGCGTGAAAAAAACCTCTCCTTACCAGTTTCATTACTTTGTGCTCACCAGGGAACGTGCCCTCTTATATGAGAAAATCGATCGTCGTGTGGAGGAAATGATGGAAAGAGGGCTGGAAGGAGAGGTGCGTTCTCTGCTGGAAGGTACATACCGGCAGGATGGTTCCAGGGCTGCAAGCGAACAGATGCAAAAGGAAACGGTGCCGCTGCAAATTGTCGATTCCTCCCTCGCTCTAAGTGACCAAATGACATCCATGCAGGGGCTGGGATATCGGGAAATGGCGGATTTCTTCGCGGGAAAATGTTCGCGGGAAAGGGCAGTATTACGAATTAAGCAAAACACAAGACATTTGCCAAACGTCAACTGACCTGGTTCCGTCGTGAAAAAGAGGTCATTTGGATCAACAAAGCTGATTTTGATGAGGACGACTTGCGAATCGTGCAGGAAATACAGAAGGGATTGTAATCAGAATGCGGAAGCTTTATCAGGAAATGGGAATATCCCCCGAGATATATTCTTTTGGAGAAAAAATATTAGAAGGTTTACAGGAAACCTTTTGCAAGATTGATGAGAATGCCGAATACAATAGTCTGAAAGTGCTCCATGCCATGCAGTCATGCAGGGTGAGTGAGGCTTGTCTACTGGGAACGACGGGGTATGGCTACAATGATATCGGAAGAGACACCTTAGAGCAGGTGTATGCAAACATTTTTCATACAGAAGACGCACTGGTCAGACCGCAGATCACTTGCGGAACCCATGCTCTGGCGCTGGCCCTTTTGAGCAATTTGCGCCCCGGCGATGTCCTGTATTCTCCGGTGGGAAAGCCCTATGACACCTTAGAAGAGGTCATTGGGATACGGGAATCCAGGGGCTCTTTGAAAGAATACGGAATTTCTTATTTGCAGACGGATCTTACTGCAGAAAAGACTTTTGACTATCCGGCCATTGCGCAGATCTTGCAAACAGAAGAAAAAATTCGCCTGGTGACCATCCAAAGGTCTAAAGGATACCAGACACGCCCCTCTTTTTCCGTAAAACAGATCGGAGAATTGATTCAAAAAATCAAGCAAATTCGCCCGGATGTCTTGTGTATGGTGGATAATTGCTACGGTGAGTTTGTAGAGAAAATGGAACCGTCTGATGTAGGGGCTGATATGGTCGTCGGTTCTCTGATCAAAAATCCGGGCGGAGGACTTGCACCGGTTGGCGGATACATTGCAGGCAAAAGGGCATGTGTTGAGAATGCTGCCTACAGGCTGACTTCTCCTGGCCTCGGAAAAGAAGTCGGCGCCTCGCTGGGAATTCTGCCACAGTTTTATGAGGGACTTTTTTTAGCTCCGGTTGTAACGGCGTCTGCACTCAAGGGAGCCGTCTTTGCTGCTGCTCTGTATGAGAAATTAGGCTATGAGGTGCTTCCTTCCTCAAAAGAGGAGAGGCACGACATTATTCAGGCAGTCACTTTTCACCATCCGGATGCGCTTGTAGCCTTCTGTGAAGGAATTCAGGCGGCGGCTCCCGTCGATTCTTTTGTCAGACCGGAACCGTGGGACATGCCGGGATATGATGCAAAGGTGATTATGGCAGCCGGAGCCTTTGTTTCCGGTTCCTCTATTGAATTATCTGCAGATGGGCCGATGCGCGAGCCTTATGCCGTTTATTTTCAGGGAGGATTAACGTGGCCAAGCGCTAAACTCGGCATTTTGCGGACAGTGCAAAAATTATTAGACTATGGTATATTTGACCTGAAAGCTATACAGTAATTTTTCTTTGTGCTACAATATCTCAAGTTTCTGAGACCTTTCGGAGAGGCGTTCAGAAATCAATTGCAAGAGAAAAAAACAACGTCTTTGCGGATGCGAATGCAGGAGGCAGAACTGGATGTCGATGCGCTTCCCTATGAGCGGTTTGAACGCTTTGGGGCAGGGGCTCTGACGGATGCAGAATTGCTCGCCATCATGATTCGTACGGGGTCGGGCACGCATACGCCAATGGAGATCGGGCAGAAGATTCTTGCGCTAGATGGCGGGAATGGGCGTGGACTGAACAGCCTTTACCATCTAAGTGTAGAGGATTTAATGCAGATTGACGGCATTGGAAGGATCAAAGCCGTCAAATTGAAATGCATTGCGGAGCTTTCCAGAAGAATGGCAGCGGATGGCGCAAAGCAGGAGTTGTCTTTTCACAACCCCAGGTCGGTTGCCGACTACTATATGGAATTGTTGCGACACGAAGAGCAGGAGAGGGTCATCCTGGTTGCGCTGAATCAGAAGCTTTGCAAAATCGATGAAACCGTCCTCAGTATTGGAACCTGCAACGCCTCTTTATTAGAAGTGCGTGATGTCTTTCTGTATGCATTTCGAAAAAAGCGGTCTGGCTGGTACTGCTTCACAATCATCCGGGAGGAAATCCCTCTCCATCAGAAGCAGATTTGGAAGTGACCGCCAAAGTGAAAGAAGCCGGAGAGATCACCGGCATTCGGCTGGTGGATCATATTATTATTGGAAACAAATGTTATCTGAGCTTTAAGGAAAAAAATTTACTTTAGATGCGATGGAGCACAGGAGGTTTTTTTGAGCGCGAATACTTTTGGAATTGATCTTGGAACCTGTAATATCAAAATATACAATAAAGCGACCGATGATGTGGTAGTAGAAAAAAATATGATCGCAATCCAGAATAAGACGACCATTTTCGCCTATGGAAATGCGGCCTATGAAATGTACGAGAAAGCCCCCGCGCCCATTAAAATTTCTTATCCCTTGTCGAATGGTGTCATAGCGGATATCGACAATATGCAGGCTTTGGTGAAACTTTTTGTGAATGACCAAATGAAGGGTCTTTCTAAGCCTGTAGATTTCTATGTAGCTCGTCCGTATGACGTGACGGATGTAGAAAAAAGAGCCTTCTATGATTTGATTCGTGAAAGTGGGCTCAAGGCGAGGAAGATCATGGTGGTCGAGAAGTCGATTGCCGATGGTTTGGGTCTGGATGTGGATATTATGAATTCGCAGGGAGTTCTAGTGGTGAATGTGGGTTATGATACCACCGAGATTTCCATTCTTTCCCTAAGAGGAATTGTAATCAGTAAGTTGATTAAAGTCGGCGGTAAGAAGTTTGATGATTCCATTCGTTCGATTATTCGAAAAGAATATGCGCTGATGATCGGTTCTAAGACGGCGGAGAATGTGAAAATTTCACTCAAAGACCTCGAAAAGGCCGGGAAGAATGCAGTCGTATATGGAAGAGATATTGTAACCGGACTTCCGGTTGAGAGAGAAATTCCTACTGATATCATTGATAAGGCCTTGATCGAAAATTTTGACACCATTCTGGATAATATTCGTGCAACGCTGGAGAGAACACCTCCGGAACTGGCAGCTGATATCTATAAGCACGGTCTTTATCTGACAGGCGGTGCTTCCCAGATCGGACATCTGGCACAGAAATTATCCAATGGCGTTGGGTTGAATGTCAATCTTGCCGAGAATCCGACCTGTTCTGTTGCGCTTGGTCTGGCCAAGATTATCAAAGAGGATCAGTATAAATCTCTGGCCTATGATATTGGAAACGAGTAAAGAATGAAACCGGAGCTTTATCAGGTTGGAGAACCGGAGAAGCAGCAGCTACCCGCCAAATATCTTCTGTTTGCTATGACGGGGCTTTGTTTGGTTCTGATGTTATTGACTTTTTATGCCCCCTTTTTATCAGGCCCCGTAAACGCCGTTTTCGGGTCCTTTGTCACGCCGGTACAAAGGGGATTACATCTGTCGCACTGGAAATTGACGCGTATGCAAAAACAGTCAATGATGTGAAACAACTAAAGAAAGAAAACAAAATTTTACAGAGTCAGGTGGATCAGCTGACAACAGACAACACCAATCTTTTGCAGGATCGGTATGAACTCCAGAAACTGAGAGAATTGTATCAACTGGATGCGCAGTATGAGCAATATGAGAAAACCGGCGCCAGAGTGATTGCCAAAGATGCAGGGAACTGGTTTTCTTCCTTCATGATCGACAAGGGATCTTCCGATGGAATTCGTAAGAATATGAATGTCGTGGCAGGCAGCGGTCTGGTCGGTATCGTAGATGAGGTTGGTCCCTCGTGGGCCAGGGTCAAGTCGATCATAGCCGATAATTCTTCGGTCAGTGGGATGGTGTTATCGACATCGGATAATTTAATTGTCAACGGATCTCTGGAAGAATACAAAAATGGGACGATCCCGTTTTCTCGTCTGACGGACAATGCGGATAAGGTCGCAGTCGGCGAAAAGATTGTTACCTCCAATGTGTCGGACCGGTTTCTTCCGGGTATTTTAATTGGTTATATCACATCGGTAAGTGAAGATACCAATCATCTGACGAAATCAGGAGAACTGACTCCCGCAGTGGACTTTGAACATATTTCAACCGTATTGGTCATCTTAGAAACGAAAGATACAGGCGGAGAATGACGATATTTCAGAAATAAGAAGATCTTTGATCACATTGGTGGTCATCCTGATTTGTTATATTTTACAATCTACGATATTTCGTTATATTGATTTTGCGGGGATTACGCCGAATCTTCTTGTGATCGCTACAGCCTCTCTTTCTTTGATGAGGGGAGAGAGGGAAGGGCTGTGGATCGGTTTTGTCTGCGGTCTTGTTCTCGATGTATTTAGTAGCAGTACCTTGGGGCTTTTCGCCTTGCTATACATGTTCATCGGTTTTGGATGCGGCATGTTACATCGTCTATTTTATCCGGAAAAAATCGTACTGCCTTTTACGGTGATCTTGCTCAGCGATCTGGCGCTTTCTTTTTTCTGCTTTTTCTTGTTTTTCCTGATCAGGGGAAATTTTCATTTTCAATATTACCTGCAGAGTATCATGTTGCCAGAGGCGATTTATACTTCCGCCGTTTCACTTGGTTTCTATCCTCTGTTGTTATCTTTAAACGGATACTTAGAGGACATTGAGCAGAGGAGTGCTAAAAAATTTGTTTGAAGAGATCAAAGGCGCTATTTTGAATTTTTTTACATCTCGTATCACCATTCTTGCGATGGTGCTCATTTTATGTACCTCGATTTTATGTCTTCGCTTATTTGATCTTCAGATCATACGGGGGAAGGACTATATGAAATCCTTCCAACTTCGTATCAAAAAAGAGCGTTCGATTCCCGGTGTACGAGGAAACATCTATGATCGTAACGGCAATCTTTTAGCCTATAATGAACTGGCAAATTCGGTTACGATTCAGGATGCGTATGAAAGCGGGAGAGGACATGATGCAAAACTAAATGCAACCATTCAGGCGCTTGTGAATATCATTGAGCGAAATGGAGATTCCATTGACAATAATTTTGATATTGTTTTAGATGAAAACGGCGGATTTTCTTTTGCTGTTGAGGGAACGGCACTCCAACGATTTTTGGCAGATGTCTATGGCAGAAAATCCATTGATGAGCTGGAATACCAGGAAAAAACGAAGACGGCCAGAGAGGTTGTTCTTGATCTTGCTAGACGTTTTGGGATTGGGGAATATAAAGATCCGAATGATCGTAAATCCTTTTTGGCAGGTGACGGTTACGATAATGCACTTCTTTTAAAAATGGTGATTATACGTTATGACATGTCGCTCAACAGCTTCCAGCAATATATTGACACCACGGTTGCGTCCGGAGTCAATGACAAGACCGTGGCGGATGTTTTGGAAAATGCAGCAGATATGCCCGGAGTTTCCGTTACAGAAAGCACCGCCAGAAAATATGTGGATGCTCGCTATTTCTCAGATTATTGGTTATACCGGAAAAATATCTCCGGAAGAATTAGAGCGTTTAAAGGAGAAAAACCCGGCAGCGGATTATGCCATGAATGACACGGTTGGGAAGGCCGGCATCGAACAATCGATGGAGAACGAGCTGCATGGCATGAAGGGGAAGGAAACTCTTTTTGTAGATCGTGTGGGCAAGGTGATCGAGACCCAGGACCGTACGAATCCGGGATCAGGAAATGATGTTTATTTAACAGTGGACAAAGATCTTACAGAAGCAGCCTATGATATTCTTGAAAATAGGCTGGCTGGTATTTTGGTCTCAAAAATACGGAATGTAAAACCTTTTGAGCAGAATGTGACTGCCTCCAAACTCATTATTCCGATTTATGATGTTTATTACGCATTGTTTAATAACGCGGTGATTGATATCACACATTTCTCGCAAAATGGCGCAGGAAAAGCAGAGAAGGAGATCGAGGCAGAATTTCAGGTTCGTCAAAAGACCGTACTTAACAGACTGCGGACTGAAATGGAGCAGACGAAAACGCCCTATAATAAGCTCACAAAAGAATACAAAGTATACGAAAGTTACATCGTAAAAAAACTCTATGATAACGGCGTGATCCGTGCAGACCTCTTAGATAAAAATGACAAAACTTACATTGCATGGACAACAAAAGAAACGATCTCCATGGCCGATTACCTGCGCCATGCGATTTCTGCGAACTGGGTTGATATCACCAAGTTGTCCTTGAATTCTGAATATTCTGATGCAGAAACCATCTATCGGGCGATGGAGGATTATATCCTGAATGAAGTCGCTTCCGATGTCAATTTCAATAAAAAACTATACCGTTATCTGATTGATGATGATACGGTCACAGGCTCTCAAATCTGCCATGCCTTGTTGGAACAGGGAGTGGTGAAGCTGGGCAGTGCAGAGCAGAGTCTATTTGATCGGGGGGGAGAGAGCTCCTACATTTTCATGTTGAATCGCCTGAGGCGTTTGGACATTACGCCCGCACAACTGGCACTGGACCCCTGCTCCGGCTCTATGGTAATTACCAATGTGAGGAATGGCGATGTACTGGCGATGGTGTCATATCCCAGTTACGATAATAATAAATTGGCAAATGGAGTGGATGCCGCTTATTACAAAAAGTTAAATAATGACTTATCCAGGCCGCTTTATAATTATGCAACACAGCAAAAGACAGCACCCGGTTCTACTTTTAAAGCGATTTCTGCTACAGCAGGCCTGATGGAGGGGGTAATTACAACGTCCTCCACTTATACCTGTACCGGTCGATTTGATAAAATCGAGAACGGTCCGATTTGCTGGATCTATCCCTCGTCTCATGGCAGCCTCAATGTCGTACAGGCGATTCGTAAATCCTGTAACGTTTTCTTTTATAACGTGGGATATAATCTAGGAATGAAAAATGGAAAATATAATTCCGCCTATGGATTGAAGCGATTGACCAAATATGCCGATATGTATGGAATCACAACAAAAACAGGCATCGAAATTGAAGAATCCATGCCGCAGGCCTCTACCCAGGATGCGATCCGTTCTGCGATCGGTCAGGGAAATGCGAATTATACCACAGTTGGTTTGGCCAGGTATGTCACAACAGTGGCGAATCGTGGCACTTGTTATAATTTGACATTGATCGATAAAATCACGGATAGCAGTGGCAAAACGATAAAAAAGAATGCGGCCACCGTACATAATACGATTCAAATGAATGCTTCCTATTGGGATGCCATCTGCTCTGGGATGCGGCAGGTGGTAGAGGACAAGCCTTACTATAATAACATTGGAGTGGATGTGGCCGGAAAAACCGGTACTGCACAGCAAATTACAACCAGGGCCAATCATGCGCTCTTCATCAGTTTTGCTCCGTATGAAAACCCGGAAATTGCCATCGCAACGAGAATTGCGTACGGGTATACCTCTTCCTATGCAGCACAGATCACGGGGGATGTGTATCGTTACTATTACAATCCGGAAGAACAGGAAAAGATCCTCTCCGGAGGTGCAAAAGAACTAGACGGTGGAGGTCAGACGGCAGATTGAGAAGACGAAAGCAGCTCAAATTAAATATCCGAAATTCAAACAAACCTAGTTATTCGTTTTGGCGGTTGGATTTTATTTTGATTCTTTTCACACTGATCCTAAGTACCATCGGTGTTTTGGCCATCACCTCCTCCAACGAATCACTTCGGAATAAACAAATCATAGGCATTGTCGTGAGCCTTGTAATCATGTTCCTTTTTTCTATGATTGATTATCACCGTTTGATCGATCTCTACTGGTTTGGCTATATTGCGAGCCTTGCTTTGCTTATGATCGTTATTCTGAAGGGGCATGACTCCCACGGGGCTAGTAGGTGGATTCAGATTGGCGGTTTTACTTTTCAACCTTCTGAAATCACAAAAATCATGTTGATTTTATTTTTTGCAAAGTTTATTATGAAGTATAGAGATCGTATTCGATCCATTTCATTTGTAATGCTCTGTGTTTTACTGCTCGCACCGCCGGTATTTCTGGTACTAAAACAGCCCGATTTATCCACTAGTATTATGCTCCTCGTGATTTTTACATCAATTCTGTTTGTCGGTGGAATGGATCGGAGACTGCTTACCACGGTGATGATGGTTGTTGTTCCGCTTTCTATATTGGTGATTGTTTCTGCATCTTGGAAGAATTCTCCTTTTTGAAGCTGTATCAGCAGAAGAGAATTTTGTCTTGGCTACACCCGGAAGATTACCCGGAGGATGCCTACCAAACCTTGAATTCCATGATGGCAATTGGTTCTGGTCAATTCACGGGTAAGGGACTTCATACCAACGAGATTAATTCCGTTTTAAACAGCGGCTATATCTCGGAATCATCTACTGACTTCATTTTTACGGTGATCGGTGAAGAATTGGGCTTTCTGGGCTCCATTCTGGTTGTATTATTGTTGTTGGCAATTGTTTTAAAGTGTCTTTATATTGCCCGCAGGTCAAGAGATTTTTCCGGAATGCTGATTGCAGTAGGTGTGGCGGCTTGGCTTGGGTTTCAAGGATTTTTAAATATAGGAGTCGCAACGGGGGTTATTCCAAACACAGGGATTCCGCTTCCCTTCGTTTCCTCCGGTCTGACTTCTCTGGTTTGTGAATTTGCCGGTATTGGCTGTGTATTGAATGTGGCGATGCAGGGGAAGAAGTTCTATCGATAAACAGATTAAGGAATAGAATCGAAATCATTCTTTCAATGAAAGGAGGAACATGCAGATGAATATTGCGCTCATCGCACATGATGCAAAAAAGAAGTTGATGCAGAACTTCTGTATTGCATACAGAGGAATTCTCAGCAAGAATTCATTGTATGCTACCGGAACGACAGGTCGGTTGATCGAAGAAGTTACCAATTTGAACATCCATAAATATTTGGCAAGGCATCTGGGTGGCGAACAGCAGATGGGTGCGGCCATTGAACAGAATGAAATAGATCTTTTGATTTTTTTGAGAGATCCGCTGACTCATAAGATGCATGAACCTCAAGAGGATATTGTGATTACATTATGTGATGTGCATAATATTCCTGTTGCAACAACCTGGCTTCAGCAGAAATTTTGTTGAAGGCATTGGATCGTGGAGATTTTGAGTGGCGTGAACTTTACAAAAAGTAAATTCTTTCTTATTCTTTGTACAGCATTTTTTCTGATGGGTACATTGGGTGGCTGTTCTTATGGTACACCACAGTATCTTTCTTATGTTCCTGACTTTAAGGCAGGCTCCCGGGATCAAGAAGATGTGGCAGATGCTTTTGCTAAAAATCTGTGTGTGACCAACTCGGATATTACCCTAGGGGATTTTAGCTTACAAGACGGTTGTAGTGCTGGGCTGTTTGACTTGAACCATCGGAAAACGCTGTATTCGCTGCATGTCAACGAGCGGAAAAATCCGGCTTCCCTCACAAAAGTGATGACAGCTTTAGTCGCATTAAAACATGCCAAATTGGACCAGACACTTACCGCTTCCACATCGGTTAACTTGATTACAGAAGAAGGTGCACAAAAGATCGGATTGAGAGCAGGAGATTCCATGACGTTGGATCAGGCGCTCCACATCCTTCTCATCTACTCCGCCAATGATGTAGGTATCATGATTGCAGAGAATATTGGTGGAAGCGTGGATGGTTTTGTGAAGATGATGAACGAGGAAGCGCTTGCCCTTGGCGCAACCAATTGTCATTTCCAAAACCCTCATGGTTTACAAAAAGATAATCATTATGTGACTGCCTACGATATGTATCTCATCTTTCAAGAGGCCATGAAATTTGACGAATTTCAGCAGATCATCAATATGACCTCTTATACAACACAGTATTATAGTTCTAAGAAAGAAGCGGTGGCAGTCGATATTAAGTCGACGAATCGATATTTTAGCGGAAAGGCCAAAATGCCTTCGAATATTACGGTAATCGGGGGGGAAAACAGGAACGACCACCGCAGCAGGGCACTGCCTCATTCTACTGGCTAAGGATACGGCTGGAAACCCATACATTGCGGTGATTCTCGGAGATACCAGTGTGGATCGACTCTACAACGACATGACGGCAATGTTGGAAAAAGCGGTGGAATAGAGTTGTTTTTTCCAGATTGATCATCTATAATTAACTAAAATGTGAATCGCACCTGAGGAGGTTTTGGACATGGTTCAGTTGATTGTCGGCAAAAAGGGAAAAGGCAAGACCAAGTGCTTATTGGATAAAGCAAACGGGCAGGTAAAGGCCGTGCTTGGAAATGTAGTCTATTTGGATAAGAGCACTAAACACATGTATGAGTTGAATAATAAAGTCAGGCTCATTGACGTTTCAGAATACTTTGTAGAGAATCCGGACGAATTCATTGGATTTATTACCGGTATTATTTCCCAGGATCACGATTTGCAGCAAATGTATTTTGACAGTTTTTTGAATATAGCAGGATTGGAAGGCAAGGATATTACAACAACAATTGAACGTTTGAACCGTTTAAGTGAAAAGTTTCATGTAGATTTCACGTTGAGCGTGTCTATGGATGCTTCGGAATTGTCGGAAGCTGTAAAGCCATATATTGAAACTTCCTTATAAGAAGTTCAGTTCTTAGGGATGGAATGATTCGTGAAAGGGTAACAGCGGATCTTATTGATTGGTTTGTATCGATTTTAAGGAATGATATTTGTAAGGATCATGATCATGGCGGGGTCGCGGTAAAACCACGATCCCTTTTTAAGTGGAGTCTGAAATGCGACAGGAACAGAGACCTCTCGGATACCCCAAAGCTCTCAATCTTAACCTTGGTAAACTGATATTTATTATCATCCTCGTATACATTCTGTTTGCTTTTGTTTCCTATTTTCGTTCCAAGCATATTGTCGTGTATGAAGTAAAGGATGGCAGTCTTTCGGCAGATGATACCTACAAAGGGATTGCAATTCGTCAAGAGAAGATTGAGAAGAGTGCGGATTCTGGTTATGTAAATTATTTTGCATCGGAGGGTGGAAGAGTAGCAGTTGGAAATTTAGTCTATACCATTGATGAAAACGGTGGCTTGATGGATCTGCTGAAATCGGAGGGGAGCGACACCGTTACCTTATCTGCACAGGATATGGGAGAGTTGCGTACACAGATCATGAATTTCTGTTCCGACTTCCGGGATACTGATTTTTCTAAGGTTTATGATTTTAAAACAGGTTTACAGGGAACTGCCCAAAAATTCGCTAACACCAGTATTTTATCCAATATTGAGGCTCTTAGCAAAAATGCGGATGCAAGTGCAATTCATTATTATGATGCAACTGAAACCGGAACCGTTGTTTATTATACGGACGGGTACGAAACAAAAAGACCGGAACAGTTGGACAGAGAGTCCTTTGAGGATAATCAGTACAAGAAAAAACCGCTGGTAAATAATAATCTGATTGCCGAGGGAGATCCTGTTTATAAAATTATTACAGATGAAAATTGGTCCGTGGCCCTTTCTGTAGATGAAAAAATGGCAAAATCGCTGACCGAACTTGGATTTGTGAAAGTTCGTTTTTTAAAAAACCAGGACGAATTATGGGCATCCGTTTCTGAAACACGCGGAAGTGATCAAAAGCCTCTCATTCTCCTGTCTTTTACGAACTCCATGATGACTTTTTGTACCGATCGATTTCTGGATGTGCAGTTAATTACAGAGGAGAGGCGTGGGCTCAAGATTCCGAAATCAGCCATTGTGAAGAAGAATTTTTATGTGATACCTAAAGAGTATTTGACGAAGGGAGAAAATGGGGTACAAGGAGTTCTGAAAAAAGGCTGGTCTAAAAATGGAAGAGAAAGTGTGGAGTTTAAGAGGGTCACTGTTTATAATGAGACAGAAAGCAGTTATGATATCGGTGATGCCTCTCTCAGTGCGGGTGATATCCTTCAGAAACCGGAGTCAACCGACACACTGACACTGAAAAATACAGAAAAATTGACCGGCGTCTATAACATTAACAAAGGTTATGCTGATTTCAGACAAATTAGAATTCTGTATCAAAATGAGGAATATGCAATTGTGGAGCCCAACACGATGTATGGTTTAAGTGAATTCGACTACATTGCGCTCGATTCTTCAACGGTGAAGGATGATGATTTGATTTATGAATAATATTGACAGCTACGCTTAAAACATGGATAATAGTATAGTATGTAAACATGTTCAAGGTATGCCTTTATACCGGAAATACCGGAAAGGGAGTTTTTAATATGAGTGTCATGGATAAGTTTTTAAATGCAATGAAGCTGAACGGAGAAGATGACGGCTATTATGATGATGACAGTTACTATGAGGGTGATGACGCTGAGGAAACTCCATCTAGAGAACCGGTAATCGGTAAGAATGAACCAGCAATTGAAACTTCGGAAGAGCGTTTTAGAAAGCCTGTGGTAAAATCGTTACCTAGCAATAGATCCGTGAGGAAAGCGGTAGCAAGTGCAGCCAGTAACATGGAAATTTGCGCAATTAGACCTACTTCCATGGAAGATACGAAGGAAGTAACCGATACCCTTTTGGGAAATCGGGCGGTTGTTTTGAATCTGGAAGGAATTGATGTAGATCTTGCACAGCGGATTGTAGATTTTGTTTCCGGATCGTGTTATGCCATTCGAGGCAACCTCCAGAAAATTTCGAGATATATCTTTATTATCACCCCGCCCAGCGTGGATATCTCAGGCGATTTTCAAGAAATGATCGGTGGTACACTTGGAGATTCTGCAGGAAAGTAAGACATATATTTTGTTAGGAAAGTTACGGCAGAAGGTTTCTTCTGCCGTTCATTTTGCTTAAAATCATTTGGTAAATAGATGGCAGGCAATCCTGTTCTACGAAAGGCGGATACATTGGCACCCACATCTTTTGCAACGGAGGATCATGCTTTTGTAACCCTGACAGCATCGTCCCTCTTGCAGCAGGACAACAATGCTTATGATATTTTGATTTGTGGAAGCACGCATTTCTGCGAACTGCATCATCAGGTTAGAAAGCTCTTTTCCATAAAAAGACGTGTTTTGATTATAACAGATACGAATATAGCACCTTTGTACCTGTCGCAAGTACGCATGAGTTTGAACGATACGGTATCGGAACTTCATTCCATTGTGCTTCCGACCGGGGAATCACAAAAAACACTGCAAACCGTTCAACATCTCTATCAGATTTTAATGGAGAATCACTTTGACCGTGATGATTTTCTGGTTGCGCTGGGAGGGGGTGTGATAGGGGATATCACAGGGTTTACTGCAGCAACTTATTTGAGGGGAATTTCTTATATTCAGGTACCAACCACCTTGCTGGCTCAGACAGACTCTAGCATCGGCGGAAAGACAGGCGTCGATTTTGTTGGATATAAAAATATGATTGGCGCCTTCTATCCGCCTCAAACGGTTATAATGAATCTGAATACTTTAAACACCTTGCCTCATCGCCAATTTGCAGCAGGGATGGCCGAAATTATCAAGTATGGGTTGATTTGGAATGCAACGTTTTTCAACTGGTTAACCGTCCATGGAGCTCGGATTTTATCACTCGACCAAACGGATCTGTTGCAGATGATTCAAAGCTGCTGCGAATATAAAAGGGATGTGGTGCAGAAAGATCCAAAAGACAGAGGGATACGGAAAATTTTAAATTATGGCCACACACTGGGGCACGCCCTTGAGAAATATAAAAATTTTTCTCTGCTTCATGGGGAATGTGTTGGTCTAGGGATGCTTGCAGCAGCGAGAATTTCGAGAGATCGTGGTCTTCTTTCTGTTGCTGAAGAAGAAACCATCCGAAGTGCTTTGTCCTTTTATTCGTTGCCTACTTGTACCGAGATATCGGATCCGGATGCACTGATGCAGATGATGTTTTCTGACAAAAAAATAAGTGCAGGTCACTTGCAATTCGTTTTGCTGGATCAGATTGGGCATTGTTTTCTTGCGGAAGACGTATCGAGCATCGAAATCAAAATAGCGATTGAAGCAATTACAAAGTAGATACCACCAGTGGAGAGTTTGATACAGGTTGATGTGATCAAAATATGCACCAGATCTCATTTCCAACGAGAAAATCAAGTAAAAATCAAGTAAGGAGCAGATAAATTGATGAGGAATAAAAAAACAGGTAAACGATGGTTGCTTTTTATTGATCTGATGTTATTTATCTTTTTGGTCTTCATAGATCAAATGACAAAAAGTTTTGCTGTACAGCACTTGTGCGGGAAAGATTCCTTTCCTTTGATCTCCGGAGTTTTGGAGTTGCATTATTTAGAAAACTTTGGGGCTGCGTTTGGACTGCTTCAGAATCAAAAGATTTTCTTTATTTTGATTGCGATCCTTATTTGCATTATGATTGCCTATGTCCTTTATCGTATTCCACCGGAGCGGAAATATATTCCCTTTAATTTCCTGCTTGTTCTTATTGCTTCCGGTGCGGCAGGAAATATGGTAGATCGAACGATGCACGCCTATGTGATTGATTTTATCTATTTCTCGTTAATCGACTTTCCGGTATTCAATGTTGCTGATATCTATGTGACAGTTTCTACTATTTTGTTGGTGTTGTTTATCCTCTTTTATTATAAAGAGCAAGATTTTAGTTTTTTGAGCATCAAACAACAGAAAAAAACACGAAAAATCAGCTAACGTAGAGCAGAAAACAGATAAGATATTCGTAGTGTAGAAGAGGAAACAAATACGGATAAGAGAATCATTCAAGTACGGGAGGAAACAGCGGGGATTCGAATCGATCGTTTCTTGGCAGCGGAAATAGCAGACAAACTTTCACGTACGCAAATTAAAAAATTGATCGATGAAAATTACGTTTTGTTAAATGGAAGGGTCGCGAAAGCAAAAGAACTGGTAAAAGCAGATGACCAGATTGAACTTTCCCTCCCTGACCTTCAAGAGTTCCATGTAGAGCCTGAAAATATCCCGTTGGAGATTCTTTACGAAGATGAAGATTTACTAGTGATCAACAAACCGAAGGGACTCGTTGTGCATCCGGCGCCCGGGCATCCGACGGGAACACTTGTGAATGCGATTCTATACCATTGTGGAGATACTTTATCCGGGATTAACGGAGTGCTACGACCGGGAATCGTGCATCGAATTGATAAAGACACGACCGGATCTCTGGTGATCTGTAAAACAGACTTAGCGCAGCAAGGAATTGCTGAACAATTGAAGGAGCACTCTATTCTGCGCATTTATCATGCCATTGTCTTTGGGCTTTTTCAAGAAAAAGAGGGCATTATCGACGCCCCGATTGGTCGGCATAAGAGAGATCGGAAAAAAATGGGAATTGATCCGATTCACGGAAAGAAAGCCATCACACATTATCACTCGCTGAGCTCTTACCCCCTTTATCGTATGAGTTATATTCAGTGTCGGTTGGAAACAGGAAGAACACATCAGATTCGTGTTCACATGGCCTCGATTGGACATCCTCTGTTGGGAGACGAAAAGTATGCTCCTCGTCAAAAGATTCCGTCCAATCTATCAAAATCATTACAGGCGAATCATTTGGAAATACAGGGACAATGTTTACATGCAAAGACCTTGAATTTTATTCATCCTCGTTCGGGTAAAGAAATTTGCATTGATGCGCCCTTCCCCGCTTATTTTCAAGAGATCTTAAAGAATTAAAATAGTTGGCGCATCGATGTGATGCATAAATTTGGATGTGTTACAATAAGGGTCAAAAGAGAACTACATAATGGAGGAATCTTATGAATACAGTGATTACGATTGGTAGACAATTTGGATCTGGAGGCAGAGCCATTGGGGAGATGCTTGCAAAAAAATATGGAATCAAGTGTTATGACAAAGAACTAATTGCTCGAGTGGCAAAGGAGAGTGGTTTGTCTGCAGAAACGATTGAACATCAAGACGAGCGCCCGACCACATCGTTCTTATATAATTTAGTCATGGATACTTACTCATTCGGATATAGTGCATCTGGATTTGTGGATATGCCGATTAGTCATAAAATATTTCTTGCACAGTTTGATACAATAAAGAAAATCGCATCAGAGGGCCCCTGTATTCTTGTCGGTAGATGCGCTGACTATGCGCTAAGTGATTTACCAAACGTTGTTCATATCTTCATTTCTTCGGATGAAAGCGCACGAATTGCGGAAATCCGACGTAGATACAAAGATATTGATTCGGATGATAAAGCACAAGAAATGATGAGAAAAAAAGACAAACAACGGAAAAACTATTATAACTATTATTCATCCAAAAAATGGGGTCATGTAGATAGTTATGATCTTACCGTGAATTCCGTCAAGCTTGGATTCGAGGGGAGTGCGGAGTTGATCTCTCAATTTGTAGATGATTTTGAGAAAAGACAAAAGGCAGGAAGCTAACTGGGAAGATCATCCAACTTCATCCAACTATTCGCAAAAGACAGCTTTAACGAATAGTTGGATGAAAAAATGGGTTTACTTTTTCCTCTATTTCTTTGGCAATGGAGCTGATTCCCTTTTCTTCACACAGGATGGTTAAATCGGCATATCGTTCATAATATGGGATTCGTTCCTTATACAATCCCAAAAGTGTTTGTCCTTTTTCAATTGCCACACCACGTTCTTCCAGAGAGCCCAAACGAACCTGAAGAGATTCATAGGATAATTTTAAATAAACAATGACGGAAATGTCATGCAAATGCTGCATTGCCTCTTTTCCATAAATCACACTTCCACCGGTTGCAATCAAAGAATGATCCGTATTGATAGAGGAATTGATACGGTTTTCTACCTGAATAAAGCCTTTCAGTCCCTGTTCTTTGATGATTTCATAAAGAAATTTTCCAGTTTGTCTTTGTATTTCCAGATCACTATCGATAAAATCCAATCCCATTCGTTTGGCAAGTACAACGCCAACGGTACTTTTTCCTACTCCCGGCATTCCAATTAAGGAAATATTCGTTTTTTCTTTATGCTTATTTGTCATCATTCTTTCTTATGTCTCGCTTTCTCGTAAATGGATCATTCTGGCAGCTCTTCGTCTATTGTCGTCATCCTGGGCGGCATAGTGTTTTCTGGTGGTATTGACATCCTTGTGTCCCAAAACATCTGCAACAAGATAAATATCTCCGGATTCTTTATAGAGGTTGGTTCCAAAAGTAGAACGAAGTTTGTGTGGCGTGATTTTTTTTAAAGAGGTAACGGTTTGTGCATATTTCTTGACCAGATTCTCAACCGCACGTACGGAAATTCTTTTGCTTTGAAGGGAGAGAAAAACGGCATTTTCACTACCGGATACCGCGCTTAATTGCAATCTCGAGTCCAAATAAGCTCGAAGTGCTTTCTCGACTTCCTCTCCGAAGTAGACGATTGTATCATATCCACCTTTACGATGGATCTTGATTCCGTTATTCTCAAAATTGATATCATTGATATCAATTCCAACGCACTCTGAAACCCGAATCCCTGTACCTAACAAGAGCGTGATGAGAGCGGTATCTCGAAGTTTCGTTTTAGCATGAAACTTCAATTGTGATTTGGTCAATTTCTCACCGGCCTCTACCTGGTCCAGCATGATTGCCACCTCATTTGGCTCCAAGCGAATAATTTCATGTTCATGAAGCTTAGGGAGGCGGATCATGGAGGGCGGATTGGTCTCAATCATTTCCAATCGAAAGTAAAAATTATAGAAGGAACGAAGCGCTGAAAGCTTTCTGGCTTTTCCGGATTCTTGATTGGTCAGTTCTTTCTCATGTTTGTCATATAAAGATAGATACTCCAAATATTCTTCGATATCTTCTCTCTTGATTTGATCCAACATGGAAAGCTTATAATTGGTAATTGCAGTTTGCTTAAGAGAAGAATTATTCTCATGAAGGAATTCGAAGAAAGTGCGAAGATCATAAGCATATCCAAGGCGAGTGCGGCTGGAAGTGTTTCCCTCGATACTCCTAAAATACTGATGAGTGAATTTTGGTAAGGTGGCTAGTACTTCACGCATTTTTCGAATGTTGATTTTATCCTGTTCAATAAAATATTTATCTGTGTTTCCGATATTTCCCTGCATCCATCTATCCTTTAACAATGCATGAACCTTATTTTTACAGTTGATCTGCAATCTTCCATTCACATTTTTCTATTATAGCGGATTATTGAGTTGCGGCAAATAGATGATTGGAATAATATGGCACAATTAAATAATCCCCTGCCCGAAGTTGCGTATTTATCTTATGATTGATCAAACAGACTTCTGCGATGAAATCCTGTATTTGGTTCGGGTCTACGGTATTTAGCTGGTCTCTTGCGATGAGTTCCATAGAATCTCCAGGTTTCACGCAGATACTGCGATAGCACTTATAGCTGTTTGCATCAGCAAAATAGATATCTGCATGGCTGAGATTCAGATTCCACTTTGAGAAAAACACAAGGAGAAAAACAGCAAGTACAAAAGGAATGCGAAATCGACTAAAAAAATTATGAAAAAAGGGATGATAGTAAACATACCCAGCAAAAGAACAAACATTTGCTTTTGACCGTTGGGAGTGAATCTTAATATTCCATAAATAAATCGATTGTATGTTCTTATGCTTCGATCTTGTCTTCATGATTCATACCAGTATCTTATAAATATTTGCTAGGTTACTGCATTTTATAGTAACAAAATACAAATCGAACGTGTGGTCACTATCGAAAGTATATCGAACATTTATTCACGTGTCAATGGATAGACGAACATATATTTTTCGAAAATATGTTTGCTTTCCTTTTTCAACTTTGATATACTGAGTATAAACAAGGAAAAATTGTAATTTTTCTGATCAGAAATGGAGAATTTTATATGGATCACGGCAGGATTTCAAGCAAACAGCAAGAGATTCTAGATTATATTAAGAACCAAATTGTAAACCGGGGGTTTCCTCCAGCAGTACGTGAAATTGGAGAGGCGGTGCACTTGAAATCCACTTCCTCTGTTCATGCGCATTTGGAATCATTGGAAAAGAATGGCTATATCCGTAGAGATCCTACCAAGCCAAGAGCCATTGAGATTTGTGATGATGACTTTCAGATTTTAAGAACGGAAATGATCAACATACCCGTTTTAGGACAGGTTGCTGCAGGAACCCCTATTCTTGCAGAAGAAAATATTGAGGGGTACTATCCGCTTCCTGCTTCTGTTTGCCCAAGGGGAAATACGTTCATTCTGAAAGTGAAGGGAAATTCCATGATCAATGCAGGCATTCGAAGCGGGGATCAATTGTTTGTACAAGAATGTGATACTGCGGAGAATGGAGACCAAGTAGTTGCTCTGATCGATGATTCTGCTACTGTTAAGACTTTTTACAAAGAAAAAGGGCATATAAGGCTTCAGCCGGAAAATGATGAAATGGAACCGATCATTGTGAAGCGATGCCAGATACTTGGAAAAGTCTTCGGTGTTTTGCGAATTTATCAGTAATTTTTGATAATGGATTAGAATTCATCGCTGGAAACCACTCTTCCATCTCGCCAGATTCTTTCCAGATCATAGAACATACGACAATCGTGGTCAAAAAGGTGAATGACGATATCTCCAAAATCCATTAGTATCCAGGGAGTATTTTCGTCCCCTTCTACATTTTTCAATTCAAATCCTGCTCTCTCTAATTTTTCTTCTGCAATATCTCTTAACGCTTTGAGATGTCGGTTGTTGTTTGCACTGGCAATGATGAAGTAGTCCGCCAGAACAGAAACTTCACTAATATTCAGAATACGGATATCTTCCCCCCTTGCGTTCTTCCAGTGCCTGCAAGGCAAGCTTTACCATCTCTTGGGAGGTTTCTATGGAATGAAGTTGTTTTTTCAAATCGGAATCCTTTCTTTTCTGTGATTTTCTGTGGTTTTCTGTGGATATGGTGCGTTTTCTAATGATAAATTAGTTCGATTGGACGGATAAATAATACTGTAGGGTTCTCTGTGTTTCCGGGTCTTTTATTTTAGAACTTTGATCTAAATAGGCAAGCGTATCCTGCAGAATATGAACGATTGCTTCATTTAAGTCTCGATAGGCCATTTTTCGAATCTCTGAAAGGTGAGGAAGCATCTTTCGGTTCGGTTCAATATAATCTGCCACAAAAATGATTTTTTCTAGTAGCGTCATGTTTGGATGACCGGTGGTATGGTAGCGGATGGCGTTTAACACCTCCGGATCCTGGACATGGTATTGGTGTTCTGCCAGATAGGCTCCTAGCTTCGCATGAAGTAGCGACGGCTCTTTCTCTTCCGCTTCTGTAACAGGAATATGAAACTTTTTGCATGTTTCCACCTTATGTTCCACATATTTTGCACAGTCATGCAACATGCCGGCAGTTAACGCCTGGTCGAGATCTACGTCATATAGAAAGGCTAGGGAGGCAGCGGTATAAGCCACACCTAAGGTGTGATCAAACCTCTCTGTTTTTAGCACTTTTTTCATCTGACGACGAAGTTCCGCCATATGCGCGGTGATGGTCTGTTGTTTCATTGTTCTCCTCGGGGGGTCTGCGACAGTTACATTTCTAGTGGCGCTGATGTCTTATGGGAAGAGCTATTTGATCCGGTGCTTCTATATCGCCGGCCCCAATCGTATCGCCGATATAAAAATTCTTGAGATAAACGAATTCAATGCACTCTTGTGACATTAAGTAACGGACGGATTTTCCGCTCGCAATTCTGGATCGTATATCTGTTGAGGAAATATCAACGCGATCGCCTTTAAGTAAGTGAATATTTGCCTGGTATTTAGAAGCCAGTTCCAACTGTTTTTTTTCTAAATCAGTCAGACTAATCTCGCCGCGGATGGATGCCAGAATAATACAATGAGAAAAAATATCTCTTGTGCGTTTCCAACGTTCCATATCCATCAGGGAATCTGCTCCAACGATAAAATAAAGCTGATCTCCCGGGTACATTTTTTCTAATTGAAGAAGAGTATCTACGGTGTAGGTATCACCTGTACGATCGATTTCCAGCCTGGAGCAGGTGAAATAGGGATTATTTTGAATTGCGATTTTAACTAATTGATAGCGCAGATCTCCGCTCGGGAGTTTGGAAGTGTCCTTTAAATAAGGTGTGCCACTGGGAATAAAGATGACACGATCCAATCCGAATTGTTCTCTTGCATTCTCCGCAAGTAACAGATGACCGTAATGAATGGGATTAAAAGTGCCTCCCATAATTCCGATTTTACGCTCTTTCATGCAGACCTCCTACGATATGAAACAGATCATGAATGAAAGAAATAATGGAAACAAGAATAAAATCTGCATGCTCAGAACCTTCTTCCTTATTTTGGCAATAGGATTTTGCGTTTTTCAGGATCGGGAAACGGTTTGTACAATACAATCTTTCGTCCAATCACTTGAACAATCTCACTTCTGGTTCGCTCGGAAACCATTTGTGCAATAGAGCGCAAATCCTCTTCACAATTTTTCAGTACGGTTAATTTAACCAGTTCCCGATTATGAAAAAGTTCCGATAGCGCCTGAATCACTTCCGGAGCGGATCCTCCTTTTCCAATCTGGAAAGAAGGCTCCAGATTGGAGGCTAGATGCTTGAGAAAAGATCGTTGTTTGCTTGTTTGTATATAGTTCATTTTTATCACCTGTCTGGATAGTATTCAAAGCCGTGACCGTAGATTCGAATCAAGTCGCCCTCGCGAATTCCCTTTTTTTCCAGCTCTGCAATTATTCCATTATCCCGTAAAAATTGCTGGAAGAAGGCAAATCCTTTTTCTGATTCCAAATTGGTATAACCAAGCATCTTTTCGATTCGAGGGCCTTCGATTACATAGGCGTTTTCTTTGCGGTTATATGAGATCGTATATCCTTCTTTCTCAGACTTTGTGAATGCCTCCGGATCGAATTCCTGCTCAAAAACAAGAGGGGTTTGATTGATCTTGGAAAGAAGGGTGCTTACATCATACAACAATTTATGCAGTCCTGCACCTGTCAGTGTAGAGGTAGGAAAAACTTTTACTCCACGAGGTTCATAAATACGTTTCATTTCGTGAATGATCTCAGAATCTGCTCCATCCGGAAGCATGTCAATTTTATTGGCAGCTATAATTTGTGGCTTTTCCGCAATGGCAGCTTTGTACTTTTTTAGCTCGTGATTGATCAGTTCAATATCGTCCAGGGGATCTCTTCCCTCTGTGCCTGCGGCATCTACAACATGAATGATGACATTGGTGCGTTCAATATGCCTTAGAAACTCCAAACCGAGTCCTGCACCTTCCGATGCGCCTTCAATTAATCCGGGAATGTCGGCAATGACAAAATCTCTTGCATCATCCAAATGTACAACTCCAAGACTGGGAGTCAAGGTCGTAAAGTGATAATTGGCAACCTGAGGTCTGGCGTTGGATACCTTGGAAAGAAAGGTGGATTTACCGACATTGGGGAACCCAACCAAACCCACATCTGCAATCATCTTGAGTTCGAGCACCACATCCAGTTCCTTCGCTTCCTGACCCGGTTTGGCATATTGTGGGGCTTGCATGTTTGCAGTTGCATAATGCATATTGCCAGTTCCGCCTCTTCCCCCCTTTGAGCAGGACGACCCTCTTCTGATCTCCGGATAAATCGGCAATCACAGCGCCTGAGTCCGCTTCTCTCACCACGGTTCCCTCCGGAACTTTCAAGATTAAATCCGCCCCGGATTTGCCGCTGCAGCGCTTATTGCCACCTTCTTCTCCACTCTCCGCCTTGTATTTGCCATTATAATGAAAGTCAGACAGTGTATTTCGCCCAGGATCAACTGTAAAAATAACATCTCCTCCTTTGCCGCCATCTCCACCATCGGGGCCTCCATTGGCTACATATTTTTCCCTACGAAAGGAGACATGGCCGTCTCCGCCCTTGCCACTGGCAATATGAATTTTTACATGATCAATAAACTCTGGCATGAAATCTCCTGTTGTAATCCTTTCGGCAATAATCAAAGAATGGTTTCAAACCAAAGCTTCCGGTTTGAAACCATTTCGAAGTCATCTACTATTTACCTTGCAATGACAGGATGTACACTCGCCTGTGTTTTGCTTCGTCCCTTGCGCTCAAATTTCAGAACACCATCTGTGAGAGCAAAAAGTGTATCATCACCACCAATTCCAACATTGATACCGGGATGAATATGTGTACCGCGCTGTCTGTAAAGAATATTTCCGGCCTTTACAAATTGGCCATCGGCACGCTTGGCTCCCAGCCTCTTCGATTCGGAATCTCTGCCGTTCTTTGTAGAACCGACACCCTTTTTATGAGCAAAAATTGCAGATTCATCTGAATCATGGCTCATACCTCCTTTGTAATTACTTTTAGGTACTTTTTTCCGTACCTCTTCGCAATTTCATTTACACCCAAGTGTAGCGAACGCATGAGAAGCACTCCATCTCCGTTGAGTTTGACCGGAAAGCGACAAGAGATCTTGCCGGATTTTTGATCTTCCTGCACCAAAACAGTACTATCTGTCAATTTTTCAATGGAATTGACCGTATTGATTACGAGGGCTGAAATTGCAGCACAGACAATATCTTCCCCTGCATCTGCAAAGCCAGCGTGCCCCAACGCATCAAATCCGGTAAATGTGCCCTCTTTTGTCTGATAGATAACCACCGATGTCATGAAATTGCCGATCTGTTACATGCTGATTGCTTCGATCTTCACACGCGTGTAAGGCTGTCTGTGACCGTTCTTTTTGTGATAACCGGTCTTGGGTTTATACCTGTAAACCGTCACCTTTGCACTTTTACCTTGTTTTACGACCGTTGCATTTACCTTTGCGCCTGCAACTTCAGATGCAACTCTCAGCGTCCCGTCACTTACGGCAATGACTTGATCGAATGTAACCTGCTTGCCTTCTTCCGCTTCAAGCTTCTCGACATCAATGACATCACCCTCGGAAACCTTATACTGTTTTCCACCGGTAACAATAATTGCGTACATAGGGCACCTCCTTCTTCTTAAACTCGCTGATTACGGTGTGGATTTCATGAAATAGAATTCAAAAAGTGTTTTTCGGAAAAATTTAATCCATACACTTTCAGAAACGCTTCTCTTCATAAAATCGTACTTTCAGAAAAAGATGGATATTCACAAAGGGATATCCGCCCGTTTCCGTATGAACAAATATAGTTCATATAACCTCATCAAGCGGCATACTTTAAGATTTATCAGACTGTTCCGGAGTTTGTCAATGGGGATTTTCTCATTACTCGCTACTCCTTTGCGCGGTATTTTAATGCTTTTTCATTTTGCCGCTCTTGTAATTTCTGCAATCCCCAATTTGGTAAAGTCCACAAAACGGGTTCGAATCGGATCTAATCGGCATAAACGTTGCAGTTCACTTTCGAGTTGATACTGCTCCTTTTGATCTTGTAGATTGATAAAATCAATTAGAATCATTCCGGATAAGTTTCGAAGTCGGATTTGCCTAAGGGATTCCCTTGCGGCTTCCAGATTGGTCTTCAAAAAAAGTTGTTTTTTTGATGCAATATCCTTCCCGGAGTTGACATCAATCACAAAAAGAGCCTCTGTTTGTTCCATCACCAAATAAGCACCGGATTTTAACCAGACTCTTTTGCGAGAAATTTCCTCCAGTTTAGATGGCAGACCATAGAGTTGATCAAGGGAAATACCTTGTTGAAGGACATCATGGTAGGAAACGGTCATTTCAGAGTGTTGTTGCAAAAGAGGTAAGTGCTGTATTTCTTCCATACACTCTCTGCTATTTGTAATCACCCGAATCACGGGTTTCTCTTCTGTATTTTGGATAAAGTGAACCAAGTCTGCCAGATGGTTTTCCATCTGTGTGGAAAAGCTTGTGCGATATAAGAGGCTGCCGATCTGACGTGTAGGTGCCAGTTTGCTTTGAATGGTTTCCAGTTCGTGATGAAGTGTAGAAATCTCTTGTACGATTCTGAGGATTGCGTTATGGTTCCCGGATGCATCTGAAGCAATTCCCTCTCCTGCTTCTGTTCTCAGTATGATAGAGTACCTGGTAAAGATCTCCTCTAATTCCGGATTCGAGTTGATTTTATTTTTGATTTCATGAATCAAAAAACTCCTGACTGCGTCAGGAAGCTTTTTGGAAACGTGCAGACCTGCATCACGGGAAGTAGCAAGTGAAATAACAACAGAATGACTGGATAGAGTCAGATATCCGGAAAGTTTCGCCTGTTTGGTTTTGCGGGGAGGAATCATAATCTGCACCGGGAGCAGATCTCCTGCTTTGATTCGGTCTCCCGATCGAAAGGTTCGGTTGACCAATGAACGGTCCGGAATTTCGTCGAGTGGCAGATATCCGATTTCCTGATCATGAAACCGAACAAAGCAGGCATGGAGGTTCTGAACCACATTTTCAACTCTTCCCAGATAGATATCTTCCGTACCTGAATGAGAATCCCGTCGTATATATTCTAGTTGTCGTTCCCGCAGAACGGCATAGAGAATTTGTTCTTCCTGTTGAAAAATCAGAATATCCATCTTATCCGGCAGACTTTCTCGCAAAGATTCGGTAATAGGAAACATCCGACACATCGATTTTACGAATGGAAGTGGCGTCTACAGTAGTACTTTGAGAAGCAGCCAGGGAGTCGATTTTTCCTTCTATTACCTCAATCACATTATTGTTTTTATCATAGAGATACGTTAACACCCGGATATTCTTTGCTTCATTAGAAGTGGTATTGCTAATGGTAGCCTTGGAATGAATATGACCGTCAGAGGTCGTTTCCACCAGAGGAGAAACGACGTTGTAATAAACAGCCGGTTCTGTCGTCGGATCGGCGCTGATCACTGCATTGAGTCGGCACTGATTCGAGATGGTGACCCCGTTTGGAATTTTATAACTGTCTGGAGAAGTCAAATAGGCGGTCTCACCGGGGGCAATGATTTGATTCCATCCATTCAAATCCTGTACATCAACCGTATTTCCCCCGGAATCCTTCAATTCTGATTTGGATGCCTTAATCACTAAATTGGTACGCCCCGTATTTGTAACTGCAGCAATCGCAAAATACCTAGTTTCTCCGTTTACCGGCATCCAATGTAAATAAGTGTAAGCGATCGCCATGGCGCTCACGGCGGAAGCGTTGGCAGATGCGTTGCTGCCGGACTGAGAAAGATTGGATTGGGCAGAATTGCCGGCAGAACTGTTGCTTGTACCGGAGGAGGACGAAGCAGAACTGTTTGACACGGAGTTACCGGAAGAACTGCCGGAAGCCGAATTCCCGGAAGAACTTCTGGACGCAGAGTTACCGGAAGAGCTACCGGAAGAAGAGTTACCGGATTTCGTGTAAGAAGAGGACGGGCTGGAGGCATTCTTGTTGCCTGCCTGCAGATAGCGGTCAATTCGATTTTTCATGGTGGCGGAAATCGGATACAAATTTCTGCCTGCAGTATCGTCGTTATTGTAAGCTGCATACGAACCCTGCTCTTCTCCGGATGGATTCTCCGAGCTTCCTTCGTTAGAGACTTCCTCTTCGAAGGAGGAGGAAGCATTTGAAACGGAAGCATCCACCGTCGAATTGCTGTCTTGTGTACTCTCATTTGCACCACTGTTGGAAGCTTTCGAAGACCCTGGTTGAGAGACGGAAGTTGACGCCTGTTTGCTACCTCCACATGCAGCCAGAAGCAAAACCAGAAGCAGGCAGAGGGTAATGCTGGATGATTTTTTGTTCATGGTTTGAACCCCGCGTTTTCATTCAGATAGATTTTTTTCAGAATCTTTTGACGAAATAAGAGGAACCAGAAAAAGACCGTTGTCGTCTCTTTCGGATGTGAAAATATCCTTTCTCAGCATACCATAATTTTTGGCTGATTGTCTCACCCAGAAAAGAACTCATCTCACCCAGAAAAGAACTCATTAGAAGGGAAGGCTTCACATGATTCTCACTTCCGGCCTTTAACAGTAAAAAAAGTCTTTTCTTCTCACTGAGCCATTTCATTTGATATATAAAGGGCCTTATATTAAAGTTCGTGAATCCCTTTTTGGTTTTCTTTTCCACCGGGATTTCCGTTTGATTCAAATATTGTGCAATACGATTTTCTAACACCTTGTCCTGCAATTCTTCCCGGAAGGAGACTTCGTAAGCACAGGCGAAAACGGCAGTCATCGCCTTTTTTTCCTGTGAGGTCAAGGTCTTGGCAGTGAGCGCCGTGATTCCCTCGTGCATTTCTGCATTCATACGTCCAAGTACTTCTTCTGCAGAGAGTTCCTGTGCGAACTGGATTTCCAAATATTCCCCGTCGCTTTCCATTCCGACGGAAAGGGGAAGCGCAAAGGTAAGGAGTTGATGAGGATTAAACCCCTCCGAATATTTGACTGGCAGATCAGCACGCCGGTTCACTTTTTGAAAATACCGCATTAAATCAAGATGCCCAATAAAACGAATGGGACCATGTTTGGAAAATTTTACTCTCATTCTCATTTCTCAGAACCTCAACCTACAGAACTGCCGGGACAGACTGTTCCAAAGCGACTATAGTTTTTAGAGCAGCAGCCGGAACAGGAAACACGGCAGTTTGGCGTAACCTGCCCTTCCTTGGCTCTTTTCCATTCACGGTACAAAAAAGCCTTACTAACACCGCAGGACAAGTGTTCCCATGGAAATATTTCTTGTTCTCCCCGCATACGAGACACATAAAAATCCATATCGATCTGACAGGATGCAAAACTTTCCAGCCAAAGATCATAATGGAAGAACTCTCCCCATGCGTCAAACATACAACCTTTCTGATAAGCAGATTGGATGACGGCAGAAAGTTTGCGGTCACCTCTTGCAAAGATCCCCTCCAGTACGCTGGCGTCCGCCTCGTGCCAGTTATATTTGATATGCTTTTGGTTGAGCTGAGAGGTGATTCCCCGCCTGGTCTTAGCCGCCTTATCTAAAAATTCATCTCGTGTGTTCATGGGAGCCCATTGAAAAGGAGTAAACGGTTTGGGGATGAAAAAAGAGGTACTGGCCGTCACTTCCACCGTTCTCCCATTTCTTTTTTCTTTCGGAACGGTATCGAAATATTCGGCACAAACGGCGTTGGCAATGTCACCGATTCCTTGAATATCCGCATCGGTCTCAAAGGGAATGCCCAACATAAAATATAATTTTACTTTATTCCAACCTCCAAGGAAAGCATCATGCGCCCCACGCAAGATATCTTCTTTCGAAATTCCCTTGTTAATGACATCCCGTAATCGCTGCGTCCCCGCTTCAGGAGCGAAAGTCAGGGACGATTTTTTCACATCCTGGATTTTACTCATGATATCAAGGGAAAAAGCGTCAATTCTTAGTGAAGGGAGGGAAATATTGATCTGTTTTTCCGAACAGTATCCAATAAGAAAATTGACTAACTCCTGTAATCTGGAATAATCGCTGGAACTCAGGCTGCTCAGGGAGATTTCTTCATGTCCTGTGTTCTTTAAAAGGGCAATGGCTTGCTGTTTTAATACTTCTAAGTCTCTTTCCCGAAACGGTCTGTACAGTTGTCCTGCTTGACAAAAACGGCATCCTCTAATACAGCCTCTCAAAATTTCCAAGACGACACGGTCCTGTGCGGTTTGAATATAAGGAACAACAGGCTTTTCAGGATAATAAGCGCTGCTTAAATCTTGTACCATTTCCTTTTCAATGACGGGAGGGATTTCAGAATCCAAAGGTGTAATTCTTGCAACTATGCCATCGTCATGATAGTCCACCCGGTAGAGAGACGGCACATAGATTCCCGGAATCTGTGCGCATCGTCTAAGAAATTCGTTCCTGGACACTCCTGCTTTTTTTGCATCCAGATAGACATCGAAAAGCTGTCTGTACCTCGTTTCGCCTTCTCCGATGTAGAACAAATCAAAAAAATCTGCCATCGGTTCCGGGTTGTAGGTACAGGGACCTCCGCCGATGACAATCGGGTCATCCCAGTCTCTTTCATCCGCAAGGATAGGAATTCCGGATAAATCCAGTACCTGCAACACGTTTGTGTAACAAAGCTCATATTGCAAGGTGAATCCCAGAAAGTCAAAACGAGAGACCGGCTCTTGTGATTCCAATGCAAAAAGAGGGATCTGCCGCTGCCGTAAAATGGCATCCAGATCCGGCCACGGAGAATATACTCTTTCGCACCAAACATCATCCCATTCATTCATCATGCCGTAAAGGATCTGAATCCCCAGATGGGACATCCCGATATCATAGACATCCGGAAAGCACATTGCAAAACGGATCTTTGTGGTCCGGGGATCTTTCATGACGGCGTTGACTTCATTGCCGATATATCTTTCCGGCTTTTTTATCTGCATCAGGATTTCATCGGATAATGCCAGATTTGTATTCATATTATCTCACTTTCCAAAGTTGTTTCCTTCCTGGATTGAAGAAACCGGGTTTAGCTCAAAGGAATCAGGTTCAGATCGAAGCCATCAGGTTTCAATCGAAGTAATAAGGTTTCAATCAAAGCAATCAGTTTCAGATCAAAGCAATCAGATTTAAGAAGCAATCAAGTTCTCGTTTGTAAATCCAACTGGATCATTTCTAAATAAGGAATGGTAGAATTCTGTTCCTTCATCAAAAAAAACCATTGCGGATCCAGTTCGTCTATGCGGAAACTTTTCCTTCCACCCGAGCTTGCCCGTTCCCAGAAACGCATTAGATCCTGTATCCGTAAGTAATAGAATTGCTCGTGTGCGGTAAAATAAATCAGGAAAGGCAATCCCTTCTTGTCTTTCAAAGGAATTCATAAAGGATACCTGATGTTCATGAATATTCTCCAGTGCAAAGGTATCAAAAGCACATTCCTTGGCATCAAAACAAACGGGGATTCCTTGCACGGCACCAATATAGTCCACGGTGGATTTTTGATCAAAATAAGCCAGCGTAATATGCCTGGATTCTTTGTCGATTTTGATGGGAGTAATCGGAGTCGGGATCTTCTGGATGAGTGCAAGCTCCTCATCCCTGTAAAGTTCATTGGTGTGGTTGATCAAATCTTCCAGGAAAGAACCGCGAAGACCTCTGGAATTCCATGTTGGCATGAAGTGCCGTCTCCCTCCGTAGACAAAAATAAAAATCTCTTATCTGCTGAAATTTTGAAAAATAAGGCGCATCTATTTTCACCGATTCCCAACCAACCTGTCTACAGTGTAAAAGCTGGCTATCTAAATGAAAAGCCTTATATAATTGTTGATTCCATTGGAAATCTCCATATTTACGATCTCCGGCAATCGGATGGCCAATCGAGGCAAAATGAGAACGGATCTGATGTGTTTTTCCGCTCTTTAGTTCAACTTCAACCAAAGATAGTCCCTGCTCCCGGTTGAATGCCATGGTGCGATAAACCGTTTGGGTCAAATCGGCAGAGTCAATGGGTGGATTTTTTCCGTCCTCTTTGCAATGGGTCAGATCCTGCAATTGGACCAAATTTCGTCGTTCGTCTTTGGTTAGACGGGCGGTAATGACTCCACTTCCCAGGAGAATCCCTTTGACAATGGTATGATAATATTTATGAATCGTATGGTCTTTTAGCCCCTTGGATAAAAAATTTGCGCCCATCAGGGTCTTTGCACATAAAACACAGCCACTGGTCCCCCGATCCAGGCGATTCATGACAGAGGGGCGAAAAGATAACAGAGCCTCTTCACTGGTCTTTTGTTCATGTAGGAGATAACCAATCCAATACTCATTTAAGCTGAGGTCTTCTTCTCTCGCTTTTTGTGATAGGATACCGGGAGGTTTGTTGAACACACAAACATCGTTCGTTTCATGTAAAATTCGGATTCCCGTATTTTGAAACTTCTCAAAAGCTTCTTCGTATTGGGAAAGATGTTTTCTTCTTTGCGCTCCGTCAGAAAGTTTTGCAAATGTTTCATCGGAAAACCAGATTTTAACGGAATCTCCCTGGACCAGTCGCTCTCTTCCCGTTGCCTTTTTGTCGTTTAGAACAATGTTTTTTTTGCGGAGCATTTTATACAGAAAACCGGAATCGGCCTTGGGAAGAATGCCCGCCAACAGCTTATCCAGTCTTTTTCCTGCTTCATTTGTTTCAATAATCAATTCTTTCATCTACGAAAAAAAGAGACATAGTGTGAAAACGACGCCCGCACCTTTGCTGTCCGTATCCGGTTCAAATGGAAATGGAACGAAAAATGGAGGGAAGGGTCTGCCTTTGATTTGGATTCGAATCCTGTTCCATTTGGATCGGATGGATCCCCTCTTTTCGTCTCTCCTCTTCCATTTGGTCCAGCAATTGGCAGAAAGCCTTCAGGTCATGAAATACCTGGATATGGTAATCGTGATAGGAAGAAATACCAATTTGCAGACGAAGGTGTTTTTGTGCATCCAATACATCTAAAGTTTGGTCTTCTGTGTAAGCGGCAATCGTTTGACCAAAGACAGTAATTGCCGCAATGGAAAAGTTGGTCGGATCGGCAGTCATTTCCAGATCGTATTGTATGGATAGGCCACCGCGATGCGATTCGATTTCCTGATATGCCTTCTCGCTACAGGGTTTGGCACGGAAAAAAAGAATCATGTTTACCGTGGAAAGACCGACGGGAATACAGCCCAGTGCCGCAATGATGCTGAAAACATTTCGGTTGGTCCCGGTTAATGCCAATCCCAGAAGAAAAATCCCCACACAAAATCCTGTTAAAAAACAGGTCCTTATCACCCCTGTTTTTCTGCCTGAAATAATATAGCCGTAAGAGCCCTTGGAAACCGCTGCTCTATTCATCCGATCCTTTCTCCAATTTGGTGAGATACTCTCTGTAATCGGTGATAAAGTCATCGGCAAGCTGCTTTTTTTCTTCCCACTGATTCATGGAGTAATCATCTTTTACTGCGCATACAGTCATGCCCGCCGCCTTGCCCGCCTGAATGCCTTCGATCAGATCCTCAAAGACAAGACAGTCCTGTGCGTTTCTCATCAGTCCTTCGGCGACATTTAAATAGATATCCGGTGCGGGCTTGGAACGCAGGGCATCATTTCCGGAACGAATACAGGAAAAATAGGAATCAATCTGATGGGTATGCAACACCTCTTCGATGAGACGTTTGGAGTTACTGGAGGCAATGCCAAGCGGAATCCCGTATGCCCTGCATTTTGCCAAAAAAGGCAACACGCCCGGTTTTAACGGAATCTGATCCCGGTAAAAACAGATTGCCATTTCATCCCAATCGTGCAAAATGCGGGATACCTCGTCACGAATACCAAAACGCGACTGAAAATATCTTGCCGTCTCCACAATGGTTTTTCCGTTTAATTCGGTTTGCAAACCTTCCGGAACGGTGATGTGAAAACGAGCCAGATATGCGGCATCAATCGCCTCCCAAACCCACATGGAATCGACCAGAGTCCCGTCCAGATCAAAAATAACGGCCTGAAAGGAAGAAAGCACAAGACCTGTTTTTTTCATTTGACAGAAACCGAAACAGGCGCAGAAATCGTTTCCTTGTCATATTGATTATGTGCTTTTACCATGAGCGTGGGAATGGCGGTATTTGCAGGAATTGTGACAGTCATCTGCTTCAGGTTTCTATCCCAAGGCAATAAATAGGACCAGGATCTTCCGTTGTCCAGACTGTAAGCATAATAGATCACCAAACCGTTGGAATCGCTTGCTGTCATATTCGCCTGTATTACCTTTGGAAGGATCATAAATGGCAGAATTGATTTGGCAAACTTCCGGAGGAGTCGTATCACCAGCAACCGGTACGGTTGGCATCTTCACGTTGATCGTGGGAATCCTGGAGTAATCTACACCGAGAATTCTTGACTTCAGGTGATAATATTTTGCAACGGCTGTCGCATCTGCAATCCCGAAGTTGACATAGGAATTATTTTTGGAAAGAACAGCCAGATCTACCGGATGATCCAAATGAGCATGTTCGATGATGCAACTTGGAATACCCAAAGCGGTGGAGGCGCGGAGAATGCCATAATAATCCACTCCCTTGGAAGAAAGTCTGGTCTTGATTCCCCTTTGGTAAAGCCCCATGGATTGCAGCTCACTCTGCTCATAGGCACCAAATTCTGCACCGCGCTTGTATTCGTTTCCAAAAGCACTGATCCATATCTCGGATCCGTAGATGGTATGAGAAGGAGAAGCATTATAGTGGATACTGAATAAAAAATCTGCGCCAACTGCCTTGGCATAAGCGGCACGGGCATCCAAAGACACCTCTGTGTCCGTTGTCCTGGTCATGTAGACCTGTATGCCTTCATATTTTTCCAATTCATTTTTCATCGCGGTTGCGGTGATTAAGGTCACCTCTTTTTCGGAGATGCCATTATACTGCGCACCGAGATTTCGTCCGCCTACTCCCCCGTGTCCCGGATCGATACAGATCACAATCGGCTTCTTTTCCTTCGCATAAACAACAGCATCATCCGGGAAGGACGATGCCAGTGAAAGCCAATGAAAAGACTTGCAATCATGGGTAAGAACCATTTGTTTTTTTGCATAAAATCCCCCTCTTACATGATATTGATATCTTTTTCTTTGCTTTCTTTCGGTGGATCCGTCTCTTGTGGTGTCGCTGTCTCCACCTGTGGAGGTTGTAAATCTCTCCGATTCGCCCTTACCGTTTCCTGATAAGTGGCAAGTTCACCGATCAAGGAACTCATGTGTTTTTCGGAGGACTCTACTGCCTTATTTAAAGCGTCTTCTACCTCGGAAAGAAGGCGGTCGGTATAGGATACCGCTGCCGTTTTCATTGCATTGGATTCCGTCGTGGCACGATTCAATAATTCCTGTGCCTGTTTGGCCGCTGATTTAATGACTTCATTGGCCTGCTCGTAAGCCTGACGCATGACTTCGTGTTCATTAATCAGCTCGTTACGATGTTCCTGCGCCTCATTGATGAGCGCATGCGCCTTGCGTTTGGCATCATTCAGGATGACTTCCTCGTTATTCACCATGGTTCGATACTTCCGGATCTCTTCCGGTGTTTTTGTCCGAAGTTCCTCCAACATATCATCGATGGTTTCCTTATCTACGATGATATTGGTCTTTGAGAGTGTCTGAAATTTACATTGATCCAGATAGGCTTCAATTTTATCAATCATCTGATCCAGTTGACTCATTTGATCTCCTCTCCCCGGATTCGTTCCTGGGGACATCGGTGAATTTTTCTTTTAGAAGGGCTGCAACTTGTAAAGGAACCAATTCCGAAACATCTGCGCCGTACATAGCAAATTCACGGACAACCGAACTGCTGACATAGGAATAACGGTGTGCGGTCGTTAAAAACACGGTGTCGACCCGCCCCCCCCGACATTTCGCGATTGGTCAGCGCAAGCTGCAATTCATATTCATAATCTGTGGTGGAACGAAGTCCACGTATCACTGTATAGATGTTCTTTTTACTGCAATAATCTGTTAAGAGTGTGTTATGCACATCGACACTGACACCGGGAATCTCCCTGACGGCATGATTTATCATTTTAACACGTTCCTCAGCTGAAAACAACGAATGCTTGGCGGAGTTGTGCATCACAACGACAATGATATGGTCGAACATTGCGGCGGCACGTTTGATGATATCCAGATGTCCATAGGTGACCGGATCGAAGGTTCCCGGGTAAATGGCAGTTTTCATTCTTGCCCCTTCTCTTTTCCGATGAATTTTAAAAATACATGTTTATTGTGTTTATAGCACTTTTCTCTTTGAATGAGATAACCCAACTCCGTTACAAAAGAAAAATCCTTCTCCAGCGTGGATTCTGCAATGACCAGGCTATCCTCTGTCAGGTAAGGCATCTGCGAGAGGACCGGTAGGGTGCGTTCATACAGATCCGTATCATAGGGAGGATCCAGATAAATGAGATCTACTTTCTTTTCATGAATTCCATGCAGCGCCGATAGAATATCCTGTTTTAGAAGAACGGCCTGTTCCTCGAGATGCGTTTTGTGAAGATTCTCTTGCAGACATCGATAGGGGGCGCTTGCGTTTTCAACAAAATAGGCCCTCTTCGCTCCTCTGGAGAGAGCCTCAATTCCAATGCCTCCTCCTCCGGCAAAGAGATCCAAAAAGACAGCACCGGGAACGAACGCCTGAATCATGTTAAACAACGTTTCTTTGATCCGATCCTGCGTGGGTCTGGTACCCTCTCCTTCCGGAGTTTTTAAAGGGATACTCCTTGCGCTTCCTGCAATTACTCTCATCGTTTCGTTCCTTTCATCACAATTACGCTTTTTTCTGTCCGCGCCCATCCCGGCTTGCGATTTTAAGCGTATTTAAAGCAATGCTCTTTCCCTCTACAGCGGCTACCGACAGATCCACATCCTCTAAAAAATAAACCTGAGATAAAGCATCGTTTTTTCCCAGTTTCATACCGCGAACACCGATCGCCGCTTTCTTCTTTTCCGGGATTTCTTCCAGAGGAAAGCGGAGAAAATAATGGTTTTGTGTCTGTAACACAATGGTCTTCTGCGTTTTCAGAAGCCCAATACGGATGACTTCGTCCCCGTCGTTTAATTTGGTGGCCGCCACACATTTTTTTGCAACATCAAATTCTCCGCCATCCACCATCTTAACCATCGCTTGTTTGGTGATAAAAATCAGCCGGTAAAGATTCAGATCCGATTGGCTTGCAGCAAAGACGATCTGCTCTCTGGCTGCATCAAAATTAGAAACATTGTCAATGGGAATCCCTTTATCTTTCAGCTTCCCCTGAGGCAGATCCTGTGCCTTGATGGTATGCAGGTTCCCCGTGTTGGTAAAGATACAAATTTTACCGGTATTCCGGCAAATGAAACCGTATGGGTACTCCGTGGCAATCCCCTCTTTGTTCTTTTCGAAGCTGGGTAAATCAATGGTTTTAGCATAGCCAAACCGGTCCATGACAAAGGCAAGATCAAACTCCTCTGCCTGTTTTTCTTCATATACCGCATCGGCAAAATTCCCGATTTCGGTGCGGCGTTTTCTACCATATTCTTTGCGGATATCCGCCAGTTCCTTGGAGATCACCATGGCCATGGAAGAACGCTCTTCCAGGATATCTTCATAACGATAGATTTTAGCGACGGTCTCTTCATGCTCTTTCGTTAGGGCATGAATTTCAAGTCCGATGAGCTTGTAGAGGCGCATCTCAAGAATGGCATCTGCCTGCTTTTCTGAAAAAAGCAGCTGTGCCGCCATGATTTTCGATTCTCTGGATCGAAAGGAGATGCCGTCCGTTTTCCCGGAAACCAGACACTCTTTTGCCATCTGTCTTGTTTCAGAACCGCGCAGGATTTCAATAATCAAATCAATGACATTGCAGGCCTTGATCAGGCCCTCCTGGATTTCTTTTTTCGCCTTCTCTCTGGCAAGCAGGGTGGTGTATTTGCGTCTGGTGCATTCAAACTGAAAATCCACGCAGGCCTTGATGATTTCTCGCAGATTCATGGTTTCCGGTCTGCCTTCATGAATCGCAAGCATATTGACACCGAACGTATCTTCCAGCTTGGTTTTTTTGTAAAGAAGGTTGGTAAAATTGGCTACATCCGTTCCCTTCTTTAACTCAATGACAATCCGGACTCCTTCTTTGGAGGACTGATTGGCAATATCTACGATATCGTTTGTGACCTTATTTTCCTGAAGGGCCGCCACATCCGTCAAGAACTTTGCAATTCCGCTTCCGATCATGGTATAGGGAATTTCGCTTACAATTAAAAGAGGATGACCGTTGCGCCCCTTTTCTTCTTTTACCCTGCCACGAAGGCGGATTTTTCCCTCGCCTGTTTCGTAAATCTGCTTTAATTCACTTTGGTTAATGACGATGCCGCCCGTCGGAAAATCCGGCCCTTTGACCAGTCGAAGCAGTTCTTCCGTGCCGATCTGGTCGTTTTCGATAAAGGCAATTTCCGCATCCAGAATCTCCTTTAAATTATGCGGAGGCGTGCTGGTCGCCATTCCGACCGCAATCCCTTCCGACCCGTTAATCAGAAAATGGGGGATCTTGACCGGAAGAACAGAGGGTTCTCTTTCGGTCTCGTCAAAATTCGGGACAAAATCTACGATATCTTTATCCAAATCGGTGAGAAAGTTTTCTTGTGTCACCTTTTGCAGCCTGGCTTCGGTATAACGCATGGCTGCAGCGCCGTCTCCCTCTATGGTGCCGAAATTACCGTGTCCGTCCACAAGCGGGAGTGCCTTTTTAAACTCCTGTGCCATCACGACGAGCGAATCATAGATGGAGCTGTCCCCATGAGGGTGATACTTACCCATGGTATCGCCCACGATTCTCGCACTTTTACGATACGGCTTGTCATAACGAATGCCAAGCTCATACATATCATAAAGGGTTCTTCTTTGCACAGGTTTTAAACCGTCCCGGATATCCGGCAGTGCACGCGCCACAATCACACTCATTGCATAATCAATATAGGACTGCTGCATCACGTCGGAATATTCTGTTTGTACAATGCGGTCTATTGCAGATGTATTTGCCATAAATCCCTCGTTTCCTGCAGGAAATCGTTGTTGCTTTTCAAGAACGCCGCTTCCTTCTATCCCCTCTCCTCATCCTGGCCTTGCACCAGGACAACCGAGTTCTTAAATATCCAAAGCGGCGTCGGTGGCATGTTTACGGATATATTCTCTTCTGGGTGGAACCTCCTGCCCCATCAGCAATTCCGTTGTTCTGGATGCCATTTTGGCATCTTCGACCATGACCGCCTTCAGCATTCTCTTTTCCGGATCCAGGGTCGTCTCCCAAAGCTGAGCCGGATCCATTTCTCCAAGCCCTTTGTACCGTTGCAGGGTAAAAGCCTGTTTGTGTGTCTTTCGATATTTCTCCAGTGCCTTATCGTCGTATAAATACTCTTCTTTGCCCTTCGATGGAATCACTTTATATAAGGGGGGCATGGCGACATACACGTGTCCTTCAAAAATCAGTTCTGGCATAAAACGATAGAACAGGGTGAGAAGCAGGGTGGCGATATGGGCACCATCCACATCCGCATCGGCCATGATGATGATTTTGTCATAGCGGAGCTTCGCAATATCAAAATCATTCCCATATCCTTCCGAAAAACCGCAACCAAATGCGTTGATCATAGACTTGATTTCCGCATTGGCTAACACCTTATCGATGGAAGCTTTTTCTACATTGAGGATTTTCCCTCGAATCGGCAGAATCGCCTGAAAGGTTCTGTTTCGTCCCATCTTGGCAGAGCCGCCGGCGGAGTCCCCTTCTACAATGAAGATTTCGCACTCTTTCGGATCTTTAGAAATACAGTTGGCCAGTTTGCCGTTGGAGTCAAACGAGAACTTTTGCTTAGTCAGCATATTCGTCTTCGTTTTTTCTTCGGCCTTACGAATTTTGGCAGCCTTCTCTGCACAGGAAAGGACGGCCTTTAGCAGCTCCAGATTGCGGTCGAAAAATCTGGGAATTTCATCTCCTGTCACCTTAGATACCGCCTTAGCTGCATCCTGGTTGTCCAGCTTGGTTTTGGTCTGTCCTTCAAAGCGGGGATCCGGATGTTTAATGGAGACAATGGCCGTCATTCCGTTACGAATATCCGCGCCGGTGAAATTCGGGTCCTTTTCCTTTAAGATGCCAAGCTCTCTGGCATAATTATTCATCACGGTGGTGAACATTGTCTTGAAACCGGTGATATGCGTTCCACCTTCCGAATTATAAATATTATTACAGAAGCCAAGAACATCTTCGTGAAATTCACTGACGTATTGAAAAGCGACTTCCACTTCTATCTTTTCACTGACGCCCTTGAAATATACAGGAGGAATGACCGCCTCCTTGGTTGCATTCAGGTCGCGGATAAAACCGATAATACCCTCCGGTTCATGAAAAGAAATGGGGGTCGGATCCGAACCCTCTCTTTTATCCGTGAAAACAATCGTAAGCTGCGGATTCAAATAGGCTGTTTCGTGAAGACGATTGATGACCTCGTCTTCTTTGAAGCGGGTTCTTTCGAAGATGTCGGGATCGGGAAGGAAATTGACAAGGGTCCCTGTTTTAGAAGACTTACCGACCACAGGCAGAAGCCCCTTTTCGAGAGGGGTGGTGGGATTGCCTCTTTCATAGGTATCCTGATAGATCTTACCGTCTCTGGAAACACGAACGGTCATGCGAAGGGATAGTGCATTGACCACAGAAGAGCCGACTCCGTGCAGTCCTCCGCTTGTTTTATAGGCATCATGGCCGAATTTCCCGCCTGCATGGAGTGTCGTATAAACCACACGTTCTGCGGAGACTCCCTGTGCATGCATTCCTACGGGAATTCCTCTCCCGTTGTCCTCCACGGTCGCACTGCCATCCGCTTCCAGCGTGACATGAATCTCCGTACAAAAACCCGCTAAATGTTCATCAACCGCATTGTCCACGATTTCATAAATCAGATGGTTCAAACCTCTGGTAGAAACCGATCCGATATACATGCCGGGCCGCATTCGGACTGCTTCCAGACCCTCCAGAACCGTGATACTGGAAGCATCATAAAGATGGCTCTTATTGGATGCCATGAATCTGCACTCCCCCTCCCTTTCAAAACAATGAACGATCACATCACCTGTAGTTTCTTTGTCACCGTCACAGCAAGAGCGCCCGGGCCGATATGGCAGGCAATGGAAAGAGAAAGAGGCTGCTGATAAATTTCAAATCCGGGAAAAGCGGATTCAATTTCAGTCTTCCATTCTTTTGCTGCGTCCTGATCATAGGTATAAGCAGAGTCGATTCGTACATTTTCTACGGAAAGACCTCCCAAACGCTTTTCTGTATCCTCCCGAATCGCCTGCAACATGATCTTTTTCCCTTGCATGATCGTTCTGGCCTTGGCAAAGGCATCTAATTTTTCCCCATGAAGCTGCAAAATGGGTTTCAGTTTGAGAAGAGTGCCGAGTGCTGCAGCGGCAGGTGTAATTCTTCCGCCTTTTTTTAAATAAAATAACGTATCCAGCATGATATAGATGCTGGTATTGAAAGCGTCCTGCTCCAAAATTTTGCGAATTTCTGCGGCATTCTTACCACTTTTCGCCAATCTAAGCGCATCCAACACGGAATTGCGCATCGTGACGGAGATTCGTTTGTTATCGACCACCTGTACCCTGCCGTCATAGTCCTCCGCAAGGGTTTTTGCCGCCTGACAGGAGCCGGAAAGTCCACTGGACATCGGTATATAGACCAGATCCTCATACTCCTTTAATTTCGCATCAAAAGTGTCCATCAGGGTCCCGGGAGAAGGCATGCTGGTAGAAACATCCAGCCCCTGTTTCAGCTTTGGAAAAATTCTTCTTGCGTCAAATTTACATTTTCCAGATATTCGTGTTCCCCGATCCGGAAAGGCATGGAAATGACATCGATACCGTTTGCTTTTGCTTCTTCCGGTGAAATACCGGAGTTGCTGTCCGTCACAACTGCTGTCTTCCTCATAAAATAGATCTCCTCAAACTTATATATTATACAAAGAATCGAATCCTGCGTAAATAAATCAAACCCATCCGTAATCATCCAGGCGGATTTCGTCTTGGAAAACAGCCCTACAGCTGCTCTTCTTCCAGCAGAGCTTCAAACTGTCTGGAATATAATTCTTCGTAATACCCTTTTCTTTGTAAGAGCTCTTTATGCGTTCCTCTTTCCACGATTTTACCATCTTTTACGACAAGAATCAGATCTGCTTCCACGATGGTAGAAAGTCGATGCGCTATGACAAAGGAGGTTCGCCCTTTTATAACGGTGGAAATCGCATCCTGGATTGCTTTCTCCATGACGGTATCAATCGAGGAGGTCGCTTCATCCAACACCAGGATCCTGGGGTCTGCTAAAAGTGCCCTGGCAAAGGAAAGCAGCTGTTTTTCCCCTGTGGACAGACTTCCTCCTCCTTCTCCCACTTCGCTATCCAGTCCATGATCCAGATTTTTTATAATCTGGTCGGCTGAGACGGTGTGCAGTGCCTGCCAGATCTCCGCATCGCTTGCCTCCGGTCTGCCATATTTTAAATTGTCGCGGACCGTCCCTGAAAAAAGATGGGGCGTTTGTAACACATAGCCGATATTGGAGTGAAGCCATAGTTGAGAGCGTTCTCTCAGGTCCACCCCATCGACCAAAATCTCACCGGAAGTCGGTTCATAAAAACGGCAGACCAGATTGACCAGCGTGGATTTTCCCGCACCTGTCTCCCCGACAATGGCTACATTTTGCCCTTGCGGGACCGTGAGACAAAAATGGGATAAAACTTCTTCTTTTCCATCCGGATAGGTAAAGGAAACATCCCGAAATTCAATGTCGCCGTACAGTGGCTCCCAATTTTCTTTTTTGGGATGAAAGGTGTCTCCGTATTTTTCAATGACATGTGGGGCATCCACGACATCCGACCTGGTAGAAAGGAGCCTTGTGAGACGCTCAATATTCACTTGAATTTGAATGAGGGCGGCAAACGTTTCCACGATAATCTGTACCGGCTCCATGATGTTTAGGGCATAGGACATGAAAACGGAAAGCGTTCCGATTTGCATGGCATGCTGCATACTGAGTGCTCCACCCCCTCCATAAAATCAGAGCAAGCGAAACGGAACCCATGAGGACGACCGCCGACAAAAGAAAGGCCTGATAGCGCATGGTATGAACACCGGCAGTCCGCATCAGATGAGAATCTTCTCGAAAATCCTTCTCTACCAGCTCTTCTACCACCAACGTTTTAATCGACTTCGCTCCCGTGATTCCCTCGTTAAAATTTCCGGTTATTTTGGAATTCAGCTCTCTGATTTTTCTGTGCATGGACGTTAATTTCTGTTGGAAAAGCCAGACAAGAAGCGCTGTGATCGGCAGTAAGAGAAAAAGGATGAGCCCCAGCCGGAAATTCACCACAAGCATGATCAGGATCATGCAGACAAGGGAAGAGATATTCCACACGACATCCATGAACCTCCAGGACATCAGCACGCCGATTTTGCCGGTATCGCTCATGACACGGGAGTGGGTGTATCCGACACTATTTTGATTGAAATAAGAAAAGGAAAGGGTTTGGAGGTGATTAAAGGCTGCCGCCCGCAGATCTTTGCCGATGGCAATTTCGATACGGCAAGCCTGGAACAGCGTAAAATAATCCAGTAAAAGCTGGAAAAACAACAGCCCCAAATAGGCTAAGGCGAATAGGCCGATTCCATTCGTCGTATTCTCCGCAATAAAATGATCCAGTGCGTATCGGTTAAACAAGGCATAGGTCGCCCCGATCGCAGAACTGAGACAACCGAATAGAAGCATTGCGCACATCGTTTTGCGGTAGGGCCTGGTAAAAGGCAATATTTGAGGAATCCCGAACAAGGAAAGAGACGGGATTTCTTCTTTGTTTGTGATCTGTGTTTGAACTCATCATTCTTCCGTATCTGCAGATATTCCCGCTTGGAGATGGTAAATTTTACTATAAATCCCATTTTTTTGTATTAAATCCGCATGCGTCCCCTCTTCGGCAATGCGTCCGTGATCCAATACGATAATATGGTCCGCCTGCATCAGCGTACTGATGCGATGGGCAATCAGAATCACTGTAGCTGACTGGATTTCTCCGGACAAAGCTCGTCTGATTTTTTCATCCGTCTGGGCATCCACAGCAGAGAGGGAGTCGTCAAAAATCATGATGGGCGGCTTTCGAATCAGCATTTGCGCAATGGCGGTTCGTTGCTTCTGCCCACCCGACAGGGTTACGCCCCTCTCTCCCACAAAAGTTTCATACCCATCGTTAAAATGGGCAATGGCATCTTCTAGCGAAGCGATTCTGGAAACCCTTTGAATTTCGTCATCTTTTGCCTCTCTTCTTGAAATGGAAATATTCTGTGCCAGCGTCCGGGAAAAAAGATAGGGCTCCTGTAAAACCATGCCGATATTCTTGCGAAGATAAGATCTGGAAATCGAACGGATATCCGTCCCCCCGATCCTGATTTGTCCGCTTCCCTCCGGCAAATCATACAGTCTGTCTAATAATAACATCAGAGTAGATTTACCGGAGCCTGTTCCTCCCAGGATCCCAAGGGTCGAACCTCCTTTTACGGTGAAACTGATCTCATGTAGGACCTCGGCATCACTGCCCATCTTATCATGAAAAGCCTCATTCTCATGATCCGGATAAGTAAAGGATACATGGTCAAAAACAATATCTTTGCCCTCAAACGGGATTTTCTCCCCGGTTTCACCGGGCTCTTCCTCTGCATTCATCATGTAGCGAATGCGCTCAAAGGAGACGCCGGACTTGCTCATCTCCGCAATCACCCTGCCGATCATCCTGACCGGCCATACCATCATGGAATTATAGGCAAAAAAAGCGATATAGCCTCCAACGCTGAGTTCTCCTCTCAAACAAAGTACCACGCCGAATGTCAACACACTTAGAATCTGTAAACCGGTGATCAAATCGCCTGAAATCCAAAAGGCAGACAGATACCTGCAAAGATGCAGGTCGGAAGAAAAATAAATTTCATTCTGCCTCTCAAAACGCTCCCTTTCAAAAGATTCTCTTCCAAAGGCACGAACCACACGAATGCCCGTCAGGTTCTCTTGTACGATGGTCGAGAGCTTACCCTCCTGCACATCCACATTTTCAAAGGTCTTTGCAATTTTGGTATGAAAAAAAACCGAGTAGAGGACAATGATCGGAATAAAGATAGCCGCAATAAAGGTCAGTTTTCCATTTACCTGCAACATAAAGAAGATACTAAGTGTAATCAGTACCGTAATGCGAACCAGATTCACCAACTGTTCCGATAAAAAGGTTTCACCGTATCCACATCCGAGGTGCAGCGCTGAATGATATCTCCCGTCGCATGTTTCTTATGCCATGCATAAGGAAGGCGAATGATATGGGAATACAGTTCATTTCGAAGCGTTTCAACAAAACGCTCTGTTCCTTTTGCAATATTGATCCGGTAGAAAATCCGTGTAAAAGCTGCCAGAGATGCCAATACAATCACAAGGATGGCAATGCCGACCAAATGTTTTTTCAGAAAGTCGACACCCCCGAAGTCACGCAAGAGTCCGGAAAAGAGCACAGGAAGCTCCGGTTCCTTCGATCCGATTACACTATCCACAGTAAATCCGATAATTCTGGGATTGAACAGATCCAAGATGGAAGTCAGGATCACAAACAAGAACGTCAGGAAATAATATTTTTTTGAACCGCGCAAAAAATAAAACAGCATGGCGGCATTCGAACGAAATCTTTGCATTTGAATATTATACTGAAAAACATTTGTTCGTGCAAGCTGGCTTTTGTGGGAATGCGGATGGAGTCGAAAAATTCTGGTTAATCCTCTAACAGTCGCTTAAGGATCGGTTCCCCCTGCTTAATTTTTAGAACATATCAAATCGTCCGCTTCTTCTTGCGGTACGCTCTGCAAATCCAAAGATGGCCCATGCCAGCAAGGCATACGTCACTCCTGTAACAATCTCTCCACCCAAGAGGAGCCAAAAAGAACTAAGATCCTCTTTAAATAATAGATTCATCGCTGATATTGATTTTGTCAGAGGCATGAACTGTGCAACAATCCTTCCCGCAAGGGGTAACTGAGATACCGGAAATTCTGCGCCTGTAAAGATCATCAACAGGTAACTGACCACATTTAGCACCAGATGCATACTATCTGACATCAATCCGAGGACCGCCAAAAAAAGACCAAAACAAGATGCCGATATCATAGCGCTTAAAACAGTAACCATTGCAAGTCCAAGGTTTACACCAGAAAAGTCCACATGAAAAACAAGTGCCCCGACCACGAAGCCGAATATGGAAGCACACACTGCGAAGATTGCAGGAAATACACCATTTGCCAGAATTAAAGGTAATTTCGCACACGGTGCAGCAATAATGGAACGCAACCGCCCCCAATAACGTTCTCCCACAAAAATATTCCCTAATCCAAAGATACAGGCATTTGTGCACAGCAGAAAGGAATTGCCAATGACCCAGCTGGTTAAATTCGTTGTTTTAAAACTATGTGCCGCGATTAGACAGTAGAATATCAGTGTAATTAATGGATATCCCAATTGCATTAATGCAAACTCTTCCGCTTCAAATGCTGCACTGCGACCTTTATGATAGAGAACGGCCTGATCAAAAAAACGTCGTATCATCACGCCACCTCCAATGTTGCTGCAATACGGACCCGGCGGTCAATTCTCCGATATAGCAACCAAGATAGTATTGCATATATAGCTGTTATCCCGACCATGATTCCAAATTTTTTCCAAAAAAGTGCAGTATCATCCACCCCCCAAACTGCCATTCTCATAAGCTCGACGGCATACGTAGGGGAAAGCGCATAACTGATAGCTTGCACTGCTTTCGGAAGAATGGTTACCGGGAACGCAAACCCACAAAGCAGAATTAGAGGTATTTCGATACAATTCATGTACAATTCTGTTTTACGTGAAAGCGTCAGAAGACAAGCAATCACGGATGAAATTACCACAAACGTCACGACTGCACCGAATAAAGCTATGACAAATAGCAATGGGCTCCCTAATGTCACCGGAACGTGAAAAAATACTACTGCAGTAATAAGAGAAATCACCAAGGTTACAAGTGATAATATTGTATTCCCCAATATCTTCCCTAAAATAATGGCAGGAAAACTTGCAGGTGCAGCAAATATCAACGCCAATGTTCCGCTGTAACGCTCCCTATTAATGTCCCCGGCGGAAGAAAAACATATACAACTCCATATCCCCATCAGTCCTGCGCCCAATACAACATAGGCCATAAAATTATCTTCGCCTGAGTTACGATACATTTCATAAAGCAAGATGGTATTTAACACAGGATTGGCCAACAAGCAAAATCGAAACATAGGGCGAACAAACGATTGTTTCATTTGTACGTGCATAGAACTTATTAGTACATCTAAACTCATTTAGAAGCCTCCTTAATTAAATCCACATAAGCTTCTTCAAGTGTCTCATAGCCGTGTTTGATCTCTTCCGGTGTACCATGTGCAACGATTTTGCCCTTGTTTATGATAACCATCCGGTCACATAGCTCTTCAGCTTCCGGCAAATAATGAGTCGTTAAGAGAACTGTGCGTCCTTCCTGCTTAAGGCAGCGAATGATATTCCGCAACATTCTTGCACCGATCGGATCCAATCCGACTGTGGGCTCATCCATAAAAAGGATTTCCGGATCATTAATAAGCCCACGTGCAATCTGTAAGCGCTGTATCATTCCTTTTGAGTATGTTTCCGCAAGATCATCCGCACGATCGGCTAAGTCCACCTGCTCCAGAATCTTTCAATTCTTTGCTCTTGCTCCTTTCGGTTCAATAGATACAGGTTTGAAAAGTACCGCAGATTGTCTCTGGCAGAGAGGCGTCGATAGACGCCCATTTCCCCGCCGAAGATAAAGTTTATCCGTGGACGTATTTTCTTCTCTTCACCGAAGGTATCAAATCCCAGCACCTTGCAGACTCCGCTGGTAGGTGCCAGCAGTGTCGTGAGCATTTTTATGATTGTTGTTTTTCCAGCACCATTTTGCCCCAGCAATCCGAATATCTCTCCTCTTTCAACTGAAAATGACACTCCATTTACCGCTTTTATGGATTGCTGTTTGCGTTTGAACAGGTTGCGAGTTTGTTTATATTCTCTGCATAGATTCTGTACATCAATTACGTAGTCCATGTTCTTTCCTCGTGGCCGCATTCCATTCGACACAATCTAAATCGTAGTAGCGCCCGATAAAACGGCCGTCTTTCTCCCATATTATAAACGATTATTCATACCATTGGGCTTGCGTTCTATACATTTCAGAATACACTCCACCTTTGTTAATCAGTTCCTCATGAGTGCCTATATCATCTATAATGCCATCTTTCAACACTATAATCCGATCAGCAATTCTGGCAGCGCCAAGGCGATGTGTAATTATTATAGCAGTTTTTCCTTCGGATATTTCTTTGAAATTTTGATACATGAGACTTTCTTCAATCGGATCAATCGCAGATGTCGGTTCATCTAAAACAATGATGTCATGTTCACGGAATATTCCGCGAGCAATCGCAATTCGCTGCCATTGTCCGCCTGACAAATCCACACCCCCGAATTCTCTGGACAGCATGGTACTAAACCCCTGTGGGAAGGAATCACTGTTGACTAACAATTTGGCCCTTTCACAAACATGGTTTAGTTTAACAAGCTTTATTGTAACAGCTATTATTGCTGCTTATGGTAATGTTTTTCCTCCAGTGTTGTGCGATAGTGTTGGTAATCTTGGAAAACAGCGGCACAATTTTGATATATGCACCGTGAAGCGACTTTTTCGCTGTCAAGTCCACCAATACGGACGGTTCCTCTGTCCGGAACATATAAACCAAGCATAAGTTTTGCCAGAGTCGATTTTCCGGCACCGTTTTCACCAACGATTGATACGGTTTCACCCGGCTGGATTTTTAAGACTAATTCCGCGTATTGTCTCTGTCTGCGTATTCGGGTAACTGAAATGAACGTTGTCAAGAGTGATGCCTTTCGTTTTGTCGAAACTTCCTTCTTCTTTTGCATTTTCCGGAAGATCAATGAATGAATGGTAGTTCTGAATAGATACTGCGTATTGTGTAATCTGCCCCGAGAACATTGTAACCATCTCCTCAGCAAGCGCATACATCATATTTACAGATGCGAAGACAGCGGAAAAAGCTCCTGGAGAAATCACTTTTTGAATCAAACTGTTTACCAACATTAGAAGGATACCGATATATCCACCGATAGTAAACAGTCTCAGGGCCGCATCTATCCTGATATGTTTTTTTTCGGCAGTCAAAGTTTTCTGATTGATTAGGATAACTCCATCCTGATATAGCTGCATAAAGTGGTTTACGATACCAAGAATTCGTGTTTCTTTAAAAAACTTTCGATTGCAGACGACTTGTTCATAATAATCAGTAGCTCGCCTGATTGGGGCAATCGCATCTTCCGCTTCGGAAAACAATCGAAACCGTATTACTTGTCCAAGAATGACCGGCGTAAAAATCAGCAGAACAATCAGAATCAGTATGGGTGAAATGTACTGCAGGTACACCCCCAATAAAATGAAGTAAGGCACATAGAAGGTAAATACCATCAGAATCAGGCTGGAAGCAAAAAAACCATATTCCACACCTTGCAAGGCCTTATTGAGCATATCAAGGAATTCCGGACGTTCGTAATCTATCGGTGAAATATGGGATGCTTTTATATAGATACGCTTGTAGAAATGACTGAGTATCTTAGGGGAAAGATGCTCGATATGGAAATTACTTAAACTGTTCGCAATCTCAAAAAATACTGTTGCCATGATAAGAAACAGAAGCGGCCGGAGTGACACGGACAACGGTGAGCCTGCAGCAAGCAGAGGAACACTGTCGAACAATTTTTCAGTACAGAGCATGACAAGAATATAACCGCCAGCATGCAAAACATCAAACAGGCAATAAAGCGTAGTCATTCCGGGGCTGATTCTGAACATATCGAATATCATTCTGCGAAAAACCAGATGCTTTTTCTTCATTGATACCAACTCCTTTGACTATCATACATATCCTTGTACAGTCCGTCATATTGCATCAGCGTAGCGTGGGATCCCTGCTGGACAATATGCCCATCATCAAGAACTAGAATATAATCCGCTGTTTTTGTGGCACCAAGGCGATGTGAGATTAGCAATGTAGTTTTTTGCCGGCTAATATATTCAAAATCCCCATATATCTTTGATTCACTCATTGGATCCAGTGCTGCTGTCGGTTCATCTAAAATATACATGGGTGCAGGGGACAACATAACACGCGCAATGGCAAGCCGCTGCCACTGGCCGCCGGAAAAATCCACACCTTTTTCGTCAAGTTTTCCTAGGTGGGTATTCATCTTATCGGGAAGTGATCGTATATTATCTGTCATGTTCAGCTCATCAAGAATTTTTTCTATATTCCGATCTGTATCCGGATTGCCAAAGTTTCTGATATCTCCAATGGCAATGTTATCCCGAAGAGAAATGTGATAACGGGAAAAATCCTGAAATAGGACAGCAAAAAAACTCTTCAGTTCAGAAGCCGCATAGTTCTTTATCGATTTGTTGTTTATCAGGATTTCTCCTTCATAGTCTGTATAAAGACCAGTTAACAGCTTGGTGAGGGTGGTTTTTCCGGCCCCATTTCTGCCAACAACCGCATAATGTCTTCCCGGCTCCATTTTCAGGCACAAGTCACGAAGCACCTCTTTTTCTGTGTTTGGATAGCGGAATGTAACGTGACGAAACTCAATAGATTGTAACGGAACAGGCGGAGCGGGTTCAGATGTAGCGCCCTCTGTTTCGGGAAGAGATGCGAAATGCGTGATATCTTTGAAGAACTCTCTCTGTGTGGCAAATTCCTTAATGCGGTCTGAAAATTCCCAGGACATAATGGATATGATACCAATAGAGGCCTGTGTTAATGCAATAAACATGCCTACTGACACCTTCCCCTTTGCAACCGCCAATAGCAAAATGAGGTCAACCATAAACATGGCTAAAGACACAGTCAGATTCACAGCCTTCATACGAAGCATAGTATTGATTGTTACCTTCCGCTGAAGGTACTGTACTTTTTCAAATAATTTATTCCATTGCAGAATTAACTTCTCCTGATAATGGAACAAGCTGCGCTCCCTTGCAGAATCACGATTTGTCATGATGTCGCTAAGGTATTCATATCGAATCTTGTATTTTCCGGTTTCTCTTTCGGCTTCGTACTGCTTTTGTCCTCCCTTGATTCCCAGAATCATAATAGGCACAGACAAGATAACGACAATAAACGCGGCCCACCAAGCACTGAACATCAGTGCACCAAGAAAACCAAGAATTTGAACTCCCATTCCAATCAGTTCAACACTGTTTTGAAATCCTATAGTCATTCTGTCTTCGAGCTTGTTATCAATCCGCTGAAACAGCTCCCATATTTCCTTGTTTTCAATACTCTCGTAGGTCAGTCTGGCACATTTGAATAATCGCTGTATGAAATTGAGCCCGAATCCCATTTTGGACATGTTTCATACACAAAGTAGCTAGGACTTTACAGATTCGGTTATACATAATAATTCCGCTTAGCATAAGAATAGGAAGGAGCAATTCCTCACGAGAACTTCTTCTTGACAGATATGACAAAGCCTTTTCAATAAACAGAGCATTCACTGCAATCTGTATTGTAGGTGTAATATATTCAAGAAGTCTAATAAGCGAATACAAGACAGTACTGAGTTTACTGCTTTTGTATGGAATCAGAATATTGTCCCATGATGTGTACTGTTTCTTGGAAAGAATCATATTGGTTCTTCATTCTCCTTGTCTTTACTGGAATAATTTTCTGAGCCTATACAAGTGATGCCTAGATTTAATCTGCCAAAAAGACGTCCGAAACCGCTGATTTCGAATAGGAAGTCAGCTATGTTTGCAATCCCAGCTCTTTCTCTGGAGTGCAATTTTTGAACTCATAATGAAAATCTCTTTTATAAAATATGATGAGTAGGTGTTCTAAAAGAATACCTACTCATCATCATCTGCTATATATCAAATATAGTCTATTCTTCGGCATTGCAATGCCAAACAAATAGTGTTCAATTTGTATGAATTGAATGGACCAGACGGGAGTCGAACCCGTGTCCAAAAACCAATCCCCCGTCCTTCTACTATCATAGTGGATTATTACCGGTTCTTCACCGCGTTCCCTTCAGGTGCATGAATCCACGCACACAGCCTTCCGGTAGCTTCATGATACGCCCATAACTGCAAAGCTTAGGTCATGTCGTTTCCTGCAGATTTGACGTCAGGGATGCTTCATGCAGGTGTAAAGCAGCTGACGGCTGCCATCAGGCAGCGAGTGCTAAATTATCTTCAGCGTTTAATTTTAATTTGAGGTTTGACGCACCGTCCTGCGGATAGCTTCTCCGGCTTCAAGATCCCTGTCGAAACCTTTACTGGCCCATGAAATCCGAGCAGTGATTGCTGCTGGTTCTTCTATTATAAGGATGGAGGATACAAATGTCAAAGGGACCATCCTTCGGATTTTCCCCGGGCGAGCGGCTGTTTCTAAATCTGCACCCTAAATCTCCGCCCCGGGTCCTTGCTACCGAAACCGTACCTTATATTCTCTTTCTGCCGAGCGTTGTGCATCTTTCTTGGCGATGGTCGCTCTTTTGTCGTACTGTTTTTTTGCCCTTAGCAAGCCCCACTTCGACCTTGACCTTTCCTCTTTTCAAATACACTTGCAGCGGCACAAGCGTGTAGCCTTGCTGTTTGCTTTGCTCTCCCATCTTGCGGATTTCATTCTTATGGAGCAGAAGGCGGCGTTTTTCTTAGCGGGTCCCCGGTTGAAGAGATTTCCCTTTTTCATAAGGAGAAATATTCATCCCCACGATGAAGGCCTCTCCGGCAGAGATCTCAACAAAAGACTCCTTAATACTGCATTTCCCCATGCGGAGAGATTTCACCTCGGTGCCTACCAGCGAAATACCGGCCTCATACTTTTCGTCAATAAAATAATCATGATATGCTTTTTTGTTGTTTGCAATCAATTTCTGTGTCGTTTCCGCCATTTTATTCCTCCAGCACGAAATCCACATTCCCCGTGTCCGGCTCCGCATCGATGACCCTGATACGTACCTCCTGCCCCATGCGATAAATCATGCCAAAATCTCTTCCGGTCAACGTTTCTGTATTTGAATCATATTCAAAATAGTCGTTCATCAAAGAAGACACGTGCACAAGACCTTCGCAGGTATTTGGTAATTCTACATAAAATCCAAAAGACGTTACGCCGGAAATCACGCCGTCAAACTTCTCTCCGATTCTCTGCTGCATATAGAGCGCCTTCTTGCGTTTCTCTGCCTGCCTTTCCGCCTCTTTTGCCCTTCGCTCCATTTCAGAGGAATGGGTGGCCACACGAGACAGAATCGATTCATAATGTTCTTTTCGCCCTTCGGTCAGTTTCCCACGCAAATCTTCCTTGATAATTCGGTGAATTTGCAAATCGGGATAGCGCCTGATGGGAGAGGTGAAATGACAATAGTAGGGAGCGGCAAGACCAAAATGTCCCGAACAGGTAGTGGAGTATTTGGCCTGCATCATCGAACGTAGCGCAATTCGCTCCATGATCGGTGCAAGATTTCGGTATTCCTCCTCCCCGGGCATGGGCAAGTGCCTTCTGGATCTCTTTGGGATGCACCTCTGCATGACGCCCGCTCTTCAAATAAATCCCGAGTTTTTGTAAAAAAGAACCCAGCTTCTCCATCTTCTCTTCCGCAGGCGCTTCATGGATTCTATACACAAAAGGGGTATCCAGCCAGAAATAATGCTCCGCCACGGTTTCATTGGCAAGTAGCATAAATTCCTCGATTAAGTTTGTAGCACTGTTTCTGGGATAGGGTTCAATGGAAAGTGGCATCCCCTTTTCGTCCAAGGTGATCCTGGATTCAGGCAGATCAAAATCAATGCTCCCTCTCTCCCTCCTTTTCTTTTGCAAAAGATCGGAAAGCTCCTTCATGCAGAAAAACATGGGAACCAGATGGCGGTACTTCTCACATTCTTCCGGGTCCCGGTCATCCAGGATTTTAGAAACGGAGGTATAGGTCATCCTCCGATTGGTGCAGATCACGCTTTGCACGATCCGATGATCCGTCACCCTCCCCTCCGGATCAATCGTCATCAGGCAGGAAAGCGCCAACCTGTCCTGCTTCTCATTAAGAGAACAAATCCCGTTGCTGAGCTTTCTTGGTAACATAGGGATCACGCGGTCCGGAAGGTAGACACTGGTTCCTCTCTCCAGCGCCTCTTTGTCCAGGGCGGAATTTCCTGTACATAGTTTGTCACGTCCGCAATATGAACGCCCAGGTGATAGAAGCCATCTTCATCCTTTTCCAGCGAAACCGCATCATCCAGATCCTTTGCATCTTCGGAATCGATGGTCACCAACAGCATCTTTCTGAAATCGGCTCTTGTTTCATAATCAGCCGCCAGGAGGGCTTCAGGAATTTTATCTGCCTGCCTTAATACTTGATCGGGAAATTCTTCAGGAATCTTTTTCTCCCGGATGATGGATAGGACATCCACTCCGGGCGCATCTTTATTGCCCAGAATCTCGATGAGTCTGCCCTCGGGATTCCGGTTTTCCTGCGGATCACCATAATCCGTGATTTCTACGACTACCTTCTCTCCTGCTTCCGCATGCAGACCGGCAGCCTTCCCCTCTTTTTTTTCGACAAAAATGTCACAGGGAATCTTGGGATTATCCGGTATTACAAAACCAAAGTGCTGGTGCTCGTCATAAGTGCCCACCAGCCTGCTCATTCCGCGAAGCAGCACTCTGACGATTTTGCCTTCCCGTCTTCCGCTTCTGCTCGCAGGCAAAACCTTCGCTTCCACCGTATCCAGCAAAAAAGCATCCGCCGTATTTTCCGCCGCAATATACAGGTCGTTTTCGAGTCCTTCCGCCTCTACAAAGCCGAAGCCCGCCCGGTTGCTGATAAAGGTTCCGACAATCAGGGAATCCTCGATCTGATATCTTCCTCTCTTCGTTTTTGTAATTCTTCCCTCGGAGAGCAGGTCGTTCAGGCAACTTTTGAAGAGTTCCCGGCGATCGTCCGTCACCTGCATCATGAGGACCAGTTCCTTTTCCTTCATCGGTACATAGGCGGGATCTCTCATGAAAGACAGGATTTTGTTCTTGCCTGCTTCCCCTCCCTGCATCAAGGGGGTTATAGATTCCTTCTTTTGTGCCAAGGAGCTATGATGTTTTTTGATTGGACGTTTCGAATGCAATTTTATCGCTCTTTCTTTTTTCAGAAAAAAAGCCCGAATCACAGACGGATCCGGGCAGTATCATCAGAACAACTCTTATTTCACCAGTCCCAAAGAAATGACCAGAGAAAGGGCAAAATAAACGACTGCAAGCCATATCGTTGCCCGCGGGATAATCCCCTCTCTCGTGTGCCCCTTGATCTTTGACCAATATGTTTCCTGTGAAGCACCGGTAATGGCGCCTAATCCCTGCTGTTTGCCCTCCTGTGATAAAATCAAAACCAGCATGACAAGACAAAGCAGAATATAAATCACCGTTACGAACAAATATAAGCCGGACACGAAACTTCCTCCCCCTGATTCCCTTCTATCATCCAATTGACTCTCTCAAACTGCATCTGCAACAGTCTTGAATTATACCATAGCAATTCTAAAAAAACAAATCATTCTCCCCGCCTCATGTCTTTCCGGTTTGAAACTTATTCTTACCATGTACAGATATCAGGTCAAGGGATATGCGTGACAATCAGGAGGAGCGTGCCTGCTTTTACACTGACGGAAGCGGCCTTGTCCGGTAAAAACTCATTGCTGATGCCTCTGGTTGAGTCGGTAAACAGGTTTTCCTCCTGTGTGGGAAACGACAAGCCCTTTAAAGTCACTCCCCTTGCTTCTCCGTCAACAGGGATCACGGAAAGATATCCCTTTGTGCCTGCCGGAAAACAAACGGTTTCATTTTTCGCAATTTGAATCGTGCAGGAGGGATCCAGGATCGTTCCCCTTCCGTTGTGGTGCCGGATGAGAAGAAGCGTCTGTAAATTGGCAAGCGCATGGTCGAAGCGACGGCCTCCCAGCATCCCAAACAGCCGGAATTCCTGATATCCCTTCTGCATCGCGAACTTCACCGCAAACATGGTGTCGGTATCGTCTTTTCTGACAGAAAGAGAAAGAACACGATCCGGATGTCGGTTCCGAAAACTTCGAAAGGCTTCCTGCACCACTAATGTAGTTTCTTTCATAGAATCAAAGTCGCCAATAATATAATCAGGAGTGATACCGGCACAGATACAATGAGCAAATCCGGCATCACAGGCAATTACCAGATCATCCTTCGTTCGCTCCACCTGCTCCTTTTGAGCAAGGGAAAAATCGCCTGCAGAAAAAATCAAGCACTTTTTCATCATTCACCATGCAGAACGGATTTGTTCTGCACCATATAAGTCATCAGAGAAACCACCGTTAAGATAAGAGAGAGCCACATCATGATCTGCGTAATCAGCGTGAGCTCCCTGATATTTGCGATCATCAGAATTACCATGAACATTTGGCAAACCGTCTTAATCTTGCCCCAGAAATTCGCTGCGATGACGATCTGTTTCCGCAGCAACCAAGCGGAAACCGCTGATAATAAATTCTCTCGAAATAATGGCAATGACAATCCACGCCGGGATCCGTTTCAATTCCACGAGACAAATCAAGGCGGAACAAACCAGAAGTTTATCCGCAAGGGGGTCCATAAATTTCCCGAAGTCCGTCACCAGATTATATTTCCTGGCGATTTTGCCGTCTAACATATCGGTGAGAGATGCAACCACAAAAATAATAAGCGCAATCCATTTGGAAAAATCCGACAGCATAAAAAAAACAAAGAACGGAATCAGGAAAATACGTAAAATAGTTAATCGATTCGGCAGGTTCATGCCTCTACCTCTTTTCCAATCAAGTCATATCCCTTCGCCGCAGTGATGAGAACTTTGATCATGTCTCCACTCTCATGATCCCTCTGTACATAGGGAAGGAAGAGCAGACCGTCCACATCCGGGGCATCGCGATACGTTCTGGCGATATATACGGGGTGACCGTTTTCTCCTTCTTCCTCAGGAATGCTCCCTTCAATCATAGCCTGCATGGTGATTCCCTTCAGAGACTGATTTTTTGCAAATGCAATTTTCTGCTGCAACTTCATAATCTGATCTCTTCGGCGTTTCTTGACTGCTTCCGTTAATTGCCCTTTCATCAACGCAGCAGGTGTCCCCTCTTCTCTGGAATAAGGAAAGACACCGAGACGGTCGAAGCACAACTCTTCCACCATAGCCAGGGTTTCTTCATGTTCTTCACTCGTCTCGCCGGGGAATCCGGTAATTAAGGTCGTTCGCAGACAGATATCCGGAATCTCTTTGCGGAGCATTTGTACGATCTCTCGAATCTGCGAGGTGCTGGTCCGCCTGCCCATCCGTTTTAATACCTGATCCGATCCGCTCTGAATCGGCATATCCAAGGTAATGCAGGATTTTAGGCTCCTCCTTCATGACCTGGATCAGTTCCGGTGTAATTTCTTCTGGATAGCAGTATAGAAGTCTGATAAAAACATCCTCTACCTCGCGGCAAAGTCTCTTTAACAACCGGGGGAGATGCTTCTTTCCGTCAAGATCTGTCCCGTACAGAGTGGTTTCCTGCGCTACCAGAATCAGTTCTCTTACTCCCCTCTCAGCCAAACTCCTAGCTTCCTCAATAATATCCTCTTCCGGTACACTGCGATAAGCGCCTCGCACCATCGGAATGGCACAGTAGGTGCAATGCTTGTTGCAACCTTCTGCGATTCTCAAGTATCCAAAATATCCCACCGTGGAAAGAATCCGCTTTGATTTCCCTCCAGTTTTCGGTCGATATTTTCGAAATAATCGTTTTCCTCCCCCATCTGTGCATGATCCAGGGCAAGGGCAATCTGATCAATAGCAGTGGTTCCAATGATTTCATCCACTTCGGGAATTTCTTTCCGTATTTCTTTCCCATATCTTTGCGCCATACAGCCGGCTACAATCAGCGCCTTCAAGCGACCATCTTTTCTTTTTTCGGCAAATTCAAGAATACGGTCAATGCTCTCTTTTTTAGCATCAAGAATAAAGCAGCAGGTATTTACCACTGCTGCTTCCGCATCATCTTCATCCTCCGTGATTTCATAGCCATGATCGTAAAGCGTATGGAGCATTACTTCAGAATCAATTCGGTTCTTATCACAGCCAAGAGATACAAAACAAACCTTCATGATTCCTATTCCGCTTCCCCTGTGGCAGAATCTTCGTCGGATGCGGCAGAACCCTTTTCACCTTTGTGAGATTTCCTCTCCGCCTTTTCTTCGTCCGTCAGAATCTTGATTTGATCATGGCTCAACTCATCAATGGCAATGCTCATCGGCTTTTCATTGGTTTTGATGGGCACCAGCGCCTCATCACCGGCGATCAACTGCCTTGCACGCTTTGCTGTCGCCATCACAATCGAATAGCGACTGCTGATGACCGGTTCCTCTCCTTCTTCCACATCCTTGTTGACCACTTTCATTAAATCGACATAAGACGGATGAATCATTTCATTTCTCCTTTATTAAAAACCAATCCTCTATCTTCCTTCATTTGATCCGTAGCAAATCCTCATAAACGTAAGATATGCTTGCTTACATAAGAAAATCCCTTTTACGCAACACCCATTTATGCCAAACAATCATACCAGACAGCATATCACTTAGTCAATGCCGACTTCCGGAAACCGAAAGACTCGGAAAGCGGAAGATTCGGGAGCCGGAAGACTGCGGAAGTCCCGGACAGCTCTCCGGTGAACTAGCACGGTAGAAGGTTCTTTGCCAGGAATAAAAGGTCTGCATCCCGATAAATATCAGCGATCTGGAAAGAAAGTTCTCCGCTTTGCCTAAGACCGAACAGTTCTCCGGGGCCGCGCAGTTTCAAATCTTCCTCTGCAATTTCGAAACCATCATTTGTTTTGCCCAGAATCTCCAGTCTTTTGGAGGCCTTCCCTCCAGAGGTATCTACAAAGATGCAAAAAGATTGCTCTTCCCCTCGGCCAACCCGTCCCCGTAGCTGATGAAGTTGTGCAAGCCCAAACCTTTGGGCATCTTCGATCATCATCACGGAGGCATTGGGAACATTGATCCCCACTTCGATGACCGTCGTAGAAATCAGAACATCAATGTGATGGGCTGCGAAATTTTCCATGATACGGTCTTTTTCTTCGGGTCTCATCCTTCCGTGCAGTTTTTCCATTCGAATATCGCTTGGCAAAAGACGGGAAAGCATCTGCGTATAGGCAGTCACATTCTGGACCCCTTCCAGTTCCCCTTCCTCTACCATGGGGCAGATGATGTAAGCCTGTCTTCCTTCTCTCACTTTCTTGATGATCAGCTGATAGGCCTTTTGGCGATAGGAGGCATCCACAATGGCATTTTTGATCGGTTTTCTGTTATCCGGCCGTTCTTTCAGGGTGCTCACCTGCAGGTCCGCATAGAGAATCAGGGCTAAACTCCTTGGAATCGGCGTAGCGGACATGGAAAGCACATGAACGTCCCTACCCTTCCCCGCAAGAAAATCCCTCTGTCTGACGCCGAACCGGTGCTGCTCATCGGTCACGACCAGCGCTAAATTTTTATAAATTACTTTTTCTTGAAAAAGAGCATGGGTCCCGACGATGACATTGTATTCACCTGCTGCAATCGCGTGATAGATTTCCTTTTTCTCCCTTGCAGAGGAACTTCCCGTTAAAAGAACAGGATGAATCGGCAGGTGATATCTTCTGGTCAGTTCTGTAAATTGCGCAAAATGCTGTGCGGCCAGAACCGCTGTAGGCGCCATGATTGCCCCCTGAAAGCCGTTGGAAGCGCACATGAGAAGAGCCAAAAAGGCAAGAATGGTTTTTCCGCTCCCGACATCGCCTTGAATCAGACGGTTCATCGTATGGTCAGAACAGAGATCCTGCCGAATATCCTGAAAGACCTTTTGTTGTCCCTGCGTCAGTTCATAGGGCAGAGCCTCAATCAGCCGGGAAGTATCTGCCGTTTCGATCATTTTCCAGTGGTTTTTGGAGGTACTTTCCGCCTCCTTTCGTTCCTTCAATCTAGCCAAAAAGAAATAAAATTCATCAAAGGCGAGTCTTTTTCTGGCTTGTAAATAAGAATCCCTGTCTTTTGGAAAATGAATATCATGGAGGGCAAGAAACAGAGAAACAAACCCTTCTTCTTTGCGAATCTTTTCCGGCAGGAGATCCTGGTCAGAGGGGAATTGAAGGAGTGCCTCCTTCATCGCTTTCTGAATGGCATGATTGGACAGACCCTTGACCAGAGAATAGTTCGGTTGCATCGAATTCTGCAAAAGAAGATACTCTCCGGTGGTGTAAAATTTCGGCTGATCCATACTCAGGGTGTTTCCCCTTTTTTTTACTACCCCCCTAAAAACTTTCTGCTCTCCCGCTTGTAATATTTTTTTTAAATAAGGCGCATTGAAATAAGAAAGGGTGATTTGACCGCTTCCATCCGTGCCTTTCAGACGCATCACCGTTTTTCCGGAATAAAATCCGATTGACGGCTCTCCCACGAGGGTACAGCAAAGCGCGCAGTGCATACCATCCTGCACTTCTGCAAGAGAAATGGGCGGATCAAAGATGTCATAGCCTTTCGGATAGTAGCGCAAAAGCTCTTCGATGGTTGTGATTCCACACTTCTCGAAGAGCTTTCCTGTTTTCGATCCGATGCCTTTTAGAACAGTGACTGGTTGTTGTAAAACCCTAAGATTCATATCCATCCATAGCAACCGGAATGCCAAGATCACATAAGAAAATGATCCCGCTCATCATTCCGTAGATACAAGGTAGTAATAGACCGGCTGTCCGCCGAATTGCAACTCCACATCATGGTTTGCATATTTAGAAGAAACAAGCTTGCGCAACTGCTCCGCCTCATCTTTTGTGACATCCTGCCCGTAATAAATACTAATCAGCTCCGTCTCGTCAATCGCCATTTTGTCGATCAGGTCCATCGTGACTTCCTCGCAGCTTGTACCAACCGCAGCGATTCCACTATCCCCAATCCCCATGAAATCACCCTTGCGGATTTCGATGTTATCAATGGTGGTATCCCGCACGGCATAGGTGACCTCACCGCTATGCACCTCGTCCAGAGCCGCAGTCATTGCCTCCTTGTTTCTTCCACACCGACGCCTTCCATGTAATTGACTACGGCTGAAATCCCTTGGGCAATGGTTTTGGAGGGAATGACAATCAGCTTCTTTTGATCATCCATGTCAACAGCCTGATTGGCTGCAAGGATAATGTTTTTGTTGTTGGGCAAAATAAACACTGTATCGGCATCTACCTTGTCCACGGCATCCATAATATCCGCAGTGGACGGATTCATTGTCTGTCCGCCTTCAATGACTTGATCGACGCCTAAATTTCGGAAAATATTCGCAATCCCCTCGCCGACGCAGACCGCCACGAAGCCGATTTCCTTATGTACCGTTTTCGGAGCAGGTGCTTCTGCCGGCTTCTCCGCCTGCCCGGAAACTTCCTGCTGAATCTCCGTAGCGCCCCCGCCCTGCTCCATGTGGAACAGTTTTTCTCTGTGCTCCAGGCGCATATTGTCAATTTTCATGTTGGAAAGCTCGCCGTACAGGAGTGCCTTTTGAAAAGCCAGACCGGGATCGTTCGTATGTACATGTACCTTGCACAGATCCTCATCGGCGACCATAACAATACTATCCCCAATTGACTCTAAGAAGGAACGGAAATCGGCCTCCTGCTTTTTGGTCAGGGCCTTTTTCAACAGCACAATGAACTCGGTGCAATAGCCGAATTTAATTTCTGCAGAAGAAACAGCCTCTAAACTTGGACCGCCGATCGAGGAGGCTCCGGGAGTACCGGCATTTTCATCAATCGTAAGATCCAATTCTTTGCCTAAAAAGCCGTCATAGGCGCCTTTTAACACCTGCACCAGTCCCTGTCCGCCGGAGTCCACAACCCCTGCCTGTTTTAAAACCGGCAGCATTTCAGGCGTTTTTGCAAGAACCTCTTCTGCATAAGCAATGATCTCTGCGAAGAATGGTTCCAGATCGGTCTTCCCCTCCAGGATCAGTTCCTGAGCCTTGTCGCTTGCGCCCTTGGCAACCGTGAGGATTGTTCCCTCTTTGGGCTTCATGACAGCCTTATATGCCGTCTCCACCGCTTTTTCAAAGGCGCGGGCGATAATCGGCGCGTCAATCGTCTCTTCCTCTCTCACCACATGAGTGAAACCGCGCAAAAGCTGGGAGAGGATGACGCCGGAATTTCCTCTGGCTCCGCGAAGAGAGCCGGAAGAAATGCACTTGCAGATGGCTTTCATATCGGACGGATCCGCCTGCGTCACTTCTTTGGCGGCAGACATAATCGTCATGGTCATATTGGTTCCCGTATCTCCGTCCGGGACGGGAAACACATTCAACTCGTTAATCCATGCTTTCTTTGCTTCCAGATTTTTAGCGCCTGCAAGAAACATCTTTGCAAGCAGACGTGCGTCAATCGTGTTATTAGCCAAAATACCGTCCTCCTGTTTAATCGATCACTCTGACGCCTTCGACGTAGATATTGATTTTCTCAATTTCAATACCGGTATATTCTTCCACCTTGTATTTCACATTGTCAATCAGATTATCCGCAACCGTAGAGATATTGACGCCGTAAGCTACAATGACATGAAAATCCAGAGTCAGCTTCTGACTGGGGGAAAGCACCACATTGATTCCCTTTGTCATATGATCGCTCTTAAGCAGATTGACCAATCCATCCTTCATGCTAACGTTGGCCATTCCGACAATGCCGAAACATTCTGTCGCTACCGCACCGGCATATTGTGCAATTACTTCATTTCCAATCGCGATCTTCCCCAGATGCGTATTGATCGAAGATGATTTCATTCTGACCCCATTTCCGAAGCATAGCTTCCATTTTTATTTAAAAAGACATTTCTTACACTACCATAAAAAGACGATTCTTTCAATTTCTCTCTTGCGTTTTTATGAACATTCTGATAGAATATCACCGTTGCGGACATTTTGCGCCGTAAACAAACATCGGTAATGTAAAGGAGGTGTCAAAATGGCGAAATGTGAAGTCTGTGGCAAAAGCGTCCATTTCGGAAGCAACGTCAGCCATTCACATAGAAGATCCAACCGGATCTGGTACTCCAACGTACATCATGTGTCCGTAAAGGTTCCGGGCGGTTCGAAGAAAATGAATGTCTGCACCAGCTGTCTGCGCTCCGGAAAAGTCGAGCGTGCGTAAGCAGGGAATCTCAGTTTCCACGAATATGAAAACCCGTTTTGGTTCATCACCGAAGCGGGTTTTTTCTGTTGCGCCAGGTGGCGCAGGTTTCTATTAAACGATTGTGATTATCGTTTGCTCTGTTCGTTTAATGCCAGGGATACCAGTACCTGCTTCCGTCATAGAAGGTGAAGCAAAGGGCTGCTACGCAGAAAATCACCGTTGCCGATAAAACCAGGATATCCATGAACTCTAGTTTTCGATAAGCATACCAGGTGCGCTTCTTTTTTTTACCAAAACCGCGCAGTTCCATTGCATTGGATACCACGTCAATGTGTTCCATGGAGGAGAACAGAAGCGGAAAAATGATATTGGACGTTCGCCGGATTCTCTCCGGCAGAGATGCCTTTTTACTCATTTCAATCCCTCTGGCTTCCTGCGCGTTCCGAATTCTCGTAAAGTCGGACTGGATATCCGGGATGTACCTCAGGGCGATGGCGACCGAATAGGAAATGGTATAAGGAAGCCCTACCATGTTGAGGGAAGCGGCAAATTCGGAAGGATCTGTGGTCACCAGGAAGATAAAGACCGAAGGAACGACCGTAAAGTACTTAATAAATACGTTGAAGAGGTAAAAAAGTTCCTCTCTGGTAAGCGCATGACCGGGCAGGAAGGGGGAAAGAATCGTTTTGGTCCCGTAAATCGCAGTCCCCTGATAAGGAGAAAGCATAAAAATAGCAAGAAGATTCAACACCATAAAAACCATGACAAAGGCAAAGACCGACCGTACCTGTTGCCAGGTCGTTCCGGAAAGGACATACAGCACCAGACTGATGCCTACCATGACCAAAAGTACCCGCGTGTCATAGGTCAGGGCACTGGTCAGACACCACAACAGAAAAAATACCAATTTGGTGACACCGGACAATCGGTGAAGGGGCGTGTTTTTTTCTTCATAACTTAGAAGCCTGTTCATAGGGCACGTCCCCCTTCCCTCTCAAAGGCAATAAAACGCTCCGTAAAATCATCGGCTTCTGTAATGTCACATTTTTTAGCCAGATCATACAAAGAGGTTTTCTTGAGATAGGCACGGTCCGCAATCGTTTCGTTCGTCAAAATGCGGGCGGGTTTATCATCTGCAAGAAGCTTCCTGTCTGACAGGACAAGCGCCCGGTCTGTATATTCCAGCATCAAATGCATATCGTGGGTGATCATGACAATCGTGAGTCCCAGTTCCTGATTCAATTTCTTTAAAAATTCCATGATCTCTGTATAATGTCTGAAATCCTGTCCCGCAGTCGGTTCGTCCAGAATCAGGATTTCCGGTTGCATGACCAGAATAGAGGCTATGGTGACCCTCTTTTTTTGTCCAAAAGAAAGCGCGGAGAGCGGCCAGTGGCGCATCTGGTATAAGCCACAGATCCGCAAGGCCTCCTCTGCCCTTTTCTGCCTTTCCTCTTTCTTCACACCTCTCACCAAGAGTCCCAGTTCCACCTCGTCCATGATCATTGGCCTGGAAATCATCTGACCGGGTGCCTGCATCACCAGTCCGATCTTCTCTCCTCTTTCCTTCACCGACAGAGGGGACATGTCCGTGCCGCTAAGCAGGATTCTTCCGCGATCCGGTTTGCAGAATCCCATAATCAGGGAGGCAAGTGTGGATTTTCCCGCACCGTTTCTTCCTACAAGAGAAATCATTTCCCCTTTGCGGATTTGAAACGATACATCCTCTAAAATCGGTTCTTCCTTGCGATAGGAAAAAAACAGGTGGCTTGCCTCCAGGATCACCGGATTCTCATTGGGGGCAAGAGAAACCGGCGTCTTCTGAAACCAGTTTCGTACCTGTTCCCGATAGGGATGCACATTCATACTGTCTATGTGCTGCGGCGCATCCTGAGGAGAAATCTTACATCCCGCGTGTTTCAGCGCTGCCACATAGAGAGGTTCTCTTACTCCTGCTTCTGTTAAAAGATTGGTGCACAAAAGGTCGTCCGGCTTTTCATCCGCAATGATTCTGCCTTCCTGCAAAACGACAATCCGATCGATATCACGATACAACACATCCTCTAAGCGATGCTCAATGATCACGATGGTCATCTTCTTCTGCTTACAGATTTCGTCGATCAGCGCCATCGTTTTCTTGCCGGTTGCGGGATCAAGATTTGCCAGCGGTTCGTCAAACAAAAGAATTTTGACATCATCTACCAAAACACCGCCGAGAGAAACCCGTTGTTTCTGACCTCCCGAAAGTTCGGACGGAGAATGTTTCAGGTAAGACTGCATGTCGACCGTTCGAACCGCCTGCTCCACCTTTTGAAAGATCTCTTCCTGTGATCGAGCTTCATTTTCCAGCGCAAAGGCAATATCTTCCGCAACCGTTAATCCGATAAACTGTCCATTGGTGTCCTGCAAGATGGTGCCCACCTTGTGGGACATCCCGAACACGCCCTCTTCCGAAGGTTTGACACCGTCTACAACCAGACTGCCGGATAACTCCCCCCGGATAAGACGATGGAATCAGACCATTGATACAATGGGCAATCGTAGATTTCCCACAACCGGAGGGCCCCGTAATCAGAATCTTTTCCCCCTTGTGAATCTTCAAATTCAAATCCACAAGGGTAGGCTCCTCCTGGGTACGGTATTTGAATGAAAAATGTTCAAATGCGATGATCGGATTGTCCATGAGCCTCTTTAGTCTTCCTTCTTCAGGCCGGAAGAGGAACCCTTAATCTGCGAATAAACCACTAACAGTAGAGTACCCAAAATTCCAATGATAATAATATTGCCGATGAAGGCAAAGACTCCCTGCAAAAATACCTTGTTTGCCGGTTCGGTATAGATGAGAATATCCAGTGCGGGAGCAAGACCGATCCATGCCAGTGCATTTGCCACCACTTGAACAATATTAAAGAGCAGCAACTTGGAGCCCTTGAATTCTCCCTCTTCCACTGCCAATTTCTTCGTAAATAGACCAATTCCAACGCCGACTACTGCTTCCGGAAAAACCCAACTCCACCAGACGGAACCGTAAAAAATCGCATCTCCCAGTGCATGCCCCAGGATTCCGCTAAGACCACCGACTACCGGTCCGAATACGGCAGAGAAAAAAGCCAGAACCGCCATCCTGACCTGAAGTGAGGTATTCGGAATAAAACCGAGCGGTACCTGAACCATGGTAAGAACAGCGAATAACGCAGTGCCGATGCCGATGGCAACCACCTGCTTAATTCCAATTTTTTGATTCATTTTGTAAACTCCTTCCATATCCTTTCTGTATCCACAACCCTAACAGTATAATGCAAGTGGCCTTCGATGTAAATTATTTAAAAAGAAAGAAAAAATACTTGCCAAAAAGCGGGAATCTGGTATAATTTTATTCGGTTTAGAAATACCATCTTTTCTATATGCTGGAATAGCGCAGTTGGTAGCGCAACTGATTCGTAATCAGTAGGTCGTCGGTTCAAGTCCGATTTCCAGCCAAAAAAACGATCTTCCGCGGAAGATCGTTTTTTTTCTCAATTTCATTTCCACTGTTCTTAACGCTGATGAAGGTCCATCTGGGGATAAGGAATTTCGATTCCTGCCAGATCCAGTGCCTTCTTTACCTGCTCGATCAGATCGCATTTCGCCCGGAAATAATCTGGCGTTTTCACAAAACATCGAAGGCCAAAGACCACGCTGGAGTCCTGCAACGAGTCGACGAAGACAAGGAAGGGTTCTTGTTTCATCGACTCCGGCAACTCTTCCATTACCTTTCTTAAGACTTGTTTGGTCTGATCAATGTCGGCATCATAGGAGACACCCACTTTCATCTCCAACATCCGCTTGGGCTGTTTTGTCATATTGATGACGCCGGTGTTTGCCAGATCTCCATTGGGCAATACCACCACCTTCTGGTCATAGGTATACAGCTGGGTATAAAACAGGCCAATTTCCTGCACCGTTCCTTCATGGGAATGGCTGTCTTCGGAAATATAATCCCCTACGACAAAAGGCTTCAAAATCAGAATAATCAAACCGCCGATTAGATTGGAAAGTCCGCCCTGCAGGGCTAAACCGATGGCGACGCCGGCAGAACCCAAAAGCGCCACAATGCTGGCGGAATTTACACCGAAGGAAGATAGAACCCCGAATAGAAGAAGGACTTTCAGCGCCGCCGACAGGAAGGAGCAGAGAAACCCGCTCATTCCTGCATCCATCTGCGTCTTATCCAGCGATTTTTTCACCACGCTAACCAGCATGCGGATGAGACGAAGCGCTACCAGTACCACCAGCAGGGTAATTGCTACCTGGATGGCAAATTGCATGGCCTGATCCGGTAAGTTCTTGAAAAAACGACGCAGCGCATTTTCACTGATCTGATGATCCGTCACTTCACTCACCATCTCTATGGGATCTGTTCCTGCCGTTAAAGTGAGCCACTTCCCTATCATTTAAGGTTACTCCGTTTTTTTTGCGGAAGCCTTCACTACATGCATGATTTTTTCCGCCTCTATTTTATGATATTTCTCCCGAATGGATTCTTCCTGTCTGGACATTTCCAGCTCATATTTTTTCCGGAGTTCGGCAAGCAGCTTTTCCTCTTCCGCTTCCTGCTGCTTCCTTAGCGCCTCTCTACTCTCGTCCTGCTCCTCTTCCATCTTCACATAAGTCTCATGTCGAATCAAACGAATCTTATTTTCCTGTGCGGTATAAGGGACAAAGCGGAGCACAAGAAGACTGGAGGCAGCGACCTTCACCTGGATGCTGAACTCTCTTCCGTCCGCCTCGCGCTTCACCACTTCCAGCACTTCTGTGCCGTTTCCTAGTCCGTTTCCGCCGTACTCCCTGGCATCCGTATTCAAAATTTCCGTATATTTGCCATCTCTGGGAACGCCTACGGTAAATTCTCTCGGAATCCCCGCCATATTGCAGACGACGAGCAACATATCTTCTTCTTTTTTTCCATGACGGACAAATGACATCATGCATTCCTGTGCCGCCATGGAATTGATCCATTCAAAACCACCCTCTGCGTCATCCAACTCGTAAAGCGCCGGGTGCTCGAAATACAGCCGGTTTAAATCCTGCATCAAGGTTCTTAAATGTTTCTCATGATCCGCCTCGATTTCGCAGACCCCGCGGAAAATCATTTTACGCCCCGGATGTACCATTAAGTAAGCGATGGCAAACCGTACCCCCGCCTCTTTTTGCCTGGAATCTCCCGGCATGCGGGACAGCATTTCGGAAAAACCCCCGATATCTTCATGAGAAAAACTGAGCAGGAAATGCTCCGTATAATGATAGATCAGGCTGAAAACCAGCTCGTTGTGGTGCCCGCTGCGGTAGAGGGGATCGTTATCCATATAGGCAAAAAAATCTCTCGCCCAGCCACTGTTCCACTTATAGTCAAAGCCAAGTCCGCCCTCCTTGGCCGAAGTGGTTACCTTGGGCCAATTTGCAGTTTCTTTGGTGATCATCAGGATACCGCTATCCTTTTTATGTACCGTTTGGTTCAGCGTTTTGACGAAATCCTCCGCCTCCAGGTTCTGGTTTCCCCCATAGATATTGGGAATCCAGCCGCCCGGCGGCCTGTCATAATCCAGGTAAATGATTTTGGCGATATCGGTAATCCGCAGACCGTCCACATGACAAAGCGAACACCAGTAAAGCGCACAGGACAGCAAATAATTCACCACTTCTTTTCTGCCAAAATCGAAGGTCAGATAACCGGACTTAGGCTGACGCTCCTTGGTGGGCTCTGCGTATTCATAGAGGGGGCTGCCGTTTGCACGGAAGAGCGACTGATTTTTTTCGGAAAAAAAGGTGGCGGGAAAGTCCAGAATGACACGAATCCCGTTCCGGTGCAGCGTATCAATGACCTTCATGAAATGCTCCATCCTTCCGATCTTGGAGGAAAGCGCAAAAAAATTCGTGACGGCATAGGGATCCGCATCGTCATGTTCCATTACCGGCATAAATTCCACGGCATTAAACCCATTCTCCTGCACCAGATGAAGAAGGGCCTCGGATAAGTAAATGTCATCCTCTGCAATCTTGCGATCCGCCAAAAACAGATCTGGAGAAATTTCGCAGATCGAAAGGGGCATCTCCGCCTTATCGGCTTTTTTCCTGGATTGCAGGAAGGCCTCGTCATGCCAGATCATTTCCAGCGGATTCGTGATCAGGGCACAGCCTTCATTTTTCTTCGATTTGGCAAAAGCAAATGGATCCTCTCTGCGGAAAATATCCCCTGCCTTCGATTTGATTTCAAAACAATATTCTTCTCCCGCACCCACATCCGGAATGAAGATTTCATAGATTCCGCAGGGATCCACTTCCCTCATCTGGTGGATTCTTCCGTCAAAATGATTAAAGGAACCGATCACGCTGACTCTTGCAACAAAGGGCGCCCAGATGGCGAAGGAACATCCCTGTATGCCGTCTCTTTCCTGAGGATGTGCTCCCAGTTTTTCATAAATGGAATAATGAATTCCGCTCGTAAATTTAATACAATCTTCTCTCTGAATCCCCGGCTCAAAGGTGTAGGGATCCGCAATCGTTTTTTGTGTGCCGTCCTGATTGGTAACCTCATAAAGATAGGCGTGCGGATCTTTTTGATAGGGAAGCAGTGCTGCAAAAAAACCGGCCTCATCCGCAAGTTCCATTTCATAGCGCCTGCTCTTTGTACCCTTACGAAGCAGAACCTCTACTTTTTCCGCTTCCGGTAAAAAACACTGCACCAACATGGAGCCTCCGACCTTATGTGCCCCGAGGATTCGATGGGGATCCTTTCCATCCGAGTAAATAATTTCTTCGATTTCCGGCCAGTTCATCAATTTATACAGCTTGCTGTTCATGCCAATACTCCTTATCTTCCACCTTCATTTTTTACCACTCGGACCCGAAAAACCCCTTCAATCTGTGAAAGCTGGTCCACCAACTGTGCAGAAAACGGCTTTTCAACATCCATCATGGTGTACGCGATTTCTCCCCTGGACTGGTTGGAGAGTTCCACGATGTTATGTCCGTCTTTTCCAATTACATTCGTGAATTGTGAAATCATATTGGTAATATTCTTATGGTAAATGGCCAGCCTCGGATTCTGGCAGATCCCGAGATCACAGTCCGGATAATTGACACTGTTGTGTATATTTCCGTTTTCCAGGTAATTTCTGACCTCCAGCACCGCCATCACCGCACAGTTGTCCTCCGACTCCTCTGTAGAAGCGCCAAGGTGAGGAATAACCAGACAGTGATCATGTCCCGACACGACGGTATTGGGAAAATCCGTGACATATTTCGCTATTTTTCCGGAATTGATGCCGGAGAGAACGGCATGTTCGTCCACCAGAAGGTCTCTTGAAAAATTCAGCAGGATCGTTCCTTTCTTCATCTTGGAAATAGCTGTCGCATCCAGCATTCCCCTGGTGCTTTCAATTGCCGGCACGTGAATGGTAATGATATCGCATTTGCTATAGATTTCATCTAAAGAAAGGACGTGATGCACGTCTCTGGAAAGATTCCAGGCAGCATCAATCGAGAGGTAAGGATCATATCCGAATACTTCCATGCCGAGGTTTTTGGCGGCATTTGCGACGCGCACACCAATCGCGCCCAGTCCGATAATACCCAGTTTCTTCCCGGCAATTTCGGTTCCCGCAAACCTTTTCTTTTCTTTTTCCGTGAGGGCGGCGATCTCCGGATCTCTCGCATTTGCCTTCACCCACTCAACGCCGGAAATAATATCGCGAGAAGCCAGAAACATAGCGGCAATCACCATTTCTTTCACGGCATTGGAATTGGCTCCCGGTGTATTAAAAACGACAATGCCTTTCTGTGCGCATCGATCTAAAGGAATATTATTGACTCCTGCCCCTGCACGTGCAATGCAGAGAAGCCCCGGATCAAATTCCATTTCTAGCATTTTCGCACTTCGTACTAAAATGGCCTGTGCTTCCTGTGTCGCATCTGTCTGTATATAGTCTTCCGTAAAGCGATTCAAACCGATTTTTGCAATCGGATTTAAACAGCGGTACCGGTACGTCATCTCTCTCCTCCCGTGATATATGCATTCAGCGATTTCGTTTTTCAAAAGATTCCATGAAATGAACCAGTTTCTGCACACCCGCAACCGGCATGGCATTATAAATACTGGCGCGCATTCCTCCGACACTGCGGTGCCCCTTTAAAGAGACCAGTCCCTCTTCTTTTGCCTCCGCAATAAAGGTGGCATCCATCTCTTTGGAATTGGTCACAAAGGGAACATTCATCAGGGATCTGTCTTCCTTCCGGACCGTCCCCCGAAACAGTTTGCTCTGATCTAAAAATTCGTACAGAAGAGCTGCCTTCTCCTGATTTCTCTTTTCTATTTCGGACAGTCCGCCCCTCTCCAACAGCCATTGAAAGACCAGACCGCAAATATAGATATCCCAGCAATTCGGTGTATTATAGAGATTTCCCGCATCCACCTGTGTTTTGTATTTCATAATCGTGGGACAGAAGGGACAGGTTTCATCCTTTACCAGATCTTCTCTTATGATCACGATCGTCATCCCGGCAGGGCCGATATTTTTCTGGACTCCGCCAAACATAACCCCATACTTCGTGATGTCTACCGGCTCGGATAGGAAGCAGGAGGATACATCTGCAACAAGATCATGTCCCTTGGTGTCAGGCAGGGAATGGAATTTTGTACCGTATATCGTATTATTTCACAAATATAGACGTAATCGATATCCTCCGGAAGGGCAAGGTTGCTGCAGTCCGGAATATAAGAAAAGTTCTGATCCTCGCTGGAAGCGGGGACGAAAACATCTCCATACCTTTTCGACTCTTCAGCAGCCTTCTTTGCCCACTGACCGGTGATAATATAGGCTGCTTTTTTCTTTTTCATCAGGTTCATCGGAATGGCAGCGAATTGATGGGTTGCGCTGCCGCTTTGAAAAAGAATGCGGTACGAATCCGGAATCCCCATGAGTCTGCGCAGATCCTGTTCCGCCTGATCAATCACGTCTTGAAAGGTTTGTGAGCGGTGACTCATTTCATTGATCGACATGCCGCTGCCATGAAAGTCCAACATCTCTTCCGCTGCTTTTTTCAGCACTTCCTCCGGAAGCATCGCGGGACCGGCTGAAAAGTTATAAACTCGTTTCAATTTTTTGTCCTCCTTCTTCGGGAAAGTGTGCGAAGGCTTCCCCATCTGTCTGATGCAAAAAGGGCACTTCCGGCACTCAATTCTTTTCTTCTCTCTTCTTGAGATCCTCTTCATCAAAGCATTCGCTGACCGGTGCACCTGCGGGCACCATCGGAAACACCTTGTCGTCATCTAAAATCACTGCGTCAATCACCACCGGCTGATCCGAATGAAGCGCCTCCAGGAGCGCATCTTCCACTTCTTCCCTTCTTGTAATGCGAAGCGCCTTACACCCGAGAGCCTCCGCCACCTTGCAATAATCCACATTTGAATCCAGGACGGTGGCGGAATAATGTTTCTGGTAAAAGAGTGTCTGCCACTGTCTGACCATCCCCAGCACATGATTGTTGATAATAATCTGAATCACCGGAAGATGATAGCTGGAGGCGGTGGCCAACTCATTCATGTTCATTCGAAAACAGCCGTCGCCCCCGATATTGATGCAGGGGGTATTCGGGTTTCCCGCCTTGGCACCGATACAGGCACCAAGTCCATATCCCATGGTACCAAGGCCTCCGGAAGTCAGAAAGGTTCTGGGCTTATGAAAGGTGAAATACTGGGCCGTCCAGATCTGATGTTGTCCGACATCCGTCGATAGAATGGCATTTCCCTTTGTTAAACGGTTCAGGGTTTCCACAATATACGGGCAGGTCAGCCTCGTTTGATCATATTGCATGGGGAATTTGTGTTTCAACTCTTCTACATGCGCCGTCCACTGCGGATGGGATTGTGCCGGAAGCGCTCGGTTCAGATCGGTAAGAATCTCCTTCAAATCGCCGACAATCGAAGCGTCTGCTTTGATGTTTATTGATTTCAGCCGGATCAATATCAATATGCAGCTTTTTTGCCTTAGAAGCGAAGGTCTTCGGATTGCCGATGACGCGATCGGAAAAACGGGCTCCCAGTGCAATCAAAAGGTCGCATTCGGAAACCGCCAGATTAGAAGCCTTCGTTCCGTGCATGCCGATCATGCCGGTAAAATAAGGATTATCCTCATCAAAAGCGCCGATTCCCATCAAGGTTTCGCTGACGGGGGCATCCATCTTAGTCAGAAATGCGGCGAGTTCTTCTCCCGCATCTGCACTGATTGCGCCTCCTCCTACCAGAAGGAAGGGCTTTTTGGACTTTTGAATGAGCGCTACTGCCTGTTCGATATCCTGTTCGTCATATTTTTGGGGGCGCAGAAGAGGCTCCGGTTTCTTTTTGGTAAATTCGCATTTCAGTTGTGTGACATCCTTGGTAATATCTACCACGACCGGCCCCTTTCTACCGGAAGAGGCAATTTGAAAAGCTCTTCGTATGGTAGGAGCCAGTTGTTTAATGTCCTTCACAATAAACCCATGCTTCGTAATCGGCATGGTGACGCCGGTCATGTCCACCTCCTGGAAGGAGTCCTTGCCAAGCAGAGGAAGATTGACATTACAGGTAATGGCAACCATAGGAATCGAGTCCATATAGGCGGTTGCAAGACCTGTGACAAGGTTCGTGGAACCCGGACCGCTGGTCGCCATGCATACCCCGACTTACCGGTGGATCTGGCATAACCGTCCGCCGCATGTGCAGCCCCCTGCTCATGAGAAGTACGAATATGCCTGATTTCCTTTTCATGCAGGTAAAGCTCGTCATAAATATTGAGAATGGTTCCGCCGGGATATCCGAAAACCGTATCCACCTGCTGTTCTTTCAAACATTCGATTACAATTTGTGCGCCGGTTAGTAACATTATTTGCCCCTTACTGCAGAATCGCACCCTGATTGCCGCTGGTGACCATTTTTACATATCTTGCTAAATAACCGCCTGTCACTTTGGATTCTTTCGGCTTCCAGTTTTTCCTTCTTGCTTCCAGCTCCTGTTCTGAAACCTTCATATCCAATCGATGATGCGGGATATCAATGGAAATGAGATCTCCCTCCCTGACAAGGGCAATGGGACCTCCCAGCGCTGCTTCCGGGGACACATGCCCGATGGAAGCGCCTCTGGATGCACCCGAGAATCTGCCGTCGGTAATGAGAGCCACGGTCTCTCCTAAGCCCATACCGGCGATGGCAGAGGTGGGACTAAGCATCTCTCTCATCCCCGGTCCTCCCTTTGGGCCTTCATACCGGATAATGACGACGTCTCCCTTCCTGATCTTTCCCCCCAGAATGGCGGCAATGGCGTCTTCTTCGCAATCAAAGACGCGAGCGGGACCTTCGTGAACCATCATTTCTTCCGCTACCGCAGACTGCTTCACAATACCGGTATCCGGAGCCAGATTTCCCCGGAGTACGGCGATTCCCCCTTTTTCCAGAAAAGGATGGTCGATCGGACGGATCACCGTTTCATCAAGGTTTTGAACCCCCTTCAGATTTTCCTCTACGGTTTTTCCTGTCACGGTCAAAAGATCTGTGATAAGCAGATTCTTCTTTGTCAGCTCTTTCATCACCGCATACACGCCGCCTGCTTCCTCCAAATCTTCCATATAGGTCGAACCCGCAGGCGCCAGGTGACAAAGATTGGGCGTGCGGTCGGAAACCTCATTGGCCGTCTCCATATTGATTTCCACCCCCGCCTCATGTGCGATGGCAGGTAGATGAAGCATCGTATTCGTGGAACAGCCCAGCGCCATATCTACGGTCATGGCATTCATGAACGCATCCTTTGTCATGATATCTCTGGGGCGGATATTCTTCTCCACCAGTTCCATAATCTGATTTCCGGCATGCTTGGCTAATCGAATCCTGGAGGAATAAACAGCCGGAATCGTTCCGTTTCCTCTCAGTCCCATACCGATTGCCTCCGTTAAACAGTTCATGGAATTTGCCGTGTACATCCCCGAGCAGGAGCCGCAGGTCGGACATGCCTTTTCCTCATATTCGCTCAGTTTTTCTTCCGTCATCCTGCCGGAAGTCACTTCTCCGACCGCCTCGAACATGGCGGAGAGGCTGCGTTTTTTGCCGTCAATTTTTCCGGCAAGCATGGGACCTCCTGAAACAAAAATCGTTGGAATATTGACCCTTGCCGCCGCCATTAAAAGACCGGGTACATTTTTATCACAATTCGGGATCATGACCATCCCGTCGAATGCGTGTGCATAAGCAAGGCATTCGGTACTGTCTGCAATCAGATCTCTGGTTACCAGAGAATATTTCATTCCCGTATGTCCCATTGCAATCCCGTCACAAACCGCAATGGCAGGGACCACCACCGGCATTCCGCCAGCTTCCGCAACCCCCATTTTAACCGCTTCTGCGATACGATCCAGCTCCATATGGCCGGGGATCACTTCGCTCTGGGAGGAGACAATGCCGATAATCGGCTTTTTCATCTCTTCTTCCGTCCAACCGAGTGCATGAAACAAACTTCTATGGGGCGCTCTTTGTATTCCGCGCGTTACCGTATCACTATTTTTCATCTTTTTTGATCCTCTCCGCGATCGCATTTCCCATGTCCTGGCAACCGCATCTTCTCACTTCTATCGAACTGTATCCTGCCTGCCTTGGCATCAAATCTGCCGTTCTAAATCCGTCCCTCAGGACTTGTTTAACCGCATTTCAATGGCCAGTGCTTCCTCTTCCAAGCCAAAGCTATACCGCAACATCATGGCGGAAGAAAGGATCGTTGCAATCGGATTGGCAATATCCTTCCCTGCGATATCGGGAGCAGAGCCGTGGCTGGGCTCATATAAACCGAACCTGGTCTCATTCAAAGAAGCGCTGGGAAGCATTCCAATCGAGCCGGTAATCATACTGGCTTCATCCGAGAGAATATCTCCAAACATATTCTCCGTCAGAACCACGTCAAACCGGGAGGGAGCCAAAATCAACTGCATGGCACAAGTATCTACCAACATGTGTTCCAGTGTCACGTCCGGATAATGAACCGCCACCTCTTCGACCACACTCCTCCAAAGCCTGGAAGAATCCAGGACATTCGCCTTGTCTACGCTGGTTACCTTTTTCCTTCTTTTTTCGGCAATTTCGAACGCTTTCACGGCAATACGCCGAATCTCCGACTCCGAATAAACCAGCGTATCCGTCGCCCTTTTCTCTCCGTTCACCACCTCCGTATGCCGCTCGCCAAAATAAAGACCTCCCGTCAGCTCCCTCATCACAAGCAAATCAAAGCCCCGGTCGGCAGCCCCCTCTCGCAACGGGCAGGCGTCTTTCATTTCCGGAAAAAGATAGGCCGGTCTTAAATTAGCAAAGACACCCAGCCGCCTTCGCAGCTGCAAAAGACCGGCTTCCGGTCTCTTGTTGGGTGGAAGCCGGTACCAGGGCGATGTCGTACTATCCCCACCGACAGCCCCCATCAGTACGGCATCCGCCGCCTTTGCCGTCTGCACCGCTTCTTCGGTCAGAGGGATGCCATAGGCATCAATGGAGGCACCTCCCATCAGGATTTCCTCTGTTCTCACCTGATGGCCGTACAGCTCTGCACACCGACAGACCACTTTCCTGGCCTCGTCTATAATTTCCGATCCAATCCCGTCCCCTGGAATACATACAAATTCAGCTGCATCTGTCTCTCCATTCATTTGTAAAGAAAGCCGGATGATTGCCCATCCGGCTTACAAAAGACTATTGGTAATCTTTATTTCTTTTTCTTCTCCACCGTCTCCTGCACTTTTAGCGCATCTTCCGGCTTCTCCACCTCGATAATCGCTTCCTTCACCATGGGAATCCGACAATTTTTATTGTTCCCAAATTCTACAATCACCGTACCGTCCTCCTCATTTAGATCGATCACGGTGCCGATCATGCCCGAACTGGTTTTGACACTGTCCCCAATCGCCATGGATGCCAGAATCGCCGCCTTCTGCTTCTGCTCTTTTCTCTGCGGTCGAATCATCAGGAAATACATGGCTCCAAAAATCACGACGATGTAAACCACCATCACCAATCCGTTGGAAGCAGCTCCTGCCGAAGCCAAACTAAGTAACGCACTCATTCTGCTCTCCTTTATCCTCTCCTCTATCCGTATTCGTCACAGGCTCTCCTGCGCAATACTTTACAATCATACAAGAATTCAAAATAATTGACAAGACGAAATCTTCGTCTTTCACGATCCCTTTTTCCATCCCTTGGCAATATCCTGATAAGATCGATTCTTCTCAAGACCCGCCTCATTCAGATCGTTCAGCATTTTCCTTTTATATTCGGAAAAACACCCCTGATCCAGTGCACTTCTGATTTCTTTCATCATACGATTATAGAAAAAAAGGTTATGCAGAACGCAAAGGCGCATTCCTAACATTTCACCGCTTTTGAGCAAATGTCGCAGATAAGCTCTGGAATAACGCTTGCAGGCGGGACAGGAACAACCTTCCTCAATCGGATGAGGATCGGTTTCAAACCGTTTGTTGAGCAGATTCAGTTTGCCGTGATTGGTATAAACATGTCCATGCCTGCCATTTCTGGAAGGATAGACACAATCAAAAAAATCCACCCCGCGCTCTACCGCTTCCAGAATATTCTGCGGTGTGCCAACCCCCATCAAATACGTAGGCTTATTCCGGGGAAGGTGAGGCACCACCGCCTCGATCACGCGGTACATTTCTTCGTGTGTCTCCCCCACCGCCAATCCGCCGATGGCATACCCGTCCAAATCCATTTCGGCAATCTGTTTGGCATGATCGACACGGATGTCCGGATAAATTGCTCCCTGATTGATTCCAAATAAAAGCTGATGAGGATTCACGGTACCCGGCAGCGCATTCATCCGTTTCATTTCTTCCCTGCAACGGCGCAGCCATCTTGTCGTGCGTTGTACTGAATCCCTCACATACGCTGGATCCGCATAGGCGGCAGGACACTCATCAAAGGCCATCGCGATCGTGCTGCCTAGGTGAGACTGAATCCGAATGCTTTCTTCCGGCCCCATAAAAAGAGGATGTCCGTCAATATGAGAACGGAAATGTACGCCTTCCTCTTTAATGGTTCTCTGCTTGGAAAGGGAAAACACCTGGAACCCGCCGGAATCGGTTAAAATCGGTTTTCGACAGGACATAAAAGAGTGCAGTCCGCCCATCTTATAGATGACAGCGTCTCCCGGCCTTAAATGCAGGTGATAGGTATTGCAAAGAACAACCTCGTTCTCAATCCCTTCCAGATCTTCTGTGGAGACAGCCCCCTTGATCGCCGCGGCCGTTGCCACATTCATAAAGACAGGGGTGGAAATGACACCATGCACCGTCACCAATTCGGCGCGTTTTGCAGAACCTTCTGTTTTTAAAATATGATAGGTGGATTGCGTATTCAATGATATAAATATTGCTCCCAGAATTCTTCCAACGTTAGATGATTCTCATAGATGATTGTTGCCGCATCCTCGCCTACATAACGAAAATGCCATGGTTCGTATTCAATGCCGGTGACCGTTTCTCCGCCTTTCGGATACCGCAGGATAAAACCATAACGATAGGCATTATCTGCAAGCCACTTGCCTGCCCCCGTGTCGCCAAACCCTTCGTCCAGTTGACTATAGGAGTTTGTGATGATATCGAAAGCCAGACCAATCTGATGCTCGGATGCCCCGGGGATTGTGATTGCGTAAGCTGCCTTCTTGTAAGCGTCCGCATAACTGCAGCCGCCTTCCATATACTGCGATACCCTTGCACGAAAAAGATGGCTCTGTCTGTTTCCCGAACGATAAGGGGACGTCACAATCAAAGAGACTCCGGCAGCGTAGGCATCCTTCAGCATCCTCTGCAACGGCTCGATCGTGCGCGCGTCACACTGCATATTCTTGCTGAGGTTCCCGATCGGAAAGGTATAGGATTCCGGAATCGGATGTTGCTTATTCACAAGAATCAGTTTCCAGTCAGAAACGTGAAAGACCGTTTTTTTCTCTGCTTCCCTCTCTTCATGACGCTCCGACAAAACCGGATCCGCGGAAGCCGCCAGTACGTCTTCCAAAGATACCCTGTCCTGTGCGGGAATGGGCGCACCTTCCTCACCGGCTAAGGTTTCCTCTTCTTCTGCAAAGGCAGGCCTTGGTGCATCCAGAAAGTCCGAATCCGCTTCTCGTTTGGCCCCTTCCACCTGATAGGAGGTTTCCCTTTGTCTAGCGGACATAAACGTGAAGCTACTGCTACAAGAGAAAATCACGATCGCGCAAAAGAAACATAAAAGCCTCTTGCGGTTTGCCCTTAGCAGACAGCAACCATAAATAAGGATCGTAAAGAACACCGTAAGCATAAAGATGAAACGGTAGAGCTTCCGGTGCTTTACAATGATCTTCTTCATCCCGGCAATCATTTTATGATAGCAGGGCGATTCCAATAATAATATATTATTCATGCCGTCAGGATATCCTCTATCACTATACGAACATTAATATATTATTATTATAGCAAAAATTAAATTTTATGGAAGTTTTTCTTTTAAAAGATCATGAATCCTTCCATAATCTAAAAAACTACCAAATATTTCTTCTGCCCGTCTTATATCTCTGTTTGATTCGCATCGACCGATTCGTAGTGATAAGGGGTAAAAACAAGAGTTCCATCGGTGTATTCCCCAAGGAAGATCTCGCTGTATTCCTGATACCCCTGCTTCTTCATTTCCTCATGCAGCCAATCTTCGTCTCTGCCAATCACGTCCAGAATCTCCGATTGTAGCTGGCCGTCTGTAATCAGCGGAAATTTCGGATTTTCTTCTCCTGCCTGAATGATAATCAGTTGTCCGTTCTGTTCGACCACCGCTCTCTTCACCACTCTGGTGGAATAAATATTATGCGTACGCAACTTAAAGGCAACATCATGCGCACTGAGCCTCGCCTTTTTGCAATTCTCCACATTCAATCTTCCGTTGTCAATTATGATCCTTGCCTTTCCGTCCAAAATCTGTTTTGCTTTCACGTTATACGTTTTGATCCATCGAAAAAAAAGTACCAGGCCGCACCAAATGGACAGAACCGCAATATAGGTCAAGAGGGAAATGGCTTCATTGTAAATCACACCGCCGATGATGCCACCCAGCACATAATTCTGTACCTGGTCACTGGCGGTAGAAGGCGCCAGATTCCCCTTTCCTGTCACATTGATAATCATGATAAGTGCAATAAAACCGATCAAAGCTTGACCGCCACCAACAGAAACCCGTTCATCTTTTTCTCCCAAATCCATGATATCCTATGATATGAGTATCAAAAGCATCAAGAATTCCAAGAGAGGTTTTGATCTTTTGACACGCCAATGATTATAAACGATTCTTTTATCCTACGTCAAAAGAAATAGAAAGGTTTTGAAAAAAATGTCTGGATCATCTTTTGGAAAAAATATAACCGTCACTACCTTCGGCGAATCGCACGGCGCTGCCATCGGCGTCGTCATTGACGGTTTTCCGGCAGGAATGCAGGTCAGGCCTTCCGACATTCAGGCTTATTTAAATCGGCGCAAACCAGGAGCGAGTAACCTGACCACCTGCAGAGCGGAAGAAGATCTCGTGGAAATCCTCTCCGGGGTTTTTGAAGACAAAACGACAGGAGCCCCTATTGCGCTACTGATCCGCAATACGGCACAGGACAGCAGATACTACCGGGAGATTGCCGGCTATTATCGCCCCGGTCATGCCGATTATACCTACGACTGCAAATATGGCTTTAGAGATTATAGAGGAGGAGGAAGGTCCTCCGGCAGAGAAACGGCAGCCAGAGTGGCAGCCGGCGCCCTTTGTGCAAAGCTCTTGTCTGAAATGGGAATTCGAATGACCGCCTATACAAAATCCATTGGACCCGTTCAGACTCAAACTAAGCGGATCTTTCCCGAACAAGTGCTTTCTTCTCCCACCGGCCTGCCGGAAGAAGTGGCGGATCAAAAAGCAGGCGACTATGTCAGACAGTGCCAGGCGGAAGGGGATTCGGCCGGAGGCGTGATCGAATGCAGGATCGACGGCGTCCCTGCCGGCATCGGAGACCCTGTATTTTGCAAACTGGATGCGATACTGGCACAGGCCATCATGAGCATTGGTGCTGTGAAGGCAGTAGAGATTGGAGACGGAATCCTTGCTCCTTTCCAAAAGGGAAGCGAGAACAATGACATGTTTTGCATGAAAGACGGAAAAATCTCAAAGGCAACCAATCATAGCGGTGGGATTCTGGGTGGAATTTCTGACGGAGATCCAATTATATTACGCGCTTATATCAAACCGACACCGTCTATTGCCAAGAAGCAACAGACGGTGTCGACGGACGGACAACCGATTTCAATTGAAATTCACGGAAGACATGATCCTGTGATTGTTCCCCGTGCCATTGTTGTTGTTGAGAGTATGTGTGCGATTACACTACTGGATGCGATGATCACGAACATGAGTGCAAAAGCATCATCTATCCTGCAATTTTATTCCAAATAAGTTTTGCTCCATCTCTATCGGATCCCGGATCCGTATCATCTAAAGTGAGTCAGAATTTAAAACCGCATCATTCATTCGGAAGCTTGTGGAGCACGATACAATTTGGTCGGTCAACCGGGATTTCCGGACCGTTCATCACCAGCGTCTTATTTTTTTCATTGAAGGTGAAAAAAGTCAACGTATTGGATTCATGATTTAATGACACGAGGTGCTGATCATCAGGAAAAAGCATGGCGTCCTTCGGATAGGTTCCCGCAATCGGAAGACTCAGTATCTTGGAGAGAAGTCCCGTTTCAAAGTCGGACTTAAAGATCACGACCTCATTGGTTGTCATATCGGAACTGATCAGATAACGATAATCCAGTGAAAAATGTAAAGCGCTGGCTGCCGTTCCCGCCGGATCGTCCTCCGCATTGGTTGCAATCTGCTGAATACGCTCGAACTCCGGCGCCCCATCTCTTTCTTCATAGCGATAAACGTCAATTAAACTCTTCTGTTCACAAACAATATAAGCAAACTTCCCGTTCGGAGAAAAACGAATATGTCTGGGGGCTGCCTCCTGGTCCGCATGAATGATGTCTACATTCTTTAACGTCCCATTTCTGTGATCTAACTGATAAACAATGGTCCTGTTCATCCCTGAATCCACGGCACAGACATATTTGTTATCCCTTGTCATCCGCACACATTCCACATGCGGCATGTTGCTGCGACCGGTTCCCAGTCCCAATCCTTTATGATAGATTTCATCCGTGATCGCACCAATACTGCCATCCTCGTTTAGCCTGAGTACCGTCACCTTCCCGTCATGATAGCCGGCACAAAAGAGAAACTTGTCCTCATAATCCGTTGAAAGATAACAGCTTCGCATCCCATTGATCGAAGCCTCATTGATCTTATCCAGCGTGCCGTCGTCCCGAATCCTGTAACCTTCTACTCCCATATCCGTAATGGAATATAAGAACTTTCGATTATGCGACTCCGTCAGGTAGGACGAGTTTGTGATTTCCACCTTGTCCTTCTCCGTCATCCTGCCCTTTGCCACATCCACATCATAGACACGAATGCCATAATCTTCCTTGGAACCAAACGTATAACTGGAAATATAAGCAATATATCTGCCGTCTTTACACTGCCTTCCTGATCGGATTTCACGGCCTTGCCTCCTTATTATTAAAAATGCTCTTGTTTTTTGATGAATTTCTAAACAACATCTTCAGTTTACCACAACAGTCTCCGAAAAACTATACACAAATTGACCTTCTCAGTGCCATCAACAGAAGAAAAGGCATCACATATTCCTATATTCTGCGAGGCATGTTTGGTAACAATCATTCATCTTCATTGAAACAAGGACGTTCTTATGGGTGAAGAAAAGAAAACAAAATTATCGTCTCTTCAGGATCCGCTTGAACAAATTGACGGACTCGATTCCCAACTTGCCTTTTACAATAAGATCCAGCAGGTTTCGATCGACCAATACAACCTGCTGTGTATTGCCATCGAAGATTTCCGCAGAATCAACGAATTATACGGAAGAGAGATCGGCAGGAAAATGCTGCGCTTAACCGCCAAAAAGTTGGCAGCCTGCTGTCAAAAAGACGAATTCCTGGGCAGATTTAAAAGCGATCAGTTTCTACTTCTCCTCCACAAGGAACGCGCAAGCAGGGAACAGATTCTGGTGCATTTCAATGAAATTACCGAAAATTCCGCCCCCTATCATATCTTTCTCCATGCCGGCGTATACGACGGGCTAAGAGAAGACGCCTCTGTGTCTTCCATGTGCAAATATGCTTCCAAAGCACTTGCCTATGCCGAAACCCAAAATGGGAACCGTATTGTTTACTACAATGCGGATCTAAAAAGACTGATCCATTCCAAAAAACAGGTTCTTCGTGAAGTCGAAGAGGCATTGGATCAAGAAGATTTCTGCATCTTTCTGCAGCCGCGCATCTCTTCTGACGGAACCATGATCGGCGCTGAAACGCTGGTCAGGTGGAACCACCCGCAAAAGGGGATCCTGCTTCCTGCCGCCTTTGTCGGGGTGCTGGAGGAAGCCGGTCTGATTTACCTCATTGACCGTTACGTCTGGGAACTGGCTGCTTCTCAGTTAGAAACCTGGTACAACAGGGGCTGGGACGGTCTGTTTCTTTCCGTCAACCTCTCTCAAAAAGATTTCTTTTATCTGGATATTGATTCTACTTTTTCCGATCTGGTAGCAGAATACAATCTGCCTCCTGCGGCGCTGCGCCTGGAAATCACGGAAGACGTCTTTGTAACCAGTTCCAATCGTCGTGTCATCGACCGCCTGATTGCCCAGGGATTTATCGTGGAAATAGATTCTTTTGGGACGGGTTCCTCCTCTCTTACCACACTGAAAGATGTCGAGGTGGACACCGTCAAGATTGCGCCTGCCTTTCTTCATGAAACTGCGCACTTAGAGCGTAGCCGCATCATTCTGGATTCCATTATTGAAATGTGCAAATTTGAAAATACATATCATTGTGGAAGGAGTAGAGACGAAGGAACAATTAGATTATCTGGAAGACAAAGGCTGTGATGCCTTTCAAGGTTATTATTTTGACAAACCTCTCCCCGTTACGGAGTTTGAAGCCAAATACATGTCACCGGAGGACGAAGACGAATAAAGAATGAAATCCTTCTTTACGATTACTCTAAGCGTGTTGATCGCCGTCGTTCTGATTATGACTCAGGGTCTCCGCGCTAGAAGAAATAAGCTGAATTTCCTTCTCTATCAAGTGAATCTTCTCACTTGTATTAGCATTGCCTTCAATTTGGTTTCGATTATCTCCATACAGGAAAAAGACATCCTCTTCTTTCAAGGGATGTATTATGCTTCGACCGCCTGGCTTTTAATTGCTTTTTACCGCTTTGTCCTTTGTTATACGGACAGTCGCCTAAGATCGTTCCACTTCTCTTTTCTCTTTCTGATCGCTTCCATGTGCGATACTTTTTCCTTTATCATGAATGTACATGATCACCACGCCTTCACCACCTCTGAAATGGTGTGGTTCGACAATATGTCTTACCACATCTTTCATACCTCTACTCCCTATTATCACTTGCATCTCATCCTTTCGTATCTCATTGCGGTGCTTACCCTTGTCGTTTTGATCGAAAGAGTCATCAATACCTCTCCCCTCTACCGGAGAAAATATTTGATTCTTCTGGTCGTATTTTCAACCATTCTAATCCTGGACGGACTTTATACCATCATCCAGATACCGCTTGACCTCGCCCTGATTCTATACCTCTTGTTCGTATGCCTCATCTACTACTCGACGCAGATTCTGATTCCACGCGACCTGATTGTACGTGTATTGACCTATGCCGTGACTTCTATGCATAACGCCGTTGCCTGTTTTGATATGAGCCGCAAGATGGTTTCTCAAACCCGGAATGCTATTCTCTCCTGCATCTGGATAAAAAAACAGACTCACTACGAGATCACATGGAACAAAAATATAAAGAGCACAACCTTTCCAAAATGCAGTCCTGTCACTGGATCGACTCTCTTTCCCTTCCGGATCAGACCAAGCATCTGGGATACGATTACCAGCGGATCAAAGATGAGCAGGAACATGATCTAGGTTACTATATCACCATTACGGATCGTACGATTGATGTCAACGCACTGGAAATGGAACATGAACGCGCTACCCATGATTCCTTAACCGGCTTATATAACCGTGAAGGTTTTTTTGAAAAAGTACAGGAGGTTCTCTCAAAAAACCCTGAAACCAGGCGTTATATGATTTCCACCAACATTCGGGATTTTAAACTGATCAACGACCTCTTCGGCTCCGAAAAGGGCAACGAAGTCTTATGCCGAATTGCCCAGCAGTTGTGCGATCCTCGGTATCATATCGAGGTGAGCAGCCGTCTCTTCGGCGATCACTTTGCGATTCTGATGCAAAAAGAAAAATACTCCGAAGCAACGGTGGCCGAAATTGTCGAGGCCGTTTCACACTCCATAGAATCCAATTCTTATCGCATCCAGTTTCAGATTGGAGTCTATGAAATCAAAGATCTGGATATCCTGATTCCCACCATGTATGAGCGTGCTGCCATGGCCAGATCCAGTGTTTCTCACGACAATGTAAACAGCATCGCCTACTACACACCGGAAATGCTCCAGCAAACCGTCTATGAAAATCGAATTTTAAATGAGTTAAATGAAGCCATGCAGCAGAAAGAACTGCAACTCTATCTGCAACCGCAATCCATGGCGGATGGAACGATTCTGGGCGCGGAGGCTCTGATCCGCTGGATCAAACCGGATGGGACCATGCTAATGCCCGGAGATTTTATTCCCGTACTGGAAAAAACCGGTTATATTTATCAGTTGGATCTTTTTGTATGGGAGACGGCGGCCAGGCTTTTATACAGCTGGAAAGATACTCCTATGGAACAGTGCTACATTTCCGTCAATATTTCTCCCAAAGATTTTTATTTCATCAACATCTACGATGTCTTTTTGAATCTGACAAAAAAATATGGAATTCAGCCGGAAAAACTGCATCTTGAAATTACGGAAACGGCTCTGATGAATAATAACCGCAAGCAATTCTCCACCGTTGCCAACCTGCAAAATTATGGTTTCAAGGTGGAGATTGATGACTTTGGAAGCGGTTACTCTTCTCTTTGCCTGATGAAAGATATGAAGGCAGACACTTTGAAAATTGACATGTCACTATTAAGGGAAATGTCCAAAGACAGAAGAAATCGTACCATCCTTGCTTATATTATTGCCATGGCAAGAGACCTGGGCATGATGGTCATTTCTGAGGGTGTAGAAGAAAAAGAACAAATTGATTTTCTTTAGATTGCAACTGCGATGTCTTTCAGGGCTACTATTTTTCGAAACCGATTCCCGTTTCTGCATTTGAAGAAAGATACTGTAGAAATGAAACATCTTTCTCATGACGAGATCCAGTAGCAGATTTGAGTTACGGCCATTCAGAGAACACAAATGGCAAACTTTAAAGTTCCGGCTCGCCACGGGAAAGCCCCGCATAGACGTGATGGTAGTGCCGATTCGCCTTTCTACAATCCGAAGTCGAAAGATAGTTCGCATGCCCTCTGCGAATTGCTGCAATTTGCGCAATGCATCCTTTGTTCATAATGAGTGCCCTGGCTTCCGCCTCACTCCGGCTGCCTCCCAGACAAAAGACCCCATCGTTCGGACTGAATACCACATCTACATTTTTTTTAATGGAAAGTGTTTCTCTTCCCTTACCGGATTCGTTGGCAGGAATGCGAATAAGACTGCCACAGATCTGTGCCGAATCTAAGAGCAGAGGCCGCACGGAAGTATACCTTCGGGAGATAATCTCATCTGCCTCTGCCTGATTATGTAAAATATAAGACACATCCGATCTTTTTCGATAGATGCGCTTATGAATCTGCCTAAGCCGCTCCGGGGTATCCTTTCGGATATAGTAGATTTTTCCCTCTTTACGAAAGCTCGAAAATCCCTCTACAATCCCATACTTTAATTCTGTATTACACACATCAATCAAATAATTATAACTGATGATTTCCAACTGTTTGGCCTGTTGCATGACTGCTGCAAACGTTTCGCCAAAGCAAACCACCCCATGGTTCGCCAGAAGGAGGCTATGAGCGGCCGGATGTTTTTTTAGGCAAAAAACAACTTGTTCGGCGACATCGGCCGATCCGGGAAAAGCATATTGAACCACAGGAATCTTCGTCTTATTCCCATCGTTCATAAAGAGCAGGTATTTTTGTGCAATGGCACTGACACAGGACGAATAGACCTGATGGGAGTGAACGATCACTCCTACCCCGGTCCTCTCTCTGTAAATGGATGCATGAATCTGCACCTCACTGGAAGGCCTTCTGCTTCCGGAGAATGAGAGCGTATGCACATTCACTCTGACCATCTTGTCCGGTGTCAGATCTTTGTAAGCAATCCCGGTCGGTGTAATGATCATTTCCTGCTCATTCAGTCTTGCCGACACGCTGCCCCAACTCCTAAGCAAAGTCCCTGCTCTTCCAGTTGCAGGCAGGTGTCAGCGATCTGTTTGCGCAATTTACTTTCCGCGACCATCAGCAAAGAGAGGCGGTAATAATTGCCATGGAATAGGCTTCCTGTCCGTTGCAGCCTCTTGAAAGATCATTGATCGGCGCGTTCAACCCCAGGAGAATCGGCCCGTAAGCGTCGAAATTCCCTAGGCGCTGTGCAATCTTATATCCGATGTTTCCTGCATTGATATCAGGGAAAATAAAGGTATTCGCGTGTCCTGCCACCGGATCATCCGGGCATTTGTTCTTAGCGACCCTTGGCGCCACCGCAGCATCAAACTGCATCTCTCCGGAAGCCACCTGCATATCCGGGAAGGCTGCTCTTGTTTTTTCACAGGCAGTTCGCATCTTATCGACATCTTCTCCTTTACCCGAGCCCATGGTGGAATAGCTCAGGAATGCCACCTTCGGATCTACACCAAAAATCTTGGCACATTCCGAAGCTTCATGTGCGATCTCCACCAGGTCATCCGACGTCGGATGAATATTGATGGCACAATCCCCCATGACAAGGATTTCATTTTCACCGCTGGCAGAAGGACGAACCATGATGAAACAAGAAGATACCAATTTATTTCCCGGCTTGGTTTTGATCAGCTGCAGTGCAGGACGTACCGTATCCGCAGTGGAATAGGTGGCTCCACCAAGAAGAGCATCCGCAATCCCCATCTTCACCAACATCGTGCTGAAATAATTGGCCTGCCTGCAAGTCTCTCTGGCTTGCTCTAATGTAATCCCCTTGCCGGCACGAAGTTCCATAAATAACTCGACCATTTCATCGAAACGATCAAAGCGATCCGGGTCAATAATCTTTGCACCGTGAACATTAAAGCCGGCCACCTCGGACGCGGCAAAAATCTCTTCTTCTTTTCCAACCAAATAGGATGTAAGAAGTTTGAAGATAAGAGTCTTGATGCCGCCTCTAAGATCCGTTCATCCTTCCCCTCTGGAAATACGATTGTTTTCGGGCTCATTTTGAGCTTTGCGATCATGGAACCGAAGCCACCAGCCATAATGAAATACCTCCCTCTCTCTTTCAAATCCAAACATGATTAAAAAGTACCGACAAATTGAGAATGATAGAAGCGCCAAAAATCTGTCCGCTTACAACAGATTCAGGTTCCTGGCACTGATTCCATCAAAATTATAACAAATTGAGATACACCTTGCCAGAGAGTTCCTACCTCTCTTACAAACCGGGATGCTGTTTTCTGACGATCCTCTCCAGATTGTCATAGATCGGCAGAATATCGAAAGTTTCAAAATAATCCAGCGGCGTCTCCGCCCTTCTGATGCAGGAAATCCTGCCATCTTCCTTTAATAACAGCTCTGTACTGCGCAGCTTGCCGTTATAGTTGTACCCCATGGCAAACCCATGTGCGCCGGTATCATGAATCAGCAAAAGATCCCCTTGATGAATCTCGGGCAGTTGCCGATCAATCGCAAATTTATCATTATTCTCACACAGAGAACCGACCACATCATAGGTATGATCGCAGGGTGCCGTTTCTTTTCCTAAAACGGTGATGTGATGATAAGATCCATACATCGCAGGCCGCATGAGATTGACCGCACATGCATCTACTCCAATATATTCTTTGTAAATGTGTTTCTCATGGATTGCCCTCGTCACAAGCGCACCGTAAGGTCCCAACATAAACCGGCCCATTTCTGTATAAATAGCCACATCCCCCATTCCTGCCGGTTTCAATATCGCATCATATTGTCTCTGCACGCCCTTTCCGATGGCGAAAATATCATTTCCTCCTGGTTCGGAAGATACGGAATCCCTACGCCTCCGGACAGGTTGATAAACCGAATATCCGCTCCCGTTTCCTTTTTCAGCTCTACCGCAAGCGCAAACATTTCTCCGGCCAGTTTCGGATAATACTCGTTCGTCACGGTATTGCTGGCTAAAAAAGCATGCAGACCGAACTTCTTCACGCCTTTTTTTTGCAAAATCCGGTACGCTTCAAAAATCTGTGCTTTGGTCATTCCATATTTGGAATCTCCCGGGTTGTCCATGATTCCATTGGAAAGCTCAAAGACACCGCCCGGATTATAGCGACAGCAAATGGTCTCAGGTAGAGGATCTACCACTGCCGCAAGCGATTCGATATGAGTGAAGTCATCCAAATTGATGATGGCTCCCAGTTCATTGGCATACACAAACTCGGAAAGAGGCGTGTCATTGGAGGAAAACATGATCTGCTCCCCTGATGCCCCCACAGCACTCGACAGCATTAACTCCGTTTCCGAGGAGCAGTCAAAACCGCAGCCCTCTCTCATCAGTATCTGCATCAATACCGGATTCGGGGTTGCTTTCACCGCAAATATTCTCGGAATCCCTTATTCCAGGAAAAAGCCTGGTTCACTCTGCGTGCATTTTCTACGATGCCCTTCTCATCGTAAATGTAAAAGGGCGTCGGATACTTCCTAGAAACTTCTTCCATCTGTTCTTTGCTTACAAAGGGTTGTTTGATCATTTTATTATTCCTTTTCCTTGGTTGAACAAAAGCAAAATACCGGTCTCCCCTTACAAAAATACGGGGGAGCTCTTCTAAATATTTTCAATCTGCCAGTCAATCGGAGCCAGCTGCTCTCCGGTCAAAAAGTCATTGCATTTGCTGAAATGTTTGCAGTGAAAAAAGCCTCGATAAGCAGATAACGGGCTTGGGTGAGGCGCTTTTAAAACCAGATGATTCCTATTTGTAATAAATGCTGCTTTCTTCTGCGCAGCCGCTCCCCAAAGCAAAAACACAATCGGCCTGTCCTGCCTTGCCACCGCCAGAATGAGCGCATCCGTAAACTGCTCCCAACCTCTTCCCTTATGGGAAAAAGCCTCATGCGCCCGAACACTCAGAATCGTATTTAAGAGTAGAACCCCCTGTTTTGCCCATTTTACCAAATAGCCATTGTTTGGGATCCTACATCCCAGGTCCTCATGAAGTTCTTGATAAATATTCATAAGTGAGGGTGGAATCGGTGTTCCCGGTTTTACGGAAAAAGAAAGTCCATGTGCCTGACCCGGCTCATGATAGGGATCCTGCCCCAGGATCACCGCTTTGATCTGATGGAGCGGCGTTAAATGAAGAGCCTCAAACAATTCGTCTGCCGGGGGATAAACCACCTGTGTTTCATATTCTTTTTTCACAAATTGATAGAGTTCGCTATAGTAGGGTTTTTTAAATTCAGACCCGACCGCCTCCAGCCAGTCTCCCGTAATCTGTGACAAATCTGCTTCCTTTCGTGAATACACCTTTCTTTTCTGAATCAAATCGACGTATCTTAAGATAACGTTTCTTCATTCATTTTTCAAGGATAACATGAAAAGGTGGTTAAGAACCAGATACCATAGGCTTCTTGATCTTTCGATCTTTTCTCTTTTCCGGATCTTTGCGAAAAAACGGTAAAAAAGAAAGGCCAACCACGATCACCGATGGAACTCCCCCATCGTGATCGTAATTAACCTCAATTCTTCTCTTTTCTCCAACAGTCATGCTTCGTTGACAAGATGAAAACAACCGGCAGCCGCAAAACTTTACTCTTCTGCCGCCCCTCGTACCCCGGTAATCCATTGAAGACGGATGGTATATTCAATCGGATCTTCAATCGCATACAGCTGTTTGGCCAGGTCATCTGTCAGATGATAATCATCCTGCAGCGCAGTTACAAGATCATCATAGGTATTGCTCACCTCTTCTTCCACCTTTGGATCTCCGGTTTCTTTGGCTTCCTTGTAGATCTCGTCATACCGCCCCACTCCTTTGATCAAAGCATTTAAGGCTTCCGGTTCCTTTCCGACAACCGAAGAATAATCCGCATACTCATCGTAATAGCGCTGCATCCTGGAAATCACTTCCGCCTTCTTAAATTCTTCCTGTTGATCCTTTGTCAAAACAGCAGCCTTGCCGTACAGGTCCTTATAGGTGTTCCAGTATTCCCCCTTCTTATAGGACGATTTCGCCTGCTTGACCACAAGTGGTTCCGGGAAAACTTCCGAAGGAAGATAGACCAAAATGCCGAAGGTAACCGCAAAGACTCCAACCAAAATGATGCGTTTGGGAGGGATTCGCTTGGGTGGCGGCCCTTGTGGAGGCTCCGGCGCTTTTTGGGTTTCTTTGGTTTCGGTGCCTTTTTGGGTTTCTTTTCCTTCTTTGGTTTCTTCTTTTTCTTTTTTTTCTTTTCCGCTGCCTGCGCGTCTTCTTCGTTCAGTTCTTTTAAAACCTGAGAATTTTCTTCTGTCAAAGAAGCAAGCTGTTCTTCCTCTTTGGCGGGATTCTTTTCTTTTGGTCCCTCATGACCGGTGGCGAGATCTTTCTCCGCCTTATTCTCCTTTGTTTCGCTCCCCTCTTGTGTCAGGTGATCCGCAGTCTCCTCTTCTTCATCCTCAGACAAAGAGGCAAAAAAGGCTTTTATTCTGGCAAATAGTCCCTGTTTTTGACCGGATTTTTTTCTCTCTTTCCTCTTTTTTCCAAGGGGATGCGCACTATCTTCCTCCTCTTGTCCATGGTCACCGAGCTCATCCATCATCGCCGCCTGCAAGGCCTCTATGTCTTCTTTGGATGCCTGCCCCTTTTCATTCTCGATATCATCAATATGATCCGTTGCCAGAGAGTCCATGATCTTGTCCAGGTCCTTCAGATCCACTTCAGTCTCCTTTATCTCTTCCGGAATCGACAATTTCTCTTCGGAATGATTTTCTTGTCCTAAATCCGGTATGTCCGCTTCTGTCCCTGTTTCCTCCTGTTCAGAATGCGGATTGTTCTGTTCCATCCCATCTTCTGTTTGTGCTTTTTGCAAAGAGGCCTGCAAATCCTCGCCGGATAGCACTGCAGCAATCTGCGCCGAAATAGAATCTTTCAGGTCTTCCGGTGCCAAATGCTCCTTATGATCTGTTGTTGTCTCCTCGACCTCCCCTTCCGGCGATTCCAAAAAAGAATGAAGAGAGATCTCTTCCGTTTGAGATGTAGATTCTTCCGTTTCAGGGGTACTGTCTTCTTCCACTTCAGAGATACTGTCTTCTTCCACTTCAGAGGTACTACTTTCTTCCACTTCAGAGGTACTACTTTCTTCCGCTTCAGAGGTACTACCTTCTTCCGCTTCAGAGATGCTGTCTTCTTCCACTTCAGAGGTACTACCTTCTTCCACTTCAGAGATGCTGCCTTCTTCTACTTCAGAGACGCTGTCTTCTTCCGCAGAGGGACCTGCTTCCCTTTCAAAAAAAGCCATTTCGGACGAAGATGGAGGTTCTTCTGTCTCGGATCGGCTCTCCTCTGTCTCGGATGGTACTTCCTCTGCCTCTGAAGGACTTTCCTCGGTCTCCGAAGGACTCTCCTCTGCCTCGGCTGGAATTTCCTCCGTCAAGGATTTCTCTGCTTCCTGTGAAGAAGCGGATGCGAAAGAAGACGCATCTTCCTCCTGATCCGCACTTTTCGTTTGCTCCTTCATCTGCGCTTCTGCCTTATCCAGGAGCACATCAATATTCAGATCCCGGAGTGCTTTCTGGGGATCTGTAATCTCTTCCATGCCGGGCACGGAATCAATCGTAGGAAGTGGCTTTTCCTCAAGCTGCTCGGTATTGCTGTCGGGAAGAGAAGAACTGCTTCGAGGATTGATACTGCTTTCCACGTCTCTCTCTTGCAATGGTTCTCCGGGATTGTGACGGACACTTCCTTTTTCCAGGATAGCAATGAGATCATCCAGAGACTTTTCCTCTTTATCTCTCAGATCCGTTTCCTCTGCAGAAGGACCGATCTGGAGAGGAGAAGCTTCCTGTTCCGTGATCTCACCGTAGTGATCCATCAACTGCTTCAAGCCGTCGCTGACCACCACATTACGATCCGCCTTGTCCAACATATCATTGAGTTCCAGCAGATCATTTTCTGCAGCAAAAATTCTCTCTCCAGAGAAGCGTGGTTTCTGGCGGTTTTCCTTAGACTATCCGCCTTTTTTTCCACATGTTTCTGTAGACTGCCCGGATCCTGTTGCCCATCCAGGTCTGTAATATGGTTTAAAATTCCGTCCAAATATTCGTTACGATCCGCCATCTAAGAACTCCACTGCACGACCCTCTTCACCCTTTTCGCTCCCATAAGTTAAGGCGCGAAACTCCCGCTTCGCGCCCGTAATCCTGTTCCATCCTCTTCAAGCATTTGCGGCAATTTTATTCTGGTTGCTATTTACCAATTCATCAATAGTGGAAACCAGCTGCCCGATCTCCGGCTTTGACATCTGTCTGTCTGCGCCAAGAGCCTCTCCCTTCCTGCGCATTTCTTCGTTCACCAACGAGGAAAAGATCACCACAGGAATATGCTTGGTTCGATCATCCGTCTTTACCAGTTTTGTCAAACGGTGTCCATCCATGATTGGCATTTCAATATCTGTAATGAGACATCTGACATTCTGTGCAACCGTTCCATCATCTGCGCATTGGAAGATGAAATCATAGGCGAGTTTTCCATTCTCAAAATGTCTCACATTGCTATAACCGGATTTGTGCAAAGATTCCACAATCAATTTATTTAACAATTGAGAGTCCTCTGCCAAAACAATCGGAATCTCATTTCTTGGTCTCTGATCGAATTGAGTGAGTTGATCCATATTTAATCCGGTATTCGGATTGATATCGGAAACAATTTTTTCAAAATCCAGAATGATGATCAGACGGTCTTCCAGTTTAATAATACCAGTGGAAACACTTTTTTCAACCGTTGAGATCGTGACGTTCGGTTTAATAATATCGGCCCAGGAAATACGATGGATTCCTGTCACCGAATCTACATGAAAAGCAATGTCCAGTTTGTTAAAATTCGTCACGATGAAAAGACCACCCGGCTCGGAGGCCCCTCTTTGCAAACAGTTCCTTAGATCAATCGCTGTGATCATCGTATCACGAGGCATAAAAATACCTTCTATACTGGGGTGTGCATTGGGGACAGGAGTCACCGCCTGATAGGTGATGATTTCTTTGATCTTCGCCACATTGATACCGTAGCAGCGCTCGTCAATCATAAACTCCAAAATTTCAAATTCATTGGTGCCGCTTTCCATCAAAATATTTGTTTCCACTCGATCCACCTCACATCTTTTCTTGACTTTCATATAGCTATGGGTAGAAAAACCGATTTCACAATCGTCACTAATATTATCGGAAGAGCTGTGCAGTTCTATAATAGATAAAGCAAAGAATTTAACCGGATTGTATGTTCAGCCTTTACTCGAGTGAAATATTCTGAGTGCCGTCTTTCGAAATAATCTGTAAGGAAACAGAGCCTATTTTTTTTGCCTTTGCCGCATCCATCTCCTGCAGCAAAACCGCCTCCATCTTCCCGCCTGCAGGAATCTTTGTCACTAAAGAGCTTAAATCGTTTGGAATCATCGTGACATTGGTAAAACCAATGTCTTCACCGTCTACCATCAATTTATACCGCAAATTGGCTCCCACCGCATTGACGGCAAGCTCTCCGGAAGTAGGATTCATCAATTTAAAACTCAGGACTAGAATTTTCTTTCCGTCTCCGGCTACCATAGCCCCCTGATCTGCAGAATCCGGATAGGAACCTTTCACTGCATAGCCGTCGTATTTGATCTCTATCCCTTCCGCAATCTTTTGCACATAGGATTTTGACAACTCCACTTGATCCGCCTGGACGGTGTGATTCTTTTCTCCGTTCCCGTCAGATGGTGTTTCTGCCCCCCGGCTGTGAAGGGGTGTCACCGGAACTTCCGGTTCCTGCATTTACGCCTCCTGCGGAAGAGGACTGGACCTCTGCATTCATACTCCCTGCCATCGAAGAGGAGGCACCTGAACCGGTATCCTCATCCGGGAGCCCTCTGATATCCTCCATACCCGGGGGCGTATAAGTTGGATCCACATAGGTCAATTTGTCACTGGAACCCACCTGGTATTTCATGAGAATCCCGGCTGCATAGGTCACCACCTTTTGATACTCTTCTTCACTCATTTTTGGAAAAGGGGTTCCGCAGCCCGTAACAATAAGACCTACGGAAATTGCCGCCACCCAGGTTCCCAATCTCTTGCCGTCCATTCTCTTCATTTGCCTAACCCTAACCCTCTGTGTTCAACGGTCTGCTTCCAAATCAAAATAAAAACATACGCCATCTTTATAGTTTTTTACCCCATAGGTCTGGTGAAGGGAATCCATGATTGCCTTTACGATGGAAAGGCCAATGCCGTTTCCACCATAAGCCCGGCTCCTGGCTTTGTCTACCTTATAAAATTTTTCAAAGAGATGGGGCAGGGCTTCTTCCGGTATGGGTTCCCCTGTATTAAAAACTGAGATTCGAACCTTATGATCCATTTTTTCGAGAGAAATCTCCACCAGCCTTTCTCCGTCCAAATGGTTCAATGCATTGGTAAAAAAATTTCTTAACACCTCTTCCGCTTTGAACTCATCCGCCCATACCATAAAGTTAGGGCCCTTTGCCAACTGCACATTTGCATTTTTCTGTCTTGCTAATATATCGGCCGATTTCAGGAAATTTTGAACCATTTCTCTTGCACTAAATCGCTCCAACCTGACGGGATCTCCTCCGCTCTCCAGCTGGTCCAAGGTCATCAGTTTCTGCACCATGGTGTTCATGCGGGCAGCTTCATCCATGATCACATCGCAGTAATCATCTCTGGAAGCAGGATCGTCATTCACCGCTTCTTTTAACCCCTCCGCATACCCCTGAATTAAGGCGATCGGCGTCTTTAATTCGTGAGATACATTAGATAGAAATTCTCTGCGCTGTTCATCGATCTCTTCCTTCTGTTTGATATCCTTCTTCAGTTCGATATTGGCGGCCTTCCATTCGGAGATCGTGGTGAGAAGAATTTCCGATAATTCATTGATGTTTTGCCCTAGAAAATCGAGCTCATTTCCCGCATGACAAGAGTATTTCGCATCAAAGTCCAAATTCTTCATCCGTTCTGAAATCCTGGTGAGTTCGCTCACCGGTCTGGTAAATCGGGAGGAGAAAAATAGGAAAGCGCCGTGCAGAAAAAAACGGCAACGAAGGCAATTGCCCCCATGAATCGATTCGAAAATTGGACGCTATCGTGAATGCCTGTCAAAGCGGTCCGCATCAAAAAAATAGTACCATTTCCAAGGAACCCCCAGCACTCCATATACACCGGCCCGTTCTTGGTATCCCTTCCCTCTTCGATCCGGTATTTCGATTCTCCCTGTGAGCTGACCTTGCCCTCCAGGACCCGCTTCCACAGTCTCTCCGTTAACAGTTCCGAGTATCCTGAAGTCGTAATCACAACCTGCGAATCCCGATCCAGCACCAACAGGGCGATGCTGTACTTTTCCGCCATCTCCTGAAGCCTTGACTGAAACTCCTTCGACAAAAGCGTATTTTCCTCTGCAGCTTGATTGATCTGGAGATAAACCTGATTCATCGCCCTTTTCTTGTGGCGCGTATAGAAGCGCTCCAGAAAAAGATTATTCATGAGCAAACAAAGTAGAACCGTCCCAACAGAGACGGCTAAAAGCAAAGAGAAAAATTGTTTTTGAAAGGAGTTTCGCCCCTTAGTTTGTTTCAAATTTGTACCCCATTCCCCAGATGGTTTTTATGAGATCCCCCTTCTCTCCCATCTTGCTGCGTAGTTTTTTCACGTGTGTATCAATGGTTCTGGTGTCCCCGAAATAATCATAATTCCAGACATGGTCCAGAATGGTCTCTCTGGAAAGGGCGATTCCCCTGTTCTCCATGAAATAGGAAAGAAGTTCGAACTCTTTATACGATAAATCCACATTCTGCCCGTCAATGGTCACCGTATGCGCAGAGCGATTCAGAACCACTCCTCCCGCTTCTAAGAGCTCTTCATCCGGCTCTTTTCCGGTTCTACGTAAGATTGCCTCTACTCTTGCCACTAAAACCTTAGGCGAAAAAGGCTTGGAAATATATTCGTCCACTCCGATTTCAAATCCCTGCAGTTCGTCTCTTTCCTGCCCTTTTGCGGTCAGCATGATAATCGGCACCTTGGAATAGGCTCTGATTTCTTTGGCACAGGCAAAGCCATCCAGTTTCGGCATCATCACATCCAAAATCACGAGGGAAATCTCAGAATCCGCAAAAAACAGATCCAAAGCTTCGCTCCCGTCTGCAGCCTCAACGACTGCAAAATTTTTTTTTACCAAAAAATCGCGGACGAGTTTGCGCATGCGCTCCTCATCGTCCACGATTAAAATCTTTCTTTTATCCGGCATTCCTTTCCTATCTCCTTTTTTTCAATCTATTTCCCTCTGCCATTTACAGCGGATTCGCTTTCATCCGGTGTCGCCAGACCCGAAGTTGCGTTTTCCGAATCTCCCTTGTCGGAGAGATGAAGTTTGCGCTCTTTTTCCCGAATGGCGGCTTCTCTCTCTTTCAGCCTTTCTTCTCTCTCGGCAAAACGATTGGTGATATTTCGTTTATAGTTCACGATATTATCGGTTTGTGAGAAATTCAAGATCACAAACATAGCAGCTACGAGAAACACAAGAACCAGATTCAGCGCCAGAGAAAACTGTATCATCCTCCCTGCTTTTCTGGAAAGCTTCCCTCGACTACCCCTTTCTTGCGTTCTCTCTTTTTCGTTCTTTTTTTGCAACTCCTGTTCCGCCTGCTCTTTGGCCTCCCGTCTGGAGAGCGGCATGGTAACCGGAATCGGCGAAAACGCAGCTCCTTTGAGCTCCGATGAAATCAAACGCATGCGGATTTCAAATAAAAATTGCCAGCCCACCGGAGTGGAGAAATTTGATTCTCAATTGCTTTCTCGTACACCGCATCAAGTGCGGTTGAAGTAGCATAACCAAGGTTTTTCTTCAAATAATTGATTTTGGCCAGATCTAATTTGGCTTTTTCCGCATCCGCCGTGGTCAGGAAACGAAACCCTTCCACCACAAGAGAAGATTCTGCAAAGTCACTTTTAATATCCGCCTTCTCCTTTGCAGAATCGGATTCCGCCTGCGAATTTTCCGCTTGTGCAGAGGAGGCTTCTGCCTGCGGTTCTGTTTGTCCTGATTCCTTCATGGTTTTTGTGAAATCCGTCTCAGCCATTTAATCCGTCCTGAACCCTTCGTCAATATAGAGAGCCGTAAAGATACAAACACTTCTGGGTTGCATCAAGAACTTGCCTTGTGTCGGCCTGGGTCTGCGATAGAAAGATTCCCCGTCTTCCGCACAGGTATTCACGGTAATCTGCCAAACGCCGCTACCGGGAATCATCGGTAAATCCAGTTCTACCGACTTCCAGAATGCATTGATTGCCAAAAAAACGATATCATCCCTGCCACGTCGTTTGTCATATCCGGCAAAACATACACCGATGGCCGCCTGCTCTGCTTTTCCGCCCTGTTCCTCCCGGTGAATCACCTGCGTGCTGATAAAGGGGAAGCCGCTCTGTGCAGGTAAAAGATCTCTTCGAATCGCCGGATGTTTCTTTCGAAAGGAGATCATCTTTTTATAAAAATCAAAAAAATCTCGGTTCTTATCCAGATCGTTCCAGTTCAGCCACGAAATCTCATTGTCCTGACAATACGCATTGTTATTTCCCTTCTGGGAATTCCCGAATTCATCTCCGGAAAGAATCATCGGAGTTCCTCTGCTTGTCATAAGAACCGCAATGGCATTTCGCATCATTCTTTCCCGCAGGGCACAAATCTCCGGGTCGGACGTTTCTCCTTCAAAACCACAGTTCCAACTGCGATTGTCATTTGTGCCATCCGTATTATTCCATCCGTTATCCCCGTTATGTTTATTGTTATAACAGTATAAATCATGCAGGGTAAAACCATCATGACAGGTTAAAAAATTTATAGAAGATTCATAACCCAGATAATCTCCGCCGTACAGATCCGGCGAGCCAGTTATTCTTTTTAAGGCATCTTCGGCACACCATAGATCCCCCTTTAAATAAGACCGGATGTCATCCCTGTATTTGCCATTCCACTCTGCCCATCTTTTACAAGCAGAAAACTCTCCTACCTGGTATAAGCCTCCGGCATCCCAGGCTTCTGCAATCAGCTTCACATCCCCTAGCAGGGGATCAAATGCCAGCCGGTGGATGAGGGGCGGACTCTTCATCGGAGAACCATCCTCATCTCTTCCAAGAATACTGGCCAGATCAAAACGAAACCCGTCCACATGATAATCTTCTACCCAGTAATGCAGACATTGTACAATCATTTCCTGCACCATAGGATGGTTGCAGTTCATGGTATTGCCACAACCGGAGAAGTTATAATAATAGCCTTCGGGTGTTAGCATGTAATAAATATTATTATCGAAGCCTTTGAAAGAGATAAAAGGTCCGTTTTCATTCCCTTCTGCCGTATGGTTGAATACCACATCCAGGATTACTTCAATGTCATTTTCTTTTAGAAGGCGAATCAGTGTTTTCAGTTCCACCCCTTCATGATTATACTCATCGGTGGAAGCATAACTGGTATTCGGTGCAAAAAAACTCACCGTATTATAGCCCCAGTAATCCAGAAGCGTTTTGCCGTTATAAACTCGTTTATCTCTTGTTTCGTCAAATTCGAAGACCGGCATTAGCTCTATTGCCGTAATTCCGAGACTTTTGAGATAGGAAAGCTTCTCCATGATCCCTGCGAAGGTACCGGGAGCGCGTACGCCGGAAGAAGGATCGTTGGTAAAAGAACGTACATGCATCTCGTAAATAATGGAATCACTCATGGGGATCCGAAGATGGGGCATCTCTAAGCCCCATTCAAAGTCGTTCTTCACCACGCGGCCGCGATAGCCCAGCTTCGTGTTCTCGTTTTCTCCCCACTTGCGCTGTCCCGCCACTGCCTTGGCAAAAGGATCCAACAGAACATGGTTTTTATCAAAGAGAAGCCCTTTTTCCGGTTCCCATGGGCCGTCCACCTGAAAAGCATATTCCAGTTCGCTAATCTGCAAGCCAAAGACGAACATCGAATAAACCTTTCCGATCCGATAATCCTGCGGAAATGGGATTTAGCAAAAGGCTTTTTTTCATCCCTCCGAAAAAGAAGCAGCACGATGGCAGTTGCACCGTTGGAGTAAACCGTAAAGTTTACTCCATCCTGCATTGCCGTCGCGCCGTTCATATCATAATACCCGGGTCGAATCCGAAACCCGGCAACCGTTCTTTGTGCAAGCGCCTGCCGTTTCGAACCTCCCCCTCTTCTGTTATTGAGCTGTATTGCATCTGACATTGACAACCGATCCTCCTTCAGCGAAAACCTCACGTTAAAGAACCTGTCATGACCTCTGATGCATTATGCCGGATATGCTCCGTTCTTGGTATCCGCGCTATTAAGATCCACCTTTTTCTGCTGTGCCAAACGATATTTAAAGAAAGCGACTGCCACCTGCGGGAAGAGCGCATAAGACAACACGTCCTCATCCTGCTGTTTCCACTCCTTGCACTCTTCTTCAAACTGCGCAAGCCCCGGCTTTAGCAAATCTGCCGGTCTGCAGGTAATCACCTCCGCATCCCCGATAATTTTTTTTTCTGACCTCCGGGTTGATCGGCTTCACCGTTCTGCCGTAATGTCCGGAGACCAGATCCTTGGTCTGGTCGGTGGAAACCTTGTATCTTTCTCCCATCAGCACATTCATCACCGCCTGTGTGCCGACAATCTGAGAAGAGGGTGTCACCAGAGGCGGTTCCCCAAAATCTTTCCGGACACGTGGGATTTCCTCCAAAACATCCTGATACTTGTCACTCGCATTCTGTTCCTTTAACTGACTGACCATATTGGAAAGCATCCCGCCGGGAACCTGATATAGAAGGGTTTTGATATTGACTCCCAGCACCTTCGGATCCATCAGGCCACTCTTTAAGCACTCTTCTCTATAGGGCCGGAAATGATCTGCAATTTTAGCAAGAAGCGTCTGATCCAACCCCGTATCATAAGGGGTTCCTTTCAGAGCTTCTACCATCACTTCTGTCGCCGGCTGTGAAGTACCCAGCGCCATCGGTGAAATGGCACAGTCGATCACGTCCACTCCCGCTTCTACCGCCTTCAGGTAAGTCATACTGGCCTCGCCGGAGGTATAGTGCGTATGAAGCTGGATCGGAAGCTTCGTTGCGGATTTAATAGATGTAATGAGTTCCTGCGCCGTATAAGGGAGCAAAAGACCCGACATATCTTTAATGCAAATAGAATCCGCTCCCATAGACTCAATTTCCTTAGAAATATTCATCCAATAGTCCATGGTATACGCATCGCCAAGCGTATAAACCAGCGTCACCTGCGCATGACCGCCTTCTTTTTTACACGCCTTTACAGAAGTCTCCAAATTTCTCATGTCATTGAGACAGTCAAAAATTCGGAGAATATCAATCCCGTTTGCAATGGATTTCTGGACGAAATATTCAACGACATCATCCGGGTAATGCTTATATCCCAAAATATTCTGCCCTCGAAAGAGCATCTGCAGCTTTGTTTTTTTGAAGCCTTCCCGCAGCTTTCTAAGTCTCACCCAGGGATCTTCCTTTAAAAACCGAAGGCAGGCGTCAAACGTAGCTCCGCCCCAGCACTCCACGGAATGATAGCCGACCTGATCCATCACCGGAACAATCGGGAGCATTTCTTCTATCGGCATTCTGGTAGCAATCAGTGACTGATGGGCATCACGCAGCACCGTCTCTGTGATGCCGACCGGTTTTTTCATCAATTCATCAGACATATATCATCCTTCCTTTCAAGTATGATTTGAAATTTAGATCAGAATCATCCTTCTATTTGTTAAAAAATACCGAAGACCGCCATAAACGTTCCGGCAACCACTGCTGTACCGACTACCCCTGCCACATTGGGTCCCATGGCATGCATCAGAAGAAAATTCGTAGGATCATATTCTGCACCCACTTTGTGAGACACGGGCTGCCATCGGCACCGCAGACACTCCCGCGCTTCCAATCAGAGGATTCACTTTACCGCCTGTCACCAGACACATGACCTTGCCTAACAGTACCCCGGAAGCAGTCCCTATGACAAATGCAATGAGACCAAGTGCCACGATCTTCAAAGTGACGATGTTCAGAAACGCTTCTGCACTGGTGGTTGCGCCCACGGAGGTGCCAAGCAAAATGACAACAATATACATCATCGCATTGGAAGCGGTCTCCTGTAATTGTCTAACCACTCCACATTCCCGAAATAAATTCCCCAACATCAGCATACCGACCAAGGGGGGCCGTCGTAGGCAGAATACAGCAAACCACAATCGTCACCACAATGGGGAATAGAATCTTCTCCAATTTGGATACCGGGCGCAATTGTTCCATCCGTATGGTCTTCTCTTTTCTCGTTGTTAACAGCTTCATCACCGGGGGTTGAATAATCGGAACCAACGACATATAGGAATAAGCGGCAACCGCAATCGGACCTAAGATGGATGCCTGTCCCAATTTGGACGCCAGAAAGATCGAGGTAGGACCGTCTGCTCCGCCGATAATGGAAATTGCGGCCGCCTCTTTGTCGTTAAAGCCCATAAAGATCGCCATAAAATAGGCGGCAAAAATACCGAACTGTGCAGCGGCTCCCATTAAAAATGAGGACGGATTTGCAATCAAAGGACCGAAATCGGTCATTGCACCGACACCCATGAAAATGAGAGACGGTAAAATCGCCCATTCATCCAGTTTGTAGAAATAATATAAAAGACCACCGACTCCATTCGGAGATTTCTCGATACTCAACATAATATCCGGGTAAATATTGACAAGCAGCATCCCAAAAGAAATCGGTATCAAAAGCAGCGGTTCAAAATCCCAACGAATTGCCAGATATAAAAAGAAAAGTGCCACCACGATCATAATCAGGTTGCCGATCGTCATATTCGTAAAGGCAGTCTGCAACCAGAGATTATGCAGCGTATTTGAAATATACTCCATTGCTTTCCTCCATGCGTCGCGGAAATAGAATCATTGTATGCCGATCAGTTTAAGGTTGCCAAAACCTGTCCCGCTTCACAAGAATCTCCTACCGCAACGTCAATACTGGCAACGGTCCCGTCCTTAGGCGCAACCATCGGGATCTCCATCTTCATGGATTCAATGGTCACCACAGCCGTCCCTGCCTTCACCTGTGTGCCGACCTGCGCATCAATTTTGAGTACCTTTCCTGCAGCACCGGCTTCCACCTTAATGCTTCCCGTACCCGTTGTCTTTCCGGAAGGCGCAGCTTTACGAGCGGCGGGCGCAGGTCTTCTGGCAGAGGACACCTGAGCGTCTCCTCTCTGCCATTTTCTTCTACTGTCACATCATAAACATTCCCATTTACCGTAATGGTATAATTTTTCATTATCATTCCTCCTGCATTTTTTATCTGTATAAACGGCTGCTGTTGCGTCTCTTTCTAACGGAACGGACGAAATATCCCCCGCTTCCCTTTCCTTCTGTTTCGCTTTCATAAGCGGCGATTGCTGCGGAAATCACAGCAGAAATTTCATCTTCCTCAGGTCCCGTCCAGGCATTCTCCGGTTCGATTTCTGAGACCGAAGACGGTTCTTCTTTCTTCTTTGCTTTTGCCTGCTCCTGATGTGCATGTGGCGTCTGTGTCTTATTGATGAGCGGGAAAAGACCAATCACTAGGCTAATCAGAATGAGGACTGCAAATGCCATTCCCATGCCCAGTAGTGTATTCAAGCCTGCATCAATCAACTCCGTTTTCTTCTGATCCGTACAGGCACTCAGAAGGAAGAGAACCGGGAGCAGCGCGGTGATGGTTCTCAGTTTCTGTTTCATTGCTTGCTCCTTCCTTAAATGGTTCCATGTTTTTTGGACGGTTCCTCTTCGCACTTGCTGTATAAGATCTCAAATGCACCGATAAGATACTTCCTGACTTCACTCGGATCAATCATATCATCCACATAACCCCTTCCTGCTGCAGAAGATGCATTGTTCTGAAGTTCTGCATATTTCTGTCTGATGGAAAGTGTTTCAGCGGACGATTTCCCATCCGAAAGGATTTTGGCTGCAAAATCCGCATCCATCACGCCGATCTCCGTATCTGCCAAGCAAAACGTAAGATCTGCGCCGATGGCCTTGGAATTCATAATGACATAGGGGGAACCATACGCCTTTTGCGTAATGACATTTACTTTCGGTACCGTTGCACTGGCAAAAGCAGAAACCAGTGCGGCTGCATTTTCGGATAACCTGCGTTCCTCACATACCGTTGCCGCAAATCCTTCGGTATTGGTCAGGGTAAGCACCGGGATATCAAACGCATCACAGAACCGTACAAACCTGGCTGCCTTTTTACAACCACGCTCCGTGAGGGCGGCATCAAACTTTTGTAACGGTTTCCCGTCTTCTCCTATCCATTCGATACGATTGGCCACCGCACCAATGACCTGACCGTCCAGACGCAAAAAAAGCCGGTCACCATTTCTTTTGCAAAAGACTTGCCGGTTTCATAAAAATTGCCGTCATCTGCAAGATCAAACAGGGCAAGCGCCGGATCGGTAAGCTCTGCACTCATGTTGTCCGTCAGGCGATTTAAATCATCCTCACATTCTCTATCTGCATCCTCTTCCTCAAAATTGGAGGGTAAAAAGCCAACCAGTTCCCGGATTTCCGCAAAAATTTCATCGATACTACAGACAACCGCCACGTTTCCCGTCTTTTCCCCCTGAAAAGCGGCTTCTGCCGTATCACACTTTTCCTTATAATTGTCCTTCAGGGTGTCCGGTTCATTTACAAACAGCCGTCCCTTTTCTCTTTCCAGAAAAGTAAAATCAGCCAGAGAAGACAGAATGCTCATCCCCCCTCCACACGGACCAAAGACCGCACAAATCTGCGGAATGACCCCGGAAGCTCTCACCTGCTGCTTGTAAATTTCACCCAGTGCATTTAAGGCATCCGTCGACTCCTGCAAACGAATTCCCGAGGAATCCAACATCCCGACCACAGGGGAACCGGTCTTTTGCGCCAGCTGATACAGATTTACAATTTTCTTTGCATGCATCTCCCCCACAGAACCGTTTAAGACAGAAGCATCCTGGCTATATACATAAACAGGTCTGCCTTCTATCAAGCCATAGCCGGTAATGACACCGTCGGAAGGGGCCTCTGTCGGCTTCAAACTGAAATCCGTGCTCCTGGCTCTTACCCTGGCACCGATTTCCACGAAGCTGTTTTCATCGAGTAGAGATTCAATCCTCTCTCTCGCACTTAAAGAACTGCTCATGGTATTACCTCCGTGAAAATTTATAGAAATTAGAATGCTGTAAGCCAATCAAAACAGCGTACCCGTCAAAAGACAGATACGCATTTAGTATAACATATTTTGTAAAAAAATAAACGAAGTCTTAATGATCGCACCATGAGCGGATTTTCAAATATCCAGCTTTACATTGACCTCATTTTCCGCCTCTTTTTTGAACTCTTCCACCTGTACCGCATCCAGAGAGGGTAACTCTTCCAGAGAGCGAACGCCAAAGGCCCGCAAAAATTCTTCTGTGGTTCCAAACAAGAGAGGTCTTCCCGGTGCATCCATTCTGCCGATATCCGTCACAAACCCGTATTCCACCAGGCGACTCACAGCATGATCGGAATTGACTCCACGGATCCGTTCAATTTCCAACCTTGTAATCGGCTGCTTGTAAGCAATGATGGAAAGAGTCTCCAGCAGTGCGTCGGTCAAAACGGCCTTTTTCGGCGTCTTCGCCACCTGAATCAGGTATTCATACCACTCTTTTTTGGTACAAAGTTGAACGGAATCCTCCAACTCAATGAGCGAAATCCCGCTGTCGGGCTTTGCATATTTTTCTCTCAGGTAACGCAACTGCTCCCGCAACTCTTTCGGAGACTCATCCAGCACATTCATCAATGTATTCAATTCTACCGCATTTCCCATCGTAAAAAGAATGGCTTCTATAATCGCTGCACTCTTATCCAATTCCATTACGCTACATCCTTCGCTCGAATCTTGATTTCGCCGAAAGCATCGGCTTGTTCAATTTCAATTTCACCCAGCTTCATTTCTTCCAGAACCACCAGAAAGGTTACGATAATCTCTGTTTTGGAATGCTGCCTTTCCAGCAGTTGACGAAAACTGAAGGAAGGGTGTTCCCTGATGTATGCACGGATATATAGCGTTTTCTGGTCCAGATCGATCTCCTCTCTTTCTATTTTTCCAAAGCCGGATCGAATCGGGTCCACCTTATCCTGCTGACGCTTGAGCACCTGTCTGAAAATCTCATTGAGCGTGGCTAGATTCCGGTCTCCTATCAATTCCTGAAGATCCACCGGTTCTTCGTATTTTTCAACCTCCGGCGGGATATTTTTACTCCGATACAATCTGAAATCCGCCCCCCGTTGCATATCCTTCAGTTCATAAGACATATATTTATACATCTTATACTGCAATAGTTGTTCTACCAACTCCTGCCTGGGATCCTCCTCCTCGCCATCCTCATTGACCGTTTTTGGTAAAAGCATCTTGGACTTAATGCTCAGAAGGGTCGCCGCCATGACCAGGAATTCGCTGGTAATATCCATATCTCTCTGCTGCATCCGCCGGATATAGTCCAAATATTGATCTGTCACGATCGTAATCGGGATGTCATAAATATCAATTTTATTTCGGTCAATCAAGGCAAGCAAAAGATCCAGAGGACCTTCAAATACTTCCAAAGTGACTTCGAGAGCCATATAAAAACTCCTTGTATTGCCGTGCAGGTGCAATACTTACATTTATTTCCGATCTGCTGCGGGGTGGAGATGGATAACAACCAGTTCTCCCGGGTTAAAGAGCCGAACCGGAAGGGTATGTGTCCCCAAGCCGCGTCCCAGAATCATGGTGGAGCCTAAGTCCCCACAAGAGGCTGAATTGATATGGTACTTTCCTCCGTCGTATTTGGGAAGAGACGAAAAGAAGGAGAAATCACACCACCGAAGAAGGGAAGTTTCACGATGCCGCCATGCACATGCCCCGATACCACAAGATCAGCCCCCCAGGCCGCGTAAACCGGAAAGTAGGCCGGATTATGGGCAATCAGGATTCGAAAGGCATCGTTGACCGGTTCTCCCAGGACTTCATGCAAATATTGGATTGGAAGTTCTCTTTTCGAGAATCGCTTGAAATAAGAATCATCCAGATCCAGCCCATACAGATACACCTTCTTGTTTCCACTTAGCGGAAAATAGGAAGATGCATTATTCAAAATACAAACGCCTGCCCCCTTCAACTCATCCAGATACCTCTCGCATCCTTCTGCAAAATCCGTTCGCATCAAAAGACGGTGCTCATGGTTGCCATTTGCCGCATAAACCGGAAATTCCCCTGCCAGTGCAGACAGGAAGGCAGACCCTGTGTCATACGTCTGTCTACTCAGATGATGATAGGATGTAATGATATCTCCGGCACTGAGAATCAAATCCGGATGAATTGTTCTGATCGCTGAAAGAAGCGCTTGATTCCCAGCGCCATAATCTTGTCCATGCAAATCAGAAACAAGAACGATGGTAAGCTCCTCCTGCAACTTAGACGAAGGCAAATGATAAGTTCGAATCACAAAATGATGGGTATCATGGTAGATCTGCATACATAGAAACAGACCAAGAAGAAGGATGACGGATAAAATTGGAATCATGTTTCCTCATGATCGAGTAGGAGGCGGTGATTAGCCGCCGTCCTCTCACACCACCGTGCATACCGTTCGGTACACGGCGGTTTCAACAGTTGGCGTGCACTGACTGGTACGCAAGAGTGAGATCATAAAAGCCCCACCGTACCAGTCTTTCTTTTGTTAGAGCTCTTTTGACCGCTCCTGTATTGGTCGTCCACCAGTATCCGCGACGGCATCCTGCCGCTTGATGTGCAAAATATTCCGGAACGCCCAGTCCAATCAGCTTACGCTTCTTTGTCTTGAACTTCTTCCATTGTTTCCAAATGCACATACGAATGCGGTGACGCAGCCATCCATTCAGAGCATCGACTTGATTCTTCATGCTTGCGGTTCCGTAGTAGTTCATCCACCCTCTTACATAGACCTTTATCTTTTCAAGTGCCGGTCTGATGCTTTGACAGCGTTTTCGGGAAGAAAGCTCTCTCAATCGGGCTTTGAACTTTTCCATCGACTTTGCATGAACTCGGATAAATATTCCGCTTCCGTTCCTTCCCAGTGCAAAGCCGAGGTACTTAAAATTTCGGATTGCAAATGCACTGACCACACGGCTTTTCTCCTGATTCACCTTCAATTTCAAGGTTTCTTCCAGATACTTCGTGCTCGTCTCCAGTAATCTCTTTGCCGCTCGTTCGCTCTTTGCCAATAGGACAATGTCGTCCGCATAGCGTATGCACGGAACTCCACGTCTCAGATACTCCTGATCAAATTCATTGAGGTAGATGTTTGCTAACAGCGGAGACAGATTCCCTCCCTGTGGCGAACCTTCCTCTGTATCGATGACCACTCCATTTTCCATGACTCCGCTTTTTCAGATATCGCTTTACCATCTGGATGACACGCTCATCCTTGATCTCTCTGCGTAGCAGGTTCACCAGAATGATATGGTTCAGTGTGTCAAAGTATTTGGACAAGTCTAGACTTACCGCTTGGGTATATCCTTGCTCCGCATACTCCTTTACCTTCCGTATGGCATCTTTTGCGCTCCGTCCGGGACGATAGCCGTAGCTTCCATCTGCAAACAGCGGCTCATAAATCGGCATCATCTGTTGTGCCATGGCTTGCTGGATGGTTCGGTCGGTGACGGTGGGAATACCAAGCTTCCGTATTCCCCCGTCTGGCTTTGGGATCTCTACTCGTCTGACCGGCTTCGGCGTATACTTCCCTCGCCGTATCCTGTCTACCAACTCGTGGTTGTTCTCCTTAAGCCATACAAGCGTCTCGTCAACGTTCATTCCATCGACTCCCGGCGCTCCTTTGTTTGCCTTCACTCTCTTAAAAGCTCTGTTCAGGTTGTCCTTTTCCAGTATCTTCCCCAAGAGATCGGGCTGTGCACTGTCCCTTTCCTTCCATATCCGGTTGAATGAGCGATGCGCTCTCACATACCCTTTGTGTTCCGCACTATCTCTTTGTGAGCAGCCATCGTATCCGATGTTTTCTGCATCCATGTGCTCACCCTCCTTTCTCAGTCGTACTATGGACTCCTACTGATTCGGTCCTTTCCCTCTCGGGTACTATGACCTCTGCTGACTTCTGCATGTTCATTGCCACCTCTCGATGACAGTTACTCCTTTCGGAGCATTCCACGCAGACCTCCCCAGGTATCACACGTTTCTTTCCCTCCATCTACCTGCCATTTTTACTACAAACGATTCCGTGTAGTTATCGGGCTTCGTCTTGTCTAGCAGCCTTACCCTCGTTTGCAGCCTGTAAATGATTTCTGTTCGTCAGGCCAGAGGTTTGCCCTCGGGTTAGTAGGTTCCCCGAATCCGGCTTCCTTTAGATTCCACCTCACGATGGACACCCTTGCCTTCGGCTATGTCCTTCCCACTACCGGGCGGACTCCGGACTTGCACCGATTAGAAACGTGCGCCGCTGGGCGCACTAAAAAAGAAGCCCCTGATCTATAAAATAAACCAGGGGCCATTTGTATCAGTTGTGTTTCCTTTTTCTGGCAGCTTCCGACTTCTTCTTGCGCTTCACACTCGGCTTTTCGTAATGTTCTCTCTTACGAATCTCCTGCTGAATGCCAGCCTTTGCACAGCTTCTCTTGAAACGACGCAATGCGCTGTCCAGAGTTTCATTTTCCTTGACAATAACAGATGACATGCTCTCTTCCACCCTCCCTTCAGTCCCGTCCAGAATCAAAATCTATGACTGATTGGGTTATTTGTTGCTCATAAATGCGCAACAAAGATATTATATCATAATTCCTGTCTGCGTCAAGTGAAAATCCTCCCAAATAGCATACCCGGAATGAGGTGTCTCCTAGTTCTTCTCCGATTCATCTGCTTCTGTCTGATCACAGCCGCAAACTTCGCAGGCACCTGCCTGATCTGTCGTACAGGCGTCTGTCACTTCTTCATTCGTAACCTTCGCTCCGCAACCGGGGCAAAACTGTGCACCCTCTTCCAATTCCTGTCCGCAGCTTTGGCAGTGATTTACCCCTTCCTTCTCTTCCGCCTTGGGCGCTACGATCTCCGGAAGTTTGGCACCGCATTTCGGGCAGAATGCCGCATCATTTGCGATTTCCGTCCCGCAATTTTCGCAGGTACGCACCTTCTTAATTGCTCTTAACTGTTCCTTTAATTCCGCAACCTTTGACATGGAAGACTTCAGTGCTTCCACCGTATCTTTATACAAATCTTCCGGTGCATCCTGATGCTGATCAAAATAGATTTTTCCCAGTTGCGTGAAGAGATTCCCCTGATTCCTCTCCTCTTCCGCAACGGCGCTGTTCAGCTTTGTAATATCAGAAAATTCTTTTGTTTTCTGCATTGCAGTGCTTCCGACATCTGAGAGTTTTTTCCCCAGTTCGTTAAAAAAATTAGCCATTTTCCCTCTCCTTCTGCCATGAATGCATGGCGTGTACCTGTGATCTCACTCCTCCATTATTCACTACTCACTGCGCACACAATCCACACAACGAAGGACTCTTTAAAATCCCTTCCGAAATTGAATGCACAGAAGAAGCCGAATCTATTCGTGGATTAACTGTGCAGACAGCGCAGCTTCCGCTTCCTTTAGGGCGTCCGCAATACCGGATGGATTCTTCCCTCCTGCCTGTGCCATATCGGGACGGCCGCCACCTCCTCCGCCAATCTTCGGTGCGATTTGTTTGACCAGATTGCCCGCATGCGCACCTTTCTTCACGGCTTCTGCGTCTGCCATCACGACCAGCTGTGCCTTATCCCCATTGTCGGAAACCAGAACAATCACCGCATTCTTTTCCTTCTGCTTCATGGTGTCGCACAGATCACGCAGACCGTTCATATCCACTCCCTTTAGAGAAGCGGCAATCAGTTTGGTCCCATTCACATCCTTTGCCGTTTCGGACAGATCTCCTAAAGATTTCTGCGCTTCTTTTCTCTTAAGGGATTCGTTTTCCGATTGCAGCTTTTTCAACTGCTCCTGTAAATGTGCGATCTTATCTGTAAGTTCTGCAGGGGAAGCCTTGAGTTTTTTTCGGCAGCCTTCTGCATCTCCTGTTCTATTTTTGTAAAATAAGATCGTACGTTTCTTCCGGTCAGCGCCTCGATTCTGCGCACTCCCGCTGCAATTCCGCTTTCGGAAACAATCTTAAAGGAACAGATTTCAACCGTATTTTTTACATGAGTTCCGCCGCAAAGTTCCGTTGAGAAATCTCCCATCGTCACCACACGAACCTCGTCTCCGTATTTTTCACCAAAAAGAGCCATTGCACCGCTCTTTCTGGCGTCCTCCAGTGACATGATTTTGGTGCCAACCGGCAGCTCTTCCTGAATCTTCTCGTTAACCAGGTCTTCCACCTCTTTCAGCTCCTGAGGAGTCATTGCCTGAAAATGAGAAAAATCAAAGCGGGTTCTGTAAGCATCCTGATAGGAGCCTGCCTGCTCCACGTGAGTGCCGAGGACTTCCCTAAGCGCCTTCTGCAAGAGATGCGTAGCGGAATGGTTCCGGCAGATGTCCTTTCTGTTCTTCTCATCTACCACCAGTTCTACCTGCTCTCCTAAGGTGAACATTCCCCTCGTCACCTGGCCGATATGCGCAATTTTATTGCCCGCTACATGAAGGGTATCCCTTACTTCGAAGCTACCATTCTTCGATTCAATGGTCCCCTTATCACCGATCTGGCCACCCATAGTCGCATAAAACGGGGTTTCTTCCGTAATGATTGCCCCCGTCATGCCATCGGTCAGTGCATCCACAAGCGCATTCTCACCGTCTTCCCCCCTCGGAGACCAGATGAACCAGTGCAATCGACTTGGATTTCGCTTGAAATGTATCATAACCGACAAAAACGGACTGCAACTTCGGGTCAATTTCTTCATAGATCGTCGCATCCGCCCCCATGTAATTTGTGGTCTTCCGACTGTTTCTGGCTGTTTCCCTCTGCTTTTTCATTGCGGCTTCAAAGCCGTCTTCATCGATGAAATAACCTCTCTCTTCCAAAATTTCCTTGGTGGAGTCCACAGGAAAGCCGTAGGTATCGTACAGACGAAAAGCATTTTCCCCGGATAGCATTTTCCCTCCGGAGGCCTCCAACTCTTTTTCCATGGAAGCGAGAATCTCTAAGCCCTGCTCATAGGTCTTGTCAAACTTTTCTTCTTCCTGTTGGATGACATTCAGAATAAAATCCTTCTTTTCGATCAGCTCCGGGTAGCCGTCCTTCGATTCCTCGATAACGGTGCTCGCTAATTCCGGAAGGAAGGATCCCCTGATATTCAATTTCCTTCCATGTCTCACTGCACGCCTGATCAATCTTCGAAGCACATAGCCTCTCCCCTCATTGGAGGGCATGATCCCATCAGAAATCATGAAAGTGGTGGAGCGGATATGATCCACTACAATTCGCACAGAGATGTCACTTTCCTTCGTATTCTCCGCCTCATACGAAATACCTCCGGCCAGCTTGCAAACATGGTCTCGCAGCATTTTAATCGTATCCACATCAAAGATCGAACCGACATCCTGCACCACGACTGCCAGGCGTTCCAGTCCCATGCCGGTATCAATGTTCTTTTGGACCAACTCCGTATAATGGCCATGTCCGTCATTGTTAAACTGGGAAAAAACGTTGTTCCATACTTCCATGAAACGGTCGCCTTCCCCGCCCATCACATCCTCCGGACCGTTGCCGAACTTTTCCCCTCGGTCATAATAGATTTCGGAACAGGGTCCGCAGGGGCCGGAACCGTGCTCCCAGAAATTATCCGCCTTTCCGAACTTGTAGATTCGCTCAGGAGCGATGCCGATCTCGTCCCTCCAAATGGCAAAGGCCTCTTCGTCCTCCGTATAGACCGACGGATAGAGACGATTCGGATCCAGCCCGACCACCTCTGTCAGAAACTCCCAGCTCCAATGAATGGCCTCTCTCTTAAAATAATCTCCGAAAGAGAAATTTCCGAGCATCTCAAAAAAGGTGCCATGGCGAGCCGTCTTTCCGACATTTTCCAAATCTCCTGTACGGATACATTTTTGGCAAGTGGTCACTCTGCGCCTTGGAGGAATTTCCTGGCCTGTAAAATAGGGCTTTAAGGGAGCCATTCCTGAATTAATGATCAAAAGAGAATTGTCATTATGCGGCACCAGCGAAAAGCTCTTCATGACGAGATGTCCCTTACTCTCGAAGAACTTTAAACATTGATCTCAGTTCATTTACACCATATTTCTTCACTTCACTCACCCATCATCCTCCAAAGGCTCAGTTTCCTTAAAATCTTTCTTTAGAATGCCAATTTATCCTTAAGGTAATCCGTCAATCTATCGATCGCTACTCTTTCCTGATTCATCGAATCGCGCTCTCTCACCGTGACCATCTGATCGTTTTCCGAATCAAAATCATAGGTGATGCAATACGGCGTACCGATCTCATCCTGTCTACGATAACGTTTTCCGATGTTGCCACGGTCATCATAATCACACATCCAGTTTTTAGAAAGTTCTTCATACACCTTCTGTGCGGACTCCGACAACTTCTTGGAAAGGGGAAGAATGGCTGCCTTGATTGGGGCTAGCGCCGGATGGAAGTGTAAGACAGTTCTCATGTCTCCCCCTTCCAGTTCTTCCTCGTCATAAGCACCACAAAGGAAGGCCAGAACCACCCTGTCCGCACCCAGAGACGGCTCTACTACATAAGGAATATAGCGTTCCCCCGTTTCATCATCGAAATAAGTGAGATCTTCACCGGAGGTTTCCTGATGTCTTCCAAGGTCATAGTTCGTGCGGTCCGCAATCCCCCAAAGCTCACCCCAACCGAACGGAAAGAGGAATTCAATATCTGTCGTCGCCTTGGAATAAAAAGAAAGCTCTTCCTTATCATGATCCCGCAGCCGCATCTCTTCCTCTTTCATCCCAAGAGACTTTAGCCAGTTCACACAGGTACTTCTCCAATAGTCAAACCACTCCAGATCCGTATCCGGCTTGCAGAAAAATTCCAACTCCATCTGCTCGAATTCTCTGGTACGGAACGTGAAATTTCCCGGTGTAATTTCATTCCGGAAAGACTTTCCGATCTGTGCGATCCCAAATGGTAGCTTCTTTCTGGTCGTTCTCTGCACATTTTTGAAATTGACAAAGATTCCCTGTGCGGTTTCCGGACGAAGATACACCGTATTTTTGGCATCTTCGGTCACTCCCTGAAACGTTTTAAACATCAGATTAAACTGGCGAATATCGGTGAAATTCCGTTTTCCACAGCTGGGACAAGGGATCTGATTGTCCTCTATAAACTGCTTCATCTGACTTTGGCTCCAACCGTCTACGGAAGACTCCAGTGTGATTCCCTTTTCCGCCGCAAAATCTTCGATGAGTTTGTCTGCGCGAAATCTTTCATGACATTCTCTGCAGTCCATGAGCGGATCCGAGAAGCCGGACAGATGCCCGCTGGCCACCCAAGTCTGTGGATTCATTAAAATGGCACAATCCACACCCACATTATAGGGGCTTTCCTGTACAAACTTCTTCCACCAGGCCTTTTTGACATTGTTTTTCAGTTCCACGCCCAAACTTCCGTAATCCCAGGTATTGGCCAGACCGCCATAGATTTCAGACCCCGGAAAAACAAAGCCTCTGTTCTTTGCTAGAGCGATAATCTTATCCATTGTCTTATCCTGTGAACGCATTTTACCCTCCCATCTCTTACTGACTTTCGTGCGGCTTCCGGATACCACTCCGCCCGCCAACGGTCCCTGTCTGTCTTTCTGATCTTACTGTAGGGTGACCATATATGTCTCGTATGCAGCACCACTTGGATCCACCGTGTGGTCATCCACCTTCTTAAGTCCTTTCGAAACATCCTTCACCTTTTCAGGCAATCGAAGGAAAGCTTCGGTATTGCTGATTAAAATCTTCCCATTTTTCATTCAGGTGACGCACTTCTAATTGATCTGAAGGCAAGTGATAACCCGCAGCTTCAGCCTCTTTGACTGAACCGAAGAAAAGAATTTCATGGTTAAAACGCTCAAAAGCCTTTGTGGAAGAATAGGTGAGCTTCACTTTGGCAAGCTTGTCTTTGACCTTGCAAGCATCGAGAAAAACCGTTCCATCTTCTTTCGGTACCGCAGCCATCTCCGCCTGAATTCTTTCTTTCATTTCGGATGCATCATAATAATCTGCATCGAAATCTTCTACAATAAATTGCGTAACTGTTCCGTCTTCTCCAACTTCTACGGTCGTTCGATCCAGATCTCTGTCAGAAGCACAACCCGTGAATAAAAAGATCAGAAGGAAAAGCACCCCTGCCACTGCCCTATGAAAAACCCAGTTTGATTTCCTAGTTCCAAGCCTGCTCATGTTCGTTCAAAATCCATTCCTACTTGATGCCACTTTGTTCCTGCGTTTCACCTAAAAATAAAACCGATGCGGGTATCAAAAGATCAGAAACCCTTCTGCATGTCTGCTTGCAGAAGAAGCGGATCCCTTTGTCACCAGTATCAAAGTATTATAGCCCAGACCCTGTGTAATTTCAAATAGATCCCATCTCCAGCATGGCAAGGCTTTTTAACGGTCGGTCGATGCACCGCCTTCTCAATTCTTTGCAGAAGGCGCAAAGTTCTATCAGCACTGCATCGGAAACAGTAAACGTGTACAGATGGTTCAGAGGAGAGTGGACGATAAAATCAATGGTATAGGCCGTATCCGAACGGACTTTCTGTATCATTCCGGGAAACTCGCCCTGTGTGACCAGGGCTCGAATCTCATAAATACAGCAAACCAACTTTCTTTCAATCGTTCCCTTTTCCAAGGCACGGAGGGCGACATAGAGAAGATGTAACAAAGCCGTTTCTTCATTATTTTCGCGTGTATAATAATCGGCGAGTTCCAGAAAAAAAGTCCCGTAGAAAGCGGCATCCATATCTTTCCGAAAGCACTCGAAATAATTTCGTATCTGTGCGCTGTCTGCCCGGTAGCCACCTTTCACCGGAAGGAGCCTGAAAGTCCCGAAACAAAACGGCTCAAGCACCCCTAACAGCCTGCTGTTCTGTCTCCTTGCGCCATAAGCAAAAACCGGAATCTTTCCCTTTTCTTTGGTCAATAAGGTCACCAGAAAATCATTTTCCCGTAGCGGAAATCGTTTCAGGACAATCCCCGTGACCGACAGATCTTCTTCTCTCATCAGAAACGGTATCCGAAATTCCGAAGCTGCGCTTCGTTATCCCGCCAATCCCTTCTTACCTTGACAAAAAGCTTCAGGTTTACCTGACACTCCAAGAGTTTTTTTCCATGTCTTTCCCGGCTTCTGTGCCAATTCTTTTCAACATGCTCCCCCCTTTGCCGATGATCATTCCCTTATGGGAATCTCTCTCGCAAACAAGGGTCGATGCGATATCCATCAAAATTTCTCCGTTTTTCTTCTCTCTTTCTTTCATGCTGTCTGTATAAACGGCAATTCCATGCGGCACCTCGTCTCTCAGACACCGAAGCGCCTTCTCTCTTACGATTTCAGACACCAGATCTCTCTCCAACTGGTCTGTCAGCGTATCTTCCTCATAAAGGGCAGGTCCGTATGGCAGGTACTGTTTGATCGTTTGCATCAGATGATCGATCCCCTGGTGCTTCAGCGCGGAGACGGTCACGATTTCCGAAAAAGGCATCTCGTTCTCATATAAGTTCTTCGCTTCTTGAATCTGAGCAGGATCCTTCCCGTCCATCTTATTTAAGACCAGAATCACAGGCTTATGCAAAAGGCGCAGTTGTTCGATCAACGATTTCTCCGTCTTTCCGATGAAGGAGCTGACTTCTGCCAACATCAGTACGACATCCACCTCCTCCAACGAACTCTTTGCGATCTTCACCATGTATTCTCCCAGCTTATTCTGCGCCTCATGCAGGCCGGGCGTATCCTGGAAAACCATCTGACAATCATCGTCCGAGTAGACCGTCATGATTTATTCCTGGTCGTCTGCGGTTTTGCGGAAGTAATGGCAATTTTTTGACCGATCATCTGGTTCATCAGGGTAGACTTGCCCACGTTTGGACGCCCAACCAGCGTAATGATACCGGATTTAAATTTCGCATCATTCCACATCTTCGTTTTCCTTCCTCACCCTCTTATGCATCCTTTCCCTGCTTCGCCGCATCGCGTGTGTGTATCTCTATCCCCGCTTCTCCGCATCGAATATGTGTATCTTTATCCCTGCTTCTCCACATCACAGGCAAGTGTCGTTATCCTTGCTCTTCCTCTTCCCTGCTTTGAGAAAAAAGCGGCATCGTTTCATCAAACATTTCCTGATGCGAGCGAATCTTTTCCTGTGCGCCGATCACGCAGAAGGCTCCTTCTTTCATTAAAGCCTCTGCATAAGGTGCGAGCGCCCGTACATCCTCCACGCCTGCATGAAGAAGCTCGTCCCTGCTTTTTTGCAGCATTTCCATGGTCGTGCCCGTCAGGAACATGGTCAGACCGTAAACTCCCTTCTCCGGCGGCGTCTTGGGCACATCGCTTTCTCCCACCGCACCGATCACATACTTGGTCATTGTCCTGTCGTCTGCCTCAAAGCCTGCAATATAAGCTGCAGCACCTGCAAAGACGTCAACGCTTTGTTTCAAATGCGGATCCCGATAGGTGACAAAATAGCTGTCTCCGCTTCTGCCGAAATTGGTCATACAGCCATAAGCGCCGCCCTTCACCCGGATCTGGTTCCACAAATAATCGTATCCCATCATGACCTTGAGCAATCGAAGGACTCCGGTATAGGGGAGACCTGCATGGCGGAAGTTGCCGGCTCTGCAAACATACTGCACACTCCCCGCCGTCTCGAATGCCTCTGAGCAGGAAAGAACACGGGCGTAAAATGCCCCTCCGTCACCGCTTCCTGAAATAAATGATCATCGAAACCGGAAAGTGCCTTCTCTAACGTCGCAAAGGTCTCGTCCGGAGAAGTATAGTCAATCAGCAGATTTTCTTTTCTAAAAAGAATTCTGCAAAGAGCGTCCAACTTCCGTGCGAGATCCCGGTACTGCCCTTCCTCATCGTTTTCACACAGGCTTTCCACCAGACGAAAACCTGCAATCCCATGGAGAAGGTCGGAAATCCTGCCCTGTTCCGAAACGTGGGAAAGCGCCCTTGAGGCGGCGGCCTGATGTCCTGCAGAAGTCAGAACACTCTTCATATTGGACTTCAGTTCCTCCAGGATTTCCCTCATTCTCTTGCGGTCTTGAAAAAGAGAGGAGGTGAGGATCTCCTGTACCAGCAAGACTCCTTTTTCCAGATTTTCATACAGGACGCGAAGCGACACCTCAAAGGTCGTTAAATATTTCTTTTCATTCTTTGCATCGGTATAAATACCGGTGCTTGCGCCAATTCCCCCCGTATAAATGTCTATTTCCCGGTTTAACTCCGTATAAGAATGTTCCTTCGTGTCGACTAATCCCAGCGCTGCCTTCAGAATAATCAAATAGGGAAAAAGCTCCTGCGGCACATGCTCCGTATCAAAGATAAGGCGCAGATAAGCAATGCCTGTCGTAAAGACATCATGCCGCAGAACGTTCATCTCCCCCATCTTCTTCATCTGATTGAAAAAAGGCTCGGCTTCTTTCCTTAAATCCTCTCTTTGTAACATCGGAATCTTCAGGAGATCCTCTTCCCGATCCGGCGTCTCCTGCCACTTCCGCAATTCCTTCAAATCTTTAATGATCTGATCGACCTCTTCAGAAGACAGATTCTTTTTTTTGTTCTGCAGGAAATCGGCAAGTTCTTTCTCCTTTCTTGCAGAAAGACCTCTCTCCGGCACCATCATCAGAACCGTCCGATGCGGATTGTCAAGAAGATATTTCTGGATGAGCGCTTCAAAATACCCGGAATCCAGCTTCTCTCTCAAGGACTGATAGTGCTTTCCGGCATCGATCAGAAGCCAAGGCTTTGTCTCATCGTAGAGCCAGGACTCCAGCATCTGAAGGCCGTAAATCAATCCTTTCGGCGCTCTTCCAAAATTTGCCTCTCGGAAATGAAATTCTCCCTGATTAATCCCCGCCAGTAGCGCCTTTTTATCAATTCCCTGACGGACCTGATCCTGTAATACCTCCCGGATCACGCGGACAAAGTCATCCTTCTGCTCTTTTTCTGCATAAGAAGCGGTAATAGAATAATATGGCTGTTTCACCGCCGACTCATAGCTTGCAGAAATATCCTGGCCGATTCCGGCATTTAAAAGTGCCTGCTTTAAGACCGCCCCGGGAGAGGAAATCAAGGCATAATCCAGCACATTCATCGCCAGATATAATTCAGCATCCAGCGTAGTCTCCAAACTGCAATTATAGGTAAGATAAGTGTGATGAGAAAGGCTGTCCGCCTGCAGGATCGAATAGGGTAAGGTGGTTTCTCTGGGAGAAGAAAAAGGTACCTGATCTTTCACCTGAGAATCAATCGGCAGATAGTCAAAGTGGGACAGATAAGCCTCATCCAGATACCGCAGCCTTTCTTCCATATCCATATTTCCGTATAAATAGATATAGCTGTTGGACGGGTGATAATAACGCTTATGAAAGTCCAAATACTGCTCATAGGTCAGATCCGGAATGCGATCCGGGTCTCCTCCGGATTCTACTCCGTATGCATTATCCGGGTAGAGGGAATTCTGGATGGCACGAGCCAGCACATCTTCGGGAGAAGAATAAGCTCCCTTCATCTCATTATAGACGACGCCGTTGATCTTAAGCTCATCTTCCGGGCTTTCCATCTCGTAATGCCAACCCTCCTGCTTAAATATTTGTCGGAAAGGTAAATATTCGGGTAAAAAACGGCGTCCAAATAGACATGCATCAGATTCTTGAAATCTGCGTCATTGCAGCTTGCCACCGGATAGATGGTCTTGTCCGGATAAGTGATTGCGTTGAGGAAGGTGTTTAATGATCCCTTTACCAGTTCCATAAAAGGATCCTTCACCGGAAAATCGCGGGAGCCGCAAAGCACCGTGTGCTCAATGATATGCGCCACTCCCGTAGAATCCGTGGGCGGGGTTCGAAAGCTGATGTAAAAAACTTTATTTTCCTCTTCATTGGATAAAAGTGCAATTTTGGCACCCGTTTTTTTATGACGTAAAAGAACGGCCTCGGAAGCGAGGTCGTCAATGCGCCGATCTTCGATCAATTCATAAGCTTCTAAATTTTTAAAATCCATTCCTCTTTCTCCTCCCGGGCACTCCTCTTTTCCCCTTTGCATCCGCAGATCTTCTCCGCGATCAGAAATCAAAATCATCCCCCGGCACATAGGGCAGATCAAACTCCTGCATCCTCTTTCCGTCTTTTTGCCATGCCGTTTTGTGACAGGTGGACGAAGGGCGCTTCTTTTTCTTTCTGCGCCCCAGGTGCCCGTGTACCGTCTCCTGCATGCCCTGCAGGCTGAGCACCCAGTCATCCTTTGTTCCAGGAAGATTCATCCGCGGGGTCTCGTCCGCATCGACAAGGGCATCTCCTGCAGGAAGAACCATCCCTTCCGGAACAAAAAGCTGTTTTTTTTTCTTCTGAAAGATCTAAGGGCATGGCCTCGTCCTCATTTCCGTCGATTATTCTTCGTCGTCCCAGTTATGATACACATTCTGTACATCATCATCTTCATCCAGAATGTCCAGAATACGCTGCAATTGAATCCGGTCGCTTTCTTCCTTCACCTTTACATAATTCTGCGGGATCATTGTGATTTCAGCAGAAACCGTGGCTACCTTGTTCTCTTCCAGCGCTTTTACCACATCCTGAAAGGCTTCCGGGCTGCTGAGTACTTCATAGCTGTCTTCCGCCTCCTGAAAATCTTCCGCGCCGGCATCCAGAGAAAGCATCATCAAATCATCGGCAGAAAGTTTGCATTCTTCCTTGTCGATCAGGATCTGTCCCCTCCGATCGAACATGAAAGAAACACAGCCCGGCGTTCCTACATTTCCGCCCCCCTTCGAAAAAGCAGCCCTCACATTTGCCGCCGTTCGATTCTGATTATCGGTTAATGCCTCCACGATAATAGCCGTTCCTGCAGGGCCATATCCTTCATAGGTGATGCTCTTATAATCCACCGCCCCGTCTGCGCCGCTGGCTTTTTTGATTCCTCTTTCAATCGTCTCATTCGGCATATTGTTTGCCTTTGCCTTGGCAATCACGGTCGCCAACTTGAAATTATTGGCAGGGTCCGGTCCCCCTTCCTTAACCGCCACTGCGATTTCTCTTCCGATGATGGTGAAAATCTTGCCCTTGGCAGCGTCATTTTTTTCTTTCTTGTGTTTGATGTTTGCAAATTTTGAATGTCCTGACATAATCCCCTTCTTTTCTCTGTGTTTTGATCGGTCCTACTGTTTATCTACTGATTTCACGACGGTTCCTGCTCTTGACCAGGCACATGGTCCTCTGCACCCTCCTCGGGAAGCTTTGTCATCTGCACCTTTTGAATCATATGATTCTTCACTTCCTCAATGGCAAATCGACAAGGCCCCACATCCGTCTCAAATACCTCATGCTCGGACGGAATATGATCCAATTTCATAATGAGGTATCCGTTGATGGTCTCACATTCTTTTGTATCAAATTGAATATGGAAGCGCTCTTCCAACTCCTCAAGAGGGGTCCTTCCATCAATGAGGAACTCATCTTTCTGGCTGTCGTTCGGATGTGTCCGTCTTCCTCGTCATACTCGTCCCTGATATCCCCTACAATCTCTTCCAGAATATCTTCCATGGAAATCAGACCGGCCGTTTGACCATACTCATCCATGACGACCACCATCTGTGTTTTTGTGGACTGCATGCTCTTGAAAAGCATATCAATGTTCCTGGTTTCCGGAACAAAAACCGGCCGTCTCAGAAGCCCCTTGATCTTTCGCAGCGTCTGTTCTCCCATCTCCTCTTGATCGTATGCTTTCATCGCATCTCGGATATGCAGGATCCCAATGATGTGATCGATGTTTTCCAGGTAGACCGGGTAGCGGGAGTTGTTTTGCGCCATCATATACTCCATCGCCTCGTCCAGCGTTAAATCCGCGTCCACTCCGACAATCTCATTGCGGTCCGTCATGATATCTCTGGCCTGTTTGTCCGAAAGCTCAAAGATATTCGTGATCATATCCGCTTCCGAATCTTGCAACACTCCCTGTTCCTGCCCCTCCGACACCATGGATAGAATCTCTTCTTCTGTCACATCGGCTTCTCCGAGGGAATCTCTTTGACGAAGGAGAAGAAGAAGGACTTTGGCACTTCCGGTCATCCAAACCGTAAGTGGCTTTAAGAGGATCAAAAGCAAATTCACCGGATAAACCAGCGCATAAGCCGCCCTCCTGGCATGAGAAGCACATAATTTTCTGGGTAAAATGACACAAAACGCAAGTAAAAACCAAACCAGAAGGAAGTAGGAAAGAAGGGTCGCCACCATCCCATTGACCGCAAGGTTTGATACAAACAGTTTCTCCAGATCCGGTAAAAAAAACCTTCCAATCCATAAATTCACTAAGATACCGAAGAGATAAATCGCATAAATGTAGGAAATCTGATCCTCCATGATTTTTAAAATTTTTACACTTGCCGTATCCGTCTCGTCTTCATTCGCCTTTCTTTCCACCTCATCCCGCTTCAAATAGTGGATTGCTGCACCGAAGCCGTAGATCATCATATTGAAAACCATTAGACAGATTAGAATCATTAACCTGCCATCGTCCATATTGTCACAAACCTCTTTTTCTAATATCCCACGTCCGATTGCATAAACTTTGCTATTATATCAGCTGGCCTACTCTTTGTAAATCCGCGCCACTCTCGGAGTCAGATCACAGATCAGTTCATAATGAAACCTGCCCGACCACTCCGAAAGGGTCTCTACCCGAATCTCTTCCATCCCATCCTTCCCGATCAAGGTGACCCGGTCTCCACGAACAGCCTCCGGAATCTCCGAAACGTCCACCATCATCTGATCCATGCAGATACGCCCCAGTATCTTCGCACGCTTTCCATGAATCAGGACGAAACCTTTGGGAGAAGCTCCTCTTGGATAACCGTCCGCATATCCGGCACAAACCGTTGCAATCCTCGTCCTTTTTGTCTGTCACAAAAGAACCGCCGTAGCTCACAGGAACGCCTTCCGGCACTTCTTTTATAAAGGTGATTTTGCTATAAAGAGAAAGAGCCGGTCTTAACCTTCCCCTAAGGTCCCTTGTTTCCGAAGAAGGTTCCAGCCCGTAAAGCGTGATCCCCGCCCTCACCAATGGGTAGGGAAGCGCAGGCATTCTCATGGTAGCTGCAGAGTTTGCACAGTGAATCAGGGGGCTTTCCACCAAAAATAAGGCTGTGCTTTTTTTGATGAAATCGTCGAACTTCGCATATTGTTCTTTTGCCGGTGCCAAATCCGTCTCGTCCGCTCTGGCAAAATGTGTAAAAGATACCTTCCACGCGTACCCCCGTGTCAAGAAGGCTTCCCTTACAAACGATAGGCCCTCCTCATCCGGAAAGATGCCGATGCGCGACATGGCTGTATCCACGGGGATGTGAACGAGAGCCTCTCTCCCTAAGCGATTCGACTTCTCCGACAGAGATCGGAGCGTTTCCGAATCGAAAACGGAGAAGCGCACCTCCTTTTCGATGAGCTCCTCAAAGTGTTCCGGAAAGACATAGCCCAGAAGAAGGATGGGTTTTCGTATGCCTCCCTCTCTGAGTTCCAAGGCTTCTGCAGCTGTTGCAACCGCAAAACCGAAGAGACGTTCTTCGTCCTCCAATGCACTTGCTACACGAAGTGATCCATGACCATAAGCATTTGCTTTGACGACAGCAATGACCTTTTTTCCCGGATCCTGCCCCTCTAGCATAGAATAAAGATTTTCTCTTATGGCGGAAAGATCTATTTCCGCATCAATTCTGGACTGATCAACCATATTTTTCCCATTCTTTTATTCGGAAAGAACTTTCTGAATTCTTTTCATCAAATCACCGGCAAGCATATAATATTCGCCCAGCTCTTTTTTTGCCAGATCTCCTGCCTTTCCATGAATATACGCGCCAACGGCAGCCGTACGATAGGGGGAAGGTAAAAGACAGGCAAGCGCCCCCAAAAGCCCTGCTAATACATCTCCACTGCCGGCAGTTGCCATGCCGCTGTTACCGCTGACGTTAATGGCATATCCCGGCAGCTCGTAAGAGGCGATGATGCTGCGTGCATCTTTGCAAATCACACAGACGCCGTACTTCTTTGCCAGCTCAATGGTATAAGGAACCAGGTGCTCCTTTACATCAGCGACCGAGGTGCCGTACAAACTTGCAAATTCCTTCACATGAGGGGTTAGAATGACCCATCGCCTTCCCCCCTGATACTGCAAGAGCAAGTCCTTTAGTTCATCCGAAGAAGCAATCATCGTAAGCGCATCTGCATCCAGAATAAGTGGCCCCGTATATTTCGTAAGGACCCTTAGAACCATATGATAGGCACCTCTGGAAGTTCCTATCCCCGGACCAATCACCAGCGAAGTTGCCCATTCAAAGGCCTCGTCCAGAATCAGATCCAGTTCCTCATAGCACCTGATGCCGTCTGTCAGAGAAGTAAAAGTCGGAAAGCGCCTCCGGGAGAGAAGTCTGCACCGCTTCTTTGTTTTCTTTGGAAGTAATCACCTTGACCATACCGGCACCGGAGCGATAGCAAGTTTCCGCACAGAGAAGCGCTGCGCCGCTGATCTTATCACTTCCTGCAATAATAACGCATTTTCCAAATGTTCCCTTGTTGCCGGAGGGAGAACGCTCCGGCAGCAGTTCCAACACACTTTCCGTCAGATAGGAGGCTTGCGGCATCACCCCGAGGAAAGAGGCCGCCGTGATGCCAATATCCGCAATTTCCAGTTTCCCTGTATATTCTGCTCCCGGGTACAGAAGCTGCCCGATCTTCGCAAAGGCAAAGGTCAAGGTGATATCCGCCCGCACGCAGGGATCGCTTACCTGTCCATTATCTGCATGAATCCCACTGGCAATATCAATCGACAACACCCTTGTATGCGGTTCCTGCTTGCGAAGACGATTGATCTCCCTTACCGCCTGCGCATAGATCCCCTCCATTTTTCTGTTAAAACCGATACCGAAAATGCCGTCTAAGATCAAAAAGGGACCCTCTCCCCATTCGGTCTCCTTGCTATAATTCTCTATGGAAAGTCGGTATCTCTCCAAAATTTTCTTTTGGATCTTACATTCTTCACTGCTTTTTGTCTCTTCTCCCAACAAAAAAATACGCGCCTGATAGCCGCGTTCGTGAAGGATTCGTGCACAGGCGAGCGCATCCGCTCCGTTGTTTCCCCTTCCTGCGAAGATCACAATCTTTCGCATCTCCTCTGAGAGCAACTCCTCGATCCTGTCACAAATCTTTAGCGCTGCGCGCTCCATTAAAACCAATGATGAAAGCCCGAAATACTCCCTTGTATTCCGGTCACAAACTTGCATTTCTTTTGCAGAAAGTGCATATCTCAACAGATTCACCCCCCGGATGCCGGTTTGTCATCCAGAACCGGATGCCACTTTTCCGGATCATATTCCAAATCAAAAACATCTATGACCTCAGGTCCAAAAATATCATGCATATATTGATAGATCTGATAATTATGAAACTCACTTTCCTGTTTCCTGATCAGCTGCTTCTTCAACTCGATCCGCACCTGCCTGATCCATTCATTCGAAAGTCGTATCTTGTCCGTATTCTCCTGCATATCGCGATAACACAGATCCATTGTCATCAGCATTAAGCTGAAATTCAGCTCATAGATTTGAGTCGGAAGTCCAATCTGTGCTTCTGTCAGTTCTTCCAATTTCTGATTGCATTCATTGATCTGCTCTCTATGCCTCTGCAGTTCTTGCTCAATCAGCACGTTTTCTTCCGTCTGCCTGGCCTGTTCCCTAAGGTCTACCATTTCCTCTAACAACTGGCTTTCTGTCTCTTCCTCTCCTTCATCTGTCCCCTTAAAATACTCTGCACAGACAAAAGATGGTTGAGTTCATCCGCTTTTTGCCGGATATCCTCAGGAATCCCTTCATCCGCAAACAACAACTCCCATTTCGGATCCAGTGTCAAAATAGGAATATGTCTGCCCTTTAAAATTTCTAAAAAATCCTTATCTTCTATGTTCTTGTTCATACTGGGAAATATTATAAGACAGCTTCATCAGGCTGTCTGACAGATGTACATTTTCGACAATGAGACTCTGCGGCACATCGAGGTCCACATGAGCAAAGTTCCAAATCCCACGGATTCCAAGCTGGATGAGACGACCGGAAATCGTTTTTGCCGCCTTAGACGGAACGGTCAGCACCGCAATCTCAATCGGATGCCTGTGTAAATAGTCTTCCAATTCCTGCATGGAAAGGATGGGAACATCTCCGATCTTCCTTCCGCACAAAGCTGTATCGACGTCAAACGCACAACGAAAAACAAAACCTCTTTTATGGAAATCGGCATAATTCAGAAGCGCCTGTCCGAGATGCCCCGCACCGATCAGAATCAGATCGTGTACATGGTCAATTCCCAGGATCCTGCCGATCTCTTCATAGAGGAATTCTACGTTATACCCATATCCCTGCTGTCCAAATCCGCCAAAGTGATTGAGATCCTGTCTAATTTGCGATGCGGTTACCTTCACCATATTACTCAGTTCCTGCGAAGAAACCCGCTGTACTCCTCTGTCCTTCAATTCTCCCAGGAAGCGGTAATAACGTGGGAGTCTGCCGATCACCGCCTGTGAGGTTTTCTGCTCCGTCAATCAATTCACGCCCTTCCACACATTTGACAATGGTATGAACAAGTGTCAAATATTTTTGACACCCGCTTCATGATATTACTTAAATTATAAAATTCAGCATTTGCATTGTCAATCAGGTTCGGATATCATGATACAGGCGCTTACAAGGCGGTGGATATCTGAAATCCTTTGATTCTTTCCTATTACCAAATATGTTACGGTGACCATAATGATTTTAAATGTACATGCTTTGACCAAAAGCTTTAACGGAGAAGACATACTTCAAGATGTCTCTTTTCATATTGAAAAAAACGAGAAGGCCGCGATTGTAGGCATCAATGGCAGCGGGAAAACAACCCTTTTAAAGTTAATCCTGAGGCAACTGAAAGCCGATTCCGGCTCCGTCACCTATGCCAAAGATCTTCGGATCGGTTATCTGGCACAAAATCAAGACTTGTCAGGCGACCACACCATCTTCGAAGAGCTTTCTAAATCCAAGAGGGATCTCATCACCATGGAGAAAGAACTCACGCAGGCAGAAGAAGCGATGAAGCATCTCTCCGGCAAGGAACTGGAGGAATTAAGCAATCGCTATGTGGAGTTGCAGCAGAAATTTTCCGAGCAAAAGGGGTATGCCTGGAGGAGTGAGGTGCAAGGCGTTGCGAGGGGGCTGGGGTTTTCCGACGATGAAATGCAAAAACAAATCTCTGCTCTCTCCGGTGGACAGAAAACCCGTGTGGCACTCGGAAAACTTTTACTCACATCCCCGGATCTGATCCTTCTGGACGAGCCCACAAACCATCTCGACATGGCTTCTGTTTCCTGGCTGGAAACTTATCTGAAAAACGTCGATTCGGCTGTCCTGATCGTCTCTCACGACCGTTACTTTCTGGACCGCATTGTGAGCAAGGTGATCGAAATCGATCAGACGCATGCCAGTGTCTATCTTGGAAATTACACTGCCTACTCGGAAAAAAAGGCAAAGGATCGCGCCACCGGTGGCATGCCTATCTGAAACAGCAGCAAATCATCAAGCACCAGGAAGACGTGATTACCAAACTCAAGTCCTATAACCGTGAAAAAAATCCATCAAGCGTGCGGAAAGCCGCGAAAAAAATGCTCTCCAAAATGGAGCGACTAAAGCGGCCCACAGAAGCCAAAAAGCGACATGCATATTGCGCTCATCCCTTCCTGCGAGAGTGGAAACGATGTCCTGCATGTAGAAGACCGGCGAAGTCCTTCGGAACCCATTCCCTTTTTTTCTCACCTGGATTTTGACGTGAAACGAGGGGAGAAGGTGGCCATCATCGGCAAAAAAACGGCACCGGAAAAAAACAACATTGCTCAAAAATCATCCGAGGGACTCGTAGCGACGGATGAAGGGTACTTACAGCTTGGAACCAAGGTGCATATTGGCTACTATGACCAGGAACATCATGTCCTACATGATCAAAAAGACCTTGTTTGATGAGATTTCGGATGCGTATCCGACCCTGAACAATACCCAGATTCGCTCGACACTTGCTGCCTTCCTCTTTACCGGAGACGATGTCTATAAACAGATTTCCATGCTTTCCGGCGGTGAAAAAGGACGCATGTCTCTTGCAAAGCTTATGCTCTCCGACGCCAATTTTCTCCTATTGGATGAGCCGACCAACCACCTGGACATTGTTTCCAAGGAGATTCTGGAGAGTGCCGTTTCCGGCTACGAGGGAACCGTACTCTATGTCAGCCATGACCGCTATTTTATCAACCGTACCGCTACCAGAATTCTGGAACTCAGAAACGGCAAGCTGATCTCTTATATCGGCAACTATGATTACTACCTGGACCATTGCGAAGAAAGACATGCGCAAATGGAAGAAGAATCCGCAAGGGGATCCTCTCTCCCTCTTGCAAAGGCGATGCAAACAGAAATCAAGGATGCCTCTCCTGCCGGCGGAAAAGAAGATTGGAAAACGCAAAAAGAATATCAAGCCAAAAAAAGAAAACAGGAAGCGGAACTGGCCAGAACCGAACAGGAAATCGAACAATTAGAGGCAAGAGACAAAGAAATCAATGAAGCTCTGCAGAGACCGGAAATTGCCACCGACCTTGCAAAGCTTCGCAAATTCACCGATGAACAGGAAGCATTACAAACGCGCCTGCATCTCCTTTACGATCGGTGGGAGGAACTGCAGTAAAGGCAGTTTCTCCCTGTAGCGGCTGCCGATTGCCATCCTATAATCTTCTTGCGATTGCATCCAGGAAGGCACCCGAATTCAGAATTTTTTTCTCCGGCAAACTGGTGATGAGCGCCAAATCCTTTGTCATCTCCCCCGCCTCGATGGTAGAAAGCGTTGCTTCCTCCAACCTTTTTGCAAAAGCAACCAGTTCCGGAAGCGCATCGATCTCTCCTCGCTTCTTCAGCGCCCCGGTCCAGGCGAAAATCGTCGCTACCGAATTGGTGGAAGTTTCCTCTCCTTTTAAATATTTATAATAGTGCCTTTGCACGGTTCCGTGTGCAGCCTCATATTCATAGACACCCTCCGGAGACACCAGAACAGACGTCATCATGGCAAGCGACCCGAAGGCGGAGGAAATCATATCGCTCATCACATCGCCGTCATAATTCTTGCACGCCCAAATCATTCCGCCCTCCGACTTGATAATTCGGGCAACCGCATCATCGATTAAGGTGTAAAAGTAGTCGATGCCTTCTCTTTCAAAAGTCTCTTTAAATTCTTCCTGATAAATCTGATCAAAAATCTCCCGAAATCTGGCGTCATAAATCTTCGAAATCGTATCCTTGGTTCCAAACCAAAGCGGTTTTTTCTCTGAAAGCGCATAAGAAAAACAGGATCTGGCAAAACTCCGGATCGACTGATCCGTATTATGAATGCCCTGGATCACTCCGGGTGCCTCAAAATCGTGGATCAGTTCCCGCACCTGACTCCCGTCCTTTGCCGTAAATACCAGCTCCGCCCTGCCGGCAGACGGAATCCGAATCTCCGCATTCTTGTAGACATCCCCATACGCATGCCTGGCAATGGTAATCGGTGCCTTCCAGCTTCGGACATTGGGCTCAATCCCGCGTACCAGAATCGGTGTCCGGAACACCGTCCCGTCCAGAAGAGCCCGAATCGTACCGTTTGGGCTCTTCCACATTTTTTTGAGTCCATATTCCTTCACCCTGTCCGCATTCGGTGTAATCGTTGCGCACTTGACCGCCACGCCATATTTTTTTGTCGCCTGCGCAGACAAAACGGTAATCTCATCGTCCGTCTCATCCCTCTTTTTGAGTCCCAAATCATAATACTCCGTCTTCAACTCGACATACGGCAGCAGCAGCTTCTCCTTGATCATCTGCCAGAGAACTCTTGTCATTTCATCGCCGTCCATCTCGACAAGCGGTGTTTTCATTTGAATTCGATTCATGGTCTCCTCCTCGTTTCGAAAAATTATATCATGATCCCCGTGTCAAAAGTATTTAAATTCGAACGAAACAAAAATAAGGTCTGTTTGCAGGCAGATCAAAAACAGGTATAATAGGCGGGTATCTGATGAAATGAAAACCTTCCTTCATGCACTGCATTCTGTTTACGAAAATCAGAGCAAACGATAGGAGAATGTGATGTTAAAAATACTTCTTTTTGATCTGGACGGCACACTGATCGACTCCGCCCCCGGAATCATTCATAGCCTGCAATATGCCCTACAGAACTTACATCAGCCCATCCCCGACGAAGCAACCCTAAGGCTTTTTATCGGCCCTCCGCTCAGCATCGCTTTTCCGCAGTTTTGTCATCTGGATGCGGAACAGACGACGCAGGCCACGACGGAATACCGGAACTATTACAAAAAACAAGGCATCTTTGAATGTAGCGTTTACGCAGGGGTACCGGAGGCGCTGGAGGCACTAAAGAAAGAGGGCTTTCTCCTCTGTGTCGCCTCCAGCAAGCCGGAGGCCATGGTCAAAATCGTCCTCTCTCACTTTCACTTGGATTCCTATTTCGACTGCATTACCGGTTCCATTTCCGATGTTCTGAGATCCAATAAAGCCGAGGTTATCGAGGAAGTATTCCGTAGGCTTTCCGCCCAAACCAGACCGGAGATTTATACGCCCGAAGAAGGCGAGGATCTTTCCTCTCCTGAATGTGCGGACTATCTAAGGGCCGTCCGCGATCTCAAGGCCTCCTGCCTGATGATCGGCGACCGCTTCTACGATTTGGAAGGCGCCAAAAAGGCGGGTGTGCGCGCTCTTGCCGTTTCCTGGGGCGCAGCGCCCGCCGGTGAATTTGATGCCTATCCGGATGTCACCGTGGTAAAGAATCCGGAGGAGATGGTGAAATGGATCCTACAGGAGGCAGGAGATCCCCTTCCTCACGAACGTGAGTGGCGCTAATCCACAAATAATCTTCGCTTCACCTCCTCATGGGTCTTTTTCCCACAGGTTCCGTCTGTATTTTCGGTGATTTCCGAATAATCCCGAATTTGTTCTTCTTTACAGTGAGGATTTCCCGGAAGGCGATCGGAAAGAAAAGCCGGCAGCGTATGAAAATAATCTTCATAACAGCCATACCTCTGCCAGGGATTGCGTCTGGCAAATCCATAGCAGTGTTCTTTCAGTTCATTTATAGAAAAACGAAGCGGAATTTCCGTGTAGCTGTCCAGGTCTTCCGTTATTTCATAGAGCTTTCGATCCGGCATGGAAAAATAACGGATGGATTCCAAATTCCCCTGCTCTACTCCGAATGCTTCCTGCTGTCTAAACAAAATTCCCAGAAATGGACTCCTCATATATCCGCTCCTTGGTTTTGTCGGCATCGGAAAAGGAGGCGTCCAAACATGGAACTTCCTGTCTTCCTTCGACAACAAGAAGAAGCAATCCCCCCTAGCCGGTGCAAGCAGCAGTCCCTTCCTAGTATCTATCATGGAGGAAAAAGGTCTGATTTTACCCGGTATCTCAAATCCACAATCAAATAGTCCGATTTCTTCCTGTGAGCAATCGAAACGACGATACTCTCCATTTTCCGGATTCCACCTGCATACGGACGTATCATCAGCAGATAGCAGCCATACCGCTTCCTTCCGGAGATCGGTCGTCAGGAAGGTATAACCACCTGCCTGCAATTCTTCACCTGGCAGAACCGTCTGCCTTTCCAGATGATTTACGTCTACTGCCAGAATTTGCGGATCATTGACAGAGGAAAATAACAGAAAATTGCGGAAGAGGCAGTATCCCCTAGTGTTCGGATTTCCGTCTTCATCTACGCCGAAGAACGATTCCGGCACTTCCACATAATGAAGTTCTTCTGTCCTAAAATCCATCCTTACCAAATAAGGATAGGTTTGCGGGATCAGGAAGAGAAAATCCCCTACCCGAATCGAATCCGCAAAGGCAGAAAGCGTCACTTCGCAGGGTTTCAAGGGGATGGATCTGCACCCTCCTTCCCCATCTCTAACTAAGATCTGGAAGGAATGCAGCGGAGCGATATACAACCTGTCTTCTTCCTCGAAAACTCTACCGTAGGCTTTTTCCGAATCCTCTGACAGCCGGCAGCAGAAGTGGAAAATGCCATCCTTCCCCCGACCAAATAACTGACTTCCTTCGGTCACCAGGTAATTTCCATCTAATTCATCTACTCTCCCGCTAAGGAGAGTCCCCAAATAATCTTCCTGATCTGGAAGGCAGTGGATGTTTTGATCGAGTAGAAATAGAGGCTTCCCCGTAATTCCAAACATCGTGGCAAGCGCTGAGGTCCAGCCACCCAAATAGGCATCCGACAGCGCCATGGCCTGTTCAGGGCTTTCCGTATCATCGTAAATACCATAACCGTCCTGAATAAACCTCTCCTGGATCGCCAGGTACTTTCTTCCCAGCTCCGGCAACATCGAAGAAAAAGTTGCTTCCAACAAGGGATGCGGCCTCCAGATCAAACAGAGATCCTCTCTGTCCTTAAATTGATGAAAGACATACTCCAACTTATTTAAAAAACCTTCTTTGTAGAGAATAGCCTCCTCTATGCTAGTATTATAGAAAAACAATTTTTTGTCACTTGCCCTCTCCTTCCAGGCTTCCGGCATTTTAGCTGGAGCGTTGCAGACAGCAAGCATCTGATCAAATTTCGGAGAGCCGGTCACGATGAATTGCTCCCTCTTAATCAAAGACGAGAAATAGGGAAGAAGGTTATAAGACTGTGCAACCACGTAATCAACAAATGGATATGCAAAAAAATTTAACTGAAAGCTATGAATTCCACCTGCGGACACATAATAAGGGACATAAACGAGTTTACTACAATTCTTTTTTAATGCATTCGAATAAAAGCGGGGATCAATGCTGGTCACTGCATTCCCCCCATCAAAGGGATTATGAATATAAATGATATCCGGCTGCACGTCTTGTAAATGGTACTCTTCACAAGACTTGCAACTTAGATCGGGGGGAAACAGATTTGTCTCATTATGTTTGGTTGTAAGCTCATGGGCGGAATTCCGATCATAGTAAGGAATCGGAAGAACCACTGCATGACAGGAAGGATCTGCCTTTGCCGCCAGATAGATACTTTCCATAGAATCCCACATGGAGGCTTTGTAAGGCAGAAAAACAATTTCCAAAATGACTTGTATTTCCTCCTGAAACGTTTTTTCTACTTCTTTCCACTGCGTGCGCAGTTTGGAAAACGAATGTAACACTCGACCTAGATCCTGCACCGCTACCGCATGATGACTTTCGTACAAATCCTCACAGTATTCTTCTATCCGATGCACGGTTTGTGTACCAGAGCCTTCCTCCTCGATCTGCTCTCCAATTGCAACGGCAGTCTCCTGACAGGTCGTCAGTAGTTCGCAACAAGCTTCCAAATCCCCCTTCTGATAGAGTCTTTCCAGCTCTGTATGGGCCTCCCCATATTCTTGCATTAAGGAAAGAAGTTGTTCCTTCTTTTTCTTCTCATCGTCCCCCCTTTGATTGATTCATAAGAATATTCTTTACCGCTTCATGCGTCTTTTGCCCACAGGTACCATCTGCGTTTTCTATGATTTCCTGATAATCCTGAATGGCTTTTACCGAATCAAACGGACTTCCCGGTAAGGTTCCATCCAGAAAAGCTGGAAGGGTGTGAAAAGCATCTTCGTAGCAACCGTATCTTCTCCATGGAGCATGCCTTGCAAATCCGTAGCAATGTTCTTTTAATTCTTTACTTAAAAATTGAATTGGAATCTCTTTGTAACCTTCCAGATCCTCTGAAAGTGCATAGAGTTTCCGATCCGGCATGGAAAAATATCGAATTGTCCCAGGCAATTGTCGGGAACCTGCTTCGTCTGATATATGTCTAAACAATACGCCCGTAATAGGACAAGAGTAATAACAGCTTTGCGGATGAGAGGGCAAAGAAAAAGGGGGGTTCCATCTGTGAAATTTTTTCGTCTCGCAATCGAAAAGCAGAAAATGCTGTCCGTCCTTGGACGCCAGTAAGACCCCTTTTGGTGACACAACCAACGAGAAAAAGGACAGATCTTCCACTTTAAAATTCTCTTTCTCAGAATGCACACTTTCTTCCTTAACGCAATAATCAAAGGTCTTAACATCTCCACGCATTGGATCCCAACAACCAAAAAAATGACCGGATGATGGCAAAAACCATATTCTAGCCTGATCGAAGTCCGTTGCTATACAGGAGAATCCACCGTGCTCTACTCCTCCTGGTAATACGGATTCCACCTCCATGGTTTCATAATCTATCGCCATAAAATAGCTCTTCACCGGAGACGCAACGATCAAATAATTTTCATAAATACAATGAGCAACATTTTTTATATTGTCATGAACAGTATAATCACCAAAAAAACCTCTCTCCATTTCCAGATACCTGATCTCTTCGTTTCTCAAATCAAATCGAACCAGATAGGGATACTCTATCGGAATGAGAAAGATATATTCTCCTATCCGAATCGAATCTAAGAAGAAACGGTAGATTACATGATGCGGGCGTAAAGGGATTTGCGCATTTCATGATTCTCTTCTATTACGGCAATTTCCAAATTATGAAGCGGAATTACATATATTTTTTTGCCACATTCTACCGCTCTTCCGTAGCCCTTCATGGACTCCTCTGACAATCTACAAATAAAATGATAGGTGTCATCCTCCCTCTTTTCGAAAAGCTGATTTCCCTCTGTGACAATATATTTCTCTTCCAATTCGTCATATCGGCCACTTAAAAGGCTCCCAAGGTAATCCGCCTGATTCGGGAGGGAATCGATCTGGAAATTTAATATAAAAACCGGTTTCCCCTGCGCCCCAAACATGGTGGATAGAGAAGAAACTCCCCCACCAATATACCGATCTGCGATTGCTAAGGTATATTCCGGGATGGGTGTTTCATCGTATATCCCCCACCCTTCCTTCCGATATTGTTCTTTCCGTTTCTCAAATTCCAAATAGAAATCTGTCCTCATTGATTGAAACGTCTGACCTAACAAAGGGTGTGGTCTCCATATCAAACAGAAATCGGCTCGGTCTCTGAAGGTTGCAAAGATATAATCCAGTTTATGAAGAAAGTTCACAGCTCCTTGCAGCACATCATCCACGCTGGTATTCAAAATAACAGACTTTTTGAACGAGATCTTTTCTATCCAATCGGATGGTACCGGAACTTGTGATTTTTTTAATTGGGCAATCTTATCAAATTTCGGCGAACCGGTTACTAGACATTTCTTTTCCCCGTCGACTGCTGTAAAAAAAGGAAGAAAACAGGAAGACTGCACCACAATATGATCTACATGAAAATAGGCACTTAATAGATAATCGAAACTATTAGGACCTCCTGAAGAAGAAAAATAGGGTACATATACCAATCTCCGACAAAGTTGCTTTAAATTTTTCGAATAAAAGTATGGATCTACACTGGAGACTAGATTCCCTCCATCATAGGGATTGTGAATATAGATCACATCAGGGAACTCCTGCACGAAATCATAGTTTTCATAAGAAATACAAGGAATTTCGGGGGGAAATTCAGCGATTTCATAATGCTTATCTCCCAAGCTACTGTCAGACTTTCTATTATAATACGGGATCGGTATCACAACGGCATGACAATCCGGATCCTCACTTGCCGCTAAATAAATGCTCTCCAAAGAATCCCACATGGTTGCCTTATACGGTAGGAAAACAATCTCCAAAACAACTTTTATGTCCTCTTCTATCCATCGTTGGACCTCCTGCCATCGTGTGCGCAGCCGTTGCAATTTTTGATCTACTTCAGCAGCATTCGCACTTTCTAAAAGATTGCTAAAGCAAAAGAGAGCTTCACAAAAATCTTCCAGTAAGGGAACAATCCTTGATACGCCTCTCTCTTCCTCTTTCTCCTGTGCTTTTTCCAGTTGTTTCCCAATCGCAATGGCACCTTCCTGACACACCGCCAGAAGCTCTTCACATGATTCGAAGTTTTGCCGTTTATAATATTCTTCAATTTGATTTAACGCCTCATAAAACTCTGAAGCCAAAGAAAGAATACGATCTTTTTGTGCTTTTCTCATCCCACCCCCGCACCAGATGGCTTTATCGCAGGACCTTCCCTGCCCACCATCTGTAATTTTACATATCAAATGATATGTGAAAATAAACAATAGTTCCAAATGTAATATCGGTAAAAAGGGGAATCCATTAAAGATAGTCTAACGGTGATTATATGAATTCTACTATTTTCATTTTATGTCTCCACGACAATATCAAAAAAAGACAGCGAAGGATCTCCTTCGCTGTCGCTCATTTTCTGGCTCATGTCCAAACTTTACTATCTCGATCATAAACCTGCGCTGGTATTGATCCAGCTTCTTAATCGATTTTATTGAACATACTCTTATCTACGCCGCAGACCGGACAAACCCAATCATCGGGCAGATCTTCAAAGCCGTTCCGGGAGCAATCCCGTTATCCGGATCGCCTACTTCCGGATCATACACATAGCCACAGGGTTCACATTCATACTTGCTCATCATAAGTTCCTTTCCTTCTCGTTGTTTTAGAGAATCTCCGTTTTCCAAAGACCGTGCAAGTTACAGTTCTCATATACCGCTACCGGCTTCTCACCTTCAGCCAGTGAAAAGACAGCATGAGGTGCCTCTCCCGGCTTCAAATCTTTCTTCTGGAATCCTTGATTGGTTTCCAAAAGAATAAACTCGATATGATGCTCCTCCAGCATAGGATGATCGACGGAGCCGACATTTACGCTTACTTGATTTCCTTCCACTGTCACTGCCGGTACATGCTTTTCCTTTGCTGCATCGGTTGTATTGGCGATGACCTCCACCATCTTCTCCCCGCAACAGGTGGGAACCACCTGCTTGTCGGTCAGAAACGTAATCAGATCTCCGCAATGATTACACTTATAAAAAACCATTCTCTTCCCTCCTTTGTTATGATCGAAAACCTTCATCGGCAATCCAAAATAGGAATCACGGTCCGATTGGTGATCCGATCGAAATTAATAGTTCTTCTCCTGAATCTCAAAGAAGGCTTGCGGATGGTGGCAGACCGGACATACGGCAGGGGCTTCTGTGCCGACCACAATGTGTCCGCAATTTCTGCACTCCCAAACTTTGACTTCGCTCTTCTTAAAGACTTCATTCATTTCTACGTTGTGCAACAGAGCCCTGTATCTTTCTTCATGGGTCTTCTCAATGGCTCCTACGCCACGAAACTGTGCGGCAAGATCATGAAAACCTTCTTCATCCGCTTCTTTCGCCATCCGCTCATACATGTCGGTCCACTCATAATTCTCTCCCTGAGCGGCGGCAGCAGGTTTTCCTTCGTGTCTCCCTGTAAACCGAGTGCCTTGAACCAAAGCTTTGCATGCGCATTCTCATTATCCGAAGTCTTCTGAAACAGAGCGGCAATCTGCTCAAACCCCTGCTTCTTGGCAACGGAAGCAAAATAAGCATATTTTACTCTTGCCTGCGACTCTCCTGCCAAAGCTTCTCTCAAATTCTTTTTCTGTTTTTTTGTTCCTGCATACTGATTGCTCATCGTAAAATCCCCTTTCAAATCAAGCTAGTTCAAACCGATTGTTCATTTCCGTCGGTTCCATCATTCTAAAAGGTTTCTGTGAGGCAGTGTCAAGGATAGTCCCTTATCTGCGGGTAAAATATTAGTAAAATCACCCCTATCCATTGTCTTCCGCTTTCAAGTGGTGTTAAATTGTATTGCGTACAACTTTCTTGCTTATATTAAACGGATTCTTTTTCAAATGTCAACCGAAAATCCAGATTTTTTTGCTGAAAATCCAAAGTTTTTTTGATGAGAATTCAAAAGAGGTGGGGATCCAGTGTATTTGGCACCCACCTCTTCTATCTCTTTGTTAGGGTACCAGTCTTGCATTTCTTAGAATGCAATAGGTATTCCCCTCTTCCTCGTAGCTGTCAAAGACACCCACCACCGTGATTTCATCGTCCGGCTTCGGGTAATCCTCCGGATAACGATAATCCTTGGTCAAAGAAAACTCGATTCCCTGCGAGCAGCATGCCATTGCATCAGAAATCAGGCAGAAAAAATAGTAATGATTCGGTTTCTCATCATAATAATACATGTAAGTGCCACGCATTTTTACCGTCTTTCCGATATAATTTTCAGGAGTGGTTACCATATTAAAGACCTCGGAATATACCATGGTAGAAGACATGGTAGTCAAATCCAAATCCACCTTTTCCGGCTTGGACGGCGCTTTGTTTGCAGAAGATTTTTCGGCTTTTTCTTTCTTTCCGGAGACGGCTGCCGCTTTTGAGTCATTCGTTCCACCCGCTGTGCCATCCTGCACGGACGAATCCGTCTTCTTCCGAGAGGAAGTTACAGAAGCGTTTTTGCTTTTCTGGCGATCGGGAGCCGTAGAAGAGGTTGTGCTTTCCCGGCGATCGGAAGCTCCAGAAGAGGTTGTGCTTTCCTGGCTGATAGATGCCAAAGAAGAAGCTGCCCCTGCCTGACTAGAAGCTTCTGCACTCTCTTTAGGTAAGTAGGCGGAAGAATCCTGCGCAGCGGCATTCGTAGCAGATACAACGGGTGTTGTGTTTTTCTTCGCACATCCCATGAGGAGCATTGCCAGAAAAAGCCCAAGCAGGACAGAACTTCTCCTCTTATTTCCACTAAAAGCCTTTTCCACCAGGCAGCATAGAAAGAATCCGGCAACATCCACAGCCACGATCGTGGATCCGACCGGTGTGCCGGCAAGTACCGAAATCAGAATCCCGCTAAGTGCACAGAAAACGGAGAGGAGTGCCGAAAAGATCGTTACCGCCCGAAAGCTGTGAAAGAGCCGCATTGCGGAAAGCGCCGGAAAGATCACCAGTGCAGAAATGAGGAGGGAGCCCACCAGATTCATGGCTAGGACGATAATCACCGCAATCGTTACGGCAATGATCAGCTGATAGGTTCCCGTATTGGTGCCTACCGCCTTTGCGAAATCTTCGTCGAAGGTAACTGCAAAGATTTTATGGTAAAAAAAGATAAAAATCAGGATAACTACCACCGAAAGCACCGCACAAAGCAGCACCTCATTCTGTGTCAGTGTCAGAATGGAAGTCGAGCCGAAGAGCGTACTACAAACATCCCCGGTTAAATTGGAAGAGGTGGAAAAAAGATTCATGATCAAATAACCGAAGGCAAGGGCTCCTACGGAGATCATAGCAATTGCCGCATCTCCTTTGATCCTTGTTTTTTTCCCGGTTCGCAGCAGGAGGACGGCACACAGAATGGTAATGGGAAGAATCAGTACCATCTGGTTGCTCAGCTTTAATACCGTGGCAACCGACATGGCGCCGAAAGCTACATGAGAAAGTCCGTCTCCGATGAAGGAGAAGCGCTTTAATACCAAAGTCACCCCTGAGCAAAGATGAGCAGAGAGCGATCAACACGCCGACAATGATGGCATAGCGAACGAAGGGGTAAGAGAGATACAGCTGCAGTTGTTCAATCATGAGACACCTCCTTCCGCCCCGCACTTAAGAATAGCTTTCCCTCTTCGCTGTTCAGGTAAGACTCTTTGGTTCCGAAAAAAACGTTCTTTCCAATATGCAAAATATGGCTGGCTCTTTCTAACGCAGCATCTAAGTCATGCGAAATCATAATAATGGTAATCCCTTCGCGATTTAGGGAGGTGATCAAATCATACAGCTGGGCGCTTACCCTCGGATCAAGCCCTGAAACGGGCTCGTCCAGGAACAAAAGTTTTTGGGTTGCACAGAGGGCGCGGGAGAGCAGCACTCTCTGCTGCTGACCCCCGGAGAGTTCTCTGAAGCAGCGTCTTCTAAGCGCCAGCACCCCCATGCGTTCCATATTGTCTCTGGCAAGACGCTTATCTTCCCGATTGTAAAATGATCTAAGTCCGCACCGAGACTGACATCCGGAGAGGACAATCTCCTCCACGGACGCCGGAAAATCCTTTTGCACATCGGTTTGTTGGGGGAGATAGCCGATTTCATTCTTTTTCAGCCCGTCTCCCAGTTCGATCTGGCCGCCTAGCGGATCATTCAAATGAACCAACGTCTTCATTAAGGTGGTTTTGCCGCAGCCATTCTCCCCTACAATGCACAGATAGTCTCCCTCCTGCACTGAAAAATTTAAATTCTTTAGTACCACACGGGATTCATAGCCGATCGTCAGATCCTTGACGGTAAGTAATGCCATCTCCCCCTCCTGTCCTTCCTTCCAGTCTTAGCTTCTGTCCCAGACGCCCTGCCCGGCATCTTCTTACTTGTAACTTCTGTTTGTGTTTCCTACTCTGCACTTCTTATCTCGTGCGCCCCTTGCCTGATCCGTTATTTCCCGTTAGGAGCTCCACTCCATAGCACTTACAAAAGCGCTTTCTTTAAAACGTTCAAATTCTCCTGCATGATTTTAAGATAAGAAGCTCCCTCTTCCACATCCTTTGACGTGGTAGACTGCATGGAATCCAGCGTTAAGATCTGCGCATTCTTTGCCTTCGTGTTCTTTACGATGGTCTCTGCAATGCGGTGGTCTTTTCCCTCAATGGTTAAAATGGCAGGAAGCTTCAGTTCATCCATTTTTTTTGCCAAAAAAGTGATCGTCTCAAAGCTGGCTTCTGTCTCTGCCGAGCAACCGACAAAAGCGGCATAGTATTTCAGGTGATAATCTTCCGTCAGATAGCGGAACGGGAAACGATCTCCAAAGAGGAGGGTATGGAACTTCGCCTGTTTCACCACATCCGTATATTCTTTATCCAGACCTTCCAGCTTGGAAAGATAGGCATCGGTATTTCCTGATAGAGTGCCGCATTGGCAGGATCCATCTTCTGGATCTTCTCGGAAAGTGCCTTCACCAGTGTTTCTGCATTGCGCAGAGAAAGCCAGACATGCTCGTCATATTCCACTTCACAAGCCTCGGAATCCTCCGCATCCGCATGAGCATCGTGATCCTTCTGCTCCTGATCGTTGTGATCCGCTGCATCTTCCTGATCTTCGTCGTGGTCATGGGCATCTTCATCGGGATCTTCCTGCATTCCCTCAACAACCTCTTCTTCCTTTACGCTTTCTCCAAGCGTCTCCAACAGATTCATGACTTCCATGTTTTTATTGGTGGCTTCCTTGAGTGCATCCTTCACCCAGGTATCAGATTCTCCCCCGACATAAACAAAAAGATCACAGGTGGAAATCTTTAAAATATCGTCAGCCGTGGGCTGGTAGCTATGAAGATCCACACCATTATTCAGAAGCATGGTTATTTCTACTCCTGCGGGATTTTTCCCCAGGATATTTTTTGCCCAGTCATATTCCGGAAAAATCGTGGTGACAATCTGTAGCTTCTTCGCGGTATCTTTGTCCGTTCCCGCACTGCTCTGATTTCCGTCAGATGCGCTCTGCACCTCTCCTGCGTTTTGTGCACTGCTATTCTGTCCTGCCTTCTGTGTTTGTGTGCCTCCGCAGGCGGAAAGCATCACCGTCATTGCCGTAAGTACAATCGCCGAAAAAAAAGACATTCTTTTTTTCATCCGAAACTCCTCTCTTCTAAAGGTCAAATAAGATCCATATCATAAAGATCCGGTTCTATCCATCGTATCCAGTGTTCCATTCCCTAAACAATGTGCGCAAGGTAGAAAGAGAGAGATCAAATTCTGCTATCCTGCTTCCTTCTGACTTTCCTCTAACTTCCCTCAATCCTGCGTCAAGATGGATTTCTTAATGATTGAGTCTCACCTTGAACAAAATCGGAGTGGCATAGACCAGATGAGGAATGACTGCCACCAAAAGAACTTCCGTTGCAACAAAAGGCATCTCCACGCTTTGCAGGCTGATTTTCCCTCCGCCGATCTGATGCAGCGTCTGTTCGCACACAGCTAGCATTTTACAGATCGGGCAGTCGGAACCGGTACAATGATGGTGCTGTTCATGCGCCACAAAACCGGTATCCAAAAGCAGGATGAACAGCAGCAGGAAGAGAAGGATTCCTGCAGAAGCTGCTTTTTTTTGTGCGTCCAAAAAATGTGACAAACGTAGCCCCCTGTCGTGAAAAAGAAAGGTATCCTCATGAACCGTCTTACATCCACTTCCATAAAGGAGACAATCTACAAATCGAAGAAAATGCAGACTGACGGAACCAGACTTACGAAACAAAACTTACGAAACAAAACTTACGGAAGAAAACTTACGGAAGACAATCCGAACATAGACCATAGAAGACCGTGCGCATAGGATTCATTTGAAAATCATGTTCTTTTCGAAGATGATCCTGTGTTTGTGAAAGCTCCTCACAGTGCAGATGAATGAGTTTCCCGCATTTCTCACATTTACAATGAAAGCCGGGATCCGTCTCCGCTCTTTTGTGCTCACCTACATATTCAAAACAGGCAGGGGTATTGCCATCAATCACATATTTTTGCAAACCCCCTCGTCGACGAGCAGCTCCAACTGTCTGTAAACGGTAGAAAGACCGATGGCAGCGCCTTCCGCCTTTAAATGATCACAGAGATCTCCCGCACTGAAATGTGTACCGGGGATGCGCTCGATATATTGCAGGAGCTTCTCCCGCTGCTTGGTCTTATATTTGGATTTTGTCTGCAAGATTTCCTCCTACAAAAAATGAGAACCGTTCTCAATTATAGTCCGAATTTCATCCTTCGGTCAAGTAAATTTGAGAAAGATTCTCATATTTTTTTTGTCCCCTTCCTCTTTTCAGATCGGAAGGAACAATTTTCCCGTTCTTCTTTTCAAATGGAAAGGAACAATTTTTCCGTTCTCATTTTCAAATGGGAAGGAACATTTTTCCGTTCTTCTTTTCAAATGGGAAGGAACATTTTTGCCAGATTCAGATAGATAAGGAGCGACCCTGCATCTACGATGGTCGTGATCAGAGGCGAGGCCATCAGCGCCGGATCCATCTTTAATTTCTCCGCAATCAAAGGCAGTACGCCACCGATCGACTTTGCCATGAGCACCGTGCAAATCATCGCCAAGGCAACCGTCCAAGCCACCATCTCATGTCCCGGATACTGAATGGAGAGCCGGATAAAATTGATGAGTCCCAGTATCACACCGCAGATAACGGCAACCCGGATTTCTTTCCATAAGACCTTGAAAAAATCTGCAATCCCGATTTCATGCAGGGCAATGCCGCGAATCACCAGGGTGGAAGACTGGCTTCCGGCATTGCCGCCCGTGTCGGTTAACATCGGGATGAAGGTGATGAGAAGGGGCAGAGCGGTCAACTCATCCTGAAATTTTCCCAAAATCCCGCCGGAAACCATATCGGAAATCATGAGAACGAGAAGCCAGACAATGCGGTTTCTGGCCATTTTCATCACAGGTGTCTTCAGATACGGCTGATCCTCCGGTGCGGTGGCGGCGAGCTTTTGGAAGTCCTCTGTCGTTTCCTCCGTCAGTACGTCGATGGCGTCATCGACGGTAATGATACCCACCAGCCTGTCTTCCTGGTCCAGAACGGGAAGCGCGGTAAAATCGTAACGATCGAAGAGTTTCGCTGCGATCTCCCTGTCATCCGTCGTGTGTACGGAAATCACGTTTTTTTCCATGATTTCTCCCACGGTGGCATTCTTTTTACAAAGAAGCATTTCCCGCACCGTGATCACACCGATCAGTTTCTGCCTCTTTTCTGTCACATAGCAGGTATACACATCTTCTCGATCGTCTCCATGCGCCTGAATCCAACGGATGGCATCCAACACGGACATGTCTTCTTTGAGCTTGACGAACTCGGTGGTCATCACCGCACCGGCGCTGTCATCCGGATATTGCAGCAGCTGATTCATCTCTTTCCTGGCTTCCGGACTGACATGAGAAAGCACGTCTCTGACCACATTGGCGGGCATTTCTTCCAACAGGTCTACGGCATCATCCGTATACATCTGCTGCAACACATCCTGTACTTCCTGTGCCGTAAAATTGGTGAGAAGCTTCTGCTGCTCGGAAGGCTCCATCTCACTGAACGTCTCTGCGGCAAGGTCTTTTGGCAAAATACGAAAAAGAATAATCCTGGTTTCGTCCGGAACCTTTCCCAGAATTTCCGCCACATCCACAGGTTGCAGTTCGAGAAGTTTCTTTTTGAGTGCCGGCAGATCATGGTTTTTTAGAAGTGCTTCCAACTCTTCCAAAAAGGTCTCTGTTGTCATCGCATTCCCTCTCTTTCCCATCTTTTTATACAAAGAGAAATCTCCGGAATCCAAAATTACGTAGGACTCCGGAGACCAGTGTATGGAGCATAAGGGATTCGAACCCTCGACCTCCTCCATGCCATGGAGACGCGCTCCCAACTGCGCTAATGCCCCGTGCAAACAGTGGAATTATAACAGATTTCTCCCCATGACACAAGAACTATTTTTCAGCCATTATCAAAGACCATGATCAATGCGCTACAGCCAATGCTCTCTGCGCATCAGGGGAAGCAGCATCCGATCCACTGCCGTCAGGAGGACAAACATCACCAGTGTATCAATTGGCCACATGACCAAATTTCTAAGTGCCCTCATCGGAAGGATTTTTCCCAATGCGCTTCCATACAAAACGGACAGTAAAAATGTATTCATACAGATATTACAGACGATTTTGACGATGAGCTGAGAAAGTGCGACACGCCAAAGTTTCAGCGGTTTTTCAAAAAGAAAGTAGCCGTAAATCACGGAAGCGACAATAGGAACCAAGGTAAAAGCAGGCTGGAAGGTTCCGTCCGGCTTGATGATAAATTTCACCACATCCATCACGGCGCCGAACAGCGCACCGACCGCCGGACCGAATAGGTAGTCGATCAAACGGTTCGGCAGACCGGAAAAACCGATTTTTACAAAGGGATTCAGTGCTACCGAAAACTGATCTAAAACAATCGCAAGCGCTCCCATTAAACCGCAGAACACCTGTACACGCAGGTTTTTAAGTCGAAAACAGGATTTCATCCAAATCTTTGTCATGTTGTCTCCCATCAAAATCCGGTTTTACCGAATACGAAACTGCTGATATTCCTTCTGCTCCTCGCTCCCCTGCCAAACAAGGGAAACACTCTCTGCTTTCTTGTCCCTAAGCATTAAGTCTCTCACACTCTCTTCCGGGGACTTTCCCTGAAAGAGAACGGCATTGACCTCTTCCACGATCGGCATCGGAACCTGATATTTCCTAGAGAGGTCGAGCGCAGCTTTGGCGGAGAAAACGCCTTCCACCACCTGCTTCACTTCCCGCATCGCTTCCTCAGGCGTTGCTCCCTGCCCGATCCGTTTCCCTGCCCTGTGATTTCTGGAATGTTCCGAAGTACAGGTTACGATCAAATCTCCAATGCCCGAAAGACCGGTAAAGGTCATGAATTCACCCCCCATGGCCATCCCCAGTTTTGTAATCTCATAAATCCCTCTGGTAATCAGCGCTGCTCTTGTGTTGTCGCCGTACCCCAGTCCGTCCGCAATTCCCGCTCCGAGTGCAATGACATTTTTAAGAGAAGCTCCCAGTTCGATTCCCAGCATATCCGGACTGATATAGACACGGAATGTCTCATTCATAAAGACGTTCTGCAGGAAGCGGGCGTTTGCCAACGTCTTTGCCCCTACCACAATCGTAGTCGGCATTCCTTTTCCGACTTCTTCCGCATGAGAAGGTCCTGAGAGGACGGAAATGGCAAATCCCGGCAGCTCCTCTTCCAACACCTCCGACATCGTTTTCAAGCTTCCGTCTTCAATTCCCTTCGTACAGTTTACGATCTGTGGGCGTTTTCCTTCTCTCTTTCCCTCTTCCTTTAGAGACAAGCCTTGATGATCGACTTGAGAAGAAGATCCCTCCTTTTCCAAAATAGGGCGGATCTCTCTTGCCGTCTCCCGAATCGTTTTGGACGGCACCACCATCACGATCACATCCTTCTGCTTGACCACCTCTTGTAAATCAGAGGAAAAGGATACCGTATCTTTGAGAATGACGCCAGGTAATTTTTCTCTGTTCTCATGCAGTCTGGCAAATTCTTCCGCATGCTTTGCCGAACGTGTAAAGACGCTGACCCTGTGTCCATTGTTGGAAAGCACATACGCAAGTGCCATTCCCCAACTTCCGGCGCCCACAACCGCAATATTCAAGTGTTCCTCCTGCATTTTCTCTCCCTCACAAGCCCCCGATACAAGGATCAGCTTACCTTGTTCTTCTTGAAAATATAGGTTTTGCGCTCCGTTCCTGTAAGCAGCTTTCTAATATTTCCCCTATGCTGCCAAAAAGCCAGAAGCATCATGACGAAAATCAAGCCGTAGAGCTCCGGCAAATGTCCCCCTAAACTGCCGTATAAGTGAAGCACCTGTCCTTCGAAAACGATGCTGACGAACATGACAACCATGAGCGTTAAAGAGGCAAAAGAAACATAATGCGTCAGCCAGAATGGCACCAGAAACGCAATGAAATTCACCGGAATCAGCGTGGGATGAAAGGCAATGATAAAACCGCTGGTCGTTGCAATTCCCTTCCCTCCCTTAAAGTGACGGTAAAAGGGAAAATTGTGACCAAGCACAGCCCCGAACCCCGTCCACGCCTTATAGAGGTAGAGGAGTTCCGGATTCTGCCTGGACAAAAAATGTCCCACAAGGATAATCGGCAGAATCACCTTTAACATATCTCCGATCAGGACCGTAAAACCCGCCTTCGGCCCCATGATCCGCATCATGTTGGTCGTACCGGCATTGCCCGACCCCTGCTTTGTAATATCCACATGCATGAATTTCCAAGTGCGATCGCCGTGTTAAAAAGACCGCAGCCATAACCGATCAACAGACATAAAACCCGAAACATTTCTTCTCCTCCTGCCGCAAAACTCTCGTCAACATCCACTTATGTCCGGCTCTGTTTCCGTTACCTCTTCAGATCTCTTTTCGGCTCTTTTCCCGCACAAGAAAACGTAGCGGTGTCCCCTGAAAACCGAACGTTTTTCGGATTTGATTCTCAATATACCTCGTATAAGAGAAGTGCATTAACTCTTTATCATTGACAAAAAGCACAAAGGTCGGCGGTTTGACTGCTACCTGGGTCATGTAATAAATGCGCAGCAACTTTCCTTTGTCCGAAGGTGGCTGTTGCATGACCATGGCTTGCGTCAAAACCTCATTCAACAAACCAGTCGGCACGCGTCTGGCGTGATTTTCACTCACCGCATCAATCAGGTCATAAAGCTTCGTTAACCGCTGTCCGCTCTTTGCAGAAACAAACAGGATTTCTGCATAAGGTGCAAAAGCAAGGGTCTGACGAATTTGATCCGAAAACTCTTTCACCGTATGATTGTCCTTTTCCACCAGATCCCATTTATTGACGGCGATGATCATCGCCTTTCCCCTCTCATGGGCAATACCAGCGATTTTCGCATCCTGCTCCGTGACTCCTTCCTCTGCATCAATGACGAGAATACAGACATCCGCCCTCTCGACCGCTGAAACGGAACGGATAATCATAAAGCGTTCCAACTCTTCCTTGATCTTGTTCTTGCGCCTCAGTCCCGCCGTGTCGATAAAAATATAATTTCTCCCATGATATTGCATGGGCGTATCTACGGCATCTCTGGTCGTTCCGGCGATGTCGGAAACAATCAATCTGTTTGTCCCGATCAATTTATTGATGATCGAAGACTTCCCCACGTTCGGCTTTCCGATGATCGCAACAGAAACTGCATCCTCTTCTTCCTCCTCCCTCGTCTCTTTCGGAAAAAGAGTGGTGATTTCCTCTAACAGATCGCCGATACCGAGTCTCCCCGCTGCACTGATGGGGTGTGGATCTCCAATGCCAAGTTGATAGAACTCATAGGTATCCAGCATCTCCTTCTGAAAATTGTCCACCTTGTTCACTGCCAGAACGACCGGCTTTCCGGACTTTCGAAGCAGATCGGCAACCCTGTGGTCGGCATCGGTAGGTCCCTGCTTGACATCACAGAGGAAGAGAATGACATCCGCTGTTTCAATGGCAATCTCTGCCTGCTCTCTCATCTGTGACAAAATGATATCCTTGCTGTCCGGCTCAATTCCGCCGGTATCAATCAAGGTAAAGGATTGGTTCAGCCACTCTACATCCTGATAAATACGGTCTCTGGTAATACCCGGCGTATCTTTGACAATCGAAATATCCTTCCCTGCCAGTGCGTTAAAGAGGGTGGACTTCCCGACGTTTGGCCTTCCAATCACCGCAACAATATTTTTTCTTTTCATAACCGTTTTCCCATCAATCCGCAAAATACCGAACACCGGCTTCAAAAATTCGAAGATTCTGATTGCCGGTAATATTACAAGCAACGCCTCTTCCCCTGCGTTCCGCATGCGCCATCTTTCCATAGCAACGACCGTCCGGGGAGGTAATGCCCTCAATTGCAAAATAAGATCCGTTCAAATTATAAGCGTCATCCATGCTGATGCGGCCATCCGGCATGCAGTACTGTGTGGCCACCTGTCCTCTTTCAAACAGCTTTTGGATTCCTTCTGCGGGACCTACGAATCTGCCCTCTCCGTGCGACACCGGATTGACATAAACCCCACCTTCTTCCGCCAGGGAAAGCCAGGGAGAGAGATTGGAAACCACTTTCAAGTGCGCCATGTGTGAGATATGACGTCCTAAGGTGTTGTTGGTCAAAGTGACCGAATCCTCTTTCTGTCCCCAGATATCTCCATAAGGCACCAGACCGAGTTTGACCATCGCTTGAAAGCCGTTGCAGATGCCAAGCGCCAGTCCGTCTCTTTCATGCAACAACCGTTCCACCGCCAGTTTCATCCGTTCATTTCGAAAAGCAGTTGCAAAGAATTTGGCGCTTCCATCCGGCTCATCTCCCGCTGAAAATCCCCCGGGAAACATAATGATCTGTGCCTGATCAATGGCTTTTTCGAAGCAGGAGACAGATTCTCTAATATCGGTCGCATCCCGGTTTCTAAAAACCTGAATATCCGTGATGGCCCCAGCCTCTTCAAAAGCGGCTGCAGAATCATATTCACAGTTGGTTCCGGGAAAGACCGGAATGAACACTCTGGGCTTTGCCATCTTGTGCTTGCAAATATAGACTTTATCCGTGTGAAAGACCTTGGTCTTTACTTCTTCTGCATCGACGGAAGCCGTTGTCGGAAACTTTTTCCAGTTTCGAAGTCCAGGATGCAAGCGCCTCTTCCATGGAGACACGACTCTTCCCGAACACAAAGTCGGACTCTGTGGTGAGTTCTGCCACCTTTCTTGCTCCCTCTATCTGCAAAATAGAAGAAAGGGCTGAAGCCTCTACCTCTGCAAGGAGGTTGCCGGTTGCATTGACAAACAGGTCTTTTTCCTCCAGTTCATCCTGAAAATGAACGCCGAACCAAGAGCCAAATGCCATCTTGGCGGCCGAGGCGGCAATCCCGTAGGCATCCTCCGCATAGCAGGAGAAAATTTTCCCTTCCCGCATCAGCGCAGTAACCGCATCATAGAGTTGCTTGACCCGCGGATAATTCGGAAGATCATAGGCATCTTTGGGAATCTGAAACTCCACGAGGAAATTCCCCGCCTTCTTGCACTCCGGTGTCAAAAATGCTTCGCTCTTTGCGACGTCTACTGCAAAGGAAACCAGGGTCGGCGGTACATGGATTTCATTAAAGGATCCTGACATGGAGTCTTTTCCTCCAATGGAGGCTATGCCAAATGCAAGCTGTGCATGCAGTGCCCCGAGGAGAGCCGCAAGAACTTCCCCCCCAATCCGAAGGCACGGATCTCATTCGTCTGAAATATTCCTGAAAGGTCAGATGCAGTTTCTTATAATCTCCTCCCGCTGCGACGATTTTGGATACGGACTCCAGGACCGCATAACTTGCCCCATGGAAGGGACTCCAGGTGGAGAGATACGGATCAAAGCCGTAGCTCATCATCGTAATCACATCGCTCTTGCCCCTCAGAATGGGGAGCTTTGCCGCCATTGTCTGGATCGGTGTAAGCTGCTTTTCTCCTCCAAAGGGCATGACCACGGTCCCCGCACCGATGGAAGCGTCGAACATCTCTGACAACCCTTTTTTCGAGCATACATTCAAATCGGAAAGCGTTTCCAGAAACGCCTTCTTGCTATCGCCTGCCTGCAAGGCTTCTTCTACCTTTTCCGAGGCGATCTTTTGGAAATAATTCTCCTTTGGATCCGGAAGCGTCACAAGCACTTCCTCTTCCTGTCTGGCTCCGTTGGTATTCAGAAACGCCCTGCTTAAATCGACGATTTTTTTGCCATGCCACAACAGTACCAGCCTGGGTTCTTTCGTGACCTTCGCCACAGAGACTGCCTCCAAATTCTCCTCTGCCGCATAATGCAAGAAAGCTTCTTCATCTTTCGGAGATACGACAACCGCCATTCGTTCCTGCGATTCGGAAATCGCCAGCTCCGTTCCGTCCAGCCCTGCGTATTTCTTGGGTACCAGATCCAGATTTACGGTCAGTCCGTCTGCCAGCTCCCCGATCGCGACCGAAACGCCGCCTGCACCGAAATCATTGCATTTCTTAATCAGGCTGCTTACCTCCGGTCTGCGGAAGAGTCGCTGAATCTTCCGTTCCGTCGGTGCGTTTCCCTTTTGCACCTCCGCACCGCAAGAAGTAAGAGAGGCGGAAGTATGTTTTTTGGAAGAGCCGGTTGCCCCTCCAATGCCGTCTCTTCCCGTGCGGCCACCCAAAAGGATGATCACATCCTCCGGCTCCGCCTTCTTTCTCACCACGTCCTTCTGTCTGGCTGCGCCCATGACGGCACCAATTTCCATGCGCTTTGCCACATAGCCCGGGTGATAAATTTCATCCACCAGTCCGGTTGCAAGCCCGATTTGATTTCCGTATGAGGAATATCCGTTCGCCGCCCCTTTGACCAGTCTCTTTTGCGGCAGCTTTCCCTCAAGCGTCTGCGCAACGGGAAGCGTCGGATCCGCAGCTCCCGTTACCCGCATTGCCTGATACACATAACCTCTTCCGGAAAGCGGATCCCTGATTGCTCCTCCAAGGCAGTAGCAGCGCCTCCGAACGGCTCGATCTCCGTCGGATGGTTGTGCGTTTCATTCTTAAAAAAGACCAACCAGTTTTCTCTTATAATCCCTTTTCCATAATCCACATCTACAGGAACCACTACCGAACAGGCATTGTTCTCCTCGGAGTCTTCCTGATCGGTGAGCAGTCCGTCCGCCTTTAACTTCTTCATTCCGGCAAGCGCCACATCCATCAGACAAATCGGATGAGAATCCTGCTTCTCCTGTCCCTGATATAGTTCTTCCCTGATCGATTGGTATTCGTGATAAGCCTCTTTGATCGGCGGCAGATAAAATCCGTCTTCAAAGTCAACCTTTTTCAATACGGTAGAAAAAGTGGTATGACGGCAGTGGTCGGACCAGTATGTATCCAATACGCGAATCTCGGTCACCGTTGGTTCCCGATGTTCCTCGTTGCGAAAATAGGTACGAATCCAAAGAAAATCCTGATAGGTCATTGCCAGATTCAGAGATTCATACAACTCCTGAAAGGCCCGGTCATCCATTTGCAAAAAACCTTGCATCAAAGCAATCTCCGCCGGCTGTTCATATACCTCCTTCAAGGTATTCGGTTTCTGTTCCTTTGCAATTCTGGAATCCACCCGGGTTCATGATATAAGATTCCACTTCATGAACCTCTTCTTCCGACAAAGCCCCGTAGAGAAGATAGGTCACAGCCGTCCTCACGATCGGTTCCTCATCCTCCTTCAGGAACCGAAGACACTGGATGGCAGAGTCCGCTCTTTGATCGAACTGTCCCGGCAGGGCTTCCACACTAAAAACATGCACTCCTTCCGGGATCTCCAGTTTTTCCTGATAAACCGTGTCCAAGGGAGGCTCTGCAAACACACAGGTTAATGCCTCTTGAAACACGGGCTCCGATACGCCTTCCACATCATAACGGATCAGGATACGCACATCCTCCACCTGCGTCAGATTCAAGAAACTCCGAAGTTCCTCCTTGACTTCCCTTGCGCGCACCGCAAAAGAAGGTTTCTTCTCTACGTAAATTCTCCGTACCTCGGTCATGGTTCCTCCTTCCATTCTGCCAGTCGTTCTCTCGTTTGTCATTTCTGATCATTTCTTCAAAAAGGGAAAGATCCGGAAAAGGTACAACACCCTTTACTCTCCTGCAGGCATCAGCTGCCTGAGCGCATAGAGGATTTCCCGATCAAAGTCCGATTCTGATAGTCGCATTGTCAGTCCTGCAATCTTCATTCCTTCGATGGCATACATTAGATTTCTGGAAAATCCGTGCGGATCCTCGCATTCAAATTCTCCCCGTCGTATGCCATTTTCTACCATTCGCTCCAAAACAAGAGCGGCTGTATCAAACTGATCCTTTAACGGATTTGCCGTTTCATCCTCTTTGACTTTCTGAGAAAAGTATTCGTATTCCGCAATTCCCAAATTATTTTTATGCAAAAAAAGTTGCTTCTTTTGCTCCTTGATAAAGAGAGCTAACAGATCGGAAGCCGAGCGGTATTTCAGTGTTTTCTCGTCCAGATGATCTTCCTCGTCCAACTCTTCCTCTGCCTCTGTATCCAGAACCGCCTGAAAAATTTCTGCTGTGTTGGAAAAATACAGGTACAAGCCCCCTCTGGAAATCTCGCAGGCATCCACGATATCCTTCATGGTCACCGCCTTGAATCCCTTTTCGGAAAAGACGGCACGTGCCCGGTTCACGATCAGTTTTTTCTTCTGTTCGGATTTTTCTCCCATATCACCTCCGTCTTTTCTCCGGAAAAATCCCTGCCTCCTCTTGTTTTTACCAAATAAAAGGGGGTGGAAAAAACCTCGGAGACATCCCCTCGTTTTCCTGTGCACCTCTACCTGGCAGAAGGTTCCTTATTCCATTTAACGAGGAGCTCATCCATCTTTTTGATCACCAGACAAAAGATACGGCTTTTAACTCCCTCGCTCCAAACGGCTCCTCTTGTCCTTCCTTCTAGCACATATCTTGACAGGATCGCATTCAAATCATGCATATCCTGAAGCCTTGCTCCTGCGATAAAATTCTTTTCATCGTTCACACCCGTCCATCCTCGTCTGGAATAGGCATAATTGTAATTCCGATCTAACATCTTCGTATCCTGGGCGTCTTTCACAAAATTGAGAAGTGTAGAGTCATAAACAGGAAAAGGCAGCGTTCCTTTCTGGCAGCGCTGCGCAGTATCCTCACCGGACTTTTCTTCTAACCAGGGGAGATATTTCATCAAAAGATCTACCCCCTTACGGTATCTTGCAGTAAAGTCTTCGATGCTTTCTTTTCGGATCTTCTCTTCCATCTTAGAATCCTCCTTTAAGCGGCTTCAGACCGTTCTATGTAAGATACAAGCCTCAAAAGCACCCTCACTTTTGAAACCCAGATCATTCTATCATCCTGAATTTAAAAAGTACATAGAAATCTGACGTATCTGTCATTATGTGACCCTTCCTGTGATGGATTTTAGAAAAAAACAGCTTGCGCACCGGAGGTCTCCTTGTTATAATACTCTCTGTCGTTAAAAGCGATCGGACATCGTCCGGATAGGACGACCTGAAGGGGAATCATACAATGGCTAGTATTGCGGTCTCCAAAACCGTTCATGCGGGTTCGAATCCTGCTTCCCCTGTTAAAAGAAAAACCTCGGAGATACCATTTCTCCGAGGTTTTTTGAGCAGATCTGTCTTAGATCAGATCCATCGCCTGCCTGACGTTCTCGACCCCGATCAATTTGATTTTCTTTCGATCCTCTTCCTTCAGCTGCACGCGCCCCATCGAAGCTTTCGGAAGGAGGCAAACGGTAAAGCCGAGCTTCAGCGCCTCTTTCACGCGCTCGTTTGCCATCGAGACGGCACGCACCTCTCCGGATAAGCCCACTTCTCCAAAGGCAACCAAAAAGGGATCGACCGGACGATTTCTGAAACTGGAGATGATCGCCAGGCAGATTCCCAAATCCATGGCGGGCTCTGTCAACTTCATCCCGCCCGCCAGGTTGACATAGGCATCACAATCTGACATCTGAAGACCGATTCTTTTTTCCAAAACCGCCATCAACAGATTGACTCTGTTATAATCCATGCCGTTTGCCTGTCTTCTGGGATAGCCGAAATTCGTACGGCAAACCAGCGCCTGTATTTCAATCATAATCGGTCTGCTTCCTTCCATGGAGCAGGACACGATCGAGCCCCCAGCATCTTTGGGGCGTCCGTCCAGCATAAACTCGGAAGGATTTTCCACTTCCATCAGTCCTTCCGAACGCATTTCAAATACGCCGATTTCGTTGGTAGAACCAAAACGGTTTTTGACCGCACGCAGAATTTTATAGGAGGCATTCCGGTCTCCTTCAAAATAGAGAACCGTGTCCACCATGTGCTCCAGAACTTTAGGCCCCGCCACCATCCCTTCCTTGGTGACATGGCCCACAATCAGGATGGCGATGTTCTCCTGCTTGGCAATTCGAAGCAGCATTCCCGTTGTTTCCCTGACCTGTGAAACACTCCCCGGTGCAGATGAAATCTCTTCATGAAACATCGTTTGAATAGAGTCGATCACCACAATCTCCGGCCTCACACGCAGCAACGTCTCTTCTATGACGCTTAAATTCGTTTCCGCCAGAAATAGAAGATCCTTCGTAAATACGCCAATCCTGTCCGCTCTCAACTTAATCTGCCTTGCCGACTCTTCCCCGGAAACATAAAGAACACTTCTGCCGTCCATAGAAAAAAAACGGGCACTTTGAAGGAGCAAAGTCGATTTACCAACACCCGGATCCCCACCAATCAGCACCAAAGACCCTTTTACCAATCCTCCGCCCAGCACACGGTTCAGCTCTTTAAAATGGGTGTCGAAGCGTTCCTCTCCATCTCCTGACTTGATTTCAGACAACAGAAGCGGTTGGTTCTTCGGCTGAAGATTTCCTCCCGCAGAAAAAGAGCCGGTGCTTGCTCTACTTCCCTTTCCCTTCACCGGCTCTTCTACAAAACTATTCCACTCTTTGCAGGATGGGCACTGCCCCATCCACTTCGCAGATTCATATCCGCAGTTCCGACAGAAAAAAACGGTTTTATTCTTCCCTGTCATCCTTTCACCTGCTTCACTTTCTTTGTTCTCCCCGTTTGTCTCTTCTTCACCGGCAAAAAGACTGCCTTTCCGTCTTTCAAATCCGCTTTTACAGCCTCCTTCGCTGCAATGGTCCCGTTCAGCAGGGCAAGCGCCATCTCGTCTTCGATCATCGACTGCATCGCACGTTTTAAAGGCCTTGCCCCCATCTTGGCATCCGCATAATGATCGACCAGGTAAGCTTTTAATGCATTGCTCATCTTCAGATCGATCCCCATCTGCTCCTTGCAGCGCTTTTCAAATTGTGCCGCCAAAAGGTCCACGATCTGCAGCATCTCTTCATGGTTGAGCGGATGAAAGACCATAATCTCATCGATTCGGTTGATAAATTCCGGTTTGAAGAGCCGCTTTACCTCTTCCATCACGCCGGACTTCATTGTCTCATAATCCTTTTGCTCATTGGACTCGTTTGCAAACCCCAGATGCTTTGGTGCAACAATCCTCTGTGCCCCGACATTGGAAGTCATGATCAAAATCGTGTTTTTAAAGCTGACCTTTCTGCCTTTGGCATCCGTCATGTGCCCGTCATCTAAAACCTGCAAAAGCACATTGAAAATATCCGGATGTGCCTTTTCCACCTCATCAAACAGAATCACAGAGTACGGATGGGTGCGCACCTTTTCGGAAAGCTGACCTCCCTCTTCATACCCGACATATCCGGGCGGAGAGCCAATCAATTTGGACACCGAATGCCCTTCCATATATTCGGACATATCTACCCGGATTAAAGCATCTTCTGAACCGAAAAGTGCCTCGGCAAGCGCCTTGGACAACTCCGTTTTGCCAACACCGGTCGGTCCCAAAAACAGGAAGGAACCGATCGGGCGATTCGGATTCTGCAACCCGACCCGTCCTCTTCTGACTGCCTTTGTCACCGCCTCTACTGCTTCCTTCTGTCCGATGACACGGTGATGCAGTTCCTCGTCCAATTTGAGTAATCTTGTGCTCTCTTTTTCTGCAATCTTAGTGACCGGGATCCTGGTCCAGTCTGCAATGACCTGCTCGATGTCTTTTTCTTCTACCGCCAGAGGATGTAGGCGAAGGTTCCTCTCGTTCAAAAGCTTCATTCTGGAAAGCTTTCCTGCCATCTCATTCTGCTTCCGATTGCACTCTCCTGCTTTCAGAAAATCATTCTCCTTCAGCGCTTCTTCGATGGAGGCATCCAACTCCTTGATCTGTACTTCCAATTTCTTCATCTGAGGAGTCACTGCCAGTGTATGCAGACGCACCGCGGCAGCGGCTTCATCAATCAAATCGATGGCCTTATCCGGCAGATTCCGGTCATTGATATACCTCTCTGACAAATCGACTGCCGCCTTCAGCGCTGCCGGCGCAATCTTTACATGGTGATGCTCTTCATATTTGTGTGCTACGCCACTCAAGATGGCTAACGTCTCTTCTTTCGACGGTTCCTCGATGTTTACCGGTTGGAATCTTCTCTCCAACGCCGCATCTTTTTCCACATATTTCCGGTACTCCGTGATGGTCGTAGCACCGATCATCTGCACTTCCCCTCTGGCAAGAGAAGGTTTTAAAATATTGGAGGCGTCAATCGAACCTTCCGCACCGCCTGCTCCGATCAAGGTGTGCATTTCATCCACAAAAAGAATGATGTTCTGATCATCCCTGACTTCCTGAATGACTTTTTTGATCCGCTCTTCAAATTCTCCACGGTATTTGCTGCCTGCCACCATTCCGGAAATATCCAGTGTGAGCAGCCTCTTGTTTTTGACGGTAAGCGGCACGTCTCCCGATACGATGCGTCTTGCCAGTCCCTCTACCACCGCCGTTTTACCGACCCCGGGCTCTCCAATTAAACAGGGATTATTCTTCGTTCGCCTGCTGAGAATCTGTACCACGCGCCTGATTTCGGCTTCTCTTCCAATGACCGGATCCAACTTTCCCTCTTCTGCAAGCGCCGTCAAATCTCTGCTATATTTTTCAAGAACGGATCCTTTTTTCTTGCCACCGCTCTTTTGCTGCCCCAGATCCTCCTTTACAAGGCTCGGATCCTCTCCCATCGCTGAGAGCGTCTCCGCATAGACCTTTGAATCTGAACGCCCATGGTGGAAATCAGCCGCAGCGCAACATTTTCACCTTCTTTGATGAGTGCTAACAGAATGTGTTCCGTGCCGATGCGATCCGCATGAAAGCGCTTCGACAAACGTTCTGCCTCTTCTAACACCTTCTGCGCCCGTGGAGAAAATCCATCCGCATCCAGGGTGGCTACCGCCCCGTCCTGCACAATCAGATCCCGGATCATATTCATGAGTCTTTCTTCGCTGACCCCATTGTCCTGCAAAATCCTGGACGCCACACACTGCTGCGTTTTCACCAGACTGATTAAGATGTGTTCTGTCCCGACATAGTTCAACTGCAATGTCTGCGCCGTCTTACGCGCCTGTTTTAAAACTTCTCTTGCTTTATCTGTATATTTTGTTTCCATAAAAAAAAATAAAATCCTTTCCGTAAGAGAAATAAAAGACACTACTCCTGTACACGATGCCCCTTACAGTTGTCAAAGAGATGATCCACCAACTCGTGAACTTCCTCTCTACTTACCCCCCTGCAGAATGCGCGTGCCAGCACAATGGCAAGATTCTGTTCTGTCTCCTGCAATGCTTCCAGCTTATCGATATCCACCGCAATCACCACACCACGTCTGCGATCAATTTTGACAAAGCCTTCCTGCTGCAAAATGGTATAAGCCTTGTTCACCGTATGCATATTGATGCCGATCGTTTCGGCCAGCGCCCGCACACTGGGAAGCTGATCTCCGTCATGATACTGTGCTGTAGCAATGCCCAGAATAATTTGATTGCATAACTGCGTGTAAATCGCTTCACTGCTGTTAAAATCAATTTCTATCAACATGATAATATCTCCTACTGTTATACGTATTATATAACAGTAGGAGATATCCGTCAATCACTTCTCTTTCGGTCTGAGGAACCCATATTCCATATCATCTTCATCCCCGCCGACCATGAAATTCTTGGGTTTCTGGGTGCGGGTTTCGAACCGGCAGCCGGAGAAACTACTCGATTCCTCGCATCATCTTCATAGGAATCTCCATCATCGTCCTCTTCATCCTCATCTGCGTCGTCTTCCTGATCCTCTTCGTCGTCCTCTTCGTCTTCTTCATCCTCATCCTCTTCGTCTTCGTCGTCTTCCTCGTCCTCATCCTCTTCGAAGGAATCCCTTCGAGAACGTCTCCGACCTCTTCGATCCTCCTCGTACCCGTCTTCATCCTCAGCGCCCTCGGCAAAACGGCGGAAGCGTGCCGCTGTTGCGATGAGAAGGATTAACAGAAGCAGGACTGCGGCCGCCAGCGCAATGATGAGGATTTTAAAGAGTTTCACCTTTTTTTCCAGCGTCTGTGCCCTGGTCGAATCTGCATAGGCACTTAACAAATTCTCTACCTTGATTCTGGGGGTGCCTGCCGCATTGTTATCATATAGCCATGCAACTTCCGCACCACTCTCATCCGCTTCATATTTAATCGTATATTGTTTTCCGGCATCCGGATCCTCTGTCTGTGTAGAAGCCTGTGCATCTGCAGAAGCTTGCGCCTGGGCTGAAGCATCGCTTGCCGCATTCTCCGAACTGTCTCCGGCGGCCTCCGCCTCCTGAGAAGCCGTACTTCCGGTGGTACTGTCCGTGTCACTGGTGGTATTTGCCGTGTTTGATGTGTTTGCGGTGTTCGACGCATTGGCAGTGTTCTGTGTATTGGCAGAAGAAGCGTTCGTTGTATTTGCCGACTGGGTAGTGAACTCCCCTCCGTCACCAGATTTGCACGAATATACCCGGTGTTCCCGTTATAGCTGATGCGGTACCATTTCTTTCCGTCAGAAGCGGTTGTTTCGCCGGTGATCGTCAGAGAAGAGCCGTTTGACAGTGATCCCTGGGAAGAATAGGAAACACCGGGGCCACTGCGAATATTGCAATTTTTTCCTGCCGAAATATAGGCTTCCTTGCTCCCCGTATCCGTAACATTAAAATTTCCGCTGCCGGAGGATGTCGTTGTCTGGGTAGAAGCGGCCGCCTGGGTGCTGGTAGTAGAAGCGCTTCCTGTACCGGAAGCCTTTGGCACCGTATCTGTCGTGGAAACCAAATCTCCCCTGATGTATCCGGTCCCGCCCACTACATTGACCTGATACCAAACCTGACCATTGGCATCTGTTACCTTGGGACAGCAGATCTACGGTTGCATCCTTGCTAAAAGATCCGATTGCCTTGCTGTTCGAATCTGCGCTCTGCCTCACCCTCGAACTGTATTTCACCTTGCCGCTGGCTGCAAAAGCCGGATTCGCACTTCCAAGTGCCAGCACAAGAGCCAGCGTACCTCCGGCTAAAGTTGTGATCACTCTTCCTGATTGTTTCTTCATACTTCTTCTTCACTCCCATCTATGATTTCAATGCTTCATTGTAATATAAAATGCCATCCGGCGCTACTACTCATTTTCTACATTCCGCTTTCATCTTCACGAAAAACCGGTGATTCAGAAGAATCAATCGCACTTCCAATATCCGTACGCATATATTTATTTTCGAAGGTCACCCATTCTGTTGCCTCATAGGCTTTTGCTCTGGCTTCCTGCAAAGTTTTTCCCTTTGCCGTAATCCCCAGTACACGGCCGCCGCTTGTGACAACTTCGTTCTTCTCGTTCCGCTTTGTTCCGGCATGGAAACAGTACACGTCTTCCTTGTCGCAAAAAGCATCCAACCCGTGAATCACCTTACCGGTTTCATAAGAAACGGGATACCCCTTGCTGGCAAGTACCACGCAAACACAGGCATCCTCTTCAAAGGTCACCGGAAGATCCGCCAGCGTTCCGTCCATACAGGCCTCCATCACATCCACCAGGTCCGTTTTGAGTCTTGGCAAAACCACCTGGGCCTCCGGGTCCCCAAATCTGGCATTGAATTCCAGAACCTTTGGTCCCTCCTCTGTCAACATGAGTCCGAAGAAGATGACGCCTTTAAATTCTCTCCCCTCCTGTCGCATGGCATCCACCGTCTTTTGGTAGATCTTCTCTTTGCAAAAACGATCGACCTCCTTCGTATAAAAGGGACTGGGGGAGAAGTTTCCCATTCCACCGGTATTGGGCCCCTGATCTCCATCCTGCGCCCGCTTGTGGTCCTGTGCGGAAGACATGAGCCGAATCGTTTTCCCGTCTACAAAAGAGAGCATGGAGATCTCACGCCCGGTCATAAATTCCTCAATGACCATTTGATCGCCTGCCGACCCGAATTTCTTCTCTTCCATAATCTGCTTCACGCCCGCCCTTGCTTCTTCTAAGGTGTGGCAGATCAGGACTCCCTTGCCCAGCGCCAGCCCGTCTGCCTTTAGAACGACAGGCATCTTCGCCCTATCCAAATAGGCATAGGCCTCTTCCGGCTTTGAAAAGCTCTCATACGCCGCTGTCGGTATGCCGTATTTTTTCATCAGATCTTTGGCAAAAGACTTGCTCCCCTCAAGAATCGCTGCGTTTTTCCTCGGTCCGAAAATACGAAGTCCCGCCCTTTCAAACACGTCCACAATTCCGCCAACCAGAGGATCATCCATCCCCACCACCGTCAAATCGATCCGATGTTCCTTTGCAAAAGTAAGGAGCTTGTCAAACTCCATGGGTCCGACCGGAACGCACTCGGCAATCTCTGCAATTCCGGCATTACCGGGCGCACAGTACAGTTTTTCCACTTTCGGACTTCTGCGAAGTGCCATCGCAATGGCATGCTCTCTTCCTCCGCCGCCTACAATTAATATGTCCATTTCTCATCCTCATCTTCCGTCTCGATCCGATGCCGGCTATTGATCTTCATCCTCTATTTCGACCCGGTGCTGTGCATTCACCTTCACCTTCCCTCTGGAAATCCAATCAACTGCCAATGGAAGAATCTGCCATTCTGCCTGTTCCATGATTCTTTTTGCAAAGACTGCGGCGTATCTCCCTGTCTGACATCCACTGCCTTTTGTAAGAGAATCGGACCGGTATCCATGCCCTTGTCTACAAAGTGCACCGTTGCGCCGCTCACTCTTACTCCCCTTTGCAGTGCCATTTCATGCACCTTAATTCCGTAGGCTCCTTCTCCGCAAAAAGAAGGAATCAGGGAAGGATGAATGTTGATGATCCGGTTTTCAAAATGCATCACAATAGAATCCGGAACCTTTAACAGAAATCCTGCCAGTACAATTAAATCCGGACTTACCTGTAACAACAGATCATAGAGCGCTTCCTCGAATTTCTTTCGATCTGTAAAATCTTTCGGAGAAAAAGACTTGATCGGAATACCGGCGTCTTTTGCCCTTTGTAACGCAAACGCATCTTTCCGATTGGAGAAAACAAGCACAAATTCCGTATCTGCAAGGCGTCCTCCTTTCCTTGCATCGATCAGCGCCTGCAAATTTGTGCCCCCACCGGAAACCAGGACCGCACATCTTAACATAAGTCGATTCCTTTTTCGCCTTTGATGATCTCTCCAACCAAAGCTCCCTGTTCCCCGCTTTCCCTGATCACCTGCAGCGCCCTCTCCGCCTCTTTTGGATCCACGGCAAGAACCATCCCCAGTCCCATGTTAAAGGTCTGATACATCATTCTCTCATCGATTCCGCCTTTTTTTTGCAACAATGAAAAAATCGGAGGAACAGGATAACTGTTCTTGTGGATGACGGCTCTTACCCCGTCTCTCAACATTCTCGGGACATTCTCATAAAATCCGCCTCCCGTGATATGGCTGCATCCCTTTACCCGAATTCCATTCTCTTTTAACTGCTTCATCATTTTGACATAGATTTTGGTGGGTGTCAGCAAGACTTCGCCAAGAGGGGCAGACAGTTCCTCATAGTAGTGTGAAAGGCTCTCCTCCGTCATATCAAAAACGTTCCGGACAAGAGAAAAACCATTGGAATGAATGCCGCTGGAGAAAACGCCGATTAACACGTCTTTCTCCCCGATCTCGTGTCCGTCGATGATTTCTTCTTTCTCTGCAATGCCAACCGCAAAGCCTGCCACATCATACTCTTCTTCAGGCATCAGTCCGGGATGTTCTGCCGTCTCTCCCCCGATCAAAGCAGCTCCGCACTGTGCACAGCCATCCGCAATCCCCTTCACAATCCGGGCAATCTTTTTCCGGCTCATTCTTGCCACAGGCAATGTAATCCAGAAAAAAAGCGGTTCTCCCCCGCGCATGCCACATCATTTACACACATGGCGACGCAGTCAATTCCAATGGTATCATGCCGATTCATTAAGAAAGCCAGCTTCAACTTCGTGCCGACGCCGTCCGTACCGGACAGGAGCACTGGACTCTTCATTTCCTTGATTTTTTTGAAGGGAAAAAAAGCGCCGGAGAAACCGCCAAGAGCCCCCAATACCTCCGGTCGCATTGTTTCTTTGACAGACTGTTTGATCAGCTCGACCGATCTGTAACCGGCTTCGATATCTACGCCGGAAGATTTATAATCGAGTCCCATGGCATTTCCTCCCTTTATTTTTCCCTCATTATCCTTTGTTTTCCTTTGCTTTCCTTTACTTTCTTTTTATATTCCTTTACTTTCCTCATTTTCCTTCAGGGATCCTGTTTTGACTTGATCCGCCTTTATCTCGCGTAGTTACGATATCCCGTTTCCTGCAACTTCTGATCTTTTTCTCTGACCGCATCCGCCTGCCTCTGCGCATATCCCTTTAATTGCTCTAAGAGACTCGGATTCGAAGTCGCCAGAATCTTCACCGCTAAAATTCCGGCATTGGCACCTCCGTTAATGGCGACCGTAGCGACCGGAATGCCGGAAGGCATCTGTACAATCGAATAAAGAGAATCCCTTCCTCCTAAGGACGTGGTGTGCATCGGTACCCCGATCACCGGCAGGGGAAAGAGGGCCGCACACATTCCCGGCAAATGCGCTGCCATGCCGGCTCCTGCAATCATCACCTTGCAGCCCCTTTCTTCCGCCCCCTTGGCAAAAGCAAAAAAGTCATCCGGCTCCCGGTGTGCAGAAAGAATCCGCATTTCATAGGAAATCTCAAATTGATCTAACACCTCCGCCGCCTTGGACATCACAGCCAGATCCGAATCGCTCCCCATCACAATCTCTACCTGTGCCATCTTCTTCCTTTCTGATACATTCTGTATCTCCTAGTGCATCAACTGTCCTAAAAGAATCATCCCGATCTCCCCCGCTATAACGACTGCGTTCAATGCAATCCCTAAATTCGGAAAGAGGGGATAAATATCCTGTTCCAACCTGGATAAGATGCCAAACAACTCTCCCCCAATCGCAAAAACGACGGCAAGGAGAAACGCCGCCACACTTCTTGCTCCCGCTCTTCCTCCGCCTTGGTATGCCAGATCAATGGCGCCCGTGAGCAGAACGAAGGCAAAAAGACCGAGCAGTGTGGAAAAAATCCCCCTCCAAGGATGCTTGTTGTCTGTAAAAATATATCTGCTTCTTCTGATCGGAGGTCTTAACCTCCACTTCGACATGCGAAGCCCCGGGAGACTCTCCTGTACCTTCTGCAACCAGGTTTCTTCCTGCTTACCCTCGCCGTAAGCCCCCGTGTCCTGAAGAGATGCATCCCCGGAGGAGAAATCTTCGATTTTGTTTGTCTCCTGCCTCTGCTCTTTCATCAAAAGGTAATTCCCTGACGATTCGAAAGCAGTTTCACTCCACTATAAATCAACATCACACCGGCGATAGCCCCCAGTGCGATTGCGCTGATTCCCATAATGACGTTCATGATTCCGCTTCCGCTCATGATTTTATAAGTTTTCTCTTCCATCTTATCTGGCTCCGTATTCTTTATAATAATCTTCAATGGCTTTTTTCATGACATCATCCATCAGGAGTTTTCCCTGTACTTCTCTGCCGTCCAGATATTGAATGACTTCCTCCATCGTAACAATCGCACTTGCGGGAAACCCGTATGTTTCCTGAATCTCTGCAAGCGCACTTCGATCGGAATGCAGTCCCTTTTCCTGACGATTGAGAGAGACGATCAGCCCCTTGATTTCCACCTTCGCCTGTGCCCGTAAAATGGGTACCGTCTCCGCCATAGAGGCTCCGGATGTCGTGACATCTTCGATGATCACCACGCGGTCTCCATCCTGTAAGGAGGATCCTAGCAGAATTCCCTTATCTCCATGGTCCTTTACTTCCTTACGATTGGCACAATAGCGGACTTCCTTTCCATACAGCTCGCTGATGGCGCAGGCAGTTGCAACCGCAAGAGGAATTCCTTTGTAGGCCGGTCCAAAGAGAACATCAAACTCCAGCCCATAGCTGTCTTTGATGGCTCTGGCATAGAGAGCGCCAAGCTTCCTGATTTGTCCGCCTGTCACATAGGCGCCCGCATTCATAAAAAAAGGGCGAAACTCTTCCACTTTTTAAGGTAAAGCTTCCGAACTTGAGCACCTCGGATGCAATCATGAATTCAATAAATTCTTCTTTATAACGCTCCACTTGACCACCTTTCTTTATGACAAGGCAGATGCGATATCTTCTTTCATTTCCAAAACCGCCCCTCTTGCCGCTTCTTTTACCTCTTCCTTCTCCGGATCGCCATAGAATCCCTTCTTCCACGCAGCTATGATACCGCGGGAAGAATTAACAATGGCTCCGCTTCCGTCTTTTCTAAAAAAAGGAACCAAATCCTTTCCGCTTCCGCCTTGCGCCCCGTAACCGGGAACCAGGATCATGGCATGGGGCATGATTTCGCGCAGCGTTTTCCCCATTTCCGGATAGGTGGCGCCGACGACCGCTCCTACTTCCGATAAATCTCCCTTTCGCAGCTGCTTTCCCCACTCTTCCACATAGGAACCGACCAGCTCATAGAGAGGCCTACCCTCCGTCAGCTTGTCCTGCAATTCCCCGCTGGACGGATTGGATGTCTTGACAAGAACAAAAATTCCCTTATCCTCCCTTTTGCAGATATCAATAAAGGGCTGTACCCCGTCGCTCCCCAGGTAAGGATTGACGGTTGCAAAGTCCACATCAAAGCCTCTGCAAAACGTATTCCCCACCCTTACGCCACCTAAATGTCCCTCTGCGTATGCAAGAGAAGTGGAACCGATGTCTCCTCTTTTGATGTCCCCAATCACGAGCAGGCCTTTGTTGGCACAGGCGAATCGTCTTCTCATAGCAGATCAGACCCGGGATCCCGAGAATCTCATACATGGCGATCTGCGGTTTGACCGCAGGAACGAGGTCGGAAACGGCATCGACGATCTCCACATTAAACCGATAAAATGCCTCTGCCACCGCCTCCGGCGTCTCCCCGAACTCTTTCAGACAGGGTTCCAGAATCCGTTTGGGTATAAAGGAAAGCTGCGGATCCAGCCCCACGACAATCGGTGCTTTTTTACTGAATATTGCTTCTTGCAATCGCTGCATCATTGTTTTACTTCCTCGCTAGGAACCTTATTCTGGTGATCCGCGTCGCAGATATCTTCCGGTGTGTTTCCCAGATGGCCATCTCGGAACATGGAGAACTGATCCATCGGATAGTGTTTCAGGTTCTCCAGCACTTTACGATTATCCGCCTTGGAAAGGAGCATCGCCCTGGCTTTGGTGATCTCCATCTCCGTCTTGTGCTTCGAGGGACCACCCACGCAGCCGCCGGCACAAATCATGCCTTCCATAAAGTCTTCCTGCATCCTGCCCAGCTTCAACATTAACAGTGCCTTCTTGCAATCTCCGCCGCCGGCACATTTGAGAAGTTTGATATCGGTGGTATCCTCTCCCCTCTCCTGCATGCACTCGATCACCGCTCCTGCCACGCCTCCGCTGCTGGCAAAGCGTTTTCCAAAGACAGAGGCCTCCTGATAGGCGTCCTCATCCGCCTCCAGCTCGATGCCTTTGGATCGCATCAGTGCGCGGAACTCGCCAAAGGTGATCGCATAATCCGCATTTCCGGTCACACTCTTATCCTCCGCCTCTCCCTTTTTGGCAATGCATGGGCCGACAAAGACCGTGACACAGCCCGGGTGAATGTACTTGAGATACCTGGAGACCCCACACATGGGCGATACGGTAGAGGACATGTTCTGCTCATATTGTTCCGGAAAATGCTTTTTTAACATGTTCTTAAAGGCAGGGCAACAGGAGGTCGTCATCTTCCGTCCCTCTTTGCGGGCTTCCGACCATTCCAGTGCCTCATAGGCAGCGGTCATGTCTCCGCCAAGTCCGACTTCCACCATATCGGTAAAACCGAGTGCCTTTAATGCCTTTCCGATGCTTGCCATCGTGATCTTATCGCCAAACTGCCCCTCTGTAGACGGGGCGCACATGGCATAGACTTCTTTCCCTGCCTTGATGGCTTCAATAATCTGCACCAGATAGGTTTTGGAACCGATGGCTCCGAAGGGACAGGCATGAATACAGTGACCGCACTGGATACATTTCTGTTCATTGATCAGACAGAGCCCGTTCTCATCATAGGTGATCGCCTCCACCGGACAGGCTTTCTTACAGGGTCTTTCCAGATGCACGATGGCACCATAAGGACAACTCTTGGCACACATGCCGCATTCCTTGCAGAGATCCGGTGCAATATGCATCTTTAACGGTCCCGGGGAAATCGCATTAAAATGGCAGGAATTCAGACAGGACTTTCCCAGACAAAAACGACAATTATCCGTCACCGTGTAGGAGGCAATCGGACATGCGTCACAAGCCGCCTCAATCACCTGCACGACATTCCGGTTGTCCGGATCCTTCTCCACGGACTCTGCACAAGCCAGACGAATCCTCTGTCTGACAATCTCTCTTTCCTTATATACACAGCACCTGTAGGTTGGCTTCGGCCCCGGAATCACCTGATAAACCAACCTTTCCCGATTGTCCGTCGTGAGTGCGCCCTCCCAGGCCAGTCGACAGACCTCCGTCATAATGTCATGTTTAAAACGCACAATACTTACATCATTGGTTGCCATAATTTCTCCTGTCTATTTCCAGCCACAAGCCGCTTAAACTGCAAACACATTATAACAGGGGAAATCATTTTTTCCTATATCCAATTGATTGCAACAGAACACTTCGTACAATCTCTTCGCAAATTTCCGGTATGCTTTTTCCTTCGGTCACAACTCTGACATCCGACGCTTCTTCATAGTAAGGTCTCCTTTCCTCCATCATCTCTGCAAGATCCCGAAGCGTCCTTTTATTTTCCAAAAGAGGCCTGGAATGATCTCCCCTTGTTCTATGAAAAATCGTGAGAAGAGAGGTGTCCAGCCATACCACTTTTCCACGTTTTCTCATGACATCCACATTGCTCCGACGTAAAACAGCACCTCCTCCGCAAGCAACAACGGTGCCGTCTCCTTCCTGTACCTCCTCCAAAAGAGCAGTTTCCAGATTCCGGAAGCAGGTTTCTCCTTCCATCAAAAAAAGGTCGGTGATGGTCCTCCCCCTCCCTCTTCTCGATCTCCCTATCCATATCCAGATCACCCGCTGCAAGCAGTCTGTGAAGATAGGCTGCGACTGAGCTCTTGCCACTGCCCATGAAACCGATGAGAAAGAGGTTGGTCCTCCACTTCGGAAGGCCCCCGTTTTCCCCCAGTCGCAACATACGATGAAACCCAGTCAGCAGGCGGTACATCTCGACCGCATGAATCTGTCCCGGTGCAGTGGTTTCTCCCGCAGATGCGAAAGTAGCAAAAGAGCCGTAGCCTTCTCCGATCATACGGCTGATCCTCCCCTGCTCTCCCATGGAAAGCGCAATCAGGGGCTGTCTTACACCGGACGCTTCTCTTTTCCTTGCAAGATCCATCAGTCTTAGAACCTCTTCTCCGGTACGAGCCCGATAGGCGATCTTGAGAATATCCGCTTCCAGAGCCTCCATGTAAAGCAACCTCCTGCAGATTTCTTTCTTTGTGGGTGTTTTCACAAAATCATGATGGGAAGCAATCACCTTGACCCGCTGCTGATGCGCGATGGCAATGACTTTTTCTGCCACATCTCCCTTTGCAAAAGCTTCGACATCTATGAAGTCTGCCAGTCCGCTTTCACAGACCATTTTGTTTAAGTCGAAATAGACTTCCGTGCTTGCTTCCTTTTCGCCTCCCTCCTCCCCGGTACGAAAGGTAAAGAGAATCGGTTTCCCCGAAAAGATCTGTCGCAGGCGCAAAAGGACCTTCCTTGTTTCTGCAAAATGAAACACCTGCGCAAAGTGGTCCGCCCTCCATTCTACGATGTCGTAGCAGTCGCTTCCATACAGCACTCTACCTTCATGCGTCTCCCCCCAAGCTTTGGCTACCCGGACGATTTCCTCCTCTGTCTCTTGCGCAATCGAAAGAATGATTTGAGGCCTTCTTTCTCTCATTTGCCCCTCACACCAATCGTTACCCATCATCCCTCTCTTCCCAGGTCACGGAAAGACCGGTAAAAAGTCGAAACGCTTCTTCTCCCTGTTTCAGAAGCATCCCCCTTCCTCCAATGACTTTACACCCCTCTTCCCTTGCTTTTCTCAGTAAGCGTGTCTCATCCGGGTGATAAACAATGTCGGCAACGGTCAAATCCTTGTGGAAACAGGCATCCTCTAAAAGGATACTTTCTTCTACCTTCGGCGCCATCCCCACATTGGTCGCATTCACCAACAGATCACTATCCTTCACTTCCTTTTGAAAAGACTCCTGATCCGCCAGGTCAAAGACCTGTATGCGACAGCTGCTTGCAAGAGAATGCATCTGTGCAGCAAATTTTTCCTGTGCAGCAAAGGTGTGATTTTTCCGCTTAAAAATCGAAAGGGCACGAGCCCCTTCCTTGACAAGCTGCATCTGAATCGCTCTGCCCGCACCGCCACTTCCACAAAGAGTCACCTTTTTATCCCGTATCGAACATCCGTGTACCAGAAGGTTCTTCGCAAAACCTATGCCATCGGTCATATATCCCTTTAATCTTTCGCCTTCCTTTACAACGGTATTAACGGCACCGCAGAGCCTCGCCTCCATCGATAGATCGTCTAAGTAAGGGAGGATTTCTGTTTTGCACGGCATCGTCACATTCATTCCTTGAATTCCCAAGAGACGCACCGCAGAAATGGCCTCCGCGATTTGATCTTCCTGAATGTCAAAGGCGAGATAAACCGCATGGATGCCCCATCTGCGAAAAGCCTCATTATACATCTGCGGAGAGGCAGAATGTCCGACGGGAGAACCGATGAGACAATAAAGAGCCGTCCTCCCATCGATTTCTGTACACAACCGGTCTGTTTGTTTGAAACTTTTAGGTGAAAAAGGATCTTCTTTCATCGCTCCTGATTTGCCTTCCATCCATCCGCCAGATGGCGCAGTCTATGATCAAATAACAGGAGAAGTGCCGCCGTCAAAGATAACAAAAAGCCAAATACATGTGGGACAATCTCCCTTTCTCCGGTTTGCGGGGAGCGAACCCTGCGCTGATCTCCCGCCTCTTTTCCCTTCTTTTGCCTTCTGCTCCTCCCCCTGATGTCTCCGGGCTCTCCCTTACTTTTATTTCTCTTCGCCCCTGCTCGTTCTCCCGGCAAAGAGTGCGAGTCGTTCTTTTTACCGGCACTTTTCTCTCCGGCACTCTTTTCACCGGCATTCTTTGCGCTGATTGCACGCTCCTGCCGTCTTTTTCTTGTCGAGGGACTTCGTTTCTTCTCTGCGCCTTTTGGGGAGTTCCCCCTGGTGGTGCCCTCAGGTGTGCCTGTCATTCCTGTTGCCCCGGGAACCGTTCCCTGTGTTCCGATTGCTCCAAGCAAAACTCCCGGTACAGATCCGGGTGCTCCGGGCGCCACGGGTCCGCCTCCGGGTGCTCCGGTGGTTGCTCCCGGTACGCCCCCCGATGTTCCGGGAGAGGACCCGCCGGAATGCGTGCCGGAGCCTCCTCCCCCGTGGCCATGGGAGGGTGGTGCGGGTGGCTGCACACGGGAAAGGTTGGTGACCACAAAGCCACTGCTCTCATTTCCCGCCACCTGCACATCATAGGGTTGCCCATCTAAGGTAACCGTGCCTGCAGTCTCGTTCAACTCCTTGACCGTATAGTGGTTGGGATGCCCTCCCGATACGACGCTCTGTTCTTCAAAGAAATCCGTGAAATGATTGGTTTCATCCAGCGTCAGGGTCCTCCCTGTCGCCACCCCGTTGTTATAAAGTTCCACCTCGATCAAAGGAACCGGCGCCGGAAATCCACCGCACCCCCTGCGTACTTCCAGAGCTTTTTAACCGTAATATCCACTTTCTTGGGCATGTCATAGGTATTGAGCACGGCACCATCGGATGCACTCACATGAACCGGATATTCGGTTTCGTCCAGCTCGTATCCGGGAGGGGGTACAATCTCTTTTACCGTATAATCGCCCGCTCCGATCAGACCGGAAACCACGACTCCCCCCATTTGAGTTTCCAGCGTATACTCTGTTCCGTCCAAATCTCGTTTCACGAGGAATTTAGCACCCGGAATCGGTTCATCTGTTTCTGCGTCAATCTTCCGGATTTTTAGCCGATTGGCAAGATTTTCGGTGGCTCCTCCTCCTGAAGTGTTATACTGCCAGGTGCCTTCGGTAACGGCAGGATTTGCAAACGTCACATTCGTTGCCGTCAGTTCGGCAAAATTCTTCTGCTTATTGTCCCCGTACAGGACGCTGGTTTTGTATTCCAGCCAATAGCCCTGTGTTCCGATGTCTCCCAGATCCAGGGTAAACGAGTGCTTATTCGCATCAAAGGTCACCATCGATCTCACATCGACCACACCGTCATTCCAAGGTATCCGGCACCTGCGGGTTGCTTCCGTAGGTGACCTTTCGGAGGTAAAAATGCATGGAGCTCGCCGCTGTCGCCGCATCGTCCGGGTCGAAATACGTTCCGTTCCTCGTCAGAATGGTGTCCGTAATCTTGACTCCCTTTAAATTCATTTTCCCGCCGTTGATCGCCATCTGCCATCTCGCCTCATTGTAAATACCACCATGCGGCTTCGCACTTTTGCCGATCACGCGATCCGGAGGAATCACAGTATTCGGAATGACTTTGATCTTGGTATCGCTCGGCGAGCGATCCGTCCTTCCGTTGACCAGAAACGGAATGGAATTCTCCTGGTTGACCTGCACCTTGTTTCGTTAAATTTGGCTTGAAAGTGGATGTTTCCGCTTGCATTTGTTTTCCCTTCTGCAGCAGAATTGAATACCACTTTCAGATTGCCGCCGCCCCCGGAAGAGGTTGGAGCTTCCGGCGTGATCGTGGCTTCCGCAATTTCATTTTCATCCTCATCCTTCAGCGCAAACGTAAGCGGATGCGTGTCCTGCGTGGTTAAATCCAGCTCCGGCGGCACCGTGATATGGAAGAAATCCCCCTGATGCAGGGTGGAAGGCACATTCCACTCCAAATGTACCTGAAAATATCCCCCCTTGGTCTGCTCGGTCATTGCAACACCACTCGGATCGCGAAGCTGCACCGCGGTTAGATGCGCATCCACCTCCACTGCCGCTAACACCGGCACCTGATACGAAAAGATCGCTAGCAACAAACATAGCCAAATAGAACAGACTGCTTTCAACACCCTTTTGATCTGCTTCATCCCCATTCCCCCTCAAGTTTACCTTCTCATTGAAGTCATGATCCGTGTTTGCTCTTTGTCTTTCATCCAGCATGAACTTAGCCAAGCATTGCTTTTGATGGGATTTTTCTGGTCTTCTCCCCTTTCCCGTACAATTACATAAATCAAATTCCTTTACTGCAAATCCGCCTCTATATGGTAGTCCATTTCCCTACCGACGGAAATAGGCATCTAACACCTGTCTTGCCACCGGAACCGCAACGGTTCCCCCCGTACCGGCATTCTCCAAAATGACGGTGATTGCCACCTCCGGATTCTGTGCCGGCGCAAAGCCGGTAAACCAGGCATGAGAGTCCTTGGTCAGGCTGGAGTACTCCGCACTTCCGGTCTTTCCCGCCGCAGTATAAGAGAGCCCCCTAAGCCCTCTTCCGGTGCCCTCCTCTACCACATCCGCCATCAAAGAACGCATGATTTCCGCTTCCGTGCTACTGAGGAGCTGCCCTTCTTTTTCCGGTGCAAAGGAACGAATGCGTTCCCCGTCCGCATTTTTGACATCCGTTACAAAATATGGTTTCCATAAGGTCCCCCCATTGGCAATCGCACTCGTAATCATATTTAGATGTAGCGGCGTCATCAGGGTAGTTCCCTGTCCGATCGCCACCTGCATTAAATCCGCGTCGGTTGTATCCTTGTTCACCTTTGCATAACTGTTAGAATAGGGCAGATCATAGGGAAGCGGCTGCCCAAACAGAAGGGAGTGCAGCGTGCGCTGAAACCCTCCCCGATCCAGGTGCACGCCTATATTCGCAAAAGAAGAATTACAGGATAGGGCAAAAGAAGTCATGAAGTTCACATGACCGTGCCGCTCCCCATGAAAACAGCGAATGGTATCCTTTCCGATCGAAAAAAAGCCCCGGCAATCATATTGATAATCCTGATATTTATTGTCATGTTCTCTCAGATAGGCAAGCGCCGTCACGATTTTGAAAGTGGACCCCGGAGGATAAAGCCCTATGGTTGCCCGGTTTAGCAGCTGTGTGTTTTTGTCCTCTTCCTTCATCCTCTTCCAAGTCTGCGCAATGGTGTTCGGATCAAAATCAGGTCTGGACACCATGGCGAGGATTTACCGGTTTTGACCTCGGTGAGCAGGATTGCTCCTCTCTCTCCCCCCAGTGCATCCAGCGCCGCCTTTTGAATACGGGGTTGCAAGGTCGTGTATACGTCGTTACCCGGATTCTTTTTGTGACCAGCCTCACAGGCCATTTTTTCTCTAAGCGAAATATCCGAACGAACCAAATAATAATTGGCATAAGCCTCGATTCCACTCTTCCCAAAATCTGCATAACCGACCGCATGGGCAAACAATTCTCCGTACGGATACACTCTCCTCTCCATCCCGTTTGCCTCCGTTTCCGTTTTTGCCAAAACAGAGTCGTCCGCCGCATAGATGCTTCCGCGTGTATTCTGTGCCAGAAAAATCTTTTGACGCTGATTATAACTGTTGCTCATCAGCTCCATGCGGTGTTGATAGGAATAACTCCCGATGTGAAAAGCAAGAGCCAGAAACAGCAAAAGAAAGAGGATCCCTGTCACTGCAATCGGATCAAAAAATTTCCTCTTCACTCCTCGTCGTCCTCTCTGTCCTCTTTGACACGACCCTTCATTCGCTCAATGGCATCCAGATGTTCATCCGCACGAATACGGCAGATGGCTTCAAAAATTGAGAACGTAAGCATGGATGCCAGGATGGAGGATCCGCCATAACTCACCAGTGGCAATGTCACTCCGGTCAGCGGAATAAATTGGGATCCCCCTCCGACCGTCAGAAACACCTGGAACAGAAAGGTAACTCCCATTCCGACCGTTGCCAGCTTAAAATACAAATTGCGAAGCCTGACGGCCTCCCATAAAAACATGAACAAAACCGACAGACAGACAAAGAGCAGACAGATCGCATAGATCAACCCCAGCTCTTCTCCGATCGCAGAAAAGATAAAATCGTCTTCCACAAACGGAATGGATTTAGGCATGCCTCCGAACAGACCCAGCCCAAACCATCCTCCCGCACTCATCCCAAAGAGAGACTGTGTGATCTGATAGCCGGAAGAATCGATCCTCACCCAAGGGTTATTCCACACCTCAAACCGAATCCGGACATGCGAAAAGAGCCGATAAGCAACTGCCGACGCCAGAATACCAAGGACTGCAAAACTGCACAAATACAGGTACCTTCCGGTGGCAACAAAAACCATAAAAGTATAGACAACGGCGAAAATCAATGCACTCCCTAAATCCCTTGATAAAACCAGAATTAAAACGTGAATCGCCGCAACAAATCCGGTGATCGCCACCTGGCGGAAATCCGAAGCCCTGGCTAACGCCCCTGCCAGAAAAAACACAAACAGAATCTTGACAAATTCGGAGGACTGAAAACTCAACCCTGCAATGGAAACGGATAATTTCGAACCGTATGTGGTTCTACCAAAGAGGAATACCATGCCCAGCGCCAAAATCCCGATGAGAGCATAATACCAGTAAATCCGTTCCAATACATCGTAGTAATACACTGCAGTCGCAACCAGGATCCCCGCCACAAGAGAAAGAAGAATCACGAAATACTGTTTGGCTGCTTTATAGGCATCAATACGCAACAATATCGTCATCCCTGTCATCAGCAGCAATCCCATCTGATTCAGGATGAAGCGGCTGCTATTAGGCACAAGCATCCGGAAAGAGAGCAAAAGTCCAAACAGGATTGCGAGCTGTGCCGCATAATAGAAGAGATACTTAAAGTCTCCCGTCCTGGTCAGAATCTGGACAAAAAAAAGAAACTGAATGATCAAGATGAAAACCGTCTGACGAAAACAGACACCTTCTCTTCTCGTCTCGCTTCGGTACCGAAGAGCAAAGAAACTCTCCAGCGTATATAGAACAATCAAAATGGCAATCAAATATTTTGACAGCTCCGTAATGAAAATATTCACGGATCTCTTCTCTCCCGCCGCAACAAAGTGGTCTATTCAGTCGATTTGCGATATCTGCCTGTGGTATAGGCAAAAGTCTCTTCTCCGGAAGAAGGCTCTCTTCCGCTTTCTACCTCATGAAACAGACTGCAGACCCGTTCACACTCGTCTTCCCGCTCTCCTGTGAATGCAAGACGAAGACCCGCATCCGGAAAAGATTTTCGAATGGCGAAAAGCTGTTTGTGCAGACTGGTCGGCAGGGCATTCTCTATTATATTATAACAGTATCTGCATTCACATGTCACGGGAAGTTGTCTGTCCGTCCGATCTTTCATGAAAATTTGTTCTCTATAGCACTCTCCCCTCTTGCCGGAACATCCGGAGACCGTCTTTTTCACACAGTTTGCACTGACCATCATCGGCGCATTCCCGTATACAGGAATCTCATAAGACCTTTTGGGGAAATTGCTCTTCCGTTCGAATTCCCTCGATTCGAATTCCCTCGATTCGAATTCCCTCAATGCAGCAAGCATCCGTCCCCAGTCATGAAAAGAGAGCTCGAGCGGAAGTGTAAAGGCATCCACCGGAAGGGCAAGAACTGCCCGGTGATTCCAGCAGTAGAGAGACGCATCTGCAAGCAGCATCCTCTTTCTCTGTCCTGCCTCTTTCTCTTCCTTTGCCAGCAGGTATGCCAGCTCCTCCAGATTCCGGATGACAAATCCGTCGATCGGCAGCTGCAGGAGAAAGTCCAGATCCTTAAGATCCACCTCCGTTTCCTCTCTCGTCATAAAGGGGAGAGCGGCAAAAATTTGCGGAGGCTCTTTGTAAAAGCTCCTGATGTTCTGAATCAGGGACGGGTTTTGAAGAAGGGGAAGTACCCCAATGGAAATACGATCCGCTTTCAATGGGGAGCGCATCAGCGCAGACAGCTGTTCCTCACTCTCTACACTGACATGGAGGTTCGCTTTGCGGACGATCTCATTTCCCGCATGAAAAGAAGGAAGGGGGACTTCCTTCCTCTCCACAGGTAAGGTTGGATTGTCCTTCTGCAAAAGAATCTTTTCTTCCAGAGAAGCGACCGCTCTTCTCCTCAGTTCATTCAGCGCAGCGGAAGGCAGAAACACGCCCGTGCGATTCTCTGTCAGCCCTTCTACCGTGCAGGAGATACAGTGAAAATTCGTTCCTCCCAGTTTCTTCAGGCTCCGGATCACCTGCTCTTCCTGTAGCGGCGCCTTCCTGGCTTCCTGTACTTCTTCCCCTCTGACGGAAGCGGAAACCTCGTCCATTGCCCGGAGGGAATGCTCGTTTGCCACGGTTTTCAGGATCAACTCCGCAGGTTTACCGATGATCAGACGGGCGGTCATCTGCACCGGGATGGTCTTTTTTTCCTGTTAAATAAAGATCTCGAATCTCCTTTAGCAGTGTCTCGCTGCTCCCGCTGTATCCCGCTGCGAGAGCGTGACCATTTCTCTGCCGTTGTGGCGGTGGTAATATCCGGTTTCGATCTGGGATCTCATGTAAAGAGACGAAAGCCTCGAAAGATCCTCTTTTGCTACATGGAAAGAAGCCGGATCCTCCGGTAAAGATCAATATATTTCCGGTAAACCGCGGTCACTCCCGCCGTATATTCCGGTTTCTTCATTCGACCCTCAATTTTTAAAAGAATCGATTCCGGCTTCCATCAGCTCGGGCAGAAGAGGCAGTGCACACAAGTCTTTTTAAACTGAGCAGATACCCGGATTTTTTTCCTTTGGATCTTCCCTGCTTCGGAAGTTTCTACCAGATGATAGGGCAGTCTGCAGGGACTGCGCACATCTTCCTCTGTTCCCGCTCCTTCCGCCGATGATACTGGAAAACAGGCAAAGTCCCGAGTAACAATAACACATCGCGCCATGGATAAAAAGCCTCAAGGTCTACGCCGCTTCCCTCTTTCATGATCTTTAACTCTGTAAGGGAGAGTTCTCTGGCAGGCACGACCCGTACGCAGCCCAGCCGCTTTAAGAGCAAGGCTCCATATTTTTCCGCTGATTGCCATCTGCGTACTGGCATGTAGTTCCAGTTCGGGAAAGTTCTCTTGTACCAGTGCCAAAACACCCAGATCCTGCACAATCACACCGTTAAGACCTGCTCTTACATAGGGGGTCAAAAAGGAATCAGGTTCCCCAACTCCTGCTCCTTCACCAGCGTGTTGATCGTCAGATAGGTCTTCACCCCATGAAGCGCCGCATAACGAATGGCATCGGCTGCCTCTTCTGTACTAAAATTTTGTGCAAAAGCCCTGGCACTGAACAGACTGCCTCCAAAATACACGGCATCTGCCCCTGCGTTTATGGCGCCGATCATTCCCTCATAGGATCCTGCAGGAGCTAACAGCTCCGGTTTTCTGATTCTGTCTTGCTGTAATAGTTGCATACGTCTCCTGTCAACTTCTCCAAACGGTGATGCTTCTTCACATCAGAACGCAGAACAAACATCCCAGGACATCTCTTAAAAGAATTTACCCGTCCATTGACAGGGCTCCTGATGTGATTTTGCCCGACACCGGGATATAAAAAAAGGAGAGACTGCGCCCTCCCGTCTCTCCTGTCTCTATGATGATCTGCGACCGCTTTTATGTTCTGCCTCCAACTGAATGATCTTTTTGTCCTGATCGCTCAATTTTTGAGTCAAATCCTGATTCGATTGCTCTGCCTGCTCCAATTTCATCTGGGTGGTAATCAGCTCATGCTTGATATCGTAAAGTGCCTTCTCCTTCTCTTCGATCTGTTCCTCCATCAGAGAAATTTGTTTCTTGGCTTTAAAGTAATCATCTGCAATATTTAACTGCAACAAAAAATGCTGCAAATCCGTGCTCTGCCTGTTGTATCCATCCAGTCTCTGAAATTCGACAATTTTATTGTTTAGATAAGTAGCCACCTGCTGCAAATAGGCTTCCGACTCGTAGCCACTGACTGTATACATCCTGCCGCCGATGACAACCTGGGTGTCCGTTTTTGCTGACATTCAAAATGCCTCCCCCACAAATTATTGCCTCCCCCAACCAATACAGAACTATTATAAATCATGATTCAGATGCATGGCAAGACCAGGTGCGTATAAGCAAGGAGCGTCGCCACTCTTCCTCTTGGCGTTCGGTTTAAAAGTCCGTTTTTCAAAAGGTAGGGCTCATACACATCTTCTATGGTGCCGGAATCTTCTCCTACCGCCGCCGCCAGGGTGTCCAGTCCCACCGGTCCGCCGTCGAATTTTTCGATCATGGTTAACAACAGGTTCTGATCGGTGTGGTCAAGTCCCATCTTGTCCACCCCCATTAGGTCCAGCGCCTCCTCAGCGACTTCTTTCGTGATGATTCCATCATAACGCACTTCCGCATAATCCCGTACCCGCTTCAAAATCCGGTTGGCAAGCCTGGGCGTCCCTCTGCTTCTCCTTGCCATCTCCATGGCTCCCTCCTTTTGAACCGTTACTTGCAGGACGTTCGCCGACTGTTCGATGATTTGGCAAAGTTCTTCCACCTCATAAAATTCCATTCGGTGCACAATGCCAAAGCGGTCACGCAGAGGAGCGGACAGCATACCGGCCCTGGTGGTTGCCCCCACCAGGGTGAATCTGGGAAGCTCCAATCGGATGGATCTGGCGCTTGGCCCCTTGCCGATCATGATGTCAATGGCAAAATCTTCCATGGCAGGATACAGCACCTCTTCGACCTGCCTGTTCAAGCGGTGGATTTCATCAATAAACAACAGATCCCCGCTTTTTAAATTGTTAAGAATGGCCGCCATCTCTCCCGGCTTCTCAATGGCAGGTCCACTGGTAATCTTGATATGGACTCCCATTTCATTTGCAAGAATCTGTGAAAGAGTGGTCTTTCCCAGACCGGGCGGTCCGTAAAAAAGAATATGGTCTAAGCTGTCTTCTCTTTTTTTTGCCGCAGAAATATAGATATCCAGGCTCTCTTTGATCTTTTTTTGCCCAATGTAGGTGGCCAGGGTTTTCGGGCGGAGTGAACCTTCCACGCCGACATCTTCTTTGGTAAAGGCGGTTTCTACAGGTCTGCTTCCCGTCCGAATCGTTCTTTTTTGTTTGTCTTCTGCTCTACCGTCCAATTTGTCCTCCCCATGATCAGATCAATTCTTTCAGCGCAGCAGACAGAAGATGCTCCGTATCTGCCTCCTCCATACATTTATCCGCAGCGGTTCTGACTGCTCTGACCGCATCCTGCGCAGGATAGCCAAGTGCAATGAGTGCGCGTGCTGCCTCGTCTCTGGCAGATCCGCCTCCGGAAGGAGTAAGATCCATCCCGGCCTCCTGCCCTTCGTAAGTTCCCGCATCTGGCATCACACCGGGCGCTCCGATCTTGTCCTTTAGCTCTAATACCAACCGTTCTGCCGTTTTCTTCCCCACTCCCGGAGCTTTGCAATCGCTCTCGCATCCGCAGAAAAAATTGCAAAACGCAGATCGTCCACACTCATGACGGAAAGAAGGGAGAGCCCTGCCTTTGGTCCGATGCCGGAAACCGTAATCAGCTGCTTGAACAGTCCCAGTTCCTCCTTGGTCAGAAAGCCGTATAAAAGCAAGGCATCTTCCCGCACGCAGAAATAGGTATACAGTTTCACCGGTGTTCCCACTGCCGGGAGTTTATCCAACGTTCCGGGAGAAACCAGCACGCGGTAACCAACTCCGGAAACATCCACCACTGCAGCATCTTCTGTACTGTCCGATAAAATTCCGCTCACAAACGCAATCACTTCTCCACTCCCTGTAAACCTTTTTCTCTTCCTTCCATTCGTTACCCGATTGCCTCGATCTGCACCCTCTTCGCCCTAATCCATTGCCTTTTTTAAATAAGGCGCAACCCCCGCAGTCACAATCCCAATGAAGAAACCGGTAATGCTACCGGCAACCATTAAAGGGGGGGCATCATAGAGAATACCGCTTGTCTTGACCACAAAGGCGGCAATCAGGAGCTGTCCGATATTATGAGACACCCCTCCTGCAATAGAGATACCGGCAATTCCAAGGATCTTCCGTTTCACTAAGAACATCATCACAACAAAACTGATCGCCGCCCCCGCCAGGCTGAACAGAATCGAGAAGAGATTGCCAAATAAAAAACCGGAAAGCACAATGCGCAGCACGTTAATGAGAAGTGCCTCTCTCCATCCGTCAAGGAGAAGCGCAAGAAGAACGGCTAAATTCGGAAGACCGAGCTTCATCCCCGGAATCCCGAAAAATAAGGGGATCAGTGATTCGATATAGGACAAAACAAGGGCTGTTGCAAGTAACAGCCCGGTTCTTGTCATTTTTCCGGTTTTTTCTCCCCCGCTTTTTTTCACCCTACCGTTTTTTCCTCATTACAAAGCAAGCCACCATAGAATCGCAGGTTGCATCCCCTCTTCCGGTCGCCGTTTTTCACTGCGCCACGGTATCTACACCGCTCTTCTCTCCCTTCCAGACGGTAATCACCAGCCGATGCGGCAGGCAGATAATGCTCTGCCCGTCTTTTGAAATTTTCCCTTGCTTGACACACAGCTGATCTGGGCAATTTGCACCTGTTAAATAGCATTCGCCGTTTCGAATCATCAGATGATTATATCCCCCTCCCGGTACACGAATCATCACATCCCTGTCCTGGTCCAGAGGGTAAGACGCCGTCTTTTTTCCGTCCACCTGCACGACCACAATGCCGCCCCTGCTTTCCTTCCCGTACAGGACCAGCGAAAGCACAAGCGCCGCACCGATCAGGACCAGAAAAAGAATCAGGTCATTTCTTTTGAGAATGATATCCTTCCCTCTCTTCCCGACCACAAGTTCTTAATCCATTGGAATTTCATGAATCCAGCCGGCGGGTGCCTCTTCCGTTCCCATCTGAATGCCGGTCAAAAGATCATATAACTTCTTTGTCACAGGTCCCATCTCTTCCATTCCGCTTTCAAAGCAGATTTCCCTGCCGTGATCATAGATCTTGCCGACCGGTGAAAGCACAGCGGCTGTCCCGCAGAGTCCCATTTCCTTGAAATTCTGTACTCATCCAGCCTGACGGCCCTCTCTTCCACCTTCAAATGCAGATAATCCTGGGCGACGGTTACGATCGATCGTCTGGTCACAGAAGGCAGAATCGAATCCGTATAGGATTTGGGAACGACCAGATTTCCGTCTGCGTCCACGAAAATAATATTGGCTCCCCCCGTCTCCTCGATATAGGTTCTGGTGCCTGGATCCAGATAAACATTTTCAGCAAAACCTTCCTCATGCGCCTTCACAATCGGATACAGACTCATGGCATAATTCAGTCCCGCCTTGATGTTTCCCGTTCCGTGCGGAGCTGCCCGGTCATAATCCGACACCTTCACCACAATCGGTTTGGCACCGTTTTTGAAGTAGGGACCTACCGGTGTCACAAAGATGCGGAATTGATATTCCTCTGCCGGCTTCACCCCGATCACGGGGCTGGTGGCAAACATATTCGGACGGATATAAAGCGTCGCATGGTGTCCGTAAGGAGGCACCCAGTCCGCATTTGCTCGAACCACCTGATTCACTGCACTCAGGAACCTCTCCTCCGGGAAAGGGGGGCATCTCCAAACGAATGGCACTGTCATGCATGCGTCTGGCATTCAGATCCGGTCTGAAGGTGACAATTCTGCCATCCTGCGTCTCATAGGCCTTGAGTCCTTCAAAGCAGGACTGTGAATATTGCAAAACACCTGCATCTTCCGATAAAACAATCCGGTCATCAGAAGTAATGCAACCCTCATCCCACTTTCCGTCCTTAAAATTGGAAACATATCGATAGTCTGTTTTCCAGTAATTAAATCCGATGTTTGACCAGTCCATTTCTTTTTTACTCATACTTCCTTCTTTCTGTCTTGCTTGCTCCATGCAAAAAAATTTTGTCCTGGAAAAAAATTTCTCTCACCCGGTAAAGGTTCTCTTCTTGGCATCCGCAGATAATTTTTTACCGATATGAAGCAGTCTCTTCCAGTTGGACTGCGGACGCTTCGCATTAAACCGCATACTTGCCTGGTCTCCCAAAAATTTCATTTCGCCGTTTTCCATATAGGCAAGCTCCTCATAGACACCGGTCTCCAGCGTCAACCCTCGTTTTCTAAGCAGTGCATCCGATACTTTTCGGAAGAGGGCGTAAACCACAGCAAAAACAGGTACTCCAATCACCCATCCCACAGCTCCCCAGAGTGCTCCAAAAAACATAATGGAGAAGATCACCCAGAAACTGGACAGCCCGGTGGAATTCCCAAGAATATAGGGGCCGAGGATATTCCCGTCCACCTGCTGTAAAATCGCTTCAAAAATCAAAAAATAAAGCGCGGAAACCGGGTTGATTAACACAAGCAGAAGCGCCCCCCCGATTCCTCCGATATACGGTCCAAAAAAGGGAATCAGATTGGTCACCCCGACAATCACGGAAATCAATTCCGGATAAGGCAGCTGCATCACCCTCATACCGCCGTAACAAATCAGCCCTACCAGGATAGAGTCCAGAAGTTTCCCCGTAATAAAGGCAATAAAGGTATAGTGCGTATAACGGAACGCAGAAATGATCTCATTGGCCTGATTCTCTTTGAACAGCGCGTAGCAGATTTTTTTAAAGCGGGCACAGATCTGCTCCTTGGAATTGAGCAGATAAATCGAAACGATCGTACCGATAAAAAAATTAAATAAGCCCGCAAACAAGGTCACAAGCTGCTGGGAAAATACCTGCAGCATATCCGTCAGCGCCGGAATGACCGTCTGTCTCCAAAATTCATACAGGCGGTCGGAATAGGAATTCCAGAGGTCGATCGCCAGCTTCTGCGTTTTGGGCTGTGAAGCCAAATAGGTATTGATATAATGGTTGACGTTATTGATATACCTCGGAATGTTACGCGAAATCTCCATGACACTTGTGATCAGCTGCGGTACAAGGAAGAAGATAACCACAGCGAGCAGTCCGATCCATGTGGCAATGGACAGGGTCACCGCTATCGTACGCATGGTTTGAATTTCTTGTCTGCCGTCAAAAAAGGCAGGGAAGTCGAAGCGCCAAAACGATTGAAAATCGGTTTTAACAAATAGTGCTCGATAAAATTCAAAACCGGAGACAGGATATAGGCAATCACTACCCCGTATAAGACGGGGGCGATGGAATCCATGATTCCCTGGATACTTTTGATAATGTTTCTGAATTCAAAGACCAGGAAATAAAACAGGATTCCCGCTGCGATCACAAGGAAGGCGGTCATTCCCCAGGTCATCTGCTTCTTGCTAAACTTAAACTTCATTCAGCTGTCCTTTCAAGATTCCCATCAGACTTTCCAGTTCTCCTGTCTCAATCTCCTCGATTCTACCTTCGTCACAACATCTCGCCCACTCCGGATTCATCGGGAGTCTGCCAAGGAGCGCCACACCATTTTTGGCCGTATAGGACTCAATATGACTCTGTCCGAAGGGATAAAGAAGTTCCCCGCAATGCGGACACTTCATGTAACTCATGTTTTCCATTACACCCAGAATCGGGATCTTCATCTCGTCTGCCATGCGAACCGCCTTCTCCACGATCATGGAAACCAGATCCTGCGGTGTCGTCACAATAATAATCCCATCCACCGGAAGAGACTGGAACACCGTCAGCGGCACATCTCCGGTTCCCGGCGGCATATCCACAAACAGAACATCCACCTCATTCCATACGACTTCCTGATAAAACTGCTTCACGACTCCGGCAATGACCGGCCCTCTCCAAACCACCGGCTGTGTCTCATCTTCTAACAAAAGATTCAAAGACATCAGTTTGATCCCCGAAGCCGATACAGCAGGAATCATATAACCTTCCTTTGTCACCTGATTAGAAGGAACCGCACCGAACATTTTAGGGATAGAAGGTCCCGTAATATCCGCGTCCAAAATGGCTGTCTGGAAACCTGCTTTTTGTACTGCGCAACCGCAAAGGCCGGTCACAAAACTCTTTCCGACGCCTCCCTTTCCGGATACCACCCCGATGATCTTTTTAATATGGGTACCGGGCAACGGCTTGACCTGAAAACTCCCCGGTGCGGCACCTCGAGAAGGACAGTTGCTTCCACAACTGGAACATTCGTGGGTACAGCTGTCCGGATTCTGATTCTGCATTTGACTTTGTCTATCTTCTGCCATTGTTCATCCTTTCTTTTCCTACATGACAATCATCACACGGATGTCAAAACCACTCTCACCTTCTACCGACTGCCGGGTCGATGAGATCCACTTCTCTATCCGGATCTTTTAGATAAGTCTCGATAATGTAACGGGGCCTTGCCTTCGTTTCTAAATAAATTCTTCCAATATAGTCTCCCAAAACTCCCAGAGAAATCATGATCAGCCCGCCGATGGCCCAGATGGAAATAAAGGTCGAAGACCAGCCGACCTCGGTATGGCCCGTCGCATGTTGAACCAGCGTATAAATCAAAAAGCAATACTGACCAGGAAGATAAAAAAACCAAGCTTCGTGATCCATTGAATCGGCTCTGTCGAAAGAGAAGTGATCCCCTCCATGGCAAAGCGAATCATTTTTTTCAGCGGATACTTGCTGGTTCCGGCAAATCTCTCCGCTCTTTCATAATAGACCACATCAGAGGGGAATCCCACCAGCGGAACCATCCCGCGCAAAAACATATTGACCTCACGGAACTCCGAGAGTCCGACCAGCGCCCGTCTGCTGAGCAGGCGGAAATCCGCATGATTATAGACGGTCTGGGCGCCCATCGTATTCATTAAACGATAAAAAGTCTGTGCCGTTGTTTTCTTAAAAAAGGTATCCGTTTTCCGACTGGATCTCACGCCATAGACGACATCCGCACCTTCTTGAAATTTCAAAATCATTTTGTCAATGGCATCTACATCGTCCTGCAAATCGGCATCCATAGAGATCGCCATATCACAAAGTGTACGAACTGTCATCAGTCCTGCCATCAGTGCATTCTGGTGTCCTCTGTTTCTGGAAAGCTTAATGCCCTGATAAAGCGGATCTTTTTCGTGATAGCTCTCGATCAGTTCCCAGGTTCTGTCACTGGACCCGTCATCCACAAAAAGAACACGGCTGTTTTCAGCAATCAATCCGGAAGCGATCAGTTTTTTGAATTTTTCCCGTATCCTCTTTGCCGTCTCCGGAAGCACTTCTTCTTCGTTGTAACAGGGTACCACCAGAAAAAGCCGATTCTCTCTCATGAAAACTGTCTCCTTCCCCCACGCCGTCTGCCATGCTCTCTTCCGATCTCTATAAGCGCAGCTTCTCATCAAGCACTACTGCGAACCACGGCAGCTTTCTTCTTTCGCGGATGCACCCCCGCCCATACACCAAACGCCAATAATCATAGCACAAAACCGATCGGGATGACAGGGATAAACCTGTAGCTGACACTTCGTATTTAGTTTATACTTTAATTATATTTTATTTATTGATTCTCTGTTCTATATGTGCTATAACATATACAGAAATTGAGAGAGGAAAACAAATCAATCTCAGTTTCTTGCATATAGATCATTCAAATATAAGGAGGAAAAGACAATGTTAATGCCTATGCTTTGGAAAAGAGATAACGATGTGAAAACTTATAACGACCCGTTCATGGAAATGGACGATATGATGAATCACTTTTTTGGAGGGAATTTTAGTTTGTCAGAGGCAGATGCCATGAAGACGGATGTCATCGAGAATGAAAACGGGTATACGCTGGAAGCGGAGCTTCCTGGCTTCCAGAAGGAAGATATCCACGTGGATCTGGAAAAAGACACCCTCAAAATTTCCGCAAGTCACGAAGAGAAAAATGAGGATAAAAAGGAAGGCAAGTACATCCGCAGAGAGCGTACCTCTCGTTCCTTTACCCGTTCCTTCCATGTAGAGGGATTGAAACCGGAAGATATCAAGGCTTCTTACAAGAATGGGGTGCTTTCGGTCTCCATTCCCAAAAAGGAAGCTCTTCCGGAAAAAGAAGAGTCAACCAGAATTGAAGTGGGAGAATGATCTCTTCTGGATCAAAGGGTTTCACAATCGTTTGATTCCCGGATCACCAATGTAAGAAGTAAGATCACAAAAGCGGGATGCGATCGTCGCATCCCGCTTTTGTGATCTATGAAATCGAGTAATTTCTTTCTCCGAAAATGCCGGTTCCCACACGAACATGGGTGGCTCCTTCTTCAATGGCGATTTCGTAATCCCCCGTCATGCCCATAGAAAGAACGTCCATCTGTCCCTCCAGGATCTCCTTTCGGTTGAGTTCTTCTTTTTGTTCTCTTAACGTGTGGAAATACCTGCGGTTCGATTCCGCATTCTCCGTAAAAGGAGCAATCGTCATCAGTCCCCTGACTCTGATATGCTTTAAGAGCGCAAGCTGTCTGAGAAGCGGCTCCGTCTCCTCTACCATCAGTCCAAACTTGGTATCTTCTCTTGCGACATTCACTTCCAGCAGCACATCCATCACCATCTGATGTTTCTGTGCCTGTTTGTCGATCTCCAGAGCCAGTTCCAGACGATCCACCGAATGAATCATCTCCGCCATCCCCGGAAGGTATTTCACTTTATTGGTCTGCAAATGACCGATCATATGCCAATGCAACGGAACAGAAATTTCTTCCGTCTTCTGCTTGAGTTCCTGTACCTTATTCTCGCCAAAGACCGTGATGCCGCAAGCCATCGCTTCCTGAATATCCGATACCGGTTTCGTTTGGAAACGGCAATCAGGGTGACTTCCCCCCTGTCCCTACCTGCACGCACGCAAGCTTCTTCGATCCTTTTTTCTACCCTTTGCAAATTCTCTGCAATATGACTCATCGGTTTCCATCCTGTTCCCGGAATACAATGCTTCCATCATCCCTCATTTGATCGATGATCGCGATGCTGCGTACCGCATATCCGGCCTCTCTTAAATGATTACCGCCCTCCTGAAACCCTTTTTCAATCGCAATTCCGATGCCGGCCACCTTGGCTCCCGCCTGCGAACAAATATCCAACAGCCCGTTCATCGCCTTGCCTACGGCCAGGAAATCATCGACCAGGAGCACCGTATCCTCAGAAGTCAGAAATTTTCTGGCAAGCGTAATGTCATAATCCCTTCCATAGGTATAGGAATGAACGACACTCGTATAAAGATCTCCGTCCAGGTTCTTGCTCTTGGCTTTCTTGGCAAAAACCACCGGCACATGGAAAAACCTTGCCGTCATGCAGGCAATGGCAATCCCGCTGGCTTCCACCGTCAGAATCCGCGTGATTTTTTCATGCTGAAAGGTTTGATAAAATTCCTCGCCGATCCGATCCAGAATCTCCGTATCCAACTGGTGATTCAAGAAAGAATCCACCTTCAAGATTGCTCCGGGACGCACCTGTCCATGTTTCAAAATGTGTTCCTCGAGAAAATTCATACCTGCCTCCCTGAAAAAGTAAACCGTTTGTACAATAAAACCCTCATAAACAAGACTGTTTACAAGGGTTTCAGATCTGGGCGCAACGGGGCTCGAACCCGTGACCTCCCGCGTGTGAGGCGGACGCTCTCCCGGCTGAGCTATACTCCCGGACATCAGCCATTCGATGAGATGGCTCTGTCGATAAAAAGAACCGACTCCGATATGTTAACACGAAATTTCACGATTGACCAGTCCTATTTTCAACCTTTTTCAATTTTGTTTCAAATTGATTGTAGCGCCCCGCCTCTCTGCGGTTGATTTTTCCCGTCATAAAAACGCCTTCTTCCAGGTATTCCGATGTTTCCACCACCGCTAGGCGTACGATTTCCGAGAGGACTTTTGCTTCCGTATAAGGAATCAGGAAAGCAAAGGGGATCCGCTGCTCCTCCCCTTTTTTCTCAATCAGATCTAACAGCTCCGTGATCCCGATTCCTTTCTCCGCACTCATATAGATCTTATCGCCGGATTGATAAGGAAGCGCCACATCGGAAATGTTCCGATCTGCATTCTCCTCCCCTTCCCCTTTCGGACGATCCTCGCTCTCCCCCGTTTTCAGAACCAGGTCCGTTTTATTCATCACCGTAATCGTAGGAATGGTTCCCGCTCCAATCTGTAAAAGCGTTTTTCTGGTCACGTCCATCCTGCTTTCATAATCCGGGTCGGAGAAATCCACCACCTCCAATAACAGATCCGCCACCCGCACCTCCTCCAGCGTGGACAAAAAGGCCTTCACCAGATCCGGCGGAAGCTCTCTGATAAATCCGACCGTATCCGACAGCAAAAACGGCTTCCGTCCTTTGATGTCGATGCGCCGAATCGTTGTGTCCAGTGTCGCAAAGAGCATGTCCTGCGCATAAACCTGCTTTCTTCTGCAAAAGAGGCGGAACCTTGCGCCAACAGCTTGTTCATCAGAGTCGATTTTCCCGCATTGGTATATCCGACCAGCGCAATCCGCGGAAGGGTGGCCGAGAGTCTCTTTTCCCGCTGAACCGACCTTTCTTGGTCGATCCGGTTCAACTCTCTTCTAAGCTCAGCCATCCGCCTCTCAATATGTCGCCTGTCCAGTTCCAGCTGGGTCTCTCCCACACCTTTATTGGAGAGTCTTCCGCTTCCCCCCGCCTGCCTGCCAAAGTGCGTCCACATTCCGGTAAGCCTTGGCATCAAATATTGCAGTCTGGCATATTCCACCTGCAGTCTGGCCTCTCTGGTTCTGGCACGGTCGGAAAAAATGCGAAGAATCAGCCCGGTCCGGTCCATCACTTCCACATCCAGGATCTTCTGCAAATTCCGGAATTGTGCCGGCGTCAGCATTTCATTGAATACAACCCTCCCTGCATGCGAAGCGTAAAGCACTGCTTTTAATTCTTCCACCTTGCCGGAGCCCAGCAAAGTAGCCTGCACAGGCACCTGGGCATTCTGCACCAGCGTATCCACCGCCTCCATGTTGCAGGCGCGTACCAGTTCCTTTAACTCCCGCATCTCATCGGCATAAGTGCGGTCACTTTTTCCGGTATTGACCCCCACCAACACCACCGGAAGGGGTTCTCCCAATTCCTGAATCTCAATCAGCTTGCGCATCTTGTCTCTTCACCACCTTCTGTATCCCGTATCTTGTCTTTTCACCACCCTCGGAATCCTAAAAACTGTTAGTTTGCCTTCTTTGGAAGGATTTCCTCCGAGTCCAGGAGGATGGTAAAGGGCCCGTCATTGGTCAGCAGGACCTTCATGTCCGCACCAAAAACTCCCGTCTCCACGGTTGATACCTGCTCCCTACATCTTTCGATGATGTATTCATAAAGTTCTCTGGCTTCCTGTGGCGCACCCGCATTCGTAAAACCCGGCCTGTTCCCGTGTCTGACATCCGCATAAAGGGTAAATTGGGAGACCAGCAGAAGTTCTCCCCCGATATCCTTCAGCGCCAGGTTCGTTTTCCCGTTTTCATCTGCAAAGATTCTAAGTCCTAACAGCTTGGCAATCATCTTGTCCGCAATTTCTTTCGTATCTTCTTTGCCGATTCCAATGAAAACCAGAGATCCTCTGCCGATTTTTCCCTTGACCTCATTTGCAATCCTTACTTCCGACTGTGTCACCACCTGAATCAAAAATCTCATGCTGCTCCCCCTTCGCAAAGCTACGAGCCTCTTTCTCAGGGCTCATTTTGGCATATTCCGGGATGTCTGTCAAAAAAGATCATGTTATAATCATTCTTCGGAAGAAAAGATGATGTCACGAAGAAGGGGAAAGGAAAACGAAGCATGCCGGAATATCATCACTCATTCACCCGATTTCGCCGTTCTATGATCAAAATTCAAATATCCTGATTCTCGGCAGTTTCCCCTCCCCAAAGTCCAGAGAATCCGGCTTTTTCTACGGACATCCGCAGAACCGTTTCTGGAAGGTGATGGCAGGACTCTTTCAAGACAAAACGGCATCCACCATCCCGGAGAAACAGGCTTTCCTGAAAAGGCACCATATCGCCTGCTGGGATTCGATTCATGCCTGCGATATTGTCGGTGCCAGCGACGCATCGATCAAAAATGCGGTTCCGAACGACCTGAATCTCATTCTGCAAGCCGCTCCCATCCGTTCCATTTATACCAATGGAAAAAAATCACACGAAATTTATCAGAGATACTGTCTGCCCCTGACCAACCGGCAGGATATCTGCCTGCCTTCCACCAGCCCCGCCAATGCCGCCTGGTCCCTGGAGAAGCTGACCAAAGCGTGGAGGAGGATTCTGACAGATTGCTAAACGGATATACAAACGAAGCTTGCCAGGAGTGCATCTCTACAAAAAGACAGCCGGCTGGCAAACCGACTGTCTTTTTGTAGAGATGCTACACTTTTCACGTCTGCGTGGCTGATCGTTTCTATGGACAACCTCTTGCCCGCAGCCTGTCTTGACTTAGAACTTGCCTGCCTTCGCCGCTTCTTCGATGGAAACCGCAAGGGAAACGGTTGCGCCGACCATCGGATTGTTACCCATGCCAATCAGGCCCATCATTTCCACATGTGCCGGTACGGAAGAGGAACCCGCGAACTGCGCATCGGAGTGCATTCTTCCTAGCGTGTCGGTAAAGCCGTAGGAAGCGGGGCCTGCCGCCATGTTGTCCGGATGCAGGGTACGTCCCGTGCCACCGCCGGATGCCACGGAGAAATACTTCTTTCCTGCTTCCAAACGCTCCTTTTTATAGGTACCTGCAACCGGATGCTGGAAACGGGTCGGATTTGTAGAATTTCCCGTGATGGAAACATCCACGTTTTCCTGCCACATGATCTTCACGCCCTCGCGAACATCATTGGCACCATAGCATTTGACCTTGGCTCTCTCCCCTGTGGAATAAGGGGTCTCGGAGAGAATATTCAGCGTGTCGGTTGCATAATCCATCTGCGTTTCCACAAAGGTAAAGCCGTTAATACGGGAGATAATCTTCGCCGCATCCTTGCCCAGGCCATTCAGAATGACGCGCAGCGGCTTGGTACGTACCTTATTGGCCTTGGTTGCGATACCGATGGCGCCCTCTGCAGCCGCAAAGGATTCATGCCCGGCAAGAAAAGCAAAACATTCGGTGTCCTCTTCTAACAACATTTTCCCGAGATTCCCGTGTCCCAGACCCACCTTACGCTGGTCGGCAACGGAGCCGGGAATACAGAAGCTTTGCAGTCCTTCGCCGATTGCCGCAGCCGCTTCACTTGCCTTACGACAGTTCTTTTTGATGGCAATGGCAGCTCCGACCGTGTATGCCCAGCAGGCATTTTCAAAACAGATCGGCTGTACGCCCTTTACCAGGTCGTAAACATTCAAACCGGCATCCTCGGTAATCTTCTTCGCCTCTTCGATGGAATCGATTCCGTAGCCCTTCAGTACGCCGTTGATTTTATCAATTCTTCTTTCATATGACTCAAACAAAGCCATGCTCATTTCCTCCTTTATTGTCCGAAATCATTCCTTACGAGGGTCAATGGTTCTTACCGCATCATCCACGCGACCGTACTGTCCCTTCGCCTTCTCGTATGCGGTATTCACATCTTCGCCGGCCTTGATCGCATCTTCCATTTTTCCGAAATTCACGAATTTGTATCCGATGATGTTGTCGTCCTTATCCAGACAGAGGTCGGTGATATATCCGTCCGTCATTTCCAGATAGCGGGGGCCCTTTTCTCTGGTAGAATAAATCGTTCCGACCTGCGAGCGGAAGCCCTTACCCAGATCCTCCAACCCGGCGCCGATTGCCAGACCGTCCTCGGAAAAAGCGGACTGAGAGCGTCCGTATACAATCTGCAGAAACAGCTCTCTCATCGCGGTGTTGATGGCATCACAAACCAGATCCGTATTCAAAGCTTCTAAAAACCGTAAGGCCCGGAAGAATTTCACCTGCCATGGCGGCTGACTGCGTCATACCGGAACATCCGATGGTTTCCACCAGTGCTTCTTCGATGATACCGTTCTTAATGTTTAAGGACAGCTTGCAACATCCCTGCTGCGGTGCGCACCAGCCCACCCCATGGGTGAACCCGAAATGTCCTTTACCTCTTTTGCCTGTACCCATTTGGCCTCTTCCGGAATGGGTGCACAGCCATGGTGCACGTCCTGATGGACACTGCACATATCTTCGACCTTCTTTGTGTAGATCATGTGTTAATTCTCCTTTCCTTCAGTTCAAAAGCTTTTATTGCCCAGATATGACAAAACGCCGTTTTTCAACGACGCTTTCATCACGAGTCGGACTGCATGCAGAGATGCAGCCACACAACGATTCCATTAAACCATATTTTGTCCGGAATGAAAAGAAAATCCTTCCGGTGTAACGACATCAATTCTTCCGATGTCGCGATATCAATCCGTCCATTTCAATGCGTCTTTCATCCTTCGTCACCCTGCCGCCGTTTGACGATGTGTTCCGCATCCTTATAGATATGATCCGCCGGAATACAGCCACGCACACAGGAGGTCGGATACACGCTCGTCCTCTTGCCGATCACGGTACCCGGATTTAAGACGCTGTTGCAGCCAATATCGGCAAAATCGCCAAGCATCGCCCCCACCTTGCGCATCCCCGTCTGCACCTGATCGTTCTCTCCGTTCTTGATCACGACGTTTGAATTATCTGCCTTTACATTTGAGGTGATGGAACCTGCCCCCATGTGCGCGTGAAGACCCAAAACCGAATCACCGACATAATTGTAGTGCGGCACCTGTACCTGATTGAAGAGAATCACGTTTTTTAACTCCGTCGAGTTGCCAACCACCGCCTTTTTTCCCACAATGGCACTGCCTCTGATAAAAGCGCACTGCCTGACCTGCGCTTCCTCATCGATGATACAAGGCCCTCCCAGATAGGCGGAATCAAACACCGTGGCAGACTTCGCCACCCATACGTTTTCCCCTCTCTTTTCAAACCGTTCCTCGCTCAAGGTCGGTCCCAGTTTCAGAATAAACTCCTTGATCTTTGGCAAAACCTCCCACGGGTAGGTCACTCCCTCAAAGATCTCTGCTGCAATGGTTTCACTGAGACTAAAAAGTTCTTTAATACAATACTCCTGCATTTCTACCTTCTTTCTGTCTTTCGTCTGCGATGGGTCAGAATATCCTCTGATGTGGGGAGCAAACGGGCCTGACGCCGGTCTCCTTTGCCTTTTTGTAATTTCTTGCAATGCCCTCAAAGCGGGAATAGAGGATCTGGCTGTAATCACTATCCTTCACAAATTCCGTGCGCCTCCTGACAAAATCATCCAGTTTTTTCATGTATTCGTCTTCCGTGATCCTGCCCTCTGCTACTCCGCTGAGTCCCTTTTCCCAGCTTGCGGTCAGAGCCGGGTTTAACATCGGTTTCATGGAGAGCGCCACCGCCTCATACACCATCTCCCCCATCTGGGTCGGCGTGATGACCTGCGTCTTCTTATCCAGGTGCAAATAGCGGATCGACATCAGCTTCTTCAGGATTTCCGCCCTGGTCGCACTCGTCCCAATGCCGCAGCCCCTGATCTGTTCTCTTAGTTCCTCATCCTCGATAAACTGTCCGGCATTTTCCATTGCCAGAATCATAGAACCGGAATTGTATCGTTTGGGAGGAGAGGTTTCTCCCTCCTTGATTTCCAACTTTGTCAAATGGACGCGCATTCCCTTTCTCAAACGGGAAAGTTGTTGCAAAAGCGCCGGATCCTGACTTTCTTCTTCCTTTTTTTTCCAAAAAGAATAATCCATGACGTGAAGATATCCCTTTGATTCCCGAATCCGAAAGTTGGAAAAAAAATGTTCCTCCTTCACCGCAAAGGAAAGGAGCACCTTCATATATTTGGCAGGCGGATAGAAAATAGCAAGGAAACGTCTGGCGATGCATTCGTAAACCTTCTGTACCGTTGACGAACAGCTGCCAAGTGCGGACAGTCCCTGACCGGTTGGAATAATGGCATAATGATCGGTGATTGCCTGATCGTTTACATAGCGTGTCTTTTCAATTCCCTTATAAGAAGCGTGCTGCAGGATCGCCCGCGCAAAGAGAGACGTCTGCGGGTAGTTCTGTAGCCCGGAAATGTTGCGCACAATTTCTTTTGCCACTGCGCTGGAAAGTACCCGTGCATCTGTTCTGGGATAGGTCGTCAGCTTTTTTTCATATAACTCCTGTGCCGCTGCCAGAGTCTGATCCGGACTGATCTTAAAAAATTTGGAACAGTCGTTTTGCAATTCCGCCAGATTATAAAGGAGGGGAGCATTTTTCACTTCCTGCTTTCTGGAGACGGATTGCAGGATTGCTTCTCGCGGCAAAGGCTCTAAATGATTCACCAGCTCCTGTGCCGTCTGCCTCTTTTGAAATCCTCTATCGTTGTACAAAAAGGGAGACTGAAAAAAAAGACTTCCTTCCATGACCTTCCAAAAAGCGGTGACCCTTCCTGTATCTGTCTCCTTGCTGCATCCCTCCCGGTCGGAAGAGGCCCCCTCTTCTTTCGCCTCTCCCTTCTGCGTCTTTAGAGTAAACTCGCCGTCAATCCGATAAAAGGTGTTTTTAGTAAAGTTCCGGATCTCCCTCTCTCTGTTCACCACCATGCCCAGCACACAGGTCATGACGCGTCCTACCGAAACCACACATTTTTCAATTTTCAGATAATCCTGAATGACTCTTCGGTACTTTAGCGTCAAGGCGCGGGAGAAATTGATGCCCATCAGATAATCTTCTTTCGCACGCAAAAAGGCAGCCGCTCCTAGGTTGTCATAGGCAGAATCATCTTTTGCCTCCCGGATTCCACGTAAAATCTCCTCTTCCGTCTGCGAATCGATCCATACACGCTTCTTTACCTTATTCTGCACCTGCGCTTCCTGATCCACCAGCCGGTAAATATATTCTCCCTCTCTTCCGGAGTCCGTACAGATATAAATCAGATCTACATCCTTCCGATTGAGAAGAGATGCCACAATCTGAAACTGCTTTCTGACACTGTCGATCACCTCATATCGAAAGACCTGCGGGATAAAGGGGATGGTATCCAATGACCACCTTTTATACCTGGAGTCATAGGCATCCGGATAACTCATGGTCACCAGATGCCCCACGCACCAGGTAAGAACTTCCTTCTCCGATTCCAGGTATCCGTTTCTTCGTGTAAAACGAGACTGCAGTGCCTGTGCAAACTGTGCTGCGACACTCGGTTTTTCCGCAATAAAGAGTTTTTTTCCCAAACTATTTCTTCTCAATATAGTGAAGCGCACAAAGAAGCTCCGCACACTCCACTGCACCGCCGGCTGCCCCTCTTAAGGTATTATGAGACAGACCGACAAATTTCCAATCCAACAGGCTGTCTTTTCTCAACCTGCCAATGGAGACACCCATCCCTCCTTCGTAGTCTACGTCCTTAGTCACCTGCGGACGATCTTCTTCCTCCAAATAACGGATCATCTGCTTCGGCGCACTGGGAAGCTGCAGCTGCTGTGGCACACCGGAAAAAGGCATGAAGCTTCTCGATGAGTTCTTCCTTCGATGCGCTCTTTTTAAGACGCAGGAAAACGGCAGCCGTATGGCCGTACAAAACCGGAATCCGAATGCACTGACAGGTAATCAGGGGGCTCTTTGCCGGAACGATCTGTCCCCCTTCGATATGCCCAAAAATCCGCAGCGGCTCCTTTTCGCTCTTTTCTTCTTCTCCGGAAATAAAAGGGATGACGTTTCCGACCATTTCCGGCCACTCCTCAAAGTTCTTACCGGCACCGGAAATTGCCTGATAGGTGGTTACCACTGCTTCATAAGGTTCCAAGTCTTTCCACGCAGCCAGAACAGGGGTATAACTCTGAATGGAACAATTCGGTTTTACCGCAATAAAGCCCCTTTTGGTGTGAAGTCTCTCCCTTTGAAAGGCGATGACCTCCGCATGTTCCGGATTGATCTCGGGAATGATCATCGGTACATCCGGCGTCCATCTGTGCGCACTGTTATTGGAAACGACAGGTGTCTCCGTCTTTGCATAAGCCTCTTCGATCGCCCGGATCTCATCCTTTGACATATCGACTGCCGAGAAGCAGAAGTCCACATCCTTTGCGATTCCTTCTACATCCTGCACGTCTTTGACCACGATCTTTTTTACCATTTCCGGCATCGGCACTTCCAGCTTCCACCTGCCTGCAAGAGCCTCCCCATAAGTCTTGCCTGCAGAGCGCGGAGAAGCTGCAATCGTGGTCACTTCAAACCAGGGATGGTTTTCCAAAATCGTGATGAATCGCTGTCCTACCATTCCTGTGCCGCCCAGGACGGCAACTTTTAATTTCTCTGTCATATTACTTTCCTGCTTTCTATCTGTCATTTGTAAGAAAACCTTAGGAGTTCTCTTCCATATAGGTCTGTACCTTACTCTGAATCACCTTCGCCACATCCTGAGCGCTCTTTTGTCCGGCAAAATAGGCTGAGGTTTCTGTCAGGAGAATGTCCATCACCGCCGGATCAATTCCCTCTTTTTGATGGACACTTTCAATCAGCCCTTTGATCTGATCCACATCTTCCTGGGTGAGCGGTTTCATCCCGGTGGTATCCACTCCGTGGCTTCCGCCATTGGAATACATCACATCGCCACCCTTTGCGTCCTGATCTTCCTTGTTCGGCTTCATGGCCTTTTCCAATCCCTTGTCCAGTTCACTCCTTAAAACCGGCAACGTATAACCGCTCTGCTTCTGGAAATCGTCTTTTAACAAGGACGAGAGGAAATCCCAGCAGGCATCTTTACTGGTGGTAGTGGCACTCATGGCAAGACTGATCTGCTCGGAAATGGAACTTGCTCCCTTGCCGTCCGCACTCGGATATCCGACGATAGAGATCGGCTCTCTAAATGCGCCGTATCTGGCATACTGATAAGAATCGGCCGCCGCCAGATAAAGCGGATACAGCAGGGACTTATCCTGATAATACCAGTTCTCCTGATCTGGATCATAATCGTCATTCTTGGTATCTTTCGGGAATTTCTTGCTCACTTCTAACAGCTGATAGAAATCCTCATTCTGGAAGTCCGCCTTCTGCTTTCCCAATCAATGAAACGATCGGCGTTAAACATCAGAAGCATCTGGAACAGAGAATCACGCGGGACACTGAACCCAAATAGCTTGTCGTAAGAAACATGCATGCCATCCGCCATTTGCTGCATGGTCTGAATCGTCCAAGGCTTCATCTTATCGGCATATTTCTTTTTTACCGCCAATGTATTAATGCTGAAGAAGGGGATGACCTCGTATATCTTTCCTCTGGACCGATAGGCATCAAAGACATTGGTATAATATTTTGTCTTGTCCAGGAAACCATCTTTTTCAAAACGGGAATCGAGAGGCTCAAAGATCCCCTTCGCATAATAGCTTTCTTTTGGCATATTGGCATCCATGACGACCAGGTCCGGCGTATTTCCCGAAATAATATCATTGTTTAACGGGCTGGAACCGACTCCTGTATTTTCATTGTATTCCGTTGTATAGCTCTTTAGGCGGATGCGGTACTGGTCACTCTTCTTGTTGAAATTGATCACGGCAGCGCGAAGGTTGGCACTCATCCAATCATTATAGGCCATGATGAGTTCCTTCTTGTCCTTCACATCCTTCGGATCCACCTTGGTTAAAAGAGAGAGATTACGGAAGGATCTCCTTCTCCATTCTCACCGGAAGAAGCCGACTGTTCCGTGCTTTCATATCGAATGAGAAATTTACCGTCACCTAGAGAGATCAGGCTGTCCACTGTCTGCGTCATTAAGTTGGAGGAAACAAAATCACAAATTTTATGAGCCGTTTTGTCTCCGAAATTCCAACCGTAGAGGTCAGTTTCATTTCCGCTTCCCATGGTCACGAAATCATAATCCGTCCCCGTCCCCGGCACCAGAGCGGCGTAACTGAGTTCCGGCATCTCCTTCGTCAGCTTCAGAGGCTCTCCTTCCTCCTTCCACGTCTCCATATTCAGCCTGCTCAACGTTTCTGTGGAGGCGTCTGACGTATCATAACGATAGAGCCTGCCTTCTTTGTCCACCATGAGCTGATCGCTGTTGTTTCCTTCCTTTGACTGAGAGATGGTGCTTTTCAGACTGCCGTCCTGGTCACTCAGGATGTAATTTCCCGTTAAATCCGAGAGCAGCAGTCCCTTCCCCTCCAGATAGAGAAGACTGTTGGTATAATAGGTGCCGATATTCGGATCCTTGAGCGCCTTTTCCCCCAGCTTGACGGAAAAGAGCTGCTTTCCGGACGGATCCAGTTTGACGAGCGAATACTCGTCCTGCACCACATTTGCCTTCCCAGAGGCATCTCCGGAATCTCCGGCATCACTGGTATGCGGATCTTCCTTTACGTCTTCATAAGCAGGCGTCTTATCCATTACCAGATAGACATTGCCCTCCTGGTCAAATGCGGTAGCAGGAAAATAATATTCGTATCCTTTTGGCGCCTTCGGAAGGTCTATCTTCTTTACATCCGTGCCGTCCTCTTTCATGTGAACAATCACATTTTTCAGCATCGGAAGCCATGCCGCTCTTCTGGTCATAATCATAATGAGTGGCAAAGAAATAGATCCTTCCCTTGCTATAGGACAGAGTGCTGATATCATTGGCCAGCACCCCTGCGTCCTTCATCGGCACAACGGTTTCCCGGTATACCTGATCCTTGATTGCGCCGTCCTCCTTCTTGTCTCCTGTACTGCCGCCCACTGGGAAGAACCGCAGGCCGCCATGGACAGCGACAGTGACGCAATTAAAATTCCCGAAAGCAAACGTTTTTTTGAAATTTCATTCCCTTCCTTTCTCTCCGGTTTTTGACCGGTGCATTCCTCTATAAGACCTTTCGCTATACCCGAATCATCCGTTTTTTTCTTCTTCTTTTTCCGCTCTGCGTGCCTGGATATCATAGATCTTATCCTGCACCTTCTTGACCAGTTGCGCCATCGTCCAGGTTTTATTTCTGTAAAGCGACACCACAAAGGCACAGAGCACCAAGGTCGGATAAGCAAGCAACAGGCACTCTAAGATGAAAATGAAAGCCAGTTCCTCTTCCAGTCCTCTGGCGATATTTTCCCAATAAGGATAATGAATGGAAATCAGCTGCATGGATCTTGTGCCATATTCACCGATTACCTTCATCAGGGCGGTATTGCGAAAGCGTACCGTATTGTCCACAATCTTCGCATCCGCAGGATCATACCCTGCCTGTGCCAGAACCAGTCCCTTTGCAAAACCGTCCACAGGATTTGGCATCAGAATTTCGATGCAGTTGATTCCCCCGACGGGTTCTGCTTCCGGTGTACTGCCTCCTCCGCTTCCGGAATCACTACCACCTCCCTGTCCCGGACTGACGTGAACGGAAGGGTTGGAGGAACCTCCCGAACCGCCGCTCGTACCTGCACCGGCGCTGCCCGCATCATTGGTCGTGCCGGAAGCGCTTGTGGAACCTCCGGTGGTACTGCCCGTGCTCGCCTGTCCGGATTCCGAGGTGCTTGTACTTAAGCTCCCTCCCGTGCCGGTAGCACCTGTCCCACTTGCGGTATCTGTGGTGGCCGACCCCGTGGCACTGCCCGCTGCACTCCCCGTCCCGATAGCGCTCGCCGTTCCTGCTCCACTGCCCGTCCCGGTAGCGCTTGCCGTCCCGGTAGCGCTCGCCGTTCCTGTTGTCACGGCACTGACAAGAAGAGGACTCTCCCCTGTGCGCAACCACCGAATGCGAATGAGAGATCCGTAATACTCCCTGTGCACCCAAAGCACCGACCCATGGATCCAGTCTTACCTCCTCCGGAAGAGAAGCCAGGATGCTGCGGAGCCGAGCCACCTGTCCGTTCCCTCCTGTATCACCCGCTGGAGCAACATTGGTAGAATCGTCCTTCGGGACAAAACCGCCTCCCCCGAAGCTGCCATACTTCTGCAGCATTGCATAATCTACAAAGACAAGGCTCTGCGATAATCCGGCTGCCTTTCCAACCTTCCGGTCGGCTTTTTCACCACCCCCCGGATGTAGAAGGGAAGGCCTCCGATTTCCACGGTCTGCCCCACGATATTGGAAGAGCCGAATAGCTGCCAAGCCGTATCTTCATCCAGTACGATCCCGTCCTTCATATCCAGACTTGTGTTCAGGTATTGACCGCTTAAGAGGGTCAGGGGATGAAAGAGGAAAAAATCTCCGCCGACACCGACCGCATTTACCGTCAGCGTCTTTCCTTCCCGATTCAGGGTAATCTGTCCTTCCGCACTGTATGCCATCACCAGCTCTCTTCCGGAAGATTTCTTCTCATCCTTGCCGATTGCCTGCTCCGTCAGAGCCTGCGTGAGCTTCCAAGCCAGTTCTTTTACACTGTCTTCCGTAATCTTCTGGTCTTCCGTAAAAAAGATGCTGATTTGTGCCACATCGTGATTTTTGGACCATCTCGCCGCCGCATTCTGATCCGGCAGAGAATTCTGTAGCGACAGACGAAAGCATTGCAGAATGCTCCACAAAAGGAGGGAAAGAGCTGCTGTCAGAAGCTGTATTTTTTGTTTCCCGGACAGATGATTTCTGCCAGGGAATTTAGGTTTATTGTGCATCCGCATTCGACAGTCTCACCTGATCTCCCGCCTTTACGGGGGCTGTACTGGTCGTGATGACGTAGGTATCATAGCTGTCCTCCAAAACCGCATTGATGGCGGTCTTGGTGTCGTCACTGGCTAATACTTCCACATCCAATCTCTTGGCAATATAACGGTTCCCGAGCGGAGACGATTTGGAAGAAACGATCAGGACAAACTTTCCGTTATTGTCCTCACGAATGGAAGAATTCGGTACTACCATATCGTAATCCTTGGACGATTCTCCCATCTTCACGCTCACTGACTGCCCGTTCTCCACCTCCGGTGATTTGACGAGAAAAGTCAGCTTCCGCATGGTTGTAGGGTTCTCCTGGTCAGGTGAGATGGACTTTAACTTTGCAGAGAATTCGGTGTACTGCCAAGGATTTTGCGGCTGCGCTTCGTCTCCGACATGAAGCTTCTGCGCCTGTTCTTTTTTGACCGTAAAACTGAAGGTCATGTCCTGTCCCGCCCTCTGTATCACCGCCACCGGCGTATCTGCAGAGGTTTGCTGTCCCGCGGAAAGGGCCAGCGAAGAGATCGTTCCGTCAATCGGGGCATCAATCGTCGCTCCGATCGCTTTTTTCTTCATTTCTGCCAGATCCTGTTCGAGATTGGCGATGTTTTCCTTCTGACTGTTGAGATCAATCTCGGTTCCGATCCCTTTGGTGACCTCTTCCTTGTCCTTCTGCGCCTTCTCCAGATCCTTCTTGGCACAGGTCTGCATATAGGTAAGGGTCGCCTGCTTCTTTTCATTATCTTTCGACAGCTGTGCCGCATAAGTCGTTAACTGGGATTTGATACGCGCCTGATCCTCCTGCAGCCTTTTTAAATGATCAATGCGGTCCTGATCCGCCTCTCTTTCCGCCCTCGCTAACTGTTGCGTGATTAGCGCCGCTTCATACTCCGGCGTCAGAAGGTCATAAGCCTGATCAGCCTGTGCAATTGCGCCCGCCTCGGTGAGAAGCGCAATCTGATCATCAATCATATCTAAAAGCGTCTGCGCCGCATCTACGGCATCATTTGCCTCTTTTAGCTTTTTTTGATAGGAATCTAAACTCTTCTGTTTGCCCTTCCGCACATCCGTAATGGTTTCATCATCGATGTCTCCGGTAAAAAGAGCCTTTATACGCCGTTCTCGCATCTTCCAACGCCTTCTCTTTGGTTTTGATCTCGTCCGATTTGGCGTCTTCCAGATAATAAATGGTATCTCCCTTCTTGACCTTAGCCCCCACCTTGAGTGCAACCGAAGCGATGGTTCTGGTCTCCGTCACCATCACATTATAAGGGTCGTCTGCACTCAGCGTGCCGGTTCCTCTGATCTGCGGAGAAATCGAACCGGACGTAATATTGGTGGTCGCCACTTCCGGTAACGTATAATTCATAAACGTATTCGAAAACAGCGTCAGAATCAACATGATCACCAAAAAAGCAATGATGGCATTCTTGAGATGATCCTTCCGTTTTCTAAGCTTCTGCTCCTCTGTTTCCTGCACCGCGCTTTTCTGCCCTTCCGTTCCCGGTGCCTGTGCCTTCACTTCTTCCATCTCTCTCCTCCTACCCATCAGACAGGATCGACCTGTCTGTAATAAACTGTATCAGACCTCTCTGTGCTGAACCGGATCAGACCTTCCTCAACTTCATTACCCCTTTGTGCCGCCCTGATAAGTGATCCCTTCCACCAGGTACTCCTCTCCGTATAAAAACATGAAGAGCGGAGGAATCATATAGATCACCGCAACCGCAAACGCAAGCGAAATTTCCCCTGAATTGATTTTAGATAGAAACACCGACAGTGGATGCATCTCTTCATCGGAAAGCAGAATCAACGGCTGTTCCACCATATTCCAGTAGTCGATAAAAATCAAGATGGCGATGGAGAACAATCCGCTTTTACAAAGCGGCAGGCAGATTTGCGAAAACACCTGCCATTCCCCTGCTCCATCAATCTCCGCCGCTTCCATCACCGAAACCGGGATTCTCCGAATGAATTTGGTTAAAAGATAAACCGCAAAGGGAGAAAAGATCCCCGGCAGCCAGATGGCCCATCTGGTATTGATCAAATGCAGCCAGTTTGAGATCAGATAATTCGGCACAAGGGTTACCTGATACGGCATCAGCATCAGAATGATGTAGGCAAAAAAAATCACCTCCTTCACCCTTCCCGAATATCTGGCAAAACCATAAGATGCCAGGGCCGCCACCGCCAGCTGGAAAATCACGATCGGCACCACATAAATGACTGCATTCCAGAATTTAAACAAATAGGCGGGAGATTTAAACATCACTGTGAAATACTGCGCAAAGGTCACCATGTCCGGAATAAATTTCAAATTCACGGTTTTTTCGACAAAAACATGGCTGCCCGTATCCGATGTTTTAAAAATCGCACCGTAGTTGGCATTGATCTCTGAAACCGACATAAAAGAATTGGTAAAGGTCAGTATGATCGGCAACAGGAAAAGCACCGCGAAAAAAGCGCAGGCAAACGTTCCTGCCCAGATTTCGATCTTTCCGATCCGCAGCTTCCTCTTGTGTACCGCAATTTGCTTCCTGTGCTCTCTCTTTTCCGATTTGGTGAGCTCTCTGCGAGGAATCTGCACCTGAAAGCGCTCTTCCTCTCTTTTTACCCTTTCCACCGGATCGTCCAGCCACCTGTTCTGCGGCGCACGCTCGATAATTGCTTCTTTATATTCCCCTTCTATAAATGAATGAAACATCAGCCCTCTACATCCTTGCCGTAAACATCTTCAAAACGGAACATAATAAATACCAGTACAATAATGACTACAGACATGATAATGGCGGCGGTGGACAGTGCCTGGTAGTCCAAAGATTGAAACTTATTATTCATATAATGCTGCAGCATATATAACGATTCATAGGGATAATCCCCCGTGAGCAAATAAATCTCTCGAAACACCTTGAACGAATTGATGAGCGACATAATCGTTACAAAAAGAATGGTTGAGGAAATATAACGCATTCTGATTTCCAGAAAATCTGCCATTTGGTTGCGCTCTCAAGCTCTGCCACCTCAATCACATCCTGCGGAACCGAAGAAAGTGCCGCCATGAAAAGGATCATATTATAACCCAGATTTTTCCAAAGAAACAGGACCACAATGATGACCTGCGCATGCACGGTATTAAACCAGTCGATTTTATGGGCGGCATCAATCAGGTTTAAATGAATGAGCACCTCATTGATCGTGCCATTATAATGAAACAGCACCTGCCAGATCAGGACAATCGATGCAACCGGAACCATCATCGGCGTTAGGAAGAAGGTTCGAAACTGGCTCTTCATTCGAATTTTGGATTCCATAATCACTGCAAGAAGAAGAGACAGCATGACTGCGAGCGGCACTGCCGTAAAAGAAAAGCGAAGTGTATTCCATCCCGCCCTCTTAAAAGCGTTGTTATCCCATACGTTGATAAAGTTCTGGATCCCGACAAATTCCTTCTGGATCGGATTGTTCACAAAAGCATAAAAGATGATCACGCAGAAGGGAAGCAGAAAAAAAGTCAACACTCCCAAAAGGGACGGTGAAAGAAAGAGCCAGGAAATTCTTCCCTTGCGCTTCTCTTTTCTGGAAATTCCCGTTTTTTCCTGCCTAAGGTTTCTGGTTCTTCTGGCATTCTGGCGGATTGTATTTTCCAACCCACTTTTCTTCCTGAATCTAATGCTCACTTTATCCCTTTATCTGTTTGATCAAAAATGAAATCTCAATTTTTAAACGAGTGGACCGGAGCGGGGATTCTACCGCCCCTGTTCACAAAGGCGTTACACGAAAAAGAATTGACCGGCATGATGGGGGCATATCCGAGAAGGCCGCCAAATTCCGCCCTGTCTCCTACGCCCTTGCCGATCACCGGAATCAGGCGCACGGCACTCGTCTTCTGATTCACCATCCCAATCGCCATCTCGTCTGCAATGATCCCGGAAATCGTCTCTTCCGAAGTGTCTCCCGGAATGGCAATCATATCTAACCCCACCGAACACACACAGGTCATCGCCTCCAACTTTTCCAGTGTAAGAGCGCCGGCGCCCACCGCTTCGATCATCCCCCGGTCTTCACTGACCGGGATAAAGGCGCCGGAGAGTCCACCCACATAGGAACTGGCCATGATTCCACCCTTTTTGACCTGATCGTTTAAGAGTGCTAACGCTGCCGTTGTGCCCGGCGCCCCTGCCTTCTCCAGACCGATCTCCTCCAAAATTTCCGCAACGGAATCACCGATGGCCGGTGTCGGCGCAAGCGAAAGATCGACAATCCCAAACGGCACCCGCAGCAGGGAAGAGGCTTCTTTCGCTACAAGCTGCCCCACCCTGGTGACCTTGAACGCCGTCTTCTTGATGGTTTCGCAAAGTGTCTCGAAGTCAGCTCCTCTCACGTTCTCCAACGCCTTCTTGACGACCCCGGGGCCGGAAACCCCCACACTGATGACGGCATCTCCTTCTGTCACTCCGTGAAAAGCCCCCGCCATAAAAGGATTATCATCCGGCGCATTGCAAAAGATTACCAACTTACAGCAGCCAATCGAGTCTTTTGGGGCTGTCAGCTCGGCAGTTTTCTTTACCTGTTTCCCGAGAAGCCGGACCGCATCCATATTGATTCCCGTTTTGGTCGAAGCGACATTGACAGAGGAACAGACCAGCTCGGTTTGCGAAAGCACCTGCGGAATCGATTCGATTAACATCCGATCCGCTCCTGTCATGTGTTTGGACACAAGGGCAGAATACCCGCCGATAAAATCCACTCCGACCGTATGCGCTGCGCGGTCTAACATGCGGGCAATTTGGATATAATCTTCTTCTCTCCTGCAATTTCCCGCAGCCAGAGCAATGGGCGTAACGGAAACTCGTTTATTGATAATCGGAATACCGAATTCTCTTCCAATCTCATTTCCTACCTTAACCAGATTTTCCGCCTGACGGCAGATTTTATCATAAATCTTTTGTCCAAAGGCAGCCGGATCCTCACTGGCACAGTCGAACAAACTGATACCCATCGTGATGGTTCGAACATCGAGATTTTCCTTCTCAATCATCTCATTGGTTTCAAAGATTTCTTTTTGATTCATCATGCCTGAATTTTCCTCACAAAGAGCTTAGATACGATGCATGGCTTCAAAAATTTCTTCTCTCTGGCATTTCACGGTCACACCCAGTTCTCTGCCGATTTGATCCAGTCCCTCCGCCATATCGTCAAAGCTAAGGTCTACCTTGGAGCAGTCCACAATCATCAACATATTGAAATATCCTGAAACAATGGTCTGCGTAATATCAAGGATATTGATTCTCTTTTCCGCCATATAAGCACCAACTCTGGCGATGATACCAAAGGTATCCTTTCCAACAACTGTCACAATCACCTTTTGCATCTGCGTCTTCCTTTCAAACTGTGAGGATTTCTGAAGGGGCAAATCTGGTTGCAACCCCCAGGTGAAAATCGCCGGCATGATAGGCATTATCGCTCATTTCAATCTCTACCCGTACCGTCTCATAAGCCAGTTCCGGAAGGTTGTTCTGCTCACTTAAGTGCCCCAGCAAAACCCCCTTTAGATGGTCGTGTAAGAGCCGGATCAGCAACCGGGAAGAGGCATCATTGGACAAATGCCCGTTGTCACTTAAAATCCTCTGCTTCAGATAATACGGATAGGGCCCCGCCTGTAACATGCGAAGATCATAGTTTGCTTCCAGTAGAAGGGCATCCATCCCCTGCAACCGATCCACTAAATAATCATCATAGCATCCCAGATCGGTTGCGACTGCGACTTTTTTCCCCTGACAGGTCACCCGGTAACAGACCGGTTCCAGTGCATCATGCGAAATGGCAAAAGGATCCACCTGCAAGTCACCACATAGAACCGGTGTATCCGCATGGATGAGCGTCATTTTCCTCTCCTCCATCGCATTTTTCTTGTCGTACTTCCGGATTCCCTGCAGTGTCCCTCCGGTTGCATAGACCGGAATGTCTCTCTTATTTAACAGAGGAAACAGTCCGCTCACATGATCGCTATGCTCATGGGTTAAAAAAACGGCATTGATATCCGATAGATCCAGATCCAGCGAGTGCAGTCCCTCTTCAATCTTCTTGCGGCTGACCCCTGCATCAATGAGGATATGCGTTTGTTCACTTCCGATATAGATACAGTTGCCGTTGGAACCACTTGCAATGCTTGCTAATCTCATTTCTTCGCCCAATAAATCTCAATCCGATCCCCCTCCTGCAACACCTGCATATAATTCGGGGTACTGCCATTTAACTGTGTGACGATACTCCTGCCATCCGGCTTTGAGAGATCAAAATCAATATAATCAAATACATCGACAAAAATATATTCCAGTTTCCCTTGCAGTGTGATCGGCGAATCATTGACAATCACATGCAGATCCTTGGAAAGCGTAGGACCCGGGGCTCCTCCCTGATGGTCAAACACGCCTCCCGTCGCCTGGTGAAATGCCTCTGCCTTCTCGTTCACTGCCGCTTTGTGCTCCACGACAGTAGAGTCCTCTTCCGACATTTCCTCTGTGTCTTCTTCCTGCTCCGCATCCGGAAAATTCCGGTAAGCGTCCATGATCAGATCATCCCGATTTCCAAATTTTAGCTGAAAATTCTCATAGACCTTGGTATCGGCATCCGCACGCTCATGATTCACGAAGACCACCACTTCAGGCGTTAGCGGAATATCCAGGAGCTGTGCAATCTGTCCTGCCGTATCATATTCCTTGATCTGCACCTGATCCCCCTCCTGAATATCATACAGTTCCGATTTCGGCTCCCCGTTTGCCGTGGCGAAATGGGGCAACTCCACCATCTTGCCATCCAGTTCCACATGCAACTTGTCGATATATTCGGCTAACGAGGCAATTCTTAAATGTCCTGCTTCTCCTGCCGTAGAGCGTTCCACATCAATCACATCATTGGCATGAATATGCGTGTGAATGGAAGAGAGTCTGCCATTGACTCGAATGACGGCCGCCTCTCCCGCCTTTCCTCTGACCGTTCTCTCTTCTCCGTTTACGGAAAAATGCAGTTCCTTTCCTCTTTTCGGGAAGAGATCCTCATTCGGAAAGATGCTTGAATGGCGGCGTCCGCCACTGTCAATTTGCCGTTATCATAGATCTTGGTCTGTATTCCGTTGAAAGATACAAAGACGAAATTATTGGTTTCTTCATAGAAACTGATGCAAATTCCAATCGGCGTCACCATCAGAGAATCATGCGCCACCTCATCCTGCTCGGGGAAGATGATATTCTTCATGACTTCCTCCCCCCGAAGCGCCACACGCTCTTCCGGTATTCCCAACCTGGCGGCGATTGCCTTGGTATACCCTGGTACACAACCGCCTCCGCCGACGACAAAGACCGCCTGCACCGGTCTGTCTCCATTTAGCTGCAGGATCATCTCGGTCGCATGATCCGCCATTAACTCCACCTGGGTATGGATCATGTTCTGAATTTCTTCGGCCGTGATGGTCTTCTCCAGGGCCCATGACATCGTAAAAGGTCACAGTCGGCTTCGTGCTTCCCTCAATCTTGATCTGATCCGCCGTATGAAAGTCCACCAGACAATTCTGAGCAATGATTTCCGTCAGATGATCTCCCGCTTCCGGAATCATTCCATAAGCAATGATCGTTCCTTCACTCGTCACGCAAATATCGGAAGTCCCTGCTCCCACGTCAATCAAAGCCATATTGAGGCTTCTGAACTTCTCGGGAATCGCCACGCGAATCGCCGCAATCGGCTCCAGGGTCAGATTCGCCACATGCAACCCCGCCCTTTCACAAGCCGTATACAAACCGTCCACCACATCCTGTGGAAGAAAGGTGGCAATGACATCCACGCCTGCCTTTAAGAGGTTGTGTCCCTCCAGATTCACAATGGGTGCGCCGTTCATATAGAAATGTCTGACCGTATATCCTACCAGAAAAAATTTCTCATCGCTCTTGTATTTCTGCACGAACTCGGCATAGGCAGCTTCCACCGCACGGGACTCCAGATGATAGATGTCTTCCTGTGTGATATTTTTTTCTTCCTCGTACTCTTCTTCATAAAGAGCCTGCACCGTTCGAAGCACGCGTCCTGCAGCGGCAATGCATACATCCGTCAGTTCAATTCCCGTCTCCCTCTCCAGTTCCTCCTTGACCGAAAGGATGGTGGAAGAAACCTTTGCAATATCATGAATCTGCCCGTCCAGCATGGCTCTGGTTTCATGCAGTTTCACCTTCTGCGCCATGACATGGAACTTGTTTTCCTGCTGATATCCAATGGTACCGACCACACTTCTGGTACCGATATCCAGACCGAACACCACCTTTTCCTCTTTTTGGCTTCTTGTAATCAAGTTCTCTCCCCCAATTTTTCATCCACCTGGCGGCAGGCATCTGCAAATGTCCCGCCGTTTTCGATCACAACGTCTGCGTGTGCAAAAAAAGTTTCTTCTGGTAACTGGTTGGCAAAGATGCCGTTTATTCGCCCCTCACTGTATCCTCTTTCCTTCTGTAACCTTTTTCTCCTGACGTCCCTTGGCGCATGAATGAACCATATTTCATCCACGATTTCTTCATAGCCACATTCAATCAGAAGCGCTGCCTCAATAAAGAAGAACCGCACCTTTCCCCTTCTCTTTTCCGCTTCGATTTCCGATTGGATGGTTCCCCTGACCGCCGGATGCAGAATCAGATTGACTTCTGAAAGCAAGTTCCCGTTATGAAAAATCAGCTCCGACATTCGAACGGAATCAATCTTCCCGTTCTCTTGCAAAATCTGCCTCCCCAGTAAGCGAACCAGATCCTCGTAACAGCTTCCTCCCGGCTCTTCCAGCTCTTTTGCAATGGCATCGGCAAATAGAATTCTGCAGTCATACCTTGATCCAATATATTGTAAAAGACTGCTTTTGCCGGACCCTACGCCTCCGGTGATGCCGATGATTTTCATAAGCGCTCACCTGCTCTTCTCATTTTGCCTCATACCAGTCTGTTCCCTCATGGCAGTCCACTTCCAGCCTTACCTTCAGCTTCGCTGCATGCTCCATCTCATAAGACAGAATCTCTCCCGCTCTTTCTCTGTCCTTCTCCGGAACTTCTAAAAGAAGTTCATCATGAATTTGCAAACACATCCTGGCGTCCGGAAGTTCTCTCTTTAACCTTTTAAAGACGCGAATCATTGCGATCTTCATGATATCCGCTGCGCTTCCCTGGATCGGTGCATTCATTGCAACCCGTTCGCCGAATTTTCTTTGCATGAAATTGCTGCTTCCAAACTCCGGCATTGGTCTTCTTCTATGGAATAAGGTAGAGGCGTAGCCGTTTTCCTTGGCTTCTTTTACTGCTTTCTCCTGATATTCTTTCACTCCGGGATAGGTGGCAAAATATTTGTCCATATAGGATTTCGCCTCTTCTCTGGAAATGCGAAGATCATTGGAGAGACCAAAAGAGCTGATGCCGTAAACAATCCCGAAATTAACCGCCTTGGCATTTCTGCGCTCATCCGGTGTCACATCCTCAAAACTTTTATGAAAAACCCTGGCCGCTGTCATCCGGTGAATATCCCGGCCTTCCTCATAGGCTTCCATCAAGCCGGCATCATCCGACATGTGTGCCAAAATCCGCAATTCGATCTGGGAATAATCCGCATCCACAAATATCCATCCCCCCTGTGGCACGAAGACTTTTCGAATCAGCCTCCCTTGCTCGGTCCTCATAGGAATATTCTGCAGATTTGGCTCGGCGGAGGAAAGTCGCCCCGTCGCCGTGATCGTCTGATGATAAATCGTATGAATCCTGCCATCCGCTTCAATAAAAGCGGAAAGCCCGTCGGCATAGGTGCTTTTTAATTTTGCCAGCGCCCGGTAGTCGAGAATCTTTCGTACCAGCGGATATTTCACTGCGAGCTCTTCGAGCACATCTGCAGCCGTGGAATAACCGGTCTTTGTTTTTTTACCACCCGGAAGACCCAGTTTTTGAAACAGGATTTCCCCTAGCTGTTTGGGCGAATTGAGGTTAAAAGCCTCCCCTGCCCCCTCATAAATTTCTTTTTCCAATGCGGCAATGCTTTTTCCAAGCGTGTTTCCATATTCCTGCAGAGCATCTCTTTTGCAAAGAATGCCGTTCCGCTCCATTTCGTAGAGAATATAGGTGAGCGGCATTTCAATCTCCGTAAACAGAGACCATTCTTCCGCTTCCAATAACTTCTTTTTCAGCACTGCAAGTGCGAGATGGGCGATTTTTGCCTGACCTGCCGCATAGGCAAGCAGCTCCTCTTCCGGAATATCCGAAAGAGAGCGGGATGAAAAGAGTTCCTTAAAACTTGGCACACTGAGAGAGAGATATTCCGAGGCAATGTCTTCCGCCGTATAATCATTCTTTAACGGATTTAGCAGATAGGCGGCAATCAGAATATCAAAGACTTTCAGTACCCGTCCGGTACTCACACTGCCTGGTATTTCCTCCTTTTGCCTCATCTCCTGCGGGGTAAAAAACTGCCATGTATTTTTGGTATCAAAGGCGCTGAGAATACAGTCCGAATGATCCGCCAGATCCTCCATCTTTTCCCTTAAATACGCCGTTGTCAGTTCGCTGCTACAAACCAGGCAGTAGGTCTTCTCTTTCTCAAAATGAAGCGCAAGACAAAGGACATTCGACTCCTCCTGCAAGTGGTTCTCTCCCAGGAAAAAATATCCGCAGACCTTAGCTTCTTTGGCCTCCTGAAAAACCCGATCCGCCTCCTCTATGCTTGCAATCTTCACTACCTGCGCTGCATCCGCAGGATCTGTCTTCCTGCTGTCTTCCGTCTCAAAACGGTGAAGCAGATTTTTAAAATTCAACCTCTTGTATAGAGTATAAGCCTCTTCTGTGAAAAAATTGTGTACCTTTGCCGATTCATAATCCAAACCGATTCCACAGTCCGTCTGAATGGTCGCCAGCCGCAAGGACAGATCGCAAAGATCTCTATTTGCAAGAAGCGACTCTCGCACCGCCTTCCTGGAAATTTCTTCCAGGTGCGCATAAATTTCCTCAATGGAACCATAGGTCTGCATTAAAGAAAGCGCCGTCTTTTCTCCGACTTTGGGAACTCCCGGGATATTATCTGCCGTATCCCCCATCAAGGCTTTCAATTCGATAAACTGCGCCCGGGCTGAGTCCGATCTTCTCCTGCACATCGCTTGCATAATAATGTTCGATGGTCGTCTTTCCCATTTTGGTGCGGGGCAGATAGATGCAAATATGCACATCCGCAATCTGCAGCAGATCTCTGTCTCCCGATACAAGGATGACCTCATTGCCGTCTGCCTGTGCCTGTTTGGCCAGACTCCCCAGGATGTCGTCTGCTTCCAGTCCTGCCTGCTCGATTCTGCAGACTCCCATCGCATCCAGAACTTTCTTTAGCAGTGGCACCTGTTCCTTTAATTCTTCCGGCATGCCCTTTCTGGTACCCTTATAAGCCTCGTACATTTCATGGCGAAAGGTCGGAGCATGTACATCAAAGGCAACCGTCAAATAATCCGGCTTTTCTTCCTCCAACAATTTAAAAAGAATGGTCAAAAAACCGTACACTGCTCCGGTATGTGCCCCTTCTGCATTCGTTAAATCGGGCAGTCCATAAAAAGCCCGGTTTAAGATACTGTGACCGTCAATCAGTAAAACTTTGCTCATAATATTCGCCCGGCAAGCCAAATCATCACAACAGCACAGACCAGAACAAGGGTCTGGAGCACAAATGAAATATTTTGTAAAATATTCCTGACCTTCAGACGGTGCTCCGCCTCTTCCATCTGTGTGTTCATCTCCCGGATCAGATTGAAATCGCCACTCTCCTCCAACTTTTGCAGACCGACCTTAACCAAGAGTTGAATCGTCAGTTCCTCTCTGCAATCTGGGCAAGTTTTGACATGATGAAGGAACTCTTCCAACTGCCAGTTGTCCATCCGGTCATTCAAATACTCGGGAATAAGATGCTCTGCTTCGTTGCAGTTCAAATGTCCTGCCTGTCTCTTTCCATATTTTGTATTTTCAGAACCTACTGGAGATATTCTACACGAAATATGGTGGATTGGAAAGACCGGATTCTGCCGCCTCCCGTGGGGGGGAAAAAAGAAAGAGTCCCCGGGCACTCAAACAAAAATAAAGCCCCTGCCGATGACAGATGGCAGAGGCTCCCGGATCCAATCGTTTTATTTAGAGTCCAAAGCTCCCGTTTTCTTCGCTTTCGTTAATCACATAGTAGACGCGGTCTTCTTCCGGTTTTACATAGAGTTCCATTTCCTTCAAATCGGAAATCTCTCTCTTATAATCATAGATCCATTTGTTTTTCATGTTTTGAACGAGTTCATCGTAAGAAATGGATCTGTCTCCGTACTGAAGCACGATGTTCGCTTTGCTGCCCTTTTTCGCTGCCATTGCCTTTCCTCCTCTAGTAAACCTTCTACTTCCCGCAACAACCCATACACAATGATCAATTATGTTTCAATTGTACTCGTATCTTTGTGAAAGTCAACCAATGGTACTCAACTATTCACAGTGCTATAGCCAAAACCATTACAAATTGCATCAATCGGCATCCCTTCTTTGCACATCGGGCAACGATCGGCAGAAGCGGTGATATACTCCGGCACATCTTCTTTTGAAAACAGTCGGTGAATCGGCATTCCCGCCACCGTATCCACGGTAGAGAAAATAGCCGAAACCCCTGTAATTTCGCCACCGTAATAACGAATTCCCTCAATGGCACTTCGCAGCGTCTTCCCCGTCGTGGTGCTGGCAAGCAACAGGAGCACATGCTTGTCCTTGATCATTTTCCTTACGTTATCTCTAAAAATCATCTGTCCGTAAGAATCATATTCCGGTGTCATGATGTAAATGGTCTTGTGATGGTTCATCGACTGGATCCCATGCCTTGTCAGTTCATCCGCCAGATACGCTCCAATGACCTCGCTGTTATCCATGCAGATAATGGTATCTACTACCGTGGAAGCAACATAATCAAAGGCAAGCGCCTCCGCCGTTGCTCTGGCTTCCGACTGACGTGATTTCATGGTCGTCATATCAATATAATGATTGATATGAGAATTCGGCGTCATGAAATGCCCCGGAATCACGGTCAAAAACACATTTGGAAAGCGCTTGGAATACACCTTCACATAATCTTGCATGTAACCCCTCCTTTGTCTTTCTGTGCCGAAGGGGAAGACCCCATTCGTTCACCCTCCGGCAAGAAACTCTATTTACTGCCCAAATGTACTATAGTGCTTGCCACCCCAGTACATAGGGCTTGCCACCTCTGCTTTTTCTCCCAATTCCACTCCTTGCAGAATGTATTCCTTGAATTTCTCAAACCCCGTACGATCAACAATATATCCGATATGCTCCTTATGCTCTACCGCATTGGGATCAATAAATTCTTCAATATAAGCATAGCCGTTTTTGATGATTTTGACTACACTCTCTTCATCCGCCCATTTGATGAAGTCCTCTGCAAGGCGGGGATTTCTTTTCCCTGTTCTGCCCAGAAGAACAATTCGGAAATAGTGTTCCCTACTTCTGGTCCAGGCTCTGGTCGGACAGTAATGCACGCAGACACCGCAGCCCACACACTTCTGTGTATCTCTCTCAATTTTGCCATTGACCACGGACAAGGCTCCTACCGAACGCCTTTTACACATATTCACACACTGCTTGCAGGTCACGCAGCGGTCCGGATTGTACTGCGGTTCCGTCATGCCGATAATACCATAGTCATCCATTCTCACCTTGGCACAGTCGTTAGAACACCCGGTGAAAGCCACCTTCACATGACGATCATTGGGAAAAATCTCATGATCGATTCTGCAGCGCAAGCGCCTTGGTATCATAATTCCCGAACGGACAGAGTTTAGCACCGGGACAGGCCACAATATTTCTGGTGCCCGAAGAATCGAAGCCCGTTTCCTTTTTTTCCTTGTACGATCTGATAATGATCGATAATCGGCTGAATCTCCTTTTTTTACCGCTTCCACGTCTTCCAGACGAATCTGCGGAATTTCAATTCCCTGCCTGTTGGTAATATTGACCGTGCCATCTCCATATCGATTGGCGATATCAATGACCTTTTGTAAAACCTTGGTATCGGCCGCCCCTCCCGGAATACGAATCCTGGCAGCCGTCTGTCCTCTGTTTTTCGACACCCGGAAGGCATGTTTTTTTAAATCGGGTACATGAATATCCAGTTTTCCCATTTGTTTTCTCCCTTAATCCACCATATTTCTGGCTTCCGTATACTGAAACACCGGTCCGTCCAGACAGATATAGGTGTAATTGATTCGACAGTGTCCGCATTTTCCTAAGCCGCAACACATCTTGCGTTCATAGGAAACAGTGATATTTTCATCCTTGAATCCTTTTTTTTGCAGCTCGATAATGGTGAATTTCATCATAGGAGGCGGACCGACGACCACCGCTCTGGCTTTTTCCGGATCCCGAAGCGGCAGATCCGCAATATATTTCGTAACCAGACCGATATTGCCATCGTAACCCTCCGGTGCCTGGTCCACTGTTAAAATCAAATGGATCTTCTTTTCCCAGTTCTTCAGATCTCCCCGAAAGAGCATATCCTCCGGGCTTCTGAAGCCCGCAATGGCATATTTATCGGAGGCATCCGGAAGGTTTGAAAGGGCTTCGATCACTCCTCTCACCGGGGACACGCCGGTACCGCCGGCCACTACAACGGTTTCTACCCCCTTATAGAGATCTACATCGAATCCGTTCCCGTAAGGTCCTCGCAGTAAGAGAGATTGTCCCTCATACTTCTCAAACACTTCTTTCGTGACACGGCCGACTTTCCGTATCGTTAAATCCACATAATCTTTTCCAATTCCGCTCACGGAGATCGGTGCCTCCCCGTATTTCGGCACGGAAACTTCAAAAAACTGTCCGGGTTTCACCTCGCCTTCAAAGTGCATCCGAAACGTATATTCCTTCTTGGTATGTCTGATGACCTCTTGAATCTCGGAAGGAAAGGGGATATACGCATTATTCATTCTTCGCTTCCTCCTTTACGGCAGCCGATACTTTATTGATGATTTGGGAGTAGGAAATATACTCCGGACAGACATCATCACAACGCCCACAACCCACGCACATATTTTCACCAAATCTCTTTTTATGGTCGCTGATCTTGTGCAACACCTTGAAGCGCATCCGCTCTCCCTGCGTGCGTCTGTACTGTCCTCCTCCTGCCACGTCCGTGAAACCGTCGACCATACAGGACGCCGCCACTCTGCGCCTTTCTCCCACCTTCCCATTATCCGTATAAAAGATATCCTGCATGGAGAAGCAAGCACAGGTAGGACAGACAAAATTGCATCTACCGCAGCCGATGCAGCGAGTCGTATATTCATCCCACAAAGGGTGCTTGATGATGGAAGCGGGCACCTCGTCCGGCACCTCCACCTTCGTTTTGGTTTCCGTCACATAAAAAGGAGTCACTTCTTCCTCTTTTGCAGACAGGGAAACGAAAGCGTCACGGAAGGACGGATCCAAAACTTGAAAACGATAGGTCTCCTTCGTCTTGTCAATAGAGAACACATAGCCTTCCTTCGTCTGATTGCTTCCCATGTCCACACAAAAACAGTTCTCGTACGCCTCCTGACAGCCAATCAACACGAATTTGAGAAGCTCTCTCCTCCTCTGATAAAAAGGATCCTTTTCTCTTCCGTTTTGCAAATAAATGGCGTCCTGCCTTCTCAGCGCATGGAGATCACAGCTCCTTAGGAAAACCAGAACCGGCCTCTCATCTATATCGGCAAGCTTGGTCTCCTTCTCTGTGAAAAAAAACAGAGTCTCCGACAACGGTGTCATGGCTTCTTTGAAAGCATAATCGGATTTCTTCAATAATTCGATCTCTCCCGCTTCGTTCACCTCGTCATACAACACCACATCGGTGTCTAAATGCCGTCCCTGCCCTTTTTTGAGCACCGGGGCAAAAATTCGGTACGACTTTTTCAGGTTCTCAATCAGATGTGAAAACCCCGTCTCATCCAATAGGTATCCCAATTTCCTTCCTCCTTTTTCTTGCTTATCTGGCCAGTTTATATTGGAAAACAGCTTCCTCAGAAGGATCCTTCATCAGGCTGATTCCCAATATCTTTCTCAATAATTCTTTTTCCTTACACAAGTCCTCCGGTGATCCTCTGATCATAAAGTGTCCCTCCTGCATCACGATCATCTCATCCGAAACGGAAAATCCTTCAGCAATATCATGTGTGGTCATTAAGACCGTCTTTCCCTCTGCCTTTAATTCCTGCAAGATTTGACCAAGCCGCAGTCTGTGCCGAATGTCCATATAGGTGGCGGGTTCGTCCAACAGCAGAAGATCCGCATCCTGGGCGATGGTCATGGCAAGATAAGCCAGCTGCCTTTCTCCTCCCGAAAGCTTCCTCAGCAGTGTGTTTTGAAGAGCGTCTATTCCCGTCATCTCAGAGGCCTTTGTCATGATCTGTCTGTCCTCTTCCCGGAGGCGGACGGCAAATTCTCCAAAAAACTCCTTACACCCTTGTGCAAAAGAGCCTATTTTGCAATGCCCTTGATCCGCCCTTCTTCCATACGGAAGATCTCCTCCTCTTGCATAACGTCCGTGTGCCAGCAACTGAGAGACGTCCATCTCCGGCGCAAGAAGATGCTGTGGCAGATAGCTGATGAGCCTGGCTCTTTCTTTTGTAGAAAGACAAGACAGTTCGCACCCATTCATTTGAATCCGGCCTTCATAAGGTAAAAGTCCGACTAATGCCTTTAAGAAGGTGGATTTTCCGCATCCGTTTTCTCCGATCAGGGAAACAATCTTTCCTGTTCCAATCTCGAGGTCTTCTACTTCCACAAACGGCCTTTCTCCGTACCCTGTACGAAGATGTTGAATATGCAAATTCATTCGTGCCCCATCCTTTTTCTCCTCATCAGTAAGAAAACAAAGAAAGGCGCCCCGATGACTGACATGATCAATCCAACCGGAACCTCATAGGGATAGAACAGGAACCTTGCCCCGCTGTCACAGATGGTCAAAAAAGCGCCCCCATACAGCATGCAGAGCAGAATTTGCATCCTGAAATTTCTAATATGACACATTCGCACCACATTGGGTACGATCAATCCTATAAACCCCAACAGTCCTGCCACACTGATGACGGCGCCTGAAAGAATCCCCGCCAATACCACCGTCTGCGCCCTGGTTCTGCCTGCATGAATGCCAAGACCGGTTGCCACTTCGTCTCCCAGTGTCAGCATCTCAATCCGTATCGCAAAAACGCAGACCAGGGCAAAGCAAATCATACTCACCGCCATCAAAGGATAAAGCTGCGACAGGCTGATGGTGGAAAGTCCTCCCAAATTAAAGCTGATCTTATCTACAACGGCTTCCGGAAAAAAAAGAATGATTCCCTGCATCAGTGCACTCATCAAACTGGAAACCGCTACTCCTGCAAGAATCACCGTGGATTTTTGACGACCGGCAATGCCGGTAATGCCGAACACGAGCGCCACCGATAAAAGTGCCCCCACAAAAGAGAAAAGCCCTCTCACAAGCGGTAGAGACGGACAGAGAAGACCTGCCAGCAAGGTAAACACCCCTGCTCCCTGATTGATCCCTATGATTCCCGGAGAACACAAGGAATTATGTAACGAAGACTGCAGCAAAAGGCCCGCCACACTCAGTCCCGCCCCACAGAAAATTCCGGCTATCGTCCTCGGCAAACGAATCGAAAAGGTGATCAGGTTCGTCCCCTTTACTCTGCCCCAAAAGATTCCCATGAAACAGGCAATCAAAAGGAATAGAATACCCGTCAGGATCAACCCTCTGGCATCTGCGTCCGACTGTCTTCCCTTTTTCTTATCCATCACACTTCTCAACCATTATTGATCATTCACCAGCTGGTACAGATACCGGTAGGCCTCCGCCCACCGGTTATTTGGTTTGTAACGAAATAAATCCTTCGGCAAAGAATAGACATGATGTTTTTTCACAGCAGACAACTCTTTCCACCCGTCTTTTTGCGCAAACGCTTCTTCATAGGATTGTTCCGCCTTCTTCTCGATCCCCATGGGAATCAGAAAAATATAATCCGGATTCAATTCCAGTATGGCCTCGACATTCGCCTCCGTCAACCCTGAATCATCGTCCGCCACATTGGTAAGTCCAAGATCCGTCCCCATCCGGACGACGAAATTATCTCTTTTCAGTACCTTGTTTTTGGTAGAGGAAATCTGCATAAACAGGGCTGTTCCCGCAAGCCTGTGATTCTTTTTAAAATCGGAAATCTCCTTTGCGACCGCCGACACATTTTTTTCATAGGAAGCATGGTCCCCTGTATCGTTTGTGAATTGCTTCATCGCCCTGTCATAATCTTCAAAGTCGTCAATATTGACCGCAAGGACGTTGAATCCCGCTTCCTCCAGGGTACTTCTGAGCTTCTTATGAGAAGGGATGTCCGCGGACAAGAGGACCAGATCCGGATTTAGCGCAACAATCGCCTCTGCGCTCGCATTCATGAGTCCTCCCACGGAGACAATCCCTGATCCGTCCTTCCCGCATCCTGCAAGGCTTTTAATTCATCATCGGTTGTTCCCGCTAACTGCCCGCCTGCGAGCAGCCACATGTCTGCAATGGAATGAGACAGCGCCACCACTCTGCTGTATCTCTGCTTCTTCGGATTCCCTGTCACCTCTTTTGCGTTAACCCCCGCCGCCGATTCCTTTGCGCTGTCTCCTACCGCTGATTCCTGTGCGCTATCTCGTACCGCCAGTTCCTGTGCGCTATCACCTGCCACCGATTCCTGTGCGACCGAACCGGAGGTAGACTCCTGTGCGCTATGACCGGAACATGCCCCCATAACGAGCAGAACCGCCATGATGAGTGTGATGGCTGCCAACTTCTTTTTTTCAAACATTTTTCGCATTCTTTCAATCCTTCCCCTCGATGATCTAGGCGTTAAAGCTGTTTGGAATCTCCGGCAAATTCTTGCCCTCACAAATGACCCGGTTTTTTAGTTTACCCGAAGTTGTTCACCTTGCAAAGACTATTTTTCCATCCGATTCCGCACCCAGGCGCAAAAATTTCCCGCCCCCTGTTCAACAGGAGCGGGAAATACATTAGAAACGCACCTTTTTTCAAGATTGCTCTATCTGTAGCAAAGTACTTCCTTAAAAAGCACCAACGGGGAACATCCACTACCTTGCAGTTTGTCCTCCTGTTCTCTGCAAGATTTTTCAATAGCCGAATTCCTGTGCCCAGTACCACTTACCGCCGTTTTCAACGATGGAGATTCCACAGGTTTTGAACCCTGCATCCATGATATTGGCTTTGTGGGTCGGAGAAGCCATCCAAGCCGCCGTGACACTGTCCGCCGATTGATAGAGTTTCGCCAGATTCTCGCCGTACATGATCTTGCTGTTCACCGTCCACCAGTCAGAACCGTTCGGCCTCTTATGTGCGAACAGACTGATGATTTCTCCCGCACGCACCTTGGCCGCATCCGCCAGCCCCTGATTCCAGGCAAGAGCCGCTAATCCCGCCGCTGCACGCTGCTGATTCATCAGGGCAAAAGCCGTCTGCGCCGCCTGATCCATATTTTCACTGCTAGGAATCTGCTCTGCGAGGGCAATGGCATTATCGTCAATATAGATTTCCGCCTGGTTGGCGTCAAATTCCCTGACCGCTGCCTGATCCGGAAGGCTGCCCTTCTGGATTTGCCCACAGGCCATGCAAGCACCCACCATACAAAATACAAGTACCCCCGATAAAATCCTTTTTATCTTTTGCATTTTTAGCCTCCACTGCTTCAAAGATTTACTTCTTTCCTTTTCAAGAATCATAATATCACCTGTAAAATTATTTTTCAATAGCAAATATGATTATTTGTTTATTTTGATTGGTTCTGCCATTCTTTTTGCTTATACGCACTGACCAGAAATCTCGTGTCTCCCCCTGCCTTGCCAAAGCAGGTCGATAAGGTAAGGATTTCCGGACGCTGACCAAAGTCGCCTGTTGGATGGTTCTTATAAACATTTCTTTGCTCGATCATTTTTAGAAAAGCATCATATTGCTCATCGGTCTTTACCAAAGAATAGATACTGCTTCCGGCCTTTGCATTGTAATACGCAAAGATCTCATACCGGATGACTTTCTCCTCGGTATAAATATAAAGATAATGATTCTTTTCCAGAAGATGCTCGTTTCCCTTTCTTAACAGGGTCTTTAAGGAGCCAAACATGGAAAGGTTCCGCATGTTGTGTCCAAAGATAAAGTCGCTTCTACCGTCAAAAGTGGCACTGCTATCCTTGTCCATAAAGATGCATCCGGAAGAATTTTTCTTCCCGTCAAAAGTCACATAGAGGTACTGATCCACTTTTTTTTCCTGGCAGACCGGATAGCTTAAATCCAGTGCCGGGAAGGACAGCCACCCGACAAAATCCTTGTTGCGGGACTTGAGTGCCTGAAAATCAATCGATAAGTGCGGGTAGTCTTCCTCCTCCTGTTTCGGTTTCTCCTCTCCTTCCGTTTTTGGAGCTGTCTCCGGTTTGACCATCGTCTTAGCCAAAGTCGCATATTCAGATTTGGCTTCGTCGTTTTCCCGCTCATTTAACACGATCGCCGCAAGGTTATAACCCGCCAGGCCGATGAACAAAATGATAAGCAGTATCCTTAGATATTTCCAGAAGTTCCTTGGTTTCATAATGATCCCCCTTATGGTCCAGTTGGCTCGGTTTCTATATATCGGTTTCGATGACGGATTTCCTTAGTCAGATTCCCTATGGAAGAATATACTTCTTCCCATTATAATGATACAAGTATCAAATGCCACCTGTGTCACTCAGAAATTCACATCCTTATCCTATCATGAAATGCGAAATGCGATTTTCTCTTGTCTGATCGATAGAACAACGGACAAACAAAAGGATTGATAGACAAGACAACTGATAGACAGAACGGCTGTTAGACAGGAAGGAGCGTAACAAAAGATGGATCTCATGGATTCTTCCGTCCATCCTCAACTTCATCCGGGTTCTTCTACGATTCTAATCGGTGAAAAGATCCGGATCAGTCCGGAAACCTTTACCGTGATTGCCGGTCCTTGCGCCATTGAATCGGAAGAACAAATCATGAAAATCGCAGAGAAGGTGAAACAGACCGGCGCCACCATTCTGAGGGGAGGAGCCTATAAAGCACGCACTTCTCCTTACTCTTTTCAAGGTCTTGGAGAAGAGGGGCTAAAATTCATGAAACAGGCAGCCGATGCCTTTGGCCTTGCCACCGTGACGGAAGTGGTTTCCGAACATTCTCTTGCAAGAGCTGCAAGATATGTGGACATGGTCCAGATCGGTGCCAGAAATATGCAGAATTTTGTTCTGCTAAAAGAGGTGGGACGATCCGGCCTTCCCGTTTTGTTGAAACGCGGTCTCTGTGCCACCATTGAGGAATGGTTAAATGCAGCGGAATATATGATGTCCGAGGGAAATTCCCATATTGTTCTCTGCGAAAGAGGCATCCGCACCTACGAAAATGCCACCAGGAATACCTTGGATCTATCTGCCGTACCGGTTCTTCGGGATCGCACCCGCCTCCCTGTTATTGTGGATCCCTCTCATGCAACCGGAAACTATCGCTATGTCGAACCGATGGCAAAAGCCGCCGTTGCAGCCGGTGCGGACGGACTGGAAATCGAAGTTCATCATGCCCCTCCCAGGGCGCTCTCTGACGGTGCGCAGTCTCTCAACTTCGATCATTTCTCTCATTTAATGGAAGCGGTCAAGCCGTATCTTTTTCTGGAACATCGAAGCCTGTAAGACTCGCATGTAAATCCATCCAATGCAGGTAGTAAACCTCTTTCTCTCGCCTGTCTCACCGGCTGTCCGTTTTCCTGTTTGACCGGTTGCGTTGCAACCCCAGAAAAGTTTTTGAAAGGAATCCTCATGCTTACCTTGCAAAAAGCAGCTCGTCCGCTCAAAGGCACGATTACGGTACCGGGGGATAAATCCATCACCCACCGTGCCATCATCCTGGGCTCACTTGCAAAGGGGAAAACCGAGGTCCGCGGGTTTTTGAAAGGAGACGACTGTCTCTCTACCATACGGTGTTTATCTTCTCTTGGCATTGAAATGGAAGAGGAAGAGGAGCGGTTGCTCGTTCACGGCAGGGGACTGTATGGACTGCACGCTGCTGATCTTCCCCTTGATGCCGGCAACAGTGCTACCACTACACGGCTCATGACAGGCATTCTGGCCGCTCAACCCTTTTCATCCGAAATCAGCGGGGATGCGTCTTTAAATCGCAGACCGATGAAAAGAATTCTTCATCCACTAGGGCAAATGGGCGCAGACATCATCAGCAAAAACCGCAATGATTGCTGCCCTCTTCTGATTCACGGCAAAGAACTGCACGGCATCACTTACGAGTCTCCGATTCCGTCCGCCCAGGTCAAAAGTTGTATTCTTCTTGCCGGTCTTTATTGTGAAGAAGCCACCGCTATTATAGAAGAAACACTCTCTCGCAATCACACGGAACTCCTGCTCCCGGATCTTGGCGCAAAGATCGAATGTCGCCCTCTGTCGGATGGAAGAATCCTCACCCTGCTTCATCCGGGTTCTTCCCTTTCCGCTTCTCAAATTCGCATCCCCGGTGATTTTTCATCGGCTGCCTACTTCATTGCAGCAGCTCTCCTCGTTCCCGGCTCCGAAATCCGCATCCGAAATGTGGGAATCAACCCGACCAGAACCGGGTTTCTTCAAATCTTACACCGGATGGGAGCAGAGATCCGGCTCGACAAGGCGGTTCTAGCAAGTGAACCCTATGCGGACCTCATTGTAAGATATTCGCAACTGCACGGAGATACCAATGGACGAATCACGATTGGGAAAAAAATCATTCCCACTCTGATTGATGAGCTTCCTCTGCTTGCGGTGATCGCTTCTCTTAGTGAATGCGAGATGGTCTTACAGGATGCGACGGAACTGAGAGTCAAGGAATCGGACCGCATCGCTTCCACCTGTGAAAACCTGAAAGCAATGGGTGCAGATGTGCAGTCCCGCAAGGACGGGATGAAGATCTGCGGACACCCCTGCAAATCTCATCCCCTTCACGGTGCAACGATCGACCCGCATCACGACCACCGCATCGCCCTCAGCTTCGCGGTTGCCGCTCTACTGGCAGACGGAGAAACCCGGATACCGGATGAAGACTGCATCCGCATTTCCTACCCCTCTTTTTTTACTGATTTAAAAAAAGTATTGTCCTGATGAAATGTCCTGTATCATTGAATAAAAAAGGGTGCAATTTTCACGATTCAGTTGTATAATATTGTGGAGCACTGGCATATTGCCTGCAATTTCATTGTGAAATTATTCAGGAGGGGTGGAAACAATGAATGAGAGACGCAAAGCGCAAGACTGGATCTGAACGGAAAAATCATCATCAAGCCGCTTGGGTCGAATGCTTCCCCGGAATCTGCCACCATTGACATCACAGACTGCTCGCAATTCGGTCTGGGCTTCAACAGCGACAGACAGCTGACCATCGGTGATATCTACGAAGCTTTTCTGACCATCTGGACCAAAGAAGTCCTGCATGTCATTCTGCAAATCGTTCGCTATCAGAAAACAGCCACCGGCTACAATTATGGCTGTATCTTCATCGGAATGCCCGCTACCGACCGCCAAAGAATCGCTGTCTTTGAAACCTTGAAGGATTATTCCAGATAAGAGCCTTCCTTCGCGTCCGTTTTATTTTTGAAACAGACCTCCTCTGCTGTGAGTCTCCTACCCTGATGAAGTGATCCAGTCTATCCATCCGATCAGCCGCTTCCTCCACCGGGAGACATCTATTTACTGTCACCTTCCCGCTTCTCACAGCGTATGAAAGTACCTTTGAATATCCTTATCTTTCCCGATGATATACAGGCTTTCCCCTTCGCTAAAACGATAATCCGAATCCAGGGAAACATTGACTGCATCCTTACTTTTTACCGCGATGATATTGACCTTGAAATTTTTTCGGACATCGATTTCACCGATGGATTTGCCCGCCCAGTCCTTTGGCATCTCAATTTCAAATACGGCAAAATCTTTGCTGACCTGAATATAATCCAGCACATTCTCCGAACTCCACTGGATGGCGGTTAGATTCCCCATGGATTTTTCGGGATAAACAACGGCATCCGCACCGTTTCTAAGCAAAAAATTCTCTTCATGATCTCTGGCCGCCCGCGCAACCACTTTTTTTGCGCCCAGTTCTTTTAAGTAAGAAGTCGTTTCCAAGGAAGCCAGAAAATCATTGCCAATCGCCACAATGCACACATCAAAATTGGCGACACCCAAAGATCCCAAAAACTTCTGATTGGTCGCATCCCCGATTTCCGCATTCGTCACATAAGGGAGCGCCACCTTGACTCTTTCTTCATTGCTGTCCACTCCCAGCACCTGAATATGCACTTCTTGTAGCTTTTTGGCAATGTGTAAACCGAACCGTCCCAAACCAATAATCAATATCTGTTTCATCTCTGACTCCTATCCTACATTTACCTTTTCTTCTACCAGTCTTCCCCTATCCTACATTTACCTTTTCTTCCACCAGGCTGCCCCTATCCGGATTGGCATTGGGAAAGACGGCATAAATCAAACAAAGTCCGCCCACTCTCCCGATGTACATCAGCGCGATTAACAGGAGATGAGAAACGGGGCGAAGGGATGGTGTGATCCCTAGGGTGAGCCCTACGGTTGCAATGGCGCTGGCAGTTTCGTAACAGGCACTTAACAGCGGAACTTTTTCATACAAACTGATAAACATGCCGGATAACATACATACGCTCAAATACATAAAAGCGATCGTGGTCGCATTGCGAATAACATCCCCAGGTATGGTCCTTCCAAAGGCTTCCGTCCGTAAACTGTTCTTAAAGATGGCAACGGAAGTGAGCAGCAGCACACTCATCGTGGTGATTTTCATCCCGCCGCCGGTACTGCCGGGCGCCGCTCCCACCAGCATCAACAGGATCTGCAAGAAAAGTCCGCTGTCGGAAAACTTCGTAAAGTCTACCGTATTAAACCCTGCCGTTCTCGGGGTGACTGCAGTAAAGAAAGAAGCAAGGATCCGTTCCGGAAACGACCTTCCCCGAAACTCCACAAAAAAATAGAAGAGAGCCGGAAGAAGAACGAGGAGGATCGTTGCAGAAAGAATCATCTTACTCTGTAAGCGGTAACGATGAAAATCCCACCTCTTTTCCGCCATATCCTTCCATGTCAGAAATCCCAAACCACCAAGCAGAATCAAACTCATGATACTGAAATTAACAACGGGATTTCCCACATAATCGGTGAGAGAGGAAAAAGGCTCCTTTACCCCCATGAGATCAAAACCGGCATTACAAAAAGCGGACACCGAATGAAAAATCGCATACCAAATCCCCCGCCGGAGACCAAATTCAGGAATAAACTGCGTCGCCAGGAGGCCGGCGAACAACAGCTCAATCATCCCGGTCCACTTCAGAAGAAAAATCAACATTTTCAGAATTTCGCCTTGCGAGCTAATGGAGATGGAATTGGCAAGGGTTTTTCTTTGCGCGTATCCAATTTGTTTGCCCGACAAAACAAAGAGGGAGGTCACTGTGACAACAACGCCCAGCCCGCCGATCTGTATCAATATCAGTATAATCACCTGTCCAAAAAAAGACCAGTGCGTGGCGGTGTCATATACAATCAAGCCGGTTACGCAGGAAGCGGAGGTGGAAGTAAAGAGCGCCTCCAGAAAGGGCGTATAGAGATGGGTTCTGCTGGAGATCGGCAGCATGAGTAAGAAAGCGCCCATCAAATCAAGGCTGCAAAGCCCAAAATAATCGTTTGAAAATAGTTGATTTGAAAACGTCCCATTCCTACGCTGTCTCCTATTGATCTGCAAACAAATTGATTATACACACTTTCCAAACCAACGGGAAGCAAAGAATTTGGTTTCTAGCCCGTTGCGCTTGCTCTTTTTTTCCAGACACTTCCTTTGCGCATCTCCCCTCGTTTGCATTCGTCTCTCTGTCTAGCACTCGCATCCGTAGGCGTTCTTCAAATCCACTTCATTTTCTACAATCGCACAAATGGCTGCTTCCAGTCCTCTTACCATATCTAAAAGCGGTAACGAGGGCAGGTTTTTCTGATTCTTTGTCTGCTCCGGGAGATAGGGAACATGAATGAAACCCGCTTTCACTGCCTGTCTTTTTTCTTCACCATCATTTAGCAAGCAGGAGTCTTTGTATTGTAAATGACCGTTTCCCACCTGGCAATCATTTTTATTCAAAAAATACAAAACCCCGTACATCAGGTGATTGCAAACATAAGTACCCGCAGAGTTGGACAAGGAAGAAGGCAGTCCTTCCCTTCTGATCGCTTCCACCATGGCTTTCACCGGGAGCGTGGAAAAGTAAGCGTTTGCCCCGTCAGGAAAAATAGGTTCATCTACCGGTTGATTCCCTTCGTTATCCGGAATCCTCGCATCATCGATATTGATGGCGACTCTCTCCGGTGTGATCCCCTCTCGTCCTCCCGCCTGTCCGATCGAAAGAACAAAGTCAGGCTTCTCCTTCTCGATCGCTTCCGTCACGACCTGTATCGACTTTCTAAAGACAGTCGGCACCTCGATCTTCACCACTTCCAGGTTTCCCAGCCTGTCCTTCACCAGCTTCATAGCCTCCAGGGCCGGATTGATTTTCTCCCCATCAAAAGGGGTAAAGGCGGTTAAAAGTATTTTCATTGTTTCCTTTCCGACATTCACGGTTACAATCACTACGCAACATGCCACTCTCCTTATTATGACACGTGTTCCGCAATTTAAAAGGAATGATTTAGGGAAAGAACAGCACTCTATCACATACCTCCTCTAAAAACTCCATGTCATGTGAGATAATTAAAATCAGCTTCTTTTCCGCTTTAAACTTTTTGATATTCTTTGCAACGACCTTCATGCTTGCATAATCCAATCCGCTGGTCGGCTCATCCAAAAATAAAATTTTCTTCCTAGAGAGTAAAGCGGAAAGAATTATGACTCTCTGCTTTTGCCCCCCCGATAAACTATGCGGATTTTTTTCCTTTAATTGGTCAATTTGCATATCCGCCATACACATACGAAATTGTTCTTCCTCCTTTAACGCCGACGTCAGGCGGATTTCATCATAAACAGAGTCGGTAAACAACTGGTTGTTGATTTCTTGCATAAGCAATAAGCTGTTCTTCCTTCTCTTCGGCACGGAGATTCCCTTGTTATTTTTGCAAATTTCTCCTGTAGTTTGCCTTGCAAGGCCGCAAACAACTTTCGCAAATGTCGATTTTCCCATTCCGTTTTTTCCAACGATTCCTATAATTTTTCCCCTTTCAAAGCCCAAACGATCGATATTGAAAACAGTCCGCTCTTTTCTTTTATACAGTAAATCCTTTATTTCCAGTTCCAATGCATTTCCTGATGAATCTCTCTTTACTACAGAGTCCCTTCTTTCCACTTTAAACAAATGGCTTACAAAGCTTCTTTTCTCTATATCCGTGTGTTTTTCTGAGGCGGAAAGCATTATGGCAGATCTTTCTTTCCATGCAGGGCTGTTGCCGGGAAAGTCCGTGTGCCGAAGCCCTGTTCTACATCTTTCTTCCTCTGATAAGTTTTGCATTTCTTCCATGCTGTATTCTTTAGTAATCTTTCCATTTTCCAGATATACTGCTCTATCCACAAGTTTTTTCAAATACCAAAGCCTGTGCTCCGCAATGATAATCGTCTTCCCTTCCTCCTTCAATTGTTCCATGAGTTTCGAAAGCTCTAGCATCGAATCCATATCCAGGCTGGAAGATGGCTCATCAAAAGCAAAAATCTCCGGGTTTAAGGCATAGACCGCCGCAATGGCTATTTTTTGCTTTTCTCCACCTGAAAGTGCAAAGATATTTCTGTCCATTAAGCCTGAAATATGCATTGTCTCCTGTACCTCTTGCAGTCTTTTCTGAATTTTCGCCCTTTCCAGTCCATAATTTTCCAGTGCAAAAGCAATTTCGTCTGTCGTATTTGTCGTGTAAAACTGCGTCTTGGGATTCTGAAAAACAGAGCCTACTTTCTCGGAAATTTTGTAAATTTCCGTTTCAAAAGGATTCATACCGGCAACTTCTACGCTCCCCGTTATTTTCCCTTGATAAAATTCCGGAATGATTCCATTGATTATTTTCAAAAGTGTAGATTTCCCACAACCGCTTTTTCCGCATAAAAGGATGCACTCCCCCTGATGAACCGACAAATTGATATTTTTGAGTACAAGCTCCTCCTCCGTACTATATTGGAAACTTAAATTTTTTATGGTAATCATAGCCAATACCCCAAAAATCGAAGAAAAACAACGATGACAAGAACAAAGAAAAATAAGGACAGAAGCATATAATCCCTTATGTTCATTTGGATTCTGTGCCTGCAGGTCTTTGCTACCGGGGCATCTATACCTCTTACGATAGCCGATTGAGAGAGTTCGTCCCCGATTTCCATCACACTCACCAATAGAGGAACAAAAAAATATTCTATAGTAAGCAAAGGTCTATGAACAAAATTATAAAAGCCAAAGCCGATCCCTCTTGTTTTCATGGCCATATGAATATTGGACCACTCCTCTTGTATTGTGGGAAAACACCGGAAGATAACAGAAATCATAATGAGGGCATCCTTCGGCACTCTTATCCTCTGCAATGTCGCTACTGCAAGGGATGAGCTCGTTGAGCTTAAAATCCATTTTCCGATAATCACAGAAGGCAAACTTTCTCATAATGACTACAAGAAATAAAATGAGACTTAGAAAAAAGGGATGTCCCCTATTTACAACGATAGTTTCCACTATAATACTCAGCGTGAATAGCAAGATATACTGCACAGCAGGTCTGATATACCCGCTACTGATAATCACAAATAAGCAAAGCAGAGTTAAAAAAGCCTCATAAGCTATGCTGTTTCCAAGAAAGAGTAATAGATTTACCAGCATTAACACGATAAGCTTTGTCCTAAGGTCATAACGGAGTGAGGGCGCAAATCTTCTCCCTTTCATAAGTGCCTCCAACATTACAGAACTCCTGCAAACTGTAACTTCTTATAGAGAATCTTCTTTGTTAAATAAGATCCTGCCAGGGAAAACAAAAAAGTACCTGCCATCATAAGCGGTAACATCCAAAGCGGTGTGAAGGCTCTTACCGTATCGCAAAAGCTTTGATCGAGTCCCCCATGCTGTACGCTCCTAAAAAAGGCTTCTCTCATAACCCAGATAGGAAGGAAACCACCAAAAAGATTGAGAGAAAAGAATAAATGACTAATGGCATTTTTCTTAAAATCTTCATAATTGCCCGTCTTCGCAACCCATGCAGCAAGAAGTCCTGCCGGTACGGACACCAATGGGGCAATTGGAATATGTCCTGTTGCTATCAAAAGAATACTGGGAAGCACCGCGGCTATCAGAATCGCTGTAGCCGATTTTGTTTTTGCAAGAAGCATGTGATATGTCGGTGCAGCAAATAAAGCTACCATCATCGGCATCAATAAAAATAGAATGGGAATTGGCATGGAAATCGCCCCAATAAACTACATAAGTAACAAGATAAACGGTGATGAGAACCCCTGCTGTGATTGCATTTTTTGATGATTTTTTCGTTCTCGACATAATAATCCTCCTATACTGTAATGGACGCGTAAGATTACAAAATGGTACCCCAAGTTCACGTGCATAAACATATTTGAGCGCTCTTAAGCAGTTTATGAGAGTTTAGGGCTCCGTATGATGTACTTTCGTAATTTGCCAATTCTTTACTTTCTCCTGATAGTCCCACAACTCTTTATACATTCCTCCTTGAACAAGCAATTCTTCATGCTTTCCCTGTTCTACAATCCTTCCCTCCTGAAGAACCACAATCTTGTCGGCAGCCACAACATTGTTTAGCCTGTGCGCCACTACGATAACGGTTTTATTTTGAATCAAGTTGGAAATCGCCTTCTGTACCGCTTCTTCATTCTCCGGATCCAGTGATGCAGTGGCTTCATCCAGTAATATAATGGGCGCATTCTTTAATATTGCTCTTGCAATCGATATGCGTTGCCTTTCTCCCCCGGATAAGGTGGAACCGCCTTCTCCCACCATCGTTTCAAAGCCATTTTCTTTTCGCATAATAAAGTCGTACGCCCCTGCCATCTTGGACGCTTCTATGACATCCTCTCTTTTTGCCGATGGATTCCCAAACTGAATGTTGTTATAAATAGTATCTCTAAAAAGCAGGGCATCTTGAAAAACAATGGAAAACTTCCGAAGGACCTCATCAGGAGAAGCTTTTGCAATATCACTATTTCCAATCTGAATTCTTCCTTCCTGCACATCATAAAATCTTGCCAAAAGTTTAAGCAAAGTAGTTTTACCGGAACCCGAGCTTCCGACCAGCGCGAGAAATTCCTTCTCTTTAATCTGTAAAGACAGATTCTGAATTGCCTTTCTTTCTTCATAAGAGAAGGAAACATCGTTAAGCTCTATCGTGTTTCCCGCATTCAGTCTCTCTTTTCCCGTCATCGGCTTCTCTGCCAACAGCTTCCTGATTCTCTCCCCTGACACGGAAGCAATTTGTAAAGCTGCGTAATTTACGAGAGCAAGATCTAACGGATCAAATATTCTTGTTCCGACAAACAAAAATAAAAGAAATTTTTCCGGACTAAGACTTCCTTTTAACAAGAGATTCAGCCCTACCAAGCTCATCAAGGGAAGCCCCACCCGTAATACCATGCCGGCTATAGTGATGAGAGAACCAATCCCTTTTTCGTTTTTTATATTACTCTTCTCCGCCCTTTCAATATCTTTATGAATCTTTTCTATCGTATCTGGAGTAAAGTTATACGCCTTTACCGTTTTTACCGTATTTAAATATTCCTCCAAAGCATCCTGCTCATTCCGCTTTGACACTTCGGTTTTTAAAAGCATCTTTTTTTGAAAATATTGCATCAAGCTTAAAAACAGTATGGAAAGAGGAAAGCCGATGAATGCTGCAACTCCCATTTTGATATCTACAGTGAAAAAGAAGATTACGCATAGGAGAGCAACAAAAACAGAACTGAAAAATTGTGGTGCCTGATGCGTTGTGGCGATTTCCACTATGCTAAAATCATGCATTAACGTATCCAAAATTTCTGTAGAACTTTTCCCGGAGATAAATCCCAGCGGCAAGCTTCTTAGATGATTTGCAAGCCTGATTCGTCCCTCTGCCGTCTTTTGATAGCCGGACTCATAAGTGTACTTTGTCGCCAGATTTTCAAAAAATAAAGTAAGAAGAAAGAATAATACCATCAAAGCGAAATATTTCCACAAAGAGGCAATGTCTGTCTTTCCGTTTTGACTCGATAGAATAAGACTCTTCACAATCCGGACTAGGCAAATAAAAGGGATCAAATTAGAAATTGAGGATAAAGTATTAAGCAAAACAGGCTTTATAAGCGTTTCCGGTTTTCCTAGAGTAATATTTTTAAGCATGATACAATCCTCCTTCCCGCTTCATCTTCCAGCTTCTCACCTCATCAAAAATCGAAAACATTTTCCGATAAACTCCCTCTTCCTTCATCAAGCTTTCATGGGTGCCTCTCTCCACGATTTGCCCCTCGGAAAGAACGAGAATTTGTTGCGCATTTTTTATCGTACCAAGTCTATGGGCAATCATGATGACCGTTTTGTCTTTTACCAACTCCGCTAAAGCTTCTTGCATAAGACACTCGTTTTTAGAATCTGCATAGCTTGTCGCCTCATCCAAGATCAAAACCGGTGCATCCTTTAACATCGCTCTTGCCACAGCTATTCTTTGTTTCTCTCCACCGGATAAAGTATTGCCCTTGCCTAATATTGTTTCATAGCCTTTCTCCAGTTTCATGATAAAATCATGGCATCTTGCTTTTTTAGCCGCTTCTATCACCTCTTCCCTTCGGCAGCCCTTCTTTCCCATAGCAATATTTTGAAAAATTGTATCGGAAAGTAAGTCATTGTCCTGAAAAACAAAGGAGATATTTTCCATCAATGCATTCGAGGGCATCTCTTGTATGTTCACTCCTCCAAGTTTAATCACCCCGTCCGTTGGTTCATAAAATCTCGGAATCAAAGCCCCAATTGTTGATTTCCCTGCCCCGGAAGCACCAACCAAAGCGGTAAGCTCTCCTTGTTTTGCTATAAAGCTGATATCCTTTAAAACTTGCTCCTTTTCGTAGGAAAAGCAGACTTTTTCAAAGAGTATGTCATAATTTTTCAGCTTTTCTGTATACTTCCCTTCTGCTAATTCTTTTTCTACGAGGACATCCCAAACTCTTTGTACAACATCTTCCAATAAATTCATTCCTTCCGCAAAATCCCTAAGCTTTAAGAACGGGACACTCATCGCCGGTGCTACAATCCAGAAGAAAAGCACTGTCCTCATCGTCGCCATATCATTTGGTTTTTTAGTAAGGAGAAGAATGCCAGCCGGAACAAGAAAAGTCGCCACGGAAAGAATGACAACCCGAAAGGCAACAAAACCCGGTCTGATTCTTGCCGCCATAGTCTCGGTAAACTGTCTATACTGATTGACCGCATTCTCATAATTTTGAAATGAGGAAGTACTGTTTCCGAAGATTTTTACTTCCGGCATCCCTTTTACATATTCATTTGTCGCAGAATTAATCCGGTCCAGTATCTTGAAATTTTCCTCGAGTCCTCCCGATTTCACAATTTTCACCATGATAGATACTTGAATCATGAGTCCGACAGCAATGGCAGTAAGGGTTATCAAAGTGAAAACCACATTCATGCGGAACATGAAAAAGAGTAGAGACAGAATGAGAAACAAGGCGGAAACAAGACTTGGCAATTGATGTGCATAATACCCTTCTATCTGATTCATATCCGAGCTTAAGACTTGTTTCAGCTTGGCTTTATGCTCTCCGGTAAAATAGCCGAGCGGTAATGTAGCAATATGCGATACTATTTTTTTCTTTAAATTGGCAATGAACCTGTAGGAAAACGTATGGCACAAAATACTTCCGATATAGGTAAAAAGATAGGCTGCGAATACCGCTAATATGCCATAAACAGCATAGGAAATCAGGTTTTCCCGCGCTTCCTTTTTCGTTATCAGGCTCACGATAATCTTATAGCTCAGTAAAACGGGTAAAATGTTAAGCATCGCTCCCATAGCAATCAGGATATTTCCGGCAATCAGGCTTCCCTTCTTCGTGCCACATAAACGCACAAGTTCATCTATTGACTTCTTCTTATCCTTCATGAATCTACCTCCCTCTTCATTGACACATTGTCTGCTTTTTCGACCGAACGAGTTCGTTCGTTTCCCCTAAAACGAATACAAGGAAAACACGTTGCCATGTTTTCCTTGTTCTGCCTTGTATATGATTATTTAAAGTCCGCGCAAAAAAATTTTTATTATCTTAAGCAAATATCCTGCCAATCACTTGAAATACACTCGCAGGACTGTGCGGCTCATCCTTCCCGTTCTTTGCATCACTGTAGATTGCTCCTATTGCTCCATAAAGAATAAAAGCGGCAATCTCCCTTGCATTTTCTTTTGTAACACCGATATGATTTTCTATCTTCTTCGTTTCGATTCCTTCCAAAATAAAATCGGCATAAGCCTCTACAAAACGTCCGATGTAATGCGTTAATTCCCAAAGTCTGTAGGAATTATCCGTTATAGAATGGTCTGCTGAAAAATCAAAGCTATGCGTAAAACTACGGATATCCTTGGTAATAAGCTCTCTCAAGATTTTTATTCTCTCTTCATAAGCGATATCCTTGTTTTTCAGTAAATCCACCTTTACTTTCAGTCTCTCTGAAAAATAAGCTTCCATACAGGCTAAAAATATATCTTCCTTGGATTTAAAATAATAATAAAACATCCCGGGAGCGCCATTTACTTCCGCGAGAATATCTCTCACAGAAACTTTCTCATACCCCTTTGACGCAAAAAGCCTCGTTGCGACTTCTATAAATTCCTGCTTTCTCTCCTCCGGAGCTTTCGAAACTCTATTTGCCAAATCATCACCACCAATCCATTATTGACCGACACTCGTTCAATAACTATGTTAACATAATCTAACCATGTAGGCAATACTTTTTATCTCATCTGTATGCGACACAAAAATCCACCCTGACTTCCTTCTGCAAATACATGGGCTATATTCTCAAGATACATCACGACAGTGCTCTGAAAACAATCTCTCTGTCCCGCTCCGAATCGGTAACCTTATGGCAAAATCTCCAGCCAGTAGCCATCCGGGTCTTCAATGAAATAGATACCCATGGCTTCATTTTCAAAGCAAATGCATCCCATCTCCTTGTGCTTTTTGTGCGCTTCTTCAAAGTCATCCGCCTGAAATGCCAGATGGAATTCACACTCTCCCAGGTCGTAAGCCTGAGGGTGGTCTTTCAGCCAAGTCAGTTCCAGCTCAAAATCACCGATATCGCTTTTCAAGTACACAATGATAAAGTCCTCGCTGGTCTTTCGTCTCACCTCATGTAAATCGAGGGCTTCCTCATAGAATCGAAGAGAACGATCCAAATCGGATACATTCAAATTCTCGTGAATCATCTTAAACTTCATAGCTTTTCTCCTTTCGCTGTTTCCGTGTTTTTGATCCGTGAGCGGTACTTAGGATATTCCGTAAGAAAGCGTTGAATCACATCGGGCTCGCCCCAGTAATGCATCGGAAATATGGCATCGCAATCCACATTTTCAAGAAAATACAGAATCCCGTCAGCGTAGTGCGCTTCCAGTCTCGGATCAAGGGGAACGAAGGCAAGGTCAAAATGTCTACCCTTGATTCGCGAAATCTCCCTGTGATAAATCTCGCGGAGCCTCCGATTATCTTCTTCCGGTTCTCCCTCCCAATACCAATCGTTTAAGTCCCCGGGCATGATAGATAGAACCTTCCTTTGTTTTTAGCATAAAGGCAACTCCGCTGTCATTGGAAAGCAGGGTCTCAAGCTGAATTTCATGATCCAGCGGATAGCTTTTATCGGCTTCGACAAAGCTGTGCTTGATCTCCGATAATCGCTTTTTATCCCGTATATCGTTTGCCAATACCGCCTGATAGCTCATCCCCTGCACATCAAGCATGGAAAAAATCTTCGGATTATAATGATCCCCATGAACGTGACTGCAAAAAACAAACACATCTTTTTTCGCGTTGAGAGGCGGCAATTCTCCCCTGTAATAGTCAAAAATAATATAGCAGTCTTCTAATTCCAGCAAAAAACCGCTGTGGTTTAGATACGTTACTTTCATGATGTTACTCCGTAAAATATTTTACTTTCCCAGTATGGAGACTGTTGCTCTCCCTCCCTTGCTTGCTTACTTGCTCCCTTACTTCCTTCCGTTTTCCTACGATATATTCTGCTCAGTATAAGTTGACTCTCATTTGCTGTCAATCGACCGTCCGAAAAACGGTTTATCCGCCGGAAAAGACAGGATCACGTGAAGCTGCTTCCCTTCTCCGCATTGTTTAATCTACCGCACCGACGATCTCCAGAATCTCTTCTTTCGTCATTGGCTTTTCCCCTGCTCTTACTGCATAACTGAAGCCTTTCTCTTCCCATAAAGCCAGCGAATAGGTTCCGGCTTCTCCCTTTAAAGTCACTTTTCTTGCTTTCAAGTCTACTTCCTGCGTTTCCGCATATTTGGTATAATCTCCGCTGATATCTCCTTCTCCTCTAGCCTTCCGGATATCGTATCCCAAAGCAGAGGTCTCCTCTTGCAAATACCTTACATCTATCATGTCGTCCCCTATCACCGTGAACGTTTTTTTCGTAAAAGGCTCTTTTCCTTCCGGGATACGCAGATCGAAACCGGTAAGTTCTTTTGCCTTCTGCAAAGAATCTACTTCTTCTGCCATTGTTGCACCGTCGGAATTCTCTCCCTGTGTTCCCTCTAATGACAAAGAGCCGGGGCTACCTGATTTGGGAGCATGCGTATGGCTTCTGATGAAAAGGACCATGCAGGCAGCTGCTATGGAAAGGGAAATTCCCAAAACCCGAGGAAGAGTAAGTATTTTTTTCTTCTTAGCGTCCTGTATTTTGCTCCTCTTTTTTTCTTTATCAATTCTTTCTTTTTCGGTGCACTCTTTTTCTTCCTTTGCCTCTTCCCCTTTTTTTACACTTTCTTTGGCTAAGCCCGGATCCTCTTTCTCTTGGTAAAAAACCTCTGCCTCCAGGATATATTGATCTCTTACCTCCGTCATTCCCCGAAGCAGTCGCTTGCTGTCTTCTTTCATAAACGATATCCCTCCTGCTTTAAGAAAAGCTTCAGGTGCTCTCTTGTACGGCTTAAACTCATTTTCACCTTACTAAGCCCAGAGCCGGATTTCTCTGCAATCTCCGCTACGGAATCCATAAACCAATACCTTCTCATAAAAATATTTCTGCTCTCCGGTTTTAGAGTAGTCAAAAAGCAATCGGCTGTATTTACTTTTGGTTTCCGAAATTGCAATCTCTTCCCTTTGAAAATACAAGTCGATAATCTTTTGGTCTTCCATATCCCTCAATCCTCGTCCTTCCTTTTCCTGCATTGGGTCGGCAATAGGACGCATTTTTTTCATCATGATATGCCGATTTCCACATCTTCTGTGCTCCGTATTTTCGCCTTTCCTCCCAAATCCTCATAGATGGTAATCATGCTCAACTTTGTTTTTCGCAGAAGCTGTTCCTGCCTTTTTCAAGGCATAAGACAGCATAGGTCGGTCCCTCTCCATCCACTGCCTGCAAGCCAAGATAGGCAATCGGCTCATAGCTCACACCAGCAAGATTCACTACTGCTTTTTTCAAAGGCGGCAGAGACAGCCGCATTCTCTTGCAGCTCCGTCTTTCCGGTATTCAGACTAAAGTCTCCGCTCACTCCCTCCAAGTCTCCTGTGAAAATAGATTGCGAGCCAAGAATCCTGGCCTTGCCAATGAGATTCTCGTAAACGTACAGGATCAGATACGTAGGCTCTGCATCCGGAACAACCACATTCCCCCTGCAAAGGTATGCATAATTCGTCCCGGCCACCACCTGGGATCCCAAAACGGCGACCACCTCGTAGTAATAACCGGTTAAACCATTGATTGCTTTATGAAACGCCTTCATGGCGTCTTTATTTTCCTCCGGAGAAAAATGTCCTTTGTTTATACTCCAGCCTCCTACCATCGGTGTCTCTTCCCGGTCAAAAGTGGTTCCTTCCTCCTGTTTCTTTGTTTCCGAAGGACTGTTTTTTTCCGAACCCGTCTCTGTCATCTTACCCCCTGCGCTCGATTCCTCTGTAGGGAAAGGCTTTCCGCCTTTACAAGCCACTAACGCCATGGACAGGCCCAATACGACCGCTACCAATCTCTGATTCATCCTATTCTTCATCATCATCCTCTCTTTCCGTATCCGTTCTTTTGCCTTCTCCTATATAGACGGAGCGGGAAACGAAATGGTCACAAAAATGAAAATTTTTTCACACAACAAAGACAGGCTACCAATCGATTCTGCTATAATCCATTAGAAAGGAGGCGCTATGGCTTGTCAATGGAAAAATAGCAGTGCGGAAATGATATCCTACCACGACAAGGAATGGGGCGTACCCACCCATGAGGATCAAAAGCTCTTTGAATACTTACTTTTGGAATCCATGCAGGCAGGTCTTAGCTGGGCCTTGATTCTTCGAAAAAGAGAAACGCTTCGAAGCTGTTTTTCCGACTTCTCTCTGGAAAAAGTCGCAGCATTCACGGATGAAGATATTGCAAGAATCATGCATACGAAAAATATGATTCATTCGGAGCGAAAAATCAGAGCCATGATGCAAAACGCCAAGGCTTTTTTAGCGCTGCAAAAAGAAGAGGGGAGCTTTGATGCATACCTTTGGAAGTTTTCCGGGGGAAAAAGTCTTTGTTATCAGGGGCACGAAAAGGGGGAAATGCCGGCCAAAAACGCCCTTTCCGAGGCAATCAGTAAGGATTTAAAAAAACGGGGCTTTCAATATACCGGCCCCGTCATTGTCTATTCTTTTTTACAGGCCTGCGGTGTCATTAACGACCACGAAGAAGACTGCCCCTGCTACCGGGCACTCCGTAAGGCTTATCCCTATCAGGAGGTGGAGGAGACCTTCATAATACGTCCACATCCAAGCCATTTTACTGAACTTTATCAAATACATTACCACTCCTCATTAGGATCGTAACTTGTACATTCCGATAAATCTTCTTCCTTTGACGCCAAAATACTTTGGCTCATACCCGGAATACTATTCAAGTACAAAGTTTCCTGAATGGCTTTCCAATCCTCTTCACCGACTAATACCGCATTTTTCCCTCTATTTTTGGTAATCGTGATTGGCTGAGAAGATTCATTTACCTCTGAAACAATCTGATTAAGCTTTGCTCTTGCCTTGATAATACCGATCGAAGTCATTGCACATCTCCTTGTATTCTTATCTCATCATCCATCTCTATAAGCTCATGCGCTTTTCCTTTACCCTCACGTAATTCTTTTATAGATTTTTTCAGCGAACGCATATTGCTTTCTGAATAGAAGGGGTCAACACTTTGTTGTCCTATCTCATAAATTTGCTCTAACGTGATTCGCTCCGTATTTTTCTCAGCGGAAAAGTCGTCAAATCCGGAAAGGCTTACCAGCCAATAGCTTTTATTCTTCGCAGGAAATGGCTTTGCTTTTTCCAATAATTCTTCATAAATTGCCGCATCGATTTTTTGATTTCTCCACTTTACCTCGGCAAATAAATAGCGGTCCTTTCCATCAAAAGCAAGTAAATCAATTTCGGATTCCTTCTTTCTGATTTTGTCCGTCCCCCACCAGTTTCCATAGTCTTCCGGCAGGAAATCCAACTCTCCTTTTCGCAGTCTTTGTTCAAAATATTCTATGACAATCTGTTCAAATACAGTCCCCATATATGCATTGAGTTTAGGCTCAATCTGTTTTTCGTATACAAGTTCTCCCAAATCCATATTGAGCAAGTTCAAATTTTTCTGTACGAAACAGTACCAAAAGCGAAACATCGTATCCTTGATCCGATAAATAGGGCGCTTACTTTTACGGTCTAAAACCGGTGTTTTCTTCTCAATGATTCCAAGCTCCAATAAGGAATTCAGATAATGACTTAGTCCCCCGCTTTGCATATTTAATTTTGTTGCAATTTCATTTAGTTTGCTTGCCCCTGCCGAAATCACAAAAAGAATATCATTGTAAAGCTTGGGTTGTCTCAGCTCTTGCTTTAAGAGATTATCGGGCTCTTCGAATAATCTTCCGCCGGGTTTCAGGAAATTACGAATAATATTGCTTTTTAAATCTACATTTTCATCAAAGAAGCTTAGGTATTCCGCAATCCCCCCGGTAATGCCATAGACTATTGCCTTATCTCTATAACTATAGGAAGGGACAAATTCTGCCGCTTCCAAATAGCCAAAGGGCTGAAGCTTTAACTGGCTTGTCCGTCGTCCGTATAGCGGACTTTTGTAGCCCAGTACCTGATTTTCCATGAAGCTCATGGAAGAGCCGCACAAAATCAAGAAGAGCTTGCTCCTCTCCCTACACTCATCAATCAGTTTTTGTAATAGGGAGGAAATATGCTCCGCACTTTGGGCTAAATAGGGATACTCATCGATGACAAAAATGATTCTATGTTCTTCCGCGTAGGCAAACAAATAGCGAAGGGCTTTCTCAAAATCCTGAAAATCCGGAAGCCCCTTTAGATTCCCGCAAGCTTCATAGATTGCTTGTGACAAAAGACTTAGGTTAATAAGTGCATTTGATTCCAATGCCACAAAATAATAGCCTTTTTTTCTTTTTAAAAATTCTTTAATCAGATAAGTTTTCCCTACTCGTCTTCTCCCGTAAATAACCGATAAAGCAAAAATGCCTTTCTCGTATTCTTCTTCTAATTTTTTTAATTCAAATGCTCTTCCTATAAAGCGCATAAAATCACCTTCTGAAAACGGGATATTGCGCATACTCATGATACTCGTCAGGAACATTATAAAATGCAATATCGCAATATGCAATAATATACTTTTGCATATTACGATATTGCATTTTTACTTAGCAGGATGCCTTCGCCCTGTTTTTATTTTACAAGAAACACTCAGCCTCTCCGGCAATTATTTCTTCTCCAAAAGCTCTATCGGATTCCCTTCATAAAGATAAATCATGCTGTCGTAACGCTGAACGGGAGCACTCTTCACCCGATAGGAACGATTCGGGAAAAAGCGCATAAGGAAAGAGTAGCCCTCTCCCAGCTGTAACATTTCCATCGGCGTATGAATCAGCTGATAGACTTTGCTTTTCTCGTCTGTAATGCTTGAAAAATACAAGGCATATTGCTTTCCCTTTGCAAATCTTGCCTGTGCCGCCAAAGGGTCTACGGAAACAAAGCTCTGCACCGTTCTCTTCGCTTCTCCAAGCACCTTGATATTGTCTGTTACCTTCCAGACATCCGTTCCGATGGCATAGTAGGCTTCCCCGAAGTCCTTGGTCAAAAGCACACCCATGCTGTTATAAATTGGATTTTCCTTCTGAATGTGCCCGTCATGAGCAGAAATAACGAGCTTTCCGGAACCGATTTTTTGCTCTATTTCCAGGATTTTTTTCACATTTTCTTCCATATACCGGTCCCGAAGGACAGAGGAATTCTCTCTGGAAAGCCAAGTTTCCGCGGCTTGTCGGACGGTATTCAACTCCATCAGAAAGTCTTGATTTTCCTTAAACGCTTGTTTATCTGTACCCTCCTGCTCATCCGCTGTGTTTCCCGTCTCCTTCTGCGCCTCTTCCAGACTCTTCTCCGCCTTTTCCTTTAAGCTGTCCAAAAAGGCAATCACTTCTCCGGCATTCGTTGCATTTAAACTGATATTCTCACCCTTTATGCAGTCTAGATTTTTGAAAACTCTTCTTCGGTCGTCAAGTTATGAGACAGGCTGTATTCTTTTAAAAAAGCATAACTTCCCTCAGGATCTTGCATATCAAAGCCGTAGAAACGGACCTTCTTCTCTTCCGGAGCACTTTCATTCCACTCCCGCATCCAGGAAATGAGCTCTGCCATTTCTTTGGTATGGTAAATGGGAAAGGCGAACTTCTGTACCATTTCCTCCGCGCTTCCTTCTCCCCCTTGAACATAGCGGTTAATTTCCGCACACTCCCCATAATCCGCTTCCAGAGCAAATGCCGTAAAGCCCCGTTTCTCCACCATTTCCTTGAAAACAGACAGCTTCAGCTCCTGCATTTCTTTACAGCCATGGGCAGCCTCTCCGATAGAAAGGATCGAAATATTCTCCGGTATATACTCTGCGGAGAGGGGCTTCATTTCCACCTGAACCTCTTTGATTTCACGGTGAGCCTGCAATTCCTCGAACTTTAATTTTCCAAAATAAAGCAAAATACAGACAAGCAGAAAGGCTAGCAGCGTAAGAACAATTTTTCCTGCAAGTTTCAAAAGTTTCCCTATTATTTTCATCTCTTTCTTCCTCACTTTCCCTGTTCCAAAACCAAACGCACTCTAAGAGGATTTTCTCATTTCACAATCCGAACGTTCTCTCCATAAATAGTATGTTCTTTCCACAATTCACCCTCTCCGTAAAGAATAGTTCTTATTCTACTATCCGCGTGTAGGCTTTCTTGGTCAGCCGAAAAATCACAAGATAGACCAGCGCGAAGACAAGAAGTACCGCGGACAAACAGCCGGCATAAAGGGTCAGGCTTCCCACTCCGAAAAGTCCCAGTAGCCTGAAAACAATCTTGGAGGCTACGAGGCAGTGAAGGGTAGCCACCGCTAAGGGACCGAAGAAAAGCCATAGAATCTGAGAGGACCCGGTCTTCTGAATCAAATGGTCGGAAAGCCCCAGCTTCTTCATGATTTGCATCTTTTCTCTGTCTTCATAGCCCTCGCTGATTTGCTTGTAGTAGCTGATTAATACCGTGCCTGTCAGGAAAATGATGCCAATCAGCACCCCTAAGAATAAAAATCCGCCGTTTACTTCATATTGCGATTGCAGGTATTCGTCCTTATTTTCTATAGAATACCTAGCGTTTCCCTTGAAATTTTTTTCCGAAAACGCCTTCAGCTGTTTCTTTAAAGCTGTGTACTTCGGCTGATAAGCCTCCCCGGAAATTCCTTTCAGATTCCAATGGGTGCTAAATTCGATGGCAGTAGATTCACTGCGATGCTCCTTAGGCTGTAAATATTTTTCTATATACTGCATCGTGGCAAGATCTCGCACCACAATGCCGTAGCTTCCTAAAGCCACCATATCCACCGGCAAGATATTCTGAATTTCGCTCACCTGAAACACCCGGTCTCCGATTTTCAAACTGCCCGGATTCTTCGGCGTATTTCTATTGTTGCAGAGCAGAATTTCATTTTCTCCTAAAGAAATATGCTTCTGAAAACGGGCATTGTAGCCGGCTAAATCATAAAGGATAATCATATTGGGATCTTTGGCATTCACCATGTTCTCTTGCCCTTGCACAGGCAGGATTTGACCGTCCTCTACAAACCCTACCGTAGCAAGCGTTGCCATGCTATATAAACCCTCTACCTTGGAAGGCTCGTTCACGCTTTCCAGCACCATTTGATTTAAAGACTGCTTCAAGTCTTCCCCTTCCTTTTCCAGATAAGAAAATGGGGAAAGCTCCATACTGTATTCTCTGGAAAATAAGCTGTTTCCCTTATTCTGAATATTTGCGTACATACAAATGGTGGTGGCAAGGCTCAAGATCACCCCTGTACTCAAGATGGAAATACTTGCAAGAGAAACCGCATTTCCCTTGATACGATAGAGAAGGCCGCTAATGCTTAAGAACTTCTCCGGCTTGTAGTAAGAAGGGCGCTTTTTCTCCATTTTCAAAAGCAGCACGGAAAAGGAAATATACAAAAGATAGGTCGCAAGAATTACCGCCAGTACCGCCAGGAAAAAGTAATTAAAGGAAGACAGTAAGCCTTGGATCAAAAGTGCAATCCCGTAGCCGATGCCGAGGAAAAGGAAGCCGATGAGAGAAAGAATCACTCTCGACTTCGGTTCCCCCTCCCCCTCATGTCCTTTTTGTAAAAGCGCCATCGGGGTAGAAAAGGAAATCCGAAAACTGCTGCGGAGCAAGGTGAAAAGATAGAGGACAAAGAGCAAAACCGTAGTATAGAACAGGGCAGTAAAGCTAAAGGGAAAGTCCATCAGCCTCCCCGACACGTCTTTCATGATGAAGTTCAGCATGAGAAAGACCATTTGCCCAAAGAGATATCCGCCCACAATGCTCAGTACCAGGATAAAAGCAAAGAGGCAGAAAAATTCAATGGCAATAATCTTTCGGATATGCTTCTTCTCCAAGCCCAAAATGCCATAAAGAGCAAACTCCTTATTTCGTTTCTTCAGCATGAAATTGACTGCATATTGAACAAATACAAAAGTAAAAATGCAAAGAAGAATCGTACCGACTTGGATAAAAAGAGGCAAGTCCCTATGACGGGTTTCTACGTAATGATTTTCCAGTAAAGAAGCCATGATAAAGAAAAGCATTCCCATAATCCCGGAAGAAAGTACAAAGGGTATTTCTAAAAGCCGATTCGCCCGGAGATTTTTCAGAGCGAAGCGTCTTGCCATAAAAAAGCGCATGTCTAAACCTCCTTCCGTCTTCCCAGTACAAGCTGTGCCTCGGAGATGCGTTCCATAAAATCACGCTGTCCCTCCTCATTTCCACGATAAATCTCATGGAAAACCACGCCGTCTTTGATAAATAAGACTCTATCGGCGTAGGAGGCGGCTCGAAGAGAATGGGTTACCATCAAAATAGTCTGTCCCTCGGCATGAATCTTATGGAAGAGCTGCAAAATCATCTCTGAAGACGCGGAATCCAACGCGCCTGTAGGCTCATCCGCAAGCAGGAGAGAGGGGTTTGTAATCATGGCTCTGGCAATGGCGATACGTTGCTTTTGTCCGCCGGATACCTCATAGGGATACTTCTCCAAAAGCTCCTCTATTCCCAGAATCCCCTGCATTTTTGCTAAACGCTCCTTCATCAGACTTTCTTTCTCTTCCGATAACACAAGAGGAAGGAAGACATTGTCCCTGTTATTGAACTGATCCAGGAGGTTAAAATCTTGAAAGACAAAGCCCAGCTCCTTTCTTCGAAAGGCGGAAACTTCTTCTTTCTTGAGACTCCCCATGTCCCTTCCGTTTAATAAAAGAACACCGGAGCTGGGATTGTCCAGGGTGGCAAGGATATTTAAGAGAGTGGTCTTTCCTGCACCGGACTCCCCCATAATCGAGATAAACTCCCCTTTTTCCACGGAGAAGCTCACATCCCGTAGAGCTTCCGTTGTAAGATTCTTGGTTTGATAGATTTTCTTGACGTTTTTACATTCTAAAATGGACATTCGTTTTATACTCCCTTCTACACATTGCCTTGCCTCATTTTTTTTTCAGGAAGGCTTGGAACAAGAAGAAGTATAAAACGAATATCCGGTTTTTGCCTTTATTTAAGATGACAAAATAAGGGATAAAGCTTACAGAATTGTAAGATTGGAGGAGTTTGGAAAACGCAAAGTAAAGCAGCTTCCCACCGCCACGGTAGATTCCACCGATACGGAAATCTGCAAAAATCCGGCAATCTTCTGCACCATATAGAGTCCCAGTCCACTGGATTTCTCCGTAGCCCTGCCATTAAAGCCGGAATAGCCCAGGTCAAATATTTTCTTTAAGTCGGAAGAGGGAATCCCGATTCCCGTATCCTGTATCCGAAGAGAGGCGCTTTCCCGGTCAAAAGAAAAGCTGATACTGCCTTCTTTCGTGTATTTTAGAGCATTGGAAAGAAGCTGCTCTAAGAGAATCGAAAGCCATTTTTCATCGCTGATTACTTCCGCCTTTTCTCCGTTGCCATCCGTACAGAGCCCCTCATAATGAAGGGAAAGTTGTTTTTCAATAAAAATGGGAGCGTACTTTTTAAATAAACGTTTTAAACAGGCTTCCAAATCCACCGGATGAATATCCATATCGGCGGAACGGTTCTGCATTTTCAAATAGTTCATCGCCATATTGCTGTACTCTTCGATATAGAACATTTGCTCCTCGAGCTTCTTTTTATACTCACTCTCCGTTTTTCGAAGAAGGAGCTTCGACACGGTAATCGGCGTTTTAATCTGATGCACCCAGAGAAGAAAATACTCGGAAAGCTCCCTTTTTTCCTCTATCCGCCTGCGTTCCTCTTCCTTTTTCTCCATTTCTATCCGCTCCAAGGCTTTTCCCAAGCTTTCCTTCCGGACAAAGGAAAAGTAGCTAAGGACAAGATAGACAAAGAGCAAAAAGCCGCTCAGCTCCGCCCCTAAAACAAAATAACTCCGGGGCAAATGCCCAAAGAAAAAAATCCCTCCGAAAAGGGACAGCAAAAGCAGGAAAAACCCTAATAAATCCGATTTTGTTTGGAGATACGCCGGTATCCGGTTTTTTATTTGCATCGTGGTTTTTCCGCCTCCTTTTAATCACTACTTTTCTAACGCTAAAAAATATCCAATTCCTTTTTTCGTTTGAATCAAATCCTCTAAACCCACGGCAGAAAGCTTTTTTCGGAGTCTCGTGATATTGACGGAAAGGGTGTTGTCATCCAGAAAATCCTCTCCCTGCCAGCAATGGTTCATGATTTCCTCTCTTTTTGAAATTCCGCCCTTTGCTAAGAATAAGCACTCCAAGATGAGTAGTTCCGTCTTTGTTAAGTCGATATGAAAACCTTCTCCCAGGAGAGCCGCCTTTGCTAAGTCCAGCTGCAAGCCTTGAAAGGAAAGATTGTCCTGTACCGCGGTGTATTCGTAGGTTCTCCGAAGCAATGCCTGAATCTTCGCCCTTGTCAAATATAAATCGATGGGCTTCACAATATAGTCATCCGCCCCGAATTGCATGGCCTGCACCATGTCCATGGACTCGCTGTGGGACGAAAGAAAGAGGATAGGGACATGAGAAAATTTACGGATTTTTCCGTCCAATAAAATCCGTTATAACAGGGTAAGCTGATATCCATAAGAATCAGTTCAGGATTTCCTTCTTCCACTTCATCGCTCACTCTTTGAAAATCCTTTACGGATTCCACCGTATAACCCCACTGTATAAGCTCATCCTTTAAAAGCCTTACGATATTCTCTTCATCTTCTACAATAAAAATCTTCATATTTCCTGCCTTACCTAATCTATCTTTTTTTCTCCCTTACAGCGCTCCCTTCGGGCAGGCCTTTACGCATTCCATACACAGGATGCAGTCTGTTCCGTTTTTTCTCTTCCTGGAATTATCCGTCATCTCCACATCCATGGGGCAAACCTTCTTACATTTTCCGCAGGAAATGCATTTCGTCTCATCACAACGAATCCGTACCAGTGAAAAATAGCTCATAGGCTTTAGAAATACGGTAACCGGACAGATATATTTGCAGAAAGCCCGATTATCCTTGAAAAGAAAGGCCAGCGCTATGCCTACGAGATAATAAGCAAGATTTCCAAGGAGAAATGCCCAAAACATAATCCTTTCCAGATTCCCCACTTTCATCAGAAACAGGGCGGAAACAAAGAGGAACGATAAAGCAAAAGTCAGATAACGAATCCATCCGATATTTTTCCGGGGAAGGGCTCTCGTCTTATAAGGCAGAAAATCCAAAACCATGGCAGTCCAACAGGCATAACCGCAGAAGCCTCTTCCGAAAATCAGAGGTCCGAAGATTTTTGCCACCGCGTAATGAATGGTAGCCGCCTCGAAAACGCCGGTGAACAAGTAGTACCAAAATCCCTCAATTTGCATGTTTTCCCGGTTGATAAGCCCTAAATAAACAAGCATATAGAGCCCGACCAGAAGCTGTACCACACGACGGGCATAGGGATATTTTCTTCCGAGCAGAAAAATTCCTAAGGATAAGGAGATTCCGATATAACTAAAGTTGAAAAGATAAAAAAGATTATGCTTCGTGAGCCAAAGGCTAATTGCCACTGCTTCGAAAACTCCGCCAATCAGAAGCACCAAAGCATATTTTTTCAAGAAATTGCGCAAATAAAAGCTCCTCTCCTGTGTAAATCCATTCTGTTTTTTCTCGATAAATTGTAGGCTTACAGTCCCCTATTTTCAAGTTCTGCCATGTAAATACCGGACAGCATAAGTTTCCTACATTGATGTGTTGCTCCTTCTAACGAAGATGAATCCTATCCAGAGTCTGCAAAAAAACGGGATTCCGCTCTATTTTCCTTATATTTACAGATTCCAATAGATTGCACCGTGACTAAATAAAGAAATATGATCTCTAACGATCAGTATCGTTTTACCAAAAATGCGAAATCAGACCTGGATGAAATTCTATCCTATATTCCGTTGAACTTTCTAACCCCGATGCGGCAGCAAGCTTTTTAAAGGATTTAGAGGCAGTAATCGCTTCTATTTGTTCTGTGCCTAAAATTGGTAGAATTGTGGAAAATGAATTTCTTCCTGATAGAGGAATAAGAAAGTCTCTTGTGGGAAACTACGTCTTATGCTATTTTCCTGATATAAACGAAAATAGCATCTATGTTCTTCGCATACTTTATGGTCGAAGAAACTTAGATGAACTGGTAAGGGATATAAATAATTTTTAGCGACCTCCATTAGTAATTCAAAGTCACTTCCTCTCCCCACTCCTTCAGGAACTCTTGTTTCATTCATAACTGGTTACTTCGTTTTATAATGACATTGTATTGATAACAAACGAATTTTGATGTATTCTATCATAAAGTCAATGCGTTAAATAACAATGTAGAAATATCTGATTGGAGGTACTTTGCATGGCAACAACAAATTTAAACATCAGAACCGATAAGGATATTAAAGAGCAGGCGGATCAAATATTTTCCGAGCTGGGACTGAATATGACTACCGCCATCAATATGTTTCTTAGAACAACTATCCGTGAAAACGGGATTCCCTTTTCTTTAAAACTGGATACTCCAAATGAAGAGACAGCTGCTGCTATCGAGGAAGGACGCCGTATTGCCTTAGATAGTAGCGTAAAATCCTATAAAACTATGGATGAACTCAAGGCGGCTTTGGAAGTATGAAATACGAAGTCAAATTCACTAATCAGTTTAAGAAAGATATTAAGCTCGCTAAAAAACAGAATAAAGATTTAAATAAACTCTTTGATGTAGTAAATATTCTAGCAGAAGGCGGCATATTAGAGGCAAAATATCGAGACCATGACCTATCCGGTAAGTATAAGGGAACAAGAGAATGTCATGTTGAACCGGATTGGTTGTTAGTATACGAAATTCAAAATGACGTTCTTGTCCTTATACTCTACCGTCTTGGAACTCACTCGGAATTATTTAAGAAATGAGTTGAAAAATTAAACTATTTTACAGTTTCAATTTTAATTTTTTTCCTCTCCCCACTCCTTCAGAAAATCCTGCATGAGCTTGTCCCTTTTTCTCCGCCATCTTCTTGGCTGAAGGAGTGTTTAATTCCTTAGAAATCAGTAAAAGCTTGTTATAAAAATGCTCGATGGAATTCTCCAAGCTTCTACCGTGGCTTCCGCCAAACTGGAAGCAGCGAGCAATACCGATAGCGCCAATCGCTTCCAGACGGTCTGCATCCTGCACGATTTTTCCCTCAATAGTCTCCGGAACCCTCCCTCTATTTTTGCTAAAAGAAACGGAATTGATATTTCTGCATATTTCCTCAATTCGCTCTTCGGAAAGCCCCTCCTGCTGCAAAAAGCATCTGGCATTGGCATTATTTTCCGTATGGAAAAGTTTATGATCGTCGCAATCATGTAGAAGGGCGGAAAGCGCAATCACTTCCTCTTCTCCCTGCCCTTCCATTTGGGCAATCATCATGGCATTGTGATATACCCGTAAACTATGGGCTAGGTCGTGCCCATCTCCATTTCCCTGAAAAAGCTTTGTGATATAGTTTCGATTCTACTTTCTTTCATGCAGAACGAACTCCGTATTTTCTTGCTTCATAATTGCAAGTTGCCACCACTCCCCGCTCCGTGGGTTTCGCACCGATAATCAGGGGCTCATCTTTAAGAGTCGGATTGTCCCGCATTTCCACGGAAGCATAAAAAGCGTCCATATCCACATGAAGGATGATTTGATTTTCTTGATATTCAGCATACAAAGATTCTAGCATTTTCTTATCAGGCTTTCCTATATCTTACTTTCTCTATCTCTTTAAGTCCCATTCCATACTTCTTTAAATCCACTTTTCCGTCCTTCACTTCCACCCCATCTTCTTCCAGGCGTTTTCTCTGCTCGTCCTCTCCCCCAAAGGCAAAGGCGGGAGCAAGCTCCCCCTTAGAATTCACAACCCGAAAACAGGGGATATGGTCCGGATCCGGATTCTTATGCAGGGCATTACCCACGGCCCGGGACATCTTTTTATTTCCCGCCATCTCCGCAACCTGAGCATAGGTGGCTACCTTGCCCTTGGGAATCTTCTTCACCGCCTCGTAAATCCTTTTTGTGGGAGAATCGGAAATAAGGCTGTAGCTTTCCGAAATCATTCTCCGAAGCTCTTCCTCGGGAATACTACCATCTAAAACTATAGTGTTCCAATGCTCTTTATTCTGATGATACGCAGGTTGCACCGCAGGGTAAACTCTCCTCCAAAAATCCCGCCATTCCGGATGTACCTTCACATTCAGGTTCACAAAACCATTTCTTTCGTAGATAAGCAAAAAGGCTTTTTTATTTTCCCAAAAACGAATCAGCTCCCAATCCGCTGTACGGAAAGGACGATCTATATAGCTATCCGGAAAGGATAGACCGAAGGCAATCGCATCTCCTTTTGTTCTCATACTTTACAATTCACTCCTATTTCCCATCGTTCTTCCGGCTGTTAAGCACTCCCAAAAGTGTTTAAGCGTCTAAAATATTTCTTATTTTAAGAAAATATCTAATCCCTTAGATAAAGCGGTTCCTCAGTCCTTGCCCCCTTTGCAAAATCTCCTCTTTGCAAGGTCACAAAATCCATATAGGGAACCCGATGCAAAAGATCCCGACAGCTTTCATAGATTTCCTTAAAGCATTCATGACAATGCTCCTCCGGCATGTCCACAATAATCAGATAAGAAGTAGTTCCGCTTTCATCCCTTTTTAAAAGCATATCCAGCATTGCAATCTCGGAATGTGTCTTTGCAAAGGATATAAGTCTCCTGTGTAAGGCTTCCACTTCTTCATTCTCCTTTGGATATCCCAGTAAAACCTCCGCATCCTTCTTCACTTCCACGGACTGTACTTTCGCTTCCCCAAACTCACTTTGGTATCCCGGCGAACTCATCAGGTTATGGATTAGCTCCGGGCTTACATAGAAGAGCTGCGATCCATAGGGATTGATCACAAATCCTTCTCCCTTAGTAAGCATGGAAACAATTTGAGGGAAACCTGCAATCATGGTTTCTCTTTTCCCCCCTGCCTCCTTCTGTTGATTCAAAGCCTCCATCTGCTGATCCATGGCGCCTAGTGCAAACCAATCCGTAAACACCGGAAGAGCCGATTCTCCCCGATCCATCGTTACATGAGGAATGGTGAGCTTCATCCCTGCCTTTAGGGTTACAGAGCCATCCTTTTCCCCCATTGGCTGGCTTCCGTCTGTCTCTATCGCCACCAGGTAATGACTTCTCACCAGCTCTCTAAAAAAGAGATTCAGAAATTCTCCCTCTCCTTGTCTTTCAAAAAACACACGACTTAAGCCTAAAAGATAGGGATTCTCCACCGCTTGATGTACATTTGCTTCAATCTGATAGGGAATATCCGTGATTACAGCATATTTCCAATCCGGAGAAAGAATATCTTTTCGAGCGAAGAAGAGCTTTACCCTTCTCTGCCCTTGGCTTTCCGGTGTTTCCTCTTGTTCCTCTTTTTTTACCTGTTCCGCAAATGTCGTACTTTCTTCTATCTTCATAATCGTTAGATGAGAAATAGTTCCATCACGATGCAGAGCATAAACCTTCTCCCCTTCTTTAGCATTTCCAAAGAGTTGGCCTTCTACAGAAAAACAATCCCCCTCTACAACTGCATAGTTTTCTACCATCAGTGTAAATCGGGGGCGCTCGGACCCATTCTCACTATTCCTTTGATTCTCAGACTTAGACTCATCTTTTCGAGTAAAGAAATTCTTTAAATTTTCTAACATTCTATCCTCCCGAAACTATATTAGTTTTATGCAAAGCATTTTATCTCAAAATCACCTCATTGCCATCTACTTATTTAACTTTGTCACCATGACTTCAAACAAATACTATTTTTCACAAGAAAATCGATAGAGATGGCTTCTTATATATTCTTGGGAGAAAAGATAATAAAATTATACTGGACAATGGATATGTTGTGATACCTGAAGTACTAGAGCAAATTATTCTAAATCAGTCTAATTGTATAAGTGAAATCAAAATAATTTGCGACAGTATCTGTGGGGATGGCTTAACAGCTTTGGTAGTACCATCCCTAAAAAATATCGCTTATGAGCTTGTGGACAAAGAGATAAAGAGAATTAGTATTAGACATTTCAGGCATATAAGGATAAAAAAATAGTCGTTCTGCATGAAGGCTTCAAATATTCCTCCTTGTAAAGTCAAGCATATAGGGTAAAATGAAAAAATGAATAATCAAATATGTATTGAAAATCTCAAGCGTAGTTACTCCAGAAAAATAGTCCTTAAGAATATCAACTTGACTTTCAAAGAAGGTACAATCAGCACAATTATTGCACCTAATGGAGAGGGAAAGACTACGCTTTTAAGTGTGATTGCTGACTTTGTTTATCCAGATCAGGGACAGGTCCGTTATGAGGGTATATGCGAGAAGCGGAATACCGTCTTGCTACTGTCAGGAGATCGAAACCTCTATGTAAAAAATACAGTACAGGAAAACCTTAAATTTTTTGCTGTTCTTTCAGGTATGACAAAACAGCAGACATTAGAGGGGTTGGAGAGCTGCCGTAAGCTTTTCCCAATATACGACAAAATTCAGTATAAAGTAATCGAAGAACTATCTTTCGGACAGAAACGACTGGTCTCAATTATGTCCGCCGTTGTGATGGATGCAAAATGCATTATGATCGACGAGGCATCGGAGGGACTTGATATTGCGAATATAGAAGTATTAAAGAGTATCCTCCAAACCATTAAAAAAGAAAGAATTATCATTATGGCATCGCAGGATTATTCCTTTATCACTGATCTTTCTGATCAATTGCACTTTCTAAAGGACGGGAGAATTGTAAAATCCTGTGAGAGATTAACACCAGAGAAGTTCATAGCTCTGTATAAGAATCTATATATGGATGGTGTTGATGGATGAAAATACGAAATAACCTAAAAGCCTTTATCAATGTAATTCAACTAGAGTTATCTAGTACTCTGCGCTATCGTTTCTCTGTCTTATCTGATATCCTCGTTTTTTCCGTTTTATTGGCGTTTTTCCTTATGTCAAAAACAGGATCTACATACGCGTCAGAGTACAATTACGTAAATTACAAGAGCATGGTTCTTTTTGGATACCTTGCATGGACACTTGCAATTACAGCGCTCACCTCCAGTATTGGAAGCATTTCAGCTGAACTGACGAGAGGTACGTTTTACCGAAAACTTCAATCACCTTGTAATATGATTGCTCTGCTTTTTGCAGAACTTGTCTCCTCCATCTTGATCGAGCTAATTGTAATTTCAGTACTTCTTCTGATATCCCGTGTTTTTTTTGATACTAAATTGGCAGTAACCATTGTAGGTATCATAGCAATAATAATCTGCACGATAGGAATGTTTGGAATTGGACTTATTGTAGGAGGCCTTACAATCCTATTCAAACGGATCGGTGCCATTACACTCCTTTTGGAGGTGGGACTACTCTTAATGACAGATACCATCCCAACTGACAAAACCCTACTCTTATTTACAAGAATTATTCCTCTTACATCGTGTAACGCAATTATTAAGTATTCTTTGGTCAATATTCCTTATGTAAGTGAAATGCTCATTCTGCTGACTAGTAGTACATTGTGGGTATTGTTTGGTAGTTTATCCTGAAACGATGCATTCAAATGGCAAAGAGAAAAGGAAACCTGCTCTTTTACTAAGTAGGCATCGTATCATAAAATAATATATTTTCGAACAGAAGTACTTAGCGCTATACAGAAAGAGGATTCAAATGGATCGGTTAACTCAATTTCAAGATAATATTGGCAAGCAATGATAAGAGGCGCCGCTACCGCTCACCCTTATCGATTCTGCTTGTTGGGAAGTTCTCAATCCCTATGATCATTTCCTGCCGTAAATGGCTGCGCATTCTACAGGTGCTTCGCACCTTTGAACGCTAAAAGGGACTGACCATACCCTATATATCATCTATTCTTTTGTTTCTGCTTTGAGCGGTTGCCTTTACTTCACTACCAGATTTTAAATCCAAAAATCTTTGCATTTTATCTTGGCCAACGTTCTTTTCTCGCCGGAAACTTCGGGAATTTCCTATGCGGCTCTGCCTGATACCAGTAGGCTACAGTTGCCACATCATCCTGACGCTCAAATAATCCACCATAGTATACACCAATCTGCTGTATCGTAACTTTAAGATCTTCTTTAAAAAGAATGGGATCTGCGATATGCCATCTGTAGAAGCTTCTCTGCGGCATCTGGTCATCATTATGGTAATCATTATGTATAAATGTGTCATGGCAAGAATAAAAAGGGTACCCCAGATAAGGTGTACAGAACATCTGCTCTACTGTCTTTCCTTCTTCCTGCTTAGCAAAACTCCAGGCTCCACCAAAGTAATCTTCTGTTCCTGTCCCACAGATTGTAGGATATTCCTTATCTCCGTCAATGTAGAATTTAACTTCACCTTCTCCGTACCAGTAACGTTCCAGCGTAGTCAGCGCCATATATGTACCTACATACTGACCTTTACCCTGTATATTATCCAGAATCACATAATCTTTTCCCTTCTCTGTAATATGCTGTCTTCTCCACTGCGCATGGAAATATCCTGCGTCATCTGTAATCTCATCTGTAAGACAGTAATCCACCTGATAAAAAAAAGCAGGAATAGCTTCATCACACTGATTTTCTACTGTTATTTTTGCCTTTCTCCTAAAAGGCATAGGAAAATACATATTAAATCCACGGGTAGGATTTACTACTATGGGCTGCGAATTCACCTGATAAGACACACCGAATCCACAGCAAACAAATCCCCCAGAGGACTTTCTACAGACGGGGTTTCCTCATCATCCCAATACATACGAACTACAAGATCCCGCAGAACATATCTGTTTCTCTCACTGGTACGATCCGTCACAGTCATCCAAATATGCTGAATAATGCCCGGTCCTATTATCTCAGCTAGTGTCACTGTTTCTCCCGCTGCTATCTCAGGCACACAGGGTGAGCCTTTTCTTGACGGTCCCAGCTCGCTTTTCGCTATACCGCCTTTTCCCTTCTCTCCTGTACGGTTCTCCCATGTAATTGCATGGGAAGAACCGTTTCTAAGCCTAAAAATATTCTCAAGTTCTCCAAAGAACATATTTTTCTCCTCTTGCCCATCTTTATATCTATTCCCTTTTCAGCATGAACATCAGGAAATTCCAGACAATCATCCGAACGAAAATAACAAGATTATTACCCTTTTCATTATACATACTAAAGATAAATGTCAATATTTCTGTACCAACAGCCTTGTTCCCTTTGCCCTGATTTCTCCGTATTCTGTAAAAATTCCCACTGAACCAGAAGCGATCTCATAACATCTGGAAACCAATGCCACATCATTTACATAAACTAGCATGATCTTTCCGCTTACCATTAGGCTGACCTTAGCAGAGTTTTTCGTAAATCGAACCGACCGTTCATCGAGATAATACTGATCTCCGTCTATTCTGTTGTAACGATCCATAAGGATTCTGCCATTCTTTTCTTCCGTAAAAGACTGTTCAATCGTATCCGGCATCCTCACTCCGAGTGTACCGTCTTCGCGCTGAACCAGTTCGTGAACCAAAATGTTTCCGCCCCATAGGTGTCTACCGCTGTCCCTGCAGTTTTCTCGAATAGGTTCCCAGCCTACCATGTAGCGGTTCTTTCCATTTGTTACAGAGGTTAATTGTAAAATCAACTTGAACAACTGAATAAAAAAGTAATCCATGACGGATTCTTTGGTAGAATTAAGTTACCACACTAAATTCACGAAAGGAATCAACATCATGGACCAATTTAATTCTACTACATTCACACCTGATAGGCAAAGGGGTCAGCACCTAAAATTTGAGGACAGGTGCAGTATTCGTATCTTTAATAAACTTGGCTATTCTCTCCGTAAAACTGCCGAAGCCATTGGTTGCTCCGCTTCTACAGTTCTAAACGAGCTCCGCAGGGGTGTAGGAAAGCGCAATGGCACAAGAGGACGTAATCCTGAGTATTCTGCTAAACGCGGACAGCAAAATTACGAAATCAATCGTTCACGTTGCCATAAACCTCATAAGCTTGATTCAAACTCAGAATTCGTCAAATGGCTTGCTAAACAGATCAAGACTCGCAAATGGTCACTTGATGCCTGCGTAGGTTATGCAAGAAAACACGAACTATTTGCAGCAGATAAAATCCCTTGTACAAAGACACTATACTCTGAGCTATGGGCTGGGAATCTGCCTATTACACCATTCGATGTTCCTGAGGCTTTGAGAAGGACCACAAAGCACATAAAGTTCGTAAGAATAAGCGCATTCTTGGATCCAGTATAGATGAACGCCCTGAGATTGCTTCGCTCAGAATCGAATGCGGCCACTGGGAAATAGATACCGTTGTAGGACTCTTGGAAGCCTGAAGCTCTTTATGCACCACTGTTCACCTTTTTATATTTCTACCTCCTACTGCTTGGTTTATCAGGTATTCTCTCCTTTTTACTCTAAACTTTCGTGCGTCTTGAGCGCTTTGATAGACGGTGTATACAGCGTAATAAGCTTTCCCCATTCTTCTTTCGTCAGTAGGCTCACATGTTCCTTTCTTGTTTCGCCCAGCAGCGACACTGGCACATCCCCAGAGGTCCATTGATACTTGAACCCAAGTTTCCTGAACACGCTTTGATTTCTCGTTGCCATTAAAATAGCCGCACCAGATGCGAACAAGGCTCAGATCCGAAAAAGCATGACGCAGCAGCTCTCTTGCCGCCTCCGGCACAATGCCCTGTCCCCAATAATCAACTCCCAGCCAATAACCAAGCTCCGCTTCATCCTCCTTTTCTGCAAGGTCACTATGGTGAAGGCCGATGCTGCCAATGGGAAGTCCCGTCTCCTTTAGTACAATGGCGTAGGTCTCCGGTACCATGAGCACATTCCGGATGACCTGTCGGCTGTCCTCTTCACTGGTGTGTACCGGCCACCCTGCAATCGGACCTACTCGCGGATCTTTCGCATATTTATAGCACTCCTCTGCATCCGTTTCTTCCCACGGACGAAGGATAAGTCTCTCTGTTTCTAAAATCATATCCATCCTTTCTTTCTCTTTGGAGTCAGAAGCTCTTGTTTTAAGCCATATTATCACACTTTACTTTTCCATCATGGCTATGTTCTACACATGTCGAGCAGGTACAGTGATATTTCCATCGCTCCACTTACAACAGTTTCTCCGTCCATTCTGATTCCTTGAATCCAGTCAGGACAAAATCATCGCCGATCAACAGGGGGCGCTTGACCAGCATACCGTCCGTTGCCAGCAGAGCCAGCTGCTCCTCTTCACTCATATCTGGTAGCTTTCTGGAAAGTCCCTTCTCTCTGTAAGGGATGCCACTGGTGTTCCAGAAGCGTTTCAATGGCAGACCACTCATCTCATAATATTTCTGTAGCGTATTCTCATCCGGATGGTCTTCCTTGATATCAATGACCTCATGCTCAATTCTGTTATCATCCAGCCACTGCAAAGCCTTCTTGCAGGTTGTGCAACGGCTATAACAATAAACCTTCACCACCGATTCGTTCTCCCTTCTTTATCACCTTACCTTCATGGTCTCTATAATGGCTTGTAATTGTAATGGAGTCTACCCTTTTACCCGATTTGAAGTGCAAAAGTTATAGACCCTTTTGAGCGTGCAACCAATAAGAATAAATAATGGGCACCAGTACCATGATCAGAAAGACACCGATCAGCCATTCCACCCCAACTATCTGCGTCAAGCAAATGAAAATCATAACGATTCCGCCAATCATCCAAAGATACCCAGCAAGGTGATTCGTTCGATTCCAGTTTTCTTCATTTGCAAGCGTCCATGGAATTCTGATTCCGATGGTGTAATTCTGTCTTGCTTTTGGCAGGTAGTTTCCAATCACGACAAACAATGCACCTACAAACAGTACCATATAGAATGTAATGTCCATTTGATATCCCAGGTTCATCGGATACATTACAGCTGCAACGACCAGCGAAATCACAGGTGCAATCCACAGAACGAGCCGATACATTTTGGAGCTGATATTTTGCTTCTTCGGGTCGCAAGCAGTTGCAAACGCACAGAGCCAATGCACAACCAAAAGGAATACCGGTAATCCAAACACTGCCACTGCCTTGTTGCTGAAACCATTGGCTGCGTTATTCATTCCAAAATGGGTCGACATCACATCAGGCAAACGGTTCCAGAAAATGATACCGATTAACACGGGGAGAACAACCACAATATTCGTAATAATCCAGGTTCTTTTATTTTCTTTCAGCATCTAAAGTTCCTCCTTTCAGCTGTGACATCCATAGCATGATTTCTTCTAACACGGATGTATTCAACTGGTAATAAATAAAATTTTTCTCTCGACTCTCATAAACAAGATCGGCTTGTTTCAGAATTTTAAGATGGTAGGAAATGGTCGCACCGGTCATATCAAAGTGGGAAACAATTTCTCCGGCTGATAAGGGTCCTTTTTTCAGCAGTTCCAGAATCTGTCGTCGCACAGGGTCCGACAAAGCTTTAAAGGTTTCTGCAAAAGCCATTCCAACGTCTCCTTTCATTTCGTATTTAGAAGCACCTCTAAATAGCAGTGTACTACTTGCAAAGAGAGGGTGTCAATAGGAATTTAGAAAATTATCTAAATATCTATTGACACCCTCTTACAAATTTTCGAAAGCTGCACTATGACATCGCCAAGATCTACGCTGCGATCCAGTGTATCTAATACAAGAACATGAACACGCGCAATGGCAACAACAATTTTGTGCCCACGCTGTATAGCCACAGGATCTGAAGGCCCCACTGAGTGAGATTCTATTTAAGTCTGAACGAAGTCGAGAAGTTCTTTTATATACATATCTGGATAATTGATGGAATACTCTCCATGATGTAGCTTGCCTTTTATTTCAAGACAACTGCCGGGCATTCCCTTATACAACTGCTCCGCTGAACGGAGCATCCTGGGCTGTTCCTTCTCTCCAATAACTACACGTACTCTGGAGCAGGCGTTCTGTAATCCAGACTTCATTTCATAAGATATATTGGCTTCCAGAAATGCAATCATGTTATTTTTTGAAATCTTCGCTGTATCTCGATAATAGTCTTCAAACAAAGCTTCATGTATATGGAGATAATGAAATTGCATTTTTGCAAACCATTTCTTGCGAATCAGTCTATAACTCTGAGAAACAGTTGGCAAGATCAAACCCTTTATCCACTTGGAAGGAATGACAGATGCACTCTCAATGACAGCGTATTGACAAATATGACTCCGCTGTGTCAGCATTTCTAACAGTACCTGCGCACCGAGGGACAAACCTCCAATAAGAAGAACCGTGCCTCCATATTGTTTGTCGATAAACGAGATCATTCGACTTGCATTCTTCTCGATGCTAATAAAATCATCATCGCTGCCCGCATGACCGTCAAGAATCGGCAGTACAACATGATAACGATCTTTTAGTATTTCTGCCTCGGTTCTGTAATTCCACCACGACAATCCACCACCGTGAAGAAGCATGATAACGTCTCTATTTTGTTTTCCATATTCTACAATTTTCATATTGAAATTTATCCTTCTGTTTTACTCTTACTGATCCCAAATGTGCAAATACATATCCAGCCTCTGATTGAAATATCTTGCAGACATATCGGTATATGCTCCTGCGTAGTTTCGGATTGGTTTCCATTTCTTTTATCCTTTTAAAAGCCTTTCCAGTATTCTTGTTCTGCTCCTAACAATCTGATTGCTATTTCGGAAGTATCTTTTATAACCATCCTTATCCTTCGGTATATCTATTTTCTTGGTCTGAAGCTCTGTACGAATACCCTGATCTAAATCAGAATCAATTAAATCTATAATTTTATCATCTTCAAACAGGAAATCTTCCAAATGAAAAAAATGGATGAAATTGTGGAACCCTTCTATTCCCCTGCCAAAAAGATTAAACCAATCCTTCCCTCTTTCTATCGCCTCTCCGATCCTTGTATCTGCATCACCTAAATACCACTTCTTTAACGCCAATAGTGTTAAATCAAATCTATCATAATAGGTTTTTTCTCCACCTCGCGCCTGATTTATTGTTGGTGTACCATTTCCTCTTGGAAAAACGATATGACCTCCTAATGTTCTGGATATCTTAAGAAATTGAACAATCTCTTCTTTGTTTAATCCTGCTTCTATTGCCCAATATATGGAGGCTCCTATATAATCGGAAGAAAGCAAATATTTGCCCTTATTAACAAATAATGTATAGTAGAACCGACCTTGATACTTTTGTTTCTCTTTCTTTACCGAAGCTAATCCCAAGGATTTTAATTGTTTATCGCCAAAAAACACCGTTAATAAATCGCTATACAGCTCTCCATTACACGTATCAGGATCTTTTCTTGTTTGAATCAAAAAATCACGTGGAAAGTTTGGATATAACGAAAATAGGTAATTCTTAAATGCCATATACATGTGCCTCCGCGTATCGTTCCCTTCAAGATCCTTTCGCATTTAGGTTATTTTAAGGATTTACCATTGTCCTACGAATCATCCGCCTTTAAGGTCTCGGATTATAGACCAATCAAAAGGTACCCAGCCCGGAGGCGAGGTGCCGTTTTAACGTATGAGGTTGTAACCGCCTTATTTACTTAATACGTAATCGAGGAAATCCTCGGAAAGCCGCATATTGTACTTTTCGAAGTGATAGACCATTCGATCGTCCCAATACCAGCTGCCCTCCTCGTCGGAGTAGCCGGAGACGCCCTTATCCGTAGTCTGCCCGGTTATCTCGTCCTTAAGGCTCATACCAGCGGCACAGTCTGGATTAAATCCCTGTAAATACTCGAGGATTTGCCTTTCTGATATATCCGATCCGGAAATATCTCGTTTTTTATACTCAGGTGTTCCTCATTTTTACTGAACTCCCTTATATTGCAAATAGGTCTCATTTATTTTCCTCGACTTGAAAGACCGTCTGCTCATCGATCCACGACCTCTGCGGAACATCATGAATCTTATCGTCTTTTCTATAGTTTCCGATCAGAAACGGAGATTTAGGATCGTGCTGCCTGCTCTGCGCCAGCACTTTTTCAGGTGCGGCATTCGCATAGCAATATTTACAAAGATGCTTGCAGGTATTGTATGCTCCTATATCACAAGTGAGATAACAGGCACATTCTGCTCTTGCACATTTCTTTTTCGGAGCATCCAACCGCTTACCGATGGCCTTTTCATAATCGCTGATCCGCATACATCCATCGCAGTCCGCTCCGTATGCAGCAAGTTCATTGCCCTCTGCGCAGGGTTTCAGCGTCATTCCGTGAGCACCTGCAATTTCAATGAATGCCCTGCCCAGCATAATTCCGCTTTCTTTACTTACTTCATGCGCCTCCGGAAAATTGCGCTTCACCTTCGGATAAAGGTCAATAAAGCTGATCACCGCTGTATTTGTATAACCGTCCAACGCAGTTGCAATCTGTTCAAATGCCCGTAAGTGATATTCGGCCGTATATTTTCCAGAGAGAAAAATCGGATCGTATCGCCATCCGACAGAATTCATACCGACGATATCTGAAAGATGCCTGAAATGATCTAACAGAAGATGCTTGTCCGGCACATTCGGCTCTATATCCCGTCCGTAAGGCGTGATGGTAACAAACCAGTATTGTCCATAGTCTTTCAGAAGCTCCATATATGGAAACATGGGTACCGGGTTCTTGGTGCAAAATCCGATCACATCTACCACAGAAGGATCGAGCCGGTACCGGTTTACCTGATTCGGATTGTATGGATTACGAGTGCAGACAAATCCCTCCTTCAGTCTGTTCGCAAACCACTCGGAATAGAAGGCGGGGATATCCGTTCGCTGTCCTGTGTTGATGATCATATTGAAATGCTCCCTTTTTCTTCTTTTCTTTATATAATTTCAAAAAAACTCTCTGCCTGCTCTTTAGAACTTATAAGGTAAAACCCTTGTCCAAAATCCTTCATTTTGGCACATTTCCTTAAGTCCGGTCTCGATACCTCACAATAACCTCCATGATAAAGAATTAGGCTTTCTTTTAACTCAAGCATGTATCTTTAATCCTTTCGCATCAAGATATTCTTCAATATCCTGCAACACTGCCTCGTCTCCCTCGCAATGGAAGATTCCATAAGCCTTTTCTATATAGTCTAAAACATTCGCCTGTTTAAATTAAAGAAAGTATTTTATCCATGGAAAGTTTCCATTCTTCTGCTGCCAATCTGATGAGTTTGGTTTGCATAAATAGTATTTCTTCTTTTTCGTTCATCTGAAATCCTCCTCTCCCCCCTCCTTTGTCTTTCCCATCACCTGACCATTGCCCGCATGACCGCTTGTTTGCATCTGGCTAAGCAGTGCCTGTCCGCTGCTCTGTAGTTGACTGATTACCGTCTGTCCGCCGCTTTTAATCTGGGAAACGGCGGCTTTTTTACTGCTCTCTATCAACTTGCTTAAAGCATTCATGATTTCTTTTTTCTTCTCTTCCGGAAGCTTTCCCATCTCCTTCCAGATGGTTTCCATGTTTTTCATTAAATTTCCGGAAAACTCTATAAAGGTCTCCGACTTTGTACTTTCAATCAGGGAAAATGCGGTTGTACAAAGGGATTCTCTGGTCTCATCGTCCATGCTTTCCAGCCAGCTTCCCAAGGTAGTTTTCGTGTACTCACTAAGCTCATCCAGTTCTGAAGAGACCAGGGAATCCTTTTCCGCTTCCCAGGTCATGGCGTCATGCTGCAAAATGCCCTTTGCCGTACTGTGAATCACATGTTGCTTTGCGGGATTGGACAGAAGTTGCCCGATAATGGAACTCTGAGGTGCAACGGTAAGAATTTTAGGCAGTATCTCCTGAAACTCCGTAGACTGAATAATCTCCTCTCGAAAGCCCGGGCCGTCATTATTATAAACTTGTACAATGCGTTCCTTGTGCTCTGGCTCACAGAAGGCTGCCGCATACATGGCGAAATTCCCACCCTTCGAGTGTCCTCCCAGAATAAACTTTCCCTCTAAAGCTTTAGCCACCTTGCTGAAATAGCTCACCGCTTCTTTGGAGCCTGCGGTTTCCGATTGACAGCTCATAAGAAAGTCTTCTCTCCCAACCGGTAATGGTCTCATCTGTCCCTCGAAAAGAAACGTAGTTAGTGCCATCCGGAAGTAAAAAGCAAAGGGCGGCAAATTGCTTTACCGTGTCCTTGTCAAAATCCTTCACATAATACCCGACCTTTGTTTCCTGAAAACGCGCTCCCTCCATCATTTTTTGCAGCAATAGCGGTGCTCGCTCCGTGAACTGTCCTGCGGTCTTGATTTCTTCCATGGAATGCTTTTCACAAAAATGCTCATACTGCTCCTTCAAATCGAAAAAGCCATCCCCTTTTTCTTCCAGCAACTTCCCAAACTCAATATAAGACAAATAGGAAAATATGACATTGTCCACCTCGTTAAAGGGGGACAAGGATAAGGGAACATCATTTCTCCATGCTAAGTAATCCAGTAATTCCATGCTTTACACTCCTTTTTTTCACTTTCCTAACTCTATATTTAGCCGATTCCCAAGATTTCCGCAAGTTCCCTAGCTTTCTTAACCGCGGTAGACTTTGCACCGCAGTTTACAATTTCCAGAAGCCCTGGCCAGAGGGCATCTTCTTTTGAAATATATCCTCTTTTTGCGGCTTCTCTCAAATATGCTCCATAATAGATGCAAATATCTAAAATCCGGTTGATCCAAAGAGGCGGCTTTCCGCCTTCCGCTGTTTTCGCTCCCGCATCTTTTATACATTCCCAGAGCATGCCCCAGCAAATGCTTAAAAGCTCTCTTTCCTTTTCTGCAATTCGCACAAGCTTGGCAGGACTGATTTCTTCATAGCTTAAGAGCAGTCTTGTAATTTCCCTTAATGTCTTTAAAGATAATGTACCGGATTGAACCAATTCTTTAAACAAACTCTTTGCCCCATAAATGCTTTCTCCATCCTGAGCCAGGAGCGCTACTGCAAAGCTTAAAAACATTTTGGAATAGGGTGTAGCCTCGCCTTCCAGAGGAGATTTATTTCCTCCACGCCAGTTTCTAAATTCGCTAACTACAACCTTCCCTTTTTCGTTATCATAATGAAGCCATACTTCTTTTTCAGCGTCTATTTTGTCGTTTCGGTCTCCCCTACGGTCTACCCTAGTGCCTGAAACCTGCCCCTCGTGAGCTAGTCCATACAACCATCCGGAAATGACCACCCGATAGGAACAGTCCGAATCCTCCGGCAAATCTAGGTCGAATTGAAAAACTTTTTCGTTTTTTCTTAGTTCTATGGCCTTTATCCGAAAAGTAGCATGGTCTTCTATGAGTTCTTTTCCTTCCGGTAAAGGAAGCCATACTTTCTCAAAATCAGCAGGTGTCTCCACGGAAGTTATTATATTGCTTTTTGATGTATTCTTTATAGGTCCTTGATTCTCTCTTAAGCTTCTATTATCATTTAGAGTTGCACCATATTTTAGAGCTGCACTATCTTTTAGAGCTTCGCCACATTTTAGATTGGATTTTTCTCTGAATCCTATGTTATCAGTACTCTTTATACACTTTCTCTCTAAAGATTCTAATTTCTCAAGGATTTCCTTTGCATAAGATACCGCCTTCGAGGAGCCGCTTTTTCCTGCCAAAATGCGGATAGCCTTCATTTCCAGTGCTTCTTTAGGCGCAAGCTTTTTTTCTACCGCAAGAACCACCTCATCCAGATAATCTCTTAAAAACTTTACAATCTCCGCTGTTCCCGCCAGGATTCTGGGCATCTTTAAGGACTGCTCTACTGTGTCGCAGGCTGCCTTCCACACCAAACTCAGCATCCCCTCATTTGCCATAAAGTCCATCGCAGCAGCAAGATTTGCCAGGTTGGACAGTTCTCCGCCGCTCCAATCCAGATAGGAAATATCCGCTATCCCCGGAAGCAAAGTCCTCTTTCCCAGGCTTCTTTGTTTGCCTTTAGCGCATCCTCCGCATTTTCATCACTTGGCTTCCCAAATACCGCAATCCAGTTCATCAGTGCCCCCTTACTTAAGGGCTTTCTCCTTCTTGCCAGCTGTCGTAAAATGATGCCTTGTCCATGATAAACTTCAAAATCTCTATGCACCGCCGTAAGGGAATAATCTCCCCAATTCGGAAAAATTGAAAACAGCGCGTTATGACTGTAAGACAGTCTATAAGGCAGTGCCTTAAGGCTTTCCGGCATTTTCAATTCCACCTTCCAATAGGGCGTTTCTCCCGGGAAAAACACCGGCTCTACATAGGGGTCTTGCAAATAAGCTGCAATCAACTCCCCAAGCAAAATGTCTTTTCCCTCTTCATCCTGCAAAAATTCTCCGGAGGGAAGCTGGATTTTTAAGTCAAGCTCCTGTAGCTTTTCCACGCATTTGCTTCTTTCTTCCTTGCATATATCTTCCTGTGAAAATGTCTCCATATCCAACCGTGTCAACGCAAGCTGTAAATCCGGCTCCGATACATAGGAGAATTTTTCCGCTCGGTACAGACTTAGTCGCTCCAGGAAATCCTCTACGGAAATGCTTAAGTCTTCAAAGCTTGGGGTGCTGAGTAAGCAGGGCCATTGTCCCATGGTACGAAAAAGGTTCTCTCTTCGCATGGTTAAAAGTTCCCGATACTCTATCTTTACAATTTCTTTCTCCCCCTGCCAAAAGCTTTGCCGGCTTTCCTCCACCGGCCTCATTTCTATTCCTCTTGCCCATCGTCCAAGTGCCCATAAAGTTCCGGAATCACTATTGGGAATTCCCGCAAGACTCATTTTGGCTTCCTCAGGATTTTTGTATGCGATTTGATTTGTGAGGGCAAGGAACTGTTCAAAAAGAAGGTCTTCCACGCACTCTTTTCTATCGGAAAGCAGAGCGACCATGTCCGTTAAGCTTTCCGCCGTTCCCTCTCCCAAGCTAAATCTTGGAACTTCCCAAAGCTCAGGGCTTTCTCTCCATAAGCCCTGCAATTCTTTTGTGCTCTCTTCCTGTTCCAACGCTAGCCCCCAGGACAAGGCCAATCTTTCTGCAAGACAGGCAATGCTCTTATCCTCATCCTGCAAATAAAGGGAAAGCCATTCTGCAAAGTCATTTGCCGTTTTTGGCTTCTCTCGCTTTAAGACAGAATTTAAAAGCATCTTCTTCGTTTTCTTGACCTTAGCCGAAGTACAAGAAATCAATACCGGATACAGAAGCTCCTCGGAGATATTTTCTATAAGAACAGGGGCAAATCGCTCTAAAAGAGGACTCTCCCCCAGTCCCAGTAGCGGAATAAGATTTTCTGCCCTATCTATATAATCCTTTTCTGTGCAGCCAAGCTTATCCAAAAGCTCTACCCATGCTTTTCTGTCGCCGGGTCTTTTCGCAATATACAGTGCATCAAAGATATACTCTTTTGCCGCTTCTTTACTAAGCAAATGCTTCTCTACGCCAGAGAAAAGCAAATCGGGAAAGGGTCCTGTTGCGGGCATATTCAGGGAAATTCCCTTTTCGATATGCTCTACAAATCTTCTGAGAATTTCTTCCTTCTCCAGCGTAAAGCTGTCATCGAATAGATAATCTTTTTTTGTCCCCAGCAATATCACCGAAGAGGCTGCTGCCCAGTCCTTCATATACTCCACGGATTCCGGAATAGGGAGATTCATCCTGTGCAGCAGTTTCAGGCAAAGCATACCAAGGACGGAGAGGGAATTCTCCCATGCCCTCCTGTTACCACTTTCGGCAGCGGAAATGAACCGGATTGCATAGTTCTCACCTCTATCCATAATTGCCTGAAGAGCAATTTCATCTCCCCGGCCTATCACATTTGCCGCCCTCTTCGCCTCCACACCGATTCGAACGGCAAAAACAGCAAGCTTCTTAAGATCAACATCTATAACAGAAGCAAAGCCGTAGCTGTTCTCGGATAATTGTTTGACCTGTACCCATTCTCCGGATTTTAGTCCATCCCTTGCAATCCCTTGCTCTTCCTTCGTTCCTATCCCGAGGCTTAAGATATCTTCATAAGCCGTTTCCTCGTATCCCAAAGAACGATAGATTTCAACAGCCCTTTCCAGTTTGCTCGCCATGTTAAACTCCCTGTCTTAATTTCACCGCCAAATGTGCTTGCAAGGGCCTCTGCTGTTTCGATGCTTTAAATACCACGTACAAGTGCATTTTGCATTTTCCACTCCGGATCCTTCCGGGTAAATCACTCTGTAGTTTGTCTCTCCCGACTTCACATACCAAAGGGAATCTTCCACAAAGACGGTGTCCTCCATGAGCTTTTTTGCCGCCACCAGTCTCGGATTATCCTTTAAGACTCTATCCGGGTCATCCGGAAGCCCTCTATGGAAAAATGCATTTTCATGGACATCAAAGCCCAGCTTTCCTGAAACGGCAAGGAGTTCCATGGCATCATGAACATTTTTCTTATCCATGCCCAGGGATGCTGAGATATTTTCAAGTTTAATTTTGGGCTCAAAATTCAGTTCATTATCGATTCTGTCTGCACATTCCAAAGTCTCTAAGTTAGAAAGTGCCTCCAGTAAAGCCCCTTCCCCGGAATAACCTTCATAGCTCTTCGCCGTAAGGCTCAGGGTAATGCTTGCACCGTTCATACAAACTTCTATCATCATTTGCCCAGGAGCAGTCCCTTCGGGAGCATAAAAGTTGATTCTGTTTACATGGCTCATGAGACGTTTTAATGCGCTAAGCCTATGAAGACCGCTGATATATACGCTGTCTTTTTCTTCCCGAAGCTTTAAGATTGCACCGGTTTTTGTGGGGCAGAGCCATCCGGACTGTTCCTTTCCGGTAACAGGCGGAAGCCCTGCAATAAAGGCTTTTGCCTGCATTCCTTCCAGGTGGAATTTGTATTTCATTTTTTGATGAAGCACGGCGCAATTTCCCAGAGCTCGAATCCAGCGATCCGGCATTTGCACGGGACGCTCTATCAGGATATCCGTAAGCAAGGTTCCATCCGAAAGTTCCTTACTGTGCACGTTCTTCCAGCCCTCATCGCCGATAAGAAACTTCAATCTATCTCCCTGCTTGATTTTACAAAGGGCTTGTCTTAGCTTGACCCCTATATCCACATTGGTAGTGCCGTAAAGAATTTCTCCGTCCAAGGCAGTTTGAAATATATCCAGCCGTGCATAAACACCATTACAAGCGGAAAAGCATTCCGCTCTAAGCCTATCCCCCTGAGCGGAAAGTACGGGATCTTTCTGCGCCACCGGTACATACTGAAAATATCTTGTGCTCACAATATCCGCAAGAACCAAAAGCCCTCCCGCGATAATCGCAGGATTCACGATTTCTCCATGAAAAAACAATGGATTTTCCTCTATCCCTTTGGGGGTGAGGGCCGGCGCTATGGATAAGGCTAAATTGCCGTCATACAGGCCGGATATGCTTTTAAATTCTCTCATACGATGCTCCTATCAGACCAAAGAGGGCTGTCCAGTCATTTTATCCCACAAGGATATTTTCATCCCTAAGAAAATGCTCTATCCCCACATACTGGATTCCATTATCATCTTTCCACGGTTTCAAATAGTCTTTGACCACAACCATCTTTTTAAAAGAATCCGGTATTCTGAGGAGAGATGCGATTTCCTGCTTTTTCTTTTCCGGATCTGCAATGCTTAGTGCCGACTGAATGTAGTACCTGTCATTTCCCCTATTAAGCACAAAATCCACTTCTAACTGTTTCCGTACTTTTTTATTCTCTTCCATAGTTGCAATCTCTACGACTCCGACGTCTACATCAAAGCCTCGCCGTATCAAATCGTTATAGAGAACATTCTCCATCAAATGTGTTTCCTCGATTTGTCTAAATCCAAGTCTGGCATTCCGTAACCCTAAGTCAGTGTAATAGTATTTGGACGGTGTCTTGATATATTTTTTTCCCTTCACATCATAACGCTTTGCCTTTTGAAGCAGATAGGAATCCTCAAAGTAATGCAAATATCTATCAATGGTATCCGGTGCAAGGGATATATTTCTTTCACTCTTAAAGGTATTGGACAGTTTACCGGGATTTGTCAATGAACCAATCCCGGATGCCAGGATATCAAGAAGTATAGCCAGTACCTCTTCGTCGTTCTTGATCTTATTTCTCTCCATGATGTCCTTAAGATAAGTTCTTTCAAATAGGTCTCGAAGATATTTACTTTCCGTTCATGCGTATCCATTTCCAAAATCATCGGCATTCCGCCATAGGTGTAATACTCTTGCCAGGCCTCCCGCTTATCTCCTTCATAAGCATCATAGAACTCAGCAAAAGAAAGGGGAAACACTCTAATCTCATCCCCTCTATCCCTAAACTGTGTAAGCACATCTGACGAAAGCATCTTTGAGTTACTGCCGGTCACATAGACATCCACATTTTTTATCTTTAAGAGCCCCAGAACCACATCTACAAAACTAATCTTTGCTTCTTGATTGTCCACATAAGGATTCTTTACTTCGGAAACCAGCTGTATCTCATCGATAAATACATAAAAAACCTTTTTTGCATCTGTAATTTGGCTTCTAATATATTCATCCAAATGAAGTGGATCTCGATATTTCATATTTTGTAAATCATCCAACTGTATCCCTATAATCTGTTCCTGAACAACTCCTTCGTCTAAGAGTTGCTGGCGAAACAAGTCAAAAAGAAGGACTGACTTGCCACTTCGTCTAAGACCGGTAATAATCTTAACTCTTCCGTTCTCTTTTAATCTCATCAGCTCATTAACATATTGTTTTCTTGGTAGCATATCTATCTCCATGATTTTTTTGCAGATTGGAACATTTTTTTCATCTATATAAAACAGATTATATTCTAAATTGAACTTCAATCAAGATGTTTATACGATTTTTTTGTTCCAATCTGCATTTTTTTCATACAGAAAAATCCCAAAACAATTGAATATGCAATGACGCATATTCCTGCTATCTGTTTTTTATTTTCCTGATTCTTTAAACATAGAGGAAAATCGCCTTTTTTACGCAAATCCCCATTTAAAGAAAGCTAAATTCAGCGCAAATCCCCATTCGTAAAAGTGTATTTTCTACGCAAATCCCCATTCGATATCCATAAATCGGAAGAAAGAACTCCCTTTCCGAGAGTCCCGGTCTTCACGTTCAATATTGTTTTGTGAAAACTTCATTCCATATCTGATATCCGGATAATGATGGAAGAAAAAGCAAGTGCCTCTCTTCCGACAATACATACGATATTGATTTATTGTAATTACTTTTTGTCGTTATTTAATAATGTTTATCTTGATTCTCGTCTTTAACATGCCTATAATAGAGACAAATGGAGGTAATTCCTATGGCATATACAGCAGATATTCTCGACAGTCTTGTTCCTATTACGCAGTTTAACCGCGGTCAGGCTTCCAGAATTTTGATCGTCTTCATACCGAAAACCAGCTCATCGTATTAAAAAACAACCAGCCGGCAGCTATTATCCTGTCTCCTTCTGAATTTCAACGTCTCAGCGAGATCGAAGAAGACTTTACTTTGCTCCTTGAGGCAACAAGACGCCTGAAAGAAGACTCTTCTTCCACGTCTTCCCGTGAAGATGTGATGTCTGAGCTTGGTATCAGCGAGGCGGATCTTGCTGCTGCTGGGGATGTGGTGATGGAATGAGGTGGCAGATTGAATATTTGGAAGAGGCTAAAAAGGATCTGAAAAAGCTGGATCGAAGTACTCAGATTATCGTCCTCAAGGGAATTGATAAGGTAAGTGAGAACCCGCTCCCCGCTCAGCAGGGCGGTTATGGGAAACCTCTCGGAAATAAAAGTGGAACCAATCTCACAAACCTGCTAAAGATTAAATTTCGGGATATCGGCATCCGAGTCGTCTATAAAGTCGAATACACAGCCACTGTGATGAAAATCATCGTTATTTCCGCACGAGCAGACGAGCAGGTATATAAAGAAGCTAACAAACGGAAAACTAGGCACGACCTGTAGCCTACATCCAGCCACGAACTATATAATAGCCTCTGTGCATTCTCGCACAGAGGCTATTACATGATTCCGGCAAACGACGGGCTATGATTATTCTGAGCAGGATAAGACGCTCCTCGGCGTCATCTTCTTCTCATTTCCTTTTTAAGATGCCTGTACGGAGACCATCCGTGCGTAAATGCCGTCTTCTTTCATGAGTTTATCGTGATTTCCGCGCTCTATAATCTTTCCATCCGATACAACAAGAATCTGGTCCGCATCCTTTATGGTCTTTAATCTATGGGCAATGACTAGAAGCGTCTTATTCTTGCAGAGTTCCGAAATCGCCTCCTGTATAGCCCGTTCATTATCCGCATCCACACTTGCTGTTGCTTCATCTAAAATAACGATGGGCGAGTCCTTCAGGATACATCTGGCAATGGAAATTCTTTGTTTCTCTCCGCCGGAAAGGGAGGCGCCGCCTTCCCCGATTACCGTATCAAAGCCCTCCGGAAGCGAGCGGATAAGATCATAGCATCTTGCCTTCTTTGCCGCCTCCACTACTTCTTCCCTTGTAGCATCGGGTCGCCCCATTGCGATATTGTTGTAGATTGTGTCCTTAAAAAGATAAACCCTCTGGAACACCATGCTGATTTGATCCATCAATCTTCCCAAGGAAATATTTTTGATGTCTTTGCCGTTAAGCTTAATCGTCCCCTCCTTGATGTCCCAAAATCTGGCAAGAAGAGAGGCAATGGTAGATTTTCCACTGCCTGACGGTCCTACAAGAGCCGTCATTTCCCCCTTTTTCATGCTAAAGGAGATATGATTCAGCACATTCTTTCCTGTATAGCCAAAACTTACATCGCTATACTCTACAAGCAAATCATTTTCTGTCTCCTTTGTACTTTCAGAAAACTCCTGATCACCGACGTCTTTAAGTTCTTCCGCTTCAAAAACCTCTTCTATTCTGTCTAACGAGGCCGCTGTTACCGTAAGTCTTGTAATTTGACCATAATAACTCTCTATGGAAATAAAGAGATCAAATAAGAACAATACCATTCCCACCATATAGTCCGGCGCCATTTCTCCCTTCGCATATAGCAGGCCGGCTACAGCAAGCATAAAGGACGTGCCGATTCCGTAGGTAAGGTATAAGGCTCTCGCCCAGGGCCCATAACTTTTCTCAAAATCAATACTTTCTTTACAGCTTTTATCAAACTCGGCGGAAATACTTTGGATTTTTCTCCTAACATATTAAAGGACTTGATAATCCCTATTCCTTCGGCAAAATCCAAAACTTCTTCCGTAAGCGATTCACTTCCCTCCTGCTTCTTCCTGGAATGCGCAAGGGTCGTTTTCATCATGCAATTTCCAACGATAACAAAGGCGAGAACGACTGCGAGTGCGCTAATCCCTAATCGTATATCCATGACAAACATCATGAGCGTCATGAGGCCCTGGGAAATCATAAAAGTCACAAGTTCCGATAAAACAGTCATACAGCACTCTTCAATAAACACCATGTCAGTACACAGAACTGTACTTATTTTTCCCATATTTCCTTCTGTAAAGTATCCCATCGCAAGTTTCCGGAGATGATCTCCCAGTCTCATGCGCATATCCGCAAACACCTCATATCCTGTTGCGGATTGAAGAACATTCGTGATGTGTTCAAAAACCGCTTCCACTGCTATGCAAAGAACAAGACCGATTCCAAGATAAAGGCATATCTTTTCCTGCATTTGCCCCTTCATAAACAGACTGATGGCAATAAAGCTGAAGATTAACGGTGCCTTCATCATAATCCCCTTGATGAAAGAAGTAATATACGAAGCTCTGATTCGGGAACTGTATTTTCCTGTCATACAAACGATTCTATGCAGTATCTTTAGCATGCTTTTTCTCCTCCCTTAATCTTCCATGTGCTTGCACTTACAGAGGCATTCCAGAATTTCTTATACTCCGGACATTCTTCCAGGAGCTTCTCATGCTTATCGGCTGCGATACACTTTCCTTCTTTTATTACGCAAATCTTATCCGCATTTTTTACCGTGGAAAGTCTGTGCGCAATCACAAGCACCGTTTTATTCTTTGTAATTTCATCAAGAGCAGCATTTAATTTTTCTTCATTTTCAGGATCCATAAAGGCGGTAGCCTCGTCCAAAACCACAATCGGCGCATCCTTCAAAATCGCACGTGCCAAGGAAATTCTCTGGCGCTCTCCTCCCGACAGTTGCTTTCCGCCTTCTCCCGCCATGGTCTCTATTCCGTCAGGAAGTCTCCTCAGAAATTCGTCACACTGCGCTCTACTTGCCGCTTTCAGTACCTCTTCTCTTTTCGCCTCGGGCTTTCCGATAAGAATATTTTCATAAAGCGTTGTATTAAATAAAAATTGCTCCTGCGAAACATAAGAAACCTCATTATTCAGTGCTTCCAGAGACAGGTCTGTGATATCCTGTCCACCAATCCGGATTTTCCCGTCACTTAAGTCATAATAATGCACTAATAGCTTAGCCAGTGTAGACTTTCCGCTTCCCGATTCTCCCACAAGAGCGGTTGTTGTTCCCTGCGTAAGTTCCAGACTTACACCATGCAGAACCTCTTTCTCTCCATAAGCGAATCTGACATTTTCAAACTGAACATCTCTATTCACCCCACTAAACTTTGCACTCCCCTCTTTAAGAGGCGGTCTATCCATAAGATGTTCCAGCTCTGTGATTTTATAGTTCAGCTGCGGAAAATTTCCTGCAAAATGCATCGCCTTCATAAAAGACGGACCGACCGCGAAAGACATACAAAGCATTAAAATCAGTTTATCTAAAGCAAGACTTCCACTGATAACCCAAAATGCGCCTACCGGAAGGATAAAAAGTGCGAGACACGGCAAAACACTGGAATACGTCGCCATCCAGGGCCAACAAGCTCTGTACCATAAAAGGGTAAAATCTCTGTAGTTTTTTACGACTTCTCCGAATCTTTTATAGGAATCGCCGTCCTTATTGAATACCTTCACCACTTCCATTCCATTTACATATTCAATAATGGTGTTATTCATCACGGCAGCGGATTCATAGTAAGCATCCATTTTGGAACTGCCCAGCTTCATCATCATACCCATGGCAAAGATTCCTACAAGGATGGGAACAAGGGAAAGCAAAGCTAAGCGGTAATCCACTACAAACATCAGAACAAGAATGGCAAGCGGAATCGAAATATTGGCAATTCCTTCCGGAATGGCATGAGCAAGTAAAAGCTCAATCATATCAATATCTTCCGTAAATACCTTTTTATACGGCCGGTACCAAGGCTCTCTATATTTCCGAGAGACTGTTTTTCCAGTTTCCCCTGTAGAGATATTCTTAAATTTTTCAGGGTATTGTATGCACTGATATGGGAAAATATCAGACCTTTTACATAGGCGAAAGAATAAATAATCTCCGATAAAAGTACCCCGAGTACCCTGAGCATCAGATATCCCAAACTGATTGATTGCCCTTTTGTCAAGGGGGAAATCATCTGATACAGGAAAAAATAGGGCAGCGTTTTTGCTACAATCCCGATACACATCATGATGACCGCTCGGATCGTGTATTTCTTGTATTCTCCCATATAGGGTGCCACTTTTTTGAACATTCCGCTCTCCTTTTTTGATTAGTTTTAGCTAACCTATAGTGTTTATTCATAACATGTATCGCTCGCAAAGCGTGCGATATCTCGTTTTAAGCCGTCTCTCGACGGCCCCAATAGACTAATCCATGATTCCTACTGCCTTTTTCCAATCAAGGAATCTGCATAGCACTTTGCAATGCTCTTCGATTTCTCTCCAAGACATCTTATGAATGAAAGGCTCATAAACAGAGGTCCAGAACGTCGTACAGAGAACATGCATTTCCTGATCCGTAATCTTAGCTTTCGCAATATTTCTCTTTTTTGCCTCTTCATAGTATTGCGTATAGGCGTGCGTCATGCGATAAGCAAAATCATGCCCGAAGTTTTCATGCACTGTCCCGGCGGATTTTTCTAAAAGTAATACAAATTCTTCCCGAATATCCCATAGGATTCGGAACACATCTAAGATGTAGTTCTCATTCATAATCCATGTATTTCTCACTTCTTCGTCGCTCATAGAGGAAAAGTCCACATCCGTTCGTTCCGAAACAAAACGGTCTAAAGTGGTTACCGCTTCTTCGACAACAGCGCTAAACAGCTCTTCCTTCCCTTTGTATCGTTTATAAACCGCTCCTGTTGTAATCTTTGCATTCTCACAGATTGTTTTCAGTTCGGCTTTTATAAATCCCTTTTCCATGAACTCTTTACGAGCACTTTCCAAAAGTCTCGGGTCAATGCTTGTATCGCGGTTTGACATATACTCTCTCCTTCATATTTGCTGTTTAGTAAATGAACTTAGTTTGATATAGGATGATTGGCAATCCCATCCTGGGAATGGAGGAATATCAAATGATCAGTTTTCTGTTGCAACAACTTTCGATAAACTCTCCATCATGCGTTGCCACAATAATCGTCTTTCCCATGGACTGAAGTTCTTTTAAAATCTCTGCTATATCCACCATGTGCTTATAATCCAGACCACTTGTCGGTTCATCTAAAAGAATGATATCATGATCTCCGGCTATAGCGCTGGCTATCGCAACTCGCTGCATTTGACCACCGGAAAGGCTTAGCGGATGCCTTTCCTCTACTGTGCTTAAATCCAGTTTTTTTAAGATTGTAAGCGCACGATTTCTATCTTCTTCCTCCATTCCCAGCAGAACTTCCTCCAGTACGCTTTCGGTAAATAGCTGATGACTTACATCCTGCATAATCATAAACATCCTCTTTCTTCGTTGCTTCCAATCAAGAGGTTTTCCATTTATTACCAAATCACCCTTGCACTTTCTAATGCCACATAAGCAATTTAAAAAAAGTGGTCTTTCCCGCTCCATTACGTCCGATCAGAGCGGTAATTTCACCTTTGGCAATTTTCACATCGTCTGCCTCAAAGATTCTGTCGCCCTTTTTTTATATCTGAATTTATAATTTTTTTAAAGTCTAATATAGAATCACAATCCGTGGCTTCATGGATATTCATTTGAAAAGGATTCTTTTCAACAAAGCTTCGAATCCCGAAATCTCTTACCTCTTCCTCAGTGATTTTTTTCATTTCTTCTTTATCAAGATTTCTTAATATTCGCCCATTTTTCAATAATAATTGTCCTGTCACACATTTCCCAAAGGTAAGCGATTCTATGCTCCGAAGCAATAATCGTCTTCCCTGCTTTTTTTCCATATAGAGATTAGTTCCTTAAGTCTTTTTTACGGCTTCGTAATCAAGATTCGCCGATGGCTCGTCAAGCAAGATGATCTTGGTTTTTTCCATGTCTATGGATGCACAGGCAACCTGCTGTTTTTCCCCACCGGACAGTTCGAACATTCCTCTGTCTAACAGTTTTTCGATGGAAAATCTTTTCACCGTCTCAGCCAGTCTATGATGGATTTCCTCCTCCGGAATCCCTTCATTCTCGCATCCGAATACAAGCTCGCTTTTTACCTCACAGGTATAAAATTGAGATCTTGGATTTTGAAAAACGGTTCCGCTCATCTTTGCCAGGTCGTAAATCGTAGATTTCTCTGCGTTAAGGCCTTCTACATATATGTCTCCCTCCACGTTTGCATCATAAAAATAGGGAATAAGCCCACTAATCAACCTTAAAAGCGTTGTTTTTCCACACCCCGATTCTCCTGTTAAGAGAACAAATTCTCCATCCTCTATCGTTAAACTAATCTCTTTTAATGCCTTGTGGTTCGGTTCGGCAGCATAAGTAACTGTGCAATTTTTTATCTCAACCATCCTTATACTCCTATAAAACGCATCGTGAGTCTAACGACTATCACTGCAAAAAAGGTCAAAAAGGCATAATCCAAAATTCCAAATCCAATCTTACAAATATTGGTACGCTTGATTCCCGAAGCCAGTCCTCTTGTGATAGCTGCCGCTGACAGTTCCTCGCCAATTCGCACGGAACAGATGAGCATGGGGATTATTTTGTACTCCAAAACTTTCGATGTTTTTTTCCCTCCGAAACAAATCCCACGCATTCTCATTGCATCATCGATGGATTGAAATTCTTCTTTTAACGTTGGCAAAAACCTAAAAACAACAGTTAATGGAATGATTATTTTTTCAGAAACATGCATTTTTTCCATTCCGGCTACAAACTCACTGATCTTAGTTGTCTTTACAGCATAGTAAGCAATTGCTATTGTAGGTATCATTCTTGAAAGAATACTGCCAACAACGATAGCTAATGTTCCAACCAAGCTGTTGTCCCAAACATAAGGAATATATAGAATGCAATAACTGCTCAACAGCCCTATTAAGCTTTTCAGACAATAGGAATATTCTTTTTCCGCCAGAAGCAAAACAAACGGCACGGCTGTTAAAATCATTCGAAAGGCATGCAAATCTTCTCCTCCCCATCGGCTCAAAACAACTAAAGCGGTTATAAGAATCAGAAATAGTTTTGTTCTGGGATCAAGCTTAAAAAATTTTCTGTTCATTATGCAATTCCCGCCCTTTTAAAATGTTTTTTCAACAGCATTCTGCCAAGAAGTCCGCCAAATATACCGCTCACAAAACAAACTGCAACCAATACCGGCGCCATGTAGGTGGGAAATAGCGCTCGTACCGCCGTAATATATCCTTCCCCATACACTTGACGGGTTGACCAATATGCATCCGGGTTAAAGAACAATTCATAATAGTTCCCCCAACACCAAATGCTAAAGAAACCATTTGCCAAAACAGCTAACCTGGCACTTGCAAATCTCCCTTTTGTATAAATAAAATCAGCCAAAAAACCAAAAAGCGTTCCTGTAACAATCGGAACGTATCCCATGCCGGTTAACAGCATAATGAGCCCTAATAAGAATCCCATAATTGTGATCATTCCAAATTTCTTTACTTTGGTTAAAAACAATTCAAAAATAATACCTCCGACCAGCGGTACAAAAACAGTAAGCAGGACCAAGAAAATCGGTATCATCCCAAGCATTGCAACAGAAAAAACAACAACAAAATATATTGCGGTGAAAATGCCAATGTTGATTAAATCTTTTCCATCTAGTTTTTTACATTCTTTTCTTCCATTCATCATTTTTCCCCCTTGAATATTGGTTGCGCATTATAGCGGATGAATCATTTTTTGATAATTATATTATCGATAATCTAGTTATCAGTTAAGTTTATAATACTACTCCGTTCAAATGTCAACTGTTTTTTTATGATTTTCTGTATATAAAGAGGGACTGCAAAAAAATGCAGTCCTCTCTTTATGATAATGGGTAAGTTTTTCAAGGCAAAAATCTGAGATTTTTAGAATGAACGGATATCCATGGTTATAGGAGGGTTGATTCCTCCTGCGTTACGGATGTTCAAGCTGCACGCTGCAGGCATTTTGAGAGGTTCAGCTCGGGCTTGCATGATAAGCTTAAATTCATTTCCCTCATAAATCCTGACCGGATTTCCTCTTGTGATCCGGGCATGTTTGCTCCATGCAGTACTTTTCTGCCCGTTTACACGATCAGCATTCATCTGCTTTAGAATCGTTGCCAACTTTTTCAATGCATCCTGTTTATTAGCGAACTGGCTCCTCTGCCTTGTGGAAGAAACTGTAATCCCCGTCGGCAGGTGGATTATTCTAACTCCTGTTTCAACCTTATTTACATTTTGACCACCGGGACCGCCAGAGTGGAATTTTTCAATCCGGATATCGCTATCAGAGATGCTTTCATCCACTGCCGTAACTTCCGGGATCACACTTACATCAATAAACCAGTTCTTTCTCTTATGCCCCGGACGCTGTTTGCTCTTACATATCCATTCCATTGTACCTTCAAGTTCTGATAAATCCGAATCAGATGATAAAATGACCGATGAATAAGAGCCCTCTACTTCACCTTTTGTGCAGGTCACCATCTCCATGTCAGGAAACTCACTTATGAAAGCCCGGAAGATTCCACCGACAGCAACTCTACACTCGACCGGTCCCATCCCCGAACTAAGTTGCAAGATCATCGTTCCTCACCTCCCTTAAAGTTGTAGACAGGTGAAAGAACCTTCTCCACCGTAACGGTGTCCTTCACTGCATCCTCAACATATTCCTTTCTGCGATAAGCAAAAGGAGCTTCATCCAGCGTTCCTTTGCCAATGCAGCTCGAATATATTCCCTTCATCTCCGCCTTGAATTCCGAAACGGTGTGGGAGGTCTGAACCACCTCCCTGGAAAGCACTCTCCCGCCACCGTGAGGTGCGGAATAGTTCCATTCAGCATTGCCCTTTCCTCTTCCGATGATGACCCCATCCTTCATGTTTATGGGAATGATCACATCCTCATCCGGCTTTGCAGATATCGCTCCTTTTCTGAGAATCGGTACATCGGTTGTGAGATCCACATAATTGTGGATACAGGACATTTCAGACTGGCGCTTCCATTTCATCCCCTTCATAATCTCTGTAGCAATGATGTAGCGATTCAATGAGGCATAATCCTGAACGATCGCGAGATCGTGAAGATAGTCTTCCATCAAATCCTCTTCAATCCAGGTCATTTCATATGGCACATCGATTCTTTGTCCCTTAGTTTCCTCTGACCGGCAGACATATAGTAATCTGCCACTTCCTTCCCAAGATGTCTGCTTCCCGTATGAATGATAAGGAACGTCACTCCGGTCTCATCTTGATCAAGCTCTATAAAGTGATTCCCTCCACCAAGAGTACCGAGACTGAGCAGTGCCTTTTGCCTTCTGATATGGTTCGCACAGCAGAGTCCATCAAGCTCTGACTGATCAGCAGTATGATGGATCTTCTTCCTGGTTTGAAAACCTGCGGGAATTGCGTTTCTGATCACACTGTCAAGCCTCTGGAAGTCGTTTTTAATCTTTCCCACACAGATTGCCAGCATTCCGCATCCGATATCTACACCTACAAGTGCCGGAAGAATCCTGTCTGTCACTGTCATTGTAAGTCCTACAGGTCCCACCTTACCCCGGGTGTACATCAGGCATAACCCGGATAATCGCCCCTCTTGATGCTTCATTGTCACATATCATTTTGATCTGAGATGTCGCATATTGCTCAGGTTCCTCCGCACACATGATCTGTGCCTCTGCATATTTCCCTTTTACTGATATCAAAATAAATCCTCCGTTTCAGACCGCTTTCCTTACACGCAAAAAGCAGCCCTGCATCCCACAGAGGCTAATCCAATGACATGTCTGCTGTTTATCCCGGGATCATCAGAAGATATAATAGCGGACAATCATGCCTCTGTTGCTTACTGTTTCTAACGTTTGATTCGCTTCATTCATCATACGCCTCATGACTGTCCTCCTTTCTGCTCTCGACTGCGAACATCTGAATCTTTACAACAAAATAAATTATATCACAGCACCTCTGAATCACAAGATAATCTTCATATCACTCCAGGTACTATGCCTTATATCGGTGATCAGAACAATCGTCGTGTTCTTTTTCTCGCCAGTAGACTTTATATATCTGCTCACTGACTTTAACCCTTTGTCCGTTGACATAAAGGTAATATTCTTTTGACATTTTATTTCCTCCATTTCTTTTTTGTCTGCGTTTTTAGACAAAAAAGGAGGACTTCTGCACATAGGCATAATAAGTCCTCTAAAATGAAAGAAACTTGCTCTTTCCTTATATTTTAAATTTGATTTTTTATGGTAATTTCCAGTATCAAAAAGGTCTATTGTTTTTTTCTATATAAATAACAGACCCTAAATAATACATAGCAATTACCTCCATTATTTAATCCATTTTTTCCCCTCACAAACAAAGATTGATTAAATCATTCCTGCTTTTTCAAAATGTTTCTTCAATAGTTTCTTAGAAATTACTGCTCCAATCAATCCGCAAATGGCTATTACAATAAGCATTATTGCTGTAGTCATAGGAGAAACAATTTTAGTTAATGTACCTAAATATTCGCTCCCAAACATTTTTTCATAAGATTTAAGTGTTTGATCTGCATAAAAAAGAAATGGTACATACATTCCACCAAAGCCGGCAAGAACACAAAATATCATATATCCAATTGTTAATCCTTTATAATTGCCAACCCCTTTTGTTCTTGCAATCAACATAGCTATAATCCCGGCAAATATACAACTAATGATATATGGTGGATAAAAACCTATAATGCTTGTAAGTACACAAAATAATAAAATCATCCATGGATTTTTTGTTTTTACCGGTACTAAGAAATAGGCAATTGCTCCAATAATTGACCATATCGGAACTACTAATAGCATTGTGTATGGCGATATGAACAGAAAAGATAACACTCTATATAAAACCTGTGAGCATAACACCATTAGTGCTGTAATAATTAAATCTTTAATTTGAAATTTCTTTTTTTCTTCCATAATTATTCTCCTTGTTTTTTTAAATATTTTTTTATTTTTCATAATGATGATAGCTAGATAAAAATACCATCATTATTACTAGCAATAACATATCAAGCATACGAAATTTGACTTCTGTATAACTAGTTTTTTTACACGAAACTCCAAGTCCTCGTGTCTCAACAGATGCCGACAACTCAGTTGCAGTACATAACATTCGCATTAACATAGGAATCAACATCATTTCATAAACTTTAAAAGGATGTTTTAAAAAAATCCAAGGAAAGAAATATCAATCCCTCTAGTCTTAATTCCCTGCTTTATACAAGTAATATCCTGTTTTTAGAGTAGGAAAAAAATCTTAATATAACAGCTAGTGGAATGTTTATATAATATGGAATTTTCATATTTTTGCAAGGAAGCTAATACTTCAGATATTTCACTTGTTCTAATCATATTTATAGCTGCAAGAGTCAATGTTATAAAACATAGGAAAAAAATAGTGTATTGTAGTTGAAATAAATAATGGACTTATTTCCGCTACCATAAACAACACTATATATAAAGCTAAAAAAATTTAAAACAAGTTTTTGTATATGCCGCTTATCATTCCATATGCAAATACTGACATAAAAAAAGTAGAACTTCATACTTTTTTACCAGTCAAAGTAAATACTAAAACCCCTATAATTAAAACTTGTAACAACTTAATTCTTGGATCATATCTTATTCCATTTTTGTTTACAAGATTTGCTCATTCTTCATATCCCTCACTCTGTAGTAAAAAAATCTTTTTTTATTGTTTCAAACTCATCACTTTTCTTTAAATTTATCCTTTTTGCTAACAGTATTATTTTCTATAAAAAAACCGCTTTAGTTGCTACTCTACTTAAAAAAATTCTAAATCATGAGAAATAACAAAAATCAGTATTTCTTTTTTTACGAAGAGTATTAATTGCTTCAGATACGACTTTCATATTTTCATAATCAAGTCCACTGGTTGGCTCATCAAAAAAATCAGAATTTTTTTGTTTGAAGCTATTGCAGCTGCAATAGTAACTCGCTGCTTTTGCCCTCCTGATAAGCTTTGCGGATGTCTATTTCTGAATGATGAAATATTCAATAAAGTTATCGCATTTTCTATTTTTTCATCATTTTGCTTAATACTATTCATAGAACTGAGCATTAACTCAGAAACAACAGAATCGGAGTACAATTGATAATCTGCATCTTGCATCACAAAATATACACTTTTATATAACTCCTTTTGCTTAGTAAGTTTACCTTCAATAAAAAATTGTCCACCTCTTGCTTTTTAACAATCCTGACATTATTTTTTTCCCAATGTAGTTTTTGCCACTTCCGTTGTGTCCAACTATAGCTACTGTTTCACCAAAATTCCCTTCTAAATTACAATTACTCAAAACGGAATGATTAACATCATAGGAAAAATTTAAATTGTTCACTTTAAAATCTGCGTTTTGCTTATTAACAATAAGATTATCCTTTAGTTTATATTTAATATTACTTAACTTAAATGTTCGAAGTTTAAATGCTCTAATATCTGAATCATGCAGGTTTTCAATATCATTTTTCTCTAATTCTCTATCAATTTTTCCATCCTTCATTATCAAGCATTTATCTACCAAGTTTTTTAAGTAGAATAATCTATGCTCTGAAACAATTACTGTATATCCCTGTTTCTTGAGCCTTTCCATCATTTTCTTTAAGTTAAGAATTGAACAAATATCTAAATTTGCAGATGGCTCGTCAAAAACATAAATCTTTGGATTCAAAGCTTTTGCAGCTATAATCGCTATCTTCTGTTTTTCACCACTAGATAAAGAAAACATATCCCTATCCATAAGACTTTCTGCTTCAAAATCATGAAATGCACAATTCACTCTATCTATCATTTCATTTCTATCTATCCCATAATTTTCAAGAGCAAAAGCCACTTCTTTGGTACTATTCGTTGTAAAAAATTGACTTCGTGGATTTTGAAATATAGAAGCAATATTTTTCCCCATTTCTCCGGGAGTGATAGTTTTTATATCACTTCCTAACACTTTCACAGTTCCAGTTAAAACCCCTTCAAAGAAATGTGGAATTAAGCCGTTTATCAATCTTGTAACAGTTGTTTTCCCTGAACCAGACTGACCAGTAAGCAAAATAAATTCTCCTTCTTTAACTTTGAAATTTATATTTCTGAGACTCCCTTCTGTTTGTGTTCCATAACTGAAACTTACATTATCAAAATCAATAACTGCGTCTCCCATTTCATCACCTATATTTTCCAACCAATAGATTGTTTTCTAATTTCGATGAAATGTTTATACACTCCATCTTGACTAATTAGTTCCTTATGATTACCTTGTTGTACAATTTCCCCTTTATCAATAACAATAATTTGATCTGCTCCTCTTACCGTAGATAATCTATGTGCAATGCTAATGAGAGTTTTATTTTTTGTTAACTCCTTTATTGCACTGATTAGCATATGCTCGTTTTCAGGATCTACACTTGAAGTTGCTTCATCAAGAATAATGATTGGAGCATCTTTAAGGATTGCTCTTGCAATAGATATTCTTTGCTTTTCTCCTCCTGACAACGTTGAACCGCCCTCACCAACAACAGTATCGTATCCATCACTAAGGCTTGTTATAAAATCGTGGCAACAAGCTTTCTTGCAGCCTCCACCACCTCATTATGTGTTGCGTTTGGATTTCCAAATTTTATATTATTCTCAATCGTGTCATTGAATAAATAAACCTTCTGAAATACCATACTGATATTTTGTAATAGGCTTTCAGAGGTAAAGTCCTTAACATTATGTCCTCCAATAAATACTTCCCCTTTATTAACATCCCAAAATCTTGCTATAATATTACAAAGGGTTGTCTTCCCGGAACCTGAAGCACCGACAATAGCCAAACTGCTATTCGACTTTATCTGCAAATTTATATTCTTCAAAATCTCTCTTTCCCCATATCCAAAACAAACATCTTTCAATTCAATGTCATAGGAGTTTAAAGAAATTTCTTTTCCGCCCTCATCAAGTGAAGGTATATCCGAAATATATTCCAGTCTATTAAGTTGTGTTGCAAGCATCCTACTTAAAAAAGCTCCATCACTGACCAACTCCAATTCCAAAAAAATCAGAAAGGCAGATACTATAAACATCAGTGCATACGAAAGTGGAATTTGTGAATTCATATATAAAACCGTAGCAACAAACACTAAGGCACAACTTGCTACCTTGAAAATCATTTCATATAATTTCATTAAATAAGCTGAACCTTCATTGACCTCTATATCAACTTCGCATTTCCTCATAAAAAGCTTTTTTTCAACTTTGTTTTTTTCCATCAGTCCCTTTCTTAAATGAACGAAGCACTGAAATTCCTCTGATATATTCAATTGCTTCTGTAACTAATATTTCCTGCGAATCTTGCATAATAGGAGAATATTTTTCAGTTTTCTTTGTGATTAATTTAAGAACAACTATTCCAAGGATTATCGCAATTAAAGACACCATCCCTACCGGGAAACAAAAAGATTAATAACATGATTGTCATAGTTAGAGCTTGGAAAAAAATCCACCAACAATAAAGTTCATCGCAAGCATTGCCATAGCTTCTAAGTCGGAAATAGTTGTCGTTAAAACAGCTTGAATTGTCCCTAATTTTTTTCTGAAAAAAATATCCCATCGGAGCTTTCTTTAATTTTTTTCGCCTATTTCAATTCTTTTTATCCTTAAAAAAATCTCGTAGCCTGAAGCACTAAGTTTTTCTATCGCAAAGATACTGAAATATGAATCTGCCGAATATACTCACAACTACAATTGCTGTTGCCTGCATAATAATAGTCATATTCAACTGTTCAAGATTAATCATAATCAGTAAAACCGCCAACAACATCAAAGAAACGAAAAAAATGATTTTTAATCCACTAAATATAAGACCAAGGATTACATTTTTTTGATACTTTCCTGATATTTTTTTAATATTCGTTTTTACAATGCTAATCATTTACATCGCCTCCTTTTTCATTATCTTGTCCGCCCACATAATTTTTCCACAGGGAAGCATATACTCCATCTTTTTTTACAAGGTTTTCATGAGTTCCATTCTCTACAATTTCCCCATCTTTCATAACAAGGATTTTATCAGCATTTGTAATAGTAGAAAGTCTGTGAGCAACCACTATAAGAGTCTTTCCTTTAATAAGATTGTTAATTGCACTTTGAATGAGATATTCATTTTCTGGATCTGCAAATGCAGTTGCTTCATCTAAAATTATTACCTTAGATTGTTTTAACATTGCTCTTGCAATCGTAATTCTTTGCCTTTCTCCACCGGACAAAGAACCTCCTGCATCACCGACCTTTGTGTTATATCCATCTTCAAGTTCCATAATAAAGTCATGGCAAGATGCAGCTTTAGCCACCTCAATAACCTCCTCATCACTTGCAGTTGGGTTTCCCATTTTTATATTTTCTTTTATACTTGTATTAAATAAAAAATTATCTTGAGCAACATAGCTTATCTCACTTGTTAGCTGTTCAAATGGAATTTCAGAAATTTTTTTACCTCCATAAATTATGTTACCTGCTGTTGGATCCCAAAAGCCAGCCATTAACTTTGCTATAGTTGATTTTCCGGATCCTGAGTTGCCAACCAGTGCCGTTACTGTATTTGGTTTTAATTCAAACCTGATATTCTTTAAAACAAGTTCTTTATCATAAGCAAACGAAACATTTACAAAACGATACAGAGTATTATCAAGAACTGCTCTCTCTTTTGGTCTTTTAAGTTCCTCTGTCGATAAAAACTCATCTATTACATCTAAACTCGCCTTAACCATACTGAATTGCTCCGAATACTTTCCGATTTTCATTAAATGTGCAATAAAGCCGATAGGTAAGATAATACACACAATGAAATTTGATAGAGATATTTGAGAATTCATATACAGATATGCACCAACTGGCAAAGTCCCCAAAAGTGTTGACGGCATAACTGCTTGAACAAATGCTGACCATAACCAGCTTTGTTTCCACCAAGCAAGGGTACTATCATGGAAAAATTGAATTGCACTCGTAAATTTTTCATATGAAGATGTACTATGATTAAAAAGCTTTTATGACCTCAATGCCATTAACATATTCAACCAATGTGCTATTCATATTATTTTGAGCAGTCGTATAAGTTTTTGCTTCTAAACTCATAATCCTTCATCATGCCTATATATCCAAGCATTCCTAAAGGAATTGTAAGCAACGAAGCCAACCCCATCCTATAGTCCAAAGCAAAAATCAAAACTAAAAATAAAACAGGAGATACTATACTTGATGTTATCTCCGGCATAAAATGAGCCATTGAATCTTCCAGCTTAGACACTGTATCTACAATTAAATTTTTAAATTTACCTATAGGAGTATCTATCATTACACCCATAGGTACTCTTAGCATTTTTTCAGCAACTAAGCTTCTTATATTTTTCAAAATGTGAAATGTTGCTTTATGTGAAGTCATTGTTGAATACAAAGTGAAAATGCCTTTTAAAATTTGTCCACCTAAAGCTGCAAGAGTTATAGAAAGCACTGTTTGAAATGACAGTTCTGACTGATAAATTTTTTCTATCAACTTTGCTATTGCTAAAAAAGGAATCATTCCAAACAGTTCCCCGATAGTGGCTAATAAAATTGATTTGTATAATTGTTTTTTCTCGCCATCAGCGTATTTAAGCAACTCTGAAATGACATTTTTATTGTTACTTTTCAAGAAAACACCCCCTACAAACAGATGATCAATTAGTTATAACTAACCCTTTGAAAAAATTTATTTGTTGTTTTTCTTCATTAAGCCTTGCCAACCATAATATTGAAAAACAACAATGCTTCTAATATATTCGCTAACATTATCATGCGGTATATCATGAAGAATACACTCGCATAGAGATGTAATATAGCCTTTTGTAATGACATGAACTTCAAACTCTTTAATCTCTGTGTTGATTTGCTCTTGTTTAGCGCTGAAAAGAATAAGCTTCATATTTTTAGCTGTATATCTTTCAGTAATATCCTCAATAAAGTTTTCTACTTGCGACCCTTTGCTACACGCAAAAATCAGCTTAAAGTTATCAAAATGTGCATACATATAATCAACAAATAGCATTGTTTCCAAGAATAAATTTTCTATAATTGCTTCATCATCGACTAAATCAGAGTCTATCCTAATAGTTTTTTTGTTCGCTCCTTTTTTTCAACATCAGAAACAACATTTAGCGTGTAATTATATTCTTCTTCAATCAGAGCAAAAAAATAATACTTCCTTGTTTTTTTGAAATGACGATAAATTGCTCCAGTAGTTACTTTTTTGCTAGTTTAGCAATTTCAGCCACCTGTGCATTTTCAAATCCTTTTGCTTAAAAAAATTCCTCTTTAGCACATTCTAAAATTCTATTTTTTTGTTATATCAGAGCAATAAGACATCTAACTTTCCCTCTCATTTTTTTATGTTTGATAATCTAATTATCTTTAATAATTATATTATCACTTTTTTTCAGTTTTTTTTAGTCAATATATCACCA